>Ga0315336_1000010_pt1 | contig 1594153 bp, 1451 predicted proteins | sample ASW5metaG_FD_204512 | JGI IMG/M metagenome (GOLD analysis project Ga0315336, IMG submission 204512) | Ammonia-oxidizing marine archaeal communities from Monterey Bay, California, United States - ASW #5 | ecosystem: Environmental > Aquatic > Marine > Intertidal zone | place: USA: California... | reverse complement strand
CTTCATCGTATAATCTTAAATAAAATTTAATACAACAATAAAGTCCTCAAAAGAATCTCAAAATGTCTTACTTAGTTTAGTTCTTTGTAAATAATCAATAACCAATTATAAATAATCAATTACCAACTAAATACGCTGTCAATTTCAATATGTCAAATAACTTTATCTATTCAAAAAAAATCGCTACTCAGAAACTCATGTTTTTGATACACTCATCCTTTTTGCGGGTGCAAACTTACAACAGTTTTTTAAACCTACAATACTTTTTAAAAAATAATTTCAGAATATTTTAGACCGTTGTATTTGCGTCGCCTTTTAAAGTTCATTATTTCCTTTTTAAGGCGGGTGCAAAGATAGATTGCTTTTCGATTGCCACAAACATAATCTCTACTTTTTTTGAAGTTTTTTTCTTTCAAATTACTAAGGCTTTGAGGCCAACCTCGTTACCCAATAAATTAATTTTTAATTGTATTTATACCTATATATATAGTCTATTTTGCGATGGGCCGTATAGCAGTTAGATCTGCGTTAGGCACTCCGTCGCCTTTTGGGCTATGGAGTGCGAAGGATAGGAGCGGCATCCCCTGAAGTAGTCATGAAGTGAGCTATGCTCTACTTCATGGCACTACAGGGATACAGCGGATAGCCCGGTCGTGAAGCGAGCCGAAGGATCTGCTTCGCGGAACGCCCAAAAAACAATTATATTCGTAATCTTCCTAAGATGAATAAAGAGTAGGCGGGATATTGTAAAACGTTGAAAGTCGTAGTATCTTTGCGGCTTAATTAATGAGCCTATGATCGCAATTACCTTGCCGGATGGAAGTGTAAAAGAAATGGAAGCCGGGGTGAGCCCAATGGACGTCGCTATGAGTATTAGTGAGGGCTTGGCGCGGAACGTTATTTCGGCTTCGTATAACGACACCATCGTTGAAACTTCGACGCCACTTTCAACGGATGGGAGTTTGGTGTTATACACCTGGAGAGATGACAAAGGCAAGCAGGCTTTTTGGCATTCATCGGCTCACATATTGGCGCAGGCGTTGGAAGAATTATATCCGGGCGTCAAGCTTTGGGTAGGTCCCGCGATCGAAAGAGGATTTTACTATGATGTGGATCTTGGTGAGCAGGTGATTTCGGAGAAAGATTTTAAGACCATCGAAGATAAAATGCTGGAGATCGCAAGAGGAAAGCATGACTTTTCGATACGATCGGTGAGCAAGGCGGATGCGCTTTCCTATTATAAAGGAACGAACGAATACAAGGTTGAACTAGTTGAAGGCTTGGAAGACGGTGATATCACCTTTTGTGATCATGATAGTTTTACGGATCTGTGTCGGGGTGGTCATATTCCGAATACAGGAATTGTAAAGGCGGTTAAAATATTGAGTGTTGCCGGAGCCTACTATAAAGGTGATGAAAATAATGTACAGCTAACACGGGTGTATGGAATTTCATTTCCGAAGCAAAAAGAACTCACCGAATATCTAGAATTATTAGAGGAAGCAAAAAAACGAGACCACCGAAAACTGGGGAAGGAATTGCAACTATTCACTTTCTCTCAAAAAGTAGGACAGGGATTGCCATTGTGGTTGCCAAAAGGAGCCGCTCTACGGGAACGATTGGAAGATTTTCTAAAGAAAGCTCAAAAGAAAGCAGGTTACGAAATGGTGGCCACACCGCATATTGGCCAAAAGGAATTGTATGTGACCTCGGGACACTACGCTAAATATGGAGAGGATAGTTTTCAACCCATAAAAACACCGAAGGAAGACGAAGAATTTCTTTTGAAACCCATGAACTGTCCACACCATTGTGAGATCTATAATGACAGTCCGTGGTCGTATAAAGACCTGCCAAAACGCTATGCCGAATTTGGTACCGTCTATCGGTATGAACAGAGTGGAGAACTACATGGTTTGACGCGTGTTCGAGGCTTCACTCAGGACGATGCTCATATATTTTGCACGCCCGATCAATTGGATCAGGAGTTTAAAAATGTGATCGACCTAGTATTGTATGTCTTTGGATCCTTAGGGTTTGAAAATTTCTCTACCCAAGTATCGATCAGAGATCCTGAAGATCCCGATAAATATATTGGGGATTCTGCAAATTGGGAGAAGGCCGAACAGGCTATTATCAATGCCGCGAAGGACAAAGAATTGGACTATGTGATCGAGACAGGGGAAGCGGCATTTTATGGTCCGAAGCTTGATTTTATGGTGAAAGACGCATTGGGTAGACAATGGCAGCTTGGGACGATTCAGGTAGATTATAATTTGCCTGAACGTTTTGACCTTACCTATAAAGGAAGCGATAATGAACTTCACAGACCTGTGATGATCCACCGTGCGCCCTTTGGGAGTATGGAGCGATTTATTGCTATTTTATTGGAGCATACGGGAGGGAACTTCCCATTATGGCTTATGCCGGAGCAGGTTAGCATTCTATCATTAAGTGAAAAATATGAGAAATACGCTCAAAAAGTTTTAACTTTGTTAGAAAATGACGAAATTCGCGCCCTTGTTGACAACAGAAACGAGACGATAGGCCGAAAAATAAGGGAGGCAGAGATGAATAAAATCCCTTATATGTTGATCGTTGGAGAGCAGGAAGAAAAGGATGGTACGATTTCTGTAAGGAAGCATGGTGATGGAGATTTGGGTACAATGCAGATTAGTGAATTTGCCCAGCTCATTTCAGAAGAAATAAAAACAACAATAAAAGAATTTAACGTTTAATCAATCCGCTACGGCGGACTCTAATAAATTTAGTCATAGCTATACGAAGAAAAAGAAGTCGAGGCCCAGCCAGAATCATTAAGGAGGATAAGCACCGAATTAATGAAAAGATCCGTGCTCAAGAAGTACGTCTTGTAGGTGATAATGTTGAAGTAGGTGTTTATTCACTTAAGGATGCATTGAATATCTCCAATGAACAAGAGTTAGATCTTGTTGAAATTTCACCAGATGCATCTCCACCCGTTTGTAAGGTGATGGATTATAAGAAGTTTGTTTACGAACAAAAGAAACGGGAAAAGGCGTTGAAGTCGAAGGCTACTAAAGTTACGATTAAGGAAATTAGATTTGGTCCCAATACAGACGACCATGATTACCAGTTTAAAATGAAGCATGGGGAGAAATTCCTGAAAGATGGCGCAAAACTGAAGGCCTATGTATTTTTTAAAGGTCGTTCCATCATTTACAAGGATCAAGGAGAAATCCTTTTGTTGCGTTTGGCAACCGATCTGGAAGATTACGGAAAGGTAGAGCAGATGCCACGATTGGAAGGAAAGCGAATGACCATGTTCCTAGCGCCTAAAAAGAAATAACCCTTCGACTGCGCTCAGGGTTTAAATAAAGAGAGCAGTGTAAAAGAAATCCTTCTTTGCCTAAGCTTGGAAGGAAGAATGCGAAATAGTAATAAACGTAGGAAAGATGCCTAAACAAAAAACAAAATCCAGTGCCAAGAAGCGATTTAAGCTAACGGGTACCGGTAAAATCAAAAGAAAGCACGCGTTTAAGAGTCACATCTTAACAAAGAAGTCTAAGAAACGTAAGCTTGCTCTAACTCATTCTACCACGGTAGACAAGAGTGACGAGAGTAACGTTAAACAAATGCTTCGTTTGAAGTAATTGCTTTAACCGGTTAAACCAAATTTTATAACCCTGGAGTAGTGCAATGAAAGTACACGTCTTGCGTGTCGCCTGCTACAAAAAACAAGTAAATTATGCCAAGATCAGTAAATTCAGTTGCGAAGAGAGCCCGTAGAAAAAAGGTTCTTAAGCAAGCCAAAGGATACTTTGGAAGACGTAAAAACGTGTGGACCGTAGCCAAAAACGCCGTTGATAAGGCGATGCTATATTCGTACAGAGACCGTCGAAACAAAAAGAGAACGTTCCGCGCTTTGTGGATCACCCGTATCAACGCAGGTGCTCGTCAGCATGGAATGTCATACTCACAGTTTATGGGAAGAGTAAAAGCTAACAATATCGAATTGAACCGAAAGGTTCTTGCCGATCTAGCTATGAATCACCCGGAAGCTTTTGAGGCTATAATAAACAAAGTAAAGTAAGGCGAAAGCCTATTCATAAACCTATTATTTCGCTAAAAAGCCCTACTCATTTGAGTGGGGCTTTTTGTTTAGTATTATTTTTTTCTGAATGGATTACGTCTTCTTTATAGTATAAATCTTAACCTTCTCATTTTTCCCTTTCAGCAATACGGAACCAAGCGATTTCGAAATAAACTCATTTGGTGTTTCAAGATCCAAAACCAACTGTTCCGAAACCAAGATAGGCACATTATAAGTATTGCATTCGGCTTGAATTCGCGCAGAGGTATTGATCACATCTCCATGGAAAGCCAGTTCTTTTTTGACCACGCCAACTTCGGCCACCATTAATTTACCACCATGCATTCCCGCTTTAAATTGTGGCACCATGCCGTATTTGGTCTCGTAGTAGGATTGCTTAGCGACCAATAGCTCCTGAAAACTAAAAAAGAGTTGCACGCACTGATTGTCCGTCAATCCTTTTTTGTAAGGCCAGCTCAATACCGCCTCGTCACCAACATACTGATAGATCTCGGCTCCGTACTTCGGAACAACTTCATTCAGATCGTAAAAACAATCCTGTATGAGCTGACTGTATTTAAAGTGACCGAGTTTTTCAGCAATGGTAGTCGATGATTTCAAGTCGAGAAACATAAATATTCGATGTTCTTCCGTCGGTTTCTTATACTTGCCCAATAACATTTTGAGGAATACACCCTTCCCAAACTTCTGGTTCGAAATTTTTATAAACGAAAAAACCATCGCCGCCAAAAAGATGTACAGCACGATTGCTCTAAAGGCTTTATCATCTCGCCACCATCCCCTTTCATTATCAAGTGGGATGTCATAAATAGCAGTGACAATTTCGATCAAGAGCGTCATAAGAATAATAATTATGACGAAATAAATGAAGATCTTGATCAAGGTACGTAACCCTATTGAGATCCTTTTTGAGATCAACCTGTCAAACCAATATTCTAAAGTGCCATAGATAAGTCCCATGGTGGCACCCCACAAAGCAAAATAGGGAAGTATGGTGGACATGGTAATGATATCTTCGTATCCGTCGTTGATCTGAATGCCTTTATCCTGTGCGATTCCGTAGAATCGTATAATCCCAAGCACAACCAGGGCCAAAGTCCAAAATAGAACCGATTGCCAAACTTGGGTTAGATAATTGAGTAGTTTTTTCTTCATGAAGAAATAAATACCAACGATAAACTTCTTTGAACAATTAAGTCTTCTGTTTTTTCTTTTTAGCGGCAGGAAACAGAACATTGTTGAGGATCAATCGGTATCCCGGAGAATTGGGATGTAGCGCCAATTCCGTCTTAGCATCCCCTACTCGATGCTGATAATCTTCGGGGTCGTGACCTCCATAAAAAGTAAAAAACCCTTTCCCACGAATGCCGTGAATATAACGGGCCTCTCCATTGGTTTTAGTTTCTCCCATGACAAGGACATTGGCTTTAACGGTCTCTCTGTCGAAGGAGGTTGTCTGCCCCATAAATCCTTTGACCAATGACGTATGATTTTGCACCAACATACATGGAATGGGGTCCCATTTTGCCGAATAATCCATCAAACTAAAATAGTCTACTTCCTTTTTGATACGTCGCTTTGTGGTCATATCAATAGAAGAAAACTCATAGACCATTGGACTACGTTCCAATATAAAATCTTTAAAGGCAAAGGTTCTATTGAAATCGATCTTGCTTTGGTAGCCGGACTCACTGGGATCTCCGTCGAACATGGGCTCACAAATATCAACACCTTCCGCCGCAAGTGCAATATCAAAACTGTCGGTTGCGCTACACATGGCGAACATGAATCCACCACCTATCACGTAGTCTCTAATTTTTAAGGCCACATCTCTTTTTGCTTCGGAAACTTTCGCATAACCCAACTTGGTTGCTAGCGCTTCAGAATCTCTTTTGTTTTTAATGTACCAGGGAGCTGCGCGATACGCACGATAAAATTTCCCATATTGCCCGGTAAAATCTTCATGATGCAGGTGTAACCAATCGTATAATAGTAACTGATCCGAAAGCACCTCTTCATCGTATACTACTTCATAAGGGATCTCTGCGTAAGTCAATACCATCGTCACAGCATCGTCCCAAGGCTGATTTCCTTTGGGGGAATAAACCGCAACTTTCGGTGCTTTTTCCAACACCACCGCTTCCATATTTTGGGAAGGGCTGCTTATTTCTTCTAGGATCTGATTGGCTTCAGTATTGCTAATTAATTCAAAAGAAACCCCCCGAATCTGACATTCTCTTCTAATTTCTTCGGAATCCGGGAGCAAAAAAGATCCGCCCCTATAATTTAGCAACCATTTAGCCTTCAATTGTCGTTCGAGGGTCCAGTAGGTAATTCCGTAAGCTTTTAAGTGTTCGGCTTGGCTTTCAGCATCCATGGGTATTAAAATATAGGAGGCAAAGCTTTGTGCCGAAAAGAATAGTGCAAAAACAATAAGTATCAATCTCGTCATAGGGCTAATATAACGACAAAATCCGTTCCAAAATGGTACTTTATTAGTTCTTTAAGAAGAATGGGAAGTCTGCTCTTTTCAAATTTTGAATGAAATTTAGTTCTTACATAAGCATGATCAGCATTTTATGTCCAAAATCATATACTGGTAAAATAAAAGTTCTTAATTTGGGTTACATTAATTAAACAAATTTCAGGTGAATAAAATAACGCACACTATTTACCTCTGGACCCTGGCTCTAATAGTCGTGTCCGTGTTTGTTTATTTATCCTATACAGGATATTCTTATTATACAACTCCCCTAGAAGAACGCTTCTATCACCCCGATCATAATTGGTTAAAGCCAAGTGGGATGTTTGGCCAGGGCCTGGGAGTAATTGGTACATTCCTCATACTATTTGGAGTATTCATCTATATTGCTCATAAGCGATACAACATCCTTGGTAAATGGGTACGCCTTAAGTACCTTCTCGAATTCCATATTTTTCTATGTAGTTTGGGTCCTGTTCTAGTTCTTTTTCATACCGGTTTCAAATTTGGTGGACTTGTGGCCATTGCATTTTGGAGCATGATTGCAGTGGTAGCGAGTGGTGTCATTGGTCGCTATATCTATCTTCAAATTCCCAGAACCTTGGAAGGCAGGGAACTAAGTTTAAAGGAAGTAAGAGACACACAATCTGATATCGGTGCAGTTTTGAATAAAAATTACGGATTGGATTCCTCGGCTATAGGGTTACTCGCAGATTTTTCTGAGAACACAAAATCTGTGACCCCTTCAATAAGATCGTTGAAAAAAGTATTGGAAGAGAATAACATAAGCACTGTAGATCAACGCGCTATTCTTCGGATGATCAAAAAAGAACGCAGTCTTTCCCGTAAGATTGGACGCTTAGAAAAAATGAAAAAACTGTTTCGTTATTGGCATGTTGCTCATATGCCTTTTGCGATCATTATGCTGGTTATTGTATTGATTCACATTGTGGTGGCATTTACTTTCGGATATAGATGGATATTTTAATGACGGACATATTGCTGGAAAAGGTAATCACCTATGGTGTAGTCTTCCTAATTTGCGCCTTAATCGTGATCTTCTACTTAGTGAGGAAAACCAGGACTACCCGGCAAACGAAATATAAGGTTGCTATTGCAAAAGAAGAAGGCTTGCACGAGCCTGTTTCGTTACATCCATATATCGACCCAAATATTTGTATTGGTAGCGGCGCTTGTGTTAAAGCATGCCCGGAAAAGGACATCTTGGGAATGATCAAAGGACAAGCGGCGGTAATTAATGCCTCAAACTGTGTGGGTCATGGGGCCTGTTTTCACGCCTGCCCTGTAGAAGCCATCACACTACGAATTGGCACTGAAACACGTGGAGTAGATCTACCCCATGTTAACCAGAATTTCGAGACCAATATGAAAGGTATTTATATCGCGGGAGAACTGGGTGGTATGGGGCTGATTAAAAATTCGGTGGAACAGGGGCAACAGGCCATCGAAAGTATCATAAAAAATAAAAAACCGAATCCGAAGAACCTCATAGACATTATTATCATTGGCGCGGGTCCAGCGGGGATTTCAGCAACTCTGGCTGCAAAAAAGAATAAACTAACTTATTTAACTCTAGAACAGGATTCACTGGGTGGCACTGTATTTACATTCCCAAGATCCAAAGTGGTAATGACTTCGCCCATGAATTTGCCCTTACATGGAAAGGTAAAATTGCACGATACCTCCAAAACAGAACTCCTTGAACTATGGATGAAGGTTATTTCTGAAAATGATATTAAAATAAGCGAAAACACGAAAGTTGAGAATATAATTCCGCAAGAAGATGGTTCGTTCAAAATAGTTACAGCTCAGGGAGATACTCATTTTGCGAACAATGTGCTGATAGCGATTGGGAGACGTGGAAGTCCGAGAAAATTGGGTATCCCAGGGGAAGATCTAGAAAAAGTGGCCTACCGAATGTTAGAACCCGAGTTGATCGAAGGTAAAGACATTGTCGTGGTAGGTGGAGGAGATTCTGCCATTGAAGCCGCAATGCTTATGATGGATAAGAATCAAGTTCGCCTGTTGGTGCGAACCGACTCCTTCACTAGATGCAAACCTAAGAACAGGGAGAATATCACCAGATTCAATGAAGAAGGGAAAGTGGAAGTAATCTTCAATTCGAATTTAATTTCGATAAGCAAGGATAAGTGTATTTATCAAATAAGTGGTGATGGCGATGCTGTGGAAGTAAAGAACGATCTGGTCTACATTTTCGCAGGCGGTTTACTCCCTACGGCTTTTCTTGAAAAAGCAGGAGTTGAAATTACCAAACGTTTTGGTTATATTATGAAAAAACATTGATACTGAATAAATGATTTATAGAGGCATCTGTATACTATTGTTACTGTGCTTCCAAATGAATGCATTGATCGCTCAGATCTCTCCGGGTGACCTGACCAATGCGCACCGCAATTTGGAGGGCATGAGCAATTGCGTTCTCTGCCATGACCTGGGAGCCAAGGTTAGCAATTCAAAATGTCTCGATTGCCATAAAGAGATACAATCACTTCTTTCCCAAAATAAAGGTTTTCATGCGACTCCCCGAGTTAAAACGAACAACTGTTTCCAGTGCCATAGTGAGCATCACGGCCGCAAGTTCGAGATGATCCGTTTCGACACTCAGAACTTCGATCATAATTCGGTGGGATACCAACTAGAAGGGGCACATGCATCGGTAGATTGCAGACAGTGCCATGCTCCGGGAAATATTGGCAATTCAGAATTAAAAAAACGAAGCGGAACCTATTTGGGACTTCAGAAGGAATGTCTTGCCTGTCACGATGATTATCATCAAGGGGCACTTCCAACAAATTGTTTACAGTGTCATTCGATGGACGCATTTAATCCTGTGAATGAATTTGACCACGATCAGGCAAATTTTAAGCTTCGTGGTGAGCACCAAACTGTGGATTGTAAAGCGTGCCATTTGGTGACCATAAAGAATGGCAAAGAATTTCAACAATTTACAGGTTTAAGCTTCAACGATTGTAAATCCTGTCACAACGACCCACATAATAATCAATTACCAGGGGCATGCAAACAATGCCACACCGAAAGTTCGTTTACAAGTTTTATAGGGAGGGGTAATTTCAACCATAAAGCAACCGATTTTGATCTCAATGGGCGTCATAAGCAGATTGATTGTTTTGCTTGTCACAAAGATTCTTCAAATCCGTTAACACTTTTTCAAGATCGTCAAAACGTTCCTGAAACGGAGTGTGTTGCATGTCATCTGGATCCCCACGAGGATAGATTTGGACAAGATTGTAATAAATGTCATTCGGAAGATAGTTTTATCGCCATGAAGGATATGGATTTTTTCGACCACACTATTACAGATTTTCCCCTTGAAGGAATGCATGTGGGTGTGGATTGTAGAGCTTGTCATTTAGAGCGTTTTTCGACCCCTATTGATTTTTCCGAATGCAAAAACTGCCACCTAGATTATCATCGGGGAGAATTCATAAAAAATGATATCAACCCAGATTGTAATGCCTGCCATAGCTTGGAAAAAGGGTTCGATTTTACATTATTCGCGCTCGATGACCATCAGAATACTAATTTCCCATTAGAGGGTGCACACATAGCCACTCCTTGCTTTTCTTGTCATATAGATGAACGCGAAGACCGATGGACCTTTGCGAACATGGGCAGCCGCTGTGTGGATTGTCATAATAATTTTCATGAGGGAGTTCTTGCCGAGAAATATTATCCGGACAAGAACTGCATAGCTTGCCATGGAAGCGACACATGGGACGCAATTGCATTTAACCACGACCAAACTAATTGGCCACTCACAGGAAATCATACCAGCATCGCGTGCAGTGCATGTCATTTTGAAATTTCGGAGGCAGGCGGGGTTATCTCACAAAATTTCAGTAACTTAGATACTAACTGTGCGGCTTGTCATGATAACGTCCATGGGGATTCCTTTGCTGAGAACGGAATTACGGATTGCAACCGGTGCCATGTAACAAGCAGTTGGTTACCCGAGAAATTTGATCATAGCAGCACTCGATTTCCGTTAACAGGAAAACACAAGGAGGTTGATTGTAAAAGCTGTCATGAAATAAACAATAATACCGGCACTAACACTGTTCTATATAAATTGGGAAAGCTAGAATGTCGAGACTGTCATTTATAATCCTACTAATTTTTACTTCCACTTACTGCTGGGGGCAATCTCCTCATGGTGTTAATTTAAAAATAGACTGCGCCCAATGTCATAATCCGGGAGGTTGGGAAGTATCCTATGAGACTATTAAATTTGATCATAATGATACAAACTTCGAGTTGGAAGCAACGCATACCACTTTAGATTGTAAAGCTTGTCATGCGGATCTAATATTCGAAGAGGCCCCTAATGATTGTATGTCTTGCCATGTAGACGTCCATAGTGCATCTGTGGGAAATGATTGTGTCCGTTGTCACACATCGGAGAACTGGTTGGTTTTTGACATCCCTGAAATTCATGAAGAAAATGGGTTTCCATTGATTGGAGCACACAGCAACTTAAGTTGTGTGGAATGTCACTCGAATGAAAGCAGTTTGATCTTTACCAGACTTGGGAATGAATGTATCGAGTGTCACCGCGATGAATATCTCGCGACTCAAAATCCGAATCACATTTCAGTTGGGTTCTCGCAGGATTGCATCGAATGTCACTCTCCATTTGGGTTTGGCTGGGATGCTTCGGGGATCATACATGATTTCTTTCCCCTTACCCAGGGTCATGATATTGCCGACTGTAGTGCTTGTCATAACATAAATAATTTTGGAGATATTAGCTCCGATTGCTTCGCTTGCCATATGGATGACTACGCGAACACTAATAATCCAAATCATGCTTCAGCAGGCTTTCCAACGGATTGTATTCAATGCCACACCACTAACCCGGGTTGGATGCCAGCTACGATCGATCACGACTTCTTTCCTTTGACATTGGGACATGATATAAACGATTGCAGTGCGTGTCACAATGTGAATAATTTCAGTGATGTGAGTTCCGATTGCTATGCCTGCCATATGGATGACTATGCCGGTACCACAAATCCGAATCACATGGATGCAGGTTTTTCAACCGATTGTATAGAATGTCACACCACGGATCCCGGATGGATGCCCGCTACCTTGAATCACGATTTCTTCCCCTTGACTCAGGGTCATAATATTACCGACTGTAGTGCCTGTCACAATGTTAATAATTACAGCGATATCAGCGCCGATTGTTTCGCCTGCCACGAAGACGATTACAACGGTGCCACCGACCCAAATCACTTAGGAGCTGGGTTTCCAACGGACTGTGCGCAATGTCACACAACGAATCCAGGTTGGATGCCGGCAAATTTTGATCACGATGGAATGTACTTCCCAATTTACAGCGGCAGACACGACAACGAATGGACTAGCTGCACTCAATGCCATCAAAACCCGAACGATTATTCGATCTTTACCTGCCTTACCTGCCATGATAAGGGAGAAACTAATATGGAACACGAAGGTGTGGGTGGGTACATTTATGAAAGTAACGCCTGCCTGGCATGCCACCCTGATGGAGATGGATAAATTCCTAAAAAATATTGTATTGATAATTACATTGGTTTTTATTCCAATGTTAGGAATAGCGCAGGAGACTACGATCACCATAGAAGGTGACATTACGTTTATCACTGCCTCAAATGTTTATGTGCGATTTGAGTCTACAGATCTCATTGAAGCAGGTGACAAATTAAAATTGAACGGGCAGGATTGTCTGTTGGTAGTTCAAAAATCTACTTCATCGGTGGTTTGTACGCTGCTCAATGAGTGCAGCGTTGCCACGAACACCAAAGTATCTCTAACCAAGACCAAAGAAGATCCCAAAGTAGAAATTGATCCAGTTGAAGAGGAGAAAGATCCACAAACCAATGTGGATGTTGAACCAGACTATAAAGAGTCTACCTCCATCTATAAAGAGAATATTCGTGGAAGGGTCACGGCGGGGACATATAACCAATTCTCCAACCTGAGAGATAACAGAAATCGATTTCAAACACAATTCTCACTACGGGCTAACCATATTGGTGATTCGAAAATTTCGGTTCAAAGTTTTCTTTCCTATCGTGGTTTGTCAGGGTTTCCCGAAAATTACTCCGGCAGAACGAGTGTATTTAATGTATATAATCTGAATGTTAGATTCGATGCTACTGAAAGTTTATCGGTAACAGCGGGGCGAGCAATTAATCCGAAAGCTTCGAGCGTTGGAGCCAACGATGGCGTAATGGTTGAGAACTACTTCGGGAAATTTTACGTGGGAGCCATAGGAGGATGGCGACCTGATTTTACAAATTACGGTTTTAATTCAGACTTGCTGCAGTATGGAGGATATGTTGGAGTTGAAACTCAGGATGATAATTTTAGCAGTCAGACCACCTTCGGTGCCATGGAGCAAACTAATAACGGAGGTACAGACCGGCGGTACCTGTTCTTTCAACACAATAGTAACATCTCCTCTATGGTCAATTTATTTGGTTCAACCGAGATCGATATTTTCGGTGGGGATGCCGGGGGTTCAAGGCTTACCAATTTATACCTTTCTGCACGCGTTAGATTCAGCAGAGCGGTAAATGCCATGATCTCTTTCGATTCCCGTAAGCGAATCATTTACTATGAGACCTTTCAAACCGAAATTGAACGTATACTGGACGACGATCTTGCACGACAAGGAGTTAGACTTAGGCTCAATGTTCGTCCTACCAAGATTCTATGGTTGGGTGCCAGCTACAGCAGTCGGTTTCAAAGTGACTCCCAAAACAAGTCGGATAACGTATACGGGTATGCAACTCTTACCAAATTACCTGGGATAGGTGGTCGTTTGAATGTTTCCTATAATATGAATTCCTCCAATTATGTGAGCAGTTCTATTCTTTCAGCACGGCATTCCAGATACGTTGTAAAGAGCGTTTTATTCGCCGAAGTTTATTTCAGACTTGCAAATTACAGTTACGATCGCTTCGAACAAGACTTTACACAATACTATTATGGAGGTGGACTCACCTACTCGATCTCGCGAACGTGGCAGTTTAATATTTCCGGCGAAATATCGACGCTCGATGATGAACAGAATGGTAGAGTTTTTGCTCGCCTCACCAAACGATTTTACTCAAAAAAGAAAAGATAGTTATGAATAAGATACATGCCATTTTGCTACTTGGGATTTTTGTTTTGCTGGTATCCTGCAACGATAAGCCCAAGGTAATTACTGCAAAATCACAAAATGATGCTCAAAAGGAATCTAGTGGAATTTTTACGGAAGAAGCTACCGAAAAATTCGAGTTTAAGGAAAATACCACCAATGGCTCATTTACCGATAATTTACACTCAGTTGTAGCTCGGGAAGTTCTTCCTACCGAAAAATATGTCTATGTTAAGGTAGCTGAAAATGGAAAAGAGTTTTGGATCGCGAGTGCCAAACAAGAGATTGAAATTGGGAAAGTATACTATTACAGAAACGATTTATTGAAAACGAATTTCGAAAGTAAGGAGTATAACAGAGTATTCGATACGATCTATTTAGTTTCTGCTTTGGTTTCTCATAATCACGGTACAGGTACTATAAAAGCCGAATTTACCGAATCGCCCAAAGAGGAGATTAACAAAAAACAAACGATACCTACTCATACTGAAGAGATCATCGAACACAAAGGATCCATCACGATCGCTCATCTAGTTGCTAATGCGAGACAATATGAAGGGAAAACGGTTCAGGTTTCAGGGAAGTGTGTCAAGATCAATCCCAATATTATGAAGCGGAACTGGATTCACCTTCGAGATGGAAGTAAAGATGACTATGATCTGGTGGTGACGTCAAATACCTTTGTAGCCGAAGGCCAAATTGTTACTATGAAGGCTTTGGTAAGTTTAAATCGAGACTTTGGCGCAGGTTACACCTATGATCTCATACTCGAAAACGGTGAAGTAGTAAATTGACTATGAAATGTTTCCAATCTTTCTTTTCCTAAAGTAAGCGATCCCACTCACCACGATCAGAGCAACCACTGCAACGTATACCCAATTCGGGATAGGAACCGGGTCACCTGTAGCATAAGAGTGCAATCCAGACAGGTAATAATTCACTCCGTAATACGTCATGATTACGGTTGCCAATCCAAACAACGTGGTCACATTAAATGCAAACAGACCTCGCAGTTTGGGAATGAATCGCATATGTAAAATGAAAGCATATACCAATATAGTCACAAGCGCCCAAGTCTCTTTAGCGTCCCAACCCCAGTAGCGACCCCAGGATTCGTTCGCCCAAACACCACCCAGATAGGTACCAACACTTACCATAAACAACCCTCCTATTAAGGTGAGTTCGCTTATATAAGACATCTCCTGCACAATTTGTTTCACCCGGGTTTTATTTTTTTCTGAAATGAACATCATTAAAATCAAATTGATCAGTCCAATGATGGCGCCTAGCATTAAAAAACCATAACTACCGGCTTCCAATGACACGTGTATCGTTAACCAATACGATTTTAACACAGGCACCAAGGGGGTAATTTCGGGATCCAAAAAACTAAGCATGGAAACAAAAAGAATGGTTCCGGCCAGCACCATAGTAGCTGCCAACCCTCCAAACGATTTCCGTGTAAAAAGTAATCCGGCAAGGGTCGATGTCCAGGCTATGTAGATCATAGATTCGTAACCGTTGCTCCAGGGTGCGCGTCCCGAAACATACCATCTCATGCCCAATCCAAAGGTGTGAAGAACAAAACCCAAGAGCACCAAACCAAAGAGTATTCGATAAGGTGTTTTCAACTTCCAGTTGGGTTTAAATACCGATATGAATAAGAAAAATAACAAGCCAAGGGCGAGCAACATATACCATCCCGCCAAGCGCGAGAATACGTTCCAATTATTAAGTCGGATCTCCGTTTTAATCTTAGACTCGGAAGGCATGATAGCACCTCCCTTTTCAAATTGATACGTCTTTAATTCATCTAAAAGATGCCCCACATGATTATAGTCGGTTGTCACCGTAGCCTGCTTCAGCGCTGTACCAAAGGCATTGAAAAAATTAGAAGCCACGGTACTATGGTTATGACCGTCATTTGCACTATGTCCACTATATCCTTCCCAGGTATTGTTCGGATTGTTCGGATTGGGAATAATTTTTAACAAGCTACCTGAGAAGGCCATACTTAGTATATTCAATCGTTCATCGATCTTCAGCAATTCTTTGGCATACACCCCCCGGTCCTTTTGATCCATGCTGTAAACACGCCGCACCTCATCCCGCATTTTATAATCTCCCTTTTCAGTGAAAAAATCTTTATAGGAAGCATACGCCCCATTCATGCCTAATAATTTCTGAACATCTTTGTGTTTGCCAAGTTTAATGAGCTTCACATCATACCAGTCTGCCTTGTTCACGAACATGCTCAGGAGCACCTGATCCGCAGTTAAATCATCAAAGCTTTCATTTCGCGAAATTTTCCGAAGAATTTCTCTCGACAAGGTATGTACCGGCTTCATCCTACCCTTGAAATCCTGCACTACCACTGAACTGAACTCCTTAGCAAATTGTTCGGAAACAGCGTTCTTCTTGTAATTGGGCTCCTGTGCTATCCCTATTCCCGTAATGAACAAAGTGACCAGAATTATAAATGTGCCGCTCTTGGCACGCAGCTTCTTTATCTTTTGACGCACCTGATAGAAACGTGTTTTTTTACTGAATAAGGTCCAGATCATCCCCAATGTGAGAAAGAAATAGCCTATATAGGAAACCAGTGTTCCCCAGAAGTCACTGTTTACACTCAAGTAAGTACCTTTCTCGTCTCGATCAAAGGACGACTGAAAAAACCGATAGCCATCATAATTGAGGATGTTGTTCATATAAATACGGTAGTCCATCTCAACATTCTCAGACGGATGAATTAAAGTGACCTCACTGGCATAGGAAGACGCACTGTTGGTCCCCGGGTATTTTTCCAATATGAATTCGTTCAATTTTATACCGAAAGGAACTTCAACCGCTTTAGCACCATAAGCGATGGACATGGCCAAGTCATCAAATTGAAGCCTAGTAGGGTTTCCCGGCAACCCTTTATTGCCGTATACTTTAACGGTTTTCGTATTTCCGTTTACAGTGACGTCCATAACCAAAGCCACTACACTTTCGTTCTTAACTTTAGGATCTTCCGACGTAATTTGCACTTCAGCGGCAGGGTGGAATTCAGAAAAAACAAAATTATTCACCCCGTCCGAGTACAATGCCCTTAATCGAAGCGGTTGTAGTTGCGTTGAAGGCTCAATGGTGTCTTTTTGCTGCGTAGCCATCACGGTCTGAAGTAGTTGCCTAGGCGTGGAAAATTGAAGTGAATCATTCTTATACCTTAGATTGATGGCATTTGATATGGGTGATTCCTTAAAATTATAGATGAGCCCGTTAATCGACCGGGTCTCTCCTTGTCTGACGAAATATTCCTCACGCCCGCCAACCCCGGACACCACTAATTTCAATAGGGGCTGTCCATTGGTAGCTGTTTTAATTTCCTGCTTCGGATTTGGGATAAAATCGCTAACACGAACCGCTATGGCATCTCCTCCAACGAGATAAGATTCTTCAAAATTGTTGTTTCCAAGAGAGGCAAACAGAACCGGTTCCGTAAATTCATAAGTCGTACCCTCCTTGTTTATCTCGAACTTGAGGTGCGTATCTGCCGATAGGAAGGTATTTGCCGTGCTTCCCTCTCGAATGTGCATGACTCCTTCAAAACCTAAATAGCGGGTGAGACCTGCGCCCAATATTATTATTAAGACCGCCATATGGAACATTAACAAAGACCATTTCCTTTGTGGGATCATTCTGTATTGAACAATATTGAATACTATGGACCCTCCAAAGAGAAGGAGGAGCAATTCGAACCACCAGGATTTGTAAATTACTTTTTGCGCCGCGCTGGTTCCGAAGTCATTTTCAATGAAGGTAGCAATAGCTATAGCAGCCGCAAAGATGAGGAAATAGCAACCAGCTGCTCTGGTATCGAATAAACGACCAATAATTTTTCTAAAATTCAAAGTAGGCTAAAAATAATGAATAGAAACTTGCCGTTCAACAAAATTAACGCTTATCTGAAATTTTTGGGTCTAACTAGTTAAAAGGGAATATCATCATCCCCGTCAGCGGGTGATAGATCATCATTCATTGAACTGCCAAAGGCCTCGTCGACCGAAGGTAAATTCTCGGTCTTGAAGGTATCGTCATTCGCGGCAGCATTCATACGAGAATGGAATTCATTGGTAAAGTCGAAGGTTTCTAAGTTTTCGAAGCGACCTAAGTGACCAATGAATTTGAGTCGGATCTCATCCAATCCACCATTACGGTGTTTGGATACGATAAATTCGGCTTGACCAGCAGTAGGTGTACGTTCTTCATCGTCCCACTCGTCAATTTTGTAGTATTCAGGTCTATAGATGAATGAAACAATATCGGCATCCTGCTCGATCGCCCCGGACTCCCGAAGGTCACTCAATAGCGGACGTTTGCTTCCCCCCCGAGTTTCCACGGCTCGTGATAATTGGGAGAGTGCGATCACCGGAACATTCAATTCTTTTGCCAATGCTTTTAAGTTTCGAGAAATGGTCGAAATTTCCTGCTCTCTGTTTCCACCTTTCTGACTTCCACCGGCGGTCATCAATTGCAGGTAATCGATCATTATCATTTTAATGCCATGCTGCGACGCCAATCTTCTCGCCTTCGCACGAAGATCAAAAATTGACAAGGAAGGCGTATCATCAATAAAAAGCGGTGCTTTTTCCAGTCCTTTCACTTTTACATTGAGCTGCTCCCATTCATGTTTTTCGAGGTTTCCGGTTCTCAGTTTTTCTGAAGACAAACCGGTTTCCGAAGAAATAAGTCGTGTAATTAATTGTACCGAAGACATCTCACAAGAGAAGAATGCCACGGGTACATTGTGTTCCACGGCCATGTTTCGGGCCATGGATAAAGTCAAGGCCGTCTTACCCATACCAGGACGAGCGGCGATGATGATCAAATCACTGGGCTGCCAACCCGAAGTTAATTTATCCACTTCGGTAAAACCCGAGGGTATTCCGGAAAGACCCTCTTTATTTGCAATCTCCTCAATTCGTTTTTTGGCTTGGATCACCAAATTTTGCGCCGACTCTGAGGAACGCTTGATATTTCCTTGTGTTATTTCATAAAGTTTGGCTTCTGCATTATCCAACAGATCAAAAACGTCCGTCCCTTCGTCATAAGATTCCTCAATGATCTCACTCGAGATTTTTATGAGACTACGCTGAATGAACTTCTGTAAGATGATACGTGCATGAAACTCAATATGAGCCGATGATGACACTTTTTGAGTCAATTGGATCAAATAAAACTCCCCTCCTACCAGATCCAGGTTTTTTTCCTTCTTAAGTCGGGCAGAAACGGTTAATAAGTCCACTGGCTCACTGTTTTCGAACAAATTGAAGATGGCTTCGAAAATGAGCTTATGAGACTCTTTATAAAATGCATCGGGGTGTAGGATATCTATTACTTCATCGACACCTTTCTTATCGATCATCATGGCTCCCAACACAACCTCCTCTAAATCAGTAGCTTGTGGAGGTATTTTCCCTTTCTCCAAGGAAATCACCTGAGAGGACCTGGTGGTGTAAGAAGTGTGAGGTTTTATAGATTCCATGGAACGAATGTAAAAAAATTGTTAAGGACAGGCGTCGATTTTCAAATCTCTCTGTCCACCGGTCATTAACAATTCAACTGTTGACAACTCAAAAATATTGTTAATAAAGATAAAAAAAATCCGAAGGAAAACCTTCGGATTTCGTAAAGACTTGTTATTGCTGTAACTAACCTTTGAAGACTCCCATTTCAGAATATTTTTCCATGCGTTCCTTCACCAATTCTTTTGGTGATAAGTCTTTCAATTCGGAATAAACTTTTGAAATCGTCTTAGCGACTTCCAAAAATGTTTTTTCACGATCGCTGTGAGCCCCACCTACAGGTTCCTTTACGATAAGGTCTATTAGACTTAATTTTTTCATATCAGTAGCCGTTAACTTTAATGCTTCAGCCGCTTGTTCTTTGAATTCCCAGCTTCTCCATAGAATGGACGAACAACTTTCCGGAGAGATTACAGAGTACCAAGTGTTCTCGAGCATCAATACTTTATCACCAACGCCAATTCCTAATGCTCCTCCACTAGCTCCTTCTCCAATGATCACCACAATAATGGGCACTTTGAGACGGGTCATCTCCAAAATATTTCGGGCGATGGCTTCTCCCTGTCCACGTTCTTCCGCTTCGAGTCCCGGATAAGCACCCGGAGTATCGATGAGCGTCACCACGGGAACGCCAAATTTCTCCGCCGATCGCATCAGGCGAAGTGCTTTTCTATAACCTTCGGGGTTTGCCATTCCGAAATTACGGTACTGGCGGGTCTTTGTATTGTATCCTTTTTGCTGGCCGATGAACATATAACTTTGATCACCAATTTTTCCAAGACCGCCAATCATGGCCTTATCATCCTTAAAGTTACGATCCCCATGTAACTCTAAAAAAGAATCCCCACAAATTGCATTGATATAATCCAAGGTGTAGGGTCGGTTTGGGTGACGTGAAAGTTGCACGCGTTGCCACGGAGTTAGATTCTTATATATCTCTTTTTTGGTCTCCTTGAGTTTCTTTTCAATTTGCGCACAGGTATTGGTTACGTCTACATCACTTTCCTCACCAATCTGACAAGCCTTATCGTATTGCTCCTGTAATTCTTTTATAGGTAATTCAAATTCAAGATATTCCATATTGTTGAATCTACGTTAGTTTTTTACGTCTCACAAAGATAAAACTTTGTTCTTAGCTGGGGGAAATTCGGTTATTTTTTCTTTGCAAATACATCTTGGTGATTCCATTGGCAGCAACTGTGAGGAGGATGATCAAAGCTCCGTAGTAAAACTGTGGGCTCATTTTTTCTGAATCATTTAAAATAACAAGCGCTAGGAGAATCCCGTAAACAGGTTCCATATTATAGGAAAGTACCAAGGTGTAAGGGCTTATCCATTTCATGAGGTGAACTCCCGCTATAAATGCGTAGGCCGTACAAGCAGATGCAAGAATGAAAAGATAGATCCAATCCATGGCTAGCAGTGAGAAAAAACCGGTGGTAAAATCGCCGTTGATGAGTAAGAATAGCGTCACAAACAGCGTACCGGAAAGCATCTCATAGTAGGTAATGGCCACGGGGTTGTAGTGGATACGTAGTTTTCCGTTTATTACTGAAAAGAGACCGCCCAGAAATGCAGATGCCAATGCGAGTAAAATGCCGGTGATATATTCGGTTTCTATTCTGAAAATAACGTACAATCCTACGATGGCTAAAATTCCGAAGAAAACTTCATAGGCATACACTCTCCGCTTGAAAAAAATGGGTTCAAGGAAAGAAGCAAAGAAGGCCCCACTAGAAATGACAGCTAGGGTGATCGAAACATTCGAAACTTTGATAGCCCAGAAAAAGGTGATCCAATGAAGGGCAATAACCAACCCCACTACGCTAAAAGCTGCAATGGCACGCTTCGAAAATCGCAATCGTATCTTTCGTAGTTTGACGAACAATAAGATCAAAAGTGTTGCCATCCCCATACGATACCAAACCAATGGAAGTGCGTCAATGGAAATCAATTTTCCCAATACCGCAGTAAAGCCAGCAATGAACACCAAAAAATGCAGGTGTGCATAGTGAAAGAGTTTATCTTTTTGCATTCCGAAGTAAATATATCGCTAAGATTCCGAAGACAAAATTAGGGAACCATGTGGCAACCAGCGGAGAAAAACTACTTTGTTCTGCCATCGTCCCAAAGATCTTGTCGAAGAAGATAAAAACCATACCAATGGCGATTCCAATGGCCAGATTAACTCCCATCCCTCCCCTTCTTCGCACCGAAGAAACGGCTACCGCAATGATGGTCAAAATATAGGCCGAAACCGGTAAACTCCAGCGCTTGTAGCGCACAACCTCATACCTATTTATATAGTTCGATCCTTTTGCCTTTTCACGAGCTATAAAAGTATTGAGCTCATTAAAATTAAGGGTTTCGGCTATATACATCACCGGAGTTAGATCTTCGAGTTCGAATGAAAAAACAGTATCCTTTTTATTGGTGATCACCAACGAATCTTCTTGTTCACCAATGAGTCGCTTTGTATAATTGAATAGGGTATAACTACTATCTTTTAGATTGTATTTTATCCTACTGGCAGAGATCTTATAGGTCATTTCATTTCCTTCGAAATGCTCTAAAGTGAAATTACTCCCCGAACTTTCCTGCACGTTGAAATAACTCACATAGATATACTCTTTGTCGTTGATTTGCCGGTAAACGTTACTTTGATCCCGGGCATTTGTACCTCGCTTGAGGTGATTAAAGGTAAACTCGTTATAACCTTTGCTGGCCAATGGTGCGAGGTAATTTCCGAGGAAAAAAGCTCCAATACATACTATGGTAGCACCAATTAGGTAAGGTCTTAGAAATCGGTAGTAGGAAACACCACTACTCAAAAAGGCAATAATCTCGGTGTTATTGGCCAATTTCGAAGTAAACCAGATCACCGATAGAAATAAAAATAAAGGAAATAATAGATTGGCAAAATAGACGGTAAACTCCAAATAGTACATGAGGATATCCGGCAATGGCACCTCATTTGCGAGCATTTTATCGATCTTCTCGGCCAGATTTACCGTAATACCAATGGGAATAAACAGCAACAGCAGCAGGATAAAAGTTCCCAAATACTTCTTTAAAATGTATTTGTCGAGAATGCTCAGCATTTATAAACGTTTGTCCATTTGTTTTACCATCGTCTGTTTCCAGGAAGTAAAGTCTCCCGCTAAGATATGTTTTCTGGCTTCACGAACCAACCAAAGGTAAAAGCCTAGGTTATGAATGGTTGCGATCTGTCGCCCTAACATCTCGTTCACCGTAAACAGGTGACGTAAATAAGCTTTGCTGTAGGCTGTATCAACCCAAGTGATGTCCATTTCGTCAATGGCGGAGAAGTCGTCTTCCCACTTTTTGTTCTTGATATTGATGGTTCCGTGTGCGGTAAACAGCATCCCGTTTCGTCCGTTACGAGTAGGCATCACGCAATCGAACATATCAATTCCCAAGGCTATGTTTTCCAATAGATTGATAGGCGTACCTACGCCCATGAGGTACCGTGGTTTATCTTCGGGTAAAATTTCGGTCACTACCTCGGTCATCGCGTACATTTCTTCGGCCGGTTCTCCCACGGACAGTCCTCCAATAGCATTGCCCTCGGCTCCAGCGTTGGCAATATATTCGGCACTTTGCTGCCGTAGATCCTTGTACGTACTTCCCTGGACAATGGGAAAGAAGGTTTGATCAAAGTCGTATTTCAAAGGTGTTTTCTCGAGGTGATTCATACATCGATCCAGCCATCGATGGGTCATATGCATCGATCGTTTGGCATAGTCGTAATCGCAGGGATACGGCGTACATTCATCGAAGGCCATAATGATATCGGCACCGATCGCCCTTTGAATCTCCATGACATTCTCAGGTGCAAAAAAGTGGGTGCTTCCGTCTATATGCGATTTGAACTTAACTCCCTCCTCTTTGATCTTTCTATTGGCTGACAGCGAATAAACCTGATAGCCACCACTATCTGTGAGAAGGTTTCGATCCCAGTTCATAAACTTATGCAGTCCGCCCGCCTTTTCGAGAATTTCAATTTGAGGCCGTAGGTACAAATGGTAGGTATTACCCAGGATGATGTCCGGGTTGATCTCTTCCGTAAGTTCTCTTTGATGCACTCCTTTCACAGTCCCAACGGTACCCACAGGCATAAAGATGGGCGTTTCAACTATTCCATGATCCAGTGTCATGGTCCCTGCACGTGCTTTTGTTCCCGGGTCTGTGGCTTCCAATTTAAACTGCATGCATTCCGTGATTTATTGGAAGCAAAGATAGAAGGATTTGCGAGTTACAATGGTAAAGAAATGTTAGTATTTAAAAAAAGTAATGGTGTATTTCACGATTGATGCATACTGTTAACTAAAAGTCGAAAATCGTTAATAAGTGCCCTATTTTCTTCTTTGCAACCCCTCATGAATAGCTTACTTTTGAAGCTGAAAAATTCTATAATTCTATGCCAGAACTAGACCAACTCAGTGACCTTGTAACTCAGGTTCGCAGAGATATTTTAAGACAGGTACACAAAGTGAATTCCGGTCATCCGGGTGGATCACTTGGCTGCACCGAATTTTTTGTCGCCCTTTTCCAAGTGCTTATGGACCGAAAAGAAGGTTTCGATATGGATGGAAAAGATGAGGACATTTTTTTCCTTTCAAACGGTCATATTTCACCCGTCTTTTACAGTGTTTTGGCGCGTTCGGGATATTTTCCGGTGGATGAACTTAATACGTTTCGTCTCATCAACTCTAGACTTCAAGGACATCCTACAACCCACGAGGGGTTGCCTGGAATTCGAATGGCTTCAGGCTCCCTTGGACAGGGAATTTCGGTATCTATTGGTGCCGCCTCCACAAAAAAACTAAACAACGATCCGCATTTGGTCTACACTCTTTGTGGTGATGGTGAATTGCAGGAAGGTCAAAACTGGGAAGCCATCATGTATGCTGCGGCTAATAAGGTGGACAATTTAATTGTAACTGTCGATTATAATGGGCAACAGATTGACGGCTCTCTGGAAAATGTACTGCCGCTTGGAAATCTTAGAGCCAAATTTGAGGCCTTTGGATGGGATGTTTTGGACATAAAAGAGGGTAATAATTTAGAAGCCGTCATCGATGGCATGAATTCCGCGAAATCGAAAACAGGAAATGGAAAACCTGTTTGTGTTCTCTTACATACCGTCATGGGGAACGGCGTCGACTTTATGATGCATACCCATGCCTGGCACGGGAAGGCTCCCAATGATGAGCAATTGGTCGTAGGTTTGGCACAAAACCCTGAAACATTAGGTGATTATTAATTCTGAAATACATATGAAAAAATATACAGACACGGGTAAAAAAGATACGCGTTCAGGCTTTGGTGCCGGGCTCACTCAATTGGGTAAAACCAATGAGAATGTAGTTGCGCTTTGTGCCGATCTCACAGGCTCTCTTAAAATGGACGAGTTTAAAGCCAATCACTCGGAGCGATTTTTTCAGGTGGGAGTGGCCGAAGCAAATATGATGGGGCTGGCAGCGGGTATGACTATTGGAGGAAAAATACCTTTTACAGGTACATTTGCCAACTTTTCTACCGGAAGAGTATATGATCAAATTCGACAAAGTATCGCCTACAGCCATAAAAATGTGAAGATCTGTGCTTCACATGCCGGGGTCACACTTGGAGAAGATGGTGCGACGCACCAAATATTGGAAGACATTGGATTGATGAAAATGTTGCCGGGAATGACGGTGATTAATACCTGTGATTTCAATCAGACGAAGGCAGCGACTCTGGCCATTGCCGAATATGAAGGTCCTGTTTATTTACGCTTTGGACGTCCTAAGGTGGCTAACTTTACTTCCGAAGAACAAAAATTTGAAATCGGAAAAGCGGTACACTTGCAGGAAGGAAACGATGTGACTATCATTGCCACAGGGCATTTGGTTTGGGAGGCTCTTCAAGCTGCAGAAACTTTGAATGCTGAAGGAATTTCGGCGGAGGTCATCAATATACACACCATCAAGCCATTGGACAAAGATGCTATTTTGGCGAGTGTTGCTAAAACCGGTTGCATTGTTACTGCTGAGGAGCATAATTATCTGGGAGGACTCGGTGAAAGTGTTGCACGAGTGCTAGCTCAAAACGATCCAAAACCACAGGAATTTGTAGCTACGCAAGATACTTTTGGAGAATCAGGAACTCCTGCACAGCTCATGGACAAATATGGATTGAATGCCGAGGCCATTGTAAAAGCCACCAAAAAGGTACTCTCCCGAAAATAGTCGGAAAATATTCGGACCACAGAATTACAGAAATAAAAAAACCCTCGTTGATAACGAGGGTTTTTTTATTTCTGTCTTGTTTGGATCAACTGTCACTATCCAGATAGTCCGGAACACTATCTCCGTCTGAGTCCGGGAATGTGACATTACCATTGGCATCGATCTCTATTTCTTCGGAGGTGGGTCTTCCATCATTATCATCGTCTGCATCAAGGTAGTTAGGAATTGTATCAGCATCGGTATCGTCGTCTTCTTCCAATCCATTGTTATTCACATCTTCGGTTGTGGACAAAACGCCATCGTTATCCTGATCTCCGGGAACAGTACTAAATAAATTAAATGTGAAAATAAGCTGGGCGTAGATTGGAATTTCAGATCCAGCCGGCGGATTAACGTAATACCCAAGTCCGGAAGGCATGAAAACCGCACCGATTCCAGGATTTACAGCTTCGATCGTACCGTCGTTGTTTACTGTTATTTCTTCAGCTACATTAAACTCGGTTAAAGCATCCTGCAGTCCATTAACCACAGCGGTTTGATCGAAAGTAACCGGCACTACTGAACCGTCAAATAATTTCGTATAAGGGATCGTGCTTATCTCTCTATTGATATAAATACCCGTGTACGTTAATGTAGAAACATCGGGGAAATTAGGACTTTCCGTGCCACCCCCTTGGGCAGCATTAAGATAGTACAACTCATAGGTCAATCCATCATCCACACGGTCTTTTACCATTTTTGACGTCACCTGCTGGATCAAAGGGATCTTATCGCTATTGTCTCCCGCAATGGTATCAAAGGTTATGAGGTAGTCAAAATCGGCCGGTGGATTGGCAAATTCTTCGTAATTATAATAATGTGTTTCCAAATATTCCTCTACAATAGCGGTAGATAAAGGCGCTTCTTCCCCACGATCTCTTGCGGGAACGAAATTGGAATCCGCGGCATCATCATTCCCGCAGGACTGGAATACCAACAAACCAAGGGTTAAAATAGGTAGTAAAAAATAAACTTTCTTCATCTTCAATTTTTAGATGCGCAAGATACAATTTTCCGCTACTTTTGTTGTTAAATTTAACGCACATTTAAGTGGTCAAAAATGAGGATCGATAAATATCTTTGGTGTACTCGTTATTTTAAAACGAGGAATATGGCCACACAAGCCTGTAAGAAAGGTAGTATTCGTATTGCCGATGCTATCGTAAAACCTTCCAGAGAGGTGTATCCCGGGGATATTATTTCGGTACGCAAAAATCAGATAAAATATAGCCTTGAAGTCATTGAAATTCCACCGAACCGGGTGGGTGCAAAATTGGTTGGGCTCTACCGAACGGATACCACCCCGAAAGAGGCATTCGCTAATGAAGAATTGCTCAAATTTGCCAAAAGCCATTACCGTAAAAGAGGGATGGGAAGACCCACCAAAAAAGACCGTCGAGATCTGGAAGAGTTCGGTCTGGATGGCGAGGAGTAAACATTCTGGTATTTAGTATATTTGTACCTTCATAAGCCGGAGCCAACAAACATAAACTCATGCAAGAACCCACTATCATTCTTAGTAATAAGCAAATTAGCCATAAGATTAGGAGAATGGCTTATCAGGTTTACGAATCGAATGTAAACGAAAAAGAAGTGATCATAGCCGGTATCAAACATAACGGGTTTTTGTTGGCTAAGCGTATTAAATCTGAAGTAGAGAAGATCGCACCCATTCAGGTTACTTTGTGTGAAGTATATATCGACAAGAAAAAGCCCATCACTCCAGTAGAAACTTCGTTGGAGCTTTCAGAATTTAAAAACAAATCCCTGTTATTAGTCGATGATGTGCTTTCAACAGGTACAACCTTGATCTATGGGGTAAGGCATTTTTTGGAGGTGCCTCTCAAGCAATTTAAAACCGCAGTTCTGGTAGATAGAAATCACAAAAAGTATCCGGTTAAAGCCGATTTCAAAGGTATTTCCTTATCCACTTCTTTAAATGAAAACGTAGCAGTAGTGTTTGAAAAAAATAGCTGCAAAGCGATCCTAGAATAAGGTTACAATTATTTTTTCGACGATCTCCCTTGGGGTTTTATCCGTACAATCTAAGATCACATCCGCCTGATTATAATAATAGGATCTTTCGAACAAATGTTTCCGAATAAAATCGTTGACTGCCACTTCACTTTCCAGATGTGAAATAAGAGGTCTGGTATCTTTTTCTTTAAATAGTCTTTGTGTGAGGGTTTCAAGATCATTCTTCAGATAAATAGTAACGACTTCATTCGTTTGATTGAGGTCATCCATGACCGTACCATAGCAGGGTGTCCCTCCGCCAGTGGAAAGCACTAGGTTGTTGTTTTCTGAAAGTATGGTGCTGAGGCTTGAAGCTTCTTTTTTTCTGAAATACAATTCCCCTTTCTTCAGAAATAGTTTGGAGATAGTAACCCCTTCCGAAGCAGCGATCCAATTATCGAGATCAATAAATGAGTATGATAGCGATTGGGAAAGAAGCCTTCCCACCGAAGATTTGCCGCTGCCCATATAGCCTATGAGTACCAATTTCATAGAAACAAATATCGCAATTAGAAGGGGATTAAACAGGGCAAAAAATAATTATTAAAATTTAATGGCAATTGACTTGAATAATCAAGAGAATGGATTTATATTTGCACCCGCCTACGCAGAGCACTTTGTGCGATGCTTCGGCGGGCTTCGGTCCGCTACGATTACTGACCTGGTAGCTCAGTTGGTAGAGCATCTCCCTTTTAAGGAGAGGGTCCCGGGTTCGAGCCCCGGCCAGGTCACTAAAATCCTCAGAAGTCGAAGCATTTTGCTCGACTTTTTAGTTTAAAATAACTTCATTCACCGAGGTGCTGGAACTGGTAGACAGGCATGGTTGAGGGCCATGTGTCCTTTTGGGCGTGTGGGTTCGATTCCCATTCTCGGTACAACAAGCTATCCCTTACGGATGGCTTTTTTTATGCACACGCACTAAAGCGGGCGTGGTGAGACGTTATTTTTTGTAACTTTTTGATGAAGAAAAAATAACTTCGAAACCGTAATGTGACCTGTTTTCCCATTCTCGGTACAACAAGCTATCCTATTCGGATGGCTTTTTTTATGCACACGCACTAAAGCGGGCGTGGTGAGACGTTATTTTTTGTAACTTTTTGATGAAGAAAAAATAACTTCGAAACCGTAATGTGACCTGTTTTCCCATTCTCGGTACAACAAGCTATCCCATTTGGATGGCTTTTTCTTTGCCCTCCGTAGTCTTGGCGTAGGAGGGTTTTTTCACAATGAGTTCAAATGGCCGGATTGTTAGGCAAATAGACGTATTGTTTATTCATTTTACGAGATAATTAAACAATTTACTACCTTTGGATAATTCAATTCTTGGAAATGTTCATTACCACACAATTCAGTATTAAAGATTTAGAGAATCTATCGGGTGTCAAGGCGCATACCATCCGGATATGGGAGAAGCGCTATAAACTGTTGGAACCAACTCGTACAGAAACCAATATTCGTAAATACGATCTTCATAATTTAAAGAAGCTGCTCAATATTACTTTACTGTATAACAATGGGCTAAAAATATCCAAGATCGCCAAGCATAATACCGAAGAAATTAATCAGCTTTCAAGTGAATTGGCACAAACGAATCGAGAAGATTATTCTTTGCAGGCTTTTAAAACTGCCATGTTCGACTTCGACCATCAGCTTTTTACAAAAACATATACTGAACTGTGTGCAGACAGGACTTTTGAGGAAATCTTTGAAAATGTATTTATACCCCTGCTGCATGAAATTGGAATGTTATGGCAAACCGGAACCATTGACCCGTCCCATGAACGATTTATTTCAGAACTAATAAAACAAAAAATAATCGTCAGTATCAATGAGGTACAATTGGAAAAATCTATCGAACAAGCACCCAGATTTGCTCTTTTTCTCCCTCTGGAAGAAATACATGAAATTGGGTTGCTATATGCCAACTATCTCATTCTTTCTTCCGGCTTTCAAACGGCCTATCTGGGAACCAACATTCCCATAAAAAGCCTAAAATATATCCTTAAACACCACTCAAAAATTACATTTCTGTCTTACTTTACAGTAAAACCGGATACAGAAAGTATATACCACTATATCTCACGTTTTGAGGAAGAAATCTGCGTGCAAAAACCCGTCGATTTTTGGATCATGGGTTACAAGGTGCAGGACGTGATCCCCGCCAAGCTTCCAAAACATATCAGTGTGGTTTCAAGCCTTAAAGACCTTAGCGCCAAACTCCAAAAATTAAAGTTATCTTAAATTATCGTCTCTTCTGTTTATTTTGTTTAATTTTTAAATATATTTGTTAGACAAAATGATTAAACAAATTGCCATTATCGGTTCCGGCTTTTCGTCTCTTGCTGCCTCTTGCTACCTGGCACAGGAGGGTTACGACGTTGTGGTCTATGAAAAGAACGAATTAGTGGGTGGGCGTGCTCGTCAATATAAGAACGAGGGTTTTACCTTCGATATTGGCCCGACCTGGTATTGGATGCCCGATGTGTTCGATCGGTTTTTTTCAGATTTTAACAAGAAAACTACAGACTACTACGAGCTTATAAAATTAGCCCCGGCTTATTCGGTGTACTTTGGAAAGAATGATTTTATTACCATAGAAGATACGCTGGATAAAGTTTGTATCGCCTTCGAAAAAGAAGAACCGGGTAGTTCAGTAAAACTAAAAAAATTTATTGCCAAGGCGCAGAATAATTACGAGGTAGCCATTAAGGATCTCGTTTACCGGCCCGGACTTTCGCCGTTTGAATTAGTAACGCCCGTTACTCTTAAAAAAATTGGTCAGTTTTTTAGCACGATTAGTAAGGAAGTACGCAAAGAGTTTGAAAATCCGAGATTGGTTTCAATTCTTGAATTTCCTGTTTTGTTTCTGGGTGCAAAACCTTCCAACACTCCAGCTTTTTATAGTTTTATGAATTACGCCGATTTCGGCTTGGGGACATTCCATCCCAAAAACGGAATGTATGAGGTGATTCGGGGAATGAAAAGCCTTGCCGAAAGTTTAGGAGTGGAAATTAAAACTCAATCCAATGTAGAAAAAATTGTGGTTGAGAATAAAAAAGTTATTGGTTTATTGGTTAATTCTGAAATGTACCCGGCTGATATCATCTTAAGTGGAGCCGACTACCATCATACTGAAACGCTCTTAGAACCCCAATACCGACAATATTCCGAAGCCTATTGGGAGAAAAAAATATTTGCTCCTTCATCCCTGTTATTTTACGTAGGCTTCAGTAAAAAAATAAAGAACGTCGAGCATCATACCCTATTCTTTGATGTCTCTTTTGAAAAACATTCAAAGGAGATCTATGATGATCCTGCCTGGCCCGAAGATCCGCTTTTCTACACAAGTTTTCCGTCAAAAACAGACAAGGAAGCGGCTCCATATGGCAATGAGGCAGGTATTTTTCTCATACCACTCGCTCCGGGACTAAAGGACTCTTCGGAATTACGCGAATTCTATTTTCAAAAAATTATGAAGAGATTCGAATTTCTTACCAACCAAGATGTTCTAAATTACGTTATATTTAAAAAGTCGTTTTGTTTGAATGACTTTGTGAAGGAGTATAACTCGTATAAAGGCAATGCCTATGGTCTGGCAAATACTTTAATGCAGACAGCCTTCCTAAGACCCAACCTTAAAAGTAAAAAGGTGAATGGATTGTTCTTCACCGGGCAGCTCACCGTGCCGGGACCCGGAGTGCCACCGTCACTTATTTCAGGAAAATTGGTGTCCAGCTTAATCCAAAAAGAAATTGAACCATGAAAGAGATTTTCGATTCTGTATCACAAAGTTGTAGCAAAACGGTGACCAAAACATATAGCACCTCCTTTTCGCTCGCAACAAAAATGCTCGCCCCATCAATTCGGCAAGACATCTATAATATCTATGGATTTGTTCGATTGGCAGATGAGATCGTGGATTCCTTTCATGATTATGACAAAGAGAAACTTTTTAATAGGTTTGAAAAAGACCTGGAACAAGCCTTGGAAGAGCGTATTAGTCTCAACCCTATATTAAATTCCTTTCAACATACCGTTCATCAATATTCAATTGACAGAGAATTAATAGCTGCTTTTATGAATAGTATGCGCATGGACCTTACAAAAACGGTCTATGCCACTACTCAGGAATATCAAAACTATATTTATGGTTCTGCGGACGTTGTCGGGCTGATGTGTTTGAAAGTATTTGTCGGGGGAGATATAGAAAAATTTAACGCCCTCAAGGAGGCCGCTCAGTCGCTCGGTTCCGCGTTCCAGAAAGTGAATTTCCTACGAGATCTGAAAGATGACTTCGAAGGGTTGAATAGAACGTATTTCCCCAACGCCAATTTAAGTTCCTTGGATGAAAGCTCAAAAGCTCAGATCATCGCAGATATTGAGTCCGATTTCAAAAAAGGGTACGAAGGAATATTACAACTCCCGACCGATGCAAAGTTTGGAGTTTTTATGGCCTACCGTTACTATAAATGCCTGTTGAAAAAGCTGTATAAAACTCCGGCTATTGAAATTAAAAACACACGAGTACGGGTTCCTAATTATCAAAAATTTGGTGTCTTTACCCGAAGCTATGTAAAATACCAACTAAAGTTGGTGCGTTAAATTGAACGGAAGGTTGAGCTATGAAAAACATTAAAATACGCTAACTTTGTATCATGAAAATTGCCATTTGGATACTCATTTTCCTAACCACTTTCTGCATCATGGAATTCATGGCATGGTTTACCCATAAATATGTGATGCACGGTTTTTTGTGGCGGTTACACAAGGACCATCATAAGAAAGATCACGGTAGTTGGTGGGAGCGCAATGACTTCTTCTTTATCTTTTATGCAGCGGTAAGCATAGCTTGCTTCATTGGTTGGCAATACTACGGATTCTGGGCAGGATTACCCATTGGCCTAGGAATTTTTGCCTATGGAGTGACCTATTTTTTGGTTCATGACATTTTTATTCATCAACGGTTTAAGTTGTTCCGAAACGCCAATAATAGGTACGCGAAAGGACTTCGTCGTGCGCACAAAATTCACCACAAGCACTTGGATAGGCGTGATGGCGAATGTTTTGGGATGCTCTTTCCACCGCTCAAGTATTTCAAAAAATAAGGAATGAATTATCTATATCTTTGGTTGAATATAGGTTCATTTATCATTCCGTTTCTGTTTAGTTTCCATCCTCGTTTGAATTTTTATAAGAAATGGCCTTCTCTGTTTCCCGCAATTCTTATCATGATGCTCATCTTCATTCCATGGGACATCGCGTTTACGAATCAAGGATATTGGGGATTTAATGAAGCATACCTCTCCGGATTTGCATGGTTTGGATTACCCTTAGAGGAATGGCTCTTTTTTATTTGTATTCCCTATGCGTGTCTGTTTACCCACTACGCTTTGCTCGAACTTTTCCCGAAATTTGCATTTTCAGAACGTACCACGCAGGTGATCTATGTCTTTCTCATATCAGCTTTAGTAATCTGTTTGTGGTTTTTCTTCGATAGATGGTATACCCTGGTTAACTTTTCCTATGCGATTCTGATTTTAGGATTGGTCTACAATCTTAAAAGGTACATACTTTCTCCCTTCTTCGCTACCTATCTTGTTATCCTTATACCCTTTTTTATAGTAAATGGTGTACTCACAGGAACAGGGATCGAAGATCAGGTGGTTTGGTATAATAACCTCGAGACTATTGGGGTGCGATTGGCTACGATACCTATCGAGGACATCATTTACAATCTGGCAATGTTATTAACTGTTTTTGTTTTTACTGAAAGGTTCGAAAGTCGGCCCATTCGGTCCAAATAGTATCATGTAACCATATCGAATTCTTGGCTTTTAATTTTTTCTTACTTTTAAGCAGCGAAAAGCTACCGCCAAATTAGATACCGTTCGATGCCCGCCAATAAAAAACCCTCCATAGTTATTTTCCTTGCCATCGCTGCCGTTGGACTTGCGGCATTCTTTGTTTTTATGGCTGAAGAAAATTCCGAAGAACAAAAAATAACCTATACCCCAAACGAGGAAATGGTGAAACGCGCCAGCGAGATTGTAAATGTTTCCGTCTATCCGGACTTCCCTTTTACATACGATTATATGACCGAAGGAGTAACTCAACATTTAGACCGAGAATATACCTACGATGTCATCCCTTATCAATTGAAAGGAGGATTACTATTTCAGGGAATTCACCGACCGGAAAAAGGTACCACCGTGTCCATCGAACTTCTTAAACCCGCAACGCTGTATTTTTTCTTCCACGACGAAACTGATGGAGGGTACACCCGTATTTTTGAAAATTTACCGCGATGGAGACGATTGGTAACCGCTCCGCAATATGATATCCACAATGGGAAACACGGGCTCCAAATGACCATGTTCGCACTGGAAGCAGAACCTGGGTTGATTGAGATCCCTCCTACCACAAAAGACCGAGCTTGTTTTAGCTTTGTAATTCAGTCAGTGTTTGGGAACTTGGCAGAGCCTGACTCCTAATGACCTAATAGTTCATCCAGGAGTTCCTTAGTGGTTTCACTATCCCAATTGGCCGCACCAGATTTATCAATCACAATCTTTCCTTGTTTTGAGATCACATAGGTAGTTGGAAGTGAGTAGCTTTCAATAGCATTGGGAACCTGTTGTTTTGGGATATAGACAGGAAAATCATACCCTTTTTTGTTCATGAACCTGGTAATCTTTTTTGGAGATTCCATGGAAACGAAATAGAAGTCCACCCGGTCTCCATATTCGTCGAAGAGATTTTGTAGAGAAGGCATTTCGGCCACGCAAGGGGGACACCAGGTTGCCCAAAAATTAATGAGTACTACTTTTTCTTCGGAAGTGGCAAAATTCACAACTTCTCCTTCCGGGGTCATTAATTTCCAATCGTATTGCTGAAGTACAACCTGCTCATCCGCGGCTATTTCCGAAGGACTAAAAGCGATCAATCTACTAAAGAACACTTTTATCGGCATCCCCGTTTGGGGAATAAACAACAGAGCAATAATCACAAGTATGAAGATATTGCTCCAGTGTTTTTTTATAAATTTTGCTACAGGCATACGAGCTTAGTAGGAAACTGCTGTGTGAAATTACAATTAAAATTCAATTTTAAACCCAATTGCCCGATCCCTTTCTGCTCTCCCAAATTTATTCTAAATTTAGGTCCATCATAATTCGACTTTCCAATGAGTAGCCGAAGAGATTTTGTCAAAAAGACCGCCCTGGTAGGCACCGGACTTGCACTGGCACCCAGCCTAAGCTTGGGCGCAACGTATCCATCATCCGAAGACCGACTTCGAGTAGGTCTTATTGGAGTTGGCCTGCGAGGCACCAACCATCTCAACAATTGCCTGTTACGAAAGGATGTAGATATTACTGCAATCTGCGATATTGATGAGCGGCGAAATACGATCGCATTGGACATGATCGCAAAAGCGGGCCAGAAAAAACCTAAGGTCTTTGCAAAAAACGAATATGATTATCGAAACTTACTGGAATTAGCAGAAGTCGATGCTGTTATTATTTCCACGCCCTGGCTTTGGCATACCCGAATGGCCAAAGATGCCATGTTGGCCGGTAAATATGCAGGATTGGAAGTCTCGGCTGCCAATACCATGGAAGAATGTTGGGATCTGGTCAATACTCATGAAAAAACAGGGACTCATCTCATGATCCTGGAAAATGTTTGCTACCGAAGAGATATAATGGCCGTACTAAATATGGTCAAGCAAAATGTCTTTGGTGAGCTACTCCATTTTAGGTGTGGGTACCAACACGACCTGAGATTTGTAAAACTAAATGACGGAAAGACTGCCTACGGAAAAGGAGTAGAATTTGGTGACAAAGGCATATCCGAATCGGCTTGGAGAACCCAGCATTCCCTTCTTCGTAACGCGGATGTCTATCCAACTCATGGAGTTGGACCCATCGCCACCATGTGTAATATCAACCGTGGTAATCGCTTCGTTTCCATAAGTTCTATGGCTAGTAAAGGGGTAGGAATTCATAACTATATCGTCAAGAATGGGGGTGCAGACCACCCTAACGCCAAACTAAAATTTAAACAGGGCGATATCATAACTTCTATGATCGAAACTGCGAACGGCGAGACCATTATTGTTACCCACGATTGCAATTCGCCTCGCCCCTATTCACTCGGTTTCCGTGTGCAAGGAAGCGAAGGCATTTGGGAAGTGGATGGCAATCGTATTTATATTGAAGGCAAGGCGGAGAAACCTCATCGCTGGGATGACGCGTCTCCCTGGATCAAGGAGTACGACCACCCATTATGGAAAAAATATGGCGAGTATGCAGCAGGTTCGGGGCATGGAGGAATGGATTTCTTCGTTTTACAGGCCTTTGTGGAATCGGCCAAACAAAATATAGCACCGCCCATGGATGCCTATGATGCGGCTGCCTGGAGTGCCATCACTCCACTTTCCGAAGTATCCATCGCCAAAAACGGTGAGTCTCAGGATTTTCCTGATTTTACACGTGGAAACTGGGTAAAAAGAAAGCCCTATCACTGGATGAATGATACTTATTAGTGATTTGAAAAATTCGATCAACATTGTAACTCCGGGCCGAGTTTGCCTTTTTGGAGACCATCAGGATTATCTTGGGCTTCCTATAATCGCTGCAGCCATCAACCGATTTATTTATTTTTCTTCGGAAGAAAATACGGATGGCTATTTTCATATTCGTATGCCTGACATTGGCGAAGAACGCATGATAGCCATCAGCGAATCCTTTGATTCTCTTCTGAAAAATGATCACCTGGGCTCGGTCCTGCGAGTAGTACGACGCTATGGCTGTATCCCAAAGAATGGTTATGATATTGAAATAAAAAGCACCATTCCCATTAATGCAGGCGTGTCCAGTTCATCGGCCGTAGTGGTGTCTTGGACCCATTTTTTATTGGAGACCTTCGGAAGTGATCAGAAAATCACACCACAATTTGTAGCGCAACTCGCCTACGAAGCCGAAGTGTTGGAGCACCAATCGCCGGGTGGGAAAATGGATCAATACACGATTGCATTGGGAAACATCATTTATTTGGAGACGGGTGCTGCCTTGAGCTTCAGAGCTATTGGAAAGCAACTTTACGGTCTGGTGTTAGGGGTTTCGGGCATACCGAAGCAGACGCTTGGAGTATTGGGTAATCTAAGAGAAAAGGCGCAAGAGGCCATTTCCGAAGTAAAAAGAAAAGAGCCTCAATTCGATCTAAAAAAGACAAGGCCACAGGAAACAAAAAGATTTCTACCCTTGATTACGACCTCACTTCGGCCTTACTTTTTAGCCGCAATAGAAAATCATGACATTACTCTGCGCGCCTTGAAAGCATTTGAGACGCAACCGTTAGATACCAAAATAATAGGCCAACTCATGACTGAACACCATGGCGTATTGAAAGATCGATTACACATCACTGTTCCTTTGATCGACTCGATGATCGATGCTGCCTTAGGTGCAGGAGCCTACGGTGCCAAAATTGTGGGATCCGGAGGTGGAGGAAGTATCATTGCGTTGGTGCCAAAAAAACAAATAGTAGCCGTAATCAAGGCGATTAAAGACAGTGGTGCGACAAATGCTTTTGAAGTAGAAGTGGTGGGAGGTTCTAGAGTGATTAGGAGTTAGAAGTTGGTAGTTGGTAGTTGGTGATTTGTGATTTGTGATTTGTGATTTGTGATTTGTGATTATCAAGATGAAGAAAACGATTCAATGAGAAAAAATGAGTAGTATGAACAACAACTTACTGGTACTTGCGGCGGGTGCATCCTCTAGGATGAGACGATCCAATACTGTTGCGGATCTTTCCGAAGAAGATATTGAAGCTGCCAATACCACTAGTAAAGCACTGATTGCAGTTGGGTCACAGGGTCGACCCCTTATGGATTTCTTATTGTTGAATGCAAAGAAAGCAGGCTACGATAATATATATCTCATTGTTGCTGAAGATGCCACTAATTTTAAAGAGCACTATGGTAGTAAGACTCGTAATAATTCCTACCAGGGTTTGCAGCTATCGTACGCTATCCAATACATACCTTCTACTCGAGAAAAACCTTTCGGAACCGCAGATGCACTCACTCAAGCACTGGAACAATATCCTCATCTTCAAAAGGAAACGTTCACTGTCTGCAATTGCGATAATCTATATTCGGAGAACGCTCTTCGAGCATTAATAGAATTGCCCCATCAAAATGCTTTCATCGCATACGATCGGGCGGGACTCAAATTTTCAATGGATCGTATCTCCCAATTTGCACTGGTAGTTTTGGATGACCTCGGACATCTAATTGACATAGTCGAAAAGCCTACTGAGAAAGTTGTCGAATCGTATATGGACAAACAAGGAAAGTTGAGAGTTAGTATGAATATATTTAAATTGGATGGAGCCTCCCTCTTCCCTTTCTTAAAAAAATGTCCTGTTCATCCGGAGCGCAACGAAAAGGAACTACCAACTGCCATATTGAACTATTGCAACACGCATCCCGGTAATTTTAAAGCAATTTTGTTCAATGAACATGTGCCGGATCTTACTTCTAAGGAAGATATTCCCAAATTAAAAGCCTACCTGAGAAAAAACTATCAAAATTGAGCTGTTTTCCTTGATATTCAGCCGTAATTCAATTACGGTTAAACCGTAATTTTTTGCGATATATTCAACAAATTTGGAAAATTATTGCATAATTGTTAATTTTTTATGCTTTTTATCGAATTTTCCTACACTTTATGGATTAATAGTTATATTTATCAAGCCCAATCTTAACACCACAATACTTATGTGTTATGAAAATCTTACTCTACCTCGCACTTTTCATAAGTGCCCACGCAATTGCTCAAGTTGGGATCAATACGACCGCGCCCACGGCATCTTTGGATATCGATGGGGATCTCCGAATTAGAAATGTACCTGTTGAAACCATTATGGAAGTCGCACAAGACTCTGTACTGGTAATTTCTAGAGACGGCCGTGTAAAAACCATTTCGGCTACTGAAATTACGGAAAGTGCAATGGCCTCCAACGTAAAAGGGAAATTCTCCAGTATGGGACTCATAGGTGTGTCACTCTCTACGGGGCCGGCCACAATACCTTTTAATAGCGAGGAATGGGATGCCAATGACGAATTTGATACCTCTACTAATACATTTACAGCCAAGCAGGATGGAATTTACGAAGTTAATCTTCAGTTAGAAGCAGATGGTACACTGGGAGTCGCAGCCAATTTTGGAGTGTTGATCTTAAAGAATGGCGTTGTGGAGAGTCGCAATAGTTACCCCAATGTTGGTGTAGCAGGTGTCAATGTAACGCCTCCGGTACGGAGAGCTGAAGTCCTAGTTCAAATGATCACTGGCGATACAATTAGCTATCAATTAGAAGGTGACCTTGCCTTGGGCACCGTATCCCTCATAGGTGATGACAGAGATAGTTTCTTTACCATACATAAAGTACGATAAGCTCCTCATTTACAGAACTTAGCCAAAAAAACTCCCGGAATTCGGGAGTTTTTTATGTTTCAGAAAAACACAAATTACCCAAAGTAAGTATTCAAAAAAGACTACATTTAGTACACCATCCAAACTGTCGTTCACGCAATTGGATACCGTAATTTGGCGATCTCAGTTTATTAAATCGCCTTGTGCTATAAATTCGAACAAATAAATATTGTTGAATTAATATCTTTGGAGTTTACATGAAGCCTTAGTATTTATGCTATTTAATAGTTTCGATTTTGCTATTTTTCTGCCAATAGTATTTATTGTTTATTGGTTTGTTGTTAATAAGAATCTAAGAGCTCAAAATCTCTGGTTGCTTGTTGCCAGTTATTTTTTTTACGGTTGGTGGGACCCTCGCTTTTTAATCCTAATATTTGCAAGTACCCTCATTGATTATGGAGTGGGACACTTTTTGGGTAAGACATCGAATACTTCGCGTCGAAGATACTTACTTCTGTTAAGTATTTTCGTGAATTTGGGACTACTCGGATTTTTTAAATACTTCAATTTTTTTATCGATTCTTTTCAATCGGCTTTTACCTTTTTCGGTGGAGAGATCTCGTCATCGGTCACATTACAAATTATTCTTCCAATAGGTATCTCATTTTATACCTTTCAAAGTTTAAGCTATACCATTGACATTTATCGAAAAAAAATACCCCCGACTACAGATTTTGTAGCGTTTGCTGCCTTTGTTTCCTTTTTTCCACAACTAGTAATAGGCCCCATAGAAAGGGCGGCCCACATGCTTCCTCAATTTCAGAAAAAAAGGACTTTCAATTCCAATAAGGCAATTTTAGGGGTAAAACAAATCGTTTGGGGGCTTTTTAAAAAAATGGTCATAGCCGATGGCTGTGCACAATATGTCAATGTCATCTTTAATGATTACGAAACGGCCTCGGGTTTAACATTGGTCGTGGGAGCTATCTATTTTACGTTTCAGGTATATGCCGATTTTTCGGGGTATTCAGACATTGCAATTGGTATCGCAAAACTTTTCAATTTTAAATTAATGACCAATTTTAAGTATCCACTTTTCGCAAAAAACATTGCAGAATTCTGGAGAACCTGGCACATTTCACTAATGCTATGGTTCAGGGATTATATTTATTTCCCATTAGGTGGTAGTCGGGTGGGCACTATAAAAACAGTCAGGAATGTTATGATCGTTTTCATCATTAGTGGATTGTGGCACGGGGCCAACTGGACTTTTATCATTTTTGGAGCGTATCACGGCATTCTTTATTCTATTCATTATTTTTTCAGAAGAGGTGCTTCTAACCCAATTAGTGCTACTTCCAATTGGCTAATTCAGCATATAAAAATGGTCATTACATTTTGCTTGGTGGCCTTCGGAATGATCTTTTTCAGGGCTCCTTCGTTGGAAGTAGCTCGGGTATATATACAAAATATGTTTTCGTTAAATTTCTCGTTAGAAATGTTGGACATAGGTCGTTATACCATCGAAATGCTGCCCTTAATAGTTGTTCTAATAAGTATTGAATGGTTTTCACGGCATAAATCTTTTCCGTTTTCATCGTACAAGTTGGACATTGTCCCAATGGCAATACTTATAGGTATGATTATTTTCTTCGGAAGTTTTTCAGATTCACAAGAATTCATCTATTTTAAATTCTGAAGCTATGAAACAGTTTGTACAATATATTTTGATCTTATTGGCGATTGTTATCTCATGGCAAGTCATAGGGGAATTTGCTTACACCTACGTCTATAATCATGGGAGTCCAAGAAATAAGGTGATGTGGGTTCGATCCATGAACAAAGATTCTTTGGATTATGTTGTGCTTGGTTCCTCACGTAGCTACTACCATATCAACCCACTCATAATAGAAGAAGAAACGGGTAAAAAAGGACTTAATCTGGCCTATAACAACAGTTATCCATTCGAATTAAAGTTAATGACCTTAGAAGTGTTAAAGAATATCGAAGTGGAAGATATTTTTATTCAGATTGATTACACATACAACATGGAGGTACCCGATAAAATGGGCCAAGTCCCATGGATGCCGTATCTAAAGGAGGCCTCTATTTATTCCAACTATGACAATACTAATATTCAATACAAATTATTTCGATGGATTCCGTTCTACCGTTACCAATACTATGAATCTGAATTGGGATTTAGAAATATAAGTTTAAGTCTCCTTGGAAAAAAAGCCAATTTCTATCAAAATGATGGGTTTAAACCATTACATGGTGAAATACAGCAATTGGATGTATTCGATCATTATTTGGTCGAAAAAGAAAATTATTTATTGAAAGATGTGGTCAGTGCTTGTAACGATCAAAAGACAAAAGTTCATTTTTTCACGGCCCCCATTTACCATTTTAAGGGAAACCTCGAAATAATGGATCGTTGGCTTCCAAATTATAGGGATTACACGCATTTAATTAAGGAACGTTCCCTTTTTAGCGACCCCATTCACCTAAAAGAGGAAGGTGCCAACCAATTTACACGTCAGTTTATAACCGACTACTTCAACCCATAGCCCCGTTTTTCGAAATCCCCACCGGTTATGGAGTTACTAAATGGCATTCTCTTTCTTTATAAGGTTTAGTGCAGATCCTTCACGATACCATTCAATTTGAGCATCATTATAAGTATGATTGGCCATGATGATATCCTTGCTTCCGTCTGCATGCACTGCTTCTATAGTTAGGGGTTTACCCGGAGCAAAATCAGCAATATCAAGGAAATTAAAAGTATCATCTTCCTGTATGAGGTCGTAGTCCGACTCATTTACGAATGTAAGCCCTAACATTCCTTGTTTCTTCAAATTGGTTTCGTGAATACGAGCGAACGATTTAACCAAAACAGCAGCCACACCTAAAAATCTTGGTTCCATGGCAGCATGTTCTCTGGAAGAACCTTCTCCGTAATTGTGGTCTCCCACTACAATCGTGTATACACCTGCTTTCTTATATTCACGCTGCGTATCCGGAACGCCTCCGTACTCACCGTCCAATTGATTTTTAACAAAATTGGTTTTCTTGTTGTATGCATTCACTGCTCCAATCAAGCAATTGTTGGAAATATTATCCAAATGCCCCCTGAATCGCAACCAAGGTCCGGCCATAGAAATATGATCGGTCGTACATTTACCAAAGGCCTTGATCAGTAATTTCATGCCCTGAAGATCACTGTCTTTAATAGGTGTAAATGGTTCCAATAGTTGCAAACGTTCACTTGTTGGGCTCACGGTAACAATCACACCGCTACCATCCTCTATAGGTTCAACATAACCATTGTCAACCACATCAAACCCAAGGGGTGGCAATTCAATTCCTACCGGGGCATCCAATTTTACCATATCACCTTCTTGGTTGATCAGGCTATCGTTCATTGGATCAAAATCCAATCGGCCCGAAATGGCAATCGCAGCCACCATTTCAGGTGAACCTACGAAAGCATGTGTATTCGGGTTTCCGTCTGCTCTTTTCGAAAAGTTTCGGTTAAAAGAATGAACGATGGTATTCTTTTCATCCCCTTTGAGGTCGCTACGATCCCACTGGCCAATACAAGGTCCGCAGGCATTGGTGAAAATGGTAGCTCCTAAGTTTTCAAAAACACTCAAGAGACCATCCCGTTCTGCCGTGTATCGAATCTGCTCACTTCCGGGGTTAATCCCGAAATCACTCTTCGGAACTAAATTTTTATCGATGGCCTGCTGCGCTATAGAAGCCGCACGGGTTAGATCTTCGTAAGACGAATTGGTACAGGAACCTATCAATCCCCAATCCACTTTTATGGGCCAATCATTGGCTCTTGCCTTGTCTCCCAATTGACCCACCGGAGTGGCCAGATCCGGAGTAAAAGGACCATTTAAATGAGGGCGAAGCTCCGTTAGATTGATATCGATCACCTGATCGAAATATTTTTCGGGGTTTTCATAGACCTCCGGATCACCCGTTAGGTGCTCTCTAATTTTATTGGCCTCATCTGCAATTTCCTCACGTTCGGTGGCACGAAGGAATCGCTCCATGGAGTCGTCATATCCAAAGGTTGAGGTGGTAGCTCCAATTTCGGCACCCATATTACAGATGGTACCTTTCCCAGTACAGGACAAGTTTTGAGCTCCCGGTCCAAAATACTCCACAATAGCACCGGTGCCTCCCTTTACGGTAAGGATCTGTGCCACTTTTAGAATAACATCCTTGGAAGCCGTCCAGCCACTTAATTCACCTGTCAATCGTACGCCAATTAGTTTGGGAAATTTTAATTCCCAGGCCATACCAGCCATCACGTCAACCGCATCCGCACCTCCTACACCAATTGCTACCATTCCTAGTCCACCGGCATTTACGGTGTGAGAATCGGTACCTATCATCATTCCACCGGGAAACGCATAATTCTCCAACACAACCTGATGGATAATTCCTGCTCCCGGTTTCCAAAAACCAAGTCCGTATTTGTTTGAAACCGAACCTAGAAAATCGAATACCTCGTTACTTGTTTCATTGGCACGTTTTAAATCGGCAGCGGCTCCTTGCTTCGCTTGAATCAAATGATCACAATGTGTGGTTGTAGGAACAGCAACTTTACTTTTCCCTGCCTGCATAAATTGCAATAGCGCCATTTGGGCGGTTGCATCCTGAAGTGCTATTCGATCCGGTGCAAAATCCACATAATCTTTCCCTCTGGTGAAGGCTTTGGTCGCCTTACCATCCCACAAGTGGTTATAAAGTATTTTTTCTGAAAGAGTTAACGGACGTCCCACAACATCGCGCGCCGCTTTAATGCGTTCCGGCATTTGGGCATACACCTTTTTGATCATGTCAATATCGAAAGCCATAGTATATTTTTAAGTGTGTTTTTATTGAAATAGATCTTCTCAGCGCTAAGCACTAAAGATCGAAGGTTCTAGGTCGCTAATAGCCTCTTAGAACGAAGGCAAAAGTACAAAAAATTGAAAAATATTAAAAATAATTTAATGAAGTTGGTAATTTTATAACTATTCTTCACTAAATATCGATTATTGGTGCATAATATTATGTAATACTCAAATTTTAAGAACCAAAACTATCAATTTGGCAATTTATGAGGTGCCCTATTTTCTTAGGAAGTAGCATTAGTCAAGAATATCCGTCATTGGATGTTTAAAAAGGCTATAGTAAGGATTAGAAGGAAGTTTCTAAAACAGAAGTTAATTACCTTTTCCTGAAATAGAAGCGCAATAATATGATTATAAGAACGATAACACCAATAATCTCTGTGATAGATCCGATGGCAAGAAGATAGCCTCCGGTAATAGGACCCAATTGCCAATGAAGAATGGTAAATAGGGCGCCTAAAATACTAAATATGGTGCCTATCAAAATGATCACGATAGGGAAAATAAAATTCCGAAATTTCATTAGTAAAGACTCGCCACGATCTCCTCTATGGTGAGGCCTTCTGCCTCAGCTTTGTAGTTTTTAATAAGCCTGTGACGCAATATACCAATTGCCACCTTCTGAACATCCTCAATATCCGGAGAGAATTTCCCATGTAGCGCAGCATAGGCTTTCGCCCCTAAAATTAGGTTTTGAGAGGCTCGAGGACCTGCTCCCCAATCAATGTAGTTTTTGATCATTTCGGTGGCAGCCTGACTTTTAGGTCGGGTTTTTCCAACCAGCGTAACTGCATATTCCACGACGTTGTCTGCAACAGGAATTCTACGAATTAATTTCTGAAAATCAATAATCTCTTCCGCAGTAAAAAGCTTATTAACCGCAGCGGTCTCTCCCGAGGTGGTCGCCTTCACTACTTCAACCTCTTCCGAAAATGATGGATAATCCAAATTAATGGCAAACATAAAACGGTCTAACTGTGCTTCGGGTAAGGGATAAGTTCCTTCCTGTTCAATAGGGTTTTGAGTGGCTAAAACAAAGTAAGGAAGATCCAATTTATAATGATGTCCGGCAACCGTGACTGCCCGTTCCTGCATGGCCTCCAATAGTGCCGCCTGTGTTTTTGGAGGGGTACGGTTGATCTCATCGGCCAAAATGATATTGGCGAAAATGGGGCCTTTAATGAAGGTAAATTGCCTGTTACTGTCTAGAATTTCAGAACCTAAAATATCACTGGGCATCAAATCCGGAGTAAATTGAATTCGTTTAAACTTAAGACCCAGAGCTTCTGCAACCGTATTCACCAAAAGTGTTTTTGCCAGTCCCGGCACCCCAATCAGCAGGGCATGTCCACCTGAAAAAACAGACAATAATACTTGTTCTACCACATCATCCTGTCCTACGATAACTTTTTTTATTTCCTGACGCAAGGCATTGTACTTGGTCACCAGTTGTTGCACGGCTGCTACATCAGACATAAGCTTTGGTTGTGATTTTATTAGTTTTTGATCCACTCGCTGGAAAACTCGCAATCGTAATAATCTTGGTTTACGTTCACATAGGTCTCCTGAATTTTATCATTTTGCCATTTTTCAATCGCACGAATCTGTTTCTGTTTGAGAGCGAGTTCTTTGATCTTCTCATAATCTTTGCTGAAATCGGCAGGATGTTCGGGATATTTTCTGGTCACGGTAAGTATTTTGAATTTACTTTTCCCCGTTCGGTCCCTATCGGTATATACTTTGGAGACTTCCCCTTCTTCCAGGTTGTAAACTTGAGCGCTTAATGTGGGTTCCATCTTCGTTAGATCAAAACGTGTATCAAATGACACCGGATTAACTAATTGACCCCCATTATTTCGAGTTTCTTTTTCGTCGGAATATTGTCGAGCAGCCGTCGCGAAATCCATCTTTCCACTTATGACACTTGCACGAATCGTATCGATCTTCTTTTTCGCATTATCGATCACATCTTGGGTAACTTCGGGAAATATAATGATATGACGTACATCCAATTCCTGACCACGCACCTTGTCCACAGTCAATAAGTGCCATCCAAATTCAGTTTCAAAGGGTTCGCTTACCTCTCCCTCCAGAAGAGAGAAAGCCATATCTTTAAATTCCTTGGCCATGGGCGAATTTTTCTTAACCCCCTCGATCAATCCACCTCTTTTGGCAGTAGCATCCTTCGAATATAAAACCGCTTTGGTCGCGAAACTAGAGCCATTTTCTACGATATCCCTTCTAAATTCATTAAGCCGATCCACAACCGCCTGCTTAGCACTTTCGGTGATCTGAGGTTCAACAACAATATGTGCCACTTCAACCTCGGCACTAAAGAACGGGCGATCGTCTTCCGGAATTCCGAAGAAAAACTCACGCACTTCCTCCGGAGTTACCTCTACATCTTCCACAACTTTACGCTGCATTTCACCAGCCAACATTAGTGTTTTGTTGGTTGCAAAGAGCTCTTGTCGCAATTCATCAATACTGTTCTTTTTATAAAACTTGGCTACTTTTTCTTCATCTCCGCCAAACTCACCAATTATGTATTGCATCTGTTGTTCGATGCGCTGGGTGATCTCCGTGTCACTCACAAAAAGGCTATCCTGCTTTGCATGATGTGCGTACAGTTTATCCTCCATTAGTTTACCTAACAATTGGCAACGTGTTACCTCTTCAATAGGAATTCCTTGTTGCTGTAATTCGACATAACTCTTATCAATATCACTATCCAATACCACATATTCACCAATAACCGCGGAAACGCCCTCAGCTTTAAATCGCTTGAATGTTTTTACGGTATCCTTCTTCGTTAGATCGGTTCCAATTTCTTCCTGAATTACATTCGTACTATCAATAACCACCTCCTGCGCCTGGGCAGAGATGAAAATCAATAACAATAGAAGTGTGAGTAATTTATTGCTTTGTGAAGGTCTCAAATTTTTTATCCTTGATCGCATCTTTTGTTATATCCTTTTCTAATTTTTTTATGAGTTCCAGTTTTCTCTTATTCAAGATTATTTGCCTAATGGTGGGTGTTACAAACGATAAGGGCGCTGTCTCATTACGGCTAAGTAAATCTTCAATTTTCACCAAATATACTCCTAATGAGTCTTGTAATTGTGTAAAATTTGATTTTTTTAACACTTGGTTTTCAGACCCCATGATCACCGGTACATTTTTGAATAAACTTTCCTTTTTCACCCACGTAGAATCGTTTAAATTATACGATAGAAACTGAATACTCAAGGCACTTAGGTTTTCTTTATCTTCGGAATTAAAACGTCTGAACTGTTCCCGGACATTGGACAAATTTGAAAAATTTTCGGAGACCTGAATATATCGCACCTTCAACAATTCTTCATTCAGCCTAAAACTGGCCTTGTTGGCCTCATAATACACTTCCATTTCACTGGGAGTGATCGTGCTATCCAATTGAGTGGAAACAATACTGCTTTTATAGGCTTCGGTGTATAGATCGGTTTTGTATTGTTCAACCAATTTGTCATATTCGGCCAATTCACTATCGCTCAGATTGATCTTTGCCTGATCGATAAGCAATTGTTGGGTCGCCCAGCGATTTATAAAATTATTTACACGTAAAGCGCTGTCCTCCGCCGAGGTGATTTCAGAAAAAAGGTTGGCTACCTCCTCTTCATATAAATACGAATCGTTTACACGTGCAACGGGTACTCGAGGGTCCTCCTGTTTGAAATAATCGCAGGCACTTACTAAAAAGAAAAGCAGTATAATTGGGGAGTACTTCTTCATTAAGATTTTAATTCTTTCTTAATTCGTTTAAGTGTTTTTTGATTAATGTCTACTTTGAATTTGGCTCTCAATTCGTCCATCCAAGTCTTTTCAACATGCGTTTGATAATCACTTATAACTTTACCCTTTACTTCCTCAAATTCCTTGGGTCCGGATGCAATGATCTTATTTACCAGCACTATTATAAACGAATTGTTCTCCTCATATATTTTTGACACCCCTATCTTTGGAACAAATCCGGAAGGTAATTCGCGTTGATCCAACTCATATACTCCTTCGGTGAGCAGCACATTGACCTCTTTTTCGCCGTTCAATTGGGTTTTTATCTCCTCCGCCGTTTTGCCGGCTGTTAGCAATTCTTCCACCTGTTTAATCACACTTTCCTTGGTCGCACCAAGTATTGAAACATCTACACGTTCCTTCCATTGATAATTGGATCGATTCTTGGCAAAAAAGTCCTGTTGCCCCACCGAATCTTTCTTAGCTTTTCTCCAAACATTTTTCCCCATCACATCAAAAATGAGCAGTCCATCCCGGTACTCATTAATGATAGCGGCGTATTCCTCGTTGTTGGCCTCCAGTTTTTTTCTGAAATAAATCTTTAACTCCTGAGTTTCAAATTCATCGTAATAATCGGCGAGTAAAGAGATTTTCTTTTGATATTGCTTGCTTTTAAATTGCCTTTTGTAGATATAAGTAGCAAAATCTGAAAAGTATACCTCGCGGTCACCCCCAATAGTGAACATTAGTTTATTTTCGGAAGCCGGAATCGAATCATATGCCCATCGTCTTCCAACTACCGAATCACCCACCTTAGTGTCGAAATAAGGCGAATAACTGGTGCTTTTGACAAAGCCAAATTTTTCCTTAATCTTCTTATTTACAGCATTGGTAACAATCTTAGAACGACTCCCCTCTTTTACTCTTCGTTCCAGCATTTCACGTTTTTCCTCGTAGGTAGGTAGTGGATGTTTTTCTTCCAAACGAATGATATGCCATCCAAAATTAGACAAAACGGGTTCGCTAATATCTCCTGGGTTGCTCAAAGCGTAAGCGGCCTCTTCAAATCTATCGGAGCGCAGATCACCCTTGCTGAATCGGCGTAATTTACCACCAACCTTCCCCGAATTCTTATCATCCGAATATTGCTTTGCCAGATTCTCAAAAGAATCCCCTTGCTTCACCAATGCATAAATCTCTTTGATCCGTTCCCGTGGATTGTAACTTTTTGTGGTATCCCGGGTCGAGATCATGATATGCGATACCGTGATCTCTGAAGCTTTTTCCCGTCGGTCGTGTACCTTTATAATATGGTAGCCAAACTGCGTTCGAACGATCTCAGAAACCGCACCCACCGGTGTAGCATATGCCATGGTCTCAAATGGGTACACCAATGAAAATGCTGTGAAATAGCCTAAATGTCCTTCAGTTTTTTCGATATTGGGTTCTTCGGAAGTTTCCTTCGCCAAGGTGGCAAAATCTTCGCCCTTGACAGCACGATCTCTAATGGCCTTTATCTTATTGTAGGCGGCCAAGGTATCTTGCGGCACTGCGTCGTAGTTGACCATGATCAAAATATGAGAAGCTTCAATTTCTTCCAGACTTCGGTCGTAGGCCTCTTTAGCCAATTCGGAAGTGACCTTGTCTTCAAAGATATAATTTCGGGAAAGTTGTTCTTCGTACTTCGCAAAATCCTCCCTGTAGCTCTGAGCCTCATGAAATTCCTGTTCGTAGGCCTCGGCTACTTTCAGCTTGTAATCAACAAAAAGCTGCAAATAACCCTCCACTGTTTTTTGAGATTCTTCCTGTACCAGATCCAGATTTTTCTTGTACACTCTTTTGAATTCACTAGCCAAAACAGGCTCGTCATTTATCGTGAGTAATACCTCTTTTTTATTTTGAGCTATGGCGGAAATAGCCACGAAAAAAAATGCAAACGTTGTAATAATAATTCTGTTCATAGTCAATACAAATAAAGTTTATTGAAGCCTCGCAAAAATAAAAAAAACTCAGCGTTACACAAGTGAGTTAACACAAGCTTATCAAAGTTTTTAAGCGCTGGGGCATCTTCCGAAAATTATGTAAATTGTATCCATAATTCTAAACGACTTTCCCATGAAATATACCACCGAAATAATTATCGACCTTCCAAGAGATGAGGTTATCAAAACCCTTGATAATGCCGATAATATGCAACACTGGCAAAAGGGGCTTATAAATTATACATTTCTACAAGGTACTCCCGGCAAAGAAGGTGCCACAATGGAATTAGAATATCAAATGGGAAAGCGAAACGTGGTTCTGGTTGAAACTATTCTGAAAAATAACTTTCCGGAAGAATTTCACGCGACCTACGATGCTAAGGGGGTTCATAACGTGCAGCGAAATTATTTTCATGAAGTGAACGCCAATAAGACCAAGTGGGTGAGTGAAAGTGAATTTGAGTTTGCAGGTTTTGGAATGAAACTAATGGGGTTTTTGATGCCCGGAGCATTTAAAAAACAATCCATGAAATATCTGATAGATTTTAAGAATTTTGCCGAGAAAGGAACTTCGGTCGCTTCAGAATAAAATGGAACTCATAAAATTACTTTGGGATTTTAGAGGTCCCAATGCCGGCCCAATCGCCCAACACCATGTCGCTCATCTCAAAGAATTTGCACAAACTGAGAATTTGAATCACACCCGTTGCGATGTAGAGGTCATTTCAGAATTGCATCATATCGCATTTATGGTCGTTGAAAAGGCCAAAATGAATGAACTGCGAGAACGGCTCAAACCACACCGTGGACAAATATATGCCCCATGAAAGATTTTTTTATCGATAAATTTAACTACAACCATGAATGTAACAAACGATTCATAACTTTGATGGTTACTTCCCCGGAAGGCTATTCACCACTGGCCGAACGATGGATGAGCCATATCCTCAACGCACAAGACATCTGGAACCACCGACTGGAAAAGAAAGAATTTGCCAAAAGTTATTGGCCTACCTTTCCACTGGAGCAATTGAACGCAATCAACGACAATTTTCACTCGCAATCGGTGGCTTTGATCCGCAAAACCGACCTAAAAGCACATATAAGTTTCCGAAATAGTAAGGGCGAAGTTCATAATCGCTTTGCAGAGGACATACTTTTCCATATTGTGAATCATAGTACCTATCACCGAGGACAACTTATTCTGGAACTCAAGAAAAATGGCCTGACGCCCATCAGTACGGACTTTACCTTTATCATGGATAGGTAAGTTAACATATTGGTAAAATCTTTCGGAAAGAGGTATTTTTATAGTATTATTGCGCCATTATTAAAACCCTAGGATTATGAAGTTTTTAAAATTCACCTTATTATTTGTATGTGTATCCGGTTTCGCCCAATCCAAAGTTGGAACCATCGATGTAGATTTTATCATTAGTAAAATGCCCGAGTTGACGGGAGTTCAGAAGCAAGTCGAAGACTACGGCAAAAGTCTTGATGCGGATCTGCAGAATAAATTAACGACCTATCAAGCTGCCATCGATAAATATAAGACGGACGAGCCCACGCTTACCGTTAGCGATAAAAAGGCGGCTCAGGAGGCCATACTTACCATGGAAAATGACATTAAGAAATTTCAGCAAAATGGAAATCAGTTGATTGTTTTGAAGCAAGATGAATATCTAAAGCCACTATATGCAAAGGTTGGAACAGCACTTGAAAAAGTGGCCAAAGCCGGAGCTTACACCCAGGTACTGGCGCGAAATCAAGATGTGGTATATGTTGACAATCGTTTCGATCTTACGATAGCTGTTTTGAAAGAACTCGGGATAGAATATACAGAAGGAGAGTAAATTTTTCTTCGGAATCATATAAAAAAGGGCGCCGGTGGCGCCCTTTTTTATACGTGAATTTTCCTTTATCTCGAATAATTGGGTGATTCCTTGGTGATGGTTACGTCGTGCGGATGACTTTCATTAATCCCCGAAGCGGTTATCTTGACGAAACGACCCGTTTCTTTCAGCGTATCAATATCCTTAGCACCACAGTATCCCATTCCGGCTCGAAGTCCGCCAATAAATTGCGTCATGCTTTCCATGAGTTCCCCTTTATAGTTCACCCGACCAACAATTCCTTCCGGAACTAATTTTTTAATATCGTCTTCCACATCTTGAAAATAACGATCCTTTGAGCCTTTTTTCATAGCCTCCACCGATCCCATTCCTCGATACGATTTAAATTTCCGTCCTTCATAGATGATCGTCTCACCCGGGGATTCTTTGGTTCCGGCCAATAGTGAACCCAACATTACGCTATCTGCTCCCGCTGCAATGGCTTTGGGGATATCGCCGGTATAACGAATACCTCCATCAGCAATTACGGGTATACCACTGTCCTTGATCGCCGCAGCTACCTCCAACACCGCCGAAAATTGTGGAAATCCAACACCGGCGACGACACGAGTTGTACAAATGGATCCCGGACCAATACCTACCTTTACCGCATCAGCACCAGCATCAACCAGGTATTGCGCAGCTTCTGCCGTGGCTATATTCCCAACAACCACGTCGAGGTCGGGAAATTTTTTCTTCACTTCTTTTAAAACGGTCACCACACCTTTAGTATGACCGTGGGCTGTATCAATAATGACGGCATCCACCTGTGCATTGACAAGGGCTTCGGCGCGTTCTACAGCATCGGAGGTCACTCCTAATGCCGCAGCTACACGAAGTCGTCCAAATCTATCTTTGTTTGCGATTGGTTTTAGCGTAAGCTTGGTTATATCCCGGAACGTAATGAGTCCTAAAAGCGTCCCATCCCCATCAACAACCGGTAGTTTTTCAATCTTGTTTTTCTGAAGTATGATCTCAGCGTCTTTGAGGGAAGTGCCTTCACCCACGGTAACCAGATCGGCCGAGGTCATGACCTCGCTAAGCGGACGTTCGTAATTTTTTTCGAATCGGAGATCTCGATTCGTAACGATTCCTATTAATTTTCCACTTTCATCAGTTATTGGAATTCCACCAATGCTATACTCCCGCATGGTGCTTTGAGCATCCCCTACAGTCGCCTCCTTTTTTAAGGTAACCGGGTCCTGAATCATACCGCTTTCCGCGCGTTTCACTTTTCGGACTTCCGCAGCCTGCTCCTCCATCGTCATATTTTTGTGCAAAACTCCAATCCCACCCTCACGGGCAATTGCGATAGCCATGGCACTCTCGGTAACGGTGTCCATTGCGGCAGATACAATAGGGACATTGAGTGTTATATTTCGGCTAAATCGTGACTTGATAGAAACTTCTCGCGGTAATACTTCGGAATAGGCAGGCACCAAAAGTACGTCGTCGTATGTAAGGCCTTCTCCTAGAATTTTGTTCTCGTGTGCAGTCATGCAATCAAATTTTATTTCCGAAGAACCGGAAGTGGATACTATTTAATTGCGTGCAAATATACGACTATTTGCGGGATAAATTTGGCTTTCTCAACTGAATTAATACCGCAATGACCCCTACTACAAATACCAAAGTCATTAAGATCCCGGAAAGCATAACAATCCACTTCATCCATAGCAGACCCTTCCATAGTAAATAAATACCTCCAAAAGTGAGTATTATGGAAACAAAAGGTTCGATCATGAGGAAGGCTTTTAATTGCTTCGGAAGGGAAGTAAGAGCGATCAAACCACCCAGTAAAAAGAAAATAAAGGAGATGGAAAGAATATGGGTGTGGAGGATGGTGAGCATTTCCCGCTCGCCCTTTTTAAATTTCATCACTTCCACGTCGTCTGCATCCTCATTGCCCAGATAATTTTCTTCCATGCCGTTGGGATGATCACTATCTGTATCACGCACAAACTGAATACCCGTAAAATAACCGATACTCAAAACAATAAGAAAGGCCGCGATGAATTGCTTCACGTACCTTGGAAAAGTATGAATTAGGCCATTCAACTCCATTTATAAAACGTTTAATTCTTGAAGTTTCCGAAGACTCACTAACAAGTCATTCATCGCCTGCGTCATGGATCGCACCGAAATGGTCGCCCCTGCAATGGGGATGATCTCCTCGTTATATTTTAATTCTGAAGAGGCGGTGGATTCTCCATCAAATTGACGCAGCCATCGTTTGCTTCCAATCTCACCACCGTATTCCTCACGATAGATCAACACTTTACTTTTACTTATTATGAAATTTTCATCGAACAACACCAGATAATCAAAGGTTGCTGTTTTACTCGGTGCATTACCAATGTAACCGTAGCCTAACAGGCTATCGTTCACACTGATCTTAAAGAAATTATTAGCTCCAAAGTGTGAAGGAGTCAAACTATTTTCAAGTTCTGAAACAGCCATGGCCTCCTTGCTGAATTCAGCGGTGCCATAGAATTTCGCAATGACCTTGTCAGCTTTTTTCATTACTTTTTCGGGCACAGAAAATCCCATACTTAGGACGATCAATACAACTAAAAAAAGTGACTTTTTTAACATGAAGCAAAGGTATTTAAATTAGTGTTATCATCAGTTGCCATTAGAACCAAACTCCTATTCCGAAGTTAAGTTGGTTGTCTACATCCCCGTTCTCTATATTATTATCTCGAAACTGATAATCTCCTTTAATTACGACTCCACGAGCAATGTGATAACTTAGCCCAGTAGTAATATCAGTTCGGTTATACGCATCATTTCTCATCAAAGCCCCATCGGTACCGGCATGGGTATCATAATTTTCGTATCGGGCGAAAGCGACGAGTCGTTGTTTAGCCGAAAGCGGAAGCAAATTATAGGCCAATTCGCCATAATAACCCATCAAGGCACTACCCAAATTTTGTTCGGTGAGCAGGTTATAGGACTCGGTATCGCTCAGAGAAGCATATATAATCTGCCCTCGGGCTGAGAATTTTTTCTTAGCATACCGGGCGTCAAACCCTACCATGGAAACGCTAATATCCGCCCCGTCGGCTGCCTCAACGTCATCGTCTGCCTGTGTTCTTCCGAAGTAACCCGAAAGACCTAATCGCAAACCGGGAATGCCATAATATTCGATCTTACTCGAAAAAGTTGGGCTATCCACCGTAGATTTTATTCCCTTTTGGCGTCCACCTCTCAATCCATTACTTCCACTTAAAAGACCTGTTATACCTCCGTCGCCATCGCTTTCAGCCGACTTAAATCCATTAAAAACATACGCTTGATATCCCAACGAGGCATCCGGAAAGCGACCCGTAACACCTACCCCTAATTCTCGCCATGTAGTTGGAACGATCACATTATCTACGGCAGGGCGTTCCGTTCCATTAAAAGTGGTGGGTTCGTGGTACTCGTTTACGATACCCATGGGCACAAGCATCAGTCCCCCACGCAAACTCACATTATCTCCAACGGCGTAGTTCACAAAAGCCTGTTCCACAAAAACTTCTTCCACATGCTCGATCTCTACCTCCGTAACGAATTGAGTTTTCTCATCAAACTTATATCCCATTAAAATGACCAACCGTTGCACATCCAATTCGCCATTATCACCTTCCGGCTGATTGTAAGTTATTTCACCATAAGCCCCGAGCGTCACCGCCTTTCCAAAGTTTCCTGAAAGTAATCGTTGGGCCGCGTTTTGTTGATTTTGAGGATTGGTAAGGGAGTCGGTTGTTGTTTGAGCCAACGTATAATTGGCAACCAAAAAAAGCAATAAGTAGGTAGGGAATTTCATCTATCCTTATTTAGACTTAATATAAATAGTGATCTATTTCAAGCGCAAAAATAAAGAGGATGCTCGTATCTCACAAACTTATTTAGAACAATTTTAAATAAAAAAGCAGATAATTTATAAGCCGTTGATTTGCGGTAACTTCTGAATCCTATTGTGAAGAAATTTTTAATTGATCTGCATATTTAAGTCGGGCCAAAGTAGCCCACTCCAACAAGGTTTTTTGGTCTTCTTTTTCTAAGTCGCCGTGAATCCAGGTATAGGAATCGAGGGGCATTTCTCCCTTCTCCACCATTTCGATCAATTCTTCCAATTTGTGATCCTTTTTCTTTGCCGAATAACTCTCCCATTCAGAAACATTGAAATCCCCCTTGCCATGCCGGATATGGTCATCCAGATAATAGGAAAACGGAGCTATATAGGAATACCAGGGATATTGGGTCTGATTGCTGTGGCAGTCGTAACAATTGGTTTTTAAAATAGCCTTAACCTCTTGAGAAGGCGTCGTTTCTGTTTCAAATGCCACGACAGTTTCGTATCCTTCGTTGTTGGGCTCAGGACGTATAAATTGTAATACAATTAAAACACCGAGGGCCAAGAGTAAAAAATATTTTATAAACTTATTCATTGCTACTGATTTTGAGATTTGAGAAATAAAATTACGGTTTTTCTAATATCGAAGGCAGGTTCTTTATCGGTAGGTTCATAAACACTCACGATTCCTTCATTCTCAGCCGTTAAAAATGGGATGTCAAAGCCCTTCAATAAAAAATCACTTAGGGCAATGACATACACTGCTTCATCACGGATCTTGGATTCATTGATTAGCCAGGCCCCTTGGGCATCCTGACCAATCCCTTTTCGTTGCAAATAGGCCCCACTATCTCTGGCGGATTTCCCATAATTTAATACTTTGGTGAGCAGGCTTCCCTTCATTTGCACTTTCAGCACCTGACCTCCAAAAGGTAAGATCCTAAAAATATCCATACTGGTAATATCGCCTGCCAACATATCATCTATTCTAAATGAGCCCCCATTGACCAACGCGGCATCCACTTCCGAAGTAAACGATTGCATCATCGCTCCCGTGACCAAAGCGCCCAAATTGGTTTGTATGCTTCGGTTGGCGCCATCTGTGCCGTCCAAAGGAGTTTCCGCAACATAGATCACTTCATTGGGATCTGCAATTACCTCCTTGATCTTGGTATTCAAAATAGTATTCCATTTATCTACAATCGCTTTCACTTCCGGATTCGAGCGAATGCGATCATCGATAGGCATAAGATGAGAATCGATTTGAGTGCTTCCAGTCTTTTTATCAAATGTAATGGTATGAACATAAATGGTTTTTGCGTTGGCATCGGCCTTTGCGATAATGGCATTATCTGTGGGAACCAACATACTGTTGTGCTCGTGTCCGCCCATGATCAGCTCAATTTCCGGAAATCGCTTCGCCAATTCCTCATCCTGTGAAACTTTTAAGTGTGTGAGTCCGATAATAACATCGGTTTGCTGCATCTTTAAGGCGGTATAGGCGCTATTGGCTTCCAGATAAATGTCCGCATAGTGCACATAATCCTGCGGATTTGAAGACAGCGTAACCCCAAACAGTCCAACGTCAATTTTTGTGCTGTCACGGTCCATAATGGAGATGGTATAGGTTTCCGGGATGTAAATGGAATCATTATTTCTTCGGAAGGAAAACGATCTGGGTCCGTCGTTATTATTCTGAAAGACATTGGCAGACGTCCAATAAAAGTTGGATTCGTCCAGTCGGTTTTGCAGATCCTTCTCTTTCAGGTCAAATTCGTGATTTCCGAAGGTCACCAATTCAAAATCCATGGCGTTCATCACCTCGATCATTTGTTTACCGGCAATCCGTTCCCCATCCACTTTGATGGTTCCGAGCAAGGAAGGATTCAAAAAATCTCCCGCCATAAATAAATAGGTGTTGGGTTCTACACTTCTAATACTATCCACGACATGGGCGACTCGTGCCATTCCGCCGTATTTGCCTCCACTCAGCGGGGCGATCTCATAGACATCATTCAGTTGTACAAATTTAAAAGTGATCTTACCATCATCTTTCAGCTCTGCAACCGATTGTGTGCTTTTGCACCCATAATTCAGAAAAACCAATAAAAAAAGGAGTCGTGCTAGTTGTTTCATATCAATGGTATTTAGTAAATATCTTAGACGCCTCATTATAGGCACTTTCAAAAGACATGGTGTTGATTTGGGTCTCAATTTTTTCCGAAGTAAAATAACTCAGCATTTTCTCAGTGGGCATATTTCCGGTAAGCTCATCCTTAGCCATGGGACAACCTCCAAAGCCCTGGATCGCTCCATCAAATCTGCGACAGCCATTTTTAAAAGCGGTATCCACTTTTTCGTGCCATTTTGTGGGTGTAGTGTGTAGATGTGCTCCAAATTCTATGTTGGGGTACTTCGGAATTAATTCAGAATACAAATATTCGATCACCTCCGGTGTCGATGTCCCTACTGTATCGCTGAGTGACAATATCTTCACCCCCATTTTTGACAATTTTTCTGCCCATTCCCCAACGATCTCCACATTCCACGGATCTCCGTACGGGTTCCCAAACCCCATAGACATATAGGTAACCACCTCTTTGTCGTGAGCAGTTGCCAACTCCAGTATTTCTTTCAATACCTCCATGGATTGGACGATAGTTCTGTGCGTATTACGCATTTGGAAGTTTTCAGAAATTGAAAACGGATACCCCAAATAACGAATTTCAGGATGCATGATAGCGTCAATAGCTCCTCGCCTGTTCGCTACAATGGCTAACAATTTGCTTTTGGTTTCGGAGAGATCCAATTGTGATAATACCGCCGAAGTATCCTGCATCTGCGGAATGGCCTTGGGAGAAACAAAACTTCCAAAATCGATCGTATCGAAGCCACATCGCAGTAAGGACTGAATAAATTGGACCTTTTCCTCGGTGGGAATCCAGTCTCGAATTCCCTGCATGGCATCCCGAGGACACTCTATGATCTTGACTTCTTGCATTAGACCAAAGATACAATTTTAGTGGGGCAATTAATTGAAGCATTTCTTCGTTTTATGATATAGTATTTTAATTGGGTAGTTGAAGACTCCAATGAATTTACATGCAATTATCGTACATTTTACTTCGTAAATCATAACTCATACTATGACTCTGGCTTAAAAATTGCTCTAGTTATGTAAGCAAGTGCAAGACAAATCGACTTAAAAAAATAAAACCAATTTGTTATGAGAAAGATTACCCTACTAATTCTATTATTCATTTTTGTTGTCAGCTATTCCTATGGGCAGTCACAGGCCTCGTATACAGTGACGTTTACGAGTAACTGGACACAGACTGCACATCCTCACTCCAGCGGAAATTTACCCTCGAATGCGCACTGGTCAAAACTTGTGGGCGCCACTCACAATAGTGATGTAGTATTTTTGGAAATGGGTGAAGTAGCAAGTCAGGGAGTTGAAAATATTGCTGAACAGGGTAGTAATGGAGTTTTCTTTTCTGAAGTTGACGCAGCCATCACTGCCGGCGATGCTTATTATTTAGTAGACGGTAGTGGCTTGGCAACCGCCGAAGGACAGATTATTATTAGTGATATTGAAGTCAATGAAGATTTTCCACTGCTCACATTACTTTCAATGATCGCACCCAGTCCCGATTGGATGATCGCGGTCAACAGTGTGAATCTTTTAGATGGGAACAGCGATTGGATCGACCAAATTGATATCGATCTGTATCCCTATGATGCTGGAACCGATAGTGGGGTTGATTATACCTCTCCCAATAACGACACCGACCCTCAGGAACCTATATCAAGCCTGCAGGGAGTGACTCCATTTTCCAATGAAACCATTGGTAGTTTTTCAATTGTGTTGCAATCGGTTTTGGGTGTGGAAGATGCTGGTCAAAACGAAATTGTTATATATCCCAATCCGGCGTCAAAAATTGTGACCATCTCCGATGATAGTCCGTTACAAACGGTTACCTTTTATAATGTTTTGGGAGCTGAAGTATTGAAAATTTCCAACATCAATGCAACTTCCAAGCAAATCGATATTAGCGAATTATCCAGTGGAATCTATCTGGTTAAAGCGCAAAACGAATTAAACAATGAATCCGTAAAGCGATTGGTTAAGCTTTAATAAGTACCTTGTTAATCTTTTTAATTAAAGCAGGGCCTTCGTAGATAAAGCCGGTGTAAAGTTGAACCAGACTAGCGCCGGCTTCCATTTTATCCAAAGCGTCCTTCGCAGAGTGAATGCCACCCACACCAATAATGGGAAACGCCTTATTACTTTTTTGAGAAAGGAATTTAATGACTTCGGTGGATCGACTCGTCAAGGGTTTTCCACTCAACCCTCCCGTCTCTTTTTTATTTTCTGAAACTAATCCGTCTCTTGCAATCGTGGTATTGGTCGCGATCACCCCATCGATCTTTGTTTCCGAAACAATGTCGATGATATCCATCAATTGCTCATTGGAAAGGTCGGGCGCGATTTTTAGTAAAATAGGCTTACGTTTATTTTTTTCTGAATTTTTATTCTGAAGGGTTTGCAGCAAAGCTGTGAGGGGTTCTTTTTCCTGAAGCTCCCGTAAATTAGGTGTATTGGGTGAACTCACATTCACCACAAAATAATCCACATGATCGAAAAGCGCTTCGAAGCATGTCAAATAATCATTAACAGCTTCTTCGTTGGGAGTAGTTTTGTTTTTACCAATATTTCCGCCTATAAGAACATGTCCTTTGGCACCTGCAAGTGGGTTTTTCTTAAGACGTGCTACTGCTTCCTCCACGCCTCCATTATTGAAGCCCATTCTATTGACGATCGCGCTGTCTTTTTTAAGTCGGAATAAGCGTTTTTTTGGATTGCCCGCCTGTGGTTTGGGGGTGACGGTTCCTATCTCAATAAAGCCAAATCCAAAATTGGCCAGTTCTTTGTATAGCTTGGCATCTTTGTCGAATCCGGCGGCGAGTCCAACGGGATTCGGGAAATGAAGTCCAAAAAGTTCTCGCTCCAGCTTCGGATTTCGGGTGATGTAGCAACTTTTAAACAGGCCTCCCAGACCCAAAAGATGCATGAATCTCACTCCCTTGAATGTAAAATGGTGAACGGCTTCCGGATCAAAAAGAAATAGGATGGGTCTAAGTAGAATTTTATACAAATCGTGCTATTTGCAGGTTACTTTATGGCAAGGAATTTACAAATTCTTTCAATTTATGAACTCCCATAAAAACATTGGGTGCAAAGGTTTTAATAAAATTTATATCTAGCACCATTTTTTCGTTTTTTTGATAAGCCATCAATGCTTTTTTACCATCAAAATCTACATAAGCCAGCCTGAAGATATATGCTTCCGAAGAAAAATAGAAATCGGTTCCCGGTAACAATGCTACGTTCCAATCTTCCAGAATATAATTAGCTAGTGAAACGCTATCGTCTAAATCGAGTGTCTCCAGTTTTTTTCTGAAGGGTTCAAAATCCACCAACATATAAAACCCACCTTCAGGATGTGTGCACTGCAAACCTGCGTCAACCAACGATTGTTCCACAAAATGACCAATGGTTTCAAGGATCTTTTTTGAATCTTCTACTTGTATGCACACTTGATCTCCATAAGCAAAGGCCGTGACCGATGCGTATTGAATGGGCGCACTTACCGCACTAAATGTCTCACTGAACAACGATCGGAACGGTTCATACAGGGCTTCCAAATTTGGGGGCACATGCATAAAGCCGCAACGGTAGCCGCCAGCGGCAAAAACCTTACTCAAACCACCATAAACAATGGTATTTTCGGGATAATGGGTGGATATACTTGGAGCAGCTGAGCTTCGAAAAGTGAGCTGTGAATAGATCTCATCCGAAAGCACTAGGACATTGTTCGATCGACATACTCGAGCAAGCGCTTCCAATTCAGCTTCAGTATAAACCGCACCCGTTGGATTATTGGGAGAGTTAAGAATAAGCACATGAGTTTCCGAAGTACTTGTCTTTAAATAAGTTTCTAAAATATCCGGTCTCAACTTATAGCAATCTTCAAAATAGGTGTCCAACACAGCAAATTCCTTATCATTCAAAGTAATCTGTGGGACATAACTTACCCAGCTTCCTTTCGGAATTAAGTAGGTACCATCAATAAGCAAAATTGTTTGATACAGTAGTTCTTTGCTTCCCGGACCAATAAAGATGGAGGATTCGGTAGCTCCTATGTTTTGATGTTTTCTTAGAAATTTGGCAATTTGATTTTTTAATTGGGGCAAACCCGCAGTAGGAAGGTATTTATTGGATGCAGCGTTATTCTTTAATTCTTCCACAATAGGAGATGGGACCGGAAAGGGCGACTGTCCAAAGCCGAAATGATAGATAATCCTCCCCTCTTCGCGCAACTTAATGATCTTTTGATTGATCTTCAGGGTTGCCGAAGGTTTCAATTGAGTGGCTTTTCTATTTATGAACGACATGGGTTGCTATAAAAAGAGGCTGCCTACGTTATAGGCAACCTCTTTCTTCACTTAAATTCTACTTTTTATTTGATCAAAATATTAAATCTTGCGAACACGTGAAGTCCACCGGTGCCAAACTGCGTTGAGCGTCTGGAATAGATAAAACGACCGCTGGAGCGGAATGCGTCATCCGATTCGTCCGGGTAAACATCCAATAAATTATTAGCACCCAAAGTAAACTTCAATCCTTCCGAGAAGTTGTGTGCGACACTCAGATCGGTAATGATCTTGCCCGCATACAATCGGCTCACATCGGGATCGTCATTATTCGTGGCTTCTTCCACTTCTCCAAAATAGCTATTTCGAAGGAAGAAATTCCAGTCATCATTTACCTTCAAATTATTGGTAAGCGTTCCTTTGGTTCGTGGAACCGCAGCCTCAATATAAATGCGGCTTGTACGATCAAAATAGGTGTCGGTCAAACCGGCATTGGCGATTGCAGTTGGAATATTAACACCCTCGACAGTCGTTTTCGAAACGGTTAATGATAGCGTATTTGTCAACCTCATATTTCCTGAAAAGGTAGTTTTATGATCCGCAACAAAATCGATACCCTTGGTCTGTGTATCTACGGCATTGGCGAAGAAGGCGGCCCGGCTCGCATTTGCTTCGGCAAATAAGGCGGCTAATTCGCTGTTTCCGTTGTCATCGAACTGACCACTTAATACCACTCTATCTTTAATATCGACCAGATAGCCATCTACTGTTAACTTCAATCCAACATCGGGGATAGTCGCCGTAAACCCAGCTGTAAAACCAACGGAGGTTTCTTCTCTCAGTTCATCAATTCCTAAGATTCTTGCCACACGCGAGGTGTTCGGGAAGATACCCACTTCATTCGGAATACCATCCACGAACAAGGTAGAAGTAGAATTAAAATGAATTTGGTGCAGTGAAGGTGCTCTAAATCCTGTTTGAACCGATCCCCGAACATTCAGGTTTTCGGTCGCTTTAAATAAGAAAGAAGATTTGAAATTCACGGTACCTCCAAAATCGGAGAAATTTTCATATCGCACAGCTCCCGTCATTCGGAACTGATCACTGAAATCGGCTTCAACATCTGCATATCCCGCAATAGAAGTCCTGAAGGCATCCACTTCATTTTCGGGCTTGAATCCCGGAAATACCTGGATTCCACCCGGACGTGTATTTCCGAAGAAATCTGTAGGAACCATCGAAAACGGATCGGTTGGATCATGCACATTCCCCAAGGTATTGTATTGGGCATACGACTCTTCCTGCCCTGCAATAATCGAGTAATTCTCAACTCTGTATTCGGCACCAAATGCAATGTTCAAGCCGGACATGATGTCTTCAAAGAATCGACTCATATCTGCATTCGAGGTATTTTCACCATATTCAAAACCACCGGCATCCGCCTCGAAGGGTGTTGAGTTTCCTAGGGAAGCGTTTAACGAATTACTTATGCGATATGTGAAGGTATTGAGACCTGTATTATTGCTAATATCCACGTTCCATTCGCCTGCTTTTCCTTTTATTCCAACTGCAATAGCCTTGTCTCTAATATTGGAGTTGATCTCCGGAAGGAAACCATTAATTCGGGCTGGTGTATAGGCTCTTGCCTGATTTGGCAATCTATAAAAACCTGCAGCGTTACCATTCTTGAACCCCAAACCTCCAAAGGAGTACAGCGTAAGATCCTCACCGAGTGGAATTTCCATATTACCGAAAAACTGTCCGCCTCTCAGTTCAGATTGTCCCACTCGCATATTGAAATCTCTCCGGGTCAAACCACGTGCAGCCAGTTCGGCTCCAGTATTATCGGCACTCAAAATGCCTTGTAATTCTTCCTTGGTCGCCATGGGACTCAAATTTAATCCCGCCTGATTTCCATATAAAATAACATCATCTACATCGTCATCTAGCAAATTTCTAAGATCGTAGCCATCATTATCGGCAAATCGCTCTACCGTATTAAAAAGGTTAAAAATGTCGCCTTCCCATTCTTTCATTCGATTGGTGGCACCACGGAAATTGAAATTCCCCGTGAAATTTACAAATCCACCATCATCGCCTAATGGCAAACCATAATTGGCACCCACATTGATCTTTTCACCGTCGGTTCCATCATCCGGATTCTCACTGGTGAAATTTGCTCCACTGGTGATATCCAAGGCCAATTCCTTAGTGGATTTCTTAAGCACTATGTTGATAACCCCTGCAATGGCATCCGATCCATATTGAGCAGCAGCACCATCTCTTAATATCTCAATTCTTTGAATAGAATTGGTTGGAATGGCGCTCAAGTCACTACCTACAGAACCTCTACCAAAGGTTCCGTTCACGTTCACCAATGCCGTTTTATGGCGTCTTTTTCCATTGATCAAAACCAAAACTTGGTCTGGTCCCAACCCACGTAAAGAAGCCGGGGCAATATGGTCTGTTCCATCGGAGATCGTTTGCGGATTCGATGAAAACGAAGGTGCGGCATAATTTAGTATCTCGGTTACTGTGATCTGTGGGGAAGCCTCAGCAATTTCACCCATATTCAGTACATCAACGGGTACCGCAGAATTTACAGCAGTTCGACTGGGGTTACGGGTACCCACGAGGACTACCTCATCCAAGGAAACTCCAGAGACCATAGTAACATTCATGGTGGCTCCCGTAACTACGGTTTCCATAGTGTCGAATCCAACGTAGGAAAATACCAACGTGTCACCTGTTGAGGCATTAATAGTGTAGTTGCCGTCAAAATCGGAAACGGCACCTGTTGACGTCCCTTTTACCACGACACTAACCCCTGCCAGAGGTTGTGAGGAATCGTCTGTGACAGTACCAGATACCTGTTGCGCATACGCAAAACCACCTAATAGCATCACAATCAGTACAATAAAATAGTTGTTTGGTTTCATACGGTTTGTTTTTCTGATTAGTATAACAAGTTACGATTTTAATATTTGAGCCAGAAAATCGCAGTTTTTTCGGTACTTTTATGCTCTTATTTTTATACTGAAATGATAGACAAACAACACCTTATTAACAGATTTACAAGCTATGTAACGGTTGATACCGAAAGTGACCCTTCCAGCGAATCAACACCTAGCACTGAGAAACAATGGAATTTGGCGAATGCTCTGGTGGCCGAACTTAAGCAAATAGGTATGGAAGATGTTTCCATAGACGAAAAAGCCTATATCATGGCCACTTTGCCTTCCAATGTGGACAAAGACGTACCTGTGATTGGATTTGTATCGCATTTTGACACTTCCCCCGATTTTACCGGTGCAAACGTTAAGCCACAATTGGTAGAAAACTATGATGGTGGGGATATTGTATTGAATCAAGCCGAAAACATTGTGCTTTCTCCTAAGGATTTTGACGATTTGCTACTATATAAAGGACAAACCTTGATCACTACGGACGGCACGACGCTTCTGGGTGCAGATGACAAGGCGGGCATAGCTGAAATTATTTCGGCTATGGAATATCTTATCAACCATCCGGAGATTCCCCACGGGAAGATTAGAGTTGGATTCACTCCTGACGAGGAAATTGGTCGCGGCGCGCATCATTTCGATGTGAAAAAATTTGGTGCCGATTGGGCTTATACCATGGACGGTAGTCAAGCCGGCGAACTGGAATACGAGAATTTTAATGCAGCCGGAGCCGTAGTAACCATAAAGGGAAAGATAGTTCATCCGGGTTCTGCCAAGGATAAGATGGTAAACAGTATGTACATTGCTACGGAGTTTATCAATGCACTCCCTCTACAAGAAACACCAGAGCACACGGAAGGCCGGGAAGGATTCTTCCATTTAACCGGTATGAACGGAGATGTGGATGAAACCAAGTTGCGATACATTATTCGCGATCACGATAAGCAAAAATTTGAAGCGCGTAAAAAAACCATGCAACAGGTTGCAGATACATTGAACCAGCAATATGATGATAGGATTAATCTAGAGATGAAAGATCAGTATTATAATATGCGCGAGAAGATTGAACCGGTGATGCATATCGTTGAAATTGCAGAGGAAGCTATTAAGCAAGCCGGATTGGAGCCTATGATCCAGCCTATTCGAGGAGGGACGGACGGTTCACAATTAAGTTTTATGGGACTCCCTTGTCCAAATATTTTTGCCGGAGGGCATAATTTTCACGGACGCTATGAATATGTCCCTGTAGAGAGTATGCAAAAGGCCATTGAAGTGATCGTCAACATAGCGCAGTTGGTGGCTAAAGGTGCCAAGTAAGGGTCACTGTACTTTTCCGAAGAAAAAATATCACATAAAAAAACCTTCAGCAAAACTGAAGGTTTTTTTAATATAATAGTAGAGATAAGTTATTTCTTGGCCGGAGCGTTTAAGGCATTGGTCTTTTCAACCGAGATTGCAGTTTTGTCAAACTTCATCTTGCCGGCACCGGTTTCGATCACACAGGTTCCATCGTCGTTTAAATCGAGGATCTTACCATGTAAACCACCATTGGTGATCACTTTCATCCCTTTTTTTAATTCCCCGTAGAACTTCTTTTCCTGCTTCATTTTCTTTCGTTGTGGTAATACAATAAAGAATATTATAAACACCGAAAAAAGAAGTAAGGGGCCTAAGAGTTGATCCATATATAACTTAAATTATTTGGTCTGGATAGGCGAACCTGTTGTTGCTCCTTCTTTTGGAGTAACAAACGCTTTGATCTTGATGGTTTCCTTTCCAGCTTTCGTGTTTGCTGTAATGGTTACCGTCTTGCTTACTTGATTCTTACCACTTCCGTTAAATTTCACTAGCATTTCTCCTGTCGCTCCTGGAGCAACCGGATCTTTAGTGAATTCAGGTACCGTACATCCACAGCTACTTTTAGCGTCAACGATTACAAGATCAGACTCTCCCGTATTGGTGAAAGTAAAAACATGCTCTTGTGGAGCTCCCTGATCAATAGTTCCGAAGTCAAATTCGGTCTCAGAGAAGGTCATTATCGGGAATTTTCCGGATTCGGCGTCACGCTCTGCGGCTGCCGCTACATTTTCTTCACTAACTTTATCAGCGGCATTTTCCTTACAAGAAGTAAATGCTACCATTGCAAACGCTGCTAGTATTAAAATCGATTTTTTCATAGTATATAATTTGAATTAAAGAGTGGCTAAAATAGCCATTTTTTTGTATTTATCGAAGGCCACGACCAATTTTGTTTAATTTTTGGTCGGCGGTTAATTCTTTAACCAACTTGTCTAAAATACCGTTAATAAAGAGGCTGCTTTTTGGGGTGGAGTATTCTTTGGACACTTCCAGATATTCGTTGATGCTCACTTTTACAGGAATACTGGGGAAATAAAGAAACTCGGCGATTCCCATTTTCAGGATGATCATGTCCAGTTCGGCGATGCGTTCCGTGTCCCAATTAGGTGTTTTACCATCAATTTGATCCGCCAGTGAATCGTCATTAAGTATGACCTTCCGAAGCAATTCAACACTAAATTCCTGATCTTCACTATTTTTGAACACTTTGGGATTAAAAATAGAACCCGTATTTCGCTCAGACAACTTATCGAGCATTTTGACAATGGAGGTGTTGACCAATGGAAAATCATCCACCCAGGTAAGTCGGTTATCCTCAACATAATCGAATAATTTATCGTTGGGTGCAATGATCTCTTTGTAAAGTTTGAGTACAAAATTCTGGTCATCTTTAAAAGTGGGCGCTGGGAGCCCTAAATAATCATGGTACCAATCCTGCTCTTTCAATTCGTTAAAGAGCAAGGAGACATATTCATCGTCATTCTCCCAATTTTTCAGTTTTTTATTCTGAATAAATTGTGCCAACGCCTTATTCTCGGACAATAAGCCAATTACCCGATTCTCGATAAAAGCCTTACTTGGGTCTTTTTCCAAGGCGGTAGCCAGATGTTTTAACTGTGATTTTTGTAAGTAATTCTCGGCGTGATCCCGCAGCGCGATCATCAACTGAAGCATAAGTGCATGCAATTCTTGCATCTGTGTGATGCTGTAATGAAGAAACTTTTCCTGCTTTTCAAGGTCGCTGTCCTGAGTTTGATAAAAAGCGTATAGCGACTGCAACACTTTCACTCTTATATGTCTTCTTGTAAGCATATTGAAAAGAACTTTTATTAAAAATGCAAAAACGCACCATCAAAAGAAAGTGCGTTGCAAAGATATATATTAAAACTAACTTCTAACTTTCTTTTTTACGAGCGTCAATTCTCGATTGAGCGATGCTAAGTGCCGCTTGGTGCGTGGTTATATTGTTTGTCTCTGCTTCGGACAAGATCTCTAGTGTTGTATTATAAATATTCTCAGTTTTACGCATGATCTCCTGCTTACCGTAATTTTCTAATTCGGCATATACGTTGATGATCCCTCCGGCATTAATAAGGAAATCGGGGGCATAAACGATTCCTTTTTCTCTAAGGATCATTCCGTGTTTCTGCTCATCCGCCAACTGATTATTAGCGGCTCCTGCAATTACCTGAGCTTTGATCTGGTGAATGGTTGCATCGTTCACCGTCGCTCCCAGTGCACAAGGCGCGTAGATATCCATATCTTCAGCATGAAGATTGGCTCCTTCGTAGATCGATACACTATATTTATCTCGGACTTGTTCGAGTCGTTCTCTGTTCAAGTCACTAATATAAACCTGAGCTCCCTCATTATGCAAATGTTCGACAAGTGCTTCTCCTACGTTCCCAATTCCTTCCACATACACCACTTTATTTTCAAGATCGTCACTTCCAAACTTATACTTAGCAGCAGCTTTCATTCCCATAAAAACACCGTAGGCTGTAATTGGTGACGGATTTCCGGCTCCTCCTTTTTCTTCTGAAATTCCCGTAACATAAGGGGTTACGGTGCGTACCAGATCCATGTCGGCAGTTTCCATTCCCACATCTTCAGCAGTAATATAACGGCCACCCAACTGATGAACAAATTCCCCAAACCGTAGCATCAATTCCGGAGTTTTTTGGGTATTTGAATCTCCAATGATCACAGCCTTACCCCCACCTAAATTTAAACCGGTGATCGCACTTTTAAAGGTCATCCCTCTCGACAATCTAAGTACGTCATTTACCGCGTCCCATTCGGTCTCGTAGTTCCACATTCTGGTGCCTCCCAAAGCAGGTCCTAAAACGGTATTATGGATTCCAATTATTGCTTTTAATCCTGTATCTTTGTCGTTGCAAAAAACAACTTGCTCGTGGTTATCAAAGGAAAGTTGTCCGAAGACAGGAGCAACTTTTTTCAGTTCATTCGTGTTAATCACTTCAGTCATCATAGAGTAGAATTTTATGAATCCCTTAATCTGGGTATGCAAAATTACTAGATTATTAAGGATATCGCAAAATAAAATCTTAAAATTGATTATTTGTTAATAAGTTTTGACCCAGTATGAAAGAACTCCGCTTCCTGAATCAATTTTTTATAAAGTATAAATGGCGGTTACTTTTTGGACTCATCATAACCGCAATAGCCACCATATTCCGAATTGTCGTTCCCGCCAAGATCGGAGACTCCGTAGACGCCGTAAAACAAAATTTCGCTGGAGAGATCACACGTGAAGCACTACAAGCTGAGCTGCTCAAAAACATCCTTCTTATTCTTGGAGCGGCGCTACTTTCTGCCTTTTTTACCTTTTTAATGCGACAAACCATTATTGTGGTGTCCCGCTACATCGAATTCGACCTTAAAAATGTGGTTTTTCAGCAGTACGAACGCCTCTCACTCAGTTTCTATAAAAAGAATCGCACCGGAGACCTTATGAATCGGATCAGTGAGGATGTGGGAAAAGTGAGAATGTACGTAGGTCCAGCACTCATGTACAGTACCACCACTGTTACGCTCTTCGTGGTCGCCATAAGTTATATGGTTTATACCGCCCCATTGCTCACCCTCTACGCTGTGGCTCCCCTACCCATACTTTCCGTATGTATTTATAAACTAAGCATCGCAATTCATAAAAAGAGTACGATCGTACAGCAATATTTATCGAAGCTAACCACATTCACTCAGGAGAGTTTTAGTGGTATTTCGGTGATCAAAGCCTATGGGATCGAAGGCCGAACCAATGTCGATTTTGAAGAATTGGCCAACGCGAGCAAAGAAAAGAACATCGATCTCACTAAAGTACAAGCGCTATTTTTTCCACTCATGGTGCTGCTTATTGGAATTAGTAATTTATTGGTGGTCTATGTGGGCGGGAACCAATATATAGAAGGTGTCATTGAATTTGGAACCATCGTCGAATTCCTTATTTACGTGAACATGCTTACCTGGCCGGTCGCCATCGTTGGTTGGGTATCCTCTATGGTTCAACAGGCCGAAGCCTCCCAAAAGAGGATCAATGAGTTTTTAAAGGAAACACCGGAGATCATAAATACTGCAACCACACGAACACCCATCGAAGGACGAATTGCCTTTCAAAATGTGACCTTTACGTATCCGGATACTGGGATCACCGCACTCAATAAGGTTTCGTTCACGGTGAAACCGGGTGAAACGATAGCGATAATAGGCAATACAGGCTCCGGAAAATCAACAATTCTGGAACTTATCACCAGATTGTACGACGTGGAACAGGGAGCCTTCACCGTCGATGATACCCCGGCGAAAGAATTGCATCTCGAGGATCTGCGACAGAGTATCGGTTACGTCCCACAGGACGCCTTTCTCTTTAGCGATACCATTAGAAACAATATCAAATTTGGTAAAAAAGATGCGACTGATGAAGCCGTCATGAATGCCGCCAAAAATGCAGCCGTTCACGCTAATATCGTAGGTTTTACAAAAGATTATGACACCGTTTTAGGGGAACGTGGTATTACGCTCAGTGGAGGTCAAAAACAACGAGTTTCCATCGCACGCGCGTTGATAAAAGATCCTCAAATATTACTGCTGGACGACTGCCTCAGTGCTGTAGATACCGAAACCGAAGAGGAGATCCTACAAAATCTAGCCAAGGTGTCTCAAAATAAGACCACGTTTATCGTAAGTCACCGGGTTTCTTCAGCAAAAAATGCCGACAAGATCATCGTCCTGGAAGCCGGTAAAATTATCCAGCAGGGCACTCATAACGAGCTAATCAACTCAGACGGTTACTACAAAGAACTGTACAACAAACAGCTTCTGGAAAAAGAAATGTAGTCTTTCCTTTGCTTATTAGGTTTTTTTTTAGATTTTTGGCTAAACTATATGAAAATTAACCAAAAGAGTAAGAACTAATGATGGAGAAAGAAGAAATTTATTCGAAAGTAATGCGTGCAGGAAGACGCACTTACTTTTTTGACGTACGGGAGACCAAGGCAGGAGACTATTACCTCACAATTACCGAAAGTAAAAAATTCACCAACGACGACGGATCTTTCCACTACAAGAAACACAAGATCTACCTCTATAAGGAAGACTTCGTGGACTTTAAGGACAATCTTCAGGAAATGATCAAATACATTTTGGATGAAAAAGGCGAAGAAGTGATAAGCGAACGCCACCAAAAAGATTATAAAAGAGAAGAAACTGAAGCTACCAGCAGCACCGAAGAAGTGGCTGTTACCGAAGAAACGGCAGACACTACCGAATCTGAAACCTCCAGCTTCACGGATATCGAATTTGACGATATATAAATTCGACATTAACTAAAACATATCTACCCGCCCGATCTTTTATTCGGGCGGTTTTTTTATCTTTAAACTTTTGGGCGATTCGTGCAGTAAAGCTTCGCTTTCTGCACGACCGGGCTTTCCGCTGTATCCCTGTAGTGCCGTTGAAGTAGAGCAAAGCTCACTTCACGACTACATCAGGGGATGCCGCTTCAATCCTTCGCGCTCCGCAGCTGTAAGCAACGGAGTGCCTATCGCGAAAACAATCTATAAAACTAACAATGAAAAGACTTACGACCCTCCTTATTTTTGCCATCACTTTTTCTATCACAGCTCAGGATTACGACGTAGACCTCAACTATTACCTCCCAACGGATGTTAGTTACGATCCTGCCATCCCTACCCCAAAGAGTGTCATTGGGCACGAAGTAGGTGAATGGCACATTACCCACGACAAATTGGCTATCTATATGCATGCTCTGGCCAATGCAAGTGATCGCATCACTATCGAGAACCGGGGTACTACTTTCGAAGGAAGGCCCCTTTTATTGTTGACTATTACATCACCTGCCAATCACGGCAATTTGGAGAACATAAGACAACAACATTTAAAACTCACCGAAAGCAATTCTGCCGGCCTAAACACCACTAATATGCCGGTCGTAGTCTATCAAGGGTTTTCCATCCATGGAAACGAACCCAGTGGCTCCAACGCCTCACTAGCAGCAGCCTACTACCTCGCAGCTGCACAAGGCCCTAAGATCGATGAACTCCTTTCCAACACGATCATATTATTCGATCCCTCTTTCAATCCTGACGGATTGCAACGCTTTGCCTACTGGGCGAACATGCACAAAAGCCAAAATATCAACCCAGATCCCAACGACCGTGAGTACCGCGAAGTGTGGCCTGGAGGACGTACCAACCATTATTGGTTCGACATGAACCGTGATTGGCTGCCCGTACAACTACCTGAAAGCCGGGTGCGCATCAAAACATTCCACCATTGGTACCCCAATGTGCTTACAGATCATCACGAAATGGGAACCAATTCCAGTTTCTTTTTCCAACCGGGGATTCCCTCGCGTACCAATCCGTTGACGCCGCAAAAGAATCAGGATCTAACAGGCGCGATCGCACAGTACCACGCCAAAGCTTTTAATAAATTGGGTAGCTTCTACTATTCCGAAGAAAACTTCGATGATTTTTATTACGGCAAGGGTTCCACGTTCCCGGACATCAATGGATCCATTGGGATCTTGTTTGAGCAAGCCTCATCACGAGGCCATGCCCAGGAAAGTGATAACGGGGTCCTGACCTTTCCGTTTACGGTTCGAAATCAATTTACGGCCGCTTTGTCCACCTTGGACGGTGCACTCAATTTGAGAGAACAGCTCTTGAATTACCAGCGCGAATTTTTTACCAATGCTCGAAGTGAAGCCTCTAAGGGAGGAGCCATCATCTTCGGAGACGAAAAAGACGCCGCTAAGACGTATCATTTGGCTGAGATCTTACACCGACATAAAATTAAATTCCATGAATTAAAGTCGGATTTCACTTCCAACGGAAAAAACTACAAGCAAGGCCACAGTTATATCATTCCGAAGAACCAAAAACAACACCGGTTGATCCGAGCCATGTTTGATAAGCGTACCACTTTTAAAGACAGCTTGTTCTATGACGTAAGCGCCTGGACATTTCCCCTCGCCTTTAATCTTGATCACGAAGAAGTAAGCCTTGGCAAAGCAGGCAACGAGGTAACCCATTTGGTTCCACCCACCGGAGTCCTGTCTCAAAACTCTAACTATGCCTACCTCATGGAGTGGCACGAATACTACTCGCCTCAGGCAGTGAACATGATCTTGGCCAATGGACTGCGTGCCAAAGTAGGTATGAAAAAATTCTCGATGGGCGGGAAAAATTACGACTATGGAACCATCCTCATTCCCGTTCAAAATCAAAAACTAAGCAGTACCGATTTAGCAAATTTCCTCAAAAAAGTAGCCGAAGAAACCCATACCACGATCACCGGGGTCAACACGGGACTTACGCAGGGGATCGACCTGGGCAGTAGCCAATTTAGAGCATTGGAAACGCCCAAAGTGGCGGTTTTGGTGGGCGATGGCATCAATCCCTACGACGCCGGGGAGATCTGGCATTTATTTGATACCCGTTATCAAATGCGCATTACCAAGCTGGACGTAAAAAATATTGGGCGAGCAGACCTTAGCCGATACACAGACATTATTTTGCCAGCAACCTGGGGCGGTGGACCCGACAAGGATGACGCCGAAAAATTAAAAACTTGGGTAAAATCCGGAGGAACACTTATTGGCTATAGAAACGCCGGTCGATGGTTGAATTCCAATGAGTTTTTAAAGATGAAGTTTAAGTCGGATAAAGATTCTACCAACACCACCAGTTTCGAGGATCGCGGAAATTATTTCGGGGCGCAGGTGATCGGCGGCGCCATTTTTGAAGCCAAATTAGATCGCTCCCACCCTATTGCCTTTGGGTATAAGAATGATCGTTTGCCCATGTTTAGAAACACAACCTTGTTTCTGGAGCCGGCGACTAATAGTTTTGACAATCCCATTCAGTATACATCCAACCCATTGCTGAGTGGTTACATCTCTAAACCCAAATTGGAATTACTTAAAAATTCTGCAGTTTTTAAATCGGGAAGACTAGGCAGCGGAAAGGTGATCTACTTTACAGACAATACTAATTTCAGGGCCTTTTGGTATGGTACCAACAAGCTCTTGATGAACGCCATTTTCTTTGGGGATAAGTTTTAAATTGAGATAAAGAAGTAATTCTTTTAACGTTATAGCCACCGCTTTTACCAAAAATACAGGTATTTATTGGGGTGGTTTTTTTTATAGCCGTACTTTTGCCGCTATTTAAAAAATTGCGGTATGCTCCTTCAAAAGACCATCAAGAATTTTACTCAGAATCCAAAAAATGACATCCTATCCGGACTTACTGTTGCCCTGGCACTCGTTCCGGAAGCCGTAGCCTTCGCCTTTGTGGCGGGAGTAGATCCCTTGGTGGGGCTTTATGGTGCGTTTATCATGGGAATTATCACCGCGCTTTTTGGCGGCCGTCCCGGAATGATTAGTGGAGCGACGGGAGCCATGGCCGTGGTCATGGTATTTTTGATCCAAAAAGGAAACGAAGTGGGTGCAGCCTTGGAAGTACCTGTGGAAAACCTCGGTCTGCAATGGTTGTTTATTACCCTGTTGTTGGTTGGGGGAATTCAGATCATGGCTGGGGTACTCCGATTGGGTAAATTTGTGCGTTTGATTCCGCATCCAGTGATGATGGGATTTGTAAACGGGCTGGCAATTGTCATCTTCCTGGCCCAATTAAAACTATTTCCAAACGCTGTTCCACAAGATATTTCATTGTTCTCATCTCCTTCGGAATGGTTTGCTGCTTTGTTTGCTAATGGTACGTTTTGGCTCATGATGGGGCTCATTTTACTTACCATGGGAATTATGTTCGGACTCCCAAAGCTCACCAAAAAAGTGCCTGCTGCCTTGGTGGCGATCATCGTAGTCGCCTGTATCACCATCTTTGGTGGGATGGACGTCAGCACCGTTGGTTCCTTTATCGAAGAAGGTGGCGGACAGGGCCTCAAAGGAGGACTACCTACCTTTCAGGATCAAATATTTACATTGTTCTATACCTTAAAAGGCAATTTTGTTTCTACCATTTTACCAACAGCCGTGATCCTTGCCGCCGTAGGTTTGATAGAATCTTTAATGACGCTGAACCTCATCGATGAGATGACGGAAACCCGAGGAAGTGGAAACCGAGAGTGTGTCGCCCAGGGAGGCGCGAATATCCTCAACGGACTCTTTGGTGGAATGGGAGGGTGTGCTATGATCGGGCAATCTATTATAAATGTCGAATCAGGTGGTCGAGGCCGATTATCGGGTGCATTTGCAGCCGTAGCACTATTGTGTTTTGTGCTATTTGGTGCTCCGTTGATCGAGCAAATACCTATCGCCGCCTTGGTTGGAGTGATGTTCATGGTAGTGGTTGGTACATTTGCCTGGAGTAGTTTCAGAATTTTAAATAAAATTCCAAAGTCGGATGCCTTCGTACTTATTGCTGTTTCTGCCATCACAGTATGGCAGGATCTGGCCATCGCCGTGATCGCGGGAGTGATCATGAGCGCTCTTACCTTTGCTTGGAAGAGTGCAACAATGATCCGTGCCCGTAAAAGTATCAAGGAAGACGGCACCAAGGTGTATGAGATCTGGGGGCCTCTTTTCTTTGGGTCGACCCAGGCGTTTAACAATAAATTCGACGTGAAAAATGACCCCAAGCATGTTGAGATCGATTTTATCGAGTCTAAAGTTGGAGATCATTCGGGTGTTGAGGCACTTCGGAACATAGCCAACAAATATGTTGAAAATGGCAAGCAGATCACCTTAACCCATTTGAGCCCTGATTGTAAAACCCTGTTGCTTAAGTGGAGTCCGGAGTTCGAAACGATCATCCAGGATAATATTGACGATCCGCGGTATTATGTGGTGACTGATATGATGGATAGCGAAGTCTAAAATAGGTCCGACGAAGGTTTTTTTGACGCTCTTTTCAGAATAAATTCAAATTATGCTTTGACAACCAACTGTTGATTAGTTAGTTGTGAAAAAGACTGACAACCCTAAAAATCCTATCTTCGGAGGGTACCAACTAGTGTTTTCTTCTTCCCCACAAAAGTGGACCGTTGGGACCAAAAACTAATCATTTAACTAAACTAACCCTATGGACAATCTTAAGGATACGGATAGCGAACAGCCATCCACAGAAAACCCGGTCACCGAAGTTCGGGTCAATGAAAATAAACTAAACGCCTATATCGAAAAATTAAAACTCGAGCAAAATCTGCCAATGGCACTCATGGCGGGATTGGGTGCCAGCCTCATTGGAGCCCTTCTGTGGGCCACCATTACCGTTGTTACCGAATATCAAATTGGATATATGGCTATTGCCGTTGGGTTTATGGTGGGATACGCCGTCCGATATTTGGGCAAAGGTCTCGATCAAATCTACGGAATTATAGGTGCGGTATTCGCACTTTTAGGCTGTTTGATGGGTAATTTTTTCAGTATTGTGGGCTTTGCTGCCAATGAACTGGGATTGGGATATTTGGAAGCATTGAATAGTATCGACCTTGGAGTTATTCCCGAAATCATGGGAGATACATTTAGTCCTATCGATATTCTTTTCTACGGAATTGCAATCTACGAAGGCTATAAATTTGCGTTCAGACCCATCACCGAAGAAGAGATCCTGGAACAGGCTGCGGAAAAAGTAACAACCAACAACGAGGAATCGAAATATGATTCGCTGAAGTAGCGTTTTGAAAACATTTCAGAATAAAAAAAGAAGGGCTTTCAGAATAACAACTGAAAGCCCTTTTTAAATTTTTCTTTTCCATTATTATTGAACCACTATCTTTTTAGTCTGGGTCTCATTAACGGTCACAAAATAAACACCCGACTGTAATGCCGAAAGATCAAACTCATAGCTAGAACTCGACTCGTAGATCGACAGATCCAGAACCTGCGTTCCCAACAAGGTATGTATTTGAACGTTGTCAATGGTGTCATTATCCAAATGAATGGTTGTTTTTTCTGAAACCGGATTCGGAGCAATACTGAAATCCACTAAAGTTTCGGTTGTATTATCGAGCACCAAACCATCAAAACCAAATACAAAAATAGTGTCGCTATTGCTATCATTGATGTAAATGTTACCGGTTACAGGAGATGGATACACTCCAAATGCCCCTGAAAAACCTTCCCCCGAAGCCCCATTGGTATCATATTCGTCGGCCAGGATCAATTGCGATGGATCCGAAATATCGAAAACTCTAAAGCCGGCCGTGTAATATGATACATAGGCATAATCGCCAATAACATACATATTATGTGTGGTGGCGGCGTCCGAATAATCACCTACCCGAACAGGATTGGCAATGTCTGAAATATCCCAAATACTAATGTCCGGAGTTGGGTTATTGGCCAATTCGTCGTTGATGTATAAATAATTACCATCGCTGGAAATATCTCCCTGATGGTGATACGTGATGTCTGGATCTGTGATGGACGACAATAAAACGGGATTTGCCGGATCGGTCACATCGTAGAGATTGGTCCCGTCAAAACCATGGCAATCGATCAATAGATTCCCTCTTACAGTTGCGTCATGTCCTTCACTTCCCACACTGGTCAAAAACGTTGGATTGATGGGATCCGGATTGAGGTCGTAAATGGTAAGGTTAGGAAATGAAGCGTACATATAGCCATTCTCATCGATAAATAAATTGTGCGAAGATGGAAATGTCCCCACCACTTGCGGATTAGTAGGATCTTCAATGTCTACGATGGAGGCAGTTCCCGAACCACCGGTCACGCAATAAACGTAGTGGTCCCAAACTTTCACATCGAAACCGGGTACTGAAGTTACATGTGCCACCTGAATTGGATTGGTAGGGTCGGTCACATCTACTACGGACATTCCGTTACCACCAGCGATGACATATACGTTACCGGTATCGGGATCTATATACTCCCAAACGTCGGTACCGCTATTCCCGCCAACTAATTCTCCTTGCAATTGAATATCCTGTCCAAAGCAGAAAAATGGTAAGGCAAGTAGTACTAAAATAATTTTTTTCATGAGTTGCGTCTTTAATTAATTGATTGTAACAAATATAGGGCATTAACTAGATGAATTCTTATTTTTGCAACGCTATAGGTCTGATTTTATAAATCCATGAGTATTTTATGAGGTTTAACTAACAATAAACACCTCAATGGCCGTTTTCTTAATCAAATAAGACAAATCCATCAAAATATGAAACTAGCCGCACTACTCCTTTTACCAATTTTATTACTCTCATGCAATGGGAATGACACCTCTGAAGCCAACTCCTTGGACGGTGTTTGGGAATCGGTTGGATATGGAAGATTGGTCAAAATTGTCGATGGTCAGTATGTTATGGCAGAGGTGACTAAAATCTCATGCATTCCCATACTGGATGGCGATATTTCAGATTTTGGTGAAGCACTTTATGTAAAAAACGACACGCTCACCTTGGAGGATGGGATCAATTATTACTATTTCACAAGGGTGGAAGATGCACCCGCTATCTGCAAAAAGGATAGCCCCGAGCGCACCGAGGCAGAACAAAAAGCGAATGACCCCGAGTATAATTTTGAAGTGCTCTGGCACACCTTTGATGAGCACTACGCCTATTTTGAACTTCGGAAGATCGACTGGGACAGTATGTATGCACATTACCGTCCTAAGGTTAACGAAAATACAACTCCTGTGGAGCTCTTCGGAATTATGGACGAAATGCTCAATGCCTTTAATGACGGGCATATTGGATTGGATGTACCCGATGAAATTTATGAGCAAGCTGCTGCCAATTCCGAAGAAGAGGAAGAGGCATCCCAAGACCCGCCTGTAAAACGGCTAAGAAAATATTTGGTGGCCAAAGCAGTGGCAGAAAAATACATCCCTAAAGGAACGGCCATAAAAAACAACAACCTGCGCTGGGGAATTCTGGACGGCAATGTGGGCTATGTGCAACTCAATCAGATGATGGGACTGGCAGATTATGGAGTGTCGGACACCCTTTCCTACCGAGATTATTGGATGGCTTACTTTGAGAAAGGAGAGGAAAGTCTTGATTCAACCTCTGATGAGTTGGAAGGTTTTAATGATTCGTTGGACCAATTAATGGCAGGACTTGACGAAACAGATGCCCTTATAATTGATGTGCGATTTAATGGTGGCGGAAAAGATGAGGTAGGCATGGAATTTTTAGCTCGGGTGAATGGAGAAGAAAAAGTAACCTTTACCAAAAAAGGAAGAATGGGCGATGGCTATACGCCTACGATAAAGGTCGTGCAGCCAGCTGTAGAAAATCCTTATGAGAAACCCGTCTTTTTGCTCATTTCAACCGAGTCCGCCAGTGCCACTGAGATCATGACCCTCAGTTCGTTATCCCTGGAAAATATCACCCGAATTGGTTCTCGAACCGAAGGTGTCTTCTCCGATATTTTAGACCGAGTGTTACCCAACGAATGGACCTTCGGACTATCGAGTGAGGTGTATGAGACGCTGGATGGTAAGAATTACGAAGGCCCCGGAATTCCACCCGATATTGAGTTAGGGTACCCCAGAGATACGCAGCTGTTTTTAAAGGAAGTGATGCAATCTCTCGAAGATGGTGATGATGCTGCCATCGAAAAAGCACTTGAATTAATCAAGGAATAAGTATAGATTAAAGATAATTGATTAGCTAACCCAATATTCGTTATCTTTTGTTTCTGAAACATATAGCAATGAAAAATTGGATCTTCTTATTATTGATACTTGGCACGATCTCCTGTAAAAATGAAACCAACGAGGCTAGCGATCCTGAAAAAACCGAAACGATAGTTGCTTCCACTACCTTCGATCCCACCGAAATTGCCGGAGAGGATTATTTTCTGGATGACCAACACTCGTACATCGGTTTTAAGATAAAGTACTTCGGATTTAGTCCGGTTCGCGGACGATTTAACACCTTCGATGGTGCTGTGTTCTATGATCCCAACGCGGTAGCTAACACTTCGATGACACTTTTTATTGATGTAAATTCCATAAACACGGGAAACGAAAGACGAGACAAGGACCTCATTACTGGAGAGGGTTGGTTCAACGAAACTGAATATCCCCATATATCCTTCCGAAGTAAAAAAACAGAAGTCAATGAGGATGGATCGTTTCAATTAATTGGGGACTTTACCATGAATGGTGTGACCAAAGAAATGAGTATTCCATTCGACACACCCACTAAGGTAAGCCGGGATTATGCTGCCAATGAGCAGGTAGATTTTTCGGGAGAACTCTCATTAAATCGAAAGGATTATGGTGTAAATGGAGATGAATTTTGGGATACCGTGCTTGAAAATGGACTCACCCAACTATCCAACGCGGTGGAAATTGAATTGGATATTCATACGCGTCGGGGAGACTACCTCAAACGCTATGAAGATCTCGAGCCCGATAACGTTCGCAAGATTATTTTGGACGAATTTGCCAACAACGGATTGGATGCCGGTATGAGTACGCTCATTACCTTGTCTTCTGAAGAAGAAAGCAAAGTCTCATCGGGTGCGTTAACAACTATTGGTAATACCCTAATCTCGCGTAACAACCACGAAGCAGCTCGCGAAGTATTTAAATATGGAGCCAATGCCTTCCCCGAAAAAGAGTCTTTTCAAATTAACACAGCGGTGGTTTACTTGCTATTGCAAGATCGTAAAACGGCCAAAGAGTACCTCTACAAGGCCCTGGAAATGAATCCAACCAATGCCAAAGCGGTGGGTTATTTGAGCTTACTTTCCGACGAAGATTAGGTTCTCAGTGGGTTCTACAATTTCAAAATAAAAAAGTATACTTGCACTATGCTTTTCAACTCGCTGGATTTTGCCTTTTTCCTGCCGCTGGTCTTTATCTTGTACTGGTTTGTGACCCGCAAGAATCTGAGTCTTCAGAACTTTCTGGTATTAGTGAGTAGCTATGTATTTTACGGTTGGTGGGATGAACGATTTTTATTATTAATTGCCTTTAGTACCGTTGTCGATTATTTGGTGGGCTTACAGTTGCATAAGACTGAAAAACACAACCAAAGAAAACTATTGCTATGGACCAGCATTTTGGTCAATATTGGAATGTTGGCCTATTTTAAATATGCCAATTTCTTCATCGAAAACTTTATTGAAGCGTTTGCCGGCCTTGGGATCGAACTGCAGTATTCATCCTTGCAGATCATCCTTCCCGTTGGGATTAGCTTTTACACCTTTCAAACCCTAAGTTATACCATTGATGTCTATCGAAAAAAGTTGGAGCCAACCCGCAATTTTGTGGCATTTGCCGCCTTTGTAAGTTTTTTTCCTCAGCTTGTCGCCGGACCTATTGAGCGAGCCACGCATCTACTTCCACAGTTCTATGTGCATCGAAATTTTTCATACGACAAGGCGGTAAACGGCTTGCGACAAATTCTTTGGGGGTTCTTTAAAAAATTGGTGATCGCCGATAATTGTGCTAAATATGCGAATCTCATTTTTGACAACTCGGCAGACTACAGTGGAAGTACTCTCGTAGTGGGTGCTGTTCTATTTGCATTTCAGATCTACGGTGATTTTTCCGGATACAGTGATATTGCCATTGGGACCGCCCGACTTTTTGGTTTTGACCTTAAACAAAACTTTGCGCACCCCTATTTCTCAAGAGACATCGCCGAATTTTGGCGCAGGTGGCACATTTCACTATCTACCTGGTTTCGAGACTATGTCTATATTCCGCTGGGTGGGAGCCGCGGGAACCGATTAAAAACCATTCGGAATGTGTTTGTCATCTTTTTGGTGAGCGGATTTTGGCACGGTGCCAATTGGACCTTCATCTCTTGGGGTGGATTGCATGCCCTGTTTTTTATTCCGCTACTGCTATTTCAGAAGAACCGAAAACATCTTGAGGTTGTTGCTGCCCAAAGTTGGTTGCCTTCAGCTCGTGAAATGCTGCAAATCTTAATGACTTTTGGTTTGACCACCTTGGCCTGGATCTTTTTTCGCGCCGAAACCATGACGCATGCCTTAGAAATAATGGGAAGTATTTTTTCTGAAACCATTGTGCGTCAACCGGAGGTGTTGCCGCTCAAACTATTTTTCTACATTATCTTTTTTATGGGTGTAGAGTGGTTGGGACGCCGAAGACAATACGCCATTGAAGATCTTAGTCTCCTCAACAAACCACTTCGCTGGTTGTTCTATCTGGGGCTGTTACTCGCTATCTACTTATTAGGGAGGTTTTCACAGGAGATCGAATTTATATACTTTCAATTTTAGGAATGAAAAAGTTTCTACAAAATATCACCCATTTTTCGATCTATTTGATCTTGATCAATACGCTTTGCTTTGTCACCATTAAGGTGTTGTATTATGACGACTACTCTGCCTTCAACCCTAACTTCGATACCTATTTGATCTCCGACTCACACGGTCATAGTTTGGATACCATTCCGATGCAGTACGGGATCTATAATTTTTCGGATCCCAGCGATTCGTATGAAGATATGCTTCGGAAGGTGAAGTATACATTAGCCCATTCCGAAGTAAAAAAAATAATCCTTTCGGTCGACGATCATACGCTCACCACTTATCGTGAAAATAACAATAACCTGGATCGATCGACGATCTATGCCAACTCCGAAGATTTTAAAAGTAATTATGACCGCTTTTTACAACGTTATGTGCGACGCTATGCCCCACTCCTCCATGGAAAAAGTAGAGATGCGCTCCTTATGCACATTAAACGACTCTGGACCGCCACGGCCAAAGATGGTTCGCTGTGGGCAGATAAATCGGAAGCATACAGAAAGGCCAAGGCCAAAGAACGAGCGGCCGTTCATTATGAAAATTCGGAGCGATCTCAAATAATGGATGACTTTTTACAAGAAATAATTGCTGTTTGCAAAGCTGGTAAAGTTAAACTCCAAGGGGTTAAATTTCCACTTTCGGCCCCCTACCGAGAAGCCACCTTTGGAAAAGGTTTCCATGCAGATCGAGTTTTTGAGGAACACAATTTAAAAGTGATGGATTTTAGTGAGTTGTTCAGCGAACAGCCCAAGTATTTTAGGGATCAGGATCATTTGAGCGAGCTGGGAGGATGGCAATTTATGCCGCTTTTGAAGGAAGCGAGTGAGGCACCTTAGGAGATTCTCAAACCGTTTTCTACTTTTAGATTGGGTTCCAATAGCGTGACATCCTTTCCATTCACGGCTCCTAAGACCAGACATTCACTCATAAAAGGTCCTATTTGTTTCTTCGGAAAATTAACCACAGCAACCACCTGTTTACCCACCAGATCCGTAATTTCATATTTGTTTGTGATCTGAGCCGACGATCTTTTATGTCCTATCTCATTCCCAAAGTCAATAGTTAGCTTGTAGGCAGGGTTTCGTGCTTCGGGAAAATCGCTTGCCTCGATCACTGTGCCAACTCGCATTTCCACTTTTTCAAAATCGTTCCACGAAATATTCATACTTTTAAATTTGTAACCAAGATACTAATTTTGCGACCTATGTGATACGTTAGGATCGATACAATAAATTCAGAATAAATTATGGCAGTAACTCCTTCAAATATGCTTGCTTTGGGTACCAGAGCGCCCCATTTTACCTTAATCGATGCTGTTTCAAGCAAACCTGTTTCTTTGTCGGATGTTCGCGGAGAAAAAGGAACGGTGGTAATGTTTATCTGCAATCATTGCCCTTTTGTTATTCACGTCAATGAGGAAATGGTTCGTGTGGCGAACGATTATCATGTAACGGGCTTTGGTTTTGTGGGCATTAGTAGTAACGATGTGGAAAAATACCCCCAGGACGGTCCCGATCAGATGTGGCATACCGCTACAAATAACAATTACCCTTTCCCCTATTTATACGACGAAACCCAAGAAGTGGCTAAAGCCTATGACGCGGCTTGTACTCCTGATTTCTACGTCTTCGACGCCGAATTGAAATTGGTGTATCGTGGGCAATTGGACAACTCCAGACCGGGAAACGGAATTCCTTCCAACGGTAGAGATTTACGAGAGGCACTTGACAATATTTTGAATAATAACGTGCAACGCCAGGATCAAAAGCCCAGCATGGGATGTGGTATTAAGTGGAAGTAGGATGTTAAGTGTTAAGTGTTAAGTGTTAATAATTAATAAATATTCAATGCTTAATAAACTAATAAAAACTACATAACTAAAAGGCTACAATACTACCCAACTACAAAACTATTTATCCACCGTAGCTTCCCGGCCTTAGTGGCCTTGCTACTTCGGCAAAGGAGGCCAGCAAAGGTGGACCGCCCTACGCTACATTGCATTCTTAATATGTGCAAAATGATGCATGCTGTGCCAGGAGTAAAGCAATGCCAATTCTTTGAGGTTCATTTCGGCGCCACTTTCAGGATGACGAAAAGTACGGTTCCATTGCTCTTCGGTTAGGGTATTGAGCAGATAAACCAAGCGGTGATGAACAGCCTCGAGGTGATCCAACGACCATGCAATGGGTGATGAACCGTAATCGCTCAATTGAGCCCAGGCTGCCTGATCATAGGCTTTTATGAGCGGGTTATCCTCGGTGAGCGCCCATTTAAATCGGGTATAACTGTTATGGTGACTATCGGCTAAATGGTGAATAACCTGTCTTATTGTCCAACCCCCCTCACGATACTGTTTGTTAAGCGTCGCCTCGTCGAACACATGGACGGTGTTCCGGAGGTTCTCCGGAAATATCTCCAGAATGGTTATTGATTCTTGAAGTAATTTATCTGAAATAGTTTCGGGTAATTGAAATCTGCCAATGGGAAAGCGCTGTTGTTCGAGGTTCATTTTTTTATGCTGAATTAAATAGTGATTAAGACGATTTTAGTTCAGCTAAAATAAAAAAACGCTCTCCAAGGGAAAGCGTTTTCTTTTTTACTTCTGAACAGTTTATGAACTATTTCACATCCATGAGCTCAACATCGAAAACCAAAGTAGCATTTGGAGGAATCACTCCCCCAGCACCAGTAGGGCCGTATGCCAATTGAGAAGGAATTACAAAGCGAGCTTTATCGCCAACCTGCAGTAACTGAATGCCTTCATCCCAGCCGGCGATCACATTCCCCATTCCAACCGGAAACTCAATGGGATTCCCTCTCTTATAGGAATTATCGAATTCGTTCCCATCGGGAAAGGATCCTTTATAATGAACAGAGACCGTGTTTCCTTTTTCCGCCTTGGTTCCATCTCCTTTTTGGATGATCTGATATCTAAGTCCGCTATCGGTTGTTTCAAATCCTTCAGAAAGAGATGCCAAAAGATCTTTCTGAGATTTACGCGCTGCTGCTTCACGTTCGGCCTTTGCGCCATTAAATTTTCTGAAGGTTTCTACTGCATCCCAAGCTTCAGCTTCCGCACCCACACGGATGATCTCCACCTTTTGCATGGTATGCCCCTGTGCAACACTGTCTACAACATCTTGCCCTTCGACCACATATCCAAATACGGTATGCTTATTATCCAACCAATCTGTGGGTACGTGTGTTATAAAAAACTGACTCCCATTAGAAGCCGGCCCCGAATTTGCCATCGATAGCACGCCCGGACGATCGTGTTTTAGCTCCGGGTGAAACTCGTCATCAAAACTATAACCCGGCCCACCTGAACCTGTTCCGTTAGGATCTCCTCCCTGGATCATAAAATCCGGGATCACCCTGTGAAATGTAAGTCCGTCGTAGTAAGGTGTCCCCTGAGGCTTCGCCTCATTCTCAAGGTTACCCTCAGCCAAGGCAACGAAATTACCTACCGTGCCGGGTGTTTTATCGTGTGTAAGTTGAACGAGGATCTCTCCTGCTTCTGTAGTAAATTTTGCGTAAATACCGTCTTGCATTATTTTGCTTTTAAAGATGTTATCCACGGGCATCAGGCCCGTTCATTGAGCAGGCAAAGGTATGATTTTGAAAAGGAAATTTGAAACTAATTTAAGTATAAATCCCTTCAATGGTGCCTGGCTATTCAGTTCGCTTTTTGAAGAAATAGTGGTATTAAAAATCATTTACTAACTTTAAAGACCAATCGGCCAATTGCGCCTAAAATTAATACAGGATGTGGAATTATTTATACATGGGATTACTGCTACTTGGACTCACATTATTATATTTTGCCATAAAGCTCTATAACAAATCGAATGCTTTGATGACCGATGGGGTGAAAACCACGGCCACCGTGATCCAACTTCTTGAAGTAAGCGGAGATGATGGTTCCACATACAAGCCAGTTTTCGAATTCACGGATCGCAACCACAACCGACAGCAGTTTCAAAGTGATGTAAGTTCGAGTCCTCCTGTGTATAAAGTGGGAGAAAAAGTAAAAGTTGTTTACAATGCCAGTGATCCGGAGGAGGTAAAAGTTGTGGGATATTGGGGCCTATACCGATGGACCGTCGTCTTGTTGTGCTTGGCCTCACCATTAATAATTATTGGTGGTGGTTACTTACTCTATGTGAGAGGATAAAACCTCAATAGAATCAATTCAGAATAAAGAGAATTATTGTATTTTAATCATAAATTTAGAGTGATCTAATAAGCCGGACTAATTTCTTTGCCGGTCCTTGATGTGTTGTTATGGAATCGAAAAAAGTGCATTTAGTTTGCAGTAGCGGCGGCGTAAAATGTTTCAGTTATATAGGTGCACTTCGGAAGATGCAAGAGCACAACATTGAAATTGCCAGTATATCTGCCTGTTCTTTGGGTACCGTAATTGGCGCTATGGTCTGTGCAGGTATTGACTTAGATGCAATTGAAGAGAAGATCCTCAATTTTAATTTTACCGATCTTGAAAAACGAAGTGGATATTCACCATTTCGGATGTACCACTTTCCCTTTGCTAAATTAAAAACGCCTAAGTATGATGAGATCATAACGCATCTTCTTGGCGATGATATGACGCTGGGGCAGATGAAAATACCCTTGTCAATTGCTGCGGTGGATATTAGGCAGCGAAAATTTTTGGTCTATTCCTCAGACTCACATCCCAATATGAAGGTGTCTGAAGCTATTCAAATTGGAACAGCAGTTCCTTTGCTCTACCCTCCCTATAAAATGGGCAAACGAATCCTTGTCGATGCTGCACTTGCCTCGGAAAGCCCGGTTTGGATGGCAGCCGGCAATCCGGGTCGTTATCCCATTGTTGTTCTAAAGCCTTTGGATCCACCGGACGAATCATACCTTAAAAATGTATTTACTTTTCTACCTCGATTATTCAGTGCTTCGGCTCGGAGTCATGATTTTTTCACCATGACCCAAACTTCCAGAGCAGTCGAGGTGGGGATTCGATGTGAAGCCATGCATTACGCCAATTTTAAGATCACAAAAGACCAAATTGAAAATTTGATCCTAGAAGGTCAGGCGGCCATGGAGCAAAAATTACGTGATTTTCAGTATGACTTCAGTAATTTGTTGGAAGTAGAAGAAATAAAAAGTGTACATGCACAAACCGATCCCACAGACAGGGCAGAGGCCTTGGCAAGCAGGATGATCACCGGATACCAAAATGAACTTCGAAATAGGAATAAAATTTTTGTGAGCTATTCACACGATGATAGGGATTGGATGCTCAAAATGCGTAATTATTTGAAGTCGATGGAGCGATTTGCCGGTATCAAAGCCTGGGACGATCTTGCCATCAAGGCGGGAGACGAATGGAACAAGGAAATTGAAAAAGCGCTAATGACCACTAAAGTTGCTGTTTTTCTTGTGACTCAGAACTTCCTGGCTTCGGAATTCATTCAGGAAAAGGAAATGGGTTATTTTCTTGAGATCAGTAAGAAGGAGCGTGTACCCATTATTTGGGTGGCCGTAAGTAGTAGTTTATATGAATTGACACCACTCAAGAACATTCAATGTGCCAACGATCCTGAACGGCCATTAGACAGCCTATCCGAGTCTGATCAGAACGCTGCTCTCACCGACATTAGTAAAAGAATCGTAGCGTTGATGGAGGGAATTTCTTAAGCCAATCACTATGATGCTCCTCCTATCCTATTCAGAATAAACTAAAATAACCGAGACAGCCTTTTCTTGACGATAGTTCCTCCGGCTTAGGTGCAGGTTCAACTTCTGGACTTGTCTTTGTCGATTCATTGGCGAATAAGGTACACTCCGTTTGACTAACATCCGGTGCATTGCTTAAAAGCGGGGCATTTTTTATTCCTATGACAGGTCCGCTGAATACTTGAGGGTTGTTGTGTACCACCTTTTGTAAGACATGCCAATAATTATACATACTGTGTCGCTCAACATAAGTGTCGTTTGCTGTGTCATAAAAAGAGATTAAGAAATAAGCGGGGCCATGCGTGTATTCGGCCACTTCCCAGATATAGGGAGGAAGACAGGGAATTTCATCATACCAATTTACGAGTCGGACGGTTCTATTTTCCTCCGGTTCTCCAGCCTCCAACGCTTTGTACAAATTTGCAAAACTTGTGACACCCACTCTGGGACATGCAAAATTACAATGCCGTACCGCAAATTTTCTTTTTGGCAGTGAAACGTATAGATCGAGCGTAAATAATTCGGCTAGTGCAGATCCTAGGCTATGTCCAGTGATGTAGAGTTTTGTAGGCTTTAGTCTATCCAACCACCCAAAAAGTTGTTCTTGCATAGAATCTGTGCCTCCCGGAGTAACTGCGGCGATATAGATATCCCGAAATCCGGTCGCTACATGCACCTTACCCGGAGTACTATTTTTAAAGGTATGGAAGAGGGCAAGCTCGGCGAACAGATCTTCATACATATCAGATTTTGTAACCGTACCGCGAAAGGAAAAAATATACTCTCCCTTGTCCGTATCATTCTGAAAAATAAAGCCATAGGGCTCAACGTTGTCAAAAAAGTAACCCGGATTTCGCCCATTCCATTGACCCACAACACTATAACCAGAAGGCGGTACGATGAGTGGTGCCAGCGCAGGTGGTTTGGGCGGCAGGACTGCATAGGCTTGAAAGGCACAATCTGCCATTAATAGAGTAAAGGAAGGGTCTACGTGTAATATTCGATTGGCCATGATAGTAAATTTTCATCTAAAATACGCTTATTCAAAAAGTTAATGAATACGTAATTACACGTAAATGAGTGCTGGTTTTACCTCATTTTCTGATACTAATGCATTATAGTATTTGTAACGTGCGTAAGGAGTAAATGAAATGCCTTGTGTTTTGTTTATCTTCGGAATATTAAACAAAATATTACACCATATAACAATGAAGCAAAACCTCGCTAACATTACGCTAGTCGTTCGCGATTATGACGAAGCAATTTCTTTTTATACTGAAAAACTTAATTTCGATCTTATTGAAGATACTCCATTGAGCAACACCAAACGTTGGGTACGAGTTCGTCCAAAAGGAACTAATGGATGCTGCCTCCTATTGGCCAAGGCGAAGAACACTTCCGAAGAAAAAAGCATTGGAAATCAAACCGGAGGCCGTGTATTTCTCTTTTTACACACCGATAATTTTGACCGGGATTATCAAAATTTAATCGCACAAAGCATCAAGATCGTCCGACCCAAAACTCAACAACCGCACGGCACCGTGGCAGTATTTGAAGATCTATATGGCAATTTATGGGATTTGATACAGCCGGGTGAGGATTGATGATTGACGATTTGGGAGACTAACAATTCAAAACTGATCCACTACCCAACTAATTCACTACCATACTACCATACTAGTACACTAATTAGCCACTTCACTGATAAATTTTATGCGATAGAGACGCAATTCTTCGTCGTCATAGTCGCCGTCGAACTCGGTCATAGCATCATTGATCTTATCACTTTCGGCTTCAATAAAATACTCATGGATCTCTTCCTGTTGATCTTCGTCCAAAATATCATCGATCCAATAACTGATGTTGAGTTTGGTACCGCTATAAACTATGGCCTCCATTTCTTTAATGAAATCGGGCATATCGAGTCCCTTTGCCGAAGCAATATCATTGAGCGATAACTTTCTGTCCACACTTTGAATGATAAATAACTTAAGAGCGCTATTCGATCCTGTAGACTTCACCACAAAGTCATCCGGACGAACAATGTCATTCTCGGCTACATATTTTTTTATAAGCTCCACGAACGGGGTTCCATACTTCTTGGCTTTGCCTTCACCAACGCCATGCACGTTGGAAAGCTCCTCCATGGTAATGGGGTATTTGAGAGCCATATCCTCCAAAGAAGGGTCCTGAAAGATCACGAACGGTGGCAGACTGAGGTCATGGGCCACTTTTTTGCGTTCGGCCTTGAGTAATGTGAAGAGTTTTTGATCTGCTGCATTTCCATTTCCTTTCTGATTCACAATGATCGTATCATCATTGGCTTCCTTAAAACTATGATCTTCGGTCATCATAAACGAAACCGGTTTGTTCAAATATTCGTGGGCAGCATCCGTCAATTTTATCACCCCGTAGGTTTCGATGTCTTTTTTAAGAAACCCGGCCACAAGCACCTGTCTAAGGAGAGCCATCCAGTATTCGGGTGGTTTATCGTCTCCAATTCCGAAGAAATCCTGAGTATCAGTTCTATGCGACTTAATAAGTGCATTAACATTGCCCACAAGTACATTCACCACTTCCTTCGATTTGTACTGTTGATTGGTCTCAGCGATCACCTTCAATAAACGAGTTACATCTTCTTTGGCTTCGTGCTTCTTTTTAGGATGCCTCATATTGTCATCCATTTCACCACCTTCGCCGGTTTCATTGTCAAATTCTTCTCCAAAATAATGGAGAATAAACTTTCGTCGGGACATAGAAGTTTCACAGAAGGCAACTACCTCCTGCAACAATGCATGGCCAATTTCCTGCTCGGCCACAGGTTTCCCGCTCATAAATTTTTCCAGTTTTTCGATGTCCTTATAGCTGTAAAAAGCAAGACAATGTCCTTCGCCGCCATCACGTCCTGCCCTACCCGTTTCCTGGTAGTAGCTTTCGATGCTCTTCGGAATATCATTATGGATGACGAAACGCACATCGGGTTTATCGATCCCCATTCCGAAGGCAATAGTAGCAACCACCACATCGGCATCTTCCATGAGGAACATATCCTGATGTTTGACCCTGGTTTTAGCATCCAATCCGGCATGATAGGGAACGGCCTTGATGCCATTGACCTGAAGGGTTTGTGCCAACTCTTCTACACGTTTTCGACTTAAGCAGTAAATGATTCCACTTTTCCCTTCATTCTGTTTTACGAATCGGGTGATGTCGCTGTCAACGTTTTTTGTTTTCGGCCGAATCTCATAGTACAAATTTGGCCTGTTGAAGGAGGCTTTGAATGTATTGGCATCCTGTATTCCTAAATTCTTTAAAATATCCTCCTGAACTTTTGGAGTTGCAGTAGCGGTTAAGCCAATAATAGGAATATTACTGCCAATGCGTTCGATGATCTTTCGAAGGTTGCGATATTCCGGCCTAAAGTCATGACCCCATTCACTAATGCAATGCGCCTCATCGATAGCGACAAATGAAATGGTTACTGAATTCAAAAATTCAATATGCTCTTCCTTGGTTAGAGACTCAGGGGCGACATAGAGCAACTTAGTGATGCCCGAAGAAATATCTTCCTTGACCTGTTTTACTTCAGTTTTATTAAGGGACGAATTAAGAACATGTGCGATACCGTGTTCCGAAGAAAGAGAACGAAGTACATCCACTTGGTTTTTCATAAGAGCGATCAAGGGTGACACGACAATGGCGGTGCCATCATTCATTAAAGCAGGTAATTGATAGCATAGCGATTTACCTCCACCGGTAGGCATAATGACAAAGGTATTTTCTCTGTTGAGAATGCTGGTGATAACCTCCTCCTGCAGCCCTTTAAATTGCGTAAACCCAAAATATTTTTTGAGGGATGCGTATAAATCTATTTCGCCCACGCTATTGGTGATTTAGTACTTTAGCGGCGTCAAAATTAAAATTGTAGGAACTAGAGAACAATTGTAATTTAGCAACCAATTTGGTCAAGTTGTATCTAATAATTGTGTAACCGGGGAGCTAGTGCAGCAGTTCTGCCTATGCGTAACTAAATATACTAATTTCTGAAGGAGTTACAAATTAATAAAAGTGGAAAATTTTTGAATATGCACGATAAAATTATTGCCGTTGCAAAAAAGACGATCGAAACCGAAGGAAAAGCGATCATGCATTTGTCAACTTTGGTTGGAGATGAGTTCGCAGAGGCAGTTGATTATATTTTTCAATCCAAGGGAAGAGTCATTGTCACCGGCATTGGAAAGAGTGCTAATATCGCCACTAAGATCGTAGCTACACTGAACTCTACAGGCACACCTTCCATTTTTATGCATGCAGCAGATGCCATTCACGGAGACCTAGGAATCATACAGGAAAATGATACAGTCATCTGTATCTCCAAAAGTGGGAACACTCCCGAAATAAAAGTGCTTGTACCCCTTATTCGGGCAACAGGGAACAAAATTATGGGCCTTACTGCCAATCGGGATTCTTTTTTAGGGCAGCAAAGCGACTATGTACTCAATGCATATGTAGAAAAAGAAGCCTGTCCCAATAATTTGGCACCCACTACAAGTACCACGGCTCAATTGGTCATGGGAGATGCATTGGCCATGTCCCTTCTGGAATTACGCGGATTCTCAAGTCGGGATTTTGCCAAATTCCATCCGGGTGGATCTCTGGGAAAAAAACTATACCTACGGGTAAGTGATCTCACATCACTCAATGAAGCTCCTCAGGTTTCTCTCGATGCTAGTATTAAGCGCGTTATCGTAGAAATAACCGAAAAAATGCTTGGGGTTACCGCAGTTGTCGAAAACGAAAAAATTCAAGGAATTATTACCGATGGCGACTTGCGTAGAATGCTAACCAAAGTGGATAATATTGCCGGGCTTACCGCCAAAGATATCATGACTCAAAATCCTAAAACAGTCGAAAATGACGCCATGGCGGTGGAAGCCATGGAAATGATGGATAAATTCGGTATTACTCAAATTTTAGCAGAAGAGAACGGTAAATACTCCGGAGTAGTTCACATTCACAATCTCAGCAAAGAAGGTATTATTTAATGTCTGCCGGAACCAAAAATATAGAGAAGGAAATGTCCTTCCTTGATCATCTGGAAGAATTGCGTTGGCACCTCATTAAGTCCACGATCGCCATTGTTCTTCTTGGGACGGTGGCTTTTATTTTTAAAGAGTTTGTCTTCGATGTGCTTATTTTAGGTCCGAAAAGTGCCGATTTCCCTACCTACCGACTATTATGCAAAAGTGCCCGCTCCATAGGAATGGAAAGTTTTTGTTTTACCGAATTACCCTTCGCCATTCAAAGTAGAAAGATGGCCGGACAATTTTCCGTTCACATCTGGACTTCCATTACCGCAGGATTCATAGTGGCATTCCCCTACGTGCTGTATCAATTTTGGAAGTTTATTAGTCCGGGCTTGCATATCAACGAACGCAAAACCGCTCGTGGTTTTATACTTATTGCCTCTCTCCTGTTTTTTATGGGAGTGTTGTTTGGATATTATGTGGTCACTCCACTCTCCATTAACTTTTTGGGGACGTATCAGGTAAGCGAACAGGTTTTGAACGAATTTGATATTGATAGTTATATAGGTTTGGTGAGAGCTTGTGCACTTTCGGGTGGGATGATTTTTGAATTACCCATTATAATCTACTTCTTAACTAAAATAGGGTTAGTGACGCCGGAGCTAATGCGAAAGTATCGCAAATTTGCCCTTGTGTTTGTGCTTATACTGTCCGCGATCATTACGCCGCCGGATATCGCGAGTCAGATCATTGTGGCCATTCCCGTGGTGATCCTGTACGAGGTGAGTATCTATATATCCAAGGCAGTAATCAAACGACAAAACAAAAAAGCAAACAAAGCGCAGACCGGAGTCTAACAGCATGCGCAAATCGATAACAATACACATACTTTTCAGAATAAAACCAAAAAATCATGGCCAGCCAAGTAGAAGAATTCAATGCCTATCGTTCCAAGATGAACGAAAAATTAATACAAGACAATAACAAGATCGTAAAACGAATCTTCAATTTGGACACCAATGCCTTTGCCGAAGGTGCTCTCCCCAAGAAAACTAAGGAACTTATCGGACTCGGAAACTCGCTCGCACTTCGTTGTGACGACTGCGTTCGCTACCATCTCGAGCAATGCCATAAGCTAGGATTTTCCAAAGAAGAGGTCGTAGAAGCGATGAGCGTCTCGCTCCTAATTGGTGGCACCATTGTCATTCCGCATTTGCGCAAAGCCTATGAATATTGGGAAGCGCTGGAAGTCGAAGTTTAATTTTTCATTAAGAAATGATTCCCTACTTTTATTGTACTATTGTGACAGCTATTACTGAATGAAACTAAAAGCCGAAAATCTCGTCAAGTCTTACAAAGGCCGAAAAGTCGTTAAAGGCATCTCTCTGGAAGTGAATCGGGGTGAGATCGTGGGACTTTTAGGACCAAATGGTGCCGGAAAAACGACCTCATTTTATATGATTGTAGGCCTTATAAAGCCCAACGGAGGCCGCATTTTTCTGGACAATACCGAAATTACTTCTTACCCCATGTACAAACGGGCACAGAATGGGATCGGCTATCTGGCGCAGGAGGCTTCGGTATTTCGAAAATTGAGTATTGAGGACAATATTCTAAGTGTGCTTCAGCTCACCAAGCTCTCCAAAAAGGAGCAATTGGCAAAAATGGAATCGCTCATCGAAGAATTTGGGCTGAGCCACATTCGTAAGAATAGAGGAGACCTTTTGAGTGGTGGGGAGCGCAGACGTACCGAAATTGCCAGAGCACTGGCTACCGACCCCAACTTTATCCTGCTCGATGAACCCTTTGCCGGAGTAGATCCGGTGGCGGTTGAGGATATTCAGGGGATTGTCGCCCGACTCAAAAACAAAAATATTGGGATTCTCATTACCGATCATAATGTTCAGGAAACCCTCGCCATTACAGACCGCACCTATTTAATGTTTGAAGGAAGTATCCTCAAGCACGGAATCCCGGAAGAACTCGCTGCCGATGAAATGGTACGTAAGGTGTATTTGGGTCAGAATTTTGAACTTCGGAAGAAGAAGTTAGAGTTTTAGGAGTTTTATCACCTCACTCGTATCATCTATTGTTATAGATAATAGAAACAATCCTTTTGGTAAATGTGTCACTCTGATCGATTTGCCTTCGGAAACACCCTGATCCACAAGTTGTCCTGACAAATTATAAATTTGATAATCAAAGTCAGATTGAATTCCAGAAACGTTAACAATATTATTGACTGGATTGGGATGAATTACAATTCCTACATCGTTGGATTCACTTACAGATAACTTTTCCGGATTCAATCGCCAGACATCATCCACGGATAAAGTTCCACCAGTAGCAGGGTCATGTGCGAATCCACCGGCAACATAACCCAGACCATCGATCGCAAATCCAGCCGCTTTGCTTCCGAAGTACCCACAAGGACCAATGGTTTCCCAAGAGATCGTTACGGGGTTATAACGATGAAATGTGCTTTCAAGGGTCGTCATGCCTACGTAAGCCAAATTATCAATTACGAATATAGTCTCTGGATAGTCAAAGGTCTGATCTGTATATCCTGGATAATCCGGACCTTGTGTCCAAGTACCGTTCGATGGATCAAATTCCCATAATTCTTTTCTTAAAACATCGGCGAACTCTCGAGCAGAAAAAAGTAAATATCCTTTTTCCCCAATAGAAAAACCAAAGGTGGCGCATTCTCCATAAGCATTGGCATCCACCAAAATTTCCCAAGTATCGGTGGCTGGTTCATAAGACCGAAAACTGTCATCAAAATCACTTGTATGTACGTATATTTTACCGTTTATGGCAAATAGGGCTACAAAAAAACCGCAAAATGGATTTCCGATTATTTGTTCTGTCGTTGCCACATTCCATTCATCATTTAACTCGTCATATCGCCAAAGTGTGATATCTCCGGTACTAGCGTCTCCGGTTAAGACATAAGGTATGTTGTCCAAAACAGTTTCAGCATAATGTTGAGATAGGACTGGAAAATCGCTTATCTGAACCCAGGAATCCGTCACGGGGTCATATTTGAACATTCGGTTGTCATTCGGAATGGCTCTTGTCATCACATAGCCATTGGTTTAGGTAGAAAACGAAAAATTTACCGCCATATTAATTGGAAAATCATTCATTTCTTGCCACGCCTGACCATAGGACAACCCGGCAAATAAAAGTAGGAGGTATACGGTTATTCGTTTCATAGCATACTAAAGATACGTATTTATACTTTATAATCCTTCCAAACCAGCGACATCAGTATATAAATACCTATGATGAGTGGGATGGCCATGAACTTCAGAAAAAATAAGGAAACCAGACAAAATAACAGAAATAGGTAGCGTTTAGCATTACTTTTTAAGTCCCAAGTCTTGAATTTTAACGCAAATAATGGAATTTCGGCATTGAGCAACAGACAACTTAAGACCGTCATGCCTACCAAAAACCATTTGTTGCCAAGCAACTCATTCACCCAATTCACATCCTGAAACGCCAAAATTAGCGCAAAACTGAGGATCAATAGCGCATTAGCAGGTGTGGGTAAGCCAATAAAACTAGTTGTTTGCCGGGCGTCTACGTTAAATTTTGCGAGTCGGTAGCCCGAAGCAACCACGATCAGTAGCCCAATCACGGGGAAAAGTGAAACCTCCGTGGCATTCCATGACATGGTTTCGGTTGTTTCCGAAGAAAATGAGATCACACGGCTATTGGTGGCTCGCTCCAATAACTTAACCATCACGATCCCCGGTACCAGACCACTGGTCACCATATCTGCCAACGAATCGAACTGCAACCCTACCTCGCTTTGCGCGTTCAGCAATCGTGCTGCCAGGCCATCAAAAAAATCGAAAAAGATACCCAGGAAAACAAAGACCGCGGCGGCCACCAGATCGTTGGAAACAGCGAATATCACTGCCACGGTTCCACATAACAAATTAAGCGAAGTAATGATGTTGGGAATTTGCTTGACCATTTAGAGGGTTGGTTTTTGTAAAAATAGCAAAGTATTTACGTCTATACCTAACAAAATACAATATGTGGCTTAAATAATAGTTTAGTATTGTGTAAAATATTGAGATATTTGCTGAAAATTAATCGCTTGAAAAAGATACTATTTGCCGCTGTCTTTCTGACGAGTTGCACCCTAGTGGCCCAGACCACTCGTAAGTATTCTAACGAATTCTTGAATATTGGCGTGGACGCCGGTGCTTTTGGGATGGCCAATGCCGTGGTAGCTTCCTCCGGAGACGTTAATTCGGGTTATTGGAACCCCGCCGGACTGCTCAATCTTGACGACAAGCAAATTTCATTGATGCATGCCTCCTATTTCGCAAATATAGCCAACTACGACTATGCCGCTTTTGCAATGCCTCTGGACGAAAAAAGTGCCGTTGGATTTTCGATCATACGGTTTGGGGTGGATGACATTTTAAATACCACCCAGCTCATCGATGAGCAGGGGAATATTGATTACAACAGGATCAGTCTTTTTTCTACAGCCGATTATGGCGCTACTTTCTCCTATGCGCGGGCTCTTCCGTTGGATGGTTTAAATGTTGGTGTTAATGCCAAAGTGGTGCGGCGGATTATAGGCGATTTTGCCTCTTCCTGGGGATTTGGACTCGATGCGGCCGTGCAATTTGAAACCAAGAACAATTGGAAGTTCGGACTAATGGCACGTGACATCACCACTACTTTCAATGCCTGGAATATCGATGAAGAACAATTTGCAACCATTGCCGGAGCCGTCGAAGGACAAAATCAGGAACTACCGGAAACAACTGAGATCACGATCCCGAAACTACATCTGGGAATGGCAAAGAAATTTATCTATCGCCACGATTTTTCCTTGTTAGCGGAGGTGGATTTTAACTTCCGATTTACCCAAACCAACGATATTATTTCCAGTTCATTTACGAGTATCACCCCCGCTGTTGGATTGCAGTTTGGATTTAAGGACATGGTTTTTGTGCGGGGAGGTGCCGGAAACTTTCAAAATGTGACTCAGCTGGATGGTACCGACAAGGTTGGTTTTCAGCCCAATATTGGTGTAGGCTTTAAATACAAAGGCGTACAGGTAGATTATGCGCTGACAGATATCGGAGATCAAAGTGTAGCCTTGTATTCCAATGTTTTTTCCCTCAAATTGGATTGGAGTTTGTTTCGATAATTAAGGACGCTTCTCTTTTTAAGCTACTTTTTGGTTTTATATATTTGTGTTCAATTTGAACCAAAATGAAGCATCCGTTTATTTTCTTATTCCTTTCATTTTTTATACTGAATTTTTCTTCGGAAGCGCAACAGCTCAGCATTTCGGATGAAGCCGAGATTACCATTCTTACCGTGGGCCCGGGTGCCAACCTCTACGATAAATTTGGCCATAGTGCCTTCAGAATAAAAGATCCACTCATGCTCAGGGACTGGGTGTTTAATTATGGTACCTACAATTTTAATACCCCTAATTTTTATACAAAATTCGCGCAGGGGAAGTTGATGTATTCCTTAAGTGTTGAGGAGTACGATGGATTTCTTAACCGATATGTTCAGGAAAACCGATGGGTACGAGAACAAGTATTGAATCTTAATTATGCGCAAAAAAAGAAACTCTTCGATTATCTGCTTAACAACGCCCAACCCGAAAATAAGGATTATAAATACGATTTCTGTTTTGACAATTGTGCCACCCGAATCCGTGACGTCTTGATGGCGGCATTGCCGGATGAAGTGGAATATTCTAATGACTACGTGAAGGAAAAAAAGACGTTCCGACAATTAATCCAACAAAATGTAGCGGCCAATTCCTGGGGAAGTTTGGGAATGGACACGGCCATTGGTGCTGTCACCGATGTGGAAGCCACGCCTTGGGAACATCAATTTTTACCCCAATATGTGTATGAGGCCGCCAAAAATGCCCGCATCAAACGAAAAAATGCGTACCTGCCTTTGGTGAAGGAACTCCGACTTCCATTTCAGAATAAACCGGACAAATCGGGATCGGGATTTTTTATGAGTCCGCTGTTTGTGTTTGGGCTCTTGGGACTCCTTATTATATGGATCACTTATCGCGATCATAAAAAGCAAGATCGGAGTAGGTATCTGGATGCCGCGATATTCTTTTTCACGGGCTTGATCGGTGTCTTTCTATTGCTACTCTGGTTCGCAACGGATCATTCGGCCACGGCTAATAATTATAACGTATTGTGGGCCTTTCCCTTTTCACTATTATTCACTTTTACCATTGCTAAAAAGCAACCCAAAAAGTGGCTGCGTAAATACATTTTCTTCTTAATTCTGCTACTCGCCTTGCTTTTGCTACATTCCATTACGGGAGTGCAGCAATTTGCCATTGGGTACATTCCGCTGTTCGTGGCCTTAGCAGTTAGGTATGTGTACTTGGTTTACTTTCTTTCTCCGAAACGGGTGTAATAGTATTATAGTTGATTAGTCGGGTACTGTGGTAGGTGGACTTTGAAATTTGATCATTGAACATTGCACCTTGTGCCTATTGTCCTCTAAAGAAAATAATCGTGCTTAAGGTTTTAATCACGATGCTGATATCCAAAAAGAAGCTTCTTTTTTTGATATAATAAAGATCGTACTGAAGTTTTTCCAAGGCATCTTCGGCGGAAACCCCGTACTTGGCATTTACCTGTGCCCAACCGGTGACTCCTGGTTTTACAATATGCCTAATTTCATAAAAGGGTATTTTTTCTGAAAGTTGCTTCACAAATACAGGCCGTTCGGGCCTGGGGCCTATCACACTCATTTCCCCCTTGATCACGTTGATGAATTGCGGAATCTCATCAAATCTGGACTTCCTGAGAAAACGTCCAAACTTAGTCACCCGGGTATCGGCCTTTTCGGCAAATTGAGCCCCGCCGCTTTCGGCGTTTACGATCATGCTTCGGAGTTTATAGATTTTAAAATGCTTACCATTGCGTCCAACTCGGGTCTGAGTGTAGAAAAATGGTCCTCGATTCGCGAATAGATTTCCGAAGATGATAATAGGTGAGATAAGCAATCCAAATAATAAACCAACTACCGAGAAGAACAAATCCAACAACCTATGAAAAAAGAGGTATAATTTATTCTGATTACTCCGACTAAACGGAAAATAACGGTAAAAGTCTTTCTCAACATGCTGTACCGGCACCCTGTGCGTAATTTCTTCATACACCTGGGTGTACTCCCTGATAGGAACCCCATTCTCCAAAAGGGAAATTAGTTGATTGTACAAGTAAACTGTAATTCCGTCTTCCTGAGATGTGGCTACCACAATTTCTGAAATAGTCTCTTTATCTACGGTCTGCGCTACGTTGGTTAATGCAAACTCAATAAGATCGTTCTCTTCCTCCGGATCGTAGGTGCGGGTGCTGGTGTTAATGAACCCCACCACTCTGTAATTGGGATCTGATTTCTGAAGCGATGCAATGATCTCATCGATCTGTGGGGCGTTTGCAATGAGCAGTACCCGCTTAAAGAAACGAGGTGCGGAGATCAATACAATATAAGCGTAGCGCCAAAAAAACAGCGCCAAGTTGATCGCAATGAAGAAATAAACGATCTGCAGTCGATTTTCAGGTAGCTCCGGTGTAAAAAAGGGTGTAAGCAAATAGATAAGTACGGTAACGGACGAGGTTAAGATCACATTTTGAACCACGATCTCGAATCGGCTGGCCTTTTGTAAATTGTACAATTCGAATATGGTGGCAAAAATGGTAAGGTAGAACGCCAACACGATGGACCAGACCCAATGGTCCGAATTGATCACAAAATAATCGAAGTCAAAAATAATTCCAACAAGATACAATACCCCTAAAACAAAGGCAATATCGAAAATCCGTAAAAGCACTTTACGCTCCGAAATATCAAAATGGATGCTGGATTTTTGGGACATTACGTTTGTTTTGACCTGTTAAAAGTAGGTATTTATTTATTGCTTTAAAAGACGGACCCAATCTTGTTGTACTTTCTCCCAATTAAAGTGCTCGCTCTTTTTACGCCCTTCCTTTGATAGTGCCATTACTCTTTGTTTATCTTGCTTCAAACTGTTAATTGCATTGGCCAAGGCAACCGGATCATTGGGAGCAACAAGTACTCCGTTTATTTGATCTTCGATGAGAAATGGCAGCCCACCTACGTTTGTTGAAACCACGGGCAAACCCAACGCCATGGCTTCAATGATACTCACAGGAGTATTATCAAAATTGGTGGTATTTAAAAATACATCATAATCTTGGGAGAGTTCCCTCCAGGTTTCTTTGGACAGCTTTCCGGTAAAGGTGACCGGCAGCCCTTTTTGTTGTGCGAACTCTTTGCATTTGGTAAAAGAGCCATCTTTTTCAGGGCCCACCATACAAAGACTCGCCCTGGGATGAGTTTTCAGAAGTAACTCAAGGGTGAGTAATGCCAGCATTGGGTTATAGATTTCGGCGAAGGAACGCACCCACAACAACTTAGGCACCGTATGCTTCCGAAGTAAAAAAGAATAGTCCGAAATTTCGATCGTATTGGGAATATAAGTTAGGTTGGTATATCCTTCCGAAGCAAACACCTCCATCAAATAATGGGAAGGCGCAACATTGGTTTTTGCCCCATGAAACAATTTATGTGAGAGGTATTTATTATTCTGTAATCGGACAGGAAGATTCCCTCCATGTAATATTGGAATGTACGGAATCCGGAACAGCCGGCACAAATTTCCCACAGCCACAGCGTAATAAAAATTTTGGGTACTATAGGTGTCAATAAGGACAAGATCGGCAGACCGGACGTTAGCTATTACACCTCGCAGCATATCCAAAAACCGAAAAAACTTATTTTCTACTCCGGAATAGGTACGCACCTCAAATCCTAACGATCTAAGCTGGGTGGATAGGGTTTCAATGGTGGTAATAGTACGCCCCTTAGCCCGTAACTTGTTTCCTATGTATACGATCTTTTTTGTACCCATTTATAATTGTTAATACGGCCAATCCATAAATAAATGCTGGGGCTGCGAGTCTCATTGACGAATGATTAATGGTGAGGAACCAAAATATTACGAAGGAATAGAGGAATAAATTTGAGCGGTTCTTAAATCGCAATAAAACTGGTTTAAACAACAAAACCATCAAAGCAAACAGTCCAAACAAGCCGTGCTCCGATAATATCCTACTCACTTCATTGTGTGTTGCCGATTCTCTCCCCGTCTGTTCCAATCGGTATTCTTTGATCTTCCCCACTCCTATTCCGGTTAGCGGGTAGGTATAAAATGCTTCCAATTCTGAATTCAATAGTTCAACCCTTCCGGTGGTGACATCCTCTTTTACCCTTCCCGCAGCATCTTGATTGGCATAACGCTTATCAATCAATCCCAAAGTAGTTGACGAAGAATAGACCCAGGTTGCCATAATAACACCCGCGATGATCATAATTTTAGGGATCAGACTCGTTTTAGCACTTGCCTTAGAATATTTGAAATAGATCACTAAAAATACGAAAGCGCAAATAATGGCAGTTACAACACCTCCGCGAGAAAAAGTTACAATGGCCCGATAACTTATCAATCCTAATAAGGCGACATCTATCATATTGAGTAACCTGCTGTTGTAGACCAATAATCGAGCAAAAATAATGAATATACCAAGGCCCAGGATCGAGGCAACTTGGTTGGGTCCGAAACCACCAGAAGCTTCAAAGTTAGATTGTGTTCCGGATAACACATCTCTTATACTCGGGCTATAAAGATATAGATAGACTGTGGTAGTGATAATGGGAAGCAATAGGGCCAGAAGTATATGTTGCAATCGTTCGCCACTAATTTTACGTTCATAGCAATAGAGCGCCGAGATACCCAGGCATATAGGGCCACTCAAATTGGAGGCAATCGCTTTGACAATACTCGTTTCATAATTAAGATTAATAGCCGAAAAAAGAATCCCGGGAATTAGCAAAACTATATAGAATAAATAAGGCCATGAATTTCTTTGAAATCCGCGATAGAACATACCAATCCCAAGAAAACCTATCACAGCGTATTTGGCAAATTCATAAGAAATAGCACCCCCTGTCATACGAGAAAAAACCTCGATTCCCGTCATATAGGCAGCCGCTATAAGCACCTCATCATTTCGATTATTGGTAGTAAATATTTTGATGAGAAAATACAGTACAATAGCCACCAAAATAAACTTAGAAACGGCACCAAAAGCGAATACAAGAAACGCAAATCCAGCATGAACCAGCAGCAATTGGATGTAGGTTATTTTCTTTATTTTTTTAATGGGTCGCACCGTTATAGATTTTTGTTAATTGAGGCATCACAGCTGTTGCAGCATAGTGTTTAATGATATGTTGTTGGTATGCAAGGGCATCAGATCTTCGCTTCTCTTCATTATTCATATATTCACTCAATGCAATCGACAGTGTTTTGGGGTCGTTCGCCGGAACCAATTTTCCATAATCGCTTATCACCGAGGCACATTGACCCACATCTGTACTAACCACTGCCAAACCTGCCGCTCCATACTCCAATAAAGCCATGGGCAATCCTTCGCTATCCGATGCCAGTACTCCAATTCTTGATCGAGTCAGCAAAGTTTCCACTTCCGACTGTTGCCCCAAAAATACGACCTTATTTTGCAATCCGATCTTATTGACTGTTTCTCTCAGTTTTTCCGAATACGAGTCATTGAACTCCCTACCCGCCAACAGCAATTTCCAATCGCGGAATTTCATGCTAATTTGATGAAATGCCTGTACCAAATTCAAATGATTTTTCGGAGCTTTTAAATTCGCAAGGCAGATAATGCTTTTTTCCCGCAGCTCTTCTTCAGAATGTTGAAATCGGGAGGTATCTACAAAATTAGGTAGGTAATGCACGTCTTTGACGGCCAGTTTTTTCTTGCACCAGGTTTCAAGGGCTTCATTGACAGTGATAATGGAGGTGAAAAAGTGGGAACATATAAACAAGGCCTTGTTTTTCCATCTACTCGTTTGCGCCCGGTATCCCAAATGGGCATGCCAGATCAATTGCACTTTCGGATACAGCATTTTTACAAGCGAAGCGAAGAAGTAAGAGGTGGTGTGCGCATGGATAATCCCAATGCGATGTTCTTTGAGGTATTTCTTTAATCTGATCGCAGCTTTTAGATCGAGCGTATTGGATTTCCGCACAAATACATACCCCACTTCATTTAAAAGTTGTTGCTTTAATACTCCTTCAGATCGCGTGACGCACAAATGAGAAGCATCCGGTTGGGCCGACAAGGCGTTGGCAAAAGTCACTGCAATCCTTTCGGCACCGCCGGCATCCAATGAATCTATCAATTGCAGAACTCTCATTGCAGCATTGTTTTTATTTCCTCTTCAAACTTGTCGAGTGTGTAATTCTGAGACCAGGTTTGTCCTTTAACCGACATGTCCTTCAGTATATTTTCTTCGGAAATACATGCCGCTATGCTCTTTATATCGGCTTCGTGATCCAAGGTCAACAAAATACCTCTTTCTCCCTCAGCCAGCATCCATCGCACACAAGAAATAGACGTCACCAGCGGAACACAACCCCAAAACATAGCTTCAGCAACAACCTTAGGCCAGCCTTCCGAACGCGAGGGTAGTACTAGAAAATGACTGTTTTTATAGGCTTCCTCAACAACAGCAGCGGTCTCATTACCGTGCAATTTCACAAAGGGCTCCAGACTGTTTCGAGCCACTAATTTTTCAATAGATGTGCGCTCTGCGCCATCACCGTAGAAATCTAATCTACAATCAATACCCAATTGCCGCAGGGAATTCACTAATTCAACGGCATATCCCGGTCGTTTTCCTTCAGAAAGTGTTCCTACGAATATAAATTTGAAAGGAGGCACAAACGAGCGATCTCGAAGGGGTTCTATTTTGGAACGATTGTAACTGGCGGTAAAAAATGGTACGATATTTTTTGATTGATCGGGCCATTCACCATACACCAAAACCTTCATATTCTTCGTGAAAAAAGTATTGGATAATAACCATTTCTGAAACCGATAACTTCGGGGTTGCTTCGCTTTGGGATCCCAGTTACCTGCATATTTGGCCGTTTTGGGTTTCTTCGGAAAAAAAACCTGAACACAACATCCCAATAAACCAATAGTTCCGGGACACCTCAAATGGACATGATCCGCTGATCGCATCACTCTAAAAAGTTTAAAAACGATCACGGGTATCAAAACCATGGCTCTCATAACCTCAGCAAATGAAGTAATGGATACGGCCGGAATCTTTGTGAACTTTATGTGAGGATGTTCATAAGCCAAATGGATCTTCGAAGGGACGTCTCCACTCACAGGAGCCACTATCAGGATTTGAGATGCATTCCGCCCCCACAGGTTCATTTCCCGAACATAGGCGCTATAGCCATACCAGGAATCTCCAGCACGGAGATGATCAACATGTGTGATAATGGCAAACTTCATCGCGATAGCAGGTTCATTTGTTTTTGGTTAAATCTGAGTAAAAATCCAAATTTTTAACAGCAATTGATTCTAGCTCATAATGTGTCTTCACCTGTTTATAAGCTCGTTCGCCCATTTGAGCTGCCTGTTCCGGATTTTCGATACACCATATCATTTTTTCGGCAATGTCGCTGGGATCGTAAACGTCACACAGCAAGCCAGTTTCCTTATGATTAATGGTTTCTGGGCCGGGGCCATATTGGGTGAATATCACAGGCTTTTTCAGTAACATGGCTTCAATCGAAACCAATCCCTGAGTTTCCATGAGCGATGGAAACACACAAAATTCTGATCGCGCATACGCCACATCCAATTGATCTCTGGGTATACGCCCATGAAAGATCACATTCTCAAAATAGTCCTTTTCAAGCGTTTCCCTTAGGTAAGCTTCATACGAAGTGCCATTTGGATACAACCATTCCCTGCCATATATATCCAGGATCTTGTTTGGATACTGCTCCCGAACCAATCGAAAGGCCTTAAGCAATTGCTGCACCCCTTTTTTCTCACATACCGTTCCGGCAAAAAGGATATGGTTTTCCTTCGGAAGGACTTGCGGAAAATCTCGATGTGTATTGAGTGGCAAATTAATTATGCTTACCGGTTTTCCGCCATACGAAAGGTACTTGGCCGTATGCTCTTTTACGTAATTTGAAACTGCTATAAAACCGTCGGCTTTGCGAAAAGATCTGCGTTCCAATCGGCCTTTTCGCCAGTTAATACGGCGCTTTTCAGCTTCAGCAAAAAAATGATGTCCCCCATGCAGACGAATGACCTTTTTGGCAGTGTGATCGCTGGAAATAAAGGCCAAACCACCCTCCGCAGCTTCGATGATCGCGATGGGGTTTTCACGATGAAGGTCCTTAAGTTTTTCGTTGATTCGTTTCGAATTCACCCAAAAATTTGGAAGTTTTGTACTGTTTTGAGGAAGTCTGTAGAGCCGAACGCCCTTATCTTCAAGTTGTACTTCTTCTTTTTCATTTCCCGGTCCCACAACACTAACTTCATGTCCCATTTGTACTAGGCCACGACCCAAGGTTTGGATAAAGGTGCCAACACCACCTGTGGTCCAGAGTGGGTATTCGCCGGAAAGGAATACAATGTGCATTACACCAGTTCTTTTAGTATTTTTTGTGACGAAGTTTCAGCGTGATTCACCACCACCTCAAACCAGGCTTTGATCTCTGTACTTGGATTATTCACCGCCTCTTTCACAATCGCTGCCACATCTGCCTTACTATTTAACCAATATACCGCTTTTTTGGAAGGCATACTTCTAAAGTGTTGGTAGTTATAAACGGTTTTTACCGACCAATTTTTATCCGGAATATGATCGTAATTTATGTAGATACACGGCTTTTTAAACATCCCAAAATCAAAGGCCATGGTAGATCCCAGATTTACCACCACATCGCAATATCTCGCCAAACTTGTCAATATTTTGATGTCCTCATACACCGGATAGACCGCTGTCCAAACCGTACTGTTAAAGTTCCACAGAGGTGGAATATCAATGATGAGATCGGGAAATTTTTGCAGCACCCAATCATATCTTCCCGATAGGTCCACCGGGCACCGCCTGAAAACGATCTGATAGTTTTCGGCCATTCCTGCCTTGCTCAAACCTTCCGCCAGATCGTTTAAATAATGGGCGTCGTAGGGCGAGGTTTTCACATCATCTCCCGAAAAACAAATCGTCTTCTTATCGAGGTTGAGGCCGTGATTCTTATAAAATTGTTCTCTTGGGATCAGGTTTTCGGGATCCATAAAAAACTCGAATTGTGGCGTTCCGGTGACTTTTATTTTTTCTTCTGAAATTTCCGGGTAAAATACTTCTATCTCCTGCTTCATATGCCGGGACCACACTAAATAGGTGTCGGCTCTGGGTGCCAATCTGGCTTTTGGTAAATTATCCCAGGAGTAAATGACGGTAGTAGTAGCAATTCCCAAATCTTTGGCCGCAGCAAATATCGTAGGTACCTTCAGAGCCCTTTGGTGGGTACAAAAAACTACGTCAGGCCTGTGTTTTTCTAACATCGCCTTTGTATCAAGATAGAACGTATTCTTCCGAAGAGAAACATCATACTTTTTTTCCAATTTCAGAATAGCATCGTAACTTTTATAAAATAGGGAGCAAAAACCAACCGCTGCGTAAAATAATTTGAGTTTGATTGTTTTGTGTTTTTTATTTCTGAAATCAAGAATGGTTGGGTTTTTTTCAACTTGGGCGTTATACCGAATGCGGAGCGTATGGATCAATTCTCTCAAAAACTTCTCACGAATACTTTCTTTATAATCCGGGATGGTCTCATACGTATCAATTTTCACGTTCCTATTGATATGTGAAACCGTGTCTTCATCAAAATTATGCAGGAGAGTGAGTTTCACATTGGCATTCTGAAATATTTTCGAATACAAATAGTTTTTGATCCCAGTGCCATCCGGAGTAAGTAGTGCAATGTGTTTTTTACCTTCCAATTCGCTTCAGTTTAACCGAAATCCTTAAACTTCTTTTGATGACTAATATTCCAAACCCGATCATCTTCCAGGCAATCCAAAAACAGTTTATTACTGTTTCCCTTTCCGAAGCGCTTTGAATCCTTACTTACATCCCCCAGCGCATCTAAGGCTGACAGGATATCATCCCTTTTATAGGACGAATTTATGATATGGGAATGCAAACTCCTGTTTTCCTGGCGGGTACCAATATTAATAGTCGGGATCCCATAATAGGGCGCTTCCCGTATCCCCGCACTCGAATTTCCTATGATGAATTCCGAATTTTTAAGTAGCGTTAAAAAATATTCAAAGCGGATGGAAGGGAACATCCGTATTTGTTCGCTGTTCTCAAAGCGTTGATAGGCTTTCAATATAGCGCTGCTTCCCAAGTCGTTATTGGGGTAGATCACCACATATTCCTTATTACTTTCCAGCAGAGCCGAAACGAAATTGGAAGCGTAGGTTTCCATGTGGCTAGATTCCGTTGTAACGGGATGAAACATAGCCACCGCATACGTGTCGAAATTTATTTCGTAATGTTCTTTTACTTCGGAAATAGCCGGTAGGTCTTCAGAAAACATAATATCCACATCGGGTGAACCGATCACGAAGATGGATTCGGGTAACTCCCCCATTTGCAGCAAGCGTTTTTCGGCTTCGGCATGAGAAACAAAATGTATCTGACTCATTTTACTGGTGGCATGACGTATCAATTCGTCTATGGTTCCGGACACCTCTCCGCCTTCGATATGGGCTACCAAAATATTATTGAGAGAACCCACCAAAGCACCTGCCATGGCCTCTACTCTATCGCCGTGTACTACAATAAGATCCGGATCGATCTCCTTGATATAATTGGAAAACCCGTTCACCGTTTTGGCGAGCGTAAGATCCATGGTTGTTTCTGAAGTATGGTTTGAGAACGTATGAATATTCTTAAAGCCGCAGCGTTCGATTTCCAGCAAAGTATAGCCATAGAGCTCCATCAAATGCATTCCGGTCACGAAAATATAGGCCTCATAGTTGGGATGCTCCTCCAATATCTGAAGTAGTGACTTAATTTTACCGAAATCGGCTCGAGTACCCGTAAGAAATACAATTTTCTTCACTTTACTTCTTTATATATGAAATGGCATTGGAAAATGGTAATTTTTGAATTTCTCTACTCCCTTTAAAAAAATCATCCACTGCCTTATTTGTACCTGCAAAGGCACCATAGTCGTCAAAAATAATGATCCCACCTTTGGTCACTTTATCGTAGAGCTTTTCCAAAACTAATTTCGTGGGCTCATATAGATCGACGTCGATATGCAATAGTGAGATCTTTAAATGTGGATTATTTTCTAAATATTCATCGAGGGTTTTCAAAATATCTCCCGGTATTATTTCCACATTGCTTTCTAACTTTTGTTCCTGAAGCAGCGACCTGAGTTCTGCCTCGGAAATACTTTTGCCCCCGGAAGTCTCTTTTACAAAAGCATCCCTTTTCAATTTGTCATCCTCGTAGATCGCCTCAGGAAAGTTTCCGAAAATATCGAAACCGATGATCTTTCTACTTTGTGTTTGCTCCAGAAGATCCCTAAACTTGATCCATCTGAAAAATGAATTCCCCTTAAAAACCCCAAACTCCATGATCTCACCTCTTATGTTAGAGGTTTGCCTGAAAAATTCCAAATGAGAGATAAACTTGCTAAAACGAGAAGGATCGGCTGTTGCATAAAACCCGTTTTCATATTCAAATTTTCTAGATATGTCGTACAGTCTATCCATTATTCTATATCAGATTGTGATAAATGTTCATCTTGTGAAATATCTCTGGTGGCAACTTTACCAATGACGTCATCATAGAATTCGGCCAGGATTCCACCGGTACCCGGCCTTTTAACCCAAATATTTTCCTTGGTGAAGACTTCTCCTTTTTTAATCGAATTTATCGAGCACACGGTAGCAAAAGCAAAGTCAATAGTCACCTGTTCTTCAACGGCTGGTTCTTTGGTTCCTCCCCTCATTTTCCAAATCTCATTAGAACTTTGAATGAGGTTTTTACACGCTTGCTCGTCCATGCTACAAACAATATCAGGACCTGTGCGTTGCATATGGTCTGTAAAATGGCGCTCCAAAATGGAGGCCCCTAATGCAACCGCACCCAGACAGGCATTATTATTTAAGGTATGATCACTCAAGCCGAAAACTCGATCCGGAAAAGCCTCATGCATTTGAGTCATCGCCCCGTAGCGAACCAAATGTGTTGGCGTTGGGTATAAATTGGTGGTGTGCAATAGCGCAACAGGAATTTCATGCGCATCGAAGATCTTCAATGCTTTGGAAATGCTCTCAACGGTGTTCATTCCGGTGCTCATGATCACCGGTTTGCCGTAAGAGGCCAGATGCTCTAATAACGGATAATTATTACATTCTCCACTACCTATTTTATAGGCTGGCACATCAAAATTCCGGAGACGATCCGCTGCGGCTCGGGAGAAAGGAGTGGAAATAAAGATCATTCCTTTGCTTTCGACATATTCCATAAGATCACGCTCATCCACTTCATTTAAGGAACATCGTTTCATAATCTCATAAATGGAAACATCAGCGTTTCCGGGGATCACCTTTTTGGCCGCTGCGCTCATTTCATCATCTACGATATGAGTTTGATGTTTTACTACTTCAACTCCGGAACGATGAGCGGCATCCACCATTTCTTTAGCTACCTCAAGGGAGCCCTCATGGTTGATCCCAATTTCGGCAATGACCAAAGGAGGGTAATCCCTTCCAATTTTTCTTCCAGAAAATTCGATATATGGGTTCATGTTAGGCTTGAGTATCTAGTAAAAATTGGGCATATCTTAAATCTTCTTCGGTGTCGATGTCTACTTTGGAAAAAGGCGAATCTACCACAAAAGGAATATTCTTTTCGGCTAAGATAATACCATCTTTAATGAAATCTGCCTTGGTGATATACAACAGTCCATTTTCGGCATACAGGGGTTCAATATCCTGACTTCTTTCCCCGAAGGTATAATTAAAGGGAACATATTTTTGATCTACTATCTTTCCAAATTTTTCTGAAACCCGAGTAACTGTCATCAAGCTATCGGCGTTACCTTCGTCGTAGATCGAATAGGCCTCCTCCAACATTTTTGTCGGCCGCAGTGGGTTGGTGGGTTGTAGCAAAAATACATGTTTCACTGGTTGCCCGATAAATTCCAGGGCGTGTTGTAAAGCACTGGCCGTGGTTTGATGGTCTCCGCTTAGATGCCCCGGTCTATCGATCACTTTTGCGCCATATTGAAGTGCAATTTCTTTAATTTCATCATGATCTGTGCTCACATAGACCTCATCGATGAGATGTAAATTATTTTTGGCGTAGAGGATGCTATGAGCGACTAGCGGTTTACCTCCCAGCGTTAAGATATTTTTATTTGGCAATCGCTTGGAGCCACCTCTGGCAGGAATTACTGCAATATTTTTAGTCAAGTTCGGGCGTATTTATTTTCAAAGTTACTATTAATATCCTAATTTTTACAAACGGCACGGGTCTAAGATCGAGACCATGCTCTCTGGCCTGATTTAAGTTTATTTCAACTACAGCCGTCTAAGTGCCTTGAAGGAGCGGATGCAAGCTACGTTTCCCTTGAACAATTCATGGGTGTTGGCCGTTTCATAGATGGTTTGAAAATCGTCATAAGCCTCAACAGGTATTTGCATAAAAGTTTCCACATACCTGGCCGTTTCCGAAGGAGATAAAAAACGAGATCGCCAGGCATCCAGGCCTTTGGACAAATGATCCAGGCGTTGACCCTTCAATTGCGACCCATAATGGCTTATTAACCCTTGCTTAATATCGATTTCTTCTGAAATATCAACATAAAAATTGGGTAGGAGATCTGTATGCACTGCATATAAGTTGATACTACTCTGATATTGTGAAGCATTTAGGGCTTTCCCAAAAAGATAAGAACAAATGCGATGTTTAGGGGGTTGATCTACCGGCCAAACGGCGAAAACAGCATCCCAATCTTCATTCAGCCATTGTGTAAGTTGAGCCACATGACTTTCTTCCACGTTCATTGATACGTTATCAATTCCCAGTTCACGCATGTCCGCTCCCAATGCTTCACAAACTTTCTTTGCTTCTACCTGACGAACAGGTACCGAATCCAGTGGATTAGATAGTTCGGCTCCATTCGTTAAAAAAGCTACAGAAACATGGCAGTTATTCTCTGCTAGCTGATGCAATGTTCCTCCGCATCCCAAAATTTCATCATCCTGATGTGGCGCTAAGACCAAGACCCGCTTCATGGAATCCAATCGAAGCGGAAGCGGTTCCAGAATCTCCCGAAAATGATCCAATTGCCACACTCGCTCTATGAAATTGATGTCGGTTGACTTCTGTATTTTCTTCAGTAAAAAATGATAGGCTCCCTTTTCGTTCCTTGCTAAGTAACGGTATTTGTAGATGCTTTCTATTTTGTTCAGAATCCGTTTTAACATACTACCAATAGATCAATTTCTTGTTGAGTAAACGTTCTAACTTCTCATTATGAGGCTTGTAAAATGATTTCAAATTTTCTACGATGTCCGGATTTAATTGCTGTCCTTTTCGTTTGGACTCATAATACCAACCTCGTAAATGCTTCCTCATTTTCTGGCGTTTATTGGTTTCTTTTGAGGTTCGCACGACGATCGCCTCACTCATTCGGTCCCAAAAATCAAATGCCCAGACGAGGCCTAAATTTTTAGAAAATGCTTTTCTTTCTAACAATTCTTCCTTATTCGAATGTAAGGGTTTTATAGCAATTCCCTCTTCCGAGTTGATCCCCAGAAATTCGCACACTTGGATCATCGCCGTGTTCCAGTTGGCGAATAGCTCTTCCAAGATTACCACAAGTACGCGCTCTTTTGGAATATGAGAGAAGAAGTGTTCCAAACTTTCGGCATAGCAACCCCTTTTTTTGTACTGAAGGTGAAGTTGCTGCCAGGGAGTGAGTACATCTTGTGCTTCACGCTCCAAGGCCTGTTCGAAGGTAAGCGCTTCCCTTCCTTTCCCCAGTTCATTGAAATACTGACTCTCAGCCCGTTTTACCGGATCTCTTAATATGAACAGGAATTTGGTTTCGGGTAAAGCGGTCGCTAATCGCTGATGGGCCGGTTTCCACCAAAGCAGATCGGCATCTTTTTGACCCACACTACCCCGCAGTCCGGTAAAAAGCTCTTTATAGGTATCAATGGAATGAGTTTCACCCCAGTCGTCAAGCACATTGGCATCTACTGGTGATCTTGCAAAAAGCTGTGGTTCGATGAAAAAATCATAATCACTCACGGGTAACATTCCTACTTCAGAATGTTGTTTTAGGATCTCGTACATTGTTGTAGAACCCGATCTCCGTTCCCCTGCTATAATGAATTTTGGGCTAGTCATAAATGGATTGAAGCGTTGTCAGGTCTTTCTCGAACAGCGGTTGCAACGTGGCTATTTCACTTTCCGATTTATTCCACCATTCCAGCGCCAGTAATTCATTGATAATCCCTTCCGAAAACCTGGGTTTCACAATTTTTGCCGGCACACCTGCAACTATATGATACGATGGAACATCTTTGGTGACTATCGATCCAGCGGCAATTACAGCACCATCGCCAACGGTGACTCCGCCTAGAATGATGGCATTTTTACCTACCCAAACGTCGTTCCCGACAATGGTTTTATCGTTGGTTTTATACTTTGTAAGCAAACCATCAAGTAGTCTTTTGTTGATATAGGTCGACATATGATGCACCGGATGGTTGAAGGTATTGATCGCCGCATAGGGAGCAAATTGGCAATATTTTCCAATTTCAATGTCTCCATGTATCAAATTGTGTATTCCGAAGGTAGTCGCATAACCCACCTTAATGTTTCCATTGAAGTTACTGGCATCCAAAACACCGTTGTTACCTTCAAATTCAACTTGCTGAATTCCGCGTACTACGCCGGATACGCTCACCTTCCCACCCTGCATTAAGCGAGATCGACCAAAGGTTTTCTGAAGTATTTTAACCAGCATTTTGTGTATCATGATTCCACAAATTTATCATAAAAAAGTGCACTAACCGCTCCTGTTATATTTTGAATCGTTTCCTTTTCTTCGGAATTGAGACGATGGATCCACTTTTTAGAATTCTCCTCCGAATTCCTCCTATGCTTGCCCTGCTCTCCCGTTGCGGAACGAGTACTCTTAGCAATATAATCTTCGACTGCTTCCGAAAAATCCAAGCCTAAGTACGCAAAAATATTCTTAAACTCCTCCATTGGGTTGATAGAGAGCGCCTCATGAGTCACAAAATGCCAGTGCGGATATCTTTTTCTATAAATAGAAACTTGGGTATAAAAAACCTTCCACAATAGCGCGGCATTTTCAATGATATCTTTTTGGGACTCATTCTTTTTAAATGCCTCCACCTCTGTTTTAAGGTGTTCCAATCCATCCTTGAAAAAGTTGGGCTGCGACAAGAAATTATCAAAATTAAACCACCAATTCTTGTCCTTGATGCTGAGTGCGTAGGCTGCGGGATGCCGAATTAAAACCACAGGCAACACATTAAATTCGTCCTCTAACCACGGAATTGCGAACAACGCTGTTGGATCTTTTAGCAGCTTTATAGGTTTTGAGGCTCGACGCCATCGTTTCGCAGCAGATTTAATCATACCGTGCCCTTCGTAGGGTTCAAAAAGCTTTGTAAAAACCGAGGCAAAGGAGATCTCCAGATAATACCGAATTAACTTCTTAACTGCTTCCTTTTCAACAGCGGGGCTTGTAGTTGCGATCTTGGGGTACCAATGGTCCAATTCTATCCGCTTGAATCTTTTAATTCGGTTTAAGTTGAGAGGTTCGATGATATTATCCACCTTTCGATTAGCGGAGATCACCTTACCTACCCAGGTAGAACCGGATCGGTTGGAACCTGTAACCAATATATTTTTGCTAGTAGTCACTCGCTCCTTTTTTTAATCCCAATCGTTTAAAAATGAAAGGTCTGGTAAGTTTATTGAGCCACAATCTATTTACAAATTTCTTGAATCCCAGATCGACCGGCCATTTCCTTGATTTGGGAATTTCTGTGATTTCCGTAAAGTTTCCTACAAGGGCTTCGAATTCCTCTCCCATCCATTCCTGAATATTGTTTCCTATATGATAGGCATAGTTTTGGACCGTTGCCAAACGCCAAAGTCCTGCTTTTTCATTAGGAATATCCACATAATTTCGATCTGCCTCCGAAGCATAAGCCAGTTTGCTCAATCCTTTAGGTGCTTCATCAAAAACTTCACGGCGCAGGGTGGCCACAAAGTGTCCGCAACCTACAATCGCTGAAAAATCCTTGCGCTTTACTGTTAGTTGCTGCTCAAGTCTTGCTTGATTTTTATACATGCTCTCACTCCCAATACTTTCGGCAAATCGGAGCATCGCCTTGGGGTCACATAACGATTGAAATTTTAATTTTCCTTTAAAAAAACCATCGTAGAGGGTATTGACCGTATAATTGCTATAGGTGGTACCATGAGGAACGGGAGATACCATCCCAGCTTCAGGAAAATTCGAAAATACAGCCTCTACTCCCTGAATCCAGCCATCTTTAAATAGTACATCTCCGTCACTTAGAGTAATCAGTTTTTCTGAAGCATTTCTGGCAATGGGTAGCACAGCATCAATCTTACCCACATTTTTTGAGTTATGGACCAGTTGATCAATAGTACCCAATTCGTACTGTTGCTGCAAGTACGTGGTTATTTGATCACAGCTTCCATTGTTGACCACCGTGAGCCTGCTTTGAGGATGCTTGGTTTTAGCTACAGATTCCACGCAGAGTCTGGTAAATTCTAATCCGTGCTCGAAATATCCTTCAAGGTTGGGAACATATACAGGAATGATGATACGGTGATAGGCATCATCGAGTATTTGTTTATCTTTTTCCGGATTAGACCCTATTCGCATTGCAGGGAGGTTATGATTTATTTTTATTGAGCAGTTTCTTTATCAGTATTTTAATATTTCCAAAGTTAAGAAACCAAAATGCGTTCAACCTTCTCATATTGGCTAAAACTTGTCTGGGCGCTTCATTGATCATCTTCAGTTGCATTTTGGAAACATTATTGCGCAATAGTTTTACCTCACTCTTAGTAAGTCGGCCTTCAGATTCTTGTTTTTCAATCACCTTATCGAGATATAATGGCAGTGGAAGATACCTCTTCTTATTGGATGAAATATTGTCACCATGTTTCCTGTATAAAACTAAGGGTTCTTCCAAATAAAAAATCTTAGTATAAAATGAACAGCGTATCCAAAACTCCACATCTTCAAGGGCAGGCGGAATATCTTCAGAAAAAAAACCCACCTCATGAACCAGAGATCTCCGCAACAAAGGTGTAGGCATCATAAGCGTCCAATTGCCCATCATTCGTAGTTTTACATCCCCATGTTTTACTTCAGGGCTCCCGGGTTTGCCAATGATCTCATTGGTTTTATTCCCAAGCTCATCGATCACCTCACATGGACCATGCACCAGTCCATGCTCAGGATTAGCCCTAAGAATTGCAATCTGCTTTTCCAATTTCATGGGCAGCCAGATATCATCATCGTCGGTAAAAGCCATAAAGTCGCCTTTGGCTAATTTAATTCCAGTATTTCTGGGTCGAGCGGGGCCGCCACTATTTTCGATCTTGTGATAAGCGACCTTAGGAAACTGCTCACACAATCGAGCATTTTCATTTCCGGGAGTACCATCATCCACCACTATGATCTCTATGTTTTCATAAGTTTGCGATTGTATGCTCTCCAGAGTGAGTTGGAGGTAATCGGTGCGTTTATATGTTGGTACGATAATACTTACCAACGGCGATGCCTCCATAGTTTTTGGATTTTTTGATTGATTCGTTTGGCGATTCCTTCGATCGTTCGTTTTTTGGTTTGCTTTAGCTCTTGCTCTAATGCCAGCTGTTTTTTATAATCCTCGTAATGAACACCAAAATACTCTCTGAACATTCGATCGTCTTCCTCCTTCTTTCTTCGCTGATATTCTTTATTATTGCTGATGCCTTCCAAGTCAAATCGCGTTAGAAAGTAATTAACATGGGTGAATTTAAATTGTTGGCTCAATAAACATTTAATAAAGAAAGCCCTGTCACCCCCCATGGTATAAGTTTCATCATAATTCCCCATTTGCTCAAACACTTCTTTCTTAAAAAATGTACTTTGGTGAGGCAGGGAGGTGCGCATTAAATAAATTGGGCTTAATTCGTCGGCATACACCTTTGCTCCTTCTTTGAACTTATAATCTCCGTAGATGATGTCTCCGCCAAATTTTTCATGATGAACGAAATCGTTCAAAGCAGAGGCTTGGGTAAGACGATCCCCGCTGTTCAAAAATAAAAGAAAATCACCCTTGGCCTTCCGTATTCCTTTATTAAATGCACTGTAGATTCCACTGTCCTCCTCACTGATCCAATACGCAAATTGGTGTTGCTTCTCTTCAATAAATTCCCTACTACCATCGGTGGACGCGCCGTCAATAATGATGTACTCATAATCTTGAAAGGTCTGTTCTAAAACCGACTCCACTGTTTTCTTTAAACCGGAAAGGTCATTAAAATTGATGGTTATGATGGAGAGTCGGGGCATCCTTCTGTTAGTTTACTTTTTGTAACCAGATATTTCCGCCTTTATTTTTGAAGGTAAGTGGCATATCTTTAAAATACTCCTCATGATGCAAATGCATATAATGAGAAAAGAGTTGAATGCGATAATCTTCGTTATTCATTAGAAATGCTCGTAGCATGTAATTTTCGTTCCAATTTCTCCCCTCATACACCCAGGATTTGGGATATTCAAAGGGATAAAATATATCGTGAAAATGAATCCAAACTCCTTTTTTCAAGATAGGCAATATTTCAAAAAATATATAATTTACGTCACTTCCCGTTTTGGATACATGCGTACTATCAATAAAAAGTATGTCTCCCCCATTCAGTTTTTCAAAAAACGAAACATCGACTTCCTGAACTTTTTTCTTAAGAATCGTGCTGGTTCTTTTATCCTCCTCCCGAATATTCTTTAACAACCGTTCCGGGTAGGGCTCGATAAAATTTAATTGGATAGAATTATCAAAATACCGCTGATTTACATCCAGCATCAAGGCCGATGAATAGCCAGATCCCACTTCAATGATCTGTTTCGGTTTTAGGTTTCGCATCAGGGAATACAGCACGATCCCGTCCGTGTACAAATACATATCATTCTCAAAAAAGTAGCGCAACCCCTGTGTTTTGTCCTCTTTAAAAGGCAAATCACTGTAATAGGTGCTTAATTGACCCAATAATTCTTTCTGTCTGGTGACGTTTAAGTCGACACCCATTACTTGAGGCGAGTCAATAGCTTCCCAGATTTGTTCCTCACGCTCCTTAATTTCATCGACCGAAACGATGGGCGAATAATAATGACCGGGAGGAAAGCAAGAATTTTTTTGAAATAGGCTATAATGCGAACGCAATCCTTTGATATAGGGTATTTTATTCAGAAAATTTTTTATTAATTTTTTCATTCTAATTCAAATACCAATGATACATTTTAGTGATCCCATCCTTTAATTTAACTTCAGCCGTCCAACCTAAATTGTTGATCTTAGAGACATCGGTGAGTTTTTTAAAAGTGCCGTCGGGTTTTTCGGCATTAAAAACAAAATTACCGTCAAACCCTACGATCTCTTTGATGAGATTCGCAAGATCGCCAATACTAACATCACTACCTGTTCCAATATTTAGATGCGTATTTCGAACTTCTTCGTTGGGGTGTTGCCGTTGGGGTGCATTGTGATTCTTCATTAAGAATGTACAGGCCTTCGCCATATCTTCCACCCAAAGGAACTCCCGCATAGGTTTTCCCGAACCCCAGATCTCAACGGTGACGCTGTCTTTCAATTCCACACCATATTTTTTTAGGGTCTCTATTATTTTTTCTTCGGAAGCATCCCCAGCTACTCCGGATATGGGCAAACGGTTCAAATCTTTGCGAATGTTGTCCCAATCACCTTGCTCCAACGCCTTACCCAGATGAATCTTCCGAAGCAACGCAGGAAGTACATGTGCTTTTTCAAGATCAAAATTATCATTGGGGCCGTACAAATTCGTTGGCATGGCCGAGATAAAATTGGTGCCGTATTGCAAATTGTAACTCTCACATAGTTTTATTCCAGCGATCTTTGCAATGGCATAGGGTTCGTTGGTATATTCAAGAATATCGGTGAGTAAATAATCCTCTTTAATAGGTTGGGGCGCATTTTTTGGGTAGATACAGGTACTTCCCAAAAACAAGAGCTTTTTTACTCCATGCACATAACTTTGGTGGATCACATTGTTTTGGATCATCAAATTGTCATACAGAAATTCTCCACGATAGGTGTTATTGGCGCCAATCCCTCCTACTTTCGCAGCCGCTAAAAACACATACTCGGGTTGCTCATTCTCAAAAAAAGTAGCTACTGCGGTGTTGTCCCTAAGGTCTAGTTCGTCGCTGGTTTTCAGAATAAAATTTTGATATCCTTCTTCCTTCAACCGCTTTAAAATCGCGCTACCCACGAGTCCTCTATGGCCCGCAACATATATCTTGGCATTTACATCCATGGATTATTCGAAGTAATTAGGTGTTGTATAACCGCCCTCCCTGAGGTACTGCTCTCGCTGCATTAATTTGAGATCGCTTTCCATCATTTCTTTTACGAGTCCTTCCAATTTATATTTGGGCACCCACCCTAATTTGTTTTTGGCTTTGGAGGCGTCTCCCACTAATAGATCCACTTCGGTGGGTCTAAAATAATTAGGGTCTACCTGCAACACTTGTTTGCCAATTTCAAGATCGAATCGATCATCTGTCGTTTCGGCGATATAGGCTTTTTCGTCGACTCCGGTTCCTTCAAATCGAAGTGTAACACCTATTTCGGCGAATGCCAATTTGATAAAATCCCGAACCGAGGTCGTCACGCCCGTAGCGATCACCCAATCCTCCGGTTCGTCGGCCTGAAGGATCATCCACATCATGCGCACATAGTCCTTGGCATGTCCCCAGTCTCTCTTAGCATCCAGGTTTCCTATATAAAATTTATCCTGTAGTCCCAAAGCGATCTTGGCCGTAGCTCGCGTGATCTTTCGGGTGACAAAAGTTTCTCCTCTAACCGGTGATTCGTGATTAAAGAGTATCCCATTGCAGGCAAAAATATTGTAAGCCTCACGGTAATTAATGGTGGCCCAATAAGCATAGATCTTGGCCACCCCATAAGGGCTTCGCGGATAAAAAGGGGTGGTCTCGGTTTGGGGAACTTCTTGTACTTTTCCATACAGTTCGGAAGTTGACGCCTGGTATACTTTGGTTGTTTCTTCCAATCCTAAAAATCGAACCGCTTCTAAGATTCGAAGCGCTCCTATACCGTCGGCATTTGCAGTATATTCAGGAATTTGAAACGACACCTGCACGTGGCTCATCGCTGCCAGATTGTAGATCTCATCCGGCTTAATTTCGTTGATCAGTCGTATAAGGTTCGTACTGTCGGTCATGTCACCATAGTGCAATACAAAGTTGCGATCGGAAACATGCGGATCCTGATACAAATGGTCAATACGATCTGTGTTAAAGAGCGATGCCCGGCGTTTCAGCCCGTGAACTTCGTATCCTTTTTTGAGTAAAAACTCACTCAAATACGCTCCATCCTGGCCTGTAATTCCGGTAATAAATGCTTTTTTCGTCATAGCGCAAAATTAATAACTATTGGGCAATTTAGCCCTAAAACTCCACTCAAAGAATCGCATACCCAAAAATTAGGGTTGATGCAGTTTTTTGTATAAGGCTATATAGTCTTCAACTCTTACTTGAATGTTGAATCGTTGTTGCACATCCTTAATTATTTCTTCGGAAGAAAATGTGCCGTCCATCGCTAGTTTTAGGGCCTCCGTAAGTGCTTCCACGGAAAAATCATCGGCAAGCATTCCATTAAAAGACGGTCGTATTACGTCCAGGCTGCCACCATTGGGATAAGAGATCACCGGAACGCCACAAGACAAAGCCTCGATCGTTACCTGTCCGAAGGCCTCCTCGAGCGAGGACATTAAAAAATAATCGGCAGCAGAATACAATTGCACCAATGTCGCTTCATCCTTGATCTTACCAACATTCATAAAGTTTTGCGGTAGTTGCTTTGTGTAATTACCGAAGACCACGGCGGTCACATCATTGCGCTGCAAGCCCTCAATGGCTGCAACGGCGTTTCCCATTCCCTTGCGTTCAATCCGGTTGATATCTGCCCCCATGAGGATGAGTATTTGATCTTTGGGGAGGTCAAACCGTTCTCGCGCCGCTGTTTTATCTTGTGGCATCCAAATTGAAAAATCAAGACCATTGTGGATGACTTTTTTTGGAAATTCTCTAATGATATCGCTTTCGTCCGCCTTGTTTTTTACCCAATTACTGATAGGAACAAACGTAATGTTATGCCCACGAAGGGATCGTTTTCTAAGCATTTCGTTTTTTAAAAGTATTTTTTTTAGTTTCTGAAATGGAAAACCTTTTTCATAATGATACCCGCCACCACAATTGTAAAGGTCCGCCATTCGCCAAACCACCGGTTTTGTGTTCTTTCTGAAAAAAGACGGCTCGTCCAGAAAACCTGAAACCCAATTGAGTTGAATGATATCGGCCTCTTTATAAAGTGGGTGAGAAGTAAGATCGTAAGGTGAAACAGGCATGGTAAACCACTCCACTTCGGAAAAGCGCCGCATGATCTTTTTTTGATCCAGGGTGAGTGCTTGCCGTACTTTTCTGAAAAATCGTTGAATTAATGAACCCGTAGTTTGAAACTGACCGGATTGTGCGAGTTCACTTTTTCTTCGGTGTAAAAAAAGAATTTTAGAATCAATACCACGATTCAATAAACCCAAATGTATTCGAATACATGCCGTTGCAGCACCACCTCTATCGTTGGTATTAACGTGCAAAATTTTCATACCGAAGGTTCACTAACTGCTTTATTGAGTGCTTCTTGTAAAAGTCCTATGTGTTTTTTTAAGCTGAAATGTTCTTTGATCCGGATGCTGCTGTTACTACCCAATTCGCGGGCAAGCAGCCTGTCCTCGGCCATACGAACCATATGAATGGCCATTGTATCAACGTCGTGCTCCGCACAAAGCAGACCGGTCTCTTCGTGCACGATCACATCGGGTATTCCAGCATGGTTGGTAGCAATTACCGGCAATCCTACCAAACCCGCCTCCATGATCGATACCGGAGTGCCTTCCATATCACCATTAGCAGCCTTGATCGAGTGTTGCACAAATGCAACCGACTCACGCAAATACTCCTTGAACTGCTCCCCGGAAATCACACCCGGGAAATGTACTTTATCTTCGATTTTTAGATGCTTCACCAAATTAACACAGGTGTTGTGCAAGATTCCGTCACCCGCCAATATCAACTGAGCTTCCGGTATCGTTTGAAGCGCTTTATGGAATGCCAAGATGGTATAATAGGGTGCTTTCTTATCGACAAACCGGCCAACGCCAATAAACTGTTTTTTGGTGAAGATAGGTGTGACTTCTTCAAATTCGGGGCGCGGTCCACAAGGCGTGTACAGCAACTTTTCCTTTGGGCAGCCTAATTTCTCCAAGGCGGCTTCCATTGCCTTCGACACCACCACTACGGTCGAAGCATACTCAAATACTTCGGCATAGTTCCCACACCGTTCAATTGCCTCAGGCACACTGGCATCATAACCGTGAAAATGCACCACCATGGGGATCTTGGCGGCTTTTACCACAGGAAGAATGGTATGCGCATGGATGCCGTATTCGGCCAAAACCACGTCTATTCTTCTTTTTTTAAGTGAATCGTAAATAACCTTGTGTTTGACGAAGGTAGGCCCCTTTTTGCCAAACAGGCTCTGTGCTCGAAGTCGGATGCGTTTCATTTTGGAAGCTAACTGAGGGTGTCCTTCCAACTTAGTTTGAGTACCCGAGCCGTAATAATAGAAAACGGTATCTCGCAGATGATTTTTATGAGCCTGAACGAAGGTCTCTGAGTAGGGATTCCGGTTTGGTGTGAATAGACCGATATTGATCATAGAGCGGTTAATTTTACTCTTAAAAACTTTAAAAATAAGCAAATACTCCCACAATGTAACGGCTTAAATTTATAAAAGTCGCGTGAGAAAGGTGCCCATTTGGAATGTAGCTCGCTCCAATGCTCGATGAGTACTTTATTTTTTTCTGAATGACTCACATTCATAGTTTTCATCATAAAATTTCTACAACTTACCTCTTCCAGTATGCGTTGTTTTTTCTTCTGAATATCCTTATGCTTTCGGGTAACACCGGCATGTATCCGAAATGAATTGAGTGTATCGCTTACGAATGAAATGGTATGATCCGGGCAGAGTTGGATCCAAAAAAACCAATCTCCACACATACGCATATCCAGTAACTCCTGAGTGAAAATGGAATCCTTGATCAAGGAACGTCTAAAAAGCACTCCACTGGCATTAGGGATCACATTTTTTACCAGCAGATATTTCCGAAGAAATTCTCCTCCGGGCATCGTAAAATCTTCCTGCCAAATATTAGGGTCAAATTCGCCGGTATAATCGATCCGGTTGGAAAGTACTCTCCCGTTGTCGTCCACATCTTCACTTTGTACATAACAAATATGGGCTCCCCCATCCAACTGCTTGACAGTTTGTTCAAGAAAAGAAGGGTGAGCATAGTCGTCGCTTTCGGCTATCCAAATATAGGTACCCTTAGCCAGCTTAATGCCTCGTTGCCATTGCCTAAACGGACTCCCCGAATTTTCGGTATTCATAAGTAAGTGTGAAACCTTCGGATGTTCACGAAATGTATTCAGAATCGCCACGCTACCATCGGTGGAGGCATCGTCCAGTAGAATCAATTCGAAATCCTGAAAAGTTTGATTCAGAATAGAATCCAAACGTTCTTTGAGAAAGGCCGCATGATTGTAATTGGGGACAATTATTGAAACTTTCGTCATTCTTTGATCTTAAAAAGATTGCGTCCAAAAACCGACTTAAATAATACATTCACAGCGTGCTTTTTACTAGTCATTAGCGTTCGCAACTTCAATTTCAGCTGGTAATTATCAGACAATAATTGAGGGAAATTACCTATATGTTCGATATAGAAATCTACATGCTTAATGCCCATATAGTCAAATAAGTCTTTGTACTGCTCCTTGCTAATAACTGTATTACGAGAGCCTTCCTTAACCCGATAATAGAATCCTACCTCATCAAGTTGTATCACCTTTTTGCCCGATTTAAGCAGGGCGATCCAAAACTCCCAATCTTCTAGGCCATGCACCATTTTTTCATCATAACCACCAACGGCCTCCCAATCTGATCTTTTATAAACCCCGGAGCAAAAAATCATGTTTATTTTGGCCAATCGCTTCAAAGAATAGTTTTCCAATTCCCAGGGACCGCTTTCTGCTCCAAATTTTTGTGCTTTGCAATAGACCATAGCGAGGGCATCGTCTTTATCAAATTCCTGAATAGCCAGTTTCACATAGTGTGATGAAATTTTATCGTCCGCATCGAGCGGCAAAATAAATGTTCCTTTTGCTTCCTGAATACCCTTATTTCTGGCAGCGCTTATTCCTTCGTTCTCTTTCTTGATGTATTTGAATCGAGGATCTTTATTAACCCATTGCTGTGCGATCTCCTCGGTGTTATCTGGTGAGCCATCGTTTACAATAATACATTCCCAATCCTGATAACTTTGGTCCAAAACCGACTGCAATGCTTCATCCAGGAACTGAGCTTGGTTAAAACAGGGAACAATGATGGAGATTTTAGGTTGGGTCATTAAGGTGTTACAATTAGAATTCAGTATGCATAAAAGGTTTTACAAATTACAATTTGTTTTAATACTTATTCTCATCACCATTTTCGATCCCTCAAATTCATGACAGGAATTTCAAAGTATTTGTATAACAGGATCGAAATTCCAACAGTAAACACCCAATACAAGAAGTAACGACTCAATAAGAACAGGTACCCGTTAAATTGTTCCACGGGCTCCCAATTGATACTCCCTAAAAGCCACTTCTGTACCAAGATCAAATTGATAAGGTACATGGAATAAGAAATTAGGCTTATGTATGTGAGGAATTTATAGACAAAACCCTTTCCATTTTTCAAACCACTTAAATAGGGAAGTAAAAAAAGAGTAGCGACGGAAACTGTTGTGAAGGAAAACACACAGGAATAAAAACCCCAAGGGTGAAAACCAAAAAAATTATACCTTGAGATCAAAAACAGGGCGATCCCAACTACAAGCAGCAGCTTTTTATAACGCTGCCAAAATGCTTTATAATTGTAGAAAATATAAGCTCCAATCACCCCGAACATTAGACTATCGAGACGTGTAAAAACCTGTTTTCGAAAGGTTTTATCCCAAGCGATCAGGTTGTTAATTTCAAGGTTTTCATAGCGGTAATATCGAAATAACGTAACGCAGACGATAATACCAATTGCAGTAATGAGTAAGGCCTTATTGATAGAAAGTTTGAACAATTTGATCCAAATGAACAACAGAATAGGCAACAATAGATAGAACCATTCTTCGATACTTAAACTCCAGGCTTCAGGAAAAAAAATAGGGTGCTTGGTAAATAGGTTTTGTATGAACAAATAATACTCCCATTTATCAGTTACAACGAAATCCTCTTTGAAAAGAGCACTTAAAATAAGAAGGACCGTTAAAATTAAAAAATAATTAGGCAGCGTTCTAAACCAGCGTCGTTTCCAAAAGTTGAGGATCAATTTTATATTTAAACCATGGTTGTTTAGAATCTTAATTAATATTCCACCAATTAGAAATCCACTAAGCACAAAAAAGATACTCACCCCATCGAAAACAAAGTAATTTACATACTTATAGCGTGCGGGAGGCATAAGGTATGCTCCATGACCTATAACTACAAACAAAATTGCCAGTGCTCTTAGAATATCGAGGCCGTAAATTCTATTGGGATTTAGGTCAATTTGAAACAATCTTTTCATAGGCAACTTTTCTTCTTTTCAGGCATGAATCTATATCCACTTGTCAAATTATAGATCATCTATTTTTTTGTTCCGAAATAACCGCAGTTGAATCCGCAGCAGCAACGAGTTTATTTTACGTGCCCATTTTGAGTTCTCTAATTCGGCCGACATTTTAAAACGGTTCGATTTTAAGATCTGATTATCCTTTTCCAATTTCTCCAACCGTCGAAGGTCATCCATAAAAAAGGCGAATTGGTTGTCGAGAACCGATTTCATTTCGGAAGCGATCACTTTTTTATTAGCCTCGTCGCTAGACATACCATCGGTTTCAAAGTTGGAAATTACAAGATCCAAATGTCGGTATGACACATTATATTTACAAACGGCACAGATAAAAAACTCCCAGTCGGATACGATCTTTAGATCTTCATTATAATAAAATATCTTGTCGAAGAGTGATCTTTTGATAAAAGTGGCAGGATGGCCCAATGACCGGTGATAAAAATATTTAAAGGATAATTCATCCGGGTAGGTTTGTACGTGGGATCCATCCGGACTAACGAAATTTAGATCTCCATAGTAAAGATCTAACCCATCCACCATTTGTGTACTCACTTCCTTCAATATCTCATTGTGAGCCAGGGTATCCCCACTGTTTAAGAACAACGTATAATCGCCCTTTGCCTGCCGAATACCTTTATTCATGGCATTGTAAACGCCTGTATCCGGTTCGCTTATCGAATAGCTCAAATAGTTTGAATACGCAGTGAGAACACCTTTACTTCCATCGGTACTATTTCCATCGATAACTATGTGCTCATAATCATCAAAACGCTGATCAATTGCACTTTGAAGGGTTTTTTCAAGCCCCTGTTTATTGTTGTAGTTTATGGTAACTATGGAGATCATGAACGCTTTTTGAACTTATTGATCAAGAAAGAGAATGGCCCTACGATGGCTCGACCAATTTTATAGCTTTTGGAGGTTTTTAACTCAATTACCTGCCGTTCTAAATTTTCTTTTTCTCGTTTAATTTTTAAAAGTTCTTTATCATTTGCAAAAATTCTTTCCGTTATCACATCCTTGTAACCATCCTTGTTAGATTCTTTGCCGCTAAGCCCCTGTTCATTGAAAACAGCAATGACCATATCATCATATTTTTTACGAATTGAATCTTCCTCAAAGCATTTAATATTATAATCGTGATCGGCATGTATAAAATATTTTTCATTATAACCGCCTAGGATGTCAAACACCTTTTTCGAATAAAAGATAGATTGATGACAAATACTAATACGCTTATACACCAGTTTTTCCAGGCTAGATTCCCCGGAATAAATTTCTCCTGAATGTACGAACCGTACATTTCCGTAGAAAAAATCTACATTCTCAATTTTATTGGCAACAGTTTCCAGCACATTTTTTTCAGCAAAGTAATCATCACTCCCCATGAAATACAAGTATTTGCCTTTAGCCAATAAAATGCCTTTATTCATGGCGTTATAAACCCCGGTATCCGCTTCTTGATGAAAGTGAAATCGTGGATCGTTTCCTTGCCATTCTTCTACTATTTGAGAGGTCCTATCCGTTGAACCACCGTCCATAATGAGCACTTCAAAATCCTTAAACGTTTGCTCAGCGACAGATTCTAAAGCTTTTAGAAGCGTTTGTTCGCTATTATATGTAGGTAGGATGATACTAAAAAAGGGCATTTAAAATTTGTTTTTAAGAAGTTTGAACGGATACAACAGAAAATGACCCAACTTATAGGTCATAGAACTTTTAATCTCATTGGTATGCGCCATGTATTTTTGCTCCAATTTTTCATTGTACTTGCCGAACACCCTATTATCTGTTGCCATGGCAGGAACAGCTGGTAATTCAAGAAATCTCTTTAGGATCCCATTTGCATTTTCCAACGAATTAGGAGCTGTTTTTTCGTGCTTGAAAAATTGATCATAAGCATTAGTGAAATCAACTAATTCGGTCGGAATTTGAAACGATTTTGCCTCTTGTTTACTTAACGATTTATGATGTTCAGGATTTTGAAAAGGATCACCGTATTTCCCTTTTACCTTTGAATTATTCGCAATTTCTAACATTTCGGGAGCGAAGGGGATATTGAGCCATTGCATTAGCGTTTGGAGTTCATCTTGAGGATTGTTTACTAGTTCCTCATATTGAACCACACATACATTCTTATTGTCGCTATGTGATTTTATAAAAGATTCGATAAGCGTAGGTGCTAAAAGAATATCTCGCTCGTAATATTTTAGCATCTTTAACGAATCAATATGCCAAGTTCTAATTATAGATTTGAGAACGGATACGGGATCGCGAAGTAAAATTAGTATACGGCTCTTGGGAAAAAGCTGCAAAATTTCATCCAGAATCTCATAATATCTGGGAGTTTTATCAATTACATAGGTATAATTTTCTGCCAGCGGCTCATAAATGGATAGTAAGAACTCCTTCTTCTTTTCCTGAATCGGTAAATTTGGGTTTTTCTGCAAATAGTCACTAAAAGCATCATTGGCCACAGCAGCATCATATCCACCTTTAACAAGACTTGGTTTCACCAAGGATGCAAAATGTAACAAGGACCAATGCTCACTGGAAGTATTTACAAAATTGTTGTTGGAAAGTAAACTTTGCAAATAGGTCGACCCACTACGAGGTTGTGAAACAATAAATATGAGCTGTTCTTCCTTCAAATTTGGTTACATTTTTGTAATTTTTCGTAAAACCCTTTTTAACAATGACGGCTTGTGATAAGTCGATTTGGGTATTTCTTTATCTTCAAATCTGGCTAAATAGTCTTTAATTTTAGTTTTTGACGCTTCAGCTAAGGCATCGATATCTTCGCCGTGTTTTTTGTAGATATAACTGAGGCTTTTTAAGTGTAGTTCTTTCGCTTTTCTGGAAAGCCCTTTTACGTGCAATCTATAAATTGTAAGGGGTTCGATACTATACGCTGCCTTTGCAATTTTAGATAGCCTTATCTTAAATTCGAAATCTTCATAAATTTGAAGATTTTCGTCATAACCTCCAATTTTTTCTAAAAGACCAGCCGCGAATAATTCACTTCTAAATAAGGTCTCATCAGGAAAATTACGACACAAAACCGCTTCGTACAGATTCGCAGCTCTAGGAAGTTGATCTTTATGTCTACACCAAATTTGAATTAAGTTATCTAAAACATCTTCAGCATAATAAAAATTGGTAAAAACCAACGAAGCACCAGTTTGCAGCACCAACTGTTTTTGTATTTCTAACTTTCGAGGTAGAAAAGCATCGTCCCCATCAAGACCGGTAATATAGTCACCTTTAACCAATGAAAGCGCAACATTTCTGCTCTTGGTGATCCCTAGATTTTTATCATTGAAATGAAAATTTATGAGATGAGGATGTTGGCTTTGGTATTCACGAATTAAGTCTTGAGATCCATCTGTGGAGGCGTCATCAACAATAAGTATCTCTGTAGGCATCAACGTTTGATCTAAAACACTTTCAATGGCTTCCCTGAGGAAATCCTTCTGATTATATGATGTAATATAAACCGAAATGTTCATGTTATCCTAAGATTCTTTTTGGTGATTTCTGAAATCTATAGTTACTTGTGTAATCATTGAGGATCAATCTTCCCACAATTTTCTCAATCAAATTAGGCTCCTGCAAATATCGTTGATCTGAATTCACAAAGGTATTCTTCCGAAACATATAAGTGATAAAAGTTTTTTCAATATAAGTAAGCGAGGGCGTCTTTGCCATTTTCTTTACTTCCTTCGGATTAGCATTGAAAGATGATTTTGAGTACCAAATATCGTTGGCCGTCATAGTTTTTTCTCCCGGGTGCTCCATTTCATTAAAAGCCATCATTTTCTCACTCCACTCAATTTTCAAATAGGTACAGATCCTTCGTGTTTCTTCCTCCAAATTGTCCAATAGATCCTCATAACGAACAAGCAGAAATCGCTCAGGGTGTTCGAATCGAAGCCGTTCCATAATATCATATACTGCTTCCATATAAGCTACCGCTGTCTTAAAATTAGTCGTAAAATCGGGGGGCTGTATCCCTTTCTTTTTTGCCCGTTGTGCGACCTTCTTCATAGAGCTAAAAACGTCCAACGGGTTGCGTAAAACCATCATAAAGTGGGCGTCCGGAAATACTTGAAAAAGTTCCTCAAAAAAGAGAATGTTCCATGGAGTCTTTTCACTAATAAAACTTAGATTTTTTGGTGAATCTATATTACTGAATAAAGCGTTTATCAGGTTGGCGATGGCTGTATCAATCTCCTTGCTGTCTGTATAAGTGGATATCCTACCGCTCTCTAAGGTGTTTTGCAACTTGTTGCGCAAATCCATGATATTTGGGATACGGTCAAATTCCGGGCCTCCGTAGATCACCGGATGGCTATCCAAAATATTTTGAACCATCGTAGTACCGGATCGTGGTAAGCCACCAACAAAGATTTTAGATACCAATTTTATCTATTTTTTTTATCATTTTCGCGGGCACCCCACCTACTACTACACTACTATCTACGGATTTATTGACTACAGAGGCTGCGGCAACTACCGAACCTTTTCCAACGACTACATTTTGCAGAATTATAGAATTGGCACCAATCCAAACTCCCTCATCAATACTAATATCGCCAAAAGTAGCTCCTCTAGGTTTCTCAGAAGCATAATTTAAACCATGGTTTACTGTTTCAAACATTACATTGGGTCCTATTAAAGTTCCCTTATTAATTATCACCTTCGCACTTCCCGGCGCAGAAAATCTAGCTCCACTATTAATAAACAAGAAACCGTTAAGTATTATATTTCGTGGGTTTGTCTTTGGAGATATTGCCATGGGTGAAAAAATTTTAATCCTACCATTGACGGAAAAACCAATCCAAATAAGTAGTCTATTTCTTATTCCATCAAACCATCCATGATTAGGAATTCTATTAAATATATACAACCAAAATCTTGACCGAAAATACTTGAAAATCGATATTTCTCTATTTAAAGTGCTCACTTTAGCTTATTTATAATTCTCTTGAAAAGAGTATGTTTTTCATGGTTATCACCTACAGTATTGTTGCTTTTCCCTTTGCTAATAAGGCTCAGATAATATCTCTCAAGCATATCATGTTCTTGAAACTTTTCCGCTTTATTTTCAACAAAGTGTTCCAACACATGAATCGCCTCTTTTTCATTAAATTCTACATAATCATTCAGATCCTTGTTTTCCCAGATTCTATCTTCACCAATGTGAAAAGTTAAGTGTTCTTTCTTGAATACATGAAATGAATCAGAATTCATCATTAAATTGGCAATAAAAACAAGACCAATTCTTGTTGTTCCAATGCATATCTTCCCAAGTTGGTATTCTTCATATGCTGATTTCTTAAATACAAAACAATCAAAACCCGGATGGTCTTCACCGTAATCACCATATGCGGAGTCCAACGTTTCTAAGGTATAAGTATTCGAGATGGTTCGTCTGTTAATCACGAAGGCATCATGACCCTCCTCAATCTTTTGTTTTACAAAAAGGTAAAAATGAGGCATAACCGCAATATCCACATTGGTGTAAATAATATAGTCGGCAGCAGCGTCATGAGCGACGGCTCGATCTAAAATATCCCTTAGAAGCGGCAATTTTCTTTTGACCGTAAAATCATCAAAATCCAATATTGATCGATCTAGATTTTCAGTTTGCGCAAAATACTCCGGAATTATATCCGTGTCTTCCTCATAGCAGGTCGAAAGCAAATTGACATCCACATCTTTTTTCGCAAACTCCTTGGCGCGCCTCATGGTCTCAAATGTGACAGGCTGGGCCACAAAAAGATCGGATTTCGGAGAAACCTTAACCGGATTGATGATATGGGTTATTCTAATCACGCCTTTTTAAATTTATTATATATGGATCGATCGAAATTCTCATTTTGGATCGTTGCCTCATGCAAGTAATCATCAAAAACCCGCGTTGCTTTTTCGCCCAAGTTCGACACCGAATAAGTACCATACCGTTGTAAAAAATCCTTCCCCAGGAAATTGGTATACCCTTGAATAAATTCCTCCATTTCCCCAGTCAATGACGGTTTCGAAGTCTCCTCAACTACCGTAGAAAAATCGGCAGATTGAATATTTTGATCTCCGTATTTACCCTGTACTTTTTTATTCGTAGCCAATTGCAATACGTCTTTAGTAAACGGGATTTTCACCGCATCATAAAGACTGCTGATAACGGCTTCTGGTGTGGAAATTAGGTCTTCATAGCGGACTTGTATAACAGATGCCGAACTTTTATGGTTTTCGAGGAACTCCTGCATTAGATAAGGAGCGTTTAACAGATCCCGATTGTTCCACAACAAATTTGATGCCTTGACGATGTTTCTTTTTTTGATGAGGGACAGGACCACATCAACTGGATTTCGTTTAAGGATTATAATTTTTGCCTGAGGGTATAATCGAGTTATGATATGTAATATCTCATAATACCTTGGAGTTTTATCGAGAACATACTGATAACCACCCTTCAAAAGCTGATTATAATAGTCGTCGGCAATCCTTTTGACAGCATTTGCAATTTTAAAATCGTATTGTGATTCAATTTGGCTTATCGCATCGATCGCAATGTTATAGTCGTATTTCGCCAATACCAAGGAACTTCGGAGCAGTGGAGCCAGTCCCAATAATATCCAGGGTTCACTCACGGTGTTTACATAGGTGTTGTTACTCAGCAAAGATTGCAATAAGGTTGACCCCGCTCTCGGTTGTGAAATAATAAATATGTGCTCGTTACCTTGCATGAGTTTTTGATCTAATTTGGATCGTTTGTAGTCCCACGATGAAAACTAAGTTTTACAATATGCATTGTATCTTTTATTGTTCTAAACGGTGCTAGTGGTCTTTTTACCAATGTAAAATAAATTAAACTACAAATGGACAAAAAATTATAAGGGCGTAAACGAATCATCTCTTTATAGAATTTTCTAACAGTAGAAGAACACTCTTTCCGGTACTTATAATCATAGTGTCTGTTCCCATAATCCCACACCTCAACCCAGTTCTTTAACATTCGTTTTCGAAATTTATCATAACCCAATTCACTTCTGCCTGCTGTTGAAGCACCTTTATACGTTTGGCGATAAACCGCCATTTCTTCGTCTATAAATCCGAATTCCCCATATTTTCCTAAAAGAAAAGTTAGCGGAACGTCTCCATAAGCCACCTTCTTGAACCATTTTGGAAAAAATTTGTCATCGATTACATTTCTAAATAATATAGTTCTGGATTTCACTCTCATTTGGTTCGAAAAAATGTGTTTCACTGTGGCAACGGGATCTGCACAATATCCATGTCCGCTTTTTGGTGCAGGAATCTCAATATAGTTATCATTTTCCATAACTGCGATTCGCTGCCAATGGTGACAAGCAACCAGATGAGCATTATTTTCCAATAAATCAACCTGTTTTTGGAGCTTTAATGGATCGGTCCAATAGTCGTCACCATCACAAATCGCGATGTATTCTCCTTTTGTCTTCTTTAGGAGATTTAGGGTATTCCCTCTCCCGGTACGTACCCCCTTGATGTATACTAAACTTTCTTTCTTGTTTCTTATAATTTTAATTTCAAGATTGGGATTTTCAATGTTAACCGGAATATTTTCTTCAGAATTCATATCGTCGAATTCAAATCCTAGCAACAATTCAAATTTGAAATTTGTCTTCTGCCGAATAACCGATTCCAAACAACTAGTTAATAACTCTCCGTGACCGAAAGTTGGGACACAAACAGAAACGACAATCTTGTCTTTCATTCAAACGCGGTTTTACTTAGGAATCAAAAGGTTAAATTAAGATATTTCTCATGCAGGTCGATATTACTTAGTTTACTGAATTCTTTATTTCCGTTGATATAAAAATCTTCCATCCATTTCGCCAAAGCAGGGTCGACTTGATAGTCAAGTTTTCCACTAACTTCCTGCTTTCTTCTCTTTGCTTCTTCTAACAATTTTCGCTTTGTTAAAACATCTTCGTACACCACTTCTTCTGGTTCATGTAGATTTAATTCATTTTTAAAATAATCCGACTGTCTATGAATTTCAGCCGAAAATAACATCTCTCTACCTAGATCATGTCTGAGATCTTTGTTCAATTCAGATTTTAAAATTATCTCTTGATCGCTTAGCGCCTCGTTTAAGTGTTTAAATTTTACATCCAGATAATCTATTTCTAATGCATTTGAAACTTTGTCAATTAGCAGGACCTTGCCATCGATTTCAACCATATTTTTGTGTTCGTCTCGTAAATCTTCAAAGATCAAAAAATGGATATTTTCTTTTGCTAATCGATCTGTTAACGCTCTGTAGACTAGGTCATACCGGAGATCATAAAGGTAGTTTCTGTCTTGAAATTTATACAAACTGTATAAGAATTGATCAAAAGCCATGGGAAGTCCAACTCTAACACTTTCTCGATATAATGACCTTATCAAGTCTAGTTGATTCCGTATTACAATTATAATATTGAGTTCATCTCGACCAAACAGATCGATCGCACGATCAATTTTAGTTTGAAAATCTAAACTCTCATAGGTAAATCCGAAAGAAAAATGTTCACTACTCGCACCGAAACATTTTTTTCCTTCATTTAAAGCTTTATTGTAATGTAGATCTATATGTTTTTTTAATCTTTCTTTTTGTTCATTATATTTAAATCCTTTGGCACTTTTTAAATAAACCTCAAATAACGACGAGAACACTTGATCTCTATAACCAACATTCGAACCTATTCCAATTCCTAAATGATAGATATCCTTATGGGCACAAAAGAAATTCCTCTGAAGGGAGGTGGAAAAATTTTTTGGATAACCCAGATGTAGGTATTTTTTCATATTCAACTAAAATTATTAAAATAGTTCATTATTTCTTCTTTAGTGGGTGGTCCCGGTTCTACTAAATTTTCAAAAGGTTTGTAAATGTACGGATTGGGTAACTTTCTTTTAATAAAATTAGGATCATCCAAATTGTTAAACCGCAATTGGCTTGACCATCTGATACCATTTGTCGAGTTTGTTCCCGATCGATGCACCAGAAATGAATTGAAAATTAGCAAGTCCCCTTTATTCATTTCGACAGGAATGTATTTTCCTTCATCCAAAAGTCCTTCATCAATTTTACTGTAGTAGTCTACTTCGGCACATTCGTATAGTCCATCCAAATGAGAGCCCGGGATAACTTCCAACGCGCCTAATTTTATATCGCAGTTAACATAAGGATACCATATGGTCACACTATCAAGTGATCCTTGACTAGATCTCCAATCTTGATGGTCCCCTAATCTCCAGTAATGACCCTTTTTATCTAATTTCTTACTGTTAAAGAACATGCTGGGGCGCACGCTGAAATTGGGAAAATCCAAGTTCAGTGCAAGTAATAAATCCTCAATCTTTCTAGATGATGCAAGCCTCCATAGATCTATAATATGTTGTGCTTGTTTTCCAAGATTGATGAATTTTTCAGTGTCATCGTTGAATAAATCGAACAGATGCCCTTCGACTTTTTTAATGTTTTTAGGAGATGAAAAATCATTTTTTCGATCATCATCAAAACCCAATGAGAAGACTCTAAAAACTTTTAAAAGAATTGGATCTATTTCTTCATCATTAAAAAAATTTCTGATTAAAAGATATCCGTCTTTCGCAAATTTAGATTTATCAACTTTCATGATATTGTTGTCTTAAGATTATTGAGGACTTCATTCTGAATGCAATAGAATTTAGTATTGGGCGATAGATCAATGATTCTTGCCCTTATTTGAATTGCAAATATTTCACTGGCTATTAGAACGGCGTGTGGCCGATCTTTGGATAGAACACTAATATCATTAATTTTTTTTCCATGGTGTTCTGTTCCTATCTTTTCCGTAGTTTCATCGATAAAGTATGTAACAAATTGTAACATCTCCTCCCCCACGATCTCCAAAATAGTGTCGAAATAATTACCTGCACCAAATACTACGATCTGTCCATGACTATTTATTATATTATGAAACACAAGGTTAATTTCCTGTCTATACGACTTCATTCTAGAGAAATATAGCTTAAATTCATTCCGAATCCTCTCGGCAAGATTAGGTCTCAAAACTTTACTTTTCAAATTGGAAACCTTTTGAAACGACGCCGTCAATGCAAAGGGATATCCCGCTCCGGGGCTTGAATAATTTACGAGTGTAAACCCCTCTTTATTCAATAGTAATTCAAGCGTATCAATAGTATAATGATAAATATGCTCAAAGGTCATTTGAGATTCAGAATAGAAATTTTTGTAATTATTTACATCCGGTACTTCCACTATAAAATATCCATTCTCAACCAGATGATTATTAACTTTGTTAAGGAAAGCGGAAGGATCTTTTATATGCTCCATTAACAAAAAGGCCGAAATGATTTCGTACCGTTCATCAACTTTATAGTCTATAAAATCTTGATTACAAATTTCGACGCCCACTTTTTTCAAATAGGTAATATTTTCAACATAATCTCCGGTAAGGTCTATTCCAGTCGAAAGATATCCCCTTTTCTGTGATTCCAGTAGTGTAAAACCATCGCCGAAACCAATTTCTAACAATCGTTTCCCATTGGTATTTTCATCGATAAAGTCCGCTCTTTTGGATGCATTCAACACTCTGGGGTCGCTCTTATCCTCGCTTATTGATTCAAGATTCACTGGTGTCCTTAATGCCAGTTTGTAATAACGCGTTAAATTCTGATCATTGTAATCATCGTTAAAAACCACTCTGGTACATCCGCAATTCCCACACAGAATCAATTGTTGATCAAATTTAAAGTCACTATTTTGGATCGCAAAAATATGCTGCTTATTATAGATTGAAATCCAATTATTATGATCACAAATAATACAATTATTATATATCTTGTTGACCGCGTTCATTCAGAGATATTTAATATAAAGTATCCAAACCCACTAGCCCCAAAACCATTACCATTGTAGAAAACATAGAACTCTCCTTTATTTGTTGTCTCAACAATAGTGGTATATTCATTCATCAGGGCATCCCATTCCCCGTTATCAAATTTTTCCATTTTGAATGCCTCAACCTGTTTCCAGTTTTTCCCATTAATTGATTCCGACAATTCGATCCTATAACTAGCCTCCTCATTATCTCGATATTCTACCGCCTGTCGATTTGAATGCAGCATCCAATACTTACTCCCATGTTTCCAAACACATGGTCTGCCAATGGCATCGATCTTTCCAAACTTAAAATCGATACAAATATGGTTTTTCCGGTCCCAGTTTATTCCATCCTTTGATGTAGCGTATTTCACATTGTAAAAAGGCTCCGGATGATCATCGATCATTTCAATTTTCTCACAACTCAAGTACCACATTTTCCATTCTTTACCCTCTCGAAGTACACAAGGTTGACCTACCCATATCGGATCATATTTTCCTCTGTCCATAATGGGGCCTTTAAACATTTTACGAAAGGTTTTGCCCTGATCATCACTCACGGCCAAGCCTATTGATAAACGGTACGACGCAGCCTCACTCTTATTCCAGCCCGTATAGTAAAGATATAACTGGCTGTCTTTATAAACGAACCAAGAAGGCATCGTTCCCGAATCGTCGAAAGATCCTGGACTACCTTTTGTGAGCACCGGTTCTGGATGTTCATAGACTATCTTCGAGGGATTATTGGCCACTACGTCAATGAAAGAAACCGCGGAGCAACTATTGCTATCACGTGTTGAGTAAAATATTCGTGTTAAATTGTCGTCAAGTGGCAGTGCAAATGGTACTTGGGCATGCGATCGACTCCATGATTTATCTCCCTTGGGTTTGAAAATGAAACCTTTTTTCTCCCACATCATATTAATAGACATCATAGCTTAATTTGCCTTCAAGTTTTTTAGCCGGATTTCCAACATAAACACCCCATTCTTCCGTTTCTTGTTTAGTCATACTGGCTCCCATTGCAATAAGGGTCCCCTTCTTTATAGTGCTATAGTCCCGAATGGTAGCATTTACTCCAAAAAAGCAATGTGATTCTACGACACAGTGTCCGGACAAGACAACATGGGAAGTGAAGAATACATGGTCCTTAATTTCGCCGTGATGTCCAATATGATTTCCACTCCAAAGAACAACATTATTCCCGATTTTGGTAAAAGGTTGAATGGTATTATCCTCCAGGATAAAACAGTTTTCACCAATTTCATTATCAAATATAGTAGCTTTGCTACTAACGTAAGTAACAAATTTATATCCTTTCTCTTTGCCTTCCAAATAGACTTTCTCTCGCACCTGATTCATCTTTTTTGCTGTCATAGGAGCAAATAGAGAAAAATTTGATGGTGCATAATGTGAAGTGATTTCTTCGAATGGAATTACAGGAAGACCTCTAAATTCATTGGTAGTTTGATATTCTTTATTAACGGTAAAAGCTACAACCTCATGATCGGAGTCATTAGTTAGATAGAAGTGAGCCAATTCTGCCGTATCCAATAGTCCAAAGATAACTACGTTGGCCATGATTAAATTAGTTTATAATTTTTCAACATTTCACGAATCTTTTCCGTAGAATTAAACATAAGAATATCAATAATCGATAGGCCTAAAAAAGTGTCGTAATTAAATTGGGAATAAGGTACTAATTCATTTTCAATAAACGATAGTTTAACCCCTTTATCCAAAAAATAGGCTTTGTCATAAAGTTCGATCCCACCCGCTGGGTTAATATAGTGGTTGCATCCATTTTTGAGCGTAATTGAAATTAAGCGATCGGCTTTACTCTCTCCTTTAGTGTCAAAATATTGAATCGAACTTAATTCAAAAATTCTCGTCAATTTTATATGATCTGAAATTTTTATAACACTATTAATAGCCAAATCAGCAATAGTTACATGTGGTGCATTAACTATCGATTCGACAAGAGCCATCGTATCGTCGTAATAGGCGGCTTTATGATATGCTTGTTTAAGGGTAGTCAGGAAAGGAGCTATCCAATTTGAATTCTTTTGCACTTTAGTCTCGTTGATAAGCTTATTCTGTGATGCTTTAATTAGCGGGACAGTAAACATATGTTCTTTACCACCCAAAAGTATTCTATTTCGATTTATCCAACCGCGTTTTATGAAATTTACATCATCGTAAAATACAAAAGTATTCACGGCTTCAATAAGCTGAAAATAACCCAAATATGGAAATATATAGGGTTGCATTATGGCTATCTTATGGTTTACCCTTTGATCCATTTACAGATGTTATAAACGGTTTGCTCGGTTAGATCATGTGCAACTGGTAGACATAGTATTCGAGATGTGATGTCGTCGGAAATAGGCATTGAGACATTCTGAACATAATTCAGCTTATTGAGACTCGGATAAAAATACCGTCGAGGAAAAATATTTTTCTTATTCAATCTATCTAAAACTTCGAGTAGCTTCGATTCATGTTCAAAGAAGATTGGAAAGTAGGAGTAATTCCATTCGGTACCCTCCCTAATTTTAACGCTTGAAAAATTTTGTAATTCCTTTCTATAATGGTCAATAACTCGCTTTCTAGATTCAATTAAAGCAGGAATATATGGAAGTACGGCCAGACCCATTGCCGCCTGTAATTCACTCATTTTTCCATTAATCCCTACGCCCTGAAAATCTTCCTTGCCCCTATGTCCAAAGTTATGATGATAGAACAGAGAATTATACAATTCTTCATCCGAGAAAAAAATAGCGCCCCCTTCACCAGTGTGAAACAATTTGGTTGCATGAAAGCTGCAAGTACTTATATCTCCATACTCGAAAATACTTTTGCCTTTATAGGTAACCCCAAAACAGTGCGCGGCATCGTAAATAACTTTCAAATTATGTCTCTTTGCAATCGTTTCAATTGCTTCAACATAACACGGGTTTCCAAAAACATGGGTTGCCAATATCGCACTAGTTCCCTTGGTTATAGCTGCCTCTATTTTATTTTCATCAATGGTGAGATGAACGGGATCAATATCAACAAAAACCGGTGTACATTGTTCCCATACGATACTGGAAGTAGTCGCTACATAACTAAAGGGAGTCGTGATTATTTCCCCTTGAAGTTTCAATGATTTGATGGCGATCTGAATAGGTAACGTACCATTTGTCATCGCAATAACATTGGATACATCAAGATGGTCCTTCAACCGTTCTTCAAGTTCTAGAACCAACCTACCACGGTTCGTAATCCAATTAACATCCCAAGCACGTCTCAGGATTTCATTGTATTCCTCTAGTGGTGGGAGAAATGTTTTGGTGACGTGTATCATTATTTTTCACTCGTTTTATTTTCCCAAGGAAAAGAATCATACTTAGGTTTCCTATTCAAGAATTTACAAAGCTTTAAATAGGCATCATTTTCTGAAACGTTGATAACAAGCAAGTTATCTTTAAACCTGAAATAATCGATTACCGCTGCATTATGAGCATTATAAAATTCTTTTAAGGTAGTTGCGTCATACGGATCGTCCTCTTCGGACAGACCAAACACTTTTTTTCTCACTTCGGCTCGATATCCTTTATAACGATATTCCGAACTTTTAAGATCCTCCCAACTCGGTAGTTTATCATCATCTGTAACCGTTTTAGTATGAAAGTTCACAAGTGAATTATACCACTGTTCATCAGAGTTCCTTATTGTTAGAATAAATTTGGCATTAGTGAAATATTGATCCAGAGCGACATATGTGTATTTAAAGCAAAAGGGGGCATCTTGAAAAGCATCAGCAGATTTACAAAATTTCAGGATTGCCTTAAAATTTCTGCGGGCATAATCATCGAGTAAGTTTTCAGCTTCTACTTGATTCCCAAGTTTGTATCCAAAATCTCTTAAGGCCTTCTCGACAGAAGTTGTTCCAGTTTTCCCGGTACCAATGCAAAAGATCTTAATTTTGTTTCTGCTCCTATTCATTAATATTAATATCCGAATTTATCAAAGCTACGTTTGTTCGTGGCACCTGTTTAAATTTTGGTTGCCTCTTTTATATTCCAATCCAAATCCACCTTTAGAGGTGCCTTACTTTTTCCCATCCATTCCCCAAATCCTCTTTTATTCTCCAGAACCTGGAAAGATATTACATCATCTAGTTTACGAATCACTTCTTTTTTATTCCGAACAAACAGAACATTAATAAAAAACTCTTCGGAACTAAAAAATTTGGAAGGAAATGAAACCACATGCTCAAGCACGCTAGACATACCTACATTGGTGAAGTTTTCACTTAATCCACTTCCAGAAGTCAATACATAATTTCCGTTGGCATCCTTTAACTGAATGGTAGTGTCAACTTGTTCTGCCCTGTCTATCTTTTCAAAAACAATACTTACCTCAATTGCATCCGAAAATTCCATAAACTCATCCGGTCGTTTGTCCACTGCCTTTGCGATTATGGAAATGGGTCTTATGATACCAGTTCCAGTTGCCTCTTCTTCTAAAAAGTAAGCTGTATTTCTTATACTCCCCATGGACGTACATAATTTTAGATAGTGGTCGATAGCTGCATCCGTATCCCCCTCAAAAACCATGTAACCATTGTCTATCACTATTGCTTTGGTACACAAACTCTTAACGGCAGCCATATTGTGGCTAACGAACAAAACGGTTCTACCATCACCACGGCTTATCTCCTGCATCTTACCAATCGCCTTTTTTTGAAATTCGGCATCTCCAACCGCCAATACTTCATCGATCACCAAAATATCCGGTTCCAAATGTGCCGCCACCGCAAATGCCAAGCGTACCGTCATCCCACTGCTATATCGCTTGGTAGGCGTGTCAATATACAGCTCACAACCCGAAAACTCAATAATCTCATCGATCTTAGCTGTAATTTCAGCTTTGGTCATTCCCAGGATAGCGCCATTGAGATAGATATTCTCCCTTCCTGTCAATTCGGGATGAAAGCCGGTTCCCACCTCAAGCAGGGAGGCAATGCGTCCGCGGGTCTTGATAACTCCCGTTGTTGGACTCGTTACCCGGGACAATAATTTTAAGAGCGTCGATTTTCCAGCTCCATTTTTCCCAATGATTCCCAACACTTCCCCCTTTTCCACTTCAAAATTAATATCGTTCAATGCCCAAACATAGTCTTCGGTTGCTTTCTGACTTCTATCATTCACACCACCAACCTTTAGGTAAGGATCCTCCTTCCCTATTATTCGATGCCAAACCCGATTGAGATCGTGTACCAGAGACCCGGTACCCACCAATCCCAAGCGATACTGCTTCGAAATATTTTCAGCTTTTAAAATGATCTCTTTCATTAAACGGTATCTATAAATGTTTTTTCGGTTCGATTGAATAAGATCAACCCAATAAAAAATATAATAAGTCCCAACGTGGCTGTTATTCCCAAATGGAGCCAATTGAAATGTAGGTTATCTGTGGCGAACAGAGAATATCGAAAGCCCTCAATGATCTGCGCCAAGGGATTGTAGTCTACCACCCAGGAATACTCTGGTGCTTTCTTTCTTAATTCACCGATTGGATAGGGAACAGCCGACACATACATTAATAACTGTAAAGCAAAACCGACCAGAATCGAAAGGTCTCTGTATTTTGTTGTAAAAGTCGAAATGATCATTCCCAGTCCCAGTCCATAGACCCCCATAAGTATAATGAATAAAGGTAGTAGCAACAAATGAGCATCGGGAGCAATTTCAGCTCCATTGTACACATAATAAACGTAAAATATAACCAGAATGAGCATTTGGATCCCAAATTTGAAAAGATTAGAGATCACTTTTGACAATGGGACAATAAAGCGAGGAAAATAGACCTTACCAAAAATCCCCGAATTTGCCTTAAAAGTATTGGATGTACCTCCCAAACAGATCCTAAAATAATTCCAAGCCGTGATTCCCGACAGGTTGAATAAAAATGCCGGAACGGCTCCTGTATCTATGGCTGCAATATTATTGAATATTAACGTAAATATGATCGAAGTAAAGAGGGGCTGGATGAAGAACCACAAGGGGCCCAGCACCGTTTGTTTGTAAACCGTGACGATATCCCGTTTCACGAAGAGGAGCAGTAAGTCACGATAACGCCAGATCTCTTTAAAATTAAGATCGATCAGTTTCCGTTTTGCGGAGATCTCATACAACCAGGGTTCTTGCTTCATACTCATTGTGAACTAAATTTTTTCCAAGTGATCTTCATTCCTTCCGCTGCAGAAAATTGTGGATCATAGCCTAATAATTTTTTCGCCTTGTCGATATTGGCAAGTGAATCCCGTACATCACCTTTACGGTCGGGGCCATGATGGGCTTCTATATTTTTTTCTGAAATGACTTTTAATTCACTCCATAAAGTGTTCAAACTAATTCTATCGCCATACGCCACATTAAAGACCTCATTTACGGCCTCTTCCGAAGCAAAGAAAGCCTTCACATTGGCAGCCACGGCATTTTCAACAAAGGTGAAATCCCGGGTCTGCTCTCCATCTCCATTGATGGTAGGCGGTTGATTGTCCATCAAGGCCTGCATAAATAAGGGAATCACCGCTGCATAGGCACCCGTTGGACTCTGTTTGGGACCAAATACATTGAAATATCGAAGTCCGATAGTAGCCGTACCATAGGTTTTATAAAAGACATCCGCATACAATTCATTTACCAATTTGGTGACCGCATAAGGAGATAGTGGCTTTCCTATGACTCCTTCCACTTTAGGTAGTTCGGTACTGTCACCATAGGTAGAACTTGAGGCAGCATACACCAATCGCTTTACGGAAGCACTTCCTTTTTGAGCCACCAACATATTGAGAAAGCCTCCTATATTCACATCGTTCGTTGTAACCGGATCATTAATAGATCGGGGAACCGAGCCTAATGCTGCCTGATGCGAAACATAGTCAATTCCTTCCATAGCGCGTTTACAGGTATCCAAATCGCGAATATCTCCTTCCATAAATTCGAAATTGGGGTGGCTTGCAAATTCATCGAGATTGGCCTTAAAGCCGGTCGCCAAATTATCCAGCACACGTACCTTACCCGCCGAAAATTTCAACAGATATTCCACGAGATTCGAGCCAATAAAGCCCGAGCCTCCGGTAACGAGAAAATTTAATTGTGATAGGTCTTGTGTATGATATGGGGTATTGTACACTCTGTTTGTTTTAGTCTTGATTCGCGAACCGAGATTCGTGATTCGTGATTCGTGAACCGTGATTCGTGATTCGTGATTCGTGAATAGTGAATAGTAAATGGTCAATCATAATTTATTTCTAATGTAGTTTCTAAATCCTAAAAGTAATTGTTTCTCATCTTTAATTAAATTGGTTATAGATTTATCTTTTTCTAAAAATCCTAACCTAATAGCGATAAGGTATTGTGTTTCTAGTTCTGCCAATTACCCTGTTGCTATGCTTAAAAATTGCAATAACTCTTTATCACTTTTTCTTGCGGCCCCTTCTGCAATATTTGAAGGAATAGAAACCGCAGAACGTCTAATTTGTGAAGTCAATCCAAATTTTTCAGAATCTGGAAAATCCCTCGAAAAAGAATAAACACATTCGACTAGCTCCATTCCCTTTTTCCAGACATCTAAATCTTTATGATCCATTTACTTCCATATTAATCAACTCACTTCTCACTTCTCACTTCTCACCTGGCACCTCTCACTTCTCATTTCTCATTTCTCCCTTCTCAACATCCACCACTAGAGCCTTCCGTCGATAATTTTTTGGTCTAAAAAGGCTTTTACATCAAATATTACAGCGGTATCGTTCAAATATTCCTTCACATTCATGTCTTTGAACTTCGAATGAGCTACTGCTAAAATGACCGCATCATAATTTTTCTTAAGTTCCACTCTGTCTGAAATCAGCGGCAAATTAAATTCCTGTGAAACTTCGGCAGCATTCGCCCACGGATCGTGTACATCAATATTGAGGTTGTATTTTTGCAACTCAGTGATCACGTCGATCACCTTGCTGTTTCGTATATCGGGGCAATTTTCTTTAAATGTGATTCCTAAAACAAGGACGTTTCCACCCTTCACCTTACATTCCTTTTGGATCATAAGGCGAACTACCTCCTGGGCTACATAATTGCCCATTCCGTCGTTCATGCGCCGTCCGGCAAGAATAATTTCGGGATTATAACCCTCTTCCATCGCCTTTTGTGCCAGGTAATAGGGATCCACTCCTATACAGTGGCCACCTACCAATCCCGGAGTGAACTTTAGGAAATTCCACTTGGTTCCTGCTGCTTCCAAAACGGCTTGGGTATCGATTTCAAGCAATCGGAAAATTTTGGACAGTTCATTCACAAAGGCAATATTGATATCACGCTGCGAATTCTCGATCACCTTGGCAGCTTCGGCTACCTTAATAGAAGGTGCCAGATGTGTTCCTGCAGTGATTATGGATGCGTACAAACCATCAATATAAGCGGCGGCCTCTTCCGTAGAACCCGAAGTAACCTTTAATATTTTGGTCACCGTATGCTCTTTATCCCCCGGATTAATTCGCTCAGGGGAATAACCTGCATAAAAATGGGTATTGAATTTTAGTCCGCTGATCTCCTCCAAAATGGGTACACAAATATCTTCGGTAACCCCCGGATACACAGTAGATTCATAGATCACAACATCTCCATTTTTCAGCACTTTTCCTACCGTCTCGCTTGCTTTTTGTAAGGGTATGAGTACGGGTTGGTTGTGCTTATTGGTGGGCGTTGGCACCGTAACGACAAACACTTGAGCGTCGCGTAATATTTGCGGATCATCTGTAACAGTGAGTCCCACTTCGTTGCCATGTAAAGCACCTTGCAATTCCTCATCACTTACCTCGAGGGTACGATCATCTCCCTGCTGTAGTTGGGAAACACGGGCTGCATTAATATCGAAACCAATTACTTGATATTTATTCGCAAAGGCGACTGCCAATGGCAAACCTACATAGCCTAAACCGATAACTGCGATCGTCGGATTTTCTTTCATATTACATCTCACCTTTCGGGAGTATTATATTAATTAAACACGGAGTTAAACAGATATTTTATGTCCTTGGACAAACTCCAATGTGTAATATATTGCTTATTTATATTCACCTTATCGGGCCAGATCACCTCGTCATTGTATTTCAAGGGATCTACTTGTTCCAAAAGTAAGGCGTCTTCATTGCGGTATTTTAGTGTTGCCGGCCCGGTGATTCCTGGTTTTACTTTAAGTATCATTTTGTCTTCTCCCACCAATTGATCTGCGTATCCCGGTATATCGGGTCGGGGACCAACCCAACTCATAGTGCCTTCGAGCACGTTAAAGATTTGAGGTAATTCATCCAACTTGGTTTTACGAAGCCATCTTCCGAAGGCAGTTTCACTATTTTTAATCGCGACAATATCATGGTGGCTCTTCCCTTTTAAAGAACGAATTTTATACAAATTGAATGTCTCTCCCTCATAACCAATTCGCGCCTGAACAAAGAGTCCATTTTTTGCCGTGCTAATGCTTGCAATCAACAGGAACACGAGCATTGGAATTATAATTATTGGTAAAAGAAGAATCGATAGTAGCAGATCAAACAGTCTCTTAAGTACGCGTTGCTTTTTTGTTAGCATATCTTGCCGAGATTAGAATTGAATCAATTACCTACTACTTTTTCTTCCTTCCGAACCAACGGCGAATTCGTTGCATCACGGTAGGTTTTGCATCCTCATCGTGATAACCGTGTCCGCCATATCCGTAGCCATATCCATAACCATAGCCGTATCCATAGCCGTATCCATACCCATATTTGGCCTTTCCTTCGAAGAAATTGAGTACAAAACTAATATTGGACACTTCTCCGGTTTTGTATTTATCGTTGATCAAACCAAACATACCTCTTTTGGTATAATTCTGTCGGACCAAATATACTGTTGCATCGGCAAATTTTACCAATTCCAGTGAATCGGAAACGAGTCCAACGGGTGGCGAATCCAAGACCACATAATCATACTTTTCTTTCAAACCTTTGATTAGGTCTTCCATGCGCTCACTCATGAGTAATTCGGATGGGTTTGGAGGAATGGGCCCAGCGGTAATCACATCTAATGATGGGATCATTGTCTTCTGAACAATATCATCTTCGGTAGCGTCTCCTATGAGGTAATTCACGACTCCCAGATCGTTGTTGATATCAAAATCACCAAAGATCTTGGGTTTCCGAAGGTCAAGACCTATCAATACTGTTTTCTTCTCACTGAGCGCAAAAACAGATGCTATATTGATGGAGCAAAAAGTTTTACCTTCCCCACTAATAGACGATGTCACTAATACTGTTTTACTGCCCGAAATTCCCTGTTTTTTATACATGAATTGCAGGCTGGAACGCAATCCTCTAAAGGCCTCGGCTATGGCGGATTTCGGCTTTTCGATCACCGCTAAATTACTATTCAACTTACTTTTCCCAATGACTCCCAAAATTGGGATTTTGGAAAGACGTTCGATGTCCTTTGCAGTGTGAATGCGCGTATCAAAAAATACACGAACAAAGACAAATAAAAATGGGATCAACGCGCCAAATAACAATGCCAAAATATAATTAAGTTGGGTATTGGGTCCTATCTTCCCCCCACCCGTATCCTTGGCAGAATCAATAACAAGCACATCGCTTACATTGGCAGCTTTCACTAATCCGGCTTCACTTCGTTTAGCAAGAAACAAATTGTAGGTTCCTTGACTTAAACTATATCTGCGTTCGATCTTCAATAATTCCTGTTGTTCCTTGGGTAATTTTCTAATTTGAGCTTCATACTCCCCAATGTCCTTCCTGACCCTTACTAATTCTTGATTTTTCAGTCCTTTGCTCGACGTTATGTTTTCCAATAGTACACGCTTGATAGCATCAATTTGTCTATCGATATCGTCAAATACCGGGGCTCCTTCCTGGTAGGAATATTCCAGTGTAGAACGCTGTTGTGCCTTACCCACTATTTGAGATACCGCCTGGCTAATGCTACTTTCATTTATCCCGGCCACCGAGGGTGCAGGAACATCACGATAATCCGTACGATTAATTAGATAATTTTCAAGTGTATTGTAATAATTCAATTCACGGTTAATACTCTCTTCTTTGGCATCTAATATGTTTAATTTATCATTGATCTCTCGGCCCTCACTTTGTAGATTGAAAATGGCATTTTTGTCCTTAAAGGTGTTCAATTCATCTTCAACGGTGGACAATTCCTTCGATTTCACCTGAAGACTACTGTCAATAAAATCTATCGTCTTGGTAGCGAATAAATTTTTACGCTCCAGCATACCATCGCTTAGAACTGAAGCAGAGGAATTGAGATAGTCCACCAATTTAAATTTATTGGTACCATTGATCCGCATTCTAAGTACAGATGATCCCTTGGACTCGGGCGCCACATTCACGTTGAGATAATGTTTTACAGATCCGTCAAAATTTCTAAAGGTAAAATAAAAGGGTGTCCCCGGCTTGACGGCCGTCTTTGGGTTTCTGTAAATAATTCCACTGAAAAATGGTAGTGTAATGCTATCTCCCAACGTAAAATCCTGTGAAAATTCCTGTGCTTCCACAGGCAAATAGATCAGTCTCTTTTTAGAATTATAAACCTGATGTCTTCTTTGTCCACTTTGGAGAACATCAAAACCTAATGTAAAAGTTTCATGATCTTTAAAAATAACTTTAAACTGTTGATTCAATAATTGAGGTTGTGTGGTATCTACCTTTATTAGAAAAGGAGTCTTCTTATACGCATCTTCAAGCTGATACTTTCCTTCTCGCTGATACACCAGGTAGTACTGCAAGCGCTCCACTACCTTCTCATTATGGGTTCTTGATTTTAATGTTATCAGCGCCGTATTCACCTTATCTGTAGTTCCTCCCCAATTAAAAGTTAAGCTGGTATTGCTCGTAAAAAATGGGTTTTGATCATCCTTTATGGAAACCATATTGGAAATCTGATAAATGGGCAGTTTCCGAACATTTACATAGTAGGCAATACTAAATGCAATGGCCAGAGATATAAGAAAAAGCGGCCAATAACTAAGAAGCTTCATCAAAAATCCCTTAAAGTCGAAAGTTGATTGTACTTCGTTTATTTGAAATTCCTCACTCATAGTTTATAGCCTTACAAAAAGTAATATAGTTGTGGTGAGAGCAGTGATAACACTCAAAATAACTGTAAATGACTGAAGTCCGGTCGTACCAAAACCGATCGATTTTTGCGGCAGTGGGTTAATAATGATCAAATCGTTGGGTTGAATAAAATAATAGGGAGAACTCATGGCGTCGATCGATGTGAGGTCCAAATGATGCACTTTTTGGCCTAGCGGATACTGCCTAATTATTACGACGTTCGTTTTATCCCCAGTCACAGGAATATCCCCACTATTCCCAATTGCCTCCATGATGGTAGCTTGATCCCGGGGAATGATATTGGACCCCGATCTTCCTATTTCCCCATTGATGGTATACCTAATTCCAGCCAACTTAACGGTGACAAAGATGTTAGCCTCCTTCTTAAAATAATCTTTTAGTAATCGCGCCTCTATTTTCTCACGTATCTCGTCAACGGTAAGTCCCAAAACCGGCATTTCACCCAAGGTGGGAATTCGAATATTTCCCCGCTCATCTACTTTAAATCCATCATAGTATAACCGTTGTTCGTTGGTAGCATTGGGATTTGCTTCACTTACAGGGTTGAAAATATTAACCAAATTATCATCGAGTGCTTTCACTCGTATACTCATTAGATCGTTGATCTGAACGCGATAGGGTTCCGGCCTTTTTTGAATAGGAATTAAACTGTCAACCTTGGATTCTCCATCTTCTTGTAGGTAGGTGAGTTGTTTTTGTGAAATGCATGAAGAAAGGCAAATCGCAATGCCAAGAAAATAGAATAGGTACTTCAAATTCATAGTAGGCTGGGTTGTAATTCAACAAATATAACGTAAGCTAGGTAATAATGAAATATATTTTCTGATAACTGCCCAAAATCTCTTTATTTTGCAGCAAAAGCGTAAAATGAACTATCTCTCGGTCGAGCAAATATCAAAGTCGTATGGAGAACGAGTATTGTTTCGGGATATTTCCTTCGGAATTAACCAAGGCCAAAAGATAGGTTTTGTTGCGAAGAACGGAACGGGTAAAACCTCACTGCTAGATATACTTTCGGGGGCAGATACACCGGATGAAGGGCGGGTGGTCTACCGAAAAAATCTGAGGGTTTCCTTCCTTTCACAGGAGCCCGTCCTCGATCCGAAACTTACTATAGAGGAAACTATATTCTCATCAGAAAATCCCATTCTCAAAGTAATCTCGGCCTACGAAAAAGCGCTACAGCAGCCAGATGATACGGAAGCTTATCAAAAGGCATTCGACGATATGGATGCGCATCAGGCATGGGATTTTGAGACAGTCTACAAGCAAATTCTTTTTAAATTCAAACTGGAAAACCTTTCTCAAAAAGTATCCAACTTAAGCGGAGGACAAAAGAAACGATTGGCATTGGCCAATGCCCTCCTTGCCCAGCCGGACCTATTGGTCATGGATGAACCCACCAACCATCTGGATCTGGAGATGATCGAATGGTTGGAGGCTTTTTTTGCCAAGGAAAACATCACTTTGTTCATGGTAACTCATGACCGCTATTTTCTGGAGCGTGTCTGCAATGAAATGGTAGAATTGGATGAAGGAATTTTATACAGCTACAAAGGCAACTACAGCTACTATCTTGAGAAACGGGATGCCCGCATCGAAAATTTTGAAACTGAAACAGCCAAGGCCAAACAACTTTATAAAAAAGAATTGGATTGGATGCGTCGCCAACCCAAAGCGCGAACCACAAAAAGTAAATCTCGAATCGACGACTTTGCCGAAATTAAATCACGAGCCCATCAACGGAGAAACGACCATGAACTGGAATTGGAACTCAATATGGAGCGCATGGGGACTAAGGTGGTAGAACTGCACGGCATTTCAAAATCCTTTGACGATATCAAGCTTTTTGAAAAATTCGACTACAACTTTCTTAGAGGCGAACGCGTTGGGATCATAGGTAAAAATGGAACCGGTAAATCCACTTTTCTCAATATCATTACCGGAAGTTTAAAACCAGATTCAGGGAAAGTCGTGATTGGCGACACGGTAAAATTTGGTTACTACACCCAAAAGGGAATGCACATAAAAGAGGGGCAAAAAGTGATCGATGTGGTTCGAGAATTTGGAGATTATATTCCGTTGAAAAAAGGGCGGCAGATCTCAGCACAACAACTTTTGGAACGCTTTCTTTTTGACCGAAAGAAGCAGTACGATTATGTTGAAAAATTGAGCGGTGGGGAACGAAAACGACTGTATTTGTGTACCGTTCTTATAAAAAATCCAAATTTCCTGATCCTCGATGAACCAACGAACGATTTGGATATTGTGACTCTCAATGTACTCGAAAGTTTTTTACTCGATTTTCCCGGCTGTTTGATCGTGGTGTCCCACGATCGGTATTTTATGGATAAGATCGTGGATCACTTGTTTGTTTTCCGCGGAAATGGCCTCATAACCGACTTCCCCGGTAATTATTCCGATTTTAGAACGTACGAAGACAGCGCTCCTAAGGAGCGCTCGGCTTCCGAAGAAACCGCAAAGCCTAAAAACGAATGGAAAAAAGACAGCTCAAAAGCAAAACTGAGCTACGGCGAACAGAAGGAACACCAGAAACTGGAAAAGGAGATCGCTAAATTGGAGAAGGAACGGGAACTATTGCAAAACAAATTTGCCACCGAGAATTGGGATGGCGATGAGATCAATAAACAATCGATAAAACTGCAGGAGATGATCGATGCCATCGAATTGAAAACAGAACGCTGGTTCGATCTGTCGGCAAAGCTGGAGGAATAATGATCATGCCTCCTCGAGCGCAGTCGAGAGGTTTTTAATTCTGAAATAGGTCTCGACTGCGCCGGTCTACCGACAGGCAGGCTCGACCAAACAAACCAATACATTTGCTACACCAAATAAAGTCATATCTCAAATTTTACCTTCGCTCCACAAACAAACATGGAGTCCACTCCCCTTTTGTTTATGATCTCGTTACCCAATGTTTCAATGATAAGACTGTATATTCTGAGTATGCTATTCTGAAAAAACACAGAAAGACCTTATTAATTAGCAAGGAATCGATTTCGGTGACCGACTTTGGTGCCGGTTCCCGGGTTTTCAAAACAAATGAACGGAAGGTGGCCGCCATTGCCAAAAATGCGGGTATTGCCGAACGAAGACAACGATTGTTATTTAGATTGGTTCGTTATTTCAAGCCGGAACGGGTATTAGAATTGGGCACTTCCCTGGGATTGGGGTCTATCGCACTTGCCCTAGGAGTCCAATCCGGGAACGTATTGACCGTGGAGGGATGTCACAATACATCAACAAAGGCACAAGAATTATTTGATAAATTTAATCTGAAGAACATTCGGCTTAAAAATGAGACCTTCGAGGAATTTTTAAAGGACTCATCCATCGATTGGGATCTGGTTTATATAGACGGAAATCATAGTAAAGAACGGACACTTCGGTATTTTGACATCCTAAAAGAATCGGCCGCCAATGACTCGGTATTCATTTTTGATGATATTTACTGGAGTCCTGAAATGACCCAAGCCTGGATGGAAATATGTGCTCATCCCAAAGTATCTGTGAGTATCGATACCTTTCAATGGGGCCTTATTTTCTTCCGAAGAGAACAGGAGAAACAACATTTCACGATAAGAGTGTAACAAGGGCATCCCGCAAGCGTCTTATGCTAAAAACTGCTATATTGCAGTCTACTTTAACCGGCCACAAATAGTATGAGTTTAGTCATTAAAATTCGAAAAATTGTTAGAGATTTTCCACTTGGGCAAGAGATCGTTCATGTTCTAAAAGGTATCGATCTGGATATTGAGAAAGGAGATTATGTGGCATTGATGGGACCCTCGGGGTCGGGGAAATCTACTTTAATGAATTTATTAGGTTGTCTTGATACACCCACATCGGGATCCTATCTTCTCAACGGAAAAGATGTGAGCAGCATGTCCGATGATCAATTGGCCGAAATACGAAATAATGAAATAGGGTTTGTGTTTCAAACATTTAACCTGCTCCCACGTACCACGGCACTCGAGAATGTTGCATTACCCATGATCTATGCGGGAGCTTCTAAAAAAGTACGCACTGCCCGAGCCGAAGAGGTTTTAACAGATGTGGGATTGGCAGATAGAATGGACCATAAACCCAATCAGTTATCCGGAGGGCAGCGACAACGTGTCGCGGTTGGCCGTGCCTTGGTGAATAGGCCTTCGATCATATTGGCCGATGAGCCCACCGGGAATTTGGACTCCAAAACTTCCGAAGAGATCATGAAACTCATCGATGACATCCACAAAGCCGGTAACACTGTTATTTTGGTGACCCACGAAGAAGAGATCGCAGAGCGTGCCCACCGGGTTATTCGACTTCGTGACGGGATGGTTGAAAGTGATGTGAGGCAAAAATAAGTACCTTTACGCCATGGAAACTGTTCAGGAGACTCTTGAAAAAAATAAAAAGCAAAAGGAATTTTATAACCACAAGAAAAAGTCGCTACCGACCAAATTGTGGTCATTCGTACGCGAAAAATCTTTAAAGAACATCCGTAAGGAATTACGAATTCTGGAAGAATCCTATGCACTCCACAAAGAATGGATGGGCGATCTCTCCCAAAAAAAAGTACTCGATCTGGGATGCTTTTCGGGCAATGCCTTATCCACTTATGCCGCCGAAAACTCAAAAGAATATATAGGAATTGACCTTAGCGACGTGGCCATCACCAGATTGAACGCCAAGATCGAACATTTACCACATGCCAAGGCCGTTGCACAAGATTTCTTCTCATCCGAGTTTCAGGACGAACAATTCGATCTTATTTATGCCTACGGTGTACTTCATCACTTTAGCAATGTTGATAATTTGATAGAAAAACTGAACGAAAAATTGGCCGCTGGAGGGCAGATCATTAGCTATGACCCCTTAGAAACCAGCCGTCCCATTTGGCTTTTGAGAAAATTGTACCGCCCCTTCCAGTCAGACGCGGCATGGGAATGGCCATTCAATAGAAAGACCATCCGTAAATTTGAACAGCACTTCGAGGTTTTGGAAAAGCGTGGTGTACTTGGGAAATCAAAGTGGTATTTTGTTATTAATCTATTACCGTTTTCGAAAGAGAAAAAATTAAAATGGGGGCAAAAAGCACATCGCAAGGACTGGGAAAAATCTGCCCGATCGAACGCTCATTTGTTCAAATGTATGCAGCTGAATATGCTAATGCAAAAAAAATAAGAATTTCATAATTGTCTCCTGCAATTAAGCTTTGCATTTGTTTTTTGGAATAATCAAAGGTATCTTCGTGACATGGACTCTTCTTGGCTTTCAAACCCGTTTGTTTTGGTTATTGGTGGTATCTTATTGCTGTTGATCCTGTATTTTTGGAGTCGGGCGAACACGAATAGAAATAGGGAGCGTCGCCGTAGAAGTTTCAGAAAAAATTATTACGATCGTAAAAAGGAGAAAGATGAATCTTCCTAGCTGCCGTATCATTCAGAAGCTTGAATTTTACAGTTACTAGAGCAACGCATAAACCATGAAAATCTATACCAAGACCGGCGATAAAGGAACTACTGCCCTGTTTGGCGGCACTCGTGTCCCAAAACATCACATTCGCATTGAAAGCTATGGAACCGTGGATGAACTCAATTCGCATATTGGGCTCATCAGAGACCAGGAGATCGATCCCAGATCTAAGGAATTACTCATTCATATTCAGGATAAGTTGTTTACAGTAGGCGCCATTCTAGCTACCGATCCGGAGAAAGCAGTGCTTAAGAGCGGCAAGGAACGGTTGAACATCCCAAAAATTGATCCGGCGGATATCCAACTTTTAGAGACAGAAATGGATACCATGGAGGCTCAATTACCTCCCATGACCCATTTTGTCCTTCCCGGGGGGCATACGACGGTGTCATATTGTCACATAGCACGCTGTGTTTGCCGTCGCGCTGAGCGTTTAGCCACCTTTCTTCACGAGAATGAACCCATAGATGACCATGTTTTGAAGTATTTAAACAGGCTATCAGACTACCTATTTGTACTGGCACGGAAATTGTCCAAAGACTTGCAGGCTGAAGAGATAAAGTGGGTGCCCAAAAAATTATAGGCACAAAATGTTTCTTTTCTAAAACGCTGTTTCACAGCTGTTTAAAATCGTTCTTTAAAATTCAGCAGAAATAATTCTATTTTTTCTTGGCTTTTTCAGTTAAAAAATTATTTTTGCAAAAAGTTAAACATTTAATTCTGTTATGTATTGGACATTAGAATTAGCATCCTATTTAAGTGATGCGCCCTGGCCGGCAACGAAAGATGAGTTGATCGACTACGCTATTAGAACCGGAGCTCCTTTGGAAGTTGTGGAAAATCTTCAAGCAATTGAAGATGAAGGTGACTCGTACGACTCTATCGAAGAAATCTGGCCAGATTATCCCACAGATGATGATTATTTGTGGAACGAAGACGAGTATTAACATCGATTATAAAGTTGTTGCCCGGCAATGACTTCACGATAAATTAACCGAAAAAGCCTCAAATTTGAGGCTTTTTTTGGCTCAAAACCGAAGCGTTAAAAACCGTAAAACCTCTTGCCTATCTGGTTTTTTTACAGTTTTTTTGTGCTGGTGAATCAGCGGAGAAATTCCCCTGCTTTGTGCCGTAAACCGAATAAGATATATGGGACTTTTAGACAACGTATTAAAAGTATTTGTAGGAGATAAATCCAAAAAAGATATAGGCGAAATTCAACCTATTGTCGAAGAGATAAAGAAACACGAAGCAGCTATCGAAAGTCTGTCGCTGGATGAACTGCGAGGGAAGTCGGAATACTTTAAAAATAAGATCAAGGAAGACCAAAAGGAGATCCAAGAGCAGATCGATAAGCTCCAGCTGGAAGCCGATGAAGAAAAGGATATCGATAAGAAAGAAGATATCTATAATGAGATCGATAAGCTCCTGGAAGATCGATACGAAGTTGAAAAGAAATCCCTCGATACGATCCTCCCGGAAGCTTTTGCCGTTATAAAAGAAACTGCAAAGCGATTTAAAGATAATGAAACACTTACCGTAACCGCATCGGCATACGATCGGGAACTTTCCGGCTCCAAAGAATACGTCACCCTGGATGGTGAGAAGGCTATTTGGAATAACTCCTGGGATGCTGCCGGGAAAGAAGTTACCTGGGACATGGTACACTACGATGTGCAGTTAGTTGGTGGTGTCGCACTTCATCAAGGAAAAGTAGCCGAAATGCAAACCGGGGAAGGAAAGACCCTGGTCGCAACCTTACCGGTTTACCTGAACGCACTTGCCGGAAACGGCGTGCACCTGGTGACTGTAAACGATTATCTGGCACGTCGTGACAGCGCATGGATGGCTCCTATTTTCGAATTTCACGGTCTTACCGTGGATTGCATCGACAATCATAGGCCCAATAGCGAAGAAAGAAGAAAAGCATACAACGCAGATGTAACCTATGGAACCAATAATGAGTTTGGATTCGACTACCTGCGTGATAATATGTCTCACAGCCCCACTGATCTTGTGCAAAGACCCCATCACTATGCAATTGTGGATGAAGTGGATAGTGTATTGATCGATGACGCACGTACACCCTTGATCATTTCAGGGCCGGTACCCGAGGGTGATCGTCATGAGTTTAACGAATTGAAACCCAAGATCGCGGATCTGGTGGCCGTGCAACGCAAATATTTAACAGGGGTTTTATCTGAAGCAAAACGGCTCATCAAAGAAGGAGACGTAAAAGAAGGTGGATTTCAATTGCTGCGAGTTTTCAGAGGGCTTCCAAAGAACAAGGCGCTTATTAAGTTTTTATCTGAAGAAGGGGTAAAACAGATCCTTCAGAAGACGGAAAACTTCTACATGGCCGATAACAATCGCGAAATGCCAAAGGTAGATGCCGAGCTGTATTTTGTGATCGATGAAAAAACAAATCAAGTAGATTTATCCGATAAAGGGGTGGACTATCTCTCCGGAACCGAAGATCCCGATTTCTTCGTAATGCCGGAAATTGGAACTGAGATCGCCAAGATCGAAAACCAGGGTCTCACCCCTGAAAAAGAAGCCGAATTGAAGGAAGAGCTCTTCCGTGATTTTGGAGTGAAGAGTGAGCGCATCCACACTATGAGTCAGCTTTTGAAAGCCTATACCATGTTCGAAAAAGACGACCAGTATGTGGTGATGGAAAACAAAGTATTGATTGTAGATGAGCAAACCGGTCGTATCATGGACGGCCGTCGTTACAGCGACGGACTGCACCAGGCGATCGAAGCCAAGGAAAATGTAAAGATCGAAGCCGTTACCCAGACTTTTGCGACGGTGACGCTTCAGAATTACTTCCGAATGTACCGTAAACTATCTGGTATGACGGGTACGGCAGTTACGGAAGCCGGGGAACTTTGGGAGATCTACAAATTGGATGTGGTTGAGATCCCCACCAACAGACCCATCGCCCGAAAGGATAAGGAGGATAAGATCTACAAGACGAAACGTGAAAAGTACAATGCCGTCATCGAAGAAGTTGCAGAGCTCTCCGAAGCCGGTCGTCCAGTGTTGATTGGTACTACTTCGGTTGAGATTTCGGAGTTGCTAAGCCGAATGTTAAGCATCCGAAACGTGCCACATAATGTCTTGAACGCGAAACTCCACAAAAAAGAAGCCGATATCGTAGCCGAGGCAGGAAACGCCGGGGTCGTAACTATCGCAACCAACATGGCAGGTCGTGGAACCGATATTAAACTGAGTGATGAAGTAAAAGCAGCCGGAGGTTTGGCCATCGTGGGTACAGAACGTCATGATTCCCGACGTGTGGACAGACAGCTACGTGGACGTAGTGGACGACAGGGAGATCCCGGAAGTTCGCAGTTCTATGTTTCGTTGGAAGATAATTTAATGCGCCTTTTTGGTAGTGATCGAATTGCCAAAATGATGGACCGGATGGGACTTAAGGAAGGGGAAGTGATCCAGCATTCCATGATCTCGAAATCCATAGAACGCGCGCAGAAAAAAGTGGAAGAGAATAACTTCGGAATTAGAAAACGCTTGCTCGAATATGATGATGTAATGAACGCACAGCGTGAGGTGGTGTACAAACGACGCTACCATGCCTTGTTTGGAGAACGACTTCGAGTTGATATTGCCAACATGATCTACGATACCGCCGAGGTCATTTCAGAATCAAACAAACTAGCCGACGATTATAAGAATTTTGAATTCGAATTGATCCGCTATTTCTCAATGAGCTCTCCCGTTTCAGAAAATGAGTTCAAAGACGGAACGGTTCCAGATATTGCCGGAAAAATATACAAAGCGGCCTACGAGCATTACAATGATAAGATGACCCGAAATGCAGATATGGCATTTCCGGTGATCAAAAATGTGTACGAAACACAAAAAGATAAGTACAAGCGAATATTGGTTCCATTTACAGACGGAGTAAAAACGCTCAATGTAGCCACCGATCTCGAAAAGGCGTACGAAACACAAGGAAAACAACTCATTACCGACTTTGAAAAGAACATCACGCTTGCCATTATTGACGATGCCTGGAAAACGCATTTGCGTAAGATGGATGAGTTGAAGCAATCGGTACAGTTAGCAGTTCACGAACAAAAGGATCCGTTGCTTATTTATAAGTTCGAAGCCTTCGAACTTTTTAAAGCGATGATCGAAAAGGTAAATAAGGACGTCCTTTCATTCTTGTTCAAGGGAGAACTACCGCAAGAGAATCAGCAGCAAATTAGAGAGGCGCAGCAGCAGCGACCCAAGCAGAAGCTCAACGAGCAGAAAGAGGAGATCCAAAATATGGACGAACGTGCCGCCGAAGCCAAAGCCGCCGGAAATACCCAGCCGCAGCGACAACAAGTCACTGAAACTATCGTCCGAGAGCAACCTAAAATTGGCCGCAACGACAAGGTCACCATCAAAAATGTGATGAGCGGTGAGAATAAAACGCTAAAGTACAAGCAAGCCATTCCGTTGATCAACAAAGGGGAATGGGTGCTGACAGATCATAAATAAACGAATAGCATCTTAGTTATAAAAAACCCGAAGCAGTGGCTTCGGGTTTTTTCGTTTTCAATTTTTTCACTGCATTTATAAAAGAAGACCAAAATCTCACATCTTTAGGTAGGGATTGCCTAAAGACAGCTGTTTTACTTATAGGGGATACATTTCATGTTTCCAGTGCTCTTTTTAAAAGGGCTTTTATCACTACTTGAAAATATTGTTTCATTTAAATTATATAGCTATGAGAAAAATTAGAATATTATTAGTTATGCTATTCCTAGTTGGGGGATGGATGAGTAATGCTCAGGAAAAAGGGTTAGGTGGACCACAAGAATTGACCCTATACGAACCAATCGCACCTTTCACTGCTGACAACAATACCGACTTTACGGTGGAAGTAAAAAAAAGTAGTGCCTCAATCTGGGAGACAGCATTTGTATATAAGACCTACGTAAACAAACCTGGACATTTTGACGGAGACGGCGATGGAATTAATGAAGGAAATTTTGAAGAATCCGGATTTGTAAATCTTGACTACACTGGAGTTATAAATGTTCGAATAACGTGTAATTACTGTATTGATGATCCCAGAACTACAAGGGTTGATCCCATTAATATCAGTTCAGTTTTAGTACGACCACTTTCTAAGGATGTTATTCCAATTATAAATAATAGTGATAAAACTGTTAGTTTCGATTTAAATTTGACTATTGATGGCCCTTCGAAGCTCTCGATAGAACTCAATGGAAATAGACATCGAAACATTCACGTATTTGCAAATGAACCCGATCCAGGTCCTCCTGTGGGCTATACCTCAGCCACTATAATTAAAGACTTCCTTGAATTAAATAACACTTCGTGGTACGAAGCCTCGGATAACGAGCACATTTATATTGGCGGAAACGAGATAATTCGAGGGGGAATTAAAATTCACGATAAAGCAGGCGTAAAAATAACCGGAAGGGGGATTATCGATAATCAAGGCTTTCCTAAGAAGTACTCTCATGATCCAACAATGCCACCCAATTATGAGTTTATCAGCGCAGTGCGAATCAGAAATAGTTCAAACATTACGATAGATGGAATTATTGCAAACGATGTTCAAAACAGACCTATTAATATGCATGAATCCAATTCGATCTCCGTCAAAAACGTAAAAGTAATTTCTAGAGTTATTTGGGGTGCTGGAATTTATATTGAGGCAACAGACAACGTCACTGTGGATAATTGTTTTTTACGAACAACCGATGATTCTGTTGTAATATCTCCAATGCGAGAGTGGTCTTGGGGATGGACGAATGGACAAATTACAAATGTCTCTGTAAAAAATTCTGCTTTGTACCCTGATAAGGCTAGGGCCATTGCAATTGGATTTCATGGACGTCACGACGTTCTTCCAAGGAGTATGGCCGACAATATTAACTTTGAGAATATAGACATACTGGAGCATGATGAATATCTAGATCGATATTTAGGTGTGATCTCGGTTGGCTGCGGCGATGAAAACTATATCCAAAATATTACCTTTGATGAAATTCGAGTAGAGGGCTTTACAAAAGGAAGTCTATTGAATATTTCCGTAGAAGACGCAATTCATCCTGATGTACTTTCCGATGGCTATCGGATACAAAACATTATTTTTAAGAATCTGTCATTTGATCGTCAAAACACACTCACAGAATATGAATCCCAAGTCCATGGTCTCAATAACTGTCGATATGTAAATGGATTATACTTTGATAATTTCCGCGTGAATGGCGTTCTTATCAGTAACACAAGTCAATTTGGAGAGTTTGATCTTGGTGACTATGTATATGATCTTACATTTGACGGGCCACCTGTAACGACGACAATTACTGCTGATACGTATTACATTCGAAACCAGTTTGACAATGATTATCTAAATCCATCAATGGAAGTATTGGCACAGAATTCTAGCAAACACCATACAGTTAGCGCTCCCTGGTCCTCCAAATGGACAATTGAGGAAACTCTTTCCACAGGGGTTTATAAGATCAGGAGTAAGTTTAATAATGAGTACTTATCTAGTACTTTATTTGAAAACTATACCACGAACCCAAACAAATGTCATGGCAACTTTATTGTTACACAACCTTGGGATAGTGGTGAGGACATAGAGAGTCAATATTGGAAATTTATCGACATAGGAAATGGCGACTATAGAATCGTCAACACATGGATGGGACAAAGCTCCTTAGTGAAATCCTCGGTTGGTTCTCAGGGGAATCCCAGTAATGAATATATTGGTGAAGCTCCCTGGGAGGGATGGAACCGTCAGCGATGGTACCTCACTTTGGCACCAGGTTTTTCCGCTGAACCAGTCCAGACGCTATTCCCCGTCCCCAACGAAGCAGATACCTCGTTCACGGTAGACTTTAGCAGTTATCCTGAAGGGATTTACTCGGTGACTTTATTCGATATGTATTCCAATAAACTCATCGAACGAGATTGCAGCAATTCGTTAATCTCCTTTGATACATCAGGAATTGCGGATGGATTGTACTACCTTCATATTTTCGATGGTGAAGAAACAATCAAAAAACAGTTGGTGATCAAACATTAATATTTATAATCCAAGACCACAAGTGCTTGACATACAGGTAGCTTTTTTGTAATTTCAGAATAAAATTTTGAGTTATGAAAAAGCTACTCTATTTTGGGATCATTGCTTTACTATTCGCCTGTAGTGCTGACGATCAAACAATCACCGAAACACAGGTTAATTTAGTGATCGACCACTACAAAACTACGTCGGTATTGTACGGAACTGCACTGGTCGCAACTGAAGAGGGTGTTGAATCACGCTTCAAGATTCCTTTCATTTCAAGTTTCGAATTCCAACCCGGAAATACCTACAAGGTGACAGCGACTCGCAGAACGGTTCAAAATGATGGCGCGGCTACGGCAACCGATAGTTATCGACTGATTTCCGTACAAACACAAGATACCATTCCTCCCAACACCCGATTCACAGTTCCGTTAGCCAAATTCGTTAATGGCTACGGCTACGTGAAATTTGTTGTGGGAAATGCAGAATTGGGGTATGTGCTCAGCAATGAGATTCCTCTTGACTGCGCGAGTTTCTGCGGAGAGCTCCAAAGCCTATTGGTGATTGAGGATCCTGTTACCGGAGAATTTGAGCACGGCCCGGATGGAAATTATGTCCTAAAAGCACTCTACTAATTTATAAAACGCCTTCTCAGGAAAGGAATTTGAACAAGGAAAAGCGCTAAAAATCCAATGGCGTACACCATCGGTTTTGAAACCTCTAAACCTTTAAAAGGATTATTGAATTGTGGAATCTCGTTCAAAGGAAGTTTTTCCAAATAACTTGTATCTCCTGTTGGAAAGAAATAAAATAATGCTGCAACCCCAACAATAAATGCAGCTACACCCATCCATGCGCGCTTTGAGACTAAGGGACGTACCTCTTTTTGCATTTTGGCACGTTGCTCCACGGCTTGCATCACATTGCTTACAAAGGAGGATGAAGGTTGCTCCACTCCTGCTTCGCTCACCCACTTTTGGGTTAGTTTTTCAAACTTTTCAGATTGCTTGTCCATTGGTATTTGCTATTTCAGGCAGGATATGTCGTTGTAACAAAGTAAACAATTTTTTCCTGCCTCTGTATAATTTCACTTTTATGTTTTCTTCGGAAAGGTTTGTAACCACGGCAATTTCCTTTACACTTTGTTCTTCAAAATAATATAAGGTCACCAAAGCGGCATCAACTTCCGAAAGTTTCATGATGCACTGTTGTATTTGTGCTTTCCGTTCTTTATCCTCTAACTGTTTAAGTGCATTGTCCAAAACTCCGGCGTCGCTTTCGGTAATATCTTCAAGTAACTCAACGGCTTTGTATTTTTTGTTCTTCCGAAGTCGATCCAGCGCCTTTCGATAGGCTATACTGTATAACCAACTCGAAAATTTAGATTCTCCCCGAAAACTCGACAACGACTCATACGCTTTTAAAAAAGTGTCCTGAGCTACCTCTTCAGCTTCTTCCCGCACCTTCACCATTCGCAATACAATGGTAAATACATACCCCTGATATTTTTCCACCAACTCGCCAAAGGCGCGGCTATCGCCCTTTAAAGTTTGGTCTATCAGTTGTTGGTCAGTGTTAGGCTGCATTTTAAGGTAAGACGACCGGTTTTGGTTTTTGGTTACAATTAATTCAGAATAAAATACGAAGAATTATTCAGGACGAGGTCGAAAGTCAAAAGTCGGAAGTCAGAAGTCAGAAGTCGGAAGTCGGAAGTCGGAAGTCGGAAGTCTAAAATCTCAAATCACAAATTCCAAATTCCAAATTCGTACATCGTACATATCACTATTCTACTGCTACTCTACCCAACTAATCAACTAAAAAAATAATCGAACTAATCTGTAACCAAACCAAAATGGCTTGCGTCATAAGAACAAACGAACAGAAATAATCAATTAAAACATTAAAATTATGGATGCAGGAGCAGTTATCATACCTATTGTATTTTTCGGAGTAATATTTGGAATCTTTTATTTATACATCTCGGCCCGAAACAGGGAGCGATTGGCACTTATCGACAAAGGTGCCGAGGCTTCAATTTTCTACGGAAAGGATAGAAGGGTCACTCCCATTTGGAAAGTGATCATCATTAATCTCGCCTTGTTGCTTATGGGTATAGGGGTAGGAATTTTTATAGCCGCCATGTTGGACCTTAACATGGGTGTAGATGCCGAAGTTGCCTATCCGGGAACCATCTTCCTAATGTCCGGTATTGGTTTATTCTCCGGGTTTTATCTCACCAAAAAACTAAACAAAGACGCCTAAACTTGAGGTTTATTTAGTTGAAAAGGCCATTTTGAAATTTGTCACGAAATTTTGAAATGGCTTTTATTTATTTTAGAGGGAATTGACATACAATACTCCTGCGTTTCGTATTACTTTGAATATTGTATTTTTTGTAAGTGTAGTTTTTATCAATAATCTTAATTTAGAGTTAGGCACTATTGAAACAATATATTACTATACGAAGCATTGATCGTAAGAGAACGATTTGAATTCTTCGACTTGTGAAAACCTTTGAGCAAGGATCTGCTGTCACTTTTATTTTTGGTTGTGATCTCAATATCCGCCGGAGCCGTAAATCTGGATTTTTTTCCGTTGTAATAAAAGTCAAAGGAACTTCCCGGCATACTCAAGGTAGCGTCCGTATTTTCCAAGACTATGTCGATCACTTGAAAATCATCTGCAATTTTATTGATGAATAAATTTCCGAAGGACCCCGAAAGATAGGCTTCACCGCCTAGCAAATTGATATTGACATCGCTCGAATTGGACTCCAGATTGATCTTCGTCACTTTATTGAGCTTGCAATCCTCCACATATTTAAGGTCTAAGGCACCCTGGCTCCAATGGTCTACATACACCGGCGCATAGGCAGCATTGATGAGGGTTTGCCCCCCATCAATACTGTTTGCTGTTAATTTCGCATAATTCAAATTGGCTTTCACATTGCTGGCGTTAGCCATCTTCACCTCTCCGTGACGTACATTAATATCGGTTTTGGAACCTTTGGGCATTCGGATAATGATCGTTTTTTTGGCCTTCACAGCACCTTCTTTGAACAATCCATGATCTCCTCCACTCTGAATTAAAATGGACTTGTTTCCATGCTCATCGGTTTCCACTTTTTTGGAGTAATTGTGTCCATCCTTATCCATCTGCTCCGCCCATTTTTCGGCATCCTTTTCAAACTGCTCGGCCCATTTCTCCATATCCTTCCCAAAGGCTTCTCCCCATTCTTCCATTTCCTTTTCGAAGGATTCACCAAACTTTTTACCAAACTCTTCTCCCCACTTTTCCATTTTCTTTTCAAACTCAGGACCAAATTTTTTATCGAATTGCTTTCCAAAGTTATCACCCCAGTCTTCCATTACCTTTTCGATATTGGCAGACCATGCGTCCACATCATCCAACCAGGAATCCACTTGGCTCACCTTTACATTAGAGCCATGTTTTTTATTGAGCTTATCGACATAGGCCTGCTTGTTTCGTTTGTATTCCCCGCGATCAAATGTGTAGGATTGGTTATTTCGTTCGTTGTAATGGTTGTACTCATCCCCACTTTTAAAATTGGGGCGATGTCCATTAAAGGGCCAGACCGGAAATTGATCCAGCTCAGGAACCTCCGGAACAACTACATTCCAATTCATGTCTTTCAGATCTTTAAGAATGGGCATATTTTTTAACTCTTCCAAGGCCTCCAGATTAATGTTGGGCATCGCTTTCATGTGTTCCATGCGTTCCAACGCTTTTAAACTTCCCAGAGATTCGATGCCCCCCCATAGACTGCCATCATTGGAAGTAATGACCACCTTTTTGCTATTTCCAAGTACATCCAAATTCCATGCATCGAAGGCCTCTTGCTTTTCGGTAGCCGAAAGCTTATCATCATCGATAAAAGCCTCCACTTCTACTTTGTCCTTGTTCCAGGTTTCGAGTACCACATTGGTGTGCGACGTATTGATAGAAACCAAGACATCACTGCCAACGTTAAAGCTTTCCTTGTAAGGGCTTTGAGCACCCACAACCGAAGCGCACAACACGATCAAAAGTGCCGTCATTTTATACTGTATCATTGCTATATTTTTCATTTTCCAATTGTTTAAGTTCTTTTAATTTGTTTTTAAGTTGGAACAGCAATTCCAAACGTAATTTCAAATTATCGATCAAAGCAGTGATGGTTGCCTCGGTGGGTCCCACTTCGTTCAATTCTTTATTGAGCCTTTCGTATTCATTGTTTAGTTCGTTGAGCTGCTTCATATAAGCATCGATGAGTTCTTTGTTATCGGTGTCGTTCTTCAATGAAGCCAATTGCACATTAATTCCTGTGGTATAGAATTCTTCCACTTTCTTAAGGTCCGGTGACAGATCACTTAGGGTAAATTGTTGATTGGTTGCGTCCTCTACGCCTTGGTTTTCCACCAGAATGGGTTCCATACCTTCATCTTGGGTCAATTCTTGATAGGCCAGATATCCCATTCCGAAGCAAATAATAACCGCAGCGGCTATTTTCAACCAGAAGAAACTCGGTTTTCTGTTTTTCTTCGGAAATGATTGCTCCAACTTTTTAGCAAATCGCATTTCATGTCCCTGACCCAGTTTGGATCCTTTCGGCTCATGCCCCTTCATCATCTCTCTAATATCCTGTCCCATAATGCAAATGTTTTAATTGTTCCTTAATAACTTGTTTTCCGCGATGTAGGTTGGTTCTGGAAGCACTTTCAGAAATACCCAATATCTCAGATATTTCGCTATGATCGTATCCTTCCAACAAAAACAGCTGCACCACGACCCTAAAAGGCTCTTTTAATTGATCGATAGCAGCCTGTACTTCGGCAACCGTGGTTGCATCACTCACTTCCCAATCCTCCTCAGTCGCCACACTCATCACCTCTTCATTGATCGAATACAGCTCCATTTTCCGAGCCTTGATGGCATCCAGGCAGGTATTTATGACGATGCGCTTTAGCCAGGCTCCAAAGGTGACGTCCCCTTTGAATTGCTGCAATTTTGAAAATGCTTTTATAAAGGCGTCCTGCATTGCATCTTCGGCTGCCGCGCCGTCCTTCATATACCGCTGCGCCACCACAAACATCCCGTCACAATATTGCTTATAAAGCGCCATTTGTGCCTTTGGATTTTGCTGCTTGCACTGCTCAACTAGTAACTGACTGGACAAACTTGATGGTTTTTTTGGTTGCTGTTCGGGTTAAAGACGATACAATTTACCGACTGTTGCAAAAAAGAACTCTTAAATTTACTACCTTTCCTTAAATTAAGATTTTAAGTTATGAGCAAAGCATTAAAAATCACATTGTGGATAATTGGAACCCTAGTGATATTGGGACTTCTATTCACTTTTGTCGTTGGGCCTGTACTTAAGAAAAGTACCAAAAAACACAGCCCTGAAGTTACCGAAACCTTTACGATCGATGATCTGGAAGTGGTTGTTTTTTATTCGAGTCCGTCTAAGAAAGATCGGGTAATTTTCGGAGAATTGGTCCCCTATGGTGAGGTGTGGCGTACCGGTGCCAATGAGGCAACTACTTTTAGCACCAACAAAGATTTGCTTATTGATGGAAAGACCCTACCTGCGGGTGAATATACACTTTGGACGATTCCGGGAGAAAAGGAGTGGGAGATCATATTCAATAGTAAGATGTACTCCTGGGGGGTACGATGGCAGGATTCCAAGGCCATGCGGGAAGCCGAACATGATGTACTCGTTGCAACAGCGACCGTTTCTGAAAGTATTACTTCGGAAGAAAATTTCTCTATCAAAGTGGTAGAGACACCCAACCAGACCATTGTGATGCTCCTTGCATGGGATCAGGTGGTTGTACCATTACCCATCGCTGTTAAATAGAAACGGGTGGGCAAGGGATCCAAACATAGCGACGCACTACATGAAAAGGAAGGAGTTCCCACTCCCGAACCTTTGAGCCAGACTGTTGCTGATCAACTCAAACAAAACCGGAAGAAAACTCCATCGACACGGCAATTGATCGAAGGGATCCTGAAAGGGGACACAACTGCGTTAAGTAGAGCAATAACATTGGTCGAAAGCACAGCTCCCCAGCATCAGGAACAGGCACGGGAGGTCATCGAGGCCTGCTTGCCCCATACCAACAATTCTATCCGAATTGGCATCACAGGAGTCCCTGGCGTTGGAAAAAGCACTTTTATTGAACAATTTGGCCTGCTACGAACCGCCCAAGGGGATAAAGTAGCAGTGCTAGCCATTGACCCCAGCAGTAGTTTAAGCAAAGGGAGTATTCTTGGTGATAAAACAAGAATGGAGGAACTGGTCAAGGAGCCTTTGGCATTTATTAGACCTTCGGCCAGTGGTGATTCGCTGGGAGGTGTAGCCAGAACAACACGTGAGTCCATTATTTTATGCGAAGCGGCGGGTTATTCGGTGATAATAATTGAAACAGTGGGTGTAGGCCAGGGTGAAACGGCGGTTCATTCCATGACCGATTTCTTTTTACTTCTGAAGTTGGCCGGAGCAGGTGACGAACTGCAAGGCATTAAAAGAGGTATTATGGAAATGGCGGATGCCATTGTCATCAACAAAGCCGATGGTGAGAATAAAAAAGCGGCCAAGTTGGCCAAACTGGAATTTAACCGCGCCCTGCATCTGTATCCACCCAAGGACAGTGGTTGGGTGCCAAAGACCCTCACATGTTCAGCCATAAATAATGAAGGTATTAGTGAGATCTGGCAGGTAATTTCGGACTATTTCACGCTGCAAAAGGAAGCTCATATCTTTCAGAATAAAAGAAGGGAACAAAACAAATATTGGCTGCTACAAACGGTAGAATCGCGTCTGAAAAGAGATTTCTATACAAATCCTTCAGTTAAAAAAGAATTGGAAAAACAGCTTAAATTATTAGAAGAGCATAAAACCACCCCCTTTGAAGCCGCCGAAATTTTGCTGGGATTAACCTAGCCACAGTTCGACCTCCAAAATTATTTGAAATTTGTGTACAAATTATGTTTAAGACTGGAATCGACTAACACCAATCGTTTCGCCTTCAACTCTGGAATCTCATGTTCTCTTTTCTTCGGAATCATAAGAAAAACCTTGTTCGGTCCGTTGGCCAACGAATCCAAGGTGGTCTCTTTTTCGATGACCTCAATAGGTCGTTGTGAATAAAACCGACCCGAATACGACTTCTGTTTCCAGTACAAGATAGGAACCTCCTTATGAGTTGTTGTTATCTCCTGCCGCTTCATAACGTATTTATCGGTATTCATGGTAGCATCCCATTGATTGGAAATAGTGAGACCAATCAGTGCCAATGCCACGGCGATTGGAAAGATCGATGCTGTCTTCACCCAATGTTTTTCATGCTGCCACCAGTGATAAGCAAGTAGACCTATGGGTACCGTAGATGGTAAAATATAAGTATGGATCACACTTTTGGAAATGGTAAAAAAGAGCGGAGTCCAAAGCATCCACAGAAGTAAGAACGACACCCAGGAATCTTTGCGTATCGAATTACGTTTTTTCCATAGTTGGTACCCTACAATTTGAATCCAGGGGAAGGCAAAGGCCAATAAAAAGAGCCAGATCATACCCAGCGGTTGTTTTTTGGCAAAACCATATTTATCTCCGGACCAACCGGACTCGGTAAATCGTTTAAAATGTTCTCCTACGATGAAGTAGTCTATAAATCCGGGAGATTCCTTTTCAGCCAAATAATACCAAGGAACAGCGATGGCAGCCACTAGCAGGATTCCCAGCACCCACGGCAGTTTTAAAAATGTTTTTTTGAAACGACCTTTCCCTAGCAAGCACCAAATGAAAATAGGTGGCCCGGTTAAAATAATAATGATGGGGCCTTTAGCTAGTAGTCCAACCCCGATCCCCACAAAAAATAAATACGACCATAGCGTCCTTCGATCTTCACTAACGGTTTTCCAAAAGGAGATCATGGTAATTACGATCGCTAATAGTAATGTGCTATCCGTTGAAGTGACCCCTGCGTGCAATAAATATTCGGGAAGAGTCAATAATATAAACGCTAGAACATAACGTCCAATTCCTTGTATTTTTAGAGCCTTAATAAGTATCCAAATAATTAAAATCGCGATTAAATAGGATGGTAAACGGGAGGCAAATTCAGAAACACCAAAAGCGCCAAAACTCATGGCAGAGAGCCAGCTGGACAAGGGGGGTTTCGCCCAAAACGGAATGCCATAATCAAATTGCAGGACCGTCCACTGTCCCGTATCATACATAAGGCGGGCAATTTCGCCGTAGCGTGCTTCCGTTTTATCCAGCAAAGGAACGACGGCCATTAAAATAGCCCGTAGTACAAGGATACCAATAACGGACCATTTTAGATAATTAGCGTAGCGAATTTGTTTATGCGTCATTTTTTGCGAGATCGTTTTTTGGAGATTTCAATTGGGCATAACTACGCTTAATTTTATAGAGATCCAACCACAATTTGAATATATAGCTCATGGGAACTTTTGAATCTCCCATGTCTATCCACTGTTGTAGAGGTACTTCCATCATTTTTTCTATCGCTCCTTTTCTTCCGAAGCATTGGATCATCCTAAAAAATAATTCGACATCGAACAACCATTTTGAGATAAACGGATCTTTAAACAATCGGCCGGCAAGTTCCCGTTCAACCACCTTGCAGCCGCATTGGGTGTCGTATACTTTCAATTTCAGAATCGACGAAATAAAAGTGGCAATAATTCGACCAACAACAAATCTAAATTTCTTTCGCTTGATCTCCGATCCCACCTTCAAAATTCTGGAACCAAAAGCAAAGTCAATCTTTGGGTTACTCTTGGCCAGGGAATAGACCCGCAGGCACTCACTAAAGGAGGTTGCGAGATCGGCATCCAAATACGCAAGGTAATTGGCGTCGAAATGAGTTAAACAATGATTAATTCCTGCTCGAACTGCCTCAGCCTTGCCCTGATTTTTACCCAAAACCAAAGATTCGATCTGGTTGGGAAATTCCATTTTTAATTTCTGAAAAAAGGAGACGGTTTTATCTGTGGAGCCGTCATCGACAAGACATAATCCAACGAGGGGTTGCTCTTTTAAAAACCTTGTGTATTGATCGAGCGTGGCAGTAAATCTGGCTGCTTCATTATAGCAGGGAATGACGATGATGAAATCTATATGAGTCTGATCTTTAGCGGACATCATAAAAAATTATCTTTGAACCAGGCTACCTGCGCTTCCAAGCCCTCTTTTAGTTCGGTAGTAGGATTGTAATTTAGCAATTTTCTTGCCTTGTCAATATTGGCCTTGGTGCGGGATTGATCTCCCGGGCGTGCCGGTTTATTTTCGATGGTGATCTTTTTTCCTAAAATTTCTTCAACTGTAGCAATTCCGGTGGCTGTGGTATTTTCCTCTTCGGTTCCCAAATTGAATATTTCTCCGTTGCATACTTCAACGTGGTCCATTACACTCACGATCCCGTCTACAATATCCTGAACATAAGTGAAACTACGCAAATGCTTTTCACTGCCTTCGTATAAGGGAAATGGTTTGTCGTTTAGCCCACAATCTATAAGGCGAGTATACAACTTATCCGGCCGTTCTCTGGGTCCATACACCGAATACAGTCGTAACGAAGTACCTTGAAGTAGATCGCGTCTGGTGTAGGCTAATACCAATTGCTCGGCGGCTAGTTTGGTTACTCCGTACCAGGAGGCCGGAAGTGGTGCTTCATCCTCACTCAATGTAGCCTGTAATCCGTAAATAGATGAGGTGCCAATATTTACGAAAAAAGGTTTCTTTTCAAGAATTTCCAAAACATCCAAAATGCGTTGTGTACTCAGAATATTATTCGAAAAATAGGCCTCAAAAGTACTACTGGCAGAAATACCCGGTTGCGCAGCGAAATGAAAAATAAATTCAATATCAGCCGTGATCCATTGCGTAAGATCATCTTCCCTGAGTTCTACTTTTTGCACTTGAATACCTTGTTTTGAAAGGCTTTCGGTATTAAGTTGTTTCAAAGAAATATCGTAATAACTCGAATAATTATCGATAGCCAGCACTTCATGACCCAAGGCATGCAATCGCTCGCAGGTATGAGATCCAATAAATCCGGCAGCACCGGTAACTAATACTTTCATTAAGATATCAATTGGGTGTTCAAAAATACACAAATTCGATGTCCAACCATGAAAATAGCACAAAACTTAGTCGCTTCACCAAAACTTTTAAAGGCACAACTTCGAAACTCTTTGACAAAAAAATTACTTTTGCAGCGAACTAGCTTGAAACCTATATGTACGAGTTTACCATCATTGTTCCGGTTTACAACGAAGAAGAAAATCTGGAAAGAGTTGAAAAAGAACTCCTCGCTTACACCCGGATCGCCACAAAAAAGACGAGCATCCTCTTTGTGAATGATGGATCCAAGGATACCAGTCAGCAGCTAATCGAAACTATTTGTGCACGACAACAGGACTTCCGTTACATTTCCTTCAAAGAGAATCGAGGACTCAGTGCCGCAATAAAAGCGGGATTTGACCATGTCGAGAGTCCACTTTTGGGATATATCGACAGCGATCTGCAAACCGCGCCATCCGACTTCAACTTACTACTCAAACACATAGATGAATACGATCTCGTTACGGGCGTGCGTGCCAACAGAAAAGATTCCTTCGTTAAAAATATGTCCTCCAAAATAGCTAATGGCATTCGCCGTGCCTTCACTCATGACGGAATGGACGACACAGGGTGTCCGCTAAAAGTGATCAAAACAGACTTCGCCAAGCGTATACCAATGTTTAAAGGCCTTCATAGATTTCTTCCCGCTATGATCTTATTGCAAAATGGAAAGATCTTACAAGTACCGGTGCAACATTTCCCAAGGATGGCCGGGACGGCTAAGTTCGGTGTTTGGAACCGGCTTATTGGTCCGTTAATGGATTGCTTCGCTTACCTTTGGATGAAGAAAAAATACATCAATTACGAAGTAAAAGACAAAGGATGAGCGATTGGATCATCTATGGTATTGGTTTTCTGGCTCAGGCGTTATTCTCCGGAAGATTGCTGGTGCAATGGATCCTTTCAGAAAAAAACAACAGGATCATTACCCCTTCGCTGTTTTGGATCCTAAGTTTGATCGCATCCTTTTTATTATTCGTTTATGGATATTTACGAGATGACTTTGCCATCATGTTAGGGCAGTCGCTCACCTACTATATCTACATTCGAAACCTCCATTTTCAAGGTGAATGGAAAAGAATTAATTTCCTATTACGCTGGATCTTGCTGGTCTTTCCGGTAATTATTGTGGTGTACGGTTATAACAATGGTGAATACGACCTTAACGAATTACTGCACAATGAAGCCATCCCGGTGTGGCTGCTTTGGCTGGGTATTGTGGCACAGGTGGTTTTTACGTTTCGGTTTATTTATCAGTGGATGTATTCCGAAAAGACCAAAACCTCTCAACTACCCATTGGTTTTTGGAGATTGAGCGTCCTGGGGGCGTCGCTCATTTTAACATACGCCATTTTTCGATTGGATCCGGTATTATTTGTGGGCCATGGAGCGGGGATGATCATTTACATCCGGAACATTTTTATAGGTAAAAAAGAAAGAAATGCAGCAGCCTAAGAACAACTATCTCTGGTGGGTGATCCTGGCTTGTATTGGGATCTTCTTCGTGAATCTGGACGCACTCATCGTCAATATCATGGAGGCGCGTAATTTTGTTACGGCCCGTGAAATGCTGCACGATGGCAATTGGATCCTCACGACACTCAATGGAGAGGCCCGATATCAAAAACCTCCACTTCCCACCTGGTTGACTGCTTTTTCGGCCATGATGTTTGGGTTGAAAAGTATTTGGGCTTTACGGCTCCCGGCTGCCATCCTAGCCCTAATTTTGGTCGTTACCACCTACAAATTATCGGCAAAGGCCTTTAAATGGAATGCATTTGCCTGTGTTGGTGCCCTTATTTTAGCGACCTCATTTTACGTAGTTTCCGCAGGCCGTGATGCCAATTGGGACATCTTCGCTCATGGCTTTATGATGGTCTGTATCTATCAACTCTATTTGTTTTTTACTGAGGCGAAACGAAGCTATCAATACGCCCTTCTGGCTGCGCTGTTTTTTGGCTGTTCATTTATGAGTAAGGGGCCTGTTTCTGCCTACACGCTGTTATTGCCGTTTTTGATCTCCTTCGGAATTGTCTACAAATACAAACAATTGAAATCGAAGATCATGCCGCTCATTCTCTTTTTGATCGTATCTCTGTTTTTGTCCGGCTGGTGGTATTGGTACACCTACACCTTCGATCCCGAAACCGTCGCGGAGATCACACAGCGAGAAACTTCTAATTGGACGGGTTACAACGTGCGACCCTTCTATTATTACTGGAGTTTCTTTACGCAAAGTGGTGTGTGGACCCTTATGGCATTTATCGCGCTGCTGTATCCATATCTTCGGAATAGAGTGTTTGACAAAAAAGGATATTTGTTCACGTTTTTATGGACCATAGGATCTGTAGTTTTACTTTCTATTGTTCCTGAAAAGAAATCGCGTTACCTCCTACCCGTGCTCATCCCCATGGCGTTGAACACTGCATTTTATTTGGAATACCTGTTTCGTCGTTTCGCCGAACTCAAAGACAAAAGAGAGACGATACCGGTCTATTTCAATTTCGGATTGATCGCTCTTATTGGACTCGCATTTCCTATCGCGGGCTATATATTTCTGAAGGAGCAATTACCCGGAAATTGGTTTTGGTTCGTGATCTTGGCGGTATTTTTATTCGGAATTGGATTTTTAATACTTCGGAATTTAATTCAGAAAAAAATAAAAACAGTCTTCTACCTTACCATTGGGTTCATCATTTCGATCTTGTGTTTCGGAATGCCTTTGGCCAAAGTCCTCACAGTAAACCCGGAGTTTAACAGTCTTGCAAATCTGAATGATTGGCAGGATAAATCCGAACTGGAAGTCTACGAATTTGGAGGATTTACTCCCGAATTGATCTGGGCCTATGGCAAACCTATTGAAGTTCTATCAAAAGATGGTGAAGTCAACATCCCGGAGGGTGATACTTTCGGTGTGCTGATCGCAGAAGAAAATCTACCCGACTTCCAACGTGTCTTCGCAAACTATTCCGCAGAAAAAATTGAACGCTACGATATGAATCCGCAGGCGCCCGGAACCCGAACGCACCGGCCCCGACTTTGGCGCGATCTATACGTGGTCACCCGGAAATAAATCGTCGTTGTCCCCATTGCTGCAATGTATAAAATACCCATCCTAGCAATCCTCCAAAGAACATTCCGGTGATGATATCCAGTGGATAATGAACCCCTAAGTAGATGCGACTGTAGGCCACAATCACTGCCCAAAGAAGTAGCAAAAAGGGTAGGTATTTGTATCTGTTTCGCAAAATGAGCCCTAAGAAAACCGCGGCTGCCATGGAACTTGCCGCATGTGCCGAGAAATATCCGAATCGGCCACAACCATCCGCTACAAATCGCATTGACGCCTGTAGGGATTCTACTCTGCAGGGTCGTGGACGTTCGATCCCATATTTGAAAAGATTGGCCAATTGATCGGTGGTGGTGATCAAAAGTGCAGCCGCTACCATCACGATCAAAGTCCCTTTCCACCCCAATTCTTTGAAAACAAGATACAACAGAAGGGCATATAAAGGGATAGAAGAATATTTTTCGGTGATGAACCTCCAAAGTCCATCCCAGGGTTCGCTTCCCAGATTATTCAGAAAGAGAAAAAGATCTGTGTCGTATTGAAGTATTTGATCAAGCATCGTTGTATCGAGCTACTTCGCGATCGTAAAATTGTGACGCCTCCCGAATATAGTTTTCGGTTTCTTGTTCCAGCTCTTTTTGATCATGCTGATCGAATTCCTCCAACCATTCTACTTCATCGTTTTCCAGATTAATGATAAAACGTGGGAATTGGGTATGAATTACGAAAACTGCATTGGGATGATCTGTATTATCGCCGAGAATATATTTTGGGAGTTCCATCTTGTTCTAATTAATGTTGCAAGGTACCAATTTTGGAAAAGATGCGGCTTTGTTATTGCGAAAGGTCGTTGAGTCGGATCAATTTTTTGGTAAGGTAATTAAACCGGATGGATAACAAAATAGCTGATGCTGTCAATCCGGCAAGCAATCCAATCCAAATTCCGGAGCTTTTGTATTCGGTGTACATGCTCAAATAAATTGAGATGGGAAAACCGATTACCCAATAGGCAATAAAAGTGATGAGCGTTGGAATCTTAACGTCTTGCATTCCGCGTAGTGCACCTAAAACAACCACCTGTATAGCATCGCTAATTTGAAAAACAGCAGCAATTAGGAGCAATTTGCCGGCAATGGTGAGTACCTGAAAATTGTCGGCGAAATTAGTGGGATCCGTCTCATCTAGATAAATTTTGGGCAGATCATTGTTGAACAACAAAAAACAACTTGCAAAAAATACTCCGCAAAGTGTTGTTACCAAAAATATAGAAAAGGCGATACGACGTAACTCCCTGAACCGTTTCAACCCTTTTTGATTACCTACCCGGATCATCGCCGCTACACTGAAGCCCATGGCAACCATAAAGGTCATGGAAGAAAGGTTGAGTGCTATTTGGTTAGCTGCCTGAGGGTTTTTTCCCAAAATACCTGAAAGCCAGATGGCGGCAGTAAAAATGGCGACTTCAAAAAACATTTGCAAGGCCGATGGAAAACCTAGCCCTAATATTTTATTGAGCATTTTTTTTGAGAGCGTAAACAACTTAATGTTCAAAATGTATTCCCGTGACTTATAATGTCTTGACATCAGAAACCATAGATAGCCGAGCATGATTAGTCTGGATGCCAGAGTCCCCACTGCGGCACCTACGATTCCCATTTGTGGGAAACCAAATTTTCCAAAAATGAGCACATAATTGAGGATGGCATTTACCACATTGGCGATTACTGTTGCATACATTGGATACTTGGTCATAGACAGGCCGTCACTGCATTGTTTATACGCCTGAAACACGATAAGCGGAACCAAAGAAATCGCTACTAGGGTGAGATAGGGCATGGCCAGATCGACGACTTCGGGAGGTTGATCCATATAGTACATGATAGGCCTGGCAAGAAAAACCATCAGGAACAAGACCAATCCCAGTAAAGTACAAAGGAAAAGACCGTGCTTAAAGGAAGACTTCCCGGCAGCAAAATTTCCCTCACCATCTGCTTCGGCAACCAAGGGTGTAATTGCAGTAGAAAAACCAATACCCAAAGACATGGCTATGAACATAAAGCTGTTGCCTAGTGATACTGCTGCAAGCTCGGCTGTCCCTAGTTGCCCCACCATTATATTATCAATAAATGCCACCAAAGTATGCCCTAACATTCCCAAAATGACAGGGGTCGCCAGCTTGATATTATATCGAAATTCTTTGGTGTATTGTGCGAGCAAGGCCGGTTAATTTTGAGCTAAGTTAGAAAACAGCCATTAGCTCGCCATAAAAGTTTATGATAAGTAATTAACAAACAAAGCAGAAGAAACAAACCCGCCTCGAATCATTTCGAAACGGGTTCTCAGATGTCCGGAAAAACGATAAACCAACCAAACTAGTGATTAACCGGACATATTGAAACACCAACTAAACTAATCGATAGTTTCACCTTATGAATCATCACTGCTTGATGAAAAAACTTGATACGAAGTTCGGAAAATTGATACCTGAAAGGGTTAACTCCTATAAAGGCTTACTGTCGATTTATGAATTGAGACTACTCAAAAATTGAGAAGGTGTGAGTGAAACCAATTTACGAAACGACTTGTTGAAGGTCACTTTATTATTGAAGCCCACCTCATAGGCGACGTCTATAATATTCAGGTTTTTGCTCTTTTCACTTTGAAGAATTTCCTGCGCCTCTACGATGCGATATTTGTTTATCAATTCGAAGAAATTTAGGCCAAAATGTTCGTTGATCACCTGTGAAGTATTATGCCGGGTAGTTCCTAATTTTTCACTTACCCCAGCCAAACTAATGTTATTTTGACGATATATCTTCTCCACTTGAAGTAAATAAAGGAGTTGTTCTTTCAGCTCAGTCGAAAAAGAGGGTGTAAGACCCGACTTGACATATTTATGCTTTGGCTTAGAGAATCCTTTCGAAAATAGATTGGGCCTTACATACGATTTATATCCTATATATAATACCATGGAAGCCATGGCCACGATCTGGAGGTGGTAAAGGAAATCGTAACGTGGAAGTACTTCAATAATGATAAAACCGTATATCAAATAGGAAAGAATATACACTTGTGTGAGGGTAACTAAATTACGGATCCATTTTTGAGCCTCGATTGATAGTTCCAAACTTTTCCGGTGTTTTAGGTAAACCCGTAATGTCAAAAATCCATAAACGAGTAAAGACAATAATTTTGTGGAAAATCCATACTGCAAGTAAGGCATTTTATCCAGATAGCTTACTCCCAGCATTACATTCAACTTCTCAGTTGCCGGTAACAAAAAGATGGGTATTGTAAAAAATATGATCAATACCGTTGGAATAAGATGTAACAGATCCCTTCTTTTAAATCTATAGTTAAGTGTCACTCGTTTGAAGTAAAAATAAATAAGGGGACCATACAAGTACGAAAATATAGAGGACATAAAGAACGTATCCGGGACTCTAAATTGTAGTTTGGTGAGATACAAGAATAAATGAAATATAAACACCGAGTGGATTAAAACGAACGTACTTATAAGCAAGGTCGCAGCTCGGTCACGCTTTTTGATAACTAGCAGCATAAATCCAATAAAGAATCCAATCAGTGCCGAAAAGAGATAAAAGAAATTTAGCCAGCTAAAATTGAGACTATAATTTTTATGAAGTTCATCAAATATGGCTGTTCCATCAAATTTTTCGAAGTAAGCAGTTGCCACAAAACCATGTTCCCCCGAATATTTAACATACTCCTCTAAGAACAATCCCGCTTTTTCTATATCGTTATTCCGAGCGGCTAAAACTGCTTGCTCCTTGTAAAACTCCAAAGAATCCGCACTAAACTTGGCCAAATCTTGTTCCTTTGTAAAGATAAGAGCGGAATAACCAGATGGTTTTCGGGCTTCATTCAATGAGGTATCCTCTTGGTTCGAGGCAAGTAAATTTTCATCGGCTGATAGAAAAATTAAAAGTATCGCAAGAATTTGCCATTTACAGATGTGAGTTAGTATAATCATGGGTAAGTGCAAAAGTGCTTACCTAAAGATACAATAAGTTTCCTAAAAATAAGGTGTTAAGGTAATTCCCGATAATAGTTTACTATTGCTTCCCGATATATATTTACCCGCTACGATGGAAAAATGAGTCGGCTGGAGACGCTAATCCCGGATCTAAGTAAATGTGAGAAAATCTATTTTTCCACGGTCTGGAGGCTAGTTTTAGTACCGTATTTATCGAAGAGATAAAGCAAACTGGCCATGGCAGCACCGCCCAGTTCCAATTCGCGTTTGTTGACCGCATCGAAAGTATCGCTTGCTGCGTGGTGGTGATCAAAATAGCGTTGAGAATCAGGTCGCAAACCTGAAAGCACCACTTTTCCATCCTTCAGTGGGCCTATATCAGCACCACTTCCGCCCTTTTCAAAATAATGAATCAGGTAGGGTTTGAACAAAGGTGCCCAACTCATTACCTGCTCAAAATTAGCATCGTTGGTATCGAATGAGAAACCCCGTGGGGTAAAGCCACCCGCATCACTTTCCAATGCGAAGACATGCTCTTCTCTTTTCAAACGAGCATCTTCGGCGTATTTTCGACCTCCTCGAAGTCCATTTTCTTCATTCATGAACAATACCACTCTAATGGTGTGTCTTGGCTTGTAATTGATCTTTTTAAAAAGTCGCAACACTTCCATGGATTGTACACAACCTGCACCGTCATCATGAGAGCCATCACCCAAATCCCAGGAATCCAGATGGCCGCCAACTAGCATATATTTGTTTGGATATACACTTCCTGTGATCTCACCAATAACGTTATAGGATTGAACATCCGGAAAAACCCTGCAGGTTTGTTTGAAGTAAAATTTCAGATCGGGTTTGAGTCGCAAAGCACTACTTAGATAATCTGCTCCATTTGTACTTATGGCACAGGCAGGAATACGTTTATTCGAAGGGGTGTCGCCATAACTCATAGAACCCGTATGTGGAAAATCATCCTGACGCAGACTCATGGAACGTACAACCACTCCCACGGCCCCATATTTTGCTGCCTCCATGGCGCCGGCATATCTCTGGTCCACACATCCGCCGTAAGCGCTAAAAGTATTAATGAGATTGGCTTCCATTGGCCGATTGTAAAACACGATCTTACCTTCTATTCGTTCGCGTCCGTAATTTTTTAAGTCTTCGATTCCGGATACTTCAATAACCTCAGCTTTTAATCCACCATCCGGAGTAGCAACGGATCCGCCAAGGGCGCAAACATCCTGAATGCTCGTAATCCCCGGTGCGGTTTCGATAAAAGCATATTCTGGAATTCCCCGTGTCCACTTAGGCACCATTACGGGTTGCAACCAAACCTTATCCAAGCCTAACTTGTCCAATTCATCCTTGGTAAATTTAACGGCCTTTTCGGCTTCGATAGAACCAGAGAGCCTACCTCCTATTTGGTTGGAAAGGTCATCCAACCAATCGTAGCTTTTACCATTGAGCAGGGCCATGTCGTACAGATTACGAATGACGAGGGAATCCTCCTGATTGACCCTTTGGGCGTATCCTTCCGAAGAAAATAAAAGAGTAATTAAGAGAAGCAGTAATATATTTTTCATTTTAGCAATTTAGATTGTGGAGGCGTTATTCGTTATTCAGAATTTGTTTGAACTCTTCGATCCTGGCCTTTACCTCGCCTTCGAGTTCAGGCTCTTCGATATCCGTATATTTTTTCAATTCTTCCAGTAATATAGAGGCTACCAATAAACGTGCCGCGGGTTTATTATCTGCGGGAATCGAATACCAGGGCGCATGATCTTTTGAGGTGCGTGACACGGCCTCTTCGTAACATTCCATATATCGTTCCCATAGCTTGCGCTCTTTCAAGTCACCGGGAGAAAATTTCCAGTGCTTCTCCTTCTTATTCAAACGACGTAAAAGTCTGTTTTTTTGCTCATCTTTCGACAGGTTTAAGAAAAATTTAAAGATCAAAGTGCCATTTTGAGCAATGGTCTTTTCAAAATTATTGATCTGCTCAAATCGTTTGTCCCAGAAATGAGTGTTTACGTCTGCTTCCGAATGTACATTGGGTAAATTCTCTCCAAGAATGTAACCAGGGTGTACCCGAGTCACTAGAACATTTTCGTAATGCGTTCTGTTAAAAACACCCACCTTCCCCCGTGCGGGCAACGCGATATAATGCCTCCAAAGGTAATCGTGTTTAAGCTCTAACTCCGTAGGCACTTTAAAACTATGAACCACCACTCCTCGAGCATTGAAATCTTTAAATACCTCCCTGATCAAACTATCCTTACCGGCCGTATCCATTCCTTGCAAACAAACTAAAACTGCATATTTTCCGTGGGCGTAAAGTGTATCTTGAAGATCACCTAGCTCTTCTCTTGTAGACTCCAAGGCTCCTACTAATTCCTTCTTGCCGGCGCCGAGATCATCATTGGTTACGCTTTCAGCAATTGTAAAATTATCGGAAACAAGATAATCTGAGCTTTTTATGATTTTCATAGCATTCTTTTTTTCTGAATAGGGCTAAAGATAACAAAGATTCTGTGAACACCGGACTCCAAAATTTTGACGTAAAATGACCTTTTTAGATATACCTGCATCCGATACAACACTGAACACCACTAAACAAGGTAAAAGACAGCCTTTTAACATTTTAAACGCATTTTTTCTTGGAAATTGATAGATTTATTAAGAAATTTCCTACTTGTTAACCTACTTATACGACTATGAAAAATATTTCTACCCTAATTATGGCTATTGCCATGGGGGGATCCAGCCTATTCGCTACCGAATGTGATATGGCCTATCAGGATGCCACCTACGGTTACCAGCATGCTGACACAGCCATGGAGGCCAACAACGTGACACAATTAAAGCAATATGCCGAACGGTCCCGGATCGCGATCGAAAAAGTGTTACAATCCACAGAAAAATGCGGTTGTAGTGAAGCCAATGATGCCAGTTATTACGCATTGGAACATCTCAATAAGGCGCTAGAAAAAGACAAATTTGAGAAAGTGCGCTTCTACGTCAACAAAGCCAAGGCTAAGGCGAAAGAAGTGATCATAGCTCTAGACAATTGTAGCGCAAATGACGCTTCCTTTGCGCTAAATGAAGAGGAGGATGATCTTATGGAACAGGAAAAACTGCTTATAGAACAACAACAACGATTGGCCGAACAGCAACGAAAACTGCAGGCTCAAATGAACGAGCAACGACGACTTCAGAAGGAAGTAAAACTTCAAAAGGAAGCCATGCTTTCCATGCAAAAGGAAATTAAATTATCATCGGAAGTCACTCTTAAGGAACTGGAGACACTCATTTACGAATTTACCCAAAGTATGGGTTGTAAAGAAAATGACGCACTAACAGAGGAATCTTTTGAGCGTAGCCTCGAGGAGTTAGAAAATGAAACCCTAACGGCAACAAAAGTGTTCTATGCAGATAAGGCCAAAGAAATGGCCAACAACCTGCTTAACAGACTTTCTAGCTGTGAGTGGAAATAGCACACAACCATGATGTAGCGTTACTTTGTGGCGAAAAGTTTAACGTCGCTTTCGCTTACCTCTTTGTCGCCTAGAATAATAAGCCGTTCCACAACATTGCGGAGCTCTCTTATATTACCAGTCCAGTCGTATTCCTGAAGTAACTTAGTGGCTTTGTTGGAAAATTCCTTTTTAGCCGTTCCATGTTCATCGGCGATCTTGGAGGTAAAATAATCAATAAGCAAAGGAATATCATCCCGTCGGTCGTTCAGTGCCGGTACTTTAACCAGAATCACTGCGAGTCGATGGTAGAGGTCTTCCCGAAAGTTACCTTCGGCTATCTCTTTTTTAAGGTCTTTGTTGGTGGCTGCAATCACCCGGACGTCCACTTTTATATCCTTATCACTTCCTACACGTTGCACTCTGTTCTCTTGCAAGGCGCGTAGTACTTTGGCCTGAGCTGAAAGGCTCATATCACCCACCTCATCCAAAAAGATGGTACCGTTATTGGCTGCCTCAAATTTTCCTGCACGGTCCTTATTGGCGGAGGTAAACGCTCCTTTGACGTGCCCAAACAATTCACTTTCGATCAACTCGCTGGGAATAGCGGCACAATTTACTTCGATCATAGGACCTTTGGAGCGATCACTTTTTTGATGAAGCCAATGAGCGACTAGTTCCTTTCCCGTACCATTGGGCCCGGTGATGAGAACACGGGCTTCGGTGGGAGCCACTTTTTCGATCATCTCCTTGATGTGAACAATTGCCGGAGACTCGCCAATCATCTCGTATTTCTTTCCCACTTTTTTGAGAAGGCGCTTGTTTTCGACCACCAACTCTTTTCGATCCAATGCAATGCGAACTGTGTTTAATAATCTATTGAGATCCGGAGGTTTCGAAATATAATCGAAGGCACCCAACCGCATGGTATTTACTGCAGTGTCCAGGTCGCCGTGACCCGATATCATTACAATTGGGATTTCGGGCTTAATTTTTTTAATGGCCTCCAATACTTCCACGCCGTCCATCTTCGGCATTTTTATATCACAAAGCACCAGATCAAAATCTTCTTTTTTGATGCGTTCAATTCCCAGTAGTCCGTCTTCGGCCTCCAAAACTTCATAGGTATCGCTCTCCTCGGTTAGTATTTTGACCAGCACTCTTCGAATGGCTGCTTCATCTTCAATGATTAGTATTTTGGACATGTTTAAAGTTTAAATTTTATTCCGCTTCTAAGATAAAAAGTGTTTTTATCATTTATCTTGTATAAATTATTCCGAAATTCATCTCTTAGTCTAATTTCATTATAAATGGTATGACCGCCGTATACGTAAAGCAATAAATTTTTGGTAAAGTAGTACTCATACCCCAGACCACCAAGCACAAGGGTCATGGATATATTATCGGCTGATGTCACACTCCCATGTGCATTGGGTATGAACAAGTCATTCTGAAGATTTGAAAAGAAACCATCCAGGGTAATATATCCCTGAAATGCATGTTTTTTATTGATAGTATGTTTGAGATTGGTTTTTGGTGTTCCCACAGAGTAAGACCAATTGGGCTTAAACTTTTTATGATAATTTAGGAGTGGAATAGGAAACGGCCTTCCCGCATTGGTGGAATAATTGAGCCCAAAAATTAATCTCGACGGTGTTTCTACATTTTCACCGGATAGGTCTTTGATGAAGAAAAGTGAGCCTGTAAAGCGGACGTCCTCTCCACGGATCTGTCGGTCCTCGAAATTGGAATCAATTTCCATCCCTACCTTACCTACAAACCGCCAGTTTTTTGACATATCGAAGGTATAGGCCATTGTGGTACGAAACAACTGCAATCGCTGTAAATTATTTTTGTCGAAAGGAACGGCATCTTTTAGGTCGAAATCAATATTACGGTATTCGAGTCCGGCTATCAAATAGCTGCCTTCCCAATTCAATTCAACGGGTAAATTGATAAATGCCCTTACGCGACTTACGGTATTTTCTGAATTGGACTGAGGGATATAGGTGTATTCCAATCGGGCCAAATCTGTAGTTTGCGCATGAAGACCCATGCCCACTGCACCAAAGTACAACAGCATAAATAGCATTGCTTTCACATACATTTCAGAATAAAAAAAAGTCTGAAAACAGGAATTCATTAAGGATTTTTAAAGCAAATTTTTATCGGGTGAAGATACTTACTTTTTAACAACTCTTACACAACAACTCACCATTGTTCATTTAATTGTATTTTGGAAACAAAAATGCTCCTATTTTCCTGCTTTTTTTCCTGCAAAAGATCCTTCCTTAATGTGAACATCGCGTTGAGGGAATGGAATACTAACATTGTTTTCACGAAAGAGTGAATCGATATGAAAACGGATATCACTTTTCACCAGGGGATCTATAAAGCTATTGGAAATATAGAAATGGACTCTAAAATCAAGGGAAGAGTCTCCAAAATTTTCGAAGGTCACAAAGGGCTTGGGTTTTTTTAAGATACGGCTGTCTTCCATAACACTTTTAAGCAACAGCTCTTTCACTAACGTAGTATCACTTCCGTAGGCAACACCCACTGCCACAAACTCTCGCGTTGTTTTATGGTTTTGCGTATAGTTGAGAATAGCCTCCTTAATAAACTTATGGTTGGGAATGATAACAATTTTATCATCCCGTGTAATTGTTCGGGTGGTGCGCAATTTAATGTCGATCACACGACCTACTCGTCCATCAATTTCGATAATATCACCAACCAACAACGATTTATCCACCATGATCAAAATACCACCGATAATATCCTGAAATATCTCCTGAAGTGCCAGACCCACACCTACCAAAAGTGCTGCGGATGCTGCTAAGAATGGAGTGACATTAACCCCGGCAAAACTCAACACGGCAAAAACTGTAATGATGTAAACGATATATTTTATAAACTTGAAAAAGCTTATAAATTTTAGGGTGTCCGTTTCATCCATTTTGCGGGTGAACAGCTTTCGCACCCATTTAAGAATAAAGCTGGTTGCAAAAAAAGCGATAATCCCCAATAAAAGAATACCAATGGTAATATGAACCTTGTTTTCTCCTTCACCAAAGTGAATACCCCAATCCAGAATCTCCTTTATGGTACCCCATATATCGTTTTTAACAACGTCAACAATTTTATCTGAAACCTCTTTTTGCACGTCTTAATATTTAAGCCACTTAATAATCTCTTTATAAGTTGGTTTTTTGCCGTACATCAAAATCCCTACCCGATAGATCTTGGCGGCAAACCATACCGTCCCGATAAAGGTAGCGAATAATATAAATACCGAAAGTAATTGTTGCCACATAGGAACCCCAAAAGGAATACGCATCAACATCACCACCGGCGAAGTGAGTGGAATAAACGAAAATACCTGGGAGACCGTGCCATGCGGGTCTTCAATTACCGTAAAAAAGCCAACATAAACCGCCAAAATTAGCGGTAGTAAGATAGGAAGCATAAATTGTTGGGTATCTGTTTCACTGTCTACAGCTGCTCCAATCGCAGCATAAAGTGACGCATACAAGAGGTATCCACCCACAAAGAATAACAAGAACATCACCACTAGATTGATCACGGGTAGTTTGGCAAACTCTGTCCAACCTTCGGCGATCATACTCTCCATATTATTTCCGGTGGCCTCCACTGCAGTATTCATTTGGTCCGCCTGCATGGCCCCCGGATCTATTCCGAAAATGAGAAATACCACTGTACTTAAAACGCTAATGAGTACGACCCATGCTAAAAATTGTGTCACCCCTGCCAACGAAGTTCCTATAATCTTGCCCAGCAATAATTTCATGGGTTTTACCGAAGAAATGATCACCTCAATGATGCGGCTGGTTTTTTCTTCGATGACACTTCGCATGATCATATTGCCGTAAATAATGATGAACATGAACAATAAATATCCTGCCAGTCCACCAAATATAAGTTTGAGAACCGAACCTAATTTTGAGGTTTCTTCCCCTTTAAAGCTCTCCAACTGGGCGTCAATATCCAATCTCAGATTTTTAATCACCGTGGCGTCAAATCCTGCTTCTTTCAGTTTAAGCGAATTGGCCTTAGATTCCAAGGTGCGTTCTATATCACTCATTACGATGAGCGATGGGGATTCTTCAGAAAAAAACTTAATGGAATTTGAAAGGTCGTCCAGTTTTTCTTTCTTCGGAATAAATAGCAGGCCATACACCTCTCCGCTCTCTGCGGTTTCCTTCGCAGCCTCCAACGAAACATTGGTAAGCAGCTGAAATTTTAAATTATCCTTGTCTTCAAACTGGTCCAGAAACAATCCGCTTTCATCCAAAACCGAAATTGTACGCACCGTATCGTTGTTCAATGACGACAAATACGCCACCAGACTAATAAGTGCCACCATAATCAACGGACTTAAAAAGGTCATGATAATAAACGACTTGTTTCTAACCTTGGTTAGATATTCACGTTTTATAATTAAAGGAAGATGATTCATTTTCAAGTCGTTTAATTGTTTTGTACGGTTTCAATAAATATATCATTGGCCGAAGGAACCGTCTCTACAAAATGGGTCACTTGACCCAAAGTACTCAGGTAACCAATAAGATCGTTGGAGGAAACGCCATCCGGGAGCTTCACCACATATTGTAGTTCGTCGTTGATAGTTTTAAAATCGGCTGAAACGATGTCAAATTTCTGAGAAACAGTTTGGGCCACGGCAGCCTTATCATCACAAACCAGCCCAACCTCATAGCTATTGGATCTAAACTGTCTTTTAATATCGATGAGCTTTCCGTCCAAAATTTTGTTAGACTCGTGAATGAGTGCAATATGATCGCACATTTCTTCCACCGATTCCATTCGGTGGGTAGAAAAGATCACTGTGGCACCTTCATCTCTTAATTTCAGTATTTCATCCTTGATAAGGTTCGCATTTATAGGGTCAAAACCACTAAACGGCTCATCGAAAATAAGCAGTTTTGGCTGGTGCAACACGGTGACTACAAATTGAATCTTTTGGGCCATCCCCTTGGACAATTCCTGAATCTTTTTGTTCCACCAATCCCCTATTTCGAGTCGGTCTAGCCAATATGTAAGTCGTTTCCGCGCTTCCGGTCGGGAGAGTCCTTTTAGCTGAGCCAAATAGAGCATCTGCTCCCCTACTTTCATGGACTTGTACAAACCCCGTTCTTCCGGCAGATATCCTATATGCTGAATGTGATGTGGTTGCAATGGTTCTCCATCCAAAAACACTTCACCGGTATCCGGTAATGTAATTTGGTTTATGATACGTATCAAGGTTGTTTTCCCTGCTCCATTGGGTCCTAAAAGGCCAAAGATACTACCTTTGGGAACATCGATGGAGACATCATTGAGTGCTTTAAAATCGCCGAATGATTTGGAAACATGGGTTGCTCTAAGCAGATTGTCCATAGAAAAAATATAAGTTGTAAAGGTATTTAAACCCCGCGAAGTGCCGAAGGTTTTTTCTGTTAATCTGTTTGTATTTATTTGATGGCAAATGTTACAAAAGAGCATCCTTAAAGTCTTCTTTTTTATTCTGAAGAAAATGCATCCTGGCACAAAATTATAGACTGGCACAAAAAACAAAACCCACCCTCAGATTGCTCAAAGGGTGGGAAAAAAATTGCTATGAAAAAGAAAAATTATCGCTAATAAGAATAGCGACTTTCAAATATAGGTAAAATAAATTAAAAGTGGGTTTATTAGGAAAACATATCCTTTACTTTCTCGAAAAACGATTTATCCTCCTTTTCGGGCTTAGGTTCGAAGTGTTCGTCATCTTTCATCCGCTCAAAGAATTCCTTTTGTTCCTTCGTAAGTGTCTTGGGCGTCCATACATTGATATGCACCAGTAGATCACCCGTTCCGTAGCCATTGATACTAGGTATTCCTTTGTTCCGAAGACGTAAGATCTTTCCACTTTGCGCACCCGGTTCGATCTTAATCCGCACCTTTCCGGTCACCGTTTCTATCTCTTTGGATGCTCCCAAGGCCGCTTCAGAAAAACTTACATACAGATCGTAGTGCAAGTTATCACCTTCACGTTGTAAATTAGGATGGGGAAGCTCTTCGATCGCTACTAGCAGATCGCCCGAAATTCCATTTCCAGGGGCCTCATTCCCTTTTCCACTTACCTTTAACTGCATGCCGTCTACAACGCCCGCAGGTATTTTAACCGAAATGGTCTCTTCTTCCGAAACCATTCCCTGCGAATCCGCGCCCGAAGGTGCCTTATCTATGGTTTGCCCGGCTCCTTTACACGTGCCACAGGTAGCAGAGGTTTGCATTCTTCCCAAAATTGTATTTTGGATCTTTGTTACCTGCCCGTGACCATTACAAGTACTACAGGTTTTATAAGTCGTGCCTTTGGCTACTTTTTTGCGTTTTACCTTGATCTTTTTATCGACACCATTGGCGATCTCTTCCAGATTGAGCTTCACCCGAATGCGCAGATTACTTCCTTTTACACGGCGTTGCCCGCCTCCTCCAAAACCACCAAATCCACCACCGCCACCAAAGGCGCTGCCGAAAATGTCTCCAAACTGGCTAAAAATATCATCCATGTTCATACCGCCACCACCAAAACCTCCGCCTTCAAAGGCCTTATGACCAAACTGATCATAGCGCGCCTTCTTATCGGGGTCACTAAGTACCTCATAGGCTTCGGCTGCTTTCTTGAACATCTCCTCAGCCTTGGCATCGCCCGGATTTTTATCGGGGTGATATTCCACGGCCTTCTTGCGATAAGCCTTTTTGATCTCGGAGGCTGTCGCCCCTTTAGAAATCCCTAAAATGTCGTAATAATCTTCTTTCATATTAGTGTCCTATGACTACTTTCGGGTAGCGTATTATTTTATCTCCCAGTGAATATCCCTTCTCGATCACATCGATAATTTTCCCCTTTAGATCGTCACTAGGTGCCGGAATTTGGGTAATCGCCTCGTGCAGATCGGCGTTGAACACCTCTCCGGCTTTTGTTTCTATGCTTGATAAGCCCTTTTGTTTGAGGGTTTCTCTAAATTTATTACTAATCAATTCAACTCCCTTTAGGTTATCGTCATTGGTTTTATCAAGTTCCTTAAGTGCACGATCAAAATCATCCAAAACCGGCAATAAGGCGATCATTACATCTTCGCTTGCTGTCTTGAACAGCTCGATTCGTTCCTTGCTGGTTCGACGCTTATAGTTTTCGAATTCGGCGAAAAGACGCAAATAACGATCTTTTTCGGTTTCCAATTCGGCCTGTAATGCGACCAATGGGTCCGTTTTTTCTTTTTTACTACTTTTCTTTCCTTTAGCGGAGCCTGCAGAAGCTTCCTTTTCCTGGGTGATTACTTGCTCTTCGGGCGTCACTTCTTGATTCTTCACTTTTTTGCTCATAGATGAGTCTGTTTTTTGTTTTTCTGAATGTGCAAAAGTACTGCCATTTCTTGAAAAATGTCAAAATGTCACTGCCATATTTTAGTATAAAATTAAGAACGAATTAATCTTCACCAGATATTTTTGTACAAACCTTAAACGTAAAACTCTAATGAAAAAACAAATTGTAAACCTCGCTCTAATAGCCATCATTGCACTGGGTGCGGTTAGTTGTAAAGAAAAAGAAAACAACACAGACATTTCCGAAGCAATAGAAATTGCAGAAGCCTCAGGCGATGCAGCTAGCTTTGCCATCAATACCGAGAAATCGGTGATCAAGTGGAAAGGGTCCAAACCGGGTAAAGATCACACCGGAACCATACATTTAAGTTCGGGAACACTGGCGGCGGAGAAAAAAGATATCCAGGCCGGTAATTTTGTGATCGATATGAATTCCATCGCAAACACCGATCTGGAAGGTAAAGGCAAGACAAATCTGGAAAACCACTTAAAAGGAACGGTCGAAGGCAAGGAAAAGGACTTTTTCAATGTCACCGAATATCCAACAGCGAGTTTTGAGCTCACTGAAGTAACCGGAGAAGGCGGATACATTACCGTAAAAGGAAAATTGACAATCAAAGACCAAACGAATGACGTCGAATTCCCGGCGGTAGTTTCTTTTCCCGGAGATGATGTTTTTCTGAAAAGTAAGCCGTTCACTATTGATCGCACTAAATGGGACGTTAACTTTATGTCTAAAAGTGTGTTCGACGACTTGAAGGACAAGTTCATTGATGACAACATAGAATTGACCATCGAGCTTCACGGATCCAAAGCATAAATTGATCAAAAATATAGGGATGAAGGAGGTCGAAAGGCCTCCTTTTTTTATGCCTTAAAGCGACGTATCAAGTGAATGTTACAGCAGGTCTTCGATGGCCTTTTCCAAATTCACGTAGTGAAACAAATAGCCGGCCTCTTCCAATTTTTTAGCACTCACCAACTGACTTTCAAAAGCAATGGCTGCCATTTCACCCATAATAAGTTTGAGCATGAATTTTGGCACTTTGGGCAACCACAAAGGTTTATTTAGGTGCTTAGCTACAATTTTGGTCATTTTAATATTCGTCACCGGCCCCGGTGCCACTCCGTTAAAAATCCCTTCGAGCTCTTTTTTCAAAAGAAACAAATAGATGGCTGCGATGTCCTCAATATGGATCCAGGATTGCCATTGCTCCCCGCTACCCAGCGCAGCTCCTACCCCCAATTTGATAGGTTTACTAATTTGTGGTAAGGCCCCGTCATTGGAATCGAGTACAATTCCGGTGCGGACTTTCGCCACTTTAATGCCCAAGGCCTTAAATTGGTCGGCTGCGGCCTCCCACTCCACTACCACCTTGCCTAAAAATGAATCGGCAATTTGGGTGCTGTCTTCATGATACAGCACTGTTTTAGAGCTGGGATAGATACTTATACCGCTGGATGAAATGTAATGAGTGATTGAATGATCCAAAGACTGCATTGTTGAAAACAAGAGGTTGGCAGTCATTATTCTGCTTTCAAGAATCCTAATTTTATGAGCTTCCGTCCAGCGTTTTGAAACAGACGCCCCGGCCAAATTGATCACCGCCGAAACTTCCTCAAATGCTTTGGGATCGATCTCTCCTTTGGACGGATTCCAATAAAACCCCTGGTAATTGTCTTCGTTTTGAATCTTGCCTTTTCCCGTCGTCAAATAGTGCACACCGATTTCGGCATCAAGACACTGCTTTACCAGTTCCTGACCGATCAAACCCGTTGCTCCGGCGATCAATATTTTCATAGGGAATCAATTTTTATACAAAATTACGGGTTGCGCCCTTCAAGACCATAGAGATTAACGGAATATTGGGAGACGGGGTTTATGATGTACGATTGACGATTGACGATTGACGATTGACGAGCCAGAAGTCCGAAATCCGAAGTGCAGAGTTGAAAGTAATGCGAAATTTCATTGTGCGCTTTGTGGTTAAAAGGATGGAACTGGAAGCTCGAAGTTGGAAGTTGGAAGTTAGACGATAGACGATAGACGATAGACGATAGACGATTTAAGCTAGAAGAATTAGCAAATAGCAGGAAGTCAAAAGTCGAAAGTGATGCAGAAATTCTTTGTGCTCTTTGTGGAAACTTTGTGTGCTTTGTGGTAAAAATTGCAAGAAACTGGAGGCACGAGGCGGGAAGCACGAGGCACGAGGCAAGAAGCCATATGATTGTTTTAAATGTCAACAGTCGGAGGTTGGGAGATGGGAGTCGGGAGTCGGTAGAAGAAAGGGATGCGAAATTTCTTTGCGCCCTTTGTCGAAACTTGGTGTACTTTGTGGTAAAAATGGATGGAGGATGGAGACACGAGGCGGGAGGCACGAGGCAGGAAGCCCGAATTTGAGATTTGAGATTTGGGATTTGGGATTTGGGATTTGGGCGTAATAGATTAATCCAATCAACATGCAACTTTCCCGCCTACTGCCCACTGCTAACCGCTAACTGCTAACTTAACACCTCTCAGCATTTCACGCTTCCCGGGTGGTCCCGGCAGTCGTTCTACAATAAAACCAACGGCTTGCATCGCTCTTCGCACGCTTCCTTTTGCCGAATAGGTTACCAACACACCTCCGGGACGAAGTGCAATGAACATTAATTGGAAGATCTCTTCGGTCCATAATTCGGGTTGGACTCTAGCTCCGAAAGCATCAAAATAGATAAGATGATGTGCTTCTTTATCGTTTATTTCTGAAAAGAATTGCTTCCGTTTGGTTAGGGTAAGAACTTCGGAAATGGAGGCGGGTTGTTCCCATTGTGAAGTGTGTATTTTTCCGAAGAGTTCTTCAGAAGCATCCAAAAGCTGCGGATAATTGAGTTGTTTTACTTCGGAAGCGGCCACCGGATAGGCTTCTACGCCGGTATAGTCAATAGTGAGTTCGTGTGATTCGGCATAGAGCGCAGTGAGAAAGGCATTGAGCCCTGTTCCGAAACCTATTTCCAGCACCGAAACGGGATCGGCGGCATTATATTCTTCCGAAGAAATAAAAAATTCTAACCCCTGTTTGATGAAAACATGCTGCGCTTCGAGGATTGCACCGTGCTTGGAGTGATACTGTTCGTTCCAATCGGGTAAATGAATCGTCACCGAGCCATCTTTGGTGGTGAGGAATTCACGTTTCATGCTACTGTTTTTCGGGTAGTAAGACGCCTTCGGAAATAAAGGAATAAGAGAGTTCCGGTTCGGTAATAGCGTCAATCTCTTCTTTCGTCTTCCCTCCGTCTTCGGCAAAATGCTTCAAGTCTTCAACACTGGTTTCCTCCACAAAGGCTTTTCCCTGGACGATCACTTCCTGTCCGGCTATATCTTTCGGCATAAAAAAACCGTAGTCCTTAAATTTTACAAAAGACTCTGCTTCTCCAATATCGAGGCGCATCCAACAGCCTTTGTTCTGACACACTTTATTCACTTTGGCAGTAAACTTAATGTTGGTGGTATCACCCGGTTTCATTTTTTTGTATTTGGCCAGCATGACATCTTTGGTCACCACATCCGCATCGCTAATTTCTGCTCCAAAACTCTCATATTTCATAGCAGTTTCCTGAGTTTCCTCGGTAACTTCTACGGCAGTTTCATTGGTGGCAGGGGTATCCTTACAACTAAATAAGAAGAGGCTAAGTGTAAAAATAATGGCAATATATTTCATAATAATTTCGGTATTAGATATAGACATAGAATATACTGCAATTTTATGAAATTTTTAGATTTTATATGGTATAATTTTTTCCTAATTTTGTCCGGTAAAATTAATTTATGAGCTTGATTAAAGAAGGTGCCATTCGCGTACAGAAAACCGCCCAAACACGTATTAACGAGGTAGATTTTGATAATCTTACGTTTGGATCGGTGTTTAGCGACCATATGTTCGAATGCGATTTTAAAGATGGTGCCTGGCAAAATCCAACCATCAAGCCTTACGGCCCGTTAAGTATATATCCGGCGGCCAAAGTATTTCATTACGGACAGGCAGTATTCGAAGGAATGAAGGCCTACAAAGATGAGGCGGGAGATCTTTTCCTGTTTCGTCCGGTGGAAAATTTGGAACGGATCAACAAATCGGCGCAACGAATGGCCATTCCGGAGTTTCCAAAAGAGCTTTTCTTTGAAGCCATGCATCAACTATTGTCCCTTGACAAAGAGTGGGTGAAATCGGGAATAGGAAATTCACTCTACATACGACCTTTTGTGATCGCAACTCAGAATGGAGTTTCGGCTTCGCCTGCCAACGAATATAAATTTATGATCATCCTTTCTCCGGCTCAGGCCTACTATACGGGCGAGGTGAAGGTTGTCATCGCCGAGCAGTACAGCCGCGCGGCCAATGGAGGAGTGGGTTATGCGAAAGCAGCAGGAAATTACGGAGCGCAGTTCTACCCAACGAATCTCGCGAAGGAAAGGGGTTTTAATCAAGTGATCTGGACCGACGCCAATGAGCATAAATATTTGGAAGAGGCGGGAACCATGAATATGTTTTTCCGAATCAAAGATACCCTGTACACAGCACCCATTAGTGACCGAATTTTGGATGGAGTGACTCGCAAAAGCGTCATCACTTTAGCCGAACGTGCAGGAATAAAAGTGGATGTCTACCGACTCACAGTAGATGAATTGGTTACGGCTTCCAACGATGGCACCCTAAAAGAGATCTTTGGTGCTGGAACGGCTGCGATTATTAGTCCGGTGACTGAATTCAGTTATAAAAATAATTCCCACATACTGCCAACATTGGAAAACAGCTACGCCAGTCTTTTCAAAAAGGAATTGATGAACATTCAGTACAATGTGAGTGAAGATCCGTTTGGGTGGAGATATGCCGTTAAGTAGTTGATGGTTCTTGGTTGATAGTTGTTGGATAGCAACTCAACCTACTTTTCTAAGATCTCCTTGATATTCGGTTTGAAATAGTTGGGGCCTTTGAGTACTTTACCATCCTCACGGTAGATAGGTTTCCCATCTTCCCCAAGTTTGCTCATATTACTCCGCTGAATTTCATCAAAAACTTCTTCGATCTTGTGCTGCATCCCGTGTTCGATGATGGTACCACAAAGAATATACAGCATGTCCCCCAATGCATCGGCAACTTCAACCAGATCTCCATCGTTGGCAGCTTCCAGATATTCTTCGTTCTCCTCGCGCATGAGTTTGTAGCGCAATAGGTTTTTAGCCTCTCCCAGGTCGGCTGTGGGGGTTTCTTTAATTCCTAATCCGTAGGTGGTGTGAAATAAGTGAACGGCGGCGATCTTGTTTTTCATTGTAGTGTGTTTATTTACAAATTTAGATGATTCACCTGCTCCGGCAGGTCTGAATAACATCAGGCTTTGGTCTTCGGACTTTCGACTTTTAGCATCTAAAAATTCCGTATTTTCGCAGTCGTAAAACTACACAATTTATGCTATCCACAGGTCAGATTATTTTCGCTATTTGCTTTTTTGTGGCTTTTGTGATCCTGATGGTTTTTAGCTACCGGAAAGACCGAAAATTACACCGAAAACAGTACAAAGGAAGCCTTTGGATATTGGTGGGCTTTATTGTTTTTGTATTGATCCTCTTAGCGGTCAAGCTGTATTTGCGGGACTAATTGGCTAATTAACAAATATTTATACTGTATTTGTTTTTCTGAAATTAGGATTTCTAGACATTTCCCGATAACTTTAGATCGTCCAATTACGATTTCACTCCCCTTTTTTGGCTTGTTGGCCGAATTATTAGTATGCACTAGTATTGAAGAAAGAATACCCATCACCGGGTATGTTTTACTATAAGCGCATACAATAGTTTTACATCCATGAAACCAGCAAAAGAAATCATTCCACACCTTATTATAGTCGCCTTGGGAATCGCGGCACTTACTTTGTGCTTCCTGTTCCTTGCGAAAAGCAATAGAGAGTTCACTGACCTAACCGGGATCATCCGAGTGATTGTAACACTCTCTGCAGCGGCGATCAGCATTGCATTACCCGGATTTGTAAACCTAGAAAGTGAAAAGAACACCAGCGACACCCTGTGGCCCAAGATCAAGGCCGGTGGAGCACTGGCAATCTTTATTGTGGTGTATTTGTTTGATCCGATTAATACGGGTGGTTAGTGGTAAATGGTTGGAGGTTGGGGATTGATAGTTGATGGACGATAACTTCACACTCTAAATGATCAATTATATTCCACCCAGTTGGTGATAAAATAATCTCTTGTCCTAATAAATGTTTAGTGCATTTGTGTAAAAGTTAAATCTTCAATTTGAATAAATCGTACAATTAACAAAAAATTAAATCATGGAGGCAACCGAAAACAACATAGATACTAAAACGGCAAAAAAACAGAATCATTTGTACTTCGTTCCTAAAGACAGAGTCCCTATTACGCTACCAAAGGATCCTAATTCTAAAGGTGATACTTCGATGAGAATCTTTATTCCAATTAGCGTTAATCAAGATTCAGCAGACGTTAAACCAACCTACAATTATGCACTTGACAAAAGAGTATTAATTCTTAAATTTAAAATAAAATGTGATGTCATTGGAAATAATAAAAGAATTGAATTTCTATGTTTAAAGGTCAAAGGTGTGTATCATAATGACGGACCAAGAATGATAGTGATAAAGACTAAAATAAAACATAAGAGCCCTCCACCGACCGATATTACTTTAAGTAAATACCCTGAATGGGATAAACCTGTGCTAACTTATGAATTTGATAATGGTAAAGTATATATAAATAATCCGGCATTCTCTAAGTCAACTATTGATGAAGCTAGGGAAGAAGTTAAACCGGATCCTAGTTTAACGTTGAATTCAGAAGAAAATGATAGTTGTACTATTCCTCCAAAGGATTAGTTAACGATTGAATAGGTCTAAAAATACCCGCTCTCGGGTATTTTTTTTACCTTTAAGTCTCCCCACCTTGGTATTAATCAAATAAATCATCGTGGTACTTCATTACACACTAATAGTCTTTTGTCTAGGGTTTACCTTGTTGGGATCAGCGCAATTCGACGAGCTTAAGTTTCATGATGCCAAAGTACTTGAACGGAATGGTAATTTTGAGGCAAGTAAAGAAGTACTGCGAAAGGAATTTGCTAATGATACAAACAACATTGAATTTGCCTTATTTAACGCCATCTTAGATTCTAGACTCTATCGAACGAAATCCAGTTTGAGTAGATTAATCCAAGTTGAGAAAATATTAGAAGCACAGCATCCTAATTCGGATAAGCTCGAATTTTATTGGTTCAAAACATTTCTTGGCAAGGCCTTCAATTATGATGTTGATAGAAAGTTTGATCTAGCCTTAAAATATTATTTGAAGGCAGATTCATTATCAAAACATAACTTAAATCTTGACGATTTTGCAACATTGCACGGAAGGAGACTTCTTCTATATAGTGCCAAAGGTCGTTGGAAGGATGCAGAAGAGCTACGTATAAAGTATCAATCTAAAGTAGATTCTATCAACGATCCAAGACTCTATAGTTATTTTCACAATCAGCTCGGTACTCATTATCATTATGCTAGAAATGGACCAATGGCAATTTACCATTTAAACGAAAGCCAAAAAATAACTGAAAAATTATTTGATACGGTACTGCTAGTGAATAACTTATTTACAAAAGGTATTGTCTTTAATGAGCACATGGATAACCGCGATTTAAGCTTAGAATATTATATGACCTCTTTAGAACTTTGTGATTGTCCCGATAGAGAACTTCTCCAAACCACGGGCAATTATAATATTTCAAGAATATTTAAGGGAAAGAAAAAAATTGCTTTGCAAAAGGAATATTTACACAAGACAAGACAATATGCCAATAGCGCCAGACAACTCCATACTAAAAATAATGTGTTCCGTGATCTTTATGAAATCTATGATATTGAGCAAAATATAGATTCGGCATACTATTACTTAAAATTACATAAGATCTATACTGATAGTTTAGGTGTAATAGATAGAGAAAAAAAGTTTGCCGAACTACAATCCAAGTTTAACGTTGCGGAGAAAGAAAGGCTACTACTAATTTCAGAAAAAAATGAAAAACAAAGCCGCAATTTAGCAACTGCCCTCGGCGGCGGGTTATTAGGGGCCTCCCTCATCGGTTTCCTACTCTTTAAAAACACCAAACGCAAACAACGTATCGCCGAGCAGGAGCGAGAACTTGAAATTCAGAAAAAGGAAAAAATATTAAAAGACCAGGAGCTCAATGCCATCGATGCCATGATCGAGGGGCAGGAAAAAGAACGGCAACGCCTGGCCAGTGACCTGCACGATAGCGTGGGGGCGACGCTTTCGGCAGCTAAATTGCAGTTTGACCATTTGTCTAAAAATAAAGATAAGTTGGAGGACATGGACGAACTATTCAGTAAAACAAAAACACTGTTGGATGATGCCTATACCGAGGTACGATCCATGGCCCATCTAAAGAACAGCGGCGTGATCGCTAAAAAAGGATTACTGCCGGCCATTGAAAAGCTCGCCAAGAATGCTTCGGGTACCAATAACCTCAAAGTGGAAGTGCAGGACTTTGGATTGGATGAAAAACTGGAGGCCTCCCTCGAGATCTCCATTTTTAGGATCATTCAGGAACTGGTGACCAATATCATCAAACATGCCCACGCCACCGAAGCGACCATCTCCATAACTCAGCATGAAGACACCTTGAGTATCATTGTGGAAGACAACGGGGTGGGCTTTAATGCACGAAAAATTCACAAAAAGGACGGAATGGGGCTTTCCAGTATCGAAAAGCGTGTGGAGCACTTGGAAGGAACCCTAGAAGTGGATGCCACCCCCGGAAAAGGAACTACTATTTTAATCGATATACCCTTATGATCACTCTAGCCATCGCCGAAGACCACCAAGCCCTTGTAGACGGCATCCATCTCTTGCTTAAATACGAAGAGGATATCTCTATCGTAGGTATGGTGAATGACGGAGAGGCGCTGCTCGAAGTGGTGCGACGGAAACAGCCTAAGGTGGTATTGACCGATATCAAAATGCCAAAAATGGATGGGATCGTGGCAACCAAAATGATCAAAAAAGAGTTTCCTCATATCAAGGTGATCGCCTTTAGTATGTTCGATCAAGAGGAAGCCATTTCACAAATGATCTCGGCGGGAGCCTCAGGCTACTTGCTTAAAAACTCTCCGCTGGAAGAGGTCCTCAATGCCATCCAAAGCGTTGCAACAGGCACGAATTTCTATGACTCGGCCATCGATCTTTCATTTTTGGATGATGCCTCGGAGCGCACAGCCAAAAAACCACTCTTGTCCAAGAGCGAACGGGAGATCTTAAAGATGATCGGAGAAGGATTGGCGACAAGTGAGATTGCTGCCGCCCGATTTACAGCCGTATCCACCGTAGAAAAACACCGCAAAAATATGATTCGGAAATTGGGTCTAACCGGCAAGGGAGAGCTGCTTCGTTATGCCCTCGATAAGAAATATGATTTTTAAGATAGTTTTATGATTATCAGCTAATTAATACCCCTCAGTGGGTATTTTTTTGTGCATCATGATGGAATAGGTTTGTTGAAAACTTATTTATTATGAAATCTAGACCAAAACTATGGACACAACTGTTCAGCGCTCTAACCTTACTAATAATGTCAACGGCCATCGCGCAAGTCACAAATATTACGATAAATTTGGATCCCGAAAATCGACAAAGACCATTTGTCTTAAATAAAGGAGACTACAAAGTGGAGATCACTGGAGATTATGATGGGGCCAAATTCAAATTAGAGTCATATCTGGTAGAATCGACAGTCCCTATTACCGTTATTTCCACACCATCATTGACAACGTCGATAGCCAAAGCCAATTTCACCACTTATTCAAAAGAATACTCTTTTAACATTACTGACAGAAAATTAATCGAAATTGAGGTTCAAAAAATTAATTTGCGTACTAAAAAAGTTGTTGAAACTTACAAATTCACATTCAATGGAGTTCAAAAATATAAATGGCATACAACAGTAGGACTGTCGGCTATTACTTTGATTAATCGAGATACCTATAAAACGGTTGCTGAAGATGATGCCTTCAAAATTGTACAGAACGGAAGTCAGACTATTATTGATCCTGTTGTACTGATGCAATTCACGTATATAAATCTTGAACGACCAACAAGCATTGGCGTATCGGGTGGAATAGGATTTGATTTCGAGAACCTGTCCGTATTTGGAGGTCCGTCCATATACTTTGGACATAATTTAATACTAACCGCTGGCGTTGCGCTCAATCAACAACTTCGACTGGATAGTAAATATGATAAGAATCAGATCGTCCCAGAAGCTTTGGAATCCAGTGATCTTAATTCCCCCTATTATCGTATAAACCCTTTCATATCATTGACATTTGCACTTGACAAAAATTTGTTCAAGAAATAATCTATTTACCAGATCATATTATATAACCCCCTAAATGGGACAAAAACATCTAAATCATGAAAAAATTAATTTTCCTATCACTTGGTATTATTGCGCTGTTTACTTGTACAGAAATAAATGCCCAAAGCCAAAATCAGAATCAAAGTCAGACGAATAATAATGGTACCGTTTCCAGCCAATATCAAGTTCAAAACAAATCGGGAAATTATCAAGCCCAAGCGACTGGTAAAACGAAAGCACAGGCCGATTACCGGGTTTCCGAAACGATGAACAATACCGCTAAAAAGGCCAGATCAAATGCATCTGGTTCAGCGGCGACTGTCTCAAAAAACAGTTCAGGAACGGCCAAAGTCAAGATTGACAACAAATAAAAATCGTACTTAACTCAATTGTTTATTCAAATCAAAAAAAACCTCCCAGCAACAGCAAGGAGGTTTTTTTATTCTTGACTCTTAAATCTTGATTCTTGAATCTTGATTCTTGATTCTAAATTCTAATCTCTAATTCACCACCGGCAGATTACTATAATTCTTAGCATACTCCAACATCTGACCTTCAAAAGTGGCCGGTTGTTCAACCGTAAAGCTTTCGATCTCTCCGTCTCCATTCATCTTAGGTACGAGTACCGGGTTTACAAATCCGCCGTAAGGCGCCGTTGTAAACTGCTTGTTACGTTCTAACACTTCGGCATGCACCGTTTGATCCACTTTTACTCCGTAACCTTCTACCAAGGCCTCAACGGCTGCAAAATCTCCTTCACTTTTAATACGTTGTGTTTCACGCAGCAACTGTCCAAACAATTCATGTAGCTTGTCATAATCATTAATATTGTAATAGGTCTTTCCATCACGAGTTACCTTTTCAATGACGTTATCCGCTGCTCCTTTTTCAAAGGCCCAGGCCGATACCCACTGTCGGTTTCTCATATGCGATTCTTCTACATCGTCTCCCAAATTAAGTCGGATCAACTGCGTCATCAATCCGTTACGAATGTAGCCGTCAAAGGCAGCCATTCCCACTTTTTTCCAGTCGTCAACCAAGCCCAGTTCCTGTAATTTCGGATTGTATAAATAGTAAAGTCCTACAAGATCTGCGCGTCCTTCCTCTAAGGTAGATGCGTAATTTTTTAAGGTTTCTTTGGTCTCGCCAACTCCGGGATTCAATTGTCCGGAAGCATGCCCGATCACCTCGTGCAAAGCAGTGTGCAATTTATCACCAACTTGACCATATTCCTTTTCCAAAGCTAACTCTTCTTCGTCATGAACAAACTCTTCCAAACGTCCTGAACTTCCCGCATTGTTATAGGCATGAATGATATTTCCTAAGGAAACCGACTTACTACCAACGGCAGCTCTGATCCAATTGGCATTAGGAAGATTTACTCCAATGGGCGTACTTGGTGAAGCGTCTCCTGCCTCACCGGCAACATTCACCACCTTGTAGCTCACTCCTACCACATTTTTCTTTTTATGCTCGTCCATCAAGGGAGAATTATCCTCAAACCATTGTGCATTTTCAGACAGCACCGCCATTTTTTCAGACATGTCGAAATCCTTGATCTGAACAATCGTTTCATAGGATCCTCGATACCCTAATGGATCATTGTACACTTCAATAAAACTGTTGATATAGTCAATATTTCCTTCGGTAGCAGCTGTCCATGCCACGTTGTAATCATCCCAAGTTTGAAGATCTCCGGTCTTGTAATATTCGATCAACAATCCAATGGCATCACCCTGTGCTTTATTTTCGGAAACTCCCTGAGCTTTCTCTAACCAGGAAACGATCTTGTCGATCGCTGCGCCATACAATCCACCCGACTTATACACTCGTTCCTTCAACATTCCATTTTCCTTGACGAGTTGAGAATTCAATCCGTAGGAAAGGGGTTTTTTGGGATCCGGTGATTTCTTTCCGCCGTAGAAATTTTCAACATCGGCGTTGGTCACATTGGGTCCGTAAAAGTTAACGGCCGAGAGGGCCACATTATCCACCCCTTTTGCCTGATTTACTTTTTTCGAATCGCTATCGTTAAAGATCACATCAAAGGCTTCACCCTCTAAATTCGTATTGGTTTCTGCCAATAGATGCGTCAAGTAATCTGAAGAAAAATCCGGCGTAATTTTGTCATTGGAGTAATGGTGGTGAATTCCGTTAGAGAACCATACTCGCTTTAAGTACACTTCAAAATTCTTCCAGTCATCCGAAGTTTTATCACCATCAAACGTAGTATACACATTCTCCAATGCTTTCCTTATTTTCAGATTATGACGGTAGTTTTGGTCCCACATGATATCGCGGCCTTCAAGTCCGGCTTGGGTTAGGTAATACACCAATTTTTGCTCCTTGAGAGAAAGATCATCCCAACTTGGGATCTGATATCTAAGTACTCTAACATCCGCGAATTGAGTTACCAAATAATCGAAATCTGCATCGTTGGCAGTTTTAACATCCGCAACCGCTACGGCATCGTCCGGGCCAACCTTTTTAGTCTCATCAGCGCACGAAAAGAATAGCATACTTCCTAAAGCAGCTATCAATAAAAATTTATATTTCATCTTGTTGTAATTGAATTTTCACAAATGTAACAAAATAATAGCTGTGACTCCTAATATTTGGGTGCTGTGGAGAATTTTCAAAATTAAGTATCTTAGCATCATAAATTAGTAACAAACCTGCCATGAAACTCTTAAAATATCTCTTCTTCTTACTTCTTATAGTAGTGATAGGTGGTGCCGTATATTTTGGCACCAAAGATGGAAATTTTGATGTTTCCGAAACCAAAACCATCAATGCACCAGCATCCATGATCTATTCCAATGTCAACGATTTTAAAAATTGGCGGGAATGGGGGCCCTGGATGGACGAAGATCCTGATCTACAAATTATGTATCCTGATTCGACCGCCGGAGTGGGTGGTTATTACAATTGGACAAGTGAGGTGATGGGTGATGGCTCAATGAAGACCGTTGGTGCTGAAAAAGATAAATCTCTGGATCAAGAGATCGTTTTTAATACACCTTTGGGAGAAAGCAAGAGCGATGTCTACTGGCGATTTGTACCTGCGGAAGATGGCACCGAAGTCACTTGGGGCATGAAAGGAGAACAGTCTTTTATGGAGAAGGTTTTTTCGGCATTTATGAAAGAAGATTTCAAGGTCAACATTAAAAAGATGTACGGGCAGGGTCTTACCAATTTGGACGAAACTATCAAGAAGGAAATGGAGAAATACACCATCACCGTAGAAGGAATTAAAGAACACGGGGGAGGATTTTATATGTATACAACCGCTGCCAGCACACAAGCAGATATTGGCAACAAAATGGGACCTATGTTAGGAAAAGTATTGGGTTTCATGCAGCAGAACAAAATAGGACAAGCAGGAATGCCTTTTACCATTTACAACGAATGGGACGACGAGAACGGAAGCGTGATCTTTTCTACCGCTATCCCTATTTCGGAACGAGTGATCGTCACCGAAGGCGATGTGCTTTGCGGATACATGGCACCAACCTCTGCAGTCAAAACTGTGCTTCTTGGAAATTATACAAATCTTAAAGAGGTATACGAAAAGGCACATGAATATGTCGCGCAAAATAATCTGCTTATGGACCCTGCTCGTAAACCCTTCGAAGTGTATGCCAACGATCCGGGAAACATTCCTAATCCGGCCGAATGGCGGACTGAGGTCTACATTCCTGTTTTTAAGGACTTGAGAAGCAATCACCCCATCATTAGCGGAAATAATTAGGCAGATGAAGCCATTACTATTAGTTTTTCTTGGAGGCGGCTTAGGTAGCTCGCTACGCTACGCAGTGGGTAAATACCTCAACACAGACCTATCCTCGTTCCCTTACGGAACCTTTGTAGCCAATATTTTGGGTAGTCTCCTTATTGGTGTGCTTTTAGGGGTAGCTGCCAAAAATGATAGTATTTCACAAAATACCATGTTGCTGCTGGCCACAGGATTTTGCGGCGGATTCACAACATTTTCAACCTTTGCCTACGAAAACCATGCGTTTTTAAAGAACGGTGATTTCGGACTATTTAGCCTTTATACTATAGGCAGTTTCGTGGTTGGGTTTGGTGCCGTTTTCTTCGGAATATGGGTCGCGAAATTTTTCTGAAGATCATGTACAAAGAACCCTGACTATCTGCCACTCAATATTTACTTCAGAATTAAACACCCTCCCTTAAAAAAATTCCTACATTTGATCTTCAATCAGCTCATTATGAAATGCATAGTTTATACATCAAAAATGAATCAAGTAGTGACCGCTCACTGCCGGATCCGCATGTATTGACTATGTAACTATCAACTATTTCAATATTAAAACGTCCGGCTTATCAGTCGGACGTTTTAATTTTATAAAGATCACCAACTAACCATGAAAAAACTTTTCTCTCAATATATCTCAAATTTTCAGGGACTCTCCCGGGAGATATGGCTGTTGGCGTTCGTTACGTTTATAAATCGGGCGGGAGCCATGGTGCTTCCATTCCTCTCACTGTATCTGGCCGATGAAAAAGGCTTCACTTTGCCTCAGGTAGGATGGATCATGGCCAGCTATGGCGTGGGTTCTTTTATTGGCACCTACGTAGGTGGCGTGCTCACAGATAAGATAGGTTTCTACAAAGTGATCATTACTAGTCTGTTTCTAGGCGGATTGGGATTTATTGGCCTGCAATTTTTAGACAGCTTTTACGAATTTTGCGTAGGAATCTTCATTCTTATTTTCATTGCCGACTCCTACCGCCCTGCCATCTTTGTGGCTTGCGATGCCTATAGCAAACCGAAAAATATTACTCGAGGGATTGCACTTATTCGCCTGGCCATCAATTTGGGATTTTCATTTGGGCCGGTTTTGGGCGGAATTATCATCGCCAGTATTGGCTACACCTCATTGTTTTGGATCGATGGAATCACATGCGTCCTGGCAGCCATTCTATTGTTTTTATTACTGAAACCTAAGAAAGTTACCGGTATCTCCAAAGATAAACCCATTGTAAAAGAGGGGGTATCTCCATATACAAATTCACTTTATTTACTTTTCATTCTCATCATGGTTTTAAGTGGGATCATGTTCGTGCTTTATTTTTCATTGATGCCCATCTATTACAGTAGAGCGCATTCATTGTCCGAAGACCTCATAGGCCTCCTTTTGTTTTTGAACGGACTCATGATCGTACTCTTCGAAATGCCCTTGGTAGGTTGGCTAGAACGTATCAATATGTCCAAAACCATGGCTACTTTCTGGGGCACTGTGTTTTTAGCACTGAGCTTTCTTGTGCTTAACCTTACCTCCTGGAGTGGGATCCTGATTATTGGAATGATCCTCATGACAATAGGAGAAATGATTGGTTCTCCCTTCTCGAACGCACTTGCACTTTCCATGTCACCCAAAGGTCGAAAAGGAAGCTATATGGGGATGTATACCATGAGTTGGAGTCTTGCTCATATCGTAGGTCACAAAGGAGGAATGGATGCAGTAGATCACTTCGGATTTGAACTCACATGGTACGCTGTTTTTTGTATTTTGGTACTGGTTTGCTTGCTCACACTATGGTTACACCGATTGCTACATAGGAATTAGTGGTTGGGTTTTGTGATTTGTTTTTTGTTTTTTGGAATCGCAACTTCCGATTTCCGACTTCCGACTTTAGTCCAAAAAACCGCTATCTTTAAAACCACTGAACAATATAATCCATGAAAAACATAATTTTCCTCTTTATTTTCTTCGGAATTATAAGCTGCAACAATTTCCAGCAGGCTACGATCGACAGTCTGGAGGTGGAAAGCCCTTCTTTGGTTAAGGAACGACATTTTCCGAAGCTGGACAGCAGTCGTTACAATGTGGCCTTCCTCATAATGGATGGAGTCTACAACACCGAACTTACCGCGCCTTACGATATTTTTCAGCATACCATTTTCAGAAAAAACATCAAAGCTATGAATGTGTTCACGGTTGCCAATACGCTGGAGCCCGTTCTCAGTTTTGAAGGGATGCGTATTCTACCTGATTATAATTACCTAACGGACTCTATACCCAAGATCGATATTTTGGTAGTTCCAAGTGCCGAGCACCACCTCGACACCGATCTCCAGGATCAAGCCATGATCGATTTTGTAAAGCAAGCCGACCAAGAAGCGCAATTTGTAACCTCACATTGCGATGGAGCCTTTGTTTTGGCGAAAGCAGGCTTACTGAACCAGAGCGTGTCCACCACCTTCCCAAGCGATATTGATGCCATGCGAAACATGTTTCCCGATTTAGATATTCGAAAAGACGTGCTGTTCGTGCATGATGGAAAATACATAACCTCAGCCGGTGGAGCTAAAAGTTTTGAAGCCGCACTGTATTTGTGTGAGTATCTCTACGGAAAAGAAATCGCCCAATCACTCGCGGGCGGATTAGTGATCGATTGGGATCTAAACTCAGTACCACATCTCGTAATACGGAAAAACTAAAGCGATTTGATCTCGTTATTCTCGACCACTTGTGATAGCACAATTTGAGTTTTAGTCTCTCCATAGCTAATCAATTGATCGATAAATTTTTCGAGGTGTTTTTGGTTTTTTAGCACCACCTCCATCACTATATTTTCATTACCCGTAATGCGGTAACAATTGACAACTTCGTCATAGGTTTTCACCTGTGATAAAAACGGTTTTAATTTCCCCATAAATGCTCTCAAAGTGATGATGGCCTGAAGTTGATAACCACATTCAAAAGGTGATACATTGGTAAAGTAACCTTCAATGATCCCGGCATCTTCCATTTTCTTAATTCGCTCCGAAACAGCAGGTGAACTTATGCCAACCGTCCTGCCAATTTCGGCATTAGATTGCCTTGCATTGACTTGTAAGCATTTCAGGATTTTCCAGTTTAGGGTGTCAATATTCACTTTTAAACATAATTTAACGCAAAATACTATAATTTTAAGGTAAAAATAGATTTTTCCTTTAAAATCGAAAGTTTTTTATCCTTTATTGTTGGTAAATTTGAAACAATTGCATGAAAAATTAGAACCCCGTTATGTTACCCAATGTTCCGAAACACCTGCCACAATCCCTTTTGTATCAAAAGGCTATGGATATTTTCACCCTTTCCCGTAGTATCTCTCACTATTTTGTAGATGATCTTTGCTATTTGGAAAAGGATGGAAGTGAAAATCCGAATGTCTATTTTTCGGGTGATATTGTACAGCAATCCATCTCTCTGGCACCGGAAATATTAAAGGCCGAAAGTCAACCCTTTTCTGAAGATAAGCAGCGCCATGCAGCTTCGGTTTCTCAATTGACCGATCAGTTGTATAAAAATTGTGAACGCCTGGAACGAACCCATAGTAATGGTCGGGATTTTCTTCCTGTGCTTCGGAATGAATTAAAAAAATTCAGAAAATTACAGCGTACTTGGATGTTGACGCTTTAAGTATGTATTTCAGAATAAAACTTCCGACTAAGTTTCATAAAACACCCCTATTTAATTATTCTCGAATCCAGTTTTAAGGGTCCCGAATTGAGTATTTTCAATTTTGTGGCATTTTTATGATTGGGATTAATCAATATATTTCGTTCGTTAGGCAGCACCGCCGAAGGTAACGCAATCGCCAACTCTTCCCCCTTCGCCAACCACTTCGATCCATATTCCTGCGTAGCTATTCCCGGAGGATCCATACGCCAGTTGGCGGAAATGGACCTCATATTGACAATGTTTCTAATTTCTTTTTCTGAAACCTCAGCCTCAATGAACGCAAAATCTTGGGTGAGAAATTCAAAATCGATTCGGGTGAGCATCTCCAAAACACATAGCGAAAGATGCTCCGAAAAATAGAGCATCGATTGACCTTTCTTATTCCATCGACCTCCATGAAGCCTGGAACCCTCACCACTGAGGTCTTTGACGAACTTCTTTTTCGCTATTCTGTAGATCTTCACCCGCTATCGTTTAATAGATCCCGTGTTCGATGCGGCCCAAAACATCTTTGATAAGCTTGGCTCCAAAACTAGTATCCAGAAAATCTATGGGTTTTTTATTATTGAGCACACGAATCTCACTTTGCAGCCATTTGGTAAATGCCTCAATAGTTCCTAACACCTCGATCCCCCTGGAGATTACCTCCGCAATCTCAAGAATTTGCTCCGTACTGTACACATTGAGCAACTCATGATCCTCCTTACGCTGAATCGTTCGATGCGAAACGTGCAGAAGACTGCTCATTTTCTCCATGGAAATACCTAAAACTGCAGATACCGTGGTTACCACAGACTTAGGCAAACCAGTACGGGTAATATGGATGAGATCTATATCACTATTTACGGTATGCCCTACCTGCCCGCTACCTCCCAAAACACTCACGATCCTGTCGTATTTGTTTTGAAGCGAATAAAATACTTTGGGTTCTTGAACGAGGTTAATGACTTTTCCCTTTTTCATAATCACGACATTTGACACAAATATAGTTATTTTTGTCGTGCTTTACAAATTATCGCACAAAAAAAGACACCTTTTAAATGTCCTTTTTTATTCTGAAATGCATGTGAATTATTATTACATATTACGTCGGTACTGCCCGCCTACTTCAAAGAGTGCATTTGTGATCTGTCCCAACGAGCAATATTTACATGCTTCCATGAGTGCTTCAAAAATATTTTCATTGTTAACGGACTTATGCTGTAGCTCTTTTAGCAATTCAGAAACACGGGTCTCATGATTGTTGTTCAAATTCTCGACAACTGTGATCTGGTATTGCTTCTCCTCTTCCGTGGCACGGATCACCTCCGCAGGTAGGATCGTTGGAGAACCTTTGCTGCTTAAAAAAGTGTTTACACCAATGATGGGAAATTCGCCATTGTGCTTCAAAGTTTCATAATACAGACTTTCCTCCTGTATCTTACTACGCTGATACATGGTTTCCATAGCGCCCAAAACGCCACCTCTCTCCGTAATGCGATCGAACTCTTCGAGTACCGCCTTTTCAACAAGATCGGTTAATTCTTCAATAATAAAAGATCCCTGAATTGGGTTTTCATTCTTCGCCAAGCCCAATTCCTTATTGATGATCAACTGAATGGCCATGGCCCTACGCACACTTTCCTCGGTAGGAGTGGTAATGGCCTCGTCATAGGCATTGGTGTGTAACGAATTACAGTTATCATAAATAGCGTAGAGCGCCTGCAGCGTGGTACGAATATCATTAAAATCAATTTCCTGCGCATGCAGCGAACGTCCGGAAGTTTGAATATGGTATTTGAGCATTTGGGCCCGAGGATTCGCGTTGTATTTAAATTTGAGTGCTTTGGACCATATTTTTCGGGCTACCCTTCCAATCACCGAATATTCCGGGTCGATCCCATTGCTAAAGAAAAAGGACAAGTTGGGACCAAATTTATTGATGTCCATTCCCCGGCTCAAGTAGTACTCTACATAAGTAAATCCGTTGGCCAATGTAAACGCCAATTGGGTAATGGGATTGGCACCCGCCTCGGCAATATGATACCCACTTATTGAAACCGAATAGAAATTACGCACCTGGTTCTCAATAAAATATTCCTGCACATCGCCCATCAAACGCAAGGCAAATTCAGTAGAAAAAATACAGGTGTTTTGCGCCTGATCCTCTTTCAAAATATCGGCCTGCACTGTTCCTCTCACCTGCTTGAGCGTATCCTCTTTGATAGTTTCGTAAACCTCTTGTTCTAACACCTGGTCTCCCGTAGTTCCCAATAAAAGCAGTCCCAAACCATCATTTCCTTCCGGGAGTTCTCCTTGATATTGTGGACGCTCTTTTCCTTTATACAGTTTCGCAATTTTTGTCTCAACTTCTTTTTCAAGCCCGTTCTCAATAATATACTTCTCACAGTTTTGATCGATGGCGGCATTCATAAAGAATCCTAAAAGCATCGGTGCCGGGCCATTGATCGTCATACTTACCGAAGTCATGGGGTTACTCAAATCGAATCCGGAGTACAATTTCTTGGCATCGTCCAAACAACATATCGAGACTCCTGCATTCCCGATCTTCCCATAAATGTCCGGTCGTAATCCCGGATCATTACCATACAAGGTCACACTGTCGAAGGCAGTAGAAAGTCGTTTGGCGGGCAAACCCAAACTCACATAATGGAATCTGCGGTTGGTGCGCTCGGGGCCACCTTCCCCGGCGAACATTCGGGCAGGATCTTCCCCGGTTCGTTTAAAAGGATAGAGCCCGGCGGTGTAAGGAAACTCTCCAGGGACATTCTCCTGTAGGATCCATCGTAAAATATCCCCCCAGGCCGTATATTTGGGTAAAGCGACCTTGGGAATTTGAGAATGGGATAGCGACTCGGTATGCGTTTCGATATTCAATTCTTTATCGCGTACTTTAAAAGTATAAACTGAATCTTTGTAACGCTGCACCTTAAGGGACCAATTCACAATTTCTTCCCAGTTATAGGGATCGAGGTCCATTTTGAGTCGGTCAAATTGCGCGAGCAGTAATTTTAGCAGATCGGCATTTTCATCGGTAGTTTTTATAGATTCTGAAATAATACCCGAAGTATCAATTCCGGGTACTTCGCCCGAAACTGCGTGCACGGTTTTATATATTCCGAAGAGTTTTTGCGCCACCTCAACCTGATCCACAGCTTTTTTATCGTACGCCCGGTTATTCTCCGAAATCTCCGAAAGATAGCGCGTTCTAGCCGGCGGAATGACGAAGATCTTTTCACTCATTTCGTCACTGATCTCAAAGGTGCTTTTTAAGTCGGCACCCGTTTTCTCAACCAATTCATCCATGATCGCCTTGTACAGCTGATTCATTCCCGGATCATTAAATTGAGAGGCTATGGTTCCAAATACAGGAAGCTCCTCTGCTGGCGTATCCCACAAATTGTGATTACGCATATATTGTTTTTTGACATCTCGAAGTGCATCCAGCGCACCTCGCTTATCAAATTTGTTGATGGCTACCAGATCTGCAAAATCAAGCATATCGATCTTTTCCAATTGAGTTGCGGCACCAAACTCCGGTGTCATAACATATAGGGAGATGTTACTGTGATCCAGAATTTCGGTATCACTTTGGCCAATACCTGAGGTTTCAAGAATGATTAGGTCAAATTCGGATGCCTTGAGAACCTGGATCGCTTCCGAAACATATTTGGAAAGGGCCAGATTGCTCTGTCTTGTGGCCAAAGAACGCATATACACTCGTGGCGAGTTGATGGCGTTCATTCGTATACGGTCGCCAAGTAGGGCGCCACCTGTTTTTCTTTTGGAAGGATCCACAGAAATGAGTCCTACCGTCTTTTTAGGAAAATCGATCAGGAATCTTCGAACCAATTCATCTACCAGCGACGATTTTCCAGATCCCCCGGTTCCGGTTATTCCCAGCACCGGTGTAGTAACCGATTTGTTCTTTTTATGGATTTCTTGAAGGGTATCCTTGGCGATCTCCGGGAAATTTTCCGCAGATGAGATCACACGGGCGATGGCCCCGGGTACTTTTTGGGCAAGCTGTTTTTCTTCACCATTCAGGTTATTCCCAATAGGGAAATCACTTTGGGCAACCAAATCGTTGATCATGCCCTGTAAGCCCATTTCACGTCCATCATCCGGAGAATAGATTCGCGTGATACCATAATCCATGAGCTCTTTTATTTCCGAAGGTAAAATAACACCTCCTCCACCGGCGAAGATCTTAATATGACTTGCCCCTCTTTCCTGCAACAAATCATACATATATTTAAAATACTCATTATGACCTCCCTGATAGGACGTCATCGCAATGGCATTTGCATCTTCCTGAATAGCTGTATTGACTACCTCTTCTACGCTCCTGTCGTGCCCTAAGTGTATGACTTCCACCCCGGTAGCCTGAATGATCCGTCTCATGATATTGATGGCAGCATCATGACCGTCGAATAATGAGGCCGCCGTGACGATTCTCACTTTATTCTTGGGAACGTATGGAGTTTGTTGTTGCATTAATAAAAATTGAAAAGATTGGAGTGGCAAATTTACGAAATTAGCACTAAGACAAAGGGATTAATCGACATTCTTTAAATTTTGTAAAAAACTTATGTGGGGTTTGTGTATTGATAAAATCATTGTATATTGCCGACATTATTAAGAACAATTAAAAAATTTTAAACATTATGAAAAAAATTTACTTATTAGCTTTAGCTGCTTTTGCACTTTCATTTTCAGTTAACGCACAAATTATTGAAGACGATTTTGAATTCTACTCTTTAGGAGATATGGGACTTCAAAATCCAACTGTTTGGTCTGTATGGTCTGGTGTACCAGATGATGGATCTAACATCACAGTTGTTGATGATATCGTTAACGGAGGTACTAAGGCCGGTTATGTTGGACCTGACTCTGTTCAAGATGTTATCCTTGTATTAGGTAACCAAACTTCAGGAGACTATACATTGGCTTTTGAAATGTATATTACTGGTGGAAGCACTGGATATTTCAACATCCAAGGTGAAACTGAAGATCCTGGAACTGGATTCCAAGGAGCTGGTGCTGGTGGTGCTGGAGTATTTAACTCTAGTAACATTTACTTTAACAATGCTGGAGCTGCTCCAGGTGTTGTTGAAGACCAAACTACAGGTGAAACTGGAACATACCCAGAAGATGCTTGGTTCCCAGTATCTATTTACTTCGACGTTGACGCTTTAACTTATGTTATGAGTGTTGATGGAAGTGCGGTAAATGCTGCTGCTGTTCCTTTCCAAGCTGATGCTACTTTAGGAGGAATTGACTTCTTCTCTATTGATGCTAACAATAACTACTGGATTGACGATTTAGTTTTCGTTGATGGTACTATTGGTTCTAACGACGATTTCGCTGCTAACAACTTCAGCGTATATCCAAACCCAGTACAAGATGTGTTGAACATCCGTTCAGCTAACTCTGTAGACGCTATCCAGGTGTATGACGTTCTAGGAAAACTAGTTCTTTCTTCTACTCCTGATGCTATTTCTCCAAGTATTGACATGAGTTCTTTGAACTCTGGTGCTTACTTAGTGCAAGTAACTATCGATGGTGCTTCTAAGACTGTAAAAGTTATCAAGTAAGAATATTTCTTATATTTCAAGAAAGACCCTTCAGCTGAAGGGTCTTTTTTTTTTACCTTTATTTAAAATTTAAAACCATGCTGCGAACAAGACTCCTACTACTATCTCTTTCCCTATTCTTTATTTCATGCGACGAACTACAAAATGTGGTTGGTACCGTACCCAACGGCAACGGTGGCATTAGTGATGTGATGATCGCCGGAGGTCTTCGACAGGCTTTGGATTTTGGAATTGATAAACAAGTTTCCAAACTCACCAAAAAAGATGGATTTTATAAAAACCAACTGGTGAAGATCCTACTACCACAGGAATTACAAAAAGTTGATAAAACACTTCGGGATATTGGATTGAGCAATCTGGCCGACCAGGGTTTGATTGTGCTTAACAGAGCCGCAGAGGACGCTGTAAAAGAGGCTACACCCATCTTTGTGAATGCGGTCAAAGAAATCACGTTCAATGATGCTAAAAATATCTTATTGGGACCCGACAATTCGGCTACAAATTACCTTAAAGGCAAAACCAATGCCGCGCTCTACAATCAGTTTAATCCAGTCATTCAGAATTCATTTGCCAAAGTAGGGGCGGATCAGATCTGGACTAATATTATCAATAAATACAATTCGATCCCTTTTGTAAATCCGGTGAACCCGGATCTTACAGACTATGTGACCAATGAGGCCCTAAAAGGAGTCTATAAAATGATCTCGGTGGAAGAAAATCAAATTAGGACCAAGATCTCATCCCGAACTACCGATCTTCTGAGAAGAGTTTTCGCACTTCAGGATTAGTAACTAATTACCTACATTTCAGCATCATTTTCCACTCGTTCTCTCGTTTCCATTTTCATGTTAAACTGAATCTCAAAAGTCGGTCTAACTACGGTCAAACCGTAGAATATATGCGAGATCTGCCGTTAAAGATCTCATGTTAGTGGTATTGAAAAAGTCTTAAAATTTACAGCAGCGCTAAAAAAATAACACCACAACCTACTGATTTTAAGTTATATATTGTATATTTAATTCAACTTAGATAGTTTGTTTGATGTCGATCAAGTAGTACCGTCCTAAGAATTTATAATTAATTGGATTATTACTAGGATTGATATCATCTAGATTGTCGATGTAACTAGATTCTATTAATTTTAAATTTTAAACGTTATGAAAAAAATTTACTTACTAGCATTAGCTGCTTTTGCAATGGCTTTTACAGTTAACGCACAGATTATCGATGACGATTTTGAATTCTATACACTAGGTGATATGGGACTTCAAAATACACCTGTTTGGTCAGTTTGGTCCGGAGTTCCGGATGATGGTTCTAACATCACTGTAGTTGATGACATCGTGAATAGTGGAACGAAAGCTGGTTATATTGGACCGGATTCTGTTCAGGACTGTATATTACTATTAGGAAATCTTACTTCCGGTGACTACACTTTAGCTTTTGACATGTATATTACCGGTGGAAGCACTGGATATTTTAATATTCAAGGTGAGACTGAAGATCCTGGAACTGGATTCCAAGGAGCCGGTGCTGGTGGTGCTGGAGTATTTAACTCTAGTAACATCTACTTTAACAACGCTGGAGCTGCTCCGGGAGTTGTTGAAGACCAAACCACTGGTGAAACAGGAACCTATCCTGAGGATGCTTGGTACCCGGTTTCTATTTACTTCGATGTGGATGCTTTAACGTATGTTATGACCGTGGATGGTACAGATGTAAATGCTGCTCCAGTACCTTTCCAAGCTGATGCTACTTTAGGAGGGATAGACTTCTTCTCTATTGATGCTAATAATAACTATTGGGTTGATGATGTAATTTTTGTTGATGGTTTGATCATTGGTACAGATGACTTTGCTGCTAACAAATTTAGTGTATATCCAAATCCAGTTCAAGATGTATTGAATATCCGTTCTGCGAATACTGTAGATGCGATTCAGGTATTTGATGTTTTAGGGAAACTAGTCATCTCTACTACTCCAGATGCTATTTCACCAACGGTTGACATGAGTTCTTTGAACTCTGGTGCTTACTTGGTACAAGTTACTATCAATGGGGCCTCTAAAACGGTTAAGGTTATTAAATAATAATAACCCATATAAATTTGATAAGGACCCCTCTTTGAGGGGTCTTTTTTGTACCTTTAAGTGCACTTCAGCTTATTTGCTCTTTACATACTGAATGTTAGGCTCATCATAATTAAAAATTTCACTGCTATGAAAATAATACAATTATTCGCCCTTCTATTCATAATGTCTCCTATAATAGGTACTGCTCAGATCATTGAAGATGATTTCGAGTTTTACGATCTTGGGGATATGGCTAATCAAAACCCCACGTTATGGTCGACCTGGTCAGGGGTCCCGGATGATGGGACAAACCTTTTGATCGTCAATGATTTGGCTCAATCGGGCGACCAATCGGCATTTATAGGGCCTAATTCTGAACAGAATTGTTTATTGAGTCTTTATAATTTGACAGATGGAGAATTTTATCTCTTCTTCAACATTTATATTCCTTCCGGAGGTAATGCGTCCTTTAATATCCAGGGAACAACCGAAACCAACGTAACCACTGGCTACCAGGGCGCCGGAGCAGCAGGTGCCGGGGTATTTAATTCGGATACCATGTATTTTGACGGCTCAACAGGGACATCTCATGGGGTTTTCACAGATTCTACTACTGGTGATACGGCTGAATTCCCATTGGATGCTTGGTTTGGTGTTCGGATTGATTTTGATCTTTATAATGTCAAATATCAAATTAAATCTTCTTACCCTTTGGGATTCACAATAGATGCGGCCCCGGTTTCATTTCAGGAGGATGCTACATTGGGCGGTTTAAATTTTACTTCCACCAATGCGAATACCAGTTATTGGATCGATCAATTATGGTTTACAGAACCCGCCATACAGGATATCGATGATTTTTCTGCTCTTAATTTCAAATTCTACCCCAATCCGGTACTAAATGTTTTGAACATTCAGACAAATGCCACCGTGGATCAAATTGCGATATATGATGTTTTGGGAGGGCTCGTTTTAGAGGAGTTCCCAAATGCTATTTCCCCAACAATTAAAATGAATTCTTTGAACGACGGAGTTTATTTTGTTAAGGTAACCATTGGTGATGCTTCCAAAACAGTAAAAATTATGAAATAAAGAAAAATTCTAAATACGAACCGAAACTGATATGTTTCGCAAAACTTTTGCGCTATGAAAAATTTTTACCTAACCACATGGGTTGTGATCCTCTTCGCAGTAGCAACCAACGCCCAAACCATATTTTATGACGATTTTGAATCGTATGATGCTAATACCTATCCTCCCACCTGCGAGATTTGGTCCACCTCAAATGGAGACCCCGGAAATGGGGGTGGCATTTTTGTAGTTGATGATATTGCAATGGACAATCAATCAGGTTATGTGGGCCCGGGGTCCTCTCAGGATGTCATGTTGGATCTTAGAAACCAGACATCAGGGGAATATACCTTACAATGGCAAATGTATATTACCGGTGGCAGTACAGGGTATTTTAATATCCAGGGCATGACCGTAACAAATGGCTCAACGGGCTGTCAAGCTTTTGACAATAACGGCGTATTTAACTCAAGCAATATCCTTTTTAATAATGGAGGGGCCGCTCCCGGTGTGGTCGAAGACCAAACCACAGGAGAAACTGGCACCTATCCCGAAGATGCCTGGTTTCCTGTTAAAATTAATTTCGACTTGACAGTGAGCCCACCCACCTACCAAATGACGGTAGATGATAATTTGGTCAACGCCAATCCTGTGATTTTCCAGGGTGATGAAGTATTGGGAGGCATAGATTTTTTCTCTATCGACGCTCAAAACAATTTTTGGCTTGACAATGTTCATTATTTTTCCGGTACACCCGGACCAATTGCTTTTGAAGACGATTTTGAATCCTATGATTTGGGAGATATGGGGACACAAAATCCTGATGTATGGTCCACTTGGGATGGAGACCCTGCCTCGGGAGGTGGTATAATAATCACTACAAATGGCGGAAGTCAGGTAGGTTATATTGGACCCAGTTCTACTCAAGACGCGCTTCTCCTCCTCGGAAACATCACCACCGGGGTTTATCAGCTGGATTTCCTAATGTATATCACGGGAGGCAGCACAGGATATTTTAATATTCAAGGTGAGACCGAAACCAATGTGAGCACAGGCTATCAGGGCGCCGGGAATGGTGGTGCGGGAGTGTTCAATTCTGGTAATTTATATTTTAATAATGCCGGTGGAGCTCCTGGAGTGTTTGAGGATCAAACTACAGGTGAAACAGCCAGTTATCCGGAGGATGACTGGTTTCCGGTAAGTATCTATTTTGATTTGGATAATTCGAATTACACAATTACTATCGATGGAAACGTCGTAAATAGCAATCCTGTCCCTTTTCAGGAGGATGATACTTTGGGCGCCATTAATTTTTTCTCTATCGACGCCAATAATAACTATTGGCTGGAGAATGTTTTTTACTTCGAGCCTTTGATAGTTGGTGTGGAGGACTTTTCATCTTCAAACCTCATTCTGTTTCCGAATCCCGTGACCAATGTGTTGCATATCCAATCGGCCACAGTGATTGATGAAATTCAAGTTTATGATGTATTCGGTAAAAAAGTTTTAAATGCAAAGCCCAATGCCATTTCACCCTATATCGATATGAGTACATGGACTTCCGGAATGTACTTGGTCGAAATTACCATTGGGGAATCCTCGAGAACCTTGAAAATAATTAAGTAGTTCTCTTTATTGTTTTTCTGAATGAATTATTCCGAAGAACTAATGCAACGACTTGAAATATTCAAAGGCGGCTTGCAATCGGGATCCGTACCAACTAAAATATTCGCCGTCGACCAATTGGACGTCGGCGTTTATTTTTTGTTTTAATTCTGAAACATCCGCCTCCTTGAACGGGTACGGTTCGGAAGATAATAACACCAACTCCGCCCAACGTAATTCCCCTACCGTTACTTTGGGATAGCGCTTTTCAGAAATAATATTCCTAAAATTATTAAGTCGCAGTAAAGAGTGAATAAAAGTTTGGGGGCCTGCCGCCATGAATGGGTTCTTCCAGATAAGGTAAGCCACATTTTTAGAGGGTTTGTCCTTCATAAATTTTTCAAACGCTTTCTTTTCCGAAGTAATTCTTTCAATAATTTCTGAAGCAATCTCAACCACGCCCAACACTTTGCCCAACAACCAGATCATTTCAAAGCTATCTTCGATGGTCACAATATCACTCACCCAAACGGGGGCGATGTCTTCCAATTCCCGCACCATCGCTGCTGTATTCTCTTCCTTGTTACAAATAATAAGATCAGGTTGTAAGTCATAGATCTTTTCAGAATGTACACTTTTGGTGCCGCCAACCACCTGTATCTCTTCCCGAAGGTCTTTTGGGTGTACGCAAAACTTTGTGATCCCAACCAGGCGATCTTTCAATCCAAGATCCACCAAAAGTTCGGTTTGGGACGGTACCAGTGAAACAATTCGATTCACTGGACCCGGTACTTTAATTTTTCTATTTAATTGGTCTTTAACGAGCATTCAAAATCTCTTCCATTTGCTGCTGAAGCAATCGTGCTGCATTGACTGCCGCTTGGGCAAAATCGGCGTCATTGGAAGCGTAAATAATTCCGCGAGAGGAATTGACCAACAGACCTACGTCTTTAGTCATCCCATATCGGCATACATCAGCGAGGTTACCACCTTGCGCTCCTACCCCGGGAACTAATAAAAAGCTATGAGGAATAATCTGTCGTACCTCAGCCAGGTATTCGGCTTTGGTAGCCCCCACTACGTACATCAAATTCTCAGCATTTTTCCAGCCTGTGGAGGTCTGCAGCACCTTTTTGTAGACTTCGGTCCCATCGATGGTTTGCGTTTGAAAATCGAATGCGCCTTCATTCGAAGTGAGTGCCAGCAAAATGGTATGTTTCCCTTCAAAGCTTAAAAAAGGCTCCACCGAATCCTTTCCCATATAGGGAGCCACTGTTATAGAGTCGAAATCGAGATCTTCGAAAAATGCTTTGGCATATCTCGAACTGGTATTTCCGATATCTCCTCGTTTGGCATCGGCTATGGTAAATATTTCCGGATGTTTTTCATTCAAGTATTGTATTGTTTTCTCAAGAGCTTTCCATCCTTTAATTCCGTAGGCCTCGTAAAATGCGATGTTGGGTTTATAGGCAACCGCCAAATGATGCGTGGCATCGATGATGGCCTTGTTGAATTCAAAAATTGGGTCATCAGTTTCTAAAAGGCGAGCGGGAATTTTATCAAGATCGGTATCCAAACCAATACATAGGAAGGAATTTTTACGATGGATCTCGGATATGAGCGCTTCGGTTGTCATACTAGAATGTTTCTCCCGTTGCTTTTAGTTTCTCTGTATTGCTTACCAATTGTAGTTCATCAATGATCTTTTGCACATCGCCATCGATGATATTACTCAAATCATAAAGCGTTAGATTGATCCGGTGATCGGTCACGCGGCCTTGCGGATAGTTATAGGTTCTTATTTTTGCACTACGGTCACCACTGGTTACCATGGAACCTCGTTTTTCGGCATCTTCGGCATCTTTTTTTGCCAATTCCAGATCGTACAATCGGGATCGTAGCACTTTGAAGGCTTTCTCTTTATTCTTATGTTGTGACTTTTGATCCTGACATTGAGCTACCAGCCCTGTAGGCTCATGCGTTAACCGTACCGCAGAATAGGTAGTATTTACTGACTGTCCACCGGGGCCTGAGGAACAGAAATAATCTATACGAACATCTTTAGGATCAATCTCAATGTCAAATTCTTCGGCCTCAGGAAAGACCATCACTGTTGCGGCACTGGTATGTACCCGACCCTGTGTTTCCGTTTGTGGCACTCGCTGTACGCGATGCACCCCCGCTTCAAATTTCAAAGTACCGTAGACATCGTTTCCAGATACTTCAAACTGAATCTCTTTAAATCCGCCACTAGTCCCTTCACTAAAGTCAACCACACTCACTTTCCAACCTTTGCTTTCACAATATTTAGTGTACATGCGGTGCAGATCTCCGGCAAAAATACTGGCCTCGTCTCCCCCGGTTCCCGCACGAATTTCCATAACCGCATTTTTGGCATCTTCCGGATCCTTCGGAATGAGTAAAAATTTGATCTCTTCTTCCAACTCCGGGATGCGCGTCTTGGCCTCGTCGTACTGCATTTTAGCCATTTCAACCATTTCCGCATCGCTTCCATCGGAAATGATCTCTTCGGCTTCGTTCAAATTATCCGTCAAACTAAGATACTCCTCCCGCTTGTCCATAAGCAATCGAAGGTCCTTATATTCCTTGTTGAGTTGAATGTATCGTTTCTGATCGGTAATTATATCCGGTTGGATGATCAAATCACTAACCTCATCGAACCGTTGTTTTATGATATTGAGTTTTTCTAACATATCGTTTGTAGTCGAGCAAATTTACAATTTTTTAATCGAAAAAAAATCTATGGTAAACGACCTTAACACGAACAATTCAATGAAAAAATAACAACCTTAAAGAGGCTTATCCTTTAGTTCAAGGTAGCCAAAATGATAAATTAGAGCACCACCAATGACCAAGAGGCTACGAGCAATATATTGGCTAAAGATAGGATCAATGATCGCATAATGACCGGTACCTCTAAAAATTTCAGCTACAATAAGAAATATAGCAGCGAAGATCAATGTTAATGACTTGGCATTGTTCACTTCATTATTGTATATGAAGGCTAGGACGGTCAATACAAAAAAGGCTACACTCAAGCCTGCAATGGAGAGGATTTCATATTTAGAATCTGCCGATTGCCAGAGGATCTCCACAAACTGGTATAGCAGTAAAGCATTCACGAATACCACGATGATCAAACCGGTTAAGAATATAGTACTCATCTTTTTCCACTCCAATTTAGACAACACCAATCTTATAAGAAAAAGGATCGCCAGAAAATTAATTACCATAGAGGAGATACCCGTCCATTTTATTTCGAACCAAATGGTAAGGAAACTTGACAAACCATAAAATAATAAATGAAGTTTGAGAAGGTTATTCTTTGAAAAATCCAGAAAAAAAAGGCAAATACAAAACAGGAGACTAAATAATGCACGTAATCCTCGATAGTGCATTGGATCCGTTTCGGGGTTTATTGACAAACTTACAAGTAAAATACAGCCCGGTATTAACAGTAGTATCCATATATGACGCTGCGTCATAAAATTTGAAATGGCGCTCATTACGGTCTTAGGTTTTATCAGTTTTGTTGGACTTGGTATATACAAAAACCTCCGAGGGGTTCCGTTCTTTCAATTGATGATAGATTAATAGATAGCAAGCCACAATAAATAGCAATCTGGCAACATAAACGGCATAATCTCCATATGCAAATTCATAGTAGGCTATAGCCCTAAATACTTCAGCAAAAATTATAGCAAAAACAAAAAAGGTAAATATTAACGAGGTCCGAGAGCTATATACATGATTATATAAAAGGGCCGAAAAGCCCATTATTACCGCAAATAGGGTATGTCCCAAGACCAAAATATAATGCAGCCCATCTTTGGCAAAAACTTTGGTCATTTCGGCTAAAGTGAATACTAAATAGGTATTTACCAGAACGAGTATCAAAAAAAAGATAGCGAAGGGAGTGCTTATTTTTTTAAAATTTATCCGTGGAAACAACCCCCATATAACTATAGAAAATGCACTGATATTCAAGAGTATAACCGCCAAACTTAAGGAGGTGTTCTCGAACCAAATGGAGGCAAAACTAGAGCCTCCATACAAAATTAAGAACAGTGCTGCTTTCCTGTCCACTCGACCTTTCTGGTACGCGAGTAATACGACTAAAAATGCAAAAGTGCAAAGACCTCTGAGTGCGCGATGTGCAGTAAAATTATCAGTGCTGTGAAAGTAGATACTCAATGCTAGAAATACGACCGATAGAGTGGTCAGTAACTTGAGATAGGGCAAATGTTTGTTTCCTCGATTCATAGAATAGATTGATCAAATCTATCCCTTAATATGAGGAAACAACCGGGATAAATTCATTAGGAGCAAAATAAGATATTTCTTAGAAAAAATAATACGAGTCTACACTTATATAGCGCAGTTTGCCATCTAATGTGTGCTAAATAAACAAAAAAATTAATAAATAAAGGTTCCGAATTCGGATTGAATCGTAAGTTTTTTTGATTCTGAAGCCTCTACACGTCCTACTACTTGAGCATCTACCTTAAAGGAATTAGCGATTGCTATTACTGTTTGTGCCAGATGGGCAGGTAGAAACAATTCCATGCGGTGTCCCATATTGAATACTTGATACATCTCTTTCCACTGTGTTTTACTTTCTTCCTGAATTAATCTAAAAAGAGGAGGCAGGGGAAAAAAATTATCCTTGACAATATGCAAATTGTCAATAAAATGAAGAATTTTAGTTTGGGCACCGCCACTACAGTGAATCATTCCATGGATGTCGTTGGCTCCTAATCGATTGATTATCTCTTTAATTATTGGAGCATAGGTTCTCGTGGGTGAAAGCACTAGTTTGCCAGCATCCATCGGACTATCAGAAACCGAATCGGTTAAATTTTTACTTCCTGAATAGACCAATTCTTCCGGCACCGCCGCATCGTAACTTTCCGGAAATTTTTGAGCCAGGATCTTACTGAAAACATCATGCCGTGCGCTTGTCAATCCATTGCTACCCATTCCTCCGTTGTATTCGGTTTCATAGGTGGCCTGCCCGAAAGAGGCTAAACCAACGATCACATCACCTGCCTGAATTCTCGCGTTGTCGATAATCTCACTGCGTTTCATACGAGCTGTTACAGTGGAATCTACAATGATGGTACGAACCAGATCACCAACATCAGCGGTTTCACCACCTGTTGAGTGAATCGTCACTCCAAATTTTGAAAGATCATCAATAAGTTCTTCCGTCCCATTAATTATAGCAGAGATGACCTCACCCGGAATCAAGTTTTTATTTCGACCAATGGTGGAGGACAGCATAATATTATCAATTGCTCCCACACACAAAAGATCATCAATGTTCATGATGAGTGCATCTTGTGCGATCCCCTTCCAAACTGAAATATCCCCGGTTTCTTTCCAATACATGTATGCCAAAGCCGATTTGGTGCCGGCTCCATCTGCATGCATAATGAGGCAATGATCCTCACTTCCACTTAAGTAATCGGGTACGATTTTGCAAAAGGCTTTTGGAAACAGGCCTTTATCAACATTTTTTATAGCGTTGTGTACGTCTTCTTTTCCTGCTGAAACGCCTCTTTGGGCATACCGTTTTGAAATTTCTTCGCTCATACAGTTTCCTTGTGGCGCAAAAGTACAACAAGCAAAAGCGTCCCGAAAATTCGGGACGCTTTTTTTATGGGTTAGTTAGTATTATTCCCAATCGGGCATAAAGGAGTTGCTGTACAATAATTCCCGAGTATCCATCTCACCTACTTCAAGCCTATTAATAAATTTTTCGGAAATCCCATCATTGGAAGTATTCGTAAATATCACAAATGCCTCGTTGGGTGAAAAGATGGGTTCCAGATCATTTGTTCCAGCCGGCTTATTATCTGAAACGTCTTCAGTGGTATCCGCGACAATGTCGTAGACGAATATTCTTGAATCCAGACGTCTGTAGTTAGCGCTTTGAAATCCGGATACATCATAACTGTAAACCAAGAAATTATTAGTTACCGAAAGATTGAGTCCGCTGGCCGCACCAGGCATTCCTGATATTAAAGTTTTCAAAACGGTACCCGCAAAATTGATCGTAAAGATGGACACGTTGTAGCCATCTAGATCATTCGTCTTAAGCGCGATAAGATCATCATTCTCGCTTACATCCACTTCAGAAATAAGAGAACCATCCGGTGTTTGATACACCAACGCAATCCCTTGTCCGTTAGAATTAATTCGATACAATTTATCCAATTGTGGGAAATAGATCTTATCACTGGTAGGAGGCCAGGAGAAATTGATCTCATTCAAATTAAAACCTTGTGGCTTAATTCCATTAGTGACGCGGGTAACATCGGTCCCGTCCCTATTCATGGTATAAATATCGACCTCTGCGCCATTGGTTCTTAAAAACGCAATCTTATTCGCCGCCACATTTCTTCTTGGACGATAGCTATTTTGGTCCTGAGAGGTTAGTTGGAATTCCGCTCCATCTTCATCGGCTGAAAATATGACATTATTACCATCAATTTTTCTAACGAATAAGAATCTATTATCTATGGGCGCAGCGATCACTTCAAAAGTTCCAACGGGACTAAGAACCGGATCGTTTATATTGTCTGAAGCCGTTACCTGCCAGAAATACTTAGCTCCAAGGATTAATGGAGAATACGTAAAGGTAGAATCTGTAATATTCTCGAAGACTAAAACATCTTCATTTTGGTCATTTCTCAGTTCCAAACTAAAGGTAAGTGGATCATCTTCCGGATCTGTTGTGTTCCATTGGAACACGGCTTCTATACTCTGTAAGACCTCATTTTCGGCAGGAGCTATAAGCTCCGGTGCCATTGGAGGTCTGTTATTGGCCGTAGAAACTTCCAGCTCAAAAACTACAACTACAGGAACATTTGCCTCAACCACTGTAGGTTCAAAATCCGCAATATACCCATCTACTCTGGCTTCCACGGCATATTCTCCTACGGGTACATTTTCAATTAAATATTTACCCAGTGAGTCTGTAAACACGGTGCTTGTTACTGGATTTGTTGATACACGGACATTGGGAAGCGGCACATTGCTTCCGGAGGCTACAACGGTACCTTTGATGGAACCGAATTCCCCTTCTCCTATCCTATCTTCGTTACAGGACAAAGCAAATAAGAGAACCAAAAGCACTCCCAGCGACTTAAAATATATTCTACTTGGATTTTTCATCATACTATTGGTTTGTTTTTAATTTTGATTCATTGGTTCCAAAGTGATAATTTAACCCCACTCCAAAGTTGTAAAAGTAATCGTCTCGACGACCATTAATTACATTATCTATCTTATCGGTAAAAGGAGTAGACCATTCAGCATTAAGAGTAAACGAAATGCGTTTTGAGACTGCGTATTCCACTCCCAGTCCAAATTTGAACGTCACGAAGGCATCCCATCTATCCAAAAGCTCTCCAGGACTGGCATCGGCATAAAGGAGTGCACCAGGACCTCCATAGACTATGGGAGATAATCGGTCATGCGGTAAGATATTGTATTCCACCAAAAGATTCTGACTAATCCACCAATCTATCGATTCGGCATTTGAATTCAACTTAAAGATTCGCGCATCAAAACCGAGACTGAGTTCGGGTAAAAATCTGTATTTATATCCCAATCCGGCCTGAAAGTCGAGTTCACCGGTAGCAAAATCTCCATCGACCAAGGAAGTGCCAAAATTAATGCTGGCCACATGTCTAAAATCATGATTGAGATATTTTCTCTCATACAATCCAGTGGATGCCTCCAACTCTTTTTCGAACAAATATTGCTCGATGATCTCTTTATCCTTTTCTTTTCCTTCATCGGTTCCCCACAGCTTATCTTTTATCCCTTCAAGGATCAATACCTCTACTGCTTTTTCTATGGCTTCCTGGACGGCCAATTGAGTGGGTTCATTTTTAGTAAATCCTGTTTCCACTTCCAGTAGTCTTTGAAAGTTTACGAATCGAAAAAGTCCAACATCAACACCTTGGGATAGAATTGTTTTTGAAACATTCACAGTTTTCAGCACTTCTCCGGTGGAGGTCGATACTGCTCTCAGGTAAACGCTAATTCTATCTTGACGATATTCGGTAGAACCACCTACACCAAAATAACGTGCCCCTGCACCTCCGGTTAAGATATTCGAATCGTAAGAAATCACTCCACCTTCCAACAGAATTCCTGCAAATAATAGTGGATTTAACTTTTGAACCGGATCATTGGGTGATTTTCGATAATCTGCTCTCGTGGTTCTTATTATATTTCGTTCGTTTAATAAATTGTTTAAGTTTTCACGCTCAATGGGTCGAAACCATTTTGAATCCTCTAAAGCCTTTATGAGTATGGTAGTAGCACCTTGAGTTACTGCCGTACTGAACGTACTTCCATTTTCAATGTTTTTATATTGACCCGTTTGGTCCTTAAAATTATAGACTCCCACAACAATTGGTGTTACGGGCGCCGGTAAATTTTCCAGGATTTCAGTTTGTTGGGTCAATTCGCCAATACGAGCCTCTTGAGGAGCGATGGGCTGATTCCAATAAGCGCCACACCCTCCTAGAAAAAAAGGCACAAAAAGGATAAATAATAATTTCAAATAGTTTGTCATAGAAGCCGTTCTAATTATTAGGAATGATGATTTGTGTTTGTTCTCCAGTTGTGATATCTAAAATATTGATCACTAATCCCTGCGTGGATTCAAAAACCTCATATTCCAGATTACCATCCGTCGAAGTACCTAATTGTGGAGTTCCATCACCGAACTGTCCGCCCAGTAGTTGATTATTCAAGGTGCTGTCCAAAGAAGTTAAATCCCCAAGATCTCCAAATTGAGAGGTCTCATCTGAAAATTGATTTTGCGCATTGGCCGAATTCAACAGCCAGGTATAATTAAAAGGGTCCCCTCCGAACGCCGGATTTTTTGCAGTGTAAACTAACTGTTGTCCGAACCCATAAGTAGATGCGCCTAGAAACAAAAGAAGAATAGTAATTCTCATAGCATTTGAATTAATAATGTTTAACAATATATTTTCCCGACCTCAAATTATCAAAATAGGTATTCGTTCTCTTTATAGCTTCATCAGCCAAAGCCTCCAGGTAGTTTCCCTGTGGACGAACAAAAAACTCAATTATTTTTACTTCACCTACCAAAACTTCGATCTTTGTATTATTGGCTAAGGCCAAGGTCTCCTTGATAGTTACTATCCTTTCACCATTAATGTTTTTAATTCGGTATTCGTCCGTAAAGAGCGTATAAAAATCGCGCCCGGGTTTTGTTTTGGTGTCTTCCACGACAATACCTCGAATAAAGCCGGTGTCATTCTCGTTTTGGATCGTTTCACCTGCCATAAAAACTTGTACATTCGCAGATTTAGCGGCTAATTTTTTGTCTTCGGCAGTTCCATTGATCACTATTCTATCCAATCCCATTAACTGATCTTCCAAATTGTATACTAATAAAAGTATGATCATCCTGTCGGTCTCGTTTGCGTTTATTGCTGTCTTGGACAAATTTCGCTTTTCTCCCGGAGTTAAAACCGCTCTTCCCTGTTGATCATTTTTTGACGAATTGGCATCACCAGGAGTATTTTTTATGACCGAAAGCACATAACGTACACTTTCGTTGAGTTGTGTTTTATTGTAAGCTGAACCAGTTATTTCAATAAATTCGGTATTGGCAACCAAATTAATCTTGGCTTCAATTTGAGTATTATATACCTGGGCACAACTAATTTCGGACAAAAAAAGTAACCCCATAAAAATGGTTATATGTAGTACTAATTTAGACAAATAAATTATCTTTTAATATTTCGGATAATAACTGTTTGGTTGTTCCCTTTCATTCTAATCATCAATTTATCTGAGATGGAATTATTGCCGTACCAAAGAAGGTTTTGATTTCTTCCACTCTGATAAACGGCGGCGGTGTGTAAAACCGATCCACCCGAACTAAAATCGAAAAATTTATGATTACTGCCATTCTGAAAAATATTTTCTTTAATAATACCCGCAGTGATATCCAGGCCTACTTCATTATTATTACCACGTTGAATCAAGTTAATATTACTTTGCAGTGAGCGTGTATTTGAAACTACTTCGTTATTATTTCCTACTTGTTGTATAAATATAGCGTTATTTGTCGCCACTCTCGAGTTAGAGGGAGCTGTTCTTTGTGAAGATAAAAAATTTAATTGAGCGGCCCGGCTTTCAAGATCACCGGTTTTAATTGGAGAATTTCCTATAGTATAGGTCTGTGCCAGCATGGATGCGCCAGCGAATAGAAATAAGACCGTGTATATTATGTATATTTTCTTTTTCATTCTATTGAGACTAAGAGTCTTAAAAAGATGGTATAAGAGCACCCGCTTAAATGTGCTCTTATACCAATTTTAATTCTTCCCAGGTTTTAAACTAAAGTTACAGTTAGTTTTCACCCAGTAGTTGATTCGTATTACTAGTTAGACTGAGTAACAGAAGATCCGTTTCCTAATCCAATTTGGATCACAGTACTTGTGTGACCTAAACCGAATTGACCAACAGTACTACCGTTGAAAGCACCAAATTGACCAACATAAGAGTCATTTAGGATACCGAATTGTCCAACTAAACTTCCATTACCTAATCCAAGTTGGATTACGTCAGAGTCGTTACCAATACCAAATTGTAATACTCCACTTCCGTTGAAAGCACCAACTTGAACCGTGTTACTGTCGTTAAAAGCTCCAATTTGAGCTACGGCAGAAGCATTAAAGAATCCAATTTGAAGAACATCAGACTCATTTAAAAGTCCTAATTGTCCTACTAGAGAAAGGTTACCTACTCCAAATTGATCAACATCACTGTCATTTCCAGCTCCTATTTGAGCTACGGCAGAAGCGTTACCAATTCCAAATTGGGTAACATCAGATTCGTTTGCTAATCCTACTTGTAATGTTGCAGAGCTATTAAAAGCACCAACTTGATCAACATCGGAATCGTTCAAAATACCTACTTGAAGTAAGTCGGCATCATTTAAGAGTCCAGTTTGATCTACATCAGAAGTATTCAAGATACCAATCTGCCATACATCACTGTCATTGAATTGTGCGAAACCAACGGTTCCCAGCATTAGCGCTAAAGCGCATAAAACTACTTTTTTCATAATTAAATTGTTTAAATTAATATTAGTTATTATACCACCCACTCTGAGCAGCATGCTTTAAATCAAAATTTAATTGTCAGACAATAACGGACTGCCGTCCTGTCTAAAAAAAGGGGATAGTTTTAGCTACAATGAGCTATGGGAATTGTTAGGTTGTTAGGTTTTATACCAACTACGAAAGTAGTTTAAGTAAGCACATACGTATTTGGGGTACTTATATATAGAGATTACACCTCTTATATAATAGTTTGACATCAATTTGACAAAATAGTTTAAAATGTATTGTTAAAATTATCTTGACGGCTTTCTTCAAACGCAGTATAAATTTACGACAAAAACCCATACACATTTTGTAGGAAAAAAAGAATGAGTTAAAATCCTCCGATGAAAAAAGGGTTTTTCCTGTTGAAATTTTATCAAATTCGATTAATCTCTAATTATTACGGTAAAACCGTACTTTTATATGAGATTTTTATGTGTTAAAATTTTGTTAAAATAAAACTTAAATTCAGGTCTATCGATGAAATGCTTCTTTCATAGTTCAGGAACCATCTGATTTTGTAGGAAATGTTAAAAAAATATCCGTCTACAACCAGCGATAATCGGAAATCACTTACGCAGCTATCAAAAAGACTCAATCCGTTCAAAAATAAGTTAGATCTTTTTCTATACTATTTTAAGATTCCATTGCACAAATACATATTTTTTATTTGTAAGAAGGAATTGATACCATTTAAAAAATAAAACATCCAAAATTTGTCCATTTTAAAACAGCAGAAAAGATCGATCCGGAAGAAATCTGGCAACTACATGTTGGTAATTAGCCGAATTTCAGATCCTTATTCGGATCTTGGTAGAAGAAGCATGGAGCATAATTTATGGCTCCATACTTCTTTTAACTATAATTTGTCCAATTTGTCAAAGAGCAAACAACTTTTCTAGTTGCTTTGTAATACTACGGAATTATTACCGGCACCAATTTGGTTCACAACACTATTGTGTCCAAGACCCGTTTGGATAACCAAACTGGAATTAAGAGCACCAAACTGATTCACCAAAGAAGTGTTTAAAGCACCCAATTGGATCACATCACTAGAGTTAAGAATCCCAATCTGATTTACATCAGAGTCGTTTCCAATTCCGAATTGGAACACAGTGGAATCGTTACCCGCTCCAAATTGAAATACATCCGAATCATTACCAATTCCAAATTGGTCCACGTCCGAAGTATTGGCTAACCCAAACTGAGTTACCGTTGATGTATTTAGAGCTCCCAATTGGAAAACATCGGATTGGTTCAGGATTCCAATTTGATCCACATCCGAATCATTCGCAATTCCTATTTGTGCAACCGTAGAAGCATTGCCAGCACCAAATTGGAAAACATCAGACGTATTCCCAAGTCCAATCTGATCCACATCGGAGGCATTCGCCAATCCAATTTGATTTACTTGAGAGTCGTTTAATGCTCCCAATTGAAATACATCTGAAGTATTTGCGATTCCTAACTGATCTACTTCCGAAGTATTCCCCGCGCCAATCTGCAAAACAGTTGACTGATTTAAAATTCCGGTCTGCTCCACATCAGAGTCGTTTGCGATTCCAAATTGGTCCACATCCGAATCATTCAAGATTCCGGTCTGTTGTACTAAAGAATTGTTTAAAATTCCAACCTGCAGTACATCACTGTTATTAAATTGAGCAATCATTGTTGCCCCAACCAAAAGCGCGAATGCGCTTAAAACTACTTTTTTCATAATTAAAGATTTCAAATAGATTAATAATTAATTACAAACATGTTTGCGGTTGTTGAATTCTGTTTCAGAATACTGTAATCGAAATTCAACTTTTTACGCTTCGTTAACTGGGTCAAAACTACAAAGGAATTACACAAAAAAAATGGCCGAAAAGTAAATAGGGGGAAAATCCCAAAGCATCACAGGATTTTGATTGTGATACTCGTATGTAAATTAAAAAAAGCCGATCGATCTATATCAAACGGCTGTAAACACTAATAAACACTAGCCTATCGCTAACGAGTGAAGAGAAGTTCTCGGTACTTGGTCAAGGGCCAGATCTCATCATCCACCAGTAACTCCAACTTGTCACAATGGTATCGAATTTCTTCAAAGTAGGGTTTTACCTTATCACAGTATGAAAATGCCCTTTTTTCCGGATCCGAAATTTCATTGGATCGTTTGCGAGCCTCGGTCATTTGGGTGATCCCTTGATTTATTTTACCTATGTGTCTACTAATGCTTTCGATCAATTCCATCTGCTCAGCCGCTACTTTTTTGAAATCGTTCCCGTAGATCTCCTTGAGCCCTTTTACGTTTTCAATCAGGATATTTTGATATTTTATGGCCGTTGGAATGACATGATTTCGAGCAATATCACCTAAAATTCTTCCTTCAATCTGTACTCGCATGGTATATTCTTCGATCTGAATTTCATATCGGGCCTCGATCTCAACTTCGGTTAGAATGCCCAATTCTTCGAAAAGCTTGATAGACCTTTTAGATATGTTTGCCTGCAGGGCTTCCGGGGTTGTTTTGTTATTGCTCAATCCACGTTTAGCCGCCTCCTTTTCCCAGGCCTCACCATAGCCGTCTCCTTCAAATCTAATTTTCTTCGATTGCTTGATGTATTCTCTTAATACATTAAAAATAGCATCATCTTTCTTCATGGATTTTGAATCGATTAATTGATCGACTTCCACTTTAAATTCTAACAGTTGTTTGGCCACGATCGCATTAAGAACGGTCATCGAATTGGCACAATTAGCGGTGGATCCCACAGCTCTCAATTCAAATTTGTTGCCGGTGAATGCAAATGGTGAAGTTCTATTTCGGTCTGTATTGTCCAAAAGTATCTCCGGGATCTTTCCAACTACATTCAATTTCAGATCGGTTTTTTCCTGCGGGGATAATTTTCCATCAGTCACTTTTTCAAGTTCATCCAATACCTCGGTGAGTTGAGATCCAATAAAAACCGAAATGATGGCAGGTGGAGCTTCATTAGCCCCAAGCCGGTGGTCATTTCCCGCTGTGGCTATCGACGCACGTACCAATTCTTCATAATCATTAACAGCCTTAATGGTATTGATGAAGAAGGTTAAGAATTGAAGATTTTTCATGGGTGTACTCCCCGGGCTCAGTAAATTTACACCGGTATTGGATGCCAACGACCAATTATTGTGCTTCCCACTTCCATTTATTCCTTTAAATGGTTTCTCATGAAATAGTACCTTAAAGTTATGCCTGTCTGCAACCTTATCCATCACATCCATTAAAAGTGAATTGTGATCTACCGCCAAATTCACTTCCTCGAAGATAGGCGCTAACTCAAACTGATTGGGAGCTACTTCATTGTGCCGAGTTTTAACCGGTATCCCCAGTAACATACATTCCTTCTCCAAGTCCCGCATATAATTAAGGACGCGCGTAGATATGGATCCAAAATAATGATCGTCTAATTGTTGCCCCTTCGCCGAAGCATGACCTAATAAGGTACGCCCAGCCATCATAATATCCGGCCGGGATGCCGCCAACGCCTTGTCGATCAAAAAATATTCTTGTTCCCATCCCAAAGTGGCATTCACCTTATGTACATGTTTATCGAAGTATTTTGCCACAGCTGTAGCCGCATTGTCAAGTGCTAATAAGGAACGCAGTAAAGGGGTTTTATTATCCAAGGCCTCCCCGGTGTACGCCACAAATACAGTAGGAATACATAAAGTTGTCTCAAAAATAAAAGCAGGGGAAGTAGGGTCCCAAGCCGTATATCCCCTTGCTTCAAAGGTATCACGAAGGCCGCCATTTGGAAAGCTGGAGGCATCCGGCTCTTGTTGAACCAACTGGTTGCCCGCAAATTTTTCAATAGCCTGCCCATCACTTGTAGTTTCAAAAAATGCGTCATGCTTTTCGGCTGTGGAGCCTGTCAAAGGTTGAAACCAATGTGTGTAATGAGTGGCTCCTTTAGAGATCGCCCACTCTTTCATAGCCACCGCAATTTGATCTGCTGTAGGACGATCAATTTGTGTCCCTTTCTCAATGGCACTTAGTACCGCCTCCCTTGCTCCGGCAGTGAGATATTGACCCATCTTTTCCTGATCAAAAACATGAGCGTTGAACAATGAAGATCTTCGGTTATCTTCACTAATAATCTTGGCTTCCCGGTTGAGAACTTCTTGAAGGGCGGTGAAACGTAATATGGCCATGATGTATATTTTTATACAAATATATCAATTTATGACTCATAATTCAGAACAAAAACAAGTACACCCCTAAAAAATAGGGGGTATTAACAATAATATTGCAATTGTTTACAACTTACCCCCGTTTTTTTTATTGTAAATAGTTTGAAACACATATATTTGCGCCTTAATTATATACTACTATTCTTATGATCAAGTCAAAACTAGAGTACATATGGTTGGATGGGTACAAGCCCACCCAGAATATGCGAAGCAAAACCAAAGTAGAAAACGACTTTAGCGGTAAATTAGAAGATTGCCCTATTTGGTCTTTTGATGGTTCTTCTACACGACAAGCCGAAGGTGGATCTTCAGATTGTTTATTGAAGCCTGTTGCCATCTATCCAGATCCGGCACGTGAAAATGGATATCTGGTGATGACCGAAGTGCTTAATGCAGATGGAACCCCACACGAATCGAATGGACGTGCCACCATCGATGATGATGATGCCGACTTCTGGTTTGGATTTGAACAAGAGTATTTTATTATGGATACCCATACCCAACTTCCATTAGGTTTCCCTATTGGTGGATATCCGGGGCCTCAGGGAATGTACTATTGCTCTGTAGGTGGAAGAAACACGCACGGAAGAAGTTTCGTCGAAGAGCATGCAGACCTGTGCATTGAAGCCGGATTGAACTTTGAAGGGATCAATCAGGAAGTGGCCAGTGGACAATGGGAGTTCCAATTGTTCGCTAAAGGAGCCAAAAAAGCCGGAGACGAAATGTGGGTAGCTCGTTACCTACTCGACCGACTGACTGAAAAATACGACTACTATATTGAGTACCACCCAAAACCTGTAAAAGGTGATTGGAACGGAAGTGGAATGCATGCCAATTTCTCCAATACTACTTTGAGAACCTGTGGCTCGAAAGAAGTATATGAGGAAATTTGTGAAGCGTTTAGACCTGTCACCGAAGAGCATATCGATGTGTATGGCGAATTTAACGATCAACGTCTCACCGGATTGCATGAGACTGCTTCGATATCAGACTTCAGTTATGGAGTGTCGGATCGTGGTGCATCCATCCGTATTCCTATCATCACTGTTGAGAATGGATGGAAAGGTTGGTTGGAAGACAGAAGACCTGCATCCAATGGAGATCCTTATAAGATCGCAGGAAGAATTATCACAACTGTGAAATCGGCTAAAATTTCCGAAGAAGTGATGGCCTAACTATAACTTTTGTTGGTTACTTTTAAAAGCGTCCTCCTTTGGGCGCTTTTTTTTATGCTGAAAAGTACGGTGATTTATAGAATGGTGTCCCATTTAGCCGAAGGCCAGACTTACAAAAACGGCATAGGCGATAAGGATAAGGAGTCCCTTGTATCTCCCAATTAAAAATTTCTTCGGAATAAATGCGAGTGGAATAAGCACCGCGGCAAAGCCAAGCATCCAAAATATATCACTGGTTAAGACCTGAGGCTCTGTAACAGCTATGGGTTGAATGACAGCAGTAATTCCTAGAACAGACGCTATATTGAATATGTTGGACCCAATGAGGTTCCCTAATGAAAGTGCTTTCTCTTTTTTTAAAGCGGCAATCACCGAAGCCGCCAGCTCAGGGATACTAGTACCTACAGCGATCATAGTCACGGCAATCACCCGTTCACTCACTCCTAATATCGTAGCCATTTCCACCGCACCGTCGACCAACAAAACACTACCGCCCCATAGCGCAACTCCCCCAATCAATAACCAAACAACGATCTTGAAACTACTGGCCGCAGCCAATTTATCGTCCACCTCCAGATCATCTTCAACGACCGCATCCGACTTTTTACGTGCTCTGGAAATCAACAACCAAAGGTAAATGCACAGGATTGCGATCAAGGCGCCTCCTTCGAGTCTGTCGATCTTATTGCCGGTTTTCAGAATAAAATACAAAGCAATTGAGAGCACCATCATCACCGGCCAATTGAATTTATAAAAATCCCGATCGATCGCTAAGGGCGCCAACACGGCAGTAATCCCAAGAACAAGTCCAATATTGGCAATATTACTACCAATGACGTTACCTAAGGAGATGGAAGAAAATCCATCGAGAGCCGCTTGAACACTTACCAACAATTCGGGCATGGACGTGGCAAAAGATACCACGGTAAGCCCAATGACCATTCGGGATAGATTTAATTTAAAGGAAAGTGAAATTGAAGCTCGCACCAAAAACTCCCCTCCTACCACCAATAAAGTTAAGCCTAAGACAATATAAAGTATGCTCATACGTATTGTTTGCGCAGCGAAGATACTATAAGATTTCAAAAGTCAGATTTGAGATTTGAGATTTGTAACCGAGCCTCTCTGCTATTACAAACTTTTTCGGTTCCGGTGGTCCGAAAACACAATATTCAACAAAACAATAAGTTATATAACTACAAAAATAGTTGCATAACTATAAAAATAGTTTTAAGTTTATGGTATGGAAAAATTAACGAACAAGGAGGAGGAAGTAATGCAGGCACTTTGGCAATTGGAAAAGGGCTTTGTCAAAGAGATCATTGCGTTGCTCCCTGGAGAAAATCATTATAATACGGTATCCACGATCGTCCGCAACTTGGAGGAAAAGGGTTTTGTTGCTTACAATGCCTTTGGTAAGACCCATCAGTACTATCCCTTGGTGAGTAAAACTGCCTACGCAAAAAAGTTTATGAACTTGGCATCACAACGTTACTTTGATAACAGTTATAAGAGTATGGTTTCCTTTTTTGCCAAGGAGGAAAAAATAAGTGCTAAGGAACTTCGTGAAATTTTGGAGATTATAGAAAAAAAGAACTAAGATGGAATTAAACATGTACTTATTTAAATCTATAGTGATCCTTACTTTATTCTATTTGGTGTACTTTATTTTTCTTCGGAAGGATACGTTATTTACAGCAAAAAGACACTTCTTATTGAGCGGGATCGTTGCTGCCTTAGCGCTGCCGTTTTTAGAATTCACCAAAACCATTTATAAGGAGGCCCCTGTATTTAATGGTGCCATGGCGAGTAACTATTCGTTTGTCAATACACCGCTGGAGGCTCCTTCGGAAACAATCCTGATGGTCGATTGGTGGCAGGTGGCACTTTCGGTATACGTTATTGGGGCAGTGATCATGGGAATACGATTGGTGCTTCAGTTTTTGTCACTTCGGAAGTTGATTCGTACATATCCTTCAGAAAAACAAGAAAAATACACCTTTGTCAAAGTGGATGAAGCAATTGCCCCCTTCTCGTTCTTTCGGTATATTGTTTTTAACCCTACCTCACATTCCGAAGAAGAGCTGCACATGATCCTTAAACACGAGGAAGTACATGTATCGCAGTGGCACTCCCTGGACATCATTGTTGCCAATCTGGCCCGTATCCTTCAATGGATAAATCCGTTTTCCTGGTTGTACAAAAAAAGTTTGGAGGAAAATCTCGAATTTATTGCAGACAACGAAACCGTAGCTAGAATCCCATCCAAAAAAGAGTATCAACTTACGCTTGTAAAGAGTTCATCATCTCTGTATGCACCGGCAATTACAACTCAATTTTATCAATCATTCATCAAAAAACGAATTATTATGTTAAACAAAAACATGTCGAATCGACGAAACATTTGGAAATTAAGCATTGTTCTACCCGCTCTGGCACTATTCCTTTGGAGTTTTAGTGTCACCGAAGTAGTGGAATACAAAGAGGTAGTCGCGCAAGAAGTAAATACCCTTGAGGATGCTTCAAATCTTGATCAGACAACCGTCGAAAGTAAGCTGGCCGCCATCACCGAAAATTTGCCAGAGAATAAGGAAACAACACAAAACATTGCAGCGACGGAGGAATCACCGTTTGTGAACGATCTGGAAGAAGTAGCCATGTTGGAAGAAATCGACTTATATCCATTGGCAACCAATTCTACTACGGTTGAACGGTCCCTTGCGGTTGCGAAAGCCATTAAATTCCGAATTACAAAGAACACTACCGATAAGGAGTTAGAGATCATGAAGCGAGAATTGAAAACTGAACATGATATAGATATGAGCTATACCGTAGTTCGCAATTCGAACGGAGAGATCAAGGCTATTTCTTTATCCTATACGGGCAATGGGTCGAACGGATCATACAATATTGAGGAAGACGACGCTATCGAGCCGTTTGAATTCTTTATGGATGAGGATGGATACTCGGGATTTTGGTCGGAAGGAGCCGAGATTCGAAAGATGGATCGTATTAAACGGCATTTGGAGCGCATTGAAGAACGAAATGAGGAGCGCGAAGAACGAATGGAACGAAGATTGGAAGAATCAGAAGGCCGTCGTGCTCGAATGGAAGAGCGACGCGAAGAAGTGGAAGAACGCCGTGAAATCATGGAAGAACGTGAAGAGGTACTGCAGAAAGAAATGGAGGATCGTGAAGAAGTAATGGAAGAGCGTGCCTATGCCATGGCAAAACAATTGAAAGAAGATAAAAAACGTGTAGAAAAGGAAAGCAGAGGTATTGCAAGAAGAAATAAAGAATTGGCCGAACGAGCCTACCTAAGAGCAAGGGATAGAGAACGAACGGTTGCAAGAGGAAGCTCAAGATCAGGAAATGTTTATTCGTACGGCGACTCCAGCAGTTCGGAAAATGCCATATTGATCGACAAAAACACCACAGACGCAACCCTCGAATTAATGAAAACCAAATTGGCTGCCAGAGGAGTTACCTTTAATTATAGTAAGGTGAAACGTAATGCGAATGGAGAAATCGTTCGGATAAAGATCACGACCAATGACGGAAAAGGCAGTAAATCAACAATTTCCTCACAAACCGACGACGGTGCACCTATTGAAGATATCCTGATAGAGATATAAGTGAGAAGCAAGACTACAGAAAAGTTCCGTACCTATTGGTCGGGACTTTTTTATTGTACATTTGATATATGAAAAAAGCGTTTTTTCGTGCATTAGCCAAGATTAATAAGGCTATTCTTCCCAGTTTTTCAAAAAGGCAATTGGATCTAAGCGAAGCCAGTAAATGGCAGCTTGCCATATTCGGATATAGGATGTGGGTGACTAAAAATGCGTTGGATTAGTATTGTAATACAGAACGCGTTGTATACTTTTTTAACTTTTCCTTTCCGTCCAAGAAGATAAGTTCCATGATAAAATTGCATTGTACGATCTCTCCTCCCAGTTTTTCGACTAGTTTGCAAACGGCTCTGGCAGTACCCCCGGTTGCCAGCACATCATCGTGAATAAGCACTCGTTCTCCTTGACTAATAGCATCCTCATGAATTTCCAAGGCATCCATTCCGTATTCTAATTGGTAGGGTTCTTTGACGGTTTCAGCTGGAAGTTTACCGGCCTTTCTAGCTGGCACGAAGCCCGCGTTTAGTTCTTGAGCGAGGAGCATTCCGAAGAAAAACCCACGAGATTCGATCCCCACGACTTTATCTATACGCTGATCCGCAACTAATTCGGTCAGGCGTTTTAAGCACTCTGCAGAGGCCTCTTTGTTTCCCAAGAGAGGTGTAATGTCTTTAAAAACCACCCCATCTTTGGGAAAGTCTGGAATAATGCGAATGTAATCCTCCAATTCTATCATTATTTTCTATTAAGTGCTTTGACTATAAAGGTAAAAAGAAATATATTTGCAGCCCGTAACAAAAGAAATAAGTATTTATAACTTTGTGCGGTTAATAAAAGGCCTCGTGGCGCAACTGAATAGCGCACTTGATTACGGCTCAAGAGGTTACAGGTTTGAATCCTGTCGAGGTCACGAATAAATAGTTCTATAAAAAAAAACGCCAAGCTCGCTTGAGCGTTTTTTTTGTTTGAACTATTTTCAAAGTGGAGCTTTGTCAGGATCACGAGCGAAGCGAGTAATCCTGCATTTCGAAGCCTTGGCGCAGGATGAGAGCTTTGTCAGGATCACGAGTGAAACGAGTGATCTTGAAGCAGATAGCGGAGCTTTATTATTTGAACAAGGATGTATTCTTATCGAATTACTAATTTTTTGATAGCCGAGACATCATTCTGCGAAAGGTGAAGCATATACACCCCTCCACTTAATGAAGATACGTTCATCTGGTTATTTGTTATTGAAGTATCGATCACTTTTTTACCTAAAATATCAAAAACAACGATCTGTTTTTCTCCGGGTATGGGAGTTTGGATGGTGATTAGCTCGCCGGATATGGGATTGGGATATAACTGCACGGCACTAGCATAGTTATCCACTATACCTAATAAAGAACAATCTCCGGTGAACGTATATACGCCATCAAGATTGGGCGCTATAAACCAAGTCCCTGTTCCATCGTCATAAGCTTCTCCGGCTCCTGTGATATCTGCGGTCGTATTCTCCCAAAAGACATTACTACCATCAGTGGCTTCCACAGAGAGTCCCACCCAATAGGTAATAGGCGCTCCACCGCCTCCCGGAAGTTGCACATCGGGGATATCCAATTCGACATCCCACACATCAAATCCAAAATTGTTTCCAATAACCGTTTGATTGGTTGGGACAAATGAGAAGTCACCGGCAATGATATCACCCGGTTCTCCCCCGGCATCATCATAGATCGTATAATCGACAAAGGCTGCGTTTACGCCGGATCCGATTGCCCCTATAAAAATATTAGCGCTAATAATGGTAAGTGTCATCTCGTCTGTTTGAGGCACTATAAAGTCGTTGGCTACCTTTCGCGCTAAATTTTGTGTACAACTCTTTCCATTTTCGAAGGCATTGCTAACGCCTACGTAGGTACATGGGTCGTACTGGTAGTTTGTTTCAGAATAAACAGTAGGATTGTTTTCTCCACCCGTTTCGCTCACAAATACTTCGGTTTGTGACCACCCAGCAGCAGCGAACAGAAGCATGTTACACATGCATAGATATTTTAACATGATTAAATATTTTTGTTTCTGAATCTTATCGTATGACCAATTTCTTGGTAGCCGTGGCATTATTCTGATTAATCCTAATTAAATAAACCCCGCTAGTAAGCGTCGAAACATTGAGTTGATCGTTTTGCAATCCGGTATCGATCACTTTTTTACCTAAAATATCAAAAACAACGATCTGTTTTTCTTCGGAAAATGGAGTCTGAATGGTAATCACTTCTCCGCTGGCCGGGTTTGGAAAAATTTGCACCCGATCGGCAAAATTGTCCTCCACACCAAGTCGAGGGACACAATCGGCTGTTATTTCATATACGCCTTCAAGGGCAGAATCGATGTTATAATTTCCCGTGCCATCGTCATATGCCTCTCCTGATCCGCTTATTCCCAAAGTTGAATTCTCCCAGAACAAATTACTTCCATCGGTTGCTTCGATCGTTAAACCAATCCAATACGTAGCTGGATTTCCGGCCTGATCATGAAAAACCCGATCCGTAACATCCAGTTCTATTTGCCAAATGTCAAAACCAAAATTGGTACCCACCACAGCTTGTGAAGTAGGCCAGAATCCAAACTCGCCTCCAATAATTGCTCCGGGTTCTCCTCCATTATCATTGTAATATATAATGTCCATTTCCAAGGCATTAACACCGGACCCGGTTGCGCCAATAAAGACATTCACCAACATGGACTTGAGCGTCAATTCTTCACCTCCCGGAACGATAAAATCGTTTGCCACGATCCTATTAATGTTGCGCGTACAGCTTTTTCCATTTTCAAAAGCATTGCTTTCATTATTCACTCCACAAGGATCGTCCGGATAGTTAACATCAACATATACAATAGGATCATTCACCCCACCTGTTTCGCTAACATACATTTCAGTTTGTGAGAAGGTCACCCCACTCACCAGTAAGACTACTAATAATAAGGTATTTTTTTTCATGATATCAAAGTAATTTATTGGACAAAGAATCGGATTAAGGTACGAAATTATTTACAATAGATAATGTAAATAACTCATATTCTGGATTTTATAAGATGATAATTTAATCGTAGTACGATCAAGTCTATACTCATTAGGGAGTGAAAATTCTGTTCCAATCGAATTGTATTTTAATATATTAAATTCTTGTACATTTAGGGTAAATAATTCGGAATGAAAGAAAAAATTCTGGCCAATATCGAGCATATTGGAGTTTTTGTTGGGATACTCATTCTAACAATTATTACGGCTTTTATCGTAAACCGTTTCTTTAAACGACTTATCCGGAAGTCATCTGAAGAAATGCACAACGATCCAACCAACTATCAATTTCTAAGGCATATTATTCATGCCCTAATATATATGGTAGGGATCAGCATCGCTATTTACATGATGCCTAATTTGCGTGTATTAGCGAGTTCTTTGCTTGCCGGAGCCGGCGTATTAGCAGTGGCCGTTGGTTTTGCATCGCAACACGCTTTGGCAAATATTATCAGTGGCATTTTTATTGTGATCTTTAAGCCGTTTCGGGTAAATGACCGGTTGACATTTGATAATAGAAGCGGGGTCGTCGAAGATATTAGTCTGCGCCACACGGTGATCAGGGATTTTGAGAACAAACGAATTATTATCCCCAACTCGGTAATTAGTGACAATGTAATTGTGAATTTTAATTATGGAGATGACCATATATGTAAGTGGATAAATATGAGCATCGCTTATGACGCCGATCTTGATCTTGCTAAAAGCATTATAAAAGAGGAAATAATCAATAATCCCTTGCACATTGATCCCCGAACCGAAGAACAAATTGAGAATGGTGACGAATTGGCTCCTGTTCGTGTGATATCATTTGGTGACTCATCGGTTAACTTGCGTGGATGGGCCTGGGCTAAAGACCCGGTGGACGCTTTCAAAATGGAATGTCAATTACTCGAAAGTATCAAGAAACGATTTGATAGTGAAGGGATCGAAATTCCGTTCCCATACAGAACTCTGGTCTATAAGGACAAACCAACTAATCCAAAACAATAACATGAGTAAGGCAAGAAAAAAATTGGGGTTGGCTCCCGGCTCGGTAGTTTTTACAGGAAACCGAAAGGTTGATAATGTCCTCATTCATTATGTGCAGTACAATGCGACACAACTTGTGGAAAAAGTGCTCGATAGTCATGAGCAGTGTATTTTGGATCCGGCGCATGACCACAAGGTAGACTGGTATGACATCCGTGGAATGCACGATGTGGAACTCATAAACTTCGTTGGCGAAACCTTTTCGATCCACCCCTTGATACAGGAGGCTTTTGTGCATACGAGTCAGCGACCCAATTTTGACGAGTTTGAGAATGGGATTTTCATTACCTTAAAGGCATTGTCTTTTGATACTTCGGAACGCAAAGTGCACAAGGAACACGTGGCTATCTTCTTTAACAATGGTTTTGTACTCACGGCGCAAGAGACCGAAAGTGATCTATTTAGTTCGGTACGAGAACGAATTAGTTTAGAAAAAGGAAGAATTAGAAAGCGTGGAGCAGATTATTTAGCCTACGCCCTCATCGATGCCATTGTTGATCATTATTATGTAGTCCTTGAAGAGATCGAAGATGTGATAGAAAGTGTTGAAGAACAAATGATCACGACGCAAGAGTATAGTGGAAAGAGCGAAATTCATCATTTGAAAAAAGAGCTGTTGGTTCTTAGAAAAGCGATATCTCCGCTTCGAGAAGCCATATCACGATTTGCCAAAACCGAAAATGAACTTGTAAATGACAGTAGTAAGGTATATGTTCGTGATCTTTATGAACATACCGTCCAAATAATGGATACGGTCGAATCCTACAGAGACATCATGAATGGCCTTCAGGATCTGTTTATTTCTGAAGTCAGTTTTAAAATGAATAAGGTCATGCAACTGCTTACCTTAATTTCGGCTGTATTTATACCCCTCACTTTCCTTGCGGGTATTTACGGAATGAATTTTCAGAATATGCCCGAGCTCAACTACAAATACGGATACTTCATTCTGTTGGGAGTAATGCTCATTCTCTTTGCCGCTATCCTCGTTTTCTTCCGAAGAAAAAAATGGCTGTAGCATTCGATTAACGGTATTCTATTGAAGGTATAATTTCAATCTTCACTTTGGTTTCCACTTTATTCTCTTCGCATTTGCATATTTCAAAACGATTGTTTAGTTTTATCTAATATATGCCACGTAAAAAGCAATATAATAAAGAAGAAGTCACCGAAAAAGCCATGGGTGTATTTTGGAATCATGGGTATAAAGCCACCTCCATGCGTATGTTGGAAGCGGAAATGGGCATCAACCTCTATTCAATCTACGCCGATTTCAAAAGTAAAGAAGGTGTGTTTCTCGAGTCATTGCGTCGCTACCGACAACTAAATAAAGAGGTGATTCTACGACGCTTATTAGAGTCGGATGGAGATCTGTTAGATATCCGCACGTTTTTCATGGAATTTGTTCACTCGGTTAAAACCGGCAAAACCCCAAATGGCTGTTTGTTCGCTAATACCGCCATGGAAATAGGTGCGACGGACGTTCGAATAAAAGAACAACTGGACCTCTTTTTCACCCTTCTGAAAGAGGCCTACGTCAACTTACTGACCAAAGCAAAGGCTCTGAAACAATTTAAGACGGATGCACCCATTAACAAATATGCAAACTACCTGGTTGGGATCACCGAAGGTATTTCAGTAATTGCTAAGGTGCTGGAAGAAGATAAATTGACCGATTATATTGACACCGCCATGGAAGCACTTAAATAAATAATCTATTTTTTTAATCTATAACTAAACATATGTTTAGTTTAAAAATAAACCGATATGACTACTGAAAAAATTCTGGGACATACCCTTTACGGCAGCGGCGATGAAAAAGTGATCGCTCTGCACGATTGGATGGGTGATTCATCCAATTGGAAAGGATATACACCCTATCTCGATCAAGATAATTACACTTACGCCTTTGTAGATATTAGAGGCTATGGGAGCTCCATAGATACAGAGGGTCAATATACCTCCAGTGAAATCACTCAAGACATATTCACTTTGGCTAGTCATTTAGGCTGGAAAAATTTCCATTTAATTGGTCATTCCATGACCGCCATGGCTGCTCAAAGAATGCTGATTCATGATTCCAAAAGTCGAATTAAAGGGCTGGTATTGATCTCTCCCGTTCCTGCCAGCGGTTTTCCGGTAGATCCGGAAACTCAAAAATTCTTTGAACAAATTATTACAAGTGCCGACACAGCGGCCTCCGCATATGGAGCTTTTACAAGCAGTAAATTATCAGAGAGGTGGCAGTTGGAGCGAGCAAACCGGCTACATAAAAAAACAGCAAATAATGCCATGCACGGATATCTTAACATGTGGCTCACCGAAAATTTTCAAGAGGAAGTTATGGGAAATGAAAAACCAATGATGATCCTGTATGGTGAGCAAGACCATCCCGGCTTTCAAAAGGAGGCGCTGTCTACAAATTTTAGTCATTATCCTAACATTACCTTTGAAGCTATCACCAATGCGGGGCATTACGCCATGCAGCAAGTACCTATTTATACGGCAACTCTTATTGAAAAATACTTAAAACAATATTCATAACCCGAAAAACACACACTATATGAAACTTAAAAATTTTCTTATTCTCAATGCCATACTTTTTGTTCCCTTCGGAACGGGTATGTTGATCATGCCGGGAACTATTTTTCCGCTTTTCGGAATAGAACTGGATGCTGACGGCATCCTAATGGCACGCGTCTTTGGATCGGCCCTCCTCAGTTTAGGGCTTATTTGTTACTTAATTCGTTCGGAAGCAGCTCATTCTATAGGAATGGGAGCCGTGCTTTTTGGTAATTTCGTATTTCACGCCATCGATTCGGTATCGACATTTATCGCCTCCTATTCTGAGGTCATGAATACGTTAGGTTGGATGTTTACCGGCTTGCATTTCGTATTGGCCTTAGGGTTCTTGTACTATTATGGGTCGCACAAAAAACATGCAACACTCGGAAAATCTAAGTCCTAAACCGTTTTTAGTTGCCGATCAGGTTTATTTGAAGGAATAGTTAATTCAGAATAAAAAAATCGCCCTCTGAAACAGAAGGCGATTTAAAACTTTTATGCTAATCTAAGTTAAGGTTGGCTCGAAACCAATACTGATTTCGAAGTTCAATATTAGGTAAAATTTCAGAATAAACCAACATTATAACACATTCATTGTATTTTTCGCAATCTAAAACGTTTTCGTTTATGAAAAAACCAATCCCTAATAATGCTATATGACTGTTTTTTAAATAATTTCAGCGGAGAGACCCGCCTCCAGCAATTTGCTGCATCTTGGTTTCAGATCGTCGAAAGACCCTGATTTTACCGTACATTTTCCTTTGTAATGAACAATTATAGAGCATTGTTCAGCTTGTTCGGGGGTGTGCTCACAGGCATAAATGAGCATATTGATGACATGATCGAAGGTATTCACATCATCGTTGTACAGCACAATTTGATTTTCCTTGTCTTCTTTCTCCAAAAGGAGCAGATCTTCCTTATGTTTCTCTTTGGTGCCCATGTTCAATCAAATTTACAAATTTTGCAGAATTCGTGTAAATTTAGCCGTGTAAATCGAGGGTTAAACTAATTTTTGTTATTCCGAAATACTTTAGGATCCTCCTTTTATAAACCTGGCGGCGATCCAATCATTCCGTTCTTTATTATCAACGAAGGACAGACCCAAATTAGTACAAGTCTCGATGATTAAAGGCAGATCCTCTTTATAAAAACCACTCAATAAAAGTTTCCCATCATTTCGCAAAGCGGCAACATAGGATGACAGATCCGCCAGGAGGATATTTCTATTGATATTGGCAATGATGGTGTGATAGGTTGGTGTATCCGGAATTAGCGACGCATTCCCTTGTTGCACTTTGATGTTCGTACAATGATTTCGAATTTTATTTTCTTCGGAATTATCCACACACCAGGAATCGATATCGATCGCATCGATTGTAGTAGCACCTTTCATTTCGGCAAGTATGGCCAGTACCGATGTGCCACATCCCATATCCAGTACGGTCTGTTGGTTTAAATCCATTTCCAAAAGATAGGACAGCATCATAAAGGTGGTCTCATGATGCCCTGTCCCGAACGACATTTTAGGCTCGATGATGATCTCGTATTTCCTTCCGAAGGACTCATGAAACGGAGCGCGTACGACACATTCGTCACCTACAATGATGGGTTCAAAATTTTTTTCCCATTCGGCGTTCCAATTGACCTGTTCGATCTCCTTTTGGGTATAACTAATAGAAAATTCGGGAGAAGACATTACATAAATATCGTTAAAGCTCGAGTCCTTCCACTCCGCTTTTTGAATGTAGGCCTTTACTCCGTGCGGCTGTTCCACAAAACTTTCGAAACCTTTTTGGCCTAATTCGGCAATAAGAATTTCCGTCCCCGGCTGGGGTGGAGCAATAGTGAAATGAAATTCGATATAAATTTGAGACATGATTTGTTACTAACAGGTATCCACCTATTCAAAGGCGTTGACAATGGCCGCGAAGCTGGCAGCATCAAGAGAAGCACCACCTATCAATCCACCATCAACATCGGGTTTACCAAAGATCTCCTTGGCGTTGCCCGGTTTTACGCTTCCTCCATAAAGAATGGAAACACTATCGGCTATAGAAGAATTATAATTATCTCCCAGCGTATTTCGGATGAACTTATGCATTTCCTGGGCTTGATCGGGGCTTGCGGTTTCACCGGTTCCAATAGCCCAAACCGGTTCATAAGCTAGAATTAATTTCTCCCAGCTCGTTTCAGAAATATGAAATAAACCCTCATCCAATTGTTTTTTCACCACATCGAAATGCGCACCACTCTGTCGGTCTTCCAGCTCTTCACCAAAACAAAAAATAACGGTCATATCATTTTCCAAAGCGGCATTGACCTTTTCGGCCAATAATGCGTTGGTTTCCCAAAAGAAGGCCCGTCGTTCGCTATGCCCCAAAATGACAGTATCAACACCAATACTTTTAAGCATGGAAGGAGCAATCTCTCCGGTAAAAGCACCGGAGGTCGCCTGATGCATATTCTGTGCGGCTACGATAATATCACTACCGGTGGTCCATTGGACCGCCTGATGTAAATTTGTGAAAGGAGGAGCGACCATCACGGCAACTCCGGTGGCAAACGATTGTTCTTTCAGATCACCGATCAAGGTTTCTGTTTGAGCAAGATCGCAATTCATTTTCCAATTTCCGGCTACTATTTTTTTTCTCATAATAAGGCCCGCTATGCGGAGATATTTAATTGATAATTTAAGTTCTGATCTTTGGATCCAACCATCCGTAGATTATGTCCACAAAGATATTGATAAGTATAAAGAGCGTGGCTATAACGAGAACCGCACCCATGATCACCGGGAGATCCAGAGTATTGAGTGCATCCACTATCTCCTTCCCCAATCCGTTCCACCCAAAGATATACTCTACAAAGACCGCTCCGGCCAGCATGGAAGCAAACCATCCCGAAACAGCTGTCACCACAGGGTTTAATGAATTTTTTAAGGCGTGTTTCCGAATGATAGCCGCAAAGGATAACCCTTTTGCCTTGGCTGTGCGAATGTAATCCTGATTCAAAACTTCCAACAACGAGTTACGCATGAGTTGGCTAATGACCGCCAAAGGACGAATTCCAAGAACAATGGCGGGCAGGATCAAATTTTTCCATTGGATATAACTTCCCTCTCCAAAATCATCGACCTCATAAAGGCTCCCGGTCATATTGAGATTAGTGTATTTGTGCAACACATACCCAAACAACCAGGCAAAAATAATAGCGCTAAAAAAAGAAGGAACACTCATTCCAAAAGTGCTTACCAGTTGGATCAATTTATCAATCCAGCGATCTTTGAACAATACCGAAACAATGCCCAAAAACACTCCTAATAAAATAGCGATGGCGATAGCTGAAACTGCCAAAACGATGGTATTCGGAAGGGTTTCGGCAATCACGTCACTTACTTTTTTCCCACTTTTCTGAAACGATTCGCGTAGATAAGGAAGTTTTAGGACTGTATTCGTATTTCCAACCGTAAAAAGAGCGGTGTGACTGTATTTTCCTTCAGAAAGGTAAGTGTAATCTCCAGGAGTGTCGCTATGGAAAGACAGGGGTGACAGGTCGTTGATATAATATCCATATTGGAGACCTACCGGTTTGTCAAAACCGTATTTCTTTTTTACCAAAGCCAACTGCTCGGCATTTTCATTCTGACCCAGCATCATACGCGCCGGATCTCCGGGAAGGATATTGAACAACAAGAAAATGACCGTCACCACACCAAATAATGTGAGTAAGGCATAGCCAAATTTTTGAAGTACATAACCTGCCACCTAATCGAGAATTAGTTCGTCTGTATCATTCCAATGCAGCTTTTGAACAATCGTCCCTTTCTTTAACTTTAAGATTCCCGGCGTACTTCGCACAACGGTTTTTAAAGCAATCATGTCGCAGAAATAGAACTGAAAATTTAAATCCAGATCCTTGGTAAAACGTTCTGTTTCTGCCGTGCTGGAGGCCGAAAGCCCAATGACCGTATAGCCTTTTTTGAGAGCTTCATTCGTAACGGTGCGTACGTTGTTATAGCCTGCTATTTCGGTGTTCTCCAGATTGTAGGCAATGATCATGATAAGCTTGTCTTTTGCTAAAAGATCTTCGGTGAAGTCTTGATCATCACGCTCGATCGAAAAATCGTGGACCGGTGGTTCATAGGGTTCTCTCAAAAATTGGGTCTCCACTCCTACTCGCGTTCCACCTTGGGGTTTGGGATCTCTTCCGGTAGTGTTTTTGATCACCTCCGTTTTGCCACCCACCTCGTATTCCCATAAATATTCGATGATGGGAGGTGGTGCATCATCGGGCACCAACATGCCTTCCATGATATTTGAACCTACCTTATAGGCTCTGAAATCGACTACCGGCAAATGCATGAGCACGTGGTAGCCCAAGGCCAGACAAAGAATGAGAGAGACAAAAACCACCAAACTTCTTCCTATAGTAGAAAAGAATGGCTGCATGTATTTTCTTCCGAAGAATAAAATAAGAATGAGAATAAGAAGCACAATGTCCTTCCAAAACGACTGCCAGGGCGTCAATGGCATGGCGTCTCCAAAACAACCACAATCGGTTACCTTTCCGGTATACGCCGAGTAGAACGTGAGCCCGGTAAAAAAGAGGATCATAGCCAGCAGACTAATTAGCGTAAAACGCTTGGCATAACCCACGATGAGCGTGACTCCCAACACCACTTCAAAGATGACTACGAAAATGGCAAGCCCCAATGAAAAGGGAATCAAAAACTCCAGATTCAGGACTTCTGGGGCAAAGTAATCCTGAAGCTTGAACGAAAATCCCATGGGGTCGTTCAGTTTTACAAGACCGCTTATAATAAAAAAGATCCCAACAAATATTCTGCAAACTCCTACCAGTATTCTCATAGTTACTTGATTGTTATTAATTCTGAATTCAAATGCCGTCCTCACCCAAATGGATCATAGCAAACACCGCGTAATTGATCATATCCTGATAATTGGCATCGATCCCTTCACTCACAAGTGTCTTTCCCTTATTGTCCTCAATTTGTTTGACGCGCAATAACTTCTGAATGATGAGATCGGTCAAACTACTCACCCGCATATCTCGCCAAGCCTCTCCATAATCGTGATTTTTGTCCAACATCAATTGCTTGGTCTCTTCTATTTTTTCATCGTAGAGCGAAATGGCTTCTTCCAATGAAAGATCGGGTTGTTCTACCACGCCCTTTTCGAGTTGGATGAGGGCCATCACGCAGTAGTTAACGATCCCAATAAACTCACTAACCTCTCCTTCATCTACTTTGCGCTCCGCATTTTGTTGCAAGCCTCTAATTCGCTGTGCTTTAATAAAAATTTGATCGGTTAGAGATGGGAGTCGGAGAATTCGCCAGGCGCTTCCATAGTCTTTCATTTTATTCATAAACAGTGCTCTACAGGTTTCAATGACACCGTTGTATTGCTCAGAAGTATTTGGCATAGGATAGTGTAAGATTTTGCGTAAATTTCGCTTAAATAAATCAATTTAAAAAATTGTACACCCTCAATTGTAACAACACCTTAATTGACCTCTCAACCCCTCGGGTGATGGGCATCATTAATGTGACTCCCGACTCGTTTTTTGACGGTGGAAATCTGGAGTCCTCGCAAGCCTTGATCGATCAGGCAGGAAAGATGATCGCCGAAGGAGCCAGTTTTTTGGATGTAGGTGGTTATAGTTCCAGGCCGGGTGCTTCAGAAGTTTCAGTAGCGGAAGAAACAGACCGCATACTACCTGCCATAGAAGCGTTGGCTTCTCACTTTCCGGAGGTACCTATATCAATCGATACCTTCAGAAGCAGGGTAGCAAAAGATGCTGTGGAAGCGGGTGCGGCATTAGTGAATGATATTTCCGCAGGCTTACTGGATGATCAAATGATCCCTGTGGTGGGTCAACTGCAGGTGCCTTATATCATGATGCACATGCGAGGCAATCCACAGACCATGACGTCCTTAACCCAATACGAGCAACTGACCGTGGATATTTTGAAGTATTTTTCTGAACGCATTGCGCTGGCTCGAAAAGCAGGCATCAACGACCTCATTGTGGATCCCGGATTTGGATTTTCTAAAACACCCAAACAAAGTTTCGAACTCGTCCACAAACTGGAACTTTTTGGCGCTCTGGATCTTCCCATCTTAGTTGGCATTTCCCGAAAATCAATGATCTATAAAACCTTGGGCGTTTCTGCCGGGGAAGCATTGAACGGAACCTCAGCATTACACGGCATTTTACTATCGAAAGGAGCATCTATTTTACGCGTCCACGATGTCAAGGAGGCCATGGAATGTATCACACTGGTTGAAAAACTTAATGGGGCTTCTTAATTTTTAAAAAATCGACTACATTTACAAAAACCCGTCAACCTTTGGAACTACTTGATTTTACTGAAATTGGAATCATCGATGTAATCGATGTTCTGCTGGTAGCATTCCTAATGTACTACGTGTATCGGTTGGTCAAAGGAACGGTTGCTATCAATATTTTTGTGGGTATTGCCATATTGTACGCTATTTGGAAGATCACAGAGGCGCTCGAAATGCAGTTATTCAGCAAGATCCTGGGTGGGTTTTTAGGGGTTGGTATCATCGCGTTGATCGTTGTGTTTCAACAAGAGGTTCGGAAATTTCTATTGATGGTAGGCTCAACCAATTTTTCGGCACGTAAACGATTCCTCAAAAAACTCAATCTACTCAATGAAACTGAGACGCTTACCAACATAAATGCAATCGTTACTGCCTGTGTGCGTATGGGGAAAAGTCATACCGGCGCCCTGATCGTGGTAAAGCGAAATAACAATTTGGAGTTTGTAAAGTCCAGTGGAGACCGCATGCAAGCGGAGGTAAACCAGCCCATCATCGAAAGTATTTTTTACAAGAATAGCCCGCTGCATGACGGGGCATTACTCATTGAGGACAACCAGATTACTGCCACCCGTGTCATCCTTCCTGTTTCTAATGATAAAACGATCCCGCAGCGATTTGGACTGCGACATCGAGCGGCCGTGGGTATTACCGAAAAGACCGATGCCGTTTGTCTGGTTGTTTCCGAAGAAAACGGGCAGATATCCTATATAAAAGAAGGTGATTTTGTGCTCTTTCGAGACACTGATGAACTAAAAAAACAACTCGAAAAAGACCTTGCTTACTAATTGCTTATGGAGTGTAAAAACTGTTCCCAAGAACTTAGCGAAACCGAGAACTTTTGTCATGACTGTGGGGCGAAAGTAATTAGAAACAGATTGACCATTCGGAACCTATGGGACGATTTTAGTGAACAATTTTTAAATTACGACAACCGATTTCTAAAAACTTTTTTAGGGATTTTCTCAAAACCTCATGTCGTCATTGGTTCCTACATTAGTGGAACCAGAAAAAAATATGTGAATGTGCTTAGTTATTTTGCATTGGCGCTGACCTTCTCCGGAATCCAGATCTTCATCATGCGCAAGTTCTATCCAGAATTATTGGATATCGCCAGTCTGGTACCAGAGAATACTCCTCAGCAATCACTGGATATGGATTGGATATATGATTATATGTCCTTACTAGCGTTGATCAATTTGCCGATCTACGGACTTATAGCGAAGATTACTTTCATTGGCATGAAGAAGTTCAATTATACAGAACATTTGGTCATTATGACCTATATCATTGGCCAATTTTCCATCATCAACTCTATTGTAATTACTTTTGCCGCCATTGTTTTTGACGTCAATTACTACATTTTAGGTTATATCTCCATGGCTGTAATGACAGTATTCACAGCATATACCTATAAAAAATTATACCCCTTAAGCATAGCCCAATTCATACTTCGTGGTTTCGTTTTTATCGCGGCCCTGATCGTGCTACTACTTTTAATTGGAATTGTTCAATTGATCGTTATGGTTATTATGGCGGGAAGCTTCGAACAATTTATTGAGCAACAAAAGGCCGCCCAAGAAGCTATGACCTATATCGCCTCTTCCGCCATAAATTGGACCTCATAGAGGTTTTTGTAGAAGCCATCGTGTTTGAGCAGTTGCTCGTGGGTGCCTTTTTCCACGATCTTTCCTTCGTCCATCACCAAGATCATATCCGCTTTTTTAATGGTCGCCAATCTATGAGCGATGACGATGGAGGTGCGGCCTTTGGTAATTTTATCGGTTGCATTTTGTATCATTTCTTCGGAATAGGAGTCTATCGAAGAGGTGGCCTCATCCAAAACCAAAATACTTGGCTGACTCACATAGGCTCTCAAAAAGGCGATCAATTGTCGTTGTCCCGAAGACAACATCGATCCCCTTTCCTTTACATTATAATGATACCCTCCGGGTAGGGAAGTAATAAAATTGTGCACTCCTATTTCCTTGGCCGCCATGATCACGGTTTCTTCGGTGATGGACGTATCGCCTAGGGTTATATTATTCAGAATGGTATCGGCAAACAAAAATACATCTTGCAATACCACGGCTATATGATCACGCAAGGAGCTTAGTTCATAATCTTTGATGGAAACATCGTCAACTGAAATGGTTCCCGAATTGATCTCATAGAATCGCGATAGCAGATTAATGATAGTTGACTTCCCGGCTCCCGTTGCGCCTACCAGCGCAATAGTTTCTCCGGGATTCACGGTAAATGAGATTCCTTTGATCACTTCCTCATTCTCCAGATAGCCAAAATGAACATCCCTAAAGGATATTAATCCCTTGGTTTCTTTCATTTCAATACTTCCATCATTCACAATATGAGATTGGGTGTCCAGGATCTCAAAAACCCGATTGGCAGCCACCATTCCCATTTGAAGGGTATTGAACTTATCGGCGATCTGACGTAGCGGTCGAAATAGCATTTGTGTAAGTTGGATAAAGATTGTGATCAACCCCAAAGTGATATCACCCGCCCCAGCTACTTGCTCACTGACAGCGTTCAAACCCCCATACCAAACCACCAGACCAATGGCAACGGAACCTGACATTTCGGCGATGGGAAAGAAAATTGAGTTGTACCATACCGTTTTGATCCAAGCCTTCTTGTGTTTGTTGTTTATTTCCTGAAATGCTTTGTACTCCACATCTTCCTGTGCAAATACCTGGACGATCTTCATGCCGGTAATACGCTCCTGCACAAACGAATTCAAATTTGCGACTTGAGCGCGTACCTCTTCAAATGCCGACTTCATCGCTCGTTGAAAAACTCGGGTCGCATAGAGAATAAATGGCAGGATACAAAAAACGATAAGCGCCAATTCCCAACTTTTGAACAACATAAATCCGGCGATCACAAACATTTTGAGCAGGTCGCTAATGATCATGAACAATCCCTGACTAAAAATACTTGAAATGGTTTCGATATCATTTACAGCACGGGTGGTCAATCGCCCCACCGCGCTTTTATCGAAATACTTCATTTTAAAACTGATCATCAATTTGAAGAGTTTTACTCGAATGTCCTTGATCACATGTTGCCCCAACCAATTGGCATAAAAAATAAACGAGAATTGAAAGATCACTTCCACGATCAATATGCCAAACATGATCAAAACGTAAAATAAGAGGCCATCCCAATCACGGGGTAGAATAGCATCATCTATGGCCATTTCGAGAATAGCGGGGCTTAAAACGGCCAATCCGGCCATGGCAATAGCTGCAAACCCTACAAAATAGAAGGTGCCACGGTATTTGTTAGTGTGTGCCAACAACCGTTTAAATAGTTTAAAATCGAATGCCTTTCCAGATGCGGCCATAAATTTTCTTGCTGTCTTAGTTTTATTTAAAGATACTAATCTACTTTCACACGCTCTTCAAAGCATATGGATACACCACCTTGGTCAAATACAATCCTTTGGCCGGGGCAGAGGTTTTTGCGTTGCTTCGGTGTTTGCTTTCAATAATTGTTCTGAGGTCATCGCAGGTGATCTTTCCGGATCCAACTTCCAAAAGCGTACCTACGATCGCTCGCACCATATTTCGTAAAAAACGATCCGCCCGAATGGTAAAAACAAGCTGATCTCCATTCAATTTCCAATGGGCAAGTTTTATATCACAATAATACGTTTTTACGCCGGTTTTATTTTTTGAAAAGCATTGAAAATCCTGATGGCCCAATAATATTTTACAGGCATTATTCATGGCCTCCACATTGGGTTTTTTATGAATGAGATGCATGAATTCAATTTGGAACGGATCTTTTTTTAGCGTGATTAGATATTCGTATTCACGTTCCACGGCGTCGAAGCGAGCATGCGCATCCTCTTTTACCGGTATAATTTTTTTTACTGAAATGTCCTTCGGAAGTAGTGAATTGAGTTGAAATACAATTTTCTCACAGTCTGTGACTTCGGGGCAATCGAAATGAGCGAAGAGTTGCCGGGCATGCACTCCGGTATCGGTTCTACCTGCTCCGGTTATTTTTATAGTATCCCGAAGTTGCGTTGAAAGGGCATCCTCCAAAACCTCCTGTACACTCACAGCATCCGGTTGGATCTGCCAGCCGTGATAGTTCTTGCCGTTGTAGGCTATTTCAAGAAAGTAACGCAATGCTGTTTTTTTATAAGGTGTAAAAATACAAAATAGGTGATTGCATTTCAGAATAAACCAAACTCAAATTTGATAAAAAGAACAATTACATTTGTGTGTTGCAAAACTTTGATCAATGACCCGGATTCTTCTTTTAAGCGATACCCATAGTTATATCGATGATGCTGTCCTCAAGCACGTTGCTGAAGTGGACGAGGTCTGGCATGCCGGTGATATTGGGGATCTTAAAGTCACTGACGCGATCAAGAAGTTGAAACCATTGAGAGCGGTATACGGTAACATTGATAATGCGGAGGCGCGATCTGAATTTCCTCTCGACCTACGATTTAGCTGCGAAGGTGTCTCTGTGTTTATGACTCATATAGGCGGTTACCCGGGGCGCTACCACCCCCGAATTAGAGAAGAATTGCGGCTCAATACTCCTCGTATTTTTATAAGTGGGCATTCGCATATTTTAAAGGTGATGAATGATAAGGCACTCAAATTAATTCATATGAATCCCGGTGCCGTTGGCAAGCATGGGTTCCATACGGCCCGCACTATGCTTCGGTTTACGATCGATGGCAAGGAGATAAAAGATCTGGCGGTGGTAGAGTACAAAAGATGACTATAATTCCGAAGAAAAAAAAGAACCCCCAAAAATGGCATCTTTTGAGGGTTCGCACTAATATACTAAGCTATAGTTTTAACGCAATCGATCTACGGATTTTACGAGGTCCTCATCCCTTTTGATGGCCTTATTGGCCAACACTAATAAAACGATAGAAATGATAGGAATAAGTACCCCAATACCCTTCTCTGAAACTAATGTTTCTCCGGATATGCTTAGAGATCGATACACGAAAACTCCCAGTAATACAAAGTTTAATATGATAGATAAGCGATTTAATACAAATTGTAACTTTCGCTTCTTATAATTGAAAATAGAAATCAAGCTAAGCGCAGCAGATCCAATAAGCAGACCTAAAACCAGCGGCTCATCTCGTTGGATCACCGCCGTACCGGCCTCATCTGCAACCAATGGAAACCAATAATAAAGCGCTGCCAACAGGAGTATCGACAACAATAAATAAACGGTTTGGATGCGTTGCAACATTGATTTTGCTTGAATTCAGGGCAAAAATAAGGTTTCTTTTTAATAAAATTCAATACAGCATTTAAATTATTGTTGTATACTTGCAATAACAATTCGTAACCCATTCAACAAGAGGTTACTTAGTCTTCAACATATTTTCAACTAATTTACCTTCAACAAAAGAGATCTTCTTATCTCATTAATCTATTTATATAACTTTTTAAATGTTTGAAATTTCAGAATTAAAAGCGAAAAAGCTTCCTGAGCTTCAGGAACTCGCTAAGACTTTAAAGGTACCCAAATACCGAAGTCTGAAAAAACTAGACTTGGTCTACCAAATCCTTGATTACCAGGCAGCCAACCCAAAGGCCGTAAAAGCAGTTGCTGTGGAAGCAGCAGCTACAGAAGAGAATACCCAAACTGCGAACACCGAAAACCAATCGGCTTCGAGTGTGGAGAAACCTTCAGAACAACAAAACAGCAGACCGCCTCAAAAACGAGAGCAACGCGAGAAACGTCCGCCCAACCAGCGTAGTGGAAAACGCGATAACCGTGATAATCGTGGGCAACAAAATCAGTCAAAAGGACAACAACAAAATCAATCCAAAGGGAAACCTCAACACCAATCGCAAAAAAGCGGAGATGATGAGAACAAACAAAAGGATGATAAGAAGTCTGGCGGAGACCAAAAACACAGACAACAGAAAGACAATCGTCAAAAGCAGGGTCAGAAAAATGGGAACAAGGATAACCGAAACCGGTATCGCGAGCCCGACTTCGAATTTGACGGCATCATTGAAAGCGAAGGAGTCCTCGATATTATGCAGGACGGGTATGGATTTTTAAGATCCAGTGACTACAACTATCTTTCGTCGCCTGATGATATTTATGTTTCGCAATCTCAAATTCGATTGTTCGGACTTAAAACCGGAGATACCGTATTAGGAGAGGTTCGTCCGCCGAAAGAAGGTGAAAAATACTTCCCACTTATTAAGGTAAACCAGATCAACGGACTTTCACCCAATGTGGTGCGTGACCGTGTTTCATTTGAGCATTTGACGCCACTTTTCCCGGAAGAGAAATTTAATATCTGCGATAAGCAGCCTAATGTTTCAACTCGGATCATCGACCTGTTCTCTCCAATTGGAAAAGGACAACGTGGAATGATCGTAGCACAACCCAAGACCGGTAAGACGATGTTGTTAAAAGACATCGCCAACGGGATTGCAGCCAACCATCCGGAAGTATATCAGATCATTTTGTTGATCGATGAACGTCCTGAGGAAGTTACCGATATGCAACGTAACGTACAAGGTGAAGTGGTTGCATCGACTTTCGATAAGGAAGCTACCGAGCATGTACGTATTGCCAATATTGTAATTGATAAGGCAAAACGACTGGTAGAATGTGGCCACGATGTGGTGATTCTATTAGATTCTATCACCCGATTGGCGAGAGCCTATAATACCGTACAGCCTGCCAGTGGAAAGATATTGAGTGGTGGTGTGGATGCCAATGCATTGCACAAGCCAAAACGATTCTTTGGAGCGGCTCGAAATATTGAGAATGGTGGTTCATTGAGTATCATCGCAACAGCTCTTACAGAGACCGGTTCGAAGATGGATGAAGTGATCTTTGAAGAATTTAAAGGAACTGGTAATATGGAATTACAGTTGGATCGAAAGATCTCTAACCGACGTATATTCCCGGCTATCGATCTTACTTCTTCCAGTACACGTAGAGACGATCTGTTGTTGGATGAGAAGACCATTCAGCGTATGTGGGTATTGCGGAAGTATCTTGCAGATATGAACCCCGTGGAAGCCATGGAGTTTATTAACGATCGTATCAAGTCAACTAGAAATAACGACGAGTTCCTTATTTCTATGAATAGCTAAGAAGTACGTTTACAATATAAAAAAGCCCCGCAGTTGCGGGGCTTTTTGTTTGGGTTCAAATTCAAACTATCTCTTGATCACTTTTTGGGTTAGTGTCCCTTGAGTGGACTTCACATTAAGAAGGTAAACTCCCCTCGAGAGGTTAGATACGTCGATGGTACCATTCACTAAATTAGCTCCTGTGTTCTTTCCTAATACATCATACAAAGTAACATCAGTAATTTCGATATTCGAAGGAACTTCGATGTTGATTTTGGTAGTTGCAGGGTTAGGGAAGATGTTCACAAGGTCAGCGAGGTTGTCATCAACCCCTGTTGTGATTGGTTCACAATCACCTAAAAATACGTAAACACCTTCTAAGGTTTCATCAACCACAAAGCCTCCTCCGGTGCCATCATCATAGGCCTCACCATAATTTATAACAAAAGCTGTAGAATTCTCCCAAAATACATTGGATCCATCTGAAGCCTCTATGGAAAGACCGATCCAATAAGTCATTCGATCGGCATTAATATCTCCCTCCAGCATTATATCAGGGATATCTAATTCGAGCTCCCAAATATCGAAACCAAAGTTTGCTCCTATCAGTGTTTGGCTAGTTGGAGTAAAACCCAATTCAGAAGTGATTAAAGTATCTGGTAATCCATCGACATCAGTATATACATAGAGATCTACAAAGGCAGCATTAATACCTGTCCCTTCTACTCCTATAAATGCATTCAGTGTAATCAGTTCTAAATAAAAAAAATATCCGGAACCACCAGGATTCTCCCTCACCAAATCCTGTGCAACAATACGACCCAGGTTTTGCGTACAACTTTTTCCATTTTCGAAGTCATTGCTTAGGCCTGTTAAGGAACACGGGTCTGCTTCGAAGTTTTGATGCACATAAACAACGGGATTGTTTTCTCCACCCGTATCGCTCACATAAGTTTCCGTTTGAGCAAAAGTTATCGTTGAGATAAAAAAGGCAAGACTCAATAGTGTAATTTCTTTCATAATTCGAGTTTATTGTGCGGGTACCCAATAAAGATAGCTTTTATAAACCAAATGTGTGAACACAGGAAATAGTATGGTCATAAAAAAAGGCCCTGCGTTCGCAGGGCCTTTTCAAAATATATCGTTGAGATTAATTATCTCTTGATTACTTTTTGAGTTAGAGTACCTTGAGTAGACTTCACATTAAGAATGTAAACTCCTCTTGAAAGGTTAGATACGTCAATCGTACCGTTCACTAAAGTAGCACCCGTATTCTTTCCTAATACATCATACAAAGCAACATCAGTAATTTCGATGTTCGAAGGAACTTCGATGTTAATTCTTGTAGTTGCAGGGTTAGGGAAAATTTGTACTAAGTCGGCTAAGTTATCACCAACTCCTAAGATAGGAGTACAGTCTCCTTCGAAAGTATAAACACCTTCTAAAGTACCGTCGATAATAAATCCTCCTCCGGCACCGTCATCATAAGCTTCTCCAGCTCCAATAACACCAGCAGTAGAGTTTTCCCAGAACAGGTTACTAGCATCCGTAGCCTCCGTAGAAAGACCGATCCAGTACGTAGTAGTAGATCCAGTTTGTCCTGCCAAGGCAACATCAGTAATATCCAAAACAAGTTCCCAAACATCGAAACCAAAGTTATTTCCAACAACAGTTTGAGAATTTGGGATAAATCCTAATTCAGAAGTAACTAAGTTTCCGGGATCCGGAGCTCCACCTGCGTCACCCCAAACGTAAACATCAACAAAAGCAGCGTTTACACCAGAACCGGTAGCACCAATAAATTGGAAAGCAGTGATCTGCTCCAAAGAAAGGTTCTCACCATCCGCAAGAACAACATCATGTGCTACAATACGTCCTAAATTTTGAGTGTTACTTTTTCCGTTTTCAAGAGCGTTACTTGGCCCAGTAAGCGAACAAGGATCCAGCTGATAGTTTTGATTAACAATAATTGTCGGATCATTAACCCCTCCTGTTTCACTAACTAACGCTTCAGTTTGAGCAAAGCCCACCACACAGGCAAACAAAGCCGCACCTAACAATGTAATTTTTTTCATAATAAAAGTTTTAAAGTTTAATATTAATATAACGAATATAGAAAAGAAATTTAAATTAATACGCCTCTTTATCATTAAAAATCCAATTAATAACAATAAAATAGTATGTATGCATAGTAATGTGGCACCTTTAATGATAATTTGCTATTGATACCATAAACACACCATAACAACTATATTTGCACAAATCGATCAAAAAATGAAGTACCCCTTTTTACTACTCACTTGCCTCTTTTTTATGTTGGCATGCGATACATCTTCCGAAGAAAAAGAGCATGATCTAACCACCCTATTCGAAACTAGCGATGGCAAGGAAACAGCTACCTATGAAGCCGTGATCCAATTTTATGAAGATCTGGCGGAGGCGTATACCTCGGTTGCCGTTTATGAAGTGGGACGCACGGATAGTGGTCATCCATTGCACTTAGTTACCTATAATCCTGACCGCTCCTTTGAAAGTGAGTTTTCAAACGATGAACAAAAAAATATGTTATTGATAAATAATGGTATTCATCCCGGTGAAAGCGATGGTATCGATGCTTCTATGTTATTGTTTCGCGACCTTGCGCAAGGAACCATCGCCTCACCTCAACATACCATCATCGCAATCATTCCCATCTACAATGTTGGCGGTGCTTTGAACAGAAACAGCGGTACTCGTACCAACCAAAATGGTCCTAAAGAATATGGGTTTAGAGGAAACGCGAGAAACTACGATCTCAATCGGGATTTTATCAAGGCAGATACTAAAAATGCACGCGCCTTTGCAAAAATATTTCACATTGTTGACCCGGATCTGTTTATTGACAATCACGTGAGCAATGGAGCCGATTATCAATACACGCTCACTCATTTGTTCTCCCAACACAATAAGCTTGGAGGACCTCTTGGCTCCTATTTGCACACTCAATTTATGCCACAATTGGAGGACTCATTAAAAGTTAAAGACTGGGAGATCACACCCTATGTCAATGTATTTAACCGCCCTCCGGAAAATGGTTTTTCTCAATTTCTGGACTCTCCCAGATACTCCACGGGATATACCACGCTATTTAATACCTTGGGCATGATGGTGGAAACCCATATGCTCAAACCCTACAAACAACGTGTAGAAGGAACATATGAATTGATGAAAAGCTTTATTGGCATTGCTGAAAAGGATGCAGAACTAATAGCAGAACTTCGGAAAAATGCTACATCCAACTATAAAATAGGTACTCATTATCCGCTATCCTGGAAGATCGATAGTTCTCAAACGACCACCTTGTCCTTTAAAGGATATGAGTCTGAAATGATCCCAAGCGAAATTACGGGTGCCAATAGACTTAAATTCGACAGGGAGCAACCTTTTACCAAAGAGGTGACCTATTATAATTATTTTATGCCAAGGGATTCGGTGGTGATACCCAAGCATTATATTATTCCGAAGGGATACTGGAACGTCATCGAACAGTTGGATATCAACGAAATTGATATGCGTCGTGTCAAGGCGGATACGGTGGTTGAAGCACAGGTGTATCGGATCACGGGCTACGAAACACGTCAACGGCCCTACGAGGGGCATTATCAGCACTACAATACAAGAGTGGATATGTCCGAAGAAAAAGTAAGCATCAAAAAAGGAGATATTATTGTACCTAGTGAACAAGCGGGAGCACGATATATTATCGAAACGTTGGAACCAACTGCACCCGATTCGTTTTTCAACTGGAATTATTTTGACACCATCCTTCAGCAAAAGGAAGGGTTTTCACCTTATGTTTGGGAAGACAAGGCCGTCGAATTTTTAGAAACTCATCCCGAAATTAAAAGGGAGTATGAGGCGAAGAAAACTTCCGATCCTAATTTTGCTCGAAATTGGTTTGTACAATTGGATTGGATCCATAAACAATCACCCAATTATGAGGTATCACACCTTCGTTACCCTATCATTAGGGTGGGTGGTTAAGTATTCCTTCGGAAATAAAAGTTTAATGTTTTCATACGAATTACGCAGTGCCTTTTGAGACTTTCCGAAATTTTTCCACTTGGCCTTTTTGATCCCTTCGTTCTTTTGTGGTTTTAGATCACCGTCAAAATCGGTATACATTTCGTACCAATACGTAGCCTTCAGTTTAAACTTATCGTTTCGCTTAAAAACGTGATAGGTTTTCATAATAAAGCGTTTTACTTGGAGTCCTTTTACTCCCGTTTCTTCTTCAACCTCCCGCACAGCTGCGGTTTCATGGCTTTCATTCTTGTCGATATGCCCTTTGGGAAGGTCCCACTTATCATTTCGGTGAATGAAAAGGATCTCGCGTTTGTTGTTGTACACCAATCCTCCAGCAGCCTCTACGTATGGCAGCTTTTTACGAAGAAATTTTTCAATTTTCTCTGCATTTTTATGATAAAGATTCACATATAACAATTCTCCTTCGTTGATCTTTCGAATGAGTTTTTTGAACCGTGCCAGCTTCAATGGAATAGCAGTATACTCCTTGCCAATATTTTTCCGAGTAGAGAGAATTATTGGAATGTCTTTCACAAAAACTTTATACATTTGCAGCATGGTTTTAAACAAAGATATTGCTCAGAAAACGTCTGAATTACTTCTACAAATAAATGCAATTAAATTGCAACCACAAAACCCTTTTACCTGGGCATCGGGATGGAAATCTCCCATCTATTGTGACAATCGAATTACATTGTCTTATCCTGTGATCAGAAACTTTCTTCGTGAGAATCTTGCCAATCAAATTGAAGAACTCTATGGTAAACCAGACGTTATTGCCGGGGTAGCCACAGGAGCAATTGGGATTGGTGCCTTGGTCGCTGATTATCTCAATTTACCGTTCATTTATATACGACCCGAAGCCAAGAAACATGGCCGGCAAAATAAAATTGAAGGCCATTTGGACCCCAATCAATCGGTGGTAGTGGTGGAAGATCTAATTAGCACGGGAAGAAGTAGTTTGCTAGCCGTGGATGCGTTGAAGGAAGTAAATGCCAATGTCAAAGGTATGGTTGCTATTTTCTCCTATGGTTTTGAGATCGCCGATAAAAATTTTGCGGAAGCCGAAGTTGATCTGCATACTTTAAGTAGTTATGAAAATTTATTGGAGCAAGCTGAAAAATCCAGTTATATTACCGCCGAGCAGGTTGAAACTCTATCCCTTTGGCGTGAAAATCCTTCCGAATGGAAATAGGCACGGCTTTTGACGCTAGAACCATCAATGATATAAAGACCCTAAATGGAATTAAAAAGTAAAAAAGTGACCGTTCAAAAAGACGCAGCATCGCTGTGCAATTTCCTAAGCGATGTTCAAAATTTTGAGCAGCTCATGCCCGAAAATACGAGCAAGTTTGAGATCATTCGTGAGGATGCCTTTGTGTTTGCCCTTAAAGGAATGCCGGAAATTGCGCTGGAAGTAAAAAAAGTAGTTCCTCCGGAAACCGTTATTCTGGGTGCTATCAGTGATAAGATTCCGTTTGAACTTCAGGCTGTAATTACGGAAGTTTCAGAAGATCGATCGGAAGCAGAACTTGTTTTTTCAGGGGAGTTCAACGCTATGATGGCCATGATGATCAAAGGACCGATCACCAAATTTTTGGAAACTCTTTCCACCAATTTGGAGAAAAGTTAATAGATAAGTTGTAATTCCTTCAGTTTAAAAAAGCGAAGCGAAGCATCCGGCATTTGCAACTTCAGTTCACCATTTTCTGAGATGCCTTTTATCATCGCTTTGAATCGTTCTCCTGTACTATTTTCAAATTCTGAAAGCGTGTTTATTCTGAATAGATTGCGCTCATATCTACTTTTTAATTGGTCAAAATCAAGAGCTTTTAACGTGTCTAATTCCGAAGTAATTTGCTCCACCAATACTTCAAGTACCTCATCCAGATCGTATTTTTTCTGCATCTGAAGGGTCATCGAAGTTGCCTTTGGCAGATCGGGGAATTGTTCGTTGTTCACATTGATCCCTACCCCAATTACAGAGCTTGTTATTACACTCGCCTGTAATTGGTTCTCGATCAAAATACCTCCAATCTTTTTGTTGTCTGCCAATATGTCGTTTGGCCATTTAATATCAATAGCATCTAACCCCATGAGTTCCAGGCCCTGTTTTACAGCGATTGAGACCGCACAATTTATGGCAAATTGATGGTTGACATTTAGTGATTGAAACCTCCTTAACAAGCTAAATGACAGGTTTTTACCCTCTTCCGAGAACCAGTAAGTCCCCATTTGGCCTCTCCCATGTAACTGATTGTGAGTAACCACGACAACATCTCCGTCGAGGTCAACTTTTCGGCTCAATGCTTTTAAGTAGTCATTTGTTGAGTCAATGGCATTAAGTTTGATTACTTTCACAGGAATACCTATTGTGTTAATGTTGCCTTATAAAAGAACAACAAGAAACAAAAAAGTAATAACTTTGCGCAAATTATAGATACTGAATGGCAAAAATTAAAGTAAGTACAGATCAACTGTTAACCCAGATTATAAAGGGGATTGAAGAGGTAAAAGGTCAAGACACACAAATTCTTGACTTGAGAGAGATCGAAAACACAGTTTGTGATTACTTTATTATCTGTGAAGGAACTTCGAACACACAAGTCAATGCTATTGTAAATTCCATTCAAAAGATCGTGAGTAAGAGCCTACGTGAGAAACCGTGGCATATTGAGGGAAGTGACAACGCCGAATGGGTGCTAATGGATTATGTACACGTCGTGGTGCATGTCTTTCAGAAGCACATACGGGAGTTTTATGACATCGAAGGCTTGTGGGGGGATGCTAAAACAGTGAAAATAGAAACAACGTTTTAAAACAGTAAAGCCACATGGCGAACGAAAATAAAAAACCTGAAGTCAAAAAGCCAAAATTTAATTCAATTTGGATCTATGTTGGGATTTTTCTCCTGATCATTGGGTTTCAATTTTTTGGAGGAAACAGCTGGACACAACCCAAAAAGACGACCCAAACCCAATTTGAAGACTATCTGGCAGCGGGTGATGTGGAAGAGATCAAGATCGTCAACAGGCGCACCATTAAGGTGTTTCTTACCCCTGAAGCAAAAACTAAAGAACCTCACAGCAAAAATAAAGGCTCCGGTATTTTGCAACCGGGACCGGATGCTCCTGACTATGAATTTGAAATAGGAGATCTTCAAAACTTTGAAAATACTTTCAAACAGATCATTGCCGACAATGATCTATCTACGGGATATGCCAACGACACCGAAGAAAATCTCTTTGGGGACATTCTTCTTACCTTGTTGCCCTTTGTTGTGATCATTGGTATTTGGATCTTTATCATGCGACGTATGTCTGCAGGAGGTGGTGGTGGTGCCGGAGGGCAGATATTTAATATTGGGAAATCGAAAGCTAAGCTTTTTGACGAAAAAACCGATGTAAAAACCTCTTTTAAAGATGTTGCAGGTTTGGAAGGTGCCAAAGAAGAAGTCCAGGAGATCGTGGATTTCCTGAAAAACCCATCAAAATATACAGCCCTTGGAGGAAAGATCCCGAAAGGTGCCCTGCTGGTAGGGCCTCCGGGAACAGGTAAAACTTTATTGGCTAGAGCGGTAGCCGGTGAGGCCAAAGTGCCTTTCTTCTCATTATCCGGATCAGATTTTGTTGAAATGTTCGTAGGTGTGGGAGCTTCCAGAGTGCGGGATCTATTCAAGCAGGCCAAAGAGAAGTCGCCCTCCATTATTTTTATAGATGAAATAGATGCCATTGGTCGTGCCAGAGGGAAGAATAATTTCTCCGGCTCGAACGACGAGCGGGAAAATACATTGAATCAGTTACTCACCGAAATGGACGGATTTGGAACCAACTCCAACGTGATTGTTGTGGCTGCTACCAATAGAGCCGATGTGCTTGATAAGGCCCTTATGCGGGCCGGCCGATTTGATCGCCAGATCTATGTGGACCTTCCGGACGTGCGAGAACGAAAAGAGATCTTCGAGGTACACCTAAGACCCTTGAAAAAAGACGATTCGCTGGACACCGAATTCCTGGCCAAGCAAACCCCCGGATTTTCAGGGGCAGATATTGCCAATGTTTGTAATGAAGCGGCCCTAATTGCGGCGCGGAATGAGAAGAAATCGGTTGGTAAACAAGATTTCCTAGATGCCGTTGACCGAATTGTAGGGGGTCTCGAAAAGAAAAACAAGATCATTACTCCTGATGAAAAGAAAGCGGTGGCATTTCACGAAGCGGGCCATGCAACTGTAAGTTGGATGCTCGAACATGCAGCACCTTTGGTAAAAGTTACTATTGTTCCTCGAGGGCAATCCCTTGGAGCCGCCTGGTATTTACCGGAAGAACGCCTCATTGTGCGACCGGATCAAATGCTGGATGAGATGTGCGCCACCATGGGTGGTCGGGCCGCCGAAAAGGTAATCTTTGGAGAGATTTCAACCGGAGCGTTGAGCGATTTGGAAAAAGTGACGAAACAGGCGCGGGCCATGGTAACGATCTACGGATTGAACGACAAGATTGGGAATTTGACCTATTACGATTCTTCGGGTCAAACCGATTATAATTTCAGTAAACCGTACAGTGAGAAGACGGCAGAAATGATCGATAAGGAAATTTCAAATATTATTGAAGTTCAATATCAAAGAGCCATCAAATTATTGGAAAAACACAAGGACAAACTTACCGAGCTTGCTAATGAATTGTTGGAAAAAGAAGTGATCTTTAAGGAAAGTTTGGAACGTATCTTCGGAAAAAGGCCGTATCAAGAGGTCGAAGGACCGGATGAAGTACCTAAAATTACAACTTCGTAATATTCAACTTTTTAAGAAAACAGGGCTAATCTTTAGAATTTTCGTAATAAAACTTCAATTTAGATTTTATATCTTTGAGAATTAACGTGTTTAAACTCCTCTAATTCTCAATGGGTCTCTTTAAAAGACTTTTAAAATCTAATGCTAAGTCAGAAATTAAATCCAAGAAAACTGACCACAGCAAATATTTCCCAGAAGAGAAGCTCCCTATTGACGAAAAATTTACCTACAACTTCAATAAGAACGGAGGGAAATTTTTGTACTGTGAGGACTGGGATGAAATTGCCGAATCTTTCGATAATATTTTAATCGAGAATGATTGGTACGAAAAAGACGTTTTCTGTATTAACGATCATCTTATTTCCAAGTTCAGCGGATACAATCTGAATTTTACCAATAAGTCGACCTCCGCTTTTTTTCTATCCACCTGTGAGTCATTAGTTTCTAACAATGGGTCTATATTGCTTTCTTCCAACCAGATCAAAGAAAAGAAATTACACGAACTGCCTTCCAGCTTTGTGATCTTCGCTACGACCAGTCAATTGGTGGAAAATATAAGTGAAGGATTACGGATTATTAAGAATCAAAACCGACAATACATCCCCAGCAATATTACCACTATTCAGGACTTCGAAAACAAAAAGGAAAAAGACTTCATGAGTTATGGAAGTAGCACAAAAAACCTATATTTGTTGCTTCTGGAAGACCTGTAATTTATGAAGGAACTTATCGTGCGAGGCATATCGGGAATACTCTATATCTCGATCATTATCATTGCAATGTTTGCTTCGCGAGAGTGGTTTATCCTGCTATTCTTCATTCTGGGCTTAATTACTATTAATGAGTTTCAAAAACTAATAAAATTAAGTAGCTACGTATCGTATATTCTGTTCGCTGTATTACTCTTTTTTCTGGGCTATAAAGTGATCGACATAAATCCGGTTTACGTCTATTCATTGCTGGCGATTTTTGTAAATTTATTCTTGTTGCGTGATTTATTGGTAGTGCACAAAATTCCGATGTTCGAGAACAAGAAATATATCGCACTTATATTCTATCTCATGAGCGGATTTGTTTTCCTCACTTTAATTCCGCATCGTGAAAATGGAGACCAGATAGTTATCGGGCTGTTTATTCTCGTATGGGCCAATGACAGTTTTGCCTATTTAATTGGAAAGAATTTTGGAAAGCGTAAGCTGCTGGAACGCATTTCGCCCAAGAAAACAGTAGCTGGATTTAACGGTGGTTTAGTAGGCTCTTTGTTAGCGGGATTTCTTATCTTTAATTTTACACAGTCGCTATCTCTGGCGATGTGGTTAACGCTATCGATTATAGCATCCGTTTTAGGAACTTTTGGGGATCTAATCGAATCGAAATTTAAACGGCAGGCAGGTGTAAAAGACAGTGGTTCATTAATGCCGGGACACGGAGGTATTTACGACCGTTTGGACAGCATACTTTACATTAGCCCATTTGTTTATGCACTTTTAGAATTTGTAGACCATGTTTCATAAAGAAGGACATAAGATTATTGTTATCGCTTTTATGCTCACCGTAGCGCTGAGCCTCACGGTAAATGCCTTTGTTACATTAGAATGGCTTAGAATCTCCCTACTACTGGCATTGATGGTGTTACTGGTGCTCATCCTTCAGTTTTTCAGAAATCCTAAAAGAAATTATACTCTCAATGAAGATCATATTTTATCGCCCGTTGATGGAAAGGTGGTTGTGATCGAAGAGGTATTCGAACCCGAGTATTTTAAAGAAAAAAGATTGCAGATTTCGGTGTTTATGTCACCTTTAAATGTGCACGTAACTCGGTTTCCGGTAGGCGGTGATGTGGTTTATAGCAAATACCACCCCGGGAAATATCTGGTAGCTTGGCATCCCAAAGCCAGCGAGGAGAACGAGCGTACAACGGTAGTGGTAAAGACCAACGCATTTGGAGCTATTTTGTACCGTCAGATTGCGGGAGCGATGGCGAAACGAATTGTGAACTACGCGAACGAAGGAGAAACAGCCCCGCAGGCAGGTGAAAGTGGTTTTATAAAATTTGGTTCCAGAGTGGATGTATTTTTACCCTTGGATGCCAAAGTGAAGGTGTCGCTCAACCAAAAAGTAACCGGAGGAATTTCGGTACTCGCCACACAATGACATGACACAGGAAGAATTGGATATTGCCTTCAAAAACGCCGTTAACACCATTAACGACCATAACGAACCTTTCCCCGCAGATGTCCTTTTAAAGCTCTACGCCTATTACAAACGTGCTACCAATAGCCAATCTTCTCCGGGAAGCAATAACCCGCTTATCAATGCATTCAAGACGAATGCATTATTTCAGATACCGGATATAAGTATGGATGAAGCTAAGCAACGGTATATCGAGACAGTTGATCACTATTTTTTATACAGGAAGTAATGATTTTTAATGCTGAAAAATATGGAAACAAAACAACAGGTCGCTTGGCGATTTAAGAATTGGAAAGAAGGTAAATTTCAGCATATGCGCACTTCCGAAGTTGCTATAAATAATACTATCAATCTATTCAAAAAAGTAGTTTCACAAACGGAGAACCTATTTTAGCCCTTCCAAACTTGCCTTGATCGTCTCGATCTTCGCCAGAGCATCGGCTTCTTTTTGTTTTTCCATGGCTACCACTTTCTCCGGGGCACCAGCTACAAATCGTTCATTTTTTAGTTTGCCTTGAACGCTCTTTAAAAATCCTTCGGTGTATTTCAACTCTTCGGTAAGTTTGGCAATTTCTTCTTCCACGTTTATGGCTCCGGAAATAGGCACAAAATATTCATTGGATTTTACTCTAAAAGTAAGGGCGCCTTCTATTTTTTCTGAAATGTACGTGATCTCGGATACCTTCCCCAGCTTCGCGATCACCGGGTCAAATTGATCCGAAACCTTTTCAGAATTGAGTACAGAAAGTGCAATCTCCTCTTTAAACGAAATATTCTTCTCCTTCCGAATGGTACGAATTCCGGCAACCACCTCCGTGGTAAACTCGAAATCCTTTATGAATTTGGAGTCAAAATCCCCTGTTGTGGGCCAAGATGCGACAATAAGTGCCTCCTCAGGGGTTCTGTCTGCAATATGCTGCCAGATCTCTTCAGAAATAAAAGGAACAAACGGATGCAGCAACTTTAGGTTCTCTTCAAAAATGGCAAGTACAGCCTTATAGGTCTTCGCCGAAATAGGCTGCTCGTAGGCGGGTTTTACCATTTCAAGGAACCAAGAACAGAAATCATCCCAAACCAGCTTGTAGGTCGCCATTAAGGCGTCACTGATACGATATTTGCTGTAATGATCCTCAATTTCTGCCAATGACTCCTGAAATTTATTTTGATACCATTGGATCGCGATCGATGCCGTGGCCGTTTCTTCTTTCTCTTCGGAAACATCCCAGCCATCGATCAAACGATACGCATTCCATATTTTATTTACAAATCCGCTACCCTGCTTACACAGGTCCTCGTCAAACATGAGATCGTTCCCGGCCGGAGAGCTCAATAACATCCCCACACGAACACCATCGGCCCCATATTGAGCCATAAGATCGATTGGATCTGGTGAATTACCCAGCGACTTGCTCATCTTACGACGTTGCTTGTCCCGTACGATCCCTGTCAAATACACATTCGAAAATGGTTTTTCTCCACGGTATTCGTATCCCGCAATAATCATACGTGCCACCCAGAAGAAAAGGATCTCAGGGGCGGTCACAATATCATTGGTAGGATAGTAATAGTTTACATCCTCGTTGTCGGGTTCCAGTATACCATTAAAAACGGTGATGGGCCATAACCAAGAGGAGAACCAGGTATCTACTACATCCGAATCCTGGCGGAGATCGTCCATGGAAAAAGACTTCTCGACTTCGCTCGAAGTGACAGACAGCTGTTCCTTGGCCAATTCGAAGGCCTCTTCCCTGGTTTCGGCAACCACAAAATCGTCCTTCCCATCGCCAAAATAATAGGCGGGGATCCGCTGTCCCCACCACAATTGCCGACTAATATTCCAGTCACGCACATTTTCCATCCAGTGACGGTAGGTATTTATAAATTTTTCTGGAACCAACTGCACGTCCTTTTTGATCACAGCATCGAGGGCCGGCTGAGCCAACTCCTTCATTTTAAGAAACCATTGATCACTCAATTTGGGTTCGATCACGGCACCGGTACGCTCGCTGGTACCTACCTTGTTGATATGCTGTTCGACCTTGACCATTGATCCCAGAGATTCCAATTCCTTTATGATCTCTTTGCGGGCTACAAAGCGGTCTTTTCCTTCGTAATGCATTCCGAAGCTATTCAAACTACCATCATCGTTCAGAATGTCGATTACTTCCAGTCCGTGTTTGTCTCCCAGTGTTTTATCATTCTCATCGTGCGCCGGGGTTACTTTTAAGCAACCCGTACCAAATTCCACGGTTACGTATTCATCTTCGATAATGGGTATTACACGGTTACACACCGGAACAATGGCTTTTTTACCCTTTAGGTGTGTGTATCGCTCATCCTCTGGATTAATGCAAATAGCGGTATCGCCCAAAATCGTCTCAGGTCGTGTAGTGGCAATGGTGACGTATTCTTCGGAATTCTCTATCTGATATTTTAAATAGTACAAATTCCCTTGTTTTTCCTCATAGATCACCTCTTCATCGCTGAGGGTGGTTTTGGCTTGTGGATCCCAGTTTACCATGCGAAATCCGCGGTAGATGTTGCCTTTTCGGTACAAATCAACAAAAACCTTGATCACCGAGGCAGAAAGATTGTCATCCATCGTAAAACTGGTGCGATCCCAATCACAGGATGCCCCCAATTTTTTAAGCTGCTCCAGGATAATACCACCGTGCTTATGGGTCCATTCCCAAGCGTGTTCAATAAATTCCTCGCGAGAAATATCGGCTTTATTAATGCCTTCCGATTTTAACTTTGCCACCACTTTTGCCTCTGTGGCAATGGAAGCATGGTCCGTTCCCGGCACCCAACAGGCGTTAAATCCTTTTAAACGGGCCCGGCGAATGATCACATCCTGTATGGTATTATTTAACATATGCCCCATATGTAGGACACCGGTGACATTGGGAGGCGGAATTGTAATGGTATATGGCACTCTGTCATCCACTTCACTATGGAAATAGTTATGCTCCATCCAGTAGCTATACCACTTATCCTCAACATTTTGCGCGTTATATTTTGCCTCTAAAGCCATTTTTGGTCTAATTTTTGAAAAGTAATGAGCAAAAGTAGGTATAACTGAAATATTATAAAATTATTAAAGTGAATAACTTATATTGCGGTTTGTATAAAAGTTACCTACATTAGTATACCTATAAAAATTAGAAACCATGAAAAAAATTATTTTAGTAGCTATCATAGCCCTAGTGAGTTATGCTACGAACGCTCAAGCAAAGATCAAGTTTGTAAAGGAAACCATCGACTACGGTAAGATAGAAAAAGGAGCCGATGGGACGCGAGACTTTGAGTTTACAAATACGGGAGACGAGCCTTTGATCATTAGTGACGTAAAATCCAGCTGTGGCTGTACCGTCCCTGAGAAACCAAAAGGACCCGTTGCACCGGGAGCTAAAAGTGTGATAAAAGTAAAATATGATACCAATCGTGTTGGGAAAATTCGCAAAACGATCACGGTATACTCCAACGCCACGGAGCCCATAAAAGCCTTAAAGATCAACGGTGAAGTAATGGCTCCCGGTGGCAATAAAAGTGTTTTGGAAAAAACCGAATAACGCTATTTTATACCTTATAAAAAAACCGCCTTTTTCACTCAGGCGGTTTTTTTATAGCATCGCTTTAAGGGTAAATCGTTTTTTGACCTTCATACCATTGCGAACGATCTGAAGCACGATCTTTCTTCCACTTTTTGAAGAGAATAACTCGCTCACCTCAGGTAACTTCCATTGATAAAATGGCTTTCCATTGATGGAAAGTACTTCATCGCCCACTTCAACACCTGCCAGATCTGCCGGGGAACCTTCACGTACTTCGGCGATCACAAACTTAGGAGTGAGAAAAAAGGTAATCAATGGATTAACATCAATGTTTACGGCCGAGGTCGCCCCATTCTTCTTATCCAAACGAACCGCCTCAGACTTTCGGGTTTTAACAGATTTAACGGGAACCATGCCACTGTGCTCCATGATGATCCCAGACATATTGTAATGGAAGGGTCGGGCGTAGTAATTATTTTTTTTGAGAGTAAGTTTCTTTGCCCGATAGTCCATGATCACTGTAAATCGCCTCAAAATATCGCTCCCCAGCGTACCGTGACGGCTGCTACTTGCTCTCAAATTGCCAATGGCAATACTATCCGGATAGGCCACATTTACATTTTTAAATGAAAAAGATCCCAGCGCAACTTCATCCATTTTGGACCGCTTTCCATTCACCCCGCCACTCAAACCTAAGCCTAAAAAGTCGCGAAAATAATTTTTGGGAGTGTCTTCAATTCCGAACTTTTCATCGAATAACCACAGGGCATCACTAGCACCCGAATCTACAAGCAATGTCACGTTGTGTTGGACATTGTTGGAAGTGATCCTATTTCTTAAAAAGGGTTTATTCTGGGCTAAAATCAGGTCGAAACTCTCACAGCTTCTACACCGTCGAGGTTTATAATCCTTAGGACTGTAAAGGGTGATAATCTCAGAATCATAATCGGTTTTGACCACAAAATCTTTAAAAAGATCGTACCCAATCACTCCGTGAATAGGAATTCCCATTCGGGGTGAAAAATTGATCTTCTGATTGAAAATTACATACACCATATGGTTTTTATCAATGGCTTTTCCAATTTTCAATTGGTTATTACTGCTCTTGAGCGCCTCAATATCACCGCCCTCTCCCAAGCCTTTTAAAGTCACCGGCACCACGTTGTTGATAAACATAGAATCGCGCGCTTCCAAGCTGAAAAGCAGGGTATGATTTACACCGGTATCGAGCAGGAAGGAGAGTTTTTTTCCGTTGACCTCCACCGGGATTACGACCAGATTATTAACAAGTTCGAAAGGAATTTTATCCTTAGATTTTCCATTAGGGAGTTGAAATCCGCCTTGAGAATAGCCCGTAAAATGGAATCCAAAACAAAGAAGAAATAAAAGCAAAGGAACGTAATATGACCTTTGTAATTTCATTGGTGTTAGAAGATATCAAAAAAACTGCCAAAAGCAGTCAAATGAAGGAAATTTTAAGAAATATTTCGCAACTTTGTTCTCCTAATTCATAAACTATGCCTTCTGTATCCTCCAAAGGAATAAATATGCCGGAATCACCCATAAGAAAATTGGTTCCTTTTGCCGAAAAAGCACGAAAAGCAAACAAACATATCTATCATTTGAATATTGGGCAACCGGACATAAAATCTCCCGAAGCGGCCATGGATGCTGTCGCCAATCATGGAATTGATGTTCTGGCGTATTCACGTTCCGAAGGCTCCGAAGAATATCGCGAGAAGATTGCTGCCTACTACCTTCAAAATGACATTCCGGTGACCGCAGACGATATTATTGTAACCACAGGTGGCAGTGAAGCGCTCTTGTTTGCTATGGGTACCATTTGTGATGCCGGAGATGAGGTCATCATCCCCGAACCCTTTTACGCCAACTATAATGGTTTTGCGACCGCCTCCGGGGTAAAGATCGTTCCGGTGATCTCTAAAATTGAAGACAATTTTGCGCTTCCGCCCATTTCAGAATTTGAGAAATTGATCACCCCTAACACCAAGGCGATCCTAATTTGTAATCCCGGAAATCCAACAGGTTACCTCTACTCGAAAGACGAAATCCAAACCCTTGCAAGCATCGTCAAGAAGCATGATCTGTTCTTGGTGGCCGATGAGGTGTATCGCGAATTTGCCTATGATGGATTGGAACATTATTCCATCTTACAGGAACCGGATATGGCACAAAATGGGATCATCATTGACTCCGTTTCCAAACGCTACAGCATGTGTGGGGCACGGATAGGATGTTTAGTATCAAAAAATAAGGAAGTGATTGCAACCGCCCTTAAATTCGCCCAGGCCCGACTAAGCCCTCCTACTTTTGCCCAAATAGCGAGTGAGGCAGCACTGAGCACGCCACAAAGTTATTTCGACGCAGTGATCCATGAATACAAGGATCGTCGGGATACTTTGGTGAGTCACCTTCAAAAAATTGATGGAGTGAAAGTTGGGATCCCCAAAGGTGCATTTTATTGCATCGCGGAACTTCCCATAAAGAATAGTGATGCCTTTGCCCAGTGGCTACTGGAAGATTTCGATCTGGATGGAGAAACCATTATGGTCGCACCAGCCGGTGGGTTTTACTCGACACCGGGGGTTGGGTTGAACCAGGTTCGAATCGCATACGTACTCAAAAAAGAAAGCCTCATTCGGGCCGTTGAGATCCTCAAAGTGGCACTAGAACAGTATCCTAATTAATGCATATCGAATCACATAGATCACTCGTAGCGTTTAATACTTTTGGTATTGACTGCAAGGCTCGATACTTTGTTTCGGTGGATTCCATTTCAGAATTAAAAGAAGTGCTGAAACAAGACCTACATCCCCAACTTTTTATCTTGGGAGGGGGTAGCAATGTGCTGTTCACCGGTGATATTGATGCTGTGGTGGCACATGTCAACTTAAAGGGAATTTCTGTTGTTTCTGAAACGAGTACCCACGTACTTATAAAAGCTATGGCCGGTGAGAACTGGCACGAATTTGTGATGCATTGCATCCGAAACGATTTTGGAGGAGTGGAAAACCTATCACTCATTCCGGGCAACGTTGGCACGGCTCCCATCCAAAACATAGGTGCCTATGGAGTGGAATTGAAAGATATTTTTGAATGTTGCACCGCCTTGGAAATTAGGACCGGAAAAGAGGTGACTTTCGAAAAAGATGATTGTGAATTTGGATATAGAAACTCTATTTTCAAGCAACGAGCTAAAGGAAAATATATCATTACCGATGTGGTTTTTAAGCTAACCAAAGGAAGACACCAAATTAGTACCGCCTATGGTGCCATCAAGCAGAGACTTGTAGAAAAAGGCATAGCTGAACCCACAATTTCGGATGTTTCGGAAGCAGTGATCGCTATCCGCCAGAGTAAATTACCCGATCCGGCTGTTCTTGGAAACAGTGGTAGTTTCTTTAAAAACCCGGTCCTTAATTCCGAAGCCTTTAAAAATTTCAGAAACAAGCACCCGGAAGCTCCTTTTTACGAGGTTTCGCCCACAGAGTTCAAAGTACCTGCCGGCTGGCTCATTGAACAGGCGGGTTTTAAAGGACGGCGATTTGGAGACGCTGGAGTCCACGAGCATCAGGCTTTGGTATTGGTCAATCACGGACAGGCAACCGGAAGCGAAATTTGGGAACTTGCGCTTCGTATTCAGAAAAAAATAAAAGAAGAATTTGATATTTATATCGAACCCGAAGTAAACGTTATTTAGTGGCCGTTAGCACCGCATCGATAATATGCACCTTGCCGTTCTTTCCAAGGATGTCGCTTTTACCCACCTTGGCTGCCACGCCCTTCGAATCTTTAATCATTAGATTGGTTCCTTCCATATAAACCATCAAATTGGCACCTCCCAATGAATGGAGCGTAGTAGCCTTATTATTTCGCAAGGTTTGTGTTAAATCGGCCGATGAATAATCTCCGGCAACAATGTGGTTTTTTATGAGAGTGGTCAACAGCGCATTATTTGCCATGTTAGCCAGTTCATCGCGTTTATATTGCGACAATTCAGCAAAAGCTTCGTTGGAAGGAACCAATAATGTATAAGGCCCTTCCTCCTTAGACAGTAGGTCTACAATTCCCGCACTGATCGAATATTGTGTGAAGGTTTTGGCCTCGGAGGTCACCATTAGCTTGGCCATTACGCTATTTGCCAGCACTTCATTTGGTTTTGTATCTTGTTCCACTGATTTTTCTTCGGAAACTTCTGCCACTTCATTTACAGCATTTTCTTTCGAATTTTCAGCTTCATTCTTACAAGCTATCAGCGCAGCAGTTACTAAAAAATAAAAGGAGATTCGACGAACAATTTTCATAATTATGTTGGGTTAATTCGGTTTTAAAATTAACCAAAATATACACATATACGAAAGAAAGATTGTATTTTTGCGACATAAATAACTTACATGGGAATTTTTGCAATTACATTTATTTTATTACTATTGGCAGTTGGGGGAATTGCCATAAAACTGTGGGCCAAGAAAGACGGTGAATTTGCCGGTACCTGTGCAAGCCAAAGCCCATTTCTCAATAAGGAAGGAGAGAACTGCAGCTTCTGCGGAAAATCTCCGGATCAATTTCAAAATTGTAGCGAAGAACCCCATAAACAAGGCGCATAGACAATGCTACTTTACATTTTCATCGCGGTCGTTCTTATTAATACCGGGTATTTTATTCTCTTTTCGCGATTTACATTTCTACATCCTAAAACAAAGAAACCTAATACCTCGTTTCCTGTTTCGGTGATCGTCTGCGCTAAGAACGAAGCCGAAAACCTAAAAAAGAACATCCCCTTATGGCTGGAACAGGATTACCCAAATTATGAGCTGATCCTCATCGATGATGCCTCCTCCGACGATACCCGAGAAGTTATCGAATCCTTTGCCAAGAATAACGATAAAGTACACACGGTACTCATCGAAAATAACGAGACTTTTTGGAGTAATAAGAAGTATTCCATGACATTGGGGATCAAACGCGCCCTCAACAAAAGGATGCTTTTCACAGATGCCGATTGCCGGCCCGCATCACGAAATTGGATTCGGCATATGACAGCTTCCCTAGACAAGGAGAAACAATTGGTCCTGGGCTATGGTGCTTACGAACACCGTAAAGGCCTGTTAAATGCTATCATTCGCTTTGAAACCTTAATGACAGCGGTCCAATACTTCTCTTATTCCAAATCGGGTATGCCCTATATGGGGGTAGGAAGAAATCTTGCCTATACCAGTCATCTTTTTTATGAAAACAGAGGATTCATGTCTCATATGAATGTGCGCTCCGGAGATGATGACCTTTTTGTGAACGAAAGTGCCACGGAAAAAAATACCGCCTTATGTTTCCACCCCGAAGCCTTTACCTACTCTATTCCAAAAACGTCCTTAGGGGCTTGGTTACGGCAAAAGCAGCGACATATTTCCACTGCCAAATTCTATAAACCCAAACACCGATTCTTATTGACGACCTATTATATAGCGAATCTGTTATTCTGGGTACTCGCCATAGTATGCCTCATTTTTTTAGATTGGAAAATACCTTTAGCCGCTATAATTTTTCGTTTCCTTTTGCAGTACTTGTTTGTTGGAAAGGCTACGAAGCTCCTAAAAGAAAAGGGCTTGCTCCCCTATTTGCCATTTTTAGAACTATTTTTAGTTTTCCTGCAATTGACTATCTTTATTTCAAACAAATTGGCAAAACCCAAACGGTGGAAGTAAACGACGAAAGTATTTCTGAACAAATTGCCCGAGCCAAAGAGGGACATCAAAGTGCTTTCAATTTTTTGCTGGATTTGTACTGGAATAGCGTTTTCGGGTTCCAACTTAAACGAATTGGAAATGAGCATGACGCCGAAGATATTACGATAGAAACCTTTTCAAAAGCCTTTGATAAAATTTCATCCTTCGACGAACGATACAATTTTGGCACTTGGCTAATTACTATTTCCAAAAACATTCAAATTGACAAAAGCCGAAGGAAGAAAGCTTCTATTCGAGCTCAGACCACCGATGCCAGTCAGGAGCAAATTAGAAAGATCGCAGACCAAACTCCATCCCCTGAGGACAAACTAATTACCGAACAAAATTTAGCCGAATTACTGCAATACATAAAACTCCTTAAACCACACTATCAGGAAATAATCAATCTGCGTTATTTTCAGGAAATGAGTTATAACGAAATTTCCAATGCTTTGGAAGAGCCTCTCAGTACGGTAAAAGTGCGTCTGCTTCGAGCACGTAATCTGTTGCTTGATATCATTACCCAAAACCGATCGAATTGAAAAATTTCCTTCGAAAATTAGGTCCGGGCTTTTTGTTTGCCGGAGCCGCCATTGGAGTTTCACATTTGGTTCAGTCAACAAGAGCCGGTGCCGACTTTGGATTTGGCCTACTTTGGGCTCTCCTCCTCATAAACGCTGTTAAATATCCGTTTTTCGAGTTTGGACCTCGCTATGCAAGTGCCACCGGTGAAAGTTTGATCGAAGGTTATCACAAACTGGGACGTGGTGTATTAAGTATTTATTTTGTGATCACCTTGGGCACCATGTTCACCATTCAGACTGCCGTGACCATAGTTACGGCCGGAATCGCCTCATTTCTTTTTGGAAGTGGCTCCGTGGTGTTGTGGACCTCAATTATTACCGCTATTTGTTTCGCCATACTGATGCTAGGTCGGTACAAAGTGTTGGATTCACTTATGAAAGTGATCGTTATTTGTTTGACCATAAGTACAATAGTCGCAGTCTTGTTTGCCTCCAAAACCGCTCAATCCATCGAACTCTCACAGATCCTTCCAACAGATGCAATCTCTATCGGTTTTTTAATTGCGTTTATGGGCTGGATGCCGGCTCCCTTGGATATTTCCATCTGGCATTCGGTGTGGACGGTTGAAAAAAAGAAACTGGACCCCACGGTCACTCCTAAACAATCTCGCTTCGACTTCAATGTTGGGTACATAGCAACCACAGTCTTAGCTATTGGATTTGTGATGTTGGGTGCTTTGGTAATGTTTGGAAGCGGAGAATCGTTTTCTACCGATGGCGGCAAATTCGCCAACCAGTTAATTTCCATGTATACGTACAGTCTGGGAGATTGGGCGAAGATCATCATCGGCATCGCAGCACTCACCACCATGTTCAGCACCACCCTCACCACCCTGGATGCCTCGCCACGAGTGATGCACAAAGCCTCCGAAATATTTCTCGACACCTCTCTTAAGAGGGGATATCTGTTTTGGATGCTATTGCTTATTGCTGGTACATTGTCCATATTTTTCTTTTTTATTTCTGAAATGGGACATCTTATTAAAATCGCCACAGTACTATCTTTCCTAACTGCACCTTTCTATGCTATCATTAATTATATCCTGCTTTGCAGTAAGCATACTCCAGAGAATGCCAGGCCTTCGGTATTTTTAAAAATATACAGTGTAATCTCTATTGTGGTGCTTATTGCATTTAGCATTTGGTTCCTTATCACGCTTTAGTTTTCTTCGGAAAAGTAAGAGCCAACAAGCCATTTCCGAATTTGGAGTTTGGAATTTTTAAGTCGTATCTTTGTACCTGCTATGGAAACGACCGCTATTGACATCCAAAAACCTACTCCCAAACCTAAATGGTTACGGGTAAAACTGCCCACTGGAGAGAAATATACCGCTCTTCGTGGCTTGGTTGATAAATACGATCTGCATACTATTTGTACCTCCGGAAGCTGCCCGAATATGGGCGAATGCTGGACCGAAGGTACCGCGACTTTTATGATTCTGGGGAATGTGTGTACGCGCTCGTGTGGATTTTGTGGAGTGAAAACAGGGCGACCGGACACCGTAGACTGGGACGAACCCGAAAAAGTGGCCCGATCCATTAAATTGATGGATATAAAACACGCCGTGGTCACCTCTGTGGATCGTGACGATCTTAAAGACATGGGTTCTATTATTTGGGCCGAAACCGTAAAGGCAATCCGTCGTATGAATCCGGAAACTACACTCGAAACCCTGATCCCCGATTTCCAAGGTGTCACCCGAAATATAGATCGCATTATTGCCGTTGCCCCTGAAGTGGTCTCTCACAATATGGAGACGGTAAAAAGACTCACTCGAGAAGTTCGAATTCAAGCCAAATACGAACGGAGCCTGGAAGTACTCAACTATCTAAAAAAACAAGGCATGCGTCGCACCAAGAGTGGGATCATGTTAGGTCTGGGTGAAACCGAAGCTGAAGTGCTACAAACCATGGAAGACCTTCGAAGCGTCGATCTGGATATTGTGACCCTTGGACAATACCTGCAACCCTCTAAAAAACACTTGCCGGTCAGAGAATTCATCACCCCGGAACAATTCAAAAAGTACGAGGAAATTGGCCTGAAAATGGGCTTCAGGCACGTGGAAAGCGGTCCGTTGGTGCGCTCTTCCTACAAAGCACAAAAACACCTTACTTAATCTTCAAGAGAATTCATGGCGCATCCTATCAAAATAGCCATCAATGGTTTTGGGCGTATTGGCCGTAGTCTTTTCAGGCTGCTTTTGGACCATCCTACGATCGAAGTGGTGGCAGTTAACGATATTTCGGATGCACGCACCCTAAGCCATTTGCTTAAATATGATAGTATTCATGGGGTGTTGAAGGCAGATGTGGATCATTCAGAAAAAAAAATAATAATAAATGGTACTGCGGTTCGTTTTTCTTCGGAAGCAGACATTTCAAAATTAAACTGGAATGATGTCGATTTTGTAGTAGAATGCACCGGGAAGTTCAAAACCAGGCCACAATTACAGAAACATATCGATCGAGGCGCCAAAAAAGTGATTTTATCGGTTCCACCTTCCGAAGATGACATAAAAACCGTCGTTTTGGGTGTAAATGAGGACATTTTGACCGAAAATGACACCATTATTTCAAATGCCTCTTGTACCACAAATAATGCTGCGCCCATGCTCAAAATCATTAACGAGTTATGTGGTGTGGAACAGGCCTATATTACGACGATACATTCCTATACCACGGACCAAAGTCTGCATGATCAACCCCACCGTGATCTTCGAAGAGCACGGGCAGCCGGACAGTCCATCGTACCCACTACAACTGGTGCTGCAAAGGCTTTGACGAAGATTTTCCCTGAATTAGCTCATGCAATTGGAGGCTGTGGTATTCGAGTTCCTGTACCCAACGGTTCTTTAACCGACATAACTTTTAATGTTTCGAAAGAAACGAGCATTGCTGCCGTCAATGAGGCTTTTAAAAATGCTGCGAAGAACGAACTCAATGGTATTTTACAATACACCGAAGATCCTATAGTATCCATCGATATTGTTGGAAACACGCATTCCTGCATTTTTGACGCCGGAATGACTTCCGTAATAGGAAAAATGGTGAAAATCATTGGTTGGTATGACAATGAGATGGGATATTCTGCAAGAATTGTAGATTTAATCTTACAAATTTCGAGGAAATAACTATATTTATCGGCTAAGTGCAAATATTATCGTTTGGTGAACAAACTGAAATACAATAAAATAGCCCTCGTTGTGCTAGTCTTTTTCATGACTTTCTGTGGATACTCACAGGAAGTTACCAAGGATACTATTGCCTTGGTCAAAGAATATCAGAAACTATCTTTAGAGGCGTTGTTCTCTCAAGACTACGAGGAAGCCTTAAAAAATCTGGTGACCGCAGATCGCTTATCGGCTCCAACCAATAATACCATGCTAAAAGCTACGGTAAAGATCAATGGTGCGAATATCTATTACGTGGTCAATAATTTTTCGATGGCCAAAAACGAGGCGATGCAGGCGATCGAATATTTGGAAGGCACCAATGAGAAAAGTTTATTGGCTCAATCCTATAGTTTAAATGGTTCGGTGTTAATACGTCTACAAGATTACGAGGCTGCGGAATCTAATCTCAAAAAAGCGGATGCTATATATCAAACGCTCTCCGACGAAGTAGGCCAAGCACAAATTGTATTTGCTTACGGGGTGTTGGAAGAAAAACGAGGCAATTTCAAAAATGCCATCAATTACTTTAATGCTGCCGCGCCCATGTTCAAGTCGGCCAAAGAGCATTATATGGAGGCGTATTCATATTTGAATAAAGCGAATGCCTATCTCTATCTTGACAATGACGAACCTGCTGAAAATATTTCGCAGTCTAAATCGGCTTTAGGAGCTGCCCGGGCCATAATTGCCTCCAAGCCATTCGCCAAACTCAAAGTGGAAAGCCACCGCATTGCTTCCTCCATTGCGATGAAGGAAAATAATTTTGAGGAGGCTCAAAGACAATTAGAATATTACACATCTCAAAACGATTCTTTAAATCAGGTATTTATTAAGGCGATCGCCAATGGTGTTGTCGTCGACACAGACGTAGGGAATCTCCAAACGATTATCGAAACTCAAAAAGGGGATCTTCAAAAGCAACAACGTTCGATCAACTTTGGTAAAATGACGACGGGCTTGAGTATCGCCTTGATCGTTATCCTCTCACTTTTGACGCTGTCTTTATATAAGAACAATAATTTACGGGCTAAAGCCAATGAATTACTTCAGGATAAAAACAGCGAATTACAATTGGCCAAAGAAAAGGCCGAGAAAGCATCGCTAGCGAAAGCACAGTTCCTTTCTACCATTACGCACGAACTTAGAACACCCTTGTATGCCGTGACCGGGCTTACTCATTTATTGCTGGAGGAGGACCCGAAACCCCACCAAAAAGAGCATTTGAACTCGCTCAAATTCTCGGGAGAGTATTTGTTATCTCTTATTAACAATATACTCGATCTAAACAAGCTGGAAGCCAACAAGGTCGAGGTAGAGAAAACGTCTTTCAATCTTAAAAAACGTGCTAATGACGTGCTCGTCGCCCTTAAGAAATCTGCCGATGATCGTAAGAATAATTTACATTTCGAATTTGACGAAAGTATTCCAAGTAAACTTTTGGGAGATCCTTTGAAATTATCGCAAATTTTGATCAACCTAATTGGAAATTCTCTCAAGTTTACACAAAATGGGGACATCCATGTTCGCATCAAAAAACTGGACGAAAACGGAGACCGTACCGCCATTCGCTTCGAGATCGAAGATAATGGGGTGGGTATTTCCAAGAAAAAACAGAAGAGTATTTTCGAGACTTTTTCTCAGGCTTCGTTACAGATCAATCGAAAATTTGGTGGTACCGGTTTGGGACTTTCTATTGTTAAGAACTTGCTGGAGTTGATGGGAAGTAAAATTCATCTTGAGAGTCAGTTAGGAAAAGGATCTAAATTCTGGTTCGACGTCAATTTTGCTATTTCCGAAGAAGTTAGCGAAGCAGCAAATCCGAATAACATCATCTACGATGTTGATTATGTCGCATTGGAAAACAGAGAGATATTGGTCGTTGAGGACAATAAGATCAACCAGATGATCACCAAGAAGATCCTCGAGAAAAATAAGATGAAGTGTCTTGTAGCCGATAATGGATCGGAAGCTGTCGCGCTCGTAAAACAACACCACTTTGATGTGGTATTAATGGATATCCATATGCCGGGTATTAGTGGAATTGAAGCCACACAGGAGATTAGAAAGTTCAACAAACAACTTCCCATCATTGCATTGACTGCAGTTACGATCGACGAGAATTTAGACGATTTCTACAGAGCCGGATTTAATGAAATTATTCCGAAGCCATTTAAAACGGAAGAATTCTTCGAGAAAATATACCGCACATTGGATCCCAAAAAACAAGCGGTTAGTGGTCAGTGATTCCTAAAATTTGATACCGCATCCCACAGTATTTGTTGTAGAACTACCTCCTGATCATTAAGAATGATCGTCTTTATAGGTAGATAATAGACTGCAAATTTGCCCAATTTGGGTTGGAGACGGACGAAATCTTTTTCCGTAGTTAAGATAATTTCATTTTGCTTCAATTTGGAAATTTCAGAAGCGTTGAACTCATGATGATCTGGAAAGGCCTCATGTGTAAAAGAAAACTGCTTGTCTTTAAGAAAGGAAACCAAGGGTTTTGGATTTGCAATTCCGGTAACCAACGTAAACGGTTTATCTTTTAAATAAGTTAGCGGCAACGATTCGGTAGCACCGTGTATCATTTTGTCATAACCAATTTTTGAGAAAAACACTTTTTGAGAGGACTCCAGCTTCATATCGTATTGTATTTTTTGAAGTGAAGCATAGGCGACAGCGTCCGGACATTTGGTCACGATAACCACATTGGCTCGTTTGATCCCACGTTTCGACTCGCGCAAATTACCGGCAGGTAAGACGAGATCTTTGGTGTACAGATCGTCAAAAGGAGTTAGCACGATCGAAAAAGAAGGAGTTACCTTTCTATGCTGAAAAGCGTCATCCAGAACGATTACTTCAGTTCTCGGTCGTAATCTTTCAATGCCTTCTTGTCTGTTGGCGCATACGGCTACCGTTACTTCGGGGAATTTTTGTTTGATCTGAAGGGGCTCATCCCCTACCTCTTCTACCGTACTTGTGGTTGTTACCTCTAAAAAACCTTGCGTCTTTCGTTTGTAGCCTCTGCTCAAAACCGCCACTTTATAATCTTTCCAAAGAAAACGAACCAAATATTCCACCATAGGCGATTTACCCGTTCCCCCCACCGAAAGATTCCCAACGCTCAGCACCGGCAGATCATACTGTTTGCTTTGCTTCCAGCCTTTGTCATAGGCATAATTCCGAAGTGAGGTCACCCCGTCATAGAGAATAGAAAAAGGAAATAATAACTTCCGAAGCTTCATGCCACGAAAATACTAAAGATTTACGATTGATGATATACGATTAACGATTTACGATGTAAGATGTAAGATGTAAGATGTAAGATATGATTACTCGATTACTTCATAGCTCGAGCATTTGACTTCGGACTCCCGACTTCCGACTTACGACTTCGCGCTTCAAGTTGCCTCTTTCACGAAAACAGGGAATCCCCTATCTTTACCTCAAATTCATTTTCATGAAGGTAAAAGATGTGATCCATTGGCTTGAAGATTTGGCCCCACTTTCGTATTCTGAAGACTTTGATAATACCGGTTTATTGGTGGGAGATACCGAGGCGGAAGTTTCCGGAATATTGGTGACCCTCGATACGCTGGAGGCGGTTGTGGATGAAGCCATCGAACAAAATTGTAGTCTTATTGTGAGCTTCCATCCCATCATCTTCAAAGGCCTTAAAAGAATTACCGGCAAGACCTACGTGGAACGTGTCGTTCTAAAAGCCATCAAACACGATATCGCCATCTTTGCCATTCATACGGCACTGGACAATGCCTGGAACGGTGTCAACGCTATGATGTGTGAAAAAATGGGTCTCGACAAAAGGCAGATCCTTATTCCACAGACGGGTACCATAGAGAAGTTGGTTACTTTTGTTCCTTCAGAAAAGGCCGCAACCGTTCGGGAATCCCTATTTGAAGCTGGAGCAGGCAGCATTGGTAACTATGACAATTGCAGTTTTAATCAGTCGGGAATGGGAAGTTTTAAAGGCAATGAAGACTCAAACCCAACCAAAGGTACCAAGGGAGAGACTCATTTTGAAGCCGAAGTACAGATTGGAGTTACTTTTCAGAAACACTTAAGAGCACGAATATTGGAGGCTCTTTTCGAGGCGCATCCTTATGAAGAGGTTGCCTATGAAGTAACCACCCTCGAAAATACCAACCAACATATTGGAATGGGAATGCTGGGAGAATTTACAGATGCAATGTCCGAAAGCGAGTTCTTAAAGCACTTAAAAAAAACCTTTCAAACGGGTTGCATTAAACACAGTGCCTTGCGCAAAAAAACCGTAAAAAAAGTTGCTGTTTTGGGGGGAAGTGGAAGTTTTGCCATTGGAGCGGCTAAAGCCTTGGGAGCGGACGCCTTTGTTACGTCCGACCTAAAATACCACGATTTCTTTGCTGCCGAAAATCGCATTTTATTGACGGACATAGGACATTACGAAAGCGAACAGTACACAAAAGAGCTTTTAGTTGCCCACCTTAGCAAAAAAATTACTAATTTTGCACCTGCCTTATCTGAAGGCAAAGTCGTTTTATCACAAGTCAATACAAATCCTATTACGTATTACTAGCATATGGCAAAGAAAGCTGAAATCACCGTAGAAGAAAAACTAAGAGCCTTATTCGATTTACAATTAATAGACTCTCGTGTCGACGAAATTAGAAATGTTCGTGGGGAACTTCCTTTAGAGGTTCAGGATCTGGAAGATGAAGTGGCAGGTATGTCCACCCGTCTTGACAAAATGAAGGCCGATCTTGAGGTAATTGAAGACAATATCAAAGGCAAGAAAAATTTGATCGATGAGGCTAAAAGTCTGATCAAGAAATATACGGCGCAACAGGACAACGTTCGGAACAACCGTGAGTACAACAGTTTGAGCAAGGAAATTGAATATCAGGAATTGGAAATTCAATTGGCTGAAAAGCACATCAAAGAGCTAAAGGCGCAGATCGAGCAGAAGAATGAAGTGATCGATACGACCAAAGAGCGCTTGAAAGAACGTCAAACCCACCTCAAGCACAAGCAGGGCGAATTGGATGAGATCTTATCTGAAACCGAAAAAGAAGAGCAAGCCCTTATCAAAGAATCTGCTAAGTACGAGAAGAATATTGAAGAGCGCTTGGTAAAGGCGTACAAGCGTATTCGCGTCAATGTAAAGAACGGTTTGGCCGTGGTTCCCGTAGAGCGTGGTGCCAGTGGTGGTTCTTTCTTTACCATCCCACCCCAGGTGCAGATGGAGATCGCTGCCCGCAAAAAGATCATCACCGATGAGCATAGCGGACGTATTTTAGTAGATCCCGCATTGGCCGAAGAAGAAAGAGAAAAAATGGAAAAGCTTTTTAAGAAAATTAAATAAACCTTGTGTCGGGTTGAGCGCAGTCGAAACCTAGAGTACACACGAAAATTTATAAAAGCCTTCACATTCACGTGAGGGCTTTTTTTGTTTCTTTACTGAAAGGTTTACGTAAATATTGGGACTTACCCCATCAAAGAAAAATTGTCATGAAAAAGATTTTGTTAATTACCTTCTCATTAGCCTTGCTTAGCCTACAGGCTTCCTGCCAATCCAATGAAAAGAATAAAGAAGCCGAAGCTGTGGCTCAAAAAGAGATCACACCCATAAAAGTGGCTACAGAAAATGGTTTGGAACGCGCTTATTTTGCCAGCGGTTGTTTTTGGTGTGTGGAAGCCATTTATGAAAGTGTAAAAGGAGTTAAAGAATCTATTTCAGGGTACAGTGGTGGTCATACAGAGAATCCCACCTATGACAGCAGTAACACGGGACGAACCGGACATGCAGAGGCTGTCGAGATCATTTACGATCCTAATGTTATTAGTTTTAGTGATTTGGTGGACGTTTATTTCGGATCACAGAATATCATTCAGGTAAACGGCCAGGGCCCGGATCACGGCTCACAGTACCGATCTATTATCTTTTATCAGGATGCGGAGCAGAAAGCGATCATTGATTCGAAAATTTCAGAAATAGAAAAGGAGATTGGAGAAGGGAAAGTCGCTGCTCAAGTGCTTCCATTCCAAAAATTTTGGGTGGGAGAAGGCTATCACCAGGATTTTGAAAAACTCAATCCTAATCACGGGTATATTCGCAATGTTTCGGTACCAAGGTTAAAACGATTTCAGAAAAAATTTCCACATTTATTGAAAGAGGGCGCGGACCACTAAAGTGCGTACTTTTTCGTAGCTTTAAAGGAAAAGCTTCTTGTTTAATTCTTAAGAGCTATGAAAAAAGTCATTTTCCTTTTCGTGATTTTATTATTTGTATCCTGTTCTAAGGATGATTCCCCTTCGCTTACCATAAATATAGTTTCAGTTACGCCCCCGAATGCAACTATAAGCTGGACGTTTAACGGAGCCGACGGACAAACTCGTTATAGGATCTTTCTCGACGGTGAACTTATAGAGGACGCCTATAGTGGCAACCAATATACCTTCGAAAATATTTTCAATGAGATCGTTTATAATGGAACTGTATTTGCGATTTCGGAAAATGGAGATGAGACATTTGAAGATTTTAGTTTTAGTACACAGGGCAGTGACATTTGGTATGGTGATTATCGCGTAGGTTCTCAGGCTGATATTAATGGCTTCGATTATGCCGAAATCACCGGAACGCTGGTCGTTTGGGCCGACGATATTACCGATTTAACCGGAATGTCCTCTCTAGCGCGAATAGGAGGGTTGGATATTATCGGAGCGAATGCGCTTACGTCATTAGATGGTATTAGCAATGTCACTTTCGGTCCTGGTTATGGAGGTATTGTTCTAAGAGACTGTCCAAATTTGAGCGATGTTAGTGGAATTGCCAATTTGGCTTCTATAACGGTATCCCTTCGATTGCAAGACCTTCCGTTGCTGAACAATTTAAACGGAGTTGGTATTACCAACGATGGTAGCCTATACATCCTGGATATTTCTCTTAGCTCTTTAGATCATTTTCAGGAAATTACAAGACTAAAGAGGCTTCAGTTGGAGGGACTGCCTAATCTCACAACATTAAGCCCTCTAAATCTTTCCGGAGATATGATTTATGTTAATCTGCGTGACCTACCCAACCTCACGAACCTCAATGGTCTCAACAGCGTAGCGGTTATTGATGTGCTAGATCTATACGATTTGGGCATCCCAGATCTTGAAGGATTGGATAGTTTGACTTCAGTTCATGATGTAGATATTGACGACTGCAATCAGCTAACCAACCTGGACGGCACAATTTTGAGCAATGCGTTCGAAATTGATAATCGCAGGCCAAGACTACGGATTCGGCATAATGATGTTCTTACGGATTTCTGCGGTTTTACAGCGCTGGCAAATAGTGTTGATTATGGTAATTTCTATCAGATGGGGGGAAATGCATACAACCCTACAGAAGCTCAAATGGAATCGAGTACCGAATGCAGCCAATAAATCATTTTAATACATGACAGAAGACGACTTCTCCATCTTTAAACGATTTCCAACCTTAGAACAGGCCCAAGATTTACAAAAACTCCTCAACGATGCCGGTATTGAAACCATTATTGCGGACAATGTGCCTCCGGTGGACATCACATTTGGTGGAAGTACATTGAACAATGAAATAGAGATTCGAATTTCACCCAAAGATTTTAAAAAGGCGGAAGCGCTGTTGCTGAAACAAGCCGAAACACTCATCGATGATGTGGATCCTTCGCATTATCTATTTGAGTTTTCTACGGAAGAATTGTACGACATCCTTATTAAATACGATGAATGGGGTGAATTCGATTATACTTTGGCCCAACAACTGTTGAAAAAACGCGGTGAAAAGATAGACGCCGAAACATTGGAGAACCTCAAAAAGCAGCGCATCATGGAGCTGGCCAAACCTGAGAAAAAACAAACGGGTTGGATCATTGCAGGTTACATCTTTTCTATTTTAGGAGGATTTTTGGGAATTATCATCGGTTATTCCCTCTGGAAGGCGAGAAAAACGCTTCCCAATGGCACTAAAGTTCACTCCTACAGTGAAAGAGACCAAAAGCATGGGCAGTATATGTTTTTGATTGGAGTGATCATTTTTCCCATTACGCTCATCTGGAAAATTATTCCCAATATTACCTAGGCCTATTTGACCGCCCTCACCTCAAACAACAACGGATACAACTTGTCTTTTAACTCATACATGCCCTCAGCATTCTTGAGAAGATCCGGAAACACTTCATAGGGCGATGCATCGTATTCATTTAAATATTCGATCTTTAAGTCCGCTTCGATGAGTGCATTGATCACACCCCCCAGCGAATGGTTCCAACCGTATTCCTTACTCGTCATTTTTGTCTCTCCATCCTCAGCATAGGTGCCTTCGTATTCTTCATAAATAGCTTCTTGTTGGTGATAGCCATATTTCATCTGAGGGGGTGAAACGGTATAATCGAACATCCACGCAATGGGATGAAATTCCACGATGTAAAAAATGCCACCGGGCTTTAATCGCTCTGCGATCATTTGTGCCCAGGGCTTTAAATCCGGAAGCCAGCCAATAGTTCCATAGCTGGTAAAAACGATATCGAAAGTTTCAGAAATATGCTTGGAGGTATCAAGGACATTACAACAGATAAATTGAGCGTCCAGTTGCAATTCGTCGTTCAATTGTTTGGCGAGCTTTACGCCTTCTTCGGAAATGTCCACGCCCGTACAGTTGGCTCCCATTCGCGCCCAACTCAAGGTATCCTGTCCAAAATGACACTGTAAATGCAACAACGACTTCCCCGATACATCCCCCAAGGCATCCATCTCATACCGGTTCAAAGAAGATTTTCCATTTTTAAATCCTTCGAGATCATAAAAATCACTGTTGGCATGGATGGCCACTTTTTTATTCCAGGTTTCACGGTTAGTGTTAAAGGCGTTATTGAGGTCCATTCAGAATAAAATATTACACATTATAATTGGGAGCGAGCAGTCGTTTCCATTCGGGATGACGTTTGATATAGACTGCCACAAAAGGACACAACGGAGCGATGCGAGCACCTTCCGCTTCTAAGGTTTCCAGCACAGCTTTTACCAGACCACTGCCTACGCCTTTCCCCTCAAGACCCGGAGGAACCTCGGTATGGGTGAGGTACACTGCGTCTTTCGCACGGATGTATTCCACAAAAGCGGTCATGCCTTCGACTTCAGCTTCAAATCGTTTTTTGCTGGAGTTTTCAGAAATGCTTAGTGTCATCATTCCTGTTTATGAGAACCATCGCAAAACGGAATATTTCCGGTCTTACCACAGCGACAGAAAGCAGTATTTCGATTTTTGATTTCGGTGGATCCGTCGGAATGAGTGATCATAACCGGACCAGACACCATCAAAGGTCCGTTGTCCAAAATTTCCACTTTTGTATTTTCCATAGCTTTATTGTTTTCTTCAGAATTGGCCACATCGCCGGCATAATAACTTAAGGCACCACTGGGACAGCGATCGATCGTCTTCATCAATTCCTCACCGGTAGCGTTCTCCGGTTGGATCCACGGCTTATCTTTGGGTTTGAAAACATGAGGCAAACCTTGTACGCATTTTCCCGAATGAATACACAATCCAGGTTTCCATACCACCGTCACCCCATCGTGACTATATTCTTTTTTTACTTCCATATTTTAAAAATACAAAAATTATGTGCGAACTCATAGTTTCCGTATTTTTACTGAAAACCAATTTGAATGCATAAAATTCTTGCGCTTGTTTTTATAGGCCTCGTTCTGGTAGGTTGTAAAGACATAGCTACCGAACTCAAGAACGACTACGATAACGACGGAAAACGAGACTGGATACCCGAACCGGATCTGGATCCGGTCATGAGGACGGCAAATGGCATCGCTTACGGCAATGGATTAGCTCGATGGAAGGATGTTTCAGAAATAAAATTTACTTTCAATGTGGATCGGGCGGGTCGCCATTTTGAGCGCACCTGGATCTGGGAGCCCAAAACCCATAATGTCCAACTTATATCCACCACAGACACCATCGTGTACAACCGAAATAATTTGGATGAAAGCGACCTGGGTGTAGACAGAGAATTTATAAATGACAAATATTGGCTCCTGGCACCGTTTCATCTTATCTGGGATGAGGACAAGAAACTTTCGGAAAAAGCAAATCAGGTTGCGCCCATATCAGGCGACACGTTGGACATGCTTACGATCACCTACGGAAATGAAGGAGGGTATACGCCCGGTGATGCCTACGATTTTTACTTCGGAAAAGATTACAAAGTAAAAGAATGGGTGTTTCGACAGGGGAACGATTCGCTACCATCCATGACCACCACCTGGGAAGATTACGAAACCTTTAAAGGAATTGAGATCGCAAAAATGCACACCGATTCCCTCGGAAGTTTTAAATTGAGTTTTACGAATATTTCAGTAAAAAAATAAAGAACCCAACCGCCACTATGTACCAAAACAGCCTGGAATATGCCCAACAATGTGATGAAGATGATTCTATGTCCCGTTTTAGGAGGCAGTTTTTATTTCCGAAGGACATCAAAGGGAAGAATCTTGTTTATTTATGCGGAAATTCATTAGGACTTCAACCCAAAAAAACAGCTTCGTATATCCAACAGGAACTGGACGATTGGTCAAAATATGGCGTAGAAGGTCACTTGGACGCGCAACATCCTTGGCTGCCCTATCACGAATTTTTAACAGAGAATATGGCGACCCTGGTTGGAGCCAAACCCAGCGAAGTAGTGGTTATGAACAGTTTAACCACCAACCTGCATTTGCTCATGGTATCATTTTACGACCCGACACCTTCCAAATACAAGATCGTTGTGGAAAGCGATGCCTTTCCCAGCGATAAATATGCGGTTGAGAGTCAGTTGAAATTCCATGGCCATGACCCCAATGACGGGCTCATCTTGTGGTCGCCACGCGAAGGCGAAGAATTGTGTAGATTCGAAGATTTGGAAGCCATTATGGAAGAGCAGGGAGATGAAATTGCCCTTCTCATGATTGGCAGTACCAATTACTATACGGGGCAGCACTTTCCGCTCAAAGAAATTACCGAATTAGGCCATCGCTACGGTTGTAGAGTGGGCTTCGATCTGGCGCATGGGGCCGGAAATATTCAACCAAATTTACACGAAACCGGCGCCGATTTTGCCGTTTGGTGCAGCTATAAGTACCTCAACAGTGGTCCAGGGAGTCTGGGAGGCTGTTTTGTACATGAACGACATGCCGAAAACGAAAACCTCAAACGATTTACGGGCTGGTGGGGTCACAACAAGGAAACACGTTTTAACATGCGGCACGAGTTTGATCCCTTGCCGGGTGCCGAAGGCTGGCAATTGAGCAATCCTGCCATCCTTTCGATGGCGGCCATCCGAGCTTCTTTGGATATTTTTGTGGAGGCCGGAATGGATAGATTGAGGGAGAAGTCGGAGAAACTTACCGGCTTTCTCGAGTTTTTGGTGGATGACCTAAACGACGATCGAATTAACATCATCACCCCTAGAAATCCAGAAGAACGGGGATGTCAACTATCGATCCAGGTTCGTAGTGCCGATAAAAAATTACATACACAACTAACGGAGTCCGGAGTCATTAGCGATTGGCGCGAGCCGGATGTGATTCGAGTGGCACCAACGCCTCTTTACAACAGTTTTGAAGATGTCTTTGAATTTGTGGAACGCCTGAAAGAAATATTGAATTAAAATGAAAAGTGACAACATACTCATCATTGGCGCCGGCTTATGCGGAACCTTATTGGCTGTTCGAATGGCCCAACGAGGGTATTCGGTGACCTTGGTGGAAAAGCGTCCCGATCTTCGGGATGTTACTCAAGATGCAGGTCGGTCCATCAACCTGGCTCTAAGTGACCGCGGATTGCGAGGCTTGAGATTGGCTGGTGTCGAAGCTGCCGCCAAAGAATTGTGCATCCCAATGCTGGGAAGAATGCTACATGACAAAGAAGGGAACACTTTTTTAAGTAGATATAGTGGTAGAAAAGACGAATACATCAATTCTATCTCGCGACCAGGATTAAATATGTTATTGTTAGACACGGCTGAGGCCTTACCCAATGTGGAGCTGGTTTTCAATAAGGCATGTGAGGAAGTAGATCTTGAACGGGGTATCGCGACATTTAGAGACTACGACAGTGGTGAAATGGTGACCTATAACAAATCGGTCATTTTTGGAACCGATGGGGCAGGATCTGCAGTACGAAAGAGCCTATTCGATCACCGAAATTTCTTGTTTAGTTTCTCTCAGGAATGGCTTACGCACGGCTACAAGGAGATCACGATACCTGCGGCGGAAGGTGGTGGATTTAGAACCCACAAAGAAGCCTTGCATATTTGGCCCAGAGGGGAAGATATGTTGATCGCTTTGCCAAATTTGGATGGCAGTTTTACGGTGACGCTTTTCCTCCCCTATTCTAACAGCGACTATTGCTTTGATAATTTAACCACCCCCGAAATGGTTACCGAATACTTCAGCAAAGAATTCCCCGATGCCGTTGAGTTGATGCCTAATTTGGTCGAGGAATTCTTCGAGAATCCTACCGGTCCCTTAGGCACCATCAAATGCTCCCCATGGAGTAGTTATGGAAAAACCTTGCTAATGGGCGATGCGGCGCACGCCATTGTCCCTTTTTATGGACAAGGAATGAATGCCTCCTTTGAAGATGTAGTGGTTTTTGATCAAATTATGGATAAATACGAAGGTGATTGGCCTACTATTTTTTCTGAATATGAAAAGGCAAGAAAGAAAGACACCGATGCGATTGCTACCCTGGCAGTGGATAATTTCCATGAAATGAAAGAGCACACGGCAAATCCGCTGTTTCAGCAAAAAAGAAAACTGGAAACTGCTTTTGAGGCAGAATTTCCAGCCGATTATTATAGTAAATATTCTTTGGTTACCTTTAACGAAGCCATTTCGTATAGCGAGGCGCTGCACAGAGGACGGGCGCAGGACAAAGCCATTCTCAATTTGCTGGATGATGGTAAACTACCCGATTCATTGAGTTTGAAGGATAAACTGGAATTAGTGAAACAAGAAACGAAAGAGATCCTGCACGATGATTCCGTGCTTGGGTTTAGGTAAAAAAATGAGATCGGTGGCGCGAAGTATTTGAAAGGGTCGATTAGGCCTCGACTGCGCTCGACCGGACAAAAAAAATATCATGACCAACAAAAGTAGATTAGTAGAAGGTAAAGCAACTCCGCGAGGAGCCTACCCCCATGTAAAACGCGCGGGAGATTTCCTGTTTGTTAGTGGAACCAGTTCGCGTTTGGCGGACAACAGTTTTGCCGGCGTGAACCAGGTGGATGAAATGGGAACCATGCATCTGGATGTTCGGGAACAAACACGAGCGGTATTGAATAATATTAAAGACTATCTGGCAACCGAAGGTGCCACTATGGCGGATGTGGTGGATGTGACCAGTTTTTTAGTGAATATGAATGACTTTGCCGGCTATAACGAGGTCTACGCCGAATTTTTTGACAAGGAAACGGGTCCGGCGCGAACCACTGTTGCGGTGCATCAGTTACCGCACCCCAATTTAGTGGTGGAGATAAAAGCCATGGCCTATTTTCCAGTTGTCAGTGAACAATAGACAGTTGGCAGAAATGGATCAATAATCATGAAAAAAGTCCTTAACTATATAAACGGTAATTACTCTGAACCCAACAATGATCAGTGGTTGGATAATTATAATCCGAGCACCGGGGAAGTGTACTCACAAATTTCCAACAGTGATGCAACAGATGTGGCCGCTGCCTATGAGGCAGCCAAAAATGCCTTTCCTGCTTGGTCGAACACGACCATAAATGAACGCAGTCGAATACTACTCAAAATTGCTTCTTTGATCGACGACAATCTGGATCGATTGGCGGAAGCCGAGGCCAGAGATAATGGCAAACCATTGAGCTTGGCAAAGTCGGTTGATATTCCCAGAGCCTCGAGTAATTTTAAGTTCTTCGGAAATGCGATCACTCAATTTTCCAGTGATGCCCATGAAAGTGTGGGTCTTAACAGCATGAACTTTACACTTCGGCAGCCTATTGGAGTAGTAGGATGCATCTCGCCCTGGAATTTACCCCTTTATTTATTTAGTTGGAAGATCGCGCCGGCGCTCGCGGCAGGTAATACAGTTGTGGCAAAGCCCAGTGAAGTGACACCTATGACGGCATTTTTGTTGGGTGAGATCTGTACCGAAGCGGGATTACCCAACGGCGTACTTAATATTGTGCATGGCACCGGTCCCTCGGCGGGCCAGGCCATCGTAGCACACCCTAAGATCAAGGCGATTTCGTTTACGGGAGGTACGCAAACCGGAGCGCACATCGCGCGAACGGCAGCTCCCATGTTTAAGAAATTGTCCTTGGAATTGGGTGGAAAGAATCCCAATCTTATTTTCACCGACTGTGATTACGACAAAATGCTCTCGGTTACCGTGAAATCTTCGTTTGCAAATCAGGGACAGATCTGTCTCTGCGGGAGTCGGATCTTTGTGGAAAAAGAAATCTACGAACAATTTAAAAAGGACTTTGTTGAAAAAGTTGCTCAATTAAAAGTGGGTGATCCCTTTGATGCCGAATCGAACTTAGGTGCCTTGGTGTCACAACCACATCTGGAAAAAGTGGAGTCGTATATAAGTTTAGCTGAAGAAGAGGGTGGAAAGATCTTATTTGGAGGAGAACGTGTCAAGGTTGCGGGTTTGGAAGGCGGATATTATTTGCAACCTACAGTCATTGAGGTTTTCGATGATCAATGTAGAGTGAATCAGGAGGAGATCTTTGGACCGGTCGTAACCATCATGCCTTTTGAAACTGAAGAAGAAGCCCTTCGAATGGCCAATGGAGTAAAATATGGCTTATCTGCCACGGTTTGGACCAGTAACCTCAACCGCACGATGCGGGTTTCTAAGAAATTGGAAGCGGGGATTGTTTGGGTCAACACCTGGCTCAACCGGGACCTGCGAACACCTTTTGGTGGTGTTAAGGATAGCGGCGTAGGACGTGAAGGTGGATTTGAGGCCTTACGGTTTTTTACCGAGGCTAAGAATATTTGTATTAAATATGAATAAAATGTCCCCTCGAGCGCGGTCGAAGGGTTATAAAAATTGAATGTGTAAAAGTAGGTCTCGACTGCGCTGGACCTAACAAGATGTATGAATTTAGACTTAACAAATAAGAACGCATTGGTCTGCGGAAGCAGTGCCGGAATTGGAAAGGCATCCGCTTTGGAGCTGGCCGGACTTGGTGCTACGATCACTTTAGTGGCTCGAAACGAGGAGAAATTGAAACAGGTGTTGGAGGATTTGCCTACCAATCACGACCAAAAACATGACTATCTTATTGCCGATTTTACCGACCCGGCGACTTTGAAAGAACGGATTATTGAAGCTACTTTGCATAAAAACTATCATATCCTCATCAACAATACCGGGGGTCCCAAGGGTGGGCCTATTTTTGCTGCGGAAGTTTCGGAATTTACGAAGGCGTTTTCCAATCATTTGGTATGCAATCAAATATTGGTGCAAAATGTAGTGCCGGGAATGAAAGAGGAGCAGTATGGTAGGATTATTAATATCATCTCGACTTCGGTGAAACAGCCCATTGACGGATTGGGAGTAAGCAATACCATCAGGGGTGCAGTTGCAAGTTGGAGTAAAACACTTGCCAACGAATTGGGTCCGTTTGGGATCACAGTTAATAATGTGCTACCCGGTTTTACAGCAACAGATCGTCTGGATGATATTTTGGCGAATGCTTCGAAGCGATTTGGAGGTTCAAAGGAAAAGGCCAGCGAGTTTATGAAGAGCATTGTACCGGCCCGCCGATTTGCTCAGCCCAACGAAATTGCCAATGCAGTTGCGTTTTTAGCAAGCGAAGCTGCTGGCTATATTAACGGTATTAATTTGCCGGTTGATGGAGGTCGAACAAAAAGTTTGTAACTTTAACAGGCTCGCGCGAAGGATTGCAGCGGCATCCCCTGAAGTGCCTATGAAGTAGAGCGCAGCTCGCTTCATGACTACTACAGGGATATAGCGCAAAGCCTGGTGCTCCGTAGCAACGAAGTTGCGAAGGAGTACGCGCCCAAAAAAGAATCAATAATTCAAAAGATACCCGCCTACGCGGAAACAAAAACGAAATTCATAAGGCAAAGATACCCGCCTTCGCGGGCAAACTATGAGACGAAAACTACGTATAAATGGTCATTCACACCTACTTCCTTATCCGGAGGAGATTCCGCAGTACATGAAGGATAAGGGGATCTTTTGGGTGGATAAGGACCGAAAATTCATGCTTCAGAAGGACTGGAGTCGTCCGGTGACCGATTCGAGTTTTTTTCTGAATGAAAAGTTGGATTGGATGGACCAATTCAAGATCGATCATGCGGTGGTACTCAATCTGTCTCAGTTGTACGGTAATGGTTTGAGAGTAGAGGAAATGAAAAAGGCGCTGCGATTTCAGAACGATTTTAATGCCAAGGTGCAATTAGAGCATCCATCAAGATTTACCTGTGGCTTTGTGGTACATCCGGGATTTGTAAGTGGTGCATTGTGGGAGATCGAGCGTTGTGTGGAGGAATTAGGGATGCAACTGTTGTGTTTGCCAACACACTATATGGACACGATTGGCACCTGGCGCTGTATTTTTGACGAAGAGAATGAACCCATTTTTGAGATGGCGAGTAAATACAATTTGGCCGTCGAGATCCATCCCTACGATGGTGAAAAATTCATAAAACTGGAAAATACGGCCTGGCGTTTTCATTTGATCTGGATGTTAGCACAGTGTGCCGATGCCTATCATTTTTTGACTCTGAATGGTTATGCCGACAAATATCCAAACATGCGCACTTGTTTTGCTCATGGGGGTCAGTTGGCGCAGATGAATTTGGGTAGGCGTATTCAGGGCTTTGACGGCCGACCCGATCTTTTTGAAGGGAAGGTACATCCGCGGAAATCGGTTGGCCACAAGAATATCTTTTTTGACACGCTTGTTCACGACACTGGTTCCTTGAAGTTGGTTATTGAAAACCAGGGATCCAAGCAAGTCGTGATGGGTCTGGACGATCCCTACCCGCTAGGGGAAATGGAAAGTGAGGAACAGTCGTCTTATCCCGGAAAAATTCTGGATCTCGCGATGGACCGAAACATTTTGAATCAGGATGAATACGACGCCATTTGGGAACAAAACGTCATCCAATGGTTGTGCGGCGATGATGAAGAAGGTAAGAAAAAGCTGGTGAATCGCATTCTGGGTTGATGGATTTCCTGCCTAAAAAGATAGATGATTACGTTGTGGCTCATTCACAAGAAGAGCCCGAATTGCTACAGGAATTAGCTCGTGAAACTTGGCAAAAAGTATTGGCGCCGCGAATGCTAAGCGGGCATTTGCAAGGTAGGGTACTTAGTTTGCTGTCGAAATTGATCGCTCCCACAAACATTTTGGAAATTGGAACCTATACGGGTTATTCGGCCTTGTGTTTGGCAGAGGGTATGAAGGACAACGGCGCATTGCACACCATCGATATTAATGAAGAGTTGCATGATCTGCAGCGACGTTATTTCGATCGGTCTCCTTGGGGTTCGCAGTTGTTTCAGCATACGGGTAATGCCCTGGAAATTATTCCGAATTTAGACGTGTCTTTTGATCTGGTGTTTATCGATGCCGATAAACACAATTATGTGAACTATTTGAAATTATTGTTACCGAAGTTGACTTCGGGGTCGGTGATCTTAAGTGACAATGTATTGTGGAGCGGGAAGGTGGTGGAACCGTTAGCCGAAGGAGATATGGATACGAAGGCACTCATTGCATACAATAAATTGCTAAAAGAGCACCCTCGATTGGAGACAGTCCTATTGCCCATCCGTGACGGACTCACGATCTCCCGAGTGATCTAAAACTAACAGAAATAGGGAACGACTAAGGCGTGAAAATTTTATGTTTGATCGCGTAAATGACCAATCCCGTACGATTCCGAAGATTTAATTTTTCAAAAATAGCATTTCGGTAGCCTTCGATGGTCTTAGGGCTTAGGAACATAACATCGGCTATTTCTTTATAGGTCATTTCGGTGCAGGCGTGTTTGATGAATTCTAATTCCCGTTCTTTTAGCACGGCCTCCGAACCTTCTTTATTGGAAAGTGATTCCACCAAAACCTTGGTGACGGTATTGGTATGATGAAAACCCTTTTCGATGACCTCCAGTAAGGCATGCTGAAGTTCTCCCTTTTTCACGTCTTTCATTAGATAGCCTTTAGCACCGGCTCGCAGCATTTTAAGGATGACCGTTTCGTCCTCTTCAATGGATAGGGCAAGTACCTTGATCTGTGGAAAATCTTGATAGAGATGTGCGGTGGTTTCGATTCCGTTTAAAATGGGCATATTCACATCCATAAGCACCACGTCCGGGATATTTTTTGGGTTTTTTAGTTTATCCAAAAGCTCTTGCCCGTTCATGCAGGTATAAAGCACGGTAAATTGTTCGAAGCTGTCCACCAAACCTCCAATGGCTTGCGAAAGCAATGCATGATCATCTACTACCACTACCGAATATTTCATATTTCTTCTTTTTTGTACGTTAAGTAAAACTGAGTTCCCTCCCCTATTCTTGATAATATTTGAGCTTGTGCATTTATTAAATTGGCTCTGTTTCTAATGTTGCTTAGTCCTATTCCTTTAAATCGGTTCATATTGCTGGAATCAAATCCAACTCCGTTATCTCTGGCCTCGATCTTCAAGGTTTGATCGTCATAATCCACCCGAACGGTAAGTTCTGATGCCTTGGAGTGTTTGATGGTATTTGTAAAAAATTCTTGGAGCATACGAAACACCACGACTTCCACTTTCTTGTCTAAGTTAAAGGTCTCTTCAGAGAATTCCAAGGTGGCCTCAAGATATTTCATTCGATTAAATCGCTCTATTTCAAGTGTAAGCGCCTCTACCAACGACAGTGTTTTAAAGGTATCCGGATTAATAAGTTTGGATAAACTTCGCAATTCCATCAGGCATTTCCCTATCGTTTCTGATGCTTCCTCGATAGTTTCGGATGACTCGTCCGAATTTTGCAATTGGATCTTGGCCAGCGTTAGCATTTGACCAATATTGTCATGCAACTCCCAACTTATATTGCGTAAAGTTTCTTCTCGGATCTCTACCTCAGCTTCTATGATCTCTTCCCGAAATCTATTTTCGGCGGCTTGCTGTTCCCGAAGTAGCTTATTTTTTCTCTTCTGAAAAATAGCGAATAAGATCACCACTGTCAGCGCCAAAAAAAAGGCAATAATCGAAAAGATTATTAGAAATGATTGTAGTTCTTTTTCGTCCATAAAAATCCAATGATATAACAGCCATACAGAATAACGTTAAGGCTAACCACAGTGAGTATATAGGCGGTGTCGTGAAAATCCAGGTATTCAGATAACGAAAATAAAGGGATCATTCCTACGCTAAAAAGCAATAATCCCGTTGATATCCAAAAGCTCAATTTGTACTTCACCACCAAGACCTGATCGTCATTTAGTAACTGATAAAAGTGGAAAACTGTTAGAATTAGAATAAAAAATGCGCCTGTTAAAAACGTATACTTATGATAGCCCTGTGATTCCTGAAAAACAAAACTAGCTACCGCAACTATCGAAAACACTATAGCGAACAATCGAACAAACCGGCAGAATAATTTTGACTTCAAAATTTTATAATACCAAAAGTAGTAAAATAAAAACATGGTAACCATGAATCCATTATAGAGCCAAGAGTTGTCCACATCGTAAAATTCTCCCAGAATTAACCCAACTGTTTCAACCAACAATGTATACCACAAAAAAAATAAAAAGTATTTTTCGTTGGAAGCGCGGTATTTTTTGAAAGTAACAATCGCAATAACTGCCGCCGCAAACTGAACGGCATTTGCGAAAAATAGCAGGTCTTCAAACTTCATTTTAGTGTTTAATAATCGTTGGGCGGTTGTCCACCATGAACAAAGTTCAAGGGATTTACACCATCCAAAGTTTCATCGTGATGTTCGATAGGAAAGAAACCATTTTCCAATCCGGAACCTACATCCTGACCGGTTGGTGCCAAAAAGACGGTAGAAAAACCTGGATCCGGATAGTTACTTTCTTGAGGGTAAGCTGCAAAGTAAATTCTTATGCCTAGATTTTGTTTTCCTAATCTCTCTCCTTCTTGTTCTACATATGCTATATATTCTTTTAAGGTTTCGATGGAGAACCAAAAGTCTCTTGTGTCCACAAACCCTAAGGTGTCATTCAATATTCTCGCTCGGGTTTCCTTAAATTCTTCTTCTAAAACATTTGCTTCTTCCGGAGTTATGGACTGTTGCGGTGGATCAATAGGTTCTTCACAGGATGAGAACAAACTTATTGTAAACACACTCACCATAAAAAGTAAAAGGCTTGAAGTTCTTAGTTTCATAATTGCTTGGTTTTAAGATTTAAGTAAAATTAGATATAAAATACTGAAATATAGTTAGCAAACTATTTGCGTGTTATGATATTTAGCTTATCTATCTGATTTTTAGTGTTTTATGTTGTTTTGAGCATTTCAAAAAGGTGGAAAAACACCATCTCTCGCGGGGGTTTTCCCTCAAATTCAACAGTTATACTCCCCGAAGCACGTGGCAGTTGCTCAATGGATTGAAAGTGAAAATCCTATGATAATTAGGGTTGAAACTGAGTTGATTTTCAGGGATTTGGCTCTTGCCAAGCATTGGGTTAAGCCGTTACTTTGTATCAGTTATTTGAAGCAGAAGGGTTAGCCTCCTATAGGTGTTACATTTTATAATACTGCCAATAAATAACAACAGCGTAAAATGGGATGAGTATCTGTGGTATTTTTAAATATGGGGAGCACAGATCATTCAAACAAATTTTTAAGTTTTTAGTTAGAAAAGTTCGGGAACCAAGTTTCCGAACTTTTTTATTGACCTCGTGTTAGACCTTCCCAAGTAATCTCTTTGAGATATAATAAAACACACTTGCTATAAGCACTCCCACCAATGTTCCCACAGCAATATCACTGGGATAATGCACGCCTACATAAATGCGGCTTAAAACGAACAAGAATGGCCAAAGAAATGCAAGGTAGATCCACTTGTTGAACTTCCGAAGAGATAATACCATAAAAGTGGTAATGGCAAAACTGGTAGACGCATGCCCCGAAAAGAAACTATGTGTTAAGGGTTTTTGTAAAATGCGAAGTAGCTCGGATATGCCAATCACGTTGTTGGGCCGCAGGCGGCCAACAAAGTCCTTCGTAAACTCAGTAACAAATAGGGTCACGCCAAAAGTTACAAGGGCGATCGCAAAGACCAGCAACCCTTTTTTACCTTTGTAATAGTAAAAAATAAGAAATGTGAAAAATAGGAACAGCGCTGTCCAACTCTCAATTTTAGTCACAAAGATCCAAAAACCATCGTACTGTTCAATTCCTAAATTATTCAGAAAAACCAACAGTTCTCTATCCCACTCTTTCAGTGTTTTCAGCATTTAGAACTTTCGTTTGATGGGGCCGGTGATCTCTTTTACATCCTCTTTCACCTTGTCGATCTCTTCTTTCACCTCTTTACTAATATCAATATCCAGGCCCTGCTTCTCGGCGCTCTTTGTAATCTCCGACTTAATATCATTGGTGGCGTCCTTGATGTGGCGCATTCCTTTCCCTAGTCCACGGGCGATTTCCGGGACCTTATCGGCTCCAAACACCATCAATACAATAAAGAGGATGAAGGCTATTTCGGCACCGCTAATAAATAAAGGAAGTGTGATCGTTCCCATAATACAAATATAGTTAGGAGGGATGAGTTTTAAGTGATCCATAGTCACTTTTTTGGCAGGATATTTCAAGAAAAAGCCCTGTTCATCAAAGACGAGCAGGGCTATTTAGTTTCTTGGATAAACAATACTATCCTTTCACCTTCTCTTTAAAACTCTTGAATTCACCCAGTTTCTTACGTTTGGGCCAAGTGTTATTTGAAGTATCAATGTCGGCTGTTTCCTCATCGGGATCGACCACAATTTTTGTAATTTCTTTTTCTGAAGCGATTACTTTTCCAACCGACTTATCGTTCTTTCTCCATATTTGAGCCGGATATGTTACTCGCTTCGTACTGCCATCACTATAGGTGTATTCTGCGATAATAGGCATTGGGATTCCTCCGGGTTTTTCAAAAGTCACCTCGTAGAAATAATTCGGATTTTTCAACTGGTTTCTTTCAGCAGGAGTCATGTTATCCATGATATACTGTTGCAACGTGGTCACGTCGTTCAACGTAGCTGTTTTCATGTCCTCTTCAAAATCTTCACTACCCTCTTCCACCAAATATACTAATGGAGGCAGATCACTTTCACTAATACCACGAGCTTCCACCATGGCACGAATTTCAGCATTCATTTTCGAAGTAACATAGAATTTTTTAACATCTTGTACTCCTATATCCGTATAATCGGTCGTAAAGAACCAGGCTCTCCAGAACCAATCCAGATCCACAGCCGATGCATCTTCCATAGAACGGAAGAAATCTTCGGGGTTGGGATGCTTGAACATCCAACGCTGAGAATAAGTTTTAAAAGCGTAATCGAATAATTCTCTTCCCATGATCGTCTCTCTTAAAATATTGAGTCCCACGGCAGGTTTTGAGTAGGCATTCGCACCAAAATTATAGGTGTTTAAACCCTTCGTCATAATTGGCGCCATTTCGTCCTGATTCCCCGACATATAATCCACGATCGTCTTGGCAGGACCTCGACGTGACGGATACTTTTTGTTTGGAGCGATAGCTTCGGGATAGGCTTCCCCAAAATCTTGCTCGGCAACATACTGTACAAATGTATTGATCCCCTCATCCATCCAGGTCCACTGACGTTCGTCACTGTTTACGATCATTGGAAAGTAATTATGCCCCACCTCATGAATGATCACCCCAAACATTCCATATTTAGTTCGGTCACTGTAAGTGCCATCCTTGTTTGGACGTCCGTAGTTCCAGCAGATCATGGGATATTCCATTCCCTGGTTTTTGGCATGAACAGATATTGCCTTATGATACGGATAGTCAAACGTCATTCTTGAATACGATTTCAACGTACTGGCGACTACTTTGGTCGACCAGTCACCCCATAACGGGTTCCCTTCGGGCGGATAAACTGATACCGCCATTACATCGCGATTGCCGATTTTCACGGCCATCATATCCCAGATATAACGTCTGGAAGTAGCAAATCCGTAGTCCCGAACATTCTCTGCTCTAAATTTCCAGGTTTTCGTATCGGTTGCAAACCCTTTGGATGCAGCTTCCGCTTCTTCCTGAGTTACGATGACAACCGGTTCTTTATAACTTTTCTTTGCCTGCTCAAATCTTGTCATCATGGTCTTGGAAAAAACCTCTTTCCGGTTCAACAATTCTCCTGTCGCATCCAAAACATGATCTGAAGGTACCGTAATAGTAACGTCATAATTTCCGAAGGGCAACGCAAACTCATCACGACCCCAAAACTGACTGTTCTGCCATCCCTCTACATCACTGTAAACTGCCATCCTCGGGAAGAACTGCGCGATCACATAGCCTCTGTTTCCATCCTCAAAAGTCTCAAATCCACTCCGCGCCCGATCAATTGTATGCTCCGGTATGTTATACCACCACTTGATTGAAAATGAAAATTTTTCTCCTGTCATTAAGTCGGTAGGCATTTCAACACGCATCATCGTTCTATTGATGGTGTATGGCAATGATCTTCCTTTAGCATCCTTCACGTGATCGATCTTAAATCCACCGTCAAAACCGGTACCCATATATTTTCCAACAAAAGCTCCGGCCATTTCCGCAGGAAAAGCGCCACTGGATTCAATAAGTGGAGACTTCGAATCCTGCGCACGAACGTTTTGATCCAATTGTACCCAAAGATATTCTAGTGCGTCAGGTGAATTATTAGTATACGTAATCGTTTCTTCTCCATACAATCGCGCCGTCGCATCGTCTAATCGAAGATTCATCACATAATCTGCCTGCTGTTGATAGTATTGTGGTCCGGGAGCACCATTTCCACTTCTGTAGACATTTGGAGTTGAAAACTCCTCGTACAGCTGTTTGAAACGGTTGTTGTTGTAGTGACCCGGCTTACGCTCTTCAGTAGCATCTTCCTGCGCCTGTAATGTTCCGGCACCAAAGATTAGCGTAGCCAGAAATAGAAACTTAAATATTTTCATGAGTGGGAAATTAAATTCATTGATAAAAAAACGCCTAAAAATAGGCTTTCTTGAGGAGTTTGAATAGTGATTTAATTGAAGTTTAACAATCCTTTAGGATTATCGAGATCGAGTACCATACTCTTCCTTTTCTTGTCTTGCTTTATGTGGATAATATTCTGTTGTTCTTCGAAGAGTTCCATCAACATTTTATTCTCGACGCTAATGTTTTTTAACTCTGAAATATCCTCCACTTCGATATAGCTCTTCACCACATCATTGTCGTATTCATGCCCCAAATAAACAAGTTTCACAGGGCTTCCGTTAATCTCTATTTTTAATTTCTGAAGCACATACTCCTCCAATAATTGTGCATCATCCAAAGTTTCTTGCTCGGGTCCCAACGAAACTGATTCACTATAACGAGCTTGCAAAACATCCTCGATGTCGTCGATAAAAAGCTTATTGATGATCTGAAGGGAATTTTCTTCTTGTGCAAATTCGATTTTGGTTATACTAACATAAAACTTATGCATCGTAAACGAAAGCAATATGGGTAATAGGGTAATAAACAATCCGAGGCGTATAAGTTTCATTTAAATTATAGTTCTAGAAGTAATAGACAAATTTTTCGGAGGTAGTCACAAATACTATTCCTCTTTTTCTGAAAGCCGCAAAATATACTCTTTTCCCTGTTTGGCAAAGGTTTCTAACACCAAATTGTGCTTCTCTTTCTTAAAATCATGCTCAATATCGCTGGTTTCGACGCAAAAAAGCAAGAAATCGTATAGTCGTTCTTCAGGTATTTGATAGGCTTCATTAAAAAATTGAGGCGTATAATGACGGATTATTTGTGAGATCATTATATTCTCATTTTCCCATTTTCGTTGTAATCGGAGTTTCCGATAATAGCCACTTAGATGATTGTAAAGGGCTTCGATATTTACGGAAAGGGGTATCACCGGGACAATGGGCGCAATTTTTTCTTCGGGTTTGCCCTTAAATCCCGGAATGCCTACATCGTCAAAATTTAGGGTGTCGATGATTTTTATATTTTTGATATCCTGCTCCAAATTACCGGATAAGCGCGGTCCCAACATCACCTCATCCAATTGAGTAACGAGTTCCTTCAAGGTAATAGCCATTAACCCATCATCGTAAAATTGCTTGGTGACAATCAATTGATCGGGAATAAAGGCTACCGATGAGATCACCAACGTATCCAGAGGTTTTACCGTAATAACAAATTCACCACGCGAATTGGTCACGGCATTAAAACGTGAAGATTTGTTCAGAATATGGATGCCTTCCACATCATGTGTGTTCAATATTTTACCATTCAAGCGCTTTTCCTGCCCGAACAGTGACACTGTGAACAGAGAAATTGTAAGAAATAAAAGGGCTTTAATCGTTGATTGCAAGTTGTTCTTTGTATGCAGTACTTTGTCTAAACAAGTAGGCAAGTAGCTCTATTTCGTTTTCTACTTCTAACATGGATCGTGTAAGTCCACCGTCTTCAGCAAAATAAACAAAGTCGTTTACTTTATCCGATGGAATCCCGAATGTTTTTTCGATATAATCATGACCTAAACGATTCAACAGTGCCTGCACAGGAATGCGTTGCAAGGCAATGATCTCTTGTTGTGATCTCTTTTTCTTCGGAAAAAAAAGTTTAAACAATTCAACTAAATCAACACTTGCAACCGGTACCTGATTCACGCCTAAGGCTTCTTCGGCTGCATTTCCGGTCACGTCGGTTTGCCCGTCATTTTCGAAATTATAACCAAATTCGAGGGCTGCATAAGACAGATCAGACTTCAATACATACACCGAAGTTTTAATATTTTTACCATCCAGGGCGGCATATCCCGTAAGATCCGTACTGCGAACGGTCACTTCTTCCAATTCATTGACATTAGGGTTGAGGTACACCAATAGTTTTTTACTGGTTACATCGGTAGCATTTACGACCAACTTAAAACTTTTAAATTGCAAAGCAGTGATCTGAATATGATCATTCTCTGCCACCCTAAGTTTAAATTCACCATTAGCGTTAGTAACCGTTCCCATTTGAGAAGAAATATTATAGACACTAATTTCTTCCACATCTTCACCTACGGGCGCTGTGATCTTTCCCAGCACTTCTACCCGTTCCACCTCCTGGGCCATAACCAGAATAGGAATGCTATACACTAATATGAGTAGTAACCGCTTCATAATATAAAGGTAATCAATGTTTTCTTAGAGAATTCATAAGAGAACCCCCAAGTTTTTGTTAAAGTTGTATTCCTTCAAATAGAAATAACGACTAACTTAGAGGTTTTGATGGTTTGAAGTCGGAAGTCGGAAGTCGGAAGTCGGAAGTCGGAAGTTGGAAGTCCGAAGTTGGAGGCACGGAGCACGAAGTTAGCTGTTGGATAGTTGTTAGATAAAACCGTTGACCTTGTGCCTATATCCCTTAACCCAAAACCTTTAACCTAAAACCCACTTTGTGCGCCAAAACTTTAGCGTAGTTGCGAAACTCAAAACTCAACACTCAACACTCAACACTCAAAACTCAACACTCAAAACTTAACACTTAACACTTACAAATGAAAAACCTGATCATCGCTAGTACATCAACGGTATACGGAGGTCGTTATTTGGAATATTTACTGGACACACTCGCCGAATTCTTCAGAGAAACGGAGGAAGTACTATTTATCCCCTTTGCCCGACCAGGCGGAATTTCTCATGATGATTACACCTCAAAAGTAGCCAAGGCCTTTTCAGAAATAAATAAAAAACTTATTGGCATTCATACTTTCGATGACCCAATCAAGGCAATTCGGGAAGCGAAGGGAGTTTTTACCGGAGGTGGCAATACTTTCGTATTGGTTTCACAATTGTACAAATACAATCTAATTGAAGTGCTGCGAAATGAGATTTTCAATGGCCTCCCCTACTTAGGGACGAGTGCCGGAAGCAATATTTGCGGGGTTAGTATGCAAACCACTAACGATATGCCCATTGTCTATCCTCCTTCTTTTAAAACGCTAGGCGTGGTACCATTCAATATCAACCCACATTATTTGGATCCGCAGCCGGGAAGCACCCACATGGGCGAAACCCGTGAAACACGTATCGCCGAATTCCATACCCAAAATACACTGCCGGTAGTTGGTCTAAGAGAAGGAAGTTGGCTGGAAGTAAATGGAGACCGTATTATGCTGAAGGGTCCTCACACTGCCCGTATTTTTCAACAAGGTTTAGATCCCTTTGAAACGGATCCCGAAAAACATGTTGCGTTCTAAACAATTCCTAAGATCGAATGTCTTTGATAAAATGATAGCCACGTGCGATGAAATTTTGATTGTTGTAAAATTTATGCGAAGGATAATTATCAACATAGGTGTTTAGCTCCACCCAATTGCAGTTTTTGGAACGAACATATTCATAAACAAAATCCATCATCTTGCCGCCAATGCCTTGACCACGATAGCTATCATCGATGATGACATGATCGATCTCGCAACTTTTACCCGCATAATGACGCGTTTGAAACCACATACCACAAATACCTATCAATTGATCTTCATCAAAGATCCCCAAACACTCATAGCTTTGTTGCGCCATTTCTAAGGCACGCTCTTTGAGGGTAGTCTCTGAAATTTTACCACCGTTAAGCCTGTGCAACAATGGAACGATCGAAAGGATATCTGAAGGATCAATAATGCGGAAACAGACATTCATAACTCGTAATTTAATTGTATTTTTCAGCAACCACTAAAGTAAGAAATGAACCGTAAAGAATTTATTAAAACTAGTATTATCATGGGAACCGCCCTTACGGTTATTCCGGCCTATGCAATGCACTCGCTTCAAGAAGAGTTCACGCGCGATATGTTAATTGGAAAGGGAAATCCGAACATCGTAGGTGATACTTATACCTCCAAAATGCACAAAGATGCCAAAGCGGCATTTATAGAAATGCAAAAGGCTGCAAAGGAGGAAAAAATAGAGATCGAAGTTGTTTCAGCCTACCGAAGTTTCCAGCGCCAAAAGGAGATTTTTGAAGGAAAATATAAGCGTTTTACGGGCCAGGGCTTATCCCCCAAAGAGGCCATCGAAAAAATTATTGCTTACTCCACCATCCCCGGAACATCCCGCCACCATTGGGGAACCGATATTGATATCATCGACCGCAATGCTCCGCGTCCAAAAAATGTGCTACAACCGCAACACTTTCACGGGCAGGGTCCGTTCTGTAAACTGAAAGAATGGCTGAACGATAATGCAAACTCTTTTGGTTTTTATGAAGTGTACACAGACGATCCGCATCGCAGCGGATTCGAATACGAACCCTGGCATTTTAGTTATGCTCCGGTGGCCATTCCCATGTTAGAAGCTTATAAGAAATTAGACCTAAAAGCGGTTTTTTCCGAAGAAAATATAGAAGGCAGCAAGCACTTCACCGATGATTTTATAACCCGATATCGAAAAGAGAACATTTTGGACATCAATCCAGATTTACTTGTGTAAATTGTAGGTCCACTAAAATAAAATTATCATGAGAGGAAGTTGGAAAATTAGAATCGCAATAGGAGTGATCATTGTGCTTTTCGCTTTTTTTCAAAAGTGCTCCCGAACTGAAACCAATCCGTATACCGGACGAGAACAGGCCATCGCTCTGGATCCTTCTCAAGAAATTGAATTGGGCTTTAACAGTGCTCCACAAATGGCCGCCCAGCATGGCGGATTGTATCAGGACGTCAATCATCAAAATAGAATTGATGCCATCGGAAATAAACTAGTTAGAAGTAGTGTTGCCGCGCAAAGTGACTACAAAAATGCCTTCGACTTTCACCTTCTGGCAGACCCACAGGCCATCAATGCTTTTGCCTTGCCGGGCGGACAGATTTTTATCACTTATGCCTTGTACTCACAGTTGGAAAATGACGATCAGATAGCGGGTGTGCTAGGGCACGAAATTGGCCATGTTTTGGGGCGTCACTCGAGTGAACGTATTGCCGAAAGTGATTTTTGGCAAACCATTTCACAAGGTGCTAACGTGGGAGCCAATGCAGGAGACCTGGTGGCAGGGATTGGCCAAAATACATTATTGACCAACGGGCGTGGCGACGAATTGGAAAGTGACGACTTGGGCATTAAATTTATGATTGATGCCGGTTACGACCCCTACGAGATGATCGATGTGATGGAAATTTTAAAGGCCGCCGGTGGTTCCAATCGGGTGCCGGAATTCCAAAGTACGCACCCCGATCCGGACAATCGTATTGAAAAAATTAGAGCTTCCATCAAGAAATATGGTAGATAACCTCAATCTTTTCACAAATCCCGTTTCCTATACCTATTTCTACCCCTCACTATTTTATATTTGCATATGCAAAAAAACGTCCTGCTTTTAATTCTTGATGGTTGGGGAATTACCCAAAATCCGGAGGTGTCTGCGATTGCTAAGGGACATACTCCCTTTGTAGATTCGCTGTACCACAAATATCCCAACGCCCAATTGCTCACCCATGGAATGAATGTTGGACTGCCGGAAGGCCAAATGGGAAATAGCGAAGTTGGACATATGAATTTGGGTGCCGGTCGCATTGTTTATCAGGATTTGGTGAAGATCAATCTCGCCATTGAAAATGACACTTTAAAAGACCAACCGGTACTTCAGGATGCCTTTCAGTATGCAAAAGATGCCAACAAGAAGGTTCATTTCCTTGGCTTGCTTTCTAATGGTGGGGTGCACTCTCATATAAACCATTTAAAAGGATTGCTCACTGCTGCAAACGATGCTCTGCTTGACGATGTCTTTGTGCATGCATTTACTGATGGCCGGGATGTGGATCCTAGATCGGGAGTAAGATTTGTGGAAGAGATTCAGGAGCACATGGCTGGGAGTACCGGAAAATTGGCTTCTGTTATTGGGCGTTATTTTGCCATGGACCGAGATAAACGTTGGGAGCGGATTAAAAAAGCTTATGACTTGTTGGTCTTCGGAAAAGGAAGTGCGACCACAAATGCGTCGGAGGCGATCTTACAAAGTTATGCTGAAGGCATTACCGATGAGTTCATCGAACCTATTGTGATGACCGAAAACGGGGAACCCGTTGCCACAATTTCGGAAGGGGATGTGATCATCTTTTTCAATTTTAGAACAGACCGGGGTCGGGAACTCACCGAAGTATTATCACAGAAGGATCATTCAGAATATGAAATGAAAAAAATGTCCCTTCATTACGTGACCTTGACCAACTACGACGACACGTACGAAGGCATTAAAGTGATCTACGACAAAGATAATTTACAACAAACCTTGGGCGAAGTATTGGCCCAAAATGGCAAAACTCAGATTCGTATTGCCGAAACTGAAAAATATCCGCACGTCACCTTCTTTTTCAATGGCGGCCGTGAGGAACCTTTTGAGGGAGAAAAACGGATCCTTTGCCCTTCTCCCAAAGTGGCAACCTATGACCTAAAACCTGAGATGAGTGCCTATGAAATTCGGGATAAGATCCTTCCGGAAATTGAAGCTCAAAGTGCCAATTTTATCTGCCTTAACTTTGCAAACCCGGATATGGTAGGACATACCGGAGATATGGAAGCTGCCATCAAGGCCTGTGAAGCGGTAGATAGCTGTACCAAAAGCATCGTGGAAGCGGCCTTAGAAAATGGGTATACCACCATAATAATTGCCGATCACGGTAACAGCGAGACCATGCGAAATCCAGACGGATCACCCAATACGGCGCATACCACCAATCCGGTGCCATTGATCCTGGTCGACTCAGATCTTAAGTTTATAAAAAGCGGTATCCTTAGCGACATTGCCCCCACAATTTTAGACTTGATGGGCGTACCACAACCGGAACTTATGACACAAAAATCATTGGTTCAATTATAACTTAAACTATGAAACACATCCTCATCCTCTTTGCCATATTCTCCATAATTGCTTGTAAATCGAAGAACGAAAAGGAGCCGGTCAACAACGAAGTCGTGAATGACTCCATCGAAATGGCGACGCCGAGTACTCCAACCGACTTCAATAAATTGGCCATTTCCGAAGAAGACGAAGAAATACTGCTGGGTAGGATTGATCGAAAAGGGTTGCAGCGGAGTCAGTTCAAACCTTGGTTTGACAGTATCTACCACGAATACAGCGTTGACACCGCCAATTTGGGTAAGATCAATCCTTTGCTGCCCAACGTAGATATTCAGATCTTTATGGGCACTTGGTGCGAAGACAGCCAACGTGAGATCCCGGCACTTTTCAAAGTATTGGACGCTTCTACCTTTAATTACGAGAATTTGGATCTGGTCGCTGTAAATCGTGAAAAACAGACCCCCCAGAAGTTCGAGAGCAACTATAATATTGAATACGTACCTACCATACTATTTATTTCAGATACTACCGAACTAGGCCGAATCGTGGAATATACTCAGGAAAGTCTCGAGAAGGATATGCTTACAATTCTTTCCGGTGAAGGCTACAAACATGCCTACGAGGATTGATATGATTAATTCTTTGTAATTTTGCGGTCAAATATATCCCCAAATGATTAATGAAACCTATACGATAGCCGTTGATTTTGACGGGACCATTGTTGAAGACAATTACCCCGGCATTGGCAAACCGCAACTTTTTGCTTTCGATACTTTGAAAAAATTGCAGGAGAAGGGACACCGACTCATCCTTTGGACCTACCGTCATGGAAGGGCTTTGGACGAAGCGGTTGCTTTTTGCAAGGAAAATGGAATCGTTTTTTATGCCGTGAACAAGAGTTTTCCTGAAGAAGAATTTGACAATAAATACAGTCGTAAAATCAACGCCGATCTGTTTATCGACGATCGCAATTTTGGTGGCATGGTAAGCTGGGGTGAGATCTATCAAAAGATCATTGGTGAAGAAACACCTCCCGCTCCATCAAAAAAACGTAAAAAAAGCTGGTTTGGCCGCTAAAATATGATCATAACCAAAACAAGAGAAGAAATAGAACTGATGCGAGAGAGTGCACTCGTCGTGTCGAGAACCCTGGGAATGCTTGCCAAAGAGGTGGCACCGGGTGTGACCACCAATCACCTAAACAAAATTGCTGAAGAATATATTCGGGATCAGGGCGCTGTGCCAGGTTTCCTGGGTCTGTATGGCTGTCCGTCGACACTGCTCACCAGTGTGAATGAGGCGGTGGTCCATGGTTTACCTACAGACAAACCTTTGGAAGAAGGAGATATTGTTGCCATTGATTGTGGTGCCATCAAAAACGAATTTTACGGCGATCACGCCTATACCTTCGAGGTAGGCGAAGTTGATGCCGAAACCAAAAAATTGCTTCAGGTAACCAAGGAGTCCTTATATATAGGTATTCGTGAATTGAAGGTGAACAATCGCGTAGGTGACGTAGGCTATGCCATTCAGACTTATTGCGAGTCGTTTGGATATGGCGTCGTGAGAGAACTGGTAGGTCATGGACTAGGTAAAAAACTACATGAGGACCCCGAAATGCCTAACTACGGGCGTCGTGGACGAGGCAAAAAATTTCTCGAAGGAATGACCGTGGCCATTGAACCCATGATCAATATGGGTACGCATCGCGTGACACAACTAAAGGACGGATGGACCATTGTGACCAAGGATGGGAAACCCAGTGCGCACTTTGAGCACAATGTGGCCATTGTTGATGGCAAGCCCGAACTGCTCTCCACTTTTGCGTACGTTTATGAGGCATTGGGTATTAGCAGTGACGAGGAGAAGGAATTCCGTCAAAAAGAACTAACACGCTAAGTTATAATTCACTTTTTGAATAAAATTTTTAAATATTTTCTGAACTTAATTCCGCGTCCTGACCTTATCCGGCTGAGCTATTGGATACGACCCTTAATCGCTCTCTTCTTACGCGGAAAGAAATACACAGACCCTATTGACGGCAAATCCTATCGGAAGTTTTTGCCCTATGGCTACGAAAAGATCCGCGAAAACGTACTCGCACCGGGAACTTTTTCCTTGGAGCGTCATCGATTATTCTGGTTGTACTTGAAAAACGAAACTTCATTTTTTACTTCTGAAAAGCTCAGAGTTTTACATTTTGCACCCGAACAGGCGTTCTTGAAACGATTCCGAAGATTAAAGCATATAGATTACACCACAACCGATCTCAATTCTCCCATCGCCGATGTGAAAGCCGATATCTGTGAGCTGCCGTTCGAAGACAACAGTTATGATTTCATTATTTGTAATCACGTTCTGGAGCACATCCCGGACGATTTCAAAGCCATGCGCGAATTATATCGGGTATTGGTTCCCGGAGGTACTGCGATAATTCAAGTACCCTATGATAGGCGACGCGAAGTTACTTTTGAAGACGACACCATTACAGACCGAAAGGAACGCGCCAGGATCTTCGGGCAATACGATCATGTTCGTATCTACGGTATGGACTATTTTCAAAAACTGAATGAAGCCGGATTTAACGCCGAAGGAGTGGACTACACGTCAAATCTTTCCGAAGAAGAAATAGAACGATACCGTCTTCCCAAAGGCGAATTGGTCCCGGTTTGCCGCAAATAAGTCTCGTTTTATAAAAACAGACATTCATTTCATAAAAGAGCTGTTAATCTTCTTGTAAAAGGGCCATTTCAGACCTATTTTAGAGGTGAGCTAAGAAACCATCATGTTCAGGAACCTTGTTTTTATACTGCTATTTTTGCCCGTTTTCGCTTGGGCACAAAGCCCGAGTGACTGCACCAACTCCATCCTGGTCTGTGGTAGTGTGAACTTTGGACTGGAACCGGACGGTGTAGGTTTTGACGAGTTCTCGCTGCCGGGCAATATAAGACCCAGCTGTTATGCCTTTAATCTGAATACGATCTGGTTGCGGTTTGAGTTCGAATCGGACGGAGAATTTGTATTCGACCTGATTCCTCTCAATGGAACGGATGACTACGACTTTGCCATCTTTGGCCCCAATGTCAACTGTGAAGAGCTTGGCGCACCTATTCGATGCTCGAGTACCAATCCCCAGGCCGCAGGCGTTCCTGCCAATACCGGACTTAATTTCGATGAGACCGATACTTCCGAAGGTCCCGGAGCGGACGGAAACGGCTACCTGAAATTCATCGATGTACTCGCCGGTGAGACTTATTATCTCTTGATCGATCGTCCACATGGTTCAGGGAAATTTGATATTTCATATACGGGTTCTGCCGAACTGCCAGAACAACCCATTGCCTTTGGTGTTCCTTCCATTTCAGAATGTGAACAAGATGACCCCGTTGATGAATCCATTCCGGTGGATCTCGACATTCTCATTCCGGATATCGCCATGGGACAGACCGATGTAAACGTCACTTTCCACGAAACCCTGAACGATGCAAATATAGGTGTGAATCCGCTTACAAGTCCGTATTACAACAGCGAAAATCCTCAGACAGTTTACTATCGTGTGGAGAAAACCACCACCCAATGTTTCGACATTAATGAACTCACGATCACCGTGGAACAGCCTTTCGAGGTTTCCCTTCCCACCGACTTGTTTGTTTGTGATAATTTAACCGAGTCCGTTCCATTGACAACCAACTCGGGGTATGAATACTATGAATGGAGTACCGGAGAAGAAGGTCCCGATTTGAACCAGATCGACATCACCCAAAGTGGAGATTACTGGGTGGTGGTGACGGATGCAACCGGTTGTAAAGTAAAAGCCGAAACTTTTGTCGAGGGTGGCGAAGCCGCAGTGATCTCAAACATTGTTGTGGAAGATTTCCTATACCTGCATAATTTTATTGTAGTGGAAGTGGAAGGCTCCAGTGAATATGAATACGCATTGGACAACGAGATCTATCAGGATGACAATCGGTTTACTCAGGTTTCCAGAGGATATCACACGGTGTACGTACGAGATAAACAGGGTTGTGGCGTCACTACCCAGGTTGTTTTGGTTCTAGATTACCCTCGATATTTCACACCCAACAATGACGGAATTCACGATACCTGGCAGATCATTGGCATTGATGAACTTCCTGCGACTCAAATAAAAATTTACGATCGTTTCGGAAAAATACTCAAAGAACTTTCTCCTCAATCTAATGGTTGGGACGGCATCTACAACGGAGCCGTGTTACCATCCAGCGACTATTGGTTCACGTTGTTTCTCGAAGATGGGAGACAGTACAGCGGACATCTTACCCTAAAGCGATAATACTACTCCAATATCAATTTTTGAAATCCCTCGGTGACAAATGTTTGTTGATCACCACTAGCATCTGCATAGGTAATATAGGCTTCAATTTCGGGAAGCGAAGCAACCAGATTGGTTGCATTTTTTAATCCCATAGCCATAAAAGCAGTAGCGTAGGCATCGGCCAAAACGCAACTGGGAGCGATCACGGTGGCACTGGTCACATCACTTTGTTCCGCCTTTCCGGTGTGCGGGTTAATGGTGTGCACGTATTTTTTACCGGTAGCCGAATCGATTCGAAATTTTCGATAATTCCCGGAAGCCGCCATGGCTTTGTTTTCAAGAGTAACCAAGGTAGCTGTGCTTCGGTTTTCCAGTTGGGAAGTGGTTGCCTCAACTCCCACGATCCAATTTTTATCCTTCGAAAGGTTTCTGCCCTTGGCAAGCAGTTCCCCTCCCAATTCGATGAGATAGTTGTCCACGCCATTTGCTTCCAAATAGGCACCAATGAGATCAATTCCGTAGCCTTTTGCGACCGCGTTAAAATCGAAGTAGATCTGCGGATGTTTTTTCTGAATCGTCCCATCTCCATTTAGTTGTACTTTTCGGAACCCAACATACTGCCGCAGTGAATCCAAAGTGAGGCTGTCGATTACTTCCAATGGTTTTTCATCTCCAAATCCGTAGGCATTCCGCAGTACTCCAATCGTAGGGTCAAAAAATCCTTTGGAGTTGGTATAGACCGTTTCGGATACGCGATAGACCTCCTTAAATATAGCGTCAACCACCACCGTACTATCTCCTTTATTGATCTTCGAAATATCACTGTTGGGCATATACGTACTCACCGATTTGTTAACCGCATGAACCACCGAATCGATCCCACGAATTGCATTAAAATCGGTTTTGGTAAAATACCTAATGGTAAAGGTCGTACCGAAGGCAGTACCCTGATAGATTTTCTCATCGGGACCGTTATCCTTGCATGAAAGGAGAGAAAGAAGTAATACTAAAAAAACTAGATTTCGCATGTTCGCTTTTATGTACCCAAAGCCATTAAAGAATTTCCTGAATCCCATTGTAGACCATAGTATAGTCTTCATTTTTGATCACAGGTTTCCCGTAATCACTTCCATGGCCCAATCCCACACCGGCATAATAGGTTTTCGCTTCAAATTTAGTCGCATGTTCTTTGATGGTTTGCATCAAAATGGGATCATAGGCGTTCGCATCTTGAGGATGTCGAATCGCCCTGACGATGACAAAATGAAGATCCTTATTCTTCAATGCAACAAACTGGGGATCTTTTTTCAATTTGGAGTTCACTCCTAGAAATTCATATCCCTGAGATTCGAGGTCCTTGCCCACAATATTCATTGCCAGATTGTGTAATTCCTGTTCGTTTAACGGATTGGCCATTTATTTAAATCGCATAAATTTTACTTCTTCAAAAGCGTAGGTAGGAATTTCCAGATAAGTGCCCAACTCTATTTTGTACCAAGGACTGATGGTGTTGTCGTTGGGGTTTTTTATGATATGAACACTTTGTGCTGGCGTATTTCCTTGCGCAAAAATAAACAATTTTTCACCGTCGGGGTTCGTGGCAATATCGGCAACCAGAATGACGTGACCCGGACTCCCGGGATAAATGAGCATATCTCCTACTTCAATTTTATCCACACGCGTCACTTTGGGCAACTCGTTGTAGAGTGACTGCGTTCCGGCATACATATAAATGAGATCGAGATATTTATAAAAATTTTCTTTGGTGGCATTCGCCGAAGTGGCCTTGTGAAAGCTTACGTTGCTGCCGTTAATTTTGGGTCGGTATCCTTCGGCATACTTTTTCCAGGAACAATAATGTCCCGAAGTAAATTGAAATCCAATTTCGTCCTTTCTATCCTGCTCCCAAAGATATTCGGCTCTCATTCTTATAAGTGCATCTGCACATTGTTGTAATCCATTCGAAGGAACCGGAAGGTCAAGAATCCCAACGTGCCCTGCCTGATATACATACGGATTCCCATCATAATTAATGATCTCCGAACCAAATTCTTGCAAGGGGTAATCTTGTATGTATTTCTGAAAAGAGCCTGCTTCGTGCACCGAACGTGTAAATCCTTCCGGCAGGGTGATCCGCTCCGAAACGGTACTCCCGGATTCATTAATATAGCTCGGCGTCACCACATAACTCAAGGCAGTATTTGTGATGGTTGATCCTTTTTTCGAATACAGAAAAAAACCAACCACTATGATTAACAGTAAGGCTACAAGTAATTTTTTCATATACTACACAACTCAGTTTCAGCGCTTTTATTTCAGAATAAAATCATAAAAAAGCCATCCCGTAGCAGACAGGATGGCTTGAATTATTAAACTAAATAAACTTTAACGTATTTTACTTCTTGAGTATTCGCTTGGTAGTCGAACCGTTGATAGTGTTGACCGTTATAAAATAAACCGCCGACTCCAAGTCCGAAATATCAATCGTATACCGCTCTTGTGAATTCACTGAAAAATCATTCAATAGTCTTCCTCGCACATCAAAGATCTCGATGTTCAAGATAGGCTCGAATGGTGAAATGATATTTAACACACCAGTAGTTGGATTGGGAAGTATAGACAACGATTCCAATTCATCATCGTTGGTTCCCAATACAACCTCACCCTCAAACTGAAGGATAAATCTATTGTGGAACGTTCCCTTTTCACTTGTGAAAGCATAGGCCTCTTGGCTTAGGTTGGTCACCGTGTTGGTGTAGTTGTCAATAAGGTATACTGTTGCTCCATCCAAGTTCTCTCCTTCGATGGTTGCAATAGAGATCTTATAGTCTAAAGTGGCATCCAATTGCGTTGAAAATCCTACGGGAACCTTAACTCCGGTTCCAAAGGCCTCTCTTGTCTGTATGCCTAGTTGCTCACTTCCATCTTCTAAATGCGTGTACAGAGAAACCACCGTTGCCAGTCTTCTACTGTCATATCCGGAGTCGATCCCTGCGGTGGCATTTTCGTTAAAAGCCAACAGGGTAGCTCCTCCCATTTCATATTGAGAGTTCTCCACACTGATCCATACACGATCCTTGTCGTTTTGTCCTCTTAGGGTATTGTTATTGGTGGTTCTTCGCATGGCATTGGTAAAGGTGGCTGTACCAGCGGCTGTGGCCTTGATACCAAATCCTTGTCCTGTGGAAATATATCCATTAGGACGTGTTGCAATCACCTCCGGGTTACCGGCTCCCACACCTCCTGAGAGGTTGTACATGGAGATATCTTCCATAGAGAAGTTCATAGAACCTGCTCCGGGAAGTCCGGTGCTGGGAGGGGTTAAATGTTCCCAGAAATATACCTCGTCCACCATGGAGTTGGCATTGATAAAGTCGTCTGCAAAAATAGCCGATGGATAGGGGTTGGCCAGTACATTCGGACTCGCATTCTTATCATCGGCTGCGGTAGGTCCGGGTGTGTTCTGAACCACCGTAAAGTTAATGTCTCCTGTATTCAAAGTTCCATCGTCATAGGTATAGTTAAATACGCCACCGGGCTGGCCGTAACCTGCCTGTGGGCGTACCAGATATCCTCTCGCTGCATCTACCGTCCCTGCACCTGCATAAGCAGACCAGAAGTCGTTGTTATCATCGGCGAAGTTCTCGGCACCCGGGAATTGAGCTTCCACATCGGGGTGAGGAACAAAATTGGATGTGTTGTGATCCAATACCAAAAAGGCAGCAGACCAAACACTTCCTCTTGTTTCTCCTGTCATGGGACTACCCAGGATCATAAAGTCACGGGAGGCCAAAGTTGGGGTAGTCTGTAATACGTTTATTGTTCCATTGTTGGTGGTAACGGCATTGTCGTCAATTTGAACCACACTGCCTTCATGCTCAACCACGAGTGTACCGTCCACAGTAATATTTCCATCTACGTTTAAGTAATCACCACCGGCAACCGTTAAAGTTCGACTGGCATCGATCTCGCATGAACAAGCATCAATACTACCAAAGGTACCCGTATTGTAATTCTGACTAATTTTCGCACTCGAACCCAAATTGGGTGTTCCGTTATCCCAAACACCGCCGCTAAAGGTTGTTGGCGTTCCTTCCACGGTAACTGTAGCCATACACGTGGATATTCCACCGTTGCCATCGTCCGCTGTAACGGTTACTGTGTTCGTTCCAACGTCAGTACAGGTAAACGCACTCTGACTCAATGATAAGGTCACCGAATTTCCACAATTATCCGCAAATGAATCGGGTTGTGGGGTAAATGAAATCGTGAATGCTCCCGAGGTCCAGTTTCCAAGGTTTGTGACCGGGTGGGTGATTCCATCCGTACCGTCGCTATTTTCCAATCCTAGGGTTCGGGAACCGCCATCGGATTGAATATCTATTAAATGGATCTCTACGACGTTAGTTCCTTCATATAAATGTGCTTGAGCCGAAATAGTTTCCGTAGCATTCCAATAAGGAACATTCAAATATTCGACTACCATTTTTCTGTTGGGAGCCGACCCGAAAACCTCATAGGTAATCGTACCACCCGCACTTGGGTCTAGGTCATCCCACACAACGGCAATCATGTTATTAGGTTCGGCTGCTGTGGGTAAGGTCGTTGGTGTTCTGGACACCGCACCGGTCATGGCATTTCCGGTAAAGGATATGAATCCGTTGGAAGCCACATATATTTCAGAAAAACTATTACTATAAAATTCAAAGTTGAAAGGCAATGGAATCGCAGATGAACCGTTATCATCTCCCAGATTCAAACTCGTCGCGCTCCCTGTAAAGGTTTCTAATGAATTACCATTTGCCGAATTCAATACGTAACCACCGGGGATAAAGTTGGCCACTACATCGGGCCAGGTGATACTTGCATTTCCTGCCCCGTCCAAAGTAACGGTAGCGTTTTGACAGGTCAAGGTAGGATCTCCACTTGACACTTCAATAGTATCATTATAATTTGAAGTTCCCCCTCCTGAGCAAGCATCGGAGACCGCATAGGTTACCGTTGCAGTTCCTACTCCAGCCATATTTGGATCGAAGGTGAATGTATTTCCATTTCCATCATCGGTCACTCCCACACCACTATAAATTCCTCCTGTTGGGGTTCCCCCTGAAAGTCCGGTTTGTACTCCTTCAGTAATACAAATAGCACCAATAGAGCTGGCAAAGCTTCCGGTTCCCGGAGGAAGATCAAAGGCTTCTGTTCCATCTGACTTGCTTGAAGACAAACCTTGATCCGCACTAAATCCTAATCCTCGGGCAGCAAAAGCTTCCCAGATCGTACAGGAATTTGCACCTCCATAGATGGCTTGATCGGCAGAAAGGATCGCATCTCGTCCATCAATAAACCCTGGACTACAGCCTTGCAGTTTAAGTCCTTCAATAACAAGTGCCAAGGCAACAACATTACCTGCATCACTTGAATTTCCATTAAAATTATAAATATCGGAGTCTACGCCATGATCGTCAATTAGTCTCCAGGTCATTTCCCACAGCATCATAGCCCAGACAGAACCCACACCATGGGGTGCAACTTCGGTCTTGATCGAGTCATAACTATAGGTATTATCATCGGTATCGTATGGTTGCGTTCTAATTCCGGGGCCTGTAATAGGTTCTCCCACTAACCAGGTTCCCATTCCTCGAGAATCGGTTCCCAAATCTCCAGATTCGATCGTCATGATCAATCCAAAGAAATCTGACCATCCCTCTCCCATCTGTTCCTGATTGTTCAAACAACTTGAGTTTCCGGCACCACCGGTTAATCTCGTTGAGATACCATGTCCGTATTCGTGCGCCACTACCCCATTATCAAAGTCGCCATCACGAGTATTACATACATACATCTGCATACGACCCCGTCCTCCGTCTGTAGGGGTTGAAAAGTTCGCATTACAAGTTCCCGATCCGTCCTGAGCTTCGGATCGAACCGAATCATTTCCTACTCCGCCATTTCCATAGTTATTCACTTGGAAATTTCCGGATGCTTCATCGAATCCGTATATATACATGAGGTCGTGAACAATATTGGTCCAATAAAATAGATTGGTCACCGCCGCATCGATACTACCGCCATTTAAAGTAACATTGGGGTTGAACGTATCGCTAAATGTTAAAGTGGGTCCACCAAAAGCACGTTCCGAATTTACACCCGATCCGGTACCCGATGTGGTACTCGTTCTGTCATCATAGGCATCGCAATTGTTTCCTATGGTATATTCACTTTCGGCGCCGGCAACACCGTTGGTATCATGCCATCCAAATGGAGAAGCGGTAGCGTTATCCGGGTTGGCAACGACCGTTCGTCCTCCATGTCCCGGAGATTCCAGTGGCATGGCAATTACGTTATAACTACCCACCGCTAACGAAGGCGCATTTTCTACGGTGTAGAATATTTTTTCTTCGGAATTGTCCGCGCCATGATCATGATCATGGTGCTCTTCAGAAATACATGAAACCGTAAAATTATCCTTATCAATGATGATCCCGGTACTGGCATCCACCCTAAAGTTCCACCAATCTGCCGAAGTTTTTTCTTCCACCGAAAGCTCCCACACCAAGATTGTTTCCATTCCCTTGCGATAGTAATACATCAACTTAGCGGGAATATCCGAAATCGAAATGTTTGCTTTGTTATAAAGTGCCTCCTGATTGGGAGTATTCTTTCTATTGATCTCTTGAAGATCGGAAATTGGATAACCCATTTGCTGAGCGACGCTATTGATAGCTTCAGAAGCACTAAGGCTGGCTGTATTTGATCGAACCGTGGCTTGAAGGTCGGTTACAAAATTATTCTGCACTTTAACCGTGTTTCCTTGAGCATCCTTATGAATACTGGATTCGGTTCCAAAAACTTCAATACCGTTGATCGCCTGACGCAAATACATGTGGTGAATACCACTGGTTCTACTCGTATGCTGAGCCGTTACTACGTACTCAGTCTTGGATCTTCCGGTAACAATAGCTTCCATTTGCTGTTGGGCTCCCAGCCTAACAACGGGAAGATTGGATTTTGGTTCAGGGGTTTTGGTTTCTTTCTGATTGACGCTGTTTGAAGTTTGTTGCGCCTTAATTTGAACATTGGTGAATACCATCAATGCCGACGCCAATATTATAGCGCGGGCTTTGATGGATAAAACGATTCGGGGGGAATTCATATCCATAATTTGGGGTTATTAATAATATTTCTAATAAATATGGCTATCTATTATGTTCCAAAAATAGCATTTTATCGATATTATGCAACATATTAACGTCTTTTTTATCCACATTTATGTCTATCCGTAAGAAAAAACCCACCTAAAACAGTGGGTTTTTGGGCAAAATTGGGTGATTTTTACCGCTTAATGACTCTCTTTGTGATATTTAGGCCATTTTGGGTGGTTACCTTCACAAAATATACGGAGGCCTCCAATGATGTTAGATCAAATAATGCGTTATTAACCGAATTGTAATTGAAATCGCCTACCTGACTTCCCTTAATGTCATAGACCTCAATACGGCTAATAGGTTCGATTGGTGATTGAACATACAGTTTTCCGGTCGTAGGATTCGGTGCCATGGAAATAGTATCCAATACATTCTCATCCAAGCCCAAAACGATTTCACCTTCAAATAAGAGTAAAAAACGATTGTGATAGGTCCCTTTAGTGCTAGAGAACACGTACGCACCCTCATCGGTAAGGTTGGTCATTGTATTGGTAAAGGTGTCTATCAAATAAACAGTAGCTCCATCCAGGTTTTCACCTTCGACAGTGGAGAGCGATATCTTATATTCCAGATTTGCATCCAACTGACTTGAAAATCCGATGGGGACCGTCATCCCACTCTCAAAAGCTTCGCGAGTTTGAATTCCCAGTTGTTGACTGCCGTCCGGTAAATGACTATACACCGAAACGACCGTAGCCAGTCTTCGGCTGTCATAACCACTATCCAATTGAGCCGTTGCATTTTCGTTAAAGGCGATTAACGTGGAACCACCCATGTCGTAATCACCATTTTCAATGTTGACCCATAATCGGTCCTTATCGTTTTGACCTCTCAGCGTATTGTTGTTATCATTGCGACGCATCGCATTGGTGAAGAGCGCCGTTCCGGCAGCTGTTGCTTTAATTCCAAATCCTTGCCCGGTAGAAATATATCCATTGGGTCGGGTCGCGATCACCTCAGGATTTCCGGCTCCCACTCCTCCGGATAGATTATACATTGAGATATCCTCCATGGAAAAATTCATCGAACCGGCACCCGGAAGTCCAGGACTAGGCGGTGTTAAATGTTCCCAGAAGAAAACCTCGTCTATCATAGAATTGGCATTTATAAAATCGTCCGCGAAAATTGAGGATGGATATGGATTTGCGAGAGCGTTCGGACTCGCATTCTTGTTATCTGCTGGTAGCGGCCCTGGTATATTATAGATAACATTGAATGTTATATCTCCCGTATTCAAGGTACCATCGTCATAAGTATAGTTAAAAATACCACCCGGCTGGCCATATCCCGCCTGAGGCCTCACCAAATATCCTTCTCCCGGGTCAATAGTCCCTGCAGGACCATAGATCTGCCAGAAATCATTGTTATCATCTGCGAAATTCTCAGCCCCTGGAAACTGTGCTTCCACGTCTGGGTGCGGCACAAAATTGAGGGTGTTGTGGTTGAGCACTAAAAATGCTGATCCCCAAACACTTCCTCTCGTTTCTCCGGTCATTGGGCTACCAAGGATCATAAAATCCCTGCTTGCCAGATTGGGAGTGGACTGCAGGACGTTGATCGTCCCGCTGTTCGTTACCGTTGGATTGGCATCTGTTTGCACCACACTTCCCTGATGTTCAACGGTGAGCGTGCCATCTACCACAATATTCCCACTGATTTGAACATAATCTCCCCCTCTCACGATCAATTGAGCTGAACCACTTACATTCAATGTACAGCCATCAATATTTCCATGCGAGTTTGTATCATATAAATCGTTTATGATGACGCTATTGTTAGCATTAGGTGGTGTTCCGCCCGTCCAATTTTCGCCATCCCATATCTTTGAACTTCCTGCACATGGAGCACTAAAGGCAGAAATAAGCCCAAAATAATAAGTTCCGTCAAGCCCTGTAAAATTGCCTGTAAAAGTAACATTCGATCCAAAGGCTCCCACCGTTAAAGCGGATGTTTCAGTTACGGACGAAGGAGTACCACGAGCGGCTACCAGATCCATACGATCTTCTCCTGTTATCGACTCCCAACCGGCCACTTCGGCTTCAGAAAAATAAAAAGTTATACTGGTATCCCCGGATCCGGTAGTATTTACGGGAGAAATATTAAAAGTTTTATCGGTTACATGATCCGGAAGTGTACTGCCATCATAAGATTGAGCACCGGTCCCTGCCCGTGAAACGAAAATGTCCACACAGTCGTAGTCAAATGAGTCGTTATTTGTGATATCGAGCATTACATTACCCGTGGCATCGTCTGCAGTATGAGCCGTCCCGGCTCCTCCAATTTGAATTTCATCTCGCGTCCCGGAATTCACCGCCGTTTGTACATCGACTGTCACGTCAGCGGTAACCGTGATATCATCCAACTGAAACACAAATGCATCTGACGAGACGACGTGAAATGCTATATAAATGTTCATTCCATCATAGGCGGAAAGGTCATGGATATATTCTGTCCAGACAATGGGCGCCTCCACATAAGGCCCCGGTGTAATAAAAGTGAAACTCCCCGGATTGGTATCGGTTGTAGAAATACCCACTCTGAACCGTTCGAGTCCAAAAGTATCGGTGAGTGATTTGGCCCAAAACCTTAATTCGGTATTGGCGCCATTTAAGGCAATTTGGGGAGTAAAAATATAATCGTCATTCAAAAATGGAGCGACCGATTCACTAAAGCAATAGTAGCCTTTACTACCCGCATGTGGATCCCAAACCGTGCCCGCCGCCGAAGGTGTTGTTTGGCTGGGATTGAATACAATAAAAGTTCCTGTATAGCCTTCATTCGGAAAATCGTAGGCGGACGAGCCATAAGTTTGATCTCCATCACCGTCCAACATGGTCCAGCCTCCTATGGGGCCTATGTCAAAGTCGTTGTACGCTTCGAAGTCTTCCGAAAACAACGTACTATTCTGAAAAGCAACCGGTACAATATCCGTACTACTAATGGTTAGTGTAAAAGTGTCTGCACCGGGATTAGCTACGGCATCTCCTCCATTCGCATTGACCGTAAAATCTACGATCACCGTTTCATCAATTTCTACCAATCCATCATGATAGATCCTCAGCACCATATTTTGAGGCGCAGTAGATCCTGTTGGAAAGGTGACAGTAGGAGTCACTAAATCAAAATCAAGGCCCGTGGAGGCAGTGCTTCCTCCGTTGATGACAAAGGTCACATCGGCATTTGCCGAAGGAGCAATTGGGATGGTAAGTGGTACGTTGATGTCTACAGAACAAAGATCGGCATCTTCGGTAGCAGCACCGCTGGAATTGGCGAAACTAATGGCAGGAATGGACAACTGAGCTATGTTAAAAACACCTACCACGCCTTTTCTTCCACCACTATTGTATTCATTTATAAACCAAAAGGTTTGATCATCATTGGGATCGATATCAATTTTACTATAATCTCCGTAACGGGTTCCGGGAATGTTTGCGTTCCCAGAAGCTATCAACTCTTCCATTACGGTCATGGACCCCAACGGATCCGTAGACAATCTTCCCGTATAATAGGAGCCAACTCTCACTGTGGTGGGTGTTGTAGGACCGGACATGGCGGTATACCCCATTCCAATATTCCCAAGATCGTCCATCATTAAACTGGCGTTCCATGCATGTTTTCCATCCGCGGCGTTGTAGGTACCCTGCTGATACAAGGACCAGGGCATACCATCACCGCTTTGACGAAACTCCTGCCATCGTACACCGGCCAATTCACCAGCACCTCCATCGGTATCAACAACAAAGTTGAATACTGCGGAATTGTGAGTTCCAAATCTTCGGAATTGTGCCTGATTCATAATCGTTGCTTGCAATGCATCAATAGAACTACCGCCACCGGGTTGAGCGAGATTCGAAAAGCTACCGGCATCAAAGACCGAAATAAAAGGCGTTGTATTAATTTGTTGCGGAGAGCCCGAAATAGTCGAATTACCAGGTGTCACCCAATCTACGTTAACCAACCACAATTTGATGTGGTCCTGCACCACGCCCCAGGCGTCATCCTGTAAATAAACGATGGGTAAATTTCCCGCAGCCGGCATATCGTCGTTGGTCACATTGAATGCCTGCGGAGAATAAAATCCGCTGGTGGTGATCCCAGGAAGTGGAAATCCTATAACCTGAGCCGTATTTCCCAAGAGCATTTGGTCTCTTTCCATGGCCCAAACTCGATTGGTCCCCGTGGTGTTTTCAGTTAAGTAATAACCATCACTCCAAACTGATAATTTTTGATAATCGGTAATTGCTGCAATTGTGTATACATTCCAACCCGCGGTTACCGGGTTTGGCCCATCCGAAACGGCGATCTCGGCACCGGCACCAACAAAAAGATAGCTTAACACCCAACGATCTGCTGCCTGATCGTAGGACACAGTAAGGTCACAACAACCACCCGATGAAAAGATATTTGTTACTGCCAATTGACCCGTAAGGTCATTCCCTGCCTTATCGTATATGATAAAACCCGTGTTAAAGACGGCCAAATAATGGTTGGGACCAACGGCCCCGGCTGGATCTGTAGGTTGAGAGCCGGACGCGTAGGCATCAAAAACCAAACTTGGAGCTCGTGAAGCCCTCGTTTGGGTCAAAGGATGCGGATTGGCTGCCAATATATCATCGCCCGTAGAGCCCATGCCCTCACAGGGTACATTTCGGAGTGATCTGGCGTCCTTTGCTTCTTTCACTTGATCTACATAAGGAATGAGATTTTGACGTGAAGCAAGCGGAGATTCGTATCGCACGGAACTTGTTTGCGTTATAACTACCGGTTCTACTCCTTTTACTTTTTCCTGTGCCTGAATTGCAATAGTAGAAAAAATACAAAGTATCGCGATTACGAATTGCCGGATCGGGGTGAGGTTTCTAAATGTGATCATCGTGTTCTTTTTTTGTCGGGGAAGTATGGAAACAATTTTTTTCTGAACTAATGGTTGCTTGATAAATTGTATGCAAACCCATCAAATCTGTGCGTGAGCTAATTAAATATAGCTATTTCGATCCTACTGATAAAATTTCAATCGTAAAATGTAGGTTAATTCCGATGAACGAAAAAAAACGTCGCCTAACCGCCTACATGGTTCAATTTGAGGCATGTAAATTGGAAGTTATTGGACGCAACAACTCATTTTTTTCATGTTTTTTTTCTGAATAAATCGCATAAAAAAACCGCCCGTTAAATCGGGCGGTTTTTACTATTCACAGCAATTGTTTTATTCTTTTGCAATTCGTTGGGTAAGCGTACCATCTTCTGTCGTGATCGTGACAAAGTAGATCGCCGATTTCAACACCGAAAGATCCAACTGCACCGAGTTCACATTCGAATGAGCGCTTTCGTTAACTACGCGTCCCTGAACATCATGAATGGTAATTTCAGAAATTGGGCTTGTAGGCGAGTATATGTTCAATTCACCGTCTGTTGGATTGGGGAACATAGAAATAGACTCCAACATGTTCTCGTTGGTTCCCAAAACAACATCACCCTCAAACTGAAGCATGAATCGGTTATGGAACGTTCCCTTTTCACTTGTGAAAGCATAGGCCTCCTGGCTTAGGTTGGTCACGGTGTTGGTGTAGTTGTCAATTAGGTATACTGTTGCTCCATCCAGGTTCTCTCCTTCGATGGTTGCAATAGAGATCTTATAGTCTAAGGTGGCATCCAATTGGGTTGAGAATCCTACAGGAACTTTAACTCCCGTTCCAAAGGCCTCTCTGGTTTGTATCCCAAGTTGCTCACTTCCATCTTCCAGATGTGTGTATAGTGAAACTACCGTTGCTAGTCTTCTGCTGTCATAACCCGAGTCGATCCCTGATGTGGCATTTTCATTAAAGGCCAACAGGGTAGCTCCTCCCATTTCATATTGAGAGTTCTCCACACTGATCCATATACGATCCTTGTTGTTTTGTCCTCTCAGCGTATTGTTATTGGTGGTTCTACGCATGGCATTGGTAAAGGTGGCAGTACCAGCGGCACTAGCCTTGATACCAAATCCTTGTCCGGTGGAGATATATCCATTGGGCCGGGTTGCGATCACCTCTGGGTTACCGGCTCCCACACCACCTGAAAGGTTGTACATGGAGATATCTTCCATGGAGAAGTTCATAGAACCTGCTCCGGGAAGTCCGGTGCTGGGAGGGGTTAAATGTTCCCAGAAATATACCTCGTCCACCATGGAGTTGGCATTGATAAAGTCGTCTGCAAAAATAGCCGATGGATAAGGATTGGCCAGTACATTCGGACTCGCATTCTTGTTATCTGCCGGAAGTGGTCCGGGGGTATTGTAGATGATGGGTCGGCTAACGTTTCCATTATTCAGCGTACCGTCGTCATACATATATGTGAACACGCCACCTGGTTGACCGAAACCAGCCTGAGGGCGTACTAAGTAGCCTTCACCTACGTTAATATTTCCGTTGTAAACATTCCAATAGTCGTTATTGTCATCGGCAAAGTTCTCCGCGCCCGGGAATTGAGCTTCCACATCGGGATGGGGAACAAAGTTTCCGGTAGTGGCATCCAGCACCAAAAAGGCATTGTTCCAAACGCTGGATCGCGTCTCTCCCGTCATTGGACTTCCCAAGATCATAAAATCACGAGAAGCGAGGTTGGGAGTTCTTTGGTGTACATTGATTGTTCCGTTGTTGGTAACCAGAGCGCTCGAATTAGTTTGCACAACACTTCCTTCGTGTTCTACGATAAGCGTACCGTCAATATTGATATCACCGGTGATATTCAGAAAGTCTCCCGCTCTAACCGTGACGGTTTGTCCTTCGGTAATGCGTAACGTACACGCATTGATATCACCACTAACTGCTGTGTCATAGTCGGAATAAATAATCGCAGCTTTCGTGGTTGACGGGCTGCCATTGTTCCAGCTACCTGAAGTATAGGTAGTATAACTTGGGCAAGTCGCAGCTTCAAACGTACCAGTAAACATTCCTCTACCAAAAGTTGAAACAAGGATAGTGCTGTCCGCAGTTCTATAGTCAAACGAAAGCACTTTCACATCGCTCATTCCATTTTGTGATTGAACCCAGGTTGGGTTGGTGCTGTTCCAATCGGAAGTCTTCCAAACACCTAATTCGGTACCAATGATCACTTCACTGGTATTTAATGGATTCTGAAGAATACACTTGACCGGCATATCGGGCAGATTTCCTTCTTTACTCACCCATGTTGGGGATCCTGCATTACCATTCGATGTGTAGTAAATACTTGTCACTCCATAGTTATGGAATGTGACCATAATTTCATTTTCTGAAGCTCCATAGCGAATATCCGAAACGGCACCTACTTGTCCGGGCATCGAAATGTCTGTCCAAGTTGGAGCTCCACTTGCATTGTTCAAACGAATGATCTTACCTAAGGCAGTTCCAATGAGTACTCTATCGCTTGTATAGGGTGATGCTGTAAAATAGGTAGGAACTGTATTTAGCATGGCATTCGATAAGGTAGTTTTACCCACACTAGGGCCGGCTGGGTTGATATTCCATCGGTAAATTCGATAGGTCGTTCCGCTAGTTCCGTTGGAGTACAAATTGTTGGTTGCACTATCCAATCCACATTGGTTTACAAAATCTCCATCATCGGTAGCATTTGGGAAGTTTCCTATGTAGGTACCGCCATAAGTAATATATCGATAATTGTTATATACATACGATGAGATCATATATTGACTGTCCTGGTCAATAAAGGCCCAACAACCGTCTCCGCCGGTTACTTCGGTGGAGGAACCAATCCCCGGAGGCGCTCCGTTGATCAATTGTGATCCGTTATCCTGGGCTCCTGCCAAAAGCTTATCTGTTGATGTTGGCTGATTGATGGCCGCTTTGTAAAATTGCGTCACGTTGTAGCCATTATTTCGTGCAGAGGTGGTAGTTCCTCCATTATTAGTGTAAAAAACTCCTCCGTCATTTCCGAATACCATTCGGGAAGTTGAGGACCCTGTCTGGGTCGCAAATGCGATCCCATGCTGGTCTGCATGCACCTCCTGATATCCGAATCCGCCGTACCAATGAGAGAACTGACTCCAGGACCCACCTGAGTTGGTAGATTTAAAAAGGTCAATACCTCCGGTATAGACAATAGCATCGTTCAAGGGGTCAACGCCAATCATAAGGTCGTAAAAACTTTGTCCACGCGTAAAATCGTTGGCTGAAATCCCGGTATCGGCATCGTTAGGTTGTGTGAGTGAAGTAGGAATTGTAGAAAAACCGTTGGTAGTTCGGTAAATTTTCACCGGATTTGTACCACTGGTCCTGTCCTCACATAAGGCGTAGATCTTGTTAGCCGATTGTTGTGAACAGGCCAATTCTACTCGACCGTTGTCTCCAAGGTTTCGTACAAACTGCCAGCCGGTTCCAGTATTTTTGAATACAACTCCTCCACCTTCGCCGGTTGAGTAACTGTATTTAGTTCCCATCCATAAGGTTCCGTCCGCACCTACTTCAAAATCATTGGGTGCGTAGAAATTCCCGGCAGAACTTTCGTATAAACTTCCTGTTAATCGAGAAAAATTAGTTCCATCGGTACTATGATACAATCCAATAGTATTATCTCCTAACCAATTCCATCCGGATCCGGCAGAACTGGATTCCACCTCTTCGGTATATGCCATGGCGTCTGCACCAAAGAATATCTCGGTCTGATTGGTATTGGGGTTGTTCCAGGCTACGATGTCTTGAACATAAGTTAATTTGTCTTCTGCTGTGGTTCCACCGCTGTAAATGTTGGTCCAGTTTTCACCACCGTCAATCGATTTATAAATACCGTTTCCATTTACGGCTCCCCAGGTATAAACTTCTCCTGTTCCAATGTACATAATATCTGTATCGTTGGGATCTACGGTGATACACATTACGGCCATATTGCTGGGTACTCCATTAACTCGCTGCCATTGGGAAGAACCGCTGGTGATATTATTATTTACCCATAAGCCACCACTAACACTACCCGCAAATACCTTGATGGTGCTACCGGGAGCAAACATCATGGTATGCGTACGTCCACCTACGTTATCGGGTCCCCGTTCCACCCAACTGTTGGATGGATCTCCGGGAGGCGCTTTTAAAGGAGAATCGCCTGATAGTTTTTTCTGAAGGTCATGTAGTTTCTCAACAGCTGGTCGCTTCAATACCGGGTCACTGGTATACAACCACTCTTGCTCATAGAATTTATTAGGTGGAATGCCTTTTGCCTTTCGTTCCTCCTTATTTAAGGCCATACTGGATCGAAAGGGATGTTCTTCCAGATAAGTGGAATATTCTTCGGCTAATTGTTCGGTATCGGACAATTTTATAGGGACTGTGGCCCTTTCCGAAGCACTTATAAAAATAATTGAAAATGCAGCGCTTAGGCCAACACCTAGCAGTGCATACACGAGGATGCTTTTAAGTTTCATAATTTGGGGCATTAGTAAACTTCTCAAAAATAGCATTTTATCGATAAAAAACAACTTTTAATCGATTAAATACATAAAAAAGTCTAATTTTTGAAGGAAAATACTTTTCAGAAACAAAAAAACGCCCCTAAAAAGGAGCGTTTTATAATGTTATTTGGAGGTTTTATTATCCTCCGAAATCGTCAAATCGAATGTTCTCATCCGGGATTCCGAAGTCCTCACCCATCTTTTGAACCGCCTGGTTCATCAAGGGAGGTCCACAGAAATAGAGCTCTATATCTTCCGGCTCGTCGTGATGATTCAAATAGTTGTCGATCACTACTTGGTGAATAAAGCCAACAAACCCGTCGCCTTCTTCATCATGAATGTCTTTTTTCACCTTCCAATTATCCTCTTCCATAGGTTCGGAAAGAGCCAAATAGAACTTGAAATTAGGAAATTCATCTTCCAATTCCTGAAAGTGATCCAAATAGAATAACTCCCGCTTGGAACGTCCCCCGTACCAATAAGTTACTTTTCGACCTGTTTTCAAGGTTTTGAATAGGTGATATAGGTGCGAACGCATAGGAGCCATTCCGGCACCACCACCAACGTACAGCATTTCTGCCTCTGAAGGATTGATAAAGAACTCGCCATAAGGTCCGGAGATCACTACTTTATCCCCTTCCTTGCAGTTAAATATATAGGAAGAAGCAATTCCCGGGTTTACTTGCATCCACTGGTTCTTGGCACGATCCCAGGGCGGAGTCGCAATACGAACGTTCAACATGATCTCACGTCCTTCTGCAGGATAGGAGGCCATGGAATAAGCGCGCTCCACTACTTCGGTGTTTTTCATCACCAACGGCCACAGACCGAATTTATCCCATTCGGTTTGGAATTTATCCGGTGAGTCGTGCTCTTCGGGATGCGCTGTGATATCCATTTCACTGAACGGCACCTCACAAGGTGGAATTTCTATCTGTATATACCCCCCGGCCTTATAATTCATATCCTCCGGGATCTCCACCACAAATTCTTTAATGAACGAGGCGACATTGTAATTTCGAACTACGGTCGCGTCCCATTTTTTAATTCCGAAGACCTCTTCAGGAATATGAATATTCATGTCTTGCTTTACCTTTACCTGGCACGACAAACGAGCTCCTTCTTTCAATTCTTTTCTACTGAAATGAGGTGTCTCCGTAGGAAGTGCTTCACCGCCACCTTCCAAAACATGACACTCACACTGAATGCAAGTACCTCCACCTCCACAAGCCGACGGCAGAAAGATCTTATTATTACCCAAAGTGGATAACAAAGTACCTCCTGAAGCTACTTCGATCACCTTCTCATCGTTGATCGTGATCTTTACCGGCCCCGAAGGGGATAGTTTCTCCTTGGCAAATAGCAATAAAGCCACCAGTGCCATGGTGAGTACCAGAAAGGCTCCCACTGTCAAAAGAATTGTTCCCCAAAGAGGGTCTAAAGCTAAAAACATAGTCTATTTTTTTATTTCTGAAACATCCAACTGAGCGGTTTCATTGTCTTTTGTAATTTTTTCAATTTCCTTCTCAACTTCCTGTTTCAGGGCAGTTGTGTTTTCTTCGGAAGGTGCCGGCTCATCTCCTCCGGTCAACATTCCTCCAAAACTCATAAAGCCAATCGCCATCAATCCGGTAATGATAAATGTGATCCCCAAACCACGTAAGGGTGGCGGGACATTGCTGTATCGTATCTTTTCACGAATGGCAGCTATGGCCACAATTGCCAGGAACCATCCAATTCCGCTACTAAAGCCGTAGTTAAGAGCCAATAGAGCTGTTTCGATCTCACGTGATTGCATAAATAAGGATCCACCTAAGATCGCACAGTTTACCGCGATCAAGGGAAGAAAGATCCCTAACGAATTATACAAGGCCGGCGAAAACTTCTCCACTACGATCTCTACCAGTTGTACCATGGTCGCAATGGTCGCGATAAAAAGGATAAACGATAAAAAGCTTAGATCGTATCCGTAGTAGGCGCTCATTTCGGGCGTATCCGAATTGCCATCTAACCAAGCCAAGGCACCCGGCTGTAGAATATAATGATCCAGAAACCAGTTCAATGGAACGGTTACGGTCAATACAAAAATTACAGCGGCTCCCAGTCCAACGGCAGTACTTACTTTTTTAGACACGGCCAGGTATGAGCACATTCCAAGGAAATAGGCAAATACCATATTATCTACAAAAATCGATTTAAAAAATAATTCTAAATGCTCCATTCTTTTAAGTTTTCAGTATTCAGTGCGCAGTGTTCAGTAGCGATTGCCAACTGATTACTGCTTACTGCCAACTAATTCTAATGTTCTTCAATTAATGCTTTGTTTCTACTTCTCTGTACCCAGATGATAATACCCACTACGATCAAGGCCATAGGAGGCAATACCATAAATCCGTTGTTCTCATAACCGATCGCTTCGGCGTAAAGGCCGGTCTTTTCAACCGAATCCCCCAATACTTTAAACCCAAACAAGGTTCCGGACCCTAATAACTCTCTGAAAAATCCAACAATAATAAGGATCACTCCGTATCCCAGCGCATTTCCTACGCCGTCCAGAAAGGATCTCCAGGGACCATTACCTAAGGCAAATGCCTCAAACCGTCCCATAATGATACAGTTGGTAATGATCAATCCAATGAATACAGATAGCTCCTTACTCAAGGAATAGGCAAAGGCTTTCAACACCTGATCCACAATGATCACCAATGTGGCCACCACAATAAGTTGCACAATAATTCTAATTTTTGATGGAATGATATTTCGCATCAGCGAGATCACCACGTTCCCAATTCCCAGTACGAAGATCACCGAAATGGCCATCACAATGGAGGGTTTTAATTGAGCGGTGATCGCTAATGCCGAACAGATCCCCAATACCTGAATGGTAATTGGATTGTCATCGGCTAAGGGGTCAAGGATGAGTTTGGCATCCTTCTTTGAAAGTAGTCCCATATTACTTGTTTAATGATTTAAAATAAGGCACATACATTTTGACGTCTTTTTTAAGCATTGCGCTCAGTCCGTCTCCGGTAATAGTTGCTCCTGCCAGAGCATCTACCTCTTGGTCTGTTTTATCTTCGTTCTTCGGGTCGTTGTTTCCTTTGGCCACGTCAATACTTCCGAAAGTTCCATTCTTTAAAAAGCTTTCTCCTTCAAAATCGTCCATAAAGAAACGCTGTTTGATTTCCGCTCCCAATCCCGGTGTTTCTCCCTTGTGGTCAAAGTAAACTCCTTGTATGGTCATAGTCTCATCCATAGCTACAAAGCCCCAGATGGCATCCCAAAGACCTTTCCCTCTTACAGGAACCACATAGACTTGCTCGCCATCGATCTGTCCTATAAACAAGGGAAGCCGTCGTTCGTAGTCCTCATCTTTGGCCTTATTGGCCTCTTTCTTGATATCGATGAGGTAGGCCTGGTCATTTTCAATTTCCTTGTCTCCCTGGATCACCAATTGCTTGGTGATATACTTACTAAACTCAGCCTCTACCTTATCGGTGGGGATAAATTCTACATCATTGGGACCCTCATTGTTATTCACACCCATGGCATACAGGATATTCTGCTGCTTTTCGAACCGCTCATTGGCCTTGATACGTGGCTTTAATCCACTTGCAAATCCGGCAAGAATGGATCCTACCACCACTACCATTGCAATGGAGAACAGGATGGTATAACTATTTTTATCGGTATTGATCGCCATAATTATGCAGTTTTAACTTTAAGACGTTTTGCTCTTCTTTTTATATTTCCTTGTAGCACATAGTGGTCGATGGTAGGTGCAAACACATTCATCAACAAAATGGCCAACATCACTCCTTCCGGGTAGGCCGGATTGAAGACTCGTATCATCACAGAGATAAATCCTATGAGGAAACCATAGATCCATTTTCCCTTGTTGGTTTGGGATGCGGTGACCGGATCGGTTGCCATATACACAATTCCAAAGGCCAATCCTCCAATAAGCAGGTGCTGCCAGAATTCGGTGTCCATTAAGCTGAAGAATTTACTGCTTTCTGAGATCCATTCGGCACTTACCACTCCGTTGAAAATGAGACCCATCGCCAATGCTCCTACTATAGAAGACAGCATGATACGCCAGCTTCCTATCTTAGTAAATACCAAAAATAAACCACCTAATAATATCAACATCGTTGAAGTCTCACCCACAGATCCCGGAATAAAGCCGTAGAACATATCCATCAATGAATAGGACACCTCCTGATTTTGCGCCAGACTACCTAAGATCGTTTCTCCCGAAATGGCATCCGGATTTCCGGCCAAGGTCGCCGCAACATCCCCATGAACCCATACCTTGTCTCCACTCATCCAAGTAGGATAGGCAAAGAACAGGAAGGCTCGAATGGTCAATGCAGGATTCAAAATATTCATTCCCGTTCCGCCAAATACTTCCTTTCCAATCACAACGCCAAAGATCACAGCAACGGTCAACATCCATAAGGGAATGTCAATGGGAACGATCAACGGCACCAACATTCCTGTTACCAGGTATCCTTCTTCTACTTCATGGCCTTTGATCACTGCAAAAATAAATTCTACACCCAGACCTACTCCATAGGAAATGAGCACCAGTGGCAGTACTTTCCAAGCTCCAATTGAAAAGTTACCCATGTTCCAAAACTCCGGACTAAAAAATCCAAGGGCCTGGCTCACTTCTCCTAGTTGCAACTGATTTTGATACCCGGCGTTAAAAATTCCGAAGATCAAACAAGGCAACAGTGCCATGATCACCGTATTCATAGTTCGCTTAAGGTCATCGACTGCGCGAACATGACTCCCCGAATGGGTTGTTTCGTTTGGTGAATACAAAAAGGTATGGAACGCATTAAATGCGGGCGCCATTTTCTTGCCTTTGTATTTTTCTTTTAGCTTATGTAAATTTTGCTTCAATCCCATAGCACTATCCTATTTCTTTATACATTAAGTCCAATCCTTCGCGTATAATTTGTTGGTGCGGTTGTTTGGAAACACAAATGAATTCGGTTAACGAAAAATCTTCCGGGGCCACTTCGTACATGCCCAAAGCTTCCATAGCATCGAGATCCTGTACCATGCAGGCCTTTAATATCTGCAAAGGATAGATGTCCAATGGGAATACTTTTTCGTAATTACCAGTGACCACAAAAGCACGGTGCTCTCCGTTGGTGTTCGTATCAAGGTCGTATTTTTTCTTCGGAAACATCCACGAAAACGTCAATGCTCTTGAAGGAGATATCTTGTTAAAAACAGGCTTGTTCCAGCCAAATAATTCGTAGTCATCACCCTCAGGGATCGCACTCACCGTAGTGGAGTAAAATCCTAAATGCCCCTTGGGTGAGATGGCAGTACCGGTGAGTACATCACCGCTAATGAGTCTGCTGTTGTCTTCAGATAAACCCGAATCATATACAAAGGTCGACACCTCGGCGCCGATCATCGTTTCGTAATATTTGGGTGCTTTAACCGATGAACCTACCAAAGCGATCACTCTGGAGGCATTAAATTTTCCAGTGGTCAACAATTCACCTATAATGACCAGGTCCTGAGCGCCAACCGTCCAAACGGTTTCTCCCTTGTTCACCGGGTCTATTTTAGCTATTTGGGTTCCCACGTTTCCAGCAGGATGCGGTCCGCTTATTTGATGAAGTGTAATATCTTTCAAACCATTAAAGGGTGATACCCCGGCACCAGCTACACAAACATGCACCTTGCCTTCGGTCAATTTACTCAAGGCCGTAACCGCAGCTTGTAATTGTTTTTCCTTACCCTTTAGCATAAAATCCAGATCACCACTCAAAGGTGCTGTGTTCACACCCGATATAAAGATCGATTTGGGAGTCCCCTCCGGATTTGCGATTACATCATAGGGGCGCTGCTTGATAAACGGCCAACATCCTGAAGCCAATAAATGAGCTTTAAGATCTTCGGGCTTCATGGAATCCGGATTTATAAGTCCGAAGTCTTTATAGCTATCCTGTTGATCTCCCTCGATGGTGATCTTCGTGATCACTCGCTTTGCACCTCTTTCAATTTCGGTAAGTGTTCCGCTCACCGGAGAGACAAAGCTCATTGCATCATTGGTTTTGGAGTAGAATATGCGCTCGCCAGCCTGGACTTTGGCGCCTTCTTTTAAAACCATTTTGGGGGTAATGAGATGAAAATCTTGAGGTCTAATGGCGAAGGTACGAGAGCGTGGTGCTTTGGAAAGAGTTTTATCTGCTTCGCCTTTCAATCGAATATTAAGACCTTTTCTAATCTTAATGTCTTTGGACATAGGATACTTGTGTTAAAGTTCTCTTTAATTCCCTACTGAAATTTTACTCAGATTTTGGGATTGCAAATTTAATAATTTAAAAGCGCATCCCACAATAAATGGAAATAATTTTCTTTAAAATAGAACGGTATCGTTTTCGTTCCAATTTTGGGCACAAAATTTGTTTATCTTTAACCGCTAAATTGAATATTGCATGTCATTTAAAGTACTGTTGTTACTAGTTACCCTTTGTTTCTTTTCCGTTTCTGAAGCGCAACTCCTCGAAAAAATTGAACCGTTCCATATCCGCACAGTTCAGTTTCGAGGTGGGACACAACAGAGCAAACTTCCTATCATAAATCTGGGAGAAACTTTGATACTTTCTTTCGATGACATTAACGGTGACGAGGAAGATTATTATTACAGAATCACTCATCATAACTTCGATTGGACCAAAAGCGATCTTTCCAAGGGTGAATTTCTGGATGGTTTCGATGATGTGCGTATCGAAACATATGAAAATTCCCTAAACTCACTTCAAATATATTCGCACTATACCTTGAGAATCCCTAACAGGGAAACACGTGCGCTGAAAAAAAGTGGAAATTATTTACTCAGTATGTACGACTACGATGGCAATCTGGTTTTTACCCGTAAATTCATGATCAAAGAGGATGTTGTGAACGTGGGAGTCGAAATTAAAAGAGCGAGAGACCTAAAATATATCGATTACAAACAAAGCGTTCACTTTACAATCAATTCACCTACTACCCTGTTGATCAATCCCAAGGAAAGTGTAAAAACTCTGGTGCTTCAAAACAGCAACTTGAAAACAGCGATCACCAATCTAAAGCCACAATACACGATGGGAAGTGAACTCATCTATCGCTACGATAAAGAATCTTCATTTTGGGGCGGAAACGAATTCCTCTTCTTCGATAGTAAGGAACTGCAAGGAACAAATAACAGTATTCGCCGTATCGAACTCACCGATATCTATGAACACTTTCTCTACACCCGCCTCTCCAGGGCAGATGTCCCCTACACCTACAACCCGGACATCAATGGAAATTTTGTAGTGCGTTCGTTCCGAGCCGAAAATCAGAATATTGAAGCCGAATATGTTCGAATGCATTTTAGACTTAACTATTATGAGGACATTGGCGATAAGGAGATCCATTTGTATGGCAATTTCAATAACTGGTGTATCGACGAAAGCACCTTTATGAAATATGATCAAGCCAGTGACAGCTACAAAAATACCCGACTCTTTAAGCAGGGATTTTACAATTACCGATATGTGCTGGTAGATCGTGACGGAAGTATTGATGAAACTGCTATTGGAGGAAGCTTTTGGCAAACTGAAAACGATTATACGGTACTTGTTTACTATCGAGGACCGGGAGAGCGCTTTGACCGAATTATTGGTTACGGCAAATCGAACTCCAGTGTAATTACCAACAATTAAATACCCCTTGGATGGACCTTTGTCTTTTGTGAAGTTTGTTTAACTTTACCCTATGTCCAACCAACTACCAGCAAAATCCAAAGGTCGAAAAGCGGCCAAATATCGCGCGGCCGAATGCCTTAATTGCGGCACTCCTTTAGAACTTAGTGACATGTATTGCTCTTACTGCGGGCAACTCAACACCACCAAAAGTCTTTCCTTAAAGGATTTTTTCGGCGAATTTATTGGAAGCATCATCACTTACGACTCCCGCTTTCGGCATACGCTTAAAGATCTGTTGTTTCGCCCCGGGGTGATCACCCGTAATTATGTGTACGGACAGCGGTTGAAATACGCCAATCCCTTTCGTTTTTTTCTTAGTGTTTCTATTATTTACTTTTTAATTCAGGGATTGATCTCCACTTTTTCAAATGCCAACGGCTTATTCAGTTCGGGGAACAATCCCAGCCAGGAATTGGAAATTCAGCGCGATGGCAATAATTTTAAATTGGTGCCTAAGGTAGGAGATTCCATTTCCTTGGACTCTATCCTGGAGGGAACTGGAATACAATTGGATTCCACCGCCCAAGTCGGGTTCGATAAAAATAAACACAAACTGGATTCCATCATTAATTCAAATTTGATAAAAAAGAAAAAGGACACTATGGTGGGTGGTGGTGAGTACTTTTCGGCAGAACATCTGGATACACTGGATTGGGCTGATCGAACTGTCAAAAGATTTACAATGTATTACAGCTTCTATAAAGCCACCGAAATTAAAGACCCAGTTCTGGCCTTGGACAGCTTAAAACATCCTCAGACCAACTTCAACCGTTGGGCCTATCAAAAAAATAAGGCATTTGAACAAATACAAGAGAATCCCAGCGATTTCATCAATTATCTCGTAGAAAAAACACCGTTCTTCGTCTTCTTTTTCACACCTTTCTTTGCGTTCTTCTTTTGGTTGATCTATTCGAAAAAGAAATATACCTATATGGAACACATGATCTTTATCTTCCATATTTTCAGTTTCGTCTTTTTGGCCATGTTGGTATGTCTTATTCCTGACACCCTAATAGGAAACGAGATTTTTGGCGGAATTCTGTTCATTCTTATTGGGCCATTTTATTTCTACAAGGCACTTCGAAATTTTTACAAGGAAAATCGTTTGATTACTATTGTAAAATTCATATTTTTAAACTTGGTATTTTTTGTGAGTGCCAACTTTGCCGCAATTATATTTTTCGCTGTAACGGCAGCGCTGTATTAAAATGGTACAACACGTAACAAAGGGGATTAAGGTTTCTGTTGAAACTGAATTTGAAGGTACTTTTTACAAAGATCATAAGAAACAGTATGCCTTTTCTTATATGGTACTGATTGAAAATCTAAGCGAAAATCAGGTACAACTCACTTCACGATATTGGTTGATCAAAGATGCGCTTAATAACTCGGAAGTTGTCGAAGGACCGGGGGTTATTGGGCAACAACCTATCATTAAACCCGGTGACAAGCACGAATATAACAGTGGTTGTATCTTAATTTCTCCCTTCGGAAGTATGCAGGGCCATTACAAAATGCTGGCCGGTGATGGGGAGATCAAAGTTGTGATACCGCTCTTCAGGCTGAACGCACCTTTTGCGATGAACTAAAAACCAAATAAGGTGCTACAATTTTCAATTTTATTTTTTTATCCTTCTGAATGACATGGCAAAAGCCGCAATGCGAATCGTAGGTAAACTTAAAAGGCCGATTCATTTTCAGTTCTTCGGAATAATATACCCCATCAAAATCATTTTCTCCATCCTCGTTGAATCGCTTGATCCTGAAATGATACTTTGGTAGTAAATCCTCTTCCTTCACCAACTGAAACCATGCGCTGCTCCCGATACCCTTAAGTTGCTGAACATCTTTCGGCAATTGTATTTTCTTGCTGGAACGCCCTAAACTTCGAGGTGATTCACAGTCTTCCGGGCTACCATTAGATTCGGTTGGTTTTCTACCAAAATAATTTACCAAATTTTCCTTGAAAGCAGAACCCTCAAACCGCTTGATAACACCTTCAAAAACCTCATACACTTCTCCCAAAGCCGCTTTTTCCACATTTCCTACTCCACTTGGCGTAAATTTCTTATTGAAGTTGAGTGCTTTAATGATTCGCTTTTCCGAGGTAGCAGTTAAAAGTGTGTCCGTCACAAAACGGGCGCAATTGCTTCCCGATTTCCCAAAAGCTCCATACGGAATACTGCCTCGGGATTGCAACTGTTGGATGTGCCTCTCCGCTTTTTCAAAATCGATAGCATCGCAAACCGAAGCCAATAGCCTACCCTGGCCTTGCGTCTTATCGGGATTGGCATCCAACCAGTACAAAAATTCATCCAAATTTTGAAGACTTCCGTCTTCATTAAAAACCGCATCAAAAGGAATTGTGAGTTCCACATCGGTATTGGCACCTCGTACCCTACCCAGACCTTTTGGGGTAACATAGCGGCCAAAATCAAAATAGCGTGCCTTGCCGGTTTTATTCTCAACAAGAATTTGTGCCGCATGGCCTGCCTTGATATAATCCCAGGTGCCTAGTCCTACCAGCGGCAGCAACTTACAGATCCATTCGTCACTCATGGTCACGAAGGTATCGGGGTAAGCCAAAACGATTATTTTTCCGTTATACTTCAAAAGGAGGTCATTGTAATTTCGTGTGATTGCAAATCTTCGTATTTAAAACAAATATCGTCATCATTTTTCACAAACTGACTAATACTTTTGGTCTTTACAAAACCACGATCCATAATTAGATTCGTTTCCCGATTACCATCTCCAGCAGATCGATGAAAAGTTAGTAGCTCCTCTTCCGAAGGACTCATATGATCAAAGAGAAAATTGGAGAACCATTCTTCCCGCTTTCTTTTTTCTTCGGAAGAATAAAGTAGCGAAGAAGACCAGATGTGCGGCGCCAGGGGTTTCTCCTCAAAATGTTTATGCTCTCCGTCCCAAACCCATTCCAACACTTCAAGTGATTTGCTCCAATCCACCATAACAACGGTAAAAGGTTCGATATCCAAAAGATCGATCTCATGCATGATCGCCACGGCATCGGGTTCGGTGAGTAATTGGGTTACAACAACCCCACGGCTCATTCGATACCTATCTTTTCGTGTATGAGCTTCAAAACCTCCATTGAGTAAACAAATCAACCTTTTTTGATCACTTGCCCCCATCCACGTGCCTCCGGCCACTTCGTCTTTGGGATACAACAGTTTGATTTTACCATTAGCATATACTCTTGGTGGAATCGTATTTCGGTTAGGAGCCTCATCCCTATTTGAGGTTAGGATGAAGTTAGAAATTGAGTTGGGTGTAAAGGTCACTGTACACATATTGAAACTATGTCTTTCTTTTGAATAGAAACTTACAAAAAAGTATCCACACCGTCATTTCATCTCCCCGAATTTGTTGCTGAATTCTGATAGTTTTCACTATTCTCCACCGACTAATTTTTTGTAACTTTGCAGCTTTAAATAATTAATTAAAATAAAAGATGGGAAAAGGATTTTTTGAAGTACCAATAGCTCTAAACGAACCTATTTTAGCATATGCTCCGGGTTCTCCCGAACGCGAAGAAGTATCAAATACATATAAGAAAATGTACAACAGCACCATCGATGTGCCCATGTACATTAATGGGAAAGATGTGAGCACCGGAGACACTTCAACCATGTCGCCTCCACACGATCATCAACATATTTTAGGAACCTATCACAAAGCGGAGAAAATCCACATTGAAAGTGCCATTGCCACCGCATTGGAAGCTAGAAAAAAATGGTCTCGAACTCCTTGGGAACAACGTGCTGCAATCTTCCTTCGTGCCGCCGAACTAATCGCCGGTCCCTATCGTGCAAAGATCAATGCTGCCACTATGCTAGCCCAGTCTAAAACTATTGGGCAGGCGGAAATAGATTCGGCTTGTGAGTTGATCGACTTCCTGCGATTCAACGTTCAGTTCATGACAGAGATCTATGCAGAACAGCCGGAATCCACATCGGGAGCATGGAATAGATTGGAGTACCGTCCATTGGAAGGATTTATCTATGCCATCACTCCGTTCAACTTTACGGCCATCGCCGGAAACCTGCCGGCTAGTGCCGCCTTATTGGGTAATGTAGTGGTGTGGAAGCCTAGTGATAGCCAGGTCTATTCAGCAAAAGTAATTCTCGACGTATTTAAAGAAGCGGGTGTACCTCCCGGTGTGATCAATATGGTCATGGGAGATCCGGTGATGATCACGGATACCGTACTTGCCAGCCCTAATTTTAGCGGCCTTCATTTTACAGGATCTACTAACGTCTTTAAAGGTATCTGGCAAAAGATTGGCAACAATATTCACAACTACAAAACCTACCCACGCATCGTTGGAGAAACGGGTGGAAAGGATTTTATAGTGGCCCATAAAACATCAGACCCAAAACAAGTAGCTACTGCGATCGCGCGCGGGGCTTTCGAATTTCAGGGTCAAAAATGTAGCGCCGCAAGTCGGTGCTATGTTTCTAAAAGTATTTGGAACGAGGTGGAGTCCCAGTTAAAAAGTGATATGGCCTCCTTTAAAATGGGTTCTCCCGAGGATATGAGCAATTTTATCACGGCTGTTATTCACGAAGGGTCCTTTGATAAATTGGCCGGCTTTATCGATCAGGCAAAAGAAGACTTAGACGCAGAGATCATTGCCGGCGGAGGATATGATAAAAGCAAAGGTTATTTTATTGAGCCTACCGTTATCAAAACCACGGATCCAAAATATACGACCATGTGCACCGAATTGTTTGGGCCGGTGGTTACCATTTATGTTTTTGAGGATGCTGATTGGGAAGATATGTTGCATCTGGTTGATGAGACCAGTGAATATGCACTTACAGGTGCCGTACTTTGTGAAGATCGTTATGATCTCGAAGTGGCTGTGCGCATTTTAGAAAATGCGGCTGGTAACTTCTACATCAACGATAAACCGACCGGGGCAGTGGTTGGGCAGCAGCCATTTGGTGGAGCCAGAGCCAGTGGAACCAATGACAAAGCAGGTAGTAAACTCAACTTGTACCGTTGGCTATCGCCACGAATGGTCAAAGAGACCTTTGTAACCCCAACGGATTATCGATATCCGTTCTTAGGGTAGAAAAGACAAGCATCAACGTACTAGTTGGTGCTTTTTTAACCTTTGTATTTTAAGGGCAGGTGAACGACGCTCTTAGTGGCGTAAAACTCTTCTTCAAAATAGTTAGACAAAGGGTGCACCGTAGCTTTGGAATATTTTGCCAACTCATTGGTAAGATCACCTCCTTTTAGATATAAGATTCCGTTTTTTAATTCGTGGTTGCTTTTCTTTGCAATTCGGCCTTTCACCCAATGCACAAAGGTTTCCATTTGGGCTACAGCACGACTCACGATAAAGTCGTATTGACCGGAAATGGTTTCGACGCGAGCGTTGGTCACTTTTACATTCTGAAGCTGAAGTCCTTGAGAAACTTCCTCTACCACTTTTATTTTTTTTCCGATACTATCGACCAAATGAAACTGAACTTCAGGGAACAAAATGGCAAGTGGAATCCCGGGAAAACCCCCACCGGTACCTACATCCAAGATACTCGATCCGGCCATAAAAGACTGTACTTTGGCTATTCCTAAAGAGTGCAGAACATGTCTAAGATACAATTCGTCGATATCCTTGCGAGAAACTACATTTATCTTAAGATTCCAATCCTTATACAAGGCTGAAAGCGCGTGAAATTGTTCGAGTTGTTGTTCAGAAAGGTTAGGAAAGTACTTTACTATAAGGTCCATGACGAGTTATCAACTGCAAAAGTAGGATATCTTTCACAAATTTTAAGAAAAGCAATCTCACTATTACACATAAGATACGTATTTTTGCTTTTTCCTTCTTAGGAACCCCACTTAAAAGAAAAGACAGTGAGTTCAACCCGTATCAAGTTTTCAAGAGTAGATTCTGCCAAGTTCTTTAGAACACTTAACAGTCGAGTCAATGGCTATTTTAAGGACAATAATATTTCCCGAAATGGAAATTGGAGACTACACCTTAAAACGGTCATAATGTTCTCCATGTATCTTACACCGTATTTCCTATTTCTTACGCTCAATTTTCCATGGTGGGCACAATTGATGCTTACCATCGTAATGGGAGTTGGAATGGCCGGAGTGGGAATGAACGTAATGCACGATGCCAATCACGGCGCTTACTCGAAGAAAAAATGGGTAAACAAGGTTTTGGGCGGTAGCATGTACATACTTGCCGGCAATGTTTACAACTGGCAAGTGCAACACAATGTGCTGCATCACACCTATACCAATATTCACGGTCATGACGAAGATCTGGATGCCGGGAGTCTCCTTCGTTTTTCCAAACATTCTAAATGGAATCGCCTGCATAAATTTCAACATTATTACAGCATATTCTTTTACGGATTGTTAACTATAAATTGGGTGATTTCTTCAGATTTTAAACAGACCAAACGCTATCTCGCCGAAAAATTGTCTTACGGAAAATTACCTACTCCCGTAAAACAGTGGAGCATTCTTATTGTTACCAAGCTTATTTACGCCAGTATCTGGATCCTGATCCCTATTTTATTCTTTGAAATTGCTTGGTGGAAGATATTGATTGGTTTCTTTATCATGCACTACGTTGCCGGTATTATTTTGAGTGTTGTGTTTCAATTAGCACATGTTGTGGAGGATGCCAGTATGGAGCTTCCGGATCCTTCGGGAACAATGAAAAATACCTGGGCGATCCATCAATTATTTACCACGGTAAATTTTTCGACCAAAAACAGAATTATGAATTGGTTTACCGGTGGATTAAATCACCAGGTGGAGCATCATATTTTTCCGAATATAAGTCACGTACATTACACCAAAATATCTGCCATTGTACGTAAAACAGCTCAGGAGTTCAACTTGCCTTATAACGAATATAAAACGACGCGAAAAGCGATCATCTCTCACTTTAAACATCTTAAACAAATGGGGGTGAAGCCCGCCCTGTCTGTGTAGTTTCTATGAATCCAAAACTTTCCAACCGTGTGAACAACATGGCGACTTCTGCCACCCTCGCCATGGCAGCCAAGGCCCGTGAATTAAAAGAACAAGGAAAAGATATTATAGGTTTGAGCTTGGGTGAGCCCGACTTTACCGTCCCTGAATTTGTCAAAGAAGCCGCGGTACAAGCGGTTAATGATGACTACCATTCGTATACACCCGTCGATGGATATGGCGATCTAAAACAAGCCATCATTTCAAAATTTAAGCGTGACAACGACCTGCACTACAACCCGGCACAAATTGTAGTTTCTACGGGAGCAAAACAGTCTTTGGCGAACCTAGCCCAGGTATTATTAAACGAAGGTGATGAAGTGTTGTTACCAGCCCCATTTTGGGTGAGCTACAGCGACATTAGTAAGGTAGCCGGCGGAGTTCCTGTAGAGATTCCCACGACCATCGACAGCAATTTTAAGGTAAGTCCGCAAGATCTAGAGGCAGCCATTACGCCCCGTACCAAAATGATGGTATACAGCTCTCCCTGCAACCCCAGCGGATCTGTTTATTCGAAAGAAGAACTCCGTGCTTTGGCAGATGTGCTTGTAAAATATCCGGATATTATTGTGGTTAGCGATGAGATCTATGAACATATTAATTATGTAGGCAAGCATGTTTCCATGGCGGCCTTTGATGATATGTATGATCGTACAGTTACGGTCAATGGAGTTTCCAAAGCTTTTTCGATGACCGGTTGGAGAATTGGGTATATGGGTGGCCCCGAGTACATCGCTCGCGCCTGCAACAAAATGCAGGGGCAGGTCACTAGTGGTGCCAATTGCATTGCCCAACGTGCCACCATAGCTGCCTTAGAAAATGATCCCGAACGTATTCAATACATGGTCGATGCCTTTAAAAAGCGACGTTCGTTAATTTTAGGACTCTTGGAGGAAATTCCAGGTGTTACTGCAAATGAACCCGACGGTGCCTTTTATGTATTTCCGGATGTTTCGTATTACTTCGGAAAGACACTTCGCGGGAAAACCATTCAAAATGCGGGCGAATTTGCGCTCTATCTTTTGGAAGAAGCGAATGTCGCCACGGTAACCGGAGAAGCCTTCGGAGATCCTCGCTGCATCCGAATCTCCTACGCAGCTTCCGAAGAAAATATCAAAGAAGCCATGCGTAGAATTAAAGAGGCGCTTCAAGGGTAGCTGCGCTAGGTGCTTCAGAATAAAATGAAAACCTTATTTTTAGGGTATTGAATCCAATACCTTTTGAAACGCTTATTTCTCATATTATTGATGGTTACCGCTGGGCTTTCGGCTCAGGATGAAGAGCGTACCTTTACCTTATATTTTGAACACGATGTGCACGAGTTGAGTCCACAACACCTGCAATTATTGGATAGTATCAAGGGCTTTTCAAATAAAGAGGACCTCGATGTGCATATCAAGGGATTTGCCAATAGTATTGGCACTCAGGGATACAATCTTAGTCTGTCGAGAAGACGGGCCAATGAAGTAAAGTCGCGACTTAGGGAATTTACCATTGTCTCTTCCGATGGGTATGGCGAACTCAATAGCATTGCCGCTAAAAACCGAAGAGTCGATATCCTCGTCCATTTAAAGATATACCATGTTCCCGAAGCGGGAGAGGTTATTGAACCGGCTCAAATCGAATCGATACCACAACCTACCATCGCAGGTCTTTTGGAACCCAAAAAAGGAGATCGTGTGGTCTTGGAAGGAATTATGTTCTATCCGGATCGTGATGTGATCATGGATGAAAGTAGAGCGGCATTGGATCAATTGGTAGATTTCTTAACCCGCAACCCCGATGTAAAATTTAAGTTGATCGGCCATATTTGTTGCGGTGATCCCATGAAACCGGGTAAAGACCTTAAAAACGTTCGAACCGGCAAAAACAATCTATCCGAGGCCAGAGCACGGGCCTTGCACAACTATCTGGCCAAGCAGGGCATTGAAACTCGTAGGATGCGGTATATCGGCATGGCATTTCAACGCTCCACGGGAAAAGGAGATCAATTTGACAGGAGGGTTGAGATCGAGATTACTTCCGTGGACTGACAAATAAAAATTATCTGTTTCGCCAAAAGAAGGGTGTAAACAGAATGAGCACGGTGAACAATTCGAGTCTTCCAATTAGCATAAGAAATGTAGCCCACCACTTGGCCCCAGTTGGTAGCCCGGCATAATTCTCCACAGGGCCCAGATCACCCAAAGCAGGACCAACATTTCCAAGGGATGAAGCCGCACCTCCCAAGGATGTTTCAAAATCGAGGCCCATGGCAGAAAACACCAAAACCCCCACAATAAAAGAAAGCATATAAAGGATAAAGAAGCCCAAAATATTAAACACAATGGGCTGAGGCACCGCTCGTTTGTTATATCGCACAGGAAGTATGGCTCTGGGATGCAGGGTTCGTTTAAATTCCAACAATCCATTTTTGATCATGATTATGTGCCGCACTATTTTTATTCCCCCGGCCGTGGATCCGGCAGAGCCGCCAAGGAACATGATTCCGAAGAAAAATATCGTTAGGAAAGGGGTCCAGGCGGTATAATCGGCAGATACGAATCCGGTAGTGGTAACTATAGCCAATACCTGGAATAATCCGTGCCGAATGGCACTTTCCAAATCTCCAAATACCATGGGATGACTTACGCTTGATGTAGCAGGATCTGCATTGAAATAAATGATCAGGATAGCGGCAATTGAAAGGCCTAATACAAACATCCAGTAGGCTTTAAATTCTTCATCTTTTAAGATCTTGGAGAATTTGGTTTTAAAGGCAAAATAGCTCAAAACAAAATTCGTTCCCGCCAAAAACATAAAGGCCATGATAATATATTGGATCATAGGTTGCCCGTTCCAATGCGCAATGCTGTCATTTTTTGTTGAAAAACCACCGGTGCTCAATGTGCTCAAAGAATGATTGATGGCGTCAAAAAAGCTCATCCCGGCTAACTTCAGCAAAAGCGTCTCAGCTACGGTATATCCAACGTAGATCAACCATAGTCGCTTGGCTGTGTTAGTAATTCGCGGGTGCAACTTGCTTGCACTTGGTCCGGGAGCCTCTGCAGCGAAGAGCTGCATCCCACCAATTCCGAGCAAGGGTAGAATGGCAATGGCCAACACAATAATTCCCATACCACCGATCCAATGAGTGATACTTCGCCAGAACAAGACACTTTCAGGTAAGCTTTCAATATCCGTTAATATGGTGGCACCTGTTGTAGTGTACCCACTCATAGTCTCAAAAAACGCATTTGCAAATCCCGGAATGGCCCCGGTAAACAAGTAGGGTAAGGTTCCCACTAATGACATGGAGATCCAACCAAAGGTAACGATCACGTAGCCATCTCTCTTGTCGAGTTCTTTTTTGTGTTTGCGGGTGAGCAACATCATAAGTCCTCCAATGGCCAGGGTGACCAAACCTGCCAAGACCATTTCTGTACCTACTTCATCTTTATACACTAAGCTAAAGATGGAGGCAATCCACATAAAACCACCATTAACCAGTAGCAATAGTCCCATGAGATGGAAGATGATCCTAAAATTTAGTCTGGAAATGGATCCCATTACACAAAGAGTTTCTCGACTTTTTTAATAGATTGAGGCAGGCTGCAAACAACGATGCGGTCGCCATCATGGATCTTAAAATTCCCCAATGCGATCATCCCTACCCCATCTCTAATAACTCCACCAATGATGGCAGATCGAGGGAAATCGATATCCCGAACAATCTTATTACATACTGCCGAAGTAGATGAAACAATAAATTCGAGCAACTCGGCATTCATATTATTTAAACGGGTCATCGCAACAATATCTCCCTTTCGAACATGCCGAAAAATATTGTTCGCCGCCAATAGCTTTTTATTGATTAGGGTATCGATCCCAATGGAGTGAGACAGTTGAAAATAGTCCATGTTTTCTACCAAAGCAATGGTCTTCTTAACTCCTTTCGACTTGGCCACCAGACATGACATGATATTGGTCTCGCTGTTTCCCGTCACCGAAATGAACGCATCCATGTCCTTGATAGATTCTTCTTGAAGCAGTTCAACGTTACGTCCGTCACCATTGATCACCAAACAATTGGGGATATCATCTGCGATCTCAAAGGCCTTCTCCTTGTTCTTTTCCACCAATTTGACACTAAATTTATTTCGGCACAGATCCGCAGCAGTCTTATAGCCTATCTTACTTCCTCCAAGGATCATGACACTTTTAATGTCTTCTTTCACTTTTCCGGTAAGTTTATGGATTTGGTCGACACCATCATCGATGGTCGTAAAATACACTTGATCCCCTTCTTTAAACACCGTATCTCCACGGGGAATGAGCGTATATTGTGTTCCAAACCGTTGAATGGCAATGGGAACATAATTGAGCTGAGGATTCTCCTCTCCCACCTCCTGCACTGTTTTTCCAATAAACGAAGCGGTACGGGCAAGGTGAAGTCCGATCATTTTAATCGCTCCTTCCTCAAATTCGAAACTATCGTTGAAACCACTTTGATTGAGTAGTAATTCAATTTCTGCAGATGCGAGATCTTCAGGGGAAATGAGTTCATCGATTCCAAATTTGGTAAAACCAACTTCGTCTTTATTTTCTAAGAATTCGGTATTGCTAATACGGGCGATCGTTCGTTTGGCACCTAATTGTTTCGCCAGAACGCATACCGTAATATTGGTGGTTTCTGAAGAAGTTACCGCGACAACCAGATCGGTACCGTTCACTTGAGCATCCTTCAAAACAGCAATGGAAGTGGCATCTCCACGCACCGCTCGGATGTCTAAATGTGAATCGGCATAATTGAGAGATTCCCTATTGTTATCAATAAGGGTAATATCTTGGGACTCGAAAGAGAGGAGTTTTGCTAAATGAAATCCTACTTCACCGGCACCGGCAATAATAATTTTCATATATCTAAGTAAGCTAAGTTGTGCAAAGGTACAAAATTGGATCAATGATCGATTATTTTGCACAGTAGATGTAACCTTTTATTAAGCACTAAAATAAATGCACTCAAGAGAATAGCGACTAAACTTCCAAACGCAACTGTAATTAATCTAAAAATAAGTAGCTTTGCAACCGCTTTTAGGCTATGGAAGAAAAAGTCACTCCTTATAAACACTCGGACGCCGGCAAAAAACAGCAGGTGGAGGAAATGTTTGATACCATCTCGGGAAATTATGATGGATTGAACAGGGTGATCTCGTTGGGGATTGATGTAAAATGGCGAAATAAAGTGCTCAAACTTGTAGCCAAAAAGAAACCACAAAGTTTTCTGGACATCGCCACGGGAACAGGAGATTTGGCTATTCAGTATGCAAAAAAATACAATGCGGAGAAGATCGTTGGCCTTGATCTTAGCGAAGGGATGTTGAGCGTAGCTAGAAAAAAAGTGGAACAGGCCGGGATCCAACAGAAAGTTACTTTTATAAAAGGCGACAGTGAAGCCTTGCCCTTTGAGGATAATAGATTTGAGGCGATCACCGTATCCTTTGGAATACGAAATTTTGAGAATTTGGAAAAGGGCCTTTCAGAAATAAAAAGAGTACTCGCACCCGGAGGGCAATTTATTATATTAGAAACGTCGGTTCCTACAAAATTTCCTTGGAAACAGGGCTATTATTTGTATACTAAAGGCATTCTTCCGGTCATTGGAAGACTATTTTCCAAGGACAAGGTAGCTTACAGATATTTGAGTGAGAGTGCATCAGTTTTTCCATTTGGGGAGAAACTCAACAATATTTTACGTAAAATTGGGTTTATAGGTGTGGAAAATAAACCCCAAACCTTTGGTGTAGCCACCATTTATATAGCTAGCAAATAATTATGAAGAAGCTATTTTTGATACTTGGTTTATTAGTTTTTGCGCAAAGCGCTCAAGCTCAGCTTTTTAGTAAGGAGCGTCTCGCCAATTTGGAAACATTTGATAATCGTTTTCTATCATGGGGTTACTTTTTGGGTTTTAATAGCTATGACTTTAAGATCGAGTATAACCGACAGGACACCGACCTAAACACCGACATATTGGTACAAACACAAGGTGGTTTCAACGTGGGCCTAATTGGTGATATGCGGGTAAATAGGTATATCAATCTTCGTATAGAACCCGGTCTTTATTTCACACAACGAACGCTTATGTTTCCTAATTTTGAAGAAGAGCGAGATGCCCTGCGACAGGTAAAATCCACCTATATCCATGTACCCTTGCTTGTCAAATTCTCTACCAAGCGGTTGAATAATATTAAGCCATTCATCGTTGCCGGAATCTCTCGCTCGCATAATTTAAGTGGGAACGAGACCAATCCCGAAGACAATAACGAAGGGCAATTTAGAATGACCAAAGGCACCAATTATGTGGAACTTGGGTTTGGTATCGATTTTTATCTCTTCTATTTCAAATTCACACCATCCATCCGCGGAGTGTTCGCTACAAGTGATGAATTGGTTCCCGATGACGACCCCAATAGTCCATGGACTTCCAATATTGGAAGCTTAAGTACGAGAGGATTTTTCGTCAACTTTACCTTTCAATAGACCGAAAAATTTTACTCTTAAGAATTTCTTCTGAATTCGCTTAGAAGGATGGCAGTGGCGGTAGCTACGTTCAAACTTTCGGCCGTTTCGGAGGTGCCAAAATGTGGAATCGTCAATTTGTGTTCGATGGCTGAAACTAACTCTGGTGAGATTCCGTTGGCTTCATTACCCATCACCAGAATAGCGTCTTTTGGGAGTGTCGATTGGTAAACGGATTTGCCATCCATCACGGCCGCAAAGACCGGTACGTTTGTTTTCTTTATGTATTCTGAAAGGTCCTCATATAGAATTGAAACTCGGGCGATAGAGCCCATGGTTGCCTGCACCACCTTAGGATTGTAACAGTCCACCGTATTCCAACCACAGATCAATTGCTTCACCCCAAACCAATCACACAGCCGAATGATGGTTCCCAAATTTCCCGGATCGCGCACAGCGTCGAGAGCCACGGAAAGTCCCGATTGTGTTGGAGTACTTTCCTTCGGAATATGAAATACAGCCAACATGGTATTGGGTGTTTTTAAGAAACTTATTTTTTGAAGTTCGATTAGGGTAACCGAGACTACTTCGTGTTCGATGGCTGTATCTAATTCCGAAGTAAAAATAGAATGTACCTCAAGCCCCGAACCCATGAGATCCTTAATGAGTTTTGGTCCCTCTGCCACGAAAAGTCCGGTTTTAATTCGGTACTTTTTATGCTGTAGGCTCGTTATTAATTTAATTTGGCTTTTGCTTATCAAAATTATCCTATTTTTGAATTTGAGAAACACGAACTCCTTGACTCAAACCCTCACAAAAATATCATTATTTTTAGGATTAGCTACGCTCCTCGTTTCTTGTAATGCCGTAAAACATTTAACAGATGATCAATTGCTTCTTACCAATAACACCATTATCGTTGATGGTAAGAAGGTAAAAGATAGTAGGCCCTATAGCTTGCTAACCCAATCTCCTAATGCCCGTATTCCCATAGTAGGCATTCCGCTGGGATTACACATTTACAATTTGGCAGAAGCCAATCCGGATTCTACGTATCAGGCGTGGCTAGAACGCAAACCGAATCGCAAAAGAGGTTTGGTCAATTTTCTATCGAAAAAGCAGGTCGATAAGTTGGGGCGAAGCAAGACCGGGTTTAACGACTGGTTAAAGCGCACTGGAAATCCTCCTGTGATCATCAACGATAAGCGTAGTGAGAAGTCCATTGATAATTTGAAACGTTATTACTTCACGCAAGGTTGGTTTAACGTAGAAGGCGATTATACAATTGCCAAAGATTCCACCAAAGAAAAACGAGGCTCGATCACCTATAACATAGCAAGGCACAAACCTTATTTTGTAGATTCCATCACCGAAAAAATTACTTCGCCTATCATTGATTCACTCTATCGTTTATCGAAAAAGAACACCTTCATTATAGAAGGAAAACAATACAGTGCCAGTGATTTTGAGAATGAGCGCTCCAGATTGACAATTCAATTACGAAATTCGGGGCTCTATTATTTCGATCAGGATTATATTGGTTTTGATGCTGACACCAATGATACCGGCCACAAGGCTATCATTGAATATATCATTCCGGAGCGGCGTGTTACCTCCGGAGATTCTACGATGACTGTACCCTTCCAGATTCATAAGATCAACGAGGTTCGAATCTTTACAGATTATACGTTCAATTCGCGAAACAAGGCAATCAAGGATTCGGTGAATTATGAGGGCTACCAAATCTATGCCTTTGAGGAGCTAAAATACCGGCCAAAAGCCATCACTGATGCCATTTCAATCGTGCCCGGTGATATTTTTAAGGATATCGACAAAACGCTTACTTATCGCCAATTGGGAGAACTCCGAAATTTTAAATATCCCAACATTAGTTATCAGGAAGATCCCAGGGATTCGACGGGAACAGGACTGATCTCTACTATTTTACTAACACCGAAGAAAAAATATACTTTGGATTTTGATTTTGATGCTTATACCTCCACCATTCAGCAGTTTGGGATTGGGTTTAGCACCTCCTATCTCATTAGGAATGTTTTTAAGGGGGCAGAGAATTTGGAGCTTTCGGTGAGTGGTAGTGTAGGGTCATCAAAGGATAATTCGGACGGAAGCAGCAACTTTTTCAATACTTCAGATGTGGGGGTAGATGCAAAATTGACCTTTCCTTCGATCCTATTTCCTTTGAATACCGATTCGTTTATTCCGAAGTACATGTCGCCTTTCACCACGATCAGCACAGGGATAAACGCGCAAAATAATATAGGTTTGGACCGTCAAAGTACGAATGGGATCTTTAGTTATCGATGGCGACCTAGTGCTATACGAACCAACGTTTTTGAGCTTATCAATTTACAATATGTTCGTAATTTGAATACTGGAAATTATTTCAATGTGTATCCTACATCCTATGGCCGTCTCAATGAAATTGCTGTGGAAACAGGTTATGACTTCACGGGAGAAGGGCAGACTTTAGGGATTGATGATGGAGAAGCCGACGCCTTTATTGAGTTAGTATTAAATTCGGATCCCAGCATCAACGTAACCCCGCTACTCATTGACGAAGTGAGCGGCATCAACCAGCGTAAAGAGCGCCTCACAGCAGACAATCTAATATTTGCGACCAACTTCACCTGGACTCGGGACAGTCGATCCAATATTTACGACAACACTTTTTCTCGCTTCCGATGGAAGGTTGAAACTGCTGGAAATCTATTGTCCGCATTATCATCGGCTGCAAATTTAACAACCAACGATGCTGGCCAGGCCAAGACATTTGGGGTCGTTTTTTCGCAGTATGTAAAGTTTGAAAGCGATTGGATCCAGCATTGGGAGTTGGGTGATAATTCCATATTTGCGGTGCGTGCTTTTGGTGGAATTGCCATCCCATTTGGAAATAGCACCACCATCCCATTCACCCGAAGTTACTTTGCAGGAGGTGCCAATGACAACAGAGGATGGCGTGCTTACGACCTGGGCCCGGGAAGCAGTGGTAGTATTCTCGATTTTAACGAAGCCAATTTCAAGCTCGCCTTTAATGCTGAATACCGTTACACCATTCTGGGTAGCTTTAAAGGCGCTTTTTTCGTTGATGCCGGTAATATTTGGAACGCATTGGATGAGGAAGATGATGAAGCCTTCCGATTTAGCGGTTTGAGTGACCTTTCTGAATTGGCCGTAGCATCCGGTTTTGGGCTTCGATATGATTTTGGGTTCTTTGTACTTCGATTCGATATTGGGTTTAAAACCTACGATCCCGCCCTACCGGAAGGAGCACGTTGGTTCAAGGATTACAATTTCAAAAATTCTGTGCTGAATATTGGTATCAACTATCCTTTTTAAACCATATAAAAATGCTATTTTTGTCCTTATATGGATCTAGCATTCACAAAACAACAAACAACTGAAATCCCTCACAACTAACAAAAATATACATGTCCCTTCACTGCATTAATAGGGACGACAAAATCCCACAACACCTATGAGTCATACTATTTCACCCGGAGTGATCACCGGAACAAAAGTTCAGGAAATACATCAATTGGCGAAAGAAAAGGGCTTTGCAATGCCCGCTGTCAACGTCATAGGCTCCTCCAGTGTAAACGCTGTTTTGGAAACGGCCGCTGAGCTGAATTCGCCTGTTATTATTCAATTTTCGAATGGCGGTGGTCAGTTTAACGCAGGAAAAGGCCTATCAAATGAAGACCAAAAAGCTGCCATAGCAGGTTGCGTGGCCGGTGCCAGACATATTCACGAAATGGCAAAGGCCTATGGTGCCACAGTGATCCTCCACACAGACCATTGTGCAAAAAAATTGCTTCCATGGATCGACGGATTGTTGGATGCTGGTGAAGTTCATTATAAAAATACCGGCAGTTCTTTATATAGTTCACATATGATCGATCTAAGTGAAGAACCCATCGAAGAAAATATTGAGATCTGTAAACGCTATTTGGAGCGTATGTCGAAAATGGACATGACCCTGGAAATTGAATTGGGGATTACCGGTGGGGAAGAAGACGGTGTGGACAATACCGATGTGGATAGTTCGAAACTGTACACCCAACCCGAAGAAGTTGCCTACGCCTATGAAGAGTTAAAAAAGGTGAGCGATCAATTTACGGTAGCGGCGGCCTTCGGAAATGTACATGGGGTATACAAGCCCGGTAATGTAAAATTGACACCAAAGATCCTAAAAAACTCTCAGGAATACATTCAGAATAAATACAATACAGGTTATAATCCGATCGACTTTGTTTTTCACGGCGGAAGTGGTTCCACGGTGGAGGAAATTAGAGAAGCCATTGGATATGGAGTGGTAAAAATGAATATTGATACCGATCTTCAATTCGCATTCTGTGAAGGAATTCGGGATTATATGACGGGAAATATCGATTACCTAAGAACTCAAATCGGTAATCCGGATGGGGACGATGTACCCAATAAAAAATTCTACGACCCCAGAAAATGGTTGCGTGAAGGTGAACTCACCTTTAAGAAAAGGTTGATCAAGGCCTTTGAAGACCTCAATAATGTAAATACTTTATAGACTAGACAAACTCCTCAACATGGCTTGGTTTAAAAGAACAAAAAAAGGAATTCAAACCGCAACCGAAGACAAGAAAGATGTCCCAAAAGGATTGTGGTACAAATCTCCCACGGGAAAGATCGTTGATGCCGAAGAACTTGAGAAGAATTTTTATGTAAGTCCGGAAGATGGTTATCACGTTCGGATAGGCAGTAAAGAGTACTTTGAGATTCTTTTTGATGATAATAAGTTTACGGAATTGGATAAGAATCTAACTTCCAAGGATCCCCTCAAATTTGTGGATAACAAAAAATATTCAGACCGATTGAAGGCGGCGCAGGAAAAGACGGGATTGAAAGATGCCGTACGAACTGCCGTTGGTAAGTCCATGGGAGAGAATTTGGTGGTGGCTTGTATGGATTTCAGTTTTATTGGTGGGTCCATGGGTAGTGTTGTGGGTGAAAAGATCGCTCGCGCCGCAGACCATGCGCTAAAAAAGAAGATCCCTTTCCTAATGATCTCCAAAAGTGGTGGGGCCCGAATGATGGAAGCGGCCTTATCATTGATGCAATTGGCAAAAACGAGTGCTAAGTTGGCTCAATTGGCCGAGGCTAAAATTCCTTATTTATCACTGTGTACCGATCCTACGACTGGGGGAACCACGGCTTCTTTTGCAATGCTGGGGGATATCAATATTAGTGAGCCGGGAGCTCTTATTGGCTTTGCCGGGCCGCGAGTTGTGAGAGAAACGATTGGGAAGGAACTACCGGAAGGATTCCAAACAGCGGAATTTGTATTGGATCATGGCTTTCTCGATTTTATCAGTCACCGAAAAGATTTGAAACGAAAAGTAAACTTGTATCTGGATCTCGTATTGAACCGACCGCTCAGGGAAAAAGAAGTTTCATAAAAAACGCCCGTTACAAATAACCATAAAGGCACCTATAACGGACGTTCACCATTCAAAAAACCAATCTAACTAACCATTTTCTTAATCCAGGATGATAATGATCTCCTGACCATTACCAGTGGTTAAGACAGCAATATTGTCACAAGTACCATCTCCAAAATCCAGTGTTCCGGTACCAAGATTTCGCGTAATTTCTATCACACCGCTCACAAAGTGAGGGCAAGTGGCTTCTCTTCTAAGCGCTTGAGTTATCAATGCACTATGAGTAAAACCTGTATTGAAATCGATGTCACGATCTCCCGTAATCAAAAACACATTGTCCATCCAAGTTCCGCTTCCAACACCTTCTACCCATTCGGCCACGCGCGTACCAGTAACCTGAGCTACCAATCCACTTGGGAATGAAATTTGAATCGCTTTATTAGCAGTTGATTGCGGATTACCGTTGGCGTTGTTACGCTCCCGGTAGATCGTTCCACCGCCGGCAACTCCCTTATTGTTATAGGTGAAATTGTCGAAGGTATATGTAATCGTTCGAGTTCCTGCGATCACAGGTCCGTAGGACAGGTTTAAAATACCTGAAACCACAGCACCATTGTGAAGCTCGCAACCAAAACCGAAGTCAAGAGAGATAAAAGTCACACCATTTTCAGAAGTAATGGTAATCGTAACACAGTCTGAAAAAAGACTGGCACTACGTCCGTCGTTTTCTTCATTTTCGGCATAGGCCATTTCGATAAGGCTAAAAACCTCGTCGGTGGCTTGATCGGCCTCTGCATTTTGTTTGGATTGTTCGGCAGTTAATTGTGCCGTATCATCATTTGTTGTAGTAACTTCCTCATCTTTACTACAAGATGTAAAAAGTACCATGAGCCCTAAGCAGGCCAGCATTCCTAATTTTACGCATTTTGTTTTCATAGTGTTTATATTTAAGAGTTAATGCTCCTATGACTATGAAAGATCAAAAAGGTTTAATATTATGTTAAAACAGGCAAGTACATTTCAGAAAAATCAAAAAAAAAGCCGCTAAAAAAGCGGCCTTAAGTACATATAAAGAAGGGGTTAGAGCAGAATGTCGTATTGCTGTCCATTTAAAGTAAGTACTGCGTTATTATCACAAGCACCGTTTCCATAATCCAGACTTCCCGTAAAACCTTCCTGAGTGACCTGGATCACTCCACTCACCAGGTAAAGGCAATTTAGTTTCCAAACCAAAGTTTCGGTTACCTCACCAGTTCTTTGAAATCCATTACTGAATGTAGTATTCCAGTTTCCGGTAATATGATACACATTATCCAACCAGGTACCGGATCCAAATCCTTCTACCCATTCGGAGATCCTTAATCCGTTCCGTGTAGCGGTAACGGGTGAATTTGGAAAAGTTACTGTGATTGTTTCGTTAACCGTTGACTGAGGGTTTCCATTCGAATTAGCCACTTCTCTTTGTATCTGGCCTCCACCTGAAACTCCATTACCATTGTAGGTATAATCCACAAAGTCGTAGTCGATCGTACGCACACCTTCTATAATTGCGGTAAACTCCAAGTTTATGATTCCAGAAACTATAGCTCCGTTATTCAGTTGACAGGATTCTCCAAAGTCAAGGATAATGGTACCTCCATTTCCGTTGGATTGAACGGTAATCGTAGTACAGGATGTGAATAGCGAGATTCCATTGGATCTGGTAGCACTTTCATCGATTCCGTTTTCCATGATGTTCATGGTTCCATCGACTGCAGCATCTGTTTTAGCCGCTAAAATGGCATTCTCAGCAGAAAAATTTGCTTGAGTAGGTTCGTCTTCATCTTTGTTACAACCTACCAAAAGCAGGCACAGGGTCAAGGTGGTTAGTAGGTAGTTGTTTTTTAGGGTCTTTTTCATTGTATTTCTGTTTACGTTATAGGTTTATGGTTGCAATAACGTAAAAACTAGGTAAATCAGTATATATTTCTTTCAATATTCAGGTTCAAGTGGCAGATTTACAACAATATTTCGTAATTTTGCACCCTGATTACCACGAAGGTAGTTATGTACATAAAAATCATTTAAATAATATTGGAATGTATTTAGACCCAAAAGAGAAAGAAAAGATTTTCAAAAAGCACGGCAAGTCTGCAAAAGACACTGGTACGGCCGAAGGGCAGATCGCTTTGTTCACATATCGAATCGATCATTTGACGAAACACCTTAAGGCCAATCACAAAGATTACAACACAGAGCGATCTTTGGTAAAACTGGTAGGTAAGCGTCGTTCTTTGTTAGATTACCTAATGAAGAAAGATATCATGAGATACCGTGCAATCGTAAAAGAATTAGGATTACGAAAGTAATATTTTATAAAGGGGCTTCTAGGAGTCCCTTTTGTTTTTTGCACGTTTGATCGTGTAAGTTTAATAACATTTTCAGGTTTTATTCTGAAATACATACTGAAAAAGCTACCCTTTAGTTTTTCATTGGTCAACCACAACAACACAACAACACTTAGTTCGAGAATCGGACTTTGACCAAATTAACGCTCATGCCTCCATTCATTGTGATTGGAAGAAGAGCAAATGAAAAACAAACAAATGATACCTAAAGTATTTAAAGAGGTGATAGACCTTGGTGACGGTAGAGAAATTTCTATTGAAACCGGAAAACTAGCAAAACAGGCGCACGGCTCGGTCGTGGTGCAATCTGGAAAATGCATGATGCTTTGTACCGTAGTTTCTAATTACGAGCAAAAAGATCTTGATTTCCTTCCCTTAACGGTGGACTACCGTGAAAAATTCGCAGCTTCTGGACGTTATCCGGGAGGTTTCTTTAAAAGAGAAGCCAGACCCAGTGATGGTGAAGTTTTGACCATGCGTTTGGTAGATCGCGTATTGCGACCATTATTCCCAAAAGATTACCATTCAGAAACGCAGGTGATGATTCAATTGATGTCTCACGACGAGGATGTAATGCCCGATGCGATGGCAGGATTGGCAGCTTCGGCGGCGATCCAGTTATCCGACTTCCCTTTCGAATGTGCTATTTCTGAAGCAAGAGTAGGTCGTGTAGATGGTAAATTTATTATTAACCCTACCCGATCTCAATTGCTGGAAAGTGATATTGATATGATGATTGGTGCTTCCGCAGATTCAGTGATGATGGTGGAAGGTGAGATGAAAGAGATCTCGGAAGAAGAAATGACCGAGGCCATTAAATTTGCACACGAACACATTAAAGAGCAGTGTGCTGCGCAAATGCGATTAGCAGAAGCTTTCGGAAGAAAGGAAGTTCGTGAGTATCCAAACGAGAGAGAAGATGAAGAACTGGAAAAAAAGGTGTACGATTTGGCTTATGACAAAGTATACGCTATCGCGAAAGCAGGTTCAGCAAAACATGAACGTAGCGCGGCTTTTTCAGAAATAAAAGAAGATATAAAGGCTTCCTATTCCGAAGAAGAACTAGAAGATATTGGAGACTTGATCTCAAAATATTACCGAAAAGCAGAAAAAGCTGCCATTCGTGACCTTACCTTAAACGAAGGATCAAGATTGGACGGTAGAAAAACGGATGAAATTCGTCCTATCTGGTGTGAGGTGGATTACCTACCCTCAACCCACGGTTCTTCTATCTTTACCAGAGGAGAGACTCAAGCGTTAGCGACCGTGACTTTGGGAACTTCCAGAGAAGCCAACAAAATTGACATGCCATCCTTTGAGGGTGAAGAAACATTCTACCTTCACTATAACTTCCCTCCTTTCTGTACCGGAGAGGCCCGACCTATCCGTGGAACGTCACGTAGAGAAGTTGGACATGGGAACCTGGCGCAACGTGCCTTGAAAGGAATGATCCCCGAGGATTGCCCTTATACCGTGCGTGTGGTTTCTGAAGTATTAGAATCGAATGGTTCCTCATCCATGGCTACCGTTTGTAGCGGAACCATGGCATTGATGGACGCTGGAGTTCAATTGGTAAAACCTGTTTCGGGGATTGCCATGGGATTGATCTCTGATGGAGACTCCGGAAAATATGCCGTATTGAGTGATATCCTTGGTGACGAGGATCACTTGGGAGATATGGACTTTAAAGTGACCGGAACGGCAGACGGAATTACTGCCTGCCAGATGGATATCAAGGTAAAAGGATTGAGCTATGAGATATTGGTGAATGCCTTGAATCAGGCACGTGATGGTCGTCTTCATATTTTGGATAAATTGACCGAAACGATCGCAACTCCTAATGAAGATGTGAAACCGCACGCTCCAAAGATGGTTACTGCTACGATCCCCGGAGAGTTCATTGGAGCCTTGATCGGACCTGGTGGAAAAGTGATCCAGGAACTTCAGAAAACGACCGGAACTACGATCGTGATCAATGAAGATCCGGACACCGAAGAAGGTATGGTAGAAATTTTGGGAACAGATCAGGCCGGTATCGATATGGTACTTGCGAAGATCGATTCCATTACGTTCAAACCGGAAGTTGGAAGTGTATATGAAGTAAAAGTGATCAAAATGTTAGATTTTGGTGCTGTGGTTGAATATATGGATGCCCCCGGAAACGAGGTGCTATTGCATGTTTCTGAATTGGACTGGAAACGCACTGAAAATGTGAGCGACGTGGTGAACATGGGCGATGTTTTTGATGTGAAATACTTTGGTGTCGATGCCAGAACCCGAAAGGATAAAGTATCGCGAAAAGCACTCTTACCCAAGCCCGAAGGTTATGTAGAACGTCCAAAGCGTGATGACAGAGGCGGCAATAGAGGAAGAGACAATCGCGGTAGAGACAACCGAAACAGAGATAGAAAAAGAGACTAATTTTTTATTCTGAAGAATATAGAGCCTCCTGGAAACAGGGGGCTTTTTTTGTGAAATTTTGTGAAGGAGCACGCAACTTTTGAAAATTCTAAAGACTATAGGGTAGAATAAAACCTCATAACTATGAAAAAAATACATTTTCATCTCTGTTTTGGCCTTATTGCCTTTGTCCTCTTCGCCTGCCAGGTAGAGCCCATCAACAAACCTCAAATCGATGTAAATCTGTTGGATGAAGAACTACTGGATCTGGTAAGTCGCATTCCAGAAACCGAAACGGAAACTTCTATCGACTGTATCGAATTTAATTATCCGGTCGCCCTTTTTGTGTTTGACGAGAACGAAGTCTTTATTGAAGGGGTATCCATAAGCGGGGATAGAGAATTTATTACCTTTTTAGAGCATCTACCTGAAAATCATCGCATAAGTCTAAATTATCCCATATCTGGCACCTTGACCAATGGTGAGATCGTCGAGATCACTACCAATGAAGAACTAAAAGAAGCGATCGATGCGTGTCGCGCCGAAGAACTTCGAGGGCGATGCAATCGTACTTTGACCAATTGTGTTTGGAAAATTGGCAGTGTCGAAGGTTTTCCCAACGGATATGAAGGGGCCTATTACAAACTTCGCTTTGATGGAAGCGTCCAATTTCACTTAAACAATGATGTGTATTTTGGAACTTGGGTTACACTTACCATTGGGTATGAAGTATTTTTGAACATCGACCTAAATGACGATCCCGAACTAGAGGATTTCTGGAATGTCAATTGGTTGGTCGATCTTCGATCGGACGCACGTATTCAACTAAGTGACGAGGGAACTCCAGTTCTGATGGAAAAAGACTGTAGCATCCCGTGTGTTGTGGAAGGTTACAGGGTTTGTGAATTTGAAGATGATCCCGGATTTGCCAACTTCGTATTGGAGGATTATACCCCCTGCATTCCAATTCCCTCCACGCATGATGTGGTCTCGGCTGTGAGTTATACGTTTTATGAAACTGAAGCAAACGCCGAATTAGGGATTGATCCAATATCATCAACGTCCTACATAAATCTTACAAATCCACAAACCCTTTATGCTAGAGTAGCCTACCGGGAATCGAACGAGCTGTTGAGTGTATTTGAGTTTCTTATCGAAGCCATCGTTTGTCCAAGTGGATAAGAGCACGTATTTTAAACACTCAAAATAGAACATTTGCAATTAGAAAACCTCATAAAAAAATGTATTAACAACGACCGAAAGGCACAAAGTGCGCTCTTCGAGAGGTATAAGGACACCCTGTACTTTCTGGCCTTAAAATACTCCAGAAATAAGGCAGAAGCGGAAGATACCTTACATGACGCGTTTTTGGTGATCTTTCAGAAAATAGGAACTTATAAGAATACAGGCTCTTTTGAAGGATGGATGAAGCGGATCACCATTTTTAAGGCGATCGATAAATACAAGTCTAAACAGCCCATAGCAATGGAATTAAATGATGACCTCATGGAAGATACCAGTTTGGAATACGAGTTGGCAGACTATCCCCTGGAAAACTTGATGCAATGTATCCAGGCGCTTCCGGATCGCTACCGACTTGTATTTAATCTGTATCAATTGGACGAATACTCGCATAAGGAAATAGCGGCTATGTTGGGTATTTCAGAAGGAACTTCAAAATCTAATTACCACAGGGCCAAACAACTTTTAAAGAAAAAGATCATGGAGACTCAAAACCAAACTAATCTAAAAATGAACCCTTATGGAATTTAATAAAGACATTGGTACTCGTATCAAGGATCGACTTAGTGATGCCGAAGTACCTTTAGATGGAGCTCTTTGGAACCGAATAGAAGGATCGTTGGAGGATCGTGATCGAAGGAGACGCAATTTGATGATTCTTTGGTTCACGGGTGGGGCTGTAGCGGTGTTGTTATTTATGTTACTTCTGAAGGATTCAGGACCTGCTGAATTGAATTCGGAACCCTCCATGGATAATGAGGATCTTATCATCACCAAAGTTGACAGCATATTGGAAAGTGGTGAATTTAATTCAGAAAAAACCATCACCTTCCAGCAGATCGAGTCGTACATGACGGACAGCCTCAATGTTCAAACGAAAAATGTGTTGGACGCGCCGAAGATAGATTCTAATGGTAAGGGTGAAAATTTGGATACCTCAACAAAATTGGGCGATGTAAATATACAGGATCTCTTTTCGCAGGAAAATTCTACCACTAAAACGGTGTATCATTATTACAACAGTGAAACGAAGGAAGTATTCGAAACTACAGATAAGAACATTATCGACAGTCTCATCGACCACGGAAACAAAGAAACTGATAGCGTTCAGGTCTATGAGACGCGATATCAAAACTTGAAAAAGAAAGACAGCATGGGTTAGTCGAAAGACCCCTTAAAAGAAACCTCCTTGAACCAGGGGGTTTTTTTATATCCGGTTTCTTGGAACGGTAATTGGGGCCCGGCATTCTTGTGTATTTATTATACAAATTAGGAGTTAAAAGTGGTTTTCAAGATCCCTGTGAAAATAGGATTTCCTACTGAATTTCTAAAAATTGGCAGGTGTAAATGTTAAATTTATAGCATACTCTTTTTCAGCAATATAGCAGTCTAAAAAGCCGAAAATCTTTCAATTTCCGACATTTTTTTATGTTAATAATTTCCTATTTATTTTCTTAAAATATGCTAAAAAATGTACTTCCATTGGTCCGAATACTACATTAGTTCTATGCGTAAACTAACCGGATTGACGTATGAAAAAAATTACCTAAACCAATGCTTATGAAAGATCTAAATGTAACCATCACGAGAAATAACGACCTTACGTATATGTCGGAGGTAGTGAATCAAAAACTCAGTAATTATAGTTTAAAGGCTTCCAGTGTTATCATTGCTAATCTTTATGAAAACCAATGGGATTTTGAGATACGGATCATTGCCACAGGATATGTATTAAGTGATTTTCAAATTTATATTTCGAATGAATTCTTAAAAATAGTTGGGGCAAAACAGAGTGGCAAAGAGCCAAGTTTGGACCTCATGGGCTATAAATTTAGTCTGCATAGCTTCACGCGCCACTTTAAATTACCGCCTAATATCGATTTGGATAAGATCAATACCAACTTTAAGCAGGGGATATTGATCATTAAGCTACCGAAGAAGGAATATTTAAATAAGAGAGATATTTCATAATACGTAAAATATGCCTCCCAATTCGGGAGGCTTTTTTACAATAGGCTAGCTGAGTGCTTCGAACTAAAACCGCTTACCCAGGGATATCCCCAAGCGAGGATAGACATCACTGATCACACTTTGGTTTACGAAATTTCTACCGCCTCCAAATACAAGCTCTGCCACCCAACCGCTCTTGGTTAGAAATTTTCCACCAACGGCCAATCCCGGTCCAAAGCCAATCGCATTCTGACCGGGATTGTTGTCATTTTCGTCCGAAAAGATGCCAGCATTAGCCTCAATGAAGAAACCAGCGGCTCTTTTTTTACCAAAGTACAATCGGTAATAAGGAACGGCGATAAAATCGAAGTCAATATTTTCATCGATTGAAAATGCCAAGGACAAGCCTACGGCTCCTCCCTCATCAATAATATATTCGTAGGTCATTTCAGGGAGGCCGGCAATGGCATATCCCACATTGATCTTGAACTCGTTATTTCCCTGAGTACCGCCTTGGGTCACTTCCTGTGAAATACCGAGCACTGAGCAAAACAAAATGATTATCAAAAGGTAGGCTTTCATAATTTCAAGTTTTTAATTAACACTACTAATATATTTGTATTTAATACTTAAAAATAATGGGTTTTCATAAAATATCGAAATATATTTTGTATTTTTTGCAAAATATTTAATTTTTGTTTATTCAAACTCGTATTATGCAAAAAGAATTTATCAGATCTATCAAGGTGTTGCTACCTGAAAACCGCTCGGTTATCGAGGAGGTGTCCGGCATACTAAACCTAAGTTATGATGCTGCCTACCGTAGGGTTAACTCAAAGACAGCCCTTTCTTTAGAGGAAGCCGTCTTGCTGGCTCGTCATTTTAAGATCTCCTTGAACAGGTTGTTCGAAGTAGGTGAACAGGGCACTTTATTGGCAGAGAAATCACCTGTCATAAGAGATGTTGGTGGTTTGGAAGACTACTTTAGAGTGTCCTTAGAAAGCATTAAACCTTTAATATCTCTGAAAAGTGCATCCATCACCTACTCTGCCAAAGACATCCCCATTTTTTATACGTTGTCCGATAGTTACATCACTAAATACAAGTGTTATGTCTGGCTCAAGTTCCTAAATGAGGATGGGTCTATGGCGAAGGTGTCTTTCGAGGATTTCCTAAAGACTGTGCCTGCTAGTCTCATTAGAGCGGCAAATGACGTGGCTCAGGCTTATCAAAATATAAATATCATCGAATTTTGGAATGATAATACCATAAATGGTAGCTTGCAACAACTATTCTATTATTTTGAATCGAACCTGCTTTCCAAGGAAATGGCGCTACTCATATGCCAAGACATTAAAAACATCATTTCTCACGTGGAACAGCAAACCATTGATCAAACCATCATTAATTCTAAAAATGAATCCAGTTATCAGTTATACAAAAGTGACCTATTGACTATGAGTAACACGGTTTTGGTAAAGGCCAGAGGACAGAAAATGTTCTTAACTCCGTTTACCGTCCTGTCATATTTTAAGATCCAGCATCAGGAAACCTGCGAACAAATGAATAGATTCTTTGAAAAACAGATGAAAAATTCGAAGCTATTGGTCAACGCAGGTGAGAAGGATCGCGCTCAATTCTTCAATAAAATGCATCAAAAAGTAGATGCCGTGATCAACCGGTTAAACATCGACCAAGATCTTATTTTCTTCTGAAAAATAGGCTATTAGACTCTATTTTACCGATTCGATTTACTGAAAAAACACTCCAAAATTAGTTTTTTTAAGAAAAAATTGTATTTTGGCTTTTTGAAGGTAAATTCCTACTAATGGTAATTTAACGAAGAGCCCCCATGAATACAGTTATTAATCGCTTTTTCTCGAAAAGTGAACCTACATCCGTTACAACAACTAACGTCGAGGACCAAAAACGATCCTTGATCGACTTTTTGGCTACCCAGGGTACGAAATCTGGGCAATTCAAAGAGTTATGTAAGAACGCGAAAGCGTTTGTTTATCCCGACAACGATTTTGTAGCCCAGCTTCATCTTGTGCAATTTTACCTAAAATTTGAAAAGCACCTTATCCTTAAGGATCCCCGTTTTTTAGGAACAGCCGAAAAACTTAGAAAGCTTATCTCCAGCAAGTTCCCGGAATTAACTGCAAAAAAGGCATTTCTACCCTTGTATGTCAAGGATAGGGATCTGGACATTATTATAACACGAAATTACCTCAAGTTTATCATTTATACTTTTGAAGAGAAAAATCGATCGGAAAAACTAGCATCCCGATGGATGGGAGTTCTGGACTACAGGTTGGTATATCGACCTAATATGGAATTGGTCGAACAGATCAATTTTCTTAGAAAACTTAGAGAAAGTGCTCAAGAACAATATGAAGAACTTGTTGAGAGTCTTGGCAACGAATGGGCAGATCCCATTATAAAAAAATGTTACAAAGAGTATCGATCTTTCTATCAAGGGGAAAAATCGTTAAAATGTATTGACGAATTGCTTCCGGAAGGATTAGAACGAGTATCATCCATCCCGAAAGAACTCAAGCCTCCAGTCCAAAAGTTAAATGGTGGCTCCAACACCAAACATACCTCCGTAATCGATAGTAAATCGATCTTTGAAAATATTCTCGATGCATTTGTACTCCTGGACAAAGGAGCCCAAATTCTCGATTTCAATAGCAATGCACTACAGATCCTTGGATGCACGAAAGCCGATATAAAACAACAATCCTTGCTTGAATATCTTCCAAAGGATTTAGCAACACAGTTGAAGCATGACCTCGAAAAAACAGATATTTCCATTCCTAACGTAGTGATTGGAAAGAGGCATGAAACAGTGTTGTCCAATAAAGGAAAGATTATTGGTGATTTTGAAATAACTGTTACCAATAATTATACAGACCAAGATACTTACAGTATTTTTCTGAAGGATATTACCCATAAAAAAGACGAAATTAAATCCATTGAAGAGAGTAAGGTCAATGCCGAGCGTATGGCGAAAGCCAAAACGACCTTTCTTTCAAATATGAGTCATGAAATTCGTACTCCGCTAAATGTGATTCTTGGACTTTCCGAGATCATCAAAAAGCGAAAGGATATGGATGAGGCCCTTTTAAAAAAGAACCTGGAAGGTATTGATTTTTCGGCTAAAAGTTTGTTGTCTATTGTCAATGACATTCTGGATTTTTCAAAAATTGAGGCCGGTAAACTTACGACCCAGGCAATCGACTTTAACCTTCGAAAGGTGGTAACAAGTCTTTCCAACGGTTTTGAGATCAAAGCCAAGGAAAAAGGGCTACAATTAACCACTCACATCGATACTTCGATCCCAGAAGTGATTGTTGGGGATCAATACCGGATCAATCAGATTTTAACCAACCTAATAGCGAATGCCATAAAGTTTACAAACTCCGGCGGGATTACTATTACCGTGGGGCTTGAAACTGAGAATACGGATGAAGTTGGACTTCACTTTAAAGTAGAAGACACCGGAATTGGTATCCCAAAAGATGATCTTGGTAGAATATTTAGCAGTTTTTATCAGGTAGAAAGTCCGGAAAGTTCAAAAGTAACAGGAACCGGATTAGGTCTCGCGATCACCAAAGAATTGGTGCAACTTCAGGGAGGTGTCCTTGAAGCGTCGAGTGTAGTAGGCAAAGGATCGGTGTTCGAATTTACACTTCCTCTAAAAAGAAGCAAACTGAACCAAATTGGAAGTGCCGATAAACAGACAGAGCGAAATGATAAGAACCTGGAAGGTCTCAAAGTCCTCGTAGCCGAAGACAACCAAATGAATCAATTCTATATCAAGCAGCTATTAAACAACCTGAACGTAGAAGTGGATATCGCTGAAAATGGGAAAGAAGCCGTGGATGTGTATAATGAGTCAAAAGATGCCTACGACCTTATTTTAATGGATATGCATATGCCAATTATGAATGGAGTTGAGGCTATTAAATTGATTCGCGAGTCGAATAAAGATGCTATTAAAAAAGTACCCATTGTAGCTTGTTCTGCGGATGTATTCCCGGAGGCGCGGAAAAATGCAATTAAAGTGGGGATCGACTTTTACTTGACCAAACCCATAGATGAAGAGGCAGTAAAAGAGGTGCTTTTCTGGCTAATATCCGATGACGATGCCGAACCCAATATTCCACAAAAGAAAGCAACATCGGATCAAAAAAGCACCAATATTGATATCAACCAATTGCAGGAGACCTTTGACCATGATGAAGAGTTTATCATTTCCCTCTTAGAAGTCTTTATTAAAGAAACTCCGGACGATTACAAAAGTATGCGAAAGTGTATTGACAGGGAGTTCTATGCTCGTGCCAGTTCTTTGGCTCACAAAATGAAGTCCAGCTTTATGAATTTAGGAATGACGGCGCATGGTCATCATTTGCAGCAAATTGAAAGTAATCTTATCAAAAGAGGTGGGCAGGATGAAGCGAAAAAACACCTAGGACTTTTCGATTCTCTCTATACCAAAGCACTTATTGAGGCCACAATTCTTTCTATTGAATTGAAACAAAACTAATAGTTGAGCTATACCCCGCATTAGCAATTGAAGCGGCATCCCCTGAAGTAGCCATGAAGTAGAGCGAAGCTCACTTCACGACTACTACAGGGATATAGCGGAAAGTGCGGTCCTCCGAACCACCTGGAACAGGTGTGCAGGGGGAAATGCCCAAAGCAAAAAATAATCATTCAAAAAAGGACCGTAAGTCTATGAAATACGGTCGTTTATCGAAAGGTGATGATAAATTCTGAAGAAAATACAGCAACTATTGTAACATTTTGAGTGAATCGTGCGTATAACTAGGTACGAAGTAAAATTTAACTAAAAGCAAGTACACCTTAATGAGACAACTTAAAATTACGAAGCAGGTTACCAACAGGGAGACTGCATCATTAGACAAGTATCTACAAGAAATTGGAAAAGTTGACTTAATCACCGCAGACGAAGAAGTAGAATTGGCACAACGCATAAAAGCGGGAGACCAGATCGCTTTGGAAAAATTGACCAAAGCCAATCTTCGTTTTGTAGTTTCGGTTGCAAAACAGTACCAAAATCAAGGATTGACCCTTCCCGATCTGATCAACGAAGGAAACCTTGGGCTTATAAAAGCTGCACAACGTTTTGACGAAACCCGTGGATTTAAATTCATCTCCTATGCCGTTTGGTGGATTAGACAGTCGATCTTGCAGGCCTTGGCCGAGCAATCTCGAATTGTACGTCTTCCATTGAATAAAATTGGGAGTATTAATAAGATCAATAAAACGTTTGCCTTTTTGGAGCAAGCGCATGAGCGTCCACCTTCTGCAGAAGAAATTGCCAAAGAATTGGACATGACCATTAATGACGTTAAGGAATCTATGAAGAATTCTGGACGTCATGTATCAATGGATGCTCCGTTAGTAGAAGGAGAAGATTCTAACCTTTACGATGTATTGCGTAGCGGTGAATCTCCAAATCCGGACCGTTCATTATTGCACGAATCACTTCGTACCGAGATCGAGCGGGCTCTGGAAACCTTGACACCTCGTGAAGCAGATGTAATTAGATTGTATTTTGGACTAGGAAATCAACATCCTATGACCCTGGAAGAAATTGGCGAGACCTTTGACCTTACTCGTGAACGAGTTCGACAGATCAAGGAAAAAGCGATTCGCAGATTGAAACATACATCTAGAAGTAAGATCTTAAAAACATATCTGGGATAAGCCCGGTGACGACAACAACAGTATGAGATTCTCCTTGTGGGAATTACGACTGTTCGTTTTTTGATTGATGAATGACCTCCGGCTGATTACCGGAGGTTTTTTCTTTATACACTTAAACTAATTATTACCTTTGCGGAAACTTTTTAGAACATGAGCCAAACTCTTATTGCACCTTCCGTATTAGCAGCCGATTTTGCGAACTTACAGCGCGACGTTGAAATGATCAACAACAGTGAAGCAGATTGGTTTCATATCGATATCATGGATGGGGTTTTTGTGCCTAATATTTCCTTCGGAATGCCAGTTTTACGAGATATCGTTAAGCATGCTACCAAAACCATTGATGTACATTTAATGATCATTGATCCGGATCGGTACATTAAGACCTTTGCAGCTCTAGGGGCGAATGTGCTAACCGTTCATTATGAAGCTTGTACTCATTTACATCGCACCCTTCAAGCAATAAAAGCCGAGGGAATGCTGGCGGGTGTTGCTTTGAATCCTCATACCAATATTGGCTTACTTGAAGACGTGATCAACGATATCGATCTGGTCTGTATCATGAGTGTGAATCCGGGATTTGGTGGACAGAGCTTTATCGAAAACACTTATGAGAAGGTAAGAGCCCTAAGACAACTCATCAATGCCAAAGGTGCCAACACCAAAATAGAGATCGATGGTGGGGTGACCAATAAAAATGCAGCGCAATTAGTAGAGGCCGGAGCCAATGTGCTCGTTGCGGGCAGCTATGTGTTTAAGAGTGAGGATCCCATAAATACTATCGCAGGACTCAAAGAAATGACCGAATAATCTGCATTGGGCTGGGTTTGTGGTCTTGATTTATAAGTTGAGACTCCTCTAAGTTGCTGTCACCTACTTTCTACGCATATATTTGTATATGCTTGATTCGCCAACATTCGATACCTGGACCTCCGGATTTTTGATTGCAGCGGCCATGGGCTTATTTCTTTTCGTATTGCTGGTGAGCGGAAAAATTAAAAAAAACTTTCCTATTGCGTTTTTGGTACTGGCTTTTTCGCTCATTTTGTTTCAATATGTGTTGTATTGGACTCGCTATGAAACCGTCTTCCCATATTTGATGTTATTGCCGAACCTCTGTTATTATACAACCGGGCCGCTCTTATATCTCTATTTCTTACAGCTGTACAAAAAGGAAGTACATTTTAATTTTTCATTACATTTCTTACCAGCGGTCCTTATGATCCTCCCCAATGTGGTTCTAGTCGCGAAATACCTGGAATGGACTACCATAGAAATACCATTAATGGCTGTGGCAACACAACCTTGGCTCGTGGCAGCTCATATGGCGATTTATATAGTATTGATTTTTGTTTTAATTCTGAAGCATAAACCCATTGCCACACAGTTTAGTCAGCTGCGACATCGTTGGGGCCGCATCTTGTTAGGATGCTATATCCTATTTCTCATTGCGTATGCATCGTATTTTATACTAGTAAAATTTTCGTTCTTTAATGATCAATGGGATTATATGATCTCTATTACGATGAGCCTCTCCATATATGCTATTGGATATTTTAGTTTTAAACAGCCCGAAATTTTTAACGGCGAAATTTATAGGCAACTGTTCTTACCCGATCCCAACAAGGTAGCTTCGTTAGAAAGCAATATGTTGAATGAATTGTATAACAACCTTACCAACTATATGGAACGGGAAAAGCCCTATACGGATAATGAGCTACGCTTAGTACATCTGGCAGATCAACTTGGATTCTCCACCCACCTATTGTCACGGGTAATTAATAAAAAATCAGGGAAGAACTTCAATAAATTTGTGAATGAATACCGATTGAAAGAAGCCGAACGACTACTAGCCGAAACCCACCAACCCAGCATCAAAAGTGTATATTTTGATGTGGGATTTAATAGCAAGGCGGCTTTTTACAACGCCTTTAAAAAGAAACACAATTGCACTCCATCCGAATTCAGAACCACGGCTTCCGGTCTTAATTTATAAATCCCGAAGTGCATATTTATAATTACGAACCCTTTTATCATTCTGTTTGGGGAACTTGGAGGTATCAAAACTAAAAACTATATACTATGAAAACCATAAAACTACTTTTTATCCTATTGCTGAGTTTGGCCACCGTCTCTATGACTGCTCAAGATCCCTATATTTATGTGAGTGACGCCGGTAACTTTAACAACGGCCCATACAAGATCGTTCAGTTTGATCCCGATGGCGAAAACCCGCTAGATTATATCACCACCGAACTAGGCTGGCCACAAGACATCGTATTTTTAGAAACCGAGGATCGGGTCCTCGTTTCAAACCTTTCGACTGGGCGAATCACAAAATACAATTCCAGCACTGGCGCCTATGTAGAAGATTTCGCCACAGTTGCCGGAGGACCTACGCGTATGAAAATTGGAGCCGACGGATACCTTTACGTCCTTCAATGGAGCAATACGAACAATAAAGTATTACGATTTGCGCTCGACGGTACTCCCATGGGAGAATATACAGATTCAGGAGTGGTGCAAAGCATTGGAATAGATTGGGACAATGTGGGTAATCTATATGTTTCCTCGTTTGCCGGTGGAACCATTACCAAATTCGACGATAACGGCATGGGTACCGGGGTGTTTATAAACACAAATTTATCGGGACCAACCAATTGTGAGATCGAGGACGGAGTGATGTATGTCTTGGATTGGAATGATGGAAAGTGTGTTCGATTTGATGCGGCGACAGGCCTATTTATCGATGATTTTATCACTACCCTCACCAATCCAGAAGGCATTGCTTTCCATCCTAACGGCACTATTTTGATAGGTGACAATGGGACCAATTCGGTACGCGCCTTCGACAGCAACGGAAACGACCTAGGTGATTTCACTAATGGCGGGAACATGCTAACACCCAACGCGGTGGTGCTGCGAGATGCTATTTTTTTATCGACGAATGAGTCCGCGCTAAGTACCAACTTTGTGTCTCCAACAGTGGGAACCGAATTTACTATCAATCCCGATCTGGCTAGAAATTATCAACGATTGGAAATTTATTCTGTTTCGGGAGCGTTGATAGAGACTCTGGATCCATCGAAGGTCCACATATGGACTGCCAACAATCAATCGGAAGGTATCTATTTTATGGTAGCCACCTCCCATAACGGTCAGCAAGCAACTCAAAAGATCATCGTGAAAAATTAATCAATCAAAAAACGAACATCGTGTTGTGCAAAGCGTCTTGATACTTTTCAAGTCGCTTTTATTTTGTAAGTAAACGGACTCACAGCGTCAAAGAAATTAGTAATTTTAAAAAATGCAGAAAAGTTTAGATGTTTTAATTATTGGTGGAGGCCCCATTGGGATTGCCTGTGCTCTGGAATGTAGAAAGAAGGGATTGGACTATGTCGTTTTGGAGAAGGGCGCACTTTGCAACAGCTTGTACAATTATCCATTAAATATGACCTTTTTCTCTACTTCGGAAAAGTTAGAGATCGATGAAATTCCGTTTATAAGTAACAATCCCAAACCCAACCGAAATGAAGCCTTGGAATACTACCGAAGGGTGGCTACTTCCAATCATTTACATATCCGGTTATTTGAGAAGGTTGTTTCAGTAAAGAAAGAAGAAAATGGTTTTATTGTTACTTCGGAAAAGGCCGATTACGCTTCTCAGAATATAGTGGTTAGCACAGGCTTCTATGATATCCCGAAACTACTAGATGTCCCCGGGGAGGATCTTCCGAAAGTGAGTCATTATTTTAAAGAAGCGCATCCCTACGTCGTGCAAAAGACCATTATAGTGGGGGCAAGTAACAGCGCGGTAGATGCGGCACTTGAAATTTGGCGCAAGGGTGGTGAAGTTACAATGGTGGTTCGAGGACCTCAAATTGGTGAAAGAGTAAAATATTGGGTGCGGCCGGACATAATGAACAGGATCGAAGAAGGAAGTATTAAGGCAATGTTTAATGCCAATATCACTGCTATATACCCTTCCGAAGTACATATTAAAACACCCAACGGAACGCAGGTACTGGAAAACGACTACGTGCTGGCCTTGACCGGATACCGACCCAATTTCGAATTTCTAAAATCATTGGGTATTCAACTTTCAGAAGAAAAATTGATCCCTGAGTACAACGAAGCCACCATGGAAAGCAATGTGAAAGGTCTCTATTTGGCTGGCGTCATCTGCGGTGGAACCGAAACCCACAAATGGTTTATTGAAAATTCGCGCATCCACGCCAAGATCATCGTCGAGGCGATCAAGAATTCCTAGTAGCCGGCAAATTTAAAATTGAGTAGTTTTTGCGTGTAACCGTAGAGCTTGGGGAAATGTGATTTGAAGTCCTTGGGAGATTCTATAAAATACTCGGTTAAAACCGCCATAAACTCATACTGATTCGTAAAAGCATAGGATCTAAAAAATTTAGTCTCGTCCAATTTATCTTTCACCTCTTGATGGGTTAGTTGCTGGAGAATATTCTGAAACTGCTTCGCAAAACGCGTAGAATCGAGATCCCGACTCTTTCGTGCTTCCAGCTGCATGGCATGCATAAATTCATGGATCCCTAAATTTCGATTGTCGTTGGTAATTTGATACCCTTCTTCAAAATCCTTCCATGAGAGCACCAAGGCTTTTCCGTGCGGATTAAATTCGCCTTTGTGATGGGCGTCATTGATCTTGCTGTAAAATTCTTCGGGGTAAATTAAGATATGTTCTATAAGACCGTAGTCATAATTTTTACGTCCAAAACTAAGCATACAACCCACCGATGCTATGAGTATTTTCATTCGATCATTGACCTCAATACCATCCCTGCCAATGAATTTTTTTTCAGAAATAAACATGGCTACGCGATGTTCAAATTGTCGTCTTAGTTTTTTAGATAGTTTGGGATAAAATGAGAACTCTTTTTCAAGTATGGAAAGCTGTTTTGAGTTCAATTTTTTATAAACAAAATAGTGACGGTACAGAGGTCTATCATACCTACTCGCATACCAATTTTCAAACACCCTGAAAAAGAAAAAGGCGAAGCCCAAAAGCACGATGCCCCATGCATAGGGTGCCAGCCAGGCGGCGTTATCATCAGGTTGTAATAGTAGCATCATATAGATTTGGGATAGGTAAGATAGTCAATATTTGGAAAATCACTCATTTATCCATTATAAAACGCTATATCACAATGGTTTATTACTCGAGCTAAGAAATTCGTGAAGCCGCACCGAACAATACAACAATCACACTAAAAAGCAACGCATTTACAAACAACTAGCTCTTTGAACTATCGCCTTTAAAATGCTGTGAGTTATTTTTGAAGAGTACATTGAAAGTTGTCAAGCTACCGTAACAACGGGTAATATACTGCTGAAGATCCACCTTGTCCTGATCTTCCAAATATTTACTGGAATTTATTTTCTGCTCCATAACCCGAAGGCGATCCCTGAGCATTACGATTTTGTGAAAAAAGGTATTGATTGGAATTTCTTTATTCGATAAGCTAGGGTCCTTAGGTTGGAGTACGAGAGTACCCCCTTTATATTTATCGGCTATGGGAACAATCTCACTGGCATCACTCCATTTTTTTAGGATCTCACGCAGACTTTTTTCCACCTCATAGAAACTTACGGTGTCCAAGTCATCATCGGAAGCCTCGATCACATCGAAAGTATCATCTAGGGGTACTGTTTCCAATCCCGAATCTATAAAGGTCACCCAGTACATTTTTGAATCTACGTTCGTCACCACTCCTTTACCATGATCGGGATGATCAATGCGCGAACCTATTCCTAAAATTTTATCCATAGTCAATTTTTTGTGTTCTTGTAAAAATAGAAAGTTTCTTATAATTTGAAAAGGTTTCGCGCTTCATTCATTTATATTACTTGGTAAATTATGTATCTTCGCAGTCCAATTCTAATGAAGGGGTATGAGTTTATCTACGAAAATAATGGAGGCAATGAAAGTGGCGATGAAATCGAAGGATAGTATGTCGTTACAAGCACTTCGCTCGGTGAAATCGGCTATATTATTGGCTCAAACCGAAAGTGGGGCAAAAGCTGAATTAAATGAAGCAGACGAATTGAAATTATTACAGAAATTGGTAAAGCAGCGCAAGGACAGTGCCGCCATCTTTAACGAACAGGGAAGATCAGATCTCGCTGAACCAGAATTGGCAGAAGCCAAGGTCATCGAACAATTTCTTCCTGAGCAAATGAGCGAGGAAGAGGTAGTAAGGGTCGTTGACGAGGTAATAGCTCAAACCGGAGCTAATTCGATGAAGGATATGGGAAAGGTAATGGGAATGGCCAATGCCAAAATGGCCGGAAAGGCTGATGGAAAGACCATTTCTACGATAGTGAAGGAGAGGCTGTCATCTTAGTTTGGAACAATAATTTTACGATCCCCGCCGGAGTTTATCCTGAGCGATAGTCGAAGGACGGGGAGTACTTGGCCGCGTGGCGCAACTGAATACCCGCCCGTACCGAACTTACGTTGGTACGTTCGGGCGGGGCGTAGCAGATTTAGGCTCTGAGGGTTAGGAAAATAAAATATTAAGCAAGTTATGTATTTTGTTTACGTTCTTTTCAGCGAAGTCCATGATAGACACTATGTAGGTTTGACCAGTAATATTAATTTAAGGTTGAAACAGCATAACCTGGGACTAAATAGTTCCACGAAGGCATTCGTTCCATGGTTTGTTGTACATTCTGAAATATTCAATTCTAGAACTATCGCTCGAGAACGAGAAAAGTATTTGAAAAGTGCAGCTGGTAGGCGATGGAGAAAAGAAAACATAAATTGGCCGCGTGGCGCAACTGAATAGCGCATCAGATTTCGGCTCTGAGGGTTGGGGGTTTGAATCCCTCCGCGGTCACGAATAAATAAAAAACCTGAGTGTAAAATCAAGCTTGCTTGAATTTTTAAGCTCGGGTTTTTTATTTTCAACGCGGAGCGTTGTAGGGATCACGAGCAAAGCGAGTAATCCCCAATTGGAAAAATCAATAATTCAGATATCAAATCCCAAAACAGAAGCGGAGCGTTGTAGGGATCACAAGAATTACCGAGATTCACATGGAAATTTGAAACGAAGGTAGCTCGCGAAGCGAGTGAGTAATCCCTAAAAAACATCCCACCTAAATCCTCCCTTGAAAGGGAGGACTACTTTTGCTAGTTAATTTATGGAATGTATTTACAGGCAGGAGTTTTATTGATCACGAGATTCTCAAGTATCTCCCCATTCATAAACCCCGCTTAATTCCGCAACATCCATCCCTATCCCAATTCCAATTTTACGTACATTAGATTTGACTTTGGCATCATTTCAAAATCTGAAGTATGAAAAAAAATATATTAAAAGGACTCACTCTCACTAGCTTCCTTTTGTTGATTGGTTTATTCGTAACATATCGGGCAGGTTATTTTGGGCCCAATTCGAGTCCGGTACCTATGAGCCCGAATGGAAGTGTGATCAATTCGAATGCTACCGACACAGTCGCTTCCCAAGATACTGTTCAACCGGAACGAACCATCATTTCCTCATCGAAATCAATGATCATAAGAGACTTTAATATTAAAGAAGATCCAACCCAACGCGATTCTATGATGGAATACTTAAAAGAAAAAGGAGTTATTCTTAGGAGTGAGACCCAAAGAAAACAGGACAGTATTTTCGAAGCACAAACTACCGATCAGGTCATCAAAAAGAAAACCATGTTCTCAGGTTCCAAATCGGGTCCGGTGATACAGTGGGAAGATTTGATTAAGATCGTAAAAGATTCTACAGCAACCGATTCACTTAAAAACGAAAAAGATGGATAGTGAATTCTGGCTCCTCTTAGAAGCAACCGGCATTAGTTTTCTGTTCCTATTATTGGTCTTTGTCCCAATGGAGCGTGTGTTTCCGGCAAAGGCTAAACAGAAATTTTTCCGGCCACATTGGGCTTTGGATTTTTCTTTCTTCTTGGGGCAATATCTACTATGGAGCGGTTGGGTTCTATGGGTGCTCAATTATTTTGATTCAGGCCTAACTAGTATTATCCCGGCTAATTTTCAAACTGCCATCCAATCACAACCCTTATTATTACAAGCTTTCGAAGCACTTATTTTAAGTGACTTTTTGATCTATTGGGGGCATCGACTTCAACATAATGTAGATTTTTTGTGGCGTTTTCATAAGGTGCACCACAGTGCAGAACATTTGGATTGGCTAGCCGCACACCGTGAACATCCTATCGATTCCATTTACACTATTGGCCTAATTAATTTACCGGCTTTTGTGATGGGATTCCCTTTGGAAGCTATTGCCGGTGTGATCGCGTTCCGAGGAATCTGGGCGATCTATATTCATTCCAATGTCCGACTGCCCATTGGACCTGTCAAAATGTTGATCGGTGCTCCCGAACTCCACCATTGGCACCACAATCTAGATCGAGATACCGGAAATTATGCCAATATCTCCCCACTTATGGATCTCATTTTTGGCACCTACACATGCCCGGACAAAGAGCCCGAAAAATTTGGTATCCACGAAAAAACACCGGACAATTATCTGGGACAGATGGTAGAACCTTTGCTTCCCAAAGGCAGCTGGGATAAGATTGAAAAGCGATTCAAAATCAAGTCAAAAAGCACAAACAAAACAGAAATAACGCGATAAAAAAACCCCTTGGTCGTTCAGCCCCAAGAGGTTTAAAATATAAAGTAACGGGTATTGCTATCTAATCGACATTATCATGCAAGAACGAATTATTGGACCGCAAGTTGATGTCGTCATCGTCCGTGTTAACCGATGTTCTAGAAATATTAGTATCGCTGGAATCTGTTTCATCCAATTCTATTCCCGCCCGCTTATAAGCCGGCTGATTTTCGATATCCTCAATTTTTGAAGCACTATTTCTGAACTTATAATTGAAGTCCTTCATTTTCTTTTTACGTTCTTCCGTCCGATCGCGAAGCAGTTTCGAAATAGGTGAATTTAACGGATCCACCGGTTCGTTCTCATCTACTTCGGGCTCGGGCGCATCGATCGTTTTGGTCTCAAAAACAATCTCCTCCTCCGCGGCCTCATTGACATCGCTTGGCTTCGCACTTGTAAGCGTATCTTCCATTTCCTGATAATCATCCAAACTGTATCGCTTAACACCGGCTTCGGTTACTTCAGTTACGGGAACGATCTCGATAGCGTCGTTCACTTCGATATCCTGAATGTTTTTCATAACCGGCTCTTGTTTTTTCTCTTCTATGGTTACTTCCGAAGTCACCTCTGGTGTTACTTCAGTCGTAGTACTATTTTCGGACGCCGTATTTACCGGCAGATCGAACATGAGCATCTGCTCTTCGATCTCTTCGGTCTCCTCACGATTCGTATTCACTTCAGTAAATCCTTCGGTTTCTCGTTCGGCTTTAGGCTCAACGATCACAAAGTTCTTGACGTCGATCTCATTGATATCGATCTGTTCGAATTCGGCTAAATAGTGAATATCGATCAGGGTGGAATCTACAATCTCTATGTTTTTTATTAATTCTGAAGTGGCTACATAGCCTTCGAAGGGTAACTCCTCCTGAGCCTCAATATGTGTAGCGGCTTCAGTGGTTACAGGCATTTCAACTGCTGAAGCCGTCGCTATGGGGGACTCGTCCTCCGTATTGGTTTCAGTTTCCGAAGTCTCCTCATCCTCAAACAGCGTATGCCGAATGACGGGCTCTTCAGATTTTATTTCCACAGGTACTTCCTTGACCGCGGGTCGGTCCGTGAGATCGTGCTCGGCCTTTTGCTCATCCTCTAAGGTGTGGATGATCCGTTTTGCACCGGTATTAACAATATCGTCCTGCTGTTCGGCATTAAAACCGGTAGCGATCACGGTAATACCTATGGAACCTTCCAATCCCTCATCCTCACCAACACCCATAATGATGTTCGCGCTATGCCCAGCTTCCGTCTGGATGTGATCACTAATCTCGCCAATTTCATCGATGGTGATCTCTTCAGTTCCGGAAACGATTAAAAGCAACACGTTTTTTGCGCCTTTGATCTTATTGTCATTCAAAAGTGGAGAATCCAACGCCTTGCCGATGGCCTCATGGGCGCGGTTTGCACCGGTGGCGTTGGCGCTACCCATGATGGCAGTTCCACTATTAGCTAAGACAGTTTTGGCATCACGCAAGTCAATATTTTGCGTGTAGTGGTGCGTAATTACTTCGGCGATTCCCCTTGCAGCAGTTGCCAACACCTCGTCAGCCTTGGAGAACCCAGCCTTAAATCCTAAATTACCATAGACCTCACGCAATTTATTGTTGTTGATCACGATCAATGAATCGCAATTAGAGCGCAGCTTTTCAACACCAATTTGTGCCTGATCGTTTCTTATTTTTCCCTCAAACTGAAACGGAATGGTAACGATCCCAACCGTTAAAACATCCAATTCTCTCGCCATTTTGGCTATGATTGGCGCGGCTCCGGTTCCGGTTCCTCCACCCATACCGGCTGTAATAAAGATCATTTTAGTGTTGGTAGCCAGCATATTTTTGATCTCTTCCATGCTTTCCACGGCAGATTGCTCGCCAATTATTGGGTTGGCACCCGCTCCCAATCCTTCGGTTAGGGAGACACCTAATTGGATCTTGTTGGGCACCGGACTATTCTCAAGCGCCTGCGCATCGGTATTGCAGATAACAAAGTCAACGCCTTTGATGCCCTGACTAAACATGTGATTGATCGCATTACTTCCGCCACCACCTACGCCAATGACCTTAATGACGTTGGATTGATTCTTAGGCAGATCGAAAGCAATGTTATCGAATTCTGTTTTGCTGCTCATATGGTTGTGTTTTGTGAGGTTTTATATTTTTTATCGCTTGCCATTAGTGGCTTCGTTTCGTTTATTTTTTTATTCTGAATTATTCTGCGTTGTCCAAAAACTCCTTGAATTTCTCCGCCCATTTATCGAAAAAACGTTTCCGCTCCTTGGGAGTGTCACTTTCCGCCGGCATTTCAGCTCCTTCTGCACCAGAGGCCCCAGTTTGATCCATGGCATCCACCGCAACTTCGGCTCCCATGGCTCTCTTTAATTGCAGGCTGCGTTCCTTGCTTTCCAAACTATTCATTACAAGACCCACCGCTGTTGCATACATGGGACTGGTAGTTTCATTATCGCTGTCTCCGGCTAAATGTTCATTGGGATACCCCACTCTGGTGTCCATCCCGGTAATATATTCGACCAATTGCTTAAGATGACGCAATTGAGAACCACCGCCTGTGAGGACGATCCCAGCTATTAATTTTTTCTTTTGTTCTTCGTGTCCGTAATTTTTAATTTCCAGATACACCTGCTCTACGATCTCAACGACACGTGCATGAATGATCTTCGACAAGTTTTTTAAAGTGATCTCCTTGGGTTCGCGTCCTCGAAGCCCCGGAATAGAGACGATCTCGTTGTCTTTGTTTTCTCCCGGCCATGCCGAACCAAATTTTATCTTCAACAACTCCGCTTGCTTTTCAATGATCGAGCAGCCTTCCTTAATATCTTCCGTGATCACATTCCCACCAAAAGGAATCACTGCCGTATGTCGAATGATACCGTCTTTGAAAATGGCCAAATCTGTCGTTCCTCCTCCTATATCGATCAATGCTACTCCGGCTTCTTTTTCCTCCTGACTCAACACCGCATTCGCCGATGCCAAGGGCTCCAAGGTGATCCCCGATAATTGAATGCCAGCACTTTTAACGCATCTGCCAATATTTCGTATGGACGAAACTTGTCCTACCACTACATGGAAATTGGCTTCCAATCGTCCACCGTACATTCCAATAGGTTCCTTCACTTCTGCCTGTCCGTCCACTTTAAAGTCCTGCGGAAGTACATGAATGATCTCTTCTCCAGGCAGCATAACCAGTTTGTGCACTTGATTGCAAAGTCGGTCAATATCATCTTCGTCTATCACCACTTCACTATCGTTTCGGGTGATGTAGTCACTGTGCTGAAGGCTACGAATATGCTGCCCCGCAATACCCACAACTACATCTTCTATCTTTACGCCCGAACTGGTCTCAGCATCCTGAATGGCCTGTTGGATAGACTGGATGGTTTGCGTGATATTATTTACAACACCCCGGTGAACCCCTAAGCTTTTGGATTTTCCAATGCCCAGAATTTCCATCTTGCCGTACTCATTTTTACGACCAATCATCGCCACGATCTTCGTGGTTCCAATATCCAATCCTACAGCAATATTGTTGTTTTCCATGACCTATTTTTTTGTGGCTACTACTTGATTTCCAAACTGTAAATTCACCAAATCGTATCCCGTAAGCGTTTTATCGTTTGTGGTTTTCTGATAGAAAGCTTTGTAATTCTGAAACTTTCTATCGATCTGCTCTATTTTTCCGAAGAAAACCTTAAAATCGTGTTTCCTCATTCTTAATTCTACAGTACCATCCCTATTTTTATGAATCCCAACCACACTCTTACTCATAAAATCATCATCACGCAGTTTTAATAACAACGGTGTGAGCTCCGTAAAATTATTATTCGATGTACCGGTAATCAAAGGCACTCTTGCGGCATACACTCGTGAAAGTGGCATCTTTTTTCCATCCTCATCCACGTAATAATGCGGCGATCCCGCCACCCTTGCTATGGGATTTCGTTGTTCGATCTTAGCTCCCAATTTGCCGTCAACTGTGACAAATACTTGTGCGTCGCGCACCATGGGGTTTTCCAAGAGCCTGGATTCCATCTCCCTCAAAACTAAAGTTTCTTTAGAGATGCTCGTAACCGAGTCTGTATTTTGTATTAACAATTTATTAACCGTAGAAAGTGTGATGAAAGGATTGTTCTCATCGGTGAATTCCACAACTAATTGAGTAAGTTTTCTCTCCTTGTTTCGTTGCTGGGTAAATCCATACAAAAGTCCCACTACCACTATTGTTAACACAAATTTTATGATCATCCACTTACCCTTCATCCTGCATGTATTTTGTTACCTTTTCCACTTCGGCACCAATGTCTCCGGCACCTACCAATAACTTGATCCTACACCCCGAATTTCGCACACTTTCCGACAGCATTTCTTTGGAAATTACCCGCTTATTTTGGTGCTCTATTTTAGCGCATAACCACTCGGCCGTGACCCCGTTGATAGGTTCTTCCCGTGCCGGATAAATGTCCAACAAAAACACTTCATCGAAGTGCGTAAGACTTTCAGCAAAGCCATCGGCAAAATCCCGAGTACGAGAAAACAGATGCGGTTGGAAAACGATCAACTTTTTGTCGTTAGGATACATTTCCGAAACCGCCTGAAAAAGTGCGTCCAATTCCGTAGGATGGTGTGCATAATCGTCAATGAGCACCAGATCGTCCCGCTTGATCTTGTATGAAAATCTTCGTTGCACACCTTTAAAACTAGATAAAGCCTCAGGCAGGCAGGGAGTTGGGGTTCCCGCAGATATCGCCATGCCCAAGGCTGTGATGGCATTATGTAAGTTATGGTGACCGGGTAATGAGAACCGTAGCCCTTCGACCACTTGACTAGGAGTCTTCAAGTCGAACAGATAACTTCCATCTTCTATTTTTATATTTAGTGCATGATAGTCGGCTACTTCAACAACAGCAACAGATCTTCCCTCAAGCGGCAGCCCTTTTTTGAACAGTATGTTTTCTTTCTTCGGAATTAAATTCGCAAACTCAACAAATGATTGCTCTAAAGCAGCAGTGTCTCCGTAAATATCCAAATGATCGGCATCCATGGAAGTAACACAAGCGATATCCGGACTCAAATGCAGAAAAGACCTATCGAATTCGTCCGCTTCCACCACGGTGATCTCAGTCCCCTTGCTAATAAAATTTGAATTATAATTCTCGGCGATCCCGCCTAAAAAAGCCGTCACCGGCATGTTACATTCGGCTAAAAGATGCCCTAGAATTGCTGAAGTTGTCGTTTTTCCATGAGTCCCAGCAACCGCCAAACAAAGGGTATCCTTGGTCACCGCTCCTAACAACTGCGCGCGTTTCATCACGCTATACTTTTCAGAATTAAAAAATTGAAGGATCTTGTTCGATGAAGGAATTGCCGGCGTGTACACCACCAAGGTATGCTTTGGGTCGATCACAGTCAGATCTATTTCCGAAACGGCATCGGTAAACGTAATGTCAATCCCCTCTAGAATGAGTTCATTGGTGAGTGTCGTGGGCGTTTTGTCATAGCCAAAAACCCTTTTACCCAGCAATTGAACATAGCGTGCAAGCGCACTCATGCCTATGCCGCCAATACCCACGAAATACAAGTTTTGTATGTCCTTAAGCTCCTTCAATGTTCACTGTTCAATGTTCAATTCTCAAATCTTAACTTTTAATCTTTACTGACTTCGGACTTTCGACCATCGGCTTTAAGCTACACCAATAACTTCTCGATCTCATCAACGATCTCCGTCGTAGCGTTTGGCTTTGCCAGCTTTTTAATATTTTCTGAAAGCCGTTTCTGCATGGCTTCGTCTCCTATCAATCCCAACAACACGGTCTTAAAATCTTGTGCTGCATCACTTTCCCGAAGGAGAATGGCTGCATTTTTTTCTGAAATGGACAAAGCATTCTTGGTTTGGTGATCTTCAGCTACATTGGGTGATGGGATGAAAATCACCGGTTTTCCCACCAGGCACAATTCAGAAACCGAAAGCGCACCTGCCCGTGAAATAATAATGTCCGCGACCGCATACGCCAGATCCATTCGGTTTAAAAAGGCATGTACGTGTATGGTTTCCGTTTCCTTGTCTTTATATCGCTTGAAATAATAGTTACCGCATTGCCAGATCACCTGTATTCCTTCTCTATCAAAATGATCGAGCGACCCATCTACCAACTCATTGATCTTTCCGGCTCCCAAACTACCGCCTAACACGAGGAGAGTTTTTCGGTCTTCTTTCAGCTTAAAAAAAGAAAGGCCTTCATTTCGTTTTTGCGTGATATCCAGCAGGTCCTCCCGCACCGGATTGCCCGTTAAAACGATCTTTTCCGAAGGAAAAAATTTCTGCATTCCTTCATAAGCCACGCAAATTTTCTGCACCTTCTTACTCAACCATTTATTAGTGATTCCCGCATGGCTATTTTGTTCCTGAATCAAACAGGGAATTCCTTTTCTCGACGCCATACGAAGTAACGGCGCACTGGCATATCCACCGGTCCCTATTGCTACATCTGGTTTAAAATTTTTGAGGATCTTCCTAGAGTTTCGTAAACTCGATAGCAGCTTGAATGGAAATTGTAAGTTCTTCGGACTCATACTTCGTTGAATTCCCGAGATCCATAGTCCCACGATCTTATAACCGGCTTGTGGCACCTTTTCCATTTCCATGCGATCTTTCGCGCCTACAAATAAAAACTCAGCATTGGGATATCGGGATCTCAATTCGTTGGCTATGGCAATGGCCGGATAAATATGACCTCCCGTGCCACCGCCGCTAATAATGAATTTGTATGTGGTTCCTGTCTTGCTGATAGCTTATTTATTTGTCTGTTGTATATCGTTAATCTAAAATCGTTAATCTATATGGTTTCACTCAATATATCCAAAGGGCTTACTTCCCCCTCATCTTTTATTTCCACTTCTCTTTTTGCACTCACACTCAATACCATTCCCAATGCCAGGCAGGTCATCCAAATAGAAGTCCCCCCACTACTAATCAAGGGCAGTGTTTGCCCCGTCACCGGAAATAATTCTACTGCAACTCCCATATTGATGAGTGCCTGGAAAATAATAGGCACACCTATCCCTACCACCAATAATTTTCCGAAGAATGAGGTACTCTTATGTACAATAATCACCAATCTAAAGAGTAATAGCAGATACATTAGTAAGAGAAACAATGCCCCTAGCATTCCAAACTCCTCCACAATGATGGCATAGATAAAATCGGAGGATGACTGAGGTAAAAAGTTTTTCTGAACGCTTTTTCCCGGGCCTAAACCTGTAAGTCCGCCGGAGGCAATCGCGATCTTTGCTTTCTCAATTTGGTAATCGGCTTCGGTATCTTCATTATCTACAAAGCTGTCGAATCTACTGATCCAAGTATCCACTCTATTCGGAAATAGTTCAGGGAATGCTTTTGCTGTTAGTCCGAAAATGATGAGAAATCCGAGTCCGGCTCCCAGAATAATAAATAAATAACGAAGTGGATATCCCCCAATAAAGACCAAAACAACAACCATTACAAATAGAATGGCCGTAGTCGAAAAATTGGCCGGAAGAATGAGCGCCAATATTAGAAATACCGGCAGCCAAAGCGGTAGTAAACTTTCTTTAAAAGTGATCTCCTTGTCTTTTATTCGTGAAAGGTAACGCGCCACATAGGTCATTAAAACCACCGCTGCCAAGGTAGAGGTTTGAAAGGTCACTCCAACAAAGGGCACACGGATCCACCTACTGGCATTGGCACCTTCTATGGTCGTTCCCTGGCTTAGGGTGATCAACAATAATATAACCACGACCGGCATCGCGATGATCGATAATCCGCGGAAATAGTGATAAGGGATTTTATGCACTCCATACAGGATCGCAAATCCTAATAACAAATGAGCGAGGTGCTTCATCAGGAATTTTAGCGGGGTACCATCGCCATACAAATAAACCAAATTACTGCTCGCGCTGTATACGGGTAAAAAGGAAAACAGCGCCAACAGGGCCACCACCGCCCAAATAGCTTTGTCTCCTTTTATATTTCTGAATATACTACGCATGCTACTTTTACCTTATTACATCTTATAGATTTCTAACGGCTTCTTTAAATTGGCGCCCCCGGTCTTCATAATTCTCAAACAGATCGAAACTGGCACATGCCGGAGACAGCAACACATTGTCTCCTCGTTCAGCCAATTTATACGCTATTTGAACCGCATCTCTCATCGAGTGCGTTTCTACCATCATATCCACCACATTCCCAAAAGTATTGACGATCTTATCATTGACAACACCCAAACAAACGATGGCTTTAACCTTCTCGTTTACCAGGGGCAACAAGTCCTTATATTCGTTTCCTTTGTCCACCCCACCAACGATCCAAACGGTAGGCGACTGCATACTGTCCAATGCGTAAAAGGTAGCGTTGACATTTGTGGCTTTGGAGTCGTTAACATAGGTGACGTTGTTTATTTTCAGCACCTTTTCCAGACGATGTTCCACCCCTTGAAAGTTTTCCAAAGACTGACGAATGGTATCCTTCCGAATACCTAATAAAGTGGCGACCATGGAAGCAGCCATGGCGTTTTTGACATTGTGTTGACCTTCTAATCCTAGTGTTGCGATTGGCATAGTGAATTGTTTGTTTTTTATGGTTATTTGCATGTTTTTGTTTTTTACTGAAGCCCCCTCACTCACGTCATCCGTAAGTGAAAAAGGAAGCTTTTGAGCTTTGATCGGGTTGTTTTCGAGCCATTCTTTTATTTCCACATCGTCTCCGTCATAGAGGAAATAATCCTCCTCCGTCTGGTTTTCAACAATTCTGAATTTCGCGCCAATATATTCGGCGTAACTGTTGTTGTATCTATCCAAATGGTCCGGACTCAAATTGGTTAGCACCGCAACATGTGGCGCAAACTTTTCAATGCCATCCAGCTGGAAACTGCTTAGTTCGAGCACAAAGTAATCGTGCTTGTCTTCCGAAACCTGAGCCGCGAAACTCTGCCCAATATTTCCTGCCAGACCTACCTTCCTTCCTGCATCATTCAAAATGCGATGCGCTAACGTGGCAGTTGTTGTTTTTCCATTACTGCCCGTGATACCAATTAGTGCAGCTTTGGTATAGGCAAAAGCGAATTCTATTTCAGAAATCACCTTAATACCGGCATTCTTCAACTTAACAACGATGGGTGCAGTATCCGGAATCCCGGGACTCTTCATTACTATACTAGCCCTCATTATTTTTTCTTCGGAATGACCCTCTTCTTCCCAATCAATCTCATGATGTAAAAGAACTTGCTTGTACTTTTCCTGTATGATTCCGAAGTCGGATAAAAAAACCTCAAAACCCTGCTTCTTCCCCAATATGGCCGTTCCAACCCCACTTTCTCCTCCTCCTAATATGACCAACCTACTTTTCATTTACGACCTATGATATTCGATTTACGTTTATCTAATCTTTAAGGTAATGATGGTTATTACCGCCAGAAATATTCCAACAATCCAAAATCGCGTCACGATCTTACTTTCATGAAAACCACCTTTTTGATAGTGATGATGCAAGGGTGACATCCTAAAAATGCGACGTCCCTCACCAAATTTCTTTCTGGTATATTTAAACCAACTCACCTGCATAACCACTGATAGGTTTTCCATGAGAAATATTCCGCAGAGAATCGGGATTAACCATTCCTTCCTGATCGCAATAGCGATGACCGCAATCACTCCGCCTATTGTCAAACTTCCCGTATCACCCATGAATACTTGCGCTGGATATGCGTTGTACCACAGAAATCCGATGAGCGCACCTACGAAGGCCATAATAAATATGGTTAACTCACCCATGTTGGGGAGGTACATAATGTTCAAATAATCTGAAAAGATCACATTCCCCGAAACCCAGGCAAACAATGCCAGAGTGACCGCAATTATGGCAGAAGTACCCGCCGCCAAGCCGTCGATGCCATCGGTGAGATTGGCACCATTGGAAACCGCAGTGATGATAAAAATGACGATGGGGATAAAAACGAGCCAGGCATATTTCCTATAATCTTCATCGATCCATGACACTATTTTTTCATAGTTGATCTCGTTCCCGCTTACAAAAGGCATTGTTGTGAGTAAGGTCTTTTCAGGCTCATTAAATACTTTGCCACCGGATTGACTTACGATCTCCTGCCCCGTTACCGGATCTAGTTTTTCGGTTTGTACTGTGATGTCCGGATGAAAAAACATGGTGATTCCAACGATAATTCCGAGGCCAACCTGACCCACCACCTTGAACTTTCCAGGCAAGCCTGCTTTGTCATTTCTGAATTTTTTAAGGTAGTCGTCTATAAATCCGATCACTCCCATCCACAGCGTGGTAACCAGCAACATGATCACATAAATATTTTCTAGTTTGGACACCAATAATACAGGAATTACCGTAGCCAAAATGATAATGATCCCGCCCATTGTGGGAGTTCCCGCTTTCTCTACCTGCCCTGCCAAACCAAGATCTCGGATAGACTCACCCATTTGTTTCCGTTGTAGAAATCGAATGATCCTTTTTCCCCAAACTGTTGCAATGAGGAGCGACAAAATGGCTGCCATCGCCGCTCGGAAGGTGATGAACTGAAATAGCCCAGCCCCCGGCAGATCGTAGGTTCTATCTAAGAAATCAAACAAATAATACAGCATACTTATTTATTTAGGGCGGTTAGCAATTGGTTAACAGTTTTATAGTCATCAAAATCTTTACGCTCTCCGTTTATTTCCTGGTAATTTTCGTGTCCTTTCCCTGCCACCAAAATGATATCACCTTCAACTGCCATTTGGCAGGCCGTTTTTATGGCCTGTTTCCGATCTGTGATGGACAAGGTTTTTTTAAAATGCTCTGCCGGTACACCTTTTTCAATCTGGTCGATAATAACGTCCGGGTCTTCGGTGCGGGGATTATCACTGGTAAAGATCACTTTGGTACTCAATTTAGAGGCGATCTCCCCCATTTTGGGTCGCTTTTCAGCATCACGATCCCCGCCACAACCCACGACAGTTATGAGTTCTTCATTTCCGGTTCGGATGGTGTTAATGGTTTCCAATACGTTCCTTAAAGCATCCGGAGTGTGCGCATAATCAACGATGGCCGTGATCTTTGACGGTGAAATGGAATATTGAAATCGACCATCCACACTTTCCAATACACTCATTAACTTGAGCACTTCCATAGACTCCAGCCCCAGTAATTGAGCGGTCCCATAAATTGCCAGTAGGTTATACGCATTGAATTTTCCAATGAGCTTGACCCATATCTCGTTCCCGTTTATTTTCAGAAGTAAACCACTAAACTGGTTTTCGAGAATCTGTGCCTGATAATCGGCGTAGGTCTTTAATGCATAGGTGAATTTTTTAGCTGAAGTGTTCTGAAGCATCACCAATCCGTTCTTATCGTCAATATTCACCAAGGCGAACGCCTGATTTGATAGCTGGTCGAAAAACGTCTTTTTTACATCCCGATATTCTTTGAAGTCCTTGTGATAGTCCAGATGATCGTGAGAAAGATTGGTAAAGACCCCACCCGTAAACACCAAACCTTCGGTCCTTTTTTGATGAATTCCATGGGAGCTAACTTCCATAAAACAAAATTCGACTCCGGCATCTACCATCTCTCGGAGATATTTGTTGATAGTTAGGCTGTCCGGAGTTGTATGTGTTGCATCATAGGTTTTCTTTCCCACCCTAATGTTTACCGTTGAAAGCAACCCAACCTCATAGCCTGCTTCAGTAAAAAGATTGAAAAGCAAGGTGGAAATGGTTGTCTTTCCATTGGTTCCGGTAACGCCAACCAATTTTAAATTCTCCGAGGGATTCTCATAAAAATTGGAAGCCATAAGTGCCATGGCTTGTTGACTGTCTTCCACTTGTACATAGGTTATGCCATTGACAAAATCTTTGGGCAGCGCTTCACAAATAATGGCGATGGCACCCTTGTCACAGGCCATTTTGATAAAATTATGGCCATCAGATAGCGATCCTCGAATCGCCACAAAAACATCATTAAGTTCAATCTTTCGGGAATCGAAATGCAGGTTAGTGATGGGCACACCTGTACTCCCTACAACTTTTTCGAGGGTTACTTTGTACAATATATCCTTGAGCAAGATCACTTTAATCTGAGTGTTATTCGTTGTCCATTTTTTAGCGGTTCACCATTTTTTATGGATTGTGTCGCCACGGTTCCATTCCCTACTATTTGCACGTTCATACCAGCGTTCGCCAACAGGGAAACTGCATCCATACCTGCCATTCCCACTACATTGGGGACTTTAGTATAGCGGCTGCGGGCCTTATCATAAAATTGTTCGAAATCTGTGACCAAGGCCGGATCGTTCGTCTCGATATCATCCACTACATCCATGAGCGGACTGTCGGTAAAGATCTTTTGTGCGATCCGCTTGAAAACAGGTCCCGTTACATCGGCACCATAGTATCCTTTTTTGGTACTGGGTTTATGAATAACTACAATGCAGGAATATTTCGGAGTTTCTGCAGGGAAGTAGCCTACGAAAGATGAGATATATCTTCGGTTCTTGGCCCAATTCGGATCCGCATATTCGGTTCTGGCAGTTCCGGTTTTTCCCGCCATAGAAAAATATTCCGAATACAAACTTTCACCGGTTCCACGGATGACAACATTTTTCAAGATGTCCCGTATTTCATGCAATGTTTTATCCGAACAGATCTTCTCATTCAACACTTCGGTGGTAAATGTTTCCACTTCATTATTCATCACACGTATCTCTTTAATGAAACGGGGTTTTACAAGTTTCCCCTCATTCGCGATCGCATTGTAGAAAGCGAGCGTCTGCAAGGGCGTGAGTTCAAGATTATACCCATAAGCCATCGAAGGGAGTGCATTCCTACTCCAGTTCTTATCTCCCGGTTGAGGAATGTCCGGCACTCCTTCTCCAATGATTGGAATTCCTAATTGATCATCCAATCCCCAGCTTTTAAGTCGGTCAATAAATTTTTGAGGATTGTCCGCATAGTTATCGTTTATGATCGTTGCCAATCCAATATTGGAAGAGACCTCTAATGCTTTTGCAGCCGATATAATTCCGAAGCCACCATTTTTAGAATCATTAATTGTGCGACCATAAAATCGTTTACTTCCCTGCTTGGTATCCACCACCGTTGCTGTATCGATCACTCGATCTTCCAGCGCCGCCATAAATGCCATCACCTTAAAAGTGGACCCCGGTTCGTGACTTTCACCCACGGCATAGTTCAACTTCTCATAGTATTTGCCTTCCGAGGTTCGTCCCAGATTGGCCACCGCTTTGATCTCTCCAGACTTTACCTCCATCACGATCACGCTTCCGTGCTCTGCCTCGTAATATTCCATCTGCTTAAGTAGTGCGTGATGCGCGATATCCTGAATATTCACATTCACCGTCGAAACAATATCATATCCATCCTGTGGCTCTACCTCGTTATCGTCATAGACCGGTTTCCACTGACCCTTGGCGATTTTTTGTTTGAGTCTTTTGCCCTCTTTTCCTTTTAGGTACCTATCGAATGCTCCTTCAAATCCTACCTCATAAACTCCGGGTTTGTTGCGCATTTGATTGCCCACCAACCGCTCTCCGATCTTGCCCAACGGGTGCTCCCTGACGGTTTTTTGATCCACGATGATCCCACCTTTATAAGGCCCTTTGTTAAAGAGTGGCATGCTCTTTACTTTTATATAATCTGAATACCCCAGGCCTTTAGCAACCAACAAATAACGATTCTTGTTCGCACGTGCTTTTCGGAATAAATTCTGATAATAGGAAGGCTGCTTCTTGAACATCTTGCCCAATTCCTTGGACAAAGGCACGAGTAATTCTTTGAAATCCGTGTTGGAAACCGTAACAGCATCAAATCTGATTTCATATTTCGGTACTGAAGTAGCCAACAGGCTCCCATCATCTGCATAGACATTTCCCCGGTTGGCCACGATCGTAAAGTTTTTGGTCGTGTTCTTCTCGGCAAGCTCGCGGTATTTTTGGCCTTCCACAAATTGGATACTGATCAATTTGAACGCAATTAGACCCGCGAAGATGAACATCCCTCCGGCGATAAAGTAGAAACGGTTCAATATGTTCTTATCCGCTACGGGCATTTTTTATTTACGGGTTTTAATGATCACTTTTTGAGGTGGCGTTTCGGAAGGAAACAATCCCCGGCTTTCCATCGCTTTTATGATCTTGGTTTCCATTTTGGCCTGCATAAGTTGCATTCGAACATCGACATACTCACTTTTAAGTTCTTTTACTTCATTGCTCAAACGGGCGATCTCGTGCACTTTGCTATCGGCACTATGAGAACTTCCAATCATAATGAGCGCGAGAGCCGATAAAAAAAAGATGAAACGCCAGTTTTTGAGTGCGTCGTCACTCACCAAAAACCGACCTTTGATTATGTTGTAAAAATTCTTTTTCATATTCTGAAGCGAACAGGCCTCTCTATAATTTTTCGGCGACTCGCAACTTTGCACTGCGCGCTCTGTTGTTTTCTTTTATTTCTTCTTCTGAAGGGATTACAAACTTCCCTACTAACTTAAACGGTACTTCGGTGCGTCCAAATACATCCTTCTCCGGATCGCCTTCAAATAATCCACTTCGCATAAACCGTTTTACCAATCGGTCTTCCAACGAATGATAGGAGATCAAACTCAATCTTCCCCCAGGTTTGAGGGTTTCTGGGGTTTGTAATAAGAATTCCTTAAGAGCCTCCAACTCCTGGTTTACCTCTATCCGAATGGCCTGATAGATCTGTGCCAAAATCTTATTTTCTTTATGCTTCGGAAGAAAACGACCTAATGCCTCCTTTAACTGGCTCCCTGACAGAATGGGCCGCTTAGTTCGAGCTTCCACTATGACTCGTGCCATCCCTGCAGCCGATCGTAATTCTCCGTATTGCGATAAAACCTTCCGAAGATCACTTTCGGAATATCCATTGATTATGTCGTGTGCAGATACAGCACTGTCTCTGTTCATTCTCATGTCAAGCTGTGCCTCAAATCGAGTAGAAAATCCACGCTCCGGCGAGTCAAATTGATGAGAAGAGACACCAAAATCTCCTAGGATTCCATCGACTTGGGAATATCCATAAAATCTCAGAAAACGTTTTAGGTGCCTAAAATTCTCATTAATTAACAGGAAGCGTGGATCGTCAATAGCATTTTCGAAGGCATCCTTATCTTGGTCAAAAGCGATGAGTTTTCCCTCCTCGCCCAAGTGTTTTAAAATTTCTCTGGAATGTCCCCCGCCGCCAAAAGTAACATCCACATATACCCCGTTGGGTTGGATGTTAAGACCCGCTACAGTCTCGGTCAATAAGACCGGTCTATGATATTCCATCGTTTTGGTTAGCATCACCCATGACTTCTTCGGCCAGATCTGCAAAGTCGTTAGCCGCGTCGTCTATGGCCTGTTCGTATTTTTGTTTGTCCCAGATCTCCACAATATTAATTGCTGAGGAGACCACCAGTTCCTTTCCCATTCCGGCAAATGACATCAACTCATTGGGTATATTCAATCTGCCGGCCGAGTCCATTTCCACAGTGCGAACTCCAGCAGTAAATCTTCGAATGAAATCGTTGTTTTTTCTATTGAATCGATTGAGGCCACTTACCTTTTCCATAAGCTGTTGCCATTGATCCATGGGATAGAGCTCGAGACACGGCTGAAAAACAGCCCGCTTGATGACAAAACCATTCCCCGAAACTGCAGCCAATTGTTTCTTGAGCTGAGCGGGTATCATAAGCCGTCCTTTTACGTCTGCTTTGCACTCGTATGTCCCTATAAGATTGAGCATTCCGAAATTGAAAATTTAAAATTGGTAAAATCAAATATAGATAAGTTTTCCCACATTTTACCACATTTTACCACTTTGTTGATAAGTTTTGAATGGACAGGCTTGCGACAGGTGTTTCATATCATTTCAAATACTGATTCACAGGGTATTAGAGAAAATGCTATCTTGAGGTTTTCAACACCATTACAGCATGTCTGGTTTCAGTAAAATTTGTGTACTTTTGTTCTGCTAATTCGACTAACCTAAATGACGCACCCGCTTAAGAAAGAAGGTAAATTTTCGTACTTGGAAATAGGCGAAGGCACCCCTATTATCATCATGCATGGTCTAATGGGTGGCCTTAGTAATTTTGATGGTGTTATCGATTTTTTTCCGGCGAAGGGATACAAGGTGGTGATCCCCGAACTTCCCATTTACAGCATGCCCATTTTGAGAACCAATGTCAAGAATATTGCTATTTATGTTTCGGAATTTTTGAAGCATAAAGGTTATACCGAGGTCATTCTCTTAGGAAATTCCTTGGGTGGACATATTGGGTTGATGGTGACCAAACTTTTCCCCGAAAATGTAAAGGCTTTGGTGATCACCGGAAGCTCCGGATTGTACGAAAGCGCCATGGGGGAGACTTATCCCAAAAGAGGTGACTACGATTATATAAAAAAGAAGGCCGAAAACGTATTTTACGACCCTGCGATCGCTTCCAAGGAAATCGTGGATGAAGTGTATGCCAGTGTAAATGATAGAAATAAACTAATTCGTACGCTGTCCATCGCAAAAAGTGCCATTCGGCATAATATGGGCAAAGACCTTCCTAACATGAAAACTCCTACCTGTATTATTTGGGGTAAAAATGACCATGTAACCCCTCCTGAAGTTGCCACAGAATTTCATGCAAAATTACCGGATTCCGATTTGTACTGGATCGATAAATGCGGTCACGCCGCTATGATGGAGCACCCGGACACTTTTAACGAAATCTTATATGCCTGGTTACAGGAACGCAAGTTTTAAGAGCTCTTGACAACGGAGTCTTCAGTATAAAAAATTCATTTTAAAATATAGATAACCTAACTTTTTCCACTTGAAAATATCTTCGGCAGAATTTGTAATGAGTAATAGCGATGTGGCAAAATGCCCCAAGAATCGCTTGCCTGAGTATGCCTTCATTGGACGGAGTAATGTAGGTAAGTCCTCTCTTATCAACATGCTCATGCAACGTAAGAGTTTGGCAAAAACTTCCGGTCGGCCGGGAAAAACCCAACTAATCAATCATTTTATCATTAATAAGAACTGGTACTTAGTAGATCTCCCGGGCTATGGTTATGCTCGGGTCTCAAAAAGCACCAAGAAGGTATTTCAGAAATTCATTACACAATACTTCGAAAAAAGGGAGCAGCTTGTTTTGGCGTTTGTACTAATAGATTGCCGTCACGAACCGCAGCCTGTCGACCTCGAATTCATGCAATGGATGGGAGAAAGTGGCATTCCATTTTCGATCATTTTTACGAAAGCTGACAAGCTTAAACCTAATGCCATCACTCGCAACATTGAAGTGTATCGACAAAAAATGTTGGAAACGTGGGAGGAAATGCCCATTCACTTTGTGACCTCAGCGAGCAAGAGTACAGGGAGAGATGAAGTTCTGGGATACATCAACTCCATTAATGAGGAGCTAAACGCTTCTTAATTTCTTCTATAAGTTCTTCGGAAGTGGATAATGCGTTTAAGTCTGGGGTAGAGACAAAAACTTCCAATTGGGTATTGCTTTCAGAAAGAATAATAGGAAATTCAAATTTTGGAAGCCATTTGGAGGCAAATGCCTTCTCAAATTCGTCTTTGTAAATAAAATTCATTTCAAGATCCGCATGCTCTCGAAACGATTTCCAAAGGGCATCCTCGGTAAATTTTCCGAAGGTGATGGCACACAAGTTACAATCGTAGGTCGACGGGCTTACAATTTTATGGGCGCCATCCAAAATTTTGTCCAAAAACCCCGAATTGGCATTGTACACAAAGTGCAGTTTCATTAGTTCTTTTTTAACTCCAACTTTTCAGCAAAATAATCACAGAAATCCCGCATGGTATCACTCATTTTCTCATCATTGGTAGCTCGTTGAAAGGTATCGGCCATGGCCGTGAGGGTTTGATGAAAGAACACCTTCATCTCATCCAGCGGCATGTCTTTAGTCCAAAGATCGATCCGCAAGGCTTCCTTTGCCTTATGGTCCCAAACCGACAGCAACATGGCCTTGGCCTCATCATTTTTCACGTTTCCACCGGGTGCAGACCAATGTAATTCCTCAGGTATCTTGTTTTCATCCAACCCAACTTTTAGGGTAATTTCAGAAGTATGTACGCTCATCGTTTTGGTTTGTATTTTGATTTGTTAAACAGTTCTTCAGCGGGTATGGCCATTAATTCTTCCAGACTCGCTTCGTTTTTATCCATATAAGACCGTACGATTTGCCAGCCAATATACCGACCAATCATTCCGGGAGATTCGTTGTCGAGCTCCAGTTGAAATTTGGAAAAAGGTGCCGGATTTATAAATCGGCCGGGGAGCTTCGCATCGGTACTGTACAATAGTTCGTTCTCAATGAAATAACTCCAAATAAAGATCTCATTATCCTGGGCCCATGCAAGTTGTTCCTCAGTATATCCAATCTTGTCGGCATCCGGAGTATTGGGCAACCACAGATCCTTTAAATACAGCTCTTTTCCGAAGTAAAGCATCTTAGCCAGAAGCGTTCGTTCCCGTGGAACCGCAACGTACTTTCGTGTATAGGCTGTTGCCACATCGGAGGCGATCATAGCAGGTCTCATGGTAGCTGTGATATATTGTGAGATCCCTTCATAATAAAAATGATCACTTCCCAAATAGGTATCCAACTCGACAATGAGCAGACTGTCAGCGATCAACACCTTGGTTTGATAGTCTACATCGCTGGTGGTGGTGAACACCGTTGGCGGGTCGAAATCGTCAAAATAATAGGAAATATGTTGAAATAAGGATCGAAGGGGTTCTTCTAGTTTTTCTTCGGAAGGAAAAACCCTCGCCACTTCCCTGTTGAGTCCTTGTTGCAATGTATCTGAAAATCGCTTTTCCCATATGCTGTCCGCATACTGCTTAGGAAAAAACATTGGGAATTCCTGTTTCAAACGAGGAAGTTCATCAACCGAAGCCGCCGCAAAGACTTTGTCAAATCTTGTAATGTCAACTTCGATTGGAAGTTGTCCTATCTCTTTTTCAAGTTTGGAATCGGACCTACATCCAACCACCAGAAAAACAAAAAGTATTGCAAGAAGAAATCGCTGCATAAATTGGGTTTTAATAGGTCTTTAACGGGAATCCCTTTTATTAATTTTAGTTTTCCATTACTTTTGCGCTGCAAAGGTATCTTTTTAGTTGATAATATTGAGGATTTCACCTTTCAGAAATAATGGAAAAACCAAATTTTTTCATCCTTGGATAATTCCTATAAATAACTGTTTGCCATGCACACCGAAAAAGTTGTTGATCATATTGTAAATTGGTTAAAAGATTATGCAACCAATGCTAAAATGGATGGCTTTGTCCTTGGAATTAGCGGTGGTATTGATTCTGCCGTAACCTCAACGCTCTGTGCCATGACTGGCTATAAAACCCTTTGTCTCGAGTTGCCTATTCACCAGGCACAATCTCAAGTTACCAGAGCTCAGGAACACATCGCTCAACTCAAAGATAGCTTCCCAAATGTAAGTAGCCATGAGGTGGATCTCACTTCGGTTTTTGAACAATTTAAGTCGCAGATGCCAGAGGTGGAGGACGCTACCAATTTGGATCTGAGTTTGGCGAACACGCGTGCCCGACTTCGTATGACCACCTTGTATTATTTTGCCGGTTTAAAACGTTATTTGGTAGCGGGAACCGGAAACAAGGTAGAAGATTTTGGAGTTGGTTTTTTTACAAAATATGGTGATGGAGGGGTGGATCTTAGTCCGATCGCAGACCTTGTAAAAAGCGAGGTATATGAGATAGGTAGGTTAGTGGGAGTTCCGGAATCCATTCTGAAAGCGGCACCCACCGATGGATTATTTGGCGACAGCCGCACCGATGAAGATCAAATTGGAGCGAGTTATGACGAACTGGAATGGGCTATGAAAATGCAAGACGCAGGAAAGACCGAAAATGACTTCCAAGGGCGTGAAAAAACCGTTTTTGGTATCTATATAAGGTTAAACAAAGCGAATCAACATAAAATGAACCCAATTCCTATCTGCAAAATACCTGTCAAACTACGTTAAACTTAGGATTTTAACGAGTTTTCTTACGTTTGAACGAAAAATCTCTCACATATATTAAAGATGTTATAGTTTTGGATTTGTAGTAGAAGTATTACAAAACCTCACAATTTAACACTATCCCCAAAGTTAAGTGTAATGCTTAAGAAAGGGACTATAATATGAAAAGAATCGTTATTGCAGATCACCATCCGGTGACCCGAAAAGGTATAGCTTGTATGTTAAAGAAGAATGATAGTTTTACTATTGTTGGTAAAGCCAATAATGGTGACGAATTATTCAAGAACCTTCAAGAATACGCTCCAGATATTTTAATCATGGAAATCGATATGCCACAGATCAATGGCATCAATGCATTGAGAACCATTAAAACCGAGTTTCCCGAAACTCGAGTTATGATATTCTCAACGCATCCTGAAGAGATCTACGCGCTGCGTTCTATCAAATCGGGAGCGGCAGGGTATGTTCCAAAGACGGCTTCCAATAAGGTCTTTCTAAAGGCTCTAAAACAGATCGCCAAAGGTGGCATCTTCCTCAACGAGGATCTTACCTCTACATTTACCAGCCGAAATGTGGGTGAGGCAAGTGCTATCAGCAGGTACAAAAAACTCTCTTCCAGAGAGATCGAAGTATTAAACTTGCTCTCCAGTGGAAAGCGTAATAAGGATATCGCAAATGCGCTCAACATCAACGAAAAAACCGTGAGCACTTACAAAACACGATTACTTAAAAAATTAAAAGTGGATAACCTGGCCGATCTGATCCACCAGTCCAGAATGTTTCAGTTTGGATAATTAAAGAACTCGATTGAGTTTTTCCGAAAGTACTTTCTTTAACGTAATGTAATCTACAATATCTTGTAGGTTACTTTCTTTTTGCATTGCGTCATCATGCTCCTTGACGAGTTGACTTAGTTCGTCGATCTTCATGCTAACCAAATGTCTGCGAAGGTTTAAAATGGTCTCACTTACTACCTGCGAAATGCTGGTTTTTTTCTGTTTTACATAGATCTCTTTGCGCTCCCACTCCGCCAGATGATACTTTTCATCATCCATTAAAATATGCGTAATCGCCTCAGCTTTATCGGGTTGCAATTGGTTCACAAAATTCTCCACCTTCAACTCCTGATTTATATTGAGAGCGTTAATGATCTCAAAGTATAATTCTTTGAAATCATCATTGGCGAATTCTATTTCATCCTCCTGAAGATCGAGGTATACTTTTTCAAAAACTTTAGAGGTCACCATTTCGGGTTTGAAAGTGATCTTTCCCTCTTCATTAGCCTCGAGCATCAGGTCTTCAAATTCTTCAGTTTCATTTCCGTAGAGCAATAAAAGTTCAATGATCTTGCGCTCCAATTCGAACTGAACATCCACTTTTTTTACCATTTGCTTTTCCGCCGGAATAATCTCCATGGGCTGGGGAGATTCCTTTCGAGCTTGACGATTTGCTTCTCTTTTTTCCTTCTGAAGCATTTGCGCCAACGTACTAAAGAGCACCTCTTCACTAATATCCATGATCCGAGAGCATTCCTTGATGTAGACCTCCCGCTTAATGACATCCGGAATTTTTGAGATACTATTCACCATATCCCGAATGGTATCCGCTTTCTTAATCGGGTCGTTCTTGGCATCTGTCGCCAATAATGAAGCCTTGAAATTGATAAAATCTCGGGCGTTTTCCTCCAGATACAGCGTGAGTTCCTCCAGCGTATTATTTTTGGCAAAACTATCGGGATCCTCTCCTTCGGGGAAGGTGCAGATCTTTACGTTCATTCCCTGTTCCAAAATGAGATCTACTCCACGAAGGGAGGCTCTCAACCCGGCTGCGTCCCCATCAAATAGTACGGTGATATTTTTAGTCAAACGATTGACCAATCTTATCTGCTCAGGTGTCAAGGCTGTTCCCGATGAAGAGACCACGTTTTTGATCCCTCTTTGATAGAGTTGGATCACATCGGTATAACCTTCTACCAAATAGCAATTATCCTCCTTGGCGATGGTTTGTTTTGCATGGAAGATGCCGTAAAGGACCTTACTTTTATGATAAATGTCGCTCTCAGGCGAGTTCAGGTATTTGGCTGCCTTTTTATCATTGGAAAGAATTCTGCCACCAAAGCCTAAAACACGTCCGCTCAAGCTGAGAATTGGGAACATTACTCTTCCCTTAAACCTATCAAATTGCTTATCCTCCTTGACAATGGTCAAGCCTGTTTTTTCCAAAAAACTTAACTGATAACCATTCTTTAAAGCATGGGCCGTAAAAGCATCCCACTGATCGGGCGAGTAACCCAGTGCAAATTTCTTGATGGTCTCATCGGAAAAGCCTCGTTCCTTGAAGTAGGTTTTACCAATGGCCTTTCCCTGCTCGCTTTCCAACAATGTTTCGTGAAAATAATCCTTGGCAAATTCACTAACCAAGTACAGACTCTCCCGTTCGCTGGCACGCTCTTTCTGCTCGTCGGTCTGTTCGGTCTCCTCAATCTCGATTCCGTACTTCTTTGCCAGGTATTTAATGGCTTCCGGATAGGTGAAATGCTCGTGCTCCATTAAAAACGCCACCACATTACCACCTTTGCCGCTTGAAAAATCTTTCCAGATCTGCTTAACGGGAGATACCATGAAACTTGGGGTTTTCTCATCGCTAAAAGGGCTTAAGCCCTTAAAGTTACTTCCCGATTTTTTTAGCTGCACAAAATCGCCTATCACCTCCTCCACGCGGGCAGCGTCAAATACATTGTCTATGGTGGTTCTTGAGATCAAATGGTGGCGATTAATTCAGCAAAAAAAGATACACAAATATACCGTATAATTAACAAGCAATAAATTCCCATATCCAAAAAATAGGCTTCCCGAAGGAAGCCATAGTTATTTCAAATAAAAGCGGGATTTTAATCCATATCGAAGCGTAATCCCAGTGAAACATTGCGCTGTTCCAGAGGATTGTCCTTGAAAAGAGTATTAAGGTCGTATTTCACATAGAGCGCAGCATCTCTCCATCCCAAATAGGCACTCAGACCATATACAAAGTCATTCACATTGTAAGTGCCTTTCAATTTTTGTTTCACATCTTCGGTGCCGTCATTGAACTTTAATTTTTGCCGACTCGCCAATCTAAATCCTGCATAGCCTCCTACCCCCAGTTTAATTTTATTATAGGTGTCGTATCTAAAGTATTCTTTCTTTTCAATTTTGTTGGAGGGTCCCACTTCAAAATGAACCGGAAAAACAAGGTTGTCGACTCTAAATTTCGATTTATCCAAATCCATCCCAAAGGTTTGCAACTCTGTCGTCGCTCCGGTGTCCACAAAGTATCGATTGTCTGTGGGCTTTAATCCATTGAACTGGAACGAGAAACCATACTTCACCCGCAACCAGTTAGTCTCTTTAAAAACCCGTGTTCTCCAGGCCCAGCCAATTTCTGCAAATCGGCTGCCACCCACTTTAAAGTTGCTGTCGCTAAGGGACTCACCTTTGGTAATTACATTATTCAAACCAAATGCCAGCACAAAATCACTAATTGTGCGACGGTCGTATTTGCGTTTCCGTGGGGTATAATCAATGCCAATGATCTGGCCTTTTCCAAAGAACTGAAATTCGATTTTGTCCACTCCATTCTCTAGCGGATCGTCTCCATTTCGCTCCAGAAGTGCTATTTTATTGTCAATAATTGCCAGCTTGTTCTCAATGTTCAAAGCGCGTTTTTCGGCCGCGGTTTTCTTCAGCGCCTCGGCTTCGGTCGGACTAATTTCCTCATTATCGAGTTGCTTATTTATTGCCTCCACTTCCAATTTGAGCGCATCTTTTTCAGAAGTAATAACCTGCTCTTTGCTTTCCTGAAGCAGTTTGATCGTATTATTTTCGGGCTCCTGGGCATGGCATTGGGACAAGGCTAGCGCCCATACCGCCACTGCGGTACATAAAGTAATGATCTTCATAATGTTCGTGATTTTTGCTCTAATGAGCTTGATTGATGACTATTAATTATTTCTATTAGCAACGGCCGTTCGCACTTTATCAAACCCTGCTCCCAGCGCATCGAACACCTTATTTCTAAAGCTGCGTTCCAATTCGGTTTCCACATCTTCAAGCAGTGCCGTCGCGTCTACTTTAAAGCTATTGGAGTTCAAGATTCGATGGGTTGAAATATCGCGTTGCGCCTTTTTTAACAGATCGTCGATCTCGGCGACCGTAACGGTATTATTTTTATCCTGAATGTTCTGAATGCTGGCAATAACCTCTTCGACCTTCGTATTAACAAAAGGATCATTCTCAATGATCTTGTTCTTTTCGATGCTTTTTGGTTTATCCTCATTGGCCTTCGCAATTCCCTCTTCGACGAGATTATCCACAGCAGGATTCTTATTTTCTTCGGAATTAGCCGCTGCTGTTTTCACCGGATTGTTCTTCAAATACCGATTGGTCGCTATGCCTTTTTCTTCGGAATTAGTTAATAAAACTTCGTCTTCCGAAGCATTCGTCTCTCGTTCCACGATGTTGTCTCCTGCCACCAGAACATCATTGGATTTAGGATGTACTCCTCTGGGTCTCGCATCACTTTCCGTTCCTTTTTCGGTTGCGGGTAACGGATCTTGGGTTACAAGATTAGTGTTAGACGTATTTTTTTCCGAAGTAAAAAGAAAAGTCACCACCAATAATATTCCTGTTGCCGAGGCCGCAATGGCCAGCCACGGCGTTCTGTCTTGCCTTTTTTCTGGCAGCTTATCAGCCAATTTTGACCAAGCTTCCGTACTGGGTTGAAGCTCCCGTTCCTGCAACTTTTCTCGTATGTTCTCTTCAAATTTAATGGGTGCCATAACTCAAATTATTTTCTTTGGTTACTAAATTTCGAAGCATTTTTCGTGCCTTGAACAACTGTGTTTTGGAAGTGTTCTCGGAGATCTGTAATAACTCCGAAATCTCGCTGTGCTTATACCCTTCCACAGCATACAAAACAAAAACCGTTTTATATCCGTGGGGCAAAGCATCGATCAATTTTTGAATTTCATCCACCTCCAAGGCCGTCTCAATATAAGCCACATGTTCTTTCGTATTTTCGATCTCTGCATCCTCATTGAACAGCAACTTTTTATCCCTTCGCAACTGTGAAAGTGCTTCATTGACCATGATGCGTCGTATCCAACCTTCAAAACTGCCTTCGTTCTTATAAGAATCAATATGGGTGTACACTTTTAGAAATCCACTCAACATGACTTCTTCGGCCAGTTCCAACTTTTTTACATACTGCCTGCAAACACTCAGCATTTTAGGGGCAAATAGTTCGTACAATTCGTACTGTGCCTTCCGGTTCCCCTTTCTCACCTTTTGGATGAGACTGTTGTAGTTTTTATGTAAGGATACAAATTTCATGCAATGGCTACACGCGCTTCTATTCTATAGACGCAAGTTAGTAGAAAATGGTTGCCTGGACTATTTGGAAATCCCAAATCTCAAATCTCAAATCCCAAATGACAAATCCCAAATGACAAATCTCAAATGACAAATTCCAAATTTCATTTGATCATTGAATATTGAGAATTGAGTATTGAAAATTCATTTTTTACGGTCGATCACGTAGTTTACCATCAGCTCTAGAGATGCTTTATAGGGAGTGTCAGGGTATTGCTGAAGTAAAGTGAGAGCTTCGGTCTGATAGGCTTTCATTTGAGTTGTCGCGTATTCCAAACCTCCTGTTTCTTTCACGAAGGCGATTACTTCTTTGACGCGGGCCTTGTCGAGATTGTGGTTCTTCACCGAATTGATCAGCCACTTACGGTTCTTTTTAGAAGTATTATTTAAGGTATAGATAAGTGGGAGGGTCATTTTCTTTTCCTTGATATCGATACCCGTTGGCTTTCCAATTTTTTGGTCTCCATAATCAAAAAGGTCATCCTTTATCTGAAAGGCGATCCCAATAAGCTCCCCAAACTTTCTCATGTCCTCCACCACTTCTGCAGATGCATTAACAGACTGCGCCCCCATGGCACAACAAGCGGCTATGAGGGTAGCCGTTTTCTGCCTGATGATCTCAAAATAAACGTCCTCTGTAATGGTAAGAGTGCGCGCTTTTTCAATCTGAAGCAATTCGCCCTCGCTCATTTCCCGCACTGCCACCGAAATGATCTTTAACAGGTCAAAATCGTCGTTGTCAATGGATAGGATGAGCCCCTTAGAAAGCAAATAATCCCCGACTAATACCGCGATCTTGTTCTTCCAAAGGGCATTGATGGAAAAAAATCCACGGCGCCGATTGCTTGCGTCTACCACATCGTCATGAACTAAGGTGGCGGTATGGATGAGTTCGATCACGGAAGCCCCGCGATAGGTACGTTCATTCACTGCTCCATCATTGCACATTTTAGCAATAAGAAATACGAACATGGGTCGCATTTGCTTTCCCTTGCGATTAACGACATAATGGGTAATTCGGCTTAAAAGAGAAACCTGGGAAGACATGGAGTTTGAAAATTTCTTTTCAAAAAGTTCCATCTCGACTTCAATAGGAGATTTTATTTGAGAGACGATCTTCATGTCTGGAATCAAAGATAGGGAATACCTATTTATTGTTTGTTTGCCAATTGTCCACAGGCAGCATCAATATCCTTACCACGGCTTCTTCGCACAGTCACCGGAATCTTATTTTTCTCTAAGAGTTCGATATATCGATCGATGGCACCGCTATCGGCTTGTTTAAATTCTCCATCGTCTATGGGGTTGTATTCAATAATATTCACCTTGGACGGAGCGTATTTGCAAAATTTGACCAAGGCTTTGATATCTTCCTCCTTATCATTGATCCCGTCCCAAACAACATATTCATAAGTAATAATTTTACCGGTTTTCTCATACCAATACACCAAAGATTCCTTAAGGTCATCCAAGGTAAAGCTCTTGGCAAACGGCATGATCTGTTCACGGGTCTCCTGAATTGCAGAGTGCAAAGAAACCGCCAGGTTAAATTTCACGGCATCATCGGCCATCTTTTTGATCATTTTTGGCACCCCTGACGTGGACACGGTAATTCTCCTGGGTGACATTCCCAAACCTTCGTCGCTCGTGATCTTATCTATGGAAAGCAGCACATTTTTATAGTTCATCAAAGGTTCTCCCATTCCCATAAAAACAATATTGGAAAGCGGTCGGTCATGATACAATAAGCTTTCCTTGTGGATGGCCACCACCTGATCGTAGATCTCATCCGGATTAAGATTACGCATTCGCTTCAAACGAGCAGTTGCACAAAACTTGCAATCCAAACTACAGCCCACCTGAGACGAAACACAGGCCGTGGTACGGCTGGGAGTAGGTATTAACACCGATTCCACCACCAATCCATCAAATAGTTTTACAGCATTTTTTATAGTGCCATCTTTACTTTTTTGCAAGTGATCAACTTTTATGTGGTTGATCACAAAATTCTCTTCCAGATGAGCTCGTGTTTCCTTCGAAATATTGGTCATATCGTCAAAAGAGTGAATTCCCTTTCCCCAAAGCCATTCATAAACCTGGTTTCCTCGGAAGGCTTTGTCGCCGATTCCCTCGAAAAAGGATCGCAATTCTTCTTTGGACAGTGCTCTTATGTCTTTTTTTTCTGAAATCATGGTGCAAAATTACCACATATTTACATAGCATAAAAAAACCTCTTTCGATCGAAAGAGGTGCCCTGAATTCTGGTGATTCAGTTATAGTTTGTCTACGATAATTTTTTTAGTTATGTCGTTTTGTGTGTCCTGGTCCACAAGATGAAGGAAATAAATACCTTCTTCCAACCCATACACCGAAATCCTGTTTTCGGAGTTCGATACGTTGCCTGCCTGTACCTCTTTACCCAGCACATCGTAGAAACGATAGGTTAAATTGGGATATTGGGTATTCATAATAGTGATATAATCGGAAGCAGGGTTGGGGTAAATATCCAAAGAGCCTATCAATTCGATATCAGTGATGCTCAGCGCATTTTCCAGCACATCGATCGTGGTGACGCCGCTTCCAATGGGATCCAGCCAATCTTCTAATCGGGTTTCAGAAGAAGTGCCAAAATTCCATGAACTGGCCATTCTTCCGTAGACATCATAATCACCATTGTTTTCGGTTCCATTACAAAATGATTGCCCTGCATACAGTTGACCAATAATTCTACCTTCTTCGTTAAAAAGTGGTGACCCGGACGAACCGCTCTCTGTGGTGCCTATTTCCCAACCATTACCATTTCCGGCAGAAACACCTTTAATAAGCCATACTTCGGTGCCATTAGCATCTTCTTTCATGGCCACATCATCGTCTCTACAAATTTTCATAATGTCTCCATTAGGGTGATGGATCCCTACCTGATATTGAGGTAGATCGTCACTATTGTCCCATCCGGCAAAAGCCACATCCCAGGATGTAGGAATGGAATTGTATAGCTCCACCAAGGCAAAATCACTATTGGAATGACTCGCTCGAAGCGTTGCACCACTCATGGTGAAATTACTTTGAATATCGGCACTATTCTCTATCGATCCGCAAATGGGTCCGGGACTCATCCAATTGAATCGCACAGACCACAAGGCCGGGTCCGAATTGTCCAAACAATGATTGGCAGTGAGCAAATATGGTTTTTTATTGTAGAGGGTATTGTTGACCAATGAAGCAGAACACAAATGTCCGTTCCCGAGATTCAAAAGAGCCACAGCTTTTTTAACTAAATTCTTCTTCGTTTCAAAATCACTTCCAACAAAGCAGTTCACATCATAATTACAATCTCCGGAATCGTTAAGGCCGCGTGTACCGTCAACATATGCATTGATCCTTCCCATTCGATAACCGTGAATAATGCTCCCAATCTCTAAAGTCACGCCACCCATTGCAAAGGCTGGTTCAAAATATTCCACCCAAATCACATCACCAGTGATAAACCAGGATCCAAGTACTTTGGACGATCGATTATGCTGATTCAAATACACTTTGGACTTATCTGTTCGATCCCCGTTGAAGAGTTGTAAACGTCCTCCCTGCGGTAAATGAAAATCGTTGAAGTTAACACTCATATTCAGCGCATCGGGAGATTTGATCGCTACACGCCATATTCTACCGCCATCGTCCAAACGGGTCCATACTCCACTCGCTTCGGTATCCAGAATGATAGGACGAGTTACTCCATACCTCCATGGCAGGCTTTTATCAAGATCATTGATGGCATCTTCCTGCTGTATCAATTCAAGATCCAGCGGAGGAAGTTCAATGGGCTCGATGTTCTCAAGATTTAAACTCCAGCTAATAGGATTACCGTCGCTCGACTCCTGGGCAAATCCAAAAGTGAGTGAGATTATTAAAAAGATCGAAAAGAGTACCTTTTTCACCTTATACAGCAGCTAGTTTTGTCAATACGACAGATAAATATACCCATTTATTTCTCAATTAAATCAAAATCCAGTGCAAAAAAAAGCCCCTTGTTTTGGAAACAAGGGACTCATATTTAGTGTATTGATGATTTATATAACCAGCATGGCATCTCCATAGGTATAAAATCGATACTTTTCCTTGATCGCTTCCGCATAGGCTTCTTTTACAAATTCGTGCCCTGCAAATGCAGCAACCATCATGAGCAACGTTGATTTAGGAGTGTGGAAATTAGTTACCATACTATTGGCAATACTAAAATCGTAGGGAGGAAATATAAACTTGTTGGTCCATCCTGAATAGGCATTCAATGTATGATTGGAAGACACCGAACTCTCCAAAGCCCGCATGGCCGTTGTACCTACCGCACAAATACGCCGTTTTTGTACAATTCCTTCATTGATGATCTTCACGGCGTCTTCACCAATGATAATCTCTTCACTATCCATTTTGTGCTTCGAGAGGTCCTCCACCTCCACCGGGCTAAAAGTTCCCAGACCCACGTGCAGTGTTACTTCGGCGAAATCAACACCTTTGATCTCCAGTCGCTTAAGCAAGTGTTTCGAAAAGTGAAGTCCTGCAGTAGGAGCTGCAACAGCGCCTTCGGTTTTGGCGAAGATCGTCTGATAGCGTTCTGCATCCTCAGGTTCTACATCACGTTTTATATATTTGGGGAGTGGAGTTTCACCTAATTCGGTTAATTTATTCCTGAATTCCTCATACGAACCATCAAATAAAAATCTGAGTGTCCTTCCACGTGAGGTAGTATTATCGATAACTTCAGCAACCAATGACTCATCCTCACCAAAGTAAAGTTTATTTCCAATTCTAATCTTTCTCGCCGGATCTACTAACACATCCCAAAGACGTGTTTCACTGTTCAATTCACGAAGTAAAAATACCTCGATCCGGGCGCCGGTCTTTTCTTTGTTTCCAAACAAGCGCGCAGGAAACACCTTAGTATTATTGAGCACTAAAACATCATCCTCTTTAAAATAATCGATCAGATCTTTAAACATTTTATGCTCGATCGTCTTTGCCTCCCGGTCAAGAACCATGAGACGTGCTTCATCTCGATTAGGGGCTGGATATTCGGCTAAAAGTTCTTCAGGCAAGTCGAAGCTGAAGTTGGATAATTTCATTCCCATAAGTAGAAAAATTTTTCGGTGAAAGATGGCAAATATACAACCTCAAAGTAGGGGTTGTCAAGTAAATGGACACTTATTATTGGTGAGAAGCATCCAATTCAGAAGTAAAAAACTATAAATTGACTCAATCCAGAGATACTTGTAAGCCTAATTTGGCGAGATCTGCCCAGAAATCGGGATACGATTTTGAAACCACCTCACTGTCATTAATGATAATGGGAACCTTTACAGCCAAAGGAGCAAATGCCATAGCCATACGATGGTCCTGATAGGTATCTATCTTTATATTTTCTGAAATATCCGAGGCGGGACTTAAGTGCAACGAATCATCTGTGATCACCACCTCAGCGCCCAATTTTTCCATTTCGGTCTTAAGGGCCAAAAGTCGATCCGTCTCCTTGATCTTAAGCGTATGTAAGCCGGTTAAATGACATCCTATTCCCAGTCCCAGGCAAGTCACGGCGATCGTCTGAGCGATATCCGGGGTATTTGAAAGGTCTTTTTTGAATTGCTTCGGAAGTATAAATTGCGTGTTTGATAGGGATATTTTATTTTCTGAAATGTGAAATTGGGTCTTAACTCCAACTGCTTCATAGATTTCCGCCAATTCCGAATCTCCCTGTAAACTCTCCTCCTTGAAGCTCGTTAATCCTACCGAAGCATTTTGCGACAGCGCAACCAAACTATAAAAGTAAGAAGCCGAGCTCCAATCACTTTCAACCGTTATCTCCACATCCTTGATCTCTTCGACAGGATCAACACAAACGGTATTTCCATCCAGCACACCAGCTATTCCACAATTTTTTAAGAGCGCTAACGTCATATTAATATACGGCAGTGAAGTTATCTTGCCATCCAAATGCAGGGTCAGTCCCTTAGGCATTGATGGGGCTATTAATAGTAGTGCCGAAATATACTGACTACTAATATTCGCCGCCACCCGTACCGAACTTTTTTGTAGTTCCTTTCCAATAATTCTGAGAGGCGGAAAGCCTTCCTCTTTTTGATATTCGATTTGGGCGCCTAGTTCACGTAGTGCATCCACCAGGATTCCAATGGGGCGTTCCTGCATGCGTTTGCTTCCGGTTAGGATGACCTCACTTCCCGCATTAGCGGCAAAATAGGCAGTTAAAAATCGCATGGCCGTTCCGGCGTGATGCACGTCGATCGTACCCGATTGCTTTTCCAAACCTCGCAAAAGTGCCACCGTATCGTCGCTGGATGACAGGTTTTTAATGCTAATATTGGGATATAGAGCCTGGAGAACCAATAACCGATTGGACTCACTTTTAGAGCCGGTCAAAACAATTTGATTCTGAATTTCTTTCTTATTTTCTGAAGTGATCGTTGCCTTCATTTCCTTTTATCCTCCCGTTTCAGTTTCCCCCAAAATTTTCCGTAGCTCACCATAAACCCCGCAATGAAACCTGCAAATGGTAGCATCCAAGCTTTTGGAGAATCGAGCAATAGCGTAATAAATTCCGAAGAAAACCCTGTAATGACCCATTGCAATACCAGTAAAATGAGCAAGTACATAAGGGTGAGGAACATTACCGATCTCCAGAAGCCTTCATAGGAAACAATACGCTTGAACATTATTTGAGTTTTTCATTGTTTTGGTGCCGGTCATGATCCCGTTTGGCTTTTTTATCCATACGTGCATCGAAGGCCTTTTGGAGATCCACATCTGTCTGATTGGCGAGGCAGAGGACCACAAAAAGTACGTCAGCCAGTTCCTCCCCAAGATCCTTACCTTTGTCGCTCTCTTTTTCGCTTTGTTCTCCATAACGACGCGCGATAATTCGTGCTACCTCCCCTACTTCTTCGGTGAGCTGTGCCATGTTAGTCAACTCGTTGAAGTACCGTACGCCATGTGCTTTTATCCACGTATCAACCTGCTGCTGGGCGTTTTGAATGTTCATTTTTTCTAGATTTTAGATAATACGATCTTTTCACTTTCTTTTTCAACTATTTCTGAAAACATACCTTTTACGTGTTCGTAATCGTCGGACAGAACGATGGGTGATTTTAATTCTAATACTACCGATAATTGAATCATTCCCGGAGCTTCTTTTATCAAATAGGTATAGCTGCCACCATCATTGGCCAACGTCGCTCCCGAAGAAGACGGTATTGACGTTACTTTATAACCTTCGGGAATTTTAATAGTGATATTGTATTTCTCGGTTTTCGGGTACCCGAAGAAAATTGGATAATCACGGGTGTCTGCCTTAAAAGGATTTTCCATATGCGCCAAAAACATCATGGGTGCAACGTACAATTCGTCATTGATCTCTTCGATCAAAGTGCTGGAATTAGCCGTATAACTAAGATTCACAAAAGGTTTTCCACTAAGTAGGTCCTTCACTTCCAGCGCATCGAATCGGGCAATATTTTCACCCGGTTGCAGGTCTGTCAATTGTTCCTCTAACTGGGTGTCATAATTCTTGACTCGGTACCTTCTAGCGAGATGACCAGTAAGTCGTTGGCGAATATTGGCACTCAATTCGGTCCCGTTAATTTCGGCTTGTGCGTAGGTAATATCTTGAGAAGCGAAGCCCGGATAAAGCCCGACCCAGTTTGAGGTTCCATCTGGTTTGATGAGCCGTCCCTGCCAGTTCATCGCTCGAGTGGGAAGCAAATTGATCCCAGAAAAATTAGAGGTGGCATCCAATAGATATAGTTTGCCATTGTACTCCATCCCGGCAATCACATAATTAAACCCTTGTAGCGTTGGAAAAACCGGTATTCCGTGACTTTTTGAACTCACTAAAACGGGGTGAGCATTTAAATTGGCACTTCGAAGCATGGAAACTAGCATGAGGTTGATATCCCCTACGTTACCTGTGCCTTCTTTGAAGGCCTTTTTCACACCTTTCTCCGGGTAGTACCCTAGGTAACCATTCCAAGTCATTTTACTTTGTACGGCGAACAAGATCCTGTTGGCTTTGTCCAAAGGATCTGTTGCATCCGCCAAAGCGGCTGCGAGATCACTAGCGTAGTAATCGGTTTTATTCAATTCATTTACAAATCCGTCGCTGTCATAGATTCGTTTCGTAACGGCTTCCCAATCTGTGGTAAAGGTTTTGGGCATCTCGTCCGGCCAATTGATCATGGAAAGTTCCCAAATGGATTTAGCTCGGTAATTATTGAGATTGTCTACATAATCTTCCTTTTTTAACGGAGGTATATTTACTTCATCCAATTTATACTGAATCTCCTTGTATTTACCTGTTCCACCGGCAGTAGCATTCCTATTTGCACTTCCCAAACCTGTTCGTGCATTGAAATCAACACTTATTTCTTTCGAGTCTCTTTCATAGTTATAAACCAGCCCCGACTGAGGGTTGCCAAAGTTATTATAGACATAATACTCCGGAACCTTCACCTCCACAACTTCCTTTCGAATAGGGATGGTGTATTGCAGGTCGATATCTTCAATTCGAGTGAATGGTGATGAAACAGTGTATGTAAATTCAATGACACTCCCTTCTTTGATATTGGGCAATGTAAATTTATGCTGCATATAATAATTGGAAACACGTTCTTCGAAAAGCGCACTCCGAGACAATTTATCTTTTTTAATAGAATTGCCATCCATATTATAGGTAGTAGCCTTTAGGTTTTCGATCTTTTCCCTATTACTCCCAAAGTTATAGGTTCGGAAACTTTGATTGGCCCAATCAAAACCATCCTGATTATAGATCTTGATCCTCTCAAAGACCTGCGTATACAATGTATATCCTTCATCTTGACGATACTGAAAATAGGATTTATGCTCTCGGTATAAAACGGTGGCATCGGCTTCCGGATACAGGTCATTTTGTGTTTCCATGAGTTCTTCTTTGGAAACTTTTCCGTACCTGTAATTTTGTGCGAACGCCGAGCTTGAAAGCAGCGTAAGCGTTAGTAAGAGTAAGATAGTTCTCATAATTGATAGTTGTTATTATATTTTTAAAAGTACTATTTTCGATTTTGATAGTTCTATATATTCCGAGTACAAGTTCTTTATTTCATCATAAAATTCCGGAGGAACCACACTAACATTCATTTGGAAGGAAAAATTGACCGAGATAGTTCCATCTTTAGATTGACAGGTAAAAGGAAGCGACCCAATTCCTTTGGAGAGTGCTACTTTCGTTGCTTCCGGCAAGGCGGTAACTTGGTATCCCTCCGGCACTTTAAATTGAATTGCCACACTTTTGGAAAGCGGATAGATGTAATCTATTGGAAAGAAACGTTCGTCTTCCTTGAACGGATTTTCTTTTATTCCGAAGTACAGCATGGGCTCAAAATATATTTGGTCACCAATCTCCTCACCATAATCCGTCAAATCCATTTTGTAGTACAAGCTCACTGGTTTGGTTACATCTTGCATATCCTTGGAAGCCAACTTATCGACAGTAAGGAAATTATGATTTGCCTCCAGATCTTCTCCAAAATCACCCTTGGCTAAATTTTCATAATCCTCACGATGTTGCCAGGCGTAGTAACCTGAAATTCTTTGTTTCACGTCACCCGAAACAGTTAGTTTTGACGGATCGAATGAGCATTCCACCATAATGGTGTTCTTCGATTTAGTCGTGGTACGGGTCGAAACCAATTCGTATGAATAATTCTCACCCGCCACCAGCCCATCCCCATTGACGAATGCGAAAGGAAGTTCGCCAAAATTGGCCAACTTTCGAGAGGCATCCAGGAGGTATTTTTTGCCGTGAATCTCAACACATGCGATGGTGTTGTTGAAGCCAGTGATAGTTGGAAACCTTATATAGCCGTTTCTCTTAGAAGCAACCAACATTGGCTTCGCGTTGAGGCCTCCCTCCCTCATCATAGCGATCATTATCAAATTAATGGCACCTGAGCTTCCTTCTTTTAGTCGGTACACTTTCTCGAGACTGGGGGAGAATTTACCGTAAAATTGATTCCAAGTAAAATTTTTCTGAACAAAAGAGAACACTCTTTTGGCTTGGGCCAATTTGTCTTTTTCGTTGCCAAGCGCAATGATAAGATCCTTCTTATACACCTTGCTCATTCCCAACGCATCTTTGTATCCTCGTCTTCCATCGTAGTGGTACTTCACAACCTGTTCCCACTTCTTCAACTTATCTGTTCCATAAGCCCTCGCCGGTTCAATAAAGATTCGACCACGGTAATTATTGATTCCCCCCAAGTATTCCTCATTGCCCAAACTGGGTATATTTGTACCCACATACACCAACTCCTTTCGGGTTTGTTCTACTTCCAGACGAACATTAGAGAGGCTGTTTTCGGCGATATTCAGGTCTACGTAATTGGGATTTCGAAGTACCAATTTAAAATGGGCGATGGGTAAAGAGCTTTGGCAATAAATGTCCTTTAGTCCTATTCCATTCACTTTATACGATACTTCTATGATGGAGCCTTCCCTGACCTTCGGAAATGTAATTTTATTGACAAAATCATCTTCGGAAACTTCTTCCTTAAAAATCGAGCTTCCTTTAATATCCGTCTTGACGATCTTGCCATCTTCCAGATTATAGGTTGCTGCTTTGAGGTGTCTAATTTCATTAAAAGGTATTTCCCAATTGGAGTAGTCCAAACCCTCTTTCGTATAAATTTTAACCCGCTCATGAACCTCCAAAACATTACCGTACTCAAAATATATGTTTCTGAAGATTATTTTAGCGGGAGCATCCTCAAAGATCTCATCCTTAGTTTCCATTAAATCATTAATGGATACAAAAGGTGCTTTAATTCGCTGGGCGACGGCCACTTCAGTAATAAAAAAAACGAAAAGCAGACAGAATATTCTCATTCTTTTACCAATACCAATTTAGATTTATCCTTTTTTACAATATCCTTTCGGAATGCGACGTAGTCATCAAACTTTTCCTTGGCGTACCGTCCGGAATTAATGATAAGTTCTCGTTTGTACCGTATGTTGGAACCATCTTTTTTTACGACAGACGCGCTATATCGCCCAAATTCATTCTCCAGAGAAATTGGTTCGAATATGGACTCTAGCGTATAGCCTACGGGCAACGTTATTTCTATTTCATCAATTTGACGGTAACCTCTTCGAATTTCCAAAGGGAGCGTTCGCTCTTTCTGGGTGTCCGGCACAAAATGTTGCCTGGTAAAGACATTTGGATTGATCAAAATCCTATTACCGGCCTTGGAGACATAACCTTGGGCTTCATAATGAAGTTCCTCATTAAAAGTAATTTCCCGAGTATCGTTAGTGAAGCTCACATTGGAAATTTTTAATCCATTTAAATGACTCCACAAGTCTTTGTAATATCGAACAATGTTCTCCTTTTTTTCGGTTTCTAAAAAATATTTTCTATTGTACATTATTCCCTCAGAACGCTCACTCAATGTTCCGGAAAGTCGCAGATCTTTATTGAAAAATGCGGTGGCTGAAAGTCGCCTTAGATTATCCTGAGGGGAATAGGTATGGGTTTTGGTCATTACACCACCCTCAGGCGTTACCATGAGTACTTTTCGGTCATCAGTATGTGTTCCCAAATAGTTGAACGGCACCTGTTGACTGGTACATTCCAAAAAAACCATTTCATCCTCAAATGGAACGGAAAGAATCACATGATTGCCCTGCAATGCGACAAACTCTTCATCCAGATCTCTGCCGTCTGTTCCCGCCGCCACGATGGTATAATACGACTCAATTCCCTGGCTATCGAGCAGGGCCATTGTATAATTAGTCAACGCCTTACAATCGCCATAATTTAGCTTGTCTACCTCCTCTGCAGGTGAAGGTTGCCAGCCACCTATTCCTACTTGTACACTTATATAACGGGTCTTATCCTGCATATACTTATAGATGGCCCGTGCTTTTTCTTTAGGATCTTCCATACCTGAGACCAAGTCATTGACCGTTGATCTCGTTTCCTTCGGAAGCACATCTCGTCCCTTTAACAGAGATTGTTGCTGCCAAAGGCCAAAATCCTTCCAGGTTTTAACAAAAGCCGTTTTGTTTTCCAACTGAAATTTCTGCAAGGCCACTTTTACAACAGGAGTGAACTCTGTGTAGTGTGGACTAAGCTGTTCGCGTTCCACTGAAGGTAAATTTTCTAGCGAGTAGCTATATTTCCTTAGATCTTCAGATACATCCACATTAAACTCTTCCAGATTGAACTTGCGAGTGGTCAACGGAATTTGCTTTTCATTGATGATCACATAATCCGATTTTTGCGTACTCACCTTATACACCGGTGAGGGGTCCCAACGGGGTAAAAATGCAGTTGAAGACGATCGAAGCACAATTTCAATTTCGAAGGTAAAAGGATAACGAGTAGGAGTAAAATCCAAAACCAATTTCCTGTTATCAGTATACAGGTTAGACCCGGAAGCACTTACATCGACGAAGTCTTTCTTCTTAAATTTTTGAGTTACTTTTCCAGAGGCATCGTATATCGCGGCACTAATATTTTTGATCGAGGAGCTCTTATCGTAAAACGCCACGGGGTTGATACTGTTTAGACCATTTCGATTAAAGGCCGTGACAACCTCTTTGGTCGAAATAATCACGTCGTTATAGTCCTTTAAAAGTATCTCTGTACTTTGATCCCTAATAACAGCGTTTACGCCATCCTGTAGATCCTCAGGAATATTTGATACCGCATATTCGTTTTGAGCGAAGCTGAGAAAGGAAAAAAGAAAAAAAGATAGACCTAAAATGTGTTTCATGTGGTTGCCATAAATTTACCGGGATAGGGCTAATCTAGTTAAAAAAGGAAGACTAAAAAACTATTCCCGGTTCTTTGTATCCATATTAATGGTGACCGGACCATCATTGATCAAAGCTACATCCATCATGGCTCCAAAAACTCCTTTTTTTACTTCTTTGCCAAGCTCTTTACTTAACTGTGCCGCGAAGTTTTCGTAAAGGGGAATAGCGATCTCCGGACGAGCCGCCTTAATAAAAGACGGCCGATTGCCTTTTTTGGTACTCGCATGCAAGGTAAACTGACTTACTACCAGCGCATCACCTCTCGTATCCAAAAGGCTTAGATTCATTGCATCGTTTACGTCTCCAAATACCCGTAACTTAGCGATCTTCGAACTAAGCCATTGGATGTCTTCCGGCCCATCCTGATCCTCAATTCCGAGTAAAATAAGAAATCCGGGGCCAATTTCCGAAACAACTTCTCCTTCGACAGTTACCGATGCTTGTTTGACTCTTTGAATTACGGCGCGCATGGGTTAGGAGTTAGGAGTTAGTGGTTAGTGGTTAGTGGTTAGTGGTTAGTGGTTAGTGGTTAGTGGTTAGTGGTTAGTGGTTAGTTGAAATTTGGTTAACTGCTAATTGTTATTTGAATATTACTCATTCGAAAAATTATCCTTCCGATAGTTCTCCTCTTCCCCTTCCATGATCTGAAGATAACTTTTATAGCGCGACCAGGCAATTTCTTCCGCCTCCAAAGCCTTTTTTACGGCACATTTAGGCTCTTCCAAATGCAAACAATTATTGAACTTGCAATCCTGTTTTAATTTGAAGAATTCGGGGAAGTAATCTCCCAATTCCTCCTTATCCATTTCCACTACCCCAAAGCCCTTAATTCCCGGAGTATCAATTATCTGTGCCCCAAATGACAGGTCGAACATCTCTGCAAAGGTCGTGGTATGCTGTCCCTGCTGATGCTGTTCACTTATAGCCATTGTCTTTAAATTTAATTGCGGTTCCAAAGCATTGACAAGGGTAGATTTACCAACCCCACTATGGCCGGAGAACATAGACACCTTATTGGTCATGAGCTTTTTCACTTTCTCCACATTCTTTCCCGTTTTAGCCGAAATACCAATACATTCATATCCTATATTTCGATACAAAGCAGCGAGATATTTCACCTCTCCCAGATCTTCGTCTGTATAAGAATCAATCTTATTGAATAACAAAACTGCTTTGATGCTGTATGCCTCGGCCGTAATCAAAAAACGATCGATAAAGGTTGTAAAAGTAGGGGGATTGTTAAGCGTGATCAATAGGAAGGCGACGTCAATATTGGCAGCAATTATATGAGTTTGCTTCGAAAGTTTGACACTCTTTCTAATGATGTAGTTCTTTCTTTCATCAATGGTATGGATAATACCAACGGTTTCATCCCCTTTGGTCTCCACATCGAAATATACATGATCACCCACTGACACCGGATTGGTACTCTTGATGCCGCCTATTCGGAACTTACCTTTCAGGCGGCATTCGTAAAAGACACCACTTTCGGCCTTTACGTTATACCAACTTCCGGTAGATTTATAAACGGTTCCTCGCATCTTTTTTTTCAGTAAAACAAAAATAGCCACTTTTGGCAAGAATGTTACCGAAGTTTGTCGAAACATTCAATAATCGATAGCATGAGAAACAAGTATATGAAGCTCACTGTCACAATTGATCCGGAAGAAAATGATCTCCAGCTAATTTTACTTGCGGACTAAATTTTCAAGCACTTAAATTCTAACATAATTCGTCTGCACCAAAAAAAACCCGAAATGGTAAATTTCGGGCTTTTACAATATTTTAGAATCTAGTCGATGAACATTCTCCCCAACTTATCTTTGGACCTTCGGGAGGAATAGATAATGTATTCTTTAGGACTTTTTCTGAAGTAGACCCGCGGGCGTAATACCAGTTGACCATCTTCATAATTCTCCTGATCCATACGCGTAATAGTACCTTCATTATCGAACACAAAAGCAGTGGGCATTGCTTTATTGTAATTTCCTAATCGCTTGACCTCATCAATATTTGTTTCACCAATATTTTTCCTGCTGTCATTGAAGACTACCGTCAACTGACCGTCTTCATAAATAGGCATGGCACTTAAATATTCGGGGCCTTTCCCTAAAACTCCCAAGGGAACTTGTATGCCCGCCGCGACGCTAAAGTTTCCATTATTGACAAATGCAAATATCCCTAATGACACCACAGTAAAGCTTGCGCGTTGATCTTTTGCGATCACATTGCTCCAAGCCACAGAGCCGTCTGGTGCCAGAGAAGTCACAATAATTTCATTGTTGATATAGGTAATGGGCGTCATGGACAGTGGCCCAATCCCGGAACTATTCCCCTGAATCACCAATTGATATTCCGAAAGCAGGATCAAACCTCCATCTTCTTTTTCGATCAAACTATGCGTAAAATAATAAGGCGCTACATCTTTACCTTTCTTAGCACGACGCTCTCCTATCAATTTGGTCTTTGTCTCCAGATCGAACTCGTTGAACTTGAGATTGGTTACCTCGTTGGTCGACATTTCGATGACCGCAGCATAAACGCCTTTCAATTTCCGATTGGCTCTTCCACTTTTACGAACACTGGAGTAAAAACCTACCAAATGCAGTTTCCCATCTTGAGTGGCCAACAATTCACTGTTAATCACTTCTCTGTTGGTAAAGTCAATATTGATCACTTCTTTTTGATAACCATTGTCCACTTTAAAGGCATGAACTTCAAATTTTTCGATATTCTTCTTCGCTTTCCGATCTCTATAACTTTCATTGATGGCCAAAAACACATCTCCCTTAGCATTTACGTCGAAATCGGTGATAGAAAATTCAAGGTCGAATCGGTCTTTGAACGGCACCTTTTCCAAGTGCGTAGCGAGTACTTCCAAATTTTCATCGATCAATTTTATTTCATACTGAATGACTTCCTCCCTATCAAAAAGTGCTGCGTGCAAAATAAGTAGTTGATCTCCAACCGGAGAGTCTTTAAAATAGAACGCTCCTCGCTCTCTCTTTTTAGTAACCGCAGTTTTAAACAAGCTCTTACGGTTGGAAGTAACTTTTCCATCCTCCGAAACCTGAAAAGCAAACAAATTGTTCTCCTTGGCTTTTTTGTCGTAGACACTTCCCAAAATATAAACCTTATCATTAATCACAGCAATGTCATCAAAGTCGATATCCTTACCATTAAATTCATCAAGGTCTATCTTTTCAACAGCTTGAAGTGCCATGTCATCCGACCCAAATACCTTGACAAAAAAATGCTTGCCCTTGGTGGCAAGCGTGTATATTTTATTGTTGGCTTCTCCTGCAATACGGACAATTTTCTCCTTATCCTCTTCAATTTCCTGACCATGGGTTATGGTAATAGGCCCTACCTTATTTTGAGCGTGAACGAAAGTTATCATACCCAATACAAGGTAAAGGGAGCATAGAATTTTTTTCATAATTGGATTCAGATTTTTACGTGTGATCGTTGAATGATTTCAACTTGAAGTGCCAAAAATAAGGGAATTCTTACCCCTAAACCAAGTAAATTATTGTTTATACATAATCTCCTGATGGTTAATAGATTCCTGGTGAATGGCCTTAAATACTTTCAGAATAAACTCCTCGCTCAATTTTTGTTCTTCGCCTTGAAGGATCATTTTACCAAGGATCTCGTTCCAACGTTTTGTCTGCAAAATGGCTACATTATTGTCTCTTTTTAATGCGCCAATCTCATCACTTATCTTCATTCGTTTGCCCAACATCTCAATGAGCTGATGATCCACCACATCAATTTTGGTACGGGCAGTAGACAATTTATTCTGAAATTCGATGGCATCACCTTCCTCCACTCTTATTTTTAGATCGACCGTCATTTGATCCAAGGTTTCCGGTGTGATCTGTTGCTTGGCATCGCTCCATGCATTATCCGGGTCAAAATGCGTTTCGACCATGAGTCCGTCATAATTGAGATCGAGTGCTGTTTGACAAAGGTCAAAGATAATGTCACGTCGGCCGGCTATATGCGAAGGATCCAAAATTAAAGGAAGATCGGGAAATCGATTCTGAAGATCGATAGGGATCTGCCATTCCGGGTTATTTCGGTACCGCGTCTTCTCGTATGTGGAAAATCCACGATGGATCACTCCTAGATTATGAATTCCACTTTTGTAAAACCGTTCCACAGCACCCAGCCATAAAGACAGATCCGGATTCACCGGGTTCTTGATGAGTACTGTTTTTTCGGTGCCTTTGAGTGCCTCGGCAATTTCCTGTACAATAAATGGTGAAACAGTAGTTCTCGCGCCTATCCAAAGAATGTCCACGTCGTGTTTTAAGGCGTGATCCACGTGATTTGGATTTGCTACCTCTGTAGTGATAAGCATCCCGGTTTCTTCCTTGGCACGTTGCAGCCATTTCAATCCCAAAGCACCCACACCCTCAAAATTACCAGGTCGTGTACGTGGTTTCCAGATTCCGGCCCGGAGCACCGTTGCATCTGTATCTTTTAAATCATGAGCTATTTTTAAAACCTGTTCTTCGGTCTCTGCACTGCACGGTCCTGCAATTACAAGCGGATGGGCCAGATCCATTTTAGCTAGCCATTTTCCTAGTTCTTTTTTATTCTCCATCCTCCATTACTTTTGTCAATTCGCTTGGCAAATTATTTCTATTTTGAGTGTATGTACCTACCACTTTCAATTCTTTTACAGCAGATTCCAAGTCTTCCATAGCTTTATAAAATCGATTTACATCGGCAAAAGTTATGTCCACAAAAAATGCGTATTTCCAAGGCATATTTAGAACGGGAAGGGATTGGATCTTTGTTAAATTCATTTCATAGCCCGCCAGTATTTGTAAGGCCTTACTCAAGGTTCCCACTTCACTTCCCAATACAAATTTAATGGTTGCTTTATCTGCTGATTTCTTACTAAGCGTAGACCCTCGTTTACCAATCAATACAAAGCGTGTCTGATTTTCTTTGATATCCTGAATATTGCTGTCAAGAATTTTTAAGCCGTATCTTTCGGCTACTTGTTTCCCTGCAATGGCAGCGACGCCGGTGAGGTTATTTTCCTTGATTCGCTTGGCCTCACTTGCTGTGTCCTTTCCTTCGATCACTTTAAATTGCGGTGGAAATTTCCGAAGATAATCTTTACATTGAAGTAAAGCGACCGGGTGCGAATGCACCTCAAATATATCAATGATGGATTCACTTTCCAGAGACATCAAATACATCTGAATATTCAAAAATACCTCATCGATGATCTCAAAATCCTGAGCTTCCACCAGATTATAATTGGGTAAAATGGAACCGGCTATGGTATTTTCAATAGCCATAACCCCATATTCAGCATGACCTTTTTTCACACTTTGTGTAACTGCATCGAACGAATCGCATTTTACCAGTTCCACCGTGTTGTTAGGGAATAGTTGCTGTACCGCCTCATCGTGGAAGGAACCCTCTATACCTTGGATTGCTATTTTCATAATAAAATATTTAAATGCGAGCAATAAAAAACCCGGAATTTCAGTTCCGGGAATGTGATCTATAATTGTAAAATTTAATTACACCTCAACCCGGTCTGTTCTATTAAAATAGAAAAACCAAAAATTTGAAAATGTAAATAGATTGTTCATCGCTTGCTTATCGATGCTAAGGTACACTTTGTTTTAAAACGACAAAATATTTTTTACTTTTTTTTGAATTGAGTCAAGTTGGCTTTACCAGGTTAGGATCCTCCAAATAATTACATGAGGCTCCACTCAAAGTTTATGGAGTGACTATATTTAGTTTTATATTCGCATACTATGTCGATAGAAGTTTCACATATTACCAAAACGTACGGAACACAAAAAGCACTGGACGATGTGTCATTTTCTGTACAAAAGGGTGAGATTGTTGGTTTTTTAGGGCCAAATGGCGCTGGTAAATCTACCCTTATGAAAATTCTAAGCACTTTTATTACTGCCAATGAGGGGAGTGCGAAAGTGAATGGTTTTATTGTTTCTGAAGAAAATAAAGCAGTACAAAAGAGCCTGGGATACCTTCCTGAGCACAATCCGTTGTACCTCGATATGTATGTTCGGGAATATCTTAATTTCAATGCAGACATCTACAAGGTGCCTAGATCTGAAGTGGAAAAGATCATTCAGCAAACAGGTTTAAGCCCGGAAGCACATAAAAAAATTGAACAACTCTCCAAGGGGTATCGGCAACGAGTCGGCCTTGCAAACGCCCTACTTCATAGTCCCGAAGTTCTTATTCTTGATGAACCCACTACGGGTTTGGACCCCAACCAGCTCATCGAAATTAGAGAGCTAATCAAAAATGTGGGAGCCGAAAAAACAGTGCTACTTTCCACTCATATCATGCAGGAAGTAGAAGCCATTTGCGACCGGGTGATCATTATCAATAAAGGAAGAGTAGTGCTGGATAAGCCTTTAAGCGAATTGAGTGAAACAAAAGAGCAGATCGTTGAGGTAGAATTCGACTACAGAGTGGAGGATGTGGCACTTCAAAAAATGGACAAGGTGAGGAAAGTAGAGAATGTTGCGGGTTTTGTGTACCGCATTCATTTTAATACCAAAACCGATATGCGTGGCAAAGTATTCGATTTTGCGCATGACAATGGGCTGAAGATTCTTCAGCTACACCAAAAAAATACAACTTTAGAGAAGTTATTTACCGAATTAACTACTGCGCCTCAAAAATAAGCCGTCCGGTATAGAATTCCTGAACATTGACAATAGGAGGTTCATTCACAGAGATCACATCACCCAGACCTCTTATTTCACCTGTAATAGAATTGATAGGATGTACGATCATTTTCTGAGTACCTCGATGGAAAATAGTAAGGTCGTTGACCAACAGATCATCGGCTTCGATCCTTCCATCCCCATTAAATATCTCGAATCTGGCTTCCTGAGCCGTACCCGAAAGGAAGAAATTAGAGATTCCCGTACCCACCAAATTAATGCTCCCTACGTTAAGGTCTAATCTAAAGTCCCCATCGATATGGAATTGGTCCTCATTATCTTCGTCTTCAGAAAGCAGTAAAAGTTCGGGGTAATTCAAAACACCGTCACTCTGCACTTCAAGGCCTGAGCTGTTTCTAATCTGAGTGATATTAGGTGAAGTAACGAATACCTTAGTGATGCCATAATCCCTAACCAGATTACAGCCGTTGTCGTTTTTAACACTCAAGGTATTGTTCAGAGAAGTTACAATAATATCATTGAGAAGGTTTTCCCCGGTCTCAACGACCACCTTTTGAACGGGACCCTCGGACAGGATCAATTGCACGCGTTCTCGCACGAGGATCTTTTCGAAGACCTTTACTTCAAATTCTTGTTGAATAATAGTTCCGGCCGCTTGAAAGCAATTCAAACCGTCCTCAGTATTGCAACTCCAAAAGAGCAGTCCAACCAGTAGAAAACTAAAAAATTTCATACGTTTCATAATCATTGCTTTTGGACCTTATATTCGTACTCCTACTCCAAATTCAACTCCTTCAGCCTTGGCCCAATGGGAGTGAACAGTTACTACTGCAAAAATGCGGTCCTTCCAAAAATAGCGTTTCACACCCAGTCGGTTATAAACCCTATTCTCAAATTCGAAATCCCATTTGGTATAATATCCCAATTGCGAAACGAACGCGGTTTGTGCAAACCGAAGTTCATGCCCAACAAAGACACCTATACGTATATAATCTTCCTCCCCTGTCAAGTTTTCTTCCGGAAAGGCGATGGCACGATATCGAATAAACTCTTCCAGAAATTCAGAATCGAAATAATCGACTCCAGCGGTGATCATACTTTTAAAGCTTAGGCGCTTGTCGACAAAGGCGGAGTAGGTTTTAAACGGAAATTGCCCCGACCCTACCACGTCACTTTCATTCCATCCAAACCGGTACACCAAATTAAGCCTAAATCGCTCCGCATGGCTACTACTGGGTGGATCATCCTCCCCACTCACGTAGTTGGGTTCATTTTCATGATCCATGAGGTAATTCAACCCAAAATTGAGTGCGAAGGTATTGGTACTATTGTTCGGTGCTCTGAAATTGGCATTACTATAATGTATGATCGTAAATCCGGCATGCACACCTAATCCTTCCCAAATATTCTCCTTGATAAAGTTCATCTTCAAAAAAGTAGAGCTCAACAAATGTGAACCAAATGCATTGTTCAAAAAGTTGGTTTCAGGATCGTAAGGATTTGTATTGTAAGCAATTCCCTGCCCAACACGAAACACAAGATGCCGCTTTAAAAAATACCAGTTAAAATGGCCATACACACTATAGGTCTCTCCCAAAATAGGATTTTGAAAATCCTGATAAGCAGCGGTAAATCCCCAATCCGGGTATCCGTATCGTCTGGAGGCCTCGGTTTTTCCATAGGTTTTTTTGTTAAAACTTAAATAGAGTCCTTTCGGGTGTTGCGTGATCAAATGCGCAATATCAAAGTTGTGTTCGAGGATACTTCCGTAGTAATAATCAGCCTCGATCGAAAAGGGGTTGCTCACTCCATCATCCTGTGAATACGCAAAAAAACTTGCGAACAGAAAACCTAAAACAAGAAATGTGTTCTTCATAGTTAGTTGAATCGCGTAAATATACATTAATCTTGAAAAATGAAACAGCCTAGGATAAATTCTTCGCGATAAAAATTTGCACCCCTATTCCCGGAGTACTTCGTCAAAAATAAAAAATTAAAATACTTGCGAGGCGATGGACCTAATATTATCACTTTTACCCATGGAATAGTAGTGCAAAAAGGGCACCCCAGCCTTGATCAATTCCTTACTTTGTTGTACGCACCACTCCACCCCAACCTCTCTCACGGCCTTGTTGTCTTTGCATTTCACGACTTCCATGACCAGTTCATCGGGAAGCTCTACACTAAAACGATGTGGGATCATATTCAGCTGTTTTTTGGTGGCGATAGGTTTCAATCCGGGAATGATTGGTACGGTAATTCCCGACGCTCTGCACTTGTCCACAAAGTTTAAAAAGCGCTCGTTGTCAAAAAACATCTGTGTCACAATATAAGTCGCCCCTTTCTTTATCTTTTTCTTCAAAAAATGAATATCACTATCCAAACTGGGAGCTTCCATGTGTTTTTCGGGATAGCCTGCCACGCCAATACAGAAATTAGTCTTCGCCTGATTCAATATCTCTTCATCCAGATAAAGGCCATTATTCAAGTCGGTGATCTGCGACACCAATTCCTCCGCATAATTATGTCCGTCCTTTTCAGGAGTGAAATAGGTCTCACTTTTCACAGCATCACCACGTAAGGCCATCACATTATCAATACCTAAAAATCCAAGGTCGATCAAAAAATTCTCGGTATCCTCCTTATTAAAACCACCACACAGGATATGCGGGATGGCATCTACGCTGTATTTATTCTGAATCGCCGCACAGATCCCAACTGTCCCAGGACGTTTACGCACCACCTGTTTCTGAAGCAATCCGTTCTCCAATTCCTTGTAAATATATTCCTCGCGATGGTAGGTCACATCAATAAACGGAGGGTTGAATTCCATTAACGGATCGATATTATCAAAAATGGAGGTAATGTTCTGCCCCTTCAAAGGTGGCAGGATCTCGAACGAAAATTGGGTATTTCCGTTGGCTTTTGTAATGTGTTCGGTTACTTTCATTTAATCTGCAATATTGGGTTGAAGCCACTTGGTGGCTTTTTCTTCTGAAATATTCTTTCGTCGGGCGAAATCGGTCACCTGATCTTCCTTTATTTTTCCAAGTCCGAAATAGCGTGCTTCCTTGTTTCCAAAGTAATACCCGGACACCGATGCAGCCGGCCACATCGCCAAACTTTCGGTGAGGGTCACACCTATTTGTTCTTTTACGTCTAATAATTCCCAGATGGTTTCCTTTTCTAGATGATCGGGGCAGGCGGGATACCCGGGTGCCGGCCGAATGCCTTTGTAGCTTTCCTTGATCAACTCCTCGTTCGACAGGTTTTCATCCTTGGCATAACCCCAATACCCGGTTCGTACCTGCTTGTGTAGGTATTCGGCAAAGGCCTCGGCCAATCTATCTGCCAATGCTTTCACCATGATCGAATTGTAATCATCGTTGTCCGCTTCAAATTGTGCAGCAAGATCATCAACGCCAAAACCTGTGGAAACACAAAAGCATCCTATATAATCCTGTTTTCCACTTTCCTTGGGAGCGATAAAATCGGCTAAAGCAATGTTAGGACGCCCTTTTGCCTTTTTGCTTTGTTGACGTAGGGTTCTGAAATATTTTTTTCCTTTGGAAGTGGATACTTCTACGTCGTCTTCGCCCACCTGATTTGCCTCGAAAAGTCCAAAAACAGCTTTTGCTTTTACTGTTTTTTCTGAAATGAGTTGTTTCAATAAGCTCTGAGCATCGGCAAATAAGTGCGTGGCTTGCTCTCCTACAATTGCATCTTCCAAAATATTAGGGTAGCGACCATGGAGATCCCAACTTCGGAAGAAGGGGGTCCAATCAATAAAAGGTTTCAAGTGTTCCAGAGGAAGATCATCAATGACCTGGACACCCAATTTTTGCGGCGTATATATTTCCGAAGCACTCCAATCGATGGGAAACTTATTGGCACGAGCTTCTTCAATCGTTAGGTAGGTCTTCGTTTGTTGTCGGTTCAAAAATCCTTCCCGAAATTGCGCATAGTCTTCTTTGAGCTCTTTTTTAAATCCATCTTTTTTATCGGTTTGCAACAGATCTCCTACCACAGTAACAGCTCGGGATGCGTCGTTCACATGCACCACAGCGTGATTGTATTGTGGATCGATCTTGACCGCTGTATGCGCTTTACTAGTTGTCGCTCCACCGATCAAAAGTGGTACCTCAAAATCCTGACGCTGCATCTCCTTGGCCAGAAATACCATTTCGTCCAGGGATGGAGTGATAAGACCACTCAATCCAATGACGTCCACCTGATGTTCTTTTGCCTCGGCGATTATTTTTTCGGGCGGTACCATGACGCCCAGATCGATGATCTCATAGTTATTGCAGGCAAGGACAACGCTCACAATGTTCTTACCAATATCGTGTACGTCTCCTTTTACCGTAGCCATTAATATCTTTCCATTAGAGGAGGAAGTGGAGTCTTTGTCTTCTTCGATGAAGGGCAGTAAATGGGCCACTGCTTTTTTCATTACTCTCGCACTTTTCACGACCTGAGGAAGAAACATTTTACCGCTTCCAAACAGATCCCCCACTACATTCATTCCATTCATTAAATGGCCTTCGATCACTTTAATAGGTTTGTCAACATTTAACCGGGCTTCTTCTACATCTTCCACAATAAATTGATCGATCCCTTTGACCAATGCTCGAGTTATTCGGTCTTGCAAGGGTGTTTCTCTCCAGCTCAGGTCCACCTTTTTTTCCTTGGCAGATCCTTTTACGGTTTCAGCAAAATCAAGAAGGCGTTCCGTAGCATCTTCCTTCCGATTCAAAATAACGTCCTCAACCAATTCGAGTAAGTCCTTTGGGATGTCATCATAAACTTCGAGCATGGCGGGATTCACAATTCCTATATTCATCCCAGCCTGAATGGCATGGTACAGAAATACCGAATGCATGGCTTCACGCACCCGATCGTTCCCTCGAAAACTGAAGGAAACATTACTCACTCCACCGCTAACACTGCAATGAGGCAAATTAGTACGAACCCAGCGAGTGCCTTCGATGAAGTCGGTGGCATTACGACGATGTTCCTCCATCCCCGTAGCCACCGGAAAGATGTTTAGATCGAATATAATATCCTCCGGAGCGAAGTTTACGTTGTTCACAAGGATATCATAAGAGCGTTTTGCGATCTCAATACGTCGTTCCAAATTGTCTGCTTGCCCAACCTCATCGAAGGCCATGACCACTACGGCGGCGCCGTATCTTTTAATGAGTTTAGCTTGTCTAATGAATTCTTCTTCGCCTTCCTTTAGACTAATGGAATTGACTACACATTTACCTTGAACCACCTGCAGCCCCGCTTCGATAATCTCCCATTTGGAACTATCGATCATGATGGGCACTCGTGAAATATCGGGTTCAGCAATTACCAGATTCAGGAACTTTACCATGGCCTCTTTCCCATCGATGAGTCCGTCGTCCATATTGATATCGATGATCTGTGCTCCACCTTCTACTTGATGCCGCGCAACCGATAGTGCCTCTTCAAAATTCTCTTCTTTTATCAACCGAAGGAACTTTCGGGAACCGGCAACATTGGTTCGTTCCCCCACATTAATGAAATTGCTTTCCGGGGTAATGACCAATGGCTCCAGTCCTGAGAGTTTCAGGTATTTTGGTTTATGGTTTATGGTTGATGGTATGTCTGTATCGTTAATCATAAAAGACCCCTCGACTGCACTCGGGGTGACATTTCGCATAGTTAAAAAGGTAAGTTCATGACATCAATATTCCCACCGGAAACAATGATGCCTATTTTTTTATTCTGATAATTCTGTTTCTCCCGCAAAATGGCGGCCACAGGCACGGCACTTGAAGGCTCGATGACTATTTTGAGTCGCTCCCAAACAAGGCGCATTGCATCAATGATCTCTGCTTCCTCTACTCGGATGATCTCTTGTACTTCTTGCTTTATAATTGGAAAATTGATGTCTCCAAGAGTGGTTCTTAATCCATCGGCTATGGTATTTGCAGTTTCATTTTTCTCGATCGTACCACTTTGTAGTGAACGGTAGGCATCATCGGCTTGTGCCGGTTCTCCCCCAATCACCTCACATGCCTTTCCAAAGTATTTGGCAGCCAAAGCCGTTCCGGCGATCAGGCCCCCGCCTCCTACCGGAGTAATAATGTAATCCAGATCGGGTTGTTCTTCCAACAGTTCAACTGCGGCGGTAGCATTGCCCAGAATTACTTCCATCTGATTGGAAGGATGCAGCAAAGTTGCTCCGGTTTCGCGTTTGATCCTGTTGGACGCTGCTTCACGTGCCTCAATAGTTGGTGTACAAATTGTAATGATCCCACCATAAGCTTCCACGGCGGCTCGTTTTACTTCAGGTGCGTTATCTGGCATTACGATATAGGCTTTTAGCCCCAACGTTCTGGCTGCCAGAGAAACAGCTTGAGCAAAGTTTCCAGACGAGTGCGTGACCACTCCATTCAATTTTTCTTCATCGGTTAATTGCAATATAGCATTTAAAGCTCCACGCATTTTAAAAGCTCCCATTTTCTGAAAGTTCTCACATTTAAAATAGAGCTCAGCCTCAGACAGTTCATTCAACAATGTTGAGGACAGCACCGGAGTTCGGTGCACATAGGGTTTCACCCTTTCACAGGCCCCTTCCACGTCTTTTTGGGTAGGCGTCATACCGTTGAGGCTTCATTTAAGCTGATAGCTCGAGGTTCGTATTGTGCAACCAAATCGGCAATGGCGGCTATATGTTCCGGGGTGGTTCCACAGCAGCCTCCCACGATATTTACCAGACCTTTCTCCAAATATTCTTTGATCTGGGAGGCCATTTGCTCCGGGGTCTCGTCATACTCACCGAAGGCGTTGGGCAGGCCGGCATTGGGATAGGCCGATACGGCCAGCTGCGTTCGATTGGCAACTACTGCCAAATGTGGCGCCAATTGCTTTGCGCCTAAAGCGCAATTAAATCCGACGCTTAGTAAGGGAATATGTGACACTGAAATAAGAAAGGCTTCAGCCGTTTGTCCGGAGAGGGTCCTTCCAGAGGCATCGGTGATAGTGCCACTTACCATTACCGGAACATCACTATCCCGTTCTTCTTTTACTTCTTCAATGGCGAAGAGCGCAGCTTTGGCATTTAGCGTATCAAAAATAGTTTCCACTAGCAAGAGGTCGGCTCCTCCGTCAAGTAGCGCCTCCGCCTGCTGTTTGTAAGCTACGCGAAGCTGGTCAAAGGATATCGCTCTGAATCCAGGGTCGTTCACGTCTGGGGACATGCTCGCAGTTTTATTCGTTGGGCCCATAGCCCCAGCCACGAAGCGAGGTTTGTTTGGTTCTTTTTCAGAAAATCGGGTGGCGACTTCCTTGGCAATCCGGGCACTTTCATAATTGAGCTCGTAGACCAGCGCTTCCATTTGGTAGTCGGCCATAGCGATCGTAGTACCGGAAAACGTATTGGTTTCGATAATATCGGCTCCCGCCTCGAAGTATTTGGCATGTACTTCGGCGATGGCCTTGGGTTGGGTGATCGATAACAAGTCGTTATTTCCCTGCACCGAAGTGGGCCAGTCTTTGAATCTCTCGCCCCGAAAATCATCCTCCTTAAATTGATAGCGTTGCAGCATGGTCCCCATGGCTCCATCGAGGATGAGAATACGTTCCTGTAATGCTTTGTATAATTTTTCTTTCATAATTCTTTGTTTCGCGATAAGGATTGAGACATTGTTGAAGCTCTCCACCTATGGTGGAAGCGACTGTCGAAAGCCTGTTCCCCTGTAGTAGTCCTGGAGCGAGCTGCGCTCTGCTTCACGGGCACTACTGGGGAATCGCCCACAAATCCCAAAATATCAAGGGATCGTATCTAAAAACATCAAGAAAGAATATAGGAAAAAGTCCTTTTTCATGTGTTATCTATCCCGTCAAAGCGGATAGAATTTAGCACCTTCTCCGCATGACGGAGGGTTGCTAAGGCTGCATAGGGTCTATTCCCTTCACCTTTCTTGATAACGTTGTAAACTGATAATGAACTACTGCAAATAAAGGGTATAAATTGATTCTGAGCAATTTTTTACCAAAAAATCGTATCCGTGAATTCATGAATTGCGAGTCTATTTCCGAAACTCAATTCAGGTTTTCACCATTGAGATTGATCTGGTAGGTAACGTCGACGCATTTCTCGAGCGTGATGGATACCGAGCAGTACTTCTCGAAACTCAACTGTCCGGCCCGAAGTGCTTTGGCAGGTGCGATATCCCCTTCCAAGCTAATGGTAACATGAATCGCCTCAAAAGGTTTGGCATCGCGTTCTTCCTTGCGCTTCCCGTCCACATCGATGTGAAAACGGTCGATCTGCTGCCGTTGTTTTTTAAGGATGGAGATCACATCAATAGCACTACATCCCCCCACTCCCATAAGTAATAATTCCATGGGGCTGGCTCCATTAACCTCATCTCCCGATGAATTGTCAATGAACACCGGAACTCCGGTGTTGCCTATGGCCTCAAAGTGATAGTCATTATTTTTTCTATCTAGCGTTACCTTCATGATCTTTTAGTTTTCAATTTTTTCGAATGAACTTACAATCCCTTTAATCAAGGCAGAACTAAATCCATTATGTTCCATTTCGTTCAATCCTTCAATGGTACAGCCTTTTGGAGTAGTTACCTTATCGATCTCCTGCTCTGGATGTGCACCATTTTGAATGAGCAATTGAGAGGCTCCATTGACCGTTTGGTTTACGATATAGCTGGCAGTTTTTGCATCAAAACCAATTTGTATGCCTCCTTGCACCATGGCTCTAATGAATCTGAGAACGTATGCAATTCCACAAGCTCCCAAAACGGTTGCTGCCTCCATTAGTTTTTCTTCGATACGCTGTGTCTTACCAATTTCGGAGAACAGGCCTTCTACCTGTTCAAAGTTAGAGTTGTCGTTTGAATTCGAACAAATGCAGGTGAGCGATTCGTTGACATCCGCAGCCGTATTTGGCATTGCCCTGAACACAGGAATCTCAGCAGCCACGGCATCTTCGATCTGTGATATGGTGATACCGGTGGCCAAAGACACCAGGATATGCTTACCCGTTTTAAAATGAGGCCGAAGTCGGTCTAATTCTTCAATAATATTGTGTGGTTTTAGGGCCACCAGAATAATGTCACTACGCTCAACGGCCGCTGCATTGTCGCTAGTTACGTGGACGCCCAAGTCCGCAAATTCCTGTAAGGGTTTAGTGTTGCGTTTAGTCGCGGTCAATTGCCCGGCCGAATAGTCTTCACTATCCAGCAATCCACGCAGCAGGGCGGTCCCCAGATTCCCGCATCCTAATATTGCTATTTTTTTCGTGTCCATATGCTATCCTTTTTGCGTAAGTTCTATACTATTATTGGTTCGAAACTAATTTGTCGATACCATTTTTTCATGAATGATCTGTGGAATGGTTTTCCCGGTGATGTGGCTTTCCAGCCAAGATAGAATATCGAGATACAGAAAACTGCGTCGCTCATAAGGGTCGTCCTCAAATTCCTTTAGTTTGTGATATAATTTTTCGAACTCTTTTTTTAATTCATGCGGGTAAATGTCGCCCAAACCGCGCAAAAATTTGATCATCTCTTTCTGCACCTGATACAAATCTTCCATTTTAATTAAGAATTTATAGGTGCTTTTGATTAGGCGTTCCAAATGGTAATCCTCCCCTGCCTCATAGTGAGCCACCAAATGAAGGATCCTCGAAAAACAGAGCAGGTCTTCCCGCATCTGAAGCGATTTATTACCAATGATCTTGTCGAGATATTCAATACATTTTTTATTCTCGCCGGCTCCAAAATACAGGCAGGCGATCTTATAATAAAACACCATGACATGGTGCTCGTCAATGGTTCCCTTATGACTTTTAATTCCGTCTAAAACTTCTGCGACCAGCGGAAAGCCTTCTTCAAAGGTTCCTTGCATAAAATGCAGATTGATCTTGTGTGAGTAACGATGCAAAAACAACAGGCTGTCGATATTCTTGTTCCGGGGAAAGCTGTCCTTGGCAATGACGTTATCCAATTTTTGTAAGGTGTCCTTGAATCGATCTACATCTCTTATGTAAAATAGCGCCTCTAGCAGGTATTGTTTCCCGCGTAGAAAAAACACCGGATTCAATTGGATCATTTCAGGATGGGCATAGAATAACTCCACCCATTTCAATGCATATTTGTAACAGGATCTAAAATCCTGTATTAAAAAACTGTACCACAAGTATGCCTTGTACAACCACAATTTCTCTCTAAAGCCTAGTTGTTCCAACTGGTATTTGGGCATTCTCGCTTTAAAATAATTAGTGATGACCTGGTACTCTTCGTCGTTCTTTACGTAACCTTTTTTCAGAAAGATGCCGTACAATTGCAAAGAGAGGTTGCTCAACTTACTGGTTACCACATTCAAACTACTTACCTCTTTTGCTTCAATCGTCAGCTCATCGGCTCGATTACTAATACTCCGAGTGATATACTGGGATTCGATCACTTTTTCCAACTCGATGATCTCGTAGGCGATATTTTTTTCTTCATTCTGAAAAGCTTGCGCCTTCGCCCTATCCAGGATTTTTAAACTTTGATTGTACAATCCCTTATGATACAAAATGGTTGCAAAATCCAATTGCTCTCTAATTTGAATGCGAACATTTTGGTGAGATGGGTTGAGTCTAAGGCTGATCAGAATTTGTTTGTAGAGATGTGCTTTTAGATTGGATAACTGACTCTTTTTAATCGCTCCATTCTTGAGGATATCGGTTTCATCGTATTTTTTGAGCTTTTCCATGGTGGCAAAAAGTGTCATGAATTTAGCATCTTCGTTCACCCCTAATCTACCCACATATAACTTGAATTGTCGCTTTTCGGATTTCGAAAGCGATTTCACCAAATCGAACAGATTATCTTTTTGAGTCTTGGGCATTGGGAAAAAAATAGTTTTAACTAATTGTATTTCAATGTTTTAAATGTTTTCTGAAGGCTTTAAACACCGTAAAGCGGAGTCCAAAAAACGCCCCACTAACTAGGCCAAAGTATACATTCGTAATACAATTAGAAAATTAATTCTGAAAAATGTCTAAAGAGCATATTCAAATTTTTGACACAACGCTTCGGGACGGCGAACAGGTTCCGGGTTGTAAACTGGACACCGAACAAAAGGTCGTCATCGCCCGCCAGCTGGATGCGTTGGGAGTGGATGTGATCGAAGCCGGATTTCCTATTTCGAGTCCCGGCGATTTTAAATCGGTTGCAGCCATTTCAGAAATCGTAAAAAACACTACGGTCTGCGCACTTACTCGAGCGGTTGAAAAGGATATCGAAGTAGCAGCTGAAGCGGTTCAGAAGGCTATAAAACCGCGAATACATACAGGAATAGGTACTTCCGATTCCCATATAAAACACAAATTCAAATCGAATCGGGAAGAGATCATCGAACGTGCTTTTAAAGCCGTTAGTTATGCCAAGTCATTTGTGGAAGATGTAGAATTTTATGCCGAAGACGCCGGGCGTACCGACAATGAATACTTGGCCCGCGTTTGTGAGGCTGCAATTCAGGCAGGGGCCACGGTCTTAAATATTCCGGACACCACTGGCTATTGCCTTCCTTCCGAATATGGAGCGAAAATAAAGTACCTCAAGGAAAATGTAAAAGGGATCGAGAAGGCGATACTATCCTGTCACTGTCACAATGATCTGGGACTGGCTACCGCGAACTCGATCGAAGGTGTGATTAACGGCGCGCGACAGATCGAATGTACCATCAATGGCATTGGAGAACGCGCGGGGAACACCGCTTTGGAAGAGGTTGTTATGATCCTCAAACAACATCCCTACCTCGATCTGGAAACAAATATAAATACACCACTTCTTTACGAAACAAGTCAGTTGGTATCAAATCATATGGGTATCTACACCCAGCCTAACAAAGCAATTGTTGGTTCCAATGCCTTTGCACACAGCTCTGGCATCCATCAGGATGGGGTCATTAAAAATAGGGAAACCTATGAAATTATTGACCCCAAAGAGGTGGGCGTGAATGACTCTGCTATCGTATTAACGGCACGTAGTGGCCGAGCGGCTTTGGCTTACAGGGCTCGAAAGGTAGGATACGAGCTCACCAAATTACAGCTGGATGAAGTGTATCAAAATTTCCTTCGGTTCGCAGATGTGAAAAAAGAAGTGGAGGACCATGACATTCACGAGATCATTGAAACCAGTATAGTGTATCAACAAATTGTATCGGCGTGATTGGCAAAACATTATTTGATAAGGTATGGGATGCGCACGTGGTCGATACGGTCGAGGATGGTCCACAGGTGCTATATATCGACAAACATCTTATTCATGAAGTTACAAGTCCGCAGGCCTTTCAAGAACTGGAAGATCGTGGAATTCCTATTTTCAGACCATCACAGATCATTGCCACAGCCGACCACAACACACCTACACTCGATCAACATTTACCGGTAAAAGATCCATTGTCCAGGAAGCAATTAGAACAATTGTCTTTGAATTGTATAAAGAATGGTATCACGCTCTATGAATTGGGCCACGAGTATAATGGCATCGTTCACGTCATGGCTCCGGAATTGGGGATCACCCAGCCCGGTATGACGATGGTGTGCGGAGACAGTCATACCTCAACGCACGGTGCATTTGGAACGATTGCCTTCGGAATTGGCACCAGTCAGGTCGCACAAGTATTTGCGAGTCAGTGTTTGTTACTCACCAAACCCAAAAAACTTCGGGTTACCGTTACTGGCAAACTTAAAAATGGGGTACTTCCCAAGGATGTGATCTTATACATCATTTCACAGGTGGGAACCAATGCGGGGACCGGTTATTTCTGCGAGTACGCGGGAAAAGTTTTTGAAGATATGAGTATGGAAGGCCGGATGACCGTTTGTAATATGAGTATTGAAATGGGAGCCCGTGGTGGAATGATCGCTCCGGATGAAACTACTTTTGCCTATCTCAGGGATAGAAAGTTCGCACCTAAGAGTGACGAATTTGATCAAAAAATAGCTTATTGGAAAACGTTGCCCACCGATGTGGATGCAACTTTTGATAAAGAATATTTCTTCGATGCTCAAGATATAGATCCCATGATCACCTATGGAACTAATCCAGGGATGGGAGTGAGCATCTCCAAGAGCATCCCAACACTGGAGGACAGCTCCTTTATAAAATCCCTTGATTATATGGGCTTTAAGCCTGGCGAATCTTTATTGGATAAGCCCATCAACTATGTATTTATAGGCAGTTGTACCAATTCCCGTATCGAGGATTTCCGTGTCGCTGCCAACTATGTAAAAGGAAAACAAAAGGCCGATCATGTTACGGCTTGGTTGGTCCCCGGTAGTAAGCAAGTGGAAGCACAAATTTTGGAGGAAGGATTGAAAACCATATTTGAAGATGCCGGATTTCAATTGCGGCAACCCGGTTGTTCGGCCTGCCTGGCCATGAACGACGATAAAATCCCGCAGGGCGAGTATTGCGTTTCGACCTCCAATAGAAACTTCGAAGGACGACAAGGGCAAGGTGCGCGAACGCTTTTGGCCAGTCCGTTAGTGGCAGCAGCCACAGCCATCGAAGGAAAAATAATTGATATCTCAAAACAGTTGAACTGATGGAAAAGTTTCAATCATTGCGATCCACTGCGATTCCGTTAGACATAGAAAATGTAGATACGGACCAGATCATTCCCGCTCGCTTTTTAAAGGCGACCGATACCAAAGGTTTTGGCAATAATTTGTTTCGAGATTGGCGCTACACAACTAACGATGAAGTGAATACCTCATTTATTCTGAATGATCCGCGATATGGTGGGAGCATTTTGGTGGCAGGAAATAATTTTGGTTGCGGATCCAGTAGAGAACATGCGGCCTGGGCGCTGGTGGGTTACGGATTCAAAGTGATCATTTCCAGTTTCTTCGCCGATATTTTCAAGGGCAATTCATTGAACAACGGATTGCTACCGGTGCAGGTTTCCGAAGCATTTTTACAGGAACTTCTTACCACTATTTCCGAAGATCCTCAAACTGAACTAGAGGTAGACTTGGAGGCACAGACGGTATCCATTCCTAAGAAAAAAGTAAGCGAATCCTTCGACATAGACCCTTATAAAAAAACATGCCTGCTCAACGGCTACGACGATATCGACTACCTACTGAGTAAGCGTAATGAAATTGAGGCTTTTGAACTCACTATGAAATAGAAAAAGTAAAATTTAGACCATGAAACTACAAATTGCCGTGCTACCGGGAGATGGGATTGGACCTGAAGTCACACAACAGGCCATCAAAGCGCTGAAAGCGACTGCTTCCGAATTTAACCATTTGTTTACGTTCAAATCGGCGCCCGTAGGCGCTACCGCCATCGATGCCCACGGTGACCCATTGCCTGAAGCCACGCTCCGGCTCTGCGAAGAAAGCGACGCTATTTTGTTTGGGGCGATTGGAGATCCCAAATACGACAATGACCCGTCTGCGCCCGTCCGTCCTGAGCAGGGTTTGCTTCGCCTACGCAAGGAATTAGGCCTATTTGCCAACATACGGCCTGTGAAAGCCTATAATAGCCTACTTGACAAATCGCCGCTTAAAGAGGAAAATATTAAGGGAACCGACATTAGCATTTATCGCGAACTCACTGGTGGGATCTATTTTGGCGAGAAGAAATTAAACGATGAGGGAACGGTAGCATCGGATTTGTGCATGTACTCCAAAAATGAAATTGAACGGATTGCGCATTTAGCCTTTAAGGCAGCTGAAGTTCGAAAAAAGAAGGTGACCCTTGTAGACAAGGCCAACGTTTTGGAAAGCTCTCGTTTATGGCGAAAAGTTGTTACAGAATTAGCATCTCAATACCCCAAAGTTACGCTTGATTTTCTCTTTGTAGACAATGCGGCCATGCAGCTAATTTTAGACCCAAAACAGTTTGACGTGATCCTTACCGAAAATATGTTTGGTGATATTCTGAGCGATGAAGCCAGTGTGATAGGAGGTTCTATCGGTTTGCTGGCGTCGGCATCTGTAGGTGGTAAAATTGGTCTTTTCGAGCCCATTCACGGATCCTTTCCACAGGCAACCAACAAAGGAATTGCGAATCCGGTGGCGTCGATCCTATCCGCCGCTATGTTGTTGGAGCATTTCGGACTTCATCAAGAAGCCGATCGAATCACTCAGGCCGTAGATAAAAGTTTGGAATTGAACATTACGACGCCCGATCTTAACGAAGCCAACACACATATTTCCACCACTATGGTGGGAGATTTTATTGAAGATTTTATTCTGAATCCGGAAGACACCAATCGGAATTTTACCAATATCCATTTGGGTCAATCCACCATTATTTAGAATAATGATTAATTAAATAAGTTGTTTTTTCAAGTGGAAATAGGTCGAAATTTTTTCGGCCTTTTTCTTTTTGTCAAGAATTGAAGCGATCGCCGGTGGGACCGCGATCTTTGCTGCTATTTTCTTCGGAATTACATCCAGAAACTTTACCGGGTGCGCCGTTTCCAAAAATACGCCCAGGCAGTCTTGATGGTTTCTCATATAGTCTTTCAAGGCCAGGTAACCAATGGCTCCGTGAGGATCGGCAATGTAGTTTTTTTCTGAAAAGAGACGCTCCATAGCCGCTTCGGTTTGAGCGTCGGTGTAACTGAAACCCGAAAGATTGTCACGCAATGTTTCAATATTATTACCGTACAACTCCTGAATGCGCACAAAATTACTGGGCGCTCCCACATCCATGGCATTGGAAATGGTTGCCACCGATGGTTTAGGATAGTAAGCCCCGGTTTTCAGAAAGTTCGGCACTATGTCGTTGGCATTGGTCCCGGTAATAAAATGTCCGATGGGCAGTCCCAGACGCTGTGCCATCATCCCAGCACATATATTTCCGTAGTTACCACTAGGCACACTAAACACTAGCTTTTTGTTGGATGACTTCAATTTCTTATACGCCAGAAAATAATACAACATTTGCGGCAGCCACCGTGCCACATTGATCGAATTGGCCGAGGTGAGCGTTCGTTGCCGGGTGATCTCCTCGTCCAGAAAAGCTCGTTTCACCATGTCCTGACAGTCATCAAATGTACCCTCCACCTCCAGGGCCGTAATGTTCTTTCCAAGGGTCGTTAATTGCTTTTCCTGAATGTCACTCACCTTCCCCGAAGGATATAAAATGACCACTTCCACCCCCGGAACGCCGTAAAAGCCATTGGCAACGGCACCACCCGTATCGCCCGAGGTCGCTACAAGCACTGTCACATTTTCTGAGGTCGGATTTTCTTGGTTGAAATAACCCAGACAACGGGCCATAAAACGTGCGCCTACATCCTTAAATGCTAGCGTGGGCCCATGATAAAGCTCAAGAGCCATGACATTAGGCTCGACTTCGACTAATGGAAAATCGAAGGAAAGTACGTCGGTTACTATTTGTTCTAAGGTGTCTTTCGGAATTTCATTCCCCACGAACTGTTCCATCACTTGATACGCAATAGTGGTGGTATCTAGTGCTTCGATCTGCTCGAAAAACGAGGATGACAGCGGGTTGATCTTTGAAGGAAAATACAAGCCCTTATCCGGAGCGAGACCGCGAACGACAGCCTCTTTGAATGAAACATTGGGTGCGTTGTGATTTAGACTGAAATATTCCATTATTCATTTACGATTCGCACTCCCTGAGAGGCAATTTCTGAGACATATATTTGATACTCGATGCCCTTATTTTTATAGACAGATTCCATGGCATCGGCAACCTTATGAGCTACATCATTTCCTTTGGACAAGGCAAAGACCGAAGGCCCCGAACCTGAGATCCCCGTCCCTAAAGCTCCTGCCTCCCGACAGGTCGACTTCAATGCTTCAAAATGAGGAATGAACTGTTTCCGAACCGGTTCGGCGACTACGTCCACCAATGACCGACTAATAAGTTCATAATCCGAGCTGTGCAATCCACTTATGAGTCCGCCAACATTGGCCCATTGCGTGACGGCCCTCTTGATGGGAATCTCCTTCGGCAATACAGCCCGCGCATCGGCAGTTTTTACTTCAATCTGAGGATGAATGACTGTGGCAACTAATTCGGAAGGCGTGGGGATTGAAATAATGTCCAACGGACTTAAACTTCGAATTAAAACAAAGCCTCCAAAAATAACCCCGGCAACATTGTCTGCAATGGGAGAGCCACAGGCGAGTTCCTCACCCAGTCGCGCAAACTCGACCAATTGGAGTGGTGTATATTTTGAATTTAAGAAATGATTGATGGCAAAGGCAGTACCCGCACTGCTGGCGGCACTACTGCCTAAACCACTTCCAGGTTTATAATTTTTATGAATTTGAATGTCAACTCCAAATTGCGCATTGCTATCATCCAGCATTTGCTGTGCAACTACTCCGGCTGCGTTTAGTTTGGGATTGGTGGGTAGATCGGCTCCAAGGATCGTGGAGATGGTCACCTTCCCCGAATCGTTTTTCTGAAAGATCATTTCATCACCTAGCCCATCCAATGCAAACGCCATGGTATCGAAACCACAGCTCACATTGGCCACGGTGGCCGGAGAAAAAATTCGAAGTACGTTCATTACTATTTTTTGCCTAAACTAATGATATCGCCGAATAATCCGGAGGCAGTTACCGCAGCACCGGCGCCGGCTCCTTTTATGATCAACGGCTGATCCACATATCGGGAGGTGTAAAATAAGACAATATTATCTTTTCCATCCAAATTATAGAAAGGATGTTCGGGTGCTATTTCCTTCAGGCTCACCTTCGCTTTACCATCTGTAAATTGCGCTACGTATTTTAAGCGGTTTCCGTTTGTATTTGCCTTTTCGTACAGCGCATTGAAATGGGCAGCTTCGGAAATGAGGGTTTTATAAAAATCCTCCACTGATGCTGCTTCCAAAGATGCCTTGGGTAAAAAGGAAACATTCTCAATAGCTTCCATATCGATCTCATAACCACTTTCGCGGGCGAGGATCAGTATTTTTCGGGCAACGTCCACACCACTCAGGTCAATTCTAGGATCGGGTTCTGTGTACCCTTCGGCGGCCGCTTGCTGCACCACATCGAAGAAGGTAGTTTCAGAAGAAAAATTATTAAAGATAAAATTCAAGCTACCCGACAAAACGGCTTGAATCGAGCTTACCTTATCTCCGGAGTTGATCAAATTATTTAAAGTGTTTATAACGGGAAGGCCTGCACCAACATTAGTTTCAAACAAAAAGGCCGCGTTGTATTTTTTGGACAGTTCTTTCAATTCAAGGTAGTTGCTATACCCTGAGGAGCATGCGATCTTGTTACAGGCGATGATGGAAATACTCTCTCGTAGGTACTGGTCATAACTGTTCGCCACGGCCTCGTTTGCAGTAATATCAATAAAAATACTGTTTTGTAAATTGAGGTCTGTAATGGTTTTGAACCAGGTTTCAGGGGTTCGTTCCATCCCGTTGTCTAACTGTTGTTTCCAAGTAGAAAGGTCGATCCCATCTTCATTAAAAATCATTTTTCGGGAGTTGCTGAGTCCGATGATACTCACATTCAGAAACAAATTATCATAGAGATGTTTTTGCTGTTGTTGGATTTGATCCAATAAGATCTGCCCAACATTTCCAACTCCAACAATGAATAGATTTAAGGTGCGTACCTGTCTTTCGAAAAAGCGATAATGTAAGGTGTTGAGCGCCTTTTTTACATCTTTTTTGGCGATGACGGCAGAAATATTACGTTCGGAAGCGCCCTGCGCGATGGCTCGAATATTCACGTTATTTTTCCCTAGCGCACTAAACATTTTACCGCTAATTCCCTGGTGATTTTTCATATTATCGCCAATTACCGCCACGATCGCCAGGTCATCTTCAACAACCACAGGTTCTACTTTTCCGAGGGAAATCTCATATTCAAATTGATCATTGACCGCTTTTTCAGCTCGGGTTGCATCCTCAGATTGTACCGCCACACAGATAGAATGTTCGGAGGAGGCTTGGGTGATGAGGATGACGTTTACTTTTTCGGAGGACAAGGCCTCAAATAACCGCTTTGAGAATCCCGGGATCCCTACCATCCCATTCCCCTCGAGTGTTAGCAAGGCAATGTTTGGTAAGTGACTGATTCCCTTTACTGGGCCCTTAGGATTACGCACTTCTTTTGTCACAAAAGTTCCGGCTGCTTCCGGCTCGAAGGTATTTTTGATCAGGATGGGAATATTTTTTTCCAATACCGGTCTAATGGTTGGCGGATAGAGCACCTTGGCGCCAAAATGTGACAACTCCATGGCTTCCTGATAGGAGAGTTCGGCCACCGGAAAGGCCTGAGGAACCAACTTCGGATTGGCGGTGAACATTCCGCTCACATCCGTCCAAATCTCAAGTACCGAGGCATTCATCGCTGCCGCCATAATGGAAGCTGTAAAATCGGATCCACCTCGCCCCAGCGTTGTGGACTCCCCGTCGTTGCTCCTTGCTACAAAGCCGGGTACAACCGTGATCCTGGAGGTGTTCGCCTTAAAGTGTTCCTGAATATTCTTTTCTGTTTTTTCTGAATCTACCTGTGCCTGCGTGAAGTTTGAGTCGGTTACAATGAGTTCGCGGCTGTCTGCCAATTGCACATGAGTGAGCTGCTTCCGAATTCCTTCAGAAATGATAAATGAAGACCACAGCTCTCCAAAACCAAGTACCTCATCTCTGGTCTTGGCAGAAAATTCGTTAACCAGATACACCCCTTCAAGGATACTTTTTAAGGCATCCATTTTACTTTCCAATTGGGTTAACACCTCATCGCTCAATCCCAATCCACCTGCGGTTTCCAGGTGCCGCTCCTTGATCGATCTGAACAGATCGAGATAGCGTTCGTCTTTTTGATTGGCCAATTCACCAGCCTGCTGCAGGGTATCCGTCATTCCTCCCAAGGCAGAAACTACGGCAATGACCGAGTCATCTTTCGCCTTCGACAAAAGGATGGCAATCACTTTCGAAATATTTTCGGAATTAGCTACAGACGTCCCCCCAAACTTAACTACGTGCACTGGTCTTCATTTAATGGATTGGAACTGTAATTATACTAAAAACTGGAATAAAACGGGCTTATCATTGAGATAATCTCCGAAAAAATTGTGAAGCTTCATTCGTTCCATTAACGGTTTAAGATCTGTAGCCGACTTTAATTGAATGCCTACTACAGCCGCACCATTTTCTCGGTTCGTCTTTTTGGTGTATTCAAAATGGGTGATATCGTCATTCGGCCCTAAGATCTCGACGACAAACTGACGCAGCGCTCCTGCTCGTTGCGGGAATTTGATAATGAAGTAATGTTTTAAATTTGAATATAATAGCGCTCGCTCCTTTATCTCGGCCGTACGGGTAATGTCATTATTCCCGCCACTAACTACACAAGCGACGTTTTTCCCTTTAATCTCTTCGGAATACAAGTCCAAAGCGGCAATACTCATGGCGCCGGCAGGTTCTACGATGATGGCTTCCTTATTATAGAGCTCTAACAACGTCTGGCAGATCTTACCTTCCGGTACGGTGATCACTTCGGTGATCAGTTCTTTGCAGATCGAAAAATTGAGATTCCCAACTTTTCTTACCGCCGCCCCGTCAACGAAGGTTTCAATTTCCGAAAGGGTCAAATTTACTCCTTTGGACAACGAATTTAGCATCGCAGGAGCACCCTCAGGTTCGACACCAATAATTTTGGTTTGGGGTGAAATTTTCTGAAATACAGTGCTCAAGCCAGAAGCCAATCCTCCTCCACCAATGGGTACAAAAATGTAGTCTAAAGGCTCCGAAGTTTGCTCCAAAATTTCCAATCCAACCGTCGCCTGCCCCTCAATCACTAAAGGGTCGTCGAAGGGATGAACAAAGGTCTTCCCAAGTCGCTCACATTCCGCTAAGGCTAATTCATGAGAATCGTCATAGGTATCACCATCAAGTTTTATCTCCACATAATCACCGCCAAACATACGCACCTGCTCAATTTTTTGAGTAGGTGTTGTTTTAGGCATTACAATAGTCCCTTGTATTTGAAGCTTTTGACAGGAAAAGGCTACTCCTTGCGCGTGGTTTCCTGCACTTGCGCATACAACTCCTTTGGCCTGTTGGGAAGCAGGAATAGCGGCAATTTTATGATAGGCTCCCCTAATTTTATAGGAACGAACCGGTTGCAAATCTTCTCGTTTAAAAAATACCTGACAGCCCAATGCTTTCGAATAGCGTTCGCTTTTCGAAAAGGGAGTACAATGCACAACCGATCTCAGCTTGAGCGCTGCTTGTTGCACACCTTCCAATGTGGGTATTCGGGTGGAAATTGTTTCCATTCGCTACGCCATTGCCGGGGTGGAACTCGTGGCCACATTGATAGCCTTCATAGCGGTCATCGCCGCACGCAACCGTTTACCAACCGCTTCGATCTCATGGTTTTGGATGGCTTCATTTACTGCGATAAGTTCGGCATTATCCACCGCGACAGCAGGGTAACTTCTTCCCACATCGGTGGATTTCACCTGTTGCATAAAATCTTCCAACAAGGGCTTGGCCGCATGATCAAAGAGATAACAGCCATACTCCGCTGTATCGGATATGATCCGATTCATCTCGTATAATTTTTTTCGTGCGATCGTATTCGCAATGAGCGGTAGCTCATGAAGTGATTCATAATAAGCGGATTCGGCAATAATTCCCGATGCGACCATGGTATCAAAGGCCAACTCTACACCCGATTTGACAAAGGCTGTCATAAGGGTCCCATAGTCGAAATAGGTCTGTTCGTTGATATGGTCGGCGGTGGCTTCCGATTTCTCGAAGGCGGTCTCGGCAGTGGCGGCTCGCCATTGAAGAAGGTCTTGATCGTCATTGACCCAATCTTGCATCATCCCTTCTGAAAATTGCCCACTCATAATGTCATCCATGTGTTTTTCGAACAAAGGTTTAAGGATCACTTTCAGTTCTTCTGAAAGTTCATACGCCCGGATCTTGGCCGCATTTGAAAGTCGGTTCATCATATTGGTGATCCCTCCATGTTTGAGGGCTTCAGTAATAGTTTCCCAACCATATTGTATCAGTTTTGAAGCATACGAAGGCTCCACGCCTTGCTCCACCATTTTATCAAAACATAGTATAGAACCGGTTTGAAGCACTCCACACAAGATAGTTTGCTCTCCCATGAGGTCACTTTTTACTTCAGCAACAAAAGAAGAAGCGAGTACCCCAGCTCGATGACCACCGGTAGCGAATGCGTAGGCCTTAGCCTGCGCCCAACCCTTATTTTCAGGGTCGTTTTGTGGATGCACAGCGATCAAGGTAGGAACCCCAAAACCACGTTTGTATTCTTCCCGCACCTCGGTACCCGGACATTTTGGGGCCACCATGATCACGGTAATATCTTCGCGAATCTGCATTCCTTCTTCCACCACATTAAATCCATGCGAATATGAAAGCGTAGCTCCTTGCTTCATTAAGGGCATCACTGCGTTTACCACAGACGTATGTTGTTTGTCCGGTGTTAAATTGCAGACCAGATCCGCCTTGGGGATGAGTTCTTTGTAAGTGCCAACTTCAAAGCCATTGTCCACTGCATTCTTATAGGAATTTCTTTTTTCTGAAATAGCCGAATCCCGAAGCGCATAAGAAATGTTTAAGCCACTGTCCCGCATATTCATTCCTTGATTAAGACCCTGAGCTCCACAGCCTACAATGACCACTTTTTTATCCTTTAATGCCTCTATGCCGTCATTAAATTCCTGCGTTTCCATGAGTCGGCATTTGCCCAATTGCTCTAGTTTTTCTCTTAGTGATAAGGTGTTGAAATAATTTTTCATACTACTATTTTTTTAGGCCTGAAAGGCCTCTAATAAAGGTGATACTTGAAGTTGATCTTTGGTGACAGCGATGCGCCCCGAGCGCACAAATTGCATGATTCCGAAGGGTTTAAGCTCTCTGTATAAGAGTCCGACCTCTTCTTTTCGCCCCGATTTTTCCAATACAAAGAACTCCCTATTTACGGTTACGATCCTGGCATTGCTTTCTTTGATAATATTCTGAATTTGACGATCCTCGAACAGGAGGTCACTCTTAATTTTAAACAAACAGGATTCCTGATAAATGGTTTCCTCATCGCTGTGGTAATACGCTTTGATCACTTCAACCTGTTTTTCGATCTGACCGATGATCTTGCGCATTTGTTCTTCGGAAATTTCCACTACAATGGACCATCGAGATACGCCTTCAATTTCGGAAATAGAGAGATTGATACTTTCAATATTAATCTTTCTGCGTTGGAAGATTGCCGAGATCCGGTTGAGTAATCCTACGTTGTTTTCGGTATACACCGAAACGGTAAATATTTGTTTTTCTTGCTCCATAATTAACTAAGTCTTATATCTGAAACCGAGGCTCCTGTTGGTATCATAGGAAATACATTTCCTTCTTTTTCTACACAAACTTCGAGGAAATAAGCGCCCTCATGCTGCATCATTGCTTCCACCGAGGCCTTCAGATCCTCCCGTTTCGTTACTTTTTTTGCTTCAATATGATATCCTTTGGCGATGGTCACAAAATCCGGGTTGACCATTTCGGTGGAGGCGTAGCGTCTGTCGAAGAACAGTTCCTGCCACTGACGTACCATTCCGAGGAAATCATTATTGAGAACCACGATCTTCACCGGAACCTGGGTTTGAAAAATAGTCCCCAATTCCTGGATTGTCATTTGATAACCTCCATCTCCAATGATGGCGATCACATCTCTTTGAGGTGCGGCCATTTTCGCTCCAATAGCCGCGGGAAGGGCAAATCCCATTGTGCCCAGACCACCTGAGGTAATATTACTTTTGGTCTCATTAAATTGCGCATAGCGGCAGGCCACCATCTGGTGTTGCCCCACATCGCTCACAATGGCGGCATTGCCTTTGCTTTGTACATTGATCTCCTTGATAACCTCACCCATGGTCAGGCCTTCCTTAGTGGGGTGCAAATCTTCATGAATAACCTTTTCGAATTCTATTTGATAAAGCTCCTTAAAGAGTTGGTGCCATTCGGGATGAGATCGTTGGGTCACCAAAGGAAGTAATTTTTGCAGTGCCTCTTTGGCATCACCTAAAACCGCTACATCGGTCTTTACATTTTTATCTATTTCTGAAGGGTCTATTTCAAAATGGATCACTTTGGCTTGCTTCGCATAAGTAGCCAGATTACCGGTTACCCGATCATCAAAACGCATTCCTATAGCGATGAGTACATCACATTCATTGGTCAATTTATTGGGTGCATAATTGCCATGCATCCCTACCATTCCAACATTCAAAGGATGCGAGGTAGGGAGCGCCGAAGCTCCCAAAATGGTCCAGGCGGAGGGAATTCCCGTTTTTTCGATAACGGCTTTAAATTCATCTTCTGCCTTCCCTAAAATGACACCTTGTCCCCAAACGATCATGGGTTTTTTTGCCTTGTTGATAAGTTCGGCAGCCTTGGCTAGCGCAGTTTCATCTAGTTCGGGAACCGGGGTATAACTGCGGATACCTGTGCATTTTTTATACTCAAAATCAAATTCTTCGAACTGGGCGTTTTTTGTAATATCGATCAATACCGGGCCCGGGCGTCCACTTTTGGCAATATAGAATGCCTTGGCAAATACCTCTGGAATTTCACTGGCCGAAGTAATTTGATGGTTCCATTTAGTCACCGGCGTGGAGATACCAACAATATCGGTTTCCTGAAAAGCATCGCTCCCCAACAGGTGAGCTCCCACTTGTCCGGTAATACAAACCATGGGCGTGGAATCTATTTGTGCATCGGCGATCCCCGTAATAAAATTGGTCGCTCCCGGCCCCGAGGTGGCCATCGCAACTCCCACCTTCCCCGAAATACGGGCATATCCTTGCGCTGCATGCGTGGCACCCTGCTCGTGACGTGTAAGTACATGATGCAATTTGTCTCCATATTTATGAAGCTCGTCATACACAGGCATGATCGCACCTCCGGGATAGCCGTAGAGAATATCTACTCCTTCGGCTAGCAGGCACTTTACAACGGCCTCACTTCCCGTGATCCGTTCCATTTTTGATCCAACTGCCTTTTTGTTTTTCAGCGTTTGTACGTCCATATAGGGTGACTTTAAAATTCATCGGTTACACAACCTTCAGAGGCCGATGATACCGTTTTAGCATATTTATAAAGGACACCACGCTCGAATTTGAGCTGGGGTGCCTTCCAATTTTGTTTTCTTTTATCTAATTCTTCCGGGCTCACTTGCAGGTGGATGGTATTTTGTTCGGCATCTATCGAAATAATATCGCCGTCTTCGATGAGTGCAATGGTTCCACCCTCCTGAGCTTCCGGAGCAATATGGCCCACCACAAAACCATGGGTGCCTCCGGAGAAACGACCGTCGGTAATGAGGGCAACATCCTTGCCCAATCCGGCACCAATAATCGCCGCAGTAGGTTTTAGCATTTCAGGCATTCCCGGTCCACCTTTTGGGCCTTCATATCTTATGACCACCACATCGCCTTTTTGCACCTTTCCATCCCTGATTCCATCATTGGCCGCAAATTCACCGTCGAACACCTTGGCTTTGCCTTGAAATTGTAGTCCTTCCTTCCCAGTTATTTTCGCGACGCTACCCTTTTCGGCGAGATTACCATACAACATTTGAAGATGACCCGATGGTTTGATGGGCGCATCCACGGTTTTGATGACGTCTTGATGGGGTGATAAGTCCTGGGCATCCAATAAATTTTCAGCCAGTGTTCTTCCGGTAACGGTAAGGCAATCCCCATGAAGCATCCCTTGTTTCAGTAAATATTTCAAAACCGCAGGAATACCTCCAATTTCATGAACATCTTCCATGAGGTATTGTCCACTGGGCTTCAGATCGGCTAAAAATGGAGTGTTATCACTAATATTCTGAAAATCCTTTAAGGTAAATTCGATCTGAGCTGCTCTTGCGATCGCAAGAAAGTGTAAAACTGCGTTCGTAGAACCACCCAAGACGGTCACGAGACGAACGGCATTCTCAAGAGATCTACGAGTTATAATGTCGCTGGGTTTGATATCCTTCTCCAACAGAAGACGCATGGCGCTTCCAGCTGCAACCGATTCTTTTTTCTTGGCATCGCTTAGGGCCGGATTGGACGAATTATAAGGAAGTGACATTCCAAGCGCCTCAATGGCTGAAGCCATCGTATTCGCCGTATACATCCCTCCACAGGCTCCTGCGCCCGGGCACGCTTTTTGAACTACCTGTTGATATTCGGTTTCGCTCATAGTGCCTGCGACCTTACTGCCCCAGGCTTCAAAAGCTGAAACCACATCTAATTTTTTTCCATTATGACAACCCGAATCTATGGTACCTCCATAGACCAAAATGGATGGCCGATCCAGCCGGATCATCGCCATTAAAGCGCCGGGCATATTCTTATCGCAACCCACCACTGTGATTAATCCGTCATAACTCATGGCTTGGACTACCGTTTCCATGGAATCGGCAATAATATCTCTTGAAGGCAGGGAATAGCGCATTCCAGGCGTTCCCATTGAAATGCCGTCACTAACGCCTATTGTGTTGAATATAAGACCTACCACATCTTCCTGTTTCGTTCCCTCTTTCGCAAGAAGTGCGAGATCGTTCAGGTGCATATTGCAAGGGTTTCCTTCGTAGCCGGTACTTGCAATACCGACGATGGGCTTGTAGAAATCTTCGGTGGTCAAACCAATAGCGTGCAACATAGCTTGCGCTGCAGGTTGCGTTGGATCCTGAGTTACGGTTTGACTGTATTTGTTGAGCTTATTCATTTCGGAAGAAGGAATCTTGCACGGTTATTTCTATCGAAAATAGCTTTTCTACAGACCGTAGCGTCTTACTTTTCACATTTCAGAATAAATTCATCTTCCTATTATATTGTTTAGTTCTCTCATTTTCAATACTTTGTATAGATACTATTTCCGATGTCCAAGGTTAAAATTCTCTGCTAAAATTCTCCCGAAACCCTTTAAAAAAAGGCATTTCGATGTAAATTACACGTATGCAAACCCCCAAGGCCCCCGTTCTCTAAAATTAAAGACGGGGCAGGTCGCCCTCATCTGCTTTCAAGGGTAAGTTTGAAGATCCCATTAGGAATTTGTCAACATGGTGTGCTGCTTGTCGACCCTCAGAAATAGCCCAAACAATAAGCGATTGACCACGACGCATATCTCCAGCGGTAAAAATGCCCGATACATTGGTGCTATAATCTTTGGTGGTCGCTTTTACGTTGGTTCTAAAATCGGTCTCAAGACCAAATTGTTCCGGTAGCGTTGTTTCTGAACCAGTAAAACCCAACGCCAGCAAGGCCATATCACATTTCCACTCCTTTTCCGTGCCAGGAATTTCTTTAAGTTGTGGTCTTTCGCCTTCCTGAAGAATCCATTCTACCTCCACGGTAACGACTCCTTTGAGATCACCGTTTTTATCGCCAACGAATTCCTTTGTCGAAATGCTAAAAAAACGCTCAACACCTTCCTGGTGCGATGAACTGGTTCGCAGTCTCATAGGCCAATACGGCCAAGGTTGATGCGCAGGTCTTCCCACCGTGGGCTTGTTTAAAATTTCAAAATTTACAACAGACTTTGCTCCTTGTCTATTGGCAGTCCCAATGCAATCTGAACCTGTATCTCCACCACCTATGACCAATACATTTTTGTTCTCGGCGGTGAGCACGGTTTCAAAGTCATTTTTGCCGGCAACTCGCTCATTACTCTGCTTTAAGAAATCCATAGCCTGATATACACCATTTAGGTGCGATCCCTTGACCGGAATGGAACGTTTCACAGTAGCGCCCCCGCAAAGTAGTATGCTATCGAAGTCGTTTTTAAGTACTTCTACACTTATATTTTTCCCTATATAAGCATTTGTTTTAAAGACAATGCCTTCTTCTTCAAGGATGGCGATGCGCCTGTCTATAATATTCTTTTCAAGTTTGAAATCGGGAATTCCATATCGAAGGAGTCCTCCAACTTTATCATCTCTTTCGAATACCGTGACCCAATGTCCTGCTCTATTTAATTGTTGTGCGGCTGCCAAACCGGAAGGACCCGATCCTATAACCGCAACTTTTTTACCCGATCGTGAGGTGGGTGGTTGAGCGGTGATCCAACCTTCCTTGAAGGCTGTTTCGACGATATTTTTTTCAATATTCTCTATGGAAACAGGATCTTCATTAATTCCCAACACACATGCTTCTTCGCAAGGAGCAGGGCACAACCGACCTGTAAATTCGGGGAAGTTATTTGTAGCGTGTAAAATTTTGGCCGCCGCCTTCCAGCGACCTTTGTAGACATTATCGTTGAAATCGGGGATTAGGTTTCCCAATGGGCAGCCACTGTGGCAAAAGGGAACCCCGCAATCCATACATCTCGCTCCTTGATCCCTCAGCGTTTTTTCCTCTAACTCAATTGTAAATTCATTGTAGTGCTTCAACCTGTTTTCCACCGCGTCATAGCCTTCATCAACTCGTTTAAACTCTAAAAATCCTGTAACTTTTCCCATACTTTTAGATCTTTATTTGCTTTTCTTCATCAATTCTTATGAGAGCCTGCCTGTATTCTTCCGGCATTACTTTTATAAATCGGGGCAGCTCCTTTTCCCAGTTTTCAAGGATCCGTTGTGCCAGACCACTTAAAGTAGCATTGTAGTGACGTTCAATAAGGTCTTTTAATTCATTGATATCTTCAGACCGATCGACGGGATCCAGGTTCAAACCGTCGAGGTTGCATTTGCTTTCGAAGGAGTTTTTCGGATTATAAACATAGGCGATCCCGCCGCTCATTCCTGCACCGAAATTTCTACCCACTTCTCCAAGAATGACCGCGCGTCCTCCGGTCATATACTCACAGCCATGATCTCCTATTCCTTCTACGACAGCATTTGCACCTGAATTTCGCACGCAAAAGCGCTCTCCCGCTTTTCCATTGATATATGCTTCACCCGCTGTAGCACCATACAGGGCCACATTTCCAATGATGATATTTTCCTCGGGGATAATGGTTGCTTCATCAGGAACTCTAATGATCAATTTTGCTCCGGACAAACCTTTACCTAGATAGTCGTTGGTATTTCCATTAACGACCAGGGTCAAGCCACGTGTGGCAAAAGCCCCAAAGCTCTGTCCGGCACTTCCTCGGAAATTGATTCTCAACGTATTCTCGGGTAGGCCCTGTGCCCCGAAATTTTTGGATATTTCATTGCTTAAAATCGCCCCGAACGCTCGGTTCATATTGGTGATCTTAAAATCTAAAGTTGTTTTTTCTTTTCTGAAAAGTGCCGGATGTGCCTGTCGTATTATCTTGAAATCCAGCGAGTTTTCCAACCTATGATCCTGTACCTCTGTATTGTATAATTTTTCATTTACTGAAGTAGTGACATCTAACAGAATGGGAGATAGATCAAGCCCCATGGTCTTATAATGATTGATGGTTCTGTTGCGGTTTAATTTCTTCACCTGACCCACCATTTCGTTCACAGTTCGAAAACCAAGCTGGGCCATAATTTCTCGTAATTCCTGAGCGACGAAAAACATAAAATTGACTACATGCTCAGGCTTACCTTTGAATTTCTTACGCAATTCAGGATTTTGAGTCGCAATTCCGACGGGACAAGTGTTCAAATGACACGCCCGCATCATGATGCAGCCGGAAGCAACCAGAGGAGCGGTTGCGAAACCAAATTCTTCGGCACCTAACAAACAAGCAATGGCTACATCCCTTCCTGTTTTTAATTGGCCGTCACATTCCAAAACCACTCTGTTTCTCAGATTGTTCATTACCAGGGTTTGCTGTGCCTCTGCCAATCCCAATTCCCAAGGCAAACCGGCATGTTTTAGAGACGTAAGCGGAGAGGCTCCTGTGCCCCCGTCATGTCCCGATATGAGGATAACATCCGCCCTGGCCTTGGATACACCGGCCGCGACGGTTCCCACTCCCACTTCAGAAACGAGCTTAACGTTGATCCTGGCATCACGATTGGCGCATTTTAGATCATAGATAAGTTGCGACAGATCTTCAATTGAATAAACATCATGATGCGGTGGCGGTGAGATCAAACCCACGTAGGGTGTAGAATTTCGTGTTTTAGCAATTTCAGGGTTGACCTTGGGTCCGGGTAATTGACCTCCCTCTCCCGGTTTGGCCCCCTGAGCCATCTTTATTTGAATTTCGGATGCGTTGGTAAGGTAGTTTGAGGTCACCCCAAATCGTCCGGACGCTACTTGTTTGACGGCGCTGTTTTTCCAATCCCCATTGGCATCCTTATAAAACCGATCTGCATTCTCTCCTCCCTCACCCGAATTACTTTTTCCCCCAATGCGGTTCATGGCGACTGCCAAATTCTCGTGTGCTTCTTTACTGATGGAACCGTAGGACATCGCTCCTGTTTTAAACCGCTTCACAATGTCCGTCCAGGGTTCTACATCCTCTAAAGGAATAGGATCGTAATTGGTAAACTCGAGCAATCCCCGAATGGTCATTAATTGCTTATTCTGCTTATTAATGAGCTCTGCATATTCTTTATAAGTTCCTTGTTTATTGGCGCGAACCGCTTCCTGCAATTTTGCGATAGACAATGGATTGAAGGCATGACGAGCGCCATCTCTGCGCCATTTATATTCTCCGCCAAATTCTAGGTTCAAATCCCCGTCAACTATATCCTTGTAATGCGCCTTTTGATGTCGATCGCATATTTCACGTTCGATCTCCCGCAGCCCAACGCCCTGAATACGTGATATGGTATTGGGGAAATACGCGTTCACCATATCGGTATTCAACCCAATACATTCGAATAATTGAGAACCTCTGTATGAATTTAGGGTGGAAATTCCAATCTTGTTCATCACTTTCAGAATACCACTTCCAACTGCTTTGTTGTAATTTTTGATTGCTGTGAGATAGTCCATCCCAGTGATATCGCCTTCTTCCACTTGTTTATAAACAATTTCATTTACTATATAGGGATTCACCGCGCTTGCACCAAAGCCAAACAGAAGGGCGAAATGATGAACTTCGCGCGGTTCGGCAGATTCTATGATCAAGCTTACCTTGGAACGTTTTCCTAATTTATGCAGCTCATGATTGACGTACGAGCAGGCCATTAGGGCAGGTATGGGGCCTAGCTTTTTATTGACTCCCCTGTCTGATAAAATAATAATATTGGAACCTTTATCAATATTCCCGGAAGCCTGTTTCGTGAGATCTTCCAAAGCCCGTTCCAATTCGTTCAGTCCTTTTTCAACTTCATATAAAATAGGGATAACCGTAACCTTGAAATTGGAATCGATCGAGTAATTTTTGATCTTATCCAGATCGTGTTTGGAGATCACGGGGTTTTGTATCTTCAGTTTTCTGCATTGTTCCTCGGTGATATCAAATAGGTTGCTATCGCTTCCCAGCGTTAGACTGATATCGGTGATTAGTTTTTCGCGTATTCCATCGAGAGGCGGATTGGTGACCTGAGCGAACAACTGCTTGAAATAGTTATAAATAAGTTGTGGCCGCTGCGAAAGCGCGGCAATAGGCGTATCGTTTCCCATAGATCCAATAGGCTCCTTGGCCTGCTGTGCCATGGGTTGAATGATCACCTTCAGGTCTTCTTCTGTGTATCCAAAAACCTGTTGCCTTACAGCCAAGGGGATCTCTTCATGTTCTATAGGCCCTTTTTTAGAAGGAATATCTTTTAAGGGTAATAGGTTATTCGACAACCATTTCTTGTAAGGATGTTTGGTAACTATAGCTTCCTTTACTTCTTCATCATTTACAATGCGGCCCTGGTTCATATCCACCAAAAACATCTTCCCGGGTTCGAGCCGTCCATGATGTTCAATATTTTTTGGATCGATCTCGATCACTCCAGTTTCCGAGGACATGATCACATATCCATCCTTGGTCACCGTATATCTTGAGGGTCGCAGACCATTTCTATCGAGGACGGCACCAATATAATCACCATCGGTGAAGGGAATGGAGGCCGGCCCATCCCAGGGCTCCATAATACAGGAGTTGTATTCGTAAAAAGCCTTCTTAGCTTCTGACATTTCGTTGTTCTTCTCCCAGGCTTCGGGTACCACCATCATCATAACTTCCGGCAAGGAACGACCGGTCATTAATAATAGCTCTACGACCATATCCATACTTGCCGAATCCGACTTACCCGGAACTACAATTGGAAACAATTCTTGGATTTCCTCACCCAACCAATCACTTTTCAAGATCTCCTGCCTCGACAACATCCTGGATATATTACCCCTCAACGTGTTGATCTCACCATTATGACACATATAACGGAAGGGTTGCGCCAAATCCCAAGTGGGAAACGTATTCGTTGAAAATCGCTGATGCACCAAGGCCAATCTCGTAACCAACGTGGGGTCTTGCAGGTCTGTAAAGAAAAGCTTGATGTCTTCCGGAACTAGGAGACCCTTATAAATGATCACCTTATTTGAAAGACTGGGCAAGTAAAAGAAGGAACTTTCAGAAAGCTTAGAATTATAAATGTGATGTTCCGCTTTTTTTCGTGCGGTGAATAGCTTTCGGTTGAATACAAAGTCACTTTCATTTTTTTGAGATTTTCCTACAAAGATCTGTTTTATACCGGGTAGAGTTTGTCGCGCTATCTTCCCAATAACAGCATCATCTATGGGCATGTCCCGCCATCCTAAAACAGTCAACCCCTGCTCCACGAAATAACGTTCCAGCGTACTGATACAATACTGTTGTTGATTTTCCCTTTTAGGAAGAAACACGTTACTCACGGCATACTCTCTGGCTGCAGGTAATTTGAAATCGCAATTCTTTTTAAAGAAATCATGAGGAATATCGATTAGAATCCCAGCGCCATCGCCGGTTTTGCCATCCGAACTAACTGCTCCCCGGTGCTCCAAATTCTCTAAGATATGAAGTGCCTTATGAATGATGTCATTCGACTTGTTCCCATTCAAGCTACATATAAATCCGGCGCCACAATTTTCATGTTCAAATTCGGGTAGATACAGTCCTTTTTTCTCCAATATTTTCTTCATGATTCTAGTGGTAATTTGGTGGAATATATAATATTAAAACAAGGAGACCATGATTTGAAAACACATTTGCGGATACCTCATTTTACCCCCATAAAAATTTTCATATTCACATTTTCAGGTGGCTATTTTTTGGATAAATGCATTCCAAATGCGTTTCATTTTTTTTACGACTAGAATTTTTCCAAAGAAATTTATTGAAAATCACGACTTATGGATCCACTTGTTTCGAGGTTTACTCCGTATGCTTAATTTATCATAAAAGTTCATTTCAGAATAACCAAAAAGTAGAACGCATGAAGGTGGGTCCCTTTATGATATTCGTCTAGCTACAGTTGAAAATGGGGTAAATGAGGCCGATGAACTCATTTAAAATTTGAGGTGGTGATTTTTTGTGTCCGGACTTTATAAATGCATACTTTGAAATGTTATATTGTAGCGTCCAACACAAATTTCAGAAGTAATGAATTCTTCCTTATTCCCCCTTCTCTGCCTGTTTATAGGTATTGGCTCCGCTATCGCCCAAGACACGGCCACAGTGAATTTTCCTGATGATTTCTTCGGAATGTATACCGGGACCCTCCAAATAGAGTCGCCCAACGGAAGTCAATCCATACCTATGGAATTTCACCTCCAGGCTACGGACGCTTCAGAAACATACGAATACAAACTGGTGTATATATTCAATGGCGAACGACAGGTACGAGCGTATTCTCTTATAGAACAAAACAAGGCCACAGGTGAATATATCGTCGATGAGAACAATGGAATTATTTTAGACGACAAAGTGATCGACAACCGAATGTACGCCTTGTTTGAAGTGGGAGATAATCTGCTTACCACTTTTATTAGCTTCGAAAAAGACCATATGGTTTTCGAAATAGCGGTGACCAATACCACCAAAAAAAGGGTGACCAATGCAGACAATGAGGAAAAGACTCAAGTAACCTCCTACCCTATAACAACGGTGCAACGAGCCGTGTTACAGAAACAATAATTCTCTTTTGTAGTATTGGGAGATTGCTTACATTTGCGCCGAATAAGAGGAAAGATTTGACTGATTGCAACCTCTTCCGGTTTGGGACATCTAATAGTAGAGTTCCCAAAAGTATCCGGAGTAAAAATGCTAAAGGCAGTGCAAACTACCTTCGACGTTTTCGTCAAATCTTCTTCAGAATAAATAATTGTTAAAACCATTTCTATGGCGTATTTATTTACTTCGGAAAGTGTTTCTGAAGGACACCCTGATAAAGTGGCCGATCAAATTAGTGATGCCCTGATCGACAATTTCCTTGCATTCGATCCTCAATCGAAGGTAGCTTGTGAAACTCTCGTAACTACCGGGCAGGTATTTCTGGCTGGTGAAGTAAAATCGAAGGTCTATCTGGACGTGCAAAAAATTGCCCGGGAGGTGATCAATAAAATTGGATACACCAAAAGTGAGTATCAGTTTGACGGGAATTCTTGTGGTATCATCTCGGCTATTCATGAGCAAAGTGACGATATCAATCGCGGTGTAGATCGTGAAAGTAAAGAAGAGCAGGGAGCTGGTGACCAGGGAATGATGTTTGGATATGCCACTAAAGAAACTAAGGACTATATGCCGTTGGCCTTGGATCTTTCTCACAAAATCCTAATCGAATTAGCGGCGCTACGTCATGAAAACAAGGACATTACTTATTTGCGTCCCGACTCTAAGAGTCAGGTAACAATCGAATATGACAATGATAATAATCCCGTACGTATCGATGCCATTGTGATCTCAACGCAGCACGACGATTTTAACAGCGACGATGATGCCATGTTGGCGAGGATCAAAAAGGATCTGGTAGATATCCTGATTCCGAGAGTTAAAGCCAAAGTAAAACCGGAGATCGCGGCCCTATTTAGCGACGATATTAAATACCATATCAATCCTACAGGCAAATTTGTCATTGGAGGACCACACGGTGATACAGGATTAACAGGTCGTAAGATCATTGTGGATACCTATGGAGGAAAAGGAGCGCACGGAGGAGGTGCTTTTAGTGGAAAAGACCCGAGTAAAGTGGACCGCTCTGCAGCCTATGCTACGCGTCATATTGCGAAAAATCTGGTGGCTGCCGGCCTTTGTGATGAGGTCCTGGTACAGGTTAGTTATGCTATTGGAGTGGTGGAACCCATGGGGATCTTTATCGACACCTATGGAAGCTCTCACGTCAACCTAACCGATGGCGAGATCGCCAAGAAAGTTGAACAATTATTCGATATGCGTCCGGCTGCCATAGAGGAACGCTTAAAACTTCGTCAACCCATTTACTACGAAACGGCCGCCTATGGCCATATGGGAAGAAAAAATGAAGTAGTTACCAAGAAATTCAAAAACTATTACGGAGAGGACAAATCCATGGAAGTGGAATTATTCACTTGGGAGAAGTTGGATTATGTGGATGCGGTGAAAGCCGAGTTTGGGTTGTAATTGAGTAGTATTGTAGTGGTGGAGTATTGTAGTTGTTGTCTGGAACAATAGAGCAAATCCCGAACCCGCTCTTACCAAACGGTACGTTCGGGCGGGTAACAAAACACAAATTACAAAATCGAAATTCATCTATCGTAAATCGACTTCTGACTCCTGACTTCTGACTTCTAAATAATATTATGCCGCTTTGCCTTTTGTACCGCTTCGATCTTACTGTGAACCTGTAGTTTTTTGTAGATATTCTCTATGTGTTTTCGCACGGTACTTGGCGATAGGAATAGATTATCGGCAATTGCGGTATAACTCAATGCCTTGCTCAATTGCTCCAAGACTTCTACCTCTCGTTTCGAAAGTGAGATCTCCTCTTTATCTTTTTCATTTTCAATAGACAGGGGATTGCGTAACAATTTGAGTGTTTTTAAAGCGATTGAAGGATTCATAGCCGCACCTCCGTTTAAGGTTTCCCGAAGTCCATTATAAAGATCCTGAGGAGAAATTTCCTTTAATAAATATCCGTCGGCTCCAGCTTTTATCGCATTAAAGATATTCTCGTCATTGTCAAAGGCGGTGAGCATAATGATCTTGATCTGCGGATATTTCTGTTTGACCACCTGAGTGGTTTCAATACCATCCAAAACCGGCATTTCTATATCCATTAAAATAACATCGAGATTGTGGTTTTCCTCTAATTTGGTTAGCAATTCACTTCCATTGAGGGAGGTATGTTTTATCGAAATATCCTCAAAAAACGACAGCTTCTCCTTGATGGCATGAATGAGGAAACTGTTGTCATCTACAATGGCTACTTTTAGATTCATGTCTGCTTAATTAGATCCTTTAAAGATACCTAAAAATAAAGAAAACCCCTGTTCGGATCTATAGGGCAGATGCCTTATTTTAAAGATTAATTACCCTAATTGACCACTAGTTGGTCAAGATTTCCCGTCTAAGATCATTAAAGGCCTGCAGCACTTTCTCTATGTTGGGCGCAATGTTATCATTTGACTGCAGTCCCATGGAATAACTGTCTTTGGAACTGCTCCCAATCAAACAGTCTCCAGAGGTACAGCGCATCACCATCCATTTATTGGTATAATCAATATAAAATGTTAGGTTATTTAGATCGGCCTTGACGTTGGCAACACTACTATCCCAATGCAGCATGGTTCCCTGCACCGAAAACACCGTGTCGTAACTGTTGTATTGGTCAAAAGCATCATTGATGATCTTTAAATTTGACCGTGCGATCGCAGACAGACCCGATGAACCCGTCGACCCGCCTTGCAAACTTTGCAATACTTCATTGAGTTTGCTTACAACCCGATCCAACTCCGGAATGGCCTCGCCGTTCTCTTTCAGGCCAAAGGTGTATTTCACCTTAGGATCTTCTCGCTCTCCCGTATTCGTATCTTCGACTCGTATGCAGGTGCTGCCATCTTTGCAATAAATACCCATGAGCCCACCGGATCGTCTAAATTCTACGTCGTAGGCAGAGCCCGTCAATACCGAAAACTTGTCTTTAAATGTTATTTCTCGCCTGCTAGTATTTGCCGAAACGGACGAACTATATTCGTTGTACAACGAAAATAAACTATTTACATAGTTCAAAGTTTTATCGATCATACCAGTGTCCGGGGAACTCGAATTAGAATTTACCGAATTGGGTTGTTTGGGTATTCCGGGTTGTTGTGCCTGCAAGCTAACGACCAAAAACAGGCCCAATAAGGTTGATAAAATTTGTTTTGTAGATCTCATCTCTGTAAGTTTTTGTGTTGTTGATTGTCTTTGTTTTATTATTTCTGAAATCATCGTACCCATCTAAATTTTTATGGTATGCTGAACAATTAGCACTTCCTCAATGTTATAGGTCAAAAAATCGTATCCTGCCAATCCTTTTTTTCTTTGGATTATCTGCATGGTGTGGGTGTCTAATTCGGTTTGCCATCTGTCTGCTTCTACTTGAAATTGAAGACGAATTCTTCGATTTCTATTTTTGAATAGAAAGAGTAACAACCCTGAGACAATTCCCACTACGCCTAAAGTTATGGGTAGGGAAGTCATAGGATAAATTTATTTCTAAAATTACAACGACTTTCTAAATTTAACCATACGACAATTGACGTATTTCAACAGCAAAATTGGTCATCTATTTAAAATACTACCGAAACACGCGTTCCATTGTTTTCTTCGGAAGTAATTACAGCTTCCCCTCCCAGGTCACGGGCTCTCTTTTTAATATTGTTCAATCCATTTCCAGATTCGGCGGTTTCAACGTTGAAACCTATACCATTATCCACTATCTCAAATTGGTACCCATCATTTTCTCTTCGGAAATCTACATCTATCTTCGTAGCCTGAGCATATTTTAAACTATTGTTCACCGCTTCTTGGATGATTCGGTAAATGTTCATTCCTTGAACCGAAGTAAAGGTAGAATCGTTGGATATCTCTTCAGAAACAACAAAATTAAATGCTATTTCGTCACGAGCAATGCCTGCCTTCTCAATAAAATTGGCAATTCGGGTTTGCAGGTCTTCACTGGTGATCTCATTTTTGTTCATCGCCCAGATCGTATCGCGAAGCTCATAGATGGTTTGGGTAGTGAAATTGCTAATTCTGGTTAATTTTTCCGAAGTGGCGGCATTTTCATCTTTCAATCCAAACTTCAAATTATCAACCGAAGAGGTGACAAAAGTTAGCTGAGATCCTATATTATCATGTAAGTCCCTGGAGATTCGTAACCGCTGTTCCTGAAGTTTGTTTTGAGTTTCGATCTTGGCCAGTGCCGTTTTGAGTTCATTTTCTTTTTGCAATTGTCGGTTTTTTAACTTTTGCTGATTGAATAACAAGTATCCCAATAATCCCAAAACGAAGGCAAACCCAAGGCTACCATAAATTAGATTGTTGCGCTTTTTAACCTTCAATTCGGTAGCAATTAAACTGGCATTCGACTCTGCCAGATCCCGTTCCTTTTCGGCCACTTTAAATTTGGTCTCAAGCTCGTTCACACGATTTTTTATTTCGGTGGAAGAAATAGAATCTCCAAGCACCTTAAATGCTTCGTAATATTTCAGTCCATTTTTATAGTCCCCGTTATCACTTTTTATCTTACTAAGGATGAGCAGGCCTTCCTTTTCTATAAATTTATTATGGGTCTCCCTTGCCAAAGCCATTCCTTTTTCAATTTCTTCTTCGGCTAACTTAAACTGCTTCTTGAAACGATAGGCGTCAGCCAGATTGATTCGCGCAGTCATTACGCTCAACACCGATTTCATTTCTTCATTGAGCTGAACGGCTATTTTACCGTACTCCACGCCTTTATCGTAATTGCCAAGGGTTGTTTCGACCAAGGCAAGGCTGGTATATGCAATATTGATCCCTTTTTGATAACCCGTTTCTTTGGCCAGATCTAAGGCGGAGGTGTAGTATTGTTTGGCCTTATTCAACTTTAAGGTATCTTCATTGGCAACTCCAATCTTACGCAAGGTATTGCCAAGATTTAGGTAGGACCCTACTACAGTGAGATCTGCACCAAGTTCCTTTTTAATTTCCAAAGATTTGAGCAGGTATTCTTCACTCTTTTCGTAATCATCCAGATCAAAATACACCAAGCCCATATTATTATACGACTTTGCCAAACTCATAGGATCCTTTAAGGTTTCCGCTAGTTTTGCAGATTCAATATGCATTCGGAGTGATCCCTCGTAATCTCCGGTATAGCTATAGCAAACAGCAATGTTATTGTAGCATCTGGAAATATCGTCTTTGTTGTCTTCCACAAGTGCCAGCTCCAACACTTGTTCAAATTCACCGCGGGCCTTATCATATTCGGCCATATGCACGTAAAGAATTCCCCGGTTCATTAACAGCCCGGTTCGCAGGTCGTAATCATCAAGCCTTTCAATGGCCGTTTCGGCCAATTGGAAATAGACCATGGCCGAATCTCGTAATGAAAGGTTGGTATAAGCATTTCCAAGGCCAATGAGAGATTTTCCCTGAACAGCCTTATCCTTGTCTTCCAAAGATTCTTTATAAACGGAATTATATATCGCCACCGATGAATCCAAGTTCACACTCATATAGGTCTTGCCCAGCAATAGAAGATTTTCGGTTCGGTTGGCGTCTGGATCGTTAGCAAGGACGAGATACAGGCTATCTATTTGTTCCTTTTTGGATTGAGCGAGGCCCATTCCGAAGTAAAAAAATAGTAATACACTAAATACTATTTTCATTGTAAAGAGTTAGTCGATTTAAATTTACATAAAATAAAAAACACTACCTAGGTAGTGTTTTTTATTTGCCGGTATTTGGTTCAGTTCATAGATCGAACCAGTGTACCATTGTTCCACTCGCCTATTTTGCGTTCGTAGTCGCTATTGTGGAAATATCCTCTTCCTGTTTGCTGTCCGCGATTCCACTCTCCTCCGTAGTAGGAACCGTTCTCGAAAAAGAAACGTCCCTGGCCATGAAATTGGTTATTACTATCAAACATGCCTTCGTAGCGGTCTCCGCTGGCAAATTTATAGTTGCCCATAAACATTTTACCATTCTGAAAGAAACCTGTGAACTGGTCTCCATTGGCCCACTTATAGCGCCCGTATTTATTTTGACAATCTCCTGCGATACATCCTGTAGTGATCTTATTGTCATAGAAAGTGAACTCATCTTCCACCAGATAGGTATTAAATTTACCATAGACCCATTTGTTGGTCTTGATCTCCTTGGTGTGACCAAAACCATGTAGTGAACCTCTTACGTATTGTCCTATTAAATCCTTATCAACTCCAAGGTAGCAACCATATCCGTGCATTTTGTCGTCGAACCAAAAGCCAATATAATCTCCGGAATCGGTCCAATCGAAGAGACCATATCCATGCCGATTCCCATTTTTGAAAAAGCCTTCGTAATATCCGTAGTCGTAAACTTTCTTGCCCCAACCATTTATACAATCTCCACTTTCGCAGGTGGTAGATGATGTAGAGTTGCTAGTGCCCGGGTTCTTGGGTTTTGGCACCCCTTGTCCATAGACCTGGAAAAAGATAAATAATCCCAGAACCGTAAAAAGTAACTGTTGTGTTTTCATAATATCAAGGTTTTTATGTACTCAAATTTCAGAATAAATCAATTAAAACAAAATACGTCAGATGCCGTATTATTGAACTTTATCATTGCATGCTGCGAATGAGAGAGCCATTGGCCCATGCTCCAATTTGCCGCGTTCCATCTTCATCACTGTAATAGCCAAGACCATTATATTGACCATTCTTCCACTGTCCTCCGTAATAGGATTTATCCGGGAAAAAATACCTTCCCGTTCCGTGAAACTGATTGTTCCCATTGAACATACCGGTGTATTTCCCACCGTCTGCAAACACATAAGTGCCCATATGGAAGTTACCGTTTTTAAAAAATCCGGTAAAATTATCGCCATTTTCATATTTATAACGCCCGTATTTATTTGTACAATCCCCGGCAGTACAACCAGTCTCAACATCATTGCTGTAAAAATCGTAGGAAGTGACCAAACTCCCTTGCGAAAATATACCCTGTTCGTATTCATCGGAAGTGAGGGTAACCCCAAGTCCATTTAGCTGGCCATTACCGTATTGGCCTTTAATATTATCGCCATTGGCTGCCAAAAAGATACCCCAGTTGCTCATGGCATCGTTGGTCCAATTTCCAATATATTTACCTCCATCCTCCCATTTGTACAATCCGTAGCCATTTTTCTTTCCATTGGTCCAAAATCCTTCATAATAGCCTCCATCGCTATACTCATATTTTCCCCAGCCGCTATCACAATTTCCACGCACACAGGCCGTGGATGCACTGTTTGTCGTTGTTGTAACGCCTGAACCGGTATACATTTTAACCGGTTTGAAAACAAACGAAGCAACTGTATAATAACCCTGCAACGTATAGGTTTTTACACCATCCCATTTCACGATAAGATCGTTTCCGGACTTTTCACTGGTTACCCTACTATAATCCAAGGTCTCACCCTTTTCTATCACTCCAAATTTCCCTTCGGCGCCATCCTTGTACCAGTAGGTATGATTAGGAGCAGACTCGAGAGCCACCGAACTTCCGGCACCCCAGTTATCAAATTTTCGAATATCTTTCAATAGATAGGTACGGTCTTCAGATTCCAAATAATACACATAGCTGCCCTGAATATTGGCATAGACTCCCTTGGTATATTCGTCGTCTACAAAATGAGCAAACGAATGTGGATTGGTGATGTAAAAACTCTTTTTGATGTTTTCTGAAAGAATTGTCGCGCTCCCACCAGAGCCCACAGCAACATCCTTAAATGCGTTCAATAAGTATATTTTTCGATGGGTTTTGTCCAAAACAGCCAATGTATCCGTCTTCAAGTAATACAGATCGATCACATTATTTAGCGTCTTCCCTTTTTCGCTGACCAAAACAAAATTTAGCGCACCCTGTTTTTTCCAGGAGAGCGGAGTGGACATATCATCTACTGTGCTTCTAGGTGTTGGAACTTGAGCGACTAGACTAAAAACACCGAATAACAGCGCAAAACTGAGCGAGATAAAAGCTCTCATATGGGTTAGTTGTTTATAGCAATACAAATTACCAATTTAATTTAAGTTATCCAATTGAATTACACCGAACAAAAAACCCCATATCGCTATGGGGTTGGGTTATGGCCGGCTCCTCTCCTGCCATAACTATTGGTAACTTGGCTAGTTAAGTTACTTCGTAAGGTCGTAAGCGTATATCGAGGAATTATTAGCCTTATAGTACAAGATCCCACCAAAATCGTCTACCTGATACTCTGGTTTTTTGTCTTTGAGGATGATCTCTTTTTCTTTTGCTCCGGTATCTTTATTCAATTTAACCAAGCCAACTCCTTCGTCGAGTTTGGTCAATACGAAGCGAGCATTTTCGGTTGCTGAAGTAGCCTTAAAGCGCCTGAGCATTTCGGCAACTGAGGCTCCGGTAGCCATGGCCATGGAATCTCCAAGATCTGCATAGGATTCTCCTCTGGCCGTATAGTATCCCAATCGGTTGCGATTGCGATTGGCTTCAGCATACGATGCAGTTGCGGTTGCTGCAGAAGCTACCGCCAACGCACCCATTAAAATTGCTCCAAAGGCACTTTTTCCCGGTGCTCGATAGTACTCGTGCCATCCCTGGCCACCCTGCCAATCCAGCATCATCATGTTCTGGCTACTAGTTAGCAGAATACCTCCATCTCTAACCTCAACAGCCGTTGGGTCTTCTTTTCCTTCGAATTTTGATTCGGCCAAAGTGGAAACTTCCCCAGAATTAGCATCTACCGAAAATAGTTCGTCATCGGCACTAATGAGGTACCTGTTATTTTTAGAATCGAAATCCGATCCAACTGCGTCGGCTCTTTTGTATTTGAGCGGTTTGTTCCAAACCTGGTCCCCGGTATCGAGATTTACAATATTGGCATCTTCCGAAGTAATATAAATCAACCCTTGATCGGTATTGGCCATAGTTAAAATATTTTCGCCCGTTTTCAATGGTTTTTTGAAAAGTGTCTTACCATCAAACGAGATCTTATTGATCCCTCCTTCATATATTCCGAAGAGAATACCGTCGTCCATGATATAAAAATGCTGTACGTATCCTTTGGTCTTAGGCGCTTTTTCCCAAAGATCTTCTCCATTGGTAGCACTTAGAAAAGCGATCTTCGATTCGGCTTTGGCAGAAGCTAATTTCGCCAGACCCGATTTCCCCGAATTGTCCACATTACTAACGATCGCCAATCCCTGCGGTAGGATCTCAAAATTTGCTACATGTCCTTTCACTTTATGTGGGTCTTCCCATAAAAGACCACCATTGGCGTCAATTTTATGGATACGTGTATTGCTTCCATTGGCAGTAGTTTCAAAGCCATAGATCTGTTGCTCACTTTCGTCTGTGGTCATCCATTTAACGTCGTCCACCTTAATGCTCCATACCTCTTCACCGCTGTTCACGTTAATTTTCTTTAAGTTTTTCGCGGTAGGTACAATCAGGCCGTCCTTCAACAATAACGGACGCCCTGTCAAATACTCCGAACCTTTCAACGTCACATAGCTGTCGCGCTCCCCGGTGTTCAAATCGTAGATCGCAATGGCATTAGCAAATTGCTCCTTTGAACGTCGCTGTCCACTTACCACCAACTTGTTCTGCGGCATCATAACATCACAGGTCATGACCATTTTCCAACCCTGATCTTCGGTGCTGAATAATTTTTTACCCGACATATAATCAATGACAGCCTTTTTGGTACTCATGGCTGCAAATCCCGTCTGACCCACAATTACATACGGAGCATTGGGAACGAAGGTTAATTCTTCGGGTTTTACGCGTCCGTAGTCCGTAAAATTGAATAGCAGATCGTTACTGCCTGGCTTGATCCCTACCAAGCCGTCATTGGTAGCCACTACCATGGTACCGCCCTGAGTTAAGGTCATTTCATTGATCTTAGCTCCCACATCGTATTGAAAATCGGGAGATTCGGCTCGCTGTGCTGTTGCGATGGAAGCCCAGAAGAGCGCCATGCAAATGAGAGTTGTTTTTACTGTAGAAGTTTTCATAATGGTGAATTTTATTTGATCTACCAAAGATGAAAAACTGAACGAAGGGATTCAATAGGGCAATTGACGTATTGTTGGGTTTTAGTCGGAAGTCAGAAGTCGGAAGTTGGGTGTTGAGTGTTGGGTGTTGAGTGTTGAGTGTTGGGATTTGGGGTTTGTCATTTGTCATTTGTCATTTGTCATTTGTCATTTGTTAGTTGGGTAGTAAGTTCGAAAATTCCTAATAAACTACCACTCTAAAACACTACTACACTACTAAAAAAACCGGAAGAAAAGCAACTGCTTAACTCCCGGCTCCACGTAAAAACCTCAACACAGAGATTTTCTTTTATGCGTTGTTAGTCGATTACGGCCTTAAATTGACCTTCAGTAATAGTTTTTGTAGTTTGATCCTGTGCATTCAACCCTTCGAAAGTAAAGGTTCCTTCCACCGTAGTACCGTCATCAAAAGTGACTTCAAGAGTTCCGGATCCAATATTAAATGTGGACATCCATGTAGCCACAGGGTTAATGGTAATGTAACCCAATGAATTTGGATTGCTAATATCATTACCGGTCACATAGGTTCCTACTCCATTGTAGTCATTGATGGTTCCTCGAATGGTCTCCCCATTGTTTTTACCCCCTTGAAAAGCTAGTACATTGTTACTCACTTGGGCACCCACTATTACCGCCGGATCTTGAGCAGCCTCGAAGTCATTTCCATTGACCTTAGCGGTCAAAAATTCGGTGCCATTGTTGTTTTGCTCGTCTCCTTCTTCCTCGTTGTTCTTGTCCTTGCTGCATGAGGAAACGACCACAGCAGTACATAATAATAGAAGATAGATTGAATTTTTAAGAGTTTTCATAATTTCTGAGTTTAGTAGTTGATTACACTTACAAAAGTGCGATCAAAACCCAGATGGGACAATACGGCAATTGTCGTATTTAAAAAGTATTAAGGAATTTGATACCGATTAATAGTCTTTTCTAACTTTAAAACGACCTTCTACCTGAACGTGCGACAATGGACGATATCCCTCAAAAGAAACTGTACCTGTCAAAAATTCGCCGGTATCGTTAATTACAATAACCCCCGTAGTTACATGTTGCTGGGTATGATCATCAGAAACCCACCAAAATCGATCACTTCTGCCTTGTCCATACCGAGCATAATTTGGGTTCTCTTCACTGTCCCCAGTGTTAAACGTTCCCGATCCCGTAAACGGTCCAACCTCCAGATCAACGTCCAGAAAACGATCAAAATTCTTCCCTGCAATATAAATCCTATCACCGTCAACTCCTTTTCTCAATCGAGCTGTAATATAATCGGTGACCCCGTCAGTTGTCGCATCGAAGTTCACTGTCCCCTCCATAGTCACCACCGATACGGTAAAAAACTCCTCAGAATCCGTGACAACCGGCTTATCATCTTCCCTTCCAAAACAACCCATCAATAGTGAAGCTGCGCCAAATAATAATAAGAAGTTTCTCTTTTTCATAATGCAATTACTTCGTGTTAAATTCAATATAAGGCAATTTTACGGTTACTTCTTTTATTTTATGCTGAAGGTTATTCTGAAAAGTTCGATGTGACGGACTATCGGCAGCAAAAGGTCGGTGGCGCAAACCCTTTTGAATACTGTCGATCTCCTTTTGAAGGATATCCGTTTCCGAAGAAATCCAAACACCTTTAAAACGATCCCAAATAATATCGATAGCCAGCTGGTTGGGATGCACCAGATCGCGTTCGTAAAACCGATAGTCCCGCAGCTCGTCCATCATCAATTCATAGGAAGGAAAATAATTAATCCCATTCACGGCATGCACTCCCGCCACCAAATGCGACTTACTTCGTGTATTCTCCACAAAGCCGTCTTTGAGATGTCGTACCGGTGAAACGGTAGTGATCACCGTCAATGAATCGTTTAATTCGCCTAGCAAGGAAACAAGATTCTCAAGGCTGTGTGAAATTTCTTGAACCGACAATAATTCCTTAGAAAACTCTTGCTGCGGAATCTTATGGCAGTTGGCAACGATCTCTCCGGTCACTTTGTGACGGTAGACCCAAGCAGTTCCAAAGGTGAACACCACATGAGATGCCTCGGCAACAAACTCTCTTAACCGGGCAAGCTTCTCATTCAGTAACACCAAAAAATCCTCTTCTGACACGGCAGTCACTAAGGAGTGAACCTCGAAACAATGCCATTGACCATCTTTTTCAAAAATATCTGCTTCTGTAAACGTTTTATTGTTGACGGCACGTTCCAACAACTTTTGAATTGATAACGGATTAAAAATGATCCCAAACGGATTCTGTAAATTCTGAAACTTGAAATACTCCAATTTCTCACCCATGCTCTCGGCAAAGCACGAACCTAACAACAGTACTTTGCTGTCATAGTCAATTTGACTCGATTCCGGTGAAACGGCTATGGTTGTTTGTAGTTTCATTTTCAGTATTCAGTTGGCAGTATACAGTTTTCAGTAGGCTTACTTTCTATTACAGCAGCCTCTGCTTACTGCTTACTGCTTACTGCTTACTATTTTAAATAGTTCTCAAACTCAACGAGAGCCGCTCCAATCCCATCAGGATTCTTCCCTCCGGCTGTAGCAAAAAATGGCTGTCCGCCGCCGCCACCTTGGATGTGTTTTCCTAATTCACGCACGATCTTCCCTGCGTCCAATTTCTTTTCCGCTACAAGATCTTTAGAAATATAACACGCCAAGAGTGCTTTTCCTCCCGACTTCGACCCAAACAGTAGAAATAAATTATCGATCTCACCTCCCAATTCGAAAGCCAGATCCTTCATCCCACCAGCATCCAAGTCTAATTCTTTAGCAAGGTAATTTACGCCATTCATCTCCTTGATCTCATTTTTTAGATCACCTTTGATGTTCTTGGCCTTGTCTTTCAGTAATTGTTGTACTTGTTTCTGAAGTGCCCCGTGCTCTTCTTGTAGTTTCACGATAGTTCCTACTGGGTCCCCGGGACTATTGAGTGTTCTTTGAACCTCTTTCAAAGCCTCACTTCGCTTTATGAAGTATTGCTTGGCAGCATCACCGGTCACGGCTTCGATCCTACGTATTCCAGAGGCTACAGCCCCTTCCGAAGTAATAATAAAATGCCAGATATCGCGTGTACTTTCCACATGGGTGCCGCCACATAATTCCATGGATTTACCAAATTTAATGGCACGCACTTCATCACCATACTTTTCACCGAACAAAGCCAAAGCACCTTCTTCGATCGCCTGATCGTAGGGAACGCTTCGTCGTTCTTCCAAGGCAATGCCTTCCCGAATACGAGCATTCACGAAATCTTCCACCTGTTGTAATTCCTTTTCGGTTACTTTGCTGAAATGTGAAAAATCGAAGCGTAGATTCCTACTATGCACCATAGATCCCTTCTGGGTAACATGATCCCCTAAAATATTGCGAAGCGCCTGGTGCAACAAATGGGTTGCGGTATGATTGGAAGCGGTTCTGGAGCGCTGTTCCTTATCGACCACCGCTGTGAAAACTTCCTCGGGATGATGGGGAAGTGATTTCGCAAAATGAACGATCAGATTGTTCTCCTTCTTTGTATCGACAATGTAGATCACCTCACCATTCGATGCCTCCAAGTAGCCTTTATCACCTACCTGTCCTCCCCCTTCGGGATAAAAAGGCGTGATATTAAAGACCAATTGAAACAGTTCTCCATCCTTTTTACTTTCTACTTTTCGGTAGCGGGTAATTTTTACGGCCGCTTCCAGGGTGTCATAACCCACAAACTCCTCTACTTCATCTTCCATCAACTGCATCCAATCTCCGGTTTGGATCTTGGTTGCCTCTCGACCCGATTCCTGTTGCTCCTGTAGTTTTTGATTGAATACCTCGACATCATAGCTAAAACCTCGCTCGCGTAAAATAAGATCGGTGAGATCCTCCGGGAAGCCGTAGGTGTCTTTTAATTCGAATACCTTGGCACCATCGATCACTTTCGAATCGGCCTTTTTGACAATGCTTTCCAGCAAAACCATTCCATCAGACAAGGTGCGCAGGAAAGAAGTTTCTTCTTCCCGAATTACATTAGTGATTAGGTTTTTTTCTGAAACCAATTCGGGGAAGGCAGCTCCCATTTGCTTCACCAGTGTCGCCACCAATTTGTGGATAAACGGCTCTTTTTTATTCAGAAATGTAAACCCATACCGAATCGCACGTCTCAAAATACGACGAATCACATAACCCGCTCCCGTATTGCTAGGAAGTTGTCCGTCTGCGATCGAAAAAGCCACGGCACGCAAGTGATCGCTGATCACCCGAATGGCAATATCCACCTTTTCATCTTTCCCATACTTGCTGTTGGTCACGGCTTCCACCTCTCGAATGAGGGGTGTAAAAACATCGGTGTCGTAATTGCTCTGCTTGTTTTGAAGTACCATACACAAGCGCTCAAAGCCCATTCCGGTATCCACATGTTGGGCCGCAAGTTTTTCGAGGCTTCCGTCTGCAAGTCGGTTAAACTGCATAAAAACCAAATTCCATATCTCCACGACCTGAGGGTGGTCCTTATTGACTAGGGATGCACCGTCAACTTTTGCCTTGTCTGCTGCAGAGCGTATATCCACGTGGATCTCGCTACAAGGTCCGCAGGGACCTTGCTCACCCATTTCCCAAAAGTTATCGTGTTTGCTTCCGTCTATGATTCTATTTTCGGCGATCAACTCTTTCCAATAGTCGTAGGCTTCAGTATCTCGCTGGAGTCCTTCGGCTTTGTCACCTTCAAAAATGGTCACATAGAGTAAGTCCTTATCGATCTTGAAAACGTCGACCAGCAACTCCCAAGCCCAGGCGATGGCTTCTTTCTTAAAATAATCTCCAAAACTCCAGTTCCCTAACATTTCGAACATGGTATGGTGATAGGTATCCATCCCCACTTCTTCCAGGTCGTTGTGCTTTCCGCTAACACGTAAACATTTCTGTGTATCCGAAACTCGGGGGTTTTTAGGATCTTTGTTTCCCAAAAAATATTCCTTAAACTGATTCATCCCGGCGTTGGTAAACATCAAGGTAGGATCATCTTTCACTACCATTGGTGCCGAAGGCACGATCGCATGTGATTTTGACGTAAAGAATTCTAAAAATTTAGCACGTATATCCCCGGAAGTCATATAAAACGATTAATTGAATTTGCGTATATTGTGTAGCCAAACAATTTCTATCTTTGCACGACGTTAGAAAATTGGTTAGCGCTCACCATCAACCGCAAAAATAGGACTTTTTAAGATATGTCTAAAGTAAAATATTACTACGATAGCGATACACTTTCCTACCGAAAGATCGAGCCCAAAAAAGGTCGAAAGTTCGGTTTTGTTGTTTTGGTAATTTTGGGATTGTTCTTCAGCGGCTTATTGCTGAATATTATTTATTTGAATATTCCCGGAATAGAAACACCCAAAGAGAAGGCGCTACAGCGTGAAAATGCCAATTTATTGCTCAATTATGAGATCCTAAATCGGGAGTTCGAGCAACGCGCATTGGTGTTGGATGAATTGCAGGATAGAGACAATAACCTGTACCGGGTCTATTTTGAGGCCAACCCCATCCCCGAAGAACAACGGAAAGCCGGATTTGGTGGAACCAACCGATACAAAGCGAAAGAAGGTTATGACAATTCAAGTCTCATTATAGAGACCCACAAGCGACTCGACATCCTTACGAAACAGATCGTGGTACAATCCCGATCGCTGGATGAGATTAGTAAACTTGCCGAAGAAAAGGAAAAATTATTGGAGGCCATCCCGGCCATCCAGCCTGTTAATAATGACGATCTAACCCGAATGGCATCGGGGTTTGGATTTAGAACCGATCCTTTTACCAAGGCACGTAAAAAGCACTGGGGAATGGACTTTACCGCACCTCGTGGCACGCCGGTTTATGCCTCCGGAAATGGAGTTGTGAGTAGAGCGGATAACTCGGCCTCCGGCTATGGAAAGCACATTCGAATTGACCATGGCTTTGGCTACGAAAGTTTGTACGCCCACCTTTACAAATACAACGTACGAAAGGGACAACGTGTGAAACGTGGCGATCTCATTGGGTTTGTAGGGAGTACTGGTAGAAGTGAAGCCCCTCATTTGCATTATGAGATCTTCATGGATGGCGAGCGTATCAATCCTATAAATTTTTACTACGGAAACCTAAGCAAAGAAGAATTTGCCGAATTGTTAATCAAATCGCAGCAAGAGAACCAATCCCTGGATTAATGCACGTTGAACTGCCCGAAAAACGATATTACAATATTGGCGAAGTCGCCAAAGCATTCGATGTGAACACATCTTTGATTCGGTTTTGGGAAAAAGAGTTTGACGTTCTTGAACCCAAGAAAAACGCAAAAGGGAACCGAAAATTCACCCCTGCCGATATAAAAAATCTCGAATTGATCTACTACCTGGTCAAGGAACGCGGGTTTACTTTGGAAGGTGCAAAGATCCATTTAAAGGAGAACAAGCATAAAACGTTGAGCAACTTTGAAATCATTCGGAAATTGGAAACGGTGAAGGCCGAATTACTTAAAATTAAGGAAAACCTCTAAACTTTACAGCAAATGAAAAAATGGCTACCCATCCTCGTGATACTCGGGATCATTGTGGTTTTAGGAATGTATTTAGCAAATCTCAATAATAAACTCGTAGTCCTGGACGAAGGCGCCTCAGCCCAATGGGGAAATGTAGAAAGTGCCTACCAAAGACGTGCTGACCTTATCCCAAACATCGTCAATACGGCAAAAGGCTATGCTGAGTTTGAACAAGAAACTCTTACCAAAGTGATCGAAGCACGTAGCAAGGCAACTTCGGTAACCATCGATCCGTCCAACATTACTCCCCAACAATTGGAGCAATTTCAGGAGGTTCAGAGCGGATTAACCTCTGCCCTGGCAAGATTATTGGCAGTTTTTGAACGTTATCCCGACCTAAAAGCCAACGAAAATTTCAAAGAACTCATCAATGAGTTGGAGCGTACTGAAAACCGAATTAATGTTGAACGGAATCGTTACAACGACGAGGCCAGAAAGCTCAATGTGGAAGTGAAACAATTTCCTGCCAGTCTTTTTGCAGGAATTCTTGGTTTTGATGATCGTGCCTATTTCGAAGCCGATGCAGGCACCGAAAATGCGCCCGATGTAGAATTTGATTTCTCCAACTAATGCTGACCCGAACTTCTAAAGTTGAAGATTTTTTAAGTGGGGATGAGGAGGCTCAGGTGATCGAGGCGATCCGTACCGCCGAAAAAAATACCTCCGGAGAAATTAGAGTACATCTGGAGGCTAAAAGTGAGCTCCCACCTCTGGAACGCGCTCAAGAAGTTTTCAATTTTCTTCACATGAACAACACCCGGCACGGAAACGGAGTCCTTATTTACGTCGCCGTGGAAACACATACGCTGGTTATTTTGGGTGACCGCGGGATCAATGAAAAGGTTGCCAATAATTTTTGGGAAAGTACCCGTGATCTTGTATTGGGTCATTTTAAGAAGGGTGAGATGAAGGATGGGCTTGTTTCGGGTATCCTGATGGCTGGTGAGCAGCTGAAATCGCATTTTCCGTACCAAGTTGATGACCGGGATGAACTATCCAACGAAATTTCCACCAGCTAAATGTTTCGGAAAGTAGCCACATATCGTCTTTTGCTTCTCGTTTTGATCTCGGTGTTTTTTTCTGAAGTGGTTACCGCGCAGTTTACCATTCCGAAGAAACCATCAAAAGCCGAACAAACTTCTCTCTACGATTACATCAATTTACTAACTCCCACCCAACAGAAATCGTTGGAACGGAAATTATTAAACTACGCCGACTCCACCTCCACCCAGATCGTGGTGGCTATCATAAGCACCACCCAGGGGGAGGACATCTCATTACTGGGCGCCAAGTGGGGGCAGGCCTGGGGTGTAGGGCAGGAAGATGAGGACAATGGCATTTTTATTATTCTTGCCCGGGACGATCGCACCATCGATATCAACACCGGCTACGGAATAGAATATCGCATGTCTGACCGAACGGCAGAGCAGATCATCAATAGGATCATGGTACCTAATTTTAAGAATGGCAACTATTACGGCGGTCTGGATCAAGGTGCCGATGCAATCTTCTCTGCGCTCAACGGTGAGTTTACCGAAGACCGTGATTTTAGCTCGGAGGAGTTTCCTTTCCAGTTGGTATTCATTATCATTTTTTTTGTTATTTGGATCATTCTGCGCTGGCGCAACAAAGGCGGTGGCGGAACCGGTAGTAGTTTATTAGACGTTATCATCCTTAGTAATGCAGGTCGCACCGGTGGCTACAGCGGTCGCAGTTCTGGTGGTGGTGGATGGAGCTCGGGAGGCGGTAGTTTTGGCGGCGGTTTTGGCGGTGGTAGCTTTGGCGGTGGTAGCTTTGGCGGTGGCGGTGCAAGTGGGAGTTGGTAGTAAATTTTACTCCACTTGGGCTAAAAGCGCCTCCAACAGTACATTCTTTGTTGTTTTAATATCAGTTTGCATTTGTGTGAGCTTCGTCATAGAAGCAATTAATGGAAACCCCTGAAAATTATACGGCAACCAAGGGTGCTGTATTCCATCTCTGTCGATAACAGGCTGGGTTGAAAAATCTTCTTGAATTTGCGCCAGCAACTCCGGAAAATGGATTTTAAAATGTTCGGTGATTCCATTTCGGTATTGGTCAATTTTTCCAATAAATTCTTTTCCCGATTCTGAAATATCCTCATTCTCAAAAAAGAGCGAATCCACAAAATCCGAGCTATCCATGTCTTCATAATTATCACTTCCCACGGAACCCAGCATTTCCGACTTCAGAAGAGATAAATACCCGTCCAATTCGTTTGAGATGCTGTCTAACAATCGGGCCTTTGAATGAGCATTCCTATCTTCTATGGACAACAGTGATTCGAGCGATTCATCATGATATAATGTTAGTTCATTAGCCTCATCCATTTCCATTTGCATCGTTTGAAAGGTGTTCAACACCCCATCCGATTGCAGGCGTGAATAAATTAGTACGGTCGTTATGAGCACGATCGCGGACAGAATAACAATAAGCCAGATCTTCTTCATTTAACAATAATAGATAAATGGCGCCAATTTTTCGTATCAATGATTGAAAAACATACCGTGATCTTCAGTGTCGCCTTTTTTACCCAAGCTATTGAATTTCCAACTGAAACTAATCATTGCATAGCGACGTAACACCAAGCTTTGAGAATCTTGAATATAATTTTGTGTGGCGCTACGCCGTGCATTGGTATTTTGATCCAACAAGTCGTAGATCTTCAAACTAATTGTTCCGCTGTCCTTCAGTACTGAATAGGCCAAAGTGGTGTTCCAAAACCAGGCGCTTTTCTGAAATCCCGGGGAAACATCGGGATTGTAATTAAAATCGATGCTATTACGCCACTCTAGTTTTTTTGGCAGGAAAGTGGCTGTTTGCACACCTAGCGTATGGTTTAAGAATTGTCTGTCATCAAAAAGGTCAAGGTCGTAGGTAGTTCGGGTAAAAGCAATGCGATAATTAGGAATAATATCCATCACTTCCTTCCAATTAAAGGTTAAACGCATATTGGGAGTAAAAGAAACAGCCGTCGACGCATATTCTTGATCGTTGTTAAAATTGATCGTTTTATTACTGTTCACATTTAATCCAAAGCGATATTTAAGGTTTCGCAACGTGTCGATTTTGATATTTTTGCTGTAGCTGCCACTGGCCCACAATGAGTAATTACCATCGACATTAGCATAGGTCGTATTCCGCACAAAATTTTCATCTACCGTTGTTTTGGGCACCACCTGGTTGTTATTAGCATTAAAGCCAGAATGCACATTAAATCCGGTCCCTTTTTGAAAATCGAAGGCATTATATCCCACATACATTTGATGCGAATTACTGGGTTCCAGATTTGGATTCCCCGTGACAATATTCAATGGATCACTTACGTCCTGAAAGGGTTGTAATTGCGAAATATCCGGGGGGCGATTGTTGGTGCTGTAATTACCATAAAATGAGGATTTCGGACTAAACCGGTAACTTACAAAACTATTGAACTCGAACGCCTCAAACCTCTTACTGAATGTAGTTTCGGGGCGCAGCGCATCGTCATTGGAAAGTGTTCTGAACACTCTTCCCAATTTTATGTTTGCCGACATTTTTTCCGAACTGTACTGCAATGCAAAAGATGGGGTGGTTCGTTGATTGGTGTATTTAAAATTGGTACTTAGATCGGTATTGAACCGTGTATATCCCTGTGTATTTTCATCAAAATCAAAAGTACTCTCAACATTCTCCCTTGTATCATCCCTATGATGGATGCGAGCATCAAGAAATAATTTATTGGCTATGAGCGGGTATCGATAACTTAACTGCCCAAAGAAACTGTTCAATTCAAAATCAGTATCTGTAAATTGGTTTCTAGCGATCGTTTCAGGCATGTCTCCAAATAGCAGTGTTTCCGATTCCAAAAAATCATCTCCTTTGTTAGTGTCAAACTCATTGGTCATCGTAAATTTTACAAACGCTCCCCGATCACCAAACCGCTTAGTTATATCCAGATTATTCATAAAATTTCTTGTTTCTGTTGAAGAAACAGAACTGGTCGATCCTTGATTGGTAATGGAATTTTCTTCATCAAGCGAGGTCTCATCCCTACGGAATCGCTGTTCGCCTTCAGAAAAACGTATAGAAGGTCTAATATTTATAAGAAAAGTAGAGTCGATTTTAATGTCAAACTTCAGATTACCGGAGTGCGAACTACTATTTGAAGTGCTTTCAGAATTGGAATTTGTAAAAAAACGAGAGTCCGGCAAAATATTTTCCCGTTCACTACTGCTTTGGTCCTCCCCGTCTGTGCCGGAATGAAAATAATCTGCAGAAATTTCGAGGCCCTTCCCAAAGGAATCAGCAAAATTCGCCCCTGTATTTCTGGAAGTTACAATTCCTTGACTTCCCCCAAAATTTCTATTATCGAATTGAAATCCTCCGCCACCTCGAAAATTAATATTTCGAGCGCCTCCAAACATTTTCCGAATCTCTCCAAAACTAAATCCCGGGGAATTGATATTGTTACCGCCCAGCAAAACGCTCACGCGTTGATCGTTGTTAAACCTATTGAAAAACCCGGCGTACTCGTAGCGTTCATCCGTTCCGGCTCCGGCAGCTACTCGGCCAAATACCCCTTTGTTGTTCTCTTCGCTGATCGTAAGATTAATAGTCTTGTTTTCTCCATCGCTATCTTCTCCCGCAAAGGCCTCGGCATCCGACTTTGTATCGGTCACCTGAACTTTTTCGATAATTTCTTTGGTCAAATTTCGAGTCGCAATGGTTGGGTCATCACTAAAAAAAGGTTTCCCATTGACCAGGATCTTGTTCACTTCTTTGCCGTTTACGGTGATCTGTCCTTCTTCATCCACTTCCACGCCCGGCAGCTCTTTTAAAAGATCCTCAACATTTGCATCCTTCCGAGTTTTGAATGATTTCACATTAAATTCCAGCGTATCTTTTTTGATGGTGATTGGAGCCCGCGATTTTATAAAAACTTCGTCCAAGGTCTCCCCTTGGATCAGTTCAAAAACACCCAGTTCAATTTGTGTAGCATCAATTTTTATGTTTTTCTGAATAGATTGATAGCCAATTGACGATATGAATAGCCGTAGATACTCGTCCGAAGTTTTATCTTCAATATAGAATTTTCCATTTTTATCAGAGATTGTGTAGGTCACCAAACTAGAGTCCTGGATACGTTCCAGATATATGGTAGCGCTTTCTATGCCTTGCTTATCTGCTTGTCCAATCAGGGTTCCGCTCAGCGTGAAAGAGCTCTGCTGGGCGAAGGTAGAAATGGAAACAACTAAAAATAGTAGGCTGAAACGGTATTTCATTAATTGAAGTTAGTTGATGGATCAACAATAGATTCGAGAACGAAGTTAGCTTAGATTTAGTTCATAGCTTCTTTAAGAGGTGTTAAAACTGAAACCAATATCTTACCCATATCCACGTCTCTTTAAGGAGTGAAACCTATTTTTTTCTGAAATAAATGGTCAACGGCACCCCGGTGAAATTGAATTTCTCGCGAAGCTTATTTTCAATAAATCGCTTATAAGGATCCCGAACATATTGTGGTAAGTTACAGAAGAACGCGAAACAAGGATGAGGCGTGGGTAACTGTGTACAGAATTTGATCTTTACGTACTTACCCTTGTAGGCCGGTGGAGGATAGGCCTCGATTATAGGAAGCATGGTGTCGTTCAACACCGAAGTCTTTATTTTGGTGCTTCTGCGATGATGCACATCTACCGCTGTTTCAATAGCCTTAAAAATTCGTTGTTTGGTCAATGCCGAAATAAAGATAATGGGGACATCTGTGTAGGGTTCGCATTGTTTGCAGATGTAGGCTTCCATCTCCTTGGTACTTTGGTTGTCTTTTCCTTCCACCAGATCCCATTTATTCACTAAGATGACGACGCCTTTATGATTGCGTTCGGCCAACCAAAAGATGGACTGCACCTGCCCGTCAAAACCTCGGGTGGCGTCAAAAACAACGATGGCCACATCGCAATGTTCGATGGCTCTAACACTGCGCATCACCGAGTAAAATTCGAGATCTTCTTTTACCTTGCTCTTTTTCCGAATCCCGGCGGTGTCCACCAAATTAAATTCAAAGCCGAAACGATTGTATTTGGTATCGATACTGTCCCGAGTGGTCCCTGCAATATCGGTCACAACGAACCGATCTTCCCCGATCAAGGCATTGATAAATGAAGATTTTCCCGCATTGGGCCGACCAACGACGGCAAATCTGGGGAGTTCTTCTTCCTCACGTTCTTCCTCTTCGGGGAGTACTTCCACAATGGCATCAAGTAGTTCGCCGGTGCCGCTTCCGTTGATACTGGAAAGGGTGTAATATTTTTCGACTCCCAAGGAATAAAACTCCACGGCATCGTGTTGTCGGTTGGCGCTATCCACTTTATTGACCGCCAGAAAGAATGGCTTCTTACTTTTCCGAAGTAATTGAGCCACCTCTTCATCCATGCCTGTGACTCCGGTTTCCACGTCCACCATAAAGACGATCGCATCGGCTTCTTCGATGGCAAGCATCACCTGTTTGTCGATCTCGGCCTCAAAAATATCGTCGCTGCCAACCACATATCCCCCGGTATCAATGAGCGAAAATTCCTTTCCGTTCCAGTCGCTTTTCCCATAATGTCGATCTCGGGTTACCCCACTAACAGAATCAACGATGGCCTCCCGTCGTTGTATCAACCTGTTAAAAAGTGTGGACTTCCCAACGTTGGGTCGACCTACTATCGCTACGATGCTCATGATTTTTGGTTTTATTCTGAAAATGCAAAAATAGAACTTTTACTGATGGATTAGGCTAGATTCTGGGTTTGTTAATCTTAGAAAATCCAAATTACAAATATCAAATTACAAAGTAGGCTATGAATCGAGGATCTGGCGTTTGTTTTTTGAGGTTTGTTACCCGCCCGAACGTACCGTTCGGTACGGGCGGGTTTGGGATTTGATGCTTGGATTTGAGGATTGGTGCTTGGAATTTGTGAATTGTTATTTGGTTCTGGGCATTGGGGTTTGGTGCAATTTCTACACTGGGCTTCTTATTTCTGACTGATCAATGTCATATAGGAACTATGGCGGAATCTCTATTTTGGAAGATTCAAATGTGAAACTCATGGAATTAGGCGACGAAATTGTACTGAGACCCCGTTTTAAACTCCAATTAGATCATTCGAGCGAGTGGGCGCTGGAAGCTTTAGAAAATGCAGGAAAAGGAACTTCTCAGTTTGTAATTACCCGGATCGATGATCGGGTATTTATTAAAATTCCAAAGGACAAACAACATTTCTGGTCCCCTCAATTGGATCTGCAGATCTGGGATGAAGAAGAAGAGGGAATAACCAATTTACGTGGACTTTTTGGGCCGAAACCTGCTGTTTGGACCTTATTTATGTTCTTACATTTTGGGGTGGCCGGCTTGTTTATTTCCTTCGGAATATGGGCCTACTCCAATGCATCTTTGGATCAACCATATGCTGTGCAATTGCTGGCACTCTTTTTACTGGCTCTGGGTTGGTTTGTGTTGTACTTCGCCGGACGAATGGGAAAATCGGCCGGAAAGAAAGAAATGCAGGCCCAATACAGATTCATGAAACAAACTCTTCAGCTTTAATTCTGATATCCAAATCGGCGTAATTGCCGATCGTTATTCCGCCAATTTTTATTCACTTTCACATACAATTCGAGATGGATCTGCTTTCCGAAGAATTTCTCCAGATCCTTTCGTGCTTCTACCCCTACCCGTTTTAGCGCCGAGCCTTTATGACCAATGATGATACCTTTTTGAGTTTCGCGTTCCACCATGATCACAGAGCGGATTCGGATGATGGTTTCGTCCTCAAAAAACTCTTCGGTATCAATTTCTACCGAATAGGGAATCTCCTTTTTGTAATGCATCAATATTTTTTCACGGATCGTCTCGTTTACAAAAAAACGTTCGGGTTTGTCCGTCAACTGATCTTTCGGGTAGAACGGTGGGGATTCGGGGAGTAGTTCGATAATGCGATTGAATACTTCGGCAACTCCAAAATTCTCCAGGGCCGAAATGGCAAATACCTCGGCATTGGGCACTTTTTCCTGCCAGAGTTGAAGCGACTCGTTCAATTTTTCCTCATCGCCTTTGTCAATCTTGTTGATCAATAAAAGCACCGGGATCTTAGCATTGGTGATCTTATTGAAAAATAACTCATCCTTGAGTGCTTTTTCGCCCAATTCGACCAAATATAGTAGGATATCTGCATCCTCGAAAGCCGATTTCACAAAATCCATCATGCTTTCCTGCAACTGATAGGCAGGTTTGATGATCCCCGGGGTATCACTTAGCAACACCTGAAAATCGTCCCCATTCACGATGCCCAAAATCCGGTGGCGGGTGGTTTGCGCCTTACTCGTAATAATCGACAAACGTTCCCCCACAAAGGCATTCATTAGGGTGCTTTTCCCAACGTTAGGGTTACCAATGATGTTTACAAAGCCGGCTTTGTGAGTCATGAGTGGATTAAATTTTGAACTCCGGGACAAAGGTACGGCTTTAAGTGGGAAGCGAGAAGCACGACCCGCCCGTACCGAACGGTACGTTCGGGCGGGGGCTCGAAGCCTGCCTTCCGCAGGCAGGTCCGAAGTCCGAAGTGGGAAATCATAGGCCGGAAGTATCACTTCGGACTTTTGTCTTTACGCTTTCGACTTCATTAAAATACAATACCTTTGCCCCATCATCACAAACACCCTTGAATGCTGTTCAAAGAACTTCCCTTAATCAAACCCCTTCAAAAGGCCATTGCCGAGCTCAACTATAAGGAGGCAACACCAGTACAGACTGAGACCATTCCTTTGGTATTGGCCGGGCGGGATGTGATCGTCTCCTCTCAAACGGGAACCGGGAAAACCGCGGCTTTTGCCTTGCCTATCCTTCAACTCTTATTTGAGAATCAGGATTCGCCCAAAAAAGGTAAAAAAGTGCGTGCGCTGGTGGTGAGCCCTACTCGTGAGCTGGCCATTCAGATCCAAGAGAATTTCAGGGAGTATGGTAATTACACCAACCTCCGCACTTGTGTTATTTTTGGAGGCACGTCCATGGAGCCACAGATCGATCAGTTGAGCAAAGGGGTGGATATCGTGATTGCAACGCCGGGTCGGTTACTGGACCTGCATAAGCGAGACCTGTTAAATTTGGATTACGTAGAAACTTTTGTGATCGACGAAGCTGATCTCATGCTCGATATGGGCTTTATTGATGACGTTCAGAAGATCGAGCGGCTGTGCCCGGCCGAGAAACAGATCCTTCTTTTTTCGGCGACCATGCCCTTTAAAGTGGTACAATTGGCAAAGACCATTTTAAAAGACCCGGAACGAGTAGAAGTTGCAGCGCCTTCTTCGGCGGCAGACAAAGTAAAACAGTTGCTGTATTATGTACCTAAGAGCGATAAAGTATCCCTGTGTCTGCATTTACTTCGGAATAATATACGTGGTAACATCCTCATCTTCCGAAGAACCAAAAATGGCGTAGCCAAACTGGAAAATACACTCCTAAAAAATAATTACAAGGTGGATAGCCTGCACGGTGACAAGAATCAAAGCGGGCGGCAACTGGCGCTCAACCGATTCAAAAACGGGGCCGTCAACATCCTTATTGCTACTGATGTAGCCTCACGAGGGATCGACATAGACAACCTGGATGCAGTTATCAATTTTGATACCCCCAATATCCCCGAAACTTATGTCCATAGAATTGGGCGAACGGGTCGAGCCGGAAATGAGGGAACGTCCTATACTTTTTGCTCGGCCGATGAACGGGACTATGTGAAATCCATTCAGAAACTACTAAAAAATTCCATCCCGGTGGAAGAAGACCATCCTTACCCCCTTGACCCCCAAGCCAAACCCCAGGTGCATAAAAAGAAAGGGAGCAAGCACAAGAAAGGACGTAAGTCAGCTGCCTCGAAGAAGAATAAGAAACGCTGGTATTGAGAAGTCCAAAGTCAGAAGTCCAAAGTCTAAAGTCCGAGGCGGGAATGTCACTTCGAGTGATTCACCAAAGGTGAATTGTATCGAGAAGTAATTGCTGGCGTGATGCTCGAGGCACGAGGTACGAGGTTGGAAGTCAGAAGCCTGCCTTCGGGCAGGTAGGTCGAAAGCGGGAATGTCACTTCGAGTGATTCACCGCAGGTGAATTGTATCGAGAAGCAGGTGTAGACGCTAGGCCCGTGGTACCTGGTTGGCAACGTTGAGAGAAATAATTGCCCATCATCTATTCAGCTTCTTTGGCAAATCGCTTCACCACTTTCCCAACCGTCAATCCCTGCACAATTATTGAAAAGACCACAATGATATAGGTGATCACCAAGAACAGATCACGGTGCATCTCCTGCGTTAGGCCCAGTGCCAGTGCGATGGAGATACCGCCACGCAGGCCTCCCCAGGTCATGATAAGGTTCGTATTGGGTACGAAATTCAGTTTCTTTTTAAAGAAATTGATGGGAATGAGCAGTGAAATATATCGGCATAATAAGACCACGGGAATGGCAATGAGTCCTGCGGTGATGTAACTGGTGTCAAAGGATAACACTAACATTTCCATCCCAATGAGTACAAAGAGGATGGTATTGAGGAGGATATCGATGAGTTCCCAGAATTTATCGACGTAGCTTTCGGTGATCTCAGACATGGCCGATTGACGCACGGTGTTGTTACCAACGATCAGGCCAGTTGTGACCATGGCAAGTGGTGCCGAAAGGTGGAGTTTTTGAGCCAGTACGGTCCCTCCCATTACGGCGGCCAGGGTGATAATCACCTCAATGTCGTAGTCGTCTATGGATTTCATGAGTCGGTAGGTGATCCATCCTAACAGGAGTCCCAGCAGGATCCCGCCAAACACTTCTTTTCCGAAGAGCGTAACGATTTCCATGGGTTCGATGGTAGCAGCTCCGGTTCCAGCGATCTGATAAATAGTAAGGAAGATGACCACACCCACCCCGTCATTAAAAAGGGATTCCCCCACTATTTTGGTTTCCAATTTTTTGGGCGCACCGGCTTGTTTTAGAATTCCAAGTACGGCAATGGGATCGGTGGGAGAGATCAGGGCGCCAAAGAGGAGGCAATAGATGTAGCCAACCTCCAATCCTAGTAGCGGCAGAAGATAGAAAATAATGGTCCCAACTAAAAATGTGGATACCAACACTCCCATTGTGGAAAAGGCTAACACCGGCCAACGCTGAACTTTTAGCTGTTCGAAATTGGTGTGCAGGGCCCCTGCGAAGAGCAGAAAGCTCAACATGATATCCAGCAAGACCGTTTCGAAATTTATTTGGGAGATGATGTACTTCTCGGCATCCAGCAACGTCCGATCGAAATAGCTAAGGGCAATGATCGCGAGCGTAAAGACGATTGTAATGACCATGAGTCCGATGGTGGTGGGTAATTTTAGGAATCGCACGTTGATATAGCCAAAGACGGCGGCGAGTACTACAAGGATGCTGGTGATAAGGAAGTAGTCCATGGTTGGTGGTGTGAAAAGGTAAAGATAGTTTTTATTGCTTGAAGTCGAAGGTCGAAAGTCCGAAGTATGATAGACGATAGACGATAGACGATAGACGATAGACGAAGTACGAATTTGGGATTTGGGTCTTTTATCTTGATTCTTGGTTATGCTAAATTTCTCTGTGCTCTTTGTGAATGCTTTGTGTTCTTTGTGGTAAAAAAAGTCCAAAGTCGGAAGTCGGAAGTCGGAAGTCAGAAGTAATCTTCCAAACCATAAACACAAACTGAAAACTGTCAATTGCCTACTGCTTACTGCTTACTGCTTACTGCCTACTGCCAACTGATCACTGGACTCCGATAGTTCCATATTTGTTCCGTTGTCCTTCACGATATCATTCAAAATCTCTTTACATTTGAAACTGATTAAAAATTAAAATGAAAAAGCACTTATTTCTTTTTATCTTTTTGTTTTTAGGGCTCGTGATTAAAGCTCAGGAAGCGCGGGACAGCGTGCAATTGGACTTTAGCTCCTTGCCGGTTCTAAAGGTACAGAGTTATGATTCGATCAAGGATGAGCCCAAGACTGCTGCGCGGATGGTCTACCAAAAAGACAGCATCGTTTACGAAAAAGTGATTGGCATCGAATGGCGGGGGAACAGTGCGTTGAAATATCCGAAGAAGTCGTATGATCTTGAGATCTGGATGGATACTATTTCCAAGGAATCCAAGGATCTTACTTTGGGTGGTTTGCGTGAAGATGACGACTGGATTCTAAACAGTATATACAACGAGCCTATCAAGTTGCGCTCCTATTTCAGCAATAAGCTGTGGCTGGAGCTCTCACAATCCAGAGGTAAAGATTCCCTTCATAAAGGAAAGGCCGGAATTGATGTTGCTTATGTGGAAGTATTTTTGAATGATGACTATCAGGGTTTGTATTTATTATCTGAGCAAGTGGATCGGAAGCAATTGGATCTTAAAAAATTCCAAAATGATACGGTGCGGGGGGAGCTGTTTAAAGGAGGGAGCTACGCCGTGGGATCGTCATTTAGTGGTGTAAAAACATTCAACAATGCTTTTCCACATTGGGACGGTTTTGAGATGGAATATCCCTACGAGGACTACACCGCACATTGGGATAATTTATACGAATTCGTCGATTTTGTTGTGAACGGGGACGATAAAACATTTGCGGAGGACATTGCCTCACGATTGGATCTGGACAATGCAGTCGACTATTATATTTTTATAAATGTTTTACGTGCCACGGATAATATGGGGAAAAATTATTTCCTGGCACGTAACGATGCAACCACTCCCTACTACTTTGTGCCCTGGGATCTGGATGGGGTGTTAGGGTGTATTATGGATGGGAAGCGCATTTCCACAACCAACGATATTTTGAGCAACGGCTTGTTCGATCGATTGTTAGCCGACAATCCCGCCGACTATCGCAAAAAACTCACGGAGCGTTGGAAAGAGTTGCGCACGGGGAGTTTAGAGACCGAAAAATTAACAACTAACATCCGGGCGATCTACGAGGGGCTGGAATCCAATGGTCTGTATGAGCGAGATGGACAAGTCTGGCCTATGGAAGTCCCGGCTGCCGATCATTTGGAATATCTCTTGAAATGGTTGAATGACCGACTCACATATTTGGACGGATACTTTGGTTCGTTTTAGTTAAGAGACTGAAAACGTGCATTTTGACGAATTTTCCTACAATTCATCTAAAAGTCTTACTAGTCATCATTGGGAGTTATATATTTAATGATCAAATTATAATTCTTTAAAAATGAAAAAAGCTTATGTACTCGTAGGATTGTTGGCGCTCGGATTGATTTTTGTGACCGGCACCAGTCTATCAGAATCGAATGACAAGGTTACGATCTGTCATATTCCTCCGGGAAATCCGGGAAATGCACATTCCATAACAATTAGTGTTAATGCCTTGCCGGCACATATGGCACATGGTGACGCCATGGGAGCCTGCGATGAGTGTACCCTCGAAACTGATCCGGAATGCTTCTGCGATCTGTATCCGGACCACCCGGAGTGTGGGTAAGATTTTTTAGGAAAAACTTTTTAATAGAAAGGACTGGATTGACATTTCCATGCCGGCTGAATCCTATGGAATCAGTTTTACGTGACCGATAGCTGTTTTTCACAGGTTGGGATTAAAATATTAATCATACTTCTTGCCGAGAATAAAAGTCTGTTGTATCTTTGCAGTCCGAAATAATTCTGTCGGTATTATGAGCCGAAAGTTAGCAGCTAAGTGGAATATTTCAACATACATCGCGGGATAGAGCAGCACCCCGTGACAAGCACGGGGCAGGGTACCTACTGAACCGGGCAGGAAAAGTAAAAGAAGGATGGTTAATTACAATTTAGCCACTTAAAATATATATCGCGGGATAGAGCAGTAGGTAGCTCGTCGGGCTCATAACCCGAAGGTCACTGGTTCGAGTCCAGTTCCCGCTACTAGAGCAAATTCGTTGCTATCAGGCGGTTTAGAGCAATCTAAACCGCTTTTTTATGTCTTTACTTTCAAAATTTCTTACTTTTGAATACGCAAATGAACACGGTAATGAACACGATTTGATTTACAACAAACTTTATTCTGAACCGAAAATATATGATGCCAAGGGTGATCTCTCCAAACGTTGGTACGTATATTACTCCTACCGAAATCCCGATACTGGAAAAATGAAGCGTCAAACCTCAATCTATGGAGGCGCCAATAAATACAAAACCAAAACAGCACGTATGGAGGTGCTTTTAACCTTCCGACGAAGACTTTCAGAATTATTAAAGAATGGGTATAGTCCATACAAGGAAGATGAATATTTTTTAAAAAAGGAAAAACCTACCCCAGAGAGTCCGGTCGTAAAAAAAGTCGTCAAACCTAAGGGCATTAAAATTGCCGATGCGTTTGAACAGGTGTTAACCATTAAGAAAAATGTTGTTGCCGAGAGCTCCTATATCAACTACAGAAGTAAGCTTAAGAAGCTAGAAGTGTGGCTTAAGGACAAATTACCCGCTAATGCAACGGTGGACCAGGTCACAAAAAAGCACATCGTTACTTATTTAAACCAGGTGCTGGAACGCACCAGTCCGAGAACTCGAAATAACGCCAGAACCGAGTTAGGAAGCCTGTTTCAAACTTTGGTAGACAATGAGCATATCCCTATTAATTTTGTTCATACCATCAATGTTCTAAAGGCACGACCTGAGCGAAATAAAACTTATACAAGCACTCAGGAGAAAGATATTTACGCCTATTTAGAGAAGAACGATCCTATATTACTATTGTTTATTCAATTTATCGGCTATAATTTGTTACGTCCTATCGAAGTGTGTCGATTGCAGATAAAGGACGTTGATGTAAACGACAAGCGCTTGTATGTACGGGCCAAAAACAAACCTGTGAAAATCAAAATTATTCCAGATATAATGCTAGAGTTGCTGCCCGATCTATCTCAAATGGACCCAAATCACTTTTTGTTTACCCCAACAGCTATTGGTGCCCATTGGGATGCAACCATAATTAATAGACGGGATCACTTTTCCAAACGTTTTACCGCTGTAGTTAAAAAACACTTTGGCCTCGGAAAAGAATATGGACTCTATTCATTCCGTCATACTTATATTACTAAACTGTATCAAGAAATGGCTAAAACCGCAACGCCGTTTGAAGTGAAAAGCAAACTCATGCTAATTACCGGGCATTCCTCGATGGTGTCCTTAGAAAAGTATTTGAGGGATATTGATGCCGCACTGCCGGAGGATTATTCAAATTATTTTTCTTGAAATGCATATAACTTTGTAAAATTCTGCTTTTTTAAAAATATTATTGACAATTTTTTCATTCCCTAGACTGCCCGGAACTTCCCTAGACTGCCCGGAACTTCCCTAAACTGCCCGTAACTGCCCGTAACTGCCCGTGCAAATTAAAATTATTGTAGGCTTGCAGTACAAATCTCTCTAACCAATAGGCGAACGGGATTATTTGGATTATTACATGACTGCGAATATTGTTTATAGCGTTGTAAAAGCTCTGCCTATTGAAGAGCAACAACGGCTATATGAACTACTTCAAAAGGACATGATTGAGTCACGGAAATCAAAATCCAAAGAAAGACTTAAACTCATTTCCGATGCAGAAGCAGATGCTTATTTGTTAAAGTATGTATTCAATAAAAAATCGAGAATACCTTAAAATTTTGTCCCTATGCGTCAAACGAACGTTTCCTTTACGAACAATCAATACTATACCTGCGAATATTGTTACGAGAAATACATTCCGGTAAGACGATATGCTCAAAAATATTGCAGTAATAGTTGCCGATCCAAGGCCTACCATCAAAGAAAAAAGCTTGAAATTGTCACAGTGAAGCCATCCAAGAAGAAGAAACAAAGCAAAAAAAAAGGTAAAACTAAGATTGAAAAAATGAGCTTACCAGGGGTTGGCAATGCGGCGGCAGGATCTGCCCTAGCAGAAGCCTTGACAAAGGTTTTGACCCCGGAGCACAAATTACCCGCTACCAAGGGAGATCTAAATGCTTTGGAAGCTAAAATACAGCGATATCATAGGATTGAGAATTGGCCTGCAAATGTTGAGGGGAAATTGCCTTATTTTGATATGCAGATGAAGGAGGTGGTGTATTTGAATTTTTAACGCTGATTCCTAATTTTTTGTAACCAAGAGTTAAAATATGGTCGGTTATTCTTGTTTGACCCTTCATACCATTCAGAGCATATAAAATAGGCTTTCCCTTTTATTTGAGTTGGTCCTTTCCAATATCTTAATAGTTTAGTCCCGTCAGAAGGCAGTGCTCTTCTAAGAAATGGATATTGAAGATCAAAAGTTCTTTTTGAATATTCTTTTTGCTGTAAAAGAGATATTTCATTCTCAGTTAACAAATCTTCTTCAATTAGATCCGTCATACTAGACTTCACAAATGCTCCGATTTTTAATCTTTTTGACGACTTTTCGTCAAACAACTTAAATTGTGAATACGACTTGTCTTTAATTCTTATTAAAGTTGATTTTTTGATCAATTTTTTTCGCTCAACCTGAGGTGGAGTATGCTCGACTCTTTTCAAATCTTTAAACGGCTTTTCAACAAGTTCTTTGATTCCTATTTCTTTTAAGTATTCATAGGTGCCGTCATAAAATCTTTGGCGTCTTGTATGATCTATATCAGATCCTTCAGGTATAAAAATTACTATTCCTTGTCTGGCCCTTGTTAGTAGGACTCTATATGCATTTTTCAAATACTGACGTGTAATTTCTTGATGGATATTTTGCCATTTAGAACCTTTGAATTTTTGATAATTCCATTGATTCTCAGCCAAAAAGAAGTCGGCACCCCAGGCCAGGCCTACCCAATCAATTTCCAAGCCTTGTATATCAAATTCGGTCGCCACAACTTCTAAAAAGTACGAAGACCGGATATCGCTTTTGTCATTTAAAAACCAATGAGAAGGGGAGATTTCGTTTTTAACATCAATTCCATAAGTGCGCATTCGTCGTGCGTTGGATGAACCAACCACCCCAATTCTTTCCGTCCCTTTGGCTTTTCCTCGAAGCCAATTCTTGGCTATCTCCAACTCTCGGGTAACGACAATTGGGAAATCATCTTTTATTTTTGTGTATAAAAATTTCGCGTTTTCAATCTTCAAATCCAACAGCTCATGTATAAAATTGGATAGTAATTCCGAACGGAAAGATCGTATCGAAACTGCCAGATGTAACTCAGTTACACTTTTCCCATTCTTTTGAATCCAGTTTTTATAAACTTCGTTTTGTAGATAATTGTCGTTTTCATCAATCAAATTTGAATAATGAATTTCCCAATCCAAATAGTACTCTTTTAGGGCCGCAACCCATTCTTCCAATCCAGCTTCTCCTGTATTTATCTCCTGCCCTCCTCCTATCAAACAAATAATCACGCACCAATCTTCATGTCTATTCATGACATCAATCAAAAACTCGGGTTCAGACATGCCAAAATCAACAATTCTCTTTTTTTCTTTCATAAAGGAACTGGTTTTCTTTTTGGTCCAAGCTCGTTGTGCTTCATCAAAAACTACTACCTTCTCAACAGGCGCCTTCTCTGAAATAATGTTATCATCTCTAAAGTGGTGAATATTTTGAATAAATGCATTGGCCTTAATTGCTGCTTTTTTCTTTGTTAATTTCTCTCCTCGTTCTTCAGAACTTCTAACCTCATCCCGTGTTAAGGCTTCGCGAATTACCTCTACCAATGGTCCATTTCCTGACAAAAAAACGGCATGCTCGTTTTCATCAGACTTCATTCGCTCATTTGCAATATTAAGCCCAGCTAACGTCTTGCCAGCTCCTGGTACTCCAGTAACAAAGCAAATAGATTTTTTGTGGTGTTTTTTAGAATCCTCAATAATTGCATTTAGACAATCCGCCGTTTTGGACAGATTTATCGCCCCGGCGTCCGATCTTGAAATTTCTTGAACGTTATGACCCTTGTATAAGGCTTGGGCAGCTTCAACTATTGTTGGCGTGGGTTTATATATGGAGTTTTCCCATTTAATAGGATTTATGTCTTCTCCTTTTGAGTTTTCTAAGGCATTTGATATATAACTAGCCAAATTATCCTTATTCGTTCTCGCTGCTGAAATGTAACTTTCAACATCATAGGGGTTATTTTCAACCGGGGGAGCATGTGTGGCGATCAATATTGGAATTAAGGCTGAATGATGACTTCCTTCGTGAAAGTTCTTTAAATCTAATGTGTAATCGATTACCTGATCTTTAGCATATTCATCATAAGTGGAAGTACCCACCTTAAATTCCAGAATGAAAATAACATTATCTACAATAACAATATTATCAACTCGTTTTCCCATTCGAGGAATAGCAAACTCAAAATAAATTTGTCCCTTTGGAAATGCAGTCAATTGATTTTTTAAAATTTCAATTTGACCTAACCATGCGTTTTTTTGAAGATCTTCTAGCGCGTAAGAATGATTACGACTTAATTCCCCTAAAATTCTGGAAGTATCGTCATATAAAAAGTTTTGGATGGAATTAGAATAATTAGCTCTCCTCATAAAATTTAGGTTGCTGATTAGATTCGGAAATGAGCCAACATTAGGCAAACCTCGTCTTTTACCTGTTGTTTAATTAAAATAATTCGTTCAATAATATTTTGTGATTTAAATCAAAAACTTGATAATAAATATTTAAACCTGTTGTTCGTCTTAAGTGCTCTAGATAGTCATTCTCAGATTTGTTTGGTTTGTTTACCCCGACCACAATAAGTTTTTCAGCATGATTACTTTCTGAGAACATGGCATACTCTAAAATTTGTCCAAAAGCTTCTCTGACACAAACAAGAGGTTGGTTATATGTTTTAACTTCATAAAACCTTTCAGACTTGCTTGGTTGAACTACCACGACGTCAATTGAAGTTCCTCTTCCCGTAGCGACTTCGGTACCAACGTTTTGCTCTCCATATTCTTGAACCAGCTGGTTATACATATACTCTTGAATTTCTTTATGTTTTAAAGTACGGTTTACTGTTTTCTTTGAGTAAACCGATTTAGTAGTTCCTGTTTTGGTTGGATTATGTCCTGGTTTAAACTTATATTGGCCAGATGCTTTTTCTATTGAAAGTGTGCTTTTTAATAAATCTTTTAAACCATATCTGCCATAACCCTTACTAATTTCCTCTTTTGGATTTTCTATAAATATTGATTCTTCAAACTTTGTAAAAATATCTCCATCTATTTTAAACTTGACATTAAACAACTCTTCTTCTGAAACTATTTCTAAATCTCTATTTACAACACCAACATCATTTAATTCTTTCATCATTTCAGGATACCAACCCTTGTTCTTGTATATATTATAAACTTCTTTTTGTTCCTCTTTTGTTAAAACTTGAGCATATTTAATTCTTCCAATCCAATAACATTCAGACTTATTTCCCACTCGCTTTAAAGTATATAAATGTAAGTCGTAATTTTTGCCATAGTGATCACCTTTATTAAATGCTTGAATAAACCCGTAATGGCAGCCATCGATAACACGATCTAAATCGAAGAGCCATTCTTCATGACCATAGCCCTTGCTTTCAAAAGTGTGATCTGTATTTTGACTTTTACCATCAAGTCCAGACGGTTTTTCCCAGCCTAAATCATTCCAACAAAGGCGAGCAACTTTTGGAATAATTGAGACTCCATTTGGCCATATTAATTCAACAACATTTTGGTAGTGATCCTCAAAATCGTATATGAACTTTTGAGTTTCGGTAAATAACGTTTCCCAATTTTTCTTGACAAGTTCATCTTGTTTAATAAGCTTTATGTGACCCCGTTTTGGTATATTATCCATCACATACTTATCAAATAGCTTTATTTGATAAGGGGTTATATCTCCTCTTTTTCTTTGACAATCAAACTTATATACTAATTCAAAAACTCTAGTATTCTCTTGAAATATACTCCCAACGCCGATGGTAAAAAATACATCTGTGTTCTCATAACCTCTCAAATAAATTTTTGCCCAAGAATAATGCCTGAGCTTGCCTGAATACTGACAATCATTTCTAAATACAACTTTATAATCTTTATTTTTGAAATACCGAGCCCAATGACCCGTCTTAGCAAATACTCCTTCTTTAGTAAGTTGGTTTCGAACATTCACCCAATTTGATGATTTCGAGGTTATCTTATCTCGTATAGCGTTGGAATAAAACTCAAAATCTTGTTTTGTAAAGAAGTCCATCTATCAAACAGCAATTAAATTTGGTTTCAAACTTTCATAATTACATTTCACCATCATTGAAAATTCTTGATCAGATTGTATTTTTGAGTCTAAATAATTAGTACAAATTATTCTTGCCTCCTTTTCTAAAACATCATCTTCTTTAGCAAGTTCATAAATATCATGAACATATATTTTCAATTCAAAGTATTTTTCAATTCTTAATTGGAATAATTCATGTCTATCTAATTCAATCGTCTCTATTGTTTTGGTGGCAGTATCAAAATTTTTGCCTGATTTGGCCACAATTTCAAGACCAATAAACTCCAAAAAATCATCTGGATCTTGAATACAAGGATTTAATATTTGAGGCGACTCATCATTAATATCCATATTATGATTTCTTGCCCTTACAGCTTCATCTTCAATTGGGAAATCATTACCCTTTTTCTTGTTACACTTATTGCAACTGTATAATAAGTTATCCCAATCATAGGATAACCAATAATAACCTGGATTTTCTAATTGACCATTATGTATTACAGCTTCTTTTGGTCTATAATGGTCGACTTCAAAATCATCGTAAATCATTTTTTCACAATAACAGCACTTGTTATTTTGTACCTGAACCATTAGAGCTTGTCTAATTGAATCATCTCTATAAATTGCATTAAAAACTAACTTCTCTCCATCATCATAACGCTCAATAATCTTTTGAGTTGATGTTTGTAATCTACAAATGCCGGTTGTTTTATGAGGTATTGTATGTGTTTGGGGTTGTTTATTAAGTTTTACCATATCCTTTAATTCTTGCAATTTTATTGACAAACTGTAATATTTTCATGTCCTCAAAAGTTTCACCAGTCGGTAGGACTCCGATTTCATTTTCGAAATTTTTCAAAAACTCTATATCTTTATCATCCATTTCGTCTTTCTTTAAAATCTCACTTCTTTTGTTCATAAAAGTATCGATCTCCGTGTCCTTTGGTCGAACACTTTTCAAATCAAAATACGGGCTTGTAAGCACATGGTCGATACGCCAATTCTCTTGAAAAATCTTTGACTCCTCAGCGATAATTTTTTTGTCAGTTTTAGAAAATAATATTACCTCAGAATCTCTTGAAGATTGAACAATGAAAGGACTATGCGTGGCAACAAATATGTGACTATTTTTATCATTCAAATTGAAATCTACAAGGAGACTCGAGTAATGTCTTTGCCAATCTGGATTTAAATGAGTATCTGGTTCATCTAAAAGAAAAAGACAATCTTTATTACCTGTAATAAGAATTAACCCCAATACAGTCATTAGCTGTTGTTCTCCTTCACTCATTTGGTTAAAGGCAATTGGATGATCAATATCCTTTTTGACTACTTTTAGAGTGATACTGTTTAAAATATCAACTATAGTGGTTGATTCTAAAGCATCAAAAAAATCGACTGGATGTTCGTAGTAATCACTGATAGTTTTCGAGAATTCTCTAAAGTTAATGCTATTAAACAGCAAGAATTCACGCACAAAACTTCTATCATCCTCCTTATCATTTGGATAATTTACTGGCTCACTTCCATTATCAATTTGATGATTATAAAAACGAGTTAAAACTTTATCAACTTTCCCCTTTAAATTCCAAAACGGAAAATCTACTTCTCTACTGTTTATATTAGAAATAAGATAGTCCATTCCCTTATTAACACCGTCTAACTTAGAATAACTCCAATCAGGGTTATTAAAGGTTATCTCAAAATCAACTATTTCTAATATCCCAAGATACTTTTCGAATAAATCATTTATTTCATTTTTAAAACCTTCCTTTTCTCTAAATAATGCAAGAGTTAATAAAATTAATTGACTGTGATAATTCTCAGTAAAAAAAAGACGCCGTAAACCACTTTCTTTAATCCCTTCGTGCTCTGAAGAATTATTATTCTCATTTGGTTTGTATTTTTTTTGCCAATTTAATAAACTCTTTTTTTGAAGGTCTTCGTGAGGCTTTATTATATCTTTTATCCTTTTATTTTCTCCAGAATAATATCCTATGATGTATTTAGGTAAATACTTCTCTTTTCGATATTTTATAAATTCTGTAAAACTTAAATTACTAAACTCGACTTTATCCTTAACATCAAGCGGTCTTACTTGAACATCAAATTCTCCTTCTTTTAAATTTATTAAAACTTCACTGCCTTGGCATTCGTATATTATGATGTACTCAAAATAATCTGGTTCGTAAGCCCAAGATTTAAAATCATCTAACTTATCTATCAAATCTAAATCTCTAAAGATTAAAGCTAATATTTCTATCAGATTGGATTTCCCTAATCCATTTCTACCAACCAAAAGTGTTATTAAATCCGATTTGAACTCTAAATCGATATTCTCAATATTCTTGTATTTCGAAACCCAAAGCTTTTTTACTTTCATTTCGATTTCTTTTTTAGTTCTGACTTTAATTTTTGAATCTCCTTTAACAACTCGTTAGCATCTCCATCGTATGAAAATTGTTCTACTAGTTCTCCTCTAAAGGCTTTAGCCAAAATAGCCTGGGGGAGTTTATCTGCTTTTTGTTTGACTGTCGAGTATTTTTCTTCGATGGCTTCCGCTTTTGAAAATAGAGTTTCAACGTGTAAAACGATTTTTTTTTGTTCGGTCGAATCTATTGGCATATCGATAACAAAAGACTTTATGTAGCTGCCTGATATACTTGGAAAAGTAGATCCTGTGCCTTCACTTAATATTTTTGCGTATTGTAGTCTCATGAATATGTTAATATATTTCTGCTCTACTTCTGTAGACTGAATTGAAGCGACGCCTCGACCTATACACGCATCAAAGCCAGCAATATTAAGCCTTCCTGTTGTGCTTCCTCGAACACAAATTAACAAATCATTTTCTTCGCACATTTTTGTAGGCTCAGTGGTATACTTCACCTTTTTTGTTCTGGAAAAAGGGTCAATTCCACCAAACTCAACAGGTCCATTAATTAATGGAACTCCATCACCAGTTGTATTATAAGATGTGCCTGGGGGACTCTGGCCCATCGTAATTATAGCAACTTCGCCTAAGGTTGTTCTCTCCCATGAACCCTTTTTTTTTGTCAACTTACCAGTAACAGCCTTTGTTAAAACAGCCTGCCTAAAATCCTTCAATAATTGAGACACTTTCTCCAAACGAATTTTAACCTCCTCCAAATGAGCAAACAAACCATCCAATTTGGTTACAATTCGTTTTTGCTCTAGAAGAGGTGGGAGTCCAATCTTATGAGCTTTAATAACAGTTTGAGAAATATTAGGCTGAGCTCCACCCTTTCCCTTATCAATAAACGCCTGTTTTTGAGACTTTAGTAGATAATGTATAAAGACATTCATTTCAAAATAGGGTTTTGCGACCCCACAAGCTTGATTCGTTGCAGCATTTATAGCGAATAAACCTGTTTTGCCAATAGTTGCACCGTACATTGCAATGGCTACGGACCCTATCGGGAACAACTTAGCGCTTGAATTATTTAAGCCTTCTTCAGAAATATACTCAGAAGCTTCATGAATAATTCCATCATTTAAATCACCTGTTTTTATCCAGGGAATGTCACCACTGTAATACTCTTTCACTCCACGCCTAGGAGTACCACCAGATGACCATTCTGCTATGTCCCCCAATGTAGTCTCAACCCAATTATCCGGCAACTTTTTTTCCATTATTTCTCGCTGCGATTTATGGGTTTAACATCTGCTTTAAGCGCTTCTATTTCTCTAAGTAATTCTCTTGCGTCACCATCTGAAGTTAATTGCTCCACTAACTCCCCATTAAAAGCTTTTTGCAAAACGGCCTGTGGGAGATTTTCCGTTTTTTGCTTTAAATAATTATACTTTTCTTCTATTTCGTCTACTGTTAAAAATAAAGTTTCCACGCGAGAGACTATTTCGGTTTGTTCTTCCGATGGAGGAATATAAACAGGTAACTGCTTAATTCTAGTTAAAGCAAGTTTACCTTGAGCCGCTGACATAATTGTATCTTGAATATTATTTTGACATATTGAACCTCTCAGCCAAAGTGCCATGTAGTTCGGATTAACATGACTATCTACCTCTGTTATTTTTGCAGCATTCTCAGTCAAGTTAGCCCCATGCATGGTTTCAGGAATTATTCCAGCGTCCCCAATTTTGGCTCCGACAATGGTTATATATAAGTCAAGCTTATTGACAATGTACCTATTTATTTGCGCTTGGGTTTCTGGAAGTAAAAACATCATATTAGTTGTAAGCACTGTGCCTTCCTTCAGATCTCTCGCTCTTATATAAGGTCTTCCCGTGTTTTCACTCACTAATTTATGTCCTTTTGGTAACCTTTTACCTCCCTTTACTAAACCAATTTTCTCAATTATCGTGTTAACCCAAACTTTCGGTACTTGCACATGACTATAAGAATTGTTTATAATTGATTCAATTTTCACTTCGAGTAACTCCTTCCCTTCTCTCCATTCTTTTGTCAACTTACCAGTAACCGCCTGCGTCAAGACCTGCTGTCTAAAATCTTTTAAGAGTTGAGGGATTTTATCCAAACGCGTTTTCACCTCCTCGAAATGCGCAAACAAACCATCCAATTTGGCTACAATCCGTTTTTGCTCAGGTAGGGGTGGAAGAGGAACATTAAGTGCTTTTAGGATAGTTAAATTTATGTTCTTTTGAGCAACACCTTTACCTTGTTTTTGAAGCTCTTGAACGAGTTCAAGTAGAGAGTAGGTAATGAAACGGTGATTGACCAAATCAATTGGTGTGATCCCCGCAATAGCCTGATTCGTTGTAGCATCAATATCTAAAACACCCACTTTACCTATTGTAGCAAAAATTGTAAATAGAATTGTCCCTTTAGGAAATATTTTGGTTGATGAATTTTCAAGCCCACTTTTAGTTATTAATTCTTTAGTTTCTTTTACATACCAATTATCTATATCTGAAATCTTAACCCAAGGTATATCACCATCCCAGTACAATTTATTACTCCGAGAGGGAGTTCCACCGCTTTGAACCGTAGCGATATCTCCAAGAGTCGTTTCAACCCAATTATTTGGCAAATTAACAGTCATTAACTTAACTCCTTTATAATTGCATTCAACTCTTTGGTTATCGCATCCAGTTCTAACAGTGCTTCCTTGGCAATATCAATAGGTTCTCCTAAATCTTCAGACTTATTGATGCTATCATCTGCTATTAAGCCGATATCCAGAGAATCGTTTTTCTTTTTTAAGACGTCTCTAGTAATACATTGCCAGCGTTCGTCTTTTATGGCTTTTCTTTTTTCGTCGCTTACTGTGCCATCGTATCCGGTTTCTAACTTGTCTATACCTATTCCTCCCGTATAGGCCTTAACAAAATCTTTAAAAGCTTTTTCGTTAAACGGGGTACGCTTGCCATAATTAGGGGTATTTGTACGCATATCATAAAACCAAACGTTTTTGGTATTGCCAGTTTCGGTTTTACCTCGTGTAAAAAACAATACATTGGTCTTAACACCAGCGGCGTAAAAAATGCCCGTGGGCAATCTTAAAACAGTATGAAGATTGCATTTGTCCATTAGGTCACGCCGTATTTTTCGCCCGTCACCGTCTTCAAACAATACATTATCTGGCAATACCACGGCAGCCCTTGCCTTACTGTCTTTTTTTAAGCTTCGGTAAATATGTTGTAAAAAGTTTAGTTGTTTATTTGCGGTGGGAAAGGTAAAGTCATCCCGAGTAGGACGTTCTCCACCTTTCTTGGTTCCAAAAGGGGGGTTTGCTAAAACGCCATCAAAGTTCTTTAATCCTTTGCCTAAATCGGTTAACGTGTCACCAAGATAGATACGACTTTCCATTCCGTGCAAACGAGCATTCATCAATGCTAAACGATGAGCATCGCCAACAAGTTCCACCCCGCTAAAGGCTTCTTCTTTTTGGAATTTCCGGTCCTTATCGTTGAGCTGAAAATAATTATCGGATTTATTTCGCAGATATTCATCGGCGGAAATCATAAAGCCAAAGGTTCCTGCTGCGGGATCGTTCCATCGCTCGCCCAGCTTTGGTGCCATTAAACTCACCATGACATTAATAAGTGGTCGCGGTGTAAAATACTGTCCGGCACCGCTCTTTTTTTCACCTGCATTTTTTTCCAAAAGGCTTTCGTAAATATCACCCATGACATCACGGTCACTTTCTTCATACCAATCCAGTTTATCAATGGCTTGCACCAGGGTATTAAAGTTCACAGGTTTGCGAAGACTCGTAGAAGCATCTGCATAAATCTCTTTTATACTATCGCTCGTGGTCTCGGCACTTATTTCGGCCAGAAATTTACGATAACGCAGAAAAGCCTCATTGTTGTCGTGTTCGGTCACAAAAGATTGCCAGCGATATCTTTCGGGGATGTGCTCCTCAAAACCCTTTACTTCACTTAGTTTGAGGAATAGAATAAAGGTGAGTTCGTTTAAGTATTGGTGATAGGTTACCCCATCGTCTCTTAATACGTTACATAAATTCCATAGTTTTTGGGCAATTTCGTCTGCGCTCATAGTTGGTTTCTTCTCTATATTATGCAGAATAAAGGTTGTCATTTATCATTTTCAACACCTTATCCAATTTGTTCTCAAATATTTTATCAATTCGTTTAAAACCTCCTGCATCGCTAAAAGGTTCTTTATCTAAATCTTCTTTTGAAAGCACGGTTTCAGCTAATAACTGAGCATAAAATCGCTCCAACCATTTTTGCTGAATTTTGTTCCATTCTCTCAGTGCAAATACCTTATCAAAAGCATTATCAATACGCTCTTTATGTCCAATTAAATGGACGTCTAAGGCAAGTGTTCTAATATACGAAATGATATCTGCCGCTATGTCCTCATTTTTGGCATTTTTCCAGGCAGTATGTAACGTTCGGGCATTATACCCTTCCTGATCTAATAACAATTTGAGTTCTTTCAAAGACGCTCGATCCAAAGATGTTGGTCGGTTGCAAATCACCTGGATAGCAGCAATTTTATTTCTGTTCTCTTCGATAAACTTTTTAAAATTTTCAATGTAGTCCTCTGGTTTCTCTGCCGTACCATAATCCCGTTCTATTCCGTAGAATTCATCTTCATGTTCTGATACCAACTGATGTTTTGGGCGATATATTTTAGTGTCCAAATAGTTCCAAAGAGATCCGTAACTTTTTATGATTTGTTTAATTTCTTCAGACTTTAATCCCTTTAGCTCATTGATTAACTCATCGGGTGAATTTCCTTTCGATATATATACGAACTCATCCAAAGAATGTTCTTCAATTTTATTCTTCTTACGTTGGAGTTTCGCAATTATCTGCTCCAACTGTATTTGTGTTCTTTCAGATGAATCAATATGATCTAGTTCATCCATCAATTGCGTAAATGTGGTTGATGGCTTGGTGACATTTTTCATTTGGGTATAATCCCCAAGGGCCTCATGAACGCGTACCGCATCATAAATATTAAAATATTCTTTGCCAATTTCATCACATTTTCGGGTAGCACGCCCAATCATTTGCTCGTATAAGATACGAGAGCCAACTCGCCTTAAAAACACCAAATTACAAATTTTAGGTACGTCAATACCCGTGGTCAATAAGTCAACAGTAACGGCGATGTTCGGATATTTTTCATTTTTGTATTCTTTTGTAAGCTGCTCTGGATCGTAAACACTACCTGTTATTTTCTGAATGGCATTTTGATGGACCTCCATGCCAATTTCTGCAAATTCTTCCTTTAAAATTTTAACAATGTCATCGGCGTGCGAATCACGAACAGCAAAGATTAGTGTTTTTTCTTCACCCTCAGGATCCAAGTGTTGCACTAGTTCCTTGCAAACTGTCCGGTTAAATGACTCGGTAAGCACCAATTTGTTGAACTGTTCGATCTCTATGAGTAGGTCATCTTCCAATTCGGCTAGTTCTTCAATTTTATTGGTTTCAGGATTGAAGACTTTGGGGCGTTCACCCTTCTTCCATAAGATTCCTTCTTCGCTCAGTCGAGTTTTAATGCGATATGGTGGTTCGTGATCGGAAAGATAACCTTCCAAGACTGCCTGTCTATAGGAATAGCTAAACACTGGTTTTCCAAATATTTGAGAGGTGTGTAGTGCAGGCGTTGCAGTTAACCCAATAATGTAGGCATTAAAATATTCTATTACTCGTTTATATTGGCTTACATAATCATTCTGATCTTTGAAATGTAATTCCTCCTCATCGATTTCACTATCCAAATTATATCCTCTATGTGCTTCATCAATTATAATACAATCGTACGAATCAATGGGTAAGGTGTTCTCCTCTGAATAAAATAGACGTTTCACCATACTTTGTACCGTTGCAAAATGTAATCTAGAATCTGAGTCAGGGTTTTTAACCTTGAGTTCGTCGATTTGATAGACTTCTCCAAAGGTATTTAGCTGTTCTATCTTATTGTCTTTATAATTTCCAAGAGCTTGTGTGGCAAGCAGTCTACGGTCAGTAAGAAAAAGAATACGCTGAAACCGATTCGCTTTAATCAAGCGATATGATAATCCGATCATAGTCCTGGTTTTACCGGTACCTGTTGCCATTACCAATAAAGAACTGTTTTCTTCTGGTGATTTAATTATGTTATTTTCAATAGCCTTGATGGCGTTAATTTGATAATCACGTAAACTTAACCCGTTTATATCCTCCAAATAATTGTAATCACTTTCTTCCAAGCGAGTGTTAATTTGGTTTAGATCTCTTGCTAATAAGTCAATTAAACCTTGAGGCGAGAACCATCCCCTTAAGGCTTTTGCTCGGTTGCGACTATTTCGAATATCCAGAAACCAAATACCGCTTTTGGTTTCAATTTCTTTCAAATATTCCCGGCCATTGGTTGAAAATAAAAAAGGCACTTTATAACCCTCCCATTCGTTTATGATTTCAATTTCATCGCTTTTCTGAATCCGCTCCGCATAAATTTTCGATTGTCGTAAGTCGGTTGAGATATCACTGGCAAATTTTTTAGCTTCCACCACGCCATAAAGGGTTTTGCCAATAAATAATGCGTAATCTGCCCATTTTCCATCACAAGGCCATTCAGAGATAGCCATCATTCTGCCTTTTTCCGGTAATGTTTTATTCGTTTTAAAATTAAGAGTATCCGTATCACATTCCCATCCCGCAGCGCGCAACAATGGATCTATAAGCATCACCCTTGTATCATGTTCAGAAAGGTCAATTTTTCGAGCATTTAAAAAAGCTCTTTTATGCCTCGCATGGACTATGGTTTTACTCTGATGAAACTTCTGTAACTTTTTGGAATATTCAGCAACTGGCTCAGATACCGAATTCAATTTCTGAGTTAACTCATCAATATTGTTATAGGGCCGCTGAGGCAACTCGTAATCTTTTTGTTCAATTTGTAAGTCTTGATAAGTCTCAAAAAACCACTTGGTTAATTGAAAAGACTTTTTCATGACGAAAACAGCCTCAGCCTTCGTGCTTTCCCCATCATGAATTGCCCTGTTTCCAGATTTTCTTATGGTATGAAATATACTATTTATGATTTCGGGTAATATCTGATTATCATATAATCTCCTGATTTTAATCACAAAGGCGTCGTCAAACTCACCAAGATTTTCAAACTCCCATATGAGTGCACCTAGTTTTTCAGCTAATAAACGAGATTTTGAAAGCGCTGAATTGGGGTCTATATGAACTAATTCTTCAGCAAGCACACAGATTGTAAAAAGTTCTGGGTAATCACCGTTTAAAAATGAAAAGCTCGATTTCATATAAAATTAAAAAATTGGTATTAGTCGTGTTCAAATATAAAACAATCTGTCCTCTACGAAAGTCAATCTCGATGTGATCCACACTTAATTAGTTGAGAAGTTTCAGAGTTGATTGTTATTAGTCCTCTATAAAAAAAATCGTTCAAATCTGGACCTATTAAAAATCTATATCTCCGAGAGCGTCATACAAGCTTCCTGTGTCCTCCTCCTCATTATCAGCATCTTTCATTGCGTTCACCAAAAACAAGGTATGCTTAGTTCTCGTTAAAGCGACGTACTTTAAATTTCTTTCCTGTTCAACTTCCCAAGGTTGATGCTCATCCTTTTTGAGTGGAAGTTTATCATAGTCCAGGATAAATACCCTTTCACTTTCCAATCCCTTAGCCTTATGGATAGTAGAAAGTTTTATGGCATCGTCATCTTCACTAACCAAATTTTCGATCCTTTTAATTAAATCATTTATAGTGTTGACTTCAACATGGATTGAACTCTGCCTTTTCAGAAAATTTACCCTTCGCTCAATGTAATCTGTTTGAGTAGTGAGAAATTCATCGCTTTCGGTTGTATTTGAAATTTTGTTGGCATTCTGTTCTGCAAAATAGATGTTTCTATTTTTTACCTTCTCAAAGAAATCATAATTGTTTTTAAAGACATTACTAGTGGTTAATTCTTCTTTACTAAACAAAAACCTAAGTTCATTGAACAATTCCTGAATATCATCCTGATGAATATTGACCTTCATATTTTTCTCAAGTAAAGTAAAGAATAAAGTGGTCAAAGGAGCCTTTGTTCTACCTATTACAAGATCACCTTCTTCCAGAAACTTGTCTATATCCTCAAAATCAATTTGCTCGATGATACCATCCTTGGGCTTGAAAGGTTTAATATCTTCTCTAAATTGTTGCGCGTAATCAAGCACAATATCCGGACATCTAAAACAATACGATAAATTGAGTTTTACATGATTTGGCAATTTCGAAAACCGGTCGAAGGATCTAATATCGGCACCCGTGAACCCGTAAATTGACTGATACGGATCTCCTACGGCCAAAACCCGTCCATTTCTTTTGACATATTTGAGGGCCACATTAAACTGAGATTTGGACAAATCTTGACATTCATCAACAAAAAGTATGTCATACGTTGACCTTGGAGATAAATCAAACTTTTCGGGCAGATACAACATGTCGGCAAAATCGATAAGCTGATCTGATTTTGCGATGTTATTGGCATAATTTAATACTACATCTTTTGCGGAGAAAAACAAGGCGACTTCTCTTTTAAAATTTCTTTCGTTCATTAGTTTCTGATCAATTATATTATAATGAGAAACCATTTCTTCAAATAGATCTAAGTCATTTTTTGTAAGGGTTAATCGATACTTATCACAAATGCTAAGTAGTTTATTTTTAAATGCATTTATTGTTTTCTTCAAAATACTTACTTCATAACTTTTAAATGGATTGGTATTTACATCATAAAGAGTACAATATTCTTCAACAAATTCGGTCAAATCTCTTTTTATAATTCTATTCACAATCTGTCGATACTTATTAGGTTGCAGAACATACTTATTTGTACTGTGAGATTTCAATATATCAAAACCCAGTTGATGCAAATTCTTCACAGTGGTATTAGAGTGTCTCTTTTCTATCACGCGTTTTTGAATTTCATCCCGAATTTTCTTGTTGAAAGCACAAAATAAAAGTGATTTGTCTTGGCTAGTATACCCGATACTCTCGATTATCGCGGTCGTTTTACCTGAGCCAGCAACGGCATCTATAATACCATGACTAGAATCATATTTTATAAAATTATAAATCCGTTTTTGTTCATCCGTTGGAGTCATTCTAGAAGATTTCATTAATATATATAGCGATAGCCCAAGTATATTTTGGGTTATCAAGAATTATTATGTAATCGGGAAATGATTACTGGGGAGTTATTAAAGATAGGAAAATATCTTGTTCGTTAAATTAATATTTATCACTTTGTAAGTGTAGTTGTGTTGATTAAGAATAATTATCGTATTTGATTCATAAATGCAATTTTCCATTGAAAGGCCGAGGTTGTTTAGTTATCGTAGCTTGTAATAAGGCTCCATAAAAGGACCTTGCTCAAGCAAGATTGGGATTGTATGATGATCAAGATTTTGAGTCGTGATAAATTAAAAAAAGGCTAGGTTTTAAACACAGTTCTGTGTTGAAGGCAATCTCTAAACCAATAATTTCTAACACTAGGACAACTCCCACTCTTCAAATTCTACATTCCTATTTACAATTTTAGCAAATTGTATTTTATCAATTCGAATCTTGAATATTCCTGTTCTATCCTTCTTTGCATAAGCTATTGAATTCGGGTGATCGTTAAGATACGCGTTCTCAAGGTATATGAATTCTGTATTTGAAAACGGAATTCTCTTTATGCTGCCTTTCATTTGAATGAAAGAGCTATTGAAGTCGGTTCCCATGCACAAAGCGACAATTTGTCCATCTTCTATACATTTCCATTTATTCGTCCAAGTGTTAGTGTGAAGAATAATGTATCTTTCTAATAAAACATATCCCATTTGACAAACCACTGGCTCATTATTAGTAATATACGAAAAAGCACAGATTTTTGGTTTAAGATCATTTAACCATTTGACTATATATTTCTCTATCATTTTGATATTATTCTACCATCTAAAAGACGAAATAATTTTGTCGAATAATCGGCTACTCGCTCGTCATGAGTTGCAACTATAACAAGTTTGCCCAATTTAGATAAGTTAAATAAATGATCGAACAATATTTTGGCATTTTCCCAATCTAAATTCGCGGTAGGCTCATCAACTAAGATAACATCCGGGTCATTAAATATAGCTCGGGCAAACATAGTTCGTTGCTTTTCTCCTTGACTAATATTATCAGGTAGTTCAGTTTTGTTTTCAGTTAACCCAAGCATCTTTATCAGATCATCGAGTCTTCTGTTATTTTCATTTATGTTAGGAAATGAAATGTTCTCGCTTACCGTAAGATAATTTATTAAATCCGTATCCTGAAACATGAAACCATAATACTGTCTTCTCATAGCTGATAATTCTGAGAAGCTTTTATCACTAATCTTTTTGTCGTTAAAGAATATTTCTCCTTTGGATGGATTGATTAAACCAGAAATTAACTTTAATAATGTTGTCTTGCCACTGCCGCTTGACCCTAGTATCGCTATGAATGAGCCACTTTTAAATGTTAAAGAAATGTCTTTTAGAACCAATGACAATTTGCCTTGTTTTTTGTAAGCTTTATAGCAGGACTTTAATTCAATAAGAGCTGATATATTATCTGTTTTCATATACAAACTTTAAACATGAAGCACCTATACCGATAGTTATAACGGAAGCAACAAAAAAATAAATAATTGTGTTTTCAAAGAAATCATTATTTAAGTTAATCAAATTTGGTGATAAATAATTATATATTAAATGAGCAAAAAATGATAATATAATACCAGTAAAAATAACTAAAAGCCACTTTGTACATATAATCACAAGAATATTAGGAAATTTATATCCTGACAAATAGGTGTATTTGAATTTATTTAACTCCAATAATGATTGTCTGAAAAAAATTGTAATACTTAACAGAAAAAGCAAAAGCAAATTAATCCCTAGATATAAATAGTAAAAATCATTTGCGATTTCGAAACCACTTTCAAATAATAATCCGAAAGAAAACATAATAGAACCGCAAGCTAGGATTTGAATAATGGTATCTTTATGCATTCTTCTAAATAAAATTAGTCCTTGATGTAGTTCTTTTGTCGACATCTTATTCAGTTATTTGATATAATCCACTTATTATTAATAAATATTGAATCAAAATCACAAAAGGCATGTAAGGCACGAACATAAGTAAAGATGAAATAATATTATCATTAGTTGGTATTTCATTAAAATAGCCTTGAAAAATAGATACAAATATGAAAATGCTAAGAAATATAGCAGCAATATTCTGTAAAAGAACATCTACGAAGATAAATTTGAAACCAAAATCTGTAAAACCTCGGAACAATATAGATTTGAATTCACCTCTTCTTTCTTTGTAGTAAGTTAAAAATAAATAAATTGAAAAAGTGAATGCTATAAAAAATGATATTCGTGAAATAATTCCAATTTGAGAAGTTAACTTTTTTCCTAATGTAAGCGCAGATATTTGATTCTCAAAAGAAAAGAGATTGAATCTGTTTTTTATTCCATTTCTTTGGTAAAGTAGATAATTATTTTTCTTTTGGTCATTTTCAATTAGACTACTCCTAATTGAGATTAAATGTCTTTCACAAAAAGCATCCATTTCAATCTGACTTATATGATTATTTATTAAAAGAAAAGCAGTTTTAGTAATATCTCGATTATTGTTTATAATTTTAGTCTCGACATTTGGAAAAGAAGAATAAAAGTCAGACAAAACGTTTTGTTCAATAATTCCATCCTTCAAAAGACTACCATCCTCGTGAAAATTAACTCCCAAATTACTTGTTAATATATATTTACTTTCACCAAATGTTGATTCAAACTGTTTTAGACTATTAGATGCTATTTTATTTCCAGAGAATAAAATTATTAAAACAGATAAATATGCAGAAATTAAACCTAGAATATTCAAACTCAATTTGAATTTATTGTGCCTATAAAATTTAAAATTTAAAATTAAAAGTTTATTCACAGAGTCTTTTTATAGGTAATTATAAACCTAAAGGATGTTTTTGCACAGTGATAAAGCCACTTTTAAGTGCTTTAAAGATATTAGGTTTTTTAATTTTGATCAGTTTATTTCTCCTTCATCTCTTCATATTTTTCAATTTCTTTTTGAACATCTAAATTTCTAACCCTTTTCAGACTTGATAAATAAATTAAAGCCCCTAAAACTATGAATACTAAGGAAATTGCTGTTAACCACCAGCGCCACTCTGAAACTGACAGATCTTCAGACCAAGGTGCCGCAAAAACATAATAGATAGCTACAGAATTAAAAAATAATCCAAAAACAATAACTAACCATTTTCCAATCTTCCCACCTGGAATTTTCCAAACGTTGGGATTCTCATATAGGGATTTATATTTTTTTCTCACAATAAAAATTGCTGTATATAAATAGTATAAAGATACAACCCAAACCACAACTAGAGCTGCAAGATAAATTTGAAAGGCAATAGCAAGATTTTGATTTGTCGACAAAATAATAATGATGAAAATTGCAACTACACATTGAACTATCATTGCGGGTAAGGGAACCTGTCCGGAAGTCAAGTGACTCATGATTTTTGGAAGTCTGCGTTCTATTCCAGAGATAAAAAGAAGTCTTGAATAAGAGTTCATATATGCAATGTCTTGAGAAACAACGGCGAAACAAATCATAAATGCTACTAAAATCCCCAAACCGTGATTTATGGAAGACACGGCTGCGCTAATTCCAACCACAGCATCTATTTCGCCCACTGGCAAAATCTTCAGAACTCCATATATTCCAAAAGTATAAGCTAATATCAAAGCTACACTTCCCCACAATAACATAAACTTTGAGTTTCTTTTTGTGTCCTTAATTTCCGCTCCCATATTAAAAGGTACTTCAACTCCTAACAACCATAATATTGCTGCTGAATACATAGCGCCATGTTTAAAGACATTAAAGGAGTTTTTATTAACATCCATAGGAGTAGCACTAGTTTCTTTCAAAAAACCGCAAACAAAAACAATAACAGCGGTTAAGAAGGCAACAAAGAACATAATATTTATATATTTTTGAGATAATTTAAGTTTTAATATGGACGCAAAAGTTATGACAATAATTAAAATTGCCTGGAGTGCTATTTTTATAGCCAAAGAAAACTCGGTCCCAATAATAAATTCTATATGACCTACTATTACAGAAACTCCTAAGGGCAACAAAAGAAAAATTGGAACCCAAGATAGCCATCCTGCTATAAAACCATGGATAGGACCAAGCGATTTATGAGCCCAAATATAAATACCACCTTCCCCAGGGAACAATGTACCTAATTCATATGATGCTAATGCAGTTGGTAATAGAAAGGTAACAGCTGCAATCAAAAGCATCGGAATCCCTGCCCATCCATCTGCAGTCATTTGAGCCGCTCCATAAGAGCCAAAGATTAATGCAAAATACAGAGCGAATAAGTCAAATCTATTTAAGACTCTATCTAAGAGCTTTTCGGGTATTATTTCAGCAAGCATTTTTTTCATAATGGATGTGCTATGAATTTTATAATTTCTTCGTTTATAATTTCTTTTATTTCTTTTCTTATTGTCTCAGATTTATCGAAATCTATTTGATTTGCTAGTTTGTTTATGATTTTACCCATTTTTAATCCTAACTCAAAATATCCCTTAAAGGTACTTCTGTTAGCCACCCTATAACCTGTTTTATCGCTGACATAAACCATCCACATCAATGACACAAATGGATATTTTGACCAATTATCCAAACTAGCCAAAACACTTTTGTGGGTTGTTAAACCACCATAGTCCAAATGATTTTGTTGAGTTTTTTTACTCAGAAAAGAATTTAAAAATTCTATTTTATCAGTGTTATTTAGATGATTAGTGTTTACAGCAGATAGCATCCAACATTCTTCAAATAATTGAAATGAAGGTGGAATTTGGTAAATAAAATCGTTCGCTGTTCTTCTAGAATTAGGTATAGTGTCTGGCCAAATATAAATTAGACCATAATTCCCATTATAAAATTTATCTAACCGAACATCCCAATCATTTCTGTATAACCAATTCTTATTCTCAGCTTGCGAGTAATTTCTGGTGGTAGAAGACAAATGTCTTAATCTTAAGTAGTTTTCAACAGCAATTACAAAGGCTTCATCTTCTTGATTAATTGCTTTTATATAATCCTTCAATGTATTTAATTTTAAAGGCCCATTCTTATAATAGAAAGAACTTATTATGGATTGCCACTCATACCACAGTGCCATATCGTTCTCACTAGAACATAAAAGAAGATCCTCAACTAGATCATTTGATGATTCTGACGATAATTTCGAGTAGTCAATAATATCTTGCGGATTTATAAAACCCTCAAATTTTCTATTAAATTTCTTTCGGAATTTTGTTGGCAAATTATTATCTCCTTTTGAAAAATATTCTTTCCTGTAAGCAAGGAATTCAAAATTTACAAAAAGAGGTACACCATTAATAAAATCGTTTGATTTTGCATACTTTTCCCAGCCTAAAACCAATTCTTTATAATACTCTAAAGTTAGGCCTCCAATAGAATCCGGAATATTCACCTTTTTACAAAAAGTTGACTTCGAATATTGTTTTATTCTATCTCTTATTATTAATTCTTCAGTTAGATAATAAGGATAAGATATGAAATCTAAATCATCAATATTAATAAAAATTTGATCTGTAGAATTAAGCTTAGAAGAAGCTTCATACATATTTCCCTTTAATGTTCTTACGTTTGTTCCCTTTCTAAATGATTTCTGATTTTCTATGAATAATTTCAATTCGGGTTTTATAATTAAACCAGCAATATCCTCGTGAGTAGCAGCAATTCCGATTACATTACCTTCACCAAAAAAATCTTGTAGGTTTTTATAAAGAGCGGCAAATGGACCGGTTAACACAATTTCCTTGTTCTTTTTAGATTTTTTAACATCAACTACTCTTTCGCCGATGAAAATAATTTTTTTGTGATATTTGTTAGATTTTACCCTCTCATCTTTATTCAAGTATTCATTCTCAATGCCAACAATTAAATTTGTTAATGTTTTTTTTCCTTGTTCGCTTTGATCATACAAATACTCTCTTTGAATAGCATTACGTTCAAAATCAGTCACGAAAATTCGACTAGCCAGATTCTTGCCGTTAAGACAAAGCTTACTAATAAAATCTGATCTCTTCTTTTTATCCTTTATTTTAAATCTTTCATAAGGGCTTGTATTTTCTTCATTTAACGAATATTCATAATCAAGAACAATGTCTCTAAGACTATATTGATTGAGAACTATCCAAGGATCTTTGTCATTATAAACATTGTTAAAATGCTTAATTGAACCTTCAAGCCCTAACTGATTTTGGTTGTTTAACCCACTTACTATTACTGTTGAGTCAGAGAGGCGCCTGTTTACTGCCGCTGGAATAGACATTCCAGCTTGCTGATCTATTAATATCCTGAGATGCCTTCCAGTTTTATCAAATGAATAAAATTCTTTAAAGAAGTTGATGGTGGCGTTAATTAGATTTACACCAAATTGTTCATTGATGAACTTATTCCAATCAAATAAAAAAACAAGATCACTGAATTTATCATTCATTGTAGAAATAGCAGGGAGAATAAATATTTTACAATTGTTATCGCCTGTCTTTATACAATGTTGGAGAGGAGAATATTCTTTGGTTCTTAGAAGATTGAACAGGAATTTATTGAGATCTCCAAAAATGTCTTTTTTATTAGACGTATTAGTATTTAATTTCTCATTTATCTTATTAACTTTATCAATATACTCTCCGCTAGTTGTTATTTTAATAAGAAAAAATAATAAACCAATATCATTAGAATCCAAATATTGATTTAATTGCTTCTTGTTTTTAAAATGCTTTGAGTTAGAGCAAAGTTCAAACGAAAAATCTTCAGAACATGAATTTAATATCAGCTTATAATCATAGTGATGAATCCCTGGTGCATGAAAATCGAAATCAAGCAAAATTGTGTTAGTTTTGTCAATGCCTGCCCACCTAGAGCCATTAGCATAAATTGACGCGCAATTAACTAAGGTCATTGTTCGACCAACACCACCTTTTGGGGATGAAAAAGATATAACTCTTGAATTATTATCCATACTTTTCATCATGCTTTTCATCAAGAATAATTTCCTGTAAATCGCGCTCGCTTTTTATTTTGGATTTATTATAGTCACGAAGGTTTATAACTTGAACTCCAGTTCTTGTTATATCCTCGGACGATGCAAAAAATTGTTTTTCGAGTTGTCGAGTTTTATTAGTGACTTCATACACTATCTTTTTGGGACTTATTCTGGTGGCTTTTAGAAAGTCTAACTCATCTAATTTTATTAAATCCCTATATATCTGTTTTTTAACACTATCGATATCCTTTTTACTCATTTCAGTAATTTCGTGCGAAGTGTAGTTTTTATTTTTATAAATTTCGTGTTCACTTAATTCATTTGCGGAAATTGGTCGCGCTTTATCTATTGCGAATTTTAAGAGTTTCCTAAAGCGAATTTGTGTTTTATTGTTTCCTATAATAACTGAAATGTCCTTAGAGGAAATATCATGACGAAAATATATATCAATTAAATCAGTCACATAATGAATTACTCCCCCAAGTTCTTGTTTAGAATTTAATTCCTCAAAAGGATTTCCTATTTCATCATCTGACCTAAGAATATTCAGTAAAGTATAATTTGTTTTTTTAAGTTCAGAATAATTTGCCTTACCCATCCAGTCCAGCATATACTTACTAAGAATTTCAGAATACATTTGCACAGCCGACTTTGGCAAACGGTTTTTATCATATGAATCAATTAATAATTGAGTGACTTTTTTTATTGAAGTTTGACTTCCATCTATAGACTGTACTTCCTGAACAAGCATAAAAATTATTTATTTTAGGGAGAAATGTAAATGTAGGACATTTATTGGACATTTTTAACACTTTTGCCTTGTTTTTAAAAACTAACAACAATAAGTACTAACTAAGGAGAGTTGTGATTTAATTTTCAAAAGCCAATTTTATTGAAATTGCATTAATGATTAGGGGCCTCTTTGTTAACCAAATTAACTAATGAGTCTAAGAAACAGAATCAATTCTTTTGATAGAGTAGCAGAAATAATTGTTATTAGAATAATATTTAATGTATTTATCTTTCACATTTTTATTGACTCCTTCTTCTGCTTCCGAAACTTTTGATTTATTATTAGGAATTATTACAAACGATTTGTCTTTACTTCTTTTACCATACGCTAATGAATTAACATAAAATGTTGCTATTTGACGTTCTAAAACTAATTTAATAGCGGCTTTGTCGAATTGTGCATCTCCAGAATTTAATGAAACTGCTAATAAATGATCGCATATCAAAGAATAATTGTTAAGCAATTTACTCCCAAAAGGAAGTAAGTCCTTACAAATAACAAATCCAAAATTGCCATAATGTTTTGAGTGAAAAATAAGCAATGATGGATCTATGCTAATATCTTCGCTAAAATTAATCTCTTTGTTGTCCAAAAAGCTTCCTTTAAATTCATCATAATTTGAAAAAAATTCAGATACTTTATCGCTGTTTTTAATATTAAATTTTTCAAGTTTATAGTACTCAAAATTTTCACAAATTTCTAATCTTTTGCAAGTCTTTGATTTTTTGTAGATAATCACAGGAAGTAAATTCCTCGTTAGGCCCTCATTATCTTTTCGATGATAACTTCCTCCTACCAAAATAAAAAATGATTTTTCTATCTCTTTAATTTTTCTATTTAGAGTCTCTAATGTGTTATCATCGATTACGAGTTCAGGAAAGCAGGCAATATCAATATTGTCTATCCTGATTTTAGAAATTATGTTATCTAGTTCCTTATTTATTGATAACTCATCTTTTGTCAATTGATTAGATTGGAAACCATATTCATGACGATCTAGATTTAAAGCTTTGGTAATTTTAAAATCTACGAACCAGGTATTTGATAGGGAAAATAGTCCAATTTTCAATTTTTCGTGCGTCTTAAATAGACGTTCGCTCAATATATCATCAAGGTTATATTTTCTACGCGGATGCTGTTTTTCTAATAGGCCAAAAGATCTAAATGGCCTTCCAAACGCTCCGGACGGTCTTTTAGTTATAGGTTTCCAATAGTGGTTAGCTTTGTAATAAAAATCATAAGAATTTTTTACAAATGATTCATTGGTTCCTTTACTTGTATTTTTGTTTGTATTTGGTTTGCAGTTTTGTAAATCAAGTTCATCAAGCAAAAAGTGGTATAATCTTAGTAATTTTTGTTGATCAAATTTTTTGTCTTTTATTCGTAAATAACTCGAAACGATGAATGAAGTATGTTTAGCCCAACTTTCTCCTCCAAAACCCGCTATTGAATCAATTTTTGTTAAACTGAAAAATTGGCGACTAGTTAATTTTGAAGGCATTTCAAATTTAAGTCTAAGCTGATCATATTCTTCGAGTAATGTTTGAAAAGCCAAATTCACTTCTGCAATATTCATATTTTTTCCTAGATAGGTATTTATTTAAAAGTAATACTTGTTAATGGTTCATATAAATTTACATCTATCTCACCTAGTCGCTCCCTTAATTTTACCATTCCTATTGCATTAACACTCAATGATAAAATAAAGAATGTGCTTGTTTAAACACAAACCCCCACCCAAGCAATATGCTCGGGCAGGGGAGATGATAAATATAGAAAATAAATATGAAGCTTAATAAAATAGGGGTTGGAAATTAAAATATCTCCAAGTTTTCACCTAAATTCACCCTAATTATTAACCACGATTGCGCATACCGTCGCGCATACGTTTTTGCTAATTTCAGCGGGAGCTATCCTCGGGAAGCCCTTTAAACACTGGGTTTGTAAAATTTTTAAAGCAACTCATAACCCGAAGGTCATAGCTTCCTATCCAGCGACCCCACCCAAAACACTTGACAATCTTCTTCAGCGTCTTGGTATCACCAAAACTGCAGCCTCACTCCATAACCTTACCGCCTTGCCGAATGACTTTTATCATTCTATAATCCAGCTCGCACGAATATTTTTGTACTAGTTAAACAATCCAACTGTGCTTAAATCTATTCTTATCGGAATGCTTTTTCTCTGCCTTATCCATGCCCAAGGACAAACCATCGATTTGGATTCCCTGATCGATCCCAGACCGAAAACAACGGTTCCGGAGTGGGTTACCATTACCAAGGACATTCCCATTAAGGACTATTTTCCATTTATGGACTCCCTAACCCAAAAATACGATACCCTCCTGGCGTATTCGCTCACCGAACATCTGTTGGTGCGAACCAATCCATGGATCATCGATACTCTGGCCAATACGGATTACTATCGCCTCATGGAGATAGATTCATTCGTGTACGATCAAAAGACGATGATCGTGATTAGAAAAGGGGATTCTCTCAAGATCCCCGATAGTAGTGGGGTGAGTCGTCTCCTTAAAGATTTTCAGCATACCAATATCGATGTGAACATACCCGAATTCAAACTTCGTATTTTTCAGGATTCGGTTCCTATCTACTCATTCCCCATTCGGGTTGGACAAATGAGGGAGCGATATCTGGCTATGGCCGGTGGTATTGTGGACCTACGGACCAAGACTGGTAGCGGGACCATCGTGCGGCACGCACGTGACCCGGTCTTCTACAATCCGGTGAGAGGGAATAAATTTCATTTTACCAAAAGAGATGACAATAAAACTACGGTGATGCCCCAAATCCCATGGATCGAAACCGAAATTAACGGGGTGCGGAACGGACAATTAATTCACCCAACCACCAATCCGGAGTCCTTGGGCAAAGCCTATTCCAACGGTTGTATAGGAACCAAAGAGGCGGACGCTTGGATCATCTATTACCATGCCCCTTTGGAAACTCCCATTCATATTCGCTACCAATTAATGGTAAAAGATGCGCTCGGTAAGGAGCGTGAATTGGAGGATATCTACAAACTCAAGCAATAATCTTTCTAAAAAAACCCTCAATCTTGTATCTTTAGAGGAACCAATTAGAATCGATATGAAAATAGTTTCATGGAACGTCAACGGGATACGTGCAGCGGTCAAAAAGGATTTTTTTAAGGAGATCGAGCAATTAAACCCAGACGTACTTTGCCTGCAGGAAACCAAGGCCCAAGACGAAGAGGTGGAAAAGGCGCTCTCCAAAATGACAAACTACCATCAGTTTTATAATTCGGCCGAAAAGAAAGGTTATTCCGGTACGGGAATATTGAGCACCGCCGAACCGCTATCTGTGTCAAAAGACATGGGCGTGACCCAGCATGATACGGAAGGTCGGATCCTCTGTGCGGAGTATGAGCATTTTTATTTGGTGAACGTCTATGTCCCCAACTCGGGACAGGGCCTGGTGCGAATGGATTATCGGAAACAATGGGACTCCGACTTCCTCACCTACCTGAAAAATCTCGAAAAAACCAAACCGGTCATCGCCTGTGGCGATTTTAACGTGGCCCATCGCGCTATCGATCTTAAAAACGATAAATCCAACTACAACAAGACTGCCGGCTATACGCAAGTGGAGATTGACGGTATGGATAGATTCATTGCTTCCGGCTTCGTGGATAGCTTTCGGTTTTTGCATCCCGAGGAAGTGATCTATACCTACTGGAGCTACCGCTTTAAAGCCCGGGAACGTAATACCGGCTGGCGGATTGATTATTTTTTTGTGAGCGAAGCATTGGTCGATAAGATCAAGGACGTAACTATTTTTACCGATATCTTAGGTTCGGACCACTGTCCGATCCAACTTGAAATTGAGGTGTAACCACGACGGAAATTCCCAACTGACAATTATCATAGTAAAACCAGGCCTCCGGAGCTAAATTTGGAGGATGAAACAGTTACTATTCACACTCGCAATTGTTGGTATGGGGCTGTCTTTGGTCTCCTGCGACCAATTCTACTTCAGCACCCCACAACCTATCGACGCCAAAAATATTTATGAATTTCCTAACGAAGCACGTGGGAGCTGGACCGATAATGGAGATTCTATCATTGTGGGTCGCAAGAACTTTATAAGTGTTGAATATTCTGAAAAGAAAATCGCTAAATCCGAAGTAAAATCATCGTCGAGATACAAACTAAAGAGAGATAAGATCTATATCACCGATACCGAAAAAGGACTCAAAGGCCGTCGCGGTTTCCCTTACAGCTTAAAAGATGATACCCTCTACTACAAGGAGGCGGAGGTTTTTGAACTTGCCCTAGGTGACGAAACGTTTTTGAGAAAGGGTGAGCAGGTTTATATTCTGAACACCAAACATGGCAAAAACTGGTATGAGATCTTTCTTATTGAACTTGAGGATCCCGAAACTACGATCACCCGATATCTAAAAGCGGATGATCTCAATAAGATCAAAGATCTGAAACGGCTGCACGTCACTCATAACCAATATTTCCTGGAGGCGAGCTGGACTAAAAAGGACCTAACAGCCCTGCTTCAGAAAGGAGTTTTTTCCGATACTATTCTTGTTTTGAACCGAAAGAAGCACTAAGTGAATTCCTTCGGCTTTTCCTATAAAATTTATTTGAAAAGCGCTGGTGCAGTTTTTTTAATCGTAGCTAATCCTATCTCTTATGGTACCATCCGCCCGGTGGATGATCACATCGGCCTTTTTCTTTCTGGCAATACTCTTGGCTTTGCGGACTGCCGTGCTCTGTTTTCGGTGTTTTGAGGTGATCCGTTTATTCCCTTCCCTACGTACCGCCCATCCGTCCTCATAGGGAACCACATGCTGGTGCCAGGTTCGCGTGCGTGAACTTTTTCGGGAACTTTCAAAAATGACCTTCAAAAGGTCTATCAACATAGCTCCCCAGGATTTCGATTTGCTGCTTTTTGGCATTGGTTTTCACTTTCAAACGAGAAAGATACTATTCTCGTTGGAAACCAAAGAAAAACTGAGTAAGATCATTTCCGAAGAAACAACAACTTACTCAGTTCAGCGACGTAAATTTGGTTAGTTAATAATTGCTATAAAGCTTCCGCTTCTTCTCTTTTCGCCTGCTTGTTCAAGGCGATCTTTTCAATGAGGTCGGGAACTTTTTCAAAGGCCGCCGCCAATCCTCGGGTCTTACCTGCTGCCAGGAATGATATTTCTTCACCTTTCGATACTAAAAAGCCAATAGGTTCGATCCCAACACCGGCACCGGCACCCATTCCCTGTCCTTTTTTAGACTTCGCTTCGGTACCTTCACCGCCGCCGGATCCAAATCCCATTCCTACCTTAATGACCGGTACACACTTAAATTCTCCCAAATCAAATTGCTGACCGACCACGGTTTCTGTTTTCGCTTCAGATTTTATAAAATCTGTAATCTGTCCTAATAATTCTTCAAAATGTAATTCCATACTGTTAGATTTAAAAATTAATAAATGATTTAATTATTCGAATGGGCCTATTCTGCATGATCAAGGCCAATTCATTTCTTCCTTCAAAATTGATCCCAATATTTCCATAATAGAAATTGAGAAGTGCACTCAACGGATAAAGTTTTGCGTTTAGCATAGAATCTCCGGTATCCAGATCAAGTTTAAATTTTTTTATTCTGAAAGTGCGGATGACACGAAGCATTCTTCGCATGCTCATTGTCTTCCGGCTCTTTTTCTTCTTGGGGGAGTCAGGTTTTTTCTTCTTCTTCTTTTTCCCCGACAGTCGTAGTGGATAGAAATTATGGCTATATAAGGGTAGCTTTAAATTTATTTGCAATAACTCTGTTCTATGTGATTCAATACTGGCAGTTACTAATCCCTTCACACGGATATAGTAATTGTTTGCTTTGGTGTCGATGCACAATTCAATGGGCATCCAAAGCAGCAAAGCGATGAGCAAAAGAAACAGGGCTATGACTATTCCCCAGAACATGGTTCTAATTTTCTACAAAGGAAGTGCCTAGCCGATTTTAAAACAATGATTTTAGTCAGCTTAGATGACTGTTTATCAACATATTTGAAGAATAAATTCAACTTTTCAATACTGACTTTAGTCATTGTAATATCCAACGTATCGATTTAGTTTTATACTTCGGAAAATTTAATCAAAACATTCAGAAATGAAAAAAATATCAAAAATAGAAGCAAAACAAATTGGAGATTCTCTACAGATGAACTGGAATGAGACGAGTCTAGACGAATTTACCATTGGGGTCAATGTAGAAATGGAGCACGGAACTCGTTTTCCCGAAACCAATGTCACCAATGACGATCCGCTTATAACAGGCAAGATTGCGTGGGCACACCTCAAGGAATTCCCCGACTATTACACTCGTTTGGAAAAAATGGAAAAGGAAGCTGAAGAGTTCTGGAACCACAAAGATGTGAGCCAATGGTAGTATGACTATAGGTCGCTACATGTTAAGGTTATGTTAAAAATATACATACAAGTCTGTTCGTTTTAAAATTATGTATATATTTGACCCATGCAAAAGCAAGGAGTGAAAGATCGTATTATTGAAACTGCATCCCGCTTGTTTTATTTTGACGGTTACAATCAGACCGGAATTAATAAGATCATTGAGGAAGCTAATGTCGCCAAGGCTAGTATGTATCAGCATTTTAGATCCAAGGAAGATATTGCTGTCGCCTATTTGCAAAGACGGCATATCTTATGGATGGGTAATTTAAAGAGTTTCGTTTCTAAATCTCGATCACCTAAAGGAAAAATAACTGCCACCTTCGACTATCTGAAGGAATGGTTAGAGAGTGTAGACTATCGAGGTTGTGGTTGGCAGAACATCGTGACCGATCTTCCCGAAGACCATCACAAGATCCGAACTCAGGCCGTGCTTCATAAGAACGATCTAAGAGACTGGGTTCATGATGCCGTGAAAGCTTCCTACGATCTCACGACTAAACAAGCCGAACAATTGGGAGATGAAATATTGATCCTGGCGGAAGGCGCCATTATTCTCTCGCAAATTCAGAAAAACAGCTGGCCGATCAAGGCGGCGAAATCGGCCTGCAAAAAATTATTGACTTAGTTTTTTTTTAATTATAACTAAACAGACTTGTCTGTACTTAATTTTGATACTATGAAAAAGTTAGTTCCCCCGTTCACAAAAGAGACCGCGACCGCAAAAGTTCAGGCTGCAGAAGATGCCTGGAACAGTAAAGATCCACATAGAGTCTCTATGGCCTACACGCCGGACTCCCAATGGAGAAATCGAGATCTGTTCTTCACAGGTCGGGAAGCCATCGTTGCTTTCTTAACCGATAAGTGGGCGGAGGAAACCCACTACCGATTGAAAAAGAACCTCTGGTCCTTTACGGACAACCGAATATCAGTCCGGTTTGAGTACGAGTGGTATGATGCCAAAACCGGAAAGTGGAAGCGTACCCATGGTAACGAACACTGGGAATTTGATGAAGACGGACTCATGCGGTTTCGCGATATGAGTGCCAATGACATCGATATTGAAGAAGATGAACGTAAATATTAAATGAATAGTAACTAAAAGATCACAATCATGAAAACACAAATCACAAATCAGCCAAAGTACTTTACCAGAACTGTAGGCAGTATCTGGAATAAAAAAAGAAGACATTAATAAATTAAAAACAGAAATTATGAAAACGTTAAAAGCATTACGCCCGGAAGAGGCGAACACACAATCTCAGACAATTTTCCAAAGCATGAAAAGTAAGTTGGGTATGTTACCCAACCTCTACGCAGCCATGGGCACATCGGACAAATTATTAGGAGGTTTTTTGGCCTTTTCAGAAACACTAAAAAGTGGAGAATTTTCTCCAAAGGAACAAGAAGCCATCGCATTAGCAACCTCCCAGACAAATGGATGTGCCTATTGCCTGTCCGCCCATACCGCTCTGGGTAAAATGAATGGATTCACCGAAGAGGAAACTCTTCAGCTGAGAGACAAGACCATTGCAGACACCAAACTCAAAAGCCTCGTGACCCTGGTTAGTGAGTTAATTTCAGAAAAAGGAGATGCCTCCAACAAGGCTGTTCAAAATTTCCTGGATGCCGGGTATTCCAAAGCGGCTTTCACCGAATTGATCGGATTGGTAGCGCTAACAACCATCACCAATACTATCTATGCTAATGGTGGCTTTGAGATCGATTTTCCAAGAGCACAACAGATAGATGATCTGGTACTAGCATAAATTTCACTTGAACCATTAAATTTAATTATTATGAAAACACAACTTTTAAAAACAGTAGCAGGGATCACAGTTTTGACGCTTATTATTTTCAGTATTTTTTCGTTCGAAACTTCAACAACCCCTATCAAAAACAACAATACACATCGTATTGCGAACCAAACTTTGCACAGGAATATAACGGTACAAGGAGTAAATATTTTTTATCGTGAAGCCGGAAATCCTAACAAGCCTACAATTCTCTTGTTACATGGATATCCAACCTCCTCACATATGTTTCGGAATTTAATAACAGACTTGTCTGTTCAATATCATGTGTTAGCACCGGATTACCCCGGATTTGGCAGAAGCGAACAGCCTGCTATGAAAGATTTTGAATACACATTCGCTAATATGGCCACCATTGTGGAAGGATTTCTGGAGGAATTAAATGTTGATAAATACAGCTTGTACCTAATGGATTACGGAGCACCTATTGGTTTCAGAATTGCTGCTAAATATCCTGAAAAGGTAGAATCATTGATCATTCAGAATGGAAATGCCTATGAAGAAGGCTTGCGTGATTTCTGGATTCCTATTAAGAAGTATTGGAACGATTACACAATTGATAATGGAAAACCGCTAGAAGGTTTCCATTCTCCCGATGGCCTAAAATGGCAGTATACACATGGAGTACAAGACTCTCTTTCCATTAGTCCGGATAATTGGAGCATAGATTTACAACATCTCACGCGACCCGAAAATAACGACATCCAGTTGGCCATGTTCTATGATTACAGAACCAATGTTCCCTTATACCCGGAATGGCAACAATACTTTCGAGATTATCAGCCACCCACGCTCATCGTTTGGGGTAAGAATGACTATATCTTTCCGGCCGAAGGAGCCTATCCATATAAAAGAGACATCAAGCAAGTTGAATTTCACCTGCTGGATACAGGGCACTTTGCCCTCGAAGAAAAAGGAGAAGAAATAGGGATCTATATCCTGAACTTCTTGAAACGCAACAACATAAAATAGCATCCATGAGGACACTACAAGCATCCAAAAGTCACTATTGGAATAGCAAAAGACGCTATAACAATACCGTGAGTCAATCATTACCACAAGTAATCTTATTACTAACCAAATACAATTTATTATGACATCAATAATTTTAAAGCTTACTCTGGCACTGGCTGTCGGTCTAGCATCCATCGTAAACATGTTCGCCCAGTTACCGGATCCCGGATTCGAAATAGACGATACAACAGCAATCGTAATTACAGACCCTCAAAACGATTTCCTCAGCCCGAATGGGGTAACCTGGGGCTTGGTAGGCGAAAGCGTTAAGAAGAACGGTACCGTTCAAAATCTGGAGACCCTATTTGAACTGGCAAAAGAAAAAGGCATCCCTGTCTTTATTTCTCCGCATTATTATTACAAACACGACCACAAATGGAAATTTGAGGGCGCCTTGGAAACTGCCATGCACGGTATGGGAATGTTCGATCGCGGGGACCAATTGAACAAGGAAGATTTTGAGGGTTCCGGTGCCGACTGGTTAGAGCTATACAAGCCCTATATCGTTCAAGACTTTGTGACCGTATCCGGACCTCATAAGGTTTTTGGACCGGAGCAAAATGATCTAAGCCTTCAGTTGAGAAAACAGAAAATCGACAAGGTGATACTTGCTGGGATGTCCGGAAACCTATGTGTAGAAGCTCATATGCGTGAGTTGATGGAAGACGGTTTTGAAGTCGCCATCGTAGGTGATGCCACCGCCTCGGCTATAATTCCAGGTTTGGATGGCAATGCAGCGGCGCAAACTAATTTCAGAATGATCTCCAGTCATGTGTATACCACAGAAGAACTTAAAAGTGAGTTGAATAAATAGATGAACGAGAACTCCTTCACTAACCTAATTCAGTGGGGGAGTTTTAGTAACCTATTGCTTGAAACCAGTCAAATGTATGTCTATGAACAAACATATCGAATTCATGACGCAATGCCTGTCTTTGGGACGGATCGCACTCAAAAATGGGGATTCCCCGGTTGGTTCACTGATCGTCTCAGGGGATCAAGTTATAGGAAATGGAATAGAGGCGGGCCATTCTAAAAAGAATATCACCCATCACGCCGAACTATTGGCAGTGAAAGATGCACTGATTGATCATTCGCCGTCGACACTCAGAAATAGTGTTCTCTACACAACCCATGAGCCATGTATCATGTGTTCGTATGTTATTAGACATTATGGAATAGGTACAATTGTTTATGGTTTAGATTCCAACTTTATTGGGGGTATTACTTCGGAATTTAAGGTGCTTACTTCGGAATCTGTACCTGCCTGGGGGAATGCTCCAAGAATAATCCCGAATGTGCTGCGGAAGGAATGTGAGGCCCTTTCCGAAGCATATAAAAATTTACTTAAAAAACAGCAGCAATGAAATATACCAGCGATATCGCCTTTACCCCTGCCGTGAAAGCACTTCAGAAAAAAAATAATTCCAGAAGAAGCTACGAGCGCATGGAACAAATGGGAGGTTGGCAAACTGAAGTCACCGATGATCTCAGCATGTTTCTAAGAACAATGGATTCGTTTTATTTAGGCACAAGCAATAATGAGGGGCAACCGTATTTTCAGCATCGAGGAGGCCCAAAAGGCTTTCTAAAACCAATTAATAAAAATCAACTTGCCTTCGCCGATTTTTCCGGGAATAGGCAATACATCTCGATTGGCAACCTAAGCGAAAATGATAAGGCATTTATTTTCCTGATGGATTATCGAAATCAGACACGTATTAAGATCTGGGGTACGGCTCACGTGATTGAAGATAACAAGGAACGGATCGAATCTTTATTGGATGAAAACTATCGCGCAAAAGTAGAACGCGCAATCGTGTTTAATGTACAAGCTTGGGATATAAATTGCAGGCAACACATAAAGCAACGGTTTACCGCCGGGGACATAGAAAAAGTGACGAAACCTCTTTATGCCAGGATCAAGGAATTGGAGTCTCTATTATAACGCAACAGGTCAATTGTGAGCTGGGTAAGATTTAATTCAGAATACATTTTAAAAACACATTATGCATAACGTAACTACAAAATGGGCCGGCAAAATGGCTTTCGACAGTGAAATAGATAATCATACTTTACGAATTGACACTGGTGGGGTGTTGGGTGATGATACAGGGCCCAGCCCCAAGAAATTATTATTGGCTTCACTAGCCGGTTGTACCGGGATGGATGTAGTTTCTCTACTGAAGAAAATGCGCGTGCACATCACCGGTTTTGACATGGATATTGAAGCCGATCTTACCGAGGAACACCCCATTGTGTATTCGGAAATCCGATTGGTATATCGCTTTCAGGGATTCAATTTGGACAAGGCGAAAGTGGAAAAGGCAGTGAAACTTTCTCAGGAACGCTATTGTGGTGTTAGCGAAATGCTTCGGAAGAACAGTCCTATTCATTATCGAATTGAATATGTGGTAGAAGGGTAAATGTACTGTTCGATATTAACAAGCTGTTTAATCGTGGCTTTTATGGGAAGCACCCTTTCACTACTGTTAAAGTCTTAAAAAGAACAATATAAAGTTGTCTATACAACTTTAATCAATACGAATAATTAAAACAAAAATTATGAAACCTGAAATTTTAATAACCGGTGCGACCGGAACAACAAGTCAGTATGCGATTCAGCATTTAGTTGACAAGAACATCAAAGTGAGAGCCATGGTTCGGAAATTCGACCAAAGAAGCGAAAAATTGAAAGCCTTGGGTGTCGAGGTTGTCGAAGGCGACTTTTTCGATATAGAGTCGCTTAGAAATGCCCTCGAGGGTATTAAAAGAGCCTATTTTTTATACCCCTTTAAGGATCATTTGCCGAAGGCAGCTGCCTATTTCGCCAAAGTCGCGAGAGAAAAGAAGCTGGAAATGGTTGTCGAGATGTCTCAAATGGGTGCCCATGAAAGTACACCTAGTCCGGCTACACAGAACCATGTAATCACCGAAGACATCTTCGATTGGGCCCATGTTGGTGCTGTTCATATTAGACCCGGATTATTTGCATGGAACTATCTGGGATTCGCCGCACCAACGGTCGTTGATCATCAAAAATTCTACTACCCCAATGCGGATGCAAAGTATACAATCATCCATCCTAAGGATATTGGTGAAGTTGTTGCAGAGCTTCTGATCGATCCCAACAAACACAGGCATATTGGAAGAAAGTACGATCTGTCCGGAAGTACAGTTCACAGTGGATTCGACGTGGCGCAAGATCTAAGCACTATTTTGGAAACGGAGATTGAATATGTCCCGGTAACGGTTGATCAATGGATCGATGCAGTAAAAGATCATCCAACCATTAATCCATTTCTTGCAAAACATCTCCGTGAATTTAGTAGTGAAGTTGCAGATGGAAGGTTTAACAAAACCACCGAATTGGTAAAAGATATTACCGGGCACGAACCACGCTCATTTGTTCTATATCTAACCGAAAACATAACTGCTTTTCAAGCCAATTGAACAATGCTTTTATAAGACAAGAAGCTAGCAAAAGTGTCGGTAGATCCGGCACTTTTATAATTATTGTGGGTTCTCACACCCAAAACTCTTACTGGTCAATGCTGGAGGATGAGAACTTGATCAATTGGTTATCGGTGAACTGCGTCTCAATCCGAATAGGATTACAACACACCTCACAGTCTTCAATATAGCTTGTGCTCACGGAGGGATCCAATAACATCGAAATGGACTCCCAGCAATGGGGACATTGGAAAAAATGCTGCACCATTACCATTCTGTATTCAGTAGTTGTCCGGCCAGTTGCAATAGTTCCAGTTCGGCGAGTTTTGCTTCGTACTTGGCCAAATTCTTATTGGTTCGAGCGTTGAGCAAATTGATCTGCGCCAGGCGGAGTTCCACCGAAGTGATCTGCCCCAATTTGTAGCGTTCGTTGGAGCGTTCGTAATTATCGGTGGCTGTGCTAACATTCTGCTCCTGCAATTCGAAGATCTTCAATCGGTTTTCGTAGTTGCCTTTCGCATTGGCGATATCACGCCGCACCTCATAGGTCAATTGGCGGGTGAATAATTCCTGATTCGAAGATTGGATTTTCGCATTTTTTACTGCCGTCACACCACTTCCTCCATCGAACAAACTCCAAGTCAAACTAACCCCTGCAGATAACCCGCTGGAGGTATTCGAACTCAAAAAGTTGGTGGCCGGGAAATTCCCTTCATTCCAGCCGTATGAACCAGTAAGCCCCAAACTGGGAAGGAAAATGGCCTTACTTGCCTTGTGTGAATAGTCAATAATACTCTGGTTGATATTCGCTTGTTGCAATCGGACATTGTTGGTATCGGCTGCCTGCAGATATTGCTCCATCACCAGGGGACTGGTAAATTCGATCACCGTATCTACTTCAAACGCTCGCTCCAGATTGGCATCATTGGTCACCACATTGAGGTCTCGTTTGGCATTTAACAGCTGCTGCCCCACATTCATTAAATTAATACTGTCTGTGACCAGGTCCACTTCGGCGTTGAGGACGTCCAGCTTGTTGGATTGTCCGTATTCAAAGGCATATTGTGCGCGGGTAAGTCTAGTTTTAGTATTCTGAAAAGTTTCTCGCAATACCGTTACATTCTCGCTCAATCGAGCCACTTCAAAATAAACGGTGAACAATTGTAGTAAGGTGGTCTCGATGGTTTCCCGAGCCTGCAATTCGGTTAAATTATATTCCTCCTTGAGGCGTTTGTAATCATACAATCGGCCCAAACCATCAAATAGTGTGTAATTCAAATTCACCGAAGCATTGTACCGGGTCGTCTCCGCATCGTCCACGGTACTGGTTCGACCGTCCTGAAATGTGGCGGTTTGATCTTGGAGACTGTAATCGGCACCGGCGATTCCGGTAAGGGAGGGTAAATATCCCGAGTTTAGTATTCCTTTGTTGTTTTCTGAAATGGCCACATTATTTCTTGCGATCACAATCCCATAGTTGCGTTCGAGTGTTTCTGAAACTGCCTGTTTCTTACTTAATAGCGGCCCGTCCTGCGCGAGTAAACCTCCGCTTATCAAAACAATTAAAAGTAGGATCCTAGTGTACTTCATTTTGCTCTTTTATAGCACGTTCAACTTCTTCTTTACTCACATCTTTTCCTGTGGCCAACCATTTCGCTCCTGTTTTTACGCGATTGCTAAATGCCAAGAACAAGGGCAACATGATGAGCGTTAGTAGGGTAGCATAGCCAATTCCATAGGCAATCGAGATGGCCATGGGTTTTAGAAATTGTGCCTGCCTACTCTTTTCCAACAACAAGGGAGCCAGTCCGGCGATGGTGGTCAATGAGGTTAGGAATATCGCCCTAAATCTCGATTTTCCGGCCTCGAACAGGGCGTCGTCGAATTTCATTCCATTTCGCAGGTTGATATTGAATTTCCCTATAAGCACCAGCCCGTCATTCACCATAATACCAATCAATGCTATGATACCAAGCATGGACAAGATGTTAATGGGGAAGTTATGAAACCAATGTCCCCATGCCACAGCCGTCAAGCTAAAGGGAATGAGTAGTAGTAACAGCAACGGCTGACTATAACTTCGGAAGGTAAAGGCGATGGTAATATAGATGAGCAGCAAAACTGTAAGTCCCACGGGGGTTAATGATCCCATGAGTTTCCCCGCTTCCCTGTTCTGCCCTTCGTAAGAAGGACTCACCGTGGGATACTTCGAAAGTATCTCGGGCATGACGTTGGTCTTGATGTCCTCCAAAATATCGGTTGCACTGGCCTCCTCGGCATTTTTGAGGTCGGCTGAGATCTGAATTTCCCTACGGCCCTCCAAATGATTTACGGCAACATCACCTCGTTCAATGGTATAGGTCGCGATCTCACCCAAGGGAACTCGTTCTCCGGTAGGAGTGACGATCCGCATAGCGTCCAGGTCAAGAATAGAAGAACGGTTTTCACGATCATAACGCACCCACACCCGTATCTCATCCTGTCCACGCTGAAATCGTTGTGCCTGAGCGCCAAAAAATCCCGATCGCACCTGCGACATGATCTCCCGTAGGCTCAACCCAAGTAAATAAGCGCTTTCTTTTAGTTCTAGCCGTATTTCCTTAATCCCCGAAGGGTCGTTGTCTGTAACATCCTTTAAGAGGGCGTTCCCTTCCATGGCCGACTTTAATTCAGTTTTCGCCGCTTTCAGTTCGGCAATGTTATTTCCAAGTAAGGAGACCGAAACCGGGCTTCCTCCAAAATTTCCACCTCCGCCGAAAACAAGGCTCTCTACCCCAAATACGGGGCCTACCTTTTCACGAAGTCTGGTGGTAACCACTTCCGAAGAAACGGCATCCGGCCGTTCCTCACCGGGTAACAGGTTGATGGAAAGTGTGGCAGCAGCAGCACCCGGACCTACCTTCTTCACTACATTCTCGAACAGCATCTTGTCAGCACCGGGTAGATATTCTTCTGTCAATTCATCGTTCACCAGCCACGCTTTTTCCTCAATAAAGGATATAATGCTGTCGGTTACCGTTTCGTTGGTCCCGTTCGGCATATTTAACGTGACCTGCACCCGATCACTTGCAATTCGCGGAAAAAAGGCCGTCCGAATGATCCCACCACCCACGCTACCAAGCGTTAGTATAAGTACTACCACAAAAAATGAGAAGGTGAGGAACTTATAATTGAGTGCAAAGCGTAAAAACGGGCCGTATACTTTATCCCGAAGCCATTTCATGATCCTATCGCCAAAGGTATTGATGTAACGCAATTTCGAGAAGAGGCGGGCAATGCCTTTCTTTGGTTTGTTGTCTTCCTTCTGAAGCGCTTTCGAATGAGCAAGGTGAGCCGGTAATATGATCAATGCCTCCACCAAGGAGATGGACAGGGTGAGAATCACAATCACCGATACCTCCCCGAAAAATTCTCCAATACGGCCATCGAGGAACAGAAAGATCCCAAAGGCCAATATGGTAGTAATTATAGCCGAAACAATGGGAGGAATTACCTCCATGGTGCCGTCGATCGCGGCTTGTATAGGCGGTTTGCCCATTTCGTAATGCTGATAAATATTTTCGGCGATCACGATTCCGTCATCCACCAGTATCCCAATGACAATGATCATCCCAAACAGAGACAGTACATTGATAGTAACATTAAAGAATCCTGCCAGCATAAACATCCCCAAAAATGCTACGGGTAAGCCGAAGGCCACCCAAAATGCGAGTCGGGTATTCAAGAATAAGGATAGAAATGCGAGTACTAGGATCATCCCGATGATCGCATTTTCAGACAGTAGTTCTGTTCGCTGTACCAGCGTGATCGAGCGATCGTTGATCACATTCAGTTGGACATTGTTGTACTTCTCATTGAATTGAGCGATGTATTCTTTTACTTTTTCGGCGGAAGTAATGAGGTCTTCGGTGTTGGTACTGGTAATCGAAACCTCAACCGAAAGATTCCCGTTATAATAGGTGGCATTGGGAGTTTCGGAAAACCGATCCCTAATGATGGCAACATCTTTCAGCCGCACCACCCTTCCGGAAGGTTCTGCCCTTACAATAATATTGGATAGCTCATCGCCGTAATACGACCGGTTATTTGCACGGATCAGGTATTCTTCGGCTTCGGTCTTTATAGTTCCCCCCGTCACCAGAATATTGGCATTGGAAACGGCCTGAGTCACTTCAGTAAAACTCATATTAAAGGCCAACAGACTGCTTTCGTCTACTGCGATCTCAATCTCCTCTTCGGGGTATCCCGAAATATTTATTTGAGAAATTCCCTCCAAGGCACGCAGGTCATTCTCGATCTGCCTACCTATCTGCTTTAAGGTGCTTAGAGAAACCTTCTCCCCACTCAAACCAAAGCTAATGGTCTCCCGAATCGCTTCCTGCTTCGCCACGACCAAGGGTTCCATCCCCAATGGAAATGAGGGCACCCGGTCTACCGCGTTCTTTACCTCCAGTAACATAAAGTCGATGTCCTTTCCTTTCTCAATTTCAACGTTAATAGTTCCACTGTTTTCCCGAGAGGTTGAGGTCACCCTATCAATTCCGTCAAGGCCCTTAAGGTTGTCCTCGATCTTAAGAACGATCCCTTCTTCCACTTCCTGAGGAGAGGCTCCGGGATAAGTGATATTAATGGAAATATTTTTGGAATCCACCAACGGAAAGAAGGAGGATTTTAAGGACCACGCACCGGCTATTCCGAAGAGTAAAAAGGCGATAACGATCACATTGACCGCAACATGGTATCTTATAAAATAGGCAATAAGTTTGCGCATTCTTATTCCGGTTTACTGGTTTTTTCTTCAGTTCCGGCGCCATAGACTTTTACCAACATACCGGCATAGGCCCCGGGAACAGGTTTGGATAGAAGAATCTCTCCATCAGGCACCCCTTTGATGACCACCGTTTTGGAAGAATAATGAACGGGCGTCACCTCTACTACATCCAATACACTATCTCTCACAACGAAAAGTTGCGATTCGTCTACTAGTAATTTTCTGGAAACTTCAATGGCATCTGGTTCTTCTTTTGCCTGCAATCGCGCCTCCAAAAACATACCTTCCTTCAGGCTTTCACCCCTAACTTCCACAAAAACCTTGATGGTTTGCGACGCCTGATCGATCTTTCCATTGATTCGGCTAACTTTTCCCATATACGATTGGTCACCTTCCAAGGTCTTCAGTTCCACGGACTCACCTAATTTCAAAAGATCCGAAAAGGATTTTTCTATGGCCAGTTCAACCTCAAATACCGAAGTATCGATGAACTCTCCCAATTTCTGTCCTTGCCGTATCAGCGTTCCTTTGGTGACCAAAGCTTCGGTCAAGATTCCGTTAAACGGAGCCGAAATACTGTATTTCCCAAGCCGCTGTTCCAGATTTTTTACACTGTAGTATTGGGAGAATACGCCTCTTCCGGTGATAAAATATTTTACTTTTTCTGAATTGATCTCAGGAAGGGGCGGCGTGGCCTTATTTACGTCAAAGCTGTTCAAATAAGCCTGCCAAACAGGAAATGCCTCCGGATAATCCAATCTTAGATCGGGCATGATGGAAGTGATTAAATTATAAAAATTACTCTTTCCGGCCTGCACAGAAGCGTAATATTCGGCGGCATTGACGCGTAACAAAGTTTGTCCTTTTCTATAGGGCTGACCCGCTTTGAAATCGTGGGCACTACCTTGAAAAATTCCCTGAACTTCCGAAAATAATTCCAATCGATTTTTAGCAATCAAGGTTCCGTTCGCTGCAATTGTGATAGGAACTACTTTATTTTTTACGGTATCTACGAAGACCGTCTTTATGGCTTTAGGAGCCTTCGGTCTTACATTTTTTTTACCCGCAATTAACGCTTGAGCTGCAAAAATAGCGAGCACGATCAGCACAGCTCCCAGAAGAAATAGAATAATTTTACGCACGGAGGATGATTTAACTAGTCACCAAAAGTAATACAGATGAACCAAGTTAAAGTTAAGACTATCATAAATAAACTGATCCTATTTTAACGACTCCAATTTCTCGGTAATTTCTCCCCATTGCTCCATCAATTGCTCCAATTCCTTCTTCTTATTCTGATAGTCATCAAAAAAATTGGGTTGCGCGATGGTCTCTTCATAATTGATGGCAAGTTCGGTGTCAATTTTTTTAATTTCTTGCTCCAACTTATAAATATTGGATTCGGTTTTGCTTAATTTATTCTGAAGTGATTTCAGCTTCTTTTGCTGCTCGTAGTCCTGTTTTCCATTGGTAGTAGACTTCTTTTCCTCTCGCTCCACCACCGTGCGCTTCTCAGCTTCCCGAAGATTCATAATGTTACGCTGCTCCAAAAAGTAGTCGATATCGCCCAAATACTCTTTGATCTTTCGATCCTTGAATTCGTATACTCTATTGGTAATCCCCTGCAGGAAATCCCGGTCGTGGGAGATCAATATAAGCGTTCCTTGAAACTTCCCAAGGGCTTCTTTCAATACATTCTTCGATTTAATGTCGAGGTGGTTGGTAGGCTCATCCATCACCAATACATTGAAAGGCTGTAACAAGAGCTTTGCCAATGCCAAACGATTGCGCTCCCCTCCCGAAAGTACCCGCACATATTTATCTACTTCTTCTCCCCGAAACAAAAAAGCACCCAAAATGTCTCTCACTCGGGGACGGGTTTTTTCATCGGCTGCATCGATCATGGTTTCCTCCACCGTCTTGCTACCATCCAAATGATCGGCCTGGTCCTGTGCAAAATACCCGATCTGGACATTATGCCCCAGCGTGACGCCACCGTCAAAATCGACATCGCCCACGATCATTTTGGCCAAAGTCGTTTTTCCTTGTCCATTTTGCCCAACAAAAGCGATCTTGCTATCGCGTTCCACCATGAGGTCTACATTGTTCAACACTTTTTTCTCACCATAATTTTTGGAAGCATCCTCCACCGTGACCACAACTTTTCCCGGAGTAACGGATAACGGAAACCGCAAGGTCATCACCGAATTGTCATCCTCGTCCACCTCGATCCTGTCGATCTTGTCGAGTTTTTTAATGAGTGACTGTGCCATGGTTGCTTTGCTGGCCTTGGCACGGAACTTTTCGATCAATTTTTCGGTTTGCTCAATATGTTTTTGTTGATTTTTTTGAGTTGCGAGTTGTTGCTCACGCAATTCGGCGCGAAGGGTAAGGTATTTAGAGTAAGGTTTTGGGTAGTCGTAAATCTTTCCTAGGGAGATCTCGATCGTTCGATTAGTGACATTATCCAAAAACATTCTATCGTGAGAAACCAAAACGACGGCCCCGGGATAATTGGTCAAAAATTCTTCCAACCAGAGAATGGATTCGATGTCCAAGTGATTGGTAGGCTCATCAAGCAACAAGATGTCATTATTCTGAAGTAGCAATTTAGCCAGTTCGATCCGCATGCGCCAACCTCCGGAAAATGTTTCGGTTAATTTGGTGAACTCGGCTCGCTGAAATCCCAACCCCTGAAGGATACGTTCTGTTTCTCCCTGATAATTATAGCCTCCGTGAATTTCGTATTGATGCTGCACCTCATTAAGGTCGACCATTAATTGATGGTAGCTATCACTGTCATAATCGGTTCGCTCGGCCAGTTGCCGGTTAATTTCCTCCAACTGCTTTTCAAATTTCTTGATCTCAGTAAATGCCTCGTAGGCTTCTTCCAATACGGTTCTGCCTTTGGTAAAATCGATGTCCTGTTTCAGAAAACCAATAGAAATCTCCTTGTCGGTGGCGATAGATCCTTTATCATATTCCTGTTCTCCTGAAATGATTCGAAGCAGCGTAGATTTACCCGCGCCATTCTTTCCCACCAACCCAACTCGGTTTCCGGGAGTTAACATAAAAGTAATGCCCTCGAACAGATATTCGCCTTGAAAGGAAACCGAAAGGTTATGAATATTAAGCATGTGGTCATAAATAAAAATTATTATCTGGGGCCCTCTGGGAATGCAAAGATGCTTAATTTTACTACACTAAAAAAACCGTTGATGGGATTCTTGAAAGGGACCAAAATATATAGCATTCTTACAGGTCGATGCCCGGTCTGCCATACCGGTAAGATGTATCGAAGCTCCAACGCATACATCGTTTCAGAAACGCTTAAAATGAACGAGCGTTGCTCCCATTGTGATACCAAATTTAAAATTGAACCCTCCTTCTTTTACGGGGCCATGTATGTGAGTTATCCGGTGGGAATTATTTTTGCGGGAATCGCTTTTGTGATCTCATATTTTGTGTTGGATCTTGGCCGATTGGTAAGCCTCATCGCTATTTCGGTACTCATGTTCTTGCTCCTACCCGTCATTTTACGCCTGTCCCGCAATATCTGGATCAATTTCTTTTTTAAGTTTGATAGGAAAAAACTTTAAGTGCGTTGTCACTTCGAGTGATTTGTCCAATACGGCGCAGCCAGTTATGGACAAATTGTATCGAGAAGAATCGATTCGCACATTAACTTCTCGATACAATGCGCCTTTGGCACATCACTCGAAGTGACAATCATACGAATCTCTTAATATTGATCTCCTCCGGAATGGGTTGATCATTTTCTGAAAATTGATACAACTGTTCCGCCAACCAAGGTGCCATGACCAATCCCCGAGTGCCCAATCCGTTAAAAAATAGTAAGTTCTTGTTGTGGATCGATCCCAATAGCGGTCTGCGGTCCTTCACCGTGGGGCGCATTCCTGCCACCTGATCCACCACTTCAAAGGGCAGATTCATGATGTTCCGAACCTTAACTTTCAATTCCTCCTTGGCGTCTTGCGTTATTTTACACTCGGTGCTATGATGATCGAAGGTCGCCCCCACCTTATAATGGTCGTCACCTAGTGGAATAATGAAGATAGCACCCTTTAAAATAGCTTTTAAGCGCCATTGTGGTGCTTTCACGATGAGGTACTCCCCTTTCTTCGGAATGAGACACTGCAGATTGAAATAGGGGTTGTGAACCGCTCCGGCACCTTCGGCAAATACAACTTTTCGGGCTTTGTATTTTTTATACTGAAGAACAGGTTGCGTAGCCTCTAAAGCTTCATATTCGAAAATTTCGGTATGAAGTTGGCCGCTGTTCACAAGAGCTTCCCGGTATGCCTCGATTAACACTGGAGTATCGATCCTAAATACCTGCTGAACTCCACCAAATCCATAGGGAGCATCCACCGATGGATTGGTATTTTCCAGGATTTCAGAAGAAAGAAAAGGAGCCAATCTATGTGTATCTCCAGCCACCAGCCAATCGTTCTGTTCCTGTACGCTCTTAAGTATGCGATGAAGCTGAACCGGCTTCACGCAATCCACCTCCAGCTGATCCGAAAGTATACTATAATAGGTAAAGGCTCCTGGTAAGAATGTTTGAATGTTCCAAACCGCAGTAAATCGTTTTAACACCACCGGATTTACAACCCCGCCGGCTATTGCTGTAGCTGTATCCTTAATCGGATCAAAAACGACAAAGCGCTTGCCCTGTAGCTTCAATTGCTCACAAAACGTGATGCCTGCAATACCTAAGCCAACGATAATATAATCCACCTCCTTCACCCATCAAAGATAGCAGGAATTTTAAGAGATGGGAGATGTGAGATAAGAGATATGAGATGTGCTTGCCGGTTTACATGCCGAAGGCATGCAGGCAGGTTGGGAGGTCAAAGAAAAACCCTCCGAGGTTTGCACCAGGGAGGGTTGAAATTATGGTAAGGAAACTACTAGTAGTTCCACAAGTCTATTTCGATATTACGAATTACTTCACGGATACGGTCAGATTCCAACAACTGCATTAACGCATTGTCATTGATATATTCTGCCACGCCTCGGTCACCTTGTACGTTATCCTCTTTATAAACCACCCCGTGAAATCTACGGGAGTTTAACAAGTGATCGTACGAGATAGGCATTGAAGTGTTCTTTCTATTAAAAGCTTTGGCCTCATGCAGCACCTTACGTGCCTGTGGAAACCATACCCAGAACAACTCGACTGAGGAATCAATTCCTTCGTCATCATATGCCTTAGAACGAGCTTCGTTTGCAACGGGACACAATCCAAGCATACGATATCTCAATTCTCCTTGACGCTTATCCAAATACCAATATCCACGAACCTTCCAGGCTTCTACATCACCGGCATCCAACGTAAAGTTACGAATGTACTCCGGGTCAACAAATCCTTCGGCATTGAATTGCTCAATACCCAGGTCTGTGGTATCACTATACACTAAGGATGCTTCAATATCCTTGAGTGTTCTCTTTTCAGTGAAATAGGAATCCGCATAGACATGATCGATATCACCCTCTTTGATGGCACGTACCAATACATCGTACAACGAACGTCTTTCCGATCCAATGTTGTTGGTATCAATAGGGTAATACAACGGGAAGTTCACTCGCTCATCGAGATCTATATACTCCCAGGTAGTTTTTGACCAAAGTACGTCACGCTCGTCGACATAACCGTAGGGTAACGGTTCGTCGTTATCGTAAGCGATCTGTGCCTCTGTCTTTATACCAATTTCCTGAGGGGTCTTGGCATTGAGTATGTTAATTTGTGCAGTAGCACCCACACTCATTAAAAGACCGATTCCACATATAACAACATTTCTCAAATTCATAAAACGAAATTTTTACTTTTAGTTTGTAAGCTCAATACAAACAGGAGATATCTTTTTCAATTTATATCCTGAATTATTGGCAATATTTGCATTAATATCAAAAATCTGAACAGTTTCACCACGCTTCGCTCTACGTAAAGCAGACTTGGCCTGAGTGTTCAATTTGGTTCCGCTTACTTTTACCGTAGGCTGACCAGACACTTTGAAACTGAATCCTGACACACGTAGGTTCAGATCGAAATCGAAGTCGAAGAGCGCAGCTCCCACACTTGAAATTTCAAGTCCCTGACGTTGCATACGAACACATCCACCGTTTCCGTCTTCTCCACGAATAGTTCCCGTAGGACGTGGAATATCTTTAATACGGAATTCGGATGTAGTATTAACAACCTGTCCATCAGGCAATGTACCTCTAGCCGAAATAGCTACAGTTCTACCTTGTCCTGGACTCATATTGTACTTACTACCGGAAGCTTTGCTAAGCCCTGATCCGGAAGCAGATACTTTATTATCTGGAATACCAGGAATGGAAATGGTCATTGGGTTTACAACACCACGATATACTACGTTCATCTTATCAGCTGAAATTACTGCTGAGTTCGGCTTAGTGATGGTTGCAAAACTTGAATTTACAGGAATCAATACTTCTTTACCATCTTGTTCAAAGATCAAGTTTCCTTCGATCTTGTGATCACCGGCACTTCCAGCATTGATATTTAATTTCACCTTACCATTCTCAATAGTGTATTGGTCTTCGGTTAAAGTTCTTCCATCCAAAGTAAGTTCAACACGATTTGGTTTTGTATTTGGATCTTTACGACCTAATACAATTCCACCATCAAACTTTTCACCGGCATAAAATGCCGATTTTGATTGTTCTAACAAGGTGTTGTATTGCGTAAATGACAAAGCCGTTTTCTGTTGACCGGCAAGCATTTTCGAAAGCAATTCACTTTTGGCCACTTTGATATCATTTTGAAGTGACGTAAGTTTTGTTTTAGAAGCTACCAGAGGGAATCCCTCGTAGTGGTAATTAATCCAATCGATTTTCTTACCATCTTTACGTTCAACCGGCGCGGTTGAAAAATTCTCTTCGATAGTTCTCTTAACATCTTCGATCCCTTCAAATTTTGCAACTGCAGTATCCGATAATACGGTAAGCATATCGGTTCTATACTTATTCATTGCATCCAAGAATTCCTGACCTTCCGGTTTTAATTGGTCTCCTCTAAAGAATCGATTATTTAAGAAATCTGCTTTATCCTGCACTTCGAAGTTCGCTACATCTTCAGCAGGTACGGTTCCCATCATCAATTCCTTGATCTCACCTAAATAGGTGTCCAAGCTTGATGATATTTCAGTTACCCTATCTGCTTGTGCTTTTACTGCACCATATTGCTCGGGCTGCTCACTTGCCTTCGCACTAAGATCTTCCATGGCGGTGACATTTCGAGCAGTGGTTGCAACATTTGCTTTTTCAATTTTCTCATTCAGTACTCCAAAGGCAGTCAAAACTTCTTTGGACATATTTAAGGCAAGCATCGCGATGAAAATCAAGTACATTAGATTAATCATCTTTTGCCTGGGGGATAGTTTTCCTTGAGACATAATAGTTTCTGTTTAAAGATTAATAATTAATTAATAAAAGAAAACTATTAGTTTCTGTTCATTGCGGATAACATTCCTCCGTATACTCCATTTAAGGATGACAAGTTGGTAGCCAAGTGCTCCATTTGTGCTTTAAGCTGCTCTGCATTTTCTACAACGCGCTCGTTAACTTCAGCTTGACGACTGGTAGATTCTACCTGTACTTTGTAAAGACTGTTCAAAGACTCCATTTGGGCGGCAGCTAAAGCCATTTCTTCACTGTACTTCTTCGTAGAACTCATAGCTTCGGCAGTAGGGGCCATTCCTTTAACAGCACCTTCGAAGTTGCGGATACCGTCTCCAAGGCTTGTCATTAATTCTGAATCTATTTTCGCACCTTTCAACATTTCGTCCAGTTTCTTAGAAAGAATACCTTCAGCATCTTGAGGCTCATCGCCTTTGTCCTTACCTTTTCCTCCTGCTAATTCAGGATAAACCAAAGACCAGTCCAAATCGTCATCTACCGGCTCGAAAGCAGAGATAGCGAAAATGATAGCTTCAGTAATAAGACCTACAGCTAAAAGGAATCCTCCTGTTAAAGTTGCAAATCCAAGGTCAATCTCCCAGTGAAGGATCTTGAACAACGCTCCTAGAATTACAATAGAAGCTCCAAGCCCGTAGGCCATGTTAAAAAGTTTTTTAGATGATTTTGATTGTGCCATAATAATAAATTTTAAGTTAAGTTAAGTTGGGTTAAGATTTAGTTTGGGGTTGCGGGGACAAACTTAACGCGCGTCTCCAAAATTTTTGTTTAAGGTAACATCAGTACCCATATAATCCTGAACGGTTCTAAAGCCAATATAGCTTCGCGCAGAATCAGCGTACTCGTAATCACGTGTGCTTACCTGTAGGAAATAAGCAACGTCTTTCCATGAACCACCACGAACTACTTTACGCATGTTCTTGGCATCGTTCACGTTAGGGTTCATTGTAGAGGAATACTCATACGAATCGGCATCGTATGAAGAATCTACCCACTCGCTTACATTACCCGCCATATTGTACAGGTTGTAATCGTTAGGTTCGTAGGCATCGGCCTCTACCGTATATAAAGCTTGATCTGCAGCGTAATCTCCACGCAAAGGCTTGAAGTTTGCCATAAAACAACCGCGGTCATTCTTAGCATAAGGTCCACCCCATGGGAAGGTTGCAGATTCCAGACCACCACGTGCAGCATACTCCCATTCGGCTTCACCAGGAAGTCTGAAAGAGTTCACATGTTGTCTGCTTTTAGATTTTTGATATGAATTTTTGTAGAGTGTTCTCCAGGCACAAAAAGCTTTGGCCTGTTTCCAATCTACTCCAACAACGGGATAATCTCCATACGCCTCATGCCAGAAATAATCATTGTGCATCGGCTCATTGTAGGAATAATTAAAGTCTTTGATCCAAACCGTGGTATCCGGGTAAATAGCCACAGTATCCTTAATAATGAAGTCCTTTCTTCGCTTACCTTCAGCTCTTGCAGCTGCTTGGATATCCATATAAGTGTATTGGAAAACCAATTTATCCACATCGATGGTACGTTGACCATTGTAAGCCTCTTCAGCAGGGATATACATAGTATCCATTACTTCGGAATAGTATTCGTCCGGGTATTCTCCGGTATCCCAGATAATATCTACATCATTATTGACCTTTCGACCGGCATAGAAGTCTTCTCCCATTCCGTAATAGTTGTCATACATATATTGCTCATAAGGAGTCATTTCTTCGTTCTCCTGATCCACAAAGGCAAATTCTCCAATACCCCCGTCACCTGGTGTAGCACCAACTTCATCAGCAAGGATGGCTAATTTTAAACGAACAGTGGAATCGCGCACCCACTCAACAAATTGTCTGTATTCGGCATTGGTGATCTCGGTCTCGTCCATGTAGAAGGAACGTACCGTTACGGTTCTCGTTGGAGCATCATTTACGGCCACAAAATCATCATCAGCCTTTCCCATGATGAAAGATCCACCAGGGATAAGGGTCATTCCGTAAGGTTTTTCCGGGTACCATTTTTTGCCTTTTGCGCCAACTAGTTCTCCTCTATCTCCCGAGTTACAACTAACCAAAAAGGCTACCATCGCAGTAAATGCAATTAACTTCTTCATAGGTATTTAGGTTAAATTTAATAAGATTTAAGGGCGTAAACCTATTTATAATATATCAGAAAAACAACATTTTTCTGAAAAAACCCTTAATTCTCGTGTTCTTAGTTTGTTTGATTATACTTCATTCTTTCGGCGGGCTTTAAACCACCTTTCAGGAATTTCCTGATTTGTTGCACTCAAATATTCGCCATAAGTGCATGGTAATAACGTATGTCTTTTTAATTTATTATTAACATTTGAAATAAAAGGTAATTCAATCCACCATCGCCCGGTTTTATTGCTCTTTTTAAAGACCAATACCTCGTCGTCGACAGGAACTCTATAGGTGGTATAACCAGCTTCATCATTGAAATCCCGATCTTCCACTCTAAAATTCACTCCTTCTATAAAATACCAAAGGATTTGCGCTATTAAGGTAGCCGCGCTCTCCATTTTGGCGTAATCCTTCAATTCATAAATACCAAATGAACTTACTCTGTTACTAATTCCGGCGTAACGTGCGATAGCACAAATCTCACGACTATCAAATCCGTTTGGACCCGAACTATTAGTATAACTTAATTCTGAACTTTTTATTGCAGAAACATCCAAAGAAACAATATCCGCATCCCGCATGATTGGCTCAACCAATGTAATATCGCCCGTCACCTTCCCCAATCGGTAGGCGTCAAAGAATAATTTCTCCATTAAGGCAATCTCTCCGGGGGGATTATCATAGGATTGATACCCCAAAACACTATAGTTGAACAAATTATAAGGCCTATCCACTATGATCTTCCCTACATACGATTTATTCGATATTTCCTTTTCCGCATCTCCCAGATCAAAACGATGATCGATATTCACCATATTGACCATTTTTTCAAGGCTGTCGTACGAGCGGTAATGCGGATAGAGCAAGTCTTGACTTCCTCCCAAAATAATAGGAATGATATTTTTCTTCAGTAAAGCCTCGCCAACAGCCTTCATGGCAAAATAAGTATCTTCCACAGACTCACCTGCTTCGATATCTCCTAGATCGGCTATTTTTTGAGACCAATTTCCCGGATACAGACCATAAAAGGCGTTACGTAGCGCATCAAAACTGAGCGCTCCGCCCATATAATTGACATCATTCCGATTTTCTTTTACTCCGAAAAGTGCAAAATTAACTCCCTTTAGGTCGGGTAAAATTCCTTTTTTTTGATGAACAGCTATTTCCTTGCCTAAAACACCGGGTGGCAATACCTCTCTGTGCGCAATTACTTGCTTTGATACTGGGGAAAGAAATTCTATCATTTTTTCTTAGCGGCGGTTTTTTTCCGAGCCTTCTTTTTGGGTGCTTTCTTGGCAAGCAAACCCTGTGCTTCTTCGAGCGTCATTTTATCGGCTTTGGTGGTTTTGGGCAATTCGACCTTGGTTTTCCCTTTGATCAAATTGAAACGTCCCCAGCGGGCTTTTTCAAGGCGAATTCCTTCCTCGGGCCATTCATTGATCAATTTATCGATCTCCTTTTGCTTTTTGACCTCAATAAGCTCGATGATATCAGCATCTGAAAGATTATCGAAGTCGTATTTCTTGTTTACGTTAATGAACATATTGTTCCACTTGATAAACGGACCAAATCTACCGGTACCCTTTTGAACCGGCAATCCTTCATACATATATATAGGTGCATCGGCCTTTTTCTTTGCTTCTATCAATTCTTTAGCAAAATCCATGTCCACATCCAGCGGGTCCATACCCTTGGGCAACGAAACGAACATTTTATCGAACCGAACGTAGGGTCCAAAGCGCCCGTTGGCCACTTCCACTTCCTTTCCTTCGTATATTCCAAGGGTTTTCGGAAGTTTGAAAAGGTCCATTACTTCTTCGTAGGTCACCAAATGCAACTGCTGATCCGGTCGCAGACTGGCAAATTTCTTGGTTTCATCATCAGGAGCTCCAATTTGAGCCATGGGGCCAAATTTCCCCAATCGTACCAATACCGGTCTACCGGTTTCAGGATCTTCACCCAAGATACGTTCCCCACTTTCCCGTTCCGCATTTTCCGATACATCCTCAACTCGTGGGTGAAACTTATCGTAAAAATTCTTCATCATAGAGGTCCATTCCTCTTTACCCTCGGCGATATCGTCAAAGTCCTCTTCTACCTTGGCAGTAAAATTATAATCCAGTATTTCGATGAAATGCTCGACCAAAAAGTCGTTCACGATCATCCCAATATCGGTAGGCACCAGTTTTCCCTTATCACTTCCAATGTTTTCGGTGAGATTCTTGTCTTCAATGCCATTTTCGGCTAAAACCATTTGAAGATACTTGCGCTCCGTCCCTTCCACACTACCCTTCTCTACATAATTTCTATTCACAATGGTCGAAATGGTAGGCGCGTAGGTAGAGGGTCGTCCAATGCCCAGTTCCTCCAACTGTTTTACCAAAGACGCTTCCGTGAAGCGATACGGCGGACGTGTAAATCGTTCGGTGGCGGTGATGTAGTTATTACCCAAAGGATCATTGACCGTTAAATTGGGCAACATCCCATCCTGCTCCTCTTCTTCAAAATCGGTTCCTTCCAAGTATACTTTTAGAAAACCATCAAATTTTATCATTTCCCCGTTGGCTGAGAACTGCTCAGTTACGGGATTTGAAGCCAACACATCGATCTTCACATTAGTTCGCTCCAACTGCGCATCACTCATTTGAGATGCGATCGTTCTTTTCCAGATAAGATCGTACAAACGTTCCTGATCGTGATCCCCGCTAATGGTAGGGCGCGATAAATTGGTGGGACGAATGGCCTCGTGCGCTTCCTGAGCCCCTTTCGATTTTCCTTTATAATCTCTAGGGTTGCTGTATTTTTCACCATAGGTCTCAATAATCGCCTCCTTGGCCGCCGTTTTAGCGTCATTGGACAGATTCACACTATCGGTTCTCATATAGGTGATCATACCAGCTTCGTAGAGGCGTTGGGCAATGGTCATCGTCTTACTCACCGAGAAATAGAGTTTTCGGGAGGCTTCCTGTTGTAAAGTAGAAGTGGTAAATGGTGCTGCCGGGGATTTTTTGGCCGGTTTTTTAACCAGATCCGCTACCTTGTAGTTGGCTCCTATGTTTTTCTGAAGAAATTCACGCGCCTCAGCTTCGGTCTTGAAGTTTCTAGGCAGTTTGGCCTTGAACTTACTTCCTGTCTCATTGGTGAATTCGGCATCAATACGATACGACCCCACGGGTGTAAACTTTTCAATCTCCCGCTCACGCTCAACGATAAGTCGGACGGCAACGGACTGCACTCTTCCTGCCGAAAGACCTCCTTTTACTTTTCTCCAAAGTACAGGAGACAATTCATATCCCACCAAACGATCCAAGATGCGACGCGCCTGTTGGGCGTTCACCAAATTGTAATCTATTTGTCTGGGGTTTTCAATAGCCTTTTGTATGGCCGACTTAGTGATCTCATGAAATACGATCCGCTTGGTTTTGTCCTTATCCAGATCCAGAGACTCGGCCAAGTGCCAGGCAATGGCCTCTCCTTCTCGATCCTCATCACTTGCCAACCAAACCATTTCGGCTTTTTTCGCAAGCGCCTTGAGCTCTTTGACCAGACTTTTCTTATCACTCGAGATGATATATTTTGGTGTGAAATCTCCTTCAACATCAACCCCAAGCTCCTTGGAAGGGAGGTCTGCAATATGTCCAAAACTGGAAGTTACCTTAAAATCTTTTCCAAGAAACTTCTCGATAGTTTTGGCTTTTGCCGGGGACTCAACAATCACTAAATTCTTTACCATGGTCAATAAATTTGGAGTACAAAAGTATGTGAATTTTTTTATACACCCGGAACAAACCTATTTTTTAGGCTTCCTTTAACCCTGAATAGCGGTATGAATTCAGTAAAAAACTAAACTGTAATTTCTTCCGAAGAATCATCAAAACCTATAGAATCTCTATACGTCACATAGGTAGCGATATAGGTAAAAAACATGGTTGCTATCATTCCAATATAACAGACAATAGCACCCAAAGAGGCCAGGATCCCACATACAAATCCAAGTCCGAAAAACAAGAGCCAATGCTTATTTGCAAATTTAAAGGCCGCTTTGATCGTGTCTGATACGCTCAACTTCTCATTAAAAATGAAAATAGGAAATATCCAATGCAAAGGAACCATTACATAAAAAATAGGAAGGTAGCACAACAAAGCAGCGAGTATAGCTATTCCCATACTTGCCAGAGAGAGCAGCAAAAGTTTACCAAAATGATCTTTCAATAAGGTAAAGTAACTTCCTATTTCTTCGTTGCGTCCGGTATCCTCATTTCTCAAAAATTTCATGAAATGACCAAATATGGACATATTAACTAATTGCATTAAAAATGAAAAGACGAATATTAATAGATACCATACTACAATGATACCCACCGAATAGTCATCCACAAAGGATGGTGTGTAATAGGGATCCCCGGAGTTTTGTAACATTTCGGCATAGATGGGTATAAGGGGTAAATAAATGACGATTAAAAAAGGTATGACGACAAGCAGGGCGATGAGGCTATGTGTGAGCCCTTGAGTAAAGTATTTTTGGTAAAGTTCAAAACTTTTCGATATCACGTCTCCAAAATCTACCGATTTTGAGTTTTCTATTTTTTGAAAAATGTTGTTTTCCATAGCAGTTGGTTTTAGTTAATGCAATCACAAATGTATAAAAAAGATGTCTGCCAATTTGTCATAAACCTTATTAAATTTGTATCTTTGCATACTCATTGCTTTAGAGTATTAGTCCTTTATAAAACGTATGGAAGAGAAGTTAATCGACGAGAAGAAACAAGGAGAAACCCTTGTGTTAGATACAAAAGACGGTAATCAACGTAAGCTCTATTTAGAGAGCTATGGGTGCGCCATGAATTTTAGCGATAGCGAGATCGTAGCTTCCATTTTGGCAGACGAAGGATATAATACCACGCAACATTTGGACGAAGCGGATCTGGTGTTGGTCAATACCTGCTCCATTCGCGATAAGGCCGAGCAGACGGTTCGGAAGCGACTTGAAAAATACAATGCGGTAAAAAGAAAGAATCCTAAAATGAAAGTGGGCGTTCTGGGATGCATGGCCGAGCGTCTCAAGGAAAAATTCCTGGATGAAGAAAAAATAGTGGATATGGTCGTGGGGCCCGATGCCTATAAAGACCTTCCCAATTTATTGAAGGAAGTGGAAGAAGGCCGCAATGCGGTGAATGTCATTCTTTCCAAAGACGAAACCTACGGAGATATTTCACCGGTTCGATTGGGCACCAACGGAGTGACCGCCTTTGTGAGTATTACCCGGGGATGTGATAACATGTGTACGTTTTGTGTAGTTCCTTTTACTCGCGGAAGAGAGCGTAGTAGAGACCCCCAAAGTATTTTAGACGAGGTAAACGATCTGGCGGCCAAAGGTTATAAAGAAGTGACCCTTCTTGGGCAGAACGTAGACAGTTATTTATGGTACGGTGGCGGATTGAAGAAGGATTTTAAGAATGCTTCGGAAATACAACAGGTATCAGCAACTCATTTTACCCATTTATTGGAAATGGTCGCACTAGCCCAGCCCAAGATGCGGATCCGGTTTTCAACCTCCAACCCTCAGGATATGACCTTGGATGTACTGCACACCATGGCGAAATACGATAATATTTGTAATGCCATTCACCTTCCGGTGCAAAGCGGAAGTGATCGAATCTTAAAAGCAATGAACCGCCAACATACGCGTGAAGAGTATTTTGCTTTGATCGATGAGGTCAAGGAGATCATCCCCGGATGTGGGATCTCTCAGGATATGATCACCGGCTTCCCCACCGAAACCGAGGCCGATCATCAGGATACTATGTCGTTAATGGACCGAGTAAAGTATGATTTTGGATATATGTTTATGTATTCTGAAAGACCCGGAACTCCGGCATCCCGCAAATTGGAAGACGATGTTCCCAATGAAGTGAAGCAACGACGACTGAGCGAAATTGTCGCCTTGCAGCGTGTCCATAGCGGATATCGCACCCAACAATTTGTAGGGAAGACCGTTGAAATATTGATCGAAAAAGAATCCAAAAAAAGTGCCGGCGACTGGAGTGGACGGAATCCACAAAATACGGTGGCTGTCTTTCCGAAGCAACACTATAAGGTTGGCGATTTTGTAAATGTTAAGATCACAGATTGCACCAGTGGAACCTTGATCGGGGAAGCTGTGGGGTATTCGGAGAATAACTAATAATGCAAAAAAATAAGTAGGGAATATCATATTGCTCCTGTTCTATTATTGAACACGGATTTAATATCAACTACTATGAAAAAATTAATACTCTTACTATCAATCGGACTATTATTGATGGCTTGCAATACGTCGGACGACGGTCGAGTCGAGCTAGTAGTAGGTGGGGATATTCTTTTGGAATATTCGCATAACATAAATTCCCTGGAGGAGTCCAGGCACACCTTTATTGATCAGGGTAAAAAATTCGACAAGGTGCTTAACCAGATCGATGAAGTTCTAAAGGAATTCATCTATCAGGGTGATAAAATCTCAGAGATCATCGTACAGGTTGATGACGGAACCGACCATTATTTTTATGAGTACGTAGGGGATGATATAGTTAGCATCACCATCGAGGAAACAAGAAACGGCAATACCAATTCGGTCACTGAGAAGTACACTTACGAGAATAATACCATAACAGTAAATACACCGGACGACCCGCCAAATCTTTTCAGAAAAAAGTATACGCTGAATGCTTCCGGGAAAGTAATTGAACTTGAAACCTATAAGCGGACCGGCTCAGACTCTTATGAATGGTTTGACCACCAATACGAATATGACAACACCGGCAGGATCGAATCATTTGATATTGATGGCGGTTTATATAGACCTTCTGACCAAGCCTATTTCATTGATTTCAATAGGTCCTTTTTTGGCGGATGGACATACTTCGATGATGTAGAAAGCCCTTTTAAAAATATCCCGGAAAACGGCTATCGCGTAATACTATTTAGCCCGGAACTTTTTAATGATGGAATATTTGCTAATGGAAGTTTAGGTCTTTTAGAAAATAACTTTGTTTCTCATTATGTAGTTGTTAATGAAGATTTAAACCGTCCTGTCGAATGGGAACTAATTAGGCCACAAAATATTTTGGTTCAAACCAATGGGTTACCCAAAAGCGGCAATGTAATGTTTGGCTTCCGACCCTTTGAATTTACTTATGCAGAATAAACTATGGAGAACATACAAGCAGTAAAACAACGATTTGGAATTATAGGGAACGATCCCGTCCTCAACCGTGCCGTGGAAAAAGCGGTACAGGTGGCGCCTACCGATATTTCGGTGCTGGTGACCGGTGAGAGCGGTGTGGGAAAAGAAAGTATTCCCAAGATCATTCATTCCTTATCACATAGAAAACACGGAAAATACATTGCGGTCAACTGTGGTGCGATTCCCGAAGGAACCATAGACAGTGAACTATTTGGGCACGAAAAAGGGGCTTTTACGGGAGCCACAGCCACGCGTAGTGGTTATTTTGAAGTGGCCGATGGCGGTACCATTTTCCTCGATGAAGTAGGTGAATTACCGCTACCCACCCAAGTGAGACTCCTTCGTGTGTTGGAAACCGGTGAATTTTTGAAAGTGGGATCTTCCAAGGCGCAGAAAACCGATGTTCGGATTGTGGCAGCGACCAACGTGAATATGGCAGACGCTATTGAAAAAGGAAAGTTTCGCGAGGATCTCTATTATCGTTTGAGCACTGTGGAAATTGAACTACCTCCTTTGAGAAAACGACATGAGGATATTCATTTGTTGTTCCGAAAATTTGCGTCCGACTTTGCCCAAAAATATAAAATGCCAACCATCCGTCTAGAAGATCAAGCGGTGGAACTATTACTGAAATATCGCTGGGGCGGGAATATTCGTCAGTTGCGGAATGTAGCCGAACAGATTTCGGTCCTCGAACAAAACCGAACAGTGTCTTACGAGACTTTAAAGTCTTATTTACCCGATGTGGGTAGCAACTTGCCGGCCGTTATCAACCCGAAGAAATCGGAGAGCGATTTTAGCAATGAACGAGAAATCCTTTACAAGGTGTTGTTTGACATGCAACGTGACATCACCGACCTGAAAAAATTGACCACTCAGCTCATGGAAACGGGCAGCGTCGCGCAGGTACGAGAAGAGCACGGATCGTTGATCGATAAAATGTATTCGGAAGTGGACGAGCGAAATGATTCTTTATCGGCTTTCGGACCGGGCGATTCGCAAGTGGCTCACGATGTAGAAGTGATGCCGGTGGCAGATGCGCATGCGGAATCCATTCCGAAGCAAACCGAAGACAAATACCATTTTGCAGAAGATATTCAGGAAGAAGAAAGTCTCTCCTTGCATGACAAGGAATTGGAACTCATCAAAAAATCCTTGGAGAAATACCAGGGAAAACGTAAAGATGCAGCCGAAGAATTGGGAATTAGTGAGCGCACTTTATACCGTAAAATAAAGCAATATAATTTGTAGCTTGCGGCTGATACATTATGAAGATATTTCGAAATTCGATCCTATTGGTTGTTGCCGTTTTAATGCTACAAGGCTGTAAGGTGAGCTACTCATTTACTGGGGCAGACATTGGAAATGCCAGCACATTTCAGGTGAATAACTTCATCAACAATGCTGCCATTGTCGAGCCCAAAGCGGCACGACAATTGACGCTGGCTTTGCAGGATATAATTTTGAATCAGACAAGTTTGAGCATTGTCAACAACAATGCAGACCTGATTTATGAAGGGGAGATCACGCAGTATTATGTGGCACCCATTACGGCGACTTCCCAGAGCACCGCTGCCGAAAACAGATTGACGATCGCAGTGAATGTGCGCTTTTTTAACACGCAGGAGCCCGACAAGGATTTTGAACAGCGATTTTCGTTTTACAAGGATTTTGGGGGAAGTTCGCAACTGGTGGGCACACAATTAGATGATGCCCTCGACGAAATCTTCGAGCGAATCACTCAAGACATTTTTAATCAATCCTTAGCCAATTGGTAGTATGAATACCGCAACCTATACCCAATTACTCGCCAACCCAACCGCCATTACAAAGGAGGCTATGGGCGAATTGGAAGTAGTGATCGATAAATATCCCTATTTTCAAAGTGCGCGGGCGCTACAGTTAAAGGGGTTGAAGAACGAGAATAGCTTTTTATACAACGACGCCCTTAAGGTAACGGCTGCCTATACAACGGATCGGGATATTTTATTCGATTATATTACTTCGGAATTGTTTGTGCAGAATGAAATCTCGGAACGTATCCTTCAACAGAGTGATAAGGTGAAGGAACTGGAAGTGATTTCTGAAAATGTTTCGGAGCAGGTGAGTTTGGAAATCGACCAGCAGTTGAAAGCCGAAATGAAAAAGGCAGAGGCCATATTCAACCCGGACCTGTTCGAACGGAAATTGGTCCCACCGGTAGAACATCCGGAGATCATTTCCGAAGAAACCGAAGAAAAAGTACTCTTTGAGATAGACCCTTCAGAAAAGATAGTTGCGGCCCCTTCCGAAGAAAAAGAAACGGCGGAGGAAACTTTACAGGTTGATGCGCCACTTCCCTTTACGAAAAAGGATACTCGTTCGTTTGGCGAATGGCTCAAACTTACCCAGGCAACTCCTATTATTAGGGAGGTAGTCCCACCAAAAAATGAGGAGTTAAAATCCAGCGTTGCGTCCGATGAAAAGACGAAAAAATTTGAATTGATCGAAAAATTCATTCAAGAGCGTCCTAAGTTAGCTCCCAAGCCGCTGCAATCAAAAAATATTGACCTATCGAAGCCGTATACGCAGTCCTCTGATACCTTAATGACAGAGACTTTGGCCAAGGTGTATTTACAGCAGAAGAACTATAAAAAAGCCATTCAGGCATATAAAATTTTAATTTTGAAAAATCCCGAAAAAAGTGGTTTCTTTGCAGACCAAATTCGGGCAATACAAAAATTGATAAAAGAAGCATAATGAGCACGTTTGTAATATTTTTAATCTTAATCGTCTTAGTCGCCTTTCTACTGGTGGTCGTAATCATGGTACAAAACCCAAAAGGTGGCGGACTATCCTCAACATTTGGTGGGGGTGGAGGCCAGCAAATTGGCGGTGTAAAAAATACGACCAACTTCTTGGACAAGAGTACCTGGACGTTGGCGATCATTTTATTGGCATTGATCCTTTTCTCGAACATTTCGTTGTTTGACGGAAGAGGCACTACCAACTTATTGGATCCGGACATTCAAAACACGACGCTTCCTACCAATACAAATACAACCACTCCGGCAGATTCTACCGGCGGAAAATAAATGCGACAAAAAGTATTTATTTGTACGACATAATACCCCATACGATGCCAGCTTGTGACAAGTTGGCATTTTTTATTTCAGAATGACAGAAAAATACGATTGGCATAATTTCTGAAAATACCGAACCACAAGAAATAATTCAAACCTCTAAAAATATATTGAAAATGGCATTAAAAATTCAACCACTTTCAGACCGCGTTTTGGTCGAGCCACAGGAAGCCGAAATGAAAACTGCGTCCGGACTTTACATACCCGATTCTGCCAAAGAAAAACCTCAGCAAGGAAAAGTCGTTGCTGTAGGGAAGGGCAAAAAAGATCACGAGATGACAGTTAAAGTAGGTGATAAAGTCCTCTATGGAAAGTATTCCGGCAGCGAATTAAAATTCGATGGTAAGGAATACCTTATTATGAAGGAAGACGATATTCTGGCCATCATTTAACAACAAAAAAAAAATAGTTTAACCCAATTTTCGCTAGAGCGGAAATAGTAATTAAGATTACAAATGGCAAAAGATATAAAATTTGATGTGGAAGCACGGGACGCGATCAAGCGTGGCGTGGACGCATTGGCAAATGCAGTAAAAGTAACATTGGGTCCGAAAGGACGAAACGTAATTATAAGTAAGTCGTTCGGAGCCCCTCAAGTAACCAAGGATGGGGTGACAGTCGCTAAAGAGATCGAACTCGAAGATGCCCTCGAGAATATGGGAGCGCAAATGGTAAAGGAAGTAGCTTCCAAGACCAACGACTTGGCAGGTGACGGAACCACCACGGCGACAGTATTGGCTCAGGCCATCGTAAAAGAAGGGCTAAAAAATGTGGCAGCAGGCGCCAATCCAATGGATTTGAAACGTGGGATCGATGCAGCCGTTGCTTCCATTGTTGCCGACCTCGAAAAGCAATCCACCAAAGTGGGTAATTCTTCTGAAAAAATTGAGCAGGTTGCAGCTATTTCATCCAATAATGATGAAACCATTGGTAAACTGATTGCCCTCGCTTTTGACAAAGTGGGTAAAGAAGGTGTGATCACCGTAGAAGAGGCTAAAGGAACGGAAACTTATGTGGATGTTGTGGAAGGGATGCAATTTGATAGAGGATATTTGTCTCCTTACTTCGTAACCGACAGCGAAAAAATGCAAACGGAATTGGAGAACCCAATGATCTTGTTATACGACAAGAAGATCACCAATATGAAGGACTTGCTTCCCGTATTGGAGCCTGTTGCACAACAGGGAAAATCCCTATTGATCATCGCTGAAGATGTGGAAGGCGAAGCCTTGGCTACGTTGGTGGTGAATAAATTACGTGGCGCCTTGAAAATTGCCGCAGTAAAAGCACCTGGATTCGGAGACCGAAGAAAGGCCATGTTGGAAGACATTGCAATTTTGACGGGAGGAACCGTAATTTCGGAAGAAAGAGGATTCACCCTTGAAAATACCACTCCCGAAATGTTGGGAACTGCGCAGACCGTAACCATCGATAAGGACAATACCACGGTAGTAAACGGAGCAGGAAACAAAAAAGATATTCAGACACGAGTGGGACAGATTAAATCTCAGATCGAAACCACAACCAGCGATTACGACAAGGAAAAGTTACAGGAGCGATTGGCCAAATTGGCTGGTGGTGTTGCTGTATTGTATGTAGGTGCAGCTAGTGAAGTAGAGATGAAAGAAAAGAAAGACCGGGTAGATGATGCCCTTCATGCAACCCGTGCGGCTGTGGAAGAGGGAATTGTTGCCGGTGGAGGAGTTGCTTTGGTACGAACCATACAATCTTTAGGAAAATTGACTACTGAAACCTTGGACGAATCTACGGGTATACAGATCGTGGCTCGAGCTATCGAATCACCATTACGAACTATTGTAGAGAACGCCGGCGGTGAAGGATCGGTTGTGATCAACAAGGTAATGGAAGGAAAGAAGAACTTTGGGTACGATGCCAAAAGCGAGACTTATGTAGATATGTTGAAGGAGGGAATCATCGATCCTAAGAAAGTAACTCGAATTGCGTTGGAGAATGCAGCATCGGTTGCAGGGATGATCCTAACTACCGAATGCGCCTTGGTCGATATCAAGGAAGATGCACCACCAGCGATGCCACCTATGGGAGGCGGTATGCCGGGGATGATGTAGTAACACACGACTATAATTAATGACTTGATCATTTATAAAAAAAGACCTCTATATAAAATAGAGGTCTTTTTTATTTGCCTAAAATGGCCTGATTATTCAGAACAACATTTATGATGTATCGTGGTCATTTCCGTTTTCTGCCGAAGAGTTGATAAAGCGATAGCGCCACCAAAGTGATCACCAAAGGCCATAGCACGAAGGTATCTACTCGTACCACCTCTTCTGCCCTAGCCGGCTGGGCAGCTTCCCATTGTTGGATTATATAATTCCAAACAATGGTGAATAGTATCACAAATACAGTGATCGAATAGAGCAGAATACGCTTGGTTTTTTTCATTCTGAAGAAGATTATGCTCCCTAATTCTCGTGATCATCCACGATTTTGTCATCGCGATAACGACAGCATTGATGAACCGAAAGGTATTGTTCTTCGGTCGCTTTTACGTCGGGAGTATCGTGCCCAACAGCCGCTATGTTCTTTTGAATGGTCGCGAGGTCTGTTTTACGCTCGTCAAGAATAAGGCTTAAGATGTGCGTTTCTACGTTCCAAACAGCCGACTTTACCCCTTTAGTTTTTAGCGATGCTTTTTCGATTCGGTTTTTACACATAAGGCAAACTCCATCTACCTCAATGGTAGTTCTCGCATTTTTGTCCTGCGCCTGAACCATCGTTCCTGCCAGTACCAATAAAATTAAAATTGCATTTTTCATCATTAGTTTATTTTATATCTCAATCCTGTATAATACGTACTTCCAAAAATTGGGCCGTACACAAAGGTACTATCAAAATTGAAGCCAAATGGATCATCCGCACTTAAAATTGGATTGTCTTGTTTTACATTTGTTATATTCTCTGCTCCCAAATACACTTCGAATCGGGGAGAAAACACTTTTGTGACTTGAGCATTCAGGATTCCGGTGGATGGTGATCGTTCCGGTAATTGGAACTCTACGGGGCTCAGATCGGTAAATGGATAACGTTGTGAGGAAACCCAATTAAAGGTAACATCAGTCTTCCAATGACTACCATTTTCCTTGAGACGCGACTCCCACGATACATTCCCAAAAATTCGGTTCTTGGGCACCATGGCCTTTTCGATGGTTCCCCGGTCAATGACTCCACGATTCATGGTAGTTTTCACATCATAATACTTATAGGCAAAGCGTGCATCGAACTGCATACTTAGGTCGAGATTGAATTCGGCTTGAAAGCTATTCGCGTAACTTTTCCCATCCAAGTTATAAAATTGAATGTCCCTGAAATTCCCCCAATCGACCACCACCTGATTTTCAAAATCGGTTCTGTAATAATCGAATGTTACATCACTTTTTCTTCCGAAGAGATTAAAGCCTTGTAGATAAGAAAATCCGTAATTCCATGCCTTTTCCGGATCCAATCCATAGATGTCTCCTTCAGAATCGAGTATTTTAATGACTCTGCTGGTGGAGAACAACTGTTGATTTTCGGTAAAAATATTAGCGCTTCTACGGCCACTTCCTATGGAAAAACGAAAAGCCGATTTCTCCCAAGGGGTGTATCGAACATGCAATCTGGGAGTCACGAAAAAACCAAATAAATTGTGATTGTCTGCTCGAACTCCGGCAGTTAAGTTAAGATCTCCCAGGTCGTCATAGGTGTATTCAAAGAACCCACCCACAGAGTTTTCGGTACGACCAAACTCCGTGGCGCTTACCAGTTCGTCATATTGGTCATAGGTAACACTAAGCCCTGTTTTGATCTTATGACGGGAGTCACCTATGATGGTATTATAAATTCCGTTCCCATAGAAACTTTGATGGGTAATGTCATAGGTGCGTAGCCCGAAATACGAGTTCTGATCGTGATGGCTGTATGCACCTTGTACTCCAATGCTTTGGTATGGAATATCCGGATTCACCCAACCCAATTTCACCGAGGCATCAATACGCTGTGTATCGATCTCACTTCCCCAATAATTTGTTGTCAATTTATCGACATCCGGATCAAAACCAACCTGCCCAGTTATCTTCTCATCGTTCATAAATCGGAAGTTGATAAAACTTACAAATCCGCTTTCGGTGTCCGTGTATTGCCAGCGATTCAGAACGTTCACCTGTTGCGCCAATGGCACATCCAGAAATCCATCGTCGTTGTTATCAAATTTCTCGGTTCGAATGTTTCCGTGGAGATAGACACCCGTATGCCACTTTTCACTCACCTTGGTATTGTAATGGGTGTTAATCTCAAATCGGCCGCTGTTGGCTGCGTATACATTCACAAATAGTTTGTCGTCCTTGGAGGGCTTTTGCAATTCGGTGTTGATCTGTCCGGCAATACTTTCGAAGCCATTGACCACACTTCCGGCTCCCTTAGTGATCTGAATGCTCTCCACCCAAGTTCCCGGAATAAAGCTCAATCCATAGGTTTGGGCAGCGCCCCGAATGGAAGGAATATTTTCGGTGGTTATAAGAATATTGGGGCTTTTTAGTCCTAACATTCGTATTTGCCTGGTGCCTGAAATTGCATCAGCGAAATTAACGTCTATGGACGGATTGGTTTCAAAACTTTCGGAAAGATTACAGCAGGCGGCTTTCAATAATTCGTCGCTACTCACCAAAATGGTGTTCTGCGGTCGGATAAAGGATCTGGACGAAGCTTTTCGCCGTGCCGAAACCGTGATCTCTTTCAAATCGCCACTGGGTCTCAAGGAATGAGTTATGGGCTTGTTCTGCAATACGGTGAGGGTATCTGTCGCATAGCCTACATAGCTAACTACTAATTGGTTATACTCCGTTTCGTATGGAAGGCTGAATTTACCGTCGAAATCGGTGACGGTACCCACTTCGGTGTTTAACCAAAACACGTTGGCACCATTTAATCCCGTGGGTTGCTCCATGCTTTCATCAAGTATTTGCCCTTCTAATTGTTCTTGGGCGAAAATCAAGGAAGGAAGGAACAGACTTAATAATAGTATCTTTTTCATCTTATCCTAAATTTAATATCATGTTTAGAACCATTTCGATCATAAGGGTAATTTTAGTTTCATACGCTCAGACAATACTAAATCGTCTACATGTCCCGCAATCGCACCGTCAATCCCCTTGAAATGTAAATGCATGTTTGAGCTGTGATGGGTAAATATACCCTTATGCGCTTCGGAATAGAAACCAAGAATGGTGACGGCTTCGTCCGTCAATTTCCCATTTAGGCCTGCATTTTGATGTTTTTCATGGGTATGCACCTTGTCGGTGACATCCCAATTTATAACATGCCAGTCAAGGCGTTCTACCTCGCCTTCCAATAAAAAAGGAAAGGGTTTATCTGTATCTATGCCAAGCGTTCCGGCGATACCTTTTACGAAAGCTTCAAGGTCTTTTTGGACTTTTAGGTCGGGTGGGATTTCCACTTCGATCCAATTCGCCACTTCGGAGTATACCAGAAGTGCAGCTTTTTGACCCCATCCATTTGACATTCGAACGGTAGAATCATTAACCGTGCTTACATAAACAGCTCCGTCCATAACCAGGATCTCGCCTTGTAATTGTTCCAAGGCTCCCAATGCGTAAAGATGATCTTTAGTTGCAAGATCATTTAACGACACCGTAGCTCCGAGATTCCCGGACATTAATTCCATCAGGGCTCCGCTATGTAGGACTTCCACTTCTTGCTTTGAATTGCATCCCCATGTTAGAAACGATATTATAATCGCAAAAAGGAAATATTTGTATGTTTTCATGATATAATTTTAGAAAAATGAATACGGTATATTCTGAAATCATTTCAGAATAAAACACAGCAAACCGTCCACGAAAGCGGATGGTTCATTTTAATATAATCAGATCAAGAAAGTCTCGAACAACACCAGTAGATCTTCTCCCAAAGGAGGTGGGCTGTAGTCTTTATAATAATCGAAGTTTTTATTTAGATCGGGTTCTTGTGCCAGCACAAATACCGATACGAAGGCAATGATAAACGTTGGTTGTGCTTGAAAATCGAAAGAAACACCCGAATAATTATCATCCGTATCCACATTGATATACTGATTGTCGCAGCAATTGTTTTCCTTCATAGGCTCATCTTCGCAACCTGCCTCAGGCATAATCATTTCACAGGACAGATGAGTTTCTCCTAATGTAATCTTGGACATTATTTCATGATCACCACAAAAATGTTGTGCATAGGTGATACCGCTACTACTCAAGAGTAATAACAGGGACATTGCTATGGAAACGACTTGCTTCACGAGCTCAAAGTTACGTCAAAATCCCACTTTTAGACTTAAATTTTTATTAAAATCACCGTATTTCACTATCCACTTTGCCACAGCGAAGCATCTTATCTCCGAAATAAGGATTGTAGATCTGTTTACTATTGCTTAGCCAATATCCGCCTTCAAAGTCGAAGGCCATTGGGCAAAACTGCTTGTAGATCACTCCGGATTCGAGTGCACCATCGAGCATTTTTTCGACAGCATTGGTAACCGTCACAAAAGCCACACGCTGTGCCTCCACATCGTCCGAAGCACTTATGGTCTGTGTAGCTTCGAGGACTACTTGATCCGCTTCCACATTTTTAAATGCCGTTAACAGACTTGCTCCCGCAGTTGCAGTATTAGAAGCATTAGAATTAACCAGAGCGGTTTTTAGTTGGATATAGTTCTCATAGACCGCTCCCACTTTTGGGTCTTTAAAGGTTGCTTCGGAATTGGCCGCCGTGTACACCTTTTTCTCAGTGGTATTCACTTCTACGATCTCAGGCTCACTTTCGGTTTTTTTGAGTTCATTTCCGCAGGAAAAAAGAAAAAACAATCCAATTAATGTGAAAATATATTTAGAATTTTTCATGGAATTTAAATTTAGTACAAAGGTACATGCCTAGGTTTTCTTCTGAAAATAAAAGGCTGGAATTAACAGAAGTAAAAGTACAGGTTGAATTAAAAATCGACGTATATAAAACAATGCCAAATGACCTCCACTTCCGGTCTCGATCTGGGTTTCTCCAATCACCGGCTCGGACGGACTCAAGCTCAAAAGCATCACGAAAGCTATGAGAAGAACAACAAAGACGATCGCGTACAACAGTATAGAAACTTTTATAATTTCTTTTTTATTGAACAACAACCATAATATTACCAATGATATGATAGTATTAAACCAAAAACGAAGTGCCACATTGCCTATTAATTTAAAGGTGTCTAAATTCGGTAACATTTGGGTGCTGTGATCCAATTTAAAAAAAGCGATCAAGGGGTCGTAGAATAAGGCATTCTCAAAGGTTCGAATTGCGACCAGAAGTCCAACGAGCAATCCTATTAAAATCCATGTCACTGCTTTATTCATTAACCGTCGTCTGTTTATTTGATACCACTCGCACCCATACCATCCATAATAGGAATACCATTCCATATATAATTCCGGGGAACACAATTCCATGAAGCAAGTTTTCATAATCCGGATATTTATACAGGGATATGGCCAAAATAGCAATCCGTAACACATTTACTGCATAGATCAAAACCGCACCGGCGAACAAAAAAAGAAGTGTTTTTTTCCTCTTTTCAGCAAATGCGATCACGAATGCTACAAATAAAATAATGATACTTATGGCATTGCATCCTTCAATGATCCTTGCCAAGTACTGCCCTTCCACAAATAGTTTCATGGTGGGTTGGGATTCGTGGGGAGTTACTGCTGCTGCATACCCAAAACTATTGATTAGTGTACTACTTTGTCGTGCCACCAGATTGGTAATATAGTCTGGCGGGTAACTCCAACTTTTAGACAAGTGAAGGTATACACCATAAATTGCACTTAGCACTAGATAGCTTCCTAGGAAAAGTGCAACGAACCGCAGCACCGACCTATATTTCAGTAACAAGTTTTTCAATTCATTGTTGTTTCCAATCGGCACTCAAGGTAAAAAATTCAAATCGAAAAATCTTAGCGCCGCTCCAATGTAAAAATACAGATTGAGAATTTGGAAATTGGGTTTATTTTGAAATACATTTACAAAAATATTCTTACGCAGTGCAAAATTTAAGACCTCTAATTGCCGAAATCATAGACACAGATAGTTGCTCAACTGATGAAAAATTAACTCGTGTTTGTGAAATTCTCCAATCTTCATTACCCAATTACGATTGGGTGGGATTCTACTTTGCGAACCACGCTGAGAGACAATTGTATCTTAAAGCTTACGCCGGAGAACCTACGGATCATACCGTGATCCCATTTGGCAAGGGAATTTGTGGACAGGTGGCCGAAAGCAACAGCAATTTTGTAGTTGCAGATGTGAAATCGCAGGATAATTATATTGCCTGTAGTATTCATGTGAAATCTGAAATTGTAATACCTCTATTCAAAGAGGGTGTGAATGTGGGACAGATCGATATCGATTCTCATACGGCCAACGCGTTTACAAAAACCGACGAACAATTTTTGGAATGGGTAAACGCGCAGGTGGCAAGACTGTTATAGATCCGTCAGCCTAATTAAGTTTCAATGAAAAATTACATCCCCGTTCTAATCGCCTCAACGGGATCCAAGCGCGATGCCGAAATTGCGGGTAGAATTCCGGATATAAGCCCAATGATGGCTGAGATAAGAGTGCCTATAAACATATTCCAGGGGGAGAGTACAAATTGGAAATCACCAGTAAACGCAGAAGCGATAAAGGAACCGATAAACACAAAAACCAAACCTATCAATCCACCAATAATAGCAAGGATCATCGCTTCAAATAAAAACTGAAGTAAGATGAACTTATTTTTGGCACCCAAAGATTTTTGAATTCCAATAAGGTTGGTACGTTCCTTAACGCTCACAAACATGATATTAGCGATGCCAAATCCTCCCACTAGCAATGAAAAGGCGCTTATCACCAGACCTATTTTGTTCATGGTACCCGTTATATTATTGATAGCGTCCGTAAATCCTTGCAACTGATTTACAAAAAAGGTGTTTATCTCCTCTCCTTTCAATCCACGAAAGAGCCTCATTTTCTGACTTAACATGGCGATAAACTCATCATTATCCAGCCCCTTCTCCGGCTTTATAATTATAAAGGGGAAGTTATTTTTACTATTGGCTCCCAAGATCTTTCTAACCATATTAACAGGAAGAAACACAGCGGTATCTTTGGAATCTCCCAATGCCATTCCTTCTTTTTTCAAGACACCTATGACCGTAAACTTCCGCCCATATAGGCGCACCTTTTTGCCCAAAGCCACTTGAGATGAGGAAAAAAGTGAGTTGGCGATCTCATGTCCCAAAACAATAACAGCGACTCCATTATTAGATTCTACCTCATTGAAGAAACGGCCTTCTTCAATTTTAAGGTCTTCTATGTCATAATACTCATGGGTTATGGCTCCAATCGCAACATTTTCAACGGTTTTATCCTCATATTTTATGGTCTCGTTGTTCACGTTGAGCGTATAGGTGATGGCCTCCATATCGGGCATATTGCGTTTCAAATACTGATATTCCTCATAGGTCGCCGGAGGAAATTGCTGCCATTTCCACTGTGGCACTTCTGTTGGGCCAAATGAGAAATGCCCCAGGTAAATTGTGCTGTTATCCAGACCACTAATACTACCCTCGATCTCTTTTTTCAACGAATCAACTGCTGCCAGTACTGCAATGATCGAAAAGATACCAATAGTAACACCTAATAGCGATAAAAACGTACGTAGCTTATTGGTTCTAAGTGCATTAATTGCAAATGCGAAGCTTTCCTTGAGTACTCGAAAATAGATGATCATTGTTTTAATTTTTAGATGAATACTATGTAATATCCATCGAAATAAGTCGCATTACATTCCGGATCGTATCGCTTCTACCGGATCCAACCGGGACGCCGTAAAAGCCGGAACGATTCCCGATATCAGACCAATGATAGCCGAAATAACCGTTCCTATAAGCACATTAAAAGGAGACAGGACAAATTGGAAATCTCCCGTGAAAGATGAAGCGATCAACGAACCGAAAAAGACGAAGACGATCCCTATCAAGCCCCCAATCACGGCCAAGATCATAGCCTCAAACAAAAATTGAAGTAAAATGAATTTATTTTTGGCGCCCAATGATTTTTGAATTCCAATGAGGTTGGTGCGTTCTTTTACACTAACAAACATAATATTGGCAATTCCGAAACCTCCCACCAAAAGCGAAAACAAACTTATCACAAGCCCTATCACATTCATGGTTCCCGTCATATTATCGATCGCATCTGAAAAGCCCTGCAATTGATTGACAAAAAAGTTATCTATTTCTTCCGGTTTTAGCCCTCGATACATTCTCATTTTTGCACCAAGCATTGCTATAAATTCCTCATTATCTGCACCCTTTTCAGGTTTAATGAGAATGAATGGAAAAGTAGTCTTATTATTGTCTCCAAATATTTTTCGAGCCATATTTACCGGCCAAAAAGTGGCTGTATCCTTTGAGCCACCAAATATCCCATTACCCTCCTTTTTCATGACCCCAATGACCGTGAATTTTCGCCCATACGCCCTGAGCTTTTTACCAATTGCATTATCCGCTCCGCCATACAAACTATTTGCGATCTCATCTCCTATCACAATCACTGGAGCTCCTCTATTGGATTCGGACTCATTAAAAAATCTTCCGGCTGAAAATTTAAGTTCTTCGATGTCCGTCTGTTCATTGGTCACAGCAATCATTTCCACACCTGTCACCAATTTCTCTTCATATTTTACGGTTTCAGGGGCCACATTGAGTTGATATGAAGCGGCAAGTAAATTGGGCACCTGCCTCTTGACCATTTGATATTCCTCATAAGTTACATCCGGAAATTGCTGACGCTTCCAGGAGGGAACTTCCGTAGGGCCAAACGAAAAACGTCCTAAAAAGATGGTACTGTTATCCAGTGAGCTAATGCTTCCTTCAATCTCCTTTTTCAACGAATCAACCGCAGCCAAAACCGCAATAATAGAAAAGATCCCTATAGTAACGCCAAGTAAAGACAAAAAGGTGCGAAGTTTATTATTTCTCAACGCATTTAATGCAAAGGAAAAACTTTCTTTTAATACCCGAAGATAAATTATCATTGGTTTGAATTATGTGTTAGGAGTTCCATTTAGGGAATTCCGTTTATGGAGATTTCATAGAATTCCACTCCTTCTTTTTTCAAATCTAAAATAAGACGTTTTATGAAGGCATAAGTTACAAAAATCGCCTTCAATTGTTTACTTTTGCGTTTTCAAATCCTACAACGAAAATTTCATGGCAGACACAAAAAAGATCGCCTCGGCGCTAATTTCTGTATTTCATAAAGATGGCTTGGCTCCTATCGTAAAAAAATTAGACGAAATAGGGGTAGTCATCTATTCCACCGGAGGTACCGAAAAATTTATCAATGACCTTGGAATACCTGTTATACCGGTTGAAAATGTAACCGATTATCCCTCTATTCTTGGAGGCCGTGTAAAAACGTTACACCCCAAAGTTTTTGGCGGGATCCTGAATCGTGGGGACAATGACAGTGACATTGCCGAAATGAAACAATACAATATCCCTCAGATCGATCTGGTGATCGTTGATCTGTATCCTTTTGAAAAAACGGTAGCCTCGGGTGCTTCGGAAGCGGATATAATTGAAAAAATCGACATTGGTGGTATCTCATTAATTCGCGCGGCCGCGAAAAATTTTAAGGACACCCTCTGTGTTTCTTCCATGGAGGATTACGAGGAAATACTTGCGATCATTTCCGAAGAAAATGGAAGCACTTCTCTAGAACAGCGAAGACATTTTGCGGCCAAGTCGTTCAATATTTCTTCCCATTACGATACCGCTATCTTCAATTATTTTAATAGTGATCACGCTATTGCGAGCCTCAAAATAAGTGAGACGAACGGGAAGGTATTGCGTTATGGAGAAAACCCTCACCAAAAAGGATTTTTCTTTGGTGATTTCGATAGCATGTTCGACAAACTTCATGGAAAAGAGTTGAGTTATAACAATCTATTGGATGTAGATGCTGCTGTTAATTTGATGAATGAATTCAAAGGTGAGGATCCCACTTTTGTCATCATGAAGCACAACAATGCCTGTGGAATTGCACAACGTGCCACGGTACATCAAGCTTATGTAGATGCCCTTGCCGGAGACCCGGTCTCTGCTTTTGGGGGAATTCTTATTAGTAATTCTGAAATTGATAGTGCCACAGCCGAAGAGATCCACAAATTGTTTTGTGAAGTAGTGATCGCCCCGTCGTATTCTCCGGAAGCACTGGTTATTCTGAAAGGCAAGAAGAATCGAATTCTGTTAGTTCAAAAGCTATATGAGCTTCCCGAAACAACTACCCGAACCTGCTTAAATGGTGCGCTTGTACAGGGTAGAGACACGCAGACAGATTCCGAAGAAAATTTAACACAAGCCACCAACAATAAACCTACAAGCCAAGAGTTAGAAGACCTGTTGTTTGCCTCCAAAGTTTGTAAGCATACCAAGTCCAATACCATTGTTTTGGCCAAAGGAAAACAATTGTGCGCCAGCGGTACCGGACAAACTTCGAGAGTTGACGCATTGCGGCAGGCGATCGATAAAGCGAAATCGTTCAATTTTGATCTGCAAGGGGCAGTAATGGCAAGTGATGCCTTCTTCCCGTTCCCGGATTGTGTTGAAATTGCGGATAACGCGGGAATCACCGCCGTTATTCAACCGGGAGGCTCAATTAAGGACGAATTAAGCATAAAATATTGCAACGAAAATAATGTTTCCATGGTATTTACCGGGGTTCGTCATTTTAAACACTAATTTTTTTACATTTGTAGGAATTATAGGCCAACTGATTAATTATCAACATTTAAAATACTTATGGGATTTTTTGATTTCCTTACGGAAGAAATAGCCATCGATCTTGGAACCGCCAATACGCTTATTATCCATAATGATAAGGTGGTTGTCGATGCCCCATCCATTGTGGCCAGGGACCGTACTACGGGTAAAATTATTGCCGTAGGCCGCGAAGCTGCCCGAATGCAAGGAAAAACCCACGAAAATATAAAGACCATTCGCCCTTTGAAGGATGGAGTTATTGCCGATTTCGACGCCAGTGAAAAGATGATTAATATGTTCATCAAGGATATTCCGGCTCTTAAAAAGAAGATCTTCACCCCTTCCCTTCGCATGGTGATCTGTATTCCCAGTGGTATTACCGAAGTGGAAATGCGAGCGGTGAAAGAGAGTGCAGAGCGTGTAAATGGTAAAGAAGTTTATCTGATCCATGAACCCATGGCAGCAGCTATTGGTATTGGTGTAGACATTATGCAACCCAAAGGAAATATGGTCGTGGATATTGGAGGAGGAACTACCGAAATAGCCGTGATCGCTCTGGGTGGAATTGTTTGTGACAAATCTGTGAAGATCGCCGGTGATGTTTTTACCAACGATATTATATACTATATGCGCACCCAACACAATCTTTACATTGGGGAACGCACCGCCGAAAAAATAAAGATTCAGATAGGTGCAGCCACTGAAGATCTGGAATTACCTCCCGAGGATATGCCTGTTCAAGGTCGTGACCTGCTGACCGGGAAACCCAAACAAGTACAAGCATCTTTCCGTGAGATCGCCAAAGCTTTGGACAAATCTATTTTGCGAATTGAAGACGCAGTGATGGAGACCCTATCACAAACTCCTCCTGAATTGGCGGCCGATATTTATAATACGGGAATCTATTTGGCCGGTGGCGGATCAATGCTGCGAGGTCTGGACAAACGACTTTCACAAAAAACCGATCTGCCTGTTTATATTGCTGAAGATCCACTTCGCGCTGTTGTGCGTGGAACGGGAATCTGTTTGAAAAATCTAAACAAATACAAAAGTGTGTTGATAGGAAAATCGTAATAGAATATGCAACGGATAATCCTTTTTTTTGTTCGGAATAGAAATTTTCTGTTGTTTGCTTTCCTATTCTTTGTTTCCATCGTACTAACGGTCAATTCGCATTCTTACCATAAAAGCAAGGTCGTCACTTCTGCTAATTTTCTTTCGGGCGGCATTTACTCAGTAAAAACCGGCATTACGGATTATTTTGACCTCCGAGAACAAAATAAACTGCTCACACAGGAGAATGCGGAACTTCGGTTTCAATTGGAAAATAGCATTGGTTTTTCGGGTACTTCGGAAATGGATTCCACTATTATCGATTCCAACTTTACGTTTGTAACGGCAACCGTGATCAATAATAACTATTCGAGAACAAAAAACAATCTTACCATCAATAGAGGACGCCGGGACAATATAAAATTAGACATGGGCGTGCTTTCTCCTCAGGGGGTGGTCGGCATCGTGAACAGCGTTTCGAACAAATACGCTACCGTGCAATCCTTATTAAATACCAACAGCCAAATTGTGGCTAAATTTAAGAAGTCGGATCACTTTGGAACCCTGATTTGGAATACTGAAAACCCAAATATGGTTCAGTTGACCGAGATTCCTCGATTGGCTCCTGTGGCATTGGGTGATACCATTGTGACCGATGGAAGATCAACCATCTTTCCGGAAGGAATTCATATTGGAACTGTAAAAAACTTCGATCGTGCGGAAGGCGATGACTATTATAGCATCAATGTAATTTTATTTACCGATATGACCAGCGTAAAGCATGTCTACGCAATCGGGCATCGGGATGCTGATGCGATCAAGGAACTGGAAAATAGTATCGAAGATGTGGAACAATGAGACCTTGATCAATATCGCGCGGTTCGTTTCCTTGGTTTTGGTTCAGGTGTTGCTGTTAAATCATATCAACTTTCTGGGTTTTATCAACCCCTACCTCTACCCTCTTTTTATATTGGTTTATCCACTTACCGGTAATAAGACCACTCTCATTTTCTTAAGCTTTCTTTTAGGATTGACCTTGGATATTTTCGGGGATAGTGGTGGTATACATGCAGCTGCTTGTGTATTTATTGCCTGGATCCGGCCGGTTATTTTAAAATACTCATTTGGAGTGAGTTATCAACTTAATACCTTAAAAATTAGTACGGCACCTTTGTCTAAGCAAATTGTCTACATTATTACAATGGTCCTCTTCCATCATTTGGTATTGTTCTCCATGGAAATTTTTAACGTAAGTCATATACTTTTAATTTTAAAATCGACGTTATTTTCAGGAATATTCACGGTGGTGTTGATGGTGTGCACTATTTTGTTATTCAGTAGAAATAAAACATGAGAAAATTATTACTCCTTTCTATTGTACTTATTACCGGGATCGCATTTGCGGGTCGTTTGTTCTATCTTCAAATTTACGACACTTCTTTTCAGGTCCTTTCAGAAAACAACGCAGTAAAAGTTGAGTATAATTATCCCCAACGTGGTTATATATTTGATCGCAATGGCGAACTTCTAGTTTCCAATCAGCCGTCCTACGATGTAATGGTTATTCCACGGGAAGTTAAATCGTTGGACACTTTGGAATTTTGCAGTCTGTTAAAGATCGAGCCTGAAAAGTTCAAAGGCATCATGAAAAAAGCCTGGGCCTATTCTCCACGCCTACCCTGGGTAGTAATTCCACAATTGACCAAATCTGAATACGCGGCACTTTCGGAAAAAATGTTCAAGTATCAGGGCTTTTATATTCAGAAGCGATCTCTGCGTGACTATCAGGTGCATCACTCAGCCAATGTTTTGGGTTACATTTCCGAAGTAAATGAGGCCATTATTGCAAAGAATCCCTACTATCAAATGGGTGAAATAATTGGGACCGGAGGCGTTGAAAAGCAGTACGAAGATGTGTTGCGAGGGGTGAAAGGAGTAAAATACATCCAAAAGGATCGTTTCAATCGTGAAATTGGATCTTACAAGAACGAACGTTTTGACACGCTTCCTGTACGTGGAAAGGACATTATGTTAACTATCGATGGGGTGTTACAGGAATATGGTGAGCAGCTAATGGTCAATAAACGGGGCGGCATTGTGGCATTGGAGCCGGCAACGGGAGAGATCCTAGCCTTGGTTGCTGCACCTAATTATGATCCCGGATTATTAGTAGGAAGGGAGCGTTCCAAGAATTTTACCCGCTTGTATTATGATACCATTTCGAAACCACTGTTCGACCGGGTTCTTTCGGGTGAATACCCGCCGGGCTCTCCTTTTAAAACATTGACGGCGCTTATCGGATTACAGGAAGGTGTCATTGACATAGAAGAAAAAGTATCCTGCCATGGGGGTTATAATTACGGTGGAAGCAAAAAATTGGGTTGCCACCATCATAGGAGTCCGTTGAGTATGATTGGGGGAATTGGATATTCCTGCAATAGTTATTTTGCCACGGTCTACCGAAGGTCTATTGACAAATACCCAACCGCTCAGGAGGGTATCGACAATTGGAGGGAACATTTAAAAAGTTTTGGACTGGGTCAGTACCTAGGATATGACCTTCCAACGGGGCGACCCGGATTGATCCCAAGCTCAAAGATGTACAATAGAATGCACAATTATCCTACCTACAATTGGTACACACCTGCCACGATCTCCAATGCCATAGGGCAGGGTGAGGTGCTTATGACACCTATGCAAATGGTAAATTTTACTGCTGCAATTGCGAATCGAGGTTGGTATTATAAACCACATATCATTAAAAATGTCGTAGGCGCAGATACGATACCCGATCAGTACACAAAAAAATTTAACACGACTATCGACCCCGTACATTTTGGGCCGGTAGTGGATGGAATGTTTGACGTCTACAACTATGGAACTGCCTCTCATCTACAGGTAAAGGATCTAGAAATATGCGGAAAAACAGGTACCGCCGAAAATTTTGTCAAGATCAATGGAGAACGGATGCAACTTACGGATCACTCGGTGTTTGTTGCCTTCGCTCCACGAATCAATCCGAAAATTGCCATCGCTGTATTTGTTGAAAATGGATATTGGGGATCTCGGTGGGCCGGCCGAATTGCCACTTTAATGATCGAACAATACATCAATGGTGAGATTACCAGAACCGATTTGGAAACCTTTATCCTCAATGGAAGTTTAGAAGAAGAATACGCCAAACCCTACAGCGGAGAACCCTTTACGATCAACCGCTGATGAGAATAGCCACCAAATCGATAAAATTTGATTGGATCACAGTGTTGCTATTTGCGGCACTGGTACTGATAGGTTGGGTGAATATATATTCGGCCTCTTTTAACGATACCAACACTGCTTTTGTCAATTTTGACCAAATCTATTTTAAGCAATTGGTTTGGATCGTGCTTAGTGGGGTACTCATAGTTTTTATTTTGGCGCTCGATGCTAAATTCTATGAGCGCTTTGCGGGATTGATCTTCTTAATTTCGATGGCGTCCCTTCTTTTATTGTATCCTTTTGGAAGAGAAATCTCCGGAGCCACTTCCTGGTTTTCGTTTGGTGGGGTCAACCTCCAGCCCAGTGAATTTGCAAAAACTGCCACTGCTTTAGCACTCGCCAAATACATAAGTGATATCCAAACCAATATGAAGGAATTCAAGCACCAATTGCGTGCTTTTGCCTTAATTACAATTCCGGCTGTGCTTATCATCCCACAACCCGATCCTGGCAGTGCACTCGTCTACAGTGCCTTTGTATTTACCATGTATCGAGAAGGAATGCATTTTGCATACTTGCTTCTTGGGTTTTTTGCGGCCACTTTATTTATAGGAACTCTGGCTTTTGGAGTCGTTTGGGTGGCGGTTATTGTAGTGCTCATCGCTATTGCAATTTATCTTAAAAACAAGAAAAAACGTCCTAGCATGTTTAAATATGGCACCATTGCTCTGGCGTGTATTGGTTTTGCCTTATCGGTGAATTATATTTTCAACAACGTTTTTGAACAACGCCACAGAGATCGATTTAATATCGTGTTGGGGAAGGAAGTTGATGCTAAAGGGATTGGCTATAATACGAACCAGAGTGAGATCGCTATTGGAAGTGGTGGCTGGACAGGAAAAGGCTGGAATCAGGGAACCCAAACCAAGGGTCACTTTGTACCTGAGCAACACACCGATTATATTTTTAGTACGGTGGGTGAAGAATGGGGGTTCCTAGGTGCCTTGCTGGTAGTGGCCTTATTTGTAGCACTTATCATACGTTTATTGATCCTTGCCGAACGACAGCGCTCCCAATTTAGCAGGGTGTATGGTTACAGTGTCGCAGCTATTCTATTTGTACATTTTCTGGTCAATATAGGAATGGTAACCGGGATTCTTCCAACCATTGGCATCCCGCTACCGTTCTTCAGTTATGGAGGCTCCAGCCTATGGGGTTTTACTATTTTACTATTCATATTTGTACGGCTGGATGGGGCAAACTATTATTACACTTAATTATAGTTGATTATTGAAAACCCATAGAGGGGGTGCCGAGCATTGTTTTTTTGTAATTTTTTGGATACAAAAAAAGAATGCGAAGGCGTTTCTTTGAACGTACTATTTATTTTTGTACGGCTTGATGGGGCAAATTACTACTACACTTAATTGTGAATGGGGTGGCGAGCAATATTTTTTTAACTCAAAGATATAATTACTATAAACTAGTTGATACAGATGCGACAGAACCGCGAAAGTAACCATCGGCCATTCACGTATGCGAGTGTTTTTTCGTTAGAAAAATTACCATTCATATCACGAATTTGAAGTAGATCCCCTCGCTTATACATCGGTTGTCCCATTTAGATACTATTTCTATTCTTCCTTATTACTTTAGTTTAATAACTATTTAAAATCAGAAATATGGAACGTGTTAAACTTATACCTAATCAAGAGCTACATACGGAGAAATTTCATCTGTCGAAGCCATTTATTTTTATTTCAGTTTTGCTGTTAATAATTATTTCCAATACCCAAAACGCACAAGCCCAATGGCTTGAATATGATAAAATTGTTGCCTCTAATCGAATGACAAGTGATCAATTTGGTTTTGATATTAAAACAAATAATAATCTGGTAGTTGTTGGCGCGCCTTATCGAGACTTCCCCGGGGCTACAAATGCAGGAGCGGTATATGTATATGAGAAAACAGATACCGAATATGCTCAGCTTCAAATTTTATCGGCAAATGATTTAAATACGGGCGACCTTTTTGGATACTCTGTTTCTATTTCTGAAACAGGAGAATATATTATTGTTGGAGCACCAAACCAGGACACCGATGAAAATGGACGGAATCCATTAACAGATAGTGGTGCAGCTTATATATTTAAACGAGATCCAATCACAAGCATGTGGGAGCAGCTCCAGAAAATTGTAGCTAAGGATGAATCTGGTAATAGTAAACGACAGAACGACGCGAAATTTGGTTGGGATGTTGATCTAACAGATACTCCATATGTACGTAGAGCTATTGTTGGGGCTGTTCAAGAGTCAGAATATATAACAGTATCAACATTTTTACCCAAGGTAGGAGCAGCATATATCTTCGATGGAGATGGTGGTAGCCAATGGACTGCGAGTCAACGCTTAACCGCATCAGACCGGAAAGCCAATGACAATTTTGGGTTTTCAGTAGCTCTTGCTAGATTCAAAGCAGTAGTGGGGGCAATTGGAAATGATTATGACGGTAATGGACAAAATTATATTGCAGGTTCTGGATCGGCCTATGTTTTTGAAGTGGGGGTTTCTGCACGAAGTATTAATGATTATTATCAAACAGATAAATTGACTTCAACAGACAGAGGTGTTGGTGAACTTTTTGGCTTCGAGGTTGATATCTACGGTAACATCCCTCAAGCAGTATTTAGGATTGTTGTTGGGGCTCCTTATGATGACGAAGGTCAATTTGGACAACCTGCAATACAGAATGCGGGATCGGCATTTATATTTTTTAGTAGTCAATATGGAGGAAATAATAATTGGTTTATGGACCAAAAGCTTGTTGCTAACGATCGATCAGTGAATGATCATTATGGCACTTCTGTGGCCATAGCAGAAACATATGCAATGGTTGGCGCGACTGATAATGACAAAGATGCCAATGGTATGAATATATTGAACGATTCAGGGGCGGGATATATTTATAAAGCAGGAAATTCACCATATCCTAGTGGTTGGATTTTTGACGAAAAAATTGTGGCGTCAGACCGGGAGAGTAAAGATCATTTTGGCTATTCAGTAGATTTAGATGTCGTAGGAAATCATTGTGTTGTAGGCGTAAAGGACGAAGACCACGATGATGCCCCAATCCCTGGGAACTATTTACCAGCTGCAGGGTCTGCTTATATCTTTGAGCTTGACATCCCGGCCCCTTTAAAATCTGATGGGAGTAAGAAAACTTCAACAACTCTATCTCAATTTGCAGTAACACCTAATCCATCGAATGGACAATTTGAAATTAACATAAGCAATTTTGACCCTAGCGAAACGTACCTTTTGACAATTCGTGATATCTCGGGAAAGAAAATAATGGAAGAAGTCATTCTAAACTTTAAGCATTATGTTAACCTTGAAACACAAGCAAACGGAGTATATATTATTACTCTAAATGATGGAAAACAACTTTCACACGCAAAAATAATTAAATCCAATTAAGTGAAAAAGAGTGACACTAAAGTGTCGCTCTTTTTTTTAATATTTAATCTTTTGGTTCTGTCGCATCTGTTAAACCAAATTCTAAGATAACTAATAATTGTAATTCTCTGGCTTGCCAACGAATAAAATGATTTGAATATTGATGTTCTATTCGAAATCAATTGGTTCTTTCTAATCATATGTACAATTTCAATTTCGCATAACGTTCTTCTGGCTGATTCAAATTCTTTAAACCCTAAGCCTCTAGTGATTCGTTTCTTTACAAACCTATGATCCTGTTCAACGATGTTATTCAAGTTCTTGCATTGCCGAATTTGAATTTTGGATAAAGACCGTTTATTATAGATTCTAATTGCGTGTTTGTTTGAAGCACTCTTGTCCATATTAATCAGTTCAGGCTTACCATTATTCCCAATAGCTTTAATCAGAAATGATTGAGCACTCATTCGTTTTCTTCTTTTGGTGAGTAAAAAATCAACCGTACTTCCAGCTTTATCTACCGCTCTATATAAATATTTCCACTGTCCTTTTACTTTTATGTAGGTCTCATCCATTCTCCATAGTTTACCAACACATTTCTTACGCTGTCTAAATTCCTTTTCAAACAATGGAGTAAACTTAAAAACCCAACGTTGTATAGTAGCGTGGTCAACAGTAACACCGCGAATAGACATCAATTCTTCTATCTCTCGATAACTCAGTCCAAATCTAAACTTGAAATATACGGCTTGAATAATAATTAACTTTGGAAATGTATGACCTTTGAACATTAATTTTTAACTCAAAGATATAATTACTATAAACTAGTTGATACAGATGCGACAGAACCTAGGGTTTAATTGATTGAATTAATAAGTTGAATAAATTAAATCGACTAACGTTTGCCCCAAGCCTTGAGATCCAACATAGATTCCAGTTTTTCTTCTTCGGAATTGGATAAGGCCTCAAAGAAATCGATCCCGGTCCGTTCCTCAATTAGGTCGATGGTGACGGCAAAGTCGTAGAAAGATTTATCGGTTGCTTTATTGGGAATGAGAAATGCAATGGCTTTTTTATTCCCTTCGGAATTGTCCATTACAATTTTATAAAAATACCTGGGCACCGAAACCCGTTCTTCTCCGATGGTTTTGAGGCCATCTTCCAAAACCCCCCCCGTTACCACAAAAACTCCGTCGTACTTTTTTGCCCAAAAACGGGTTTTCTGCTCCAATCTATTCCAGATGCCTCCGTTAAATTCATGGTTCTGCGGACTGATGTTACTGGTCAAGAAGGTTTCGTGAAAGGCATCGTAATGGAACTTTCGGTCGCCCGCCGGACACAAATGCCCACGGTCGTACCCGGAATTCTTATAATTTCGCCAGTCGGCTGAAGATGTTTTCACGGCTCTGTCTTCCACAAAATAGGGGCGGTCGAAGTCGTTTGACTTAATGTGCTCGGGAAGTAATTCATAGGCCACCCATTCGGCTTGTTCGTGTGCTTCGGAATAGGACAGTCTGAAAAATTCATGCTGTACTATGGCTTCTGTTGTGGATGATGGGTAGAATGGTGCGCCAAATTCTTCGGATGAAGATTTGTTACTATTCGAAGAAGTATTGGGATAATGCTCGGCACTTTGGTTGACGTACTTTTCAGCAAAATAAAGAGCCGTGGTAACCAAAATAACAATAATAATGTAGGTGTATTTGCGATTCATTAGGAAATGTTGAGATCGCAAAGGTAGCTGAAAACTGCTTTCCTCCTTTTATAAACTACGACTTACTATTGGAATCAACCAAAGCTAATACTTAACATTTGTTTATATATTTGGTACATGTTAAAACTACTTCCCTATGTTTTATGCCTTGGGATATTATCTTCAAGTTGTAATCGAAAAAATGGTCCCTCACAGGGGATCGACGAGGTTTTAACGATTCATCAAAATAGTAGAACACAGCTAACAGACTCTGCCTATCAAGAGTTAAAACGGGCAGAACGACTCTTGGGACAAAGTAAAAACATTCCCGATTCCATACAAGCCGAGAATAATTATCTAATTGGGCTATATTTCAAGAAAAAAGGGATTACAGATAGTGCAGCGGTTTATTTTCAAAATGCTACGACATTCGTTAGAGATTCGCTCTACTTAAACCGACAGACAGAATATTTGACCTCCGCATGGAACACGTATGCCAGCTTGGGATTATATGGTGATTGTTTTGAAATTAGCAAAAAATTTAAAAAGCTCGTTGATTCCGATAAACAATTCCGCTCCTTAATCTGGGCGTATCATTGGGAAAAATCCACCTATCTCATGATGGGAGATTATGAAAAGGCACTGAAAGTTTTAGACACACTGATGGAGATTGCAATAAGAAAAGATACCGCCAATATTCCCTATGTTTTAATAGGCAAAGCCGACCTCAAATATAATTATCTCAATGAAAAAAAAGAGGCTTTTGAAATTTTAGAAAAGCTGCTTGAGAATCAAGAGAATTTGACCTATCATTTTCAAGAACAAATTAATACCAACTACGGTGTCTATCAATATTTTGAAGGAAATTATAAAAAGGCCTTGAACCATTATTTAAAGGCGTTATCGGCTGGCAAAAAGAATAAGGAGAGTGACAACTATATTGACGCCTTGGCAAATAACTATAACAATATTGCCGAGGTCTATCTGGATCTTAAAGAATATACGAACGCCCGATCCTACTTGGATTCGACCCGCTTATTGGGCATTGAAAATCTGTCGAGAAAAAAACAAAAAGCACTGTTGGACTATGAATTAAGATTTGCAATAGCAACCACCAAGGATGGTAAAGAAATCTCAAAATTAATGGATAAGATTTACACCCACCAGGATGAGATTTACACCCAAAGATCGAAAAAAGAACTCCTGGCTCTTACAAAGGCGAACGAAAACGAGAAAGTACTACTCCGGGAAGGGCAATTGCAAGAAATCGAAAATATAAGACTCGAAACTCGTTTGTTGGTGGTGTTGGTTTCAACAGCCTTGTTGGGTATGATAGGATTTTTATTTTATCAAAGGCGAAAATTGAAATTTGAAAAGCAAACGCTCCAAAATCAGCAACGCTTACTTCGTTCACAAATGAACCCTCATTTTACCTTCAATACCTTGTATACCATACAGAATAAAATGAAAACAAATCAAAAGGATGCCAGTGATTATTTGATGAAATTTTCAAGATTACTGCGGCTTATTCTGGAAAATTCCACCCAGAACTATGTGCAATTAGACAGGGAGCTCGATGCTTTAAGAAAATACCTCGATTTACAGACGTTTCGGATACCCGGAACATTCAATTATACGATTCACCTGGAAAACCTTGAAGAGGACACGCTTGTCTTTATTCCTCCCATGCTATTGCAGCCTTTTGTTGAAAACAGTCTTGAACATGGTTTTGTTGGTATAAACTATCCCGGTGAAATAAACGTTACTTTAACAATGAGTGGGAAATTTATACATTGCACCATTGAAGATAATGGAAGGGGTATGATGGATCATGAAAGTGACTCTAAAAATTCGTCTTCGATTGGCTTGATTTCAGATTTTATTCAAAAGGCATCCAAATCGAAAATTCAAATCATCAATAAATCCTCATTAGAAAAGGGCCAGTCCGGAGTACTCGTAAAATTTTTAATTCCATATAGACTTACTGAAAATGATTAAAGCACTACTTATTGATGATGAAGCGTTTGTTAGAGATGACGTGCGTGAAAAGTTAGAGACCTACTTTAACGATGAAATTCTCGTAGTAGGAGAGGCCGAAGGAGTTGAAACCGGCTTAAAGGCCATAGAACTCCACCACCCAGACCTGCTATTTCTGGACATTCATATGAAAGACGGGACGGGGTTTGACCTTATTAATCAGAGTAATCGCAAGAACTTTGATGTGATCTTTATCACCGGGTTCGATCAACATGCCATCAAAGCCATCCGAGTGGGAGCTTTGGACTATATTATTAAACCGGTGGATGATGATGAATTTCGAGAAGCAGCTCAAAAAGCCATTCAGAATTACAAAAAAGAAAATCACCTGGAAAAACTCATTGAAATTTCAAGTGAATATTTTAAAGGCGCCAAAAAGAAGCGGGTCATCTTAAAAACAGCAGATACGGTCTATGCCATTTACGAGGATGATATTATTTATTGTCGATCCGATGGAAATTACACCACTTTTTATACACAACAAATGGAGAAAATTGTTGTTTCGAAGCCCTTAAAGCAGATTGAGGAAATTCTATCAGAAAACGTATTTATCCGATGTCATCAATCCTATATCGTGAATAAAAAACACGTTCTAAAGTACAACAAACAAGGTGTCCTTATTGTTCACCTGGACTTTAAAGTTCCCGTTTCTTCCAGGCGAAAGGATTATGCTTTAAAGAAAATATTCGATTAAAACGAATTTGAAAAAGATGCCAACGAATTTGAAACATAATGGTACGCTTACGTAATAAGGGGTTCTGGTTATTCCATAATTAACTATAATTGTATTGAATTTAAAAAATTAAAGCTCATGAAAAAATTAAAAATTTTAACAGCCGTATGCGCTGTTCTTCTATTTTCCTGTCAGGTAGACAATGAAGAGCTAGTTAACACAACCAATGCAGATCTTATAGTTGAAAATGCCAACATAAATGGCACTTTTTCCTCCAATTCCAATAGCAACGGAAACCCACTTTATGGTTCAAGAACAAGCGAGGATTTACTCCAAAGCTTACGCTGGGCTTCCTATACCATCGCCAATATCCTACATCATCACCCGAATTTGCGAAACGCAGCAAGTCCATATATGGATCCAATATCGAAAACAATCCCTATGGAAGTCTTATTGGGCCCAAATTCTCCTGTTACCGGCTTTAAGGCTAAATTTATTCAAGTGCTTGAGAACTATGCCGCTTGTACTAGGAATTCAGCCAAAGCTGAGGCCTGCCCGGATACGAGCAACAGCCCTGGACCACCAGTGTGTCCTACTTGTAATCTTAACAGTGGCGAAGGCCAAGTGATGATCGATTACTTAATTGGCTCCAATTGTACTGAGGTTTATTTCCCCAGAGGATTTGAATTTAGCGTTTCCGATTTCGTAACTACTACAGGACATCCGCTAAACGAAAACTACTTTAATGATGGGTTTACAATGGATGGAAGTAATGAGCCTCCCATTGTCACCGTGAGTCCTAATTTTATCCAAATAAATAACCATACTACGATAGCGGTTCGCCCTGTCAGAGAGGGTACTGCGGAATCTATTTGTAGTTATCTCGAGTATCCTGTCGCAGATTTTACAGATTTTCTGGAAGGCTCCTGGTAGCATCCAATTGATAGATATTTCAAAAGCCACCTTTCTCAAGGTGGCTTTTTTATATAAGGAGTTTTTTTCCGTCTAAAATCGAATACACGGTCAGTTATTGCGAATATGAATTAGTTCACCACGCATACATGTTTGCTATTGACGGTTACCATCTTATTCCTCAAATTCGTGTTAAAGCAGATAAACGCGGAAACCGAAAAGCGCACGAGTAGGTGTAAATTAAAATTTATTGATTATGAAAAAAATACTATTATTAATTATTGCTGTTGGATTTAGTTCGACCCTTTTTGCACAATTATCAGGCAAAGATTTACGAGGACCACAATGCACAACATGTACAGACCCTAAAGACTATATAAACGATAATGGAGACAATACCTTCACTGCGGATAGTGCTCAGGCATACTTTTGGCAAATTTGCAGTGGTCAAGGCACGATTGTAGGTTCCAATACCGGACAAACAGTAGAGGTACAAGGAACACCGGGAAACAATTTCTCTATAAAAGTAGTACGGTTTGCACTTGGGAAGTGTATCGAGGCATGTGAAACTGGTACCGTTCAGATGTCTTGTGACTTCGATCCGGACCTTGGAGGAAAATTATTCTGTGATGGCCCTGGCCAAGGTGGAAACGGAAATGTAAAATTGGCAATGGATCCATCTGAATTGCAGGATATTTCACAAATAACTTATTACTATGATATTTCCAATAACTATCCGGGATTTGAATTTAGTAACGGAAGTACTATTATGACGGCGACAGGTACACCCAATAACGGCTTTAATGTCAATTTTAGTTTTGATTCCAATTGCCAAACCATAAGTACGTTCGTCATTGATCTATATATTGAATATAACAACGGATGCCCGGACGAATGGTACGATAATATAGAGGTTACTTTAAGTTCATATAGCCCGATTATTATCTTCCCAAACCCGGGTAGAGGCAACGATACGATAAACTTTGACGGTGTTGACTATAAGAACATCGATAAACTTGAGATAAGAAACATTCATGGGAGACTGGTAAAATCCATAAAGCCAAATGGTCAAACTTTTGAAACAAATGGACTTCAAAAAGGGATTTACCTTGTCAATTTTGTTACCCATAATCGTGGAGAAATTCAAAAGAAATTGGTAATTCAGTAAAAAAGAAAAAACAGATTAAGTCTAAACCCGGGTCATCGATCCGGGTTTTTTAACTCTTCACATCCAACACATCCCTTAGCGCATTCCCCATCAACATAAAGGCCGTGACCAAACTCATAATGGCCAATCCGGGAATGACCGCCAAATAAGGTTTTCCCAAAATGATGTACGCATAATGATCTTTTATGATCCCACCCCAACTTGGCGTAGGCGGCTGGGCACCAATCCCCAAAAAGCTCAATCCGCTTTCGATCAAGATCGCACCGGCAAAATTAGCCGCAGAAATAATGATCACCGGCGCCAAACTATTGGGTAAGATATGCTTGGTGATAATGCGCCAATCGTTAAATCCAAGGGCTCTTGCTGCAGTTACATATTGCTGTTGCTTTACCCCCATCACCTGTCCCCGAACCACACGAGCTACCTCCACCCACATGGTGAGTCCTACGGCAATAAAAACCTGCCAAAAGCCTTTTCCAAGTGCCAGCGTTATTGCTATAACCAAAAGCAAGGTTGGGATGGACCAGGTCACATTGATCAACCACATTATGGCTGCGTCTACCTTGCCTCCATAATAACCGGATATGGCTCCTAAAGTGATCCCAATTAACAACGAAATAAAAACCGCCACAAAGCCTATAGCCAGCGAAACTCGTATTCCAATGAGCATTCGGCTTAACAGATCTCTTCCGTACTTATCGGTTCCCAGTATAAATTTTCTTTCCGAAACGTACTGTACCGGTATATCTGTGATCTCCTTCGCATCGTGAAATTGTATCAGCGAATACTCCTTTGACAAACCGGCACTACCATCCGGAGTGTATAACTTCACTTCAATTCCTGTATCGGTCATTCTATAATGGGAGATGGGAATTTCTGTGGCTGTACTTTTCTTTCCGAAGAAAAAGGCACCTATTCCACTTTGCTTTTCTACTTTCGAAGGGATCGTAAGCATTTGAACTGTAAATCCGGGCTGTTTTGAATGGATCGATAAATGCATCTGATTCGCATTTTGAGAAGAATCCGGAGCCAGCGCATAGGCGAAAATGGCGATCAATGTGCAAATAATCAGGAACGATAAACTAAAAACGCCCCAGAAGTTCTTTTTAAACTTTTGGAGCGCTAATCTCGTTAATGACGTTGATGCTTTCACATCGTAAATGTAGCTAAAATTAATTCTTTATCTCAGCCACTTTGCCACTTCTAATGTTATTCATTTTTAAGTCTTGCAACACATTGACGGCTTCCTCAACGTAGATATCACCGGCCAAATTCTTGTGCCATCTCTTACGCTTTTCTCGTAAGGTTGTATCTTGTTTCATTAAGGCCACTTCGTACGGAAGGGAGCGATAATTCAATTTATTGTCGTAGTCGCTGATAGCATCAAACTTCTTAGTTTCGGCCTTGCGACGATCGATCTCAGCGAGATATTTGTCGAAATTAAGGGTCACCATATTTTCGTCCCTGCTTTTCTTGATCCACTTGGCGTTTTCTTCGATCAGACTCAACTGACTGCTCTTTGCCATACGTTCCTTACTACGCTTAATGGTTCCTTCGTAGTCTATATAGCCTTCCCAAACATCGTAACTCGCAGGAGAAATCTTATCATAGGGCAACGGATTGTCGTAATCGCGTTCTCCAATTTCAATATAGCTGTAACGATCCGGCATCACTACATCACTTTTTACACCTTCCAATTGGGTAGAGCCACCATTAACACGATAGAATTTTTGAGTGGTCAATTTTAAAGCACCCATATCACCCATATCATTTTTTCGTAACCATCGGTTAAGATCCACCATATTTTGAACGGTCCCTTTTCCATAGGATTGCTCACTACCAATGATGATCCCTCGTTTGTAGTCCTGCATTGCGGCCGCCAATATTTCTGAAGCAGACGCAGACAATTCATTTACCAAAATAACCAAAGGTCCGTCCCAGCTTACACTTTTATCGGTATCCTTGAGTACCTCCTTCTTCTCACCACCTGAAGCCACCTGCACTACCGGCCCATCTTTTATAAACAATCCGGCGATGTCAACCGCGGTCTTTAAAGATCCTCCTCCATTACCTCGCAGGTCCAAAACAAGACCTTCCATTCCTTCTTTCTTTAGATTTAATATTTCTTTTTCCACATCGCTGGCAGCGTTGCGTTCCCCGTAATCATTCATATCAAAGTAGAATGCCGGTAGGTTGATCAATCCGTATTTTTTGTTGTCCTTTTCAATAATAGACGACTTTGCATAGGTCTCTTCCAATTCTACCACGTCTCGCGTAATAGTCTCCTCTTCTACCATTCCGTCCACACGTTTTATTGTCAAGGTTACTTTCGTTCCTTTCGGGCCTTTGATCAGTTTTACAGCATCATCCACACGCATTCCAACGATACTAACAGCTTCGTCCTCATCCTCCTGCCTAACTTTCATAATTAGGTCACCCACTTCCATGTGCTCCCCTCTCCAAACCGGGCCACCACTAATTACTTCAACTACCTTGATGTAGTCGTTTTTTTTCTGAAGTCGGGCTCCAATGCCCTCCAACTTACCACTCATTCTAAGATCGAAACGGTCTCTGTCTGGCGGCGCAAAATAATTTGTGTGCGGATCGAATTCTTCCACAACCACGTTCAGGAACTGCGCAAAGTAATCTTTACGTTCCAGGTCGTCTACAAATTCGTAATAGTCGTCCAAAGAAGACTTCGCAGTCTCTCTCGACTTGATCTCCATCTCGGCAAGGGTTAGTTTAGCATTGTCGCTTTCAACATACTCCTCACCTTTTTCAAGAGCTTCTATTTTATTTTTTTCTGAATTCTCCTTCTCCTCAACCAGATCGTAGTAATTGGAAATAGTCGAAAACTTAAGTTGTAATCTCCAACGTTCTTTTAATTCCTTTTTTGATGTGGCATAAGGAATTTTATCATAGTCCACGTCAATACTTTCGTCCAGGGAATAATCGAATGGTTCGCTCAATATATCTTCGTAAAATTTCTTTGCAAACTCTTTTCTTTCGAGATAGCGCTCATGCACCAAATTGAAGAATGTAAGGTCCTTACTTCTAATCTGGTCATCGATCTCCGTTTCATACACGCTAAATTCCTCGATATCGGAAGCCAGAAAATAACGTCGCAGCGGATCCATAGTATTTATAAAATCCTTGTAAACTCCCGCCGAAAAGACATTGTCCATTTCCTTGGCATCGTAATGACCTTTTTCCAAAACATAGGTAATTAGGTCGATTAGTAATTTATCCTTATCGGGATCATTAAATTCTTCAGAAGTAAAACTGCAAGAAGCTACAGCTACAAAAACGCAGAGCAAAAGTATTTTTAAGTTCTTTTTCATTAATCGCATATCATCTCTTTTTTAGGGACTCCTAAAATATATAAAAAACCGTGCCAATACTGCATATTGATGATAATTTTTTGTTAAACCAATTGCTGAAAATTAGGAATTGAGAATTCAAATTTCAGAATTAATAAATGTATTTTTGTAAAGAAAACCTCCCTTAATGAGCTCAAAAAAACCATTAATTTTAATAACCAATGACGACGGGATCACAGCGCCGGGAATTAGAACCCTTATCGATGTAATGAACGAATTGGGTGAGGTGTGTGTGGTAGCTCCTAATTCGCCTCAAAGTGGGATGGGACACGCTATCACGGTAAATGACACTCTGTATTGTGACCGCGTGGTTATTGATAAATACGCCCCGCAGCAGGAATATAGTTGTAGCGGAACCCCCGTAGACTGTGTAAAACTCGCCACCAATGAGATCCTGAAACGTAAGCCAGACCTGTGTGTAAGTGGTATCAATCACGGAAGTAATTCGTCTATAAACGTAATCTACAGTGGTACTATGAGTGCCGCCGTTGAGGCCGGTACAACGGGAATTCCGTCTATTGGGTTTTCCTTGCTGGATTATTCGTTGGAAGCAGATTTCAGTCCTATTAAAAAGTTTGTCAAGATCATTGCACAACAGGCACTAAATAATGAAATGCCAAAAGGAGTGGTTCTCAACGTGAATTTCCCAAAATTAGCAGAAGCAGATATCAAGGGTTTTAAAATTTGTCGGCAGGCCAATGCGCATTGGAAGGAATACTTTGATAAGCGTACCAATCCGTTAGGAAGAGACTATTATTGGTTGAGTGGTGAATTTGTTAATGAAGATAAAGGACAGGATACCGACGAATGGGCGCTAAAAAATGGGTATATTTCTGTGGTGCCAGTTCAATTTGATCTAACAGCGCATCACGCCATTGATGACATAAACTCCTGGGATCTGTAATGAAGAAAGAAATTTTAATCGGTTTTATTGTTGGGCTCATCTGCAATACGCTAGGCATAATAGCATGTACGTTCATAATTTCACAATTGAAAGATCTTGGGTTTCAGGAAACGTTCAACCTGTATTATCAATCCAGCAATCTCTGGATGTTCGTGACGCTAGGCGCCTTACCAAATCTGGCCGCTTTTTTCGGCTTTTTAAGAATGAATAGAGATTACCGGGCTCGTGGAGTGTTAATGGCCACCTTTGTAGCCGCCATAACGGCCTATATAATATATTTTATATGAAGTATTACCTCATAGCTGGTGAGGCTTCCGGAGATTTGCACGGAGCCAACCTCATGGCAGCACTCAAAGTGAAAGATCCACAGGCGGACTTTCGGTTTTGGGGAGGTGATCTTATGAAAGCCGAGGGAGGCACCCTCGCAAAACACTATCGGGAATTGGCCTTTATGGGATTTGTGGAGGTGCTCTTCAATCTTCGCACTATTCTTCGAAATATATCATTCTGTAAAAAAGACATTGCAGCCTATGCCCCTGATGTCATTATTTATATCGATTATCCAGGTTTCAACCTTCGTATTGCCAAATGGGCTCGAAAAAAAGGGTTCAAAAACCATTACTATGTATCTCCTCAGATCTGGGCCTGGAAGGAAGGGCGTATCAAAGACATTAAACGCGATTTGGACGCATTGTACGTGATCCTTCCATTCGAGAAAGACTTTTATGAAAAAAAACATAGTTTTCCGGTTCATTTTGTAGGTCATCCACTTATTGATGCCATTGCCAAGAGACCGCTGGTAGCCCCTAATGAATTCAGAAAGGAAAATGATCTTGACGACCGCCCTATTATTGCATTATTACCGGGCAGTCGAAAACAAGAGATCTCAAAAATGTTGAAGGTAATGGTCTCCGTTGCAGATCATTTTAAAGACTATCAATTTGTGATCGCTGGGGCACCCAGTCAGGAAGCTGCATTTTATGCGCCTTATATTGCCAACCAAAATGTCCATCTATTACTCAATAAAACCTATGATCTGTTGAGTTTATCAACCGCCGCGTTGGTCACCTCCGGTACCGCTACTTTAGAAACGGCACTGTATAAAATTCCGCAGGTGGTTTGTTATAAAGGGAGTCCAATTTCGTACGAGATCGCTAAACGGGTGATCAAATTGAAATATATCTCGCTCGTGAACCTCATTCTGGATAAACCCGTTGTCACCGAACTTATTCAGGGAGATTTCAACTCCATCAAACTCAAAGAAGAGCTAACCAAGATCCTGGACGATTATCACAGAGCCGTGTTGTTTCTAGACTACTACGATCTGGAAATTAAATTAGGAGGAAAAGGTGCTAGTGAAAAAACTGCGGAATTAATTATACATTCTCTGCACTGATCATCGATTTTTTGGGTAATAAGTCGACGGAATTAAACTAAAAAGTAATATAATTCTTTCGTGTTTCTCTCAATTCTATTAAATTTAAGCCTTGTAACCCAACAAGTTTCATGAAAAAAGTTCTCCTACTAGCACTTTTTGTCCTCTTTCTGGCCTCCTGCGGCTCTTCCAGAAAAACCACCGAAACCGTTGTAATTGGCGGCTCGACAACGACTACTTCCTCCAAACGTATTTCCAAAGTAGTATCCCACGCCAAGAGTTTTACAGGCACTCGATATAAGTTTGGGGGTACGGATAGACGCGGAATGGATTGCTCCGGTTTGGTCTATGTGTCCTTCAAAGAAGAAAATATTGCACTCCCTCGTATCTCTCGAGAAATGGCAAAAAAGGGCATTCGACTGCGACTTACAGAAACCGAAGAAGGCGATCTTGTTTTCTTTCAAACCAACAAGAACAGAAAGACGATCAACCACGTGGGTCTTGTGGTCGAGAACAAACGGGGAGTGATCAAATTTATTCATTCGACCAGTTCCCGTGGTGTAATTGTTTCTTCCCTGGACGAAAACTATTGGAAAAACGCCTTCGTGGAAGTGCGACGCATCATTTAAATTTGTACTTTTAAGTTCCTGCTCCCCGGTTGATCTTATGGTCAAATGAGTAACCCAGGGGATGAAATTCATCAATTTTGTAGTTGTTAAGATCGCGGTTTGCTACGCTGCAGGTATAGTCATTGCTTATTTTGTAGGGGAAGTTTCTTTTTTTATGCTGAAGTGGTTGCTGCCTCTGTTCCTGATCCTGCTTGTCATTTGGATTTGGGAACGTCCTAAGTTGAAGCCCGGTGTTCTCTTCGGAATTATAACCTATTGCGTTATATTTTCGATCGGCTTTGCCAATTATCAAGCCAAGCAACCACAGCATAGCAAGCGACATTTCTCGCAATTCACATCTGGCTCCACTTCCGAAGTACTACAACTTAAGATTACCCAAATACTCAAACCCAATGCGTATAACCACAAATATCTTGCAGACGTGATTCAGATCAATGGGCGCGTGGTTCAAGGGACTTTGTTGTTGAGCACTGAACGAGATTCAACAAATACCATACGTAACATCGATGACTTGCTTCTTCTTTCTTCGGAAATAGATGCGCTTCCCACCCCTATGAATCCGTATCAATTCGATTATGCGAAGTACCTGAATCAGCTGGGCGTTTATCATCAAATCCGAATTAAAACCGAACACATCCACAGAATAACGAAAGGCAGTTCCACGATAAAGGGCTTTTCAGAAAAAATACGAGAATACCTCATCCTCAAATTATCCGAAACTCCCATCAAAGCCCCGCAGCGTTCCATAATTCAAGCACTATTACTGGGACAACGAGCGGACATCGAAAAAGACCTCTATTCGCAATATGCCGCGGCCGGCGCCCTCCATATTCTGGCCGTATCGGGATTACATGTGGGTATATTATATTTGATATTTGCCCGTTTGTTATCACCGTTCGAACGCCTTAAACATGGCAAGATCATCAAACAATTTGTTCTTGTAATCGGGCTCTGGGCTTTTGCTCTTTTAGCGGGACTATCTCCTTCTGTGGTTCGCGCGGTTACCATGTTCTCCTTTTTCGCACTTGCAGGAATGCTCAACCGACCCACAAACAGCTTCAACACCCTCTGGCTGTCATTTTTTGTATTGTTATTGGTAAATCCCAATTGGTTATTTCACGTGGGGTTTCAGCTTAGTTATGCAGCGGTCTTTGCCATCCTGTGGATCCAACCCAAACTTTACGCTATTTACATCCCAAGGTTCTATCTCGACAAACTCTTTTGGGGTATCATCACCGTAACATTGGCCGCGCAAATAGGCATTGCACCATTGAGTTTATACTATTTTCACCAATTTCCGGGGCTATTTTTTGTAACTAATCTGGTTATCCTACCATTTATGGGAATCCTACTTTCCTTAGGGCTGTTGGTTCTTCTCCTAGCCACCGTGGATCTACTCCCATATTGGTTGGCAATCGGCTATGATTGGCTCATAATGCAACTAAATGCCTTTATTGGTTGGGTGGCTAGTCAGGAGGCCTATTTATTTGAGAATGTAGCCTTCTCCTTCGGGATGTTACTAAGCACATATACCGTATTGGTGATGCTGATTCTTTTTTGGACACAAAGAAATAAAAGCTACTTGGTTGGAATCAAGGGAGCCCTTGTTTTATATCTTGTTGTATCGGTTTCAGAAAAAATAGACAGGCAGCATGAAGAATTGATCCTTTTTCATCAAACGGGCATCTCGTTATTGGGCTATCAAACTGATGGCAACTTCAAACTTTTTCAAGGCGATAGTCTCGATTACTCAAAGAGGTTTCCCATAAAAGGTTATGTAATCGGTAAAGGAATTTCGAAGGTTACTTCGGAATTGGCCCCGCATTTTTTCAGTTATCGAGACAAGCGTATTTTAAGATTGGACAGTTTGGGTGTATACCCTTCCGAAGAAATAGATATTTTACTACTCACCCACAGCCCGAAAGTACATTTGGAACGACTCATCGATAGCTTACAACCCAGTTTGATCATTGCTGATGGAAGTAACTATAGATCGTATGTAAACAGATGGGAAGTGACTTGCAAACAGCGAAACGTGCTATTTCATGCCACGGCAATAAAAGGAGCCTTTTCCTTTAACTTGTTTTAGAAAGTACCCTTGAATTTACTTTGATAGTCTTGCCAGGCCTCCACTGTGGTAAGTTCTTTATAATCATCGTTTGCGATCATCTTAAGATAGATCTCGATTTGTTGTGGTGTTTTGTAACCCGGAACCGCCTGGATGAGGGTTCCATCCTCTTCGAAGAAAACGATACTAGGATACCCTTGCAATTTTAGTGCGTCTGCAAAAAAGTGGGTCGCATTGCGGCCTTTTCGGGCGGGTTGATAATTGGGGTTGGTATAGGTAAAATCCTGATAGGTAATCTCATCGGGGCCTTCGGCGTTAAATTTTACCGGATAGTAATTTTCATTGATAAATTGAGCCACCTCGACATCGCCAAAGGTGTTCTTATCCAATAGTTTACACGGGCCACACCAGGTAGTATAGACATCCATGATAATTTTTTTTGGTTCTTTTTCCTGAGCTGCTAAGGCCTCATCCATGGTCATCCAATTCACCTTCTGGGCAGAAAGTGTGGTGGCAAGGATGTAAAATGCAAAAAGTAGTAACTGTTTCATAACAAATGAGTGTAGGTAATAAAAATAGATTTATTCGCTCTTAAACTGGGGTTGGAAGCTCTCGAAATAAGCATCGAAAGTCGCTTGTGTATTGATCTCTTTCCAAAGATCAGTTCCGAAGAACTTCAGATAAAACTCCATTTGCTGTGGAGTCTTATAACCTTTTACACGGTTAATGAGGGCACCGCCTTCATCGATAAAAAGTACCGTTGGATACGCATTCACGCCCATGTAACGCGTGAACTGATGCTGACTGTTACGTCGCATGGCCTTGGCCGGATTATAACCGGGATTCGTGAATACATTCGTAGTATCGTCGACCGTTTCGTCTCCTTCGGCATTGAATTTAACGGCGTAGAAATGTTTGTTGATATAGTCGATCACATCTTTATTGCTAAAGGTATTCCGATCCATCAATTTGCACGGGCCACACCAGTTGGTATACATATCAACAAAGATCTTCTTTGGATTTTCGGCTTGTGCAGCCACAGCTTCGTTCATAGTCATCCATTTGATCTCCTGTGAGGAGACCGTCCCTATGGTAAAAAGCAATGTTAAAAGTAACGCGTATTTCATCTTTATTTGGGTCTAATCGATTGTAATATAACAAAAAACGTTCCACAATGGGAACGTTTTTTGTCTGTTTAAGTTGTTTTTAACGTACTCCGTGCATCAAACGCTTGAGCAACGGATGTAGCATGAGTGACACCAACCCTAAGCCCATGGGGATGATCGTAAATATGAGGAAGAAGGTAGACAAACTATATTCCTCGGTAATTTTTTCGATATCACCACCTACATAATGCGCCAGTTTGTTACCAATGGCGATCGCGAGGTAGTATACTCCAAACATAAAAGCAATCATCCTAACTGGGATCAACTTGCTTAAATAGGATAGACCCATTGGAGATAGGCAAAGTTCCCCTAAGGTGTGGAACAAATAGGCCAAAACCAGCCAAGCCATACTCAGGCTGGCACCATCGGCTCCTGCAGGCACATTCCTGGCACCGAAGGCCAAAAAGGCAAATCCAACGCCTAACAAGAAAAGTCCGAGAAAATATTTCACGGACGCCGGTGGATTGTATCGACTATCCCACCACTTTGTGAATAGTGGAGCGAACATGATAATAAATAGTGAGTTTAATATAGCAAACCAGGTGATGGGTACTTCAGTAGAAGTTGATTGATACTCAATTACCAACTTATAGATCACAATCGCCCAAACTATGACAAAACTGGTCCCTAGAATAATGTTTGATAAGCTAATTCTACTGAACGTCTTACGAAACAAACTCAGTAAAACATAGGTAATAATAAGCAGGGGTACCACAGTCACAATTAGATCAACGATCTTAAAGCCCATGGCGGCGTTACCTTCCAAAAATCGGTCTGTAAAGTCCCTTGTGTACACAGGCAGCGATCCTGCGGCCTGTTCGAAAGCGGCCCAGAAAAAGATCGTAAAGACGCAGAATATCGCAAAGGCGATCAATTTATCTCGTTCCAGGTGTGTATATCTGGGGATTCGTATCAGCAATAGCAGAACAAAGGAAACTACAGCAATGAGCGCGAAGAATAATGAATCTCCCATTCCGGCAATAGTGAAGTTCAAAGTCTGAATATCCCCAATTTTACTAAGCGGGTCGTTGATAATAAAGATCATTACAGAAATCGTAAATATTCCTATTAACAACAGATCAAGAGGCTTAAAATTATTCAGTTTCACACCATCTTGTATCGCCTTAGCGGCATTGTCGGCTTTCTGAGTAGCAGCCGGCTTATCACCAATATCTCCGAAGAGCTTTTGAGCAAAGTAAAACTGAAGCATACCAAGAAGCATAAACACACCTGCCAATCCGAAACCATAACTCCAACCCACTTTCTCACCTACCCATCCGCAGAGCATGATCCCAATGAATGCGCCAGCATTCACACCCATGTAAAATATGTTATACGCGCCATCTTTCTTTTCATCATGGCCTTCGTACATTTTGGAGATAATCGAAGTCATGTTGGGTTTAAAAAATCCATTCCCCAAGATAAGCAAGGCAATACCAATATACAGAAAGGTAGGAGTCTCTACAGCCATGGAAGCGTGTCCCATGGTCATTAATAGGGCTCCAATAACAACAGCCATGCGATAACCAATCTTATTATCAGCCAGCCATCCTCCCATTAAAGGAGTTAGATAAACCAGCATGGCATAGGTTCCCAGCAATGACAGCGCAGCCTCTGTTGACCACCCCCAACCCGGGTTGTCCCCTACGATCGCTCCTGTGAGGAAAATGACCAATATGGCTCGCATTCCATAGTATGAAAAACGCTCCCACATTTCGGTAAAAAACAAGACAAAAAGTCCGGCAGGGTGTCCAAGTACCTTGTCCTTAAACATATTATCGATGTCACTATTCATAATATTGGTTTTAAGTTGCTAGTTAAAATCACGAAAGCCTTACAGAGGGCTGTAAGGCTTTCGTGATTATATTTGTTTAGTTGTTGTTATCGGCAAGTTCGAATCCTTCGGTTTCTTCAAACCGCATTTCGCGTTCGTCATCTTCAGCACCATGTGTGAGTGATTCCAGTTTTTTTCTGAAAACCAATACTAATGCCCCAAAAACAACACAGAAGCCCGCAATACCAGTAAAGATGGTGAATTCACCTAATTTTTCGGATGCCTCTCCCAGCAATCCGGCCAATTTATTTCCAAAACCGGTCATGGCAAAGTAGACTCCCATCATGATAGAGGCGTACTTTAACGGTGCCAGTTTTGTAATATAGGAAAGGGCAACTGGTGAAATACACAATTCCCCAACGGTATGAAATAAATAGGCTAAGACAAGCCAATACATGGCCGAAGACCCGGTACTTTCAAATTGTGCCGATGCTGCCGACATAAAGAAGAAACCGGTACCCATTATAATAAGACCCAGAATCATTTTAAATAGCGAAGTCGACAATTTGCCCTTTAATTTTCGTTTGGCCCAGTAGGCTGCTACTGTCGTCCCTAAAAATATGATGAACATCGCGTTCAAGGACTGGAACCAGGAGGCAGGGATTTCCCAGCCTAATAGCATTCGATTGGTATTCTCTTTTGCATAAATATTCATTAATCCGCCCGCTTGTTCGAACGCCCCCCAGAATACGATCACAAGGAGAAAAGAAATGAACAACACGACGACCCGGTCTTTCTCGATTTTCGTGAGGGGTCTTTTTGCTGCTTCTTTTTCTTCAGCTATCATAGAGTTTCCAATGTAGTTACCCACATGTCTTAGGTGTTTCTGTCCCAGCAAGTATTGAATAAGGCCAAGAGCCATCCCTATTCCCGCTAAACCAAAACCATAATGCCATCCATGTACCTCACCCACATAGCCTACGATCAAACTAGATAGGAAAGCACCAATGTTTATTCCAATGTAAAAAATTGTAAATCCTTTATCCCGTCGAATATCGCCCTGCTTATACAAGCCTCCAACCATGGTTGAAATATTGGGTTTTAACATTCCAACACCCGCAATAATAAGTCCAAGACCACTATAAAACGCCCACATTTCCTCAACTGCCAATATACTATGACCCATGACCAGTAAAATCCCTCCTAAGAGAACCGATTTCCGCTGTCCCAATAATTTGTCCGCGATAATACCACCTGGTATTGAGGCAACATATACCAACATAGTATACCAACCGTACAATGCCAATGCCTCTCCATTTGACCATCCTAATCCTGCGTTATCTCCGGCGGTTTCGGCGACCAAATATAAAACGAGAATCGCCCGCATTCCGTAGTAAGAAAAACGTTCCCACATTTCGGTAAAGAATAGCACATAAAGTCCTACCGGATGACCGAATAATTGTTTTTGTTGTTGTAAAGCCGTTGACATATAAAGAGTTGTTAGTTATTATTGATTAGTTGTATCTAGTCTTTTATTTCTTGGAGTTTATTCACTGGCTCCCCAAGAGACTCTTGCACAAACTTCGTCATCTTGCTGTACAAGTGAAGTCGTGTATTTCCGCCAAAGATCCCGTGGTTCTTGTCCGGATAGACCAGCCAATCGAAATCCTTATTGGCCTGAACCAATGCTTCGACAAGTCGCCAAGTGTTTTGGGCATGAACATTATCATCTGCACTACCATGTACCAGCAGGAAATCCCCTTGCAGCTTGTCTACGTGCGTGATGGGAGAGTTATTGTCGTAACCACCCGGATTCTCCTGGGGGGTCTGCATATAGCGTTCGGTATATATAGTATCATAGAAGCGCCAACTGCTTACCGGAGCCACGGCAATGGCCATAGCGAAGGTATCTGCTCCCTGGAAGAGACAATTGCTGGACATAAAACCTCCATAACTCCATCCCCAAATACCAATTCGGTCTTCATCGATGTACGGAAGTTTCCCTAGTTTTTTTGCCACGCTTATTTGATCTTCTACCTCGTACTTGCCCAATTCCTTTTGGGTCATTTTCTTAAAATCACGTCCTTTGAGTCCTGTTCCCCGTCCGTCCACACAGGCCACAATAAAACCTTGCTGAGCCAACATTTGGTGCCAATAATCATTGGAACCATTCCATCGATCAGCCACCTGTTGTGATCCCGGACCCGAATATTGATACATAAATAACGGATACTCTTTGTTGGGATCGAAATCTTTGGGTTTGATGGTATACATATTCAATTCATGCCCATTTACGATGATGGTTGAAAACTCCTTAGGAGACATTTTATAGTTTGCCAATTCATCCTTTAAGGTCTGATTGTCCTTTATTTCCCTGATCTGCTTGCCCGTCATCGCATCGTTAAGTGTAAACTCAAAGGGAGTTTGCGAATTGGAAAAAGTATTGATAAAATAGGTATAGTCCGAACTAAATGCAGCGCTATTACTTCCGGTTTTCTGAGTAAGACGTACTTTGTTCTTACCTGTGCTTGAAACAGAATATACATCACGATTGATACTTCCCTTTTCAGAACTTTGATAATAGATGCGAGCAGTCTTTGGATCAAATCCATAGTAGTTAGTCACTTCCCAGTCTCCTTTAGTTACCTGATTGATCAACTTCCCCTCCTTGCTATAGTGGTAGATATGGTTCCAGCCATCTTTCTCGCTCGTCCAGATAAAACTATTATCATTCAAAAACGTTAAGTCGTTTGTAACATCCACATAGGCATCATCTTTCTCTCTGTGTATCAAGGAACTGGTGTTGGAAGGAGCGTCCACGAATACAAGATCCAATACATTTTGATGCCTGTTCGTTAATTGTACACTCAAAACCGCCGGATCGTTGGTCCATTGTAGCCTTGGGATATAATAGCTGTTATAGCCGGAAACATCGACTGTAGATGTGCTGGTATTGTCCAAATTATACAGATGGAGGGATACCATGGCATTCACTTCACCTGCCTTTGGGTATTTAAAAACCGTTTGTGTTTGGTAGAGTTCTTTTCCGTAGACATCCATGGAAAACTCGGGAACTTCGGTCTCGTCAAAGCGAATAAATGCTAAGTAGGCTCCATCCTTACTCCAATCGAAAGCTCGCACAAAACCAAATTCCTCTTCGTATACCCAATCGGTGATCCCGTTGATAATCTCATTTTTCACTCCATCGGTCGTGACCTGAGTTACCTTCCCCGAGGCCAGATCTTTAAAATAAAGGTTGTTCTTATATCCGTAAGCGACTTTGGTCCCATCCGGGCTAAAAGTGGGTTCCTGAACTTTATTTTCAGAAAGTAAGCTTAGTGACTTGCTGGCTAAATCGTATACATAGTAGGTTCCCAAGGAGGAGCGTCTAAATACCTGCTCCAATTGAGTTGCCAATAGCAACTTAGATTCGTCCGCATTGAAATCGTATGAAATAATATAAGGCACTTCCTCCAGATCCTTACTATTTAGCAGCGTACGTGCCTTTTGACCGCTTTTATAATCGTAGACGTCAATGGTCGATGCCCGTTCTGTACGATTGTAATTAAGCACAGCATATTCCTTGCCGTTATTAAGGGATCGCAGCACATCCAAACGTTCTGTACGGAATTCACCGCCCCAAATTTCTTCTAAAGTAATGTCTTTTTGCTGTGCGGTAAGAATAGCAGAGGTCATTATAAAAAACGACAACACAGCCAGAGAAAGTAATCTTTTCAAATTCTTTAAATTTTGATATGCCAAGTTTACTAAATTTTCGTCAAAATTCGAGTGTTTTTCTGTTAAATACCTCCATTTTGTTAGCAACTTAGCCCCGTATAATCAAGTTTTACTTCAGATCGTCAATTTCACCAATAACGCTATCTTTGTACTTCCAAAAATAAACTATGGCAGGTCCTGTTTCCGGATTTTCAAAAAAAACCAAAAAAGAGAAGATACAATGGTTGGTAGAAAACTACCTCGATGGTGATGTCAATGCTATCGATCTATTAAAAAGTTACTGGAATGAGGATGCTAAGCTTCAAAAGCGTCACGACGATTTCATTGAAAATACACTCACCAATTATTACCTGCCTTTTGGGGTGGCACCTAATTTCCTGATCAACGACGTTTTGCACGTCTTACCCATGGTTACAGAGGAAAGTTCGGTGGTGGCAGCGGCAAGTAATGCCGCTAAATTTTGGTTAGACCGGGGTGGATTTAAAGCCGAAGTGATTGCGACCGAAAAGAACGGACAAGTACATATTAATTTCTTCGGAAATGTACGTGACATCAACTCTTTTTTCAAGGAAGTAAAGCCGAAATTGATCGCCGGAATCGCAGGCATTCAGAAAAATATGAAACAACGAGGGGGTGGTTTGAAGGACATTAACCTCTTGAACAGCTCCGAAAAATTAGTTGGATATTATCAGTTGCATGCTACTTTTGAGACATTGGACGCCATGGGAGCTAATTTTATCAATAGTTGCCTGGAGGCGATGGCCACCATTTTTGAGACCGAAGCCCAGCACCATCCGGCGTTTCAAGAGCAGGGTCACTATCCGGAGGTCGTGCTCAGTATCCTGTCCAATTACGTCCCCGAATGTCTCGTACGTGCAGAAGTACGGTGCCCCATTTCTCAATTGGCTCACAAAAACTGTAGCGGACTTGAATTCGCGGAAAAATTTGTCAGAGCCGTACAGATCGCCCATGTGGAACCCCGTAGGGCAGTGACTCACAATAAAGGAATTATGAACGGAGTGGACGGCGTTATTCTTGCCACGGGTAATGATTTTAGGGCGGTTGAGGCCGGAGTACATGCTTATGCTGCGCGACATGGTGATTACAGAAGCCTTACGCATGCGAAAAAGGAAGGAGATGAGTTTCGGTTTTGGATCGAAATTCCCCTTGCACTGGGAACCGTGGGAGGGCTTACCTCTTTGCATCCTCTGGTAAAATTGGTTTTCAGAATGCTACAAAATCCAAACGCAAGGCAATTAATGGAGATCGTAGCGGTGGCAGGATTGGCTCAGAATTTTGCAGCGGTGCGCTCTTTGGTGACCACCGGAATTCAACAGGGGCATATGAAAATGCACTTAATGAATATTTTAAATCAGTTGGAGGCCAATTCCGAAGAAAAAGAAAAGGCAGTGGAACATTTCAAAGCACATACAGTGACACATAGCGCGGTGGAAAACTTTGTTACCTCCATGAGAGCATAAATAGGCAGGCATTTAAAAATAGATAATTAACTTGATCGACGAATTTTACAGCCACGGAAAATTATTGCTCACGGGAGAATATGTTGTGCTGGATGGCGCCACAGCACTGGCAATTCCAACCGCCAAGGGTCAGTCACTTACCGTATCCTCAGTGGACGGAGACCAATTGCTTTGGACGAGTTTGGAGGAGCAGGGGGAATGTTGGTTCGAAGCTGTGTTTTCTTCGGAATTGGAGGTGGAAGCAACCAATGATGTTGCTGTTGCTCAATCACTTCAAAAGATGCTGAAAGTGGCCTGTGTTTTAAATCCGAAATTCTCATCGGAAATTCAGGGCAGTTTAGTCACAACCAAACTTGAGTTTCCCAGAGATTGGGGATTGGGAAGTTCTTCCACTTTATTGAATAACATTGCTCAATGGGCGGAGGTGGATGCGTTTCAGTTAGGGAATGTGAGTTTTGGAGGCAGTGGATACGATATTGCGGCTGCCCAAAATGATCAACCAATTTTGTACCGGCGCAACGAGAACAAACCCATCATATCGCCCATTACTTTGGAGTGGAATTTCACAGCGCAACTCTTTTTCGTGCATCTCAATATCAAACAGGACAGCAAAGAAGGTATCGATCGTTATCAGGCAACTTTAGAAGATAATGGTTCAATCCACACCCAAATATCCAAAATTTCCAAAGCCATGGTTGCCAGTAAAACGCTATCTGCCTTCACTCAATTATTGAATGAGCACGAAGGACTTATTTCTGAAAGAGTAGATCTTCCCACCGTTAAATCGCGGTTGTTCAATGATTATCCCGGAGCCATTAAAAGCCTGGGAGCATGGGGAGGGGATTTCATATTGGCTACAGGTGGTGTGCGTGAGCACAATTACTTCAGAAAAAAAGGCTTTAACACTATTATTCCTTTCGAGGAAATGATGGCATAAAAAAATCCTCCGTTGCGAAAGCATTGGAGGATCTTGTACTAATTAGTAAAATTTCTTAATAAAAATCGGCTCTATTATCTTCAATATCGGCTGCGTTTTTCAACGCCTGATACACACTATTATTAATAGCTCCAGTTGCGCTCGTATTGAGCTGGGTCATATAATTGGAATAGTCGTTGAGGTCCGGCGCCTTGTTCAAGGCAAGCGAACGCACCATAAATACCCCATTTTCTCCATCGATCAAATCACTGGTTTCACCCGGAGTGAGTCCAAAGGCTACCCCCACAACAAGTGGCTCTTCCCCTGCTTCCGGAAGGGTTGGTGCAGAGCGGGTGATCGCGTTTGCAGTTTGAACAGTTACGTTTTGACTGGCGGCCACATCTTGCACTGAAGTCCCCGAAACTGAATTACGAATTAACTCGGCTTTCTTCTTTTTTCTAAGTATGGGAGTCACAACACCGGATGCTTCGGCTACACTCATAAGTGATTTCTTATCGACCTTTCTTGTTAATTGAGCGATAATATACGCATCATTTACATTCAATCGCTTTACATCTCCTACATTGGTATCTTCTTCAAAAGCCCAGTTTACGATACTTCGGTCGTTACCAACACCGGGGATGGTTGCATCCAATTTCCCAATTTTATTGACCGGACTTGGAGTAAGGCCATTCTCTTCAGCCACTGCATTAAAATCTTTGGTACGGGCGGCCTCTTCAAATCTTGCTGCCTGAGAGAACACGTCGCTCAAGGTTTTTTCTGTAGGTTCAATGTCAAGGGTAACCGTAGCGATCTTAGCTAGTTTTTGCTTTGCTGTTTGGCCTTCCACTTCGATCACGTGATAACCAAATTGAGACTCAACCACTCCCATAGAACCAACCGGGTTTTCGAAAGTGAAATCTCTAAACGGTGCGACCATTTGGCCATAGGGATACATATCGTAATGACCTCCTTTGGCAATACTTCCAACATCCGAAGACAATTTGGTCACCAGTTCTTCGAACTTCGAGCGATTTCCTTTTACAATACGGAGTACGCTATCGGCAGTCTTCTTGGCTTGTTCTTTAGTTCTTGTAATACTGTCTGTTCTGCTAAGCCCAATAGGAATAAGGATATGTCTGGCTTCCACAGAATCGGGCAGTTGTTTAACGGCAATGATCTTGGACAGGTTCCAGGTGTTGTCCACCTGATACGGTCCAAATACTTCACCTTCGGGCATAGAAAGAATTGTATCCTTCAAGGAAGGTGGAAGATCTGCGTTGTAGTACCAGCGGTCCACATAGCTATTCTCAGACTTATCATTAACAAAGGCAATGGGATCCTCGGCAGTTTTAAAGGCTTCGATCATTCCATTTACCTGAACTCTTTTTTCTTCGATATCGGCAACTGAAGGTTCTTCACTATAGGAAACATACTGAATGTCTACCATAGGTTCAACTTCAAATTTATCGGGATTTTGTTTGATATAGGCTTCGATCTCTGCTTCTGAAATCGCGACGTCCTCATCGGCTATCTTGGTGTAAGGTATATAAACATATTCCATATTGACCTTGTCATTCTCAAAACGATATTGTTGCTCTCCTTCGGCGACTGTTGAGACCAGTCCGCCACGCACCATGCTTAGGTAGTTATTCTGAAGGATACTCTCTTTAGTGCTTTCAATGTAGTTATTCCAGTCTTCCTGTGCTTGAGGGTTCCCTCTAATGGCTAACAAATAATCCTGCAATTTGGCTTCACTATAAAAACCATTTTCATTCTGAAATGTAGGATTGTTCGCCAAAGCCTGACTTAGCGTCTCGCTCAATTGTTCTTGGCTCAATGTCATCCCTAGTGCATCAACTTGTTGTTGCATTAGTGTACTTCTCATCTCGCGTTCCCAAATAACACCCATGGCCTGAGCCGTTGTAGTATTGGGTCCCACAGAACGTTGGTAGGCTTCCACCTGTCCCATAAAATCCTGACGGGAAAGGTCTGTTCCATTGATGGAACCTACAGTGTCTTGTATATCCTGGCCACCGCCACCACCTTTGGTAAGGCTATCGCTCACAATAAAAGCGAAGAGTGCTAAGGCTATAATGATGATAAGGAAAATTCCTCGTTTACGTATGCTGTTTAATATTGCCATTGTTACTGAATATTTATGCTCCTTCGTCTTGCGGAAGGTCTCCGTTATACCCGCAGCGACTAAATTTGATTCGTTATGCTAAAAAAGCGGGATCGTTTCGTTTTAATTAGTGGGCGAAAATACCATTTTCCCCTCAGTTATGAAAAGGTTCGTCTTAAAAATACAGGGCTTTGATCGAAAAATTAGCTTACCGTTTTCTTTTTAACGGTGACCAATTCGATTTTCGTGTGAGATACCTCAAGAATTTTTATGGTATACTCCTCAAGTTCAACCGTTTCATCCGGCTGTGGAATTTCTTCCGTGACATAAACGATCATACCTCCAAGGGTTTCGTAAGCATCATTTTCCGGAAGATTCAATTTGTAGGTTTCATTGAGGTAATCCACCTCCAGACGAGCCGAAAATTTGAAATTATCCTCATCGATCTGTTTTTCGGTGAGCGCGGTGGAATCGTGTTCGTCTTCGATCTCGCCAAACAACTCTTCGATCACGTCTTCTACTGTGATGATCCCGGAGGTCCCTCCGTATTCATCGATCACGACAGCGATACTCTTTCGTTTTTTACTCAAAATATTGAGAACGTCTTTGGCCAGCATTGTTTCGGGGACAAAAACTACGGGCATCAATATTTTTTTAAGTGCTTTTGGTTTCTTGAATAATTCGAAGGAATGCACATAGCCTAAAATGTCGTCGATATTCTCGTTGTAGACCAGAATTTTCGATAAACCGGTATCGGTGAATAATTGGCTCAGATCTTTGGGAGTGGTATGAACTTCGGTGGCAATGACTTCGGTGCGCGGGATCATCACCTCTCTTGCTTTTACTTCGGAAAATTCCAGGGCGTTTTGAAAGATCTGTATTTCGCTGTCGATCTCGTCCATTTGCGCCACAGATTCGATCTGTTCACTGATGTAATTTCCCAATTCCACTTTACTGAAACTTAATTGTACGGCGTCTCCTTCGGTTTTAAAAAATACCTTCAGTACAAGATCTGATATCCAGATGACAAATTCAGAAATAAAAGAAAAAAGGATGTAAAATAAATAAGCCGGTACCGCGAATAACTTTAATAGTGAATTTGCGTAAATCTGAAAGAACACTTTGGGGAGAAATTCGGCTGTAAGCAGGATGATGAGCGTGGAAATAAGCGTGTGAACCATAATTTCAAGTGCTCCTTCCAACGGGAGAAAATTCATGAGCAGATCGCCCATAAAGAAGCCATAGATCACCAGAGCTATATTATTTCCTACCAGCATGGTAGCGATAAACTTTGACGGGCGTTTTGTAATTCTGGTTAGTATAGAAGCCAAAAAATTCTTCTGCTTTTTTTCAATTTCAATATGGATCTTATTGGCCGAGACGTAAGCGATCTCCATCCCGGAGAAAAAGGCAGATAGTAGTAGTGAAATTACAATGATTAGGATGTGGTATTCCAATGTATTGAATTACAGTTATGGGTTGAATCTCGGGTTACTTTTTAGAAGAGATCACGTTCCAATTTACAATTTTAATAGTACAACTTCTATTCTTGGTTTCGCTTCTCGAGGTTTTTTCGGAACCTACGTTTAAAGAAAAACATAAAAATGGCCACAACTCCAAAGAAGCCGAATAAATAGGCCTGGTCTCTATTGGTTTCCCATTGGGTAACCACCATGTAAATTGAGAAAATAAACATGCCTATGTAGGCGTACTCGAAAAATTGGTAGATCTTACTCGACATTGAGTTCTTCGATTTTATTTTGGTCTATGATTTGTATTCCGTCATTCTTGCGGGACAAAAATACGGTAAAATCTTCGTTTGCATCAAATCGTGCTCCATCATTATACGATCCATCGCTAAAGGTGATGCGATAGGGTTGGTCCGTGAAGACCCATTTATTTTCCTGATCCCAATATAGTTGTTCCGCATTTAGGATATTGCCATCTGCCGTAACCAAAACTACATTATTTCGTAGATCGACAATACCCGATCTGGGATAGCGCATGGCATAATCTGCAGTGACAGTGCTCATTTCGCCTTTTTCAAAAAACTGTACTTCCAAGCCTTTTGGAAACTCCTGATAGGAAAAATCAAAATTGGAATAGTCGAGCAGACTGGGCGCTAATAGATTCGCCACAACCTTCCCGGAATCTGTGTATACCAGTTTGATATTGGTGCCTTCGGCAACGGGATGATCGTCCTTGAGGTTGAGTTTCTTTACATTTTTAATGTTGCCTTCACAAGCAAAAAGCGTACCGGCTATAAAAATAACCAATACGCTTTTTAGTGTATGATATAGGGTTTGCATCTTACAAACTGGGCACTCTTACGCTTCCACCCACCCAGCAGTTAAAAGAAACTGTTTGACCGGCTTTACCTGAGCTAAAAATATCTGTCTTGCTTGGTGCCAATCCTCTGTAACTGCTTGCAGCGGCTCTAGCCGATGAGGCAATAGAAGGATCTACACGGGCTGCTTTGTCTGCCATTTGAGCTGCTAACCAATTGATGGCACGCTTCTCAAAAGGAGTACTACCACAACTGTTGGCACTCTTGTTATACATTTGAGCTATCTTTAAATAAGCTCTACCTGAGTTAGGCTTGATCTCCAATACTTTTCTGTAGTAGGTTCTGGCCTTCCCGTAACTTCCTTTCTTACGGAAGTTCTCGGCAATACTATTATAGTAACCCACTTTTCTGTTTGGATCGGCCTCCAATTCAACCGCCTGATTATAGTAATCAAGAGCTTCACTGGCTTTTCCTTCTTTCTCTGCGAGTCTACCTAAGTAGAAAGCTGAGGCTGCCGAAGGCTGTAGCGAGTGTAATTGCTGTACCATTTGAAAGAACATAGGTGTATCACAATCTTTGTCATTTAGCTTCCCTGCAGAACTCTTCAACCAGTTCACGTCATTCTTCTTTTCTTCCCAAAGACGTTGGTACAAGGGAATAAGGTTGGTACAATCTGCAATCGCTCCTAATTTAGTATCGATACTACCTTTAATCTTCCCATAGCTACCCAAATTGGTCTCGTAACCCTTCATTCGCTTTTCTTCCTTTCTAGAAAGTGCAGTACCCTCTTCTTCTTTATCGATCAAAGCCGAAAGTTTGCTTGCATATTTACCTTCTTCTTTGCTAATTTTTTCCTGAATGATATCATAAAGGTCAAATACTTCCTGAATATCCTTTCCATTGGTCTCGAACAAATCTTTCGCAAGCGAGAAGTACGTATATAAACTCTTTGGGCTTGTAAATGTATTTTCGTCTGTTTTGTAGGCAAGGTCAAAAGCATCGAATTGCTCTTGCTTGGTACCAATACCATTGTCAAACTTTATCTGAGCCACTTTGGCCATATTCTTGCCAACCTTCGTTTTAGAAGGATAGTTAGCTTTCTGCAGATCAAAATTCTTCTCATAATCGGCAAGTTTTGACTGATCGCCTTTTTCAATGAGGTGCTTGAACATCTTTTCAGCATACTGATAAGTTGCCATGCTATATTTAGGACATTCGGCTACGACTTTAGAATAATGAGGAAGTGCTGCTTCGTAATTTTTCGCCTTTGCAGGTTCGATAAACAAAGAAGCTGTTGTTACGCATTCGTCCATTTGCGCCAGTGCGTTCCCGCCAAAAGTGAGGGTTAAAACGACTAGAAGTAAAGTAACTTTCGTTTTCATGGTGGTAGTATTTAAAGTGTTAATCATAATATCTTTTTTCGAACCATCGGTCATTAAGCGACAGGCTTATAAATGTATTAAAAAATGTCTCTTCGACCAATCCGGCATTCGTGGTTCCTCTTTTTCCAAACTCAAATCCAAGGTTTACATTTGAGAATACTCTGCCTACAGGTAATCCTACTCCAAAAGATATGCCAAACTCACTTATGGATTCGTTGTTAACGACTACTCCGGTTTCTTCAAACCGGAATCCGGCCCTGTAAACAACTCGTTTCCAATAGTTTCCAATAGCGTTATAATTAGGGATGTAAAAACCTCCTAATTTATATTTGGCGGCATCTTCGAAAGAGGCATTGTCAAGTTCGAAGGTACGATTCGTAAAATTACTAGTTTTTTGTGACGTATACTCTCCTCCAAGGAACCATTTTTTAGGTTTCCCAATTCCAGCCCCTACGGTTATTTGAGACGGAAATGTAAAATCGGTATCTGCCACTTCAATATCGCGACTGTCTACCGGGGTTATGGCTCCGGAAGGAAGTGACAAAGTGGTTTCTAAGGTACGGGCGTTTTCAGAAGTGAACTGAGTCTCGGGTGTGTAAGTTAACGATGACATAAATTCCAACTGTTCATTGATCATGGCTTTATAGATCGCACCAAAATTGTAGCTAAATCCCAACAGATCGGATCGATTGATCTCGCGAGTTCCAAACTGAACGCCTTCCTGCGTTGTGGAAGCCGTGTTCTCTATATTTCCGAAGTTATAATTGGCATCAACTCCAATACTGAACTGAGGCGTGACTTGGTATCCTAGTTGAAAGAACGCCTTGTTTAGACCACCCGAACCTTCGTATTGGGTAAGCGAGGTAGCCTCCTCACTTTGTAACTTATACCCGGATGCCGTATAGGGAATAAGACCCATACTCGCTCCAAATTTCCCCATGGGGAATCCTAAAGCCAAGTAATCCAATGAAGTAGTCGTTGCTTTTTGAGAGTCGTCCGCTGTTTTGAAATTATTGAACTTGTGACTTCCGGCCAGCGAATAATTCACTAATGCCAAGGAAGCGATGGCCGCCGGATTTTGAATATTGAGGTGAATACTATCGCTGTAAACACCTATTCCTCCCATCGCTCTATTTTCAATGGTCCCCTTAAATTTTAAGGTTCCTATTCCAAAAAATGAATAGGGGGAGGTGGTACCCTCTTGTGCCATGGCCAAACTGGTGGTCACAAGCATGATCGCAATAAATATTCGCTTCAACATTAATCCTTGTTAATTTCTAAGATGTAGTTCAATCCCTCCAATAGAAAATTGGAGTTGGCAAAGATGTCATTTTTTATGCTATCTCGCAAAAAATGAGCGTCTCCACCTGTTAAAATCACTGTTAAATTGCCAAACTTTTCGATATACGCATTGATAAATCCTTCCAATTCATAAATAACGCCCTGAATAACACCCACATGCATCGAATTATTGGTGGAGTCTCCAATTAATTTTTCGGGTACTTCGGTTTTCAAAAGAGGTAGATTGGCCGTAAAGTAATGCATGGCTTTGTAGCGCATTTCGATCCCCGGGGCAATCGCTCCTCCAAGGTATTCATTTTCCGAATTCAAGAAGTCATAGGTTATACAACTTCCCGCATCAATGACCAAAACGTTTTTCTTCGGAAATTGATGTGCCGCAGCGCTTATGAGCGCGATGCGATCTACACCTAAAGTTGTGGGTGTAGCATATGTATTTCTGAAGGGTAGGTTTATTTTGTGAGAGAGTTCGAGAACCGTTGCATTCTTTTTTAATGCTGAAAGTTCCTTTTCAGAAAACCCTCCCACCGAAGAAACTATGCAATGATCCCAATGAGGAACTTCCTTAGAAAGTTTCTCCAGTGCCTGCAAAAAGTCATCTCTCTCTGAGTTCACCTTCTCTATCAGTTTGTCTTCTGAAAAAACCGCTAGTTTAATAAAGGTATTTCCTACGTCAATTATTAGATTCATTCGTGGAATTGAGAGGCTAAAAATACAATTTGATTTTGTGTGGGCTTGTTAAGATGGTATTAAATTGCGTGAAGCGTGAAGCACGAAGTTGGAGGCACAAAGTTACAAGCTGAAAGTCTGAGGTCCAAAGACGGAAGTCCGAAGTCAAATTATTTCTTAGGATATGTTTTGCAATCCTTAAAATAGATTTATATTTGCGCACTCAATAGAGGTACCTTAGCTCAGTTGGTAGAGCAACGGACTGAAAATCCGTGTGTCCCTGGTTCGATTCCTGGAGGTACCACTTAACTCACAAACCCATCCGCCCTTGGCGAGATGGGTTTTTTGTTTCAGTAAACGTAGAAAGTTTACTTTCGAAAGTGAACTGAAATAAAAAACGTCAACCGAAGGTTGATTGGTTTGTATTTTCAACAGCGGGAACAAAGGAACATTCGTCTCTGACGAATGAATCCTGCTTAGATACCTATACTCGCTTACCGCTTACGCGGGTATCTTCGTCAATTATCCACCGGATAATTGATTTTGCATAGCAAAATTACACTTCGATAAGGTGGCGAGCCACAAACATTTCCTAATTTTCGAAAAAGAAATGTTTGGGCGAAGGCGTTTTTCTTACCACGTCAAAACTTCTCTCTTATTTTTATTAGATAGCCAAAGGCAGCATGTCTACTATTTTCAACAGCGGGAACAAAGGAACATTCGTCTCTGACGAATGAATCCCAGCTCCATGTGCTTTTTAAAAAACTTTCCACAAACAACTAGTTCGAATCACTTTCTTGCTCAACGACTCCAGACTGATTCATGGCCATGTCGTGGTCATACTGGCAACATCCAGGCAGCGCATCGTAAGCATCCAGATCTCCCATTACTTTATCCGTATCATATCCCGAAGCAGCAATGGCCTTATGAATAGCCATTTCAGTTGTTATACTAGTATTGTATGATACTTCAATTTTCTTCTTATCTACATCCCATTCGGCACTTATCACACCATCAACTCTATTTGCGGCTTTTTCAATGGTGTTTTCACACATCCCACAATTTCCTCTTACACCAAAGCTCAAATTTGCCATGGCAGATTCATCTACCTTCTCCGTTTCAGCGGTTTCAGCATTGGTTTTTGTTTCATTTTTGCAACTAATCATTGCCAATAAGGCAATTGCTGCCATACTCATCACTACTTTTCTCATTGTTTTAATTTTTATTGTTATTTAATTTATTATTTTATTGTCTGTTTAACCTCGCCACAGCTAAGCATCGCACTTCCGAAGTAAGGATTGAACACTTTCTTTTTTCTACTTAGCCAATACGCTCCTTGGTTATTATTTGCCATTGGACAAAACAAGTTGTATACGGTGTCATTTATACCGAATCGTTGAATTGCAATTAATAAATGGGAAGAGAAATGCCTAAAATGTTCTCTTTGGTCCGCTATTTCTACAGTATTAGAAATGGCTCTGGCGGAAGACCTCAATTCACTTTCCAAATTCATCCACTGGCTATGAGCGTTATTGTCTTTCAATAAATTCATATTCACCTTCTCTAAATTCTTAAGAATTATTTGTGCATCGTTGGCCACTTTTTTCGAATTTTCTTCAACCAGAGCGTCCTTTAAATGGATGTAGGAATCAAAGACAACTTTTAATTGATTTTGAAAATCTGCAGATACTGGTATTCGCTCGGTCAAGTTTGAATAACTTTCCTCTACGTTCGCATTCGTTTCTTTAACTCCTAAGTGCCCTTCATGTCCCGTTGTTGTATTTCCACCTTCCTTATTCATCATCGATTTCTTACCTTGAAGTTGGGCCGCAGCATCTACGGTAAAAGCTCCGTTTGTTACAATTTCATCCCCATTTTGCAACCCGGATACAACCTCATAATTATCACCAATCGAGTTTCCAAGTTGTATCTCCCGCATTTCAAAAACAGGTTCATTCGAGTTTGGCTTAACGTAAACAACAGATCTTTCACCGGTCCATAAAACAGCCGAAGACGGAATACTTAACAGATTTTTTACATCCAACGACACTCCTTCAATTCTACCTTCAACAAACATCCCTGGCTTAAAGATGTCATCTTTGTTTGTTAACACTGCTCTTAACTTTACAGTTCTGGTTCTCGCATCTAATACAGGGTCGATGAAAGATACTATCGCTTTAATCTCCTTGTTCGGGTTTGAATTGGTAGTGATCGTGATCTCCTGACCCTTTTTGAATAGATCTATCTGATTTTCATAAACATCGAAGTTCGCCCACACCGAATTTAAGTTGGCAATTTTAAACAATGGCTGACCTTGCTTTATCGATTCTCCTTCCTCCACCAACTTTTCTGACACTGTCCCTGAAACCGTAGCGAGTACCGGAAAATTTTCCCTTACTTTTCCTGATGACTCTATTTGATTGATTTGATTCTCGGTTAACTTCCATAACTTGAGTTTGTTTCTCACCGCAGCATACAAGGCAGGCTGTGACTCTTTTAAAGAAGATGCCGTGATCAATTCTTGCTGAGCTGCAAACAACTCCGGGGAGTAGATGGTCGCTAAAAGTTGTCCTTTTCGAACTTTCTCTCCGGTGAAACTCACGTTGAGTCTCTCAATTCTTCCAGAAAAGTAACTGACCTGAACAGCGTTCGATTCTTCATTTTCAACGATCTTCCCGGACAATTTTATCCCACTATCAGTCATTTCACTTACACCCACCACTGTGGTCTGTATGTTGGCCAGCGCCATGGCTGTTTCGGTTAGTTTGAATTGATTCATCGACAAACCGGCTCCGCTAGTTTCAGCGGGAATCAAATCCATCCCACAAATTGGACAATTTCCCGGCTCCGATTTCATAATTTGCGGATGCATGGAGCAGGACCACATTTGCATAGCCTCGGCTACTTCGGTATGGTCATGGTCATTTTCTTGAGTAGGTGATCCACCAAATAACATCCAACCAATTAGCACGCCTACCGCAATAAGTCCAACAGACAATATTATGTTTCTAGTTTTCATTTTCTAATCGTTTAATCATTGCTTTCATTTCTTCAATTTCTTTTTTCTGCGCCTTAATAATGTCTTCTGCCAATTGCTTCACTTCCGGATCCTTAATGTCTGCACGCTCACTTGTTAAAATAGCGATGGAATGATGAGGAATCATTGCTTTCATCCACAATACATCACCTACGATGGGAGCCTGCGCTCTCACCAAACCCAATGCCCCAACAAATAGAAGAAAACTCCCTATGAGAATGGCGATATTCTTCTTTTTGTTATTATACATACGCAACATAAAAAGGAGCATTATAACAGCCATAGCCGAAATGCCCAAACAAACCATATAAAAACGGGTTAAGCTAAACCATACATGATCAGTTGTATAGGTATTTAAATACATGGTGACGTACATGGCTATAAAGGAGGCACCCAACATTAAAAAGAAGTTGGTGTAATGGTTCATACCGTTGTTGTCATTCTTTAGCTCATTTGAATTCATAATTAATGGTTTTAATGTTCCTATTTTGTTTCTATTTTAATTTTCCTTAACCTCAATGCATTCGCGATTACAGATACCGAGCTAAAACTCATGGCAAGTGCAGCAATCATAGGTGAAAGCAACATACCAAACAGTGGATAGAGTACCCCTGCTGCAATGGGTACACCTAATACATTATACACAAAAGCAAAAAAGAGATTCTGTTTGATGTTTTTCACCACTTTCCGACTTAAAATCCTGGCCTTAACAATTCCTTGTAAATCTCCTTTCACCAAAGTTATTGAGGCACTTTCAATGGCGACATCGGTTCCGGTTCCCATGGCAATTCCAACATCAGACTGTGCCAAAGCCGGGGCATCATTGATCCCGTCACCTGCCATAGCAACCACCTTGCCTTTTGCCTGAAGTGTTTGGATCTCGTTTAGTTTATCCTCTGGCAGACACTCCGCCTTATAATTTGTCAAGCCAAGTTTTTCTGCAACCGATTTCGCAGTGTTTCTATTATCTCCTGTTAACATTATAACCTCGATACCATTCTGCTGTAAACTGGCGATCGCATTCTGACTGGTCTCTTTGATTGCATCGAAAATTGCAACAAAGCCCGCCAATTTGTCTCCTACCACTATATAGGACACGGTCTTACCTTGCTCCTGTTCTTCTTGAACCTCTATTGCCAAGTCCTCAGCAATGGAAACAGATTGTTGTGCGACTAGTTTAGCATTTCCCAGACCTATTTTTTCGTTCTCAACAGTTCCTATCACCCCTTTACCGGCAACTGCTTCAAAATCGGCTACCTTCGAAATTGATGCATTTTTCAACCTTCCATAATTGACAATAGCCTCAGCTAAAGGATGTTCGCTGTACTGATTTAAGGACGCTATATAATTCAGCAAAACGTTTTCACTGAATCCGGACACAGCAACTACTTTTTCAACCGATGGTTTTCCTTCGGTTATAGTTCCTGTTTTATCCACGATCAACGTATCAATCTTATTCATTTTTTCCAGTGCCTCTGCATTCTTTATAAGCACCCCGGTCTGAGCCCCTCTTCCAACTCCCACCATCACAGACATTGGGGTAGCCAATCCCAATGCACATGGACAGGCAATTATTAATACCGCGATCGCATTAACAAAGGCAAAAACATAGGCCGGCTCTGGTCCGAAAATCGCCCATATAATAAATGTGAGTACGGCAACGGCTATTACTATGGGAACAAAGTATTTTGAAATTCTATCCGCCAATTTTTGGATGGGTGCCTTGGATCGACTCGCCTTGTTGACCATATGAATTATTTGAGACAGCAACGTTTCCGATCCCACTTTTTCAGCTCTCATCAAAAACGATTTGGTCCCATTTATAGTCCCGGAACTAACCTCATCATCAACATCCTTATCAACCGGAATAGGCTCTCCGGTGATCATCGATTCATCTATACTACTTTGCCCCTCTACAATTGATCCGTCAACGGGAATTTTCTCACCCGGCTTTACCCGCAATATATTTCCTTGTTGAATTTTATCAATAGCAATTACCCTATCCATGCCATCAACGACCAAGGTTGCCGTTGCAGGAACCAATTTTAATAACTCTTTTATAGCTCCACTGGTTTGACTGTGTGCCTTGGCTTCCAATAATTGACCCAATAAGACCAACGTAAGTATGACAGATGCGGCCTCAAAATATACAAATACATTACCCTCTTGAGTTTTAAAATCCTGAGGGAAAACATCCGGGAATAACAAGGCAAACACACTGAAAAGCCAGGCAATTCCAGAGCCAATTCCTATTAAGGTGAACATATTAAGATTCATCGTTCTAAGAGAATTCCAGGCACGCTCGAAAAACATCCATGTGGCATAAAAAACAACCGGAATCGATAACGCTAACTGGATCCAATTCCAATACTTTTGCTCCAATATTGTATACAAAGGATTATTTTCCAACATCTCGGACATGGCGATTAGAAATATGGGTGCGGTAAATGCAACCGCAATCCAGAATTTTCTCAACAATCTCTTATACGTTTTTTCTTCTTCTGAAATACCTGCTTCCATGGGCACTAGCTCCATCCCACAAATAGGACAAGAACCCGGCTCATCTTTTACTATTTCCGAATGCATTGGACAAGTCCATTGCTGACCGCTTGCCACAGCAATATTCTGTTCTTCAACTAGATCCATTCCACAGATAGGACAATCTCCAGGCTTGTCATATGTTTTTTCCCCTTCGCAATGCATAGGACAGTAAAAGGTTCCCGTACCTTTACTTGTCTTTGGTTTTTTTATTTTCTCAATGATAGGTAAACCTCCAATTGGATGAATGCTGTAGCGACCACCATCCTTTTTCAATGCCGATTGAAAAGTTGCGATTGGGATATGTGATTCCATTGCAATGGTCGCTTCTTCCTTTTCTAAATTCACGACTGCTTCTAAAACACCATCAACTTTTGAAAGTATTTCTTCAACATGACTACGACAGCCGTTACAGGTCATTCCATGTATGTGGTAAGAATCCCTCATATTTGTTGTGTTATATAATTAATAATTGCCGCTTGAACGAAATAGTTCTTTATGGATTCAATCTGACTTATTTGAAACTTCAACTGTAATTCCTGAATATCCAGAACATCATTAAAATCGATGGTCCCTGTTTCATAACTTTTTATGAGAATCTCCTCTGCATCTTTGGCCTGTTGAAGATTCCTCGATTGCGTTTCATAACTTATTCGTGATGATTTTCTCTCCTTCAATGCCCTGTCTAAGATAGTTTTCATCTTATTGAGGCGATCTTCCTTCTGAAAGACCAATTCCTGTTGCCTTAGTTCATTCTGCTTGGTTCTCGACTTATACTTCTGACTGAAAACGGGAATTGAGAGTGACACCATTGGCATGATTATATCCTTTCCATTTTCATCAAAAACCATATTGGGGCGTTCCGAAACCGCAACATAGTCCAAGCCAAAACCAACCATAGGTAGACTCTCTTTTCGATTTAATAACTCCGATTGCGCAACCGATTCATACAACTTATCATATTTAATTAGTTCGGGATGCAGCTGAAGTTGTTCTCCTAAAAGAGAAGCATCTTCCTCTGGAATTGCCAAAGCATCCACAACCGCAATGTCCGTCGTGCTCTCCCGATTCAATAATTGGTTAAATGCCGTTTGTTCTGCCAAATAATCCTGTTCCAAAACTTTGAATAATTGTTCCAATTCGTTTTGTCGCATTTGCAGTCGCAACACATCTACCGCAGAGGCCTTCCCAACCGCAACCGAGGTCAATGCCAGTGTTTCATAGGTTTCAAGCAATGATATATTCTGTTTCAGGATTTCCTGTTTTTTCTGAATGGCATATAAATTATAATACGATCTGGAAACAGAAGCCACCAACTTTCGCTTCGCAATAGCAATGTCTTCATATTTTGCATCTGCCAAAGAACTCATATAATTTTCTCGTGCAGTTATGGAACCGAACCATGGAAGCATTTGTTTTACTGAAATCTTCGCACGCTGCGCACCCGTCCTAGTTTCAGGTTCGCTCACAAAGTACCCCACGCCCAATTGAGTATTGGGAAGTGTATTCGACTCATTCACTTTTTCCGAAGAAACCTGATACTGTGTCTCATACTTTTGAATCATAGGATTGTTATCCAATGCCTTTTCCAAAAGGTTTTCAAGAGTTTGTGCATTCGTTTGAATGGTAAAAAAACCGATGATTATAAAAGTTATTCCTTTCATTTCATTTTCGTTTTAAGTTGTACTTCAGACTTCCAGCTATACAATACCGGCACCACAAACAATGTGATTAGAGCTATTAGCATTCCGCCAAAACTGGGAATGGCCATGGGTATCATAATGTCGCTTCCTCTTCCTGTCGAAGTTAAAACCGGAAGCAAGGCCAGTATGGTAGTTGCCGTCGTCATTAAACAGGGTCTAATTCGCTTTTCGCCTGCCTCAACTACCGATGCCCGAATTTCCTCAATACTTCCCGGAGTATTCCTTCTGAATGTTTGAGTGAGATAGGTCGCCATGACCACCCCGTCATCTGTCGCAATCCCAAACAGTGCAATAAATCCTACCCACACGGCTACACTTAAGTTGATGGGACGCATTTGAAAGAGATCCCGGAGATTCTCCCCGAAGAAACTAAAATTGAGGAACCATTCCTGGCCGTACAACCATATCATGATAAATCCACCTGCAAATGCAACTGCGATCCCGGAGAAAACCATAAATGATGTTGCCACCGACCGAAACTGGAAATACAAGATCACAAAGATGATTAGCAACGCCAACGGCACTACCACCGCCAACGTTTTCTCTGCTCTCAACTGATTTTCGTACGTGCCTGTAAACTGATAACTAATTCCTTTAGGGACTGTAAGCTCACCTGAATCAATGTTACCTTTTATTAGTTCCTGTGCGTTTTCAACCACCGTGACTTCGGCAAAACCATCCAACTTATCAAATAAAACATACCCCACTAAAAAGGTGTCTTCACTCTTGATTACCTGTGGGCCCTGTTCATAACGAATGCTGGCCAATTCACTTAGGGGTACCGAGCTCCCATTTCCCACGGGAACATAAATATTTTGCAGATCGGTGGGGTTTGCTCGCAACTCTCTGGGATATCGAACGCGCACCCCATATCGTTCCCTTCCTTCCACAGTTTGGGTTAACACCATTCCCCCCACAGCTACTTTTAAAATATCCTGTACTTCTTGAATAGAAACACCATATCTTGCAATTCTATCCCTATCAATATCGATCAGCAAGTAGGGTTTACCAACAATTCTATCTGCGAATACCGCCTCCTTCTTTACTCCATCAGCCTGTTTTAAAATTTCTTCCAATTGAATACCAAAATCCTCAATTTGTTGGAGATCTTGTCCTTTCACCTTGATTCCCATTGGAGCGCGCATCCCAGTTTGAAGCATTACCAATCGAGTTTCAATGGGCTGTAATTTTGGTGCTGAAGTCACACCGGGAAGCTTCGTAACCCTTACAATTTCATTCCAAATATCATCAGGTGAACTTATTTCGGGTCGCCAGTTTCTATAAAATTCTCCTCTTCTATCCTCAATCAGATCTTTACTCGAAATAGTGTAAGGATTTACAGTGGAATCACGTTTGTTGGAACCCAGATTTGGATTATGTGCCCAATTACCGTTCTTCAGAATAAAAAATCCATCCTTATTGACTTTATATCGTTGCCGTTCGCCATCAGCATTTAATAGGTATTCAGGTTTATACTGAATCACATTTTCATACATCGACAATGGAGCGGGATCCAATGCAGATTCGGTTCGTCCGGATTTTCCAACTACTGTTTGTATTTCCGGAATACTGGCAACGGCCATGTCCAGTTGCTGTAATACTCTTTTATTCTCCGCAACTCCGGCGTGTGGCATGGATGTGGGCATTAATAAAAATGATCCCTCATTCAAAGAAGGCATAAATTCTTTTCCGGTATCTCTCATGATCATAAATCCGACAATTACAATAAGTGTTGGAATGGAAAGAAAAATGATTTTATGAGCCATGGCCCAACTTAGGATTCGGGTATAATAGCTACGGAATACCATGAAAATACCCAGAAGTCCGAAACAGATGATCGCAACAAAAATGAGGTTCCAAAAGACGTTTTTATCAACGCCAAGCGGTCTCCAATATTCGGCTAAAAGAAATACGATGGTTAAAACAGAAATCGCAATGTTGATCCAATTTCCTTGTTTCACCGTTAGTTTATTTTGGCTTTTCAATAAGGCAACTGCTCCAAAGGCAATGAGTATGATTCCCAACCAATATCCATACACCAGAGCTATAATTCCGAAGAGAATTAATACACCATTTATTGCAAAATTTGTCGTCTTTCGAAGCCTCTTTCTATTAAACAGATATGCAGCGAAGGGCGGAATTAAAAATAGCGCCACAATAATTGATGCCGTTAACGCAAATGTTTTGGTAAATGCCAGCGGTCTGAATAATTTACCCTCCGCACCAATCATCGTGAATACCGGTATAAAACTTATAATGGTGGTTAACACCGCGGTTAAAATAGCTCCCGAGACTTCAGCGGTTGCATTATAGACGACGGTATTGATTGATAGTTCTCCTGAACTTTCGTCCAAATGCCGAATTATATTTTCTGAAAGAATTACACCCACATCGACCATGGTTCCAATAGCGATGGCAATACCCGATAAGGCCACAATGTTGGCATCCACTCCAAACAATTTCATGGCAATGAATACCATCAACACGGCTACTGGTAATAATCCTGAAATCAATACAGAAGCCCGAAGATTGAATACCATAATGATGATAACCAAAATGGTGATGAGAATTTCTAGCGACAAAGCTTCATTTAGGGTTCCCAACGTCTCCTGAATGAGCTCTGTTCTGTCATAAAATGGCACGATCGTGAGTTGAGAAGTTGTACCATCAGCAAGTACTTTTGTGGGTAGTCCCGGACTCACTTCATCGATTTTTTCCTTGACATTGTTAATGACCTCTAACGGATTCGCACCATATCGAGCGACCACAACAGCCCCTACGACCTCAGCACCCTCCTTGTCAAGTATGCCGCGCCGCGTAGCAGGGCCTAATGATACTTTTGCAATGTCCCTAATTGTTATGGATGTATATTCTTCGGAAGTAACCACCGCATTTTCTATGTCACTAATGGAGGTCACATAGCCTAACCCACGTACTAGATATTCCGCCTGATTTATTTCAAGCGTCTGTGCACCAATATCCTTATTGCTGTTTTTTACGGCCTTTACAACCTGGTGGAGCCTAATGTTGTATTGCCGCATCAATTCCGGATCCACGTCCACTTGATATTCTTGCACATGACCCCCAATGGAAGCAACTTCGGAAACACCACTTGCGGAGGACAAGGCATATTTCACGTAATAATCCTGTATGCTTCGCAGCTCTTGAAGATCCCAACCACCTGTTACATTACCTTCCGAATCTCTCCCTTCCAGTGTATACCAAAATATTTGCCCGAGACCTGTGGCATCCGGACCCAATGCTGGGCTTACCCCGTCAGGTAACAATCCGTTGGGCAGCGAGTTGAGTTTTTCGAGGATCCTACTCCGGCTCCAGTAAAACTCGATATCCTCCTCAAAAATGATATAAATGCTCGAAAAACCAAACATTGAAGAACTACGGACGGTTTTGACGCCTGGTATCCCCAATAAGGAAGTTGTGAGCGGATACGTTATTTGGTCCTCAATATCTTGAGGGGACCGACCGTCCCACTTGGTAAAAACAATTTGTTGGTTCTCCCCAATATCAGGGATCGCATCAACCGGAACCGGGTTGCTTGGCAGGATACCGGTATCCCAATTAAAGGGTGCGTTGACAACGCCCCAACCTATAAAAAGAAGGAGCATTAAAACCGAAACAAGTTTGTTTTCTATTAGAAATTTTATGCTTTTATTCAGCATAGATTCAATGATTAAACAATTAGACATAGGTGTTGAAAAACACCATATACAAGAATTCATCCTATTGGTTTATTACCATAGGACGATACAGTCTATTGTTTAAAAATCAAATTAAGTAAGACTCGTCAAGCTTATATAATTGCCTGACAATGAGCGGAGGAGGGTATTCTGAGAAGGAAGTTTTATTCTCTTGTAGATCTTCAAATCGCTGGATGTACGTATAGACCAATGAAGCAACAAACCACTGTTGATCTAATGACAATTGCTCAAATGAAATTTTTAATTCATCCTGCCCTTCGATGATCAATTGTTGTTCACTACAACAACCTTTTTTCATTATCATGGAGGAACATGCGGCATCCAACTTCGATGTCTGAATTTCCATTCCGCACTTCTTTGCCTTTCTGAAAATAGCGGTATCCACCAATGTATCACCACAATAATGCATATCAATCGTGAATGACATTGTAGAAACTAAGACTACCAATGACATCAAAACGGCTCCAGCTTTATGGATGATTGCTTTCATGATTATGACAAAACTACAAAAAAATGAGAAATAGGGTTTTATTTAACAGATGTTTATCACTCTTCCTTCTTCTTATCACCCTTCATTAAACTATAAACTACCAGCACTAGTATGAGGCACACGACGCCAAAAACACCGATAAGTGCCGCACCCATTCCCCAGTCAACTAATGGAATATTATATAAGATCATGTTTGCTATTATTTTAGAATTATACGTTACTATTTGGTTTCGAATGTCATGGGATGACAATCCATATTAGTCTCTACAGTCTCAGTCATAGGTTTGGGTGAGAGATATGGGATCCCTAATCCCATGCCGCGTAAAATAAACAGACACCCAAACAGCACCATAAAAACAGGAATGGATCTGCGGATATATTTTTTTACCTTCCCACTGATCATGCTCCCCATATAAATGGCAGTTGTCATCAAAGGAACGGTCCCTAATCCAAACAAAGCCATATACAAACTTCCTTCGGCGGCGGAGCCCATGGCAATGGCTCCAAAAATGGCCATATATACCAACCCACAGGGTAGAAATCCGTTAAGGAACCCAATGGTCAAAAAAGTGTCCGTTGTTTTCTTTTTCAATGCTTCTCCCAGACTACTTTTTAATTTTGATATGAGCTGGTAAAGGGGTTTTGATATACTGAATTTACTAAACCATCTCTTCGGAATTAAAACAATTACAATCATCAACACTCCAACCATTATCGAGAGGCGCTGCTGCATCCCAAACAAATACAAGCCCTTGCCTACGAGCCCGAAAATGAGCCCCAACAAGGCGTATGCGAGGATCCTTCCGAAGTGATACACAAATATCTGACTCGTTTTCCTAATATTACTCGTACGGTCCACAGGCAGTAAAAATGCGATAGGACCACACATACCAACACAATGAAAACTTCCTAAAAGGCCTAATATGAGTGCCGACAACCACATAGGTTAATAGTTAATTGATTTTTTATATAAATAGCGTTCTCCTTCGTAGACCCAATCCAAAGTAATGTTCCATCGACCGTCCAACAAACGTTTGTCAGGTATGAGCAAATTTGATCCGGATAAGACCAATGGAAAGTCAAAATCCAGTTGCTTGTTAGACGGTCTGTAAAGGAACACGGTTCCCTTGATCTTGTCGGGATCCAGCTCTTTCGGGAAGTGCAACAACCATCCTTGAGCAGTTTGCTTTCCCATGATTTTTTCGGAGAGTCGGTTTAGATTTTCCTCGGCGTCAATCTCCTCCTGATAGGCCATTTCTTTTTGATAATAATCTTCGGTGACCAAGTCATGGTGGTATTTTTTATTCGTGCTCATCGTGATCACAAAAAATAAGATGAACGCCATAAATAAAACCATTCCTATCACCAATCCGGTACCCCAATTAATTTTCATAATGTGTGCCCGCGCATGCGCGTATCGTTAAATTAAACTTCGTTTATTTGGGTGTTGAACCATTTTCATCCCCTTATCTTACTTATAACTTCTTGGGCCCAAAAAAGCCGTCGTCGTTGTTTCTATTAGTTGTTCGCCGCTGTAAACTCCAATTTTCAAGCGGTCTTTATCGCCGTTGAGTGCGCTGTTATCGATCTCAATAAAGAGGGTTCCTTCAGCCAGGCCTTGCTCCGGTACTTCCATTTGTGCTTGTGAGACTGTCTTAATTATTCCCTTGTGTGACAGCAATTCAAAATGGACATCTTCGATCTTTTCGGTTGTCTTATTGATGAGTTTGTAGGTGTACACATTGCTGATCACATTGTTGTCCTTTCGTTCGTACAATTGTCCGGGCAGTCTCAAAATATTTGCCTCCACATCGTTTCTTAAAAAGAGCATTCCAACCAAGACAGAGGTTAGGATGAATAACACGGCAGTATATCCTTTGAGCCGTGGTGTAAACGTAAATTTAGCCTTCTTTTCTATGGCGTCTTCACTGGCGTAGCGAATGAGGCCTTTGGGCAGATTCACCGATTCCATCATGTGGTCACAGGCATCGATGCAAGCCGTGCAATTGACGCACTCCAATTGGGTTCCGTTTCGAATATCGATACCCGTGGGACACACATGCACACATTGAAAACAATCTATACAATCTCCCTTTCCTGTGGTAGCTCGCTCTTCGTTTTTTCTGAATTTGGCCCTGCCAGCTTCCTTTTCGCCCCGTTTGTAATCGTAGGCAACGACCATGGATTTATTGTCCAGTAACACTCCTTGCAGTCTTCCGTACGGACAGGCAATGATGCAAACCTGCTCCCGAAACCATGCAAAAACAAAATAAAATACACCTGTAAAAATGAGCAAGGAGACCAGTGTACTCACATTGGTAAATGGCCCTGCCAGTATATAATTAATAAGTTTATCGCTTCCTATTAGATAGGCCAGGAATATATTGGCGATGAGGAACGAAATGATAAAGAAGACACTCCATTTGAGTACTCTTTTCCTTATTTTTTCTGAATTCCACGCCATCTTTTTCAAACGGATCTGCTTTCCCCGGTCACCATCGATCCAATATTCTATTCTTCGGAAGACCATTTCCATAAAAATGGTTTGCGGGCATATCCAGCCACAAAATATCCGTCCGAAGGCCACGGTGAAGAAGATCACAAAGACCACCCCAATCACCATCATGATCACGAACAGGTGAAAGTCTTGAGGCCAAAATGGAAATCCGAAAATATTAAATCGGCGTTCCAATACATTAAACAGTAAAAACTGGTTGCCACCTATCTTGATGAAGGGCGCGGAGAACAGGAATGCCAGCAGTACATAACTTACGAGCTTTCGGTATTTATAGAATTTACCGGAGGGTTTCTTCGGAAATATCCATGCCCGTTTTCCCTCGGCACTTACCGTGGCAATACTATCTCTAAACTGTTCATTCTCCGGAGTCTCCAATGTTTTCTTTTTCAGTTATTTTTTTGAGTTAGCGATTGATGCGGCATCCCCTGTAGTACCGATGAATTAGAGCGAAGCTCACTTCACGATTACTACAGGGATATAGCAGAAAGCGCGGCCCTCTTCAGGAGGGAAACTCCCTAATTAATACTATCCAATTGCGTCGCGGAAGTATCAACCACTTGTTCCGGAAGTTCTTGCTGAGGCGCATCCGGATCCATCCATATCTCACCTTCAGGTGCCTTCGGTTCTGCCGGTGTGGTTCCTTCCAGCGTGAGTAAATAACTACCCACTTGGGCCATTTCACCCGGGGACAGTTCGCTTTTCCAGGAGATCATCCCCTTGCCATCGCGACCGCCTTCCATGATGGTGTTGAACACATTCTTGATACCACCACCCAGGATCCAATACTCGTCGGTTAGGTTGGGGCCAATTCCACCTCCTCCATCGGCTTTGTGACAGGCGACACATATTTCAAGAAAAATGGCCTTCCCTGCGTTTAGGTCGGAAGGATCTGTGAGCAATTCTACGGTTTCGGCATTGACCAGATCCTTGTTATTTCTTTTAAATTCGTCGATCTCGAGTTGTGCTTCGGCAACGGCGGCTTCGTATTCTTGTACTTGATCGTAGTCCTTGAAAATCTCAAAGCGAATGAGATAAACGGCAGCGAACAAGATAGTGGCGTAAAAAAGGTAGACCCACCATGGCGGCAAACTGTTATCCAGTTCACGGATTCCGTCGTAATTATGGTCCATAATGATCTCGCCTTCCTTCTCCATCGGTTTGCTCCCTAAGATCTTTTTATACCATTTCTTTATTCCTGCGAACTGCTGATCTTTTTCGAGCGCTTCCTTTTCGAGGTAGTTTTTTTGGCCTTCGGTGTCCAGACTTCGGAACAAAATACTTCTCAAGGCGGCTACTATAATTTCCACCGAAATGGCGAAAAGCAATAGTAGTACCACCACAATCCAGATCACAGGATACTGTTCCAGCGTAGCCATGGCGCCTGCTTTTGTGGTAAATTCTAAAATGAGATAGGCGATGATCAAAAAGCCGATAACTCGTAAATACGATGCTGCCGTTTTCATAATTTTTCTTCGTTTTGGTTATCTAATGGGATATTACTTACCTCTTTGATGTACTCTTTCCGTGCTGTAAACACCCACCAGAAAAGCGCGGCAAAAAAGATGAAAAATATCAAGAGCGAGATGATGGGATAGACCTGAACCCCATCAATGTTTTCGAGATTTCCTTTTATAAATCGTAACATGTTTATTGGTTTTTGGCTGCTCCTTCGTCAGCGTTCTTTACTTTTATATCGGTTCCCAACCGCTGCAAGTATGCAATGATGGCAACTACTTCCCTATCTTTCATTTCGACAAATTCCTCATTGTTTTCGAGCGCATATTGTTTATTGGCTTCGTAGGCTGTGACAAAGTCGGGGTCGTTATAGAGATTCTCCTCGATCTGTGCACCTTGCTCGTTCATCCACTCTTGTGCCCGATCGATCTCTTCCTGGGTGTAGGGAACTCCCAACGACACCAAGGCCTCCATCTTCTTTTCGGTTAGCGATTTGTCCAATTCTTGTTGGATCAACCATTTATACGATGGCATGATGGAGCCCGAGGAGGTGCTTTGCGGGTCGTAAAAGTGATTGAGGTGCCAATTATCTGAATATTTCCCACCTACTCGCAGCAGATCGGGGCCGGTACGTTTACTTCCCCATAAGAAGGGATGATCGTATACATATTCCCCCGCCTTGGAGTATTCTCCGTAACGGGCTACCTCACTGCGGAATGGCCGGATCATTTGAGAATGACAGGACACACAACCTTCCCTTATGTAGATATCCCTACCTTCCAGCTCAAGCGGTGAATACGGTTTTACACTGGTAATGGTGGGCACATAATCGTCGACCATAAGTGATGGAATGATCTGTACCATTCCTCCTATTAAAATGGCGATTGTAGCATACAAGGTTAATTTAACCGGACGTCTTTCCAGCCACGTATGATACTTTTCCTTCTGTGTTCTACGCTTGGTCACTCGATCCAACGGAGCAGCTTCTGCAAGTTCATCGGTTACCTTACGGCCGTTTCTAGCAGTTTGGATGATGTTATAGACTCCAATCAATGCTCCTACAATGAACAAGCTACCACCAATGGCACGCATCCAATACATTGGGATGATCTCGGTCACAGTTTCCAGGAAGTTACCGTAGGTAAGATTTCCGTCGGGATTGAATTGTTTCCACATGGAAGCCTGTACAAATCCGGCCACGTACATTGGCAAGGCGTACATAATGATACCCAGCGTACCCACCCAAAAATGGGTGTTCGCAAGTTTCACCGACCAGAGTTTGGTCTTGAATAATTTGGGTACTAACCAATAAATCATTCCGAAGGTTAAAAAGCCATTCCATGCAAGGGCACCCACGTGAACGTGCGCGATCACCCAGTCACTAAAGTGGGCAATTGCGTTTACGTTTTTGAGTGATAGAACCGGTCCTTCAAACGTAGCCATTCCGTAGCCCGTGATCGCCACCACCATAAATTTTAAAACAGGATCCGTACGTACTTTATCCCAAGCTCCACGGAGGGTAAGGAGACCATTGATCATACCTCCCCAGGAAGGGGCAATGAGCATTACGGAAAAGGCAACACCCAAATTCTGAGCCCAGTCCGGAAGCGTAGAATATAAAAGGTGGTGTGGCCCGGCCCAGATATAAATAAATATGAGCGACCAGAAATGTACGATTGAGAGTCGGTAGGAATAAATAGGTCTATTGGCCGCCTTTGGAACAAAATAATACATGAGTCCGAGGAAAGGAGTCGTCAAGAAAAATGCCACGGCGTTATGCCCATACCACCACTGTACCAATGCATCCTGCACTCCTGCAAAAGCTGAATAACTTTTCAATGCCGACACCGGAATTTCGATACTATTTACAATATGCAGTACGGCTACTGTGACAAATGTCGCCAGGTAGAACCAGATAGCTACATACAAATGGCGCTGTCTACGTTTGATCATCGTTCCAATTAAGTTCGCACCAAATGCCACCCAAATAATTGCAATGGCAATATCAAATGGCCATTCCAACTCGGCATATTCCTTGGAAGTGGTATAGCCTAACGGAAGAGTGATCGCTGCCCCTACAATAATGGCCTGCCATCCCCAAAAATTCAATTTACTAAGGAAATCGCTCCACATTCGCGCTTTTAGCAAACGTTGCGTAGAGTAATACACTCCGGCAAAGATCGCGTTCCCTACAAAGGCAAAGATCACTGCATTGGTATGCAACGGTCGCAGTCGCCCAAAACTGAGCCACGAAATGCCGTCGGTCATATTGGGAAACAGGAACATAAATGCCAGAATAAGGCCAATGGTCATTCCCACGATCCCCCAAATAAGTGTGGCGACTATAAATTTCCGAACGATCTTATTGTCATAGTAGAACTTTTCAACTTCCATAGTAGTTAGTGTTTCGTATTTGTATTGCTTGGTTTTTCTTCTGAAATATCTGTGGAAAGTGATGCAGTTTCGTCGACCAATTCGTCTTCAAAAAGCATCCGGACGGAAGGCGTGTACGTATCGTCATATTGTCCTTTTCGAACCGAAATGACAAAGGCTACAAAAAATACAATGGCTACTAGTACGCTTATTGCCAAAAGCATATAAATAATACTCATACCTACCTGAATTATCTGGTAAAAATATCCTGCTCCACTTGGGTTAAAAATGACATTTATCAGTTTTTAATAACTATTTACATCAAAGTCTACGACTCACATAACGGCTCATGAGCGTCGCAAAAATCACAATGCTAATCGAACTTAAAGGCATTAAAATAGCTGCTACCACGGGTTCCAAATAACCAGTCACCGCAAAGCCCAATCCAATTACATTGTAAGCCAACGACAGGATAAAACTCCATTTGATCACTGAAATACCTCGCATGGAGATCATCATAAATTTTGTGAGATCCTTGAATCGTGCAGCATCGAGAATACCATCACTGGCGGGCGAAAATACATTGATATCCTCAGACAATACGATCCCTACATCGCTTTGAGCGAGAGCACCAGCATCATTCAATCCATCACCTACCATGAGTACTTTGCGCCCCTGGTCTTGTAGTTTTTTTATGAAATTTAATTTGTCTTCGGGCTGCTGACCAAAAAGCATTTGGGTTCCTTCGGGTAGGAGTTTCCGGAGGATTTGCTGCTCCCCAGCATTGTCTCCTGAGAGCACCACCAGCTCTTTTTCTCCCGATAGCGAATGAAAAACCTCAGCAACGCCGTCTCTGTATTCATTCTGAAAAACATAGCAGCCCTTATAGTTATCATTGCTACTAATATGAACTTGGGTTTGATTAGCGGGCTCTATAGTGATGGCCGTTTGATTTACAAATGCCAGCGACCCCACCTTCATGGTCCTACTATTTAAAGCTGCAGAGATCCCGCTTCCGGTGACTTCCTCGAATTGATCCAAAGTCTGGATATCATGAACATCTAATAAACCGTAAAGAGCCCTGCTCAAGGGGTGATTGGAAGCCCGTAAGGTACTGTTGAGCAATTGGATCTCTTCCTCGCTAAGCTCCATTCCTTCGTAGGCGATCGTATGTTTGCGGTTGGTAGTTAGCGTTCCTGTCTTGTCAAAAACAACCGTATCTACCTTCGCAAGTTGCTCAATTACAGCTGCTTCCTTAACATAGAAATTGTTGGTTCCAAAGATCCGTAGCAAATTCCCAAGTGTGAATGGCGCTGCCAAGGCGATCGCACATGGACAGGCAACAATAAGCACAGCGGTGAATACATTAAAAGCCTTACCGGGATCCAATACCAACCATATGATTGTCGCAATCATAGCAATGGAAAGTACCGAGATCGTGAACTTTCGGCTAATACTGTCGGTAAGCGATTGAAAAGTGGAGCGTTTTTCTTTACTGAATACCTCGTTGCTCCACAAACGGGTGAGGTAACTTTGTTCCACGGGCTTTTCAACTTTTAATTCAATAACTCCTCCTTGCTGTCTGCCCCCAGCGTACAGCATATCTCCCATCACTTTGACAATAGGTTCGGCTTCCCCCGTAACGAAACTATAGTCGATCAGAGCATGGCCTTTTAAAAGGATGGCATCCATGGGAATGATTTCTTCGTTTCGGATTAAAATACGATCCCCTTTCTCAATTTGGTAGAGTGGTATTTGTTCTTCGGAATTTTTTTCTGAAGCACCCTTGGCGTTTATTCGGGTGACTGCAATGGGGAAATACGATTTATAGTCTCGCTCAAAGGATAAGAAGGCGTAGGTTTTCTTCTGAAAGAATTTTCCAAGTAATAAAAAGAATATCAGCCCCGTGAGACTGTCAAAAAAACCACTCCCCCAATCGAAGGCAATGTCGAGGGTGCTTCGAATAAACAAAACAGAAATTCCCAAGGCAATGGGCACGTCAATATTTAGCAACCCGGAACGTAGTCCCTTATAGGCAGAAATAAAATACTCACGCCCAGAATAGACCACCACCGGTACCGAAAAGGCAAACATCAACCATCTAAAAACAGTTTTGTATCGCTCCAGCCAAAATTCGGGGGCGGTGTTGGAACCTAGATCGAAATATTCGGGAAAGGATAGGAACATGACATTGCCAAATGCGAAACCGGCGACTCCCAATTGATATAGTAAGCTTCGGTCTGTTTTCTTTTTTCGATCCTCTAAATTATCAAGCGATATACTTGGCTCATATCCAATTTTGGCCAAAAGAAGCACCAAATCTGAAAGCGAAAAGCCTTCGGAAGTATAAGTAACGCTAATAGTTCGTTCTGGAAAATTGACCTGTGAGGTCTTGATCGCTGGATTGAGTTTGTTTAGATTTTCCAAAACCCAAATACAGGAACTACAATGAATGCCTGGTATGAGAAAAGAAACTACTTGGGTGTTTCCTTCATTAAAGTCCAGTAATTTGTCGACAATGGATTCGTTTTTGAGAAAATCAAATTTACCCTTGGCGTCTTGTGGTGTGACCCCCGGGGTGGTATCTATTTCATAATAGTAGGAGAGTCCGTTTGCACTTAGGATTTCGTACACCATTTTGCAGCCGTTGCAGCAAAACAATTTCTCCTCAAGATTTATTTCAACCGAAGTACACTCCTCTCCGCAATGAAAGCAGTTCGACATAGAATTTCAATTTGCTCAATATACCTAAGGCAAATATGGACACTTCACCCAATTGAGAAAATGACATTTATCATCTAATCAATTCAAATTATGTCTAATTCTTGGGCACTTTGCAGCTGCTAATTCCGAAGATTGAATACAACGGGCAAATGCTTACGAAGCTAGTAAGTACAAAGATAGCAGCCACTGCCAGTAGGATATAGGCCAATGTTCCGTCAATGATCTCAAAGTAATACAGGGCTACTACCCCCAATGCCAATAAAAATCGAATTATGCGGTCGGTGCCGCTCATATTCTTTCTCATAAGATTTGATTTAAGAATTAGTTTAATTGGTTATAAATGTGGTCATTGAAAACCGATTAAACTATGATATTTATCAACTGCGGCCACCGTCTATTTAAAACGTTTGTGTGCCTCCCGTTCCAATGTCTCCCTGTGGTCGGGATGAGCGATGGATATTAAAGCTTTCGCACGCTGCTCTAAACTCTTTCCAAAAAGATTGACTACGCCGTATTCGGTCACAATATAATGTACGTGCGCTCTGGTGGTGGTAACGCTTGCTCCGGGTTGAAGGAATGGTGTGATCTTTGATATCCCATTCTTCGTAACAGAAGGCATCGCAATGATAGGCTTACCATTTTCTGAAAGTGATGCCCCGCGAATAAAGTCCATTTGACCCCCAACTCCGGAATACTGGTAAAAGCCAATCGAATCTGCACAAACCTGCCCGGTAAGGTCGATCTCAATGGCACTATTAATGGCCGTGACCTTCGGATTTTGACGAATAATGGCGGTGTCGTTGGTATATCCTGCCTCCTTGAAGTGTACAATTGGATTATCGTCCACAAAGTCATACAGTTTTTGCGTTCCCATAGCAAAACAGGTGACGATCTTTCCGGTTTTAATTTCCTTTTCTTCCCCGGTAATTATTCCCTTTTCAACGAGTGGAAGTATTCCGTCGCTAAACATTTCAGTATGTATCCCCAAACGTTTATGATGATTTAAGTTATTGAGCACTGCGTTTGGAATGTTACCAATCCCCATTTGAAGCGTGGCACCGTCTTCGACCAATGAGGCTACATTGCTTCCAATTGTGGCCTCCAACTCTGTGGGTGTTCCCATGAGCGTTTCGTGAATAGGGACATCCACTGGCACCGCAAAATCAATATTACTGGCATGTATGATCCCGTCACCATGGGTTCTAGGTACTTGAGGATTGACCAATGCAATAACCGTTTTGGCAGTTTGGATCGCCGGTATCGTGATATCCACAGACACTCCTAAGGAGCAATAACCATGTTTGTCTGGAGGGGAAACCTGAATGAAAGCCACATCCAGGGGCAGAATATTCCTTCTGAAGAGCCAATGGATCTCACTCAGAAAAACGGGAATGTAATCTCCCGTATTGGTATCGACTCCGGCTCGAACATTGGGTCCCACAAAACATGAATTTAATCGGAAGGCCTTGCAATAGGGAAGCCGGGTATATTTGGCATCCCCATGTGTATGCACTTGGATGATCTCTATGTTTTCCAGTTCCTCATAGCGTTCGCACAGCGTATCAATAAGTAAATTGGGGGTCATTGCCGCTCCCTGAAAGAAGACACGGTCACCTTTTTTTACAATAGAAATAGCCTCATCAACAGAAACAACTCGTAAATGGGGGGAAGCGATTGTATTCATTCTTTATAAATTTTAGACAAAGGTTCGGCAAACAGGGCTATCGTGAAATGATAAAAATCAGTTTCTAAAAGTCCTTTTTGCTCGCCTGTCGCTTGATCCATAAAGCAGGCAACAAAACCCAGATAAAGAGCATGACGCTGGAGACTAATACACCAAATCCTGTTCCAAAAAACTTCTGAAAAATAGCCCCGGTATAGCCTAGTAGGGCTGAAATATCCAGTTTCAATAGAATCAATACTCGGGAGAGATCTATGGGATTTGCCATGGTCGCAATGAGTGAAAAATTATCCAACGGATACGCTTCAAAGGCGATGAGAGACATTAGAAAGATCCCATCATAGATCACAGCCATAAACAACCAAAGCAGGATGGCATAGCCAAACCCTTTGATCTTATTTTCGTTCGCCAATGCAATATTGAACGCCAATGCAGTGAAAATCAGCGTAAGAAATGTACCCGTGACTAATAGCAATGAAAAGTCCCAAATAGCGGCCGATCGAAAAATTCCGTAGAAAATAAAAGGAAGCCCTAATCCAATGATCAGGCTGAACGAAAGTGATAGTGCTACCCCCAGATACTGCCCTAAAAATATCGAGGAACGCTTGATGGGTTGGGCCAAAAGGAGTTCGGTGAATTCTTTGGAATTATAATAGTACATCACTCCAAAAATGGTTCCTATAAGTGGTACCAGGACAATGATCACATTCATTAGGGTGATGACCGCTTTGGAAAGGTCGTTATTCAGAAATAACAATACAATCCCCAATAATAAGTAGAACCCAAAGTAGACGTAGCTCCATCGGCTTCGTAGCAGGTCGTAACAACTATATTTAAGTATCTTAAGCATAACTTTGTTCTAATAAAGTGGCGATGGCATGTTCAAAAGAGGGTTGATGAGTCTTTTCTTTCAATTGCGAAATACTCCCCTTGAAATAGATCTTACCTTCCAATAAAAAGACGATGTCCTGAGCAACCTCTTCCACAAAACTCATAATGTGCGAGGTGATCAAGATGGTTTTTCCTTTCTCTTTTTCTGAAATGATCAGCTCCTTTAACCGAATCAATGAAATAGGGTCCAGGCCGGAAGTGGGTTCGTCCAAAATGATCAACGGGCTATCAAACATAAACGTAAGCACCAGGTTTACTTTTTGCTTGGTACCCCCGGATAGATTGCCCAGCTTTTTCTTCAAGAAGGGTTCCAATTTAAAAAGCGCGACTAGTTTTTCATCTTCGGAAGTGGCCGATCCTCGAAGGTCTTTAATCATATGAATGAGTTCGGATACAGTCAAATTGGAAGGGAAATTGGCGATCTGCGGGAGATAGTCGATGGCATTTCGGTATTTCCAGTCCTTTTTAATGGCCTTTCCTTCAATTTCTATACTCCCGGAATTTGGCAGCACCATTCCTAGAATGCATTTGATCAAAGTGGTCTTTCCGGATCCGTTAGGTCCCAAAACGGCAAATATTCCACCCGATTCTATCTCGAGATCGATCCCTTTGAGTACCTCATTTTTGCCAAATTTTTTATATAAATTATGAACACTAATCATGGGCAATTTTTTTCATTTTCGGAAATGAATCCAACAGATCATCTGGAGTAAAAACAGGGGACACCTTTTCAGAAAAATCTATGATATCAATAAACAGGCTTCGCATGAGGATAAGTGCTTCCGGGGTTCGGTTTACAACGTATGAGAACAGTTTTACGGGTCGGAACGGGACATCTCCCACCCCATCCTTATCCAGATCGTAGCCGGTATAATTACTCCAGTAATTGCCGTCAAATGTATTGTCGTTGAGCTTACTGTTATAGGCAAGATCAAAGGAATTGTATAAAAAATTATTATTCAAAAAATGATTGGCATAACAGGCTCCACGAGACTTGATGGCCCAACCGTTGCTCGTAAAATCGTTGTGACTGTAGGTAATCCTGTTAGACCCTTCTATATTAATTCCGGTGGTGTTGTTTTCAAAAAAATTCCCCGAAATTTCCGAATCATTGATCTCTTTTAAGAGCAATCCATAGGAGGCGGGACCCCAATTGTTTTTGAATAAATTATCCAACATTTCAATTTTCTTCGAAAACATAACCGCCACGCCTGCTCCGTTATTCTGAAAGGTATTAGCCCGGTACAGATCGTCATTAGAAAACATAAAATGCAGTCCGTACCTAATGTTATTGGAGCTGGTATTTTGGGTGATCTTACAGAAATTAGCGAACTCAAGGTAGATTCCGTCCCGAACACCGGTAATGGTATTTTTATCGACTTCAATTCGCTCGCAGTACCAAAGTTGAATTCCGTTGCCCGAATTATATTCTTCGATAGCATCGCCCGTTATTCGGTTATTACAAACAGCACCATCGCTAGATTTTTCGAGGTAAATTCCGAAGAAAAGTTTCTCTAGGATCAAATTCTGAATAAGGAAGTTCTTACTATTTACCACACGAACAGCCGCATAGTCTTCGGTATAACTGGTTCCCACATTTCTGATTTGGAGTCCTTCAACTGTGACATGATCTGAGGTTATGGTAATGATCTCCCCTTTACGTTCCCCATCGATCACCGGAAGATCCACTCCTAAGAGCGTGAGGGGCTTGGTGATATGAAGATCGTATTCCTTATAAATTCCTTTTTTTATGAGAATGGTATCAAAGTCGGCGGCCTTTACCAGGGCCTCCTTTATAGATGTAAGATCGCAATCTTTGCACACCACGAGAGTTCCCGCATGCGTAATGCCGGACAGACCCAGGAATAAGGCCGTTACCACTAGTAGAAAGGCGCGTTCCATTATTCGGTTGTTAACTCTTGAACGACTTCCTCCCAAGTGAATAATTCACCTTCTTTTTTTAGTTGCACTTCTCTCCCCGTTTCCCGTGAGGTGAGAGCGGCCAGATTCGCACGCATGGGACTCGTAATATTGGGTGAGATTATGAATGTTGCCGTCGTAGCATCGAATAGCAGTTCGGGGGTCTCGTAATCGGTTACCAAAAAGTGCCCAACCTCAGTGGCATCAAAATCGGGAAGGGAATGGATCATACATTCGGCTGCGTCAAAGTTATAGACCTTACCTTTGCGCGTCACAAGTTGTGCCGCATGCTGCCTATCTACAATAGTCATGCTACAAAAGTGACAGTGATCCTCACCGTAATTTATTGGTTTGGGTCCAACATTGCAAGAAGATAGAAGAAGTAGTAGTGAAAAAAATGTGATTAGCGTTTTCATGTCATTCGGTTTTACGTTTTACCTTCCTGCCCACAAAATAAGCGACCAAAGAAAGTGCCATCCCCAGCGCAAGGAAATAGGCTCCAAGCTGCGGATAGGAATGTGCTTTAAAATTTAAGATATCTTTTGAACCAAATAGAGGAGGTTGAAATCCCATTACAGAACCGTCCGGATTAGTGAATTTCATAATGGCTTTGGGATCCAGATCATGACCATAGTCGTGTTCCCATAAATAGAAATCATACAAGCCCGCACTGCTTAATACCACCATTAAAATAAACCAAAACAGAAACCATTTGTAATTAGCTTTCCAACCAATGAGAAGGCCAAGAATCGCGGTAGTGATAATACCAATGGGAAAGATCTTGAACTCCGGGATGGCATCCGGGATGTACTTCATCCCTACGTAGTGATTCATCAAATTGATATTTTTAATATCATGGGGATTGGCATCGGCGAAATCGTTGATATAAATATCCATTCCTAAGGGTGTTGGATATTGCGGAGCTTCCAGAGTGATATTCCATAGAGGAAAAAGAAACAGACCCAAGGTCAACAAGGCTCCTAAGATCATTATCCATCTAGCTTTTTTCATGTGTCAATTTTTATAATTTGTGATAGGAAATTTTTGCTGAAACGCAGTTGTGTTTCAGGGTTTTTAAAAAGCGGGGATCTTCTAGCCTCCCCGCTTTTCTTGGAAATACTAATCACTTCAACATTTCCACTACTAAAGACATTAGTCCTCACCCATAGACCACGACAATTCGATGGATGACGATGCAGGAGAAACCCTTACATAACCCTGCATCTCCTGGTGTAAGGCCGAACAGAAATCTGTACAATAAAATGGCCATACTCCCACGTCTTTGGGTTCCCAGACGAATGTTTCCGTTTGTCCGGGCATGATCAGTAATTCCGATGTATTGGCACCAATCATACTAATACCATGAGGTACGTCGTAATCCTGCTCCAAATTTGTTACATGGAAATATACTTTGTCGCCCACCTTGATTCCCTCAATATTATCGGGATTGAAATGACTTCGGATGGTCGACATATAAATATGCACTTCTTTTCCGTTTCGAACGACTTTCGCTTCGGATTCGTTAGTGATGGCATATTTATGTTCATTTTCTTCCAGTTTGAATATCTTTTTTGAATTCTTCATTACAATATCAGCTCTAATTCCCGCTGCATAATGGGGTTCACCTATTGTGGGGAAGTCCAATAATAATTCCATTTTATCGCCCGATATATCAAAGAGCTGAGCAGATTGAGTGACTTCAGGTCCCGTAGGAAGGTATCGGTCCTTAGTGATCTTATTCATAGCCAACGCGTATTCTCCAAACGGTTTTCTGGAGTTTCCACCGGGGATCATTAAGTGTCCAATAGAATAGTAGCAAGGCTGTCTGTCGATGACTTCCCAGGTGCCAACTTTCCACTTCACAACTTCAGAAGAAATGAAGAAGGACGTATAAGCATTACCATTATTGTCAAACTCTGTATGGAGAGGGCCTAAACCAGCCTGATCCACAACACCGGCCAGTACATCTTCGAATTTCAGGATTGGGATTCCATAGGCTTCGCCGTCAAATTTTTCATTTTCAATGGCATCTATCATTTTGGTAAAAGAGTGCACCGTTAAGTTGGCAGAAAGCTTTCCGTTCCCAACAATATACTCCCCCGTTGGATCCACGTCACAACCGTGGGGCGATTTTGGAGTAGGTAACAGATATACCAAGCCCGGCAGTTCGGAGGCATCCAACATCAACACCTTATCCTTCATGGTTGTGGTAGCTGTATGTGTTTTATCGTCGTAAACGTTGTGCGCATACTTGGTCGGCATCATAGTTCCTTTTCCGGCTGCGATATACTCTTCGGCCTTTTTCCAATTGACGGCTGCAATAAAATCTTTGTCATTTTGTGAAGCGTTCACCTCCAGAAGCGTACTGGCTTCTTCACTATTATAGGTTGAGAAGAAAAACCATCCGTGAGATGCTCCACGCCCGGGGTGTGCTAAATCGTAATCGAAACCGGGCATCATGATCTGAAAACTGAGGTCCATGCCTCCGTCTTCTGGATCCACACTAATAAAGGACAAGGAGCCTTTAAAGTTTCCTTTGTATTCTTTGATCGCCATATCCCGTTGTGGAATAGGAACCGAAAACCGGGTTCCCGCTACAACATACTCGGTGTTTTCTGTTACGAACGAAGAGGAGTGATTTCCTGCACTATTGGGAATCTCAATGATCTCCGTAGTTTCAAAAGTAGTAAGGTCGATCTTAGCAATACGTGGAGTGTTGTTTCCATTTATAAATACATAACGTCCATCTACTTCCCCGTTGGTTTGTGAGATGTCGGGGTGGTGAGAATCATCCCAGGGTACAAAACCAAAGGAAGTATTCAACATGGCCTTGGTCTCTTCATTGTAGCCGTATGCCTTTTCAGCATCCTGCGAAAAGACCGGAATCACCTTAAACAAGCGTCCCGAAGGCAAACCGTACACAGAAAGCTGTCCACTAAATCCACCCGATATAAAAGCATAATATTCATCATACTCACCCGGAGCCACGTATACTTTTTCAGCAGCGTTGGAACCCAGGGCACCCTTGGATTTTTGATTACCGGATTCCCCATTGTTACAGCTTATCAAGGCCGCCAGAACCAATAGTGATAAGACGAGGTTTATTTTATTTCTCATGGTTTATTATTTAAGTTGTTAGCATTAATTAGTTAGAAGGAGGTAGAATTACCTTGTCCACAATATGGACGATCCCATTTCCGGCAGGTGCACTACCTACTATTTTTGCGCCACCTATATATACATCATCACCCTTGACCTCAACGGTGACATCTTCATTACTAGCCTGCCCTAGCTTCTTAAACTTCATTAGGAAATCTTTACTGTAATTACCTGGCGTTACATGGTGTTTCAAAATGAACGCAAGCTGTTCCTTATTTTCAGGTTTAAGCAGATCGGTAACCGTACCTTCAGGTAAGGCATCAAAAGCCGCATTGGTGGGTGCAAATACCATCAACGGGCCCGTGTTTACGAGCACATTCTCCAGTTCGGCTGCTTGTACAGCAGCTACTAATGTGGTATGATCCGGTGAGTTTATGGCAATAGTAAGTACGGTAGGCTTTGCTTCATCATCTTTCAAAAAAGCTTGTCCCTGACGTTCTGTGGTAACCTCTTCAGAGGTGGTAGTATTAGTTTCTGTTGCCGCATCTCCATTGGTTTGCTCCTTACAACTTAATCCAAGAAGTACAAATGAAATGAGCAAAATGCTGCTTACTGTTTTCATTGGAAATTATTTTATAGTTAGTTTATTTTATGGTCCTGAAGTATTCCAAAATAGCCCGAGCTTCTTCTTCGGTCAGACTTTGGTTGGCCATGGGAGAACCATTATTTTCGATGAGCAGTTGTTTGGCATCCGGATCCTTTTTTACCATTTCATCCGGATTGAGAATCATATTCATGATCCAAGCAGGGGAACGACGTTCCAAAATGCCAATAGGAGCCGGTCCTATAAATTTTTTCGTAGGTTTGTGGCAGGCGGTACATTTGTTCTTGAATATTTCCGCGCCATTGGTCACCATAGCCTGGTCAATGGTTTCGGGCAATTCAAGACTTTTTACGGGGCCTACACCATTATTGCTCAAGTCGTAAGAAGCTTCCTTAGTAGTTTCGGTTTTAGCCTCCTTTTTTACTTCCTTCTTCTGGGTACTCCCAATTTGAATCTGTTGTTTTTCTTTTTTTTCTTCTGAATCACCACAGCCAAAAAAGACAAAAATGGCAATTAATAGTAAGGGTTTTATTAGGTTTTTCATAAGGCTGAAAGTTTAGTTACGGGTCAAAAATAGTAGCCGAAAAACTCCTATTCTATGACATTGGTCATATTCTATTCTCCAATATCGAAAGCCTGATGAGGGCATCCATTCTGAATGATATTAATCATATTTTAATTGTGAGCCTCTCGGTAACTTTATTGATTAAAATGATCGAGCGATGAAACATATTCTGCTACCCACCGATTTTTCTGAAAACTCTAAAAATGCGATTCTATATGCCATGGAACTTTTCCGAGGCAATACTTGTGAATTCTATTTTCTGAATGTTCAAAAACCCTCTGAGTTTGTTTTGGACGATGTCATGTCGGCCGAACCTGGCACTTCTGTTTATCAAGCTATTTTAAAGGACAACAAGCAGCAACTGAAAGAATTTATTATTCCTATCAAAGAAAAATACCAAACCGAGGACTACACATTCCTGCTATACGTCGACTACGATGTGCTCACAGACTCGATCAACCAATTGAAACAAACAAAGACCATCGATCTTATTGTAATGGGAACTAATGGAGCCACAGGTGCAGAGGAGGTTTTGTTCGGAAGTAACACATTAAAAGTAATCAGAAAGGTAGACAGTCCATTGTTAGCCATCCCTCAGGATTACACGTATAAAAAAATTGAATCGGTGGTCTTTACCGCCCGTTCCTGCAAGGATATAAAACACGAAGCCGCTCAGCCACTCAAGGAATTGGTAAAACTTACCAATGCCCAACTGCAAATTCTAAAAATAAAGGGTCAAGCTGCCAAGAACAATCACAACTGCGGTTCTTGCCTGGTTGATGCGATGAATGGCTTCGACTATGAGTCGCACACGCTTTATGGAATTCCCGAACCTATCGCCATTGATACCTTCGTACAACTTATGAAATCCGGACTGCACGCCATGTTCGTGGAGCGGGAAACATTTCTGGATCGCTTTTTCTTCGGAAATAACACCGCCAAAATAAGCTATAGTACCCGCGTCCCTTTACTAGTACTTCACAAATAGATGCAAGCACTATTAAATTTACTTAAAAAATAAATAGATTACCTATAAATTGACAATAAGAAGTTGTTTGGATTGTAGCGCATTTACCAGTGTTTTTACATAGTCACGAACACTTCTCGCCCGATTCTGATTCTCAACAATATCAATATTACCACTCCACAGTAACTCACGTTCCTTGCCCGGGCAAATACAGTAGAGGTTGGTCTCGGCATGGTAGAGTTTGTAATATTCGAAATCGTTCTTGGATTGGTACATGTCCTGGGATCGGTAATAATCTTCCTTAAAGGTTTGAAATGAATCCGCCAGATCACGAACGGCCTGCACCGTAGTTACTTTATCTTCAGAGCCAATGACTTTGGAGAATAAAATAGCGTCGAAACCGGCATCCAAAAGTTGACCCTCAATGTTGTTTAGCTCATCTTCCGTTTTCAATTCGTCTGTAAAAGAATGTTCAAAAAAATCGATGCTCCTTACGGCCACCACATCGTTCTTTTCCAGTTCGGAAGTGAGCTCCTCTTCAAATTGCCTGCGCAACTCGGTGTCCTGAGCCATACCAATGACCAGCACTTTGTTCGCTTCGAAGTTGACGGTTTCCGGGCTTTTCCAATCATTAACCAGCTTGCTTGAGGAACAACCGGAAATCAGAAATAATAATACGAGCAAAGGAGCTAAATTTTTCATAGTACAAAGAATTGAAACATTATTGTGTAATGCGTTTCTGCTTATTTTGTTTGAGGATCTGCTTAATAATATTAAATATCTCGCGCTTGGTTTTCATGTAGTTCTCCTCATAGCGGGAGACTTCAATTTTCAGTGCAAAATGAACTTGTTTATATCGTGATTCTTCTTCCAATTGATTGATACCATCCAGCAAGATCTCTAAGGCATTGGCGTGCTTTCTAACACCTCTCAATAATCTCTTCACTTCTTTTTCTTCTTTGGAAAGTTCGCTTACCACTTCGAGGCTTCGTTGGTATACGGGCCCCGAAATAAGTTGGAGGGTATGATTTTTTATGAGTGTATTTAAAAACTGTTGTTCATCTTGGGTAAATTCTAATTGAGATATCCAGCGCAATGATTCTTGATGAAGCTCTTCTGGGCTGCTCCATTCTACAAACTTGTATTGTGGATTATTTTGTTTCATGGCTGTATGTTTAATTGAAAAAACAGGAGGCTTATTAAAAGTGCCCCCTGTCTCATTGTAAGATTATGATATTTCAATTACTTTTTTTGGTGGTTCTTTGGCCTCGGCCTTTTTGGTGAGGTTGAGCTTAAGAATTCCATCTTTGTAGACTGCTTTTACCTTTTTATCCTGATTCACTGTGGCAGGAAGTTTCAGTTGGCGGTCAAATTGATTGTAATTGAATTCACGGCGGGTATACCCGCTTTCATCTTCTTCAGTTTCTTCCTTACTTTTTTGGGCAGAAACACGTAACATGTCATTTTCCATAGTTACTTCTATGTCTTCTTTTGAGAACCCGGGAACGGCCAATTCAACTTCAAAATCATTCTCCAATTCTTTGACGTTCATCGCGGGTAGATTTCGTTCCTGAACAAAAAAATCGTCCGAGAATAAATCATCGGTGTCTAACCAGGAAGAAATTCCATCTGTAAACCATGGTCTCCGTCTTTTGTTAAATTTCACTAGTGACATACTAATAATTTTTGGGTTATTAAATCAGTTTAATCCTTAAAAGTACTGGGATAGTTGAAGTTTTGAAATGATAATTATCAGTTTTATACTTGAAAATCAGTAGTGAAACTGGACCACTTCAAACAGCTTGGGACAGCTTACATTCCAGTTTTTTTCGTCTGCAAGTTTTGTCTCAAGAGCGTCACTGGCCGACGGTTCACCGTGGACCAAGAACACCTGCTCAGGGATGTTTTTGATCTCACTTAACCAGTCCAGGATTTCGGATTGATCCGCATGGGCTGAAAGGCTCTCGATATGATGGACCTCGGCTTTTACCGGGTAATACTTTCCGAAGAACTTGATCTCATGAGCCCCTTCCAACAACTGTCTGCCACGAGTTCCTTCAGCTTGAAAACCCACTAAAAGTAACCTTGTTGTTGGGTTATCTATTAATTGCTTGAGGTAGGTAAGAACTCTCCCTCCCGTCACCATTCCACTTCCCGCAACCACAATTTTAGGTTGAGGATTATCGATGGTTTCCCAGGTTTCACGATAGGAAGTAATAATGTTCATGCGACTACTCATGTTGTGAAAATCGGCAGGCGATAGTTTATGCCAGGAAGGAAACCTTTCAAAAACAGAGAGCACATTGTTGCCCATAGGGCTATCTATAAAAATAGGTATACCGGGAATTTGGTTTTTTTGATACAACTTCCATAGTAGGTACATGAGAGTTTGGAGGCGTTCCACCGCAAACGAAGGTATAATGAGCGTACCACGATCATAGATCGTTTGGTTGATCAGTTCAATGAGTTTATTTGAAACACTTTCTTTGGGATGCAGTTTGTTTCCATAAGTACTTTCCATACATACATAATCCGCCCACTGCGGTTTTTGCGGATCGTTTAGCAGCATATCATTGGGACGACCAATATCCCCGGAAAAAACGAACCGTTTGCCAAAAAGGTCAAGTTCGATAAAAGTTGCCCCAATAATATGTCCGTTGTACTTGAACCTATATTGGATGTTGGTTCCTAGCACATGCCATTCATCTTTTTCGACTGCTTTGAAATAATTCACAGTGGCTTCTGCTTCTTTCAATGTATAAAAGGGTTTGGCTGGATGGTGTTTGGAATATTGCTCTTTATTGGCCCGTTCAGCGTCCTCCTCATGAATCTTACCGCTGTCCTTCAAAATAATTTCGGTAACGGCAAGCGTAGGGGCCGTTCCAATAATTGCACCCCGAAATCCCTGCTGCATCAATCGGGGTAGATAACCGGTATGATCCAAATGTCCGTGGGTAAGCAGTACCACATCAATTTTGGAAGCATCAAATGTAAGATCTTCCCAATTTCGTAACCTCAAGTGTTTTAATCCTTGAAACATCCCACAATCAATTAGGATATTTTTTTCAGGCGTTTCAAGCAAAAACTTGGAGCCGGTAACGGTTCCGGCGGCGCCCAGAAAATGAAGTTTAACAGTGGCCATGGCGAAAGATTTTAGAGTGAACAGAGCTGTCCAATTTCATCGAGAATTCGTTTTTTTCTTTTTTCTGAAACTTCCAATTGATCCAAATAAAAGTGATCTCCCAGCAACTCACGACAGAGCACAATATCCCGACTCAATAAAAATTGCTTCTCGCGATTACTCAATAGTGTTGAAACGGTAATTGGGTACAGCCCCAATCTGTCTATTCTGTCTTTAAGGCTGTTCCCCTTGGGCCGATCCCAACTTAATAGGTAAAGGCCAGCACATATTCCATAAGCTTTGGCATCTTTTGTGAACCGGGTATTGGTGGTCACCCACCCTTGATTAGGCAACTCATTAGTACCTCCATGTGTATTGGCGTTGAGAATATCACGATAGCGAGAATGGATATAGAGTGGCACTTTGACGTCACATTTTTTACCCTGGTCGCCATGAAATTTACATTCCACGACGATGTGTTGATTTTCTTTTTTAGCGATCACATCCACCTCATGGAACACACATTCACCAGGTAAAATAACATCCACCTGAGTTTCATAGCCGGAATAACGTAAAATAGCCGCCACAAAGCGTTCAAATGGAAAGCCAGTGGGGCCTAATTCGTAGATGGCTTTCTTCAATTTATACTTGGAGGCAAATACCGATCTCTTTTTCTTCAGCATTAAAAACGCACGCTCATAGATCTCTTTGGTAGAAATTCCCTGATACAGCTCATCTTTTACCACATGAATGATCTTTTCCACAGTAGGTTTATCAGCTCCGCTACTGAGCAGAGACCTACGCAGTTTTTCGATTGAAAACTTAACCCGTTCGCCCGAAGATTTTATAATATCAATGTGCTCATGCTCCATATTGGATCTAATCTACACTACGCTTACGGCTTGTTTTGAAAAATTCCCTAACGAAGGCTTTCATCTGATTTTCGGTCATACTATCAGCCCTCGAAACGGCTTTAATTTTTGCTGCAATCTCCGGATGCGATCGAAGCAATTCGGCCTCCAATCTCTCACCCGCCTGAGCAGGCCCAAAAATGAGAATTTGAGTCGCGCCTTTCAAATGTGCTGAAATTTCATTGGCATATTCTCTAAATTGATGTTTCTCCCGCTCGAGATATCTGCTGTCCTGCACCACATCCTGAGGGCCCCCTTTCATTGCTGTTCCGGAGCCTCCAGACACATGAAAATCTTCTATGGTTGAATGGACTTCTTGCATTTTTTGACTTCCCTTGGCATCCTCTGTGATGATATACGCCACGCGCTTATCCATCCATATTCCTAGCTTCTTCATTGGTTTTAGATTTTAATTTCGCAGGTCATGCATGGCCAACAATGGCACCTTTGCATTTACACCTATCTTCTTCACCATAGGTTGTGAAAAAATATTCGTGAAAAAATTGTGTTTCTTATTGATAAAAGCGATCATTTCGCTACCCCGGCTTTGTACAAAAAATTGGAGTGCCTGAGAGACATTCGCATTGTCCATGGTGTGAAAAGAATATTCCAAGCCATCAAAGCATTCTTCCAAGAGTGCCTTGTAGTTTTCCTGAGTTTCATCAAGAGCTTCCTCTTGACTAATGTGTAAAATTCGAATGGGCGCATTGGTGAGCTTAGCGATCTCTACGAGATGTTTTAGTTCCCGTTTCTTAAAATGTGTTCTGAAGCTTGTGGGAAAAACAATTTCATTGGGTTCAATAAAAATGACATTGGGGGGTATTGCCAACACCGGACAATTACGAATTTTTTCCATGATCATTACCGCATTACTTCCAAAAGCAATATTCGAAACGTCAGACTTCCCTTTAGTACCAATAACAACCAACTCTATGTCCTTTTTCTCTACAATGTCCTTAATGGCTGGAACAAGGTCGTTTTCCTGTGATATATAATGGTAGTTATGATCCATTGCTTCATCTCGAAAAGCAATTCGTTGAGAAATTTTATTGAGTTCATTATCTGCTATTTCTTGGGCAATTTCAGAAGCGGAGCGATCCGGATGATCGATAAGTAACTGCTCCATTTCGAAACCACTCGTTTCATATACATTTAAAATATAGAAGGAACATGACTCTCTTTTAAACAGGTCAATGGCGTAACTGATCGCACCCCATGCATTTCTGGAAAAATCGGTTGGTATCAAAATATTCTTACGCATGGCTTTTCTTTTAATAATTCAATATCATAAAAGTAAAAAGCTCCCTAAGTAAAATCTATGACATTTATCAATTCGAGGATTTCAGTTGTTTTTCTGAAGGTATTACCAAAAACGGAACGTTAATATGGTAGGCTATTTGATTGATCACAGGTTTAAAAAGCAGGTTTTCAAAGAAGCTATGCTTGTTGTGGATCATCACTAAAAAATTGATCTTATGCTTCACCTGAAACTCGTGTATTGCTGCAACTACATCGACCCCTTCGGCCGTATGAAAAATATGAGCCGTTGCTTTGAAATATGAGTCTAAAAAATCTTTATTTTTCTCTTGAGCATCGCTCAAAGGTTCCCCATAGTAGGCATTTAGAACATTAATTCGTGCCACATGATTTTGAGACATTTCTTGGACCATTGACAAGTATCTGTTTTCGGGATCGAACTTAAAATCGGTTGCGAACAAGATCTCCTTGGGCGCCTCATAATGGAAATTGGATGGCACGGCGATCACCGGACATCTTACTTTTTTTATGGCGTACATGGTTTGGGTACCGATAAATACTTCTTTGGCTCCGGTAGCTCCCTTAGTTCCCATAACAACCAGATCAATATCTTCATCTTCTATCAAACTCACGATCTCATTGGCTAACAGGTTTAACACGGCCCGTTTAACGAAGGTATGTTTGGGATTATTGAATTTTTCCTGTATTCTCAACATAACCTCATCCAACTCGCGTCGTGAATTTTGAGAAGCGATCTCCTCCAGCTTCAATGCGGAATAGGTATTTACATTATTAACCCCAACATAATACGCAGCCGGTGTAAATGTATGTAGTAAATAAAAGGTGCACGTTTCTTTCTCGAACAATTTTAGCGCATACGAGATGGCGTTGAATGCGTTCTCGGAAAAATCTGTTGGAAGTATAATTCGTTTCATAATATTCGATTTAAGATGAATTTATCGCGGTAAATTTTGAAGTATTAAAAATGGGATTTCTATATGCAGACCTAGTTTATCGATGGTAGATGTATCGAGTAATCGCTCCATATACGAATGCCTCGAATTTACCATCACCAATAAATCAATTTCGTGAGACTGGATCGCCTCGTTGATAGCCTTGGTCCTATCATCGTCCTCCATACACAAATGTTTCACTTCCATTTCTTGCATGCATTCATCCAGAAAAGTCTGGTTATCCTTTTGTCGATGTGACAGCTTTTCCCATTTGGAAATGAAGAGGCAACGCAGAGTTGCACAAAAGTTTCGGGCAATAGTGTTTACTAATTTTAGTTCCCTTCTTTGATACGGAATGAGGTAGTCTGTTGGAAAAAGTATGTGCTGAAGATCCACTTTATGGAAGCGCTGCGGTACTGCCAGTACCGGGCACTTGACATACTTTATCACCTGCAGGGTCTCACTTCCGAAGGTAATATCACGCTGATCGGTTTTCCCTTTGGTTCCCATGACAATGAGATCCATATTTTCTTTATCGGCCAAATCGTTTGTAGCATCTACTAAGGATGCAAACACCGATACAAAATTATACTCATGCTTTGGATTGGGAGAAATCTCCAGCATTTCCTTCACTACTTTTTGCAGCCCTCTATCGGAAGCCTCTTTTACTTTTTCTTTGTATTCTTCAAAAAATTCACGAGACATTTCGAGGGTGTTTTCATACACATCATCTGCATAGGCGTGAAGGACAATAAACTGGGAGCGGTCATACTTGAACAACTCCAAAGCATATTTAATAGCGTTCATCGCATTTTCAGAAAAATCGGTTGGAATAATTATTTTTCTCATAACAAGGCGTCCTTTTAGTAACTTTCCAAAGCTAGGGGTAGCGAGGTGAAAAAAATATGATTTTAGTCAGCTAACAAAGACGTGAAGTCCTATTCGTGTAGTACAAGGAAGGGTGTATGAATGTGATAGCTGATTTTTGTAACTGTAGGTCGAAAGAGCAAACGCTGGAAGAAATTAATATTTTTTGCTACCATGGCGATCATATCAATATTGCGTTCTTCGACAAAGTCTGTGAGTCCGTCTTCAATATCCTGATCCGGTAAAAAATGAAATTGATGGGGTTTAAATTCGAGAAAATCTTCGAGAAATGTTTTATTTTCCAACTGGGCCGTTGTGAGTTTCCGCTTCCCAGACTGTAGATGAAGCACATGCAGGGTGGCATTGCCCAGCGCCATGACCTCAGCCAGAGTGAGCAAGATCTTATTTTTAAAGAAACTATTGAAATCGGTTGGGAAGACAATGGATTTTAGTTGTTTAAAGTCGGCTTTCTCAGGTATTACCAACACAGGACATTTTACCCGGGTGATCACCTCACCGGTTTTGCTGCCAATGGTTGCTTCCTTCAGGCCTGAAGCTCCCTTGGTCCCCATTACGATAAAGTCTATGTTCTTTTCGCGCACACTTTTTTTAATTCCTTCCACGAAAAACGTGTGTTCCTGCAAGGCATAAAATCTATGATTGGTATTGGGAAAAGTATCTTCGATTCGCTTTTTTACATCTAGTAGTTTTTCTTTAATTCCGGAGGCATGAGTGATATCAAAAAAGATACTATTCGCAACGGTATCACCGCTCGAATCCTGCCGATTTGCGATATTAACATGTAGGAGATAAAAATTTGACGGTTCTTTCTTAAAAAACTGTAGGCCAAATTTGATTGCATTCCACGCATTCTCGGAAAAGTCTGTTGGAATTAAAACATTCGTCATTATAATTCATTCAATACAACAAATTTATTTTAGTGCTGTATAGAAAAGTATGACAAAAGTCAGTTTTTACTCAATAGTCCGTAATCGCTCCAGATCGAGGATCTTAATATTGCGCCCTTCTATGTTGATGAGACCATCTTTTTTAAATCCTGAAAGGGTACGAATGAGGCTTTCGGTGGCGATGCCAGCGACACTAGCCAGGTCATAGCGTGAAATTTTAATACTTTCTTCGGGGGTTTTGTTAAGGATCATGGCAAATTGAAGAATGGTTTGTGCCGTTTTCTTCCTAACCGAACTGTATGCCATTTGTAGTAATTGATCCTTGGCCGCTACCAGATTATCGGTGAGGAGGTTCATTAATTCCAAGGAAACATTTTTACTGGTTCCCAGCACATCTTTCAAGTCGTTTTTTGGAATACCGGCCAGTTCAACTTCCTCCATAGCAGTGGCAGATTCCTGATAGGGTATGTTTTCGATAAACGAAGTAAATCCTAAGAAGTCATCGGCTTTGTAAAGTTTGGTAATCAATTCCTTTCCGCTTTCATCCATTTTATGACTCTTCACTATACCCTTCAGAATAAGAAAAATATAGTTGGATCGTCCGCCCTCTTCATAAATTACTTCCCCTTTTTCATAATTACTGAGCGTACCGTTGTCATCAAAAAAATTCTTGAGTTCATTCAAATTTCTTACTCCCTGCTCTACTTTGGAATCATCATGACCCGAAATTGGCTTTTGCTGTAAAGAAAGAAGATGTGCTTTCGCCAATCGGCTTTCTACCGCACTCAATAGTTCTTCTTCTTCGAAAGGCTTGGTGAGATAATCGTCCGCTCCCAAGTCCATGCCTTTACGCACTTCTTTGTGCTCCGTCTTGGCAGAGAGAAAGATAAAAGGTATTTGGGAGGTGTTCGGATCTTTGGTCAAACGTTCCAGTACCTGATAACCGTCGACTTCGGGCATCATGATATCACAAATTATGATATCCGGTTTTTGAGTCTGCGCCTGTTCGATCCCTAATTTGCCATTGGCCGCCGTGTGCATACGATATCCGGATAGCTCCAACATTTCTGCTGTATTTTCACGCAACGCGGAATCGTCTTCGATTAAAAGAATTGTTTTCATAGACTTGTTATCTAGCGGTCATGGGGATCTCCATCACAAAGGAACTCCCCTTTCCTTCGGTACTGCTAAAGATAATCGACCCACCTAGATTTTCCAAATGGCTTTTGACAATGTTAAGGCCGATTCCTGTCCCTTGATCATGCAGTGCATTTTCAGCACGAAAGTACCGATTGAAGATAAACTTCTGTTCTTTTTCAGGTATTCCCATCCCTTGATCATCTACTTGTATAGTCAGGGATTTCTTCTTTGGCGTGACTTTTATATCAATTTTCGATTTTTCAGGTGAATATTTTATCGCATTGTGAATGACATTCGTTAGTGCCAATTCCAATATTTTTTCATCAAACTCGATCAATAAGTCATCAATATTCTGTGGGTAATTAATAAATTGCTCATGTTTTAATAGCATATTGGCGTCATAGATCACCTCATTTACTACTTTACTGAGCGGAAACGTACTGTATTTGTAACTTACTTTTCCACTTTCCAGGCGCTCTATCGATAAAAAGTCGTTGATGATATTATTTAAGTACTTTACTTTATTCTGAATGGTAGTTAAGTGCTTTTCTCGTTTCGGCTGTTGATCGGTTTCTGTGTATTTTCCGGCGAGAGTGGCTGAGGTTAAGATACCACTCAGCGGTGTTTTGAATTCGTGTGAGACCAAAGAAAGAAACTTTGTCTTTAGTTCGTTGAGGTCCTTCTCCTTTGCCAGGGCTTCTGTTAATTGCCGGGTGCGTTGCTTCACCGTTTTTTCAAGATTTGCGGTATAGCTTTTCCGTTCGGTGATATCGAGAACCATGGCCACAAATACTTCCCTGTATTTTAAGGAGGATAATTGCAAATGTACCTCTACAGGATACGTACTGCCATCCTTGCGCTCATGCAAGGTTTCGAAACGTAACTTCTCTTGTGAGCCATCGCTCAAAGGCGCAAGTAATTTTTTGAATTCCTTTTCCGAATATTCGGGTTTAATATCCACCGGAGTGATCTGCTGTAGCTCTTCCAAGGAATAACCAATATTATTCAAAGCCCCCTGATTGATGTTCACAAACTTGAGGTCCTTGGCATCGAAGGTGTAGATCTCATTCAGGGATTCGTTGAAAATATGGGCCCAGTGCCTAAGTTCCTGTTCCGCTTTTTTACGCTCTGAAATATCGATGACCAATGCCATCACATAGTGCTCATTGTTTACTTCGAACGGACTCAATCCTGCCTCCACAGGAAACTGAGTACCATCTTTTCGCTCCCCATACAGATCCCGGCCCATCCCCATTTGCCGCTTGTCGCTATGTCCCATGAAATTTTTGAAATGCCCGTCATGCGCATGGTGATATCGCCTTGGAATAAGGGTATCCAAAGGTTGACCCAGCAACTCATCATTTTTATATCCGAACATTTCAATAGCAGATTTGTTAGTGGCCACAATCACCTGCTCATGGTTGACCACGATGATCCCTTCAGAAACCGATTCGAAAATGGTTTCAAAAATATTGTCGCTTTGGTCTTTCAAAAAGATCATATCCCAAAAGTAATCAAATTTAACCTTGTTTTCGAACTGATATTTATCATAGAAAATCGATAGGAAACCGAATATATTTATTTCATTCAACAAAACCCGTACGTCATGAAAATTTCTGAAAAAAATCAAGTCGTTTTTTATCAAAAAATGGGAGAATTATTTTACGCAGTCGCTGCCTCAGATAAGGTGGTGCGCAAACAGGAATATGACGCACTAAAAAATCTAGTGCAGCGGGAATGGTCATCACTTGACGATTATAAAGACGAATTCCAAAGCGATGCCGTCTACCAAATGGAAATAGTGTTTGAATGGTTCGAATACGAGCAAATGAACGGGCAGGATTGTTTCGATAATTTCGCTCAATACTATAAAGAAAACAAAAATCTGTTCACTCCGGGAAAAAAACAACTTATTTGGAAAACAGTGAACGCCATCGCAAATGCCTTTTCGGGTAAAAATAAGTCTGAAGTGATCATGCTTAGCCAACTATTACTCCTTATGCAGGATGACTAGAAAACTGACATATATCATATTTTAGGAGCTTGAAGTGAAGTAGTTTTGAGTTTCGGCAAAAGTTAAACTCCATGACACTTTACACCAAAATGACAACCGACTTCAACGAAAACTTTTTAAGTCTCGCGGCCTTATCTATAATTGCTTCGCCTTGTTTGGGTTCAGTTGCCGTCATGACTAGTCTGGCGCATGGAACCAACTTGCTGGCCCTATTTTTAGTGTTCTTATCGGTTGCAGCATGCGGAGCACATTTGGTTGCATTCTTAACGGTTCAAAAACCAAAACTGATTTTCAATTTACTGGTGTTCAGTTTGGTTTTAAACGCACTATTGATCATTGGAAATAGTATCTTTTGACTTACCTATTTTCAGTCTGCGGAGGGTGCGCTTGTACAAGCGCACCCTTTTTATGTAACTGAGGAATATCATGTTTTAAGACCCGTACCAACCCTACTTTTATGATTCTAATCACGCTTAAGATGAAAAATATACTTCCATTCTTTTTGTTGCTAATTTTGGTCGCCTGCAAGAACAATTCAGAAAAAATAAATACTCCGGTCGTTGAAGAAGATCCGGTCGAATTCCAGGAGGTAGTTGTCGATTCGGTGGCAGCAGCAAAAGAAGATATTGAGCTTGGTAAACAACAATCCATAATTATCAAGCAGCAGGAACTCATTGAAAAAAAAGATGAAAAAGAAGAACTGCAGGAACTCATTATAAGTAAAACATACGTAAAGGAAGCCGACCTCTATACCATCGACTTTCGGTATCCATTGCTCAATGAAACCTTGAAGCCGTCCTACGTCAACTTCAACGAATACATTAATGATTACTATGTTGATATTACCGGTACCGAAGCAGGTCTGTTGGAAGATAAGGAACTTATCTGCGACACTGTTCGCACCAATCGCTTTCGTGAAAAGCGATTCATTGATTACAAGATCTACAATGTGAATGACCAATTGATAAGTGTACTTTTCTATAAAGAGAATTTTTATTCCGGCACCTTACACCCTACTTATTCCTTCGATTGCATGAACTTTGACCTGGATCGTTCGGTGTTCATGAATTACGATGATTTTTTTATTGAAGGTTCCGAAGAACAGTTTCGTGAGATCCTCAATGAAATTATTATGAGTAAGATCAACTCCGGGGAGATGTACTACGATTGCTGGACTATTTCGGAAGAAGATTTCTTCGAATACAAAGACAATTTTGTGCTCGACGATACTTCAGTCGAATACTATTTTGACGATTGTGTGGTTTGTCCCTCCTATACCGGGAGTTATTCGGTTCGGATCCCATTGGTGGAATTATTGTCGGTTTTAAAAAGGTACGACGTCAACCCTTTGGTTTTTTAAATTGATGACATGAGATTAATCGCCACTTTCTATGCAGCAGTCTATATCCTAATGATTGGTGTCGCCTTTATTCTTCCTTTTTTTTCTTCGGAATCGTACTCCATAATCCAACATTCGCTCTCTGAACTGGGGGCGCAGGCCACTCCGGGAAATTGGATCATGAACGGGGTGTTCATTCTGTTGAGTATTGCCACGGTCTTGCTGGGTACAAAAGCACTCCGAAGGTTTTGGCTGCCGCTGTACCTTTTATATTTTTTTGCGATCGCACTATTCTTAACGGCCATTTACCGGCATGCTCCTATTAACGGAAGCACTTTTCTGGAACGAGAGGACCTGTTGCATACCGTATTTTCTTTTGTTACAGGCACCACCTTTACTATCTTTTGTGTGGCGGTTGCTTTTGTGATCAAGGAAAAGATTCCCCGCGCCTCCGCCATTTTTATGTGCACCCTTTCTATTGGACTACCATTGCTTATGTTGATGTACCCGGATTATCAGGGAATATTCCAACGCATCCTGTTTATAACCGCATTTGGTTGGTTGTTTTATTCGCTGGTTAGCTTTAAATTTGAGAATACACTTAAAAAGGTGTAATATGAAAAGTAATTTCAAATCTATTATCAATTCTGAGAGCCCTGTTCTTGTGGATTTCTTTGCAAGCTGGTGCGGCCCATGCAAAACGTTAGCCCCTATCCTACAGGAGGTCAAAGAAACCCTTGGGGACGCGGTAAAGATCGTAAAGGTGGATGTTGACAAAAATCAAACTCTGGCGTCCAAATATCAGGTTATGGGCGTACCAACGATGCTATTATTCAAGAATGGACACCTATTATGGCGTCAAAGCGGAATTTTACCAAAATCGGAAATCGTTTCAGTAATCCAATCCAAAATGTGATGAAAGAACTCAATCAATATATTGACCATACCTTGTTAAAACCCACAGCGTCCCCTGAAGACATCGTTGCGCTTTGCAAAGAGGCCATGGAATATAACTTTTACGCCGTCTGTGTGAATAGCAGTTATGTCTACCTGGCGGCCAATGAATTAAAGGATGCCGAGGTAAAGGTAGCAGCGACAGTTGGATTCCCTTTAGGCGCGGCCTCTTCCGAAGCAAAAATACACGAAGCAAAAATGGCGGTTAAAAATGGCGCCGATGAGATCGATATGGTTCTTAATATTGGTTTTCTAAAAGCCGAATTATACAAATCGGTGCGGGAAGAGATCACTGCGGTGAAAAAAGCGATTGGAAGAAGGGTCTTAAAAGTGATCATTGAAACCTGCTACCTCAGCAACAGTGAAAAGAAAATGGCCGCCGAGATCATCAAAAAAGCCGGGGCCGACTTTGTGAAAACTTCCACCGGATTTGGAGAAGGAGGTGCACAAATTCAGGACATACAGCTGCTAAAAGCTGCCGTTGGTGATGTGGTAAAAATAAAAGCTTCGGGTGGGATCAAAACACAAACCGAAGCCTTAGCATTTATCAAAGCAGGCGTAGATCGCATTGGAACCTCTAAGGGGGTTGCTTTGGTTTATTCGTCCCCAGAAAAAAAATTATGAGCATTCATATTGAAGCAAAATCAGGAGAAATAGCCGATTCTGTCCTCCTTCCCGGAGATCCGATGAGGGCCAAATGGATTGCAGAAACCTTTCTCCAGAATGCGGTCTGTTATAACGATGTTAGGGCAATGCTGGGCTACACCGGAACATTTCGCGGTAAGCGAGTTTCTGTACAAGGAACCGGAATGGGAATTCCATCTGCACTTATCTACTGTCATGAATTGATCAATGAATACGGAGTGAAAAACCTTATTCGAGTAGGTAGTGCGGGCTCCTATCAACCCAATATTCATTTAAGAGACATTGTAATTGCCATGGCGGCTTCCTCAACTTCGGGAATAAACAACTCCCGTTTCATAAACGCCGATTATTCACCCACCGCCAATTTCGAGCTGTTTATGAAGGCCGCTTCCTATGCCCGAGAACACAACATCCCTATCAAGGCAGGAAATGTCTTATCCAGTGACGAATTCTACGAAGACGATTATGAGAGTTACAAGAAGTGGGCAGAGTTTGGAGTACTTTGTGTAGAAATGGAGGCCGCAGGCTTGTATACTATTGCGGCAAAATATAATGTGAAGGCACTCGCACTGTTAACCATTTCCGATTCCCTGGTCACCAAAGAACAAACTAGTTCGGATGATCGGGAAAGCACCTTCTCCAAAATGGTGGAAATTGCCCTTCACACTCTTTTGGATTCTTAGTTTTTATTCTAAAGCTATGGCGGCCTCAAAAAAAGAGAGAGGGATTCATCATTTGATGCATCCCTCCGGTCCTCAATTCAAAAATATTCCAACCCTTTAGATCTTAAAAGTGATCACCGGTATATCCGAATGATTTACCATTTCCTCGCCAATACTACCTGTAAAGAAATGGGCCAGGCCTCGACGGCCATGGGTGGGTATAGCAATGGCATTAGCGTTGTAGCTGTTGCTGAAGGTAAATATTCCGTCCTCAACAGTGGTATCGCTATAGTATTTTATGCGTTCGTAGAAGTCCATAGCATCTCCCCCGGCATCTGCTAAAAATTTGAAGGCACGTGCTTCCATTTCACTGGTTCGCATAAATCGATCCGGAGTATTAATATATACTAGTTGCAGGGTGCTATTGAACATCGCAGCCAATTCGCGAGCTTTCTGAAAAGCTGGAATAAACTCCATAGAGAAATCACAGGCAAATACCATTTTCTCAACTGAAAAATCGATGACTCTGTTCTTAATTACGAGCACGGGAACATGGGATGTGCGCACTACTTTTTCGGTGTTTGAACCTACAAAGACCTCTCGTATGCCGGTGGTGCCATGAGATCCCATGATGATAAGATCTGCCCCAAATTCCTCCGCAACCTTGTCCAGTTCTTCGAATATTTTATAATTCTGAACCGTGCTATGCACTTTAATTCCTTTAAGGTAATCCCTGTCCAGAAATTCATCGAACTGTTTTTTAGCCAGTTTCATATGGTACATCGCTTCGAAAACTTCCTGCGAATCGTCTTTGGTCAACACGGATTGGTTGAGGCCCATCATATGCACGGTGACGATCTCGGCGTCATACTTCTTAGCCAGCTGAGCGGCTACCTCAAGGGCATATTCAGAATGTTTCGAAAAATCTACGGGTACGATTATTTTTTTCATAACGTTGGGTTTAAGGGTTGTGGAATCAATGAGTGGAAAAAATGGATTTACGTTTTTTCAATTGCTTCTGTAGATCGGATATCGTCTCTTTTACAGCGATTTCGAAGTTCTTTTCTTTGGAAGAGGCAAAAATCCGCGGACCGGGAGCACTAAGTTCAATTTCACAGATCTTATCAACTCCCGCCGGATCCTTGTCTAATTTAAAAAATACGTTGGCGCTTATGACCCACTCGTATTTTTTGGATAATTTCTGAAGTTTGCCAGTGACATATTCGTTCATCGCGTCACTGTTCGGCATTTTTACATATTGAATATTTATAGTCATCTAAAAGGTATTGTTGATTATAGATCAAAACTACAATACCCTGTGCTGGATAAATATGACAATTGTCAGCACCTACGTACAACCCTAGTTTTTCCCTCTCATGTTTTTGAAATGTTCATCGAACCATTCGGGTTGATCAATTTCATTGTCGTACATATAGTTGGCAATTTGCATAATGTCCTCTTTCGTATAGGGTTGATACGGCATGATCCCGAATCTCCTTCGAGCACCCCTCATTTTTGATTTTTCTTCGGAAGGCTCCTCAATCCAATCCCATATGGCCGCACTGAACTCCTCTCTGCTCATATCATTGTTTAAATAATGTTTCTTCACAGCAATCATTGGCGGAGCCAGTCTGTCCTCCATGGAGGCACTCGGGCTGTGACAGGCATGGCAATATTTTTCCATGAGCTCTTTTCCCGGATCTATTTGTACCTCAACTACCGAGGCCTTTTCCGAAGTAATACTTTGCGCTATATAGCCTTGCTCCGAAGTACTGTTACAGCTTACCAATAAGAAGGCAACTGATAAAAAAATGATATTTTTCATGAGATTGATCTATAATTATGCTACTTCCATCTTAGAAAACCTCCCCTGAGGTCATATATTTTTGCAAAGCCCATACTAACAAGCTGCCGTGCAGCCTGCTGACTTCTGGCTCCGGATCGACAGTATAGGTATATGGGTTTATTCTTGTCCATCCTCGAAAATTGTTCAATAAACCGCTGCTTTTGATGCCAATCTATGTTGACGGCCTTGGTAATATGCCCTGCTCCAAATTCTCTTGGGGTTCGCACATCCACCAACTGAACATTGGGTCTAGTGATCTCTTGTCCGAATTCTTGTGGAGTTAATATCTTAATTTGATCGGTATCCTGAGCGCGGGCACCAAAAAGGGTACTAAATAATGTCATTATAATCGCTATTTTTTTCATTTTAATGTTCTTAGAAAAGTGGCCCAACTTAATGGGCCACTTTCGTAACTAACTAACAACAATCGCCTTTTACAACGATTTCTTCACCAAATAAAAATCGGTTTTCTCCAGAGTATTGTCCTGAACGCGCTGCTCCATTTCTTCTAAGGTTTTGGGTGGAGGCAAAATTACTTTATCGCCTTTTTTCCAGTCCAGCGGGGTGGCAACCCCATGGGCATCGGTAGTTTGTAGGGCGACCAAAGCCCTGAGTATTTCATCCATATTCCTACCCACGTTCAGCGGATAGTACATGATCAGTCTTATTTTTCTTTTCGGGTCGATGAAGAACACCGCTCTCACGGCTGCCGTTTCGCTTTCATTGGGCTGTAGCATTCCGTAGAGCTTCGCAACCTTCATATCGATATCCGCGATAATGGGAAAGTTGAAGTAGACACCTGTGTTATTCCGTACGTTATTCACCCAACCCAAATGAGCATGGATGCTATCGATACTTAACCCAAGTAATTGGGCATTTAGGGCATCAAATTCCGATTTACGTTTTGCGAATCCGCTCATTTCGGTGGTACAAACAGGTGTAAAATCTGCAGGATGGGAAAACATAATGATCCATTTATCCGTAGCAAAATTGGAGAAGTTGATCTCTCCTTCTGTGGTTTGCGCTATGAAACCGGGAGCTTCATCACCAATTCTAGGCATTGTATTTATTTCGGGTGTTTCCATAATTTCAGTTTCCATTTTTAAGATATGTTAAAGGTACATTAGGAGATCACGGACCACAGTAACAAAGGTTACAAAGGGGTTAAAAAAAGCTTTTTACGCCCCATTTCCGCACTTACTTCACCTTACAAAAGTGTGGTAGGGCAAACGTATTCGGTCAAAGGGATGTTTGTTTTCTTTATTTCGTCGAATCCTCCCGCGACGTCAATAAGATTATGGATACCTCTACTTTTCAAAATTGAGGCTGCAATGACACTTCGGTATCCTCCCAAACAATGAAGATAGAAAGGGGTTGCCTTTGGAAACTCTGCCAGATGATCATTGATAAAATCCAATGGGGTGTTTTCGGCACCTTGAATATGCTCTGCCTCATACTCGCTCTTTTTCCGAACGTCAAAAATCGAAGATTCAGTGTTTTGATCCGTCCATATTTTTTCGAAGGTTTCCGCAGTAACCGAACTTATACTATCATAGTCCCTGGCGTCATTTTTCCAAGCTTCAAAGCCACCCTCCAAATACCCAATAGCATTGTCGAATCCAACTCGTGCCAGTCTGTTGATAGCCTCTTCTTCCTTTCCTTTGGGCGTGACAAGTAATAGTGCCTGTTTGGTATCGACCATAAGTGCTCCTACCCAAGGTGCGAAATCACCGTCCAAACCAATGAATATTGATCGTGGGATATGTCCTTTAACAAACTCTTGTTCAGTTCGCACGTCCAGAATCACGGCCCCCGTTTCATTAGCTGCGGCTTCAAAGGCCTTGGGTGACAATGGGTTTATAGACCGCTTCATCACATTGTCCAGGCTTTCATAGCCCTTGATATTGAGTAATACGTTTTGTGGAAAATAACCGGGAGGTTGTGTTAGACCTGTTAGTAATTCGGATATGAATTCGTCTTTGGTCATGTCTGCCCTTAAGGCATAATTAGTTTCTTTTTGATGGCCCAGGGTATCGGTAGTTTCAGTACTCATCATTTTCCCACAGGCTGATCCGGCACCGTGATTGGGATACACGACGATATGATCCGGAAGTGGCATTATTTTATTCCGAAGAGAATCGAACAAATGTCCCGCAAGCTTTTCTTCCGTAAGATTGGCTACCACATGTTGTGCAAGATCCGGACGACCCACATCTCCAATAAAGAGAGTATCTCCGGTAATGATACCCTGTTCTATTCCATTTTCATCCAGGAGCAAATAAGTCGTGCTTTCCATAGTATGTCCGGGGGTGTGGATCACCTTTATGGTATAGTCACCCACAGTAAATTCCTGACCGTCCGTTGCGACGATGGCCTCGTAACCTGGTTGGGCGGTTGGGCCAAAAACGATGTTGGCTCCCGTTTTTTTCTGAAGGTCCAGATGTCCACTCACAAAATCGGCGTGGAAATGCGTTTCGAAAACATATTTTATGGATGCATTATCTCGCTTGGCACGATCGATATATGGTTGAACTTCACGTAATGGGTCAAAAATGGCAGCTTCACCCTTGCTCTCCAGGTAATAAGCAGCATGAGCAATACAGCCGGTATAGATTTGTTCTATTTTCATGATGTTACATTTTGAATTATTTACAAAACTAACACCAGGACAAAAGGTAGGCAGTAACAAAAGTTACAAACGGCTTAGAGGGTAAATTCTTTGATTATAATGTAGACGCCCATGAGCAGCACAAACCATCCGAAGGCTTTTTTCAACTTCTTCCCGTCGATAAACTTGTTCAACCAAACCCCGATGAAGATCCCTACGATCGAAATCGAAGAAAATCCTAACAAAAAGGTCCAGTCAATCTCCATATTTTCTATATCCCCCACGAAACCGATCAACGATTTGATGGCAATGATCAATAGCGAAGTGGCCACGGCTTTTTTCATGGGTAATTTGGCGAGTAAAACCAAAGCAGGGATGATCAAGAATCCACCACCGGCACCCACAAGACCCGTGAGCACTCCAATTATGAAACCTTCAATGATGATAAGTGGATAATTATAACGCACCTCCGTCTCCTCATTTGAAGCTCCCTTTCTGTTTCGGATCATAGAAAAGGCAGCAACCAACATAATGATGGCAAAGAATACCATGATCCCCACATTTTTGGTAACCAGAAAATCACCAACGGTAAAAAGATTATCCGGAATGGCCGGGACAATATATTTGCGGGTGACATACACCGCAATAAAGGCTGGAATGGCAAAGACGATTGCGGTCCTGAAATCGACTAATTTCTTTTGAATGTTTCGCAGGGCACCCACCAGCGCAGAAATTCCAACCACAAATAAAGAGTAGGCGGTTGCTGTTACCGGATTGATGGATAAGAGATACACAAAGACCGGAACGGTAAGAATGGATCCACCACCACCAATTAGACCGAGGACGACCCCAATGATGAGTGCGCATACGTACCCTAAAACTTCTACCAGCTCCATTCAGAATAAAATTTCCGTAAAACTATGAAAGGAATTCTGTTTACACGGTAACAATTGTAACAAAATCTTAGAGGGAAAGTACTTTAATGTTGTTTCGTTGCAATTCGATCTTACCCATTTTTTCCAGTTTTTTAAGGAGCCGGGAAACAACTACCCGGGATGTATGCAACTCATAGGCAATTTCCTGATGTGTGTTGTGGATGACTGGGTCTTGTTGAATCTGGACCTTATTTTGCAGGTATTTAATGAGGCGTTCGTCCATATTGAGAAAGGCGATACTATCTATAGTCTCCAGCAATTCACCAAGGCGATGGTGATAACTTTGAAACACAAAATTCCGCCAACTCTTATACCTACCCGTCCATTCCTCCATTTTTTGAATAGGGATCATTACGAGTTTGGTGTCCATTTCGGCCACTGCTTTTATCTCACTTTGAGTTTGTCCCATACAACAGGATAGGGTCATTGCACAAGTATCTCCACTTTCCAAAAAGTATAAGAGAAGCTCATCCCCATCTTTATCATCACGCAAAATTTTTATAGCACCGGTTAACAGCAGTGGCATCGATCGAACATATTCACCTATTTCAATCAATTTATAACCCGCCGGAATCTCTCTTAGCGTACCTACCTGATTGATCTCCTGAAGCAAGGCATCTTCAAACTGGGAGCCATAGTATTTCTTCAATTCATTTATCATGGGTCTATTCACTTAGGGTTATAAAAATACAAATTGCTTCGTGGATTTAATGCTCAGCAAGTCATTATACGACTACAGTTAATTTTTTGGTGCCTTACCATCCGCTAGAAATCGTGTAAGAGTCCAACTCCAAAGCCAATATAATCCAGTTTTATCGTATTTGGCAGCCCCGCAAAGGTAATTTCCCTTTGTAAGGAATGGTATCGTAATTCGGGGCGGAGGCTCCAATTAGGTGCGAACGCATATTCCATTCCACCTCCCATTTGCCAACCAAGACCATGATTGGAGTCTGTTTTCATATTTGTCACAATATTCTCGACCTCAATATGATTGTAAACGATTCCCGAAAACAAAAAATAAGTTACCGGTGGTTTTGTGATGGGTAGTGTAAGTTCAAACCCAAAGGTGTAGCCCGATTCGTCAATATGGAAATTGGATGTCTGTAAATTAGATTCGGATCTAATTTCGTTCCAACCCCAACCTGCATATGTTTTGAGGTGAGGCATAAGTTTGTAGGCGATCTTTGCCTCAAATCCATAGCCAACTTTAAGATCGTTTTCACCCAGATTCTTGGTGGGAAAACTTAGGCCGGGTCGAAATTCGGCCGACCAACGTCCCTGCCCAATGCTGTGGAATGTGGCAAAGATCAAAAGTAAAATGAAAGTGCAAATCGATAATCTTCTCATGCTTTTATAGCTTCGTTATCACTCCTTCTTTTTCCAGTTGGTAAATAATTTTATCGACATATTCATGCACGGTTTCATTAATACCCCTAGGATCCACAATGTCCAGAGCGCCCACCCAAACCAGCGATCTCTTTTCTGCTTCATTTACGTCGTAAATGGATGTTTCAACATGATAGGTACGGTACTCATTATAGTATCCCGGTCTGTAGTATACGTTTTGAAATTGGTAATAATAGCGACCAAAGCGACGCCAGTTATAATTAACCGTATAATAGCCATGTGAGTAGTTTCGGTTTTCATCTACACCTTTGACCACTGAAATGATCACTGCGTCAAACCCCTTGTCCTTCAATCCATCGATCATGGTATTTATTTCTTCTTGTGTTTTTTCTGAATTGGTAAAGGAGGTTTCGAATACTACATTGCTCTCATAAGTATCTATACGTCGTTTCTCGAATTCGTTCTTGAGCTCCGATTCGAATATTTTTCGCGCCGTCAAATTATCAGTTACACCCATAACCAAAAGTTTTTGGGGTCTGAAGGCGAGTACTTCATCATTTTTCCAGCTGTCGACAAAACGGATGCTAGAACAACCGGAAAGTAAAAAAAGGCTAAGTAACAGGACTATATATTTCATGAGTTCTATTTTTTTTGAGGATTCTAAATTTTTTATTCTGAAACGAAAGTAAGCTAGCGCATACGTTCAAAAAATGACCAATCTCAGTACTTATAAACTTTAAGGTATCTTTATGATAATTCTCATTGGGCATCTTCGGAATTACAAATAGCTTTCATAAAAAATAAGAGATCATGACAGTGCACCATTTAGGAAAAGAAAACTCCATACTCAATCAATTTATCTCCGAATTGCGGGATCGGGAACTGCAAAAAGACGCTATGCGTTTCAGAAAAAATATAGAACGTATTGGAGAGATCCTGAGTTATGAATTGAGTAAGACATTGGAATATCAAATCGAAACTGTGACCACTCCTTTTGGCACCAAGGACATTTCGCTTCCTCAAAACAAGTTGGTGCTTTGCTCGGTTCTTCGTGCCGGTTTACCTTTGCACCAAGGTCTTTTGAACTATTTTGATGGAGCAGAAAATGCGTTCATTTCGGCCTATCGGCATCATCGTGATCAGGGAGATGCGTTCGAGGTGATCGTCAATTATTTGGCGGCGCCCTCGATCGAGGGTAAAACGCTCATCTTAACAGACCCAATGCTGGCAACCGGAAAAACACTTGAAAATGTATACGAAGCTTTGAAAAAGTATGGGTTTCCGAAGAAAATCCATATTATATCGGTAATTGGATCCAAGCAAGGCATCGATTATATAAACACTATCTTTCCTGAAGACACTCAGCTTTGGATTGCAGCGGTGGACGATAAATTAAGTGCCAAAGGGTATATCTTACCGGGCTTGGGAGATGCCGGCGACCTTTCATTTGGGATAAAGCTTTAGATTTAATTATAAATGAAACGGCTAATTATTACAATTAGCCGTTTCGAAAGAAGAAGTTAATCTATTTTTTCAGGTTGCAATCCAATCAGGAATACTACTATTCTAAGTGGGTATCAACAAAACGAATTAAGTTCTTCTTTTTGAAATGATATCGTTGGACAACAATACATTAAAATTTAGAAAAAACGGAGATGCCGAGGCATCTCCGTTTCCTTAAAGAGACTACTTGTAGCCTTGCGACGGAACAACAATTTTACGAATCATTACGCCTATAAGTTAAGGCCTAAACCCACCTATGTGCAAAACACGTGTAGTAACCTTAATTCGGTCTTAACCACATTGCTGCCGAAAAAACCTATGAGAGAATTACAAGAAGCAGGACATCCGTAGATAACCGTACTTCGTTGAAAATAATAAGAGCACCTTAAACATTCAATGAAACAAGATGACTTCATTGCTGAGGTAATTTCATAACATATTGTGTCAATACACCTTTACAATTTCCAAGCGATTTGCATACTATTGCTAGCATAAAAACCCAAACTCTCAATAATTTAAAAGAACTTTTACTAAACCAGAACACTAAAGTAATTGATAGTCAATTTATAAAATATGATAAATATCAGTTTTGAATTTATCGAAAGCATATAATTGACGAGTCTCATAGTACTTGGCTGCCAAGGTTTGATGTGATATGACAATTCTCATTTCTCATACCGCTGTCCCGACCTACATTTATCATCCATTAAAAATTATAGGAAGATGAAAAATATACTTGTACTCTTGATAAGTTGCTTGATTGTTTCTGGCTCTCTGTGGTCTCAGGAAATAACAGATCTCGAATTCGTTTCTCCATTTCACGAAGGCTTTGCAGCGGTTAAAAAGGGAGGCCAATGGGGTTTTATAGATGCCAATGGAACGCTTGTTGTTGATTTTCGGAGCGATCTGGTAATGCCCAGTGAAATGGAGGCTCCATGTTGTTTGGAGGATCGTGATATAGATTACCCCATCTTTAAGAGCCAAAGATGTTTGATAAAAATAATGAAGGATGGCATCACTCATTTCGGATTTATAGATCCAAAGGGGAATACCGTCATCAAACCGGAGTATTTGAACGCTTCACAATTCCATGGTAACCATGCGATCGTTGTAAAGGTGTACAAAGAATCTCTGGGAAGAAACGAAATTCTTGGAAAAAATGTGATCGCTTATCGATACAATGAGGAAGTAATCGATGTTGCGGGTACTCCCAAATTCCATTTGAGGGGACCATTTAATCTAATTTACTCCAAGGAAGAATTGAGAAAGCCACCTCAATTACTGTCGCGCTTTTTATCTTCGGAAGTGGTTGCCATTACCACCCCAAAAGATCTTTGGAAAATTAAAGTTCTCCAATAAATAGCGTCTTCTATGTGCAGATGGATTTTTGTTATATCGCTATCATGGTTCCTTTTTTCCTGCTCGAATTCCGAAGAAAAAATACAGCCTACCCTAAAACCCATCACCGAATCTGTGTATTCTTCAGTAATCGTACAGCCGGATAGCCTTTACAAGGCATACGCTTCGGTTGGAGGGCTTCTGGAAACAAGTTTAGTGGAAGAGGGTGATTTGGTCACCAAAGGTACTGCAATGATGCAGGTAATCAATTCCAATCCAAAACTTAATGCGGAAAACGCTCGGCTATCCCTCGAACTTGCCAAAGAAAATTTTACCGGCAGATCCGCACTTTTAGGTAGTATTGAGGAGGAGATCAAAGCGGCCCAACTTACCCTCATCAATGACTCGATCAATTACTTCAGGCAGAAGAATCTTTGGGCCCAAAAAATAGGGTCGCAGGTAGAATTTGATGTAAAAAAACTCAATTTCGAATTGTCAAAGAATAAGATCAATCTGCTACATGATAAATTGATTCAAACTCGAAACGAACTTCAAACCCAACTCCAACAAGCTGAAAACAATTATAACGCTTCTTTAATTACCACACGAGACTTCACCGTGGAAAGCAAAATAAACGGTAGAGTATACGCCCTTTATAAGAGTCCGGGAGAAATAGTAAACACCCTGGAGCCATTGGGGTTGGTGGGTAGTGCGGATCAATTTGTAATAGAGATGCTGGTGGATGAGGTCGATATTGTAAAGCTGAAGACCGGCCAGCAAGTCTTGGTGACTTTGGATGCTTACAACGGGCAAGTTTTTAATGCAATGGTGCGAAAGATCTTTCCAAAAAAGGACGAACGCAATCAGACATTCTTGGTTGAGGCGTTTTTCGAAAAGCCTCCGGATGTTTTATATCCGGGCTTGGCGGGAGAGGCCAATATTGTGATCGATCAAAAAAAAGAAGCCCTTATTATTCCGAAGCAATTCCTAATTGATGGAAATATGGTAAAAACAGATGAAGGTTTGGTTACGATCACCGTTGGATTACAGAATATGGACAGCCTGGAGGTACTATCTGGGATCACATCTACTACATGGATCTATAAACCCGACGAATGATCAATTGGAAGGTCATATTAAGCATTGCCCGCACCCATTTACTGGCCAAGATCAAACAAACGGCTACTGCCGCACTTGGGGTTACTTTTGGAATAGGTGCCTATATTACCCTAGTGTGCTTTATGACGGGTCTCAATGGTATGCTGGATGACCTTATCCTTAATCAAACCCCCCATGTTCATGTCTACAACGAAATTGAACCCTCTAAAAATCAACCCATCGATCTGTATTCTGAGTTTACCAATGCCTTTAATGTGGTACATTCTATTAAACCAAAACAGGTAAAAAAACAGATCCACAATGCAGTGCCACTCCTTCAATACCTCAACACAGATGAAAGGGTTAGAGGGGCTATTCCGCAGGTGCAGTCACAGGCATTTTATATCTCTGGTGCCATTGAATTGGGCGGAAATATTACCGGGATAGAAGTCCTGAATGAGGTAGCATTTTTTAATTTTCGAGACTATATCGTCCAGGGAAGTCCGGAGGCACTGGAAAACCAAGATAATGGTATTTTACTGGGATCCGGGATTGCTAAAAAAATGTCGCTGCAACTTGGCAACCGGGTTCAAATTGGCAACAGCAAAGGGGAGGTCTTTCCACTGAAGATCGTTGGCATCTTTCAAAGTGGAATTACCGATATTGATAATATTCAAAGCTTTGTTAGTATTAAAACGGCTCAGCGCATCCTGGGAGAAGCAGAAAATTATATCACCGATATAAATATTAAGCTGTACGATATCGAAAATGCCGTCCCGCTTGCTCAAAAGATAGAACGTCAATTTAATTTGAAAGCCATTGACATTAAGGCAGCAAATGCCCAATTTGAAACGGGTACCACCATTAGAAACCTTATTACCTACGCCGTTTCCATAACGCTATTGATCGTTGCCGGCTTTGGCATTTATAATATACTAAATATGCTCATATATGAGAAAATGAATGACATCGCAATCTTGAAGGCTACCGGGTTTTCCGGAAAGGATGTGCAGCTTATCTTTATGAGTCAGGCAATGATCATAGGTTTTGTTGGAGGGATATTAGGATTGTTATTAGGCCTGCTTCTTTCCACCCTCATTGATCAAACACCGTTTCAGACCGAGGCACTTCCCACTATTGCAACCTATCCGGTAAATCACAATCCTTACTTCTATCTAATTGGGATCACCTTTGCCATGATTTCAACATTTCTAGCCGGGTTCCTGCCCGCGAGAAAAGCCAAAAGAATTGATCCCGTACGAATTATTCGAGGGCAATAAATTAAACACTATGGATATCGTTCTTGAAACCAAAAATATTAACAAGTACTTTAAAAAGCCGGTACTTTTCCATGTACTTAAAGATCTCAATTTTCAAGTACGTAAAGGAGAGTTTGCCTCGATTATGGGAAAATCGGGTTGCGGCAAATCGACCTTGTTGTATATTTTGTCCACCATGGATACCGACTACGAGGGCCAATTATACCTCAACAATCAATTGGTTACCGGCCAGCCCCGTGAAAAACTATCTCGGCTACGCAATAGTGAAATTGGGTTTGTATTTCAATTTCATTATTTGCTCTCCGAATTTTCAACGCTGGAAAACGTGATGTTACCAGCTAAAAAATTGGGAGAGAAAACTACCGAAGAGATCGAATTTGACGCCATTCAAAAACTAAAGATCTTGGGAATAGACCATCTTGCCAAAAAACGAGCTTCTCGTATTTCGGGTGGGGAAAAACAGCGGGTGGCCATTGCAAGAGCCTTAATTAATAACCCTGCCATCATCATGGGAGACGAGCCTACGGGGAATTTGGATTCCTACAACGCAGACAATGTCTTCAATATTTTTAAGCAATTGAGTGACGAAGAAGGCCTATCGCTTCTTGTTGTAACCCATGACAAGGATTTTGCAGATCGCACAGACCGCATTATTGAAATGAGTGACGGGAGTATACTTCAGAATTAAAAAAATGACAGTTTTAATAATTACCCCAATGGATGGCCTCGTAATTCCGAAGACCATTAAGGCAATTTGGGAATTGGACGAAGGTAGCCTTGAATATTTTAAAGCTGCAATTACCAACTACCATTTAAGCGAACCGATGCCTTCTATCGCCTAAACGAATTCATAAGACTGGGGATTTCTGTGAAAATTGTACTTTTAATGTACAAATTTAAAAAATGAAGTTTTTCAGAAAAACACGTAAAAAACTACTTGCTAACCGAAAAATAGGAAAGTATCTCGCCTATGCCGTTGGTGAGGTGTTGCTTGTAATGATTGGAATCCTGTTGGCGTTACAGGTGAACACCTGGAGTGCAAACAGTAGTAAGGAAAAATCGAGAATAGCGAGTTATCAAAAAATTAAACTCCAACTAGAAGAAGATATATTGGTGTTACGGGGAAATAAGGAATACAATCAAGGATATTTCGAGCAATACCAATATGCCATTTCCATTATAGAAAATCAGGACCGCATAAAAATGGATACACTGGCGCAGATTACCATGAACCTTAACAAATTTTCTGATTTTCACAAAGAAAGTTCCGTTTATGAAACATTGGTAAATAGTGGTGAAATAAAACTATTAAAGAACGACGAAATTGTTAAAAAGATCCAGCGGCTTGAAGAGCTGTACATCTATATCAATATATTGGAAAACACACATCATGACGCCGTAATGATCTTCATTCCCGAAATAGCCCAGGTCATAAAAGTAAATCAAATGGAGGTAAAATATCCAGATCAATTATACAGTTTTGAATTTCAAAATTATTTTGTGCTTATGCTCAATCTCATGCAAGAGAAGGACCAAATTTATGACAGGACCTTGAATGAAGTAAACAGTATTGTCGCTCTTATCGAAGGCGAACTTAATTAACCGGTTTTCCCTAGGGGGCTTTTTTTGACCCGCATTAAAAGACCCACGACTATGATCAAGGAGCCGATGGCATAAAACGGTAAATGAAGATTCAACGGGAATATACCCAATGAGCCCTCCACAGTCAGCCATACTACGACCAGCAACCCTATTAAAATCACCATCCAATCATGATTCTTTGCATTCAGAAAAACCAGTACCATAACTACTACATTAAAAAGTCCCAAAACGCCGAAGAGGAAAATCCCCGGAATTAGAAAACTGTCGAAGCTACCTTTGCTAAGCATTTCCAGATTGTAGCCTATGCTTTCCCCGGTGGTATCGGTTATCAATTCCCAGCCAATTCTCAGCGCCGGGATGGCCACAATTAACATGAAAAAGATGGCCAACAAGGGTAGTCTGTTGTCAATTTCGAAGCTTTCAGTTTTGCTTTTTTTCATCTCGCTTCTTTTGCCGTTCCAACTTTTTAAAATATCCTCTAAACAGGAAGTTGTGCTTTAGGGCTTCCATATTTTCATTAAACAGGCGAGTACTCTCCTTTATATTGACCATGGTGGAATCAATATTTTTTACCAGCGCTTCATCTTGAGTTAAATAATTAACTGCACCTTTACCGTCCTTGATGGTTTCCACCACAGTAGATAAATTTTCGGTCACATGGGTGATCTCATCGCTGGAACGTTGCAAATTATCCAGGATCTCCACCATTTTTTCGCCGGATATACTATCAGTTAGCAACACATTGGCAACGCTATTGGAGGATTTGATCGTTGCCAGATACTCATTGAGTTCCGAAATGGCCCGCGATGCACCCATGCTGGTACGCTTCAATTCAAAAACCGTTTGCCGTACATCCTTTGCCATGAGCGAATCTGTGATTAGCATCCCCAAAGTACCTTTCCCTTCAATGATCTCTGTAGTAATTTTTAACAAATCCGCCGTAAGTATGGCAGCATTTTCATTGGTAACATTGAGTGTGGTAAGCATATCGTCCGTTCCTATCCGGCTATAGGTGGGAATGGTGTCACCACTAACAACCGCAGGCAGTTTGCTTTCCTGTGGAATGATATTTACGATCATATTACCTACCAGGCCGTCCGATCCTATCGTTGCCACAGCGTCCTTTTTTACATACACGCCCATCGACTCTTTTATGAGCATTTCGACCAAAATAATGGTGTCGCTTTCCATTTTTATCTTATTCACTGTACCTACATCGATCCCCGAATAGCGGACATTGTTACCCAATTGTAATCCATTGACATTGGTAAACTGAGCGTAAAGTTTTATATTTTTACTGAATAGATTTTGCCGATTTCCAATGAAGTAAAGAGCTGCGATCAGCGCTAAGGTCCCCAAAACGATGAAGACGCCCAATCGAAACTTTTGTGAAGCTGTATTTTTCATAATGCAATGGAATTTCTATTTAAAAAATGCTTGTACTTTTGGATCTTCAGATTGTATCAACTCCTTGTAAGTGCCTTCCACATAATTGATACCATCCACCAAAAGAATGATCCGGTTAGAGATCACCCGAGCGCAATCCACATCATGCGTGATGATCAAGGATGAGGTGTTGTATTTTTTCTGAATAGTCCTCATCAACTCAATGATCTCCTTGGCCGTTATAGGGTCCAATCCCGTTGTGGGCTCATCATACAAGATGATCTTTGGCTTTAAGATCAAGGCTCGGGCGAGTGCAACTCTGCGCTTCATACCACCCGAGAGCTCTGCAGGCATTAGATCGATGGCATCTGCTAATCCCACATTTTCCAAGGCCTCAATGACGAGAGCTTCCGTACGTTCATTCATATGTAATTTCTTTTTATGCCGGCGAAGGGGAAACTCTAAATTTTCGCGCACTGTCATCGAATCGTATAACGCACTGCCCTGAAACAAGAATCCAATCTCGGTTCGAAGCAGATCCAATTGGGTTTGTTTCAATTCGGTTATGTCCTGATCTCTTATGGTAATACTTCCACTATCTGCCTGCATCAATCCCACCAAACATTTTATCATCACCGATTTACCCGATCCCGATTTACCCATGACCACTAAATTCTCTCCTTCGAGTAGCCTGAGGTTGAAACCATTGAGCACATGATTGTCTCCAAAACTTTTTCGAAGCTCCTTTATCTCCAAAACGGGTGGTATTTTTTCTTCGGAAACCATCATATCTCAAAAAATATATCCGATACAAATACTGCAATGAAGTCGATCACAAACAACAGCATAGACGTGTAGACCACTGCTTCATTCGATGCCTCACCCACTCCCACCGTTCCTTTTTTGCAGAAGTATCCTTTGAAACATCCTACGAGTCCGATGGCGAAACCAAAAAAGAAGGATTTAATCGTCGCCGGAATTAGGTCGCTAAAAGCCAAGGCATCAAACATTTTGTTGAAATACAATTGGAAAGAAACGCCTCCCTTTAAATTTTCAACCAATGCGGAACCAAATAAAGCGATCGCATCCCCAAATATGATAAGTAACGGAAGCATTAGGGTTGCTGCGGTGATTCGAGTCACTACCAAATATTTAAAAGGATTTGTGCCGGAAACTTCCATGGCATCAATTTGTTCGGTGACCCGCATGGATCCCAATTCGGCTCCAATTCCTGAGCCTATTCGCCCTGCACAGATCAACGCTGTGATCACGGGACCAATTTCTCTAACGATCGAAATCCCAACCATCGAGGGCATCCAGGATTCGGCACCAAACTCCATCAACGTAGGCCGGGATTGTAACGTGAATACCAGTCCCAGGATAAATCCGGTTACGCCTACCAAAAGCAAGGAACGATTGCCCAAATTGTAACATTGGCGCAGGAGTTCTTTAAATTCGAAGGGACGGGTAAATACCTCTCTAAAATAGCGTCCTGCAAAAAGAGACAAATCACCCACTTCTATGAAGAAAGCTTTGGCCTTGGTCGCAATATTTATTTCGTTAGCCATAAGGTTTCAGTATGTCCCCAAATATAGAAGCGGTAAATGCCGGGAAAAATGATATCCATCAGCTATACTTCCTTTCAACCCTCCTATAAATTGCTAATAATGCTGGCAATACCAATGCCCAGGATAAGGAACAAAACAAAGTTTCTGAATTGTTCCTGCGAAATTTTCGCCAGGATCTTTTTTCCTATCCAAGTGCCAAAAATACCCACGACAATCAAAATGGGAATAAGATAAAGGTCGTGCGTGTGAATGTATCCATTGTAATAATAAATAATCGTCCTGCTAAAATCAACTCCCAGATCAATGACCGCAGAAGTGGCAATAAACATATTCTTATCCATCTTAAAAGCCGACATGGTAATTCCGCGGATAGCACCTCCGGTTCCCAGTAAACCTGCACTCAATCCGGACAATGTACCCCCTACAATGGCATTTCCTGTATTGTCTTTAACTTTTAATTTCTTAAATATCAAAAACAGCAAACTGAGGCAGATCAAAAAGACTCCTAAAACATAGGTAAGCACTATAGGATCCACATATCGACTAAAAAAAGCCCCAACCGATACAAAAATGACCGCCGGAATTCCCAAACTTAAAATGACCTTTTTATTTAATCCTTTTCTGAAGAAGGCAATCTTGGTAATATTACTCGATACGTGAAAGAGGGCTGTGATCCCCAACACCGATTGAAAGTCTAAAAAGAAATTAGCAATAGGCACAAAAAAAACGGACGAACCAAACCCGCCAACTGTACCCAAAATTTCAGCAATCATGGCAAGAATAACGAAAACAGGAAGGTATCGCGTTAGCATAAAAATGGACCAATTACAGTCCAAATGTAATCACCGATTGCCTGCGGTCAAATGATAAATATCAGCAGCTCTTCTCGGTTCAAAAGCATGAAATTTTATGTAAATATGGTACACAACGCTGTCACTGTGTCATCAAAAGATGCTCGATCTCTGCAGTGGTAATCGAGCAATTAGCACCTTCTTTGGAGGCCACCAAAGCTCCAACGGCACAGGCACGGTTAAGCGCCGAGGATGGTTTCGCGTTCTTAATCAACAATTCATTGATAAGCGTAGCCAAAAATGAATCTCCCGCACCCACAGTATCCTTTACGGTGACTTCAAAACCTCCCTGTTGATAGTACGTCCGCTCATAAAGAAGAACGGCCCCTTCTCCACCCAATGTCACACAAATGGATGGCGTTCTTGAGATTTCGGCCAACCAATTTATTTGCGCCTCGATCTGTGCTTCCTGGCATCCCAATCGGTTGCAGACCTCTTCCAGTTCTTCATCATTCAATTTGATTAGATCGGCTTGTTGCATTAATTCGTAAACCATGGAAATATCGTAATGGGGAGGTCTTAAATTGACATCAAATATTTTTGTGTTCGCCACGTCCAGCAATGCTTGCAGGGTTTTTCGGTTGGTGGCTCCGCGAACGGCTAAACTTCCGAAGAGAAAAAAGGGACTTTGCTTTACTTCTGAAATGAGCTCCGGAGTGAGCTTGATCGCATCCCACGCAACCGGCAGACTAATTTCGTAACTGGCACTACCGCCTTCATCCAGGGTCACCTGTACCGTACCGGTTTCAAGCTGAGGATGCGTTTGAACCAGTTGTGTTGTTACTCCATTTACTAATAAATGATCCGTTACCCCCTTGCCATTTTCGTCCTTCCCAATACAGCTAATGATCTTGGTTGCCGCTCCATACGAATGAAGTCGCAGTGCCACATTTAGCGGTGCGCCTCCAATGACCTTTCGGTTGGGAAATACGTCCCATAGGATTTCTCCAAAGCATATGACATCGGCCTTACTCATCATCCTCTGTAAGTTGCTTCTCGAGGTCTTCTAAAGAGACTCCTTTGGTTTCAGGCATTTTGAATAGAGCCCATAAAAGCTGCAATACCATCATTCCGGCAAAGAAATAATAGATCACCTCAAGGTTCTCTCTAAAAATACCTTCGGAATCGTCAATAAAGAATGGGGTGACCAAGGTTATAAGTGCGGCGAACACCCAGTGGGTACTCGTACCCCAGCTTTGACCATAAGCACGAACCCGGTTGGGGAATATTTCAGAAATAAACACCCAGATAACCGCTCCTTGACCAATGGCGTGCGAAGCTATAAACAGACAAATAAAGGTAAGCAGGGCGGTTGGTCCCAGATCAAACTGGAAGCAAACTCCTACCATGACCAGGCTGAAAATATATCCAATGGATCCAATAATAATAAGCTGTCGACGGCCCAAGCGGTCGATCAATCGAACTCCTAACAAAGTAAAGAGCAGGTTTACAATACCAATAGCGATGGAATTGAAAAGGGAATCGGCTCCTCCCAATCCGGCCTGTTCGAGGATCTGAGGTGCGTAGTATAATACGAAATTGATTCCGGACAACTGATTGAAAAACGCGATCAAAAATCCGAGCCACAATACTCGCTTGTATTTTTTCTGAAATAAATTGTCACTGCTTTTGGGAAGGCTAAGATCGAATTTGATTTCGGCTAATTTTTCTTTTGCCACCTCAACTTTTTCATAGATGATTTTTAATATTGATAGTGCCCCGTCCTCATCTCTTTTCTGTAAAACCAACCATCGCGGACTTTTGGGTACTCTCAATACCATAATGGTATATAGGAAAGCCGGAATGGCTTCCACACCCAACATCCATCGCCAGTCGTTTGCGCCACCTACTCCTTTCAGTGCCCAATTGGAAATAAATGCGACCATAATTCCGAAGACCAAACAAAACTGATATAACGCGCCTAGGCGACCTCGTTTTTCGGGCGAGGTTATTTCAGAAATATAAATAGGAGCGGCCACCGAAGAGACACCTACACCAATACCTCCTATAAAACGAAAGATCGAGAAAGAATAGGGATCGGGTGCAAACGCGCTGCCCATGGCCGAAATAAAAAACAGGATCCCAATCCAAAACAGCGTCTTTTTTCGACCCATGATCTTGGTAGGAATTCCACCGGTTAGGGATCCAAGAACGGTTCCCCAAAGGGCCATACTCATAATAAACGTACCGTGAAATAAGGGAGACGTGTCCCAAAGTTCCTTGAGTGGTTGGTTGGCACCACTAATAACGACAGTGTCAAAACCGAATAGAAATCCGGCAAGTGCAACGGTGATTGACCAGGTAAAGACTTTATTCATTGTTCCAGATTGAAGTGAGTTGGTTGATTGTTAAAGCGTTCAGAGTACTCGTAGATGCCCCGGTTATTTCTAAGGTTGTGTAGGGATTTTCGGGGAAAATTTGGTTGGTAAATACATACCTCCCTTTATCCACGAAGACTTCTACGGAGGAAGCGTCTATGAGTAAACGTATTTCTACGATTTCGTCTTTGGGATGATAGGGTTGTTTCTGAAGGGATGGTGCAAATTTTTCGGCGAATTGCGTTTGGCCTGATCCGGTCCGGTCAAAACTAAGTTGTTTGGATACGGGATTCATCTCAAAAGTTATATTTTCACCTCCCTCATTTCTTAGGTTTACTTTTAGTGCTGCTGAAAGGTTTGCATCGAACCGAATTTCGGACTGATTGAAGTTTTCCTTTTGAATTTGTAAAGGAGTTGCCAAAGAGATCTTCTCATGCTGTTCTAATTCCGAAGTAATAGTACTAAAATTAGTCAACGGATAATTTTTCAAGTAGTAGGAATCTCCATCTCTATGCAACGTTAACTTCCTAGGAACGGTCATGGCACTTCGCCATACCTGAGTAGGGGTATCACGGGCATAATCCCAATTGCTCATCCAGCCAATAAATATTCGATCTTCATTGGGTGTATTATTATAGGTGACCCCGGCATAATTATCTCGACCGTGATCCAACCATTTGTTTTGGGTTTGTTTGGTTGTAAATTGGGTGCCGTCAAATTCTCCAACGAAATATTGGGTTCCCGAACCTCCGTTGGGTGCACCCGGATTTATACTAATGAGCAATACCCATTTCTCTTCTGAAGTACCGGCAACCGGTAATTTAAAAAAATCGGGGCATTCCCAAACCCCGCCATGGGCTCCTATATCTTTCCCAAATTCGCTTATCAATTCCCAATCCTTCAAATTGTCTGACGCATAGAATTTGGCATGATCTCCAGCCACCAAGGTCATGATCCAACGTTCACTTTCGTCGTGCCAATCTACTTTTGGATCCCGAAAATCTTTGATATCAGTATTACCAATTACAGGGTTCCCCTCATATTTAGTCCAAGTGATTCCGTTATCCAAACTATAAGCGATCCCTTGGGTTTGAAAATCTTTTCGCCCTGCCTTTTCGCCTTCCATCAAATGATAAGTGAATATGGCAACCAAGGGTGGATTCTCTTTGGTCCCAAATCCCGAGCTGTTCTGTTTATCGATGACTGCGCTTCCAGAAAAGATCAATCCATGCTCATCGGGATAGAGTGCGATGGGTTTGTTCTCCCAGCGAATAAGATCCTTGCTCATGGCATGTCCCCAATGCATGGGACCCCATACTATGTCATCCGGGTAATATTGATAGAATAAGTGATAATATCCCTGGTGGTAGACCAATCCATTGGGATCGTTCATCCATTTTGCCGGCGGAGAAAAGTGAAATTGAGGTCTGAATTTTTCCGAATACGAGAGCGGTTCGCTTATGGATACTTCGGAATTATTTGCTGGCTGTTGGCTTTTTTCTTTACACGAAAGTCCAAGCAGGATCAAGAAAACAAGAAATATATTTCGCTTCATACTTTTTCAAAAATTTGAATAAATATATAGGAATTAAAATTAAGCTTCAGATAGCGAAAAAAAGATGCTGAAATTCCTTGGGTAGATTTATTTCGTCGAATTACGCTTAATAACGGCGGTATCCAACACCTTTGTAATAGGTTCGAAAGGGGTGTCGTCCTGTTTAGCGTTCATTTCCTTGAGTAATGTTTTGAAGGTTTTCTTACCCATTTCGTATCCAGGCTGGTCGATCGTACTCAAAGAAGGAGTAATGGCCGAAGAAATGAACCAATTGCTAAAGCCCATTATCGAAATATCATCCGGTATCTTAATTCCTTTCTCGTTGAATACCGAGATCGCGCCAATGGCAACCAGATCGGTTATGGCAAACAGTCCGTCTACATCATCATGCTCTTTTAATAGCTGTCTGGCAGCTTCGATACCATCTTCATAATCCACTCGCTCACATCGATACACCAGCGAAGAATCGAAAGTAATGTCGTGATCTTCTAATGCTTTTTTATATCCTAGAAATCGGTCGATGGAATTTTGAGGGAGTAATGCTCCTCTAAAGTGGGCAATCCTTTTGCAACCGGAGTCTATTAAATGTTTGGTTGCTGCATAGGCTGCGGCCCGATCGTCGATAATGATCTTGGAGCAATTGACCAGCTTCGAGATCTTATCGAACATGACCAATGGAATCTCCAATTCTTTCACTTCCTGGAGATGTGATATATCGGTTGTTGTGCTGGCGAGGGATATCATGATTCCATCCACCCGCTTACTAATGAGAAGATCAATCTGTTTCTTTTCCAATTTAGAAGATTCATTGGACTGTAAGATAATCACCAAATACCCTTTTTTTTCGGCTTGTTCAATAATGCCATTAATAACATTTGAGAAGAAATGATGTACCACTTCGGGGATGATCAATCCCACGGTTCGAGAGCGCTGGGTACGCAGGTTGACAGCGAAAACATTAGGTTTGTAGTGTAGCTTTTTCGCCTCCTCCTTGACGAGTGCCTTGGTTTTTTCACTCACGTCCGGATAGTCTTTTAATGCCTTTGAAACAGTGGTGATGGAAATACCAAGGTTTTCAGCTATTTGTTTCAAGGTTACTTCTTTCATAAGGGAGAAACTGAAATTTAGATTGAAATAAAGACAAAAAAGGCTTAAATAATAACATTTCTTGCGAAAAACCAGTGATTTACGAAATTAAAAATCGAAAACGTTTTCGGATACGAAAATAGCGTTTTTACTATCGAATATTTATAAAATTAAAAAAATTAATTGAAATTAGTCGCTTGTTAATTTGTCAAAATATTAGCAAAACAATGTTTCATAATTAATTAAGTGTTTGTAATTCCAATAAACGTTAACTATTAAGGTACAATGTCGAGGTTTTATAATGTGAATTTCAGTGGATCCTGTGGTCAAAAAAATAAATGGATCTTTCAGAAAAACATATTAGACAGACCCGATTTCCCTTATCATAAATTTATTGGTTCCAGGTAAATCAATCCCCTGTACTGTTAAAGAAACAATACTCTGTGGAGTCTGAAAATTGGACAAGGAAACAGTTCGGTAAAGGGTCAAAGAATTAGCCGTATTGTGAAGGGGATTGCTTTACTACATTAATTAAGGAGAAATATGCAAATGTTAAAATCGTGATTTCGAGGTTACAGAGGCTGTAAATACTAGGGTTCGTGATTGTTTTTAAAGAATGGTAAAATCATTTTTTTAGTCTAAAAAATTGTATCTTCCACTCACAAGTAACGATTTGCAGTAAATATTATAAAAGTAGATTAATTAAATTAGTACATATTAACTTTTAAATAACTATTGAAAATTAACTTTAAACCGAAAACTATATGAAAAACAAATTACTAACTAAGCTATTGTTGCTTCCCATATTGTTACTTGTGGGTAGTTCTGCTTATGCGCAACTTACTGTTAGTGGAACTGTTTCAGACGCAAATGGACCTGTTCCCGGAGTAAATATAATTGAGAAAGGTACTTCCAATGGAGCGCAATCGGACTTTGACGGGAATTATACGTTAAATGATGTAGCTAATGATGCTACACTTGTTTTTAGTTACTTAGGTTATGCAACCCAAGAAGTTGCAGTAAACGGCCAAAGTACTGTTAGCGTGACACTCGCAGAAGATGTTGAGTCATTGAGTGAAGTTGTTGTAATTGGATACGGTACAACCACCGTAAAAGATGCGACCGGGGCAGTTAGTGCCGTAACTTCGGAAGACTTTAACCAAGGGGTTATTACAACTCCTGAACAATTGATACAAGGTAAATCTGCCGGGGTGCAGATCTCTCAATCAACTGGAGAGCCCGGTGCCGGGGTCGCCATTCGTATTCGAGGGGCAAACTCTGTACGATCCAACAACAATCCATTATTTGTTGTTGACGGGGTGCCACTTTCCGGAGGGGCAACTTCTGCCTCTGGTCAAAATGCTGGTTTTGGTACTACCGGAGATAAGAATCCATTGAGTTTCTTGAACCCGAACGACATCGAAAGTATTAGTATTCTTAAAGATGCCTCCGCTACAGCGATCTACGGATCTCGTGGTGCGAACGGAGTTGTTATCATTACTACTAAAAGTGGTAAAGGTGCCAGAGGTGGATCCTGGGATTTTAATACCAGCTTGAGTATTTCTGAACCTGCTGAAACCTATGACCTGTTAAGTGCTTCAGAATATCTTGCATTATCACAGGCTAATGGCTTCGATATAGCAGAAAGAGATTTTAAAAACAGCGTGGACTGGCAAGAGTTTATCTTCAGAACGGCTGCATCTACCAACAACGACCTAGGTTATTCACACAGTTATGCCAACGGTAATGTAAGAGCTACTTTTGGATATGGAAAAACATTTGGTGTTGTTGAAAAATCATCCCTGGAAAGAATTACAGGACGATTAAATCTAAACCACCGGCTATTGGACAACAAATTGAACCTGGGACTTCAGGCATCATTGTCAAGAGTAAATGACGAAGCGCCGGCTATTGGAGCAAGCGCCGGATTTAGAGGTGACATAATTGGTGCTGCACTTTCTGCAAACCCAACCTGGCCTACCAATCCAAACTTTGATGGAACAGGTGGTCTTTTAAGTCCAGCTACGGCGTTGGAATACTATCAAAACACATCTCATACAGATCGACTTTTGGCTAACTTCTCCGCCGAGTATGATTTCACTACCGAATTCTCCGCCAAGGTGAATTTAGGATACGACAAATCTGCTTCAACCAGATATGCCGTTTCATCTGCTAATGCAAGAAACTTTGAACGAGGTGTATTTGGAAATGGTAGAGGTTTTGTTAACGACCTGAACCTGGAAAATACATTGATGGAAGTTACCTTAAATTACAACAAGGACTTTGGTAATTCAGAATTAGACATTCTTGCAGGTTACTCTTTCCAAGATTTCGAAACTTACGGTAGAAATATCGAAGGTTGGGGATTCTTTACAGATGACCTTAACAGAATGGGTACGGATCTTGAAGGAACTGCCGACCTTGTGGAAAGCAGACTTATGGGAGACTACCAATCGTATGGTTTCGCAGGAAACCTAGGAAATCAGATTTTCGTGAACCGATTGACTTCTCCAGAATTGACAACAGACTTTATGCCTTCTTTTACAGGACTGAAGGTTCGTTCGCTATTTGCAGATACGTTTAACAATACAGATGAGTTGCAATCTTTCTTCGGAAGAATAAACTACAGTATTGCAGACAAGTACTTAATCACTGCTACTGTTAGAGCGGATGGATCATCTCGATTTGGTGAGGACAACCAATACGGTATCTTCCCTTCTGGAGCTATTGCCTGGAAAATACACAACGAAGATTTTGTAGGTGACGGTGTGTCTACCTTAAAACTACGTGTTGGTGGAGGTATTACAGGTAACCAAGACGGTCTAGGATATGGTAACTTTAGAGGAAGACGTCGTTTTGACGCGATCGGCCCGGATGATGGTGGAAGCATCAACTTCGATACTTCTTTACCATTCCCTTCTTCTCAGGTAGCCTTTGCTAATTCTGCATTGAAATGGGAGGAGAACTTACAATACGGTATTGGTTTGGATTTCGGATTCAACGACGACCGTTTCTCTGGAACGCTGGACGTATACAGAAAAGAAACTACAGACTTGTTATTTAATGTACTTTCTGCACAGCCAGCGGTACAGCCATTTGTATTCCTAAACTTGCCAGATTCCAAAGTGGTAAATGAAGGAGTTGAATTTTCATTAGCTTATGACATCGTTGATACGGAAGACTGGAGTTGGAATGCAAGCTTTAACGTTGCCTACAACCAAAACGAAGTGACCGAATTAAAAGGTGAGTTTAATGCAGGTACTATTAGAGGTCAGGGTCTTTCACTGGCATTTGCGCAAAAGATTCAGGCCGGACAGCCATTGTTCTCGTACTTCTTGCGGGAGTTTGAAGGATTTGACCCGGTAACAGGTCAGCCTATTCAGGAGGACGTTCAGAAATTCGTTGACAAGAGTGCCTTGCCGGATCTTACCGGTGGATTCTCTACCAGTGCTTCTTATAAGAACTGGACCTTGTCTACTTACTTGGCAGGACAGTTTGGACACTATGTTTATAACAACACTCGAAATGCCTTCTTTACTGCAGGTGCATTTAGAGGTGGGCGTAACGTAACTACAGATGTTATTGGATCTGGAGAATCGTTTGACGCGGCAGCTGACGTATCAACTCGATTCCTTGAAAAAGGTGACTTCGTAAGATTGCAAAACGCGTCTATAAGTTATGCCTGGCCGTTACAAGAAGATGCTTTCTTCTCTTCATTAGTACTTTCAGCCACAGGTCAAAACTTATTTGTTATTACAGATTATACAGGACTTGATCCTGAAGTTAGTTCTTCACCCGCGGGAGGAGACTTATTGAACGGTTTACCGGTAGCCGGTATCGATTACGGTGCTTACCCAAGACCTAGAACAGTTACATTTGGATTGAATGCTAAATTTTAAAAAAATGAATATGAAAAGAACACTTATTAACAGTATCAAGCCCATCCTGGCGATGGTGCTTTTGACCGCCGTTTCCTTTTCTTGTACCAATCTCGAGATCGATGAGACCGATTCAGTTTTCGAGGATGCTCAGGAGAGTTTTAACGGAGTTGACGTGTCCACAGAATTAGGTGGATTGTATGGATCGACGTATGGTATGTTAGGCGATCAGGCCAACTTCTTCGCATTGAACGAAGTTGCCACCGATGAGATGTTGGTGCCAACCAGAGGTACTGACTGGGGGGATAATGGAATTTGGAGAACACTACATGCTCACACATGGAGTCCTACCCATGCCTTTGTCTTAACAACCTGGAATCAACTGAATGGACACGTTTTCCGTGCCACTCAAATTATTGATGAAAGAAGTAGCCCAACAGCAGAGGAAAAAGCAGAAGCTCAATTCCTAAGAGCCTTCAATATGTTTTTCGTATTGGACCTATGGGGACAAGCTCCTTTCCGTCCGGTAGATGCCGGAGCAGATGTAGATCCTGATGTTTTTAGTGCGGCCGAGGCCTATGCATTTATCTCGGACGATTTGAACGCGGCCATCAGCAATCTTCCAACAAGAGGACCTAGTGATGACAATAACAGAGCTACCAAGGCAGCTGCCCGTTTCTTATTGGCAAAGCTGATCTTGAACGCTGAGCGTTATACCGGATCTCCAGGAAACATGCAACAGGTAATTACCCTTGTGGACGCTATCACAGCAGACGGTTACGCATTGCAAAGTGGATATTTTGAGATCTTCAAGCCGGACGTAGATACCGAAACTATTTGGTATGCAAACGCTGGTGTAGGTAACAGAATCTGGAATGGATTACACTACAACCAAAACTCACCGGACAACGGTGGTGGTGGTTGGAATGGATTCACCACTCTTGCCGAATTCTACGACAGCTTCGAAGGACCAGCCGCAGACAATAGTCTAGGTGCAGGACAGGAAGAAAGAAGAGGATGGGTTCCGGATGCAACCAATGCCAACAGTTCCAACCTTGGAATTGGATATGGAATGTTGATCGGACAGCAGTACGAGGAAGATGGTAGCCAGTTAAATGACAGACCCGGAAACAAATTGATCTTCACCAGAGAACTTCCCGGACTTTCCGGAAACGGAGAAGCAACAGGTATCCGAGTGATCAAGTATCACCCATCTCCGGATGATGGTGGTTCTTTCAGAAACCATGAGATCGTTTTCAGATATGCAGATGCTCACCTAATGAAAGCAGAAGCTATGATGCGTTCCGGAGGAAGTGCTACCACTATGGTGAACGAATTAAGAACTTTACGTTTGGCAACTCCCCTCGGAAATGTAACCGAAGCAGATTTACTTGCTGAGCGTGGACGTGAATTATATGTGGAATTTTGGAGACGAAATGACATGTTACGTTTTGGACAATATACTAGAGACTGGGAGTTTAAAGATCCAGCCTCTGTAGGTGAAGCCTTCCGTAACTTGTACCCAATTCCAATTAATGCATTACTTTCTAACCCTAACTTGGTGCAGAACGAAGGATACTAATATTTTTATTCTTCGAATGATTAATCAGGTCGCCTTTTTCGGGCGACCTGTTTTTTTAAACCCCTTTTATTGGTAAGAACCATGACATTTTCAATATTTGTACTGCACCTCATTTTTAAATAAAACTGTATTCTGAATACAAGCTTCCTTCATACCACCCTTTTTCGCTACTGGATTGCCCTCACCACATTCCTATTTCTTTTTTCTTGTTCTTCGGAAGAACATACAGCAACACTTTTTGTTTCTAAATCGGTAGCTGAAACCGGGATCGACTTCCAAAATACCATAACCTCCACCCCACAACTCAATATTCTCAACTATATCTACTTTTATAATGGGGCGGGAGTAGCCGCCGCCGATTTCAATAATGACAACCTCATTGACCTCTACTTTACCGCCAACCAAACCCAAGACAAGCTATACCTAAATAAGGGCGATCTAAAATTTGAAGACATTACGGATGTTTCGGGGATCGATAATTCCCAAAACTGGACAACGGGAGTCACCACTATGGATATCAATGCAGATGGCCTAATGGATATTTACGTGTGTAAATTGGGGTCGTATCAGGACATTTCCGAAGAAAATCTACTGTATATAAACAACGGACCCAATGCTAATGGTATCCCAACTTTCACCGAAAATGCCAATAAATATAATCTCAACTTCAAAGGGCTCTCAACACAAGCGTCATTTTTCGATTACGACCTGGACGGTGATCTGGACCTCTTTTTGCTGAATCATTCCACCAACCCCAATCAAAATTATGGCAAAGGCTCCACCCGAAACATTCCAAATCACGAATCGGGCGACAAACTATTCGAAAATAAGGACGGCTTTTTTGTGAATGTTTCTGAAGAGGCGGGGATTCTTCAAAGTAAAATAGGCTACGGACTTGGAGTTTCCATTAGCGACGTAAACAACGATGGCTTCCCCGATATTTACGTGGGTAACGATTTCTTCGAGAACGACTACCTCTACATCAACCAGGGAAACAAAACATTTACCGAAGTCATCACCACCAAAACGGGTGCTATTGGTCACACTACCCATTACTCCATGGGTAATGACATTGCCGACCTCAATAATGATGGTTTTACAGACATTGTTTCGGTGGATATGCTTCCGGAAGATCTCCATACTTATAAAACTTCGGGTAGCGAATTCAATTATCAGATCTATCACAACTACCTAAAAAACGGGTATACGCATCAATTTATGCAGAATACGCTTCAGCTAAATAATGGAAACGGTAGTTTTAGTGAAACGGCCTATATGAGTGGGATCGCTGCGAGTGAATGGTCGTGGAGTCCATTGATCGCCGATTACGACAACGACGGATTTCAAGACCTATATATTACCAATGGCATTTTGGGAGCCACCAACGATATGGATTTTATCAGCTTCATAGCCAACGACAACATTCAGAAAAGCCTGGGTGAAGGAATGGTAGAAAAGGATATGATCTTTATCGATGAGATTCCCGAAAAGAAAACAACCAACTATTTTTTCAGAAATAAAAGTAACAATAACTTTGAAAACGCCTCACAACTTTGGGCCAGCTCGGGTCCATCGTTTAGTAATGGCGCCACGTATGCTGATCTGGACAATGACGGTGACTTGGATCTCGTCACCAACAATGTGAATGAACCGGCATTTGTGTTGGAAAATACTTCAAATTTGTATCAAACGGAAGCGCTTTTCGAGGACAAAATAAAAGGAGTCGCTAAAAATTTCCTGACCGTCAAATTGAAAGGCGATACGCTCAATCCCTTCGGAATTGGAACCAAAGTGGTACTCTACTACAACAATCAAAAGTATACCAAAGAAAATTACACGACCCGCGGCTACCTTTCGGCAGTACCACCCCAACTTCATTTTGGCCTGGGGCCGATAACGACCATTGACTCACTACATGTTATTTGGCCGGATGGCAGTTATCAAACTCTTCAGAATAACAAAACCAATACCGTCCTCACGCTCTCTCATACGAATGCCGGTGGTAATTATTATCAAGATTCGGCACAAGGAGAGCCACAATATTTAATGGCAGTTCCGCCCCTAATCGATTTCAATCATACCGAAAACGCCACCATCGATTTTAATCGCGATCCGTTGATCCCCTTCGCCATGAGCAACGAAGGACCGGATATCTCGATCGCCGATGTGAACAACGACGGGCTACAGGATATTTTTATAGGAGGTGCCAAGGGCCAGGCTTCACAGTTATATGTGCAACAAAAAGATGGCACTTTTTCCTCTCAACAAACCAACCTTTTTTCGCGGGATGCTTTAAGCGAAGATGTGAGCCATATTTTTATTGATGCCAATGAGGATAGCTTCCCGGATCTTATAGTGGTGAGCGGCGGTAATGAGTTTACAAGAGGCAAACCCATTTCTCCACGTTTCTATGTAAATGACAATGGTACCTTTAAGAAAGATTCACTTTTTAAGGGACTCAACTGGACGGTAAATGCGTCACGTGTAAAAGCATTTGATATCGATGGAGATAAAGATAAGGACGCGTTGATCACTTCGGGTACGCTTACTGACAAAGGAGAAAGAAGTCGATCTATTTTGCTCGAAAACATCGGTGAGGATGGTTACTTACTTTCAACAAATACCGGTGTCCCTTGGCTTTTGGGAGAACAACCTTCTAACGATATTATCTTTGAAGACCTGGATGGAGATGGCACGGAAGAATTGATCACGGTGGGAGATTGGACACCCATTTCGGTCTATTCGAAAGGAACTTCCGGATACGAACTACAATCGTCTAACGGCCTGGATGAGACCCATGGCTGGTGGAATACGATCAAGGCTGCCGATTTCGACAAGGACGGCGATCTGGATCTTGTTGCTGGAAATTGGGGGTTAAACTCGAGGCTGCGGGCATCGACAGAGGAACCCATGACCTTATACCGTAAGGATTTTGATGACAACGGAAAAGCAGAAGAGCTGATCACCTATTTCTATCAGGGAGTAGAAACACCCTTTGTATCGAAAGACGAATTGGTAAAACAACTCCCGGGAATTAATAAAAAGTACCTGAGCTACCATGATTTCGCTTCGGCATCGATGGAAGAACTGTTTGATAATGAGAAATTAGAGTCGGCTACCAAAAAGCACGTCTTCGAATTGGCAAGTTGTTACTTCGAAAATAAGGGAAATGGCGTATTTGTAAAACATATTTTACCCCTTACTGTTCAGATTTCCTCGGTGAATGATATTCACGTGGAAGACTTTAATAATGATGGGTATTTGGACCTTCTTTTGGTAGGAAATAATTTTGAAATAAGCCCTCAATTAAGTAGTTTAGATGCCTCTCATGGCGTGCTTTTATTGAATGATATGAAGGGCGGCTTTAAGGAGGCCAAGGGTCAGAAATTTGATATTTCAGGAGCGGCTCGAAACATTGAAAAATTGTATTACCAAGGTGAAAATTACTTGATCATCGCCCGAAATAACGACCATCCGCTATTTTTTAAAATTAATAAGTAAGGATCCATTTATGAATCTTATGAGAATCCCCTTTATCGTCTTCTTTTTATTGATCCTGGTTGGTTGTGATTCTGAAAAGGGTAGCAAAACTAACGGTGACACCTCCCATACCATGTTCACGCGTCTCCCCTCAGATCAAACCGGGGTGCAATTCTATAACGAAGTTGAGAACCAAAAGGATTTCAATATTTTCAAATACCGAAATTTTTACAACGGTGGTGGCGTTGCCGTAGGGGATATTAACAACGATGGGCTGGCCGATATCTATTTTACTGCCAATATGGGAAAGAACAAGCTTTTCCTGAATAAGGGTGATTTTAAATTCGAAGATATCTCCGAAAGTGCAGGAGTTGAGGGAAATAAGCCCTGGTCTACCGGAGTAAATATGGTGGACATCAATCAAGACGGATGGCTCGATATTTATGTGAGCAATGCCGGAAACATGGAAGGAGACAACCACGACAACGACCTGTATATCAATAACGGGGATAACACCTTTACCGAAAAAGCCAAAGAATACAACTTAGCGGAAACAGGATTTAGTACGCACGCAACGTTCTTCGACTACGATAAGGACGGTGACCTCGATGCCTATATCCTAAACAATAGTAATATCCCGGTAAGTTCTCTAGGCTTTGCCCATCAGCGTGATGTTAGAGCTCAAAATTGGGATGTTCCCAAGATCTTTCGTGGCGTTGGAGATATGCTGCTTAAAAACGAAGGCGGCGTGTTTACCGATGTGAGCGAGGAAGCAGGAATTTATGGCAGCCTTATTGGTTTTGGCTTGGGAGTTATGGTCAGTGATGTGAATGGCGACCTGTATCCCGATATTTATGTTTCGAATGATTTTTACGAACGTGATTATTTATACATCAACCAACAGGATGGCACCTTTTCCGAAGAAATTAAAAACTATACTTCACACCTATCACTTTCGGCTATGGGAATTGATATGGCCGATATCAACAATGACGGTAATGCCGATATTTTTATTACAGACATGCTCCCGGAACCCGATCAAAGGGTAAAGTCGGTCATGGAATTCGAAGGCTACAATGTTTTTAAACTGAAGCAGAGCAAGGATTTTTTTCAGCAGTACATTCAAAATACGCTTCAATTGAACAATGGTAATGGTAGTTTTTCTGAAATTGCCTATTTCAGTGGAGTGCATGCTACAGACTGGAGTTGGTCCGGGCTCATGTTCGATATGGACAATGATGGTTATCGCGATATTTATATCACCAATGGGATTAATCACGATCTCACCGATCTGGATTTTGTTGATTTCCTGGCCAATGAGATCATCCAAAAAATGGCGATGACCGGCAAGAAGGAGGCCATTGATAGCATCATCGCAAAAATGCCGGTACATCCTTTACCAAATTATGCATATAAAAACAACAAGGACCTCACCTTCACTAACGAAGCAGCCAATTGGGGACTTGGCGAAGTGAGCCTCTCAAACGGTGCCGCCTATGGAGACCTGGACAATGACGGAGATCTGGATCTGGTGGTAAATAATGTGAACATGGAGTCCTTTGTGTATAGAAATAATAGCAGTGCACTTACCAATCACAATTTTCTAAAACTGAACTTTGAGGGCGATGAAAAAAACAAGTTTGCCGTGGGAACTTCGGTGCGATTGTATTTTGAAGATCAGGTAGTTTTTCAAGAAATGATCCCATCCCGAGGGTTTCAGTCTTCTATGGAATACGGCATGACCATTGGTCTGGGAACGGCTCAAAGGCTTGATTCTATTCGCATAATTTGGCCTAATGACCACACCACCTTATTGAAAGATGTAGCGGCCAATCAGACGCTGGCATTAAAACAAAGTGATGCGACGGATCGATATAGCCTTCCGAAGAAAAAAAAGATAACCACCCTGTTAAGCGAACTTCCTAATACCACCTTACCTAAGCATGAGGAAAATAATTACAATGATTTTGACCACGAAGGACTTATTTATAAAAAGATATCACAGGAAGGCCCGGCGATGGCCATTGGAGATATCAATAATGATGGAAACGAAGATGTATTTTTAGGAGGTGCCAAAGGACAAGCGGGAACGCTCAACTTACATTTAGGAGGTGGAATTTTGTCTTCGAAGAACATTGAGGCTTTTACGGCTGACCGTGAATTGGAAGATACTGCAGCAGCCTTTTTTGATGCAGATGGAGATGGAGACCTTGATCTCATGGTTGGCTCCGGAGGCAACCAAGTGAACACCTCAATGACCGAAAGTTTACGATTGTATCTTAATAATGGGGCTGGTGATTTTACGAAATACCCTTTAAATTTCCCGGTTGGCAGTAAAAATGTGGCGGTTATTGCCCCTAACGACATGGATGGAGATGGCGATATAGACATCTTCGTGGGGTCACGCAGTATTATTGGTATTTATGGAGTGGATCCGGACCATGTGTATTTGGAGAATCAAGGAAATGGTACTTTTAAAAACTTGTTTCGTGAAAAAGCCTTAGCCACCAAACAAAGTGGGATGATCACCGATGCCAGATGGGTACACTTGGATGCCGATAGAGACAAGGAACTGATCACAGTTTCAGATTGGGGTGCTCCTGCCATGTACAAATGGATAGACGGGAAATTACAAAAACGAGATTGGTCCCTCGACGAATTAAAAGGATGGTGGAATGTTGCCTTTCCGGTTGATATTGACGACGACGGGGATCTGGATTTTATCTTCGGAAATCAAGGCGCCAACGTACATTACAGACCCACCAAAGAACAGCCCATGAAAATGTGGGTAAGCGATTTTGATGCGAACGGAACTATCGAACAAATCGTGACCCAAAAACTAGATGGCAAAGACATGCCTATCCATCAAAAACAGGAGATCGTAACGCAAATGGTGTCTTTAAAAAAACAAAATTTAAAGGCTTCGGAATATGCCAAAAGATCTATTCAGGAGCTCTTTTCGGCCGAAATACTCAAAGGCATACGCTCGAAAGAGGTGAACACTTCAGAAACAGTGCTCGCGATCAATGACGGCAATGGAAATTTTAAGATCAAAACCCTGCCGGCGCAGACTCAATTTTCCTGCGTCTGTGGAATTACCTGCACCGATATCAACAATGACGGCAATCTGGATATTATAATGGGCGGAAATAACTTTGAATTTAGGCCCCAGTATTCACGCCTCGATGCCAATTATGGCAACGTTTTGTTAAGTGATGGTAAGGGTGATTTCAATTGGGAAGATTATAATAGCAGTGGCTTCTTTGTACGAGAAGAAGTCAAACACATTTCAAAATTCCACGACAAAGAGGGTACCGTATTCATGATCGTGGCTATTAACGATGAAAAACCGAAAGTTTTTGCAGTCAATCAATAAACCCCTTGGTTTATTTTTAATCGCGCTCGTTCTTGGAAGTTGCAACAACGAAGATCGTTTATTCGAGATGCTACCTGCTTCCACATCTGGAATCAATTTTTCAAACAACCTCACAGAAAATGACACCTTAAATATTCTGGACTACCTCTATTTTTATAACGGAGGGGGAGTAGCCATGGGTGATATTAATAACGATGGGTCACCCGATCTCTTTTTCACTGCCAATCAAAATGACAACAAGCTCTATCTTAACAAAGGTAACTTGAAATTTGAGGACATAACTCAAACTGCAGGCGTAGTAGGCAAAAGTACCTGGAATACCGGAGCGGTGATGGGAGATGTAAACGGTGACGGCTGGCTGGATATCTATGTAACTGCTGTTGTTGGGATCAACGGATTTGTGGGCCATAACGAACTTTTCATCAACAACAAGGACAATACTTTTACGGAGAGTGCTCGAATTTATGGATTGGATTTTGAATCCTTCGGAACCACTGCCGCATTTTTGGATTACGACCTCGATGGCGATCTGGATATCTATGTCCTCAATCACGCGGTGCACACCCAGGAATCTTTCGGCAGAGCATCCTTACGGGAGCTTAGAAATGAGCGTACCGGTGACAGACTTCTACGCAATGACGGCAATCGTTTTACCGATGTGAGTACTGAAGCAGGAATTTATGGAGGCATAAACGGATACGGGCTGGGTGTCGCCATATCCGATTTCAACCAAGATGGCTACCCCGATATTTATGTGGGAAACGATTTCCACGAGGATGATTATTATTATTTGAATCAAGGAGATGGCACCTTTTCCGAAAGCCTTAAAGCATACTTTGGGCATACCTCAAGATTTTCAATGGGTAGTGATGTGGCGGACATCAATCACGACGGCCTCCCCGATCTCATTTCGCTGGATATGGCTCCTGAAGATGAGGTGGTTCTAAAATCAAGCGAGGGAGACGACACCTATCAAACACTCAAAATGAGAACCGGACAATTTGGTTATCATTACCAATACACCCGCAACATGCTCTTTACAAATAATGCCAACGCTCCTTATACAGAAACGGCTCTTTTAAGCGGAGTATCGGCAACAGATTGGAGCTGGAGTGCCTTGTTTGGAGACTACGATCAGGATGGGAATCAGGATTTGTTTATTTCGAATGGGATCCCCAAAAGGCCCAATGATTTAGATTTTATTCGGTTTGTGTCCAGTGATGCTATTCAGAAAAAAATGAATGAAAATAGGTTGGTAGATCAGGAGGCTTTGGAATTGATGCCATCCGGAGCTGTGCCTAATTATATATTTAAAGGTGATGGAAATGGTGATTTTGCGGATGAATCGAATAAGTGGTTGGCATCACAAAATTCCGTTTCCGGGGCTACGGCAGTTGGCGACCTAGACGGAGATGGTGATCTCGATCTAGTAACGAATAATATCAATGCACCGGCCGGCGTGTATATTAATACTACCAATGAAAGCGCCAATTATATAAAATTAAAACTCGAGTACAAGGAAAAGAATCGCTTCGGAATTGGAAGTAAAATATACGCCTGGCAGAACGGAAAGCTTCAGTTCAAGGAATTGTTCCCCACACGAGGATGGCAGGCGTCTAGTGATCCTGTGATCCATTTTGGGTTTGGAAATGCTTCGGAAATAGACTCCGTAAAGATCATTTGGCCGGATAAAACGTATCAGGTCATTCCGAAGGTAAAAACCAATCAGACACTTGTAGTCTCACCAAAAAATACCAAAGAGTATTCCTATGATCGAAAATCCGGCAAGTTACTTTTCAGAAAAATCGAAAACAATTTAGGTGTCAACTATGTACACAAAGAAGACAATCACACCGATTTCGATTACCAGAAATTGATCCCCTACGAAGTAAGTGATCGGGGTCCTGCAGTGGCCATTGGTGATATTGACCGGGATGGTAAGGAGGATATTTTCTTGGGGGGGGCTCGAAATCAGAAGGCTGCTATCTACTTACAACGTGAAGGTAACTACGTATTAAAAGATTATCCGAAGATCATTAAGGATTCGACCTATGAAGATGTAGCAGCGGTAATTAGTACGAATCACGACGGCACCAAAAGTATGTTGGAAGTACAATCGGGTGGTAATTATATATCCCCTTCCCGCAATATTCTGGGCGGTCGTTATTATATTCCCGAAGATCCCATCTCTGGCAAAAAAGTGGTTTTGAGTACACTTGATATTTCTTCGGTGATGGAACTTGCAGATTCCGCCGGATATCCTTCTATGAGCTTCATTGGAAATTATGCCTCCCCTATGGATTTTGGCAAGATTCCACTTTCAATCATCGTTCCATCACGTGATGATAATATCGCAATGACGGAAATAGGAATGGTTACCGATGCCGTTTATGACGATTTTGACGGTGATGGCCAAACCGATCTGATCGTGGTGGGTGAATGGATGGCTCCAAAATTTTTTAAGAACGATGGTGGCAATTTGACCGAAGTTTCCCTATTGAATAATGAGGTCTCGGGGCTATGGCAACGAATCATACCGTTTGACATTGATCACGACGGCGATACAGATTACTTGCTTGGCAACTGGGGTAAGAACACTAAATTCAAGGCTTCACAGGAGTTTCCAATGAAAATGTACTACGGAGATTTTGATGAAAACGGCACCACCGAAACGATCTTAGCAGTGGAAAAAAATGGTGTTTATTATCCTTTGTTAGGTTTAAATGAATTGTCCGAACAATTGGTTTTTCTTCGGAAGAAATTTCCAAATTATAAAGATTTTGCAGGGAAGACCATCGAAGAAGTTATGGGCTCCGAATTATTGCAAAAAGCCGTGGTTTTTGAAGTAAATACATTAACATCGGGCTTCTTGCGAAATAGTGAGAATACCTTTACTTTTGAAAAGTTCCCGAAGCAATTACAGACCGCACCCATCAAAGCTTTCGTGAAATTCGACTTTAATGGTGACGGAAGCGAAAGTGTGTTGGCAGGAGGCAATTATTTTGGAGTGATTCCCTTTCACGGACGCTTCGACAGTTTTTCGGGAGCGATGATAGATTCAGAAAAAGAGATCGTACTTGGCAACCAATTGGGTTTGGAACTAGAGCATAAGTCGGTGAGACATTTGAAAATAATTCATCTTAACAACAAACCCTATCTATTAATAGTTTACAACAATGAAGCAGCCCAGATATATGAGATTCTTGAGTAACCTCCTCCCCGTTTTGGTGTTCGCATTTCTGCTAAATTCGTGTGCCGAGAAAAAACTCGAAATAGTCACATCTCCTATTGAGATCGACGCTAAGCTTTATCACAGCGCTGTGGATCACGTGACTCAGATCATGGTTCATGATATCTTTTCCCCTCCGGTAGCGAGCCGAATCTATGCCTACCCTAACATCGCAGCCTATGAGATTATCGCCCAGAATGATGACAATTACCAATCTCTGGTTGGACAGGTAAAACAGCTCACGGCCATTCCAAAAGCACCTAATGACAGTATTAATTTACCGCTTGCCGCTTTGATCGCTCACATGGATGTGAGCAAAGTCTTGATCTTTTCCGAAGAAAAAATGGAAGTCTATCGCGATAGCCTGTATGGGGTTTGGAACGATCAAAATCCGTACGAATTGGAAGCGGCAAAGAGTTATGGGCTTCAGGTAAGCGAACATGTAAAAAACTGGTTCGATGGTGATTTTTATAAGCAAACCCGAACCATGTCTAAGTTTACAGTAGACACTGACGACCCATCGCGATGGCAGCCTACTCCGCCCTCTTATTTGGACGGAATTGAACCCCATTGGAATAAAATACGCCCCTTTGTGTTGGACTCGGCGGCACAATTTAAACCGGTGCCTCCCCCTGCCTTTTCATTGGAAAAAGGAAGTGACTTTTTCAAAGAATTGGAGGAGGTCTATAACATAAGTGAGAAAATCACTAAGGAAGGAGACGAGTCTGAAGAGGTAGCGATCGCACAATTTTGGGATTGTAATCCTTATGTTTCGGTGACCCGCGGTCACTTGATGTTTGCTACCAAAAAGATCACCCCGGGGGCACACTGGATGGGGATCGTGAAAATTGCCTGTAAAAAGGATAATTCAGATTTTAATAAAACCGTTTACGCCTATACCAAAACATCGGTTGGCATTTTTGACGCTTTTATTAGTTGTTGGGATGAAAAATATCGAAGTAATCTTATACGTCCTGAAACTTTGATCAACCAGAGCCTGGATGAAAATTGGAAACCCATTCTTCAAACGCCACCCTTCCCGGAATATGTGAGTGGACACTCCGTAGTATCTGGATCGGCGGCAACGGTACTCACTGATATTTTCGGAGATAATTTTAGCTTTTTGGATGACACCGAATTGCCCTACGGACTTCCGGTTCGATCCTTTGCCTCCTTTAATAAAGCTGCCGAAGAGGCCGCAATTAGCCGTATGTACGGCGGTATTCACTACCGGGCCGCTGTAGAGATCGGATTGCAACAGGGTATTGATATTGGCAAATTAGTGGTTGAACGACTCGATATGAAAAAATAGGTATGAAACGACTATTTCGTGTGTCATTTTTTCTCGGTTTGCTGGCTTTAGCGGTCTGGTATTTTGTCCTCAAAGAAGAGCACTATCAAATTTCATTTACCACCAAACAACCCGCAGCGATCGCCTATCAGCATGTTGCAGACTGGACGCCGGGAATTATAGAAGGAGTTTCCGCAGTAGTAACCCTAGATCAAGAACGCCATTCTAATATCACTCAGCGCGTGGAAGTTGGAGATTCTATTTTTACGTATCGGTGGGAATTCAGTAAAACGAAAGATTCCCTCACTAAAATTCATGTTCGCATTACCGATGATAAAAACAGTTTCTCACAACGGCTTCAGGTACCATTTGGCAAGAACGCCTTTGTAAATCGAAGTATTAAAAACGTACAAGGAGTGGGTAAGGCGTTAATAAAAAACAGTGAAAAGTTTAAGGTCCATTCCATCAAAGACACGCTTTTTCCGGGAGGATACAACGTTTACCTCCCCGTAGCATCCACCATCCCCAACAAGGCGGCTGCTATGAATTATAGTATCGTGGACCTAATGGGTTATATCAACGAACACAAAATAAAATTGAGCGGTCCGCCCTTCCTTGAGATCACTCAATGGAATGAAGAAACCGATGAAATAAACTTTAACTTTTGCTTCCCAATCTCTAAGTTGGATAGTTTACCCTCAAGCGACAAAGTACTCTTTAAGAATACCCCCGCGTTCACTGCCCTGAAGGCTGAGTTTAATGGGAATTATAGTATTTCGGACAAGGCGTGGTACTATCTCTTGGAATATGCCGAGCGTAACGACTTGAAGGTAGAAAAGTTTCCTACCGAATTATACCTCAACGATCCGCATACCAGTACCGGAAATGCACTGAAATGGAAAGCGAATATTTACCTACCTTTAGCAGACTGACATAGCAAAAATCGAATTTTTTTTAAGTCCAATTTGAACGATTCCATGAACCCTTCTTTTGACATCATCTACAAGGACGCAATCAATCTGTTGCATCGCTTGACGACGCCCCATGGCATTCTGGCAAGTACCATCGAAGCCGATAACTACAAGCGTATATGGGCACGCGATAGCATTGTCTGTGGCTTAGCCGGACTTATGATCGACGATGAGTTGCTTATCGAAGGCTTGAAGAATTCGTTACTGACCTTGGCTCAGCATCAAAATGACCTGGGGATGATCCCATCAAATGTACTGCCGGGTACAACTTCGGATGTGTCTTATGGGAGTTTGGTAGGACGCATCGATGCGCACACCTGGTTTGTGGTGGGATGCTGTAACTATTTTCTGAAAACTAACGACGCCGAAACCTGGTCTCAATTGCAACCTGCATTAGGTAAATGTCGGGAGTATTTAAGAACTGCCGAGTTCAATAACAAGGGATGGATCTACACCCCACTGTCTGGCAATTGGGCAGATGAATACCCGGTACATGGTTATACGTTGTATGATAATACGCTTCGATTGTGGGGGGAATCACTTTGGCAGCAGATCACAGGAGAATCCATTTCCAATATTGATGAAATTAGGGAACGTACCCGGGCTAATTTTTGGCCTTCTTCGGACATTTCAGAAAAAAATATATATCACAAAGCATCTTTTGATACGTTGGATTTGGACGCTATTCATCACTTCATTGCCTTCATCCTACCCGGAAAATACGACCTTCGATTTGATGCTGCCGGAAATGCTTTAGCGCTGCTTCAAAATGAGTTGAATAGTTCGCAAAAGTCGGCAATATCAAAGTTTATTTCTATGCTTACTTCGGAAATATCCAAGCCTTTGATCCCTGCTTTTTGGCCTGTAATTGAACCGATAAGTCATGACTGGAATCTAATGGAAACCAATTATTCCTTCGATTTTAAAAATTCTCCGGGCAACTTTCATAACGGTGGTATTTGGCCGGTTTGGATGGGTCTTTTCAGCTATGGATTGGCAAAAAACGGATTGGTAAAGGAAGCAAGAGCTATCATTAGTGCCTTTACTGAAACGGTCTCAGAGAACCAAAAATGGGACTTTCAGGAATACTTTAATGCCATGGACCTCACGCTTGGTGGCAAAACTCAAATGGGTTATACAGCCTCTGGAGTCGTTTTTATGAAATTGGCTCTTTTGGGCCGGTTTTGACCTATTTTATCGTTGAAAATCTGACCTAAATTTGAAGAAACGAAATTTCGATAACGTTTTCGTTTCGATATTTGGACTTTAGCCCCTCAAAAAATCCATATTTCTTAAAAATTATAGATATTACAGTAACAAAAATGTGATATTCTTTCATCGCTGGCATTTAAACAAAACTGTATGATCAAGAAACCAAACCTATCCTTTTGGCAAATTTGGAACATGAATGTTGGATTCTTTGGAATTCAATTTAGTTTTGGCCTGCAACAGACAGCAATCAATCCTATTTTTTCATTTTTGGGAGCGGCACACGATGAACTTCCACTGTTAAACTTAGCCGGACCCGTCACAGGACTTCTTATTCAGCCATTAATTGGTGCCATTTCCGATAAAACGTGGCTACCCAAATGGGGTGGGCGGAGAAAGCCCTTCTTTTTAATTGGTGCTATTGCAGCGAGTTTGTGTTTGCTGGCATTTCCGTTCAGCCCGGAGCTTTGGTTTGCCGTGGGTCTTCTTTGGATACTGGATGCTGCAAATAATACGGCCATGGAGCCATACCGGGCCTTTATTGGTGACAAATTACCGGAAGAGCAGTTAACCTTTGGGTATCAGATGCAGAGTTTGTTTGTGGGTGCGGGAATCACCATGGCCAACTTTTCCTTATTCCTTTTTCAGGATTGGTTTAGCGTCCCACCAGTCGAAAGTGCCACATTGTGTAGTACGGCAACCGAAACAGTGACGGCCATCCCAAAATGGGTGTACTATTCGTTCTTCCTGGGAGCATTGGCTTCCATTGGAACTGTGTTATGGTCGGTTTGGAAAACCCCGGAAATACCACCTTCCGATGAGGAGTTGAATGACATACAAACTTTCAACGCAGATAAACCCAACGGATTCATACAAATTCTATCCGTGCTTATTGTTATCCTTTCGGTGCCACTAATGCTGGGCTTTGCGTTGGGTTATGCATTTCCGGTTCTGTTTGAAAATTATAACCTATTAGTGATCGTGATCCTGGTCATTGCAATTGTATGGCTGATTTGGCTGTACCGTCTCATAAAAAAGAACCCGGACAAGCCAGCCATCAAAAAAATGGGAGACATCCTTGCTCCATTTATCGAAACTACAGAGGCCATTGGTGTGATGCCAAAAATGATGTGGCGGCTTTCAGCGGTTTATTTCTTTCAATGGTATGCCCTTTTCTGTTACTGGCAATTCATAACACCCATGCTTCGATCCAGTTTATATGGTTTGAGTCATTCGGATAACGAAAAATTTGAAGGTATTATGGAAGCTTGTGAAGCCGGAGAACAAATTGCCACCACCGATGTATCTTTTGCTCAAAACTTTCAGTTACTTTCTGAACAAGCTCTGGCTCAGACCGGACTCATGAATGGAACCTATAATCTGGTAACCATGTTGGTGGCTTTGGCCCTGGTTCCCTTTGCAAAGAAATATAGTTCTAAAATGGTGTATGTGGTAAGTTTGGTGCTTGCCGGCATTGCTATGTTAAGCATGCCAATGATCACCGATCCGTACCTTTTATTAGTTCCTATGGTCCTCTTCGGAATAGGATGGGCGGCCATGATGGGGATACCTTATGCCATGGTTTCCAAAGTAATTCCCGAGGACAGACGAGGAGTCTATATGGGAATAGTAAATATGATGATCGTGATCCCCATGCTCATTCAAACGGTGAGTTTTGGACCCATCATCAAGAATTTATTGGGCAACGACGCTATAAACGCCATCCTGTTTGGTGGAGTGTTCTTTATTATTGCTGCGATCCTCGCGATTCGACTCAACACCAAAACCACTAATCCCAACGTTTCATGAAGCACTTAGGGATTAAAATATCGCTATTCCTCATTTATTTCGTATTTGCAGCCTTACTCAATAGCGTAGGGATCCTCGTGGAACGATCCCAGGAAGTTTATGGTGTTTTGAAGGCAGATGCGGCGATTTTAGAACCTTTCAAAGATCTATCAATTGCCTTGGTGTCTTTTCTTATTGGATCGATCTTGCCAAAATTAGGGTATAAAAGAGGGATGCTTATAAGTTTGGCTTTGGTTTTCATGGGTTGCATTGGAATGTACTACGGCAACTCCTTCTGGGCCGTAAAGATCTTGTTCGCCATTACCGGTATGTCTTTTGCCATCGTGAAAGTAGCGGTTTATGCATTGATTGGTTATGTCACCGATTCCAAAAAAGATCATAGTCAATTGATGAGCCTTATTGAAACCGTATTCATGGTGGGAATCATTTTTATGTACGTGGTTTTTCCACTTTTCTTCAGTGACACCGATCCCGATGGCTGGCTAAGAGGTTATCTTCTAATGGCTGCTCTGATTGGTGTGGCCTTTTTGATCGTATTCTTTTCAAAATTTGATATTGAAATAGCACAAAAAAATACCACGATTGGTGAGGATGTGAAGGCCATGTTCCGTCTGTTCCTTAGTCCCGTTATCTGGATATTTGCCCTATTCGCCTTCTTTTATGTAATGACAGAGCAGGGAATAATGACCTGGTTACCCACTTTTAATAAAGAAACTCTGCACCTGGAGGCCAAATTGGCTACGCAAATGGCGGTAATTTTGATGGCATCCTTTGCCTTGGGTAGATTTATTACCGGCCTCTTGGTCAAGAAGATCAAATGGGTTTATATTTCAGTAACCGGAGTGGTTCTGGCCGCTATCTTGGTTCTCATCGTCTTACCTATGGCCAGCAATGTACCTAACCAGACCGTAAGTACACTCGGCGATCTTCCCTTAGTCTCATTTTTATTTCCAATGATCGGTTTGTTTTTGGCGCCTTTGTATCCGTTGATCAGTTCGGCGGTCTTGTCGCATACTGATAAATCGAAGCACAGTGCCCTGGCGGGTATTTTGACATTTGCTTCGGCAATTGGAGGAACTTTAGGTTCCATCATAATTGGTAATTTGTTTGATATTTTAGGAGGTAATAAAGTATTCTACCTTTCTCTCATCCCGATGGCATTTATTCTAATCGCCTTATTCGCACTTAACAAAATAACCAGTAAGGCCTGATGAAATTTAGCGTAGATATAAAAAGAACCCTTGAAAAACTTCTGGGTCAGGAAGACACCGATGGTGATAAAAAGATCACTATCGAGGACGAGGGACCCAAACTCTTTTCTATTTCTAATTCTGAAGGAGATACCTATACTATTGAAGGTACCTATCGCCTGTCCAATTTGCTTCAGGAACTTGTGATCGCCCAAAGCAAAGGTGCTGTCTCCTTGGTGATCGATCCCAGCCGTATTGAAGAAGAACCGGTGGCCCGTATTTCGCGAATGATCCGGGAATACTATTGGGACGGACTCACCCGCACCATGGATGCCGAAGGCATCGAAGCACTATTGGCCGACACGAAAAATGAAACTATCGAAGGAAGCATACTTAGGGTTTATGTACCTTTTACTGATACACTGGCATACGATTATTATAATGAATTGCAACAAAAATTGCCCCTAGAGGTCATCAAACTCCCTGAGGTAGTGACCCCCGAATACGTTCGTTCTTTGAACGACAAAAGTGGCATCCTCTCTTTAAATCTTTCAGAAAAAAATGGAACGATCAAAGGAGATTCATTCGTGGTTCCGGGAGGCCGATTTAATGAAATGTATGGCTGGGACAGTTATTTTGAGGCCATTGGCTTACTCATTGATAATCGAATTGATCTTGCCATGGCCATGGCCAATAATTTTCAGTATGAGATCAATCACTACGGAAAAATCCTCAATGCCAATCGCTCGTATTACCTAACGCGTACCCAACCTCCGTTTTATAGCAGTCTCATTTCCGAAGTATACGAAATAACCAAAGACATTACCTGGTTACAAAGTCATTTGGAAACGGCAATTAAAGAATACGAAACCGTGTGGATGGTCGATGGAAAGAGAAAAACTGAAAACGGACTGAATCGGTATTTGGCTGAAGGGATTGGAAAACCACCCGAGGCCGAAGCCGGTCATTTTACTCCTGTTTTTGCCTCCTTTGCTTCGGAAGCTAATATGGATACCCAAGATTATGAAGAAAAATATTCGAATGGGGAAATAGAAAATAAAGAGTTGGATACCTACTTCGTCCACGACCGAAGCGTACGAGAATCGGGTCACGATACCTCCTACCGCTTGGAAGGAATTTGTGCCCATTTGAACGTGGTTGAGCTCAACGCCTTTTTGTATAAATACGAAACCGATTTTGCCCGTCACATCAGCGAGGAATTTGGTGGGTCCTTGGAATTGGGTGGCCGTTACTATACTTCCGATTTTTGGAATGATCGCGCGCGCGAACGTAAAGAACGAGTAGATGAATTCCTTTGGAACGAGGAAGCGGGAATGTATTTCGACTATAATTTCAGAATAAAACAACCTTCACAATTTATTTCAGCTACAGTTTTTACTCCGCTTTGGGCTCAATTATGCTCACAGGAACAGGCCGAAAAAGTAGTTGAAAACGCCCTGCCACTCCTTAAGGAAAAAGGAGGAATTGCTTCATGTACACAAGATAGTCGAGGGATTATTACACCCCAACGACCTCAAAAACAATGGGATTACCCCAATGGTTGGGCTCCGCATCAAATGATGATCTGGAGAGGCCTACGCAACTATGGATTTGAAGAAGAAATGCAAGAACTCATTTATCGCTGGCTCTTTATGATCACGAAAAACGCAGTGGAATACAATGGCACCATCCCCGAAAAATACGATGTTGTGAGCGCCACACATAAAGTTTTCGCAGAATATGGAAATGTGGGAACCGAGTTTCAATACATCACCAAGGAAGGGTTTGGCTGGATGAATGCCTCTTATCAATATGGCTTATCGAACCTCGATCCTGAACTTATTAAAAAATTAAATGATTTGGTTTCTCCAGCCGAACTATTTGAATGACATATGAAATTTAAAAATAAACATATTGACATCCTCTGTGTAGGCGAAACTTTGATCGATTTTATTGGATCGCAGGTTGAAGAACCCATGGATAAGACCAAAGACTATCACAGATATCTAGGTGGTTCTCCAACCAATGTTGCTCTAAATATGGCACGTTTGGGAATGAAGGTGCAAATGGCAGCCACAGTGGGTCAGGACGGATTTGGTTCGTACATCATTAAACGATTTGAAGAATCGGAGATCCCCACAGACCATATTAGACGTATAGAAAGTCCAAACACGACGGTCATCTTCGTAAATCGAACCGTGAACACGCCCGAATTTATCGCCATGCGCGGGGCGGATTGTCAGATCGTTCCGCTTCAAATTCCTAAGCAACTATTAGAGCAAACAAAGATATTTCACACTTCCTGCTTTGCATTGAGCAGGCAACCGTCCAGGGACACCATAATCGCCAAAGCAGAGGAAGCTCAAAAGGCGGGTTGTCAACTGAGTATTGATATTAATTATTCTGAAAAGATCTGGCCCCATACGCAGGAAGCTGTACAAGTGATTTCTAATTTTTGTAAAAATGGCCCTTTGGTAAAAGTGAGTCAGGACGATATGGACCGGCTCTTTGGAAAAGGACTTAGTCACGAGGCGATATTTGATAAGTTACACGATCTTGGTGCCAAATTGGTCTGCCTCACATTGGGGAAAAACGGTGCAAAATTAAGTCAGAGTGGAGCTACCATTCTAGAATTTCCAGCTTTAAAAGTAGAGAAGATCGTAGATTCAACGGGCGCAGGAGATGCCTTTTGGTCGGGGTTCTTATTTTCCTGGCTTCAGGGCAAACCCAATCAAATTTGTATGGAAACTGCTTTGAAAATGGCGGCGATAAAATTGCAAAATGTGGGTAGGATCCCGGATTATGTTCTTGAAATTTCGAATAATTTAAGAAACTGATAATAAAAAACCCTTGGGAAATCCAAGGGTTTTTTATTTATGCTGCCTGCCTGCCTTTAAGGCGTTTTTCGATTTTTTGTTTTATAACGGTAAGACGCTTCATCAAATCCATAAGATCAGGATCCTGATTTTTCTTATACAATTCATTAATGCCAAGAATCAAACTCTTTGCTTCTCTGGAAGCTTCAATTCTTTCACTAGTTGTTTTAAAACTTGTCTTGCGTTGTTCAAATTCTAAGGCTCGACTTAGTATATCCATGCTAGCTATTTTTGATTATTAATTTCTACTCTTCATTTTGTCGTTATAATATAAGGACATTTCATCGCATTTCAGAATAAATTACTATTCTTCTCAATTTAATGGCAACAAATATATATTTTTTCCTGAAAAAATGATTTTTAATAAACAGAACTTTAACACAATTGCCAATTTCACGAGATAAATCATAGAAAAACCTATATTTATTTAAACTAACCAACAATGAAATACCTCCTTTTAATTACCTGTTTTTTTATGGGCCTAAACGTCGAGGGTCAGATTCTAAATGCAGAATCACTAAGAATGATCAACGATTCCACGGGATGGGCAGGCACCATGAGTGCTCATTTTGCACTCAAACGAAACACCAATGATTTCTTAATTATGGGCACCGATTTCCATATTCAGTATAAAAAAGAGAAACATTTGTTGTTGTTTAAGAATGACATCAACTTCGAAAAAATTGAAGGAAATAAGTTTGAAAATAGTGGCATAACCCATGTGAGGCACAATTATAGATTCAAACCTCAAATTGCATGGGAGGCCTTTGTTCAAGGGCAATACAACAAGGTCAATCTTATTGGTTTTCGAGCATTGGCTGGCACTGGGCCTCGCTTTAAGCTCACACGGTCCGAAAAATATAAGTTCTATCTGGGTGTACTCGCCATGTTCGAATACGAGGAAGTGACCGATGATATCACTCCTCTACAAAGAGATCTGCGCGCAAGCACCTATCTTTCCTTCAGTTTGTACCCCACAGAGCACACTACGATCGTTAGTACCACCTATTTTCAACCACAATTGAGTGAATTTGGAGATTACCGAATTTCCAACCAAAGTTCCTTGATCATTGGGCTATTTACCAATTTCTCCTTAAAAACGACCTATTCCTTTATTTTTGACACCTTTCCGGCACTGGGAATCCCGAAGTCGCAATACAACTTCAGGACGGGTCTTGCCTATAGTTTTGATTGATTTTTTTCTGAAAAACTTTCGTAAGGGTTACCACTAAACTTAGACTACTTCGCTATATTTACGCCATACGAAGAAATCCGGAACTTCTTCGAATACGTATTTAACAAGAAACCCTATGTCGTATTACGATCCCAAAGACCTTCGGAAATTTGGTAATATTACCGATTGGAGCGAAGAATTAGGTACCAAATTCTTCGATTACTACGGAAAAGTATTTGAAGAAGGAGCACTTACTGCACGCGAAAAATCCCTCATAGCCCTTGCCGTCGCACATACCGAACAATGCCCTTACTGCATTGATGCTTATACCAAGGACGGTTTGCAACGAGGAGTTACAAAGGAAGAAATGATGGAAGCCGTTCATGTAGGCGCGGCTATTAAAAGCGGAGCTACCTTGGTGGGTTCGGTGATGATGATGAATAAAGTAAATAAACTCGACGGATAACGACCGAGCACCCATTTTAGACAGACCTCGACAATGACGAAACTTAAAACTCAATCCTTACATAAACGTGAAAGTGATCTCGCTCAGTCCAATAAACAACTGGAGATCTTATCCAATGGCATTTTTAAAAACGGGGAACTCCCCACCTTTGCCAGTAAAATAAAGGAAACTCAACAATTTCCTTTACGGCCTAATACCTTGGAAATTCTGCAAATAAATGTGGGATATATGTGCAATCAGGTGTGCGAACACTGTCATGTAGATGCCGGTCCGGATCGTAAAGAGATCATGACGGTGGAAACCATGGAGCAGTGTTTAGAGGTGATACGAAATACAGGAGCCTCCACTTTGGACCTCACCGGAGGAGCGCCTGAAATGAATCCCAATTTTCGATGGTTTGTGGATGAGGCAAGTAAAGCTGGCATCCAAGATTTTATTGTTCGAAGTAATTTAACCATTATGAGGGCCAATAAAAAGTACCATGATCTCCCGCAATTCTTTAAAGAACATAATGTGCATGTGGTTAGCTCTATGCCGCATTGGACACGTGGCAAAACCGATAAGCAAAGAGGTGATGGTGTTTTTGATGCCTCCATCAAGGCCCTTCAAGAGCTCAATGCGGTAGGTTATGGGATGCCCGATAGTGACCTAAGGCTTGATCTGGTATACAATCCAAGTGGTGCATTTCTTCCCGGCGATCAAGCCAGTATGGAACAAGAATTTAAAAAGGCGCTGATGGAAGATTTTGGGATTCAGTTTCACAACTTATTTGCCATTACCAATCTTCCTATCTCCCGATTTTTGGATTATCTGATCGCTTCCGAAAATTATGAAGATTATATGTATTCCCTTGTGGAGGCTTATAATCCGGCGGCAGTAAAAAGTGTTATGTGTACCAACACGATTTCCGTTAGCTGGGATGGATGGTTGTACGACTGCGATTTCAATCAGATGCTGGACTTAAAAGTTGCCAGTAAAGTGCAACATATAAAAGACTATAACGAAGCTGTTCTCAACGATCGAAATATCATCATTTCACAGCATTGTTACGGTTGTACTGCTGGGGCAGGCAGTAGCTGCCAAGGTGCGGTCACGGAGTAATTTCATCATTGCATTATATAAAAATGACTAGACTTTTTTCATTCATTCTATTAATTTTTGTGGCCTCCTCAACTTTCGGACAGCGATCATTGGACGATGTCTTGCGGCTGTATAATTCGCAAAGCGTGCCCTATATTTCGGTGGAAGAGCTAAAAATGAGGCAAATTCATGAAACTATCGTCGTTCTGGACACTCGAGAATGGAAAGAGTTTGAAGTAAGTCATATTCCCGATGCTCATTTTGTAGGATATAGCACGTTTTCTTCGGAAGAAATTACAGCTGTCATACATGATCGGGAAACGCCCATCGTGGTATATTGCTCGCTGGGTGTACGTTCAGAAGTAATTGGCGAGAAATTAAAGAAAGTCGGATTCACCAACGTTCATAATCTATATGGCGGAATTTTCGAGTGGAAAAATCACGAATATGTGGTGCTGGATCAAGATGGAAACGCAACCGAAAATGTGCACATTGCATCCAACGCTTGGGGAAAATGGCTGCATAAAGGCATTAAAGTGAATAATTGAAAGTGCTGCCAGTGTCAAACCCAAAAGAACTCCTTATTATATTCACTCGAAATCCGCAACTGGGCAAATGTAAGACCCGGCTGGCCGCAACTGTGGGGGACGAAGCTGCACTTAACATTTATATTTTTTTGCTGAAACATACGGTTGTCATCACTCAAGACCTGAGCATGGACAAACAGGTATATTATTCGGAGGCAGTGCGGAAGAATGATCTTTGGAGTGAGACTATATACACTAAAAAGCAACAGGTAGGCGATAATCTTGGAATTAGAATGCGTAACGCATTTGATGAAGGATTTCGTGACGGCTATGAAAAAATCGTGCTCATTGGAAGTGACATGTACGACCTGAATAAAGACGACCTACGAAAGGCATTCGATGCGCTCGCAGAAAACAATTTTGTTATAGGCCCGGCATTGGACGGAGGTTATTATTTAATGGGTTTACAAAAAGTAAGGCCTGAATTATTTCAGAATAAAAACTGGGGAACATCTTCGGTTTTAAACGATACTTTGAGTAATTTGAAAAATGAAAAGGTATTTCTCCTACCGAAACTCAATGATGTGGATCTCTATGAAGATATCAAGGATGTTGCCGCCTTTCAAGAGTTTTTTACTCATTTAAAATAATAGACGACACGAAATTTAAAGCCATACGATTACATGAAAAAATTTATAGATGAATCCGCAGAGTTTTTGATCAGTCGAGGATTCGATAGACCCGAAATCGGGATCATTTTAGGTACCGGTTTAGGCCAGATCATTGAAAAGGTTGATATACATGCCGAAATGAGCTACAACCACATCCCTAATTTTCCTACTGCAACAGTAGAGTTTCACAAAGGTAAATTGATCTTTGGAACGTTTGCGGGTAAAAAAGTTGTGCTAATGCAAGGGCGCTTTCATTTGTACGAAGGGTATTCCCTGGCCGATGTTACCTTCCCGGTTCGCGTTATGCAGGCGTTAGGTGTGAAAAAGTTACTGGTTAGCAATGCCGCCGGAGCCATCAATAAAAATTTCAAGAAAGGAGAGATCATGTTGATCGATGATCATATCAATCTACAAGGAGGCTCGCCACTTGCCTTCAAGGGGGTGGAAAAATTAGGGGAGCGCTTCGTTGACATGAGCGCACCTTATGACGCTGCAATGAATACTTCCATTATTTCTATTGCCAAAAACAGGGGAATAAATCTACATCAAGGGGTCTACGCCAGTGTAGTGGGACCACAATTGGAGACACGAGCTGAATACAAATACCTCCAAATTATTGGGGCGGATGCCGTAGGAATGAGTACGGTGCCTGAGGTTATTGTCGCTAATCATTTGGGTATGCCGGTTGCGGCCGTTTCAGTTTTGACTGATGAATGTGATCCGGAAAATCTGGAACCCGTGGATATTTCAGATATAATTGCGATGGCAGGAAAGGCCGAACCTGATATGATCACTATATTTACCGAATTAATACAAAAAATGTAATGGTATACGTAAATATCCAAACTACATTACGACCTATTACTCCATAAGCACAATTGAACTATGAGCTATTTAGACACTACCCACGATGTATATAAAGAAGCGGCCCTCTCGCCAGATGTAGGACTCTGCTGTACAACCAACCCCATCTGGGAACTCCCGGGATTGAAGATTCCCAAGATCATGCAAGAAATGAACTACGGCTGTGGAAGCACGGTACACGCGCGAGATCTCGTTAACAACCCAAAGGTGCTTTACGTGGGCGTTGGAGGTGGAATGGAATTACTTCAATTTTCGTACTTCTCTCGTCAAAAAGGAGGGGTAATAGGGATCGATGTGGTTGACGAAATGTTGGAGGCCTCCCGAAAGAATTTTAAAGAGGCAGAAGTTCAAAATCCATGGTTTAAAAGTGAATTTGTAGATTTGAAAAAAGGCGACGCCATGAATCTGCCCGTGGAGGATAATAGCATCGACGTGGCGGCTCAAAATTGCCTGTTCAATATTTTTAAAGAAGAAGATCTGAAAAGAGCAATCGAAGAAATGTACCGAGTTTTAAAACCACACGGACGATTGGTTATGAGTGACCCAACCTGTGAGCAACCCATGAATGATACACTTCGAAATGACGACCGACTTAGAGCTCTTTGCCTCAGCGGAAGTTTGACCATCAAGGATTACGTTAAAGCCTTGACCGATGTTGGTTTTGGAACGATAGAAATTCGCGCCCGAAAGCCGTACCGCATCCTGGATCCTAAAAATTATCCAACAGACGAGGTAATTTATATCGAATCTATAGAAGTTGCCGCTATTAAGGATCCTATGCCTGAAGATGGGCCTTGTGTATTTACAGGGAAAGCTGCTATTTATTTTGGTGAGGAAGAGTATTTAGACGACCAGAAAGGCCATGTTCTTCTTAAAAATCAACCCATTGCTGTTTGTGACAAAACCGCAGCCGATTTGGCCAAATTAGGTCGTGATGACATTTATTTAAGTGAATCCACCTACCATTATGATGGTGGAGGATGCTGTTGAGAAACGTCAAGAGTACAATTTCTCAATCCAACGCTTTCATTCTTACGTAAATGACAAAAACTGTGATCGGCCAATTTGCAAACACGACTAAAATCCATTCTATTTGATATTGATCATCCTTTTTATCGCAGCCTGTTTTTTGGCGTACACTAATGGTGCGAACGATAACTTTAAGGGTGTGGCTACGCTCTTCGGAAGTAGAACAACCAATTATAAAAAGGCTATTAATTGGGCGACTATTACTACTCTCGCCGGTTCGGTTGCCGCTATTTTTCTTGCCGATGCCCTTGTGAAAAATTTCTCCGGAAAAGGACTGGTACCCAATGAACTCATACAGAACCCTATTTTTGCGATCTCCATCGCGCTTGGAGCCGCTTTAACAGTTTTGTTGGCTACTAAAATAGGAATGCCTATTTCTACCACACACAGCCTGGTAGGTGCTTTGTTTGGTGCCGGTGTGATGGCTATTGGCAGTGAATTTAACTTCGATAAATTGGGAAAGGTATTTTTAATTCCTTTGATCGTAAGCCCTTTGATGGCAGCCTTACTTAGTTTCCTGATGTATCTTATTTTTAGATATTTCAGAAAAAAAACAGGGATCACTAAAAAAAGTTGCCTTTGTGTTACCGAAACAACTACCAAAACTCAAGTAAGCTCTATCAACCCCATGGTCGCCATGGATTCCAAGTTGAGTACGGTTATTTGTAAAAATGGCTGTGACAATACTTATGTTGGGCGAATGATGGGATTGTCCGCCCAAAAAGTGTTAGATGGTCTTCACTATCTAAGTTCGGGAGTAGTGAGTTTTGCACGCGGATTGAATGATACTCCAAAAATAGTGGGCTTGCTTGTGATCATCAATGCTATGGATATTAAATGGGGGATGATCGCCGTTGCCATCACTATGGCCATAGGAGGATTGATCAGCGCCAAAAAAGTGGGAATTACGATCAGTCAGAAGATCACACCAATGAATTCGGGGCAGGGATTTACGGCCAATATGATCACGGGGCTACTGGTAACCACTGCAAGTGTACATGGACTTCCGGTTTCTACTACCCATGTTTCGGTTGGGTCGATTTTTGGAATAGGAACTGCCACTAAAAAGGCGAATGTAAAAATGATCTCCAAAATTTTACTTTCTTGGGTACTTACGTTACCTACAGCAGCGATGTTGAGTGGATTGATATTTTTGCTATTGGAGTGGATCGGAGTATAATTGCTTATTTGAGTCACCAATTAAGATCACATCCTTGTAAAGTGATGAGATCACTCTGGACTGAGGTTGCGTTCGTATAAAAAAAATTGAACTATAGCCGGAAAACCAACTTAAAAGTTATTCCGTATATCTAAATAGTATGAAAAATCTTGTTCAATTATTATTTATCTCTATTGCCCTAGGTTCTTGTGGAAGCAACAGAGAGGTCGCGCAAACCGAAGTTGTTACGCCTAAAGTAAAGGAAGTCACTACGGACACTATCATCGTAGTTGCGCCTCCTGCTACTGTTAAAGAGGCCAAAATAGTAACTGAGGACGTGGATACCACGAATCAAAATTACGTTGAAATTAATCCACAGCGTGTTGAGATCTTTAATCACACTGCATGGGATCTTTTGCTAAAAGATCATGTTTCACCTTCGGGTAGGGTAAATTATGAGGGGTTTAGGGTCAACAAAGGCCTTCTGAGAGATTATATAGCCTCATTGGGTGCAAATATGCCTACTGAAAAGTGGACTAATGAAGATAAATTGGCTTATTGGATGAATGCATACAATGCCATGACTGTAGATCTTATTCTTCGGAATTTACCCCTGCAGAGTATCAAGGACATTGACAAGCCTTGGGACCAGCGGCTTTGGAAATTGGGAGCCAAGTGGTACAACTTGGATGAAATTGAACATCAGATACTCCGAAAGATGGGGGATGCCCGTATTCACTTCGGAATTAATTGCGCATCCTTTTCATGTCCGCCGCTTTTGAATGAGGCGTTTACCGCCTACGACGTGGATGTCCAATTAGACTTACTGGCCCGTCAATTTATCAATGATCCCAAACGGAATAAGATTTCGGAGAATTCCTTGCAGCTATCGAAGTTGTTTTCGTGGTTTGCCAAAGATTTTAAAACCAACGGCACCCTTATCGATTTCTTGTCAATTTATTCAGAAAAAAACATCGATCCCAAGGCTCGAAAAAGTTTCATGACCTATGATTGGTCACTAAATAATTGATATGATGAAGTTTATAGTAAAGTTCATAGTACTTGCGCTAATCGCGTATAATTTACAATCCTGTTCCCTTCTTACGGCTGCCGGACTTAGCAGTCAGGGCCAACCCGTGAAAGAAGTGAAATCACCTTTAGTATCCACTATCGAAGGCTCTGTCGTTACCTTAGACCATTCGGGATGGGATGCGCTTTTAAAAAAGCATGTTGATGACGCTGGTTTGGTCGAATATATGGGATTTAAAGAGGACAACGAGGCACTTCAGGAGTATTTGAGTATGTTATCGGCTCAAAATCCAACAGAGCAATGGAGTGTTCAGGAGTTATTGGCCTATTACATTAATTTGTACAATGCGTATACTATCGATCTAATTGTGGACAACTACCCTGTCCAAAGCATCAAGGATATAAGTGGGCCCTGGACTAAGGCCATTGTACCCATTGGAAAAAATACGTTGTCATTAGGAGGTGTTGAGAATGGGATACTCCGAAAAATGAACGAGCCACGTATTCACTTTGCAATTAACTGTGCATCCATTTCCTGTCCCAAATTGCTCAACGAGGCTTATACGGCCGGGAAGATAAATGAACAACTTGATAAGGCCGCAAGTCAATTTATTAATGGGAATAAAAACAGCATCGAACAAGACAAAGTGCAACTATCTTCGATTTTTGATTGGTATCAAAAAGATTATAAAGTTAATGGGAAACAGGACGTTATCGCTTATATCAACGCCTTTAGCGATGTAAAAATCGCCACAGGAACCCCATTGGAATACTTGGAATACAATTGGAATTTGAATGAGCGCTAAGACTTCTAATTAGTATATTAGCTGAATGATTTCTATCGTCATACCGGTTTTAAATGAGATCGATACAATTGGTAATCTACTTAGGTATCTTTCTGAAACGGCCTCCTCTCAAAATATCTCCGAAATTTTAGTAGTTGATGGCGGTAGTACCGATGGAACTCAGGAGACGATCACTCAATTTAGTGCCACATCTTCTATCCCAATTTTATTGATTCATTCTGAAAAGGGCCGAGCCAAACAAATGAATTTCGGTGCCGAAAAGGCCCAAGGTAGGATTTTGTATTTCTTACATGCAGATTCATTACCCCCAAAAGGTTTTGATGACAGCATTCTTTCCGAAGTAAAAAAAGGACATCAGGCTGGATGTTTCAGGATGAAATTTGACAGCAATCACCCCGTGTTACGATTCTCACAATGGTTTACAAAATTTAATTTAAAGATGTGCCGCGGTGGGGATCAATCGCTATTTGTCACCCAAAAGGTCTTTGAAGAATTGGGGGCATTTGATCCGTCCTATACGATCTACGAAGATTGTGAATTGATTGGGCGTATCTACGATAATTATAAATTTGTAGTGATCAATGATTACCTAACCACATCTGCGCGTAAATACCGCCAAAATGGTACTATGAAATTACAGTACCACTTCACCGTCATTCATCTTAAAAAATTTTTAGGAGCCTCTCCGGAAAATCTAAATCTCTATTACCGGAAAAATATTGTTTCCTAGCGGTGTAAAAATTCTCCCTTTTTTGACTATTTCAAGCTCAAAATGCTGGAAAAACCAGATTTATCCCAGTTTTTTGTTAAAAGTATTATTGTATTTTATCGATTATTAATTACAGTTAATCTATAATACATTGATTTTATTCATTTTAAGTAGGAATTATTTGTAGGATAGGTTTTTATTCCTTTAAATTTGTCTTGTAGGAAGTATCCCAAATCAATAATCGAGAGCCCCCACATCTTGTTAAACAATTTGGATTTACTACAAATTTAAAATGGAATAACAATTTTAATGTACGATTATGAAGCCCCAAAAAACTCTATTTCGCATTTTAGCTATTATTCTCTTGGTTTTCACTGTTTCAGTCAACGCTCAAGTAGGTATAGGGACAACCAACCCTCAAGGAGCTTTGGATATTAATAGTTCGACCGGAGGTTTAGTAATTCCCAGAAATGATCTGTTAAGTATAAATGATCTTCTAACCATAGGTAGCCCATTTGGAGGTGGACCGGTAAGAGGAACGATTATCTATAATTTGGGAACATTTATTACCGAAGGATTCTATATTTTCAACGGAATATTATGGGAAAACCTAATCTCAACAGATACCAATACTTTTCTTGGAGCTAACGATCAAACGCTTACCGGGAACCGATCCGTTAATTTATCCAATTTCAATCTTGATTTCGATGTGAACAACAGCGGAAGCAATAGATTGAGCCTGGATGCAGATTACCTGTCCTTTAGCCGTGATGCAGGGAATGCTACAGATGGATTGATCTCTGCGCGTGGTGGCATGGCTTTCAATATGGATAGCAACAATGACAATTCCAACGACAACGAATATTTTTCTTGGGGACAAGATGGTGCACCCGGCGCTGATACAGGAGATTCTAATTATGACGAATTAATGCGTTTGGATGATACCGGACTTGGAATTGGAACCAACAACCCTGAAACCAAAATTCACGTGGTTGAAACCGTTGGTAATGTAAATGTAGCCAAGTTCCAATCCCCTGAATTTCCCATGTTTGCAGGATTTATTATTGAAGATACGGGAGGTAGCAACACATCAAGATTTGCGATCACTCCGGGTAATATCGCCAACAATGGTGGCGCAGCTCTGTCTGGTGTTCCGGCTGGTAATGCCAATGGTAGAAATTCGGTGACTTTCGATGTCGAAGGATCAACCTATGACGTTTATACTTTCATGGAAGGGGTAATCAGACCCGGGTTCAATAACCTAACTACACTAGGTGCACCCAATCATAGATTTACCGACCTGTATTTGATCAACGCTCCTAATATTTCATCGGATACGCGCTTAAAAGAAAACATCGTGGAGATCAACTATGGCCTAGAAGATGTAATGCAGATCACTCCTGTAAGCTATGAACTCATTAGCGACGCGGAAAATAAAACACACATAGGGTTTAAAGCCCAGGAGATTCAAGAAATTATTCCGGAAATTGTACTTACGGCCCCCGAATCCGGAATGTTGAGTGTTGCTTACACCGAAATGATCCCGGTACTCACCAAAGCCATTCAGGAATTGAACGAGAAACTGGACAGCGTAATTGAAGAAAACGCACGACTAAGAGCTGAGAATGCATCTTTGGTTAGCAACACCGTAAGGGACTAAGAAACATAGTTCAGAAAAGTTACTTTTTTCGAAAGCTTGCAACCCCCCCGCGGTTGCAGGCTTTTTTTTAAGGCTAAAAACAAACCGTCAAGTTTGTTATCTTTAAGCTCTTGGAAACGACCACCCTACTACTTATTATTCTTCTGTCCTTAGGAGCGATCCAAGGGCTGGTATATGGCGCTATCCTGTGGCGATCTATAACCATTCATAAAACTGCTAATCGCTTTTTAGCGGCGATACTTTGCTTCTTTTCGTATCGGTTGTTGGTCGAAATTCTACGTTTCTTCGAAATCGGGATCAACGACAGCTGGTATTATTTTTTACTTGAATTTAATTGGATCTATGGAGCGCTAATCTATTTTTTCGCGCTGGCCTACGTTACCCCCAATTTTAAGTTAAAGCGAAAACATTGGATCCATTTTTTACCGGTTGTTATAGAAGTAGGATGGAGCTTTTTTATAAAATCTCAAAATTTCTATTGGGATGGCACCCGTGAGAGCCTTTCATGGTTAGGATATTGGGGCTACGTGGTATGGATGCACTACCCCACCATGTATGTAGTAAGTGGATTATTGATCATCATTTACTCACTCAAATCCTTGAACGTATTGAGAGATCCAATAGAATTTCCGGGATTTAAACTGATAAAAGAAAAGACATTTTGGATCAAAAGAGTGGTGATTGCCTTGGCCATATTTTCGGTTGTTTTTACGCTAATTACTTCGATCGATTTTCTATTCTTCGACTATGCCTTTAACTTCTTTGGTTATCCCATTTTTGTGATCATGGCCATTCTCACATACTGGTTGGGCTTGGAAGGTTTTTCAAGAAGAAATTCGGTGGCATTCAAGGAAGTCGAAATACCTTCTGAAAAAGAACTGGAACAACTTAAAACAATTGCCAAAGAAATAGCATCAAAAATGTACGAGGAGCAGCTGTATAGAAACCCGGAGCTTACGTTGAGCATTCTATCGGAAGCTATTAATGCTAAACCCTATTTGGTGACCAAAGCGCTTGCCATTGTTCTTAAAACTAAGTTTAGTGATTACGTAAATCAATTTAGATTTGACGAAGTGAAAAGGCTCCTATCCCAATCCGACAATAAAAAATATACCCTTCTAGGTCTTGCCTTTGATGCTGGTTTTAACTCCAAGGCGTCTTTCAACCGCACCGTGAAGAAAATTACCGGTAGTTCTCCTAAATACCTAAAATGAGACTTTGATCGGTTTCAATTAGCAAATTGAAACGTTCACTACCTAACAAAAACGTCTCAATTTTACAATAGCAACGACCCGCATAGGGTTTCCATTGCATATTTGCTTCAGTAATTATAAAACTGAAAATTATGCAACGTTCAACTCTTAAAACCCACGCCCTACTTGTTCTATTTTCCCTATTTGGATTTGTAGCCAATGCTCAGATAGCATATGGTACTCCCCCTGTGGAGCTACTCCCTGAAAAACTAAAAGGACTACGTAACGTCATCGAGGTCGCTCACTTCCCGAAAGAATGTCATCCCATCAAAATAGATGATCTGTATTATTGGAAGCACACTACTTCTATACTATCTAAAGAAAGTGAGATCGAGATCGTAGACTACGGAGCCTACATTTATTACAATGACCAATGGAATCTCCGTCGTTCCTACCCCTTAAATGAACTTGATACAACCTTTGGTACTCAAAATCAAAAAATGAATCAGGCAGAACCCTATACCTGGCCAAAGAACTATCGGGTGGGTGATGCACTATTTGGTGGCTGGGCCCTTTGGTATTTCATTGGAACCACACCTAATGGTGAAACCGTTTGCGGCTACGAAACTATAAACACAACCAACACTATTTTAAACTAATCAACATGAAAAATCTATTCCTTATTATCATTCTCAGCGCGAGCTCTTCGCTATGTGCGCAGCAAAAAGCAGGTATTTCTACAAACGAACAAACCCTCACTTGGATAGGGAAAGCAGCTGTTGGCGGCTACGCACCGGAAGGTTCGCTGGAGATAAGATCGGCCGAGATCACCTACACTCTTGAAGAGATCATCACACTGTCAATTGTCGTAGACATGGCATCTTTAAAGCAGGAAAATAAGCAATTACAAGACCACCTAAAGCGAGAGGATTTTTTCTTTGTAGAACAATACCCCAAGGCCACTTTCGAGCTTTCAAAAAAGGCGATGATCCTAGATGGTAAATGCATATTGGAAGGTCTCATGGCCATTCGAGGTGAATCCCGAAAAGAGCTAATCGAAGTGGTGGCTACTATTTCAGAAGGGAAAATAAGTCTCCAACTGGATCACATAATGGATCGTACTCGCTACGGTGTGAACCATAATTCACCCTCCATTTTCAAAAGATTGAAAGAAAATGCAATCGCTGATCAATTTGTACTTAAAGGCCATTTGGAATTTCAGGAATAAAAAGTGACCCATTGACTATTTCAACCCAAACTGATCTCTAATCACCCCTTCCACCGGCTTATTTTGTGGCGTAAATTGGGCGTTATCTTCGCCCCCTACTTTTGGGTGATCGATGAACCATTTCCATATAAAACCGCCAGCATACCAGGGTTGATCATATACTTCCTGAAAAAGCGCCTGGGTTAAATTGGTTTGAGCGTCAAGGTTCACGGTATTCATATCGCGGTCGCTTTTCCAAGGTTCTTTACCGGCAAAATCCACGCTCCTGTAGCCATATTCGGTAAAGAGTATCGGATTGTTGTTTGTTTCTGAAACGAGCCGCATTTCTTCCTTCCATCGTTGCCAGCCAAGCCGAGCCTCTTTAACGGTGGGAGATTGACTTTCAGATATGGGGAAATAGGCGTCTACTCCAATATAATCCAACTCCTTCCAAAAGGGCACCCGTTTGTATTCATCCCAGTTGGCGGCATAGGTAAGCTTTCCTTTGTAGACTTTTTTTATTTCTGAAATGAGCTCAAACCAATACTCCGGCCTATGTACAATAAATTGTTCCAGTTCGGTGCCTATACACAATAATGCTACATCCAATTCTTCGGCCAGTCGGGCGTAGGTTAAAATAAACTGGAGGTACGACTCTTCCAAAGCCAACCATTCTTCCTCGGTCTCCATTTTCAAATAACCTGTAAATTCGCCCCGCCAAATCCATATTTGTGGTTTCATCATTACTTCAATCCGGTTGGCGTGAAGGAGTTCGACATACTGTCTTGCGCCGGCTTCGGTTTCACCAAACCATTGCCTGTCTGTATTATGAATGATTTCTGCCGATTCCAAATCGCGAATAAACCCAAATGGCATAATAGCCGCATAATTAGCATTTACTTGCAGCACCGGATCCACATTAGGTTGGGTTGCCTTATTTGGAGACGCCACAAAACTAACTCCGTTGATCTTGGAAGGTGTCTTGGTTATTTCCTTAGGCGGACAAGCAACCAAAAATGGCAATACTGCAAGAAGTAAAATCCATTGCAATTTCATCTAGTATCTTTTGACCCATCTAAAATAGCCAATTTATTGAAGCAGAATTCTTAAACCCTTCGTAAAATTTATCAGGAAATATGAGCAGAAAGCGTCCAAACGATCCGAAGCTTCAGCGTAGGATCGTGCTTCCGCTGCTTGCCGAACCTTGGGGAATGCGTCGACAAGCGGGAAGACTTTTACGTTTATTTTATATTGAGACGCCAATCGTAAGAGTAATAGGTCACTGTGGCGTCCGTGGGAACTTTTTCCTTTCGATAGTTGTTGAGGAAATCAATTTCATTCGAATTTTCACCAACAAAATCCTCCTTGTACCATTTAAAAATTTCGGAAAATGCGACCTTGTTTTCAGAAACTCTAATAAAAGAACTAAGGTTCAATGCTTTTATTGTTTGCTGTTCCAATAAGTTTTCAAGATTGGCCGGCCGATATGCTTTTGGTATGATGGGCGGGCATCCCTTGGCACCACAAACCAATACAAAATGAAAGCGAGCATCCTTGAATTTGGCTCGTAGTTTTTTATTTTCTATGTCGTTTAAGGTTATGGATTCTCCGCCAAGATCGTAGGTGATCCGATCGAAAAAACCTTCGGTATCCAGCGGTGAATTTATTGGTAAATGATCAACGACCCCTTTAATGACAGCCAAATTGTAGGCATTGATCCAGAACGCCTGATAGGCCAACGGGTCCTCTTTGGACACACTCACCTGCTTCGCCGTTTTTAATACTGAATTCAATACGGAAGGGTTCTGTTGTAAGGCTTCGTAATCTACTTTCCCCGAAACAACATAGATCCCGAACAAGGCATCCGCCTCGTCGAAGAAATTCTGAAGGCTTTGACCATACCCTTCAGAATAAATAAAACAAAAGAAAGATAGTGCTAGTACTAAGAGTTTTTTCATTTTCGAAATATAACTAAGGGCTAAGTCGGTTGTAAGTCCCTTCAACTTACAGCGTTTCAATTTTAATTTCACCAAAACCATAAACGAGGCCACTTCCGAAGGATAAAAAAAATTAAAAGTCCATAAAAACCACATTCAATGTAATGTTCGTAACTTTAGATACGACACATTTGTCAATCCAACCAATTAATATGGAACACGTTGTTATACTTGGAAATGGAATTTCGGGCATTACCGCAGCCCGTCACATTCGTAAGTTATCCAATAAGAAGATTACGGTAATTTCGGCCGAGACCGACCACTTCTTTTCCCGCACCGCGCTCATGTACATTTATATGGGGCATATGAAATACGAACACACCAAACCCTATGAGGATTATTTTTGGGAGAAAAATAATATTGAACTCCGGCGAGGCTATGTAGAACGAATCAACCATGGTCAAAAAGAATTGATCTTTAAGCAGGGAAATTCAATTAACTACGATAAGCTTATTCTTGCTGTGGGCTCCAAGTCTAATAAATTTGGTTGGCCGGGACAGGACCTAGAAGGAGTGCAGGGACTGTATAGTTTTCAGGATCTCGAGGCCTTAGAAAAATATGCGCCCAACAAAGAAGTATGTAAACGGGCTGTGATCGTTGGTGGCGGCCTTATTGGGATCGAATTGGCTGAAATGCTCCACACTCGAGATATTCCGGTAACTTTTTTAGTTCGGGAGGATAGTTTTTGGAATGGCGTTTTACCCGAAGGTGAGAGCGCCATGCTGAACAGACATATAAAAAATCATCACATTGATCTTCGTTTGGGTGTAAACCTACAAGAAATACAAGCCAATAAGAACGGTCGTGCCAAAGCCGCCATTGTTAAGGAGACCGGGGAAGAAATTTCCTGTGATCTCGTGGGGCTTACAGCCGGAGTATCGCCCAATATCGATTTCCTAAAAGAGAGCGGAATCGAATTGGGACGAGGAATCAAGGTGAATCGATTTCTGGAAACGAATATCCCGGATATCTACGCCATTGGTGACTGTGCCGAACAGCATGAACCCATTGGAAGTCGTAGACCAATTGAGGCAGTTTGGTATACAGGCCGGATGATGGGCGAAACGGTTGCCCAGACGATCTGCGGTACCAAAACCGAATACAAGCCGGGACATTGGTTCAACAGTGCGAAATTTTTTGACATAGAATATCAAACCTATGGTTGGGTCTTTGCCAAACCAAGAGAAAACGAAACTCATTTTCACTGGAAACACGAAGATGATACCAAGTGCATTACGATCTGCACCGAAACTACCACCGGTAAATTTTTAGGTATTAATACCTTCGGAATTCGATTACGCCACGGAGTATTCGATCGCTGGCTGACTGAATCCCGTAGCACCGATTATGTCATGGAGCACCTGACTGAGGCAAATTTTGACCCAGAATTCTATAAAAAATTAGAACCTCAAATAAAAGCCGCCTACCGAAACGCAGCCGTAACTATCTAAATTATGAGCACAATACAAAGAGATATGTCCCTCACCGGACAACCCCCTAAAAGTTTAAATGCTACGCAGAAGATCGCAACGGTCTTAGGATTGCTAGGCCTTGCCATTTTGTTATTGGCGGCATTCAATGTCGACTTTCCCAATAAGGGATTTTGGTTAACTACATCATTGGTCTCTATCGCTGCGGGAATTATACTGTACGCGAAAGGGGCATATAGCAATGAGTTGGAAGGAATCAAAAATCACGGAGTTTGGTTCAAGTCCATTTCCAGTCGTGGATTTTGGGCATGGGTGGCAGGCCTTTCGCTAACCGGATTTTACATCATTCTTTACTTTTTTGCCGGATATTTAGGACTGAGTGATAGTGGTGAAAATACAGGAGTGATAGCACTTTTCGACCCTTTGTCCCAATTATTGAGCGGAAATCCTGCTAGCCAGTGGTTTGTTTACGGCACCCTTTATACGGTTGCGATCCTTGCCTTCGGAATCAAATTTATTTGGAAATACCGCCACAATCGGTATGAAAAAATTCGCACCATGAGCGTCATGTTCTTTCAGACGGCCTTCGCCTTTTTGATCCCCGAATTCATGGCAAGATTGAACAGCGATAGTTTTTCGCTCCCCTACTACGATCTCAAGAACGTTTGGCCACTCAACTATTATAACTTCGAGCAATATCGGGTGGATAGTTTTATTTCGGCGGGGGATGTTGGATTGGGCCTCCTTATTTTTGGGGTGGTGTCCATTTTAGTGATTACTCCTATCCTCACTTACAAATATGGGAAGCGCTGGTATTGCAGTTGGGTTTGTGGTTGTGGTGGCCTTGCCGAAACTGCGGGAGATTCATTTCGGCATCTTTCGGACAAGAGCATGAAAGCATGGAAGGTCGAGCGATGGGTGGTACATAGTGTTTTGGTTTTTTCGGTGGTGATGACCACTGCAGTGGTAGCGACCTATTTGGGCTACGATTCTAATAAATATTGGCTAACCAAAGATTTATTTTTAATTGGGGTAAGTGCGTTTCTAATCCTATTATTTTTAGGAATTGTCTACTTCAAACGCAAAGAGATCAAAAAGGATGCGCTTTTGGGCGCCATTGGCTATCTGCTGGTAACATTAGCGTTCTTTGCCTTTATGTTCTTTGTGGATATTAGTCAGATCACTTTCAATCCAAAGGCGCTCACCTTCGGATTGCTGAACGAAACTTTTACGTATAACGAAGCGGTGCGAAGATCTTACGGATTTTTAATTGGAGCGATCTTCAGTGGTGTGATTGGCACCGGTTTTTACCCCATTTTCGGGAATAGAGTTTGGTGCCGAATGGGATGTCCCATGGCAGCCATATTAGGATTACAGCAACGATTGTTCTCTAAATTCAGAATAACAACCAACGGTGGACAATGTATCTCTTGCGGTAATTGTTCCACTTACTGCGAAATGGGAATTGACGTTCGTGCCTATGCTCAAAAAGGTGAAAATATCGTGCGAGCCAGTTGCGTGGGATGCGGTATCTGTTCGGCAGTTTGCCCAAGAGGCGTTCTAAAATTGGAGAATGGCCCACTGGAAGGCCGGATTGATGGCAACGAGATTTTGCTTGGAAACGATGTGGATCTAATGCACTTGGTCAACCAAAAATAGTTATTGAAGCACCTCAACAAAAACGGGCGACTGATGGTATTGATAGGTTGAATCGGTTAAAATAGTCAACGCCTTGGTTTCCCAATTTATTAGCCCAATGTGATAGGAGGACTGTTCGGTTTTGGCAAGGTCTGTGACCAACCATTTTCCATCCGAACTCCAATCATGAAAAACTTCATTCTGTGTAGTTGTGGTAAGTTTCCATTGTTTTTGTCCATTCGGGGTCACTCCAAATAGGCTATACTTTCCATTCTGAAAACTGGCGTAGCTAATAAAATTTTCAGTGGGATGCCACTTTGGAGGGCCCGCCTTATAGGCATACCACGCAGCTGTCGTATCACTTTTTGGATAATGAGTGAGTTGCTGTAAGTTAGAACCGTCTGCGTCCATGATGTAAATTTCGTCCACAAAACCTTCTTCCTTTTTAGAGGCAAAGTGTGCGCCTCTAAAGACCACTTTTTCACCATCGGGAGAAAAGGAAGGATCGCTAAAATATTTCAAATTGGGCTGTAGTCTTCTTAATATTTCACCACCATTACTTAAAATATAAAAAGTAGATTCGACCTCATTATAAGGTTTGACGACGATCTCTTGACCATTTTTTCGTGTGCCGTGCCAGCTGTCCGCCAAGCGCATATCACTCAACTTCTCTTTTAGAGAGCCGTCTGCATTCATAGTAAACAACTGATAATTTCGTTTCAGAGTGTCCGTATCACTTACATATAAAATTTTATTTCCCCATGCATGATAGGTCCATTCCACACCCGATAAATTGGTGATATTTTGCTTGTTTGAACCGTCCAAATCCATGGAAAATATCTCAAAATTCTCATTTTCTTCATCAACGAGGACATTATAGGCGATTTTATATATTTTTTCTGATGGGTTCGTTTGCGGTTCACTTTCAGGCTGTTTACAAGCCACCAGAAAAATTAAAATAAGAAATGAGGTAAGAATAAAATAGCGCATACATTTCAGAATAAAAAGATTACAAGCAACCAGGTAAATTACTGATTAAAGGTGTTAGTAACAAAATATTAACTCGTCTAAAAGATTGTTGTAATTTTTTCTGAAATTCGCAACTTACAAACCTTCAATGACTAACAACATAAAAGTAATCATCCCCGCTTATAATGAAGCGGATTCTATTGGGAAAGTGATTGGTGATATTCCGGGCATGGTGTCCGAAATAATAGTTGTTAGTAACAATTCCACCGATGAGACTGAATTTGTTGCGAAGCAGGCAGGGGCTACTGTGCTTTCGGAAGAAAGACGCGGGTACGGCTATGCGTGTTTAAAAGGTATGGAATATCTGGCCACTCAAACCGAGAAACCCGATATTGTTGTGTTTTTGGACGGTGACTTTAGTGATTATCCGGAGCAGATGACTGCTTTGGTGCAACCCATTCTGGATGGTGATGTGGATTTTGTGGTGGGTGCACGTACCCAGGAATTGCGTGAAAAAGGCTCTATGACCGGACCTCAAATATTTGGTAATTGGCTGGCCACCACCCTAATGCGCTGGTTTTTTGACTCACGTTTTACCGATCTGGGCCCCTTTAGAGCCATTCGATATAATAAATTAGTGGCGCTTCAAATGGAGGATAAAACCTATGGATGGACTGTGGAAATGCAACTAAAAGCAGTTCGGAAAAAATACAGCTACGTAGAGATCCCTGTGAAATATCGAAATAGAATTGGGGTTTCAAAGGTTTCGGGAACCGTAAAAGGTGCTATATTTGCAGGCGTAAAAATCCTTGGTTGGATTTTTAAATACAGTTTTAAGAAATGATCTGGGAAACCGCTGTCATAATCATTTATACCACGGCCTTGTTGCTGATATTATTCTATGCGCTGGCGCAACTCAACCTGCTTTTCAATTACCTTCGAGCTCGGAATAAAAAAGATAACAGTCCTAAATTTGATCTTTCTAATCCTGCTGAAGTTCCGCATGTCACCATCCAATTGCCAGTCTATAACGAGCTCTATGTCATGGAGCGACTGCTCAACAACATTGCCAACATCGATTACCCAAAGGACAAACTGGAAATACAGGTGTTGGATGATTCTACCGATGAATCGTTTCAATCCAATGCCGATCAGATCAAAGAACTACAGGCCACAGGTCTGGATATTCAGCATGTGACAAGGGAGAACCGGAAAGGATTTAAAGCCGGTGCACTCAAAGAAGGTCTAAAAACGGCGAAAGGAGAATTTATTGCCATCTTCGATGCCGATTTTCTTCCAAAGAAAACCTGGCTAAAAAATACCATCCCCTATTTTAAGGATCCCGAAATTGGTGTTGTACAAACCCGTTGGGGGCATATAAACCGAGAGTATTCCATCCTTACCAGGGTGCAAGCCTTTGCGCTTGACGCGCATTTCACACTGGAACAAGTGGGTAGAAACAGCAAGGGGCATTTTATCAACTTTAATGGTACGGCAGGTGTTTGGAGACGTGACTGCATTATCGACGCTGGAAATTGGGAGGGTGACACCCTTACCGAAGATCTGGATCTTAGCTATAGAGCACAACTCAAAAATTGGAAGTTCAAATATTTAGAAGAAGTAGAAACTCCTGCAGAACTTCCGGTTGTTATTAGCGCAGCAAGATCTCAGCAGTTTCGGTGGAACAAGGGAGGAGCGGAGAACTTTCAGAAGATGTCCTGGAAAGTATTGCGCAATAAACACACTTCCTTTAAAACGAAGATCCACGGTATCCTTCATTTGCTTAACAGCACGATGTTCTTGAATATTCTCATTGTTGCTGTACTCAGCATACCCATGCTGTATATTAAGAATGAATACGCCCACCTAAAAATGTATTTTATCGTGATGAGCTTTTTCGTACTCAGCACCCTCATCTTTTTTATCTGTTACTGGTTTACCTTTAAGAACATTTATGGTGGCGGCTTTATGCGTTTTATAGAATATATAGGCATGTTCTTTGTCTTTTTTTCCATTGCGATGGGCTTTTCGGTGCACAATACCGTTGCCGTATTGGAAGGACACTTTGGCAAGAAGAGTGAATTTATTCGTACCCCAAAATTCAATATCAACACCTTGAAAGATAGTTGGAAAGGTAACAAATACCTTCGGAAACGGATCTCTCCCAACGTGATCATAGAAGGACTGCTCATGCTCTATTTTGGATTTGGAATGTATTCCGCATTCATCGTTGGAGACCAAGGCGGCGACTTCGGACTCTTCCCTTTCCATCTCATGTTGGCACTTGGCTTCGGATTTGTGTTTTTCAAGAGCCTCACCTCCAAAGCTTAATCCCTTATTTGAAGCTAGAAATTTTAAAATTCGTAGTATCTTAACCCGTATTGCGGATCACTTTCATTCAACTAACCAATTTGTTTTGAGGCTTATTCTCGGCTGCCTTTGTATTATATCCACTTTTGGGTGCCTGCGCGCTCAAGACGAAGCAGTCACCAATTCTCACTATACGAATTTGATCGAATTGCGGCATGACAACGACTTCCCCGTGTTTACCGATCGTTATTATACAACCGGGAACTTTGTAGGATGGCGAAAATTACTCCGACAAGGAAATGATTCCACAGACCAGATCCAGTACCGCTTGTACCTGATTCAACAACTGTACACACCAGCGGACATCATTGAGACGGATATACGAAGATTTGACCGACCCTTTGCGGGCTTTCTGGGTTTTGCCAATGGGATCACCTACGCCAATGCCCGAAGACTCATCGACATTAAGGTGGAGCTGGGACTATCCGGACCTCCTTCAGGAGGCGCTTTTATTCAGGAAGCGTTTCATTCGGCTCCCGCAGTAAGCTCCCGAATACCTACCTGGTTGGGACAGATCAAAACTGCTGCTCTTGGTAACATCTACGGAAGATATACCCGTGAATGGCAATGGCAACCCAATCCGTTTAGCGTTCACTTTGCCGTTACCCCGGAGCTCGCTTTCGGGAACCGGGACATCTATGCCCAGCAAGAGGCTGCTTTTTACTTCGGAAGAAGAAACCCCTTGCAAACTACTTCGGCCTATCAACAATTGGGAAGTCTACAAAATGAGTATTTTTTTGTGGTTCGTCTGGCCTACCGATACATTCTTCACGATGCGTTTCAGGAGGGAGATCTCATTGGAGATTCTTCTCAATTTTTGATCCAACCCTATCCTAATATGCTGATCTATAAATTTGAAATGAACGGACGAATTAAACGCTATAATTTTATGGTAGCCTATAATTATGCTACCGAAAAAAATAGAAGAACCTTTGCCCATTTGTACGTAACTTTTAGCATCGCCAAAACCTTTTAAATGAAACCAATGAATGTATTCAGTCTCAGCTTTTTCGGTTGTATTCTTTTTTTTATTCTGAATACCACCCTGCTTCAAGCACAAGATACAGCGGCGCTCCCAAAGCAGCAGATCGAGTTTCGACATGATAACGATTTTATCATCTTCACAGATCAGTACTACTCCAGTGGTTTGCTACTCACTTACCGAAGACATCTCGCCTCTGGCATCTTTACCAAAGACAGAGAGCAATTCACTGTCGAACTGAAACAAGAAGCACACACACCCAGTAATGTCGATACCGAAGATATTTTAAAGATCGATCGACCCTACGCCGGTTTTTCTGGTCTCACCTTAGGCTGGTCACTGGCAGGTGAATTCGACCTCCTGGAAGTGCGAACTTTGGTTGGCCTCACCGGGCCGTCATCAGGGGCCGGCGGATTCCAACGCTGGCATCATAAAAATATCGTGTTTATTAGTGTTCCTACCTGGTTCACCGAAATTGAAGACAGTTTTCACGCAAATCTGGAAGTGAGTTATGCCCTGGAATGGGAACTAACCCCAGTTCCTTTTGGTGTTTGGTTGGCCTTAAAACCTTCGGCGGCTTATGGCACCAAAGACATTTATGTACAGCCCCAATTCATTGCCTCTTTTGGAAGGCGCAACACCATAGGCCGATCCATCGCCTTCCATCAAGTGGGGTCCATGGAACGCGAGATCTATTTCAGCTTTTCGTTTGGTTACCGCTTTGTGGGACACAATGCCCTGTTGCAGGGAAATGCGTTAGGCGATAAGTCGCTGTATACCATCGAGCCCAATGACCGAGTGCGCTATGTGGGATTCGATTTTAGGCATCGCTTTGGAAAGAATGATTACAAATTTGGGTATCGGTACAATTCTCCGGAAGCCCCTGAAATGGACAATCATAAATACATCATCCTTTCCTATGCCCGGAGTTTTTAAAATAGCTACTTTTATATAAAACGGGTCAAGCGTGGAAATCCCTTTCGAACCAATTCTCTTCGGAATAAAGGTCAATATTCATTTAGTGTTGGAATACGCGGCCTTTATCATCGCATTTCGCTATTACGTGCTATTACGGCGCAGATCTTCAGATACCATTTCCTCGGGACATCGCTTGTCTATTATTTTGGGTGCCGCATTGGGCGCGCTCATAGGATCACGGATCATGGGCTGGCTGGAATATCCTTTTGTGGATATTTCCGTAGAAAATATTCTCCCATTAATGAATACCAAAACCATCATGGGTGGGCTCTTTGGTGGCTTACTGGGTGTCGAACTAGCCAAAAAGATCATTGGAGAGACCCAATCCTCCGGGGATCTTTTTACCTTCCCAATCATTGTCGGGATTTTTATTGGAAGAGTGGGTTGTTTCTTGGCTGGCGTCAACGAATTCACCTACGGAATTGAAACTACTTTGTTCACCGGAATGGACCTGGGAGATGGCCTCTTGCGACATCCTTTGGCGCTCTACGAACTACTCTATTTAATTTTTCTTTTTTTTATTCTGAAATACATTCAGAAAAATCAAAACCTGCCAAGTGGCTATTTATTTCAATACTTCATGTTAACCTACTTCGGATTCCGATTTTTTATCGAGTTTCTGAAACCCAATGAATTTTTACTACTCGGCTTGAGCAGCATCCAATATTTGTGTCTGATCTGTTTTCTTTACTACAGAAAAACTATCTTGTACCTACTTAGAAAAAAGCGCGTCCATGCCGGTTAGAAAATATACTTATTACGATTTCACATTGAGTCTCTGCCCGGAATGTCTAAAACGCGTCGACGCCAAGATCGTTTTCGAAAAAGGCAAGGTGTATATGCTCAAACGCTGCAAAGAACACGGCAACTCAAAGGTGCTGATAGCGGATGATATCGAGTACTACAAAAACCTGAGAAACTATAACAAACCTTCTGAGACCCCTTATAAATTCAACACTAAAACTCATTACGGTTGCCCATACGACTGCGGTCTTTGCACCGATCACGAGCAGCATTCCTGCCTTACCATTGTCGAAATTACAGACCGTTGCAACCTAACCTGTCCCACCTGCTATGCGGGTTCTTCCCCCACTTACGGGCGCCACCGAAGTCTTGAGGAGGTCAAAAAAATGCTGGATACCATTGTGGAGTATGAAAAAGAACCCGATGTAGTACAAATTAGTGGTGGAGAGCCCACCCTGCATCCGCAGTTCTTCAAGATCCTTGATTATGCAAAGACCTTACCCATTCGTCATTTAATGGTGAATACTAATGGAATTCGGATTGCGAAGGAACCCGACTTTGCCGCCCGACTTAAAAATTACACCCCAGATTTCGAGATCTATCTTCAGTTCGATTCGTTTGAGAATAGTGTGTTGCAAAAAATGCGAGGCGCCGATCTCAACAGCATTCGAAGAGATGCCTTAAAAAACCTCAATCAACTGAATCTATCCACAACGCTGGTCGTGACGCTCCAAAAAGGAGAGAACGATCATGAGATTGGGAAGATCATTGACTATGCACTTCAGCAAAAATGTGTACGCGGTGTTACTTTTCAGCCCACACAGATTGCGGGCAGACTGGAAAATTTCAATGCAGACACAGATCGCATCACCTTGACCGAGGTACGCAGAAAAATTTTAGAGCAGACCTCGATCTTTGAAAGTGATGATCTTTTGCCGGTGCCATGTAATCCGGACGCTCTTGTGATGGGTTACGCCTTGAAACTTGGCGGGGAAGTATTTCCATTGACCCGTTATATCAACCCTAATGACCTGTTGGACAACAGCAAAAACACCATTGTCTATGAACAGGACGAAGGTTTGCACGGCAAGATGATCGAGTTGTTTAGTACAGGCAATTCGGTGGAGGTCGCTGAGGAAAATTTAAAATCCATTATGTGCTGCCTCCCAAATATCGATGCCCCAAATTTGGGTTACGACAATCTCTTCCGAATAATTATCATGCAATTTATTGATGCTCATAACTTTGATGTTCGAGCCATCAAAAAATCCTGTGTGCATATTGTGGACAAGGATTACAACATCATCCCTTTTGAAACTATGAATTTATTTTACAGAGATGAAAAAAGGGAGTATCTTGAAGAATTAATCAAAGAAATGGAATGAATTTTTTAATCGAAGGAAATATGGATGGCCTAGCCGTTTTGATCATAGTGATCTTCTTCATTGGCTTTGGCGTTCCCATCATTTTGGCCATTATTGGGTTTGCCTATTTTACGAAAAAGAAGAAAAAGACCGCCAAAGTACTCTTTATTATCGCCACCATTTATTTGCTGATTAGTCTTGGAGTTTGCGGCAGTATGATGATCTAGTCAAATAAGGTATTTTATGGTCAATTCAGCTTAAAATTCTACTTCCATCTCCAATAGTTCACCTCCTCTATCCACAATCACCAGGCACTTGTCCCCGTTTTTATATGTTGACAGCGCTTTCATATAACTCATCATATCGGTTACCGTTAGAGTATCCAGTTTTTTTACGACATCCCCTTTTAGTAATCCCGCTTTTTGGGCCGGTTTATCTTCACTCACTCCGTCAATGCGCATACCCTCCCCGGTAAAAAGATAATCAGGCACTACGCCAAGACCCACCTTGAAACTAGGTACGTCTTCACTTTCGTTTTTGGTTTTTTGAAAGACTAGTTTTCCGTCATTATCCAGATCGGTTATAATATTCTCAATATATTTTGAGATACGCGCCATCCCTTCATAGTTCAATTTTTCCGCATCATCACCCGGCTTATGATAATCCTCGTGTTGTCCTGTAAAAAATGACAGAACCGGGATGTCGGCTACATAAAATGAGGTGAAGTCGCTGGGGCCAATTCCACTTTCAAATTCTTTAATGGTCAGCTCCTGATCATTGTTTGCAAAAAGTGTTTGTTTGAACAAAGGAGAAGTTCCAACCCCATGTACGGCAAGGGTGTTCTCCTCGTTAAGGCGTCCCACCATATCCAAATTGACCATATAATTGATGCTCTCGGCGGGGACGGTGCTATTCTTTACAAAGAAATTGGATCCCAAAAGACCCATTTCCTCTCCCGAAAATGCAATAAAAAGATAGTTATTCTGCCCCGGCAAATCTTTTAGTCGATCCGCAAGGTGTAGCATCAGCGCGATCCCACTCGCATTATCATCGGCTCCATTATGAATGGCTTCACCCTCTCGATACAAAGATCCCTCACCACCCAATCCCAGGTGATCGTAGTGTGCCCCAATGACTACGGTAGTTGGTTTTTGATTATCAATAAATCCAATGACATTCATCCCCTGGGCAAGGCTATCCACACCCGCATCCAGCAATTCTGCCGTCTGATGAGGATTCGTGGAGGGCTTGAATGAATACGACTGATAATATCCCTGCGTCCCTTTAGGGGCAATTTCCAATTGCTTTAAACGATTCACTATATACTCCGCTGCAAGACGTTCACCAAGGGTGCCAGTCTCTCTTCCGTCCATGGAATCACTAGCTAAAATATAGACATCATCTTTCATAGAAACTGTTTGGACAACCTCATTTTTACAACCAACCAAAACAGTCAGGGCAAAAAGTATAATAAATGCTCGCATATTGTTATTTTTGTGCAAAATTAAATTAAATATGAGACTTTTAGTGCCCATTTCCCTTATTTGCCTGCTTATTTCCTGTAAAAATTCTTCGGAGGGTTCTTCGGAAGTAGACGTGCCAACAGATACGACCCATTCAGAAAAAATTAGTACTCAAAAGGACACCTTAATTTACCCGGAAGAGAAGCACTTTAAGTCCATTAGACAGGTTACTTTTGGAGGTGATAACGCCGAGGCCTATTGGAGTTTTGACGACTCCCAATTGGTTTTTCAATCCAATTTCAAGGATTGGGGTGTGGGATGTGACCAAATGTTCCTCATGGACGCTGCACAAACCTTCAACGGCAGTCAACCCCCTATGATCAGTACCGGAAAGGGACGTACCACCTGTGCTTATTTCTTACCGGATAACGAACATTTTGTATACGGCTCCACCCATTTGGTGGATGATGAATGTCCTGAGGTCCCGCTACGCGAAAATGGAAAATATGTTTGGCCGGTCTATGACAGTTTCGACATCTTTGTGGCCGACCTTGAAGGGAACATTACCGCCCAACTTACTAACGAACCCGGTTACGATGCCGAAGCCACGGTCTCACCAAAAGGAGATCGCATTGTTTTTACATCCATGCGCAGCGGTGACCTCGAATTGTATACTATGAATCTGGATGGCAGCGATGTGGTGCAGGTAACCGATCAATTAGGTTACGATGGTGGCGCTTTCTTCTCGCCGGACGGAACCCATTTGATCTTCCGCTCCTCGCGCCCTAAAACCGAGGCGGAAATAAAGGAATACAAAGACCTGCTTGCCCAAGGCCTGGTGCAACCCACCGAAATGGAGCTCTTTATTTGCAAAGCTGACGGAAGTGAATTGCGCCAGTTGACCAATTTAGGGAATGCCAATTGGAGTCCGTTTTTTCACCCTAGTGGGAAAAAAATTCTCTTTAGCAGTAATTGGGAGGCCGAACGCGGATTTCCATTCAATTTATACCTCATCGATATCGATGGGAAAAATCTGGAGCGAGTCACCCATGGAGAAACTTTTGACGCCTTTCCTGTATTTTCAAATGACGGAAAGTACCTCGCATTTTCCTCAAACCGAAACAATGGAGGTGGTCGTGACACCAATCTCTTTATCGCCGAATGGCAAGATTAATACTCCGGTTTAGAGCGTAATATCGTAAATTGCTTGTTGAAACGATCCCTTTGAAACGGATCGATCCAATCTGTGAAATTTCTAAAAGCATACAAGCTCCCCATCCTCCTCGCACTCATCAGCGTTCTTTTCTACTGGGCGTTTGCTTTTGACTTGGTACGAAGTGATTTTGTAAAACTAATTTCTTTGTACGGGGCGATGTTCGTAATGGCCTACTCCCTTATCAATATCTACGGTTGGAATTTTTGGCTTCTGGCGGGGTTTGGAGTCGTATTTCGGTTGGTCTTAATGCCTTCTATCCCCAATCTATCACAAGATTTTTATCGTTTTATTTGGGATGGACGCTTGCTTTGGGATGGTGTGAATCCGTACCTCACTACACCTCTTCAACTACAAGAGGGTGTTTCATTTACTGGCAACTATCCCTATGGTACAGAACTTATTGAAGGAATGGGGGGCCTCAATGCCAGTCATTATAGTAACTATCCTCCTGTTAATCAATTTTTCTTTTTTCTTGCTGAAATGTTCCCCGGCACAAGTATTTTCAGCTCGGTTTTGGGGCTGAGGCTCATCGTCATTGCCGCGGATCTTGGGGTGCTATACTTCGGTAAAAAACTGCTGCAGTTACTCAAATTACCGGTCAAAAATATATTCTGGTATTTCTTAAATCCTTTTATCGTTCTCGAACTTACAGGAAATCTGCACTTCGAAGGAGTGATGCTCTTCTTCATGGTATGGTCCTTCTACTTATTGTTTAAAGGCCGTTGGTTTTGGGCAGCGGTATTGTTGGGAGTTTCGGTTTCAGTGAAACTATTGCCGCTGTTGTTTCTACCCTTATTTTTCAAGTATTTTGTAAAAAAGGATGCACTAGGTACGGGATTTGCCGGGTTGTTGAAATTTTATATTGTTGTTTTGGGTACTGTTGTACTCAGCTTTGCTCCTTTTCTTTCTTCGGAATTTATTACGAACTTCTTCGCTACGATCGCCCTTTGGTTTCAGGACTTCGAATTTAATGCCAGTGTGTACTATATCATAAGGTATATTGGTTTCCAAACTATTGGCTGGAACATCATAGCCGATGTGGGCAAGATCCTGCCATTAGTGGTGGTACTGTTTGTTCTCCTACTCACCTTCTTCAGAAAGAATAATACCCCGCAACAATTGATCACCGGGCTCCTGTTTGCCGTTTCCTTTTATTTTCTGCTCTCAACAACCGTACACCCCTGGTATGTTGCCACCCCATTATTACTTTCAGTATTTACACGATACCGTTTTGCTATAGCCTGGAGTTTACTGGTGATGGTGAGTTATTCGGCCTATGGACCCGATGGTTTTTCTGAAAATCTCTGGTGGGTCGCCATTGAGTATCTCGCCGTCATCGCATTTGCAATTTGGGAACTATGTTTCCGAAGTAAAAAAGAGCTCCTGCCTACTTCTTAAACACCGAAGTATCTTTTTCGAAGCACTTAAACTCTATGATATATCCGTTGGGATCCCGCAAAAAGAACGACCTATGGGCACCCGTCTTGTTAGACAAAAAATGAGTGGCATCAATAAAAAGAAAATCTTCTTTCTTCAACTCTTTGTAGAGCTTGTTCCATTTGTTATCCGGAAGAATCACCCCAAAATGAAAAGAAGGTAATACGGTGCTTCCAAATACATAATTGGGGTATTCGAACTTGAATTTACCCGATTTGTTAAACGTTAATTGATGACCAAACAAATTAATATCGACCCAGTTCTCGGCAGTTCTGCCCACGGAACCACCAATGATCTCTACGTAGAATCTTGTGGTGGCTGCCACATGTCTGCAGGGTAATGAAATATGAAAATTGTTCTCCATGACTTTTCAATTTAATTAGCAATGCACTAAACAAAAGAAATAAGAAAATCTGAAATGTCAGGATTTTATATAGGAAAAGAAACTGTGGTTAAAGCCTGCTAAACAGACTTATTTCATCTTCGGTGATTTGTCGGTAACGACCTCTGGGAAGATCCTTTTTAGTGAGCGGACCCAAAGTGACACAATCTACTTTTACAACGTTATATCCCAAATGTTCAAAAATAGAACGGATCACACTGTTTCCGGTATGTTTTATTCGCAATCCTACTTCTTTCTTTGGCGCATTGTTCACATAACTAACCTCTTCGACCTTGACGTCCTTACCCTCGATCTTAAGACCTTCGCTTATAGCCTGTAGGTCTGGCGCCTTTAGGTTTTTATCAAGCTCAATATGAAAGAGTCTGTCAATCCCTTTTTTACTGAATTTTTGTCGGAACGCATCATCGTTTGTGAAAAGCAGTAAACCGGTAGCATTTCTGCCCAACCTGCCAAAAGGTTTGACCTTGGCCTTGGTGGCGTTGGCGATGATGTCCATGACCGTGAGACCCTTGGATTCGCTGGAAGTGGTTGCCACCCCTTTTGGTTTGTTCAATAAAACAAAGGTGGCAGGTTCGGGGCTGATACGACGACCGTCAAAGCGCACTTCCTCTCCCGGTTTAACGCGATATCCCATTTCATTTACCACTTTGTTGTTGACAGTCACCTGCCCGGTTTCAATGTACAGATCGGCTTCCCGACGAGAACAGATCCCACTATTGGCAATATATTTGTTGAGGCGAATTCCTTCTGAATTTTTTGAATTCTTTCCGGCTCCAGATTTCTGAATGGGAGCTTTCCCTTTGGATTGGCCCTTGTTGCCCCGCTCACCAGATCCTCTACCCGAAGCTTTTCTTTTTCCGCTATGGTCCCTCTTGCTCATTTTTAAAATTTTTGCAAAGATATGGCTTTCACATCCGATTTACGCCCGTGAACTAACTATCTTTTTTCAAACTAATTCCTCTTCAAAACCGAGTGTCGATTGTCGATCTCTATTTACAATCAACTTGGTAACGTCTGGTCTTGAGTAGTGACCGACCGGATCAAAATTTTGTCGCTCTTCATAGACTCGGTCAAAATCCAGGGTGTGATAGCTATTACCTGCTTCATTTAAAAGTGGTTCCATGATCCATTCCCCGTCCGGCCCGGCAATGCAGCTTCCTCCGTTCGCCAGAATTTTAGGTGCTTTTTCGAATATTTTCTCCAAGTGGGGCGTGTGCGGTGGAAAATCCTCCAAGGTCATTAAACTGGAAACCGAAATTACATAACTCCTGCTTTCCCGGGCGATAAAACGGGTAATGTCTTTGGTATTGTGGTCGCTTCCCGGCCAAACGGCAACATGGAGATTCTCACCCTGCCCATAGAGTGCAGCTCTTGGGAGCGGCATCCAATTCTCCCAGCAATTGAGTCCCCCAACGATAAAATCTTTGAGTTTGTGAACCCGAAGGCCATTTCCGTCACCCATAGACCAGGTTAGTCGCTCGTCATAGGTAGGTTGTAATTTTCTATGTACTGATTTTATTTTACCTGTTTCGGAAATATAAACAAGAGACGCATAAATACTATGACCACCGCGATCCAGAGGTCGCTCAATGATTCCCAAATACACGGCAAGGCTATATTTTTTGGCAAGTGAGCAAACGTCGTCCAAATCGCCATTTTCGATCGTAACTGCATTTCGGACGTAATGCGCGTGCAATTCTTTGTTCACTTTTTTGTCCCACTCTGCACCGTCGGTCAATGCCAACCAAAAGGGATAACCAGGCAACAGGCCTTCCCCAAAAACGATAAGTTCACTTTTGTTCTTACCGGCCTCCTCAATTTGTTTTAGGATCTTTTGGAGGGTCGCTTCCTTGTCCAACCAAACCGGAGCAATTTGTGCTAAAGCCACTTTTAACAAATTATTTCTTTTCATAGTATAAAGATACGGGTTAATTAAAATCTCCCCGTGAAGAACACGCTGCCTTCTGAATCTCCCATCAAGGGGAGCATGTACGTTAAAACTTCAAAAAGAAGCGATTTAAGAGCAGATCGATATCGATCAATACTATACTAACTACCCCCGCTACAATGATAAATTTGAGAAGATTGTGCAGAATGACATAATGGAGTTTTTCGTTAGATTTCCATAACACAGCCACAAATACAACTAGTGCGAGGATACTTCCGTAGAAATAAAAATTCATGTACCCTATTTCAAATCTGGTGATGAGCAACAGCGCTGGTACTAAGGTGAGTGCACTAAGAAGGGTGAGCATTCGCTTGGCTGTACGTTCTCCATATACCACAGGAATGGTTTGGTAGTTTTGAGCTAAATCGCCTTTTAGGTTATTGAGATCCTTTATGACCTCCCGCATAGAGATAAGCAAAAACAGAAAGGTGGCATGCACAAAGATCACCTCATCAAAATTTTTATAGTAAATAAAGACGGCGAAGAACGGAATGACAGCTAGGATCGCTGCAGTAATATTGCCCACAAAAAGATATTTCTTGAGCTTGTGCGAATAGAACCAGATCCCAAAAATATAAAGCGAAAAGAAGATCACTGCTCTAAAGGATACATAGCTTCCAAAAATGACCGAAATGAAATTCAACACAAAATAGGCGGAAAGCTTTACGTTCTGACTCACCAATCTATCGAGCATGGTTTTTCGGGGCCTGTTGATCAAATCTTTCTCACTGTCGTAAAAACTATTGATGATGTATCCGCCCGCAATGGCAGATGCCGAAGCAAGTACCAGCATCAAGAGGTTGAGGTCCAAAAGCACTTTTCGGACCGGCAAATTAGGAGCCAAGATATAAACCGACGTCAAATACTGGGCAATGATGATCACCAGAATGTTATACCCGCGTACTACGGAAAACAAACTGAAAAACCGAAGAAGAAAATGTTTATGCTTTCTATTTAACATGGCGAGGTGTTGTGACTCATCGAAATTCCTGCTAATTTAATTTATTTCTCGGTGTATGTCCCTTTCATTCCTTCGAGTTATTGCTTTTCTTGTAAGTTAGATTTAATCCACAAGCCAATTCGATTACTTACATCCGCTGCAGAATTTTTAGTGAGATGGATACCATCGGTGTATTGAAACTGATCATTGCTTGAATGCATATCAAGATAGGCAGTCCCGGTTTCGTTTGCCAACTGAGTCATAATTTCTTTGAAATTAGGCACCACTGCGGCATCAGCATCGGCAAGGGAAGGATGCACCGGGAGTCGCACCAAATAAACCTTACCGTGCTCTTGCAAATAGGTGATGGTTTTTCTCAAATACTTCAATCGGGTGTAGGACAGTCTATTGTTTTCCAATTTCTTAGCCAGAGAGACGGCTTTGTTTTCAATTCGTGTGTTGACGATCTCTTCGCTCATTCGGGTGCTGATTTCCAACCAGCCGTCATCGTGCAAAAAGGCCACCGTGTCCCGTTCAAAGATCTTGGCATAGTTGTTTTTATAATAGGTGGTTAAATAGCCAAAATTGGGCTTGGAGGATACATTGGTTAAATTATTGAGGAAACTGTAATTTTCATCAAATTGAGATGCGTCATTAGGGTCTTGGTTTCCGTCTGAAACACTCCAACCATCCACGGTTACTATAAAAATACCGGCTTTGGGGTCTTCGGAAAGCTTTCGTTTTATTCCATTCAAGTAGGCAGGTCCGTAGGGACTATGAGCCACCGTAAAGGCATAGTTAAAGAAGGAATGTTCCGGAAGATTTGTCTTCAAAATAGCAGGGCGAATTCCCTGGGCTGCCTTGGAGGTTCCAATGATGAGGGAGTTTTGCTTCGGGGTGGTGAATCGTATGTAGAAAGGATCGGTATAGCCATCGGCTTGAAAAAAGACAAAGGCGATGCTTCCCATAATAAGGGTTAAAAATATCGCGCTATGGACTAAAAATCGTTTCATCGCTTAAAATTGAAAATAAATAAAATCCTGTTGACTCCCTTGCAACAAAAATATGACCATGGCCAGGCCATAATAAAATACATATTTGATGGGCAGCGCCCAACCCCTTGTGGTTCGCTCAATGGCATATTCTTGTTCTCTGCCTATCCATTCCATGACGGTAAATCCAACAATTAACACCAGGAGTAGTTGTACTTTTATATTCTGAAGTAAATGTGGTAGGGTGAACAAGGATTCGGAAAACATCGTTTGAAAGTAAAGAAAGGATTCTGTTACTGTTTCAGTTCTGAAAAACACCCATGCTAATGAGGTTACGAAAAACGTAAACACAATAAGGCCTCCTTCCTTCAAGCTCGGGAACAGCCAGCGAGTGGAAACGGTATCCAGAAAAGTTCGATTCTTTTTCAGTAACACCAACGGAACAAAAAGCAAGGCATGGACGGCACCCCAGCACAGAAAGGTCCAGTTGGCGCCATGCCAAAATCCACTTACCAAAAAGACAATAAAAATATTCCGTAATTGCTGCCAACCGCTGCCTCTGCTTCCACCCAAAGGAATGTATAAATAGTCCCGAAACCAGGTAGACAACGAAATATGCCAACGACGCCAAAACTCACCAATATTGCGTGAGAAGTAGGGAAAGGCAAAGTTCTTCATAAGATCAAAGCCAAACAGTCGTGCCACCCCGATCGCAATGTCTGAGTAACCCGAAAAATCTCCATAGATCTGAAATGAAAACAGCAAAAGCCCCAACAACAACGTACTCCCCGAATGAGCCGAAGGATCCTCGAAGATCACATTGGCAAACTGAGCGCAGTTGTCTGCGATTACCATTTTTTTGAACAGTCCCCAGATTATTTGTTTGCAGCCGTCCACGGCGTTATCGTAGTCAAAGCTTCGCTTTTTTAAGAATTGAGGCAATAAATTGGAGGCTCTTTCAATGGGACCGGCAACCAACTGTGGAAAAAAGCCTACAAAGGCAAAAAACGCCACGGCATCTCTCGTTGGTTCCATTTTCTTACGGTAAATATCTATGGAATAACTTAGCGTTTGAAAGGTGTAAAAGCTAATTCCCACCGGAAGGATGATATTGAGTCGGGAGGGTTCTATACTACTTCCCAGTAAGGTAAAGGCTTCGGTAAAACTTTCAGCAAAAAAATTGAAGTACTTAAAAAAGCCGAGAAATCCCAGATTTACCAGAATACTCAGGGATAATAAGAGTTTTCGCTTTTTCTGCCCTTCGGAATTGGCGAGGCCAAGTCCGACAAAGTAATCAACCATCGAACTAAATAGGATCAATGTAAGGAATCGCCAATCCCACCAACCGTAAAAAAAATAACTGGCTAAGAGTACAAATGCATTTTGGAGTTTAAGAGATCGGTGAGTAACAAACCAATAAAGCAGGAATACAATAGGTAGAAAGAAAGCAAATTCTATCGAATTGAATAACATAGCAGTGGTTTAGCTTACTATGCGAATATAGTACAATTGCAGGGGAGATTAGAAATTATAGACTACCTCAAGTTTGTAATCTTTTAAGGCTGTTCTGGCTTGGTCAAGGTCTTCGGTAAAGCCCAACATATAGCCACCACCACCGGAACCACATAATTTAAGGTAATAGGCATTGGTGTCAATCCCCTTTTTCCACAGGGTGTGAAATTCTTTGGGAATCATAGGTTTGAAATTATCGAGGACTACTTTTGAAAGTTGTTTGATATTCCCGAAGAGCGACTTTACATCTCCTTTCAAGAAATCCTCCACACAAGCGTCGGTATGCTTCACAAACTGATCTTTGAGCATATTTCTAAAGCCTTCTTGTTTCATGTTTTTCATAAAGATCTGAACCATAGGAGCTGTTTCTCCCGTACTACCGCTGTCCAATAAAAATACGGCGCCCTGCCCGCTCTCCGTTTGTGATGGAATTCCGGCAGGTTCAATATTATCCTTCGAATTGATAAGGATAGGAAGACTTAAGTAACTATTTAAGGGATCGAGTCCCGAAGATTTGCCATGGAAGAACGATTCCATCTCGGCAAAGATATTCTTTAATTGCAGCAGTTTGTCCCGGGTCAAGTTCTCCAAAACGGTGATCTTATCGCTGGCATATTTATCATAAATAGCGGCCACCAAGGCTCCACTACTTCCTACGCCATAGCCTTCGGGGATACTGGAATCGAAATACAATCCGGCTTCCACATCGGCTTTAAGTCCCTCCATATTAAAAGTGACCAGGTCGGGTTTTTCGCTTCTCAACTGTTCTAAATATGTGGTAAAGCGTTTTAGGTTCTCGTTAGATCTTCGGGTGGCCACCGTATGGTGTTCGTCGATCTTTAACGCTCCGTTATAAAAGTTGTAAGGAATGGATAGACCTTTGGAGTCTTTGATAATGCCGTACTCTCCAAAGAGAAGGATTTTAGAGTAAAAAAGGGGACCCCGCATAAGTTTGTTCACTGTTTGTAAGGCAAATATACAGCATTTGACCATAACCTTACATTTAGAGGCTAATATAAGGTTTCTGAAATATACTTTTCAGAATAAAAACTTAAAACAGAAAATCAAACAGGCTAACATTTTGTAAATTACACCTAAACCAATTAACCGCTATGAAAATTTATTATCTATTAACTTTATTATGTTCCACACTCTTATGCTTTTCGACCAACGGACAAACACATACATGGACCGGGAATGGTGATGGATTATTTTGGTCCGATCCGCAGAATTGGGATTTAGGAACCATCCCGTGGTCAAACGGCATTGGCAATGTTGTAATTCCAACCGGTGACGTGGTATCCGCTGTTGTGGAGCTTCAATTTGAGCGGGGAGAGATTAATGGTGGTGGAAGATTAAACGTTAATAGCGGCTTCAATATCATTAACAACAGTGAATCTTTAAATACCAAGATTTTTTCCAATATCACTATTTGGAACAATTCTGAAATTAACTTTTTAAAAGCCAATGGTATATCAAACGGTGAACCCGTATTATGGAATGAGGGAGCGTACTTATTCACCGGGAATGGTGTGGATGTTACATTTGACGATCTCGGCATAAGCTATAGCACTCCCTCACCCGGATTGCTCGAATTTAACGGCCCTTTTTCGAAAATTGGCAGTGAAGCGATCACCATCCGTGCTCAAACCATATTGTGCTGCTATGATATTGACATTTTTGAGGGATCTCTAACGTTGGAATCGGATGCCGGAAGTAGCCTAATTGGCCCCGCTATTAATGTTCACCCGGGTGCGAGTTTAATTCTTAGTGGTGACCATCTTTTCGATTCAAGCAACGGTATCGATTCCTTGATAGATGGCACTATTGAAGGCTATTTTGAAATAAGAAGCAATGGTGACAAACACCCTTCTGTACCCTATAAGTTATTTTTTGATCTATCCGGTGATGTCCATTTAAATAATGTCACCTTTATTGGTGATGGGACGTCAACAATTCTGAACAGGACTTCAGTCATTATCCCTGAATCTACGACACTAACTTTAGATAATCTCTTGTTTTCCAATCAGGAACCCATGTTGGCAGATTCAATGTCTCAAATTGTTCTTACAAATGACGCTGAGTTTCGAAACGGTAATGTACTTACACTAAATGAAGCTATGATAGTAGGAACCAATGGTGAGATTTTTAGAAATCACAATTTGATCACCATTTCCGGAGCTGTTCCTGTCGAAGTTCATGGCATACATTTCTGTAATTGGAATGGATTTCTTGACATTGGAGAATATGAATTTATAGTCGATGACAGTGCCTCATTTACAAATTATAACTATGAAGATCCTCCATATAATACCATGGGAGAAGTAATAGGCTCCGGAATCTTTAGATTCCCAACCTATGACCCGGACAATGTGAATAATGATGGTCGCTTCATTCCTGGTCCGAACACGAACCAGATGCAATGTGAAAATTTTTCGCAAAGCGAAATAGGCCTTTTGACACTTGAGATCAATAGTCTCAGCGATCATGATTCGATTTTGAATACCGGAACCACATATTTTGAAGGAGGTTTTGATATCACTTTAAACTATGCCCCTCAAATTGGAGATGAATTTGTGATATTTCAAAATAGCTCAGACTTGACCAATTGCGCTCCGGTTTCGACTACCAGCGCTTACTTCGATAACTTACTTTACGTATTTGATGTGATTTGTAATTCGGATAACATAACATTACGCCTTGGTGAGATTTTGGCATCCCCGGGGTTTACTAACTCAAATTTCGAATTCTATATATACCCAAATCCCATAAGCGAAGGATCACAATTTGTTCTACCGGAAGGATTTGAATTTTTGCCTGACCTGAAGCTGTTGATCTACGATTTCTCCGGGCAATTGGTGGTGACATTGAATGACCTCACAGAGAATAATTTTATGCTTGAGAAAAGCGCCTTGCCGGCAGGAATATATCTCGCACGACTTGAATCTGGTGAAAAACCAATCGCGATAACTAAGATGATCGTAAAGTGATTTACAAAGAATACAATAAAATTGTATGCAAATTACAACACATAAACGCATAGCTATGAAAACACATCAGTTTATATTTTTGATCTTCATTTTTGCATCGCAAAATATTATTCTGTCCCAAACCCATAACTGGACCGGAAACGGTGGGGATTCGGATTGGTTTAATATAGCGAATTGGGATGCCGGAACGGTTCCTATTGAAACAAGTACCATTTCTATCGTTGGAAATGTGACGGTCAATATTTCGGCTACGGCCGAGGCCTACACCATTGATCTTAACAACGGAGCAACTTTAGAATTGGCCGGCGATCTGGAGTCCGGATCCATTATTACCATTCATTCGGGGAGCACTTTTTTATTTACGTCCGGGACACTTTCGGGCAGTGGGATTCACAATGATGGGTTACTAAAGATCGAAGGCAATCAATCCAGAACCTTCGATCAAACCACAGTAACCAACAACGCACAATTTTTGGTAACTAACAGCGGAATAACGCAGATCTTGAGTACAACGATCAATAACAGCGCCACCGGAGTGATCGATATTACCAGTGTGGGCGGCTTTCTTCAGCAAAGCACTACATCCGTACTCAATAATGCAGGGTGGCTAAAAAAGATTCCGGATGGCATCAACCAATTCGGAAATTTCTATCTGGTTTTCGAAATAAACAATACAGGGATCATTGAAGTCCAGGAAGATCAAATATTTTTAATGTTGGCCAGTGCCGAAACATTTTCCAATTCTCCGGAGGGCCGTGTGATTGGAAAAGGGACCTACGACATTACCTCGACGTTCGTCAATGAAGGTATTATTTCACCGGGCGATGCGGGCAACATAGGTACGCTTCATATCACGAATAATTTTTCTCTCAACGGTGGTGGTGTTGAATTGGATCTTGCGGGAACGCAAGCCGAAGAGTACGATCAAATTGAGGTCACAGGCTTTCCTGAGATGGACGGGTACTTCGACATAAACCTATCTTTTGCACCTCAAATTGGTGATGAATTCGCGGTCATTACCTGGAGTCCTGGTGGAAACAGTTGTAATTTTCCACAATTTACCACTACCGCTTTCGATGGAATGGTGTACACCTTTGAAACCTTCTGCAATTCGAATGATGTTACCCTGCGTGTTTCCGATATCACAGTCCTGGGAATTGAGGATATCACAGGCCGTGAAACCGAATTTTATATACATCCAAACCCGGTGGAAACTGATGGCAGTTTTGTTTTTTCTTCGGAATGGATCACTTCGGAAGAAACTACTCTCAGCATCTACAATTATTTAGGGCAAGAGGTGATGACCGTGGATGGATTTACTTCGAATAGTAATAGCTTTCAACGTGGAAACTTACCTGCAGGTCTTTATTTTGCTCAGGTTGCGGCCGAAGGACAGGTTATTGCCACTACCAATATTATTTTGAATTAACCAATCTTAAAAGCGCCCATACCCGCAGCATCGTGAATAAACTCCCCATTGGCGCAAAGGGATTTTAATTGGTTTTCAATAAAGTCTTGAACTCTTTCTTTTTCAAACTCAGGATAGAGCAGATGAACGTTGGCCCCTGCATCCAAAGTAAAACAGGCATTACTTCCGGTTTCTTCTCTAAAAGTTCGAATGCGCTGAATGATCTCCAACGTATTGGGCTTCATAAGGATAAATGAAGGATCTGAAGCGAGCATCATGGCATGTAGTTGCAGGGCTTCGCTTTCCACAATTTTGATAAATTCTGAAAGGATTCCGCCCTCAAAAATGGGTTGTAGTTTTTCCAGATTTTTGTTGGCCTCCGCAAATCGGTTTTGCGCATAGGGATGATCGTTCATGAGATCGTGCCCCAAAGTACTGCTTACTTGTTTTTCACCTTTGTCCACCAATAGAATGGTGTCCTGGTAGTTTTTGAATCGGTGATGAACGGGATAGGGATATTCAATTCCGAAGAGATCATTCGAACCTTCCACCTTAGGATGTGTACCCCAAACCACCAAGGGCCCACTGATGGATCGAGATGCACTTCCCGAACCCAATCGGGCGATAAACGAGGCTTTTTGATTAAAGAAATCTTCAGTCATTTCGGGAGTGAGCGATCGTTCGATACTCAAAAGACACAGCGCGAGCGCACTCATTCCGCTGGCCGATGAGGCAATACCGCTACTGTGTGGAAAGCTGTTACTGGTTTCGATTTGGAACATATACTTCCGAAGGAATGGAAAATAAGGCTCCACGCGTTCAAAGAACTTCAAAATTTTGGGCTCAAAACCTTCTTCGCGTTTACCGTCCAGAAACACCTCAAATTGAAAATCGTTTCCCTCTTTTTTTTGATAGTGAAGCGCGGTCGTAGTGTGGCAATTCCGAAGTGTAAAACTTATGGACGCATTTCGCGGCAATTGTTGCCCGTGCTTCCCCCAATATTTTACAAGGGCAATGTTGCTAGGAGATTGCCAACAAACGCTTCCGTCTTCAGGAATCGTACTAAATGTATGGGGTTGGAATTGTGCTATCAAGCTCACGATTTATTTCGAAGTAAATATAAAGAAATATGACCGTTTCGAAATTATTATATTTGAAAGTAACTAACTGGACTTTCATTTGAATTTTAATATTTTTAATAGTCTCATTCTTGCTGGGGTCATCCAGGGTTTTGTATTCGCTTTTATTTGGCTATTCAATAAAAAATATCGGGCGAAAAGTACCTACTACCTCATTGCGCTTATTTTAGTCTACTCCCTGAGCAATTTGCAATATTATCTTTTGGACATTGGCGTATTCGATTACACCCGATTTTATGACCTTTATCAAATCCCGCTGTCCCTACTCATGCCTCCCCTCATGCTATTATATGGATTGAGTTTAATGGATACAAAATACACTTGGGGCACCAAAAAGTGGTTGCTTTTTACACCATTTACCGTGTTATTTCTGTTGGCATCCTATTACAAGTACCAACTTCTGGTTAACCAAAGACCTTCCGGATATTCCGAATTTTTGGATGGAATTCCACTCTGGGCAGAGTTTGTGGCCATTGTGTTCAGCGCTATTGTCATTCTGTTCCTACTTTATAAAATAAGTAACCACCAAAGAAATCGGCAATTTTCGCTTTCAAAAGTATCTCCAAAACTCAACTGGTTTCGGAACATTTTGATCTTCAATTTGTTTGCCATCCTCTTGTGGACCTATTCTGAAATTGCCTTTGCCTCCGAAAGTGAAAATTATTATTACTATCCTGTCTGGCTCGTTGTTGCCTTGATCATTTATTGGATGGGCCATGTGGGGATCTATAAATATGGAGTCGATCAGGAACGAAAGAACATCCGATCGCACGCGCGAAGCACCTATTCCATTTCGGACCAACCTCCCATGAAAAGTGATACGATCCGGGCTTTGGAACATTTTCTAATCGCCGAGAAGAACTTTTTGGATTCTCAACTCACCCTTGAAAAGACGGCTGAGAAACTTCAGGTTAGTCAGGGTCACCTTTCAAAACTTATCAATACCGAATTGCAACAAAGTTTTAAGGATTATCTGAACAATCTTCGGGTGACTGAGGCCAAATTGCATCTCACTAACCCCGACTTTGCCAATTATACCCTGGCCGCCATTGGCCTGGAGGCTGGATTTAACAGCAAATCGGCTTTTAATGCTTCCTTCAAAAAGATCACAGGAATGACACCTTCACAATTCAAGACGAAAGGATAAACTCGTCTTATTTCTTCATTATCGCATAAATCAGGACACCAATAATTGGGCCCGCGCCTACTTTTGGTTAGCCTTTAATCTGTCCACTCTCAATGGTATACTTGATCTGCTTATGCTTTTAAAAGAGAGTATTATGAAGAAATTATGTGTTTTACTATGTTTATACAGCGGACTCGCTTCCGCACAAGTTGGAATTGGGACGATCACGCCTAACGCCCTACTGGAAATAGAATCTACCAACCAGGCCACCCCTTCCAACACAGACGGCCTGCTCATTCCAAAAGTGGATGAATTCCCGGTAACAAACCCCGGAGCCGGACAAGACGGAATGCTGGTGTATGCCACCGGGTCGGGCAGCGTGTCCAAAGGATTTTATTATTGGGATAATGGAACCACAGCATGGGTGCTGGCGACGGGCGCAAAGAATATTGACGATTTGAGTGATGGAAAGACAGATGCAACCGGCTCATCTATTTTCTTAGGAACTGATGCTGGAGCCAATGATGATGGAACGGATAATTTCAATTATAGTATAGGGTATCAAACGCTTAATTCCAACACCTTTGGATGGGAAAATATTGCGATTGGCTATCAGTCTATTTTTTCCAATACAGGAGGAAGTCTGAATCTTGGGATGGGTACTTGGACTCTTTTTGAGAACACGACTGGTGCGAAAAATATCGCAATTGGACATTATTCGTTACAAAACAACTTAATCGGAAATTCAAATGTTGGCATAGGGTTATGGTCACTATTCAGTAATACTAACGGGGATAATAATATAGCGATGGGAAGGAATACACTTCGGTATAATACCGAAGGAGAGTTAAACACCGGAGTGGGTGCGACAGCCTTGCATAACAATACTATCGGTAATTTTAATGCAGGGTTCGGCTATCTTTCGATGCTTGGTAACACTACGGGAAATAACAATTCGGCCTTTGGATCCAAATCCGGAAAGTTGGTTCAAGGAGAAAATAACGTGTTTCTGGGATATGAGGCTGGTTCGCGATCTGGAATAACACCAAGGAACCTAGATGGGAGTGTTTTCATAGGATACCAGGCAGGGTATGGTGAAGTGAACAACAATAGATTGTATGTTGAAAATTCTAGTAGCACCTCCCCTCTTATTTATGGTGAATTCGATACTGACTTCTTAGGTTTCAATGCTGATGTAGCTATTGGACATCAAGCGCCGCTACGTCCATTACATGTCATAAATGAAGGTACTTCCGGGACGCAAAATATAGTTGCCGCCATAGGATCCAATACCTCAAACCGACCGGTTTTATTATTTTCAGAAACCGCAACGGCCAATCTTGGAGACGGTATGAGCCTCGAATACGATGGTAGAGGATCAGGAAGTGCAAATAGGATGGTGTTTAACGACATCGGAGGTAGTCCCTTGTTTGAATTTAGAAATGGCGGCGACCTCACATTGGTAGATGGTGACCTCATTGTTCGTGGTACAGCTACCGACAGAGAAATTAAAATCGAGGACGATGCCGGCAATGCAGATCGTGTCTTAATGCGCCAAACCGGCACTCAGGATATTTTTGTGGGTGATATTGACAATAATGGAGGTGATACGTATGTTAGAGCCGGTGGTAGCACAGAACTATCAGTGATATCCGGGACTGGCTTTGTGGGGGTAAATACTACAACCCCTGCCTTTACCTTCGAAGTAAATGGCAACGCAGCAAAACCCGGAGGTGGTTCTTGGATCAACTCATCTGATCGGCGCCTAAAACAGAATATTAACCCGTATACTGACGGACTCCAACAACTAATCCAAATTGAGCCTGTGACCTTCAATTATAACGCCATAAGCGGTTTTGATCAATCGAAAGAACATGTGGGAGTACTGGCCCAGGATCTTCAAAAAGTCTCTCCCTATATGGTTCAGAATTATCATCATAATGATGGAGATTACCTTGCCGTTGACAATTCCGCGATGACCTATATGCTGATCAACGCTGTCAAAGAACAGCAGGTCGAAATCGAAGCACTGAAAGCGGCCATTTCAGAATTAAAAACACTACTAAAATCCAATGAATAAGATCCAAAAAATAACGATCTTTATAGGACTATCAATCTCATTTTCAATGAACTCACAACCTATTGAACTTCCCGAACTGGGTATCCAATTTGAAATTCCTGCCGGCTGGTCCGGAGGAGAAGAAGGAGACTACATAATCCTGGGACATAATAGCATTCCGGGATTGATGATCCTCACCCAAAACAAGGCCCGGGACGCACACACGCTAAAAAATCAGGCCGAAGATACGATCCTTGAGGAAGGGGTATTTCTGGAAGCGGATGGAGATTTTGTAATTGTTTCTGAAACGAGAGTAGAAGGGAATTATAAAGGAACCTATCAAGGGCAGGAGGTAAAAGCTTATGCCATTGGCCTTATCAATACCCAAGGCACCGGAATGAACATTTTGATCCTCACAGCACCGGATGCCTTTTCAAAGGCACATATTGAAGAAGCAAACAAACTGGCTCGATCAGTGAAATTTGCGGCCCCCAAAGACTCAGACAATACTTTATTTTGGAAGGAACGCATTACGGGCGTCCAACTTAAATACATGCACACAAGCGGGGGTTCCGATTATAGTGGGGGCTATAGCGGAATTTCCGATGTGGTCATGATCAATTTGTGTTCCAACGGGCAATTTACATACTATTCAAACGCACATTCAAGTTTCGATGCCTCCGGCGGGTTTGGTTCTGCAAACGCTCGTAAAGACACAGGTGGCAACTACGAAATTTATTCGCAAGGAAAGAGTACCTACCTCGACCTTCAGTTTGAAAATGGTGACGTCAAATCGTTCGAGTTAACCGTCAATAGTGAACGACATACCCTGCTCAATGGGAGTCGGTATGCCATTATCAACGTAGAAGGTTGTGAATAAAAAAAGGCCGCGATACTATATGGGCGACCTTTTTCTCTTACCTAAAATCCTATTATCTTTTGATGAATCTGGCGGTCATTCTTTGTTGGTCTGCAACAAAGGAAATAAAATACAATCCACTGCCTAAACCTGTCACATCCAGCCTATTTTGACCATTCTCAACACTTCCCCAGCGTAATGCTCGTCCTTGCACATCGTACAGTGAGTATGAAGCAGCATCCAACTTGCTTAGGTCAATATTTAATACCTCGGAAGTGATCGTAGGATATACCAATATCAATGCTGACAGATCCCGATCCTCCACACCCAATGCCGATTCGCGCTCGGCCGCATTGCCCAACAAATAGAGGGCATTGTTTCCATTGTTCGCATTCTTTGTGTATTCGTACACTCTAATTGCGTATCGCTTACTTGCGTCCAGATTTGTGATCGTAACATTAGATCCGGTTCCGTTATATACCACGAAGGTGTTATCTCCTAAATTCTCTCCAGATCCAAATTGGCTGTTTCCAACATAATCGATGCCGTCTATAGGATAGGTGCTGAAATTAATATCACTGGTATTGCCGGTGATGTCTTTAGCGACAACAACCCGTGAGCTACCATTTCCGTTAGTCCAAAATACGTCCAATGTAGAAGTTCCATCGCCATCAACATCAAGATTACTTGCATTCACCGTAGGCGAATCCATTAGATCGTGCGCCGGAAAGTTACTGGTGCTTGCAATACAATCCCAACCCATTCCATCAACGGCTGCCCAGAAAGCATTTGCATTGCCTCCCACAACCCTTTTGTTAATAAGGATTGTCCAGGTATATCCACTATTTGATCGTACCCAGATCGTGGCCGTACCATCTACGGCACCTGTATGCCACCAATTGTTAGCGCCATTTACTGCCCACCCTTTCGCGTAGTTAGGATTATTTACAGATGGAGTTACCATCGTATTGATTGTACTAATGTCTAGGATATCCGGCTTTGTTGAAAAGCCATCCACTGCAACTAGGAGTCGAACCATATCACGAGCTGAGGCTATCCATCCTCCATGTCCATCCATCGCGTTCAGACTAAATCCGCCGTATTCCCAAGGTACAAGATTGCCACTTCCATATAGGTCTAAGGTTGTAAATCCGTTGCCTACGTATTCTCCTTCCCGTTCCATCTTGTCAGCTTGCAGATTTTCACCTATATGCATATCGTATATTCCCAATGGATGAAAAATCTCTTGTTGCATGTATTGTTCGTAAGTCAGCCCCGATACTTCTTCGATGATCTCACTCAGCACCAAATACCCCATATTGGAATAAGTATAACTGGTACCCGGAGTGAAATTCAGGTTCTTTTCTAATAAAAAATTGATCAGGAATTCTTCTTTCACGGGATTCTGCTCTCCTTGTGATTGTGTGATGTGTAATGGAGCAACTATGGGATCGCATCCGGTAAAGTGCCATGGATAGGGAGTCGTAGGATTGGGGAAACAGTCTACATTTCTGTCCCAACCCGCCGAGTGTTCCAAGAGCATCTGTACGGTAATATCAAATACGCGATTATCCGGAATGGTGCTATTTGAAAAATACCAGTGATTCTCCAGGATTCCTCCGGTTCCAAATACTTTGTCATTAAGAGCGATCTCACCATTCTCGATAAGTTTCATGATACCTATAGATGTAATGGGTTTTGAAACGCTCGCAATTCGAAACATATGATACGGCTGCGTATCCTCATTGCCGGCGAGATTGGCATTCCCAAATGAGCGCATGTATTTAAGTTCACCATCTTTAGCCAAAGCCACAGTGACACTGGGTATATTGAATGTTGACATAAAAGATTGTATCTGACTGTCACAATCGGTCATCTCAGGAACCGGTATTCCAGTTTGGGCCCAACTCGAAAAGACCATACACGATGCGACTAAAAGCTGTAAAATTCGTTTCATAATACTTTGGTTTTATAGTTATACCTATACATCGAGTGATTCAAAAAATGTCATCATGGATCAAAAAAAGTAAGGGCCTTTGATGACAATTCAAAAGTTCGTCGATATAAGGTTGAAAAGTACTGATAAAGTGAACTGAAAATTTATGTAACTTTCCCTTAGCTAGTTAGCATGGGGCAATCAGGACACATAATCGATCAGTTTGAGGTCATTTCGGCCATCAAAGCCAACAATAATTTGGTTTTGAAAAAACTCTATCAGGATAATTATAAAAAAGTTGAATTATTTATTCTGAAAAACAACGGATCCATGCCCCAAGCAAAAGATACCTATCAAGAAGCTTTTTTGGCAATGTACCAAAATGTGAAGGCGGATAAGTTTGTACCAGCATCCGAAACGGCCTTGCAGGGATATTTGTATCAGATTGCTAAAAACAAATGGTTGGATTATCTGCGGTCCAGTCGCTATAAAAGGACAGCTCATATGGCAGATGGTTTTCAAATAAAGGATGAGGATCCGGCCGAAGTAGAATTCGACATTCCATCTAAGGACCGCAACCAAAAGAACGTGGCCATGGAAGCCTTCGTTCATTTGGGCAATGAATGTCAGAAATTATTGGAGGTATTTTATTTTCAGAAAAAATCAATGCGGGAAATAGCCTTGGCACTCAATATTGGTGAAGCTTCGGCCCGAAATAAAAAATATCGATGCATACAGAAATTACGAAATTTAATCTCCCCAAACTAAGGTAAAGTGAAGACAAACGAACACATATCCCCGGAAGAATTAGAAGCCATTGAGCAGTATCTCGACGGATCTTTACCCGAAAATGACCGTCTCGAATTCGAGCAAAAAATAGTGGACGATCCATCATTCAAGGCTAAGGTTGAGGACGTAAAACAAATGATCCTTGGGATTGAAGGCGCCTCCCTCGCCGGCCAATTAGACGCCTTTCACGATGAAATGGTTCCTGTACACGCCTTTGTTACTTCATCCAGGTCGAAATCGGCAAAAAAAGGCCGTCTGCAAATGATCCGTTATGTTGCCGCAGCAGCAGTCATCGTCGCAGTAGGTGTGCTCTGGCTTCAAAATCAAGGTGGCAGCAACCAGCGATTGTTCGCCAAACATTTTGCTGCAGATCCCGGATTGCCAACTACTATGGGTTCCACAGAAAACTTTGAGTTCTACGACGCCATGGTAAATTACAAACAGGGCGATTATAAAACAGCCATAGAAAAATGGGAAGTCTTACTTCAAACTCAGACCAAAAACGATACGCTGCACTATTTTTTAGGGGTAGCACATCTGGCCAACGGCAATGAAGAAGAAGCGATAGATTTTTTAGAACTGCTATCAGAATCGGCTCAAAATTCGTTTAAAAATGAGTCTGCTTATTATTTGGGCTTAGCGTACTTAAAGGCTGACAATGTGAAAGATGCTAAAAAATATCTTACCTTTAGTGGAACAGAAAGTGCTGACCAAATTCTTTCTGAATTAAACGACTAACTATCCTTTATGAATCTATCCCTAAGTAACTTTTGGGGAATTTACTTGTTATTGGTATGCAGCTTATCAAGTCCATGCCTCGGACAAAACAATCCTATTCCTAATCTCAATACCATTGAGAAATTATTAGAAGACGACAAACTCACAGAGGCCGAGGCACTTTTACAAACAAAGTTGTCGGCTTTTATGGATAACGAGCAAATAGATTCACTCTACCAGTTTCCCATCTACATTGGTAAAATTGAGAGTGTCAAAACGGATAGAGCCCGTGGCTTCGCAGCGGCCGAAAATTTCATGAATAAGCTGCATGCACTTACCACCAACCCCAGGACATTGTTCCTCGCCTATTTGAGTATGGATAAGATGTACGTGGACTTGGGTGATGATGCCAGCTCGGTAGTGGCTTCTAAAAAGGCCCTCGAATTTGCCGAGAAAACGCCCGATATCACGCAGAAAGAACTGGGTGAGATCCACTACACTATTGGTGGAAACTACTATGCACTCTACGACCTTAGCAATGCCATTACGTATTTCAAACAATCGGTTACAGCCTACGAAAAGTCAGAATCTGCGAGAAAGGAAAAACTGGCCGATGCCTACAATGGCGTGGCCGTTTCAATGTGGACTCTGAATAGACTGGATAGTGCAGAGGTCTATTTTCACAAGGCTATTGCAACAACGAAAGAGAGTGAACTCACGGCCTACGATCGGGATTATTACATCGTTGCCTTTCAGTTTAATTTGGCTTTGGTCATCGACGCTCAGGGTCATATTGGTGAAGCCATAGAACTCAAGAAAGAGATCATTTCAAAGCTGCAGGAGATCATCAATGGTTCGGAGGATGATTTTTTGCTTAAAAAAGCGAAGCGCTTACAAGCCTCGGCAATTTCAAATTTGGCTGCATTTTATAACGATACGGGCTATATCACCCGGGCCTATGAAATGCTGCAATATGCGCACGGCAAAAAGAAAGAAGTGTATGGGTTGGACAGCCCTCGCTTAGGAACCAGCTCCTATCAAATTGCTACTTCGGAAGTGGAACTCTTGGAATTTGATAAGAGCATAGCAACCGCCAAAGAGGCGCTCATCAACCTAAAAAAAGCCCCAAGCCGATATCTTTCGGTCGAAGCAGATCTGCTGTATATCATGGCGAAGGCCCATTCAGAAAAAAAAGAAATTGAACAAGCAAAGCAACTTTATAAGGAAAGTGAAGCGCTTTACGCAGAAGCTTATCCCACAGACTACAGTAGAGAGTACCTTATTTTGCTTCGGGATTATGCGCTGTTTTTAGCCGAAAATGGAGCCTCTGAAAAAGCGATCTCTTTGGCCAAAAAAGCTTATGATTACATTGTGAAGAACGGAGGAGAGGATAATTTCCCGGTCATTAAGGAGCTAACCAATCTTTCGAGAGTGTACCATCAGGCAGGCGATTACGAAAATTCATATCAGTGGGCCGAAGAGGGTAACAACTATCTGGACGAATGGCTCTCGCAGGCAACTTCGGTGATCGATTCAATCCAGGTAGAATTCAACCGCCCAACCATCACCCACTTGGAAGTACAATCGCTGCTCAAGACAACCGTGGATCCGGACACCTTGTTCCTGCAATCACAGATCGCAAAGATCGAGAAGGCGGTTTCTGTGTTGGAACGCCGTAAGACAACCACTTTTAATATCGAGGATATCAATAGTTTACTAACCCAATACAAGAGTTTAAATACTATTTCGAAACAGATCTATCATCAACTTTTTGAGTTAACAGCTAGGCCTGAATATCTGGACAAAACCATGGCAATCCAGGAATCGGGTATCTATAATCGTATCCGCACTCAATTCAACATTCGAAATAACATTCGTTTTGGTGGGATTCCTTCGGAATTAGAGACGCGTGAAAAGAAATTGAAGGCCTCCATTTCCAGTGCCCTAAATAAAAAATCGGACGAAAATATCAACAATTATTTTGAAGCGAACGAAGCCTGGGATCGGTTTCTGGATTCTTTAAAATTGAATTATCCTCGCTACTATAATCTAAGATATGCTACCATTGAGCAACCCTTGACCAATTTGCAAAAAAACATCCCGGAACATACCACGGTGGTGCGTTATTTTTTCATTGAACATCAATTGTATGCGTTGGTTGTTTCTAATTCTGAAAAACAACTCGTCACGCTAAATTCAGAAGATCTATCGGAAAAAATTATTCAATTAGCCGAAGAACAGGGTGATCTCGGTGCCGTTGCGCCCTTGTATCACCAGCTGTATCTTCAGCTTTGGGAACCTCTAGAGGCGGTTATAACTTCCGAAAAAGTTATCATTGTTCCGGACGGAGTTCTCTTTAATCTAAGTTTCGAGACTCTCACTCCCACACAAATTAATTCATTTGCCGACTTATCCACCAACAGCCTCCTAGCACGGCACCCAATCTCTTACAACTACAGCCTTTTCTTGTTAGATGAGGAACAAAAAACTATTGACTATAGTAGCAACTTTGTGGCTTTCGCACCCGAGTTCACCGATAAAATGAAGGAGGACTATCAGGTTGCCATCACAGATTCATTAGACCTTGATAAAACCTATCTCACGTTACTTCCACAACCTTTTAGTGTGGATATCGCGAAGGAGTATTCAAAACGATTTAATGGGAGCACCTTTCTCAATGAAAAATCTACCAAACAATTGTTTACATCGAATGCAAAGGAGCATAAGATCATCCACATTGCTACCCACGCCGAATCAAACAACATAAGCCCCGAACTATCGAGGCTCGTCTTCGCCAAAAATGCAAGCGATGAAAATTCTCTGTCCGACAATTACCTCTATACCTACGAGATCTACAACCAAAATCTGTCTTCAAATCTTGCTATTTTAACAGCCTGCGAAACCGGTAAACCAACTTATCAGCCGGGAGAGGGAATGATCTCTCTGGCACATGCCTTCAACTATGCTGGTAGCGAAAGTATTCTGACCAGTCTTTGGAAGATCGACGAACAAGCCAGCACCAAGATCATAGGATATTTTTATGAAAATCTCAAAGAAGGAATGCCCAAAGACCGTGCGCTTCAGCAGGCTAAATTGAGCTATATAGCGCATACCGACGGCCGTACGATTGAACCCCATTATTGGGCCGGCCTGGTATTGATGGGAGATGCGGCACCCATTCAACTGTCTTCCGGAGTGCCTATTTGGATTTGGATCCTGGGAGGCGTTTTACTTCTTGCCATATTATACTACCTCTCCCGACGCAAACACGCTTAAACCGCTTCTTTTTTATTCTGAAAGAACTACTGCCCATTTTAAAAGTTGGAATATCAATCCTAAGGACTTGGTGATGACAATTTCTAATTGACTCGATGTAATGGTATTAACCAAAACATATAGCTCAATATGAAATCTTTTCTCTCCCTCTTTTTAGCCCTCCTGTTTAGCCTACCATTGATCGCTCAGGGAATCCCACCCAGAGAAGAAGTGAATCTCGACGATGTGTATGCCCAATACAATCTTAGTGGTGAAGATGTGGTCGTTGTTATTCTCGACCGTGGCATCGATTATCGACATACCGATTTCTTGGATGAAAACGGCAACACCCGCCTCGCCTATGTATACGATATGCTCGATCCCACTGGATCGGGTAATCCTTATGGAGTAGGGACCATTTTCAGTCGAGCCGATATCGATCAGGCATTGGACAATAACGACCCGCCTCTATCGACAGACCGTTATGGACACGGGACAGCCACCACAGGAATCGTAGCAGGAAATGGAAGCGGAACGGCTGGACTACAGTTTCAGGGAGTCGCCCCAAAGGCCACCATCATTAGCATAAAAATAACCCACGATCCCTTTCCTCCATTTGGAACACAACAAGGTCAGACCGGATTTTTTGATCCCACTTATATTCCAATTGCATTGCAATTTGCGCAAGACAAGATCGCAGAACTGGGACTCCCATCGGTTACGCTAATGAATATTGGTTCTATTGGTGGCCCTACAGATGGCACTAGTACTGTGTGTCAGGCGATCAACCAATATGTCAATGCGGGACACCCGTTTGTTTGTGGTGTGGGGGATGACGGTGGCAACGATAACTATGCGGCCGGATCGATCAATCAGAATCAAACCATTGAACTGGACATTGATAAAACCGAAGCAGGTTTTCTTCGATTTGACCTGTGGTATAGTGAAGACGATCGATTTACGGTAAGCATTGAACGTCCTAACGGCACGGTTGTAGGTCCCTTTGCGGCTCCCACTGGACCCAATGACGCTGTGGACCAGAATTTTGGTGATATGTCAATGTTCCACCGAGGTGCCAACACCGAATTTTGGGGTGCTACCTCTAACAGAAGGGAACTACTTATCGATTTTTCAGGAGCCAACGGAACATATACGGTCCATTTAGAAGGGGCGCAGATCAATGAGGGTGGTTTTCATGCAACCCTCAATCCGTCCACCTACTTCAATAATAACAAATTTCTTTCCTTCGTAAGTGCTGGCGGTAGCATTAACGACTACGCCAGTGCACAAGGTGCCATCACTCCAACAGACTATGTCGTGGACAACAGTTGGATCGATATTGACGGTATACCTCGTGGATTAACAGGGCAGGGAGCGCCCGGAGAATTGTGGATAGGTTCCAGCAGCGGACCCACTCACGATGGACGACTGGGAGTTGATTTTGCAGCCCCGGGAGAAGTATGTCATGCTGCCTACGCCGATGACACCTATTACGAGAATTTTAGTTTCAATGTGCTTCAAAACAGCAACGGGCTCTACGGTATTCAGAACGCCGTGAGTGCATGCGCTCCGCTATCAACAGGGGTGATCGCCTTAATGCTGGAAGCCAGGCCCGAGCTAACACCCACACAGGTGAAGAACATCCTATGGCAAACCGCACGAGAAGATTCATTCACCGGAGGCGTGCCTAATCAGGATTGGGGTTACGGAAAGCTGGATGCACTTGCCGCTATTGAGCGAACGCTTTCGTTGGAGGATTTTGATCGATCAAAGATCGCTATTGTACCCAATCCAACTTCAGGAAATATATCGATTGACTTGGGAGTTTCGCAAGAAGAAGTAAGCGTGCAGGTGCATACGATTCTTGGACAATTACTTCAGAATAAAAACTATAAGAACACCCAAAGAGTGGAGCACTTCATTGAAGGTGCCAGCGGAATGTACTTCGTAACACTCACCGTCAATGGCGCGGAGACACAAACATTCAAAATTTTAAAAACTAATTAAAAATCAAAAACCATGAAAAAATTACTAATTCCTATTCTGGTGACCACATTGGGAGTGATCCTCTTGGGGGCGAGCTTTATCTTTTCGTCCAAGGGATCCGGAAGTCTCGATGTAGACATCGTAAAGACTCAAACGATCATGCCAGCAGCGCATAATGTTTACGCAAACGAAGATGCTTTAAACGGTAAGTATTTTCTATTCAAAGCGAAGATCAAAAACACTTCCAAAAGCACTTTGGAAGATGTAACCGTACGTTATCGCATTCCCGGATACGTAGAATGGACGGAACTAGATGTGATAGGTGAAATGTTTTCCGGCCAAACTGCCTCGGTACGATGTTATCCGAAATTCCCCGAAAACATTGCCGAAAAAATGACCGAATCCACAGAAAAGGCAGAGATCGAAATATCCTGGGACGGAGCAACAGAAGACGATATGATCGAGGAAGAGTTTGGCTTCAGAATAAGTAATCGAAGCGAGTATATGTTTACCAATATTCCCGCTAGTGAGATCTCCGGTTGGGCCGATGTATACAACAATGATGCACTCTTGGCCTGTTTTGTGACGCCCAACGACCCCATCGTTCAATATTATACACAGAATATTCAGGAGAAAATATTGATGGGTGAAGCAGCTTCGGTTACGAAAGACCCAAACGAAGCATTGCGATTCTTAGGTGGTATCTACAATGCGACCTTACTCTCTCATATGGTTTATAGTGGTACCAAAGGGATTCCTGAAACACTTCAAGATGTTTCCGCCTTTTCTCAACAGAACAGATTACCGCGTGAAGTTATCACAGGTAACACGGGTCTCTGTTTAGAACTTAGCTTATTATATGCAAGTATCCTATCCAATGCAGGGCTGGATCCTTTTATCTTTTTGGTTCCCGGTCACGCCTATCCTGGCTTTAGGCTCAATGGACAATATTACGCCATCGAAGCTACAGGTATTGGTGGCGAAGGATTGGGTAGTATTTCCTCTGCAGAAGATGCCTTTGCTGCAGGAATGAAGCAATTGGAAGAATTCTTCCAAAAAGAACAAATGGGGGATCCACGCTACACCAAGGTAGATATCCACATGGTCAACAAATTGGGCGCCACACCAATGGCACTAAAGGATGATACTTTTCTACGAAAAAAGGTGGACGACATAGTTACCTCTTGGGCCAACGGAGGAACCCTCCCGAAATCGAACACAGGAAACAGTAATAAAACGACAAGAGTAAGCTCGAACACAGGTGGGGGAAGCTCCAATTCGGGTGGCGGTGGAAGCAGTAGCGGAGGTGGAAGTTCCAACACCGGCAACTCGCTTTCACTATCCGTTCCACAGAGTTGGGCTACCATGATGCGTCCGGTTCCGCAACTCTCCATACTCACAGCCCAGTCTGTTTCACCTGACCAAACGGTAAGTGTTTCGGTGTATGATATTCCTGCCAATAGCACTTCAGATGCCATGTATGCCATCAACAGCGCCTTATACAATTATGGAATGAGTCTCGAATATGAGATCAACGGGAATACGGTTTATGGAAATACCTATTCGAATGACGGCACCTACACCTGGGTTGCCAAAACCCTACGTAGAAACGGAGGAGTCCGTGTAGTCGCGATAGGTTCACCGGACTATTTGTATCAGCAAAATTCGGGAGTGATCAATCAATTGTTTAACACTATAAGATAATTATTATGAAAAATTATATAAGCTTGCTCATCACAATTTGCCTCTTGTTTAGTGGGGTGACCTACGCGCAGCAGATGCAGCAAAAAATAGACATGCGTATTGACTCTATTGGCAATGCCAAGATCAAATTCTCTATGACCATGACCGCTCAAGAATGGCAAGGATGGTCTGCTTCCTTTGGAAATAACCCTGCGGCCCTCAAACGAGAGATGGAACGCTCCATGCCTGGGTACTTTTTAGACGATTTCAAACTTGAAAAGGATGATATGAATCGGTCTTTCGAGCTCAGTTTAAATGCCTACGGTGCCTGCGACATCGATAAACGTGGGAAATGGATCGTAGAAGTGGATCAGGAAAATGCCAACCTTACCAAGATCACTGACCACAAATATATGATGGTGAGTAGCCCAATGGAATGGGGTGGTGCCTTACAACAGACCTATAATATTGAACTCCCTGAAAAAGCCACGAACGTTAAGGTAGATACCGACGCCTATGGCAATCAGATCTTTAAATTTGATATGGAAAGTCCCTCTGGTGGGTTTAACCTACTTCGATTATCAGGCTTAGCACTAATGCTGGTTGGCGGAGTCTGGACAGGTGGAAAGTTAATTTCCAAAAAGAGCTAGTTTTTGGTTATCGCTGACAAGGCTCAAACTGATGCCATGTCTAAAAGTTTCGCCATCGTCCGATAATTTCGGGAGGTGGCGTTCACTTTTAGTTTGGATTCCACAAAATTACCACTCATTTTTACCCGGGAATATCCCGTTTCAGAATAAAAATAAAGACACTCTTTGGTCACATAAAATTCTTCCCCGGGATATTGGATCCCATTGGCTGCTGCTATGTTTGCTTCGGAAGGTTCCTCCTTGAAAATTGTAAAGTAACTTTTTTCCATTTTTTCTTCGGAAAAGGGACAATTAGAGAGAATTGTGGCTATTTGTGACGCCGTAAGTACCAAGACAGGCACTTCCCAACCGTATTTATTTTTAATTGCTTCTGAAATTAGGGCATCCAGGCCTACTTTTTTATTAGAATCGAAGACAATATTTCCACTCTGAATATAGGTGGTTACCGTGCTTAATCCGATGGATTCCAATAGCGAACGTAGGTCTTTCATGAGGATCTTTTTATGACCTCCCACATTTATTCCTCGTAATAATGCAATATAGCGATTCATGTATTTCTTGTGATAGCTTGTGCAACCATATAGGCTCCTGTCCAGGCATTCTGAAAATTAAACCCTCCTGTGATGGCATCAATATTAAGCACTTCCCCTGCAAAATACAGGTTTTTGTGTTGTTTGCTTTCAAAGCTTTTGAAATGTACTTCCCGAAGATCTACCCCTCCTGCGGTAACAAATTCTTCTTTGAACGTACTTTTCCCATTCACTTCAAAATAAGATCGCGTAAGTTGATCTGCAAGATTCTGAAGTTTTACACGGGTGACGGTTGCCCAGATCTCTCCTGCATCAAGGCCAGAGGCTTTGACCAGGCTTTGCCACAATCGCTTGGGAAGCTCGAATTGAGTATATTTTAATATCGTTTGCCTAGGGTGTACTGTTTTAAGTTCCATCAAATCTTCAAGAACAGCTTCCGTTGACAATTCAGGCAACCAATTGATCCTAATCGCAAATTGGTACTGCAAGGGTTCCAGCAATCGGGCGCCCCAGGCGGAAAGTTTCAAAATAGCGGGTCCACTCATCCCCCAATGAGTGATCAAGAGTGGGCCTTCGCTTTCTAAGATCGCCTTCCCCGAAGGATGCACAACCTCAACCCGGGCTTCGGTTGCGATCCCAGGCAGATCCATGATGCGGGCGTCTTTGATATTAAAAGTGAACAACGATGGAACCGGAGGAACGATAGTGTGGCTCAGACTCTCCAGTAGTTTCCAAACTTTTGGGTTACTGCCCGAGGCCACAACGACCTTATTGGCTATAAATACTTCGGAAGTAGTTTCAATTTTCCATTGCCCATCGACCACCTCTATCGACCGTACGGGTTGACTTTTTAAAAGATGGATCCCCAATCGCTGGACTTCAGAAGTAAAACAATCAATAATGGTTTGAGAATCATCGGTAACCGGAAACATCCGTCCGTCCTCTTCGATCTTGAGGGGAACTCCTCTTTTTTCAAACCATTCTATAGTATCGCCCGTCATAAACGTATGAAAAGGTCCCAACAGTTCCTTTTCACCTCTGGGATAATTGGCCGAGAGTTCTTTGGGTTCAAATTGGGCATGCGTTACATTGCAACGACCTCCCCCCGAAACTTTTACCTTCGAGAGCACTTCTTTTCCTCGCTCTAATATGGCAATTTGTAACTTGGGATTATTTTCTGCCGCATTGATCGCCGTAAAAAAGCCGGCCGCACCTCCACCAATTACTACAATATCATAGGATCTTTCCACGAGCCAAAATTACGCATATTTTAGCTGCAAAAAAGTCATTACAACCACGCTTTTAACCAGACTGATGTGTTAATATATTGGTTAATAGTACTTTAGTTAAATATTCGTGTGGCAAGAATTATTTTGTACATTGGAGCATATTAACAACCAAAATCCATTTATTATGTTTTCAAAAGCTAATTTAATTAGTACAATTGTTACAGCAATTTGGGGCTTTGGCGGCGGATATCTACTTTGGGGAATCCTGGCCGACCCTTACTTAGCGGATCATGTTATGACCAGCGGTCTTATGAAAGACCCTCCTAATATGATGTACATTGGGATTGGCTGTCTCATTCAAGCCTTTGGTTTCTGTACCATTTATGGCAAGTATGGAGCAGCAAATTATGGCGCCAACAGTGGCCTGTCCATGGGTGTCCTGGCGGCAATTATGGTTGGTTTGGGAGAGGGACTAATAGACTTTGCAACCGCAAATCTCCTCGATCTACACGGAACCTTGGTGAATTTTGTGGTTTACTTGATTTTCTTCGGAATTACAGGCCTACTAGCCGGCTTGATCTACAAGAAAATGGGGTAAGAGATATGTAAATGAAAAATATAAAGGCTTCGGAATTCCGAAGCCTTTTTTTTATTTCGCAATACCTGGGCAATGTCTCAAATTCTTAAATAGAAGTAAAAGTTTCGGTCAAAACTCCCTTGTAGCTGTCGTATTGCAATTGCTTGTCGCAAAATTTCTTTTTTGAGGCATCAAAAGATCTACAATTATCGATGGGTGATATGTACAAGTGGAGCGTCATCGCTCTTTCGTCTGTGTTGTTCTTTAGCGCGTGATAACCCATTTCATCCTGCATAAAGGACAACCGACCTGGAGTAAGCACCATTTGATTATCTTCTATCATATCACCTTGATCGTCCTCATGATATCGCACTTCGGTAAGCATGCCTTCTACTTGACGTACCCAACACCGCTGCTCGTTATGTCCATGAATAGGGGTTTCATCACCGGGTTGCCAACAGAGCAGCAAAAGTTCATAGTCCGATGTGCGCTCAATACAATTGCGGGTGTATCCATTGGGTTTCCATAGGGCATAGGTCTCAAATTCGCTAGAGGGAATGTGTATGTTCTTGGCAATCTTGACATAATCCTCAGGCTCGCAATCATTCAATGTTTCAATCAACTCACATATTGTTTCCATGCAATTCATTCCATTTTTATTTTTATTTCCTCGGATAACAGTTAGATTTACTCATAATAAGCAAAAAAATGGGCTTTCTAAAGGATTTTTGACAATTTTATGAATTTCTGAAGTCGTTATGGCTTCATCCCTCTATATGGGATAAACTTCCTAACAGTGCCGTTTCAACCAAAAGCATCTTCCAAAGATCTAGACCTTTGGAACCTCTAAACAACTCCTATGGCCACCAAAGTAATTGCTCTTGTCCTCTACGTACTTATTCTTTTTTTAATTGGGATTTTTGCCTCCAGGCGCATAAAGAGTATGAGCGACTTTTATGTTGGGGGGAAAAATATTGGTTATTGGGCGGTCGCATTTTCGGCACGAGCGACGGGCGAGTCGGGTTGGTTGTTGATTGGCCTTACTGGTATGGGAGCCTTGGCGGGGTTTTCGGCGTATTGGGTGGTCATTGGTGAACTTCTGGGTGTGGCAGTGTCATGGTTTTTTATGGCAAAAAAGTTCAAACAAAAAACCGACGCCTATAAATCCATTACCGTACCCGATTATCTGGTAAGCCATTTCAAGTCCAAAACTCACTTTATACGTATTCTATCAGCTTCTGTGCTATCGATTTTTGTGGTGATCTACGTGAGTTCACAGATCGATGCCACGGGTATTGCCTTTGAATCGATGCTGGGAATCAACTATTTTTATGGGGCACTCTTGGGGTTTGCCATTGTACTTATTTACATATTTATAGGTGGGTTTGTGGCAGTGGTTTGGTCTGATCTGTTTCAAGGTTTGTTGATGTTCTTTGGCTTGGTGTTACTCCCTATTGTTGCCTTCTTTTCGATGGATTATACGGGAAGTGTTGTCGAGGGACTGCGTGCCATTGATCCTGCGCTTGTCAACATTTGGGGTGGTAGTGACGATGGATGGCTCAATTTGTTCACCATTCTCGGATTCTCAATGATAGGTCTGGGCTTCTTGGGCTCCCCTCAGGTATACGTCCGATTTATGTCCATAAAGAATGAGGCAGAGATCAATAAAGGTAGATGGGTCGCCATTGTTTTTACCTTGCTCACAGATGCCGCAGCTGTCACCATTGGTGTTTTGGCTCGACTCCTTTTTACCAAAAACGGACAGGATCCCGAAACGGTTTTTGGAATTGGTGCTGTTGACGTTTTGAACACCATGACCGAGCACTTCTTGCCGCTGATCCTGGTTGCCATTTTTGTGGCAATTGTATTATCTGCTATCATGTCCACGATCGATTCACTGTTAATTATCGCCTCCAGTGCGGTGGTTCGGGATTTCTATCAAAAGATATTTCGACCCAATCTCATCGATGAACAACTCACTCGCATCTCCCGGATCGTGACACTAATAATGGCTGTAATTGCGTTGGCAATCGCCATGGGTATGGCCATTTATTCCCCCGAACGACAGGTTTTTTGGGTCATTATTTTTGGATGGTCGGGAATTGCAGCGACCTTCTGTCCGGTGATCATCCTCACGCTGTTTTGGAAAGGTTATACCGAAAGAGGTGCGATCGCCTCGATGATATCGGGATTTCTTTGTGTGCCGCTTTTCAAATTCGTATTACAAGACCTGGATGTTGTGGGTAAATATTTTGTTGAATTGGATGTGTTGGCGCCATCATTTGCTATCGCGATGATCGTAGGGTGGATCGTGTCTAAGTTTTTCTCTAAAACTACTTCGGAAGAAATTACGGACAAATCTAAAGATTCGTAGTACTAATTAAAAATAACACTTTGATTTTCTGACACTTACTCTTCAGAAAATAAAAAATGAGTATCTTTAAGTACGCCAAACGGTTGCCTCCCCTCTCTTAGGACTCTAAATCCACCCGCCCGACAGGGTAGTTAAAGTCACAAAATTATGGAATGTTCAAACCTATTAGAAGCTGCTGTAAAGCAAGGAAATATAAATCAGGCACTATTTAAAGGTGCGACCAACAAAGAATTGATCGTGGACTTGCAACGAACCTTATTTGAATTGGGGTTTCGCAAGGAATTAAAATGGGATAGTTATCAAGCCGACGGCGATTACGGAAATGCTACAGCTGCTGCTGTTGCTGCTTTTGCCGGAAAAAATGGAGAACCCAGCGATGGAATGAAAATGACTAAAAAAATAGCGACACTTATCCTACAACGTCATGATTTTCTTCCCAGCATGTATTTACTTTGGCAGATTCACAATTCGGATCTGCGCACTAAAAAATATGTTTCCAAAGGGACCCGCATGAGTATAACAGCGGTACAGACCCTGTTAAACGAAGTAGGCTTTGGGGAACAACTCAATTTTGCCAAATATGGAGCCGATGGTTTCTACGGAAATAGCACCCGCTCTGCGGTCATCGCCTATGCGAAAAAGAACGATATTGATTCGGATGGAGATTGGCTCTCACGCCCCCTTATCAACCAGATGTTGAAGGATATCAACCGATATTACGGCGCAAACTGGAGCGATCTCGCATCCCAGAACCTGCCCAGCGGAGATTCTCCTCTCGTACTTTTTGAAGGAACTCAATTTAGAAACAAACCCGTGCGCGCCGATGTGCAATTTGTACCCATGCTGCAAAAGATTAATGATTATGCTAAACAGGCAGATGTTCTTCTTTGGATCAATAGTTCGTTTAGAACTACCACCAATGTGCAAGGTGCGATTGTAAAACCGGCCACCAAGTCTAATCACCTGGCCGGGCACGCCATAGATATGAATGTGATCTACGGAAACGGAACGCTACTGCACTCCTCGAAAGCGGCTAAATATCCTAATGTTCCAGAGCCGGTGCGACTATTTTTGAAGTCGATCATCGACGATCCCAAACTGCGATGGGGCGGTCAATTTAGGACCAAAGACCCCGTTCATATTGACGATTGGCTCAACAAGGACCTCACCAAATGGAATAAAAGGTACATGGCCATGCAAAAGGCGGTTCAATTGGGGCAATAAGAATGAAAAAAGTGTCCATTATTTTTCTTCAAAAACTTTTAAATCCGCAAGTGTAACACAAGTTACATAGAGAAAGCAACGAATAGTATATCTTGCAACCGTATAAATGCCCTTCGGTTGTATGAAAAGAAGAAAATTTATTAAAAAGACCGCCCTTTCTTCAATGGCGGTGCTTATTGGTACTGAAATTGTCTTCGGTGAAATGATCCCTTCGGGCTACCAACCACTAGCCTTGCAAGATCCCGACCCGTTCAAATTGTTTGCCAAGGACAAAGGGATGGTGGTACTCAACGATAAACCCTGGAACATTGAGGCCCAGGCACATCTGCTGGACGAAAAGATCACTTCCAATAAATATATGTTTATTCGAAACAACGGTATCATCCCGGAGAATATCGATGCCAAAAACTGGAGTGTTACTTTCGATGGAGAATCTGTGATTCGGCCTAAAACTTATACCCTTGAAGAGCTAAAAACAAAATTTAAATCACATACGTATCAACTTACATTGGAATGCGGTGGTAATGGCCGCAGCGAATTCGATCCACCCGCCAAAGGAAATCAATGGACAGTGGGTGCAATCTCCTGTGCCACTTGGACCGGCGTGCGACTGAAGGACGTATTGGAAGATGTTGGCATAAAAAACAGTGCCGTTTATGTGGGATACCACGCGGCGGATACACATTTGAGTGGTGATCCAAAAAAGGAACCAATTTCACGTGGTGTCCCTATGGAAAAAGCCTACCAAGACGAAACTATACTTGCTTTCCAGATGAACGGCAAGGATATTCCCTTGGCACACGGTCACCCACTGCGTCTGGTTGCAGGTGGATGGCCTGCATCGGCTTCGGGGAAATGGATCAACAGAATTAGCGTCCGAAATAAGATTCACGATGGTCCAAAAATGACCGGCACCGCATACCGGATTCCTTGCGAAACTGTTGCCCCGGGAGACAAAGTGAAAGATGAAGATATGTGTATTATTGAGTCCATGCCGGTAAAATCGTTGATCACTTACCCTAAGTCGGGAGCGATGCTGGACCTTGGAAAAAAATTGAACATTCGGGGACATGCCTGGGCCGGTGAATTGGAAGTAACTAAGATGGAATATTCAATCGATTTCGGGGCTTCCTGGACCGAATGTAAAATTGAAAAAGCGGCCAACCGGCTCGCATGGCAACATTTTTCTGGACAAGTTACTTTTCCGAAGAAAGGATACTACGAAATATGGGCAAGGGCGACAGATTCGGAAGGAAACAGTCAGCCCATGGTGTTGCCCGGTTGGAACCCAAAGGGTTATTTGAACAATGCATGTCATCGAATTGCCGTCAAAGTAAAGTAGATGGAAAAGCATGATGAATTTAAAGAAATTGCAAGGACCATTTATAAGGGGTTGCTAGTATTGTTTGGTTTTGTTGGCATTATCACTTTACTACTCTTATACTTATCGGTAGATCCAAATCTATCGGCATTTCAAAAAGATGAGGTGAGCGAATATGTGGTTGTAGAAGAGGTGGATGAGGATCTCATCGTCGATGGAATTCATGTGCGTACCGGGCTTAAAGATGCCGAAGGATTGATGGTAGTAGTGAATAACTGTACGAATTGCCATAGTTCGAAACTCGTGATCCAAAATAGGATGAACGCGGAGCGCTGGGCAGCGACGATCGACTGGATGCAGGAAACCCAAAACCTTGCTGATCTGGGTGGAAATGAAGAAATAATTATCAACTATTTGGTAGAAAATTACCCGGCGGAGCGCAAAGGAAGGCGACAGGCACTTACGAATATAGAATGGTATGAATTGGAGTAGTACTATTTTGATACTATGGACCGTACTTTTCTTGGGATGCAATGAAACCAAAAAGAGTGTGCAGTCTGCTTCGAAAACTTCGGAAGTGGAAGTTGCTGATTCACCGGTTTCAAAATATCTCATCGAAGCCGAAGATTTGTTGCCTTTACTAAATGATGATCGGATAAAAATTATTGATTTCAGAAAAGAAAAAGAGTACCGTAAAGGTCACATAGACGGGGCTATAAATATCTGGCGTGCACACATCGAGGACACTAGTCTTCCGTTTAAAGGAATGATGGCCAAACCCGATAGTATTGCATCACTTTTAGGAGGTTTAGGTATGAGTAATGATGACATTTTAATAGTTTATGACGATCGAGGTTCGTGCGATGCTGCCCGTTTTTGGTGGGTGATGCAAAATTTGGATTTCGAGCATGTAAAAATTCTCAATGGCGGATTGAAAGCCTGGAGCAAGGTCGGAGGAACCGTGAACAAAAACGAAGTAACATTAGAAAAAGCAAGGTTTCAACTTCCAAAAGCACCTTCCTATCGCTATTTAATTGGCAAGTCTCAATTGCAGCAAGAAGTGTCTGCCGGTACTCCGCTACTAATTGACACTAGAACCCACGATGAATATTCCGGCAAACGACAAAAAGCAGGGGCGAGTCTGGGGGGAAGAATTCCCGGAAGTCATTGGATCGACTGGACGGAGGCTATAGACTATCATGGCAGCTTAAAAATAAAGCCAAAAGTAGAATTAGAAAAAATATATGAAAAGTGGAATATTGCCAAAGATTATCCAATTGTGACTTATTGCCACACGGGAGTTCGATCAGCGCATACCACTTTCGTATTAACACAGTTATTAGGATTTAAAAATGTAAAAAATTATGATGGTTCATGGACCGAATGGAGTTATTATAACGACCAGCCCATGGAGCGAGATAGCCTGACGACCATCTTAAAATAATGAAGCTATGGAAAAGTATATAAACGCATTTACAAACTCATTTATGAGTACTGTTGATTGGACCTGGAAGTCCATATTATTTGAAGTACCCTGGTACACCAACTATTTTTGGGGATTGGTGGCGATCTCGGTTTTTGTCTGGCTGCTCGAGGTGGCCTTTCCCTGGAGGAAATACCAGTCAATCTTTAGAAAGGATTTTTGGCTTGACGGTTTTTATATGTTCTTCAACTTTTTCATTTTCGCTATAGTTATTAGTGGTGTTTATGAAATTTTGGGGGTGCTATTTAGTGAGTTTGGAGTTACGGCAAAATCGTTTGCGATCATCAATATAACTACCTGGCCCATGTGGGCGCAGCTATTGGTATTTTTTATCATTATAGATTTCGTGCAATGGTTCACCCATGTATTGTTACACCGATATGAATTTTTATGGCGCTTTCACAAGGTGCATCATTCCGTCAAGGAAATGGGTTTTGCTGCACACCTGCGATACCACTGGATGGAGAATATTTTTTACAAGCCTTTAAAAACTTTTGGAGTGATGATCCTGGGAGGGTTTGAACCTGAGCAGGCGTACATTGTTCACTTCGTCGCTATTGCCATTGGACATTTGAACCACTCGAATATCAAGATTACTTGGGGGCCGTTGAAGTATATATTCAACAACCCCGTGATGCATTTATACCATCATGTAAAGGCGCTTCCAGAAGGAACCTCGCACGGAGTTAACTACGGAATTAGCCTCAGCTTGTGGGACTATATTTTTAAGACTAACTACGTACCTGAAGACAGTGGAACCATCGAACTAGGGTTTCCGGGTGACGAGAAATTTCCGAAGGGATTTTTTGGACAAATCACTTACGGATTTACAAAACGAAAAAAACGATTGAACGAATAAATCAAGATTATGAAAAAGACTTTTGAAACTGTGTTTACCGGATGGTCATTTATTATGGCAGCGGCATTATTGTGGGCAGGCTGGGCCCTCTCACCACATCATGTAGGAGAATATTTGGTCGCAGATGATTTCACCAAAATAGGTGAGGATGTATGGTATTGGATATGGATGTACAGAGTGCATATTTTTGGTTGGGTAGCCATGGCGGTTGCAATGTTCGCACTGGTCTCCATGACCTCAAGAAAACCCTATCGCACTCTAGTCCTTCCTGGGGCGGGAATGGTAATCGTAGGAACATTTAGCATTGCCATTGCAAGTGCTTATTTCTATAATTTTGGAGCCTGGGGTGTTGGGATGACAGCGGGTAAATCGGCTGCCGAAATCCAAGAGTTTATGGACAGCATCCTTTCTACCAACCAATATGTGACTTGTTTCTTTCGCTTCGGACGCATATTTTCCGGAGTTGGATTGGTGTTATTGGGCTTTGGATTACTAAAATGGAAGAACGTTGGTGCCTGGTTGGGCTGGTTTACCGTCCTTTTAGGACTGGCTGCCATGGTCATCATTTTATCCATCCCGGAACATTGGGATATTTATAAGCCGTTGTTCCATGTAAAGGTGATCTGGTTGTTGTTGATGGGTATTTTTATTCTGAAGAATGGAAAACTGGAGCCCACTACTGAATAACATTTGCATTAGCAATTAGGAATTTAAAAAAGCTTCTCAGAAATGAGAGGCTTTTTTTTGTGTCCTGTTGAAGCAGCAAAAAAAAAAAAAAACCTCTCTAAAAATCATACAAATATGATATTTGTCAGTTTTTATCAGAATATTTTTTTTAAATTTGTTAACCATTTAGTTAAACTAATTAGTTGACAATGCCAAAAGTAAAAGACAAAAGTACCGAAGGACAAATATTGGATGCTGCCAAAAGTGTATTTCAAGCCAAAGGAATGGATGGCGCACGCATGCAGGAAATTGCTGATAAGGCAGGAATTAATAAAGCAATGTTGCACTATTATTACAGGAGTAAACAGCTATTGTTTGAAGCGGTTTTTAAAAATGCCTTCTCTCTATTAGCACCTCAATTAAATGCTGTTTTAAATGATGATTCTTCGATTGAGGAAAAGATAAAAAACTTCACTTCAAACTATATTTCGTTTATCATTAAACATCCTTTCTTACCAAACTTTATTATTCAGGAATTGAACAGGAATCAAGATTTTATTCTAAAACTTAAGGAAAATAAAGGATTTCCCAACCTCGAAAAATTCAAGAAACAAGTAGATGATGAGGTTAATAACGGCATTCTAAAACCGATAAGTGCCGAACAACTTTTCATTAATATCATGGCGTTAAATATTTTTCCATTTGTTGCCAAACCTTTAATTATGACATTTACCAACACCGATAGTAAGGCCTACCAACAACTTATCGAAGACCGAAAAACCGAAGTCGCCAGTTTTATAATTAATTCTATAAAGAATATGTAAAATGAAACGCTTACTACTCGTTATTATAAGCCTGGCAACATTTTCAGGCCTTGCACAACAAACGATCACACTGGAAGAGTGCTACAGGTTGGCAACTCAAAACTATCCTCTGGCTAGGCAGTCACAACTCCTCGAAACACAGTTTAAATTGGATGCTGATGCTATTGCTACTGCCAAATTACCACAGTTAAATCTGGATGCACAGGCCACCTATCAATCTGATGTAATTGAAATTCCTATTCCAAATTCAACGATTGAACCATTGAACAAAGACCAATATCGAGCGACATTGTCTATAAACCAATTGATTTATAACGGCGGTAAAACCGAGGCATCATTGGATGTAAAATCGGCGGAACTTAAAACAAAGCAAAAACAAGTTGAAGTGAGTTTGTATCAAATAAAGCAACAAATCAACCCGCTTTATTTCTCAATTCTACTGTCACAGGAATCTGAGTTATTATTAAAAGCGAAACAGACACAATTAGAAGCAAAACTCAAAGAAGTTGTATCAGGTATTAAATATGGGATCATCCTACCTTCATCTGATAAAGTATTGGAAGCCGAATTACTCAAAGTAAAGCAACAGTTACAAGAGCTAGTCAGCAATAAAGAGGCGCTCATTGAGACGCTTTCAAGTTTAATCGATCAACCATTGGATGCCTCTACCCTTTTTCAAAATCAAATTGTAGAAACGCAGTTAAATGATGATTTAAACAGACCTGAATTGGAGTTTTATCGACTTAAAAAAGATGAGATAGAACGTTCAGAAACATTAATTTCAAAACAAAACTCACCAAACCTACTTGGTTTTGCAAGCGGAGGTTATGGTAACCCCGGTCTGAACATGTTGGATAATTCGTTTCAAGCATTCTATACCGTTGGTTTAAAATTACATTGGAATGTTTTTGACTGGAACTCGAAGAACAAACAGCGTAAATCGTTAGCTATCAATCAAGACATTGTGGATACCGAATCTGAAACGTTCAAACTCAACACCAACATTGAACTCAATAAACAACAAAAAGAAATAGAAAAAATGGAAGGTATAATAGTTTCCGACGAGGCTATAATCAATCTAAGAAAAGAGGTGCTACAAACCGTGGATTCACAACTTAAAAACGGCGTGATAACCTCTTCGGCTTATATAACAGAGCTTACTAATTTATACGAAGACGAAAACACTTTAGTAAGACATAAAATTCAGTTACAACTCGCAAAGGCAAATTACAATGTCATAAAGGGACAATAATTATAAACACATGAAAAATTACAACTTTATTTTAGTAATAAGTGTCCTGGCAATGAGTTTGTCTTCCTGTGATGATTCCAACGGAAAAGCAGATGGTTATGGCAATTTTGAAGCAACAGAAATAACTGTTTCATCGGAGAATAATGGAAAATTAATGCAGTTCGACGTTAATGAAGGTGATGTCCTGAAAAAAGACCAGTTCATGGGTTATATCGATACCATTCCGCTGGCACTAAAACGCGAGCAATTACAGGTTTCAAAGGCCGTAATTAGTTCAAAATCAAAAGGAGTCCTATCTCAAATTTCAGTTCTAAATGCCAAATTAAAGACAGCAAACACGAATAAAACCAGAGTTGAAAATCTAATCAGGGATAATGCCGGAACGCAAAAGCAGTTGGATGATATTGAGGGTGAAATAGATGTGATTAAAAATCAAATTAAAAGTGTGGAAATTCAAAACGCACCTGTTGTAAACGAGTTAAAAAGTATAGACGTTCAACTTAAACAGGTTGATGATCAAATTCAAAAAAGCAAAATTACAAATCCAATAAGCGGGACGGTTTTGACGAAATATACAGAGCCGGGTGAGATTACTGTTTTTGGCAAACCACTTTATAAGATCGCAAATTTAAATTCCATGCAACTTCGTGTATATGTTAGTGAAACCCAATTGGGGAATATAAAAATTGGTCAGGAGGTTACCGTAAAGATCGATGACGCCGATGCCATGAAAAGCTATAAAGGCACTATTAGTTGGATTGCTTCGGAAGCAGAATTCACGCCAAAAATTATTCAGACTAAAGAAGAGCGAGTTGCTTTAGTCTATGCCACGAAAATAGATGTGCCCAATGATGGTAGTCTGAAAATAGGTATGCCGGCAGAACTATGGCTGGAAAATTAAAATTACTCTTAAAAATTATAATTATGAAAAATTCAATAATCATTATACTATTTATTGCAACTGTGTTCGCAAGTTGTAAAAACACCGAAAAGCAAAATGAAGTCGAAAGCCCTAAAGAAGTCGTGCAAGAGCAGGAAAGTGATCTTTTAAGCACAGCATGGATGAGTGAAATAAAGTTGCACGGAAACTCTAAATGGGACGCGAATATTGAAACCACAGAAGGTGTAGTAAAAATGCAAGAACTGTTAAAAACACAAACAACTTCGTCTATTGAAGACTACCACCTATTGGCAAATAAACTAAATGAAGTAAAAAACAAAGTGGTGAAAGAATGCACTATGAAAGGTCCATCACACGATAATCTGCATATATGGTTGTATCCTTTAATAGAAAAAGTTAAAGCCTTATCACAAACCAATGATATAGAAGAAGCAGCAAAAATAAGGCAGAGTATCATAGAAAATGTAGCTGCCTACGACACTTATTTTCAGTAAAAAATAAAACAAATTAAAATGGACAAACACCGTTACAACGTAAACATTAGCTGGACCCAAGACCGAAAAGGCATTATGTGCTCGCCAGAGTTACAAAACAAGCAGGTCTTTGAAGCAAATTGCATAGAAGTCGCTACCCCTCCCGAATTTGACAAAGGTATTCCGAACATTTGGACGCCAGAACATTTATTTACTGCCTCAGTGAGTAGTTGCTTAATGACTACATTTTTAGCGATTGCCGAATATTCGAAATTGGAATACATCAGTTTTAAATGTGGTTCAACAGGTATTTTGGAAAAAATAGATGGCAAATTTGTGATAAGTGAAGTACTCTTGTTTCCTGAAGTCGTGATTACAGATGAATCTAACCGCGATCGCACCGAGCGTGTTTTAGAAAAGTCTGAAAATGCCTGCCTTATTTCAAATTCCATCACCTCAAAAATAACGATGGAAACAAATATCATCGTTCAAAATTAAGGGTAGGTGAGTATTTCAGTAAAACATATTAGTAAATCCTATAAAAGCGTAAAAGCCCTACAAGATATTTCATTTGAGGTAAAAGAAGGTGAGCTCTTCGGACTTATTGGCCCTGATGGTGCCGGGAAAACAACTTTATTCAGAATACTTACAACGCTTTTATTTCCTACGGAAGGCACGGCAACAGTGGCTGGTTTTGATGTGATTTCAGAATATAAAAATATTAGAAACAGTGTTGGTTATATGCCGGGAAAATTTTCACTCTATCAAGATTTAACCGTGGAAGAAAACTTAAATTTTTTCGCAACCATTTTTGGAACCACCATTGAAGAAAACTACGATTTAATAAAAGATATCTACGTACAAATAGAACCTTTTAAAGATCGTCGTGCCGGTAAACTTTCCGGTGGTATGAAGCAAAAACTGGCATTGAGTTGTGCATTGATTCATAAGCCCAAGGTTTTATTTTTAGATGAACCAACTACTGGGGTAGATCCTGTTTCCCGAAAGGAATTTTGGGAAATGCTGAAACGTTTACAACAAAAAGGAATTACCATTTTGGTTTCGACACCGTATATGGATGAAGCCGAATTGTGTGATAGAATTGCACTTATTCAAGATGGTAAAATTTTGGAGATCGATACACCCGAAGCTATTGTAAAGCATTATCCAAATCCAATCTATAACGTTCGTGCCGATAATATGTATAGGCTCATCCTTAGTTTAAATAACTACGAGCACAACCACAGCGTATATCCTTTTGGAGAATCTGTGCACTACACAGATAACAGGGAGGGGTTTAATCCTGAAGAGTTGCTTCAGTATTTGGAATCCCGGGGGCATACGGCAATAGAAATTGAAAAAACAGCAGCGACAATTGAAGACACCTTTATGGAACTAGCCAAATAGATATCTGTTCGAGCACCAGGCGGACAGAATCATTCCGGAAGGCAATCGAGAACTACCTAGACATCTCGACTGCGCCAGATGAGACACAATCAAATTAAATGAGTAATAATAAGGTCATAAAAGCAGATGGACTCACCAAAATGTTTGGTGATTTTACAGCAGTTAATTCTATTACGTTTGACGTAAAAAAAGGAGAAATATTTGGTTTCTTAGGCGCTAACGGGGCCGGGAAAACCACTGCGATGAAAATGCTCATCGGTATCTCCAAACCAACTTCGGGCGCTGCACAGGTAGCAGGATTTGATGTGTTTACCAATGCGGAAGACATCAAGAAAAATATTGGTTATATGAGTCAGAAGTTTGCCTTGTATGACGATTTAACGGTAAGAGAAAATATTACATTTTTTGGAGGAATATATGGGTTGTCCAGAAGGAGAATAAAAGATAAATCGGATGCTCTAATTGAAGATTTGGGATTAAAAAATGTAGCGAATCAGTTGGTAGGTGCTTTGCCACTGGGATGGAAACAAAAAATTTCATTTTCGGTGGCCTTACTTCACGATCCGAAGATTGTGTTTTTAGACGAACCAACAGGAGGGGTAGACCCAATTACGAGAAGACAATTTTGGGAAATGATCTACAAGGCTGCCAATCTGGGAACTACCGTTTTTGTAACCACACACTATATGGACGAAGCCGAATATTGTGACCGAGTCTCCATTATGGTGGACGGTAAAATAGAGGCTCTGGACACTCCCAAAAAGCTGAAAGAGCAGTTTAACGCTACCACTATGAACGACGTATTTTTAAAATTGGCAAGAGGATAAAAAAAGAGATTTCACTGGCGGTTGCAGCTTACAGTTTAATGTATTCTGTATCGATTAAAATTTAGGATGAAACGATTCATAGGTTTTATAAAAAAGGAATTCTACCATATTTTTAGAGATAGACGCTCGCTGTTTATTCTCTTCGGAATGCCGATTGCGCAAATTCTGCTGTTTGGTTTCGCCATTACTAATGAAATCAACAATGTGGATATTGCCATTTTGGATCATTCCAAAGATGCTGTCACAAAAGAAATCATTAATAAAATTGCTGCTTCACAGTATTTCAGCATCAAACAAATGATCACCAATGAAGGTGATATCGCAACGGTTTTTCAAAAAGGGCATGTGAAAGCGGTTTTGAATTTTGATAAAGATTTCAGTAAAAATCTTGTTAAAGACCACACGGCAACTGTTCAAATTATTACCGACGCTACCGATCCTAATACAGCAAATACGATTAGCAATTACGTAAATGCGATCCTTCAGCAGTATCAACAAGGACAGAATAAAGGCATAACATTGCTCTATGAGATTGTTCCGGAAACGCGTATGGTGTATAATCCGGAACTAAAAAGTGTGTATATGTTCGTTCCGGGTGTTATGACCATTATTCTAATGCTGGTCTCAGCAATGATGACCTCCATTTCTATCACCAGAGAAAAGGAATTAGGTACAATGGAAATACTCTTAGTGTCACCACTAAAACCATTTCAGGTAATTTTAGGAAAGGTATTCCCTTATGTTTTTCTATCAATAATCAACGCTGTCGTTATTGTGATCTTAAGCATATTTATCTTTAAAATGCCGGTTCAAGGCAGTCTATTTTTACTGGCCATCGAGAGTGTACTGTTTATTATAAGTGCATTGGCTTTAGGAATATTAATCTCCACTATTTCGGCTACCCAACAAACAGCTATGATGATTTCGCTAATGGGATTAATGCTTCCGGTGATACTATTGTCCGGCTTTATTTTTCCTATTTCAAGTATGCCTGTGCCGCTGCAGTTAATTAGTCACATTATTCCTGCCAAATGGTTTATCATCATCATTAAGGGAATTATGCTAAAAGGAGTTGGCTTGCAGTATATATGGAAAGAAACGCTCATTTTATTGGGAATGACCGTGTTTTTTATTGTGTTAAGTGTGAAGAAATATAAGATCAGGCTGGAGTGAATAAAATGAAGTTGTCTCGTCAAGCGTAGTCGAGAAGGTTGACAGATAATAAAGAAGTAAAAGAAATTTCCACAAACGGGGGAAACAATATGAAAACTATTCTGTACATCATACAAAAAGAGTTCAGGCAGATCTTTAGAAATAAAGGTATGCTTCCAATCATTTTTGTATTACCCCTACTCCAACTTGTCATTTTATCAAATGCTGCCACATTTGAGGTTCAGCATATCAAATTCGGTTATATAGATAACGACCATACATCAACATCACGGGCATTGATAGAAAAATTTAATGCATCGACTTATTTTGACGTCTTAACCGATTTTTCTTCGGAAGCTATTGCGAGTTCCGAAATGCTTAGAGGAAACGTCGATGTGGTTTTAGAAATCCCAATCTATTTTGAACGTGACTTACAAAACGAAAAACACAATCGTTTGGGAGTGACCATTAATGCCATTGATGGTGCTGCAGCCGGTGTGATAAACGTATATGTATCACAAATTGTTCAACATTTTAATCAACATTTAAAAGTTGACCTAATATTGCCTTCAGATAAGCAAATTCAACCCTCCTATATCAACACAATTCCCTTGTTTTGGTATAACGAGACCTTGAATTATAAAACCTTTATGGTGCCCGGGATTTTGGTATTGCTGGTGACCATGATCACTTTGTTTCTTTCGGGAATGAATATTGTCCGCGAAAAAGAAATTGGCACTTTGGAGCAAATTAACGTTACGCCCATTAAAAAAAGCCAGTTTATTATAGGCAAACTCTTTCCGTTTTGGGTCATTGGAATGAGTTTGCTAACGATAGGGTTACTATTAGCAAAACTAATTTTTGATGTCCCTATGGTTGGGAGTTTATCGCTCATGTATTTCTATACAACCATATATATTTTGGTGATTCTAGGCATAGGTTTATTCATTTCAAATTTTACAGACACCCAACAGCAAGCCATGTTTATCGCCTGGTTTTTTATGGTCATTTTTATTTTGATGAGCGGTTTGTTCACGCCTATTGAAAGCATGCCAGGTTGGGCACAAATAATTACAGAATTCAACCCTATAAAATACTATGTTGAAGTAATGCGCATGGTGATGCTAAAAGGGTCCGGGTTTATGGATATCCTGCCGCAGCTCTCTAAAACGCTTATTTATGCCCTTGTCATGAATGGATTGGCGGTTTGGAGTTATAAAAAAACAACTTAAGAAAAGATGTATGAAATCTAATAATAAATTCAAATTATCCAAAGATGAATCTCTATTTGTTCGTGGTCCGTTATCGCGTTTTAAAGAATTGTCTTTTGCGTTCAAAGTCTTTTTCAATTTCATTAAGGCGTTTAGGAAAATGCACTTTATAGGTCCCTGTGTGACGGTTTTTGGTTCTGCCCGGTTTACGAGTGATTCTGAACATTACAGAAATGCTGAAAAAATTGGAGCGGCATTGGCAAAAATCGGCTTTACCGTAATGACAGGCGGTGGTCCGGGTATTATGGAAGCTGCCAACAAAGGAGCCTACGAGGCTGACGGATACTCTGTGGGTTGCAATATCATTTTACCTTTTGAACAAAAACCAAACCCATATCTGCATAAATGGATTGAAATTCCATACTTTTTTTTGCGGAAGGTTATACTCGTAAAATATTCGTATGCTTTTGTAGTAATGCCCGGTGGCATGGGAACGCTGGACGAACTGTTTGAAGCGTTAACCTTAATACAAACAAAAGTCATTCAGGATTTTCCTGTTGTTATTTTTGATTCTGAATACCATAAAGAATTGTGTGAACATATCCAAATGATGGCAACAAACGAAAGCATTAGTCCCGAAGATATGAAGCTACTTTTTATAACCGATTCTGTAGAAGAATTAATCGCGCATATCCAAACATTTTCCATCAAAAAATTTGGACTGGTTAAAAAAGAAATAAAGCCAAAATGGTGGCTTGGAGAGTTTAAACAAGTTGGATGAAGTTTTTGACATATATATTGACCCTACTAATATTTCAATTTGCTTTTTCACAAAAGGATGCTGACACTATACCTCAACTCAGCTTGTATAAAATAGCTTTGGCCAATCAAACTGATAGTTATGTTACCTTTCCAACGGACATAGGCAACATAGAATCCTTACTATTTGAAGCGAACGTAAATCCGTCTTTTATTGTTCGAGAACGAAAAGACTCCAAATTAATGGCGGTGTTAACACCACAAATAATTATAAGGATGTACAATGAAGAATCATTTCCTGTTCGTACGCCAAGTTATATTCCGCAAATCGCGTTTTACTATGAAGCAAAAAAAACAGCGGCACTAAATTACTTGGTTCTGTTTGGGAAAATAGCACATCATTCCAATGGGCAAGATGATAATTTTTATAATGAAGATGGCACAATTAACTTGTTATCGGGAAATTTTGCGACTAATTTTTTTGAATTTGGTTTGCTTAAAACTGCATATAGCAATAGGTTGAGAGCGATTAAAAGTGTAAAAAGTTCGATCGAAATTCATCCAAAAAGTTGGATGCTAGTAGAATTGAAAGGCCAGTACAGCGGTTTGCGCTGGCATAATGCTTTTACATCGTTTAAGTTTCCCATTAACATTAATGAGCATGAAAGAGCTAATTTTTCCTTAAAAGCTGAAACTACTTTAATGCTAGATAATTTTAATGACTTGACCGTTTTTGATTTGGATAGATTTAACGCAAGTCTCACATTTTATTATCATCCGAAATTTTTAGAAGATATTGGTCTATTCGTCCAGTTTTATCATGGGATGGACTTTTACAATATATATTTTGATCACCAATTATCTATCGTGCGTTTTGGAATAATGACAGAAACTTTAAAGTTTTAAATCATGTTGAAAAACAAAATTTTAGTTAAGAAAAGTACGGAAGTAACTGAGCTTTTTTCAGTTCAAAAATTAAAACAGTCACTCCTGGCTTGTCATGCCACCGAAAAAGAGGTCGAAACAATTATTAATCAAATCCAGCCCTCGATTTATGATGGAATTTCTTCGGATGAAATCTACAAGAAGGCCTTTACCATCTTAAAAAAATACAATAAAATATCTGCATCACGCTACAGTTTAAAGCGTGCCCTATTCGATTTAGGTCCTACGGGTTATCCCTTCGAACGCCTGGTTGGCGCATTATTAAAGGAAAAAGGATATGAAACAAGTGTCAGCGTAATTTTAGACGGCGAATGCGTAACTCACGAAATTGATGTCGTGGCCGAAAAAGATGGGAATGTATATGCCATCGAGTGCAAATTTCATTCAGAGGCCAAAGGTTCAAGCAACGTAAAAGTGCCTTTATACATTAATTCAAGGTTTTTGGATATACAAAAGCAATGGAATATCAATTCTAATAATTCAACTCATCTAAAACAAGGTTGGCTGGTAACAAATACAAGATTTACTAAGGACGCAATAGACTATGCAAAATGTGTTGGACTAACCTTAATGAGCTGGGATTATCCAAAAAACAATGGGATTAAAGCAAACATAGATACTTATACGCTCTATCCCATCACCACCTTAACTACACTAACAAAAAAAGAAAAGCATCAACTTATTGAGAAAGACATTGTTTTGGTCAGGGAACTCACTAACGCATCCGATAAGATGAAAAAAATTGGATTATCGGAAATTCGGATTAGTAATGTATTAGATGAAGTAAAAAAGCTATGTGAATTTTAATTTTTTCTGAAAAAAATGTTCTATTCCTAAGAGTAAAGAACATGTTTGGCCTCTTATAGGCTGAACATAACAAATTAATAAATTGCTTTATTTATGCTATTCATTTCAAAGAAGAGCATAGCGCTAGGGATAGCAGTGGAAATCCTTTTTATTGTCGGTTTCAGTGATCCCGATGAACATCGGGATTGTATCGAGAACCAAGAAAAAGATTGAAACGAATTGCCCGACGCCGGAAAGTAGAGCTTGCCAGTCTGCCAACAGGCAAGCTCTACTTTCCGGAGAAGCGCCCAAATATTTGATAAAAAAAAAGACCTCAGTTCTCACTGAAGTCTTTTTGGTGCGGGCGGGGAGACTCGAACTCCCACACCTTGCGGCACTAGATCCTAAGTCTAGCGTGTCTACCAATTCCACCACGCCCGCAATTGGACGGCAAATATACGCAAGATTTGGAATTAACAAACAAACTTCGGTTTAAAATTGCATCTTTTTGTACCTTCGTAATCCTTCAGAAAAACTATATATGAAAAGTGCAAAACCGTACATAGAACAACACCAACAACGCTTCCTCGACGAGCTTATTGAATTGCTTAAAATTCCGAGTATTAGTGCCGATTCATCCTTCAAAAATGACGTCATTAAAACTGCGGAGGTTATAAAAACCAGTCTCGAAAAGGCAGGTTGCGATCATGTTGAGATCTGTGAGACACCTGGCTACCCAATCGTGTACGGGGAAAAAATGATCGACGAAAATCTCCCCACTATTTTGGTGTACGGACATTACGATGTGCAGCCACCCGATCCACTGGATCTTTGGGACAGCCCACCGTTCGAACCTGTCATAAAAAAAACCGAACTACACCCGGACGGTGCCATCTTTGCCCGTGGTAGCTGCGATGACAAAGGACAAATGTATATGCACGTCAAAGCATTGGAATATATGACGAGCACGGATCAATTGCCCTGCAACGTCAAATTTATGATCGAAGGCGAAGAAGAAGTTGGCAGTGAAAGTTTGGGTTGGTTTGTAGAACGCAATCAGGAAAAATTATCCAATGATGTGATCTTAATTTCGGACACAGGGATGATCGCCAATGACATTCCATCCATCACCACCGGACTAAGAGGCCTTAGCTATGTAGAAGTGGAAGTAACAGGTCCCAATCGGGATCTGCACAGCGGATTGTATGGTGGTGCCGTGGCCAATCCCATCAACGTACTCACCAAAATGATTGCCTCCCTGCACGATGAAAATAACCATATAACCATCCCCGGTTTTTACGATGACGTTGAGGAGCTCACACAGGAGGAACGTGCGAAAATGGCCGAAGCTCCGTTTAGCAAGGAAGAATACACCAAAGCTTTGGACATTGAAGACGTTTATGGCGAAGCCGGCTACACCACCAACGAACGAAATTCCATTCGTCCTACCTTGGACGTAAACGGAATTTGGGGTGGTTATACGGGCGAAGGTGCCAAAACGGTCATTGCCAGCAAGGCCTACGCTAAAATTAGCATGCGATTGGTACCAAATCAGAATTGGGAGAAGATCACTACCCTGTTCAAAGAACATTTCGAAAGTATCGCTCCCAAAGGGGTGACCGTCAAGGTGGAACCACATCACGGTGGGCAGGCCTATGTGACCCCCATCGACAGTTTGGGATATCGTGCGGCTGAAAAAGCCTATACTGCAACTTTTGGAAAGACACCCATCCCACAACGAAGCGGAGGTAGTATTCCCATCGTGGCGCTTTTCGAAAAAGAACTGAAAAGCAAAACGATCTTAATGGGCTTTGGGCTGGATAGCGACGCCATTCATTCGCCTAATGAGCATTTTGGGATCTGGAATTACCTAAAAGGAATAGAAACTATCCCGCAATTCTATCACTATTTTACAGAGATGAGTAAATAATTTGGGGATTCCCCTCCTTCGCCGAATGAATACGGCTTCGGAGGGTCGCGCTTTCCGTTGTATCTTTTTGTCACCCTGAGTGCAGACGAAGGGTCGTTGACAAAAAGGATGCCACTGCAATCGCTAACCCACCTCTCGATACAAATCGCCTCTGGCGATTCACTCGAGGTGACAATTAAATCTTCTTCACATACTCCGTAACGATCACGATCTGCTGCCCATCCACTCTGCCTTCAATATAATTTGCATTTTCATGATCCAGAGAAATTCGTCTAACGGCAGTACCTTGTTTGGCAACCATACTACTGCCCTTTACTTTTAAGTCTTTGATCAAAACCACGCTATCTCCCGCCTGTAATACCACACCATTGCTGTCTCGATGAATTAGTGCATCCGATTTATCCTCAGCATCACCTGCAGCGGCTGCCCAGCTTTCCAATGAATCATCTAAATACATCATATCCAGCAGATCTTGAGGCCAGCCTTCGTGTTTGAGTCGGTGTAACATGCGCCAAGCCATCACTTGAACGGCAGGTATCGTACTCCACATACTATCGTTCAAACAGCGCCAATGATTGGGATCACGCTCATCGGAGTCAAACTGCGATTGGCAAGTCTCACAGACTAAAATACTAGATTCCAAGCCACTTTTTGGTGAAGCCGGAATTTCATAAACAGCTAATTTTTCTTCCGAAGTACATAATTCGCACTTACTCCCACTGCGCTTGTTCAACTCTCGTTCAATACTCATAGTCGGGTTGTTTTCGATTGACGCAAAGGTACTTTAATAGATCAACAAACCTGAAAGAAACAGAACGATGTCAGTTCGAGTGGTCCCGAAGCAGTTCGGGATCGTATCGATAACTGCTTTACTTCGAACTCATAAGACTTCTCGATACAAATTTTGTTTCCAAGCCTCAACAAAATTCACTCAAAGTGACAAATTCAGAAATAAATAGGCTCTACATTTGTAGAATTAAAATATTTGTTCTATGTTTGTAGAGTAATCCTAATTTCCCTTTATGCAACTATCAAATTCAGAAGAACAACTTATGCAGATCCTATGGAAGCAAAAGCGTGCTTTTATGAAGGATCTTATTGAGGCCTACGACGATCCAAAGCCGGCAACTACCACGGTCGCCACTCTCTTAAAGCGCATGCAAGACAAGAATTTTGTAGATTATATCCAATTGGGACGCTCTCGTGAGTATTTCCCGTTGGTAAAAAAGAAGGACTATTTTTCCAAGCACGTTAATGGGTTGATCAAGAATTTTTTTAATGACAGTGCCTCACAGTTCGCGTCCTTCTTCACTCAAGAGACCAATCTTACTAAGGAAGAGTTGGAAGCCCTCAAAACTGAGATCGAATTACAAATTAAAAACAAATAGGGATGGAATATTATGTATTCAAATCGGTTGCATGCCTTACCATACTTTTTGTATTCTACAAACTATTTCTGGAGCGTGCAAATATGCACACATTTAAGCGGTACTTTTTACTAGTGGCAATCATCGCTGCTGTGGTCATCCCGTTCATCACTTTTACCAGCTATGTGGAAATTCCTCTAGTGGAAACAGATTCTGTAACTGCTGGTGAAAGTGCCACGATAACCTCGGTTTATGTGGAACAAGCGCCCAACTATCTTGCAATGATTCTTTGGTTCATTTACGGGTTGGGAGTGCTCTTCTTTAGCATCAAATTTGTTCGTAATCTGTATCAATTGATTACAAAAATCAAACGAAACCCGAAGTTTCGCAATCAAAACGTGATTCATGTTCTATTAAACAGAACCACCACCCCGCATACTTTTTTCTTGTATATTTTTGTGAACAAGGACAAATTTGAAGCCCGCGAAATCCCTGAAGAGGTACTATTACACGAGCGTACGCATGCGTTAGAGAAACACAGTTTGGACATTCTTTTTGTTGAATTATGTCAGATCGTGTTTTGGTTCAATCCGCTCATCTACCTTATCAAAGACAGTATAAAGCTTAATCACGAATTTTTAGCAGATCGTGCCGTATTACAAAACGGTGGCGAAACGTCCACTTACCAAAATATGTTATTGGAGTTTTCGTCTAATGGCCCTGCTCCTGTCTTGACAAATTCAATTCATTTTTCATCACTCAAAAAACGATTTACAGCAATGAAAGCACAAACATCCAAACGCAGTTTCTGGCTGCGAAGCTTGTTAATTTTGCCACTTCTGGCCATCTTAATCTATAGCTTTAGCAGTACTCAGGAAATAGTGGTTCCCAAAGAGGATACGGCCATTTCAGAAAAGAGAAAAGCGACTCCAAAAGAAGTACGGGAGTATAATAAACTCGCGAAGAAATACAACGAAATGGACCAGGAAAACATGTGGATAGACGGTAAAGAGATTACTCGACTGCGTTACATTTATGATATCATGACCATAAACCAACGTAAAAAGGCCGAACCGTATCCCAGTTTCCCGCCGCCACCACCGCTCCCGGAAGCCGAATTACCCCCGCCTCCACCACTTCCAGATGGCCCTAACGAATTTGTTGCAGCAGATTCACCCCCTCCTCCGCCCCCACCACCTGCACCCGAAGGCACCAATAATTTCGTGGAACAAGATCCTCCCCCACCACCTCCGGCACCACCAGCGGATCCCAAGGAGCATATCAAAAAAATGGAAGCACAGGGAGCGACTTTTTATTACAATGACAAGGAAGTTTCGTATAACGCTGTCATTGATCTGGTGCTATTCAATGAAAACTTGAACATTCAAACAACTACTTATAATTCCAGCCCACCTATCGTACATATTTCCAGAGATTTTGTTGTTGACCGAACTAACAATTCTGCAAAAAATGATGGGGCGAAGCGAATCCCGGTGGGGCCAAAAACCGCTCCGGAAACTCCTGCCAGTGTTTTAAAAAAGATGATCCCACTGGATGCACAATTCTATTTCAATAAGAAAAAAATTACCCATGAAGAGGCCAAGGCTCTGGTTAAAAAGAATAAAGGTCTTATGGTCGAGGTTGTAGAATACCAAGACAAAAAACCGGAGGTATTCTTCCTCGATGGTTGTTAAACACCATCGCACTCATTTCAGCCCTCAACCAATTTGAGGGCTTTTTTTGTAACAATTCTTGAAAAGCGACGTTCTAATAGTCTCATTCATCAATCTCGTGGTTCGTGTACGGGCCCAAAAATCAACTAATTATGTTACAGCGCTTTTTTATTTTCTGTTCGGGTGCAGACGTCGATATTTTAGAAGAATGTTCTGCTGGTGAAAGAACCAAATATGCCGGAATAGGTGCCACGGTATTTTTTACCGCAGTTATGGCTACTATTGCCGGTTCCTTTGCTCTTTTTACTGTTTTCGACAACCTATTCACTTCTATTTTCTTCGGAATTATATGGGGAATGCTCATCTTTAATTTGGACCGATTTATCGTTTCTACCATTAAAAAACGAGACAGTTTCTTCGACGAATTAATACAGGCATCGCCGCGAATCTTGTTAGCGATCATCATTGCCATTGTTATTTCAAAACCCTTGGAGCTTAAGATCTTCGAAAAAGAGATCAACCAAGTACTATTGGAAGAAAAAAATGAAATGACGCTGGAAAATCAGAATCAGTTGGCGCTGCAATACACTCCAACTATTGAAGCACTGACTTCAGATATCGAAAACCTCAAGACTGAGGTCACTACCAAAGAAGCCGAAGTAAATGCACTTTACGATACTTATATATCGGAAGCTGAAGGCACTGCCGGCACCGAAATTCTTGGAAAAGGCCCTGTTTATAAGGAAAAGCGCGAAAAACATGATGCAGAGCTTGCTGCTTTGCAAAATCTACGTACCAACAACAACGCAAAAATAGAAGCTACCGAAGCACAGATCGCACAACTCACAGCCGATTATAACACCCATGTGGAAGAAACACAGCCAGTCATAGATGGATTTGACGGTCTTATGGCGAGGGTAAATGCCCTTCAAAAACTGCCATGGATCCCATCCTTTTTTATCTTCTTGCTGTTTCTGGCCATTGAAACTTCCCCTATTATTGCCAAACTATTGTCCCCAAAAGGGGCTTACGACCTCAAATTGGAAGAGCAAGAAGGTGCCGTAACTTCCTGGGTCGCACAGCAAAAAACACAACGTGCGGTTCTGGTTACCACGGATAGAGATCTTAATAATCGTGTTTATGAAGATATCGCCGAAGAACAGGAATTGTACGACTACAAACGTAAAAAAGCGCGCGAGTTGATGCAAATGCAGGCCGACGCTTTTTACAAGAAACAGAAGTCGGTGTTGTAAAAGACATCATCGCACATTTAATAGCATAGCCCGGAACTTAATTGAGTTTTGGGTTATTTGCATTGGAGAAGTCACTACATTTTTCCCTAATATTGTTAGTGAAATAACTTCGGTGTATGGCTGCGAACATTTCTTTGGAACGAGCACAGGAAATTGCTAATGATTTCTTCGGAATTACAGCCGAAGTCGTAAAACTTCCCGGTTACGAAGATCAAAATTTCAGGCTTCGATCGGACTCCGGCGACTCCTTCATTTTAAAGATCTATCATCCCGAAACGTCTGCCGGATTTTTAGAATTTCAGAATGAAGTATTGAAACATCTTGCTTCAAAAAAATTGAATATCAAAATTCCAACGGTCATATCAAATAAGGAAGGAGATCTCCTAACTGTAATTACTTCAGACAAACAAAAAAGGATTGTCCGTCTGCTAAGCTGGGTGAAGGGAAGGCTCTGGGCAAAGATCAATCCGAAAACACCCAAACTACGACAACAATTGGGATTTCACGCCGGTTCACTGACGCATGCCTTACAGGGTTTTAAGCATCCGGAAGCTGACTGGAATTTCGACTGGGATCTGGCACGTGCGGCATGGACTACCAAACATATAGACCTATTCTCTTCCGAAGAAAAAGAGATCGTCTCTTATTTTCAAAAGCGCTTTCAACAACAAAACGAAGTTTATGTTAAACTCCCAAAAAGTGTGGTTCACAATGACGTGAATGACTACAACATTCTGGTTTCAAACGATCTTACAGCTCCAGAAGTTAGTGGCATCATTGATTTTGGTGATCTTATTCGAACCCAAACTGTCAACGATGTGGCCATTACTTTGGCCTATGCGATCATGGATGTCCCAGATCCTCTTTCGGCTGCTGTGGACGTATTGAAGGGCTATCATGAGCAATACCCATTTAACGATGACGAATTGAAATGCTTATACACATTGATCGGGATGCGATTGGTAATCTCCATGACAAAAGCGGCAATTCACAAAGTAAATGATGCCTCAAGTGCCTATCATGTTATAAGTGCATTACCCGCTTGGGAAGCATTACAAAAGTGGCACCAAGTGAACCCCGAATTGGCTGAATACGGTTTCAGAAATTGCTGTGGAAAGGATGCACATCCTAGTCAAAAGAAGTTTGCAACTTGGGCAAAACAACAAAATATTCCTTTTTCGGATCTGTTCCCAACAGAGGGAAAAGAGAAAGTTTACCTTCTCGACATGAAACCCTCAAGCACTTGGTTAGGAACCCGTGAGGAATTTAATGATCTTGAGCAATTTGAGTATAAGATCAGGCAAATTCAGAAAGAAAACCCAAAAAAATTGATCGCCAACGGGTACTTGGAGCCCCGGCCTGTCTATACCGCCACCTCCTACGATAAAGAGGGTAACAATGGGCCGGAGAGCAGGACAGTGCATCTGGGAATCGATTTTTGGCTGCCAGCCGGAACCCCGGTACATACGCTTTTCGATGCTGAAGTGGTGACCGCCACGAACGACAAAGGTTTTAAGGAATACGGCGGACTTATTATTCTGAAACACCATGAAAACAACCTCACTTTTTATACGCTGCACGGCCATTTGTCCGTTGCGAGTATCGAAAAATTCAATGTGGGTGATCCCATAAAAAAAGGCGACTGCATTGGCTATTTAGGCGATAATAACGAGAACGGAGAATGGTCTCCTCACCTTCATTTTCAATTGATGCTGTCTATGTTGGATTATGAATTGGATTTTCCCGGAGTCGCCTATCCAAATGAACAGGAGGTCTGGAAAAGTATATGTCCGGATCCCAATTTACTATTTAAAAATAAAGAGCTACACACCAAGCCTGATACTTCGGACGCTGCAATTAAGGAGTTTCGTAGCGAACACTTGGGCAAGGGACTGAGTTTATCATACAGCAAACCGCTACACATCGTACGTGGTGATGGGGTCTACCTTATAGATTCCTTCGGAAGAAAATACTTAGACACCGTCAATAATGTGAACCACGTTGGACATCAGCACCCAAAAGTGGTCACCGCCGGTCAAGACCAAATGGCTGTGCTGAACACCAACACCCGATACTTGAATGAACCCATCGTCAAATATGCTGAGGCTCTGCTGGAAAAGCTGCCGAAGGAGCTTTCGGTAATCCATTTTGTCAATTCGGGTAGTGAGGCGAATGAGCTGGCCATTCGCATGGCGAAGACTATCACCGGCCGCAACACCATGCTTGCAATCGAAACCGGCTACCACGGTAACACGAATGCGGCTATGGAGGTGAGTAGTTACAAATTTGACGGTAAAGGTGGTAGTGGCAAACCCGTCGATACGCATTTACTTCCATTACCCGATCCTTTTCGAGGAATTTATCAGGGTGAAAATTGTGCGGAGGACTATATACTTCATGCTCGGGAAATGATCAATTCCCTCCCTCAAAATAAAAAGTTCGCTGCCTTTATCGCCGAACCCATTTTGAGTTGTGGTGGACAGATCGTTCCGCCAGAAGGATATTCGAAAGCCATTTATAAAATGATCCGTGACAATGGAGGATTGTGTATTGCAGACGAGGTGCAAACGGGGTTTGGTCGCATGGGGAGCGCCTTTTGGGCTTTTCAATTGCAGGATGTGGTCCCGGATATCTTGACTTTGGGCAAACCCATAGGTAATGGGCACCCTTTGGGGGCTGTGGTCTGCAGTCGGGAGGTAGCCGATCGCTTTCATACGGGAATGGAGTATTTCAATACCTTCGGAGGGAATCCGGTTAGTTGCGCTGTGGGTCGTGCAGTACTTGACGTAATGGATGCCGAGCAGCTGCAGGAAAATGCATTGACAACTGGCAATTTTCTGAAAGAGGAATTGAAAGTACTTCAGAAAAATTTTTCCATCATTGGGGATGTACGAGGCGAAGGCCTGTTCTTGGGATTCGAATTGGTTAATTCAGGAAAAAAACCACTGCCTCTACACGCTTCCTATTTGGCTAACAGGATGAAAGAGTTGAAAATTTTAATGAGTCCCGACGGACCGGATCACAATGTATTGAAAATCAAACCACCTATGATCTTTAGCACAGAAAACACAAAAGAGCTTATCTTTAGGCTGAAAATTGTTCTTGCCGAAGATTTCATGCAAAACTTTTAATAAGGTCACTTCGAGCGACTACCGAAACTACGATTATGAAACAGCTCATTTTACTATTTTTTGCCGTGAGCCTATGGAATTGCACGGCTCAAACCACGGAAACTGCCGACAAAAAAGCCATTCTAGAGGTAATGAACACACAGGAAAAAGCCTGGTCCAACTACGACATTGAAGGATTTATGGAGGGTTACTGGAAAAGCGATTCCTTAAAGTTTTACGGAAGTAGAGGCCTCACTCTGGGCTGGCAGCAAACCCTGAATAACTATAAAAAGAGTTATCCATCAAAAGCCGACACCGGAACCTTATCGTTTGTCATCGACGATATTTCAAAAGTCGCGGAAGATAGTTATTGGGTAATGGGTCAATATTACCTAAAACGTGATGTGGGTGACGCCAATGGTGTGTTTTTTATCATCTTTAAAAAGATCGATGGAGCGTGGAAAATTGTTGCCGATATGAGTTGTTAGAACTTCCTATCGGGGTGATACGGATCCAAAGTGATGGTAGTTTTCTTTTCTGAAATTAACTGAGCTACCAATTTTCCCGTAGCCGGGCCCATACTCCAACCCTGCATCGCATGGCCCGTTGCGATAGTAAGATTTTTGCATTTAGCAGAACGTCCAATATAAGGCCTTCCGTCCGGAGAAACCGGTCGCAATCCGCAGGCGGCAGATCCTTTTGCTTCCGCTCCTATCGTAAGACCCGGATAAAACTGATGCGCTGCTTGGGCAATGGCATCTACGCGAACCTTGTTGATCTTGTGATTGATCCCACCAATTTCCATGGTCCCGGCAAATCTCGTAAATCCATTCATGGGAGTAACTGCAACATTGGCTTCGGCAAGAACTGCAGGCATAGTTATCGCCGTATTTTGTGTGACGTTAATTCGATAACCTTTTCCGGCTTCCAACGGAATAGAGATCCCCAATTTACTACTCAAAAGATGACTCCAAGTGCCCGCCGCCAACACAAATTCGTCCGCTGAGATACTTTGATCTTGAGTGATGATCTCACTTATTACTTCATTGTTAATCTTCAGGTCGGTCACCTTTTCATTCTTGTAAAAGGTCACTCCATTCGATTGTAGCCACTCGTACATTTCGGTCATGAACTCGTGTGGCGTTGTATGCCAATCGCATTGATAATGTACTGCGCCCAGCACATCCATTTGTACGTTTGGTTCCATTTTTTTTAATTCTGAAAGAGATATTTCTCGAACTTCTAACCCCTCGGAAGAGGCAATTTTTGCAACATGAATCTCCTCATCGAGCATTTCCTGAGTTTTGCATAGCATGAGCAAGCCTTTATTCTCCAAATGAAATGTAAATTTTTCCGAAGTTTTTATTTCTGAAAACAAATCGGCACTCATCAAGTTGATATTCTTAATGGCTCCAATGGACTGTTTTACGTTTTCTTCGGAACAGGATCTGTTGAATGCCCAAACCCATTTAAGGAACGATCTATTTAGTCTGGGTCGAATATAGAGTGGGCTCGACGGATCCATCATCCATTTAAGCCCTTGTTTCATTCTACCCGGCGCTGCCAAAGGAATGATATGGCTGGGAGTAAGATAACCGGCATTGACATAGGAAGCCCCAAAATCCATGTTGGATTGATCCACCACCACAACTTCATGACCTTGTTTTCGCAGATAGTATGCCGTACACAAACCAATTATTCCTCCACCTATAACGAGTACTCTTTTCACCACTACTGTTTTTAAATAACTTGAAATCCATAGGCATACGGATCGTCTTCCGGGTCGATGGTGATCGTATTATGTCCATAGACCTTCGCCCAACCTTTGATGCTGGGAACTATTGCTGATTTATTACCCACCGTAACTTCTTGCTCAATACAACCTTCAAAGGTGGAGCCAATAAAGCTTTCATGAATAAATTTTTCTCCCAAATTCAATTTTCCTTTTGCAAATAATTGAGCCATTCGTGCTGAAGTTCCCGTACCACAAGGAGAGCGGTCGATCGCTTTATCTCCATAGAACACTGCATTCCGTCCGGAAGATTCATTATCCAGTGGGTCGCCGGTCCATAGGATATGGCTCACGTCCCCAATCGTGTCATCTTCAGGGTGGATAAATTTGTTGGGATAAATTGTATTGATGAGATCTCGAAGTTGCTGCGAATGACGAATGATCTCCCCAGCGGTAAGATCCTGTAGTCCCGAATAATTTTGCTGTGGATCCACGATGGCATAATAATTCCCTCCATAGGCAACATCAAACCGCAACTCACCCAGTCCCGGGCATTTCGCGATCAAATTTTCAGCAGCTAAAAAAGAAGGCACATTCTGGAATTTCACCCATTCCACTTTACCCATTTTCTCTTTATATGTAAGCTCGACAAGCCCTGCAGGAGTTTCCATACGAATATGGCCAGGGATCTTCGGCTTTATGAGACCCTCTTCAATTCCAATAGTGATCGCTCCAATGGTCCCATGACCACACATGGGCAAACATCCGGAAGTTTCTATGAATAAAATTCCAAGATCATTCTTCGGATCTTGTGGTTCAAAGAAAAAACTACCGCTCATCAAGTCATGGCCGCGAGGTTCGAACATAAGACCCTTACGAATCCAATCAAATTCTCTTAAAAAATGCTGTCGCTTCTCACTCATGGAATCGCCCAACAATGTGGGCCGACCTGTGGTCACTACCCGTACCGGGTTTCCACAACAATGCGCATCGATGCATTTGAAAACAGATCTCATCTGATTTATTTTAATATATCAGGCAACAATTCCTTCGGAAAATCCTGAAAACTAAAAGGTCGTACCCATCGTTTTATGGAATGATTTCCTACCGCTGTAAATCTACTGTCGGTACTTGCCGGGTAAGGACCTCCATGGGTCATGGCATCGCATACTTCAACACCCGTAGGGACTCCGTTGAAAATGAGTCGGCCCACTCTGTTCCTAAAAACATTCACCAATAGTTGAAGCGATTCTATATTGGTTGCTTCGGCTATGATAGTCCCGGTAAGTTGTCCCTCCAAAGTGGCGATCACCTTCAGTAATTGAGCCTCGTCTTTACAGGCCACAACGATGGAAAATGGTCCGAACACCTCTTGATGCAGTTTCGTATTCTTCAGAAAAATATCCCCTGAAACCGTTGCTATTCGTGCACCGGCATAATTCTCATCCAAGTCACCAGTAAACTCCGCAACCAAGTGGGTTTGCTCCTGTGCTACCAGCTCGTCTCCGTTTTTATTAAAAGCCTTGTGAATAGCAGGATGTAACATGCATTGAGCTTCTACAGATGCCGCTCTTTTACCAAGATCTTTCGTAAAGCTCTTTAGCTCTGGACTCTCTATCCCCAATATCAAGCCCGGATTTGTACAAAACTGTCCCGTACCCAGAGTGATAGAGTTTGCATAAGTCGTTGCAATTTCTTCGGCTCGAGATTTTAATGCATTTTGAGTGATCACCACTGGATTAATACTTCCCATTTCGGCGAAAACAGGGATGGGTTCTTTCCTTTTTGCCGCCTCATTGTAGAGTGCCCTTCCCCCTTTGATACTTCCGGTGAATCCAACAGCCTTAATCTGAGGATGTTTCACGAGTTGTTGTCCTACTTCTATTCCGGAGCTATTTAAATTTGAAAAAACTCCTTCTGGCATTCCGGTATCTTTGGCGGCTTTCACAATGGCCGAAGCCACAAACGCACCAGTCCCGCTGTGCATGGGGTGCGATTTTACGATCACCGGACAGCCTGCAGCCAATGCGCTTGCTGTATCTCCACCCGCGGTCGAATAGGCCAGTGGGAAATTACTGGCACCGAATACGACCACCGGACCCAATGGAATGAGCAGTTGGCGGAGATCGGGTTTGGGAATGGGTGTTCGGTCCGGTAGTGCCTCGTCGATCGTTGGAGATCGCCAATCGTCTGTTTTGATGAGCTCGGCAAACATGCGTAACTGATTTACAGTTCGCCCCCGTTCACCCTTGGCGCGGCCTTCCGGTAAGCCGGATTCCAGCATGTAGGTATTGATCAATTCATCATCCAAGGCAAGAATCTCATCAGCAATGGTATTCAAAAATTTTGCCCTTTCGGGTCCTGAAATATTTTGGTAAATGGGAAATGCCTTCGCAGCCAATTGCGCTGCTTCTTCTATTTCTTCGGAAGTGGCCTCAAAAAATACTGTTGGGTTTTCGGAATTTAACTTCGGATTTATAGTGCGATACGTCGTACTCCCTTTTCCACTCAATTGATACCCAATATAATTTTTTCCAGTCATCGCTTCGATTTAATTTTTTCTAAATGTGCTGCTATATCAACGGGTTTGTGAACCACTTTTTCAGAAACCGGATACTTTGCTAACAAATGAGCCGGTCGAATGGGTCTTTTAGTAAAATTACCTCCACAATTAGGGCAAACATCCTGCAAAACCGTCGAAACACAATTGCGGCAATACGTACACTCAAACGTACAGATCATCGCCTCCTCCGAGTCATAGGGAAGTGGCGTATTACAATGTTCGCACGAGGGTCTGATTTCTAACATTACAAATTTTTATAGTCGGGTAGCTTGGGCCTTGATTTTACCCCTGCGTTTATAATCTTTAACACCTCCGTTCTTTCCTTTCCGGCCAATGGTAATCTGGGTGGGCGAACCGTTTCGGAGCCCAATCCTGTGGCAACCTCAGCTAGTTTTATATTCTGAACTAATTTAGGATTTATATCCAACTCCAATAAAGGCATGAACCATCGATAGAGGTCGATGGCCTCTTTGATTCTACCCGCTTTTTGAAGCTCATAAATAGCAACAGTTTCCGCAGGAAAGGCACAAACGAGGCCTGCGATCCAACCATCTGCCCCCATCAATAAGCTTTCCAGCGCCAGAGTGTCTACACCTGTCATGATCTTCAATCTATCTCCATAGGCATTCTTAATGCGCGTCACATTCGAAATATCGCGGGTGGACTCCTTCACAGCTTCAATGTTTTTTTGCTTGAGCAATTCGTCGAACATGGGAAGGGTCACTTCAATTTTATAATCCACAGGATTATTATAGACCATGATGGGCAAGGAGGTATTCTTTGCCACTGTTTTAAAATACTCCACCGTCTCGCGATCTCCCGCCTTATATCTCATGGGAGGAAGCATCATTAATGCGGTGGCGCCGTCACTTTCTGCTTTATTGGCAGCGGCCACAGCATCCTTGGTGGATTGCTCGGCTATATTGATAAGTACGGGAATTTTCTTTTTGACGATTTTGACCGTTGCACGAGTGAGTACACGCTTCTCTTTGGTAGTGAGTGTACTTGCTTCTCCCAACGTACCTCCTAACACAATACCATGAACTCCAGCCTCCATTTGCGCCTTTATATTGTGGGCGAATAACTCGAGATCCAAGGAATCCTCCCTGGTAAATTTTGTGGTTACAGCGGGCATGACGCCCTTCCATTCAAATTTCATATTTCAACTTATATAATCAAAAATAAAGTTTTTATATACTTCAGGAATGGCAAATTCAACATAAATATTATAAAAACAAAAAAGGATGCCACACGACATCCTTTTCCGTTAAGTGATTTGGGATTATTTTGAAAGTTCTGCTACAAGCGTATAAATATAATCACCGTGAACTCCCGTAAAATATCTATTATACTTTTCCCAAAAAGTATTTCGGGCCGACTCATCGGGCATATAGGCTTTCGCCAATTCAAGGTTCCTTGATCCCATATTGTCAAGGTCGGTCATAGAATTAACTAAAAAAGCCTCTACAAATTCGGTGCGAACCGCACCCCAGGCATGCGCATTTGGGTAGTATCCTTTTATCAATTCGTTTTTATGAAGTACATTCTCTGTATATTCTTTGTGGAGCGCTGAGAACTCTTCATTGGTTCCATCCTCGGGAAACGAAAAATGGCTCTTTTGAACGTACAGTATCATATCATCTCCGGGAGGTCCTGTCATAACTTTTGCTCCGGACATGGTAGCGTATATCTCGTCCGAGTGATCATTTGAGTAATAGGCTCCTTGTTTTTCAAAGAAAGCATCCCGAGCCGTTTCATCGGGCCATGCTGCCTTCGCCAATTCATCATTGCGATCGGCTGCTTTATCAATAGCCTCCCACGATGGATAGGTTTGTACATACACCAACTCCGTATTGGAAGGAGTGTAGCGGTGCAAGTAAAAGCCTGCATTTATTACGTGCTCATTCTTTTTGGTCACCTTATCCGAAAATTCCTTTTCAACGGCGATCCATTCGGCCATGTCAAAATCTTCATATTCCATATTCCAATGCATGGTGGTAACCGTAATATAAACCGGTCGTTCTTGGGCAATTAGATTGGGACTCATTAGCAATAACGCGATCGCCATTGCAGTAAACAATTTAATGGTTGTTTTCATAATTAATTAATTTAGTTAGTATTATGGTTAAAATTAAATACGAGCCTAAATTCAGGACAACCATGCATAAGCGCATAAACCACCCTGATTAACAGGAGGTCCATAATTTACAATCCATTAAAATGTAGATGAGGGCTTAGTTAGTTTATCGAAGTTACAAAAAAAAAACCGTTTTCGCCTGATTATAAATGTTTTACGACTGCAAACTAAATTAAACAAGGCAGCGCTATCGCTTATTAATAATCTATTATTTAATAATTTTTTTCACAACACGTCCTCCATTGTCGTCAACAATCTGAACAAAGTAAAGACCCGCAGGAACATTTTTTAAATTTATTTGATGACGGCTCACTGGGTGTTCAATAGTTTCGGTAAAAAACAATCTACCGGAGGTATCGATAAGTGATACATGTAGGGGGAAGGCCATTTCATTTAAAAATTGAAGATTTAACTTTTCAGTTACCGGGTTTGGAAAAATTGTGACCGCTCCCAATTCATTTGAAGGAACACTTAGGACCTTATCGTAGTAGAAGGCCCAATTCCCATCTGCAGACATTATAAATAATCCATAAGTAGGTATTTCATTATCTATAATAACCGTGAAATACTCAAAAGGTTGGTCGATATTATCGAGAAAAATTGTGTTAAAATATAGGTCCTCAAAAATTACATTATCGGGGTCTACACATTCAGATAGCGTTACGACCAGTCCATCTGGAAAACTAAATGATTCAAATGGTTCTACCGAAATTATATCCCCAAAACCATCATTACAGATAGAAGTAAGGAAGTTGGGCGTGGTTTTACTAAAATCTAAAGTAACAAATGGAACCTCCGAATTAGAGGGCGCACTGTAGGTAACACCGTCAATTTCGATGCTGTCCAAAAACCAATCAATATCATACAATAGTTCTGAAATTTGTGAATAACTCGAACTTGTGATGAGCAGAGCGAGCAGTAAGGTGAAAAAATTTTTCATGGGATTTGTTTTAAATCACAATAAAAGGTACAACAAATTCATGTAATTCTACAGATTTTCCAGTTCCGCTTTTAGCTTTTTGGTAAGTTTTGCCACGACTAGGTCATACGAGTGATCGATCAATTCGAATATCAGGGCATCGGGAACCCGATTTTCAATGATAATAGTATTCCAATGGAGACCGCTCATGTGATAGCCGCTAAATATGAGGCCGTCGTACTCCTCTCGCAAACTTACGGAACGCTCGGGATCACATTTTAAATTTATCTGGGTTGGTTTTCTTTCGAGTCCGGATAGTGCGAACATCTTCCCCATTACCTTAAAAACCAAGGTGTGATCATCGAATGGAAACGATTCGGTCGCACCCTTTTTGGAAAGGCAATAGTCTCTAAATTCTTCGATATTCATTTTACTTTGTATCCAAGAGCCGGTTTATTATCAAAATAGATCAATAGATTTTTTGCGCCCAATTCAATGGGGACCGTAAATTCCAAAGCATTCTCATTCTTTGCTACTTCGACCGACTTCTTTTCTTGCCCATAGGAATAACTAACCTGGGTAGGAGCTGTATTTTTTATACTGAATTGAATATAACCATCATCGTCTTCCGAAGAAATGACACCCTCCTTAGGCGACTTGATATCCTCCAATTGCATATCCTCGGCAATAAGAAGCGGCATGGCCGCAAACTGCTCTTTGGTGAAAGGCTCGCTTAAATATGCATCCTCTTCCAATTGTGGGTAATGGGTTTTCGCAAAGAGTTTTGGCGGTGTTTTATAGTAAAAATAGGAAGGCTCTTTGATAAATTTCCCGTTGTATTTTCCGGCCCCCCAGGTTGCATCTATGAGGTAGGGATGCGCATCGATAATGACCACATTCCACATGTGCACTTTTTTGAACGGTCTGCCAATGTCGTTGAAATGTGTTTTAATATCTCCACGAACCAGATAATTCGAAATTCCCTGAAGTTCACACAAGCGTTCAAACAGCATGGCATATCCTTCACAGACGGCAATTCCTTTGTCCAAGGTTCGCTGAATCACTCTATTTCTGGTCTTTTCCTCCTTTAGATTCCGCTCCCGGTAATTCTTAAAATTAAAGTTGAATTTTTTATACTCCTCGGGTTCGTAGGCCACATTTTGAATGATCCAAGTGTAGATGGCACGTACTTTTTCCTCTTCTGTTTGAAAATCACGAGTGATAAATGCGGAGAGTTCTTCGGCATTATTAAACCGCTCGGGATACATTTCAATAGTGGCATCCACGCTTTCATAGTCTTGAGCAACCGAAAGGAAGCTCATCAAAAATATAATAATATGATATAATTTACATCTCATCTTTTCAGTTGGTTATTTCTTCTCAAGACTTCCCAAATGTGTATTTTTAAAGCTATCTGAATACTTCAGTCCGTACCCAAAAATACGATCAAAAGCGGCATGTGAGAACAGAATAACACCAATAAGTGTCACAACTTCTCCCAAATGAAGATATCCCACGACCATTACTATAATAGCTACCGCCTTATGATGAAAGAAATTATAAATAATAGCACCTACCTTGGGGTTAATGAGATAACCCAGCATTCCAATATCCGGGGTCAACAAAAGAGCTGGAAATACCCACCACTTGAAATTGAGCATGGTAAAAAAAAGGACGCCCAATCCGAACTGTGCCAATTCTTCAATTTTCAGCGTTGTTTTCATCTTTCAATAATTTTATACAAAACGGGTTTACTTGGCGTTGCATCATTCTCGAAAGGCGCAATCTGCAAATTAAGCAGGTAACTACCATCCTTTATGGTGCTGGCCACATAGATAAATTCAGTGATGGTAGCTGCCATTCGAGGTTTGGAAGGATAGTTCCAAAACGCCCGATGGGCCACTAATTTTCCATCGTCCTTTTCGGGATCAATCGAAGGCAGATCGATCAACAGATGTTCGATCCCGCGATCCCGTATAAATCGGGCCGCTGCTTCCTCCAAATACGGCCAATTGGTATTTGAATAATGCTTTGTTTTCTTTTCTGAAGTATTCGGAAGTGTCCTAATTATCAGGGCTTCCGGAGCTTTATTTCCGAGTAGTTTTTTTATTTCTGAAGCCGTTATCACCAAATCCTTCCCCTTCTTTTTTGGGGTGACTGAGATCAATTCCGAAGTAAAGAAAAAGCGTTTCAATGCTTTGTTCACCGAATTAAAGTCCTTCGAAATATGACCCACACATTCTGTATGAGTTCCATGGGCATGTGGATTGAACCAAATATTATTAAAATTCACCGCAGCTCCTTTAGCCACACTTCCCACCCAGCCGTCAAAATTGACCGGAACTATTCGAGGTTTTTCCAAATACCAAGCCTCCGGATTCTTGGTCGAAGCACGCAACGGAAGGGAGATATCCCTTGGCTTGGAAAGATCCACAGTATAGGTTACATTTTGTATTTGCAGGTTTGCCTTCACGAGGGAAATATACAATAATCTCAATTATGTAGGATTTTATTTCAAAAATGCCGCCATGTCCCGACGGACTACACATTTTTTCGGGCGATCAGAAACAAATAATCACCTCCGTCATTTTCATACGATTGGATCACCTCTCGTACTTTCTGCGATTCAATATCGGCATATAAAGATTCGAGTCCTTTTTTTACCTCTTCGGAATGTGCCACCGCTGTAAAGGAAGAAATCCCGTTTCTAATAGTGTCGTCCAAATATCTGCCAGGATCGTGCTTGCCGGAATATAAGAACAGGTCCTGAAGATCGGGTTGAATGAAATAAGGCTCTGTTTCTGTGATTTCGAATTTGTTGGCAGCCAAAACCTCCTTTAAAACGTTCATCGATGGCATTAGCTTAGCCGAATCCTCCAGCATCTTCGGAAAATAATGCCACAGCCAATAGCCCAGCATTTGCCGTGGCGTTGCTGTAAATACCACCAATTTTCCGTCGCTCTTCAGAACCTTGTTGATATTCGATAAACCAATATTTAAATCGGCCCAATGGTGTAAGGTGAGGCTTGCGAGGACTCCGTCAAAAGTATGGGCACCCACATTCAATTGTTCTGCGCTTCCTTGAACCCATGTTACCGTGCTCTTCCGTGATCGTGCTTTGTCGAGCATTTTCTGAGAAGGATCGATGCCCGTAAATTGGTATCCCAAAGCATCAAATTCCAGTGTATAATTGCCTGTACCACATCCAATATCCAAATAACTACCTTCTTTGATGGGCTCAAGATGATGCAGCATCCTGCTCAATAAGAAAGGATCGGCCTTCCTTGTTGTATTATAATCTTTTCCAATACGGTCGTACTTTGGTTTCATGAAACTTCCACTTTAAAAAGATCACTTGCAATCCCGTCACTTAAAAATTTACCGGTTTTAGTTACTAACAGTTGCTGGCCAATCAGCTCCAATCGGTCTGCTTCCACATGCGATTGGGCGTGTAAAAGTAGGTGCTCGCGATATTCTATTCCGAAGAGATCCTCGACCTCCTCCAACGAAATACCCCACATGGTCCGTAAGCGAGTCATGACGTACTCATTATAAGTGTCATTTTTGGAAAGCAACTCCCGTTCCAAGGGTAAACTGCTTGCTTCGATGGCCTTGATGTATTTAGAGTTGTTCGAGACATTCCAACTTCGATACTTCCCATCATAACTATGTGCAGAGGGGCCCACACCCAAATAAGGCTCTCCGTGCCAATACGCCATATTATTTTCGGAATAAAAGCCCGGCTTCCCAAAATTTGAAAATTCATAATTGTCATATCCCGCCTGTGCAGTTATTTCCACCAGTAATTGATGATGCGATTGTGCAACCTCATCGTCTACCGGTGCTACAGTTCCCTTTTCAATAAAATGATGCAAGGCCGTCTTGGGCTCCACGGTGAGTGCATAGCAGGAAAGGTGAGGAACATCGAAAGACAAGGCCTTATTCAAATTCTCCATCCATCGTTCTGCATTCATTCCGGGGATCCCATAAATAAGGTCAATGCTAAAATTATCGAAGTGTTCCTTAGCCAGTTCAATACTCTGGATGGCCTCGGCAGCACTATGTGCCCGATTCATTAATTTCAAGTCCTCCTCAAAAAATGATTGAATGCCAATACTCAATCGGTTCACTCTGCTTTCAGCAAGCTGAACAACAATTTCTTGAGACAGATCATCCGGATTGGCTTCGAGGGTAATCTCAGGGTATTCGGAAACCAGGAAATGTTCCTCGACGGTGTCGATCAGTCGATCCAGTTCCTCCGCAGAAAGCAAGGACGGAGTCCCCCCACCAAAATAGATGGTCTGTACCTCCTCTTCAACCGCTCCTTTTCGTAATTCCAATTCTTTACTTAGCGCTTCGACCATGGCTTCTTTTTTTCCGAGTGAGGTCGAAAAGTGGAAATCGCAGTAATGACAAGCCTGTTTACAAAATGGAATATGGAGGTAGATGCCGGACATGTTTACTGTTTTAACCAAATTACCAAATAAGAAGTCCCAAAAGCCAAAATCACATAGGACAGAAACGCCAAAGGAAATAGAATTGCCGACTTAATCCCCACGACGAGTTTTCGTTTCTGGAAAAAAGAGGTCATGGCATAGATAAAATATAGAGTCATTAGAAGGATGTGTAAAAACTGCAAAGTTGAATTCAAATATGCAACATAAAACAAATTGAGAATGGTAAACAGTGTATATGCACCCAAGAGGTAAAAGGAGACGGCCAAAAACTCGGCGAACGTATATTTTCTGAGAAAGAACAGCTTCATTAATAACCCCAACATGAAAACAAACGCGAACAACAGTTTATCAATATTTATGAGCATAAATCGCCCCGCTTTTACTAACAATTGACCCTCAGAATTGTCGCTAACCTTTAATGCTGAATCGGAAAAGGGATCATAATTGATCACTGCTCTAATGAGCAAATAAACAATCGTCATTAGAATAAAAAAGGCAACCGGTTTATAGTATCGCTTTCGTTTACCCGCTAAGTATTCACGAAACAATCTTCCGGGGTTAATAAAAAGTAGCTTGAGAGTGACAAAAAATGGCGCATCTACCGAAAAGACTGTTGAGAAAAAATCCTGCAGGGTGTCCTTTAAAGTTATCCTATCCACGGACCCACGTTGCCCACAATTTGAACAGAAGGAACCCGTCAAGTTCGTTTCACAATTTTTACAATATGTGGTTTTTCCGTCCAAGACTTACTTCTTAACACGTCCTTCATTCTGTTTCACAAAGGCGGCCCACCCGGTGTAATTTTTCCCAACTTGGGTCTTTCCTAAATTATAAAAATGACAAACCGCCGCGGCCAAACCATCGGTGCTATCCAGGTTTTTTGGCAGTTCTTTCAGACCCAGCGTGCTTTGCAACATTTTCGCAACCTGTTCCTTACTGGCATTTCCATTTCCGGTGATGGCCATTTTTATTTTTTTGGGTGAATACTCCGTGATGGGGATCTGGCGGGACAGCCCGGCTGCCATAGCCACCCCTTGTGCACGACCCAGCTTCAACATGGATTGTACATTCTTTCCAAAGAAAGGGGCTTCAATGGCGATCTCATCGGGATGAAAGGAATCAATAAGTTGAATGGTTCGCTCGAAGATGTGTTTGAGTCGGACGTAATGATCGTCGTATTTGGAGAGTTGCAGTTCGTTCAGTTGTAAAAACCGCATTTGTTTACCCTCCACTTTTATGAGTCCGAAACCCATGATGGTGGTTCCGGGGTCAATTCCCAATATAATTTTTTCTTGCTGCATCTGCTGGTTTGAAGGACATACTACGCTCAAAAATTAGAAAAACCCTAGCCAAGTTGATTCTTAGCGTTCGATGGAATTATGTAATTTAGCTCCAATGATAGCCCTTTCCCACAAATCTAAGCATTATGGGTTGATTGCCCTAAAAGTTTTGATACTTAGCCTGACATTTGGTTATATCTACTCAAAGATTACCGGACAGCAAGGGATCTCTTTTAATCAATTTATTTATTCTATTCATCTTGAAAATAGCGGTTTCGTTGTTTTATGTGTTGGTCTTGCGGTGTCTAATTGGATCTTAGAGATCCTGAAATGGCAAACCGTAGTTTCGTTTATTGAAAAACTTTCATTTAGAACGGCGACACGACAAAGTTTAGCAGCTCTTACGGTTTCCCTTGCTACTCCGAACCGCATTGGAGATTATGGAGCAAAGGCGTATTTTTTCGAAGCCCGTCATCGTAAGCAGATCCTGTTACTCAACTTTTTTTCGAACAGCGTTCAAATGGGGGTTACCGTCTTTTTTGGATGTTTCGGACTTATTTATGCCGCCTTGAAATTTGGACTTGCACTTTCCACTATGGGAGTAGTGGTAGGTATTTTGCTTTTTATTTTCTTCGGAATAATAGGGTTCGTATTTAAAGAAAAACAGCTTTTGATCAAAGGCTTAACGCTTACTAAATTGGCGCGCTATATCAAAAACTTACCTGCCACCATCCAATGGAAAACCCTACTGTTTTCATTCTTTCGATATGCAATATTCAGTTTTTTATTTTTTTTACTGCTGAATTTTTTTGGCGCAGAGATCACCCTTTTCAAAGCTATTCCCATCATTTGTGCTATGTATCTTTTAGTTTCCATTGTTCCCACGCTTTTTCTATTCGATGTGGTAATACGAGGTGGGGTGGCTGTTTGGTTATTTGGAATGGCAAACATCCCTGAATGGCCGGTACTAGCAACCGTTTTTTGCATGTGGATGCTTAATTTTGTACTTCCCGCTCTATGGGGCAGCTTTTATGTACTAACTCATAAGCGCTCATGATCTTCCTGCTAGCCGTCCTATGTTTTTTGTATGTTCCCGTGATTGGATGGTTGCTAATTGGCGCTCTAAAACTACCAAGATTCACAACAAATAAGGTTTCCCCAAGCACCAAATTTTCCATCGTCATCCCCTTTCGGAATGAGGCCGAAAATCTGGAGGCATTACTACAATCCCTTTACAAACTTGACTACCCTTCGGAATTATATGAAGTTATTTTTGTTGACGATGATTCCACGGATGCATCCGTACCGAAGATCGAACAATTTACTGATGCTTATCAGGTGAAGTCCGGGTTTAAAAATGTCATCGCCCTGCGAATCATTCAGAATAAAAGGTACTCGAATTCACCTAAAAAAGACGCCATAAGTGCAGCGGTCAAGGTTGCGAAAAACGAGTGGATCGTCTCTACAGATGCGGACTGTGTCGTTCCATCCGGTTGGCTGCGTTGGTACGACCAATGCATTCAGAAAAAACAACCCAAAATGGTGTGTGGCCCGGTGGTTTACCCATCAAGCGTTGATCTGGTTTCGGCATTTCAGGTGCAAGACGGATTGAGCTTGCAATTGGTGACCATGGGCAGCTTTGGCTGGAAACAACCCCTCATCTCCAACGGTGCTAACATGGCATACTTAAAAAGAGCATTTGTCGAGGTCAAGGGTTATCACGGTAACAACCATATTGCAAGTGGAGATGATGTATTCCTTTTGGGAAAATTCCGAAGAAAATACCCATCCCATGTTCATTATCTTAAAAACAAGGAGGCAACCGTCGAAACACAGGCTGAAAGTTCATGGAAATCGGTTCTAGCACAGCGAATTCGTTGGGCAAGTAAAACCTCTCGTCAAAAAAGCGGAGAAGCCAAATTCCTGGGTCTTATTGTTTTCCTAACTAATTTTGCCTTTCTGATGGCAATGACTCTGGTATGCGTTCAACCTGGATATTTCAAACTTTTTTTGGCCTTTGTATGTATTAAACTTGGAATAGATCTGGCGGTAATATATGTTGCCAGCCACTTCTTGGAGAAGCGTTTTTCCATACCCGGTTATTTAATTATGGCGTTCTTTTACCCGTTTATTGCAGTTTGGGTGGTTTTAAACAGCCTAACGGGTAATTACCGATGGAAGGAGCGAACATTTAAAAAATAGGCTAATCCAATAATTTTTTTACCTTTAACCGTACCAAATCACACTATTATGAAGCGCCTACTATTGATTTTGGCTCTGGCATCTTCGCTGAGCCTCTATGCACAAAAAGAATATACGGTCGACGGTCAATCCTACTCTTTACAAACTGAAGTGGATGGAACGCTTAGCCTGCTTTGGAACACCATTGATGGAGAATACCGATATTTTTCTAAGAAAGGCAGTGAGATCGTGGAGCTTACCAATACAAAAGCAGATGGGGATTATCAGGAAGAATACAAAGAGGTGTTACGCTCTCAAACAGCAGACCAGGAAGTAGCTTTGGATAAAGTTAATCTAACGCTGGTGAGTCTTCGAAAATTTTTTAATACCTACAACAAGGCTGTGGATCCTAATTTTGCGGGTGAATCCCCAGCGGTCCAATTAGAAACACGACTTGGGGTGTTTGCCGGAATGACCAACTATCCTTATTTCGCAAATCCGGATAATAGCTTATTGCCACAAGGAGGGATCGATTTTGAAGTTATCGATAATGCCAGGCTCAAACGCCATAGTATTGTGTTCCAATTCCGTCAAATAGTTGCGACCAGTGATTTCGATCTATCTTCCTCACAATTATCTTTAAATTATAGGTTCAAGTTTGTAACGTCTAACGCTGTAGACATCTTTATCAACACCAAGATTGCGAACTATGTGTATCTCACTCAAAATATCCCAGATCCCGATGGAGATGGCAATACCAACGATGCCATTAGCGGATCCGGAGGCGAATTTCAAGCCCCATTTTCTATTGGTTTGGGCGCAGATATTCCATTGGGTAATGGTCATATCACTCTTGGATTCTACGACTTAGTTGCGCTGAATTTGGAAGATAATGGAGAATTTCCAACGGATTTCGTAGTGGGTTATAAGTTCAATTTGTAGTTTATTGGGTTTTTAGGACCACAGGTAGGGTAAACTCTGTTTCCACCGGTATGCCCCGTTTATAGGCTGGCGCCAATTTAGGCAGCGAGTCGATGCTTTGCACGAACCATTCTTCAAGTAGCGGGATTTTTTGTTTTAGCAGTGAGTCCAGGCTGATGTTTAGGTTTGAAATTTCTCCCGTTTTCGAAATATTGAATTTGAGCAGCACCGTATCGTTTAGATCCTCGTGGGTACTCAAATTCCTGGAGCCAATGGAGCGATGTACATACTGGCGCAAGGAAGTTTCGAAGCAATTTTTCTTTTCCAATTTTTCGGTATGCTTTTCGCAGTCCGGAAAAGTAGGATATTGATCAATGTCTTCCCAATCAATGGCTTTGATCTCCTCGTCAAAAAATTCATCGGAAGAAATTTTTTCGGTTTCAAAAAATTGACAGGAAACCAAAGTAAGAGCTGCCAGAAGGGTGAGGAATATGTGTTTCATTTCGGTTAACTACAAGTCGAAATTACGAATTTATATAGAATTCCAATTCGTAGGTCGTGGAGGGCACTTCGGAATACATATTAAGACCTACTCATCCTATTTTGTAACATAGTGGTACATTATACGTCCAATGGCGTGATTATGGATCTACTTTTTGTTATTATTGGTTTCCTGTTAATGCTCATTGGAATTTTGGGAAGTATCTTGCCGATTATCCCCGGCACGCCTATTTCCTGGCTCGGACTCATACTTTTATACCTTGCCCCTTCGGTACCCTTCGATTGGCCATTTATAATTATCACGGGGGTGGTAGCGATCTCAATTTATGTTTTGGATTATATCATACCGGCCATTGGCACCAAACGATTTGGTGGGAGTCGCGCAGGGGCATGGGGTACGACAATTGGCCTTATAGTAGGTATTCTGGCGCCCATTCCCTTTGGAATTCTTATCGGACCATTTGTTGGAGCGTTAATTGGGGAATTGGTATTTAACGAGACGAAGGGATCTCAAGCTTTTACGGCAGCGATAGGTTCGTTTTTTGGTTTCCTTGCCTCAACATTTATCAAATTTTTCGCTACCTGTATTTATCTGGGACTTTTTATTTATCAGGTATATGTACATTGGAAAGTGTTGGACTTTCCATTTTAAACCTAATTAGATACTCGCAACAATAGAAATGCCTAGTACCAGGTGGTCTTCTCACCAATAGTGCTTGCCCGTATCCCCTCTTGCAAGGGACCATCATATTTTCCCATATAGAAAAAGCCAAGACATCGCTCGCTCGCTCCCAAGGGTATATGTTCGGTTAGATAATCCTTCATGCCATGTGAGCTCCAATAGGAACCTATTCCTAATTCGTGTGCCGCAAGCCACATGTTTTGGACCGCCATGGATGTTGCAGCGATCTCCTCCCATTCGGGGACAGATTCTTTGGGATCCCGTTGGAAACAAATGGCGATCACACAACCCGATTGCAAGGGTTTGTCGATGATTTTTTGATATTTTACTTTACTGAAATTTGGCGTAACATCTGTATACTTTTTCGAGAGAAAATCACTCAAGTTCTTTCTGGATATTTCAGAATAAAAGACTTTAAATCGCCAGGGTTCGGTACGACGATGCGTTGGCGCCCAATTTGCACATTCCAATATAAGATCGAGTTCTTCTTTTGAAATGGAATCTCCGTTATATTGAACGGGAAAAACCGCTCGCCTGGATTTAATAAGTTCTAAGATCATTGAGTTGAAAATTTGCGAAATATACAAATTAAAAACCCCCCGTCAACGTTGCCGTAATCAGGGGGGTTTAAAAAACTAACCAATATATATTAATATGAAAAAAATTGATTAAAATGTTAGTAATCAATCATTTGTCGGTACAAAGATAGAAACATATTGGTCACCTCAAAGTGAATGAAGTCGTCGAAGGATATGTTTTCGCTCAATGACACAATTTAATCCTTAAGGAGCATAAAAAAGTAAATGAACGCACTGCATTAAATCCAAAACGGTGTTTGTTTCACCTTAAAAACCAGCTCAAGAGGCTAAAAGTTAGCACCAACTAAGGCATAAACCATCAATTTTTTGTACCTTAAAGTCGTATTTCGACCTAGAATAAACCAAACCTCTATAGATATGAAAAGATTAAGTTTAATTGCTATTTGCCTTATAGGTGCCATACTATTTGTCGCAGCAGATAAGAAAACAACTCCTCCAACGCTACATTCCCTGGAAGGAGTCTGGGAATTGAAACATCAGTTCATCTTTGAGAATAATGAGATTCTTGATACGCTTTACAACCTGAATGAATACAGGCAAGTAAAAATGTATAGCAGAGGTAAAGTGATGTGGTCGAGATTTAACCCAACCGATACCAATGAGTGGTTTGGGTATGGCACATATCGTCTTGTTGATAATGTTCTGGAAGAACGCCTTGAATATGCTTCAAATACCATGATGCAGATCATAGACACCGTTCAGGTATTTAGGTTTGAACTCGAAATGGGAGATAACACTTATAGCCAGATCTCGCTGGACGAAAACGGAAATCGTTACAATTCCGAAAATTATACCCGGATAGAATAACGCTAGCTCAAAAAAAATGGAAGCCGATCGGCTTCCATTTTTTTTGAATTAAATTAGAGATAATTCCCTTTCTCATCTAATTTAACCCGAATGGTCTCCTCTCCATTTTTCAATTTCATTTTGTAAACTTTGTTCGCACCGCTTTTAACGGTGTACTTCACTTCGTACACATCTTTAACAATCTCCCACTTAGGAAATCGCTGTGCGATGGCATTTTGTACTTCCTCCGGTAATTGCACATTCTTAAAACGCTCGATGGTTTTTAAAATATTTCCATCTTCGTCATACAGCGCCGCTATTTTTCCATCGGGTATATAAAAGGATACATTGTAGGTGCCAAAATTATCTACATACAGATCGCGACCTTCAGCATTGAACCGCGCAGCTTCTCGTTCTAGTAACTTTGCAGGTATTGGCGCTTCGCGATTATCTACTGCACTCAAATATTTATAATTCATCGCCGTGATCACCACCTCCCCTAATAATATAGGGTCCTGAGCAAAAAATGGGTTGGTCATACCCAAAACAAATAGGACCAATACTAACTTTTTCATGGTATTCGATTTTTTGAGGTTACTAATTCAATAAGAAAACTAGGCATAAACAGCTATCCAAGCAATGATAATCGTCATTTTGCCGTCAAAACGTACCGTGTCCAACGCCATTTGCTAAGCCCAAGGATGCTCAAAAACTAATCTTAAAATACTTTTTACAATCAATTTAAGTCGTTATATTTACTAAGGTATAACGAAATGAATATGATCTCCGTCAATGAAGCCAGAGCTCTGGTTGAAAAAACAGTACTACCCGTTGACAATTGGGAACGAATTTCCGTAGCCAAAGGGATAAACCGAGTCCTGTATGAAACGGTAAATTCTCCTATCAATATGCCGCCTTTCAGACAATCGGCCATGGATGGCTATGCGATTTGTGTGGGAGAACATACAACTTATACCATTGCCGGTGAGGTGAAAGCAGGCGATAGCTACCACCCCACTTTAAAAAAAGGTGAAGCCTTTCGGATATTCACGGGGGCTCCCGTACCTAACACTGCAAATGCAGTGATCATGCAGGAGAAAGTAAGAGTAGCCAATAACAGGATACAACTTGAATCTGAAGTGTGTATCAATGAAAACATCAGACCCATTGGAGAACAAGTCTCTCGAGACGAAGTAGCCCTTAAAAAAGGAAGCGTACTCACTCCCGCAGCCATTGGATATCTTACAACATTGGGCATCACCGAAGTCAACGTGTATCGCAAACCCAATATCGCAATTGTTATTACCGGTAACGAATTGGCGCCACCCGGTCAAAATCTCAAACATGGTCAGATCTATGAAAGTAACGCTCAAATGCTTACAGCCGCACTCCTGCAAATGGGTCATTCCAAAGTTTCTCACTATAAAGTAAGTGATAACTACCCGCAAACCGTTAAAGTGCTCAACAACGTTATTCGAAGTCATGATCTAGTCTTGGTTTCAGGCGGAATCTCGGTAGGGGACTATGATTTTGTTGGTAAGGCTTTGGACGAATTAGGTGTCACTGAACATTTTTATAAAGTAAAACAAAAGCCGGGAAAGCCCTTGTTCTTCGGAAGCAAGGAAGGCACAATGATTTTTGCACTTCCCGGCAATCCGGCCTCGGCGTTGAGCTGTTTCTATATGTATGTTTACACAGCGCTTCAAATTAGGACCGGACACGAAAATTATGCATTGCCAATAGTAACTGCACGATCGCTATCACATTGCAATACTAAAGGAGATCGGGTGCAGTTTTTAAAAGCTATTTATAAAAATGGAACGGTTGAGATATTGGAAGGTCAGAGTTCGGCCATGCTCCATACTTTTGCCCTATCGAACGCATTGGTACGCATTCCTGAAGTCGTGGATGTTGTCGAAAAAGACGATCCGGTAGCGGTAATCCTTTTACCTATTAATTAAAGTTATGAAGTATCAGATAAAAAGTAGAATTTGGATTGAAACTAACGGAGAGATCCTGTTGGGAGAAGGCCGTGTGAGTCTCCTCAAGGCGATCGATGAAACCGGCTCGTTGTCTAAGGCTGCCAAATCATTGGGAATGTCTTACAAAAAGGCCTGGTCGCTGATCGATGCAGTAAATTCACGAGCTAAAAAACCAGTGATCCAAACCAGCATTGGAGGCAAAAAAGGGGGTGGTACAAATTTAACTCCTTATGGCAGAACGCTCATTACAGCTTTTGAAAGTCTCAATGCCGGGTGTTGGAACTATTTGGACAAACAAATAGCCAAAACGCCCTTATAATGCTCTTTGAAATTGAAGGTCTTTGGTTGTTCCTCACCATTCTACCCATAGTGGCATTTTTATATGCCAGCGTGGGACATGGGGGTGCCAGCGGTTATCTCGCGCTAATGGCACTATTCGCATTTGCGCCGGAAACCATGAAACCCACTGCACTGCTGCTCAATTTATTCGTGGCAGGAATTGCATTTGTCCACTATTATCACGCTGGTTTTTTTAATGCAAAATTGTTCGTTGCCTTTGCACTCGCCTCCATTCCATTGGCTTTTGTCGGTGGCATGATCGAAGTGGAAGCTGGGATCTATAAAAAGATTTTGGCGGTGCTTCTAATCTTTGCCATTTTAAAAATGCTAAACGTATTTGGCAAGGAAAGCATAGTGATACGAAACATAAAGATCTGGCAAGGATTACTGGTTGGTGGAATTATTGGATTCTTTTCCGGATTAATTGGAATAGGAGGAGGAATTATTCTAACACCGGTAATTTTGCTTTTGCACTGGGGTAAAATGAAGGAAGCAGCCGCTGTTTCGGCATTATTTATCTGGGTGAATTCGGCTTCCGGCTTGGCAGGGCAATTGACGGGAGGTGCAAAAATTTCGGCTCAGGCCTTTATTTTAGTTGGTTTAGCGCTTTTTGGTGGTTTCTTCGGAAGTTACTACGGCAGCAAAAAATTTAATAGCAACAAGTTGCGTTACCTTTTAGCGTTCGTACTTATCATCGCTTCGGTAAAATTATTTATGACGTAAATGATTCAGAAAAAAAACATATCTGCCATCATTCTAGCCGGTGGAAAAAGTTCCCGAATGGGAAGCGAAAAAGGCTTTTTAGAAGTGAACGGGAAAAACTTTATGTCCCGGATCATTGCTGCTGTAAAGCCCTTCGTTAGTGATATAATAATTGTGAGCGACAACGCTGCCTACGATATATTTGAGTGTAAGCGACATGACGATCTCATCAAAAATTCAGGTCCGTTAGCAGGATTGTTTACAGGTTTGTTTTATTCTGAATCCGATACAAACCTTGTTTTGAGCTGCGATGTCCCATTGATCAATGAAGCTGTTATACAACAACTTTTGATGAGTTTTGACGCTAAATATGAGGCCAATCAATTACAAAGTGAAGGCAAAACAATGCCGTTGGTGGCGATCTATAAAAAACAATGCATGCATCCGTTTTTGGAGCAACTTAAAAAAGGAGAACGGCGCCTTCGAACTGTAGTGGAACAGCTTAGAACTAAGACAATCACTATTGATAAAGAACTAGCACCTCTTATACGAAACATAAATACCCCAAGTGAACTCATAACAATAAAAAATGAAATTGAACATTAAATATTTTGGATTAATCGCCGAAGTAACCGACCGTGGCGAAGAAGCAATGGAGTTGGATGCAACTTCGGTATCCGATGTCTTGGAGGCACTCTACAACAAATATCCAGAGCTAAAGACAAAGGACTTTCAGGTAGCACAAAAACAGGAAATTGTGACTCACGATACCGAAATTGACGGTGGCGAAATTGCATTATTACCTCCCTTTTCCGGAGGATGAATTTATGAGTAGATATAGCAGACATATTATTCTATCCGAAATTGGCCCAGAAGGCCAAAACAAATTATTACGCGCCAAAGTACTAGTGATTGGTGCTGGGGGCCTTGGCTGTCCGGCACTTCAATATTTGGCGGCCGCGGGAATTGGGCAGCTTGGGATCATAGATTTTGACGTGGTGGAGGAATCAAATTTACATAGACAAATACTCTTTGGCACTTCTTCGCTTGGTGTAAATAAGGCGCTGGCTGCAAAAGAAAGATTGGAGGATCTTAATCCTACAATTGCAATCAATGCCTATCCTTTTAAACTTACTGTGGAAAACGCCTTGGAATTGTTTTCCGGATATGACGTTATTCTCGATGGCTCCGATAATTTCGCAACGCGTTACCTCGTTAATGATGCCGCAGTGATCATAGACAAACCCGTGGTCTATGGGGCTATTTATAAATTTGAAGGCCAGGTTTCCGTGTTCAATTATCAAAATGGTCCCAGCTATCGGTGTCTGTTCCCGGATCCACCAAAAGACGGGTCGGTTGCTAACTGTGCCGAGGTTGGGGTTTTGGGGGTCCTGCCCGGAATCATTGGAAGTATGCAAGCCAATGAAGTAATCAAGATCATTCTGGGGTTCGACGGTGTGCTGTCCGGTAGGTTGTTGTGCTACAATTCCCGATCGGCAGAGGTGACTTCGTTAAAAATTGCGAAGTCTCCTTCAGAATATAAAAAAATACGTGAACGTGGAGACCGGTTTCAGGAATATTACGGTGAAGAATTTTGTGCTTCTGTTCCTTCGGAAATATCTTCGGAAATGGCCACGAAAATGGAAAATGTCCAATACATCGATGTACGCGAATTACATGAGAAACCTCGTCTCGATAGGGTGGATTGTTTGGAAATTCCGATGGGCGAATTAGAAAATAGATTGGATGAGATCGATTCAGAAAAAAATAAGATCATCTTTTGCCAAACGGGTGTACGCAGTAAAACTGCGGTTTCACTTCTTCAAAAGCACAACATTGCCAATTGTATGAGCTTACAAGGAGGCGTTCTGGAGATGATGGAACAAAAAAAACAAATACTATGACCGAACGTAAAGTAAAAAATGCCTTTAAAGAGGGCGCTATATCATCCCAATTCATTGGAGATTCCATTGCCAAGCACCAATCGAAAACGGCGATAGGAGCCCACAATATTTTCCTGGGGCAAGTCCGAGCCGATGTGGTGGAGGGCAAAGAAATTAAGGCCATTGAGTATACAGCTTATGAGGAAATGGCCAATGTCAAATTTCACGAAATTAGAGAGGCAACTTTCGAGAAATTCGATCTAAGCTGTATGCATATCTATCATAGTTTGGGTACCGTAAAAGCCGGGGAAATTTGTTTGTTCGTTTTTGTTTCGGCTCCCCGACGTAAAGTTGTTTTTAAGGCCCTGGAATATGTGGTCGAAGAAATTAAGGCCCATGTCCCGGTTTTTGGGAAGGAGATCTTTGAAGATGAAACATTTCAATGGAAGACGAATACTTGAATGAGGGGTTAGTTGATAGTTTTGAGTTTTTAAATTAATAAAATGGTTGATATCACACATAAAATAAAAACACTTCGAATTGCCACCGCCCAGGCGATCGTTACAGTGAGTGCTGCTGAAACAATTGCGGCCATCGAAGCAGGAACAGTTCCCAAAGGCGATGTATTTGCTATGAGCAAAGCCGCGGGATTATTGGGAGTAAAAAAAACACCGGAATTACTTCCCGACTGTCATCCCATGCCTATTGAATACACCGGAATTGATTATAAGATCGATGGCCTATCGATCATTGTAAACTGTACGGTAAAAACCATTTATAAGACAGGTGTCGAAGTAGAAGCGATGCATGGAGCCAGTGTTGTGGCCCTCAATATGTACGATATGCTAAAGCCCATTGACAAGGGCGTAGCAATTGAACACATTAAATTGCTCGAGAAAAGTGGCGGAAAATCCAGTTTCAAAAATAGATTCCGAAAAGATCTTTCGGCAGTTGTCATCGTTTGTTCCGACACCATTTCCGAAGGGCAAAAAGAAGACAAGGCAGGTAAGGCGATCATCAAAAAACTCGAGGAATGTGAGGTTTCAATTTCAGATTACGTCATTGTCCCGGACGAAAAAGCGATTATTCGTGAAAAAGCTCAAACGTATGCAAACCAAAAGGTGGATCTGGTGATATTTACGGGTGGAACGGGCCTGTCACAACGTGATGTAACACCCGAGGCATTGGATGATATCATCGAACGAAACATCCCGGGAATTGAAGAAGCCATTCGGAGTTATGGTCAGGAGCGCACCCCCTATTCTATGCTTTCACGATCAGTTGCAGGTACCATCCAAGATACATTGGTACTGGCACTACCAGGTTCAACCAAGGGAGCCACAGAGTCCATGGATGCCATTTTTCCTTCGGTATTACACATATTTGGAATTTTAAAAGGAGCCAGACACGACGCATGAAAAAGAAACAACCCATATTGACCGATTCCTTCGGAAGGGCCCATGCCTACCTTCGCATATCGCTCATTGAGCGATGCAATCTCCGCTGTACCTACTGTATGCCGGAAGAGGGCGTACAACTTACGCCACGAAGTCATTTGATGACCTACGAAGAGATCCACGCCATCGCAAAAATATTTGTACAACATGGCGTTTCCAAAATTAGATTGACCGGAGGAGAGCCGCTTATCAGAAAAGATATTCCCATAATTTTAGAGAAATTGGCCTCTCTACCTGTCGAGCTTTCCATTTCCACCAATGCCGTGATCATCGACCGGTTCATTGACACTTTAAAGGAACATGGAGTTAGAAATATTAATGTGAGTTTGGATTCATTGGATCGTGAAAAATTCAAAGAGATTACGCGCCGGGATGATTTCAAAAAGGTGTTCGATAATATTCATCTGCTCATCAAAGAAGGATTTAAGGTAAAAGTGAATGCTGTATTGATGAAAGATTTTAACGACAATGAGATCATCGAATTCATTAAATTCACGAAAGATCTACCCATTTCAATGCGATTTATTGAGTTCATGCCCTTCGATGGGAATAAATGGGATCTCAGCAAGATGGTTTCCTATAAAGAAGTGATGGATCAAGTGAGCGGTAGTTTTCCTGAATCGCAGATCGAACGCCTGCAAGACGCGCCCAATGATACTTCCAAGAATTACAAAATTAAAGGTTATAAGGGAAGTTTTGCGATCATCAGTTCGGTTACGAATCCGTTCTGTGATACCTGCAACCGTCTCCGATTAACAGCTAATGGCCAATTAAAGAATTGTTTGTTTTCTGCTTCGGAATCGGATCTACTAAAGGCCTACCGTGCCGGGAAGAATATTGAACCCATTATTCAAAAAGCAGTTGCCGCCAAGTTTGCGGTTCGAGGAGGAATGGATACCTTGGAAAAACTTCAGGAACCAAAATTACACGGTAAAAACCGCAGTATGATCACAATTGGTGGTTAGCCTTGTATAACTTTTCGTAGTCTTCCGAGGTATCGATATCTGCTGTTTTCCCTTCCGAAGTCACCAAAAAAACCTTGTCCGCATATTGATTGAGAATTTGTTTGGCTCCCTGATCATCCTTGAGTTCGGACAATTCGGCTAAATAAAATTTATCGAACAATACCGGAACTCCCATTTTTTGTTTGGAGTAATCCGTTGCAATGATCTGCTCTTTATTAACTTCAAAATGTGATATCATGGCTTTCAAATAAGTGACATCGATCAGGGGTTGATCGGCCAGCATTACCAAAACACCATCCAGATTTGCAGAGTGTTGTTGCAAATATTTTATTCCGAAGGAAATGGAGCTCCCTAATCCATTTCCCCAATTCATGTGATTGAGAATCGTACAATCAAGATTAGTAATCTGTTGACTAATTTTTTCGAAATCGGATCCCAAAACTACTACAACCGACTCCAACCCTACATTAATTGCGGTTTCGATCGTATGGCCTAAAAGTGTGGAATTACCCCATTTTAATAACTGTTTGGGTGATCCCATGCGCCGGGAAGTGCCGGCAGCAGAAATTAGAATTGCTAAACGCGGTATTTTAGTCACAAATGGAAATTTAATTTAGGCGTGTATGCCACCATCCTTTTCTTTCAGTAGAATAGGTGTTTTTTTTCGCACCACCGACAAGATCTCTGAAAGAATAGAAATGGCAATTTCCTGAGGGGTTTCGGCGCCAATATTCAAACCGGCCGGGCCATTAATTTTTCCAATAAACGACTCGTTCACCTCCGGACAGTACTCCAATAATTGTGCAAAAAGCTTCTCCCTTCGATGTGCAGGACCCAATAAACCAATATAAGCAGGATGGGACTCCTTTAACTCGATCAAAAACTTGAGGTCGTTGGCAAAATTATGGGTCATTAAAACAATGGCGGTCTCTGCATCGATACTTTTCAATTCCAGTGTATCCGGCGAAACCGAATAAAGAGCACTGGCACCCGGGAAGTTCTCAATAGTTTTAGCCTCCAAAGGCCCGGTGACGATCGTTACCTCCCAGCCATTGAGGGAAGCAATTTTACACAGTTGAACCGCATCGTGTTCGGCTCCAAAGATCATCAACTTAAAACAGGGTGGTAGGGATTCTTTTAGCACCAACAGCGCCTCTTCCTGCTTTCCGAATTGATTTTCGGCTCCGGAAAGTGTAAAGACCTCATCACCTAATTTGAGGTAGGAACCAATTCCATCAAAGCTACCTTCCTCCTTTTTGTAATAAGAAACCATGTCAAAATATTCTCGACCCTTCAGGCATTTATCAAAGGCGGAAATAAATACCTCTCCGGGATCAAAGCGCTCGATCAAAATATAGAGCACCCCTTCGCATCCCAGACGATACCTACCGTCGTAGGTCATTATGATGGGATCTCCACTTTCAAAAACCTGCTTGGATTGTCTCACTATATCCTTTTCCACACAGCCCCCACTCACCGCACCAACCATATTTCCATTTTCCAAAATGAGCATTTTAACGCCGGGTTTGCGATAGGAGGAACCGTCAAGATCGACAACAGTCGCCAAAACCGATGGGATTCCTTGCTCCTTTGCCTTTTTATACGATCTAACTATGTCTTTAAATTCGTGCGTCATATACTAACCAATAACAGCTTCACCTTTTAAATTTTTCATATAAGGCTGCTTGTACAATCTTTTCCCCGTTGCCTTATAAATGGCATTGGCAACTGCTCCTCCCACCGGTGGTAAGGTAGGTTCTCCCAATCCTGTAGGAGCAATATTATTTTCTATAAAATGAACGTCTACTTGTGGAGTTTGATTCATTCGGATCAAGTTATACGTGCCAAAATTATTAGACTGCGGAACGCCATCTTTAAAGGTCAATTCGCCGTACATGGCATGACCTATTCCATCGATAACGCCTCCCACGACTTGGTTTTGGGCTCCTAACGGATTCACAACGATTCCACAATCTACCACGCAGGTCACTTTTTTGACTACGGGCTGACCATTGTCCAAAATAATATCGGCCACTTCGGCAACGTGTGTATTATGACAGTAGTACACCGCAAAACCTTGAAACACCTCATTGGTCTTATTGCCCCAATCAGATTCTTTCACGGCTTTATCAATAACCCCGATCAGCCGTTCCGGATCGTATTGAATTCGTTCATCCGTGGTCCCTATTACTTTTTTCAAAAGGTCTTTATGTAACTGGATTCGATCTACTGCCATCAATTCGGCCAGTTCATCAAAGAAACTTTGCTCTGCCGATGCCAGGAAATTAGTGTAGGGTGCTCGCCACGCCCCTGTAGTGATATTACTTCTATAATTGGCACCATCCACTTGATAGTTTTCCAAAGCCCCAGCCGGGAAAAAGTTCGGAATCAATCCATACATGTTGTTGTTAATGGATGCTTCCTTTAAGTGATATCCGGTCAATTTTCCATCCTTTATTGAAGCGGCAATGCGATACTTGATCGCCGGTCTATAAATTCCTGCTGCCATATCGTCCTCACGAGAAAAGACCACCTGCACCGGGCTTTTGGCCAGGTTAGAAACGGAGGCAGCTTCCATCGCAAAATCGCCGTAGAGTCTGCGACCAAATCCGCCGCCCATACGCGTCATTTCCAGGGTCACTTCACTTTCGTCCCGCTCGAGCATTTGGGCAATTCGCTTCGCAGTACCCGCCGGAGTTTGTATGGGCCCAACCAATTCAATTTTGTTTTCCGTTACATTGGCGAAGAAATTCATCGGTTCCATGCAGTTATGCGGCAGGAACGGCGATTCATAAGTGCGCTCCAAAATCTCATCGGCTTCTGCGAAGGCTTTTTTAACATCCCCATCTTTCCGAAGTGTTTCAAATGAATTTCCATTTAATAACGCCATTAGTTTTTCATCGTGCATGGCAGTATCCTCAGCCGGAGTATCCTGTTTCCAGTTCGCCGTCAAGGCCTTCTTACCTTTCATTGCTGCCCAGGTACTATTGGCTAAGACTGCAATTTTATTTTCAAACCGAATTACATCGGTCACCCCGTTAACTCCTCGCGCATCGCTATCTTCGAAAGACTCCAATACCTGTCCAAAGGCGGGTGGTCTCAACACCGAAGCATATAGCATTCCGTCTTGTTTGTAATCCAATCCGAAAAGTGGTTTCCCGGTCACGATCTCATCAATATCAACATTGGCTGTCGCTTGACCAATAATGGTAAAATCTCTAGGCTCTTTAAGAGCAACTTCCTCGGGAACTTCCAGAGCAGCGGCCTCATTGACTACTTCCCCGTATCCTAATTTCTCGCCTGCCGCATTGGTGATCACTCCATCTTTGGTGGTACATTCGGATGCATCCACACCCCATCGTGCTGCCGCAGCATTGACAAGCATTTGTCGAGCCGTAGCGCCAGTTTGACGCAGTGGTTCCCAACCAAAACGTAACGACTGACTTCCACCTGCAACCTGTCTTGTATAGTTAACATTGTCCAAAGCTCCTTGCACCACATGAACATCGCTCCAAGCCACATCCAGTTCTTCAGCGATCAGCATAGGCATGGACGTTTTTACCCCCTGTCCAATTTCCGGGTTGGGAGAGAATATGGTTACTTTTCCTTTATCTGAAATTTTAATGAAGGCGTTAAAATCGTTGTAATTGAGTTGGCTCAGATCCACCGGAGGCTCTACGCCCGGCTTGCAGGCGGTGAACAAATTAAAGCCCACCAATAATCCGCCACTCGCTAAGGCAGAAGTTCTCAAGAAGGATCGTCTGCTAAATTGTATGTTTTTTGAAGATTTCATAGTGATTAGTTGCTAGGTTTAACTCAATTTTTCGGCTGCTACTTTAACTGCCTTTTCGATGCTGTTGTAAGAAGCACATCGACAAATATTCCCACTCATCGCACTTCGAATTTCCTTTCCACTAGGGCTGGGATTTTCTTCCAGCAAAGCGGAAGCCGTCATGATCTGACCCGCCTGGCAATATCCACATTGCGGCACATCAATCTCCTTCCATGCTTCCTGAACGGCATGGGTGCCATGTTCTGAAAGACCCTCGATGGTAGTGATCTTTTTACCCTCCAGTTGTGAAACCGGAAGTAGACAACTTTTAGTAGCAACGCCATTTATATGTACGGTACAAGCGCCACATTGTCCAATGCCGCAGCCATATTTAGTCCCAACCAAGGCGGTGTGATCTCTTAAAACCCAAAGTAAAGGTGTGTCTTGATCCACATCTACCTCTCTGGATTGTCCATTAATTTTTAATTGATAAATTGGCATAGGTGAGTGTTTTAAATTTGAATAAAAAGGAATGCAAGGGATTGCATGGTATGTCCCTTTAAATTTACTAAAAAAAACAGTATAATTTTCTCTTTAACAAAGAATTAGTACCCGATAGAAAAAGGCCTAGCTAAGTTGTTTCTTAAACTTTCCTTTACTCTTCCGAATGCGAACCGCAACCACTTTATACTCCGGGCACATAGCCTCCGAATCATGAATGTCCCCGGTTAAATTATTGATCATAATTTCCGGGAAATGGAAGGTCGTACTTAAGATCCCCTTTTTGACCTCATCGGTGATGCGGGCTTTTACATCCACTTTTCCTCGTGGAGATTCCAGACACACGTAATCACTTTCCGCAATGCCATTTTCTTTGGCATCTTCCGGATTGATCATCAGGTAGTCATCCCCCAGAATCTGTTCGTTCGCAGTTCTACGTGTCATCGCTCCGCAGTTGTAATGTTCGAGCTCCCTGTTGGTGGTCAAAATATACGGGTAGTCCTTGGCGTGGGAAACGATCTCTTGTGTCTCTTCCCATGGATTAAATTCGAAGTAACCCTTGCCGCGTTTGAACTCGGTTTTATGAAGTATTTGGGTATCGGTCCCATCAGGTGCCACTGGCCATTGCAATCCGTTGGTACCCAAACGATCCCAACGAATTCCGGCAAAGAAAGGAACGATCTGCGAGATCTCTTCCAGCATGCCGTCCGGGGTATAATCTGGTTGGGCATAACCCATTTTATTCATAATTTCGACAATGATCTGTCCATCGGGTTTGGAGCCGACTACTGGTTCCACCACTTGTCGAACTGCCTGAACGCGACGTTCTCCATTGGTAAAGGTTCCGCTCTTCTCGAGGAAAGATGCCCCCGGTAAAATGACATCCGCGTATTTTGCAGTTTCCGTCATAAATAGTTCCTGCACGATCACCAGATCTGTAGACTCAAGCGCCCTGATCACTTTTTTGGTATTTGGATCGGTTTGAACTATGTCCTCCCCAATGATCCAAATCGCCTTCAATTTTCCCTCGAGTGCTGCATCGAACATTTCAGGAATTTTATAACCAATATGCGTTGGAACCTCAACTCCGTAAAACTCATTATATCTTTTGTTCACCTCTGCATTGGTCACGTCCAAATAACCGGCGCCTTGATGTGGTTGCACTCCCATGTCGGCACTTCCCTGTACATTGTTCTGTCCACGTAAGGGATTCACTCCCACACCACGTCTACCAATGTTTCCGGTAAGTAAGGCAATGTCTGCAATTTGCATCACGGTAAAAGTACCTTGTGAATGTTCAGTAACTCCCAGTCCGTGGAAGGACATCGCATTGGGTGCGTTCGCATAAGCGAGTGCTGCGGCCTTGATCACTTCTCGGTCCACTCCTATCACTGCTTCGGAAGCATCCAGATCGATATTTAAAATTTCAGCTTTGAAAGCATCATAACCTTCAGTTCTATTATCTATAAAAGACTGGTCGACCAATCCTTCAGAAATAATATAATACATCATCATATTCAACACAGCAACATTGGTTCCGGGTCGTAGCGGAATATGATGAGTAGCATAACGAGCCAATTCGGTGCGTCGTGGATCGATCACGATAGAGACATTATCGCTCTTCATGGCAAACTGCTTCAGCTTGGCACCTGTCACCGGATGGGCATCAGTAGGATTTGCACCAATCACCATAATGCAGTTGGCATCTTTTAGGTCGTCTATTGAATTGGTCGCCGCCCCTGTACCATAAGTACGCTGCATCCCCAAAGCCGTGGGAGAATGACACACACGAGCGCAGCCGTCAATATTGTTGGTTCCAATGACCGTTCTGATAAACTTTTGCATGAGATAGTTCTCCTCATTGGTACATCGAGCCGAAGAAATTCCGGCGATGGCATCGGGTCCGAATTCTTCTTTGTATGCTGTCAATTTGGATGCAATATAGTCGTACACCTCATCCCAACTTACCTTTTCAAATGTGCCATTGCGCTTGATCATTGGCGAATCCAATCGCTCCGGATGATCGTAAAATTTGAAGGCATAGCGCCCTTTGATACAGGTATGTCCCTGATTTACATCGGCATCATAGGGTGCCGTAATACTTAATATCTCACCATTGGTTGTAGACACTTCGAGGTTACATCCCACTCCGCAGTACGTACAAATGGTTCGAGTGGTATCGGTTGCTTGGATTCCCTTGGATTGAAAAACATCCGAGATCGCCGAGGTAGGACAGGCCTGGGCACAGGCACCACAACTTACACAATCCGATTCCATAAACGATTCGTCCAATCCTTTGATAATAGAGGAGTCAAATCCACGCCCTGACATACTGAGCACAAACTCTCCCTGCACTTCATCGCAGGCGCGAACACAGCGGTAGCAGTTGATACATTTTGAAAGATCTGAAGTCATATACGGATGACTCAGATCCTTGGTCTTATGAAGATGATTGTCACCTTCGGGATATCGCACGTCCAGAATTCCAACCTGAGCCGCCACGGTTTGCAACTCACAATTTCCGTTTACTTCACAAGTGAGACAGTCCAACGGATGATCCGTCAACACCAACTCAATGATATTTTTTCTTAGTTCTTTTACAGACTTCGTACTGGTATAAATATGCTGCCCGGCGGCGACGGGAGCGTGACAGGACGCTAGGGTCTTGAGTGGGCCATTTTCCTGCAAAGCCACCTCCACGCTGCACACGCGACAGGCCCCAAAAGGATCCAAGTTGGGTGCATCGCAAAGGGTGGGCACCAGGTCTTTCGACTTAAAGCGTCGAATAAACGACAAGATCGTCTCTCCTTCCACAATTTCGAACTCCTTGCCATCAATATGGGCAGTTTTCAACTGTGCGGGCTTCACGGGTGTTCGTTTTTCTATTTCTATCATGACACTGTTTTTAGTCGAAATACTGTTTTAATTCGTCATCAAAATATTCCAGAGCATTACGCACCGGCAGGGGAATTCCTCCTCCGTGGGCACACAAGGAACCTTCTTCCAAGGTAGTTAATAGATCGGTAAAAAGTTTTCGATCTATTTTGTATTCTGAAGTCAATGCGCGTTCGGCCAACTCCTGGCCTCTCTTTGTTCCCAATCGGCATGGGAAACACTTCCCACAACTTTCATAGGCGGCAAAATCGAAAAGATGTTCGATCAATTTCATGATGGGATATTCCGTAGGAATGCTCACAATGGAAGCGTGTCCTAACAAAAACCCGTTATTCGAGAACGATTCGAAATCTACCGTGAGATCGTCTATTTTGGAAACCGGAACTAACCCTCCTAAGGGTCCTCCAATTTGAAGTGCTTTCACGTCTCGTTTAAATCCGCCTCCCAATTCATTTACGACGGTGGAAAGGGGTGTCCCCATCTCCACTTCGTACATACCGGGGTTATTAAAAAAGCTGTCCAGACAAACCAACTTGGTTCCGGAAGAACGCTCTGTGCCTATATTTTTCCAAGATTCGCCACCTTCAGAAATAATATAATGCAAGGCCGATAAAGTCTCCACATTGTTCACCGTGGTGGGCTTGTTGAACAATCCCTTTTGCGCCGGGAACGGAGGACGCACTCGAACTTCGGGGCGTTGGCCTTCGATGGAATTGATGAGAGCCGTTTCTTCTCCGCAGATGTAAGAGCCTTGCGCCTGTATGATCTTAAAGTCGAAATTAAATCCGCTGCCGTCAATATTTTCACCTATTAGTCCTTCCTTCCGAAGTGCATCGATCGCGTCTTGCATGATTGTAACAGACTCCGGATATTCGGCGCGAATGTAGACGATCCCGTAATTGGCATGAGTTACATAGCCCGAGATCAACATCCCAAACAACACCGAATGCGGTTGCACTTCCAGCAAGTATCGATCGGAATACGCTCCTGGATCGCCTTCATCGGCATTGCAGATTATAAATTTGATGTCGTTTTCGGCTTTTCGGCAAAACTCCAATTTCAAGCCCATCGGAAATCCTGCCCCTCCCCGTCCTCGAACGTTCGAAGTTTTGATCTCCTCCAACACCTCAGCCGAATCACGTTTCAATGCCTGCTTGAATGGTGCGTAATATTCAGCAATACTGGAAAAAGGCCGTGTTAGGATAGCCGCACCACTCGCTTTTACAGAATATGAATCCTGATTCAGCTCTGCTTCCGAAGCAATTATTTCCTTAAGTTTAGTAATGGCATCCCCAGAATAGTTTTTGCCATTGTAATGAAAGGCGCTGTTCTCGTGACAACGTCCCAGGCAAGTCATGTGCCCAATTTGATCTGTGCGAAAACTGGAATTCAAATCATCGATCACTTTCTCCTGAGTACCGGCACAAACACAAGCCGTTCCGTTACATACATACACTTTTTTACCTTTATTCTCGGGTTTTAGAAAATCGTAAAAGCTGGCAGTTCCGAATGCATTTGCCTTTCCAACCAGGAATTCCCGAGCCAATTGCACCATCGCCTCCTCGCTGGGAGTCCCCTCCGGTTGGGCCAATTCTCCCAATTTGCTAAAAAGGTTCTCATGGACCCCTTTTCTACCTAATAATTCGCTCAGATTGTCCGACATATACTTAGCTCGCTTTGTTGTTTGTTTTTGAGTTTTTGGTGCGCTGCGGATTCGAATAGCAGGTAGCACGCTCACCGCGACAGAATGCAAAGAGGGTAATGCCTAGTTCCTTGGCAAAATCAACCGCTAAAGATGACGGTGCCGAAACAGCCGCTAAAAATGGAATTTTCGCCTTAAAACATTTGATGACGATCTCATAGGATATTCGTCCGCTTACCGTCATTACTTTCGCCTCATTTAGTTTTTGCAAGTTGATCAACTTACCTACGACCTTGTCCACCGCATTGTGTCTTCCAATATCTTCCATGGAGCACAGTAGTTCTCCGGTGATGGAAAAAGCTGCCGCAGCGTGTGTTCCTCCGGATTGTTTGAAATCGTGTTGGAGGGTATTCATTTTTTCGAACAGGGAATGAATTAGACTGATGTCGATCTTTTCAGTATCATCTATGGTTTTCCCCATAAACGCCAGATCGCCTAATTCGGTTTTGCCACAGATCCCACAGGAGGAGACAGACAATAAACTTCGGCTGTTGGAATAGCCTTCGCCTAATTTTTTCTTCGGAATGGAGACGTTCACAATTGTGACAATGCCTTCTTCATTCTCCTTTTTGAGTACTACATCCGGTAGAAAATTGACGTCGTTGATAACTCCTTCAGAATGTAACAATCCGCGCACCAAACTCTGGTCTTCTCCCGGAGTTCGCATGGATACCGTAAACGGTTTGTCATTGATATTTATTTGAAGGGCTTCCTCCACGGTCAAGGCATCCACGATCTTGTGGGCCTCATCCGCGTCAAACTTCTTGCCTTCGTACTTTCTCGTTGCCATACCTGAATTTTGCAGCAATTCCACCAATTATACAAAATTAGTGGAAAAATGGGTAGCTTATTGTTAAAAACGCACGTTTAAGCCCCCTGTTTTGCTAAATTTAGAATAATCCTGAAATATTCCCATCATTATCGATGCTAATATTTTCTGAAGCCGGATGGGCCGGTAGACCCGGCATTCGCATCATAGCGCCCGTAATTGGGATCAAAAAGCCCGCGCCTGCTGCGATCTCGATCTCCCTGACGGTGATGGTAAAACCTGTTGGCCGACCAATAAGTTTGGCGTTGTCGCTTAGTGATTTCTGTGTTTTTGCCATACAAATGGGCAGATTTTCTAAGCCCAGATCGGCGATCACTCGTAAGTTCTTATTCGCCTCTGCCGAATAATCCACCCCATCGGCTCCATATATCTTGGTTGCAATGGTCTCGATCTTTTCTTTTACCGGAGCATCCCATTTGTATAAGGGTGTGAAGTTAGACGACCCGGATTCCACTATATCCACCACGTGTTGCGCCAGATCCAAGGCTCCTTTACCACCCTTCGCCCACACCTCAGCCAAGGCCACACGCACATTGTTGTTTTTAGCAAATTCTTGAATGACGGCTATTTCAGCATCGCTATCGGATACAAATCTATTGATGGCGATCACCGGTTCAATATTGAATTGTTTGACGTTTTCGAGGTGTTTTTCCAGGTTGGGAATTCCTTTTTTAAGGGCTTCGACGTTTTCTTCGGTTAAGGATTTTAAGTCGGCTCCTCCGTGGTATTTCAATGCACGGATGGTCGTTGTGAGCACAACCGCCTTGGGTGATAATCCCGCAGCCTGACATTTTATATCGAGGAACTTTTCGGCTCCCAAATCGGCTCCAAAACCGGCCTCCGTAACCGTATAATCGGAAAGGCTCATCCCCATACGCGTTGCGATCACCGAGTTGGTTCCCTGGGCAATATTTGCGAAAGGTCCGCCATGAATAATGGCGGGATTTCCTTCAATGGTTTGTACTAAGTTAGGCTTAACCGCCTCCTTGAGCAACGCTGCCATGGCCCCTTCTACCTTGAGGTCACGGGCATAGACGGGCTCTTTTCCGAAGGTATAGCCCACGAATATGTCTCCTAGCCTTCGTTTGAGATCGGCGAGATCATTGGATAGGCATAAGATCGCCATGATCTCTGAGGCTGCAGTGATGTCGAATCCGGTTTCGCGTGGCACCCCCGAAGTGGTTCCACCTAGTCCTACGACGATATTCCGAAGGGCTCGGTCGTTCATATCCATGACCCGTTTCCAGGTTACGGTACGGGCATCGATCCCTAACGAATTTGTTTTACTCTGAATGTTATTATCGATCACGGCCGATAAGAGGTTATGGGCCTTTTCAATGGCCGAAAAATCACCTGTAAAATGAAGATTGATATCTTCCATGGGAAGTACCTGTGAATAGCCTCCGCCCGTGGCGCCTCCTTTTATTCCAAAGACAGGTCCCAAAGAAGGTTCTCTCAGGACCACGGTCGTTTGTTTCCCTAACTGATTCAAGCCTTCCGAAAGTCCAATGGACATGGTAGTTTTCCCTTCTCCGGCCGGAGTAGGCGAAATGGCGGTAACCAAAATTAGATTGCTTTGATCCACCTTTGATAGATCGATGATGGAATGTGGTAGTTTGGCCTTGTACTTACCATACATTTCAATATCATCCTCCTTTAGTCCCAGCTTTTCTGCGATGGTTCGAATGTGATTTAACTGGATCTTTTTGGCAATATCTTGATCGGTCATTGGGTCGTTTTTTGTTTAGCGAACCCCCAATTTAGGAATAATGGCTCACATATCGAAAAAACAACGGCAGTCCTTGTAAAACCGCGGTAATTTAATAGGTACGATCGTATTGCCGAAATTTGAAGCTGTCTATATAAATGATCTTTATATTCATGATTATCAATAATTTATAGTATCTTTAAGCTAGTCCTTTTCTACTTTACTTTCCCTTTCTTTCGTGCGTTTGGTTGATTTATAAAACTAACTAAAACCATCATTATGAAAAAAGTACTTTTTCTGTTAGCCACGGTTATGCTGTGCAATCTCGCTATTGCCCAAGACAAATTATTTTTAATTGTCGAATTGATGAAAGTAGACAATGCTCAGGAAGCCTCCTATGCAGAAACTGAGGCATTTTGGGAAAAGATCCATCAACAGCGTGTCAATAATGGTGATATTTTAGGTTGGGACTTATGGAGTTTACGCCCAGGAGGGGAAAATCAAGGGTATCAATATGCCACTGTAACGCTCTTCGGAAGTAAGGCAGCTATGTTTAAAGGGGGTAATCTAATGGCCAATGCCAAAGCAGCCTATCCCGGTATGTCTGAAGGCGATCTCATGAAAAAACTTAATAGTGCTGCCGACAGTCGAGATCTGGGGGTTCGGGTCTATATGGAACAAATTGCGACTACCACAGATGATTTTAAAATGACCAAAGGAATGGTTGCATTTTTCGACTGGATGAAGGTTGAAATGGGAGTGTACAGCGCCTATGAAAAGGCTGAAATGGAAGTTTTTCAACCCAACCATCAACGGCAGGTGGATGCCGGTGAAAAAGGATCCTGGAGCTTGTTAAGGTTCGTCATGCCTATAGGTAGTGACACTTATGCTTCGCACATGACGGTAAATTTTTACAAGGATGTGGACCATGCATTTGGCAAGAAATCTGCCGGACCAACAATGACAGCGGCACAAAAGAAGGCTGTTGCGGATGGATTGGCTTCCAGAGACATGAAATCGGTCAACATGGGGATCCTGGAACGGATGGTTCGAAAACAATAGTTTCGGAAAAAAAGAATAGTGAACCCAACCGAAAGGCTGGGTTTGTTATTTGGAGCTATTTAGTTTACTCTTCTACGTTCTTCTTCGGAACCGGTCTCGCGATCACGTGCTGATCGTAACTTGTTATTTCCAAAATTTCTGGTGTAGGTCAAGGTGAAGGTTCTGTTGCTAAAATCGAATACGTTTCTGGTTTTGATGTTCTGACCTGGCAGATCTGTTCCGCCGACAAATTCAATGGAATCCAAAATGTCGTTAATGGAAAACTTGAGCGTTCCCCATTTGTCGCTAAATTTTTTCTGAAGCCCAATATTTACGCCGTACACCTCATTGTATCGAGCATTTCCGAAGAAACCGGGACCATTATAAAAACCGGAAAGTTCGGCCGAAAAGCTATCGGATACTTTAAATGAATGCGAACTATTTGCCGAAAAAATCCCCAATTTCTGCTCAATAGGTTCTCCCAAATAAAAAGAACGAACCTCCTGTTTGACATAGGTTACGTTATTCTGACTTCGCCACCAGCTGGTGAACTTAACCGGAACACCGGCGATGATTGAAAAAGTTCGGGTGTAGTCCAGATTCGCAGCTTCAAAGATCAAACGTCCCGTATCGGGATCTATACGTTCTTGAAAATTAGCAATGGTTTCGTCCTGATCTGTATACTGAAAAGAAAGGAAATAGTTTTTATAGTTAATGTCATATTTGAAGGTATTGGAGGTGGCAGGTTGCAAGGAGGCATTACCCGATATAAAAGTGTTTGGCTCGAAGAAAATTACGAAGGGAGCCAGATCATTGAACGTAGGCCTGGTAATTCTTCTGGAAAAGGACAGGTTCATACTGAGATCTTCCGTCCATTGTCTGCTTAAAAACAGGCTTGGAAACCAAAGACCGTACTGCCGGTCTACCACAGTTCCCTGGGTATCTGTGTCCAGTTTGGAATTTGTATGTTCGAATCTAAGTCCCGCCTTGGCTGAGGTTTTTTCATCAATGGTATATTCAGTTGCAAAATAGCCCGCAAAAATAGTTTCGTCCAAAACACTAAAATTGGTGAGCGTGGGGTCGATGACGAAGGGTCCACCCGTGGAATTGGCAACAGACACGTCGTTCTCAAAATCATTTTTAATGGCCTTGGCTCCCAGTTCAAACTTAAAGTTCTCTACCTTACTATTGCTATAGTCAACTTTCCCAACCAAGGTAGTGAGTGGAGTTTCTTTTCGGCTTTGCAAAAATTCTGTTCGTAAAAATGTATTGTTGCCATCAAAAAAGCGATTCGTGTAATCTGTGGGATTATCAAATTCATAGAAAAGATAATCCAGGTCCATGCTTAAAAATTCGTTTTCGGAGAAGTCATGTTTAATATTGTAGTTGGCCCCAAAATGTTTCAACTGATTCTTTTCGGTGTTCGTCAGTTCAACAAAACCCGTCGCGGTATTATTTATGGCGTCCCTCGTTAAGTTCAAGGCATCCATAGACCACCTATTATCGAACGCAGTGAGAATGACACCCATTATGGTCTTTTCAGAAACCTGATAATCGGTTCCCAATCGAAGGTTGTGATTGCGTTGCGTAGGATCTCGTTCGGACCGAGAGGAATTTGAGACCACATCCCCATCCTGAGTAAATTGTCGGCTGGTTACTATAAGTTGTTCCCTTTTATCCAACATGAAGGAATAGCTTCCGAAGAGGTTGAATTTATTTTTTCGATAGTTAAAATTGAGATTGTCATTGGAGGTGGCGCCTTTTCCATATCCGGCGGAAAGTGAGTAAGAGCCATTCAGGCCCAGATCGGCACTCTTTTTCAAGACGATATTGATGAATCCGGCATTACCTTCGGCATCAAAACTTGCAGGAGGGGTGGTGATCAATTCGATGGATTCAATATTATCAGCGCTCATTCCGTCTAAAAGCTGAACTAAGGATGAAGTTGGCACATAACTGGTCTTCCCATTGATCATCACTACCACGCCCTCTTTACCAACTACCGAAATATTATTATTCTGCCTATTTACAACAACCCCCGGCGAACGTTCCAATACTTCCAATGCCGTACCACCGGATGAAATGATACTTCCCTCCACGTTAATAACCATTCTGTCTACTTTTTGAGTAAATAAGGGTTTCTCTGCGACTACCACCACCTCTTCCAAGGACTCTCCTTCCACTAATATCATGGGGGGAACCGTATAGTTATCATTCAGAATAAAAACTTCAGATTGAGCACTTTGATAACCCACCACCGAACTTTCTATGAAATATCGGTCACCAACTACATCCTCGAAGGTAAAAACTCCCGTTTCAGAAGAAATAGCACCTTTCACCAAGGTTGAATCATTGGCTCGAAGCAGTAAGACATTTGCGAAAGGAATCTCAGCGCTAGAGTCGTCCGTTACTTTTCCAGAGATTTCAAAATTGGTTTGAGCCTGGGAAGAAATAAAAACAAAAAAGAGTACGACCGATAGGAATATATTGGATTTCATGGGCTAGTTAGTATGTGAAACGTTAATCGAAACTCTTGTAAGTAATTCATAAACTAGCTGACATTACGAGAGTAAGTAGTTTAAAGATAGGAATTTAAGTTTAATCTTAGGATTGCACCATACTCCTGAAACCTATTTACACCGTTCTTCGATCGCGAAAATTTAACCCGAAAATCTATGTAGCGTGAAGCCTGCTTGCTTTTCTGAATGGGCTATTCACTACCACCATCGCTGCTAAACAGGATAATTCCTAAGGCTGCAATAAGCACCAAAGGAGAAAAGGTGACGATGTTTGAAGTGGTTTTATCGTGCTCCTTGATGAGGGTGATATTCTCTTTATTTAATTCGACCGCTTGGGTGGATTTATAACGTTTTGGTAGTCCGATGTATTTTCCATCCACCAGTTCGATCTTACTGAACTCAAAAGGTTTTGGATTATCATTTGTGGTCACTTTGACCTTTTGCTGACCCGCAACTGCCTGATCCAAGGTTATGGAGCCTTTATAGGCCGTACAACTTTGAAGAAGCATGAGCGACACGAAAAGAATTGATATTGTTTTCATGGGGTGTAGGTATTGATTTGGAGTTTAAATATAGGGAGAATGATTGGGAAACAAAAAAGCTATGTACTAACCTACAAGATCCTTCGATGGTAAATTCCTCTAGAAAAATTATGATTGACGACATGATCTTGCCAACTAGTTAACAATTTAGAGTAGTATTCATTGTTTCGAAGCTCGATAGATGTTATCCAGAGAATGACATTACTAAGTAAATTTTATCGATTAAAATACGTATTAATCTGATGAACACATATTTAAAGTCTATTTGCCTGTAAATCATTATCTTATACTCATATTATTTAAAGAATATAATTATGAAACACTACAAAAAATTACTAACTATTTTAACGATTGCAGTGTTGTTTTCTCTTACAAGCTGTCAATCGAATCAAACCGATGAGCCACTTTATCCCGAAAATGAAGTTCCGGTGAACACCACTTCCGAAGAAGCCATGCAAGAATTTGTGGTTGGATTAGATCTTTGGGAACAGAATAATCCGGAAAAGGCCAGACCTTACTTTGAAAACGCCTTAGCATTGGACCCCAATTTTGTAAGCGCCCAAATGTACAGAGCCTTTAGCTCCAATTCTGCAAAAGATTTCGGAGAAAACCGAGACAAATTTTTAGCGATGCGTGACAACGCCAACCAAGCCGAAGTCCTCTTTATGGATATTCTAAAAGCCGATATGGATAATGACGGCGCAAAAGAATTAGAGATCAGCAAAGACCTTGTAGCAAAATATCCGAATTCAGCCCGTGCGCATGATTGGCTGGCCGGATCGTATAACGGCATGGACATGACAGACAAGGCAAGAGCTCATTGGGCGAAGGGTTTGGAGATAGATTCAAATTATATCCCGGCGATCGCCAATTTGGGTTTTTCCTATTTATTTACCACTCCGAAGGACTTCAAAAAAGCCGAGAAATATATTTCGATGGTCGTTGAGAAAGTGCCTAGTAGCTCCAGAGCACATATCGACATGGGCGATTATTACCGGGCGCAGAACGATCTTAAAAAAGCCTTAGCAAGTTATACCAAGGCCTCACAGTTAGATCCCGAGGATGAAGTATCCTACTCGAAAGCCGGACATACGAATAGCTTTTTGGGAAATTATGAGGCCGCACGAAAGAATTTCCAGGACGCACGTTCCGTAAGTGAATTTGGAACCGATTCATATAACTTCGAATCCTACACCTATCTATACGAAGGGGACCACAAAAAAGCGTTGGCCTTCCTAATGGACGCCGCCAAAGGGGTGGATGCTATGGACATCCCGGAAAGTAACAAAACAGGCACCAAAATGAATTGTACCTTTAATTGTGCGATGATTGCCATGCATCATGGAGACGTCGATCACTTAAATGAGGTGGTTGAATTAATGAAGCCGCTATCCACAAAAATTGGAGAAGACGTTGGTTCCAATGCCTCTAAAATGAACCAGAAGGCAAATCGACACTATTGGGATGCCATGGCATCTGTGGCAGGCGGAGATTATGAGGAAGCGGCAGCAAAGGCTGAAATGATCAAAACCACACTGGAGTCGTCGACTGATGTCAATAAATTAAGATCCTACCATCGCGTAAATGCCTTGTTGAATTTTAAACAGGAAAATTATGAGAAGGCACTAGAGCATATGGCTCATCTGGATGTAGACAACGTATACGATAAATATTGGATGGCCAAGGCCGAGATGAAGTTGGGCAATGAAGTGAAAGCCATGGAAATGTTTAAAGAGATAAGCACCTACAATTTTAATGGGGTGGGTTATGCGCTTATACGCAACGAAGTAAATGATATGCTGGCTACCGCTAATTAGTGTTTAGTTTCTCACAATTCCAATGATTATATGACCTACTATGTGTAGCCCATAATCATCGAATATAATCCAAGAATCCGCCTTAAAAAGTAAGGCGGATTTTTATTGATATTAATTTATAATAATCTTTTTTGTGTGAACTCCATTCCCCGTTTCCACTTTTACTATATAGACCCCGGAAGAAAGTCCACTCACATCAACAGTAGTTTCATTCGCGGTATTTAGGTTAGGCAAATTAATTAAAGCATTCCCCAATAAATCAAAAATTGTTATGGTTGGCGGATAGACCGAGTCAAGTAAATATATGTTAATAAAGTCCTGCGTGGGATTGGGGTAAATAACAACTTGGCTATTTAGCGAATTCTCGTCTATGGATAAAGTACAACCATCGCATTTGGGGGAAACCCATACCCCTCTGCCTCGCGTGCCAGCATATATGTCTCCACTCGCGCTATTTATCTTGAGCTTGGTCACTCCTATTGTGGGTAAATTATCGCTGTAAAACACCCAATTATCCAGTGTATTGTCAATATAATACACCCCATTTTCTAAGCCTAGATAGAGCGCATTATTCCCATTGTCATCCCACGCCATTGATAAACCACGTAATTCCGGAAGATTCTTTCGGTAATTTTGCCAACTGCTACCACCATTGAAGCTAACAAACAATCGTAAAACAGTATCATAAAATACAGATACAAAAGCTATAATATTAGGATTGGTAGGGTGGATAGCAACCACTTGAGTCCCCAGAAGTTCTTGAGGCATGGAAAGAGATGACCAGCTAGTACCGCCATCAGTACTTTTAAATAACCGTTCAAATCCACTGATATACATGATCTGATTATTTGACGGGGATATTTGTAAATGATTTAATGTATTACCATTTGTGATCTGTGGCGAAATACTGGTCCAACTCTCCCCTTTGTTAGTAGATTTATAGAGTCGGCTTTTTGCTACATAAATGGTGTTGGGATCTATGGGATCCGGTTGGAACGCATCATCATAAAAGAAACCACTGAATGGCTTGGGAACCACGGTAAACGAATTCCCACCATCATCGGTGCGATAAATATTCTTATCCAGCGTGTTTCCATTCACAATAGTACTGGAGGCATAAATAACATTTGGGTCATTATTATCAATGAAAGTCCCATTAGAAGCGCTACCCCCTACCCAATCTATCCAACCATTCGAAGGCTGGTTGATTGATGACCCATTGTAAGCACTACTAATGGCTATTACCGGATCTATAGATTGAGATACATCAAGTCCGTAGACCCAGCGGATGCCCATTTCTCCTGAAATGTCCGTATAATAATCATTGTTGATCACTGAAGTGTCTTCAGCTTTATAGATTCCCCCCGAAGTGCTCACATAAAGAACCCCATCTCTGAAAATCATACTGCCGATACTCTGATGACAATATCCCAGATCCTCCGCAGCCGCATCGAAATAATTAATAGTTGAGGTAGGCGTAAAAGTCTGTCCTCCGTCCACAGATCGCCAGGATATATTGGCACCAATATGAACCTCATCGGGATTCGTGTCACTAACAGTAATTGACATATTTTCACCTGATGTCCAAAAATCATCATCTGCGCTAGTGCTATTTCCGAAGTAATTATTAGAACCATGATCCAATTCAGTAAAACTTAATCCGCTATTATCAGACACATAAATAGCACCAAATCGATTGGCATCCGATTCTAAGACAAACACCCTTTCCGGATCGGCTTCAGTAACACCAATCATTTTGAGGTCATTCTGGTCACTACTCAATCCGGTAATAACGGCCCAGCTATCTCCTCCATCCGGTGACCGATAAAAATTCCTTCCACCAACATATAATACATTAGGATCGGTAGGTTTAAACTTCATGTCGAAGACATTTGCGCTCTCCAAAATAAAACTCCAGGTGACTCCCCCATCCAAGGATCTATAGACACCGGGCTTAGGGGTTTCATAAGGGCTTCCGTTTTTTGAAACATAGATAATATCGCTGTTCGTGGGGTGAAGCAAAACGTAATTTACGTAATGAACATAGCCCGGAGGATTTGGAAGGCCGTCAATATCTCCCATCCAGGTCCAGGTTAGGCCAGCATCTATGGATCTGGAAAGTCCACTATAGATGCCGTCAAAAGTGCCTATATAATAGGTATTGCTATCATTAGGATCTATAGCAATAGTCTGAACATTTTTATTTAATTTTTCTTCATTTAAAGGGATCCAGTTGTTACCCGCATCTACCGTTTTCCATACTCCACTGTAAGTGCCGGCCAAAATGATATTACTGTTATGAGGGTCAACCGCAAAACAGTTCACCCTTCCAACCCCGGGGCTCCATGACTCCGTAGTGTCCCAGCCATTGGGGCCAACTTCTTCCCAACTCCCGTTTTGGAATTGACGATTCGATGGAAATTGAGCATCATTAGGTCTACCATTAAATTGTGGATAGCTATAAAAGGAAATAAGTAAAAGGGGCAACAAGAGTAGTTGGTGAAGTTTCATAAGCAATTTTTTAATTTTTCGTAGCGTTTCAGAAGGACCAAAAATGAAAATGAAAACGAAGGAGCTGTCTTCTTTGGTCTTACAGTCCTATACTATTATAACAGGAAAGCTTCCAAAAACCCTACTGTGTTGAAGAAGCTGTACTATCTAAACCGAAAAGCCATGGAAGATAAAAACAAAAAAAGCCTACCTAGGCTTCACTCGGGACAGGCTCCAAAAAGGACAACCCGCCCGCCGGTGTACGTACCGGAGGTATGCAGGCAGGGCTTCTCATTGGTTTGTCAATCCTTATTTATGTAAGAATCCGTGTTTCGAACACTTTCCGAACCCATATTATAATTGGATTTTGTCAGTGATTACAACTTCTATATTATTTAAATAGCTCCAATTATTCCTTAATAATCTTCTTTGTAATTCTACCCATTTCAGACTCTACTTCCAGAAAAAATAATTCACTATCCAGGTGTGACACATCTATTTGATCGTCGACTTCATTTACCTCCATTACAAGACTTCCTAAGACATCATATAATTTTAATGAGGTTATTTGATTAATTGAATTGTTGACTATTTTGAGGAGATCTTTAACCGGGTTAGGATAAATTTCAATTCTACCTAACTCATTTTCGCCTAAACTCAACACAGGTTCATCACGATATGCTTGATAAGAGGCTGGATTGTAATATTGCAAGACTAAAAAGTCTTCTTGGAGTGCCACTATATCCGCTGTTTGTTCGGTCATAAAAGGTGCGTAAAATTGTGTTTCATAAATCTCATTGCTTCCACAATCCATGGTGCCTCGTATTATATTTATGGGCTGAAAAGTGTCATCTATGGCTAACGGCCCACCGCTTACATAAATATATTCGCCATTAAAGTCATTGCAAAACGAATTCCCTGTAATTTGTAAATCTTCAGTTACTGTAAAACTTGGTCCTTGAGTAACATCTAGCGTATTCACATAAGTTTCACCTTGTGGGCTCGAAAAATACTCCAAATACCATGTTCCTATAAAATCCTCATGTATTTGCGAATAACTAAAATCCGTAAAATATAAGATAACAATAAGGGAAATAAGACGGGTTCTAGTTCTATTGTTAATCCGCGATTCTGTAGTGTTACACATTCCTAATAGAGTTTCATTTATTCTTATAAGATTGATAAATATTAAATCATAAAAATGATCTAAATCAATTATTCCGTTGATAAATATTTCGACCATAAAGAAAGAAACTATCTTCTCTCAGATCTTCTCATTACTATACTCTTAAAACAGGGTGGGTTCTAAATACCCTACCTCGCTTTCCAAAATCCAATTTATACATGAAGAAAATTGTCCTTAAAACCACCGTGCAAATTGTGCTAAAACAAAAAAAGCCCATCCAAAACGGACAGGCTTCATTCAAATCTATTGGTTTTCCTTCCATATAGAATTCATTTGTGGTGCATTTTATCTAAGGCTTTACCTGAATATTCCCACCTTCAATTGGGTAGATTGGTATTCCGTAGTCGATGGTACAATCCAGCGGGCCTGCACTATTTCCCAGTCTGGTCATTTCGTCCGGATCTGCATTGGATCCTTCGCCATTGTCTATTACTTTGATCCAGAATCCACGTCCTACACCGTCGGGATTATCGCTCCAGGCAGTTATGATACCGGAAATTTGAGCAGTATTTCCAACTACCTCAAGACAGTCCACGTCAAATTTTATTTTTAAAAGTCCGCCTCCATAAGTGAGTACTCCATTGCCGTCAACAGTTCCATTGTTTTTTTCTCGGGCATGGAACGAAAAATGTCTGGTGGATCCATCCGGATTAGTGAGTGTTCCCTGGCCATTTGCAGAAGGTCCGGGAGCCCTGTTTTGTGTTTCAGTAGTCGTAACGACCAAATTTTCTTCTTGAGATAAGGGTAAATCCTCTTGTTGACAACCCGTAAATAGAGTCATAGCCCCAGTTGCGATTAGCAAAAGCCCTAGTTTCATTGTTGTTTTCATAATTGTATATTTTTATGTGTTAGTTACTACTGAAATTAGACCATTTATGTATAATAATTATATTAATTAGCTGAAATACAGATAATTCCGTTTAAAGGGTCGTAAAAATATATCACCCCTTAAATTACAATCAGTAAGGAAGAGCTGTAACTAATGTATTGGAAACTCTTCTTCGCTAGCCTACTTCAACGAATTTAATCTCGAGCTCGGCCGATAGGCTTGGGACAGGCTCAACTTCTCCTTCATTAGAGATTTCCAAAAACAAGAAAAGGCACAAAACAACAGTTTGTGGCCTTCAAATCTTTTTAATTTTAAACAAACTACAAAGGATCTCCTACTTTAATATCGCAACGATGTCCAGGTTGACCATGGGCAGGATTTAGTTTGATATCCCCCGACTTGATTACAGGAGATTCACTTTGAGTAGTTGTACTACTCTTTGCGGGTGCCGAATTTAAAGGAGCTCCTACCGGAATATCACATCGATGTCCCGGCTGACCATGTGCTGGGTTTAACGCAACATTTCCTTTTGAATCTGAAGCGTTGTCTCCCGACGGTTCTGGAGTGGCGGTAGTTGAAGAATTGTTGGTAGTATCTTGTTTCTTTGATTCTTCTTTACAAGAACCGATTACACCAAAACTTAATAATAACAGTATTACGGGTAGTTTTCTAATTGCAAAAATTAAAGTTTTCATAGTCGTTATTTCATATGGGAATTCATAAAGCTACAAAATTCCTGATTAGGAAATTGAAATAGCTAAAATTCCCCTTAATCTGTATAAACAAAAAAAGCCTCCCTCGGCTTCGCTCGGGACAGGCTAGATTCTTCATACAACATTGTGATGTTCTGGAATACAAAAAAAGCCTCACCATTAAAGGTAAAGCTTCTCATTGGTTTGTCATTCCGCATTTATTGCGGAATCTAACCACTTTCAATTCCCACGAAGGTGGGAATCTTTCTCTGTTTTCACAGAGACAACACAACATCTTCAGTTCCCTTGTAGAAGGGAATCTCCTTTTAAACTAAGGAGTGATTTCAAAATATCCCCACTTTCGTGGGGACGTTGGCGGTCTGGACGAGACTCGAACTCGCGACCCCCTGCGTGACAGGCAGGTATTCTAACCAACTGAACTACCAGACCAATTTTCTCGTCTTCCTAAAGAAGACTCCGACAACAGTCGGACTTGAAGAAATTGCTTCATCAGCGGGCAAATATAACACCATTTTTAGTTGTTGCAAACAAAAAAATTAAAAAAGAAGACGAAAAGCACATATATGAAAGACCCACGTAATTTATTAGAAAAATCATAAGTGGTAAAAGTCCTATTTAAAAAACCTTTTCTTCAAGAATAGAACCGCAAAACAGGGAATTCCAGTGGTAAGGAACGAGCCACGCCCCGTTTTGAGGTTTGGTTTTCGGCAGGGCCGAAAAATTCCTAAGAAAAGGACTCCTTTTTTGTTTCTTTTTTGGAGGAGCAAAAAAGATAGAGGCATTATACGTGCCAAGTCAATAAAGTTAAAGGGCTAGGGGATGGATGTATAAAGGAGTTTATCAATACCACAACTAAAATGCAAACTTAACACATCCCGCAATGTGGCATTTTTTCGAGAAGGCAACTGCTACCATTAACTATCAACCAACTCTACCCAAATTTCGACCGTTCCACCAAATAGGTCGTCAGTATCTTATTGAAGCCTTCGTTCACATCGGCCATCACATACTTGATACGATATTGACCACACTTAAGTTTCAAGTCATCAAAATATGCCCCCACGGCTTTTTCGTAAGACTCTTTTATATTATCGGCATAGAGATTCACATGTTCCCCGGTCTCCACATCCACAAAACGCTTGGGACGGTTGTTGAAATCAAACTCCAATTCCTTGCTCTTATCAAATGTATGGAATAACACCACTTCGTGTTTGTTGTATTTCAAATGCTGTAGCGCCTCAAATAATTGCTTCTCCTCCACCTCACTCTGAAACATATCCGTAAACAAAAATACCAGCGATCTGCGTTTTAATTTTTCGGCGATAAGATGTAAATGTTTATACGTCTTGGTATGTACATCCTTACGTGATTGTGATATTGCTTTATTAAGATGTCCTAATAGTACCTGATGGTGCCGTTCGCTTCCTTTTTCCGAAGCATAGACCTCATAATCGTCACTATAAATACTCATCCCCACGGCGTCCCGCTGCCGTTTTAACAGGTTCATGATGGCAGCGCTGGCCAAGGCTGCAAAGCCGATCTTGTTGAGTGAGTCGATGTGAAATTCCTTTAGCGGAGGGTAATGCATCGAACTGCTATTGTCAATGATCAAATGACAACGCAAATTGGTCTCCTCTTCGTAGCGCTTGGTGTATAGCTTGTCGGTTTTGGCATAGAGCTTCCAGTCAATATGCTTGGTGCTCTCGCCGTTGTTGTAGATCTTATGTTCGGCAAATTCGGCAGAAAAACCGTGAAACGGACTCTTATGCATCCCCGAAATAAACCCCTCCACCACTTGCGTAGCGAGCAATTCCAGATTCTTAAACCCGGTAATCTCATTTATTTCTTTCTCAATCTTCATATGTCACCTCGAGCGCAGTCGAGAGGTCGTTTATTTCTTTTTCGATATGCATTCTAATACTTGAATATTAGCCGCGATAATTAGACTTCGGACTTCCGACTTCGGACTTTAGACTTTCAGCTTCGAGCCTCGTGCCTCAAGCTTCCAGCCTCTACTTCACAACCCCATCAACAATCCCATACTCCACACTCTCATCAGCACCCATCCAGTGATCCCGATTAAAATCCTTCATCACCTTATCAAACTTCTGACCACAATTTTCCGCCAGAATTTTGGCGCTCAACTCCTTGGTCTTAATGATCTCCTGAGCAGTGATCTCAATATCACTCGCCTGTCCACGTGCGCCTCCACTGGGCTGGTGGATCATGACTCTCGCATGCGGCTGAATAAACCGACGACCCTTTTCTCCTGCCGACAATAATAAACTCCCCATCGATGCCGCCAATCCCGTACAAATAGTCGAGACCGGACTTTTTATCGATTTGATGGTATCATACATCGAAAACCCCGAAGTAACATAACCTCCTGGACTGTTGATGTACAATTTTATTTCCTCATTGCTAACCGAATCCAAATACATCAAACGGTCCACGACATGCCGCGCACTCTTGTCATCCACCATCCCCCATAAAAATATGGTGCGGTCCTCCATTTGCTGATTATCGATCTTATCCTGTAATTTTTGCTTCTTTTCCATAAATATTAGTTAAGGCATTGTGTCTCCTCGAGCGCAGTCAAGAGGTTTATAAAATACACTATAATTTAGGTCTCGGCAAACTGCGTTTACTGCCTTCGATCTAAAACTGTGTTTTACATCTCACCAATGCTCGACCAGACACTGCACTAAAATAAGAAAAGACCCTCATACGAGAGCCTTTCTTAATCATAATTTTAACTTGATTGTAAAATCATCCGTCAAGCCTATGAGTTGCAGACTACGCCAATACTTTGTCCAGAGCTTCTGCATATACGTTCTTGGGAGCGACACCAACCTGGCGTCCTACCAATTCTCCGTTCTGAAACACCAATACCGTGGGGATATTTCGCACACCAAATTTGGCGGCAAACTCCTGGTTAGCGTCAACGTCAACCTTTCCTACGATCGCTTTTCCTTCGTAATCATTACTCAATTCTTCAATGATGGGTCCCACCATTCTGCAAGGTCCGCACCAGGCGGCCCAAAAGTCCACCATCACGGGTTTATCACTCTTCAATACGGTTTCTTCAAACGTCGCATCTGTTATTTCTAAAGCCATTACTTATAATTTTAAATGTTATGCAAAAGTAGTCAATAATTATTCCAAAACTTACACGCCTGCCATTAGTTCAGTCAATTTCGCAATCGATGTTCTCTATGGTTTGGCGGGCTCCCCCTTCGCAACTTCGTTGCTTCGGAGGACCGGGCTTTCCGTGCTACATGGTAGCCTACTTCAATCCCTGCCCGAATCTGGAGGAGGCGGGCCTGCCCGAATACTCCCTCCCCTTGGAAGGGGAGGGGATGTTTTAAACCTCCATTCTAGCGTCAGTACGTCAATTCAACTTATAAACCACTTCCTCATCCCGCAACGCATCCAGCAATTCCTTGCTGATCGCCACCTTGTGTTTTCTGCTGGGCATGTTCAGCTTCACCTTGTCTTCCCGATCATACATGGTAAAATGCAACTGTGCATCGCCCTTATGACTTTTGATCAGGTCTTTCAATACCTTAATTCGCTTTTCCTGAAGCTCACCAATCGGCATTTGGATGGTCAATTTCCTGGCCTGGTGCTCCATCACATCATGCAGCATCGCGAAATGATTGTACTGCATCCGGGGATCGCTCTTCTTTCCGGTTTCTCGATTCACCCAGCCTTCTTTTACAAAGACCCGAGCATATATAAAGGAGTTGGGAACCAAAAAGTGACGCCATTTCAGGTACTCCTCTCCAAAAATCTTAAACTCAAAACTATCTGTATAATCTTCAACCGTAAAGATCGCCCAGCCTTTCCCAGCCTTGCTCTCTCTATGCTGCACTTCAGTGACAACACCTCCAAAGCACACTTCTCTATTGATAAATCGCTCCACTTCATAGAAATCACTCACCTTGACATTACAGAAATTATCAATCTCGGTCTTAAAATCATCCAATGGATGCCCCGAAATATAAACTCCAACCACTTCCTTTTCCTGCTTCAGTTTTTTCATGGTACCCCATTCCTCGCAGGGTGGTACCTCCGGCTCGGGAATTTGCACCTCGCTGGAATCTCCAAACAAACTTACCTGCGATGAGTTTTGAGATTCCTGATATTTTGCTGCATATTTCAATACCTTTTCAAAGAACAATACCCCATTCCCGTCGTCATGCATGTATTGTGCTCTGTGTGTTCCAAAGCTGTCAAATCCTCCCGCCAACACCAGATTCTCAAAGGCCTTTTTATTGGCTGCTCTTAAATCAATGCGCTTCGTAAGGTCAAATATGCTCTTATATTTTCCATCTTTCCGGTGCTCCACTATAGTCGCAACGGCATTGCCACCCACACCTTTTATAGCACCCATTCCAAATCTAACAGCGCCTATATCATTCACCGTAAACTTATAAAACGATTCATTCACATCAGGGCCCAAAACTTCAAGTCCCATCCGCTTACACTCTTCCATAAAGAAAGTCACCTGTTTGATGTCACTCATATTATTACTCAACACTGCCGCCATATATTCGGCCGGATAATGAGCCTTCAAATAGGCAGTCTGATAAGCGATCCAGGCGTAACAGGTAGAGTGTGATTTATTAAATGCATAACTCGCAAATGCTTCCCAATCCTTCCAGATCTTGTTCAGCTTCTCCACATCATGACCCTTGGCTCCCGCTTGATCCAAAAACTTAGGCTTCATCTTGTCGAGAACAGCCTTTTGTTTCTTCCCCATAGCCTTCCGAAGTACATCGGCTTCACCTTTCGTAAAATCGGCTAACTTTTGGGACAAAAGCATCACTTGCTCTTGGTAGACAGTAATTCCGTAGGTTTCCTGTAGGTACTCTTCCATGGCCGGAAGGTCATACTGTATCTCCTCGTCCCCATGCTTTCTACGAATAAAGCTGGGTATATATTCCATGGGTCCCGGGCGGTACAAGGCGTTCATGGCAATAAGATCCGCAAACACCGTAGGCTTGAGATCCTTCATGTGTTTCTGCATACCCGCCGATTCGTACTGAAAGATCCCCACTGTATCTCCACGTTGAAACAATTCATAGGTCTTCTCATCATCCAGCGGAAACGCATCCGGGTCCAACTCCACCCCATGCTTGTGTTTCACGATCTTTACCGTATCCTTAATTAACGTCAAGGTTTTCAAGCCCAAAAAGTCCATTTTCAGCAATCCGGCACTTTCCACCACCGAGTTATCAAATTGAGTCACATAGAGATCGCTGTCCTTGGCAGTAGCAATAGGAACAAAATTGGTAATATCGTCCGGCGTAATGATCACCCCACAGGCATGGATACCGGTATTTCGAACCGATCCTTCCAGCACTTTGGCCTGATTGATCGTCTGTGCCTCTAGATCTTCTCCTTCGGAAAGGTTCAGCAATTCATTCACCTTGGGTAGTTCATCACTTCGGAAATTGCTGCGCAAGGTCTTATCATCCATGCCGAATATCTTATTCAGCTTGGTCATATTAGGAATAAGCTTCGCAATTCGGTCTGCGTCATTCAACGGCAAATCCAGCACACGTGCCGTATCACGAATAGACGACTTCGCCGCCATGGTTCCGTAGGTGATGATCTGCGCCACCTGATTGGATCCATATTTTTCGATCACATAGTCCATGACCTTACTTCGGCCTTCATCGTCGAAATCAATATCAATATCGGGCATACTCACTCGGTCCGGATTCAAAAACCGCTCAAAAAGCAGATCGTACTCAATGGGATCGATATTGGTGATCCCCAAACAGTAGGCAACTGCACTTCCCGCGGCAGATCCACGACCAGGGCCAACAGAAACACCCATTTTACGGGCTTCTGCGATAAAGTCCTGAACGATCAAAAAATATCCCGGATAACCGGTGTTGGCAATGACTTCCAATTCAAATTCCAGTCGGTCTCTTATTTCATCACTCATCTCCGGGTAGCGCTTTTTTGCTCCCTCGAAAGTAAGATGCTTCAGATAGGCATTCTCACCCCGTTTTCCACCGTCAGCATCTTCGGCATTCAAAAACTCCTTCGGAATCGCAAAATTGGGCAGTAAAACGTTTCGCGCCAGACTGAAAGGCTCGATCTTATCAATAATTTCAGAAATACTACTAATAGCCTGTGGTAGATCCTTAAATAAGGACTTCATCTCCTCCTGCGACTTGAAATAATACTCTTGGTTGGGCAGTCCGTAGCGATAACCACGGCCACGACCTATTGGTGTCGCCTGTTTCTCACCATCTTTTACACACAATAAAATGTCATGTGCATTGGCATTCTCTTTTTCTATATAATAGGTGTTGTTGCAAGCCACCAATTTTATATCATGCTTTTTCGAAAAATCAACTAAAACTGCATTTACGCGCCGTTCATCCTCCTGATTATGCCGTAGGATCTCGATATACAGATCGGCACCAAACTGGTCTTTCCACCATACAAGAGACTCTTCGGCCTGTTTTTCGCCTATATTCAAGATTTTGGAAGCAATTTCCCCATACATCCCTCCGGTAAGTACAATTAGATCGTTCTTGTAAGCCTCTATGACCTTTTTATCGATTCTTGGGACATAGTAAAATCCGTCCGTATAGGCAATAGAGGCCATTTTTGCCAGATTGTGATACCCATTCTTGTTCTTAGCAAGGATTACTACCTGATATCCGTTATCCTTGTGAGTGCGGTTCAAATGATCCTCACAAACAAAGAATTCGCAGCCTACAATTGCTTTTAGTTCTTTGGGCGGTTCTTCCCCTTCGGCTACTTCCACCTGTGCGAGCGATTTATTGTAATCATTGACCGCCTTTGTGAAATGGAAAGCACCCATCATATTGCCACTATCCGTAAGAGCCACGGCCGGCATTTTGTCCGCGATTGCGGCCTCTACTAAATCTCGAGTTGACGACGTAGATTGTAATATGGAAAACTGCGAATGGTTGTGAAGATGGGCAAAAGGCGCATCTTCGAGAGTAGCAATGTTCTCTTCTATTTCTTCGGAAGAGATCTCAACCGACTCCAACTGCGACTCTAATTCCTTTCGAATTGCATCGGATGCCTCTTTTAAATTAATATGCTTGAGCCCAATAAGCTGAATCGTATTGGGGTTTTCTTTAGAGAATTTTTCGAAATAATCGGGCTGCACGTCCAATTCTTCTCTTGTATAACTCTGTCTTCGAACCAATTCGAAGAAACATCGGGAAGTAGCCTCCACATCGGCCGAAGCATTATGCGCTTCATCAAAAACCTCGTCGAAAAGAAATTGATGCAATTCTGTAAGGGTTGGTAATTTAAATTTTCCGCCACGTCCACCCGGCAATTGACAAAGTTGAGCGGTGGTTTCGGTACAAGTATCCAAAACCTGCATAGAGGGCATAGGATCATCCATTTCAAGACGGTACAACTCACAACCCATGATATTAACATCAAAACCAACATTTTGACCCACCACAAATTTAGCCTTGGTGAGCACTTCAGTGAAGCGCCTCGCTACATCCGCCAATGGCAACCCCTCCCGTGCGGCAAGGGCAGTGGAAATTCCGTGAATTCGTTCACTATCATAGGGAATATCAAATCCATCCGGTTGAATAAGAAAATCCTCGTTTTCCAGCAAATTGCCCATTTGGTCATGCAATTGCCATGCAATTTGGATACAGCGTGGCCAATTGTCGGTGTCGCTTACCGGAGCATTATAACGCTTGGGAAGACCGGTAGTTTCGGTATCGAATATTAAATACATGCCCTTGTTGATTTTGTGAAAACCCCTTCTTTACGGGAGTTGCTATGTGGAATAACTCTGTTAATTTATTCCGGGGAGCCTGAAATAAGACAGAAGTAAAAATACACAAACATGAGGTTTTACCGAAACTAAAGTTGTACACAAAACCTCAATGTTATAAACAAAAAAAACCGAGCTTTTTCAGCTCGGTTTTTTTGTACTATTTAAAAATTTTCTAGTAATCGGCCTGCGCGCGGCCTACAGTAAATTGCTTCCCGGCTGCTGTAAAGTTGAAAAAGATCAAGATCTTTCTTGTTTCGGGATTATTGAAATTAACGGAAACCAATCCACCGGCTTCGGCTTCAAAAGTTTCACCATCAATAGTATAAGTGGCTGAAAATCCTTGTCTGGGAAGAAAATAATTCCCTGATACCGAATTGGACGGAACTTGAATTTGAATCGATTGTAGTCCATCAAACCCATCAATTTTTATGGTTCCATTCGTGTCGTCAACGGTTACAGCACTTGCTTCAAATGGCTCATTGTCAATATTTGCTGTCACCGAACCTACTGGCGGCAGACCTTCCTCTACGTTTTCTCCCAAGAAGGAAGCTTCAAAGAATACACCTTTCTGAACTGTAACAGGTAATGAATCGAATTCACTACGTTTGGCAACGAACCAAAAATTTCCGGTTAACCAACCACAGCTAATACAACGATCAGACAATTCTAATTCGCCCTGACCGTAGGGAGCTGTCGTATATTCAACATCCCCATCGGTGTAAGTAGCCACACTAGGACGTCCCTCACCAAAAAGATAAGTGTCCAATTCAACTTCCGCAATGGTTATAGTGATCTTTTTGTCTTGATTGATACCTTGAATGGTGACGGTACCATCATCATTCCTCACACCACGCACATCATTGGCTTTGAAGAAGATACTGTCTATTTGACCTTGCAGCGCCGGACTGTTAGTCTCCAGATTTTCACAACTGGAAAAGGCAATCACTGCTGCGAACAGTAGTAAAATAATTCGTTTCATAATAGATTTGGGTCTTATAGGTTGCAACAAATATAAAAATAAAGTTTAATCTACCTCATTTTCAAACGTTTTTATGCTATCTTTGCGCACTTTAAAAAATTATAAATCGGGGTCGTGAACCCCAAAATTAATTAGTATGCCAGTAAAAATTAGATTGCAAAGACACGGTAAAAAAGGGAAGCCTTTTTACTGGATCGTGGCGGCAGATGGCCGTTCAAAAAGAGATGGTAGATATCTCGAAAAATTAGGGACCTATAATCCCAATGTCAACCCAGCAGAGATCAATTTGGACATTGATGGTGCAGTACAATGGCTTCACAATGGAGCGCAGCCAACAGATACTGCAAGAGCCATTTTATCTTACAAGGGAGTCATGTTGAAAAAACACTTGGCAGTTGGTGTTCGTAAAGGAGCCATGACCGAAGAGGAAGCCGAAGCCAAATTCAATGCATGGGTGGATGATAAAGCCAAAAGAGTAAACGAAAAAGTTGATAAACTAGCCGACGCGAAGGCAAAAGCTGAAGCTGAAGCACTTGCTGCTGAAAAAGCAGTAAATGAGGCTCGAATCGCCGGAGCTGAGGAAGCAGCAGCTGAAGAGGCAGCAGCCGAAACAGCCGCTGAAGAAACAACTACCGAGGAAGCTGCCGTAGAAGATGCGCCAGATGCCGTTGCCGATGAAGCACCCGCAGTAGAGGAAGCTACAGAAGAGGCACCTGCCACTGAAGAAGCGGCCGAGGAAGCACCTGCAGCCGAAGCAACCGAAGAAACCCCAGCTGTAGAAGAAACTACAGAAGAGGCTCCTGTTGCCGAAGAAGCTGAAGCCAAGAGCGAAGAGGAGTAATCCAGGACGAGATGCAAAAGAAGGATTGTTTCTTCGTTGGCAAAATCGTTAAAAAATATAGTTTTAAAGGGGAATTACTGGTCAAACTGGACACAGACGACCCCGAACAGTTTTTGAAAATGGAATCGGTTTTTGTGGAAAAACACAAAAATTTGATTCCATTTTTTGTGGAATCACTTTCCCTGCATAAATCGGCTTTATTGCGGATAAAATTCGAAGAAGTAGATGACGAAGCCCAGGCTGACGCCCTCTTAGGAAGCGAATTGTATCTTCCTCTTACGCTACTTCCAAAATTAACCGGAAATCAGTTCTATTACCATGAGATCGTTGGTTTCGAGGCCATCGACAAACATTTTGGCCGCATTGGAACGATTCTCGGGGTGAATGACACCACCGCCCAACATCTTTTCGTAATAGATCACCATGGCAAAGAGGTTCTAATCCCGGTGAGCGATGATATCATCCAGAAAGTGGATCGCGAGACTAAATCCATACTTTTGGAGGCCCCGGAAGGCTTGATAGACCTCTATATATAATGTCAGCTCCATTTCAATTCAAACAATTTAGCGTAGAACAGGATCGATGTGCTATGAAAATCGGTACGGATGGAGTGCTATTAGGCGCTTGGGTTTCGTTAGAATTACAGCCCCACAGTATCCTCGATATAGGTTCGGGGTGTGGAGTGATAGCACTACAATTAGCCCAACGCGGCCTTGCCACCACTATCGATGCCGTTGAAATTGATGCCGATGCTTACGAACAATGCACCGAAAATTTTGAAAATTCACCCTGGAGTGACCGTTTGTTCTGCTACCATGCCTCTATTCAAGAGTTTGTTTCTGAAATGGACGAAAACTACGATTTGATCATTTCCAATCCTCCTTTTTATTCTGAAGACTATAAAACCTCCAATAAAGCCCGTGATACTGCCCGATTCAACGACGCGATGCCATTTCAGCATTTGGTGGTTTCGGTGGTGCATTTGCTTTCAGAAAAAGGAACATTTGCACTTATTCTTCCGAAGAAGGAAGAAGAAGGTTTTATTACATTGGCTGAAACTGGCGGACTCTATCCCAAGCGTATCTGTAGAGTTCAAGGTGCAAATAATTCCGAAGAAAAAAGAAGCTTGATGGAATTTACGTTTCAGAAAAACACTCCAGCCATAGAATCACTTACCATTGAAAACAGCCGACACAACTACACTCCGGAATACGTCAACCTGGTGCAGGATTTTTACCTAAAAATGTAGGTCTTTCGCAGAGGGATTTTTACATTTGTAGACCTAAAAATTGAAACATGAAGCCCGATTTATTTGAAGCTCCGGATTATTTTAATCTTGACGATCTACTTTCTGAAGAACATAAATTAATTCGCGATGCGGCCCGCGCTTGGGTAAAACGCGATGTATCTCCCATTATCGAGGAAGCGGCGCAAAAAGCAGAGTTTCCTGAATCCATCATTCCCGGATTGGCCGAAATTGGTGCTTTTGGACCGTATATTCCGGTGGAATATGGAGGCTCAGGACTGGATCAGATCTCTTATGGACTGATCATGCAAGAGATCGAACGTGGGGATAGTGGCGTACGCTCAACGGCTTCGGTACAATCATCATTGGTGATGTATCCTATTTGGAAGTATGGTACCGAAGAGCAACGCAACAAATATTTGCCCAAACTTGCATCCGGTGAATGGATGGGGTCTTTTGGCCTAACAGAACCCGATCACGGAAGTAACCCGGCCGGCATGGTTACAAACTTCAAGGACAAGGGCGATCATTACCTGTTAAATGGGGCAAAACTATGGATCTCCAACTCCCCATTCTGTGATGTCGCTGTGGTCTGGGCGAAAAACGAAGAGGGACGCATTCATGGTCTGGTCGTTGAAAGAGGAATGGAGGGATTTAGCACTCCTGAAACTCACAACAAATGGTCTTTGCGGGCCAGTGCGACCGGTGAGTTGATTTTTCAGGATGTAAAAGTTCCAAAAGAAAACTTGTTACCCAACAAATCGGGATTGGGCGCCCCGTTGGGATGTTTGGATTCAGCACGCTACGGAATTGCATGGGGAGCGATTGGAGCCGCCATGGATTGTTACGATACCGCCCTACGTTATTCGAAAGAACGAATTCAATTTGGTAAACCCATTGGAGCATTCCAACTGCAACAAAAGAAGCTAGCCGAAATGATCACAGAGATAACCAAAGCTCAATTACTGGCCTTCAGACTGGGACAATTAAAGAATGAAGATCGAGCGACCTCGGCACAAATCTCCATGGCGAAAAGGAATAATGTAGATATGGCGATCAAAATTGCCCGTGAAGCACGGCAAATGTTAGGTGGAATGGGAATCACCGGCGAATATCCCATCATGCGTCACATGATGAATCTGGAAAGTGTGATCACTTATGAAGGAACACACGATATCCACTTGTTGATCACCGGTCTGGATGTAACGGGTTTGAACGCATTTAAGTAAGATCTTACACATCAAAATCAATTGGCCTCCTCATGGGAGGCCTTTTTTATGCAATCCATTTGGGGAACTGTCTGCAAATTGTATCTTTAAACAAACAATTTTAATGTCTTCACGCCGCAGAATCTCACGTGCTTATAAAAAAGCTCCCAGAGTTACTTTCAATGACCAGTCAAAATTCATAATTTTTAGTGACTGCCACCGTGGGGACAATAGTTTTGCAGACGACTTTGCCAACAATAGGAACATCTATTTCCATGCTTTAAAACATTACTATAATGAGGAGTTCACCTACTGCGAATTAGGCGATGGCGATGAGCTTTGGGAAAATTTGGAATTCAAATCCATTCTCGAGGCGCACAAGAATGTGTACGAACTTATGGGCAAATTCTTTGCAGAGAACAGGTTGTATCGACTCCTTGGAAACCACGACATGGTCTACCGCAACCAAAATTATGTGGAGAAGCATCTCTACTCATATTTCAATAAAGTTACAGGAGAAAATGATCCGTTATTTCCGGGCATTAGTTTCACCGAAGGATTGGTTTTGGTCCATGAGACTAATGAACAGGAGATCTTTATGCTGCACGGGCACCAGGCAGATTGGATGAATTATCGAGGCTGGAGATTCAATCGGTTTATGGTTCGCGCGCTCTGGCGTCAGCTGCAAGTGTTTGGGATTAGTGATCCAACCAGTCCTGCAAAGAATTATAGGGAGCTCATCAAGGTTGAACGACGTTGCAAGCGCTGGATCGTTGAAAATAACAACCTGCTTACCATAACAGGGCATACCCATCGCCCGCGCTTCCCCGAACCTCATGAAATACCGTTATTCAATGATGGAAGTTGCGTACATCCACGAAGTATTACAGGTCTCGAAATTGAAAATGGCGCCATTTCATTGATCAAATGGCATATTCAGACTACAGAGAATGGTACATTGAGAGTGGTACGGAAATTATTGGAGGGGCCTCAAAAGTTATCGGGATATAAAAGATTGTAGGCAATCTATTCCGCCGGTGCCAATGTAACTCGGAGACCATCTAATTCAGGATAAATGTGTAATTGGCAGCCAAGTCGGCTATTTTCTTGGACGTGAAATGCCTCGGCCAGCATTGCCAATTCATCATCACTCTGTTCCGGCAATTCATGATCACTTTCCACATAACATTGGCAGGACGCACACATGGCCATGCCGCCGCACACACCAATCGTTCCCTCCGGCGCCAATTCGTAAGAGCGTACAACTTCCATAAGGTTCATGTTCATGTCGGTAGGGGCCAAAATCTCATGACTTATTCCTTCGCGATCGATTATGGTGATGCTAATGTCTTGCATTTTTATTTTTTTGGCGTGCCCGTGAAGTGAGCTTGCTCTACTTCACGGACGGGCTTTCGGTGTTACACGCCTCAGCGGGGTAACTTACCTCAATCCCTCACGCGTACTAATTAATCGATTTAATAACAGCCTTCGGCGCTTCCTTTTTACTACCGTCAAATCCTTCCACACCGCCAACGGTCGTATATTTCATTACATATCGTTTATCGGGGAAAATACGCTGGTAGGCACTTTGACACATAAGCGTAGCCTCGTGAAAGCCACACAGGATCAATTTCAATTTTCCCGGATAGGTATTCACATCACCAATGGCATAGATTCCGGGGATGTTGGTTTGGTAATCCAAACTATTGTCAACTTTGATGGCATTTTTTTCGATCTCGAGTCCCCAATCGGCTATAGGGCCGAGCTTAGGTGCAAGTCCGAATAAAGGAACAAAATGATCGCATTCTTTTTCGATAATGGCATCCCCCGATTTAATGACCACACCTTTCACGGTTTCCTTTCCTATTATTTCGGTTACTTCGGCTGGAGTGATCAATTCGATCTTACCAGAATCCTTCAGTTTTTGAACCTTTTCTACACTATCTAGAGCACCTCGAAACTCGTTTCTGCGATGGACCAAAGTCACACTTGAGGCCACTTCGGCTAAAAAAATAGTCCAATCCAAAGCGCTGTCACCTCCCCCGGAAATAACCACTTTTTTATTTCGGTATAGCTCCGGATCACGAATGATGTATTCCACACCATGATCTTCATATTGCGAGATGTTGTTTATAGGAGGTTTTCTAGGCTCAAAACTCCCCAAGCCACCAGCTATGGCAACGACCTGTGCATGATGCTGAGTGCCCTTATTGGTGGTTACTATAAAGGTATCATCCTCTTGTTTTTCAATAGTTTCGGCACGTTCACCCAGGGTAAAGCCAGGTTGGAAAGGTTCGATCTGTTTCAGTAAATTATCAACTAATTCGCCGGCTAGAATTTCCGGGAATGCAGGAATGTCGTAAATAGGCTTTTTGGGATAGATCTCCGAACATTGTCCACCGGGTTGTGGCAAGGCATCGATGAGGTGGCATTTCAGTTTTAGTAAACCGGCTTCAAAAACAGTAAAAAGACCCGTAGGTCCAGCGCCAATTATAAGTATGTCTGTTTTTATCATTTAATAGTAGGGGGTTAAGAAGGGTAAAATTAGTACGCACTCCGGCATTTTTAAATGACCTATATCATGCTTCCACATTAATAACTTCAATTATTTGAGGCGCGTGTTTTTTGATGGTCATTTCTACGCCACTTTTGAGGGTCATTTGATTTACCGTGCATCCCACGCAGGCTCCTTGGAGCTGCACACGTGCAATTTTCTCATCGTCAATAGAGATCAAAGAAATGTCACCGCCATCACTTTGTAAAAAAGGACGAATTTCATCCAAGGCAGCTTCTACCTTCACTATTAATTCTTTCTGTGTCATATTATTTATTTACAGCACTGCAGCCTGCCATGGTCGTTATTTTTATCGCCTCGGTGGGAGGTAGATCTTCATTGCGTCTTACGGTTTCTTCTACCACTCGTTTTGTTACAACTTCAAAAGCTTCTTCGGTTTTCGTAGCCGTTTGTAAGGCTGCCGGATGTCCTACGTCACCCGCCTCGCGTATACTCTGCACCAATGGTATCTCTCCCAAGAAGGGAACTTCAAGATCAGCTGCCAGATTTCTGGCGCCTTCTTTTCCGAAGATAAAATACTTATTATCCGGTAGCTCCTCAGGGCTGAAATACGCCATATTCTCAACAATTCCCAAAACGGGGACGTCAATATTCTCCTGCCGAAACATCGCCACCCCTTTTCGGGCATCGGCCAAGGCGACCGTTTGAGGGGTGCTAACCACCACGGCACCCGTAATGGGCAATGCCTGCATAATACTTAAGTGAATGTCTCCTGTTCCGGGAGGAAGATCTACCAGCATAAAGTCCAATTCGCCCCATGCGGCATCAAAGATCAACTGATTTAAGGCCTTGGAAGCCATGGGTCCTCTCCAGATCACAGCCTGATTTGGCTTGGTGAAAAAGCCAATGGAAAGTACTTTCACCCCATAATTCTCTACCGGTTTCATTTTGCTTTTGCCTTCGACATCAACGGACAAGGGTCGTTCCTGAGCCACATCGAACATAATAGGGATGGATGGCCCATAGATATCCGCATCCAGTACTCCCACCTTGAATCCCATTTTGGACAGTGTCACAGCTAGATTTGCCGTGACCGTAGATTTTCCTACTCCTCCTTTTCCTGAGGCAACCGCAATTATATTTTGTATTCCGGGAATTGCTTTCCCTTTAATGAGATTGGGATTCGCTGGTTTGGCTGGTGCTTCAACCTTGATATTTACCTTCACCTGGGCATCTGCGGACACCTGTTCTTTAATCGTCTTAATAATATCCGCTTCGGCTCTTTTCTTGATGTGCATAGCCGGAGTCGTCATTGTGAGGTCAACAATCACCTCATCGGCAAATGTGATCACATTCTGCACGGCACCACTTTCCACCATGTTCTCGCCTTCGCCTGCCAAAGAAATAGTGGCCAAAGCCTTTAAAATATCTTGTTTCTTTAATTGCATCTATTCAGTTAAAATTTGAAATGCTAATTTAGATTAATTCTAAAGTACAAAGATAATATTTAGACTTGGGAATGTAAAGGATGTTTTATTGAAATGATTGATAGCTCTATAGAACCTAAAACACGGTGAACATATAGAAACAAAAAAGCCATCGTAACGCTTTACGACGGCCCTTATTATTTTGTTTAAAATAGTTTAGTTCATATCCAAAGCATCCACTTTGGCTTCCATTTTTCTTAGTTTTTCTGAAAAGTACTCTAACGACTTTAATTGGGATTCCATAGTCCGGATACGCGATTCCTGAGCTTCCAAAATACGCACCCATTCATTGTTTCTCAATCCCACAGAAACATTGATAAGACTTTTACCCTCACCTGTTGAGGTTGACCAGGCTTTTCCAATGACCCATTTCAACTGCTCCAGAGAGATATTATCCGGCGACACTGCTTTGGCGTAGCCATCGTTCAAACCCGAGGCAATAATATAGTCTCCTTTGGCAACTCTTCCCTTTACCAAAGCCGGTATCTGGCCCAAAAATCCTACTTTTTCGTAGGCGTCCTTCTTATTTTCATCCGGCATATTCCCCAACACAATTGGAGCTAGTGAAATGGTCAAAACATGGTCAGCATCACTTGTGTTTCGGGAAATCTTTCCTCCTTTGATTCCTACCACTTCTCCTACCATAAAGGTCTCTGAAGGATCTTCTTTTTCCAGCCATTCTGCATAATCCGCGCCTTTGGATCCATAAACGATCCCCTGATTTTGCGTTACCCCATGGGTAGTGTTCACATCATTGGGCAGTTCGTTCATATCGGTTGTCGTGTCAAAACTTTCAATGCGTCCAGCCAAATAGGAACCCTGTCCAAAAAAGCTCACAAAGTGATTGCTAGAGTTCAATTCAGAATTATTAATTCGGATTGCGATCCCATCAGCACTGCTTCCTCCGGTGTTTTCAAAAAGGGCAATATGGTTTCCGTTCACATTTCCATCTCCAGTTACCACGAGATTCGATAGATTTAGATTGTTATTTACCGTCAACATACCATCGATCAAAACATCATCATCGAAGACTGCATTCTTCACGACATGTAACGAACCGCTAAGGTCCGTAGGGTTAGCATTGTTTACACTCAATGAATTATTGAAATCTGCTTTCCCATCTACGGTCATGGGTCCGGTCAACAAACTAGTGCTACCATTATCCACTTTAAAGTCGTCATTGAAACTTGTAAGTCCGTTCACCTCCAAATTATCATCGAGAGTCGTTTTTCCGAAGACATCCATGGCAGCACCAAACAACACATTACCACTTGCCGTGAGGTCATCGCTAATAATGGTTGGCCCACCAACATCCAGTGCATTTACAATACGAGCCGAGGCATTTACTGCCAGCGCCCCCTGCAGATCGGTTCTACCGGAAACAAACAAATCATTGTTCAAGGTCGTTGGAAGTGCAACAGTAAGGCTTCGATTGATCTCCACATCACCTTCCACCAATTGATCTCCTAAAAGTGTCGTATTTCCGTTCACCGTCATATCACCACCAATAGTTGCATCATTGGCGATCGAAATACCACTATTTAAGGTAGTTTCTCCTTCCACGGAAAGTGCTCCTGATAGTTGCGTTTCACTTCCGTTATTCACAAAAAGTTCACTGTTTAGATTGGTGACCCCTTCGACAGTAAGATCCTCCCCTATGTTGGTACTTCCTGAAATATTTGTATTACCTTCGATAGTGGCATTTCCGGAAATCTCAAGATCGTTATTTATTGTTGTCATCCCTTCGATCACAAAGTCGTCGTTAAAGGTGGCTCTTCCTTCCACATCCATATCACCGGTGGCAATAATATCTCGGTGAAAGGCCTGTGGGGTAAAGGTAAGTTGCTCCGCACTCAACTGCACGTAGTTTCCTAAGCTGTAAAAATCGATCTCTACCAGCAGATTTTTCGGTTTTCCGGCCCAAAGGACTTCTGTAAACTTTAGATCGGAAGTGCGAGTCCCCTCGCCAATAAACAAGTTTACCATTCCGAAGATATCTGTTGTAACATGATGTACCTCCTGATATTCCCTGAAGCCATTTTCGTTTATGATCGTAAAACGAAGCGACACATCCTCTTCCTGCAACACGGTACCCACGGCATCATTTCCCGGAAGTTGTTGGGAATCCGGATTTAAAATAACGGCTTGGTAGCTTATGGCATCGGTCTGTGCATATCCAAAGGTGGAAATGCACAAAAATGCTAGTATGTAACAAAGCTTTTTCATTTTGAATTATTTTTAGTATCGGAGGTGTTCTTATCTGAATTCTTCTTCAATTTGAAGATCACGCCAATTCCGTAGTCATTCGAAATATAACCCAGATCCGCACCCGATTCATTATTATTTATTTGCGATCCTTTTCCGAAACGGTATTGGAAAAAGATCCCTATGGTATCGCTCACGTCGTATTCAAAAGAAGCAGCTCCCCGAATAAAAATAAAGGGAGTGTCAAAGTCCTGTTCGTTCAATATATCGAATACCTGATTGTTCAAAACTTGAGTTCCCTGAAGCATGATCTCCGGCCCAACGGTTCCCTTCAAATGAAACGAAAATTTCTTGATCTTAAACAGTTCCGCATCGATCCCCAAATTTACACTGGCGTAAGTGGTTTCCCAAGACAGAAAGTTTCCAAAAATATCATTTCCTACGGCGCCATAGGTGTGAAACCCAAAGCCTCCAATCCAATTGATAGATTCGGTGAAAAGTTTACCGCGATAACCAACATCGATATACGTGTGATTAGTAGATTGAAGATTTTCTAACTCTTCAGCCAGTGCATCCTGGAATTTATAGGTAGTAACAGATTTACCCCCGTCAAGAATCAATTCCTGCGAATGCATTCCGGTGGCCACGAAGGCACAAAAAAGTAAAGAAATGTAGATTGATTTCATTGGATCGTGTTGCTAATTTTTAATTAATCGCGTTGTGAACATTTGTTCTTTCACTCTCACTTTGAGCAAATAGGTTCCCGCAGCCAACTGTGACATATCTACTTGAAATGATTGAGTTGGCGAGATGATCTTCCTTGCTATATCCCGGCCCTGGATATCGTATAGGACACTCAGTATATCATTGGAAATGGAGGTTCCAAAGGTTACAGTAACCAAAGCATCGACAGGATTTGGAAATACACCGACCTCAAGTGTCGAATTCGTACCCGTGACACTTATCACACGTATAGGTGGCTGCTGAAATCCCTGGCGCATGGTAATAGCATCGGTACCAATTGTGCCTATCACGCCTTGTTGACCCACGCTTGATGATACATGAAAGGTCTTATCTCCAAGCTGTACCTCATTTGAACTACCGCTCATCCCCAAGGTAGATCTCTGCTCGTATTGCCCGTAGGATACTTCACAAATTAAGCCAAGTAGAAGGCAAAAAAGAGCTCTTATTATGTGTTGTTTGTTCATTTGCTTCGCAATATAAAACCAATCATTCAATTAAAAAACTTAGTTCGCACATATAAACGGCTTTCCCACCTAACTTTCATCACTAAATCCAAGCTCCCTCAACGGGTCCCAAAAATGCTTTTCAAAATTTTGAATTTTATTGTCGACCACCTCGATTCCTTCCGACTCCAACAATTGCTGCATGAGGTTGATCCCCTCGAAGTGGTGTTTGCCGGAGAGCAATCCTTTTCGGTTTACCACTCTGTGAGCGGGCACATCCTCATTTTTACTAGATGCATTCATGGCCCAACCTACCATCCGGGCGCTGCCTGCGGCTCCTAAATACTTAGCGATTGCACCGTAACTAGTCACCCGTCCATAAGGGATACTTCGGGCGACTTCGTACACTTTCTCGAAAAATCCTGTGTTCTTTGCCATTACAAATTATTGAGGATCTTAATAAGGGTTATTACTGAAATAGCCGCCGTTATCAACCCGATGATATAGTTCATATTCACTTTAAACAAAATTTTATCCTGCCTTTTTCTAAAGAATTGGGCATAGATCAGCAACATAACAAAAGTTCCGGCTCCGGAGGCGATCACTGTTGCCCAGAGGCCGGGTTGTTCGAAGGTGAACCATCCAAAAGCACTAAAGGTTACACTTAAATACACCCAATAGGGTAAGGGCAATAAATTAAGTGCTGCGAGTAAAATTCCGTAGAAAAAACGATTTGTTTTGGAGTGATTATGGACCTCACGAGGTTGCCTTCGCGTGTCCTTGGCAATAAAAAAGAAATAGATGGTAATACAAATAAAAATCCCAAGACCCACTTTTTGTAGCATGGAGACTATTTCGGGATGTTTGTCCAGATAGCGCGCAAATAATAACGCGATATAGGTCTGTAAACAAACTGTCAAGGTAACACCGGTTGAGAACAACAGTGCCACCTTTCTTCCCTGTTTCATACTTATTTTTGCCGCCGACATATTAAGCAAGCCGGGTGGGATTACTCCCACGATTGCCGCTACAAAGCCAATCACAAAATTGAGAAGTATGGACATTCAGGTTAGTTTGCGCTGTGAATATACAATTATTTGACGCGTAATTTAAAGCGTACATAGGTAATCTTTTTACCCTCTTCCAGATATCCGCTTTCGTAAAAAGTCTGAATGGAAGTCACCTCTTCCGGGGATCCTTCGCTATTGTAAACATCGTGATGTGCGTACTCAATTTCTTCGTCCAAACCATGAAGTAAACCCAAGGTGTAGGCATGCATAAACTCACTGTCGGTTTTTAAGTGAATGGGGCCATTGGGTTTAAGGATGCTTCGGTATTTGTCAAGAAAAGAAGTATTGGTGAGTCTGTGCTTGGTGCGTTTGTACTTAATCTGAGGATCTGGAAAAGTGATCCAGATTTCGTCCACTTCGGCTTTAGAAAAACATAGATCAATCAACTCAATCTGTGTGCGTAGAAAGGCCACATTGGGTAATTTCTCTTCGAGGGCAGTCTTGGCTCCCCGCCAAAATCGGGCGCCTTTAATATCTACTCCAATGAAGTTCTTGTTTGGGTATTTGCGCGCCAGGTTGACCGAGTACTCCCCTTTTCCACAACCTAATTCCAGCACGATGGGATGCTCATTCTTAAAAAACTGTGATCGCCACTGTCCCTTAAGGTTAAATTGGCCAGCCGCCAGCTCTTCCCGAGTGGGTTGCACCACATTGGCAAAAGTCTCATTTTCATTAAAGCGTTTCAATTTGTTCTTGCTACCCACTAAATATCCGGTTTGTTCCGTTTCGCAAAATATGCGAAATGTAAACGGTTAAACGATTCGGTAAAATTAAGGAAATATTAATCTGATGCCAGAATCCCTACCTTTGTTTTTGATAATTAAATTTCATTCCAATAGTTAACTTTTTTTCTTGGACCAGTCAAAAACGATTCTTGTAGCACCCCTTCATTGGGGATTAGGACATGCGGCTCGATGTATCCCGCTCATTAATGCCTTGATGGATAATGATTATCGAGTCTTATTAGGCAGTGACGGAGCTGCCTTAGAGTTTCTTCGGAAGGAATTTCCGCAGTTACCTTTCATCATTTTGCCTTCGTATGACATTCGATATCCTAAAAATAGTATTTTTTTTAAGCCGAAGTTGTTACTGGCACTTCCAAGAATGCAGCGCGCAATCCATTCAGAAAAAAAAATCATCAAAAATCTTGTTGCCGAAGGTCGCATCCATGGAATTATTAGCGACAACCGTCCCGGAGTGCATTCCGAAAGTATACCCTCGGTATATCTTACGCATCAGATCCGGGTGTTAAGTGGAAGTACATCTTTTTTCAGCAGCAAACTACATCAAGAAATGATCAAAAAATTTGATGCTTGTTGGGTTCCCGATTCCGAAGCGCCCGAAAATCTCAGTGGAGATCTGGGTCATCCCGCACAGGTTGATTTCCCAATAACTTACATTGGTCCGCTAAGCCGAATGGTGAAAAAAGAGGTTCCGCAGCAGTACGATGTGCTAGTACTTCTCTCCGGACCCGAACCTCAACGTACGCTTCTCGAAAAAAAATTGATCGCAGAATTTATGAATACCCCAAAGAAAGTGTTGCTGGTTAGAGGAGTGATTGAGGAGTCTCAACAACAAGCCATTGAAAATAATATCACGATCGTTAATTATATGACCCGCGGAGAACTCGAACAGGCGATCAACGAGAGCAAGGTAGTGGTCGCTAGATCCGGCTACACCACCATTATGGATCTTGCAACCATGCAAAAGAAGGCATTCCTTATTCCCACACCGGGGCAATATGAACAGCAATACCTTGCCAAAAGGCTCAAGGAAACAGGAGTTGCACCCAGCTGTCAGCAACATAATTTTACTGCTAGCCGATTGGCGGATATATCACTATATTCCGGTCTAAGATCTGTACAAAAAGGAGTTGTTTTTTCAAAATTATTCAGTCTTTTCGAGGGTAAATGAAAACTCCGATCCAATTCCAAATTGGCTTTCCAAATAGATCTTTTCATTATGTGCCTCGACCAAATGTTTGACAATGGCAAGCCCCAAGCCACTACCGCCTTCAGACCGTGAGCCACTTTTATCCACCCTAAAAAATCGCTCGAACAAGCGAGGGATATTTTCCTTCTTTATTCCCTCACCATTATCCGTCACACGAACGAGAACTTTTGTGGACACCAAATTTTCCACGCTAACTTCTGTGGTGCCATCTTTTTTCCCATATTTAATAGAGTTCTCGATCAAATTGATCAAAATTTGTCGCACTCGTTCTTCATCGGCATATACAAATATAGGAGCTTCATATTCTTTATCATATTCAAGGGAGATCCGCTTCTTGGCCGCTTTCATCTCAAGTAGATCGAAAACATTTTGAACGGTTTCCACAATATCAAACCGCTTTTTTGCCAATACTAGGTCTCCAACTTCCAATTTGGTGATCATATCCAAATCCTTAACAATGTAAATAAGACGTTCCACCCCTCGACTCGCCCGTTGCAGGTACTTTTCCCGAACCGCCTTATCCTTCATGGCCCCGTCCAAAAGGGTTAAAATATATCCTTGAACCGTAAAAAGTGGTGTTTTTAATTCGTGAGAGACATTTCCCATAAACTCCCGGCGGTAGTTTTCTCGATCCTTTAAAGTTTCGATCTCCAGTTTATTGCTTTCGGCAAATCGTTCCACCTCTCTGGTGAGCGTTTGCATGTCTGTGGTAATTTGATGCCGATCAAAAGTGCTGGCATCTAATAATTTCACATTGTCGTAGATCTGTTTGACCCGATTGTAAATAAATTTCTCAACTCTATACTGAATTATAAAAAAGGAGATCACATAACACAGGACAAAGAACAGTCCCAAAAACCAATAATTGACACCCTCCTGAAAGTAAAAAAAAACACCCCATAAGAGTGTTAGGAAAATGGTGACCAAGGCAGCGGTGATTGCGGCGAACTTGTATGTTTTTCTAAAATTATCAGCCATTATTCAACGAACTTATAGCCCACTCCTTTGACCGTTTTAAAGACATCATCGCCTATCTTTTCTCGCAATTTCCTAATGTGAACATCGATGGTTCTTCCCCCTACAACCACTTCGTTGCCCCATACACGATCCAAAATTTCATCTCGTTTAAAGACTTTACCGGGCTTTGATGCTAACAAAGCTAGTAATTCAAATTCTTTTCTTGGTAAAATTATTTCTTCTTTTCCCCTAAGTACTTTATACGCCTCGCGATTAATTACGAGGTCTCCAACGCTAATAGTGGTATCGCTAATTTGGGTTTCTTTGAAGCGACGTAGTAACCCCTTCACCTTGCTCACCAATACCTTCGGCTTTATAGGTTTTGTGATATAATCATCGGCTCCGGCATCGTAGCCGGCTACTTGTGAATAATCCTCACCACGTGCGGTTAAAAACGTAATGAGTGTATCGGCAAGTTCGGGGATGGCTCGCATTTTTTCACAGGCCTCGATCCCGTCCATTTCGGGCATCATAACGTCTAAAATAATAAGGTGTGGCTTATGTTTCTTTGCCTGATTTATGGCCTCCAATCCATTGCTAGCTGTTACTATTTGATAGCCCACTCCGGACAAATTGTACCCAATGATCTCGAGTACATCCGGCTCGTCGTCCACCAATAGTATTTTTGTGTCCTTTTTTTTCATAAGATCGGCTATCCGTTGAAAGGCTAAATATACTTACTATTCTTTTGCACTGCTTCCTGCGCTACCTTTGTTAACGATTCGATAACATTGTTAAAACAATGTATGGAAAATTAAACGATTCCGAAGTATGCTTTTGTGGTCATAAAATTCGATTTCCATATGATGGAAGCTCTAATTATTGTCTATTTTTGAATCTCATAACCGCGGCACGAACGGTCATTATTGCGGTTACATACTAAGAGTGATGCTCGAAGATAAAATTTTTAACATAGCAACTCATCACGACTTTGAGAACACGGCTCTGGAGGTTTTTCAATATCAATTTGATCATATATCGATCTACAGAGAGTTTTGCGAGCGATTAAAAGTAAATCCGAAATCGGTTAAAAAAATTGAGGACATCCCATTTTTACCGATCGAGTTCTTTAAAACACATGCAATTATTTCTTCGGAAAAAAATACGCAAACCCAATTTATCAGCAGCGGAACAACAGGGAGTGTGACCAGTAAACATCAGGTGGCAGATCTTTCCATTTACGAGAAAAGTTTCCTCGAAGGTTTCAAACAATTTTATGGCCAACCGTCCCAATTTACGATTCTAGCGTTACTTCCGTCCTACCTTGAACGGGGAGATTCTTCTTTGGTCCATATGGTCGATCGGCTCATTAAAGAAAGTAACCATTCGGATAGTGGCTTTTATTTGGACGAAATAGATTCACTCGTGTCGAAGATGCTCGATCTTGAGCTTCAGAATAAAAAAGTATTACTCATTGGGGTTTCCTATGCACTCCTCGATTTGATCGAAGCACATACATTTCAGCTAAAAAATACCATCGTTATGGAAACCGGAGGAATGAAAGGACGCAGGCCTGAAATGATCAAAGAGGCCTTGCATACTGCCCTTAAAAAAGGATTTGGCGTCGAAACCATTCACAGTGAATATGGTATGACCGAGTTACTCTCTCAGGCCTACTCGGAAGGTCAGGGCAAGTTTCGATGTCCTCCCTGGATGCGTGTTCTCAGCCGTGATCCGGAAGACCCATTAACACTGGTCAGCGGTAAAACCGGTGGAGTAAACGTCATCGATCTGGCCAATTTATATTCTTGTTCCTTCATCGCAACCCAGGATCTGGCCAAAGTATCTACAGATGGTAGTTTCGAAATTTTAGGTAGATTTGATACCAGCGATATTCGCGGATGTAATTTGATGGTTCTATAAATGAATGCTACCAAAAAAAATAGCAACGGCTGTCTTTGGATATTTATCTTTGGGCTCATTAGCTTTTTTTCGTGGGTTTTTATAAGCCTTTTCATCGACATTAACCCCATCATCACTGCGGTGGGCGCTATGCTTCTTGCAGCCTTCCTCACTTCGAAATGGGTTGGAAAACCTACGATAAAATCTCTCATTATCAATATTGTGATTATCGCTCTATTGATCACTGGACTCCGTTTTATATCAACCGTATTTCTCGATAGTGTAAAAATAGCCACCGAAGAAACCAACTTCAAAAAAGAGGAGGGAGTTGCGTTAACATCCATTATTGAAAATAACGATACGGTACCGGTATACGAGAGCCATCGAATATGGAGAGACAATTATGGCAATAATTACCGCGGTGATCTTATCGTTCGTGATTCGGACTTCAAACGCCTTAAAGGTAACCTTGACAGTTGGGCCTATAGAAGTAGTTCGGGTCATTTTTGGGGAAGCCTTTATGATCATTTGGAGCAGACAGACACTCCCAGTTTGGATCTGGTGATCGATACATTCAGAGAAATCCATAACCAAAAGCAACTCAATCAAATGGAATTTGCCGAAATGGTCGTAACCTGTATTCAGGATATTCCCTATTCGTTTATCTTTCAGGAGGCCTGTCTTCCCGCTCATAATTACGAACCTTCCATACAAAAGATCTTGGAGGATTGCCCAAGTTGCTGTATGGGAAATGTGACTTACGGAATTCAGAATCCGGTGTCTTTTCTTCAGAATTTAAAAGGAGATTGCGACACCAGAACTGTGATCATCTATGCTATTTTAAAACATTTTAATTACGATGTTGCCATTTTGAACAGCGAATTTTATCGGCATTCCATCATTGGAATTAACTTACCCGTTTCGGGAATTCACAAGCTTCACTACGGAAAAAAATACGTCGTTTGGGAAACCACGGCCAAATATTACGAAGCCGGAAAGTTACCGGCCAACTTTAAAGATATTACCCATTGGAACGTGATACTCACCAGTAAATAAACTATTATGAACAAGCAACTTTTCACTCTCGCACTCTTCGAAATTATCATTTCAATCGTAATTTCGGTAGTAATTATTTACTTCTCTTATAGTATCCTGCACAAGCTGTTTTTCAAGAAAATGGATCTGAAGGGCGGCAATACGGCTTTTTCGGTCTTTACCTCGGGAATCGTGTTGTCCATTGGCCTTATTTTGAGCGAAATTTTACCTTCAATCACCAATATCGTACGGCTTTCCACCACGCAAATGGAAACTGTGGACTATAGCTCTATCGTACAATACTCCCTGCTTTATCTTCTAATTGGATTTCTGATGGCGGTCATCATAAACGGAAGTGTATTTTTTCTTTTCTCAATACTCACAAGAGGGGTGAATGAGTTTAAAGCGATCAAGGCCAATAATGTGTCGGTGGCGATTTTGGTGGTTGCCACCTTACTAAGTATCACCCTTATTGTAAAAGAGAGTATTGCATTGCTTATTAGTTCGCTGATCCCCTATCCGGAAGTTGGAAATTTTATGTAACGCTGTAAGGAATCCTATAATTTACAGACTAATTACACTGTTATGAAAAAGGATTGTTAAGATCCATCATAATTGGTTGGTTAGTTAGTTTTGAAAACCCTGAGCACTCGTTCGGGGTTTTCATTTTTCAGCTTAAACCGATTTTATAATGAAATAGTTTTTTTTACCACGTTGAAGCAGCACAAATTGATTGTTGATTAGATCTTCAGAAGTGATGCGGTAGGTATCAGTTACCTTCTCCTTATTCACTGAAATAGAATTCTCTTTCAACGCACGACGTGCTTCCCCATTCGATTTTAAGAACCCGGTCTTTTCGGCCAATGCTGCAATGATATCCAGGCCATTCTCTATTTCTGAAGCGGCTACCTCAGTCTGGGGAACTCCATCGAAGACATCTAAAAATGTTTCGGTATCCAAACTTTTTAAATCTTCGGAAGTGGATTTTCCAAATAGAATTGCCGATGCCTTTACGGCCTTGTCAAATTCCTCCTCACTGTGCACGGTAATCGTCACTTCCTGCGCCAAACGCTTTTGTAAGAGCCTCATGTGAGGAGCTTCTGTGTGCTCCTTCACGAGAGTTTCAATGGTTTCCTTATCCAGAAACGTAAATATCTTTATGTACTTCTCTGCATCCTCATCGCTGGTATTCAACCAATATTGATAGAATTTGTACGGTGAGGTTCGCTTAGCATCCAGCCAAACATTGCCTCCCTGGCTTTTACCAAATTTACTTCCGTCACTTTTTGTAATCAACGGGCAGGTGAGTGCATAGCCCTTTCCTCCCCCAATCCGACGAATTAGCTCTGTGCCGGTAGTGATATTTCCCCACTGATCACTCCCTCCCATTTGAAGGGTGCAATCATTATTTTGGTACAGATGCAAAAAGTCATATCCCTGAACCAACTGGTACGTAAACTCAGTAAAAGACATTCCGTCCTGTCCTTCTCCGGTGATTCGGTTTTTCACCGAATCTTTTGCCATCATATAATTAATGGTGATGTGCTTTCCAACATCCCGAATGAAATCCAAAAACCCAATATCCTTCATCCAATCGTAATTGTTGACCATCACCGCTTCGTTCTTCACCCCCGATGAAAAATCTAAAAATTGAGACAATTGATTCCGGACACACTCTTGATTGTGACGTAGCGTTTGTTCATCCAATAAGTTTCGTTCACTCGATCTCCCGGACGGATCCCCAATCATTCCTGTGGCACCCCCAACGAGGGCAACGGGCTTGTGCCCGCAACGTTGGAAGAAGGCCAGCAGCATAATGGGAACCAAATTTCCAATATGTAAAGAGTCTGCGGTAGGATCAAATCCAATATAAGCAGATCGCATTTGCTCCAGCAAATGAGCATCGGTATCGGGCATCACATCGTGGATCATTCCTCGCCATTTCAGTTCCTCAATAAAATTTTTGGACATATTAAGTTGAATTTGGGCAAAAATATAAAATATAATCGGGTGAGGACCTTTGTAGCCTCCAATTAATCACCAAAGAATTAGGCAAAAAATATTACTTTTACGCTATGATTTTAGTCACGGGAGGTACTGGTTTGGTTGGAGCACATTTGCTGTATTCCTTACTTCAGAAACACGACAAAGTACGCGCCACACATCGTGCTTCCAGTGATTTAGAATCGGTAAAAAAAGTGTTTTCTTTTTATTCTGAATCGGCCGTTGGCCTCTTCGATCGTATTGAATGGGTGGAAGCCAATATCACTCAAATTCCCAATTTAACTATCGCTTTTAGGGACATCACGACTGTCTATCATTGTGCCGCCTTCATCAGTTTCAATCCGAAAAAATACTTCGCTCTAAAAAAAACCAATATCGAAGGTACCGCCAATGTGGTCAATCTTTGCCTTTCTGAAGGAGTGAAAAAGTTGTGCTACGTAAGTTCGATCGCTACTTTGGCCACCAATCTAAACGGTAAACCTATCGATGAGGAGTCCTATTGGAATCCGGACGAAGACCATTCGGTATATGCGCTCACAAAGCATGGCGCCGAAATGGAAGTCTGGCGTGGAGTGCAGGAAGGATTGAATGCCGTTATCGTGAATCCGGGAGTGATTCTTGGGGAAGGTTATTGGAGTTCGGGAAGTGGGATCATCATTAAAAATGCCGCCAAAGGAAGTAAGTATTTTACCGGAGGCAGCAGCGGATTCGTAGACGTACAAGATGTGGTCAGAGCCATGATCCAATTAACCGAAAGTGAGGTGTCCAACGAACGTTATGTGTTGGTGGGAGAGAATCTTACCTATAAAGTATTGCTTACCGATCTCGCCGAAAACTTCGGAAATAAGCCACCCACCAAAGCGCTTCGAAGGTCAACTTTTATGTTTTTGAGCAGATTGGATGCGCTGTCTAGCTTTTTATTCCGAAGTAAGCGAAAACTCCTCAAATCCATGGTCGAATCACTGTATAGGAGTTCCGTTTATGATGCTTCTAAGATAAAGGAAGATCTTAATTTTGAATTTACACCTACTCCCAACACTACGAAACGAGTGGTAAAAAATTATTTATCCTGAATAGGTTCTGCGAGTTGTCCCGTCTTCGGCTTCTGAAATGTTGTGATCGTAGTATCTACTTTCTTAAAATTCTTACCACGTGTCGCTCTGGTCAGACTATCCACAAGTGCTTTTTTGGTCGTCAATAATTCTTCAACTTGAATAATAATTTCGGTATACTGGTCAAGATTGGAAGCATAGTAAAAATTACTCTGCGCAAATGAAAGGCTATCGATCTTATGTTTGGTATACAACATTGAATCCAGGTGTATCCCTTTGGTTCGCAGGATGCGATTATTAACCCCTTTGCTCCTACTCGCGTTGCTGATATAGGCGTCCGCCAAGATCTGCACCATCTTTTCCTTCGGAATTAGATGCTCGGGTGGTTCCGGTCGCTGTACTTCCTGACAGGCGACACAGGTAAAAATTAGTGCTATGAAATACGCAGCAATTCTCATCCTCTATTAAATGTTATTCGTTCGCCGTGCGTCCTATTCGGAAATTTCAAATTCTCATAAGCCACTACACCATTGATCAAGGTATGGGTTACTCGAGATTTAAAACTGGTGCCCTCAAATGGCGACCAACCGCATTTATACAAAATATTTTCACTGTTTACCGTCCACGGAGCATTGAGATCGACCAACACCAGATCCGCCTTATACCCTTTTCGAATATAACCCCGATCCTTTATTTGAAACAAGATGGCCGGATTGTGAGCCGTTTTTTCAACAATTTTCTCAAGAGAGATTACACCTTTATGATTCATTTCGAGCAGAGCCACCAACGCATGTTGTACCAGAGGGCCACCCGAAGGGGCTTTGGTGTAGACATTGTTTTTTTCTTCAAGTGTATGTGGGGCATGATCTGTCGCGATAACATCGATCTTATCATTGAGCAAAGCCTTCCAAAGTCCGTCTTTGTCTTTTTGGGTCTTTACGGCAGGGTTCCACTTGATCTTTGTTCCTTTTTCGGCATAGTCTTCGGTGGTAAACCATAAATGATGTACACAGACCTCGGCAGTGATTTTTTTATCGGCTAATTTTTTCTTGTTACTGAATAGATGCGTCTCTTTTTCGGTCGAAAGGTGAAAAACATGTAGGCGGGCACCTGTTTTCTTGGCCAATTTAATAGCCCTTGATGAGGATATATAGCAGGCCTCTTCGCTTCGGATCACGGGATGACTTCCAATGGGAATATCATCCCCATACTCACTTTTAAACTTATCCAGATTTGCTTTTATAGTTGCCTCATCTTCACAATGGGCAGAAATGAGCAAATTGGTCTTACTAAAGATCTCCTCTAAAACTTTGGGATCGTCCACCAACATATTTCCTGTCGAGGAGCCCAAAAATAACTTGAGTCCTGCTACCTTGGTTTCATCTACTTTGAGTATTTCATCCAGATTGTCATTCGTACCTCCAAACATAAATGAATAGTTCGCCCAGGAAGTTTCGGCAGCTCGCGCAAACTTTTCCTCCAAAAGATCAATCGTCGTGGCCTGAGGAACTGTATTTGGCATTTCTATAAAGGTCGTGATGCCTCCGGCAACAGCCGCCTTAGATTCGGTTTCGATGGTGGCCTTGTGCGTGAGTCCTGGCTCTCTAAAGTGCACCTGATCATCGATCATTCCCGGAAGTAGATAACATCCATCTGCGTCAATGACCTTCGTGTCACCGGATTTCACACTTATGCTCAGTCCTATTTCGGCAATTCGATCACCTTCCACGAGTACATCGCCCTTCTCGATCTTTCCTTCGTTTACAATGTGTGCATTCTTTATAAGAATTGTTTGGGTCATTTAGTATAATTTTTGAACAAGCTTTTAAACTTCATGGAGATCACGCCAAAAATGGCTTCGGAAATGATCCCCGAACTCATTTTAGATTCCCCGTGCGTTCGATCTGTAAAAACCACCGGCACTTCGACGATCTTAAATTTATGTAGGTAGGCCTTAAATTTCATTTCGATCTGAAAGGCGTACCCCACAAATTGTATGCGATCAAGATTGATACGTTCCAGAACGTTCCGCCTGTAACATACAAAGCCAGCCGTAGTATCATGTATTTTCATGCGGGTTATAAGTCGGACGTACTTCGATGCCAGCCAAGACAGTAAAACTCTACTCATGGGCCAGTTTACCACATTCACCCCGGTTTTATAACGAGATCCTATGGATAGATCGTTCCCTTCATCCTTGCATGCGCGGTAAAGGGCCGGTAGATCTTTGGGGTTGTGGGAGAAATCGGCGTCCATTTCAAAAATATACCCATATTCCCGCTCCAGCGCCCATTTGAAACCATGAATATAGGCGGTTCCTAGGCCTAATTTTCCTTCTCGTTCTTCTAAAAATAGCTCGTTGGGAAATTCCTCCATCAACTCTTTCACCTTATGTGCAGTGAGATCCGGGGAATGGTCATCCACCACTAAAACATGAAATTGTTGCGGCAGTTCGAAAATAGCACGCAGCAATTTTTCAATAGAATCGATCTCGTTATACGTAGGAACTACCACTAAGGCTCCCCTCATGCCTGTTTTTTTGGTAAAAGTACCTCTTTTTTGAAAACAGCAACGAATTAAGCCGCAGTCTTAGGAAAATTTTATCAACTCTTTCAAAATGTGATTTTAGGAAGTCCGAAGGGCTGCTCGCCTATATTTTTGCTACTTTTATACCTTTCACACAGAAATTGGAATACACACTTCGGAATATTGAAAATTGGGATTGGGCTACGCTTGTTTTAGTGGCAGGTTTCGCTATTCTGGCGGTCACACGATACCTGTATCCACGAAGGTTTCAGGAATTTGTTTTGCTACCGGTTTCAGATAAATATCTCAAGTTGCAAGGCAAAGGATATGAGGTAAAGCATCCTTTTAATGTATTACTTTTCACAGTTCAGGTACTTTCCTTTTCGTTATTTTTCTATTTATTTCTGAATTATACGTCACCTGCACTTAGTGTTGACAATCCATGGTTATTTGTTCAATTGGTCACCGGATTTTCTGTTTTTGTCTTATTCAAGTACATTTCAGAAAAAATTATTGCTCATATTTTGAATATTGAGAGCATAATTAATGCCTATTTATACGAAAAATTGAATTACGCCAATATTATTTCATTGGTGGTTTTTCTCTTAAATATAGTGTTCGTATTCGCTTTAAAACCCACCAAAATGGTTCTTATTGGACTTTCTTTTGTGCTCATTGCGCTCTACCTTATCGCTTTAATATCAAGTTTTAAAAGAAATTGGCGAGTTATTTTAAAGCATTTCTCTTATTTTATTTTGTATCTTTGCGCACTTGAAATTGCACCCTACATTATTCTATACCATTTGCTTGTATAGGTAGGGGAACGTAAAAAGTTGCTGCATATGAAAGTGAAGACTATTTTAGTATCACAACCGGAACCAAAGATTGAGAATTCACCGTACTTCGACCTTGTCGACCGGCAAAAGGTGAAAATCGACTTTAGACCTTTCATTCATGTTGAGGGCGTATCAAGTAAAGAGGTGCGAACTCAAAAAGTGGACCTTGGCTTGTACACGGCAATTATTTTGACCAGTAGAAATTCTGTAGATCATTTTTTTAGAATTGCAGACGATCTACGATTCAAGGTGCCGGACACCATGAAGTATTTTTGCCAGAGTGAAGCTGTGGCGTATTACCTTCAGAAATATGTGGTGTACCGAAAGCGCAAGATCTATGTAGGAAAACGAACCTTTACAGAACTCTCTCCGCTGATCAAGAAATACAAGAACGAATCGTTTCTTTTACCCTCTTCAGATAAACTGAAAAATGAAGTGCCAACGGTTCTTAATGACCTGGGTGTTTCCTGGAAAAAGGCTACTTTCTATAAGACGGTAGTGAGTGATCTGTCCGATCTTCGCGATGTGTATTACGATATCTTGGTGTTCTTTAGTCCAAGTGGTATAGAGTCTTTATTAAAGAATTTCCCAAATTTTGAACAAAAGGACACCCGAATTGCAGTATTTGGTAATACTACAATTCAGGCAGCTGCCGAAAATGGATTGCGGGTAGATATCCAGGCTCCTACGCCTGAGACACCTTCTATGACCATGGCGCTCGAAAAATATATCAAGGAAGTGAACGGTAAGAAATAACTGTTTTTTCTTCGAAACAAAAAAAGGATCACAAGTGTGATCCTTTTTTATTTTTTAAACCGAAACCTATACCAATGGGCCTCCGGCTAAAATTTCTTCGTTAGCGTATTCTTCAAACTTTTTGAAATTCTCATTAAATGAAGCGGCCAATTTACGAGCAGTTTTATAGTATCCATCGTCATCATTCCATGTTTTTCTGGGACTTAACACGTCCGTTGGAACGTTAGGGCAGGTTCTTGGCTGCAGGACTCCAAACATAGAATGAACATGGTAGTTATCCTTGTTTGCTTCTTCCAGAGAGCCATTCATTGCCGCTGTGATCATGGCGCGGGTGTATTTTAGTTTCATTCGGGTACCTACTCCATAAGGGCCTCCCGTCCAGCCCGTATTTACCAACCAAACATTTACACCGGCTTCCTGCATTTTTTTACTGAGCATTTCGGCATATTTGGTAGGATGTAAAGGCATGAAAGGAGCACCAAAACACGCAGAAAAACTTGGCAGTGGCTCGTCAATTCCTTCCTCGGTACCGGCAACTTTAGCGGTATAACCACTAATAAAATGATAGGCCGCTTGCCCTGGAGTTAATTTGGAAATAGGAGGTAGTACTCCAAACGCATCTGCCGTTAGAAAGAAAATATTTTTCGGGTCATAACCAATGGAAGGTACTTGAATATTGTCGATATGATAAATGGGGTAGCTTACTCGCGTATTTTGCGTAATGGAAACATCACTAAAATCAACTTCCCCGCTCTCGTCCATGATGACATTTTCCAAAATAGCCCCGCGTTTTATCGCTCGATAAATGTCGGGTTCGTTTTCTTCGGAAAGGTTTATAGCCTTGGCATAGCAACCTCCTTCAAAATTAAATACGCTATTCTCTGCCGTCCAGCCATGCTCATCGTCTCCAATCAACTTGCGTTCAGGATCGGCAGATAAGGTGGTCTTCCCTGTCCCTGATAAACCAAAAAATATTGCTGTGTCACCGTCATCGCCTACATTGGCCGAACAGTGCATAGGAAGTGTATTTTGATATACCGGAAGTAGAAAATTTAAAGCAGAAAATATTCCTTTTTTGATCTCGCCAGTGTAACCTGTACCTCCAACAAGTGCTATTTTTCGAGTAAAGTTTAGAATCGCAAAGTTATGCTGTCTCGTACCATCGGTATCGGGATTTGCCATAAATCCTGGAGCATTTACTATGATCCAATCCGGATCAAAACCTTCGAGCTCATCCTCGTCAGGACGCAAAAACATATTATAGGCAAACATATTACTCCAGGGATACTCGTTGATCACTCGTATATTGAGCTTGTAGTTTACATCTGCGCAAGCGAAGCAATCACGAACATAAACCTCTTTATCCGTCAAATAATCGACAACCTTGTCGTATAAAGCATCAAACTTCTCTGGTTCGAACGGGATATTGATCCCTCCCCACCAAACTCTATCTTCCGTTATATCGTCCTTTACAATAAAACGATCTTTGGGAGAACGCCCTGTAAATTCGCCAGTATTGATCGCAAGCGCTCCAGAACTAGCTTCTTTTCCTTGTCCTTTTGCTAAAGTTTCGTCATGTAGTTCTTGAGATGTGAGCTGGTAATTTACTTTTGAGGCTTTAATTCCGTAGTGATCCAACGAAATCGTTTTCGTAGTTTGGTTGTTGTCGACCATAACTTTGTTTTTGTTGTATGTGCAAAAATAAAAAAACTAATAGAGATAGCGTCGCAATTTATTTAGAATATTAGGATTTTAACGTAAATATTCCGTACCCCAATCTCAGCCAGCCTATAATTAATAGAAGCCCGCCCAAGGGAGTCACCGGCCCCAGAAATCCAATTGAAAATGGCAACACTTCTTTAAGGGCTAATAAGTAAATGGAGCCTGAAAAAAGGAGCATTCCGAAGCAAAAAAAACGGAAAGTCCATTTCTTTGTATTCTGAAGCTTCCGCTGCGCATCCATCCCATTCGTGCCAGCAAACGACCCCCAGCAACCTAATACTAGTAGTGCGAACACGTGATACATTTGATACCTCACTCCGGTTTCGAAACTCTGCAATGCTTCAGCGTTTACTAACTCCTTCAATCCATGGGCACCAAAAGCTCCTATGGCTATCGTCAAGGCACCCAAAATTGCCGCTGTACCCATTATATTTTTATCCAATTTCTTCATAGGTTCCCGTAAGGTTTTAGTATTTTCGTTCCCACCAAAAGGCAACTCAAAATTACGAAAATACCACGGATGCGAAACATTTTAATTATAGGGGCGGGGCGTTCAGCGACAAGTTTGATAAAATACTTGTTGGATAAATCGGAAGCAGAAAAATTGTTCATCACCATTGGTGATATTTCTGAAAAAAATGCGCAAAAGTTTACCCAAGGACATCCCAACGCCAAGGGTATCTTATTGGATGTTTTTAACACCGAACAACGTCAGGAATGCATTAAAAATGCGGATCTGGTCATCTCTATGTTGCCTGCCAGATTTCATATGGAAGCCGCCAAGGACTGCATCAACTTTGGTAAAAATTTGGTCACCGCTTCTTATGTAAGTAAGGAAATGCGAGCTTTGGACGAAGATGTGAAAGCTAAAGGGCTTATTTTTATGAATGAAATAGGAGTCGACCCGGGAATTGACCACATGAGCGCCATGCAGGTGATCGATCGTATTCGGGATGGGGGTGGCAAAATGCTAATGTTCGAATCGTTTACCGGCGGCCTCATTGCTCCCGAGAGTGACAATAATTTGTGGCACTATAAATTTACCTGGAACCCAAGGAATGTAGTTGTCGCGGGACAAGGTGGAACAGCCGAATTTATCCAAGAAGGCACCTATAAATACATTCCGTATCATCGACTATTCCGAAGAACAGAATTTCTCGATATTGAAGGCTATGGCCGATTTGAGGCCTACGCTAACCGAAATTCCCTCAAATATCGTAGTGTCTATGGCCTAGAAGATGTACTCACTCTCTATCGCGGTACCATGCGAAGAGTGGGATTTAGCAAGGCTTGGAACATGTTTGTTCAGTTGGGAATGACAGAAGACACCTACACGATCCCAAATTCGGAAAATCTCACCTATAGGAATTTCGTAAATCTATTTTTACCCTATTCACCCACAGATTCGGTTGAACTCAAAATGCGTCATTCTTTAAAGATCGATCAGGATGATCTTATGTGGTTTATGCTCGAGGAATTGGATCTATTTACTTCAGAAAAGAAAATAGAGATCCCCAATGCGACGCCGGCACAAGCCCTTCAGAAAATATTAATGGATAAATGGACGCTCAAGGAAGATGATAAGGATATGATCGTGATGTATCATAAATTTGGATACGAATTGGACGGCAAAAAGAAACAAATTGACAGCAATATGGTCCTCATAGGTGAAGATCAAACCTTTACTGCAATGGCCAAAACGGTAGGATTACCTGTTGGGATGGCGGCAGTTCGTATTTTGAACAAGGAAATAACCACCCCAGGAGTTCAAATTCCAATTACTCCCGAAGTCTACAACCCTATCCTTAAAGAACTGGAGACCTATGGGATCACTTTTAAGGAACATTTCACAGATTATTTGGGCTACAATCCTAATAATGTGGAAGGTTGATTTCAACCATACAGCATAAAAAAACCCGTCCATGCGACGGGTTTTTTTATATCTCAAAGTCTTTAACTAACGCCTGCCCATAAACATCATAATGAAATACAGCAAAGTAGCCAATGAGCCTATAGCAGCGACAACATAGGTACGTGCAGCCCATTTCAAGGCATCCTTTGCACCGGCATATTCCTGTTGGGTAACCATATTTTCATTTTCCAACCAGACCAACGCCCGTTTACTGGCGTCAAATTCTACCGGTAAGGTGATAAAGGCAAAAACTGTGGTCATAGCGAAAAGCAGTATGCCAATCAAGAAAACGGTATTGCCAATGGCTCCAAACGAACCGATAGTAGTCAATACCAATCCGGCCATGATGACAATATTGGATAGTTTACTTGAAATGCTCACCGCAGGTACGATCTGACTTCTAAGTTGCAACCAACTATAAGCCGTCGCATGTTGAACGGCATGTCCACATTCGTGGGCCGCAACCGCTGCGGCAGCTGCATTGCGTTGGTGGTAGACACCTTCACTCAAATTAACGGTTTTCTTGGCCGGATTATAATGATCCGTCAACATCCCCGGCACCGAAATCACTTGTACATCATGTATATTATTATCCGCCAACATTTTTTCGGCGATCTCTTTCCCACTCATTCCATTTTGTAATTGAGTTTGAGAGTATTTTTTGAATTTACTTTTAAGTCTGTTACTCACGTAAGAGCTTATTAAAAAAAGCACTCCTGCAAGTATATAATATCCCATCATAATCTGTAAAATTTTAAATTATCTAAATATACAATTCCTATATCAAAAACTACACCGATTTATTGGAACTGACAAAGCGTCTTTTGGGAGGGTTTATTTTTGTGCTTCAGAATAAAAACGATGATCGACAACGTCAATAAGGATGAAACAACATTTGCGGCGATTAGTGCAAGACTTTCCGTAAAGATTCCGTAGATGAGCCATAGCACCATACCTGTGCAAAGTACCAAATACATGGGTAAGGATAAACCGCTCACATCTTTTGTTTTCCAGGTTTTTAGCACTTGAGGAAGAAAGCCCGAGGTGATAAGGCTGGCGGCGATAAGCCCAATTACTTCAATGGCATCAATGTACATTAGCCCACTATATTGATGATCTTTCCGGGAACAACGATCACTTTTTTGGGAGTTCGTCCTTCGAGATAGTGCGAAGTCTTTTCATTCGCCATCACTGCCGCTTCTATATCATCTTTGGACATATCCAGTGGCAATTTCATTTTAAATCGCATCTTTCCATTGAAAGACACAGGATATTCCTTGCTGCTTTCCACTAGATACTTCTTCTCAAACTTTGGAAAAGGTGCGGTCGAAATACTTTCTTCATGGCCCAGTTTATTCCATAGTTCCTCTGCAATATGAGGTGCATAGGGCGAGATCAAAACTGCCATTGGTTCGAGGATGTCGCGACTATTGCACTTTTGAGCGGTGAGTTCATTCACGGCGATCATAAAAGTAGAAACCGAGGTATTGAAGCTAAAATTCTCAATATCCTCCTCTACTTTTTTAATGGTCTTATGAAGAATTTTAAGGTTTTCGGCGGAAGGCTCCACATCCGAAACCACGAAATCACTCTCCCCACCGGCATGATATAATTTCCACATTTTTTTTAAGAAGGAGTGTACCCCACTCAATCCTGCAGTACTCCAAGGCTTGGCTTGCTCTAATGGCCCCAGAAACATTTCGTACATGCGCAGACTGTCTGCTCCATACTGCTCGCAAATATCATCGGGATTCACCACGTTGTATTTGGATTTGGACATTTTTTCTACCTCGCGAGAGACTTTAAAGCTACCGTCTTCTTCTACGATAAACTCGGCATCCTTAAACTCGGGGCGCCACTTTTTAAAGCCTTCGATGTCCAATTCATTTGAACTATTTACCAAACTCACATCGGCATGAATTGGGTAGGTCTCATGTTTTGAACTTAATCCGGCAGAGACTACCTTCTTCGAATCTTCCAATCGATGCACAAAAGCACTCTCGCCCAAAATCATCCCCTGATTGATCAATTTTTTCACCGGTTCATCCACTAAAAGGTGGCCGCGATCGTACATAAATTTCACCCAGAAGCGGCTGTACAGCAAATGGCTGGTGGCATGCTCACTTCCCCCTACATAGAGATCCACATTCTCCCAGTACTTCATCAAGTCTTTAGAAGCCAATTCCTGATCGTTGTGCGGATCCATATATCGGAACATATAGCAGCTACTCCCCGCCCAACCCGGCATGGTGTTCAACTCCAGCGGAAAAATTGTTTCGTGATCGATCTTATGATTAGGCACGATCTTATTCTTGTTCGTATCCCAAGCCCATGTATCGGCGCGACCCAAAGGGGGAGCGCCGGTATCGGTGGGCAAATATTTTTCTATTTCCGGGAGTTCCAAGGGCAGATGCTCTAACTCGATCATTTGCGGTAGCCCATCCTTATAATATACGGGAAAGGGCTCTCCCCAATAGCGTTGTCTTGAAAACACCGCATCACGAAGTCGATAATTGATCTTTCCACGACCTTGTCCTTTTTCAACAAGAGCGTCAATAGCTTTCTGAGTAGCGTCTGCATAATTTAATCCATTTAAGAAATCGCTGTTGGCAATGACGGTATTTTCTTTATCGGCGAAAGCTTCTTCAGAAATATCAACCCCTTCAAAAATATTTGGAATAGGCAGTTCAAAATGTTTGGCAAAATCGTAGTCACGCTGATCTCCACAAGGAACGCTCATCACTGCTCCCGTTCCATAACCGGCCAAAACGTAATCCCCTATCCAAATTGGAATGGGGTCTCCGGTAAAAGGGTGTTCGGCATAAGCGCCAGTAAAAACTCCGCTAATATTCTTGATGTCCGACATTCGATCCCGTTCACTCCGCTTGGCAGTGGCTTCAACATACTTGGAGACCTCAAAACGTTGTTCCATGGTGGTAATTCGCTCTACCAACTCGTGCTCCGGTGCCAGCGTCATAAAGCTCACGCCAAAAATGGTGTCGGGTCGTGTTGTAAATACCTCGATTTTCGCTCCTCTAAGTTCCTCCGAATGCCGCACCACATCGAAAGAAACTGTCGCTCCTTGTGATCTTCCAATCCAATTGGTTTGCGTGTCTTTCAACGGTTGTGGCCAATCGATCTTATCCAGATCGTCCAATAAACGTTGCGCATACGCGGTGATCCGCATGCTCCATTGGGTCATTTTTTTTCGAACCACGGGATGCCCACCTCTTTCGGAAACACCGTTTACTATTTCGTCGTTGGCCAAGATCGTTTTCAGTTCGGGACACCAGTTCACTTCGGTCTCCGCCAAATAAGTAAGCCTGTATTTGAGTAGGATACTTTGTTTTCTCTTTTCTGAATAACCATTCCATTCTTCCGCAGAAAAATTAGGTACATCCAGATCGCATCGAGCATTAACTCCCTTGTTTCCTTCTTCAGTAAATACATCGATTAATTCTGAAATGGGAAATGCCTTTTCATGCGAGTTGCAATACCAACTCTCAAACAACTGAATAAAGATCCACTGCGTCCACTTATAATAGTTGGGATCTGAAGTGCGTACTTCCCGACTCCAGTCAAAAGAAAAGCCAATCTTATCGAGTTGTTCTCTGTAACGTTTTATATTATCTCGAGTAGTCCTGCTAGGATGTTGCCCGGTTTGGATTGCGTACTGCTCGGCAGGCAGACCAAAACTGTCGTATCCCTGCGGATGCAGAACATTAAATCCTTTATGACGCTTATAACGTGCATAAATATCGCTGGCAATATAGCCCAATGGGTGACCAACGTGCAATCCCGCTCCTGAAGGATAAGGGAACATATCCAGCACATAATATTTGGGTTTAGCCGAATTGGCTTCCGCCTTAAACGTACCATTTTCAGCCCAATACTTTTGCCACTTTGCTTCTATATCGTTGAAGTGATATTTACCCATTTCGAATTTAATTGAAGTGGCAAATTTACAGCTATTGTACGAAAGACAAAAGTTTGAACGTTGTATTGTGGGAACGGGCAACAAAAGAATTTGGTAGGTAGAAAAAGTGACCTTCTAAATTGATGATCGTTTGCAGTTCTACGCTCGTAAATTGTTTTGTATTTTTACGCCACCAATCCAACTTTTCTATGGCAACATCGTTTGAGAAATATCAAAAGCGCAGACTCATTTCTTCCTACTTTAGTGTGGTCTTGAGTATTTCGCTCGTATTATTCTTGTTGGGATTGTTGGGATTGTTCCTAATAAATTCGAACCAGTTGTCGCGCTATTTTAAAGAGCAGATTCCTATTACTATTTATCTGAAGGATTCCGCCAAGGAAGTGGAGATCGATCAGTTACGACAAAGCCTCGAAATGGCAGATTATACTAAATCCGCTACCTACGTATCTAAAGAAGAAGCGGCCGAGCAACATATTGAGACTATTGGAGAAGATTATCTGGAGTTTTTGGGGTACAACCCACTGCAAAATAGTATCGATGTTGAGTTGCTGGCCGAATTTGTCTCTTCCGCACAGCTAAAAGATATCGCCAACGAAATAAGTGCCAAAGACTTTGTGGCCGAGGTGGAATACGATGAACTTCTGGTAGAATTGTTCGACAAGAACATTAAAGTGATCACTTTCTACATTTTGCTGTTTAGCGGCATCTTTTTGGTGATTGCCGTCTTGCTTATTAATAGCTCAATTAGGTTGTCGGTCTACGCCAAGCGTTTTACGATCAAAACCATGCAAATGGTTGGCGCAACCAAAGGTTTTATCAGGCGTCCTTTTATTTGGAAAAGCATTCGTCTGGGATTGATAGGCGCAATAATCGCCATGATTGGCGTGGCGGCGGTACTTTATTTACTAGATCAAGCCTGGCCTCAACTGGCATTACTGAGTAACAAAATAGTGTTGGGAGGGCTCTTTTTCTTTATCGTATTTATGGCAGTTTTCATTACTTGGGTAAGTACGTTTTTCGCCACACAACGCTTTTTGAATTTACGAACCGACGAATTATACTATTAACCAAACATGAAAAGAGCAAGATTACTTCTACTCATCGTCCCTCTATTTGCTGTATTTTTTTTGCTGAAGGGTTGCATTATCCATAATCCCGATCCCGAAGAATGCGAAGTGATCGAGATCACTGTCGCACGTATTTATGAAGGTGGTGTTAAAGACATTGTTTTTGCCGAAGATAATGGCGACTTTTACTACATCAATCGCGGATTGGAACAAGGCCATACGCTGGAAGGAATGGAACAGCAGGTTTTAAATAAAAAAGTTACCTTGCACCTTGCCAAAACAATCACCGGCACCTCCAATCACATTGCACAATTGGCATTGGAAAACGAGGTGATCTACACCGAATTTAACGATTCCAGGTGATTAAAAACAAGTCTAATATAATATAACCCGCTATTACGGTTACGTCATGGGAGAAAAGAAAAGAAAAGAGCAAGCCAAAAAGACATCGTTCATCTTCGAGCGAGAAAATTATAAATTCATGCTCATTGGAGCTGCCTTTATCGCCTTGGGCTTTATTTTAATGGCCGGTGGTGGCAGCGAGGACCCTAACGTCTTTAATCCCGAAATCTATAGCTGGCGACGAATTCGACTTGCCCCGGCCCTTATTTTAATAGGTTTCGGATTTGAAGTCTACGCCATTTTACTAAATCCTACTGCCAAAAAATAATTCATGGAAATTTGGGAATCTATCGTGCTCGGGGTCGTTCAGGGACTCACCGAATTTCTACCCGTTTCCTCCAGTGGACATCTCGAACTTGGAAAAGCCATTTTAGGAGATCAATCCGTTCCGGAAGAAAGCCTGTTATTTACTGTAGTTCTTCACTTTGCCACTGCCTTAAGTACGTTGGTGGTCTTTAGAAAAGATGCCTGGGAGCTTCTTAGTGGTTTACTCCAATTTAAGTGGAATGAAGAAACCCAGTTTACCGTAAAAATTATAGTTTCCATGCTTCCTGCCGCGATCATTGGTTTGTTATTTGAAGAGGAATTAGAGGCGCTTTTTGGTGGAAATATTGCCTTTGTAGGCACCATGCTCCTCATTACAGCCTTATTACTTTGGCTTGCGGATCGCGCCAAGAATACCCAAAAAAATGTTTCCTACACCAATGCATTTGTGATCGGGATCGCTCAGGCGGTTGCCATGTTGCCCGGGATATCGCGAAGCGGTGCTACCATTTCCACTTCTGTCCTATTGGGAAACGATAAGAGCAAAGCCGCCCGATTTTCATTTTTGATGGTTGTTCCCTTGATCTTCGGAAAAATAGGTAAAGATTTATTGAGCGGGGATCTTAGTAGTGAATCAGCGAACTTTTCAATACTTGGACTCGGATTTTTAGCGGCCTTTATTTCAGGGTTGTTTGCTTGCACATGGATGATTGCGTTAGTAAGAAAGAGCAAATTGAGCTGGTTTGCCATCTATTGCGTGGTGATTGGCCTTACTTCCCTAATTTATAGCTTTGTATCATGACCGTTGAAGACTATCAGGCAGGACAAATTTTGCTAATCGACAAGCCTTTGGGTTGGACCTCATTTCAGGTCGTGAACAAGGTGCGGTGGCTCATCCGAAAGCAATTCAGTATAAAAAAAATAAAAGTGGGTCACGCCGGAACATTGGATCCTCTGGCAACCGGCTTACTCATTATTTGTACCGGAAAATTTACCAAGCAGATCGATACCTATCAGGCTCAGCAAAAAGAGTATACAGGCACAATTACCTTAGGTGCTACTACACCCAGCTATGATCTGGAAACCGAAGTCGACCAAACCTTCGATATTTCCGGTATTACTTCGGAAATGATACATGAAACCTCCCAAAAGTTTATCGGTGAGATCCAGCAACGTCCTCCGGTTTTTTCGGCCTTAAAAAAAGATGGAAAACGACTGTATGAATTCGCCAGAGCTGGAGAGCAGGTCGATGTACCCACCAGGACGGTGACCATTTCAGCCTTTGAGATTCCCCAGATCGAGCTCCCCAATGTAGATTTTCGTGTTGCTTGCAGTAAAGGCACCTACATTCGGTCCCTGGCCCATGATTTTGGCAAGGCCCTGGAAAACGGTGGGCACCTGTCATCATTACGACGAACGCGCATTGGCAACTTCTCCGTGGACGACGCAATTACCCTTGAAAATTTCGAAAAAACGCTAACTAACTCATAAAGTTTGCGTTAATTTTTCAAAAAAACGTGGATTATTCCCACAAAATTGTGCTATTTGCAGTTGTGAACTTTAATTATTCCTATCGTGCCTTCTTAATTTCCTGCCTGTTGGTGGGGAATCTAGTGTTGCTTTTGGTAAGCGTGAAGCTCTCCGATGTCAAACCCAAGCAAGAAGCCTACACGGCGGTAGAATATACCGAAGAATACCCCGAAGAGGAGGAATTGATAGATGTTTCGGAGCACGTTGTAATCAAAACCAATACTGCCTATAATGAGGCAGAAAAGTTTATTTCGGAGATCGAGAACGATCGAAATGCCGCTTTGGAAAATTCCGAAGAAAACATAGAACAGGTGGAAGATAAGGAATCAACCACCTTCAACGAAGCCATCGCACTTAACGATGCACAAGAACGCCTCAACAGTGTCAAGGAGAAACTGAATAACTCCAAATCCCAGAAGAAAGCAAGGACCCTTGAAGGCGTAAACAGAAAGACAACCATTAGTTATAACCTGAAAGATCGGAAGGCGCTTGTTCTCCGCAACCCTGTCTATACCTGCGACAGTAGTGGCAAGATAGTGATTAACATTGAAGTGAGTGATCAAGGCAAAGTTGTTAAAGCTTCTTATAATAAAGCCGCATCAACGACGTCAAACGGTTGTTTGATCGATAGTGCTTTACAGTACGCCAATCAGTCAAAATTTACTACCAAAGCCGGTCGGGATCGGCAACCCGGCACCATTACTTATGTGTTCCCCGGGCAATATTAGTCTATGAGATTTGCCAAGTCGGCTATGATGTTCGCCATTTTATCTTTATTGTACCACAGCTGAAGATCTTGCTTAAACTGTGACGTTAAAGCTCCAAATTCTGTCTTAAATTCCTCCACCATCTGCGTGGCAATCGAAGGTCTTGGACCCCAAACATCCACAATCTCTTGTGATGTATTATTAAGGGCGATGAGCCTTGGAATAGATAGCGTTCCGTTGAACTGAAAAGCATTTATTAGGATCGGATTTTCATCCCGCAATACCACTTTAAAATCAATTCCGGGTGCTATATTGGCCAAAGCATTCATGGCCGGCATTGAATGAGCGGCATCCCCGCACCAACTTTCGGTAATGACCAGCCAGGTATGATCGCCGGTAAAATTCCTGAATTTTTCTTGGACCTCCTCCGAAATCTTAATCGTTTTGTCAAGACGTTTCATACGACTATGATTGAGCAAGGTATAGTTGCTTAGAGCCTCTGATTGGTTAGGGCCCGTGCTGGTGCCATTGGTAGCGTTAGTTTCGACTAAACTCCTGTACTCACTATAAGTAAAAGCCTTTTGCAGGCTTTCAGATAGTAAATCGATCTTGTTTTCTTTTTCCAGAATGACTTTGTTTTTCATAGCGAATGAGTCGTAAATTTATTGAAATCTTACTAACTTGAACCATCGTGTCCATTAAACCTATTAACTCATGAAAAATCGTTGTTCCTGGTGTGGTGAAGACCCGCTTTACATTGCTTATCACGATGAGGAATGGGGCGTGCCGGTCATGGACGATGAAACCTTGTTTGAGTTCTTGATCCTGGAAACCTTCCAAGCTGGTTTGAGCTGGATAACTGTACTACGAAAGCGGGAAAATTTTCGAAAGGCCTTTGATAATTTCAATTATAAAAAAGTGGCCAATTATGGTCAGGAAAAGGTAGATGTATTGCTTCAGGACGCCGGAATAATTCGAAACAAATTAAAGATCCATGCGACCATTACCAATGCACAGGCGTTTATGGAGGTTCAAAATGAATTTGGGAGTTTTAGTGCCTACATTTGGGGGTTCATCGACGGAAAACCAATTAAAAATAAGTTGAAGAACCTCAAGGATATACCGGCCAACACTGCTTTAAGCGATACCATTAGCAAAGATTTGAAGAAAAGAGGTTTCAAATTTGTAGGTTCGACCGTTGTGTATGCACATATGCAAGCCACGGGCATGGTGAATGATCATGTCATGGGTTGTTTTCGGTATAATGAAGTGTAGGGTTTATTCGGGCACGGTTATGGCCAAAAACTTGTTCTTCTCCAGATTAAGATTTAATGCTTTGAGTGTCTGCTTGTATCGAAAAAGCAGCATTTTGTCTGTTGGTTTTTGGTTCTCAAACAACTTTTCGTACCATTCTTTTGCCTTAAGATAATTATTCTGAAAATAATATTCATTGGCAAGTTTAAGGTGGATATCCGGCGTACCGTATCCTTCTTTAACCACTTGTTCGTATACTTTGGTAAGGTCTATATCCTTGTTAACATCGGTTTGAGCTACGGAAGTGAATGCCGAAAGGAGACACACAAAAGATAAAGTAGGGATGATTCGTTTCATAAAGTTGAATTTGGGAACTCGCACGCTAAAGTCCTGATATTCTGTCGGAAAAACAAAAATAATCGATGAACTACGTTAATTGGAGCAATCAATAAGCATAAAACGTATCATTTACACACTTATTTTACTACAAAAAATGAATAAATTCCTCTCTTGAAATCTCTTCGGCTCCCAAGCTTGCCAGGTGATCATTATATACCTGACAATCGATTAGGACATAATTTTCCTTTTTTAATCTTTCAACGAGGAAATGAAGCGCAACTTTGGAGGAATCGCTCTCTTTACTAAACATACTTTCGCCACAAAAGACCTTTTTTTCGGGTAGATCAATGCCGTACAATCCTCCTACGAGATCGTCATCTTTCCAAACCTCCACGGAATAGGCATGACCTTCTTTATGAAGTTTTTCATAGGCCGCTACCATTTCTTCGTTGATCCAAGTACCTGGTTGCCCTTTCCGCTCAATGGTAGCACACTGGCGCATGACCTCTAAAAATTCTTGGTTCCAGGTACAGTGAAATATGTTTTTCTGAATAACCCGTCGCAAGCTTTTTGAAACCTTCAATTTTTCAGGAAACAGGACCATTCTTGGATCCGGGCTCCACCAAAGGATTGGATCTCCTTCATTGAACCATGGAAAGATCCCCGAATGATACGCCAGGGTCAATCGTTCGACACTCAAATCACCCCCAATAGCCAAAAGGCCATCCGGGTTGGCAAGGGAGACCGATGGAAACCAAAGTTCATGAGGAAGCAGCGTCATAGTTTTTCAACAAATTGCAATGTTAAAAATGGGGTTTTTGTTTGAAATTAATCCAATTTTTTCGAAATTTCGGTACTGTTTTGACCTTGGCTTACATTTTTGTTTATCAATGTAATTATTTGAATTTGTCAAAATGGTACCTAACTTTAAACTAACCTCGTTTGTACAGTTACTGTACTAAACGAGGTTTTTCATTCTAAAATAGCAGGAGTCCGGCTATAAAAACCACGGTTCCCAACACCATTAACAACAGGGTGTACGGAAGTATTTCCTTGGCTTTTAATTTTGTAATTCCTAACAATGGCAATGCCCAAAATGGTTGCAGCATATTGGTGATCTGATCCCCATAGGCCAATGCCATGATGGCTTTGGGAAGGGAAACTCCTAATTTCAAAGCAGATTCAACCACAATAGGACCCTGTATCGCCCATTGACCACCGCCACTGGGAACGAAAATATTAACCAGACCGGCGCTAAAAAAGGTATAAATAGGAAGCGTAGTTTCATTGGCAATTGAGACAAAAAAATCGGAGATCTGACCTACCATTCCACTTTCGCTCATTATACCCATGATCCCAAAATACAACGGAAACTGGATCAAAATACCCGATGCACCCTTGATGGCCTCTTCGACTGCACTTAAAAAGTTTGAGAAAGAGCCATGAAGGATCAATGCTAGTCCCAGCATAAAAAAGTTGAGCATATTGGGTGTAATGATAAGCTGACTTAAATTCTGAAAGTATTGATAACAAAAAGCCGTCAATACGATGACTCCGAATCCAATTCCGAATAACTTAGAATGATCCAGTTTTTCGGCTCCCTGCTTGCCGGTATCTTCGGAAACCGGGCCTTTGTAGATAGGTAGATTGGTTGGTGTTGCGGGTACTCGTTTTGCCATGAACGCCAGAAACGAGGGAATGAGCACCAGTAATATTCCGAAGAGGATCAAATTGAAACCACTGAAAATAGTTTCAGAGTAAGGAATGAGATCCGGGATCTGTGATTGGATACTCGCATCGCTCATTTTCCCCACAAAACTCATTAAATGGCCACTCTCACTCACTTTGGAGGGGGCAGAGCCACTAATACCTCCGTGCCATATCATTAGGCCTACGTAGCCGGAGGCGCCCACCAGCGGGTAATTGATCTGAAATCCACGTGCTTGAGCGGCCTCAGCCACTTTACGAGCCAAAATAGCTCCAAATATGAGTCCCAAACCCCAATTAAAGAAGGACACCAGCATTGTGGTAACACTTACCAGTATCACAGCGTTGCGGGTATTGGAAGCATAGCGCGTCAATCCCTGAATGAGGTAATTCATGGGCTTGGAGAGCACCAGAATATGCCCCAGCACCAGAATCAACATCATTTGATAGGCAAAGACCAGCAGTCCCTGACTCCAGACTCCATGTTCCCAATAGGACAGGATCGCTAATAGATGATTCTCATTGACGGGAGCAGGGGTAAAAAACAAGGCCAAAACCATAGTCACAAGAGTGAGTAGGATAGCAATGGCAAAGGGAGAGGGCATAAACCGCTTAAAGAGCGTTTCGATGGTCCTGGTGATGTTCATGTAGTAAAAATAGGAAAAGCCTAAAACTTACCACCGGGAAAAGTGGAAAGCGATAGGCTTTTCATTATGATAACGGTTTATGACGCTAAAATTGAATTAAAACGGCAGATCGTCGTGATCCTCTTCGTTAAAGTCGGTTGCAGGTTCAAAGGCATCTGCCGGAGGCATGGGTGGTATATCTGCTGCAGCGGCTCCGTCCAGCGCTTCGATGCGCCATCCTTGGATGGAATTAAAATATTTGGTCTCTCCTTGCGGGTTTACCCATTCCCGGCCACGGAGATTGATACTTACTTTTACGTTTTGTCCTACCTGATAGCTGTTAAGCAGATCGGTTTTATCCTGCACAAACTCGATCATGATGTGTTGTGGATATTGCTCCTCGGTGGTCACGACCAATTCTCTTTTTCTGAAACCGTTTGTTCCATAGGTTTTGGTCTCGTCGATCATTTTTATTTTTCCTTGTACTTCCATGTTAACTGCCCGCCGAAGCGGGGAACTTTAAATTAAACTTCTATTTTATGTATTCTGAATTGATTTTGCTAATAACAATGTGAGGGCGTCCTCTACCTTACCTTGACGAATCATCTCCTTCGCTTTTTGATGCACGATTTCTTCGTCGTCCCTGACAGGTTCTAAGGCATCTATCACCGGTAATTTTTCGACATTTCCTAAAATTCCCAGATCATTTCCTGTCAATATCTTGCTCAACCTTACCTGCTCCGGGAGCGCATCCACCCCAATTCCCAACGTCCGAAGTGGTTTTTCTACTTCAAACAATCCGGCTTTAGCTCTGCTGTACCAATTTCCTCCCAAACGAGCCACCGTGTCAATTTTAAACGGATCTATTTTTCCTTCAGAATCTAATATGGCCTCATCAACGTGAAGCCGCATCACTTCGGCAATGATGAGATTTCCTGCTCCGCCTTCACTTCCCAAAGGGATCACTTCTTTTACCACACACTCAAACTGTACCGGAGCTTCTGCCACGCGAGGTGGTTTCACCTTTTCGGAGGCCAATTCAGTAAAACCCGCCTTGGTAAATTCGTTAATTTCCTTACCATATTCGGTAGAGGAAAGACTCATTTGTTGCACCATTGCATAGCTCACAATGTTAATAACCACTTCCTTGATCTCCAACACATTTTCTAATGTATGTTTTGTGGTATTATCACGTACGCGTCGCGCCGGAGAGAAGATCATCACCGGAGGTTTTGCACTAAAGACATTAAAAAAACTAAAAGGCGATAAATTAACGTTCCCTTCAGCATCAATGGTACTCGCAAAACATATAGGCCGGGGGGCAACAGCCCCCAATAAATAACCGTGTAGCTGAGCCGTGGAAATGTCTTTTGGATCGATACTTAACATCCATGCAAATGTACCCAATAGCAATGGCTTGGAAAAATTTGGTCACACAATAATATTAACATATTTCCATTATATTTAGACTTGAAAAGCGCTGCTTCATGCTAAACAAATCTGCCCTCACTCGATGGTTTTTTATTCTTGCATCCTTAGGTATTATTAGCCTCATTTTATGGAATACGTATCAGTTTTTCAATCAGTTGAAAACAAACGAACGGGAAAAAATGGAGATCTGGGCGTCGGCACAGGAAGACTTTCGGAGATTGGACCTTACTGCGACCGAAGACAGCAATGAGTTGTTGTTGGATATTCTTCAGAGCAACAAAACCACGCCTATGATCTTGTACACGCATAAGGAAGATGTGTACGTGGTCAATAATATGGATTCGCTCATTCAGGAAAATCCGAAAAAGATTCAAAAGTTAATCACTCAATTTAAAACGGAATATGCACCTATCGATGTCATTTACAATGAGGAGGTGCTTCAAACCATTTACTACGGAAATTCTCCCATCATCAATAAAATTAAGTACTATCCTGCGGTTCTCATTCTTATTTTTGCACTTTTCTTTCTTGCAATTTATTTATTCTATCGTACCTCAAAATCATCGGATCAAAACAAACTATGGGCAGGGATGGCCAAGGAAACGGCGCATCAAATTGGAACACCACTCTCCTCATTGGTGGGATGGAATGAAATTTTGAAGACTGAAAATGTAAACCCGGACTATGTCAAGGAAATGGAAAAAGACATTTCACGTCTCATGACTATTACGGAGCGTTTTTCTAAGATTGGATCGAAACCCACATTGGAAGTGCGTGATATTGTTGAAGAAACACGAACCGCCTTTGAGTACTTGAAAAGCAGATCCTCAAAATTGATAGAATTCGAATTGAAAGTTCCTAAAGCGCCGCTTCGAGTCAAGCTCAATCCACAGTTGTACGGATGGACCATTGAAAATTTGGTGAAAAATGGTATCGATGCCATGAAAGGACAGGGTAAGATCACCATTAAGATCATTCCTACTGCGAAGAAGGCATTGGTTCGTATAAGCGATACGGGAGGCGGAATTCCTAAACGCAGTCATAAAAAGGTGTTTAAACCGGGCATGACCACCAAGAAAAGAGGTTGGGGTCTGGGTTTGTCCTTAGCAAAAAGGATCATTGAAGGATACCACAGCGGACGCATTTACGTTTTTAAAAGTAGTAAGGCCGGTACCATTTTTGAAATTGCACTCTCATTACATCGTTAACATGGAAACAAAAACTCACATACTTCATACTGCTAAAGTCAATAACAATTGCCCCGAATGTTATTCTACAGATGGGTTAGAATTCACTTTTTCTCAGGAAGAAGTGGACAACAAGCTTTACTCTAAGGCGAAAAAAGAAGTGCTCGAAGAACTACGTTGTGAAAAGTGCGATCAAGTCATCTATCCGGTCAATTGGACACAGGATATTGAACGAGTATACGACTATAATAAGAAGCTGGTGAAACCCAAGAGTGCTGGAATAAAACTAAAACCTCTAGCGTATATCTTCATTCTCATAGACACACTGATCCTTGCAGCATTGATCTATTATTTGAAGTAACTACAAATTATTTTTAATGGCTTCGGCCAGACTAGTCATCGCCTCTGAAGTGAGAGCAACTTTGTATTGAAAAGTCATATCCCGCATTTTGGTAATGGGAATAAGATGCACGTGAACATGAGGAACTTCCAACCCAATTACGGAGATCCCAACTCGGTCGCAGGGTACCGTTTTTTCGAGTGCCAGCGCCACTTTTCGGGAGAATTTCATTAATTCGAGATAATCTTCCTCTTCCAGATCGAAAATTTTATCGGCCTCTTTTTTGGGCACGCAAAGTGTATGTCCTTTGGCATTGGGATTGATGTCCAGAAAAGCAATAAAATTATCGTCCTCCGCCACTTTATATGAGGGAATCTCACCGTTTATAATCTTGGTAAAGATGGTTGGCATTAGTCTCTGGATATTTCGATTATTTCAAATTTTACGGTTCCGTTGGGTACTTCAATTTCGGCAACTTCACCTACTTCTTTACCTAAAAGGCCCTTGCCAATGGGAGAATCGACAGATATTTTACCGGCTTTTAGATCGGCTTCACTTTGAGCCACCAATTTATAGTTCATTTCCATCTTGTTACTAAGGTTTTTGATCTTAACCGTGGAGTGTACCAAAACCTTTGACAGGTCCAGTTGTGATTCGTCAATTATGCGCGCATTGGCCAGCGTATCTTCCAACTTTGCAATGCGCATTTCCAGCATACCTTGAGCTTCTTTGGCCGCATCATACTCGGCATTTTCGCTCAAGTCACCTTTATCGCGGGCTTCGGCTATGTCTTGAGAGGCTTTGGGACGTTCAATATCTTTTAATTGATTTAATTCGTCCCGTAACTTTTTCAAGCCTTCAGGTGTATAATAAGATACTTTACTCATAACTTTATCGTTTGTGTAGTGCATACACAGTTTATTCCAAAAAATTGGGGTTCTCCCAGAGGAGGACCATTTGTTAAAACAAGATAAGCGTTCCTTTTAAGTTAAGATGTGAAACGTTTACCCATCATTTCCGCAATTCAATATCCATGGGTTAGATGTGCGAGAATGAAAAAAATCCCATGCGGACCGGGATTTATATATCAAATATACAAAAAATTCGGTTTTTGAGTATTTTATGTACAATAGTTATAACTTGCAGCCGCTGTGAAAAAATAATGAAATTGATGAAAATTGTACTACGATCTCTGCTGCTTATAACCATCCTGGTGTCCTGTAAAAAAGAGGATCCTGCCAATAATAATAACAATAATCCCTTCTTAACAGCGCCTATTGTCAATATTACACTAAACTTAAATCTACCCGAATACAATCCACTTCGATTTCCGGGAAATTCAGTATTTATTAATAATAGAGGCTTGAAAGGCATTGTCGTGTATAATTTGAATAACAACCTATACACGGCTTTTGATCTCACCGATCCCAATCATATCCCTAGTGTTTGTTCCCGAATGGAAGTTGAAGGAGTGGTGGCTACCTGTCCTTGTGTGAGTGAAAATGGTACCAATAAGTATGATATCGTTACCGGGCAGCATCAAAATAATGAAAATGCATACCCCATGCAGCAATACCGTGCCGAACGTGTTGGCGATGTGATCAACATCACCAATTAAAACTTAATAGTAGCTCCAACCAAGAAGTTTAAGGTCGCCTGTGGATAAAAGCCAGCTCCTTCAATGGTGGTAATAAGTGGTGGATTGCTGAAATCATCGTCATAGGTGAAAAAGTATCCATTCGACACATATTCCACATTAAATAGGTTGTTGACCAATCCGGATAGCACAATTTCCTTCATAAATAACACATTTTCTAAGGTGTAGCTAATGTTGAGATCGTTCGTAAAATACGCGTCCAACTTGGAAACTTCACTGTCAATATTCCCCATGTACTGCTCCCCTACATATTTGGATAAAAGAGCGATCTGAACTGACTCCGAAGGGTTATACGTGATCATATTTCCGGCCACTACCGAAGGCGAAAAAGAGATATTGGTATCGCCCATATTAACCAATGATCCATCTCTGGAAGTAACAAAATCTTTGTTTTTATTTTTACTGAAGGATATATTTGGGCGCAACACCAGTTCCTTAAAAACCGGAACTATGGCGTCTATTTCAAGACCCAGCCTATAGCTATTCCCGCTCGTTGCACGAATGGGAGCGCCCACATCATCGAGCGCACCGGTGAGTACCAATTGATCTTGGTAATCCATATAGTAGAAGTTACTGTTCACTTTTATTCCTTCGGAATTGAAACGCCATCCCAACTCGTAGTCGTCCAGTTTTTCTGGAGTGAAAACACCCTGTTCAAAATCGTTTCGGTTAGGCTCACGACTTGCTCTTCCGTAGGAAAAATAAAATTGGTTCTTATCCGAAATTGTAAAACTTGCTCCCGCCTTCGGATTAAAAAATGAATAGGTCTCACCCACCTCCAAGGGCACCTTATCTGAAGTAATTCCCGAAGTTCGATAACTCACAAACCGGCCCTGCAGATCCCCAAATACACTCCATTGGTCATTGATCCTGTGTGTGGCCTTCGAAAAGACCGTAAACTCGTTCTTGTCGCCATTACCGGAATAATAGCGGTCACCAAAATCACTATTTCCGGTAAATTGGGCCCAAATCACCTCTCCAAAATGGTCTCCCCCGTAGTAGCTATAAAACGCTCCCGAACTCACCTCCCATTGATCATTGGTATAGTTCAGATTGGCGCTTGTCGCGTAGAAATTGTTGTTCAACCAGCGGCGGCGAATAAGATCGGCTGTTTCGATCGTTTCTCCCCCAATCGTGATAGGATCAATATTGTGAAAGGACAGATCTGCATCCTCCCGATACTGTTCAAAAAATCCTCGCCCATGGGTATAATTAAACGACAGGCTACTGCTCCACTGTTTGTTATATCGCTGACTCCATACCAACTGATAATGGTCCTGCGTATAGTCGTCAACCTCGTTTTCATAGAATCTCATTTCCCCGGTATCCGTAGTGTAAAATCCTGCCGGATTGAATGTTCGGTCGCTTTCCAAGGTCGCGGCATCAATGCCAAACCATGATTGATAGGTTCGCTCTTTCCCACCAAAAGCGAGTGCTTTGATCAGGGTATTGTTATTTTGATAAGCAGCCTGAAGAAAATAGGATTTCAGATCACTGGACGCGCGATCGATATATCCCTCAGATTCGATCCTCGAGAGTCGCCCTGAGAGTTCGAATCGGTCACTCAACAATCCGGTACTAAACTTCAACGAATGTTTAAGGGTTTCGAAGGAGCCGTAGGTATTTGAAATTTCACCGTAGGCGTTTTCAGAAACAGCATCACTCAAAATATTGAGGCTGGCACCAAAGGCCCCCGATCCATTGGTGGAGGTACCTACTCCCCGCTGTAGCTGAAGACTCTCCACCGATGATGCAAAATCTGGCAGATCCACCCAAAACGTGCCCTGGCTTTCGCTATCGTTATAGGGTATGCCGTTGATAGTTACGTTCACGCGGGTGGCATCACTTCCCCGAACGCGGATTCCCGTGTATCCTACTCCCGCACCGGCATCGGATGTAGTAACCACGGCAGGCAAATAATTGAGCAAAATAGGCAGATCCTGGCCTAAATTGCGAGGAGCGAGTTCTTCTTTGGTCACATTGGAATGAGTAATGGGCGAGTCTGCATCCACGCGTATGGATTTCAGAAAAACCACCGCTAATTCCTCTACTTTGGTGCTATCCACCGTTTGATTGGTTTCCTGAGCGAGGCTCGTTAAACCTATAATTCCGAAGAAAAACAAAACAATAAACTTGTTCATTCGTACATTGCGTTTATGACGAATAAAAGGGGTTATTATTCCTGAATTAAAATTGAAAAAAATAGTCGACTATTCGTGTCAACCCGCCGCCGTTCGTTTCTTCATAAAATCCAAAAAGACTTTTCGAAACGCTCGGCATTCCTTGGCAGCATTACCTGCCCAGGTTCATTGGGTATGATCTCAGCCTATTCAAGTTTTGAATCTTTAGTTCTAAGTGTTGAATATGGCTACTTAACATTCAAAACTTATTACTCAAAACTTGATCAAAGCACCCCTTTGAGATAGGTACAAAAGTACAAAAGAAGGGGGTTACAACCAATTTAGGCTCGTCTAATTTTTAAGAAAATATTTGCAACTTAACTATTTGAATATGACTATCTTTAGGTAGTGAACAAACCTAAAAATCAATTTCCGCTTAAAATTATTTTAAGTTATTTGGTAATTGGTGCTATTGCAGTAGTAGTAAGTTATTTTTTGTATTCTGAATATAAAAGCTATCTAAGCGTTACCGAAGGCTCCGAAACCGAGAAAATAATTGAGACCGGAACCCTTATCAATGACGTATACGAGACCGATAGCTTCTCGCGCGTTGCCCTGCTTACAAAAAAGCAAGAGGATTTCGATATCTATCTTCAAAAATCCGAATCTCTGTACGAAAAGATCGACAAGCTTAAAGCCATTATTACAGACACGGCACAACAACGGCAGTTGGATAGTGTAAAAAGTTTATTGGAACTCAAAAGTGAGAATATCGAACAACTTCGTATCCTCAAATTAATGAGTGAACAAAACACTTCCTTCGATGATATTCTGGCAGAGTTTAAGGATTTTCACAAGGAGATGGGTGGAATGTACTTGGAAGATATGATTAAAAATCCAAGAGAACTCGATAGACAGGAGCGCAGGATCTATCAGGAATATTTGGATTATTATAACGAAAGTATGATCTCGGATACCGTAGATCGAGGAGGGGTGTCATCAGTAATGAGAATGTCCCGGTATATTGTAACTGAAGCCAAAAAAGAAAATTCCAGAACGCGAATGCAGCTACAGGAAAAGGAGGAAGAACTTTTACAAACCGAACAGGATGTCTCTTTGCGACTACGCACTATTATCACCAATTTAGACGATAAAGTAACGGAGGAAAAATTGCTTGTGGATGAACAACGAATTGCTTCCGAAGAACGCACCAAAAAAATCCTTATGCTCGCCGGAATAGCCGGTGCTCTGGTCATGGTCCTCTTTTCATATATTATTGTCACCGACTTTTTTAAAGCTGAAAAGTTCAAAAAAGGACTACAGCAGGAAAAACAATACTCTGAAGATCTACTCAAGAGCAGGGAACAACTCATGGCTACGGTAAGTCATGATCTCAAAACCCCATTAAATACGATTGTGGGTTATTCTGAATTATTCACGCATACAGATCTTACTCAAAAGCAAAAAAACTATGCAAAGCAAATTGCTTCCAGCGCCCATTTTATAAGCAAGATGGCCGATGACCTGCTTGATTTTTCCAAATTGGAAGCTGGAAAGCTACTCATCGAAAAAGTGCCTTTTTCATTAGAAAATCTGCTGCATCAAATTGCCAAAGCTTCCAAAGATCTTCACATTCAAAAGACTGTGGACCTCCATTTGTTTATTGATGATGCGCTGACTGGAAAAATTTTTGAAAGTGATCCGTTACGTATCCAACAAATTGTGAATAATCTAGTAAGCAACGCTTACAAATTCACCGAAAATGGCCGTATTCAAATTACTGCCAATCTCATCAAGGCGAAGAAAAATTCGCAAGAGGTAGAGATCGCTGTAACTGATTCGGGGATTGGGATATCAAAAGAGAAACAACAACTTATTTTTAAAGAATTTACACAGGCAGAAAAAGATACGTTCCAAAAATTTGGTGGTAGTGGATTGGGGCTTGCCATCTCGAAAAAAATAGCAGAATTATTGGGTGGAACATTAAAGGTAAAGAGTGTTTTGGGTGAAGGGAGTACCTTTTTCTTTACAGTTCCATTGACGCTTTCTACTTCCTCGGTAGCCGTTGAGAAGGCACCCGACAAAACACAATTAAAATCTTCTTTACGCGCTGTTATATTTGACGATGACCATGCCATGCTGGCGCTCTTAAAAGAACTATTTGAACAAATGAACATCCAAGTTCATGGCTTCTCCGGGTTTAATGAATTTAAGGAAAATGGGGTAGTCGATTTCGATTTTATCCTAACTGATATCGAAATGCCGGAACATTCCGGATTTCAAATTCTGGAGGCACTTCAAAATGGTGAAATTTCAACTTTTACCAATCAGCCGGTAATTGCGATGACGGGTACCAAAAAATTTACCCGTAAAGAGTATGTGCATCGAGGATTTTCGGATATGCTTCAAAAACCCTTTAGTAAAAACCAATTGATCGCCGCCTTGAGCCCGCTTTTTTTAAACAAAATTGAGTCGGATATCCCCACATTAGAGGTCTTTAAGAACCCCACCAATGAGATCTTTGACCTTTCTTTTATGCATTCTTTCCTAAGTCATGAGGAAGGCTTGGATGAAGTGTTGAGTATATTTTATGAACAGACCGAAGAAGACCTGGCACAAATAAAAGAGGCTATTAAAGAATTCAATTGTGAAGCGCTGGCGAATACCGCTCATCGAATGCTCACCATGTGCAGACAGTTGGGCGCAAAACGTGTAAATCCGATTCTGGAAACCATGGAGCGTTGCTCACTTGAAAATCCATCGCAATCTCAGATGGAAAGCTTGCTGGCCAACTTAAGATTTGAAATCAAAACATTGATAGATGCCCTTAAAAATAGGGTGACGGCTACACCTTAAGATTGTAGTGCTCTATTTTGTTATAAAGAGTCTTCCGGGTGATATTAAGCAGTTTTGCAGCTCGGGATTTATTATAGCTTGCCTCTTCCAAAGCGCTAATTATGAGTTGTTTTTCATGTGTTTCTTTCGAAAAATCTTTGCTATTCTTTTCTTCGGAAGAAGCCAATACCTCCCTGGGAATGACATCCAGCGGGATGTACGCATTGGGACTTAGCAATACGGCTCTTTTTATCACATTTTTCAATTCGCGTAAATTTCCGGGCCAGCTATAGTTTTTAAAAGCGGCCTCCACTTGAGGAGTTAGGCCCAATACGTTTTTCTGAAGTGCCCGGTTCGATTCATCCAAAAAGTATTCAGTATAAAGAAACAAATCCTCAATTCGCTCAGTGAGCGAGGGTATTTGAATGGAAAACTCATTGAGTCGATGATAGAGATCCTCTCTAAACGTGCCCTTGGAGACGGCTGCCATAAGATCTTCATTAGTGGCCGAAATAATTCGTACGTCTACTTCGATTTCGGTAGTACTCCCTACAGGTTTTATTCTTTTTTCCTGAAGCGCTCTTAGTAGCTGCACCTGATTCTCATAAGAAAGATTCCCCACTTCATCTAAAAATAAGGTTCCCTGATGTGCAGCTTCAAAATGTCCTTTTTTGTCGTTCAATGCGCCTGTGAAACTTCCTTTAATATGCCCAAAAAACTCACTGGCAGCTATTTCATTGGGGATGGCACCACAATCCACCGGCACAAAGTTCTTATTACTTCTATTGCTAAATTGATGGATTGCCTGTGCAGCCACCTCTTTCCCGGTCCCACTTTCACCCTGAATAAGTACCCCCATATCTGTGGGTCCAACCAATTTTAAATACTGATGAAACTTTTTTGAAGCCGCACTTATCCCCGAAACAAATCCAATTTTTTTGGAATACCGGGTAATTTCATTGGATTGAGTTTGAACAGTACTTTGGGGGATCTCTTCGGAAGTAGTATCTACCGTGGCTTGTTCCATCACCATAAGCAATTCTTCCGGACGGAAGGGTTTGGAAATATAATCTAAGGCACCTTTTTTAATTGCTTCCACTGCTGTGGTCACTTCGGCATAACCAGTCATCAAGATCACTCGGGTTTGTGGGTTGGCCTTTTTTACAAAATCCAATAATGACAACCCGGTGTCATCCGGTAATTGTAAATCGGTAATGATCAACGGAAATTCTTGTTCTTCGAGTTTTAGTCTGGCTTCTGCAATGGTTGAGACCCCTGTTATTTGGTAGTTCTTCCTCTTCAAAAATGTCGAAAGCATTTTCAAAAACGCAATATCATCTTCAACAATAAGAATATGTTCGTTCATAGGGTAACAACTAGTATCTCATAAAGATAACATCTATTGCCGTAAATGTAAGAAGTATATCTTGGGACATTTTTAAATTTATCATAAAAAAAGGGTGCCCAAATTTGGGCACCCATGCGAAGTATTGAATCTAAAAATACCTGCAGCTTACTGCTCTTTAATCCACTCGCCTTTGCTGTTGACATACATAGTCTTGCCAACATCATCAGCTGTGGTCACAACTAGTTTGAATTCACCTTTTCCGTTAGCGTAAGCCTTGGAAACTACAGCACCTTCTAAGTCTTTAGCTATAGCATCCTTAACAGCTTGGGGCAATTCAGAAACTTGTACTTCTTTATAATCATCTTGCATGGAGGCATTTTGCGCTTTTGTTGGGTTTTCCAATGAAGATGATTGCGCATTAGTGACGGTTAGTGTTCCAAATGCTATCGCAACAGCGATAATTAACGTTTTCATAGTTTGCAATTTTTGTGGGGATAAAAAATTTAATTGTTATAGGTATTGAAAATTTAATACCAAAAACGATTCTGGTATAAATTAAATGTTAATGACCTTGTTACTAGTATATTAGTGTGGAATGGATTCAATTTCGCGCGTTGCAAAAGTGTATATCACGTATACAATGTGTATAAAAATTATACACTTTTGGGTATACACTATTCGGCAGTAGGAGGTTTACGGTTTGATTTTTTTAAAGCCTGTTTTTTCTTGCTTTGTAGACGTTTCTCGATAGCACCTTTGGATGGCTTCGTTTTCTTACGTGCTTTGGAAACTTTCAAACTTTGGGTGAGTAATTGGAGCATTCTTTCAATCCCTAGTTTTTTATTTCTGTGCTGACTTCGACTATCGCTACTATGCAGCGTCAATAAGCCAGCAGTACTTAGTCGGTTAGACAGTTTGGTTCCTAACCGATCTTTTTCCGTTTGCGACAATCCTTCCGAAGCAAAAACATCGAAACTAATTTCCACCTTCGAAGCTGTTGTGTTTACATGCTGTCCTCCGGGCCCACTACTACGCACGGCCTTAAATTGGAGTTCTTTTATAATAATATCAGTTCGCATTACGCATTAGGACGGTGTTCCTTGTGTAAGAGGTCGTTAACGGTTTTGACCGGATTAAAGGTGATGGGTGGCACTTCCACAAAGACCGTGATCCAATTGGCCATGGCACCATTCCATAATCCCGGGAGTTCCAGTGCCCTAATAGGGGTCCCGTTTTCATATTTATTGGAAATGAAACCCGAATTTGGGTTTGCAAACTGGCTAAGATCGAACTTAGTTCCCTTATAATCTCGAAGTCCACACACCAGATCCACCGGATTAAAATGAGTTGCCTCACTTATAATACTTCGCTGATGCTCATCATCCACATCAATTTGTGACTTCTCAACAATCTGAAGAGAAATTGTCCCGTAAGCATCTTTTACCCAAAATGGGCCTCCTCCCGGAGCACCTGTATTTTTTACAACGCCACATATTCTAATAGGTCGATTTAAAAATTCTTTGGTAGCCTCGATCCCACCGGGTAGTTCCTTTACGTCCAAATCGTTCCAGATAAATGTCTGGATTTCTTTTACCTTTTCCAAAGTAACCTCCTGCTCTAAATCGGAAAGAAATCCGAAGATCTTTGCCTGTAGATCAAGTAGCTTACCTGCAAGTATTTTTTTCGAAGTAGCAATTTCTGGGACATATTCCCGTGCCGCGACATTATCTATATTCTTGATAAAAACAACATCCGCATTGACCTCATTCAAATTCTCGAGTAGGGCTCCATGACCGGACGGGCGAAATATGAGCTCCTTCTTGTCGCCTCGCAATGGAAGATTTTCCATCGTTACTGCCAGTGTATCTGTTTCTCTTTTCTGAAAAGAATAAGAAATATGAAATGTTTTCTTGGTCTTTCTACTAACACGATTCTTAATGTTTTCAAATTCGGTTTTAAAGAGATCCACATGTTTTTCAGCAAAAGTGAAATGCAAGTACACATCATCCTTGACCGAAGCATAAAATGCCCCCTCGTAAAGCTGCTCCTCAAAGGCAGTAGTTGCGTATTTCTTATATTTATGAAAGGGGATCAATCCCTTAGGGTAAGCCGAGAAGTCAAGTCCTTTTTCTTTATCCAGCATCGCCTGCACAAAATAATAATACCGATGACCCTTGGATGATTTCTTGTATTCCGGAAAGTTCTTGCGTATCTTTTTTCGTATAAGGTTTATAAAAGCAAACTCGCCGGTGGAGTTAAAAAAAGTAACGAGATCCTTGCTTTCCGTAGCTTTTATATAGTCCCTATAAAGCAACTTGTCCGGATCAAAATTTTCCAAAAACTCAAACAGAAACTGAAACATTCGGGTGGCGGCGCCAGAGGCCGGAACAAATTTTACGATGTCAAGGTTATTTTTTTTCTTCTCGAAAAAAGCCTCCAAATAGTTCATTTCGCTTGCAGACAAAACCTTGATGCCATTTCCCACGGTCGCCGAAGTGACTACTTCAATAGAAGGAATTCCATGCATAAAAATCTCCAACTGACTGTACACTTTCTTAAGTGTAAGTCCATGGTTTTCTATGTGCTGGATATCCTTTTCGGTTAGCATTAGGTTATAATTTCAACGTTGCTAAGACTTGGGCGGCCTTTATAAGTCGTTCTTTTTCACTTCCTACTAATACTGTATACGGAAGGCTGTTTTTTTGCAATTCGGCTTCAAAAATACGAAATAGTTTTTCTCTGTCATAAGGACGGTCTCTTAAATCATCTTGTTCCCAAGGGGTGTCAATATGGGTGAGAAAATAATGGTCATAGGTGTTTTCGCTTGTGGCTTTTAAAATCTCTTCGGGACAAAATCCATCGTAATAATAGTCGCAATATACTTTGATCTCGCGCAGGTTGGTGTCACAAAAGAGAAAGGTATTTGCCTTACGCGCGGCCTTATTCTCCATCTCCATCTGGCCGTAAGCTATGGGCAGCAAATCCTGCTTTGTAATGCTTTCCTTGTTTTTATCCCATTTCTTCTGAAGGTACTCTCGCATATATTCGGGTACCCATTCGGTTTTATATCGTTGGGCCAAGGCACGTGCCAGGGTTGTTTTTCCGGACGATTCGGGACCAAACAACACGATCTTTAGGCAGTCTGAAGGGATTTGTCTAAGTGTTTCTTCCATGCAATATAACCTTGAATGGCCAGGAATGTAAAAATTAAATACTGAAGTGACAACATCCCCCAGCCTCTGTAAGCATATAAGGGTACCGTAATCACATCGGCAAGTATCCAAAGCGTCCAATTCTCCAACTTTTTCGTGGCCATATACCACATAGCTGTAAAGAACACTCCGGAAGTGAATATATCAATATAATTGGTAGGTTGAATCTCAGTTCCATAGGCTCTATAGACTCCATAGGTAACCAACATAGTGACAACAAACATCCCAAATCCTATCCATTTTTCTCGTTGATTGGTTCTCAACACAGGCACCACAGGTCTACCTTCCTTTTTTCTGGCCCAATTCCACCAACCATACAAACTCATGATCGAATAATAAAAGTTCATCATCATATCTCCCATCAATTCGTCATACAAAAAGAGATACACCGTGATCGTTGTGGCTACTAGGCCTGTTGGATACACCCATATATTTCGTTTCTGGGCAAAGACCACGCTTGCAATTCCGAAGAAAAAAGTGATTGCCTCCAAAATGATAAGATGGGTAGGACGTGAGTAGTAAGGCTCTAAAAAGAAGTCGATGATCGTACTCATAGTTAAACTTTACAAAAGACCATCAAAAATTTTATAGTTGGTAAAAATTGCTGCATACTCACTTATTTTTCAAGTTTATACCATTTGTACGAGCCCCCATCGTCCAAGTATGGTCCGTCCTTATACCACTGAAGACCTATCTTCTCAAGCACCCTTCGTGATGCCATATTCTCAGGCATTGCGATACCAATGATCCGTTGGATCCCCAGCGTTTCAAATCCGAATTTCAAAATTTCCTCCGAAGCCTCAGTAGCCAACCCCATACCCCAATATTCTGGAAGGAAACGAAATCCGATGTCCGTTTCATCTAACTCAGGTAAAAACTTCAACCCGGCAAATCCTATAATTTTATTGTCAGGTTTGAAGATAGTTGCGAATCTACCATAACCGTAAGTCTTGTAATCCTCATACCACACCTCCTCGATCATATTCGTTGCCTCATCCAACGATTGTAAAAGCGGATCCCCGGTTAGTTTTTGAACCTCCCGGTTCGAACCAAACTCGAACACCGCCTCGGCATCGTCGATAGTAAATGGTCTAAGTAGCAATCGGTCTGTTTCTAAAGTCACTTTCATAGATCTAATCATTCGCTTTGTTAGAACTATTGATTTAATTCAAAAGCCGTTCCCATCACCACCATATCCGCCCCCGCTTCGTAGGCCTTGATTCGTTGTGTTTCGGTCTTAATTCCTCCACCTACGATCAAAGGAATACTAATTTCTTTTTTTACTTCTGAAATAATTTCTGCTGAAACCGGTATCCTAGCTCCACTTCCTGCCTCCAAATAAATGAGTCGCGCACCCATGAGCTCTCCGGCCTTCGCTGTGTCCACAATATCAGAAAAAGATTGCTGTGACATCGCTGACGTTTGGGTCACTCGTGCGACTGCAGATTGGTTTCCTCCATCGATCAGTAAGTAGCCTGTGGGAATGACTTCCAGCGTACAATTTCTCAAAACCGGCACCGATAGTACCTGCTGTCCTACCAAATACTCCGGATTTCTTCCCGATAATAAACTTAAAAACAAAAGTCCGTCCGCAGCATTGGTAATTTGGGAATGATCGCCGGGAAATAGGATGATAGGTTTGGAAGTAACAAGTTTTAAAGCATTAACCAAACTTTCAGTAGTACCGTCTGGAACAGTACTTCCACCCACAAAAATATGTGTGGTCTCCGTTGGAAGACTTCGCAAAAAATGAGGAGCTTCGGCTGCTTCAAATTTATCGGGATCAACTAATACCGCCAGCAGCCTGGTTTTCAGGTTGAGGGCTTCAGTAAAAGCGTGGTATATACTTTTTGTGACCATCTAAGCTTCGATTTGGGCATAGGCACAAGTGAATCTTTCAAACTCCAGAAACCACACCTTATAAATAGCATTCTTCCCTTCAAAACTCACTTCAGCTTTGGTTTCATTATCATCCAGCCTAAAATCATGTACATAAATATGTTGTAAAAAACTTACCCCTTTTTCAGCAAAACTCTTGTACAAACTTTCCTTGGCGCCCCAAACTATTGTAAGTTTTCGCATTACCGCGTCGTCATTTGCCAAGGTTCTGTATTCTTCCACGGGAGTAAATTTATGAGCGATCTTTAATATTTTAGGCCGTTGCATTTCAATATCTATCCCCACTTCAGTATCACTTAAAATAATGGCCGAGAATGTAAAAGAATGGGTGATCGATATTTTTTTGCCGTCTTTCAAATGGGGTTTGCCTTTTTCATCATAAAAAAGATCGTGATCCACATATCCTTCTTCAGCTAGTAAATGCCGCACACTCATAAAGCCGCGTCGGTGCAGGTCACTCTTCATTCCATCCACCCTGTCCTGACAATGATCCGTAAGCACGATCCCATCTGCCAGTTGCTCATATGGCTCTTCTATCTTCCAAATGAGGGCTTTAGTACCTGGGTTGACTGTTATAGTTTTGTAAAGAGGCATATATTTTAAAGGATATTGCGTACTTTTGCATTCCGAAAATCGAATGTAAATTTTTAATGAGTTCTCGCATCTTAAAAGTGAAACAGCGGGAATGTAAAGATAATAATATGTCAACGAAAACTGTACCCTACGTAGCGTATAAAGTAAAAGATATTTCCCTGGCAGAATGGGGACGTAAAGAGATCGAATTGGCCGAAGCCGAAATGCCCGGTCTCATGTCATTGCGAGAAGAATATAAAGGTCAGCAGCCTTTGAAAGGTGCGCGCATCGCGGGATGTCTGCACATGACCATTCAAACAGCTGTTTTGATCGAAACCCTACAAGACCTGGGTGCCGAAGTAACCTGGAGTTCGTGTAACATCTTCTCTACGCAGGATCAGGCTGCTGCTGCCATCGCTGCTGCCGGAACCCCTGTCTATGCCTGGAAAGGAATGACCGAAGAAGAATTTGACTGGTGTATCGAACAGACGCTTTTCTTTGGAGAAGATCGCAAGCCACTCAATATGATCCTGGACGACGGAGGAGACCTTACCAATATGGTTCTTGACAGATACCCGGAACTTACCGAAGGTATTAACGGACTTTCAGAAGAAACTACCACCGGGGTACACCGTCTTTACGATCGTATGAACAACGGAACACTTCCTATCCCTGCGATCAACGTAAACGACAGTGTTACCAAATCGAAGTTCGATAACAAATATGGGTGCAAAGAAAGCGCAGTAGATGCTATACGACGTGCTACTGACACAATGTTGGCCGGGAAACGAGTAGTAGTTTGTGGCTATGGTGACGTAGGGAAAGGAACTGCTGCCTCCTTCAAAGGAGCCGGTTCCATCGTGACCGTAACAGAGATCGATCCTATATGTGCCCTTCAAGCAGCCATGGACGGATTCGAGGTAAAGAAATTGGAAACTGTCGTTGGGAACGCAGATGTTGTGATCACAACCACAGGAAATAAAGACATTGTTCGCGGAGAGCATTTCGAAGCCATGAAAGACAAGGCGATCGTTTGTAATATTGGACACTTCGATAATGAAATTGACGTGGCGTGGTTGAACAACAACAGCGAAAAGATCGAGATCAAGCCTCAGGTAGATAAATACAACATCAACGGTAAAGACATTATTCTTTTGGCCGAAGGCCGACTCGTAAACTTAGGTTGCGCCACAGGTCACCCAAGTTTTGTGATGAGTAACTCATTTACCAATCAGACCTTGGCTCAGTTGGAACTTTGGAACAACATCGAAGCCTACGAGAACAAGGTATATATGTTACCAAAACATTTGGACGAAAAAGTAGCGAAGTTACACCTGGCAAAAATTGGAGTAGAACTTACAGAGCTTCGAAAAGACCAGGCAGACTATATTGGTGTTTCGGTAGAAGGTCCTTATAAGCCCGAATATTATAGATACTAATTGTCACTTCGAGTGTTCACCGAAGCCTTGGTGTAGGTGAATGTATCGAGAAGTATTAGACTTTTTTAAATAACCCTCATCTATTGGTGGGGGTTTTTTATTTGTCACAAATCCTAGGACAAAGGCGAATCGTCAACTAAGACCCATTTCGCTTGACGAAAACAAACTCCGCGCTTTCTCCCGATTTAAAATTAGTATTGGTCTCCAAAAGCCCCGAAGTGTCATTAATTTTCAATTGTACCGTGTTGCCACCGATCCTCCCATTGTTCTCAGCCTGAATCTTTACTACGGTTTGCTCCCTGTGTAGGGGAATTGTTACTTCGCGCGCTGAGTTGGTAACCTCATAATTATCAAGTACGATCTCCCCATTGGCCCAAAGACTGATGCGATCTCCATCTTCCTGACCCGCATCGATCACTGAAACTTGAATAACATCAGACGTACTGAAGATCGTAATTCGCTCATCCTTATTGACAAATTTCATCTGTAATGAGTCCAACGCCTGTTTCAAATTAATACGTGCTTTGTCTTCTTTCTTAACCAATGGATTGCGATCGATCCTGCGATCCAACCGCTCTGTTTTCTTATTGAACTTAAACATACTCGCAAGTCTCATTTCACCATCAATACACTGATTCCCATCATCATAAAGACCTTTAAAGTTTCCATGAATTTCCTGACGCTCATCAAGTCGCTTCAACTTTCCCTTAAAATGAACAAAGCAGAAATCGTATTTAGTGACCGAGGATTTGGTGTACACGATCCCTTTTTCTACAAATTCCAGTTCATCTTTTTCATCATCAAAATAACCGGTCAAATAGGATTTGGTTTCGTGAGCACCCCCTAGGTCGGTAAGTGAATATCCATTCACCAAACCATTGTTCTCGGTCACAATAATTTTATATGAAATTAAGGCCGAGTCGTTTAATTTTAGGGCTCCAAAATATTCATAGGTATCTTGAGAAAATCCTAAGATACTGTACGACAGACACATAATAAATAAGGTAAAACCGTAGGGCATTTTGAAATTTTTTAGATAACTTCGATAGACAAAACTAAACAAATTAAACCATGAAAATTAAACTATTACTTTTCTTTTTCGCATTGGTATTGGCAGCGCCAATGGCACATGCATCATTTCCGGTAGAACGTGCAACCTCGGTCTCCACATCGGTCTCTGCAGAGACAAATGATGGGACGCTATTGGTCTCTCCGGCGGCGGGTACGCTCGAATCGGACACCTTTCTTGTGGCCTTGCTACTATTCATTTTCCTATGGCCACTTGCCGCACACAGATGGTATCTTGGTAGTCCCACAGGTTGGAATATTTTGTTCATTCTAACTCTGGGAGGAGTAGGGGTTTGGGCGATTGTCGATCTCATCGATATCCTTACCAAAAAATATCCGGGGCTGTAATAAAACTGCCTTATTATAAAACCCCGCCAATTGGTGGGGTTTTTTATTGGCAATCCATAAATTAGAGCTTCACTCTACTTTATGGCCACGCTTTCCGTTATATCTTTTTTATGTCAGTTCGAGTGGTTCGCAATTCGCGAATTGTATCGAGAACCATAAAAAAGGATGCCACTGCAATCGCTATTGCGAGATCATACGCTATATTTCAATTCAGAATTTAACATTTCACGACCCCAATTAAGTTCCTGTTTCTCATAGTTTTATCTATCTTTGAGTGACTCCCCAAATTTTTTAGGTTAAAATGGTGTGATTTCGGTGTACTCCGATTCGTTACACCTTTTATGTTTTACATTTGGTTGGCAGCCTCTAAAAACGGTTTTATATGGATAACATTATTGGAGATTCTTTAAAGAACATGAGTGGACTGTCGGCACTCGACACTCCCATCTACTTAATTGGAATCACGGCGATAATTGCCATCATTGGCCTACCTAATTATGAGATTACCAATACCCCGTGGATCCTACTCTTTATTCTCTTCGTACTCATTTTACTGGCCTCTGTTATATTTACCCAGGTTAAGCAACACCACCTTACTAAAAATTACGAGCTCAAGGTAAAACTATCCAGAAGCGGCTCCATTGTGGCTGCCATTGTTGCGATCTTGTTTGCACATGACGAGGCATTGCGATATCCGTTCCTATTCAAGCTCATTCTATTTGCCGTATCCATTCAGGTATTGCTATTCGCCATCTACCTTATAGTTCGGGAGCTCAATGAAAAAAAAGCCACAGGAACAGTTCCCTCGTCATCGAGAAAGCCCAGTTATATCCAACTGGCATTGTTGACGTCAGCCTTGCTCATTGGGATGGCCAAAAACAGTCACAATTTTGGGGAACATCTCAATTTGTCTAACAATAATATTGAAGCTTACTACCAACCCCGGGCAGATAACCTCGATAGAGTAGACAAATCACTCTCCAAGTCCATTGACCAATTTCTGGTGAGCAGCAAGGAAGCTGCTGCTGCACAAGAAGAAATATTGAGGTCCAAATACAGAGACGTACTTCAGTTCGATGAAGTGACAGCCCGTTATAATAAGGTGAACTATTCGTTATTATCCCTTTGGGCGTTGACGATCATTATTTGGATCTATGTGTTATTTTTCAAAAAAGAATCCTTGAAACCGGAGTAGCTAATGAAAAAGGTGCTATTTATAATTGTAGTTCTGGTCCTTGTTGTCATCGTTGCTATTCTGATGTTCGACAAGCCCACGGTACGTTACAATCCCAGTGAAGAACCCCCAGTTACCACCGAAAACGTCAAAGCCGAGGACACTTCCGAAGAAATAAAAAAAGTAGAAACCAAAAAGGTAGAACCTCTTCCCAAGGTCATCCTGCCACCACAACCTACGGTCCCAAAAATATCCGAGACAAAAAAAACCAAAAAAGCCCCGGTGTTTATAAACACCTTTATAAATAGTGACAAAGTACGGCTGCGAAAGGCCCCCAAGCTGGATGCGGAGATTCTCAATACCCTCGAAATTGGTTCTCCTGTCAAAGTCCTTCAATATAATATATCGGGCCCAAAGGTGGAAGGGTATAAAAATAAAGGTTGGTGTAAGATTGAGTATCTGGTTCAACCTGGCTATGTGTACGGCGCTTTTGTTTCGAGTATGCCCTCAGATAAGTTGCTCATAAAACCTCCATTTGTCCCCGTGAAGAAAGATGTTTTTGTACGAAAAGGTGCGTCATTCAGCTACACTCCCATCGTTAGGCTCCCCGAAAAAACCAAGGTGGTTATTCTAGGAAGAACAAGAGATAGAGTATTGCTCAGCAACTATGGTTTCGATTATTGGTTCAAGATCGACCATGGTAAAGCCGAAGGTTGGGTCTTTGGAAGTTTTTTGGAAATAAGCAGTTCGGGGAAAACGGGGATTAAGATCTTGTAAGCACTTTTACCTCTTAAATTGTACAAAAAAAACCCTCATCCACTAAGTGAATAAGGGTTTATTGAGTTTCAAAAAGTACTTTGCTATGCCTCGAAAGGAATAATAGAAACGTACGATTTGTTGTCTTTCTTTTTTGTGAATTTCACAACACCGTCTACTTTGGCGTGCAACGTATGGTCTTTTCCACCATATACGTTCTCACCAGGATGATGCGTATTTCCTCTTTGTCTTACGATGATATTTCCTGCAATGGCAGCTTGTCCTCCAAAGATCTTCACACCTAAGCGTTTCGATTCGGATTCTCTACCGTTCTTAGAACTACCAACTCCTTTTTTGTGAGCCATTTTATTTCGGTTTTATTGTTAAACTTGAAGGGGCTATTACTTTCCTCCGTCTAATTCGTCTTGCCATTTCTTAAGCTCATCCCACTTACCATCAGCCGCCAATTTAGCTTGCTTTGGCCAGGTATCAGGCACGTGATTACCACGAACTCCTGAGATGATCTCAGATATTTGAGCCGGTTTCGCTTTTGCCAGATCGGCAAAGGTTGCGATTCCTGCTTCAGTTAATGTTGAAGCGATTTTAGGTCCAATCCCTTCGATCTTTTTAAGATCGTCTTTCTTAGCTGCTGCCTTTTTTGGCGCTGCTGCTTTTGGAGCTGCCTTTGCTTTTGCTTCAGTCTTTGGAGCCGCTTTAGGTGCTGCTTTTGCCTTTGGTTCGGCCTTTGGAGCCGCTGCTTTGGCTTTTGGCTCAGCTTTTGGAGCTGCTTTGGCCTTGGCAGGTGCTGCCTTCTTCGCGCCAGAGGCTACGATACTTTCAATAATAATTTCAGAAAGAGATTGACGGTGACCATTCTTAACACGGTAACCTTTTCTTCTCTTCTTTTTGAAAACAATAACTTTATCACCCTTAAGGTGCTTAACGACTTTTGCTCCAACTTGAGCGCCGTTTATAGCCGGGGCGCCAACAGTTACTTTGCTTCCGTCACCAATAAGAAGTACATTGTCAAAAGACACTTTTTTACCTTCTTCTACGGCCAAACGGTTTACAAAGACTTTCTGGTCTTTTGCAACTTTAAATTGCTGCCCTGCTATCTCTACAATTGCGTACATAGCGTAAACGTTTAATTTATTTGTTTTAATTATTCCTTCTTTTTCCGGTCGGGCCTTTGCCTACCGAAGCGAACACCGTTCGCGAAGGCGGGTGCAAATATAATTCTTAAAATGAAAACAGCAAAGGGATTTTTAACTTAAAAATACCCTAGTGGGTCTTATTGATTCCAAGATTCCTTGAGCAACTGCATGAAGGCCAGTGTTAGCACAAAAGAAGTGGAAAAACCCATGATAACTAGTGATATAATAAGGATCAAAGACCCCTTATTATAGTCTAATCCCCATGATTCAAGAACGGCCTCGGCAAACTGAGTGTCGATCTGAAATATATAAACCGCCATAAACACCGAAAATACCACAGTAGCCAAACCACCAGTGAACAACCCCAATTGAAATCCTTCCTGATATTTGAAAGAAGTGGTGTTGGCTTTGTAGCTTTTCAATGCAAAGAAGATCCCCGCGCCAATAAATAGGCCATTCATCGCACTTAGTACTGGGTACTGATGCAAGCCAACCATTTTGGTCAGCAAGAAGTACAAAATCATAGCAATTGCAATTCCCAATCCATATTTGGTATAGTACTTAGCCATAACGTAAGGGTGTTGTTTCCTATAAATTTCGTGAAAAAAATTCAGAATTGATCCAAAACAATGGGATTAATTGCTCCTTCGGTTAGATAGGTAGACCCCCACAAGAATGATTCCCGCCGCGATCACCTGTAGTATCCCAAATTTTTCACCATCGAAGATTCCCCACATTACGGCCACAATGGGCATAGTGTAGGTTACGGATGAAGCAAAAACCGGACTTGCAATTTGTACCAATTTATTAAACAGAACCTTGGCAATAGCCGTTCCAAATAAGGAAAGAATGGCGACATACATAAAGGACAATTGCATTTCTTTATTCTGAAATATAGTTTCAAAAAAACCAGATAGGTAAAGGATCACTAATGCCGGAAAAAAAATGAATATAAAACTTCCCGTGGTTACCGCAAGGGCGCTGATATCGCTCAAATACTTCTTAATAATATTTACGTTGAGCGCATAGCCTATCGTTGCCAGAATAATGAGTGTGCTGTACCAATAATTTTGGTCTGGGTTAAAGTCGGCGCCGGCAATGATCAAAATCAAAGTACCTACTAACCCCACAATCACTCCCCAAATCTGCCGCTTGCTACATAAAATTTGAAATACTAGTACTCCAACGATCACCGTAGCCAATGGAGTTAGGGAATTTAGTATCGATGCAACGGCACTATCGATATGATTTTGTGCCATGGCAAAAAGAAAAGGTGGAAAGAACGAAGCCACCAATCCGGAAATAAAGATCCAGATCCAATGCCTTCGCCGGATCTGTGCGATACTTTTAAAGCCTACTGAAAAAAGAAAAATAGAGGTGAGAACGATGCGAAGGGAGCCCAATTGATAATCGGTGAGACCTACCAAACCTTTCTTTATGAGTATGAAAGAACTCCCCCAAATGATGGATAAGATTATAAGGTAGAACCATTTTTGGGTAGTGTTGCTCATCATTCCTTCCGAAAGAACAAAATTGAGAAATTTAAGTGAAATACAAAGCGATCAATTGCTATTTGATCATTGAAAATTGACTATTCCTCCGTCCAGTTTATGGTCTCCATGATCCTTCGTATATCGTCCCGAAGATAGACCACGGCGGGATAGATAGAATCGAAATTGGGTTTGGCTTCAAAATAAAGCGCCCCGGAAACAAAGTGTTTCGTGCTATCCGTTACATAAAATTGGGATTGCGAAGCCGCCTCTCCATTAATAATGTAAAACATTCCGTAGACATCGTTTAAGGAATCTACTCGGGGTTGCTCAAAGATCTCGTTAGCTTTAATATTGTGCCCATAGGCCAATTTTTGAGCATCAACCAAGAGGGAGGTCAAATTGTCTTCTTTCACCCGCTGATAGGTAAGATAAAGTGTTGCCTTCATCTTCGGATAAATAACATTCACCCCACAGTTACCCTTTTTCTCAATACGGGCTGTGTTGTTTTTCTGAAACTGAAACGGGCAATCCAAATCCACATCCTCATAACTAGGTTGGGAGTATTCCAGACGCAATTGGGCTCCCGGCTTCACTACAGTTTCGTCTGCGCAGCTATTCAGAATACATAAAATGGCAACAAAGATCAGTAAGCGCATATTAAGGTTGTATCGACAATTTTACTTGTTTGATTCGTTTGTTGTCAAAAGCTTCTATGGTAAACGAATAGTTGTGAAAGGTTATTATTTCATTTTTCTTTGGAAAACCTTTGGAAATCTCCAATAGGAAGCCCGCAACAGTCTCAGCCTCCCCCTTGTCGTCTTCGAAAACTTTGGGATCGTCTAATTTAATAGCCTTATAAAAGTCCTTTAGCGGTGTTTTCCCTTCAAATATATAGGTGTGTTCATCCAGTTTTGAGAAAATAAGATCGTCGTCATCAAACTCATCGCTGATCTCGCCTACGATCTCTTCCAAAATATCTTCCAAAGAGATCAATCCGCTGGTACCTCCGTATTCATCGACGACAATGGCCAAATGCATTTTTCGGTTTTTGAACTCATTGAGCAGATCGTCCAATTTTTTATTCTCAGGAACAAAATAGGCATCACGTTTGAGACTCACCCAATCGAAATCGGTTTTATCAAAATGAGGCAGGAGATCCTTGGCGTATAGAATACCGGTTATTTTATCAATGCTTTCCTTGTAAACCGGAATCCTCGAAAACCCCCGGGAAATGATTTCGGGCATGATCTCTTTATAGCCGGTTTCTTCACTTAATGCAAAAATATCCATCCGTGGACGCATCACATTCTTCGTATCGGTGTTTCCAAAAGTGACGATCCCATGCAATATTTTATGTTCCTCCTGAGTAGTTTCATCTTCATTGGTGAGTTCCAGCGCCTGGGATAATTGATCAACACTTATGTTGGATTTCTGCTTTCCAAACCGATCCTCCAGATATATGGTCGCTGAGCGCATAGGGTTATTTAAAGGTGTGAAAGCCGTGTTCAAAACGTGGATGGGGTACGCCATAAAAGATGAGAAGGACAACTTATTCCGACTCGCATATATTTTGGGTAGAATTTCACCAAACAACAAAATTAAGAAGGTTACCACCACGACCTCAACAACAAAGCGAAGCGTGGGATTAGAAATGCCATCAAAGAAAAGTGGGGTGAGAGAGGCAAAAAGCAATACAATCGCGATGTTTATTAGGTTGTTTGCCACCAATATGGTTGCCAATAACTTTTTCGGCTTCGCAAGGAGTTTTTCGACCAAGAGCAATTTCTTGGAAGGTTGCTCATCTTCCGAAGGATGTAGATCGGTGGGTGAAAGCGAGAAAAAGGCCACTTCGGCACCAGAAATTAATGCCGAAAAAAATAACAGGACAACAAGTATAACGATACTGGTTATATGAGGAGCAGTAAGGATGGAAATTAACAGTAAACTAGGAGGCTCTGTATCCAAATCGGTTGTTTTCGTTCAACTTAGAAGGGAAGATCGTCATCTTCACCTACAGGCTGTTCTGCTTTTGATGGAGCCGGATCGCCAGATGGAACCGCTTTTTGCGTTGGCTGAGAAGCTGCACTACCCTGATTTTGAGGCGCCCCGGAACCTTCAGTTTTAGGAGTTAAAAATGTAAAGTCTGTACATTGCACCTCTGTAGAATAACGATCATTTCCTTGGTCATCCTGCCATTTTCTGGTTTTAATACGTCCTTCGATATATACTTTATCTCCCTTTTTCAAATATTTCTCACAGATCTCGGCGCCTTTATTTCGCACCACAATATTGTGCCACTCCGTATTGGAGACACGCTCTCCGGTGGTTTTATTGGTATAGGTTTCATTGGTTGCCAGAGGAAATCTTCCAATGCATCCGCCGCCTTCAAAATAGTTCATTTTTACCACGTCTCCTGTATGCCCAATTAGCATCACCTTATTCAATGTCCCGCTCATGTAATTTGCTGTTTCGTATTTGTATTTTATTGTTGTTCGTTTAGTAACAAACATTCGATTTTGTAGCCACCTAACTTCAAGCTACAAAGGTAGGTTATGCAATTTTAAATATAACCAATTTTTCAATCTTTGAATAATGAAAATTCTGAAATAAAATTCCCAATTAAAATCGGTACCGGATACGAATGTGTTTTTGCAAACGGGATTCCTTCTCCGTTCAAATTTTCCACCTGTGCGATCCAGAAAGTGGTATATAAATACTTGTGGGATAATTTGTGAAGTATAGGTTTCGAATTGTACCGGACCAGATTTGTGATTTTAAGTTTTTCTGAAACGTTCTTAAACGCAGCTATATCTTTCAGTCCTTTTGCATCCACTTCCGAAGCACTTTCTACCAACGGAAACTGATACAGGTTTTCCCAGATCCCCTTACCACGACGTTGTTCCAGGATCGTTTTTTGATCGCCTGAAATAGGAATGATATATTGGAAGTAATGTTTTTTTATCTTTGTTTTGTTGATCTTCACAGGCAGTGAATCCACTTTTTTATTGGCATGAGCCTGACAGTTTCCCGAAAATATACAGTTATCACAATTGGGGTTTTGAGGTACGCAATAACGCGCACCAAACTCCATGATCGCTTGATTGTAGGTTCCCGGCTGCTTCTCATCGATGAGCAGTTGCGCCAGTGCTTTAAATTCTTTAATGCCCTTGGAACTATTAATAGGTGTATCTATGCCAAAAACGCGGGAAAGCACCCGATAGACATTCCCATCTACCACTGCAGCGGGCTCATTAAAACATATTGAGGCAATAGCGCTTGCGGTGTAGTCTCCTACTCCTTTTAGTGCAAGCAGGTCCTGGTAGTTATTAGGGAAATCACCATTCCTTTCTGTAACGATATGCTTTGCCGTAAAATGAAGATTTCTGGCTCTCGAATAGTACCCCAACCCCTGCCATAATTTTAGTACTTCTTCTTCCGAAGCGGCCGCCAGATCATAAACAGTGGGAAAATGTTCGACAAACTTTAAATAATAAGGTAATCCCTGCGCTACCCGAGTTTGCTGTAGCATAATTTCTGAAAGCCAAATATGATAGGGATCATGGGTTTCACGCCAGGGTAATGACCTACCATTTTGTAAATACCACAATATGAGGTTTTTAGTGAAAAAAGTCGTATTTTTTGGCATTTGGCAAATGTAATAGTTATCTAATTATATTTTAATGGATTACGATTAGATTATTTGATATTAAAATCCTTATATTTGCCACCTTAGAAAAAAAACAAACCGAATTTGATTACACTTATTTATTAACTTATTAAAAACCCCAGTTAAATGACTAAAGCAGACATCGTAGGTAAAATTTCAGAAAAATTAGGAATGGAGAAAGGTGACGTTCAAGCCACTGTAGAATCCTTCATGACTGAAGTAAAAAATTCACTTGAAAGTGGAGACAACGTTTACCTAAGAGGTTTTGGAAGCTTCATCATTAAGAAGAGAGCTGAAAAAACAGGAAGAAACATTTCAAAGAATACGACAATCAAAATTCCAGCACACAACATCCCTGCCTTTAAGCCAGCGAAAGTTTTTGTTGACGGAGTAAAGACCAACGTAGAAGTAAAGTAATATTAATACGTCCCATCCGCTAAAGTGGATGGGACTTTTATAAAGAATGTCCATATGCCAAGTGGTAAGAAAAGAAAAAGACATAAGGTTGCAACGCATAAGCGCAAGAAAAGACGTCGCGCGAACCGCCACAAGAAGAAGTAGTTTTGGTAACTACTTTTTTCTTTTATAGCACAACCACTAACGTTCTTTGACAACGAAACTGAGTGTATAAAAAAACACGGCAGTTTCTACAGGTTTACAAACATCTCGCCAAAAGCGAGATAAATACCCTGTGAAAAATATTGTTTAATCCATCAGCCTAAGGCTGATAAAAATCATGTAACGTGAGCTACGAATTATTTATTAGATCCAGTTCACAAGAAGTTGATTTTGCCCTTTTAAAAGATGGAAAACTAGTCGAATTACACAAGGAAGAAGAAGACAACAATTTTACCGTAGGTGATGTGTTTATCGCCAAAATACGGAAAACAGTTCCCGGACTTAACGCCGCATTTGTAAATGTGGGTTACGAGAAAGATGCATTTTTGCACTATCATGATCTGGGACCTAAAGTCCTTTCTTTATTGAAATTCGTAAAACGTGTAAGCACAGGTAAATTAAGAGATTTCTCTTTAAAAAATTTCCCATTAGAAAAAGAGATTGATAAACATGGAGGTATTAACGATGCCCTCAAGAACAATCAATCTATTTTGGTACAGATCGTAAAAGAACCCATTTCGACCAAAGGACCACGTATTAGCTCCGAGCTTTCAATTGCCGGACGTTATATTGTTTTGGTTCCCTTTTCAGATCGTGTTTCTATTTCTCAAAAAATAGAATCCCGTGAAGAAAAAGAACGGTTAAAACGCTTGATCAATAGTATTAAGCCCAAAGGATTTGGAGTTATTATTCGAACTGTAGCAGAAGGCAAAAAAGTAGCAGAACTGGATAGAGATTTACAAAATCTCAAGGATCGCTGGACAGCGATGTGTAAAAAGCTACGGGGAGCGCACCACCCCAGCAAGGTGCTAGGAGAGTTAAATAGAGGAGCTTCTATATTAAGAGACGTGTTTAACGATTCGTTCTCTGCTATTCATATAGATGACGAAACCCTTTATTTACAAATAAAAGATTATGTGCAAGAAATTGCACCCAAACAAGAGAATATTGTCAAGCTTTATGACGGCAAATCCCCCATTTTTGAAAAATTTGGGATCGAACGACAGATCAAAACGTCGTTTGGGAAAACCGTTTCCGGAGCAAAAGGTGCCTATCTGGTGATCGAACATACGGAAGCCCTTCACGTCATCGACGTGAATAGTGGTAACCGAAGTAACAAATCCAGATCCCAGGAAGAAACAGCGCTCGAAGTCAATTTAATAGCAGCTACCGAGGTAGCACGACAGCTACGACTACGAGACATGGGTGGCATTATTGTGATCGACTTTATTGATATGGGCAGAGCCGAACATCGAAAAAAGTTGTACAATCACCTTCGAAACGAAATGAGCGATGACAAAGCCAAGCACAAGATTCTCCCGCCAAGTAAATTTGGCTTAATTCAAATTACACGCCAACGAGTACGACCCGAAGTGAATATTAAAACCGCTGAAGAAAACCCAAATATGGGCGAAGACGGTGAAATTGAAGCTCCTATACTCGTAGTGCAAAAGATCACTGAAGAACTGCAAAGACTCTTCAAGAAAGACTACAAAAAGATAACTTTAAACACACATCCTTTTGTAGCGGCCTTTTTAACCAAAGGCTTTCCATCGGTGCGAACCAAGTGGTTCATGGAGCACAAGAAATGGGTGACTATTCAACCTAGAGACGCTTACACGTATCTTGAATATCACTTTACAGACAAAGATGGTAATAAGATCAAATAGTCCTTCGCCAATGGCTGCGGACTACAAAGTAAAACCCTTCTCGACTTTATGTCAAGGAGGGTTTTTTTTATGTTCTATTGATGGGCGTTCCACAAAGTAGATCCTTTGGTTCACTTTGCGGTCGGGTCATCCACTGTATCTTTTTCTGCTTCTCGATACATTTCGCTTCGCGAAACACTCGAAGTGACAGAAAAAGGATGCCGTTCCTACCCCTAACGCGGAGTGGTTAAAATAGATTAATTTTAAAGGATGTATCAACAGAAGTCATACACGGTGACCGAAGCCAAACGCACCCTTGAACGCTACTGCGCCTATCAGGAGCGCTGTCATAAAGAAGTGCGCCAAAAACTTCGGGATATGCGCATGATCCCGGCCGCTGCCGATCAAATCATCGGGCACTTGCTCGAACATAATTTCCTAAACGAAACCCGATTCGCACAAGCTTTCGCCAGAGGTAAATTCATAACTAAAAAATGGGGGAAACAACGCATCATTCGGGAGTTAAAAATGCGGGATATTTCGCAATACAATATCACTTTGGCCCTCAAAGAATTTTCGGAAGAAGAATATCTTTCCACCTTTCACCAGCTTTCAGAAAAACGCTGGGGGCAATTGGCTTCAGAAAAAAACATTCAGAATAAAAAAAAGAAATTCACCAACTACCTCTTCTATCGGGGATGGGAGTCAAACCTGGTCTGGGAAAAATTAAGAGACCTCAGCTAGAGGATACCCAGTTTTTGATGGGTACGTTCAATCGCCTTTTCATTCTTAGCATCGATCCACGCCTGCCCTTTTATCTTTCGCATCAAATTATCGTAATGACGCATCACAAAAATATTGTAGACGGCCTTACCTAAATTCTTAGGGTTACGCGCCAGAGCTCTCAAACTCATTGAAAATCCGGGTGTGATATAACGCATATAATGCCAATAACCCTCCGGCATATACAACACATTACCATGCTCAAGGTCCCCCATAAAACCACTGGCATTTTTCAGTGCCGGCCATTTGTCAAAATCGGGATTCGCAAAATCAATGTCCTCACGTACGATCAACGAATGCGGAATTTTATAGAGATAGTCATTCTGAGACTGGTCAAATAAGATCACCTGCTTCTTCCCTTCAAAATGAAAATGAAAGATATTGGCCAGATCAATATCGTAATGCATGAATGTGTGACTGTTTTCCCCCCCAAAGAAAAGCATAGGCAATCCCTTCATTAATTTAAGTCCAAAATCGGGATAGGAAAAGTCCTTCTGAAGTTGAGGCACCTCCTTTAAAATATTCCATAAAAAGATGCGGTATCGGGTGGGTTCACGTTTCAGCAACTCGACATAATCTCGCATCTTCATCGTTGCATGGGCTTCATTAAATCCTTCGTCGTGCCGCACAGGTCGGTCATCGTAGAGCGGAACTGTAATATCTCCGGCGACTTCAGCCATATAATCCAAACTCCATTTTTGCATAGCCGGCCACTCCTCCACAAACCGTTCGATGATGACCGGTTTTTGAGTTTTGAAATACTTCCGAAGAAAATCTTCCTTAGTAATCGATGCGACTCTGTCTATTTGAGCTAACTGCATAGGCTTATAAAGTGCTACGAAATTACGAAACTTTACAAGAATATACGTTGCATAAAAGAGGCCGGTTTTTCAACCAACCTCTTTGTATCGCCTATTTTTATTGTCCGTCTGTGGTCACGACCAACTGATCGGAAAATTCACTAAAGCCATCAATTCCACAATCGGCTCGCGCATAGATCTCGTAGGTGGTGGAGGCAGCAAGTCCCGTGATCTCAAAATTACTTTGTGCTACGGAAACCCGAGTCCCGGTTCCAATTACGAATCCGTTAGGGCCATATTCCAGTTCCCAGGCCGTCTCATTATTCTCGTCCCAGCTAAGTTCAATGCTGTTGGAATCGACGGCAACCAACACCAAATTGGTGGGCGTATTACAGATCTCGGTAAGTTCGAGGGTTCGAAACAATGCCGAAATATAACTGCTAAAACCATCGCTCCCGCAATTGGAACGCAGGAAGATCTCATAATCGGTTAACGGATTCAGACCATCGATCAATAGTTCCTGTTGAGAGGTTTGGACCACAGATCCGCTCCCTAAAGAAAAGCCTCGTTCGCCATATTCAGCCTCGAAGGCAGATTCCCCCCCGGTGTCCCAGCTAAAGAAGACGGAGGTACTGTTTACTTGATCAATGGAAAGATTTACAGGTTTGTCGCAGTTTCTATTGGTGGTATCCTCATCTTTAGAGCAACCAAATAAAAAAGCACAGGCAAGAGCCAACCACAGCAGTTTTTTCATAATTCAGGTTTTTAGATTAAGTAATGGTTGGCAGAATCTTAAAACGACGGTTTTTAACAAAAAATTGTATGAACCTCCGTCAGTGAATTAAAGATGAGCCATTAAAAGTTGAATTTAGTCGCAAAAACTGGAGATGGGACCGCGATTCTTTAGTCTTGAAGCTGAATAATGTCTCCAACTTGAATATTTAGTATCTTAGAGGAAAAAGAAGTTATGAAATTTATGCTACTATCATTGATCTTATTGTCCGTGACTCAGGGTATTACGCAAAATTATACCTCACAAGACATGACCTTACAACTGGATGAAAATGGAGAGGCAACGTTAGTTCCTGAGGATGTCTTGGTGAGTACTACCGGGATGTTACTAGCATATGGCGACACACATGGATATCCGTTGCGGTTTCACTACGATCAAGAAACGCAAACACTTGATTTCGTTACAGACGATATTGAACGATGTTTTGCGCCAGAACTTTTTCACTCCGCACACGACCGCAATCCAATTAACCATAAGGAATACATTAGTGCCTCTAATATAGAAGGAGAAGGCTATTTTACAGGCCCTATAAATGATGTGAACTGTGAAGGAATTGATGTAACTATCGCCGAATACGGGCGTCATGAATGTACATATCGTTTTGGGGCACCTAATTTCACGATCGATAGGGATGGTGTGTTTTACTTAACCGGAGGCGGTAATACTTTTGTCTTTGATATTTATTCAAATGAACTTACGCTCTTTTCAGATTTTGGAGCAGCAGATGATTTTGGGATTACTTACGATTTTGAAAACCATCGCTTGATCACTACAGATCCGCTCAATAATTTGGCTCTTTTTGAAATTAACATTGAAACAGGGGCTTGGAATGAATTATTTCAAATTCCAAATTCAGGTGGTTGCGATGCTCCTGGACTGGAGTATATTGGGAAGGATATTGTGTTGATTAGTGACTATTGTGGGGGCATACAGGAAGTAAACTTGGTTACTGAGGAATCGGTTGTATTGGCTAGTAATTATTTTTTGGAAAATTTACTTTTCATTGAAGACGAAATTCCGGATGCCACTTTGAGTCAATCATTATTCACATGCAGCGACGTAGGGGAGCAAACAGTAGATATAACGGTGCTTGAAAATGGCAACCCGGTAAATTATCAGGCCACGGTTAATGTAGTACCCGATTTTTCGGTGAGAAACTGCGTGTTTTATAGAAGACTCACTTTGACAGATCCTAATGGATCGGATGCTGCCCGTCTTGATGATTATACTGATACTATTGAAATTGTGAGCAGCTGCAGTTCTTCATTCACAGTAACACAAACCCCTCCTTCTGGCACCCTTATTCCTCACGGAGAACTGGTTGATATAATATTAACTGTAACCGATGAATTTGGTAACACAACACTCTGCAAAACTATTGGATGCTCAGATTCTCCTTTGTCCGTTGACGATAATCCGCTACAAAACAATTTTGTCGTTGCTCCCAATCCCACTTTCGATCATATCTCCATCGAGAATAAAAATAATTGGTACGTATCACACATTGAGATTTTGGATATTAGTGGTCGCATTTTAGAGGCAAAAGAAATTAAATCAGGGGGCAATACGATGTCTTTGTCCCTATCCCCATATAGCAGTGGCTCCTATTTTGTTAGGATCAACGCGACTGAAAGCTCAATCGTAAAACAAATAATAAAACAATAGTATGAAAGCAAGATACTCGTTATTCTTAATGATACTCGTTTTCTGCGGTACGGCCATTGCCCAAAACTACACAACACAAGACATGACGCTTCAATTAGATGAAAATGGAGAAGCAACCCTTATACCGGAGGATGTTTTAGTGAACACAACCGGTACGCTTTGGGCCATCTCAGGTACGATAAATGAATTTCTGCAATTTCATTATGATCAGGAGGCCTTAACTTTAGATTTCATCGAAGAAGTAGATGAGCTTTGTCTAGGTCTCGAGTTGTTTTATTCATACGACCGCAACCCTATCAACAAACAAGAATATATGACAGCGACCCTTATCGACTGTTGTAATATATTCTCTCCCTATTCAAATACTATCGACTGTGACACTTCCGGAGCGCTAGGTTCAATTAATAGTAAGGAAAATGAATGCAACTTTTCTTTTGATCCTCCTACATTGTTTAGCTTCGACAAAGAAGGAATTCTATATGAAACCAATTATGATTCTTCGAATGCCATATCCACTTTTGATCCTTATTCCAATATTAGAACTTTTTTTACCGATAATGTCTTTGATCCCATCGATTCTGGACTCACATACGACTTCGAAAATCATAGATTGATCGGTACTACCATTTATCTAAGCAACAATTTGTCCTTTGTAGAAATTGATATTGATACCGCAGAATGGGACGTCCTGTTTGAAATCACTCCTGCAAACGGTTGCGTTGCCAACGCGATCGAATACATAGGGAACGATATGATGCTAGTGGGCAGCTATTCGAACAATTGTCCGGAGATCTATGTAATTAATTTGGTGACACAGGAAACTACAGTATTGGCAAGTAACTATTCCGTTGGTGAATTTCTTTTTATTGAAGATGAAATCCCGGATGCCACATTAAGTCAGTCTCAATTCTCGTGCAGCGATGTTGGGGAGCAAATAGTTGATATTACTGTAATAGAAAATGGTATTCCTGTGAATTATCAGGCAACTGTGAACGTAGTGCCCGATTTTTCGGTTAGGAATTGCCGTGTCTTTCGATCCCTTACCACCCCAGATCCTAATGGATCCGACGATGCTGTTTTAGGTGATTATACCGACACAATTGATGTAGTGAGCAGTTGCAGTTCTACTTTTACGATTACTCAGAATCCACCTCCAGGCACCTTAGTTTCGCATGAAGCGCTTGTGACCATCACCCTTACAATAACAGACGAATTAGGCAACACGGCACTTTGTCAAACCATTGGATGTTCAGATTCTCCTTTATCCGTTGACGATAATCCGCTACAAAACAATTTTGTGGTTTCCCCCAATCCCACTTCCGATCATATCTCCATCGAGAATAAAAATAATTGGTACGTATCACACATTGAGATTTTGGATATTAGTGGTCGCATTTTAGAGACAAAGGAAATTAAATCAGGAGACAATACGATGTCTTTGTCCCTATCCCCATATAGCAGTGGCTCCTACTTTGTTAGGATCAACGCTGAAGAGAACTTTTTAGTAAAACAGATCATAAAACGATAAACATGGAAGATCATATTCAAAGAAAAGGTTGGTTTGCTCGAAATTGGAAATGGGTAGTTCCTACCGGTGGCTGCCTGCTGGGTATTATACTAATTATTGTCTTTGCCGGAAGTCTGTTCTTTGGGATATCATCCATGATGACCGACTCACAAGCCTACAAAGACTCGATGGAAGCTGTACAATCCAATGAGGAGGTCATTAGTATATTGGGGGAACCCATAGAAACAAATGGCACGAACGGCGGTAATTTTGGTTATAGAAATGGAGTAAGCAGTGCAGAGCTGTCTATTCCTATCAAAGGCCCGAATGGGGAGGCTACTATCTTTGTTGTTGGGGAAGGCACCGATGACAATTGGACCTACGAAACCATGGAAGTTCATTTCGAGGATAGCAATGATATCATCTATCTGCTAGACGATTCCTTACCGGAATAATTGCTTTTTAATCCCCGTATACGTTCCATAAATTTTTTATCTTGAGGAGGAAATAATCCTGCTTATAATTCACCTTTGAATCGTCACAAAACCATCTCCAAACTATCCTCCACAAAGGAATGGGACCTTATTATTATTGGTGGCGGAGCCAGCGGCTTAGGTGTTGCCTTAGACGCTGCTAGCAGAGGATTAAAAACCGTACTCTTTGAACAATTCGATTTTGCCAAAGGCACTTCCAGCAAAAGCACTAAGCTAGTTCATGGAGGGGTGCGCTATCTCGCCCAGGGAAATATGCAGTTGGTAAAAACCGCTCTCGAAGAGCGGGGTTTGCTTGCAAAAAATGCCCGACATTTATTCAGAAAACAAGAGTTTATCATCCCCAATTATCAATGGTGGAAAGGGCCTTACTATGCTATTGGTTTAAAGCTCTATGATTTTCTATCCAATAAAATGAGCCTTGGTCCATCCAATTGGGTAGATAAAAAAAAGGTCATCGACCGACTGCCTACGCTAAAACCAAAGCATTTGCAAAGTGGTATTTCCTATTTTGACGGTCAGTTTGATGATGCGCGATTAGCGATAACATTGGCGCAGACCGCTGCGGAAAAAGGAGCGCTGATATTAAATTATATGAAGATCGATGATATCTTGAAAGATGAAAAAGGGAATGTGATCGGGGTTCAAGTAGAAGATCAGGAATCGTCCCAGCATTACAAGGTACAATCAAAAACAGTGGTAAACGCAGCCGGTATTTTTACCGATAAGATCGTAAAAATGTACAATCCGGATCATAAAAAGACGGTGGTCCCCAGCCAAGGGATCCATTTAATGTTGGATAGATCATTCTTAAATGGAGATACCGCCATCATGATCCCTAAAACCTCCGATGGCCGAGTGCTGTTTGTAATTCCCTGGCACGATAAGGTGATCGCCGGCACCACAGACACCCTGATAAAAAAACCAAGCATTGAACCCAAACCTCTGGAAGAAGAAGTAGGGTTTATTCTTGAAACATTGAATAAGTACCTTACCAAAGAAGTAAAACGCAAAGACGTACTCTCTGTTTTCAGCGGTCTACGGCCACTCGCAAAACCTAAGAAAGAGGATACCACCACCAAAGAGGTATCACGAAGCCACAAGATCATTATCAACAATAATATGGTGAGTGTTGTTGGAGGGAAATGGACCACTTATCGAAAAATGGCGGAAGATGTCGTAGATGAGATCATCGCCAATTTCAACTTTAAAGAAGTCCCCTCAGCCACTAAAGCCTTGTCACTTCACGGAAATATTACCGAAAAGGAATCCGTACCGGAGAATCATTTATATATTTATGGGAGTGAAATTGCTAATTTCAAGGCGTTTGAAGATCAACATCCAGAATTGCAAGACAAGATCCACCCGGCCTATCCCTATTCAAAAGGTCAGGTGATCTGGAGCATTCGATATGAAATGGCGCGCACTGTGGAAGATTTTCTCGCACGCAGAATCCGATTGTTACTCCTCGATGCTCGCGCTGCTATTGAGTCGGCGCCAGTGGTGGCCGAACTCATGGCCGATGAACTTCAGAAACCAAAAGAGTGGGAGGAAGAACAAATAAAGCAATTCACCGCAATGGCAAACAATTATTTGCTGACCTAAAGCAATCAACGATATGAAAGAGCAGTTCATTCTTTCCATAGATCAGGGGACGACCTCATCCCGGGCGATCCTTTTTGATCAGTCGGGCCAAAATATAGGCTCCGGAAACATAGAATTTGAACAGATCTTTCCGCATCCGGGACGGGTAGAACATGACGCGAACGAAATTTGGGAATCCCAATGGAGTGCCATCCAGAGTGCTATGACGAATAGCGGTGTGACAGGATCGGATGTTGCTGCCATAGGGATTACCAATCAGAGAGAAACTACTTTGGTCTGGGACCGAACTTCCGGAGAACCTATACACAATGCCATAGTTTGGCAGGACCGACGAACTTCTAAATTTTGCGATGACCTCAAAAAAGACGGACATCTCGAATTGTTCAAGAAAAAAACCGGACTAATCATCGATGCCTATTTTTCAGGTACAAAGCTGAAATGGCTGTTGGACACGGTACCCGAAGCCCGAGAAAAAGCAGAAAGTGGACAACTCTGTTTTGGTACCATTGATTCATGGATCATTTGGAAATTGACCAAAGGAGCAACACATGTGACCGATGTGAGTAATGCGAGTCGGACCCTCTTATTCAATATTCACACCTTAGCCTGGGACACCGAATTACTCGAATTGCTCGATATTCCGAAGCAATTACTCCCAGAAGTCAAAGCCAGCAGCGAAATAGTGGGTCACACCTCCGAAGGATTATTTAACACTCAAATACCCATCGCCGGAATAGCCGGAGACCAACAAGCCGCCTTATTTGGTCAATTATGCACCCAAAAAGGCATGGTGAAGAACACCTACGGGACCGGTTGCTTTTTGCTCATGAATACAGGTGAAGAGCCCGTATACTCCGAAAATAACTTGCTAACAACCATTGCCTGGAAAATAAATGATACGGTTCATTATGCCTTGGAAGGCAGCGTTTTTGTGGGGGGAGCCGCCGTGCAATGGCTTAGAGACGGTTTGGATTTTATAACCGATGCCGCAGAAATTGAAGCCTTGGCCACTGGTGTTGATGATAACGGAGGAGTTTATTTCGTCCCTGCCCTCACTGGTTTGGGCGCTCCACATTGGGACAGCTATGCCCGTGGTGCCATTTTGGGTCTTACCAGAGGGACAACCCGCTCGCATATTGCCCGAGCAACGCTCGAAGGTATTGCATACCAAGTATACGACATTGTAAAAGCCATGGAGGCCGATGCCAAAACCAGTGGAACCGAACTGCGTGTGGACGGTGGCGCCAGCGCGAATAATTTTTTACTCCAATTTCAAAGCGACCTTTTCCAATTTCGCGTAGTGCGTCCCAAGCAATTGGAGAGTACAGCCTTAGGAGCCGCTTACCTCGCCGGCTTGGCGGTAGGTTATTGGAAGGACTTGGAAAGTCTTCAGGAGCAATGGGTAAAGGACAAAACATTCAGCCCTTCCATGGATTCAGGATCAGTAAGCGAGCTGGTTTCAAATTGGCACAAGGCCGTGGGGCGGAGTAAAAATTGGATAGATCAAAACTAATATATCATGTTGTACACGAGAGCCACTTCTTCCGAAGATCTTCAGAAAATTCTCGACTTACAGCGAGTGAATCTTCCTGCGTCCATTTCCGAAGAAACCCAAAAAACCGAAGGTTATGTAACCGTTCATCACGATTTCGCTCTTCTGAAACGCATGAACGACGCCTGTCCGCATATCATCGCCAAAGATGGTGATACCATGGCAGGTTACACCCTCTGTATGCACCCCATGTTTGGTGACGAGATCGAAGTACTGAAGGCTATGTTCCAGAAAATATATCAAATCATTCAAGATCCCTCGAAAGCGCAGGGAATTACTACAGATAACTTTATTGTCATGGGACAGGTGTGCGTGGACAAGAACTATCGAAGACAGGGCATTTTTAGAAAACTATACGAAACCATGTTGCAAGAAGTCCAACCACAATTTCAATATATAATTACTGAAGTGGACATCAACAACGTGCGTTCTCTAGAAGCACACTATGGCATCGGGTTCAAATTACTATCCCGGTACAGTAGCGACGGAAGGATTTGGGATCTGATTTCTCTATCCGAATAACTAGAAAAAATAACGTTTGAACGCCTCAATGGCGGCGTAGTCTGCCAATCCCAAATTATTGTATTTTAGGGCGGTTAATCTATTTCTATCCTCCACCCGAACCCAAAACTCGCGGGCGTCATTTCCTTGATACATGACTCCATCCTTCTGGGATTGGTGATAGAAAATAGCGCGGCGTTTTTTCAGCACCTGATCCGGACTCATAGGCACCGCCATTTCAATTTCGTAGGCCTCCCATTCCTGCCAGGCACCGCGATACAACCACACCCAACAATTATCCATATACGATTCCGACTTCAGCTCGTCCAAAACAATAAAAAGTGCATCCAGACATACTTTGTGAGTACCGTGAGGATCGGACAGATCCCCTGCAGCATAGATCTGGTGCGGTTTTATGTCAATAATAAGGTTCCTCATTAAATCGGTATCCTTTGAAGAGAGTTTGTTCTTTTTTGGTGTTCCGGTCTCGTAAAAAGGCAGATCTAAAAAATGGAGGTTGTCCTCAGACAATCCCAAATACTTTGCGGCTAGGTAACATTCATTTCTTCGGATTAGGCCCTTTAGTTTTCTTACTTCCAAACTATCGATCTCGTTCTCTTTTTTTTCTGAAAGAAATACAATGACCTTTTTTATCGCATCCGAACCGGGATTTAAATCAAGCGCGATCTTGGCAAATTTTAATGCCTCATCGTCACTCACGGCTATATTTCCCGAAGTTTGATAGGCTACATGCACTTCATGGCCTTGTTCTACGAGTCGGTCGAAGGTCCCTCCCATAGAGATTACATCATCATCGGGGTGCGGACTAAAGATAATCACACGTTTTTTTGAAGGTTTCGCCCGTTCCGGACGGTTACTGTCATCGGCATCCGGCTTACCTCCTGGCCATCCGGTGATGGTACGCTGCAAGGCGTTGAACATGTCTATGTTTAGTTGGTAAGCTGTGCCTTCCTGTGCCAGTAGTTCAGACATGCCATGATTGGTATAGTCGGTATCAGTAAGTTTTAAAATGGATTTTTCCAGGCGTTCACTCAGCCAAACGACCGCCTTGAGTTTTAAGGCATCTGTCCATTCGCAAGTGGTCACTAACCACGGAGTTTTAATTCGGGTGAGCTCTGATGAGGCTGCCTCGTCGATTACAAAAGTGGTGTTATCATGATCCTGCAAATAGGTGGCAGGCACCTGGGAAGTGATCTCCCCTTCAATTGTCTTTTTTAGAATTTCAGATTTGCCAATTCCCCAACCTAATAGCACAATACGCCTCGCACTTTTGGAGGTACCAATTCCCATGGTGATCGCTTTCCGGGGGACATTGTCAATGCCCAAAAAAGCCGGTGCAGCATCCAAGCGAGTTACATGGTTGAGGGTAACAATTCGAGTTCCTGAATTAACATGCGAACCGGGTTCGTTAAAGCCAATATGGCCCGTGCGGCCTATTCCGAGTAACTGAAAATCAAGCCCTCCCGCCTCTTTAATTTTGGCTTCGTATCCCAGGCAATAGTCCTGTAATTCTTCCGCAGGGATCATTCCATTAGGTATATGCACATTTTCCAAAGGGATATCAATAGGATCGAACAGATGTTCGTGCATGAAATAATGATAACTCTGAATATTATCCCGTTCCATCCCCCAATATTCATCTAGATTGAAGGTGATCACGTTCTTAAAACTCAGTCCCTCCTCCTGATGCAGTCGCACCAGTTCTTCATAGACTTTGATGGGCGAAGAGCCTGTCGCCAACCCCAGTACACAAGGTTTTCCCGCCTTTTGTTTTTCTGAAATGAGCGCGGCGATTTCATGAGCGACCAGTTTGGAGGCTTCTACCGATGACCTGAATATAGCATTGTGAATTTTTTCGAATCGGGTTTCTTCAAACTTGCCCGGTTCTGTGTAAACAATCGAAGCTTGTTTAGACATCTTCATGTGAGGAATAATTATGAAGTTAACAGCTAAGGTATGAAATTACGGTAAGTCTATACTTCAGAAAATAAAAAACGCCTTCCGAGATGGAAGGCGTTAGCTTGTTTGGTCAAAGTCAATTAGGGAATTAATCCGCCAATACAATTACTTTATTATCGTGCATTTGAACTGTACCGCTGTTGATCTCAAGGATCCACTTTCCGTCCGCTTGAGTGAACTTCTCTTCATAGCCCTCCGATATGGTGGGCTCTCCATCAAATTTAACCTTACCCGCTCCCAACAAAGAAACGATGGAGGCGTGATTATTCAACATTTGGAATTCCCCGTCAACACCCGGTACCGTAACAGACGATACTTCGCCACTTACTAAGGATGCTTCAGGAGTTACAATTTCTAAATACATATTTTATAGTATTAAGATGTGAGATATGAGATGTAAGACATGTCTAATATCTTAAATCTAATCTCTCAAATCTATTCTAAGCTTCCGCCAACATTTTCTCTCCTGCTTCGATCGCCTCTTCAATGGTTCCTTTCAAGTTGAATGCTGCTTCAGGCAAGTGATCCAGTTCACCATCCATGATCATTGTAAATCCTTTGATAGTTTCTTTGATATCTACCAAACATCCCGGGATACCCGTAAACTGCTCTGCCACGTGGAAAGGCTGTGATAAGAAACGTTGAACTCTACGTGCACGTCCTACCGCCAATTTATCCTCTTCCGAAAGTTCTTCCATACCAAGAATCGCAATGATATCCTGCAATTCCTTGTAGTGCTGTAATAGCTCTTTTACTCGTTGTGCACAGTCATAATGCTCATCACCCAAAATATCAGCCGTCAAAATTCTTGAAGTTGAATCCAATGGATCCACCGCCGGGTAAATACCTAGCTCCGCGATCTTACGTGACAATACCGTAGTCGCATCCAAGTGGGCAAAAGTTGTTGCCGGTGCCGGATCCGTAAGGTCATCTGCAGGTACATAAACTGCCTGCACCGAAGTAATAGATCCTTTCTTAGTAGAAGTAATTCGTTCCTGCATGGCTCCCATCTCGGTGGCCAACGTAGGTTGGTAACCCACCGCAGAAGGCATACGTCCCAATAGGGCCGATACCTCAGATCCTGCCTGGGTAAATCTAAATATGTTATCAACGAAGAAAAGCACATCTTTCCCCTGACCATCACCAGCTCCATCACGGAAGTACTCAGCGATCGTTAGTCCGGAAAGTGCCACACGTGCACGTGCTCCTGGAGGCTCGTTCATCTGTCCAAATACGAAGGTCGCTTTGGATTCTTTCATCGCTTTCTTATCCACTTTCGTAAGATCCCATCCTCCTGCTTCCATAGAATGCAGGAAATCGTCACCGTACTTTATAATTCCGGATTCCAACATCTCACGTAACAGGTCATTTCCTTCACGCGTACGCTCTCCAACTCCGGCAAATACAGATAAACCACCGTGTCCTTTAGCAATGTTGTTAATAAGCTCCTGGATCAATACCGTTTTACCTACTCCGGCACCACCAAACAATCCAATTTTACCACCCTTTGCATAAGGCTCGATAAGGTCGATCACTTTAATTCCGGTGAATAGTACTTCAGTTGAGGTAGAAAGATCTTCAAATTTTGGTGCTTCACGGTGAATCGGCAATCCATCATCTCCGGCTTTTGGTAAGTTTCCAATTCCATCGATCGCATCTCCAATTACATTAAAAAGACGCCCGTAAACGGCTTCTCCAATCGGCATTTGAATAGGCGCACCCGTTGCAACGGCATCGACACCTCTGTTCAAACCATCCGTAGAATCCATCGAAATAGTTCTAACCGTACTTTCACCAATGTGAGATTGGACTTCCAGTACCAATAAGGAACCATTATTATCCACCTCAAGTGAATCGTAAATTTTGGGAAGTTCTGCTCCATTTGCAAACTCAACGTCTACAACCGGGCCGATAATTTGTGCAACTTTTCCTGTAACCTGTGCCATTCTGTAAGTGTTTATTTTTTAGTTATTCAAGGATGCTTATAGCACCCTGTTTTTGAACGGTGCAAAGATAGGTTTTTCTGATACATTTCGGTAATCGAAAAGACAAAATTTTATAGGGAATTTTGGGTTTGATTCAAGTATGGTTTTTGTGGTGTTTTTTGGCGGGCTGTCCTCGTGAAACTCGGCCACCGGGCTTTCCGCTATATCTTCTAATTGTCCAAAACCTTTCGACTGCGCTCAAGGAGACAATTAAAAGGATGTCGCTTCAATCCCTGCCCGATACGCTCTGTGCTGCAAAAATTTTTATCCGCCGAAGCTTCAGCGTAGGCGGACAATCCCTGCCCGAATACGAAGTAGGCGGGCCTGCCCGGAGGCAAATCGAGCGAGGTTCAATAACACCCCTCTGCCCGTTGGGCATCTCCCCTCAAGGGGAGAGAAGTAGTGCAGCTTTATAGAGATTACGATACCATTCCCCCTTGAGGGGGGATTGAGGGGGGTGTTTTTAAATTTTGTTTTTTGGAATTTACTCCACCGTTACACTCTTAGCCAAATTACGTGGCTGATCTACGTTTCGGTCGAGCATCACGGCAATGTGATAGGAAAGTAACTGCAAGGGGATGGTGGTCACCAACGGACTTAAACTTTCAGGAGTCTTGGGTACTTCCATGATATAGTCTGCCAGTTCTTTTACTTCGGTGTCGCCTTCGGTAACTACAGCAATGATCTTTCCTTTACGGGCTTTGATCTCTTCAATATTGCTCACCACTTTTTCGTAGTGGTTACTGTTGACCGCGATCACCACGACCGGCATTTGCTCGTCGATAAGGGCAATGGGTCCGTGTTTCATTTCGGCAGCAGGGTAGCCTTCGGCATGAATATAGGATATCTCCTTAAGTTTTAGAGCACCTTCCAGAGCTACCGGGAAGTTGTGGCCTCTTCCGAGGTACAGGAAATTAGCCGCATCTTTAAATACTTCGGCGATCTCCTTGATCTTCTCTTCACTTTTCAACGCTTCCGCCACATGAGATGGAATCATCTCCAATTCACGCAAATGCATCATATATTTACGTTGAGAAATCGTGCCTTTTACGTTGGCTAATTTGAGTGCGATCATTGTTAATACCGTGATCTGAGTGGTAAATGCTTTGGTAGACGCCACTCCAATCTCAGGCCCCGCGTGCGTATAGGTACCACTATCGGTTTCGCGAGAAATGGTAGACCCAACAACATTACAAATACCATAAACAAATGCTCCTTTTTGCTTGGCCAATTTGATGGCCGCAAGCGTATCTGCCGTCTCTCCACTTTGGGAAATGGCAATGACCACATCTTTTTCAGAAATGATAGGATTTCGATATCTAAATTCACTGGCGTATTCCACCTCAACCGGAATTCGGGTAAGATCTTCAAAAATATATTCGGCAACCAGACCGGCATGCCAAGATGTTCCACAAGCCACAATGATAATTCGATCGGCATTGGTGAACTTCTGGATATAATCTTCAAGTCCGCCCAATTTAATAATGCCTTGTTTGGCTAATAAACGGCCTCTGTAGGTGTCCTTAATTACAGTGGGTTGTTCGTATATTTCCTTCAACATAAAATGATCAAACCCACCTTTTTCAATTTGCTCCAAATTTAATTGCAGCTCCTGAATGTACGGATCGACCAAACTATCGTCCTTGATCTTTCGAACTTTTACTCCTTTGTTAAGTCGGATGATGGCCATTTCCTCATCTTCGAGATAAATAGCGTTATTGGTAAATTCGATAAAAGGGGTCGCATCGCTTGCCACAAAAAACTCTCCATCTCCTATTCCAATAGCCAAAGGGCTTCCCAGTTTTGCCACTACGATCTCATCGGGTTTGTTCTTATCAAAAAGTGCGATGGCATAAGCGCCCACGACTTGATTCAATGCAATTTGTACCGCTTTCCCCAATTTAACGTTTTCCTTCTTCTTGATCTCCTCGATTAAGTTAACCAATACTTCGGTATCGGTGTCACTTTGAAACGAATATCCCCTGTTGATCAATTCCTTTTTAATGGAGGCGTAGTTTTCTATGATCCCATTATGGATGATCACCAGATCTCCGCTATTTGAATAATGTGGATGCGAATTGATGTCGTTTGGAACACCGTGTGTGGCCCATCGGGTGTGGCCTATTCCAAGACTTCCCGTGGTTTTTATTTCTTGTTTGACTCGTGCTTCCAGATCGGCTACTTTTCCTTTGGTTTTGGATACTACAATATCGGTTCCATCATAGAGGGCGACACCGGCGCTGTCATAACCTCTATATTCCAAACGTTTGAGTCCGTTCAGGATTATAGGATATGCTTCTGCTTTACCAATGTAACCTACAATTCCACACATATTGTTCTATTCGGGTTCGGTATAAAATATTTGAAGTTTAAGGCGCTTGCTCGTATTGTTGGTATTGTTACCAAAAAGAATCGTTCCCTGTGGCGCAATTACGCTAGAAGCGGGCACCTCTTCGATGATCACTCCGGGCCTTGGAACCAGACTATCTTGCAATTTTCGGTAGGCAGGCTCGGTCACATTTTGTGAAACGATCAGCCCCAAGGGTACGTTCGTTGAGTCTCTATTAATAACATTGCTTAAGTGGGTGGTGATCTTGATCTTGTAAAAATCACCGTTGTTGTCGCTTCCTCTTTCCAATCGGCCCAAATGCTCTGTAAACGCATCCACAGGTAAGGCATTAGACGTAAGGTCCAGGTCAAAGTCAATAAGATTTCTACTATTCTTCGTGTCGTAAATAATTAAACGTTCCGGTTCGGCATCTCCTCCAGAGATCTCATCCTGATTCACATAAAAAATAAGATTTGCCTCATTGATCAACCATCCCTTGTCACGCAGGTCCTCGAGTTCGTCTGCCACACCATTATCATCCAGATCCTCTCCAAATAGCTCGATAATGGTCAAGATACCAGCTCCTCCACGTACGTAGAGGTTCTCTTCCCCTTCAACGGTATTTGCATTGGTAAGAGCATCTTCAATGATTAATGGTATGTTATTTTCAAAAGTATTTACGGAAATGGCATTGAAGAGTAATTCGATATCTCCTTGAAACTCATCCACATCCTCATCCTCGCAGGCTTCTGTTCCTTGTAATGCTTTAAACGTATAATACAAATTGATACGAGCATCGTTTAACGGGTCGCTGTCTCCATCGACTAGGTCGAACAAAAACATATTTCCATCATCTGTAGTTGAGGATACCTTAAAATATAGCCCTCGAAAATATTCTCTGAAGTTATTATTATTCAACAAAGACAAAGTTCCTTCTTCATCCATGATCTTATCCTGAAAGAACGCCAACGGAAGATGCACTCTTATACCGGGAGGGAGTTCTTGTGGCACCTCTTCCGGAACGCCCTGCTCATTTACTTCGGTAACGAGGATGGTATGTGGATCTGCCGAAGGGGTAAAATTATCGATGCTAAACATCAAATTATTCACACCGCCTGTAATGATCTGATCTTCAAAAGTGGACCCTTGCGCCGAATAATAACTTTGTCTCTCTTCAAAGTTAGTTTCAGGATCGAAGTCTCTTAGGAAAAAATCCGATTCATAGATTTCAATATTGATAGGATCATTTCCAAAGATAGAATCGAGCTCATAAGTGATCACTTCTCCTTCTACTGATGATTCACTAAAAAACGGTAAATAGAGGACCACACTATCCAAAACGGTACAGTCTCCAAAGTCGGGATCGGTATCCCCTGTTCCTAAGGTAACTTGTGCAAGCAGATTAGCGGTTGTCTTTCCATACACCGGGTCGTTATACACCCCCAATTGATAAACCGGAAGCCCATTGGACTGTACCGATGGAATTCGTTTACTGTAAGCAATTACAGTTCGGGATTCATCCAATTCGGTTGTGAAATTTTGGTCAATAATATTGGTGTCGATATTGCTAAACTCTTCTTCACAAGAAGCCAAGGCGATAATTAAGACCATGATCACCCCTAATTTGGGCAAAGTGTACTTCATCTTCATAGGTACAAAAAGTGTTTTTTAGGCTAATACTTCAGATTCGTAAAAGTCTAAATACGCCTGAGAAAACTCCTCTTTATTGTGATACTTTAACACAGGCTTTTCGAGATTTTTAAGATATGATTGGAAATCGGAATTAAGATCGTTGGAACCAATTACAATGGCGTCACTATGGTCTATGGCCGTCTTCATTACGTTAAAATAGTCCGGGGTTTCCAGATGTTCAATAATCTCATCTTCAATTCCGTCGAATTTTATCTTATCGATCAATGAGGTATTCAAAGTTTTATCAAATCCCTGATTATAAACCGAAGTAATAATCTTACTGTTCTCAAACAAGGGCTCGTTATTGTAATAAGTTTTTAGGTACAACGGCAAGAATGAAGCCAACCAACCATGGACATGAATAATATCCGGGGACCAATTGAGTTTTTTAACGGTTTCGATCACGCCTTTTGCAAAGAAAATTGCTCTTTCGTCATTATCTTCAAAGAAATTACCTTCTTCATCGGCATAAGTAGCCTTTCGCTTAAAATAATCCTCATTGTCAATAAAATAGACCTGCATTCTTTCCTTCGGAATAGAAGCTACTTTTATGATAAGAGGCATGTCCAGGTCATTGATGACGAGGTTCATACCAGAGAGGCGAATTACTTCGTGCAGTTGATGACGTCGCTCATTAATGTTCCCATAACGAGGCATAAATATTCTTATTTGTCCTCCGTTATTGTTGACCATTCTAGGGGCTTCAAACGACATGGAAGAAATCTCGGTTTCCGGCAAGTAAGGAATTACTTCCGAAGACACATACAAGATTCTTTTATCTTTCATCATAAACGATTATTTTTAGAAATGAGAGCCAATTCAACGAGAATTATTTTTAACTTATTTAGCTAAAATTTGTGGTCCAACCTCACTTCTTAGATTCAATACTTTACTGGCTTGTTGTTAAAGGATGCAAAATTACGAAAATTTATGCAGATTGGGCGTAATATCTTAATTTTGCTCGATTTTCATATCCTATGATATACCACCAACTCCTTCCTCTACAAAAAGAGATCGCTTCTTTAAAAGAAAAAAAACAGTCCATAGGTTTTGTTCCTACTATGGGTGCGCTCCATCAGGGCCATTTGGCCTTGGTTTCTAAGGCATTGGAAGAAAACCACTGCGTAATCGTAAGTATCTTTGTAAACCCAACGCAATTTGACCGAGCCGGAGATCTAAAAAAATACCCGAGAACTTTGGAGGAGGATGCTCAACTGCTTAGAACACTAAAAGGCACTATTTTAATCTATTCACCAGAACCCAAAGAGGTTTATGGCAACATTGTGAAATCCAAACGCTACAATTTTAGCGGATTGGAACACCAAATGGAAGGAAAGTACCGCACAGGCCATTTTGATGGGGTGGGTACCGTTCTTAATTTATTGTTTCGATCCCTTAGCCCGGACAACGCCTATTTTGGAGAGAAGGATTTTCAGCAGCTTCAGATTGTGCGAAAATTAGTTCAAATAGAAAAACTTCCGGTTACGATAGTAGGTTGTCCCATTTACAGAGAACCCCATGGACTGGCAATGAGCTCGCGCAACAAACGTTTAACCGAAAAACAATTTCAGGAAGCCGCTCTCATCCATTCCGTGCTGCAAGAGGTAAAGAAAAAATTTAAAAAACAGAGCATTACTAAACTTCGCAATAGGGTTGGGACAGCCTTCGCTCAAAATCAATATCTGGAATTGGAATATTTCGAAATTGCCAACATAAAGAACCTTAGAACCGCACAAAGGAAACGAAAAGGAGAGACCTATCGTGCTTTTATCGCCGCTTTCGCAGGAGAAGTTCGATTGATCGACAATATTGATCTGAAATAAACCCTTCAGAATAAAAAAAAGAAAAGCCGAATTCCTTTATCCAATAGTAAATAGACCCTATTTAAAGTTTCGTAGTTTTAAATTATCTTTGCCCCATGTTAATACACGCAGTAAAATCTAAAATCCACAGAGTAAAAGTTACCGGGGCCGACCTCAATTATATAGGCAGCATTACCATAGACGAGGATCTTATGGACGCGGCAAATATCCTAGAGGGTGAAAAGGTTCAAATAGTGAACAACAACAACGGTGAACGCCTTGAAACCTACGCTATTCCCGGCCCTCGCAATAGTGGTGAAATTACGCTAAACGGGGCAGCAGCCCGTAAAGTTGCCCCCGGAGATATCCTTATTCTTATTACATATGGTATCATGACTCCCGAAGAAGCCAAGAATTTTAAGCCGGCTCTGGTCTTTCCAAACGAGGAAAATAACCTACTCACATAGTTTGAATCGGTCGCTCTCAAAATTCCTGCAGATCACCTTGCCTATCGCTTTGGGAATCTTCTTGATGTGGTATGTGTATTCTCAATATACCCAACAACAACGCGACGAAGTCTTTTCCTATTTCCAAAACGCACATTATGGCATTGTTATCCTTGCCGTACTTATGAGCGTATTGAGTCATGTGCTGCGTGCTTACCGATGGAATTTCATGTTGGCTCCATTGGGATATAAACCCAAGCCGGCCAATAATTTTATGGCAGTTTGCGTGGCTTATTTAATGAATATATTCATCCCCAAAAGTGGTGAAGTGTCACGTGCTTTGGTGCTAAGCAAATATGAAGATGTGCCTTTTGACAAAGGGTTTGGAACCATAATTTCCGAACGCGTCGTAGATCTAATCCTATTATTTTTATTTACTTTCATAGCCCTGCTACTTCAATTTGATCTGCTCTATGACTATCTTACTGAGATCGTTCCTGTAAAGAAAATTGGATATGTTTTCGCAGGTCTTCTCTTGCTCTTTCTTCTTTTCGTTTTATTTCTGAAATATTCTAACAATGCATTCAGTCAAAAAATAAAAGGGCTTATTTCCGGGTTGAAAGAAGGTATTTTTAGCATTGCCAAAATGGAAAAAAAGGGAGCTTTTATCGCTTACAGTTTGGCAATCTGGTTTTTATACATCGCATCTTTTTACACCTCCACCTTCGCTTTGGATGAAACGGCCGGCATTTCCATGGGTGTTGTAGTTATTACCTTCGTGGTGGGAAGTTTTACCTTTGCTTTTACTAACAGTGGTTTTGGCTATTATCCACTAGCCATCGCAGGTATTTTAGTGGTTTTTGGTATTTCTGAAACCATTGGTACTGCATTGGGATGGATCGTTTGGACCTCAAATATTGCGTATATCCTGCTCTCAGGAGGGCTTTCCTTTATTTTTCTTCCTATTTATAATCGTGAAAAATTATAGTAGTTTATACTTCCGAAGACAACATAGAAGGGATCCAAAAACGAACTATAGATGAGACCGGGAAAACCCAATTTTAATACCGTTTTCTGCTAAAATCACTATATTAGGCAACAAATTTTTACCCTATGAAACGAATCCTACTACCTGCAATATGCTTACTGCTGTCGCTTTCTGTTTTTGGACAATCGAAAGTGATCTACGAAGAATTCTCTTCAACCAAGCTAGGAGAACCACGCCAACTAAAAATACAACTCCCAAGAGATTACGAAGAGAACGTGGACAAGGTATATCCCATCATTTTAGTGCTGGACGCCAACTATCTCTTCGAACCCGTTGCGGGGAACGTAGATTACTTTGGTTATTGGGAGGATATGCCCGAAGCCATCGTTATAGGAGTTATGCAGGGTGATTCTCGCTATGATGACTGTAATTATGATGACTCTAACTTTATGCCGGCGGAGAAAGGAGCCGACTTCTTCGAATTCATCGGCCTGGAACTAATGCCCTACATTGATCAAAGTTTCCGAACAGCAAAGTTTACCATCGCCGTAGGACATGATTTTACCGCAAATTTTATTAATTATTATCTCTTTAAGGATCCACCGTTGTTTAACGGGTACATTAGCTTAAGCCCGGATCTGGCGCCCTTGATGGACGAACGGCTACCACAACGCATCCCAAATATCCAGTCCAAACTATTTTATTATTTGGCAACAGGAACCGATGATATTAAGGATCTCATGGAAATTAGTGAAGACCTCAACAAAACATTGGATCCGTTAAAAACCGACACCTTTGCATACTATTACGATAACTTCGAAGGGGCAACTCATTATTCATTGGTGGCCCGCGCCATTCCGTCGGCCATGGAAAAGATATTTTCGGTGTATCGCCCTATTTCGAAGCAGGAATACAAAGATGTCTTATTAAAAATGGAAACGCCTATACATCAATATCTGGTCGACAAGTACAAGACCATAGAGGTGCTGTTTGGATTGACAAATCCTATTCGGATCAACGATTTTATAGCTACTGCTACCGCTTGTGAAAAGAAAAAACAATGGGAATCGCTTCGGGAAATAGCCACTTTGGCGCAACGGCAATATCCGGACACCAATTTGGGTGACTATTATTTAGGACGATACTACGAAGAGGTGGGAGAACCCAAAAAGGCGATGCGAACTTTTCAGGGGGCATTCGATAAGGAAGAAGTGGATTTCATAACCACGGATCTCATGCTCGACAAGGCCGATAAAATTAAGGATGACTTTGGGTATTAAATTGCATATTTTACGTCCTTGAGAAGTCAAAATGTCTCCCAATTATACCTATTTTAGCGAGACACAATGGCCAAAGTAAAAACCACTTTTTTCTGTCAGAATTGCGGCAGCCAATTTTCAAAATGGCAAGGACAATGCACCTCCTGTAAACAATGGAATACTATTGTCGAGGAGGTAATACAAAAAGCCGAAAAAACTTCCTGGCGTTCTTCGGGTGACAGCGCCCCTAAAAAAGCGGCCAAGCCGCTCAAAATCTCTGAAATATCCACCACCGCCGAAGCACGGCTCAACACCAAAAACAACGAATTGAACCGGGTTTTGGGAGGAGGCCTCGTACCGGGGTCACTCACTTTGTTGGGCGGAGAACCCGGTATTGGAAAGAGTACCCTGATGTTGCAAGTCGCCCTGCAATTGCCATACAAAACGCTCTATGTTTCGGGGGAAGAGAGTGCCCAGCAAATTAAAATGCGTGCCGATAGAATTCATCCCAATTCGGAACACTGCTTTATCCTCACAGAAACTAAAACACAACATATTTTTAGGAATATTACAGAAATGGAACCGGATATTGTGGTGATCGATTCCATTCAAACACTGCATACCGATAGTATTGACAGCAGTGCCGGGAGCATTTCTCAAATTCGGGAAACCACTACCGAATTGATCAAATTCGCTAAGGAAACCGAAACACCGGTTATCCTCATTGGCCATATTACTAAAGATGGAAACATCGCCGGGCCAAAGATCCTCGAACACATGGTGGATACCGTACTCCAATTTGAAGGCGACCGAAATCACGTGTATCGTATTCTTCGGGCAAATAAAAACCGGTTCGGAAGCACCAACGAACTGGGTATTTACGAAATGCAGGGAAGTGGTTTACGAGAAGTTTCCAACCCTTCAGAAATACTTATTTCAAAAAATGATGAAGCTCTTAGCGGTACTGCCATCTCCGCAACGCTGGAAGGAATGCGCCCCTTGATGATCGAAATTCAGGCGCTGGTGAGCACAGCAGTTTATGGAACCCCACAACGAAGTGCGACCGGTTACAACGCCAAACGATTGAATATGATTCTGGCTGTCCTCGAAAAAAGAGCCGGATTTAAATTGGGTGCCAAAGATGTTTTTCTGAATGTGACCGGAGGGATTACCGTGGACGATCCGGCCATCGATCTGGCCGTAGCCGCTGCCGTACTCTCCTCCAATGTGGACATCGCCATTGAAAAAGGTATGTGTTTTGCCGCCGAGATCGGACTGGCAGGAGAGGTTCGCCCCGTCACCCGCATTGATCAGCGCATCCTGGAAGCCGAAAAATTGGGCTTTAGTTCGATCGTGATATCAAAATACTGTAAACTACCCAAAGAGAAATACGGTATCAACCTTATTAAAGTAGCGAAGGTGCATGATGTGGTAAAACACCTATTTGGTTAAATATCATTCAACAATTTGGTGATCTCATCCAATTTTGGAGTTAAGATCACCTCAATGCGACGGTTTCTTGCACGGCCTTCCGAGGTTGCATTGCTATCCAAAGGAGCGTATTCACCACGGCCTGCGGCAGTCAAATTATCCTTTGGGATACCACTGTTTCTGGTTAAAATGTTCACAATGGCTGTCGCTCTTTTCGTGGACAGATCCCAATTATCCTTTATGTTCCCATTTCCGCCGTAAGGCACATTATCGGTATGTCCTTCAATGAGAACCGCAATTTCCTTATTCTGCGCAAGCACTCGTCCAAGTGCCGTGACTGCCTCATTTCCGCGCGAATTTACCGCCCAGCTACCGCTGTCAAACAACAATTTATTCTCCATGGAAACATATACTTTCCCGTCTCGCTGCTCCACGGTAAGTCCGTTGCCTTCAAAATTGGTGAGTGCCGCCGAAATGGCCTCCTTCAAGGCGCGCATCTTGGCATCTTTGGCCGCAATGATGCCTTCCAATTCCTCCACTCTCATGGATCGGTCTGTCAGTTGTCGTTGGAGATCCTTAAGTCTAGCCTCCTCGGTTGCGAGTGCTTTTTCTTTGGCTTCCAAGTCTTCCAATAATTTCCGATTACGAGACAAATTATCAGTCAAAGCCGAGGAACTGTTTTCTTCCAGGGCATCGTAGGATTCTTTCAACCGATTATAACTATTGTTAGCGGCTGCAAGATCCATAGCCAGTTTTGTTTTTTCTGAATTCAATTTATCCACTTCCTTACGTAAATTGGCGACCGTATATTTTTCGCCACCGGTGGAACTGCCATCCAGTTGGGCCATAAGCGCCTTGTTTTCGGCTTTGAGAGCGTCGTGCTTGGCTTGCAGGTCCTCATAGATCTTTGAGGAAACACAAGAAGTAGTTACTAGGATAAGGACAATTCCGAAGAAAATATTTTTAAGCATGGGTTTTAGATTTGGGTTGCGGTATTAAAATTTCAATTCGACCATGTGCGGACAATGATCACTATGCACAGCATCCGGTAATATAACGGCCCGTTTGATATTTTCTTGCAAGGGTCGTGCCACCATATTGTAATCGATGCGCCACCCTTTGTTATTCGCACGAGAGTTTGCCCGATAGCTCCACCAGGTATAATTGTGAGGATCTTTGTTTAAATGACGGAAACTATCCACAAAACCGCTCTCTAAAAAATTTCCGATCCATTCCCGCTCAACCGGCAGAAATCCGGATACATTCTTGTTCCGCACCGGATCGTGGATGTCGATAGCCTCGTGACAAATATTATAATCACCGCAGATCACCAAATTGGGTGTCTTTTTCTTGATTTTGTCAATGTACTGCTGAAACAGATCCATATACTCCAACTTGTGTTCCAGTCGCGCAATGTTAGTGCCACTTGGCAAATAAAGGCTCATGACCGAAACATCGTCAAAGTCTACCCGAATATTCCGCCCTTCAAAATCCATGGATTCAATGCCGGTACCATATTCCACATGTTTGGGTTGTGTTTTGCTAAATATCGCAACACCGCTATATCCTTTTTTTTGAGCACTAAACCAATAATGAAAGGCGTAACCGGCTGCTTCGAGCGCTTCCACTTCCACCTGTTCCTGTAAAGCCTTTGTTTCCTGAATGCAAATGACATCCGGGTTAGCCGATTGCAACCAGCCGGTAAATCCCTTACGCATAGCAGCGCGAATACCGTTAACGTTATATGAAATGATCTTCATAGCCTCCTTTATAAATTTGCTAGGCTAAAGTAAATAACATTGTATTTTTACCATAATCGGGGAGGGAAAGGTTTTCAAGAAAAAGTCAACAAAATAAAAAGCCCTACCTTAAGTTGTAGTATAAATGAAGTTGTACCTCTCCATTTTTCTGTTTTTCGCAGTGCTCTTGGGCTATGGGCAGGATACTATTTCAAATTACCGTATAAAAAAGATTGCGGTGCGGGATAGCGTGCAATTGGATTCAGTAGTGCTGAATTCTTCTCGATTCACTGTGGTCAACAAAACAGGACAAACTGTTGACAATACGTCGTATCGTATTGACTTTCAAAGGGGAGTTTTGTTTTTTTCTGAATCATTCCGGCAGCAAAACGATTCGGTTACGGTAAATTATCTTCGATATCCGGAATTCCTTACCCGTGACTACTTTGTACTCGATCCGAAAATTATTGTAGAAAAGACCGGCGATCTCGACAAACTCTATGCCCTTGATGATCGCACCAAAGATCCAAATGCTTCGCCTTTTGACGGATTAAATGCTATTGGTAGCATTACTCGCGGCATAACGGTTGGGAACAACCAAAACGCGGTTGTCAATAGCGAATTGGACCTTCAGATCACCGGTAAACTAAGTGAGGAAGTTTCTATACGAGCTTCCATTCAGGACGCTAATATCCCAACGCAAGAGGGTGGTTATTCACAAAGTCTTGATGAATTTGACCAGATCTTTATCGAACTCTACGGAAAGAAATGGAATATTCGTGCCGGAGACATCGATCTACAGAACAGCAAGAGTTACTTTGCCTCCTTTACAAAAAAAGTCCAAGGAATTTCCTTGAGCGGCACTTTTGACCATAAGGATGGAGCCAAAACAACGGCTTTTGCCAGTGGCGCCTTGGTGCGTGGCGTTTTTCAACGCAGTGAATTTACTGCTCAAGAAGGCAATCAGGGACCATATAAATTGGTGGGACCCAATGGAGAGTTATTTATACTGATCGTTTCCGGGAGCGAACGGGTCTATGTGAATGGTTTACTTCTGAAAAGAGGAGAAAACGAAGATTATGTGATCGATTACAACGCCGGTGAGATCAAGTTTAACCCTACCTATCCCATCACGGCAAATATGCGGATCTTGGTCGATTATCAGTTTACAGATCGAAATTACACCCGATTTATTGGATATGGAGGCGGTAATTATACGAGTGAAAAGCTGGATGTTGGTGCTTATGTGTATTCTGAAAGCGACGCTAAAAATCAGCCGCTGCAACAAAACCTCACCGAGGAGCAAGTGGGAATTTTGGGTGCTGCCGGCGACAATATGGATTTGATGAATGCTCCTTCGGCCATTCCCGACACCTTTTCAGAAAATAAGATCCTTTATAAAAAAGTGGATTTTAACGGTACCGAAATATTCGTCTTTTCAAACAATCCGGAAGACGAGCTTTTCAATGTTCGTTTTTCGCTGGTGGGAGACAATATGGGGAATTACGTCATTAGTCAGGAAAGTAGTATCAATAGAATTTTTGAATTTGTACCTCCAGTGGGGCTGATCCCTCAGGGTAATTACGAGCCTATTATCAGGCTCAACGCGCCTGAAAATCTACAAATTGGTGGGGTTACCGCAAGCTATCACCCCTCCGAAAAAACAAATATTGACTTCGAATTAGCCGGAAGTATCAATGATCTCAACCTCTTTTCTACACTGGACGATGCCGACAATGATGGTTTTGGTGGACGATTGAATCTACGACAACAGGTATATCAATCGGCTGATACATTGCAAGTGAACGCTTTTGCGAGCATGGACTATGTTCACGAGGATTTCCGGAATATTGAGCGATTGTACAATGTAGAATTTAACCGGGATTGGAATCTTGAAAATAGGATGGGAGATCAACGTTACCTTATTACAGGTGCTACGGTGAGCCATCCTAAAATTGGGGGTGGAACGTACCAATTTCAAAATTTGAACTTTTCAGATAATTTCAACGGGAGTCGTCATATTCTCTCATCGGCTGTTCGGGTGAACAAATTATGGGTTGTTGCTAACGGAAGTTTTCTGGACAGTAAAACCGATCTTTCCCAATCCACCTTCAGTCGTGTGAACAGCGGAGCTGTCTATGGATTTACAAAAGCATGGATGGGTGGTAAATTCAGTATGGAAGACAATCAGATCAAAGCCATTGCTAATGACAGTCTTTCCGCATTGAGTCAGCGATTTAATGCCTACGAGGTGTTCACCGGAGTTGGGGACAGTACTAAGGTCTATGCGCAGGTAGGCTATCGCTATCGGGTGAATGACAGTGTTCGTTCCAATAGCCTGCAACGGGTCAACACGTCTAATGATTATTATGTACGATCACGATTGGTCAATAGCAAGAATACCCAACTATCAGTTTTTGCTAATTACCGAGAACTGAAGTATGATAATGAAATGGTGGATTCTCTTCGGGGACCATTAGAAGATGAAAAAAACCTCAACGCTCGACTCTTATACGGTCAGTCTTTGTGGAAAGGAAGTGTAAAACTGAACACGGCTCTCGAATCCAATAGCGGGGTTATCCCTCAACAGGAATTCACATATATCCAAGTAGAACCGGGGCAGGGAATTTTTACCTGGATCGATTACAACAACAATGGAATACAAGAGCTCAATGAATTTGAGGTGGCCCAATTTCAGGACCAGGCGGAGTACGTTCGTATTTTGCTGCCCAACCAGGTTTTTATCAAGATCAGGAATAATAAATTTAGTCAGACCCTCACGCTCAATCCTACTCAATGGGCGACCGGAGAAGGATTTAAGAAACTGTTGTCAAAATTTTACAATCAGACGTCCTATATCATCGATCGGAAAGTGGCGCGTAGCAATGATATATCGGAGATCAATCCTTTCAAGGATGGTGGGGATGAACAGTTTGGGCTGGCCCTAAATTTCAGGAACGCATTGTTCTTCAATCGTGGTAAACAAAGATATACGACGAGTTACACCTATGTTTCGAGTTCGGCGAGTAATTTGATATCGCTTGGACTTCAGGAGAATGCTTTGGAGAGTCACCAACTCAATTTTAACCATAAATTCTGGGAGATTTGGTTGCTGAATTTAAAAGGAACTCTTGGGAGCAATGAGAGTATTTCAGAAAATTTTGATAATCGAAATTTCGATCTGAATACGAATTCACTCAATCCGAAGCTATCCTATTTACTAAACCGTCAAACTCGTTTTGATGTATTCTATCAGTTTCTTAACAAGGAAAATATACTAGGGGAAATGGAGGTGCTCGACCAACAAAAAATTGGAGTTTCATTTGCTTATAACAATGTGCAAAAGATCTCTATTTCCGGGGAGTTCAATTATATAGACAACGCCTTTAGCGGAAGTGCTTTCTCTCCCGTAGCCTATACCATGCTGGAGGGGTTGCAGCCGGGTACTAATTTTACCTGGAACCTTTTGTTTCAGAAACGCATCACTAAATATTTAGATGCCAATCTTTCTTACTTCGGAAGAAAAAGTGAGACTTCCAATGCCATTCATACGGGTACTATTCAGCTAAGAGCATACTTCTAAACGATATATGCTTCCGAAGAAAACAAAAAAAGAGCGGGACAAGCCCGCTCTAATTTTTTGAATATAATGGAAAGCTTATTTCACGATAATTCGTTTCACACCTCCAAATTCGCTATTTCCAATGCGTACAATATACACGCCGGAAGCAACGTAAGACATATCAAGATCATACTCATACCCGGTTCCATTCTCGTTCTCAATTCGATAGGACGATAAGGTTTGACCCAGTAAATTAACGACTGAGAAGGTCAATTGATCTGTGTATTCTGTGGTAGGTAATAGCAGCTTGAACTGATTGTTTCCTTGATCTACCACTAAAAGATCATTAGTATTGGCAAAATCTTCAACTCCAAGAATAGGATCTCCACACAATTGAAGTGTCCAGTCCAGAAGGGTTCCACCATCCTGATTTGCGTTGTCAACTATACGTAAGGTCCAGTCGCCAATGGTTGAAATACCATCTAGGTCGGATAAGTTTCCTTCCGGCTGGTAAGGTCCTGTAATTGGATCTGTCGCACCTGTAATAGGATTTGCCGCTTCATCATCGAAGGTCACATCGATCATATCATCACAATCGCCGCAAACACCATCGGCCAATAGCACTTGAGTGTTATCCGGAGCTATCAACGTAATGGTAAGGTCACCTACCCACGTATGCTGAATGTTCACGTTTACGTTCACATCGTTTACGTTGATGCTGTTGGTATATGTGATCACGGAGTTAGTGACAGTTCCTGCGTTAGGTCCAATTGGGAAATTAGTATCATTGGTTTCGCTGGCACAAGAAAGGTTGCTCACAGTTTTTGTGGCTTCATCGTTAGAAGTGTCTGAGTCACCTGCCAAATCGGTCGTCGCAGCAAATTCGTAAGTGCCTTCAACCGACAGATCCGCCAAAGTAGCAAAATCATAATCCAAAGTTGCTCCCGGACCAACAGGGCCCACAACATTTTCGGTCACTGCTGCTCCGCCATCGATCGTATAGGAAACTGGGAAGTTGGCTTGTGGCGCCGCTCCAAAGTTTTCTATTCTTACGCTCACTACTTCGTTGCCAAGACCTTCTCCTGAAGTTGGTTCGAGTATTTCGATAACCCCAACGTCATTTGCAAATACATGCGTTACGTTTTCGGTAACGGAGTCATTATTTACATCTTCATCTCCCGAAAGATCGGTTGTAACCATGATCTCATAGGTTTGTCCTTCGGTTGAAAGATCCACCGTTTGAACAAAAGTGAAAGATGCCGAGCTTGCAGATGGAATCGTTCCTACAAAGTTTTCAGTAGCTACTAAACCACCATCCACTCTTAGTTCCACCGGGAAATTGGATTGAGGATCCAATCCAAAGTTAAAGAGGGTTACTTCTACTGTTTCAGCAGCAGTAAGAATTCCATCCACCGGAGTTACAATATCTACGGCTCCAACATCATTGTTAAAGTCGGGAGCAATTTTAAATACACCTACGACTCCTTTTCTTCCACTGTTCATGTACTCATTGATGAACCAGAAAGTTTTATCGTCCGCCGGATCAATATCGATCTTGCTATAATCTCCATAACGCAGACCAGGGATATTCTGGTTACCAGCTGCGATCAATTCTTCTGCGATGGTCATTGTATTCAATGGATCCGAAGCAAATCGACCTGTATAGTATGAGCTTACTCTAAAGTTGGTTGGGTTCGGAGTGGTTGGACCTGCCATAGAGGTATATCCCATTCCAATGTTCCCGGTTGCATCCATCATCATACTGGCATGCCAGGCATGTCTTCCATCGGGTGCTGTATACGTACCTTCCTGGAACAAGGTCCAAGGCTGTCCGTCTGCTACCTGACGTAATTCATACCAACGTACACCGGCTAATTCACCACCGGTAGCATCTGTATCAATTACAAAATTAAACACGGCCGAGTTGTGGCCTCCAAATTTTCTAAACTGAGCCTGATTCATGATTGTAGCCTGTAGTGCATCAATATCTGCACCTCCACCGGGTTGAGCAAGGTTAGAGAAACTTCCTCCATCGAAAACACCAATAAACGGCGTAGCGGGAATTTGTAATGGTGGATTACTTACGGTACCGGTACCGGCACCCCAATCCACATCGATATTCCAAACTTTCACATGATCTGTAGTCACTCCACCCCATGCATCGTCCTGCAAATAAACAACAGTCGCTCCACCAGCAGCAGGCATATTATCATCGGTTACGTTAAGTACCTGTGGGCTATAGAAACCACTGGTAACAAGACCTGGTAAGTTAAATCCAAGAATCTGTGCGGCAGGATTTCCAACCAACATCTCATCTCTTTCCATGGCCCAAACCTTATTGGCAGAACCTGTGTTGTCTGTTAGGTAATATCCATCGCTCCAAACCGATAATTTTTGGTAGTCATTGATCTGGTTGATATTGTAAACAAACCATCCTGTAGCAAGAGGGTCTGTACTTGTACCATCCGAAATTGCGACTTGTGCTCCTCCTCCAAGGAAGGAAACAATCCAGCGCTGAGCATCCTGATCGAAAGAAACTGTTAGGTCACAGCAGCCTCCGGATGGGAAGATGGTAGGGTTGGGTGGCATTTGCCCCGATTGGGCAACTCCCGCCTTGTCATACACTATAAATCCTGTGTTGAAAACAACCAGAACATGGTCAGGTCCAACTCCCAATGACGGATCCGTAGGCTGTGAGCCCGAAGCATAAGCATCGAATACGATAGAAGGTGGTTGACCTGCTAATTTTTGTGTTAATGGATCTTGATTTCGTGCGAAGTAATCGTCCTGTGTTTGCGGGTCTTTCCCGGGGATTACTTTTGCTCGTGATGATCGTCCGTCTTTTGCCTCTTCATTGGAGTCAACATAAGTTGGAATCTCCGCCAATCTTGAGTTAATCGAAGGCACATAGGTCACGTTACCTATGGTGCCTTTGTAAAAGGGCTTTGTTAGGTCTGCGTCCTGTGCATTTACTCCCAGAGAAGCTAGGAATAAACACGCCAGAAATGTGTAAATTAATTTCATTGGTACTATTTTTAGGTTAAATTTTACTTAAGCTATAAAAATACTAAAGATTTATGGTATCCAGTACGACTTGTGAGTTTTTTATTAGTCTATGGAGTGTGGTAAAACCGCACATTCGAAGTGCCCAAGGTCATGAAACATTAATTTTTGAATCGATGGATTTATTCTGAAAGGAACACCAAACTGTAAGATTCAAAAATATAAGAGCAAAAAAGAATTTTAAAACGGCACATTTATTGTAATTTAACATTTTGAAATTTAAAATAACAGCCTAATGATTTATTTGAAAACAACAATCGTACTCGCAGCTTTCGTAGTTTTTTCTTGCTGTTCAGCTAAGAAAACTGCTTCAGACAATGGTACTACAGATACTACAAAAAATTCGGAAATGACTACAAAAATGATGGCCAATGGTTATAAGATGGGGACTATCGTTGCTTCAAAAACCGAAGGGGACTGTCCGTACGTAATTGAAATGAAAGATGATGCCGGAAAGCCATACTATCTGGATCCTATCAACTTGGAAGAAAGCTATAAAAAGGATGGTGCGAAGATCTGGTTTACTTTTGCAGGTCTCAGAATGATGAATCGTTGCGAGAAAGCCAACCCGGTAAATATTATACAAATGGAAAAAAGAGAGGAATAACTCCTCTCTTTTTTACTTATTTTCTATTCTGAAAACCCTATTTAACAATGATCTTTTCTGTTAATTTAGTTTTCGAATTTCCAACTTCTACAATATAAACTCCCGCCGAAACAGACGAAAGATCGATCGATTTTTTGTAATACGAACTATTTTCCTTTTCAACAATATCATATACAACTCGTTTTCCGGTAATGTCATAGACCGATAAACGTAAAATGTCGTTGGTTGTTTCTGAAAACAAGGAAAGATCAAAGACGTTATTATCAACTGACGAGATAATAAGTTCTGCCTTATCAACATCCAATTCGTCGATTGAAAGCACAATATCCGAAACTTTAAAAGCCGTAATTCTGTTTTTTCTGGGTTGCCCTGAATATTCAGACGTATGCCAAAAAGTAAGATCATCTTCAGGGTCTCTCGCCAACTGGGCATAATCTCCGTATCGCGAATTGATGCTTAAAGAAGACACACCTTCAACGATCAATTGCTCGCCCAGGGTCATCATTCCTAAAGGATCTCCATCCTTTCGGCCGGTAAAAAACAACGACGGAAAAGTAGAAGTTCCCGTTTTTATGTAGCCCAATGCGATGTTTCCTTCCTGGTCCATTCCCATTCCACCCATAAAGACACTTTCATTCCCGGTTGGATCGACAAAAGTTCCTTCCTGATACAATTCCCAATCTCCACCACCGGATTTTCTAAGTTCACCCCAACGAAGGGCTGCTATCTTAGATCCGTTGGTAGGTTCTACCACAAAATTATATACAATAGACTCATGCGTTCCGAAATCGTATCTATGTGTTTGAAAATTTAAAACCTGTACCAAGGCATCAATACGTTGAGCCGTTCCAGGCTGTGCCAGGTTTGCAAAAGGATCACCACCAGTTCCTGCAATAAACGAATCGAATGCTGCTAACGGGATTTCCAAAGGTGTTGAAACCGTAGCTCCACCGGGATTAGACCAATCCACTTCAAAGTCCCAAACTTTCATATGATCCGTCGAAATACCACCCCAGGCATCATCCTGAAACCAAAGAATGGGTGCAGGTCCTGTTGCCATTCCTGCTCCTTCGGAATGAGCGGGTTGTGGCGATTGGAAGATCGTTCCTCCCGTATAATTGGGTAAGTTGAGCACCACCATTTCGGCTGTTGGGTCTCCGTCGATCATTTTCTGTCGATTAAAAGCATGAAATCTTCCGGTACTGCTAAAGTTTCCGGTTACGATGTAGCTATTTCCGTAGACACCATAGTGCGGATAGTCATTACTCCCTGATGCAAATTGGTAAACCGTATACGAACCTGTTGGGTCGCCTGTTGTCGATACACCAATCAAGAACTGAGAACTAAAATTAAACTGAGTGATCACCCAGCGGTCTGCTTCTCGATCGTATACCACGATAGGGTCTCCATCTCCGGAAGCTCCCAATGGGTCATTAATGCTTTTTGGAAAACCTGCTGCGATATTACCGTCTTTATCAAATACTCCCCATACCGTGTTGGTCATCTCAACGATATGATCAGGACCCACGGCACCTGTAGGATCTGGTGGCGAAGCATTGGACGTGACTCCATCAAAACTAATGATAGGTGGATTGGAAGAACGGGTATATCCACCATCCTGGATCAATGGATCCACTTGTGTTGGACTCTCGCCTACTTTACTTAGAAAGTCCGCTTTGTTCTGTCTTTTCCCACTAAGCATCCCTCCTCTTGGGTACTCCTTTTCAGGAATGGTATTGGGATCCACTTGCGGAAATGTCCACATGGGTTCGGTAACATAAACCGATATAGGTTGAAGTACTTCTGTTGTTACTTCATCCACATTGATCGCGTCTTGCGCTTGCATCGAAGCCGTTAAAAAAACGAACAGAATAAAAATATTTTTCAATTTCATAATTTGGAGTATTTAGATTGATACTTGACTAGGAGCTAAAATTAATGAAACTAGCTGGTTAAAAAAAAGAAAAGCCCACCAAACCGGTGAGCCTTTTCTCATATTAATATCATTTCAATCTAAGATAACCAAGCCTTGTACGACACACTTTCTTGTATTTTTGCGGCGACTTGGTCGATGGTAATTCGTTGCTGTTCCATACTGTCTCTATCCCGCAAGGTCACCGTTTGATCCTCGATGGTTTGATGGTCCACAGTTATACAAAATGGAGTTCCCGCTGCATCTTGTCTTCTGTAACGTCTACCCACAGCATCCTTTTCGTCATAGATCACGTTGTGATCCCATTGCAGATCTTCTATGATTCCCTTGGCGATCTCAGGCAGGCCATCCTTCTTAACTAAAGGAAGTACAGCTGCTTTTACGGGCGCTAAAACGGAAGGTAATTTAAGTACTACACGCGAGCTACCATCTTCCAAAGTCTCATCTTGCAACGAATGACTTAAAACAGCGAGGAACATACGATCCAAACCAATAGAAGTTTCTACCACGTAAGGCGTGTAACTCTCGTTGAGTTCGGGATCGAAAAACTGCAGTTTCTTACCACTAAATTCTTCATGTGCTTTTAAGTCGAAATCGGTTCTGGAATGTATTCCCTCCAATTCTTTAAATCCGAATGGGAAATTGAACTCAATATCGGCAGCGGCATTGGCGTAGTGTGCCATTTTCTCATGATCATGAAAGCGATAGTTCTCTTCTCCCATTCCTAAAGAAAGGTGCCATTTGAGACGGGTTTCTTTCCAGTATTCATACCATTTCATTTCCTCACCCGGACGAACGAAGAACTGCATTTCCATTTGCTCAAATTCGCGCATTCTGAAGATAAACTGCCTTGCCACGATCTCATTCCTAAACGCTTTTCCGGTCTGAGCTATCCCGAACGGAATTTTCATGCGTCCGGTTTTCTGAACGTTGAGGAAGTTTACAAAGATCCCCTGTGCTGTTTCCGGACGAAGGTACAGGTCTGTGGCACTTTCGGCCGATGCCCCCAACTTGGTCCCAAACATTAGGTTGAATTGCCTCACATCGGTCCAATTTTTGGAACCGGTATCCGGATCGGCGATCCCTAATTCCTCGATCAAGGCCTTGACATCCTCCAGATCCTCTGATTCCAGAGATTTTGCCAACCGACTTAAAATTCGATTTTTATCTTCCAGATATTTCACCACTCGTGGATGGGTGGTCACAAATTGTTCTTCGTCAAAAGAGTCACCAAAACGCTTCCGTGCCTTTCCAATCTCCTTTTGAGCTTTTTGGTTGAGTTTTTCAGCATAGTCCTCTACCAGTACATCTGCGCGATATCTTTTTTTGGAGTCTTTGTTGTCTATCAAAGGATCGTTGAACGCATCCACATGACCGGAAGCCTTCCAGGTGGTAGGATGCATTAATATGGCGGCATCGATCCCCACAATATTCTGATGCAGGTTCACCATGCTTCGCCACCAGTATTCCCGAATGTTCTTTTTTAGCTCCACTCCATTTTGAGCGTAGTCGTAGACAGCGCTTAGACCGTCGTAGATCTCACTGGACCCAAAAATGTAGCCGTACTCTTTGGCGTGCGATATTACTTTCTTAAATTGATCTTCATTTTTTGCCATGCGCAAAAATAAAAAAACCGCCACGATAACATCGCAGCGGTTTTGCTTTTTTTCTTTTTATAGGCCAATTCAGTATAAAACAACCCTTGAAAAAGATTCATCAAGTAGTTGTGGCCAAAATCGTCAGTCCTTACTTGAGTACCATCGATGTAGAAGCCACTTGCGTTGGACCGTCAAAAACATTTACCAAATAACGTCCTTCAACAAGATCATCTTCAGAAGCATCTACAAGTACGCATACATCCAATTCTTCCTGCTCATAAAATACCTTTGTGGTTGCGCTGTAATTAAGCGTTCCTTCTTCAAATTGCATTACCGCCTTTTCCCCCAATAAATTATTCTTGGGGTTTATGACCTGAATGAAAAGTAAACGATCTCCTTTTTCGGCAATAATATTTGGAGCCAAGGTGAAACAACTTCTCACTTTATCGGCTCTACTGGCTCGTTTTGTATCGACTATTTTACCGCTTTTACGGACGATCACGGCATCTCCTTTAAGATTGATCGCTTTTACAACCGAACCTTTCTTGATGGTTTCTGCCATTGCAATGTTCTCCTCGCCTACCGAATCTACCACACGAATGGTTTCATTTAATATGGTGGTCGTGCTATCCATTTGCACCGCCAACATTTGGTTGGCCTGTATTAAACTATCGGCTCTCTTAAATAACAATCTGCGCTCGTTCTTTAATCTGCCAATTTCTTCTTTATAACGTTTGATAAGTCCAATATTTGCTTCTGCGGTTTTCACCGAATCGAGGAGTACTCCAATACGTTCTCTGGCAGCCAAAAGATCTTTATCTTTTAATTCATTTTCCTGAATTACTTCATCGTAATTAGCAATTAGGTCCTGGAGTTCTATTTCAATTTCGGATTTTTGTTGTTCGAGGCCTGTGAGGGTATTTTTACTATCGTTGTAAAGCGAAACTGTATAAACGGCTAGGGCAATTAACATAGCGGACAACAAGCCAACAAGTATTTTAAACTTTGTATTATTGTTCTCGTTACTCATAATATTCTTATTAGATTTAGGATTAGGTTTGTGCGCAAATGTAAGAAACTCAAAAAAAGACCCGCGTTTACAAAATGGTAAAAATATTTAAATTATGTTAAATCTACTATTTCCTAAGGTTTGCGCAGGATGCAGGACTCCTTTACTACAAATGGAAACGGTAATTTGTACGCAATGTAGGAATAATCTACCGATGGCTTGTTATCACAGAACAAATAATGAGGCTATGAAGAAAGTTTTCTACGGAAGGATAGCGCTGAAAAATGCGACGGCCTTGCTTCAATTTCATAAAAAGGGAATCACACAAGAGTTGCTGCACAACCTGAAATACAGAGGGCAACAAGAGATCTCATCGTTTTTCGGCAAATGGTTGGGAACCGAATTGAAACAAGTCGAGTCCTATTCAGAAATTGATATGGTCATTCCTGTGCCGCTACACAAACAAAAACTAAAAAAAAGAGGCTACAATCAGGTGAGTCGATTTGGAAGTGAGATCGCCCTGGCCCTCGAAATACCTTTTATGGAGAATGTTCTTCTAAAAGTTTCGAAGACGGGTTCACAGGTATTTAAAAAAAGAATGACCCGCTATGGGGTGGACGAAGTTTTTTCCTTGAACGATCCCCAACCTATTGCCAACAAACATATCCTGCTCGTTGATGATATTGTTACTACGGGTGCTACCCTTGAAAATTGCGCCCAACAATTACTTAAAAGTGAAAACGTTACACTTAGTATCGCTACCATTGCCATTGCCTAAGTTAGAATCCCTATTTTTGCTAGCATGAAAACGAAGTTTCACCATTTTCTCTTGGTTTTTATTACCCTGCTGCTCTTTTCCAATTGCGCAAAAAGAGGAGCTCCTTCCGGGGGACCCAAGGATTCGATTCCTCCCGTGATCGTAAAGAGTGATCCCGAAAATTTCACCACTCAATTTAACGGTAATGAGATTAAGATCTACTTCGATGAGTATATAAAACTTAAGGATCTTCAGCAAAATTTGATCATTTCACCTCCTTTAACCTATCAACCCATCATCACTCCACTGAGCACGTCAAAAATTCTTAAAATTGAAATTATTGATACGCTAAAAGAGAATACAACCTATTCGTTTAATTTCGGAAAGAGCATTGTGGATAATAATGAAGAGAATGAATTCGAATATTATAAATACATCTTTTCAACGGGTACTTTTATTGACAGTCTTACGGTCTCCGGAAGCATTGACGATGCCTTATTAGCTAAGCCTGAGGGAACGACGACGGTGATGCTTTATGAAATCACCGAGACGTTCGAAGACAGCCTGGTCTATTCAGAAAAACCTACCTATATCACCACTACGCGAGATAGCAGTCAGAATTTTGAACTATCTAATTTAAAAGCGGGTAATTATCGTCTCATCGCACTGCAGGAAGCTATTAGTAATTATATTTTTGAACCCAAAAAGGACAAAATAGGCTTTGTGGATGAGGTGGTTACAACACCCAACGACAGCAGTTATAATATATCATTGTTTAGGGAGATTCCGGCGTACAAGATCACTCGGCCCGGACACATCAGTAAAAACAAGATCGTTTTTGGGTACGAAGGCGAAGCAGATTCGCTGCAGCTACAACCACTTTTTCCGTTTCCGGAGGGGTGGGCCTCAACAAGTTATCGGGATTCTAAAAAGGACACCCTAAACTATTATTTCAAACCTCCCTTTGACCTGGAGGAAAAAGACACCCTTTATTTTATGGCAAAAAATAGAGGAATTCAAGATAGTGTGATCGTTAAGCTTCGTGATCTATTCGCAGATTCATTGCAGATCAACAGGTTGAGCGCGACCAATTTAATCCCCAGAGATACCTTTCAGTTGCAAGCCAACAATCCTTTGGTTGCTGTTAATTCTGAAAAAATTAAGGTGTTGAACAAGGATTCTATCCCCGTTCCCGTAACGGCATCGATCGATGAAAAATTCAATATCGCATCGCTTATATTTGAAAAGTCCGCCGAGCAGATCTATACCATCGAACTTCTTCCCGAAGCCATCACCGACTTCTTTAATAACACCAATGACACGCTTTCCTATGGAATTCGTACCATGGAAGTTTCGGACTATGGCGAGTTGAGCATGAAACTAAGTAATGTCACATCCTATCCCATTATTGTAGAACTGGTAAGCAGCAAGTACAAAGTAGTGGCCAGCCAATATCTCACGCAAGAAGCTCCTATATATTTCGATTATCTTAGTCCGGATCAGTATTATTTCCGAATTATATACGATACCAACGAAAATGGTGTTTGGGATACCGGAAACTTCCTGGAAAAAAGGCAACCTGAGACCGTGATCTATTTTCCGAAGCAAATAGACATCCGACCCAATTTCTATATCAATGAAACCTTTAGTCTAGAATAAAGGAGTCTCTATCGTTCAAAAACTGAAGGTGCTCTCGATTAGATGCTATGTGTTCCCTTGACAGAGAAAGGGTTTCTATAAATTCCTCTTCGAATTTCGGAGTAGATATGTGTGTTCCCAAAACATCGTAAACGGCAGAGTGACCGGTATATTCGTGGCCATTACCGTCCAATCCAACGCGATTTACACCTATACAATAACTCATGTTTTCAATCGCACGTGCTTTTAACAATGCATCCCAAGCAGCAACACGTTTCTTCGGCCAATTTGCTACATAGATCAACACATCATAGTCCTGTGTATTTCGGGCCCAAACGGGGAATCGCAGATCATAGCAAATAAGCGGACAAATTTTCCATTCCTTATATTCAACAATGATCCTATCACTTCCGGAGGCAAAAATTTTGTGTTCACCCGCCAGTGTAAAGGTGTGTCTCTTGTCGTATTCTTGAAACTGACCGTCCGGGTGTACAAAATAGAGTCGGTTGAAGTAACGATCCCCGTCTTTTATAATGACACTGCCCATAATGGCACATTGTTGCGACCCGGCCATTTCTTGCATCCATTTTAAGGTAGGACCATTGGTGTCCTCAGCCACCGGAATGGCATTCATTGTAAATCCGGTTGTAAACATTTCGGGTAAAACGATGAGGTTGGTTTCTTCCGAAATACTCTTTATTTTTTCTGAAAATTGCGTACGATTAGCCACAGGGTTTTCCCAGTGAAGATGACTTTGAATAATGGTTACCTTTAAATGATCCAAAAGTCTTTAAATTAAACTGCAAGATACAATATACCTCTAACGATGTGGATTTTCTAACTGAGTAGTTCTACAATTGGAGATATGCCTTGCATTTTAGCATGGTCTACGGCTCGGTTCCCTCGATCGTCCATTATATTTGGATCCGCACCATTGGCCAAAAGAAATTTAACGATCTCCAAATTATCGAAGGTGGCTGCAAAAATAAGTGCCGTAGCTCCGTTATAATTTGTAACGTTTACATTGGCCTTATGTTCGATCAATAGTTCGGCCAGGGATTGATATCCTTTGAAGCAAACGCCCATTAAGGCTGTATTGCCAGAGGCATCCTGAGCGTCAATGTCCTGAGGATAATTCAGAATTAATTGAGAGATCTCTTCCATTCCATAGTAGGTGGCCAGGAGGAGCGGTGTGGAACCGCGCTGATCTTTTGCTTCTACCCATTTCGGGTTTTGCTCCAATAGTATTTCTACCGTAGTGGGCTCTTCGTTTCGAATAGCATCAAACAGGGAATTACTCATACCTTTAGGTTTGTAAAGGCGGAGCGGGTTGACCCCATTCCGCCTAAATGTTACAATTTTATAAGTACTATTTGGGGAGATTTAAGTGTTTGCCTTCAACAGTTGCCTATTCTAGGCCAGATCGAAACGATCCAGATCCATTACCTTGGCCCATGCCGCCACAAAATCATGAACAAACTGTTCTTGTGAATCTTCACTGGCGTATACTTCGGCCAATGCACGAAGTTCGGAATTTGATCCAAATATTAGATCGACCCGAGTCCCCGTCCATTTTACTGCTCCGGTGGTTCGGCTCTTGCCTTCAAAGACACGCTCATCTTCCGAAATGGCTCTCCATGTTGTGTCCAAATCCAAGAGATTCACGAAATAATCATTAGTGAGTTTGTCCTCTTTATCCGTAAAAACACCGTGTTTCGAACCGTTAAAATTGGTATGGAGTACACGCATTCCTCCAATCAAAACCGTCATCTCAGGGGCCGTCAAAGTCATCAATTGTGCCCTATCCACAAGCAATTCCTCAGCAGATGCTGTTTGATCGCTCGTTAAATAATTTCTAAATCCATCTGCGACAGGCTCCAAAATTGAAAAAGACTCCACATCGGTTTGTTCTTGAGTCGCATCTGTACGACCGGGAGTGAACGGTACGCCTACATCAAAACCGGCGTTCATTGCTGCCTTTTCGATACCAACACTTCCACCTAAGACGATCAAATCTGCCAGTGAAATGCGAGTTTCTCCCGACTGGCTTTCGTTAAAGTCATTTTGGATTCCTTCCAAGACTCCTAACACTTGTGCCAATTCGGTGGGATGATTCACTTTCCAATTTTTTTGTGGTGCCAATCGAATTCGAGCTCCGTTAGCACCTCCTCTTTTATCCGATCCTCGGAAAGTTGAAGCAGACGCCCATGCTGTTGACACGAGTTGAGAAACCGTGAGTCCCGAACCAAGAATATGCTGCTTCAAAGAGTCTATATCCTGTGCATTGACCGGAGTGTAAGTTACCTTTGGAATAGGGTCTTGCCAGATCAATTCTTCACTAGGAACTTCCGGTCCCAAGTATCGTGAAATGGGTCCCATGTCACGATGTGTAAGCTTGTACCACGCTCTTGCAAAAGCATCGGCGAACTCATTCGGATTTTCATAAAAGCGTCTCGAGATTTTTTCATACGCAGGATCTTCTCTAAGTGAAAGATCGGTGGTCAACATAATGGGAGTATGACTTTTTGAGGGGTCATGCGCATCGGGTACCGTTCCGGCTCCGGCCCCATTCTTGGGTTGCCATTGGTGCGCTCCGGCGGGACTTTTGGTAAGTTCCCATTCGAAAGCAAATAAATTTTCAAAGAAATTATTACTCCATTTCGTAGGGGTGGTGGTCCATGCACCTTCAAGTCCGCTAGTGATCGTATCACCAGCCATTCCTGAACCGTGACTGTTCTTCCAGCCCAAACCTTGTTCTTCGATACCAGCTGCTGCCGGCTCACGACCAACGTGCACATCTGCATCTGCGGCACCGTGCGTTTTACCAAACGTATGTCCCCCAGCGATCAATGCAACAGTTTCTTCATCGTTCATCGCCATTCTGCCAAAGGTTTCTCTAATGTCATGAGCTGCCTTTATCGGATCCGGGTTTCCATTAGGACCTTGAGGATTTACATAGATCAATCCCATTTGAACCGCCCCTAACGGACTCTCAAGTTCACGGTCTCCCGAGTAACGTTTATCACCCAGCCACTCCGTTTCTGAACCCCAATACACATCTTCTTCGGCTTCCCAAACATCTTCACGTCCTCCGGCAAATCCAAAGGTTTCGAAGCCCATCGATTCAAGCGCGACATTTCCGGCGAGGATCATAAGGTCTGCCCATGATATTTTCTTTCCATATTTTTTCTTAACTGGCCAGAGTAATAAACGAGCCTTATCAAGATTTGCATTATCCGGCCAACTGTTCAGGGGAGCAAATCGCTGTGTACCCGAACCACCTCCACCACGACCATCACTAATTCTATAGGTGCCTGCACTGTGCCATGCCATTCGAATAAATAGTGGGCCATAGTGACCATAATCAGCCGGCCACCACTCTTGAGAATTAGTCATGAGGTCCATAAGATCACTCTTTACGGCACTCAAATTTAGACTCTTGAACTCCTTCGCATAGTCAAACGACTTTCCCATTGGGTCCGACTTCGAAGAATTTTGGCGAAGAATATTTAATTTTAACTGATTGGGCCACCAGTCTCTATTCGAAGTACCGCCTCCGGCACTTCGTTTTTGAGCTCCTCCCAGAAAAGGACACTTACTAGATTCATTTACATCGAAACTTTTGCTACTATCCATCACGCTATTAGTTTATTAGGTCTATTATACTTTGATTATCTTATTTTCTAAAATTACTTAAAATAAAGGCTGAAAGCTCACAAAATCAATTGACTGTAATAATCTGGTAATTGATAAAACTTATAGTTTGATGTGCTAAAAATAGATTTTACTGAAGTTATCGTCCTAGATAGAATTCAGGATCTTAGCAGCTTTATGAAGGGTTTCGGCGGTTTTGGCAAAGCAAACACGTATTTGCCTGAAGTCTTGTTGATCTTGATTAAAGACTGAAGTTGGTATGGTAGCCACACCATTTTCCTTTGTGAGACGTTCGGTAAATTTGCGATCGTTTTCTTCGGAAATATCCGAGTAATCCAATAGTTGAAAGTAGGTACCCAGGGAGGGTATTATTTTAAAACGCGAATCCTTCAGAAGCGATAAAAACAAATCCCTTTTTTGCTGATAAAAACCCGATAGTTTCAGATAACAATTCGGATCTTTCATATAGTCTGCAAGTGCCTTTTGAACAGGGTGATTCACGCTAAATACATTAAATTGATGTACTTTTCTAAATTCGGTCATCAAAAATTCCGGAGCAACACAATAACCTACTTTCCAGCCCGTATTGTGAAAAGTCTTACCAAAGGAAGCCGTTATGAATGTACGATGAGCAAGCGTTTCGAATCGAGCCGCACTTTGATGTATCGTATCATCAAAAATGATATGTTCGTATACTTCGTCACTGATCACCCATAGGCTATGACGTTGCACTATTTCTTGTAATTGAAGCATATCACTTTCGGAAAAAACCATGCCACTAGGATTGTGAGGACTATTTATGATGATCATCTTGGTTTTTGCGGTGATCTTAGTTGCGATCAATTCCCAATCCGGCCTGTAAAATGGTGCAACCAGCTGTACTGAAACGCTTGTTCCACCAAATAGTTGGATAGTTGGTTCATAGCAATCATAAGCGGGTGTGAGAATGATGACCTCATCACCTTCATAGATAGTAGCAGCAATTGCCGTAAATATGGCCTGGGTAGCTCCGGCGGTGATGGTGATTTCGGTTTCCGGATGATATCTTCTTTGGTGTAGTGCCTTTATTTTTTCTGATATTTCGACCCGCAATCCCAAATCCCCCGCCATAGGGGCATATTGGTTATGTCCATCCTTCATGGCTTTGTGAACGGCATCGATCAACACCGGATCGCTATTGAAATTTGGGAATCCCTGAGACAAATTAAGAGCATTATGATCGGTTGCCATTTTACTCATAATGGTAAAGATACTGGTTGAAATATGAGGTAATTTTGAAATCATCATATAAATGTACAGCTATTGTATTTATTGGCAAAAACACCCCAAAAACCGCACAATTAAATCAAAATGTGTACATTGCACTGTCCTTAACCTATATTTTAACCCTTGAAATGATACGTTTTTATTATTTCTTGATGCTATGTTTTGCCTATTTCGCCCTCGATGCACAAGAACTTGATGCTTCGGCAGATGCTGGTGTACCCATTCAAGATCCCGTTTCCATTAGCTTTCAAAAATTGATAGATTCGTCTAAGGCATACTTTGTTGAAGGCAAGTTTAAAAATTCCCTCAATGTAAATATCCATCTGCTTACAAAGGCGCTCAATGAAAGCGATGATTATAATATCCATAGGGGTTATCGACTGCTGGGCTATGATTATCTGGCATTAAATGAAACCGTACTCGCCGAGGAAAGTTTCGAGAAGTCGGAGGAATTTGCAATGGTATCCAGAAATGATACTGCGAAGGCTACGCTATTTATGGACAAGGCAAAATTGCTAGCTCTACTTCAGAAGGATCATACTCAAGCGTTAGAATATCACGATACGTCCATCCAACTTTTTAGAAAGATCAAGGATACCGCCGGATTGGCAGTCGCACATTACAACACCATATTAACTGCGATGGAGGCCCAAGATTATAATAAGGTATTATTACACCTTATTAAGGCAAAGAAATTAAGAGATTACGAATCGCATCCCTATTACAGTGTAGGCGTCGAAAATCTCTTTGGTCGCTATTATTTTATCAAGGAGAACTACGAGATGGCGGACATCTACCTGACCCGAGCGATTGAGGAGGCCAAAAAGGAAAATCTTGGTATCCAATTACAAGAGGCCTACCAACTCTATAGTGAAAGTCTTTACAGACAAGGGCGCTTCGCAGAGGCCTATGAGGTGCGGTTGAACTATGAAAATTATTTCGAAAGAAATCTGGAAAAAACTAATGCCATGAATGTGGATCCAATGCTGGCGAACTTTCAAGTAGAAGAATACCGAAAAGATGTATTGGCGGCCGAACTGGAAAATAAGCTTCAGGCTGAGAAAGTAACCAATCAAAAACGATTAAATATAATTTTGACGGCGGTGGCTATTTGTGCGGTTCTGTTGTTCCTGGGAATACTGTATGCCTTCCGAAGAAGGAAACGATTGGTACAATTGCTTCGAAATAAGAACAAAGAATATCTGCAGGCCAAGAGGCATTCAGAAAAACTAGCAAAGGCGAAGGGTAAATTCTTCTCCACGGTAAGTCACGAACTACGAACTCCACTCTATGGAGTGATAGGTTTGAGTACCATTTTATTGGAAGACAAAGCTCTTAAAAGCCACGTAAAGGACCTTAAATCGCTGAAATTCTCGGCAGATTACTTGTTGGCACTTATTAATAATGTGCTTCAGATCAATAAAATAGATTCGAACAATTTAGAAGATGATTCAAACGTGTTCAATCTGCGCGAACTATTTGAAAGCATCACGGCCTCCTTCGAATATATGCGACTTCAAAATAATAATACCATACATATTATTGTTTCTGAAGACGTCCCGCATTTGTTAAAAGGAAACTCCATCCGACTGTCTCAGGTACTTATGAATCTAGTGGGTAATGCTTGTAAGTTCACGGAAAATGGAGCTATTTACATCAAGGCGGTCCCTTCCCACGTGGATCAGGATACAACGTCAATAGATTTTTCGGTTCAGGATACCGGGATGGGAATCGCCGAAGATAAATTTTCCGAGATCTTCGATGAATTCGCTCAATTGGAATCCATTAACTACAGCTATCAAGGTACCGGATTGGGTCTCCCCATTGTAAAAAAGTTGTTGGCGCTGTCCAATTCTGAAATAACCGTTCAAAGTGAGCTTGGCAAAGGCACGACCTTCTCGTTCAATCTTACCTATGAAGTCTCTCAGGGAACTAAGAGAAAAGAAGACACAACGGTTATGGATATCAATTCGCTTCAGAATAAAAAGATCCTCATCGCAGAAGACAACCGCATCAATCAAACGGTCACCAAGAAAATATTAGAAAAGAACGGAGTGATCTGCACCATAGCCGAAAATGGTGAGGAAGCCGTAAATGCTGTTGATAACGAGCAATTCGATCTTATTTTAATGGACTTAAATATGCCGGTGAAAAACGGTTTTGATGCCTCTAAGGAGATTCGCACCCTATATGCAGACATTCCCATTATCGCATTGACAGCGGTAGAGATTGAGGAGGTTAGAAATGAGATTCACGAAGCCGGAATGAATGACATTATTGTAAAACCCTACGATGTCAATAAATTCATTCAGATCATTTTAAAGAATATAAACGAACGACAAGGTTCTTTGATGGATACTTCTAAAAAGACAGCCATATAAAAAATCCCGAGACATCAGCCCGGGATTTATTTTTAGGCGTATTTCTTTTCGAAATTAACCTTTCAAACTTGCATTTAAATATTCGCGATTCATTCGTGCAATGTTCTCCAATGAAATTCCTTTGGGACATTCAATTTCACAAGCACCGGTATTCGTACAATTTCCAAATCCTTCCTTATCCATTTGCTCAACCATATTCAACACCCTATTAGTCGCTTCAACCCGTCCTTGTGGCAGTAAAGCAAACTGACTTACTTTCGCAGCGGTAAATAACATCGCACTGGCATTTTTACACGCCGCTACGCAGGCACCACACCCAATGCAGGTGGCTGCTTCGAACGAGGCATCAGCATTTTCTTTTTGAATAGGAATCGCATTGGCATCGATGGTATTCCCGGATGTATTCACCGAAATATACCCCCCTGCCTGTTGGATACGGTCGAAAGAACTTCGATCAACCATAAGGTCTTTGATCACGGGAAAGGCTTTGGCTCTGAACGGTTCTATAACAATGGTATCTCCATCATTAAACTTGCGCATGTGTAATTGACAAGTTGTGATCAAACGATCCGGACCATGAGGTTCCCCGTTTATTTGAAGAGAGCATGTCCCACAGATCCCTTCACGGCAATCATGATCGAAAACAACCGGGTCTTCACCCTTCATGATGAGTTCCTCATTCAATTCGTCCAACATCTCCAAAAACGACATATCTCCATCAATCCCATCGATGGGGTAGGTTTGCATGCTTCCTTTGGCCGAGGCGTTTTCCTGTCTCCAGATCTTTAGTGTTAACTTCATAGTGTATTTACTTATAACTTCTGGTTTTCAATTCAATATTTTCAAAAGTCAATTCCTCCTTATGCAATTGGGCATCTTTGGGCTCACCTTTGTATTCCCAAGCCGAAACATATTTATAATTTTCATCGTCTCGAAGCGCCTCTCCCTTTTGTTCGCCACTTTGCTCAACGCTCTCCTCTCTAAAATGGCCTCCACAGGATTCGTTTCGGTCGAGGGCATCCTTCGCAAATAATTCCCCCAACTCGAGGAAATCAGCTACACGGCCTGCCTTTTCAAGTTCAGGATTCATGCTGTCTGCCGTACCTGGAATTTTCACATTTTCCCAGAAATCCTTGCGCAAAGCAGCGATCTCTACAATGGCTTCTGAAAGGCCCTGAGCATTACGGGACATCCCGCATTTGTTCCACATGATCTTTCCTAATTTTTTATGATAATGATCCACCGAATGTTTCCCGGATCCACTCATTAATTTCTCAATTTGGTCGGTTACATCCTTCTCTGCCTGATCAAACTCGGCGGTTTCAGTCGAAATTTCACCGGTTCGAATGTCCTGTGATAAATAATCTCCAATGGTATAAGGCAGCACAAAATAACCGTCGGCCAATCCCTGCATCAGCGCACTGGCTCCCAATCTATTGGCTCCATGGTCACTAAAATTAGCTTCTCCGGCCGCATAACATCCTTCGATGGTCGTCTGCAGGTTGTAGTCCACCCACAATCCACCCATAGTATAATGCACGGCAGGGTAGATCATCATGGGGCTTTTGTACGGATTCTCATCCACGATCTTCTCGTACATTTGAAATAGATTCCCGTATTTGTTTTCGATCACCGCTTCACCCAATCTTTTAATTTCTTCTTCGGAAGGGTTTACAATATGTTCTGTTAGAGCGGTTTCTTTTCCGTAACGTTGAATTGCAGCGGCAAAATCCAGATAGACCGCTTCTCCTGTTTTATTCACTCCGAAACCGGCATCACATCGTTCTTTGGCGGCACGGGATGCCACGTCTCGAGGGACCAGATTTCCGAAGGCAGGATAACGTCGCTCCAAATAGTAATCTCGTTCTTCTTCCGAAAGATCATTCGGTTTTTTTCGCCCTTCGCGAATCGCAATAGCATCTTCTTTTTTCTTCGGAACCCAGATCCGACCATCATTCCGAAGTGATTCAGACATCAAAGTCAGTTTAGACTGGTGATCTCCCGAAACCGGAATACAGGTTGGGTGGATCTGCGTGTAACAGGGATTCGCAAAAAAGGCACCTCTTCGGTGGGCCTTCCAAGCGGCAGTTACATTACTTCCCATGGCATTGGTACTCAAGAAAAATACATTTCCGTAACCCCCCGTGGCTAAGACCACAGCATGCGCCGAATGACGTTCGATCGCACCAGTCACTAAATTTCGTGCAATGATCCCCCTCGCCTTGCCATCCACTTTGACGATATCCAGCATTTCATGACGGTTGTAGGGCTTAATCTTCCCACGATTGATCTGCCGATTCATAGCAGAATAAGCTCCTAACAAAAGTTGTTGGCCGGTTTGACCTTTGGCGTAAAAAGTTCGGGATACCAATACCCCTCCAAAAGAGCGATTGTCCAAAAGACCGCCATATTCACGAGCAAAAGGGACCCCTTGTGCCACACATTGATCGATGATATTTCCGGAAACTTCAGCCAGGCGATACACATTGGCCTCACGAGAACGATAATCGCCACCTTTTACGGTGTCGTAGAAAAGACGGTAATTGCTATCCCCGTCTCCCTGGTAGTTTTTTGCCGCATTAATTCCTCCTTGAGCTGCAATGGAATGTGCCCTTCGTGGAGAGTCCTGATAGCAAAATGTTTTCACATTGTAACCCAGCTCAGCGAGCGTAGCGGCAGCACTTCCACCTGCCAAGCCCGTGCCCACGACAATAATATCGATATTACGTTTATTGGCGGGATTTACAAGATCGATCTTGTTTTTGTGATTTGTCCACTTATCTGCTAAGGGTCCTTCTGGTATTTTTGAATCTAATAACGACATAGCATTGGTTTAATGTAATAGGTGACTTAGGTGGTGATAAATAGCAATGAAAATGAACCCAAGAGGAATGATCACCGCAAAGGCTTTTGTGAAACCTTTAAGTCCTCTTGCATATTTATTGTTGAATCCAACACTTTGAAAAGACGAGGAAAAGCCATGCCATAAATGAATCGCCAGCAAAATGAATGCGATCACATAAGCGATGACACGAATATGACTCTCAAACTTATGTACCAATTCTTCGTAATATCGAAACCCCTCACCATTTTCGAGCAGTCCCGACATATCTCCTTGAATGTACTTTACGTTTAATTCTGGGATCCAAAAGTCTATAAAATGCAGCACCAAAAACGCGAGGATCACAAGTCCGGATATGATCATATTTCGTGAAGCCCAACTGGAATTGGCTCCTCCCTTGAAGGATGCATATTTTACATGACGGGCGTTTCGATTTTGAATTTCGAGTATAAATCCCATCACAAAATGAAATACCACTCCAAAGATCAAAACGGGCTGCAGGAGTCCTTGTACCAATCCGTTGGTCCCCATAAAGTGGGACCAGTTATTAAAGGTGTCGGGGTCGATAACCGAGGTAAGGTTAATGGTAAAATGTTGTGCTAAAAAGAATACTAAAAATAAGCCTGAAAGTGCCATGGAGACTTTTCGGGCGATGGAAGAAGAGATTATTCCCATTGGGTTTTCGATTCAATAATTGAAATACAAAAATACGGCTCAAAACAGGGATTGCCAAACTTTCCATACTTATTTATACCATCCGTTCATATTAAATTATAGTACTTCTATAAGATACTTTGTATGCGATAAAGATCTGAATTTCCAGATTTAATAGGCGGATTTACATTCAGGTGCTACGCTTATGAATTTGCTCTTGATAAAGGGAAATGTTCTTCAGAAGTTTGTTCATATTAACGGCGTTTTGATCAATAATGACTTACATATAAATCTTAAATAATATAATTATGAAAAATAAATGGATACTACTCGCTGCCACAATTCTTATATTTTCTTGCTCAAGGGAAAGTTCGATCGAATCACCCAACAACGCTCAGAAAGAACATTTAACACGAACTGTCAATAATGAAATGGTATTTGAAACTGCTAACGGGCAACAATTATTAGGAAGAAGTTGCAGTGATTTCCGAAATGATGGCAGTGAAAATAGTAAAGGAGTGAAGAGTTGCAGCTTCATTAATTCTAATCGTATATCAGGACAGAATATAGCTACTCATGGTATTTATTCCGCCCCCAATAATTATTTTGTGCTGAGTGGCGCCCCTTACTATGAAAGCTTTCTTTTTAAGTTGAAAAACGCAACAGAAACTGAAATACGCATTCAATACGGACTTGCCGAAGACGTTTATATTACTAATATCCAACCAGTAGTTAGCAGCGATTTAAATTTTTATTTCAACGAGCATATTAACACAACGAATCTCGTTCCAAACATCACCAGCAGTAGTGCCAATGTAATATACAGGGAAGTTACATGTCCAATTATCGACTTAATCAATACATACCCCTCATTGCCTAGCAACCAATTTTACTTTGTTGAACTTACCTACATTCAAGTGGATTATTCCATGTGTGCTGGGTCAGAAGAGACTTTCATCAATGTGTTTTATACTATTAACAAAGGCACTCATTAAGTAAAAAGGATTATTATTAGATAGCTGAAAATATAGATTTTTTAGCTATCTAATATTTGCTCCACGATTCATCTTTGCTCGGCTAAATTTCAACCAACACAAATTTTAACGACATAATCTCCTTCAGCTAAGTAATATATTTCGTTTGCTGCTTTGCTAAGCTTGTGGCCTCTTTTTTCAAATTCCTTTATTCCTTTTTCTGAAAGTGCCATTGAGACTTTTTGGGTGATGGAAGAAGAGATAATTCCCAATAGGTTGTCGTTTTAAAATTGAAAGAACGGTCAACGAATTTGAATCAATGTAAGGCACTTATACAATGACCCTTGCGGTTTCTCTCTGAATTAATAACCTTTCCTATTATTCAAACTTTTTATAAATCCTTAAACAAACGTATTATGAAACATTCTAAAGTAATCTTGTCATTTTTGTTACTGACATGTGCCGTTCTATTGAGTCAAGAAATAGTTGCGCAAGTAGAGAAAAACCCATTGCCAACAAACACATTTCCGGATAACGGAAATGTAGGAATAGGAACTTTATCACCTACGGCTAAATTGGAGGTGGTCGGTACCGCAAAATCCGATATTGGCATATTCACAGACCAGGTATTTATTGGATATTCACCCTCGGGAGAATCGAATTATACCCTTTCGGTTGATGGTAAAATAAGAGCCACAGAGGTAAAGGTCTATACGGGATGGGCTGACTTCGTCTTTGAAAAAGAATATGATTTGCCATCCCTCAAAGAGGTTGAAATGTACATTAAAGAGTACGGCCATTTACAGAATATTCCGAGTGCCAAAGAAGTGGAACTAAATGGAATAGAGGTGGGCGAAATGAACAAACTATTGCTACAAAAGATAGAAGAACTTACTCTTTATGTAATTACCTTAAACAAGGAGATAGAGAGTTTGAAAATTGAAAAATAGCTAGCGATGAAAGAGCTCAAAAAGTTATTTTCGACCTGCTGTATCTTACTCAGCATGTTGATTACTACAAATTTGTATGCGAATGATATTCAAAAGAATGAAGATTCATCTAATACAAAGGAAAGTACTATGAACCAAAATAAATCAATTGTACTCTTTTCCCTAGCCAAAAATGGCCAAAGAAAAGGCGATTATTTTAATGAAGAGAATGAGGGATATGCATTATCCTTGGACTCCAACAAACTACTGCAATTTTTAGCGGCAGATCATAAGACATTCTCCATGGCGATTCCTAGTGGCAAAAGGAATCAACAACCACTGATTGTCAACTTATATCGATCCAATATACTTGCTCAAAATGCAAAAGGTATAACAAGTGACTCTAATTCAACAATTGATCTTGCCTCCCTCGGAAAACACTATTGGGGAAGAATCGAAGGGGAACAGTCCATGGTCGCTTTTTCATTTTATGATGACCGAGTTTACGGTTTTGTATCTGGAAGTTCTGGGAATTATAACCTATTAAAGTTACAGGATGGAGATCCCACAGACTATATCTTCTATAAGAACATTTCTTCTAAAGAAGGTTGGGAATGTGCTACCGAAGACCCTCCAGTTAACAACCACGACTATCGAGTTGTCGTGGACAGGGATAATCAAACATTTTCAACCATGGATTATCCTATCGAGTTATCATTGGAAGCAAATTCTGAGGTATATAATACTATTGGAAACGGTTCTGTAATTCAGACTATCAATCATCTTCAATCACTCTTCAACATTTCGGCGATGATATTTGCCAATGAAGAAGTGGTCATAAAAATTAAAGAGATCTTTGTTGAAACCACAGAGCCGACCAATTATCCAGGACCTGGCATGGTAACAAACACTGTACTCTGTCCAGGTGCAACTTCCGGCTATCTCACCCAATTCCAAAATCATAGACAGAATAGCTACAATGGCGATTACGCTTATCTGTTTGTTAAGTCTACATGTTTCGCAGCTGGGGTAGCGGCCACCGCCACTAATGGCTACTGTAATGCCCCAAGCAGTAATAGGATGGCAGTAAGTTGGACCCCTCAACTTCCGGGATCTAATTACGAATTGCCAGATATATACAGCGGCATCACCACCTTTGCACACGAGATGGGTCACTTGTTTGGCTCAGCTCATCCTAATCAATGTACATGGAATGGGGATGACACGCAAATTAACACCTGTGGAGGAAACAACGGCAGCTGTCGAATTACTGAAGAAGTACAATATCCTTACATTATAATGATGGGAAGCTTCAAGGATTGTACCGTATTTGACATCAATTTCAGACGAGGATGGGGTGTGCAGCCAGGTGACCGAATAAGAAATAATATCATTGATAATATAGAGTGTTTTCCATTGGAAGGTGAAGTAAATTGTCAGGTGCCATTTTTACAGATATTTCACAGAATTGAGGACGAGACTCCTGTGAATTATTCAGCATTTTATAAAGCAATTGACATTACTGCGGATAATCTGATCACCAATAGTGGTGACGCTATTTATCAAGGTGAATCCAGTGTTACTTTATTGCCAGGCTTTCAAGTAGATCTTGGGTCAACGTTTCAAGCTACTATAGCACCGTGCAATGAAGGTAAGACAATCGCTGCTAGTAAAATTAATGAAGACGAAAATGATGTTGGGAACAAAGTGACTATTTATCCCAATCCTACCTATGGGTTGATAACTTTTAAATCGAACCTTAGAATAGAAAGCTATGCCGTATTAAATATTTATGGACGGGTAGTTAAACAAAGCACCATCGAACGAAAAATGGCGTTTACTTTTGATGCCAGCGATCTGGATCAAGGAATCTATTTTATAAATTTCAAATTAGTTGATGGATCCGTAATTACGAAACGCATGATTAAGAATTAACTAAAAAAGCCCATCAAAAAAAAGATGGGCTTTTTACTTATAAATCCTGGTTCTATTTTATTTCTAATTGTGTCTTGGCAGATCGACCATTGTTAACAACCGTGATCTCATATTTCCCCTTCGGTAAATAATAGGTGCCATTTCCAGCTTTTTCTACTTTTTCCCCAGCCTTGTCCAAGGCTTTTCTTCCTTTTTCTGAAATGGAAAGATCGTAGTTCGCGATGTTGAAACCACGCGAGGCATTTTGGTCAAATTTTTGAAGTTCGGTGCCGGATTCGGCTGCGACAGTGATCGTTGCCTTGCCTTCGGAGGGCGTATAAAACTGAATATTGACTTCGGGGACAAAGGGATCGCCAAAAGCATTAAAACCGGTATTCCCCCAACGGCGGGAGGCTTTCATAGATGGCATTTCAGCGACGAGTAATTGCGTATTTGTTTCCGAAGAAATTTGCTGCAATAAAGCGATATCTCCTAAATAAATGGATCGTCCGTGTGTCCCCAACAGCAAATGCTTGGCATCCGGTTGCACCACCAGATCATGAAACGCCACATTAGGTAAACCTTCTGAAAATACTTCCCAAGTTGCTCCCAGATCAAACGAAACATAAGCGCCATTATCGGTTCCCAGATAAAGTAAATTCATATTTACAGGATCCTCTTTGATCACATTAACGGCGGACACGGGCAAGTTACTGCTAATGTTCTTCCAGGTAGCGCCAAAATCCTCACTCACATAAACGTAAGGGGTAAAATCATCCCAACGGTATCCGTTCAACGTAGCATACACTCGAGATTTCTTGTGAGAGGATGCCACCACTCTGCTCACCCAAAGATCTTTTGGAAAGGTGTTCGAAATTTTCTTCCACTCGCCACCGCTATTTCTACTTACATACACCAAACCGTCATCACTTCCGGTATAGAGCAGGCCAAATTCAAAGGGTGATTCGCTAATGGAAGTGATCGTTCCGTAAGCCACATTACCAGGTTTACCACCATTGGTGAGATCGAACGAAATGGCATCCCATTTGTCCCCTTGGTTCATGCTTCGCATCAATTTGTTACCTCCTAAGTACAAAATATCCTGATTGTGGGAGCTTAGTTGGATGGGCGTCTGCCAATTAAAGCGATACGGATTCTCCCCCAGTTCATGTTTGGGCTGAATATAGGTTTGATCCCCTGTCTCTCTATTTAATCGGAAATAAATACCAAACTGAAACCCTGTGTACACGATATCGGTATTTCTATTGTCGATCTCGATCTGCATCCCATCTCCTCCCATGATGGATTCAAACGGATATTGCCCACTTTGGTGCCAGCGAACATTCTCGGTATTGGTATGCGGGCCTACCCAAACCCCGTTGTCCTGCAACCCACCATACACATTGTACGGCTTGGCATTGTCTACATTAATGGCATAAAATTGGCCCACGGATGGAGTATTACACTTCATCCAATTTTCCCCGTCATCGTAACTAATGTTCACCCCGCCGTCATTTCCGTCGATCAGATGTCCGGACAAATTAGGGTTGATCCAAAGGGCATGATGATCGGCGTGCACGTTTTCGGCGCTAATGGAAGTAAAGGTTTTTCCACCGTCCTTGGATTTTAAAATAGGTACGCCATAAATGTAGATTCCGTCGGCATTATTTGGGTCCACGTGTATTTTTCCGAAGTAATAACCATAACTATAATACACCCCATCCAAATACCCGTCATGAGTCTTTTTCCAGGTCTTTCCCCCATTGGTGCTTTTGTAAACCTCCGCGCCAATTACGGGAGTATCGAATAATAACGAATTGGCATCTTCCAGATATTTGGCAAGATCTGCCGGTTGGGCACTACCACTTCTAATCATTTGCTTTACATTGGACGCTTGGTATTTTTCCTGAAAGCCGTTGTTCCTTAAATAGGACTCCAATTTTTTATCATCCAGATTTAAAAACGCATCTTTAGACATCGATTTGAAATCGTTTTTGGATAGAAGGTCTTTTTCATCTCCCTTTTTTTCTTCTTCTCTTCGGAATTGGTTGTCGTGAATAGCATACACGGTATTCTCATCGACTACAGCCAGGCCAATACGACCCACTCCTTCTCCGGTAGGAAAGCCACTGCCTTCCACCGAAATTTTCGTCCAGGTATTTCCGGCATCGGTACTTTTGTAGATGCCACTTCCGGTTCCGTTCCCTCGAAAATTCCAGGCCTTACGATCCTTGTCCCAGGAGGAAGCATAAATAATATTGAAATTATTAGGGTGACGATCCATCTCAATGATCCCGCTTTGATCATTAACAAACAGGGTTCGGTTCCAGGATTTTCCACCATCCATAGTTTTAAACACACCACGCTCATTATTAGTGGAATACAGGTGGCCTACAGCACTTACCACCACTTCGTTGGAATTGGACGGATTGATGAGGATCTTACTGATATGATGCGAATCCTTCAGTCCCATATTCTCCCAACTCGCTCCATGATCGGTGGATCGAAGTAGGCCAATTCCCGCATAGGAAGATCGGGACGAATTAACCTCGCCTGTACCCACCCAAATGGTTTTTGTATTCCAATCCACCGCAAGGCTACCCACATTCTGCGTTGGACTTGTATCGAGTATAGGCTCGAACGTAGTGCCGTTGTTTTTGGTGTACCAAACGCCCCCACTGGCGTAACCCACATAAAACTCGGTTGGATTTTTCGGGTTCACCGCAAAGTCCACCACTCGACCACTCATCACGGTGGGGCCAATATTTTTAAAGGGTAAGTTTTTTACAATCGATTTCACAGTGAGCTGCTCTTTTTGTTGCAGACCCTGTTCCACTTGTGCCACCGTAGAGGCCGGTTGCTGGGCATAGAGAAAGGTGAAAATAAAACAGAAAACGAAGAAGAAATATTTTTTCATTGGATGGTTTTTTGAATTCTGAAAAGTAAAGAACCACTAAAATACGGCAAAAATATTTGGGTAAGTTTAACAGTGACCTTTTCAAAAATACCCAGAATTAATAGGCAATAGCAACAGAAGATTCTTCTCTCTTTCAAAGAAGTGCAATGAAGCGTAGATGTTTTACAATTTCAGTACTTTTGAGGAAATTAAGAATTAGAATTTACCGAAATCATGAAATACCATTCCATAGATCGAGATCTTTATATTAATAATCGTAAAAATTTTATGGCACAAATGATGCCTAAAAGTTTAGCGGTCTTTAACAGTAATGATATTTATCCTATTAGTGCAGACAGCACCATGCCTTTTGAGCAAGCCAGAGATATCTTATTCCTGAGTGGTGTTGATCAAGAGGAAAGTATATTGGTCCTCTTTCCCAATGCCCCAGATCCTAAGCACAAAGAAATGCTGTTTCTTCGCGAAACCAACGAGCATATTGCCGTTTGGGAAGGTGAAAAATTGACAAAAGAACGGGCTTTGGAAGTGAGTGGAATCAAATCGGTGTATTGGCTGAATGAGTTTGACAAAGTATTCTATGAGGTAATGACGCAGGCCAATTGTATTTACTTTAATACCAACGAACATTATCGTGCCAATGTAGAGACCGAAACACGGGAAAGGAGATTTATAAGAGCTACTAAAGAAAAGTTCCCGGCTCATGAGGTTGCCAAAAGCAACCCTATCTTGCAAAGGCTCCGGTCTGTAAAAGATCCCATCGAGATCGATCTGCTACAAACCGCTTGTGATATCACCGAAAAGGGATTCCGACGGGTATTGAATTTCGTAAAACCCGGAGTTTGGGAATTCGAGATAGAAGCGGAATACATCCATGAATTTTTGATCAACCGCTCTAAGAAATTTGCTTACACCCCAATCGTTGCGAGTGGCAATAATGCCAATGTGCTGCATTATATTGAGAACAATCAGCAGTGCAAAGATGGTGACCTTATCTTGATGGATGTTGGAGCCGAATATGCCAACTACTCCAGCGATATGACTCGTACGATCCCCGTCAATGGTAAATTCACGAAGCGGCAGCGTGAGGTTTATAATGCGGTGAATCGCGTCAAAGATGAAGCCACCAAATTATTAGTTCCCGGTGCAATGTGGAAGGAATACCATGTGGAAGTGGGGAAGATCATGACTTCCGAATTGTTGGGTCTGGGACTACTGGACAAAGCAGATGTTCAAAATGAAGATCCGGACTGGCCGGCCTACAAAAAATATTTTATGCATGGAACCTCTCATCATATTGGGTTGGACACTCATGACTATGGGATTTTGTGGGAACCCATGCAGGCCAATAATGTGTTTACAGTGGAGCCCGGCATCTATATTCCCGAAGAGGGCTTCGGAATACGATTGGAAGACGATGTTGTGATCCAGGAAAGTGGAGAACCCTTCAATTTGATGGGCAATATCCCCATTGAGGCCGAGGAGATCGAAGAGATCATGAATTCCTGATCAATCTACTGTGGCTCGGGACTTTCGGAAAGTTCCCAAAATGATATTGGTCACGACAAATGTCACTAAAGCCGGTAGGACCCAGCCCATATTTTCATGCGCCAGTGGAATACTATTTTTGATGCCTTCTAACTTTTCTTCAGAAAAAATAAAACCTAAGAAATCGGGTATACTAAAAAGAAACGTCACTAATACAACGGCCTTAAAAACGAGCGGTGAACTCCACTTTTTAGGAAGGATGTTTAGCAGGATCAGGATAATGGTGATGGGATAAATAAACATTAGGGCCGGAAGTGCGATGTCAATAATATAATGTACATCAAATTGTCCCATTAGTACTCCCAACACACAACCAAGGATCGCTGTAATTAAATAAGCCGATTTCGAATTCTTAAAAAGTCCTTTGACAAAATCTGCTGTTCCTGTAACGATTCCCACGGCCGTTGTGAAGCAAGCTAGGGAAACCAGTACTGCTAGAAATGCCGTCCCCAAGTTTCCAAGGGTATTGATGCTGAGAGTGGTTAAAAGCTCAGTTCGGTTATCGATCTCAAGGCTTCCACTCGTTGAAGCTCCCAGGGCGATGAGACCTCCGTAGATCACAAACAACCCAAGTCCAGCCAATAGTCCGGCTCTCCCTATCATTTTTCTTTTGGCTTTATAATCAAATTTGCCTTGTAGCGAATAGGAGATCACGATCACTCCCCCCACAACAACTCCTCCAATGGCGTCGAAAGTTTGATAGCCCTCCAAGATTCCAGCTGTAAATGAATTGTCAAAAATAGAAGCTCGCATGGGTTCGATCTCTCCGAAGATACCCAGACAGATAATGATCAATAGGATGATAATAATTAGTGGCGTAAGGAATTTGCCAATGACACTTAAAATTTTACTTCGGTTTAAAACAAAGATCAAAACAACTGCAAAATAAATACTGCTCAACCAAAGTGAAGAAATTTCAAAGTAAGGCTGAATAGCCATTTCGTAGGTGACGGAAGCGGTTCGGGGCGAGGGTAGCGCACTGGAAATAGCATACACAATTATGGCATACACCAGTGCAAATGTGGGCGATACCTTGTTAGCAAAATCGAGCATGGTTCCCTGCAATCGAGCATGGCCATAAATCGCCATGATGGGAAGAATCACGGCAGAGATGGCAAATCCAAGTGAAACCCATATCCAACTATCACCTGCGTTGTATCCTAAAAATGGGGGTAGGATTAAATTCCCCGCACCAAAAAACAGGGAGAATAGTGCAAATGCGGTGATAAAGGTTTGTTTGCTTTGGTTCATTGGTGGATATTTGTGAAGTCGAATATAGAAAAATGATTTATCACTTTAATAAGGTTCCCATTTTTTACCAAATGACCGGCGAGGGCCCTCCGTTGGTTTTGCTGCACGGATTTTTGGAGCGTTCTACCATTTGGTTTCGCTTGATACCCGAATGGAGTAAGCAAAGAAAAGTGATCGCCATTGACCTACCGGGGCATGGTAAAAGTGGTTGCCTGGCCGAAACTCATACTATGGAGCTAATGGCCGAAGTTGTAGTTTCTCTTCTGAAAGATATAAGCATTGAATCCGCTTCCTTTGTTGGACATTCTATGGGTGGTTATGTTTTACTTGCGATTGCCGAACGCTACCACGCTCTTGTCGACCAATTGTATCTACTCAATTCAACTACTCGTGCTGACAGTCCTGAAAGACTTGAGAATAGAACGCGGGCGTTACAGGTAATTTCAGAAAATAAAAAACTATTCATTCAAACCGCTATCAATACGTTGTTTACGCAACAGGCCCGGGAGCAATTTCCTTCGGAGATCGCAACTTTAAAAGAACAAGCCTTTACCTTTTCGGTGGCTGGAATCGCTGCAATGATACGAGGAATGATGGAACGGAAAGACCGTACGACCGTGCTTAGACAATTCCGAAGAAAAAAACACATCATTTGTGGTGATGCCGATCCCATCGTACCGTTTTCCGAATCGAAAATGATCGCTTATGAGACCAACTCAGAATTAAAGATCCTAAACGGTGGACATATGAGTTGGTTGGAAAATTCCTACGAAATGTTAAAATTTGACTTTTAATCGAATATATTTACATTTAATCGAGTTTATTCAGAAATTTTTTTATATTTAGGCCACCCAAATACATAAACCATGAAAGCAACATCCCCAAGAAGATCGTTTTCCTTTTCTGGTATCGTTTGCAGTACGTTAGGCCACGATTATGTAATTAGTCGTAAAATCACCAACCACATCAACGAGTACAAATGTGCGAATTGTAGTAAGGAGGTTACGGATAATTTCTCAGGTCGTTTGGAGAATCTAACATTTAAAACAAAAAAAGTAAATACCTCGCTAGCCCTCTTCTTTGAAAAAAAGAATAGGCGTAAATACGCAAATGCTGTATGAGAAAATTGGTTTGTAAGATTAAAGGACATCAATTTGTGTCCATTAAAAAAGAAGGCCGTAGATCCAAAGAATACCGTTGTCAATGCTGTAAGCAGAAATATACTGAAGACGGCTATGGTCAAATTGTAAGGCTCACTAAATATTGGGAGACCAACAATTTGTTATTTGAACAACATTTTAGAAACAGAACGGCCGTTTAATTTTCTTCGGTCATCGAGTTCCATCCTCTTGCGATCAAAGGTATTTTGGTATTCGCTCTTGTTATGAGGTGCATACCTTCCTTCTCATGAGTCATATGTCCAATCACTGTTAAGTTTGGATTGGCTTTTATTTTCGGAAAATCTTCATTCGAGATCGTAAAAAGCAATTCGTAGTCTTCTCCGCCGCTCAAGGCGATAGTTGTACTATCCATATTGAATTCTTCGCAGGTAGAGATCACTTGTGGATCGAGTGGTATCTTGTCCTCGTACAAGTTACAGCCCACTTTCGAATTCTTACAAAGATGAATTACTTCCGAAGACAACCCATCACTAATGTCGATCATGGAGGTAGGTACTACCTCTAGTTCCTTCAAAAGCTGTGGAATGTCCTTTCTTGCCTCCGGCTTTAACTGTCGTTCCACCAAATAGGTATAATTATCCAGCTCAGGCTGTGCATTGGGATTGGCTTCAAAGACCTGCTTTTCCCTTTCCAAGACCTGCAACCCTAAGTAGGCGGCTCCCAAATCTCCTGTAACGACCAATAAATCATTTTCTTTGGCGCCATCACGATATACAATGCGATCCTGAGGTGCTTCCCCCAGTGCAGTTATACTAATCATCAAGCCCGAAGTTGAAGATGTGGTATCTCCTCCAATAATGTCTACCTCATAAATACGGGCGGCAGTCTTAATTCCGTCGTATAATTCTTCCAGTGCCTCCACAGGAAATCTGTTAGAAACTGCAATAGAAACCGTGATATGAGTGGCAGTGGCATTCATGGCATACACATCGCTCAAATTAACCATGACGGTCTTGTAACCTAGATGTTTTAACGGCATGTAACTGAGGTCAAAATGCACCCCTTCTATGAGAAGATCAGTGGTCACTACTTTCTGAAGTTTAGCATCTCCTGAAATTACTGCCGCGTCGTCCCCAATCCCTTTGATCGTACTCGCTCTTTTGGTCTCAATATTTCGGGTAAGGTGATCGATCAAACCAAACTCTCCTAGTGCCGAAATACTGGTTTTGGAAGGGTTTTTATCTTCTAACATGTTCTCAAATTTAAGACTGCAAAAATACGCTTAACAAACGGAATATGGGTCGTTTTTTATAAAACTAGAGATTTAAATCTCATATTATACTAATATATAAAGGTGTTTAACAGAATACCTCCTATTAATTTAGTAGTTTTGGTCACATTTTTAAAAAGTCTGAATTCATGAAACAATCAATACTTTCGGCAGCTTTCTTACTGATTTCTTCCCTCGCATTTGCACAAACTCCTTGTGTAAATGGAACAGCAGGTGGATACGACTGTAATGGATACGATCTTATGTCTCATTTCCCATTATCAACTTTTAGCTCTCCCGGGGCTAACGATTCCTGGGGTTGGGTAGATCCTGATAACGGAAAAGAGTATGCCATTATGGGGCTTGAAGATGGAACTGCGTTTATTGATATTTCAGATCCGGTAAATCCGGTGTATTTAGGGAAATTGCCCTCTGCTTCGGGAACCATTGTTTGGAGAGATGTAAAAACCTATAACGATTATGCTTTTGTTGTAAGTGAAGCAGGTGGTCATGGAATGCAGGTATTTGATCTTACGAAGCTTAGAGATGTTACCAATCCACCCGAAACTTTTACCGAGGATGCCCATTATAGTGGCTTTAGCAATGCTCACAATATCGTGATCAATGAAGACACTGGTTTTGCTTATGCTGTGGGTACAGATACTTATAGCGGGGGGGCACATTTTATAAATATTCAGGATCCGCTAAATCCTATAGCAGCTGGTGGATACTCGGGAGATGGATATACCCACGATGCACAGGTAGTAACTTATAACGGACCGGATGCCGATTACGCAGGCCGTGAGATCTATATTGGAAGCAACGGAAGTGAGCAAATTGTAGCCATCGTCGATGTAACGGATAAAGGATCTCCGGTGGGAATTTCAAATTTAACCTATTCGAATGTTGGGTATACGCACCAAGGATGGTTTACCGAGGACCATACTTACTTTTTATTGGGCGATGAATTTGACGAATCGAATGTAGGGTTCAATACACGTACCATCATTTTTGATATGAGTGATCTTGACAATCCGGTGGAGGCATTTTCTCACTTTGGAGAAACCCCGGCGATCGATCATAACGGATATGTGAAGGGCGACAGCTATTTCCTTGCTAATTACGCGGCTGGATTTAGAGAGATCGATATCACAGACATTAGCAATGATAATATGTCTGAAATTGGATTTTTCGACACCTATACGGCAAACAACGATGCGAGCTACGAAGGAGTTTGGAATATTTATCCTTATTTCCCTAGCGGGAATATCACCATCAATGATCGTAGTGGAGGATTCTTTGTGGTACGTTCTCAATTGTTGAACACGAACGATTTTGATTCTGAAACAAATCTTGCTGTTTACCCAAATCCGGCTTCGGATAAATTAAATATTGAAACAAACGGTGATGCGATTACAAGTATTTTGATTGTAGATATCACTGGCAAGATTCTTTTTGCTGAAGCAGACCTGAAGATCAATGAAAAAGTGATTGATATTTCTTCTTATTCTGAAGGTGTATACTTTGTACATATCAACAATGCTATCACCAAAAAAATAATTAAAAAATAATTGAATACCCAAATTAAAAACTAAACTCCCTTTACAATGAAAAACCTACTCCTATTAGTTGCCCTGGTAACCTATCAATTCGCAGTTGCTCAAACGCCATGTACCGGTGGTACAGCGGGATCATTTCCGTGTAATGGATATGATCTTCAGGCTACGATTACCCTTGGTCAAATGAACGCAAACTCAGGTAATGATTCTTGGGGTTGGACAGATCCACTTGACGGAAAAGAATATGCCATCGTAGGATTGGACAATGGAACGGCTTTTATTGATATTTCTATTCCAACGAGTCCGGTTTATCTGGGAAAACTTCCTACACACACCAGCAGCAGCTCGTGGAGAGACGTCAAAACTTATGCAAATCATGCCTTTGTGGTAAGTGAAGCTGGGGGACATGGAATGCAGGTTTTCGACCTTACACGTCTAAGATCGGTTTCAAATCCACCGGAAACTTTTACCGAAGATGCCCATTATAATGGTTTCGGAAGTGCTCACAATGTGGTTATCAATGAAGACACCGGTTTTGCCTATGGAGTAGGAACAAGCAGTTACAATGGAGGACCACATTTTGTAAATATCCAGGATCCTTTAAATCCGGTAGCCGCAGGTGGTTACGGAATGGATTCCTATAGTCATGATGCCCAGGTAGTCACCTATGCAGGGCCTGACACAGCCTATGCAGGACATGAAATTTTAATTGGTAGCAATGAAAACGAAGTGGTGATTGTAGATATTACGGACAAATCGAATCCGGTCAATATTTCGAGCATTAGCTATACAAACGTAGGATATACGCACCAAGGTTGGTTTACCGAAGACCACAGATATTTTCTATTGGGGGACGAAGGAGATGAGACCAGTAACGGTTTTAATACCCGAACGATCGTATTCGACTTTGAAGATTTAGACAATCCAACGCATCAATTCGATCATTTTGGAGCTACTCCATCTATCGACCATAATGGATACGTAAAAGGCGATAGATATTACCTGGCTAATTATCGGGCAGGATTACGAGTATTTGACATTAGCACCATTGGCGGAGGATCTATGACTGAGATCGGTTACTTTGATAGTTACCCGAATAACGATAATGCCAACTTCAGTGGAGCTTGGAACGTATATCCATACTTCGAGAGTGGGAATATTATCATTAGTGATTTGAATCGGGGATTCTTGTTGGTAAAATCTTCGTTGGTTGATACTACAGATCCCGTAGCTGTTTGCCAGAACTTTACAGCGCAGCTCGATGCGAATGGAGAAGTGATCGTGGAAGGGGCAGATGTTGATGGAGGTAGTACAGATAACAGTGGATTTGTGACTTTGACGGTTTCTCCAAATGTTTTTGACTGTTCCGATCTAGGGCCACAAACCGTGACCATGACGGCAACAGATCCATCGGGTAATACAGACACCTGTACCGCAACAGTAACCGTGGTGGACGATCTAGCTCCGGAATTTGACTGTTTGGGTGATGCGACCGTCGAATACAATGATGGTAATGCATACTCACTTCCGGATTATGTTGGAAATGGAGATGTCTCTGCAGATGACAATTGTACCACAAATTTAACCATTGTACAAAGTCCTGCTCCTGGAACTCAACTAACCGAGGGAGTTTACACCATTTCTTTTGAAACTTCAGATGATGAAGGAAATGACTCCAACTGTTCGTTCGAGTTGACGGTCGTTGAATTGTTGTCTAATCAAGATCTTGTTTTAGCTGAAGGACTTTCTGTCTACCCCAACCCTACGTCTGATATGATCAATATCATTTCAGCAAACGAGAATATTACCAATATTGCTCTAGCCGATATTACCGGAAAATTGTTGTATTCCGTAAGCAATCTGGATACGGAAAGACAAACTATAGATGTGTCATCGTTGGCTCAGGGTATCTACTTTGTGCAGATTAATGGTGCAGCAACTAAGAAAATAGTGAAAAGATAGACCTATAGCTATATTTTTGTTAAATATAAGGTCACGCGAACCAGAATAAACGATAAATCGTTATATTCTAGTTACGTATAGTTGGCCTATACTAGAAACTTTAATCTCAATCAAAATGAAAAAAATTACATTTCTAATTACATTTTTGGCAAGCACAGTAATGTTTGCACAAGTACCCTGTGCCGGTGGTAACGCGGCAGGCTTCCCATGCGAAGGTTTTGACCTTCAGTTTGATATCGCTCCCGGAGGGATGAATGCTAGTGCGGCGAATGACTCATGGGGATGGACAGACCCACAGGACGGAAAAGAATACGCCATCATTGGGCTTTCCAATGGGACTGCTTTCTTCGATATATCAGACCCTGTAAACTCAGTTTACCTTGGAAAATTGCCAACCCATACCAACCCAAGCACATGGCGGGATGTAAAAGTATACGAAAATCATGCGTTCGTTGTTAGCGAAGCAGGCGGGCATGGAATGCAGGTATTCGACCTTACACGCCTTAGAAATGTAGCCAATCCTCCCGAAACTTTTACAGAAGATGCGCATTACAATCAATTTGGTGGTGCTCATAATATAGCGATCAATGAAGATACCGGATATGCCTATGTGATCGGATCTTCAACCTTTAGTGGCGGACCGCATTTTATTGATATTTCAAATCCAACCAGTCCGGTAGCGGCTGGAGGATATAGCTTGGACGGCTACTCGCACGACGCGCAAATTGTTACTTACAATGGCCCGGATGCGGACTATGCCGGAAGTGAGATCTTTATGGGAAGCAATGAAGACAATATTGTGATCGTGGATGTTACCGACAAAGGAAACCCATCCCCCATCTCAATCGGTGGATACGGTAACGTAGGATATACACACCAAGGTTGGTTCACAGAGGATCAACGCTACTTTATTGTTGGAGACGAAATTGATGAATTGAACTTTGGATTTAACACTCGAACGATCGTATTTGATGTGTCTGATCTGGATAATCCAACCGTATTTCACGAATACACAGGGCCTACGCCCGCCATTGATCATAATGGTTATGTAAAAGGAGATATTTATTATATGGCGAATTACAACGCCGGATTGAGAGCCATTGATATTAGCGATCTCGACAACCAAAATATGACTGAAGTTGGATTTTTTGATACCATCCCGGGAACCAATGGTGCCGGATTTGGTGGATCTTGGAATGTGTATCCGTTCTTCGCTAGTGGTAATATTGTAATTAGTGGTGACGAAGGATTCTTCCTAGTTAAAAACCCACTTCTAGGGGTAGAGGAAATTGCTGTTGGTGATTTTTCACTTACTCCCAATCCCGCAACCAATAAATTGACCATTGCCTCTAAGAATGAAGCTATCTCTCAGGTAGCCATTTACAATGTCTTAGGCCAAGTGGTCATGAACAAATCATATGCAAACAATTTTTCAGAAACGTTGGATATTTCAAATCTTACTTCAGGTATGTATTTGGTAAAAGTGAACAACAGTACTACGAAGAGATTGGTTGTAAACTAATTTTTTTACAATGCTATTGAAAAAGAAAAATTTAATAAAATTATTGAGTCTGGCTTTATTGGTGAGTATCGCCTTTATTTCGTGCACTAAGGACGATCCCACTACTACTACTGATGACGGTGGAGGCCCGACGGACGAGAATCCTCCTCTTGGATTTGCCGGTGAAATAGACTGGATCAAAACCTATGGAGGTAGCGGTGAAGACGAAGCTCTTGCCATCGTTAAAACCAATGACAATGGTTATGTGGTCATTGGAAATACCCGAAGCAATGACGGCGATATTGTAGATAAGACCACGACCGATGAAGATTTCTGGGTACTAAAGATCTCCGAAACCGGGAATATTTTGTGGAACCGAACTTATGGCGGAAGCAATAATGATACAGCGACCGATATTTCAACAACCAGCGATGGCGGTTACATTGTATCTGGTGGGACGAGAAGCAACGATGGAGATATCACTACAGGCAATGCCGGATTTATTGACTATTGGATCCTAAAATTGGATGCGAACGGTCAAAAACAATGGAGTAAGACCTTCGGGTTTTTAGGCGCAGATGTAGCCAATCAAGTTTTTCAGACCAAGGATGGTGGGTATTTTGTTACCGGATACTACGACTTTAACGGAGCCAATGGAGGCGGTAATGACGGAAGAAATCAGCACGCAGGTGGAGAGTTTTGGGCAATCAAAATGGCACCCGACGGCGAGTATATTTGGAGACGATATTTTGGAGGCTTCAATGACGATGAAAGTTATTCGGCGATCGAAACATCAGACGGAGGCTTCCTGTTAACCGGTGCTTCAGAAAGTCCGGACGGAGATATTTTCGACAATAACGGCGGTTACGACTACTGGGTCGTAAAGATCGATGCCTTCGGAACAAAATTGTGGACACGTTCGTATGGTGGTTCTGAGATAGACACCGGATATGCAGCTACTACTTCAGCCGACGGGAATTTCTTGATGGTGGGTGACACCCGAAGTAGCGACAAGGACGTAACTTTTAACCACGGAAACGGAGACCTCTGGGCGATTAAATTCTCACAAGGTGGCAATCTAATATGGAATTCATCTTTTGGCGGGGCAGGATTTGAATCTGCGCATAGCATTTCCCCCATCAACAATGGCAATTATGTAATATGTGGACACACCCGGAGTCAAGGCGGAGATGTTTCCTTCAATAATGGTGAGAACGATGCTTGGCTGGTCATCATGGATCCCGACGGAACACTTCTTTTCGAAAAGACCATTGGAGGTTCTACCTTCGACTTTGGTGAAGATGCCATTCTTGGTCATGATGGAAGCTCCATTTTAATGGTGGGAAGCACCGAAAGTAATGACGGGGACATTCCACGATTCCAAGGTATTAAAGACTTAATGATTGTAAAATTAAAATAATTCAGAAAAAAAAGAAAATGAAAAAAATTGTATTAGCACTACTTGTTGCTCTCACTTTTGCCGCGTGTAATACAGATGACGAAGGAAACGTTACAGTGAATGAAACTGCAGTAAACTTCTTCTTTACTCAAAACTTTGACGGCGCAGCCATTGCAAATGCCGATTATGATGTGACTACATATACGAACGCCAATGGAGAGGATTTAACGCTTTCCAAACTGGTATATCTAATTTCAGATATAACCTTTGCAAGTTCCACCGGAGAAGTATTTGACGCAGGTGACTACAACCTCGTAGACGCTCGAATTGGCACAGGAACGAGCTTTACCCCGGATATTATGATTCCTGAGGGTGAATATGCCGTTTCTTTTACCTACGGATTTGACGATGAAGATAATCAGGATGGCGTATATCTGGATCTGAATGTAGCTGATGGTGTTGGCTGGGGAGTTCCTCCTGCTCTTGGTGGTGGTTATCACTATATGCGTATGGAAGGTATGTATGAAAACAATATGGGAGACCAAACTGCATATCAGTATCACAATATTAGAGCAGCAATGCCGGGAACCAATCCGTTGATTACTCAAGATACTTCGATCAATGTAGACTTGGGAATTGTAAATATCGTGGAGGGAACCAATATTGAGGTTAAAATGAACGTTGCCGAATGGTACCGCAATCCAAACCTTTGGGATCTTAATGTATTATTTACTGTTCTTATGCCCAACTTCGATGCGCAGATAATGATGAATGAAAATGGTCAAAACGTATTTAGTTTGGGTGACGTTACTGTAACACCTTAATAATAGATCATGAATTTGAGGGTCCTTTATAGCTTAATGATGGTTGCTGTTTTTTGCATATCCTGCAATACAGACAGTGTGACCATTGGCGGCGATGACTATATTCCTACGCCTGCATCTCTAGAGATCCCTCAACTATTTGCGGAGCGCATCCCACCTCCTGTAATTCCCGAAGACAATCCTTTGACGGAAGAGGGTATCGCCCTGGGAAAAAAACTTTTCTTTGACCCGGCACTTTCTCTGGATGGGACACAGGCATGCGCTGATTGCCACAGGCCCGAAAATGCATTTACCGACCCACGCCAATTTAGCGTGGGTATTGATGGCTCGATTGGCACAAGAAACTCTATGCCACTACATAACCTGGCATTTAATTATAGTGAACTATTCTTTTGGGATGGACGTGCGATCTCTTTGGAGGATCAGATCTTCCAACCGGTCACCAATCCCATTGAAATGAACAATACCTGGCCCAATGTTGAAAATACATTGCAGGAATCTTCGGAGTATCCACGTTTGTTCGAGCAAGCATTCGGATCGGCAACGGTCGATTCGGTTAATGTATCCAAAGCCATCGCGCAGTTTTTGCGCACCTTGATCTCAGGGAATTCGAAATTTGATAGATACTTGTTAGGAGAAGTCGAATTGACCCAATCCGAAGCCAACGGTCTAGAAGTATTCCTCGATGAAGGTCGAGGTGATTGTTTCCATTGCCATGGTTTACCTGCCAATCCGCTATGGACCGACAATGGTTTCCATAATAATGGGCTGGATGAGACTTTTACTGATCGCGGGCGTGGTGCCATTACTGGTGATCCTCGCGAATTTGGATGGTTCAAATCGGGTACACTCCGAAATTTGGCCTATACCGCGCCTTATATGCACGACGGCCGTTTTGCCACTTTGGACGACGTGATCAATCACTATAGCGAAGGCCTTGTTTTTTCTCCAACTATTGATCCTTTGATGAAAAAAGTAGGTGAAGGTGGCGTACACCTTTCCGAAGTAGATAAGGCCGACCTCAAAGCTTTTCTGCTGTCTCTTTCCGACGAAAGCTTTATTAATAACCCCGATTTTCAGAATTAATCTACATTTCTTGTTTTTCTGAATAGATTGTATCACTATTTATAGCTGTTAATTATTACCTAAATCTATCGATGTATAAGCTATAAATGTGGCTTGAATATGGTTTAAATCCCGATTTACAGTATATTTGCAGTCCTATTTAGAACAAATCTATATAAATGATAAAGGTTAGTGATACGGCAAAAACGAAGATCTCTCAATTGATGACCGAAGGTGGTTTCAATGTTGAGAAGGATTATGTACGTGTTGGCGTAAAAAGTGGTGGATGTTCCGGACTGTCGTATGAATTGGATTTTGACAACCAACAGGGAGATAATGACAAGTTATTTGAGGACAATCTGGTAAAGATCGTCGTGGACAAGAAGAGTTTTTTATATCTGGTGGGAACCACGCTCGAATATAGCGGCGGACTCAATGGAAAGGGATTTGTATTTAATAATCCCAATGCAAACCGAACCTGTGGTTGCGGCGAAAGTTTTTCATTATAAGTATTTCTGAAGAAAAAGAAGGATGGGCAAATTTACTGAAGACGATTTAAAGAAAGAACTCGAAACCAAAGAATACGAGTACGGTTTCTATACCGATATAGAATCCGAAACATTTCCGGTTGGTCTCAATGAGGAAATAGTCACGGCTATTTCCCGAAAGAAAGAAGAACCACAATGGATGACAGATTGGCGTCTGGAAGCCTTTCGTGCTTGGAAGGAAATGGAAGAGCCAGAATGGGCCAATGTAACTTACGAAAAACCCAATTTTCAGAATATATCTTACTACTCAGCTCCTTCAACTAAGCCGAAATATGACAGCATTGATGAAGTAGACCCAGAACTGCTGGATACCTTCAAACGTTTGGGAATTTCATTGGACGAGCAAAAGAAATTGGCCGGTGTTGCGGTTGATATTGTCATGGACTCCGTTTCTGTGGCAACGACTTTCCAAAAGACGCTGGCAGAAAAAGGAATTATATTCTGTTCCATTTCCGAAGCAATTAAAGAACACCCCGAACTCGTTAAAAAATATATTGGTACTGTGGTGCCACGAAAGGATAATTTCTATGCGGCTCTGAACAGTGCTGTGTTTAGCGATGGGTCTTTTTGCTATATTCCAAAAGGGGTACGATGCCCTATGGAGCTTTCGACCTATTTCAGAATAAATCAAGCAGGTACCGGTCAGTTTGAGCGCACCTTGGTCATTGCCGACGAAGGAAGTTATGTAAGCTATCTGGAAGGCTGTACTGCTCCGTCTAGGGATGAAAATCAGTTACACGCAGCAGTTGTGGAGTTGATCGCAATGGATGATTCAGAAATAAAATACTCAACCGTACAAAATTGGTACCCTGGAAATAAAGAGGGAAAAGGTGGCGTATTTAATTTCGTTACCAAGAGAGGGCTTTGCGAAAAAAATGCAAAAATATCTTGGACGCAGGTTGAGACGGGAAGTGCCGTCACTTGGAAGTATCCAAGTTGCGTACTCAAAGGAGATAATTCGATAGGTGAATTCTATTCCATTGCAGTGACCAATAATTTCCAGCAGGCTGATACCGGAACGAAAATGATCCACTTAGGAAAAAACACCCGTAGTACGATCATTTCCAAAGGTATTTCTGCAGGGAAGTCGCAAAACAGTTATCGCGGATTGGTTAAAATTAGCCCGCGAGCCGATAATGCCCGAAATTTTTCACAATGTGACTCACTTTTAATGGGAAACAATTGTGGTGCACATACCTTCCCATATATTGAGGTGAATAATAAATCAGCTCAAATTGAGCACGAAGCGACTACTAGTAAAATTGGGGAAGATCAGATCTTTTATTGCAATCAGCGTGGGATCGACACCGAAAAGGCCATTGCCTTGATCGTGAATGGTTTCAGCAAGGAAGTATTGAATAAACTTCCCATGGAATTTGCGGTAGAAGCACAAAAATTATTAGAAATCAGCCTGGAAGGCTCGGTAGGATAAATTAACTAATTCAGTATAAAAAATGAAAAAAATACTTTTCCTCATAGCAGTTTCACTTAGTGTGGTACTAACTTCATGTAAAAACAATGAAGAAAATAAGGAAGCCTCAGAAAATGATCCGAAGATCACGGAACAGACCGATGAGTTTAAAATGTATCCCGGTGAATTTATTTATATGAAAAGTGACAATGCCGCAGTACTGAAAGGAAGAAATTTTATCTACGGAGTCGTTATTGACGATATGGCTATGGAATTGGCTGAGCAGGTAAATGCAGTGAAAAAAGATAGCCTGGACATGGTACCCGTGGTGGTTAAAGGAGTGGTCATGAAAAATCCAAAAGTTCAAAAAGAAGGGGACGGCTGGGCTGAAGTTATTACACTCAAAGAAATAATCGCAGTAAGTGACAAGCCCGCAGAAGCGGATATAAAAATTGAAGAAACGACAAATTAGTATGTTAAAGATCAAAGACTTGCACGCTAGTGTAGAAGATAAGGATATTTTGAACGGAGTCTCCTTGGAGGTAAATACCGGGGAAGTTCATGCTATTATGGGTCCCAATGGATCGGGTAAGAGTACCTTGGCCGCTGTGATCGCAGGCAAGGACGAATTCGAGATCACTAAGGGAGATGTTGAATTGTATGGCGAAGATATATCTGAATTGGATCCGGAAGAACGAGCCCACAAAGGGGTATTCCTCTCGTTTCAATATCCAGTCGAAATCCCTGGAGTAACCGTAACCAATTTTATGAAGACAGCCATCAATGAAACGCGAAAAGCTAAGGGTGAAAAAGATATGCCAGCTGGTGAAATGCTGAAACTGATCAAGGAAAAGGCAGACTTGTTGGAAATTGACCGTAAGTTTTTATCTCGTTCGTTAAATCAAGGGTTTTCCGGAGGAGAAAAGAAACGGAATGAGATCTTTCAAATGGCGATGATGGAGCCTAAATTGGCGATTCTGGATGAAACAGATTCGGGCTTGGATATTGATGCTTTGAAAATTGTGGCTAACGGGGTTAATAAACTGAAGAGTGATGACAACGCAGTGATCGTGATCACTCATTACCAACGATTATTAGATTATATCGTTCCTGACTTCGTCCACGTGCTAATGGATGGAAAGATCGTAAAATCCGGGACCAAGGAATTGGCCTACGAACTGGAAGAAAAAGGGTACGACTGGATCAAGGAAGAATTAGTGTAATGGTTTAGGTCTAAAGTTGAATCTCAACTTAAAACTTAAAACTTAGAACTTGATAAATGAGCTTAAAAGAAAAATTACTCACTTCATACATTGCCTTTGAGGATTACTTGGAGGATGATTCGCCGTTGCATGATCTTCGATCCACAGCGATCAAATCGTTTGAAGACAAAGGATTTCCAACCAAGAAGGACGAAGCCTGGAAGTATACTTCGCTGAAGTCTCTATTGAAGGAGGATTACAGTCTGTTTCCAAAACATGAGGACAACATAGAGTTCAAGCAGGTAAAGAAATATTTTTTACATGAGATCGACACTTACAAGATCGTTTTTGTGGATGGGGTTTATAATTCGTTCCTTTCAGAGACTACTCATGACAAACTGGATGCATGTTTACTTTCTTCTGCCTTGAGCAAGAAAAAGTACGAGCCGGTCATCGAGACCTATTTCAATAAGATTGCCAACAACGACAGTCTTGCTTCGCTAAACACAGCATTTGCTAAAGAGGGTGCTTACATCCATGTGCCAAAACATGTTGAGGCAGATAAGCCAATTGAGATCATCAATTTCGCTACCGGAAACGAAGCCGCAACTTTGTTACAACCTAGAAACCTGATCATCGTAGGTGAAAATGCCCATGTTCAAATAATTGAGCGGCATCAAAGTCTATCTGAAAACGCTGTTTTCACTAATGTGGTGACCGAGATATTTGCCGAAAAACGGGCGCATGTTGACTATTACAAGATACAAAACGACAAAGAGCAGGCATCTCTGGTCGACCACACTTATTTGCGTCAGGAACGGGACACCGTTTGTAACGTACATACTTTTTCTTTTGGAGGAAAATTGACTCGTAATAATCTAAATTTTTATCAAAAAGGAGAGCATTGCAACAGTGTTTTAAAAGGAATCACCATCCTTGAAGAAAAGCAACACGTGGATCATAACACATTGGTGCATCATATTTCTCCTAATTGCGAGAGTCATCAGGATTACAAAGGAATATTTGATGATAGTTCTACCGGCGTTTTCAATGGAAAAGTACTGGTGGATCGGGAAGCACAAAAGATCGATGCCTTTCAGCAAAACAACAATATACTTATAAGCGACAAATCAACTATCAACGCCAAACCACAATTGGAGATCTTTGCCGATGATGTAAAATGTTCGCATGGATGTACCATTGGACAACTGGATGCAGACGCCATGTTTTATCTTCGGTCCCGAGGTATTGGGCAAAAAGAAGCACGGGCTCTTTTAATGTATGCCTTCGCTAACAACGTCCTCGAAAGTGTAAAAATACCCGAACTCAAAAAACGCATTAATAAGTTGATCGCCCTAAAAATAGGGGTTAGCTTAGGTTTTGACCTCTAAGCGGTTTCAACAATTGTATCCTGTTATGGCCTTCGATGTTCAGAAAATACGTGAAGACTTTCCCATATTACGGCGTCAGGTAAATGGGCATCCACTTGTTTATTTGGACAATGCGGCCACCTCTCAAAAACCCCAGCAGGTTATCGATTGTATCGTTGATTATTACAGTGGCTACAACGCCAATATCCACCGCGGGGTTCACACCCTCTCACAGGAGGCAACGGATGCCTACGAAATAGCTCGAAAAAAAATACAGGAACATTTCAATGTAGCGCGAACTGAGGAGATCATTTTTACTTCAGGAACCACCCATGGTATTAATTTGGTAGCCAATGGCTTTTCTTCTATTCTGAAAAAGGACGATGAGATCCTGGTTTCTGCCATGGAACACCATTCCAACATTGTACCCTGGCAAATGCTCTGTGAACGAACCGAAGCCATTCTTAAAGTGATTCCTATGAACGAGAATGGGGAGCTTGTACAATCTGAGTATGAAAAACTGCTTTCCGAAAAAACAAAACTGGTCTTTGTAAATCATATTTCCAATGCCTTGGGAACTATTAATCCCATTGACGTAATGATCAAAAAAGCGCACGAAGTTGGTGCAGCGATATTGGTCGATGGGGCGCAGTCTTGTTCTCATATTCAACCCAATTTGCAGGAGTTGGATGTCGACTTTTACGTGACTTCCGCTCATAAAATGTGCGGACCTACCGGAGTGGGTATGTTGTATGGAAAAAAATCCTGGTTGGATCGACTCCCTCCCTATCAAGGAGGAGGTGAGATGATCAAGGAAGTGACTTTTGAAAAAACAACCTATGCGGAGCTGCCGCATAAATTTGAGGCAGGCACACCAAACATTTCCGGAGGAATCGCCTTTGGTGCTGCCATTGATTATCTGCAGCATATCGGTTTTGAAAACATCGTTATACATGAAAATAAATTGCTCAAGTACGCAACAGAAAAACTTTTAGAGATCGATGGATTAAAGATCTATGGAACCGGTGCTGAGAAAACCTCAGTTATTTCTTTCAATATAGAAGGGATCCATCCCTACGATATTGGCACGATAGTGGATAAATTAGGGATAGCGGTACGTACCGGGCATCATTGTGCGCAACCCATTATGGAGTTTTATAATATTCCGGGCACAGTGCGGGCTTCGTTCGCATTCTACAACACCATGGAAGAAGTAGATCGGCTCGTAGCAGCTGTAAAGAAGGCCAAACTGATGCTTAGTTAAAGTACTTTGGAAATTAGAAAGAGAAAGATTTTAAGTATCTTGAACCTTCACTAACATAAACGTAAAAACGATGAAAATTATAGTAACCCTATTTTGTGCAGCGCTCTTTTTAACAAGTTGCGATGAAACCAAAAAAGTAATTGACGTGGCAGGAAATGTGCAACTTTCTGGAGCCTACAAGGTGTCCAGTATCAATAATAGTGCAGTCTCAGAAAACAATCCCACCATCACTTTCTTCGCACTCGGTAAAACTGTACGAGGCAATACGGGATGTAATAGTTTCTTCGGAAATTATGCACTAGACCTATACGCACTTTCGTTTAACGATATTGGATCTACCGAAATGGCCTGCGATCAACCTATCATGGATGTTGAGAACTCATTCCTGGATGTCCTGCGCAATACCGGATCCTATGATATTGAAAATAGCGTCCTCACCTTGTATTCCAAGGCGGATCGCAGTATCTTAATGGTAGCTATTAAAGAAGAGAGAACGACCGAAAAATAACAATGTCTATAGCAAGTTTACAAGAGGAATTAATCGATGAATTTGCCCTTTTTGAAGATTGGATGGATAAATACGAGCATCTTATCGATCTTGGGAAATCGCTTCCCTTGATCGATCCTGCCTTAAAAACCGAAGACAGACTAATCAAAGGCTGTCAAAGTAAGGTGTGGCTTAATGCCCAGATGGAAGATGAAAAGGTACTATTTACAGCAGACAGCGATGCCATCATTACCAAGGGGATTGTTGCTGTGTTAATTAGAGTATTCTCCGGGCAAAGACCGGAAACGATCGTAAATGCCGACACCTCCTTTATTGATGCTATCGGATTGAAAGAGCATTTATCACCCACCCGCGCCAATGGATTAGTGTCCATGGTGAAGCAAATGAAATTATATGCCCTTGGGTACCAGACCCAACTAAAAAGTGAATCATGAGTACTACTGAAATAGACACAACCGAGTTAGGCGAAAAGATCGTCAAAGTGCTTAAAACCATTTACGATCCGGAAATTCCGGTCGATATCTATGAACTAGGCCTCATCTACGATGTGTTTGTAAATGAAGATCAGGAAGTAAAGATATTGATGACGCTCACCACACCTAATTGTCCCGTCGCCGAAACCCTACCAGTGGAGGTTGAAGACAAGGTAAAAAGCATCAAACTTGTAAAGGACGCCGAAGTGGAGATCACTTTCGACCCCCCTTGGACTCAGGAATTGATGAGCGAAGAGGCGAAATTGGAACTAGGTATGTTATAATGCCAAACCCTCACTGTCCAAGGGTACTTGGTGGTTGTTTTAAAGTTTTTGTAGATTTTTAACTACAAAAAGTTTTAAACTTTGCGTTCGTATAAAAGTTGAGTGAGCAGGCCAAACTCGAACTAGGTATGTTATAATGCCAAACCCTCACTGTCCAAGGGTACTTGGTGGTTGTTTTAAAGTTTTTGTAGATTTTTAACTACAAAAAGTTTTAAACTTTGCGTTCGTATAAAAGTTGAGCGAAGAGGCGAAATTGGAATCAGGAGCGTTTATAATTATGAAAGAAGAAATTGTAAATAGAGTTGCGAACAGCAAATTGGTCACCATAGACCTGGAGGACTTTTACCCGGAAGGTCCGCGACTCTCCCTAGATATTTCACAGTGGTTATTTGAAGGCATTGTACTTCGGGAGAAAGAATTTAGAGTTTCCATCAATGAACATGATTGGTCCCAATATAAAAATGCCTTTGTTAACCTTTATTGTGCAACAGACGCCATCGTACCAGGTTGGGCATTTATGTTGGTGTCACTTAAACTAAGTCCCTTCGCCCGTAAAGTAGTCGTAGGTTCTACAACCGATTTAGAAACTTTACTTTTCTCAGAATTAATTTCTGAAATGGATATTTCAGAATACAAAGATCTCCCGGTGATCATTAAAGGATGCACACACAAACCCATTCCTGAAAACGCCTATATTCTCCTCGCACAAAAACTACAAACCAATGCCAAAAGCATTATGTATGGTGAGGCCTGTTCTTCGGTTCCGCTTTTCAAAAGATCCTAGTACTTCAACGCCCAATGGGCTTATTTCAACGAAAATCATATTTCAAACCCCTATTTTATATTCATTCTGAAATAGAGAACCATTAAATTTGCCCAAATTTTAAATCATGAGTCAAATGAAAAAAATCATATTTACAGTAGCCATATTGGCTACAACCATTACTGGGTTTGCTCAAGATGCTGAAGCAGAAGCAGAAGCACCTAAAGATGGATGGACCAAAGCCGGGAACATTGCATTATTATTCAGCCAGGCCGCTTTTAATGAAGAGTGGACCGGTGGAGGAACAAACAACTATGCTGCTAACCTTGTTCTTGCTTACGATGCCAACTACAGAAAAGGTAAACTAACTTGGGACAACCGTATTATGGCCGACTATGGTATTACCAAAACTCAGGATCAAGATTTTACGCGTAAGACCAGTGATCGATTTGAACTTAATTCGATCGTGGGAAGACAAGTGAACGAAAGCAATTGGTTTTACTCGTTTTTTGCGAATATACGAACACAGATGACCTCAGGTTACGAATATGGTGAAGATGCAACCGGAGCAGAAATTAGAACCGAAACTACCAAACTGCTATCCCCGGGATACCTACAAGCGGGGCCTGGTATGCTTTGGAAAAAGAGCGACAACCTAAAGGTGAATATCGCTCCTGCTACGGCTCGAGTTATTTTGGTAAGCAGTCAGTTTACAGATGCCGCAGCTCTTGCAGCCCTTGGAATTACTGCCGAAGAGTTCAATGATGCAGGCGGATACTTTGGCATAGATGCCAATAAAACTACTCGATTTGAGTTTGGAGCCGCACTAACAGGTTACGCCAAGCTAAAATTAATGGAGAACATTACCATGGAAAATATCCTGGCTCTGTATTCCAATTATTTGGAAGATCCGCAGAACGTGGACATTGATTATACATTGAACATAGTGATGACCGTCAACAAGTGGATCACTGCCAACTTCGGATTTCAAGCCATCTATGATGACAATGCCGTAGAAGGATTTCAGATCCGTGAAGGACTTGGAATAGGAGTTACCTACGGATTCTAAGAATCCATCCTATTCCAATATAGACCCTCTTTTGGTCCGGCAATACGGTCCATTAGGGGGTTTATTATATCATGATTTCGGGATAGAGAAAATTGTTATACGGAAATCGAGTAAGATGAATTTCCCGTACTTTCTTATAAACGATCTGTTTAAATTCCTCCAGATTTTCTTTTTTTAATGCTGAAATAAATATTGCCTCTCCATTTTCCTGGTGCATCCATGTTTGTTTCCACTCCTCAAGACTATAATGGGCGCTTGTCTTTTCAGTTTGCAGATCGTCTTCTTCGATCACTTCGGGTTTGTAATTATCAATTTTATTGAAAACCATAAGCATGGGTTTATCCAAGCCGCCAATCTCATCCAAGGTAGCATTCACCGAGGCAATGTGATCTTCGAATGATGGGTGTGAAATATCCACCACATGCAGTAACATATCCGCCTCACGAACCTCATCCAATGTACTCTTAAACGATTCTACCAATTGGGTAGGTAACTTTCGAATAAAACCAACGGTGTCCGTGAGTAGAAAAGGAAGGTTCCCAATCACCACTTTTCGCACCGTAGTGTCCAGGGTGGCGAACAGTTTATTTTCGGCAAACACCTTACTTTTTGAAATAGCATTCATTAGGGTAGATTTGCCAACATTCGTGTAACCCACCAATGCCACTCGTACTAGAGATCCTCTGTTGCCTCGTTGCACCGACATCTGTTTGTCTATGGCTACCAGTTTCTTCTTTAACAATGAAATTCGATCCCGTACAATTCGTCTATCCGTTTCGATCTCAGTCTCCCCGGGACCTCTCATTCCTATTCCTCCACGCTGTCGCTCTAAGTGTGTCCACATCCCGGTTAATCGAGGAAGCAAATACTCATATTGAGCCAATTCGACCTGAGTGCGTGCATAGCTTGTTTGTGCGCGTTGGGCGAAAATATCAAGGATTAAGTTAGTACGATCGATGATCTTAGTTTCCAGAATTTTTTCGATATTTCGCTGCTGACCCGCCGAAAGTTCATCATCAAAAATGGCAGTGTCGATATCATTCGCATCAATAAATTCTTTTACTTCATCCAACTTCCCCGTACCAATGAAGGTCTTAGGATTGGGCATGTCCAGTTTTTGGGTAAATCGTTTCTTCACTTCACCTCCGGCTGTGTAGGCCAAAAACTCGAGTTCATCCAGATACTCCTTAGATTTCTCCTCGTCTTGTAATTTTGTAATGAGGCCAATAAGGACGGTCCTCTCGTATTCTATTTCCTGCTTCTCGATCATAGTATCGATTATTGGACAAAGGTACAAAAGAGTTTGTTGGTGATTTTCGTATTTTACAAGCAAAATAATTGACAATGCCCGAATTTTCCTCAGACCAATTAGACGATAGCGCTCCTAAAAAAGGTCACTATTCAATAGGTTTTTATAATTTAGAAAATCTATTCGACACGGTAGATGATCCCCGAACGCTGGACGATGATTTTACGGAGTTTTCAGAAAAAAAATGGAATGAAAAACGGTTCAGAAAAAAAGTTCGAAAGTTGGCTCAAGTCATTTCGAGTATTGGGTATGAAGACATTCAGCATCCGCCGGTTCTTTTGGGAGTAGCCGAAGTGGAAAATTCGAATGTGTTGGATGCCTTATTGGAGAACAAATTTCTTCGGAAAAAGGACTATGATTATGTCCACTTCGATTCGCCTGACGAACGGGGCATCGATACCGCCCTCCTATATCGAAAGGAGTATTTTTCAGTAATAAACAAAGAAGCGCACACCGTATATTTAATCGGAGATCGAGGGGAACGCGATTATACGCGAGACGTACTGCATGTAGAGGGAGAATTGGAAGGTCAAACGCTGCATATCTTGGTCAATCACTGGCCGTCCCGACGAAAAGGAACTGACGAGACAGCGCACAAACGCATTACGGCAGCTAAGAAAAATCTGGAGATCATGGAGTCTATTTTCACCAAGGATCCCACCGCTAAGGTAGTGGTGATGGGAGATTTTAATGATGATCCAACCAGTGAAAGCGTTCGGAAAATAGTTAGTCCACGAATGTATAATCCCATGGAGTTACTACTTACGAATTCGAAAGGCACCTTGAACCATAGGGACAATTGGCATTTGTTCGATCAAATAATTATTTCGCACAATTTTCTTCAACGACACGATAATACATTTCGGTTTGAGGAGGCCAAGATTTTTGACCCGGAATCTATTCGAGAATACAAAGGAAAATACAAGGGAATGCCTTACAGAACCTATGTTGGTAAAAAGCATTTGGGAGGTTTTAGCGACCACTTTCCGGTCTATGCCATTTTTTCAATTCATTAAGTATAGTGTTAAAGGCGCGGCACTCTTTATCGTAGTTTTCCTACACTATGTCTAAAAGTCCTATCATTTCACTTAGTATATGCTATTTTGTATATTTTAGCGAATCTAATAACCTTATCCAAAAAAATGAATACAAAGCGCACTATCCATGCCTTCTATGGATGCAAACTAACCCGAACATTTTTTTCATTTCTACTCTTAACTTTCTTTCTTTTAACGGCATACAATTCGAACGCTCAAGGACCCGGATCCTTATTCGTAGATGCTGGCCCCGACGTGACAATTCCTTGCGGCACGGGCGGTTGTATCGATATTACCGCTTCCTTTCTGGAAACCTTTGAGACTATAGACGATACGTACACCATCGATCCGGTGGTCTACGCACCGCCATTCCCTTTTGATGGTCTGGCGAATAGCTTGAACCCCGATATTGATGATGCCTGGTCGGACGTGGAATCCCTGCCATTTGACTTTTGTTATTTTCAGAATATTGAAACCGAATTTCAGGTTGGATCCAATGGGGTGATCCGCTTCGATGTGGATGCCTTAGACACAACCAATGGTTGGAGTTTCAGTGAAGACCTCCCTAATAATACGAACCCCACGCTAGCCGAAGCGAATGTATTCACACCGGGACATGATATAGATCCATCGGTGTCTACTACCGAAGAAATTGGTTACGAAGTGTTGGGAGAATTCCCAAACCGAGTTTTGGTCGTGGCTTATTTTGAAGTGCCTATGTTCTCCGGAACCTGTAACAATTTACTCGCTACCCAAATGGTGGTGTTTTACGAATTCTCCAATGTGATCGAGATCTATATTCAGGATAAGCCATCCTGTCCAACCTGGAATTCAGGAAACGCAACGCTGGGAATCCAAAATGATGACGGTGATATTGCTTTTGTTCCGGCGGGAAGAAATACTTCAGATTCTCCTTGGACAACCACCGAGGAATCCTGGAGATTTACACCGGCCGGTGCTCCCACATACGAATTTGCTTGGCTGGATGATACAGGAACAGTAATTAGTGCCGATCCTGTTTTGAACGTGTGTCCATCCAATCCAACAACCTATACTGCCCAGGTAACTTATACCAACTGTAATGGGGAGGTGGTCGTTATTACGGACGACGTCATCGTATCTCCGGAAGCGGAGTTTGGTGTAGAATTGGGAGAAGACCAATTTTTCTGTGATACTCCATCTTATGAGATCGTTCCGGCTCTAACCGGAGATACAACCGGAGCAACTTTTTTATGGAGCACAGGTGAAACTACTGAGACAATCGTAGTTACAGATACAGACACCTATACAGTAGATGTAACTGTGGATACTTGTACACTTACGGACAGTGTGGATGTGACCTTCCTGGTTAGCCCGGACTGTACCATCGAACCCATTTGTACCGCCGTAGATTTTGAAGAGAATTTTGGGACCGGCACGGGCCGTGTTTGCGATCTGAACGGGGCGACAACTACTTATAATTGTAATACCGTTTCACAAGTCGAGGACGGTGAGTATACGGTGACCAATATTTCTACAGGCCTAAATACAGGTTGGCATGTGGATATGGAAGATCATACCGAAGGAGATGTGGACGGACGCATGTTATTTGTGAACGCCGAACTAAGCCCCGGTGAATTTTACAGGAATACGATCACCTTAAGCGAAAATACAGACTACACCTTTAATGCCTGGATCACCACAGTCTATGATACCGATACGGGAATCTGTACCGGAACTGGAATTCCATCCAATGTGATCTTCCGAATTGAAGACCCGGGTGGGGCCTTGATCGAAGAAACCAACACAGGCGATATCGAAAACGGCCCGGAACCCAACTGGCAGGAATTTGCCATTGCCTTTAATACAGGTGCCAATACCGATATACAATTGGTGCTTATCAATAATTCCATTGGTGGCTGCGGAAATGACCTGGCAATCGATGATATTACGCTCTCTCTCGAAAATCTTGAGCCACAAATTGTAACACCAGATGACCTCACTCTTTGCGATGAAACCGGAAACGAAGAGGCTACGTTTGATCTTACGAGTCAGACCGCAATCATACTGGATGGACAAGATCCTTCGGACTTCAACGTTTCGTTCCATCTCTCTCAGTTAGACTCGGAATCTGGCGCGAATGCGATTGATGATCCAACAGCTTACACCAATATATCCAACCCACAGTCAATTTTTGTACGAGTAGAAAGAGCGGGAGAAGAAACTTGCTTTAGCACGGTGAATTTCGATCTCATCGTAGGTTTAGTAATCGATTTTGAAACCAATCTACCCGATACTGTGGATCTTTGCAGTACGGACGACTTCCCGTTGTTGGATGCTACACCCACCAATCAAGGTTTGGACTTGACACAAGTTACTTATGAGTGGACCGATGCTGGGGGAACCGTGGTTTCTACAGATGCAACCTATATGCCTACCTCGGCCGGCACCTATTCCGTAACCATAAGCTTGCCACCATGTAGTGAGGAAACGATTACCGTTGTGGTAAATGTAACCGAAACACCTGTGCTTGACCTGGGTGCTGATGAGGTACTTTGTGACGGTGGAATATTTGATATTGTTCCTACAATTACAGGAAACACAAGTGGTATTAGCTACCTTTGGAGTACAGGTGAGACCACCTCAACCATTACAGTAGATGCCACTGGAACATATAGTCTTGAGATCACGGTTGGGCCTTGCGTTGTCACGGATAGTATTAATATCTTTATTTCAGATCCTATCATTGTTGAAATTGGAGATGATTTTAAAACATGTCCTAACGAACCTCAGGTTCTAACAGCAACTTCCAGTGAAACTGACGTTACCTACCAATGGTATTTGAATGGAGATTTGATCGTGGGAGCTACAGATCAGGTCTACGAATTTATGATCGAAGAAGGAACCATGGGAACTCAAACCTATAGCGTTATTGTTACTAAGGGTGAGTGTGTAGGTGAAGCTGAAATTGATATTTCATTGTATGAGATTGGGAATTGTGTTATCTCACAAGGGATCTCACCGAATAACGATGGATTTAATGATCGATTGGATCTTGAATTCCTATCGGATAGAGCTGGCGGGATCACCCAGTTACAGATCTATAATCGTCATGGATTATTAGTCTTTGAAGCCGTAAACTATATCAACGAATGGCAAGGACAGGACGACCAGGGCAATGAGTTGCCCAGCGGCACTTATTTCTACGTCATTAACCTAATGGAAGAGGATCCTGTCTACGGGCAGCAGGCCACCGGATGGGTATACATCAACAAAGACGCCAACTAAAACCGAATAAAGAATCTTCAATATATTTCAAATGAAAAACATATATATAGCAACATTTCTTATCGCCATTCTTTTCTTTCAGGATTCGAATGCTCAACAAGATCCGCAGTACACGCAGTATATGTACAATATGAACGTGGTCAATCCTGCCTATGCGGGATCCAAGGAAAATCTCTCGATCACCGGTTTGTACAGAAAGCAATGGTCCGGTCTTGACGGAGCTCCGGAAACAATTACTTTTTCGGGACATAGCCCCATTAGCGATAAAGTAGGTTTAGGACTTTCCGCCATTAAAGACGAATTGGGTCCGGTAAAGGAAACCAATGTGTTTATAGATTTCTCCTATACGCTTCAGGTTTCGGACAATCTAAAATTAGCTTTGGGACTGAAGGCGGGAGCCAGTTTCCATGATGTGGGATTGGTGGACCTTGACCTTCAGGATCCCAATGACCCTTTCTTTTCAAACGATATTAGCAATACCTATCCCAATGTTGGGGCCGGGGCATTCTTCTACGGAGATAATTTCTATGTAGGTTTATCGGTTCCTAATTTACTGAATTCGGTACATTTGGAAGAGAACGGATTGAAGATAGGTAGCGAGACCAATCATTATTTTGCGACCGCGGGATATGTATTTCAAGTTTCAGAAAACATGAAACTGAAACCCTCGGTAATGGCCAAATCTGCCTTCGACGCTCCACTATCTGTAGATGGAAACTTGAACGCCCTTTTCTACGAGAAGTTTGAAATTGGAGCCTCCTATAGATTGGATGATTCGTTCAGTGGGCTGGTTGGATTTCAGGCGACACCTAATATTCGAATTGGATATGCATACGACCACGTGATCAGCGATCTGGATGCTGTTGCAAGCGCCTCGCATGAAGTGATCCTGACCTTCGACCTTATTTTCAATAAGAAATCGCTACGTTCACCGAGATACTTTTAATAGTTAACATTTAAGTTCATTAAGATGAAAAATATATTCACACTCCTTCTCATATTCACGGTAACGTTAGCTACCGCTCAAAATAAAGATACCAAGAAAGCGGATCAGTTGTATGACCGCCTGGCCTATACCGATGCCGCTGCAGCCTACCAAAAGCTATTAAAGCAGGGGAAAGCCGGACGCTATGTGTATGAGCGATTGGCAAACAGCTACTATTTCATTAACGATACCAAAAAGGCCGAAACCTATTACAAACGGGTTGTAAAAGGCAGAAAGGTAAAACCCGAAACAGTGTACAGCTATGCACAGAGTTTAAAAGCCAATGGCAAATTTAGTGAGTCCAATATCTGGATGAAGACATTTGCTACGCTAGCGCCCAATGATTCCCGAGCCATCGAGTATTTGAAAAACCCTAATTATGTTCCTCAGATCATGGAGGACTATGCTCGTTATGAAGCAAAGAATCTGGAAAGTCTCAATACCGAATACTCCGAATTTGGAGGAATGGTCGTTGGAAAAGATTTTTATTTCTCCTCCGCCCGAAACACCACACGTAAAAAATACCATTGGGATGAACAGCCATTTTTGGATGTTTATAAAGCCGAATTAGTGGGTGATGCCATCAAAAATGCATCGCTGCTGGAAGGGGATGTGAATACCAAATTCCACGAAGGGAATGTGGCCATTACAGCCGATGGAAAACGTATGTATTTTGACCGAAATGACTACCTCGACGGGAAGTTTGACAAAAGCGAAGAAGGGATCAATCAGATCAATTTGTATTATACCGAAATGGTCGACGGAGCCTGGAAAGGGGTCTTCTCATTACCATTTAACAGCGACGAATATTCAACGGGCCATCCAGCGCTAAGCCCCGATGGTAACACGCTGTACTTTGCCAGCGATATGCCCGGCGGAAAAGGTGGATCAGACATTTACATGGCCTCCATTGATAGCAACGGAAAAGTAGGTTCCCCCAAACGATTGGGTGACAATATCAACACCGAGGGGAAAGAAGTTTTCCCTTTCATAGACAGTGCCGGAAATTTGTATTTCTCCAGTGACGGTCATCAAGGCCTGGGTGGTTTGGACGGTTTTTATGCCGAAGCCAAAGGATTCGGATTTGGTGATGCCATGAATATGGGGAAAGGTGCCAACAGTGAAGCCGACGATTTCGCCTTTATTTATGATGCCAATTCCAAAACAGGATTTATGTCCTCCAACCGAAAAGGCGGTAAGGGAGCCGATGATATTTACCGGATCAAAGGCGTAGATCCTCCTTGCGAAGTAGATATGGACATCAATGTGGTGAACGAATACACCAACGAGCCTATTTTTGGCGCACGTTTGGATCTGTATGATGCTATGGAAAACAGACTGAGCTCAAAAACAGCCGGAGAAGATGGACATGGAAATCTTTTAGCCGAATGTGAAAAAGAACATCTAGTACAAGCCGTCATGACCGGTTTCGAAAGCAATGCTGTTGTTGTGGAGGCAAGCCCTAATGGGAAGCTGAGTAAAACGATCAAACTGCGACCTATCGAGGCGATCATTGTAGATGACAAGGTGGTTTTAAATCCAATCTTGTTCGATTATAACAAACACAACATCAAGCCAAAAGCGGCTTTCGAATTGGACAAATTGGTGGATATCATGAAGAAGTATCCTAATATGAAGATCAGCGTGGAGAGTCATACAGATACTCGTGGACGTGCAGAATACAACCGAGAATTGTCCGAGAGACGTGCGCAATCTACTGTGCAGTATGTGATCTCTCAAGGTATTGATGGATCTCGAATTAGCGGTCAAGGTTTCGGACTGGACAAGCCCGCTGTTGCCTGTGGCAGTGGATGCAGCGAAGCACAACACCAAAAGAACAGACGCTCTGAGTTTATAATTATTGAGCGGTAATATTCTTTAAGATTTTTTATTCTGAAAAACCCCTTTGTAGTTAAAGGGGGTTTTTTGTTTTTGAGTCGTGCTTTATTCCAATTTCAACACTTCTATGGCCCCTAGTATATTCCGTTTGTCCCTATCAAGATCATTTGCAACCCACCGAAAAAAGGTTTGCCGTTCCCTGGGATAATTCAAATCATAGTCTACTGGCACACCAATATTTTCATACGATATTCCGTGGTTGTCCATATATACTTCATTCGAAATTGAAAATACCCATCCGTTAGGTAACTTTTTTTCCAATGAAGTAGAAAGTGCTCCCTGCGTGTGAGAACCAATTCTTTTAATGTTGGGTATAGAAATGGAACCAAGCGCAAATGCCTCGGCCGCACTTCCGGTCTGTTGAGAAGTGAGCACATATATTGGATTCGTATAGGGTTGTGAGGAAGGCTCCAAAAATAAACGCCTCACTGGGGTAAACTCATTTCCATATTTTAATTTCGTAGTTGCGATCTGTCGTTTTTCTGAGTTAAAGCGTCCAAGAATTTCAAAGCTTACGGCGTCTTGCCCACCTCCATTGAATCTAAGATCAACTACAATGGATTCTGTATCTTTCAGATCATTCATTACCTTATCCATTACTTTCCGCACTCCCTCCACTTCCATTTTCACGAATAGACCCTCGTCCATTTCATGAAAAGTTTTGACATATGCATCTACATATCCCAGATCTTCAATCCGAGATTTGGCAATGTTCAGATCGGCGAATAACCACATCGCTTTTACTTGGATATACCCCATGCGATCATCCGTAATGCCCCATGAAATTAACCACGAATCATCGGTAGTCATATCCTTCTCGATATGATGTTTACTTACCAAATTAGCAACTGCAAAATCTCCGTATTCGGGCAAACTTTCGTCCGTTGCAATTTCTTCCTCCTTGGCTAATTCCTCCAACGCTTTATAAACTTCATCGGTTGCCTCGAGATAACGATGATTGTCGTTTAATAGTTCCATGGTTTCCTCAATTACTGTGTATAATTGTGGATCTGAAACATCCTGAATTAATTTGTTTTTTTGTTCTCGGTAAAGTGAATCCCAATCAATAGCGTTGAGTTCCATAAAAGCGTAGTGATCTTTAACCGTCTCTGCGAAGACTTCAAAATTATATATAGGGTCATTCTTTTTGACATCTGAAATTTGAACACCACAGATTTCAGGTACGTTTTTTATCCTTGTAAAGTGATAGGTCATTACTCCGTTCGTCATCATTAAAGTATCATTCTTGATACCTATTGATGCTATGATCTCACTAAGTTCCGCTTGGCGTGTAGGTACACAGGAGATAGCGGTAATGTCGAACATTGAATATTGGGTGCTATCTTGTATTTGAAGCAGCCAGCCCGAACCAACCGACTCCCAAGTTCCGTTCAATGATATGGGTTCCTGCGGTTCGTTATTACATGACAGAAATAGTATGGCCAAAAGGCCAGCAAGTATTTTTAATTTCATAGGATCTGCTTTTAACAAAGACCCTACTACCACTAAAATGTTACAGTGTTGGAGATGGTCACTTTAGGGGGGTTAGTTAGCCTTGACTGCAATCTCATCCAACTCATAGGTCCCGTCAAAATCGGGTTCTCCACTTCCGGTATAGCGCCAGGCAATGTAACCGGAGCCTTCGATGCACGAAAGGTCAATGATCCCGGAAGGAATATACTCCTGAAAGTTGTCCCCTGAGTTGGCAATTCGAGGGCTGCTTAGAGTCGCCCATTCGAAACTATTGACGTCTTCGGTTTTCCCATCCCAATTGGTGGATACCAATACTTCCAAAATACTTTCATCGGCAAAACTGGTCGAGGTTAGGAATGTAAGTGTAGGGTTATTTAGTGAACTAAATTCGATCTCGGGGGTGATCAACCAGGCAATAGAGCTATCGTCCCCGGAGTTAAAGGACCCGATCTGTGCGGAGATCTCTCCATAGGGCGGATTGTTAGACGAACCATCAAAACCTTCCCAGAGCACCGTGCCTTCTTGAATAATGTTAGACCAGCCGTTCCCCATAATAGGGTCGTTGTTTTCCTGGGATTCGAAATTATCTCCAAAAATGACGATGCCCTCACCCCCTGTGCCTAATCCACAGTCTAGCATGAGTGGATCACAGCGATCCTCGCTTTCAAACTGAATGTCATCCGGATAGTTCACAACAATATTAAAATCTTCTCCAAAAAAATTATAGGTAAGGATCCCGTCCAGACTACCTCTGCCTTGCGGTAAGAGTAAGGCTTTGAAGTCGGCAAAGGTACTGGTGCTAAAGATCATACTTCGCCGATTACTGCAAAAAACCAATTGACGTTCCCCGTCGAAGGCATCACCCGATCCCGCAGCGAAGGTCTTTCTATTTTCGCCCAATACTTCATCGGCTCGAAATTGAACATTTTGTAACTGCACATAGAGATTAGTTCTTTCTTCTGAAAAATCTTCCCTAAGAATGGGCATTGGAATTATCTCTTTTACAACCGAATCTCGAACGACAAAATTTGTAAACTGAGACTCGGCAATCTTATCTACCTGACCCCCATCGAGAATCCCCAAGGTCAAAACACCATTGGATATCCCCACGGAAAGGCCATCCAGTTTTACAAAAACCTTCCTTCCTAATTCAAAAGTGGTGAATAATGGGCTACTGTCTATAAGAACGCGTACCCCGGTTCTGGGATTGGAAAAAGCATCTTGCAAGATCAATTCCTCAAAAAAATTACCGGCCTCATCACTGGAAATGACATAACCGGAAATGTAGTGGTCGGTTTCGGAAAAGGTCAGCGTCTCATTTTCGTTGCTGTTCTGTTCCTGCAGCAACATTTCACGAAGCGTAGTAATAGTAATTTCCGTTCCCTCCGGCACTACTTCTATATTGGCTATCTCAGGCGGGGTGAAGCTAGCATCTTGAAAACATCCCCAGCTGCCCATTCCGAAGAAAAAAAGTAACCCTATGTAAATACTGAATTTTAGTTTTCGTTCTTTCATTTTTTAGCTGAATTTTGAATTAAAATCGGAGGTAGAGGTTGACATAGTAGGTGGTGCCATTTCCGAAGAAATACCGTGTCCCAAAAAGTGGACCGTTTGGCCGACTTGCATCTTCGCGCAACCGTCTGAAATTGGCATTACGCCCTTGTTCGAATCCACCAGTGATATAGTTTTGGTCAAGGACATTGGCTACCGCGGCAAAAAACCCTACGAAATATTTTGAGATTCGCCAGGATTTTCCACCCACCATATTGACCAGCACATAGGGCTCGATCTTCTCTTGTTGTAATAATTTCAGTGCCTCCTTTTCGTCATAATCATTAAAGGGTTGGCCGTCAAAATCGCTGGTAAAATTGGCCGTACGTGACAGATTATTCACATCGATATAGGCATTGGAAAAATAGTTGCCGGTCACCCCCAGCCACCAATAGCTGGGGTCCCGATATTCAAACCCAAATTGATACGCACGTTCGGGACCTGCTGCCACATGATAATTGGCGAGTCTGGCGGTGCCATCGCCAAAGGTCAAAGCTCCTTCGAAATCGTCGCTGCGCAAGTAAAGATTGGGGTTATTGGTATAGGTATGGTGCCCGAAGGCCCCTGCGACTTTTAGTTTAAACGTACTTGTGATCCGTGCTTCCACACCCAGTTCCGCACCAAGGCTTCGGGTGTTGATACCGGTCATTACTTCTTGTACAAAAGCGTCCTGTTGAAATCCCAAACCGGAAATATCTTCAGTAAAATAAAACCCAAGATCGGTTTGATCCTGAAGCGTAATGTAATACGCTGTCAGTCGGGCTTTGAGAATGGGAGAACGATAAATATAACTTAGATCCAGATTCTGAACGGTCGCCGTTTGGATACCAATAATAGGTTCATTGCTCTGTCGAGCATTACTAAACGACCGATTTATAGGAGGTGCTTTGGTAAAATAGCCTGCATTGCCATTGATCAAATGCCGCCCAGATACTTTGTAGGTTCCGCCGGCTTTAATTCCGTAGTGGGTAAAACTCAACTTTTCACTCGCTCCCAATGATAAATTGCCGGGAAAGTTTCCATTCTCATAAAGCCCGGTTCGCTGATAGGAGCTAGTCCCGGCGGTTGCCGAAAGAAAGTAATCCAAACGCGATAAGGAACTTTGAATCTGAGCGAAGCCAGTAATAGTACTGGCATGCATCATATAGTTGTATTTATAGCGATCGTTTAGGCCGGCAATTCGGTTGGGGTTACGAAGGTCGCTTTGGGCAGGGCTTGTCTGGAGTTCGGCACCAGCATCTCCCGAAGCTGCTTCGGTAAATGAATCGATATCCAAATAGCCGGAACTTCCTAGCAGATCTCCTACCTCGGCGTAATTGTCGCTCGTAAGGGTACGATATTCGAGACTGGTATTTAGTTTGAAGGTATCATTGATATTGGCCGTTCCTTCGGTTTTAACAGCTATCAAAACATCTTCTGTCACATCATTCTGAAGCACATAAGTCGCATTCCTTGGGTTGCCTTCGGAATTTGTGTTTGCTGCGTACAAGGCTTCCCAATCAATCTGGCCATTGATCTTAAACTCCTGAAGGGCTTGAAACGCCTGTTGGTAATCATAGGCCGTGAGATTCGAATTTCGAAGAAAATAACTAGGTAGTCGTTGGTAATAATTGCCCAACACATTTCGAGCTCCTCCCGCAAAATAAGATTGTCCATCTTGGGTGGTCATCAACTGAGTGCCGTTATTATCGATCCTGCTATTTTTTATGGTTCCGAATTGATAACTGACATGGGTATTTATTTTTATTTTTTCTGAAGGCCTCCAAAAATGACCAAATTGAATAACCGGTTCCTTGATCTCCCGTACGCGACTGCTTCGAAGTCTTCCATTTTGATAGCCCCAATTGGGATTGTAGCGAATCCCTTTTATATCGCGAACTTCCTGAGTGAGTGCCGTAGAACGCCCTCTGAAATTGGGAGTATAGAATGCGACAAGGTTGAAGCTACTTTTTTCACTTAGTTTTTTCTCTACGGAAATGAAAAATGAATTGGCATCGTACATCGTCCCTTCCACATAGCCCTCTTCTCCCACGCGTCTTGCAGCCGATAGCGAGTATGCCCAACCCGACTTCAATAAACCACTGTGATACGTTGCCATAAGTCGTCCTTCGTACGACCGATTTGCAGTAGCGAGGGATATTTGTCCTCCACTTCGGTACTTTGAGGCTCGCATTTCAATATTTGTAACCCCGCCCAGATCTCCAAAGGTGTTGGCATTGGCAGCTATTCCCATAGAAAAACTCCTATTTCTTTGTACATCATTCAACCCTCCCCAATTCCCCCATTGGGGTCGTCCGGTGGCCATTTTATTCATTTCTATACCGTTGATCAACACTTTACTGTGTACATTATCCAAGCCACGTGGTTTGAAAAATGTGGCACTAAAATCATAGGCAGCGGCATTTAAAAAAACATCTTTATTGGCATGCAGCAGGCCGGAAATTTGATGATGGTTCCCTTCATCATCACTCAATTCGGCTTCTGATAGGGTTATAAAACCTATGTGGGACTCTAATTCGGCCAGATCCAATTCGAGTAGTATTGGGTCTAAGTCAATAGTCTTGGATTGCTCCAAAACAATGGCAATGCGTTGTTTTTGGTAGGACGGTAGTTCGATACTAAGTACTTGTTCGCCCAATGGTAACTCCAGATCCGAAAATGAAAACACTCCATTGGTACGGGTTTCCACGTTCAGCATAGTCCCTTCGATTTGGACCAATACTCCAACTAGGGGATCATTGGATCCTGCGTCGACCACTCTCCCTTGCAGGATCGGATTTTGCGCCGAAATGAATAGTGCCGATAACATGGTCATACAGCAAATGATTAGTTGTTTTGTCATTCAGTTGTGGCTACTACACTGAAATGAAAGAACCGGGGAAGATGATTTTGATCCTACGTTTCAGAATAAAAAATAAACAGGCATCCTTATGAAATATGATGCTCAATAAACGACTGGGAAGACTCAATTTTGAACTACGAAGTTAGAAGAGTGTGATAATAAAATCAAACGAAACAGCCTATAAACAGTGAAGTTGTTGTCTCACTTCATGAATTGTCGGTTTATGAAATACGTGAGTTAATTACCTTTGTTAAAATACTTTCTCCCCCATCAATTTCAATTCCATGAAACCATTTCTCCTGTTGTTTGGGTTGTTACTTAGTGTCCATCAATTGTCCTTCACACAAGAACGTAGATCTTTTAAAATACACACCGTTGCATTCTACAATCTGGAGAATTTATTTCACCCCAGTGATGATCCATTGACTTATGACAACGACCGTACCCCGGATGGAAAGGACCATTGGACTGAGGCCATTTACGAGCTCAAACTCTTCAATATGGCGCATGTTATATCGGATATAGGTAAAGATCTTAGTGGTTCTTCACCGGTCCTGATTGGGGTTTGCGAAATTGAAAACAAGCAGGTTCTCGAAGACCTCTTAAAACAAGATGCTCTGTCTCAAAATGACTACGGAATCGTTCATTTTGATTCTCCCGACAGACGTGGGATCGATGTGGGATTGTTATATAAAAAAAGAATGTTTACGCCTTCCCATATCAGAAACTATGAGTTGAAAATATATGACAAGAACATCCCTGATAAGCGGGTTTTCACACGAGATCAATTGTTGGTCAGCGGATTTTTAGACGGTGAAAAAATTCATCTTATTGTGAGTCATTGGCCTTCCAGAAGTGGTGGTGAAACATATAGTGAATACAAGCGAATCAATGCGGCACATCTCAATAGGCGGATTATTGATTCACTCTTCGGGGAGGATCCCTATGCGAAGATCATTAGCATGGGAGACTTAAACGATGATCCAACAAATACCAGTGTGAAGGATATTCTCAATGCACAAGCGAATAAATCGAATCTCCAACTTAAACAATTGTACAATCCTATGGAAGTCCTGTTTAAAAAAGGTCTGGGTTCCTTGGCATGGCGGGATAGCTGGAACTTATTTGATCAACTAATTATTTCTTCGGAATGGGCCAAAACCGAGTACACTTCCTACCGATTCTACAAAGCCGGAATATTCAACCCCAATTACCTGATTACTCCCAACGGAAAGTACAAAGGATATCCCTTCCGAAGTTTTTCAAATGGAGGATTTACCGGTGGTTACAGCGACCATTTTCCAGTATATTTATACCTGATAAAACAGATGGCAGTACCTGACTAATCAATTCTATTAATAAGTTTTAACTGTCCTCAACCGGACAAACAATCTACGAGAACCATTGTGCCCAGGGAATCCGGCTAAGCATAAGCACTAATGCCAGAGTATAGAATATCGAAAGTACCTTAAATTTAGGCTTGGACACCAGTTTCTTTTTGTGTTTGGAATAACCAATGGTGATCAAGACTACAGCAATGATCATTATAAGTGGGTGTTCTATTGCTAGTAGACGCAAATTAGAGTCTTTCATGACCTCTCCCATGCCATTGTTTCGGATAGCCTGTAGAGCGAAAGGAGATACAAAGAATAATACCAGTCCAATTAGAAACTGGATGTGGGTGACGATGAGTGCAAACAGTGCGAGTCTAAAATCTTTGGGTTGGTATTCTTTATTTCCGAAGAAACCCATCAACGAATTTACGGTAGCGATAAAAACTACTAAAACCAATAAATAGGCCCACCAGGAGTGTAGAAATTGAACGGTAGTGTACATAATAAAGTTTGTTAGTGTTTCTCAAAGGTAGGGATTCTTCCATAAAAAAACGCCCACCAAAGGTGGGCGTTTGTAATTATATGAAGTCTGAAATTAGTTAAACAAATAACGTAATCCCACTTGCATTTGCCATCTTGAAGACTGGATTCCATTGTCATCCAACTGGTCTAGACCATCTTCAAATCGAGTAGCATCAAATGTAAATACAGGATCTGGTCCGCCAGAAACTGTAGTTAGCGGCGATACTTCATTAGGTCCTGAAGTAAATCTACGTTTTCCCCAATCCTTGTTCAAAAGGTTGGTGAAGTTGAAGATATCCAAAGACGCCTGAAGCGTGTGCTTCTTACCACCTACATTCAAAGAGAAGTCCTGTAAGAACTTAAGATCCAAAACGTGTGACCATTTTAAGCGATCTCCGTTACGCTCAACATAACCTCCACGACGTGTACTCAAGTAAGAGTCTCCTTCGATAAAGGCATTGAACTGCTCCCATTGCTGAGCTGCAGTTACCAGATTTCCATTACCGTCTGTTAGATCGGCAAAAGTAATCTCACCCTGGTTAGCAGGTACGTACATAAGCGCATTATCTCTGGAGTCATCATTCAACAGGTCTCTACCTTCATTATAGATATAACTGAATGGATTTCCATCAGCTCCTTCGTAGAAGATACCAATTGTTGTTTTTACATTCTCGGTCCACTTTACCTCATAAGACATGTTAGAAGAAATTCTGTGTCCAAGAGAGAAGTCAGATTCGGATGCTGGAATATCAGAGTTCTTACCGTTAACGGTTTGAATGTTTCTCCACTGCGAGCTATTCTGAGAAGAAGTTCCTTCGAAGATCTTTTCTGAATACCCTTTCGAGTAAGATACCTGTCCCTGGAAGCCATTCGCAAATGGTTTTCTCAAGATAAACGTAGCATTCCATGCATGTCCTTCACCTGTGTTCGATCCTAACATAATACGTCCGTATGTATCATCGATCTCATCACGTCTGTCATAGGTAGGTCTGATATCCCCAGGGCCATTCAACTGACCTGATGGGCCTTTCAAGTTTAGGTTCTCATAGTAGATATCCGAAATGATATCGGTATATAAGAATTCAGCACTGGCGATCAAGCCCCAGAAAGGTAGTTTTTGATCTACTCCAATGTTGTACTTCATAACCTGAGGTAATCTGAAGTCACTGGCAAAAATATCGATATTTCCACCTGTAGCACCGGATCCCGGAGCCGGGTCTTCAAACTGATTGTTCACATCAGCCACGAAAGGTTGTCCGAACTCGAAATTGAATCCACCGGTTACCCCGTTATTGTTATACGTTCCTCCTGGCCATACTAATGGTACTCTGGAAGTAAATATTCCTAATCCACCACGAATCTGCGTCTTATTATCGTCGCATACATCTAAGTTGAATCCAAATCTAGGAGAGAAATGTATTGAAGCATCAATGCCCTTTCCAACTTCGGCTCCTTGCAAGTCTTTCCCGAAAGCTTCGAGCAATGGGATCGTTCTGTTGTTGAAGTCATCGTTTACTGTTCCGTCTTCCCAGTAAGGAATGTCGGCACGTAGACCAAATGTGAATTTGAAGTTATCTGTTAACTGAAACTCATCCTGAGCATAAAAAGCAACTTGAGTCAAACTAAATTCAGCAGATCCTGCAGAATCGTCACCGGTTACACCGTTACCCACTAAGGAATAACCATGTTGGTATACATCGGCGTTTTGTCCTGTTAGGAACTGGTTCAAACCTGAAGAAATAAGGTTTCCTTCTTTATCAAATTGATCTTCAAATGTATAGTCTCCAAAGTTAAAGGCGAAGAACAAGTTCTTGGTCTTAGAATGCTCTAAGTTACCTCCTAAAGTAATGGTGTGTTGACCTGAGTAGATCTCTACGTTATTGTTAAATGTAAATACATCCTGATCTAACAAGTTGGCAGTAGAAAATGGCTCCGACCCAAAAGAGAGTGTACCGTTTCCATCTTGAATATCAACTGTTGGGAATGGGCTTCCGCTTGGATCTCTATCGTCACGTACAGTTGTATATCCAATTACCATTTTGTTGGATACTTTCGGACTGAAATTCGAGTTCCACTCTAAAGCAGTAGAATTTGTGGTTGTTTCAAATAATTCGGATCCATTGATGAAACCAATATTGAAATCGTCCGATCTTCTTGCTTCAAGGTTATCACCTTTTACCAAACCGTGACGCAACGAAACTTTGTTATTGTCGTTGATGTTCAAGTCAAGTTTTACGGTTACTTTATCACTCTCAAGAGTTCTTGTATTGTTTTCGAATCCACCCGGATCGTATCCGTAAGTGCTTTGAAGGAAATTGCTCAAGCCTTGGATATCCTGTAAGGAAGAACGGCCTTCATAGTTACCGAAGTTAAACGGCTGTGGAGTTTCATCATCCTGTCTTTCGTAGTTGATAAAGAAGAATAATTTATCCTTGATAATGGGTCCACCCAATCGCATACCATAGGTAAGTGCCGTAAACTCATCTAACTTTTCAGCGGTATCTCCATCCGAAACAAGGTCAGGTGGAGTTTTCCCAGCCAAGCTTTCGTTACGGATAAATGCATATGCAGAACCCGAAAGTTCGTTCGTACCAGAACGAGTAATAGCGTTAATTGATCCTCCTGAGAATCCCGATTGTCTAACATCGAAAGGTGCTACGTTCACTTGGAAGCTTTCGATCGCATCCACTGAAAACGGATTCACACCGGTTTGACCTCCGTTAGTACCGGAACCTGCCAAACCAAAAACGTCATTGTTTACCGCACCATCAATGTAGATAGCATTGTAACGGTTGTTTTGACCCCCGATAGAAACTGAAAATCCATCATTCCCTTCGGTCAATTGGGCTTGTGGAGTAATACGCACAAAATCCGCAATAGATCGGGAAGCAGCAGGCAATGTTAAAACATCACGCTCGGTAACTGTGGTCTCAGTTCCCGTTTTGTTACTGTCAAAAACATTATTTCGCTGTACAGCGATCACTACTTCCTGCAAGGCGTTGGACGATTCGGCCATATTAATACTAATACGTTGCGAATCACCTAAAGAAAGGAATAGCCCGCTTTTTAGGTAATCTTCGTAACCTACATAACTAATGGTTACAGTGTAAGGTCCACCAGGACGCATGTTTGGTACTCTATAGTACCCTTCAAAATCGGAAATTGCACCATACTTCGTCCCTGAAGGAACGTGTATTGCCACAACATTTGCCCCACTTAAGGGATCTCCGTTAGCATCGGTAACTCGGCCATTTACTGAAGAGGTTGTTACCCCCTGTCCATAAGAGGTAAAGAGTCCTCCCGCTAAAATGGCTAAGAGAAGTAAAAGTTTTTTCATAAGTGTTTGTTTAATTAATTTGAATGCAAAAATACTATTATTAATACGTTTTCAGTGTCAAAAAATCTAAGAAAACGTTACCAATAATGATTCCTAAAAATAAGTTAAAAAATGCACGTACATGGGAAAGGTTATACTTAGATAACAACAACTTTATTAACAAAATGAGAATGAGAATGTTAGTAGAGAATACAGTCCAATTGATCCTTTAACGGAGCTGCAAATTCGAAGTAGGCACGATGATAGGTACTGTCCAGAGGTTTGGAGGCCGGAAGATCCTGAAGAAAAGGGTCTACTTGTTTACCATTTTTCCAAAAACGATAACACACATGCGGCCCTCCGGTGTTTCCTGTCATACCAACCCAACCTATGACATCTCCCTGTCGAACGAAATCACCCACTCGGGAATTCCGTTTTTTCATATGTAAGTATTGGGTCTCATAAGTGGCGTTATGCTTTATTTTTACGTAGTTACCATTGCCTCCACGTCGTTCCGATTTACTCACTATCCCATCCGCCGTTGCTAGAATAGGCGTGCCAACGGGAGCCGCAAAATCTGTTCCTCTGTGTGGTCTTCTTTTGTAACCATAATATGCGATGCGTCGATTGAGATTGTAACGGGAGGATATTCGGCTAAATTTTACCGGAGCTTTCAAAAAGGCGCGTCGTAAGTTTTGAGCTTTTTCATCGTAGAAATCGGCTACGGTGTTGGTGGAATCCACTTCGGGTTTGAAATTGAAAGCATATAAAGGTTTCCCTCGATGCTCAAAATAGGCCGCCTTGATCTCATGCAAGCCCGCCGGAATGGTATCGCTGATGAACTTTTCAGAATAAACCACCTTAAAATTATCTCCAGCTTGCAGTTTGAAAAAATTAACCGTCCAGGCATAGATATTCGCCAAGCGATCTGTCATATACGGACTTAAATTATTCTCAGCCATGGTTTGAGAGAGCGAACTGGTGATGACCCCGGAAGCTTCTTTCTCCACATAACGAACGGGTTTGCTTTCATTAAATACGGCAATACTATCCCGCATATCGACCACAACGTAATCGACCTTGTTCCGTTCGTAAATAAATACTTCGGTATGTCCTATTGAGTCTAAAGAATTGAGTAAAATGTAAGGTTTACCTACTCCCATTCGGCGTACATCAAAGCTGTCTTTATAGGTGGTGGCTACTTCAAATATCTTCCGCTGACTTACCCCATTTTCATTCAGAATCCCACCAAAAGTATCGCCCGGACGAACCGTATCACGTATTACTTCAAAATTATTGAGAATAAAACCGTATTCTTTTAGAATAACCGGTGTCACTTCATCCACGGCCTCCGTAAGATCCATACCATCATTGGGGTCTTCACAGCCCATAAAAAATAGGGCCAATATGCTTAGTATTAATAGATTCTTCAAAGTGATCAACTCATTTTTGCTAGATGTCCTTGCCCCAATCTTCCAGTTCTTGAGCGGTCCAAACTGCAGGGAAAAATATTCTTTTTTGATATTTAGGGAGCATGTATTTTGCCCAATCGCTTCCCCCGGTAGCTGCCTCCGGTTCTTTCCCGTGATTGAGGTATTTTACTGCCGTATTGTAATGTGCCATGACCCAAGTGACATTGACCGTGTAATCGTAATGTCGCATGGACTCAGTTAATTGCGGGTCTTTCTGGACTTCTTCCGGCAAGCTCATAAATTTCGCGTACAAATTTATGGTATTATATTCTTTTGTGAAGGCAATAAATTCATTTTTATATTTTTCCTCGAAAGCACTCAGAAGGTAACTTTTCTTCCCCGTTTTAAAGTCTTTCCCAGCGGCCTGCCAATACAAATGTTCCAGGGCGTGCTCATAGGGGGTGTCTCGGTCGATGGTAGCCCTAAATCTGGCATCGATCAAATTAATGAGATCTGTGGATGCAAACTCTATCTTTCGGTATTGGGCGCTTTGGAATCCACTAGCCGGGGTTAATGTATTTCTGAATTTTAAGTATTGCTCCACTTCCATGCCTTCGGACATAATATTAAAGGAGGAAGTAAGCATATCGAAATAACGGCTAATTCGATTCAGTCTTTCAGAAAAGAACTTAGCTGTTAAATTTTCGTGATGTGATATTTGCTGAATTTCCCAAAGGATCATTTTGAACAATAGCTCATTCACCTGATGGTACATAATAAAGACCATTTCATCGGGAAGTGTCGTTCGCTGTATCTGAAGGTTGAGTAAGGCGTCGGTTTGAATATAATCCCAATAGGTAATAGGTTCGCCGTAGAGAAGCCCTTCCAAATGCGTGTCCAGGTCCTGGCCTATCGCATTGTATTTTTGCTGTAATTGTTGTAGTAGCTTTTCGGTTTCCGGTTGTTTTTTCATTTTTTTAGTCTACTTGTATTCTGAAGGAATTCTTCAGTCCCTTAAATTCGGTTAGAGATGCCTTGAGCGAACCTACCGCAAGATCGGCTTTAATAAGCACGGGCATTCGATTATCATCATCGGTCACCCAAACCGTCAAACTCTCTTTCTCTTTAAACACACGTCCGGACTGTACATACGGCCTAAATTTCAAGGTGGGTATTTTTCCGAATTTGGTCCGAACCACTTCTCTTCCCAAAAATTTCATTCTGAACTTATAGTTTTCCTTGTCAAAAAACATATTCATATCGACAGTTTCACCTTCCTTGATAGTGGAAACGTCCAATCGGTTACGAAGGTAATAAAAAGCGGACACCATATCCTGTGCATCTTTTGGAAAATCCACCCATTCCTTGGTTTTATGTTTTTTGTTATTGACGAGAGCCTTTCCCGTTTCGTGATTAAAATCAATTTGGATGTCTTTGGTGTGTCCGCCTTCGTCTATATTTCGGATAAACCGCTGTGGAAGATTCGTTTCTTTATCGATATAACTTTGGTAATCGTCTTCCACTTTAAAAAAAGCACGCGACAATCCTGTGGTCTTTCCATACCCTTTAACATGAAAAACTTCCTTACCCCCTAAAACTTCATCGGTCACCTGGAGTGTTGCATATCCCGCAGTTACAAATCCATAATGCACCCGAAACTTAAACCACTCACCGCCTTCGTAGGCGCTATCCTGACTATAACCAGCCAGCGTCGAGATGCATAGTATTAATAGTATTAATTGCTTCATTTTTTTCAGATTTGAGATCATTATAGAGGTCTTTGCAAGGACTGTTCCAAAAAAACAAAAACTCCACCTTTTTTAGACGATGGAGTTTTTAAGATGTTACATGTCCTAAAGGGTTCCTCTTCGGGCTTGTTGCCGTTCGATGGCCTCAAATAGGGCTTTAAAATTTCCTACTCCAAAGGATTGTGCTCCTTTGCGTTGTATGATCTCTATGAACATCGTGGGCCTGTCCAGAACATTGTTGGTAAATAGCTGAAGCAAATACCCTTCCTCATCCCGGTCGATCAAAATACCGTGTTTTTTAAGTACTTCAACATCTTCATCGATCTCGCCAACCCGTTCCAGAATATCATCATAATAGGTATCCGGCACGTATAAAAATTCAACACCACGGTCACGCATGGCCGAAACGGTAGCAACAATGTCATCGGTAGCCAAAGCTAAGTGTTGCACTCCCGCACCATTATAAAAATCTAAATATTCCTCGATCTGTGATTTCTTTTCAGCTTCGGCCGGTTCATTAATGGGAAATTTTATACGTCCATTTCCATTGCTCATCACTTTGCTCATTAAGGCGGTATATTCTGTAGCAATATCGTCATCTGCAAATGAAATGATCTGCGCAAAGCCCATCACTTCGGCATAAAACTTACACCAAACATTCATTTGGTCCCAACCTACGTTTCCCACAATATGGTCAATAAATTTCAACCCTACAGAAGCCGGATTGTAATGAGACTCCCATTTTTCGAAACCGGGTAGGAAAACACCCTTGTAATTTTTTCTTTCTATAAATAAATGCACCGTTTCTCCATAGGTGTAGATTCCGGATTTGATCACATGCCCATGTTCGTCTTCCTCTCTCGTGGGCTCCAAATAAGGTTTTGCTCCTCGAGAAGTAGTCTCTTCAAAAGACTTCGTTGCGTCGTCGACCCACAAGGCAATTACTTTAGCACCATCTCCGTGCTCATCAATATGACGATTCAAATCTCCTCCTTTATTTAAAGGAGTAGTGAGCACCAATCTAATTTTGTCTTGTCGGATCACATAAGAAACCCTGTCTTTAAGCCCGGTCTCCAATCCGGCATACGCCTCAGACTGAAACCCAAAGGCACTTTTGTAGTAATAGGCGGCTTGTTTCGCATTACCTACGTATAATTCGACATAGTCGGTTCCCAGCAACGGCAGAAAGTCCTCCGCGTCACTAAACAGCTTTTTTAAGCCGTACTCTGTATTTTGCAGATCTTTGAGATCCTTGATTTCTCTTGCCATGATATAGTTTTTTTAATGGAATAAATTTTTCTTTATTCTGAAGAAAAAGTTTCCAATTACCACATTGCCCGCAAGTGCGGAGTGATGTCTATTCTATTTTTCATTCCTCCAACCATGATTGATAATAACTGTCATCTGCTATTTTTAAGGCCTCTTCGGTGACCATTAGCGGCTTGAAGGTGTCTACCATAACGGCCAGCTCATCGGTTTTGGTCTGTCCAATACTTCGTTCTGTTGCGCCCGGGTGTGGCCCGTGTGGAATACCAGCGGGGTGTAATGAAATATGTCCGGCGTCGACATCATTCCTACTCATAAAATCTCCGTCTACATAATACAACACCTCATCGCTGTCAATATTGCTGTGATTGTAAGGTGCGGGAATGCTATCGGGATGGTAATCGTATAGTCGCGGACAGAAAGAACAAACCACAAAGGCGTCAGTCTCGAAGGTCTGATGTACCGGTGGGGGTTGGTGTATCCGTCCGGTTATTGGTTCGAAATCATGAATTGAGAATGCATACGGGAAATTATAGCCATCGTAGCCAACCACGTCAAAGGGATGGGATGCATAAACCATGTCAACAATCTCATCATTCTTTTTGATCTTCATCAAAAAATCTCCCGATTCATTATAGGTTTCGAGTTCCTCAGGCTTTCGAATATCTCGTTCACAAAACGGAGAATGCTCCAACAACTGCCCAAACCAGTTGCGGTATCTTTTTGGTGTATAAATAGGCCGACGCGACTCAACAATAAAGAGTCGATTATCTTCATCGTCAAATTGCAATTTATAGATCATCCCTCTCGGAATCAAGAGATAGTCCCCATATTTGAAATCGAGGTTCCCCATATGGGTACGTAGCTTCCCACTTCCTTTATGGATAAAAAGCAACTCATCTGCATCTGTATTCTTATAAAAATAATCTTCCTGGGAATGTTTGGGTGCCGCGAGGATAATATTACAGTCGCTATTGGTGAGGATCACCTTTCGGCTGTCCAAATAATCATCCTCCGGCTTCACCTGAAACCCTCTAAATCGATAAGACTGCATATTGTTGGCCTTGGCCACCTTGGGGGCGACACTATATTGACCTTTGATCTCCTTCACTTGTGTGGGGCGTTGCTCGTGATAGAGATTGCTGTACATCCCATCAAACCCAATCGTTCCGAATAGTTGTTCGGAATACAGGCTCCCGTCTTCCTTGCGGAATTGAGTATGTCTTTTGGGTGGTATCTTCCCTAATTTATGATAAAATGGCATGGTAGTAAATTTACGTTAGTACTTGTTATTCAGCAAAAAAGAAACCTGCTATTCGGGGTTTCTTTTTACAAGAACCTTAAGGAGCAGCGATCGGTTGATACAAGTTACGGTGGCCATATTACAAATATCGTAAAAATTTGGATGCTTTTGGACTAAGAAGCTGCTAAAACCGGAACCCTACATTTACATGCCACTCGTCTGTTTTTCGCTCCGGGGAGTAGGAGTATTTCAGTTCCATAGGGCCGAAAAACGTATCAATACCATAGCCCACTGCATAGCCAGTATAATCAATACCATCAATCCATTTACCATCGTCAAATAGTTGATCCCCCACATTGGCAATATTTCCGGAAATACTCAAATGCTGTTTCTTAAATAGTTCATAGTCCAAGGTAATGGTAGATTTTAAATAGGTGTCGCCGCGTAACGCCAGTGCTTCATATCCGTAGAATGGCACAATATTGTTGAGAGGCCTAAATCCGTAACCCCCAAGAAAAAAGTCCAGCGATTTCGTACTCTTGTCCCCCCATTTAAAACCACCCTCTGTACCTACAATCAGTGTAAACTTGGGCGCAAGGGCGAATGCATAGTGTACCTGTGCTTTGGCTATTGTAAAGGGATCAAAATTATCATTTCGGCCTTTTGATAACAAGTACCAATGGAAGTCACCTTCAAAATAGAGTCCTTTACTGGGGAAAAAGCGATTATTGAAGGAGTCGTACTTCAAAATACCGTAGCCGCTAAAGTAACTTGTGTTCTCAAAAATAGTGCGCGGCAGTTCATTTTCGTCAATTCCAATGGTTTCAGAAAGAAAACGAAGCCATTTGTGCTCTCCCCCCAAACGTAAAAGAAAGGTTCTTCGAAATACAGTCTGTGCGAACAACTGGTTGGTAAGATCCTCGTAGCGCAGATCCAGCCTGTTGATCATAAGATTAGGATCGACGGCGGTTTCATCCATAATAAAATCGATATCCACATTTTTGTTAAAACCGTTAAAGGCAGAGCTTAAACCTACGCTCCAATAAAATCCTTTGTCGATATAATAATCGAAATTATAACGCAAATTGTCACCCACCACCAAGTCCAAAGAAGCTACATCGTTGTTGGTAAACAACCGTTTCCGAGTAATGTTTACCAAAGCGGCGGTCCTAAATAGGTCGTCATAATGTACCCCAAGCCGCAATAAAGTACGTGATCTACTTTCTTTTAAATGAAACTGAATGGAATACTCCTCACTGTTATCTAGATCTTCTTCAAAATTGTAATCTATACCGTCGTAATTTCCAGTGGCCGACAAATTATTCACTCCATCACTAAATTGCTGATAGCTTATTTCCGAGGGTGTTTTTAACTTTAGTTTTCCCAAAACATAGGCACGCGAATAGTTGATGTTGCCATGGATACCCACGTCATTGACATAAAATGAATCACTTGTGCTAAATTCAATTTTGGGCATGGGAGTCTTTTTCTGCTTCGAAGCGGCATCTTCTAGGACCGGCTTTAATTTTGAGGCGGCCTCCTCCCCGGACAAAATAATACGTTGTCCTTCAGTAAAGGAAACCAAAGAGAAATCGTCGATCTGCGGCTGAATATAAATATCGGTCTTCTCTTTCTTCTTCCGCATATCATTGATCGTTCGATAGTTGTTGATCTGTACTAGAACTTCAACCGCCGATTTCAATTTCTCGCGGTCCCTGAGATCATCCTGCACATCAATTCCTATAACAATATCCGCTCCCATGGCCCTCACCTCGTCAACCGGATAATTATTAACCACTCCACCATCCACATAGATGGTATCATTGATAGTAACCGGACTAAAAAGAGAAGGCAGCGCACCACTTGCCGTAACCGCACGGGGGAGATATCCCTTGTTTAGGATCACTTCCTGTCCCGTTTCAATATTGGTAGCCACGCAGAAAAACGGAATGGGCAAGTCATTAAAATCTTGCACATCCTTGACATGAAGCATCAACTTAGAGAGTAAATTATAGACATTTTGTCCCTTGGAGATCCCCGAAGGAAAAGTGAGTTTAAAATCGTCAAAAGGAAGAGTGAGTCCGTACTTTTCAGATTCATCTTTTTCAAAAAAGGTTTTGGCCGTCCTTGGAACTTCATCCTGAATCAAAGTATTAAAATCAAGAATCTGAAAGATGGAATCCAATTGTCTGGCTTTATATCCCGAAGCATATAACCCGCCAATAATAGCGCCCATACTGGTTCCTCCTATATAATCGATCCTAATCCCCGCATCCTCAATGATCTTCAAAGCTCCAATATGTGCCAGCCCTTTGGCGCCACCTCCACTCAAGACCACACCAATCTTCAGGTCTTCCGGATCACCTTCCTGCGAATGGGAAAATGCCTGAACTAGTACCAATGCTATGAATAGTATCTTTCTCAATTTTTTCTTCTGAAGTAAACGCGCCTACTTGTATTCATGTCGGCTCAAAGGTTAGACGCAATTAATTAAAATGTGATACAATTTTTTTTGCACGGCTGGCACCCACTACCTTTTCCAATTCATCAAAACCCGCCTCACTAACACGTTTGGTGCTCTTAAAATGTTTTAGCAATTCTACCACCGTTTTGTCTCCTATCCCGGGTATGGATTCCAAGGCAGAGTCCAACGCCTCTTTACTCCGCTTGTCCCGATGAAAGCTAATTCCAAAACGGTGGGCCTCATTCCTTAATTGTTGAATGATCTTTAAAGTCTCCGATTTTTTATCTAAATACAACGGAATGGGATCATCGGGATAAAATAGTTCTTCTAATCGTTTGGCGATCCCAATGATCGCTATCTTTCCACGAAGCTCCAATTTTTCCAAACTTTTCAAAGCCGAATTTAACTGCCCCTTCCCCCCATCTATGATAATTAAATGTGGTAAAGGTTGCTCCTCTTCCTTCATTCTTTTATAGCGTCGATAAACTACTTCCTCCATGGAGGCATAATCGTCCGGACCCTCCACAGTCTTGATATTAAACTTACGATAGTCCTTCTTACTTGGTTTTCCATTTCTGAAAACCACACAGGCGGCCACCGGATTCGTTCCTTGGATGTTACTATTGTCAAAACATTCTATATGCCGGGGTTCCTCACTAAGGCGTAGGTCCTTCTTCATTTGGGCCATGATACGCTTTTCATGCCGATCCGGATCAACGATCTTCGCCTGCTTAAAACGTTCCATCCGATAATATTTGGCATTGCGGGTGGAGAGCTCCAATATTTTCTTTTTATCTCCCGTTTTCGGAACGTGCACCTTTATTCCGGCCTCGGTCTTAATGGGAAATGGAACATAGATCTCTTTACAAATAGACTGGAATCGTTGTCGCAGTTCCACAACGGCCAATTCCAACAAGTCGCTATCAGACTCGTCCAATTTCTTTCGAATTTCCAAGGTGTGCGACCTGATAATACTTCCGAAGGAAACCTGAAGAAAATTGACATAAGCATAAGTTTCGTCACTTACAATGGAGAAAACATCCACATTGCTGATCTTAGGATTGACTACGGTCGATTTGGCCTGATAATTCTCAAGAATATCGATCTTTTCCTTTACTCGCTGCGCATCTTCAAAGTGTAACTCTTTGGCCATTTCCTTCATTTGTGTTTTAAAACGATGCAATGAATCCTTAAAATTTCCTTTAAAGATATTTCGAATGGCCTCAATATTTTCCTGATACTCCACCTCACTAAATTTCCCTTCGCAGGGACCCAAACAATTCCCCAAATGATACTCCAGGCACACCTTGTATTTTCCGGCGTTTATTTTTTCTTCTGAAAGGTCGTACGTACAAGTGCGTAGAGGATACAACCCCTTAACAAGGTCTAAGAGAGTATGGACGGTTCGCATACTTGTGTACGGCCCAAAATATTCGCTACCGTCTTTTATGAACTTTCGCGTGGGAAAGACTCGCGGGAAGCGTTCATTTTTGATGCAGAGCCACGGGTAGGTCTTGTCATCCTTGAGCATGACATTGTACTTAGGCTGATAGTTCTTGATAAGGTTGTTCTCGAGTAACAGGGCATCGGTCTCTGTGGCAACCACAATATGCTTGATGGTATGAATACGCTTTACCAAAAGTCGCGTTCTGGAATTATCATGTTGTTTGTTGAAATAGGAGGCTACTCGCTTTTTTAAATTCTTTGCCTTCCCTACATAGAGCAATTTATCCTCTTTGTCATAATATTGATAGACGCCGGGGTCATTGGGTAAGGTCGAAATTTGTAGCTTCACCGATGCTTCTGCCATATTTCAAAGATAGTCGATGTTTTGATTTCTGAAATGCGACTTCGCAACGAATCCATTGTTAAATAATTCCCTGTGATGTGCCCACTTTTTTCTACATTGCAGTAACTAATTTCCAATTGATGAATATTGCCGTACTCTCCAAGGGAGAACAATTGTACTCTACTCAAAGTCTCCTAAAAGCTGGATTGGCCCGAAATCACAACATGGAAATTTTAGATCCTACCTATTGTACTATGGTGGTTGAAAACGGCAGGTCGGCCTTGTATTACTGCAATGAACCTGTTGACGATCTTCATGCGGTCATCCCCAGAATTGGGGCTTCCAATACCTATTACGGATCCTCGCTGGTGCGACATTTTCAATCTATAGGAGTGTTTTGCGCAGTCGAAGCAGAACCCATTCTACAATCCCGTAATAAATGGACCTGTTTTCAGGTTCTTTCCAAGGCAAAAATCAGGCTTCCCAAAACGGTCTTAGGGAATGCCTACGATGTGGAGGCTATGATCAAGCATTTTGGCGAACCTCCCGTCATCATTAAAATATTACAAGGCACTCATGGACAGGGTGTGATCCTGGCTGAAACCTATCAGTCTGCCTTGTCTACTATCGAAACCTTAAAGGCCGCTCGAGTGCGTTTTGTGGTTCAGGAATTTATTGCCGAATCTGATGGTGCAGACATTCGGGTGATCGTGGTAGATGGAACCGTGGTAGCGGCCATGAAAAGGCAGAGTAAGGATGGAGAATTTCGCTCCAATCTGCACAGAGGTGGTACTTCCGGAGTGATCCAACTCACTTCCGAGGAGGAGAACATGGCGCTGCGAGCCGCAAAGGCACTGCGGCTTGGAGTTTGCGGAGTTGACATCCTACAATCCAAAAAAGGCCCGATGGTGCTTGAGGTGAATTCGACACCGGGATTGGAGGGAATTGAAACGACCACAGGATTGGATATAGCCGATAAAATAATTCGCTATGTAGAACGAAACAAAATGTGATTTTACGTCTGCACATTTGTTAAGTTTCGATAGGCCATTGCTACAATCCTTTTCATTATCTTGTCAATATAAAATTCGCTAGCACTTGAAACGAAAAATAGGACGATCAGACAAGGCAGACTTTCCTTTACTCAAGCTTCAAAATGTAGATGTGAAAATTGACACAGGGGCTTTTACTTCTACCATTCATTGTGAGCAGGTAAAAGTAGAGGACAATTACCTAAAATGCGTGTTTTTAGATCCTTCGGAGTCGGCTTATGACGGCAAGGAGTGGATATTCAATCATTATGACGTTAGGGTGGTAAAAAGCAGTAACGGACAGTCACAGGCTCGGTATCGCGTTCTTACTGAAATACGATTATTTGGAAAAAGACATCCTATATTCCTGACGTTGAGTGATCGAAAAGAAATGAAATATCCGGTGCTTTTGGGAAGAAAATTTTTAACCAAACGTTTTATGGTAGACATCAATAAAACAGACTTGTCGCATAAACTTAAACTAAAAAATGAACATAAAAATTCTATCGGCAAACCCAAATCTGTACTCAACCAAAAGACTACTCGAAGTAGCAAAAAAAAGAAGTCATAACATTGAGGTGATCAACCACACCAAATGTGACATCGTCATTGAAAAGAAGAACCCTTCGGTGATGTATAAGGGTAAAAGTCTTTTGGATGTGGACGCCGTGATTCCGAGAATAGGTGCTTCAGTCACATTTTATGGTACGGCAGTAGTTCGGCAATTTGAAATGATGCACTGTTTCACGACCACCGAATCCCAGGCACTCGTTCGATCCCGGGACAAACTAAGAAGCCTTCAAATTTTGTCCAGAGCCGGTTTGGGTTTGCCTAAAACCATCTTTACAAACTATTCGAAGAACGTGAAGGAGATTGTTGACCGTGCGGGTGGTGCCCCCATTATCATCAAATTATTGGAAGGCACTCAGGGTATTGGTGTGATCTTAGCTGAAACAGATAATGCCGCAGAATCGGTCATTGAAGCCTTTAATAATTTGCAGGCTCGTGTGATCGTTCAGGAATTTATTAAAGAGGCCAAAGGAGCCGATATCAGGGCATTTGTAGTGGATGGCCATGTTGTAGGTGCTATGAAACGGCAAGGGAAAGAAGGAGAATTCCGAAGTAATTTGCATCGAGGTGGCAGTGCCAACGTCATTGAATTATCCGATGCCGAAGAGCGGGCAGCAATTAAGGCTGCCAAAGCCATGGGCTTGGGAATCGCTGGAGTGGATATGCTTCAATCTTCAAGGGGGCCTCTAATCCTCGAAGTTAATTCGTCCCCCGGACTGGAAGGTATTGAAGAAGCCACGGGTAAGGATATTGCTACCATGATCATTAAATATATCGAACGAAATGTAGATGAATGAGTACTCGTGAAAATGAACTTAATATCCTGGGTGAAACTGTTCTTCCCGGAGAAAGTAAAACCATCAACTTTAGTATTGCCAAGTTGTATACCTCCACGCATGTGGAGATTCCCGTTATTATTGAACGTGCCAAAACACCGGGTCCAACTGTTCTACTAACTGCCGGGATCCACGGAGATGAGATCAATGGCGTGGAAATAGTACGGCAGGTGATCGCCAAGGGTATCAACAAGCCCAAAAATGGAACTGTTATTTGTATTCCAATCCTTAATATTTTTGGTTTTTTAAATGCAAACAGAGCGTTGCCGGATGGCAGAGACCTCAATAGGGTCTTTCCGGGTTCGAAAAATGGTTCACTGGCAAGTCGGGTAGCGTATTATTTCACCAAAAAGATACTTCCACATGCGGACTACTGTCTGGATTTCCATACCGGTGGTGCCAGTCGATTTAATGCCTCACAAATACGGATTGCCCCTGAAAATGACCAATTACTCGATCTGGCGAAGGTTTTTAATGCGCCATTTACGGTGTATTCCTCCTTTTTGAACAAAACCTATCGAAGCACTTGTTCTAAAATGAACATTCCAATATTATTGTTTGAAGGTGGGAAGTCGCTTGATAGCAACAAATATATAGTGAAGGACGGTGTTGATGGCGTAATGCGTTTATTTGATCATTTTGAGATGTTGGATGAAAAATTCTCACCTCAAACCACCGATTCAGAAACCATTCTTATTAACAAAAGTAGGTGGATTCGGGCCCAAAAGAGCGGGCTACTGCACATTAAGATTCCTTGCAATAAACACGTGGAAAAGGACGAATTTTTGGCAACCATTACCGATCCTTACGGAACCATGCGATTTAAAGTGAAGGCCCCTAATTCAGGCTATATCATAAATATCAATCAGGCACCTATCGTATATCAAGGGGACGCTATATTTCACATTTCTACTCAAGTATTGTGACGGATAAAGGATCTTTCAGAAAAAAATATAAAAAACTTCGGGAAGAACTGAATGAAGAATCCCTCGAAAATGGTAGTTTATCCATAGCTAACAGGGCGCTGAATCTACCAATCTGGGAGGCTTCCTATTATCATGTGTTTTTGTCCATTTCAGAAAAAAAAGAAGTCAATACACAATATCTTCTACACATTTTGCAAGGTCGAGATAAAAGCATTGTCGTTTCCAAATCCAATTTTGAATCGCATCAAATGCAACACTTCCTGCTTCAGGAAAATACGCGATTTACTGTTTCTAACTATGGCATCCCAGAGCCGCATTCAGGAATCGAAGTTCCTGTAGATCAAATTGATGTGGTTTTTGTGCCCTTACTCGCATTTGACGAAAATGGCCATAGGGTGGGCTATGGGAAAGGATTTTACGATCGATTTTTGTCCCAATGCAGGAGTGACACCATTTTTATAGGAGTTTCGCTTTTTAAAGCTGAAAAATCTATCAATCTGGATTTCAATGATATACCCCTTAATTACTGCATCACTCCTTCAAAGACGTATGCCTTCAAATAGCTTTCTTTTCGGGCACAATAGCAATATTCAAAGTCATTTTATTGCAACAAAATGAACGCTCAACAAACCAGGTTTTTAAGGCTCTGGCTCCTTTGGAACGATGAAAAACATTATTTTTTATATATTGCCTAGCCCAAATCACCAAATAATGAATTTTTCACCTCAAAAGAGGAACAAAACTACGAGCGATGAAAATGGCTCAAAGTCGCGCGAAGAAAGCCCTTTCAACAACTTTTATTATAAAGATGTTGCCTCTCTCACAGAAGTGGGTGGATGGAGTGTGAATTTTCGTGAAAAAAAGAGTTTTTTGGATCCACAAGCCCGAAAAATACTAAAAACCCCAAAGGATTATAACCCGTCATTACGCACAGGATTAGATTTTTACTCTGAGGACTACAAGGCAAAGGCGGCAGAAATGTTCATGGCCTGTAGCCTGGGTACCCCTTTTTCAACAGTAGTTAAAATGCGCACCTTCGACCAACAGGAATTTTGGGCCAGAGCTATTGGCAGACCTGTTTACGACGATAAGGACGAAATCTACGGTATACAAGGGGTGTTTCAGGACATCCATGCCGAAAAACAAAAGGAAATTGGACTCGAAAAGTCTGTAAAGATCATCGAATCGCAAAACTCGCGCTTGTACAATTTTGCCCACATTGTTTCTCACAACCTACGATCTCATGCGAGCAATTTATTCCTAACCTTAGAATTGCTCAATTCAATAAATTCTCCCGACGAAGAAAAAGAATTAAAAACCAGTCTTTTTGATATTTCCAAAAGCCTTAACGACACCATCGATCACCTTAACGAGATCGTAACGGCGCAGTCAAAATCGCTAGACGAACAACGTGAAATTACATTTGAAGATACCTTGAATACCGTGCTTCATTCCATTAACAGGTTAGTGGATTCGAGTGGTGCCGAGATCTATTCCGATTTTTCCGAAGTGCCTTCAATAACCTATATCGCCTCGTATTTGGAAAGTATAATGCTGAATTTGATCACAAATGCCATAAAATATGGCCACAAGGACCGTACACCGGTCATAGATATTTGTACCTTTACAGAAGACGGCCAAAATTACCTACTCATTAAGGATAATGGTAGAGGGATCGATCTCGAAAAATATGGAAATAAGGTGTTTAATATGTATCAAACTTTCCACGAGGACTCAGAAGCAGTTGGAATTGGATTATTTATCACCAAAAATCAGATAGAAACATTGCAAGGCACAATTGAAATAGAAAGTGAAGTAAATGTTGGAACCTCTTTTAAAATACGCTTTTAGATAACTAACAAACCGTTTTGAAATCCTCACATCCCCATATTAAACTCTCTTGTATTATTGACGACGATGAGGTGTACATTAAATTGGTTAGGAAAATAATCGATTTAAAACAGTTGTCCGAAAATCTATTGATCTTTAAGAATGGACAGGAGGCCTTAAACTACTTCAAACCCATTCTGGAGAACTTATCCGATAAGGATTTTCCGGAAATTATCCTGTTAGACCTCAATATGCCTGTGATGGATGGTTGGAATTTTTTAAATGAATTTACCAAGATAAAGACAAAAACAAAGGTCAAAACAACACTTTATATTGTGAGTTCCTCGATCAATCCTTCAGATCTGCAAAAGGCAAAAACATATTCCATGGTGACCGATTATCTGGTGAAGCCCATCAAAATGACCGATTTCGAAGCTTTATTTCAAAAACACAGTGCTTAGGCCACTGTTTCTTCAACGAGTTCCTTTTTTTCTTTCTTCGGAAATGCACGTCTATTGAACAAGATGATCAACGCCACGCCTATACTGATAGATGAATCCGCCACGTTAAAGACCGGATTGAAAAATGAAAAGGAGAACATATCCACTACTTTTCCGTGAAATAATTTTCCATAGCCTCCTCCATCAGGAAAAATACGGGCTACCTGACTTCCACTTTCCTCAAAAATAAGTCCGTAAAACACAGAATCAATGATATTGCCGAAGGCTCCTGCAAAAATTAGAGCAATAGAAAGGATCAACACCTTGGGTGCTTGCTTTCGCACCGAATCCCAGAGCCAATAGCCAATTCCGGCGATGGCGAACAATCTAAAAATAGTTAAGATCAATTTGCCGTATTGTCCGGGAATCTCCACACCCCAGGCCATTCCTTTGTTCTCAATAAAGTGAAGCTTGAACCAGCTAAATACATCAACTTCCTCTCCGTAGGTAAAATTCGTTTTGATATAAATTTTTACAATTTGATCGATAAGTAAGATCAAAATAACAATAAATACGGCCTTTTTCAATGACATAGTTGTTGGATTATTCTTTCCTGTGGGCAATTTTCAAATGGCTAAAATAAAGAAATATTATTGGCTGGGCAGTATCGTTATGTCCCCATTAACACTTTGTGCCCTAATCTGTAAAGCTCCCTTTAAATTGAGCTCATTTTTAACCATTCCTCTCATGGTATTCGCCTGGGCAGTTACACCTTCCCTGGCATACACAATGATACTTCCATGAGTAGTATTGATGTCTGCGTCACCATAAAAACTGGTGAGCACACAATTACCAAATTCCAGATCCAAGCGTACTTCTCTAAAACTACCCTCCAGCCTGGCCGACGCTAAAGCAGATCGAACTAAAACCGAGTAATTTTGAGGCACTATGAGTTCCATTTCAATAGAGATCACCTTATGAGCGGCCAATTTATCATTGGCTCCCTCAAAAAAAGGCGTGAATCCGGTTGAAAGTGTCAAAGTTCGTGGTTGTTTTTCTTCGGAAATGTCTACCAGAACTTGCTCGTAATTCTCACCTTCAATTTTGGTGCTGAGGCTAATCGTTGCGGTTTCCTTCGAAGTTATTATTATTTTGAATATATCATCCGAAATAATCTCAACAGCCTCAAATTTTGAGGCGTCCCACGACTTTTCTATGATCTTCTGCGCCTGTGCTTCAGCGATCAGTAGTAGTAAAATACAAATATGGCTTATATTTTTCAGCATAAAAAAACCCTACATACATAGGGTTTTCAATTTATTAAGGTATAAAACGCTTCATTGGAAAGCGGTTTTGTTATTTCTGCATATTCTTAGCCTCTATGCTCAAAGTGGCATGGGGTACTAATTTTAAGCGCTTCGGATTGATCAACTTCCCCGTAACACGGCAGATACCGTAGGATTTGTTTTCAATACGGATCAAGGCATTTTTAAGGTCTCGAATGAACTTTTCCTGACGAATAGCCAACTGAGAAGAGGTTTCCTTGCTCATTACTTCACTTCCTTCATCAAACGCCTTAAACGTTGGCGAAGTGTCGTCTGTACCGTTATTGCTATCGTTTCTATAGGCGCTTTCAATTAGATGTAATTGCTCCTTTGCCTTTTCAATTTTCTTAAGGATGAGGCTTCGAAATTTCTCGAGCTCCTTATCGCTGTATCGATTTTTTATCTCTTGAGCCATGATTTTAATGTTTTTTAATACTCAATTTGGTTGCGATATCATCAAAAGCAATTTCCATTCCATTTTCAACTTCCGCTTCAAATTCCAGTACTTCGGTTAAGGTTTCTTGTTTAATGTAAGCTATATTTTGCGTTACCGCAGTTTTCAGGTTCTCATTGTCTTGAAGGGTTACGTCCACCCTGTCAGTTACTTCAAAACCAGAGTCTTTTCTCAGGTTCTGTATTCGGTTTACCAACTCTCTGGCGATACCTTCATTTCTAAGTGCATCATTGATCGTTACGTCAAGTGCCACAGTCATTCCATCAGCATTGGCGACCATCCATCCCTCAATATCCTGAGAGCTAATAATTACCTCATCAAGGTTCAATGTAACATTTTTTTCGTTAAACAAAACAGAAATTTCACCTACTTTCTCTAAGGAAGAAATTTCTTCTTGTCCAAATTCTTGAATTATAGACGCTACCTTTTTCATATCCTGACCAAATCGAGGCCCTAATTTTTTAAAATCGGGTTTGATCTGTTTTACAAGAATTCCACTGGCTTCATCGATCAATTCAATTTCCTTGACGTTAACTTCACTTTTGATCAGGTCCGAAACTGCTTCGATCTCCTTTCGGGAGGTTTCATCCAATACCGGAATCATAATTTTTTGAAGCGGTTGCCGCACTTTGATCTTCTCGCGTTGTCTCAACGATAAAACAAGGGAGCTTATTGTTTGTGCCTGCTGCATTTTATGTTCCAGACCTTTGTCTATGTAGGTCGCATCTGCCTTTGGAAAGTTACTAAGGTGAACAGATTCTTCTGTTTTTAACACACAAACACTGGTGAGATCCTTGTACAATCGATCCATAAAGAAGGGTGCAATAGGGGCTCCCAGCTGGGCAACGGTCACTAAACAGGTGTATAAGGTTTGATAGGCCGAGATCTTATCCTCGGCATACGATCCCTTCCAGAAACGTCTTCGGCTTAAGCGAACAAACCAGTTACTCAGATTTTCCTGAACAAAATTTGAAATAGCACGAGCCGCACGTGTGGGTTCATAGTCTGCGTAGGCTTCGTCTACGCTTTGTACCAGACTATTCAATTCGGAAAGGATCCAGCGGTCGATCTCGGGGCGTTCTTCTCGAGGAACGTCCGTTTCAGAATAATTAAATCCATCCAAATTGGCATATAAACTGAAGAAACTATAGGTATTATATAGTGTTCCGAAGAACTTATTGCGCACTTCGGCAATTCCGTCCAGATCGAACTTCAAATTATCCCATGGATTGGCATTGCTTATCATATACCATCGGGTGGCATCAGGGCCATAGGTATCTAGAGTTTCGAACGGATCTGTAGCATTCCCCAGTCGTTTGGACATTTTTTGCCCGTTCTTATCCAAAACGAGGCCATTAGACATCACATTTTTATAGGAAACGTCATCAAATATCATCGTGGCAATGGCATGGAGCGTATAGAACCAGCCTCGGGTTTGATCGACCCCTTCGGCTATAAAATCGGCTTTTCGCCATGTTTGATCTACTTTTTCCTTGTTTTCAAAGGGATAATGCCACTGGGCATAGGGCATGGAGCCACTATCAAACCAGACATCAATAAGATCTGCTTCCCGTTTCATGGGTTGTCCGGAGGGAGACACCAATATAATGTCGTCTACAATATTTTTGTGAAGGTCTACGCTACTGTAGTTTTCTTCGGAAAGGTCCCCAACCACAAAATCTTCAAAAATATCCTTAGCCATCAAACCGGCTGCCACCGATTTTTGCATTTCAAACTTTAACTCTTCTATGGAACCGATACAAATTTCTTCTTTCCCGTCTTCGGTTCGCCACAAGGGCAGCGGAGTTCCCCAGTATCGGGAACGCGATAAATTCCAGTCATTGGCACTGGCCAACCAGTTTCCAAATCGACCTTCGCCGGTAGATTTTGGCTTCCAATTGATGGTTTGGTTGAGTTCGTGCATCCGGTCACGGAAAGAGGTTACCTTTATAAACCAGGAATCCATTGGGTAATATAGGATAGGCTTGTCTGTACGCCAACAATTGGGGTAGCTGTGCACGTATTTTTCGACCTTAAAGGCCTTGTTCTCTATTTTCAATTTGATCGCAAGCTCAACATCCACGCTCTTTTCGGGTGCTTCTCCATCCTTGTAGTATTCATTTTTGACGTATTTCCCGGCGAATTCCCCCATTTCGGGTCTGAATCTACCCTGCAGATCGACCAAGGGAACTAAATTTCCATTTTCGTCTTTTACCAGTAATGGCGGCACTTCCGGGCTGGCTTCTTTGGCAACTTTCGCATCGTCTGCTCCAAATGTGGGAGCTGTGTGAACGATCCCTGTACCGTCTTCAGTGGTGACAAAATCACCTGAGATCACTCTAAAAGCGTTCTCAGGATTATCGTTGGGCAAGGCAAACGGCAATAATTGTTCGTATCGGATGCCTTCCAAATCTGCTCCTTTGAATTCGTGTAAAACGAGATAGGGTATTTTTTTGTCTCCTTTGGAATAGGCGGTAAGTGTATCTTCATTCTCAACGGCCTCATATTTCCCGCTAAATTGTTTTTCAACCAAATTCTTGGCCAAAACCACGTGGATGGGCTCGAAGGTGTACTGATTGAAAGTCTTCACCAGCACATAATCGATCTTGGGTCCCACTGTGAGAGCGGTGTTACTGGGTAAGGTCCATGGTGTGGTCGTCCAGGCCAGGAAATATACACTTCCGAAGTCATTCAGAAAATCCGGTAAACTGCTGTCAATGGCTTTGAATTGAGCCACCACCGTGGTATCCGTTACATCCTGATAGGTTCCCGGCTGATTGAGCTCATGAGAACTCAGCCCGGTGCCCGCCTTGGGCGAATACGGTTGAATAGTATATCCTTTATAAAGTAAGCCTTTATCGTAGATCTGTTTTAACAACCACCAGACGGTTTCCATGTATTTGGGCTCGTAAGTAATATACGGATCCTCCATATCAACCCAGTATCCGGCGCGTTGGGTAAGTAAATTCCAGACATCGGTATAACGCATTACCGCTTTGCGGCAGGCGGCGTTATAATCTTCAACAGAGATCTTGGTGCCAATATCTTCCTTGGTGATGCCCAATTCCTTTTCCACTCCTAATTCGATAGGCAATCCATGGGTATCCCAACCTGCTTTACGATCTACCTTAAAGCCTTTTTGGGTTTTATATCGGCAAAAAATATCTTTGATCGCTCGAGCCATGACATGATGTATCCCAGGCAATCCATTTGCCGAAGGTGGCCCTTCAAAAAATACAAAGGGCTCCCCCCCTTCGCGAATGGCAATACTCTTTTCGAAAATCTTTTCATCTTTCCAAAAATCGAGTACCTCATTGGCCAAAGCCGGAAGGTCTAATCCCTTGTATTCCTTAAATTTCGTGCTCATTGATCGTTGTCTTGAAATAGGTTGCGAAAGTAAGAAATTTTACAGAAAAAGACGAAGAAGTCTCACGACGAGTCTGGAAAATATCTACGATTTATCAAAATAGAAAAATGCACCGCTCTCATAGGAACGGTGCAATAAGTCTGATAAAAAATAGTAAATTATTGTCTAACGAAGTGATATTCGGTAACAAGATCAGCAGAAACACCGTTTATCAAAATTGTTTCCTCTTGCATGATCTGTAATTGCGTTTCGTTAAACAAAGTAATATCGAAAGTTCCGCTACCTAATTCTCCGCCGGATCCACTTAAGAAAATTGTTTGGGTATTGGCGTTCAACGAATAGGTACCTCCTTCGTCCAGGACTATGATCTCAGTATCTGTTTCCGTTTGACCGGCAGCCGTTGTAGTTGTAGTAAGTAAATATTGTCCTTCGGCGGTATAGGTGCCATCTTCGTTAAAAATAATATCTAGTTGAAAGGTACTTCCTTCGGCTGTGATGTTAGAATCTACAGGAATTCCATTAACATCAATGGTTTGATCAATAGTTGCAAATAGTAGCGCCATATTATAGATTCCAGCAAGATTGGCATTTGTCAAAAGAAAAGAGCTTCCACCTCCATTATCGTCTTTTTTGCAGCTTAGAACCGTTAGGGTCATTAAAAAAATAAGTAGGATTTTAGTTGGTTTCATGGTTTTGATTTTTGGTAAATATAGATGCTTTTTTATTCTGAAAATTCTCGAATACTATAATTTTAATAACCATGTTACTAACACTTTTTTTGTTGGCAGGAAATGATGGAAATCAGATTTGAGCGAAAAATCTGCTAAAATCTATGGTGTATCAAAAGACATTTAAATAGCTGTAAATGTGTATTTTAACATCTGCTATTATGGTTTAGAAGTAATTGTTTAGCGTAAAACATGCAATTCAGAAATAAAAATTAGAGGTAATTTTACACCCGTGCGAAACAGCTACTTATAACAAGCCACTAACTTGAGATAAGATCCCCACTTTTATTTTTCGTTGAGTTTCTTTTTGCCTCTTTTAAAATGGGGGGCAAAAAAGAAACTTTTGCAGGGCATTTTGCCTTGCAACTGTTATTGTTTGATCTAGCTAATCTGCATTAAGTGGAGCAAGATAAAAGTTCCGCTCATAAGATGGTATCAAACTCGCACCTGCGCATGTAATGGATAATGGTGATTTTGTATTGGGCAACGATGCGGGTGCGAGTGATACCTATTTATATTTAATAGGCACTAAAGTTAAAAATTCTATCTTTATCTCAAACAACCAACTTTTTGAGATATTTCCGTTTTTTTATGCTGTTTTTTCCTTTCTTCGGAATAGGACAGGAATATGTTGACCTTGTAAAAATTGGCTATGGTCAATCCTTTAATCACACATTTGAAGAACCTCGCCCAGTCGAATCCAATATCACTTCCCTTGAGGTAGATCTTACACTTCCGGTGGTCATTAACGAAAAGCACGCCTTTATTACGGGTGCGGCATTTAGCCGAAACCATGTTCAGGTTTTTCCTGACGATGAACTGGAGATCTTTCGACCGGGATTTGACGAAGACGGATTCACAACACTATACAGCACCATTCTTAAACTTGGTCTGGCAAGTACCTATAATGACACGTGGAGCAGTACGTTGGTGCTGCTGCCGAAGATCGCTTCAGACTATGTCAATATTTCCGGAAACGATTTCTTTTTGGGTGGGATCGCCCTGCTGAAAATGCAAAAAACCGAACATTTAAAATACCGATTCGGGATCTACGGAAGTACCGAAGCCTTTGGGTTTTTCACCACCCCTATCGTGGGTTGGTACTATTTGAGCCCCAATGGTCAGTTTGAAATGGATATGTCGCTGCCTATAGCAGCCGACATTAATTACACAACCGGTTCGATTACTTATGGATTAGATTACTACGGAATTGGCCGTAGCTTCAAAATCAATGCAGACGACTCCAACACCTATATCGATCTTAGTTCCTTAGATTTTGCGGCCTATATTCAATACAATGCCTTTGACAAAAGTGTGCTTCTACGCGGAAAGTTTGGCTATGCCAGCGCAGATTATGAGGCCTATCAAAAGGGTGAAAAAATTGATCTGGGGGTATCGGCCTTTAGTTTTGGGGATGATCGTACCCAGTTAAACCCGGATTTCTCTGGAGGAATTTTTGTCAAGTTCGAAGCCATTTATCGATTCACAATCACTTCCGAAGAAAAGATACCTGAAAACTAATCTTCAAGCCCGTCAATTCATGAATTGTCTCCTATCGGATAAGTTCCGTTGCTTGACTTTATCAACATTTGCTATCTTTAGAGAATGAACAAAAGCTGTCCGGAATGTGGTGAAAAAATTATTGGCCGCGCAGATAAAAAATTCTGTAGTGATGCCTGCCGTAATGCCTATAACAATGCCCTGAACAAGGACACTAAAAATATAATTAGAACTACTAATAACCGCCTGCGAAAAAATCATAGGATCCTGGAGGCACTTAATACCAAAGACAAGACAAAAGTGACCAAAAATACGCTCGTAAAACACGGTTTTTTATTCGAATATTGCACAGGAACCTACACTACCAAGGCAGGCAGCATGTATTTTTATGTATACGATCAAGGCTATTTGGCGCTTGATAATGATTTTTATTTATTGGTAAAACGCTAAGCATTCATGAAGTTATTACAATTCGATTCGAGCCTGCTCGGGCCAATTATCTTTTTTTCGGTTTTTCTTCTCATTATTGGAATTCGCTACTTTTTCAATAAGAAGAATAAACTGATACGCGCTCTAAAAAAGGCGAAATTCACTTCCCTTCAAAGTGTTAAAGAGAATGATTATGCCAAGGTTTCGGGCAATGCAAAATTTGTGACTGAAGCGCTCATCGCCCCTTTGAGTGGTCGGGAATGCGTCTTATATCAAATAAAGGTAGAACGTAGTCGTGGAAAAAATGGTTGGGAAACCATGGTTGATGATATACGAGCTCAGGATTTCTTTATCGAACACAACGGAGAAATGGCGATTGTAAAAACTTCTGTGGGAGGAAGTCTGCGAAACATATTTCTGGAAAAGGATCAAAAGATGAAATCGGGTTCCTTCAATGATGCTAACCACAGATTAGTGGCCTATTTAAAAACGCATGGTGAAAAGAGTACCAATTGGTTGGGCCTTAACCGAACCATTCGATATCATGAAGGCATCATTGAACCCAATGAAAAAGTAACCGTTATGGGCGTTGCCCAATGGAAGGTGCTGAAAGATGTCATCCCAGGATTCAATTATTCTAAAATTTTGACCTTCACCGGCAGCAAAAAACAAAGGTTATTGGTAACCGATTTGAAAGAAAAGTCGGGAGCAAAACTGTGGTAACCACTAGATTATTCCAGAACTAGCACTTTATTTCCAGCTTGTTCCCTTTAATTCCAAGGCTGCTTTTAAAACATCTTTCTGACTTATTTGCCCAATCAATTTTCCATTTTCCAAAATAGGGAAACGGCGGCGACGTGAATTTAAAAAGCGATCGGCTGCATCAAAAACATTCATTTCACCATCGATGGTTTCAACTTCTGTAGCCATATGATCCTCCACTTTGATATCTTCCATAGGGTGATTGTAATAGCGACTGTGGCTTATCTGCTTCATACAATCTCCTTCAGAAATAATACCAACCAACTCATTTTTTTCGTTTACCACTGGTCCTCCTGAAATTTTCTTTTTGATCAAGGTGGTCATCACCTCCATGACAGATTGATCAGGGCGAAATGTGATAAGTTTCTTGGTCATATAGTCCGAAACTTTAATGTTCTCCGTCGATCCTTTTGTTGGTTTGGCGCGTTTGCCAACGTAACTTTTAATACCCATGCCTGCTTTTTTTAGTTCCTTCAATATAGGGAAAAAACTCCAATTTCTTTACACGGCTATGGATATTCTGAGATATTAATCCCGCCTAACCATTCCTTTTGAAGGCCCTCTAAATTCAACAATAATGTGTACTTTTAAAGACCAATCATACTTTTTATGAAAAGACTACAGGCCTTCCTTTCTTTGATCATAATTCTGGGATTAATTTATTACAGTTTCTACAGTTTAATGCCCCGTGAAGGAGCCCCGTCATCAATTCCTGAAACCGAATTTTCCGCAGAACGGGCACTTGTCCCATTAAAGGAAATTACCAAAGCACCGCATTTCATTGGAAATGACGAGCATGCAAATGTGAAAACCTATTTAATGGAGCAATTGGAAGCATTGGGGCTCGAACCTCAAATTCAAGAAGGATTTCTTTATAACGATTGGGGAGGGCTCATCAAGCCAGCAAACATTGTGGCACGTATCAAAGGGACACAGTCCGGCAACGCATTGCTAATTTTCTCCCACTACGATAGCGCATTGGTTCCTTCAATGGGAGCCAGCGATGCCGGAAGTGGAGTGGTTTCCATTTTGGAAAGCCTTCGGGCCTATAAAGCCAGTGGCAAGCAGCCTAAAAACGATATCATTATATTATTTACAGACGGTGAAGAAGTAGTTCTGGATGGAGCCCAATTGTTTGTAAAACACCATCCCTGGGTCAAGGACATTCGGTTGGCACTAAATTTTGAGGCCCGTGGTAGCGGTGGTCCCAGCAATATGATCTTGGAGTCTAATCAAGGGAATTCTAAGCTCATTCAAGGATTTATCGATGCCAAGCCCAAGTTCCCAGTGGCTTCCTCACTCATGTATAGCATCTACAAAATGCTTCCAAATGACACCGATTCTACAGTCCTCCGGGAAGATGGTGATATTGACGGGCTGTTTTTTGCATTTATCGATGATCATTTCGACTATCACACTGCTAATGACAACTATGAAAACCTGGACCGAAATTCCCTCCAGCACCAAGGTAGCTATCTCTTACCCTTACTGCATTACTTTGCCGATGCCGATATTTCGGATCTAAAAAGTGAAACCGACGATGTTTATTTTAATCTTCCCCTCGCAATAATAGTGAGCTACCCTTTTGCGTGGATCTATCCCATGCTCATTATTGCTATAATTATATTCGTGCTGCTGGTTTTCTTCGGAATAAAAAAAGGAAAGCTTAAGACTCGGGAAATAGGAAGAGGCTTTGGTGCGCTTCTTATCTCATTGGTCACCTCTTCCTTGATAGGATTCTTAGGATGGAAACTATTGCTATTCCTATACCCTCAATATGGAGATATTTATCAGGGTTTCACCTATAACGGCCACACTTATATCGCATTTTTCGTGGTTCTTTCATTAGCCATTACCTTTATGGTGTACCGAAGATTTAAACTTACCCATGTAGCCAGTGCTTATGTGGCGCCACTTACCCTTTGGTTGCTTATCAATATTGGTTTGGCCATTTATCTTAAAGGCGGGGCGTTTTTTATTATTCCCGTTTTCTTCGGAATTGTAGCCCTTTGGGTCATGGCCCGGCAGGAAAAGCCCAATTTGCTTCTAATGGTGCTGTTAGGAATACCGGCTATTTTTATTTTCAGTCCGCTCGTTCAATTCTTCCCTGTGGGATTAGGCCTAAAAATGTTAGTCGCAAGTAGCGCATTGACGGTGCTACTCTTCGGACTCCTCTACAATGTATTTGGATACTACAAACACAAACGTTTTTTCTCGATCCTCTTTTTTATACTGGCCTTCAGCTTTTTTATAAGCGCTCATTTCGATAGCGACTATACAGAAACCCAACAACGTCCTAATAGTTTGGTCTACTATCAGAATCTGGATGAGAATAAGTCGTACTGGGTCACCTACGACCGCGATTTGGACGAGTGGACCCGTGGTTACTTGGGTGACACTCCGGAAGAAGCCTCAAAATATGTAGTGAGTTCTGCCGGGAATAAGTACAATATCGGCTACTCCTACGCTGCGGAAGCCCCAAATATTCAATTGCCTCGACATATTTTGACCCTGAATGCAGATACATTGGCAGGAAATAACAGGGAAGTTAGCTTTACGATAATGCCCCAACGTGACGTACATATTATTAGGCTCTATGCAGATCAAGATGTTGCCTTCAACAGCATGAGCTATAATGGAATGAGCGTTCCTAAGGACAGCACAGGGACCGTGCTGGGATTGCGAGAGAGTAAATTTTTAGTCCAGTACTATGTTTCTGAAACAGATTCGCTTGAGATTAGTTACTCCGTCGCCGAAGGTGTAAATCCTAACTTCAGCATGTTGGAATATTCCTTGGATCTTACTACTAACCCGGCATTTACCATCAACCGAAGGCCCAAAAATACCATGCCCAAAGGGTTTGTGACGAGCGATGCGGTTATTATAAAAAGCACCTTGGATATAGAAAAGCTTCGACGAACTGCTCAGGATACAATAACCCTCCCGGCCGATGAATAAAACAATTGCCATTGCTGGAATGGGCTGGTTAGGATTACCGCTGGCCCAGCATCTAAAATCGTTAGGTTTTCAGGTAAAAGGCAGTGTTACGCAACTAGAAAAAGCCACCACTCTTCAAAAAAGTGGATTTGATGTTTATGCCGTGACTATTTCCGAAACAGGGGTTCAAGGCTCGGTACAGGGGTTTCTAAAAAATGTCTCCGATCTCGTCATCATGATACCGCCCGGATTGCGCCGAAATACCGGTTCAGATTATGTGCTAAAAATGACCCATTTTCTGGAAGAGATCGAAAGGGCGGCCATACCCAATTGCATTTTTGTAAGCAGCACCTCTGTCTATGGAGATTCACAGGGTACGGTTACTGAAAAGGATCTGCCACAACCGGAAAACGAAGCCGGCCGACAACTTTTTCAAGTGGAACAATTATTTTTTACGGCTTCCTGTAGCACTAGTATCATTCGGTTTGGAGGACTTTATGGAGGTAACAGACAACCGGCTCGATACCTGGCGGGTCGTGAAAATTTAAGTGGTGGATCTGCCCCGGTAAATTTAATTCATCGACGCGATTGCATTTCGATCATTTCAGAAATCATAAAAACCCAAAGCTATGGACATATCTTTAATGCTGTGCATCCACAACATCCTCCGAAACGTGAATATTATGCACAAAAATCGGTTGAATTAGGTTTGCAACCTCCACAATATTCGGTTACGGATACTTCAGAAAAATTCAAAAAAGTGGATTCGCAAAACCTCAACGACATTTTGCGCTATTCTTTTGTCAATGACCTTTAATTTCGTGATTATCCCTATCTTTAAATTTCCTTTTAAACGCAACCAATGAAACGTATTTCGCATCCCTTCACACTCTTCTTATTTTCTTTTTTCTTTTGTTTTTATTCCGAAATGGCTACCGCTCAAACCTATGATGAAAGTCTTTATGAAGCCCTGGAATACCGCTTGATAGGGCCATTCCGAGGCGGGAGAAGTGCAGCAGTAACAGGAGTTCCCAACAAACCCAATTTATTCTATTTTGGAGCCACCGGGGGTGGTGTGTGGAAAACCAAAGACGGAGGACGGCATTGGGAAAATATGAGTGATGGTTATTTTGGCGGTTCTATTGGTGCCATTGAAGTGGCCACCAGCGATCCCAATGTGATCTATGTTGGAGGAGGAGAAAAAACGGTGCGTGGAAATGTATCCTCGGGTTATGGAATTTGGAAAACCGAGGACGCCGGCAAAACATGGAAGCAAAGCGGATTGAAAACAAGCAGGCATATTCCTAGAATTGCCGTCCACCCGAAAGATCACGATGTGGTCTATGCAGCAGTTTTGGGAAATATTTACAAACCTACTCAGGAACGAGGGGTGTATAAAAGTACCGATGGAGGAAAAAACTGGAGAAGAACCCTATTTTCCAATGAGAATGCAGGAGCGGTTGACCTAATAATGGATCCTAGTAATCCTAGAATACTCTATGCTTCCACTTGGAATGTTCGCCGAACCCCTTACAGCCTTAGCAGTGGTGGTGACGGATCTGCCCTATGGAAAAGTACTGATAGTGGCGAATCATGGAAGGAAATTTCAAAGAACAAGGGATTTCCAAGTGATACTTTGGGGATCATTGGCGTCACCGTTTCTCCTGTAAATGGAGAACGGGTTTGGTCCATTGTGGAACATAAAGAAAAAGGGGGCGTCTATAGAAGCGATGATGGTGGGGAAACATGGAACAACGTAAACAGTGAACGAAAGCTTCGGCAACGAGCCTGGTATTATACTAGAATCTACGCCGATTCGAAAGACGAGGACGTGATCTATGTCCTCAATGTTCGTTATCATAAAAGTACGGACGGTGGTAAAACATACGAAACCCATAACGCCCCACACGGCGATCATCACGACCTGTGGATTGCACCCGAAAATCCCGATCGAATGATCATTGGGGATGATGGTGGTGCCCAGGTGACCTATGACGGAGGCGAGACTTGGAGTACGTATCACAATCAGCCGACATCTCAATTTTACAGGGTCACCACCGATAATTCATTCCCGTATCGAATTTATGTCGCACAGCAGGACAACTCGACCCTGCGCATCCCTCATCGAACCGAAGGCTGGAACATAGACGAGGATGATTGGGAGCGTACAGCCGGAGGAGAAAGCGCACATATTGCCGTTGACCCCGAAGACAACGATGTGGTCTATGGAGGTAGTTATGATGGGTTCTTAACAAGATTTAATCACAAAACCAACACAGTTCGAAGTGTAAGTGTATGGCCGGACAATCCTATGGGACATGGCGCAGAAGATATGAAATACCGTTTCCAATGGAACTTCCCTATTTTCTTCTCACCTCACGATCCCAATAAATTATATACCGCTTCCAATCATTTGCATGTCACCACCAACGAAGGGGAAAGCTGGGAAGTTATAAGTCCGGATCTCACCAGAAATGACCCAACCAAGTTAGGATCTTCGGGAGGCCCAATTACTCAGGACAATACCTCGGTAGAATATTATTGTACCATTTTTGCAGCAGCAGAATCACCTTTGACACCCGGACTTTTATGGACGGGTAGCGACGATGGCTTGGTTCATGTTTCGAGAGATGGAGGAAAAAATTGGGAAAATGTTACACCGAAAGGTATGCCCGAATGGGTCATGATCAATAGCATTGAGCCTTCAAGATACGATGCCGGAACCTGCTATATTGCGGGGACTAAATACAAAACAGGAGATTTTGCTCCCTATCTGTACAAAACGACTGACTATGGAAAAACCTGGAAGAAAATAACTTCGGGAATTCCTGCCGAACATTTCACTCGGGTACTTCGGGAGGATCCAAAGAAAAAAGGTCTGCTCTATGCGGGAACTGAAACGGGCATGTATATTTCATTTAACGATGGGAATAGTTGGCAGCCATTTCAACTTAATTTACCCATTGTTCCCATTACCGATCTGGCGTTAAAAAATGAAAATCTGGTGGTAGCGACCCAAGGAAGAAGTGTGTGGATCATTGACGATCTTACCGTTTTGCATCAGTTGGCGGATGCACAGGGAAAGGGAAATTATCTATTTCAACCCAAGGTAACCTATCGCATGGGAGGCAACAGCCGTAAAGGATCGTTTACGACCGGAACCAACCATCCTGCCGGCGTAATGACTTATTTCAATTTGGAAGACCCCAAGGACAAGGAAGTTACACTGAGCTATCTAACAAGTGCCAATGATACCATCAAGAGCTTCAGCACAAAGAGCAAGGAGGACAAACTAACGGTTAAGAAAGGTGCCAATTACTTTGCGTGGGACACAAGGGGGAAAGGTGCCGAACGCCTCAAAGGAATGATCCTTTGGTGGGCAAGTACCAATGCTCCCAAGGCTGTGCCGGGAACTTACAAGGTGGTGCTGGCGGTGGGCGATGAGGTGCTGAGCCAGAATTTTACTATTGCTGCCGATAAAAATGCCGAAACCGATCGTGTCGGGATGCAGCGTCAATTCGATTTTGTGACCGATATCAATGCTTCGGTAGATAAGGCTCATAAGTCGATTAAAAAAATAAGAAAGATCAATGCCCAGCTTGGCGCGTTTCAGAAGCAATACAAAGACAACGAAACAGTTGCTGATCTGGTAGAAAAAGCGAAAAACTTGAGTGAGCAATTTTCAGAAATAGAAAAAGCACTGTACCAAACTAAAAACCGAAGCGGACAGGATCCATTGAATTTTCCAATAAAGCTCACCAATAAATTAGCACACCTAAATAGTTTAGTGAGTATGGACGATTTCCCACCTACCCAACAGGATATCGCTGTGAAAAATGAATTGACGCAACAGATCAATGCGCAACTGGTTAAATTTGATCAATTGGTTTCGGATGAGATCGCTGCGTTTAATTCCTCCTTTAATGCACTACAGCTTAATTATTTGTTTATAGAGGATGAGGAGTAATATCAGACTTACCCTAGGAGTTCATGGAATATAATTATATAAAATCCCTGCATTTAATTTTTGTGATCACTTGGTTTGCAGGTCTTTTTTATATAGTTCGATTGTTTGTTTACCAGATCGAAGCATATCACAAACCTTCCCCGGAGAAAGAAATACTGAGCGCACAGTTTAAAATAATGGCCAAACGCTTATGGCTCATTATCACCTGGCCATCTATGTTACTCGCCATTGCCTTTGCAGTCTGGCTGCTTGTCCTTCGTCCATTTTATATTACCGATACCTGGATGCAGGTAAAATTAGGATTGGTGATCCTGCTGATCTTGTATCATATAAAATGTCATATTATTTACAAACAGCTACAAGCCAATGTGATCAAACACACGTCCAATTTTATGCGCTTGTTCAATGAAGGTGCTACATTGCTGCTTTTCTCGATTGTCTTTTTAGTAATTCTGAAGAATGCAGTGAACTGGATCTACGGTACCCTAGGTATTGTCGCCTTTGGTGTTTTGCTCATGTTGGGGTTCAAATTTTATAAACGCCTTCGAGAAAAAGAGTGACTTTTATTGAAAAATGGACATTGTGGTTTCGAATTTCAACCTTTGGTTTGATATTTGTTATCTTCCCTAGCATAAAATCAATGAATGGCGCTTAGAAGGTCTCTACGTTTACGAATTTTTTTATCCATGTTATTGCTGGTGGTACTCGCCTCCATACTCATTGCTATTGTGACCATTTATCAATACCGGGAAGAGGCAAAGGATTATCACCGTGAGCGATTACAACGAAAAGAACTGGCGATCACAAAGAACATCGAATACGTTTTAAAAAATACCACCTACCCGGTAGAAACCGAAAAAGTTCACCTAATATTTAAAAATAAGATCTACGAGATAAAGGACGTCAATAGACTGGATATCTACCTGTATGATCTGGAGGGAAAATTATTAAAATCGTCTAAAGCTTCTTTCCTTAGGGATACTTCACAGGCAAAACTCCCAAGATATGTGCTGGATACGCTGGCCAATTCATTGGATCATCGTTATTTGGAAAGTTTTGAAGAAGAGGGACAAAAATACCAGTCCTCGTACTCTTATATCACCGATGCGTCTTTCAAACCTCTCGCCATTCTCAATCTACCATATATAGAGGACGACGATTTCATAAACAAGGAACTCAAGGAATATCTAACCCGAATGGGGATCGCGTATTTTTTCACCCTTTTGGTGGCGGTCGCATTGGCCTATTTCCTTTCCAAATACATCACCCGTTCTCTCAATCAGGTGAGTGATAAAATAAATGAAACCCGTCTCAACAAGCGCAATAAAAAGATCGAAATAGAGAGTAATACAACCCAAGAGATCACAAATTTGGTAATTGCTTATAATGGAATGATCGATGAATTGGAGAATAGTGCAGCTCAATTGGCAGCCAATGAACGGGAGGCAGCGTGGCGTGAGATGGCCAAACAAGTGGCACATGAGATCAAAAATCCGTTGACCCCCATGCGCTTGACGGTGCAGAGTTTTCAACGAAAATTTGATCAGGAAGATCCAAAGATCAATGAGAAAATGGAGGAATACAGCAATACACTCATCCAACAGATCGATACCATGAGTTCAATCGCTTCGGCCTTTTCTACCTATGCCGATATGCCCGCACAACAGGATGAGACTCTAAACCTAGTGCGTATCACCAAGTTGGCACTCGATATTTTTAATGAGGACTTTATTTTTTATACTTCGGAAGAGGACGAGATCATTTCAAAATTTGACCGAACGCAGCTCATTCGGGTAATCACTAACTTGGTCAAAAATAGCATTCAGGCCATCGAACAGAAACAACCGGAAAACCCTAGAATCGATGTTCGGGTTTTTTCTGAAGAAGATTGGGCGTATATCACCGTTTCGGATAATGGAATGGGCATTTCAGAAGAAAATAAAGACAAGGTTTTTGAACCTAAATTTACAACCAAGTCAAGTGGCATGGGACTTGGGCTGGCCATGGTTAAAAATATCATGGAAACCTATGGGGGTACCATCTCCTTCGAATCTAAAGAAACGGAAGGTACTACATTCACAGTGGCGATTCCAAAATAAGGAAAAGACAATTACGGTTTTCCCACTTTGAAATGCATTTTCCTTTACCTAACTTGCACCGCAAACCCCAAAAGACTCTCCAAATGAATTACGAAAATATCCTCAGTCATTTTGAAGATGGGACGACTATAATTACCATAAATCGACCCAATAAACTGAACGCACTTAACAAAGCTACGATTAAAGAGCTGCACGACGCTTTTAAGGAAGCCGATAAGGATAATGACACCAAGGTGATCATTATCACCGGTAGCGGTGAAAAGGCCTTTGTCGCCGGAGCCGATATTAGTGAATTTGCAGACTATTCGGTGTCGCAAGGAGAACGGTTGGCAGCACAGGGGCAGGCGTTGTTATTCGATTTTGTTGCCCATTTGTCTACTCCGGTGATAGCCGCCATAAACGGCTTTGCGCTGGGTGGTGGACTAGAACTGGCCATGGCCGCTCACTTCCGACTTGCAAGCGATAATGCTAAAATGGGCCTTCCGGAAGTTTCCCTTGGTGTTATTCCCGGCTATGGAGGAACTCAAAGATTACCACATCTTGTAGGAAAAGGACGAGCAATGGAAATGATACTAACTGCCGGAATGATCAACGCACATCAAGCCATGGAATTTGGCCTTGTGAATCATGTGACCTCAGCCGAAGACCTACTTCCAACAGCCCAAAAGATTGCAGAAAAAATCAAACAAAACTCGTCCATGGCCATTGCAAACGCGATCAATGCAATCAACGCAGGCTATGAAGAAGGTGAAAATGGATTCGATGCGGAGATCACGGCCTTTGGAAAGTGTTTTGGTACTGCCGATTTCCAGGAAGGGACGCAGGCATTTTTAGCCAAACGCAAACCAGACTTTCCAGGCAAATAATTTTATGGAAATATTCCTACTTAATTAGGATATGTTCCATATTACAAATAACTTTGAGGGATTCCCTTCCTTCAAAGTTTTTTTATGTCTCAAACCGTCAAGGGCCGCGGCGCCCAAAAGAAATTACACAATCGATTTTTCGAGCTCAGGCATGAGGTTTTGGATGAATACCTTAACTTTTGCGAGTTGGATGGGGAAGTTGCCGATAAGAACAAGACCCAATATATTGATGTTTTTCCAAAAACCTTTGTGAACAAAGTCACAAGTCCCGACGTGGGGATGGAGTTTTCGGCAAATCCGTATCAGGGATGTGAGCATGGTTGCGTCTACTGCTACGCTCGTAATAGCCATGAATATTGGGGATACGGAGCCGGTGTTGATTTTGAACGCACCATTCTTATTAAAAAAAATGCCCCTCAATTACTCGAAAAAAAATTGAAGAGCAAAAAGTGGGTGGGTGATACCATTGTTTTCTCCGGAAATACGGACTGTTATCAACCCGTGGAACGACGTTTAAAGATAACGCGGGCCTGCCTGGAAACGCAACTGAAATGGAAAAACCCAACCGGGATCATTACTAAAAATTCGTTGTTGCTTCGTGATCTGGATATCCTGAAAGACATGCAAAAACTAAACATAATTGCAGTCAATATTTCCATCAATTCACTTTCCGAAGACACCCGCCGACTCCTGGAGCCACGCACTGCCAGCGTTAAAAACAGGTTGAAAGCACTGGAGATTCTCTCCGCAAATAACATTCCCGTTAATGTGATGGTAGCACCCATTATTCCATCATTAAACAGTCACGAAGTGCTGCCATTAATTAAAACCGTTGCCGATCTGGGAGCCCGTAGTGTTGTCCATACTATAGTAAGACTCAACGGACAAATAGCCACTATTTTTGAAGATTGGGCTCGTAAAACGCTGCCGAATAGCGCCGATAGAATGTTGAACCAGATCGCCGATTGCCATGGCGGCAAACTTAACGACAGCACCTGGGGAAGGCGAATGCGTGGAGAAGGGAAGATAGCCCAACAAATTTATGATACCATTGCGCTGGCCAAAGGAAAATACCTAAAGGGACGCAGCATGCCAAAATTGGATTCTTCTCATTTTCTCAAACTCAAGAATCCGCAATTGGATCTTTTCAGTTAAGGTTGTGATGAAATTATGTTAAACATTCTGTAACGGGCATGCAAATTGTTCGACCTATTTTTACTTTTGAACGAACTCCCCTACTGTTGAAATTTACAAGTTATAGCTATGAAACAATTTTTATTCTTCCTATTGGTCTGTTCAACGTTATCCACTAGTGCCCAACAAGGAGACACTAATTTGGATGTTGAAACCCGACCCATTCCAGAAAAGATAAAAGTGTTGTGGGATACTTCATTGAATCTTTCAAATAGGGATATCAATTCCGAAATAGCACTATTGGAAGCCTATATAAACGACTTGCACATTGCAACCATCGAAGTTTCTAAATTCAGCGACGGGGTGTATGAAAGCAGATCTTTTAAATGTCCTGATAATTGCAACGAGCTCTATTCCTATCTACAGGCAAGTGACTATAATGGTGCGTCGAACTATTCAGAATTACTTCAGAAAAATAAACCCCAAGCGGAGGCTGTTTTATTATTTACGAACGGAATTACCTTATTCGAACCTTTGGATTATGCCATTGATATTCCCGTTTTTATTATTAATAGTAAGCGGGAGGCCGCCCATAACTATTTATATGAATTGGCCGCTGCTACCCAGGGAAGTTATGTCAACCTTAAAAAGTTTTCGCCGACTGAAGCCCTGACGTTTTTAAAGTTTTACACCAAGGAATCTCTGCTGCACAATGACAAAGCGGCTACTGATAATTTGTATTACGGAGTCGTCTTTGGTGAGGATAAAAGCCCTATTCAGGGAGCTACCGTTCGGATTAAAAATTCATTCAAGGAGGTGCAGACAGAAAGTAATGGTCGCTATAAGATCGTAGCTGCACCCGGTGACGTTCTTGAGATAAGCGCATTTGGAATGATCAAAAAGGATACGATCCTTTCAGAAAACAAGAAAACACATATTCCTTTGGTCGCCGATGGTGAACTGCTGGATGAGGTATTACTTCAGCAAAAGAATAAAGGAAAGGAATCCGTTGATGCAGTTTTTGGGAACCAAAAACGAGAGGCTGTTGGGTATTCATTAGGCCAAAAATTTACCAGTGAAGACATCCAACCCTATCATACCACCCTCGCTCAAATTTTAGTACGAATGCCGGGCGTGATCATTGAAGGTGTGGATGGAATAAATGAGAAGTTTGTTTTCAGAAAAACTCAAAATGCGTCCTTTTTAAATGGTGGTAAAACTTATCCTGCCATAATCCTGGATGGTCTTTTGATCGATCAGGCTTCACAACGGGTTCCGTTTATTAATCCGTTGACCATTGAAAGTATCACGCTATTGAAATCGGCTTTATCAACGGTACGGTTCGGCCAGTTGGCTGCCTATGGTGCCATTGTAATCAAAACCAAGGATTATGATTATGATGCCCCCCTACCAGAAAATACGGCGCTGGTCAAGGGAAATGAATATAACGAACGCCCTCCGCTTCACATGCAGGCGAAAGCCAATCTTCCAAAACCGGATTACGTAGTTTCCTTGGAAAGGAGCACCACTTTTGACGAAGCCAAATCCATCTACTTCAAGCAATTAAGATCCAAAAAAAATAATATCGAATTTTATCTAAAAGCCGCCACCTATTTTGAGCGATGGAACGGAAATTTCGCCAATGCAATACGATCCAATATTGCAGCCGTTGCTCCAAGGAATCCAAAGGCATTAAAGATATTGGCTTATGAATTTGAAGAAAAAGGATATTATAAAAGAGCGCAATATATAAATGAGCAACTGGTTAATTTGCAGCCAAAGGACGTACAGTCGTATCGAAATCTTGCCCTCATATATGTGAAAAATAAAGAGTATGAGTTGGCTGCTACTCTGTACAAGCAAATGCTTTACAATACGATTCCTAATGTGGATTTTACGCCTGTAGAGGATATTGTGATCAACGAATTTCGGCATTTGATCGCCAATCACAAATCTCAGATCAATTATGAAGGACTTCCAAGTGCCTTATTGGGAGTTGGATTTAAAAAAGAGATTCGTGTCGTCCTTGAATGGAATCATCCCGCTGCCGAATATGAGGTTCAGTTTGTGAGTCCGGATAAGAAGTTCTTCAGCTTCTCACACACAGCCTTCAATAATAAATCACTCTTGCAAAGTGAGATCGATTTTGGGTATTTTATGAAAGAATTTATCGTGGATGACGGAGAAAAGGGCCCTTGGCTGGTCAATATCCGTTACTTAGGCGATGATGGCGATCAAGTTCCTCTCGTTCTCAAATATACCCGTTATAAGAACTACGGAACGCCTCAAGAAACAAGTGCGATGAAGGTAATTCAGCTTGATAAATTTCAGAATAAATTTACATTGGACTCGTTTACGAACTAGGAAGAAAATGAATCGTTTTATCGTGTTTTATGAATAACGGCTTGTAAAATTTTCGATTCTCGAATTTTATCGTACATTTAAAGTATAGTGTCTCTCCAAGACGAATGTTTTTTAAAACTCTTGGATATGAGACACTTTCTATTTTTACTACTTATTATTTTTTCTGAACTGATCCAGGCTCAAAACCCTCGGGTGATTGCCGCCAAAATCGTTGACCGAGACACTCGGCAACCCCTGGAACTGGTAAGTGTTCGTTTTTTAAATTCCGAAATTGGAACAGTGACGAGTAAATCGGGACATTTTATTCTCTCCTGCGAACCAGAACAGTTAGGATCTGAAGGTGTTTTGGAGATATCTTCAATGGGCTATGAAACCCGAAATCTACCATTGAACGAATTGCAACGGCTTTCGGCCAAACCCATTACAATTCCGCTCACATTTACGGCTCAGGATCTGGGCGTGGTGGTCGTGAAAAGTACCCCTAGGAAACAAAAAACGATTGGGCACACCAATTTTACGGCCGCCAGCATGGGCTATTGGGAAGGAGAAGACGCCCTGGGTGGTGAGATCGCTTCGGTAATCCGAATAAAGAAGGAGGGAACGAAGCTGCTGCGCATGAGTTTTAATGTCCTTCAAAATAGGTCGGACAGTTTGCGGATCAAAGTCAATATCTACAAATACGATGGTGGAGATCCAGAGCATCTCATTAATCGAGAGGAAATTTATCACTCCGTTACTCGCAAAAAAGGCTTGGAAACCATTTCACTGAAAAAGTACGATCTGGTGGCTAACGATGATGTGTTGGTAAGTATCCAGTTAGAGGAAGCCTTCGGACCGTCCATTTTTTTCTCACTTTCGGCCAGTGCCTATGGTGGTTTGTCTTTTATCAGGGAGCGAAACATGCCCTATTGGAGAGCCCAAAAAACGGTCTGTGTAGGTTTCAGAATAGAGAGTTCCTATCCTATCGAAGATGCGAAACAGGATATTTCGGAGCTGGAATAATTTCAGAATAAAAACTAGGGAGAAACGATGTCTGCTTTTATCTGTTGTTCAACCATATCTATGAGTACTTCGGAAGGATATTCTGAAACCTTAATTGCCGGATGAACTCTAAATTTCAGGTGCACAAAAAGTGGCAGTGGGAACATCCCGTGCCGCTGCAATTTCCATGAATTGTTCACACTCACCGGAAGGATATAGGCATTGGGAGCATGCTCGATCAAGGTTTGTAGCCCTTTACGGTGAAACTTTTTGGGAACACCATCTCGACTTCGGGTGCCTTCGGGAAAGATGACCACACTGCGGTTATGATCCGAAATATAGCGAGCCACCTTGGCAATTTCCGCTGTAGCCTGCGCCGGATTCTTTCGATCGATCAAGACCGATCCGCCATATTTCAAATTATAGGAAATGGTTGGGATACCTTTCCCTAATTCCTTTTTCGAAATAAATTTTGGATGGATTCTTCTCAAAAACCAGATAAGGGGCGGAATATCCCATAAACTCTGGTGATTGCAGGCAATAATAATGGGAACATTTTTAGGGATCTTTTCTTCATTTCTGAAGGAAATACGGGTGCCAACAACAAGCAAACTCAGACAAAGTAGCCCGTTGAACACATCAACACTCACCTTATGAGCCTTGTACCCAAAAACGTTCAAACAAATACGTTGAATAGGGTCGAACACGAGCATAATAAGCCCAAAAAAGAGGAAGAAAATAACCGAAAATGGATAGCTTAACAGGTGCAAGACTTGCTTCATGGTTCAAAAATAAAAAACCGCCCTCTAATTAAGTAGAGAACGGTTACTATTTTATACTTCGGAAAAAAATGACTAGCAATATTCGTCGTAAGCCCCTTTTAGGTTTTCAGAGATCATATCGGCAGCTCTTCCTTCAATATGATGACGCTCCAACATGTGTACTAATTCTCCATCCTTGAACAGGGCCATGGAAGGTGAACTGGGTGGGAAAGGAACCATTTGAGCTCTTGCAGCCGTAGTGGCTTCAACGTCCACGCCGGCAAATACGGTTACCAAATGATCCGGAGATTTAGCGTTCTGTAACGACATTCTAGCGCCCGGACGCGCGTTGGCAGCCGCACAACCACAAACCGAGTTTACTACTACAAGTGTAGTTCCCGGTTTTGCCAAAGCTTCTGCGACGTCTTGTTCGGTATATAATTCGTCAAAACCAATATTGGTTAGGTCTTCACGCATCGGTTTTACTAATTCTGCTGGGTACATAATTCTTTACTTTAAATATTTATACTGCAAAGATACTTATATGAAGGATTTATTGCTTTATAATTTTATGTATTTCTTTTCCCTCGTCACTCGCAATTTCAATAAAATAAAGTCCGTTTTGCATGGACGTAACATCGAGAGTGGTCGACGAACTTTCAAGAACAAGCTTGCCTTGTACAGAGTAGATCCGCACATTTTCTATTTGAGTGGCAGATCTAATAAATAATTCTTCCGTTACCGGATTTGGGTAAACAATTGCCTGTGGTTTGGCCAGCTCGTCAACAGACAAATACTGATTCCTGTAAATTGCTCTGTCTCCATCTTCATTGGTTACGGTCAATCTCCTAAGTCCGTTTTGCTGGTCTTCTATGGTGTATGACAGAGGGATACCGGAATTTTGTGCGTCACTGTATAGATCCTGATACACGGCAAAAAAATCTTCACATTCCTGAGGTCCTCCCTGGCATATTTCGCCTTCTGTTAGTATTCCCAACGCGAGAACGACAAACTGAGTCTCATTGATGGGACCAAGACAGCCCCAACTCGAATTAAACGGATTGGGTAAATAAAATAGGTGTGGACATGTTTGATCCCCTTCCTCTACAATTTCTATTTCGTAGTTATCGGGAGCGACATAGGTGACCTCGTCTTCAATATATTCAATGATGAACCAGGACGAAAAAATTCTGGGATCCGGGTCTTGCGCATTTCCGCTAAACACAAACAAAACCAATAGCGCTAAAAGAGTTCGCTTTTTCATGCAATTGTATCTCAATAGAGCTATGAAGTTAAGCAAAAATGGAAGCAATATCGCTATTGCCACAAATTTACCACTCTAAAATTGTAATAATTATAGTATTCTGAATACTTATCTTTGCGTGACATTTAAATTCGCATACGTTATATGATTCGTTGGCTTACCGCCCTGTTGGGCTTTTCATTTTTTAGATGGCCGGGGGCTGTTATTGGCTTTTTGCTAGGCAGTATTTTTGATAATATGAATTCTGGTAAAACCAAATCCGGACGCCGAACCATTTTTAGACCCTCCGGGGATCGGGTATCTCCAGCAGATTTCGAGCTCAACCTCCTTTCTTTAGCCTCATTGGTGATTAAGGCAGACGGAACTGTGAGTCAGACCGAATTGGATTTCGTGCGCAAGTATTTTGTGCAGGCCTACGGAAAAGAACGCGCCAACGCCACCTTTCGAGTATTCAATGAGGTGATCAAGAATAGAGAGGTGTCTGCCCAAAAAATAGCAACGATGCTTCGGCAGCGAATGCGTTACGAATCTCGGCTACAGGTCATTCACTTTTTATACAGCATTGCCAATGCCGATGGAAATGTAACCTCCGGAGAAGTGAGAGTCATTTCGACCATTGCTTCTTATCTGGGCATCCAATCCAGAGACCTTGAAAGTATCAAGGCGATGTTCTTCACAAATCCGGACAGCGCCTACAAAATTCTTGAGATCGAACGCACTGCAACGGTTTCAGAGATCAAAAAGGCCTATCGGGATATGGTCAAAAAATACCACCCGGACAAACTGCAGCACATGGATGAGGTGTACCAAAAGGGTGCGGAGGAGAAATTCAGAAAAGTACAGGAAGCCTACGAGCAACTTCAGAAAGAACATAGATTCTAAACAATTTTCTACTCAAATTGTATCATTAGAGACCTACTGTATGCTTACTTTTAGCTTAGCCTAAAAATTAAAACTACCCAAATCAAAAAATATCTTTACCTTTGCCCTATGTATTCATTAGCGGAAGAAAATTATTTAAAGACCATCTACCATTTGGAGCAAGAATCTCAGGGAGGAGTGAGCACGAATGCTATTGCCGAGCGTATGGAGACCAAACCCTCTTCGGTAACGGATATGGTTCAGAAATTAGCCGAAAAGAAGATGCTTTCGTACAAAAAGTACAAAGGCACTACGCTCACGGCCGGGGGTAAAAAGATCGCCGCCAACGTGATCCGAAAGCACCGTCTCTGGGAGGTGTTTTTGGTAGATAAGCTAAAGTTTCATTGGGATGAGGTTCATGAGATCGCGGAACAGTTGGAACACATCCATTCAGAAAAACTCATCGAGCGACTCGATAAATATCTGGGTAACCCCGATTTCGACCCGCACGGTGATCCCATTCCCGATGAAGATGGCAACGTGAAGCCCACTGAGAAAAAATTACTATCCGAATTGGTCAAGAAACAACGCGGTGTATGTGTAGGAGTGAAAGAAACGGGAAGCGAGTTTTTGCAGTATTTGGATAAACGAAATATCACTATTGGCACCAAGATCAGTGTGCTGGGGAAAGAATTTTTTGATGGCTCCATGATCATTCAAGTGGGGAAAGATCAATTTTTCATTTCTAAAAAAATAGCTGAAAACCTATATGTACAAACCAATTAAAATGACACACCTAAAAATAGTATCGAGCTTGGTTTTCTTCGGAATTACACTTTCGATCATCGCGCAGGATGGCACGAATGATTCCAAGATGGAGTTAGGTGCCTTGATAACGGACCGACCAGATGCCACCGAATCTCCTAATACGGTTCCACAAGGATTTTTACAAATTGAAACGGGAGCTTACTATACCTCATTCGAAGATATGATCGAGGGGAATACGGTAAAGGAAGAGGCGATTGGATACAATACTACACTGCTTCGGTACGGGGTTCTTGAGAATCTGGAAGTGCGCTTAGGCTGGAATTTTGAGGAAGGTCAAACTACCGTCAATGGCACAAAATTGATGAATGTGTCCTCTGGCTTTACACCGCTTTTAGCAGGAATGAAAGTGGAAATAAGCGAAGAAAAAGGCTGGATGCCCACCATTGGGCTTTTGGCACATCTGTTTTTACCGGTTTCGGCGGGAGCAGATTATAAACCGGATACCACCGGTGCCAACATCCTATTTTCCTTTAGCCATACGCTTTCGGACAGTTCAGGGATTGGTTATAATCTGGGGGCTAAATGGGGGGATGATTCTCCCCAAGTTGCCTATGTGTACACTATTGCCTTCGGACAAAGTCTTGTTGGGGATCTTAGTTTTTATGCCGAATTGTACGGCGATCTTCCTGAAAATGATAGTTCCAATCACTTTTGGGATGCCGGGTTTACGTATTTACTTACCGATGATATCCAACTGGACGCTACCATAGGAAGCGGGATCACCGAAGGACAAGACCTTTTATTGAGTGGCGGGATCAGTTATAGAATTCAGAAGAAAAAATGATGAAAAATATTGCTTATATATTACTGATAATCTTAATCACAGGCTGTAACAATACCTCCGAAAAATCGGGGAAACTGAATGTGGTCACCACAACGACCATGATTACAGACCTCCTAAAAAATATTGGAGGTGATCACATCGAAATTAACGGTCTCATGGGGGCCGGAGTCGACCCCCACTTGTATAAAGCAAGTGAAGGGGATGTTACCAAATTATACAATGCTGATATCATATTCTACAACGGACTCCATTTGGAGGGAAAGTTGGTGGAAGTGTTCGAAAAAATGGAAAGCCCTAATAAAACGCAGGTGCCTTTGGCTGACACCCTTGATGAAAAGGGTCTCATTGGTTCCGATTATTTTGCCTCCAATTACGATCCTCATGTGTGGTTCGACATAGAATATTTCAAATTATTTGCTGCCAAAGTAGCGGAAGTGCTGGCTGAAAAAGACCTTAATAATGCAGCAATTTATAAAGCGAATGCGGCTGCCTATATGGAGAAACTGGATAATCTACAAGTCGAAATAAGAGCGACCATCACAGAGTTGCCTCAGGAGAAAAGAATTCTCGTTACGGCCCACGATGCCTTTAATTATTTTGGGCGAGCCTATACGTTTGAGGTGGTTGGGTTGCAAGGCCTTTCTACTGCAACCGAAGCCGGAGTTCAAGACGTACAGCGCATTTCAGAATTTATCATTGAAAATGACGTGAAAGCCATCTTCGTTGAGAGCTCCGTACCACGCCGTACGATCGAAGCGCTGGAACAGGCCGTGAAATCGAAAGGACATAATGTAAAAATTGGTGGCTCGCTGTACAGCGATGCTTTAGGCGATCCGGGGACCGAAGAAGGAACATATATTGGAATGTTTCGATATAACGTGAATACCATTGTAAACGAATTGAAATAATGAGCGAAAAAATTGCCATCCAGGTAGATGACCTCACCGTCGCCTACAATTACAAACCCGTTTTATGGGATATCGACCTCGTTATCCCGCAAGGGGTTTTGATGGCTATCGTGGGACCCAATGGTGCCGGAAAATCGACGCTTATCAAGTCCATACTTGGAATCATTAAACCCATTGCCGGAAGTATTGCTATCTATGGCAAACCCTACGACGACCAACGAAAATTAGTGGCTTATGTACCGCAAAAAGGGAGTGTGGACTGGGATTTTCCCACTACTGCCTTGGACGTAGTGATGATGGGCACCTACGGAAGCCTGGGTTGGATCAAACGTCCGGGTCAAAAGCAGAAAAAAGCTGCATTGGAAGCATTGGAAAAGGTGGGGATGTTGGCATTTAAGAATCGGCAGATAAGTCAGCTGAGCGGTGGACAGCAACAGCGAATTTTCCTGGCGCGTGCGCTGGTTCAAAATGCGTCCATCTATTTTATGGACGAGCCATTTCAGGGGGTGGACGCCTCCACTGAAATTGCGATCATCAATATTTTAAAAGAATTGAGGAAAGCCGGAAAGACTTTGGTGGTAGTACACCATGACCTTCAGACCGTCCCTGAATATTTCGACTGGGTCACCTTTTTGAATGTAAAGCAAATTGCCACCGGTCCCGTAAAAGAGATCTTTAATGATGATAACCTCACCAAAACCTACGGAATTAATTATAAAGTAGCAATAAACAAATAACAAGAACCCATTTGCAAATCTCATTACTTGGGATTTGGAGCTTATAAATTGGAATTTTTAGTCAATGTCATTATCCGAATATTTCGAACTGGTCTTTACAGACTACACGCTTCGCACCATAACACTGGGGACTGCTATCCTGGGTGCTATTTGTGGGATGTTGGGAAGTTTCGCGGTATTGCGAAAACAAAGCCTGCTGGGTGATGCCATATCACATGCTGCCCTACCGGGGATCGCGCTGGCATTTTTGATCACCGGTGCCAAAGATTCGAATATTTTGTTGATTGGTGCCTTGGTAAGCGGACTCATAGGAACGTTTTGGATTCGAGGGATGATCACGAAAACCCATCTAAAAACAGACACCGCACTCGGGCTTATACTTTCCTTGTTCTTTGGCTTCGGAATGTTATTGCTCACCTTCATCCAAAAGCAGCCCAATGCAAATCAGGCAGGATTGGATAAATACCTCTTCGGCCAAGCGGCCACATTGGTCGAGAAGGACGTTATGTTGATGGTGATCGTCACCGGATTATGCTTGTTTATTCTGCTGCTATTTTGGAAGGAGTTCAAAATATTATTGTTTGATGCCGACTATACCAAAACCCTTGGGTTCAATACTAGATTTATAGACATTCTCATTACTTTTTTCATTGTGTTGGCAATTGTGCTGGGCTTACAAACAGTGGGTGTCATTTTAATGAGTGCCATGCTATTGGCTCCTGCAGCAGCAGCGCGTCAATGGACCAACAAGCTGAGCACCATGATCGTTTTGGCCGCGATCTTTGGGGCGTTTTCAGGAGTCTTCGGGACGGCGATTAGCGCCAGTGAAAATAACCTGTCAACCGGTCCCGTGATCGTACTGGTTGCCGCGGTCTTTGTGGTATTCTCATTTATATTTTCTCCGGGACGGGGCTTGCTTTTTCGCGAAATACGATTCAGAAAAAACAGAAGAGACCTGGAACTGCAGAAGACGCTTCAATTTATGTATGGAATCGCGCAAACCCACGATGACATCTCACACCCGCACGCAATAAAAATTCTGAATAATTTTCAAGGATTCACTCGAAAGACCCTTCAGAAACTGGAAGAAAAAAACTGGATCACGCTAACCGGGCAGCAGTGGGCGATGACAAAAGTGGGATTTAAAAAAGCGAAGAATTTGTACAACCAACAGGAAGAATATGACTAGCCCTCAAATTGAAATACAACTAATTGCCGTGGTGGTCGCAGTTGCCTGTGCCATACCGGGGGTGTTTTTGGTGCTTCGGAAAATGGCACTGATCAGTGATGCGATTAGTCATTCAATCTTGCCCGGAATCGTTGTGGGATTCTTGATCACCCACGACCTAAATTCACCTTTGTTGATTCTATTGGCTGCGATCACCGGTGTGATCACGGTGGTGCTGGTGGAGGCAATTCAGAAAACCGGATTGGTGAAGGAAGATACCGCCATTGGCCTGGTTTTTCCAGCCTTGTTTAGCATTGGGGTGTTGTTGATCGCGAAGAATGCCAATGATGTCCACTTGGATGTGGACGCGGTTCTTTTGGGTGAATTGGCCTTCGCTCCTTTTGACCGATTCCTAATTTCAGGAATGGACTTGGGACCTAAATCCATTTGGATCATGGGAAGCATTTTATTGATCACCTTGGTATTGTTATTCCTGTTTTTTAAAGAACTGAAAGTAAGTACTTTCGATGCCGGTCTTTCATCGGCACTGGGAATCTCACCCGTGATAATGCATTACGGATTGATGTCGGTTTCTTCAGTAACTGTAGTAGGCGCCTTCGATGCGGTGGGTGCAATTTTGGTGGTTGCGCTCATGATCGCCCCTGCGGCGATTTCGTATTTATTGACTTCAGACCTAAAGAAAATGATGCTGCTATCGGTTGGATTTGGGATTTTTTCGGCTGTTGCGGGTTATTGGTTGGCGCATCTTTTGGACGCCTCTATTTCCGGGTCTATTACCACTGTATTGGGCGTTCTGTTTTTATTGGTTTACCTATTTGCCCCCAGCAAAGGCCTGCTGTCCGTGTTGTACAGACAGCGACAACAACGCACCGAGGTATCTTTACTCACCTTCTTATTACACCTTAACAATCATTCCGAAGAAAGTGAACGGCATATCAATCACTTGAACGAACACATCAATTGGCAAAAAGTGCGCTCACAGACCGTGGTGGATCTGGCAGTGCGAAATAATATGATCTCTATCGAACGTGATATCGTGTCACTTACAGAAAAAGGAAAGGAATTTACGGATCTCGCTCTGGAATATATTATCACCAACAAGGACGAAAAGATCGAACACATGAAGGATGACTTCTTTCTTTTCCGAGGTTAGAGCAACTTTGGCACGTTTTTTCCAGTATCTTTAAGTATCAAACAAAGTTATCATGAAAATATTTAGTTTCCTTATTCTCTTTTTTAGTTTGTCCGTAGTCTTGGCTCAGGATGAAGCACCTGTAAGTCCGCAGATCGCCATCCGTATCGATGCGGGTGACACCGCCATTTCCAATGACATTAACATCACCTTCCTCGAGGTACTAGAGGACTCCCGCTGTCCCAAAGATGTGGTTTGTGTTTGGGCTGGGCAAGCAAAAGTGAAGGTCTTGATTAGTGGTCCCGATATTGAGGAAAAGGAACTAGAATTGATTGTGGGGAAAAAGGATTACAATATAATTATCGATGAGGAAGAATTTGTCCTTCAGGCTATGGGCTTAACGCCCTATCCAACGACCCAAAATATGGGAAATAGGGACTATGCACTATTGGTGGTTCAGAAAAATTACGATTAGTGACAGCCGCAATCCTTCTTGCCGCATTTAGTCTTATCACCGTCCAAGGTCCCCATGGACTGCTGTCGCGTTTCGAAAATAGGATTCCACACAAACTTTTTGAGTAAAAAGCCTGCTGCGATACAAAAAGTAATGACTACTAGCGTGGTTTGCATACTACAAAGATACTTATTTTATTAATTGATAGGCGCCTAAAGCCACGACATAGGCAATGACCGTCATCACCACCAGTTGCCACATGGGCCATTTCCAGCTATTGGTTTCCTTTCGAACTACCGCCAAAGTACTCATGCATTGCATGGCAAAAGCGTAAAATAAAAGCAGTGAGATCCCGCTCGCAAAATTGAAACGAGGCGTCCCTAAAATGGGGTTGACCTCAGCGGCCATCCTATTTTTAATGGTTTCTTCCTCTTCGCTTCCTACGCTATAAATAGTAGCGAGCGTCCCAACAAAAACTTCCCGTGCGGCAAATGAGCTCACAATGGCGATCCCTATTTTCCAATCGTATCCCAAGGGTTCGACAGTGGGCTCGATAGCCTTTCCAATGATTCCTATATATGATTTTTCAAGTTTGAAGGCCGCGATCTCCGTTTCTATTTCTTTTTCTGAAATGTTCACAGCCACGTTTTGCGCGCGAACGATTTCTTCGGCATTATTAAAATCACCGGGTCCATAGGAGGCCAACACCCAAAGAATTACTGAAATGGCCAAAATGATCTTTCCCGCGCCCAAAACAAAGGATTTTGTTTTCTCAATGACAGTGGTCACAACATTTTTTAACATGGGAACCTTATAGTTGGGCATTTCGATTACAAAAAATGTCTTACTTCTTATTTTTAGGATCTTATCCAGCAGATAAGCCGAAAAGATCGCAGCACCAAACCCCAGTAAATACAAAAACATTAATGTGAAGCCTTGTAGGCTAAAAATACCGAGAATTCGTTGTTCGGGTATGACTAGTGAAATGATGATGAGATAGACTGGAAGTCGGGCTGAACAGGTTGTAAAGGGAGTTACGAGGATGGTAATAAGTCGTTCCTTCCAGTTTTCGATATTTCGTGTTGCCATGATGGCGGGGATCGCACAGGCCGTTCCTGAAACCAAGGGAACCACACTTTTACCACTTAGTCCGAAGCGCCGCATCACCCGGTCCATTAAAAAGACCACCCGACTCATATATCCGCTTTCCTCTAAGACCGAAATGAACAAAAACAGAAAAGCAATTTGTGGAATGAAGATCACGATCCCGCCTAGTCCGGGCACGATCCCTTCCGCGATGAGACTAGTAAAATCTCCGGGGGGCATACTGTCTTTCAACCATTCGCTTAAGGAGGCAAACGAGCTGTCGATAAAGTCCATTGGGTAACTACTCCAGTCGAAAATAGCTTGAAATATAAGAAGTAGAATTCCGAAGAAAATAAAATACCCCCAGATCTTGTGGGTTAGGACGCGGTCGAGTCGCGTACGAAAATCCTTTGCATTTACAGTATCAATATCTAGCGTAGCCTTCAAGGTCTCATTGATAAACTGATACCGTTTGATGGTCTCTTTTTGCTGTAAACGTTTTAAATTACTTTTGGATTCGGTTTGAAAAGTGGTAGGGCCTTTCATATCCTTTCGTTCCAATTTCCCAAAGTTCACATCCTGCGTAATCACCAGCCATAGCTTATACAGGTCTTGATTTGGGAACGCTCGTTTCAATCGTCCAAAATACTCCGGAGCGATCACCGATGCGTCGACACAGGGCTGGGTGGACAGCTGTTTGTGATTGGTTATAAGCTGTTTGAGTTCTTCAAAGCCTTCATTCTTTCGAGAACTTACCAATGCGATCTTGGTTTCCAGACGTTGTTCCAATTCCTCCTTTTTGATGGAAATGGCCTTACGTTTCATACGATCAGCCATGTTGATGGCTAGAATAGTTGGAATCCCTAGGTCCTTGATCTGGGTAAATAGTAAGAGATTGCGTTTTAGGTTCTCAATATCACAGACAACGACAGCCACATCCGGAAAATCCTTGTCATTTTTATTAAGCAACACTTCGATCACCACATTTTCATCGAGCGAGGAAGCATTCAAGCTATAGGTTCCGGGAAGGTCTAAGATGTGCGCCTTTACTCCGCGATCCAATTTGCAAATCCCTTCTTTTCGCTCCACCGTAATGCCAGGATAGTTCCCCACTTTCTGGTTCAAGCCGGTAAGCCTGTTGAATACAGATGTTTTACCTGTATTCGGATTTCCAATTAGTGATACATTGAGGTGTTTGGCCATATTAGGAGATCAATTCGATGGTAATTTGGGCGGCAGTTTCTTTTCGAATGGCCAAATGGCTGCCGTTTATATTTAAATAGAGTGGATCATGGAAGGGGGCAGTTTGTACCAGTGACACCTCATTACCGGGAAGACAACCCATTTCCAAGAGCTTTAACGGCACCAGATCCAGGGAAAATTCCTTGATAATGGCGCGTTCCCCTTTCTTTAAATGGGCAATGGTGATCATAATCCTTATTTAGATTGATTTTAAACAGTACAAATGTAAGTGAAAATGTTGAGGTGGGAAAAGGAATTCAATACGCTTATTTACTGCTCAAGTTTTAGGATCTCGATATCCGCCAGCAGCTTTTCTATTTCTTCGGAATTGGTACCGTCATAGATCCCACGAATGCGCTTTTGGGTATCTACAAGTATGAAATTCTCGGTGTGGATCATTCCGTAAGGTTCAGAATTGGGTAAATCCTTTACTGCCAGATACGACTTGCGAGCCAGGTCATAGATCTGCTTTCGGTCTCCGGTGACCAGATTCCATTTTTTGCTGTCCACCCCCTTCTCGAGTGCGTATTTTTTTAGTTGTGCTACGCTATCGATCTCCGGAGTGACCGAATGCGACAGCAACTTCACAGTATGGTCTTCCCTCAGCTCCTCTTGAATACGTACCATATTATCGGTCATGATGGGACAAATAGTCTGGCAAGTGGTGAAGAAGAAGTCGGCTACATAGATCGTATTCTCATAGTCTTTCTCCGTTACCAGTTTCCCCTCCTGATTGGTCAATTGAAAGTTTGCGATGGTATGGTATTTTTTGACATGCTGAAGGGTGGTGTCCACTACTTCGGAATTAAAGTCGGCTGGTTGATACACTTTCAGCTTGGGCGTTGGTTTCAGGACCGAATAGATACTAAAAATGATAATAATGGAGAGAATCGCGAGGACAATTCCGAAGAATTTATACTTGGCAAAAAACTGGAGCATAGGCAGCATTGATTTTCAGCAAAATTAACACCTAAAAAAAGAACGAAAGACCCTGTAACCGTTAAATGTTTTCTAATACTAATGTATGGCGTTTCATTAATTTTTTTAACCGCCTTGAAACGTTTACTTTTGTGCGATCCAAAAATGGATAGGAATTATGACAGCATATGAAATTTTTAGCATCACGGCCCAATTTTTATTGAGCCTCTCGCTTTTAATTATACTTCACGAGGCAGGGCATTTTATCCCCGCCCGTTTGTTTAAGATCAGAGTGGAAAAATTCTTTTTATTCTTTGATGTTAAGTTTGCGCTTCTCAAGAAAAAAATTGGAGAAACCGAATATGGAATTGGCTGGCTGCCCTTGGGTGGATATGTGAAAATTTCGGGGATGATCGATGAGAGTATGGATAAGGAACAAATGGCGCAACCACCACAACCCTGGGAATTTAGGAGTAAGCCGGCCTGGCAGCGACTTATTATAATGTTGGGAGGAGTGATCGTTAATTTCGTTTTGGCATGGGGAATCTACGTAGCCATGATGTTTACCTGGGGAGAGCAGCTTTTTACTACTGAAGACGCCGGAAATGCCTTGCAAGTGAGCGAATTCATGACCGAAAAGACCGGTTTAATGACAGGCGACCAGATCGTCACAATTGATGGTGAAACCTACGAAAAGTTTGAGAATGCCTTACAAAATGTCCTTTTTGCAGAGGATATTACGGTTAAAAGAAATGGAAACATCATAAACCTTGATATTCCAACTGATTTTGTAGGACAGTTGGTAGATGCCAATGATTCGATTCGGCCTATTGGCATACGACAGGCTTTTATTGTATCGGAGATTCCGGACACCTCAGCCAATGCCAATTCGGGGCTTCAGCTGAACGATATCATTGTTGATGTAGAGAGGCAAGGATTTAGATATTACGATGAGATAAGTAGCTATTTTGCTAGTCATAAGAATGATACATTGCAGGCCACCATACTTCGGGATGGCAACACCGAATCCCTTACATTAATGACCAATTCCGAAGGAAAAGTTGGACTCATAGTTGGTGGTATAAGCACTCAGGATCTGGGCAAATTAGGTTTCTACAAATTATCTCATAAGGAATATTCATTTGGAGAATCGTTTGGAGCAGGCTCCCGGAAGTTTGTCGATCAGTTTAAATCGTTTGGAAAGCAATTGAAGTTGATCGCATCCCCCAGTACAGGGGCGTACAAAGGAGTGGGTAGTTTTATTTCGATCGCAAAGATCTTCCCGCCAGAATGGGATTGGGAGATCTTTTGGAAGATTACAGCGTTTCTCTCAATCATGTTGGGAGTCCTCAATTTATTACCTATTCCGGCTTTGGATGGAGGACATGCGATGTTCTTGATCTACGAATTAGTTGTAGGTAAAAAGCCAAGTGATAAATTTATGGAATACGCACAGATCGTTGGATTTATCTTCTTGATATCGCTCTTTGTATTTGCCTTTGGTAACGACATTTACAGGCATTTCATAAAGTAGAAAAAAAATACTATTTCTTTTACGAGGGAAATAAAAATAATTATATTTGCACCCTCCTACGCACTACTTGGTAGTGCCACGGAGGACACAGCCCGCCTAATATGGGCAATTAAATTCCTCTTTAGCTCAGTTGGTTAGAGCATCTGACTGTTAATCAGAGGGTCCTTGGTTCGAGTCCAAGAAGAGGAGCGATAAAGTAGAGCAAAGCTCACTTTATCGCAGTAAAGTGAATGAAATTCTACTTTGCTGCGAAATACATTCTAAACCCACTCCCCAGTTAAAGGGGGTGGGTTTCTTATTTCATATAACTATGGTACTTCCTTATTGTGTTTATGTACTTCAAAGCCAAAAAGATCTGCTATTATATCATGGGTTTACTATGGATATTGAAAATAGAATAATAAATCACAATAAAGGAGGAACCATAAGTACTTCGAAACGGAGACCTCTTCATTTAATTTATTGCGAATTCTTTTTGAATAAACGTGATGCCCATCGGAGAGAGCGGTACTTTAAAACTACAACGGGTAAAAGAATGCTAAAATTGATTTTAAGAGATACAATGAATCAAATAAATTATCCTCGATACTAGGTGGCTTTTTTCGTTAGACTGCTAGAGTAAAAAGGTCCTATGGACTTTTGTCCAGAGCATACGGTTTGCCGTATTGGACGAAAACTTGCCCGAATGATTGCGTAGCAAGCAGGCGGGATTTACCCAGAGTAGTAAACCAAATTTTACTGCTTCAACAGCCGTTTGGTAATCACCAAACCCTCCTCCGAACTGATCTTTACAAAATACAATCCTGTAGGTTTATTACTAAAATTCAAGCTGGTTTGTGTTTCAGCTTCTTTTTGAAATAATAATTTTCCCGTGATATCGTACAGCCTTAAGTTAAAGCGACCCAGGTTGGTTTCGATGAGTGCGACATCAACTACGGGATTTGGAGTTATGGAAAGGAAAGGCGTTAGACTCTGTTCAGAAATACCCAAATTCCCTCCAATTATTTGGATCGAGCCGTTTGGATCGAATGGATCGGACCATTTTTCATTGGTATACAGATCATTGCCACTGAGCGTTTTTAAAAATGCCACCAAGGCCTGTTTTTCAATCTCTGTGAGATTTAATTGCTGCGGCTCTCCGTTAGGGCCAATTAATCGGCCGTCCAAATTTGTGTTTTCAGGGTCATTGGGAATAGCATTGTAGTGATTGATCACCTCCAAAAGGCTCGAAAAGCTGCCATCATGCATCAATGGGCTATTTAAATTGCCATCAGGGTTTACAAGATCTCTCAAGGATGGAGCGCGGGTATTGGTTAGATCGATCTCACCCGGCATTCCTGCTACAGTGATCACGCCGTTGTTCATTGAGCTTATATGAATGGAAAATTCAGGAGGTATGTGGCAATCTGCACAACCTGCACCTTCAAACGGAGTGTTGATAAATAGATCTTTTCCAAAATTCTCTTCCATTGTAAAATTAGGAAAAGGCTCACCGGCATGGTTTACTTGCGCTCTACCTTCATCGAATCTCGAATCGAAAGATTGCATACTTCGTATAAACTGAGCCAAGGCCAATTGCATACGGTTTTCTGTAATTTCAGAATCCCCGAAGGCAAATTCGAAAAGAGTGTTGTAATAATCAAGCGCTTGTAAATGGTCAATGAGATCACTTAGATTGGGGTCTCCATTTGTTCCACTGAAGCCCATTTCTATATGGTCTTTTAAAGGCTGGGTTGTCTGCGCTTCCAGAGTTTCTGCTCGTTCGTCCCAAAAGAAATGTTCCTCGCGTGCAAATCTGGGGTTGACCAGTCGCATTGAGCTTCTACCCGTTAGTCCGTTTACTCCCGTGCTCTGAATGCTAGGGTCACTAAAGGCGTGCACTTGCAGGTGGCAACTAGCGCAGGCAATAGTTCTGTTATTGGACAGGTTCTTGTCGTAAAAAAGAACGCGCCCCAACGTAGCTGTTTTATCATCAATAGGATTGCCATCCGTGTTGTCCTTAGTGATATAATCGGGTATATCCTGATTGGCATAATTAAAAAGGTTATCCAGATCAATGGTCGCACTTATCAGCATCCATCCGAACGCCACTAGCAAAATGATATTTACTAATTTCTTCTCCATATTAGTTATTACCATACACTATTAGGCTTTCATAAAATATATCCATGTGAAATGGGCGTCTATTCCAAAGATAAAAATTCTTAACGTAAAAGACCTACTATGCTTAAAGGGGTGTTATAAAAGAAAGCAAGGATTAACATTTCAACAATTGATTAACCGAGGTTCAACTCTTCAAATTCTCCAACATGATCTCCGTCATTTGACTAAGATCGTAGCGATGCTCCCAACCCCAATGTGCCCTCGCCTCGCTGTCATCAATACTTTCCGGCCATGAATTTGCAATCGCCTGTCGAAAATCCGATTTATAATCAATTTTGAAGTTGGGTATATGTTTTTGGATATTGGCAGTAATTTGAGCGGGGCTAAAACTTACTGCAGCAAGATTGTAGGCGCTCCGTATTTTTATTTTTTCTGAAGGGGCCTCCATTAATTCAATGGTGGCGCGAATGGCGTCCTCCATAAACATCATAGGCAAGGTAGTATCCGCCTCCAAAAAACTAATGTACTTTTTATGCTTTATAGCCTTATGGAAAATATCGATTGCATAATCGGTCGTTCCACCGCCCGGCAGCGTTTTATAACTTATTAAGCCCGGGTATCGAATGCTCCGTACATCTACACCGTAGTTTTTGAAGTAATATTCGCACCATCGTTCACCGGTTTGTTTTGTAATACCGTAGACCGTAGAGGGTTCCATGATCGTTCGTTGTGGGGTATTTTCTTTTGGTGTGTTGGGTCCAAACACAGCAATACTCGAAGGCCAGAATATCTTATCAATTTTCTTTTCCTTAGCCAAATTCAACACATTGAAAAGTGAGTTCATATTGAGATCCCAACCTTTCATTGGGAATCGCTCTGCCGTTGCCGAAAGCATCGCAGCCATTAAGTACACTTCGGTGATCTCATGGCGGATCACTACATCTTCAATAGCACTATAATCGGTTGCATCCAAAATCTCAAAGGGGCCATTGGACATTAAGGAATCTTCTCCTTCTCTAATGTCACTCGCAATCACTTTATGAGGTTGGTGTATCTTCCGAAGCCGTGCGGTCAACTCGGTCCCAATTTGCCCGCAGGCGCCTAATATGAGGATTCGTCTTTTCATGCAATAGTGCTAAGTGGTGGCGTGAAATTTGGCCGCATAAATATAAGCTATAATCTTTAGAATAAAATTAACTTTTTCATTGGTGCCAGAACCTCTATATTTGCCCTTTAACCTAGCTATGAAGGCCTTTTTACTACTGTTTGCTGTTGCTTTTTTATTCATTTCGTGTGACGATACGGGAGCTCAATCCCAGCTTCCTGAGGTTACCGTTCAGGATACGATACACTTTGGAAAAATGCCCTATTCATTTCCGCAGTTAACACAAAATGCAAAGGAACAGATCGAAAATTGGTCGGTTTACTACGATTTCTACGCTGAAGCCTCCACCCTCAATAACCTCAACCTTATTGATCTGCGCGCAAAGACAGATCGTCTTTTGGCACATTCAGATTCGCTTTCAAAAAAAATACCGGACACACTTTTTACCAGTGCCATCTATTCCAGGCTCATCATTGTAGATACGCGTATTAAACTGCTCAAACAAGCCACTAATCGAGGAGTGGTCAACGTCGAAAAAGTGGAGGAACATATTTCAGAAACCAACAATGCGGTAAAAAATCTCATTGTACAACTCAACGAGAAATTTCAGAAAGATGGGATCGACCTGGAACGCATTGACAATGAAAAAAAAGAGCTTGAAAAACAAAAACGATTTTTGGATTCGGTCTATCGGGCGGAGTTAAAAGATCAGAAGAAAGATTCGCTTTAAACGAGTTCCAAAGATTTTTTATTCTGAAACACCACTTAATCTCCTATTTCTTCTTCAACTTCAACATGTGCAGCAACGGCTTCGTCTTTGGGTTTGTACGCGATTATTCGTAAAAGATGTTCAATCGCCTCGATACGAGCAACAGTCTTTCGATTGGCTTTTATCACGATCCAGGGAGCTATTTTCGAATCTGTTTTTTCAAACATTCTGGTCTTATATTTGGTGTATTCATCCCAAAGTCTCAATGCTTGTTGATCTACAGCGCTATATTTCCATTTCTTTGTAGGGGATGATATTATTTCTTTAAATCGTTTTTCCTGCTCATCCTTTGATATGGAAAAATAGAATTTGATCAATCGAGTTCCGGAGTTCACGATCATGCGTTCAAAATCATTCACCTGGTTCATAAAAATAGCATACTCTTCCTGAGTGCAAAAGCCATTCACAGGCTCAACTACCGCCCGATTATACCAACTCCTATCAAAAAATACAATACGTCCTTTTCTGGGTAACTGATTTATGTAGCGCTGAAAATACCACTGTCCCTGTTCCTCGACAGTTGGTTTTGGAAGTGCGACCACGCTGAATTCCCGTGGATTGAGATGCTGTGTAATTCTGCGAATTGCTCCCCCTTTGCCTGCTGCATCTCTGCCTTCGAATAAAATCACCACTTTTTCCTGATTTTCAGTGACCCAGTTTTGAAGCCGTATCAATTCTTCCTGCAGCGATTTGAGACGGGCCTCATATTTGACAAATCGAATCACCTTGGAAACAGAATCCTCTTCGTGCGATAAAAATTGCAGCATCCCCTTCTTTGAATTGAGCAACTGTAGTTCTTTTGGTTTTAATTTTCTATTCATAATTCAATCCATTTGTTTTACCATACGGTGGTAGCGCTGCGCCACGTTCGGATCTGGTAGTATTGTTGTTCCCGAATTTCCCTTTCCTTCGTATTCAAATTGGGATAAAACATACCGAATACTTTCCAGTCTGGCTTCTTTTTTATCGTTGGTCTTTATAATGATCCAAGGACTAAATGTGGTATGGCTCTTACTGAACATTAATTCTTTGTAGTGAGTATATTCATCCCATTTGTCCTGGGCTTCCTGGTCTACCGGACTGAATTTCCATCGCTTCAAAGGATTCTTGAGTCGCGACTTAAAACGGGAAATTTGTTCCTCCTTAGAAATGGAAAACCAAAACTTGATCAAATGCACTCCATCCTCGTATAGCAAATGTTCAAACTCCGGGACTTGTCCCATAAATTTTTGATATTCGGAAGGGGTGCAAAATCCCATAACAGGCTCCACTACCGCCCTGTTGTACCAACTACGATCAAAGAAGACGATTTCTCCCGGATCCGGAAGTTGCTTGATATATCGTCTAAAATACCATTGCCCTTTTTCCACCTCCGTAGGTTTGGTTAGAGCGACAATACGCATGGAACGTGGATTTAGATGTTCGGTGAATCTACGGATACAGCCCCCTTTACCGGAAGCGTCTCGCCCCTCGAAAACGATACAAACACGTTTTTTATATTTTGCAACCCATTGCTGAAAATCTACCAGCTCGGCCTGTAACTTCAGAAGTTCATCTTCATAAACTATATTTCTGAGAATTTCCTGAGCTCGCTCATCAGATTCCTTGGCTCTTAGAATCTCAATAAATTCATTCTTGGTCTTTGCTTTTTCAAAATCGGTTATAGTTAGCATGTTTTAGGAATAAACAATAAAGGTCTGTATAGACTTCAGAATAAAATATGAGAAAAGTCATTGCTTGTTCATGCTACAGATGGGGAAAAATTACTCGCTTTCCTGTCAGGATCGGTGAATAAGGTCCCGCCGCACTGCACGATGTAAAAAGTACCCGGTCACCAAAGTCGCCAAGACATCTGCAATAGGAAACGACACCCAAACCCCAAATACCCCCATAAAAGGTGGGAGGATCAACAACAGCGGAATTAGGAAAAATCCCTGCTTGGTAAGGCTGAGCAACAGAGCTGGAACGGCTCTCCCAATCGCCTGAAAATACGAAGCGCCTATCAACTGAATTACGATCACAGGCGTGGCCGCAAACACCCAGCGCAAGGCAGAAGGTGTTCGCCGGAGAATCTCCTGATTGTCAGCCAGGGTGGCCGCATCCAGACTTTCCGAATTACTCAAAAAAACCGATACAATTTGAGAAGGAAATAACATGATGGTAGCAAATATCATAAGCGCTAATAGCCCTGAATATTTGATAGAGGTGTTAATGGATTCACGCACTCTCATAAATTTCTTAGCCCCATAATTGTATCCGGCAATGGGTAAAAATCCCTGATTTACCCCAATAACCGGGAATAACGCGAACATTAACATCCTGCTTATAATTCCGTAGGAAGCAACATCCAGTGCATCTCCCTGATTGATCAAAACATTATTGAGTAGCACTACCAATACCGCAATTGTGCCTTGTCTGGCAAGCGTAACAAAGCTTAGGGCATTGATCTCCTTTACAATGGTTCGTTCCAAAAAGAATGATCTTACATTCAAGCGCAATTCGCTTTTAAACAGAAAGAACCACGTAATAAAAGCGAAACAAATAAAGTAACTAATAAAGGTGGCCCAAGCCGCTCCTTCCATACCCATGTCAAAGACTTTGATGAGTAAATAGTCCATAAATATGTTTCCCACCGCAGGCAACAGCATGGCATACATGGCGAATTTTGGCTTTCCCTCGGCACGAATAACATTGTTGCCCATCATACACATGGAGAGCATTACAATGCCGTACATGACTATACGATAATAAGTCAACGCCAAGTCTTTAAAAGAATCGTCCGCTCCAAAAAACTCAATAAGATAGTCCTGAAATACCAAGCCTAAGACTGCCAAAATTCCAGAAGTGCAAAAAGTAAGGGTTGTCTGATTTCCAAACGTGCGCAGCGCCTTGGTATAATTTCCGGCACCCAAAGCTCTGGAAAGAACGGAGCCTCCCCCAATCCCAACCGCCAAGCCAATGGCACCTATGAAAAAAGTTACGGGGATGACTACTGTGATCGCCGAAATAGCCTTCGGGCCGATCCACCGTCCTACGAAAATAGTATCAACGATCATGTTCAGTGACATGACCAGAATACCAATAGAAGCAGGCACGGCTTGCTTCACCAACAGGCTGCTTATGGAATCAGTTCCCAGAACATCCGAATTCCGTTTCACAGGCTAAGCAATTGCAGTTTCTATAGCAACTATGCGCCATTCTTCTATCCAATTGGCAAGCAATTGTGCAAAATCATCCCGGTCATTCAAACAGGGGATCGTGGTAAATTCTTTTCCACCAATTTCGTGAAAGATCTCTGCGCCCTCCATGGCAATTTCCTCTAATGTTTCTAAACAATCACTCACAAAAGCCGGAGTTACGATAGCCATTTTTTTAATGCCATTTTTCCCCAATCGCTCGATCGTTCTATCTGTATAGGGTTGGAGCCATGGGTCAAATCCCAACCTCGATTGGAAGGACGTAGAATAAGTTCCTTCTTTAAGATGTAGTTTCTCAGCAACCCTACGAGTGGTTTCCAAACATTGATGTCGGTAACAAAACTGATGTGCCGGACTGGGAGTGCTACAGCAGGTTCCATTGATCTGGCAATGTGATTTCGTAATATCACTTTTCTTGATATGCCGCTCAGGGACTCCGTGATAGCTAAAAAGCAAATGTTCATACTCCAACCCGTCCAGTGTTTCGGAAATACTTTTAGACAGGACCTCAATATAATCCTGTCGCTTGTAAAATGCCGGAAGAGATTTGATCGTTAGATTCGGGAAAAACTGTTTTTGCAATTCTTCTATTTTTACATCGATCGTCTCGGTAGTTGCCATTGCAAACTGAGGGTACAAGGGGATTGTCAATACCTCATCAACACCCTGATCAGCCAATTCCTGAAGCCCTTTTTGTAACGTCATACTTCCATAACGCATCGCTAAGGCTACCGGAATATTTACTTTCTTACTTACCTTTTTTCGAAGTCTTTCCGAAATAACAATAAGCGGTGACCCTTCTTCCCACCAAATTTTTGCATAGGCTTCCGCAGATTTCTTCGGTCGTGTGTTTAAAATAATCCCACGAACCAATAAAATTCGAGCCCATCTGGGTACATCGATTACCCGTGGATCCATTAAGAATTCGTCCAGGTATTTTTTTACATCCTTGGGATCTGTGCTGTCGGGGGAACCGAGGTTAACGAGTAAAACTCCTTTTTTCATGGGTGATTTTTGCCTCACAAAAATAGGGAGAGCTTACCGAAAGGTTCTTAAAAACATGATAAATTTCCATGAGAAATAGACCTTATCAAGACAAGGCCATTACAAACTTTTTCGGAGTAGTGCCAAATTTCTTTTTGAAAGCTGCAATGAAATGACTTGCAGTACTATAGCCTACTTTCAATCCCACCTCATTCACGTTATAGGAGCCACTGGTCAACAACTGACGTGCAACTTCCATTTTATAATCGAATAAAAAACTAAAGACTGTATCTCCGTAAATCTGTTTAAATCCCTCCTTGAGTTTATTAAGTGGGAGATTGATCTCTTCGGCAAGCTCGGAAAGGGTAGGAGGCTCCACCATGCGGGCGATCACGATCTCTTTGGCCTTTTTTATTTTGGCAACATTATCTTCATCAACCAAAAACGGGCATTGCTCTACATCTGCATTCGAGGGTCTGTTAAAATACAAACTGAGCAGTTCGTAAGCCTTCGCTTTAAAATAGAGCGGTTGCACCAATGGATGCAAATTATATTGTACCAATTGATTGAGTACAATAGCCATTGAAGGTGAAATGAGCGCATCTTTATAATACTTCTTTCCTTTATTCTCTTCACTTAAAAAAGTAATATAACTCGCCTCATTGGAGAATAATCTGTGAAATTTTACAATAGGCAATAAAATGGTAATCATCCATGAATTAGCCGCTACCATAGCCTCAATGGGGAGATCCCGCTCAGGATTATATAGTAATAGGGAGTGCCCCTCTACTAGTGGTAACTGATAGCTTCCATTATTAAAACTAAAGGATCCCGAGCCCTTTACACAAAAGTGAAACTGAATGAAATGCGCATTTACTTCTCTTTTGAAAAGCTTTTTAGCATTGGTTTCATTCTGAAATTTTAGTATAAAAAAGCCCTCGTCAACGACTGTTTCGCCATAAATACCTTCAGCGACATTTTTTTCAGAATTCATCCCACAAAAATCGGTAATTGTTGTTTAGAATCAAACTAAATTATTCCTTTTAACCCACTAATAGGGTTATTTGAAGAAGAAGTTGACTGCCACCGATATATTTGATGCTTTCAGCGTTATTTTCTGAGGATAGGAGAACGTATTTTTGCGCTATTGTTATGAAAAATATCGGAGGAGGACCATTTTCTGAACCTAATAACCACGATCCCAGCGCCTTAGTGGATACATTCTTCGCCATTGGCCTTAACTATCGCAAAGCCGATGCCGAGGTTCGAGGTCATTTTAGTATTTCTACCGATGCTCAACTCGCAATGCTTCAACACGCTCAACAGGAGCAGATCACTGCACTCTCTGTAATTTCCACTTGCAATCGCACCGAATTATACGGCTTTGCTTCCAATCCTATTCAACTCATAGAATTACTTTGTGAGCACACCCAAGGATCCGTGGAGGAATTTGAAAAAGTAGCTTACATTCATTCCGGCCCGGATGCCGTAACCCATATTTTTAGGGTAGCCACCGGATTGGACAGTCAGATTCTGGGAGACTTTGAAATTATAAGTCAGCTGCGCAACGGCCTCAAACTGTCTAAAACAATGAAGTTGCTCAATCCCTTTTTAGAGCGACTCGGTAATGCTGCTATTCAGGCGAGCAAACGAATTAAAAATGAAACCGATATTTCTTCGGGTGCAACTTCCGTGAGTTTTGCAGCCGTACAATATATACTGGCTCGAGTACCTTACGTTTCAGAAAAAAATATTCTCCTCTTCGGAATTGGAAAAATAGGGAGAAATACCTGCGAAAATCTTATAAAACATACCAAGAACGAGCATATTACGCTCATTAACCGAACCAAGGTAAAGGCTCAGGCGATCGCGGGTAAATTCAATTTGGTGGTAAAAGAATATGCCAACATACAAAGTGAGATCGCTGAAGCGGATGTGCTAATTGTCGCCACAGGCGCCCAGCAACCCACTATCAGCAAGGAGCTTTTATACTTAAAGAAACCGCTCCTAATTTTGGATCTCTCCATCCCGAAGAATGTCGCCTCTAATGTGGTCAAGAACGAATGGGTCACTTTGGTACACCTCGATGAACTTTCTCGTGTGACCGACAAAACCTTACAACATCGCCAATCTCAAATACCGTTAGCCGAAAAAATTATTTCTGAAGTAGAATCCAATTTCAACGACTGGGTCAAAAACCGAAAATTTGCTCCAACCATCAAAGCACTGAAATCTAAACTAACCCTTATAAAGGAAGGCGAGATTGACAATCAGAAGAGTAAATTACCCCATTTCAATGAAGCACAGGCAGAGATCATTAGTGATCGCCTCATTCAAAAAATAACCACTCAATTCGCAAATCACCTAAAAGACGAGAGTGGTCATGCCGATGAAAGCGCCAAATTGATCCGAAAAATTTTCCAACTCTCAAACCTCTCCAATGAACAGGACAATTAGAATTGGAACCCGGGATAGTCAACTTGCGCTCTGGCAGGCTAAAACGGTAAAAGATAAATTGGAATCCCTGGGCTATACAACTGAGATCGTTTCGGTGAAAGCCACAGGGGATCTGGTGCTTGACAAGCCGCTATATGAGTTAGGGATCACAGGAATTTTTACCAAAACACTGGACATCGCAATGCTCAACGGAACTGTGGATATTGCGGTGCACAGCATGAAGGATGTTCCGACCTTGCTACCCAAGGGAATTGTACAAACCGCGGTGTTGGAACGAGCTTCTTCCAAAGATATTCTTGTTACCAATGGTACACCCAACTTCGAGCAAAACTGTACCGTAGCTACCGGAAGTCTTCGTCGAAAAGCACAATGGCTCCATCGCTATCCTCATCATGAGATCGTGGGATTACGCGGAAATGTCAACACCCGATTACAAAAATTGAAAAATAACGAATGGCAGGGCGCCATTTTTGCGAAGGCCGGATTGGAACGAATTGACCTCCTACCTGAGAAATTTGTAGCACTGGATTGGATGATCCCAGCTCCTGCCCAAGGTGCAATGGTAGTGGTTGCCTTGGAAAAAGATGACTTCTGTAGAAAAGCAACGTCCAAGCTCAATGTTACAAATACATCCATTTGCACACATATAGAACGAGAATTTTTAAGCACTCTTGAAGGAGGGTGTACTGCACCCATCGGGGGTTTAGCCAATGTTGTTGGAGATGAAGTTCATTTTAAAGGGGCGTTGTTTTCACTAGATGGTCAAAAAAAGATTAGGGTTGAGGAGACTATGGCAGTTGCTAATTTTGATCTCTTCGGAAAAAAATGTGCGTTGAAAGTGTTAAAAGGCGGTGGAGCAGAAATGATGGCCGAGATTAAAAAAGCCACGTGATGAATCCATCAATCCTATCCACCCGAAGACTAATGCTATCACAAAAAGAGCTGCTTTTAAATGCCGGATTTCGATTGGTCGAATATGATGCGATCTCGATAGAATTTCTCGGTTTTAAAGCTCCAAAAGTGATCGAAAATGCCATATTTACGAGCCAAAATGGTGTTCGAGCCTATTTTAAAGCCAAAACCCCACAAATGATACTGAAAAATTGTTTCTGCGTGGGTGAAAAGACGATGGCGCTATTGGACAAAAATGGTCAAAAAGTGATCAAAATGGCTAAAAACGGTGAAGAACTAGCTAATTTTTTAGTAAATCACCACAAAAATGAGTCATTTATCTATTTCTGCGGAAGCATACGTCGAGAGAAACTCCCAAATGTGTTAAAATCGCAAAAAATGGATCTTTTTGAGGTAAAAACATACAAAACCGTCTTAAATCCGAAGTATTTTGACCAAAAATGGGACGGAATCTTGTTTTTTAGTCCAAGTGGGGTAGAAAGCTACATTTCAGGACAAAAAAATGGTCAAATTCATGGTAAAACAACCTCATTTGATGATGAAACGACCATTTCATTTTGTATTGGGGAGACAACGGCCTCAGAAGCAAGAAAATATATGAGCCAAGTGGTAGTTTCCAATTCACAAACTGTGGAAAGTGTCATCGCGAAAGCCGCTAAAACTTTAAAAGAAAGCATTTAAAATGACTCAAATAAAAAACGACTTATTTCTAAGAGCACTTAAGGGTGAAACGGTAGATCGGCCTCCGGTATGGATGATGCGACAGGCCGGGAGATACCTGCCCGAGTTTATGGAAATAAAAGCCAAATACGATTTCTTTACGCGTTGCCAGACACCGGAGCTGGCCAGTGAGATAACTATACAGCCCATTCGACGCTATGGTATGGATGCTGCTATTTTGTTCAGCGATATTTTGGTGATCCCGCAAGCAATGAACATCGAGGTGGAAATGAAACCGAATGTGGGGCCATGGTTGCCTGACCCCATCCGTACCCCAAAAGATCTTGATCGTGTGATCGTGCCTGACATTCAGGATAGTCTCGGCTATGTGATGGACGCCATTACCATGACCAAAGAAAAATTGAATGCTGAAATTCCTCTGATAGGCTTCGCAGGAAGCCCTTGGACAATTTTGTGCTACTGTGTGCAGGGACAGGGCAGTAAAAATTTTGACAAAGCCAAGGAGTTTTGCTTTACGCAGCCCGTGGCTGCGCACGATTTGCTTCAAAAAATAACCGATACGACCATCGCCTATTTAAAAGAAAAGGTAAAAGCTGGCGTGAATGCCGTGCAGGTGTTTGATAGTTGGGGAGGAATGCTATCTCCGGTCGATTATCAGGAATTTAGTTGGCAATACATTCAACAAATCATCGATGCATTAAAAGAGTATGCTCCTGTGATCGCATTTGGTAAAGGATGCTGGTTCGCTCTGGATACGATGGCGAAAAGTGGGGCGGCAGCCTTGGGAGTAGATTGGACCTGCTCGGCCCGAAATGCCCGCTACTTAACGGGAGGGAACATTACCCTTCAAGGTAATTTTGATCCTACCCGGTTGTTCAGTCCACCTTCAGAAATAAAGAAGATGGTGACTCAAATGATCAATGAATTTGGGAAGGACCGGTACATTGTTAATTTAGGCCATGGTATACTGCCCAACATTCCCTTGGAAAATGCGGGAGCCTTTATCGAGGCCGTAAAAGAGTATAAAGCCGAATCGTGAACATTCGAAAGCGAATATTACAATTAAGTGTTCGGCAATTATTTAAATTGGGGTTGCTATTAGTGAGTCGGCCATTGTGGATCTGGCCTACCTGGAAAGCAACTCGACAGACGATTCGGATTTGCGATGCCTTATATGGCAAAATGCATCATAAAAATGGTAAAGAAAACGCTTTTCGACATGCTATTTGGAATTTTCTAATCGGTCAAAAAGTACTTAAAAAGACCAAAAACATGCAAAAAAGTGCAAATTGGACACAAAAAATCACCGATTTACACGAAAAAATGGCGAAAAGTAAATATTTGGATACGGTCATGGATTTGCATAATAATGGCGTTGGAAGAAAACTTTTTATGGATCATTCGGAAGCAAAGGAAGCTCAAATAATTTCAATAATTCAAGAAAAACTGGAACAGGCGAATAAAGTTTCAAACCTTGAAGAAATAGCAACTTCAGAAAACGAAATGGTATACATTTCAGAATAAATAAAACGATGTTTAAAAATATCATTAAAGGAATTAGAGCGTATGCAGGGACTTTCGGACTCATTAGCAAGCTAGGGCTTTGGAAATATTTTGGGGTACCCATCCTAATTAGTTTGCTTACCGCAGCACTCATTGGGTTTTCGGCTTACGGATTGAGCGACAATATTGGTGGCCTTATAGCCAAAGCCTGGGTATGGGAATGGGGTTCGCAAACGTTTCGGACTATAAGCGATGTGATTGGAGGAATCCTTATTGTTGCTCTTGGATTTATACTTTACAAGCACATTGTAATGGCGTTGAGTGCGCCATTTATGAGTCCGGTTTCAGAAAAAATTGAAGCGCATCTTTTGGGCGCAGAGCATGAACATCGTGACACAAAATTTATGTCTCAGCTATGGAGAGGTATTCGGATTAACGTACGAAACCTGCTCATGGAATTATTCTTTACGATTCCTATCCTATTGTTGAGTTTTATCCCGATCGTCAATATTTTTACTTCTATTTTACTGTTTCTAGTGCAGGCGTACTATGCCGGATTTGGAAATATGGATTACACCTTGGAACGGCATTTCAAATATGGAGAAAGTCTAAAATTTGTTCGGAGTCACAGCGGCATAGCCATGGGCAACGGGATCGTATTTATGGGCATGTTGTTTATTCCTGTGATTGGGATCATTCTGGTGCTACCCTTATCGGTAACAGCTTCTACCACTGAGACGGTTCGTCTTATAAAAGAGTCAGGGCGAATGAGAGTTAAGGAATCCATTCAGAAAAAAATAGACAGCGAATAAAAATGAAAGAACAGTTTGTAACTTATATCAGGAGTTTACAGGATACCATTACTTCTCAACTAGAGTTAGTGGATGGAAAAAGTACTTTTAAGCAGGATCTCTGGGAGCGACCCGAAGGAGGTGGAGGGCGCACGCGGGTTATTGAAAATGGAGCTGTGTTTGAGAAAGGTGGTGTGAATATTAGTGAAGTACATGGAAAACTCCCTGAAAGTATGCAGCACTATTTGGGAGTCAATAGTGAAAAATTCTTTGCCTGCGGATTGAGCCTAGTACTGCATCCGGTAAATCCTATGGTCCCTACGGTTCACGCCAATTGGCGTTATTTCGAATTATACGACGACACAGGAGCGGTGATTGACCAATGGTTTGGAGGAGGACAGGACCTCACACCTTACTATTTGTTCGAGGAGGATGCCCGCCACTTTCACCAAGTGTGCAAATTAGCTTGTGATGCTCATGAACCCGAATTGTACGACGCTTACAAAAAACGATGTGATGAGTATTTTTACAACAGCCATCGAGGAGAAGGAAGGGGTATTGGCGGATTGTTTTTCGATTATTTGAAAGCCACCGACTCCAAATCCGCTCAGGATTGGTATCAATTTGTCACTCAGGTTGGAGATAGTTTTCTTGATGCATATGTGCCTATTGTAGAGCGACGAAAAGAGATGCCATATACTGATGAACAACGAAATTGGCAGGAAATTCGTCGCGGGCGTTACGTAGAATTCAATCTGGTACACGATAAAGGAACCCTTTTTGGCTTGAAAACCAATGGCCGAATTGAAAGTATATTAATGAGTCTTCCCCCTAAAGTGCAGTGGCAATACGATCACCAGCCGGATAAGGGAAGCCGGGAAGAGGAACTAGTGAACGTTTTGAAGACTCCCAAAAATTGGGTTTAAAATCCAAATCTTACGATACAATTCAGTCAATGTTCACCAAAAAACCAGAAACCAATAACCATAAACTAAATTTATGTATCCATTAAGAAGAAACCGCAGACTCCGAACCTCAGCCGCCATCCGTAGTTTGGTTCGTGAAACGGTGATCACACCCAATGATTTTTTGGTGCCGCTTTTCGTGGTGGAAGGCAAGGGGGTGAAAGAGGAGATCGCCTCCATGCCTAATTACTATCGAATGAGCCTGGATCTACTTGCTTCGGAAGTAAAAGAACTCTGGTCCATGGGCTTGAAGAGTGTGTTGTTGTTTGTAAAGGTGCCGGATGAACTCAAAGACAATATAGGGACGGAAGCTTTAAATGAGAAGGGTTTGATGCAGCGTGCCATACAAACGGTAAAAAGTGCTGCCCCCGAAATGCTTGTAATGACTGACGTGGCATTGGATCCCTATTCAGTTTACGGACACGATGGTATTGTGGAACACGGGCAGATTGCCAACGATCCAACCACAGAGCTCCTTGCCGAAATGTCCCTGTCTCATGCCAAGGCCGGTGCTGATTTTGTCGCCCCGAGCGATATGATGGATGGTCGAATTTTGAACATTCGGGAGGCGCTGGAGGATGAAGGATTTATCGATACCGGGATCATGAGCTATAGTGCCAAGTACGCTTCGGCTTATTATGGCCCGTTTCGGGATGCATTGGATTCGGCTCCGGTGGATCAACAAAACATTCCGAAGGACAAAAAAACCTATCAGATGGATTACGCCAATAGAGATGAGGCCTTGAAAGAGGTGCAGATGGACATAGATGAAGGTGCAGATATTGTAATGATCAAACCGGGCTTGTGCTATTTGGATATTGTTCGCGAGATCCGAAACGAGGTTGAAGTCCCTATTGCCGTATACCAGGTGAGCGGGGAATATGCAATGCTCAAGGCAGCAGCTGAGAAAGGCTGGTTGGACCATGACGCGGTAATGATGGAACAGATCACGGCATTTAAAAGAGCCGGTGCTCATATCATCGCCTCCTATTTCGCCAAAGATGTGGTGCGATTAATTTCTTAACTTCGGAAGATGAAAAACGTACTTTTTATACCCTTACTGTTCTTACCCTTATCGATTTTTTCTCAGCAAAACACAGTAAAAGGGGCTTTTTTGGAAAAGTGGGAGAACTCAAAAAATTACCTGTTGGAAATGGCAGAATTAATGCCGGAGGAGCACTATGATTATAAACCCACCGAACGGCAACGCAGTTTTAAGGAGCAATTGGTTCATATAAAAGGAAATATGGACTGGTTGAGTGTTTCTTATTTTACTACTTCGGAATTTGATAAGGGAGACAAAAAAATGCCGGCCACTAAGGCAGAGACGATCACACTATTGCGAACCGCTTTCGATGCAACGGCTAAGGTGATCGAGGCCACTTCGGAAGAAAACCTAAAAGAGACCGTTCCATTTTTTTCCGGACCCAAAAGTAAGATCCAGATCCTAAATTTATTGCAAGACCATCTTACCCATCATCGTGGCCAATTGATCGTCTACCTCAATTTAAAAGAAATAGAACCGCCCCGTTATGTAGGTTGGTAGTGAATCCGTTTTATAAGTCGGGATTAAAAGTGTAATTTTATCGTAAAGAATTCTTGATGACCTTATTAATCGTTTACGCGGTACTTTCTATTTTCTTTTCCTTCCTATGTTCAATATTGGAAGCCGCATTGCTAAGTTTTACCCCTACCTACCTCAAGGTTAAAAAACAAGAAGGGAAGGGCTTTGCGGTAAAACTTACGCAGCTTAAAAAAAATATTGATCAACCGCTTATTGCCATTTTAACCATCAATACCATCGCTCATACCGTGGGAGCGATCCTGGTTGGTGTACAAGCCGAAAAACTACCTTACAAGGTGGAGATTTTGGGAGTGAATATCGTAGGAATTGTTTCTGCGCTCATGACCATTTTAATCTTGGTTGTTTCCGAAATAATCCCAAAAACCATCGGGGCAACTTATTGGAAAAGTTTAGGTCGATTTACAGCCATCTCGCTCAATGTGATCATCTTTCCACTAAAGTATACGGGTATCCTTTGGCTACTCACCCTAACTACAAAACTCATTGGCAAATCTGCTCACGTAAGCACGATGAGTTTGGAAGAGTTCATGGCGATCACAGATACTGCCGAAAAAGAAGGGGTTTTTGAACAAAACGAAAGCGCGGTTATCAAAAATTTATTGGCTTTTAAGAGTGTGATGGCGAAGGATGTGATGACTCCTTTCCCGGTAGTGATCATGGAAGAGGAAACCACGACTTTGGAGAGTTTTCATGAAAACCACAAGAATCTCAGATTCTCCCGAATACCCGTGTATAAGGATAAAAGTCACAATATAACCGGTTTTGTGTTAAAGGACGACATCTTGGAAGAACTTGTGGAGGAACGTGGAAGTAAACTACTTGGGGATATAAAAAGAGAGATGTTTGTGGTGGATGCGGAAAAACCCATCCCTGAAATGTTTGATGTTTTTATCAAACAGCGAGGCCATATCGCATTGGTGGTTGACGAATTTGGAAATACCATAGGAATCGTAACCATGGAAGACATTATTGAAACCCTCTTAGGATTGGAGATCATGGATGAAAGCGACGCCATTGAAGATATGCAAATGGCTGCTCGTAAAAATTGGGAGCGCCGGGCACAACGCATGGGAATTCAGCTGCGTGCTCCGGACGAAACTGAGGAAGACTAATGGATACGGCTTATCTACATAGCCCGGTTGGGACACTTGAGATCCAGGGAGATGCTTCGGGTCTGGGTGCAGTGCAATTTGTGGATGCCCCTATTTCTTCTTCGGAATTAATACCGGAAACTCTATTGCCGGTAGTGACGCAGCTTAAAGAATATTTCGACAAAACCCGAACCCAATTTGAGCTTCCCTTGAATCCTAGTGGAACTGCTTTTCAGAAAAAAGTATGGAAACAATTGGAAGGCATCCCATTTGGGAAAACAACTTCCTATCAAAAGATGGCGAATGACCTTGGAGATCCAAAGGTAATAAGGGCAGCAGCTTCTGCCAATGGCAAAAACCCCATCGCTATTATAATACCTTGCCATAGGGTAATAGGCACAGACGGTTCCCTAACCGGCTATGCGGGCGGTTTGCACCGAAAAAAGTGGTTGTTGGAGCACGAAAGCCCGGTACGGCAAGGCGAATTATTCTAATTATACAGCATGAAAAGAGTAGCTAAGTTTTTCAAACGATTGTTAAAGGTACTTGTGGTTCTTATAGTTATTGCCGTCGCTTTATTATACCTCACAGATTATGATTACATTTTGAAAGGAGTTCGGGTGGTTTATTTAAAAGGTCATACGACGGCTTATATCGATGACCATCCTCATTTCGAAAATTTAGATATTGAAGTGGGCAACCAACCGCAACCCTGGCCGCTGCATGAAAAATATAACACCGTTTCCGCAACGACGGCCCTTTCAGAAAAAAATGAAGAATTGGGAACTGTGGCTTTCCTGATCATAAAAAATGACAGCATCTGGTATGAAAATTATGCTGAAGGATATGGAACTTCTTCCCAAACCAATTCTTTTTCCATGGCCAAGAGTATCACCTCAGCCCTATTGGGAAAGGCCATCAAAGATGGATATATTACCGGGCTGGATCAGCCCATAGGCGATTTCTTCGAACAATATGCCAATGACAAAACAACGGTGGGAGACCTTTCTTCTATGGCTTCGGGGCTGGATTGGGTGGAGTCGTATACGAGCCCCTTTAGTGTAACCGCCCGCTCCTATTACGACGACGATTTGGCGGAAACCATACTGAAACAAAAGGTAGTGGAAGAGCCCGGAAAAGCTTTTAAATACCTCAGTGGGAACACTCAATTGCTGGGCATGGTGATCGAAAAAGCAACGGGGAAGAAGATGCCAAACTATCTTTCGGAAAGTTTATGGAAACCCTTAGGGGCCGAACAAGCCGCACTATGGCAGGTGGATGACGAAGAAAATCAGTTGGTGAAATCATTTTGTTGCATTGCCAGCAACGCCCGTGATTTTGCCCGCTTCGGAAAACTATACAAGGATCATGGAAAGTGGAATGGAGTGCAGTTGATCGATTCGACTTTTGTCTCAAGATCCATCGTACCCCGTTTTGAAGAAAGCCCTCAATACGGATATGGCTTCTGGTTAAGTGACCATAAAAATAAGCAGATGTTTGTCATGAGAGGCATCTTGGGCCAATACGTCATTACCATCCCTGAGGACAATTTGATCGTTGTTCGGCTAGGCCATCAGCGAGGAAACAAGAATGGAAATCATTTTACAGACGAATTCTATCTCTATGTGGACGAGGCTTACAAGATGATGGAATAGTGCCTTAGTCGTACTATGGATTTAGTTGGAAATTGATACCAATCTATAATATTCATCACTGCCGTTATCTGCAGAAGAGGCATCTACTTTTATAAAGGTCACCGTTTGTCCATGGGTGAGTTCAATTTCATCACTCCCATTTAAATTTATATTTCCATTTCTCCGTTTACCCTTCCAATCCTTTATTTTCACTACGCCTCGGCCATCTTCCTTATTGATGGTAAGCGTCAGCTGTTCTCCTCCACTAGCCGAAGATTCGATATGTCGTAACACGGTGGTTCCATCAAAAACCGCCAATACGTTTTTTCTTCCATGAAGAACAATGGTTCGTAAGGCAACCGAAACATTAGGAACAGTGCCAATGGTTGTGGACAGTGCAGGATGCGCAAAAGTGTTGGCTCTGGCGGTGATATTGTTGGTGTTTAATCCAGTCTCCGGATTATTCCTTCCTACGATAAACTTGCTTTTTTGAGCTTCCGCCGAATTTGGATTGGAGGCCAGCACATAGTTTCGTTCGATATTGATCGAGGAGTTTTCACTACTCACTATAGCCGGTTGGGGCACTTCTTCGGGAATATTTTTTGGCCCTGTGTGTCCTTCGGAACCATATCCTGCCGAGTTCGCAAATCGGCTATTTAGAATATTAATACTCTTTCCGCCCTTTACATCAATGGAAAGATATACATTCTCAAACCAGCAATTATCCAAAGTGATACTTGAAGAGTTTTCTATTTGAAACCCATAGACAGACTCCTGAATGGTACAATTGAGAAAGGTCACGACGCTGCCACCCCAATTACCGATATAGATATTAGTTCCCAAGGAAGAACGGTCACGCTTTCCAAGGAACAGGCAATTAATAAAGGTATGCTGTCCCTGTTGAAGTGTCATTCGCAAACTGTTCTTTTCGTCATTCATTCGGGTAATGCGAACATTTTCAAAAACGTTCCATTGATTGGGGAGTGAATAATCGTTCTCACCAAATACCCCCATGCTATCTCCTCCTTCCAAATGAATTCCATGTCCTTGAATATTTACTATGTTTATGTTTCTGAAACGGCTTTGCCACAGTCCACCGGTCCCATTTGCTCCGTCTTTGGCTTTAAAGAACATGCCACCAACCTCACCAACTCCATTTCCGTTAAGCCAAATATTGTCGATTGAAATGGTTACCCGTCCGCTGTCCATCGTAAAAAAGTAATCAAAATCCGAATCCTTCTTCGCGGTAAAAAAAGTGTTCTCCTCGCCAACAATAGCAACCCCGTTTCGCAACATGAGGGACCCATCGATAATGTATTCTCCGTTGGGGAAAAACAAGGTATTCCCTTTGAGTATCTCCCCTTTTTTGGAGCGATAGTCGTTCATCTTATTCTTGGCGGCAAAATCGATTACTTTTTGTATTTTTTCTGAATTGGAGGTGCCTCTTGGGGACCTGCCGGCTGTAATTCCGAAGTAATTCACATTAATATACCCGTCCAACTCTCGCACCCATCTTCCAGGTTTGCTACCTGTGATTGCCTTGGGTTTGATGACCACCCCGTCATCGTCATTTCCCTCTTGGTCCTCCAGGAAATAGAAGAACCCTTCTCCACCATCCCGAACAGACGTATGGCCCTTAATACAGATCATTTCTCCGTGATCCGGAACCGGAAAATCTCGCAATTCATCTAAGTTAGTCAGACATGCCAGCGTAAGGAGTGCTCTATTACTTATATTTTTGGCCATAGGCAGATGCGGAGTCGACAACAACTCATTTACAGCTTCACTCACTACTCTACCCGTGGAATCCGTCACCTTTGCATACATATATTTCTGTCCTTTCCCCCAATCAATATCGTTCAGAGTTTCGGGGGTGGTTTTTGCTCCACTCCCAATTTTCACTGAAAACCATCCGTCTTCATCCGTCTTCACTAAATGAGTTTCATTGTATTTTTGTTGTTTAGTGGGAATAGGGCTCTCTTGAATTACTATTTCCACCGTAAAATCTTGATTGGAAACCGAGGGGGTTGCATTATCGACGATTCTAGCACTATAAGTAAAAGGATCTTTATGCTGTCCATAAAGATAAGTGCCGGACCATAGTAAGAGCGCAATCGTGAAATATTTCATAGGTGAGTTTTATATAATCTGAAATGCCTTGTGCTAATCCTTGATAGAAAATTGGCAAGCCGGAAGTTGGTTTATATCGTTGACGGTAAATTTGCTACCTAAAATAATTTGTTTTGAGTGAATAATACAACAATTGTGCTAATTTTTGTAATTTTAAATCTTCTCCCCGATAATAACTTCAAGCTATGTTAAAACGCCTTCATCTGGAACATATCCTGTTTTTGGATATTGAAACTGTTCCGCAGCAACCTCTGTATTCCGAACTCGATGATCCCTCGAAACAACTTTGGGAACTAAAAACCAAATACCAACGCAAGGACGAATTTACACCCGAAGAATTCTATGATCGGGCCGGAATTTGGGCCGAATTTGGAAAGATAATCTGCATAAGTGTGGGTTATTTTAAGCTGAAAGGTGACGTGCGAAATTTCCGGGCGACCTCCTTCCACGGGGAAGAAGTGCAGATTTTAAAGGAATTTAAGTCCTTGCTCGAAACTCATTTTAGTGGTTCCAAACATTTGCTCTGTGCTCACAACGGAAAGGAATTCGATTTTCCGTATATCGCCAGACGGATGATCATAAATGGAATTGACATCCCGTTTAAGCTCAATCTCTTCGGAAAAAAACCATGGGAAGTACCACATCTGGACACTCTTGAACTGTGGAAGTTTGGAGATTATAAGACTTTCACTTCCTTAAAACTAATGGCGCATGTCTTGGGAATTCCATCTCCTAAAGATGATATTGACGGAAGCCAGGTGCGGGATGTGTATTACGAAGAAAAGGACATTGACCGCATCATAACCTATTGTGAAAAAGATACGGTAACTGTAGCCCAGATTTTTCTGAAACTTCGGAACGAAGACCTTTTGGAAGAAGACGAAATACTTTCAGTATAAAAAAAAGCCCGCTCCTAAACCGGAACGGGCTATAACTTTAATGAAATGGATCTATTTATTCAACAATAAATCGTTCTACGAATTTCTTCGTTCCAGAATTCACCTGAATCATATATATTCCACTTTGTAATTGAGATACATCGATGGCCTCAGTAAAGTCGTCTCTCATAATGATCTGACCCACCATATTAAAAATAATATAGTCCGTACCTACGGCATCTAGCAATCTCACATTGAGTACTCCTCGATCCACAGGATTAGGAGATAGTGAGATTCCGGTTCCGGCGTTCAGTCCATCACCTTCTCCTGCTCCGGCAAATCCTTGCAATGAAGTTGGGATGACTACGATATAATCTTCAACTTCACCCCACTGGAAACTCTCACAGCTTGTTGGTATAGCATTATACTTCATAGAAACCCGCATGCGTGTGGGTCCTGCGGAAGCACCTCCCGGAACCGAGAATGATCCGGTAATAGGAGTAGCTGTGGTAGGAGCTCTTGAATACGCCAGTTCTCCGGCATCTCCAAAATCACCATCGCGATTCCAATCAACCCAAACGGCATAGGCCTCATTATAAATGGTGCCGGTCCAAAATGGAGTGATCGTGATCGAATTACTGGCAGTCAAATTGGTAGACAGATTCGTATAATCACCATACCCGCCAGATGATGCACCCGTACTATTATCAATACTTCCTATTTGCACACGTGAAATGTACTCGTCGTTCGTATTGTTTCCATTGGAGGCGCAGTATCCGGTTGGCGGATTTGGATTGCTGCCCGAGGATAAATTAATATTATCCAGTGCAATATCTGCCTGCCAGGTATTCCCCGTGATCCTATTGAAGCGCAGTTCAACAGTTCCACCTACATAGGCTCCCAGATCCACAGATTGTGCATTCCATTGGTTCCCTTGATTTCCTGTTTGGCTCCACAAGGAAGTCCAGGAAGTGCCATCGGTACTCGCTTCCAAAGCAATGCTTCCCATATTGGTTGCTCCAAACATGTGATAATCGAAATTAAAACTGGCTTCAGTTTCGCCCGTTAGGTCGATGCAAGGAGAATTGAGAATTGCCTGCTTATTTGGGTATCCGGTTCCATTTCCAGAGGCTTCCACATAAATGTAAAAGCTTCCGTTGGATGCTGATGAAGGACCGGTATTACTCGATGGTGTACCGTTCGAATCCCGGGTCCAATTAAGATCATCCGCGGTGGATTGCGTCCAAGCTCCGAATGAACTTTCGAAACTCTCGGCATAAGGTACTCCTACACCTCCACTGCAACCGCCACCACCACCGGTAGTGGTGATCGTAACCGTGTTGCTTGCTCCTGAAACATTTCCGGCCGCATCTCTCGCTCTCACACTAAATGAGTATTGAGTGGCTGCTGTCAATCCGGTTACTGAAGCATTTGTTACCGTTACGGTACCCAATAAATTGGCCCCTTCATAAACATCATATCCGGTGACGCCCACATTATCTGTGGATGCGTTCCAAGCGAGATCGACGGTAGTGTCTGTTATATTCGAGGCGGTCAAATTAGTAGGAATTGTAGGTGCTTCGGTGTCCGGTCCTGCACCGCCAGCTGAGAATTCAAACTGATCCAAAGCGATATCCGCCTGCCAAGTGGATCCGGTGACCCTATCAAATCGCAGTCGTACATTACTCTCTCCGGTGTAAGCTCCCAGATCGATACTCTCTGTGTTCCATTGGTTCCCTTGATTACCTGTTTGATTCCAAATCGAAGTCCAAGTAGCTCCATCGTCCGTACTAACTTCCAGATCGATACTTCCCATATCTGTCGCACCAAACATGTGATAGCTAAAGTCAAAACTAGCCGCTGTTTCTCCACTTAGATCATAACAAGGCGAATTGAGAATAGCACGTTTGTTCGGGTAGCCTGTTCCGTTTCCGGAGGCCTCTACATACACATAGAAAGATCCGTCTGCTGCCGATGAGGGTCCCGTATTGTTTGATGGAGTTCCATTAGAATCCCGAGTCCAATTTAGGTCATCACTGGTGGACTGAGTCCAGTCTCCCAATGAACTTTCAAAGCTTTCAGTATCGGGAAAAGAAGCAATAGTCGTTGAACATGGATCGGTTCCTCCGCCTCCACAACCACTTGTAAATGAAGTCGTTTGGTCTGTGTTGGTATTAGTTCCGCCATTGGTGTTCTCATTGGCATCCACACCAACCCCTCTGGCTGCAAATACATCCCAAATTATACAATTAAACTGACCTCCATACAAGTCTTGATCCGCTTGCAGGATGCCATCACGTCCCGACACAAATCCGGGATTATTTGCTGTATTCTTGAGACCTTCAATAATGAGTGCCATTGCCACATTATTTCCTCCGGTACCATTGTAGAAATCGGTGTCGAATCCTTGGTCATCTACCAAGGCCCATGTGAGGTCCCAAATAATGGTCGCCCAGGCGTAACCTACTCCGTGTGGAACGGCAAGGCCGTTTATATCTCCATAGGTGGTTCCGTTGATTGCCGTGTTGGTGGAATAGGGTGTGGGTCTAATTCCGCCGCCATTGGTTCCTTGTCCAAGGGCATAATTCCCCACTGCTCTTGAATCGGTTCCGGCATCGCCCGTCTTCATGGTGAGCATTAAACCAAACCAGTCACTCCATCCCTCACCCATCTGCTCAGAGCCTCCTAGACCATTACTTGCCGGGCCTCCCACCAGACGGATTGAAATTCCATGTCCGTATTCATGGGCAATAATAATGTTGTCTAGATCTCCGTCAATTTGAGGATTTCCGGACCACAAGAACATCTGCATTCTGGGATTGGATCCGTCTCCCGGTGTCGAGAAGTTGGCGTTATTCAAGCCACTTCCATCCTGGGCATCAGCATTAACGGAGTCACTTCCCAAGCCACCATTTCCGTAGTTGTTCTCCTGGAAGTTTCCGCTGGCCTCATTGAATCCATATTGGTACCATACATCGTGCATAATATTGTTCCAATAAAATAAATTGGTGATGGCCGCATCCCGATATGTATTGGGTTCGTTATTGAGGTTGATAGGATAATTAAAGTCTAAGCCGCTACCCGCGTTTGGAGAATATCCGGTTCCATTATTTCCATTGGCATCTTCCATGGCCCAAACATTATTTCCTCTGGTGATGGTATATTCGGCGCCGGCACTTCCGTTCGTATCATGCCAGGCGTAGGGCGATGCCGTCAAATTTTGAGGATCGGTAACGATGCTTCTACCTCCATCTAATGGACTGCCCAATGGCATTGCGTACACATTGTAGCTTTCACCTGCCATGAAATCCATGGGGCCGTATGTTTCGATTTTGTGAGCTTCCTCGTTGAGGATCTTTGTGTTGTCATGTCCATGCTCTTCATGTGCATCACCCCAATTACAGGTAATTACCCAATCCTGGGTACGTAGCACCTCACCGTTGGTAGCATCAATATTTTCAACCCACCAATGCTGTGCATCTTTTTGATACAAGCTTACTTGCCAAACCAATTTAAGCTGTCCATTGTGAAGTTGATACATGGGTTTCACCGAAATTGGCTCAATGCTGATTCCGGAATTATCGAAAACGAAACTCCCGTCTGTATTTTGAGCTCTCTGAAGACTAGGCGGCATCAATCCGTGATTGGTTACTGTTTTGCGGACTGCACGTTCCGGGCTAATCGAGGCATTACTTGTTGTCACTTTTTCTGCAATATTGGCTACAAACTGATTGATCTGCCAAGTAACTTTACCATTATGTACCGTGAGTTTATAAGTTCCAAATTCAATAGGAACGTTATTATACAATTGTTGCACGTAAACGTGCTGAATATCAGGGTTCAATGAAGGCACTACATTGGTCACCTTCCACTGGGAAAGATCTCCCTGTTTGAAATTGGATTCCTGTGCGATGGTATTAAAATACGATTGTACCAGGGCATCCATTTGTTGTTGGGATAATAAGGTTTGTCCCGTAAATAATAATATACATGCTATGAGGTATAGTCTTTTCATAATTTATAGTGTTAATAATTTTGATAATTCTTTTGATGACTTGCAATCTATCAATGCAAACCGGGGAGCTCCATGGGTCAATGGAGATGAGTCACTTTTACTGTATGAATGAGAAGTTTGTTAACTAGAAAAACTGATGTTTGATCATGAGGTTTATGGTTTTAGAAAACTATTTATGAAATAAAATCAATCCCTATAGAAGGGCCAATCCTATGTAATTAAACATTTTAATGACTTTTATAAATAGGTGATTACGGTTAAAACGTTAAATAATTATGTATTATTAGTCTATTTTATTGTTAATTTCTCATTAAAGTAAGATATTATTTAGTAAAAACATATTTTATTCGATGAACGGATTAAATAAAATCAAAACGGTGTCTAATACGATCAGTTCATACTATGATTTACGTTGAAATTTGTTTTTCGGATTTAAGATGATAAAAATTCTATCTTTGATGCAATGTCTCAAGATGCACTACTTCATGTAAAAAACCTCTCTGTTTCCTTCGGAAAAAAAAGTGCTGCCACCGAAGTGATCCATCAAGTTTCTTTTAAAATTCCGACCAATCGCGTGGTGGGTATTGTTGGAGAGTCGGGATCGGGGAAATCTGTGACATCCATGGCTATTATGGGGCTACTTCCGAAGAAAAAAACTCAGGTAACCGGAGAGATCCTGTTTGAAGATTTGGACTTATTGACACTAGAACCCAAAGCACTTCGAAAACTAAAAGGGAAGGAGGTTGCCATGATCTTTCAAGAGCCCATGAGTGCTTTAAATCCCTCTCTTAGTTGTGGATTTCAGGTCACGGAAATACTTCAACATCACCTAAAACTATCCGCTTCCGAAGCAAAAAAAGAAACTCTAAGGCTTTTCGAAAAGGTTCGCCTACCACGCCCACGTCAATTGTTTGACAGCTACCCGCATCAAATAAGCGGTGGGCAGATGCAACGCGTCATGATCGCGATGGCTATTGCCTGTAAACCTAAATTGCTGATCGCCGATGAGCCTACAACAGCTTTGGATGTAACTGTTCAAAAGGAGATCCTCGAGTTACTTGGAGAGTTGCAGCAGGAAACAGGAATGAGTCTTATTTTCATATCACACGATCTTAGTCTGGTTTCTGAAATTGCAGATGACGTCATTGTTATGTATCAAGGCAATATCGTTGAAAAGGGAGCTGTACGTTCCATTTTTAAAAATCCCCAGGCAAAATATACCCGTGCACTTCTGGCGTCTCGCCCTACCCTGGGCCAAAGACTGCAGCAGCTTCCTACTATTGCTTCTCTGGAAGACAACAGCTTTCAAGCAAAGGAAATTACCCCGCAGCAACGAGCGTTTCGGCATAAGAAATTATACACTCAAAATCCTTTGTTGGAGATTAAAAATTTGGAAAAGGAGTACTATAGCAAGGCCGGTTTATTTAAGCCAAAACAAATTGTTCATGCCGTTGACGATGTTAGTTTTTCGGTGTTTGAAGGGGAGACTTTGGGATTGGTTGGAGAATCGGGTTGTGGTAAATCCACCTTGGGAACCACAATTTTACAATTACAAAAAGCCACGAGTGGGACAATTTTATACCGAGGGAAGGACTTGACTAAATTGTCTCCTTCAGAAATTCGAAAACTTCGAAAGGAGATTCAATTGATATTTCAGGATCCTTACTCTTCTTTGAACCCCAGAATTCCTATTGGAGCGGCATTAATGGAGGCTATGAAGGTTCACAACATTGGAAATTCTAAGAAAGAAAGAAAGGAAAAAGCATTACAACTTGTGGAGCGAGTGGGGTTGGATCCGGACTATTTTAGTCGTTATCCACACGAGCTATCCGGTGGACAGCGGCAGCGAGTTGGCATTGCTCGTACGATCGCCATGGAACCCAAATTAGTGGTTTGTGATGAATCGGTTTCCGCATTAGATATTTCGGTACAGGCGCAGGTACTCAATTTACTCAACGAGTTGAAAGACGACTTCGGTTTTACCTATATATTTATAAGTCATGACCTTGCAGTGGTAAAATTTATGGCCGATCAATTGTTGGTAATGAAGGACGGTAAGATAGAGGAAATGGGAGACGCTGATGAAATTTACGCCAACCCCACTAAGGAATACACAAAGAAACTGATCGATGCGATCCCCAAAGGAATCTAATTATCTTGTCTAAAAATTTGAAATAAAAAAAGCCCGTTCTAACCTCACAAAGAACGGGCCTACCTTTATCTGAATCGTTGCAGATTTGGGGTAAAAGTATTATTCAAAAAAAATTACATCAACAAAAAAACTTTTTTGGCTACGTAAAACATATTACGAATAAGCTTCAATGTGCTTTTTAATTTTTGATAACTATTTTTCATAAGTCGGTTAAGTCTTGATAATCAATTGGGGACTGCTAAAGTGTGTAATTATTTTGAAATATCCGTTAAACCACTATATTTTTCGATGAAATGCACATATTTTTAACATTTGGATTGAATTCGAGATATTTTGGAAAGAGGATTCCTACCAAATGATTGGGATTTTGTTGGCATGATAGATATTTGGAATCGCTGTTAGAAGGTCATTTCGGGAATGTCACCTTCCACAACAAGAGTTCCTTCAGTAGCGGCTTCGATCTCCTCGATCGTAACACCCGGAGCGCGCTCCAAAAGTTTGAAACTGCCATTTTCAATGGCCATTACTGCCAGATTGGTCACCACTTTTTTTACACAGTTTACACCGGTAAGAGGCAAAGAACATTCTTTAAGAAGTTTAGACGCTCCCGCCTTATTGGTGTGCATCATCGCGACAATGATATTATCTGCAGAAGCAACAAGGTCCATCGCTCCCCCCATCCCTTTTACCATCTTACCGGGAATCTTCCAGTTGGCAATGTCGCCATTTTGAGACACCTCCATGGCCCCTAAAATAGTAAGGTCTACATGCTGCCCACGGATCATTGAAAAGCTGAGTGCCGAATCGAAAAAGGAGGCGCCGGGCAAAGCCGTTATGGTTTGTTTTCCAGCATTGATCACATCAGGGTCCTCTTCGCCTTCGAACGGAAAAGGGCCCATTCCAAGTACCCCATTCTCACTTTGAAATTCTACTTCTATATCGTTTCGTACAAAATTCGCAACAAGGGTTGGGATCCCAATACCAAGGTTTACGTAGTAACCGTCCTTTACTTCTTTGGCGATTCGCTTTGCGATCTGTTCTTTTGTTAAAGCCATTACTCCTTTTTTCTAACCGTTAAATTCTCTATTCTCTTTTCATATTGCTCCCCTTGAAAAATACGTTGGACAAAAATTCCAGGCACATGCACATTGTTTGGATCAAAAGTCCCCGCAGGCACTAACTCCTCTACTTCAGCCACAGTAATTTTTGCAGCCCCACACATATTTGGGTTGAAGTTACGTGCAGTTCCTTTAAAGATCAAGTTGCCCGCTGTATCTCCTTTCCATGCTTTTATAAAGGCAAAGTCGGCTTTAAAAGCGTGTTCCATGATGTGCATTTTACCATTAAATTCTCTGGATTCTTTTCCTTCGGCTACTTCGGTGCCATAGCCTGCAGGGGTATAAAAAGCGGGTATCCCACTTTGAGCGGCACGACATCGTTGTGCAAGCGTTCCCTGCGGAATTAACTCCACATCCAGTTCACCGCTTAACATTTGTCGTTCAAATTCGGCATTCTCTCCCACATAGGAGGAGATCATTTTTTTTATTTGGTGTTTCTGAAGTAAAAGTCCCAACCCAAAATCATCCACACCCGCGTTATTCGAAATACAAGTCACTCCCTTTACGTTCAGTTTTACCAATTGGGCAATACAATTTTCAGGAATACCACTCAATCCGAAACCTCCCAGCATAAAGGTCATATGGTCTGCAACCCCTTCACAAGCGGTTTGAACATTGGCTACCGTTTTTGTAATCATATACTTAAAAATTTCACTAAAAATACTGAAAAACGACACCATAAAAAAACCTGAAAGGCTTTGAAATTCTTCCAGGTTTATTTAAATAAGATGTATGGAATTCAGAATTAAAAATCGAACTCATCATCGGGTAGCTCATCGGTACCTCCGTCGTTCGAATTTTTGTAGTTCTCACAATTGGTTTCAATGGAAATCTTTCCTGGTTTCTTGAAATTATTCTTGGAGACGTTCAAACTTTCATCTGCATAGCATTTCTTCATATAAATTCCCCAAATAGGTAAGGCCATACTTGCTCCCTGCCCATAAGCAGTTCGCGCAAAGTGGGTGGCTCTGTCGTCGCCTCCAACCCAAACGCCAGTGGCGAGATTGGGGACCATGCCCATAAACCAGCCGTCACTGTTATTTTGCGTAGTACCGGTTTTTCCTGCAATGGGATTATCAAACTCGTAGGGATAGCCCGTTATAATTTTCTTGTAAACCGGATCATTTCCCCGCCACTTATGTCGAAGTCTGGATCCCGAACCCGATTGGGTAACCCCTCTCAACAAACTTACCGTCACATAGGCCGTTTCATTACTGATCACGTCCTTGGTCTCTGGCACATTTTGGAAGAGTATGGTTCCATTCTTATCCTCAATTCGTTGCACCAAAATGGGTTTTACGTAGACCCCTTCGTTTACAAAGGTGCTGTAAGCTCCCACCATTTCATAAAGTGATATATCCGCCGTTCCCAAGGCAATGGATGGCACTTCGGGAACATCTTTGGTATCTACTCCCATCTTACCTGCCAACTCAATGACCGGCCTGGGACCCACCCGGTTGATCAAACGAGCGGTAATTGTGTTAATGGATTGGGCCAATGCCCCTCGTAACGTCATCATTCCGCCGTAATTCCCACTTGAATTTTTGGGGCACCATTCTTTAAGCAATCCATATTTGCCTTCTTCAATACAAAATGGAGTATTAGGCAGTGTGTCACACGGGGACATATGCATTTGATCGATAGCCGTTGCATAGACAAAAGGCTTGAAGGTAGATCCTATTTGGCGCTTCCCCTTCTTAACCATATCATATTTAAAATTCTTATAGTTTACTCCTCCCACCCATGCTTTTATTTCTCCGGTCTGCGGTGTCATAGACATTAGGGAAGCACGAAAGAACTTTTTGTAATAACGAATAGAATCCATAGGGGTCATGAGCGTATCGATACTATTGTTTTCTGCAGTCCATGAAAAGATGCTCATTTCGGTTTTCTTCTTAAAACTTTCTATGATCACTTTTTCAGATTTACCCTGTTTCTTCATTTCACGCCATCGATCGCTTCGTCGCATGGCAGCATCCATAATGGTATTTATTTCCTCCTCCGTAATATCCCTAAAAGGTGCGATCTTGTTCTTTTCATTCTGAATATCAAATTCCTTTTGCAGCTGTTGCATATGCGCATCTACCGCTTCCTCGGCATACTGCTGCATTTTAGAATTAATCGTCGTATATACCTTCAGCCCATCACTGTCAATGTTATAGAAAGTCCCATCGGGTTTTGGATTGTCTTTGGACCATTGCTTCATATATCCCCGAATGTACTCCCGAACATAGGTTCCAATCCCATCAATATGTCGCTGAGGTGAATAACGTACTCCCAAGGGTAATTGTTGAAGTGAGTCCTTAACTTCTTCAGTAATAAAATCGTATTTGGCCATTTGACCCAACACTACATTTCTTCGGTTCATTACCCCTTCTTCATTCCGTAATGGGTTGTATAAGGATGAGTTTTTGAACATCCCAACCAGCATTGCCCCCTCTTCGATAGTTAATTCCTGAGGTGATTTCTCGAAATAAATATTGGAGGCAGATTCAATCCCGATTCCCAGATTTAAAAAATCATACACATTGAAATACATAGTGATGATCTCCTCTTTGGTGTAGCGCCGCTCCATTTTGGTAGCGATGATCATTTCCTTTACTTTCTGAATCGCCCTTTCAATCTTATTCTTGGAGGCACCATCCGTAAAAAATTGTTTCGCACATTGTTGAGAAATGGTACTGGCACCACCTCTTTGGCCCAAAAACACGAAGGCACGTAACGTTCCTATGCCATCGATCCCTGCGTGATCATAAAAGCGAACGTCTTCGGTGGCGATTAGTGCATTAACCAAATGTTCGGGCAGATCCTCATATTGAACGGGTGTTCTGTTTTCTTTGAAAAATTTACCAATTACCTTCCCGTCTTCTGCAATCACCTGTGTGGCCAGATCCTTTTCCGGATTTTCATATTCCGAAATGTCCGGCAACTTTCCAAAGACCCCAAACGAAGCCAATAGAAACAACAATAACACCAACAGCACGCCGCCGCCCATGATCTTCCAAAACGTTTTGATATGTCGTTTGTCTGACTCTTGAGAATTTTTCCGGGCTGTTTTTTTTGTTGCTTGCTTTGCCATGAGGAGTAATTATTCTTTATTTGATTCTTCCACGCTGTACCCCACTTCAGTGATACCATCCAATTGGGTAACGCCTTGTACCGCTCCGTTATTGCGCACAGCCTGAGAGACGCTGAGAAGGTAAGTGCCGTCTTCAAAAAAGGAAACATTTTCTTTGAAGATTAGCTTGTTCTCTTTTACGGTACCAATTCCTGTACCCAACCAACTTCCATCGGCATTTGCCATTCGGTATTCCAAGGTGTCTGTTATTGTTAATCCATGTGGAAACTCTATAGACGCGATCAAAAAGATATTGTTAAACGGATAGTCATTTGTATTTCTAAGATGCAGAAACAAATCGTATTTTTTTAATGAATCCAATTGAGGTATCTCAAATACCAACTTGTCCTTTTTGTCCCAATATCCGGGGAGGTCTCTCATTTCGCCCACCACCATTTTCGAATCGCAGGAAACCAATGCCAACAGCAGTCCTGTTATAACAAAAAAACTACGCATTCTTATTCCTGTTTCGGTTCCGATTCTTATTCCGGTTTTTATTACTGTTGCTCTTCCCGGAACCACCTTTTGAGTTCCGTTGGCCTTTTTGGACACCGGCTCCACTTTTAGACCCTCCTTTTCTTCGCTTCTTTCTTCGCCGCTTGGGTTGATCGAATCGGGTTAAACTATCCTGCCCAACGACATTGTTGAACACTTCCTCAGTTGGAATGATCTTATCTTCAATATATTCTTCCAGACTGGAAACTTTTTTACCTTTCTTGTTGATAGCGACGATCTCGTTCACCTTCGCCACTTCCATTTCGTGCCAGTTCATCCCTTCATTCTCGTAGGAGAACCACATAAGGCCCTTAAAAATATCGATCTTTTGGCATTGCGCTCGGCCTTTTTCCGTGTTTAGTTTGACATCGGACCTGGGAAATTCTTCCAACGCTTCTAAATAGGTATCCAATTCGTAATTCAAACAGCATTTTAGTTTGCCACACTGTCCGGCTAGTTTCTGTGGATTGAGAGAAAGTTGCTGATAACGAGCCGCAGCCGTATTCACCGAACGGAAATCGGTTAGCCAGGTAGAGCAGCAAAGTTCCCTTCCGCAGGATCCAATACCTCCCAATCGCGCTGCCTCCTGACGAAAGCCCACTTGTTTCATTTCAATTCGAGTTGAGAACGTCCGGGCAAACTCTTTGATGAGCTCTCTAAAATCTACACGCTCTTCTGCGGTGTAGTAAAAAATAACCTTAGAGGCATCACCCTGAAATTCAACATCACTGATCTTCATTTGAAGTCCCAAACGGATAGCAATCTCGCGGGATCGTTTTTGAACGTTCAATTCTTTGTCACGTACTTTCTGCCAAATATCGATATCCTTTTGAGTTGCCTTGCGGTAGATCTTGGGTAGTTCATCTACGCTGGGCGGTAATTTCTTCTTTTTCATCTGTACCCTTACCAATTCGCCGGTAAGCGTAACAATTCCAATATCGTGTCCTGGAGAAGCTTCGGTGGCCACAATATCTCCAATGCTTAGTGAGATGGATTCGGGGTTCTTGAAGAAATTCTTTCGCCCATTTTTGAAACGTACTTCTACACCATTAAAGGGGGTCATATTGCCGGGAAGTGACATATTGGAAAGCCAATCGAATACTGTTAGTTTATTGCAACCATCACTGCCGCAGGTTCCATTATTTTTGCAGCCTCTTGGTTGTCCATCAGTACCGGTGGCACAGCTTGTACAGCCCATATTATTATATATAAAGCTCTTTTTAATGTGCAGCCAGATCCGCTTTTCGCGTTCAGCTTATTAAAAAGAGACGAAGATGAAACTTAATTCTTAACCGAGTAAAGATACCCTATTTTTTAAAACTTATTGTTTAAACTTCAATTTCTCGGACCGCCCTTTTTTAAAGATCTTGTTACTATTATGAGTCCCACTTCGCAATTCTTTTTGTTCCTCATAAGGCAACTGAATAACAGCCACACATTCATCACTGCAACACTCTTGCATTTTTTCCGAACAGACCTCACATTGAATAAACAACAGATGGCAGGCTTCATTGGCGCAATTCACATGCACATCGCAGGGTTCGCCACATTGGTGGCACTGTGCAATAACATCTTTTGAAATGCGCTCACCCCGTCTATGGTCGAACACAAAGTTTTTTCCAATAAATTTGTTTTCCAGTCCCTTGTTTTCCACTTGTCGAGCATATTCAATGATCCCACCTTCCAACTGAAATACATTTTTAAATCCTTTGTGTTTGTAATAGGCGCTGGCCTTTTCACATCGAATTCCGCCGGTACAATACATCACCAATTTCTTGTCCTCTTTGTGTTCCTTTAGGTCTTCTTCAATAAGATCCAGTGAATCTCTAAATGTATCGACGTCCGGTGTGATGGCTCCTTTAAAATGGCCGATCTCACTTTCGTAATGATTACGCATATCCACCAGGATCGTTTCTGGGTCGTCAATTAGTTGATTGAAACGGGAGGCATCCACATGGATTCCCTTGTTCGTGACATCGAAGGAATCGTCGTACAATCCATCGGCCACAATTTTTTTGCGCACCTTTACCTTCAGCTTTAAAAAAGATTTAAGATCGTGCTCGATGGCAATATTGAGGCGTACATCCTTCAGAAAATAAATGCCGTCCAAAAACTTCTTAAAACCATCAAATTGAGTTGCGGGCACCGATAGTTGTGCATTGATACCTTCGTGGGCCACATAAATTCGGCCGAGTACCTGCATTTCGTCCCAGGCTACAAACAGATGGTTTCTAAAAAGTGGAGGATTGCCAATCTTGGCATATTGATAAAAAGAAAGAGTCAATCGGTCTTCACCGGCTTCTTCTAAAAGTTGTGCTCTTTCTTTTGCACTTAAGGTGTTGTACAGTTGCATGCTATACTTATTTTTAGTGTAAAAGAGGGTTTCAAAAAAATGTGATGCAAAAGTAGGAATTTTTGTCAAATTTCCAGAAAATTGTCAGCGTTTTCCTTTTCTATTTATTCTGAATTATAAGGTGCCAGAGCGATAGATCCTGCTTTTTCAACCCCAATAATGAAGCGGTTAATTCTTGTTAACAAAAACTGAAGTTTCTCAGTTTTACTATTGCTGTAAAGGCAAAGAAATAGTAATTTAGCTCACCGACTCCCATCTAATAAATTTACACTCATGAGTACCGAAAAAGACGCAAAATTAAAAGCACTTAAGCTTACTTTAGACAAACTTGACAAAACCTACGGAAAAGGAACCGTAATGAAAATGGGGGACGTGGTGGTTCAGGAAGTAGACACTATCCCAACCGGATCATTAGGCCTGGACCTGGCATTGGGAGTGGGTGGATACCCACGCGGACGAGTTGTTGAGATCTATGGCCCGGAATCTTCGGGTAAAACAACCTTAACATTGCATGCCATCGCCGAGGCTCAGAAAAAGGGAGGTATTGCTGCCTTCATTGATGCCGAACACGCTTTTGACCGCTATTATGCCGAAAATCTGGGGGTTGATATTGAAAACCTCATCATCTCACAACCGGATAATGGAGAGCAGGCTTTGGAAATTGCAGACAACTTGATTAGAAGTGGAGCCATCGATATCATCGTGATCGACTCCGTTGCGGCGCTTACGCCAAAAAGTGAAATTGAAGGCGAAATGGGAGACAGCAAAATGGGATTGCACGCCCGGCTCATGTCTCAGGCCTTACGAAAACTTACGGGTTCTATTAGCAAAACTCAATGTACCGTTTTCTTTATCAATCAGCTGCGGGAAAAAATTGGGGTCATGTTTGGAAACCCCGAAACCACCACCGGTGGTAACGCATTGAAATTCTACGCTTCGGTGCGATTGGACATTCGCCGATCCACCCAGATAAAAAACACCGATGGCGCTGTTCTTGGGAACAAAACCCGGGTGAAAGTGGTTAAAAATAAAGTAGCTCCCCCGTTTCGTACTGCCGAATTCGACATTATGTATGGCACCGGAGTTTCGAAGGTGGGCGAGATCATCGATATTGGTGTTAATTACGAGATCATCAAAAAGAGTGGTTCTTGGTTTAGTTACGATGACACCAAGCTTGGTCAGGGTAGAGATAGCGTCAAAAACTTATTGTTGGATAACCCCGAATTGATGGAGGAATTAGAACAAAAAATTAAGGAAGCAATTGCAGCCGTGGCCTCTTAATTTAATTAAACGCTTCACGCAACCATCTTTTTACCTGCGTATCTACAAAATGTAGAAACTTGGGTTATATGGTTGCATACTTGTTTAAAGTATTTAAATTAGTAATCAAGCCAACCATATTTGACTTTACAGGAGCTCATAGAAGAATGCAAACAGCAAAACGCAAAAGCCCAGAGTGAACTTTATAAAAAGTACTCCGGAGTATTGTTTGGGATATGCCTGAAATACTCTCCAAATCGTGCCGAAGCAGAAGATAATTTGCAAGATGCCTTCATCACTATTTTTAGTAGAATTGAGCAGTATCAGGGAAAAGGTTCTTTCGAAGGTTGGATTAAACGTATCACGGTAAACACCGCCCTTCAGAAATATAGGAAAAAGAAGGTCTACGACATCTCGGATGAAAGTCAGATAGAAGATGTGGATGTTGAGGTTGATGAAACTTCAGTGCCTTTGGATTTTTTGCTGAAAATTATACAGGAATTACCGGATCGCTATCGGTTGGTATTTAATCTGTACGTGTTGGACGGCTATGCTCACAAAGAGATCGCAGAAATGTTAGGAATTTCGGACGGAACGTCTAAATCGAATCTAGCAAGGGCCCGAATGATATTGAAAACCAAGGTTGTAGCCTACAACGTAAGTAAAAATAAATAGTGCTGAAACGCACCTAATTAATAAGTTTCCCGCTTTCGCGGGAAGGATATGAGTAAAAAGAAGCACATTGACGAGCTTTTTAAAGAGCAACTTCAAAACTTTGAGGCTACTCCTTCTCCTGCTGTTTGGAATAATCTCCAGGCCAAGATGAAAAAGGAAAAGGAAGACCGCAAAGTAATTCCGCTATGGTGGAAATTGGGTGGCGTAGCTGCATTATTGATCTTGTTATTGGCGCTCAATTTTGTATTCCAACCCTTTGCAGGTGATCCCGAAACGATGATCGTAACCGAAGACAAGGACGTTACCAAGGAAGTTGAGGATAAAGAAGATGAAATTTTGAAGGATGCCAATCTGCAAGATGGTATCATTTCCGAAGAAAACAAGAGTGAGGATTCCAATAATACGCTCGAAGATGCATCCAGCGAGACTACACCACAAAAAACTTCGGCGGATAAAATCCTTACCCAAACCCGGAAAGACGGTAATGCGGTGGCGGTTGAAGATGAAAAGCAAGAAGACGTAACACCTGTTAAAGGGAATGATCGTTTCAAGAAAAATCTTCCTAAGGACAACCGTTTCAAAAAAGAGGGCGTCGGCGTAGTTACTTCAGAAAAACAAGATCCTATTAAAAAGGAGGTTACTAATCGCGATCCGTTATTGAAAAAGGACATTTCCGAAGAAAATAAAAACGAAGACATTGGAATTGCGAAGACTATAGACAAGGAAGATGAGGGATTAAACAAAACCGATCCAAAGAACGATCCGCTTATTAAAAAAGACCCAATCGTTAATAAGGATGATATAAATAAGACCAAAGACGCGGTTGCGCTTGAAGAAATTAAAAAGGAAGAAGAAACTAAGGTTGAGGAAAACAAAAAATCCATTTTCGACGCGATTGAGGAAAATAAGGAGGATGCGGTTGTTAAAACATCCGATAAGGATATTAAAAGTTGGGAAGTAACCCCCAATTTTGGTCCTGTATTTTACAATTCGATTGACGGTGGTTCTTCTATTGATCCTTCATTTGCAGACAATTCCCAAAGTGGTGATGTGAATTTTGCCTACGGAGTTCAGGTAAGTTATGCCATTAATGATCGGCTTAGTCTTCGTTCAGGAGTAAGTAACGTGGATCTGGGTTATACAACCGGTGGTGTTGAGCTTGCCACCGGACCGGTGGACATTGCCTTGAGTACTGTTGATTATGGTGGTAGAGGTGTGGTATTGAGTGCTTACGATCGTGGAACACTTAATAATTTGCCGCCGCCTTCAGGAGAAAATGACCCCTTCGCCCGTTTGAATCCAAAATCCACCAGCGGGAACGCAGAGATCATTCAAAATCTGTCTTACTACGAGGTTCCTATGGAGCTGAAATATGCACTTTTAACCAGGCGATTTGGAGTGAATATGATTGGTGGTTTTAGCACCCTCTTTCTAGGGAGCAATGAGATTTCGGTGAGAGACGGAGGTTTTAGAGAAGTGCTGGGTGAAGCTAATAACCTGAATTCGGTGAGTTTTTCCACCAACGTTGGGTTGGGCTTCGATTATAAAATAAGTAAAAGAATAAAGTTTAATGTTGAGCCTATGTTTAAATACCAGCTTAATCCGTATTCAGATTCCTCTGTAGACTTTAAACCCTACTATTTTGGAATTTACAGCGGCTTGAGCTTTAAGTTTTAGGTTAGTTTTTAGTTGGTTAGGTTTGGATGATTCCAAAACCGATGATTAAAAAACCGTTCTTCGCCATAGAGCGGTTTTTTTATTGCCTTTTTTTATGCTGAAAAATATGTTGCTAGAGAGAAGGGTGTTGCAATTCGCTGAGAATTAGTTCTCGCGTCTGATTTTTAAGCATCCGTTTATCTTCTATTTCCAAAATACCCGTAGGAACGATGGGGTGTATGGTAACCCGCATCTTACCGGGTCCACCGCTAAAAAAGGAATACGAAAACCGCTTCTTGTTATCATGAAAGGTCATGGGTGCGATCGGAATTCGGTGTTCAATAGCCATCCGGAAGGCTCCATCCTTAAACTCGTTCAACGGCTGACTTTCATCATCCGGCACACCCCCCTCCGGGAAAATACAAACGCTCAAGCCTCGATCGAGACGTTTCTGTGCTTCGGCAAATACGGCATGCCTGCTTTTGGCATTACTTCGGTCCACTAATATGCTGGTTCGTTTGTAAAAGAATCCGAACAATGGAATTTTTGCCAGCTCGGCCTTCCCCACAAATACAAAGGGATTGGGAATTACGTACAGCATGAGCATGATATCGGTCATAGAGGTATGGTTGGCCACAAATAGATAACTGGCGCCTTTTTTGTACTTGGCTTCCCGTTTGATAACCGGGAAGAATCCCATTCCGAAGAGTATGAACTTGGCCCAAATGCGGGCCAACCGAAAGAAAAACGGATACCAGCTTTCCCTCAATATACTGATGATCAAAATGGGGAAAAGGATGATAATGGGGAGGGCAATTAGAACATAAAACCAGATTCGGTATAGGACATAGAATATGTTTTTGAGAAATTTCATGCAGATTCAAAAATAGTGATTTGAATCTTGCAAATACTTCAAAAAAAGTACCTTTGTTGAAATTTACGTCTAACTAAAAAATTCCCGTTTGTCCGGGAACTACTTATGTCACGAATACTTACCGGTATCCAAAGTACAGGCACCCCACATCTTGGAAATATTCTCGGCGCCATCATTCCCGCTGTTGAAATGGCGAATGACCCAAAAAATGATTCGTTTTTGTTTATTGCCGATATGCATTCCCTCACTCAGATCAAGGATGCTGAGAAGCTTCGTAGCAATACATACAGTACGGCGGCGACCTGGTTGGCATTTGGGTTGGATATTGAGAAAACCCATTTTTACCGGCAGAGTGATATTCCTCAAGTGACCGAGCTCGCCTGGTACCTCAGTTGCTTTTTTCCCTACCAGCGGCTTACGCTGGCTCATAGTTTTAAGGACAAGGCCGACCGATTGGAGGACGTAAATGCCGGATTGTTCAGCTATCCCATGTTGATGGCAGCGGACATACTATTGTATGACGCCCAGATCGTTCCCGTAGGAAAAGATCAGATGCAGCATTTGGAAATGACCCGGGATGTTGCATCCCGTTTCCATGCAAAGGTGGGAGAGACTTTTGTCCTGCCCGAAGGCCAGGTACAAGAAGATACCATGTTGATTCCTGGAACCGATGGAGGGAAAATGAGCAAATCGAAGAACAACATCATCAATATCTTTTTGGACGATAAGAAACTTCGGAAGCAGGTTATGGGTATTCAGACGGACAGTACCCCATTGGAAGATCCCAAAGACCCGGATACCTGCAATTTGTTTGCCCTCTATAAACTGCTGGCTAGTGAGGCTCAAATTGCAGAAATGCGCTCCAATTACGAGGCCGGAGGCTACGGCTATGGACATGCGAAGCAGGCCTTTTATGAGCTTTTGATCGATCGTTTTTCAGAAGAAAGAGAACGCTACCATTACTATATGGACAACTTAGGAGAGATCGATAGGATACTCGAAATCGGTGCGAAAAAAGCACAAGTTATTGCCAATGACGTGTTGCAACGGGTTCGTAAAAAGGTTGGATATTAAATCACCTCAAACAACTTTCCCGGTAGCGGACGGGTGACTCCTTTTAATTCTAGATTCAGTAACAAGGAAGCTACGGTGTGTGTGGGTATGGCACATTCCAATGCAATGGTGTCCAAGAGTGATTTTCCATGTTCGTTGAGGTAGGTTTGTATCACTTTTTCTTCAACTGAAAGCTCCACAAATAGTTTTGTTTGTTTGACTTCGGAAGTGGACGCCTCCAGTTTCCAACCCATGAGATAGATCAATTCTGCCGCTGAAGTCAACAGATGTGCCTGCTGGGTTTTGATCAGATTATTGCAGCCCTTGCTTTGAAGATCGGTGGTGCGCCCAGGGACCGCAAAAACTTCTCGATTGTATGAGTTTGCGATGTCAGCGGTGACCAAACTCCCTCCTTTTTCGGCGGATTCTATTACAATGGTCGCCTCACTCATACCGGCTATGATCCGGTTTCGTTTTAAAAAATTGTTGCGATCAAATGGGTCGTCACTCCAGAATTCGGTGATAAATCCGCCGTTCTCCTCTACTTTTGAGATGTATTTTTTATGTGTTTTAGGGTAGATCTGGTTGAGGCCATGTGCCAAACAGCCAATGGTTTGTAATCCCAATTTCATAGCAGCCTTTTGGGCCGTAATGTCAATTCCGTAGGCAAAGCCAGAGACTATAACCGGAGACAAGGGTGCGAGCTCTTCCAATAGTTTTTCGCAAAAAGCAATGCCGTAAGTGGTTGCCTTTCTCGTGCCAACAATGCTTATTATTTTTTTATTCCGAAGGTCAAGATTCCCTCTTGTAAAGTAAAGTATGGGACCGTCCAAACAATGTTTGAGCCGATCGGGGTATTCTTTGTCTTGAAAATAACAATGTGAAATGTTGTTTTGCTGGATGTAGTTGAGCTCGTCTTCCGCTTCTGGAAGTTGTTGATGCAGTTCCAGATCCCGAAGTTTTAAGGCTCCAATTCCGTCGATCTTCAGTAAGTTGGATTTTTTCTCTTCAAAAATTCCTTCGGCCGAGCCAACGGTTCGTAACAATTTTTTAGCCGAAGTATCCCCAAGATTCGGAACACGCTGTAAAGCCAGCGTGTACAGCAGTTCTTTGTTAGAAAGCATAGAATGAGTCTATAGAGGGGAGTTGGGATAAAATTACAGCTTTTCGGGCTGTTAATAAATTAATAGGGCAATTATTGACCGCTTCCCGAAAAATAAGCTAGATTTGTTACTATGCAGCTGGCAACGTATATAAAAGACCTTTTATATCGGTACGAATGTGTGATCGTTCCCGGGTTTGGGGCGTTTTTGACTCAAAATCGGTCGGCGCGCATCGATGACCACACGCACACCTTTTATCCACCTACTAAAGTGCTTTCATTCAACCGCCAATTGCAAACCAACGATGGTATTCTTGCCAATTACGTGGCTTCGGTTGAAAAGTGTAGTTATGAGTTGGCCTTACAGAAAATTCGGAACTTTACGGGAAAGGTTTCTTTGGAGCTTTCCGAAGGAAAAAACGTCACCCTAAAAAACATTGGCGACTTCTTTTTAAGTGATGAGAAGATCGTTCAATTTACACCTTCGGATAAAGAAAATTTCAATACCGCATCCTTTGGTCTATCCACTTTTAGTTCTCCGGCTATTTCCAGAGAACAAGTAGCGGCTACGGTAGAAAAGGAAACCGTTAAATTATATCAGGAGAAAAAGAAAACAGCCTATCCATTTATGCGATATGCGGCCATTGGTTTGATTGCCATTACATTGGGTGCCATTAGCGGACTCAAGATCTACGAAGGAAAAGTGGAGCAATACAACTATGCGGAGCGCCAAAAAGCGACTACCTTGGTGGAAAATGAGATTCAGGAGGCGACATTTGTCATTGACAATCCTATTCCGGCACTAAACATTAACGTGAATAAGCAATCTGGTAGATATCATGTTGTGGCAGGTGCTTTTCGCATTGAATCCAATGCGGAGAAAAAGATCAATCAACTCCACGAAAAGGGATTCGACGCCCGACTCATAGGCAAAAATCGATACGGCTTGCACATGGTGGTTTACAATTCGTTTGAAACCCGTTTAGAGGCACGAAAAAATCTGCGCACGATCAAGCAAACGGAAAATAAGGACGCCTGGTTGCTCGTGAAGAACCTTCAGAAATAAAACAAAATCCGATACCTTTTTTACCCTCCTAAAACGACAAGCTACTTCCTTGATTTAGTACCTTTGCCCAAATCTTCGATCTATGAACCCAAAAACACCCAAAGATTCCCGTACCGTTATCACAGACTTGGTCTTACCCAGTGAAACCAACCCTATTGGAAATATGTTTGGTGGTGAACTTTTGGCAAGAATGGACAGGGCCGCCAGTATTGCGGCACGCAGACATAGTAGAAGGATCGTAGTTACCGCTTCTGTCAATCATGTGGCGTTCAATAAAATGATCCCTTTGGGAAGTGTGGTAACAGTTGAAGCGCATGTTTCGAGAGCCTTTAATAGCTCCATGGAAATATTTCTGGATGTTTGGATCGAAGATCGCGAAAGCGGAATGCGTAGTAAGGCCAATGAAGCCATCTACACTTTTGTGGCCGTAGACGAAATGGGCAGCCCGGTACCGGTGCCGAAACTGGTTCCTGAAACGGCATTGGAAAAGGAACGTTTTGATGCTGCACTGAGAAGAAAACAATTGAGTTTATTATTGGCTGGAAAAATCAAACCTCAGGATGCAACCGAACTGAAAGCGCTTTTCGATGCCTAAATGTTTTATGGCAAGTCCGTAAAATTCTTCTAATCTTCTTATTTACTGCGGTTTTATTGTGTTAAAATGCCATGTTTTTCTCATTTTTTTATGGTTTTAGCTAGTGAATTGGATATATTTGATATTCTTACTAAATAATTAAATTTTATTCACCAATTATATTTTAACCAACATGAAAAAGACTATTACGCGTCCAAATTGGAAAACTGCGGTAATGAGCCTTTTGGCCTTTGCATTTTTCTTTAGTTTTTCCAATGCACAGAATGTCATTCAGTTTCAGGATGAAACAATTGTAATGCAAGAAAACATCGATTCCTTTCAATGGAATCAAATGCCGGAATCATCGAGATTGGCAAACGGATTTGTAGGCTGGGTTCAGTTCTATGAAACTCCCACTCAAGATGTTCAGGATTCATTCAAACAAAATGATCTGGAATTGATCGATTATATTCCATATCAAACTTATTTATTTCATTTCCCTGAAACTACTTCCATTCAGTATTTAAAGGATAGTGGCGTGAGATCAATCGTTCCTGTAGAGGGAAGATTTAAGATGTCTCAGGACCTTAAAAATGGAAATATTGGTGATTGGGCCGTTGCTGGGGACTACCTTTTGGTGACCCTAGTACATCACAAACACGTAAACACGGACTATGTGATCAATGCCTTGGCTTCCAAGCAAATTACAGTTACGCAGCAATATGAAAATTCCAACTATCTGGAATTGGCGATCCCAAACAACTGTTTGACAGATTTGGTGAGCCTTCCTTATGTTAAGTGGGTAGAATTAATTAACCCACCGGACGTGAAAGACGACGATCGAGGAAGAGCACTTCACAGAGCTGCCGGACTAGACACACAAACCGGAGCGGGAAGAAATTATACCGGTGACGGAATTGGAGTATTATGTAGAGATGATGGACTCGTAGGTCCACACGTTGATTTTACAGGTCGAATCACAAATGTGATCGCCAATAACAACGGAACACACGGAGACGGAGTTTCCGGAATCATGGCAGGAGCAGGTAACAAGAACCCAACCCGACGTGGGATGGCTGCCGGATCTGATCTTTATGTGATCAACTATGTATCCAGCTTTCTGGATGCTAACACCATTAACCGTTTGGCAGATGGTACTGTTCAGATTACCAATTCATCTTACAGTAACGGATGTAATGCCGGATACACAGCAGCAACTAGAACAGTTGATACGCAAATGAACACTTATACGTCTTCTCAGCACGTTTTCTCTGCTGGAAATTCGAATAATCTCAATTGTGGTTATGGAGCAGGAACTCAATGGGGTAATATTACCGGAGGGCATAAACAAGGAAAGAACGTAATCGCAACGGCCAATACATTTTACGATGGCGGCCTTGTAAATTCAAGTAGCCGTGGCCCGGCGCATGATGGTAGAATTAAGCCGGATATTGCCGCCAACGGACAACAAGTTTCCACAGGTCCAAATCATGGATACTTTGGATTTGGAGGTACTTCGGGAGCTTCTCCCGGAATTGCCGGTGTGACTGCTCAGTTGTATGAGGTGTATGCCGATGCAAACGGAGGAACACTTCCAACAGGTGCTTTGGTAAAAGCTGCCCTATTGAATAGTGCCAATGATGCTGGAAATGTTGGTCCCGACTTCAAATTTGGATGGGGAATCGTTAACGGACTGAGAGCCGGAAAGCTTATTGAAGATGGACGTTATCTTTCTGATGATGTAAGTCAAGGAAATACAAATACGCACAACTTGACAGTTCCTTCAGGGACAACACAAATGAGAGTGATGTTGTACTGGCATGATCCAGAAGGTGCTATAGGGGCAAACCCGGCATTGGTAAATGATCTTGACTTGATCGTTAATGATCCTTCAAATGTGGATCATGAGCCATACCTTTTGGACCACACACCGGATCCTGTATTATTGGACTTGCCGGCTACTACCGGACCAGACCACTTAAACAACGTAGAACAAGTATTGTTGAACAATCCTACTGCTGGATCGTATGATGTTGAAGTTACTGGATTTGATGTTCCAATGGGGCCTCAGGAATACTGGATCGTTTATGAATTCATTACTGAAGAGCTTGTGGTAACTTATCCTAACGGTGGAGAATCATTATTTCCATTGGCAGGTGTTCCCCTAGTCATTCACTGGGATGCCATTAATACAGCTGCTGCGTTCGATGTAGAGTATAGTCTTGATGGTGGATCTAATTGGGTGGCAGCCGGTTCGGTTCCTGCAGATGAGTATTTATTCGAACTAACATTGCCTGCCGTATATACGGGAGAAGCTTTGGTGAGAGTAACCAGCGGATCACATTCCGATGAAAGCGATGATCCATTTACGATCACAGCTGCAAGAGTATCCGGACCGAATATTATTCAAGTTTGTGAAACAGATGCAACCTTCACTTGGTCAGCCTTGGCAGAAGCCGAATCGTATGATGTTTGGTTACAAGGTGAAAAGTATATGGAAGTAGCCGGTAACACTACCGAGACAACCTTGACGCTGCCTATTGCAGATCCTGATGATGAAATATGGTATGCCATCGCAGCAAGAAATGACACCGAAGGTTGGGTAGGACAAAGAACTGAAGCTCGTCTCTACGGAGGAGGTCTATTAGACTGCGTACTTGGTGTGAACGATAATGACTTCAAAAATAGTGTGCTTCTTTATCCAAACCCTGCTAATAACGAGTTTACTGTAAACTTAGGAACGTCGGTTGATGGAGACGTAGATATCTCAATGGTCAATACATTAGGTCAGACCGTTCTTATGCAGTCTGCTTCCACTACCCAAAGTATAGTGGATGTTTCGAACCTGAATACGGGAATCTATTTTGTAACGATCAAAACAGAATCACAATCCGTAACCAAAAAGGTTATAGTACAATAAAAGTTAACGTTTGTTGACATACATTAGACCGTCTAAAATTATTTAGGCGGTCTTTTTTTGTAATATCTTTGTCACTGATTTTAATTACTTATTATTTCTATTCTGAATTATAAATTGCGTTTCTATGTACATTGAACAGATATACACGGGTTGTTTGGCACAAGGTGCCTACTATATCGAAAGCAAGGGTGAAGTAGCTATAATTGATCCTCTACGCGAAGTAAATCCTTATATAGCAAAGGCCGAAGCTAACAACGCCACCATTAAATATATTTTCGAAACACATTTTCATGCCGACTTTGTAAGCGGGCACCTAACTTTATCCCAAAAGACAGGAGCTCCCATCGTTTATGGCCCCAATGCCAATCCCTCCTTCAAAGCAACCATTGCCAAAGATGGACAGATATTTGAGCTTGGAGACGTAACGATTACTGCCTTGCATACTCCCGGTCATACGATGGAGAGTACCACCTATTTACTCAAAGATGAGCAAGGAAAAGACCATGCCATCTTCACCGGTGATACTTTGTTTCTTGGAGATGTTGGCAGACCCGATCTGGCTCAGAAAGCAGCCGATATGACTCAGGAAGATCTGGCGGGTTTGCTCTATGATAGTCTTCGGCTCAAAATAATGCCTCTGGGAGATCATGTAACGGTATATCCGGCACATGGCGCGGGCTCGGCATGCGGGAAAAATATGATGAAGGAAACCGTGGATGACCTGGGTAACCAAAAAAAGATGAATTATGCCCTGCGAGCAGACATGACCAAGGCCGAATTTGTAGAAGAGGTCACCGAAGGCCTCTTACCACCACCGCTGTATTTTCCGCTTAATGTGAAAATGAATAAGGAGGGCTATGACGATATAGACACAATCATTGAACGAGGAACTCAGCCACTTTCTGCAGTTGCTTTTGAAGCAGCAGCGAATGAAACCGGCGCCATTATGCTTGATGTACGCAACCAAAAAGAATTTGTAGCCGGTCATATCCCTAGATCCATCTTTATTGGCTTGGACGGAGACTTTGCACCCTGGGTGGGAGCGCTTATTGCCGATGTTGAGCAACCCATTCTTTTGATCGCTCCAGAAGGACGGGAAACAGAGGCAGTCACGCGTCTTTCCCGTGTAGGATTTGATAAAACATTGGGTTTCTTGAAAGGTGGATTTGAATCTTGGGTCGCAGCGGGCAAAGAAGCGGATTCCTTAAAATCCATTTCGGCTCAGGAATTTGAGACTATTTTAACTGATGAGAATACACCAGTGTTCGATGTTCGAAAGAACTCCGAATTTGAAGCCTCTCATATCAAAAATGCACATTTGACACCCTTAAGTTTTTTAAACGATCATTTGGCCGAATTTCCCCAGCAAGGCACAAACTACGTGCATTGCGCAGGAGGCTATCGAAGCGTTATTGCAGCCTCCATTCTAAAAAGTCGAGGCATTCATAATGTAGTTGACGTGGCCGGAGGTTTTGATGATATCAAAAAAACCAGTATCCCTTTGAGTGACGGGATAGATTCTACAGTATCCTAATTTACATTCGATACACCCAATCTGCAGGGTTCATTTTATTGGTGTTTTGATATACATAAAACTTAAACACCGCTCTACCGGATTGTGGGTTTGTAAAAATAGTTCCTAATTCTTGCTTGGTGGTCACTTTATCTCCCTTTTTTACCTTTAAATTGGTGAGATTGGTATAAATAGTAATGTAATCGCCGTGACGCACATACACCCATTTATTGGTAGTTTGCGTTTGTTGAATCTGAAATACGATTCCTTCAAAGATCGCACGAGCCTTCATGCCCGGCTGGGTTATTATCTCAACACCATTAAACTTTTGCTTTACATTTGGAAATTGTGGATGCTGTCGTGTCCCATATCCATTTAAAACCCTTCCCTTTTCCACTGGCCAGCTTAGCTTTCCTTTATTATCCCTAAAGTTCTTGGCAAGCGTTTTTGCTTCCGGGGTCAAGGTAAAGGCTACACTCTTGTTTTTTGTGGTAACTGTGGACTTTGTAGATTTGTTATTGGCAGCGATCGCATCCCGTATCAGTTTATCGATCTGACGATCTATACGGTCCGCTTCCTTCTGTTTACCTCGAATTTGTTTGGTAAATTTTCCTTCGTCTTTTTTTAGACTTGCCACCAATGCCACCTGATTTCTTTTTTCCTCATCCAATTTCTTCTTGGCAACCTTGTTCTCAGCAATGAGTTTATTCTTATCCTTTTTTTGCTGAATTAAATTCTCATTCAATTCCTGTAGTTCGACAGTTTTGGACTTGATACTTTCGCCTTGTTTCTTACGGTGTTTGGTATATTGTTTCATATACTGGATCCGCTTATAGGCTTGCAAAAAGTTTTCAGAAGAAAACAAAAACATCACCCTGCTCTGATCACTCTTACTCTTATAGGATTTATTGATCATGGATGCATAATCTTCTCGCAAAGTGGCCAACTCGGTTCGTAATTGGTCGATGGTCGTTAGATTATTATTGATCTCCCGAGTAAGCAAATTTGCCTGTTGATTCGTAACACGAATCAAGTTCTGACGTGTTGAAATGCGTTGGTCTAGGTCCTCTACTTCGGCCAAGACACTTTTCTTCTCACCCCGTGTTTTAAAAAGCAGACTGTTGATGTCTTTGATCTCTTCTAATAACGCCTGTCGTCTGGCCTCCAGTTCCTGTTGTTTTTTCGATTGGGCAGAGGCAGGTACAGCCACTAAAAAGCAGCACAATAACATCAATAAAGGGATGGCTTTCCTCATTTCTCTAATACAATTTCTTCGTACCCGTCCGGGATCTTAAAACTAAAATTCACCGAAACATCCAAATCGATCTTTTTGTATTTCACATCGATATTGGTCTGGCTCCCGGCTTCCATGGACCTAATAAAAATTTCGGAAGGGTAGTGACTCCCATTCAAGTTTTGATAGTCTGCATAACGCAGTGAAAGAGTTCTATCATCATTAGGCTGAGACAAAGTACCCGAATTCACCTTAAAGTTATCAGGATTCAAAAGCAGGGAATGAATAAAATTTTGCGGTTGTCTTTTTGGCTCCAGTCGGTATTTATTGTTTGCTACAAAACTGCTATAACTATTCTTGTTCAGGCTAAAAATAGATTGTCCTAACAGGATAGCCTGGGTTTTTTCGAAATCCAATTCGGTTCCCAACCAATCACTTAAGAGGGCAAAATCCCCATCGAAATACGTATTGGTTATGGTTTCGTAATAGCTCACCCGATCCGGAGTGATGATCGCCTTGGCTAAGGTTATTCCTAACAAAGAAGCTTTGATCCAAATGGCCTTATCCTTCTCCATCCGAAGGCTCACTGTAACACTTTGCTCCTTTTTTTCGTCCTGATATACCACCTGAACACGCGAGGCCAGGGTTTTGAAATTTGGTGAAGCTGCATGATGGGTCGTGATTATATTCGCGGCAGTCAAGGCTTTGTCGGCAGTTGTATTACCCACCACGGCCTTTCCTCCCTTACAGGAACTCAAAAGAACTAACACTACTATTATATGTCCAAAAGCCCTTAAAAAACGCATTAATTGGGTACATTTAATTGAGCTGCCCTCTTCGCATACTCATTTGCCTTCTTTGAATTCCCTTTTTGGTTGTACGCCTTTTGAAGTTGCATATAAAAATCTTTCTCCATTTTAGGATCATCCAAAATAAAATCTAGTCCCATTTCCAAACTGTCTATTGCCTTATCTGAATTCTCCAGTCCGTTATTTGCCACCCCGTTCAATAAATATAAAAGGGACTGTGCCGGGAATGTTCCAAGGGCATTTTCACTTAAACTAGCGGCTTCATTGTATTTGGAAACGTCAATTTGCAACAACAGTGTATTTTTGATAATGCTATAATTATCCGGATCCTGTGCGGCTCCTTTTTCGTAAAATCGAAGGGCAGCCGACGGATCACCCTTGGCCACATAATAGGCTCCCAATTGCTCATAGACCTGTCCATTACCCTCTCCCGAAAATTGACCGATAACCTTGTCTAGATCGGGTTCAAACTCAGGATGATCCCCTACAAAGCCAAGAAAGTCACTTAGTACTTTGTATTTGCTTTCATTTTTAATCTGAATGGCACCAAAGACTATATTCATGGATTGCATCGCCTCGGGGATATTGCCTTCATCCAAGTAGAACTTATACAATGCCAAATGAGCCAGTTGGGATTCGGGTTGGTTTTTTAATAACTCCTTCGCCGTTTCAAATGCCTTGGCCGATTCTCCCTGTTCGCTGTACAAATAGATAAGGTTGAGATAATCTTGTTCCTTTTTTGGGTTCTTGTCGATCTTCGTTTCAAGATTCGTAATGGCACCCTCACTATCCCCGGTAGCACGATAAATACGTCTACGCAAGGCATTCCGATAGGTGCTTTCGCCCCAACTTTCGTCCAACTCATCGAGAAGATTAATCGCTTTTGTGTATTGTTTGGTTCGGCTATATAAATTGGCCAGGTCTTCTTTATAATCTTCGTCAGAAGTGATCAGTTTTTTAACCAGCGGAATGGCGGCGCTATAATTACGCTGCAAATAATAGAGGTCATAGAGCGCTTCCATGACATCGAGTCGTTCTCCCTGAGACTCCATTACTTTAAGGAAGTTGTCTTCAGCTTCGGAATAACGTTTGAGATGTTTAAGGTTTTTACCCGTTTCGAAATACACGACTGCAAGGTGCTCCGGATTTTTTTTGGCAGCAATTTCCGCTTTTCTTAAAGCAATTAACGCCAGCTCATAATTCTCGATTCCCTTTTGTTTCAGTGCTTCAAAAAATGTCTCCTGAAAGGCATCGCTCACGTTGCCCAGATCGTCGGTTGGAACTTCCTTGATTTCCTGCGCAAAAAATGGCGCTGAAATGAGGATCATTCCGAAGAAGAAAAAAAGATATGTAAACTTTAATTTCACTATTAAATTTCGTTCCAATTATGGGAGTTTCGCTACTTCAATTCAGAATAATCTCCAATACTAACATCGGTAAAATTGCCATCGAAGATCGCGTGATTCCCTATCATCGCATTGTCTAAAGTAGCATTTTTAATAACAGAGTGTGTCTGTATTATAGTATTCTTAACGGTACTATTCTCAATTATTGTGCCTTCTCCAACCGAAACATGGGGACCAATGGTGCTATTTTTAAGTACCACACCTTCGGCAACACTACAGGGAACAATAATTTTTGAATTATCAAGCGTTACTTTTTCCGAAACTAATTTCGTTCCAGCAGCCTCTAAAAACCCTAGCATTCTTGCATTTGTCTCGACAGTAACTTCTTTGTTTCCGCAGTCCATCCATTGGTCGACAGTACCGGTCTTGAATATTTTCCCTTGCGCCATCATGCGTTTGATCCCATCGTTGATCTGATATTCTCCACCGTGGATGATGTTGTTATCCAGCACATACTGAAGCTCATTTTTAAGTTCACTCACATCTTTGAAATAATAGATGCCAATTACTGCCTGGTCGCTTACGAAAGTTTCGGGTTTTTCTACCAATTCGGTGATCTCATCGCGCTCGTTCAAATTAACAACACCATAGGCTGATGGGTTTTCTACACGTTTGGTCCAAATGACACTATCGGCAACTTTGTCGAGATCGAAATTGGCTCTAATCAGAGTGTCAGCATAAGCGATCACAGCAGGACCATTCAATGAGGGTTCGGCGCACATGATCGCGTGTCCGGTTCCTTTGGGGTCTAATTGTCTGTAAATGGATGGCTTAGCGCCCAGATCCATAGCTAATTGTTTCAAGCTCTCGACGACCTCATCTCCAAAAAATGCCGGATCTCCCAAGATAAAAGCGATTTCTTCGATCTCTTCGTTTAGTACGTCAACTATATCTGCCACCAACCGATGTACAATGGGTTTTCCTGCCACTGGGATCAGGGGTTTTGGAACTGTTAAGGTGTGGGGACGTAAACGGGATCCACGCCCGGCCATTGGGACTATTATTTTCATGTAGGGTAAGTTATTTTTCTTTTGCTATTCAATTTGGATTTTGTGTTTTTTGGCCATTTTTAAGAAGAGATCCAGATTGTTGTTCTCTTTCAGGATATGGTACAATTCGGAGAGTTTATTTTCCGCATCTCTGGCATAGGGAGAATTTACTTCATTGTACATGACATAGGCCTTCATGACATTGTCTAAAGCTGCTTCATGATCCTCCAAAATAAGATATATCCTGCCGGATCCGTAATAGCCTTCCGGGTCTTCCGGAAAAACGTCCTTAAAGCGCTGAAATCCATCAGCGGCCTTTTGGTATTGTTTCATATACTCATAGGCAATAGGAACATTTAACAACGGCATTCTGCCTTTGGGATCAATTTCTATCGATCTTTCATAGCATTCGATAGCTTTTTCATACGCCCCATTTTTTCTGTGACTGTACCCCAGCATATCCCAGGCAAATGCAAAGGTCTTGTCACGCTTTACAGCCTTTTTAAAATGTTTGATGGCCTGTTCAAAATCACCATTTCTAAAATGAAGCTGTCCTTCTACATAAGACGCTTGTGCCCGTTCCTTATCGGAAATGGAAACTTCACTGGTAGGTTCATCATTGGTCATCAATGCATTCATGGCACCACATTCCCTAAGTAATTTCTCCTCGATCTCCTCATAGTTTTTATCAAGAACGACCGTCACTTCTCTGTTGGTCGTTGTATCAGCCGTCTTATGACTATTGGTTCCCACAACCGAGTCAATCACTTTCTCGGTCATCCCCATTAGTTGTTCCTTCATTTGAAAGGCAAGGATAGCACCAGATATGCAGGATCGAATCTCCTCATAACGCTGAGCTCTCTGAGCATTGATCTTTATATCCTCCATGCAAATGCAGGCATCCTGTGAGATAGCAGCGATCTCATTCTCATCTTCTTGAGCCATACCAATGGCCGTAAAGAAAATAAGAAAGAATGCTGTGATACAATATTTCATAGATGTATTATTTAGTTCCGGTACTTCCAAAGCCTCCGGAGCCCCGTTGGGTTTGGCTTAAAGAGACTGTTTCGTCCCATTGGGCACGTTCGTGCTTAGCGATGACCAGTTGGGCCACGCGCTCGCCATTTTCAATAGTAAAATCTTCATTGGATAAATTGACAAGGATCACTCCAATTTCTCCCCGATAATCGGCATCAATGGTGCCCGGTGCATTTAGGACGGTGATTCCCATTTTTGCGGCCAATCCACTTCTTGGACGCACCTGGGCCTCATAGCCAACGGGAAGTTCAATAAATAAGCCCGTTTTAACGATCACTCGTTCCATGGGGCCAAGTGTTATGGGTGCCTCGATAAATGCTCTTAGGTCCATTCCTGCCGAAGCATCCGTTTCATAATGTGGTAAGGGGTGATCAGACTTGTTTATGATGCTGATCCGGGTAGTATCACTCATTTTCGCCGTCAATGCCTTTATTGTTTGTACTAGGATATGCAATCATAGGTTTGCGTTCCATATCCGAAATTCTCAAATATTTTATTTCTTCCTTGTATAAGTAACTCATTACAGCTTCATTGTCATCCAACTCAAATGGAAACGGTTCCGGCGGTTCATTTTGCGCTTCCTTTACAGGATTTACATCCATAATTACATCCGGACGGGCTTTGTTGGTAAAATAGCCCACATATTGATCTATGTATTGCGGAGAATTCTGCGCCTTTTCTTTTTTGTTTCTGAAGTAAATATCCAAAATTACCACATCGTCCGCATAAGCATCAATGTTTATATGCACATGGGTTCCGCTACCACCGCCTTGAACTCCTGCGACCCAATCTTGATAGAAGACATCGCCCAAGGTAAATGGAGGGTCCTGCTCAAAAGAAAAACCTGCATCTTTTCCCCCTGCACAAGCAGATAATCCAAAAAGAATGAGCGCAATGGAGGATAACTGTGAGATTGTATGTACTATTTTCATTTCAATGTTGGATCGAGCGCAGCCGAGACTTAATTTATGATATGCCTTTTGAAAATGACCCCTCGACTGCGCTCGGGGGACCAATGTAACTTAAATCAAAAGTCCTGCCATAAAGGTACAAAATCAGCAACTAGTGTAACCAAAAAGACCTGATAGCTTTTAAAACTAATCAGGTCTTTTACACTCTTATAGTGGCAAAGGGTCAACTTTGATTATCCGGCAAGTGCTTCGGCACCACCCACGATCTCCAAGATCTCATTGGTAATGGCAGCCTGACGCGCCTTGTTGTATTGAAGTTTTAGTTGATCTCGTAATTCGGTTGCATTGTCTGTCGCCTTATGCATGGCCGTCATTCGAGCTCCATGTTCGCTGGCAACACTATCTCGTATCGCTTTGAACAATTGTGTTTTTAAGCTCTTCGGAATTAATTCATTAACGATCTTCTCTTTGGAAGGTTCGAAGATATAATCGGCATTCCCCGAAGCGTCCGTAGCAACGGCCTCTTCCGAAGCAACTATAGGTAAAAATTGTTCGTGCATCACAATTTGTGTCGCAGCATTCTTGAATTTATTATAAACCAAGACGATCTTATCATAAGTTCCCTCTGCGTACAGATCCATTAGCTTCTGAGCGATCGCAGCTGTGTTTTCAAAATTGAGTTCGTCAAAAATGGCATTGTTATTATCAACTACCGTTTCCGATTTACTTAAAATGTCATTTCCTTTCTTTCCAAGAGTCATAAATTCCACCTGATTGGTAGCGTACCTCTCTTCACTAGCTTGCTTAACCTCCTTCACAATATTGCTATTGAAGGCACCAGCCAATCCTCGATTGGAAGTGATGGCAACGATCAACACCTTGTTTACTTCACGCTCATCCGCAAATTTACTTCCGCTATCGCCGTCCAAAGTAGCGCTTAAGTTCTGAAGTAAAGCAGTTAAAGCATCGGCATAAGGTCGCATGGCCGTAATGGCATCCTGCGCTTTTTTCAACTTTGCAGCAGACACCATTTTCATAGCGCTGGTGATCTGCATGGTTGACCCTACAGAGGAAATTCTATTTCGTATTTCTTTTAAATTGGCCATTTCTTATAATTAAGAATTTGACTTCAGAATCTATTATTATTTATATCTCGACGAAAGGTCTTTACTCACCGCGGTCAACACATCGATTACCTCGTCGGTCAGTTTTCCGGCTTTCAAAGTATCCAGCGTATCTCTATGCTTTGCGTTCAATAGCTCCAGAAAATCTCTTTCAAACTCCTTCACTTTCTCAACAGGTACTTCACGCAACAAGTTCTTTGATCCGGCATAGATGATCGCAACCTGATCTTCAACGGTGAAGGGGTCATTTTGAGCTTGTTTTAGTATTTCAACGTTTCGTTTTCCTTTCTCGATCACATTCATTGTAGCCGCATCAAGATCACTACCAAACTTTGCAAATGCCTCCAATTCACGGAACTGTGCCTGATCCAGCTTTAGGGTACCTGCCACTTTCTTCATGGATTTAATCTGAGCGTTACCTCCCACACGAGATACTGAAATACCCACGTTGATCGCTGGTCGAACCCCCGCGTTAAATAGATCGGATTCCAGGAAGATCTGACCATCGGTAATCGAAATTACGTTGGTTGGAATATAGGCAGAAACGTCACCCGCTTGTGTTTCAATAATAGGCAGGGCTGTTAATGATCCCCCACCTTTAACCAATGGTTTAAGAGTTTCAGGAAGGTCATTCATCTGTGCAGCGATATCATCATCGGCAATCACCTTAGCCGAACGCTCCAATAGTCTGGAGTGAAGATAAAATACATCTCCAGGATACGCCTCACGTCCCGGTGGTCTACGCAGCAAAAGTGACACCTCACGGTATGCAACTGCTTGCTTAGAAAGATCGTCATATATAATTAGTGCCGGACGTCCTGTATCGCGGAAATATTCCCCGATCGCAGCACCTGCGAAAGGAGCGTACACCTGCATTGGAGCAGGGTCACTCGCGTTTGCGGCAACAATAGTTGTATACGCCAATGCACCTTTATCTTCCAATACTTTGGCTATGTTCGCTACGGTAGACGCTTTTTGTCCAATAGCAACATAGATACAGTATACAGGTTCTCCTGCATCGTAAAATTCTTTTTGATTAAGGATGGTATCAATACAAACAGTGGTCTTACCTGTTTGACGGTCACCAATTACCAATTCACGCTGTCCTCTTCCCACGGGAATCATAGCATCCACGGACTTGATCCCTGTTTGAAGTGGCTCAGAAACCGGCTCACGATAAATTACACCCGGCGCCTTGCGCTCCAATGGCATCTCATAGGTTTCGCCTTCAATAGGACCTTTTCCGTCGATAGGAATTCCGAGAGTGTTTACTACACGTCCGGTAATTCCTTCTCCAACGTTCAAGGAAGCAATTCGCTGTGTACGTTTTACGGTAGCGCCTTCTTTAATTCCTTTGGATGGACCTAAGAGTACAACCCCTACGTTATCTTCTTCCAGGTTCAATACAATACCTTCCAATCCGCCATCAAACTCAACGAGTTCTCCATATTGCACATTTGAAAGACCATATACACGGGCAATACCATCACCCACAGTTAATACGGTTCCTACTTCGTCTAATGAAGCACTCGCTTCAAAACCTGAAAGTTGTTGTTTTAAGATTGCTGAAACTTCAGCTGGTTTAACTTCTGCCATTTTATTTAGATTTAAGACCTAAGGGGTAAACCAATGGTCATACCTTAATTTATTTGCTAATTTCTTATAATTTGTAAGGGTCTTGTCCCCGAAATATCCTTTCCAAATTTCTTCGCAAAGCGTTTTGCGTTTTCTTCGGAAGCATTTCCTTCTGCATCAATAACGTCGTTCTTGTACAAATTTTTAACGATCTGTTTTCTGGTGATCAATTCAGTCTCAAACTCAAGATCGAAATCAAGAAAGTTGATGATCGAATATCGCTGTGTCACTGTTGCTTTATAGGGCCCTCTATATTTTGGGTTTCTTTTTACTGGATTTGGCTTTTCAAAGCTGTCTCCCTGTACGCTCAAAATCTCAACGCCCGCATTCGACTTATAGGTGCATGAATATGAATCACAATCCTCCAAGTTCAAATAGGCTTCTCCATCTACAAAAGCGATCTTCTTTTTAATTTTTACTTTTTGAGCAGTGGCCGAAAAAGCAATTGTAAAAAGAAGGGCGGTGACTACAAAGCGTATTTTATTCATTCTAAATACTTTTACTGAATTCTCGTTTGATGTTCCCCAATTTATTTGCGATACTCGCATTGTATTGAAGGTCTCCTACTCGAAGGATAAATCCGCCGATGATAGATTCGTCAATTGTATTTTCGATGGTAACAGAATCGCTACCGGTCATTTCTTTTACTCTGAAAAGTACTTTTTCTTCTAAGTCGGATGTCAAAGGAACTGCGGTAGTTACTTGAGCCACCTTCACTCCTTTTGCCTCATTATAAAGATCGATATAACTGGAAGCTACTGATCCCAAAAGCTCGGTTCGCTTGTTATCAACTAATAAGGTTATTAAGCCTTTTGTTGCACCAGACTGCCGCTCAAAAATGGTAACCAAGGCTTGTTTTTTATCCTCACCTTTGATGATAGGACTTTTTAGCATTAGACGCAATTCCTTGCTTCCGCTAATGGTGGTATGAACCATTTGCATGTCTCCAAATACCTCATCGACCGAATTGGTTTGATGGGCGTGCTGAAGGACAGCTTTGGCGTAACGAATGGCTGCTCTGCTCATAGCTCTTAGTTTAACTTGGCGTCTCCTAGCATAGACTCAACCAATTTCAATTGCTTGTCCTTGCTGGATAATTCTTCCTTAACTACTTTCTCCGCGATCTCTAAGGATAGGGAAGCTACCTGAGTTTTGATATCAGCTATAGCCGATTTCTTTTCACTCTGAATAGCAGCCTGTGCGTTGCTGATCATCTTGTCCGCTTCCAATTTCGCTTCGTCCTTGGCATCGGCGATCATCTTAGCTTTCAATTCTCTCGCCTCTTTCATCATGCCGTCGCGTTCTACTCTGGCCTCCTTCAGCAATTTCTCATTGTCTGCTGTTAGGTTTTCCATTTCTTTTTTGGCAGCTTCGGCCGAAGCCAACGCGTCCAAAATAGATTGCTCTCTTGTATTCACCGCTCCCAAAATAGGTTTCCATGCGAATTTCTTCAGAACAAATAATAAAATAAGAAAGGAAAGACCTGTCCAAAAAATCAGGCCAAACTCCGGGCTAATTAAATCCATATGCTTTACTCTTTACATTAATTTTTAAAATTAGGGTGCAACCAACCGTTGCACCCTAATAATTTCTTAAGCTAAGACACCAAGAAGTGAAACTACAACTCCAAAAAGTGCTACCGCCTCAATAAAGGCAATAAGTACGATTGCAGAACCTTGTAGCTTTCCTTGCATCTCTGGTTGGCGTGCCATGGCTTCCATAGCAGCTCCACCAATTTTACCAACACCAATTCCTCCACCAATAGCGGCTAATCCAGCTCCAATGGCTGCAAAAGCTGCATAACTTACTGCAGGTGCTTCGGCTGTGGCTTGTAATAATGCTAAACTCATAGTTTGAAATATTTAAAAATTAATTAATGTTCAGTTTCTAAGGCTTGTCCAAAATACAAGGCACTAAGCATTGTAAATATATAAGCCTGAATGGCCACTACCAGCACTTCGATCACGCTTATAAAAAGCGAGAACAAAACGGAGAGTGGAGATACCCATACGGTATCCAAAATAAATATCAAGGATATTAAACTCAATATAATAACGTGCCCTGCGGTAATGTTTGCGAACAAACGAATCATTAGTGCAATGGGCTTTACAAACATTCCTATGATTTCGATAGGAGCCAAAAACAATTTCATGGGTACAGGTAATCCCGGCATCCATAACATGTGTTTCCAATAATATGCTTTACTGCTGAAAAGTGTAATAATAAAGGTAATTACTGCCAGCGTTAAAGTAAATGAGATGTTTCCGCTCAAGTTACTGCTAAACGGAAAAAATGGGATCAATCCAATCACATTGTTGATCCAAATAAAGAAGAACAAGGTGAGCAAGAACGGCATGTATTTGTGATGTGCTTTTTCACCAATGTTTGGAATGGCTACTTCATCACGAATAAACACAACGATGGGCTCCAAGAATTTGCCAATTCCACTGGGCATGTTTGTATCAGATTTTCTGTACGAACGTGCCGCCGTGATAAAGATCAACATGAGCAATACCATGGAAAACAACATGGAAAATACATTCTTGGTAATAGAAAAGTCTGAAGGCCGCTCCGCATTGGTAGGATGTGATTCTGCATCAAAAGTGACGGCAGTTTCACCCGCATTCAATTGATAGATCTTTTCATGGACATTGGCGAACTTCATTCCGTTCTTTTCAACCAAAACTTTTCCTTCCGCATCATGGTGGAATTCGCTCGACATGAACGTGACCAATCCATTATCCGTCCACAAAATAACAGGAAGCGGAATAGACAGGTCTCCGGCTACATGAAAGCTGTGACTGTCTGTGATATGATGAAAAATTAATTCCTGAGTATTGAAGGGTTTATCCTCCTTCGATTCGTCTTTTGAAGAAGCAAAAGCTGAGATAGATACTAGTACAAAAAACACCCCTAAAAAGAGGCTTCTGATAACGTTGAATTTAGTCGTTTCCAATATAGTGTTTTTGCGTTCCTTAAATTTGGTGCAAATGTACTAACATTAAATGAATTGACAAACCGAATACTACTTTGTTTGTTGGTTTTTAAAAAATTTATCCAAGAGGTAAATTTCGAACATTAAAAACAAGAAATAAGGAATAAAAAAATTGAACACTTCCGTTTTGATGTTTTCCGATTTGCCAGCAAACAAGGGCAATAAGAAGACAATGGCCAAAACCATCTTGACCAAGGTGAGAGACAAAAACAAGGATAGAGCCTTATCGCTTCCCGCCGAAACTTTATAATTAATGATGCTGTAAACTATCAGCACCAAAACTGTATTGAATGCGTAGATCCCCCAAAGTGGTAAATACAGTTCAATTTCAGAAAAGAAGTTGTAAAAAATATAGTAGTGAACAGCCAATAAGACACCGGCAAAACCCATGAGCTTCAGCAAAAAATTGAGGTAGTCTTTATTCATTGTTCTTCTTTGAAAAATTGGATGCTTGTTTGATCATGAGGTACATAGCAACGGCAACCGATACCAAACTACATATTAGTGTATAGGCAGAATAGTCATTGGGATACGCCTCATCAAGCTTCACTCCACCATAAGTACCCAAACCAATGATGGCGATCATTTGAAAAGCGATTCCCGAAAAACGTGCAAAATTATTAGTTCTGCTGTTCGGTTTTCGATTTTTGGAGTCGTTGTGATCTGTCAAAAGGGTGACTTTGAGATTTCAGGGCCTCCGTTGATTTAGGAGAGGATGCTTCGCTGGTCGCAGCTTTTCCTTTGGCCGATCCTTTCATGGAGCAGGAAGCATTAAATGTAGCTCCGGGCTCTACGGCCAATTTGCCAACAACCACTTCGCCTTCTATATGTGCGCTGGCTTTCAAGGTTAGGGTTCCGGAAACATCCAGAGTACCCTCGAACTTTCCTTCAATATCGGCATTCTCGCAAGTAAGCTTACCTACGATGACACCCGATTTACCTAATACTATTTTGGAAGGGTTGCTAATTGATCCTTCTACTTTTCCGTCTACTCTAAAGAACCCGGTGGAAATGATATCTCCTTTCAATTGAGTTCCTTCATTAATTCTGTTTTGGCTTGCTGATGGTTCCATACTCTTTTTGTCTTTTTTATCTGAAAACATAGGGGATTATTTTTGGGGATTATTGTTTTCGGTTTCTATACTACCGGAAGTTAAGTAATCTTCCAGATTTTTGTGAATTTGAATCACTTTATAATTAGGCGTCGCTATTTCAAAATAAGGACGCGTTATTCTAAACTTCTTGTTTTCTCGCAATACTTCGGCAAAGCCTCTTCCACCCAATTGCGTATTCAATCCATGAATGATCACGAAATACGTGTTGGGGTCATAGTAGTCCATTGAGGCAGACATATTCGTATAATTATAAAAAATAATCGCCTCATTCAACTGCTCCAACAAAGCATTTGCAGCCTCTCTCTCCGTTACACTAAATTTATAGACTACTTTCCAACTATCGGCTTCATTGTTTGGCGTAAATTCCTTAACTGCTAGTTTTGGGAGTACCGTGGCATAGATCTCTTGCGCCTGGCGACCTTCATCAGATTGTGGATAGTTAAGTGCCACCCAGTTCAATGCTTTCTTATATGCCTCAAAGCCGTCCTGTCGAGCCAGTGCCGTTGCCTTCAGCATTTCCAGCTTGGGAACGATATCGTTCCCGGTATACAATGATATGTAATCATCTGCCGTGTCGATGACGTATTGAAATCGGGATTTCTCAAATTCCCTATACAATGCTTTGTATTTAAATTCGGGGCTGGACTCGTCTGTGGCTAGCTGCGCATTCGGGTTTCGAAGGATCTCAGCATATCTGGAATCCGGGTGATTGTTCAAAATATCGTTTTTCCAGATATCTGCTTTTGCTATGTCTTCCAACAGATCATAGATCTTAAACAGATTGTACTTTGCAGGAAGCACAAGGCGTTCTTCGGGATTGAAAGTCAATAATTTTTCCAGTCGGTTGATGGCAAGATCATATTCCCTGAATTTTTCTTTGTAGATCAATCCCAACTGATAATAAGCAAAATTTCGGTCTCCCGTCAAGCTGTCAATTACTTTTGGGTCCTTCGGAATTTTAGACAAATACGTTTCAGGCTTGTACAACTCACTTTCGGCAATAGGTTCCTTAACACCTTCGGTTACTTCCAGGTCTGAAATAGTCGATCGCTTGGAAGAAACTCTCCAGTTATCTTCCAATTTACGATCTCCCCATATTTTTTTGAATTCTACTTTTCCGAAGGCTACGGTCGTACTATTATAAAAATAGAACTTCCCACCTTCTTTCTTTCCTACTTTATTCTGTTTCTTATAAAACTCCTGATTCTCGATTCGTTCCTGGGCTTCCACATTTGCAATAGAATCTGCAATGGCTTTCGCTTTTAGTTTTGAAGTGTACTCTGTGAAAAAGGCGATTTGCTGCGGCTCGCTCATCGCTACAATTCGCAAGATAGAATCATTCTCAGCTGCGATATCCTCATACTTGATCACATCGTCCAGATTTTCCCGTTTTTTCTTCACACGTCGCCATGGGCGTGTTTTTTCTTCCAGAAATGTCAACGTACTGTCATAGTAATTGCCGGCGCGCTTATACTCCGCATTATCAAAATTGATCTCAGCCAGGGTAGAATAGTTTACAGACTGTAAAATTCGGTTTTCTCGAAATGCCTGTATAGACTTATTGTAGTAGATGACGGCAGTATCAATGTTGGCCGTGTTGCGGTAGTACTCCCCTTTTTGATTGTAAATAATGTCAAGGAAAGGGCGATTTTCCCTGTTTTCTTCCAATTCATTCAACAGTTCCAAGAAAGCGATCTTGTCTTCCTTGTCGTAATCGAAATTTCGAGCTTGCGCGATATACGCATTGATCATGTACACACGAGGAGATTTCCGATTGAGGTCGATCACTTCCTGAAACGCCATATTTGCGCTATCACGCATCTCCATTCGATTATAGAGTTGCCCTTTGATATAAGAATAACGGCCTTTCAGTTCGTTGTCTTTAACAAATTCTGAAGCTAATTTGATGTACGGTAAGGCTGCATCGAGCGAATCTAAATTGATAAAGGCCTGTGCCATGATCGCCGAAGCATCCGCGTTGTCCTCTTCGCTTAAATTATCATCTTTAAGAAGTTTGGTCAATTCCTCTAGAGCGCCTTCCTCGTTGCTGAGACGGATATTCGTCTTCGCTTTCCACATTCTGGCTTTGTTGATACTATTACTGGTGGGGTATCTATTCAGTATAAAATTAAAAGCATCTTGAGAAGCCACAAATCGCTCGTCGTAGTAACGGGCCTTTCCCAAAAGCATATAGGCCTCGTCAATTTGAGGGTTGTATTCTTTTCCATTAATGTAAATGGAGTGTTTCTGAATGGCTTTGGCGGCTTTTTCTTCCGCTCGGTTAAATTTTGGGTTGGTTTCCTGGCCTGGAAGCGTAAGTTCCTCTTTCAATTCAATACGTTCCACGGGAAGGATTTCCCAGAAATTATCTCGAAATGACAGTGCTAATTCTTCCTTTCCCTCTGTAAATGCCACATCGCCGTTGTAGATGGCATTAAACTCTGCAGTGACGGCATGAAAGTTTCGACTCATAAAGCTGCTTTTCTTGCGCGAACAGGCGGCTAAAACTATCACTACCAATAAAAGTATCGTAATTTTTTGTACGTATTTCAAAATTCTTTCCGTTTGTATGATACTGTAACTTAAATCCTTTGTTTTTAGTATGTCTGCACACCAAAGGAACCGTAAAAATACGTTTCTTTTTCATATCTCACGGGATTTGACTTAAAATTTGAACAGCTTTGAGGGCTCGGGAAGTTATCGGACAAATTTTCCTTCGTACTTTTGCGAAAAATTTTCTATGTCAAACTTTCATAGCTTGGTCATTTCCGAAGTGAAACAAGAGACCCCAAACTCGGTTTCAATAGCCTTGGAAATTCCAGACCAACTTTCTGAGATATTCCAATTTAAAGCGGGTCAATACATTACTTTTAAGCACTTGCATCAAGGGGAGGAACTCAGACGTGCCTATTCCATTTGTAGTAGCCCCAAGAGTGGAGAAATTAGAGTGGGCGTTAAAAAAGTAAAGGACGGTAATTTCTCCGTTTATGCCAACACACAACTGAAGGCAGGTGATTCTCTCGAAGTCATGGAACCAGAGGGTCATTTTATTTTTGAACCAACCGTTTCAAAACAAGCTCATTATGCCGCCTTTGCGGCGGGAAGTGGTATCACACCAGTGCTTTCCATTATAAAGGAGGTTATGGAGCGCGAACCAGAGAGTACTTTTGTTTTGGTGTATGGGAATAAGACCTTGAAGGAGGCTATGTTTTATTCTGAATTGGAAGCACTGAAAAACCAATATACCAATCGTTTCAAAATAGAATATATCTTCAGCCGAAGTAAAGAGCACAATGCACTCCAAGGCCGAATTGACCGTTCGGTGGTTAATTACCTGTTGAAGAATAAATACGGAGAATCCCAATTTAGCACCTACTTTTTATGTGGCCCCGAGGCCATGATCAATGAGGTATCTGAAACCTTGCAAGAAAGGGGTGTTTCCAAAGAACAGATACTGTTTGAGCTTTTTACCTCTTCCGAAGAAGGAGAACTCACCGAAAGCCACGATGGAAACACAAAGATAACCATCACCCTGGACGATGAAACCGAATCCTTTGTGATGTCTCAAAAGCAAAGTGTGCTGGATGCGGCATTGGATCAAGGGTTGGATGCGCCATTCTCATGCCAGGGCGGAATTTGCAGCACTTGTATCGCGCGGGTTAAAAAAGGAAAAGTTGAAATGCGAAAAAACCAGATCCTTACCGATAGTGAGCTGGAAGAAGGGCTTGTCCTTACTTGTCAATCGCATCCTACAACGGCAACTCTAGAGATCGACTACGATGATGTGTGATCTGATTGAGGCTACTCAATAATTGTTAAGATGGCATCGACAACCTTCGATGGGGCAATAGATTCCATAACCCGTCCATAGCCCTTCGGATATTTATTCCCATATACCGAGGTTGGAATAAGCGGAAACTTATTTCTATCTGACTTTAACTGATTGGCATCGGGCTGCTGAAAGGGTGTAAATCCAGCGTAAGGATGTGTGACGCCCCACAAAGTGATCACCGGTATGTTGTAAATCGCAGCCAAATGACCATTGGCACTATCCATGGACAGCATGATATCCAGATTGGAGATAAGATTGAGTTCATCTTCAAAAGTGAGTATTCCGGCGACATTGGTAACCGATTCATACCGTGATTCCCATTCCTTTAATTGACTTATTTCCTCTTTTCCGCCACCAAATAATAAGATCTTATATTTTTGGTCGGAATCTAGCTTTTCAATTACCTCTTTCGTTAAATTCAAGGGATACATTTTACTTTCATAGGCCGCAAAAGGTGCGATGCCAATGCATTTTTTAGGTTCTTTCCCTATGAGCGTATGCAATCGTGGATTGAGTGGTTTCCTATCCGGAAATTCATGGAGTGAAAGGTCAATAGGAAATCCTAACTGTTCAAAGACATCTGCGTATCGTTGATGAGTGGATTTTAGTTTCACCAGACCAAGCCCTTTTGCATTCGTTAATTTTTTCTTTTCGGCTCGACCTTTATCGATAGCTGCCGTGCGCACGCCTTTAAATTTTAAATTACGGGTGATGGTTTTGGATCGAATTACATTATGAAGGTCGGCCACAGCATCAATGCGCAGGGCGCGAGCCTCTTTGGCGAGTTTTAAAAGCCCAAACAAGCCTTTGTGTTTTCCGTAGACATCTGCTTCCAAAAAATGGACGTTGGAAATATCGGCAAAAAGGGGTTGATAAAACCTGCGCGAAACCACAGTAAGCCTTAGTTCCGGATAGGTTTTCGCCAACACTCGTAATACAGGCACCGTCATTGCGACATCACCCAAAGCCGAGAGACGTATTACGAGTATATGGTTAGGTGTTGTCATACGAACTGAAACGGAAATTGCGAACTCCGAGTAATTATTTTTGACCTCTTAGGACAGGGTTGAGCTCATCATCATTGTACATCTTCATCTGCTTGTAAACTTTCATGTATTTTCTACCCTGCGCAATGTCTTCCAGCAATTGCTCTATGGCACTACTTAGATCTACTTGTTGTTCCAGTAAAATATTTAGTTTTCTCTGACAGGTCGCTCTGTGTTCTTGTGAAGCATCGGTACGAGTAGCTTCCTGATTCATGTGGTAGACCTTAAGGGCTAAAATTGACAATCGGTCTACACCCCAGGCAGGGCTTTCGGTATTGATGGTAGCGTTCTCCTGTGCGGTAACATTCTTATATTGATCCAAAAAATAGCTGTCGATATATTCTACCATGTCGGTTCGATCCTGATTGGACGCATCGATCTTTCTTTTCAAGACCAAGGCAGCTTCTGGGTCAATATTCGGGTCCCTAATAATATCTTCATAGTGCCATTGAACTGTGTCGATCCAACATTTTCGATACAACAAATGCTCTAATAGATGTGTGTCTTTGTTATACGGATTCGAAAATGACTGATAGGGATCATCAATGACGTGATAGGTGTTAATTACTTCGGTAAAAATCTTATTTGCAATGTCTGTGAACATGGTATGCTTTTTACTTTCAAATGTGTTTGTTGAATGAACACATTCCGTCTATTTTTAATGGCACAAAGGTATCATATTTTGTTATAGATAGCACTACTTGTAATAGGAGTTGCATACATACTTGTGGTTAATTTAAAGGAAAATAAAAACTATTGGAAGCAATAAAAAGATCCACATAAGGATCTCTTTGAACCAAATTTCCGTTTTTTTCTCGATAAAGTTTGAAATAATAATAGCAGCGGGCGCGATCAGAAAAAGAAACTCAGCGCCGGACTTTTCCGAAGAAACTAATACCAACAACACGGAAACCGCCAAGACATAAAGCTTTAGGATATTATTAGGTTTGTCCTTGCGAGGCCCTTTTGAAATATCGGCCATGATAGACACCGTGGTCCATATAATAAGAGCTCCCATGATGGTGACAAAGATCCATTGTTGCGGTTTGGCGTAGGACGAAAAATCCAAGGATATAGTTTCCAACCAGTCCAAAAACCAGGAAAACGAATTGTCATACATGAAGTAAAACGCGGTGACAATTAAGAACAATCCTACTATCCCAACAACAGGTATTAGAAGATAGCGAACATTTTTTAGAGGTTTTAGAAAGATCGCCATGTATAAGGCGATAAGAAAGAGAAAACTCCAAAAATAAAACAGACTGGCCAGACCAATCCACAGACTGGCATCCAATATCTTGATCTCCGCATTTTTGGGCGATTGGAGACTGAACATTCTCCGTACCGCTAATAACAATAATACACTGGAAACAACAATTGCAGGCATCTTAAATATTTCAGGCAGCATGGCCGCCGAACATGCAAAAACAAAGATGCTAAAGGCGTTTAAGTGGGTGAGTGTATTTTTGCGAATCATAAAATCCAGCAGTAAAATTGAAAAAATAAGTAGTGCCAGGACCCCCGGAAACATACCTATTCCTTCGGATGTGAAGTTCGTTTCAGCATCTATGACAAAATTTATTCCAAGGATAAGGAACAGGTAGCTACCTACAAGTAGAAAATGTAAAGGGCTGGATTTAGCGAAAAAGCTTGTAAGCATTGGACTTTATTTCTATTTTTGCAGTATAAATATACTGATATGTCTTGGAAAGGATTTTTTGAAGGAATACAACAATTTAGCGAAGATATACTCTTTGCCCCATATGATTGGTTGCGTGAGACCGAATTGGAAAGCTGGTTGCTATCCAACATAATGTCTTGGATATTTTTAGCAATTGGATTTGTGGCATTTTTCTATTGGATGAATCAGTTAGCCAAGTTCAATGCGAGTGGAGAAGAGGATCGAACTCAGGTTTCGCATTCCTTCTTGGGTGACGGAAAATAAGTTTTCTGCCTATCAATTAGTTATAAATTTACAGATCGAACCCAATATCGGTTCTATAATACATCCTGTCAAAAGATAGTTCTTCTATGCTTTGATAGGATTTTTTTAGCGCTCCTCTGAAATCTTCATCAAGGGAAGTAATTGCCAATACACGACCTCCGTTGGTTACTACTTCTCCTTCCTTAATGGCTGTTCCCGCATGAAAAACAATTGAATTCCCAATGTGCTCAATTCCAAAAATGGGTTTTTCTTTATCATAAGCTTCGGGATACCCGCCAGAAACTACCATCACCGTAGCCGCGGCCCGATCGTCTATTTCTAAATCGATGTTTTCTAAGTTCTGTTGTGCGGTTGCTTCAAGAAGTGTAACCAGGTCATTCTTAATTCTTGGTAATACTACTTCGGTTTCGGGGTCCCCCATTCGCACATTATATTCAATCACGTAGGGCTCGTTCTTAACCTTAATTAAACCGATAAAAATGAATCCCTTATAGTCGATCTCTTCCTTTTTCAAGCCCTCAACGGTAGGAATTACGATCCTTTCTTCAATTTTCTTCATCAGCGCCTTGTCCACAAACGGAACCGGTGAAACGGCGCCCATGCCTCCGGTATTCAACCCTGTATCACCCTCTCCAATTCGTTTATAGTCCTTGGCAGTTGGTAGTATCTTGTAATTTTCACCATCGGTGAGTACAAATACACTTAACTCGATCCCATCTAAAAATTCTTCAATTACTACGGTGGCGCTGGCTTCCCCAAACTTTGCATGGGTAAGCATATTCTCCAACTCGGCTTTTGCTTTTTCAATATCATCAATGATCAGCACTCCCTTTCCCGCTGCGAGACCGTCAGCCTTTAATACGTATGGGGACTGCAATGTCTCTAAAAACTGTTTCCCTGCATCCAGCGATTGTGCCGTAAAACTTTGATAGGCGGCCGTTGGAATAGAGTGAGCCATCATGAATTCCTTGGCACGTTCCTTACTACCTTCCAACAAGGCTCCTCGTTTGGAAGGCCCTATGATCATAATGTCTTTAAGCGATTTACTGTCTTTAAAATAATTGTAAATTCCTCGAACTAATGGGTCTTCAGGGCCCACTACGATCATCTCAATGCTGTGCTCCAAAACGCAATCCTTAATGGCGTCAAAGTCGTTCACATCAATGTTGATATTCTCTGCAACCTCTGCAGTGCCGGCATTTCCCGGGGCAACGAAGAGTTTTTCACAGCGATCACTTTCTGCAATTTTAAAGGCAAATGTATGTTCGCGACCTCCGGAACCTAAGATGAGAATATTCATAGAATCAAGTTTTTATGCGCTGTAAAAGTAATTTATTTTTAGCCGAAGTCAAGGTGCTAACTTCATAAAAAAGTAGGGTATTTATACTTTATTCTGAATCAAATGATCTCTTTAAAATTTGTAACTTTAACCGAAATATTGGTCTTGAATCTGTTCGAACTTACTCTGAAAATGAATGGTTTTCCCATTGCGGAAGCCAAATTGCGATTGCAACAAATACAAGCCATCCCAGAAAATGAATACGAACAATACGTCGTCAAAAAGCGGGAAGAACTATTCGAATTTCACAAATCACAAAACCCCTTTTACAGTAAATTTTTAGGCGATAAAAAGATAGATTCCTGGGAAGATATTCCAGTGATGCAGAAGTCCCACTTGCAGGTGCCTTTGAAAGAACGGTTGAGCGAAGGTTATTATGAAAAAAAAGTATACGTCAACAAAACATCGGGGTCGAGCGGGCACCCGTTTATCTTTGCGAAAGACAAATTCTGTCATGCGCTTACCTGGGCGGAGATCTTGGATCGTTTTGGGTGGTATGACCTCAATTTTCATTCTTCTTTACAAGCACGCTTTTATGGGATTCCATTGGATGGGTTCGGATATAGAAAGGAGCGTGTTAAAGACCAGTTGAGTAGTAGATATCGCTTTCCTATTTTTGATCTTTCGGATGGAAAGATGGAAGAATTCCTCAAGGTATTCCGAAGAAAAAAGTTCGACTACATCAATGGATACACAAGTTCGATCGTTTTGTTCGCAAAATTTCTTCAGAAGAAAGGAATCATTCTAACTTCAGTTTGTCCCACTCTAAAATATTGTGTAGTTACCAGTGAAATGTTGTACGACAGCGACAAGCAACTTATGGAAGCCATCTTTGGAGTGCCGGTCATCAACGAATATGGCGCCAGTGAACTGGATCTGATCGCTTTTACCAATAAAGACAATGAATTGGTAGTCAACAGTGAGACACTTTTTGTGGAGATCCTCGATGAAAATGATCAACCCGTTTCTCATGGAAACTCAGGTAGAATAGTGATCACCGGGTTGTACAACCAAGCACATCCCATGATAAGATATGACATTGGAGATACCGGGATTATAAGCCCAAACAGCACATTTAAAAAACCCGTCTTGCAGCAACTCATTGGACGCACTAATGATATAGCCCAATTGCCCAGCGGTAAAACCGTTCCGGGTCTTACCTTTTATTATGTGACCAAGAGTATCATTGAGGACGATGGGAATGTGAAGGAGTTTGTCATCGAGCAAACGGCTTTGGATAGTTTTCATATTATTTATACTTCGGAAAGAGAGCTCTCTACATCAGAAACCCAAATCATGAAAGCTGCTCTCTTCAAATACCTTGAAAATGACCTCGACCTAATTTTCGAGCGGGTGGAGATTATGGACCGAAGCCATCGGGGTAAACTAAAGCAATTTGTATCCAAGTTGTAGTTTCTATAATTTTTCTATGTGCTTTGGACGAACGAAGAAATACTCCCAAAAGAAGCGTAACAAATATCCTAGCGAAGCTAGCCAGGAATGTCCTAAAGAACGGTAGAATTGAAAGTTATATTTTATCAAATTCAGCTTATTTGCGCTAATGGACCCCTCTCTAATTCGGTAGTAGGCTAAGTCTTCCTGAAGACCTAAAGCAGGCGACTTACTTTTTTTGATAGCTTCCAGCCAAACTGCCCAATCCTGGCGTTTACGAATGCTTGGAGCAAGGATCTTCCCCAAAGTGGAAGCTTGATACATCCCTGTAAGGTTGCCCACATAATTGTTTCGGTGTTGCTTTTTATAGGACAGTTTAGGCAGTGCTAAGATGCGCTTGCCGAGTGATTCGCCTGTTTCGTCGATATGAACGTAACTCGTAAATGATACATCGCAATTGTTCACGGTCATAAAACCGAGTTGGCGTTTCAATTTTTCTGGGTGCCAAAGGTCGTCGCTATCCAGAAAGGCAATATAATCACCATTTGCCAGGGTAGTTGCGTGATTTCGGCAAAAGGCGGCTCCCTTGTTTTTGGGTAGTTTTATAAGTTGGATGCGGGAATCGTTTTGGGTCTTCTGCTCCACAATTTGAACAGATGCATCGGTTGAGGCGTCATCAACCAGAATGTGTTCCCAATTAGTATATGTTTGATGGTGAACACTGTCTAGAGTTTGGGCAATAAATTTTTCGGCATTAAACAGGGGGGTGATAATGGTAACTAGCGGATTAGAATTAGTAGGCTCGTTCTTCACCTCGTAAAGCGTTAAAAACAGTGGTAAATACGATCTTGAGGTCAAGAAACAACGACCAGTTTTCCAAATAGAATATATCGTATTTCACTCGGTTAATGATATGGTTCTCGTCTTCGACTTCACCACGATAGCCACTAACTTGGGCCAATCCGGTGATCCCAGGTTTGATAAAATGTCGCACCATGAACTTATCCACTCGTTCGGCATACATATGGGTATGGCTCACCATGTGCGGACGCGGTCCCACAACGCTCATTTCCCCTTTTAGCACGTTGATGAACTGGGGCAATTCGTCAATACTCGTTTTTCGAATAATCCGTCCAATACCGGTGATTCTAGGGTCATTTTTTTGAACCTGATGCAAGTGTGCCATAGGATTGGGCCGCATGGACCGGAACTTATAGCAGTAAAATTCTTTGTAATCCAGGCCGTTTCGTTTTTGTTTGAAAAATATAGGGCCTTTGGATTCCAGTTTGATTATTAAACCTAATAATGGAGTAAGCCATGATAAGATTCCTACTATGATAATTAGGGAAAGGGTGATGTCAAAACCTCGTTTAATGAATTTATTAAATGGTTCTTCAATGGGTATTTTACGCATGGACAAAATGGGTAAATACCCATAATAAGTAAAATCCAATCGCTTGCTATAGATTTCTTTATTATCCGGCAGGAATTTCAGGATCTTTAGATTATTGTCCGCATAATCAATCAACTTAGTAAGGTTTTTATTGCTTAATTCCCCGACTGAAGAATAGATCTCATCGATATTATTGTCGTCAATATATTCCAGACAGTCCTCCATGGACACCTTTTCAGGACCACTAAGATCAAATATCCGCTGTAATTTGTAGCCATACTCCGGGTTATCATCAAAGAATTTACGGAGTTGATCTGTCTTTTGGTTAAGGCCCATAATTACCACACGCCTCAGGTTTCCACGCAAAAGCACACGGTACTTTTTCAGTAAATAATAAATAGCAACTTTAACGATGGTGATATAAAGGATCACCAAAAACGCATATTTGGCAATGGGCCAGGGTTCTATGGCCAGCTCATTATAAAAGCCAAAAAAGGCAAATACCAAAAGAAAGAATACGACTCCCTGCTTTCCAACAAGTGAGATGATCTTGGTAAGGCGCGTAAATCGATAGATCTCGTAAAAGTGAGTTCGCAGTGAAATAATTACCCAAGCAAGAGAAACAAAAATTACATAATTAAGAAACAGCAGTTGGGATTCGAAAAACTGATAGGCCAAGAGATGGATTATCAATAGATCAATGATATATGAGATAGGCCGTAAGAACCCAGAATATCTTCCTGTTTTATATATCATTATTAAAGCCTGTTATGCTTTGAAAAATCTTTATGCTCACTTTTAAAGAGCTCTTCCTTTGTGAGATTCTTAAAATATTCGAAGGTTGCTTTCATTCCAGCCTCCCTTGTGACCTTCGGCTGCCAATCCAAGATCTCCTTAGCCTTTGAAATATCCGGTTGTCGCTGCATAGGATCATCTTCCGGCAATTCCTTAAACACAATTTTTTGATCCGTACCTGTTAATTTTACGATCTCTTCGGCAAAATCGAGAATACTAATCTCGTTGGGGTTTCCAATATTGATAGGAAAACTATAATCGCTCAACAACGTCCTGTAAATTCCTTCGATCTGATCATCTACATAACAGAAGGAGCGGGTCTGGGCACCATCTCCAAACACCGTCAGGTCTTCGCCTCGAATGGCCTGCCCCATGAATGCCGGGATCACACGCCCGTCATTGAGTCGCATTCTTGGACCATAGGTATTAAAAATGCGAACAATTCGGGTTTCCAGGCCGTGAAATCTGTGATAGGCCATAGTGATGGACTCCTGAAAACGTTTCGCTTCGTCATAGACTCCTCTGGGTCCAATGGTATTTACATTTCCGTAGTACTCTTCACTTTGAGGATGAACCAGCGGATCTCCATACACTTCGGAAGTGGATGCAATTAAGATTCTTGCTTTTTTTTCCTTGGCTAAACCCAGCAGATTATGCGTTCCCAAGGAGCCTACTTTTAAGGTCTGAATGGGTATCTTTAAATAGTCTATGGGGCTTGCAGGTGATGCAAAATGAAGGATGTAGTCAATTTTGCCCGGCACGTGAACAAATTTGGTTACATCGTGATGGTAGAACTCAAAAGATTCCAGTTTGAACAAATGCTCAATGTTTTTTAGATCGCCGGTGATAAGATTATCCATACCAATTACATGGTAGCCTTCGGCAATAAATTTATCACACAGATGCGAGCCTAAAAAGCCCGCTGCTCCCGTAACTAATACTCTTTTCATTGTGTCCGTCATTCGTTTTATTTTGCTTCTTTTCTTCCTATGGAAATATAGGTAAAGCCTTCCTTCACCATATCATCGACATGGTATAGATTTCTTCCGTCAAAAATAACCGGGCTCGTAAGCAATTCTTTCACTTTAGAAAAACTAGGTGATCTGAAAATACTCCATTCGGTACAAATAACCAACCCGTCCGCACCTTCCAAAGCCTCGTACATGGAGTTGGCATACTCCAGGCTATCCCCAAACCGCTTCTTGATATTAGGCATGGCTTCGGGGTCAAAAACCTGAAGTTGGGCACCTCGGTCCAACAATGCATTCATTATATCTATGGAAGGAGCCTCACGAATGTCATCGGTTTCCGGCTTAAAAGCCAATCCCCAAATGGCAATGGTTTTTTCTTTTAAATTTGAATTGAAGTGTGCTTCTATCTTCGGAATAAGAATACTTTTTTGCCGTTGGTTCACATCGATCACCGATTGCAGGATCTGAAACTCATAATTCTCATCCTTTCCTGCCTTGTGCAATGCTTTTACATCTTTTGGGAAGCATGATCCTCCGTAGCCAATTCCCGGAAATAGAAAACGCTTACCAATACGGGAATCGGTTCCCATACCCACCCGTACTTTATCCACATCGGCTCCAACTTTCTCGCAATAATTAGCGATCTCGTTCATAAATGTGATCTTGGTGGCCAAAAATGAATTAGCCGCATACTTGGTTAACTCAGCAGATCGTTCGTCCATGATGATCACAGGATTGCCGGAGCGCACAAAGGGGCTATAGAGCTTTCGCATTAGCGCTGTAGCACGTTCACTGCTGGACCCCACAACAATACGCTCGGGCTTGAGAAAATCGTCAACTGCAAAGCCTTCGCGTAAAAATTCAGGATTTGAAACTACGTCAAATTCACAGCCGGCATTTTGAGCGATCACTTCTCTAACACGATCCGCCGTACCTACCGGCACGGTGCTCTTATCGACAATTACCTTGTATTCTTTGATCTTTTTCCCAATTTCTTCAGAAACACTCAAAACATACGAAAGGTCAGCAGAACCATCTTCGTCTTCGGGCGTAGGTAGTGCCAGGAATATAATTTCTCCATGATCCAATCCCTCGTCAAGCGAGGTCGTAAATTGAAGACGCTTGGCTTTAATGTTTCGCTCAAACAATAGATCGAGATGCGGTTCATAGATGGGGACAACCCCATTTCGCATTTTTTCGACCTTGTCGGCATCAATGTCTACGCAAATGACCTCATTTCCGGTTTCGGCCAAACAGGTTCCCGTTACCAAACCAACATATCCCGTTCCAATTACTGCTATTCTCATGTTTCTTATTAAATGCGTTTACTTAATATCTATCTTGCTCAGTCTCTATCTTTCTAAAGTGTGCAAAAATACAACTTGCCTTATGTATTATTATTCTTTTTCGATATTGTTTTCTTTTTGTTGATACTGAAGTAACACAGCGATCAACACAAAACCAACGTAGTAGGCGCCAATTTGTCTATGAAAAACATTCTCAACCATACAATAACTCACTAAAACAATTAGGAAAGCCGTCGGCATAAATTGCTTTCTGTTTTTAAAGAAAACCAGCAAAAGAAATGCAAAAAACAGTACAATGGCCACGATCCCCCAATTAAAATAGATGTCTACAAATTGATTATGTGTGTTATGACGCAGCGCTACAAACTGATTTCGCTTATAGTCGTCCTCAATGTAATTGCTATAGCAATCCACCAATTTATCCTTTGTCCCCTGAAACCCGAAGCCTTGGATTATAAGTCCCGTATCGCTGGCAATTCGGTCGGCACATTTCCACACCTGACTTCTCAACTCCCAGGTGAGTGTGCGCTCGAAAAAGGTTTTGTCGGTTCCGTCTTCAACGGTATTGGTTGTTGATAGCACCAATGCGAACAATCCCGCCACTACCAAAGCCGCTAATGGCAATCGGATCCAAATTTTGGATCCATACAGCTGACGGATAATAAACAATGCTCCTAAAATGATCACAGCAATCTTTGAGACCAGCAGAAAGATAAAGAGCACGTTGATAATGATATTGGCCAGCAAGTATTTATTATTGGGATGAAATTTTGGTTGAATGGATTGATAGGAAATCAAGATGCTCAAAATTGCAATAAACCCCAGATAGATTCGGTCAATTAGGAGTGCCTCGATGACCTGTCTGGAGAAGCCTAGTACAATGTCTTCGGAAGTATTTATGATCACAAATATGTTGACCACCGAAAATAGAATGATCGCCAGAGACGAGAATACGATGGCGCGGTGTATTTTTTTTGAATCCTGAATAGGGATGTATAAAAGTACAAATCCGAAGGATAAGGCAATTTTCTTGATCAGTACAAAATCCTCTTGTAGTCGGTCAAAAAGGGCTGCGTTAATGACCAAGTACAGGCAAAAGACGGCAAATAGTAGGGCTGGTATTTTATTGAGTTTCTTAAAATGTTCTTTTCGGATAATGAATGGAAACGTAACCACCAGAATACCCATTAATAAATTGGGCAGCACCCGAACGAAATTATCGAATGGAATGGTCAGGAACAGCAACACATAGATCCAGGGATATATTGAAGCAAGAAGGATTCTCATTGGCCGTCAATTAGTTTCGTTAGTTATGGGCTCATTTTTTTGTGGCAAAGCCTTAAACAATAGACAATACAACACTAAAAAATGATACAGTCCTCTTTGGCGCCAGAGGTAGGATTCGGTAAAAAACACAACAAACATGATAAAAAACAAAGACAGAAACAGCATGTCCTTGCCCAGAATGTATTGTCGCAGTAGTGCGCCCAGCAATAAAAATAGGAATAATAGACCAAAGAGGCCTAATTCGGCAAAGGACTGTATGTATTGGTTGTGAAAATTATAGGTGTAGTAGCCCTGCCACAGATTGTATTCCTTTTGTTTTTCAACGATCCTTTTCTGAGAGTTATTAATCCCATAGCCCAACAGAACGGCATTGTCTTCTTGAATCATTTCAGAAAAAATACGCGCCTGAAACAATCGAAGTGTAGTACCGGTCCAATCATATACTTTGTTGAATCTATCGCTCTCCATAACTTCCTTGACATTGGAAACAGTAAGTTCACGTTGAAACCGATCACGGACCGGATTGGAGGTAACAAGTAAAAGCACAATGCCTATTCCCAATAATGCAGTTAATTTCAAAACGGTAGTTCTCTTAAAGGTTCTAAAAATGCCAAATAGGCCTAATAGTCCCGTTGCTACCATAATGCTCTTCGAAGACATTAGAAGTAAAAAAACAGCCAGAATTGCCAAAACAGCGATCGAAATAGGTGTCTTTTTTTGTTTGAACAGTAAGAATAATAGACAGATCGAAACGAATACCGAAATATATATGGCGTTGAGGTCTAATGGGGCCACCAGCTCATGGTAAAAAAATACCGAGGTGTTCCCATCTTGCGTAAATTTCAAGGTAGCGAGCCCAATGAATAGTAACGCAAAAAGCGCCATTCCTGCTGAAAACCAAAACAGGATCGTGTTTCGGGTTTTTTCGGTTAGCGACGGCATAAGCATAAAAGAAAATGGGATCATAATCAATGCCAATTGGCGCTCCAGACCTCTCGATGATGCTCCGGTATCGTCCGTCCATAAAAGTGAGAGCATCATTAATCCGTAAAATAGCATGGGAAGTACAACCGCTTTTGGAAATACCAATTTATGATATCTCAAGGACACAATTGAAACTGCCAAAAGAACGATCATGATGCCCGTACTAAAGCCATACAATAGCGGCAACACAAGCAGTAAAGCCGCTATTATGATCACATAAGTCTTTTGTGCCGTGAAAATGTTATTGGCGTGCGGCATAGGTCTTTTTCATAAGTTCGAGATACGAATTATTAATGATCTCCCAAGAATACTTTGTTGTGATCTTGTTGATATTGTTCTCTATAAAATTGCCAAAGTCTTGTTTACTGCGAATTTCCTTTACTACGGAAGCAACCTCCGCGGCGTTGTTAAAATATAAGGCGTCTTCCTCCAAAATCGCTTTATTGAACTTGTTGTCATGCGCAACAATAAGAGAATGACTTGCCATGGCCTCTAAAAGTGATGGATTAGTACCTCCTACGGTATGCCCGTGAAAATAGATCTTTGAATAATATCTAAGATTGTTAAGGTGTTCCAAATTATAGATCCCTCCCACAAATCGAATGTTCGGGTGGTCTTTGTATTTCTTTTTTAAATAAGCACCAAATTTATTGGAATCATGACTGCCAATCACAAGGAAAGGAAGGTCAGTATTGGACTGCAACACCCCATCTATAATGGTCTCCACATTGTTTTCCGGTTCCATGCGTGCAATGAGCATATTATAGGAGTAGGGCTCTACCTTGTATTCTGAAAGAATCTTGACATCTGCATTTTCAAAAATAAACGACCCATAGGCAATGAAAGTGGAAGGCGCATTATACGTCTCTTGAAGGTATTCCTGGATTCCAACCGAATCTGCTATCAAATAATCACTGCTCTTTACGGCCAGTGATTCGGCATATTTAAGAAACCGTCTTACCTTTTTACTGTATTTGGTACGCTTCCACTCCAAGCCATCCATATTGGTAAGAATGATGGATTTCTTTTTGGGCAACCATCGGTGCCATACCGAGTTGCTCGTATATCCTAACTGAAGCAAAATATCAAATTCTCTCTTTCGTGAGTCTCGGATACAATTGAAATCATATAGAAATTGTCCAATTGTCCCAACTTTAGCTTCCGGATCCTTACAGTGAATAATATGCACTCCCTTATATTCCTTTTCCTGATAAGGATGATTGTGTGAGGAGTACACATAGACATCATGGCCGTTTTCCTTCAGAAACACCGAAAAAAATTCTGCAAATTGTTCAAATCCGCCGTAATAATTAGGTATCCCCCTCGTTCCTAGTATTCCTATTTTCAAAGCTGTCTATTTGTTTAAATGCAAAGGCTCCTCCTATTAACAAGGTAGCCATGTCGTAAGGCTTAAAGATTCCCGTCACCACAAAACTAGAGATTAATATATAAAACGTACAAGCCACTAAAAGGTTGTTCCCTATGTTGATCACAGGATTATCTTTCTTAGGTGAATACGAAAACGAATACAAGTACAGTGTCATCACAAAATAAATGAGCAAGCCCAATAAACCCGTTTTCAAATATAAATACGCAAAACCGTTGTGGGTGAGAGAAAGGTGCTGGGTCATTTCTCCATCCAATTTGGCCTCAAAACCTATATCTACCGTCGAGCCAAATCCTTCTCCAGTAAGCCAAAGCCCTTCCTTAGCCACCTGATCATACACCTTATGAGCCTCATAAGCCCTCCAGTGCTTCCAAAGTTTCCTTCGGTCCTTGCTATTCACATCCACTCCCTCCAGACTCACACTTTCGGCCACCGAGTTCTTTATCTTTCCTAAAAAATCAAGGCCACTACCAGGGTCTCCGGAAGATTCGTACTGACTCAAAAACAGGGCAAAGACAGAGCCGAGAATAAACATAATAGAGAGGGCCACGGCTCCTTTTTCATTTAACTTTAAATAACCATAATAGGCCAAAGACATGGCGAAAACCACCATGATCATGGTGCGTGAAAAATAGGCAATGAATGAAACCACCAGGCAGGCTAGCAACACCTGATAAAAGATCTTGTATCGGCTTCGTTTCATGGGTAGTTCTTTCACACAAATGATAATGACCAATGCAATGGTTTCCACGTGATTGTAACGTCCAAAATAGGTCCTAATACGATTGGTATCCAAAGGTATGATTGCGAAATTAACCGCTATTTTCAAGAGGTGCATCAGGGCAAAATAAAATCCCATGAGCACGATAATATTTAAGAAAGACCTTTTATTATCAAGCCGCATGGTAATATAATATCCCGAAAGAAGCACAAAAATGGGCCTTAAAAAATAGATAAGATCCTTGGTAAAAAAGTAATAGTCGTTTTCCGGATTGAACACAGTAAAACACCCTATGATTACTAAAGTGAATAAAATAAGAATGAACAATGCGGCAAGACTGCTCAATTTTTTTCTGAAAGTAATAATACTAACAATAACTGCCACAACAAATGACAACTCAACATTGGCCTTTTGCAATGACCAAATGAGCGCAATCAAACACAACTTATAGATCCACTGTGCCATTATATAAGAGTGTTGTATAATTGATTAAACTTTTCAAACAGTCTCTCGGTCGAATAGTCTTCCTTCGCCATTTGTAAAGCGCTTATTTCCATCCGTTCCTTCTTCGCAGGGTCTTCGATCAATGAGGTAATAGCATTCGATAATTGGATGTTGTTGTCAGACTCAAACAGCAAACCTGTTCTATTGTGATCGATAATGGTTGAGATCCCACCAATGTCCGAGCCAATAACCGCACGGCCAGAGAGCATCGCCTCAACGACCACTAGTCCAAAGGACTCTGGTTCGGTGGAAGGGACCACTACCACATCTAGTGACTCCATGATCGAAAATATGTTTTGTTGAAAATCGATGATCTCTACCTTATTTGAAACATTCGAATTTGCAATTTCTTCTCGTAAGTTAGTTAAATAATTCTCTTGGCCCGGAGGTGGAGAACCTATAAAACACAGTCGCGCTTGCGGGAACTTTTCGGTGATATTTTGAAAGGCTTTTAATAACAGGCTGTGGCCTTTAAGTCGGTTGATCCGTCCTACCAGACCAATTAGAAAATGGTCGTTGTTGGCATGAAAATGATGTCTTCTAATTTCAAGTTTTTGAGTTTCGGTCGTCACATCCTCATTGCGATCCACTCCATTAACAATGGTGATGGATTTCTTCCGAAGCGATCGCGCAATCCCATTGTAAAAATTAGCGGTCGCAATAGAGTTATAAACCACATAATCGCTAAAGAATCGAAGCACATTCTTAAAGAATACATGCACGATCTTAGGTCGATCCATAATTTCATGAACGTGCACAATGTGTTTTGGTTTGCGGAACATGCAGTAAAATGCACCAAATAGTGTGGCTAGGGTATTGGATTGAATAAGGTCAACCGTCATTCCCTTGGTTGCTTTTTGGAAAATTTTCTTTGCCTGCCAATATTCACGTAATACCGCATAAAACTTTAACGACTTTAGCAGGGATCGGGTTAACTTAACCACCGGCATTTCAATGGTTTGGATCCCTTCTCTTTTCAAAATATCTTTTAATGGGCCCGGTTCCAGTGGCATACACACTATTGGGTTATACGTCTCGCTCTGCTTGTGTATGCGTAAAACCAGAGAAAGCAGCACTTTTGAAGAGCCATACATATCGCTGGAGACACTCACAAAAAGTATATTCTTTTTACTTTTCATAGTTAAAGCTCTCAAAGTCTTTGGAATACAGTTTATATACACACTCCTTGTCCAGATCATTCAACTCCCGTGTCTTTCGCTTAGAAAATAGTTTTCCGAAACGCAAACATCCAAAAAGTGACGGATTTTTAACCAAAGCTGCCAGGCCTCGTTTCAATCCCTTTTCCGATTTATTAATATGGGGCAATTGCTTGCCCTGCAATCTTGCTTTGTTGAATACCGTCTGTGCATCCTCCGAAATTTGCTCCAATTTCCCTACAAAATCAACCAACAATTTTCCCGATGGATCGTAGAGATAATCGTACTGAGGCATGAAAAAGAAATGTCCCTCCTCTACTTTTTTACGAACCACTTTATCCAAAAAACAGGAAATTGAAATAATCCTCGAATAGCCCAAATAATGATACAAGGACAGAGTTCGGGCATAAGGATCTCTCACAAATGAAAATTTAAAGAAGTCATTAAAAGTCACCTCATCCAAATAGCCCAACGCAACATAATCCCTTGCTCGTAAATGAGCGAGGCGATAGGGTCCTTTTTCGTGCTTTTGTTTTTTCCGCATCAGCAATTGTCCTCGATCATCCCAAGATAGGCCCAGATCCTCCAAAAAAACAGTCTCAATGCTCTGTCCTGCGACCTTCGGGATGTGTACAAATAGTGTCTTATGTTGTGGGCTTATCATGGGTTAATTCGCTCTGTCATTCCTTAGTTGATTTCCCAAAGTTGCCCCAGATCTCTACCAATTAAATCTCCGGTTCTACTAACATCCTCCATAAAATATTCTTTCAGATTTTCCCTTGTGTTTTGATCAAGCGGCTGTTTTTCAGATTCCTTATAAAAAATGTGCTCCATTAATTTTTCTTTTGTTTTCTTCGGAAGAATACGATTTAGGGATCTCTTGATCTTTTCCGAACGCAAAAAATCCAACAGCCCCTTATTTTTAACCTGCACCGATGCGTTGAAGGTTTCTTCAGATTCACAATTACTAAAAGCGTCGACGTTCAGAAACCTATAAATATCGTTGAGTGCTTCTCCATTCTCCTTGGTCCATTCTTCAGAAACAACCACCTTAATATTTTTGGGATCGAACAAATCGAAATATGGCTTTAATTGTGAATAGTACAATCCCATTTCCAGATACATATTTCCGCCGCCCCATATCTCCTTCTTAGGAGCCTCCAATGCAGCTTCAAAAGAAGCAGCCTTATCGTAACCCGTGTGGTAATGCATTAAATAATGACTATATGCACGTTGAATGGGGTCTCGAAGGCTCACAATGATCTTTGCATTCGGGTTGTGATCGTATATTCTTTTTGCTGATGTCGGATCCCACAAATAGGCCGGACTTACTTCTCCCTTTATCTGGTCTTGAGTTGCTTCCTGAAACAATTGGTTATACACCTCCTTAGAACGAATAATCTTCATATGATACTCTTCTCCGGCAATAGGTGGATTGTAGACTTCCTTATCCAATGACTCCGCATTGGTAAAATAATTACACTCTTTTACCTTTGGTAAAAATAGCTGCGGATGTTGCTGTAAATAATGATACAGTGAAGTCGTGCCTCCCCGGGCAACACCAATCACAAAAAAGTCTATTGTCACTGCCTTCATTTCAAGGTTAAAAAAGTTGATATTTGATCTTTTCTATAAATGTAAATCGTCGTTAGCACATTCCAAAATATAGTCGATATGGTAGTGGCTATAGCTGCACCCAGAATATCGTAGATGGGAATTAAAATAATGTTTAACGTGATATTAATGGCAAAAGCAGTAACTAGGATTCGCTGAAAAACCACCTGCTTACCGGTCATATTCATATAAACACCAACCGAACCACAGAGGGCGTTCACAGCCTGCCCAATAAGTAACACCCATAACGAATTTCTTGCCTGAGTGTAATCCGGTCCAAAGAAACCAAGGATCATATTTGAAAATAAAAAAACCACTATCAATGCCGGGAAGGTGAGCACGAAAATAAGTCGGGTGGATCTTTTGATCCCACTCTTTAAGCTCTTAAAATCCTTGAGACTGTACCATTCTGCAAAGGTAGGCGCATAAACCGTGTTGACCGAAGCCAACACCAGAGAAAGAATGGTGGTTAACTTAATGGCCACCGAGTAAAAGGCTACCCGTTCAAAACTGCTATACTTGCTCAACAAAATCACATCCACACTTTGCATTAATAAATACGTTATCGCACTTATCGCCATGGGCCCGGATCTTGTAATAATATTTTTAAATGAAATGTTTACTGAAGCATCCTCCGCTTCAACTTTCGAAAAATAGTAGAACAAATACAGTGTGGAAACAACTCCTAAAAACACGAAGTTGAGCAAAAACGCCTGCACCAGTAACTGTGGGTTATTTGTAAAATAAAGTGCGATCACCGCTCCGAAAAAAAGCACGTAGCGTAAAACGTTTCGATAAAACTCCGAAACATAAATTTTATTGATCGCCCGAAACACGTCAATGTTAAGCAAAGTAATTCCGTAAAAAAACAACGCAAAAACCGAATAGATCACCAGCTGCGAAACTTCTTTATCGAACAGTCCGTCGATAAAAGCCGGATTCAGAAAAACTATTACTAAAAAAAAAAGAGCGGCGATAGAAAATACAATGAGTACCATTTTCTTATATACCTGCTTCAGTTGGGGTGTGGAGTTGTTGGCTTTTAAATAGCCCGAATAATAGATCACGGATTGGTGCATTCCAAATACGCATACACCTCCAAGAAAAATAAGTAGCGCCCTACTAAAATCGTACCGTCCTACTAAATTTGCATCGAAATTGTTGGTGAGAAAAAGTGTAAGACCAAAGAACAATAACATGCCCACGATTCGTAAAAGCAAGACATTGATGCTTTTTGAAACCAAAGGATTCTCGAGTAGGTTCTTTATACTTTCTACTTTTTTCATTCGCAATTGATCACATAAATTGATGTGTTGAGCTATCTAGATAAATGACTTCAAGCTGTACCTTCAAGAGTCATATTATAGGCTTGGGTTGCGCCACTTCTACCTTGTTCAAGACAACTCTTCCGAATACATTTTTCCTTTTCTGTATACGCTTCTCATCACAAAGAACGAGATATACACAAACACCAAAAAGATGGGTAATAATGTTTTCTTCTTATCCGTAAACTTCGATGTGCGATAAAAATTAGGTTCATTGACCATAGACACTACCTGATCATATTTGATGAGTTCCGCTTTCAATTTTTCATTTTCTTCGATCAGCTCTTTCTTCTTATCGATCAATTGATGTAGGTTATTGTTTTGCTGGGATTTAAAAAACACCTGACTAGGATTAGGGTCGCCTTCATTTTTACCGGCATACTCGTCGAAAATTGCGTCAATATTGGTTATACTTACGTCATTTCTTTCAATTCTCAGTTTTGTTTCTGAAATAGCCACTTCTTTAATTTTATTATAGACCTCATTGCTATTTAAGTAATCAAGGACCTTGTTAATGGTCTGCAGACTGGCCTTTTTGGTTTCCATGGTTACCTTGTGGTAGGTGTATTCGGGATAGTAAACTTCAGAAAGTAACAAATCTTCTTCAAAATCGGATTGATTTAAATACGAATCCAAATTCCGGTCACTGGCCTGATGTTTTTCCAACAGATCCATAATATTGACGATGGGTTCAATGATAATACTCTCCAATTCTGGATCATTTACATCAAATCCATACTTGCTTAAAAATCTCCCGTCACCTTGTTTGTATTTAACATTAAGCAGGTCAATTGCGTTATACACATATCCCGAGCTGTCAAAGTTGTTCTGTACGATCAATTTCGTTTCCTTGATCGGCGTGATGGATTGCTGCCAAAATTGCCCTCCAAAATAGCCACCCACGATTAAAATTAAGAGAACGATCCAATGCTTGATGATAAACCTGAATCCCTTATACAAACTTGCCAATAGCCGGTGATATGCTTTCGTTAATTTGTCTAAAACTAAAAACAGATCTATTTCTTCCTGATTGTTTTGTGCCATGGTATCTTATTTATGGTTTGTGTGGTTTTGTAATAATTGCGCTAAACTTGTTTTCCAATCGATTGGTGAAATTCCAAAGGTCTTTTTAAATTTTTCGGTACTTAAAATGCTGTATGCCGGTCTTTTTGCAAAAGTACGGTAATGGGCGGTTTTTCCAAGTTTTACGTTCTTTAATTGTCGGCTATAAGTGAAGATCGCTTCGGCAAAATCGTACCAGGTTCCACTCCCGGTATTACTGAAGTGGTACAGCCCATAAGCTTTGCTTCCCGAAGCAACAATGGCAAGCACAGCTTCCGCCAGATCATTAGCGTTGGTAGGAGTTCCCAGCTGTTCTGTTGTAATTGAGAGTGCTATATTCTTCTTCACAGCACCCAGCATCGAATTTAAAAAGTTATGCCCATACTGTGAATACAACCAAGAGGTTCTAAAAATAAAGTATGCCTCACAATTCTCTTCAATATACTGCTCTCCGGTAAGCTTGGAAGCGCCATAGACGCTTATGGGGTTCGTTGTGTCGGTCTCGACATAGGGAGTATTCTTTTCACCATCAAAAACATAATCTGTAGAAACATGTAGCAGCACAATATGGCTAGAATTACAAGCTTCAGCAAGGTTTTTTACTCCCTCCGCGTTGGTTTTAAATGCAGCGTCCGCATCGCTTTCGGCCTTTTCGACATTGGTATAGGCGGCCGTATTGATACAATAGTCAAAGCTGTTTTCCTCGAAGTATTTTTTTACTGAAGTGGCCTCGTCAATGTTCAATTGATCGCGATCTGCAAAAGTAAATTCCATCTGTGGGAATTGCTTTGTCGCATCTTTGATGCATCTACCCAATTGCCCGTTTGCGCCTGTGACTAGTATTTTTTTCATTGAGTGACTTCCTCAAAAGTGGGAAGCTGGAGGTCCTTTTCTGAAACAATAAATTCTTCCTCGGGAAGATGCCAGTCAATGGCTAAGGTTGCGTCGTTGTAGATGATCCCGCTTTCCGATTCTTTATGATAATAATTATCACATTTATAGCAAAAGATCGAATTGTTAGAAAGTGTGACGAAACCGTGAGCGAAACCTCTTGGCACATACAATTGCCAATGCTCCACATCATCCAGAACTACTGAATATTTCTTTCCGAAGCTGGGAGATTCCTTCCGAAGGTCTACTACCACATCCAATACCCGTCCTTGTGCGACCCGTACCAATTTTGCCTGAGCCATTTCACCTGTTTGAAAATGAAGGCCTCGCACCACCCCTTTGGTAGAATGAGAGGTATTGTCCTGTACGAAAGGAGCCTCTATTCCGGTTGCTTCTTTGAAGTGCTTTTCGTGAAACGATTCGAAAAAAATACCACGCGTATCACTAAAAACGCTCGGTTTTATGATAAAGCAGTCCTTGAGAGGGGTTTCCTGAATTTCCAAACTAGTCGAGTTGCATTAGATGTTTGCCATACCCACTTTTTAATAAGGGCTTAGCCAATTCTACGAGTTGCTTTTTGTCTATAAAGCCCATTTCATAGGCGGCCTCTTCGATGGCGCCAATCTTCAACCCCTGCCGCTCTTCAATGACTTCAACAAATTGAGAAGCCTGCATGAGCGAAGCAAAAGTACCGGTGTCCAACCAAGCTGTTCCCTTATCGAGTATGCTCACATTAAGCTTTCCTTGCTGCAAATAGACATTGTTAACATCGGTTATTTCTAACTCTCCTCGAATACTCGGAGCGATATTGGCTGCTACGTCAACTACGCTATTGTCATAAAAGTAGATTCCTGGAACCGCGTAATTAGATTTCGGTTCTTCCGGCTTTTCTTCTATCGAAAGTGCTTTTCCATCCATGTCAAATTCAACCACTCCATATCTTTCGGGATCGAGCACGTGGTAGGCATAAATAATACCGCCTGTAGGGTCACTATTAGCTTGTAGCAATTTTTTGAGGCCACTTCCGTAGAAAATATTATCCCCCAAAATAAGAGCCACTTTATCGTTTCCTATAAAATCTTTACCAATAATAAAGGCTTCAGCCAATCCATTGGGGTGCTCCTGTACGGCATACTGAAAATCGCAACCGTACTTTTTCCCGTCTCCCAACAATTTTTCAAAAAGGGGAAGATCCTGTGGCGTAGAAATGATTAATATCTCACGAATCCCACTATAGATCAAGGTTGACAAGGGGTAATAGATCATGGGCTTGTCGTACACCGGCATGAGCTGCTTGCTCACCGCAAGTGTTAGTGGATGTAATCTCGTTCCGGAACCTCCGGCTAGTATTATTCCCTTCATATTATAATCGGTCTGTATTGGCAAGATACCATTTTACGGTTTTTAAGATACCGCTTTCAAAATTTTCATCGGCTTTCCAGCCCAATTCCCCTTCGATCTTCGAAGCATCGATGGCATATCTAAAATCATGACCCGGTCGGTCCGTAACAAAGCTTATCTGCTCCTTGTACGAAACACCTTTGGGCTGTAATTCATCCAACAATTCGCAAATCGTATTGGCAATATAGAGATTGGTGCGCTCGTTGCGGCCACCAATATTATAGGTGCCACCAAGGTTGCCGCTGTCCAGCACCAATTTAATACCCACACAGTGGTCTCTTACATACAACCAGTCTCTAATATTAAGGCCATCTCCATAAATGGGGATGGGCGATCCCGAAATCGCCTTGCGAATGATGGTTGGGATTAATTTTTCCTTATGCTGATTCGGTCCATAATTATTGGAACAGTTTGTTGTAACTACCGGCATGCCATAGGTGTGAAAATAGCTTCGCACGATAAAGTCTGATGAAGCCTTAGAAGCACTATACGGACTGTTGGGAGCGTATGAAGTGCTCTCAGTAAACAATCCCGTCTCTCCCAACGTTCCGTAGACCTCATCGGTTGAAATATGCAGAAAACGAGCATGTGAGTACGATTCTTTCAGCTTATTTGGGCCATCCATCCACAAGGAATAGGCGGCCTGCAGCAAATTAAAGGTTCCAACGATGTTGGTTTCGATAAAAGCACCGGGTCCGGAAATCGAATTATCCACATGAGACTCCGCTGCAAAGTGTACCACCTTGTCAAATTGATGTTTTTGGAATAGATCATGTACCAATGAGGCATCACAAATGTCGCCCTGAACGAATTCGTAGTTCCTATGTTGTGCAACCGACTCCAAATTTTGCAAATTACCGGCATAGGTAAGCTTATCCAGGACCACTATTTCATCGTTGAATTGCTCTAGTACATATTCCACATAATTGGAGCCAATGAAACCTGCGCCACCGGTAATTAAGACTTTATTGTTTTTCAAAATATATTTTTAGGCTAGCCTAAAGCTAAATTAACACTACTTTTCCTAGAGTATTTGTCAGTCTTTACTGATGTTTATTCTCCATTATTAGGTCGTTATTATTTGGCGTAATATCTTTTCAGTGATCAGGTATGTGGGTTTCACACCTGTTGTTCCCAATCCTCCGGAAGCCAATGTACTTCCGGTTTTCAGTGGATTATCACTGGCATAATACGCATACCGCACCTTCACCCTCGAATTAATGCTGCCTCGTATCTTGGAGGCAGATTGTATTGCTTTTTGATAATGAGCTCCTTCCATTTCCAATCCTATTACGTTCCAGGTCGAATTGTGGAAAAATCGAAGTATATCCCTGTTTTGTAGTGACGTTCCCAGTACCGTGATCATAGCTCCTTCGCATACATTAACCCCATCCTCAGCAAACTCGCTCTTCTTTAATTTGTTCTTAAAAGGGTAATTATCGGCGGTTCCTTCAAAAATATGAGCCGTTGGGATCATGATATCGCCTTTCCCTCCATTTAATATTCCTGCCTTCCCCATGATCGAGATAGAATCTACGTTCAACAACTTCCGGTCACCGCCTGCGATAAACGGCTTTAGCAATTCATCCATCGTTTCAAAAGCCTGCTCTCCAAAAGCATAGTCCATAACAATTAGAACGGGACTTTGGGTGATTTCTTCGGAAGTATTTGTTGCGCTTTCAACGCTATATGGCACTATTTCCTTCGGAATTTTCTCAGTATCGAAGATCTGCACGTCAATATTCGTACCGCTGCTGTCCTTCAGATACTTCATTCCGTAACGGGTTGCCTCACGGCTCACCTTTTCCCGCATTTTGGAATTATCCGGATTACTAAGCATCTCAAATAGGTCAAATGTAGATTTGCCCTTACGCTCTGAAGCCAGAGCGCTATTAGCAAAGAGCGTATTCATTACACTGTGCATATTGGCACTAATGATATGAATAGGCCTGTCCATGAGATTGTCCCCGTGCAACACCTCCTTGATGCGAAACGCCCAATCCTCACCATGAATATGATGCCCAAGGCGCTCCCGTAATACCGGGCTAAAGGTGATAAGACGCTTCTTATCTTCGAGGTCCTCAGCAATAGCCCCTTTTCCTAAATAATAGATGATCTTTAAAAAGCGATGTTCGTCCTGTGGACAGCTAAAATCCGCATACACTTCATTCACCTCTTCAAAGGTTCTCCCTAGGAAATTCGCGGTATGTGTGAGGGCAATCTCCTTTTCATTTTGGGAAAGCTTGCCCTTTTTAAGTACAGCCTCTTCTAATTTCTCCCAATCTCTAATAAGATCACCTTTCTCATTGATAATGACCTGCTTCATGATCTTGTGAGACTCAATATACAAGAAGGTAAGGTGTGTTAAAACATCGTAGATCTCGCTTCTACCACGAGTAACTTCAATATTCATCTGTTCTTCATCGATCCTATAACAATTTCTGCGTCTTTTTTCAGGGATTATTGGCTCAAAATGCGAGTTCTTATAGCCTTCATCACTGGTAAGATTTATAAATCTACATTCTTCAATACCGTAAGGAAGCCTGTCTATGACGTAGATCAAGCCCTGAAGTTCAATTTTTTCTTCGGCGATAGAGCCGTAGATTTCAGGGCGAAGGGTGAGTAGTGACTCCCGTAAGGTTTCTCCGGATACGCCCATTGGTTTGTAAAAACCCCGATTAAAGAGGTGGCGCATGGTTATATACAGCCTTTCAATGGCTCCACTGCTTTCCTGCGCACGTGTTCGTTTGTGTTTTCTAATAATGCTCATTAAAAGGCAAAGATACTACTTATTTTAGGCTTGTAGGCTATGGATCTGATCCGCAATTTTACGATCGTTGGACAATCTGGGGATCTTATTTTGACCTCCCAATTTTCCTTGAGATTTCATAAAATTGGTAAACGTATTAGAGGGTAAACTTGTGATCTTTAAGGGCTGAAGAACCTTTCCCTGAATAAGATCGTAATAGTAGCTATTCTGTCGCTGCATGGAAGCATCAATAAATAGAGCTACCTTATCAATGTCTGCGGGACTATCATTAAACTCTATCATCCATTCGTGATATGGAAGTGTGCCTTCCTCGGTTAAAACGTTGGGAGCCACTGTAAATTCAGTGATTGAGAACTTAAATTTTTGCATTGCTTCCTGCAGGGCCTGTTCAACTTCTTTTCCAATAACGTGTTCGCCGAAGGCCGAAATAAAATGCTTTATTCTACCACTTACGATCACTTTATAAGGCTTCAAGGAGGTAAAAATTACCGTATCACCAAGGTTGTATGCCCAGAGCCCGGCATTGGTTGAAATGATCATTACATAATTCATTCCTAATTCAACATCTCCTATCGTGAGCCGCTTCGGAACCTCATCAAAAAAGTTTTCCGCTTTAACAAATTCGTAGAAAATGCCCGAGTTCAGTTGCAAGAGTAATCCGGAATCGTTTTGTTCATTCTGAAAAGCAAAAAATCCCTCAGAGGCAGGATACAATTCAATACTATCTACATTTCTACCGATCAACTGCTCAAAATTTGCCCGATAGGGTTCATAATTAACGCCGCCGTATATAAACAAATTGAAATTTTCGAATAAATCACCTACTTTCTTGCCGCTGGCTGCGATAAGGCGCTCAAAGTACATTTGAACCCAGGAGGGAATGCCGCTAATAACAGTCATATCCTCGTCTTTTGTCTCTTCAACAATCGCATCCACCTTGGTTTCCCAATCGTCAATACAATTGGTTTCCCAGCTTGGGAGTCGGTTTTTAAGGAGATAATTGGGTACATAATGAGCAACAATGCCCGATAAGCGGCCAATTTTTACACCATTCTCCTGCCTCATCACAGGGCTTCCCTGCAGAAAGATCATTTTGCCGTCCACGAAACTTACGTTACCTGTTTCATGAATGTAACACAGCAGCGCATTTCTGGCCGCATCTATGTGAGCAGGCATTGATTCTTTAGTGAGCGGAATGTACTTCGCCCCCGAAGTTGTACCCGACGTCTTGGCGAAGTACAGGGGTTTTCCTGGCCACAAAATATCCCTTTTCCCAGCGACCACCTCATCTACATAATCTTTAAGGTCTTCATAATCGCGAATGGGAACGCGCTTGGCGAAATCGCTGGCTGTAGTTATTTCAGCAAAACCATGATCCTTTCCAAACTGCGTGTCTTTGGCTGTTTGTACAAGTTGCTCAAATACTTTTTGCTGAGCTTGAACCGGCTTAGAAGCCCAGGAATTTATGCCCTTAACCACCTTTTTTGCGAATATCTTAGCTCCAAAAGATTTTAGTGACATGCCTAGTTGAAATCAATTAAATTGGTTGGATCTATAGGGTATCCGTTACTCCAAAGTTCGAAATGTAGGTGTGGCCCTGTGGTTAACACCCCACTATTTCCGGCGGTGGCGATCACTTCTCCAGCCTTGACCAATGCGCCCTGCTCCTTATTCAAAGAGGCGTTGTGCTTATAGATAGAAACCAGATTATTAGCATGGGTTACAGCTATCACATAGCCCGTATCGGCCGTCCACTCCGCAAAGATCACTGTGCCGTCTGCTGCTGCCTTAACAGGGCTGTCTTTCCCAGTAACCACATCCACCGCAAAGTGGCCGGCCTCTGGATTATAGTCTTCAGAAATGGAACCATTTACCGGAGGAAAAAGGACAAAATTAAGTTCTTCATTCTCGGTTAGAGGATTGTATTTATCCTCCTGAGAAACCAATTCCCGAAGAATGGAATCTTGTCTGGAAGGGGTAAAGTCGATCCCTTCCGTCTCTATTTGTGCAGCTTCCAGAATTGAGTCTCTGTTAAAGTCCACCGTTTTTACATCTCCGGTCAGCACTTTCTTGATCGAAGCAATATATTGTCCGTTCACATTCAGCGCCTGTTGCAATGAGTCTGTCTTAAAAGTGAGTTCAACAGCCTGTTTCTTCAGACTGGTTGATGAATAGCCAGGTATGTACTCGCGAAGTGGGGTGAATGCAATGAGAATGGTTGTAATTGCGATCATAAAAACCGCAAAAATTGTGCTAAAAACAAATACGTTTAATCGGTTGAGCTTGAATGAGAAACGCTCTTCAAAGGTAGCTTCGTTAAGCACCACCAATCGGTACTTGTGTAAAAGCTTTTTCTTGATTTTCTTACCTCTTTTCTCTTTATCAGCCATCAAATTCGGAAATTGAATACAAATGTAAGGGTTTAAGCCAAAGAAGCCATGAGCATTAAATTGTTGTTAACAGATTTGTTCTAAACCCAAACGAAACTTATTCGGAAAACGTAGTATCTAAGGAATTCTTGTTACCTTTGTCTTATAAATTTCTTAAAAATGGAAGCATTGATTTTACCCTTAGCCATTGGCCCCTGGCAAATTGTATTAGTAGTACTCGTTGTACTTTTGTTGTTTGGAGGTAGAAAGATACCGGAACTAATGCGAGGCTTGGGAAGCGGCATAAAAGAGTTTAAAGACGCCTCGAAAGAGGACGACCATTCAGATAAAATTGAAGATAAAAAATAGTTTCAGAATACGTTTTGAAACGGAAAAGCCCGAAGCTTAGTTTGCTTCGGGCTTTTTTTTGCCGTTTATTTTTCTTCGGAATTAATCGATCTTAGCCGATTTCAGAATAGATTCTAACTCAAATTGAAGATCTCGCTTCTCTACCGAAGGAGCATAGGTAAAGCCTTCTAGAATGAGGTACCTGTTGTTCTTATCATCCCGAACCGCATAGTTTAAGAACGGCCCTGCCATCCACACATCCTTAACGGTCCAATTCCCTTTCGTCTCATATGCAAATTTTCCATCGATGGTAGACGTAAAAAGATAGGGCGCATAGGCTTCTTCAGTAATAAACATACCATCTTCTTCAACGGGTAAATAAGAAGATCCTATTGAATCTCTCATTTTAATAATATCGCCTATGATCGTGCTGTCATTACCAATAGTTGACTGTGGAACTTCATAGATCAAGACGTTGGTTGTGCCGTCCTTTAGATCCTTCCGAAACCAATAAAAATCATCACTCGCTGCGGCTACCCGGTACGCGGCAGGAAGCTGCAGACTCACTCCGAAGCGCTCTTTTAACGAATCGATGTCAAGCATGGAAATACGGGTGCGTCGTTGTCGTTCACGAATTTCAGATTCCTTGAAAGCGCTGATTATATATTGCTGTTCTTTCTCAATAAGTTCGATTAGTTTTTCTTCGGAAGTGGCCGTTATCGAAGCCCCTATTTGAGGCTTGGCGAAAGCGTCTCGTTTAAGTTTAACAGTGTCTACTTCTCCTAGTCCAACCAATAAAAATGTTCTTGAATTTCGGGCAAATCCAGTGTGGGCTTCCGGATTCATCTGGCTAATCGAAAAAATAGGCTCCTGCTGAGGTAGCCCATCGGTTTCGGCTGCAAAATGTTCTCGAATTTTCTCTCCAACGGCACCGTTCCAAAGATCGTTAGAAATGATCACTTGCAGGCTATTGATCCTACCCACTGATTCGGGAAGGTATCGAGTCTTTTTTGATCCGGATTGATCACAGGAAACTAATAGTAAGCAACAGACAAGAGCAGAGTAGAATATGGTTTTCATTCAGAAAAATTTAGACAAATATTACTTGTTCAATTTCAGGGTCATTCCCGGTTTTAATTTTGTACTGCTAATATCGTTCCACTTTTTTAATTGATCTACGGTAATTCCAGGAAACTTTTGCGAAATACTCCATAACGAGTCCCCGTTTTTAACAGTATAGGTCCTGTCAGTGCCGCTTACTTTCACGGTGGACTTCCTGTTGCCTGATGTAGTTGAACTTAATTTTCTGGGATAGATGGTGAGGCGTTGGCCAATTTTCAGGCGGTTGCTTTTGAGTCCGTTCCATCGCTTTATTTTACTCACCGAAACTCCATATTTTTGGGCGATCTTTCCAAGATAATCACCGCTACGTACTCGATATCGAATACGATCGTTTTGTTCGATCAGGCTAGGTAAAGGCTGCTCTCTCTTATTAAATTCCTTAGCCGCAAAAGCATAAATAGCCTCCTCGTTCGTCACAAATTTACCCATCGCTTCCACTGGGAGTCGCAACACATAATTTTCATCTTTTATAACCGGGATAACTCCAAGTTTATACGACGGATTCAAAAACTCAAGCTCTTCCAAATTGAGGTTGGTCACTGTCGCAACCTGCTCCAAAGAGATCATTTTCTTAACCCGAACGGTATCGGTAACAATGTAGGGGTAGCGAGGGCCATTACTGGTGAATCCGTGCTCATCGGCGTACTCAAAAATGTACATGGTAGCCAGGAACGCAGGCACATACCCCGCAGTTTCACGAGGCAAATGCTCTCGAATATTCCAATAGTTGGTTCTTCCTCCCGATCGGCGGATCGCCTTAGCTACATTTCCGGGCCCGCTGTTATAAGCTGCCAACGCAAGATCCCAATCGCCTAAACTCTTGTACAGACTGCTCAAATACTTTGCAGCTGCTTCTGTCGCCATTAGCGGATCGGAGCGTTCATCCACATACGAATTTACCTCCAGCCCAAACATTTTGCCGGTACTAAACATAAACTGCCAAAGTCCAGTGGCTCCCACTCTGGAAGTTGCTCTAGGGTTTAGGGCAGATTCAACAATGGCGAGGTATTTCATTTCCAGCGGCAATCCTTGTCGATCCAGTTCTTCCTCAAACATTGGGAAATAATAATCGCTTAACGCCATTAGGCGTGCCATGGTGCGTCTTCGGTTCTTTAAATAACCCTTAATAACACTTTCCAATGAAGTGTTGTACTCGACATTGAAGGGGGTGCGAGCATTTAACTCCTCCAAACGCGTTTTAAGCAGCGCTGTGGGCAGTTCTTCATACTCCACGGGCTCGTAGTTCAATTGTGTAATAGAGCCGTAGATTTCCTCAAACAAATCGTTTTTATATAGGGTTGCCAACCACATAGAATCCACCTGGCGGGCCAGCGTATTGTCTTTTAGGTCATAAACCACAGAATCTCTCTCGTGGGTTGTAATGACAGCTGTAGGCAGATCACTGCCCACCTCACGCACCGCAATGGAGTCAACCACAACAATGGTTTTAGTTGCCATGGTGTCGATTTGTATGGTCATCTCCTCCTGATTTACGGGATTATCCTGAGCTATCAATGAGGAACTCAAAAGGAAAAGTAAGCTGAATAAAATAGATTTGTTCATATGGTATTAACGACGTGGTAGCCGCGAAATTTCGCTAAAAATAATGAATTATGGAACTTTGGCAACAATTTTCCCGGTGTGGTCCTGAATTATTCCATGATAGCTCTAATCCCCGGCAAGGATTTTCCTTCCAACATTTCAAGCATGGCACCGCCGCCGGTTGACACATAACTTACCTGATCGTCAAAATTAAATTGTTTGATGGCTGCCACTGAATCGCCGCCCCCTACGAGTGAAAACGCTCCATTGCGGGTTGCTTCAGCAATAGCAGTGCATACGGCAATGGTTCCTTCGGAAAATGAGGGCATTTCGAAGACCCCCACAGGGCCGTTAAATAAAATAGTTCTTGAACTGTTGATCACTGACGCGAATTGTTCAATCGTTTTAGGTCCGGCATCCAGACCCATCCAACCATCGGGAATCGTCGAAATATCACTAATAGAGGTTTCGGCTTCATTGCTAAATTCATTGGCGATAACGGTATCTGATGGTAAATGAACGTCAACACCCTTTTCTTTAGCCAATTTCAATATCTCCAGAGCGAGTTCTTGCTTGTCGTCTTCCACCAAGGAATTTCCAATGGTTCCCCCTTGTGCTTTTATGAAGGTAAATGCCATTCCGCCTCCAATAATAAGATGGTCGATCTTATCCAGAATATTCTCGATGATGGTGATCTTGGACGACACTTTAGCTCCGCCAATGATAGCCGTAATAGGGGCTTCGCCGTCTTGGAGCACTTTATTTACGTTTTCAATTTCGGATGCCAATAAGTTACCAAAGCATTTGTTCTGTGGGAAATACTCCGCGATTACCGCAGTTGAGGCGTGAGCCCGATGTGCAGTGCCAAATGCATCGTTAACATAAATATCACCCAATTGAGCCAATTGTTTCGAAAAATCTGAATCCCCTTGAGTTTCCGCGGGATGATATCGGAGGTTTTCCAGCAATAGAATTTCTCCGGGGTTTAACTGTGCAACAGCCTCATTGGCTTTCTCACCAACACAGTCTTCTGCAAACTTCACTTGAACACCAAAAATTTCGGAGGCTTCTTGAACAATATTATGAAGGGAAAATTCCGGTTCATGGTCCTTTGGCCGACCCAAATGTGACATAAGTACGCAGCTGCCGCCATCCTCTAACACCTTGATAATAGTAGGTTTAGCAGCTTCAATCCTTGTTGAATCTGTAATCTTTTGGTTCTTGTCCAGCGGCACATTAAAATCTACCCGAATCAGCGCCTTTTTATCCTTAAAATTAAAATCGTTTATCGTTTTCATGTACACTCCTATGAAGCACAAATATACTCTAAAGAAAGCATACTAAATGAACCAAATCAACACCATCATGATTCTTCTAAAATGTGTAGCTTTGTGCATGGATTTTTCGGAGGTAATTGGGCTCGAACACATAAAATCACATTTAAAGGCTACCCTTCAGAAGGGGCGTGTGGCGCATGCTCAATTATTTGAGGGTATTAGCGGTTCCGGCCTACTCCCTTTGGCGCTGGCGTATGCGAAGGAAATCCTTTGCAGCCATCATGAGGAGGGGTCTGAAGCGTTTGAGCGTTGCGCTAATAATGTTGCTAATTTTTCACATCCGGACCTTCACTTCACCTATCCCGTCAACACAACTGATACTGTAAAGAAAAACCCTGTATCAAGTGCCTTCGCCGAAGAATGGCGCAATTTTGTATCCGAAAATCCGTATGGATCCTTATTCGACTGGTTTCAGCTATTGGGAATTGAAAATAAACAGGGTAATATTAGTGTAAAAGAGGCTGAAGAAATCTCAAAAAAGCTAGCACTAAAAGCCTACGAGGGTGGCTATAAGATCATGATCATATGGATGGCCGATAAAATGAATACCGAATGTGCCAATAAGATCTTAAAACTGGTTGAAGAACCCCCCGATAAGACGGTGCTGATACTCCTTTCCGAGCATGACGAGCGAATTATTAATACGATACGATCACGATGCCAAACCTTACATATTCCATTGCTTTCTGAAAGGGATATTTCGGATACATTGGTCAAAAACCATGGGATATCCGAACCAATTGCCCGAAAAACCAGTCGTCAGGCGCATGGGGATCTAAACAAGGCGCTTCATATCATCGCGAAAAACAGCGAGGATGCCATTTTCGAAGAGTGGTTTGTGCAATGGGTGAGATCTGCTTTCAAGGCAAAGGGAAATAAAAAATCAATTCAGGAACTTCTTCATTGGAGCGATATGATGGCAGCCAAGGGCAGAGAAACTCAAAAAAACTTCCTTTTGTATTGTATGGAGCTATTTCGACAGGCATTATTAAAGAATTACAGAGCTGATTCGCTAATTTTCTTTGAAACAACCATTTCAAAATTCTCTATCGAAAAATTTGCTCCCTTTGTACACCAAAATAATATTTATCAAATTATTGAAGCTCTGGAGGAGGCAGCCTATCATATTGAACGAAATGGAAATGCTAAAATCATTTTCGCAGACCTTTCTATCCAGCTTACGCGGCTGATCCACAAAAAGGAGTTAGTATAAATATTTCTTATAGGTTAGCGCCACTTCATAGATAGCGTAGATTAAAACTAAGCCTAAATAAGCCGTTTTAAGAAGCTTTCGGCTGAAGGCCTATTATAGATTCAATCATCTCAATAATGCGCCAAGAGCATGCTTTAATTGCCAAATTTTGACTTTTTAAAGCAATAAATGAGTGAAGAATACTCTGTAGTTCGCCAGGCACGTATATTCGACCACAGCCCAATAAAAAATGCTCTCATAGAAAACCCCTTTCCCGTTTTGTACTTTTCAGAAAGTAAACTCACATAAAATGAATCGAAGATCATGGGCTTAATTTTTTTAAGATCACATTCAGAAGAAAACAATTGGACCATTGATTGCTGAGAAAAATGCCAAAGGTGTCTGGGTACATCATAAGCCGCCCAATGAGTTTTATAATATTTGGCATCACTCGAATTATAATTTGGTACCGCAATAACCAGGACGCCATCTTCCTTTAATAAATTTACAATTTTCTGAATGGTGAGTTCGAGGTTTGGTAAATGTTCCAGAACATGCCAAAGTGATATGACATCAAATTGTTGTCCGGATAATTGATCAATGGATTTAGACAATGAAATTTTTTTTTCATTAGCGAGTGCCCTCGCTTTTGAATTGGGCTCTACTCCGGATATCTTCCAGCCTTTCTCTTTAGCTAATTTTAAAAATGCACCGGTTCCTGCTCCAATATCCAGCAAACTGCCTTTTCCGGAATGAAGGCGCTGGATCAATTTTACCTTCTTTTTTAAGGAACGCTTCTTTACAGCTTGATACAAAAATGCCATTACACCACTTTTCGAATCGCTATGAGAAATGTATTCATCACTTTCATAATATTGAGGCAGGTCCTCTTCATTTGGTTGTGGTCGTGTTTCCAGAAAACCAAATTTAGAATTCCGCACCAAAGAAAATTCCTCGCCGGACACGAGGAAATCTTTAGTTGCTATATGGATATCTTCTTCTGAAACTTTCACTATTTATTCAATTTGTTCCACGTGGAACACAAGCTATTCTTACCCTAGTAAATTCCAATTAACCCCAAGCATTTAGAATACTATCTACCCATGTATACTAACAAGACTGAAATATCATTAGGGGTCACACCACTAATTCTAGAGGCTTGTGAAATCGTCACGGGCTTAATAGCGCTCAACTTTTCAATGGCCTCATAGGACAAGGACTTGAGCTTCGTATAATCAAAATCATCCGGGATCTTTACCCCTTCCAGTCTGCTTAGCTTGTCTGCATTATTTTTTTCTTTCTTTATATAACCCGAGTATTTAATCTGAATTTCCGTTTGCTCCAACACTTCTGTGTTCAATTCATTCTGCTCAATAAACCGAGAAACACTTTCAATAGATCGCATATCCTCCATAGTGATATTTGGACGCGAAAACACCTTGAACATTTTGTCACTTTGTTTTACCGGGGCCGACTCTTTTCTTTCTAAAATGGGGTTGATCACTTCTGGAGCCACGCTGGTGTCCTTAAAAAATTGAACAAATGCGTCACTATGCTTTTGCTTTTTTTCCATGACCAGAAGTCGTTCTTCACTCGCTAATCCTATTTCAAAAGCCTTCGGAGTTAATCTAAAATCGGCATTATCTTGACGCAATAAAGTACGATATTCGGCTCGTGAGGTAAACATTCTATAGGGCTCTTCTGTTCCTTTCGTAATCAAATCGTCGATCAAAACACCTATATAAGCCTCGTCCCGATTCAAGATAAACGGTTCTTTCTCGTTTACTTTTAAATGTGCATTTACTCCAGCCATTAGACCTTGCGAAGCCGCTTCTTCATAGCCAGTTGTGCCATTGATCTGACCCGCAAAATATAGGCCCGAAACCAATTTGGTTTCCAGAGTGTGGCGCAATTGTGTGGGAGGGAAATAATCATACTCAATAGCATAGCCCGGTCTAAAGAATTTTACATTCTCGAACCCGGCACATGCTTTCAAAGCTTTAAATTGAATTTCCTCCGGCAAGGAGGTGGAAAATCCATTGATATAATATTCTACGGTATTCCAACCTTCTGGCTCTACAAAAAGTTGATGCCGGTCTTTATCGGCAAAACGATTAATCTTATCTTCAATGGAAGGGCAATACCTGGGCCCAATACTTTGGATTGAACCATTAAACATTGGTGATCTGTCAAAACCTTCCTTCAATAACTCATGAACCACCTCACTTGTATAACTCATATGACAGTCCCGTTGAATCTTCAGCGGACTTGTTTCCTTTGAATACGAAAATTTCTGTGGATCTTCATCCCCGGCTTGTACGATCATTTTTGAGAAATCAAGGGATCTTCCATCCACCCGCGGAGGTGTACCGGTTTTCATTCTCCCGGAATCAAATCCTATAGAAACCAGATCATGTGTAATTCCCGTAGCTGCCTTTTCCCCAGCCCGACCTCCACCAAACTGTTTCTCTCCAATGTGTATAAGGCCATTTAAAAAAGTCCCATTTGTTAATACAACAGATCGGCCTTTAATTAATAATCCCAATGAAGTTTTAACGCCAACAATTCTATCATTCTTAGTTACAATTCCAGAAACCATCTCCTGATAAAAATCCAAATTAGATGTGCCCTCCAACATCATCCTCCAAGTCTCGGCAAATCTCATTCGATCACTTTGAACTCGAGGGCTCCACATCGCGGGTCCCTTAGACTTATTCAACATCTTAAATTGAATAGCAGATTTATCAGACACAATTCCACTATACCCACCCATGGCATCGATTTCTCGTACAATTTGTCCCTTTGCAATTCCACCCATAGCAGGATTGCAGGACATCTGTGCAATGTTCTGAAGATTCATTGTCACAAGCAACGTACGAGACCCTAAATTAGCAGCGGCGGCCGCCGCCTCAGATCCAGCGTGTCCACCACCCACAACAATTACATCATACTCTTTATCAAACATAACTTAGATTGTTCCACGTGGAACAATATAGTTTTAAATTTTTTTTAAATATAATATTCGGACCTAAATAACTATCCATGTATGGCCTAATCACCTGTTTTTCAGCTACTTGGGTTCTTATATATGACAAGATAGTGATCTTCTTTCAATCGCATCAATGCAGATTCTTCGGCTGTTTTATCATTATATCCGCACAAATGCAAAATTCCATGCGCCATAACCCTTAAAAGCTCCTCCTCAACACTAACTGAATACTTGTTTGCATTCTCCTCAACCCTTTCGGTTGAAATGTAGATCTCTCCATTTACCTCTCTGTCCAACGAATTGTCAAAACTAATAACATCGGTTAAGGTATCATGATTCAGAAACTGCACATTCAATTCGAGAAGAAAAGAGTCATCACAAAAGACAAAATCGATATTGCCCTCTTCGTATGCTTCCGAAGAAATAATAGAACTAATCCAATTCCTTATTGAATCTTGCTGCTGAAGTACATATCCATTTTCAGAAAAAAAATTAATCATTCTTGCCTTTGAAATACTTTTTTACCTCTGTTTTGTATTTCTGGCGCAAAGGTAAGGCTTCTCTGTTGAGAATTTCTGTAGTATTAAAGTATTTCTTAATATCCTCCGGCTGTAGCCGCAAAGAATTATTGTAGTTTCTTCTATTGGTTCTTGACTCTCTTCGAGACTCTTGACCCTGTTCAAAGTCGGCTTCATCCAACTTTAAGAGCTCATACTCCAACTTTAGCATACGTTCGAGCGTACGTTGATTGAATCCCTTATCTAACAACTGCTGTTCGATACCCTCCATTTCTTTAATAAGATCTCCTCCTCTTCCGTCAAGGCCTTCCTTACTTAATCGATCTTTGAGTTGGTTTCGCAGCTGCTCCTGTTGCTTAAAAATCTCATAGAGATCTCCATTTAAATCCTCATTATAACTATCTCCTTCATTCCCATCCTGACCACCTTCACCACCTTCACCACCTTCTCCTTCACCAGACTTGCCACTGCTTCCGTCTTTACCCGAGCGACCATTTTCATCTTTACTTCCCTTGCCTTCGCCTCCAGATTCACCACTCTCTCCATTGCCTTCTCCACTACCCTTAGTCATACCATCTTTCATTTTTTCAGAAAGACTTTGTTGTTTCTTAATAATGTCTGGCAACTGAAATCCATCACCTTCTCCTTGACCCTGTCCCTTTCCTTTTCCCTTGCCCTGCCCGGGAGACTGCATTTGCATTTGACTCTGCATATTTCCTAAGAGTTCACTCAATAAAATAGCAAGCTCGTTGGCTCCCGTAATAGTATATTGCTGACTGGAAATCCCATTTCTAATTCTATTCTCCGCAAGTCGTTCTAAGGATTTTTCCAGATTAAAACTAACATTCGTTAGCGATTCATTAATCTTATCGCTGATCATAGGTTGACGTAAAGAAAGCGCAAACAAGCTGTCGTCTATATGCTGAAAATTAAGCTTTAGGTCGTTCTGAATATTTAACTTCTTCCCAAAGGCTGCGCTTCCATAATCTGTTTGCTTAAACACATCCATGAGGTCTTCCTGCTCGAAGGAAAACACCACTAAATTGTCGAGAATCTGGCGCAACATTTCTACATCTTCCTCTAATGTTTCCATTTGTCCGGCCTGCATTTGAGCAGCCATTTGTTTCCCCATTTGCTTCATCTTCTGACCCGCTTTTTTCTGGCTAGGTGCGGCGCCAGCCTTCTCATTCTTCTCAAGCTTATCTGTGGCCTTTTTCTGTTCTTCCTCTACCTCCTGTTCTCCCGGTTTGTCCTGAGGAAGATCCATAGGCTCTTTTAACTCTTCATTTTCTTTCTGCAATTCCTCCATCTCCTTTTGGAATTCCTCAAATTTTTCATTAAGCTCTTCTTGCTTCTCCTTGGTGTTTTCATCCTCCGGGGCTTCACCCAATTTCTCTTGCTCCTCTCCCAGCTTAAAGATTTCTTCGGCCAACTTCTCAGCCTTTTTAGTTACATAATACCGCTTGGTGAGCTCCACCAGTTGTTCAAGATTTTTCTCCTGATTCTTATTCTGTTTGGCTAGCTTTTCCAGTTTTTCGTTGAGTTCCTCCTTATCAATCATCTCCTGTAATCGCTCTAATTCATCCAATAGCTTTTCATTCTCTTCCAAGCGCTCTTCATTCTCCTCCAAACGTTCCTGTAATTGTTCTTTGAATGGGTCAGACTCTTCATTCTCCGGCTGGAATTTCTCCAAGTCTTCTTTCATTTCCTTGGAAAAATTCTTCATCATTTGCTCCTGCTGTTTTTGACGTTTCAGGAAGTTCTCAAGCTTCTTCTTGTCATTCCAATTGAGTTCTCTTTTTTCCTTCTGAAGTTTATTCAGCTCATCCAATTTCTTTTCCTGTTCCTTTAAATTATCGAGCGACTTTTTTAGATCGTCAATGTTTTCTTCCTGGTTCCGAAGCTGTTCCGCTTCCAGTTCCTCTTTTGTAAGCTTTCTAAAAGAATAGAGGCCGCTTTTAGCCGACTTATACTTATGTATGGCATCATTGTCAAAGACCTCAAAATAGTACTCGTAGGTGACTCCTTCAGGCAGCTCCAAGTCTCCCGGAAACGTATAAATAAATTGATCTACATTAGAATTGCCAACCGGCAATGTAGCAACCTTATTGTTAGCATCCTCGCCTATTGGGTAATACACTAATTGTAGTTTTGTTAAACCATAGTCGTCAGACACCTGCCCTAAATAATAACTTACTTGCGTATTTGTGGTATCCTGTCTGGACTCCACTTTTATTTCGGGGTATTCGTCCTTCACAACCCCCAAAGCAAAGGATAGGTTTTCATACTCTTTTAGATCTTCATTCGAGGTGGTGACCGCATAATCCAATTTGCGATAGACCCCTTTTTTATAACTGAATTCCTGTCCTGCTGCTGTAAAAGCTATAGCTGTGTCGCGCGTTTTAAGGTGTACCTCATCCGTATTCTTGGTATTTACCTTCCATGTTACACTCGTGCCTTCGGGAACAGTAGCATTTCCGGTGCTTTTCAACAGTTCATCCTTTTTGCCTGTATAACCTGGATAATCCAAATACATCTCAAATGCCAAAAGCGAAGGGGTTTTTACCACGTCCAGGGTGTATTCTTTCGAAGTCACTTTGTTCGCCTTTAGCCTAAAAGAAAGGGCGTCACTAGGTTGTGAGAATGTGAATTCAAATCGGCCGGGAGACGTTTGCTCAAGATAGTAGGTTTCGTTATTATAACTGATCGTGGCATTTTCAGGAACTACATCGCCCTCGGTAATCGCCTTCAGGGTAAAATTTTTATTTTCTATTGCCGTTAATCCCTCATTGAGCACCACAAATGAAAATGGTGCGGGAGGTTCATATGCCGTGTCATAGTTCACCACACGCTCGTAGCTATTTGAAAATAGATCCCGATCCCAAAGTAAATTAACCAGCAAAATGATCACTATAGGAATGGCAGCATACTTTAAATACTTGATGTTCTTTTTAAAATTGATCGCTCTTTTGAATGGAACCGGCTGCAATTCCCCTGCCTTTTGGTCGATACTAGCGGCAAGTAATTCGGATTCTCTTTGGTTTTGATTTAACTGAATTACATTTAGCAATTTGTCATTTACCTGCGGAAAATGCTCCCCAATGATCCTGGAGGCGGTTTCATGGTTAATACCCTGCTGAAGTTTAAAGAGCTTTGCCAACGGGAAGGCGATGAACCGAATGAACAATCCAAGTTCCACCAAAACAAAGGACCAAAAAAGAATAGTTCGCCCCAAGGGTTCCAGCCACAAGAAATGTTCTACTAGAAGTGTAACAATAAACCACAACAAACCAATGGCAAAAAAAAGGATCACTCCTTTAATGAGTTCATTGGTGTAGAATTTTTTTATAAACTGTTCCAGCTTTCGCTGGATGATACTAAATGTGCTCATTCCTCATTATTACTGTCTACAGAACTTCTAAAATAGCACAAAAATCACTCCAAAGCGTAGAATTATGAAAGATTTAAAGTATTTGTTCGTCACTATCACTGAGGTGGTCGCAATCAAACGAATGGTTACGACTTCGATTTAAAAATATGAATGCGCGAATTCATTCCGAAAAGAAACCATAGAATTGTATCTTTGAACCATAAAAACAACACCATATTTATGGCTCAGAAAGTCCGAGTTCGATTTGCACCAAGCCCTACAGGACCCCTTCATATTGGAGGAGTGCGAACGGCACTTTTCAACTATTTATTCGCTAAAAAACACGGGGGTGATTTCGTGCTGCGCATTGAGGATACCGATCAATCCCGCTATGTGGAAGGTGCCGAAGCTTATATTGTAGAGGCCCTGGAGTGGTTGCAGATTCCGTTTGATGAAGGCCCCGGTAAGGAGGGTGGCTTTGGCCCCTATAGGCAAAGTGAACGAAAGGATCTCTATCGACAATACGCAGACCAACTTGTTAATTCGGGGAATGCTTACCATGCGTTTGACACCTCAGAAGAGTTGAACGCGCTCCGTGCGGATTATGAGTCCAGAAAAGAAACCTTTATTTACAACTGGCACAATAGAGCGTCGTTGAACAATTCTCTTTCTCTTTCTTCGGAAGAGACCGCGGCAAAAATTGAAGCAGGGGAGCCGTATGTAATTCGCTTTAAATCTCCCAAAGACCAAACGCTGCACCTGAAAGATATAATTCGAGGTGATATTCAAATTGATACCAATGTATTGGATGATAAGGTGCTCTTCAAGAGCGACGGGATGCCCACCTATCACTTAGCGAACATTGTCGACGACCATTTGATGGAAATTACGCATGTGATTCGAGGTGAGGAATGGTTGCCTTCTTTAGCATTGCACCAACAATTATACGACGCCTTTGGGTGGGACGCCCCACAATTTGCTCACTTATCATTAATTCTGAAACCCAATGGAAAGGGTAAATTGAGCAAGCGTGACGGCGATGCCGGAGGGTTTCCTGTCTTTCCCCTCGAATGGAATGATCCTAAGGGTGAAAAATATAGCGGGTACCGAGAATCTGGATATCTTCCCGAAGCAGTGGTTAATATGCTTGCATTTTTGGGATGGAATCCCGGCACAGAACAAGAGCTATTTAGTTTGAAAGAATTGATCGAGGCCTTCGGATTGGACCGTGTACATAAAGCCGGGGCAAAGTTCGACCCGGAAAAAACCAAATGGTTTCAGCATCAATATTTGCAGCTACAGCCCAATTCGAAATTAGTAGAATCATTTTCAGAAGTGTTAGCACAAAACGAGGTTGCGACTGAGGTTGCTATCGAAAAGGTCGTTTCGTTGATTAAAGAGCGGGCCACCTTTGTTGAAGATCTATGGGAGCAGGGAAGCTTCTTCTTTGTCGCTCCGAAATCTTATGACGAAAAAGCTTCAAAAAAAGCTTTTAAAGAAGATACCGCAGCGATCCTTCGGAAGGTGTCTGAGCTCATTGAGAGTGTTGAGGATTTTTCAACAGAGAACATTTCAGAAAAAATAAAAAGCTGGATAACGGCACAGGAAATGGGTTTTGGAAAGGTTATGATGCCACTTCGGCTTGCCCTGGTAGGTGAAATGAAGGGTCCAGATGTGTTTGAAATTATGTCGCTACTCGGTAAAAAAGAAAGTCAAAATAGAGTGGATAGTGCTGTGGCACATCTCAGCTAGAAATACAAAGTCGCTATCAATAGGATTGTAGAGGCGTGGCCATCAAACTTTCCATTGGGTTTTTCGATTTCAGCGGTGTCATTAAAGCGGTTAAAGATATTGGTAACCCCATATTGGTATTGCGCACCTACCCTAAAATTTTCAATTCCGCCTGTAATTCCCCCCATTAAAAAGAAATGCACTCTCGAGATATTCTGGATGTCTCCCGAACTAAGCGAGTCGTATCCTTCGACGAGGAAATCTTCAAATTCCTCCTGATCTATTTTCATCTTGCCGTTTACATTTAACAAAGGACCCGCCTCCAGACTAAGACGATCATTGATAATATTCATGCTTACAAGAAAATTTATCTGAGCCGCCAAAATGGTGTAATTAACGTATTGGGATTGGAAATTATTGGTGGGATCGCTCACATTGTTTGCTAGGATCCCTATTTGACTCTGAACAAAATTTACACCATAGATCAGGTCAAAATTGTTGTAAAATGCGCCTCTGGTTGTAAACCCGAAGGCATAACCGGTTCCTTGTTCCGTTTCAAAGTCATCCGTGATAATATCGAAAAATCCTATTCCCCCTGTTAGCCCCAAATGATTACGCTGATCATAGTTTCGCTGCGAGCTTGCTGATTGAAAAATAAATACGGCGATGGTAACAAATAATATACTCTTGAGACTCATATACTAGGTTCTAAACGAAGGCTCAAAAGTAGGTTAAATTTTGTACCTTCAATATTCTTAAACAACTAAATTTTATTTCTATGGGTGGGTTTCTCTTAATTCCAATTTTAATATTCGCATTCTTCTTTCTACTAATGTTCATTTTTACGGTAAAGCAACAAACATCGGCCGTTATAGAACGCTTTGGAAAGTTCTTAAGTATTCGAACTTCAGGATTACAATTCAAAATTCCGATCATTGATCGTATTGCTGGGCGTATCAATTTGAAAATCCAGCAGTTAGATGTTTTGGTCGAAACAAAGACAAAAGATGATGTTTTTGTAAGATTAAAAATATCCGTACAATTTCAGGTGATAAAAGAGAAGGTGTACGACGCATTTTACAAGCTCGAAAATCCACACGATCAAATTACTTCCTATGTTTTTGATGTGGTTCGAGCCGAGGTTCCAAAAATGAAACTCGATGATGTTTTTGAGCGTAAAGATGATATTGCCATTGCAGTTAAAACTGAATTAAATGAGGCGATGGTTAATTATGGTTACGATATTATTAAAACCCTTGTAACCGATATTGATCCAGATGTGCAAGTGAAGGCGGCTATGAACCGAATCAATGCTGCCGAACGTGAAAAAGTGGCCGCGGAATACGAAGCGGAAGCTGAACGAATTAAGATCGTTGCCAAGGCTCGTGCAGAAGCTGAAAGTAAGCGGCTTCAGGGTCAAGGTATTGCCGACCAGCGACGTGAGATTGCCCGTGGATTGGAAGAGTCTGTAGACGTTTTAAACAATGTAGGGATCAACTCTCAGGAGGCATCGGCTTTGATCGTCGTGACTCAGCACTATGACACTTTGCAGTCAATTGGGGAGGAGACCAACACCAACCTGATACTGCTTCCAAATTCTCCACAAGCAGGTAGTAATATGCTTAATGATATGATCGCGTCATTTGTTGCCAGCAATCAGATAGGTGAAGAAATGAAAAAGACCAATGCGGAAAAAGGAATTACCAATAAAAAGAAACGAACTCCTCCGCCGGAGCGCCCGGCTGAGGGCGAAGACCTCAATTATTAAACTAAAAAGCCCATCGAATTCGATGGGCTTTTGTTTTCTATTAAACCGCTCTACAAAGCGTTTGCTTCAGCAACCAGAAGTTCATTTTTATCTTCCCCGGCCTTGGCAATAAACTCCTCCGCGGCTTTTGTGCGCTCTTGTCCGTTCTCAAATAGAACGCCTAATGTTAGAGCCACAGCAATTCGTGTGCCGGCTTTTTTGACCGCAGTATTGAATAATGGTTCCAGCTCTTCATAGGAAACGTCTTTCGCTAACTCCTGAATCTTAGTCTTGGTTGCCTGTTGTTTTTCAGCTGGTAAGTTGGTGTATTTTTTTCCTAGTTTTTTAATTTCTTCTATCGCCGGTCGCTTTGGTTGTTGGCTATTATTTGACTGATTAGGTTGTTGTGGTTTCGGCTTTTGCTTCTCCCAAGTATCTCGAAGGCCTACCGTTTTATTAAAGATTTTCTTTTCCGAAGTACTATCCGGATCTACACTAAAATACCCTTGTCGTTGAAATTGAAATCGGTCGCCCGCCTGTGCATCTCCTAAACTAGGTTCTACAAGTGCATTTACCACCTTTAGAGAATTGGGATTGACATATTCCATAAAGCTCTTTTCTTTGTCGCTGTCGGGAGCCTCATGTATGAACAATCTATCGTATTCCCTTACTTCTGCCTCTATGGCATGCGATGCAGATACCCAGTGCAAAGTACCTTTTACTTTGCGCAAACTTGCCTCTGTGCCTGATCCACTCATACTGTCCGGGTCATAGGTTGCTCGAATTTCAGTAATGTTTCCGTTGTCGTCCTTACTAGCGCCCTGTCCTTTGATGATATAAGCGCTTTTAAGCCGAACCTCATTACCAAGGGTAAGTCTGAAAAACTTATTTCCGGCGTCTTCTTTAAAGTCGGCACGTTCTATATAAAGCTCCTTTGTAAAAGGCAAGGTTCGTGTCCCTGCAGAAGCATCTTCCGGATTATTTTCGGTTTCCACCCACTCTACCTTATCCTCGGGGTAATTAGTAATTACCAACTTTACAGGATCCAAAACTCCCATAACCCGCTTGGCTGTTTTATTCAGGTCTTCCCGAATACAAAACTCCAAGAGCGATACATCAATTACATTTTCTCGCTTTGCAACACCAACAGTTTCGATGAATTTTCGAATGGCTGCTGGCGTATAACCCCTTCTTCTCAATCCTGAAATGGTAGGCATACGTGGGTCATCCCATCCATTTACCACACCCTGCTCCACTAACTGCAGCAATTTACGCTTGCTCATGATGGTGTAACTTAAATTAAGTCGAGCGAATTCTCTCTGCTTAGGGGGTAATGGGAGTTTGTCTTTATTGTATTCGTATACCTCATCCCGGAACCAATTGTACAGTTTTCTATGGGGTTTGAATTCCAGAGAACATAAGGAGTGAGAGATCTGTTCAATATAATCGCTTTCTCCATGGGTCCAATCATACATGGGGTAGATCACCCATTTGTCCCCGGTGCGGTGATGATGTTTTTTTAATACTCTATAGATAATGGGGTCCCGCATAAGCATATTGGGGTCACTCATATCGATCTTAGCCCGAAGCACATGAACGCCCTCGTCAAATTCGCCTGCCTTCATGCGTTCAAAAAGGTCTAAATTCTCCTCCACACTTCGGTTGCGATATGGGCTATTAGTACCCGCTTGTGTGGGTGTCCCTTTTTGTTCTCTCATTTCTTCGGAAGTTTGAGAATCTACATACGCCTTTCCGTCTTTAATTAGTTGCACTGCCCACTCATAAAGTGTATCAAAATAATCTGAAGAATATAGCTCGTTAGCCCATTTGTAACCCAACCAGGTGATGTCCTCTTTAATCGCGTCAACGTATTCCTGTTCTTCCTTAGCAGGGTTGGTGTCATCGAATCTCAGGTTTACTGGAGCGTTATATTTTTCACCTAAACCAAAACTAATTCCAATGGCTTTAGTATGTCCAATATGTAAGTATCCATTGGGCTCCGGCGGAAATCGAAATCGCAGGTTAGAAATCGGTAAGCCGTTGGCTATATCCTCTTCAATAATGTGCTCAATAAAATTAAGCGGTTCTTTTGGCTCTGTCATAGTGGTTGTCTTCTCGGACGAGGTTAACGAAATGCAAAGTTAACCAATAAGCTGAAAAAACTATCTTTGCACAAACAATTTGTATGAGCATTATACGTCTTAAAAACATCCGCATTTTTACCAATCACGGTTGTTTGATCGAAGAGGAAAAAATAGGCAGCGACTACCTGGTTAACTTAAAAGTAAAAGCGAACCTTCACAAGGCAGCGGCCTCAGATCAACTAAAAGACACCATCGATTATGTGCATCTACAACACATTGTAAAAAACGAAATGTCTCAAAGATCCAAACTGCTGGAACATGTTGGACAACGGATTATTGACAGAATCTTTAAGGAAATTGAGCTGGTAGACGAGGTAGCGGTTACAATTTCAAAACTAAACCCACCTATTGGAGGAGATGTAGAAGAAGTGAGTGTGACGATGGAATCACAAAGGCTTTAGGCGCTAATCTTCTAAAAAACTATAATTGTTTCTTAGGAGTAATTAAAGTTAATCTTTTATATTTGCTGTCTCTTATTGGCGTCTTGGCCGAGTGGCTAGGCAGAGCTCTGCAAAAGCTCGTACAGCGGTTCGAATCCGCTAGACGCCTCAACAAAACCCAATGCAGTTTATGTGTTGGGTTTTTTGTTTTGTGCTGCTTATGAATTAGAGGATATTGGCAGTTTTGTCTTTGGAATTTTATCCAACCCTTTTTGTACTTGATTCGGAAAAATACCTTCCACTAATAAGAGAACCCCAAAACCAATGATCAATAGACTTACCCATTTCTTCGTTTTAAAAATGAATCGGGGGGTCATTTTACTCTTAAGTTTCTTAGCTAGTGTGATTTTGGCTAGATCTGTGAGAAAAAAGGTGATGAGGACTGTTGATAGAAATAGGAACACTCCATTATCGGAAGTAGTTAATGCATTGGCCATGATGATGGTTCCAATCCAACCGGCCAATACGCCAAAATTCACGAAATTAAGCAGAAAGCCTTTCAGAAACAATCCGCCTAAATTTTTCTTCACTCGAACCGCATAATGTTCACGCACGATCTTAACCAAAGATTTCGCAGTTCGGATGTAAGAAATAATTCCATACGCCACTAAAATTGCACCTCCAAAAATGAGAAGTCCGGGGTCGTCTTTGACTCGTTCCAGGATCTTACTGGTACTAAAATAGGCAATTATGATAAAAATGATGTCGGCAAAAATAGCGCCCAGATCAAAGAAGAGTCCGGCTCGAAAGCCTTTGGTAATACTGGTCTCGATAAGTGTAAAGAATACCGGGCCTACCGCAAAAGCAAGTAGGAATCCATAGAAAGCCGCGTATCCAATTCCATCAAACATAATAGTAAAAGTACAAATTACTTTAGTCTTGTTTAGTGGTTTACGCCAGATATTCTAATGGGTCATTGGTTCATGATTTTAATACGGCCCCCGGCCAATCTCTTTTCGTCAATTTCTTTCGGATTCCCATAAATGCTAACATCTCCTCCGGCTGTGACACGAACTTTTACTCGTTTGCTTGCATTAATTTCTGCCTCACCCGCTGCAGTAATATTAATTTTGGTATTCTCAGTTTGAAACTCTCTTCCCTCAAAAATACCGCCTGTGTTAATCTGAATCTTCTGATTAGTGGATTCGCCCACAACCAAGATGCTTCCACCGCTTACTGCCTTTACTTGGGCGTTCTCAACGCTTACTTTTACTTTAATTCGGCCGCCCTCTTGTGCTCTCAATTCGATGCTATTTTGTTCGATTATATCATTTCCAACAATATAGGTTCCTTCGTTGGCGTCGATGATCTCTATTTTCTTAAAGTAAACTTCAATAAAAGTGTCTTCGCCTCGAAACCGTGTATCAACTTCCATCCTAAGTTTTAGTTTACCATTGTCATTAATGATCTTAACATCATCGGCATGTTCACCTTTGATCACAACTTTATTTTCGTTCGACGGGATCAAAGTAACAACCATTAAGTCAAAGACTTTAAGTTCATTAAAATCTCCTACCTCTTTAGTTACGGTTACTTGTGAAAATACAACCGTGGTGATTAAAGCCATACACCCTACTAGAATAGTTTTCATATTTGAAATATTTATTTCCCTAAAGACTCCCTTAATAACAAATTGTTACGCCTCTACTTCTTTTCGATGTCCTAAAAGTGTGAAATCTAAATGCTTCTTTACTAAATCTGCATTCTTAACTTTCACATAAACTTCATCTCCTAGACGATATAGATTCTTGGTGTGGTTACCAATCACGGCAAATTCATCTTTATCAAATACATAATGATCGTCTTTTATGTCGGCTAGTCGTACCATACCCTCACATTTATTCGACATAATCTCCACATAAATTCCCCATTCGGTTACTCCGGAAATCACCCCTAAAAATTCTTCATCCTGATGGTCCATCATGTATTTTACCTGCATATACTTGATGCTGTCACGCTCTGCACTGGAGGCTAGGTATTCCATATCGCTGGAATGTTGGCATTTTTCTTCGTATTCCTCCTGCTTGGCGCTTTTCCCCCCGTCCAAATAATGCTGCAACAATCTATGAACCATTACATCCGGATAACGACGGATGGGTGAGGTAAAGTGTGTATAGTAGTCAAAGGCTAATCCGTAATGACCAATATTATTGGTGGTATACACCGCCTTACTCATACTACGAATCGCAAGTGTATCGATTAAATTCTGTTCTTTTTTACCGTTTACATCATTCAACAACTTGTTCATGGATTGAGCTGTTGACTTTCTATCTCGGGTATCCAATTTATATCCAAAACGTTTTATAATATTCTCAAGTGCCGCGATCTTTTCATCGTCGGGTTCGTCGTGTACCCTGTAAACATATGTTTTTTTAGGATTTTGTTTTCCAATGAATTCAGCCACACTTCGGTTGGCCAATAACATAAACTCTTCAATTAGTTTATTAGCATCTTTACTTTCTTTGAAATAAACTCCATCCGGAACATTAAACTCATCCAACTTAAATTTCACTTCCACCTTGTCAAACGAAATAGCTCCATTGTGCATTCTTTTCTTCCGAAGTATTTTCGCTAGTCGATCCAATTCTAAGGTAGCCTCAGCCACTTTTTTATCGACATCATACGCTTTCCCTGTCAAGGATATTTCCTTCGGAATGGTAATCGAACTAGGGTGTTCAATTAAATATTGCGCTTCTTCATAAGCAAAACGAGCATCACTATAGGTCACAGTTCTTCCAAACCACTGATCGAGAACTTCAGCTTTCGAATTCACTTCAAAAACCGCAGAAAATGTGTATTTTTCTTCATGAGGTCTTAGTGAACAAGCATTATTCGATAAAATTTCAGGAAGCATAGGTACCACTCTATCAACCAGATATACCGAAGTGGCTCTTTCATAAGCCTCCTCATCCAGTACATTTCCCGGTCTCACATAATGCGAAACATCTGCAATATGAATTCCTATTTCATAATTGCCGTTTTCTAATTTCTGAAATGAAAGTGCATCATCAAAATCTTTCGCATCTTTAGGATCAATAGTAAAGGTTAGTACTTCACGCATATCCCTTCTTTTCTTTATTTCTGAAGCCTGTATCGAAGTATCCAATTGGTTTGCGTATGCTTCTACTTCAGTCGGGAACTCATAAGGAAGTCCGTATTGTGCCAGAATTGCGTGGATTTCAGTATTGTGCTCACCGGGTTTTCCCAGGACCTTGATCACACTTCCAATTGGCGATTCGCTGTGTTCTTCCCACCCTTCCATTTTTACCAATACCTTGTCTCCGTTCTGAGCTTTATTGATCTTGCTTTTTGGTACAAAAATATCGGTATACATTCCGTACCCCGTACATTCTACGAAGGCAAATTTTTCTGAGATTTGAATCGTCCCTACAAATTCGGTTCGCTTGCGCTGAATGATCTTAGTAACCTCACCCTCTTTCTTTCCACTTCGTTTCCTCTTAAAAACATAAACTTCAACAACATCCCCTTTCAGACCCTTATTCAAATTTTTTTGTTTGATCACAATATCATCTTCCATTCCTTCAACCATGAGATATCCCTGGCCGCGTGCATTTACGTCTAAAATACCGGTATGATAATTCATCGAGGGAGCTAATATATATTTACCTCGCTCTATTTCCTGAAGCGTACCCTTACCCTGTAAGATCTTTAGAGATTTTACGATCTTATTTCTGCTATTTGCATCAGTAAGTCCAAGTTTTGCAGAAATTTGTTTGTAATTGAAGCTATTAGATCTGTCTTTTCTAAATACTTCTATGATATGTTGGGTTAGTCCTTCGGAGTGTTTATTCTTTCTTCTTTTTTTCCTTTTCGGCATAGTTTTTTCTAATAATTTTCAAAAGTACGTTTATTAACTGAATAGCATTCAACATTGTATAAACATTTAACGGTAGCTTTACACTACGTTTAAGTAGAGTGGCCCTAAGAAATTTCGTAACTTAGTAAAGATGAAATCTTATAAAACCATAGCGATCTTCACCTATCCAAGCGAATACACAGTACTACGTCATTTATTGGAATTAAATAATATTCGCTTTGTTTTTGAGAATGAAACCATGATAGGGGTACTACCATTTCACTCGAACGCTTTTGGAGGAATCAGGCTAAAAGTCCATGAAGAAGATGCATCAAAAGCAAAAGAAATACTTGGCAACCTCAATAATCCATCTTCGCTAAAAATCGTATAAAAATATTTTTTCAGCAACACAAAAATCCAGTTATCAACATTTATAATAAACATCTTTTCTTTTTTTAAAATTATAAAATAAAAATGATGATGATGATGGTATGTTCACAGAGGGTATAACTTTTCTATCAAATGTTTTGAAATTGAGTTGTCAATTTTTTCGGACCGGTTATTAACAACACTTTTAAGTTATAGAGCCTTGTAAAACAGGCTAAATTTTGGTTTCACACACAATTGTCAATAAGTGCTATTAACAGGATGTTTTTGATAAATTGTTTTTCTGAATTTGTTGTTAAGTGATAATAATATGAGGACAAAATAGCAATAACTGTGTGCGTTATAATTTGCGAATTCCAACTATATTTTCATATTCGAATTCTACACGTCACCTGCAAATTTTTCTTTCGTTTTTCTATTCACAACTATGAACAACTTATCAACCGTAATATCTAACTTATAAATCCTCTTATTCGACGGGTGAATGTTCTTTGGATAGTCATTATATTTGTATAAACCTTATCAAGATGAAAATAGCTATTGGAAATGATCATGCCGGAACCGATTACAAAAACACCGTGGTCCAATACCTGGAGTCCGAAGGACATGAGGTGACCAATTTTGGAACGAACACTAATGAGAGTGTGGATTATCCGGATTTTGTTCATCCCGTAGCTGAAGCCGTATCTAACAATAGTGTGGATTATGGTGTGTTAATTTGCGGTAGCGGAAATGGCGTTTCCATGACTGCCAACAAACATCAAAAAGTCCGCGCAGCTTTGTGTTGGACTAAAGAAATAGCGGAACTTGCAAGACAACACAATGACGCCAATATCTTGAGTATTCCAGCACGCTTTACCAGCGAACCACAAGCAGTGGGTATGGTGGAAACTTTTTTAAACACCGCTTTTGAAGGCGGTCGACACCAAAACCGGGTGAACAAAATAGCCTGCGTATAATCTCATTTTATGGCGCATTCCCACTCGCATTCTCATCATAATCACAATGATCTGAAGGGGCGGAATCTGCTCATCTCAATTTTTTTAAACATTCTTATTACCATCGCTCAGGTGGTGGGTGGAATTATCTCAGGAAGTCTTTCATTACTCAGTGACGCCCTTCATAATTTTAGCGATGTCCTTTCCTTATTGGTGAGCTATATTGCCAACCGGTACTCAAAAAAAGCAGCTTCTTTCGATAAAACTTTTGGATATAAAAGAGCCGAGATCATCGCGGCCTTTGTGAACGCATCTACCCTTCTTATCGTTGCCGTTTATTTAGTGTATGAGGCTGTCTTCCGGTTTTTGGATCCACAGGAAATTGAGAGCGAAATTGTCATTTGGTTGGCTCTATTGGGGATCGTTGCAAATGGCTTTAGCGTATTATTACTTCGGAAAAGCGCCAAAGAGAATATGAATATGCGTTCAGCCTACCTTCATTTATTGACCGATATGTCCGCCTCGGTGGCCGTATTAGCCGGAGGACTCATCATGAAATATCTGGGCTGGTTGTGGGTTGACGCTGCATTGACCATTCTCATTGCTATTTATCTTATTTTTATGGGGTATGATCTTCTGAAGAGATCCTTTAAAGTGTTGATGTTGTTCACTCCCGATGACATTAATCTGGAAAATTTACGAACTTCCATTTCCAAACATCCCGAAATAAAGAACGTGCACCACATTCATATTTGGCAACTCAATGAAGACGAAGTACATATGGAAGCGCACATCGATTTTAATGAAAACATTTCACTGTCGAGGTTCGATGCTATTTTAAATGAAGTAGAAGAGGTGTTGTATCATGACTTCGGAATAAATCATGTAAACATCCAACCCGAATACAAGAAAGACGACCCAAAGGATATCATTGTTCAGGATTAAGAAACACTATGTTAACTATTTCAGTAAAAACATTCGACCAACTCACGGTGCATGAACTTCATGACATCCTACAGCTGCGCTCCGAAGTATTTGTAGTAGAGCAGGACTGTGTCTATCAGGATATCGATGGAAAAGATCCGGAGGCGCTTCATGTCTTCGGAACCATAGAAGGCAAACTACTTGCCTATACCCGCTGTTTTCCTCCCGGGGTGTATTTTGAACAAGCGTCTATAGGTCGGGTGGTTGTTCCTATGGACCAACGTCAATATGGCTATGGCCACGAGATCATGAGGGCTTCAATAGATGCTATTAAAGCACACTATAATTCCGAAGAAATAAAACTATCTGCACAAACACATCTCAAAAGATTTTATGAGTCTCATGGATTCAAACAAGTGGGAGAAGGATATTTGGAAGACGGGATTCCGCACATCGCCATGACAAATAAGTGATTAGATCTTGATCAGGTTCTTTTTTAAGTTCAAATCTGAAAGCATTTCTTGCGTAAATTTAAAATGCCCGCGTCGCGTAATAATTTTAAACCTCCCATTCTTCATACGTGATAACACCTCAAGGAATCGCCATTTCGATTTTAAAAGGCCCGGCCGAGCCGATTTTAAGCTCACCTCAAAGTAATGTTTAATTCCCGCTCGTTCGGCGACAATATCTGGTGTTATAAACACATCACTTCCTTTTTTCATGTACGATTTCGGAGTATCAAAGCCTTCAATGTCTGCCTTGATGTTGGTAAATCCGCTCCGCTCTAAGTGTTTCACAGAGTCTTCAATTGCTACTGAATTTTCTTCTTTATCTATTTTTATCATAAACAATAGTATACGAAAATAACAGGCGCAAGTCAATTAAAGTTTTGTTAACCCGCCCGCTGTTCATTCAAAACTGGAGCTATCGATATCATAAAAAAACAGGGGTGAAATTCCGAAATCCGAAAAAAAACAACCCCATTTTTAAGGAGTTTTGAAATTTATCAAAAAGCCCGTTAAGCCCACATTTTTCCACACTTATTTTACTAGATTTGGCCTCATAATCACCAAAAAAACAATCACATGGGCAGGAAACTAAATTTTGTAATACTCACATTATTGACGCTTGTCATCTTATTGTTGGGGTCGGAGTATCAATATATTGATGGGCTTGGAACTATTGATAAAGGGGACACTGCATGGATGATCGTAGCGAGCGCATTTGTGCTTCTTATGACGCCGGGACTTGCTTTTTTCTATGGTGGAATGGTTAGTAAAAAAAGTGTGATATCGACGATGCTTCAAAGTTTTGTTGCACTAGGCGTGATTAGCATACTGTGGGTAGTTGTTGGCTTTAGCCTAGCATTTGGAGACAGTTTTTATGGAATAATTGGCAATCCCACCACCTACTTCAATTTCAATGGCGTTACCATTTCCCCGAATCCAAGATTTTCAGACAGTATTCCTTTTTTGTTATTCGCACTGTTTCAATTGAAATTCGCAATCATTACCCCGGCGCTAATTACCGGAAGCTTTGCGGAGCGCATTCGTTTTAGAAGCTATATTCTTTTTATGGTATTATTTTCGCTATTTATCTATGCGCCATTGGCACATATGACCTGGCACCCCGATGGTTTACTGCGTAATTGGGGCGTTCTGGATTTTGCAGGCGGAACGGTGGTACACATGTCGGCGGGAATTGCTGCCTTGGCTGGAGCCATTTATCTGGGTAAGCGAAAGAACAAGATTGAAAAACCGGCAAACATTCCCTTTGTCATACTTGGAACCGGACTCTTGTGGTTTGGTTGGTTTGGCTTCAATGCCGGCTCTGCGCTTGGCGCAAACACAGATGCCGTAATTGCTTTTGCTAACACTAATTTAGCTTCGGCCTCAAGCATGATAGCCTGGATATTTCTGGACCGATTTCAAAATCGAAAAATGAGCGCCTTAGGCGCTTGTATTGGAGCTATTGTGGGGCTTGTGGCAATTACACCAGCCGCAGGGTTCGTAACCATAGGGGAGAGTATTTTTATAGGGTTTATTGCGGCGATAGTCAGCAATTTTGCCATTCGTGTTAACAAACGATCGGAGATCGACGATACCTTGGATGTTTTTCCCAGCCATGGAGTGGGAGGAATTGTGGGAATGCTGCTCACCGGAGTATTCGCGAAAGATGTAGGCCTTACATCAGGCGAAACAACCACATTTCTATTTCACTGTATTGCCTTGGTACTAGTTTCGATTTTCACCTTCTTCGGAAGCTTGTTTTTGTACAAGATCACAGATTTACTGCTATCAATGCGAGTCCGGGAAGATCAGGAATTTAGAGGACTTGATATCTCCCAGCACGGAGAGAACATATCGGACTAACGCCGCTTGGACCTTACATTTTTGTTGAACGGAATTCCCAGCTGAACCCCAATACTTTCATCATCGGTATGGTCGGCCAGGTCGACGCCGTATTGGATTTTTGCCGTATCCTCGTAAACAAAGGTGCCAAACAATCGATCCCAGACCGAAAGGATACCGCCGTAATTACTGTCGGTCCAGGGAATTTTAAAATGGTGATGGAACTTATGCATATTTGGCGTTACAATCATAAAGCTTAACCCTTTATCTAACCAAAGCGGCAACGAAAGATTAGCATGCGTCCAATAAGTGAATGTAACACTCAGAATTCGATAGAAAAAATAAAACGAGATGGGCATTCCTAAAAGGACCACAACACATAAGGCAGCGGTTTCGCGAATCACAAAATCTAGAGGATGATGCCGCGTTCCCGTCGTGACATCCACGTTTTTGTCGCTGTGATGCACAATGTGCAAACGCCACATTGCAGGCACCTTGTGAAGTAAATAATGAACGCCGTATTGGGCGATCAAATCCAGGACCGCCACCGAAAGTAAGAGTTCCACCCAAACAGGCGCCTCAAACAAATGGAGCAGACCGAACTGCGAATCCTCCGCCCAACCAAAAACAATGGTTAAAATGATCCCAAATACTGTATTGATCCCTAATACGAATGCCAACAGGATAAAATTAGTTTTGGCGTGCTTCCATTTCTTGTATTTAAGCACAAACAAGCTGTAATAGCCTTCCAACACCCAAAACAATCCAATCGCAAATACAATCCATGCCGCTTTCATCCAGGTGGGCATTGTTTCGAAGAAATTCAGGAAATTCTCCATAGATAGACTACTTCAGGATACGCTCGTATTTTTTAGTGTCGTTTAAGATGGACACCGCCTCCAAAATTTCGGGATTGCGCACTACTTGATAGTCGTACAAACCGGTTCGGTAGAAATAGCGCTTTAAAATTTCATCACTGATCAATGACTTGATCTCTGCTTTTTTCGACACCAGATCTTTTTCTTTCGCACGGTCAATAGACGCCATCAACTGCTCATAGCTATCCTCGATCTCATCTTTCAAATCGTCATCCTCGGCACGACGCAATGCATCGGCGAACACAGATTCGGTCTTAGTCTCATATTCAAAATCGTTTCGTTTCAGAAAAGCCACAAAATCCTGGAAATCGGTATCCGAGAACTCAAACCCGGACCAATCGGTCATTTCATTTTTATAATAATACTCCGTGGCATAATCAAAGATCGCATTGTCCTTAAGCAGGGCCGTGGTAATGGGACTGAACTTAGCTGTTTCCAACTCGATATCAGGTAAAATACCGCCACCGTCATAAACGGTTCGCCCCCCTTTGGTTTTAAATTTGTTGTATTCTTTCGGGTCCAGCCGAACGGGATCGCCGTTCTCATCCCTATTCCAATAATCCAACGCCTGAATACACCGACCACTTGGAGTGTAGTAACGAGAAATTGTCACCTTAAGCTGCGTGCCATAGGTTAGTTTTTTAGGCCGTTGTACCAACCCTTTTCCAAAACTCCGAGCGCCAACTATAACAGCGCGGTCCAGGTCTTGAAGCCCACCGGAAACGATCTCGCTTGCAGAGGCACTACGCCCATTAACCAAAACAACCAACGGTATTTCTGTATCCACCGGCTCAGCTCTTGTTTTATACGTCTTGTTATATTTTTCAATAACCGATTTCGTAGTAGTGATCACTTCTCCCTTCGGAACAAAAAGATTCACAATATTAATTGCCTCATTTAGAAGCCCTCCCGGGTTGCCCCTGAGGTCCAAAATGATCTTGGTGGCTCCTTCAGCTTTTAGATCAACCAACGCCTTGCGCGTTTCTCTAGTAGTATTTCGATTAAATTTCGACAAAACGATGTAACCAATATCCCCCTGGATCAACTTGGAGTAAGGCACCGCCTTTACCGCCACCTTTTCACGAATTAAGGTTGTGGTTTCTGTTTTGCCCTGTCGTTTAAAAGTTAGAATCACGGTAGAGCCGGCGGCCCCTTTTAGCAATTCTCCTGCATCATCATCAAAAGAGGAGAGGTCAATATCTCCAACCTTTATGATCTCGTCTCCGGCCTTTAAACCGGCCTTGTCTGCCGGATAGCCTTCAAAAGGCTCCGTAATAATGATCTTGTCGTCCAGCGTTTTTACCGAAGCACCAATACCGGTATAGGTTCCGGAGTTTTTAATGCGTGCGTCTTCCACCGCTTGTTCATTCCAATATACCGTGTATGGATCCAGATCCTCCAACATGCCCTTGATGGCCTTATCCATAAGGGCGGCAGGAGTATTTTCATCAACATAGTTCATATTCAGCTCCTTGAAAAGGGTGGTGAAAATTTCAATTTGCTTTGCGATCTCGAAAAAATCGTTTTTAAAACCAGCGGTGGTAAAAAGGATAACCGCGGCTACAATAGGAATGATTATTTTCTTTTTCATGAGGGAGTGTATTTCGTATGTATTAAAACGCTTAGGCGTCTATAGAAGTATTGCTATTGCCTTTCTTTTTCTTCTTTTTTCGTTTGATGAGTCGGCGAATGAACCAAATAAGCAAGCCTAAAATAACAAATAGCGGCCACAAATAAAGCAAGCCCAGGAAAAAGATAGAAATGCCATCCCAGCCTCCGGCGAGTGCTTTTTTCATCTTCTGCCCATAGGATACGGTAACCCCGGTTTCAACGGTATGTTTGTAAAACTGAATATTTATGGTGCTCAAAGAGACTTTGTCTTTCAGGTAGTTGAGCCTACCCTGTTTGGCTTCTATTTCTTCGCGAATGGTAGAAAGTTCTCGCTCAATTTCGAGCATTTCTTTTACATTGCGCGCCTGACTCAAAAGTTCTAAATAGCGATTTTCCAATTCTCGCTTCGCCTTTAAACGCGCTTCGAGATCCACAAATTCTTCGGTGACATCTCTCCGCGAAATGTCCTTTCGGTCAAAGTAGCTCACCCCTTCAGAAACACCATCGATAAAGGCTTGAAAATTTTCCGAAGGAATCCGAATACTCAAATTTCGGTAATGCTCATTGTAGTTTTTACCCGAATTATCCGTCCCCACGAACCCCTTTAGCGAGTTGGTGAGCTCCATAATTTTAGCATGGGTCTCGTCCAGATTCTTGCTTTCAAATCGCAGGTTAGCCGTTTTAATGATCTGCTGCTCTTGTTTTACTTCTACGACTTCATCCAAGGACTCTTCGAGCATGTCAATAGCTAAATCCGAGGTTTCCTCTAGATCGGCAGATGTGTAGGCAAACCCCGAACTTTCATCCGGCATTGCTTTAAATACTCCCTCCGAAGAATCGGAACAGGCTAGAACCAGCCCCAACAATAAAAAACTTAAATATTTCATGTGATTGAATGTTTAAGCAGCGCTGTGATGGAGGAGTCTAATTGAGCAAACTGCGGTTTATCTTTACCAATATATAAAAATAGCAGCGCAAATTTCTTGCCGTTTTCTGGGCTTAACAAATGTTTGTGATGACGGTAGACCTCTCTTAACTGCCGTTTTAGACGATTTCGAGTTACTGCCGACTTAAAATTTTTCTTGGGAACTGCAAAAGCAGCCTGATTCTTTTCTACATCTTCGATAGGCAAATAATACAGCTTGACCGGAAATTTTGAAATTGATTTTCCTTCGGAAAATAAGCGCTCGATCAGCTTACGGCTTTTTAATTTTTCGTCTTTCCCCAGTGTAAAATTCATGTTATAAAAGTAGGTTTTTTGGGCGTTACCCCAAAGAAGAGCAGAGCACACTTTAGGGTCGCGCTTTCGCTACTCGCTTCCTCTTGGCCTAAAGCTCATGAGGAGAGCTCAATCAGACCGCTCAATCGCTAACGCAAAAGCCTTGCTTTATTTCAAGCAAGGCTTCGGTATTCGCTATTTCAGAATAAAAATTACTCTGCTTTATACGAGTTGTTCTTACTGTTTATGTCCGCCATCAATTTTGAAGGATCGATCACTGCAGACGTCACTTTCTTACCCGAAGGGATATGCACCGTATAGGTAGGCATGGCCCACGGCCAGTCCTTTAAGGTGGTTCGTTTCACAGCCGATTTCATACCACTTTTCTCCGCGCGCATCATTTGTAATGGCATATAAAATAACTCCTCACTACCATCCGCATATGTAATCATCAACTCGATGGGCATGGGGATTAGGCCAATTCGCTCCAATTCGATCGTGGTTCCTTCTTTGGCTGTTACCACGTCTTTAATTCCATAATCGATGGTATTGGTGGTTTGCGTCCAATCCATCAAATACCAATCCAGCTCAAAGCCCGAAACTTTTTCCGCCACTCGAATAAAATCATTGGGAGTAGGGTGTTTGAATTTCCATTCGTCGTAATACCTTTTTAAGGTGTTCTTTAAATTTTCTTCACCGATTATGTATCCCAGCTGGGCCACAAATACACATCCTTTGTGGTATGCCGCCAAACTTGAAGCGCGATTGGTTACGAATCTATCAGCGTGTGTACCCAAAGATCCTTCCTGTCCGCTATTGGCTAAAAAAGTATAACCTCTATATTGACCAGAAAACGGATGCTCTCTCTTTTTGCCGGTCACCTCATCTAAAGCCAATTCGCCAATATATTCGGCAAAACCCTCATCCATCCAGGCATGTTTTCCTTCATTGGTCGCAAGTATGAACTGAAACCAACTATGGGCCAACTCATGAATGGTAACCCCTAACAGGCTATCAAAATTCCTTGTCCCAGTGATCAGCGTACACATTCCGTATTCCATTCCGCCGTCTCCCCCTTGTATTACCGAGTATTGTTTATAGGGATATGCGCCAAGATGCTCATTATAATATTTCATTACCTCAGCCGTGAGTGGTTGAAGCCGCTTCCAATTGTCGATAATATCGGGATCATTCTGGTAGTAAAAATGGAGAGAGACCCCGTTTGGCCCTTCATAGGTGTCATGAATATAGTCCGGGTCTGCCGCCCAGGTAAAGTCATGTACGTTTGGCGCCACAAAACGCCAAACTTTTTTCCCTTTTTTGTTTTTCGGGGTTCCTTGTAAATACCCGGTTCCTCCAATCGTGTATTCTTTGTCGATAGCGATGGTCACATCAAAATCTCCCCAAACCCCGTGAAATTCACGATAGATATACGGGTCGGCATGCCAGCCTTGAAAATCGTATTCGGCTAATTTTGGAAACCATTGGGTCATGGACAGCGCCACACCTTCTTTATTGTTCCGCCCACCTCGACGAATTTGAAGTGGGACTTGTGCGTCCCATTCCATAGTAAAAACAGTACTTTCTCCTGGCATTAGTGCTTTGGCCAGTTCAACTTCAAGTATGGTTCCCACCACTTCATAATCCAATTTCGCTCCATCCTGAGTCAATAAAGTGGGTTTGATAAATCCAATTTCCGATTGGGAAAGTTTGGAGATTCGGTCACCTACGCGGGGATCCGGATCTGCTACTGTAAGCGATCGCACATCCATTTCACTTCCTGGCTGAAAGGCGTTAAAATACAAGTGATAGAACACCCGGCTCAAAACATCGGGTGAGTTGTTGGTATAGGTAAGCACCTGCTTACCTTCATATTGCCACGAATCGACATCGACGTCGATCTCCATTTTGTAATCTACTTTTTGTTGCCAATAAGAGGTATTATTTTGTGCGTATATACTTCCGAAGAAAAACAACGCCATCACCCCACTCAAAAGAACCCTCATACTATCTCGACATTTTATCCGCCATGATCAAGGCGTTGTACATATTCACCATTTTACCCGACTTCGATATATTTCCGAAGTTATCTTTGTGTGATTCGTCACCAGCGAGTATCACGGGCGACTTAGAGGTCAAACCACTGTTCATCAAGATCTGCTTTACTTGCTTGGCAGAAAGCTTAGGATATTGAGACCGAATGACAGCCGCAACTCCTGCAACGGCTGGAGCCGCCATGGAAGTTCCTTGTAGGTATTTATATTCGTTCAAAGGGGTGGTGGACCAGATCTTAACACCGGGCGCAAACACATCCACATTCGATTTTCCGAAATTCGAAAAATTAGCAACCATTTCACTGCCGTAATCATAGTTAAGGGCTCCAATCGTGATAAAGGTGTCGCTAATTTCAGCATCTACACCCTTTTGATCGTTGGGATACACTTGAATTCCATCCAGATCAAAACCTTCATTTCCTGCCGCATTTACGATCAAAACATCGTTTTTTGCCGCATATTTGATGGCGTCCCAAACCCATTCGGGGTGTGGGGAATAATACTTTCCAAAGCTGGTGTTGATCACCTTCGCGCCATTATCCACCGCGTAGCGAATCGCCAAAGCAATGTCTTTATCATACTCATCACCATCCGGCACGGCACGTACCACCATGATCTTGACATTGTTGGCCACACCATTCATTCCAATTCCATTGTTCCTTTTAGCTGCGATGATTCCGGCAACGTGAGTTCCGTGCATCGCATCTTCTTTCTTTGGGTCAGGTCCATCAACATCATTGTTTCCGTAGTATTTTGAAGAGAAATCGTCCGGCTTGTCACCAAGGGCAGCACGGAAGTTGGCATCCAAATTGAAATGAGAATCTAATCGGCCTTTGAAATAGTCGATCCCATCTGTCAGTTGCTCGATCACGCCAGGTACCGAATCGCCAAAATTCAACATCTGAGTAAGCATTCCTATTTGCTGTTGTTCTGCTTCTGTTGGATTTGCAATTCCAGCCAAATCCTGTTTGGTGTAGTCTTCCTTTCCTAGCTTTTTTGTCATAGCGGCATGAGCCGGGTTTAACTGACTTAATATTTGCTCATAGCGCTGAACCACTCCACTTGCCTCTGCTACCTCTTTTTCATATTCAGCCTTTGCCTTGTTGTAAAGTTCGAAGTCGGCTCGGTCAGCAGCGCTGATAGAAGATTCGCTTTTACCTTCAAATTTAGGCCCTAACTTTTTCATATAGCGAACATACTCCATGTTCTCCTCCACAATATCTCCTAGAAAATTCCAACCATGGACATCATCCACATATCCGTTCTTATCATCATCCTTTCCGTTACCGGGGATCTCATCTGAATTGGTCCAAATCACATCTTTAAGGTCTTCGTGCTCGATGTCGATACCACTGTCTATCACGGCAACGATCACACTGGAACCTTTCCGCCCTTTGAGTAGTTCATCATAAGCCTTGTCAACACTCATCCCGGGAATTGTGTCAGTCAACAGGTCTGCCGATTTCCAGGCTTTCATTTCAGTTTCCGAAAGAGGTGCAACCTTTAAGGGCAGTGTGTCTATATTTTCAACGGGAGTTGAAACCAGGGGGGCTACTCCACCACCACATCCGGTTAATACAGTCGCCAAGGCAACTGCTAAAAAAGAAGATCTTAAAATTTTCATCGTTACATATTTAATTAAAAAGTTCGTCAAAAGTAAAGCTTTCGTCCAAACGAACACCTTTGTCGGTGTGCTTTACGGTTATAATTTGGTTGTGAGCATCATGCTCTAAGAATAAATAATAATTTTGATCTGCGGCGATTTTGAGGAACTTCTCTTTTTCGGGCAGCGTCAATAATGGCCGTGTATCATATCCCATCACAAAGGGTACCGGTAAATGCCCAGCTGTAGGAACCAGGTCGGCCATAAATACCAATGTTTTGTCTCTGTATGTTAGCTTCGGAAGCATCTGTTTTTCGGTATGACCGTCTGCAAAGAAGATGCCGAAATCGAGCTCGGAAGCTTCAGAAAAATCGGAAACGGGGTCTGAAACAAATTTCAATTGACCACTCTTCTGCATAGGGAGGATGTTTTCCGATAAAAATGAGGCTTTTTCTCTTCGGTTGGGTTTCGTAGCCCAATCCCAATGTCGCTCATTACTCCAGAACGTGGCATTTTTGAATGCTGGCTCATAACCACTGCGGTCCGAATTCCACTGTACGCTGCCCCCGCAATGATCAAAGTGGAGGTGGGTCATGAACACATCAGTAATGTCATCACGATGGAATCCATGTTTTTTTAACGAGTCATCCAAGTTAAAATCTCCCCATTGGTAATAGTAACTAAAAAATTTATCGCTTTGCTTGTTACCCATTCCTGTGTCGATCAAGGTGAGCCGATCTCCATTTTCAACGAGCAGACAACGAGCGGCAATATCGATCATATTGTTGGAATCTGCCGGATTGGTTCGAGACCAAAGGGATTTTGGAACGACACCAAACATGGCGCCGCCGTCCAACTTAAAATTTCCGGCTTCAATAGGGTAGAGCTGCATAAGCGCCGCAAAATACTAAAAGTGTGGTAAACGCCGTAGTGTGTTAAGGGATTATTAAGAAAAATCCTGCGCCTATTTGACAATTTCCCGCAGTCGATTACCAAAATCATACAAGGCCTTGATTTCTTTTATCCCAGCCAGCCGCTCTTTTCCGAAGACGAGCAGCCCCGACCCGTTAGATTCGATATGATAATAAGGATTGCTTTCGAAGAAGTGTACCAGGTCATCATCGAAGAATCTTTTGATGGCATCTTCGTTTTCGCCAAGAAGGTAAAAGCGCTTAGAGAAGTCGCTGTGGTTTTCAATAGGAATATCTTTAAACCCTGCAAGCGCATAAATTCGTTCTAAGAAACCTTCTCTGTCCAGAGTAAACTCCGGGATGTCATGATCTAGTTTGATGTGAAGCATCGTGGTACGCACGTTCTCTTTTGCAATAAACTCTCCTTCTGAATAATTAATATCGAACAACCGAGAAGTGTTTTCAGTATTATATAGCCGATTATAGAGTGTTTCGATCTTCTTGGTCGTGAAATAGTGAAATGACTCAAGGAATTGCGTGTTTTGAGTTTTCTCTGCCTCGTAGTGAATCTCATAATCGTCTGCAATCTCCTGTAGGGTTGTTTGCCGCTTGGTAAGATTTTTTTCTAATAACCCAATTCCCGGAATGATACGTCTCAACGCAAAAGGGTGTTTGGAATCGGTTCCGTGAAGGTCCAGCCCAATTACTTCGAAGTGACCGCCTTTTTTGTGAAACAGATCTTGATAATTACTAAGGCTTTCCATTACTGTATGGTCCACAAACTCGCAAAGTGAAAAATCCACCACCACATCGTGGTCTTCGGGGATGGCATCCAGCTTTCGTTTCAGTTTATAAAAATTTAGAAAGCTGCAAAAATGTTTGACACTTACATAATAATTCCCGTCACTGGCTCCTTCGCGGTACATTAGCACGTTGGGCTTGAGCACATTTCGAAAGAACAACGCGAAACTCTTGTTCATTACAATGTGAATCAAAAGGGTAATGACAACACCAGCTACGATACCCGTAATTAGGTCCACGAACAGGGTCATTAATAGCGTTGTGAAAAAGATGAGCAGCTGCTCTTTTCCTACCGAAAAGATCTTTCGAACCAGGGTGGGTGACGCAAGCTTATATCCCGTATAAACCAAGATCGCCATAAGTGCGGGCAAGGGAATTCGGGTAAGTTGACTTCCGAAGAGAACGATAAAAATTACCAGAAACAGCGCATGTGCAAAATTGGAAGAACGGTTACTTCCGCCGTTATTCACATTTACTGAGCTACGAGCGATCACGGTCACTACATTTAGCCCACCCAAAAAACCACTTCCAATGGTCGCTAACCCAAGCGCTCTCAGATCCCTATTTACGTTTGAACGCCGTTTTTGAGGATCTAATTTATCCACAGCTTTGATACTTAATAGCGATTCTATACTCGCAATAAGTGTGAGCGCGATCACACTGGTCCAAAATGAAAGCCCTCCCATATAACTAAAATTAGGCACTGGCAGCTCATTAACGATCTCTGCTGCCGACGGGATGTTCGAGATCATATAGTCCGGGTGGATGGGATTGGGCTGTTTAAGGATCAATTCGAAGTAATAACTGATGCCAATAGAAATGAGAACGATCCACATGGGAGCCGGGACGAGTTGAAAGTATTTATTTCTAATTTTACCGTAAAATAAAAGAATCGCCAAAGACCCGACCCCGACGATAGCGGCGTAAATAAATCCCGGCTCGGTGTATGAGAAGACTCCAAATATGGTTTTTGGGATCTTTAACAAAAATCCAATACTGTCCGGTGAACTAACTCTATTACCCAACATAATGTGGAACTGTTTACCTAAAATAATCAGGCCAATAGCTGCCAGCATCCCCTGGATCGCTGAGGAAGGGAAAAAGTCGGCTAGTTTTCCCATGCGAAGAAAACCGAGAATTATGAGTAAGCCTCCCGAACAAATTACTGCCGCATAGGTGCCTTCAAGGCCCAACGTAGTAACGGCTACCAATAACACCCCTACAAGACCATTTCCCGGCCCTGCGATGGTCACATGGCTACCGCCAAGGAGCGAAACAACGACCCCTCCAACCACCGCTGCAATAATACCTGCAATGGGTGGGGCGTCACTTGCCATAGCAAGCCCTAAGCCGAGAGGTAGCGCAATAAGGCTCACTACAAATCCGGAAAATACATTCCTTGGGAGCGCCTTAAAAAAGAGCTTTATGTTGTCTTTTTTAGCGCTCACTGAATGATCAAGACGTCGGTGGGTAATTCGGTTAGGATGTGTTCAATATCATGTGGAAAAAGCCGGTCCCAAAAACCCGTTTTGCCGGGAGCATTCATAACTAAGAGATCGGCTCGAACGACTTGAGCGTAATGGCCGATCGAATAACCACGTTTTCCAAAAATAGGTTGGGTTTTTACTCGTATATTCTCTTTGTATTCTGAAGGAACATTTGCTACGATCAACTGAACCCTCGAATCTTCTCTTCGCCTGAGTTTTTCTTTCATAATCGTAGCTTTTCGTAATGACCTGTCATCTTGCACGCTCACTGCAATTTCATGCTGCGCAATTTCCTCTACAATTGTAAGTTGTTCACTTTTAAGGGAGTGGCCTACATAAAAGGCAGCTTCGATGGCCGATTGGGTTCGATCATCTCTTAGTCCGTTTACAACGATATGTTTACACGGGACCCGAACAATAGAAGGGTTGATCAATAATAAGACCGAACACAATGCTTTTCTTGTAATCTTACGGGCAATAGATCCTACGTAGTAGGTTAGGAAATTTTCGCGTTGAACGGCTCCTAAAATTAGTAGATCCACATGATTGCTTAACACGGTTTCGAGGATGACATCAACAGGCTGCCCGGGTCGAAAAACCAATTCGAAATCTAATCCATCCTCAATAAATGGCTTTAGGATGTCACGAATCCGGGATTCCTTTCCTTCAGAAGACTCCCCCACATGAATTAAAAGCAACTTCGAACCAAAGAATATAGAGAGCCTCGCAGACTCGTATAAGTTGGCCTTCAAGTTTGGTGAAAATGCAACTCCAATGGCGATGGTTTGGAAGGGGTTGTTCGTCATGGGTAGTGGAAGTGGTTTGTGAGGAAAGATAGGGATTTTTTGATGATGAAGCAGGGGAGCATTGAAATATAAATTAATTGAAAGTAATTCGTAAGTACAATTCATGTATTTTTAAACTCAATTATATTTTAGACCATGATCGAACTAGCCGGAATTATTATTTTAGGAATATTGGCGCAGTGGGTAGCTTGGAAATTTAAGATACCTGCTATTCTGCCGCTTATTTTAATTGGATTATTGGTAGGGCCATTTGCGGCTGAATTTCTCAGTGAGGATGGGACTAAATGGATCGAACCTATCTGGAACGGGGAAACCGGCTTGTTTGCAGGTGAGGGGCTTTTCTACTTCGTTTCGCTTGCCATTAGTATCATTTTGTTTGAAGGCGGCCTAACGCTAAAACTTTCAGAAATAAGAAATGTTGGCCCGGTGATCACCAAGTTGATCACATTGGGTTCGTTGATCACGTTTGCTGGAGCAGCCGTTGCGGCACGCTATGTATTTAATTTAAGTTGGGAGATCTCATTTTTGTTTTCGGCATTGATCATTGTTACTGGCCCTACGGTTATCACACCTATTTTACGAAATATACCCCTTAAGAAAGATGTGTCGGCTGTGCTCAAATGGGAGGGGATCCTCATAGATCCTATTGGAGCCTTGGTCGCGGTTTTGGTTTTTGAGTTTATTAGTGTGGACGCGGGAGGTGAGTTCACCAAAACCGCGTTAATAGAATTCGGAAAGATCGTCTTATTCGGCTCTACATTTGGGTTCACTTTTGCCCATGCCTTAAATTTTATGATCGTTCGAAAATGGATTCCCCACTATCTTTTGAATGTCTTTGCACTGGCTGCAGTGCTGGGAGTTTTTGTTTTGTCCGACTCCTTTGCTCATGAATCCGGATTATTAGCGGTCGTGGTCATGGGAATGGTATTAGGGAATACCAATTCGGGCTATTTAAAGGAGCTTTTGTATTTCAAGGAGTCCTTGAGTGTTTTGCTCATTTCCATATTATTCATTTTGTTGGCAGCCAATATCAATATGGAAGACCTCATGCTAATCTATAATTGGAAGACGGCTGTGCTTTTTGCCATCGTGATCCTGGCTATTCGTCCTTTAGGAGTTTTTCTAAGCACTAATGGGTCTAGTTTAAAACTTAAGGAAAAGCTCTTTATAAGTTGGGTTGGCCCCCGTGGAATTGTGGCGGCAGGGATTGCCTCGCTGTTTGGAACCAAGCTGGTTGTGAAAGGAGTGCCCGGAGCCGAGTATATCACTCCTCTTGTTTTTGCTGTTGTGCTTACTACGGTATTACTCAATGCCACTACAGCGCGTTTCTTTGCAAAAGTCGTTGGGGTTTTTCTGAAACAATCCAACGGTATTTTAATCGTCGGGGCATCAAAATTTCCAAGGCTCATAGGAGAGTACCTTCATAAGAACGGAAGGCATGTTGTGCTTATTGACAGCAACGAATCTAACGTGAGAAAGGCGAAAGAATTGGGAATAGAGGCCTTTTCGGCAAATATTTATTCGGATAATCTTACCAATGATATCGAATTAAATGATGTTGGGTACTTAATGTCGCTTACCGGAAATTCGGAAATTAATAAATATGCGATCAATAAATTCGAAAAACAATTTGGTGAAAATGGGGCATTTCGATTAATTACTTCCGAAGAAATGAAAGACCCAAACAATAATCCGGAACAGGGACTGTTTTCTCATAGAGACGATTTTGGTTCCGTTACTACGGTGGTAAATCAGTTTCCGATGATCTCTGAAGTTGAGCTTGCGGACAAGACCAATTATGATGAAATTATCGACCGGATTGATGACGATACAATGAGCATTCCTTTATTTATAAAAGACAAGGAAGGTGAACTGAACATTATTTCGTCATACAATAAGGATGTTAATAAGGTAGAGCCCGGTTTTAAATTGGTTTATTTGGGCAAACCGTTGGAGGCGAAGTCGAACCCTTCAGAATAAAAAATATACAGCACAGATGAAACCTACTTTTCTTGTTCTTAGCTTATTTTGTGGCACGCTCCTTATTGCTTGCAAAAAGGATGATGAACGCAGTTGCACTACCTGTAGTAGTGATCAAACACCATCTTTTGAATTGTGCCGGGAAAGCAATGGCAATGCTTCCGTGAATGGCCAGGACACAGGAACCGATTACGATTTATATCTTAGCGACCTTGAGGCCACCGGGACCAATTGTGGACAATAAATTCGTCCTATTTGGAGATCACGTGTAGCTCCGTAAAGTCTTTATCAATCAACAAGGTGTTGTCGCCATTTACCTTAGCCTCTTCAAACGGAATCTCCACATTATCTATTTGAATGACAGCGATCTTAAAAGGAACCCCCTTGAGCTTGAGCCTGAATTTTTTGTAATCGGTTGTAAATTTTCCCGATTTGTGTTGCTGAATGATAAGTTCATTATCCTTACCCGTCATTTTCAGTGTTCGCAGGCTATAACGACCTTTGGTGTAATCGTAACCGTCGTGGGCATCTTCGTAGATCATAGACGTTTCCTTTCCTTTTTTGAAATATACATCCAGAGTGATCTCCTCGAACTTTTTCTCGCCCACATACTGCTGAATGGGATATTTGGGTATAATAGCTCCTTCTTTAACAAATAGCGGCAGGCTGTCAATATCGGCATCTACCCACATTTCCTGACCCCCAGTAACAGTTTCTTCCGTCCAGTAGTTATACCAGCGACCCTTTGGAAGGTATAAACGACGACCCTTGGAGTTAGGCTCCAGAATGGGGCAAACAAATATTTTATCTCCAAATATAAATTCATCGGTTCGGTAATGAGTTTGTATGTCATCTTGATCATACATAACCAGCGATTTGAGCATTGGAATACCATCGGTATGGTACTGCCAAAAAGAAGTGTATAAATATGGTAGGAGTTGGTATCGGAGTTCGATGAATTTCTTCACGATGGAGGTCACATCCTGGCCAAACATCCAAGGTTCTTGTTCGCCGTGATCTCCCGAGGAATGGGTGCGACAAAAGGGATGAAAGATCCCCAGCTGTATCCATCTTGCATACAACTCGCCATTGGGTTGCTCCGCAAATCCACCAATATCGCTTCCCACGAAGGAAAAGCCGGACATGGCCATGCGCTGGGCCTGCACATTGGCAATCCATAGATGGTCCCAAGTGGCAACATTATCACCCGTCCATGAGGAGGTATAGCGCTGCGTCCCTGAATAGGCCGCCCGAGTAATCACGAATGGGCGCTTGGGGTAGGCAAATTTCTTTAATCCTTGATAAGTGGCACGCGCCATCTGCATTCCATAAACGTTATGTGCCTTACGATGGCTGCATGGGTTTCCGTCGTAATCGTGACGCACGTCATCCGGAAAGGTTTTATTAGGCACCTCCATAACAGCAGGCTCATTCATGTCGTTCCAAACACCTTTAACTCCAATCTCTTCGATGAGCTCCTTAAATAGTCCGGACCACCATTCCCTTACTTCAGGATTTGTAAAATCGGGAAAATAACATTCACCGGGCCACACTTTACCCTTCATATAAGGGCCATCCGCCCGCTTACAGAAATAATCTTTATCAAGCGCTTCGTTATAAACACTGTAGTCCTTATCTACCTTAATTCCCGGGTCAATAATAACTACCGTTTTGAATCCGTCATCAGCTAGTTCCTTCACCATCTTTTTCGGATCAGGAAAGTAATCTTTGTTCCAGGTAAAGCATCGAAAGCCGTCCATGTAATCTATGTCCAAGTAAATGGCATCGCAGGGAATCTGCAATTCTCGAAACTTAGCGGTGATCTCTTTTACCTTGGCCTCCGGATAGTAACTCCATTTACACTGGTGGTATCCTAGAGCCCACATGGGCGGAAGTTGATGAGGTTTTCCGGTAAGATCTGTATAATTTGCAACCACATCGGCCATATTCGGACCGTACATGAAGTAATAGTTCATCTCTCCTCCTTGTGCCCAAAAACTAGTGACGCTTTTACGTTCGTTGGCAAAATCGAAATAGGATTTAAAAGTGTTGTCGAAGAAAATTCCGTAGGCCTTGGAATGATGCAAGCCAGTATAGAACGGAATGGTTTTATAAATAGGGTCTGTTCCTCTGCCATAAGCATACGAATCGGTTACCCAGTTTTCAAATCTTTTCCCTTTTAAATTCAAATGAACGGGCTTATCCCCCAACCCATAAAAACTTTCACCTTCGAGCGTAGTCTTGCTCATTTTTACAATGTTTCCACCGTACTCATAACTTTCTTCCCAATGAAATCCTAATTCGTCCTGATTAATCAACGTCTCATCAACAGCATCGTAGATGGCAATTTTCATGTCTGATTTGAAGACTTGACATATCAACTTTTGTGTGGTAATTACATATTTTTCCTCATCTTCATCTATTTCCAAATGGTTGTAACCCGTACGCGCATATTTTGTAATGGCATATGAAAAGTCATTTTCAAATTTAGAAGTTGAAGTGTATCGAAAACGCAGCAAACTATCCCTTAAAACAGTAATCTGTAATTCTACATCATTTTCAGATATAAAATGTAAGGTATCAATGTTCTTTTCGTAGGCATTTATCTTGGAAGGGAACTGATTTCCTTTTTGGGCGAGCTCGGTATTGGTAATCATAAATAGGCAAATTTATAAGAATTGGTAAACGTATAAAAAATTACGATGGCACCTAACTTATATTTAATAATTAATTTAAAATTGTGTTCATTTAATAATTGGCTATTTCAGCTGAAAGATAACAGCTGCCAAAGGAGGAAGGGTTAATGAAGCCGAATACTTTCGTCCATCTCTTGATTTTTTAGCCACCATAATACTGCTGGTGTCTGTAACACCACCACCACCATAGTTTTTTTGATCACTGTTGAAGACAGGGATTAAGGTACATTTTCTTGGGACGCCAACTTCATAATTGTTCCGAACAACAGAGGTGAAATTACAAACCACTAACAAATCATTTTCGGCGTCGTGCCCCTTTCGCAGATACGTGATCACAGAGTTTTCATGATCCCCGTAATTGATCCACTCAAAACCGTTTTGACTAAAGGCTTTTTCGTATAAAGCGGGAGCGTTTTTATAGAAGTGATTTAGATCCTTCATAAAATTCTGGGTTTGAATATGCGGATCGAATTGCAGCAAATGCCAATCCAGACTATTTTCAAAATTCCATTCTTCCGATTGTCCAAATTCGGAACCCATAAAAAGAAGCTTGGTGCCCGGATGGGTAAACATATAGGCATACAAGAGCCTCAGGTTTGCAAATCGTTGCCATTCATCTCCCGGCATCCGGCCGAGTATGGAACGCTTACCGTACACCACCTCATCATGAGAGAGGGGGAGCATGAAATTTTCGGTAAAAGCATAAGCCAGACTAAAAGTTATATCGTTTTGGTGGTGCCTTCGGTATACCGGGTCTTTGGCAAAGTAATCGAGCGTGTCGTGCATCCATCCCATCATCCATTTCATTCCAAATCCTAGCCCGCCTGAAGCAACCGCTCTGGTTACACCGGAAAATGCCGTGGATTCCTCAGCTATGGTCTGAACCCCTTCGTAATTTTCATATACTGCCTCATTAAATTCTTGCAAAAAGGAAATAGCAGCCAGGTTTTCATTGCCTCCTTTTTCATTGGGTTCCCACTCCCCATCTTCCCGAGAATAATCGAGATATATCATCGATGCCACCGCATCGACCCGCAGGCCGTCGATATGGTAGTTTTCCAACCAGAATAAGGCATTGCTTATTAAAAATGAACGCACTTCGTTGCGTTCATAATTAAAAATGAGACTTTTCCAATCGGGGTGATATCCTTTTTTAGTATCCGGATGTTCATAAAGATGGGAACCATCAAAATAGCCTAACCCATGATCGTCGGATGGAAAATGAGAGGGCACCCAATCCAGGATGACACTAATATTGTTTTGGTGAAAAGTATCAATGAGATGCATAAATTCCTGAGGTGATCCAAATCGCGAAGTTGGAGCGAAGTAACCCACTATTTGATACCCCCATGAAGGGCCATAAGGATATTCCATGACAGGCATAAATTCGACATGAGTGAAGTTCATATCCTTGACGTAGGCTACTAATTCTTCGGCTAACTCTAGATAGGAGAGCGGTCTTTTTTCCTCAGCTTTATGTTTCCAGGAGCCCAAATGGAGCTCATAGACGGAATAGGGCCTATCCAGATCGTTCTTGTCTTTTCGATATGACATCCATGCCTTGTCTTTCCATTTGTAGTCAGCCAGGTCCCAGATGATAGAAGCGGTTTTAGGTGGGGTTTCAAAAAACAATCCGTAGGGATCCACTTTCTCGGTTACAACCCCATCGTTGTTTGAAGTTATTCTGAATTTATACCGCATTCCGCGTGCTGCCTTCGGAATAAATCCCTCCCAGATGCCCGAGGAATCCCATCGTACATTTAAATGATGTTGACCGCCATCCCAATGATTAAAATCGCCGACCACTGAAACTTCCTTGGCCGATGGCGCCCAAACCGAAAAGTAAACACCCGAAACTCCATTGAGCTCCATGGGGTGCGCCCCAAATTTTTCATATAATTTGAAGTGCTTTCCGGATTGGAAAAGGGAAATATCAAAATCGGTAAAAAGGCTATAAGCTAATACGTTTGGCATAGGGTCTTAGATAACAAAACCATGAGGAATTACAGCGTTCTTTTTTATCACCACAATTCCATCCTTAATGAGGTATGTATCGGTTTCCACATCTTCAAGGTGGTTTCCACCTTCAATTTTTACATCATTTCCAATACAACAGTTTTTGTCCAGAATGGCATTTTTAATGTGACTGCGTTCGCCAATACCCATTGGGATACCCGACTCTTTATTGGTCAAATCTTCTAGCGTTTGATGCAAGTCTCCTCCCATCATATAGGTATTGATGACGGTAGAACCCTCGCCAATGCGTGATCGAATTCCAATTACACTTCGTTCGATCCTGGAGGCGTTGATAAGACATCCTTCGGCAATCACGGCTTTCGATAGCTGTGTACCCGAAACTTTAGTAGTGGGAAGGATCCGGGCACGTGTGTATACCCGGTTGACATTGTCATAAAGGTCAAACTTAGGAACGTCATCGGTGAGGCCCAAGTTGGCATCAAAGAACGAGTCTATATTACCAATATCGGTCCAATAGCCTTCAAATTGATAGCTAATTGTTTTGTGCTTTTCCATGGATTGTGGAATGATTTCTTTTCCGAAGTCTATTGTATCCGGATCATTCATAAGCTCAATTAACAAGTCTCTATTAAAAATATAGATTCCCATGGATGCAAGGTGATTTCTACCCTCTGCTTTCATTTCTGCGCTTACATTTGATGTCCAATCGGGGAGTAGTTCGGGCCCCGGTTTCTCGATAAAAGAGGTAATCACATTTTCATCGTTCGTTTTTAGAATTCCGAAGGAAGTCGCCTCCTTTTCCTTAACAGGAATCGTGGCAATACTTATTTCGGCATTTGCCTCAACATGCGCTTTGAGCATTTCATTGAAGTCCATTTGATATAATTGGTCTCCCGAAAGGATCAACGCGTATTCAAACTCATGACGCACAAAATGATGCATACTTTGTCGCACAGCGTCTGCAGTTCCCTGAAACCAAGTTTTATTGGTTGGGGTTTGCTCTGCGGCCAAAACATCCACAAAAGCCGAACTAAAGAAACTAAAGTGGTAAGTGTTTTTTATGTGTCGGTTCAACGAAGCCGAATTAAATTGAGTCAACACGAACATTCGTTTGATCTGTGAGTTGATACAATTTGAAATTGGGATGTCCACCAATCGATACTTTCCGGCAATAGGAACTGCCGGTTTCGATCTTGCTTCTGTCAAAGGATATAAACGGGACCCCTGACCCCCTCCTAAAATAATTCCAAGTACTTTGTTATTGAACATAGACAACTTAAATTAATGATTTATATAATCGAATGTATTCTTGTGCCGACGCATTCCAGGAATGGTCAATGGTCATGATATACTTTCTAATTTTTTTAAACTCCGTTTCCTTCTTGTACAACTTAACGGCCCTTCCCATTGCTTTTACAACAGCTGGCACTGAGACCTCATCATGCCGAAATCCAAATCCATCCTTATCAATATCCACTACCGTGTCCATCAATCCTCCCACGCTGGATACAATGGGAATTGTGCCATAGCGGAGTGCATACATTTGGTTCAATCCGCAGGGCTCAACTCGAGACGGCATTAATAGGAAATCCGCTCCCGCATAGATAAGATGCGACAAGGCTTCATCATAACCAATATAGGCATTATAAGTTCCGGAATACTTCTTTTTAAGGGCGGTTAGTTCCTTTTCAACTTCGACTTGCCCGGACCCTAATAAAAGTACTGAAATTTTATATGAGGAAAGCGCATTATCAAATATTTCAGGAAAAAGGTCAGCGCCTTTTTCTCCAACCAATCTACCAATAAATGCGAAAAGTGGTAGATCAGGGTCCAAGTCGAAACGTTTGCACAATGCTGCTTTATTTGCTTTTTTACCTGATAAAACGGAGGTTTTGGAATAATTCTTAGTGAGATAATCATCTGTTTCCGGGTTCCAAACACGACTGTCTATTCCATTTAGAATCCCAACACATTTTATCGTTTCATGCGCCAATAAATCTTCAAGACCATTGGCCTTTTCTTTGAGTTCTTCCATATAACTTGGTGACACTGTGGTCACCCGCCAGGAACATTTTATTGCCGTTGCCAATGGATTGATGCAATGGTCCCAATCGAGTAAACCAACTTTTTTTTGAGGGAACTTCGGAATCAAATGTGCTTTTTCATGAGAGAACCATCCCTGGTATTGCGCATTGTGAATGGTAAGGACCGAGGGGGTCATTCGAAGGGAGTCGTACGCTTTAGAGTGCGACATCATAAAAGGAATTAATCCGGTGTGATGATCATGGCAATGAATCAATGACGGAAGGTCTTTAAGTTGAACAATCCAGTCCAATGTGGCAATCTGAAAGGCAAGAAAACGTTCTGTATCATCTTCAGAATACACGAATTCAGTATAAAGCAGATCAGGCACATCGATCAAAAAGAGATCAAACCCCAAGTCATTCTCCTCAAGAGCCAACACTTTAAAGTCATGCTTTTTTTCCAACTGCAATGTTCCGCTGTGGATTGTTTTAAATGTATGACTTTTTGTAAATGTGTTATTATAAAAAGGCATGATCACACTACTTTCTGCCTCCAACTCGTTTTGGTATTTGGGGAGTGCACCCGCAACATCGGCCAGGCCACCAACTTTGGCGACGGGATAGCATTCGGCAGTAATGTGTACAATTTTCATAAGCATGGCATTGCAAGTTTAAACTTACGAAATAATACTTCTAGAATCCAAAGGATTTGAAAAATGGTTTGTACGGCGTGCGCAATTAATCGTTCAACTTAAGAACGGCCATAAATGCCTCTTGTGGAATCTCAACATTTCCCACTTGGCGCATTCGCTTTTTACCCTTCTTTTGTTTTTCAAGCAATTTTCGTTTTCTGGAAATATCTCCACCGTAACATTTTGCCGTTACATCTTTTCGGAGCGCCTTGACGGTCTCACGCGAGATGATCTTAGCCCCAATAGCCGCTTGGATTGGAATGTCGAATTGTTGGCGTGGAATTAACTTCCGAAGTTTTTCACACATCTTTTTACCAATGTCGTAGGCATTGTCTTTGTGCAGCAGCGCCGAAAGTGCGTCCACGATGTTACCATTCAGTAGTACATCTACTTTTACCAAATTAGACTCTCGCATCCCAATTGGGGAATAGTCGAATGAGGCGTATCCCTTAGAAACAGTTTTCAATCGGTCGTAAAAATCGAAGACAATTTCCGAAAGTGGCATATCGAAAGAAAGCTCCACACGCTCGGTAGTCAAATAGGTCTGATTAGTGATCTGCCCTCTTTTTTCAATACAAAGTGACATCACCGGCCCAACAAAATCCGATTTCGTTATGATCGTGGCCTTAATATATGGCTCTTCCATCCGGTTAAGTTTGGATGGATCCGGCAGATCACTCGGGTTATTGACGAGGATCAATTCATCCGGCGCCGAATTGCTATAGGCATGGTAGGACACATTGGGAACCGTAGTGATCACTGTCATATCAAATTCGCGCTCCAGACGCTCCTGAATGATCTCCAAGTGCAACATTCCTAAAAACCCGCATCGAAATCCGAACCCAAGTGCCATACTGCTTTCGGGCTGAAAGACAAGGGAGGCATCGTTTAATTGTAGCTTCTCCATGGAAGCCCGCAATTCTTCGTAATCTTCGGTGTCAACCGGATAGATTCCGGCAAATACCATGGGTTTTACATCTTCAAACCCCTCGATCATATTAGTGGTTGGATTCTTAGCATCCGTTATCGTGTCTCCCACCTTTACTTCTTTAGCCTCTTTAATACCAGTGATGAGGTATCCCACATCTCCGGTACTTATTACAGGCTTTGGGGTTTGAGTCAGGTGCAAGGTGCCAACTTCATCCGCAAAGTAATTCTTGCCAGTAGACATAAATTTGATGTGTTGCCCTTTTTTGATTTCTCCATTCAAGATTCTGAAATAGGTTTCAACACCACGAAACGAATTATATACCGAATCGAATATCAACGCCTGCAGAGGCTCATCAACATTTCCTTTTGGAGCAGGTACCCGCTCAACAATTGCTTCTAGTATATCTTCAATTCCAATACCCGTTTTGGCACTGGCGGGGATTACCTCCTCCGGATCACATCCTAAAAGGTCAACAATATCGTCTGTAACCTCTTCGGGATTAGCCGATGGAAGGTCTACCTTATTTAATATAGGAATGATCTCTAGATCATTTTCCAATGCCAGATAGAGATTTGAAATAGTCTGCGCCTGAATGCTTTGAGCTGCATCTACAACCAGCAAAGCGCCTTCACAGGCGGCAATGGATCGAGAAACTTCATATGAAAAATCCACATGACCCGGGGTGTCGATCAAATTTAGAATATAGTCCTCACCCTTATACGTATAGTCCATTTGTATGGCATGACTCTTAATTGTGATACCACGCTCACGCTCTAGATCCATGTTATCCAATAACTGAGCCTGCTCTTCCCTTTCGGTGACAGCCCCGGTAAAACTTAAGAGCCGGTCGGCCAGGGTACTTTTCCCGTGGTCGATGTGTGCAATGATGCAAAAATTGCGAATATTCTTCATAGTATCTTTTCCAAGCGTGTTCGTCAAAGCAATTAGGCTGCAAATATAGCTTAAAATTAGAGTTTGCAGGCAATCCCCGAAGATTGATTATTTTTGCACCAGCTATGGTAAAGATTGGAAACATAGAAGTGGGAGAATTCCCCCTGTTGCTTGCTCCTATGGAGGATGTGAGCGACCCTCCCTTTCGCGCGCTTTGTAAAGAGCAGGGTGCCGATGTGGTTTATACTGAATTTATTTCTTCTGAAGGGCTTATTCGGGATGCAGCTAAGAGCGTTATGAAACTTGACATCTACGAAAAGGAGCGCCCGGTTGGCATCCAAATTTTTGGTGCGGTACTCGAATCCATGCTTCGAAGTGTAGAGATCGTGGAGGCCAGTGGACCAGACATCATCGACATCAATTTTGGCTGCCCCGTGAAAAAAGTAGTCAGCAAAGGAGCTGGAGCTGGAATATTAAAAGATATCGACCTTATGGTTTCTTTAACCGAAGCCATGGTAAAACACACAAAGCTTCCTGTTACAGTGAAAACCAGATTGGGCTGGGACCACGATTCGATCCGTATTGTAGAAGTAGCAGAACGATTACAGGATGTAGGCTGTAAGGCAATTTCCATACATGGCCGAACACGAGCTCAAATGTACAAGGGTGATGCCGATTGGGCTCCTATCGCTGAAGTAAAGAATAACCAACGTATGCTTATTCCTGTTTTTGGGAACGGTGATGTGAATTCTCCCGAAAGAGCCGTGGAAATGCGCGACAAGTATGGATTGGACGGTGCTATGATAGGAAGAGCCAGTATTGGCTACCCATGGTTTTTTAAAGAAGTAAAACATTATTTTGAAACAGGAACACATTGCGCCCCTCCCACCATGACGCAGCGTGTCGAAGCGGCCCGAAGACATCTGCAAATGGCCATAGATTGGAAAGGGGAAAAGTTGGGCGTTTTTGAGACCCGTCGTCACTATACTAATTACTTCAAAGGGATTCCCGATTTCAAAAAATACCGAATGAAGATGGTAACTAGCGACGATTCGGCGGCAGTGTTCGCTGCATTCGATGAGGTGATGGAATTATTTGCCGATCATCAATTTGTTTAGGAAAGTAGTTTTTCGGTGACTCGTAGCGAGGCCATTTTTGAGGCCACCCATCCCAATCCGCAAATCGTTACAAAAACAATAGCGAGATTCAATAATTTATACTGCATGGGATATGGAAGTGAAGGCGTAATAGGTACAAACCCATATTTTAGCTGAAGCAACACGACAGCCGACCCCAACAGCAATCCAATGGACACTCCAATAAGGGTCATGAGCATTCCGTTGTAGAAAAAAATCTTCCGGATCTCCTTCACCGTCAACCCCATAAAATAAAGCGTTCTAATATTGCTTCTTTTTTCGAGAATGACCATTATGATGGTTCCGGCAAGATTGAAAATGGCGATAGCTGCGATCAAGCTAACGAATAGATAGGTGAATAAATTTTCTGAATTCAACATTTTATATAGGGCATCGTTTTGCTGAATTCTATTTTTTATGACCACCTCTTGCGTCGGCACTTTCAATTCCGAAGGAGAATTAGGGGAGAATATTTCGGTGATTTGGGTCATTATGTCTCCTTCCGAAGCATTGGGAAGCAATTTAAATTCTATCGATGAGACCTTCGTCGAATCCAATCCAAGCAGATCTCTAGCAAAGGATATTTCAGAAAAAATATACTTACTATTTAATTCTTCATTGATCTCATAGACGCCCGAAGCTACTGCTCTACGCTTTGTAAACACGGCATTGGGGTCAATTATATTGAGTTGACCGCTACCGGGTTTTGGGACGTAAATTTCCAATGGATTCCTGTAGTCACCGGGGGGCATTGATAGTTTATTGGAGATTCCAAAACCTGCTACTATCTGGTCCATACCCGGTTCCATCCATTCTCCAGTGAATAACAAACTATCCACTGGAGTAATTTTTTGATAATTTGCGTCCACTCCTTTTATATAGGCAATGTTGCTTTTTCCTTCATATTGAAGAAAAACGCGCTCCTCGATAATTTTAGAAAACCCTTGAATTCCGTCAATTGATTGTAATTTTTCCAATTGCAACGTAGAAAGCGTAAGTGTCTTGCCCTTTGCAGGGGTCACTTTAAGGTCACTGTCAAAAACATTGGTGTACTGAAGTGCAAAATCCTTTAAGCCGGCAAAACCGGAAAGCACCACGAAAAGAGCCATCGACCCAATGATCACCGCTACAACGGCAATTCTTGAAATAATATTGACCGCATTTTTGTTGCTTTTTGAAAAAAGATATCGCCTGGCGATGTAAAGAGGCGGCCTCAAGTTTACAGTTTTTTTCGTTTGGCCAGTAAATCGGGGTCTTTCAATGGATCTTCCTCGCCTTTTACGGCTTGTTCGATGCCATCTATATATTCCAAAGAGTCGTCGTTGTAAAAATGTAAATCGGGCATTTTCCTTAATTGGTCTTTAGTAAGCATGGCTATTTGATGCTTTATCTTGTGCTTGACCAAATTAAGTTCTTTGACGATCGCAGCCGACTTCCCCGCAGGGAATACACTGGTGTAGACCTTTGCCAATGAGAGGTCCACAGTAACCGACACCTTGGATACGGAAATAATAATTCCGGTCTGACCTGCTTCCCGAAGCATGTTTTGTAGGATCGCTGCCAGGTCTTTTTGAAGAACGCCCGCAATTTTTTTCTGTCTATTGCTTTCTGCCATGGTGCAAAAATACTACAATTAATGGTATTGAGCCGAAAAGGCAGTACTTTTGAAAAACAAGAATGCTAGCCATTTATAATGGATACTAATTATTTTTCAAAATGAATAAAATAGAACATATAGGGATAGCGGTAACGGATCTCGACGCTGCGAATGAAGTATACAAGGCACTGCTGGGCGCACCTCATTATAAGACCGAAAGCGTAGAAAGTGAAGGAGTGAATACTTCGTTTTTTCGTTGCGGCGAAAGTAAAATCGAACTTTTGGAAGCGATGAGTGAGCTTAGCCCAATTGCAAAATTTATTGAAAAACGAGGCGAAGGAGTGCACCATATTGCATTTGCAGTCGATGATATTATTTCAGAGATGGAAAGATTAAGGAACGAAGGATTCGTGGTTTTGAACGAGAAACCCAAAAAAGGAGCCGATAATAAATGGGTGGTATTTCTACACCCTAAGTCCGCTAATGGCGTGTTAATAGAGCTATGTCAAGAGATTAATGACAAATAGTTTTGCTGAAGTTAGAAAGTGTTATACCTTTGCAAACTGTTTTAGGTCCCATAGCTCAGCTGGTTAGAGCATCTGACTCATAATCAGAGGGTCCTTGGTTCGAGTCCAAGTGGGACCACTGAAGTTGAAATAATGGAGTCTCAAACAGGAGAGGAGACCAATGAAACAAAAACCAAATTATCGCGCTGGAAAGCGGTGATATATGGGAAGAAGAAATTACAGGGATCGAACAATTTTTTGAGGATTTTGCAGTTAATAAATACTTGATAACTTGTTTTTTTCTTGCACGTTAAAAAAAAATTATTACTTTAGCCCTATTATATGCGACCCCAAATCGTGACTATATTAACCTTAGCGCTGTTTCTTTTTAGTGGCGCCATTATGCTTGGTCAGTCCAGTTCTGCTGACTCAGGTCCACCCCCTCCACCCCAAAGAACGCCTCCGGAAATGTTTATTGACAGTAATATTATGATACTTATTTTGGCTGGTTTACTCTATGGCGGCTATGTAATTTTGCGAAAAAAGGGTGTCAAAAATATCCTTGACTAAGTCTTTTAAGGTATTTTCCCACAACATCAAATTCTAGATTTACAGCAGACCCGATCTTGAGCTGATGGAAGTTTGTATTTTCAAAGGTATATGGAATAATTGCCACGCTGAATTCGGCATTTTTGGAGTCTATAACAGTAAGGCTTACCCCGTTGATCGTGATCGATCCTTTTTCAATGGTTACATTTCCGAAGGAATCGTCATATTGAAAACTAAAGATCCAACTTCCATCCCTGTTTTCTATAGACGTACAGGTTCCTATTTGATCGATATGCCCTTGAACAATATGTCCGTCCAGTCGTTCTCCTAATTGCATCGCGCGTTCCAGATTTACCGAATTTCCAATGACCCAATGACCGAGGTTGGTTTTGTCCAAAGTTTCCTGAATTGCGGTTACCTTATAATAATCGTCGTCGACATCGACCACCGTAAGACATACTCCATCATGGGCGACACTCTGATCGATTTTTAGCTGACAGGCGAGCGTACTTTTAACTTTTATATGTAGATTTTCACCTTCTCGATCCAGGCCTTCAATTTCGCCAATAGTCTCTATAATTCCTGTAAACATGAATTCAATTAGTTACATTTGTAGTACAAAAATAACACAAATAAAAGCAGCAGAGGGCGGATGATTAAAAACGAAAAAATTGTAGTCGGAATTTCAATTGGCGACTTAAACGGAATAGGAAGTGAAGTGGTTTTGAAAACGTTTCGGGATTCCAGAATGTTGGAATTCTGTACGCCAGTGATCTTTGCTTCGGTTAAAACAATGTCGTTTCTGAGAAAGAGTTATGAACTGGATATCAACCTGCACGGAATAGATAGTCTGGAAGCGTTGGTGCATAAAAAGATCAATGTTCTAAATGTCTGGAAAGAACCAGTTGCTATTGAATTTGGAAAAGAGGACCCGAAGATTGGTGCCTATGCCATACGATCATTGGAGGCGGCCGTTTCAGCATTAAAAGAATCTAAGATCGACGTGCTTGTAACGGCTCCTATTAATAAAAGCAATGTGCAAAGTGAAAGCTTCAATTTCCCGGGGCACACAGATTATTTGGCCAAGGAATTGGAAGGAGACAGTTTGATGCTTATGATCTCTGATGAGCTGAAAGTTGGGTTGCTTACCGATCATGTAGCCGTCAAAGATGTTTCCAGCCACATTACTCGAGAATTAATTGATCGAAAAATAAAGATCGTGCATCAAACACTGGTGGAAGATTTTGGTATTGTAAAACCGAAAATTGCCGTTTTGGGCATTAATCCGCACACTGGGGATAATGGCGTAATTGGCAGCGAAGATGATACGGTCCTACGCCCGGCCCTAGACAATATTCGAAACAACGGCAAAGTGGTGATGGGTCCCTATGCCGCAGACAGTTTTTTTGGTTCGGGGAATTACAAACATTTTGATGCCATTATTGCCTCCTACCATGATCAGGGGCTGATTCCTTTTAAGACGCTGGCCTTTGGAAACGGAGTTAATTATACCGCTGGACTAGACAAAATTAGAACTTCTCCGGACCATGGTACTGCATACGACGTGGCTGGAAAGAATATGGCCAATCCGGACTCTTTTAAAGAAGCTGTTTTTCAGGCCATTTCAATCTATAAGAAACGTAATGATTATAGGGTTTTTGCTAAGAACCCACTGAAGACAAATAGAAGAAAGTTAGCCTCAAAAAAGAATTCGTAATTCCAATAGGAGTATTAAAATATTTTTTATCTTTGCAGCCGCCTTATTCGTAAGGTTGTAGTATTAATTTTCGTGTGATTATGGAGGAACTGAAAGAATTTACCATTCCTTTTGTAGGATTGAAAGATGGAGAGCACACGTTTAATTTTGAAATTAAAAATACGTTCTTTGAGCATTTTGAGTACGACGACTTTAATGATGTAAACATCCATCTCGACGTATTACTGAATAAAAAAACCACTTTACTTGAGTTTGCGCTGTCGTTTCAAGGGACGGTAAATGTTAACTGCGATACGACCAACGAGCCATATGATCAAGATGTAAGTGGGAAATATCACTTTGTGGTAAAATTTGGAGAGGAACTTAACAATGAGAATGAGGATCTTCTTATTCTGCCTCACGGTAGTCACCAGGTGAATATTCAGCAGTATATTTATGAATCTATTGTATTGGCAATACCAACACGGAGAATTCATCCGGGAGTGGAAGATGGAACACTTAAAAGCGAAATACTCGAAAAACTTGAAGAATTAAGCCCAAAGGAGGATCACACTTCAAATGAAGAAACAACCGACCCTCGTTGGGACGACCTAAAAAAATTATTAACGGACAAATAATATAAGTAATGGCACATCCTAAGAGAAAAATCTCAAGAACCAGAAGAGATAAAAGAAGAACTCATTACAAGGCCACGACCCCTCAAATAGCTACCGATCCTACCACAGGAGAGGCTCATTTATACCATAGAGCCCACTGGCACGAAGGTAAATTATACTACAGAGGCCAAGTGGTAATCGATGCAACCGAAGAGGTAGAAGCATAAGCGATTTTACATAAAATTTATAAACTCTCACGATTCCATATAATGGAGGTGAGAGTTTTTTATTAGCATTTTTTAAAAATCAAAAAAAGTTATTTTTAGCCCAATTTTGATTAAAAATTAGTATTTTTCACTCCTTTTTAAAGGATTTTGGCCTTTTTTAGTGAATTTTAATTCAATTTTATGAGTAAAATCACAGCGGCAATTACAGCTGTAGGGGGATATGTCCCGGATTATGTTCTCACCAACCAAATTTTGGAGACCATGGTCGACACCAATGACGAATGGATCACCACTCGGACGGGAATCAAAGAACGTCGAATCTTAAAAGACGTTGGCAAAGGAACATCCTATCTCGCAATCCAAGCGGCCAAAGACCTTCTCAAGAAAAGCAATACCGACCCGAAAGATATAGATATGGTGATCATGGCAACTGCCACACCAGATATGCCCGTTGCGGTAACTGGGGTCTATGTAGCTACAGAGATAGGAGCGGTCAATGCCTTTTCTTTTGATCTAATAGCGGCCTGTTCCAGTTTTCTCTTCGGAATGTCAACCGCAGCAAGATATATTGAATCGGGACGCTACAAAAAAGTGTTACTTATTGGTGCCGATAAGATGTCGTCCATCATCGACTACGAAGACCGGGCTACCTGTATTATTTTTGGAGATGGGGGAGGTGCCGTATTGTTTGAACCCAATTCCGAAGGTTATGGCGTAAAGGACGAGATCCTGCGCACTGATGGAGTTGGAAGACCCCACCTAAAGATAGACGCCGGAGGATCTATTCTTCCCGCTAATGCCGAAACAGTTGCCAATAAACAACATTTCGTATTCCAGGATGGTCGAACGGTATTCAAATTTGCTGTTTCTAATATGGCCGATGTGAGCGAACAGATAATGAAGCGTAATGGACTTACGGGAGATCAGGTGGACTGGTTAGTACCACACCAGGCCAACAAGCGAATCATTGATGCGACCTCAAAACGAATGGAATTGCCTGACGAGAAAGTGATGATCAATATCCATAAATATGGAAATACTACTTCCGCCACCTTGCCTTTGTGCTTGAACGATTATGAAAAGCAACTAAAAAAAGGAGATAATCTCGTTTTTGCAGCTTTTGGCGGAGGGTTTACATGGGGTGCCGTTTATGTAAAATGGGCCTACGATTCGAATTAAATAGACCAATCAACAACTAGAATATGGAACTAAAAGACATTCAAAACCTGATAAAGTTTGTTGCGAAATCCGGAGCCAGTGAAGTGAAACTGGAAATGGAAGACGTAAAGATCACGATTAGGACCGGAGATAGCGGGAAACCAGAGACTACCTATTATCAACAACTCCCAGCCATGGCACCGGCGCCACAGCCTGTAACAGCTGCTGAAACCACTGAAACAGCAGCGACACCTGCTGCTCCCGAACCTGCTGCTCCCGCTGCAGAGGAAGACTCAAAATATGTCACAATAAAATCACCAATTATTGGCACATTTTACCGCAAGCCGTCACCAGACAAGCCCGTTTTTGTAGAAGTAGGCGATAGTATTGGAGTTGGTGATGTCCTTTGTGTGATCGAAGCCATGAAGTTGTTTAACGAAATTGAAAGCGAAGTCGCCGGTAAGATCGTAAAAGTGTTGGTGGACGATTCGTCGCCTGTTGAATTTGACCAACCTTTATTTTTAGTTGATCCATCTTAGTATAAATCCTTCCCGAGACCTTTCGGGACAAGCTTTATATCCCATCCGTGGGATCTTGAGCTTTGATATTTCAGAAGATTATGTTTAAAAAGATACTAATTGCCAATAGGGGAGAAATTGCGTTACGGGTAATCCGAACATGCAAAGAGATGGGCATTAAGACAGTTGCGGTGTATTCCACTGCCGACGAGGAAAGCCTTCATGTTCGTTTTGCAGACGAAGCGGTTTGCATAGGACCTGCAGCCAGTTCGGAGAGTTACTTGAAAATTTCAAATATCATTGCCGCTGCAGAGATCACCAATGCGGATGCCATTCATCCGGGATATGGGTTTCTCTCGGAAAATGCTAAGTTTTCAAAAATTTGCGAGGAACATAATATCAAATTTATTGGGGCTTCCGCCGAAATGATCAATAGAATGGGAGACAAGGCCTCGGCAAAATCGACTATGATCGCTGCTGGCGTACCCTGTGTTCCAGGAAGTGAAGGTATCATCCCCGATTTTAAAACTTGTATTAAAGTGGCCAAGGAAACTGGCTACCCGGTCATGCTTAAAGCCAGTGCCGGTGGTGGAGGAAAAGGAATGAGAGCTGTTTGGAAGGAAGAAGACTTGGAAGAGGCCTGGGATTCGGCGCGAACCGAAAGTAAGGCGGCATTCGGGAATGATGATATGTACATGGAAAAGCTTATCGAAGAACCTCGTCATATTGAAATTCAGGTAGTGGGTGATAGCAAAGGTAAGGCATGTCACCTCAGCGAAAGAGACTGCTCTGTTCAAAGGCGTCACCAAAAACTCACGGAGGAAACGCCCAGTCCTTTCATGACTAAAAAATTGAGGGAAGATATGGGGAACGCTGCTGTAAAAGCAGCCGAATACATTAAGTATGAAGGAGCGGGAACGGTAGAATTTTTAGTAGATAAGCACCGAAATTTCTATTTTATGGAAATGAATACACGTATTCAGGTAGAACACCCAATCACCGAGGAAGTTGTGGATCATGACCTTATTCGGGAACAGATACTGGTGGCTGCCGGAGTACCTATTTCAGGAAAGAATTACTATCCGTCCTTACACTCAATCGAATGTAGGATCAACGCGGAAGACCCGTATAACGATTTTCGACCCTCTCCGGGAAGGATCACCACACTACATGCACCCGGAGGCCATGGAGTTCGGTTAGATACGCATGTGTATGCCGGATATGTGATCCCGCCTAATTACGACTCGATGATTGCCAAATTAATTGTTACGGCGCAAACACGTGAAGAGGCCATCGCTAAAATGAAGCGTGCGCTCGACGAATTTGTGATCGAAGGCATTAAAACTACGATACCGTTCCATCGGCAGTTAATGGAGGATCCCCGCTATGTGAAGGGAGATTACACCACTGCTTTTATGAATGATTGGGAGATGAAGGCACCGGACGATGAATAGCAGGCTTTGATCGCTTAAAGAAACTAAAAACCCAATGGCTCGCCGTTGGGTTTTTTATTTTATCTTCGGAAAAAGAAGTAGCCGTAAGGACGGCTTGGAAACACACATGAAAAGAAGTCTTTTACACCCGTTAGCCTTTGTTCTAGCAGCGATTGGAACGATCGTTCTGTTAAAGCTGTTTGGGATTTGGTTCGCGCTTTCGGCACCATTTATATTGGTTATTTTCTTGTTTTTTTTTCGAAGCGAAGCTAGTCTGTATTTTTACCAAACTGTATGAAATATTCCTATTGGGAGCATAAAACCTGGTTTTCCAACATTGATTTCGCGATTGTTGGTTCGGGGATTGTTGGACTAAGTTGTGCCTTAACTCTTCGGAATAAATTTCCGAAAAGCAAGATCGCAGTCTTTGAAAAGGGGATACTGCCTAGTGGTGCGAGTACCAAAAATGCGGGTTTTGCCTGTTTTGGCAGTACTTCCGAAATATTAGACGATCTCGTAAACCATTCCGAAGAAGAGGTCGTAGCATTGGTTAAAAAAAGGATCGAAGGCTTGAATGCGCTTAGAGCTACTTTAGGAGATAGCGCCTTAGATTATCAGCAGCACGGAGGCTATGAGTTGTTCACCATGGATAAACCCGATTTATACGAAAAATGCCTTTCAAAGATCGACTATGTCAATGAATTACTAAAAGACGCATTTTCTTCCGAAAATGAGGTGTTTTTGGTTAAAAACGACCCGTTTTCCTTCAAAAATGTGCAAAAACAAGTAATTTTTAATCAATTTGAAGGACAAATCGACACCGGGAAAATGATGCAAGGATTAATTCAAAAATGCATCAAAAATGACATATTTATACTCAATTCGAGTGAAATAACGTCTTTTTCGGCTAAAAATGACCAAATTTTACTTGTTTTAAACAATTCCGAAGAAATAACAACCAGACAACTTTTAATTGCTACTAATGGATTTGCAAAGCAGCTTTTGAAAGAGGATGTTCGCCCTGCTCGAGCACAGGTTCTTATTACCAAACCCATTCCTAGTTTAAAGATACAAGGGGCTTTTCACCTGGACAAGGGCTACTATTATTTTCGGAATGTGAACAACAGAGTCCTTTTAGGTGGAGGTAGAAACTTAGATTTTGAAGGTGAGACGACCACTCAATTTGGGCTTACTGAAGTGATTCAGAATAAACTAGAAGCATTACTTAAAACAACAATTTTACCCAATACAACGTTTGAAATAGATACCCGCTGGAGCGGAATAATGGGCATAGGCACTCAAAAGAAACCCATTGTACAACAGCTCATGCCCAATGTTTACTGTGGTGTTCGATTGGGGGGGATGGGCGTTGCGATAGGAAGCTCCGTAGGGCATCAGCTTGCTGAATTGGCGCAGATGTAGTAAATCTGAGTCGGTACTTCTCCCGTAGAAGTTAAATCATTGAATTTGAAAATGGGTAAGAGACTAGCCAAGTTTATTTTTAAACTCCTCCTTTGGTTTGTAACACTCAGTGTTCTGTGGGTGTTACTCTACAAACACGCACCTGTGCCATATACAGGATTAATGGCGCTGCGATCGTTTGAGGGCGGCTCTGGTCATGTAACTAAACATGAATGGGTTCCTATTGAGGAAATTTCCGAAGAAATAAAACTAGCTGTGATTTGTGCGGAAGATCAGCGTTTCATGTTGCATAATGGGTTTGATTATGAGGCGATCGAAAAAGCGTACAAAGACAACAAGGACGGTAAGAAATTAAGAGGAGGAAGCACTATTTCGCAGCAAACCGCTAAGAATGTTTTTTTATGGCCACAAAGAAGCTGGCTTCGTAAAGGTTTGGAGACTTATTTTACCGTGCTTATTGAGACTTTTTGGAGTAAAGAACGCATCTTGGAGGTGTATTTAAACAGTATTGAAATGGGGGAGGGAGTCTATGGAGTTGAAGCGGCGGCCCAACATTGGTTCAATACCTCTGCACGGGACCTTTCAAAACACGAAGCTGCTGCTATTGCTGCCATTTTGCCCAATCCGCGAAGTTTTAAAGCGTCTCCAAGGACGTCGTATATTGAGAATAGAAAAAAATGGGTATTGCGTCAAATGAATAATTTTGGGAACCTTAATCTGGCAGAGAAATGACACCAACCGAACTCAAAGAAGCACTGCTTTTAATGTGTATCAAGCACGTAAAAGAGCGAAAGAAAAAAATCTTGGATTCCATTGCCACGATCGAGGAATCCCTATTCGAAGAGGGGAAGAGTACCGCCGGAGATAAGCATCATACAGGAAGGGCCATGCTTCAAATCGAGCGGGAAAACACCGGAATTCAACTCATGGAGGTGGAAAATACGGAAACGGTGCTTCGGAAAATATCGATCTATTCTAAAACTGAAGTTATTAAAATGGGAAGCTTGGTACGCACTAAGAATGCCAATTACTTTTTGAGTATATCAGCGGGGATGGTTGCCGTTAATGGGGCTAATTATATTTGTATTTCCATTGGATCTCCAATTGGGCAGCTTTTATTGGGCAAGCAGAAAGGTGATGTGTATACGTTTAGCGGAAAACACTTTTTAATTGAGGCCGTATTGTAAAGGTCTAACCGGGCTATCAGTATTATTTTGGCAGATAGGCTAATGGAATAGGATTGAGTTCCGTTTCCTGAGTCCAGTAAATATTTACGATCCACCAACGTTCTCCGTCGTTCAATAGCTGAATACTATTTATACCACGCATAAAGGGTTCGGTTTCAGTCTTGCTGTGAAAGGATTCATAGGTACTAAACACCTGCGTCACGCCACCAAAAGAATCTGTAACCCTATGGATCTCAATTTCGTAGAATCCGTTTTCCACTAGCCAGTTTCCCGAGGATTCAATATATTCGTTGGGAGTCATATATCGCAGGCCATACACTCCTTCTTTATTCTTGCCAGAAGGAATGAGTTTTGCATTGGGCTTGAACAGGTATTTAAACAATTCCCAATCTCGCGCCTCTCCTTTTTCGCCGGAAATTACCGAATATAAGGTAGAGACCGTACTATCTAATGTTTGCACCCTCTCAAGATAATTGCTAGTATTTTGTGCATTTGCAAATATCGAAACTGAGAATAGAATCGCGAATAAGATGGAAAATCTATGCATATTAATGCTATAATTTAGTTGGTACATGGTTAATTTAGTTCAAATTCAATTTTGTAGGTAGTAGCAGAACTTCCACCTACATACACTTCAAAATCTCCCGGTTCCACCGTCCATTCGCCTTGATTGTTAAAGTATCCCAATTCCTTTTCTGTCAATGTGAATTGGACTGTTTGGGTTTGCCCGGGGCTTAGCTCAACCAGGTCAAATCCTTTTAATTCTCTTACGGGACGAGTGACTCCGGCAACAAGATCTCTTAGGTATAACTGAACCACTTCCTTTCCCGTTACGTCTCCCGAATTAGTGAGTGAAATGCTCACGGCAATGGCTTTATTAGAGGCATAGTTGTTTTCAATTTTCAAATTGTCATACTCGAAAGTGGTGTAGCTCAACCCATGTCCAAAGGGATACAATGGATCGTTGGATTCATCGCTGTAGTGCGACCAGAAAACCAAATCGGGTCCTGGCAGGGTGGGTCTTCCCGTATTTTTATAGTTGTAGTAAATGGGTACTTGCCCAACAGACCTGGGCACAGTCATTGGCATTTTACCACTAGGGTTATAATCGCCATACAACACCTGAGCGATCGCATGACCACTCTCACTCCCCAGATGCCAGGCTTCAACGATAGCGGGGATATTTTCATCTGCCCAGACCAAAGTAAGAGGTCGGCCATTATTGAGTACTAAAACCACGTTGGGGTTTGCCGCATACACCGCTTCCAACAACTCCTGTTGTACACCCGGAAGATCCAGTCTGGTTCGACTTCGGGCTTCTCCGGTTTGAAACCCATTTTCACCGAGTACCATAACCACCTTATCCACATTTTTGGCCAGTGCGATGGCTTCGGCAAAACCACTTTTATCAGTGGTATTAATTTTTACTTCGAATACAAAATCTGTTTTTCCCACCGAGACATCGGCTCCTTTGGCATAGGTAAGTTGATTTCCTTTATATACCTCCATACCTTCCTTCACGGAAGCTGCGGTATTATCGTCTGCTGCGATCCGCCAGCTACCCAATGGACTGTTTTTATCAGCTGCTAATGAACCAATAAGACCAATGGACAGCCCCTCTTTTTTCAGCGGAAGCATGTTGTTCTCATTTTTAAGAAGTACAATAGATTTCTTGGCAATTTCGAGTACGGCTGCGTGGTTTTCTTCGGAATTGACCACGGCTTTTTCTCTTTCCAGGTCGCAGTATTTGTAGGGATCGTCAAACAGACCCAATTCAAACTTTACTTTCAGTATTCTTCGTACCGAATCATCTATCAAGGCCTCATCTACTTTTTCTTCCCGCACCAGATTGGCTAATTCAGCAACATACAGATAGGATTCCATGTCCATATCTGAACCTGCATTTGCAGCGATCTCAGCAGCTTGTTTGCCATTTTTGGCATGACCATGGGCCATCATTTCCCGAATAGAACCCCAATCAGAAACCACAAAACCTTGAAAGTTCCATTTCTGCTTTAAAATTTCACGTTGTAAATAGCGGTCACCTGTGGCAGGAATGCCGTTCAATTCATTAAAGGAGTTCATAAACGTGCGAACACCTGCTTCCTTTGCCGCCATAAATGGAGGCAGTACAATATTGTACAAAGTGGAGGTTCCCAGGTCGGCCGTATTGTAATCACGTCCTGCTTCAGAAAAACCATACCCCGCAAAATGTTTCGCACAGGCTGCAATCGTATTTACGGCTGCCAGGTCATCGCCCTGAAAGCCTTCTACCCTTGCTACGGCTACTTTTGCACCTAGAAATGGATCTTCCCCAGCTCCTTCCATAATTCTTCCCCAACGTGCATCTCTGGAGATGTCTACCATAGGCGCAAAGGTCCAATTGATCCCGGAGGCTGCTGACTCGGCCGCCGATATTTGTGCAGACAGCTTAATAGCCTCAAGATCCCAACTCGCAGCTTCAGCCAACGGAATGGGGCTCATGGTTTTATAGCCGTGAATGGCGTCAAATCCAATGATGAGAGGAATGCCTAATCGCGACTCCTCCACAGCGATCTTTTGAACCGCCCTTACTTGTTCAACACCACGAACGTTGATCATAGACCCAACTAGTCCTTTACGTAGGTGCTCATATTTTTTTGCTGCGTCACCATCGGATGGGGAAGGGCCGGTTACATTCCAAAAACCATTGTACTGGTTCATTTGCCCAATTTTTTCTTCCAACGTCATAATGGACAAGAGAGAATCTACTTTTTCTTTAATGCGGATACCGGTTTTGTCATTTGACCACGATGTCGAATCGATTTTTTCGTTGGTGTAGTGACTAATAAAGAGTACAAACGTAAGAGCGAATGTTAATGTAATATACTTCATTGATAAAAATTAAGTGATGATAAGCGAATTTCCTGAACATTTATAATTGTCGGCTCCCGAATATGAAAAGCACAGAAACCCTCTGAATTCATTGTATGCGCCGAAAGAAGACAAGGTAATTCTATTTTTTAATTTGGTAATCTATCCAGAAAAATATTTTGCGCCTTTATCAATTGAGTCGGGTGGTTGAAGTACAGTTCTACTTCTTCGTGCCTGGCGTGAATTAGATAATGACTTCCCTTGAAATAACTTTGGATCACTTTGGCAGTGAGTTTTGTTTTTTCTTCGGAAATAGATAATTGATGTGGTAAAAGTACCAGGGCTTCAGAAGAAAATATCCCGGCAGGAATTTCATTAATTTCTCCAAAAAATCCGGCCTGATAGGGAGTTGAGATATTTCCATAAACAGTCTCCGGTGTTCCGAAGGATACAGGGAGCCCCTCTTTCATCAACAACATACGATCACTAAATGCCAGAGCCTCTTCGCTGTCGTGAGTGGCAGTGATACAAGTGATATTCTGTTCTTTCAGATAGTGATAAAGGTTTCTTCGAAGTTTATTTTTTCGGAAGGTATCAATGTTACTAAAAGGTTCATCGAGCAGTAATAATTCGGGTTTCTTTGCCAAAGCTTTAGCCAAGGCCACTCGTTGCTTCTGTCCACCACTCAAATTTTTAACTTTCGTATGTGCAAACTCAACCAGATCCACCACTTTTAACAATTCCTCCACCCGCATGGTATCTTTCTCCAGGTCCAACCTATTTAAGTGAGTCGCAATGTTTTCAGAAACTGAAATAAACGGCATTACGTTAAATTCCTGAGAGACTAATTTCATAAAGGATTGCCCGGGAATAAGGTTGTGCTTAGGCCCCAACAGAGCCTTGTCTTTCCAATGTAGTGTACCATGTTCAAGATCTAAAAGACCGTAAATGATGTGCAGTAAAGTGGACTTACCACAACCACTTTCCCCTAGAACGGCCAAATGCTCACCTTGATCGAGTTGAAATGCAATGTTGCGAAGAACTTCCTGTTCATCATAAGCAAAAGACGTGATCTTCAACGCAAGCATAGGAAAGGTTTTTCGTGTGGTGAGTAAAAAAAGGAGGTCATAAAGACCTCCCTTGCAACTTTATTAAATTATTAGTGCGACTATTGCTTTACCTTACTATTTACTTTTTCGGGTAAGACTTCATAACCCATATTGTAGAGCGTAAAACCAAAAATGTCTGCATACTGTTCAATGCTTTTTTTAACCGGTGTTCCGGCGCCATGACCGGCATCGGTTTCGATACGAATTAATACAGGATTGGGTCCGGCTTGTTTGTCCTGAAGCTCTGCGGCAAATTTAAAGCTATGAGCCGGCACCACGCGATCATCATGGTCACCGGTTGTCACTAAAGTGGCCGGGTAGCTGGTTCCTTCTTTAACGTTATGAACGGGAGAGTATCCTTTCAAGTAATTAAACATTTCTTCACTTTGCTCCGCGGTTCCGTAATCGTATGCCCAACCGGCACCTGCTGTGAACGTATGATAACGTAACATATCTAAAACACCAACGGCAGGAAGGGCTACCTTCATGAGGTCGGGTCTTTGTGTCATGGTAGCACCCACCAGCAAACCTCCGTTAGAGCCGCCTCGAATGGCTAGGTAGTCACTGGACGTGTATTTGTTTTCTATTAGGTATTCGGCAGCAGCGATAAAGTCGTCGAATACATTTTGTTTTTTCATCTGCGTTCCGGCATTGTGCCAGTCCTTACCATATTCACCACCCCCACGAATGTTGGGAACCGCATAAATACCCCCTTGTTCCATCCAAACAGCCGTACCAATACTAAATCCGGGCTGAATACTAATGTTGAAACCACCGTATCCATATAAGATCGTTGGGTTTTTACCATCGAGCTCGATTCCTTTTTTATGTGTGATGATCATAGGAACCTTGGTTCCATCTTTGGAGCTGTAAAAAATTTGTTTGCTTTCGTAGTCATCCGGATTAAAATCGATCTCCGGTTTACGGTATAATTCGCTGGTACCGTTTTCAATATCGTATTTATAAATACTACTCGGCGTTGTATAATTGGTAAACGAATAGTACAATTCTTTTTCTTCTTTCTTAGATCCAAACCCACCTGCATTTCCAACTCCGGGAAGGGTAACTTCACGAACGAGTTTTCCATCGTAATCATACTGAAATACCTTGGAAACGGCATCGATCATATATTCAGCGAAGAAATAGCCACCTCCAGTATTAGGACTTAAAACGTTTTCAGTTTCGGGAATAAAATCGGCCCAATTATCGGGTGTTGGGTTGGAAGCATCCACGGTAACTATCTTTCGGTTGGGGGCGTCCATATTAGTGACGATATACAATTTAGTCCCAACGTTGTCTATGATATAGGAATCGGTATCGGTATGATCCAAGATGGGAGCAAAGTCACTATTAGGAGTTTCGAGATCCTTTATAAATAGCTTGTTACCGGAAGTCGAGGTACTCGCAGTTAGGACCAGGTATTTAAAATCTTCGGTGGGGCCTGCATAGCAATAGCGATGTTTTTGTTCCGGAGTACCGCCATAGATTAGTTCATCGTCGGCTTGTTTGGAACCTAATTTATGATAATAGACCTTGTGTTGGTCTGTCTTAGCAGATAATTCACTTCCCTCAGGTTTGTCGTAGCTGGAATAATAAAACCCTTCGTTTCTAAGCCAAGAGATACCACTAAATTTAATATCACGGATCGTATCTTCAATGATCTCTTTGGATTCTGCATTCATGACCAATACTTTTCGCCAGTCGCTTCCTCCTTCGGAGATAGAATAGGCGGCTAATTTTCCATTATCCGAAAAGCTCAAACCTCCCAAAGAAATTGTTCCTTCCTCGTTAAAAGTATTTGGATCAAGAAAAACTGTGGCCGTACTCGGGTCGTCACCGGTCTTAAAACGGTAGATCACAAACTGATTTTGAAGCCCGTCATTCTTATAAAAATAAGTATAGTCACCTTCCTTGAAAGGAGGCCCCACTTTTTCATAGTTCCAAAGGGTAGTGAGACGTTCTTTTAATTCTTCACGGAAAGGGATCGTATCCAGATAACCGAAAGTAACTTTGTTTTGCGCAGCTACCCACTCACCGGTTTCCTTGCTCATATCATCTTCAAGCCATCGATAGGGATCGCTCACTTGTGTTCCAAAATAGGTGTCTACGGTATCAACTTTTTTAGTTTTGTGGTAGGTCACGGCGATGGGTTCTTTTTCAGTTTCGTCGTTGCATGCAACAAGAATAACGGCACACAAAATAGGAAGGATTAGTTTTTTCATTATTAAAAAATTGGTAGCTGTAAATGTAGTAAAAACCAATCAGCTAAAACGTTATAAGTTTGTTAGCATTTAGCTTCATTTAAACCTGAAACAAAGGACGATACGCTTTCCAGTACTTGTAGATTAAAATTACATTGATTCCAACTATCGCAATGGCGATATATATGTCTGAAATATCCAGAAAAAGGTGGAAAAGCAAAATATTTAGGGAGATAGGCGCTAACAGTATGAGTGCGAATGGCACCCATTTATTAAATAAGAGTAGAAAACCAATAATGATCTCGAGAACTGCAACCACATAAAATACGTAGCCCGTACTTTCCAGAGATTCCATAAAATTAGCCGCTGCCGAAGGCATCTCAAACAGGGTAATAAAATTGAAGAATTTGTTAAACCCGAATACAAGAAGGGCTAAAGCCAAAATTAAACGAAGGATGATAGCAAAGGAAGATTTCATAAGCTGGGATCGATGGTTGGTGTTTCAATATACTGAAAAAAATAAAACACCGCTTCTATAATGGAAGCGGTGAGTAAATAAATTTTATAACAATCAGTCCTTCAACAGGATAGCTTATTTTTTAATAAAGCGCTGGGTTTTGATTGTTGAATTATCGAACACTCGAAGGATATAATTTCCTTGCGCCAAATTTGATACATCTACAAAATCTGCATCCAATCTCGCGTTCATAACGCGTCGCCCGCTAACATCGAATACAGTATAGATAGGATCTTCGAATTCGTTTAGGTTTCCAAGATTTAAGATACCCTGTGTTGGGTTAGGATACACAATTAGGTTATTCACCAAAGTGTCTTCCAATCCTAAAACTGTGGATCCTTCAAGAACCGTGATAGTCTGATTTACATCTTGATCTTCCAAAACATCAATAATTCCGGATGGCCAGTAGATGGTGAGTGAAAGAATTTCAGAATCCGTTCCAACACCAAAATGCGTGTTCAAACTGCTCATTAACGAGAAGCCTTCTCCGCTTCTAACGTCTCTTATTTGTGTACCGGAAGCCGTTACAATTTCCACACGTGCACCAATTCCATCAATGTTACTGTCTACTCCTACTGTATTGATCTTTAACCAATTATTTGAATTAGCATCGTTGTAATAGATCGTACCTCCTGTAAATGAATCGATAAATCCATCATTGTTGAGGTCACCTAAACAACCATTGTTTCCGGGAAGCACACTAGGAAGTAAGCTAAAGGTCATGTTTCCATTTCCGAAAAGAATGTGCCCGTTTGAAAGGATATCTGCATTTCCGTCATTATCCACATCATGCGTTGCATTTTCTATTCCCGTAGAATTGAAAGTGGTAAGTCCGGAGCTTGCGATCACATCGGTAAAGGTTCCATCTCCATTATTTTGCATCAATCTGTGGAATCCATCTCCCAAACTACTAGCACCTATCCACGCATCCATGTCGCCATCGTTGTCAAAGTCGGCCCAGGCCGAGGACCAGGTTTGCATACCGTCTTCAAGACCGGCTGCATTTCCTATTTCGGTAAAAGTTCCGTCACCATTGTTTTCGTGTAATTCGTTCTGACGTCTCTCAAGTCCACCACCACATTTGGCCTGGAACATATCAATATCTCTATCGTTGTCAAAATCGATCCAAACACTTCCGTAGTGACCCCCACTTGGGTAATCACCTATTCCACCTTGGAAAAAAGTTAAGTTTCCACTACCATCGTTAATGTAATACACATTGGGCTCTACATCATGACACACAAAGGCATCCAGATGTCCGTCGTTGTTAATATCAACAAAATTAGAACGTTGAGAGAATACATACTCAGGTCCCGAAACCTCGGTAAATTGGGTTCCGTTCGAGTTGGCTCTCATAAAAGTAACCCCGCTTCCTCCTCCGTAAAGTAGATCTGTATATCCGTTACGATCATAATCTCCAGCCGCCAAACTCCAAGAGGGTGTATAATCTGCAGGTGTGGTTACGATATTAGTCTCAACCAGCGTACCATCAGGCTGCTGATGGTATATTTGAACATTCGTCCCGGTAATTGAGACAATATCATCCAAGTGATCGCCATTCATATCAACTACCGCGCGGTTGGATCCGGTCGTTGCAATATTTTGCGAAGTAAACGACACTTGTGCTTGCGCAAACTGTCCGCCTACTATAAGCAATCCAAGTAAGATAATTTTTTTCATAATTGATTCATTTAAAATTAGTTATAGTTTTTAGTTACAGGTTTGGGTCAAGGAGTTGATCCATTCCTCTATAAGTGCAACACCTTCTTCATGTTGCAAAGTTCTTCCTAATAATGGCATTCGATATTGTTCTTCGGTTGAACTTAGTCTAAAAAACAATACAGAATTTTCCGGGTCTCCGGGTTCAACAATTTTGGCGCCTTCATATCCAGGAATGGGAGTGTCTGCGGTGACGCAAATACCCAAATTATCCGGATTTTCAGTTAGTTCGAAGCTAAATCGAGGTGCTCGGTAATTACAATGACCTGCATCAGCATGACAGCTATTGCAATTGATGTCAAGATACGAACGTACTCTCATGTCCAACGATTCGCTAGGATCATCCCATTTCGCTACAGTGACAATATCCCCTGGCACGTTGCTTTGCAAATACCCTTGTTCTATCCATTTGGTAAGCTGATTGCTAACGCCGTCCGAATAATTAAAGTCTGAGTTCATACTTTGAGGTTTCAAGCCAATGGGCGCAATTTCAAAGTCGGCTTTATGACAAGTAAAGCATTCGGAGCTAGCAGGGATGCGGTAATTCACATCTTTGGTCACACCATTTTCAACAAACTGAATGGGTAAAAAAGCCCCATCTCCAGTGGTGTCTAGAAGCGCTTCATCCTGATTGGCATTCCATATATAATCTGCCAGCACCCATCCTTCGGCTTTCTTGATAAGCAGTCGTGTTTCAATAATTTGAGTGACATTGGCAGGTTGCACATTGTCGTAATAAAAGGTTTTTATAAGGACACTTCCCAAAGGAAAGTTTAATAAGTCACTGTCTCCCACGTATTCCGCTTTCACGCCATTAGGCATCCATACAAAACGCTTTTTGTGTGCATAATCCGAAAACAATGGGGTTATAGGCTCATAAGGCAAAACTCCAAACACCGGGTTGTGATCGTCCATGGAACCTTCAAAGAAATTATAATCGCTTAGTTTCGGATAAGGCACTTGATTTATGTCGAATATCACAGGCGAGAAAGGCAAAACCGTAATGGTAACTGTCCCGGTTCCGCAGCTGTCCCCTGTCGAATCACAAACGGTATATTCGAAAGAGTCATTTCCGGTGAAGGTAATATCGGGGGTATAACGAATAATATCATCCAAAAGCGTGGAGGTGCCATTGCCAATGATCTGAACACTTCCGGTTTGTGGATTGGTTATCGAGAATAATCCGTCTGAAGGTACATTGGTGTCATTAGCAAAAACAGCCAGATCGATGGTGGCGTTAGCAAAAACTTCTCCGGCATCAGCCTGAGTAGTGATGACCAAGGCAACATAGTCATCGCCTTCGTCCTTATTGCACGAAATAATAGCAAAAAGTGACAGCGCCACAAAGATGTATTTCAAGTAGGCATTATTCATTTAAAAGTAATCTTTAGCAATTTTTTAAAACAGAAGAAATTCCTCTTGTAGTAAAAATCGTCTAAATTTAGTAAAAACTTCGCATTAGACCCGATTTAACGCCTTGTTTATGGGAAATTTATGAGAAAAGTGAACGATAAGAATCTCTATGGAGATACATTAAATACACATTCACGACAGCTACCAATAATGCAGGCCCAATATTTGGGAGGTTGACAAAAGCATGAAATAACACAATGTGCACCGAAATTGGGACCAAAATGACCAAAGCCAATGGCACCCATTTCTTGAATATAAGTAAAAGCCCTACAGCGGCTTCAGTAAGCCCTACCAAGCCCATTATATACCCTTTGCCGGCATTTGGATCGTCTCCGGAGTAGCGAAGTGCATCAAAAAGGTGCTGTGCCTCCGGGTAGCCCGTAAAATCGAAATCGGGCATAAACCAAAAGAACTTATTGAGACCAAAGACCAAGAGCATAAGCCCAAGACCAATACGTAAAATGAGGTGGAAAATTTTCATGGAATTAGTTTTTCTGAAGTGTTATGCGCCTTTAGACGGTCTTCTTCAGAAACACTTACACCAATCCGTGGTTCATTAGATATTCGGCAATTTGAATGGCATTGGTCGCGGCACCCTTCCGAAGATTATCGCTCACGATCCACATATTTAGGGTGTTGGGTTGGGTTTCATCCCTGCGCAATCGTCCCACAAACACCTCGTCTCTGTTATGCGCATAAATGGGCATGGGATAGGTATTGGTTTCGGGGTTATCCTGAATAGTAACCCCTGGAGTGCTGTGCAACAGTTTTCTAACCTCAACCAGGTCAAAGTCGTTTAAAAATTCGACATTCACTGCCTCACTATGTCCACCTGCGGTTGGGATCCGAACCGCAGTGGCCGAAACCGAAAATGTACGATCGTCCAATATTTTTTGGGGTTCACGGGCCAATTTCATCTCTTCCTTGGTGTATCCATTTTCTTCGAACACATCACAATGCGGCAATGCATTTCTATGAATAGGATATGGATACGCCATCTCACCGCGTTTACCTGCAATCTCATTCTCCAATTGCTGCACGGCCTTCACTCCGGTTCCAGAAACCGATTGATACGTTGAGACGACCACGCGTTTCATTGTGTATTTCTTATGAAGCGGAGCAAGCGCCATAACCAACTGTATGGTCGAGCAATTAGGATTGGCAATAATTTTATCTTCTTTGGTGAGTATATGAGCGTTTATTTCGGGTACGATCAATTTTTTTGAGGGATCCATTCTCCAGGCAGAGGAGTTGTCAATAACCGTAGCCCCTGCTGCCGCAAATTTTGGAGCCCACTCCAGCGAGATACCTCCGCCCGCCGAGAAGATGGCAATATCTGGCTTTGCGTTTACCGCGTCTTCTATTCCAATTATCTTGTGCAATCTGCCTTTGAAGATTAATTCACGCCCAACAGATTGTGCCGAAGCTACGGGCAACATCTCCTTAATTGGAAAGTTCCGCTCTTCGAGTAATTTTAGCATAACGGTGCCCACCATTCCAGTGGCACCTACGATGGCAATTTTCATATGGGGACGTATTTCCATCAAATGTATGAGATAAAATTTCTGAGTTACAAAATTACAACGAAAAAAAAGACCATCCTGTCGAAAACAGGATGGTTTTGTTAAAATATGCAGTGTAGCGGTATTCTTACTGCTCGCCACATCGTTAATTGGCGATCTCTAAGAAGTGAAACTAGACTTAGTCTTTTTTAAGAAGATCGCGGATCTCTGCAAGAAGGTCGTTGTCAGACGGTCCGGCTGGCGCTTCTTCCGCAGGTGGCTTTTTAGTTTTGTTGTAAGCCTTAACGATCATGAATAATACAAATCCAACAACAATAAGGTTGATGATCGAATTGATCCATTTTCCATATAACATGGCATTCTCAGGCTTAGCAACAGTACCGTCCTCAGCTAATACAGCTTCAGAAAACACATATTTCATATCTGCGAAATCCACTCCGTCACCCATTAGGCTACCTACAAATGGCATCATAATGTCACTCACAAATCCATTGATCACAAGTCCAATGGCACCTGCTAAAATAACGGCTACAGCAAAGTCGATCACGTTGCCGGTCATAATAAAATTCTTAAACTCTTTGAGCATAGTTGATAGGTTTATTGTGTTAATAAGCGCCCAATTTACTTAAATACAGGGTTGCAACAAAATTTATCGAAATTTGAATTATGATTTTCGCTGAACGACACGCTTTACACGCTGTGAGATGGCGGTCAATAATTCGTAGGAAATGCTTGACATAGTTTCCGCAAGAATAACGGCAGATTGTCCCTCTCCAATTACAACCACCTCATCTCCCTCGCTACACTCAATATTGGTAATATTGACCATCATCATATCCATACACACGTTTCCAATAATAGGAGCTTTTTTGGCATTAATGAGTACGCACCCCTTTCCATTCCCTAGTTGTCGGGAGATTCCATCGGCATGTCCAATGGGTAAAGTCGCGATTTTTTCAAAGTGTTTTGCCCTATACGATCGGTTGTAGCCTACACTTTCGCCCGGTTCGATCTTATGGATTTGTGAAATAATGGTCTTTAAAGTGGCAACAGGGCGGAGTTTTTTATCTTCTTCTTCAGAATTGCCGTATCCATATAAACCAATTCCGGTACGTACCATATCAAAATTAGCTTCCGGATAATTGAGCACCGCCGAGGTATTACTTTGATGCAAAAGCGGTGTATACCCCAATTTTTGAATCATTTCTTCTGAAATGAGCCGGAAGGAACTTATTTGGGACAAGGTAAATTTGCGCTCTGCCATGTCTTCACTTGCGGCCAGATGCGAAAAAATTGACTTTACTTCCAATGCTTCCGTTCCCGAAAGCTCCTCCATGATCCAGTCAACGTCATTTTCCCAAAAACCCAAACGATTGAGGCCGGTATTGAATTTAATATGAATTGGATAGTTGCTTTGGCCTTTCTCTTCAGCAATTGTCTTAAAAGCCTGTAAAACTCTTGGGCTATAGAGGGCAGGCTCCAGACATCGATCAATAAGCGTTTCAAAATTTATAAGTTGCGGATGCAATACTAATATTGGAGTTTCAACACCGGCATCCCGAAGGGTAACGCCTTCTTTTACATACGCCACTGCAAAATAGTCAACTCCTAATGACTGTAGTTCTTTTGCTACTTCAACTGCGTCACTACCATATCCAAAAGCCTTGACAACGGCCATCATCTTTGTTTCGGAAGCTGTTTTTGATCGAAGGTATTTGTAGTTGTGAACCAAGGCATCGAGATTAATTTCGAGCACAGTTTCATGGGTCTTACTCTGGGAGGAGCTCATTATTGGGCTTGTTTTTTCGAAGTGATCTGTTCGGGATCTTTGACATCCATTTTTCGCACTTTTTCACGGAGCATGGCTTTGAAGAATGCCGCTCGGCTCAGGGGCTCGTACTCATCGGTTTCACCTAACAACACCAGATCTTCACTTTGGGCTTTTCGATAGCTGTAGTTTGCTAAATTACCGGTTCGGGTACAAACGGCGTGGACCTTTGTCACATATTCGGCGGTGGCCATGAGCGCAGGCATGGGTCCAAAAGGATTCCCTTTATAATCCATATCCAATCCGGCAACGATCACTCTCATTCCCTGATTAGCCAGGTCATTGCAGACTTTTACGATCTCATCATCAAAGAACTGAGCTTCGTCGATCCCAATGACATCACAGCCATCTGCAAGAATGGGAATATTGGCTGCGGCAGGTACTGGAGTGGATCTTATTTCATTACTATCATGCGAAATTACCTTGTCATCATCAAACCGAATATCCACAGTTGGCTTGAAGATCTCCACTTTTTGACGGGCGATCTGAGCGCGTTTGAGACGGCGAATTAATTCTTCGGTTTTTCCCGAAAACATCGAGCCGCAGATCACTTCGATCCACCCAAATTGCTCTTTTTGATTAACTGTATTTTCGAGAAACATAACTTACATTCAGAATAAAAAGGAATTCTTTGACGTTTACATAAAGGATGCGTAAATTTAACAAAACAAAAAATAGCAAGGCACTTTAATTATAAAAGTTATGAAGAAGCAATTGCAGTCTCAAATAAAAAGTCTGGCAGAACAGATCCTCTCAGAGAACGACAGCAACGACACCTCAAAAATGAAGGAAACCGCCCGTCAACTGTACGAACAGTTGTCTGTACTTGAATATTTGGAAGTACAAATTTTAGGCAAGGAAGGGAATGCCGTTTCCGAAGATTCACTAGACTCCAAAAGCTATAGAGAAAACAACTGGTTTAAAGAACCCGAACCGGTTCCACAACCCGATGATCAGGAAGAGTTGATCGAACCCGTCATGGAAAAGATCAAAGATCTGGTGGCTCAAATGCCGGAAGAATCCCAGAAAGTGGATGCGCTTTTGGAAGAGGTGCTGCCTCGTAAGGAATTCAATAAAAATGATCTTGAAGAGTTTGCAAATGAGTTTCAGGAAATGCCGGTTTTTGAGCGCAAAGACGAAGGTGTAAAAACAGCTCAGCCTGAAAAATCTCAAAAAGCTGAGGTGATTGAAAAAGCCACCAATAATGATGTTGATAAACCAAAATCACTGAATGATGCTTTGTCCAGTGGTATTAATATTGGACTAAACGATCGTCTAGCTTTTATCAAACACCTTTTTGACGGGAAAACCGAGGACTATACCCGAGTGCTCTCCCAAATCCATTCTCAACCCAGCTATGCAGACGCCGAGAATTTTATCAAAGGCAAAGTGAAGCCCAGCTATAATTATTGGCTGCAAAAAGACGAATACTCCAAACGGTTTATGAAGATTATTGAAAAGAGCTTCATTTCATAAACTCTTTTAGCTACACAACCTTTTATGGGAAAACTTTATTTGGTGCCTACTCCTATCGGGAATCTGAAGGACATGACCTTTCGGGCGGTGGAGGTGCTCCAAAGCGTCGATTTGATCCTTGCCGAAGATACCCGCACCAGTGGAAAGCTTTTGAAACACTACGATATTACCACTCCCATGCATTCCCACCACATGCATAACGAACATAAAACCACTGCTGCGATCGTGGAACGCATTCAACAGGGGGAAACAGTTGCCCTTATTAGTGATGCCGGAACTCCGGCCATTAGCGACCCCGGATTTCTACTCACCCGCGCCTGTGTAGAGGCAGGGATCGAGGTTGACTGCCTCCCTGGAGCGACCGCTTTCGTTCCCGCTTTGGTAAATAGCGGTCTGCCCAATGACAAGTTTGTGTTTGAGGGATTTTTACCGGTAAAAAAAGGAAGGCAAACTAGGCTTAAATTATTGCAACAGGAAAGCCGAACCATGATCTTCTATGAATCTCCGCATAAATTGCTGAAAACCCTATCACAGTTTACTGATTATTTTGAATCGGATCGAAGGGTTTCAGTCTCAAGAGAGCTGTCCAAAATGCATGAAGAAACGGTGCGTGGCACTCTCCTTGAAGTCCTGGATCATTTTACAAACAAACCTCCCAAAGGAGAATTGGTGGTGGTTTTGGAAGGTAAAAAATGAAACAACTCCTAACTGAAATACAAAAGTGTGAGATTTGCAAGGAACACCTTCCCTTAGGCCCCAGGCCGGTGGTGAACGGGCATCCCGATTCCAAAATTGTCATCATTGGACAGGCACCGGGAACCAAAGTGCATGCCTCCGGAATTCCATGGGATGATGCCAGTGGCAAGGAATTGCGAAAATGGCTGGGTATTTCTTCGGAACTATTCTATGATGAAACCAAGATCGCGATTGTACCTATGGGGTTTTGTTACCCCGGAAAAGGGAAAAGTGGCGACCTGCCACCACGGCCCGAATGTGCCCCGCAATGGCACGACTTATTGCTGGCAAAAATGCCCAACATTGAACTGGTTTTATTAATTGGAATGTACGCCCAGCGCCATTATTTAAAGGAAAGCGCAAAGCGAACCCTCACCGAAACAGTTGAGAACTTTCAGGAATATTTACCCAAATACCTGCCGTTGCCACATCCTTCGCCGCGTAACCGTTTTTGGCTGACTAAAAACCCATGGTTCGAAGCAGATATCATACCCGGTTTACAAACCCAAATGAAATTGTTACTTGATTATTGAATAGGCTTTGTTCTATAAAGAAATTACAGCTCGAAGATATCACTAGTTTCTAGAGCCGAAATATAATAGATGGCCTTCTGCCAGTCCTTACGAGCATCAATCGTTTCAATAACATTAAATTCCCCATCGAAAACAGAGAATATACTACCATCGGTTTCTTTCTTGTGACCCACTATAAATTCAACAACTTCAAAATGATTGTAGATTACCACCATGTCATAGACAGCTCCCGAAATGTTCTTCTCAAATTCGCTTCTAGTTGTTTTTTTGTCTTTATAGTAATATTGGTAGGTAACGGCCTTTTCTGTGGTAAGTTTGTAGATAATATTGCCTGAAGGATCAAAACCTAATTTATCAGAATCCCTGCGTCCGTTAAAATAGGTAACCTCTGTTCGAACTTCTCCTGTATCATAATAAGTGCGCTGTAATCCATCCAAGGTGTGATGCTTGTAATAATACTCCTTTATCTTTTGCCCTTTGTCATTATAGGTCCTATGAACACCATTTAAATAGCCTTTACTTACTTCGAATTCCTCCGCTGGCAAGCTATCTTTTACCACCATAAAATGTCCGGACATAAGCTTGCCATTCGAAAATAGATATCCCCGCCTATTCTTGCTATCCAGTTGGTACCTAAAGTCGTCATAGGTAATGGTTTTTATTTGTATGGATTTCACCTCTTCCAGAACCTTATCACAACCCAAGAAGAGAGGAAGCATAGCTATTACAACTCCTATAAGAATGGCTTTAACTCTAAACATGCTTTCCTTTATTCCAACCGTGCTTGCCCAAGTATTGATCACCACTTTCAACCGCGCCATCCTAACCGTAGCGCACGCAAAGTTTTAAAAAATTAAGAAGGGGAAAAGATTTTAATTTTTTAAAACAACCACCATTATCAATGGGCACAAATGAGTTTTTTAAGATCTCACATCTCACATCTCACATCTCACATCTCACATCTAGATATGCTTCCCCTTATTCCAGCCGTGCTTGCCCAAGTATTGATCACCACTTTCAACCGCGCCATCTTCAATAGATGTACCCATTGAGTCGTTCCAACGGTTGAGGTATCCGAATAACGAGATTACTCCCAGCATTTCAACGATCTCTCCTTCGTTCCAATGCGCATAGAGCCGTTTTTTTATTTCTTCATCGACCCCGTTGGGAACCTGAGAGGCCAGCAATGAAAAATCGAGTGCGGCGCGTTCAGCCTCATTAAAGGCGGGGTGAGTTCTATACTCCCAAATATTGTCCAGTTGCTCCTGTTCGGCTCCGTATCGTTCTGCGGCACGGATCGCGTGGGCCTGACAATATCGGCATCCGGTAGAATTACTGCTTACCCAAGCGATCATTCTTTTTAATGCTGAAGTTACCTGGCCCTCGTTGGCCATCACCGCTTTGTTAAGATTGATAAAGGCTTTGCTAATGGCAGGCCGACGCTGCATCGTGAGAACGCTGTTGGGGCAAAATCCCAGGGTTTCGTTGAAAAATTCGGCTAATTCGCGGGTTTCCGGATCGTGATCGGCCGAAAGAGGAGTTACTAAGGGCATTTGGTTTGTTTTTAGGGTTTTTTCAGATTCCGAAAGTACAAATTCCGAAGGTAAAAATTCAAAATAGTTTTAGGAGAATGAAGCCAAAATACAAGTTAACTCCTGTTGTATTTGATTCAGAAAAAAGAAACAGAGAACTATTCTTTAACCAAGCGGATGGATGAATTGTTAACATGCAGAAAATATAAGCCGCTTTGGGCGGTTGATAAATCCAGACTAGAACGGGTGTCGATAAATGCACCTTCCTGTATTACTTTTCCGGTGATGTCGGTTACTTGAAATGGAAGGGTTGATTCAAAATTATTTTCAAAAACAATGCTAAAAACACCGATAGACGGATTGGGATACACTTTGAGCGAATTTAAATTTTGATCCTGTACCCCTAATGGATCGTTCTCATATCGCATCATATAAAAGTCCTCATCCCCATCATACCACCAGGTATATCCAAAGTGCAGGATCTTTCCGTCATTTTGGAGCAGCAGATCGGTTCCAAGAAAATTCCACCATCGTATTTGACCATCATTGCTAAAACTGGTGTCGAGTCCACCATTGAGCCAATACCGGGTTAGTACTGTTTCTCCCCCTTCAAAGAAATCGGGGACAAACCCCAACACCAATACCCTTTGATTTTCCTGCATAAGAACTGTACCGGCGCTAAAATCTGGGATCGTAATGGTTACAACTCCATTGTTTCCAATCGTGGTGTCCAAAGTCCCATCTTCAAGGTAGGTGAGCAAATAGGATTGGCATTCGTCATTGGCACAATTGCCAACGGCAACAAATATTTTACCTTCCGAGGTAATATCGAAAGATCCTGCGTTATCCGTAAAGCCAGTTGATATCACACCATCTGTGCCGAAGCTTGTATCCGGAGATCCATCGACATTATATTTAAATATTTTAAATATCCCACTTGTACTTGCCCCCAGAAGAATTTTACCGTCATCTAGTACTACTATACGGGTAACGTTGGTAGATGAGCTGGGAACATCCGTAATAACGACCCCATTGTTTCCAAAAGAAGGGTCAAAACTGCCATCCGTTAAGTAGCGAACCAACATTATTTCCTGTTGACTCTGAGGTTCCGAAGTTCCACCAACCAGGATCTTTCCATCATCCTGAATAACCATGGTTCCAAATCTGTTGTCGCCAATATCCGTTACCACTATTCCGGCAGTACCAAATGATGCATCGAGATCACCATTGGGTTGATAACGTGAGAGCATAATATTTTGGTCATTGAAGTCACCGAAATGACCTCCGGCAATAATTTTTTGATCATCTTGGATCACCACATCACTGTAATAATCAATTACCTGGCTATTAAACTCAGTGGTTACAATCCCATTTACACCAAAGGAAGTATCTACACTTCCATCGGGAAGGTATCGGATCAATGCGGGAACATAGTCGTCCAGTGACGTTTCCGCACTGCCCACTGCCACAATTGCATTATCGTTTTGTAAGGCGATGGCAAACCCCCAGTCTGTAAATCCAAAAAAGTCAGTTTGGACATACCCACCATTCCCGAAAGAAGTATCCAATTGCCCGTCTTGTGCATATAAAACCAGGGTACTTAAAGTAATTAATACAGAAATTATAAAGTTTCTTGTCTTCATGGTAGAACGAATTGGTTAGTTCCTATACTAAGATAACAGTTTAAACCCAAGTTTCCCTACCCCCGAGAGACTATAAATGCATAATAAAATGCACTTTAGGAAGCGGGAAATGGTAATTTTTGTATTTTTATACCTACTGCTTCCCTCATTAATTCTCTATTAGATTTATGCGTTGGACATTACAACCGAAACCGGATGCTGAGCAAGTTACCCGGCTTTCCAATGAGTTGGGAGTAGCACCCATCATCGCTTCCCTACTATTGCAAAGAGGGATCTCCACCTTTGAAGCTGCCCGGCATTTTTTCCGGCCTACTCTGGACAAATTACACGACCCTTTTTTGATGAAGGACATGAAAAAGGCAGTGGCACGTATTGAAAATGCCATTGAGGAAGAAGAAAATATCCTTATTTATGGCGATTACGACGTGGACGGCACCACCAGTGTAGCTCTGCTTTCTTCCTATCTCAAAACTTATTACCCAAACGTAGCAACTTATATCCCGGATCGTTATGAAGAAGGCTACGGAGTTTCCTATAAGGGGATCGATTTTGCCGAAGACAATGGTTTTAGTTTGATCATCGCTTTGGATTGTGGTGTGAAAGCCGTGGACAAAGTAGCGTATGCTTCAAAAAAGAATATTGACTTTATCATCTGTGACCATCACCGTCCCGGCCCTGAATTACCGAAGGCGGCTGCAGTTTTAGACCCAAAACGAGACGATTGTGAGTACCCGTATAAAGAACTTTGCGGCTGTGGGGTAGGATTTAAATTGGTACAGGCCTTAGCATCAAACCGAGGACAGACTATTGATGATCTGCTGCTGTATCTGGATCTGGTGGCCACAGCCATTGGAGCAGATATTGTTCCAATGACCGGGGAAAATAGGATTCTGGCTTATTTCGGATTGAAAGTGATCAATTCGAATCCCAGAACCGGATTCAAGGCCATAATCAAGCACATCAAAAAAGACAAACTTACCATCACCGACGTAGTTTTCATCATTGCGCCCCGTATTAATGCCGCCGGGCGAATGAAGCATGGTAATGAAGCAGTGCGTTTGTTAACAGAAACCAATATGGAAGAGGCGCTGGTTTGGGCTGCCGAGATCGAACAGTTCAATACAGATCGACGAGATGCCGATAAAAGTATTACCAAAGAGGCCTTGGCCCAGATCGAGGAGCATAATGAACAGGAACGGATGACCACGGTGGTTTACAATGAAAACTGGCACAAAGGTGTCATTGGGATCGTGGCGTCCCGATTGACGGAAACCTATTATCGCCCTACATTGGTCTTCACCAAAAGCGGTAAAAAATTAGCGGCATCAGCGCGATCAGTAAAGGGATTTGACGTCTACAACGCCTTGCAGGGCTGCGCTGAGCATATAGAACAGTTTGGTGGACATAAGTACGCAGCAGGACTTACCTTGCTGGAAAGCGACTATGAAAAGTTCAAGGCTGCCTTCGAGAAAGTGGTTCGTGAAACGATCGATCCAAAGCTGCTACAGCCTGAAATCAGGATCGATGCTGAAATAAACTTGGCCGAGATCACACCGAAGTTCTATCGTATCCTAAAACAGTTTGCACCCTTTGGCCCCGGAAACATGGCTCCTGTTTTTATGACACAAAATCTAAAAGATACGGGAAGTGGGAAACAAGTTGGCGCTGATAAATCTCATTTAAGAGTAGTAGTTAAACAGGGTGATTCGACCCCATTCACCGGGATTGGTTTTGGCATTGGCGATAAACTTGAGATTGCCTGTAGCGGAAAGCTATTCAAGGCTGCTTATGTCATCGATGAAAATGAATGGCAGGGGAATGTGAATTTACAGCTACGCCTCAAGGATATTAGGGAGTAAGTTAAAATTGCGTATTTTTAAAAGATCAAACCAACCATCGCGCCATGAAACAGATCATCATTGTTTTACTGATACTCATTGTAGGAATTATGGGGTATAATTTTTATAAGAAATATCAGCGTTTTAATCCGCCCAATTATGAGTATCAAGTTTCAGAAACTATTGATGCCAACCATCCCAATAAGGAATTACTATTAAATTACTATCAAGCGGTGGAGGCTTTGAATGGGGCGGTAATCACGCAATGGAGTGCGAATGGGATCGATGTTCGAAATCCTGAGGATGACGACAAACAAACGCTGGCGGCTGTTTCAGAATACAATAAAAAACTGGCCTTTGTAAAGTACTTCGAAGGACAACTACTCAATCCAACCAAAGAAAAACCGATTGCAGCGGAGCCTTCCGAAGCAGCAAAAAAGAAAATGTTGGTTGCTGAAATGTTCTATGCCAATCCCAATGGAAATTCGCTGCGATTGGGCGAACGAAGTGCGTTGGTGTATGAAATTCAGAAAATGTTGATCGATAAGGGTGATTCTATCAAGAACGATGGCCTGTTTCGAACCGAAACGTTCAACGCCCTTAAAGCATTTGAGGAGAAGAATGGTCTCTTCCCCGACGGAAAATTAGACGGAATTACCCTCGAATACTTGCTGAAATAATCATTTCAGAAAGTCGAGGATCGTTGAAATGATCTTTTCAGGCTTTTCTTCCTGAATAAAGTGCTTCGCATTGAGGATGTGAATATTTTCTTCGGAAATGTCCAGATCCTGGATCACTCGATCCTTTTGAGGCTCCCACAATAGGAATTCATCATTCTCACCCCAGATCACAGCCACTGGTTTGTTGAAATTTTTGAGTTGCTCCGAATAATCGGTCAATTCGTTGCAAGTCTGCGTAAAGAAATAATACATTCCCTTGGTTTTACCTTCCTTGAGCGGTGTTTTGTAACCTTCCACATCTTGTTCATTGAGATCATTTTCGAGCATTCCACTTTTAAACAAACTCTTGAGTAGTATGTTGGTGGTGATCCCGTTTCTATAGGCCCACATGGCGGTACGGGCGATAAAACCCTTTTTCATTCGTACAGGGGGATCAAATCCTTCGCTGTATATAATAGTATTTAGAATGACCAACTTTGAGATCTTATCCGGATGTTTTTTGATCAGTTCCCAGGTCCATAAACCTCCGGCATCGTGCATAAGGTGGTTCCATTGGTCGATTTCCAGTGAATCCATGAGCGCAACAATACGTTTGGCGTGGTTTTCTTCGGAATAGATCTCGTAGCCTTCGGGAGAAGCGCTGCTTCCAAAACCCAGCATATCTGGCACGATGACCCGGTATTGTTGTGATAAAGAGTCTATAAAGTTCCGATACAACCACCCCGAAGTTGGGACCCCATGAAGCAACAGTAAAACGGGACCCTCCCCCTTATCGATGTATTTAATAACCCCTTCCGAAGAAGAAAAAGTTCGTTGCTCACTCCTAAAATCCTGATAGGTAATTTGGTTGGGTTTCATACGAGTGGAGGTGTAAGGTCTGCATGAAATGATGGTAATACTTAAAATGACGACGGCCAAAAGGGCTTTCATGCAAGGGTTTCTTTAAAGATAAGCATTTAGACGCTGCCTAGATGCGTTACTTTCAAACTAGTCCACCAAACTTTCGAAGAATTCCCACAAAGCATCGCAAGCATTAAAATCACGCGATACACGTCCCACAATTTTCTTTGGCAAATATTGTTGTCCGCCGGGCCAGGTGTGCCCACCGCCAATAACGTTGATCAATTCAATTTTATGATCAGGATTGACGGGGTTGGGATATACAATTTGTTCTGTGGTGCAGCCATCCAGATGCGCGGGGTTAGGAAGAGCTCTTGCAATTCCGTTGGGTTGATTGCCGTTGATAGATGATAGAAAAGCAATGCTTTTTCTCACTCCTAATACTTTTCCTCTGGTGGATTTAAAAACCTTAATAACCCCTTCTTCATATGGAACTATTGGGTCCTCCGTGCCATGGATCATGACCATTGAAAATGGAGCGGAGTCCTGCATTTCGGCCACCTGTACCTCGCTAAAATTGGATGCGACCATACCAATAGCCTTAATTTTCTCCGGAAGTTCGACGGCCAGGGTAAGTGACATAAGCGCACCATTTGAGATACCACAGGCAAAAATCGCATCAGAGTTAACCGCGTAATCGATTTCCAGTTTAGCGATCATCTTTTTTATAAATCCTACATCGTCGATATTCAGTTTTCGCGCCTTGCCCAAGGTGTCTCGTTTGTTATTATCGTTCCAAGATCTTTTTACGCCTTGCGGATAGACCAGAATAAAATTCTCTTCATCGGCCAGTTCATTAAATCTGTTTCGAGTACTTCGGTTAAACGACTTAGCTGTACCGCCACCACCGTGCATTGCAATAACGAGGGGATAGGCTTGTTGAGCGTTGTAATTCTTCGGAAGATGTACCAAATAAGTTCTCACTCTTTCATCGTGTAGAACAGACTCCTTTTTATCCTTGAGAATTTCAGAAGTAAATGAGGACAGGACAACAAATGATCCTAAGACGAAAATCCATGCAACTATTTTCATGACGATGTGTTTTATTTGAAAGTTTTCAATTCAAATTGTGTGCCATCATAAACGCCGTACGTGTAATGTGTAATCCAATCGCCTAAATTAAAATAGGTGGCATTGGGTCCTACCTTTATTTCCATGGGGAGGTGACGGTGTCCAAAAACAAAGTAGTCGTAGTGCTTGTCTTCCAATTTACGTTTAGCGTATTGAGCCAGCCACTCATTTTCCTCACCCAGAAATTTCTTGTCCTCATCTCCGGAGATTATTTTATTTTTTACTGAAAGGTACTGCGCTAATCGCATGCCTAACTCCGGGTGAAACCACCGAAACAACCAATTGAAGATCTTGTTGGTAAATACCTTCTTCATGCGCTTATATCCTTTGTCCCCAGGGCCTTTACCATCGCCGTGACCGATAAAAAAACGCCTGTCGTTAAACGTGAATTCCTTACAATCCCGATAGGTTGGAATATGAAGCTCTTTTTCAAAATAATCGCGCATCCACAGATCGTGGTTGCCCACAAAAAAATGAATGGGAATGCCACTATCGCTCAGCTCTGCTAACTTGCCTAACACACGAACGAAACCTTTTGGAACAACTGTTTTATACTCGAACCAGAAGTCGAACAGGTCTCCCAATAGAAAAATAGCGGCTGCGTCGTGCTTTATTTCATCTAACCAACGAACAAATTTCTTTTCCCTTGGCAGGCTTTCTTCGGGTGTGGGAGCACCTAAATGATTATCGCTGGAAAAGTATATTTTTTTACCTGGCGGTAGTTGCATTTGATAAAGATAATGAAAAGGTGAGTTAGTTGTCTGCCGCAAACCACTCTGCATGACTGGTGTCGGTTTCCTGAAGTTTGAGAGAATGGAGTTTGATGTTGTCAGGAAGCCGTGTCTTAATTTTTGCGGCAAAATCGGTGATCATCATCTCACTGGTGGGCTGGTAGTCTACCAGCAGCACGTTGTGACCACGGCTTTCCAGCTCGCGGGCCAGTTCGACATGAGGAGTGTTTTTATTGAAAACGGTAGCATGATCGAACACTTCTACGATCTCTTCCTTAACGATTTTTTTCAGGTCGGTAAAATCGATCACCATCCCAAATTTTACGTGCGAATTATCCGCTATGGGGCTTCCAATAACCGTGACCGAAAGCTTGTAGCTATGCCCGTGAACATTTCGACATTTCCCGTCATAACCGTATAGCGCATGACCGGTTTCGAACGAAAATTTCTTGGTAATCCTTATACTACTCATATTATTTCTTCTTTTTGGATGAAGAACTGTGATATCTGCGGGCTTTCAACTTATTGTATAATACAGCTAGGACCACAAACAGTCCCAAGATTATAAAAAACTTTTGTCCGCCTAAAAATTCCAATATTTCCATGCACGTGTAATTTTGGCAAAGTTATTTATTTTCAACCAAAGGGATGTATTTTCTTTTGAATTTAATAATCAGTGCCAAAGCCCGATACGCCACCCAAACGACCATCGCGAGCCAAATTCCTTCAAGACCCCACTCCATGTATTTTGAAAAATATAGCACAGGGATAAACCCAAATAAGGTGGCACCCAACAATACATTCCGAAGATACCCCATTTCCCCCAAGCCTTTAAAAATAGAATCCAGGGTAAAGGCCATGGAATTGAAGGGAAGGGTGATGAGAACCATGTAGAACATGCCAAAATAGACTGCCAGCACTTCCGGATCTTTATTGAACAGAATGCCCAGAGGCTTATAGAAAATAAGTCCTACCGTGAGCAGAATTAGGGCCACGCCAATATTATAAAAATTTACCCTTTTGGTGAGTGTCCAAAGCGATTTGTAGTTTTTCTCTCCCAGCAACTTACCGCCCAATATATTACCTGCGGCACCATAGCCGTCCAGGAAGAAGGCCGCAAAGATCCAAAGATTGAAAGCGATCGTATGGGCTGCGATATATTCCTTTCCTAAAGCAGCTGCTTCCCTTGTGGCCAGGATCAACGCAATATTTAACGCCAGAGCACGAACAAACAAATTGGCGCTCATGGTTACCAGACGATAAAGTTCAGGATGTAGATCGAAGCTTAATCGTAGGGAAACATTTGTTTTCTTTAGTAATAAGACCAGTGACAACACAGCCATAACCACTTGCGAGATGAGACTAGCCCATGCTGCTCCTTCCACGTGTAAAGCCGGAATATATCCTTCGACACCATACACCAGGGCGAAATCCAGACCAATATTAAGACTGGCACCTATTCCAGCGATCACCATGGGCCAAAACGTATTCTGAAGACCACGAAATAAACCAAACACAGCAAAAGTGAATAGCGTCAATGGGAAGCCCCACACTCTAATATTGTAATAATCGATACTAAAGTCGAGGATCTTTCCTTTCGCATTCAGCAAAATAAATATCTCTTCTACAATAAAATAGGTGGAAAATAATAGTAAGATGCTTAACGCAATATTGAAGGCGATAGCCTGGGCTGGAAATCTCTTTAAGGATTCGATTTTGCCGGCCCCCAGATTTTGTGATACGATGGCCGATATGGCCGCCCGAGTTTGCCCTAGAATCCAGATCAATGCCGAAAGGAAAGCGCCCACAATACCTACTGCTGCAAGTGATTCGGTACCATACTCAGGCATATTTCCAACCACTGCTGCATCGGTGCTCGAGAGCACAGGCTCGGCAATTCCGGCGATAATTGCGGGAATGGCCAGTTGCTGTATGCGTTTAAAAGAAATGTCTGTAGTTGCGGCGTTCATTGAAGTGACAAAGCTACAAAATAGGAGTCCGGATTTTAGTGGCATTCCAATGGGTATTTTCTATGGCGCTATAGCCCTGTTAAAAAGTCCCTTAGCATAAGAAAAATGAGTATCTTTCGTGTAAAATTGCTCATCCTCAATCCTCATTTTCTGTTTATGAACTAGCGTTGGTCACTATTTTAGTTATTTGGACTTAAATTTTGTTATCATGGGATGGCCGGTACACAAGTTGTGGAAGATTTACGAATATTGAGAAGTTCCATGCGACGAACGATTCTATGCGTGAGTTGCTTTTTTCTTACTTCGGTAGGAGTAGGACAGGACTGTCCCGATCTTCTCGATCCATTACCCAATGCGACGAACGTCCCTGTCAATACATCCATTAGTTGGGAGGAAGTCGTGGGAATTGCGGGATACATTATTTCAATAGGGACTTCTGCCGGTGGCGGAGAGATCGTGAACGAGCAAAATGTGGGGGGTGATACAACTTTTACACCTCCTTTGGGACTACCGGAAAATTCATTGATCTATGTTACGATCACCTTGTTCTTTTTTGATCAGTCTAATATTGTGTGTTCGAGTCAATCGTTTACAACTCGTAATGTGACTACCGTACCGGACTGTACGCAACTTACGGCTCCCTTGGATGGGGAAATCGATGTGAATGTGGGCGTGAATCTCAACTGGAGTTATGCAGCCAGAGCCACGGGGTACCGTGTTTCCATAGGAACATCACCCGGATCTGGAGATATTGTAAACGATCTCAATCTTGGGAATACACTTTCCTACGACCCTGTGTCTGACTTCCCACCCGAAACGGAGATCTTTGTTCGAATAGTCCCCGACAATGAAAATGGAACTGCCTCCGGATGTCTGGAAGAAAGTTTTATGACCAGAGAATTGGGTGATCCGCCGGGATGTACCCAATTGATATCTCCCATGAATGGCGCGACCAATGTCGAGCTCTCTCCCTTGCTGGAATGGGAAGCGATCCCCGATGCAACTGGATATATTGTGAATGTAGGTCGGTCGCCGTTCGTGAACGATATTTTGGATGAGGCTGTGTTTAGCACCAATTCAACCTATGTCTTAAATTTTGAAGCCAACACCACCTACTTTATTCGCATTTTTCCTTTTAATGAGGCCGGAAGGGCCCAGGATTGTCCGCAGGAATCCTTTTCCACCATTTTGGGCTGTGGACCGTTTATAGACCCCAACACCGGGGAGCTGGTGACCTTAAGTCCGGAGATCAATTTCCCGGATCAGGTAGGTATTTGTTCTGACAATCTGCCTACGCGAATCACCTCTCAAGATAGTGCAGATGGCTTTCGGTGGTTCCAAAATTTATCAACAGGCGGAGAAGTGTTGATCTCGGAAGAACGCTACGTAGATCTTTTTGAGACAGGATCGTATCGCTATGAAGCGTACAACATCCTGGATCAGGAAGGGGTGGTGATCGAATGCGCCGATGGCAAGGAATTTACAGTCTTAGCCTCGTCTATTGCAACGATCGACAACATCCTCATCGAAGAATTTGCCGGTCTTTTTTCGGTTACTGTAGTGGTAAGTGGTTCGGGAACTTACGAATTTGCGCTCAATGATGTAGAAGGTCCGTACAGTGATGAGAATACATTTTTTGGACTCGCCGAAGGCACTTACACTGTATACGTCCGTGACAAAAATGGATGTGGTATTCGGGAACGTCCCTTTGTGCTTGCGCTTCCGGCGACTGGATTTCCGGCCTATTTTTCTCCCAATGGAGATGGGATTCATGATTACTGGAATTATGTACCTCCCCGAGAAGATCCTTTGCCCTTGACCCGTGTTTTTATTTATGATCGATATGGGAAGATCCTAGCCAGCTTCAGTGCCGATAGTCAGGGTTGGGATGGTCGCTATAACGATAATTTAATGCCTTCATCCGGCTATTGGTATCGTGCCGTCACGGCTGACAATCGAGAGTTTACCGGACATTTTACTCTGGTGAGGCGAAGAAAATTTAAGCGCTAAATTACTAATTCGTAACAGTGAAAGGGGAGTTCGCTCTGCTTTGGGAAGAAAATGTCACCTAATTTTGAATACCCTCGCGCTTCGTAAAATCGTTGGTTGCGTTTATTTGCACTGAAAGTATCGAGGCGTATCGAGATCGCTTGTCGTTCTTTCGCGTATGCTTCGGCGAAATCCATAAGTTGTTTTGCGAATCCTTTATGCTGAAATGAGGGATGCACAGCCAACCGGTGAACATAAAATTGATTTCCATCTTCGGTAAGCCATTCCACATTGTAGTAATCTGCATCTTTTTCCGAAGAAATAGTAATACAACCTGCGATCATTTCCGAAGCAATTAAAACAAATAATTCGTCTCGGGAGATGTCCTTTTGAAATGCCAAAGCGTTGGGGTAGTGTTCGTTCCATTGGAATATACCCTCGGCGATCATTTTTCGAGCACAGGCTTTGGTGAGGGTAATTATTTCCTCAATTTCTGAAAGATTTGCTAGTCGAATCATTTATATAAACTAATTTTGCATCGGTCTACCCAAGGGTAGCACAACTTAAAGATACCAATTCTATGAAAAATATTTTAGTTCCCGTGGGTACTATAGAGAATGGAGTTAACAATCTCCGTTATGCGGTTAACTTTGCTGCGATAACTGGCGCCAAGGTGTATGTGATCAATATTTATAAGGAGTTCTCGAAAGTAGCAGGATTGACCAAGGTCAATGAATTAATGATGCAAGATAGCGCAGAATTGCTCGATCAATTATTAGCAGAAGTAGATACCAAAGGTGTTGACGTCGCGGCCAGACCTGTTAAGGGCGATCCTTTTGAGGCGATCAGCCGTATCTCTAAGTCGTTGCAAATAGACCTTGTCATTCTGTCTCCCCAGAGCATGGAATCCAAGGATGAGGTCTATCTGGGAAATGTAACGGGGAAGATCGTGAAGCAGACCGATATTCCGTTACTGATCGTTCCCAGAGGATATTTGTTCCGCAAAATGGAAACCGTTTTATTGGCATTTAAAAGAGGTTATTTTGAAAAGGACAATGTGTTGGAGCCATTAAAGGAAATGGCCGGGATGTTTCAGTCCAAAATTCATTTATTGCATGTAAAGACTCCGGATGTGGCGGAAGACACAACACCTATCGATAATGACCTTAAGTCACTTGGAACTACTTTTACAATCACCGAAAATGCAACGATCTTTCAAGGTGTGTTGGAGCATTTCCAAAGTTTCAATCCCGATATGCTTTGCGTGCTACGACGTAAACGCGGGTTTTTCAAAAAGTTGTGGGAAAAGAATTCGGTATTGAAAAAAGAGTTTCATACTAGTAAACCTTTACTTATTTTAAGAGGGCAAGAGTAATTGATGAGAATAAAAAACCCGCATTAAGTGCGGATTTTTTGTTTGATGTGGGGAAGATGGGAGTAGCCTGGCTCGTCCCAAGTGACTCGCGCTACTGCAAATAGAAAATCACACCAGCACGGTGGTGAATTTCTTGTTTCCTTCAAAATCACAAACGAGTTTGGATTTCTAGAAAACAAAAAAACCGCACTTGCGCACGGATTCTCTGCTTGATGTGGAGAAGATGGGAGTCCCTTCGACAGGCTCAGGATAAACTTCTAATCCCATCTTAATTGTAAAGCAAAAAAGGCAACACTATCAAAGTGTTGCCTAACTAATTTGTGGAGAAGATGGGAGTCGAACCCACGACCTCTTGACTGCCAGTCAAGCGCTCTAGCCAGCTGAGCTACATCCCCATTTGGTGGTTGCGAAAATACTAAATTTTTTGATACCTAAGCCCATCTTTGACAAAACGATGAGCAATCGTATAAAGTTATGTCCTATTAGAGATCATGGCCAGAAAACCTACGGCCAAACATAACAAGAAGCTCCAAATTACCAATGTTCCTACGCCCATACGAATTGAATTTAATTGATTTGTATATCAATGTAAGCAAATTTAGAAAACTATCGAAAAAAGGAAGTGCATTTTCTACCGATATATATCGGTAAACCGACTATTGTTTAATCTCTTTTTCGACAAAGGCATGATCGGGATCACAAATTTCCATCAACAATTTTTTAAGCTGAACGGTAAATTCGTCCAATACGACAGCATCAATTTGAGTGTGTTTTGAACTAGATCGTGGCTTTTCTTTTTTGGCAAATTTTTGAAATCCAGCGTTGAGGTTTTTAAATGAAATAATGCCTGCTTCCATATTTTGGAACGAAAATTCCCGTTGCATGAGAAGGGCATAACACAACACTTGAAACGCCTTACTGTACTTATAATCTAATGTAATATCATCCCAATCAATAATCTCTACGTCGGTAGGGTTCACCCTTCCTGTTTTATAATCGATAATACGTAGGGTGTCGTTAAACATGTCTACGCGGTCCACCTTACCGCCCAGATAAACAGGGAATGGGAGTTGCGGGAGGGAAATTGGTGTCTTTAATTCGGATTCAATATGTTTGATGATAATAGTATTGCCGGCAGCGACCTCCTTACTATCATATTGGATCAAATTTTTCACATACCGTTTTGCCACCTCAAAAATGATCAGGTTTTTTCCACGTGAATAGTCTCCTGCTCCAAAATGTTTTTGAAATTGTTTTTTCACCTCAGCCTCAATGCCTACTTCCAACGCCTTGAGTTCTTTGACCGTTAGCGGTTTTCCAATAAATGGCCGGTACAAATTTTCGAGTGTATCGTGGACAATACTTCCTAAGGTGCTGTAGGCCACCGTTTCTTCAACTTCCTGAGCTTCGTTGATCTTGAGGACTTTTTGGTAGTAAAAGTCCATCGGATTGCGCACATAGTTGGATAAGGCCGATGGTGAAAAGTATCGTGCACCAATTTCGGATAAGCGTTCCATGACGGCCTCAGTTTTTGCGACTTGCTTTGATTCTTTTTTCTGAATAGACACCGAAGTTTCAATCGTTTTAAAACGCAACTTATGAGATTGGAGGTTTTCGATCTCGAGCTGCAAGAGATAACGACTTTTTTCTCCGGATGTAAGTCCTTTAGTATAGCTGCTATAGGTTAGTGTGATCGATTGAACTCTATGTAGTAGTCTATAAAAATGATAAGTATAGACGGCGTCTTTTTCGGTGTAGAGCGGCAGTCCAAATTGTTTTTTTAAATCGTAAGTTATAAACGAAGCATTCGATTTGCCTGCGGGCAGCGTTCCTTCATTAACTGAGAGCATAATGATATTCTCAAAATCAAGACTGCGAGTTTCCAAAACGCCCATGATTTGCAATCCCGTATATGCATCTCCTTCGAAATCGAGAGAAAGTGTTGGCACAATAGAAGTGAATATACTATGTACGGAATTTAAATGCTGAAGATAACTGTGGCTTTCAGATAGTGCTGAAATTCGTTTAAACACCTCCTCAAGCTTCCGCCAAACCAAATGCTCCATGGAAGTTCCCAGTGGATCTTCTTTTAATTTTTCTAGCAGCTGAAGGCATTTATCGAGAGCATGGCGTCCATCCGTCTTCCAATTCCCAAAGAGGATGTTTAGAACTTCTTCATTGTTAGGCCCACCTATCTCCAGAAGTTGAGTCACCGATAGATAGGCTCGGTTTTCTACTGTGATCTTCGACAAAATAGTCTTAGGATCTTCGAGTAAGATTCGGGATATGGGATGGTTGAGAAGAGCGGCTACCGATTTAAAGTAAAATGTCTTCTTGGGCTTTAGGTGGAGGTTCAGCAGGGATTCGAAGAATTGTGTGGACGGGAATACCCTGAGCGGTTGGCCCATGGTAACGTTTGCTTGTTTTACATTGGGTGGTAGCGAGTACAGGACAGGGACCAATAAAGTTTCATCGGCTAAAACAATGGCAGTGCTATTCAGTTTTTCTTCGGAATAGGAAACAAGTAGCTCGCCGAGGTATTTCACCTGCACTATATTGTTTTGGGCCTCGACGATCGTTATGTCCTTCTCGATTGTGTAATGCGAAGGAATGTCTGGAATGGGATGATTTTGATAGTATTTCCAATCCTGAAAATAGCTGCGAATAAATAGAGATGCACTATGTTGTTGATCCTGATAGAAATGTGCATCGACATCCCAGAAAACAGTGGTATTTCCTGTTTCCAACAACTCTTGAATGATGTGTTTTTCGGAAGTGTTTAACGCATTGAACCCAATAAAAAAGTGTTTTTTGGATCCGTGACGAGAGATATAGTGTTCGATGTCTTCGGCTGCCTTACGGTACACCATGCCCTGATATCCCGTTCCTTCGTACAACAGCAATTGATTAAGTTCGGTATAAAATTCATATAAATGATTCCAAAACTGAAGGTAGTTTTCAATCAATGGAGTTTGAGAGTTTTTCACGCCCCATTTCTCAAGTGTCTTAATGCTTGATAGGTAATCAAAGAATGCTTTTTGGGGCACCCGATATCTGTCGATTTCGCTAAAATCATTCAATAAGGCGCTCGACCAAGACGCATAGGCCTCGAAGCGTTCTTTTTCTTTGATCCCGGAGGTAGTAAGGTATGCCTGGTAACTTTTAACGAGTAACTCATCAGCGGGAAGAATTTTTAGATTAGAGAGTTCTTCTATATACTCTTCAATACTAATGATCTTCGGAGCGAAAATAGCCTTTTGGGTGTGTTTTTGAAGGTAGTGCTTTAAGAATCCACCGGCTCTTTTACTGGGTAGCACAAGAATACATTCTGAAATATCCTCGTGATCTTTTTGTATAGTTTGGATGGTCTCTTCTAAAAAGGAAAGCATATCCAAAAATAGAAAACGCCTCCCAGTAAAGGAGGCGTTTTCGCAATTTATTTATGGTGTGTGAAAATTACTTTTTCAAAGAAATCTCAACACGTCTGTTTTGCTGTCTTCCAGCTTTTGTTCCGTTTGAAGCAATTGGTCTTGATTCACCATAACCAATTGAAGACAATCTGCTTCCTGCCATACCAATAGTAGTAAGGTATGTTCTTACAGAAGCTGCTCTGTTATCAGAAAGTGTTTGGTTGCTTGAATCACTACCTACGCTATCTGTATGTCCTTCGATCACGAAAGAAGCCGTTGGGTATTCTTTCATAATGTCAACAATACTTTGAAGTACTGCATACGACTCTGGACGGATTGTCGCTTTACCTGTGTCAAACAAGATCGTTCTTGAGTACTCATTCAATTGATTGATAATTTCAACTGTTACTTCAGGACATCCATTGTTAGCAACCGTACCAGGAACATCTGGACACTGATCGTCTTTGTCTAACACACCGTCACCATCACGATCTTTGTAAGGACAACCATTGTTAGCTTTAGGACCAGCCTCGTTAGGACATCCATCTTCGGCGTCAGTGATACCATCACCATCCGCATCAGGACAACCGTTCATTGAAGCTAAACCAGCAACAGTAGGACACGCATCCTGAGGATCTGCGATACCATCACCGTCAGTATCAGGACAACCGTTGAATTCGGCTAAACCAGGAGTATTTGGACAAGCATCGTTTCTATCTTCGATACCATCACCATCGCTATCAGGACAACCGTTAAATTCAGGAAGACCTGGAGTTTCAGGACATTCGTCATCTTTATCGAATATTCCGTCGCCATCTGTATCTTTTCCTCCAAATTGGAATCCAACACCAACTGAATGTTGGAAATGTCTTACACCAAAAGTATCTTCGAAAGCATGCTTATAGGTACTCTGGAAATTAAGGTTTACATTGTTTCCTAGCCAGAAACGAACACTCGCAAGTGCGTTTGCAGTTCCAAAACCAACATCGTCAACCCAAGTGTAACCACCACCAACACCTAAGGAAGGGTCAAACCATCCTCCGGGACCGCCGATAAGGTCTCTCAAGCTATACTTAATTTCACCATCTGCCGAGTAATATGTAACGTCATCCACAGCAAGATCTCCAACCTTATCAATCTTGTTGATCGAACCAGCTGCAGCAAATGTAAATCCGCTACCAATATATCTGCCCACGGATACTCTAGAAAGTGAAGGCAATATATTCCAGTGATCATTTGCGTTGAAGTACTCGTCAAATAAATCTCCTTTTACCATAGTTTCACCTACAACAGAAGGAAACCTTCCATCTTCGGTAACACCAACGGGCCATGTATCCACGGCGTTAATACCAGCCTCAATAAGCCAGGGGTTGTTCGCGTCTTGGGCAGTTGCAACTCCTACGGAGAAAATAAAGAGCGCAGCAGCTAAAATACTGTTAAGATGTTTCATATTCGATTGTTTAATTTTAAGTGTTAATAGAGCAAAAGTAACTTGTTAAAATTTATTAACAAAAGCAAATCTATTAAATTTTTTGCAAATTCTTCGCTCCATAAAAATAATTAAAGTTCAATATACACCTATATATTGAGTTTTTCTTTTACTTTTTTAAACGCATTTATCGCTTTATCCAGATGTTCTCTGGTGTGAGCAGCCGATAATTGCACTCGTATCCGGGCTTTTCCTTTAGGGACCACAGGGTAGAAAAAACCAATCACATAGATGCCTTCTTCCAGCAACATATCTGCCATGTTTTGAGATAGTTGCGCATCGTAGAGCATCACCGGTACAATAGCCGAATCTCCATCAATAATATCAAACCCCGCCTCCTTCATTCCTTTCTTGAAATAGTTCGTATTTTGCTCGAGTCTATCTCTTAAGGTGGTGTCATTTGCAAGCAGATCGAAAACCTTAATAGACGCCCCGACAATAGCTGGAGCCAAAGAGTTTGAGAACAGGTAGGGCCTTGACCGCTGCCTTAAAATCTCAATAATCTCTTTTTTTCCGGTAGTATAACCCCCCATAGCTCCTCCTAATGCCTTCCCTAATGTTCCCGTTATGATATCGATCCTGTTCATAACTCCCTTTTCTTCTAGCGTTCCTCGCCCCGTTGCACCTATAAATCCGGTGGCATGACATTCATCGATCATCACCATGGCATCGTAGTTGTCTGCCAGATCACATATTTGATCTAAGGGAGCCACTAATCCATCCATAGAAAAAACACCATCCGTCACTATGATCTTATGTCGGGCTCCATTTTCGTTGGCCGCTATGAGTTGCTGTTCCAAATCATTCATATCACTATTCTTATAGCGATAGCGAGATGCCTTGCAGAGTCGCACTCCGTCAATGATAGAGGCGTGGTTCAACGAATCTGAAATTATCGCGTCTTCAGGTCCAAGTAGGGGTTCAAAAACACCGCCGTTTGCATCAAAAGCCGCAGCATAGAGAATGGTGTCCTCGGTTTGATAGAAATCGGCTATTTTTTGCTCCAATTCCTTATGTATGTCTTGGGTACCGCAGATAAACCGAACGGAAGACATCCCAAATCCATGAGTATCCATGGTATCTTTTGCAGCCTGGATCACTTCCTTGTTGGAAGATAAGCCCAAGTAGTTATTCGCACAAAAGTTAATGACCTCTTCTCCTGAAGAAATCTTAATGACTGCATCCTGTGCAGAAGTGATGATACGTTCTTTTTTGTAAAGTCCCGCCGCCTTTATTTCTTCCAATTCCTTTTGTAAATGCTGTTGTATCTTTCCGTACATATCAATATTTTTATGGGTCCCAAATGGAAGTCAAATTTAGGTTTTATTTATCAAAACCGAATCATTATCACAGTAAACCAAAAGCTTTTCTTTTACTGTATATCCCATGTCTTGCAAGGTCATGGCATACCCGTTAATTTGGAATTCATGGGCCTCCTTAGGGGCGCCTGTTTTATAGTCCACAATGGTGACGCTCTTATCCGGATGAATGTTAATACGGTCCGGTCTTATGATCCGCTCCGGACTTATAATATCTCGTTCATTGAGCACTTCTTCCGAAATATGAAAGAGCGGCTTTAACCTAGGGTGTTCTACAATGGCAACCATCATAGTTCGAACCTCTCTAAAGGTTTCGGGGTCATCACCAAGTTGCAGTTTCAGGTCTTCAAGTACGCTGTTAAGTTCTTCGGAATGATTTACACGTGCCATTCCATCGTGCAGCAGGTTTCCAAGGGTAACAGATCTAATATTTCCAGTAGTATCGGGTACCACTTCCGAAGCTACCATCTTTATATCATGAGTATTGGGCGATGAAACCAAGTAGGAGATGGGAGAATTATTGATAGAAGATGCGGCCACTTCCGAAGTATTTGAAACTAACGTTCCAAAGTCATACCTTGATTTTGCGTCATTCCAAAATCCCTTTTCCAGAAGAAAAGCTTTCAAAAATCCGTTATAGGAAGTAGGAGGAGACTTGAGTTTATCATTTTTTGCGAGAATATAGAGTTGCTGCTCAGCACGGGTTAAGGCCACATAAAGGAGATTGATATTATCCAGCTCGAGAGTATTTCTTCTTTGAGACACTATGTGCGCTCCATCAATACCGTAGTCTTCCACTTTTGAACTGTAGTTGATCAATAGCTGCTCGAATTCCATTTCATGAAAGGGATACCAAGCCGTTGGCTCCTTTTCTCTGTAAAGATCAAGATCGGCATAGGGAAAGATCACTACAGGAAATTCGAGGCCCTTTGCTTTATGGATGGTCATTACATGGATGGCATCAGCGCCTTTATTTTCCGAAATACTTGCTCGTTCCTTTTCAATTTCCCAATACTCAAAGAACGAACTTTTACCGGCATCGGGACGTTGTGAAAAGGTAAAAACCAGATCCATAAAGCTCAGTAAGAATGCATCTGCTGTCTGGTCCAATCGCAACGCTTCGATGCAGTATTCGCAGGACTCATATAAGGAAAGAAAGTGTAGATCGGTGAGATTAAAATTGATGGAGTTCTTCATTAGAGTCTCCGATATAACCGCCAAAGACTCATGAATATGCGATTGAAAAAACGCATGCTTGTCGCCGGGGAGGTCTAAATGGTGGAACAAAAATTCTAAAAACTCTATTTTGATCTCCTCATTTTTTGGAGTAATCCCCAATTGGAGTATATAAATAAGACACTGAACATTGGGAGCGTTCTTGAGTAGTAGGGTCTCTTCAGATATTATCGAAAAACCAAGATTGAGTAGGTACTCGCTAATTGCGATACCCTCTCTTTTTTTTCGAGTGAGAATACAAATGTCCTTTTTTTGAAAGTGAAGCCCCAGCACATTTTCAATAATGGCGTGTGTTTTTTGAGCGTATAAGTCTTCTGCAGCTTCTTTATTGGCAGCTTCAATGAAATCAATTTGAACAAAGCCATCTTTTTTCTGCGTAGGTCGTTGGTTGGTCCCATTGGTATACAACTGTTGATGACTCTGGTCGCCGAAAAAGTTAGAAACAAAATTGAAAAATTGATTGTTAAAATCAATGATCTCTGCACTACTCCTATAATTGGTGTGTAGCGTTTCCACAGTTTTTTCTCCACCATGTCCAAACGGATCGCCTCCTTCATAAAGTTCAATAAATTGTTCTGGCAATCCACCGCGCCACCGATAAATGGATTGCTTGGCATCTCCCACCAACAGTAAACTTCCTTGTTCCTCCTTATCAAAGGCTTGTGAAAGGGCATTCTCGATGAGTGGGGTTAAATTACTCCATTGTAGCGAGGAAGTATCTTGAAACTCGTCGATGAAAAAATTGCGATAACGATCCCCCAGACGTTCGTAGATAAAAGGTGCTGGCTGGTCTTTTATTTGATCATTAATTAGAGAATTAAATTCGTTGATGGGAAGGATGTTATCCTCCTCTTTAATTTGTTCAAGTTCGGTGTTCACCAGATGAACAGTAGATAATGGCACAAGATTCCTGAGTATATTTTTCAGTAAAAAAAAGGAATGTACCCGTTGTTTTATTTTCTGAAAAGCATCTCCGATCACGGGAACCAATTCGTCGATCTGTTCCGCTTTTTCACCGGTAACCCGTGAGGGATACATTGGTTTCACACCAATATTTTGTTGCCATGCCGTATCGAAATTTAAGTTGAAAACACCTTGAGAGATCTTCTCAAAAAAGCGGTAAAGATACTTTCTGTCAAAGTGGGTTTCATCCAACTCATACTCTTTGAAAAGCGAAATGATCTCTTGTGCAACAAGGATGATCTCCTTTTCGAGCTTTGTGGCCCGGGTTCGAAGTTCGTTTCGTAGGTTTAGAAAGTCATGTAATGATTTGTTATTAAGCGTTTTTAAATGAGTGGCATCATTTTCATTGGTCAGCAAAGAAGCAGCTTTAATGAGGTCTCTCGAGATGTCCCAGGATTTGTCATCATCTGTTTTTTGCAGCACAAATTCGAGCAGGATTTTGGTGATCTCATTGTCTTCGCCTGCTTTATCGATAAGTTGATCGACCGCTTGGGAAATGAGGAGGGGGATGTCAAGACTCACCTCAAAGTCTGTAGAAAGATTAAGGTCTCTGGCGAAGGTTCGGATGAGGCGATGGTTAAAATGATCAATAGTTTCCACACTAAATTGAGCATAGTTGTGAAGTATATCTTTCAGAATAACACGCGCACGTGATTGAATTTCGGAAGTGGATAGAGTGGTTTCCTCTGCTATGAGAGTTAGCATGTCCAAAGAAGTGGAAGGGGATTCTTCGGAAGAAAAATCTACCAAGGTATTGATGATTCGGGTTTTCATCTCGGCTACCGCCTTATTGGTAAAGGTGATCGCTAAAATATATTTGTAGTATCCCGGATTGGAATGGGTGAGTAGTTTTTTTAGGAATGATTTTACCAGTACAAATGTTTTACCACTTCCTGCGGATGCATTGTAGATAGTAAAAGGACTCGAATGGCTCAAAAGATTAGCGGTTGAGAATTATAAAGATACTATTAAGAATTTCTATGAAACTATAAATTTCTTATAAATTCAATAACATAAAAAGCCATTATTAATCTGTATTTTTGAAGTAGCAAATTAGTAGTAACTTAAAACTGATCTTATGTCTTTTGAATTACCCGCATTAAAATATAATCACGACGCTCTTGAACCGCATATCGATGCTCGCACCATGGAAATACATCATGGTAAACATCACGCCGGATACACCAGTAAATTGAACGCGGCCATTGAAGGCACTCCCAATGAAGGAAAATCTATTGAGGATATCTTGAGCAATCTTGATATGAACAATAAGGCCGTACGAAATAATGGTGGTGGCTATTACAATCACCGCTTGTTCTGGGAAGTAATGTCTCCAAATGGTGGTGGTACACCGGATGGCGAATTGGCGAATGCCATCAACGAAGCTTTTGGAAGTTTTGATGGATTTAAAGAAGTCTTTTCGACCGCTGCGAAAACCCAATTTGGTTCCGGTTGGGCCTGGCTTTGTGTGCACCCTGGAGGGAAGGTTGAAGTCTGTTCTACTCCCAATCAGGATAATTCCTTAATGCCCGGAGTAGGTTGTGGAGGAACTCCTATATTAGGATTGGATGTGTGGGAGCATGCGTACTATCTCAATTATCAAAACCGCAGACCCGATTATGTAAGTGCATTTTTTAATGTAATTAATTGGGAACAAGTGGCTGCCTCATACGCTTCTAATAAATAAAATTGAATCATTTCGAAAAGGAACCCGTTTACGTAAGTGAGCGGGTTTTTTACTTAATAGAATTTCTTAGAGACCACTCCGTTCGATTTAGGGCATTAGAAAAGTAAACCAAGAGTTAGGAGGGAGGTGAAACGGCTCACTTGTTACAAGTTCGTTGCCTTGCACTGGAAAAGTAAAACTAGAGTTAGGAGGGAGGTGAAACGGCTCACTTGTTACAAGTTCGCCACCCCGTTCGATTTAGGGCATAAAAAAAGGTAAACGAGAGTTTACCTTTTTTTGCCCCAAATCTACCATGAACTTAACCTACTTATGCTATGGTATGAGTCAAATATATGTGATTATTAATGGGAAGAAATAATTTTTTAGACCAATCACCTCTTTATTCGTTAAAAAGCACGATTAATATAAAAATTCAATTATTTGCAGTCTGAATTCCCACTTTTATGGGAGTTGTTGGGTGAATCCTCTTTATCATAATAGTATCACGTGGAACTGGTAAAACAATAGGGATATGCATGATTGGAGCGGATAAGAGAACGGCTCACTTGTATCAAGTTCGTTGCGTTGTCGCAACATAATTTTACGATGTAAAATCAAATGTCCTGTGGACCATTGACGAAGGTACCCACGGAAGTGGCAAGCCAGATGTTTGTGGAGAATAAATTACTACATAAGATCGAAGGCTTGAAACAAGAGTTTCGTGAGGATGTAAAAACGCATTCGCAATTCTTTTTTGTGTTATTCAATTTACAAAAAAGTCTCGCTAGCAACCTTATCACAATATAATTTTATACAATTAATTCAAATTGCCTGTGGCCATTTGGTGGAGATACCCGCGAAAGCGGAAAGCTAAAAATTATTCTAGGGTTAGAAGAGATGAGAAACAGTTCACTTGTTCCAAGTTCGTTGCGTTGTTGCAATAAAGTAAAACAAGAGTTATGAGAGAAGAAAACGGCTCACTTGTTCCAAGTTCGCCACCCCTTCGATTTGGGCCAAATAAAAAAGGTAAACAAGAGTTTACCTTTTTTGCCCCAAATCTTACCATGAACTTAACCTACTTATGCTATGGTATGCATCAAATATAGAATATAATAGGACATCACGTGCAGATTTTTCCTACTTTTGGATAAAGTGGTTTTAATTCTCGATAAACTACACTATTTGAGTTTAATTTAGTAAGTTTTAACAGTTATACTAGTAGGCTCGATCCGGATTTCCTTCCATAAAATGGACATAAGCACGATTTACAACTCGGTTTCCACCATTGGTGGGATAATTTCCTGTAAAATACCAGTCTCCTAAGTGTTTAGGACAGGCTATGTGTAGATCTTCCACCGATTGAAATATAACTTTCACCTTGGCATTAATATCACCATTACTTATAATCTCAGATATTTTATCAGAAATTTCTTCATCGGTAAAGGGATCGTACAATTCCTTTACATAATTTTCGACTTCCGAATCTTTTAGCGACAATTGCTTTTTACATTTTTGGTAGATCTCATCGATCACTTTTTCAGTACCATGCTCCTTGTGAAGTTCGAGGGCGGCATTGAAGGCAACCAGATCTTCCAATCGAGCCATGTCAATTCCGTAGCAATCCGGATATCTAATTTGAGGAGCCGAAGAAACCACAACGATCTGTTTGGGATTGAGACGATCCAACATTTTTAGAATACTTTTCTTTAAAGTAGTTCCGCGAACAATACTATCATCAATGACCACCAAATTATCGTTAGGTTCAACCACCCCATAAGTGACATCATAAACGTGTGCAACCAGATCATCTCTACTGCTCTCTTCTGTAATAAAGGTTCGTAGTTTTACATCTTTTATAGCGAGTTTTTCAGTACGAATCTTATGAGCTTGAATTTCCTGCAACCGCTCCGGAGTGAGACTATCCTTTTCCTTTAAAATGGCCTCATTCTTCTGCTTGTTCAATTCGTCCTGTGCCGCTTCTAGCATTCCGTAGAAAGAAGTTTCAGCAGTATTTGGTATAAACGAAAAGACCGTGTTTTCGGTATCGTTTTCAATACTCTCCAAAACTTTGGGCATGACCAATTTACCCAGCATTTTGCGCTCCTGATAGATTTCTGCATCACTTCCTCTTGAGAAATAGATTCGCTCAAAGGAACAGGACTTTCGCTCCAAGGGTTCCAAAATCTTGTCAACCGAAGAACTGCCATTTTTCTTAACGATGAGCGCATGTCCCGGATCCAATTCGACTACAGATTCGAAAGGAACGTTAAATACGGTTTGAATCACAGGCCGTTCACTGGCAACCACTACTACTTCATCATCACTATAATAATAACACGGTCTTATTCCAGCAGGATCCCTCAGCACAAAAGAATCACCATGTCCCAGAAGTCCGGCCATTGCGTAACCACCGTCCCAATTTTTGGCCGATTTTTTTAAAATCTTGTCGATCCTTAAATGTTCCGCAATAAATGGAGAGGCTTCTCTTTTATTCAATCCTGCAGACTTAGCCCTTTTGTATTGCTTACGAACAGCGTCGTCCAGAAAATGACCAATCTTTTCCATCACGGTTATAGTGTCCGCCTTTTCTTTTGGATGCATTCCCAACTTGATCAAATTGGTGAAGAGATCATTGGTGTTGGTCATATTAAAATTTCCTGCGATGATCAAATTTCGATGCATCCAGTTATTCTGACGTAAAAAGGGATGTACGGTTTCAATACTATTGCCTCCAAAAGTTCCATAACGAACATGACCCAAGAGCAATTCGCCAACATACGGGATATGACGTTTTTGGGCAGCAACATCATCCTTGATTTCTGGCTTGGACTCAAATTCGGTGTTGATGCGCTCATTGATCTGAGCAAAAATATCCTGAATGGGTTGAGACGCATTGGAACGTATCCTACTTATATATCTATCTCCAGGATCCACGTCAAGTTTTATGCTCGCAAAACCTGCCCCGTCCTGCCCGCGGTTGTGCTGCTTTTCCATGAGGAGATACAATTTATTTACTCCGTAGAAAGCGGTGCCGTATTTTTCTTTATAATACTCGAGCGGTTTTAGCAATCGGATCATTGCAATTCCACATTCGTGTTTCAGTGCGTCACTCATTATAATTCAGAAATAAATATTTCAAACAAAAACGCCCCATAACGGGGCGTGATTTTATGTTAGTTCAATATCGAATTGAGTTAGATTCTTAAACTGCTGCAGGCGTTGGTACAAATCGGATTTAGATAAGTTGACCAATCGCTCGGTTCCAAATTTTTCTACACAAAAAGAAGCAAGTGCGGATCCATTTATGATCGCCGTCTTCATATTTTCAAAACTATAGTCTCCTGTTTTTGCCAGGTAACCGGTAAAACCTCCCGCAAAAGTGTCGCCCGCTCCCGTAGGATCGAAAACTGCTTTGAGCGGTAAGGCCGGGGCGTAAAAAATTTCATTTTCGTGAAATAATAACGCACCATGCTCTCCTTTCTTTATCACCACATAAGTGGGCCCCATTTCCATGATCTTCTGTGCGGCCACCACCAACGAGTATTCCCCCGTTAGCTGACGCGCTTCTTCATCGTTTATAGTAATGACATTTACTTTGGCGATCACTTTCATTAAATCGTCCAAAGCATTGTCCATCCAAAAATTCATGGTATCCAAAACGACCAACTTTGGGTCGGTCATTTGGTTGATAACACTTAATTGAACGAGCGGTTGCAAATTTCCGAGCATCACCACTTCGGCATCTTTGTAGGCTTCGGGCACCCTCGGATTGAAATCGGCCAAAACATTAAGGTCTGTAGCCAACGTATCCCTTGAGTTCATATCGTTGTGATATTTTCCGGACCAGAAAAAAGTCTTACCCTCTTTTACGATCTCAACACCCGATACGTCCATACCTTTAGAAGCCAGCATATCGATATTGGATTGAGGAAAATCTCCTCCAACGATTGAGACCACTGCTCCTTCGACTTGAAACTGTGAAGCTGCCAATGCAATGAACGGAGCGGCACCTCCAAAAATTTTATCTGTCTTTCCAAACGGGGTTTCAATAGCATCGAAAGCTATGGTACCTACGATAACAAGTTTGCTCATTTCAAGGGTTTAAAAATAATATTCACCAACACTTTAAAGCTTCGGAGAACGAAGGTGCAAAGATACAATTTTTGTTAGTTAATAGTAAATGAAATTTATAAGCTATTTACGTCCAAAATCGGCCGGGATTTCTCCCCAGGCTTTTGTCTCCCATTTTACAACCTGGGTGGCGTATGAATTTGTTTTTAACCAATTTTCGGCCCGTTCGATCAATTCAAAAATCTTCTCGTTTCTGGATGTTTTTTTGAGCTTTGTATTGCACTTCTTTTTCTTTACCCATCCCATGGCGATCCGGGAATCGCTGTAGATCATGCGATCGTTTTTTTCCTTTTTCAAATACGCCAACCCATGCACTAGTGCTAGAAATTCACCCACATTATTAGTTCCCTGATGAAAAGGACCTTGATGAAAAAGTTGCTGATGTGTTTGGGTATCAACCCCACGATATTCCATTTTTCCGGGATTACCGCTGGAGGCCGCGTCCACGGCAATGGAGTATAAATTTGGTTCTCCAATCTTGGCTAATTCGGCTTTGGAGAGTGTTTTCTTTTTTTTGGTGTTCTTACCTTTATAATCGGCGTACTCCTTGTTATAAGCAATTTTTGCTTCGGCAAAAGTGTCGAACGATTTGTATTGGGCACCGGACACTCCCTTGATGGACATTTGACACTCCTTCCAACTATCAAAGATTCCGGCTGGGTTTCCGTACCACACTACGTAAAATTTCTGCTTTTTCGCCATTTCATTACCACGATCGTGGAATTGTTTTATTCTTTTTTTTCTTCGGAATTCAATAGTGCTTCAATCACCTTTGGAAAGTGCTCGTATTCCAATTCATGCACTTTTTTCGCAACTGTTTCGGCGGTATCCTTTTCCGAAACAGCCACGCTCCTCTGAAATATGATGGCACCATCATCGTAGTTTTCATTTACGTAATGGATGGTGATACCGGTTTCTTCTTCGCCACTGTCAATAACCGCCTCATGAACCCTATTTCCATACATCCCTTTGCCTCCAAATTTGGGAAGTAGCGCCGGATGTATATTGATCACTTTATTGGGAAAGGTCGTAAGGATATGTTCAGGAAATTTCAGTAAAAAACCCGCAAGAACAATTAGGTCAGGCTGCGCTTCTTTTAAGGTAGTAAGCACCCCTTTTTCTGAATTCAACGCTTCTTTAGTGAACCACGAAGCCTTTGTTTTTAAGGCTTTTGCCCGTTCTAATACTTTGGCATCCTTCTTGTTTGACAGCACCTGAACAACCTTGGCAAATTTACCCTGTTGAAAGTATTCTATAATGTTTTGAGTATTGGTACCGCCACCCGAAGCAAAAATAACAATGCGCTTCTTCATAAAAGTTTCTAAGGATGTTTAGAAGTAAATAATTAAAATAAAATACAAAAGTACGGCAATACGGATTTACTTCGTCCAAAAATGTTTAAATTGAGAACACATTTTACCTTTAAAGTCTTGTTTTAAATTAAAATATTTTATTTTTGCCACTTATAATTAAATCTAAAAATTAAGAATTATGTCAGACATTGCATCAAGAGTTAAAGCGATTATCGTAGACAAATTAGGTGTTGACGAAAATGAAGTTGTTAACGAAGCTAGCTTCACAAACGACTTAGGAGCAGACTCGTTAGATACAGTAGAGCTTATCATGGAATTTGAAAAAGAATTTGATATTCAGATCCCAGACGACCAGGCCGAAAACATTGCCACAGTTGGTCAAGCTGTTTCATATATTGAAGAGGCGAAATAACACAATTTCCATATGGAACTTAAGCGAGTTGTAGTAACAGGTCTTGGTGCCCTGACTCCCATTGGTAACACGGTCCCCGAATATTGGGACGGTCTTAAAAATGGCAAGAGTGGGTGTGCTCCCATTACCTATTTTGATACTGAAAAGTTCAAAACCAAATTCGCTTGTGAAGTTAAAGATTTTGATCCATTAAATCATTTTGATAGGAAGGAAGCCAGAAAGCTGGATCGTTTTGCGCAGTATGCTTTAGTCTCAAGTGATGAGGCTATTATAGATGCAAAAATCGACTTAAATCACGTTGACAAATTTAGAGTTGGTGTGATTTGGGGTGCCGGAATTGGAGGCTTGAAAACTTTTCAGGATGAAGTTATAAATTTTGCAGAAGGGGATGGAACACCACGTTTCAACCCCTTCTTTATTCCAAAAATGATCGCCGATATCGCTCCCGGTAATATCTCGATCAAACACGGGTTCATGGGACCCAATTATACAACAGTTTCTGCTTGTGCCTCTGCAGCTAACGCAATGATCGATGCTCTCAATTACATTCGATTGGGACATTGCGATATCATTGTGACCGGCGGAAGTGAAGCTGCTGTTACCCGTGCAGGGATTGGTGGTTTCAACGCGATGCATGCGTTGTCTACCAGAAATGATAGCCCCGAAACTGCCTCGAGACCCTTCGATGCAACCCGAGACGGGTTTGTACTAGGCGAAGGCGCCGGAGCATTAATACTCGAAGAATACGAACACGCTAAAAAGCGTGGCGCAAAGATCTATGCTGAGGTCGTTGGAGGTGGAATGTCCAGTGATGCTTATCATATGACAGCTCCACATCCTGACGGAATTGGAGTAGAACGTGTTATGATCAATTGTTTAAACAATGCCGGTATGACACCCAATCAAGTAGATGCCATCAACACCCACGGAACTTCGACTCCTCTTGGGGACGTAGCCGAATTGAAGGCCATCTCGAAAATATTTGGCGCACATGCCAATACTATTAATATCAATTCAACAAAATCGATGACCGGGCACTTATTGGGTGCTGCCGGAGCCATTGAGGCTATAGCGTCGATCTTATCCATGGAACACAGTGTGGTTCCTCCAACGATAAACCATACTTCGGTAGATGAAAATATCGATCCATCCTTAAATTTAACGCTCAACGTTGCACAAGAGCGTTCGGTAAATGTTGCCATGAGCAACACCTTTGGGTTTGGGGGTCATAACGCTTGTGTTCTGTTCAAGAAGTTAGACACCTAAAACCTATGTCTTCTATTAAAAACATATTTTCTTCACGTTCTGAAAAGGGCGATGAGTTTTATATGGGTGTAAAGAAAATATTGAGTTTTAAACCGGGAGACATCAGCATCTATGAAGAGGCTTTTACCCACCGGTCCATGAACAATACCAACGACGAAGGAACCCCACACAACTACGAACGACTTGAATTTATGGGTGATGCCATGTTGGGAGCCGTGATCGCCGCACACCTCTTCAAAAAAGTTCCGGATGGAAATGAAGGTTACCTCACAAAAATGCGCTCAAAAGTGGTGAGCCGCGAGCACTTGAACGAATTGGGTCGAGACCTCCAACTCATCGACCTTGTAAAAACGAACATCCCAACAAAACAATTTGGTGAGAATATACACGGAAACGTATTCGAGTCGCTGGTAGGAGCAATTTATCTAGATAAGGGATATAAGTTTTGCGAAAAGTTCATTCACAGAAGAGTGATCAAACCCTATGTGGATATCGAAAAATTGGAGGGTAAGATCATTAGTTATAAAAGCCTTTTTATCGAGTGGTGCCAAAAAAACAAAAAAAGCTTTAAGTTCAATGTGTATGAAGATACCGGAAACGATCCGTTAAAGCACTTCGCAGTTAAACTCCAACTGGAACACGATACCGTTGCAAAGGCAAGAGGCACTTCCAAAAAAAAGGCCGAAGAAAGAGCCGCCAAACGGGCCTACTACAAGCTTCAAAAACAGATGCAGGTACAGGGCGGATAGTCGCGATTTGATATTCCCCAAACGTTTTCGATAATAAATAGTTTAATTTTAGCGGATTGAACGACCACTTCAGCAAAACAATTTCTATTTTTAAACAAAATTCAATCAATGGCAATCCATAAAATAGTGTTGGACGAGGATTTTGCGGATGACTTTTCTCTGGTTGCCATACATTGCAGTGAAGAGGCCTATAAAGTTGCCTATTTGCTAAATCAGAATTTAAATTTGTGTTTGCAGCGCAGTTCATCCGATCTTGATTTTTCCAGTGAATTTCGGGAGGTGAACTTTCCTATTTTTGAGTTTGAAGATCAATTTCAGTATACCAACTACTATTTGGTAGCTAACAAATGCAAGTCCAAAGTGGATGATGAAGCCAAACATGACGATCTTTTCGCAGAAACTATTTCGGAACGTTCGGTGGTTACTCATTTACTTCCTGAATTTAAAAAAGCCGATTTTTTTCTGAAGATAGAATCAGATTTCGAAAACATACCGCTCCGAAAGAACATTGCTCTTATCAACGAGATCAAACAGGTGATTTCTGCCTACGAAGTGGAAGTGAGTCAGATAAAATCGAATAACAATCTAATATTCAACTAAATGCCATTTCAGAAGAAAACAAAGATCGTAGCTACCTTGGGACCTGCGACCAACAATAAGAAAATACTCAAGAAAATGATCCTTGAAGGCGTGAATGTCTTTCGGATCAACTTCTCTCACGCCGATTATAAAGACGTGAAAAAAAGGATCCAAATGATTCGTGAATTAGGCGAAGAGATGGGCACCACAACAGCCATCTTGGGGGATTTACAGGGCCCAAAACTTCGTGTGGGAGTAATGAAAGAAGAAGTGGTCGTAAACCCCGGCGATACCATTTCGTTTTGCACAGGGGAAGAATTTGAAGGTACAAGTGAGCGAGTTTACATGAATTATGACAATTTTCCCTGCGACGTGAAAAAGGGAGAACAAGTGCTCCTCGACGATGGTAAATTGATGTTCGAGGTGTTGGAAACCAATGGGAAGGATGAGGTCAAAACCAAGGTCCTTCAAGGGGGTCCGCTACGCTCTAAGAAAGGAGTCAATTTGCCCAATACCAAGATCTCGTTACCTGCATTAACCAAAAAAGATAAAGAGGATGCGATTTTCGCTATTGGAGAAGCAGTAGATTGGTTGGCGTTGTCATTCGTACGCCATGCGGAAGATCTAAAAGAACTACAAGCGTTGATCGAGGCACATAGCGACTATAAAATTCCTATCATCGCCAAGATTGAAAAACCTGAAGCCGTTGCCAATATCGATAAAATCGTTGCTTACTGTGATGGTTTGATGGTAGCACGTGGCGATCTGGGAGTTGAGGTGGCTGCAGAAGAGGTCCCGTTGATCCAAAAAGAACTGGTACACACCGCAAAACGTGCGAGAATCCCGGTGATCATTGCAACGCAAATGATGGAAACCATGATCACATCACTCACGCCAACAAGAGCTGAGGTGAACGATGTGGCGAACTCCGTAATGGATGGAGCCGATGCGGTAATGCTATCTGGTGAAACTTCGGTGGGGAAATATCCTGTGGAGGTCATTAGAAAAATGGCCGATATCTGTAAGCGTGTTGAAAATAGTGAACTGATCAAAGTACCACACGAACCGCCACACATTCGTACCAATAGATACATTACCAAATCCGTGTGTTATCACGCCGCAAAAATGGCCGATGAAATATCGGCTAGTGCCATCTGTACGTTAACCAATAGTGGATATACGGCCTTTCAGATTTCGGCATGGAGGCCCGATGCTCATATATTGGTGTATTCATCGAACAAACGTATTCTTTCCAGACTCAATCTCCTTTGGGGAGTGAAGGCCTTTTATTACGATAAGTTTGTGAGTACTGATGAAACCGTAGATGACGTCAACCGAATCGCCCACGAACAAGGATTTGTAAAGAAAGGAGATTATCTTATCAACTTGGCCGCAATGCCTATTGTAGACAAAGGGATGGTAAATACCTTACGGGTTTCACAGGTCTAAATTTTGTTGTTGTTATGATCACTATTGTCCATCGATGTATAATTGTGTTGATGGCCTTGTTTATGGTGACCTCATGTACCACGCTCCAATGGCGTGCATCCGATGCCGAGATTGATAAACAATTTAAGTCTCTGGACATCCCCACCGAGATCACTTATTTTGAAGTGGACTCACTGGATCTTAAGGTCCGGATACAGCATGTTACTAAAGAGGAACATGAAATCGATATCCTCTTTTTTCATGGCTCGCCCAGTTCTCTCTCTGCCTGGAATTCATACCTGAAAGAACCATCATTGTTAGCCAAAGCGAATATGCATGCCGTAGATCGGCCGGGATATGGGTACTCCAATTTTGGAGATGAAATGCCTTCAATCCAGCTTCAGGCGAAGATCATGAGTGCCCTTATAAATGAGCACAACATGAAGCGAGTTTTAGCAATAGGATCATCCTACGGCGGCCCATTAGTAGCTTATATGGCCGTCTTGAACGACAATATTGAAGGGGTTATAATGATCTCACCGGCCATTGATCCGCAACAGGAAAAAAAATTTTGGGCCTCCCGACTCACGCAATGGTGGATCACCCGCTGGATGGTTCCAACCGGATATAGAGTGGCGGGAGATGAAAAGACCGTTCATACAAAGGAGCTGGAAAAGATCGAGCCGGACTGGAAGAAGGTCACTGTGCCGGTTGTGCACATCCATGGAAATACAGATGCTATTGTTCCCTTCGGAAATGTAAACTATACAGCAGAGCAATTCAACAATATAAAAATAATAAGCTTGCCTGATATTGGTCACGAACTTGCCTGGGGAAGACCCGAATTGGTCATTCCACATATTTTGGAGTTATTGGATCAACTGTCAACTCCCACTAAACGCTCCCCAAAATAGGAAACCCCCAAGAATGAATCCCGGAGGTTTGAATAGTTTGCTTAAAGTGTGATTATTTGACCACTTCAGTTTTGGAAATTTTCATCGCATCTCCTTCTTTTACAATGGTAACCTGAGTGTCAAATTGTTTCGATCCGTAAACATAGGCTATTTTTTCAAGCTCATTGTCGTCTCGGGTAATTTGCAGTTCACTTACCCAAATTCCTTTTTTGGGTTTTCCATCATTGATCACCTCAGTGTTCTTACCTTTCGGATTGGGGAAAGTGAATTCCTGCGGAAAATCAAAGAGTCGCTGCGCCATAAAAAAGGCTTCGTGCCATTGAGCCTTGGGCAGCGTGATAGATTGTGTGTTGGACGGATTTGTAACCGAACCTCCGTTAGTTTCAGAATATAAAACTTCCGGGAAAAATTTATTGAGTTCACTCACATATCCTTTGGCCGTGATATCACGTTCCGGTGGAAAATACTTGGAAAGGTAACCGTTAAAGGCAAATCCTTCCTTGTGGTTGAACTCGATCTTGTCCATGCCACCCTTGATTCCGGCTACATTCATTGTCATATTTTCTTCAAGATCGATCACCTTTACTTTGGTTCCATAAGGCATTTTTCCAATTTTCTCGCTTTGCAAATTGCCGAACTCCCGCAGGCTTAGTCCACTAGGAGCGGTGACATATAAAAATTGAGTGCTAGTTTCAGCATTTAGGTCGTTTGCATCGACCAATGCAAGGTCTTCTGAAGTTTGGATAACCTCAGTTTCAGGTTTGTCAATAATAGTAGTGGGTTTTTCGTTCTTGCACGACACGAAGGTCGTAAGAACAGCTGCGGATAAAATTAAAACTACATTCTTCATAATGGTAATTGTTAAGTTAATAAATGGATTAAAGAAGTAGTTTCAAATCATATGTTAAAAGTCAAGTTTTAGTTGAACATCTATAGTTTCATCAGGAGGCGGTTTGGCCTCCTTTTTATCCTCATTGTTGAGGTTTGATATGCTGATACCCAACAAGCGTACCGAATTTTTCATCCCTTCCTGAAATAACAAATCTTTAACAGTTTCCATGATGAGTGCCTTATCCGAAACATAAAGCGGAAGAGTTTTCGACCTTGTTTGTAACGTAAAATCACTGTATTTAATTTTAAGGGTCACCGTTTTTCCGGCTACCTTACTTTTCTGAAGGCGACGTTCCACTTCTACAGCAATTTCGTCAAGTCGCTCGAGCATGAATACTTCGGAAGAAATGTTCTCGTTAAATGTGCGTTCTGCCGCTAACGATTTGCGTTTATGATCGGGTGAAACTTTACTACGCTGGATCCCTCGCACGATATTATAATAGGAGGCACCACTTTTTCCGAAGTGCTCCTCCAAAAACTCCACACTTTTACTTTTAAGGTCCTTTCCGGTGAAAATGCCAAGCAAATACATCTTTTCCTTCATCACCTTCCCAACACCGTAGAATTTTTTAATGTCTAATTCCTCCAAAAACGCAAGCACTTCCTCCGGGGGGATGGTTTTTTGCCCATTGGGTTTGTTGATGTCACTGGCGATCTTGGCCACAAATTTATTGATCGAAATACCTGCGGATGCATTTAAACCGGTCCGTTCTTTTATTTTATTCCGAATGTCTTGTGCGATCAAAGTGGCACTGGGATTTCCTATTTTATTCTCAGTTACGTCCAGATAAGCCTCGTCCAGTGACAGCGGTTCCACCAGATCCGTGTACTCCAAAAATATCTTTCGGATCTCTTTGGAGATCTCGCTGTAACGTTCGAACCGGGGCTTTACGAAAATGAGTTCCGGACACCTTTTTTTTGCCAACACCCCACTCATGGCGGAGCGTACCCCAAATTTCCGGGCTTCATAACTTGCAGCACTTACCACTCCGCGATGCCCACCGCCACCAACGGCCACAGGTTTGTCGCGCAGTTCGGGATTGTCCAATTGCTCTACCGAAGCATAAAACGCATCCATATCTACATGGATGATCTTTCGTATGGGAAGGGCTTCCTCCATCTTGTAAATTTAATATCTTTATCGGTAGGAAATCGGCACATTTTAAATGCCTGACGACTCAAATCCATCGGTACATGAACCTCAACCAAATTACAATTCCATCCAAAGACGTTGAACTAAGCATGGACTTTTATCAAAAGCTAGGATTGCGATTGATCGTTCATAGCGAAGGACGTTATGCTAGATTCGAATGCCCGGACGGGGACAGTACCTTCTCTGTTCACAAAGTTGAAAAGTTGCCCGAAGGCGAGGGGATCTATGTTTATTTTGAAGTGGAGAATGTGGCGAAGAAAATTTCAGAAATAAAAGAGAAAGGAATCGTCATAGACGAAACGCCCGAGGAAAAGAGTTGGCTTTGGACCGAAGCCCGACTCAAAGACCCCGACGGAAATAAAATCATAATTTATCATGCAGGGGAGCATCGTAAAAATCCGCCCTGGCGTATCAACTAAAATGCAAGAAATAGAACGTAAATTTTTGGTTACTTCGGAAGGGTATAAGGCTCAATCGCAGCTTGAAACGCCTATCGTACAGGGGTTCTTGAATACCCACCCGGATCGAACGGTGCGGGTAAGGATCATGGGAGAACAAGGATTTATTACCGTCAAAGGCCGATCGAATAAGGAAGGCACCACTCGATTCGAATGGGAAACGGAAATTACTGTTTCGGATGCTGAAGCCCTACTAGATCTGTGTGAGGAAGGTACTGTCGCAAAAGTACGTTACCATGTGAAGGTCGCAGACCACCTATTTGAAGTCGATGTTTTTGAGGAAGACAATGAAGGGTTGATTGTCGCTGAAGTTGAGCTTAAGTCAGCAGATGAAGACTTCCAAAAACCCGATTGGCTGGGAGCCGAAGTGACTGGAGAAACCAAATATTATAATTCTCAATTAAGTATAAACCCATTTAAAAACTGGAATCATGAATAGTAAGAATATTAGCTTGATCGTTTTGATGATCGCGGTGGTTTTAGGCTGCAAGGAAGGGCATGATCACGAGGGAAAACATGATGATGATCTGCACAATGTCACTCATAAGGACCATGAAGAAGATAGTGACGAAATTTCCAAAGCACAGCAGATCAAAGTACTCAAACAGGGAGGCTTTAAGATCTTCGAATTTGTGGATGAGGCTAGTGGTGATACCTTGATCATGCAGCAATATTTTATGGCTTTTTTAAAACGAGGTCCGAAAAGAGATTGGACCAAAGAAGAATCGGATAGTATCCAAGGACTGCACATGGACCATTTAACAAGAATGTACGAAGAAGGCTATGCTGATATTTCCGGACCTTTTGGAGACGATCAGGACCTGAGGGGAATCACAGTTTATAACGTACCCACCTTACAAATGGCCGATAGTTTGGCCAACCTGGATCCTTCGGTGCGAGCCGGGAACCTAGCCGTTGAAGTTCGACCCTGGTGGGCAGGCAAAGGGTATCCGCTACGCTAGCAATTGAATGACTTTTTTTATTTCTTCTGAATTGGAATGACTGACTACGTTGCTTTTAAAAAGTTCATCACTTTCAATAACAGCCGGTTCTTTTTTGGTAGCCGAAAAGTGAATCATCTCAAAGCCCGCTTCTTTAAATAGGAGTGTATTGTCTGAATTGATGCCACCACCAGGTTGGATCTCAATTTTTCCGTTGGAAACAGATTGAAGTTCTTTTAAAAACGGAAGCCCGTCGATCGCCTTGATTCGTTGCCCCGAACTGAGCAGTCGCGTGACTTGCAATTCCAAAAGTTTACTGAAATTCTGCATTGGATTTTGGCATGCATCAAAGGCGCGATGAAAGGTAAATTGCATTCCTTCGGAAGCATTGATAAGTTGTTTTGTTGCTGAAACATCCACGTTGTTTTCACGGCTCAACACGCCGCTCACCACTCCGGCACAGCCCAATTGTTTACAATAAACGATGTCTTGGATCATGGTATCGAGCTCTCCTTCAGAATAACAAAAATCCCCGCTTCTGGGTCGGATCAATACATGAACCGGGATCGTAATTTCTTTCACTACCTTCTCAATGAGATCCTGTGAGGGTGTCAATCCTCCCACCGAAAGATCGAGGCATAATTCGATCCGATCCGCCCCAGCATCCTGGGCGATCCGGGCACTTTCAATTCCGTTGGCACAAATTTCTATGATCATATTTTGTCCGGCGTTTTGTCATTCCGAATGCATTGAGGAATCTCAATGATACAAACATCCTCACCCCCGGCCCCTCTTCTTCAAAGGAGAGGGGAGGAATTTTTATTCTACAACAATCTCATCAATAAAGGTCCAGGCCTTGTTCCCGGCACCTTGTTTTCCTTCAGGGATCATTCCATAATTTGGAACTACTAGTAATAACCTTTTGGTAATAACGGGTGGTCTATCCGGAATTATAAATTCGACAATGCGTTCGTTCTTGTTTTCCGATTGGGTAGTTTTAGTGCTCGTCATGACCTTTGCCCCGTCCGGGAGCGTCATAATTATTGAAGCTCGCTTGGGTGCGTAGATCCACTGCCCGTTGGCGCTATAGAAGCGGGTAGACACTTTTGATAGGTTCACTGGTTCCGGGAAGTCGATCATGATCTCCAGATCATCTCCCCAAAAGCCTAACCATTCCTTGTCGCCATAGCGAATGTCACTTCCCGAAACTCCATTGATCAATGCATTTTTTCCTCCAGCGCCATAAGCCGAATGGGGATCTACATTTAGCGTAATTGTACCCGCAATTCCATGGTGATATATTATGGTGTCGAATCGAGCTTTTCCTAAGGGATGTCCATCTAAACTCACTTCAGAAACAAAGGTCATGTCCTTGGTGATAGGAATGGGATCATCATATCTGAGAACTTCCCCTTCATCGATCCGATAATAGATCTCCTTTCCGGAGGTCGCCGTTTTAAAAGTCATAAATGCGGCACCTGATTCTTTGATCACTTCGCCTTCAATTTCGTACAAATGATTCGCATAGCTGATATCCAAAGCGTCCATTCGTTCCATAAAAGGTTCGACGCGAGTTAAAAAATCGGAGTACTCAGTTTCCAGATCGGTGGTGGGCCCGTTCCAAACCACCTCGCTCATCGCCAATATTCTGGGAAAGACCATATATTCCACATGATCCGTAGTGTGCATATACTCGGTCCACACATTGCCCTGGGCACCTAGAACGAATTTAGACTCCTCCTGAGTTAATTCCTCCGGTACCGGATCAAAACCATACACTTTCTTCAGGGGTAAAAACCCACCAATGGCAAGCGGTTCATCGTCATTTTCGGCCTGGTAGTGATCAAAATAGGCATGCGAACCGGGGGTGAGGATGACATCATGGCCCTCCTTCGCGGCTTCAACGGCTCCTTCAGTACCGCGCCACGACATGACCGTTGCATTAGGTGCCAGTCCGCCTTCCAGGATCTCGTCCCAACCAATGATCTTTTTTCCCTTGCTATTGACAAAAGCCTCCATTTCTTTAATAAAGTAGCTTTGAAGTTCGTGCTCATCTTTTAGGTTGAGGTCCTTGATGAGTTTTTGGCAATGATTGCATTCCTTCCATTGTTTTTTTGGCGCCTCGTCCCCACCAATATGAATGTACTCTCCAGGAAACAGATCACAGACTTCGGTCAAAACATTTTTTAAAAAGGCGAAGGTCTTTTGATTGGGGCAATAGATATTTTCGAAGACCCCCCATTTTGTAGCTACTTCAACAGCTTCACCGGTGCAACCCAGTTCGGGATAAGCACTAATGGCCGCTTGCGCATGGCCGGGCATTTCAATTTCGGGAATAATGGTGACATTCTGTGAGGCGGCAAATGCAACAATTTCTTTGATCTCCTCCTGCCTATAAAATCCCCCATAGCGTTTCCCGTCAAATTGATGCGGTGTGGTATTATAGTGCCCAATGAGGGTTTCGTTGCGGTAGGCGGCATGTGTGGTGAGCCTGGGATATTCTTTGATCTCTATGCGCCATCCCTGATCCTCGGTGAGGTGCCAGTGGAAGTAGTTCATCTTAAGCATGGAGATATACGAAATGTACTCCTTGACAAATTCTTTATCGAAAAAATGTCGTGCCACGTCCAGGTGCATGCCCCGGTATTTGAACTTAGGGGCATCGGTAATCGAAACATTCCGGACACCAAAGGATCCTGTTTCTGTTCCATTTTGCTGTTCCAACGCTATGGGAAGTAGTTGTCTAAGGGTTTGCACTGCATAAAAAGCACCACTAGCGTCAGCAGCTTTGATGCTTATTTTTTCTTCGGAAATGTCCAGCGAATAGCCTTCGGAAGGTTGGGAGGGGTCTTTGGTAAAAATTACATCGGCCTTTTCAGAAGAAGTTATAAGAAACGATAACCCTGCACCTTGCTCCATATAATCGCGAAGAAAATCTGCCGCTAAATGAAAGTCGGGATTCGCAGATAGCTTGGTGTTCTTATCGAAGATAAAGTGACCTTCCTTCACGATCATCTGTTGGGGTTTTGGGATAATATGCGGTGTAATTACGGCGACCTCCTTGGAACGATCACAGGAAAAGAAACTTGCGCAAAGCACTATAAGTAGCAGGCCTCTAAAAAATACCTTCATGGTTTTGGCGGATTGAGTCTACTAAAATACGGAATTGTCTGTCACTTCGAGTGATTCACCGAAGGTGAATCGTATCGAGAAGCGACTACCAATAGAATATTACTTCTCGATACAATCCCGATAGAAATCGGGATTACTCGAAGTGACAATGCACCTATAAAGAAGCCCGTGCAATCTCAATCCGCTGTTTCACCTCATTACCCTCTTGATCCACTGCAGTTAGTATATATTCACCCGGCAAGGGTTGCAGGGCCAGTTCGTGGAACGTGTCGGTTACACCCACAAAAGAGCTGTCCAAATACCAATAGATCTTGCTTTCGGGGTTGCGGTGTGCCAGTTGAAAAATGACCTCGTTCACACTCGAATCGAAATCCTTGGCCAATAAAATGGTTTCGTTTTTCTTCGGAAAAATAAATTCCATCAATTCCTCGCCGTCTCGCAAACAATCCTTTTTAAATGGGGGTAGTGGACGATACTCGGGATGCAGTGCCGCGTAATAATATTCGGGGACCGGAGGTAGTACGAACCAGTTTTTCTGAACCATATCCGACAACGGATAACAAGAGGAATTGACCCGTTGCATTTCCGAAGCTGTTAAAAACACCTTTTGATGATAGGGACAGGGTTGCGTTTTAATCCCATTCTTCGGAATGAATCTTTCATCCACATTCTCACAGAAAACGCCTGCCAAATGACCACTTTTTTGACAAATAGTTGCCTCTGTAAGTTCGTCATAAGGAGTCGCAAACCAGTTGTTTGAAGGCAGAACATCCAACACATCAAAAAGCACCGGAGCGGCAGCCTGAATGCCCGTCAATCCCGGACGCCCTTCGCCGTCGGCATTGCCCACCCACACTCCAATGGCGTATTGCGCAGTAACCCCAACCGCCCACGCGTCTTTGAACCCAAAACTGGTTCCGGTCTTCCAAGCGATAGGTTGTGCATGACTAAAATATTGCCAGTTTTCTTCACCTTCCGGCCGATTCACATTCTGAAGGGCTTCAAAGGTTTCATAAATAGCTCCGGCGTTAAATACAGAGGGTTTGCTACTTACTTTTCCGAAGGAAACTTCATCACTCTTTATATACTTAGGCGCTAAAAACTCAAAGTCTCGATACTCGCTGGAGGAGGTATTGAAAAAATCCAATGTGGAAGCCATCCCGGCATAGGCACTGGTAATTTCCCACAACGAACTTTCGGCACCTCCTAAAATTAACGACAGCCCGTAGTAATTGGGTGGCTTGTTGATTTGATGGAAATTCATTTCCTGAAGTCGGTGGTGAAATCGTTCGAGTCCGTATTGCCGAAGGAGCCGCACTGCGGGAATATTCAGCGACCGCGATAAAGCTTCATCGGCAGGAACCGCGCCATTAAATCGATTATTGAAATTTTTGGGACTGTAACCATTGATGACCGTAGGCACATCATCGACCAACATGGTGGGTAGCAGATCTCCGCCGTCCAAGGCAGCCGCATATAAAAAGGGTTTTAAAATACTTCCGGTACTTCGAGCTTTGTCAATAATATCGACATAATTGTTATTGTCAGTAGTGGTTGGCGCATTCCCCACATACGCCAATACTTCTCGAGTCTTCACATCCAACAAAAGCACTGCAAGGTTGTTGATCTCATTTTGCTTTAAGAGTAAATGATGCTCCTTCACCATCAAATTCACTTTTTGCTGCAGTGCATAATCGATGGTAGTCACCACCCGTTTTCCGGGTTGTTCTCTTTTTACTTTTTCTGAAAGATGAGACGCTACCTGAGGTAGCGGAAAGGGTTTTCCAGGTAGTGGCTCATCCAATGCTAGTTCGTATGTGATCTCGTCAATGACCTTCTCATCGAATAATTTTTGCAGTAATCGATCCCGTTTCGCTTTTAAAATTTCCTCGTTCTTCCCCGGAAAAATCAACGAAGGCGCATTCGGTAAAACCGCCAAAGCAGTCGCTTGCCCCCAGCTCAATTCGCTTGCAGGGATCCCAAAATAGCGCCATGATGCTGTTTCGAGCCCCACAACGTTCCCGCCAAAGGGTGCATAGGTGGAATACAAATCAAGTATCTCTTTTTTGGAATAACCTGCCTCGAGTCGGGTGGCCATAAATACCTCCACCAATTTCTCAGCATAGGTCCGTTTCTTGTTCTTGCGGGCCAAACGGATCACCTGCTGGGTGAGCGTACTTCCTCCCCGGCGTTTGGAGGTAGTGAGATTCAGCCAAATGGCCTTTGACATAGACACCGGATTAAATCCCGGATGCTGATAAAAATATTCGTCTTCAAATAATAAAATAGACTGTTCAAACCTATACGGAACGGAGTCTATCTTCGGAAATCGCCATTGTCCATCTTCCGCAATCCGAGCTCCCAGCATGATACCCTCCCTGCTTTCCACCACGGTCGAAGTGGGATTTTTGAATAGGGGTTTGGGCAAGCAGAACAACCAAAGCACAAAAATCCCAAACAGCAAACTCAATTTGAATTTGTGCTTCATAAACTTAGACCATATGTAGGATTTGAAGTCCTTCATTTTATTTCTCAACCGTGATCCAGATCCCTTTGTTTCGGGCGTAGTAGTTATTGTCATACATGGCCTCCACCTGTGTTCCAGGCAGATAGTAGGTTCCCAAATACGAAGCATTTAGCTTTACCGTGAACGTCTTGGATTTACGCGGTGCCAGATCGAAATAGAAATTCACCCGATCGTCTCGAATATCGGTATAGCGCGCATTGCCTTCGGCACCGCCTCCTAATTCAGTAAAACTCGTATTTACGATCTCCCAACCGCTTGGGAAAATTTTTGTGAGCGCTACATTGTCCACATAATCCCCGGAGGAATTAGTGATTGCCACTTTTGCAATAATTTCAGTTCCCTGTCTTAGGGTTGTGATATCCAATGCCTTTCCTTCGCCGTCAAGGTATTCGGCCTTTAAAGCAATGTTCTTTCGTTCGGCCAATTCCTCACCCAAGGGTAATTTTCCTTTTTGGGCCAGAGTTACGTACACAACATTCCCTTTCTTATTGGTTACCGAAACCGAATTACTACCCATCGCAATATCAATATCCCGCTGAGCAACAGCTCGGTCGGTTTTGACGGTAGTGGATTTCCCATTTTGTGTATAGGAAAGTTCCATAGCCTTGCCGCCATTTTTCTCGACCATTTTAGCCATAGCCAATAATCCATATGCGGTTTCTTGTGTACTATACCAGCGTTGCGATGAAAGCGACTTTGCGAGTGATACAGCTACTTCCCGCTGCTTAGAATCACCCAGCGCAACCATGGTTTCAAGCGCCATCGCCTTGTTTCTGAAAGGCGAACCATAGGTGTGATAATCGTATCGATGCGGAACAAAATTGATGTTCGCGGTCGCTGCGATATCCTCGGCTACCTTTTTCTTTCCAGCGAGCGCATAAGCTGCTGCAAGACGCCATTTTGCATCATTGCTCAAGTCTTTGGACTCGCGAAGACGGTTCATGGCCGAAAGTTCGGGTTGTCCTGCCAATGCCAGCGTATACAATCGGTAGGCCTGTGTCAAACTCGAATTATATCGAGTATTTGAGTTTCGCCATTGTCTTGCCGTAGTCTTTTGAAACCGCAGCCAATTGCTAAGGAATGATATGGGGAGAACATAACCTTTTTGTTTGGCCTCCAGCATAAAATGACCGGCATAATTGGTGCCCCATTCATCGGCAGCACGTTCGCCCGGCCAGTAACTCAATCCACCACCGGTCGTTTGAAAACTCCCAATTCGACTAATGGCAGCCTCAACATTTTTTGTGATCTCAGTCTTCTTATTAAACGTTATATCAAAAACATCGGCCAAGAACAACTGTGGGAAAGCACCCGAAGTAGTCTGCTCAATACAGCCATGAGGATAACGGATCAAATATTCCATCCGTCTACCAAAGTCCATAGGAGGCAAGGTGGAAAACTCAAGCGTGGCACCATTGCTTCCGGGCACGCCGTAACTATCGAAGTCAATGGTCTGCGAACCGTTTTCGGATAAGGTATATTGCGTTGTTTTTTGGGCGATCGGGTTCGGATTTTCCACATCGATCTCCACCTTGTAACTAGCGGTCTCACCATGTCCGGAGGCCGAAACTTCGATGGTCTGAAACTCGGTTGCCGGTAGCACCTCAAATTCGAAGTTTACGATCTGTTCTCCTATTTCTGAAAATGAAATTCGTTTGGAACTGCCATTCACAGGTTTGAGTGCATCCCCTGTCTTTACAACGATGTCTGCACTTTTGATCTTTTTTTCCATCGCGAACACAGTGACCGGCAGCGTGACGGTTTCACCGGGAGATAGTTTCCGCGGAAGCGATGCCAGTACCATCAATGGCTTTCGAACAGGAGTAGTTATATCACTTTTCCCATAGGCATTTTTTTCAGTGTTTCCGGCGATGACCATGGTACGAACCGACCCAATATAATTGGGCATAGTGATATCGTGGGTCGCCTTTTTTCCTGCTTTCAAATGGTAGGGACCCAGGTAACGGACGACAGGTTTAAAGCGATCGGCCTTTCGGTTTTTCGCTCCTGCGGCATCGCCACCACCACCAACAGCATAAATATTATCTACACTACCGGAATAGGCTCCGATCACGTAATCGAAAATGTCGAATGTCTTCACCCCCAACGCTTCACGGGAGTAAAAAGCATCATGGATATCGGGTGTGGTAAACCTTGTTAGGTCTAGCAGTCCTTCATCCACCATCGCAATGGTGTAGGTCATGGCTTTATTGTTTTCTTCGGAAACGGCCACTGTAAAAGTCTCTTCGGGACGAAGTACATCAGGCAACTCCAATTGCGGACTCAAACGCGTATTCGGATCTTCCACCATGACTGGAACTACGCCGTAGAGTCGGATGGGTAGATCGTTCTTGGTCTGTTCGTGTGGTTGCAAAAGGGCAATATTGACGAACACATTAGGAGCCATTTCCTTGGTGATGGGAACCTCTACTTGGGTTTCACCTTCCGAAGTTTTTACCCATTGGGTCGAAAGGACTTCCGTTCCGTTCTCAACACTCACAAGCGCTCGGCCCGAGCCACCCGATGGAAAATTGATCGTGGCTTTGTCGCCCACGTTGTAGGTGTCTTTATCGGCTGAAAAGATGAGCATTTTGGAGCTTTCGGAATCACCATCGCTAGGGCGTTGCCACCAGTTTCTATAAAAATATGCGATACGCCCGGTGGCGTGACCGGAGACCGGATCTTTCACCCGAATCAAATAACGTCCACCATTATTTTCAGGGATATTTACATTAAAGTTCGTCTTTCCACTGCCGTTGGTCGTCACCTTAAACGATTTTACCGGCTTGTGCACAGAGGCATTTTCGTATCGTGATAAGTTGTCGCGTCCGCGATTCCACCACCATCGCCATTCAATTCGGAATATTTGAACTTCCAGCTCACGTCCGCCATTGGCTTTACCTTGAGCATCAACGGTCGCCAATTCGAACTGGGTGTCTTCATCTGTAAAAAATGAGCCATAGCGTTTGGGTTCCGGAGAACGTAAGCCCACAAAATGGGAATAGGGTGCCAGATCCTTGGAAAATACATCGATGGAAAAATCGCCTCCGCCTTCAAATACCTTGGTCAAGAACGTTGCTTTTAGCATCCCCGGTGCATTGTCGTTTAGGGTGATCTTTTTATTGAAATTTGCTAATCCTTCTTCCGAAAGCTGCGTTTCCAAAATAGGGATCTCTACTTCATTAAAGGAACGAACCGGATCGTTAAAATTATATCCCACATATCCTTTGAACGCCGTGCCGGTAGATCGCAGGGTTGCAGCCATTTCAATTTTCAGATTACGGGCAGGAGCGCCATGGAGCCATAGGCCCTGGGCACTTCCCACAATGGGCTGGCTCGCATCCAATATTTCGTCCTCGAAATCTAGTTTGAGTTTGAGTCGGTTGGGTTTGATGGTAGCCACTTTCAACGATTTACTAAAACTGGCGCCACCTACACTTACCGTAGCATTCCAATTTCCCGTGGGCGCTTCCGAAGCAGTGGCAATAGGAAAGTAGTAAAAGCCATTCACACCTTCATTGATTACGGCTCGTTCGACCAACTTTCCACGTGCATCTGTCACCTCCAATTTTACGGGATGATTTTTAGGCAGCGGATTGGTGTTATCGTTAAATGCAAAGGTAAGGTGTATGCTGTCCCCGGGGCGATGCACGCCTCTTTCAGTATATAAGAATCCTTTCAATCCTTTTTGAAGTGTTTTCCCGGAAACATCAAATTTACTTAGGGAAAGTGCGTTTCCATCTTCCAATCGTACGTAAGCAAAGTTTCCGCTTTTTTGAGCGACTGCAAAAGCTACACTCTTGTCACTATCGAATATGGCAAGACCTTCGCTATCTGTTTCTACGCTTCCTAACAGCTGTTGCTGGTAATTGTAAAGTTTGATCTTGGTGCCCGGCTGCGGATTGGTAGTGAGCAAATTGGTAGTCGCAAAATGATAGGATTTGTTGTTCCCTTTTTTTACAATAAAGCCCAGATCGCTGCCCAGAATATTGGTATTCACCATTCGATCTTCATGATAATAGGCATCGTGGCACGGATTCTCTCGTTGCTCCCAATTGTAGTTGTAGCGACGGTAATTGTAGATCTCGTTGTCCCAATATTGTTCCTCCAGCTCGTCCTCATCACCGCTAAGGCTCGCAGTTTCTTCATAATAATAGTCTTCTTCGTAATTGTCTTCTGTGTTTTCTTCTGAAGTGGCCAGAGAACAATTGTAGGTGACATATTCTTTTCTGAAGCTCAGTTCAATTCGGTATAAAGAACCGGGATCGGCGTTAAAATATTCCGAAAGGTTAACTCCGTAGGCCTTCCAGGCTCCATCATCGCCCATGCTAATGTCTTTGAGATCAATAGTCTTCTTTGCGATCCTACGACCCACCCGCTTGATGTCATAAATACTGGAATTGTTGAGGTTTGATGTTTGCAGAAACTGAAGCATATTGTCCTCAAAAATCTGGACCACCCGTACGTCGACCTTGGCCAGATTCACTGCACGAAAATAGATAGGTGTAGAGGAGGCATTAGGCAGGATGACCTGGTTGGAGATCAATTCGATAGCAGGTTTTATCTGTTCGAAGGAGACTAGTTCGGAGAACTCATTTTTCAATTTAAAGTTTTCAGTGTTTTTAATTCCATCAAAAAGAGTGACCCGGACAGTTCCTGTAATCCGATTATCGGGATAGATATTGAGGACGTTACCATCCACTTCAAAACGAAGATTTTGTGCGTTTTCCAGACTAACCAATCCCGAAAAGTTTTGATTGTCTTTTAAAGGATCTGAAAAATTGATCGCTAATACCGATTCTGGCGCATAGGTACTTTTTATGTCGACCACCTTAAAATTATTCTGCCCCGGAATGGCAAATTCGTTGGTGCCTCTAAAGTCGGACGCAATGGGTTTACCATCCCAAAATATATTGATATTCGAATCGTCTATCGCCCTTTGAATACTATCTATGGTGAAATTGAAAAATTTACCTTCGCCTTCTTCCTGCTCCCACTTTATGGATAGTCCGCTGCCCTCTTGAGTAGCGTTTACCAGCTCCTTTGCTTTTTCCAACGATACTACATCCGAAGTTTGGATCGTACCGTTGATATACTGCCATTTTTTGGAATAGGATTGTAAATTCTGGAGGTCAATTTTAAAATTGGGAGCGATGGTCTTAAAACTAAAGGTATACGATTTGAATTCTTTAGGTTGATCTTCATAGAGCTCGTTCAATAAGACCGTGACGGTATATTCGGTGTCTGCTTTCAGGTATTCTGCCGGCTGAAAAACAAGCGATCTTCCATTTTCCAAAAAGAGTTTCCCTTCGGTTTTTGGTGAAATTTTGATGTATTCTGAAGGCAATTCCTGCGTGAGCTCAAACTGCTCTGCTGTCCTGTGTAATTCCACAATAATGGGCGTAGTGATGCTTTTATTTCCGTAGGTATTAAAACTAATATACTCTTTGAACTTAAAGAGGTTATCGGTTTCGGAAGTTTTGGATGAATCGCTGCAAGACGCAAGAGTGACAACTACGGCCAAGGCAAATAGACGGATGAACTGCTTCATAATTGATGGTTTAGACATACTTTTTCTTCAGAATAAAATAAAAGTACAGTTATTAAAAATACGATAAAGGAGGTTGTTTGACAGCTAATTACACTCAAAAAATCGCCTTGAGAGCATTTTGAAAATCAAACGATACGTATTTAAGAGGGAAGTTGCTTGGCTAACGTAAGCTTTGGTTACACTAGTATGTGTGATTTTAACATTTGGCAAGAGTTTAACAGAACCGAGTAGCTTATTCTCAAGGTTCGGTTCTGGAAAATTCATACTCACGCTCCACCTTGCAAATCCTGGTTTTATACCATTGGTACCAGCGTTCTTTGCCCAATTTCTGAGCTTTCAAATGATCCAGATGTGCCTTCCAGTTTGCGATGGCATCGAGGCTTTTCCAGTAACTTATGGTAATACCAATTTCTTCACGTGCATATTCAAAACCCAGATAACCCGGCTGCGTTTTGGCCAGACTTTCCATGGATTGCGCCATCTCAGCATAGCCCTCGATGTCCTTGGTTTGAAGATTTGTGAAGATAACGGCGTAATAAGGAGTCTGCATGAGATTATGTTTTAATCTTCTTTATAAATCTTGACGGTCAATTCGCCTTTTGCGTTCATGTGAGCGCGATACATGCCTGCCGTATTAAATTCCAGAGCCACGTTTCCGTCTTTATCGATGGCAACAATTCCACCGTCTCCCCCAAGTGCCGGTACCTTTTCTTGAATTACAAGTTGCGCAGCTTCCTGTAGGCTTAAGCCTTTGTATTCCATAAGTGCCGAAATATCATGGGCAACCATTGCGCGAATAAAGTATTCTCCCCAACCGGTAGAAGATACTGCACAGGTAGCATTATTAGCATAGGTTCCGGCTCCAATGATGGGTGCGTCCCCAATACGGTTCCAGCGTTTGTTGGTCATTCCACCTGTGGAGGTTCCCGCGGCCAGATTTCCATTTTTATCTAAAGCTGCACACCCCACGGTTCCAAATTTTGAGTTTTTGATAAATGGGTCAAGTTGGGTAGGTGTAGCGGTTGCAATTTGACTTCTTCTTTTAACCCGTTGCAGCGATTGAAATCGTCTTTCAGTATAGAAATAGGAAGGGTCTACCAATTCAATACCTCGAGTTTGAGCGAATTCTTCGGCACCTTTGCCGGCTAGCATCACATGATCGCTGTTGTTCATCACTTCAATGGCTAGGTTGATTGGATTTTTGATCCGAGTTACTCCTGCAATAGCACCGGCATTCAGGGTTGCTCCATCCATGACCGACGCATCCAACTCGTTAGTCTCTTCATGCGTAAATACGGCACCTTTTCCGGCATTGAAGAGTGGGGAGTCTTCCATAATATTGATGGCAGCCGTCACTGCTTCCATGGCATCGCCTCCATTTTTCAGAATATCATGACCGGCGACGGTGGCTTGACCTAATATCGTGCTGTAGGCGGCCTCGAGTGAATCACTCATATTTTCTTTAAGAATGGTCCCGGCACCTCCATGGATGACAAGTCCGAATTTTTCTTCGGAATTTATCGTTGAGACATCAGAAAATTCCGACTTATTTGTCGTTTTGACATCGTTATTACAGCTAAAGAGGGTTAAAAATCCGATTAAAAGCAAAAAATATTGAATTTTTTTCATGAAATCATAATTTTAGTCAAAGATAGTGCAAAAGGCTTGATATACGTAGGATGAGCAAAGATAAGCTTGTAAGAAAAAATGCAAAATATTGTAAGAAATATCGATGAAATACACATAAAATACGATAACATGTAAAATATTGACATTTTTTTCCTACATTTGATCCAACATCATGCCCCAAATTTGATGTCCCCCGTATAATGAAACTAATTAGAACTAGCCTACTTGCTATGGTTTTACTTTTCACCGTAGCATCCTGCACCAAAGACGAAGACCCTGTGGTCGAAGAAGCAAGTTACACAATTGACCTTAATCTGGCCAAAGAAACCAATTGGGAAATGGCGGATGAGATTTTGGTATTGGTAAACGAGCATAGAGCTACCCTTGGACTTTCTGCCATTGTTAGAGATCAACAGTACGCATCTGCTTTCGCGGTTGAACACACCAAATATATGATTGAAATGTCGACCATCAACCACGATAATTTTGCGGTGCGATCCAAAGCATTAAAGGATAGAGGTGCCGAATCTGTGGGAGAGAATGTAGCGAAGAGTTACACTTCAGCACAGCATGTTGTAACTGCATGGCTAAACAGCCCGTCACACAAACAGGTGATCGAAGGAAATTATACGCACTCCGGATTTGGAATTATCCCGGACGCACGTGGAAACATATACTTTACCCAACTTTTTTATAGAAAGTAAATTACTTCCTCCTTTTAGAATTAAAGCATTTGCCGTATTTTTATGCAAACACATAAATGTACGGCAATGGCTATTTCAAAACCTTTCAATCTTACCAAATGGGTCGATGAAAATCGGGACCTGCTCAAACCTCCGGTAGGGAACAAAAATCTCTATGTGGATGCCGAAGATTATATTGTAATGATCGTTGCCGGGCCCAATGCCCGGAAGGATTATCACTATAATGAGACGGAAGAATTATTCTATCAATTGGAAGGGAATATCAAGGTCATTATTCAGGATGAGGGTGAACGACGGGTTATGGAATTAGGGCCCGGAGACATGTATCTGCATCCGGCAAAAGTGCCGCATTCGCCGGTTCGACAAGCGAACTCTATTGGTCTGGTTGTAGAACGTAAACGGGTCGATTTAAAAGGTAAGGATGGGCTGCTTTGGTTTTGCGATAACTGCAATAATAAGATCCATGAGGTTTATTTCCCCTTGCACGATGTGGAGAAGGATTTCCTCAAACACTTCGAAGATTTTTATAACAACGAAGAACTGCGCACCTGCAACAACTGCGGCACAGTTATGGAAACCGATGCCCGGTTTATGGCTAAAAAATAGTCGATACATTTTTTAGTACCTTCTTTTCTTAATAATGTTTTAATCCCTTCAAATTCTTCCTGCGATTGCGTAACTTCGCGCGACACCTTTTTGTGTGTTATAAACAAACTATTCAGAAATAAAAATATAGATCAATATGTCAACGGTAGCTACTTCCTTCGGAATTGAAGATGCATTACAACAACTGGGAATAGAGTCCATAAACAGTGGAACATCCACAGGGAATAAGTGGTTTCCCGGTGGTTCTGAAATTGCCTCTCATTCTCCGGTGGACGGACAGTTAATAGGAAAAGTGACTACTACCTCCAGAGATGAATACGATCAAGTGATCGCCTCAGCAGCTTCGGCATTTAAAACATGGCGAACTACTCCGGCTCCTCAGCGAGGCGAGGTAGTCCGACAATTTGGGGAGGCACTCAGAGAGCTCAAAGAACCTTTAGGCAAATTGGTTTCCTATGAAATGGGAAAAAGCTATCAGGAAGGCCTGGGTGAAGTTCAGGAAATGATCGATATCTGTGATTTCGCTGTGGGACTTTCCCGTCAGTTACACGGACTAACCATGCATTCGGAACGACCCGGACACCGCATGTACGAACAATATCACCCGTTAGGAATCGTTGGGATCATTTCGGCGTTTAATTTTCCGGTAGCTGTTTGGGCCTGGAACACGGCTTTGGCCTGGATCTGTGGCGATGTATGTGTTTGGAAACCTTCGGAAAAGGCTCCCATGTGCGGAGTTGCTTGTCAGAAGATCGCTGCCAAAGTGATGGCAGACAACGGACTTCCGGAAGGGATCTCCTGTTTGATCAATGGTGATTATACCGTAGGTGAGTTTATGACGACTGACAAACGGATTCCTTTGATCTCGGCTACGGGATCCACTCGCATGGGCCGGATCGTAGGTAAAACGGTAGGCGAACGATTGGGTAAATCACTTTTAGAATTGGGTGGAAACAATGCCATTATCGTTACTCCGGATGCGGATATTAAAATGACCGTAATCGGAGCAGTATTTGGAGCGGTAGGAACTGCGGGACAACGTTGTACCTCTACGCGGCGTCTGATCATTCATGAAAGCATGTATGACAAAGTGAAGGATGCTCTTGTGGCTGCCTATGGGCAACTGCGAATTGGGAATCCGTTAGACGAAAATAATCACGTAGGTCCGTTGATCGATACCGATGCCGTAGACAATTACAAACAAGCCTTGGAAAGAGTCGTTTCTGAAGGAGGAACGTTATTGGTTGAAGGTGGTGTTTTGGAAGGCGACGGTTATGAAAGCGGATGCTATGTAAAGCCGGCCATCGCGGAGGCTGACAATAGTTACGAGATCGTGCAGCACGAAACATTTGCCCCTGTTTTGTATTTACTGAAATACAGCGGTGATGTTGAAAATGCACTCGACATACAGAATGGTGTGGCTCAGGGATTGTCTTCAGCAATTATGACCAATAACCTGCGGGAGGCAGAACGTTTTTTATCGGTTGCCGGTAGTGATTGCGGAATTGCCAATGTGAATATAGGTACTTCGGGTGCAGAAATTGGAGGAGCCTTTGGAGGTGAAAAAGATACCGGTGGAGGACGTGAATCCGGAAGTGATGCCTGGAAAGTATATATGCGAAGACAAACCAATACGATCAATTACACGACGGAACTTCCGTTGGCGCAGGGAATCAAGTTTGATCTGTAATATTCAGAATTAAAAAAAAAATTCGAAAAACCCGTTTCTCACCGAGGCGGGTTTTTAATTGGAATAACTTATTTATAGATTGGTACTCGAACACTAACAAAGATATCGTTCGTCCTGCTGGAGAATAGCACGTTGCTTAAAAATGAATTGGATCCCAAAACCACAATTCCTAACCGAAGTCCAACTCCCCAGGACAATCCGGTATGTTGTTGTAAGGTTATGGGACTGTAGAGGCTCATCCATTTTTTTTCAAGCCTTGGATTCAAGGTAAAATAGTTATAGATTCTATTACTATTCAACTTTTTCCTACCTACCAATGAAATGGAAGATTCAAAACCTACAAATATTTCTGAAGTGAGATCAACGTCGGCAAATAGGTGCACCGTCGCTGGAAGGTTGATTCTCTTATCTACGATCTCGGTCGTTCTTTCGTAGGCCTGATTCAGAATAACTTTGAAATCATCCTCATTATAGATACTGGCAAACACAGTTTTGTCGAGATCATATACCGAGGTAATTGTCTTTTTGTACTTCACCCCGCCTATGTCATGAACTGAAATTCCCAATCGTAAATTTTTGCCGGGGAAAGTGTCCATGTGTTCCGACTCAAACACCATCCCTATATCGAACCCAAACCCACCTGAGAGAGAATTGAAATTGACCTTGTTACTTTCAAAGCTCGGCGTATAACCGAATATCAATTCCCCCTCCGTTGCGAGTGTATTGTTTGCGACTCTATAATCGCTTGCGATGCTTGGGGAGGAAGCGAAAATGCTACCCGCGCCCTGAAGGTACTTTACCGTGGCACCAAAGGTCATGGAATAATTTAGCTTGTGAATTTGAAAACCATAGGTAAGACCCAACTCTCCCCAGGCATGAATGGTCCCCGAGAAATCTTTTGAGACGGTGGTAAAATCTTCGTCTTCATTAAATCCATCATCGGCATTCTCGAGGAGTCTCCCGTTGAGGTTGTTGACATTAAATATACCGCGAACCCTTGAACTTATTCCAATAGCACTGTTTTCGTTTAGGCGCATAAGGTATGATGGCCCCATCACGTCCACATTTCTATAGAAGTTGTTGTCTTCTTTTGGAGAATTATTATCATTTCCGAATTGAAAACCTTCCTTAAAACCAATTCCATCTCCAAATTTTACAAAAGAATAGTCGCTCCCTATTACCGAGTAGGTGGAGAAAACATTGATATCTATCCTGTTTGGCATTGAAACAATGAGGGCCGGATTGTATACCACATTTTGAATACCTCCATAGGTACTGCTTCCCAAACCGTTCAAGGATTGCGCTTGACCCGAAGCATAGGACAAGAGGTAAAAGAGTAATAATCTGAACTGCTTGTATTTCATAATGTTTTAACCCGATGGAGCGGTACGAATTCATTCTTAGTATTTTGAGTGATGAAAACAAAAACGGTGTACTCTACTAAAGTTAAGGGATTGTGTAGTAGCAGCAAAAGATAAATGGTCGGATTATCCAAACAGCTGTCTCTATTCATAAATGAATGGGCGAATTTGTGCCCGCATTGCGTACTTTGTCGTTTAAAAACTACAGTAATGCCTTCAAATGCTATGGTTTATTTATTAACTTAGGACTATTCTAATCATCCTACAACTGCAATGCGTAAAAAGCTGGGCTATATTTTTGCCGTTTTGATACTTCTATCTCTTGGAGGATATTTGATATGGAATCATTTTGCTGAAAAGGAACAAACTTTCCAATCGGATAGCACCGAGCTGACTGGGCTTGAAACCAAGGCGGAAAAAACGGAAGGCAATACTAAAGCCCCTCGTTATCCCTTGCAACTTAATGATCCCCACGGTGATTTTAGTTTTGAGAGCAACGATAATTTTAATTTTCTGGTTTCGGATCATCGTATTGTCTGGCCGGTTTCCAAAGATGTTTCGGTTGGAATTGCGGAGCTGCAACTCTACTTTGGCGCTAATGATGAGCGCATGTTAGAGATTATAGGATTGTATACTACTTCGGAAAAAAATACGTCTCGTTTTCAAGATTTGGGGACGGCACGAGCCAATGCGGTAAAGGACTATTTGATCCTTCAGGGGATTCCATCTACAAGAATGGTTATTTCAGGGAAAGTGAAAAACGATCTGAAGGGTGATGGGAAAATGTTGTATGGCCCGGTGGAATTGAAAATGGACATGCAAACCTATACTTCCGAAGAAAAATAAGCCTTACACCCATTTAATTTCTACCCGTTTCATCAGGATATAGCGTAAACACAGGATCACTTTGCCAAATTTCCTTGGTATTTACATCCATGATGGATAACGGTCCTTTAAAGGCTGCACCGGTATCAACATTCCATAAATTGGCAAATTTGAGAGGGACGGAAGCTCCAATACGGGTGACGGGGGTATGGCCTATGTAGATCTCTTTAAAGATTTTTAAACGTTCGGGGTAATGTTTATCATTTTCCGAAATATTTGGATCTAACGCCCGGGCCATTTCCCACAGGGTACGATCCCAAAAGACAAGGTCTTCAAAATACTCGTATTGCGGGCCCAATAAATTGGTAAACCCCGCATGGACAAACAATCGGTTTTGAGGATCGATATGGTATTTAAGAAGCCTCTCGAAAAATTGTAGATGTTTTTCTTTTTCTTCGGAAGAAAGGACATCGTAGCTTTCTTTGGATTCGCGTCCACCATGAGCCAGCCACAAGGGCTTGGCTTCATCGTTCGCCAGGTACTGATACAGCAAAAAGTCGTGATTCCCCCTTATAAAGGTACAGTTGTACGTTTCAGAAAAATTCATCAAAAAGGCAACAGTGGGAGCCGCATCACTCCATCCATCTACATAATCTCCTAAAAAGACAAAAGAGTCCCCCTGAACTGGATCCACTTTTTTAAGAACCTGTTGCAGGGCTTTGAGCCCGCCGTGTATGTCGCCCACCACTAGTGTTCTCATAACGGTACTAATTATCCATTAGATTTAGAATCGCAATGATCCCTACAATTACGGTTATAATGAAAAGTATAAAGAGAAAGATCTTCCAAAAGGAATAAGGTCTTTTCCCGGAAAGGGCACCGGTTTGTCCATTTACAAAAAAGTTATAGCGCTTGCCCTTGAAATTGTAAGCACTCACAAACACCGGAAGTAAAATATGTTTAAAGGTTTCGTCCTCGAGACTCATATTGAGCGTACTAATGCGCTGTGTGTCACCGCCAATGTCTCTTCGCGCCCATCGATCCGCAATTTTCTGAGCTTCTTTATTCGCCGAAATATGCCCATCTTTTAGCGGAATGGTATATTTTTCGGTGACAAACCCGGCCAGATAGCTACTGTCAAATGGTTGGAGGGCCGTTAGGTTCCAACGTGCAATTTTTCTCGGGATGATCCCAGCCTTTTGCTTAGATGCTTTTATTAGCGTGTCATCCACAAATCCCGAAATACTTCCGCTTGCCGGCGTCCAACGGGTACGCCTTTCTTGTCGGGTTCGGGTTACCGTTTTTCCGTTTACGGTGGTGGTGTAAGGCACCGATACATAATAATAGTCACCCCTTTGCCCCGTGTAGGTGGCAAACAATTGGGCGTCAAAAGTCCAGTAAGGAACATACAATCCTTTGGTATTTTTAGGATCGAGGGTTGCCCTTTTTAGCTTGTTGGGTGCCCACCACAGCTTATTGACCCAATTCTTAAAAATAAGATGTGCCTTTTCTTGTGTGATCTGAAATGGTAAGACCGCCCCCGGGAGAATCCACTCTTCCGTTTGCGCGTCTTCGATGATCAAAGGCGAATTGCAATAGACGCAGTGTAGTGATTTGTAGTTTTCTTCAATATGCTGATTGGCTCCGCAGTTCTTGCAGTTCAAAATGGTGATGGCCTCACTATGCGATTGGGAGCCCAAAGTCTCCAGATACGGCTGTAGTTCCAGTTCTTCAAAGCCACTTTCGGCTGCCGGAATCTCTTGCGTATGCCCACAATAATCACATTTTAATTCTGTTGTTCCGGGGGCATACATCAATTCGGCCCCACAATTGATGCAGGACTTTTTGAGTTCGGATTTTTGCTTAGTTGTGGCTTCCATTAATTTGTTGGTTCCAACGTTTTGAGAACTAAAACTTTGTGTGGTGAAGGGTCGATTCGGATTTTGATCGACCCAGCTCATTCAAATAAGTTACTTTATAAATTATGCAGGAAGCGGTGGAGGAGTACTTCCACCCAGAAATGCTTTTAATTCGTCCACATCTTTTACAGCGGTCCAATTGGCCATCCCCTGTTTCCAAACCAGAGTGTCTTTATTGATGGTTCTGTTGGCAAACAAAGCCCGCAATTGCTCAAATCCTACCGGACCGGCTTGTTGCCCATTTGAGGAATAAAAGTACTGCACTGCCTGTGGCATTGGTGGAGGAACGGCTGCTACCTGTTGCGGAGGCATTTGTTGTCCTCCCATGTTGGGTGTCATCATGCCTCCCATTTGTTGAGCAAGCACAAAGCCCATTCCCATGCCCATTCCTGCTCCTGCTGTGCCTCCTTCATTGGCAGCTGCAGCCTCGATGGCTTTGGCAGTTTTAAATTTGGTCAATTTGTCCAGATCCAGTTTATCGATCCTACTGTATTCGAAGATTTCTTTTTTAAGATCCTCCGGCATAGAGACATTTTCAATAAAGAATTTTTCGAGGGAAATTCCTACGCTCTCAAATTCGGGCTGCATTACTTCCTTGCAAGTCTCGCTCAATTCGGTGGTGTTTGCGGCGTATAACTCGATAGGTAGATTGGCTTCTCCAACTGTATCTGTAAATCGTGTTGCGATCAAACTTTTAAGGTGTTCATTGATCTCGAAATTGGTGAAGTTATTGTCGGTTCCAACGATGTCCACGATAAATTTTCCGGGATCACTAATTTTAAAAGCATAGGTTCCAAAAGCTCTTATTTCTACCAATCCGAAACGCTCATCGTTGAGCGTAATAGGGTTTTTGGTGCCCCATTTTTCGTCGGTAAATAAGTGGGTGTTCACAAAATAGACCTCGGCCTTGAACGGACTATCAAATCCATATTTCCAACCTTTAAGCGTTGTGAGTATGGGGAGGTTTTGAGTGTTGAGGGTATAGGTGCCCGCCTCAAAAACATCAGCCAATTGTCCTTCATTGATAAACACGGCAGTTTGTCCTTCCCGAACGATTAGTTTTGCATTGTTCTTTATTTCATTTTGGTAGCGCTCGAAACGATGGCAAATGGTGTCATCGGTATAGTCGAGCCACTCGATAATGTCAATAAATTCGTTGCTTAGTTTTTCTTTTATTTTATCAAAAAGTCCCATAGTTTACGTTTGATGAGGTTATTAATTTTTAATGAATTTTTGTATTTGTGTGTTTCCTTCGGAAGTAGATAGTTCCAGAAAATAAATGCCTACGCTAAGATTTGAAATATCTATTGTTTCTGAATTTGATCTTGAAGAGTATAGTACATTTCCTGTCACCGAATAAATTAGTGTCGAATTAAGCTCAGAAGTTACACCGTGAAGGTCTATTATATTAAAATTGGTGCTTTGATGGATCTCGCAATCAGCAATACCAACAGTGTTCATATAAAGGAGCATTCCTAAAAAAAGCATAAGTATTCTCATTGCGAATTAGATAAGAAATTAAAGTTACTAAAATTTTAGCTGTATTTCACCTTTCGTAGTATTCGCAAAGTTTCCTTATACGACTGGTAGACCTCTCCGTTGATCTGTTTCAAATAGGGACGGACCTCTAATAACTTGTCTTTGGCATCTTCAAAATCGTTTAAAAAACAAATGAGGTAGGTCGCTGGAAGTTGTTGCAGATCTTTTTCTTCTTGCGGGCTTAAAGCGATATTCTTTTTTAGCTTGTCCATCAGGCTGTTATTCGCATTATAAATATGGTAGAGCGTTCGTTTATTGAATTGTGGCGCCTTAAAGATCAATTTGGTGTCCATATTATAAAAACCATTTTCCCGAAAAGTGATCAGGGTTTCTTCCAAAGGATAATATTTGTACTTATTATTGAGACCCAAATGCACATACTCCGTGATTTTAAATACATCTTCGGTATAGTGAATGCTCACCTCATCCAAAGCCGAGTAGAACAGACGAACCTGTTCATTGATCAGTTCAATATCCACGCGAGAATAGTATACCTCTCCCTTGACATTTTTAGTAATTCCGGCCCAGCAAACCACGAACTGCTCTTTGAACACTTTATAATGTGAGTCAAGATCGCTGTGCCTGTTGTTGATAAAATCCATCACCCCGTCAAGGGTATATTCAATATTATTTTTGGCCGAATTCTCAATGGATTTTACAATGGCCGAATTCACATCTTTGATCTCAATATCAAAATCCTTGGGCATGGAAATACTTCCATCTCTCAGGAATATGGAGCCACCCCAATATTTCCAGATATTCTTCCGCAAGGAGGTAATCTCACCGGTGGGACGAATTGTAACGAGCCCAACGACTTTGTCATCAGGTAGATGAGGAAACATAACATTTTCGTAAGCGATTAAGGGGGCATTCGTCAAATAAGCATTGACCAGATTTTGGATCTTACTGTCATCGAAGAAATCGACTCCGTTGATCTCATTTCCTTCATCTTCCACCCCAATGACAATGTAACTATTGTTTGCCGGATTACTATTACTAAGGGCACAGATGTGTTTTAGAAATTTAGCCTTCCCTTCCTTGGAACCTAAATTGATCTTTCGCTTTTTATCATAAAAACTACTCTCATCTTGATGAGCCAACAGGTTTTTAATTAAAAGTCGTTTGTTGATCATAATTTAAGTCTCCCCTTGAGGGGAGATTTAGAGGGGTGTCATGTTTTATTCACAATCGTACTACTTGCCTGATCCAAACACATCACGGTGAGATCGGCAATGTTCACATGAGATGGGCGTGTTACGGCAAACCAAATGATATCGGCTATGTCTTGGGCCAATAGTGGCTGATAGTTTTGATATACTTTTTCAGCGCGTTCGGTATCTCCTTTAAATCGGACTTCACTGAACTCGGTGGCAACCAGTCCCGGATTTACAGCTCCTACTCGGATCCCTTTTCCGTTAAGGTCCATGCGCATCCCCTTATTGATAGCATCCACGGCATGTTTGCTGGCACAGTACACATTTCCGTTTGGATAGACCTCTTTTCCCGCCGTAGATCCAATATTGATGATATGCCCTGATTTTTGTTCTATCATCTTCGGAAGTAAAGCCCGCGACACATATAGTAAGCCTTTTACATTAATATCCATCATGGCGTCCCAATCATCCAGATTTCCGGTTTGGATTGGGTCGAGACCATGTGCATTTCCAGCGTTATTGATCAAAATATCTATTTCTGAAAAGTCCGACGGTAAATTCCGAAGTAAATCAAAAACAGCTTCCCGGTCACGCACGTCAAACTGAAGCGTATGAACTGAGGTTACTTGAGAAAGTTCATTTTCCAAGGCATCCAATCGCTCTTGACGTCTGCCACAGAGCACCAATCGCACCCCATTCTGGGCGAACAATCGAGCCGTAGCCATACCAATCCCCGAAGTAGCACCCGTGATCAAAGCGGTTTTTTGTTTCATTGCATTCATTTTTTCAATTAACTCCTAACTCCCAATTACGGCACCTTATGCCCCATACTAGCCACCCACATTTTAAACCAATCAATTTCGGTTAATGGAATAGATTGCGCCTTTGCAGCCAGTGAAATTCGATCGGGAGTTGTGGTCCCAATCACCGGATGGATCCCGGAAGGGTGTTTGAGAATCCACGCCAAAAGCAGTTGGTCTTTGGAAGCATTGTACTTCCCGGTAAGGTCTTCTAATTGGTCATGGATGCGCCGGGTTTGGGCATCGTCCGTACCAAATACTTTTCCCAGCGGACTCCAGCACATAGGCGTGATTTTTGAAAGTATCATATCATCCAAACTCCCATTCAGCAAAGCCTCATGCGTGGTGAGTGAAAATTCTATCTGATTCGCGTTTACTTCCGTTGAGGAGGCAACCAGTCGGGTTTGAGAGGGTGTAAAATTGGAAACACCAAAGGCCTTTATTTTTCCTTCGGAAGTCAATACATCTACTGCTTTCGAAATTTCATCCGGCCGCATTAACGGACTGGGACGATGCAGTAACAAAAGATCAAGATAATCGGCTTGCAGATCTTTGATGGACTTTTCGGCGCTCCAAATGATATATTCGGCGTCGTATTGATAATGCTTTATCTCATGCGGACGGGTCTCTCCAACATACTGAATCCCACATTTTGAGATCAACTGTATGTCCTCACGCTGCACACCACTTTGCTCAAAAGCCTTCCCAAATTCGTTTTCGGTGGTATAATCGCCATAAATATCGGCATGATCAAAAGTCGTGATGCCCTGTTCGAGGCAATGATGCAGGGTGGAAGTCATCTCATTTTCAGACAATTGCATCCCCCAGGCTCCCCAGGTCATACACCCCTGAATAATTCTTGAAAAATTTCGCTCCATGAGTTATTTTTACGGCTTTCTAAATTTAAAAAATTGAAATTAGTAAAAAGTGGCTCAGCCCTTTTATTTACAATAACTTTTAACCAATTGTTAACAGCAACTTTCAGTAAAAAAATTGAATTTTGAGACCATTGAAAAATATAATGCGTTTTTTGAAAGAAAATACATATGGAACAGACAGCTACTGCCCTTGATATAGGAGCTTTAAATGAGAAAATTGAAAAAGAAAGTGCCTTTGTGGAGATCCTAACTTTGGAGATCAACAAAGTGATCGTAGGTCAAAAGCACATGGTGGAGCGACTGCTCATTGGATTGTTGGGCCAAGGACACATTTTATTAGAAGGAGTCCCGGGTCTGGCGAAGACATTGGCCATCAACACACTCTCACAGGCGGTTCACGGCTCATTTAGTCGAATCCAGTTCACCCCGGACTTGCTTCCTGCGGATGTAATTGGAACGATGATCTTCAACATGAAGGCCAATGATTTCAGTATTAAAAAAGGCCCCATATTCGCTAATTTCGTGTTGGCGGATGAGATCAACCGTGCACCGGCTAAGGTTCAGTCTGCTTTACTAGAAGCCATGCAGGAAAAGCAAGTGACGATTGGGGAAGAGACATTTAAATTGGATAAACCATTTTTGGTGATGGCCACCCAAAACCCTATCGAGCAGGAAGGAACTTATCCACTCCCCGAGGCTCAAGTAGACCGTTTTATGCTAAAAACCGTGATCAAATATCCTAAGATCGAAGAAGAACAATTGATCATTAGGCAAAACCTCAAAGGTGAATTCGAACCCATCAACCCGGTAGTAACCATCGAACAGATCAAGAACGCACAGGCGGCTGTTCGGGAGGTTTATATGGATGAAAAGATCGAAAAGTACATATTGGATATCATCTTCGCTACCCGAACCCCGGAGAATTATGGACTTAGTGAGATCAAACCACTCATTAGTTTTGGTGCTTCTCCACGAGGAAGTATCAATCTTGCCTCGGCAGCAAAATGCTACGCATTCATCAAGCGACGTGGTTATGTAATTCCGGAAGATATTCGGGCTGTTGTACACGATGTATTGCGTCACCGTATTGGTGTTACTTACGAAGCCGAAGCCGAAAACATTACCTCCGAAGACATCATCAACAAGATCGTTAACGTAATTGAAGTACCCTAGGTCAGTACGCAGTATTCGTTATTTGGTGGGCAGTCATGTGCCGAATATTGAATGGATAGTTACTGCCAACTGCTACTGCCAACTGTATACTGAAAAAGATGGATACCAAAGAGCTTCTTAAGAAAGTTAGAAAGATCGAGATCAAAACACGGCGCCTCAGCGATCACGTGTTTGGTGGCGAGTACCACAGTACGTTCAAAGGTCGCGGGATGACCTTTAGCGAGGTACGGCAATACCAATTTGGTGACGACGTTCGATCCATCGATTGGAACGTAACTGCACGCTACAACGAACCCTTTGTTAAAGTTTTTGAGGAAGAACGGGAGCTCACGATGATGCTCCTGGTGGACATTAGCGGATCCGAATTCTTTGGAACCGATGTTCAGTTCAAGAACGAGATCATTACCGAAATAGCGGCCACCCTGGCTTTTTCGGCCATGCAGAACAATGACAAGATCGGTTTGATCCTCTTTTCGGACCAGATCGAACTCTTTATTCCGCCAAAAAAGGGGAAATTCCATGTGCTTCGAATTATTAGAGAACTCATTGAGCATAAAGGACAAAGCAAACGTACCGATGTGGCTCAGGCCTTAAAATACCTAACCAACGTAATGAAAAAGAAAGCGATCGTTTTTGTGCTTTCCGATTTTATTACTGAAGGATATAGCGACACCCTTAAAATTGTCTCCAAAAAACACGATGTAACGGGGATTCGAGTATATGATCGGCGAGAAGAAAAAATTCCAAACCTTGGGATGGTTCAAATGAAAGATGAAGAAACGGGAGAATTGATGCTGGTAAATACCGGATCCAAAGGCGTACGACGCAATTACAATAAATTCTACACCGAACGTGTGGACGAATTCAATGATGCGTTTATGAAAAGTGGTGCGGGGGTGATCAGCTGTCGGGTGGACGAAAGCTACGTAAAAAAATTATTGGGCTATTTCAAAAGGAGAGGATAAAAAATGAAGCGGAAGAAACATATTAGTGTTTATACATTGTTGCGCAGCTGCTTGCGCAATCGCTTTGTGGTTGTCCTTTTGTTAGTTAATACATCCGTATTCGCACAGGTCACCTCCACGATCGACACCACCACGATCCGAATTGGCGAGGAGATACAATATACCATTCAAGTGGAAGCCGATAGTACTGCATTGGTATTGTTTCCGGAGGGACAGAGTTTTCAGCCGTTGGAAGTGATCGAATCGTACAAAGTGGATACCACTTTTGAAGCCGCCAAAATGAGGCTCATAAAAAAGTACGGACTCACCCAATTCGATTCGGGGAGATACAAATTACCGTCGCAACGGGTAATGATCAATGACAGAGGGTTTACAACAGATTCGGCTTTGGTGGAAGTACGCGATGTCCCGGTGGACACCTCAAAGCAAAAAATGTTCGATATCAAGCCTGTTATCGAAGTAGAAGGGCCTCCTTTCGATTTTTTGAGTCTGTTGTATTGGCTCATTCCTATTGTAGTGCTCGCCGCACTGATTTACCTTTTATTCCGAAGAAAAAAATTGCGAAAAGAACGGGAACGGCAGTTACCTCCCTACGAAGAAGCCATTGCGGCCTTGCAACAGTTGGACGCTTCAGAAATACTAAAAGAAAACAGATCCAAAGCATATTATTCGTCTTTGACCGAGATCGTGAAACGGTATATAGACCGTGAAGTGGATGATATGGCCTTAGAAAGTACTAGTGACGAGTTGATAGAGCGACTTCAGTTGCACAAGGATGCAGGTCATTTCGATTTTGATTCGGAGACCATCCGGAAATTGGATGATATATTCAAACGCGCCGATCTGGTGAAGTTTGCAAAAATGCAACAGGAAGTGGGTCAGTCTCGGGCAGACAGAACCGCCATCGAAGAAATTATCAATGAAACCCACGAAGCCGTCCCGGAACCCACGGAGGAAGAATTATTGGAGAATGAGGCGTATCTGGAAGCCCTCGCCAAAAAACGCAAGCGCAGACAATGGATGCAGGGAATCGCTGCCGGAGTGATTTTAGTACTGTTAACCGCGACCGTTTATGGAGCAATTACTGGATTCGACAACTTACGCGATAAGGTCATTGGCAACGAAATGCGAGAGCTAGCCGAAGGGCGATGGTACAAAAGCGAATATGGTAATCCGGCCGTTATCGTAGAAACTCCCGAAGTATTGACACGAAAAAATGATGCGCTATCAGTGCAGGACAATGGGGCGGTATTATCTGACGACAATTTCGATTTTGGTGAGTTTGGGTCCTTCTATATTAGTATAAGCACCTCCACCTATCACCCCGAAGCCATGGGAGGTCAGGATCAGAATCTGGAACTTTCCATGGAACAGTTGTTAAAAGAGATCGAAGATGCGGGAGCCATCAATTTGGTCGTAAAGCAGGAGAATTTTTCAACCGAAGGAGGCATCGAAGGCCTTAAATCATTTGGCGATTTTAATATGAAATCACCCAACGGCAAGATCAACCCACACAAGGTGGCTTATGAGATCCTATTATTTAAACAAAATAAAGGGTTACAGGCAATTTTGGTTTCCTATGATAAGGAAGATTTTCATGCAACCCAAATAAAGAATAGAGTGATCAATTCGGTGGAACTGGAGATCCAGGAATCACAACAAAAACAAAAACAGGAATCCTAATGCAGGCGTTCGAATATGTAAATCCGGAGTTTTTCTGGTTGCTTTTACTGCTGCCAATCTTGGTCGTATGGTATATCTGGCAACGCAAACGCCAGACCGCAGCCCTGCGAATTTCAAGCTTGAAAGGATTTAAAACCCCAAAAAACTGGTTGGCGAGGTTGCGCCCTGTGTTATTTGTGATTAGACTTTTGGCGTTGACCGCCATTATCGTCGCACTAACCCGGCCGCGGAATGTAGACGAGAGCACAAAAATTAAGACCACCTCCGGGATCGATATTGTCATGGCCATTGATGTTTCGGCCAGTATGTTGGCACGTGATCTAAAGCCCAATCGCCTCGAAGCACTCAAACTAGTGGCCGCTAGGTTCATCAATGCACGCCCCAATGACCGTATTGGACTGGTAGAATATGCCGGGGAAAGTTATACCAAAACACCTTTGACTAGCGATAAAGGGATTGTATTGTCTTCTTTGAAGAGCATTAAATACAACACCATTATTGAAGGTGGAACCGCCATTGGAATGGGACTGGCAACAGCGGTAAATAGGTTGAAGGATAGTAGAGCGAAGAGTAAAGTGATCATTTTGCTGACAGACGGGGTAAACAACTCGGGAGCCATCGATCCAAAGATCGCAAGCGAATTAGCGGTTGAATTTGGCATCAAGGTCTACACCATTGGATTGGGAACCAACGGAATGGCGGTTTCACCCATTGGGATATTACCCAATGGTAAATTTCAATACGGGAACATGCCGGTTCAGATCGATGAGGAATTGTTGCAAGAAATAGCAAAGACAACCGGGGGTGAATATTTTAGAGCGGTCAGCACCACCCGATTAAGCGAGATCTACGAGCAGATCAACAAACTGGAAAAAACCGAAATAGAAGAATTTAAGTTCAAAAGTTACGATGAGAAATTTAGACCGCTGGTCTTACTCGCTCTGGCACTGTTGGCCATTGAATTATTACTGAAATACACTGTATTTAAAAGTTTCGTTTAAGTTATGTATCAATTTGAAGCACCCATATATTTTTACGCTCTGTTCGCCTTACCGGTGATGGCCCTGCTTTTTATGGTCGCTCTGCTTTGGCGAAAACGAACGCAACGAAAATTTGCCACGACTGGACTACTTAAGAAATTGGCGCCTAACCGTTCGATCTTTAAGTCGATCCTGAAGTTTTTCGTCCTTTGCCTAGCGCTGGTGTGCATTAGTTTTGCTTTGGTAAATCCCAAAATCGGAACTAAACTCGAAACGATCAAACGAGAAGGAGTTGACATTGTTTTTGCCCTTGATGTTTCCAAAAGTATGTTGGCCGAGGACATTGCACCCAACCGCATTGAAAAATCGAAACAATTGATCACCCAGATCATAAATAGCCTGGCAGGTGACCGGGTAGGGATCATAGGATATGCTGGGAGTGCCTTTCCGCAAGTTCCGATTACGACCGATTTTTCGGCAGCGAAGTTATTTTTATCCAATATGAATACCGACATGGTTTCTTCTCAAGGGACAGCCATTACGGAGGCCATCCGGATGGCGCAGACCTATTATAACGATGAAGAGCAAACCAATCGAGTGCTTTTTATCGTGAGTGATGGAGAGGACCACGAAGGGAATGTGGAATCCATCGTCCAAAGCGCCGCGCAAATGGGGATCCGGATCTTTACGATAGGTGTAGGGACAGAAAAAGGAGCGCCCATTCCTATCAAGCGGAACGGGATACTTCAGTATTATAAAAGGGACGAAAATAACGAACAGGTGATCACTCGTTTGAATACCGAAACCCTTATTCAGATAGCCGGAATGGCAGATGGTACTTATCTCGATGGCAGCAATACCAAGGAAGTAGTTGAAGAAGTGACGGCGATCCTTAACGGAATGAACAAAACCGAATTTGAAGCAAAGCAATACACCGATTTCAAAGACCAGTTTCAATGGTTTTTGCTCGGGGCATTATTTTTGTTGCTCATAGATGTACTGTTGCTCGAGCGCAAAACTGCTTGGGTAAAAAAGTTGAATCTATTTAATGAAGATGAATAGTATGACAGCAATACAACAACATTCAGGATCGATGAAATGGCTGATTTCGGCTACTTTCTTTTTGTTTTTCTTCGGAATTGTAAGTGCTCAGGCACAAAAAGTAAGCAAGGAACAGGAAAAGGAATTGCGGGAAGCACAGGGCTTTTTGAGCGAGGCGAACGGCGAATTGAGTCAGGAAAATTTTGTAGGGGCCGAGGTGAATTACCGCAAGTCCATTGCCATAAACCCTTCCGAAGAAATTGGAAAATACAACCTTGGGAATGCTTATTACAATGAAGCAAAGAATGAAGATGCGATGCGACGCTACGCACAGGCAGCTGAAATTTCAGAATCAAAAAAAGAAAAGCACAAAGCCTTCCACAACCTGGGGAATACTTTTATGAACGCTAAAAATTACGAAGGAGCAGTAGAGGCGTACAAAAATGCGCTACGCAATGATCCTACCGATGACGAGACCCGATATAATTTCGCTTTGGCCAAGGATATGCTGGAGAAAAATCCTCCTCAAGGCGGTGACGGTGAGGACGAGAATGAGGACAAAAAGGAGGACGAAAACGAGAAAAAAGACAATAACCAAAAGGAGAGCGACGACGGAAAAGACAAGGAAAGTGACCAAGGCGAGGAGAAGGAAGATAAAGGTGATGAGAAGGACGATGAGAAAGAAGGAGATAACAAAGAAGAGGAAGGTAAACCCGATGAGCCCCAAGAAAAAGAACAGCCTAAACAACAGCCCGTCCCCGGCCAACTCTCTCCTCAGCAGATAAAGAATTTGCTGGAGGCAATGAACAATGAAGAAAAGAAAGTTCAGGATAAAATAAACGCTCAAAAACAAAAAGGAGCGAAAATAAAATCGAAAAAGGACTGGTAATCATGCTCTGGAAGCAACTCACATATGCATTCATTTTCATGCTCACCTGCAGTCTCGCAAGTGCGCAGGTGAAGTTTGACGCCAAGGTGAGTAAAAAGCGCCTGGGGGTAAATGAGCGGTTGCGCGTGGATTTCGAAATGAATATGGACGGGGATAATTTCAATCCACCCGATTTTAAAGGCTTCCGTGTGGTGGGGGGACCTAACCAGGCGATTAGCAATTCCTATATAAACGGAAAGCGCAGTTATTCGAAAACCTACTCCTATTTTTTATCCCCTACGGGAAGAGGAAATTTTACCATCTCACAGGCAACCATCGAAATAGACGGGCAAGTCTATAAAACCACTCCCATCGACATTTTGGTTACGGCCGCGGTAGATATTCCTAAAGATGCGAATGATCCGGATTATTTAGCCAGTGAGAATGTCCATTTGGTAGCCGAGGTCTCCAAGAGCAACCCATATCTCAACGAAGCTATTACGGTAACCTACAAATTGTATGTAGGAGATCAGGTAAATATCACCAGCAATTGGAGGGAGATCGATACCCCAAAATATGCCGATTTCTGGAGTCAGAACCTCGACACCAGAGGGAAATATAAAATTTACGAAGGCGAATACAACGGTCAGGACTACCGCTATGTGATCTTACGAACCACGATATTGTATCCACAAAAAACCGGGAAACTTACGCTGGAGCCGCTCACGCTCGATATTCCAATTGACGTGAAAAGCAACCGACGGGATCTGTTTGGCAGGCCTCTAATTACCCGAGTTAATAAAACTATTTCTGCAGGAAATAGAACGCTAGACGTAAAACCCCTACCCGAAGAAGAAAAACCGGCCAATTTTACCGGAGCCGTTGGAGACTTCAAATTTGATGTGGCCACCAACAAACAAAAAATGGACGCGTTGGAATCTCTGGAGTTATCGGTTCGGGTTTCGGGGAATGGAAATTTGAAATTATTCGATATGCCGTCGGTGAAATTGCCAAGTTCTTTGGAAGTGTACGAACCCACTCGTGCAGATGATATCCGCACCCAATTTAATGGAATGAGCGGTGCAATGATCGAAAAATATACGGTGGTGCCGCAGTTTAAAGGGACCTACCCAATTAGACCCATTTCGTTTTCATTTTTCAATCCGAAAACGGCAAGCTACACGACCCTTTCTTCCGAAGAGATCATTGTGGACGTGATTAACGGACCCGTAAATGCCGAATCAACTAGCGCTGAAACGAGCAGTAATGGCAATAAAAAGGCAGTAGTTAGTACCACCGATCAGTTCAAGTACATAAAACTAAATGCCAATCTTCAACCCATTATCAAGGAGAATTTCTTTAAATCGGATTGGTATTGGATCTTGCTAGCGGCGCCATTTTTATTCATTCCTCTTTTTATTTTAATTGGCAGAAAGCGGAGTCAACGTAGGGCTGACGTGGAAGGAAATAGACTGAGGCGCGCCACTAAACTTGCCAAAAAATATTTAGCCAATGCTAAAAAGAACATGGGGAATAAGACACCCTTCTATGAAGCTATGGAACGGGCACTACACAATTATTTGAAGGCAAAATTAAGCTTGGAGACTACTGAAATGGACAAAGGGCATATTTCCAAATTACTTATGGATCGTGGAGTGGATGACAGTCATGTTAGCGATTTTAAGGATCTGTTACAACGGTGCGATTATGCGCGCTACACTCCAACGTCCAACGTGACCATGAAGCAAGATTACGAAGCGGCGGTAAAAACAATTTCGAACATTGACAAACAATTTACCTAAGATGAGTCTAAAGAGAGCACATCCTATTTTGAGCGCTTTTCCTCTAGTGATCCTAGGGTTGGTTTTGTTTTTTGCTGAAATATCCGTTGCCCAGAACAATGGCTTGTTCGATCAGGCCAAGCAACAATACAAGTCGGAAAAATATCAGGAGGCGATCGATAATTGGATGAAAATTGAGGCGGCGGGAGAACATTCTGCCGCGCTGTACTACAATATTGCCAATGCACATTATAAGATGAATAGCATTGGTCCCAGCATTTACTATTATGAAAAGGCGTTACAATTGGACCCAGGCGATAAGGATATATTAAATAATCTGGCTTTCGCGCGCAATGCGACCATTGATGCGATCGAACCCTTACCTCAAACCGTGTTTGCGAAATGGGACGCTACTTTGTCTGGTTGGCTGACATTCGATGGATGGGCATGGGTTAGTGTAATCTCGGCGGTCTTATTCGCCTTGCTATTTTTAATGTATCATTTTTCGGTCTATACCCTTAGAAAACGACTCTTATTTGTGGGAGCCATAGCTTCACTTTTTGTTTTGTTTACTGCGATCACTATGAGTTTTCGAACCTTTGACAAGCATCTAAATGATCAACCGGCGATTATATTTGCTGAAAGCACCAATGTAAAAACAGACCCTAGCCGTAAAAGTGAAACGGCATTTGTATTGCATGAAGGAACCAAGGTGCAGATCATTTCGGAAGAAGATGACTGGTTCCGAATTGTAATTGCCGACGGCAAAGACGGATGGGTGCAAAATACCGATTTAAAACAGTTATAGGATCAACCTTCTTCTGGTTCTACTTCATTGGTATCGGTTTCTTTCGGTTTATGTTTATTGAACTCTTCGATCACCGTAGGAACGATCATGGGCGCTAACGAAGCGACCGGTTCATAAAGTTTAGATTCACTTTTCTTTTCTTCGGAAATAACATAGCCCGTAATATTGGAGGAGTCGAAGAACATAAAGAAGACACTAATGATAAGTGCATACTGAAGCACCGAAAATACACCACCTAACAGCTTATTGAGCAATCCCAATGCCGCGAAATTGGCAATTTTGGTCAGGAATTTTCCCGCCATACTCACCACCATTACGATAATAAAAAAGGTAATCGCAAAGGACACCCATTTGGTCGTTTGATCCGTCCAGTCGAACCATTTGGCGATATAGGCTCCGGCAAAGTCGGAAAAATAAATGGCGCCATAAACTCCGGCAATGATCCCTATCAGGGATGCCAAGGTCACAAATAGGCCTTTTTTGTAACCTGCGATAAAGGCCAGCAATAAAATGATTCCGAGAATAATATCAACGATGTTCATAAGCGAGGTGTTAGATTCGTAAATATAGTGCTTCTAATTTTTTCCGATTTCAGAATTAATACTCCTACCTTTGCATGACAATATATGCCATGGCAAGAGATGAACTATTAAAAGAACGTTGGGAAGCGGTTGTTAGTCTGTTGAGTAACAGATTTGCAGATGGAGATCATCTGGATCTGGATGCGGTCATCTACTTGGTGGGCCTTCAGGAATTGGGGCAATTGCACCGAAAATTCAAAAAAGACGAGAAGGTCAATCTAATGCACATCGCTATCTGCCGATTACTCGAACCCTTTGGATATTATCAATTCGATTATTTTGATGACGATGGATGGCCACATTATACGGTTTTAGAGCAACTACCACCACTAAAAGCCGGTGAACAGAGCGTTTTAATGAAGGAAGCCATCGTACAGTACTTCATGGAAAAAGAGGTGATAAAGTAATAAAACAGACCCGAGTATTTGAAGTTGGGCGCCTCGTTCAAGTGCCAATAAAGTTGTAATTTTACGCATTGAATTGTTTGTAGATCATGATCAAGAAAATAAAAAAGCACATCACCGAAGTTGAAGCATTCAAGGCAAAGACCAAAGACGATCTTGAAGTTTTTCGAATTAAGTATTTGGGAAAAAAGGGGTTGTTAAACGACTTCTTCGCTGAGTTCAAAAATGTACCTAATGATCAGAAAAAGGAATTTGGACAAACGATCAATGCACTCAAAAATGCTGCCGAGGAAAAGGTAAACATTCTACGCGCCAAATTGGAGGAGAAAGAGGTTACTCAAGGTGTTTATGGCGATCTGTTTCGTCCTGGAGAACCCGTGGAAGTGGGTGCTCGTCATCCTATTTCCATTGTAAAGAACAAGATTATTGAGATATTTTCCCGTATTGGTTTTAATGTTTCTGAAGGAGCCGAAATTGAGGACGACTGGCATAATTTCACGGCACTCAATTTACCACCTCATCATCCGGCGCGGGACATGCAGGATACCTTTTTTATTGAAACCGATCCCGATGTTTTGCTGCGTACTCATACCTCATCGGTGCAGGTACGTTATATGGAAAATAACAAACCTCCCATTCGAACTATTTCTCCGGGGAGAGTGTTTCGGAATGAGGCCATTTCGGCCCGATCACACTGCTTTTTCCACCAGGTGGAAGGCCTGTATGTGGATAAGGGAGTGAGTTTTGCCGATCTCAAACAAACGCTTCAGTATTTTACTACCGAAATGTTCGGTAAATCTGAGATACGACTTCGCCCCTCCTATTTCCCTTTCACCGAGCCCAGTGCTGAGGTAGATGTTTATTGGGGTCTGGAAACCGAAACCGATTATAAAATGACCAAAGGTACCGGTTGGTTGGAAATTATGGGCTGTGGAATGGTAGACCCAAATGTGTTAGAGAATTGCGGGATCGATCCAACCGAATACTCTGGATTCGCCTTTGGGATGGGCATCGACCGAATTGCACTACTACTCCATCAAATCCCGGATATACGGATGTTGAGTGAGAATGATATACGGTTTTTGGAACAGTTTAAAGGGGCCATTTAAAGTTTAGTCAGTTTGACCGTAAGAGTGCAGTTGCCAGGTCATCCTAAATTCAATTTATTTTCTACACATAGGTCTCGACAAACTGCGTTTGCTGCCTTCGATCTAAAACTGTGTTTTAAATCTCACCAATGCTCGACCGGACATTTTATTCATGAGAAAAGATATTAAAATACCCGTCGTCAAAGATGTCCATGTGGCCGCTGTCCGCGAGTATAACAAGGACTTTCGAACCTACGACTGGAACGTCTATATCATTAACAATGGCACAGATCCATTGGACACCGTTTTAATTGTTTCAGAAGGGCGGGATGATCGGGACACCACTTCCTTGATGCGGCATTCGCTGAAACTACTGCCCGCTAAAAGTTTTGCCAAAATTGAATTTCTCGAAGACAGTGTTTTAAAACTGAATAATTATTTCAGTATTACTTATTTTTTGGGTGATACCTTGTACGACAAAAAATTTGAACTTCCTGCGAATTCGGTTTTGGAAGACAATGCGGTAGCGCTTCCGGTGATGGACGGCAAGGGCGTGTTAGCGCGATAGATTAGTTCAACTTATTCGTCAGCTTTTTGAAAACCTCCCTCGGGTTAGCGCCCTTATAAAGAATGTTGTAGATAGCATTAATAATGGGTGTTTTTGCCATCTTTTTTCCTTTAGCTTCATTAAGATCGTAGGCGCTTTTAGTTGCATAATATCCCTCCGCCACCATGCTCATTTCCATTTGAGCACTTTTTACCGTATATCCTTTCCCAATCATATTCCCAAACATTCGGTTCCTACTAAACGTAGAATAGCCAGTCACCAGAAGATCTCCCAGATAGGCGGAGTCGTTAATGTCTCGCTTCATCTTATGCACTTTTTTCACATACCGCTTCATTTCCCGAATCGCGTTGCTCATCAACACACTTTGAAAATTATCCCCATAGCCCAATCCATGGGCAATTCCGGCGGCAATGGCGTAGATGTTCTTTAACATGGCCGCGTACTCGGTACCCTTCACATCATCACTGATCGAACACTTTATATAGTCGCTTGATAAAAGATCAGCGATAAGCTGTGCCTTTTCTTCATCGGCGCAGGCAATAGTGAGATAGGATAGGCGTTCCAACGCAACTTCTTCGGCGTGACAAGGCCCTGTGATCACAGCAATATCCGGAAACGGAATGTTGTAGTGTGTATAAAAATGATCTCCTACGATCAGACTACTCTCCGGCACTATTCCCTTGATGGCGGTAACAATGATCTTTCCTTCCAAGGATTCTGTCAATTTTGCTAGTTCACTTTCAAGAAAAGCCGAAGGGATCACAAAAATAAGATAGTCCGCATAAGCGACCAACTCATTGATATCGTTGCTCAGTTTGAGCTTTTCGGTGTTAAATTCGACCGAGCTAAGGTAATTGGGGTTGTGCTTTTGATCTTTTATGTGCCTCAAAGCCGATTCACTACGCATATACCAGCCAACTTCCGCCAGGTTTTCACACAGCATTTTCACAATGGCTGTGGCCCAGCTTCCGCCTCCAAATACTGCAATTTTCGGATTATTTGACATTCTTTTTTATTCTGAAAAGTAAAAATAAGGAAACCATTAGATTTAAGCACCAAATACCAATTACCAAAAGCCAAACATATAGCCATGTATTTTGTGATTTGTGATTTGGAATTTCTAAAAACATAATTAAATTACAGAAAATCAGTAAATTAAAACTTTGGCACGCTTTTAGATTTCTATTTCCCGAACCTTTAAATCTAAAAGTTATGAGAACTTTAAAACTACTTTTCGGATTTGCCCTTGTGGCCACCCTGTTTACTTCTTGTTATACCGAAGTAATTGTTGAAGACCCGTACATTGACCCGGTGCCTGTCGTTACCTTGGCAGAATTGCTGGGATCCTATGAACTGTGGTACGTGGATATCAATCGCTCCAATGCGAGTGGTGAGATCCCTTTCATGCAGATGGCCTTTACCCTTTCCTTTAGGAACGGAACCGTTTTCGCCAATAACAATTTGGTGGGGATAGGAGATCAAGGTTATGGTTTTGGGATCGATGTAGGTTACTTCGACACCTTCGATTATATTCTGGACATCTCCCACGATATTGATGGGTTCAATTCATTTGATGTAACCCAGATTAATGACAGAGAGATTCAATTGTTTCAACCTCAGTTGGGACTCCGTTACACCTTGGTGGGATACCAGCGAAGTAATTTCGATTACGACCTGCTCTTCTACGATAATATTCACTATTTCGTACAGGAATATGTGACCTGGGAGAAAGTCTATACCAGTCCGTATGGCAATCCTAATGAATTTGACTATGAAAACTTCCTGCAGTTCCTGCCGGGTGGTGGTGATGGTAATTTCAAAAGTTCACAGGATCTAAATGGAACACCCATCAACGATATTTATTGGGATTATACAGGAATTTACAATGTGGACGATGTCTCCGGAGACCCCTATTCAAAATATTTAACACTAGATTATGACTATCTAGGCAATGAATACTTTGTCCTCGACGTTATTAATGACAACACAATTGAGTTGTTCCACGACCCATCCGGTACCTTATACCGATTTAGAGGCAAAGGATACATTCAATTGAAGAATAAAGAAGGAAAAATGCGCTTATCAAAAGCAGACATTGCAAAACAAATGAAGAAAATAAGCGTTTTCTAAAATACAATGACTTTGGTTGGTTATTTAGTTGAAACCGTCGGATCCATCTTGGAGTCGGCGGTTTCTGTTTTTGGGCGCCCCGTGAAGTACCGATGAAGTAGAGCACAGCTCACTTCACGACTACTTCATAGGCGGGCTTTCGGTAGTCGCTTTTGTGCTTTCAGCACAAAGAGCTTCAACATTACCTCAATCCCTGGCGCACATTTCCCAACTAATTTTATTGATTCACGATATGAGACTTATGATTTCTTAAATGTCATTCCGAAGGAGAAAGTGACTGAGGAATCTTTCAATTTTCTTCGTAACCTCTCGTCACTCCGCACGATAAACTTTTTTCCAGCGCGACATGCCGTGCACCTCGCTAAAAATGTCTACCAGACATTTTTTTAACGCTCGGCTTTATAAAAATTCATCTCATCCAAATACTCCCACACATTTTGAGGTAACATGGGTCGGACGTTCTTGCCCTCTTTTATGGCATTCCGAATAAACGTAGAAGAAAGTTGGATAATGGGAGCTTGGGTTCTGTGAATGTGGGGATGTCCCTGAAATTGATGTTCAACCTCCCCTTCAGAAACTCGTGGATACACATATAATTGATACCCTTGGAGGATCACTTCGTAGTTTTTCCATTTGTGAAAGCTCTTTAAATTGTCCTCCCCCATGATCAGGCAGAATTGAGGGTCGGGATATTTTTCTTCCAAATGCGCCAAGGTATTGACCGTATAACTGGGTTGTGGAAGGCCAAATTCGATATTGCTCGCTTTAAGCTTGGGATAGTCCTCCAGGGCGATGCGAACCATAGCTAATCGATGCATGTCTTCCAGTAATGTCTTCTTCTTTTTGTGAGGATTGTGAGGGGTTACGATCATCCAGACCTCATCCAAATCGCTGTGCTCCACCATAAAATTGGCAATGATAAGATGCCCAACATGAATAGGATTGAAGGTCCCAAAATACAGCCCTATTTTCTTTCGGCTTGCCATCTATTCCTCTTCCTCCTTAGATTTCGAAATATGCTCCGCAACCAATTGCTCCGCTCGTTCCAGAGCCTCCTCCAGTTCGTCATTTACAATAATAAAGTCAAATTGAGGAGCCGTAACCATTTCAATCGAGGCTTTCGCCACCCGCATATTGATCTTTTCTTCGCTTTCTGTTTCTCTTTTTTTGAGTCGGATCTTCAACTCTTCCACACTGGGAGGTTTTACAAAAACTGCAAGTGTTTTAGACGGATATTTCTTTTTGATCCTCAGGCCGCCCACCACATCAATGTCGAAGATCACATTTTTGCCCAGGTCCCAGATGCGTTGGACCTCACTCTTTAATGTTCCGTAGAAATTATCGCGATAGACCTCTTCCCATTCCAGAAAATCATCGTTCTTCATGTGCTGTTTGAATTGCTCCAAACTCATAAAATAATAATCCTCCCCGTCTTTTTCATCGCCTCGAGGCGCTCTCGATGTCGCCGAAACGGAAAACTCCAGATTCAATTCTTCTCGAGCCAACAGATGCCTTACAATAGTGGTTTTACCACTTCCCGAAGGGGCCGAAAAAACGATTAATTTGCCACCTTTCATTACAAAACGTTTAAGGCTTGTTCCTTTATTTTTTCCAATTCATCCTTCATTTGAACCACCAACTGCTGCATGGGCGCATAATTGGCTTTGCTTCCTATGGTGTTGATCTCCCGTCCAATTTCCTGTGAGATAAACCCTAATTTTTTCCCGTTGGATTCGTCCAATGCAAGGGTTTCTTTAAAGTAGTCCAGGTGATTTTTTAAACGTACTTTTTCTTCGGTGATATCATATTTTTCGAGGTAGTAGATCAGTTCCTGCTCAAAGCGGTTTTCGTCTACCGACTCTTTCAATTCTGAAACAGCCTTCCGAAGTTTATCTTTTACATGGTCAATGCGCTCCGGATCGATGGCCATTACCTCGTCCAACAACTTTGCGATATTCGTCACCCGAAGTTCAAATTCAGTCTCTAAAGATTTTCCTTCATCAATTCGGTAGTTTTTTAACGAGCTTATGGCTTCGTCCAGTGCTTTCAGGATATTTTCGAATTCAGATTCATCAATTTCCTCTCGTTCGGTCTTTAACGCATCTGGCATCCGAACCGCCATTTTTAGCAATTCGGTTTCGTCTCCGTTCACGACTTCTTTTAACTGATTGATATATTGATTCACCACGGTCGAGTTTACGACCGTGTTTGTGGCTTCCCCGGTGATCTCCACAAACAAATTGAAATCCACTTTTCCACGTACCAATGCCTTGGATATTCTATTCCGAAGGACTAATTCCTTTTCCCGATAAGCACCGGGAACCCGAGCATTGAGGTCCAGATTTTTGCTGTTAAGAGACTTTAATTCAACGGTAATCTTTTTGGAAGGAAGTTGTAAAATACTTTTCCCGTAACCGGTCATTGATTGGATCATAAGTGCTATTCGTTAGGCCCCCGGTTTGTAAAGGAGGGGCTAAAGAAAACAAAGGTAGTGATTTTAGGTCTTAGATATTAGTCAAAGCAAAAGCCGGACTCGAATAAGAACAGGAACAAAAATCTATCAATCGTGAAAACTTTCAGTCGGGCTTAATCCCCCAGATCTTTGATTTTAATATTTCGGAACCAAACCTTGTTGCCGTGGTCCTGCAACCCAATATGGCCGGTATGATATGTGCCAAAATCTCCCCATTCCCTGAATTTGGAATTCGCTACCATCTCTTCCCATTCTTCACCATGAACAGGGAAGGTGTATACATTAATTCCATTGAGGCTTACCTTACCAATATTGGTTTTATGATTAACCTCTACAACGCAGTGATTCCATTGGCCAACAGGTTTAGCAACATCTCTGGAGACTCCTATCATGTCGTAAAGTGATCCTGCAGTATGTGTATCGTATTTCCCATCAGGATGATTAAAGTTGTCTAGAACTTGGATTTCCGGTCCCGTACCGTAAGGTTCTTTATGATTGACCTGCTCCGATACACCATAGAAAATGCCACTGTTTCCTGCTTCCGATATTTTCCATTCGAGGGATAGAATGAAGTTGGTATACTTCTTTTTGGTAATAATGTTTTTTATACCATTTTTACCTGGAGTAAAAGCCAAAACGCCATCTTCAATGCGCCATTCAGAGGGTATTTCCTCCTCCATATAACCCCGCCAATGATCTAAGGTTGAACCGTCAAAAAGGATGGTCCAATCAAATTGAGGGGTCTCTTCTATCATTTGAGATTTCAAAGTAGTGCAGACTAAAAGTGGTGTTAACAGAACGATTGTAAGCCTTATTTTTCGCATGGATTATTCCAGAATCTTTATTTTAATATTTTTATAATGCACCTCATTATCGTGATCCTGAAAACCAATTTTACCGGACCCAGCTGATGCGAATTCCGTTAAGTTCGAAAATTTACTTTTTGAGATCAAATCTTTCCAGGCATCCGAATTTACATCATAGTTTAGCACCTTGGTTCCATTCAACCAATGCTCTATCTTCCCATTATTTTTGACGATGCGTACTTTGTTCCATTCGCCCTGTGGCTTTACCCTAATTGGATTGGCCGAAATCAAATCGTATAGATCCCCTGCTCGATGCTTTTCTATAAGGCCATCTTTGTGTTTTTGATTATCCTCAACCTGCATTTCCGGACTAGTCTTCCATACTTCATCGTATTTTTCATCTTCCTGAACGGTATAAAAAATACCATTGTTGCCGGCCTCAGAAATCTTCCAGTCCAGAACCAATTCGAAATTCTTGAATGATTCATCAGTTACTATATCTTCTCCACCATCTAAAATTTTATTGACTGGACCCAGTTCTATTTTGCGCCCAGCGACAAAGAACTCGAAACGATCTCTACCTTCAAAAACAAAAGCTCCATCCCTAACAATCCATTTTCGTCCAATCGTCCCCGGCTTATTATAGGTATGCCAGCCGTTGGTCGTCTTACCGTCAAACAATAGTTTCCAACCTTCCTTTTTCTCATTTTCTGAAAGCGTGTTGTCGGGAGTCGTTGGAGTGGTTACATTCGCATCCTCACCCGTCCAATTTTCGACGGTAAAAGCATCCAAATTGTCATAATGATCGTCAGGAATAACATCATAATTTTCGCCATCCATAGACCATTCCAAAACTAAATAGGGATCTTCAAAGGCCGGATAGTATTCGTATTCAAAAATAATAAAACCCTCTTCCAGATACGCTTGAGCCAATTTTGTTTCCTTCGAATGCACCTTCTTGTCCGCGACCAGATCCTTATTATTTAATTTAAGTACAACCTTGCCTGAGTTTGTTAATCTAAAATAATAATTCCCACTTTCCGGCACTTTAATGCTTCCCATGGCGAATACCACAAAATCATTTTTATTTGCCCAAAATTGGTTTGATTGAGTCAAATTTATATTGGAAAGCAGCCGGTTTTCCTTGAGGACGTTTGGATCAATGTCCGAAGGTATTTCGGTATTTTGAACATCGATAAACACAGCTTCGTAGTTTCCTACTTCCGAAGTATTAGCTTGGTCCAAATCCAGATTACTTTTATTTTCTTTGCATGCAAAGACCAAGGTGCTTACCAGAATGAGTATAATCGCTTTTTTCATGCTGTTCTATTTATTTTATTCTGAATTATAGTGTTGTTTTAAAGGAATGTAACTCCCATATTAAAACTTGATCTTGTATTTCTGATATCCTCGTTTACATTATCCACTACGATATTGGAAAGCCCTAATTGATGGACAAGTTCGAGGAACAGATGGGTGCCGCCTCCTGAAATCGGTAATTTGTAGCCTAAGCCTCCTGTGAGTCCCAGATCATTGTTTTTAATTTCTTCCTTTACCTGAGCAGTTCCCTGATTCGCTCCCACAAGAAAACTCACATAAGGCCCCGCCTTAACATACCAGTTGAATTCATTTCCGAAGTGATAATTAGGCAACACAGCTACGGTCACATAATGGATCGTCAAAGTCCGACTAATCTGAGAATCATTACTCGACATTGGATCGATCACACGGCCATTCTGATTGTACAATGCGTCCATTTCGAGGCTGACCATTTCAGAAAAATAGTAGTCTCCGGAAATACCGCCGTTAAAACCTAGTCTCAAGTTAGATTCGATAAGATCTTGTGCCGACACGATATTCGAAATACTGGCGCCACCAAAAACTCCAAACTCAATATCCCCAATAGATTGGGAAAAACTATGGCAGCTCGCAATAAGCGCTAGGAGTATGGGGAGTCGTTTCATTACTATTGCATTAAAGGCCTAAGATCCGTTTTAAATTTTCTTCGTCAATAGCACCACCAGCAAAATCGTCAAATCGTTTTTTAGTGGCTTCGATAATGAGATTGCTAATAAAGGGTGCCCCCTCGCGTGCGCCTTGCTCCGGACTTTTAATCACACATTCCCATTCCATAACTGCCCAAACATCACAACCGTATTCTGTCAACTTGGAAAAAATGGTTTTAAAGTCGATCTGCCCATCTCCGGGAGAACGATAACGTCCGGCGCGATCCGGCCAATCGCTATAACCTCCAAAAGCCCCACGTTTTCCATCGGGTTTAAATTCAGAATCCTTTACATGGAAGGCCTTAATAAATTCGTGATAATGGTCAATATAAGCCAGATAGTCCAACTGCTGCAACACAAAATGGCTGGGGTCGTATAAAATATTGACCGCTTTATGATTGCCTGTGGCTTCTAAAAATCGCTCAAAGGTCACTCCGTCATGTAGGTCTTCCCCGGGGTGTATCTCATAACAAACGGCTATTCCGTTTTCTTCAAATTCATTTAAAATCGGGAGCCATCTTTTTGCCAATTCGGCGAAACCCATTTCTACCAGACCATCAGGGCGTTGTGGCCAGGGATGCATGGTGTGCCATAGCAAAGAACCACTAAAAGTTGCATGTGCTTTCAATCCCAAATGTTGACTCGCTTTGGCCGCACTCATCATTTGTTTTCGGGCCCATTCGGTACGTTTTTTCGGATTGTTTTTGCAGTCGGACGGCGCGAAATTATCGAACATGATATCGTAAGCGGGATGCACCGCGACCAATTGTCCCTGAATGTGGGTGGAGAGTTCCGTGATCTCGAGTCCGTAGCTGTTAATTCGGCCTTTTAATTCATCACTATACACCTTGCTTTCTCCCGCAAGGGTAAGGTCTATCAACCGACTTTCATTCGTGGGAATCTGAATACCTTTGTACCCCAAGTCGGCCGCCCATTGGCAAAGTCCGTCCAAGGAATTAAATGGGGCATGGTCGTCCATGAATTGAGCAAGAAATACGGCGGGTCCTTTAATTGTCTTCATTTGTACTACCCACTACTGTGGGAATTTTTAATTATAATTCCTTCCAAACATTACCCTCTTGGTGAGAAGCGACAGCCACTTCAATAAAATGCATCCCCCGAACACCATCGCGCATCGATGGAAATTCGGCCGGGTCATAAGACTGTCCTCGAACGGCTTTGGCCATACCCTTGTAGATATTTCCCATGGCATCAAAGATCCCTTCCGGGTGACCCGGTGGAAGTTTGGTTCCGTCAAGAGACAAATCGCTGTTATACGCATGTCCGGGTTTCAGAACCCGCAATGGCTGTCCGTCCTCCAACAAATATAAATAATTAGGGTTTTCCTGTTCCCATTTCAAACCGGCTTTTTTACCATAGACGGCAAGGGTAAAATTATTCTCTTCTCCGGTGGCGATCTGACTCGCACACAGCACCCCTTTTAGGTGTTTTTTAAACCGAAGTAATACCGTCCCGTCTATATCCATTTGATTGTCATCATACAAATGGTTGAGGTCTGCGAGAATGGAACTAATTTCCAATCCAGTCACATATTCGATCATTTGGTACGCATGTACCCCAATGTCGCCCATGCAACAACTTATACCCGATTTCTCAGGATTCAATCGCCAGGTGGAACTTCGTTTTTCTTTGTCGTGTATGATAGGATTGATCCAACCCTGATAATACTGAGCATCTACTTTTTGAACATCCCCGATCTCGCCTGCTTCGATCATTTTTTTCATTTGACGGATCATGGGATAACCGGTATAGGTGTGTGTTAATGCAAAATGCACCTTGGTTTTATTCTGAATGGCCTCCAATTCCAACGCCTCTTCATAGGTCATGGTCATGGGCTTTTCACAGATTACATTAAAACCAGCTTCCATGAGTTGTTTGGCCATGGGAAAGTGTAGAAAATTAGGCGTGAGTATGGACACTACCTGGATACGTTCACTTTCCGGCAGTTTTAGTTCTTCGGAAATAAATGTATCAATATCCTTATAGACTCGCTCCGTAGGAATCCCTATCTCTTTGGCAAATTCTTTGCTGACATTCACATCGGGATTAAAGGCCCCTCCTGTCAATTGGTACGCATCAAACATACTGGCAGCCACCCGGTGCAATACACCGATTAAAGAATCTCCACCGCCCCCTAGGACACCCCACCTTATTTTGTTACTCATAGTATTTATTCCTTGTATTCTATTTTTTCGTTTTTAAAGAGTAAGGCAAATAACACCATTACCGCAGCAGCAAAAATTGCCGGGAAAGTCCAAATGGATTTCCAAACATGATCTCCGGATTCCAAAAGATTGGCATCGGTGATTTTTCCGGCTACATAGAAACCAATCAACATTCCTACTCCGTAGGTGGCCAAAGTAATCAATCCTTGAGCAGCACTCTTAATTTTTTCCCCTGCCTTCGTATCCGTATAGATCTGCCCCGACACGAAAAAGAAATCGTAACAAATACCGTGTAGAACAATACCCATAACAATCATGAAGAACAGTTCACCCGTATCGCCATAGGCGAAAAGAAGGTACCTGATTCCCCAGGCAAGCATTCCGACCAAAATGGTCATTTTAAAACCAAATTTCTTAAAGAAAAAGGGCAACAATAGCATGAATAGCACTTCCGAAATTTGTCCCGCCGAAGCCCAGGCAGTAGAATTTTCAACACTACTTTCGGTGAGGAACGGACTCAAATTCTGATAGTAAAATGCCAAAGGAATACAGATGAGAACCGAGGACAAGAAGAAAACTAAGAAGTTTCTATCTTTTAATAATTTTAAGGCGTCCAGCCCTAATATTTCAGAAATACTTGGCTTCTCATCTTTCGAGGCACTGGGAGGCGTTTTGGGTAAGGTAAAACTAAAGAGACCAAGAAGACCCGAAGCAATTGCCGTCATCAAAAAAGTTTTGGCAAGTAGCCCATCCGCAATGCCTTCCATAGAATCCCACTTGAAGGTAAGACTGATCATCCATCCCGCTACGATCCATCCAACAGTTCCCCAGACACGAATAAATGGAAATTGTTTCGCAGGATCTTTTAATTGATTAAATGCCACCGAATTTACCAGAGCCAATGTCGGCATATAAGCGATCATATATCCAAGCACATAAGGATAGAATAAATTGAATTCGGTTGCCTGAGACATCTGGTACATTAAGAATGCCCCTATTAAGTGCAATACGCCAAGTATTCGTTCTGCGTTAAAAAATCGATCTGCAATAAGGCCGATGATAAAAGGGGCGATAATGGCACCCCAGGATTGCGTTGAGTAGGCCATTCCCGTTTCTGCCCCAGTGGCAGAAAGATTGTTTCCCAGGAAGGTTCCAAGGGTCACAAACCAACCTCCCCAAATAAAGAATTCGAGGAACATCATAAATGACAATCTAAGGTATGTGGTCGTTTTCATAATGAGGAAGATTATTTAGCTTGTTCGGCCGCTTTTAGTACCAATGCGCGTGTAGCTATTATTCCCGGTGCCGGGTCCAGCACATCCCCTTCATATTCAACACCAATATAGCCGGAAAAGTTGGCGTCCTTGACAATTTGCATCATTTTGTAATAGTCTATTCGTTTTTCGTCCCCATTTTCGTCAAATTCGCCCGACTTGGCAGAAACACCTTTAGCATACGGCATTAGTTCGGCAATCCCCTGGTAAGGATCATACTCATTAATACAGGGAGCCGGACCCCATCGTTCTCCACCTTCACGCTCTACACAAAAATTTCCGAAATCGGGTAGCGTGCCGCAATTCGGCATGTTTACTTCGGCAATGACTGCGGCCAATTTTGCCGCATCATTGGATAATTGAGCGTGGTTTTCAACCGCAACGTTGATGTTCTTCGTTGCTGCATAGGTGGCTAAATCTTTTAAGGCGACTACGGATGCATTGTGCCAGGCCTCAGGCTCTGTGAGGCCAAATAAATTGACGCGTATGGATTTGGCACCTAGAAGTTCGGCGCCATCCACCCAGGCTTTGTGTTTTTTAACAGATTCTATTCTTTTTTCTTCGGAAAGGTCCGCCAATTCACCGGCCTCATCGATCATGACGAGTACCGTTTCCACTCCTGCCGCTTCATTCTTTTCTTTCCAGGCAGCAGCCAACTTCATGACACCCTCCGCATAGGACAGGCTCTCATCCAAAGTGTACAATTGATCTACATATTCTACCGCATTAAAACCCATTTTTTTGGCATAGGCTGCAAAATCCATGGGGTCCATATCACCTTCCTGAATAGCGTAATGCACGGACCACTGAGCCAGTGAAAATTTATAGGGAAAGACGAACTCATCTTCTACTATCGTTTCTGATTCATTCTGAGAGATTTCGTTTTCTTTTTCTGAAGAATTTTTACAGGACATGGCGATGGTAAATATAAGTGCCAAGGATAAGATGGTTTTCATGAAGGAGGATATATAGGAGTTATTATTTTAACAAGTATTTTACTAAAAAGTGGTGGTAAGTTAGGCTTTTTTTGAATTATAAAAATAAGATAGAGGCTTCTATTATCATATTCGGAAACGAAAACGTTTTCGGTCATGGATGTCGTTTTTTTAAGAAGGGTTTTTTGTATAATCCGAAAAAATTGGAGACATTAGACGTTGGCTAGGAGTGATCTAACAACTCAAATACCAGCCGTATTTTTCAGCAAAACTATTTGCGGGATTCATTCTCTTAAAAAATTAATCATAACCAATGGCAAATCAAAACGAACAATATGACGCCATCGTAGTAGGTTCGGGCATTAGCGGCGGATGGGCTGCTAAGGAACTGTGCGAAAATGGCCTAAAAACCTTAGTCCTGGAACGGGGCCGAATGATAGAGCATATTAAAGACTACCACACCATGAATATGGATCCCTGGGATTTTGAATTCAAAGGTCAACTTCCGAAGGAAGAGGCAGCCACACAAATGAAACAAGCGCGCTCGGGCTATACAACAGACGAAGCGCATCGGCACTTTTTTGTCAATGATCTGAAACACCCCTATAACGAAACTAAGCGATTTGATTGGCTGCGTGGTTATCACGTAGGGGGTCGTTCTTTAGTTTGGGGCCGACATAGCTACCGTTGGAGTGATATCGATTTTGAAGCCAACAAAAAAGAAGGCATCGCCATAGACTGGCCGGTACGATATAGAGATATTGAGCCTTGGTACTCTAAAGTGGAGAAATTCATTGGGGTGAGCGGAGAGGCCTTAGGGCTTCCTCAATTGCCGGACAGTGAGTTCTGTCCACCCATGGAGCTCAATTGCGCTGAGAATGACCTCAAAGATAATATGGCAAAGAATTTTGATGATGGACGTGTGCTAACCATTGGGCGTGTGGCTCATATTACCGGTAATGGAACTTTTGAGGGCCGGGCTGCCTGCCAGTTCCGAAACCGATGTATGAGAGGTTGTCCGTTTGGTGGCTATTTCAGTAGTAATTCATCAACATTGCCCGCTGCAGAACGCACCGGGAACTTGACTATTCGACCACATTCGATCGTAAGCCAGGTAATCTATGATGAGAAAACCGGCACCGCAAGTGGTGTGGAAGTGATCGATTCAGAAACCAAAGAGAAAATGGTCTTCAATGCGAAAGTCATCTTTTTATGTGCATCTGCAATAGCGAGTGCCAGCATTTTAATGCAATCCAAGAGCGATCGTTTCCCTAACGGAATGGGGAACGATAGTGGTGAATTGGGGCATAATATCATGGATCATCATTTTAAGGCCGGAGCTTGGGCTACGGTAGATAAATTTGAAGACAAACACTATAAAGGAAGACGTCCCGGAGGAATCTACATGCCCAGATTTAGAAATATTGGTGGAAATACCGATCAGGAGACATTTACCCGAGGTTACGGATATCAAGGTGGTGCCAGCAGAAGTCACTACCAAGAGATGGTGGCCGAATTGGCCTACGGAAAAGATCTCAAAACCTCGATCACCAAACCCGGAAAATGGCGCATGTTGTTGTTAGGATTCGGAGAGTGTTTGCCATATCACGACAACAAAATGACCTTGGATTATGATCAATTAGATGAATGGGGCTTACCCACAGTGACCTTCGATGTGGAATGGAAAGAAAATGAATATGCTATGCGAAAGGATATGGTAGCTCAAGCGGTTGAGATGTTCGAAAAAGCAGGATATTCAGATATTGAACCCTGGGATGATCCGGGAGCACCGGGACTAGGGATCCACGAAATGGGAACGGCACGAATGGGGAAAAATCCAAAAACCTCAGTGTGTAATGGAAATAATCAACTGCATGCGGTACCCAATGTCTATGTGACCGATGGATCTTTTATGACCTCCGCTAGCTGTGTTAACCCATCTTTAACCTATATGGCATTTTCGGCACGAGCTGCACATCACGCCGCAGAACAAATTAAAAAACAAGCGTCATGAAAAGAAGAGAAGTTTTAAAGAATTTAGGATTGGGTGCCGGAATTTTGGTGGCTACGCCTACTATAATGAGCTTGTTACAAAGTTGTACCAACGAGCCTGAATTTATTCCGGTATTTCTCTCTAAAGGAGAGGGTCATGCGTTGCGACGCGTAGTCGACCTAATTATCCCAAGTGATGATCAGGTTCCAGGCGCCGTAGATGTAGGCGTGCATGCCTTTATCGATGCATACTATAATGCTGTGTTGCTTGAGGAAGAACAGGCATTGGTAAAAGTTGGATTTAAAAATTTCGCCGATACCTTCCGAAGTACTTTTGAAAAAGAACTGGAAGCCGGTAAACCAGAAGAATTTGATCAATTACTCGCCAAGTATTTAAAAACTACGGAAGAAGAACAAAAGGCGTACAACAAAAAAATGGGCGCATTTATGGCGGCTTATGAGAATGACCCTGCGGCTGTTCCGGATGCCGATGCAGCCATGTTCAGCCTACTGTCCAATGTACGAGGAATGACGATGTGGGGGTGGAAAACCAGTGAAGAGATTGGTAAAAATGTGCTCTGGTACGATCCTGTTCCAGGCGTCCAAAAAGGGTGTATTCCTTTGAATGAAGCTGGAAATGGAAATGCCATGGCTCTATAAAGTTTTAGTATGAAACGCAGACAATTTATACAAAAGGGAGCTTTAACGGGCTCCCTTTTATCATTGGGAGGAGCAGCTTTGGCTACGGAGGCTCTTTCGATGCCAGATGAAAACCTGTCCTCCAACCACAAGTTCAATCTAAAATATGCCCCACATGAGAATATGTTCAAGGAGCTTGGAGGCAGTTCAATTATTGATCAATTGGAGTTTATTGCAGATCAGGGGTTTACTGCGTTTGAGGATAATGAAATGCGCAATCGCCCATTGGAAGAGCAGAAGAAGATGGCCAGCGTCATGGAAAAACGCGGATTGGAAATGGGCGTATTTGTAGCCCACAAAATTTATTGGAATGAGCCTAATCTCGCATCGGGTAAGGCAGATTTGCGTGACGAGTTTTTAAATTTTATAAAGGACGCTGTCGAGATCGCCAAACGGGTCAATGCCAAATGGATGACCATCGTTCCGGGCCATATGGACTTGAGACTGCATCGTGATTATCAAACAGCCCATGTGGTTGAAACTTTAAAACGCGCCTGTGATATTCTTGAGCCTCAGAATTTGACTATGGTTCTTGAGCCGCTTAATTTTAGAAATCACCCGGGATTGTTTTTAGCCGAATCTCCCCATGCCTATCAAATTTGTAAAGCCGTGGATAGCTCGTCTTGTAAGATCTTGTTCGATATTTATCATCAGCAAATTCAAGAAGGCAATCTAATCCCGAATATAGAAGCTTGCTGGGATGAGATCGCTTACTTCCAGATAGGTGATAATCCGGGACGAAACGAACCAACCTCAGGGGAGATCAATTACAAAAATGTGTTCAAGTACATCCACAGTCGTGGTTTCGACGGAATCCTAGGCATGGAACACGGCAACTCCATCGATGGGAAAGCCGGCGAACAACGAGTGATCGATGCTTATAAAGGAGTAGACGATTTTCTGTAAGGATTGCCTATTCTACAATAAACTTCCCACGCATCGTGGCCGAGTGCCCCGAAAAACTACATAGAAAATCGTAAGTACCCGACTCAGGTGCCGTAAAAGTGATGGAGGTGGATTGACCGCCGCCTATCATTTTGGTATGAACGATCACATCTTTTCCATCATTGGGTATCCAATCGGCATCCTTTCCGGCCATGGTTGCTTCTTGGGCAAAGGCATTTATTTCTACACCAGGTTTTAGTAGTACGAAATTGTGGCCCATAATCAGCAACTCGATCTTTCCTATATGACGAAGGGTAAGCGTTACTTCCTGTCCTGCTTTCACTCGGATCTCATTTTTGTCGAATTGCATGAGATCGTTACCCGTCAACCCTATATTTACCGAGTTGGATACTTGTTTTTTAGTTGAATTGGTATTTCCAATGGTAACCGATTTCTTGTCTTCCTTTTTCTCCTCTCCTCCGCCGCATCCTAGAAGCAAAAGAAATGATGTACAAATTAATAAGTGCTTGAATATTTTCATGGATCTTAAAGTTTATCGTTCAAAAAGTGCAGGGTTCTGGATTCGCTGTAATAGCGTTTATTGGTTTGATGAAACCCTACATGACCTCCGTGTTTTGGAGTCTCAAGATAAATATTTTTTGAACGTGACGCAAGGTCTACGGGATAACATTGAGGAGACAGAAAGCTGTCGTTTAATGCATTTAAGAGGAGCACGGGTCTCGTAATATGTGATAAAAATTGACGACTGCTATTTTTATCATAATAATCCCATGCATTTTCAAAACCATGGGCCGGTGCCGTATAAATAGTATCAAAATCGAAGAGAGAGCGAATTTGTTTTAGGTCGGTCTTGCTCATGAGGTCCGGATGTTGGTCCATCTTCGATCTGTACTTTCCTCTTAATCCGTGTACAAAACTCGTCCGATACAACCAGTTTTGGTGCAGCTCTAGTTGCTCCAGTGAACCCTTTAAGCTCAATGGACTGGAAATGGCAACTCCTTTTTTTATTTCCTTCGGAATGGTTTGGCGCTCACCCAAATACTTGAGCAACAAATTACCACCCAGGCTAAAACCTATCAGAACGATCTCATCGTGTCGGTCTTTTTTCAGAATGAAATCAATAACAGCTTCCAGGTCGTCTGTCTTCCCTGCATTGTACGAATGATATTTGGTATTGGGCTCGCCGCTGCAACTGCGATAATTTACACAGGCAACATCCCATTCATTGTTGTTGAGGTGAAATGCCTGCCATTTCATATAGGTGCGTTGTGCATTACCTTCCAATCCATGCAATAAAATAGCGACCCGTTTTGCAGAAGTTTTAGCATAGGACCAATCGATGTCTAAGAAATCACCATCCGGTAAAGTGAGTCGTTCCCGCTGCTGTATTAACTTGGGAGAAGGACGTAGCTTAGCCGAATAGACCGTGGAAAAGTGTCCATTTTGAAAGAGTCCTTTGGCTTTGTACGAAGAGGGTATGATGGGCATTCTTGAAGTTGGAATAGAATGTAAAACTGAAAAAATTTAACCAATAAACATACTTTTTTCTCATTAGATTTTTCTGAAACGTTCGTTTCATCGATGTTTTATTGTGTAAATTAGCCTAATGCCTAGATCTGAAGATTTTAATAGGGATGAAGTTATTGACAAAGCCAAAGATACTTTTTGGTTTCAGGGCTATAATGGTACTTCTATGCAGGATCTGGTGGATGCAACTGGATTGAATAGAAGCAGCTTGTACAATTCATTTGGTAGTAAAATGGAATTGTATCAGCAGAGCCTCAATCGATATCAAGTTGACAATGCCCAATTGTTTGAGCGTGCACTGCAACAAAACCGAAATGCTATCGAGACTATTGGATTGATCTTTCTCTATATGTTGGATGATATAAACGGAGATTCGCAAAAAAAAGGGTGTATGATGGTCAATTGTGGCACCGAATTAGGCAATCAAAATGAAGCATTAGCTGAGCTTTTAGCCGCAGACCAAAAGCAATTGGTGGCCATATTTGAAGAATTGGTCGTCAAAGGACAACAAGATGGCTCAGTACACAACCATGAAACAAGTTCCAGGCTTGCACACTATCTACTTAATGCGTACCGTGGATTTAGAATTACCGGAATGCAGATCACAGATCAGGACATTCTAAAAAGCATTATCCAAAATATCCTAAAAACAATCGCTTAAAAAAATTTGCATGTTAAGATACCAATCGGTATCTTTGTGCCGTGAGAAATTCAGAAACCACAAAAAAGACCATCATAAAGGAAAGCGCTAACCTGTTTAACACCCAGGGATACAAGGCGACGTCCATTAGTGATATTACAAAGGCCACCGGGCTTACGAAAGGGGCTATTTATCGGCATTTTGATAATAAATCCGATCTGGAGCAGCAGGCACTACGTAGCTTATCACGTCTTATGTTCACCGAATTAGGGGGCTCCATCCGCCAGGCACCCAATTTTCAATTAAAGATGGAGGCCATCTTTTCCTTTTTTGAAGCCTATATGCACAAACCCTTATATGAAGGAGGATGTCCGTTGATGAATGCGGCCGTGGAAGCGGACGACACGAATACGGTGCTACGACAACAGGCCTTCAATATTTTGGCTCAATTAAAGGCTTCGGTTAGCAAATTGATTGAAAACGGAATTAAGAATAAGCAAGTAATAGCCAAAACGAATGCCTCATATTATAGCACGATCATCATAGCCACCTTGGAAGGAGGGATCATGATGAGCAAGTTAGAGCGCAATGAAGAAGCTATTATAAATACTATCGAACACCTAAGGTCGTTGGTAGATCATATTTCAGAATAAAAAAATTTAAAACACAAGATACCGATTGGTATCAAGATGAAAATGAAACAGTTAGTTATTACCGTACTCAGTGGTTTTATAAATGTAACAGCGGTGCTATTCCCAAAATGGAATGCCGAATACCTCTTTGACCTGTTATGTAAAGTGAAACGAGTTGGGATCTCTGAAAAGGGTCGCATCTTCCTGGAGAAGGGGCAAACGCAGTATTTGGATATTGATGGTTTCTCCGCTGCACTGCACAAATGGGGCTCCGGGGATAAAAATCTATTGTTCCTTCATGGTTGGATGAGTAATTCTCAACGTTGGGCACCTTACGTGGAGCAATTGGATCTCAATGAATATACCGTCTATGCACTGGATGCACCGGGGCATGGAATGGCCCGGGGAAACCGGCTAAATTTGGAGGTGTACCGCAAGGCTATGGTGCAATCCATCGATTTAATTGGCGAGGTGGAAACATTAGTGTGTCATTCATTGGGTAGCTTGGTGGGTAGCTATGGTTATTTGCACAATGAGAAGATTGCAATCAACCGGTTTATAATAATGGGTGCCCCGTCCGGGGTGGATGCGATCTTCATATATTTTAAAGATCTGGTAGGACTTTCCAAAAAGGCAATGCAGAATTTGGAAGTTAAGATCAACGAGGTACTTCAGCTACCGCACAACGAGATTGGCATTGCCCAATTCATTGAAAAAGTGGAAAGGCCGGTCTTGGTAGTACATGAACGAACCGATCGAATCACTCCTTTTGAGCCTATTAGAGTTGCTTCGGAATGGGCCTCGAATGGATCTCCACACCCCAAAAGAAATCAAAAACAGATCGCTACCTTTTTTACTGAAGGGCAGGATCATAATTTAAAATCAACGGAAACCGTAGATCGGGTTCTTCAGTTTATAAATAATAGGTAGCATGCAATTAAAGGAATTTGAAATTAGATGGAGCGACGTTGACGCCAACCGGCATTTAGGGAATAGTGCTTATATCAATTTTATGAGTCATACACGGATGAATTTTCTGACCCAGGCTGGCTTTGGTCAGCATGAAATGGCGAAGCACAATTTGGGGCCTATCGTGTTGGATGAACACATATATTATTTTAAAGAAGCCTTTCCCGGAAAACCAATTCGAGTTTCTCTGGAGTTGAAGGGAATGAGTGAAGATGGAATGTTTTTTCAATTCCACCATAACTTTTATGATCATACAGGAGTGAATTTCGCTCGCGGAACGATGATGGGAGCATTTATCAATACGGTGGAACGAAAACTATGTGGTCTACCCTCCCACCTGTTTGAGAAAATGTATAAACTCGACAAGGCAACCGATTTTGTCCCCCTCACCAAATCCGACACAAGAAAACACGGTGAGCTACCGGTGGATCTTTCAACATTAGTTGACGCTCGCTAAATTGTGTCAGCCTAAAAAACCACCAACGAAATGTATATCGAAGGTGGTTGGGTGATCTTATAAATGGGTGCTTTTTTACTGTTCGGTATCGTAGAAAAATTGCTCTTTTACGATCTTCCCATCCTTGGTCTGAAAGACTCCTATTTCTGACATCTGACTTCTTTGCCCGCTGGGTTTATGAGTGGTGTCCATTTCAAATCGGCAGCTAAACCAATTGTCAGCTACGATAGGCTGACTCGCTTTGCTGCTGTGCGTTTCGAAGTTTTCATGCCACCATTCACCCTTTTTCATCACTTCGGCCATACCATTGGAAACGGGTATCTCATTGCCCGGTTCAAGGCTAACGATATCGGGACTATATAATTCTTGATAGCAACGTTCTTCTTGTCCATCATTAAACCAACTCACTAGGTTTTTCGCAATTTCTTCGGTTTTCATATTTCAACTGTTTAAAAGTTTGGATATTAAAAGTAAAGAATCTTCCGAGAAAAGCTGTTATTATTTCGTTAAGAAAAAGTAAGATTTAGGCGACTTTTTGTTTGGTTCTGGTGGAAAGAAACACTCCTATGAAAATTAAAATTGCAGCCCCAATTCGGAGGGTGGTGAGTTTATCGGCTCCAGCCAAGATCGCAAAAACTGCCGCAATTACAGGCTGTAGATAAATAAAGGCACCAATAGTACTTGGACTCAATTTTTTGAGTGCGTAGATATTGAAAAGATAGGTGAGAACGGTTGTTGCCACTACCACAAATATCATCTTCCAAACCGAATCAAAATCTAACTGAAACCAATCAACCGCTTCAAATTGAGACCATCCAATGGGTAGATTGATGACAACTGCGAAGAGGAAAAATAGTTTCATCAACGTAATTGAATTATACTTCGAGACCAACGATTTCACCAAAATAAGATAAATGGCATAGGAGGTAGCGTTCACAATAAATAAGAGGTTCCCAAGTGGAATATTTGGAGCGTTGGGTTGTGTTTTTGCTCCAAACAAGATCAATACCAATGCCCCTACCAGGCCCAATCCTATCCCAACACTTTTTAGCCAGGTGATCTTTTCTTTCAGAAAAAAGGCTGATAGAACAAGTAAAATAACCGGTGTCAATGTAATTACAACACTGCTGTTTATTGGGGTGGAAAGTTCGAGACCTTTGAAGAACATATTCATGTTGAGGACCATTCCAAATAAGGCGCACAGCAAAATTCGCGGCCAGTCTTTTTTATCGATCTTTTCAGATGGAAGAAAAAGACTGATCAACCAAAAGAGTAGGGCGGCTCCACTCACTCTCAATAGAATAAAACCGTACGGACCAATAACTTTGGGCATGAGCCCCTTGGCGATGGTATGATTGATGCCATAAATGGCGCTAGCAGCAGTAGCTGCGAGGAGGGCGAGGGCGCGTGAATTCATTAGCGATGAATAGATGCTTTAGCCGCTTCGACTGTTTTCTTGCTATTACCAATAAAGATTTCGTCCTCATTGACGAGAACCGGTCTTTTAAGGAAGGTATAATGCTCCAGAATAAAACGTTTGAAATCTTCTTCGGAAAGATTCTCATCTTTCAGCCCGCGTTCTTTATACAATTTGGCGCGCTTGCTGAACAAGGCTTCATAGCTACCCGCCAATTGTTGTAATGCCTCCAATTCTTTAACGGTGATCTCCTGTTGTTTGATCTCGTGTTTTTCGAATTCTGAAGCTAATTGAAGCTCTTTCATGATCCGCTTGCAGGTATCACAGGTTGCCAGGTAGTATATCTTTTTCATATCAGGTCATCGTTTAAGTAGGACTCTATTTCATCCAACGGAATTTCAAGGGCAATAGGCCCCGCGGCATAACTTGAAATTTCGTAGGCGTTGTAAATGAGCACTAAATTATTCTCCCGAATACCAACGGCTTCCGGAAGGTAGAACTGGTCGTCATCGAACCAAAAACCGCTTGCGTTGATGTTGTCGGACAACGGAATATCATAGGCCTTTTTAAATGCTTTTTCTGCAAAGGCTTCAAAACGAGGAACATCTTCAAACAAGTTTTCAATTGACATGCGTTCGCCGGTTTCAATATCGAACATTATAAAGGTGGTTCCACCATAGCCATGAGCGCCTCCTGTAAATAGATAGCTATGAAACTCCACACAAACCAAAGTTTCAGTTTGATGGGTGATCTCGGCATTTATTTCGGCTTCGTAACCTCCAAAATCCAAATTTGTGGGCAAATCGGGTTGATGATCACGATAGGCTAATATAAATTGTGTTGTGGCTTGCGGAATATCCTTGGCAGAAGGTTCATCGTCTTCGCCCAGAAACAGAGCGTCGATGATGTAGGTATTTATTTCTGAATTTATTTTTTCTGAAATGGCCGCATCACCTGTGGCTTTTACGTAGTTGATAGATACCGGGGAGCAAAATTCGGTTTTGCAAATCTCAAGGTTTTCTTCCGTAAATACTTCCGAAGAAAAAGTAAGGGAAGGCTCATTGCTGCATCCCACGAAAACAAAGGCTACAAATAAGAGGCGAAAAACGTAATTCATCGCATAAAAGTACGACAGTTTTCAATATCCAAAAGTAAATAGGTACTTTTGTTACCGAAGAAAATATTCCAATTTGAAATTTGAGTTCAGGATCGATCTTCTCCTATAAAATTGTATAATCTAAGGCTTCCGCGATTGCGGCCATTCATATGAAATTCAACACCAAAACAATCCACGGTGGACAGAAACACGATCCCGCATACGGGTCGGTTATGCCACCTATCTATCAGACATCAACCTATGCTCAATCCACGCCTGGTGGGCATAAAGGTTACGAATATTCCCGAACCCACAACCCCACACGAAACGCCTTGGAGAACTCTTTTGCAAGTATTGAGAACGGTACCTATGGGTTGGCATTCGGGAGTGGTCTAGCGGCCATTGATGCAGTGATCAAGTTATTAAAGCCCGGCGATGAGGTGATCTCTACCAACGATCTCTATGGAGGCACTTATCGGTTGTTTACAAAAATATTTGAAGGTTTTGGTGTGAAATTTCACTTTATAGGGATGGACAATGCCTTAAGAGTAGAAGAATATGTCAATGAGAACACCAAACTTATTTGGGCCGAAACGCCCACCAATCCAATGATGAATATTATCGACATCAAAGCATTGGCTGAGGTAGCGAAAAAACACGACATTCTTTTCGGAGTTGACAACACTTTTGCAACACCTTACTTACAGCGGCCTTTGGATCTGGGTGCCGATATCGTAATGCACTCTGCCACGAAATACTTGGGTGGACATAGCGATGTGGTGATGGGAGCATTGGTGGTGAAGGACAAAGAGCTTGCGGATCGACTCTACTTCATTCAAAATGCCAGTGGGGCCGTTTGTGGGCCTCAGGACAGCTTTTTATTGCTGCGAGGTATTAAGACATTACACGTGCGTATGCAGCGCCACTGTGAAAACGGTGCAAAGATTGCGCACTTTCTAAAAAACCATCCTAAAATTGAAAAAGTATATTGGCCGGGCTTCGAAGACCATCCTAATCACGAAATAGCCAAGGCGCAGATGGATGACTTTGGAGGAATGATCTCTTTTGTGACCAAGGGCAACGATTATGACGAGGCCATCCGAATTGTGGAAAACCTAAAACTTTTTACCCTGGCAGAAAGCCTGGGAGGTGTGGAAAGTTTGAGCGGTCATCCGGCTAGCATGACCCACGCAAGTATTCCGAAAGAGGAACGTGAAAAAACAGGAGTGGTTGATGCCTTGATTAGACTGAGTGTTGGGATCGAAGATGTGGATGATTTAATTGCGGATCTGGAGCAGGCGATAGGGTAAATTAGAAGCTATTGAAATATAAAAAGGGCGCTACTCGAGTAGCGCCCTTTTAAGTTATATAGAATGAAGTTTTTTAATCCAAATAATAAATATACCCAACATTCAACCAGAAGATCCAGTCATTAGCTTTGTTTTCGGGTACTTCTACCACTCCGTTATTCTCAAAGCTTGGATTTAGTCCGTCAACCCAATTGGAGAAATAATACTGCCAACGTGCATCCAGCATCAAATCACTCAGGGGAGATAGTTTGTAACGAATCCCGGTACTCATCACTATGGACCACGTAGAGTCACCTTCCTGCTGGAATGAATTAAAGTACTTTGGCGGCGTTGTGATGGCCGTGTTCAAAGGGCCTAATTCACTATAAATTTCGGGATCAAAACTCACCCAATGCACACCAAAACTCCCAAAAGGGGCAATTCTATAGGCACCTGCGGCAAAATCTCTGATACTCAAAGGAAAGAACTCCAATTGGGCACCAATGTCAAAAACAGTAGACGAACCTTTCATGGCCCGTAACTGATCTGCAGTAATCGTGGTACGATCCGGATCCACCCATTTTCCAAGGTGGTCGAAATTTGTTTTGTGATAATCTATTTCACTTCTAATTTTGAAGTGATCGTTAAAGTAGGTATCTCTCGTGTAACAATTACAATCCGCTCTGTATGAAAAGTTTATATAATGAACAAGACCAACTCCAAAACCAACGTTACCTGTGTTGGTTTCAAAATCAAAACGCTGTCCAAAATCGGAGTAAAAAGCGATAGGACCAGTGATGATTCCCACTTCATGTGAGAAGCCCAGCTGGCTGAATATCTCTTGCTTAGACATAGCAAAAAACAAAAATACCACTAGCAATATTCTGGTATTCATTATAAATTAGGTTTAGATTGAGACGTAACAAATATATAAAAACATATCTAACAGGAAAATATATTGCCTATAATTAGCTTATTTCAGTAAAAATCGGACTTCTTTTTTGTAGATATCTTATATTTGCGAACTATAACGTAGAACTCCTCAAATTATTGAATTCTCAGTTAATTAATCGAATTTGAGGCCTATTTTGAAGGATTGTAATTTTTTTGACCTTTTATTATTAATTCTAAATTATTTGGTGTGAAGCAAAGTATTAAAGATTTTATTTCTGAAGTGGCAGAAATGAACCCCAACGAACCCGAGTTTATCCAGGCAGTTACCGAAGTCGCCGAAACAGTTATTCCCTTTATAGAAGAAAACGAAAAGTACCAAAATAAACAGCTTTTGGAACGAATGGTAGAACCGGAGCGTACCATAATGTTTCGGGTACCATGGACCACTGATAAGGGTGAGATTCGAGTGAATAAGGGGTATCGCATCGAATTTAACTCGGCTATCGGCCCGTACAAAGGTGGATTGCGTTTTCATCCTTCTGTTAACCTAAGTATCTTGAAGTTCTTAGGCTTTGAACAAGTATTCAAGAATAGCCTTACAACCCTACCCATGGGTGGTGGTAAGGGAGGATCCAATTTCAACCCCAAAGGAAAGAGTGACGCCGAAGTAATGCGCTTCTGCCAGAGCTTCATGACCGAACTCGCCCGCCATATTGGTCCCAATACCGATGTTCCCGCCGGGGATATTGGGGTAGGAGGACGTGAAATAGGCTATTTGTTTGGCCAATATAAGCGGCTACGAAACGAATTTACCGGAGTGTTAACCGGGAAAGGCCTTAGTTACGGCGGATCCTTGATTCGTCCGGAAGCTACAGGTTATGGGAATGTCTATTTTTCACAGAATATGCTCGAAACCAAAGGCGAGAGCTTTAAGGGTAAAACTGTAGTGATCTCCGGTTCGGGTAATGTGGCCCAATATGCAGCGGAGAAGGCATTAGAATTGGGAGGAAAAGTTGTTACCATGTCGGATTCGGGGGGATTTATCCATGATGAAGAGGGTATCAATAATGAGAAATTACAGTTCATTATGAACCTTAAAAACGTGAAACGCGGAAGGATCAAAGAATATGTAGACAAATATCCTTCGGCTAGATTCTCCGAAGGTGAACGACCGTGGAGTGTGAAATGTGATATCGCACTTCCCTGTGCCACTCAAAACGAATTAAACAAAGAAGAAGCTCAGACTTTAGTAGACAACGGATGTATGTGTGTTGGCGAAGGTGCCAACATGCCCACAACACCCGAAGCCATTGAGGTATTCCATAAGGCGCAAATATTATTCTCTCCGGGAAAGGCGTCCAACGCTGGCGGGGTGGCGACTTCAGGTTTGGAAATGTCACAAAATTCACTTCGAATGAGTTGGTCTCGTGAAGAAGTAGATAACAAGCTACACGGCATTATGAACGATATTCACGCTGCCTGTGTGAAATATGGAAAAAACGGAGATGGCTATGTAGATTATGTAAAAGGGGCCAATGTCGCCGGATTCGTAAAAATTGCAGATGCAATGCTCGCTCAAGGGGTGGTATAATTGCAATATTCAAATGAGATTAAGGTTGCCAATATTGGCAACCTTTTTTGTTTAAATACTACAATAAATACTACTTTAGCTTGTTTATATGATGAAAACTCTGCTTGTATTGCTATGAAGCACGCTACGCTATTATTGATTTTCCTGTTTTCCCTCTTGGGGCATGCTCAAAATTTCGAAGACGAATGGACAGGCTTTTTTTCCTATGCTTCGGTGCAAGCCATATCACATGGGAATGGTCAGGTTTTCGTTGGAGCTCAAAATTCGGTGTTCTCTTACGACCTCACTTCCGAAGAAATTACCACTACATCGACCATCAACGGACTCTCAGGCGAAAGCATTTCCAGCACTTATTATAGTGAGGCCTTTGGATTGTTGGTCATTGGATACGAAAACGGGCTAATGGATATTAAGATCGATGGAGATGATAATATTCTGAAAGTGGTCGATATTCTGGAAAAACCTACCATTCCACCGGACCGTAAGCGCATCAATAGTTTTACCGAATACAACGGAGTATTGTTTATCTCGACTCAATTTGGAATTTCGGTCTATGACCTTTCCCGATTGGAATTTGGAGACACTTATTTTATAGGAGATCAGGGATCCTTGTTAAATATTACTCAAACCGCTGTGCTCGAACCCTACATCTACGCATCTTCACTTGGTGGCGGAGTGCGCCGCGCGTTGGTTGATAATGACAACCTCATCGATTTCGAACAATGGGAATATATTAGCGGCGGAATTATAAATGTAAAGGGCGTTCAGGCATTAGGAGACGAAATATATATAATTCGTGTTGATAATATCGTTTCAAAGTATGTGGGTCCCCTTTTTCAAACGGTGGCCACATTTAATAGCGAAGTAGTTGATTTTATTTCTGAAAATGACGTTTTAACGATCACTTCCATAGATAACATACGAGCTTATGGCCCGCAATTTCAGCTTATTGCTCAGGTAAATTCCTTGTCTAATTTCACATTTACGCTGCAAGCCGGGATGTCCCTCAACGATTCATTTTATATGGGAACCGCATCACAAGGATTGTTGGTCGTGCCCTATAATTCGACCACAGCAACACAATTTTTACCCGATGGACCCTTGTTGAATTCGTCGTTTTCGATCGATACCAGTCCCGGGCAAGTGTGGGTTTCGTATGGAGATGTATCTCAAACCTTTGACCCATTCCCTTTGGATTTCCTCGGAATTAGTAACCTAAAAGACGAGGAACCATGGTTAAATATACCGGCGAATGAGCTTTTTGGAGCTAGTGATCTGGTGGAGGTAAATATCAATCCCATGAACCCGGATGAGGTCTATTTTTCATCCTTTCAACAAGGCTTGCTTCGGGTAACAGCCCAGGAACCGGAAATACTTTTTAATGAAACAAATACCAATGGCATACTGGAACGGGTTATTATCAATGGCAATGACGCGGGGATACGAATCTTTGGGTCTCAATTTGACAGAGAGGGCAACCTGTGGTTTGTACAGTCAAAAACTAACGACGGACTTATAAAAAGAAATCTTTCAGGGACCTTTCAGGAATTTAATTTTGAAGCCTTGATCGATGGAGAGCAGGAATTGGCGCTCACCCACCTCAATATAAGCAGGGAGGGTTTTGTGTTCTTCGGAACCCAACAAAATGGAATGTTGGGATACAATCCACAGAGCAATTCTTTCAATCGGATTACAGAGAATGCCGGAAACGGAAATTTACCATCCACCCGGGTGCGCTCTTTGGCATTCGATGCTTCAAACCGGCTTTGGATAGGAACGGCCAGAGGACTCCGAGTACTTTTTAACGTCTCGGGATTTTTTGAAGAAGGCGCCAATATTGAATCCCAGCCCATTATTATTGAAGAAAACGGAGTGGGCCAGGAATTGCTGGTGGGTCAGACAATAACGGACATAGAAGTAGATGGATCGAATAACAAATGGGTGGCAACCTCCTCTTCGGGGGTGTTCTATTTTTCACCCAACGGACAGCAAACCATTCTTCGATTTACGAAAGATAATTCGCCGCTACCTTCAGATAACGTGCAGGACATTGCCATTGATGAGGTGAGCGGGCGCGTCTATTTTGCGACCATTAATGGGCTAGTGGCTTTCGAGGGATCTTCGACGGCACCCCGTGAAAATCTCGAAAATGTGTACGCCTATCCCAACCCGGTACGGCCTGGATTTATGGGTAATGTGACCGTAGATGGTTTAACGGCCCGTGCCAATGTTAAGATCACCGATATTGAAGGCAATCTTGTTTTCGAAACGACCAGTCAAGGGGGAAGTATACAATGGGATACTACCGCTTTTGGCAAATATAAGGTAGCTTCCGGGGTGTATATGGTGATGGTCACTACCCGCGATGCCTTAGAAACGAAAGTTTCTAAAGTAATGATCGTTCGCTAAGATGCAAGTCTCTACCCGCGCACTCGTTTTTTCCTCCTTAAAATATGCCGAAGCCGACCTTATTGTCACATGTTTTACTGAAGACTATGGCCTCAAATCTTACTTGCTGCGAGGGGTTTTAAAATCAAAGAGGGGCAAACTTAGGGCCTCACTGTTTCAACCCTTGACCCTGTTGCAATTGGAGGCATTTCATAAGGATAAAGGAACGCTGGAGCGTATCTCCGAGGCGAAAATACTCAGGCCTTACGAGACCCTACACACGGAAGTGGTTAAAAGTTCGGTAGTACTTTTTTTAGCCGAAATGTTAAAAAACTCCATTCAAGAGGAGGAAGCCAATCCGCTGCTATTCGAATATATTGTGCATGCGCTGCATTGGTTGGACGTTCATGACAGCATCGCCAATTTTCCGCTGTTGTTTTTGTCTCAGTTGACGACCCATTTGGGCTTTTATCCGGACACTTCAGAAATACACAAACCCTACTTCAATCTGCTGGAAGGAAATTTTCAAAAAGAACCCATCGGGGACTATTGTGTAGCAGGGGAGGCTGTCGAGACTTTAAAAGGCTTTTTCGGCATAAATTTTGATGCTTTAGAGCAGAAAAAAACCACCAAAAAACAACGTTTGGAGGCTTTAAATTTGATATTGACTTATTATCATTTACATTTGCAAGCCTTCAGAAAACCGAAGTCATTATTGGTGTTGAACCAACTATTTAACTAAGCATGCGCAGCCTTTTATTCTTCCTATGTTTCATAGGATTTTCTATTCATAGCTTTGCCCAAAAAATCCAGGTCTTCGACCTTGAAAATAAGGAGCCAATCTCTGCTGTGGCTGTGTATAATTCAGAAAAAACAAAAACCGGAATTACGGACTTCGATGGCTTCGTCGATATCACCAAATTTGGAGACAACGAGCTCATCAACTTTCAACATATTTCGCACATCGATCGGGGGATGACCAAGGCGCAAATTGCTGCCGCGGGCAACCGGGTGTTCATGGGGACCAAAGCCAGCACTCTGGATGAAATTGTGCTTTCGGTGGCTAAATTCGGGCAACGAAAACGAGATATCCCTCAGCAAATCGTAAGCGTTACCAGTGAAGATGTACTATTTCGAAACCCACAGACTGCGGCCGACCTCCTCGAAAGTAGTGGTCAGGTGTATGTGCAGAAGAGTCAGTTAGGCGGGGGAAGCCCGTTGATTCGAGGATTTTCCACCAACCGGCTACTCATTACAGTAGATGGCGTCCGATTTAATACCGCAATTTTTAGAGGCGGGAATGTACAGAACGTGATCTCTATCGATCCTTTCTCTGTGGAGCGAACCGAGGTTATTCTGGGACCCGGATCAGTGGTCTACGGAAGCGACGCTGTAGGTGGCGTGATGAACTTTTATACACAGAAACCTAGTTTTTCATTTGAGCAAGGTTTGGATGTTTCGGGAAACGCGCTGGGACGATATTCGACAGCGAGCAATGAAAAAACCGGACATTTCGATATCAACTTCGGAATGAAAGAATGGGCGTTTCTAACGAGTGTTAGCTATAGCGATTTTGACGATCTGCGAATGGGGAGTAACGGACCCGACGACTATCTTCGGAATGAATATGTCCAGACCATCAATGGTGTAGATACGGTTGTACAAAACGAAGATCCCAAAGTACAACGATTTACGGGTTACGAGCAGATCAATTTTATGCAAAAGATCCGCTATTCACCTTCGAAGGAATGGGATTATAATTTGGGACTATTTTATACCACCTCTGGCGATTATCCCCGATACGATCGATTGATTAGAATACGCGACGGCCAGCTACGCTCCGCCGAGTGGTTTTATGGTCCTCAGGAATGGTTGAGTGGAAATCTTCAGATCTCACATCAACAGGAAGGCGTTGCGATGTTTGATGACAGTAAATTTACCTTGAGCTACCAACGTTTTAAAGAAAGCCGAAACGACCGTGATTTTGGAGATACTATTCTGTTTGAAACCGATGAAACCGTAACTGCCTATAGCGGTGGCTTGGATCTTACCAAAAAGATTGGGGAGTATCATCTTTTCTATGGAATTGAATACGTCTATAATAAAGTAGGTAGTGAGGGAAAGCAGACCAATAGCAACAACGGAGTTTCGACTCCCGATGCGTCCCGCTATCCCGATGGTTCCACATGGCAGTCATTGGCAGCCTACGCAAGTTTGCAGTCTAAGTTATCGGAAACTGTTTCTTTTCAAGGTGGGTTGCGTTACAATCACATTTTACTAAATGCCGATTTCACCGAAAATAATCAATACTTCGACCTGCCTTTCGATGTCGCCGATGTAAACACAGGAGCCCTTACGGGTAGCGCAGGTATTACCTGGCAGCCCAATCAAATTTTAGGCTGGCGTGTGAATTTCGGAACTGCTTTTAGAGCACCAAATGTGGATGATGTCGGTAAGATCTTCGATAGTGAGCCCGGGAGTGTTGTGGTGCCAAATCCGGACGTAGAGGCCGAATATGCTTACAACGGAGAACTAGGTGCGACCCTTAATTTTGAGGATGTGGTAAAATTGGATGTGGCAACTTACTACACTGTATTGATTGACGCCTTGGTTCGACGGGATTTCAGTTTGGACGGACAAACACAAATAGTGTATCAGGGAGAATTAAGCAAAGTCCAGGCCATTCAAAATGCCGGTCGCGCAGAGGTCTATGGATTGGAAGTTGGCACCCAGGTGAATTTCAGCCAAGCCCTGCAACTTACAGCACGTTATAATATCACCGATGGTTTCACCGAAGAAGACGATGGTACCGAGGCCCCAATTCGTCATGCGGCGCCTCCTTTTGGAAATGCACATTTGATCTACACCAAGGAAAAATGGAAGTTGGATGCTTCGGTAGATTTCAACGGGCAGTTCGATTTTGACGATCTGGCTCCCAGTCAGCAGAGCAATGCTTTCTTATATGCCCTGGACAAAAATGGAAATCCTTTTTCTCCTTCCTGGTACACGCTCAACCTATCGGGTCAATACCAGCTCACAGAGGCGCTACAACTTACCGCGACCCTTGAAAATATTACAGACCAGCGATACCGTCAGTATTCCAGTGGGATTGCCGGTGCCGGACGGAATTTAATCTTGTCGGCCAATTTTAAGTTTTAGAGGTTTGTCACTTCGAGTGAATTGAAACAATGATAAGTGTTTCAATTTGTATCGAGAAGTGAATCATAAAATTAATCTCCCGCCCTTTAAGGCACCACCTCAGTTTCGGTCCATATTTCACCCACCAATTTACATTTAGAACGATGGTGTTGTTTTGAGCCTAGTAAAACAATATCAAGATGCACGGGTTTTATCTTGACCACCAAAAGATTGATGGTCGATCCATAAATGATGGTTCCCTCATCCTTTTTCGGAGCACCGGGGATATTAAGAGCGGTATAATCCTTGGTCCAGTCTGCATTGCTCATTACTTTTTTTAAGTAGCGTGTATAGCTGGTATCTTTTCGGGTGATGAGTGAGGCTGTTCCGTATAGGCGCACCTGAAGCTGTATACCCGGATGATAGAATAGCGCCGAAACTCTTTCATTTTCCCGGATCTGATCCACCTTAGGAGTTCGGGAATCTGTAAAGAAAGTTACTTCAAGATCTCGTGAGACCGCTCTGTTTACAACCATCCTCGTTTCGGGGTATTCTCCAAATGTGGAAAAGTAGCAATGGTGAAAAGGATGACCACGCTCTTTATTACTTAGTTGAAATTCGGCTTTAGCAAAAGAAAGTAAATTCATAGCTAGTAATTTACGAAAAGGAGGATGGTTGAATTATGATATTTCGCAGGTTTTATCGACTTATTTTAAAAAATTACAATAAAAAAACCGGGACCAAAGTCCCGGCTATTCATAATTTTGCGATTGAATTAGGAGTTCATCACTTCTTCAATTTTCTCTAGTCGATCAATTTCGTAGATACTGGTTTTCACTCTGTCCATTTGTTCGTGGAGCATTTTGGTGATTTCCGGATTGAAATTCTGATCTTCTAAAATTTCCTTATAGGTTTCCAAACTAGCTTTTTCGCCACGCAGGCATTCTTCTAGAACGGCTTGGTCTGTAGTACTTCGGGTGAAGGCTTTCACATCCATCCAGGCCCTATGCAGAGCGGCTTTAGTGCTTCCGCTTTCAACCGGGGTCTCATTGAGTTTTCTTAATTGAAAGTCAATTTCATTTGCAAACTGACTTCGTTGTGCTGATCGACGTTTTAGAAACTCAATAAGATGTTTACTTTTTGCATTCTCAACAGCCTTTTTGTATCCGGCCTCTGCATCATAAGTTCGTTCCAGTAAATCCTGGAGACTACTTACTACGTTGTCATGTAAATTTTCTTTTGCTTTTTCTAAGGTCGTTTTCATTGTGTATATATGTTTTTTAAGGTTCATACCTAATATACTATAGAATAAAGCAAATTTTCTTAGGATTTTCTTAATTGATATAGGTTTAACAAAATGGACAGGAAATGTTAAAACTCTTTAAGAAATCAGGTTTTACAGTGGTGGGAAAGGTAACACACTTAGGTTATTTCATCAACCACAAATCGCCTCAGGATCATCTGAACATCAACATTATCCTTTTGCGGAATTAAAAAAGCTTCAAGCTCGTCATTGGAATTTAAGTCCTGCGAATGATCTACAAAACCATAACCCTGATAAATTCCATCTTTAACTAGTATAAAGGCATCTTCCTCCTCATGTCGCCCCCGTTCTTTCAACAATTTATTTTGAGTAGATTCTCGAATAGCGGCAATCGCCTCGGTCACCCGTTGGTTGTAATCCTCCGGAGTTTCTCCTCCTTGGCAAACCCCTTTGCAAGTAATACTATAGTGTGAACAGGAAGATACGTTTTCCTGCAGGTGACAGAATTTTGGGCAAAGTTCATATTGCTCACAAATTTGCTCCAGAACGGCGCGGCACTGCCTTATGGAGTATAGTATCATAATGGGTTTGGGTGTTCCCTTGCGGCCATTAAAAGCCAAATGGTCAATCCCGGCCCGGTCCCGGTAGCTAAAAATAGCAAAGGACTTGGGTGCACGTTTGGAAACTACGTTATAAGGAGGATAGTGGTGTTTGATTGCCGCATCTTCCATTAGCAATGCGACCAGCTCACTTCCGGAGAGTTCAAAATCGACATGTGCAGTCTCGCGACAAAGGTCGAGTTCTTTTTGTTTTTTATCGTAGAAATGACCGATCACCCGTTTCTTTATGTCTTTGGCCTTTCCAACATAAATGACTTTATTTTTTTTGTTTCTGAAGAAGTAGATGCCAGGTGCATGAGGCAGGGCTTCAAATACTTCCTTCGGAAGGTTAGGCGGGAGCGTAGCTTCCTTCGAGCGGGCATTTAAAAACTTGGCAAATACATCTTCGGCATTGTTCGATGACAATAACTTTTGAAACAAAACAACGGTCGCTTCGGCATCGCCTCTGGCTCGATGTCGACCATTGATGCCAATCCCCAAATTATCACAGAGCTTTCCTAAGCTATAGGAACGATGGCCAGGAATGAGTTTTCTTGCAAGCCGGATGGTACAAAGTTTTTTGCGTTTGAACTCCAGATCGATTCGCTTGAACTCTCCACTGATTACATTGTAATCGAAATTCACATTATGGGCCACAAAAATAGCGTTCTCAGTTATTGTGAGTACCTGTTCGGCAATGTCTCGAAAGGCCGGGGCATCTTCCACCATTTCATTGTCGATTCCCGTGAGTGCGGTGATGTACGGGGGAATAAAATCTTCGGGATTGACCAGAGAAGTGAACTCATCAACTATCTTGGCACCGTTATATTTGAAAATGGAAATCTCCGTAATTCGGTTGGAGCGTCCGGTGGTTTCTACGTCAATGATGGTATACATTTGGTGAGCAGGTGATTTTTGAGGGAACCTCAAATTTAAGGAAGAATTTTGCGGTTTGCAAGGGGAGGGAAGCATGAGGCTCGAGGCGCGAAGCACGAAGTCAGGGGGTCAAAGGCTAAAAGTCCGAAGACGGAGGTCTAAAGACGAAAGCCGGATACTGGAAGAGGTCTTATAACTTGGCTTATCAAATTATCTCTGCCAGACTGCTGAACTACAACACTACCCGACTAATAATGTAACATATCCTCCGCTGCCTCGTCTTCCTAAAACAACAACCAAGCAACCCTCAACGTCTTTTTGGCGTCTATAAAAGAAGTACCTTGTTATAACTTGAGACCCATGAATTTGATCAAATCCATCCTTATTATCGCACTACTTTTTTCGGCTTATGGAGCCGTATCCCAGAATTTTTCCGGAACCGTTGTCGATGCCAAAACTGAGGAGCCCATTGCATTTGCGACTGTCGAAACTGGAGAACACCAAGGGGTCATTTCTAACGAGGAAGGTGTATTTGCCTTCGAACTTGATAAAATTAGGAAGCCTTTGGATTCGATATATGTTTCGTCCATGGGGTATGCGAAAATGGGAATAGCCAGGGACACTCCCACCAATGTTATTATAAAACTAACTCCCGCTCCCTTTACGCTTCAAAAAGTATTTGTGAGCAACATGAATTTGAGTCCGAATGAGATCATAGAAAAGGTAAAAGAGAACCTCGATGCAAACTATAAGGTGGCTCTCACAAAAAAGAAGATATTCTTTCGTCAATCCGATTTCAACAAAATGGGTAAAGTGGATTTCGGATTCGAAGAATCTACTATCGAGGAGCTAAACAAGGAACTCATTGATAGTATTGCGGGGCTTATTCCGAGGAAATCATCCTACTATCGAGAGGTGGTTGGCGATTTCTATGGCGATTATACCACGCACAAATTCTATGTGGACAAGGCTGCCGAACTTTACGACAAAACAAAGGACGTTTCGGTAGACGGGCTATCGGAAAAACTGGAGCGCATCTTTAAGGAAAATGTCAAACAGGATTCCTATCTAAAGATCAAATCGGGGATTTTTGGCACCAAATTGCAATTGGACTCTGTTTCTAAAGCTGAAGAGGAAGAGGCGAAAGGGATTCAGGTGAAAGCCGAGAACACGGATCATCAAAATTTTCCGCAGCAAATCAAAGACCGCATATCTGAACTCTACGAACAGTTGTTCTTCCATGAGGATTCTAAACTGGATTTTCTAAGGAAATCCAATCGATATAAATTCGAACACCAGGACTATACCTTTATCAATGACGAACCCGTCTATATCATTAATTTTTCTCCAAAGGGTAAAAAGGATTTTAAAGGATTGATGTATGTGAACACTGAGGATTTTGCGATTGTCCGACTCGAATTCGACAACGTACGCCCGGTTAAAAAATTCGGATTGCTTGGAATTACCTATCGCAATAATGTGTTTCGCGGCAAGATGTTCTTCAGTAAAAATGAACAAGGAAGCTATAGTCCAAAATATTTGGAATTGGAGAATGGAAGTTATTTTGCTGTGGAGCGTCCTTTAAAAGTTATTGAAAAGAACAAGCATGTAAAGGGGCGTCGTAAACAAAACGAGTTGTCTTTGGCATTGGACATTGAAACCAAAACTTTGAATAAATATGAATTGGTTGTTTTTGATTCTGAAAGTATTTCGGCTAGCGAGTTCAATTCAGTAAAGGAAAACAAAAAAGTAAAGGCAGATTACCTCACCCAATATGATTCCAGTTTCTGGAAGGGATATACGATCATGGAACCCAATGAAGCCATTCAGGCGTTTAAGGTTGAAGTTGAGTAGAGGGGTTTTTGATTTAGGATAGACGAGTTAGGAAGCGCGAGGTACGGAGTTTAAATCATTGTTCATTTTCTTTGCTTGTCCAAAGAAAACGAACCAAAAGAAAAGACCCCGTTTTGAAGAAATTTCTTCGGCAAGCTCAGAACCGAATCAAAAACTTCGCGTCGCAGCGATTCACTGCTCCTGGATTTCGAAGTTATTTGATTCTATTTTGACAAAACGGAAGTGAACTATTGTACTACCAAACTACTAAACTTCTCAGTGAACTTTGTACAACCTTTGTGCCCTTTGTGGTATAATTAGGCATCAGGGCGAAGGTAACATCAAACCACATTCTCCTTAATACTCGCGACTACTTCGGGATTTAAAAGCGTAGAGATATCTCCCAATTGGTCTCCTTCACCGCCGGCAATCTTGCGCAAAATGCGGCGCATGATCTTGCCACTTCGGGTTTTAGGAAGGCCCGGTGTAAACTGAATTTTATCCAATTTAGCAATGGGTCCTATGCGCTCGGTGATCAATTGATTGATCTCATTTCTTAAGTTGCCGTGGTCTCGATTCTCTCCGGTTTCCTTCAGTATAACATATCCATACAGCGCATTTCCCTTCACATCGTGAGGAAATCCTACAATGGCGCTTTCGGCAACGGCAGGGTGCTCATTGATGGCGTCTTCGATAGGCGCGGTTCCCAAATTGTGGCCCGATACAATGATGACATCATCCACCCGACCGGTGATTCGATAATTACCCGTAGCGTCCCGAAACGCTCCGTCACCGGTGAAATAGTGATTCTTAAAAGCAGTGAAATAGGTTTGTTTATAGCGTTCGTGATTTCCCCAAATAGTACGTGCCATCGAGGGCCATGGAAATTTGATACAGAGACGACCACTAACTTTATTTTCCATGAGTTCTTCGCCATTTTGATCCATCAAACAGGGCTGCACACCGGGAAGGGGCAAGGTTGCAAAGGTGGGAATGGTTGGAGTGGAATTTGGGATGGGCGAGATAAGGATTCCTCCCGTTTCTGTTTGCCACCAGGTATCCACTATGGGGCTATTTCCCTTTCCAATATTGTCATTGTACCAATGCCAGGCCTCCTCATTGATGGGTTCGCCCACAGTCCCCAAAACCTTGAGCGAGGACAGGTTGTATTTTGACACAAAGCTGAGGTTTTCTTTGGCTAGAGCGCGGATGGCTGTGGGAGCGGTATAGAATTGGTTGATCTTGTGTTTTTCCACAATTTGCCAAAATCGGCCCCAATCCGGATACGTAGGTACACCTTCAAACATCACCGTTGTGGCTCCGTTGGCCAAGGGTCCGTAAACAATATAACTGTGTCCTGTGATCCAGCCAATATCAGCGGTACACCAATAAATATCATTTTCCTCATACTGAAACACATTCTTAAATGTATAGGCCGTATAGACCATATAGCCGGCCGTACTGTGCACCATGCCTTTTGGCATACCGGTGGACCCCGAAGTATATAAAATAAAGAGGGGATCTTCGGCTTCCATCACCTCCGGAACACAATCTTTATAGGCCGCGTCCAGAAGCGGTTGCAGCCAGTGATCGCGACCTTTTTTCATGGATATTTCAGAATGAATACGTTGTGCCACCAACACATTTGTCACACCCTCGCAGCTTTCCAGAGCTTCGTCTACGATACCTTTCAGATCGATGGTTTTATTTCCTCGGAAGGATCCGTCGCTGGTGATCACCATTTTGCAATCGCAATCATTAATGCGCGTTGCCAAAGCTGTAGCCGAAAACCCTGCAAACACCACCGAGTGTACGGCGCCTATTCGGGCGCAGGCCAGCACCGAAATGGCTAACTCCGGGATCATGGGGAGGTAAATGCAAACGCGATCTCCTTTTTTCACCCTTTTTTCTTTAAGTACATTCGCGAACTCACAAACCCGGGCATGTAATTGGCGATAGGTTATGTGTTGCGCCGGTTCATTGGGGTCGTTGGGTTCAAAGAGAATCGCTGTTTTGTCGCCGCGGGTATGCAGATGGCGATCGATGCAATTTTCGGTGATATTAAGTTGCGCACCCTCGAACCAGCGTACTTCCGGTTTGGTAAAATCCCATTCCAAAACCTTATCCCATGGTTTGTGCCACTCGAAGTGTTCTTGGGCTATTTCGGACCAAAAAGATGGAGGATCTTCCACCGACTTACGGTAGACTTGAAAATATTCTTCGAGGCTTTTGATATGGTATTGGCTCATGATAAAAGTTTAGTGGTTGACCAGAGTTAGCGACACTTGTCAAGTGTTTTTAATTGGGTCTCATAATTTTCGATGAGTTGTGGGTTAAGTTGATTCAAAAAATTTAAAATATGCATTAATCGAGGCAGATCCCGACTTTGTAGGGCATTGGCGGCCTTATCTATTTCGTTTAAAACTCTACGCTGTAGATTGTACATGCCTTCAAGGCCATATAGGCATTCGTAATCAAACTCATTGGTAATATTTATGGATCGGGTGGTTTCCCAGGCAATTTCAGTAAGTTCGAACAATTCGAGCTCAATAAACGCGCCACCTCTATATTTAAAGGTCCCAGGGGAGATCTCTGTGGAGTCTGTGATGCGATAGAAATCTGGAAATTCCTTTTGAAGACTGTCGAGATGTTTGGGAGATGTAACTACTTCCGAAGAATTATTATGAAATATTTTTTGATACTCCGAAAAAGCGATCCGGATGCGTTCATTTTTAGTTTGGGCGTATACCAATTCCTTATGGTTGTTTTCGATCTCTTCTTTTATTTTTACAATAGCCAAGTCCTTGGCATCATTAGCCTTATTAGAAGTGTTCCAATTATTGAACCAAATAGCCAGACTAATCCCAATAAAAAGTAACAGTATTTCTCCCAGAACGTATTTCCAGTTGAAGTTGTAATTTTTTCTGAATTTAAAAAATCGCATAGGACCAGCAGCTTTACTAATTCAATTACTCGACGTACGAATGTAACAAAGATTATTGATTTTTTTTGGTGGCACCCAAGACATAATAGAGGTAGTGATCACAAAACACTTTTACGAATTAAGCACCAAATGTTCCAACAAGTCACCCACATAATAGGAAACCAAAGCGGCGATTGCACCCAAGGCTACCGTTTCCAACACTCCTTTCCAGATCTTGGTTTGAGTAACATAGGTTTTAAAAATACCAACGATGATAAATCCGATGGCGGTAAAACAAGAAGCAATAAAGAATAAGTTCCCATCAATGGGGTTGATATAATCCCAGACATAGGTGAGCAACGGAATTAACCCGATCAACAGAAAGGCAAAGTACGTAACGGCACCCATTTTAAATGGCGATTTTTCGGGCTCGTTCATGTTGAGTTCTTCCTTCATCATAACGTCAACCCAGCGGTCCTTATCTGATGTGATCACGGCGACCACCTGCTCCAATAATTCCCCTTCAAAGCCCTTAGCGCGGTAGATATCGCGAATTTCTTCGGTCTCCACTTCGGGTAAATTATCCACTTCCCAGTATTCTACTTGCTTGTGTTTGTTGTAATTGTCATTCTCCGATTTGGACGAAAGATAAGCACCCACAGACATCGCAAATCCATCGGCTAGTAAATTGGCAAAGCCTAGAATAATGATGATGGAACTATCAAGTCCCGCACCCACGGCTCCCGCGACCACAGCAAAAGTGGTCACACATCCATCGATGCCTCCATAGACGAACTCTCCCAGATAGGCCTCATACTTTTTGAGTAAGCCTTTCTGATTATGGATCTTGTCTTCGTCGTGACTGTGCATAGATTGGTTTTCGGAATTGGAGTCACTAATTTACGATTTTATTGGATGGGTTTTTCGAAGCACAGACTTGTTTTTACGCCGGCATATTGATCGTAGTTAGGAATTGGAACGAAGCCATATTTTTTATAGAGATTGATAGCGGCCTCGAAGGTGATTCCCGTTTCCAGAAGTAGGGTTTCAAATTTTAGTTCACGGGCCCAATCTTCCAGCGCCGCCAAAATCGCTTTCCCAACTCCTTTTCCTCGGGCTTCGGGTGCGGTGAACATGCGTTTGATCTCTACGGTGGTGTCATTGTATTTTTTAATTGCGCCACAGGCTACGGGTTTGTCATCCAGATAGGCCACGAGAACGAAAGGAAGGTTTTCAATACTATTGAACTGATGGTAATAATCATGCATTTCTCCATCTACAACTGCGAGCAATTCATTGAGTTCTTTGACCAAAGAAACGAAGTGAGGATCTGTAGAATGGGTGCGGATGATGGAGAGCATTTGGGCTTGGACTAAGGCTTTTTAGGTTTTATTCTGAACGGTGGGTTAAAATTACGAAATATATGTTGGTACCGTCGAAACCCTGCGAATCCCTATAAATAGTGCGATGGGCGATTTGGCCTATCAATTGTAAACGCTTACAAACGACTATAAGCGAAAGTAAATAATTCACAACCGAGTAAGAGTGGAGCGGCGTTTTATGTTTGCACTGTTGAATCACGAAGGTTCAATAGTATTAATTGTAGAACGTCTGTATATAGGCAGACATTAAAATTTAAATTATGAACGCACTTAGAAACAAAGTACAATTGATTGGAAGATTAGGACAGGATCCTGAGATCGTAGAATTTGATGATGGAAACAAACTGGCAAAATTCAGTATGGCCACAGATGACAGTTACAAGGACAAAAAAGGTGAAAAAGTTGAGCGCACCTACTGGCATAACGTAGTGGTCCGTGGTGGCCTGGTAAATGTAGTGGAGAATTATGTTTCCAAAGGACAAGAGATCGCCATCGAAGGAAAGCTCACCAACCGCACCTATGATGATAAGGACGGAAACAAAAAGTATATGACTGAAGTTTTTTGCAATGAGTTGCTACTCTTGGGTGGAAAGTAATCCGAGATGCACGATAACAAAAAAAGCCTTCCATTTGTGAAGGCTTTTTTTTTGAACTACAATAAAGATGGGCCAAAACGATTTATCACGAAATTGTTTTGAAAACGCTTTTGACATAGCTATGAGTTCTAGCGAAACTGCTATTTTAAAGTGGTTATTTCCCCGGTGGTATAGGCGAAGGAACCACATTGTCTACCGCTTTTGTGCTTTTTAGATAAGCGAAAATCGCTTTAAGATCACTCTCGGGAAGCTGTGAGTAGCTTGGCCAAGGCATAGGGGGTAAAAGATTCCTACCTGCCTCTTGCCCCTTGAACTTTCCTTTCGTAATCGAAGTGAGGAACTGCGCTTCGGTCCAGGTGCCTATTCCCGAGTCATCCGATGTGAGATTAGCAGCGAATGAGGTTCCCCACGGCCCCACTGAAGCAGTCAACCCCATGGTAAATAGCGCATACGATTTTGCGGTTTCCTTGTCGTAAGGAGGTAAAACCTCATTGGCCGGATGTCCGGAGAGCAATCGGTTGGGATCTGGTTGAGGCCCTCGGTCAGTCATAATCTTGGGAGAATGACAATCATGACAACCAATGGCATTGACCAGCATTTCACCGCGTTTCAAGGGGTCTTGCTTGACCTTGGGCTTGGCTTCGTACAACTTGACATCTGCCTTTTCTTCCTTGGGAGAATTACACCCTAAAACAAAAAAACAAGACAACAGGAATAAATGGATTGTTTTCATAATGATTAGTTTGGTAGTAATTGTTGAACATTACTGTGATTAGTTATATAAATCTACTAAATAGTTGATTTCCTGATATATACTCGTAGGTATTTACATACAGAAAATTTTCGAAAGATTAGTGGACGTGCACTAAAGCCTTCCAATTGTGATGGCTTTTTTTCTATTTATAGCTTGTATTAATTTAGAATTAATATGAGAACCAAATTATATACTATTTTCTCATATAATTTCGTTAATGAATTTACAACAAGCTATTTATAGGAGTCTTTAGATTATTTTATTTCAATTTATTGAGATTGATGTGAGAAAATTGTGAAACTTTTTTGAAGGCCAAGTGAGAATAATATCTACCTTCGAATAGTATATTCAACTAACTAATGCGATTATTTTATCATATCATAATATTGCTATTGGTGACCTCTCACTTTGGTTGGTCCCAAGATGAACTGGTGAATGAACTGGATCAGAATATTGCAAATTTGAAATCGGAGTTGGTTTCAAACGATCTTAGCAAGGAGCAGCGCATTGAAAAATTGCACGAAATTGGACAATTGTATTTTGACCAACCGGACAGTACTGCTTATTTTTTAGAAACGGCCCTGTCATTGAGCAAGGAGATCAAAGACAGCATCTTAATTTCAGATACCTATATCAATCTGAGTTTGGTGGATCTTTTTGGGGATAATTATGAGGGAACCCTTAAATATACAGACAGTGCAATTCAGCATTTAAACAAAAAAAACACCGCACATTTATTGAATCTCGGTATTGCAAGCACCTTGCGTGGCATTGCATATAATAATAATGAACAAATGGATTCGGCCTTTGAGAATATATTGGAGGCAAACAGTTATCTAAGTGAGGCCCCGGTTGATGAGGTTTCCCAAAATTATCTAATTCAGAACTATAGCGATCTAGCGCTTATTTATTTCAATATTGAAGAATATGATAATGCCATAAACAGTGCTAAACAGGCCTTACAACGTGCTAAGCCCTTGGAAACAAGACACCATGTGGCAGACATCTATAATACATTGGCAACCACATACACCGAAAAACAAGAGTACGCGCTTGCCGAAGTATATTTAGACAGCTCTTTACAAACCTTTCAGGAACTTAATTTTGCTCCCGGCATCGTAAGAGTTCATACAGACAAGGGTGAACTTTTGTTACGTAAAGAGAGAAACAATGATGCAAAGCAGGAGTTTGAAGAAGCGCTCAGAATGAGTGATGGGCTGGACAACCCCAATTTTCTAACTTCAATCTATCTTGGACTTACGCAGGCGTATTTTAAGAATAATGAACTGGCTACTGCAAAAAAATATCTGGATTCAGCCGAGGTGGTTTCACAACAGTTGAACCTTCCGCTATTTTCACACAAGATCACACTTTCCAAGTCGCAAATTCTTAGAAAAGAACGAAAATATAACGAGGCAATCACCATCCTGAAACAGAATGCAGATTATATGCAATCTGTCAATTTGCGCGAGTCACTGCAGGATACATTTGAAGAATTATATCTTTTGTACAAAGAATTGGGCGATACTCAAAATAGCTTTCTTTATTTCGAAAAATATACAACGCTAAGAGACACGCTCAAACAAGAACTTCAAAACAGCAAGCTCAATGTATTGCGGGTTGAATATAATTACAATCAAGTATTAGCCGATCTCAAGAACACCGAAACCCAACTAGAACTTGCAAGTGAGGCCCAAAAAAGGGTCAAACATCGTAATTATTTCTTGGGAGGTCTGGTTGCTTTGATCGTCCTCTTTTCCTTGTTTATGTTTCTCAGACAGCGGAAATTAAGTTCGGTGCGACGCGCAGTTCTTGAGTCCAAACAGGAAATACTAAAAGTGAAGCAGGAGGCACTCGATAGTCAGGTGCGATTTAAGAACAAACAAATAACCGACTTCGCCATTCACATTTCAGAAAAAAATGAATTGCTGGAAAATATTAAGACGCAGCTTAAAAGTATTAAGGTAACCAATGACACCTATAAGGAAATGGTCAAAGATACCATGCACTTTATCAATAGTGATATTGAGCAGAATAAGGAAAAGATCCAATTGTACAAGCAGGTAAACGAGACCAATGATTCCTTTCGGGCCAAGATCGCGCAGATGTATGACAACCTTTCCGAAAAGGAAAAAAAGGTGGCCACGATGCTTCGTCTGGGGCAAACTTCAAAACAAATTGCACTTCAGTTAAATATTAGTGCGGCTAGTGTAGATAATTACCGCTATACGCTTAGAAAAAAGATGAACATCCCCAAGGGGGAATCCCTGAAGATGTTCATACAAAACATTTAGCAAGAGTTAGGTTAAGCAATTTTTTATAACAACACCCTAAAATTAGTGTTTGTGAGGGGTAACGTGAAACATTGTGAGATACTTGTGAGAAATAAAGAAAATACGTCCACGGCTTTTGTGAGAGGCATCTTACAAATGTTAAATGGGTGATTTTATTACGAAGATTTTGTAACTAAAAATCCTACGAGGCACACTTAATTTATGGTCGAGCCGTTACCAACATCTGTAGTGTCGGGATTTAGAAATACTAAGGTACCCTCCTCATTTTCAGTCATTAAGATCATCCCCTCGCTTTCCACACCTCGAAGGGCACGTGGAGCCAAATTGACCAGCACAGTTACTTTTTTACCGATCACTTCCTCGGGTGTAAAATTTTCAGCGATGCCTGAAACGATCGTTCTAACATCCAAGCCGGTATCTACTTTCAACACCAATAGTTTTTTGGTCTTTGGCATTTTTTCGGCTTCCAGGATTGTTCCCACCCGCATATCGAGCTTGGTAAAATCTTCGAAGGTGATGGTTTCTTTTTGAGGGGTTACCGCTGCGTTCATAGCTTCGTTTGCTTTTTTACTGGCTTCAAGTTTGGCGCGTTGAGCTTCTATTTGCGAATCTTCCACTTTACTGAATAGGAGTTGAGAAGTCCCAATTTGGTGTCCGGGAATTAAATATTCGGACTTGTTCGTAATGTCGTTCCAGTTGTTCTGTGGCGATGTATCGTTGGCAGACACATCGAGTATTTGTTTAAGTTTTTCTGAAGTAAACGGCAAGAAGGGTTCGCTCAATACCGAAAGGGCCGTCGCGATCTGCAGCGCTACATACATCACAGTTTTTGTACGCTCTGCATCGGTTTTGATCGTTTTCCATGGCTCTTCATCGGCCAGGTATTTGTTCCCCAGGCGTGCTACATTCATCAATTCTTGTTGCGCCTCTCGAAAGCGGTAGCGCTCAATCGAACTGGAGATTACTCCCGGAAACAATTGTAATTCCTTGAGAGTTTGTTGATCTACTTCGGAAAAATTACCGGGGGTAGGGACCACACCGTCATAATATTTATGGGTAAGAACCGTAACCCGATTGATAAAATTTCCAAAAATAGCGACTAGTTCATTGTTATTACGAGCTTGGAAATCGGACCAGGTAAAATCGTTGTCCTTGGTCTCAGGAGCATTGGCGGTAAGTACATATCGCAGTACATCCTGCTGGCCCGGGAAATCTTTTAGATACTCGTGCAACCACACTGCCCAGTTTTTACTGGTGGAAATTTTATTGCCTTCCAGATTTAAAAATTCATTGGCCGGAACATTATCCGGTAAAATATAACTGCCTTCTGCCTTCAACATGCATGGGAAGATGATGCAGTGAAATACGATATTGTCCTTTCCAATAAAGTGGAGCAGCTTCGTTCCCTCATCTTTCCAATAGGGCTCCCAATCCTTGCCTTCGCGTGCTGCCCATTCTTTGGTGGCAGAGATATACCCAATGGGTGCGTCGAACCAAACATAGAGCACTTTGCCCTCAGCGCCTTCCACAGGCACAGGAATTCCCCAATCCAGATCCCGGGTGACCGCTCTGGGGCGAAGCCCTTCATCGATCCAGGATTTACATTGGCCATAGACGTTGGTCTTCCAGTCGTTTTTATGTCCTTTTACGATCCATTCTTTTAACCATTCATCATATTGATCTAGCGGTAAGAACCAATGTTTGGTTTCCTTGAGGCTAGGGGTGGCTCCTGTAATCGCACTTTTCGGATTGATAAGATCTGTGGCATTATGAGAGGTGCCACAATTTTCGCATTGATCCCCGTAACTTTCTTCATACCCACAGGTGGGACAGGTTCCCACAATAAATCTATCTGCCAGAAATTGGTCAGCTTCGGCATCGTAGAATTGTTCGGTTACTTTCTCAACAAATTTCCCGTTCTCGTATAACTTTTTGAAAAACTCACTGGCAGTTTCGTGATGAATGGGAGCCGTAGTTCGTGAATAGTTATCGAAGGTGATCCCAAACTCCTCAAAGGATTGTTTGATGATCTCATGATACTTATCTACTACTGCTTGAGGAGTAATGCCCTCTTTTTTTGCTTTCAGTGTAATTGGAACACCATGTTCATCGCTTCCACAAACAAAGGCCACGTCCTTTCCTTGTAAGCGTTGGAAACGGGCATAAATATCGGCTGGAACGTACACCCCTGCCAGATGACCAATATGCACCGGGCCGTTGGTATAGGGTAACGCGGCACTGATGGTGTATCTCTTCGGATCTTGACTCATAAAATTATTTGAATGCCGGTCAGCGGCTTACAGACAAGTGCAAAAATAAGGATTTTATCTTCGGAAGAAGCGGTCTATAAAAAGAAAAGCCTTCCGTGTTTGGAAGGCCATTTCAGAATATATTAGTAAAAAATTATTTGATCATGATGGATCTACTATAATTTTGACCCCCGGAAGTAATTCGATAGATGTATTGACCGAAAGCCAAATTCGTTTTTACGGCGGCTTTTACGTTAATTTTATGTTGGCCGGTAAATAACATCTCGTTTTTTAGTGTTGCCATTTCTTTACCAAGAATGTCGTAAAGTTTCACCACAACAATGGCACTAACCGGCATCTTTAATTCGATGTAGGTTTGATCATTTTGATAAGTTGGGCGATGTAGAAGTTGAGTCACCTTACTAAAATCTGTAGTTCCCAAGACTCCACAATTTAAGCCAAGGTCGAGTGTTTGATACGATTGTCCCAACAGAATGAGATCCAATACCACCGGATCCATACAGAACCAATTGGTGAGAATGCTACTATAGACATCACGGAAATCGGAGGTAGGTATTAAGTTGTCATCTCCATCCCACACACTTAGGTCTGGGTGTTGTCCAACGAGGCCGCTGCCTTGCAGACCGGGGCCAAACAGCATAACCGGGGAGGCAGCTCCGTGATCCGTTCCTTCCGAGCCATTTTCGTAAGGTCGTCGTCCAAATTCAGAAATAGTCATTGACAAAACATTGGTATCCATTCCTGTGGCTGCCAGGTCGTCGTAAAAACTTTTCATGGAATTGGCAACATCTTCCAATATGGTTTGATGGTCTTCTACTTGATTGGCATGCGTATCGAATCCATCGAGCGTAACCATATACACCTTCGTGCCCAAGCCGCCTTTTATCAATCGGGCGACAATTGCCAATTGGCTGGCAAGATCTGCATCGGGATCGTAAGCAGCATCGTTGTTAGCAGAAAGATAGGCATCATTGATCACTCCTGCATACAGGAAGGTGGTATTGGTAGTGGAGCGCATGTACAAAAGTTTATCCCCATACACACAATCCGGTAAATCTAATACGTCATGGAAGGTTCCATTTTGAGCCACACTGGCCAATTGCTCCGGATTTGCCACGGCAAATGCATAGTTATTGGCACCACCTTCAAAAACCAGATTTCCAATACTTCCTATTTGTACAGCCGGAGGCATAGGGGGTGGATTGATTAAATAATCCGGATAGAGGTCTTCAAAATAACGGCCCCACCAGCCCGTGGGCTCGATATTTACGGCGTCCGTAGAGGCCCAGATATCTGAACTTCGAAAATGTGATAGATTTTGATCGGGATAACCCACGCCGTGCACGACTTTCATTTTACCATCTCCCCAAATGGATTCCAAACCGGGGCTCATATAATCCGGAATTCCGAAGTCACCATTCAGCATAAACAGATCGTTTTGCTGATGGCGAATGGTGGGCCGAAGATTGGCGTAGGTACTATAGTCATAAACGGGAACTATGGTGTTCAATCCGTCGTTTCCTCCTTTCAAACGAACGATCACAAGGATGTTATCGCTCTCATTTTCGGCCAAAGCTACAGCGAGCGGAGAGGCCTTGGAGGCGGTCACGGTGCTGGCACCCAGCATCATACTACCGGCTCCGGCGAGACCCAATGCCTGTAGAAATGAACGTCTATTCCATTTACTGTGTTCCTGGTCGTGAACGTTTTTTTCTTCTTGGGAGGTTTTATTATTGGGAATGTGATTATTAGTACACATAGCTATTTATTTAAGTTGAAATTCGGGCATTCTAATGATATGGACGAGCAGGAGCAGGCATTGATAGGGTGCTTCACTCCAACTTAAATTCCAGGTTCCATCATCGTAATAGTTTTGGGGGATATCCCATTTAAAGATATCGGTGGCTACATCGTAATCTGAGAGCGTGTGTAGGGTCTTCGGAACAAAATGGTCTACCATCACTTGAGTGATAAATTCCGGATCATTGCTATCGTTTGATAGTTCTCGCGCCAGATCCGTGAAGGTAAATTCGAAACCACCGTCAAATAGAAATCCAATGTAGATTTCCATGAATTCCCATCGTCCGGTGAGGGTGGAACTATTGATCCAGGTCTCATCTCGTTGCCATCCGGATACATCGGGGGGGTCATAAATTTCTTGCCCCATAACCCCGGCATAGTACACAAATGCATTCATGACCTCATAGCTATTGTAAAAGAAGTTACTGTCATTGGCAAAGCTGAGGATTACATCCAAAGGACTTTTTATAACGACTCCCAAAGCACGTTCGTCAAAAAAGTGCTCACTTTTGAAAAGTTGTTTCAGCATGGGGGCCAGTTCGAAGTTGTTATCGATAAGTGTCTGCGCCAACGGTTGGATGATCTCCAGTCCAATTAGGGCATCCACGTCCGGACTTACAAAATATTTATAGAGTTTAGTACAGATATGGGTGGCAATTTCACTACTACGTTCTGCAAACAATAGATCAATAACATCATCATAGCCCCAGTTTCCTTCCTGCCCAAAAATGATTTTATTCGAATTATCAAAAGTACTGGCATCGAAGTATATATCGGCACCCGGCTCCGTCCAATGATTGTATCCCGTTAGGGCGCGGGCTGTTTCGGTAATATCGTCCTGGGTATAACCAACTCCTTCACCTAAAGTAAAGAGTTCGTAAAGTTCACGGGAATAATTCTCGTTTGGATCATTGTTGGTATTTTCAAAGCCATTCAAGTACAACAACATATTATTGTCCACGCCTATACTTCTCACAAATTCCCTGTAATTGCCCAAAGCGTTTACCTGTAGTTTATTATAATACTGAAACAAATAAGGAGCATAAAAAATAGATTCCAGCTCCGTGACAAAGTGGTTCATCCAGAAGAGTACCATACGGCCTCTAAGATCTTCGGAGATAAGGTTGAATCCGGTTTCAACACGCCATTCATTAATATATTGGGTGTTCTCGTTTTCGAAATCCACAAAATCACTTACGGCATAATTTGCCCAAACCGGAGCATCAGTCGGTGGTAAATTGAAGGCTGTATCTACGATATTGTCGATAAAATCTCCGGGAGTCAAGGGTAATGCATCGTCAATTCGCATTACATTGGCTCCAAATCCAAGTCGTCTAAAAGCGTGTTTTACCTTGCTTGTATTCCATGGGTTTCCACTCGAGGGAATGTACGGAGAAAGCGTAGCAGTATTACAAGAAGCGTTGGTAGTAACTTCCATAGGTCAATAGTTTTGGGGTTCGTATTGGTTTTAAATATACTGAATAAGAAGGTTTTAGTACAAATTAGACCAAATTTTAACAAAATGGTTTAATCGCAGTCGCTTGAAAATTCAATAGTCAATTGAATATAAAAGTTTTACTGAAATGTTCTTCACCCATGGAGATTCGGTAGATATATTGCCCCATGCTCAATTTTTGCCCTATAGCCTCTTCTACATGAATACTATGTTTTCCTTGAAAAAAGATTTGATTGGCAAGTGTTCCAATATTTCTACCCAGCATATCATATAAATTAATCTCAATATGCCTTGTAACATCAAGGTTTATTTGAATATAAACACCATTACTGGTATAAACTGCTGCATGCTTAAATGACGAAGTTGCTTGGGTACTTCCTTTACAGAAAAACCCCAGGTTTAATTTTGGATTAATGTTGCTCAATAAAACCGAATCGATCACGGCCTTATCCAAACAAAACCAATGCGATAATATCGATGAATAGACATCTTGAAAATGTGTGGTAGGAATAAGGTTATCGTTCGAGTCCCAAGTGCTAAGGTCCGGGTGGGTTCCCACGAAACCACTTCCGTTGAGTCCGGATCCAAACAACATAATGGGAGAAGCAGCTCCGTGATCCGTACCATCCGACCCATTCTCGTAAGGACGGCGGCCAAATTCAGAAATAGTCATTGAAAGCACCTCATCATCCATACCTTTGATTTCCAGATCATCGTAGAATGCTTTTATAGAAGACGATAGATCCTGCAATAAGTTTTGGTGGCGATTTAACTGATTGGCATGGGTATCAAAACTACCAAGGGACACGAGGTATACTTTAGCACTCAGGCGACCTTTTATTAATCTGGCTACAGAGGCCAACTGTTTGGCCAAGTCACCCGAACCGTATTCCACCTGATTGACTCCTTCACTGTAAGCATCTTGAATCACCTTAGAATAGGTAAGCGTAGTGTTAGCAGTTGCCCGCATAAAGAGTAATTTGTCACCGTATACGCAGCCCGGAGAATTAACAACATCGTGCAAGGTGCCATTTTCGGCTACATTCTGAAGTTGCTCGATATTTGCCATTGAAAAAGCGTAATTGCTGTTAGCGCCATCAAATATTAGGTTTCCAACATTTCCAATCTGTACAGCGGGCGGAACTTCAGGTGGGTTTATCAAATAGTCCGGATATAATTCCTCAAAATATCGCCCCCACCATCCTGTAGGTTCCACAGTTTCATCCTGCACCGAAGCCCATATATTTGTCGATCGAAAGTGGGATAAATTTTGCTCCGGATACCCTACACCATGCACAATTTTCATGTTGCCTTCACCCCACACCGATATTAGATCGTCCATGTAATTTGGAATCCCAAATGAATCATCGAGCCTCAAGAGATTATTTTCATGATGTCTTATGGTTGGTCTGAGATTGGCGTAGGTATCGTAGTCGTAAATAGGAACGATAGTATTTAAACCATCGTTACCTCCATCCAATCGTATAATTACCAAAATGCGGTCGTTGTCATTGTTGGCTAAAGCAACAGATAAGGGCGTTGCTTTGGTTGCAGACACTGTTTGTGTCCCCAAAAGCATCGTCCCACCCCCTACCAATCCAAGTGCCTGTAAAAACGATCGTCTATTCCAAAGGGCATGCTCTTTGGAGTGAATTGAATCTTCATCTCTTGGAACAGGGTTGTTATTTAGGTGGTTATGAACGCACATAATGATTATCGAAGTTGAAATTCAGGAATGGTTCCTATATGAGTTAATAGTAAATACACCTGAAACGGTGCTTCCTCCCAATCCAAACTCCACAAGCCTTCGTCATAATAATTTTGTGGAACCTCCCACTTAAAAATGTCCGTGGCAATGGTGTAATCACTTTCCGTAAATAAGGGTTTTGGGTTTAAAAAATCGATGATGGAACGGGTTATATATTCGGGATCAGCACTATCATAAGACAGATCTCTAGCGAGTGTTACAAATTGATTGGCATGGACGCTATCCAATAATATGGTGACGTAAAATTTCAACAATTCCCACCGTCCTATCAAAGTAGTATTACTTATCCAATCCTCATCACCCTGCCAGCCAGCTACGTTAGGAGGATCAAATAATTTTTGCCCCAACAGACCCGCCTGATAGGTAAATGATTGCATCAGCGTATCCGTATAGGGAAGTTCGGTTTCATTAATGAATTGAAATATTACGTCGAGCGGACTTTTAATGATGACACCTATAGCCTTTTCATCAAAAAAGTGTTCACTTTTAAAGAGTTGTTGCAGGACAGGAACAATTTCAAAATCATTGTCAATGAAGGTCGTTGCCAAAGGCCGAATAATAGTGTCCTCCACAAAAGCTCCTACCTCGGGACCTACAAAATAGCGATAGAGCTTTTTGCAGATATAGAATGCAACCATCTCTGACCTTTGTTCAAAAAGTATATCAATTACATCATCATAATTCCAATTTCCAGTCTGACCAAAAATCGTTTTGTCTTCATCCAGAAAAGTGCTACTGTCAAAATAGATCTCACCACCGTAAACGTCCTGGTGATTATATCCTGTCAATGCTTTCGCGGTCTCAATGATATCCTGCTGGGAATATCCATTCCCTTCACCTAAGGTAAAAAGTTCATACAGCTCACGGCCATAGTTTTCATTCGGATTTTCATTCGTGTTTTCAAAACCATTGAGATAGAGCAGCATTGCAGCGGTGAGTCCAATCTCCTTGAGTAGTATTTTAAAATTACCAAGCGTATTTCGCTCGATGGTATTATAATATTTATATAAAAACGGTGTATAACCGTAGACATCTACTTCAGCAACAAAATGATTGAACCAGAACATGGCCAATCGACCTCTTAGATCTTCCGAAATTACGTTGTTTGCCGTTAGCAGTTTCCAATCTCTAAAGTATTGTCTGTTTTCTGAATCGAAATCATTAAAATCGAAAAAGGTGTATTCACTCCAAAATGGAGCTGGTGTCAAGGGAAGATTGTATGCCGTATCTATTAAATTATCAACTAATTGGTTGGGAGAACCAACAAGCGCAAGTGTTATTCTATTTTTTGGAGCTCCATAGGCAAGCCTCCTAAAAACATGTTTGGCCTTTGCTTCGGCCCATTGATTATTTCCAGAAGGAACATACTCCGATAATCCCGATATATTACAGGATAATAGATCAACATTATTCATTTTCAGTTAATTAGCTTTTTTATTAAAAGTATGGAAAATATTACCAACCCGCAATTATATGGGATATGTAAATAAAATCTCTATTTTTAAGGACCCTAGTGAAAACAACATGAAAACTCCAGCATTTTTGAACTCCGGTGATACCGTAGCAATTGTTTCTACCGCTCGTAAGATCACCAAATCTGAACTGGATCCTGCCCTGCAATTGTTGGTAAAATATGGACTAAAAGCGATGTTAGGGCATACTATTGGCGCTGAGGATCACCAATTTGCAGGAAATGACTCGCTCCGCACAAAAGATTTTCAAGCCGCTCTGGACAACCCTAATATCAAAGCCATTTGGTGCGCTCGTGGGGGGTACGGGACCGTTAGGATGATTGATGGAATAGATTTTACTGCGTTTCGGAAAAACCCAAAGTGGATCGTGGGTTATAGTGACATTACCGTGCTGCATAGCCATATTCATAACTTCGGAATAGAAACGCTCCATGCTCAAATGCCATTGGATATTGAGAAGAAAACAGCAAAAGCACAAGATGGGATCTTTGAGGTTCTCTTCGGAAAAAAATACAGTGTTAGTTATAAATCGAATCACAAATTCAATCGAAAGGGTCGCGCTTCTGGAGCTTTGGTGGGCGGTAATCTATCTGTGCTGTACTCACTCAGCGGAAGTGAATCTGCAATCAATTCCGAAGGAAAAATACTTTTTATTGAAGATTTAGACGAATATCTGTATCACATTGATCGAATGATGCAAAACTTGAAACGAAGTGGGATGCTTGACACTATTAATGGTCTCATGATTGGAGGGATGACCAAAATGCACGACAATACCATTCCTTTTGGGAAAACCGCCGAAGAGATTGTACTAGAGGCTATTGGTGACTACGACTACCCCGTTTGCTTCCATGTTCCTGCGGGGCATATAAAAGATAATAGAGCGCTTATCTTAGGAAGAAATGTGCAACTATCCGTGGAAGAATCTCAGGTATCTTATTCATTCTGAAACAAAACTTTTGAAGTGACCTCTAATTCATGAATTACGACACTAAAAAGAATTAGTGTAAGGCTTCCGAAAGTACTTTTCCTATATTGAGGCTCTGGAAGTCTAACTCCCTTTTTTGACTTATAAACACTGTGGCAGACCATAATGAACTTGGTGCACTAGGGGAAGAGCTTGCAACCGCATATTTGCTACGTGAGGGTTATTCGATTTTAGAACGAAACTACCGATACTTGAAAGCCGAGATAGATATCATCGCTCAAAAAGAGATGGACACTGTAGTCGTGGTGGAGGTGAAAACGCGTAACAGTGCCTATTTTGGGGATCCTCAAAGCTTTGTGACTCCGGGGAAAATTAAATTATTGGTAAAAGCGGCTAATGAATATATGATGGAATACAAGCTCAATAGTGAAGTGCGGTTCGATATTATCGCCATTCTAAAGAATAAAACTTGTGAAGAACTGGAGCATTTTGAAAATGCATTTTATCATTTCTAGCGAGGGTCTTTATTCGGAGAGTATTTCAAACAGATCCACTAACTCATTAGGTTTGGCAATTATTACTTTTTCCGAATTCATTACGTAATAGGTAGGAGTTTTGGACACATTATAGGCGTTCCCTGTTTCGTTCTGCCATTTACCCAAGCCCGGAATATGCAAAAATTCTGGCAGTCTAAGAATTTCATTTCTCCAACTGTAGATGTCATCTTCCAACCCAAAAGCGACCACCTGATATTCATCTTTTGCGAATGAAGCCATCTTCTTTTGCAATTTAGGAAGTTCCATGAGACAATGTGAACAGCTACTACTCCAAAAGACCAATATGTATTTTTTGGCTGTTTCCAAATCGTGAAACCATTGGGTTTGCTCCTCCTTATCTTTCCAAGAAAAGTTGGGAGATTTGGCACCAACTGAGGTGCTCACCTCAATCTGCAATTGCTTCGCAAAGGGTTTGTCTCCCAATTCTGTGGCAAGGGGAATGAGGTATTTGGTAGCCAAATAATTGGACGCTTTTGTCTTGTTGGCTTCCTGTAGACGATTCCACAAAACTGTCATAAATACTTTCTGAAATTCGGGTTTGCTTTGGGCTAAATTTTTGGCAAGTCCGTCGATGTTTTTTTCCATCGGAAATGGGCTATCTTTTAAGAACTGTAAGCTTTGTTCCAGTAAGAACCCCGATTTCTGAAGTACCGGATTATTAAAGTTGACAACCTCCAGAAAATGCTGGCTTTTTGCTTTTATATAAGCCGCGGCATCAATTTGGGTTACCGGAATATAAGGTTGGTAAGCATTAATAAAACTGGAGACCATTTTTCCTTTCGAAGAACCTTTGTAAATGTGGTAGACCGATTCCTGCTGCTTAAATAAGCTGTCAAGTTTAGCTTCGATTGGATTTTCCGATGTATAAATTTGGTTGACCTCATGCTGAAGCGCATCCATAATTTTGGTATAGCTCACCCATCTTTTATTTTCATCAGATGTATTGAAAGTAAGACCGGTCTCTTCAGAATAACTCAAATTAATATCCTCCTGGGCATTGTATATAAATTCAAAGTTATTTGCTTCCGGTGGCACTCCATATACAAAGCGATAAACCCCTGGTGTTACAGTACTGTCCAAAGGCATAGTGAATTGGCCCTTTTCGTCAATCTGAGTATCTGCGGTATACAGTGTTCCAGTAGGTGTTACCTGATATAAGATTCCCCATTTGTAATTCTCAGCTGGGGTAAACGTACCCGAAATAGTCTGTTGGGCGACAGAAAGAAGAGGTGTAATAAGTAAGACTAGGAATAATTTTTTTACCATAGCGGTGTAAATATAGGTAAGATAAGCCAAAAATGATGCCAACAAGTCGGGTGGAAGCGGTTTTATATCGAAAACTGTTGCAGTGCCGTGAGTGCGTTATCCACCGATCTAATTTCCGGAATGGTTAAGAGCAATCGCAATCCGTTACGAGTTTGTTTTTCCTTCATTTTAACCTGCGGGGACCGTGCCTGCACAAATTCGAGTACTTTTCCAAAAGTGGTGCTTTGGTAGAATGCACTTTGTTGATCACTAATAAAATATCCCACCAAGCGATCTTTTTTCATCACGACACGTTCCAATCCCATCTTAATTGCAATCCATTTTATACGAACACTGTTCATTAGATCCACAACAGGTTCGGGTAATTCACCAAAGCGGTCGACAAGTTCCTGCTCGAATTTTTGAAGCGAAGTCTCATCTTTTAGTTCATTGAGTTTTGTATATAAATTGAGACGCTCGGTAATATTGTTTACGTAGTCATCTGGAAAAAGTAATTCGAAATTGGTGTCAATAGTAACCTCTCTTACATACGCTTTTTTCTCATGCTGCGTTCCTGAATACAGATCTTTAAATTCTTTCTCCTTGAGTTCGTCGATGGCTTCTGCAAGGATCTTTTGGTATGTTTCAAATCCTATTTCGTTGATAAAACCACTTTGCTCTCCGCCCAAAAGATCTCCGGCTCCTCTAATTTCCAAATCCTTCATGGCAATGTTCAGGCCACTACCCAGATCTCGAAATTGTTCCAAGGCTGTTATTCTTTTTCGGGCGTCCTCGGTCATAGCAGAGAATGGGGGTGTTATAAAATAGCAAAATGCCTTCTTGTTGGATCGTCCCACACGCCCCCGCATTTGATGGAGGTCACTGAGGCCAAAATTATTAGCGTTATTGATAAAAATAGTATTGGCATTAGGGACGTCCAATCCGCTCTCAATAATGGTAGTGGATACCAAAACGTCAAATTCATTATTCATGAAAGCCAGCATCAAAGCCTCTAGCTTTTTACCCTCCAACTGCCCGTGCCCGATCCCAATTTTGGCACTTGGAACCAGCCGTTGGATCATTCCGGCGACTTCTTTTATATTCTGAATTCGATTGTGCACGAAAAAGACTTGTCCGCCTCGTGAAATTTCATAACGAATGGCATCGCGAATTACCTCTTCTACAAACCGAATGACATGCGTCTCCACCGGATAGCGATTGGGTGGAGGGGTGGTAATCACGCTCAGATCACGCGCAGCCATTAGACTAAATTGTAAGGTCCTTGGGATTGGTGTGGCTGTAAGAGTTAAAGTATCCACATTTTCTTTGATGGTCTTCAGCTTGTCCTTGACGGCAACCCCAAATTTTTGTTCCTCGTCAATGATCAGTAATCCGAGGTCCTTGAACTCCACACTCTTGCTCACCAATTGATGCGTCCCAATGACAATATCCAGTTTTCCATTTTTTAGTTCTTCCAGGATGCCATTGCGTTGTTTTGTTGTTCGGAAACGGTTGAGGTAATTGACGGTAACGGGCATTTCGGACAGGCGTTCGCTAAAGGTTCTAAAGTGCTGAAACGCCAAAATGGTAGTGGGCACCAGAATGGCGACTTGCTTTCCATTATCTACCGCCTTAAAAGCTGCACGAACGGCCACTTCGGTTTTACCAAATCCCACATCTCCGCATACCAACCGGTCCATTGGACGTTCATTTTCCATGTCGCGTTTTACATCGGCAGTGGCTGTGGATTGATCCGGAGTGTCCTCGAACATAAACGACGATTCCAATTCCAACTGCAGATAGCTGTCCGGATCATAGGCAAATCCTTTTTGAAGTCGACGCTTAGCGTACAGCTCGATCAGGTTGAAAGCGATCTGTTTGACCCGTGTTTTGGTTTTTTGTTTGAGTTTTTTCCAGGCGGCACTTCCTAATTTATAGATTTTTGGAGTGGTTCCGTCCTTACCGTTGTATTTCGAAATTTTGTGAAGGGAGTGAATGCTGAGGTATAAAATGTCTCGCTCTCCGTAGATCAATTTAATGGCCTCCTGAGTCTTGCCTTCAACTTCTATTTTTTGAAGGCCTCCAAACTTTCCGATCCCGTGATCAATATGGGTTACATAGTCACCTACTTCAAGATTGGTGAGCTCTTTGAGCGTGATGGCCTGTTTTTTAGCATATCCGTTTTTAAGCTGAAACTTATGATAACGTTCAAATAGCTGGTGATCTGTATAGCAAATATTCTTGTTTTCATGATCGATAAAGCCTTGATACAAAGGGAAAACCAAGGTTTCGTATTGATCCACTTTTTGTTGGGCATCATCGAAAATATCATGAAAGCGTTGTGCCTGCTGTTCACTGCTGCAGAAAATATAGTTGGTATAACCGTTCGATGAATTGCTATTCAAATTATCGATCAATAAGTTGAACTGTTTATTGAAAGAGGGCTGCGGCGCCGTTTGGAAAGCTATATTGCTATGTGCCGATGTTGATTGGTTTCCGTTTAAGAAGACCTGAATGAATTCTGAAAGCTGTTCTTTGAGCAGGCTTGAGTTGCTAAAAAGTTCCTCCGGTTTGCTAATACGTACTTCACCCTGTTGTTCCTTGAATGCGGAAAGTGCTTTTTGGAACAATTTGTCAACGCTGTTGCCTAAAAGTTCTTCATTTTTTACGAAGACCACCGTTTTCGAGGCGATGTATTTCAAGAAGCTTTCACGCTTCTCAGTCATCATTTTATTCTCCACGTTGGGAATAATGGAGATCTTTTTAAGTTGTTCTAACGATAGTTGGGTTTCAACATCGAAGGTTCTTATACTATCAACTTCATCCCCGAAGAACTCGATCCGGTACGGTTCGTCGTTACTAAACGAAAAAACGTCTAAAATCCCTCCGCGAACGGAGAATTCGCCCGGTTCAGTGACAAAATCGGTGCGTTTGAACTTGTACTCGAAGAGTACTTCATTGACAAAGTCGATGGAAAGCTGGTCGTTAAGACCAATTTTGAGTGTATTACGTTCCAGTTCTTTACGTGTGACCACCTTTTCAAAAAGTGCCTCCGGATAGGTGACGATAAGGGCCGGTTTCTTTCGGGAGTTGATACGGTTCAATACTTCGGAGCGCAATAACACATTCGCATTATCGGTTTCTTCTATTTGGTAGGGCCTTCGGTAGCTGCCTGGGTAGAACAACACATTTTGATCGCCCAGCAAATTTTCGAGGTCATTAAGATGGTAGGCGGCTTCCTCCTTATCATTCAGAATAACTAAAAAAGGTAATTCGGTTTGCTTGAAAACAGCTGCGATCACTAGAGAAACTGAAGAAGCGACCAGCCCCGTGGCCGATATTTTTTTCTCCTGATCCGTTTTTGAATTTGAAAATTGAGCAATAGTATCCCCTAGTTTTCGTGTTGACGAAGACTGTTCATAAAGAGAGCGTACCACACTTTTGCTCATAGGTGCGCAAAGATACTACAGGGGTTGTTTATATAAAACAAGAAACCAGTTTTTCTAGATCCTCTTTGGTATTGTAAATATTGGGTGACACCCTAATGGCATTCCCGCGATAGGAAACAAAGATATTTGCGTTGGATAATTTTGCTTTGAGTGGCTCTAATGGCATTTTGTCGGGGAGGTAAATTCCGAAGAGATGGTGACCGCGATGCGTAGGTTCCTCTATAAAATATCCCATTTCCCGAAGTGTTTCCAAGGGAGCAGTGGTGATCTCTCTTAGATAATCCTGAATCCCTTGTGGGGTCCATTTCAATAATTGATTAAGGCCTTCGGATAGCATGGGAACCATAATAAAATTGCTCGATTCTCCAACATCATAACGGGCTCCTTTGGCCTTTAGGTTGTGATTGTAATTTACGAGGTTTGCAAAATCTTCGGCACCTTCGTGATTCATCCAGTTGTTGTCCAGTGGCGTACCTTCGTCAAAGCGTTCTCCAAAATAGGCGACCCCTAATCCATAGGGCCCCATCAACCATTTGTATCCAGCACAGACAAGGGCATCTGGTTTTATTTCCGGAATTGAAAAAGGCATAGCCCCTACGCTCTGCGTGCCATCAATAACGAGATACGCATTCACATCATTGGTACGATCTCGGATCGTGGTAAGCTCAATTTTTGTCCCGTCGGCCCAATGGACCATGGGGAGGGTGACACATTTTGTTTGGGGTGTTATCGCCTTGAGAACCTTGTCGTTCCAGCCTTGTGCCCTGCCTGCCGATATTGGGGGAGCCGTTATTGTTTTAATGATCACTCCCTTTTCCGCTTCCAATTGTTTCCAGACATAATAATTACTGGGGAATTGTTCTTCGAGGACTACGATCTCATCGCCTGCTTCAAAAGAGATATTTTTCATTGCGGTGCCAATGCCAAAAGAGACGGAAGGGATGATGGCGATACGCTGGGGGTCATCGACCCGGATCAAGCGAGCGAATCGTTCTCTAAGGATCTCTTTTTCTGAAAAAAAATCGTGGGCAGTAATTCGATTAGGCTGTGATTTATTTTGCAGGTTTTGGATGCCAATTTGTTCAACGGTCCTCAATTGTGGAGACATATATGCTCCATTGAGATAGGTAACATTCGAAGGTAAATTAAAGAGGTGTTTTTGAAGTTTTAGAGTCATTTGATAAAGGTACTATTTTTGAATAATGTAATAGGAACTTGGTTAAGAACCAATGGTTTTTTCCGAAGAAATTTTCAGAAAAAAATAATAACAAAGATTATATTTGTAGTCTAAATTAGAACTATGTCATTTACAGAATTATTTGAAAGCGGGGAGCACTCCAGAAATTTGAGTCATTTTGCATCTATAGCCAATATTGCTGCTATTGATGGGGACCTTTCGGAGGAGGAAGAGGCCATGTTGAAGCGCTTCGCCAGAAAATTAGATATTAGTGAATCCGAATATAAAAAAGTACTTAAAAATCCCGCATCTTATCCTATGAATCCGCCCAATGATGCCAATCGGCGTCTGGAGCGTATGCATGATCTATTTGAGATGATCTACGCAGATCACGAGATTGATGATGAGGAGCGTGCGTTGATCGAAAAGTACGCCATTGGCCTTGGATACACTGAGGCGCTTGCCCAGAAGTTGATCAAGCGATCGATAAACATTTATGAAGGAGGTCTGGACTTGGAGGACTATCGTTATCTGCTTAACAGAAAATAGTGAATTTAAAATTATCGAATGAGCGATTCAATACATTTGAAGAGCTCTTTTTTTGTGTAGGGTTTCGCCAAAAAATGTGAAGCACCCGCATCGAGAAATTCTTGTTGCTCAGTGATCATGGTACTACCGGTGGCTGCTAAAATGGGTATATTGGCGATCTTTTCGTTGGAATGAGTGTCCATTTTTCGGATAAAATCCAACCCGTCCATATCGGGAAACTTCTTCTTGACAATGATTAAATTGTAATTTCTGGTTTCCAAAAGTTCGAAAGCCTGGCTGGCATTGTTCGCAATCTCGATCACATATCCTTTCTCATTATTTAGAAAGGTCTTCATGAGTAACATTTGATTGGTAGACTCATCTTCCACGATCAAAATTCGTTTGCTTTGAAAGATGCCCGATCCCTTTTTCACCGTCTTTTTCTCTCGCACCGATTTCCGTTTCTCAAAGGGAAGGCTACAGGTAAAAACAGCTCCATTGCCTTCCTCACTTGTTACCGAAACAGTTCCCTCAAGTAAATCAACCAGGTCCTTAACAATTTTTAAGCCTACCCCTTCACCCAGAGGTTTTGTCTGGTTAAGTTTTAATTGGTAATAGGATTCGAACACCTTATCTAAAGAATCTTTGGGAATTCCTTTACCAGTATCCGAAACTTCAAAGTGAACCATGGCCATGTTTCCTTTTAGGTCTTCGGAATCAATTTTTAGAGAGACAGTTCCTTTCTTAGTATTTCTAAATGCGTTTTCTAAGAGATTGAAAAGAATTTGATTTAGCCGGATGGGATCGCCAATAAAGGTTTTTGGCATTTTCTCTGCCATGACCACTTCCAAAGCAACCGTGCCCGTATTGTATTTTAGGGCGAAATGTTGTTGCAAACTCGAGATGATGGAAGTGAGGTAGAAGTTTACATTTTTGATGGTAATCGCTCCTCTTTCTATTTTTGAGATATCCAACATGTCATCCATTAACATCTTGATATGCTTCCCGGTACGTTTAATGACCTTGATGGTCTCATGTTGATCGTAGTTGAGTTTCGTTTCACCCAGCAGATTTATGAAACCCAGCATATTGTTTAACGGATTTCTAATTTCGTGATTAAGATTTGCCAGAAAATTATTTTTGAAATCCTCTTTGGCTTGCAACAGGCGCTTTTCAAAGTCTAATTTGTTCTTGGCGATCGAGGCTTCATTTTTCTCCTGAACCAATGGATGAGAGGCCACATAGTGTTCGGTAAAATCGAAAATTAGTAGGAATAGTTGTTTTTTTTCACGGATAATTTCAATATCAACGATCTTTTCGACCTCGCCTATCTCTAAATTTACACAAGGGAAAGTAATGGTTTCTGTGAGAGTGGGGAGTAAATATTGAGTTGCCTCCATAAAAGGATGCAGGGAAGAAAGATTGGCTTTGGCGGGAATATTGAAGAGCACATTGTCTGAAGAAAGTACGACTCCGTCCTCCGAAACCTCCATTTGTTGAATGTGTTTATTTACAAAGTTGGTCTTTAACTCACTCAAGCTCATATTACATCATTTTGACGGCTAGTTCACCAAACATCTCTTCCACATTATTGCCGGATTTTGCACTGGTAAAGTGACACCCCTCAAAGGCTTCATCCTTGAAAAACCTTTCAGTGAATTCATTGGTGAATAGATCAGATTTGTTGCCTACCAAACTGTAAGGAATATCCTTATAATTTTTGTTGAGGTAGTCAAGCTCAGCGGAGATATTTTCATAGGTTTCAGGACGGGTAATGTCGAAAACATAAATAAATCCATGAGTGCCAACCAGATAAGAATTTCTCGCCATGTCAATGGAAGTATTTCCCTCAATATCCCAGATGATTAGCGTTAACGGATCGCCATTGATTTCGACATCCTTCTTTTTTACATGAACACCTACGGTTACCAGATAGTCCTCGCTGAAGGCTTCATCGACAAAACGGCGAAGTAAACTTGTTTTTCCAACACCAAAATGACCAAGCAAAACAACTTTTTTCGGGAGTGACATTAGTTTGTTTTTTAGCAAGTGCAAATATACTCAATATATGGCCTGTTTTACTGCTAGTTACGGAGAATTATGAGTTGTACGTCGAAAACCATTCTGCTACGCATCGAAATCGAAGTCCAATTCTTCCCTAATTTGTATGGCCCTAAGATGAAAATTACCAACAGATTCTTTGATTTTATGTAAAATATTGGCTTGTTCGGGGCTCACTCCCAGGCTATTAAGCTCTTTGATCTTCGTGACTATGGTTTCTAATTCACCTATCATTTTTCGATCGATGCGAGCTCGCATAAAATCCAAATACGCACGTTTTTCTTCCAGGTGCTTGATGCGTAATTCGTGCTCTTGCTCATTTAACAATGCCGATTTCTTTACCTGTGCGGCTTCGTGCAAATGTTCGTAATGTTGGGAATAATCAAAAAGGAGGATAGCCAAAAAACCTCGTTCCATCTTGATGGTAATATCGCAGACGACTTCCTTTCCTTGGATCTCTAATTGAACACATGGAAATGCAAGACTATTTTGAATTCCGATCCCATTTTGAAGTTCGTTCTGTATACTTTCAAAAAATGGGTGTAGTTGGTAAATATTCTCTCCATTTCCAAGGGTAAAAATAGTATTACTGCTATGCGTAATCTCACCGCTGGGTTTGGTATGAATTTCCTGAATCTTTTTCGTAAAGAAGGTATTTTCGCTGTTCATTCTCCAAATTTGTTTGCTAGGTCTGAAAATAATTCTTGAATTCCTTCCCCACTTTTGGCACTCACGAACCCATGAATTGGAACTTCATTTTCTTTTAGAAAAAGCGCTGCTTCGGCCGAATCTGCCAGATCTTTTTTATTTCCCACGATCCGAAGATTCACCTGGGGATATTTATTTCTTATAAAGGTATATTCTTCATTAAGATGATGGTAGGTGAAAGGCCGTGTAATATCGAAAACATACACAAATCCATTGGCACCAAGGAGATAGGAAGCTCGTGATTTTTTGATGGATGAAAATCCCTCTAAGTCCCAGATGATCATCGAAAGCACATTCCCGGAAGGCATTTCGATGATTTTCTTCTTGATCTGTACTCCCAAAGTGGGCATATAATCGGTTTCAAAAATGTCCAATAGGTATCGCCGGGCAATAGAAGTTTTTCCCACACCAAATTGACCCATCAGCACGATCTTTTTTGTCATTTCCATTTCATAAAGAAATTTTCCAAAAACAAATCGATTTCTTCACGGGGAAGCGTAGATATCGTGGGGGAAAGTTTTTGCGATAAGCTTAATAATTTATTTTCCAATTTACTCTCAAAGGAGCGGTTATAATTTCCGGAAACGACCACGGCGATGTAGAAACTAAAGAAATTTTGAACATGAATGGTGTACAGTTCGTATTCAATGGCTTCCAGATTTTGTGATCCACCGGAAAACGCGTCCTCGACAAAACTCTTAATAGCAGTAAGCATCCCTGAAACCATGTCCTTGTCCAAAGTGGTTGTTTTACTGTGATTTCCCAGTAAAATCCCAGATCCTTTTTGTATCACAAAGATTTCGTTGATAATAGGCGGGTCTGCCTCGCTCAACAAAAGATCACTTTCCTTCACACCTGTAAATCGAGATTGTATTTTGCGGCGTAAAGCGCCTACAGAGAAGGTGTTGTTCACTTTTTTATTGATGGTTTCTGAAAGTCGCTTTATCTCGTTCTGGACATAGCGTTTGATCATTTTCCCCATGATGGGATAGAGTGCTTCCACAACCTTGTCCTGGCTGTTTTCTATTTCCTGCTGAAGAGTCCGAGTAATTGTGGGTCCTAAGGTAGTAGGAATATCGGCTATGAACTTATCCAACCGTACTTTGATGATGGGATCTACTTTTTTCGAAAGTTTTTCCCGCTTTTCAATTGTTTCCGAAATGACATTAAGACGTTTATTGACGGCACTCGCAACCTCCCTATCGTCCACCAATAGAATTTCACGAAGCAACTTTAATTTGTCTTCTTGCTCTTTTGCCATAACCGGAAAGTTGTGTTATGAGCTTATTTTTTCACCCAGACTAATAAGTAGTTTTCCCAATTGTTTCCGGTCAACCTTGTCCTCAGCGAGGGCTTCTGTTTTTGCTTGTAAGCTGTCTTCCAGATCCGTTATTCGAATATTCACATCGGTACTGAGTGAATCAATGGATTGCATCAGTTCGTTTCGAACTTCATCAATGTAATTTTCTAGTTTTTCCTTTTTGGTCTTGATCTCTTTTCGAATGGTATCGAATTGAGAATCGTATTGCTCGATGTTCTCTCCAAAAATTAGATTTTTTATTGCTTCAATCTTGGATGAGGAATCTTCGGGAGCAGCCTCAGCGGGTTTCGTAGTTTTCTTTGCCATATACGTCGTGGTTCGTCATTAGATAATAAAAGTAAGAAAAAAAGCCTCAACAACAAGTTTTATCAAGGATTAAGAGTTTTGCATGAAGGTCTCCGCTTTCTCTACCATTTGTTTACTTCCGCAGAAAAAAGATACTCTTTGGTGCAATTTCGTAGGTTGAATATCCATGATACGCTCAAAACCATTACTTGCTTTTGCCCCGGCTTGTTCTGCAATAAAAGCGATGGGATTGCACTCGTACAGCAAGCGAAGTTTCCCGTCCGGGTCTTTGGCGGTACTCGGGTAGATATAGATACCTCCTTTGATCATATTTCGGTGAAAATCACTCACCAAAGAACCAATATAGCGTGACGTGTAGGGGCGCTCTCCTTCTTCCTCCTGGCAGTATTTGATGTAGTCTTTAACACCCTGTGGAAAGTGCACGTAATTTCCTTCATTCACAGAGTAGATCTGTCCTGTTTCCGGAAAAACCATATTGGGATGAGAGAGGTAATAGGTTCCAATCGCTGGGTTTAGTGTAAATCCGTTAACCCCATGCCCCGTGGTATATACGATCATGGTTGAGGTGCCATAAATAATATAGCCTGCCGCCACCTGTTTATTTCCCGGTTGTAAAAAATCCTCTAAGGTAACTGGTGTACCTTCCGGAGTAACCCGTCTGTAGATGGAAAATATGGTTCCTACCGAAACGTTCACATCAATATTGGACGAACCGTCCAACGGATCAATAAGCACGACATATTTATTATCGTTCTTTTCGTTCCTACCTTTGATCGTAATAAAGTCGTCTTCTTCCTCACTGGCGATCCCACATACAATTTCTCGATTGGTCAGCCCTTTGATAAATGCTTCATTGGCATATACATCCAGTTTTTGCTGATCTTCACCTTGTATATTAGTGTCTCCCGCTGCTCCTAATATATCAACTAATCCGGCTTTGTTTACCTCATGGTTCACTACTTTGGCAGCCAGACGAATGGAGTTGATCAATCGTGATAATTCCCCGGAAGAGTACTTAAATTCGCCTTGATTCTCGATTATAAATTCTCCAAGGGATTGATTTTGGGTTGCCATAGAATGTAATTGTCTGGAATTTCAAGCAAATATCGTCATTTTTAAGAAATTTGAACCGATATTTGTGAGCGAAAATTACGGGTATGGATAGTCAAATTAGAAATGCTTCGGAAGCGGATATGCCTCAGGTTCTTGCCTTAATTAAGGAATTGGCCGAGTTCGAAAAAGAGCCGGATGCCGTGAAGATCACTATTGAAGATCTTGTGTCCGAAGGCTTTGGACCCCAGCCGTCATTCGTTTGTTTTGTCGCCGAAGTGAACGAGCAGATCGTTGGGATGGCTCTAGTCTACTTCCGATTTTCGACTTGGGTGGGGCGGACAGTACACCTGGAAGATCTGGTTGTAAAACAGGAAATGCGTGGAAAGGGAATTGGAGATGCGCTTTATAAAAGAGTGATGGAGTATGCGATTGATGAAGGAGTAAAACGAGTCAATTGGGTAGTATTGGGATGGAACGAAGGTGCCATCCGATTTTACAAACGAACCGGTGCAAACGTTATGGAAGAATGGTGGCAGGTGGAAATGGATGAAACCGGGATACAGAATTATCTGGCGAATAAGACATAACATCCTAATTGGGAAGCAGCTAGTCTATGAAAGTATTTAAATTTGGAGGGGCATCGGTTAAAAATGCCGAGGCAGTAAGAAATCTGGGCTCGGTACTTCGCGCGACCGGAGAAGAAAGCCTGGTGGTGGTCATCTCGGCCATGGGCAAGATGACCAATGCTTTGGAAGTGGTTGTCGCCAACTATTTTGATCAATCAGCCAACTCAAAGGAATCGCTCGCTGCCGTTGCCGACTTCCATTTAAAGATCCTCAACGATCTTTTCCCCAACAGCTCGCACCCCATTTTTAAGACGGTACTTGGTTTAATGGCCGATCTGTCGCACTTTTTGGAATCAAATAAGTCTACCAATCACGCCTTTGTTTATGACCAAGTGGTGGGTTATGGAGAGCTTATCTCTACTCGAATTATTTCGGCCTACCTTCATTCAGAAAAAATAAAAAATACATGGTTGGATGTGCGCAAGTGCATCGCAACCAACGATTATTATCGCGATGCAAAAGTTGATTGGGAAAAAACGCAAGAACAAATTATGGACAGAGTTAGTCCAACAGGCTTAACAATTACACAAGGTTTTCTGGGCGCAGAGGGCACCAATAATTTTACGACCACTTTGGGGCGGGAAGGAAGTGATTACACGGCCGCTATTTTTGCCTATTGTTTGAATGCAGACAATGTGACGATATGGAAGGATGTTCCCGGGGTTCTCAATGCAGATCCACGTCATTTCAGTAAGACACAACTTCTTAATCATATTTCCTACCGCGAGGCGATAGAGCTGGCCTTTTACGGGGCGTCTGTTATTCACCCAAAAACTTTGCAGCCATTGCAGCGCAAGGAAATTCCCTTATTTGTCAAATCCTTTATGAACCCCGAGGGTGCCGGCACCTGTGTGGGCAAAGGAGTGACTTTGGATCCTATGATTTCTTGTTTTATACTGAAAAAGAACCAGGTACTCATTTCACTTTCGTCCCTGGATTTTAGTTTTATGATGGAGGATAATTTTAGAGATGTCTTCAATTTATTACATCGTTATAAAATGAAGGTGGAACTTATTCAAAACTCCGCCATTAGCTTCTCTGTTTGTTTAGATAATAAGTATAACAACCTGGAACCCTTGCTCAGCAAGCTAAGAGCCACCTTTAAAGTGAGCCATCATGAAAATGTTACTTTGTACACGATACGCCACTCTCAACCTCAGGAAATTAAAGCACTTATTTCGAACAAAAATGTATTGCTAAAACAGGAAGCAGGTGATACTGTGCAGCTTGTAGTGGCAGAATAAAATAGATTGCTTTCCCTATATTTGTCTCTCAACTAATCCAACCTCCTCATGGGCCTTGTTACCGCCAAAGAAGTTGCCAAAGCAATAAAAGTCGATAAATTCGGGTTTTTGGGCACTTCCATGGGATGGCTGTTAATGAAGGTGCTGAAGATCTCCACTATGAACAAGATCTACGACCGAAATAAACACCTACATGACCTCGAATTCATGAATGCGCTGGTAAGTGAGTTTGAAATTCAGTTTGAAATTCCGGAGGAAGACCTTAAAAGAATCCCTAAAACGGGACCATTTATTACTATTTCCAATCATCCATTGGGTGGTGTTGATGGTATCTTACTACTGAAACTTCTGTTAGAACACCGCCCCGATTTTAAGATCATAGCCAATTTTTTATTACACCGCATCGAACCTCTAAAACCTTATGTGATGCCGGTTAATCCCTTCGAAGGCCACAAGGATATAAAGAGTAGTTTGATGGGTTTTAAGAACGCCATGCAGCATTTAGCGGACGGTCATCCGTTGGGTATCTTTCCTGCCGGAGAAGTATCTACCTACCGTGATGGGAAACTCGTGGTGGACAAACCCTGGGAAGTTGCCGCCATGAAACTCGTCAAAAAAGCTGGAGTTCCGGTGGTGCCCATTTATTTTCATGCGAAGAACAGCAAACTCTTTTATCGATTGGCAAAGATGAGCGATACACTCCGCACTGCAAAATTGCCCAGTGAATTGTTAACCCAGAAGGAACGCCTTATCAAGGTGCGAATTGGAAACCCTATTTCGGTCAAAGATCAGGAAGAACACGAGAACTTGGAAGAGTTCACAGATTTTCTTCGGAAGAAAACGTACGTACTTTCCAATCCGTTTCAGAAGAAAAAGTTATTGGAGAATATTCCAAAAACAATTAAAATATCGAAACCTCCGAAAAAGATCGCTGGCGCCGTTTCTGTGGAAGCTATGGAAACTGAAATTAGGTCTCTCACCGAAAACGGGCAGCGTTTGTTGATGAGCAAGAACTATGAAGTGTTTTTTGCCCCGGCCACAGATATTCCAAATGTCTTACAGGAAATTGGAAGATTACGGGAAATTACCTTCCGGGAGGTAGGAGAAGGGACCAATCAGGCAACCGATCTGGACGAGTATGATTCGTATTACCACCATATGTTCTTATGGGACAATGATGCCAAAATGATTGCCGGGGCGTACCGTATGGGCCTAGGTGAGAAAATATATGCCTCCCACGGGATCGATGGTTTCTACTTGCAAAGCCTCTTTCGATTCGAACCCGAACTTCATGATATGATGAGCAAATCCATAGAAATGGGTCGTGCTTTTATCATCAAACAGTACCAACAGCGCCCCATGCCTTTGTTCTTGCTCTGGAAAGGAATCGTCCATACCACCCTGCGTTTTCCTAACCATAAATTTTTGATTGGTGGCGTGAGTATTAGTAATCAATTTTCGGAATTTAGTAAAAGTTTGATGATCGAGTTTATGAAATCTAACTATTACGATCCCTACGTTGCTCAGTACATTCACCCCAAAAAGGAGTACAAGGTGAAGCTCAAGGATGCGGATAAAGATTTTATTTTCGACGAGAGTGAAGCGGACCTTAACAAATTTGATAAGCTTATCGATGAGGTAGAACCAGGGGCCTTGCGACTGCCGGTCCTCATAAAAAAATACATCAAACAAAACGCCAAGGTGATCGCCTTTAATGTGGATCCGTTGTTCAATAACGCCGTCGACGGATTGATGTACATCCGAATTGCAGACCTGCCCGAAAGTACCGTAAAACCAGTTATGGAAGAGTTTCAGGCTGAATTAGAAAAGAAATACGCCAATGGCGGGAAAGGCTTGAACGAGGAGGAGTAACCCGCTTTTTTTGAGTATTTTAGCGGTGCCAACCCTTTTAAAATGCCAATACCCACGACAATAGAAGAGGTAATCAAACAGCTGGATGAGATCATCGTCACAGAAACTTCGGCTCAAAGCAATCTTGCTTTTTTTCCTGTATTATATCGAAAAGTAACAGCCCGCATCCTACTTGGAATTCAGAATAAAGAATTTGAAGATAACCCACGCATGGAACGATTGGATGTACTATTCGCATCCCGATATATTGAAGCCTATCGACAATTTAAACAAGGGCAGCGGCCTTCCCTAAGCTGGGAAAAGGCTTTTGTTGCTGCGGCTAATGCAAAGTTTCTCGTCATGCAGCATTTGTTATTGGGTATCAACGCACACATCAATCTGGATCTTGGCATTTCCGTGTCTGATGTGGTTGGTGTTACAGAAGATCTATCGGGGATTAAAAATGATTTCGACAAGATCAATGAGATTTTGGCCGCCATGGTGGATGATGTCAAGGATGACATAGGGAAGATCTCTCCTATATTTTTTCTTTTGGAAAAAGTGGGGAAGGGAAAAGAAGATAAGTTGGTGAGCTTTAGCATCAATCTGGCTCGGGACGGCGCCTGGTGGTTTGCCAATAGTTATCACGGATCTACCAACCATCTCCAAGATATTAAGGAACGAGACATTAGTATCTCCGGTATAGCCACTAAATTAACCACTACCAAAAGTAGATTTCTAAGATGGACTGTTCGAGCAATTCGCTTGTTTGAGACTAAAAATGTAGGGAAAGTGGTTGGAGTATTAAATAATTAATTGATGTTGCCAAACCACTTTGCGATGACATTCTCGGCTGGCTTAAAGCGGGGAGAGAAGTTTATATTTTGAGCAGCCTTTTCTTCTTTGCTTCTAATATCCCATTGCCATATATAGATACCAGCGAACCATTCTCGATGCCATAATTTTTGAAACAAAGCCTCGTAAGCAAGCAGTTGAGTGAGATCACTTTTTTGTTTGTATAATGTGCCAAATGCCGAACCCCATTCCCAAGGTCTTATGGTGGCGGATGCCTCACTTTTATAGCCAACTTCCGTAAAAAGAATGGGTTTATCATGTTGCCTTGAAAGCGACTCAAGTACCTGAATATGTTCGTCCCAACCCCGTTTGATCGCTTCAAGATCCGGGTTTTCAACCTCTGTAAGTGGAAAATACGCCTGGATACCAATATAGTCCAACTCATCCCAGAATGGTATTACATCATAATCTCCATCCCAGTTTGCTGCGTAGGTAAGTTTACCGTGGTAAATGGCCTTGATTTCGGCAATGAGGTCACACCATTTTTGAGGCTGTTCCTTAATAGTGGTCTTGAGTTCGGTGCCAATACAGAAGAGGTCTACTTGGGTCTCCTGCGCCATCCTTGCATAGTGCAACATAGTAATTCGATAAGAATCGAACCAAGAATCCCAATGTCTCTTGGAAGTGAGATTGATGTTGGATCGCCATCCGCTGTTCATCCATAAGTGAGGTTTGAAATGGACTCTCAAATTACGTTGGTGTAATTGATCAATGACTTCAATAAACATGGAATCCCTTCGAGACCATGTGTCATAGGAATCGCGCATTCTAAGTTTGCTGGTTTGTTCATCCTGCTGGTAAAAGAAAGGAATAACAGCCACCCATTCCACATTATTCTTCACCAACGGGGAAATCGCTTTCATATCGGCTTGTCTCCAACCAAAAACACTCATTCCCCGATGCTTGCCATCATTGCTGTAATGGTCCTTTGAAATTGTACCTTTATTTTCGAAGCGGGGATCCCAGTTATAGGCAATGTCTTCTTCAGAATTAATGTGCACTACTATCTTATAGGTCGTAAAAAGTAGAGTTGCCGGAAGCAAAATAAAAAGCGACAAGCGTTTCAGAAACACTAAAAAGCCTCGTTTCCTAAAAGTTCTAACAAAATATCGAATGAGTAGAAAGACCGTAAAGATCTGTGCAAAAAAGACATGAATGCCAATCAGGAAGGAGGAATTGGGTACCATATCCCGGAAATTTATGACCCCATCCATAAAGGACCCCTCATTGAGCATCACCACAACAACGATCATTAAAAATACAGCCAACCACGTAAGAAGGTAGACAATAAGTGTGGTACGTAGAAACTTTTTCATGCGGGACTTCCTATAAGAGCGTCAATGCACGTAAATGTTACAATAGAATTGAAGATGTTGGGAGATCGCATCCAGCGATCTCCCAACACTACCTTACTCGCTCAAAACAGGAACAATATAACTATTCATAAGGTCATCTGTATAACCATGCGCATTGCGATTGTTGTAATTGGTCGAAGTGATGACGACCGTTGCATTTAACTCCGGGATGGCCACCATCTTATTTCCGCCATTTCCACTCATGTAATAGGCGTCGTACTTTTTATCTTTTCCGAAGGGATTGATCCATAAAAAATAGCCGTAATCCACACCCTCTCGGGCGTTGGCTTTCGGCGATGTTGCTTTCTTCATAAAAGCCTCAGAAATGATCTGCTTGTTGTTCCACCGTCCGTTTTGAAGGCAGAGTTGTATCATTTTTAAGAAATCCCGACTTCTATACTCACTACCCCCTGCGGTATTGATAATTTTTGCCGGGGTGTAATGCAATTTATAATCTCGGATCGCTAAAGGTTTGAAAAGGTGCTCCTTTAAAAATTCATCTGCCTTACTGCCGATCGCATTTTCCACAATTTCTGAAACTGCCGCTGCTTGTGCCGACGAATAATGGAAAAATCGTCCATAGGGCTGCTCGGCCGGAGGAGGGTTGAACGGATAGGAACGTACGGGAAGATCCAACAGAAATTGTGTCCAATCTTCAATGTAATACATACGTTCTTCATGACCTCGCGAAAGAAAATTACCATCATCAGTTTCCAGCATGCAACTCATGGTGAGCAGATCTTCTATAGTAATATTTTCCTTTCGGGGATCCGGATTCTTAACCGGCATTTTGTTTTGCAGATAGGTGTAGATCTTGTCTTTTTCAGAATTAATAAAACCCTTGTCAATGGCAAGCCCCGTAAGAAATGTCGCAATTGTTTTGGTGCCGGAACGCACATTGTGTTGGCTATCTCGATCCGCGCCATTGTAGTATTTCTCATAGATGAGTTTGCCATCCTTGGCAATTAATACACTGGTGACACGCTCATAATCCCCATTATTTATTTTGGCATCCATTTCGGTAAGGACCGGGTGAGTGATTCGGTTTTTTTCTGAAAATCCCAGTTGACCGAAAACGGGGCTGCAAATCAATAGGATGAGACTAGTACTTAAGAATATTTTCATAGATGTAAATTGATTAATGAAAGTCAAAAATAGGGCGCAAACCATTCAGAAAATAGAATGAAATTAACATGCGAACAATTGTTTACGAAACGCAGAGGGAGTGGTATTAAAATATAATTTGAAGGTTCGGGTAAAGTGACTCTGGTCCGAAAACCCGCAGATATAAGTGATCTCTGTAAGGGAAAGTTGGGAATTCATTAAATACCCAAGCGCTTTCTTGATCTTTTCCTGCCGGATATAATCTCCCAATGTGGTCTTTAAATACTTCGGTACCGCCCGGGACAGGTGAACCGGATGTACGCCCAAATCATCCGAAAGCGAGGTTAGATTCAGGGTCTCCGTACTTTCGTGTAATAACTCCTTCAATCGATTGATCCACGAGGGTTCGCGGTGTTGCATTTTTCCCTGATCCTTTTGAGTCTTTTCACATAACTCAAGAAGTAGCAGATCGATGGTGGCTTCAGAAAAAGCGTCCCGACATTTAAATTCGAAGTAGAGCTTCCCCAATAAATGATGTAGTCTGGGGTCTTCTAGCCGTTGACTCCCTTGCCAAAGATCAACATCCAATTTCTTTTGATCGAACCATTTTCGTTCGAATTCAATGTGAAACCCACGCGCCGTATTCGATTCTTTGGTGTTAAAGTGCTGTTCGTTCCAGTTATGAAGCAGAAAACTACCCCGCGGACAATGTGTTTTATTCTTTTTATTAATGTCAAACACATTTCCATCCAACACATACATAAAATAAGGATTCTCATGATAATGCCAGTCGGTTCGGGGCATCACATAATTATACTCGGAAAGAATGATCCCCATACTATCCAATTCCAGTTTCTTTTCTCCGTAATATGTCCCTTTAGTGAGAATCTTCATAAAAAGCGTTTCCTTAAAGATATATAATATTTCCGGACGTTACAGTGGGAGGATCTGGTGGATACGAGCAACATTGAACCCATTATCAATTACCTGTTGGTACGCCCTGCTATCAGGATTGATCACAGCATTGGTATGGTTGAAATGAATAAAGTAGATCTTTTTCTTTTCTTCAGAATTGAGGGTGCGAAATTCCTCCATACTCTCAATAATAAAAGGATGCGGTATTTCTGAAATATCCCGGGAGTTGATCTCATCTCCGTCGAAAAAGGTGGCATCAAGAAAGGCGTAATCCACTTCAGAAAGAAATTCCGAAATATCCGTCTCCCATTTAGACCATTTATCGATATCCGGAATAAACAATGCAGTTTTATTAGGTCCCTTGATCTTGTAACCCACCGTTTCTGAAAATTCATCACGATGAGGAACCAACATGGGAACGACTTCTAAGTTTGACGTGAGCTTGACTCCCATTTGTGCAGCCATTACCTTAATAGAGATATTATGCTGTTCCACCAACTGACTCCAGGGCCCATTGGTTTCCAAAAAGGTTTTCATTCTGGGCATGGTATACACCGGGATATTATTTGAATTGGCGGCTTCCTTACCTAAGTACATGAGGCCCGTGTAATGCCCAATATGTGCGTGAGTGAGAAAAATGCCGTCCGGCAATTCGGAATTGCCATTTGTGAAATTACCAAGTTTTTTCACCTGAGTGGAAATGTCGGGGGTGGCCTCAAAAAGATAAGTTTTGTCATTTTCAGGGTCCACAATCCCCAATGAAACTACTTTTCGTAAGGGATCCGGATGCTCAAACAGGTCTTTGCAACATTCCTTTTTACAGCCAATATGGGGTGATCCGGCGTCCTGAATCGTTCCCAGAACGACTAACGAAGGAGTGTTATCGATTGGTGCCACCACAACCTTATGGCTAGTCTCCGCTTGTTCCTCCTTTTTATCTTGACAGGCGGCAACTAATAAAATAAGAACTAGGAAGAAAACCGGTTTCATTCTTTGGGAGTATGATTTAAAATCGTGAGATACCTTGGCCAAGGTCCTACCTCATCCTTATATTGTTTGGCCATCACTCTCGAAACTTGTGCAATATGGCCAAGATCGTGCACCACCCAGGCAGACAACATTTCGCTTAACGTGACTGGACCCAATTCGGGGTGAATGCCCTCGCGATCTAGATCTGCCGAGGTAAGTCGCTTGGATTGGAGGGTGTCGAGGTTGTCATTCCGAAGTAATTCGAATTCATCCAACAATTGAGCGAGCGATTTACCTTGGCTCATTTCAAATTGGGCAAATCGGTCGTAGGGGCTAAAAGTTTTGTCCGGCGAATCATTAAGGACGATCTCAAGACGAGGCATCCAATCCGTCTTTTCACCATGGACCAAGTGGCCCACCACATCAAACGGACTCCAACTGTCACCGCCTTCATTGGTATGCGTCCAATCACTGGATAGATCACCTAATAATGTCTTTAACACTATTGGTGTTTTTTTTAATACCGAAATGGCTTCATCAACGGAGTATCTCATGATTATTATTTAGGTTCCATAATTAGGAAAACGGCAGTAGCGTCACCAATATTGAGTACCTGATGCCATTCAATTCCTTCATTATAGAAGTGACTTCCTGTGGGAACATTTACCTCTCTAATTCCGGTGGTATCCTCTATTCGAAAACGACTTCCCGAAACGGTATATCCAAAATGCCGAGCGTGAAAATGCCGTTCGTGACCTACTCCCGGCGGGAAGGTACATTGCAATACTCGCATGGTCTCCGTTTCTTCCATTACTTCGCAGACGGCAGCATTGTTCCAACCGGCTTCCAGAGGATCGGGTAATGTCTTTTTGGTATCGCAACTCACGAATGCGACAATTAGAAATGGTAAAAAATATTTGATCATTAGAGTACTTCTTTCGCCCGTTCAATGCCTTGTAATGCAAGTCGTCTTTTTGGGGCAGTTTTTAGACTTAGTTCGTATTGTTGCGCGGCTTCCTCGTTTCTTTGTTGGGAAAGCAACCAGTCCGCATAAAGTTCGCGTGTGGGTTTTTGAATATGTGGAGGTCCATAGCTGTAACTTATACTTTCCTGAAGTGCAATGGATTTTTGGAAATAGTCTTCGGCCAAGGTCATATTCTTTTCCAAAGTCGCGGCCAGACCCTGTAACTGATCTTGCCGGATCTTCGCTTCAATAATATCGGTTTCGTTGGCCTGATCTCTGGAAGCACCTGAACATAACTTCGCATTACCTGCAGCCGCGACAAATGATTCTCGTTTGGAATCATTATCCATAACCTTAATGATACTGTCAAGTTGTTTTAGACTTCCTCTTTTATAAGCTTTCATTCCTTCCAAAAATTGAAATTGGGAACGAATGGAAATATTTAGATCAGTGACATCAACTGGAATGTTGGCTATTTCATCCTCCCACTCATCAGTGCCTACCAGGTAAGTTCCCTTCAGAAATACGAGATGAACTCTTGCCCGTTTTGAGGGTTTATCTGCAGCAAATTCCTGCATTTCCAGCACCATTTTTTTCGCTTCCTCTTGGTTCCCCTTTTGAAGATATCCGTACTCCAACCAGTGGTAAGCATGATAACCCCTGGCATCGTTGTCGAGTTTTTTTCGCTCCATTCGGTGCAAACTTGCCTGATAGGAGTTTATATTTGACGAGATGACCTCATCCCACATCCCCATGGCCACATAAATATGGGAGGGCATGTGCAAAGCGTGACTTGCATCCGGTGCTACCTTTGCATAGGCGTTGGCTGCATCGAGCGCAAGTGTCGCGTGATCGGGATCGTCATACGAATGAATGAGATAATGAAGTGCTCCCGGATGATTGGGATTTTCTTTTAAAATTCCCTGGGCAATTTTAGCTCCTTTCCCATAGAGCACATCATCCCTTCCTTCCGGAACAGAACCTAGTAAGGAGATCGCGTAAAAGGCCGCTATTTCATGATTTGTTGGATATTTTTCGGAGAGCCCTTCCATAAATTTGGAGTAGGCAACATCTCGATCTACTTTCTCCGTTTTTGGTTGGTATAATACTTTTACAGCCTTTATAAAGTCCTGTTCCAACTCGGTGGCAGATTCTTTTAGGTCAATCTTGTCCAAATGAACGAGCGCCGCTATTCCTTCCTCATAATCCTGCTCACCCCATAGACTATGATTATAGGTCATTGCCTCACCCCAGTAGGCCATTGGCATATTAGAGTCAAGGTCTTGTGCCTTTAAAAAAGCTTCACGAGCGTCATCATATTCAAATGAATGCAGTAATAAAAGGCCTTTTTCAAAGTGAGGCAGAGCAGTTTGTTTACCACTAATTTCAATATTTACTATTCCTAAATACTCCGTTTGAGGGGTAGTTTGTTGACATGAGATCGAGATTGAGAGTGCTAAAATAACTACAAGTTGCTTCATAATAAATGCATTTGGAATAGCCGTCTTTTCTTCGGAAGAAAACGGAAATGGGCGCTACGTTTGTTCCAATAAATATATGAAAATTAGACAAGCAGTAAGTGAAGGGCTGGAATGCAACTTTTACTGCCTTCTGTATTCTTTCACAACCTCCGAAACATCTGTATATTTTTTCCAAGTGGTAGGACGAACAAAGTCCTGGCGTGATATAAGTACATCGGCCTGCGGATAGTGTTTCTTCACGGCCTTCCATGTGGTATCTTCCCAATATACATCCTCCAATTTTTGAAGTCGGACGCCCTTCAAAGCCCCGGATACCGCTTCATCGATCAAGGGCCACCAAAGACTTTCGGTTTCCCGGTCCCATAGAATGAACCCATCGAGGCCGTCCCAAACTTTGGGGTCGTAATAGGTATATCCACTTACGGCAAAAGTAAAAACCTTATCACCATAGGTTCGCTTGTAAATGGCGCCAAGGTCTGCCAGAATGCAGTAGGCGGCAAAAATAGGTTCACCATCAATGACATCGTTTACCACTTCGTGACGGGTAAGATCCCGCACCGAATATGCTCTAATTACCCCGCCTTTTTTTGCAACTAAGAAGCGATCACCGTCCTTCCAATTTTTATCCGCTGACACCACTGTTTCGAACTTTGGTTCCAACAGGGCCGGAAATCGTTCACGACCAAGCCCGTAATGAAATTGTTCCTGTTTTAGATCGAGATCGTTAATGATAAAATGTTGAGAAGGATTACCTCCATAAAGCATTTGGTTGCCGTCCTTTTCAAAAAATTTGCCGTTGTTCTTAGCACTTGGACGCTGCGATAATGCAATAATAGGCACCAGAATCAAAAAGAAGGTAAACACTGTCTTCATGAAATTTTCAGATTAAAAATTCATGCTAGTTTAGTAGCAAAGAAAGTGGATTCATTACAATGGATCTAACTCGCAAGAACGAGTCCTATCCCTATCAAAGCCGGAAGCGCCTGGACAAAAAAGATTTTTTTACTAGCGGTAAGGGCACCAAATATACCAGCTACCGCCACACAGCCTAAAAAGAAAAGCGCCACATTATCGCTCCATTCGGCATTTTCAATAAAGAACGTCCAAATGAGTCCGGCTGCGAGAAATCCATTATACAGGCCTTGATTTGCAGCCATCGCCTTGGTAGGTTCAAAGAGGTCTTTCGGAAATTGCCGAAATACTTTTGGCCCACGAGTGGTCCAGGCAAACATTTCGAACCAAAGAATATATAAATGAATAAGGGCAATGAGGCCAATGACAATACAAGCGGCTAATGACATGATTTATAGATTGCTTTCCATAAAACTACGACAATAATCTTTAATCTCATTTCTGGAATTTTCAAAAGCGGCGTGGATCTCCTCAGGTGTTCCTGTGATCTTGGAAGGATCAAAGAAGTTATGATGAAGGCGTTGGGCATGTAAAGCGGGTATAAAAGGGCAGTTTTCACGGGCGTGATCGCAGACCGTAATGATATAATCCCAATCCAGACCTTGATATTCATCCACATGATTGGAAGTATGCCTCGAAATATCGATATTGTCTTCGGCCATGATGGAAACCGCACCTGGGTTGAGCCCATGAGTTTCGATCCCGGCACTGTAAACATTGGCTTTGCCTTTGGAAAAATGTTCTAAATAACCGTGAGCCATTTGAGATCGACAGCTATTCCCGGTACAGAGTACTAATATGTTCATTGACTATTTATTGAATGGATTAGAAAAGATTACTTCGACGTTCCATAAGCACATTGTCATGCCAGATTCCATTTCGTTGCGCTATTTTTTTTCGGACTCCAAGGATGCGAAATCCACAGCGTTCATGCAAACAAATACTCGATGTATTTTCTGAAAAGATACCCGCCTGCAACGTCCAGAATCCCGCCTTTTCACTCTCTTCTATCAAATACGTTAACAGCGTATGGCCTATTCCTTTATTCTGAAATTTGGAGGCTACATAAATGGTATCCTCTGCAACACCTTTGTAAACTTCTCGCTTCGAGACCGGACTCAAAGCACACCAGGCGGCCACTACATTTTCGATCATAAGTACATATCGACAATCGGCAAGAAATTTAGTGTTCCATGCATCCCAGTTGGGTACTTTCGTTTCGAAAGTGGCCACACCCGTGGCCATTCCTTCCGAATAGATCCGGGAAACAACCGCAAAGTGTTCTTCTTTCAAAGGAATAATTTTCATATTAACAGCATCCGCCTCCGGGGGCGCAACAAGCTTCGGCTTCCTTTTGTGCGGTAGAGGTAGCCTCCTCGACCACTCCACACAGATCCTTAGCCTTGCAATCGGTTTTTTCAACTCCCAAATGCAGCACCAATTTTCCATTCGAAATAGAATGGTCGTTCACAAAGAGTTGAGCGGTATGGAAAAGTGCATTGCTGTACTCAAATTTCACTTCGGCATCCAGGTCGTAGGGCTTCATTTTGCCTACTTTCGTCAAAATCCCCAATGCTTTAAGGACGCTCATATATTCTGTTTTGCCAAGTTCCGATGGGCTTTCCCATAATTGGATCACAGTTTCGTTCCAGGAATCTACACCTGCCCCGCAATCCACAGAGTCGATCGTAGTATGTTTCACTTCAGTGATATGATAGTTGGCTCCCACCAATTGGTTGGGCGCATACTCGAATAGGAGCGCAGCATTTTTGTTCGCTTCCAGTACTTGTAAAAATTCTTTTGTTTTCATAGATGTGTCCGGATGGCTCCGGGAGTTTAAATTTACACTGTTAACAGCATTTGGCTTCGGTCGTTTCGAAGAATTCTTGAAACAACTTCTTTAAGGCTGATAATTTTTCGGGGTTGATTCGATAGTACTGACTCTTACCTTCAAATTTACTTTTCAACAGCCCCGATTTCTTGATCACTTGTAGATGCTGAGAAGTGGTGGGCTGTGAAAGCTTTATTTTTTCTGAAATATCCTTACACAAACAACCGTTACAATCACCAATATAGTTAAGGATGCTAATTCGCGCCGGATGTGAAAGGATTTTGGCCAGATCGGCCAGCTGATTCACACTCATGGAGTGTAGATGTCTTTTGGAAACGCCCATGTAGATTTACAATTTACGATAGTGAATGTACGAAAGCCCCATTCAATTATCATTTATATATCGCAATATTACGATATTAAATTCAATAAAAAAAGCTTTCAGAATAAAAAATTCCAAAAGCTTTGTATTTTTTAGAACCAGGGCTTTTTGTTCACCTGATAGGTCTGGTAAAATTCATCGTCCCCTTTGGTGATATACATAATTCCTTCAATGAGCCCAATAATCGCGGTGGCCATATAAATAAAGATTCCAATAAAGAAGCAGGAAGTTAAAATACCAATAATGGTAGCTCCTAGTAAAATAAATCCTTCCTTATTATATCCCAGGATAAATTTGTGAACGCCTAGAGCACCAACAAAAATTGCTAATAGCCCGGCCAGTAATTTTTTATTTTCTCCATTCTTGGTAGCTTCGTTCCAACCTTCCTTCATATCTTTTACGGTATCCTTGGCTTCCGATTCTACAGTTTCGGCCGCTTTTTCTGCCTCATTAGCGACATTTTCTGCTGCATTCTCAAGATTTTCCTTGGTGCTATCAAATTCTTCGTTGGTGTTTTCTTCGGACATAATATTTTGGTTTTAGTTGAATTATAAAAATAGGAATTTTTTTTTAACCTATTCTACTAGAATTCATATACTTTCAGGCAGGAATTTTCTTATAAAAACGCCTTGTCGATGGGCTCCCAAAGCTCAATCTTATTGCCTTCCGGATCTAAGATCCAACCAAATTTTCCATAATCGTACTCTTCCATTTCACCCACAACAGTAACACCTTCCTCTTTTAATGCCTTCAGTAATTCAACCAAATTCTCAACTCGAAAATTCATCATGAATTGCTTTTCACTGGGCTTGAAATACTGAGTGTCCTCCTTGAACGGACTCCATTGTGTTGAACATTTATTTCCCGCCTCATCCTTCCACCAAAACGTCCAGCCGTATTGATCAGTAGGAATTCCTAAATGTGTTTTGTACCAATTTTTAATGGTATCCGGATCTTTCGTTTTAAAGAAAAAACCGCCCAATCCTGTCACTCTGTTTTTCATAATTATGACCCCTTATTTCGGGGATTTGTTATATTACTACTCTTATCTTACCAATCCTTCATCACGACCAAAGAACGTTTCGGGAATTCTTCAAGCACACCAACGTCAATATCCTCAAGACGTTTGATGTACAAACAGGATTTGCCAGTTTTATATTTCCCCAAGGCATACATGAGGATCTTTTCCTTTTCAAAACCAGCATTAGCATAGATCGAAATGTTCGATTTCCTTGGAGAAAAACCTATGCGAAACCATTCTCCTTCGGTGGTCTTTCCTTTGTAGTGATATTGCCCAAATCCAATAAGTGCAGTACCCCACATTTTTGGTGTCGCCCCTGAAATTTCTGTCATAAGATCAATTAGTTGAAGCAAATCCGGGTAGCGAGCTTCCTCCTTAAACCCTGCAAGGAATGCCATGACATCATCATCGTTCATTTGAGTTTTTGGCACGTACATGACCTATTTTTTAATGACCGTTTCGTATATGTCCAAATATTCTTCCATGCTCATTTTGGTCACCAACTCGGCAATAAGATCGTAAGGAATATCATCTACTTTTTTAAATCGTACACAGCTTTTACCCATATCCAACTTGTACTTACAATGTTTCGGGTATTCTCCCACAAACCAATCAAATAATTCCTTCTTCGCATACATCCCCGAATGATATAGGGCAACAAAGTTCTTTTGGGATGCAATATTCATAAATGGCACTGGAAGTTTTGGATCGCAATGGTATCCATCCGGATACGCAGAATGAGGCACATAGTACCCTATCATTTTGTAATTGATCCCCTCCTCAAAGCCTTTGGGTAAATTATCTTTTACGGTTTTTCGCAATTGTGCAACCGGGCCTTTTCGGTCTTCGGGCAATTGCTCAATATAATGTTCAGGTGAATTTGCGTCGTATTGCATAGTTTTTTTTATTTACGTTGAAGAATTAGTGCAGATAGTATGGTAATAATGATTCCCACCACCATCACAATTAAAAACATGAACACCGCGAGCGATGAACTTGTATGGTCGGGAATTTCTCCTTCATAACCTAGATCGCGCTGCGTTTGTACATAATTAGCGATCCAATCCGGGTTGATCACAGCCGTGTAGATGTAATCAATAATAGCAAATCCAACTGCTGCAAAGACGCTAATGAATATTCCAAGGATAAATGCCTTTCGAAATGTGATCGAACCATTATTCTCTTGGTCGCGATAATGTTTTATTCCGAAGAAAACAAAGAGTAAGGAAATGGTCATACTTATATACCCAATGACCATTTGAGTAGTTGAACTTAGTTCTTGTCCCAATACTAGCGCCGCCAAAAAAAGAACCACAGCTGCAATGAGCGAAAAGAATCCATATCTTAGAATGGTAGTTTTCATTGTATGTTGGTTTAGAAGTTGCGAACAAATGTAGTAACCACTTAGGGTTATGCACTCATACTAAAGTACGAAAATGCCTCCTACTTTCGTGCTAAAGTGCCTTAATTATATGATATTCATTTCTTTGGCACGCTGTACCGCTTGGGTTCGGCGTTTCACATTTAATTTGCTGTAAAGATTTGAAACATGCGATTTTACGGTACTTTCCGAAACAAAAAGTAAGGCTCCTATTTCTTTATTGCTGCAGCCTTCGTTTATTTTAAGTAGAATCTCATATTCTCGTTTACTTATCCCCAACGAACTTATTTTTTGATGGTCAATTTCAGTAGTTGACGCCCTCGATTTCTTATTCTGAAGACTTTTCTTATTGAGAATTACCCCAATGGCAAAGAAAACAATCGCAATGCCAGCCAACAAAAACTCTAACTGCAAATCCCCGGACGCCAATGAATATTTGCTTAACTGAAACAATGCCAGCAAAGCAACGATCAATCCGCCAAAGATCAAAATGGTCTTTTTCACGTCTAAATTTAACTAAATTGAGTGATTATTTTTTCGGCAATGGTTTGGGCCAATTTGATCTTGCTTTCTACCGTCCATCCTGCCACATGAGGACTGAGGATCACATTATCCATTTGCAGTAATTCCTTAAGGGCTTTGGGTTTTTCTTCGGAAGAAAATAGCGATTCGAAGGACAATTTTTCATATTCAAGTACATCCAGTCCCGCTCCTAGAACCTTCCCCCTTTTAAGGGCAGCGACCAGATCTTCCGTCACTACACTTTTTCCTCGGGCCGTATTGATCAACCAAAAAGGCTTTTCAAATTTCTCTATAAATTGAGCATCCACCATCTTATCGGTCAAAGGTGTCCATGGTGTATGAAGACTTACCACATCGGCCATTTCCTGTAGGGTTTTGAGAGACACCTGCGTTCCGTTGGCATTACCTACATCGGGTAAAATATCATGGCAAAAAACCGTGCAATTAAATCCTTTTAATTTCTCTGCAAAGGCGTTCCCCATATTTCCATAGCCAATCAAACCTACTGTTTTTCCTTCTAATTCGATTCCTCGATTACTTTCTCGATTCCACTGTCCCGCCTTCACTTGACTATCCGCGACATTGAGCTTATTGAACAACGAAAGGAGCATTCCCAGAGCATGTTCGCCCACAGCATTCCGGTTGCCTTCAGGAGCCGAAAATAGTTGAATTCCCTTGGCTTTGGCCGCAGGGATGTCGATGCTTTCTAGTCCGGCGCCCACTCTGGCGATAAATTTTAAATTACTTGCAGCTTCGAGAAATGAAGCATCGATCTTGAACCTACTCCTAATTACGATCCCATCAAATTGCGGGATGACCTTCTCGATCTCTTCCTTGGTCGCTGTAAAGTTTTCGGTATTCTGAAAACCAGCCGCGCTCAATTGCTCGAGTAGTAGGGGGTGATTGTTATCTAAATGAAGAATCTTCAAAACTTAAATCTTTGGGTATTCGGTTTGTGTTTTTTCATGGACCACAGTTCCGGTATGGGCAGTTGTTAATTTTTCAAATAGCAACAAATGTACTTCTTCCCCCTCACGTGTGGCCGGGCAGTGCTCCACGCCATTAGGAACTACAATGATCTCGCCCTCTTTAACGATTTCAGTCCGGTCTCGAAATCTCATTTCTAAGGTTCCTTTCTGAACGTAGAACAATTCGTCTTCCTCGTCGTGTTTGTGCCAAACAAATTCTCCTTTGATCTTGGCTAATATCACTTGCATATCATCCACAACAGCAATTTGATGTGGATGCCAATGCTTATCGAATTTTTTGAATTTCTCTTTAATATTGATAGTTTTCATACGCTAAACTCTTCAATTTTTTGTTTCACCAGACTGGTAATCTTTGAAAATTCCTCATCACCAATTTCCGATCGCCCGATTAAAAACTGACTGGGGATTCCATAATCTACAGTGATCACCATGGTATCCTCAATAATTCTCATATTTTGGACCGTTTTCCAATGCAATCTGCCATCTGCTAAGGCATCCTTAAAGTAAAGGTGATTCTCGGTAAACTCCCAAACGGTGGTTTTATTATCTTCACTTACTGCATTGGCGACCTCACCTTGCCGAATAAAAAATTTCTTCTTGCTTTTTAGATAGCTTGAGTATACATTGATGCTGTTTAAAAGGTAGAAAAAGCCAATGGCCATCACGAGATAACTCAAATTACTTTGGGCATAAAACATATAGATTACCAGCGAAAATGATAGGATTACAAACAGTAATTGAATCTTAAGCCTACTCAAATGAGATTTCCAAGTATCGTTGAAGATTAATACCATTTGTTGATCGTGCAGTGATTGATTAAAAGGAATTTCAAACCTCATATTATTAATCATCTTAGGTTAGAACAAATTACGAATTTCCTCGGGGATTCCCATTGGACGGTGACTATTGGCATCCAGCAAACACCAGGTGGTTTTTGCTTCCAGTAATAACGTATCATCAGTTATTCTGAAAATGCGGTAACAACGCTCACTTTTTACACCCTCGGCTTTGGTTACCCAAGTCCGCACCTCAACTTTTTCTCCTTCAAAAGCGGAGGCTTTGTAATCTATTTCATGCCTGAGAACATACCAAACATAGTCCATTTTCATCGCCTTGGTTGCGTTTCGCTTCCAGTGGGCTTCGGCTGCATCAATGCACCATTCCAAATAGGTTACGTTGTTAACATGACCTCTGCTATCAATGGCAGTAGCTGGAATCGTAAATGTATGGGTATATACTTCCGAAGTCATATTGAAAACACCTTTAGTGAGCCATATCTAAAACCCAAGAATGAGTTTGGAGATATAGAAAAAGAGGAAAATTCCGAAGATATCATTGCTCGTCGTAATAAACGGTCCGGTAGCAATGGCCGGGTCGATGCCTCGTTTGTCCAGAATTATAGGAACAAAGGTACCAATGAGAGCTGCGATGATGATGACAGATAACATAGATACTGCAATGGTTGTACTAAACGCAATCGAATAGTTCATGATAAAACCAAACAGGATTACCAGGGCGCCCAAGGCAATCCCGTTGATAAGACTTAACCCTACCTCTTTCATTAATCTGTTGAGAAGGCTCCCTTTTACCACATCATTTGCCAATCCTTGTACGATGATCGCGCTGGATTGTACTCCAACGTTGCCTGCCATAGCCGCAATTAGTGGCGTAAAGAAAAAGAGCATTTTAACTTCAGGATCGTCCATTAGATTTTCAAAATCCTGAAGGATAAAAACACTTGCAAGACCCCCGAACAAGCCTAAAATGAGCCATGGAAGGCGTGCCTTGGTCAATTGAAAGATATTGTCATCTGCTTCGACATCCTTCGAAATACCCGCCGCCATTTGATAATCTTTTTCGGCTTCATCTTTAATGAAATCAACAATATCATCAATAGTGACACGACCCACTAAGATCCCTTCTTCATCAACCACGGGGATGGCCTCCAGGTCGTATTTTTGCATGATTCGAGCTACCTCCTCACCTTCGGTATGAACGGTTACATAATCTACTTTTGGGATGTAAACGTCACTGATCTTGGATTTCTCACTCGCCGTAAGTAGGTCTTTCAGTGAAAGTCGGCCCTTCAATTTTCCTTCCTTATCCGTTACATATATAGAATGTACACGGGTTACATTTTTAGCCTGATTCCGCATTTCCCGAACACAGCCGGCTACGGTCCAGGTTTCTTTTACCTGTACCAATTCCTTTGCCATCAATCCCCCTGCACTTTTCTCGTCATAGCTAATAAGCTCCACGATGTCAGCGGCAAGCTCTTCGTCTTCGATCTTGTCGATTACCTTTTGCTGGATCTCATCATCGAGTTCGGCGACAACGTCAGCGGCGTCATCGGTGTCCATTTCGGAGAGTTCTTCGGCAATTTCTTTTGGGGAAAGTCGGTCAAGGATCTTATTTCGAACGTCCTCATCCACCTCCATCAACGCCTCGCTGGTGATCTCACTTTCAAGAAGTTTGATAAGGTAAGTGGCTTCGTCGCTTTTTAGTTCCTCAAGAATCTCGGCAATATCTGCAAAGTGGAAATCGGTTAGCTGTTCTTTCAAGGCATGACCATCCCGTTGAGCAATGAGTTGCTCAATCTTCTGAATGAAATCTGTTGTCACTTGAAATTGCATCTGTTTCCAATTTAAGGGTCAGGGCTATAAATTCTTCAACCGATAGCTGCTCTGGACGCTGGCCAAAGATAGCATCTTCTTTTAATTTATCGGAAAGCTGAAATGTTTTTAAACTATTCCGAAGGGTTTTGCGACGCTGCTGAAACGCGGTTTTAACCACTTTAAATAGCATTTTTTCGTCACACAGAAGCGAATAGTCCGGTTTTCGCGTCAACCGAAGCACCCCGCTTTCTACTTTAGGAGGGGGATTAAATACTCCGGGAGGGACCGTGAATAAGTACTCGGCATCATAAAATGCTTGTGTCAATACCGAAAGGATACCATAGGTCTTACTTCCTTCCTTTTCGCAAATTCGTTTAGCAACTTCCTTTTGAAACATGCCGGTAAATTCGGGGATACGGTCTCTCCATTCCAGAGTTTTGAACACAATTTGAGTAGAAATATTATAGGGGAAGTTTCCTGTGATCGCAAATTGCCGATCCGGAAACAACTGCCCAAGGTCGTATTTCAAGAAATCGGCTTCCAGGATCCGGAGATTATCCTTGGGATAGTTTTCTTCTAAATAGGTAATGGAATCTCTATCAATTTCCATGGCAGCGATGGTTATTTCCTTCGCAACCAGATATTTGGTGAGCACTCCCATTCCAGGTCCAATTTCCAGCACGTGATCATAGCCTTCAAGTGTAAGAGTATTCCCAATCTTTTGGGCGATTTCTTCACTGATCAAAAAATGTTGTCCAAGGTGTTTTTTGGCGCGTACCGATTTGCTCATAATTACGTCAAAGGTAGGAATTAAAAGCCTTGGTTGACCAAGATGCGACCATAAGATTTTACAGTTCAACGGCTGTTTTTCTGCTTTGAACGGGGTCTAATTCTGTAGGAATACACTTCAACGAAAAAATAAACGCTTGGACTAAAAACTGTAGGAAAATTCTATTTATGCTGTAGCTTTGTTATAGTACTAACAAAACCTCACGACATTTTGAAGAAGATAATTAGAATAATTCCGTACGCCCTTTTATTTCTTTCCACCTATGTGCTCACAGCACAAGCATCCTATGAAGTATCTAATTTTGTGATAGACAATATGGAACGCACAAAAGATAAGGTAGGAGATAATGGATTTAAATTTGAAGCATTGACCACGGGTATTAATTCTGCCTATGCGGATTATGGTTCGGGTTTGTTCAAAAATAAGTTTATTTCATTTTCTGCCCGTAAAATTGGCGCTCTTGCTAAGAAAGATCCGGCGACCAATGAGCCGTATACTAAGTTGTATTGTAGTGATATTTTGGAGAATTATGATCTTACAAGGCCTTTATTGTTTTCGAGTTTGTTGAATAAGAATGAGAATTTAGGTTCGGTTAGCTTTTCGCAGGATGGAACCATTATGTTTTTCACAAAAAATATTGAAGGTAATACAAAGAGTTTTCAGGTGTATCGGGCGGAGCTAAATCCGGAACGTGTTGGAGAGTGGTATAAGATCACTCCGTTATCTTTCAACAGCGCGGACTATTCCGTAGAAAACCCGCACCTAAGCAAAGATGGCAGTATACTTTACTTTGCTTCAGACATGCCGGGAGGTAAAGGAGGGTTCGACCTTTACAAGGTAACTTTAAATGCAGATGGATCTGCTGGAAAAGTGATGCCGGTGGAAGGAGCCATAAACACAGAGCTTGATGAAAAATTTCCGCACCTTTCCGTTGATGAGAAGTTTCTATTCTTCTCGTCCACGGGTCATGAAAATGCCGGTGGATTTGATGTATTTAAGTCGAGAAGAACTAAAAAAGGCTATGTAACCATTCTCAATTTAGGGAATACGATCAACACCGAAATGGACGAGATCGCCTTTGTGCCTGCCACAGAACGAATTGGATATATTACTTCCAATCGAACGGGTGGGAACGGTGGATATGATATCTATAGAATAACCGAGTATGTCCTTTCCCAGAATGTAAAAGGGCGAGCGCTTGACTTCGACACCGGGATTCCATTAGCAAACGTTGCTGTGCAGCTTATTGACACTGATGGTACTCAGGTGGGGGAGTTGACTACAAATGAGCAAGGTGAGTTTACCTTCCCAATTTCTTCCTTCGAATATTATACGCTGGTTACAGGTAAAGAGGGCTTTTTTAAAGGGTCTACGATCTTTAACACCGATAACAAGACCGAGTCTTATACGGTAGATGTAACCTTAAAAGCACAACCGGCGCCCATTGTAGTGACTAAAGAAAAATCATATATCAAGATCGACAATATTCATTTTGACTATAATAGCGCGAAGATCAAAGAATATTCAACCATCACCTTGAACACTGTAGTATCCACCATGAATTCGAATCCGGAAATCAAAGTAGCGCTCAATGCTCATACCGATTTCCGAGGAAATGATAACTACAATCTCAAATTGTCCGACCGTAGGGCAGCTTCCGCAATGGAATATTTAATTTCAAGAGGGATCTCGAAGGACCGATTGACCTGGAAAGGTTATGGAGAATCGCAACCATTGATTGATTGCTCGCCCTGTACGGACGCAGAGCACGAAGCCAATCGTAGAATAGAGTTTATAATTTTGGAGGAATAAAATAGCCAATTATTTTTCCAAAGACCCCGTATTAACCCGATAGCATGCTGTCGGGTTTTTTAATGCTCGCAAATAACCGCCATCTCTGTTCTAAAGGCCACAAACTTTCCCTCAAACGGTTTACTTTGTGCCCGAAGTGTCTCAGCGTCTTCGGCGTAATATTTTTCCAGAGTAGCCTTGCTGTCCGTTCTATATTGCACCGAATAGGTCACCCCTCCCATTTCTTCCTCAACTTCCACACGGGTCATTAAGGCATTTTTAAATTTACCGGTATTCAGCATGGCCGGGATATGCTCAGATTGCATCCAAGACAACCAAGTGTCGTGAACACTTTCGTCTATATTGATGGTAACATTATATATATACATGGACTATTTTGAGGCTTTATTTTCTTCGAGGAACGTATTCAAAATTCCAAAAACTTCCTTCTGCTTTTTTAATCGATATTCCATGGAATACCGATAAACCGAAAGGTAATTCTTGAATAATTTGTTTTGATATACTGCTTCGTTTTGCGTTCGGTAATCTATCAAATCCATATTTTCCACTACATATGGAAAATACATGTCGCCGTAGCTTGATCGGGTGGAGGCATCGATCCCTTCCAACCATTTGTAGTATTCATAGATGCTAACAATTTCATTTTTCAATTCGAAATCGTTTATAAATCGGATGTCCCCCGTCTCCACTAGCGAATTGTAGGCTGTTTTCTTTAGATACGTATAATCGAGCGCCAGTAACTGAAGTGACAATCTGTTAATGGTATCCAGATCCCTTTGGGACGCAATGTATGCCATCAAAGAATCTATTTTACTCATGAGGTGATCCCCTGATTCAATATTTGTGATCAATGAGTTTTTATTGAATTCGGTTTCTTCAACTATATTTTGCAAATGTTCCTTGACCAGATCCTGCTCCTGAGCCGATTCGCGACAGGTGTTTAACTGAAAGGCAATTAATATACCCAAGATGACCACTATAAATTCGAAGAAATGGTTGCGCCAGTTAATCTTTTTGTGCTCCATAAAATGTTGGGTTAGTTGATGGCATCGCCGCGCAACATTCGGAAGCGCTTTCTGGCTTCCACAAAGTAAATACTATCAGCAAATTCGAAGATGATCTGTTCATAAAACAACTTGGCTTTTTGAGGTTGGGCCAGAGGTCCTTCGTACAATTTCGCCAGTCTGAAGTGGGCGTCGTCAGCGAGGATATCTTCCTTGTAGAATTCGATCAATTTTAAATAATTTGCCTCTGCTTGTTCATATTCGCCTAAGACTTCGTAGATCTCTCCCATTCGCAACAGTGCCTCGTCCTCTATTTTTTCCCCCTTGTGGTTGGTCAAAATATCCTGCAATACCGAAAGTGATTGGCTGTTTTTATTCTGAAGTAACAACAGATCGGCTCGGGAAAATTTCTTCAAAGCCGATTGAGTAGAGTCCTCCAAAGAATTATCACTTATGAGCAAAGACAATTCCATGGCGTCATTGGCAATAAGCTGCGAAGCCGATTTCTTTAAAACGTCCAGCTGAATTTGTGCCCATTCAAAATCCCCTTTAAAATAGCTGGTTTGGGCCACCTTAAATCGGGCTTCCTGCGCCAACACATTACTTTTTACTTTCTTCTGAACTTGAGTATAATAGATCAGCGCCTGGTTGAATTTTTCATCATAAACCAAAATATCTGCCAGTTTTAACTTTACCCGGGCTTCCTGAAAGACCGATAGCCGTTGTTTGGACAGCTCTTTCAAATTGAAAATGGCTTCGGTAGATCTGCCATTTTGAAACGCCAAAAAATGGTTGAAATCTATCTGAAGCGCCAGCGTTGCTTCTCCGTTTCCGAATTCCTCAAACAACTTCAAATACTGGTTTTCAATAGCTGGATAGTCCTTGGGCTGCGCTAGTTTCAGTTCCACGTTCATGAGGTACTGGTAACCTTCCAGACGAATCTCCGGAGTGGGTGCTTTTTCAATTACAAACTCTACGATCTCTTTCGCATCCTCATACATCTGTTCGTCGATCGCAATACGAAGTAGATCGATGATACCGCGCAGGTCTTCCTCACTTCGTTTGTAAATAGCCTTTTCTTGTATAAAAGCCTTCTTGAATTCTTTTTGCTGAATAAAAAGCCAACTCAACAACTCGTTGAACAAAACATCGGGTTGCTGCTGTAATTTCTTCAGTAAAATTTTCCGAAGAATACCATTGGCCTCATTATTGGAATCTTCGGTTACATAAAAACTGAAATTACGTTGTGCGGTGGCTCGATACCCCGAATTGCTATGTATCAAATCGATATAGGTCTCGAACATCTTATCCAGCTTTCCTTGCTCTCCGTAAATTTTGGCCAATTGCGGATTATAATCTCGTTCAGGATCCAGTTTCATGGCTAGCTCATACGTCGCTGCGGCCTCATCCAAAAGGCTGTAGTCCGAAAATGCCCGACCTACTGTGTAAGCGTTAAATGGGTTTTCGCTTACTCCGTTGATTGCTTTTTCATAATTAATATTCGCTAGACTGTCTTTTTCCTGAAGTGCGTAATTGTATCCTAACTCTACATAAAATCGTGGCGTCGCTCGTCGACTATTTAAATTTTCCATGATGATCTTTTCAGCCGATTCAAAGTCTTCCAACTGTTGATGTGATTTCAAGATATAAGTGGCGTAATCTGTCCGATGAGGATTTTGACGCTTCAATTTTTTAAAAATCACCAGAGCCTTTTCATAGTCTCCTTTTTCGAAGTAGTTTTTGCCCAAAGCGTCATTCTGCGCAAAAGAAGGCACAGATAAAAGAAGGGCTAAAACGAACCATAGCGTACGCATGAGGTAAATATAAGCAATTGATTTCTTAAAAATATCTCAATTATTGAGCCACGTCGGTCAATAACAGGAATTAGTGGTTAGGAGTTAGAAATTAGTTGGAGGTTTCCCTAGCATATGGTATCGAAACCACAATAAGGAACCAGAACTTCGGGTATTTTGATTCCGTCCGGAGTTTGACAATTTTCCAAGATTCCCGCCAGCACGCGCGGTAGTGCTAATGCGCTTCCGTTAAGGGTGTGTACCAGATTATTCTTACCATCCTTGTCTTTGAACCGAAGTTTTAGTCGGTTGGCCTGAAAAGCCTCAAAGTTAGATACCGAAGACACCTCCAACCATCGGTCCTGTGCCGTAGAAAACACCTCGAAGTCGTAGGTGAGGGCGGCTGTAAAACCAAGATCTCCACCACACAGACGGAGAATTCGGTAGGGGAGGTTTAATTCTGCGAGAATTTCTTTTACATGCTCCACCATGCCGTCGAGAGCCGTATAACTCGCATCGGGATGTTCGATCCGCACGATCTCCACCTTATCAAATTGGTGCAACCGATTGAGACCGCGAACATGAGCACCATAACTTCCTGCCTCACGACGAAAGCATGGTGTGTAGCCAGTACAAAGAACGGGCAGTTCATTGTGCATTAACAGATCGCCTCGAAACATGTTCGTAACCGGAACCTCTGCCGTTGGAATTAAGTATAGATCGTCGATACCCACGTGGTACATTTGACCTTCCTTATCCGGGAGTTGTCCCGTTCCAAATCCGGAGGCCTCATTCACCAAGTGCGGCACCTGAAATTCGGTGTAGCCCGCAGCTGTATTCTTATCCAGGAAATAGGAGATCAATGCACGTTGCAATCTTGCGCCTTTTCCTTTATACACAGGGAAACCGGCACCTGTGACCTTCACTCCCAGTTCAAAATCTATAAGATCATATTTTTTTGCCAGCTCCCAATGGGGGAGTGCATCCTCACTTAATTTTGGTATCTCTCCCTCCCGAAAAGTTTCCTCATTATCATTTTCATCAGTACCGGCTGGCACCAATTCATTTGGGATATTGGGGATGGTATACAACAATTGCTGAAGGCCTTCCGTGGCTTCATTGAGTTTCTCTTGCAGTTCTTTGGATTGTTCTTTGAGTTGTCCGGTTTTTTCCTTGAGCAGATTGGCTTTTTGTGCCTCACCACTTTTAAAAAGATTCCCTATTTCTTTAGAAAATGTATTCGATTGCGATAGGGTTTCGTCCAATTGAGTCTGAGTTGCCCGCCGAGTCTCATCGGCAGCCAGAACCTCATCAAACACTTTTGTGGCATCGAATCCTCGCTTGGTCAGCGCAGTGATATATGCATCTTTATGTTCGCGAATGCTGTTTATTTGTAACATTTTCCGTAGAATTTTAAGAATACTCCGCCGCTTTAGCTTCGGAGAATGAAGAGGCAAAGTTAGGAAAAAAGCCAGTTTTAAAGCTGTATTGGGCTATTCTTTTTACCGCTTGTTCATATAGTCTTTGGGAGAAGGTAAAATCCAATCATGGTGTCTTAATGGCGACCATTCTTGGGCGGCAAGATCCACTTCGGGGTCGATAAATGGGTGATATTCACCTCCGTTTACCTTTACTCTTGACACGGCATAGACGGCGACATCCCGACCTTTTTCAGCTTCTAGATCATGGATACGTTGCGCCAATTGCCAGATCATATCGGGCTTTGTGCGCACGGATCGACGTTGTTTTTTAGAGAGCAATTTGTTGTAATTATAATTGTTACGTTCACCGGTTGTTTTGTCCTCAGTGTAGAGCATAAGCATACCACTTTTGCTTCGAAGCATCATGCGCCAGGCGAGACGGTGACCTTCTTCGGTCCAAAGCACATCACCTTCGATGACCCAGTGCCGAAGCGGCAGTGCGATCTGAATTAGAAAATAAAGGGCAAAAAAGGTGAGGAGTAAGGGCTTATATTTCGGGACTAGAAGCGCTCCTTCGGTGTACATGGATTTCTTCGGAATTAATTTTCGCCACGGACTCAGAATTCGTCTATCGAGGGTTTCCGAAGTAAAGAAAAACAAGGCAAACGCCATTGACATATACGGAAATATCCCAATTTGGAACACCACCGAATTAAACAAATGGAAGAATATGGACACGCAAAATGCTACCACCCTCGTACGTTTCCAAAGTAATAATGGTACGATGAGCAGATCAAAAAATATACCCACATAGGCGATGCTAAAATGGACCCATTCATATTGTAAAAAGTCTCCGATGAGCCAATAATCACTCTTACCTTTCATAAATAAGGCCGCGACTGTGCCGTCCAACCAATGGGGATATAGTTTGGCCAGAGAAGCGTAGGTGTAAACGATCCAAACCTGAAAAATGACCGCCAAATACGACCAGCGTGGAACAGAATTCGATCTAATTTTCTCGCTGTGTTTTGCATCTAATGACAGGGCTCGGTTGGCGGGTAGCAACACCATCAACCAACACAAGAGCATCATTAAATAGTAGTGGTTGTTATAGGATGATTTTTGCATGAGATAGACACAGGTCCACATAAGCGCGTAGCAAAACATGCTAAATCGGTATTTATAACCTACCATCACCAGCAAGCCAAATATACCCATCAACGCAAAATAGAAATACATGCCATTCCCCGGCAAGGGCTGTAGAAAGTCAAAGCCAATGAAGTTGAAAGTGAAGTCGGGATCGATAAAATTTCGTTTGGCTGACCCCAATGCGATCTCCCCAAATGCCTGGATCGAAATAAGCAGTCCGAAAACAACACGCCACAAGACGAGCCCGGTATTATCAATCTGCTTAAACAAAAAATTATTCATGCTCCTCTAAAAAAGTTCGGGCAAATTTTTCATCATTACGTATGGCCTCTTGAAGTTCTTCGGTCGAGGAGAACGACTCTTCATCCCGAATATGCGTAATAAATTGGATGCACAAATTTTGATCATAAAGATCGATATTCCTATCCAAAAAATACGTCTCGATCGTGGTTGTGGTTCCACCTACCGTTGGATTGGTTCCAATGCTTGTGAGTCCATACGTTGGCTGCGCATTGATGGTTGCTTTCACCAGATACACTCCTTTTCCGGGAATGAGCTTGTCCGGTGCTCCAACTTGTAAATTGGCCGTAGGAAATCCAAGGGTTTTGCCTATTCCTTTTCCTTTGACAATCGTACCACAAAGTTGGTAGGCATAGCCCAGATACCGATTTGCTGTTGTGATATCTCCCGCTTCCAATGCCTTTCGGATCTTGGTAGAACTTACCGCTACTTCGTCTAGTTCCTGTGCGCTGATCTCCTCTACTGTAAAACCATGGTTATCGCCAAAATCTCTCAGATCATCAATATTTGCGGTGCGATTGCGTCCAAAACGATGGTCGTAACCTATGATGATCTTTTTAGCATTTAGTTTGTCGACAAGGATCTCTTGGACAAATTCTGAGGCCGGGAGCCGTGAAAATTCTCGGGTAAAAGGCTGTACGACCATATGGTCCACGCCCATAGCCTCGAGTAATTCTTTTTTTTGTGAAAGCGTGCTGAGCAATTTTAGATCACAGTCCTTTTGAACTACCATTCTTGGATGCGGGTGGAAGGTAAACAATACCGAATCCAGATTTTCACGCTTTGCGGTTTCCACCAAGCGTTCCAAAAGAGCTTTGTGCCCCAAATGAACACCATCAAAGGTGCCAATGGTCACTACGCAGCCTCTGGTGTTTATATATTCTGAAGAAGAGTTGTGTTCTTCCAATTTAGGTTCCGTTAAAGGTGTTCATAGTTCTGTTTACGCCAGCCAATGCAAAGGATTCGATCAGTTCCATAGATTTTTTGAGTCGTTCCGGCATTTGTTTTTCTTCTTCCGGAGTCCAAGGGCTAAGGACATAATCTACTTGCCGGCCTTTTCCAAAACTATCACTGATCCCGAATCTAAATCGGTTGTATTGTGTTGTCTGCAAGGTGTGCTGGATGTCTTTCAGCCCATTATGCCCTCCATCACTGCCTTTAGTTTTAAGACGAAGTGTACCAAAAGGTAGGTTGAGGTCATCGGTGACCACCAACAGATTTTCCAGAGGAACTTTATGCTTTGTAAGCCAATAATTGACTGCTTTACCGCTTAAGTTCATGTAGGTGCTCGGTTTCAGTAAAAAAAATGTGCGCCCTTTCTTTTTGTGGGTGGTTATGTCTCCCAGTTTAGCAGATTCCCAAGGGAGGTCGTTTTGCTCCGCCAAAAAGTCCACGATCCTGAAGCCAATATTATGGCGGGTGTTGTGATATTTGGGACCAATATTTCCCAGTCCAACAATGAGATATTTTTTCATTGGTTCGTCTTCGGGGTCGTTTTGATTTTTCGCCTCATTGGTACTTTGGGATGTTGAGAGTCCAAATAATTTTCTGAAAAAGGATCGCATTCCAATTCTATTTCAGTAAAAATAAAAAAAGCATCCCGAATTACGAGATGCTTTGGTTTTATTCTTAAAAAGTTAGGATTATGCGTCTGCCGGTGCTTCTGCAGCTGCGCCTCCTTCTGCTGGGGCGGCAGCTCCTTCTGCTGGTGTTCCTTCTGCTCCTTCTTCTCCTTCAAGACCTTCTTCATCTTCGTCCTCGACCTCATCTTCAATGGCAACACGCGAGGTTCTCACCTGGCAAATTACAGCGTTGTCCACGTGCATGATCTTGAACTTTTCTTGTTCGATCGCAGTGACGTACATTTTTGATCCAATGGTCATTTCGGTGATATCAGCATCGATAAAATCGGGCAGATCTGCCGGTAATGCTTTCACACGAAGCTTACGATTTACAATACGTAATACTCCACCATTTCTAACTCCTTTGGCATTTCCTGATATTTTAACAGGAATTTCCATAGTAACTTCTTTATCGTCGAAGATTTGGTAAAAGTCGATGTGTAAGATACGATCTGTCACAGGATGAAACTGCGCGTCTTGTAAGATACATGCTAACTTCGTACCATCTTCCAGTGCAACTACAACTGTATGTACGTTAGGAGTGTACACCAAGTCTTTAAATGCAAGTTCGGTTGCCGAAAAGTGTATAGGTGCTTCTCCTCCGTAAATAACGCAGGGAACCCTTCCAGCATTACGTAAGGCTTTTGTTGCTTTCTTGCCTACGCTTTCTCTTTGAGATCCTTCGATTGTAATTGATTTCATTTTTTCTTTAGTCTATTAAATATTAGTTTTCCCCTCTAAGGGGCTGCAAATGTAGCATTTTTTCTAACAATTGTAAATAAAAGGAAGGATTAATTATTCTTCGGAAATATACGGTTCTGAGTGGCTGGAAAGGGTAAATTTGAAACTAACTTTTTGCCTACTGAATCTAACCAATATCGCGTTACCGAAACCTACATTAAGAACTTAGAGCTGATCGACTTATTTCCGTGGACACTAAGCATTACATCGGCAAACAGATCGGCGCAGGTGAGCACTCTAATTTTTGGGCTTGTTTGCTGCAACGGAATAGAATCTGTAACAATAAGCTCTTCCAACTTCGAATTTTCAATACGTTCATAGGCATTGCCAGAAAGAATAGGGTGGGTACAAATGGCTCGAACGCTCAATGCTCCGCGCTCCATCATAAGGTCTGCGGCCTTGGTGAGGGTGCCGGCGGTGTCCACCATATCGTCTACCAACACAACATTCTTCCCTGTCACGTCGCCAATCAATTCCATGTGAGAGATCACATTGGCCTTAGCTCTTTGTTTGTAGCAAATCACCACGTCGCTTTCCATGGCTTTGGAATAGGCATAGGCTCTTTTCGATCCTCCCATATCCGGTGAAGCGATGGTAAGATTCTCCAAATTGAGATTTTTTAAGTAGGGCAAAAATATAGTCGATGCAAACAGGTGATCCACCGGCTTTTCGAAAAACCCTTGTATCTGGTCCGCATGGAGATCCATGGTGATGATACGGGTAGCTCCGGCAGTCTCTAACATTTTTGCGATCAATTTGGCGGCGATAGGGACTCTAGGTTTGTCCTTTCTGTCCTGTCGTGCCCATCCAAAGTACGGCATTACTGCTGTGATGTGCCGGGCTGAAGCTCTTTTCGCAGCATCCAGCATCAATAACATTTCCATGAGGTGGTCACTATTGGGGTGGGTGGAACCAATGATAAAGACCCGGCTCCCTCGAACCGATTCTTCAAACGAAGGTTGAAATTCACCGTCGCTATAGGTAGAAGTGATCACCTTTCCTAAAGGGATCCCAAACCCCTTGGCAATATCGGTAGCTAGTGACTCGCTCTGTTTACAGGCAAAGATCTTGGGTTCGGGCATTTGCGATGGCATAGTATGTTGTATTAAGTTGGACGGTTACAAATGTATATGAATGCCAAATGATTATTTAAAAATGAGGGAGGGATTTACTAACAATTTATCCCAATTTATTCCATAAAAATGATGGTAATTATTCGCAATAAATGTTTATTTTTGCCGTCCACTTGCTCAAGTGGCGGAACTGGTAGACGCGCTGGATTCAAAATCCAGTGTCTTAGGACGTGCGGGTTCGATTCCCGCCTTGAGTACAAATAAACCACCAAAGGTGGAATTGCAAGCGAGCTTCAAAAAAGGAGCTCGCTTCTTTTTTGAAGTACTGTGAAGTAATTCCTTTTGTGGTTTTCAAGCTGACGCAAAAGGGAACAAGTGCAAGGCACTTGAATCCCGCTCGTCGGCTTTGTTTTATTCTGAAAGATGAAGTAAAGGAGCTCGCTTCTTTTTTGAAGTGCTGTGAAGTAATTCCTTTTGTGGTTTTCAAGATGACGCAGAAGGGAAGAAGTGCGGAGCGCTTCAATCCCGCGCGTTCATCTTGATTTGTCCGTGAGTACGTCAAAAAAAGGAGCTCGCTTCTTTTTTGAAGTGCTGTGAAGTAATTCCTTTTGCGGTTACATTAAATTTGAGCACAAACTATTATTGTCGTCCAAGATTTTGATTGCAACGATCAATATTGGCCTTAAGCGTGGCAATATGATAGTGGTCATCTTGTAGAAAATTCTTATATATTTCCAGGCTTTTGGTATAATTTATTTTGGCTTTCTCATAATCTGCCATGTCATCGTATACCGATCCAATATTGCCATAGCTAATTGCAATATCAGGGTGTGCCTCACCATGAAATTTTTTATAGATGGACAGGGCCTTTTCATATTGTGAGATGGCATTTTCGTATTCACCTTTGTCTTTATAGACAGAGCCAATATTGCTGTAACCTGTAGCAATATCCGGATGTTCTGCTCCATGAAATTGGTTATAAATAACTAAGGCCTTTTCAAAATATTTCATCGCACTATCATAATCTTCTAAACTATCCTTGGCGATGCCAATGTTGTTATAAACAACAGCAATTTTAGGGTGTTTTTCTCCAAAAAACTTCTTGTAAATATCCAAGGCCTTTTGGTAATAATCAATAGCAGTCTCGAAACCTTTTTTACTATCATAGGCTAAGCCCATGTTCACATAACTATCAGCGATATCCGGGTGATCATCATTGTGAATTTTTTTCTTAATAACCAATGCCTTATCAATGTAGTCAATTGCTTTATCCCATTCTCCTTTGTTGTCATAGGACGCCCCAATATTATTGTACTCATAAGCGATATAAGCGTGATCTTCATCGTAAAATTGAAGATACATTTCCAGCGCCATTTGGTAAAAGTCGATGGCTTTATCCCATTCTCCCTTTCCGTCATAAATCAATCCAACGTGATTGTATCTTCTGGCAATATCGGGATGCTCCTTACCGTGAATGAACTTGTAAAGGTCGAGCGCTACTTCATTATGTTCTAAAGCCACATCGAAGACTGCCTTATTGTAATAGGCCTGTGCCAGTTCGCTGTTTAAAATCGCTAACTGATTTTTATCTGGATCCGCCCCTTTTTCAATTTCTGACAAAGCATTTTCAAAGCGCTCAATCGCCTGATCATTATATCCCAACCCGCGAAGTGAAATACCCGCCTCCATATTCATTCCAAAATCATCCGGACTCATTTCCACGGCCAACTCAAAATATCGCAAGGCTTCTTTATACGACAATTGGAGTTTTTTGAGCTTGCCCAACTCAAAATAGGTTGAAGCGGCTTCAAAAATGCTGTCCTTTGCACTTTCTTTTAAAAGTTGTTCGGCATCCGCGAAATTGTTTTCTTTGATGGCACTAAGTGCCTTTTCTTTTAGATTGTCTTTCTTAAGCTGAGATGCTAATCTTGCCTCTAATTCTTGTTTAACCTTGGTTTGCTGTTGTTGAATTTCCTTGTTTTTGTTGAGCTCTGCCCGGAGATCATTTTTCTCTTTCTCCAATGATTTCACCTTTTCTTGAATTGCTTTGTCCGGAAGCGCAGACAAGCTGCTTTTTAGTTCTTCTATTTTATCTTCCTTTTGAGTCAATATTTTCATCAGGGTCCTAACATTATTGGAGAGTGATTCCTCGTCGTCAAAAGAAGGCTCTGAAAACTCTTTAGAAAGATAGACGTGTAAATTGTCTTTCAACAATTCACCAAATTTGTCGACCGAATCATAATTCTTATACAAGATCGTTTCGTTCATACTAGCTTTAAACTCGATCAACTCACCAAATGTCTTTATCTCTTCGATTGATGAGGGAGAAAATCCTTTTTTAAAATAAGCAAAGAGCGTTTTCCCTTTTTTATTGGTTAGCTCAAATTCCTGCCTGGTAAATTTTCCTATTTTGGAGTAAAAGATAAAAATGCATAAGGAACTTTCTTCCAATAATGGATTGATTGCATCTTGAATACTTTCGAAATTGGGATAACTTCCATGATGCAAATCGAACTCCCATAGAACAGGTTTAAGATGAAGATGGTCATGGCTTATATTAACCTGATTTAAATGCCGAATGCATTTGTCTCTTTCTTCAGACACCTCCGCCGAGGAGGCTATGAATATATTAACCTTTTTTGTAGTCATATGGATGCTTAGGTTGATTTATACTCGAAAAACCTAGAATATCGGAGTCTAAGAACAACTTAATTTTCAATTTATTCGAATCTGTAGAGATTCGGGGGAGAATAGTAAATATAAAGAATGTTTTGAACATCCTTTCACTTACTGGCCTTCAAAACTCAATTCGCACCAGTTTGTCCTAGCTAGCAAGAACTTCAAAGCCATAAATCCCTTTATTCCATTTGAGACGTTTATAGGCATGTAAGTCGCTAGATTTTTACAAATTTCTCAATGGTTTTTCCTTCTTCGGAACTAATCTCAGCAAAGTACAATCCGCCGGATAATTCAGAGACATTCACACTCGAGCCATTTCCAAGCTGTTGTAGAATCAATTGACCACTAAGATCGTAGATCGTAATTTTTTCCACCACTGAAGTTTCCGAAGTAACAAGAAGGATATCACTAGTAGGATTGGGGTAAAGGGTGGTTGTATTTATTTTGCTGGATGAATTCGATAGTAATTCGTTGCTAAAAAACAAAGCACTATTTCCAATATCTAGATACAAGGATTGAACTCCGGAGCCTTCATTTTGGATGGCATAGTCCACTGGAAATCCGGACACATCGAAATAGGTGAAATAGTCATTTTCAAAATCGGTGTGGCTTTCAAATTCGCAAATATTACTGGTTTTAACGAATGTTTCGGTAAAGAGTATGTCGTTAATAGTATCGTAACTAAAAGTTCCTGAGAAAGTATTACAAGCTCCCTCTCCTGTATACTCTAGGTTCTCCGTAAATGTCCAGCTTGGCGAAATAGGGGGTTCAACGTCCGAAACATCAAATGCACCTCCCAAATCCAAAGAATAGTTAGTTAAATACCAGGTTTGAAAAATATCCGAATTTTGTCCGTAAGATGTCAGCGAAACAAAGACAAGGAATACGATATGAATTAAGTTTTTCAAGGCTTATTGTTTTATAAATTTCTGAATGGCTCTCCCTTCTTCGGAAGTAATCTCAACAAAATAGAGTCCTGCCTGAAACTTCGAAACATTCACCTTGGAAAGATCCTCGGCTTCCTCCAAAACCAATTGACCATTGAGATCGTAAATAGCAATTTCTTCAATAACGGCCGTTTCCGAAGCAATAAAAAGGACATCTTGTGTGGGATTGGGATACAAAACAATATCCAAAGTATAAAGATCGTTCATTCCTAAAACAGGCGTATCCTGATACTGCGCATAATTACCGGCCTCATCGGTTATCTGTAGCAACAAACCTCCATTATCGGTAATATCAATAATATAGGTAAACAGCACGTCCACCCCATCCCCAAACAACAAACCGAAATAGACAATGGCAAAATCACAGTATTGTTGGCATCCGGGCAAAGTGATGGCCGGATTCAGAAAAGTAAATTCCAATTCCACCGGGTCATAGGAAACATCGCTAAAAAAACTATCACTTCCGGGATCCAACACCGCATAAGCACTGGTTTCTTCAAAAACAATGTTGGGATCCACAATTCCAATAACATTGACAATAGGGGTGGGGTAGGTCACCCCGTCCAAAAACACGTTGGTCACGTACCAATCGGTTTCCAAAAGTTCGAGAGGCTGCGCGTCTGCAAGCTGCAGGCCGCATAAAAATGACAAAGCAAGTAGTAGTTTTTTCATAGTTAGTGATTTTTTTGCCGAATTGTATGGTTGTCACAGATAAGGAGATGGTCCCTTTTTCAGACCGTGCGCATACAACCATTCTTAATATAAAACAGGGAAAGGAAGTAAAACCCTACTTTATTTCACAGTTCATAAATTGGAATGGTTAGATTTCCAACAATGAGCATTAGCACATAACAATGGTACTAAAGTTATGAAATCTAAGCCACTTTCGATACATTTAGGGCTTTAGATTGTATTATCATGAGTGATTTTTGGCTCTATTTTCAGCTGGGTTTCGAGCATGTTCTCGATTGGTCCGCCTACGACCACCTGTTATTTATGTTGGTGCTGTGCGCGGCATATACATTTAAGTCTTGGAAAAGGTTGTTGCTGTTGGTAACGCTTTTTACCTTAGGGCATACTGTTTCCCTAATTTTAGGCAATTATGGACTGGTGAGTGTAAGTGGGAAATGGATCGAGTTTTTGATTCCCATTACCATTTTAGTCACTGCCGTATATAATATGTATAGTACCCGAGGTTCTCATTCTGAAAAAAAGGTGGGACTCCTGTTTTTTGCCGCTCTTTTCTTCGGAATTATCCACGGCTTCGGATTTGCACGATATTTTATTCAAATAAATGAGGAACAGGAGATACTTCCGTTATTGGAATTTGCGCTTGGGATCGAGTCGGTTCAGATTTTGGTAGTTTTGGTCGTATTAATCGTTGGCTCCATAGCACAGAGCTTCTTCCGAATAAGACAGCGGGACTGGATCCTTGTGACGTCATCTATCGTTATTGGATTAACTGTACCTATGATCGCGGAAACCTGGCCGTTTTAGAACACTTTTGTACCCATGGGAAGTGGAAAAAGCGTAAGGTAATTCAAAATAAACCGACTGAAATGTGCTCTTTTAAGATGTCCAACTTTCGGAAAGATTTAACACCCACATTTTTTGTTGGGCTGTAACTTACCTTTATTTTCGCTACATATTAGAGTAGATGACAAAACAGAAACAATTAAAATACGATGTGGCTTACCTGCGAATGGCTTTGGAGTGGAGTAAACTTTCGTATTGTGAGCGCAGACAGGTGGGTGCCCTGATCGTAAAGGACAAAATGATCATTAGCGATGGTTATAATGGTACTCCCACGGGTTTTGAGAATATTTGCGAAGATGACGAAGGCTACACAAAATGGTATGTCTTACACGCCGAGGCCAACGCAATTTCAAAAGTAGCTTCATCCACTCAATCCTGTAAAGGAGCCACCTTATACATTACTATGTCTCCATGCCAGCAGTGCAGTAAATTGATCCATCAGGCAGGAATTTCTCGTTTGGTTTACTTTGAAGGCTATAAGGACAACTCGGGGGTGAAATTTTTAGAGAAAGCCGGCGTTGATATAACACATATTGAATCTTTACACTAATGGGGAATACTAAAAAATATCTGCCTTTGTTCTTGGGTGTTGCGGTTGCGGCAGGTGTATTTTTAGGCTCCAAACTCAATTTTGGCGATGGCAATGAGAAGATATTTGCCACCAATTCGAAAAAAGATAAGCTCAACCGACTCATAGACTATATCGATTACGAATACGTGGATGTGGTCAATACCGATAGCATTGTAGATGTCACGGTCAATGGTATTCTGGAAAATCTGGACCCCCATTCGGTGTATATTCCCGTAGATCAATATGAGGAGAATGCAGACGATATGCGAGGTAATTTTGTGGGAATTGGAGTGAGTTTCTATCCCTACAACGACTCCATAGCCGTGATCCGTGCGATTGAGGGAGGCCCGGCAGCCAATGCAGGAATTTTGGGTGGTGACCGAATATTGTACGCAGACGGCAAGAAATTATTTGGTGAGAATATCGATAGAGATAGTATTTCCAAATTTTTAAAGGGAGAGATCAATTCCAAAGTAAAACTGAAAGTTTACAGACGCGGAGAAAAAAAACTCCTCGATTTCACCTTAAAAAGAAAGCGTGTACCCCTTGTTAGTGTTGATGCCGCTTATAAATTGACCGATCAAATAGGGTATATTAAGGTGAATCGTTTTTCAGAAACTACTTTCAACGAATTTAAGAGTGCCCTCCAAGAACTGGACGATGAGGATTTAAGTACCCTAGTGTTGGATTTGCGGGATAATCCCGGTGGCTATATCTCAACTGCCGAAAGAATCGTCGACGAATTTTTGGAAGATGATAAATTGGTGCTCATTACCCGAAACAAAAGTGGAGAAGAAAGTCGAACTTATGCGTCTAAGCGTGGTGATTTTGAGGATCGAAGTCTTTATGTTTTAATCAATGAGAACTCAGCGTCGGCCAGTGAAATTGTTGCGGGTGCCCTTCAGGACAACGACAAGGGAACCATTGTAGGGAGGCGCTCCTTTGGTAAAGGTTTGGTGCAACGTGAAATGGCATTGGGTGATGGTAGTGCTGTCCGCCTGACCATAGCTAGGTACTACACTCCAACCGGACGATCTATCCAACGACCTTACGGCAATGGCAACGGTAGCTATTACAGTGACTACGAAAATAGATATCGCAACGGCGAAATGAAAAACGCGGATAGCATTCGGGTGGCAGATTCACTTCGGTTTACAACTCCCGAAGGTAAAGTAGTGTATGGAGGTGGTGGGATCATTCCAGATGTTTTTGTTCCGAAGGACACCAGCATCGAGAACGAAACGCTTGAATATATCACACGAAATGGTGCCATGAGTTATTTTGTTTTTGAATATTTGGAAGCCAACCGAAACGATTTTAATGGGCTCACACTTCAGCAGTTCGACGATCAATTTGAAGTGGATGATTCATTGAGAGAAGATTTTATCTCCTATTCGCGTATCGAGGAAGCTAAAATTGATATTAGCGGTTACACTCAAGAACTTAAATTGGCCTTAAAAGCCAGTATCGCCCAGCAACTTTTTGGGCCAAATGCCTACGAATATTTCATCAACGAAGGTGATTCCATGATCGAAAAGATCTACGAACTGGAAGAAAGTAAAAACCCGGAGTGATTCGATATACGACCCGCCCGAACGTACCGTTCGGTACAGGCGGGTGTACGATTTGAGATTTACGATTTAAGAGGTCGGAAGTCGGGGGTAGGAAGTCAAAGGATGGAAGACGAGTCTAACACTCACCACTCAAAACTTAACTACTTCTTATTCCTATTTTTCATTGTATGAGCCACACGAAGTATTACCATGAGCATTACGGCGCAAGCAGCTGCTAAAACTCCAATGGCGGCGACGGCACTGTCCCCGGAGAAGGGAGCTTCCAGATCTAGTTTTGAAGCGTTAAATACAATAAGGCCCAGGCCAACAACAATAAGTATATAGACAAGTATCTTCATATCATTAATTAAATAATTCCTGAATATTTGAGGTGAACAGCTTCACAGCGATCGCGAGCAACACCACTCCAAAGATCTTTTTGATAATAGCAATTCCACTTTTGCCCAGAATACGTTGCAGCTTCGCAGAAGTTTTTAAAACAATATACACAATAATCACGTTCACAATGATCGCTACGATGATGTTTTCGATACTGTATTCGGCCCGAAGTGCCAGGATCGTGGTCAAACTACCGGGTCCGGCCACAATAGGAAACGCAATGGGGAAAATACTGGCCATATCGTGCCCTTCGTCACCTTCTCGAAAGAGCGTGATATTAAGGATCATTTCCAAAGCAAGGAAGAATAAAATAAAGGCCCCTGCGACGGCAAATTCGTTAACATTAATTCCTATTAATTTTAAGATCTCCTCTCCAACAAACAGGAAAAGGATCATTAGAATCGTGGCAATTATCGCAGCCCGCCCGCTTTTAATATGTCCTGCCTTTTCGCGCAATGCGATCACGATGGGGATACTGCCAACAATATCGATCACGGCAAACAAGACCATTGTGGCCGTTCCTATTTCTTTAAAGCTGAAATTCATAGGTTTCAATTTATTCGGCAAAATTATACAAACAAAGCAGGATAATTACGATCTAAGGGTAATTAATTATCGATTAATTTCTTCGGAAGAAACCACGCAATCGTCATATCTTTGCCGGGATGTTTCAATTAGGTAAAACCATAGTTTCGGAAGATCTTATCGAAAAGGATTTTGTATGCAATCTTTCGGCCTGCAAGGGCGAATGCTGTATCGCCGGTGAGGCAGGTGCCCCTGTTTCCGAAGAAGAAACACAAATCTTAAAAGAGATCTATCCTCAAGTGAAGCCTTTTCTGAGGAACGAAGGGATCGCAGCCATCGAAGCTCAGGACACTCATGTGACCAATGCTTTGGGCGAGTTAGAAACTCCTTTGGTAGACGGTAAGGAATGTGCCTATGTGAGTTTTACTTCGGAAGGCATTGCCAGTTGTGGAATTGAAGACGCTTATAACGCCGGAGCCGTGTCTTTCAGAAAACCTATTTCCTGTCATTTGTATCCGGTACGTGTGCAGGATTACAGCGAATTTGCGGCAGTTAATTATCACAAATGGCCCATTTGCGATGATGCCTGCACTCTGGGAGCTTCTCTAAAAGTTCCGGTATATAAATTTGTAAAGGACGCTCTCATTAGAAAATTTGGTGAAAACTGGTATTCCCAATTGGAAAAGATCGCTACAGAGCTATAACTTCTGTCCTTATAACTGTCAATGTTACATGAATTTTATGTTTTGTTACAAACGTAATAGGGGATAAGAAACTGGTCGCTTACTTTTATGTAAGATTAATTGTACGAAAAAATAGCCCGTTTGGGTGACTGTTAGATTTTTGATAATTAGTAACTTAGCATGACCAGTACTAACGCAAATATGAATATTATGAAGAACTTTTTAATCGCCATTTTCGCTATGGCTACATTGGCAGCTTGTGAAAATCCCGTCTCAAAGAAAATTAAGGAAACCAAACAGAACGTGTCCAATACCAAAGAAGCGTTCAAGGAACTCAATAATATGCAGGAAGACATGAAAGAACTGCAGCAGGAAACTCCGCTTACCAATGACCAATTGAAAGCATGGCTGCCAGATGAGATCAATGGGATGAAACGAACGGGCTATAAGGCAGGGCAAGGGTCCTATATGCAAATTGCTATGGTCGAAGCCACATATACGAGTGAGGACAATTCGAAAAAATTTAAAGTGGAAGTTATGGATGGCGCCGGAGAAATGGGTGCAGCTGCCACCGCCGGAGTTCGTATTTTATTTTCACAGGATTTTGAAGAGGAGGACCAATACAAAACCAGACGGACGGTCAAGAAGAATGGGGTAAAAGCTATTGAAGAATATCAAAAGAACAATAATAAGAGTGAAATTCAAATGTTCCATGATGGACGATTTTTCGTTCGCGGAGTGGGTACCAATATGGATGTAGATGAAACCTGGGACGCTATCGACGAATTGGAAATGGATGATTTGAGTTCATAAAATTCTATTCTGAAGTACATATTGAACCACTTTCCAATTTTGGGAAGTGGTTTTTTTCGTCTGAATCAATTCCGAAGCAAATATTCTACTTCTTTTTGCCGATGAAAGAGTCATTTTGACGAAAATACCTTTTATTTTCTCAGTCCTAATTGTTGAAAAATATCCATGTGTAAAACCACTCAAGATGTGGGTTTAACTCCTGTAAAATGGAAGTCCGTTGGGGTTTTCAACGGCAATTATCGGAAATGTTCATAACCTCAATGAAATACTTATAAAGCATTGAAATACAATTAGTTAAATGTATTTTTTAACAAAATGATAATAACAATGTTTCAGTAAGTGTGTTGAAAACTTTGTTGAAAACCTTGACGCGATTTTTCCGAAAACGGCCGCTATTTTTTTCATATTTGTTAGTCCCTAGTAACACCAAAATTTTCTAAGAATCTTAAACGAAGGACAATGAGTCAAGTAGAACCCATTTTAGCAGAAAACAAAGACAGATTTGTGATTTTTCCCATCCAACATCATGATATTTGGGATTGGTACAAGAAATCTGAAGCCAGTTTTTGGACCGCCGAGGAGATCGATTTACATCAGGATCTTACCGATTGGACCGCAAAACTAAATGACGATGAACGGTATTTTATCAAACATATTTTGGCATTCTTTGCAGCGAGTGATGGGATCGTAAATGAAAATTTAGCCGAAAACTTTGTAAATGAAGTTCAGTATAGTGAGGCTAAATTTTTCTATGGCTTTCAGATCATGATGGAAAATATTCATAGCGAAACCTATTCCCTACTCATTGATACCTATGTAAAAGATGATGTGGAAAAGGACAAGCTTTTCAATGCCATTGAAAACTTTCCGGCCATTAAGAAAAAAGCAGATTGGGCCTTGAAGTGGATCGACAGCCCAAGTTTTGCAGAACGATTGATCGCCTTTGCGGCCGTTGAAGGGATTTTCTTCTCCGGTGCTTTCTGTTCTATATTTTGGTTGAAAAAACGAGGCTTGATGCCCGGATTGACATTCTCAAATGAATTGATCTCTCGGGATGAAGGAGTACATTGTGACTTCGCAGTACATTTACACAATCACCATCTAATCAACAAAGTCCCTAAAGAAAGAATTCGCGGCATTATTGTCGACGCACTTAATATTGAGCGTGAATTCATTACCGAGTCGCTTCCCGTAAGCCTCATTGGAATGAATGCGAATTTAATGACGCAATACCTGGAATTTGTAACAGACCGACTACTGGTGGAACTTGAGTGTGAGAAAGAGTATAACACCAGCAATCCATTCGACTTTATGGATATGATCTCACTGCAGGGAAAGACAAACTTCTTTGAGAAACGAGTTTCTGAATATCAAAAAGCTGGAGTAACCAATAAAGACAAAGAGTCGAATAAAATTAGTTTCGACGCCGATTTTTAAGAAAGAGATTCCGCTTCTCCCCAAGAGCGGGCTTTTTCGAATAACTAACTGAATAGGTGTGACTTAAAAATCACGCCAAAGAACTTTTTTTTTAAATTTCAACTAACACCGAGCAACAACAATGAATGTAATTAAAAGAGACGGACGTAAAGAAGTCGTAATGTTCGACAAGATCACGGCTAGAATTCGTAAACTGTGCTATGGCCTAAACGAACTTGTGGATCCACTTAAGGTCGCAATGCGCGTTATCGAAGGACTGTACGATGGGGTAACTACAACCGAACTGGATACACTCGCTGCAGAGATCGCAGCAACCATGACCGTATCCCACCCGGATTATGCTCGCCTTGCAGCGCGAATTTCGGTATCCAACCTTCACAAGAATACGAAAAAGTCCTTTTCCGAAGTAATGCATGACCTGTATACCTATGTGAATCCGCGTACGGGAAAAGACGCTCCTCTGCTTAGTGATGAGGTGTACAAAATTATTCAAGAGAATAAAGACGAATTAGATTCTACTATTATCTATAACAGAGATTTTGGTTATGACTATTTCGGTTTTAAAACATTAGAGCGTTCGTATTTATTAAAGTTGAACGGGCAAATAGTTGAAAGACCTCAGCACATGCTCATGCGTGTTTCCATTGGAATTCATTTAAACGATCTTGCAGCGGCGAAGGAGACCTACGAATTGATGTCCAAAAAGTTCTTCACGCATGCTACTCCAACGCTATTTAATAGCGGAACACCGAAACCACAAATGTCTTCGTGTTTCTTATTGACCATGAAGGATGATAGTATTGATGGGATCTACGATACCCTGAAGCAAACGGCAAAGATCTCTCAATCTGCAGGCGGAATTGGCTTGTCTATTCATAACATTAGAGCGACAGGATCTTATATTTCAGGTACTAATGGAACTTCCAACGGAATTGTTCCCATGTTGAGAGTATATAATGACACGGCCAGATATGTGGATCAGGGTGGCGGAAAACGAAAAGGAAGTTTTGCAATTTATATTGAACCCTGGCATGCCGATATCTTCGATTTCCTCGATCTGAAAAAGAACCACGGAAAAGAAGAAATGCGTGCACGTGATCTGTTCTATGCTATGTGGATTCCGGACTTGTTCATGAAACGGGTTCAGGAAGATGGAGAGTGGACACTTATGTGCCCCAATGAATGCCCCGGATTGTGCGATGCTCACAGCGAGGCATTTGAAGACATGTATTTAAAATACGAGGCCGAAGATAAAGGTAGAAAAACTATCAAAGCACGTGAGCTTTGGGAGAAAATACTCGAGTCTCAAATTGAGACGGGAACTCCATATATGCTGTATAAGGATGCGGCCAATCGCAAGAGCAATCAGCAAAATTTAGGGACAATTCGGTCTTCTAATCTCTGCACCGAGATCATGGAGTACACCTCCCCAGATGAGGTTGCCGTATGCAACCTTGCATCTATTGCTTTGCCTATGTTCGTAAAGAACGGTGAATTTGATCATAAGGAATTGTTCAGAGTGACCAAGCGGGTTACCAAGAACTTGAACCGTGTGATCGATCGCAATTACTATCCGGTCAAGGAAGCTGAAACTTCTAATTTCCGTCACCGTCCGGTAGGACTGGGAATTCAGGGATTGGCAGATACCTTCATCATGATGCGACTGCCGTTTACCAGTGACGAAGCTAAAAAAGTAAATCAGGAGATCTTTGAAACTTTATACTTTGCGGCAGTCACAGCTTCCATGGAAGAAGCCAAGGTCGATGGGCCTTATGAGACCTATAAAGGTTCACCAATTTCGAAAGGAGAATTTCAGCACAACCTTTGGAACATTCAGGATGAAGAATTGAGCGGACGCTGGGATTGGGGTAAATTACGTAAGGAAGTTAAGAAACATGGGGTGCGAAACTCACTGTTAGTGGCGCCTATGCCAACAGCCTCCACCTCGCAAATTCTAGGGAATAATGAAGCCTTCGAACCTTATACCTCGAATATTTATACCAGACGTGTACTGTCAGGTGAGTTTATTGTTGTGAACAAACATCTACTGGAAGATTTGGTAGAACTTGGACTTTGGAACGACGAATTGAAAGAAGAGATCATGCGCGCCAACGGTTCGATCCAAAATGTGGAGGGAATACCTCAGGACCTAAAAGAGTTGTACAAAACCGTTTGGGAACTGAGTATGAAGGACATCATTGACATGTCTCGTCACAGAGGCTACTTTATTGATCAGTCGCAATCGCTCAACCTTTTCATGGAAAACGCGAATATGGCGAAATTAACTTCCATGCATTTTTACGCCTGGAAGAGCGGATTGAAAACGGGAATGTATTATTTACGAACGAAGAGTGCGGTCGATGCCATTAAGTTTACACTTAAGAAGGAAGCAAAAAGCGAACCGGTACCTGCCATGGTAGAAGCGCCGGTTGAGGCTACTTCCATCACCAGTGATACAAAACCATTAACTGCAAAAGAATTGCGGGATCTTTTGGAGAAATCCAAGGAAGCCGAAAATGATGAAGATTGTTTAATGTGTGGGTCTTAATTATTCACCGGAGTAGTTACTCTTTGAATAGCAAACCCGAGAAGTGTTAAAACTAGAAAAGGAAGACCTGTTGTCTTCCTTTTTTTATGTTTGATTATATTCGTTATGCCATTTAATTAAGCGAATATGGAAGATGCACTTCCCGAAGTTTTGTCCTGTACCCAATGTGAAACGATCATAAAGGAAACCCAAAAATATTGTACCAATTGTGGTTACCCACAACGAGGTTCGGCAGGGGATAAATCTAAGTTTCACGCGGAGAGGATCATGAATAGATCTAAGGCTGTGGATGCACCAAAGACGATTCGACAAGCTCGAAATATCTTGTTTATTGTTGCCGGGATCACTTTTATCTATGGTATCTTTCTCTTCTTTTATCGAGATGATATGGCCAGCCTTATCGCTGCGGCTATAATGACCGGAGTGTATGTAGTTCTTGGATATTGGTCACAACAAAAACCACTTATTTCGCTGGTACTCGCACTGTTGTTGTACGCCACCAACATGGTGCTGTCGTTTATTATTGAACCGGACACTTTATACAAAGGACTTATATTTAAGGTGATCATTATTTACTTTTTGATTCGCGGGATCAATTCGGCCATGCATTTACGAAAAGCAAAATAATTAGATGGATATACCCTGCCCTCATTGTAAAAAAACGGTTTTCTCTTTAGATACCTACTGCGGTCAATGTGGTAAAAAGATCAATCTTCAGAAAGAAAAAAAAGAAAAAAGTGGCTTGCAGTTGGTCATTGCCTTTTACCTTACCTATCTGGTTTTTGCCATAGTCTCTTTCGCACTGCTTACAGAAAGCGCTTCTTTAATTACCGAAATTGCCATCGAGGCTGTCTTTATCCTTCTTACCATTCTCTTCTGTTTATTCGATCATGAGAAAATCCTTGCTTTGTACAATTGGCAGCGCATCAATTGGAAGAATCTGACATTTGCTTTTGCTTTTCCTGTTTTTTCTGCCATAGTGGTGTATTATTCGGTTGGTTGGATCAATGAACTGATCTTCTTCGACAGTAACAATGTGTTCTACGAGTACGAGGAATACGATGACACCATCTTTTGGGTACTTATTTTTTATACAGTGATACCACCCATTTTCGAAGAACTTGCCTTTCGGGGATTTTTGTTCAATCAGCTACGAGCCTTTGCCAATGTGCCGGTCACTATTTTAGCGACTGCATTTATTTTTGCGCTCATACATTTTTCTCTGGTTTCAATTCTCTGGATCTTTCCCTTCGGAATAGTATTGGGCTACCTCCGCTATAAATACAACACACTCTGGTTGGGAATGATTGTACATTTTATCCATAACTTCCTGGTGGTAGGAATGGATTATTACTATTATCAGCAGGATACTTTTTTGGTATTTTAAGGGTTTATTTTTCTGAAGTTAATCGATCGGTCCCCAGGTATTCGTCATTTTTATTGTAATACCAGGCCCGGACTGCGGGCATCTTAATTTCATTTACAACGGCCTCTTCGGAAAGTAAAATATACTCGCCGGTTCCCTTTCCCTTTCCATCGGGATCTCCTTTAAAGAATTGATAGACTTCCATGGCATAGGTAGTTGGGTCGAAATAAAAGAACCATACATCGCTTCCAACTTCATCATCGTACGTTGCCTGCAGTACTAAATACTCCTTTCCTTTGAATTTTTGTCGTGTAACCTTTTTACGAATAATTGTACCCGGATCTTTTAGCTTCATGGGTAGGCCGTAGAGGTAGGTGTAGTAATTTTTATAAAGAAGGGCGCGGTCACAGCTGAGATTGTGTTCTTTTAGGGTTTCTTCGGAAAGGTCCTCGCTTCCATTTAATAAGATCGTACAATCACCCTTCGTCAATTGGTATTCCGTGATGAGGGTATCATGCTTGGCCTTCAGAAAAAAAGATTCCTCTGGAAGATTAATGGTAATCTTACTATCTCTGGACGGACCCTTCGGGGTATCCATGCTTACGAAAAAAGTGGCATTGAAAGTTGGCCAGTTGCCATTAGGGTCATGATAGGAAATTGCTTTATCTAAGAGTTCTTTTCCTGTGACATTCTGTCCGAAGCTGTGGTGTCCAAGGGCACAAATTATAAGGATCAATAGGGCATTTTTCATAGGATCGATTTCAGAAGTTAAAGATAGCTACATTTCAGAATAAATAAAAAAACACCGCTTGATCGACTCAAAACGGTGTTTTAAAATGCAAGAAATATGAACTTACTCCTTCTTATAACTGGAATAATATTCTTCCATCAGATTCATGATACCTTTAACCAGATCCTTGGTTTCCAGCAGCAGGTTAAAGTAAAGTGTTGTATTCTTTGGGCTGGACTCCTCGGTACGCGTACGCTGTATCTGCAGCTGTATTTTATCCGATACACTCGCTAATAGCTCATCCTTCTTAGCCAGTACATAGCTTATGCGGTCAAACTTACGGCTGTTGAAGATCTCTACGATCTCGGCAAGAACCTCTTCCAACAGATCATCGATCTCTTGCAAGTCTTTGATCTGGTTAAAGCGAAGCGCCTTGTGATTGTTATTCACGTGTTTGTAGCTCTTCTTGGAAATAAATTCCAGCGACTGGGTGATATCTGTTAGATAGGCCAAAATGGTAATATAGAAATTACTTCCACGTACACTGGTTTCATCCAGTTTTTTGATAAAGTAGAAGATATTATCTCGCAGTTCCTCCACTTCACTGTCCAGCTTGATGATCCCTTTTTTGCTTTTCTTCAGTTTAGCAAGATCCTGCTTGGATAATCCACGAAGTACATCTGTGTAGATCTTGTTCGTTCGGGATACTACATTGGAAATATTGTCGGCACTTTCAGCAATAATACCCTGAACCGTGCTACTTTCAGATTTCTTGAGTCGCGTAGGATCCACTCCCCCATCTCCCTTTTTCTTATAAGCCAGATAACTTCTCACCAATAATAGCACTGCAAGAAGTAGCAGCACCGGAATCATTACTTTAACATTCCAGTGGATTAAGAAGGCTACTATACCGGCAGCCACGAAAGCACTAAACGCGGTAAAGAACCAACCACCAATAACATTCAATACACCGGCCACACGGTAGACTGCACTTTCGCTACCCCACGCTCTGTCTGCCAAGGAGGTACCCATGGCCACCATAAAGGTCACATAGGTTGTGGAAAGTGGTAATTTCATAGAGGTGGCAATAGAAATAAGAATACTGGCCACCATGAGGTTGACAGCCGCTCTTACCATATCGAAGGCCGGTGCTTCCTTTCCTTTTTCCAAGGTAACGATGGGATTTTCGTATTGTTTTTCTATTCTATTCAGCATACTTTGCGGCATCACGGTTCGGAACATTGTAGCAGAATCTTTAGCCACACGTACGATCCCTCGAGAAAGGAAGTTAGGTTCAAAACGTTCCTTTACGGAGTCCTGGCTGGATAGATCGATAGAGGTTTTCAGTACCCCTTTGGCCTTATTCGAAAGCCATAAGGTGATTACCATGATCACTCCAGCGATGAATAGAAGTAATTGCGGGGTAGGCACTTTTTTACCAAGCGCACTCATGCTAAATTCATTGGCGGCAACTCCTGTTTCTAACCAGGCGGCATGCCAAGCTTCAAAGGCCTGCCATCCACCAATGGGAACTCCAATAAAGTTAACCAGGTCGTTTCCTGCGAAAGCCATGGCAATGGCAAATGTTCCAATGATTATGATAAATTTATAAACATTTACCTTAAATACATTGTTCAAAATAGCAGAAACAACCGTCCATATCACAAAGCTGATCCCAACAATGATCGCAGTGTTATTAAAAACAAATTCTTTAAAATTCTCGGGGATAAAGCTGGTTCCCTTCAATCCTTTGATAAAGATGAAATAGGTAATCGCTGTGGCCGCTATTCCACCAAAAAGAGCAGCCACCCAGGACGCCTTTTCCTCAAATTTAAAGGAGAGCAGCATTCGCGATATATATTGAATGAGCGCACCCACCGAAAAGGCTACCACCACAGACAGGAGTATACCCAGAATAATTTCTGTTGCTTTCGAGGTATTGATATAGCTAGTTAGGTCGGAGATCGTCTGAGCATCGGATGCGGCTATTTTGATAAGCGAAATAACCACTGCAGCACCTAATAATTCGAAAACGATGGAAACCGTAGTTGACGTAGGCATTCCAAGCGTGTTAAAGAAATCGAGTAGTAGTATATCTGTGATCATTACCGCCATAAAAATGATCATGATCTCATTAAAATAGAACTCACCGGGTACAAATATCCCCTTTCGGGCTACTTCCATCATTCCACTTGAAGACATGGCCCCAAAGGCAATACCTAAGCTGGCAACGATCATAATGGTTTTAAACGAAATGGCCTTCGAGCCTATAGCCGAGTTTAAGAAATTCACGGCATCATTACTAACTCCCACAACGAGATCGACAACCGCCAAAATGGCCAATGCAATGACCATTAAAAGATACATATTATCCATAACTTATTTAGTTAAAAGTAACGGTGCAAACCTACTTCAATAAAATAATTCCAATGTTATGTAAATGTTACGCTTTTGGTCCTTATTAGTACTACTTAGGACTATTTTTTCATGCTGAATGCCACGTCTTTGACAATTCATTAGAGAACGGAAAGATTATGTGAAACTGAAAAAAAAGAGGGGCATGCCCCTCTTAGACTAAATTATATACCAATTCTTAAAAATGGAGATCGAATCCGGATCTGAACATAATGTGATCATCGTTTCCATCCTGAGTACCATAACTAACATCCGCTTGTATCTTTAGCTTGTGTCCTACCACATATTTTGAAATACCCAGGGTATATTGTTCCTGAGGATCACGTCCGGTAATGTCATCAAAATCGAGGGTGGTAAATCGTCCGGTAACCTCCACATTATTTGAAAATAGATAACTGGCTTGTGCGTTTAAGGCGCTTCCTGTTCGCACAATATCACCTGTTGGAGTAAGACCATCCGTTTCCAGCGCAACAGGATCTGCTGCATCTCGCATGGCATATTCCCCCATAAATGCAAACCCATCGTACTTAAACATGGCATCCACAAAGAGGGTTGTGATATCGGTCATATATAAGCTACCATCTGCACGAAACATATAAGAACCTAAATTGCTTCGTGTTTTAACTGCATCCTGATTAAAATCGTATGTAATGCCCGCCATTAATTTTGGGGACGCTTCTCGTTTGAGGTCACCTTGAGAGTAATCACCTTTAGAGGCAAATGTTCCGAATGGTAAAAATTCAAGTCTTCCTGTGTATTGGAGTCCGCCAAGGTTACCTTCCGTTACATTTCTACCTTCGCCTTGAGAGATGGCTATTTTTTCACGGATCATAAAATCTCCACCTAAGTTTGCATGATGACGAAGTTGTATACCCAGATCCCGATCGATATTGAAATTGCTGTTCAACAAAGAGCGATCGATCAATTGAAGATTTGCAGAAGAAACAACACGTTCAACGTTACCGGGCAACTTAGTTTGTCCCGCCCAAAGTTCGAAGTTCTCATAAAAGTTCCACATAATTACCGCATCAAGGATATAACGAGGGGTGTTTCGGTTGAATTGATTTGCTCCGGAAATGTCCCGATTGGAAAGCCCCAATTCGATCTTGTATTTCAACTTTGTAGAATATGCATAGCCATCAAATTTGAGTCGCGCTCGCCGAACCAGAAAATTTTGCTCACCGCTGCCATAGTTCTCACCATTATGATCCCAATTAATCATATACCGCACTTGCATACGGGGTGCAAATTTTACGCTAAAGGAACTATCCTTGGCTGTAAAGTTGATTAGTCCCTTACCAAATTTAGTATCACTTATTTCTTGCCCGTAACCGGAAAAAACCGAAAATAATATGAATACCAATAGGAAGTACTTTAATTTCATTGTAGTCGTTTTATGATTTTGTCGGTACAAATAACCAACTCTAATGTTAAACTAATGTTACCTAATGATTAATTAAAAGGTCTTTTGCAAAGAGGGGAATGCGAAGGCCCCACATTTACTTTTTTTATAAATTATTTAACATTAAAGTGTTAAATGAAATATGGGCAGCCATTATATTTGCGAAATTAATCATTTTTCGTGTTGAAAACGCTACTCGTTATACTATTATCTATGTTGATGGCTGTGTCTATTGTGACACCATCAGCGCTGCTATTATCCGATATTCGGATGGAGTTGTCGAGTTTTGAGGATAATTCGGAAGAAGAAACTAAAAACAACGCAAAAGAGATCTTTGAGAAAGAGATCGTATTACACGCTTCGCAAAAACAGGAGTGGCTCTTTGCACGATCCAAGGGAGTTTTGAATGGCTCTGATCAAACATCTGTGGTAACCTATCCTTCGGATATTTTCCTCCCCCCTCCGGAACGGAGATTCTAGCTTTAATCTTTTTTTTCGGTTATGACCGAAATAGTTACTTTCGTTTTGCTCACTTAAAACAAGTGAGCCTAATTCAATAATTTTAACCAACTATGAAAAATTTGTTCAATTTCAAATATTTTAAAGGAGATCTCTTTGGAGGTATCACGGCAGGTATTGTTGCCCTTCCCTTGGCCTTGGCGTTTGGGGTAAGCTCAGGATTGGGTCCCACCGCCGGGTTATACGGGGCTATCTTTGTGAGCTTTTTTGCCGCACTTTTTGGAGGTACCAACACCCAAATATCAGGTCCTACGGCCCCAATGACGGCAGTAAGTATGGTTGTGATCGCCGGGATCATTGCCGTCAATGATGGAGATATTAACAAAGCCTTACCCGCGATACTCACCGTATTTTTACTCTCCGGGATCTTTCAAATTGGCCTGGGACTCATTGGTTTGGGAAAATATATAAAATACATTCCCTATCCGGTTGTTTCCGGTTTTATGACCGCCATTGGGGTGATCATTATCGTCACTCAAATTTTACCCGCAGTGGGTTACTACCCAAAAGAGGATACTAACTTTGTGGAACAATTCAAACCTCAGGCAGAAGACTTGATCCTGGAAAACATTCTCAAGGATGAGGCCGAAGAAGGTATTTTGGTACTCGAAGATTTCGAAGAAACCATAAAAAGAGCTGGTGATATTAGTCAGGCAGATATCTTAAAGGAGTCGCAAACTTTGGCAAAGTCGGAAGCTCAGGGAGTGATGGGGACGATTAAAGTGTTACCTCGAGCCTTACAAAATATCAATTGGCTGGAGCTTTTATTGGCGCTAGGAACTATTTTGATCATTTACTTATTCAAACGCATAACCAAAGCCATACCCAGTACTCTGGTGGCCCTTTTGGTCATGTCCGGCATCGCCTATGGATTTCAATTGGATTATCGACCCATTGAGGAGATTCCTTTAGGCTTTCCGATCCCCAAATTAGAGATCTTTACCGGCTTTAATTTAGCCAGTATCACGCCCTATATATTTACCGCCTTAACTCTGGCGCTGCTGGGGGCCATCGATTCGCTACTTACTTCGGTAGTTGCGGATAATATGACAAAGACCAAGCACAACCCCAATAAGGAATTGGTGGGTCAGGGAATTGGAAACAGTATAGGTGCGATCTTTGGAGGTATTCCCGGAGCGGGAGCTACTATACGTACCGTTGTTAACATTAATGCCGGAGGTAAAACACGTTTATCCGGAATGATTGCAGGGTTGTTATTATTGATCATTATGTTGGCATTGGGGCCTGTGGCTTCTCAGATACCGGCCGCTGTTCTTGCCGGTATTCTTATCACCGTAGGAATAGGAGTAATGGATTACCGTGGCCTAAAAGCCATCCCCAATATGCCACGTCAAGAGGTGATCATCATGATCGTGGTATTGGTGTTATCTTCCGTCTGGGATCTGGTATATGCTGTTGGGATTGGATTGGTGATCGCGTCTCTCATATTTATGAAGAAAATTGGAGACCTTACTGCTGAGCGATCTGATGTGAAAACCCTACTCAAAGAAAAGGCCTGGGAAGACGAGATCGATTTTCCTGAGAATCTAAAGGAAGAGGTTTTTATAAAGCATATTAAAGGCCCGCTATTTTTTGGTACTACAAGCGATTTTCAGCAACTCGCGAAACAGATACCGGAAACCGCCACTGCGGTGGTGATTAGGATGGGCCGGATGCAGTATATGGACCAATCGGGGCTCTATGCCATGGAAGATATTCTGGTGGATTTGGTGGGAAGAGGCGTAAAAGTGCTTATGGTAAACCCGCTTCAACAACCCAGATACATGATGGAACGAATAGATATAATCCCGGATCTGGTGCCAAAAGATCAAATTTTTACAAATTTTAAAGATTGCCTTAAATGGCTCAAAGAAAATATTCAAGACACTCATTAAAAAATACAATATGAAAGCACATACAAAAGAAACGCAGGCTGTCATGACCCCTCAAACGGCATTGCAGGAATTAAAGGAGGGAAATGAAAGATTTACGAACAATCGAAGTGCAGACAGAGATTTGCTTAAACAGGTAGGTGAAACGAGCGGGGGGCAATTTCCCTTTGCTACGGTCTTACATTGCATAGATTCACGAGTATCGGCCGAACTTTTGTTCGACCAGGGAATTGGAGATATATTCAGCATACGCATCGCAGGTAATTTTGTTAATGAGGATATCTTGGGAAGCATGGAATTTGCAAGTAAATTGGCGGGAACCAAGCTTATTTTAGTGTTGGGCCATACGGCTTGTGGCGCCGTAAAAGGTGCCTGTGATCACGCCCGAATGGGAAATCTTACGGCCTTGGTCAATAAGATAGAACCGGCGGTGGCTGCAGTTAGTGAACCTACAGATGAGTCGCTACGTAATTCATCAAACATCGAATTTGTGAATAATGTAGCTAAGAAAAATGTGAAAATGACTATTGATAACATCCGCAAGGAAAGCCCTATTTTAGCCGAGATGGAACAGAACGGCGAAATTGATATTGTGGGCGCCATGTACGATATAAGTGACGGCAGTGTCACTTTCTATGAATAAGAAAAGTTTTTTTTCTTCGGAATTTTATTGCGGGGCGGCCCATTCGGGCCGCCCCGCATATTTTATTTTATTCGCTAAAAGTTCCATCAAATTAGATTACTTAATTTTCTGAAAACAGTATCTTGCATTTCTAATTTTATACTATGATGCAATGGGAACAACTCCTGTCCTTACGCAGACAGGGAGACACCAACAAACGACTACGAATAGAGCAGGATGAGACTCGATTAGGGTTCGAAGTAGATTACGACCGCATCATTTTTTCTTCAGCATTTAGAAGCCTACAGGACAAGACCCAAGTTATTCCTTTGTCTAAAACCTCTTTCGTACATACTCGTTTAACACATAGCCTTGAGGTAAGCGTAGTGGGTCGTTCATTAGGTCGTGCCGTAGGAAGAGCCCTGTTGGAAAAGCATCCGCAGCTCAAGGAAACCCACGGGCATCAATTCAATGATTTTGGAGCGATTGTGGCTGCCGCGGCCCTGGCGCATGATATTGGAAATCCGCCGTTTGGGCATAGTGGTGAGAAGGCAATCGGCGATTATTTTTTAAACGGAAATGGTCTCCGATTCAAAGATCAACTTTCAGACAAAGAGTATCAAGACTTAGTCGACTTTGAAGGCAATGCCAACGGATTTAAGATACTTACCGAATCTAAGAATGGAGTGGAAGGTGGATTGCGCTTGTCCTATGCAACTCTCGGCGCGTTTACCAAATATCCTAAGCAATCCCTTCCGAAGAAACCCACTCCTCATATAGCCGATAAAAAGTACGGTGTTTTTCAAGGGGATGTTTTGTTTTTTTCAGAAGTGGCCGAAGAACTGGGATTGCTCAAACACGAAAACGATCGCTACAGCAGACACCCCTTAACCTTTTTGGTGGAGGCAGCCGACGATATTTGCTACACCATCATCGATTTTGAAGATGGCATCAATCTGGGATGGATCGAAGAAGATTTTGCGTTGGAATACCTCCTTCAATTGGTCAAGGACCGTATCATAAAGGACAATTACAACAAGCTAACCAAATCATCGGACCGACTGGCATACCTTCGGTCACTCGCAATTAGCACGCTGATCGACGAGGCGGTTTCCTTGTTTCTGAAAAATGAAGAGGCCATTCTCAGCGGGACGTATTCCGAAGCATTGCTCGATAAAAGTAAGTACAAAGCGCAGATCGATGATATTTTGAGAATCTCGGTCAAAAAGGTCTATCAAAGCCCCGAAGTCGTGGAAAAAGAGATCGCTGGTTATCAAATACTTTCTACGCTGCTCGATGGATATACGTCCGCCTTTGAGAATTATTATCAGGGAAAGGCCCGCCATTACGACCAATTGCTACTTAAAAGTTTTGAAGGTGCGCTCCCCGAAAAGCAAGAGGTATATTCCTATTTAATAGAATGTTGCAATTACATTTCTCGCATGACTGATGGAAATGCATTACAGATATTTCAGAAGATAAAAGGAAATCTTTAAAGGTAATTCCGAATCTGCGATGCTATTTTTCCTGAAGAAATTCCTGCGCGATCCTGAAGTTGAGCGATGGTTCCATGTTGCGGAAATTCATCGGGGATTCCCAATATTTTCAAGGTGTTTTTATAGTTATTTTCTGAAGCAAATTCGGCTATCGCACTTCCAAAACCTCCTTTTATCACTCCGTCTTCCACGCTTATGATCGTTTTGTGCTTTGTAACTATTTGGTGGAGTAATTCTTTGTCCAGCGGCTTAGCAAATTTCAGGTCGTAATGTGCAATTTCCACTTCCGAAGTAGCCTCTACCTGTTCTATCGCTTGCGCGACGTTCGACGCAATTGTGCCCAGGGTTAATACTGCAATTTGTTCGCCGTCTTTCAGTCTTTCACCCCTGCCAATGTCTAGTGCAGTCATGGGCAGTTCCCACTCAATAATTTGGCCGCGCCCTCTTGGATATCGTATCGCAATGGGGTGGTTCAGACCCAGTTGCGCAGTATAGAGCATATTCCGAAGTTCGATCTCATTTCGAGGTGCGAAAACTATAAGATTGGGGATGCAACGCAAATAAACAAGATCGAAAATGCCGTGATGGGTAGCTCCGTCCTCTCCCACGATCCCGGCACGATCCAGACAGAAGATCACAGGAATATTTTGAATACAAACATCGTGTATCAACTGATCGTAAGCGCGTTGTAAAAAGGTGGAGTAAATGTTGCAATAGACCGTCAACCCTTGGGTCGCCAAGCCAGCAGCAAAGGTGACCGCATGTTGTTCGGCGATTCCAACATCGAAGGCACGATCCGGAAAAGCCTCCATCATATATTTTAGGGAACTACCTGTGGGCATTGCGGGAGTGATCCCAACGATGTTTTTATTATCTGAAGCCAATTCGACTATAGTTTTACCAAATACTTCCTGAAATTTGGGAGGAATTATTTCTGAATTTTTCGGAGGGAGCTCCCCGGTTTGGGCGTCAAACTTACCCGGAGCGTGGTATTTGACCTGGTCCTCTTCGGCCTGACGCAATCCTTTTCCTTTCTTGGTGATCACGTGCAGGAGTTTGGGGCCGTCAATGTTTTTGAGACGTTCCAATTCTGAAAGTAAAAGGGGAAGGTCATGCCCATCCATCGGACCCGAATAATCATAATTTAGGGCCTCAAAAATGTTATCAGTTTCGAGAGCTTGGTCCAGCTTCACCTTGGTAAAGTATTGTTTGAGTGCACCCACACTGGGGTCGATCCCAATGGCGTTGTCGTTTAGGATGATCAGCAAGTTGGTGTCGGTCACTCCCGCATGGTTGAGTGCTTCGAAGGCCATACCACTGGCAATCGAAGCGTCACCGACAACAGCGATGTGTTGTTTCTTTGTTTCACCTTTTAATTGAGAAGCAATGGCCATTCCCAATGTGGCAGAAATAGCGGTACTGCTATGACCCGTCCCAAAGGCGTCGTACTCACTTTCGGCCATTTTAGGGAAACCGCTAATGCCATCCAGTTGTCGATTGGAATGAAAAATATCTTTGCGACCGGTCAGGATCTTATGTCCGTACGCCTGGTGCCCCACATCCCAAACCAAAATATCTTCCGGAGTATTAAAAATATAATGAAGAGCGATGGTCAATTCGGTCACGCCCAAGCTTGCACCCAAATGCCCTTCTTTGGTCGCTACAATATGAATGATAAACTCCCGCAGTTCCTGTGCAAGTTCGGGGAGTTCTTCCGGTTTTAATTTCCGAAGATCGAAGGGGAATTGAATGGTATCGAGGTAATTTTTTTGCACGAGATAAAGATACGCTTATTGCCGAATTGTTTTCCGGTTAATTTGTAGTTTTGGAGAGGCAAGTCCGAAGTCCGAAGACGGAAGACAGGAGTCCGGGGCATGTCATTCAGAGCTACCGCAGGTGGCGAAGAATCTATTGTGCTTCTATATCACCAACAACCATCAACCAAGATGATCAAACCCCACGACGATACATACTTTATGAAACGTGCCTTGCAAGAGGCTGAAGCAGCTTATGAGAAAGGGGAGGTGCCCATTGGGGCGGTGGTGGTGATAGGCGATCAGATCATTGCACGGGCTCACAATCTCACCGAAACGCTCAACGATGTCACGGCCCACGCCGAGATGCAGGCGATCACGGCGGCGGCCAACTTTCTGGGCGGGAAGTATTTGATTGATTGTACATTATATGTTACTATTGAACCCTGCCAGATGTGTGCCGGGGCCTTGTTTTGGAGTCAGATCTCGAAGATCGTTTACGGGGCGAGAGATGAGCATCGGGGTTGTATTGAAATGGGAACCAAACTCCACCCAAAAACGAAGATGAGTGGAGGTGTGCTAGCCGACGAGGCTGCGCAATTACTGAAACAATTCTTTATTGAAAAGCGAAATTTGAATTAACAATGAAGTAGAGCAAAGCTCACTTCATTGTTGCAACAGGGATAGGAACGGCATCCCCTGTAGTGCCGTAAAGTAGAGCAAATCACACTTTACGACTACTACAGGGATACAGTGGATAGCCCGGTCGTTGCCAAAATAAAAGGCATAAAAAAACCCTCCGGTCCTGGTGGAGGGAGGGTCCTAATCTGGTTGGTTGAGATATATCTTATTCATGAATTACTCGCACTTGTGCGGCAACCATTCCTTTTCTGCCTTCTTCTTCAACATACTCTACTTTGTCACCTTCGTTTAGGGCTTCCCCGTTTAGTCCGGTTACATGTACAAAAATGTCTTTGCCGGTTTCATCGTTTGTGATGAATCCGAAACCTTTAGATTCGTTAAAAAACTTTACTGTTCCTTCCATTGTAATAAATAATAATAATTAATAATTAGAAGTAAAGGTACTATTTTTCTAATGTGAAATGTTAACAAAGTGGATAATTTTCAGAAACGGAGCTCTCCTATAGATTTTTTTCTCGCCCTTCTTCTCGCATTTTTTCGATGTTTTCTTTGGTGAGCATATAGTCTTTTACACTCTTGTTTTTCCATCGGTGGTAGATGAAAAGAGGCATCCAAACAAAGAAAAGACCTACGACCGAAATCCCGATACAGAATTCGGCGGTTTTGGGATCACTGGATCGAACCACAAAACCGTAGGTGAGTGTTGCCAGAATCGCCACAAATATGATAATTAAAAAGTACCTCATACTTTTGGGTTAAAAGTATTGACCCTTTACAAGTCCAATTTTAAATTTAATTCCTTTAGTTGCTCGTTATCGATAGGAGCCGGCGCGTCGATCATCACATCTCTTCCCGAGTTGTTCTTCGGAAAAGCAATAAAGTCGCGAATGGTTTCCTGTCCGCCGAGAATGGCTACCAATCGGTCGAGACCAAATGCAATTCCGCCGTGAGGAGGTGCTCCGTACTGAAAGGCATCCATTAAAAATCCGAACTGTGCCTTGGCTTCCTCCGGAGTGAACCCTAGATAATCGAACATTTGAGCTTGGATATTTTTATCGTGAATTCTAATCGACCCACCTCCAATTTCGTTTCCGTTCAAAACCAGGTCATAGGCGTTTGCTTTCACGGCAGCGGGATCTGTTTTTAATAGTTCCATTTGCCCCGGTTTGGGAGAGGTAAAGGGGTGGTGCATGGCGTGGTAACGCTTACTCTCATCGTCAAATTCCAACAACGGGAAATCAACGACCCAAAGGGGAGCAAATTCAGTCGGTTTACGGAGTCCCATTCGTTCTGCGAGTTCCATTCGCAGTGCACTTAATTGGCCGCGAACCTTGTGGGTTTCTCCCGAAAGTACACAGATCAAATCTCCTTTTTGAGCCCTGGTCGCTTCGGCCCAATTAGCGAGATCATCCTGATCGTAGAACTTATCTACGGACGATTTATAACTGCCATCTTCATTACAGCGTGCGTAAACCATTCCGAGGGCGCCCACCTGAGGTCGTTTGACCCAGTCTATAAGTTTGTCAATGTCTTTACGGCTGTAGCTGTTTCCGCCGGGCACCGCAATTGCGACGACCAATTCGGCTTGATTAAAAACATTAAAATCTTTGTGCTGTGCGACCTCATTTAGTTCGGCGAATTTCATCCCGAATCTAATATCTGGCTTGTCGTTTCCGTATGTTTTCATGGCGTCATCGTAGGTCATGCGCGGAAAGGCTCCCACCTCAACGCCGTTGATCTCTTTCAGTAAATGCCGGGTAAGTCCTTCAAAAGTATTGAGAATATCTTCCTGATCGATGAAGGTCATTTCGCAATCGATCTGGGTAAATTCGGGCTGTCTGTCGGCTCGAAGGTCTTCGTCGCGGAAACACTTTACTATTTGGAAGTATTTATCCAAACCTCCCACCATAAGCAGTTGTTTGAAGGTTTGTGGTGACTGCGGAAGTGCATAGAACTGCCCTTCATTCATTCGGCTGGGCACGACAAAATCTCGGGCACCTTCGGGTGTGGATTTAATGAGATACGGCGTTTCCACTTCCACAAAATCCAGTTGAGACAGGTAATTGCGTACCGCCATTGTGACCCGATGTCTGAAAACGAGATTTTTCCGAACCGGGTTTCGGCGTATGTCGAGGTAGCGGAATTTCATTCGGAGGTCTTCCCCGCCATCGGTTTCATTTTCAATGGTAAATGGTGGGGTGAGAGATTCATTAAGAACAGCTATTTCAGAAACCAATAATTCGATATCACCCGTAGGCATTTTCGGATTTTTGGATTCCCGTTCGATGACTTTTCCGGTCACTTGGATCACAAATTCGCGGCCTAAACTTGAGGCAATTTGCATTACTTCCTTGGAGGTGCGCTCCTCATCAAAAATGAGTTGGGTTACACCGTATCTATCTCTCAGATCCACCCATATCACGAAGCCTTGATCACGTGATCTTTGAACCCACCCTGCCAGGGTAACAGTCTCATTATTATTTTCGATACGAAGTTCTCCGTTGGTATGCGTTCTATACATTTTCCTTTTTTCTGAAAGAGTTGCAAATTTAACAAGATTAAAGGGGATTACCTTGTTTTTTTGAGAGTTACTGTTTTAGGCCTCAATTCATTCCATAAAATGAACAGTAAAGCGACAGTTTCATTGAAAAAAAACCAATAAAACTTTCGTTTAACTGAAGAATTAAAAGTATTTTCGAATAATTAACTTAAACTTATTAATTATGAAACAAAACAACTTTATGAACAGGATTTTTCTGTTCTTACTGCTTTTACCCGGTTTTGTGCTTGCTCAAAATACAATTACGGGTACTGTAAGCACAGATAATGGGGAACCCGTTTCCTTCGCTAATGTGATTGAAAAGGGTACAACCAATGGGACAACCACAGATATCGATGGTACGTATTCTATCGAGGTGGCAAATCTCCCAGTTACCCTGGAGTATTCGTCGTTGGGATTCACTACGATTGAACAATTAGTGACCTCGGCAGGAGCCGTAAATGTTAGCATGGCCGAATCTGCCCAATCATTAGAAGAAGTCGTTGTAACAGGACTTGCAACTTCAACAAAGCGTTCTAATGCGGCAAATGCGGTTGCTTCGATCACAGCAGAAGAACTTACCGGAGTTACCACACAATCTGGTTTGGATGGAGCTTTGTACGGTAAATTTAATGGCGCTGAAATAAAAGCGAACTCTGGTGCACCCGGAGGTGGTATTTCTATGCGTTTAAGAGGTGTTACCTCCATTTTTGGAGATCAGCAACCGCTATTTATTGTAGATGGTGTGTATGTAGATAACTCCTCTATTGGATTTGGAAACAATATCGTAAGTCAGGCTGCCGGAGGGGGGAACCCATCTACCAATCAAGATGACGCTTCAAACAGGATCGCTGATATTGATCCGGAAGATATTGAGAACGTAGAAATTCTAAAAGGAGCTTCTGCAGCTGCGATCTACGGATCTCGAGCGGCTGGTGGGGTGGTTATTATCACTACCAAAAGAGGAAGATTAGGAGCCCCTAAGGTGTCATTCTCTCAAACTATGAGCGTTCGAAGCCCAACCAAACTATTAGGTCTTCGTGATTGGGATCAAAGTGAAATTGAAGCACTTGGTGGCCCAGCTAATTTTAACTTGAATAATTTAAGAGACTACGAAGCCGAACTTTTTGACGAGCAAAGAGTTTCTTACACCACACGTTTTACGACAGCCGGTGCGGCCGATAAAACCGACTACTTCTTAGGAGTTACTCATAAAAATGAGCCCGGACTTGTTGACAATACAGGATATGTGAAAAGTTCAGTCCGACTTAATATAGGACAAAAGTTTACGGATTGGTTCGATATTTATGCTACTACTAACTATATTAACTCTAAGTCGGATCGTGGTTTCTTCAACAACGGTAATGCGAATAGAACAGTAGGTTATGCCTTGGCATTTACATATCCATGGGAGAACTTATCTGCGGTAGATGGTGTATTTCCACAAGGTGGAGCCGGATCTAACGTACTGGAAACGGTAGCAATTACCACAAACCGAGAAGAGATCAATCGATTTATTGGTAGTGCAACATCAAATCTTAAGATTCTAACTACAGATCAAAATAGATTGAAGTTAGTCCTTCAAGGTGGATTCGATCAATATACCTTGAGAAGTACCAGTATTTTCCCGAAGGCTTTATCATACTTCAGAGACCCATCGTCTTTGGGTGGTGTGGCAATTTCAGGATCTACAGTAAATACAAACTTTAACTTGTCTGCCTTCTTGGTACATGACCTGGATTTGGACAATGGATTAAGTTTTACGACGCAGTTTGGTAACTTCTTACAGGACTTCCGAAGAAATACCGTTATCACTATTGCAACAGGATTGAACGGTTCTCAAACCAATTTGGGACAATCTTCGAATGTTTCTACACAACAGACGATCATCCCTCAAAAGGATACTGGATTCTTTGGTCAAACCGAGATTAACTTCAAGGATATGATCATTGCGACAGCTGGTGTTCGAGGAGACAAATCGACCAACAATGGAGATTCTAGTGAGACTTACTACTATCCCAAAGGGAATTTGGCAGTTAATATTCATAAATTCGATTTCTTTGGTGAGGGTGTAGTTAGTAATTTGAAACCTCGTGTTGCCTATGGTGAGGCGGGAAGATTCCCGAACTTCAACGACCGTTTCTCTCTTATGAATGCTCAGTTTATTGATGGTTCATCCGGAGTTAGCCCACAAAACCTTAGAGGGAACCCCAATATTGGGCCGGAGCGTCAAAAGGAATTGGAATATGGATTGGATCTTGGTCTTTTAAACAATAGAATCAGTCTTGAAGTTAGTTTTTATAATAAGACCATTGATGATCTACTTATCGAAACCAATGTTCCAACCTCTTCCGGATTTACCAGTACGACCAAGAATGCGGGAGAACTTCAAAATGACGGTATAGAAATAGGTCTTACTGCGGCAGTTATCGATAGTGAGGATCTACAATGGAATACCAACATTAAATGGTGGACAAATGATTCGGAGATCACACGTTTGGACGTTCCTAGTTTTACTGAAGGAGGATTTGCTGCTTCTTTAGGAACATTCTTAATCGAAGAAGGTAGCAGTGCCACTCAGATCGTTGGTAATTATATTGCTTCCGACTTTACAGCGGCCGAAATTCAAGCCATGGATCCTGATGGAGATGGTCTTATTGTATTAGGTAATGCAGAACCCGATTTCCAAACTTCGTGGTTTAACAATATTGCTTACAAGAATTTCGAATTGTCATTTTTATGGCACTGGAAAGAAGGTGGAGATGCCATCAACTTGACCACCTTATTGACCGATTTAGCCGGAACAACATTCGATTATGATGACACAGGACTAGATCCTACCGGACAAATGACGAATGGAGAATACAGAGCGAGCCGTGCTTTTGCAGATACCAAACTGGTGGTAGAAGATGCCAGTTATGTACGACTTCGTGAGATAGGATTGTATTTTACCTTCCCTGATGGCTGGATTAGTTTTACAGACCAGGTGAAAGTAGGACTTTCAGGAAGAAACCTAATCAACATTTTTGACTATAACAGTTATGACCCGGAGTCATCGAATTTCGGAAATAATGTGTTGGCAAATAACGTTGAGGTAACTCCTTATCCAGCTTCTAAGTTTGTGAACTTTCACTTGAATGTTAATTTCTAAAAAAACTATTATGAAAAATATAACCTTAAAATTCTTTCTCTTCACGGCCGTGATGATCTTGTCCGGGTGTGAATTACAAGAGATCGATAACCCCAACGCACCCAGTGTGGAAAGTTTTGCTGAAGGGGCATCTCAAGCCGACGTCCAGTTACTGGCGACAGGCCTTGAGGCAGTAATGAGAAATGATCTGGCCTTTCACTATGACACCGTGAGTATTTTGGCAAGAGAATATTATGACCTAACTGGGGTGGATCCTCGGTATACGGGAGAGCTGTTAAAAGGACCTCTTGATAACAATGGATTCCTTACTACTCGTGCTTTTGCAGCATGGTATAAGGCTGTGAAATCTGCTAACATTCTAGTAACCGCAGTGGAGAATTCTCAAGCTGGTTTTAGCGATGCAGAAAAAAACAGCTATTACGGATTTGCTAAAACTTTGAAGGCTTATGCTCTCTTAATGGTGGCTAACCGTCAGTTTGATAATGGAATTCGTCTGGATGTTAGTGACCCTGATAACTTAGGTCCTATTGTTGATTACAACGCTGCTTTGGCAGGTATTATGGATATTTTGAATGAAGGATTTGCGAATCTCGCGAATTCTTCCAGCGAATTTGACTTTGCTATTAGTAGTGGATTTGCTGGCTTCGACACACCTGCAACTTTTAGCGATTTCAATAGAGCTGTGGCGGCCCGTGTTGCCTTATACCAAGGTAATATGTCTGAGGTTCGAAATCTATTGAACGCTTCGTACTTTGATATCAATGGCGATTTGAACGCAGGTCCGGCTCATGTATTCGGATTAACAGGAAATGATATTTCAAATACTCAATTCCATGTTCCCAATCAGTCAGGTCAGGAATTTATGATCCACGATTCGTGGGTGGCCGATGCCGAAGCTGGTGACAGCCGTGTAGCAGAGAAATCTATATTGTTTGATACAGGAACGGTCACATTTGATGGACTTACTGCCGATTATCAGATCGCATTATATGATAGCAATGTTGATCCGGTTTACTTAATACGAAATGAGGAATTAATCCTTATGTATGCTGAAGCTCAAGTAGGTAATAATACCGGAGAGGCAGTTGCTGCGATCAATCGAGTGAGAAACGCAGCAGGTATTGGAGACTATTCAGGAGCTACAGATGATACTTCTTTAATTGAAGAGATCCTAACTCAGAGAAGATATTCGCTTCTTGCTGAAGGTCATCGCTGGGTTGATTTACGTAGATTGGGTCGATTAAATGCCACTTATGTGCCATTGGATCGAAGTGGTGATAACATCATCAATGCCTTTCCAACGCCATTTAATGAGGGACTCTAATGAACCTCTTTAAAAGATCAAGTAAATAGTATTTATTTGAATTACCTAAAAGCCCTTTCAGTTTTGCTGAAAGGGCTTTTTATATTAATTCGCTTTTTGAAGCTTCACTTTGGTGTCATCTGCGAAGCGAATCTTCGCTCTATTGAGTAAATAGAACATCGTAGGCACGATCACCAAGGTTAAAAAGGTGGCAAAACTTAATCCGAAGATGATGGTCCATGACATTGGGCCCCAGAAGATGGTGTTGTCTCCTCCAATATAGATTTTCGGGTCAAATTCAGTAAATAAACTAAAGAAATCTATGTTCAGGCCAATAGCCAAAGGCACCAATCCAAGAATGGTCGTTATCGCTGTTAAAAGTACAGGACGCAAACGATTGATCCCGGCAGCAATGATCGCCTCACGATATTGCTCTCGGGTAAGCAATTGATCCTCCCCAATGCCTACTTCCTGCTTCTTTCGGTCAATGAGAAGCTGTGTATAATCAATGAGTACAATAGCATTATTCACCACAATTCCCGCAAGTGATATAATCCCCATCATCGTCATGATCACTACAAAATCCATTTGAAAAACGACAAGTCCAAAAAGTACCCCAATAAAACTCAATATGATAGCCACAAAGATGATAACCGGTTTTGATACTGAATTAAATTGTGCAACAATGATCAAAAGTATTAATGCCAAGGCAATCACAAGTGCTTTCAACAGGAAGGCCATATTTTTGGCTTGCTCTTCCTGCTCTCCGGTGAAGTCGTAGTTGATGCCACGAGGCAGCGAATAGTTGCCCAAGGCCCCCTGAATCTTACCAACGATCTCGGTGGCATTAAATCCTTCCAATACATTCGAATAGATCGTAATAACTCGTTTCAAATCCTTTCGTTTGATGGAACTGAAAGTGGCTATATTATTGGTGGTAACAAGTGAAGAAACCGGGATACTTTTCAGGTTACCTTTATTATCCCTGAAGGTGATATTCTGATTGAACAATGCACTCTCATTATACCGATTCTCATTTCCGAAACGAACAAAAATATCGTAATCATCCTCACCTTCTTTATAAGTTGACGAATCGAATCCATAGATGGCACTCCGAAGTACGCGGCCCACCTGAGCCGTACTTACTCCTAATTCACCTGCTTTTTTTCTGTCAACAAAAACTTCCATTTCCGGCTTGTTTTGATTGACGTCCAATTTTAACTCTTCAATACCTTGAATGCCCAATCCGTTAACATAAGCTTGAATGTTCTGCGCTTCTTCCAAAAGTTGATCATAATCATCCCCTTTCAATTCCATATTGATAGCATAACCAGCTGGCGGTCCAGCCGCATCCTTATCTACGATCACACTCACACCCGGATAGCCTTTTACAGACTTTCTGAGTTCGCTTAATACATCGGCACTGCTTATTTTTTCACCTTCCTCGTCGTAGCGGTATTTGAATTCACGGAACAATACGGTCACTTTACCACGGTGCGGCATTTCATTTTGAGAGGCACCATCGGTCTGCGGATTTCCGGAACCTTCACCCACTTGCGAAATAATGGATTCCGCCATAAAGTTATAGGGTTCTCCATCCACATTGTATTTGTACCGGTCCAGAACATCAAATACCTCCTGCTCCACAAGGGCAGTGATCTCGTTGGTTTTTTCAATATCGGTTCCTTCGGGATATTCAATATAAACAATGGCCTGGTTGGGCTGATTTTCGGGAAAAAAGAGGACATTGGGTTGTGCAATTCCGAAGATAACAAAAGAAAGAATTAGCAATCCAAAAGTCCCAAACACAAACTTGTAAGAGTTACTTCCACTGAGTGCATTTCCTAAAAACTTTCGATACCGTCGCTCCAGTGCCGGGATCCACTTAAACTGAAATTTCTTCGAACCCGGGGCTAAAATATACTTAAAGAACCACAAGGTAAGCGCCACGAAAATAAATAGGTTCCCAAACCCAATTGAGGCCTTAGGACTTCCAACAGCTCCTAAGATGGTAAATAGTAATCCAATCGCAAGTACGCCAAATCCGCGTTTTAATAATGCCGTCTTCTCGCGATTCTTCCAGCCCAAAAAACACATGACCAAAGCCGCCAACAAAACGATTGCGCCTAAAATTTGAAAAATGATATTGGTTTCAGTAAAACCTGAAATGATCAACAAAGCGCCAAAAGCCACTAACGCGATTGATATTCGAATGAGGCTCTTTTTCGAAATTTCCCCTTCTTCTGTTTTCATAAATACCGAAGTAAGCATGGAATTGATCACCAAGGCTACAAAAAGCGACGAAAAGAGTACTGTAGCCAGCGTCAGCGGAAAATAGATCATGAATTTACCCATAATTCCGGGCCAAAAACCCAATGGGAGGAAAGCCGCCAATGTAGTTCCGGTTGAAGCAATAATGGGCCAGGCGATCTCACCCACACCTTGTTTGGCTGCTTCCAAACGAGGGACTCCTTCATCCATGAGGCGATAGACATTCTCCACCACCACAATTCCATTATCGACCAGCATCCCCAGCCCCATGACCGTAGCAAAAAGAACCATTGTATTAAGGGTGATATTAATACCCATAAAGTCTCCCACGACAGGAAGCACTAAAAATGAAAGCAATATGGAAAGTGGGATAGCAATACCAACAAACAAGGCATTTCGAAAACCTAAAAAGAACATTAAAACGCTCACCACAAGTAAAACACCAAAAATGATACTGTTTTCCAATTCCGAAACCTGGGCCTCGGTACGGGTGGACTGGTCGCTTGCAATAGTTATCTCGAGCGATTCAGGCAGATAAGTGCCCTGAGCCTCATCAATTATCTCACGGATCTTATCCATGGCGACAATCATATTCTCGCCACTCTTTTTCTTTATACTCAGCATGACCACCGGATCGCCATACTCCCGTGCATAGGTGGTCTTGTCTTTTTCTCTAAAATTGATGGTGGCCACATCACGTAGTAATACCACGCCGCCGTCTTCTTTAACGACTACATTTTCCAACTCGGTGGGTTCGTCGATCTCACCGATCACTCGGATATTGCGACGTAGTCCATTTTCAATTACGTTTCCTCCGGAAATGGTTACATTTTCATTCTGAATAGCCTGTATCACCTGATTGAGGCTTAAATTGGACGCTGTCATTTTAAAGACATCAACGGCCACTTCTACCTCCTTATCCTGAACCCCCAACAGTGTAGCCTCTTTGATCTCCTGCAGATCTTCGATCTCATCTTGCAGATCTTCGGCAAATTCTTTCAATTGCTCGCTGGTATAGTCACCCTTCAAATTAATTTGAGCGATCGGGGTTATTTCTGAAAGGTTCAGATCAAAGGCGTTGGGTTCTACCTTAGCACCACCGTCAATCGTGGGCCAATCCTGCTGGGCTTTTACAGCATCCAATTTATCCTTCACCTTTACTTTCGCCTCTTCGGGCGTGATGGTCTCTTCAAATTCGATGGTGATGATAGAATAATCCTGTAGCGAATTCGACGATATTTTCGTCACTCCGGTAATGTCGTTGATCTCCTCCTCGAGCGGTTTGGTAATCAATTTTTCTACATCCTCGGCAGCATTTCCCGGAAATACAGAACTCACGTAGATCTTGGATTCGATGATCTCGGGGAAAGATTCCCTGGGTAAACCCGAATAAGACATTAATCCGCCAATGAGCACAATGGCAACGATCACGAATGTGGTCATTTTATTGTCAATGGCCCAATTGGAAAGCCCAAAATATTTTTTCTTTTGTTCCATGTTCTCGGTAGAATTATTCGGTTGCTATAATTTTTATCTTCGCTCCGTCTTTCAATGTCAAGGCCCCGGCACTCACAATGGTTTCACCATCTTCCAGCCCTTCAAGCACTTCAACCTGACCTTCGTATTTTAAGCCGGTTTCAATTTGCTTGCGGATCGCCATTGCCTCGTCACCATTTTTTTCAGAAACAATAAAAACATACTTATCTCCCCTAGAATTTTCTTGGATCACATTGGCGGGGATCATTTTGGCTTTCTCTTTGCTATAGTCATTGATCTCCAATTTGGCCACTAAATTAGGCTTGATGTTTTGCTCTTTGTTAGGAATATCAATCTCAATATCGAAAGTTCGGTTATTGGGGTTGATGTAATTACCAACATTTTTTACACGTCCCTCCACGGATTGGTTCAAGGCAGGGAAGTTCACTTTTACGAAGGTTCCTTTTTTAATTCCTCCCAAATAATTTTCGGGGATGGACGCCTTGATGTACATGTCGCTCAAATTAACAATTCGCATCAGCGCCTGGCCTCCGGGAGCAACTACCTGACCCTGCTCTGTGATCACCTCATCGATCTCACCGCTGAAGGGTGCTCGTACTGTCGTTCTACCTAATTGCGCCCGCATTTGATCGACTGAATTTCGCATACTCTCCATGTTCGACTTGGCCTGAAGATATTGAATTTCACTACCTATCTTTTGGTTCCACAAACGCTCCTGTCGCTCGAAAGTGGTCTTCGCCAATTGGTATTGCGTTTCCATTTGTGCCACCTGACTTGAAAGTCCACCATCATCAATCTTCGCCAACAACTGTCCTTTCCGCACTTTATCGCCCTCTTTCACGTAAACTCGCGTTAGCAACCCTTGGTATTCAGGAAAAATTAGAATGTTTTGATTGGTCTCCACATTCCCCTGTATGTCAATAAAATGTTCAAACAAGGTATCATTCACCGTATAGGTAGTGACCAATGGAAGTTGTTTCAGAGTGTCCTTTTCGGAGATAGCGGCATCCAACGTACCTAATATGGCGCCTATGCTGTCATAGGAGGTTAATAGCTCTACTTTTTTCTCGCGCATGAGTTCCAGGTTGCCCGATTCGATCACGGCCTCCACACTCTGGGTATCTTTTTCGGCGCAGGAAAATAGTAAGAGGGAAAGTGTTGTAAGGGTTAGAATTTTTTTCATTCTGAATTTTTTAAAATGAATTAAATAGGGGTCGCACCTATTGTTTTTAAATAATTATCTGTTTACGTTATCTGAATCAATTCGAAGATCAGGAATGTTTAATACGGTTTCGATGGTCGCCTTCGCATTGATTAGGTCCAACATACTCTGAAAATACTGTTGTTGGGCTGTATACAATTGCGTTTGTGCCTGTCTTAGGTCAAAGCTGGTGGCCAATCCTTCCGAAAATTTTATCTGATTCTTAGTTTCAATGCGTTCCGCCAAAGCAATGTTTTTCTTAGCGTTCTCAAATTTTTCGATGGCAAATTGATAATTGCTTTTCGCCGAATTTAGCTCAAGGGTAACCGTTTGAATGGTCTCCTCCAACTGTGTTTCGGCTTGGTCTAATGCAATCTTTGCCCGCTGCGTTTTGGCGCTTCGCATCCCGCTACTAAAAATGGGAATATTCATAGATAGCCCTAAAATTGAAGACTGAAACCATCGCTGATCACTGTCTAAAAACGTAAAATCATTGCTGTTGGCCTGAGCTCCATAATTTAGGAAGGCTTTCAATGTAGGGAGGGCACGGCTTTTTTCAAGCTTCATCTCCAGATTGCGCTGCTCGGTAAGATTGTAAGCAATTTTGTAGTCCACATTTTCTTCGACATTGAGATCGTTTTCCAAAAATTGAAGCTGGATGTTTTCTTCGGCAAGGACATTCAAATTATCAGCGAATGTTACGTCGCTTTCTGTGGGTATTCCCAAAGCGACATTAAACATTTGGCGCGCAATTTTCGCCGAACGTTTCACATTGCTCAGTTGCGTATCGACATCCAAAAGTGTAATTTCAAGTTGTTCCACACTTTCCTCTTCTCCTAGACCATTCTCGTATATTTTTCGGGTTTCGAACAGATTTTTTTCCAAAGTGATCTTATTCTTTTCGAAGATCGAAATCAATTCTTCAGACAGTAGGACGCTTCCGTAGGCATTTATTACCCCTTTTCGAACCTCTAAATTGGTTTTCTCAGCGGCATTTTCAGAAAAATCCAAGAAGGCGCGGGCGGCTTGCAGTCCAACCAAATAACTTCCGTCAAAGATTAGCTGATTTAAGGTAGCTACAGCATTTGCATTTTGTTTGGTTCCAAAGGTCACCGGGACAAAAGTGCCTGGCTCACCTCCTGTAATTTCTGCGGGCAGTAAAGTGACCGGTTGTTTTAAGTTATTGTTATAATTGATATTGGCATCAATTTGAGGTAAACCGGTGGCGGTAGTTTCCCACTTTTGCTTTATCGCTTTAGCAATATCACGTCGTGCGTTGATAGCAGTGTAATTACTATCCAACGCAAAAGTAATGGCCTCTTCTAAGGTAAAAGTGTATTGTTTTTGTGATTGTGCCAGACCAGCTGTGGCGATGAATACAAGAGGTAACAGAATGAATATCCTACGCATTGTGTACGGTTGTGTTAATAAATTTATTCAATGTTTTTAAGCCTTCTCGAGTTACAATACCACGTAAATGGTATTCCAGATAATCCTCGAACAGTTTCACTTTTGGGAATTTCTGAATCGGAAATAATGTATCATCTTTAATTCCGCGTACCCCAATGAAATAAATACGTGAAACAAATTCAATGTCAATATTATTTCGATATAAGCCTTGTTCAACTCCACGTTGTAAGTTGTTTGTGGTGCAGTCATACATCTTCTCGAAATGTTTTTCTTTGAAAAATTCGTGCACTTCAGGATAATATTTTTGTAATTGAAATTGAGGGGACGACTTTTCATTTTTTAGCTGAAGCATTACGAACTTCTTAATGTCATACAACTCTTCAATAGGATTTTTGTCCAAGGCGCAGATACAATCAATCCCTACAGTGATCTGCTGAAACATCGCTGAGGTAACCTCTTTGACCAATTCGGTCTTGTTACCAAAATTCGCATAGATCGTCTTCTTCGATATCCCCATTTCATTGGCAATATCGTCCATCGTCACGCTCTTAAAACCTAAGTTTAAGAAGAGCTCCGTTGCTTTTTGTACTATCTTTTCCTTCATATCAGAGAGCAAAAATAATAGAGGAAACTTTAAAAACACTAAAAGTTTCCAAAGTTTTACAATTTTTTAACATTTGTCCATAGAATGGGAGGCAGGTTATGCCCTGAAATGGAACTTTTAACTTTCAATTGCGCAGGGCAACTTCTTATTTCTCGCATCTAAGTAGTATTTTAGCCGTAAATAGTGTGCATGGAATTATTGAAAAAGTACAACAAGGCCCTCACAGCTCACTTAGAGGAGACTGTTGTTGTCAAAGAGCCCATTCAGCTCTACGAACCCATAAAATATATATTGAATCTTGGGGGTAAACGCATTCGGCCGGTGCTTACCTTACTTACTGCCGATTTCTTTGGCGGAGGGTCTCAAAAGGCAATGAATGCCGCCCTAGCCTTAGAGCTTTTTCATAACTTTTCTTTAATTCACGATGATATTATGGACAATGCCCCCTTGCGGCGAGGTGAACAGACCGTTCATGAAAAATGGGATGTAAATACGGGCATTCTCAGTGGGGATTCCATGTTGATATTGGCGTATCAATTGTTCGAAAATTACGAACCACTCCTTTTTCAGGAATTGGCGCAACTTTTCAGTAAAACTGCTATTGAAGTTTGCGAAGGACAGCAATACGATGTCGACTTCGAAACACGAGACGATGTGAGTATTCCGGAGTACATACAAATGATCAATTTTAAAACTGCAGTGCTGGTAGGAGCCGCCATGAAAATGGGCGCGATTGTGGCCGAAGCCCCTGAGACGTCCAAAAACCATGTCTATGAATTTGGAAGGAATCTTGGAATTGCTTTTCAACTACAGGACGATTATCTGGATGCTTTTGGAAATCCGGAGAATTTTGGAAAACAGGTCGGGGGTGATATTATTTCCAACAAAAAGACCTTTTTATACCTAACTGCCTTGGAGCAAGGATCACCGGAGGATGCGCAAACACTTCGGCATTTATTTAGCGTTAACCCAAGAGATGCCTCGGAAAAGGTGAAAACGGTTACTTCCATTTTCGAAACTTCAGGAGCGGCCCAAGCCACGATCCTGGAAATTGAACGCTATACGAACAAAGCAAACTCAGTCTTAAAAGAGTTGGACCTTTCAGAAGAAAAGAAAGTAAAATTAAAGGAATTTGGCAGTTACTTAATGAATCGAACTACCTGATCTTAAAAATACACCCTTACAAAAGGAACCCAGGCACTAGCGTAGAAACTTTGATTTTCCTTGTAGAGAACATCATAGCGCACCCCTGCTGTAACATTATTGGTTCGGTAACCGGCTCCCAAGAACAATCCTGTATACCAAAAATTGGTCTCTGGTGCCTGCACAAAAACGATGCTGGAGTCATAGGTTCGACTGGCATAGAGCCGTTCCAGTTCGGCCGAAAGTTGCACTTGAGGAATCACATTAAATAATGAGATTAAACTTCCTCCAACAATGGTAGAGGTGTAGGTATCTTTTAGGCTGTTGTAAGTCCCGTTCAAGCCAACCCCAAGCCCAAATTGATCATTAAATTCGTAAATGGCACTAGGAGCTAAAGTTCCACTAAAGAAATTGTTTCCAAAGCTCAATCCTATTCCACCGCCAAAACGAACGTGATCCCAAAACTGAAATTTTTCTTCATCCTGGGCAATTCCTTGAAGCGAAAAAAATAGACTTGCAATTACAATTAGCGTAGTTATGCGAGGGGTTGAAGTAATTTTTTGCATGCGGGTAATGTTTTGATTATTGTCCTATAAATATAGTACGAAGAACGGATTCATGTTTGGATTTGTTGTATTTTTGTAACGTTTTATTAAAAAGAAGCCCTATTTATTCCAACTATGGATAGATTTTCATTTCTGAATGCGGTACATCCTTCTTATATCGCAGAACTCTACGACACTTATTTACAGTTCCCGGACAGTATAGAACCCAGTTGGCGTTCATTTTTTCAAGGGTTTGACTTCGGAATCGAAAGCGGCTCCCTAGAAGCATTAGGAATTGACGGCACATCGGTCGAAATTCCCGAAAATGTTTTAAAAGAATTTCAGGTCATCAAGTTGATCGATGGCTACCGAACGCGCGGCCATTTGTTTACGCAAACCAATCCGGTTCGTGAACGCAGAAAATATGAGCCCACCTTGGCTCTGGAAAATTTTGGCCTTACCGAAAGCGACTTGGATTCACTTTTTGAAGCCGGTTCGGTACTTGGATTGGGAAAAAAGAGCCTGCGTGATATTGTACGTCACCTCGAAGCCATTTATTGTGATGCCATTGGGGTGGAGTATATGTACATTAGAAATCCGGAGGAGATCAAATGGATTCAAAAGTGGTTGAACAATAACGACAACCATCCTACTTTTTCTTCCGAAGAAAAAAAATACCTACTCAAAAAATTAAGCGAGGCGCTTTCCTTTGAGACTTTCCTTCACTCGAAGTATGTAGGACAGAAACGTTTTTCTATTGAAGGAGTAGATGCATTAATTCCAGGCTTGGATGCGCTCATTGAAAAAGGAGCGGAAAAAGGGATACAACAATTTGTAGTTGGGATGGCGCACCGGGGTCGGTTGAATGTATTGGCCAATATTTTTGGGAAGTCTCCGGAGGCTATTTTTAGTGAGTTTGATAGTAAAGAATACGATGAAGCTGAGCTTTTTGACGGCGATGTAAAATACCATATGGGCTGGACTAGTTTTAGAAAAACTGCCGGCGGAAAGAAGGTGAGAATGGACCTGGCACCCAATCCTTCGCATCTTGAAACGGTAAATGCCGTGGTGGAAGGAATTACTCGGGCCAAGATCGACAATCAGTTGGGTGGCGACTCATCGAACATTCTACCCATATTAATTCATGGTGATGCTGCTATTGCAGGTCAGGGAGTGGTGTATGAGGTCGTGCAGATGGCGCAACTAGAAGGATATCGAACTGGTGGAACCATACATGTTGTTGCCAACAATCAGGTAGGTTTTACCACTAATTATCTGGATGGAAGATCATCCACTTACTGCACGGATGTAGGTAAAGTAACCCTCTCTCCGGTACTGCATGTGAATGCAGACGACGTGGAAGCCGTTTGCCACGCTTTTAATTTTGCGCTGGAATTCAGGATGGAATTTGGACGGGATGTGTTTATTGACGTTTTAGGATATCGAAAGTATGGGCACAACGAGGGAGACGAACCCCGATTTACACAGCCTGAATTGTATAAGGCAATTTCAAAACATCAAAACCCAAGAGATATTTATGCGCAGCGACTCATTAGCGAAGGAGTTATTGACCAGGCGCACGTAAAACAATTGGAACAAGAATATAAGTCGGAGTTGGAAGAGGATCTGGAAGCCTCTCGTAAAAAGGATAAAACGGTAATCACGGAGATATTGGCAGACGATTGGGAGGACTTCAAACTGGGAACCTTGGAGGATATTCTGAAAAGGATGGACACTTCTTTTCCGTTAAAGAAATTGGATCAACTGGCACAAGGAATTACGAAGTTGCCGGAGGACAAGAAATTTATTAGGAAGATCGTTCGAATCATCGCCGACCGAAACAAACAATATACCGAGACCAATAAATTGGATTGGGCAATGGGCGAATTATTAGCCTACGCTACGCTCATGGAAGAAGGTTACAATGTTCGCATGTCTGGTCAGGATGTAGAACGAGGTACGTTTTCTCACAGGCATGCCATCATTAAAACCGAAAACAACGGCGAGGAGATCAATTTGCATAATAATCTCGATCTGGAGGGTCACATGTATATTTATAATTCGCTCCTTTCCGAATATGGAGTCGTAGGTTTCGACTACGGTTATGCCATGGCAGCTCCAAGAACATTGACAATCTGGGAAGCCCAGTTTGGGGATTTCTCCAATGGGGCTCAGATTATGTTGGATCAATATATTTCTGCAGCCGAATCGAAATGGAAAACACAGAACGGATTGGTAATGTTGCTGCCACATGGTTATGAGGGACAAGGCTCCGAACATTCCAGCGCCCGTATGGAGCGATATTTGCAATTGTGCTCGCGCGATAATATGATCATGGCCGATGTCACTACTCCCGCAAATTTCTTTCACTTGCTACGACGCCAGATGAAATGGGATTTCCGAAAACCTTTGGTGGTTTTTACACCGAAGAGTTTATTGCGCCACCCCTTAGTGGTTTCAACCAAGGAAGAGCTGGCTGGCGGAAAATTCATGGAGGTTATCGACGATCCGGTTGAAACAAAAGACAAGATCACTTCTTTGGTATTTTGTACCGGGAAGTTTTATTATGACCTTTTAGAGCGACGAGATGAAAAGAAGAGGGATGATGTCGCTTTGGTCCGAATAGAACAATTGTTTCCGCTTCCCGAGCAAGAGTTGCAGAAGATTATTAAACTTTATCCAAATGCCACGGACTATGTTTGGGCACAGGAAGAGCCAAAGAATATGGGAGCCTGGGGCTTTATGCTCATGAATTTTACCCAAGTGAAGTTACGTCTCGCCTCACGAAATGTATATAGCTCACCGGCAGCAGGAAGCAGTACGCGTTCTAAGGCGCGGCATAAAGAAGTAATAGACCGTGTTTTTGAAACACCCAATAAATAACCAACGCTAATAGCAATAGTATGTTAGAAATGAAAGTCCCCTCACCGGGAGAATCCATTACAGAAGTTGAAATCGCCCAGTGGCTGGTTGAAGATGGAGATTATGTAGAAAAAGATCAGGCCATCGCCGAAGTTGACAGCGACAAGGCCACACTCGAACTGCCTGCCGAGGCCAGTGGTATTATCACGCTCAAAGCTGAGGAAGGTGATGCAGTTGCCGTGGGAGCCGTGGTTTGTTTGATCGATACCGATGCCGAAAAGCCTGAAGGCGGGACAACGGTTGAAACCTATGAGAATCCGGGTGATGAAAAAGGGGAAGGTAATGCGGGCCCAGATCTTGATAAAGCAGCCGCATCTACCAAAGACACTAACGAAAAGGCACCCCCTATAACTAAGGAGACGTATGCAAGCGGTGCAGCCTCACCTGCCGCCAAAAAGATATTGGCAGAAAAAGGAGTGGACCCTAAATCGGTTAAAGGAAGCGGGCGAGATGGACGAATTACTAAGGATGATGCGGTTAAGGCGGTACCTTCTATGGGGACTGCCGGAGATGGCCCTAGAGGTACCGATCGTAAAAAGCTCTCAATGTTGCGCCGTAAGGTTGCTGAACGTCTGGTCGCTGCTAAAAACGAAACGGCTATGCTCACCACATTCAACGAAGTGGATATGAGCCCTATATTTGCCTTACGAAAAGAATATAAGGAAACTTTCAAAGAAAAACATGGGGTTAGTTTGGGTTTTATGTCTTTCTTCACACTAGCCGTTGTTCGGGCATTGGAACTTTACCCGGACGTCAATTCTATGATTGATGGGGATTACCAGATAAAATACGATTTCAAGGATATTTCGATCGCCGTTTCAGGACCTAAAGGATTGATGGTTCCGGTGATAAGAAATGCAGAGAATCTTTCTTTCAAAGGGGTGGAGACTGAAGTAAAACGATTGGCCATTCGGGCAAGAGACGGAAAGATAACCGTGGACGAAATGACGGGCGGAACTTTCACTATATCGAACGGTGGAGTTTTTGGAAGTATGCTTTCAACACCTATCATTAATCCACCGCAATCCGGGATATTGGGTATGCACAATATCGTGGAACGTCCGGTGGTGAAAAACGGAGCTATCGAGATTGCGCCGGTGATGTTTGTGGCATTGAGTTATGATCACCGCATCATTGACGGAAGAGAATCTGTTGGATTTTTGGTGGCTGTAAAAGAAGCTCTGGAAAACCCTATTGAATTGTTAATGAACAACGATGTAAAAGGAGCTTTGGAATTGTAATAACTGTTCATTTCAGAATAAAAAGAACCCGGCCAAAGAGCCGGGTTTTTCAATCTAAATTGGTTAGTTGTTGTAAAAATTAACTTAAGAATATGAAACAATGTAATTGATCACATTTAATATGACAATACCCACGATACAGAGTATCAACACGTAGAAAGCGACTCTACTGTTGCGCTCCTTTTTGAGTTTTGCGTCATTAAACAATTGTTCTTTTTTCACTATGTAAATATGGGTAATTTAAACATACCAGAAAATACGTACAAACACGTAATTTTTAGCGGTTTATGGGGGATAGCGCTACTGTAATTTATCCTGATGTTCCTTGGCCCAAATGAGTAAACTATTGGTTTTTTGCTCTAATTTAAGCTTGGTAATGATGTTACTGCGGTGTTTTTCGACCGTTCGGTAAGAAATAAAGAGAAGAGAGGCAATTTCCTTGTTGGTTTTATCTTTTGCTATGAGTTTTAGAATTTTCTTTTCTGAAGGAGTCAAGATATTGAGAGAACTATCATCGATCGTATTTTGAGCCAGTAGTTCTTTTATTTTAGGACTAAAATACGGGTTTCCTTCGGAAACCGTCTGAATGCAATTCTCGATTTCTTCCAAAGCAAATTCCTTTAAGATATATCCAAATATATTGAGATCCTTAGCCTCTTGATACAATTCTTTTTCCTTGTGGAAGGTGATCAAAACTATCTTCGTTTCCATGGCAAGATTCAAACATTTTTTAGCAATCTCGATCCCGGACATATACGGCATCTGAATATCGAGAATAGCGATATCCGGACGGAGTTTATTAATGAGGTTAAACGCATCTCTTCCATTTTCGGAGCTGCCAATAAAATTATATCCCTTTTCTAATAAAAAGTCGCTTAGACCTTTCAGCAGTAGTGGATGATCATCTGCAATTACTATGGACGAATTACTTTTCATGCCGTTGGAAATTGAAATTCGAGTAAGGTGCCATTGTTTCGTTTGGATTGTACTTTCATTTGTCCGTTAAGGAACTTGGTACGTTCTAATAACGTTTTTAGCCCCAAAGATTTTATATTTTCATATTTTTCTGAAAAATCAAACCCAACTCCATTGTCTCTTATACTTACATTGATCATGTGCGGGTAGCGTTTTACCACAACCTTTCCGGCCTCAGCCTTAGCATGTTTGATCACATTACTAAGCGATTCTTGAACGATCCGGTACAAATTGATCTCTTGTTTTTTGCTGAAAATATTATCAATATTATCAATTTCCGAAGAAATAAAAAGCGACGTGTTTTCATCCACTTGGTTTACTGTGTGCTCAATGGCTTTTGTAATTCCTAATTCCTGTAACTGGAAAGGGTGCAGGTTGCGGGAGATGGATCGCACCTCATCAATGGCTGTTTCGACTAATTTCTTGGTGTCCTCGTCCTTCGTCTTTACCACATTATTCTTGATAAGCAACAATCGCTGTCCAAGCCCATCGTGAAGATCCTTTGAAATACGCCTGCGTTCTTCTTCCTGAGAGACCAAAAGTTCCTGACTGAACTGTTCCTGCAATATTTTTTTACTTTTTATTCGCATTCTATTTCTGAAAAGAAGGATCATGGCAAAAAGAGAGAACAATACCAGACTAATGTATGCCAATCGCTTTTTAGAGGACTCGTTGTCCTTCTCCAACAACTGAATGCTGGTATTTTTTTCAATGAGCTCGTTTTCCTTTTTTTCGGTTTCATAGAGCGTTTGATAATAGGCCAGCTTATTGGCAGTTGCTTTGTTATAGATCGAATCCTTTAAAGCCGAGTAATAGTTTTTATTCTTCAGACCCAGTTTGTAGTTCCCTGAAGCTTCATACACCTTGGCAAGGATTTCATACGACTCCAAAACTAGTTCTTCATAGCCCAATGTCTTAGAAGTTTCAAACTTTTTTTCTGCAAAACCGAGGGCTTTTCTCTGTTCGCCTAAAGAATAATGATAGTTGGCTAAGGCGCCATTATAGAACACCTGATTTACAAGATCTTCGGATGCCAATTCAAAATTATAGGTAAGAAGGGCTATATATGCTTCGGCTTTTTCGCGATCTTCTTCTTCGGAATAATACTCCACTAATTTCGCATAAACATAGATCTTGTTACCTACATGAACATCTCTATCTGGAACCAATTCCATCGCATTTTCAGCTTTCAGAAGATATTCCAAGTATAATTTTTTGTCACCTTGTCGGCTATAATCCAACGCCTGATTGTAATAGATCGTGACCAAATGATGCTCAAGTCCCAGTTCTTTGACCTTTTCTATGTTTTTATCACGTTCCTGTTTTGCCTTGTCAAAAAATCCATTCATACTAAACATGGTAGTAACTCCTTGTCTCGCATAATACATATATTCATAGTCCTTTAGTGCTTCAAAATACTCATACGACTTTTTGTAGCTCTCACCCGCCGGCACAAATTTTCCTAAGTTAGAATAAGCCTGCCCGCTAAATAGATGTGCGTCTGCCACATAAATGGAATCCTTGACGCCATAATTTTTTATGGAATTTTGATAATCAACAATCGCCTGGGGTAAATCAAGTCTTACGTTTGCACCTCCACGCTTTAAGTATAGAGAACCTACGATAAAACTATCCTTAATTGCGTATTTTCTAGCCAGGATACCATCTATAAGTGTAAGTGCTTTCCTTGGTTCGTTTTTAATAGTGGTAAGACTATAACTTACATTGATCATTTTCTTGGCAGCCGCTTCAATGCTATCAATTTCTTTTGCAATATCAATGTATTGCAAACTATAGGAAATAAAATCGTCAATGTTACTACGTCGTGTAAGTGAACAAAGTGAATCCAAGGCTACAAGACGTTCATTGGGTGTTTTAGATGTCTCAACAATTGTTTCGTAGTGTTCAATATCCTGCGCCTCCAACCGTAGGGTAAAGACTTGCAAAAGTGCAAAAAGGATAATAGTTAGGTTAATCTTCAAAACAGCAATTTTTTGGGATTGAGATAAATATAGGAAAAATTAACTTCTAAAATCATAACTTACTTTATGTAAAAGCAGTTTCGACCATAGTCTATTACAGCGCGCAATTTTTTTAAGAGGTCGGCGCCCAAAATACCATGTACGTTTTTTTCATCTACCTGTGCTAATGCACTGTTTACATGTGAAAGATCGAATAGGATAAAATCAAGACCGTTGACTCTTATGGCACCAATATCCAATCCATTATTTTTGGCGATCCGCGTTTCCATGTCAATGGCTCCTGCCCCTGCGGCTTTAATTTCACTAGCCTCTGTTTCGAGATTGAAATGAACTATATGCTCAAAAGCAATACAACTGGTTGATGCACCAGTATCAAGTATGAAGTCACCCTTTTTGTTGTTGATTTTCAGCGACAGCAGGTAGTGGCCGGTATTTAATTTTTTGAGTGGGATTCGTTCGAAGTCCTCGGCTTCCAGAAATTTTCGTAATGACACCTATTGTTTTTTGTAAAGATAGATAACAAATTGGTAGCTTTGCCATCATGTTAACCGATACACATACCCATCTTTACAGTGAGGCTTTTGACGAGGACCGCGAGGCCATTATGGAGAGGGCTTTGGCTGTTGGGGTGCAACGATTTTTTATCCCAGCTATCGATTCCAATTATACGGAATCGATGTACGAGTTGGAAGCCAATTACCCGGATCAGGTGTATTTAATGATGGGCCTGCATCCCACTTCGGTGAAGGAGAATTATGAGAGTGAGTTGGCTCATGTAGAAACTCAATTTGAGCAACGAAAATTCCATGCGGTTGGAGAAATTGGGATCGATCTGTATTGGGACAAAAGCACTTTGGAAATCCAGCAGATCGCGTTTAAACGGCAGATACAATTGGCGAAAAAATATAAGTTGCCTATCGTAATTCATTGTAGAGAAGCATTTGATGAAATTTTTGAGGTGTTGGAAACGGAGCGTGCTGATGATCTCTTCGGAATTTTTCACTGCTTTACCGGAACCATGGCTCAAGCAGAAAGAGCCATTAGCTTCGGAATGAAATTAGGAATAGGAGGGGTTGTGACCTTTAAAAATGGAAAGATAGACCAGTTTCTAAATAGTATCGACTTGGAGCATATTGTTTTGGAGACAGATTCGCCTTATCTTTCGCCCGTACCCTTCCGAGGAAAAAGAAACGAAAGCAGTTATCTAAGTTTAGTGTGCAAAAAAGTAGCCGAACTTTATGGCATTTCCGAAGCAGAAGTCGCAAAGATAACCACTGAAAATTCCAAACAAATTTTTGGAATATAAATGCCACGTAATGAGCCAAACTCCCAACATACTTCTTATTTATACCGGTGGCACCATTGGTATGATCAAGGATTTTAAGACGGGCACTTTGCGAAATTTCAATTTCAAGGACCTCTTAAAACATATCCCTGAACTTAATTTACTTACCTGCCACATTGAGACCCGAAGTTTTAAGCAGCCCATTGACAGTTCCAATATGAATGTTTCCTATTGGGTTGATCTGGCTACAATTATTGAAGCACACTACGATAGTTTTGACGGATTTGTGGTGTTGCATGGTAGTGATACCATGTCGTATACCGCCTCCGCTCTTAGTTTTATGTTGGAAAATCTGACGAAACCTATAATATTTACAGGTTCCCAATTGCCCATTGGTGATTTGAGAACCGACGCCAAAGAGAATTTGATTACCTCTATTCAGATTGCAGCCACGCAGGAAAAAGGAAGGCCCAAGGTGGCGGAAGTATGTCTTTATTTTGAATACAAGTTGTACCGTGCCAATCGAACAACCAAAATTACCGCCGAACATTTTGAAGCCTTTGCCTCACCTAACTATCCTCCTCTGGCGGAGAGTGGTGTGCATCTTTCCTTTAATGAAGAGGCTCTGTTCAAACCAAATCGGCGGAAGAAATTACGGGTTCATAAGGAGTTGGTTTCGGATGTGCTTTTGGTCAAAATGTTTCCCGGCATCAATGAGGACACAATTACACACCTATTTTCTTATGAAAAGACTAAAGGGATCATCCTTGAAACTTATGGAGCGGGTAATGTGACAAGTGAATCCTGGTTTATTGAACAATTGGAGGGGGTTCACAAAAAAGGGATACCTATCATTAATGTCACTCAATGTTCCGGGGGCAGTGTGAGTATGGGGCTGTATGAAACTAGTTTTGAGCTTAAAAAAATGGGAATTATTTCGGGGAAGGATATTACTACCGAGGCTGCGCTGGCCAAATTGATGTTTATGTTGGGACAGCAAGTTTCCAGGGTAAGTTTTAAGACCTTGTTTGAAACTTCTCTCCGAGGTGAAATGTTGTAAATTATCCTTCCATTTAATGGCGTAACAGCTAATTTTTTTGTTATTTAGCAGCCCTTAAATTCGCTATAAATTAAGGTAAACTAGAGAGGTGGCCGAGTGGTCGAAGGCGCACGCCTGGAAAGTGTGTATACGCCAAAAGCGTATCGAGGGTTCGAATCCCTTCCTCTCTGCAACAAAAACGATGAAGCCCAAAATGTCCAAGCTTGCTTGAGCATTTTGGGCTTCGAGTTTTTGGGCTATTGCGAAACAAGGAACGCAGTGACGCAGTGGAGCAATAAGTTCTTGTTGCAAGACTCCCCCTCGGGATCACGACCGAGTGAAGCGAGGGAGTAATCCCAGTCCAAGCTCTCTTGCCAACGCGACAGTCTGGCTCCTCGCGACGAATGTCTACAAGACTTTCGTTTATCGCTCGGTCCGGGCTTCGAGATTTGTAAAATCGCTCGTTATTTTCATAGTAGTTCGTTATGTAGAATTCTAGGGTTCTATTTCTGTTTTCAAATGAGAGTTGGAATCAAATTTTTAAAAATTTTAAAATTTCACTTCATCATAATTCAACGCTTTTTTTCTTCTGAATTCACTAAATGGTTCAGGGTCAGTCTGGAAAAATTGATACTTAAAAGAAGAAATTAGTATTTCAACGAAGAATTGCGGGAATACCTCGTCAATCATATAATTATTGCGCATTAACTAATTATTTTTATATCTTTAAACCCTTAACTAAAAACAAACTTTAAGTCGATAGCAATGAAAAAATTATTTTCTATTCTAGCAATTGCAGCAATGATTTTTACAGGTACAACCACTGTAGATGCATTCCCTGCTCCAACCATGGCAACTAGTGGTCAATCCTTAGTAACTGCCACAACAACAACATTTATTCAAGGCGAAGAAGAAGCCGGTGAAGCCGAAGTAGGATTTCATCAAAAGCTGAAAGAAAGATTCGTAGAAGGAGGCCCCGGATTTATGGGAATTGTATTGTTGTGTTTAATTCTAGGTTTAGCCATTGCTATTGAAAGAATTATATACCTTAATCTTTCTACAACCAATACTCAGAAACTTGCGAACAATGTGGAAGATGCATTGAACAGCGGTGGAGTAGAAGCTGCGAAGGAAGTATGTAGAAATACAAAAGGTCCTGTAGCATCCATTTACTATCAAGGTCTTGATCGAGCAGGTGAAAGTATTGAAGCCGCCGAAAAGGCTGTCGTTTCTTATGGAGGTGTTCAAATGGGACAGCTTGAGAAGAACGTATCTTGGATTTCATTGTTTATCGCTTTGGCTCCAATGCTTGGTTTCATGGGTACTGTAATTGGTATGATTCAGGCATTTGATAAGATCCAATCTGCTGGAGATATGAACCCATCCTTAGTAGCAGGAGGTATTAAAGTAGCATTATTAACAACCGTATTTGGTTTGATCGTGGCTATTATCCTTCAGATCTTCTACAATTATATTATCGCTAAGATCGATAGTATTGTAAATAGTATGGAAGATGCTTCTATCACATTAATAGATATGTTGGTAGACTACAAAAACAAAAAATAATTTAAAACACATACTATAATGGGTTTACATAAAATTATAAAGATTTTAGCTTGGTTATTGGGGATCGCGGGAATTGTTTCTCTCGTGCTTATCCTAATGAAGGGCGATGATGCAATAAAAGACGCGGCCGCAATGGGCGATACCGGAACGATCAACCCAATGTATTTCATTGCATTGATCATCCTACTGTTGGTAATAGCCATTGTACTTATTTTCGTATTGAAAGGAGTGTTTGCGGGAAATATTAAGAAAACGTTGCTATCTGTTGGTGTCTTTTTAGGGATCGTTGTGATCTCTTATGTAATGGCTTCCGGAAGTATAGAGGGATTACCTCTTACCGATGGGAAGCCTATTACCGAAAGTGGCTCCAAATGGGTAAGTACCGGTTTAAATACCTTTTATATTCTAGGTATTGGTGCTATTGCCGCAATGGTATTTAGTGGATTCAAAAAAATAACATCTAGATAATGGCTAGAAGATCAACACCCGAAGTGAATGCAGGATCTATGGCAGACATAGCTTTCCTGTTGCTTATCTTCTTCCTGGTTACTACAACCATTGAAAAAGATAAAGGGATCGCAAGACAGCTTCCTCCTATCGAGGATGTTGAAGACCCCCCAATCATTAAGCAAAAGAATCTGTTTATTGTAAACGTGAACAGAAACGATCAGTTGTTGGTTGAGGAGCAATTAATGGATATCAAGGATCTGCGTCAGGCCGCGATTGATTTTATCGATAACGGTGGAGCACCTTCAGGTAGTCCGGAACACTGTAACTACTGTCAGGGAGCTAGACTTCCAAGTTCTTCCGATAATCCAAATAAAGCTGTAATCTCTGTTCAAAATGACAGACTAACTTCCTATAAGATGTATATCGCTGTTCAAAATGAATTGGTGGCGGCATATAATTTTCTAAGGGATCGTGAGTCAATGCGAAAGTTTGGCTGGAATTTTACTGAAGTGAAAAGGGCAATCGACGAAGGAAACTTTGTTGGTAATAAGGACAAAGCTCAAGAACAGCTCGAAGAAATACAACTACTAATTCCGTTGAAATTATCTGAGGCAGAGCCTAAGAAATCAGGAGAATAAAAACTATAAAAGATGTCAAAATTTAAAAAGAAAAAAGGAGGCGAGATCCCTGCTGTGAACACAGCATCGTTGCCGGATATCGTATTTATGCTTTTGTTCTTCTTTATGGTGGTAACCGTACTTCGAGAAGATAATCTTTTGGTTATGCAGAAGATCCCTAAAGCGGATCAGGTTGAGAAACTGAAGAAGGATCGATCTGTATTTATTTATGCCGGGAAACCTAGTCAGGCGTACCAACGTCAGTATGGAACAGAAGGTAAAATTCAAATTGGCGATAAGTACACCGATATAAAAGCGTTGAGAGCAGCTTTAATTCAGGCGAGAGCCGGGTTGTTGCCCGATCTTCAAAGTAGGGTGATGGTCGCACTCAAAGTGGATGAAGAGACCAATACCGGACTCGTCACCGATATCAAACAGGAATTGCGTGAGCTGGAAATGTATAAGATAATTTACATTACCTCTCCCGGGAATCAGATCGACGAATAAGAATTTCATTTTATATGGAAACGCCTTGATAACCTCAAGGCGTTTTTTTTGCGACCTAATTAAGATTCGTTTATCTTTAACCAATGACGCTAAATAATCTCTGTAGTGGTCTCTTACTTTTTTGTGCTATGTCGTTGTTGGCACAAGATACAATCCCAAAAGCCAATCTGGATTCCCTGTATAGAGAAGACCAATTCTATGTAGGGGTCACTTATAATTTACTACTCAACGTTCCTAGCAACGTTAATTTAAGAGGGGTTTCCGGAGGTGTTCAATTTGGGTTTCTAAGAGATATGCCCATAAATAAAAAGCGCAATCTAGCTATAGCATTGGGTGCCGGATTGTCCTTCGATCAATTTGGACATAATTTATTTATTGGCGAAGATACCAACGAGAATACTATTTTTAGTGTTTTAGGTTCTGAAATTGACTACGACAAAAATCGGTTTAGTACGATCACCGTCGAAGCACCGCTTGAATTTAGGTGGAGGACATCGACTCCGAGCACCTATAAATTTTGGCGCATCTACGGAGGGGTGAGAGTGGGATATACCTACTATTACAAAGCCTTCTTTAGTCAACCCAATAATGAGGTTTCTCAAACCGATATTCCGGAGTTTGATCAATTACGCTTCGCGGCTACATTGAGTTTTGGGTATAGCACATTTAATTTTTATGCCTATTATAGCATCAATCCGTTTTTTAAGGACGCCATTATTAGGGAGACTAATGAGATCTTAGATTTCCGTACGCTGAAAATTGGAGTGATGTTTTATATTCTATAGCCAGAAATGCAGCATGAGCAATTGAGGGATGAGTCCCATGAAAAAGCCCAGGATCAATTCGGCATTGTTGTGTGATTGGGTATGTAATCTTGAGGAGGCGACCCAGCCATTGGCAACAACGAACAATCCAATCCATACCAACATGTTTACTTTAAAGTGCACAGACAGCGCAATAATAAACAATGTGACTCCGGCAATTCCCATTTGATGCAGGCTCACTTTGATCTTAAAAATGACCAATAGCAAGGCCGAAATACTTGAAAATAATATACCAATAAAAAAGAAATACATTTCGGGGCTGTCGTAAGGGTTGAATACAGTTTTGACAATCAATAAGATCAAAATGCATTGCACCATGAGAGGGATTTTTCGCTCTCTTACATCCTTAAGTTCCAAGGTGGTAATAAGTCGTAAATTCTTCAGAAGTAAAAAAAGGACGATTGGTACAAACAAGGTGATGATGGCAATGGCAAAAAGTTTGGCTCTTATGATCTCCGAATCCACAAACCGGGGAGTGATCACATAATAAATACAAGCTCCCAGTAGAGGCATTAAGAGTGGGTGCAGGACATAAGCCCCAATACGAAGGAAGTAATTCATCAAATTTCTTTTCGAAGACGAGCAACCGGCAGATCCAGTTGTTCCCTGTATTTGGCTACGGTTCTTCTGGCAATAGGATAACCTTTTTCCAAAAGGATCTTCGCCAGTTTATCATCAGTGAGCGGCTTCTTTTTATTTTCTTCGGAAATGGTTATTTCCAAAATCTTTTTAATTTCTCGGGTCGAAACGTCCTCGCCCTGATCATTTTTCATAGACTCACTAAAAAATTCTTTAATCAATTTAGTTCCATAAGGAGTGTCCACATATTTACTATTGGCTACACGCGAAACTGTCGATACATCCATCCCGATCTTATCTGCGATATCCTTAAGGATCATAGGTTTCAACTTCCGCTCATCGCCGGTAAGGAAATACTCTTCCTGATGATGCATGATCGAATTCATCGTAACAAATAAGGTTTGTTGACGCTGTTTTATGGCATCAATGAACCACTTAGCAGCATCTAATTTTTGCTTGATAAACAGGACCGCATCCTTTTGAGACTTCGATTTTTGTTTCGCATCCTTATACCCTTTAAGCATATTGGTATATTCCCGGGAGACATGTAGTTCCGGAGCGTTTCGGCCATTAAGTGTTAGTTCTAGTACCCCGTCTACAATTTTAATGGCAAAGTCCGGAACAACATGTTCCACCATGCGTGTATTACCCGAATAGGTGCCTCCGGGTTTAGGATTAAGCCCCTCGATCTCATGAATAGCCGCTCTTAGGTCATCTTCAGAAATATCAAACTTCGAGATCAACTTTTTGTAGTGTTTTTTAGTAAAATGATCAAACGTATCTGCTATAATTTTTGTGGCTAATTCTACAGCTTCACTCTCACTTTTGCGCTTCAGTTGTAACAACAAACACTCCTGTAGGTCTCTGGCTGCCACTCCGGCCGGATCGAGATCTTGCACCAAGGCAAGCACCTTTTCTATTTTTTCTTCGGAAGTATATACATTCTGGGTAAATGCCAGATCGTCTACAATATCCTGAAGATCACGACGTATATAACCACTCTCGTCCACACTACCCACCAAAAATTGAGCAATTTCCCGTTCTTCATCATCCAACCGATACGTATTTAGTTGCTGAAGTAAATATTGATTGAACGACGTCCCCGATGCATACGGAGTCTGTTTCTCTTCGTCATCCGCGCTGTAATTATTCGCTGAAAGTTTATAACTGGGCGTTTCGTCATCGCTTAAATAATCGTCGACGTTTATATCGGTCTCGATCACTTCATTACCATCATCAAAATCATCAAATTCGTCATTGCTAAACTCATCATCAAGCGTATCCTTCTCATCCTTGCCTGCATCCAATGCCGGATTCTCCTCCATTTCCTGTGCTATGCGTTGTTCAAACGCCTGGGTAGGCAGTTGGATCAACTTCATAAGCTGGATCTGCTGAGGAGATAGCTTCTGGGATAATTTAAAATTTAACTGTTGCTTTAGCATGAATAATTTTCGTAATGTTAAAGTAAAAAAAAACTAGCTACTATCTATGATTAGTGGCTAGTTTTAATATAAGCTTGTGAAAAATTGCAATTCGTTGGCTACCACATTCATAAATACAAAATAGACGCCTTTGACCGTAATTTTTAGCCATTAAAATTCTGCATTTCCTGGTGTTCTTGGATACGGGATCACATCTCTTATATTCCCCATTCCTGTTACAAACTGTACCATTCGCTCAAAGCCCAGTCCAAAACCACTGTGAACACAGGTGCCAAACTTCCGAAGATCCAAATACCAATAAAGTTCTTCCTCGGGTATATTCATGGCTTGCATTTTACTTTTTAGAACATCATAGCGCTCCTCACGTTGAGAACCACCTACGATCTCACCAATTCCAGGAAATAGTACATCCATGGCACGAACCGTTTTTTCGTCTTCGTTCAATCGCATGTAAAATGCCTTGATCTTTGCCGGATAATCGAATAAAATCACCGGACTTTTAAAATGCTTTTCTACCAGAAATCGTTCGTGCTCACTCTGGAGATCGGCTCCCCATTCCTCAATGAGGTAATCAAACTTTTTCTTCTTATTAGGTTTCGAGTTTTTGAGGATATCGATGGCTTCAGTATAACTAATTCGAATAAAGTTATTGTCAATGACAAAACGAAGTTTTTCCCTTAAGGTCATTTCACTTCGCTCCGCCTGAGGCTTACTTTTTTCCTCCTGCAGCAATCTGTTCTCCAAAAATTCGATGTCATCCTTACAATGCTCCAAGGCATAATCAACCACATATTTAATAAAATCTTCGGCTAGATCCATATTGTCTGCCAGATCATTAAATGCCACTTCGGGCTCGATCATCCAAAATTCTGCCAAATGCCGTGTGGTATTTGAGTTCTCTGCTCGAAACGTGGGGCCAAATGTATAAACTTTACCCAAGCCCATAGCATACGTTTCCGCCTCCAATTGCCCACTTACCGTGAGGTTAGATTCTTTTTCAAAAAAGTCTTGTTTGTAATCCACATTGCCATTTTCATCCAAGGGTGGATTTTTGGGATCTAAGGTACTTACATGAAACATTTCACCAGCACCTTCGGCGTCACTTCCGGTAATGATGGGCGTATGCATATAATAAAAACCGTTCTTTTGGAAGTAGTCATGGACAGCAAATGCCAGTTTGGAGCGAACACGCATCACCGCACCAAATGTATTCGTTCTAATGCGCAGGTGAGCTTCTTCGCGTAACTTTTCAAGACTATGCCGTTTGGGAGAAAGGATGGTAAATTTTACTTCTTCCGGATCTGCTTCTCCCAAAATTTTTACACTTTTAACCTGAACCTCCACACTTTGTCCGTGTCCTTGACTTTCAACCAAGATCCCGTCCACTTGAATGGCAGCACCCACCGTGATCTTCTTGAGTAGCGCCTCATCAAAATTCTCAAAATCGATCACACATTGAATGTTCTTTAAGGTGGACCCGTCGTTAAGTGCAATGAAACGGTTGCTTCTAAAGGCACGCACCCATCCCGAAACGGAAACGGATTCGTCAAATGCTTCGCTTTGTATAATGCTATGTATGTCCTTCTGCTGCATGTTTAAATTTTTATGCTGAAAAGTATATTTTCTATGCTACACTTGATCTGTTGTTCATCTTACACCATGCGCAAATCAACACCTTCAAATGAGCCGGTAAAGATACTTTTTTTAATTCTGAATTGGAATTACTCTTTCTCCGATTCTTCTTCCGGTACCTCCTCCGAAGATGGGATGATCTCAAGAGCAGGTTTTTTCAATGTTTGCTGATTCGCAATACTGCGTTCCAAACTTAATAATAGAGATGGCAACAGCAACAAATTAGCCAACATGGCAAATAATAAAGTAGCCGAAACTAGCGCACCCAGCGCCACCGTTCCTCCAAAACTAGAAATGGTAAACACCGAAAACCCAAAAAACAAAACGATGGAGGTATATAACATGCTCACGCCTGTTTCCTTTAAAGCAGCATAAACGGAGCGTTTGATCTTCCAATTGTTGACGAGTAATTCTTGACGGTATTTTGCCAAAAAGTGTATGGTATCATCCACCGATATCCCAAAAGCAATACTAAAAACCAATATCGTCGACGGCTTTATAGGAACCCCAAGAAATCCCATCAAGCCCGCAGTAATTAGTAGAGGCAATAGGTTGGGAATTAATGAGACCAATATCATTTTTACATTTCGGAACATCCATGCCATGAAAATTGCGATCAATAGAATGGCCAATGAAAGGGAAAGCACCAAGTTGTTCACCAAATATTTTGTGCCCTTTTCAAAAATAAATGCCTTTCCTGTAATGGCCACGTTATAGCGATCCTCCGGAAAGATCTTTGCGATCTTGGCTCTTAGGTCTTCTTCTATTCGGTCAAATCGATCGGTTTGAGTGTCCTTCATAAAGGAAGTGATCCTTGCGTATTGCCCCGTCGTGTCAACATAGCTCGCTAAAAGACCGGTGCTATTGGCGCTGCTCTTCGCATATGAAAGTATAAAAGTTCGCTCCTGGCTGTTCGGCAATTGGTAATATTCGGGGTTGTTGTTATAATATGCCTGCTTCGAATATTTCACCAGATTTACCACCGAGATGGTCTTAGACAACTCCGGTATCTCATCAATGTACTCCTCCAGTTCATTCATTCGTTTGAGGGTCGCCAACTTCATCACTCCCTTCTTTCGTTTGGTGTCAATTAGAATTTCCAAAGGCATAATTCCCTCATATTCCTTTTCAAAAAATTTAATGTCGGCGAAGAAATCGGCTTTTTGCGGCATGTCTTCGATCAAACTCCCGGATAATTTTATCTTGTTCATCCCCACTATACTCGTACATAACAGGATAACGGTCACCGCATATATTGCGATCCTATGTTCGCGTACCATGCGCTCCATCCAACTTACAAAACTACCAATCCACTGCTTATTCAAGTGTTTTAAGTGCTTGTATTTGGGCACCGCCATATAACTGTAAACAATAGGAATGATAAACAAGCTCAATAGGAAAATCGCAATGATATTGATGGAGGCCACGATCCCAAATTCCTTCAAAAGTTTACTATTGGTGAGGATAAACGTAGCAAAGCCCGATGCTGTTGTGACATTGGTCATCAAGGTGGCATTACCCACTTTGGCGATTACCCGCTGTAAAGATTTCGCCTGATTCCCATGCGATTTTATCTCTTGTTGGTATTTATTGATTAGAAAAATACAATTAGGAATTCCAATCACAATGATCAATGGCGGGATCAAAGCAGTGAGCACCGTAATTTCGTAATGTAAAATACCAAGGATCCCAAATGCCCACATAACACCAATCATTACAGTGATCATGGCTATGAAGGTCGCGCGAAAAGATCTGAAAAAGAAAAAGAAGATCAGCGATGTAACTAACAAAGCAGCGCCAATAAACATTCCAATTTCGTTGATGATATTTTGAGAATTGAGCGTTCGAATATAAGGCATCCCGGAAGTGTAAACGGTGACACCGGTTTGTTGCTCAAATTGAGTGATCAACGGAATAAGGTCATTGACGATAAAGTCTCTTCGTGCCGCCGTATTTACAATGTCCTTGTGAAGATAGATGGCGGTTCGGACAGACTCCTTGTTTGGGCTGTATACCAACCCCTCATAAAACGGCAGTTTATTGAAAAGTTCGTATTTGTATCGTGCCAATTGCTCGTTATCCGGCAACGAATCCCGAATAAAAGGCACCAGATCAAAAGCAGCGGTATCCTTTCGTTTTTCAAGTTTTTGCAGATCACTTATGGAAAGAGTGAGATCAACTTCCTCATAACTTCTAATGGTTTCTGAAAGTTCGGACCAGGCATTAAATGTTTCGGAATGAAAGAGTGTGGAGTCTTTAACGCCAAGAATAATGAGATTTCCCTCTTCCCCAAAGAGGTCCAAAAACTGAAGATATTCTTCATTAAATTCGTGATCGTCCGGCAGCAGATTGGCTTCCGTATAAGTAAAGCGCATGTGCTTCCATTGCATGCCCATAAACACGGTCATTCCCACAATAGCGATGATGATCCCCGTTCTATTCCGAAGAATAAAACGTGCCACTGCACTCCAAAACCCAATACTAAACAGCTTATTCACACCAACTTCTTAATCCCAATATTTATCGGGAGGCAAAGGTATTAAAATACCTACTATTGCCTACGCTTTGCCTGCTTATATTTTTAGTTTAAAAGTAAATTTGAATGAAACATTGTCTTCAAAATCAGGAAGATGGTAAAATCCGTATCGATACGCGATACTAAGGCCAAAACCGAACAGGATGCGATTGAGTTCCAGGCCACTTTCAGAATAGAATTCATCCAGCGTACCAAAGTCAATGCCCAAGTGCTCTTCTCTGTTTTGCATATCTCCGTAAGCATGCCGGGTAATGAAGACTAATTCGGGTTTAAATTTTTCTGAAAAGTAAAACCTCCGTAGACTGTGTTTTATCTGAAGCGTTGCGAGCCGGTCTGAAAAGAACTCGCCAAAATACATGGTCTCAAATCCTCTCAAACCCGCCACCGAAAAACGCTGCAAGATCTCATCCTTGGTTGGGCTATTGGGGTAGGCGTGGAACAAATGGGTGAGCGGAACTTCTCCGAAGGCAATATCTCCTTCCAGAGTGAACTTGGTGGATGACAGATTAAAACGTTTAATATGATGATCCAATTTTAATCCAAGTTTCGTATAATTGAAATCACCTTTGGCCACATTTTTAAACCCTTGCGTTATCTGAGCGCTTATTTTGGGAAGTCCGTCCGTATATTCAACGCTTTCATCTTCCAGAAAAAACTCAGTGGTTTTTGGGCTAAATCGAAGCGATAAGGTCGCTTCGGTAAGGTGATAGTTTTTGTAGGTGTTTCCTTCGCTTATAAATTGGTAATTCTCTATTTGATCAATCTTGGTTTGAGAAAATCGAAGCTCAGAGATCATTTTCGAAGAAAACTCATGTTGAACGGCAGATCGCCAAGTGCGATAGCTATAGAATTGTGTAATATTTATGAGCCGCGGTTCAAATACCGAATAAATGCGTGCATCAGTGAGGTACTTAAAAGCACCAATTTCGCTGATATCATTTTGGTAGTATAGGTTGACCCAGGTACGTGCATCCTTGTTGAGGCGTAAATTGCCACCCAGCGAATATTTGAAAGCATCATCCTTAAAGCCACGTGCAATATAACCTCCCACTTTAAAGGATGCTAACAATCGTTCATTGGTGATGCCCCCAAATCCAAGTCGAAAACCTTCATAGTTATTATATTTAATGAAGTATCGGAGGTCTACATCAAAAAAAGCAATGGGGTAGTAGCCGGTAGCGAAGGGACTTTCTTTCTTCGCCACTTTTTTGGTCTGGGTAGTGTCACTCGCCACAGATTTGGTTTCTTGCGCAAAGCATATCGCGGCGAAACATATCAAAACAATTGTTAGTGAGGTGCGCAGACGCACTGAATGGGGTTTGAGGTGCATTTAAAAATAAAGCGACATTTTGTGTCGCCTTATTGTATTTGTTCGATTGTCCAAATTAGACTTTCATTATTTCGCTTTCCTTCTTATGGAATATATCATCGATCTTATTAATGTGAGAATCGGTTAGCTCTTGAATGTCTATCTCCAGATTTTTCTGCATGTCCTCACTAATATCAAGATCTTTAATGTCGTTGTTCGCAGTTTTTCGATCATTCCTTACCCCAACCTTGGTTTCTTCACATTCTGCTTTGGCTTGTTTTGCCAGCTCCATGCGTCGTTCTTCGGTGAGGGGAGGAACATTTATGATTACACTTTCGCCGTTATTCATGGGATTAAATCCTAGATTGGCCGCATGGATTCCCTTTTCAATTTCAGGAATCAAAGTTTTTTCCCATGGCTGAATGGAAATCGTCATTCCATCAGGAGTACTTACATTGGCAACTTGATTAATTGGAGTCGGGCTACCATAATAATCCACCATTACCCCGCTTACCATCGAAGGAGAAGCCTTTCCTGCTCTAATGTTAACTAATTTCTTTTCCAAATGACTGAGGGCGTTTGCCATCGCTTCTTTGGCACTGTCCATTATAAATTTGATCTCTTCTTCCATATTCAAAGTTAAATTTTTCTAGCGAAATCAACAATTATTCCAAATTTCAACCGTAGGCCACCCACTTAGGCAGTTTGCTATAAGTTGACTTTGGTCCCAATATTTTCTCCCGAAATAACCTTCAGCAAATTTCCTTTCGTATTCATATCGAAGACAATTATGGGAAGTTCATTTTCCTGACTTAATGTAAAAGCGGTGGTATCCATAACCTTCAAACCTTTTTTGAGCACATCTTCAAAACTGATAAAATCGAATTTTGTTGCATCGGCGTTCTTTTCCGGGTCACTAGTGTAAATTCCATCGACGCGTGTTCCCTTCAGAATAACATCTGCTTCAACCTCAATGGCTCGCAAAACTGCGGCACTATCTGTAGTGAAATAAGGATTTCCGGTACCCCCACCAAAAATAACTACACGGCCTTTTTGCAAATGGCGTACCGCTTTGCGTCGAATAAAAGGTTCGGCAACTTCGTTCATTTTTATAGCACTTTGAAGTCTAGTTGGTACATCTTCCGCCTCTAGGGCACTTTGCAATGCCAGACCATTGATCACCGTTGCTAACATTCCCATGTGGTCTCCTTGAACACGATCCATTCCGGTACTCGCACCAGAGACGCCACGGAAAATATTACCTCCACCAATAACAATGGCTACTTCAACGCCTTTCGAAATAATTTCCTTGATCTCTTGGGCGTAATCCTTAAGTCTTTGGGGGTCAATTCCGTATTGACGGGTTCCCATAAGAGCTTCTCCGGATAGTTTGAGTAAGATTCGTTTGTATTGCATAGCAGTGGATTTCGAAAACAAAAATAACGAAAAATAATGGATGCAATATGGGAATTTGAAAAACAGTAGAAACCAAAAACCCTCCTAATTTTCTTAGGAGGGTTTTTAATTATATAGAATTCTTATAGCCTTACGCCAAAGAAACTCTTTCAAATCCTACGACGCTCACATCACCTTTGCTCGCTACATATTCGGCAACGGTTTGCTTTTCGTCCATGATAAAGTTTTGGTCCAAAAGACATTTCTCTTGGTCCAGGGTTGTATTGTCACTGATAAATCGCTCTAATTTACCGGGAACGATCTTATCCCAGATCTGCTCGGGTTTTCCTTCTGAAGCCAACTGTGCTTCGATATCGGCTTTGGCATTAGCCAATACCTCATCGGTCAACTGCATTCTGGAAATATACTGAGGAACATTCTTAAGAGTTTTACCCAGGCGTCCCAATTCGATATTGTCTTTTTCGATCACTGCAATACGCGCTTCTGTTTCCGAAGCAACGAAAGAAGGTTCAAAATCCTTATACGAAAGGGTAGTGGCTCCCATAGAGGCTACCTGCATGGAAACGTTCTTTGCAATTAGAGCTGCATCATCAATGGCAGCCGATAGTCCAACCAACGCGGCGATCTTATTGCCGTGAATATAGGAACCTACAAATGGAGCTTCCAGAGTTTTGTACCCACCAATCTCGATCTTCTCGCCGATCACACCAGTTTGCTCAGTCAATTTCTCCTGAACAGTAAGGCCAGCCTCAAAATTGGCTGCAAGAAATTCTTCCAATGAAGATGTTTCCAAAGCTACTTCAGCCATTTGATGTGCCATTGCTACATACGAATCGTTTTTAGAAACGAAATCGGTTTCACAGTTTAGAGAGACGATCACTCCTTTAGTAGCGGCGTCGTTTACCTTGGCGATTACTGCACCTTCGCTAGACTCTCTGTCCGCTCTCTTTTCGGCGATCTTTTGTCCTTTTTTACGCAGGATCTCAATTGCTTTATCGAAATCACCTTCGGCTTCAACCAAGGCTTTCTTGCAGTCCATCATTCCGGCACCGGTAGTTTGTCTTAATTTACTTACTTCTGCGGCGGTTACTTTTACCATCGTTTTCAAGATTTATAGATTTTAAGTTATTGAAAAAGCCGTTCAATTTTATTTTTTGAACAAATCAAACGACTTAAAAATTTTCTAATGTGTTTATTCTTCTTCCTTTGAAGCTTTCACAGGAGGAGTCGCTCTTTTTCTGGGAGCTTTTTCCGGCTTCGCTTCAGTTGTCTTTGCCTCAGTTGGTTTAGCTTCGGTTGTTTCTGCAACGTTTGCCTCAGCTTCCTTACCAGATTTTCTTTCGGCCAAACCATCGGTGATCGCATTGGTCACACTGGTGATGATCTTTTCAATGGATTTTGAAGCGTCATCATTTGACGGAATTACATAGTCGATCACTCGTGGATCGCTATTGGTATCTACCATCGCAAAGATGGGGATATTTAGTTTTTGTGCTTCCTTCACTGCAATGTGCTCACGGGTCGTGTCTACAATAAACAACGCTCCGGGGAGTCTGCTCATATCGGTAATAGAACCTAAATTCTTTTCCAATTTGGCTCTCGTACGATCTACCGCCAATCTTTCCTTTTTGGAAAGCGTTAGGAAGGTTCCATCCTGCTTCATTCGATCAATGGAGGTCATTTTTTTAACCGCCTTACGAATGGTCACAAAGTTGGTCAACATTCCCCCAGGCCATCTTTCAGTGATGTAGGGCATATTGGCGTTCTTTGCTTTTTCAGCAACGATGTCCTTCGCTTGTTTTTTGGTGGCAACGAAAAGAACTTTTCTTCCGCTGGCGGCAATTTTCTTGAGCGCCTCATTGGCCTCTTCAAGTTTTGCCGAAGTTTTGTAAAGATTGATAATGTGGATACCGTTACGCTCCATATAGATATACGGGGCCATGTTCGGGTTCCATTTTCTGGTTAAGTGTCCAAAATGAACACCTGCGTTAAGGAGTTCCTTAACTTCTAAATTGTTTGCCATTTTTGTTTTAGTTTACGTTCTGTAAGTTAGATAGCAACCCAGCTTCAATGCTTGGTTTAGATGCTAAACTAATTGTCCCGCCCGGCTGAGCGGGACTAACAGCTTATTAATAATTATTGTATTTAAAAGAACTTATTATTAAGATGTCGCACCGCATTTATTGCGGTGCCGCTATAGTTGTAGCTCGACACTTGATAAATATAAATTTTAACGTTTCGAGAACTGGAACTTCTTACGAGCTTTCTTCTGTCCAAACTTCTTACGCTCTACCATTCTTGGGTCTCTGGTAAGTAGTCCTTCCGGCTTCAGCACCGCTCTGTGCTCTTCATTTAACTCGCACATGGCACGGGAGATTGCAAGACGAATGGCCTCTGCCTGTCCTGTAATTCCACCTCCAAAAACATTCACGCTAATATCAAACGATTTCTCATTATCAGTCAAAGCCAACGGCTGTTGTACTTTATAGCGTAGGGTTGGAGTTGTAAAGTAATTATCTAGTTCGCGATTGTTGATCGTAATCTTTCCTTTTCCTTCAGAAACATAGATACGAGCAACAGCGGTCTTTCTTCTTCCAATTTTGTGAATAGTCTCCATTATTTCTTGTCGTTAAGGTTAATTACTCTTGGTTTTTGTGCCTCTTGATCGTGCTCTTCCCCTGCATAAACTTTTAGATTTCTGAAAAGTGCTGCACCCAACTTATTCTTTGGAAGCATTCCCTTTACTGCCTTCTCTACTAGTCTGGCTGGGTTTTTGTCTTTAATTTCTTGAGCTGTCAATGAGCGCTGTCCACCAGGATAACCCGTGTGACGGATGTATTCCTTAGCCTCCCATTTTTTTCCTGTCAAATTGATCTTGGCAGCGTTGGTTATTACAACGTTGTCACCGCAATCAACATGTGGGGTGAAATTTGGTTTGTGTTTGCCTCGAAGTAATTTAGCAACTTCGCTTGCAAGACGACCCAATGTCTGCCCGTCCGCATCTACCAAAAGCCACTCCTTGTTTACGGTGCCTTTGTTCGCAGATACTGTTTTGTAACTTAATGTGTCCATTATAGTTTTTTGTCAATAGTTAATAAATCATTGTTTGTCCTCCAGAGCAAAATATGATTGCAAAAGAGGGCTGCAAATGTAAGGCTATTTATTTGAAAAACAAAGGGGGTAACTTTTATTTTTGCCGTGTGAATTGGTAAGTTGGAGTAAAGCCATAAACCCCCATGATATCCTCGATTCGAACAGATAGGGAAACTTGATAAAAACTACTCACATTCCTATTCTATAGTGACAATGAGATCATCCTTCATGACCATGGTACCCGGTTTGAGCGAAACACTTTTTACTTTGCCTGATTTTGTAGCGGTAACCGTCGATTCCATTTTCATGGCTTCAATAATGAACAAGTGATCATTTTTCTTGATCTCCTGCCCCTTTTTAACCAAGATTTTATACAATAAACCTTGTAGTGGAGCACCAATTTCACCCGGATTAGAGCTGTCGGCCTTTACGTGCTCTTCCTTGACGGTTTTTAAAGAGGCATCTTTGACATCTACAAACCTGTTTTCGCCATTTACCTTGAAGAAAACTGTCCGGATGCCATCCTCATTAGGATTTCCCACGGAAAGCAACTTTACAATAATGGTTTTCCCGGGTTCCAATTCTATCATCACTTCTTCGCCAACTTTTTGTCCATAAAAGAAATTAACGGTAGGTATGATCGATATGTTTCCGAAGCGTTTATGCTTCTCATGCGCCTGCTCAAATACTCTGGGATACAAGCTGTACGACAAGAAATCTTCAAATTCCAACGGACGGGTAAACCCTTTTTGATATTTCTTTTCAAAAGCCGCATATTCAGTTTCAAAATCCACGGGAATGAGGTGTGCGTTGGGCCGGTCTGTATACGATTTCTGATTTTTCAATACTATTTTCTGAAGTTCCTTCGGAAATCCACCGAGCGGTTGCCCTAAGTCGCCCTTAAAAAAATTGATCACCGATTCAGGAAACGACAGTTCATGCCCGCGTTCCATCACGTCTGCTGGCATTAGATCATTGGTCACCATAAAAATAGCCATATCTCCCACCACCTTCGAACTGGGGGTTACCTTTACCAAGTTTCCGAATAGGTCATTCACCTTACCGTACATCTTTTTCACCTCATCAAATCGATCGCCCAATCCAAGAGCAGTTGCCTGCGGCCGTAAATTGGAATATTGCCCACCGGGAATCTCATGCTCGTACACTTCCGCAGTACCCGATTTCAAACCCGATTCGAATGGATAATACATTTCCCGCACATCTTCCCAATAATTGGAAAACTCATTGAGCGAGTTAAGGTCAAAGTCATGTGCTCGTTCCTGATACTTCATCATCTCCACCACCGAATTGAAATTGGGCTGTGAAGTGAGTCCCGAAAGTCCACCCAAGGCTACGTCAACCACATCAACACCGGCCTCAATAGCTTTCAAATAGGTAGCAGATTGAATGGAGGAGGTGTCGTGCGTGTGCAGGTGAATGGGGATCTTAATAGTATCTTTCAGCGCCGCGACCAACTCACTTGCGGCATACGGCTTAAGCAAGCCCGCCATATCTTTGATGGCGATCATATGTGCACCTGCATTTTCCAGGTCTTTTGCCAGCTGAGTGTAGTATTTCAGATTGTATTTTTTCTGTTTGGTGTCCAAAATATCACCGGTGTAACTAATGGCAGCCTCAGCGATTCCCTCCGTGCCATTTCGTACATAATTAATACTGGGTTCCATCGCTTTCACCCAATTTAAGGAGTCGAAGATCCTAAATATATCGATGCCATTCTCCCAGGATTTTTCTATAAACTTTTCGATCAGGTTATCCGGATAAGCCTTGTATCCAACACCGTTGGAGCCGCGTAACAACATTTGAAATAAAATGTTGGGGATCAAGGCACGAAGTCTTCGCAGCCTTGCCCAAGGGTTTTCATGTAAAAATCGAAGGCAGACATCGTAAGTAGCACCTCCCCACATTTCCAAACTAAATGTATTGGAGTGGTTCTTAGCAAAACTTTCGGCAACAGATACCATGTCCATCGTTCGCATTCGAGTGGCCAGCAAGGATTGATGTGCATCACGGAAAGTGGTATCTGTATAGTGGATCTTTTTTTCAGATAGCAACCAGGCACAAAATTTTTCGGGTCCCATCTTAGTCAATAGGTCTTTGGTGCCTTTTGGAAATTTGGCATTGGGATCGAAAGCAGGGATCTTTGGTTTTCTAAAAACTTTAGAATCGTCCTTAAATTTTACATCGGTATTGCCATTCACAATTACCTCTCCTAGATAGGCAGTGATCTTTGAAGTTCGATCCTGAGAAGGAGTGATCTTGAAAAGTGAAGGAGTGTCCTTGATAAAGTTTACGTTGGCCTTTCCCGCTTTAAAGGTTTCATGCTGAATTACATTCTGAAGAAATGGAATATTTGTCTTTACCCCTCGAATTCTAAATTCCTTCAAAGCCCTGGTCATCTTCCGAACCGCTCCGTCCAGCGTTCGACCATGCGCCGAAACTTTCACCAACATCGAATCGAAGAACGGACTTACACTATACGACTGATAAATACTCCCCGCATCCAAACGGATCCCCATCCCGGAAGCAGAGCGATAGGTGGTGATCGTACCATAATCCGGCACAAAATCATTTTCGGGATCTTCGGTGGTCAAGCGGCATTGCAGGGCGAAACCATAGGTCGCCAGACTTTGCTGATCGTATATTTTTATTTGTTTATCTGAAAGTTTATAGCCTCCAGCAATAAAGATCTGTGTTTTGATGAGATCGATCCCCGTCACCATTTCGGTGACCGTATGTTCCACCTGAATGCGAGGATTTACTTCAATGAAATAGATATTTTCTTCGGAATCGATCAAAAACTCCACCGTTCCCACGTTGTTATAATTCACTTCTGTGGCAATGGCAAGGGCGTATTCATAGAGTGCTTCCTTAACGTCTTCAGAAACATTAAAAGAAGGAGCCACCTCAACTACTTTTTGATGCCTTCTTTGCACCGAACAGTCTCGTTCAAAAAGATGGCGTATCGCACCATGATTATCGGCTACGATCTGAACTTCTATGTGTTTTGGGTTGACCACATACTTTTCCAAAAACATAGTGTCATCACCAAAGGCATTAAGTGATTCGCTTCGGGCAGCATCAAAAAAGAGCTTGAGTTCATCTGCGTCATTGACAATTCGCATACCGCGACCACCTCCACCGGAGGCTGCTTTGAGCATTACCGGGTATCCAATTTTATCTGCTTCGGAAAGTGCTACTTTTAAGGAACTGAGTTTCTTTGTATTACTTTCTATAATAGGGACTTTACATTTTTGGGCAATCTTTTTCGCTGTTATTTTGTCACCCAAGGCAAGCATCACGGACGGATCGGGGCCAATAAAGATGATGCCGTTTTTGGCACAATTGGCGGCAAATTCGGCGTTTTCAGATAGAAAACCATAACCGGGATGAATGGCATCCGCCTTTTTTTCCTTGGCTAGGGCAATGATCTGATCTCCGTCCAGATACGGTTTCAAGGGCTGATCGTTTTGACCTATCTGATAGGCTTCATCGGCTTTGTATCGGTGTTGAGAATAACGGTCTTCGTAGGTATATACTGCAACGGTTTTCAAGTTGATCTCGGTACAGGCTCGTAATACGCGAATGGCGATCTCGCTTCGGTTGGCAACCAGTACTTTTTTTATCTTCATGCATTTAAAATTTGAGGGTCAAAAAAATTAGCTAAAAATCAATTTAAAGTGAAATTAAACGGAGTGATTAATATACTTTTTTACGAGCTTTTTTCCTATCGAATTATGTACGGATTTTCATTCTTATAGTTTCTAACAATAAATTTTAGTGCACTATTGAGAATCTCACCCATATTCGCGGACTTTTTAAAATTCACATCGCCCGTCATTGCAAACAATTCGTTTTTAAGTTGTTTGATCTTGTCCTTTGAAGATATGGAATCGAGCGTCATACAGTTCATGAGTTCCTTGAGTCGGTCCTTCTCGCTCACGGCTCTTTTGGCCAGAAGCGACCGTTCTTCTCTTTTGTACTGTTCGATGGAAGAATCCTGCAAGGATTGAAGGGTCATTTCAACAAGTTCATTATTCTCTTTTAAGAACTGTGGCTTGTACACTTTCGAATTTCCCTCATAGCTTTGTTGGTCAAAATCGATGGCTCTAATTCTGTACTGAATGCGGTCAAAATCATGGGTCAACACCATTACATAATTGTAGGACCGCATATCCCCCAACAGCCTCACAAAGCACCGTTCATTAAACTTCACAAATTCTTTGGCTATCTCTTTTTTATCTTGCTCGGAACAAAGATCGAGATTGTTTTTAATAAAATCGTCACCTGGAATACCGGAAATATGTTCTTCGATGAGTGTATTTCCGTGAACCAAAAAGTTAATATGATTGGGGGAAAGCAGGTGTTCCAATTCCAGGCCGTAGATTCGGGAGGCATCGGCTTTTTTGATGTATAGAAAAATGTAGTTGTCGTTTAAAATGTTCCGAACCTTAATTCGAAAGGGCTTGGTGTTCCCAAAAGTACAATAGTCAATACTGTCAATGCTGAGGTAGGGCAATACGATATCACTTCCATCAGCGTGAAGAACCGTATACATTTTCTTTAAACTCAATTCAATTTCATCCCGCTCGGATTCGCTGTAATATGTGCTTATCCAAAGCGTATCATTTCCGTACTTATCGTAGATGGAGATAGCCCCTTGAAATCGAAGCAGGTCGTCATAATAAATTGGGATCTTAATATTTCGACCATGACGAGTCAAATAGTTGGATAAGGTTTCAGATATTTTATAAGCCGGTTTTTTCTTTGATATTAATTTTCTCATCACTTTCATATTGTGTCCTTAAAGATAGGGCAATTAACAATGCTTGTTTTGCTGGGTTAAAAAGTTAATCTTTTCATAATTAACAATGATAACTGTCACTTTCCTTTGTTACTTAGGTCTTTTAAGACATCCATCATCAATCAACTAACTGGCATGGCGCACTGCAAACTAATCCTGGTAAGCATTTTTCTTTGCTTTACATCTGCTCTGTATTCTCAAACTGAGGACATTTCCGAAGAAATAAAAAAAGATACGCTTGTATCCTACGAAAAAAGAGTCTATACCACGGCTTCCATTGAAGGTGGTGAAGGGATCTCCATTGACGGAACTTTGGATGAAGCAGCATGGGATGTGGTGGAATGGACATCAGGTTATTTGGAATTTCAACCGGATGTGGGATCTGCTCCCACCGAACAAACCAAAATGAAAATCGTCTATGATGCTAAGAACTTGTATGTGGCGTTTAAGTGTTATCAGGCAGATCCCGCAACCATAGAAAAACGGATGGGACGTCGCGATGATTTTCCCGGAGACTGGGTTGAGATTAACCTAGGAAGCTACAATGACGATCGTACCGGCTTCTCCTTTACCATTTCTGCATCAGGGGTAAAAGGAGATGAGTTTATTTCGAATAATGGGAATTTTGATAGTAGTTGGAACCCTATTTGGTATGCAGATACAAGCATCGATGCAGAAGGTTGGATTGCTGAAATTCGAATTCCTTTGAGTCAGTTACGCTTTGGTAACGAAGAAGAGCAAGTGTGGGGTTTGCAATCTACACGCCGTTATTTTAACAATGAAGAACGTTCCGTTTGGCAGCCCCTGCCAGCGAATCCACCCGGTTGGGTGAGTGAATTTGGGGTATTACGGGGTATCAAAGGAATTAAACCACAAAAACAATTGGAAATTCAGCCGTATACGGTTGGCCAGCTTGATACTTTTGAAAAAGAACCCGGCAATCCCTTTCGAGATGGAAGTAATACAAATTTGGCAGTAGGACTGGACGCCAAGATCGGTATTACCAATGACCTTACTTTGGATCTCACGGTAAACCCGGATTTTGGACAGGTGGACGCAGATCCGGGAGCCATAGCGCTTGATGGATTCGAGATATTTTTTGAGGAGCGTAGACCCTTTTTCGTTGAAAATAAGAATGTATTCGATTATCGAGTTGGCGGTGGAGCCGATAATTTATTCTTCTCCCGAAGGATTGGACGAACCCCTCAAGGATTTACAACGGCCGATCCAAGCAAAGGAGAATTTGAAGACTTCCCCAACAACACAACTATATTGGGAGCCGCTAAGTTCAGTGGAAAAACCAAAGACGGTTTATCCGTTGGAGCTCTTCAAAGCGTTACCGCCAAAGAATATGCCGAAATTGACCTCGATGATCGTCAGGAAGTCTTGAACGGTCTGGATGAAGTAGGTGAAAGGCGAGAAGAATTGGTGGAACCATTTACCAGTTATTCGGTGGTACGATTGCAACAGGATTTTAATGATAACAACTCGTACATTGGAGGAATTGCCACTTATACGAAACGAAATTTAGAGGATAATCTTGATTTTCTTAGGGAATCGGCGTTGACCGGGGGATTGGATATTAGTCATAATTGGAAGGATCGAAAATACTACGCTGTAGGTAAGTTTACTTTCAGCAACGTAAAAGGAAGTGAGCAAGCTATCGAGCTTACACAAACCTCTCTGGCACATTTGTTTCAGCGGGTGGATGCCGGTCATGTGCATGTTGATCCTACAAAAACCTCTTTGACCGGAACCGGTGGTGGTTTTGAGATTGGAAAAGGTGGTGGTGGTAATTGGAGATATAATGTGGGTGGAAACTTTCGTTCTCCCGAATTTGAACTGAACGATATTGGATTCATGCGACAGGCAGATCAATATACGCAATATGCCAACGTACGACGACTATGGAATAAGCCAACCAGTTGGTTTCGTCAGGCCAATATTGGGTTAAACCAATTTAGTCAATACGACTTTGACGGCAATTATAACCGAATTCAATATGAAGTGAACAGCTATGTAAATTGGAAGAATAACTGGTGGACCGAATTTGGCGCTGCTCATAAACCGCGAATCTACTCCAATACCGTTCTGCGGGGTGGACCTCGTTGGCGTTGGAACGAAGAGAATTTCTTCTTTATTTTTTCAGGAACAGACAGCCGTAAAAAATTCAATATGCATGTGGGTTACGTCAACTCCCAGGCCAAACAGAATAATTTTTCTTTCCAACGATATGTACTGCGGTTGTTCTACCAACCTTTAAATTCTCTAAACTTAAACTTAGTAACGGAATTTCAGCAAAACCCAAATAAAACACAATATGTTACCGAAAGTGGTTTTAACGGCACTCCCAGATATATTTTAGGCGAAATCGATAACGAATCTTTCAGCACAACCTTGCGCGTTAACTATAATATCAACCCCAACTTAACGGTGCAATATTATGGTCAGCCATTTATTTTCAAGGCAAAGTACTCTAACTTCAACTATGTGAATGATCCTGTCGCGGGAGATCTCAATGATCGGGTTACCTGGTATGGTAATAACCAAATTTCTTTTGAGGATGACGTGTATACCATAGATGAAGATGCGGACGGTACGGCAGACTACAGCTTTGGAAATCCCGACTTTGCTTTTGTACAATTCCGGAGCAATTTGGTGGTACGCTGGGAATACATTCCCGGCTCGGAGATCTTTTTAGTTTGGTCGCAGGGGATCACCGGACTGGGTGATGTCAATAATAGCTTTAGTGAGATAATCGACAATCAATTGATAAGCCAACGTCCCCAGAATACGTTTTTAGTGAAGGCAACCTATCGGTTTGTACTTTAAGGTAACTCACAATTTTGATGGGTAGAGTTGAGGCGATATTTTTTCTTCGGAAGTGTTTGTCTTGATTTACTACAAAGATCTGAAAGAAAACCCCCGCAAACACTATTACCTCAGTTTTGTGAGCTATTTACTTTGGTCGGATTATCGGTGTTCTTAAGCGAAAACAAATGATTGTCAATCTCTTATATTTTGAATTAACACCCATATCCTATATGTTTGAGTCTGCTAGTTAAAATTGAAGATAGCAGCTTTTTTTGCCTTTGATTTTGTAACTGTTTTATATCATTTACTTTGAACTTATATGAGGATGAATCCCAAAGGAAATAGCGCCAAGGTTTTTTACACATGTTGTTGAAAAATTGCTATTTCCTGAGGGCTTCAGACTCACTATGTCAATGTGCTTCCAGCCAATTGTCACCCACACCCATATCCACATCTAACGGAACTGCCATCTTGTAGGCGTTTTCCATCTCGGTTTTGATTAGAGCCTTTAACTTATCCAATTCAGGTTTGTAGACATCGAAGACCAATTCATCATGAACTTGCAATAACATTTTACTTTTATAGTTTTCTTCTGAAAGTTTTTTATGAATTTGGATCATGGCTATTTTAATAATATCGGCTGCAGATCCTTGTATAGGTGCGTTCACGGCATTTCGTTCCGCAGCCCCACGCACCACCGCATTTCTAGAATTGATGTCCTTTAAGTATCTGCGTCGGCCCAATACGGTTTGTACGTACCCATTGTCACGTGCAAAATCCACTTGCTCACTCATATATTGACGAAGCTTTGGATAAGTTTTATAATAGGTCTCGATAAGTTCCTTGGCTTCCGTTCTCGAAAGATCCGTTTGGTTGCTCAATCCAAAGGCGGACACCCCATAAATGATCCCAAAATTAACCGTTTTGGCGTTGCCACGCTGCTCTCGCGTTACTTCTTCCAAAGGCACGTTAAATACATTGGCGGCAGTTGATGCGTGAATATCGGCGCCATCCTTAAAGGCCTTTATCATATTTTCTTCTTCACTCAATGCGGCAATGATCCGAAGTTCTATTTGCGAGTAATCCGCCGCCAGCAAAACATGGTCTTTATCTCTTGGGATAAACGCCTTTCGCACTTCACGACCACGCTCCGTTCGAATAGGAATATTCTGCAAATTAGGATCGTTGCTGGCCAATCGTCCCGTGGCAGCGACAGTCTGTAAATAATTGGTGTGTACCCTTTTGGTCGCATCTTCCACCTGTTCGGGGAGTGCATCTACATAGGTGCTTTTTAGTTTCGCCAATCCCCGGTACGCCAATACATCACCAATGATCTTGTGATCTTTGGCAAGGTAGGAAAGCACATCTTCGGAAGTGGAGTATTGCCCTGTTTTGGTTTTCTTCGGTTTATCGACCAGTTTCATTTTTCCGAAGAGAATCTCACCCAACTGCTTGGGCGAAGCGATGTTGAACTCTTCACCTGCCTCTTGGTAGATTTGAGCCTCCAATTTCTTGATGTCTGTATCTAATTCCGAAGAAAGACCTTTTAAGAATTCAGCATCGAGATTGATACCTTCTAACTCCATGGCCGCCAACACACCTACTAAAGGAATCTCGATCTCATCAAAGAGCTTTTGCGTATTGGCCTCTCCCAATTCATTCTGAAAATGCTCCTTCAACTGAAACGTAATATCAGCATCCTCTACCGCATACTCGGTTTGTTCTTCCACCGGGACATCGCGCATGGATTTCTGGTTCTTTCCCTTTTTACCAATGAGTTCTTCAATTGATACGGGAGTGTAGTTGAGGTAGGTTTCGGCTAGAATATCCATGTTATGCCGCATATCCGGATTGATAAGGTAGTGCGCCAACATGGTGTCAAAGAGTTTGCCCTGAACCGAAACGTTATATTTTGCCAATACTTTGATATCATACTTTAGGTTTTGACCTACTTTTTCGATTTGTTTACTTTCAAAAAACGGTCGCAATTGTTCGATGAGTTCTTGAGCTTCATTTTTATCCTCAGGAAAAGGCAGGTAGAATCCTTTGCCAGCCTCCCAGGAAAACGCGATTCCCACCAACTCGGCCGTCAACGGATTGAGACCCGTGGTCTCCGTATCAAAACACACGCTTTTTTGTTTCATTAAGTTACCAATGAACAATTTGGTTCCCATCCCCGGTTGCAGTGTCTGGTAAAAATGTTCGGTGTTTTGGATGTTATTTCTGGAAGAAACAAAAGTCGCTTCCTCCGTAGCCTCGCCATCTCCACCAAAGAGTGAAAATTGCCCGGCTCCTGCTTTAGGTTTAGGTTTGGCTGGCTCAGCCGCATCGGTCTTTTTAGAGGAAGTGGTGTCCTTGGTTGCTTCCGCATCTGGAGCAAAAGTTTTTAGGAAGTTATCGGTAAGCCGTCTAAACTCGAGTTCTTCAAAGATCTCGGCCACTCCCTGAATGTCCGGTTTCGACATTTCGAAATCTTTTTCGTCAAACTCCACGGGCACATCGAGCATGATGGTAGCCAATTCTTTTGACAGTAACCCCAACTCCTTATTGGCCTCTACTTTTTCCTTCATTTTGCCTTTGAGTTCCTCAGTATTTGCCAAGAGTCCTTCCATGCTTCCGTAGGCCTTTAAGAATTTTTTCGCTGTTTTTTCACCCACACCAGGCAGCCCCGGGATATTATCGGCACTATCGCCCATCATCCCAAGGAAATCGATCACCTGAAGCGGATCTTCTACTTCAAATTTCGCCTGTACTTCCGGGATACCCCAGGTTTCGTATCCGCCGCCAAATACCGGGCGGTACATAAAAATATTTTCTGAAACCAACTGCGCAAAATCTTTATCGGGAGTTACCATAAAAGTCTTATACCCCTCCTTTTCTGCTTTTTTTGACAGGGTTCCAATCACATCATCCGCCTCAAAACCTTCTTTGACCATAATAGGAATGTGCATGGCCTTTAAGATTCTTTCGATATACGGAACGGCAATTCGGATTGCCTCCGGGGTTTCATCCCTGTTTGCCTTGTACTCCGGAAAGAGTTCGTTTCGAGCCTCACTGCCTCCTTTGTCGAAACAAACTGCCAGATGGTCCGGACGTTCTCGTTTGATCACATCCAACAAGGAGTTGGTGAAACCCAAGATCGCCGAGGTATCCATTCCTTTCGAATTGATACGCGGGTTTTTAATAAAGGCATAATACCCGCGAAAAATTAGGGCGTAGGCGTCAACGAGGAAGAGTCTTTTTTGGTCGGACATTGGTACAATTTAATGAAGTGTATAAATCTACAAAACTTCTTTGGTGGAGCGAAATAAATTGAAATGCAATTCGTATTTTCGGACCGAATTAAAGACAAAGAATGAAACCATTTTCTATAGCGATTCACGGGGGAGCAGGAACTCTGGTAAAGGGTTTAATGACTTCGGAATTGGAAGCTCAATACAGACAGGCGCTTGATGACGCATTGGAGTCGGGCTATGCCATTTTAGAGGCTGGTGGCAGTGCTTTGGATGCGGTAGAAAATTCGGTAAAATTGTTGGAGGATTCTCCCTTGTTCAACGCTGGGAAAGGAAGTGTATTCACTTCCGAAGGTACCCACGAAATGGATGCTGCCATCATGGACGGGAAATCTCGAAATGCAGGAGCTGTTTCTTTAATCACAGGGATCCGCAATCCGGTCTCTCTCGCACGGGATGTTATGGATAAAAGTTATCACGTATTCCTGGCTGGCGAAGGCGCCATGCAATTTGCGAAAAGCAATGGCTACACTATAGTGGACCCCGAATATTTCTATGATGAGGTTCGCTACCAACAATGGCAGGGAATTAAGGATAGTGATTCGTTTCAGTTGGATCACAGCGTAAAAAAAGAGGGGAAATTTGGGACAGTAGGAGCGGTGGCTTGCGACCAAAATGGTGATATTGCTGCGGCGACTTCGACCGGAGGAATGACGAATAAAAAATGGGGACGTGTAGGGGACAGTCCCATGATTGGTGTTGGAAATTACGCAAACAATAGTACCTGCGCAGTGAGTTGTACCGGGAGTGGGGAATTCTTTATTCGGGGTGTGGTAGCCTATGACGTTTCATGTTTGATGGAGTTCAAAGGCTTGTCACTGGCAGAGGCTACTTCCGAAGTAATCCACAAAAGAATTCTTGAAATAGACGGTGATGGAGGTTTGATAGCTGTTGATGCTCAGGGAAACATTGCCATGCCATTCAATACCGAAGGAATGTACCGTGCCAGTAAAAATTCGGCCGGCGAAAAATTAATTGGAATCTATAAGGATTGAGTTCCCTTCACCGGGATCTCCAAAGGTGAGATCTTTACTTTTTTCTTTTTTATATTGAATCGATCTCCGTTGGCAAGGATACTGGTCTTTAGATTCGTCAAGGACATGGGTGTTCCTTCTTCCAATATTTCGTGATTATTATGTTTGGCTTTACGGGCATCGAAAACGATCACCATCCCCGAGCCAATTACTTCAAAGGTGCTTTTTTTGATCACCAAGCCGGTATCTTCTGCGAGGCCAATTCCTATTAATTCGGGAAATCGCGCCACAGCTTCTGCGAGTCGGCCAAAACGTCCACGTCTTATAAAATGCGAATCGATGATCAAGTTGGAAATAAACTCCATTCCGTAACTCATGTGTACGGCACCCTTGATGAATGATTCCTGGCTACTACCCCCGGCAATCATTTCCTGAGACATACACATAGCACCTGCACTGGTTCCAGCGATCACCAATTTTTCACTTTGATATCGCTCCATCATAATTTTATGACCTATTGTGCCTCCAATTTTTTGAGTGATCTTGGATTGATCTCCCCCCGAAAACATAATACAATCCGTCTTTTTGAGCAGGGCAATGTTGGCAGATTCTTCAGATTGAGATCGCTCTCGAATATCCATGATATGCAGGTTGTCACAACCTAGTTTTCGGAAGGCCTGCAAATAGTTTTGACCTACCTCCTCCGGGATACTGGAAGCAGTAGGAATAATTACGATCATCGCCGAAGTACCCCCGCTCTCCTTGACCACACGGGAAAGAATTCCCTCCTCGATATATTCGAGGTGATAGATCTCATTTTCATCAATTCCTTTATCTTCGTTGCCGCCAATTGGAATAAGAGTTCCTTTCGCTGTCATGAGGGGTTAATTTATTGCCGACAAAAATACATCTTTTGTTCTGAAAAAAACTATATATTTATAATCTTACCCCTTTACTAACCATAAAATAGAGTTCGATGAAAATAAGAGAGATAAATGCCATGCGTGGACCAAACTATTGGTCGGTTCGTCGTCACAAATTAATTGTAATGGTTTTGGATTTGGAAGAGATGGAGGAACTTCCATCCAATAAGATCGATGGATTCCAGGAACGATTGGAAGCGATGTTTCCTTCCATGTACAGTCATCGATGTTCGGTGGGAGAACCGGGAGGGTTTTTTCAGCGGGTAGCCGAAGGGACCTGGATGGGTCATATTATCGAACATATTGCTTTAGAGATACAAACCTTGGCCGATATGGATACCGGCTTTGGAAGAACACGGGGCTATGGAGAAGAAGGTGTATACAATGTGGTATTCTCTTATATTGAAGAATCCGTGGGTCGCTATGCCGCGAAGGCTTCGGTTCGTATTTGTGAAGCATTGATCGCAGGGGAGGAATACGACCTGGAAGAGGATATTCAGGAAATGCGAGAACTTAGAGAAGCGGAACGGTTAGGTCCCAGTACGGGTTCCATAGTGGAAGAGGCTGCGAGCAGAGGGATTCCATGGATTCGATTGAACAAATACTCCTTATGCCAATTGGGTTATGGAGCCAATCAAAAAAGAATACAGGCAACGGTCACTTCAGAAACAAGTAGTATAGGAGTGGAGATCGCTTGCGATAAGGAAGATACGAAGTACCTCCTCGAACAAGCCGAAGTGGAGGTGCCCAGAGGTGATATCATCAGTAAGGAACGAAGCTTGGAAGAGGCGTGTCGTTATGTGGGTTATCCTTTGGTGATCAAACCTATTGACGGAAATCACGGTAGAGGAATTACTGTCGACATTCAGAATTACGAAGATGCCTTGGTCGCTTATCATGCCGCTAAGGAAGTGTCACGACGTGTAATCGTGGAAAAATTTATAACCGGTGACGATTATAGATTACTGGTGATCAACAATGTTTTGGTCGCTGCTGCCATTAGAACGCCAGCTCATGTAATTGGCGATGGAAAATCTACGATAATGGAATTGGTGGATAAGGTCAATGAAGATCCTCGTCGAGGCTTCGGGCACGAAAATGTGCTCACCAAGATCACCATGAATAACCTGACGCAAACCATTATAAAGGATGCCGGGTATACCGAAGATTCTGTTTTGAAGAAAGATGAGCGACTTATTTTAAAGGATACCGCCAATTTGAGTACCGGTGGAACAGCGGAGGATGTGACAGACATTGTTCATCCAGCGAATGTCGCCATGGCCGAACGTATTTCGAAGATCATCGATCTGGACATCTGTGGAATTGATATCATGACCAATGATATCACCAAACCTCTTTCCGAAACCGGAGGTGCAGTGCTGGAAGTAAACGCCGGCCCCGGATTTAGAATGCACCTAGCTCCCACAACAGGGCTGCCTCGCAATGTCGCAGCACCGGTGGTAGATAAATTATTTCCAATTCAGGGAGATACAGGTAGAATTCCAATCGTGGCCATTAGTGGAACAAACGGTAAAACTACGACAACTCGATTGATCTCTCATATTGCCAAAATGAGTGGTTACCGTGTGGGATACACCACGAGTGATGGGGTTTATATTCAAAATCGTCTATTGATGAAAGGCGATTGCACTGGCCCTGCCAGTGCCGAATTTGTACTAAAAGATCCAACAGTAAATTTCGCGGTCCTTGAGTCGGCTAGAGGAGGATTACTTCGAGCGGGACTCGGTTTTAAAAACTGTGATGTTGGAATTGTAACGAATGTAGCTGCAGATCATTTGGGATTGAAAGGAATTCATACTATTGAGCAATTGGCCAAGGTGAAAGGAGTTATTCCGGAAACCGTACTGCCAAACGGTTATGCGATCTTGAATGCCGACGATGACCTGGTCTATGACATGCGCCGAGGAATTAACTGTAATCTGGCTTTGTTTTCCATGGATGAGGAGAATCCGCGAATTCAGGCACTTCAGCGAAAAGGAGGGATCACGGCAGTCTATGAAAATGGCTATGTGACCATCTGTCGCGGAACATGGAAAATGCGAATTATGAAGGCCGAAAATATTCCTTTAACTTATGGTGGGAAGGCAACATTTATGATCCAGAATGTGCTGCCCGCCATTTTAACGGCTAATATCCGGGGGATAAGCATTGAAGATATGAAGGCGGCCCTGGAAACCTTTATTCCATCTGCTTCACAGACTCCTGGCCGATTGAATCTGTTCGAGTTTGAAAATTTCACTATTCTTTTGGACTATGCACACAACCCTGCGGGGATGCGTGCGCTACAAAAGTTTACGGATAATTTGGAGTGCACCTGCAAAGTGGGGATCATCGCCGGGATTGGAGACCGTCGTGAGGAAGACAATAATGAGATGGGGGCCATTGCTGCCGAAATGTTCGACGAGATCATAATTCGACAAGACAAGCGACTTCGTGGGAAGACGGAAGATGAACTCATTAGAATGTTGGACGAGGGAATCAAAGCAAAGGACCCGAAAAAGAAAACGACTATAATTCCTTCTGAAAAAGAAGCCATCACCTATGCTGTGACTAATGCGAAAAAAGGATCGCTTATTATACTGTGTAGTGATGTTATACCTGATGCGCTGGACCTGGTTCAAAAGTTCAAGGCGCAAGAGGCGAGCGGGGAAGTGGTTTTTGCACAGTAAATTTGAAAATTAGTAAAGCCGACTCTGAGAAATCGGCTTTACACATTAAGTAGGAAGTTTTGGAATTTGATTAATCTATTTTAGAAATTTCGAAAAATGTTCTGGCTGCGGTATTATGAACAGTGAACGTGTTAACTGGAATGTTCGCATAAACTTCTACATAATCATTAGCATTTAGAAAGATAATACCGGTGAGTGATTTATAAATACCTGCAAGGTTTTCTGCACTTATGGACTCTTGATATAACGCTCCATTGACGTATACTTGGATACCTTTTAAGTTATTACTACCGGTGCCCAATGCATAGTAGGCTGCGTTTATTTGGTAATAGCCAGAGCCTGCTGCAACAAAACGGTTGTTTACACTATCAAATTCGTTATTCGTGTCGAAAATAACCGTATCAAAAAGCAATTTTTGCGACCCAGATGGGAGCGCTTGATTTGTACTCAAATTTACCCTAACTACGGAAGCAGTTGAGCCTCCGGAAGCGGCCCAATTTACTTGACCAGACCCATCGGTTGTTAAAACTTGTCCAGCAAGGCCATCAGCTGAGGGCATTAAATATCGATTTGTCGTTCCATCACCTAATGAGATTCTCCCAACGAAGTATCCCGCATAACCTGTGGCGTTTTGAACGTCTGAATAAATACCATAATGTGTTCCTCCTAATGAGGAAGGAATGATGGTATGTGTTCCATATTTTGCAGAAGTTGAAGTTAGATTTGTGTCAAAATTGTTGTACGTACCATACAGTGTTCCACCTGTGTCATAAGCAATGGATCCGAAGGTATTATATACCCCATATTTGTTACCATTTTCAATTGAGAAATTAGCATTGTATGTTCCATAATGATTCCCAAAACCATTTAATAAAGTGTTATGAATAGCATATTTGTTGCCACTAGCGTTTGCTCCTGTAGCGTATAAGACATTTTCATTTCCATAGGTTCCAAAAGTAGAAGGTTGCCCAATGTTGTTTGAAATGCCCCTTGTTAAAACATTTGAGGCAGCTCCACTATTTAAAATATTATTGTGAACACCAATGTTTGCTGATGTACCACGAATTGTTATGTCTACGCCAGTTTGATTATTGGATGCATTTCGCAAGTTGGCTCTGAATCCAGTGCGTAGTCCGGAATCGGAACTTGTATTGTTGACAAAAACCCCGACATTGGTTTGTCCATGGCCTCCGCCCATTTCAACCTCGATTCCTGTATGGGTTCCTGTTCCTGAGCCAGCATCTTCAAATTTGCCCACAATTGGAGAGGCTAAGTTTGAATTAGATTGAACATCGACTGGATAATCTGCCATGCTTTTACCTATGGCAACATTTCCTTGAGTAAACACATCATCTGTAATAGCATTTGGGGCATTTGTGGTTCCTTCTTCATACCAGTCATGATCAGAAGATCCTACAATACTAACCCAACTGGTAGTGTTCTGATCCCAATAGTAGAAGCCTTTTGCTGGCGTCCCAACACCTGTTGCAAATATCATCATCCCATCTTGGGCTATTGTTGGATTGGTTGACGGGAAGTCGTCTATTCTAGGAATCAAGATTCCGTCTGTATTTGTGGGTGTAGTCACGTTGGATGCCGAGATATCGAGTTGAGCATTCGGTGAAATATTCCCAATTCCAACTTGTCCAAAAGTTGTAATACAAATAAAACAACCAATTATGAATAGTATCTTGGAAGTTACTATTACTTTAAAGTATGTGAAAATTGGCTCCATCGGTGAGATTTTGTTGTAAATCTAGCCGATCCAGTTATTGGTAAACTATTAATTTGGCAGAATGCGAAGTTTTCTTAGTGAACGTCCACTTTTAACAGGCAAGAAGCTCTACAATAAATTCACTTGAGCCATTAGAATGTTTCTATATGACTTACTTACAGGCACTTTTTGTCTTCCAAAGAACACATAACCCTCATGAATAGAATCAATTTTTGAGATATTAATAATATAGGATCGATGCACCTTTAAAAAGCTAGTTTTCGGCAACTTCTCTTCCACACTTTTCAAAGTATGTGTAATAAGGTATTTTTTTTCATCTGTGTACAAATTGCAATAGTTATCATAAGCTTCAAAAAATAAAATATTGCATTGCTCAATCTTGATGAGCTCTCCTTTATTCTTTATAAAAAAGGCGTCGCTCTGATTTGTTGTCGAAGCAATTGAAGGCTGTTTATTTTTATAAAGTGCAAGTTCGATGTTGGTTACTAAGGTATGTTCATTAAAGGGCTTAACTATATATCCAGATGGTTCTGTAGCCAATACTCGATCAAGTGTTTCTTCATCGGAAAGGGAGGTTAAGAAAATAACCGGAACTTGATTCCTTTTTTTTAAGTGAGAAACCATCTCAACCCCGTCCATATTGCCCTTGATCACAATATCTACCAATACCATATCTGGTTGGAGCGCGTCGATATCAAAAAGCGCATCCTTTCCAGTAACGCTAATTCCTGAAACTTCGAACCCTTTTTTTTCAATAATTGTTCGTATGGTTTCGGCAATAAGAGGTTCGTCTTCAACTATATGTATTTTGATGTGATTCAGAATAGTATGTTTTTAAGTTGGTACAATTTCAAAATCATTAATCTGCAAAGTTGCGGTTGTTCCTTTTCCCACCGTAGAATGAATCTTAAACTGTCCTTCAAACTTTCGTGCAAGTGCACGGATTAACTTTAGTCCGAAAGAATATTCTTTCTTCTCTTCAGAAAAACCATTGCCATTATCTGTTACGGTCAAAAGTAAGGATTCATATTTCTTTTGGAACTCAATTTTTAAAAGTCCGGTTGCATCTTGATCAAAGGCATGCTTAAACACATTAATTATTAACTCGTTCAATATAAGGCCAAGTGGTGTAATAGTATCTACGTTCAAAATAATTGACTCCAGTTCCAAGGCGTATTCTAAATGTTGGGTTTGGTCAAAATGGCTGGCGAATATGTCTTTAGTCAGATCTTCAATATATTCCTTAGTGTCTATACCTACCAATTGATCTTTGTTGTATAATTTATGATGAATTAAAACCATGGAGCGTACTCTGTTTTCGGCTTCTTTAATTGCCGCTTTGGCCTCTTCATCCTCAACATTTTCACCTTGAAGGTAGAGTAGGGAAGACACCATTTGAAAACTATTTTTTACACGATGATGTGTCTCTTTTAACAGCACATTTTTTTCGCCTACGGTTTTCTCCAATAGCACTTTTTGACTCGCCAACTCCCTATTCTTTTTTCTATTCTTCTGAAAAAAGAACAGTACTAAAATCAGGATAATTCCAATTGAAGCGAGTATCCAATACAGCAATTTTTGATTGGCTTCTTTCTTTTCCAATTGGCGAGCCTTATTTTCCGAATCATATTTCACTTCCAATTCCATGATATTTCCCAGCATTTTATCAGAAATGATTTGATCCCTTAATTCCGATTCCAAATTTTTGTACAGCAAAGCATCTTCATAATTACCTGCCATCTCATAGGTTGATGAAAGTTTTTGATAGACGGTCATAAGCAATTCATCCTTACCTTGTATTTTCAAGTTATCTCGTACGGTGTTCAATACTTCTATGGCTTTATCATGTTTTCCTTCCGAAGAATAAATCTTGCTCAAAACGTAAGCCGAATACACCATAGATTTAAATGTGTGCAAACTATCACTAACCCGCATAACCTCCTCAAGTTTACTAGTATTTTCTATATTATTTGAAGTACTAAAAATTCCTTGAATTGGAAAATGACCTGGAGGTGCTTCGGGATCTTTATTTAGTTTATAAGACGAATAGGCTTCTGTAAATTGAGCCATTTCGACTGCTTTGCCCATTCTAGAAAAATAATCGGCCAAAAAGAATAAATAAAACCCTCTGTCAGGATGATTATCTTGAGAATCTATCAGTTTCCACGCTTTTAGATAATAGGCTTCAGCTTCGGATTGGTTTTCAATGGACTCAAAAACATTGCCTTTTAAAGTATAAACATTAAGTAGATACCTCAAATCCTCGCCTTCCTCAATAAGTAATTGTGCCTTATTTAAAAATTGCATGGCATCCCTATAACGAGTTGCTTGATGATAGATGGAACCCAATCGAGTGTTAAATATAATTTGATACTCCGGATTACTTATTTTTTCTGCCAATGCAAGTCCTTTGGTTGTAAGGGTAAGAGATTCTTCGTCTAGATCTTTGGTACCCATAAATCGCGTGATACCATCCAATAGAAGAATTTTACCGTAATCATTTTGCTCTTTTTCTAGAGCATATTCGAAATGAGCTAATGCCTGCTCCAAGGGCAATTCTCTTGTTTTTCGATAGAATTTGGAATAGGTCTTTAGGACAGCCTCTTCGGGTTGATTTTTTACGGATAAAAGTAGACTGTCAATATAGTTTTGATCCACTTCCTGTGCAATTACGACCTGAAGACAAACTAAACTTAGTGTAATGGTATGTATGAGCTGTTTGAGTTTCATATCCAATTTTAACGCTGTTGGAAGTACTAGTAAGTTAATGCATTTTGCTGAAATCTAACTATTTCAAGAAGTAGCCCTCGAATAAAATTGTGAATAGCCACTCTTTATTAGTCAATGGCCTAGAAAGTGGGGTGAATGTCATGTAGGTGATTTTGCAATAAATATCTTGAAATCGTGAGTGTGAATTGGCTCACTAAAAAAAAAGGACCTTACACTTATCAAAGAATACTGTTCACCCAATTTATAGTTTTTAAAAGATTCTATACGATAGTTTTATAGCTATAGAATTGAAAGATTGTTTAAACTAAACTTCAATATAAATCTAATAATATGAAAAAAATTCTTTTGCTCGTTTATGTATTGTGCTTTACCTCGGTCAGTTTTAGTCAGGCTAAGGGAATTTCTATTCAGGGCTTAGAGACTTCGAAAAAAGTTACTAAAATGCCCGTATTGACAGCTAATTATTCCGGTCAGGATGTTCACTTCTACTTTATTGAAAAAAATATCGATTCCTATTCAGATAATATAAGAGATGCAGTGGATCGCAGCAAAGTATTTCCTAAAGCTGTAGTTTTTATAAAACAGACAGATGGAGTGGTAATAAAACATCAATTGACCAACGTATACCTATCCACTTATGCAACTCAAAATGAACGTGAAAGTTTTAAAGTTCATTTTCAGAATGAAACCATGAATGATAATTAATTTAAAAATAAATATTATGAAACAAGTAGTATTATTAACTCTGACTCTTTTTCTGTCAATAAATATGTGTGGCCAACCTTTAAATCTCATTACCGGCGACCCCACCTGTTTAACAGGATTCTCATCGTTACCACCAACTCTAAAACCAATTTTCAAAAAGGCGTATTGTGCTGTTACTTGCGAGGTTATAAACCCATTTACAGGGGAATGTGACATTGTATCAACCGAGCCGCTTACAAGTGAGAAATTACTAACGTCAAATAATGCCAAAAAGAAATCTTTATTAACCCTTGAAGAAGCAATCGCGATGGGGAAAGGAAAAAGACAACTTCCAAAATCTTATTTGGATGAAGCCTCTGTTGCGCACCCGGGTAAGAAGTTAAAAGCATTGAAAAAACGATTTATTTTTATTATCACAAAAATGGAAAGTGAAACTGAGGATGAATGATGTTTTTCTGAAACTATAGTATAAATACAGAGGGAAAGAGACTGAATACATTCGTTAATACCGCAGGAATACCCAAGCGTTTGTTTTTCAGCAGATCATTGGTTTATCCCACACCTTTTTAGTAAGCGTCAAGAAATTACTACGCGAGTATTTCGTTGGAGTAGTGTTCCTTCAAAAAAGCGACCACATCTTTTTCGACCGCTTTCATTTTTTTATGGAATACCAGAAAATAGATCAATAAAGGTATTATAAACCCAAGCAGTACGATCAATAAGGTAAATACCATTTGGCGTCCCATGGTAGGGAAGTTGCCGTTAACGAGGATGCTCTTTTTTCGAACCATGATCACTGCCCCAATGTTCTTACTTGCTGCAACGGTAATGAGGCCATTGCTTCGAGTTGATATTTCGTAAGTTCCTTCAAAGCGCGTCGCCACGACTTCTTTCAACTGATTGGCGTCAATAGATCCTTCTTTTATTTTTAGTCTCATAAGATATGATTTAATGCTGAGGCTAAATTAGAGGTATTCAAGTACTTTACTATCTATGAAATCATAGATTTTGGTCATAAAAGCTTAAATGTCAGGTAGAAATGGAGACACTTCAAAAGCTCGACTCACGATATAAAATGGAAAAGCCACCACAGAAGTGATGACTTTTCGCCCCAAATTTGATTGACCCACCCGTAGAGTAGATCAACCTACTTATGTACTTCAAAGCTATTAAAAAAAACAGCGCAATGTACCGTTCATCGAGGTTTTATGATTAAATAGGCAAACTCCTACAAAATATATATAACTGAAAATGAGGATATTAAATGATTTTATTAAGAAAATACTTACGTTAAAACAGGATAGTTTAACATTAGTTTAGGATTTGAAAATGAGTCATTTACTCCTTTTTATTGAAATAACCGGGATCCGCACGGTGATTTGCTCCATTTTTATAGGTTGTCGTTACAAATCCTTTATGAATTGAATAGGCTCCTGTTTCTCCTTTTTTATTGACTGCAATATATCCAACTTGAAAATCTTTATAGCTTCCATTTTTCTTAACGATCCTCCCTATGGCTTCTTCACAAGCTAGCTGAGGAGATCTTCCTTGTCGCATTAGTTCCACGATCAAAAAGCTGCCTACTGTTTTCAGGACTTCTTCTCCCAATCCGGTGGCTGTAGCACCGCCAACTTCGTTATCGATAAATAATCCGGAACCAATAATGGGCGAATCACCTACCCGACCGGCCATTTTGTAGGCCAATCCGCTTGTAGTGCACCCTCCCGATATATCACCATTCTTATCAATGGCCAACATGCCAATGGTATCGTGATTTTCTATGTTGATAATGGGCTTGTATTTTGATGTTTTTGTCCACTCCTGCCAAGCCTTTTTTGAAGCTTCGGTTAGGAGGTTGGTTTTCTGAAACCCCTGCGAATAGGCAAATTGCTCGGCTCCTGTTCCTGCTAGAATAACATGGGGAGTATCTTCCATAACTTTTCTAGCTACAGAAATGGGATGCACGATATTCTGAAGATAGACCACCGCTCCATAATCCCCCTCCTTGTTCATGATACAAGCATCCAAAGTGACCTTGCCATCGCGGTCCGGCAGCCCGCCAATACCCACACTTTGCCCTTTTTCATTGGCCTCTTCTACCATACAGCCCTGCTCAATGGCATCCAATGAGGTGCCACCGGCATCCAGCACTTCTCCGGCTTTCGAGGTGGAAGCCGGAACATCCCAAGTTGCAATTACAATGGGTAGTGTTGTAGTTGGTTCGTCACTTGATACGGTCTCTACTTTGGCGGTTTCTGAAGTGTCTTTGCATCCAAGTACCGAGGCAGTGGCAACTATTCCTAAGCTGCTTAGTGAGGCGTTCTGAATAAATTTTCTTCGTTTCATGGTGTTTCAGTTATTTCAATTTCGTCAATAAATATCCAGGCTTTTCCATCATAGGGATGACCCAAATGCCATTCGGGGACGGGTCCCAGATTTTTCGCTACGATCTTTACATAGCGAGCACTGTAATTATTCATGGCAAAGCCGGCGGTCTTTATTTTTATTTCTTCGGAAGGATCCGCGCTATCGAATTTGGTTTTGGGTAGAGACTTATAAAAAGTATGTGGATTATCCGAAACATAACATTCCACTTCCGTGGGTAAAAAGATCCAACTGCGCTGATCTTGTAAAAAGTTCACTTTTATGGAATCAATGGGTTTTACCCTACCCAGATCCACAATTGCTATCACGTCCTGGTCTTGATACCCCTGCCAGGCTCCCGTCCGAAAGTCGCGCGCTCCCTTGATCCCATCGATCAACGCATCGTTTCCTCCTGCGTTGTACTGATTGGCATATTTGGTTTCAAGTTTTAGACTCACGTTGGGATCAATCTTGTAAAATTGGGTGGAGAGAGTGTGGCTTTTTATTCCATTTATTTCGGCGTAGGTTGATACCATGCTCTTTTCCGACAGTGTAAAGGGCTGCTCGTAGATTTTGAACTCCTCATTATTTATACTGAAAAATATAGCGGCTTCTTCCTTAGAAACACCCAATTCGACCACCGTTTGCTCCTTAAAAGCAACCTCTCCTTTGCTAATAAAAGGGGCCGGGGTGATCGAGTTGCCGGTAATTTCGGTTTTTGGAATCTCCGAATCATTCGTTCCCCAGGCAGTGGGTGTAGCACTCATGATAAAAGTAAGTGTGCCTCCTGCGACAATCTCATCGTGGTAAATAAAACTTCGGCCGAGTGGCGTACCATTGAGTAAAACATCTTTTATATATATTTTTTCTTCGGAAACATCTGCAGTCACCGTAAAAACTTCGCCATTTTCAAGATTGATTGAGGCTTTTTCCAAAATTGGGGTGCCAAGCACGTACTGGTTGCTTCCTGGTGTAACCGGATAAAATCCAAGAGCGCTAAAAACATACCAGGCGCTCATTTGTCCGCAATCCTCATTGCCGCTTATTCCATCCGGAGCATTGGTGTACAACTGAGTTAAAATTTCATATACTTTTTCCTGCGTCTTGTGAGGCTTATTAACAAAATTGTAGAGATAGGCCATATGATGGCTGGGTTCGTTCCCATGTGCATATTGCCCAATTAATCCGGTAATATCTGCCTGTTCCCTGCCCGAAGTTTCCGCTTGAGCACTGAACAAATTGTCCAAATGGGTCTCCAGCTCTTCCTTTCCGCCCATGAGTTCCATCAAGCCCGAAATATCTTGCGGCACATACAAACTATACTGCCAGGCATTGGCTTCGGTATAATTAAAATTTACTTCAAACGGATCGAATGGGCCAAACCAGGTATTTCTGAAACGCCCCTGCATAAAACCGGTTTCAGGATTGTAGAGATTCTTGTAGGACTGCGCCCTGGCCCTGTATTCCATTGCAATCTCAGATTGACCGAGTTCCTTCGCCATGGTAGCTATCGCCCAATCGTCGTAGGCATATTCCAAAGTTTTCGAAACCGATTCGCTTTCTGCTTCCACCGGGATAAATCCGGTTTGTTTATAGGCTTCCAATCCTAAATGATCTCTGGTAGCACTGTGAACCATTGCTTTCAGGGCTTTTTCAGCATCATAGTCACGAATTCCCTTTAAATAAGCATCGGCAATAACGGGTACCGCATGATACCCTATCATGCAGCCGGTATAATTTCCGGAGAGATCCCAAATAGGAAGAATACCACCTTCGTCGTATTTGGCTAAAAATGTATTTATAAAATCATTGGTGCGCTCCGTTTCGATAATCGTGTACAATGGATGTGCCGCCCTATAGGTATCCCAAAGTGAGAAAACAGTGTAGTATTGAAAGTCTGACGATTCATGAATTGCCAGATCCATTCCACGATATCTTCTGTCCACATCCTGGTACAAATTGGGAGCGAGCATGGTATGGTATAAGGCCGTGTAGAAATTGGTTTTAATATCCTCATCCATACTTTCAACCACTATTTTTTCCAATTGGGTTTCCCAAATTTCATTGGCCTCTTCCTTAAGCTGCTCAAAGGTTTTAGAACCGATTTCCATTTCTCGGTTGTTCTTGGCTCCGGCTTCATCTACCGCCGAGATGCCAATGGATATGTAGATGGGGTCGTTATTCGGATTCTTAAATCGGAGCGCTGATTTTCTGCCCCCCGGCATTCCATGCACCGGCGGTGACTGCAGCATATCGTCAAAAGGGTGTGAGGTTTTGATACTAAAGAACAAGCGTTGGTCTGCCGCCCAAGCCTCTGAATGTCGGTAGCCTTGAATTTCAGTGTCCGATATTTTGTCAATCTTCGCATCCAAAACCTTATCCCGATGAACGAGGTCCAGAATGACAACTTGATCTTCCGAAGAAGGAAAGGTGTACTTGTGCATTCCGGCCCTTTGCGTCACGGTTAACTCAACATCAATGTTGCTATCATCCAAGTGTACTTTGTAAAAACCCGGGGATGCGGATTCCTTTTCGTGTGAAAAATGAGAGCCGTAGCCTTCCTCCCCGTTGGCACCATTATTAAAATTGATCTCATAGGTTGGCATCAATAATATATCTCCATAATCACTCACCCCGGTACCGCTGAGGTGGGTATGCGAAAAACCATAGATGTAGTCGTCACTGTAATGGTATCCGCTACAACCGTCCCAGCCATCCAAACGGGTATCCGGGCTTAATTGCATCATTCCAAAGGGGAGGGTCGTACCAGGATAGGTATGGCCATGACCACCGGTTCCTATAAAAGTATTGACGTAAGAGGTTAGGGGTTGGTCTTTTTGAGCAGGAGAGATTGTTTGTTCTTTTTGTTTACAACCCAAGAAAAGGAGTATCACAAAGAGAAAAAATAGTCGATGCATTAGATTGGATTAGCTTCGGAAAAGATACGAAAACACGTTAAAAAAAAGTAAACTAAGGGCTTCGTTTTTAAAACCGAAGTATCTTTAGCACAAATTGCTGATTTCACTATGATCTTACGTTGGATTATTTTTATCGCCATATATATCGCAATCGACATATATGCCTTTCAAGCCATTAGAACCGTGATCAAAAATCAATGGCTTTATGGGCTATACGTGACCCTATCGGTTGCCGTTCTTGGCATGTTCATCTATCAGATAAGCTATGGGGCACCCAATCGTACTATGAACCCGATACGGATGTATACCTTTGGGTTCTTTCTGGTGCTCTTTCTCCCAAAAATAGGCTTGACCGCTATCATGCTGGTGGAAGATATCATCCGCTTTTTTGCGGGGGTGTATTCTAAAATTGCAGGGGCAGAGGATAGTTTCCATATCCCTTCGCGTAGGAAATTTGTGAGTACAGTAGCCCTTGGGATCGCTGCCATTCCATTTACTTCATTGCTAATAGGGATGATTCGTGGCAAGTACAATTACAAGGTTCTGAAATATGCCTTGGAATTTGACGATCTGCCTGAGGCATTCGATGGTTATACGATTACACAGATAAGTGATGTACACAGTGGCAGTTTTGACAATGAAGAAAAGGTCGCTTATGGGATCGATCTCATTAATGAACAACAAAGTGATGTGATCCTCTTTACGGGAGACCTGGTAAACAATATGACGGCCGAAATGGATCAATGGAAATCGCTGTTTGGCTCTCTAAGGGCACAGGATGGTGTTTTCTCGGTACTTGGCAATCATGACTATGGTGAATACATGGATTGGAAATCTCCCGAGGCCAAGGCAAAAAATCTCGCCGATCTGAAAACACTTCAAAAGGATATGGGCTGGGATCTTCTGCTCAACGAACACCGAACCCTCGAACGCGATGGACAACAGATAAAACTGATAGGTGTCGAGAATTGGGGGCGCGGCTTTAAACAGGCCGGGGATCTTGCAAAAGCAAGTAAGGGTCTTGGAAAGACCGACTTTAAAGTTTTGATGAGCCATGACCCCACCCATTGGAAGGAGCAGGTAAAGACAAACGATCTCAACTACCAATTAACCTTAAGCGGACATACGCATGGGATGCAATACGGGATCGAAATTCCGGGATGGATCAAGTGGAGTCCGGCGAAATTCAGATATGAAAATTGGGCTGGGATCTATGAGGAATTTGGGCGTTATTTGAATGTGAACCGAGGATTCGGATTTATAGGTTATCCGGGCCGAGTTGGGATCTGGCCTGAAGTGACTGTCATCGAACTGAAAAAACGCGGTGATACTGCATAATTGAGCATAAATGTTATATTTGTAGTAATCAATATGTGAAACATATGTCCAAATTTGGAGAATTAATTCAAACACACGTTCCCGTCTTATTGGATTTTTATGCTGAATGGGATCAGGCCTGTAAAGAAATGCATCCTGTATTGCGAGATGTAGCGGCTGCTTTAGGTGACAAGGCACGTGTGATCAAGATCGATATTGAAAAAAACTCGGAGTTGGCTGATGCCTTGCGAGTAAAGGGCTTACCTACGCTAATGATCTACAAAAATGGCGAAATGAAATGGCGCCAAAGTGGAGAACAGGATGCCAATACATTGATCGGCCTCGTCCAAGAGTATGTCTAAACCGTGATCGGCGCACAATTCCAACCTTTTTCTGAAATATAGTCCAACACCTTTGGCAAGACATATCTAAGGTTCTTTTCTGCTTTTAGGCTATCATGAAATACCAGCACACTTCCGGGTGCTATGTGCTGAAGCACATTTTGCAAGCATTTTTCTTCTGAAATAGACGTATCGAAGTCGGCGCTAAGCACATCCCACATGACGATTTTATAACCCTGTTTGTAAAGCGCACTAGCCTGATCGGAAGTCATCTTGCCATAGGGAGGACGGAATAATTTACGATTTACGTTGTACGAACCTTCAACACCTTTCAGCATTGATGATTGGCGTTGTTCTTCGGACTTTGGACTTCCGACTTTCGACTCCAAACTCATGACCTCTTCGGCTTTATTCACATTGTCAACATACTCATTGATTGGAGTTTTTCGACCGTTGAGGTGATTGAAGGTATGGTTCCCAATAGCATGTCCTTCAGAAATAATACTTCGGAATAGTTTGGGGTGTTTTTGAATATTGTCGCCTATGCAAAAAAAGGTGGCCTTGGCCTTGTACTTTTTAAGCAGATCCAGCACCCAAGGAGTTACTTCCGGGATGGGGCCGTCGTCGAAAGTGAGATAGACCGTATTTTCTGAAGCCGGAAACGCCCAGATTCGCTTCGGAAACAACCGTTGCACGAATTTGGGCGTTTGTACCAAATAGGGCTTCATATAAAATGTATGTTTTACTCCATGGGGAAGGAAAGCGAACTATCCTTCAGCATAGAATCTAAAAATTGTTCGGTGAGTCGTTCTCTTCGGAGAAATTCCGTGTCGATATCAATTCCCACCCGAGTAAAGAAGCCTTTGAATGGCCCCAAATGATTTAAAAACACTTCCTTTTCCTGCGCATAGAATTCCGGAGAATCAAAAGTATAAGCCATTTCTACCAGAGCTTCGTATTGGTTTAATTTCGAATAGATCTCTTCTCCCATATCACTTTGCTCATACAGATCGAGTGAGCCATAATAGCGAAGATATTCCTTATGCTTTTGAGTAACTTCCTGATACACTTTTCGTGCCTTATCAATTTTATCCAATTGGTAGTAACCTCTAACAAAAGGTTCCAACAACGAATAGTATTCAAAATAGGCCACCGGCATTTTTTCCATAGCCAGATCCAGAATGTCCTCTGCCTTTTGATCCTTGCCTTCCTGGATCAATGTTTCGGCCAAACGAGCCATATTGCTTCGATAAGTAATACCATTACGTCGCGTTTCAGTGTCGTGATAAATATTGGGTTCCCCACTGTTACCCCAATCCCAACTCATCACGATATCGTACATCTTATCACTGTCGATCCGTCCCATCTCATAAGGATTACGTGGATCTACCGGAGTCTTTATGGGCACCAATTTGTAAACGGCTCCGTCTAACTGCAGGTAATCTTTCATCCAGAGATAGTCATCATTTCCAAATGCACCTCCACTAAAATAAATAGGACGTTCCCAATTGTTGTTAGCGATTATATCCAGCATCAACAACCTATTTTTATATACAAAATCGCCGCTTAGGGTAATGTCTATATGAGGAACGATCTTGTCCGCGTCTTTTTCTTCTACAATACCATTTCGCAATACCGCTTCCTTATCAACGGGTACGCGAATGACTTTGGAAGGAAACGAACTGATCATCTGCCCACTATTCAGTTCGACCTTGGTGATGGGGTTATCACTCGCCACCCAATCCATCCAAGTTTTTATATCGACGGTATCTTCTTTGGTTTCCTGAAAAGCGATGACATCACGGGTACCGTAGGTATATTGATCATGGGTAAGCTGTGAGGGAATTGGATCACTGCTAAACGCCTTTTTCTTCATATCATCGATGTACCAATCGGTTTGAAACAGGCTGGTATTCACGATCCGAATATCCTGCCGGTATCCTTCGATATTTTGCTGATACCACAGAGCAAACGTATCGTTGTCACCAATTGTAAATAGAATGGCATTTTCATCGCAGGAATCCAGATACATACGCCCCATCGAATTGGCGGTACGCCTATTGGAACGATCGTGATCATCCCAGTTTTGTGTGGCTAGAAGTACCGGTGCGGCCAAAAGGGTTGCCCCCAAGACAATGGGTATAGCTGTTTTGGGTTTTAGGTAGTCTTTGGCAATTTCGTACAGCGCATAGACCCCATATCCTATCCACATGGCAAAGACATAAAAAGAACCAACCAGCGCATAATCACGCTCTCTGGGTTCATAGATACGTTCATTGAGATAGACTTTTAATGCAAGCCCGGTGAATAGGAAAAATACGAGCAGTACCCAAAAGCTCTTTGTATCGTTCTTGGCATGAAAGACCAGCCCCAGAATACCTATGAGTAAGGGAAGAAAATAATAGGTGTTTCGAGCCTTGTTATATTTTACATCACCCGGGAGATCGTCCTGAGAGCCCAGTCGCAATTCGTCTATAAAAGATATCCCACTGATCCAGTTTCCATTAAGCGGCCCTCCCTGTCCTTGCACATCGTTTTGCCTACCGGCAAAATTCCACATAAAGTAACGCCAATACATATAGCTAAACTGATGTTTGAAGAGATAGCCCATGTTTTGACCAAAAGTGGGCTTTTTTATATCCAGAAAAGGTCCGAAATCGGTTAAAAATTTATGGTAGTCCTCTCCGTCAACCAGGCCTCTTTCGTGTGCTTCTTTAAATTTTGAAACTTCCTCTACGAGCCGTTCTTCACTTCGGTAGTCTCGTTTGATCCCAAATTCGAGGCCACCAATAAATTCCAGATAATTGGCATTGTGTTCGAGGCTCCACATTCGGGGGAGGATGGCTTTTTGTCGGTCGTCTGTGTTTTGACCTGCGTTCTTGTAATCGTTTACGATAACGTACTTCCCTCGTTTTAGATCTTTTTCGTACTTGGGCTTGTCGTCTTTGTATGGATTTTGCGCATCGAGCCCTACATAGGCTTCGGTGAATTGCGGGCCGTAGAACAGGTGTGTTTCGGGATATTGTTCGCGATTGTAGTAGGCCAGTAGTTCACGTGCATTGTTGGGATTGTTCTCGTTGATCACAGTCCCTGCGTTGGCGCGAATGGGTAGCATGAGCCAACTTGAGAATCCAATAAATATGAAAAGTATGCAAAGGAGTAATGAGTTGTACATTACCTGCCCGTGCTTGCGGGTGTATTTTAATCCGAAGTAGAACAACGCGATAAATACTAATCCTGCGATGATCGTCCCGGAGTTGAACGGGAGTCCAATACTATTTACGAAGAACAATTCCGAAGCACTAAAAAGCTTTAGGGTTACCGGCAGCAACAGTTTAAAAATAAACAGCAATATGGCGACCGTAACAAGGTTGGCTACAATGAAATTTTTGACGGTGATTTTTTTGTATTTTCTGAAGTAATACAAGAATCCAATTGCCGGAATGGTGAGTAGACCCATAAAGTGAACCCCGAATGAAAGTCCGATAATAAAGGCGATAAGAATGAGCCAACGATCTCCTCTGGGGGTAAACATTTCCCGCTCCCATCGAAGGCCACAATAGAATAATATGGACAAAATACAGGCTGCTGCTGCATATACTTCGGCTTCAACGGCGCTGTACCAAAAACTATCGGTGAAAGCGAATGTTAGGGCACCAACGGCGGCACTACCTAAAATGGCGATCATATTATTTTTACTCAGTTCACTATTCTTTGATACGATGTTAGTAAGTAAAATGGTGAGGGACCAAAACATAAAGAGGATGGTAAAGGCACTCGAGAAAACCGACATGAGATTAATGGTAAGTGCTATGCTTGACGGATCCATGGCAAAAATGGAGAAAAATGCCCCCAATAATTGGTAGAGTGGTGCCCCGGGGGGGTGGCCAACTTCCAGATTGCTCGCGGTGGTGATATACTCACCGGCATCCCAAAAACTCACGGTAGGTTCTACGGTGAGCCAATAGGTGATTAGCGCAACTGCGAAGACGGACCATCCGAGGATCTTATTCCATTTACTGAAGTTGAGATCGGTCATAAACGATACAAATTTTGGTTGAGGCGAATTTACTAATAATATGCATAGGCGTATGATAAAAAATTGCTAACGTGGGTTGGGTGGGGAATATTTTATGGAAATGGGGGTGGAATTTAGGACTAGACCTTTTTTTCGACTCTTTTTGCCCGATTTTGTTTGTGCAAGCCGAAGAATGTTTTAAATTTGCCCCTCCTACGCAAACACGGTGTGTTCGCTTCGGAGGGCGAAGCCCTCTAAAAGGAGAAAATAGTGGCCTATGGTGTAACTGGCAACACGTCTGGTTTTGGTCCAGAAGAGTCTAGGTTCGAGCCCTAGTAGGCCAACAAAAAGTAGAAAGTCTCAAACTTCGGTTTGGGACTTTTTTTATGGAATAGATAGAACATTGGTACTAGGGCGAGAAGTTTACCCCGCACTTGTTGCGGGGAGCCCCCGCCCGTACCGAAAAGGTACCTGCCCGAATGGCAAGGCGGGCGTTCGGGCGGGCCAGTAGGCCAACAAAAATCCCAACCGAATAGGTTGGGATTTTTTAGTTAGCAGTAATTAGTCAGCAGTGGACTTTGGCCTACGTGACCGTAGGTGTGTTGCAAAAAAGAATGAGTAAATTTTTTGGGTCTCATTGTTTTTTGCAATGCGTTCCCATCGAATCCCTTTACTCGAATTCTAACGGAATATATAAACCCAATAGGTTGGGATTTTTTAGTTAGCAGTAATTAGTCAGCAGTGGACTTTGGCCTACGTGACCGTAGGTGCATTGGAAAAAAGAAAATCCCACTATTTACAGTGGGATTTTCATGAAACAAAACAAGAGCGATACGATCAAGCCGGGCATAAACTTTTCAGTTTAATATTGATCGTTAATTAACATAACTTAGGCTCTTTGCTTTTGGTTAAAACCAACAATTTATTCAGATTCATTGATGAGGTTTGGGCACTCATCGTTTTAATTCTGAAATGATCTTTATGGATGTTTCTGTAAGTTCCTTTATCCGGGCAAAATCATAATTACCCTGTGCATCTTTAACCATCAATTTTGATCCCATCCCAACACAAGTGACTCCGGCCTTAAACCAATCGGTCAGGTTTTCAACTGTTGGAGAAACACCTCCGGTTGGCATGATACTTGTCCATTGGCAGGGTCCTTTTATCGCTTTTACAAAGTCGGGACCATAGATCCCGCCGGGGAATAGTTTTACGATCTCACAGCCAAGTTCTTCCGCTTTGGCAATTTCAGTCAGCGAGCCACACCCAGGTGACCAAAGCACTTTTCTTCTATTACAAATAAGTGCGATATCTTCTCTTAGAACAGGAGTCACCACAAAATTTGCTCCCAATTGCATATATAGGGATGCCGCGGCAGCATCGGTGACAGAACCTACTCCCATGATCATTCCGGGTAGTTCGTTGATCGCGTATTTATTCAGTTTTGAAAAAACTTCAAAAGCAAAGTCTCCACGACTGGTAAACTCCATCAGTCGGGCACCCCCATCGTAACAGGCTTTCAGAACTTGTTTGCCAATTTCAAAATCGGAATGAAAAAACAGCGGCACCAGGCCGGTTTGTTCCATGGTTTGTGCTACTTCTATTCTTGAATACTGTGCCATAACATTTTTATTATCGTGCGACACGACCCGAGGCATCACCTCCCATTAATTTCTCCACTTCCGCGACTGTTGCCAAATTCGCATCTCCTTTTATCGTGTGCTTTAAGCAGGACGCTGCAACCGCAAAGTCCAACGCATTTTGATCGTCATCGGGATATTTTAATAGCCCATAAATTAGACCACCCATAAATGAATCTCCACCACCAACTCTATCGACAATATCGGTAATTTGGTATTCGCGTGATTTAAATAATTGCTTTCCGTCATATAAAACCCCCGCCCAAGTATTGTGGGAGGCTGAGATTGATCCCCGCAAGGTTGTGATCACTTTTTTTGCCTTCGGAAATTTCTCCATCATCTGTTGACAGACTGATAGAAACGCCTCCGCTTTAACATGTTCTCCCTGAGTCGTAATATCCAGTCCTTCCGGTTTTATTCCGAAGTGTTTTTCGGCATCTTCCTCATTTCCAAGAACTATATCACAGTAGGAGGTAAGCTCAGTCATTATTGCCTCCGGTTCGACGCCATAGTTCCATAATTTTGCCCGGTAATTTAGGTCTGTTGATATGGTTATACCCATATCACTAGCTACTTTTACCGCTTCCAGGCATGCATCGGCAGCGCCTTGTGAGATGGCCGGAGTAATTCCCGTCCAATGAAACCAGTTAACGCCCTCGAACGTTTTATTCCAATCGATCATGCCGGATTCAATTTCCGAAATTGCTGAATGAGCCCTATCGTAAACGACCTTACTACCTCGACTCACCGCTCCTGTTTCAAGAAAATAGATGCCTAGTCGATCGCCTCCGTAGATAATTTTGTCGACGCCTACACCTCTTTTGCGCATTTCCATAAGCGCACATTGACCAATATCATTTTGCGGTAACCGAGTGACAAAATCTACGGGAACCCCATAATTTGCTAGTGAAACTGCGACATTGGATTCGCCTCCGCCATAGACTACATCAAAGGAATTAGCTTGTGAAAATCTTAAAAACCCTGGAGGAGACAATCGAAGCATGATTTCTCCAAAAGTGACAACTTTACTCATTATTTTACTTTTTATTTTATCTAACTGAAGGCAAGACCTCCGTTGATATCAATATTATTACCAGTTATAAAAGAAGCTTCATCCGAAGCTAAATACGCCACAAGATCTGCAATCTCAGCAGCTTTTCCTTCTCTTCGTAAGGGAGTGCCCGCAGCCACTTTAACACGAATTTCATCTTTTGTAAAATCATCATGGAATTTGGTCGCGATCATTCCTGGACAAATGGCATTAACACGGATCCCTTTTGGTCCAAGTTCCTTTGCCATTGCTCTGGTAAATGTCGTTACAGCCCCCTTAGAAGAAGCATATAATGACGATCCTCCACCACCACCATCTCTTGATGCCTGGGAAGAAAGATTTATAATTGAACTTCCTTTACCCATTAAAGCTTCAAACGCTTGCATCACGAAGACAGTAGACTTAAAGTTTACATCCATAACTAAGTTATAAAATGCTTCGTCAAACTCTTGTAAGGTTTTACGAGCGAAAAGGCCACCGGCATTATTAACTAAAATGGCTACATCATCACCAAATGCTTCAACGGTTTCAGCCTTTAATTTCTGAATATCATCTAATTTTGATACGTCGGCTTTAACCGCTACAGCTTCACCACCTAAAGATTTTATTTGATCTACTGTTTCATTAGCTCCAGACTCCGAACTATTGAAGTTTACCACTACCTTAGCTCCTTCTTTAGCAAGCTTTAAGGCAATGGCTCGACCAATGTCTCTAGAACCTCCTGTAACTACTGCAACTTTACCTTTGAACATACTCATTTTTGTATTTTTTTAGATTCCAAGTGCCTGTCCTCCTCCAATTTGGATGGTTTCGGCAGTAATAAATGAAGCATCGCTACTTGCCAAGAAAGACACAACCGAAGCGACATCTTCAGGCTGCCCCAGTCTTCCTAACATGATATTGTTTTTCCAGGAAGCAAAGACTTCAGGCTTAGTCGATTTAATTTGGGAGTGAAAAGGGGTATCAATGGTACCCGGCGATACGGCATTTACTCGAATTCCGTACTCGGCGAGATCTTTTGCCAATGCTCTGGTTATAGCATGCACGCCCGCTTTTGATGTGCCGTAAACTCCTGCTCCGGGACCTCCTGCCGTCCATCCGGCATTAGATGTATAATTAATTATGCAAGGGTGGTCTCCTTTTTTAAGATAGGGAATCGCCGTTCTTGATGCAAAAAACACCGAATCAAGATTTAGCGCCATAACGAAACGGTAAAATTCAGTAGTCATATCTTCAAATCGAGATCTGCCACCCAATCCACCGGCATTGTTGACCAGCACATCTATTTTACCATATTTTTCTCCTATCTTTTTGATGTTTGTTGTTACCTGTTCTTCGTTGGTAACATCAAAGCCGTAGTATTCGGCGGTAATTCCTTCTTCGTTAAGCTGCTTTACTCTATCGGCTCCGGCAGAGTCTTCAATACCGTTTAACACAACAGTAAAGCCGTCTTTTCCCAATCGTCTAGCCACTTCAAATCCTATACCTCCGGTTGCTCCGGTAATTATTGCTATTTTATTTTTTAAATCACTCATATGGTTAATCTTAATAATTTTAAACTTCTACATCAATGGGTTCAATTTTCTTAATTAGTGCATAAATAGATATCACTGCTAATGGTGCCAATATTGCCAGTATAATAAATGCTGGTGTATAGGACACTGTTGTTATTTTTGGAATCAACCAGTTCATTATGATCACCGAAACAGCACCTATACTACCCCCTAAACCAGCAAGAGTTCCAACCGACTTGCCACTTAAGAGATCACTAGGAATAGTTTGGATATTACTGATGGAGAATTGGAATCCAAATAATACTACAAAAACGAAGGACACAAATTTTAAGGGTGTATCTGCAAAAAGTATTGCTCCTATGATTGAGATTACAACAATTATAGCTCCAATAGTCACTGTTCTTTTTCTGCCAAAATCGACTGATTTTCTCTTTATCAATTTTTGAGCGTACCATCCACCGGCCAAACTACCAATCATAGCCCCAACATATGGGAACCAGGCATAGTATCCAATTTCTTTTACATTGAAGTTAAACTCCTTAAAAAGATAGATAGGCATCCAAAAGACGAACAACCACCAAATAGGCTCGATGAAGAAGCGAGCGGCAATAACTCCCCAAGATTCTCTTTTTGATAAAATTTCCATAACACTGAGTCCTCTGGTCGTATCATCATTTTGTCTGCTTGCATGTCTGCCTTCTACAATATGTTTTTTTTCCGCTTCGGTTATCCATGGATGTAGTTTGGGTTTTTTCTTGTTCATGATCAACCATGGAATTATCCAAAGAAAACCAAGCACACCAATTATAACAAAGGTTAATTTCCAACCATAGGCACCAAATAACTCTGCAATTGTTGGCGCAGCAACAATAGAACCAATACCAGCGCCAGCATTAAAAATGCCTTGAGCAAGTGCACGTTCTCGTATTGGAAACCATTCAGCATTGTTCTTAACCGCACCGGGCCAATTACCAGCTTCTGCTACTCCTAAAAGACCCCTAAATATTCCAAGTGAAGCTGCCCCTTTTGCAAAGAAGTGCAGGGCCGATGCTAGAGACCAAAGAAATATAGAAATAACGAATCCAATTTTGGTTCCTACTTTGTCATATACTTTTCCGGAAATGAATTTACCTGCGGCATAGGTGATGGTAAATATATTTATCACCCAGGCATAATCAGCTTCGGTTAATCCCAAATCCTTACTCATTTCCGGCCACATAATTCCTAATGCCGATCTATCGATATAGTTGATAATGGTTGCAAGACAAACAAGCCCAATAATCCACCATCTTAGTCCTTTTATTTTCATGCCTTTCAAGTTATTTAGTCCAATTATTTCACTACTCACCGTAAAGAAATATTCACTAGGTAGTTATTTCTTTAATAAACATTAATTCAAATAATGGGGTGAACTATCGATGCAGCATCGGGAAAAGTAGACTTACTACTAAGTTATATTGCCCCTCCAAATTATATAGTTCGGTTAGAGATGAATCGTACACTTCGGCTCCAACAGTTTTATTTACTTAGTTAAATATTGTAACAGTATTGATAGAGCACTTTAAAATGCTCCTTCATTCTTTGTTTTGCCAATTTCGGATCTTGATCTTTGATCGCTTCGTATACAAGACGGTGCTCTTCAATCGCGGAGTGAGCCATTGCCTTATCACAAACGTGATACTTTTCAAAATTGGTTATTATTTCGGGAGTGATAACTAGCATAAAGGTATTCATTGTGCTATTGCCACTCGCTTTCGCAATGGCCAAATGGAAAAGTAGATCCTCTTGCATTGCGTCTTCTCCATTTTCAACTTTGGACGCATAGGCTTCCAAGGTCGTTTTCATGACATAAAGATCTTGTTCGGTTCTTCTCAGGGCCGCTAGTCTAGCAGTTTTCAGTTCTAATAAGATGCGAGTCTCGACCAGCGATTTAAAATCGGGATCTTCCAATCTTAAAATATCTTCGATCATACCATTCATGGCAATTACTCCAATATTTGCTACGAATGTTCCGCTCTGCGGAATTGATTTCAGTAATCCATAAAACTCCAATTTCTGAATGGCTTCGCGAATGGTACTTCGAGTTACTTCAAATTTTTCCGAAAGCATTCTTTCTGAAGGCAACTTATCTCCGGGCTCGAGATTTTTTTGATTGATCAGGTCTCTTACCTTCGCAATAACTTCCTTCTGAAGCGTGTGTTTTTCAGTTGAATTCAGGATTTCTACTTTCATGAACTTTTATTTTTCAAAAATTGGTTAACCAAATAGTATTTTCTAAAGTTATATAAAACTCATGGAACATTACTAGTAACCGAAAACTTTTTATTCAGTTCAAACTTTGATGCCTTCAGAGAAATTCTTACTGGTCTAAACCAGACCAGTAAGAATTCAAACACTATATGAAAACAGGCTAATCAAATATGTGCAATGGGTAGGAGTTTATCAAGTTAAACTTCGAACCCAGTATTATTTACTAGTATCCGGGATTCTGAGTAATTACGCCGTCGCTTGCAAGTATTTCTGAAATTGGAATGGGGAATAGATAGTAATTCGGATTCACCGTTTCTCCCATTTCAGCGTCAACTGTTCCTGTTCTAACCAAATCAAACCACCGTTGTCCTTCAAAGGCCAACTCCAGTCTTCTTTCGTCCTGAATGGCTTGTCTAACCAAGGCCGTGGTATTGATGACCGTATGATCCAGAGGAGCTAAACCAGCTCTGGTCCTAATGGGATCCAGAAGATTAAGTACACTTTCCGCAGAAGCACCATTTTCATTCAAAGTTTCTGCATATAACATAATTAGATCTGCTAACCTCATCTCGATCCAGTCATGGTCTGAGCCTCCCGTTTGAGGGAATTTTGGTGACGCCATAGCATCCTCATCGATAGTTACTGCTCGTCTTAAGTCTCCAGGACTCGCATCAAAAGCTGCAACTAAATCCGGATCCAATGGATCCAGTGATTTTGTATCTAGCCCGAAAGACCATTCCCAAAACTCGGAGAAACCATATTCGTCTACTACCGAACCGGATATTTGAGTTGCGAAAATAATTTCAGCATTTAGATCATTGGTCTCTCCAAAAATATCTTCAAAGTTCTCTTGTAAACTAAGCCCGGCACCAGCAGCTCCATTTACAACAGAAGCAAGATGCGGTTCTGCACTGCTAAAATTGCCCATGTGAACATATACTTTACCAAGCAAAGCTTGTGCTGCGATATCTGTAGCGCGTCCATTTGAAAGTCCCGAGTTATCCAATTTCGATATGGCATCCTGCAAATCGGGGATGATTACTGTATTATATATTTCAGCAGCTGGTTTTCTTGTCAAATCGAAATTCGGTATGTCCCCAATATCTGGCACAACAAGAATGACAGTAACATCTCCAAACGCTTGGACTAGCTTAAAGTAAGCCATTGCCCTTAGAAATTTAGCTTCTCCTATCTGACCCTGATCTTCTGAATTTTCAATAACATTATTCGCACTTAATATAGACTTGTATAAAGCCGTGTAGAAAGGTCCAAAAAATTGATCTTCCATGATCGTCAATTCACTGGTAAACCTATCAAAAGCAGGATATGGTTCTTCATCCATGAGTGCATTGTCTGCTCTAAAGTCTCCCATCACAGCCATAGGCGTAACCGAGCCGTGCTGATAGAAATAGGCAGCATTCAAAACTTCCGTAAAATCTGTCAAAGAATCTGAACTAGCAATATTTGGTGGAAATTCATCCAAATCTGTGCTACATGACAGCGTAAACAACAAGGATCCTAAAAATAATATATATGATTTTTTCATTTTTCCTTAATTTAAAAATTAACATTCAAACCAAACGTAAGGCTTCTTACAATGGGACTTGCTCCTACTTGAACACCATAAGTCGTTGGGCCTAAGTAACCACCGTTGGTAGTCTCTACACCTTCTGGATTGAAAGAGGTATAATCGTCACCCCATAAATATAATAGATTAGTTGCTGCAACATAAATTCTTGCAGAGCTAATACCTGCTTTGCCAACCAAATCCGGATCAAGCGTATAACCTATGGTTAAATTTCTCAAGGCAACGTATGATGCATCTTGAACCTGTGCGTCCAACTGATTTCTAGACTGCGTATAAAACTGTCCATTATGATCGGCAATTCCGTCGTTATCGGCATCAAAACTATCTCGTAGTCTTCCACCAAATTCTGAATTCCAATAAATTGGATCAATATTGAATACGTCACCTCCTTGGGCTCCTTGAAATTGGAATGCCATATCAAATGCCTTATAGCTAAACGTACTATTAAAGCCCCAGTAGAAGTCTGGTGTATTTTGTCCAATTTTCACAAGATCTCCGCCCTCTTCAACTGTTTTTGTTCTGTCAATTACACCATCACCATTCTGGTCTACAACGTAATACTCGGAACTGTTCAAGCCAATAACTCTCGTTGGATCTCTAATAAATCTGGACTCAACCATCCCAGTAGTTTCCAATCCCCACATTTCTCCAATTTCACCACCTACATAATTTCTAAACACGGGACCTCTTCCACTCTGGCCGTATATTGTTTGAGGCAATTCATCCAGACCACCAAGATCTGTGATTTCTGTCTCAACAGTTGACAGGTTAGCACCAAGATCCCAAGTAAAATCTCCAGCTCTAACTACGGATCCAGACAATTCAAGTTCCAAACCGGAACTTCTCACATCTCCCGAATTAAGTCTAATCGACGTAGTACCGAAAACTTCAGAAACACTTTGGTTAATCAATATGTCTTCGATATCTGAGGTATAATAATCCAGACCCAATCTAATTCGATTGTTTAAAAATCCTAGATCAATTCCATAGTTGGTCTCCGTATTTGTTTGCCAAGTTAGATCAGAGTTTGCTACATCCGAAGGGATTAAGAATCCATTTCCTACTGCTGTTGGTTGTGGGTTCAAAAGACTCAATGAACTGTAAGCTCCCAAATCGGACGTAGTTCCTAAGGACCCAGTACTAAATCGTGGTTTTATCAAACTCACAAGGTCCGAATCATAAAAAGCTTCGTTATGTACATTCCATCCTAAGGAAAGTGCCGGAAATGTTTTGTATCTATTGTTTGCACCGAAACGGGAATCACCGTCTCTTCTTACGGATGCCGAGAGTAAGTAGCGATCATCAAAAGCATAGTTAATTCTTCCAAATACACTCCATCTTGAAATGGTCTCGTCCCTTTCGGTTACTGTAATATCCTCAGGATCTAATAAATTGTAATTTATGATATCACTAAAGGGTACGTTTGTGCCTGCTAAAGCGGTCCCTTTGAAATAGATTTTTTGAAATTCAATACCGGCTACGGCCGATACGTCATGACTACCAATTTCTCTTGCAAAATTCAACGTGGTTTCACTTAACGTTGAGGTTTGTTTTATATCAGTTTGGTTCAAGGCAGTTTGATTCCCTCGTGCTCTGGAATCGAATTCAAGGCCTCTCCAGAAGTAGTCTTGAGTATCCCTTAGATCGGCACCCAAAACGGTTTTAATATTCAAGCCGTCTAGAATGTTGTATTGGAAATAAGAAGTAACGTTTCCGAAAAACGTTTGTTGATTTCGGTCTGTGTTGTCAAGCTTCGTCGCTGGACCAGCGTCTCCTGATCCTCCAATACCGTTTCCACTTCTTCCATAATGCCAGTCTTGAGCCGTATCACCAGGCTGTAATGTGTAGATACTATTATTGAATGGAGCACCACCACCTCTGTATCCATCATCAAACGGATCGAATCCTAACCCCTGTGCTCGTTGATCCAAGGCTTGGACAAAAGCAATAGAGGCCGCAGTGTGATAAATAGGATGAATACTATAGGCTCTCAAAAGATCCCTCATATCATGACCTACAATATCTCTATCGGCTACAAATCCATTAAAACTTAATCCAGTCTCAAATTTGTCGTTCAATTTAGTATCGACATTCAGACGTAAATTCGCTCTCTCATACCCTTGGGTAATTACAATACCATCGGTGTTTTGATATCCAATTGAAGCAAAGAAATTAGTATTTTCAGTACCTCCGCTGTAGCTGAAGTCATGTGTTAGGCTATAACCATCTCGGAAAAGCCAATCTTCCACAGCGACAACATCTGGCGAATTTCTATAGGCATCTATCTTGAAATTCAGAAAATCTGTATCTAATTCAGAAACATCGTACGTACCATCGGCTATACCTGCATCCAATGCATCTGCCCATTGTCCGGATGTCATATTAACGTTGTCTCTCAAATACCTACTTGACACACTTGCGTATGTATTATAGCTAAATTTAACGCCGCCTTGTTTTCCTTTTTTGGTCGTAACCAAGATGACACCATTGGCTCCCCTGGAACCATAAATTGCAGCTGAAGCGGCATCTTTCAATACTTCTACGCTTTCAATATCGTTCGGATTAACCGTAGCTAAACTTCCTGAAATAGGATAGCCGTCAACAACGATCAACGGATTTGAATTACCGTTAATAGATGAGGCGGCCCTTACCTGAATTTTTGGGTCTGCACCTGGTGCTCCGTCCTGATTTTGAATCAATACCCCGGCTAATTTACCTCCTAAGGCTTCATCAACTCGATTGGATTGAATCGCTGCAATATCACCTCCAACTACTTTGGCAACTGCACCGGTTACGTGACTCTTTTTTCGGGTACCATATCCAACCACAACCACTTCAGTCAGAGTGTTTGAGTCCTCGACCAGGCTTATGTTTAGTGTAGTTTGATTTGTAATAGCGACCGTTTGGGTTACATATCCCAGATAGGAAACTTCTAGTACGTCACCGCTGGTCACCTCCAGTTGAAAATTTCCATCAAAATCGGTTGCCGTACCTGTTGAGGTTCCTTGAATTAAAACGTTAGCTCCAGGAATACCGAATTGATCGGTTGCTGAAACTACCTGGCCTTCCAATGTGTAGCTATCTTGCGCTACAATAATAGCACTACTAAAGAGTAGTATCATTAAGGCGAGCTTCATTTTTAAGTTCATAATTTAGTTTTTATTAGGTTAGCAAATGATAGGAACTTAAGAAGCCAGATCAGCGAACATAATAAACAGATTTATTATCTTTGCAATACATGTCTTAGAAAGCTACTACGTGTAATATTACTTCCCTCCAAAGAAGTAATTTGTAAAAGGATAGGCGTACACCTGTCCTTTTTTTTGTTTCGTTGTTTTTTTGGTAAACCAAACTGGTTAACCAAATTGGTTTACCAAATATATTAACTTTTTCTTAACTCACAAGAAAATTCTCAATTATTTGCACTTATTCCATGAAATCTTCACGAATTGGGCTAAAAACATCAATTAAAATGCCTGCTTCGGTGCAAATGGCGCCGTGCATCACATGGGGTGGAATATAAAAAGAATCACCTCCCTTAACCGTTTTTGTCTCATTTCCGATGGTTAGTTCGTAGGCTCCGCTTTCTACATACGTAACCTGAGAGTGGTAGTGCTGATGCATAACCCCAACAGCTCCAACCTGGAAGTCCACTTTTACGAGCATGATCTTATCGTCATATCCCATAATTTTGCGTTTAAGGCCTTCGCCTACTACTTCCCATTCTATATCATCACCAAAGATGAACTCTTTACTTGCTCCAAAAGTTTTCATATACTATTGTTTTTATTACGTTACTAAATAAGGTTATTGATTTCTTTTAATTCAATTATTCTGGCGGTGAACCTTGGCCCACAGTCGCGTCTCTAAACCACACTTCCGTGTACGCACCATTTTCATACTGTTTAGCGATATCCCCACCATAAGTTTCTGCACCTGCACACCAAACCATATTCGTTTTAGGATCTTTTCCATTGGTTTGGTTATAAGCACCTTGTTTGAAATAATTTAACTCTCCACTATAGGCAGCGCTTCGTTCTGTTCCATCCTGTCCAATCGGAACAAATAATTTTTTGACCTGATCGGGTAAGTCTGATGCGCTTACGTATTCAGACTCGATTAGATTTTTAGTAAATGTTTTCGTTTCATGTCCTTCACTTTTAAATGTGAGATACATCATACCTTTATATACATTCACCTCATAACTAAATTCTTCCCCTAATTCTATCCCATCATCAGGTTCAGAAGGATAGTCATTTTTGCTGGTTCCAATTACCGACATATCATTTCCCCAAACAGCGGTAGAATAGTCCCATCTCCCAGAATTATCGTCTCCGGCTGTATTAATTTCATAATTCCAAAAGACTGATCCTTTACTTTGTCCGGGAAATTTCTTATAAAATATTTTTAGTGGTTCATTCTCATGTCCTTCACCACTATGAATTTGCCCAACTACGGTTGAGTAAGAGGCCGCTACTCTGGCATCACCAGATACGGAGACCTGCATGACCTTACATATACCGGTAAGTTTTCCGCCTTGTTCAGGCGTCCATTCCCTTTTTTCATGCAGCTCGGTTCTTGTATTACTGGAGTTTTTTGAAGTGACTCCGGAATTTGGCGTTTTGTAGACAACCCAACGCCTCGTGCCATCAATGACAGTATAGAAAAAATCCTTGTGTTCGTACTCAGTGATATCATCTACATTCGTCCCGTCCCCCAATAGTATGTTAAATTTATCCATAAAAGGAATGACCTCATTAGGGTAAACAGTTTTCCCGCTTAGACCATCATTAGCCTCGAAATATCCTGCATTTGATATGGCGTCATCACTGATATAAATACTTCCTGATTTAAACCAAACTTCAGCATAATTACCATCGGCATACTGTTTCTGAAGATCTCCATCATGGGTTTCGGCACCGGAACACCAAACTTTATTTACTGAAGGATCTTTACCATTTGTTTGATTGTAAGTTCCCAGCTTAAAAAAAAGCCCTTGACCAGCGTAAGCATTTTCCTGCTCAATCCCATCCTGACCGATGGGAACAAATAACTGTTCAACTTGCTCTGGAATGTCTGAACGTTTTGCATATTCAGATTTGATAAGATTTTTAGTAAATGTTTTGGTTTCATGTCCTTCACTTGTGAATTTAAGGTGCATGATGCCATCTTTAATTTCTACTTCATACGTCAATTCTTCACCCAAGGCAATTCCGTCTTTTGGCTCCGGCGGATAGGTGTTTTCTCCAGTTCCAACAACAGAAAAGTCATAACCCCAAATTGGATAGGAATAATCCCATCTTCCCGAATTATCATCACCCGCTGTATTTATTTCATAATTCCAAAATACCGAACCTTTGGTATGACCGGGAAATTTCTTGTAAAATATTTTAAGTGGTTCGTTCTCATGTCCATCCGCACTATGGATCTGCCCAATGACAACTGAATGTGTAGATGCTACTCGGGCATCACCCGTAGTTGATACGTTCATGACCTTGAGGGTAGCTTTCATTTTAGCATCCGTCATTGGCGTCCATTTTTTCAATTGGGCCAATTCGGTCCTTGTATTATTTGAAGTTCCGTGAGTGTTCCCTGCATTAGGGGATTTAAAAACTACCCAATCCGCTTTGTCATCTGTTGCCGTATAAAAGAAATCTTTGTTCTCATAACTTGTTGCCTTTCCCACATTCGAACCATCGCCCAATATTAAATTCCAATGTTCGAAAAACGGCATTACATCATTTGGGATTTTCGCTGTAGATTCAGTTTCCCCATTACCAGTGGAATCGCCATTCGTTTTAGAATCATTTTTGCAGGCCGCAAGCACCAGAAGTGAAAGCGATAGAATTATTATTTTTTTCATATTACGATGTTTTTAATTGGCTAATACATTAATTTAAGTTTCAAATTTTCTTCAACCTTAATTGCGCCTGAATTCGAAATTTGATTATCTGAATGTGAATTATTTTTTGCTCCCCAGAGTAGCGCGATCAGTTTTACCGGATTGTTCGTAAAGGTGTTTTCTGAAATGCTCACATTTATGATGCCCCGGGTGTTAATTGGGATTCCGTTTTCTTCATTCGCTCCGCAATTGGTAAAAGTGGAATTTGTGACAAGCAGATTCCCACCAATAGTGGATTCATCATAACCTCCACGGTAATAGTCGATCACATTGCGTTTTACATTTGTGAAATTGCAGTTTTTAATGGTTAAATATTCCGTATTGTAATCTCCCTTATCGTTGGTTTCTTCAGATAACTCTAGTCCGTTAGCACAGTCTGAAATCGAAGTATTTTCAAAAGTGATACGTTCGGCAAAAGATTGTTTATAAACTTTAAGGACAAATTCAAAATCACTGATATCACAATCCAGAACCGATAAACCAAAATGTGTGTACATGTTTTCTTTTAAACTGGTAAAGGCATATTGTGATCTATTTCCTTTTAAAATGACATTCTTTAAAGTAAGAAACCCTTTGGGTTGTAATTCAAATAGTGAGGTATTTTCACTTCCGGTGTAAACCAATTCAACTTTTTCATTTTGGGACTGAATTGTAATCGACTTATTTATTGTCAACGATTCGTTCAGGGTATAGATCCCGGGACTCAATTCGACTATATCTCCATTTACGGCCTCATCAATTTTCACTTGAAAATTGTCTGAAGGATTGACCGAAATTGTTTTTGGATCTTTCTCCGCTTCTTCATTGGAGTACCAGCTCGTACCGTATTTCGATTTATCCAAGATCATTGGATCTGTAAATTTGGTTGGAACGGCAGCTCCAATTGTGTTGTTGTTTGCTCTTGAATTCCCGAAAAGATCTTTAGAGATTTTATCAAATTCAAATCCTTGATGAACTTCAATGTCAAAATCGGCTGAAGGCATAAATAGATCTTCGGCTACTTTTGTAACTCCGAAATCCATGGGTTCCACTCCATCATAACTTTTAAAATCAACTCCTTGATTGTTTATAACATTACTTTTAAAGGTTACGCCATCTGCTTTATCATGCTCAATAATTGGAGATGGATCTCCATTTTCATTATATATTACGTTGTTTGCAACCAAAGCTCTTAACGGTCGAGCCGAACGAATTTCAGAAGCTGGTAAAACGTCTTTCTGACTTAAATTTTGCCCCACTCCAAACTGCCAAGGGGAATCGCAGTTCACATAGGTGTTATAGGCAACAGTCAAATCTGTAACTTGATTGTAACGGTTTAAAGGTGACTTCGGAATGCCATTCATAACCGCCAACGGGCTTCTAAAGTTCTTTCCCTTAATATTATAGAAATAGTTATTGGTTACCGTATGACCCGTATTTATGATCCGAATTCCACCATAATTTTCATTGAGTCCATCTCCTATAAAGTAATTTCCATCGATCGTCACGTAATTTCCATGGCGCGTTACTAGTGACCCTTCACTTTTATAGAACACATTATTTCTAAACTCGTTAAAATTGGTTTTACTAGAAATTATTTCTACTTCCCCGTTACATTCTTCAAACAAGTTATTGGCAACCAGCGTATTGCTTGGGGTCATTGAAGTATAGCTATTCCCAATTTGAATCGTTTCGCCACTTGGGCCTCCTTTTGGAGGTCTGGGGCCAAAATGATTCTGAACAATTTGATGATAGTTTTTGATATTTTCATTTCCGGCTAAATCAACCCTGATTGTGGGACCCCGATTGGTTTTTCCCGCGATGTAGCAATTGCTCAAAGTATTGTGTCTTCCTCTAAATTGTACCCAACGATCGGCCTTATCACGTGACATTTTGTTGAAGTCTTCTATGACACTATTAGTTAGCGTACAATGATTGGCAACAGTATTTTCATCAATGCCAAACTCGATAACGGCATCAGCAGGGGAGTACCCATTTCTAAAATGCAGACCATCAACAACTAAATATTGACCTCCAAATTTTAAATTAGAGACCCCTTCAATCCTAACTTCACCAGGCGTTTCTGCGCTAAGTGTGATTGGACTAGCAGCTGTTCCTTGTCCTGTGAATTTTATTTCAACATCCTTCCAGACCCCATTAGCTAAAACAATATTGTCTCCAGCCACACACTTATCAATGGCAGCGTTGAGCTCATTCTTATTAGTTACAACAATAGAATTCTTGGACTTATTTCCACAGGCTGAAAACAATATCAATACACATACTATAGCAACTATTTTTTTCATAAATGATTTTAACTAAAAAATTCAATGAGTCCGATTGTTCCATTATACGATATAACACCGGAGAAAAATAGGGCAGCAAACAATCCAATATTGACCGCGATACTCGTTTTATAACCTTTCATGACTTTCTTATTATTCACCATCAAAATAATTCCCAGTATGACTAATGGTAAAACAAAGACATTAAACACTTGAGATAGAATTTGCATTTGAATTGGGTTCGATCCAAATATGGGTACTATTAATGCCACTAGGCAGGCAACAAAGGTCACTACCCTAAATTGTCTGGAGTTGGTGTCTAATTCTCCGGACTGATAGTCTGCGAGCAATAGTGGTGCAATTAATAAACAAGGGAATATTGAAGATAATCCGGCACTTAAAGTCCCGAAGAAGAAAATTGCGACTGCCAGATTTCCGGCGACAGGCTCTAAGGTATTGGCCATATCAAGAACTTCCGTCACTGGATTTTTCTGATGAAATAAAGCCCCACAAGCAACGGCCATAATGGATGCGCTAATAATGAACACTAAAACTGCCGCAACAATGGAATCATTTTTTTGTTGCTTTAAGTTGGCGATCGTCCATCCTTTCCCTTTTACAAAAAGAGGGCGCGATAAAAATGTTGCTGCCGCCATCGTTGTACCAACAAAGGCCGCGACCATCATTTTGCCTCCGGGAACGTCTGGGATAGATGGTATCAAGCCCTTGATAACATCTGTAGAAAGTGGATACACGAAGAATAAGGAAACAATGAACGATATTCCCATGATCGTTACAAAAATGATCAATATCTTTTCGAAGAATGTGTATTTTCCAACCAACATCAAAGAATAAAAAATACCAATGATCAAAATAGCGATCGTAAGTACAGATTCGTATTTATATTCTACAAACTGCGGAAAATTGATGGCTATTAATTCGTAGATGATATTGGCTGAAATTCCAAGAATTCCCATTAACGAATTCCATTGTCCAAAGGTGATCCCAACAATAATAAGAATGGCTATGAGCTTGCCATATTTTAGATGTTTTTTAAAACCATACAAGGCGGTTTCCCCAGTGATCAATGCGTAATTACCGTAGACAAACATTAGGATTCCGGAGAAAATACAACTTAATAATAGCACCCACAGCAATTGCATGCCGTACGTACTACCCGCCACGATCATGGAGGTCACACTTCCTGTACCAATAGTATAACCAATGGCAAAAATACCAGGGCCAAATCCTAAGACTACAGCAATAAATTTCTTAAATAGAGATGATTTTTTAGCGGATTCAGACATGATTCTGGATTACGTATTTGTATAAAATACCATGGTTACAGCAACCTCGTTTTCCTATTTCAAATGAAGCAACTATGATGTGGTTTCTGTGCCTCAAAACACTAATTGGATCGCAATTAATAAAAATTGGTTAACCAGATTGGTTAACCAAATATAGTAATAATATTATAACAGCCAAATATTTACTTTAAAATTTGAATTGTATACCTAAAAGACTCAGGACTTTATATTGATTATTCCCATGTACGAATTGTCGAAAGTTGTGACCGTGGGTGGCCTACAATATAGGAATGAGTGCTTTTTTATTGACGTATTGTTTTTTGCGATGCGGTCCCTAGAATCCTGTCTTTTTGGATTTTTACGACATAAGTACAAACCGAAACGATTGGGAGTTTTAATTGAATATTTACGACCTGTGGGGGGCGCCCAGGACATGTTTTATTGTACGATGGGTTGGCCCATGTAGGGTGACAGCTTGTGAGATTCCTTTTTATAATAGGTTATCACTATTCAATAAAATCATTTTCAGAAGCTATAGAATCTATCATCAATTTGATTTCTTTCCTGTAATTCAAAGCTGTTTTTCCCGTAGTAATTTTGAATTGCTTATTAAAATGGGAAAAGTTATTAAATCCACTTGCATAGCATACATCAGTGACACTCAATTGACTTTCGGTTAATAATTTGGTGGCATGCACTACACGATACTCATTGACGACTTGAGTGAAGGTCTTTCCTGTCGCTTTTTTGAAGTAGCGGCAAAAAGAAGGAACTGTCATGCTTACCTCATTCGCGATATCATTGAGGGGTATGGGTGTTTGAAAATTTTTGTTAATGTATTTGTATATGATATCAATCTTAAGACTGTCCATATAGTTGGCCTCGAAGGCAAAACCCTCTACGTTCAGAAGCGTATAATCATCGGTATTTGCTAAATAGTTGAGGATCTCTAAAAATCCCATCATCCGCATAAATCCGTCAATTTTGACCAAAGCTTCGATCTTTGGGCCAATGTGCTTCTTAGAATCTACGCCGAACAAAACTCCTTTTTTTGCCCTCTGAAATAAAGCAGTGACTGCAGATAGTTCGGGTATCGTAAATCCATCCGCACCTAAAAAATCTGGTTTAAACTGTACAATGGTCTCACGTCCTTTGGAGGTAAGTCGGTCTGTAAATCCATGGTGTGGTAAATTAGCACCAATGAGGATTAACTGGCTGTTATTGAAATATGAAAGATGATTTCCTATGTGTCGCTTCCCTCGGCCCTTGTTGACATATACCAACTCAAGTTCGGGATGAAAATGCCAGACAGCATTTTTCATCTTTCGGTTCTCCGCATGCTGCCGCACCAATATGGAACTTCCGAAACCGGGAGTGAGTTTTTCTAATGCCGGTTGTTTCTGCATCATCAATTTTTAGGTAAAATTACGACATACCCCGGTTATGAGCTATACTAAATTAACAAAAAACTATACTAAATTAACCTATATCAGTTGTTAATTTATCTAGTGGGTTAAAATAACATAGAAATTGGATAAATGGGATGATCCCTGTGGTTCGAATCCAATCTACATTTGTATTGAAACTTAAACAGTTACTATTATGAAAAAAGTTTTTCGAAATGGTGTTATTCTAGTTGCCCTACTTACAGCTAGTTTTAATTTTGCAGCCGAAGTTGCAAACACCGCAGTCCTTAAGTATGAGAACAATGAATCAATTACCTTGTCAAAGATCGAAGCAGGGGATACTGTGGTGGTCAAGAACCGTCGTGGTTGGGTGGTTATGGACGCAATTGCGACCAGCTTTATTAAATATGAGCAACTATTGGAGTTGAAATCTTTAAAAGATGGATCGTATACCTTGGAGGTCACTAAGGATACCAAGATCAATATCATACCATTCGATGTGCAAACCGGAGAAGTGGTGTTGAAATACAATGAAGAATATAACCTTTTCAAACCTACGGTTAGAGTTGAGGATGAATTTCTATACATCAACCAATTATCTCTTGGAGAAGAACCCATGGAAATTGAATTGTATTTTAATCCCGACAATGATGGGGGATATTCCTTTCAATTGATTCATTCGGAAACCGTCGAAGACACCGTAAAAATTGGTAGAATCTTTGAACTGGATAAAAATGAAAAAGGAGCCTATAAGTTGATTCTTTCTATTGAAGACCGAACTTATACTACTAAATTTAGATTGTAGTTGAACTTAACCAAAATTGTGAAAATCCCAGCCGTTGTAGCTGGGATTTTTTTGTTACTAACAATTGGGTTACAGATCGTATTGGGTTTAAGCCGGAAATGATGCGGAAGACCTTGTGCGTTAGGGATAGTAGTGGAAATCCTTTTTCCAGTGAGTTCGAGTGATCCCGATGCTAATCTGGATTGTATCGAGAAACAGGGAAAAGATTGAAACGGATAGCCCGGCCAGTAAAGTAGAACAAGTTCGCTTTACGGGAAACGCCAAAAAAGTTATCTGTTTAAAACATCCACGACTTCCTCCTTGAGAATCCAGGAGTATTTGGTTTCACTTTCGGGGTCCATATCAAAGACAGAATAGGAACGAACCATTCGGTTTGAATTGGACGGATCTACTTTGATAGGCACCATGTCTCCAGAAATATTTTCCACGTGTAGAATAAAACCATCGACCACGGGTTGCCATTCGCCACCTTTCAGAATGTATAAATAGTATTTTCTGAAAATAGGATCTTTATAAACCGAATTCACAAGTAGAATGTCTTGATCAAATCCATTAAAGCGCACGGAGGACAGTGAGGCACCTATCGCCTCAGGGATCGTGATCTGGGCCAAGGCCCCATCCTCAAAGGCTATCGTGGTGGTTTCGTTTTCGGTGTCAACGAGATCGACCGCAGCATAAAAGGGGGAGGCGTCGAGATTGAAATTGCCGGTCACGGCACCGTCTGGAATTTCGGACATAATTATAATGGTGTTGGTTTCTGTTTCTTCCTTCGGAATCTCATCCTGAGTTTCACTACCAATTATGGTCTTATTTTGTTTCGATGGGGCTCCACAAGCGGTGGCCATCAATACGAAAGCTACAATAAATGAACGCACCATTAGATCTTAAAGGTAATCACTGGCATGTTGGCGTGATTTACCAGATCTTCACTAATACTTCCATTAAAGAAATGTGCAATTCCCTTGCGGCCATGCGTGCTCATCCCCACCAATTGGGCGTTGTGCTCACGGGCAAAACCGAGGATGCCTTTTTCAACCGATGAATCGTTATACACATTTAAGGTAAGATTCTCCGCACCGGTGCCTTTGACAAATCGCTGCATCATTTTATTGGCTTCGGAGGAGGTTTTGAATCCGCTGGGAGTGTTCACATACAGCAAATGCATTTTGGCGCCTACGTCATCGGCAAATTTCTGAGCAACACTAAAGGGGCCTTTACATTCTTCGGAAAAGTCCGTAGCAAATACAAAATCGCTAATCTCAAAGTGGCTGTGTTCATTCTTGATGACCAACACCGGAATTTTCGAGGTACGCACTACTTTTTCAGTATTACTACCAATAAACATTTCTTTGAATCCACTAAGGCCATGGGAACCCATCACAATAAGTTCGATATCGTTTTCCTGAACAGTCTGTTTGATATCGTCGTAGATCTCTCCATGTCCAATGGCGTGATTAATTGTAATTCCATTTAGATAGGGACGCTTTAGGATCTCGGCAAATTCATTTTCTGCCAATCGGATAAAATACAACGACTCGGGAAGCGTTCCGGTTTGCCCAACGTCGTTGAGATGGGATGGCATATTTAAGGAGTGTTCGAGAAAAATTTCACTATCGTTCTTTCGGGCGAGTTGGGCGGCTACCTTGAGCGCATTTTCAGCCTGTATTGAAAAATCTGTAGGGACGAGGATACGTTTCATCTGGTTGGGTTTATTTTTCCGAGGATAGTGAAGTAATGCGTAAATAAAAAAATCATTTAGGTCTGTAACTAAATGATCCACCCATATTTACGTAATACACAGGCACTATTTTGGAAGGTTTTAGCAGTATTAAAGTACGAAATTATAATGACACACAGCAATTTTTATAATACCGAAAAATATAGTATATTTGCACCGAATTTAATAGCAGAGAGGTGAGGGGACGGTAAGTCCCCTCTTTTTATAGCCCAAAATGATGCGAAGTAAAGTAACCGAACTATTACAAAACGTTCTGGATGAAAATCCCTCCCTCTTTTTAATTGATTTGTCAATCACCGAAAGCAATCACATTCGGGTGATCATTGACGGAGATAATGGGGTAAAAGTGGAGGACTGTATGGCCATAAGTAGAGGCATCGAACACAACCTGGACCGAGAGGAGGAAGATTTTTCTTTGGAGGTACTTTCAGCAGGTGTTTCGGAGCCGTTGAAACTGGCTCGCCAATATCAAAAGAACTTGGGGCGAAAACTTTCAGTTAAAACAAAAACGGAAACCTTGGAAGGAAAAATGACTGCCGTTAATGACGATGCCATAGTCCTTACCTGGAAAGCTCGAGAGCCTAAACCGGTTGGGAAGGGCAAAGTAACAGTACAAAAAGAGGCCCATGTGCCTTATCAAGATATAGTAGAAGCAAAAGTTATGGTAACATTTAATTAGGATGATATGGAGAATTTAGCATTGATCGATTCATTTTCGGAATTTAAAGATGACAAATTAATTGACAGAGTAACGCTTATGGCGATCCTGGAAGACGTCTTTAGAAATGCCTTGAAAAAGAAATATGGCAGTGATGATAATTTCGATATCATTATCAACCCGGATAAAGGGGATTTGGAAATTTGGAGAAACCGAATTGTAGTCGCCGATGGTGAAGTGGAAGATGAGAACGAGGAGATTTCACTGAGCGAAGCTCGTAAGATCGAAGACGATTTTGAGGTAGGCGAGGATGTTTCCGAAGAAGTAAAACTCATCGACTTGGGACGTCGTTCCATTTTGGCCTTGCGTCAAAACCTGATCTCTAAGATCCACGAACATGACAATACCAATATTTATAAGCACTTTAAGGAACTTGAAGGCGAAATTTATACGGCTGAGGTGCATCACATTCGTCATAGAGCGGTCATCTTACTGGATGATGATGGTAATGAGATCATCCTTCCGAAGGACAAACAAATTCCTTCAGATTTCTTCCGTAAAGGAGATAACGTTCGAGGGATCATTGAAAGTGTGGAATTAAAAGGGAACAAGCCGGCCATTATTATGTCACGTGCTAACCCGCTGTTCCTTGAGAAATTATTCGAACAGGAGATTCCCGAAGTATTCGACGGATTGATCTCTGTGAAAAAAGTAGTTCGTATCCCTGGAGAAAAAGCGAAGGTTGCCGTAGATTCATACGACGACCGTATCGATCCGGTAGGAGCTTGTGTTGGTATGAAAGGTTCTCGTATCCACGGAATTGTACGTGAATTAGGAAACGAAAATATCGACGTAATTAACTATACGAATAACCTTAACCTATTTATTACCCGAGCGCTGAGCCCGGCTCGTGTGACTTCCATTAATATTAATGAAGAAACGAAACGTGCCGAGGTGATTCTAAAACCCGAAGAGGTGTCTAAAGCGATTGGTCGTGGTGGACACAACATTAGATTGGCAGGTCAACTGACCGGCTATGAGATTGATGTCTTGAGAGAAGGAGCCGAAGAAGATGTAGAATTGACCGAATTCTCCGATGAGATCGAAGGATGGGTAATTGAGGAATTTAAGAAAATAGGACTGGAAACCGCAAAAAGTGTACTCGAAAAAGGAGTTCCGTTTTTGGTCAGTAGTACAGACCTTGAAGAAGAAACCATTCAGGAAGTGGTGAATATATTAAAAGAAGAATTCGAAGAGTAGTCGAAAGTTTGATTACATTTACGATTCAAAAATTTAAAAGGAATAACAGGAAAGCAGTATATGGCTGAAGTAAAAACAATGAGACTTAGTAAGGTATTAAGAGAATTCAATATCTCGCTTGATCGTGCCGTGGAGCATTTAGCCGCCACCGGATATGAGATCGAAGCACGCCCTACTACAAAAATTAGTGATGCCGAATATCAAGTGCTTTTTGATGAATTCCAAACGGATAAAAGTAAAAAGGTAGCCTCCAAAGAGGTGGGCGAGGAAAAACGCAAGGAAAAAGAAGAATTGCGTTTGGCCCGTGAAAAAGAACAGGAAGAGAAGAATCCGGAAACTAAGGTGATCAAAGCTGAGGCCAAACTAGATGGACCTAAGCAAGTAGGCAAGATCGATCTGGATACAGAAAAGGCCGACAAAGCAGCCAAGGAAGCGCCGAAGGCAAAAGCTAAGGCAACCAAAGAAGAAGCTCCTGTTGTTGAAGAAGAAGCTAAGAAAAAAGCAGCCTCAAAAACGACGGCAAAAGCTGCCACAGCAAAAACTACAAAGAAAACAGCTGCTGCTAAAAAAGAGGCCGAAACTGAAGAAGTTAAGGCTCCGGAAGCGGATGCACCAACTGCGGAAAGCGAAGCCCCGGCAGAAGAAACACCCGCTGAAGATGCCAAGGTGAAGACCCAATACAAGAAATTGGATGGGCCCAACTTTACCGGAAAGAAGATCGACCTTTCTAAATTCAAAAAACCGGAAAAGAAGAAAGACGATAAAAAAGACGATAAGGGCGAAAAGAAAGGACGACGCAGACGAATTAGTAAAGAACCTTCCAAAGGTAGTGGCCCTAGAGATAATAGAGCAAGAGGTAAAGGACGTACACATGTTCCCAAAGAAGAGCCCAGCGAAGAAGAAGTGCAAAAGCAGGTTCGGGAAACTCTTGAAAAATTACAAGGGAAATCCTCCAAAGGAAAAGGAGCCAAGTACCGAAGAGAAAAAAGAGATACGCACCGTCAAAAGACCGAGGACGAACAGGCATTGCAAGATGCAGAAAGTAAGATCCTTAAGCTTACGGAGTTTGTAACGGTAAGTGAAGTGGCCACCATGATGAACGTACCCGTGACTCAGGTAATTTCTGCCTGTATGTCTCTGGGAATGATGGTAACAATGAACCAACGATTGGATGCGGAAACGCTGACCATCGTAGCCGATGAATTTGGATTCTCTATTGAATTCGTAACTGCCGATATCGAAGAAGCAGTTCAGGAAGATGTGGATGCACCCGAAGATCTGGAACCACGTGCTCCTATCATTACCGTCATGGGTCACGTTGACCACGGTAAAACATCTTTGCTGGATTATATTCGTGAAGAGAATGTGATCGCAGGTGAATCCGGAGGGATCACCCAGCACATTGGAGCTTATGGTGTACAATTGAAGAACGGTCAAAAGATCGCTTTCCTTGATACACCCGGTCACGAAGCGTTTACCGCGATGCGTGCTCGTGGAGCTCAAGTAACAGACCTTGCCGTGATCGTGATCGCAGCAGACGATGACATCATGCCGCAAACAAAGGAGGCCATTTCGCATGCTCAGGCTGCGGGAGTTCCCATTGTATTTGCCATCAACAAAATAGACAGGCCTACCGCAAATCCCGATAAGATCAAAGAAGGATTAGCAGCCATGAATTTATTGGTGGAAGATTGGGGTGGAAAGATCCAATCTCATGATATTTCCGCGAAGACGGGAGAAGGAATAGATGATCTCTTGGAAAAAGTATTGCTGGAAGCCGAGATATTGGAATTAAAAGCAAATCCGGACAAGCCCGCAAGTGGAACAGTTGTAGAAGCATTCCTTGATAAAGGTCGTGGTTATGTATCTACTATTTTGGTGCAGGCCGGAACCTTAAGAATAGGAGACTACGTCTTGGCCGGACAAAATAGTGGTAAGGTAAAAGCCATGCACGATGAACGTGGTAAGAAAGTAAAAGCAGCAGGACCCTCAACGCCCGTGTCCATTCTAGGTTTGGATGGTGCGCCTCAGGCAGGGGATAAGTTCAGTGTGTTTGAAGATGAGCGTGAAGCGAAGGACATTGCCACCAAACGTACGCAACTACAGCGTGAGCAGTCGGTTAGAACGCAACGTCATATTACACTTGATGAAATTGGACGAAGAATTGCGCTGGGCGACTTTAAAGAATTGAATATTATTCTGAAAGGTGACGTGGACGGATCTGTGGAAGCATTGACAGATTCATTCCTGAAACTTTCTACGGAGGAAATACAGGTGAATATCATTCATAAAGGGGTTGGAGCCATTACTGAAAGTGATGTGCTGCTTGCTTCTGCTTCGGATGCGATCATTATTGGGTTTAACGTACGGCCTATGGGTAATGCACGTCAGATAGCCGATAAGGAAGAGATCGATATTAGAATGTACTCGATCATCTATGATGCCATCAACGACTTGAAGGACGCCATGGAAGGTATGTTATCGCCCGAGATGAAAGAAGAGATCACCGGTACGGCAGAGATCAGAGAAACCTTCAAGATCTCCAAGGTGGGAACTATTGCAGGTTGTATGGTTACTAATGGAAAGATCTTGCGAAACTCGGGTATCCGATTGATACGCGAAGGCGTAGTGGTCTTCACTGGAGAACTGTCCTCATTAAAACGTTTCAAAGATGACGTGAAGGAAGTAGCCAAAGGTTACGATTGTGGTCTGCAGGTGAAGAACTATAACGATATTAAAGAAGGCGACATCGTGGAAGGATTCCAGGAGGTTGCTGTTAAGAAGAAACTGAAGTAATTTTTTTACTTCGGAAGAATAAAAAGCGGCCTCAATTTGAGGCCGCTTTTTTTGTTATGTTTTCTGAACTGGATATCAACCCACCAGTTTATTAGTCTATGTTATTCCGGAAAATCAACATCTTCCATGATCTCTTCGATCTGTCGCACGTGACGTTCGGTGTGAGCCGATGTAAATAACAACACCTGGAATCCGTCTACAGATCCGAAAGGAAATGCCTGCACTCTATTTCGAAGGTCTTCTTTGGTGTTATTTACAAACTCGATATTGGCAGCTCGTTTCTCCAAAAAGGTTTTTACAGTAGCCTCATGGGAGCCAAATTTGCCGGTAGGTTCAAAGGGCTTTTGAGTCTTTACTTTATTGGTTCTATCCACCAACATCGCTATAAGGTCCTTGTCCGATACTTTTACATCGGCTCTCTTAGCAGGATCGGCTGGCGCCTGTAGCATTCCCTGTAGCATTTCAGAAAAAGTAATTTCAGAAATTGTGATGTGCTCTACACATTCGGCTATCGACCAGGAATTTTCATCCATCTTATAGTCGAGTTGTTCCTCACTGAGGTCGTCAATGACGCCGAGGAGTCGTTCTTTGGATTGGTTCAATTCGGCCGTGGCCATTTCTCTTTCTTCTTTGGTCAAACCATCACCCACAAACGTAAATGCGGCCAAAGTGAACAAAGAAATTGTAATTAGTAGTGTTTTCATTTTGAACTGATTTTTTTGAATTATACTTATAAGACGTTGCTGCGTTGGAAAAGGGGACACTTAAGGTACGTAAATTAGCTGTGAAGTCATAAAAAAAGAACCGCGAGCGGTTCTTTTTAATTTCTTTTTTCAAATGGAAACCAATACCTTTTTTATTTGCTTGGTTTCAGGATAAAAGCAGCCGAAAAATGTCGTTTGATCTCTAACAAGGCACGATCCGCTTCAATTCGAGAAGAAAAATCACCTACCCATACTTTGTAGTTAGGTGTTTCATATTCGATTGAGGCCGGCCAACTTCCGTATCGGTTTCGGTAATTTCCCAAGACCGAATTGGCCCTGCTCAAGTTGCCATAATAAAGCTGTATGGTAAAACCATCGCTCAATTTATTTTCTTTCTCCAACGATTTTTTCAGCTCTAATAATTGAGTGATTTTCGCATCCTGATGTACGGTTAAAGTACCGGATTGGGCGACGGATATTTCCGAAGAAAAAAACACCAACAGGCATATTATCAGGAGGTTAAATGGACTTTTCAATTTCATCTGTAACGGGCTTTAATGCAAATGTAAACCTTAATAACTTTACTGTATGCAAATTTATTATTTAGAATTGATATAAATTAGTTGTTAACACTTTATTTGGATTTCTAAAATCGACTTTATGATGTACTTTTGCACAGTTATTTGAGGCACGCAATCAATGTTCGAAAACCGATACTTTCATAACCAAATGCGTGCCAAACTTATGGACAATAATATAACCGATCGTATGGAAAAGGTAAGTTACCGAAATCTACCCTCTCAATTGTCACTTGTTCTGTTAGCCTTCGTGCTAACGTTTTCAATTTCTACTAACACGTTTGCCTCCACTATAGTACTGCCCACTCAAGCGATCGATACCGCTCAAGGGGAAGCTTTGTTCAAAGCCAATTGTGCATCATGTCACCAATTGTATAAAAAAAGAACAGGTCCCGCACTCTTTCAAGTAGGAGATAAATACGATCAGGAATGGTTGTATTCGTGGATCAAGAACAGCACCGATATGGTGAAATCGGGAGACGCGCAGGCCGTAAAGATATTTGAAGAGTACAACGGATCTGTGATGACCTCTTTCCCTCAGTTAACCAATGAGGATATAGATAACATCATTGCATATACCTACACTCCTAAAAAAATTGTAACCCTACCACCTGACACAGATTTACCGTCTGACGAAACAGCAGGTATTTCAACCAACATTATCTTAGGTATTCTATCCTTGGTTTTCTTAATGCTGGTGGTATTATTATTCCTGGTTAATAAAACATTGCGCAGCTTTGCCGATAAGCAGGGAATTGAAATTGAAGAAAAAAGAGCAGCGCGGACTCCTGTTTGGAAGGCGGTTATACAGAATCAATTTTTAATGTTGGTGCTCGCCATTTTCCTTTTGCTGTCTGCCGGTTACTATATGTACGGTTACTTTATGCAGGTTGGTATTGACCAAGGGTACGCGCCCGTGCAACCTATTCACTATTCGCATAGGATTCATGCGGGAGACAACGCCATCGATTGTAACTACTGTCACAGTTCGGCACGAAAAAGTAAGCACTCCGGAATCCCGTCTTTGAATGTTTGTATGAATTGCCACAAGAGCATTAGCGAAGTGGCCGAAGCAACACAAGCCGAAGGAACCGAGTACGGTGTGGATTACAATGCCGAGATCAAAAAACTATATGACGCCGTAGGCTGGGATGATGACGCACAAGCGTACACCGGAGAAGAAAAACCGGTAAAGTGGCTGCGTATTCATAACCTACCGGATTTTGCTTATTTCAACCACTCGCAGCACGTTACGGTTGCCGGAGTTGAATGTCAGACCTGTCACGGCCCCATTGAAGAAATGGAGATCGTGGAGCAGTTCTCGCCTTTAACCATGGGATGGTGTATCGACTGTCACAGAACAACCAATGTGGCGATGGAAGGAAACGAATATTATGAAAAGATCCATGAAGAGCTTGCCAAGAAATATGGAAAAGAGAAATTGACAGCGGCGCAGTTAGGTGGATTGGAATGTGGTAAATGTCACTACTAATAAAGAATTTGAATACTATTTCAGAAAATAAGAATATGGCATCAAACAAGAAATACTGGAAGAGTGTTGAAGAGCTGGACGAAAACAGCTCTGTGATGGAATCGCTTCGGCAAAATGAATTTGTAGAGCCCATCCCAACCGATGAGTTTTTGGGTGACAAAGAGACCCTGGAAGCTTCCTCGACTACACGTCGCGATTTCTTAAAATATGTAGGTTTTACAACCGCAGCTGCATCCCTTGCAGCTTGTGAAGGTCCCGTGATCAAATCCATTCCTTATGTAGTGGCACCGGACGAGATCGTTCCCGGAGTTGCCAACTACTATGCGACCACGATTGCCAACGGATTCGATTTTGCCAATGTTTTGGTGAAGACCCGTGAAGGAAGACCTATTAAAATTGAACGAAACGATCTGACCAAAAACAGTGGAAGTGTAAATGCAAGAGTGCATGCTTCGGTATTGTCTATGTATGACACACACCGTTTGACGGGTCCAAAAATGGGGGAAGAAGCAGCGAGTTGGGAAGATTTCGATAATGCTTTCAAAACGCGAATGGATGGAATGGCAGGAAAAGATGTAGTACTGTTAACCCAAACTTTTGCAAGTCCCTCTACTTCAAAATTGATTTCTGAATTTCAAGCGAAATATCCCAATGTACGTCACGTCATTTACGATACGGTTTCCTCCTCGGAAGCCTTGGATGCGTTTCAGAAAAAATATAACACCAGAGCCTTAGCCGACTATGATTTTTCCAAAGCCGAAGTAATTGTTTCGGTAGGAGCCGATTTCTTAGGCGACTGGCAAGGTGGCGGATACGAAACAGGATATTCGCAAGGACGCATTCCGAAGAACGGAAAAATGTCCAAGCATATTCAGTTTGAAGCCAATATGACCTTATCGGGTGCCAACGCAGATACACGTGTGCCGGCAACCCCGTCTCAGCAACTCGAAATTTTGAAGGCATTGACCGGTGGTCGCGCAAGCGATCTACCCGAAAACATTAGTGCCGCGGTCGAAAAAGCCAAGAACCACTTAAAAAAGGCCGGTAATAAAGGTGTAGTGATCACCGGATTGAATGATGTAGCTGCGCAATCGATGGTATTGAAGTGCAACGAGGGAAGCGAAGTGATGGACACCGAGCGTCCTAAGATGATCGCGATGGGAAGTGCTGCGGAAGTGGCCAATGTCATGAACGGAGTGATGAGCGGAAGCGTAAAAGGATTGATCACAGTAGGTGTAAATCCGGTGTACTCTTTTCCCAATGAGGCATTCGCCGAAGCATACGATGCATTGGAATTATCTGTGGCTTTCGCAATGAAAGAAGATGAAACAGCTTCCAGAGCGCAAATGATCGCTGCAACTCCACATTATTTGGAGTCTTGGGGTGATGCTCAAATTAAGAAAGGATCTTTCAGTTTGGTGCAACCTACCATTCGTCCACTCTTCAATACCAAACAATTTCAAGATTGTCTGGTTGCATGGACAGAGCAGGGAGATTCGTATTACAACTACTTAAAAGAGAATTGGGAAAGCAGCATCCTTTCGGGAGCTTCTTGGAATCAGGCCTTGCATGACGGAGTCGTTGAAAGCGATGTTGCCGTTAATACCGATGCCGATACGACCAATGGAGACCTTGAGGTTTCCACATCAAGTGCAGCCATGGCTGCACCTGCGCAAGGTGGATTAGAACTTACTTTATATACAAAAACCGGACTAGGTGACGGACAGCAGGCCAACAACCCATGGTTGCAGGAACTACCGGATCCAATTACCCGTGCTGCCTGGGATAACTACCTAACGGTATCTGCCAGCGATGCAGCCGATATGGGACTTGAGAATTTCAATGTTGCGAACGGCGCCTTAAACGGAAGCTATGTGAACGTAACCGTTGGAGGTACGACCGTTAGCAATGTACCGGTGATCATTCAACCGGGACAAGCTAAAGGAACGGTTGGTTTGGCCTTAGGATATGGTAGAACTGCTGCCATCCAGAGCGAAATGCAAACGGGTGTGAACGCATACCGATTGTATAACGGCTTTAATTCGGTACAAAAAAATGTGACCATTGAAAAAGTACCGGGCATCCACGAGTTTGCCTGTGTGCAGTTACACAATACCATGATGGGTAGAGATATCATTAGAGAAACTACCCTCGAAATATTCAACACCAAGGATGCACACGAATGGAATGAAGTTCCGGTGGTATCGAAAGATCATCAGGAGATTCCAGTGAGTTCACCGGATGCAGATCTATGGGAGTCGTTCGATCACTCGATTGGGCACCATTTCAATTTGTCTATCGACTTGAACGCCTGTACGGGATGTGGAACTTGTGTGGTTGCATGTAGTTCAGAAAATAATGTTCCTGTCGTGGGTAAGGATGAAATACGAAAGAGCCGAAGTATGCACTGGTTGCGGATCGATCGTTACTATTCGAGTGAAGCGGCCTTTTCCGAAGACGTTGAAAAGAAAGATAATATTAGCGGCCTGGGAAGTTCACTTTCTGAGTTTGCTGAAATGGAGAACCCCAATGACAATCCGCAGGTTGCATTCCAGCCGTTGATGTGTCAGCACTGTAGCCATGCACCCTGTGAGACGGTATGTCCGGTAGCGGCAACTTCGCATGGGCGTCAGGGTCAGAATCAGATGGCCTACAACCGTTGCGTTGGAACTCGTTACTGTGCAAACAACTGTCCTTATAAGGTACGCCGATTTAACTGGTACTTATATGCCAAGAACGATGAGTTTGACTACCACATGAACAACGATCTAGGTCGAATGGTATTGAACCCGGATGTCGTGGTTCGTTCCAGAGGAGTGATGGAAAAATGTTCTATGTGTATTCAAATGACACAGAAGACCATTTTGGATGCGAAGCGAGATGGGCGTAAGATCAAGGATGGTGAATTTAAGACCGCCTGTTCGGCTGCTTGTGAGACCGGAGCCATTAAATTTGGTGATGTGAATGATCATGACAGTGAAATTTTTGAATTGAAAAACGATAAGCGTATGTATCACTTATTGGAGGCCGTTGGGACAAAGCCTAACGTAGTTTACCAGGCACAAGTGAGAAATACCAACGAAGCATAATATTCTAACTAAGAAACAGAAATTTAGATATGGCGTCGCATTACGAAGCACCTATTAGAACACCCTTAGTTACTGGGGATAAATCCTACCACGATGTTACCGTGGATGTGGCTGCTCCCGTAGAAGGAAAAGCAAATAAATCCTGGTGGATTGTGTTTACAATTGCCTTGGCTGCCTTTTTATGGGGAATTGGATGTATTATCTATACCATCTCTACCGGAATTGGTGTTTGGGGATTGAATCCAACCGTAAACTGGGCCTGGGATATTACCAACTTTGTATGGTGGGTAGGTATTGGTCACGCAGGAACGCTCATATCGGCAGTATTGTTGTTGTTCCGTCAAAAATGGAGGATGGCCATTAACCGGTCTGCAGAGGCGATGACTATCTTTTCGGTAATTCAGGCGGGACTGTTTCCAATTATCCACATGGGACGACCTTGGTTGGCTTATTGGGTATTACCTATTCCCAACCAATTTGGATCGTTGTGGGTAAACTTTAACTCACCGCTGCTTTGGGATGTATTTGCGATCTCGACCTATCTTTCGGTTTCATTAGTTTTCTGGTGGACAGGATTATTGCCGGATTTTGCAATGATCCGTGACAGAGCTATCACACCATTTACGAAACGAGTTTATAGTATTCTATCCTTTGGATGGAGTGGACGTGCCAAGGACTGGCAACGATTTGAGGAAGTGTCATTGGTCTTGGCTGGTTTGGCAACGCCACTGGTACTTTCGGTACACACCATCGTATCCTTTGACTTTGCTACTTCGGTAATCCCGGGTTGGCACACCACCATCTTCCCTCCCTATTTTGTTGCGGGAGCGGTATTCTCAGGATTTGCGATGGTAAACACCCTCCTTATTATTATGAGGAAGGTTTCCAATCTTGAAGATTATATTACCATTCAGCATATAGAATTAATGAATATCGTGATCATGATCACGGGTTCTATTGTTGGGGTAGCTTATATTACTGAATTGTTTATTGCCTGGTATTCCGGTGTGGAATACGAACAGTATGCATTCCTCAATAGGGCAACTGGGCCTTATTGGTGGGCGTATTGGGCAATGATGACGTGTAATGTATTCTCGCCACAGTTTATGTGGTTCCCAAAATTGAGAAGAAGTATCATGTTCTCATTCTTTATCTCGATCGTTGTAAACATAGGAATGTGGTTTGAGCGATTTGTGATCATCGTTACTTCGCTACACCGAGACTATTTACCATCTTCATGGACTATGTTCTCTCCCACATTTGTGGATATTGGGATATTTATTGGTACGATTGGGTTCTTCTTTGTATTGTTCCTGTTGTATTCAAGAACCTTCCCGGTAATTGCACAAGCAGAGGTGAAATCAATATTGAAAGGCTCCGGAAGTTATTACAAAAAATTAAGAGCCACGCATGGCGATGATGTTAAACACTATGTAATGCCTGGTGATGCTGCCACTTTAGGAGCTACCACGGTAACTACGGAGGTTCCACCTACAGCCGGAATTAGTGGCGATACTAATGAGCAAACAAATACCCTATTGGGTAATTTAGGAACGTTCGATCCTGCTACTCAGACAGCGGATGACTTGAAACGAATTAGCGGTGTTGGACCGAAAATGGAACAAAAATTACACGAGCTGGGGATCTTTACTTTTGAGCAGGTAAGCCGAATGACCGACACCGATTATGATTTATTAGACAGTATTATAGGCGAATTCCCGGGAAGAGCGAAACGCGACGATTGGGCTGGTCAAGCTGCAAAACTTAAAAACAATTAACGTATGGCATCGAAAGTAATTCACGCTATCTATACCGACGACGATATCTTACTACACGCTGTGAAAGCAGTACGCGGTGAGCATTATCATATTGAAGAGGTGTATACACCCTTCCCGGTCCATGGACTTGAGAAAGCGATGGGATTGGCAGACACTAGAATAGCGATCACCTCTTTTATGTACGGATTGGTTGGTTTGGCCGTTGCGATAATTATGATGAATTATATCATGATCTCAGACTGGCCTCAGAATATTGGAGGAAAACCAAGTTTCAGTTATATTGAAAACATGCCGGCCTTTGTACCTATTATGTTTGAAATGACCGTATTTTTTGCGGCTCACTTGATGGTGATCACCTTCTATATGAGAAGTAAATTGTGGCCATTCAAGAAAGCAGAGAATCCAGATGTACGTACGACCGATGACCATTTTCTGATGGCCATCGATACGGGCAATCACGACGTGGCTAAAATGTCTCAATTTTTGAGCGAGACGGGGGCCGTTGAAATTAGTTTAATCGATAAAGAAGACGATCATTAATATGCGACGAATTTTAAATATAGGTCTTGTTCTTTTAGTGTCCATTACGATGGTCGCTTGTTTCGATAATGGCAAGCCCAATTACCAGTATATGCCCAATATGTATGAGCCGGTAGGATATGAAACTTATGGTGAATACGAAATTTTCCCGGGGCAGCAAGAAGCCATGTTACCAGCCGAAGGATCTATCCCAAGAGGATGGCAGCCTTACGAGTATGAGAATACCACGGAAGGGTTAAATTTGGCAAAAGCCGAATTAAAGAATCCAATTCCGGTGACGGAAGAAAGTCTAGCTGAAGGAAAAGCATTGTACGATATCTATTGTGCACTTTGCCATGGAGATAAAGGTGATGGACAAGGAAATTTAGTGAAGCGAGAAAAGATTTTGGGAATCCCCAGTTATGCAGATGCGGGACGTGTGATTACCGAAGGAGGAATCTATCACGTTCAAATGTTCGGTCTCAATACCATGGGATCGTATGCTTCGCAAACTAACGAATTGGAGCGTTGGCAAATAGCGCAACATGTAATGAATTTGAAGGCGACGTTGGAAGGGACACCTCTATTGACACCTCAGGCTGAAACTGTAGTAGAAGCTGCAGCCGAAGTGACCGATGTGGAAGCAACCACTTCCGAAGAACAACACTAATCAAAGAATAAAGAGAATAGCCAAAGATATGTATACGCTACCCAATAAATTAAAACTGTTTGCAATCATTTTTATGGTGGTTGGTGCCGTTGGGATGATTTCCGGATTCCTGTCTGTACCTCATACAAACGAAGAAGTTAAGGAACTCTTGGCAAGTCATGACGATGGTCATGGTGCGGAAGCTGCCGGTGATACTCATGGAACTGAAACTCACGGAGCCCAGGATGATGCGCATGGAGATGAGGCATCTCACGGTTCGGAAGAGGAGCATTTGGAACATGTAAAGCATCAAATGCAAAATAGACCCTGGTCAGCCCTTTATATTGCTTCTTTCTTTTTCTTTATGATCGCATTGGGTACTCTTGCGTTTTATGCCATTCAGCATGCATCACAAGCGGGATGGTCACCAGTACTTTTTAGAGTGATGGAAGGAATCACTGCCTATTTGCCAGTAGCTTCCGTTATAATTTTAGTTCTACTATTGCTATCCACCATGCATATCAATCACATCTTCCATTGGATGGATCCGGATCTGGTTAAACCCGATAGCCCAGATTATGACAAATTAATCGCAGGGAAAAGCGGATGGTTGAATACAACCGGATTTATGATACGCGCGGTAATATACCTACTGGGATACAATTTATACCGTCACTTCTCAAGAAAATGGTTACGCAATCAGGATGAAGCTACGGATAATAGATGGTTCAAAAGAAACTTTAAACTTTCTGCTGGATTCTTGGTATTCTTTATTTATACCGAATCCATGATGTCTTGGGATTGGTTGATGAGCTTTGACCCACACTGGTTCTCCACCTTATACGGATGGTATGTATTCGCAGGAATGATGGTGAGCGCTATTACCGTAATTGCGATGATCACTATTTTCTTAAAGTCGCAAGGACATCTAGAATTCGTGAACGACAGTCATATTCATGATCTCGCCAAATATATGTTTGCCTTCAGTATATTCTGGACCTATCTGTGGTTCTCACAGTTCATGTTGATTTGGTATGCAAACATTCCTGAAGAAGTAACTTACTTCGTCACGAGGATAGAAGATTATAAATTGCCTTTCTTCGGAATGGTAGCCATGAACTTTATATTCCCTGTTCTGTTGTTGATGAATAGCGATTACAAGCGAGTGAACTGGTTTGTGATCATGGCAGGAATTGTGATCCTGGCTGGACATTATATAGATGTATTTAATATGGTTATGCCAGGTACGGTGGGAACATCGTGGTATATTGGTGTACCGGAGATTAGCTCCATATTATTCTTTTTCGGACTCTTTGTTTTGGTGGTATTCCATGCATTGACCAAGGCACCATTGTTACCCTCTCGGAGCCCGTTCCTTAAGGAGAGTGAGCATTTTCATTATTAATTAAATTAAAGAAGAACGATAACGATGACCGCATTTTTAGTTGTATTAGTAATCATACTTTTTGGAGTTGCCGTTTGGCAGATGGGTAAGATATTTAAGTTATCCAAAACCAAATCAACCGGTGCTTCCGAAGTGGCTAACGATAAAGACAACAATGTTAACGGATGGTTGATGTTGATGTTCGTACTTTTTATATATGGGATTAGCATCTTCTCGTTCTGGAAATATTGGGAGGTTTTACTTCCGAAATCTGCTTCGGAACACGGGGTTGAGATCGATCAACTGTGGCTGATCTCTATGGTACTTATCTTTGTGGTAGGGATCATCACCCAGTGGCTGCTGCATTACTTTGCCTTTAAATATAGAGGTAGAAAAGGCCAAAGAGCTGTCTTTTATGCCGATAATGATAAACTCGAATTTATTTGGACCATTATCCCGGTTATTGTTTTGGCCGGTTTGATCATCTATGGGCTTTTTACCTGGACCGATATCATGAATATCAACGATGAAGACGATCCTATGATCATCGAATTGTACGCCTATCAGTTTGACTGGAGAGCGAGATATAGTGGAGCGGATAATACCTTGGGTGAAGCCAATGTCCGATTGATAGAAGGGGTTAATATTTTGGGTGTAGATGGCGCAGACCCGAATGCTCAGGACGATATTGTCGTAAATGAATTGCACCTACCCAAAGGACGAAAGGTGATCTTTAAAATGCGATCTCAAGATGTATTACACTCTGCGTATATGCCTCACTTCCGTGCCCAAATGAACTGTGTACCCGGTATGGTTACCCAGTTTTCATTTACGCCTTCCGTTACCACACTGGAAATGAGAGAAGATGATGAGATCAAAGGAAAGGTGGGACGTATCAATAAGATTCGAGCCGATAAAAGCAAGGAATTGATCGCAAAACAAGAAGAACCGTTAGAGCCTTACGAATTCGATTATTTGCTGTTGTGTAACAAAATTTGTGGTACCAATCACTACAATATGCAAATGAAGATCGTTGTTGAAACTCAGGAGGAATATGACGCATGGATTGCTCAGCAACCCACGATGGCTCAAACGCTCAAACAATAATAAAAATAGTTTAAAAAGATATGTCAGCACACGCACACGACCACGCAGAAGATCACCACGATGATCACGGACATCATCACAAAGAGACGTTTGTAACTAAATATATATTTAGTCAGGACCATAAAATGATCTCTAAGCAATACCTCATCACAGGATTGTTCATGGGGATTATTGGTATTGCTATGTCACTTCTTTTCAGAATGCAATTGGCTTGGCCGGATGTTGAGTTTACCATTTATGAGGTCCTTTTAGGGAAATGGGGTGAAGGTGGTGTGATGGACCCAAGCGTTTATTTGGCGCTGGTAACCATACATGGAACCATCATGGTTTTCTTTGTATTGACTGCCGGACTTAGTGGTACCTTTAGTAACCTTTTAATTCCGTTACAAATTGGAGCTCGAGATATGGCCTCCGGTTTTCTGAATATGCTATCCTATTGGATGTTCTTTTTATCCAGTATCATCATGGTGCTTTCTTTGTTTGTTGAGGCAGGGCCTGCGTCAGCCGGATGGACTATCTATCCTCCATTAAGTGCGTTACCACAAGCAATTCCCGGTTCCGGAACCGGTATGACACTTTGGTTGGTATCTATGGCGATCTTTATTGCCTCATCATTACTGGGATCACTAAATTATATTGTTACCGTCATCAACTTGCGAACCAAGGGGATGTCTATGACGAGACTTCCACTTACTATCTGGGCGTTCTTTATTACGGCCGTTATTGGTGTGGTTTCCTTCCCAGTATTACTATCGGCTGCCTTGTTACTGATCATGGACCGAAGTTTCGGAACTTCGTTTTTCCTTTCAGATATTTACATTGCAGGTGAGGCCTTGCACAATCAGGGAGGTTCTCCGGTACTTTTTGAACACCTGTTTTGGTTCCTGGGTCACCCCGAAGTATATATTGTACTGTTACCGGCATTAGGGATCACTTCAGAAATTATTGCAACCAATTCCCGTAAACCAATTTTTGGTTATAGGGCAATGGTGGCTTCCATATTGGCGATTGCATTTCTATCAACAATTGTATGGGGGCATCACATGTTTATTTCCGGAATGAACCCATTCTTGGGATCGGTGTTTACATTTACCACCCTATTGATCGCTATTCCATCTGCAGTAAAAGCATTCAACTATATAACCACGTTGTGGAAAGGAAATCTCCAGCTCAATCCTGCGATGCTGTTCTCCATAGGACTGGTATCTACCTTCATCACTGGAGGTTTGACAGGGATTTTATTAGGGGACAGTGCTTTGGATATTAATGTTCACGACACCTATTTCGTAGTAGCTCACTTCCACTTGGTGATGGGTATCTCGGCGCTGTACGGTTTATTCGCAGGGGTATATCACTGGTTCCCGAAAATGTTTGAGTCGAAAATGATGAACAAGAATTTGGGCTATATTCACTTTTGGGTTACCGCAATCGGTGCCTACGGTGTTTTCTTCCCCATGCACTTTATTGGGATGGCGGGTCTTCCAAGACGTTACTACACAAATACCGAATTCCCATATTTCGATGATCTCACCGATATCAACGTCGTGATCACTGGTTTTGCATTCTTTGCTGCTGCCGGTCAGTTGGTCTTCTTGTACAATTTTGTGTCTTCCATTTTCTTCGGAAAAAAAGGTCCGCAAAACCCATGGAATTCGAATACGATGGAATGGACGGCGCCTATCAAACACATACACGGAAACTGGGATGGTCCTATTCCACATGTGTACAGATGGCCCTATGACTATAGCAAACTGAACAAAGACGAAAGCGATTATGTAGTGCCCGGACAGGATTATGCACCACAGACACTTCCACTTCAGGATAATGAAGAAGAGATGAATCACTAAGAAAATATAGGGTGGGAGATTGATCCCACACAACCAAACTCAAACTTAAACCCTTTCGATTCTTCGGAAGGGTTTTTTGCTATCTTTATGTTTCACTAACCTTACATGAAAACCCTCAAGAAGCTTATTTACCACTTCCCCGCCGCCGTCGCCGGAAAGGAACAGGAATTCACCTCGGGGAGTATCCGAAAGGCCGTCTTCATGCTTTCTGTACCCATGGTCTTGGAAATGATGATGGAATCTGTTTTTTTCTTGGTGGATGCTTATTGGGTCTCTAGTTTGGGCGCTAATGCGATCGCCACTGTGGGATTGACCGAATCGGTCTTAACCTTGGTTTATGCTGTCGCTATTGGTTTGAGTATGGGAGTGACAGCGATCGTCGCAAGGCGTATTGGTGAAAAAGACATTCCCGGGGCCTCCAAAACAGCCGTCCAATCTATTTTTTTAGGGGTCGCTGTCGCCATGGTCATCATGGTAATTGGAATACTTTTTCCCAAGGAGATTCTTTCGATTATGGGGGGTGAACCCGATCTAATTGCTGAAGGATTTGGCTACACACAAATATTATTGGGAGGTAATGTTACCATCATGTTATTATTCCTGATTAACGCAGTTTTCCGCGGGGCCGGAGATGCCTCGGTGGCTATGAAGGTGCTTATTGTTTCCAATCTACTCAATATCATTTTGGATCCCTTGTTCATATTTGGCTGGGGCCCGGTTCCTGCATTTGGCGTAAAGGGCGCGGCAATTGCCACAACCATTGGAAGGGGTAGTGCAGTTATCTTGCAACTGTTAATTCTGTTTATGGGATGGAGTAAGATCAAGGTGGGCCTCAAAGATCTTGTTTTTAGGGCTAAGATCATGATGGGATTAGTAAAGGTTTCGCTCGGTGGAATAGGCCAATTCATTATTGGCACCTCTAGTTGGGTATTTTTGATGCGCATTATGGCCGAATTTGGAAGCGAAGTGTTGGCCGGTTATACCATCGCTATTCGAGTACTTATGTTCACCCTAATGCCTTCCTGGGGGATGAGTAACGCCGCGGCCACGTTGGTGGGTCAAAATCTGGGAGCAGGTAAACCCGAACGCGCCGAGTCATCGGTGTGGAAAACAGGTAAATACAATGCCTGGTTCATGGTGGTAGTCTCTCTCTTTTATCTGTTCTTTGCCCAATTTATTCTGAAAATATTCAGTGACGATCCCGAGGTGATCAAATATGGAGCCCTTAGTCTGCAAGTGATCGCAGCTGGTTACGTTTTCTATGCCTACGGAATGGTGGTAACACAGGCGTTCAATGGAGCCGGTGATACTAGAACCCCGACTATTATAAATTTCTTTTGCTTTTGGATATTTCAACTACCTTTTGCCTACGCGGCTGCCATCTATTTTGAAGCGGGAGTGCTGGGCGTACTTCTCGCCATTACTTTTGCCGAAGTACTAATCGCTATAGTAAGTATTTACCTATTCCGAAAAGGGAATTGGAAACGAGTGAAGGTCTAAAATACGTAAAAACACGTACGTTAGAAATCCGCATAAGTTTTTACATTTAAATAATTATACTAGTGCATTGTACGCTGGGGAGTGTATGATGCAGAAAGCCGTACTTTTCTACGGCTTTCTTTTTTCTGAATTTGACTTATCACCCTGCAAAACACTTCGTATATTTGTGATATGAACGAACATCTGGATCCTTCAGGCGATGGGTTGAGTCCGCAGGAACTCGATCTGGAAAAAAAGCTTAGACCGCTAACGTTCGATGATTTTACAGGACAGGAACAGGCAATCGAAAACCTACAGGTTTTTGTGCAGGCTGCGAACATGAGAGACGAGGCACTAGATCATACGCTGTTTCATGGCCCTCCGGGCCTGGGGAAAACTACCCTCGCACATATTTTAGCAAACGAACTTGAAGTTAATATTAGGGTCACTTCAGGGCCGGTATTGGACAAACCGGGAGATCTCGCCGGTTTGTTAACCAATTTGGATGAACGAGACGTATTATTTATTGACGAGATCCATCGATTGAGTCCTATCGTGGAGGAGTATTTATATTCGGCCATGGAGGATTATCGAATCGATATTATGATCGAATCCGGACCCAATGCTCGGTCGGTGCAGATCGATCTGGCACCTTTCACTTTGATCGGGGCCACCACTCGATCCGGATTGTTAACGGCTCCCATGCGCGCCCGATTTGGAATTTCCTCTCGTCTAAATTACTATACCACACCCTTACTAACGACGATTGTCCAAAGAAGCTCAGGGATTTTGGATATGCCCATTACCATGGAAGCATCTATTGAGATCGCAGGCCGCAGCCGGGGAACCCCTCGAATTGCTAATGCCTTGCTTCGACGGGTTCGGGATTTTGCACAAATAAAAGGGGATGGAACCATCGATATACAAATAGCCAAATACGCGCTGGAACAACTTCATGTAGATGCGCATGGACTGGACGAAATGGACAATAAGATCTTATCTACAATCATCGACAAATTTAAAGGAGGTCCCGTGGGGATCACCACCCTTGCAACCGCAGTCTCGGAAAGTAGTGAAACCATCGAAGAAGTATATGAACCCTTTTTAATTCAACAGGGATTTATTATGCGTACTCCACGTGGGCGAGAAGTCACTGAAGCCGGCTATAAGCACCTTGGAAAATCCAAAGGACCCACTCAGGGAGGGTTGTTTTAATGAAGAATACAAGAAAATACAATTACCCAAAGTCACTATCATTACTAAAATTCTTTTGGAATGCTGAAGCCATCCGGAAGAATCCCATTCCATTTCACAGAGACTTTTTCAATGCATACGGAGATACGTTTTCAGTCCGACTAGGCCGCAATAAGTGGCTCTTGCTTTCTCGTGATAAAGAAGTGGTGGAACATATTCTTCGGAAAAATCACAAGAATTATTATAAATCGAAGATCCAAACCGATTATCTCTCTAAATATTTAGGGCACGGCCTACTTACCATTAATGGGGAATATTGGCTGCAGCAAAGGAGGCTTATTCAACCGGCGTTTCATAAGAAAAAAATGGAGCAGTTAGTGGATTTGATGCAACACACCATTGAAGAAGAGCTACGTGAACTTCAGAATAAAAAAGAAAAGGATCTGTTCCCCACCATGAATCACCTCGCTTTTAAAGTAGTGGCGACCTCACTCTTTAATGTATCCGCTTCCGAAGAAACCCTACTGCGTCTTCAAAAAATTATTCAGGAAGTACAGGAATTTTTGGTCAAGGAAGTGCGCTTACCCCATAAAAAGTGGTGGTTCAAATTGAGCGGACAGGTAAGAAGGCACGAAAAACTTTCGGACGAAAGCAGGGCGATCCTTCAACAGATCATCGAAGAACGAAAAAATTCTAAGGAGCAGCATAGTGATCTGCTCGACATGCTGTTGGCAACTCGTTATGAAGACACCGGTGAACCCATGACCAACAAGCAATTGGTCGATGAGATCACCATTCTCTTTGTGGCAGGTCATGAAACGACAGCCAACGCCCTCACTTTTACGACCTGGTTACTGGCTAAGAACCCTAAGATCCAGCAAAAGGTTTTTGAAGAAACTGAGTCCGTTGTTTCTGAAACCCACGACGCCATTGAGCAGATCGCCAAACTAACGTATACCAAGGCGGTAATCGATGAGTCTATGCGTTTGTACCCACCGGCATGGATCACAGATCGGGAGAATTTGGAAGACGATACGTTGGCGGGATATCATATTCGTGCGGATACCTTGGTTGGGATTTCATTTTACGAATTGCACCGTAATCCTGCATATTGGGAACGCCCTAGTGAGTTTGATCCGGAGCGCTTTGTAGGAGACCATAAAAAGAAAACTTCGGGGGCCTATTTTCCCTTTGGTGCCGGCCCCAGATTGTGCATTGGACTTGGATTTGCAATCTACGAAATGGTATTGGCCGTTTCCTATTTGGTCAAAAATTATCATCTCACGACTTCTGTGGATGACATTCAATTAAATCCATTGATCACTTTAAAGCCTGTGGGTGCAGAAGTAACTTTCACCAAAAGAGAAGGCAATCCATAAATTTTTGACCCCCAATAGCGTTGGGTTGGAAAAGATTTTCAATCTTCGCAGAATAGTTCGTAATTAATGAAAAAACAGGGAATTTCATCCTTCCTCAGGAAAATAAGAGTACTGCATCTGGCAGACAAACTGCGCTTTTATGTTCAGAAATATAAAAACCGAAAAGCCAATCGCGAATTCAAGTCCAAGTACCCGGAGGTCAAACTACCACCGGATTATCTCATCTATGAGTCGTTTCAATTAAATTACCATAAATACTATGTCCAAAGCAAGGAGGGCGCCAAAAATCTGGTTGATATTTTTGCTCGGCACATCGAGTTGAAGGACAAGAAAATATTGGATTGGGGTTGTGGCCCCGGAAGAATTATACGGCATTTTCCGGAGCTGATCGGAAACGGTTGTTCTTATTTTGGTACCGACTACAATACCCGTTCCATAGACTGGTGTTCCAAAAATTTGCCTGAGATAAACTTCAACAATAACACGCTGGAAGCCAGCCTGCCTTATGAAGATAATTTCTTCGATGTGATTTACGGGATCTCTATTTTTACCCACCTATCCGCTACCATGCATGACCAATGGTATGCCGAATTGTACCGCGTTCTAAAACCGGGAGGCATCATGATGTTGACTACGCAGGGTGATATTTTTAAAGCGAAAATGACCCCGGTTGAATTAGAACAATACAACAAAGGAGAGTTGGTGGTACGTGGGCAGGTCAAGGAAGGCCATCGTATTTTTTCGGCCTTTCAGCCCAAGCAATTCATGAATTCCTTGTTCTCCAATGCCACGATTCTCGAGCATATGGAGCAACCTCCCGTCGACGGTTGGTATCCGCAGGATAAGTGGATCGTGCGGAAATAGTTTTTCTGAAAAGGGCTATCTTTCGGCTATGTCCATTTCCAAGAACACCGAACTTATCAAAGCCGAAGCCAAACGTCTTGGCTTTTTGTCTTGTGGAGTTAGCAAGGCGGGATTTTTGGAAGAAGAGGCTCCGCGATTAGAGTCCTGGCTCAACAAGAACATGCAGGGCGAAATGGCCTATATGGAAAATCATTTCGACAAGCGGCTGGATCCTACCAAACTAGTTCCCGGATCTAAAAGCGTTATTTCTTTATTGCTGAATTACTTCCCGAATGAAACGCAACGAGAAGATTCTTTTAAAATTTCGAAATATGCCTATGGGACCGATTATCACTTTGTGATCAAGGATAAGCTTAAGGAACTTTTATATTTTATTCAATCGGATATAGGGGATGTACATGGCCGCGCGTTTGTGGATTCGGCACCGGTATTGGACAAAGCCTGGGCGGCAAAAAGTGGCTTGGGTTGGATGGGAAAGCACACCAACTTGCTTACCAAGCAATTGGGGTCTTTTTATTTTATTGCTGAATTGATCGTGGATCTGGAGTTAGAATATGACACCCCGGTAACCGATCACTGTGGAAGTTGTACCGCCTGTATCGATGCCTGCCCTACCCAGGCGATCGTCGAGCCCTATGTAGTGGATGGGAGTAAATGTATATCGTATTTCACTATTGAACTGAAAAATGAACTTCCCACTGAAATGAGCGGGAAATTTGACGATTGGATGTTTGGTTGTGATGTCTGCCAGGATGTGTGCCCTTGGAATCGATTCAGTAAAAGTCATAGGGAACCACTTTTCGACCCAAATCCGGACCTGTTATCCATGTCGAAAACCGAATGGGCAGAGATCACCGAAGAGGTTTTTCAGGAATTATTCAGGAAAAGTGCCGTCAAACGCACCAAATTTTCAGGGCTCAAAAGAAATATCAATTTCATAAAAAAGTAAACATCCGTCCCTCCCCTTCGAAGGGGAGGGACGGGGAGGGGATGTTTAATTGTATTTAAATAGAAGTAAACTTTTCTTCTAAAGATAACTCGGTTACCTTTGTAAGTCTCAACAACCAACAGTCTATGAGCAAGCAGAGCAAACGTCGGGAAGCCTTACGATATCATGCCAAACCCAAACCAGGGAAGATCGAGGTGGTGCCTACAAAAAAGTATGCCACCCAAAGAGATCTGTCATTGGCCTACAGCCCGGGGGTTGCGGAACCTTGTTTAGAAATCGCCAATGAAGTTGAAGACGTGTATAAATACACGAATAAAGGAAACTTGGTCGCGGTAATTTCGAATGGAACTGCGGTGCTGGGATTAGGTAATATTGGCCCGGAGGCATCCAAGCCGGTGATGGAAGGAAAGGGCCTGCTTTTCAAGATATTTGCCGATATAGATGTTTTCGATATTGAGGTGAATACCGAAGACATTGACGAATTTATCGCAACCGTAAAGAATATTGCTCCCACCTTTGGAGGGATCAATCTGGAAGATATAAAATCCCCCGAAGCCTTTGAGATAGAACGTCGATTGAAAGACGAATTGGATATCCCGGTGATGCATGACGATCAGCACGGTACTGCAATAATTTCGGCAGCTGCCTTGATCAACGCTTTGGAGATAGCCGAAAAGGATATCTCGAAAGTAAAAATTGTGGTTAGCGGCGCGGGAGCAGCAGCTGTTTCCTGCACACGTTTATACAAAGCCTGCGGTGCCGTGACCGAAAATATTGTCATGTTGGATAGTAAAGGGGTCATCCGAAACGATCGCGAGGACCTTTCCGAAGAGAAATCAGAATTCGCCACCTCCCGAAAAATAGACACTTTGGAGGAAGCAATGAAAGATGCCGACGTATTTGTGGGTCTATCGATTGCGGATATTGTTACCCCTGAAATGCTCAAGACAATGTCCTCGACCCCCATCGTTTTTGCTATGGCCAATCCGGACCCCGAAATTACCTATGACCTTGCTGTCAAAACTCGGGACGATATTATTATGGCCACCGGACGAAGTGATCATCCTAATCAGGTTAATAATGTATTGGGATTCCCTTTTATTTTTAGGGGCGCCTTGGATGTGCGAGCGACCAAGATCAATGAAGCCATGAAAATGGCAGCTGTTAAAGCCTTGGCCGAATTGGCTAAAGAGTCGGTGCCGGAACAAGTGAATATTGCCTATGGAGAGACGAAACTCAATTTTGGACGGGAATATATTATACCAAAACCCTTTGATCCTCGATTAATCACCAAGATTCCTCCGGCGGTTGCAAAAGCAGCAATTGCGAGTGGAGTGGCTACTCAAGCCATTGACGATTGGGAAAAATATGAGGACGAACTATACGATCGCATGGGTAGTGATAATAAGATCACCCGTCTTTTGATGGATAAGGCACGTACCAACCCTAAGCGAATTGTCTTTGCTGAAGCCGATCATCTGGATGTACTTAAAGCGGCTCAAATTGTCTTCGAGGAGGGCTTTGCAACACCTATTTTATTGGGAAGAACGACCGTTATTAAGGAGTTGATGGAAGAAATTGAATTTGATGAAGATGTTGAGATCATCGATCCCAAAAGTGATGAACAGTTAGATAAACTCAATCAATACGCTGAAAAATATTGGAAGAGCAGGAAGCGAAACGGAGTGACGCTATACGATGCCAAACGACTCATGCGTGAACGCAATTATTTTGCCTCGATGATGGTTAATGAGGAAGATGCCGACGGAATGATTTCCGGCTATGCGCGGGCATACCCAACTGTCCTACGTCCGGTACTAGAGACAATTGGGAAATTTGACGGGGTGAATAAAGTAGCCACAACCAATCTTATGTTGACGCCAAGAGGCCCACTTTTCATTTCGGATACGTCCATCAATATTGATCCAACAGCCAAAGAGTTGGCCAATATTGCACAAATGACTAATTATACTGTTAAAATGTTTGGTCTAACCCCAGCGATCGCAATGATCTCCTATGCTAATTTTGGTTCCTCAAAATTCCCCCATGCCGCCAAGGTGCGTGAGGCTGTGAAACTTCTACACAAATCGAATCCCGATATGGTCCTCGATGGGGAGCTTCAGGTGGATTTCGCACTGAATCCGGCAATGCTTCGCAGTAAATTTCCATTCTCGAAACTGGCGGGCAAGAAGGTCAATGCATTGGTGTTTCCTAATTTGGATTCGGCCAATAGCAATTACAAGATGCTGAAGGAGCAGAAAGACGTTGAATCTATAGGACCTATCATGTTGGGAATGAAAAAACCAGTACATATTCTGCAATTGGGAGCCAAAGTAGAGGAGATCGTAAATATGACCGCGATTGCCGTAGTGGATGCGCAACAAAAAGAGAAGCGAGAAATGGAAGAAATGATACAAAAACAGAAACAATAATTGGGGTCATTTTCGTATTGTGAAACACTCCCCAATGCAAATAATTGTACTATATTTGAGCCAATAACCCGATGCTAACGAATGATTACCCATTTACAGGGAAGATTAATTGAAAAAAACCCAACCGACATTGTTATTGACTGTAATGGTGTGGGTTATTTTTTGAACATTTCGTTACATACGTTTTCTCAGCTCCCCGAAAGTGAAAATGTAAAGTTATTCACGCACCTCCAGATTCGAGAAGATGCTCATACACTGTATGGATTTTCGACTGTGATAGAGCGGGAAATATTCAGGTTGTTAATTTCTGTTTCGGGAGTAGGAGCCAGTACAGCAAGAACCATGTTGTCGTCGCTCTCTCCGGGACAAGTGAAAGAAGCAATCGCAAGTGGAGATATCGCAACTATCCAATCTGTTAAAGGAATTGGAGCAAAAACGGCGCAACGGGTTATATTGGATATAAAAGATAAGATTTTGAAAGTATACGGTTTGGACGATGTTTCTGTAGTTTCGAGCAATACGAATAAAAATGAAGCGTTATCTGCATTGGAGACACTTGGCTTTGCTCGTAAACAGGCTGAAAAGGCGTGTGATATTGCATTGAAATCAAACCCGCAGGCAACCGTAGAAACCATTATTAAAGAAGCTTTAAAAAATTTGTAGAAATTGGGCGCAAAAAATTACTATTTCAAAAATAGCTTAGCTAAACTTATTTTATTCGGTGCGATCCTTTTGAGTACGTCGGCTGTTTTTTCTCAGGATACAACTGCAACGGGCTCGACCATGGGACGATTGGATCTCCCAACTCCTACCGGAATTCAGGATCTGTACACTTACGATCCCATTACAGATCGTTACATCCTTACCCGCACGCTTGGTGATTTTAATATTTCGTATCCCATAATTCTCACTCCCGAAGAATACCGCGAACTGGTCCTCAAAGAGCAAATGAAGGCTTACTTTAAAGAAAAGATCGATGCGGCCGATGGCCGTAAAGAAGGTTCGGAAGAATCTCAAAAGAATTTACTACCCGCATTTTATGTGAACTCCAACTTTTTTGAGACCGTTTTTGGCGGAAATACGATTGAAGTGATCCCTCAAGGTACCGTGGAAATGGACCTTGGATTACTGTATACCAAACAAGACAATCCTTCATTTTCACCCCGAAACCGAAGTAATTTATCTTTCGATTTTGATCAGCGTATCAGTTTGAGTTTGTTGGGGAAAGTAGGGGAACGCCTTCAGGTAACTGCCAATTACGACACTCAGTCGACCTTCGATTTTCAGAATGTGATAAAACTGGAATACACACCTACCGAAGACGATATCATTCAGAAGATAGAAGTAGGAAACGTAAGTATGCCGCTTAACAGTAGCCTCATTCAAGGAGCACAAAGTCTTTTTGGGGTTAAAACCGAATTACAGTTTGGTAAAACGACCATTACAGGGGTATTTTCTGAACAGAAGTCTGAGACACGGTCCGTAACCGCCGAAGGAGGCGCGACTATTACCGAATTCGAGTTATTTGCTCTGGACTACGACGAAAACAGACACTTCTTCCTGGCGCATTACTTTAGAGATAATTACGACCGCGTATTAGCACAATATCCATTTATCAATTCGAACATTCAGATCACACGAGCTGAGGTATGGATCACCAACCGAAATAACACCACCAACGACGTTCGAAACGTGATCGCATTGCAGGATATTGGAGAGGCTGATCCTACCAATATAGGTCTAAATGTGGTACCGGGAGGCTTTATCAATAAGCCCAAAAATTCATTTCCGGATAATGGAAATAACGATTTTAATCCCTTCGGAATTGATAACCCGAGTGAGCAATCCATACTAAACGAAGCAATTAGAGACATTGCAACCGTTCAACAAGGGTTTAGCGGTGTTCCGGTCGTGGATGGAACCGATTACGTCACGCTGGAAAATGCACGAAGGCTTCAGTCCAATGAATACCAGCTGAATTCGCAATTGGGTTATATCTCATTAAATCAACGTTTGAATAATGATGAGGTGTTAGGAGTTGCTTTTCAGTTTACCGTAAATGGAAAAGTATTTCAAGTGGGTGAATTCTCCACAGATGGAGTGGAAGCAAACACCGGCGAATTTAACAACGGTCAGGGTGGTCAAGGCGGACAAGGTGGTCAAGGTCAAGGCGGTGAAGGGGGTATTTCGCAAAACCTGATCGTGAAATTGTTGAAGTCGAATATCACAAACGTCAACGAGCCGGTATGGGATATTATGATGAAGAACATCTATCCCATTGGTGCATTTCAACTAGAGCAGGAAGATTTCAGAATGAATATTTTGTATATCGATCCATCACCATTAAATTATATTACTCCGGTGCAGGGAACGCCTTTCCCAGAGCCACCAATTAGTGACACCGATCCGGTTGATCTGGATGATGCTACGCTTTTACGAGTGTTCAATCTTGATAATCTCAACTTTAACAATGACCCTCAACAGGGAGGAGATGGATTCTTCGATTTTTATCCGGGAATTACTGTCGATCAGCAAAATGGTAGGATCATATTTACGAGTGTCGAACCCTTTGGAGAATATATCTTCAACGAACTGAAACTATCAGATCCACCTAATGGAGAACCTCAAAATTATGATGTTCCGCTGACCTATAATGCCAACCAGGAAAAGTATGTATTTAGATCGATGTATCGTACTACCAAGACGCAGGCGGAACAGGAAGATAGTGACAAGAACAAATTTCAATTAAGAGGTTCTTATAAATCCACGGGAGCTGATGGAATTCCCATTGGCGCGTTTAATATTCCGCAGGGATCTGTTACCGTTACCGCTGGGGGAAGAACTCTGGTGGAAGGTGTGGACTATACCGTGAATTATCAGTTGGGTCGTGTGCAAATTTTGGATCCTGCCTTGTTGAATTCAAATACGCCTATTAACATTTCTACGGAAAACAATACGCTTTTTGGTCAGCAGACCAAGCGTTTTACCGGAGTTGATGTGCAGCATCGATTTAGCGACAGATTGCAATTAGGAGGTACTTTTTTAAATCTGAATGAACGACCGCTCACCCAGAAGTCCTCTTTTCAGAATGAACCCATCAACAACACCATGTTTGGCTTTAATGCCAATTACTCAACCGAAGTACCCTTCTTAACCCGACTTGTAAACAAATTACCGAATATTGATACCGACGTAGAATCTAATCTGGCGGTACGAGGTGAATTTGCCTATTTATTACCGGGAGCACCAAAGGTATCCGATTTCGATGGTCGTATTACTGCCTATGTCGATGATTTTGAAGCCGCGCAAACGGCAGTAGATATTAGTTCACCGTTAACCTGGACGCTGTCTGCGACACCCATTGGCTTTGGGGGCGAATTATCTAACAATGATCTTAGTTATAACTACAACCGGGCAAAACTTGCTTGGTATACCATTGACCCTGTGTTCTACAGTTCTCAACGCCCTAGTGGTATCAACGATGAGGATTTGTCTTCTCCATTTACACGTCGTGTATTTAGAGATGAGATTTTCCCGGATCAGGACATTATTCAAGGACAAACTCAGGCGCTCTTTACGCTTGATCTAGCTTACTATCCAACCCAGCGTGGAGAATACAACTTTAACCCGGTAGCTGCGGGAGGGAATACGCTTCCAAATCCGGAAGCCCGTTTCGGAGGGATTTCAAGACAATTGACAACCACAGATTTTGAGCGATCCAATGTAGAGTACATTCAGTTTTGGGTGATGGATCCATTTATCTACCCGGAAAATGCAACCAATCCCGGAGGTAAGCTAACCTTCAACTTAGGGAACATTTCAGAAGATATTTTAAAGGACGGTCGTAAACAATATGAGAATGGTCTGCCGGAGGATGGAAGTGATTTTAATACCATTTCTACGGAATGGGGTAAAGTGCCCAGCAATCAGTCACTCGTTTACACATTCAATACCTCGGGTGACGAACGTATCAATCAGGATATTGGATTTGATGGTTTGAATGACGGTCAGGAGGCAGGTAAATTTCCCGGTTTCGCAGGATTACCGGATCCCTCGAACGATAACTACGAATACTTTTTGCAAGCAGAAGGAACTATTTTGGAACGTTATCTCAGGTACAATGGTACCGAAGGAAACTCTCCGGAGCTGGTAACCAATACCAACCGAGGAAATAATGCTCAACCCGATGTAGAGGACATTAACCGTGACAACACCATGAACACGGTGGATAGTTATTTTGAATATGAAGTGGATATTTTCCCTGGAATGGGATTGGAAAACGGAAAGTATGTGACCGACGTAAAAGAGATCACGGTAACCACTCAAGACAATAGGGACATACCGGTTCGCTGGATACAATTCAGACTTCCCTTGAGCGAATACGATCAGGCGGTGAATGGAATATCCGATTTCAGATCGATCCGATTTATGAGAATGTTCATGTCCGGGTTCTCTCAGGAAACCGTTCTTCGTTTAGGTACTTTGGAATTATTTAGAGGGGATTACAGACGATATACCGAGTCTCTTGATGTGACGGGAGAAGACAACTCCATGGATGAGACCGTTTTTGAGAATGAAGCGATTGGGATCATTCAGAATAGTAACTATGTAATTCCACCGGGTGTATTCCGGGAGGAGTTGAATAACAACAATAATATTATACGGCAAGATGAACAGTCGTTGGCCTTGAGGGTTTGCGGATTGGAACAGGATGATGCCAGAGCCGTTTATAAGAATTTCAATGTGGACATGCGCCAGTACAAAAATCTGGAAATGTTCATGCACGTGGAATCACTCGAGAATCAGATAGCGCTTTCAGATGGACAGTTATCGGCTTTCATTCGACTGGGAACCGACCTGAATACCAGTTTCTACGAAATAGAAGTACCCTTAGTGGTATCGCCTAATCTACCCAACCCTTCCGATGCCGATGCCGAAACAGTTTGGCCGGCAGAGAATAGGTTGGATCTTCCGCTGTCTGCACTTCAGCAATTAAAAACATTAGCCTTGGGTAGTCGTGAGGGCTTAAGTGACCCCGATCCTATCACCGGAATATCCTATGCCGCTGACGGAACCATTGACGCCAATGAGTCCTATCGATTTGGAATTAAAGGAAATCCAAGTTTTGGAAATGTACGGGTGATCATGATCGGTTTAAGAAACACAGCAGGTACGTCTTTATGTGGGGAGGCCTGGTTTAACGAACTACGTCTTTCAGAATTGGACAACAAAGGTGGTTGGGCTGCAGTAGCCAGTCTGGATGCCAATTTAGCCGACTTTGCAAACGTAAGCGCAAGTGGACGAAAAAGTACTATTGGATTCGGATCGATAGAGCAAGGACCTAACCAAAGGAGTTTGGAAGATACCGAGTTATATGACGTGGTAACCAACTTCAATTTGGGGCAAATGCTACCGTCGAAATGGGGTATCCAGCTACCTTTTAACTACGGAATTGGTGAAGAGACCATCACCCCAAAATACGATCCGGAGTTTCAGGATATCGAATTACAGCAGCGACTCGATAATGCCGAAAATCAGGGAGAAAGGGATCGGATCAAAAATCAGTCGATCAATTACACCAAACGACAAAGCGTAAACTTTATCGGAGTTCGAAAAGACAGGACCGGGGATGCCAAACCCATGCCATATGATATTGAGAACTTTACGTTCTCATATTCGTACAATCAGATAGATCATAACGATTTTGAGATCGAGGAATCACTCGATCAAAATGTCCGAGTAGGAGGAACCTACAATTATAGCTTTATTCAAAAGCCTTACGAGCCATTTAAAAAGAACGACTCCTTGTTCAATGGAAAATATTGGCAGTTCCTAAAAGACCTCAACTTCAATTACTTACCTACCAATATATCGGTGAGTTCTAATATCATAAGACAATACAACGAGCAGAAATTCCGAGAATTGGACCTACTGGAAGGAAACATTGGGATTCCGACATTATTCCAGAGAAACTTCCTTTTCGATTGGCAGTATACTATTAATTATAATTTGACGAAATCGCTTCGTTTCAATTTTAATGCAGCCAACAACCGGATCGTCAATAACTATATAAACGACGGTATTGTAGATAACTCTATTGGAGTCTGGGATGGATTTTGGGATGTAGGAGATCCTAACCAACACTTCCAGTCGTTGCAGGTTAACTATGACCTCCCAACGGCCAAATTCCCATTCTTGAAGTGGATACGAGCTACCTATTCCTATCAGGGGGATTACCAATGGCAGGATGGAAGTGATCTGTTCAATAACGTGCAAGTGCCCCAGTTGGATGGGACTGTGGAAACGTTCAATTTGGGTAATTCGGTGCAGAATGCAAGTACACATCGGATTAACTCAACCTTAGACATGAACAATTTTTACCGTTACATTGGGCTGACAAAGATCAAGACCAGCAAACGTAAAAATAACAATGGCGCTGGAGGTGGAAACAGTAAAGGTGGTGATGGAGGCGGCAACACCAAAGGCGGCGACGGCGATGGTGGCGGAGCACCAGGAGCCAAAGGGGCAAAAAGTAAGGTTGAAAGAGGCAATGATACCAAAAACGGGAATAATGCTAGTGGAAGCTCATTATTAGGCGGCTCCAGAGGTGGCTCAAATGCCGGAGGTTCTGGTAGTCAGTTAAGTGGAGGAGATAAGGCCATTAATACCTTGATAGGGTTGGCCACTTCAGTGAAGAAAATTCAATTCAACTACCAGGAGAACAATGGTATTTTCTTGCCGGGTTATATCCCTTCCATTGGTTTTGCAGGATCATTGAAACCAACCACCGGTTTTGTATTTGGTAGTCAGGCGGAGATAAGAGATCTGGCGGCCCGCAAAGGTTGGCTGACTTTATATCCCGAATTTAACGAGCAATATACCGAAGTTGAGAGTAGACAATTGGATGCTCAAGTCAATATGGAGTTGTTACCGGATCTTAAGATCGATCTTAACGGTAGCCGAATTTATTCTGAAAATTACGCCGAAAATTATATCGTCGAGAACGAGTTGTATCGTTCCCTAACGCCTACTACTTTCGGAAACTTTAATATTTCAACAGTATTGATAAAAACGGCCTTTGGCAATAGCAATGAAAACAATAGTGCCGCCTTTAATGAATTCCGAAGTAATCGTTTGGTAGTTGCAAATCGTTTGGCCGAAGATTTCTACGGTACCACAGCCTTTGAAAGAGATGCCGACGGATTCCCAGTTGGATTTGGGAAAACCGCACAAGACGTGTTGCTTCCATCCTTCTTAGCGGCCTACAAGGGCAGTGATGTCGCTAAAGAGAAAACGGGCATTTTCAGGGACATTCCATTACCCAATTGGGATATTAAGTATACGGGTCTAATGAATATTGGGTGGTTCAAGAAGAACTTCAAGAGATTCTCGATCCAGCATGGGTATCGATCATCCTATACCGTAAATCAATTCCAAACCAATCTGGATTTTGATCCCAATGATCCAACTGCTTTAGATCAGGCCGGTAATTTCAAGAGCCCGACTTTTTTAAGCAATGTAAATTTGACCGAACAATTCTCACCGTTGGTACGCGTTGATTTTGAAATGCAGAATTCGGTAAAAATTTTGGCTGAGTATCGAAAGGACAGAGCGCTATCTTTAAGTTTTGCCAATAATTTAATGACCGAAATCCAAGGAGATGAGATCGTTTTGGGGCTGGGATACCGAGTAAAAGACTTGAAGATCAGCACTAATTTTGGCGGGAAGAAAAAGGTAATTACCAGTGACCTGAACTTTAAACTGGATGTATCGAGAAGAGACAACAAAACAATCATTAGGTATCTTGATATTCTGAATAATCAAATCACGGCCGGACAAACCATCTATGGGCTTCAATTTTCGGTAGACTATGCCTTGAGCAAGAACCTAACAGCTTTGTTCTATTACGACCATACCTTCTCGGAGTATGCCATCTCAACGGCATTCCCTCAAACAACGATACGTAGCGGATTTACACTTCGGTATAACTTCGGAAATTAATACAACACTAAATAACTAAACCCATGAACATACCTTCCAACCTAAAGTATACCAAAGACCATGAATGGATCTCCATCGAGGGTGATATTGCCACGATAGGGATCACAGATTTTGCCCAGGGAGAACTGGGAGATATCGTGTATGTTGAAGTAGAGACGCTAGACGAAACCTTGGATCAGGAAGAGGTCTTCGGAACAGTAGAGGCGGTAAAAACGGTATCGGACCTATTCATGCCGCTTTCCGGTGAGATCATTGAGTTCAATGAAGAATTGGAATCCACACCCGAAAAAGTGAATAGCGATCCTTATGGCGAAGGATGGATGATCAAGATCAAAATGGCCAATCAAGACGAATTGGACGGACTCTTAGACGATGCAGGGTATAAAGAAGTTATTGGAGCCTAAGACTTTATTATACATAGGTATTTGCTATACCTTGTTGCTCACCTTTTTATTACTTTTTCCAACGACCGATGTCCCTAAACCGGATCTTCCTAATTTTGATAAGTTAGGACATGTAGTGCTATTTACGTTCCTAGTTGTGATCTGGGCGTTATTTGCTTTCAGTAAAACTGAAGAAAATAGGTCACAGATCGTTCGGGTAATGCTTTTGGCCTTTGTTTATGGCATAATAATTGAAGTATTACAAGAACTCTTCTTTCAACCAAGAACCGGTGACGGGTGGGATATCGTTGCAAATTCTGTAGGAATTTTATTAGGATGGTTCGTATTTCAGAAAGTAAAGAGAATATTTATCCCGAAAGCATGAATTTTTTTTAATAAAACAATTCATTTACCTATTTTAGCAACTATATAAATTCTCAATTATGGAACCGAAAAAAAATCCAAAATCAGATCTTAGCAGATGGAGCAATGTTTTCCTTCTTGCTGGCTTGGCATTAATGTTGGCAATTGCGTACACCGCTGTGGAATGGAAATCCTATGATGATAGTAATCTGGCAAACGAAGGATTACTGCTTGATGATGATCTGGAAGAAGAAATTCCGGTTACAAATACTATTACACCACCACCACCTCCACCTCCACCACCACCGGCACCTGAAGTGATCGAAGTAGTGGAAGATGAGGAAGAAGTGGAAGAAACTATTATAGAATCCACTGAGACCAATCAGAATGAAGAGATCGTTGAGATTGAAGAGATCGAAGAGGTAGAAGAAGAGGAAATTGCAGATGTACCATTTGCAGTAATTGAGAATGTGCCAATTTATCCTGGTTGTGAAAATGCCGGAAACAACGACGCTAAGAAAAAATGTATGTCGGAAAAGGTGATGAAATTCGTTCAGAAGAAATTCGATAACGAATTGGCAAATGACCTTGGGCTTGATGCCGGTAGACAACGAATTTCTGTGCAGTTCAAGATTGACCGAAGTGGAAATGTCGTAAACGTACGAGCACGTGCACCGCACCCACGATTGGAGCAGGAAGCTGTGAAAGTGGTAAAGTCACTCCCTAAAATGACTCCGGGAAAACAAAGAGGAAAAGCAGTTGGTGTATTGTACGCCCTTCCTATCGTTTTCCAAGTAGAAAACTAGAATATAGCTTTATATCTAAATAAATCGCTCCGCCATTGGCGGAGCGATTCTTTTTTGGCACAACCCTTGTGTTACTTAGTGTTATAACTCTTAAATATAAACACTATGTTACCATCTGTTAAAAATGCGAATGGTGCCAAAACAAAGGTACTATCAAAAAGAGAAGAAAAAAAACGAATTAACATTCGTTGGAACTCCACGTTATTCTTTCAAGTAGGGCTGGTTGTGACCTTGTTGCTGGTCTTTCTGGTAATGGAAAGCGACCTGGATCTTGGGCCTCGAGTGCAGTTTGCGCAAGATACCGACCTTGACTTGACCGAACATGGATTAATTGCCTATCAGTTGGAACAGCCGCAGGTAATCACCAAGGCTCCTGTAAAGAAACCGGTCAAACAGCGGATGATTCAAAAACCTATTGCTCAAAGTTTTACCGCTGTGGATGATAACAGTAAAACGACAGAAACGGATCTGCCTCCTACCAATGTGCAGCCGGATCCCCCTACCGGTGTTACCATGCCACCACCCATTAAAAACACCGGTCCTTCGTCTCTGGATGCCGTTCAGTTTGTGCCCATTTTCCCGGGCTGTGAGTCCTTAAGCGATAATACAGAGCGAAAGGCATGCATGTCTAGCAAGATCAACACCTTCATCAACAGAAAGTTCAACGCCGATAAATTTACAGATCTTGATGCCAATAAAATTCATACTGTAAACGTGCAATTTACCATTGGGAAAGATGGCAACGTAAAGGATATTAGAGCTCGCTCTGTAGTACCAGAATTGGAAACTGAAGCCAAAAGGGTCATTGGTAGAATGCCTTGGATGCAACCTGGTAAACAAGGAACCATCCCGGTAGATGTTTTCTTTACCGTCCCCATTCGGTTTCAGGTGCAGTAAAAAATAAGACCCGCTTCCATCAAAGCGGGTTTTTTTATGGCTAGCATACACATTTCAAAAAAACGTATCTTTCGGCAAACTAAACGCCCTTATATCGATGAAGAGATTTACCTTGTTTCTCGTCTTGCTATCCTTTTTATCAAGTACCCTTAGCGCCCAAACTCAAAAGAATTCATTCGAAAAGTATCCTGTTTTCTCCAAATGTGAAGCCGTTGAAATAGACGCACTGGAAGTCTGTTTCAATAATACCGTCAGGGAGTTGATCCATGCTAATTTCAAAGAACCCGGTATTGTCTCGGAGGAGAATTACAGTGGTCCATTGAATATATTTTTTGAAGTAGATCGGGAGGGGAATTTCACTGTGCTGTATGTGGATGCCGTCTACACCGAATTGAAAGATGAAGCCTCCCGGGTTTTTGAGCAATTTCCGAAGATCACTCCGGCCACTTATAATGGCACACCTACCTACACTCAGTACACCGTATCGCTTCAAGTGCCTTTGGGTGAATTTAAAGCCGAGACCAACGAGGCGCCTGCTACAATCACTTCCGAAGAAAAAAAAATAGGGAACAATCAACATCCCGAATACGATGCCCTGGAAAAACGACCCTATGAAAATGATGAGTACACAAGTGGTATCAACATTCCGCTGTCACATCATAATTACAGCCTTTTCGATCCGGCGATGAACCAAATAGGCACAAATACACATACCGCTCAAAAACCATTTATTTACAATGAAGTAAACAAATACTACAATTTTACCGAGCAGAACGATAAGTTATTGACCGGTAAATCCTCCTGGTTTGGACGCAAATTTTGGGACGAGCATATGGTTACCCTTAAGGGAAAGGACTATTGGCTTACGTTGGACCCCGGCGTCGATCTTCAGGCAGGTAAAGATCTGGACACCGAAGTGGATACCTATAACAATACAAGACTTGTCTACACGCAGGGAGGCATTGGTAAACAGATCAACTTTTTCGCGGTGGTGTATGAAAGTCAGGGTCGATTTGCCGATTATTTTAACCGATTTGCAAGAGAGCGAAGACCGGATGGTGGAAATCCGGCTATCATTCCCGGGAGAGGCATTGCCAAGCTCCATAAGGAAGATTCATTCGACTACCCTATTGCAACAGGACAGATATCTTTCACGCCCTCGGAGCATTTTAATTTGCAATTGGGTCACGGGAAAAATTTCATTGGAGATGGGTATCGTTCGTTACTTTTAAGTGATAATGCCAGCCCTTATCCTTATTTTAAGATCAATACGACTTTTTGGAAATTAAAGTACACCAACACTTGGATGTCGCTGCGAGATGTACGCTCCGAGGTGACGGCAGACGGTTCGTTTAGAACCAAATATATGGCCAACCATTACCTTAGTTATAACGTAACCAAGCGTCTTAATGTTGGGTTATTTGAGAGTGTGATCTGGGAAAATGACAATGATCGTGGATTCGACCTTAATTTTATCAACCCTGTTATTTTTTATCGCGCAATAGAGTTTTCAACCGGTTCACGAGGTGGAAATGCATTGATTGGCTTGAGTGCTAAGTACAAATTTACCAATAGAGTGAATGCCTATGCCCAATTGATCATTGACGAGTTTTCTTCCGGAGATGTGTTTGGTGGTAATGGGAGTTACAAGAACAAGACGGGATATCAACTAGGAGCGAAGTATTATGATGCCTTCGGAATTAAAAGTTTGTATTTACAAGCCGAATACAACAGGGTACGCCCATTTACCTATTCACACAATACGGTGGTGCTTAATTACGGACATAACAACCAGTCCATGGCCCACACATTGGGTGCAAATTTTTCAGAATTTATCGCGATAGCTCGCTATCAGAGAGGAAGGATTTTTGGAGATGTAAAAGTGATCGTGGCCCAAAGAGGATTTGAATTCAACACAGCAGACGATTCTTTCTTTTACGGCGGAAGTATATACGGCACGGAGGATAATCGGGTCGCCGACGATGGCAATGATCTCGCTCAAGGGAATACAACAGATTTTCTTCATGCCGAATTGCAGGCCGGGTATCTTATAAATCCAGCAACTAATTTAAAGATCTACGGGAGTGTGATTTTGAGAGACTTTACCCCAATGGAAAATACAGAGGTTAACTTTGAAAACAATACAACTTGGGTTAATTTCGGAATTAGAACCGATCTGTTCAATTGGTACAACGATTTCTAAACAAAAGCTGATTATTTCTTTTTGCTCTCTACCTTTCCAATCTTTGCTTTGGTGATGTCATAAACAAGTCCAATAAACTTTTCGGTAGAAATATATCCACTACCATAGCCTTTGGCATCATATTCCTGAGTGACCTCCTTGTTTGCTAGCACTTGTTCTTTGCTCAAACCAGACACGTAGTGGTAGGCCACTCTATCACGCACTGCCACCATCATATCCCGACTCGCCTTGACATCTGCTTTTGAAGCCAACTCTCCATGGCCTGGGATGATACGAGTCTCATCGTCGATCAGTGACAATACTTGATTAAGCGAGTCTACATACCCATCGTAGGTGCCACCACTATTTATATCGATGTACGGATATCTTCCATTAAAGAAAGTGTCTCCGGTGTGGAGCACATTGCTTTGCGTAAAATAGACCAAGGCATCACCATCGGTATGGGCATCATGCACGTGAAAAACCATGATCTTCTCACCATTGTAGTAAAAGGTCATATCGTCTGAAAATGTGATGCCAGGAAAACTAAATTGAGAAGCGTCGAAGTCTCCCTTCGACTGAATCCCTTCCTTAGCCTTAGCTTCGGCCTTTTCTTCATTACCATCGGCCGCTAATTCTTCAACCATCTTATTGAACTCTTCTTCCTGGGCTTTCACATATTTTTTTTGTGCCCCAAGCACTAGTCTTTTTCTTACATTGTCATGAGCGAATATTACAGTTCCGGTTTCCATCATATTGGCGTTTCCACCAGTGTGGTCGCCATGGTGATGCGTATTCACCAAAAATTGAACCGGCTTATCGCTAAGACTGGCAACCAGTCTCAAAATTTCTGGTGTTACCGGCGCGAATTGGTTGTCGATCATGAGTACACCATCCTCTCCTTTGCAAACCCCTATATTGCCTCCTTTGCCCTTGAACATATAAATGCTATCCGAAACTTTGATCATATTGATCGTTGCAGCAGGACTGGATGTAGTTTTGCCTTCCACATCTTGAGAGAAAGATGGAAAGGTTCCAAAAATTACAGTGAGGGTAAGAAAAACAAATGCACGCATGATAGTATTTTTAAAATAGGGTTGAATTTACTAAAATAGTTGATATGCTACCCCAACAATATAAGATATATATTGCGAAAAATGACCCTGTACAGTATCTTTGCAACGCTTTTAAAACCAAAGGACACTTGCCTACCGCTCAATCACAGTCATTTACCAATTCAGTAGTTAGAAATTTTACTGAAATTACCAAAATGCGCCTCTCGGTGAGTGTGGTATTTTCTTCGGTGGCAGGTTACTTATTGGGTGTCGATGGTCCCATCGACTTTACCGTATTACTTTTATTATGCTTAGGAGGTTATTGCATGGTGGGAGCGTCTAATGTTTTTAATCAGATTATTGAAAAGGATCTGGATGCCCTTATGGACAGAACGCAAAACCGTCCTCTTCCCGCAGGCAGGATGGGGGTAACGCCTGCCTTTGTTTTGGCCAGTGTATTGACCTTGGCCGGGATTGCAATGCTCTATATCATTAATCCTCAGACTGCCATGTTTGGTGCGATTTCCATTTTTATGTACGTAAGCATGTATACTCCCTTGAAGACGAAAACTCCGCTATCCGTTTTTGTAGGAGCCTTCCCGGGCGCCATACCTTTTATGCTGGGTTGGGTAGCGGCCACTAATGATTTTGGGATCGAACCGGGCACTTTGTTTATGATTCAGTTTTTCTGGCAATTCCCACATTTTTGGGCAATTGGTTGGTTTTTGTTTGACGACTACAAACGGGCTGGATTTTTAATGTTGCCAACGGGGAAAAGGGATAAGGGAACGGCACTGCAAGTAATTTTATATAGTATTTGGACTGTATTGGCTTCGTTGATCCCAGTGATGGGGGTAACCGGCCGACTGTATTTAACCCCTGTCTCCGGAGTAATGGTTTTAGGGCTTGGGGTTTGGTTGATTTATTATGCCTTTCGATTGTTTAAGGCAAAAACAGAGAAAGCCGCACGTCAATTAATGCTTGTAAGTGTTAGCTATATTACCTTACTGCAGATCATTTATGTGGCGGATAAATTTATAAGATAATGAAGGATTATACTGAAGGAACAAACGAATTAAAAACACGCCGTGCTAAGAAAATGATGCTGTGGTTTGGGATCATTAGCTTGGGAATGAGTTTTGCCGGTTTTACAAGTGCTTACATCGTTAGCCGAAGCGGGGAAGGCTGGTTTACTGAGCTACCGCTTCCCGAGGCCTTTTATGTAAGCTTGATCGTCATCGTTTTAAGTAGTGTAACCATGCATTTTGCAAAGGTTCATGTGATTAAAGAAGAACAGAAGACCGGGATGCTTCTGCTTTGGACAACATTTTTATTTGGCGTGGCCTTCATTTGGTTGCAATTAAGAGGTTTTTCTGAAATGATCAATGACTTTGGTGTGAACTTCACCGGCCCCACCAGCGACCAGAAATCAGGATATATCTATATAATTGCAGCCGTTCACATTGCTCACGTTGTTGCTGCTTTGATTTCACTTTTGGTGGTAATTTATAATCATTATAAACAAAAGTACAAGGGAGGGAAAACCCTTGGAATAGAACTAGCTGCTACCTTCTGGCATTTCGTTGATATTCTGTGGATATATCTCTTTTTATTTTTCTATTTCGTGAGATAAAAATTATACTTATTTTTGCACACTAATAAACCAATTTCTTTTTATGGAAGCTACCGTTGTTAAAACAGGTACCGAAGGAAAAACCTGGGGAGGAGGAAACCGACCACTAAATGCCAGTTATGGTAAATTGATGATGTGGTTTTTCATTGTTTCTGATGCCTTGACCTTTTCAGGATTTATTGCCTCTTATGGTTTTTCCAGATTCAAATTTATAGATGCATGGCCCATTGCCGATGAGGTGTTTACTCACGTACCGTTTTTACACGGTGTACCGGCTCCCATGTACTATGTGGCTTTCATGACCTTCGTGCTTATCTTTTCTTCGGTAACCATGGTACTTGCTGTGGATGCAGGGCACAAGATGCAGAAGAAAAAGGTAATTTGGTATATGTTCTTTACCATTATTGGTGGAGCCATATTTGTTGGATCGCAAGCCTGGGAATGGGCAACTTTTATTAAAGGAGATTATGGTGCGGTTGAAACCAAAGGCGGAAAGATCATTCAGTTTTTAGATACCGATGGTGAACGTGTGGCATTGGCAGAATTTGCAGCCAATATCCCCACTGAACGATTGGTCAACGATCGGGATTCGGGGGTGTGGTATGACACCGAAGCGGAAACGCAATCCACCTATACCATCGAAGAAGTTACTGCTGGTTTCCTGGCCAATGACAATCTATTGATCCGAACTCAATATTTGGATGAGAACGGTGAACCCACGGTACTTTCCAGGGAAGAATCTGTAGAGAAATTAGTCACTGACGGTAGGCTGGTTGTTGAAGGCGCCAACTTAAAACGAAACGAATACGGCCATCCATTATTTGCCAACTTCTTTTTCTTTATCACAGGATTTCATGGCTTCCACGTATTTTCGGGGGTCTTGATCAATATCATCATTTTCTTTAATGTGATCTTAGGAACCTATGAGCGAAGAAAGAACTACGAAATGGTAGAAAAAGTAGGGTTGTATTGGCACTTTGTAGATCTGGTCTGGGTATTTGTATTTACCTTTTTCTATCTGGTGTAAAAAAGCGTAGCACGTTCAGTAAAAATTAAAATATGGGACACGATCATAAATTAACAATATTTCGAGGACTGGTAACTTTCAAGTCGAACATTACCAAGATCTGGGGGGTTTTCGCCTTCTTATCGGTTGTAACGATCGTCGAGGTGTATTTGGGAATTACAAAACCCGAATTCTTAACAGAAGGCCGTTTCTTAGCGATGAAGCTGTTAAACTGGGTCTTTATTATCCTCACCTTGGTAAAAGCATATTATATTACCTGGGACTTTATGCACATGCGCGACGAAACCAAAGGACTACGTAGATCTGTAGTGTGGACTGCGATATTCCTAATTTGTTATTTGATTTTGATCCTTTTGATCGAAGGAGATTATATCTTCGACGTATATAAAGAGAATTACGTTAAATTCGATTTTTAACGTAAGGATTCACCTAATTAAAACCTTGTCGAAAGACAGGGTTTTTTTATACCATTTTTTTAGATTAAAATTAACCGTCAAAGATTGGTTTCCCATACTTTGGGTTGTATTTTTGCGTGGTATTCTAACAATTTGATTGGTCTTGCAAACAAAAAAATTTATAGTTCTCGCCGTTCTTTTTCTATTGCCCATTACGGTGTATATGTTCTTTGCAACCGGGAAGGATAATTTTGTAAATCTCGCTACCTTAACTTATGGGGTGAATGATCTATCTCAGTTTAGATCTGTCGAGGGGGATTCGGTTGGGCTGGAGGATAAGATCACGGTTTTGATGTTCTTCGGAAATGACCTCGAATCAAAAAAAGCGAATGCTTTTAATTTGGCACACAAGATCTACAAAAAAAATCATCAGTTTAGCGAGTTTCAGTTCGTGACCCTCATTACTAAAAATCAAAAGGCACCTTCTCTTCAGCTAAAGGAAAAATTGAACGAGATCGAGAATCCGAAGCATTGGTATTTCGCCATGGGAACCCCAAAGGAGATCACACAGGTTTTTGAATCTCTGGGAACCGATGAGTCGCTGGATACTAATTATGCAAGTGATCTGGTATTTATCATTGATAAAGAAAGAAACTTACGAGGAAGGGACGACGATGAGGATATGGGACAACTCTTTGGGTTTGATGCCAGTAATTATGCAGAGATCAACAATAAAATGAGCGACGATATTAAAGTAGTGCTGGCCGAATATCGATTGGAGCTCAAAAAATACAAAGCAGAACGAAAGGATAATTTTAGAGATAGAAACAAATAAAGCTGGTTTCATCTTTTTCAGCATACAAAAAGCTATGAAAAACTACTCGTACATTGGAATATCATTTGTCATTTTGATCTTCGGAATATGGGCTGTTCCAAAAATCGTGGGAAACTTCTCAAAAGCTGAAATGGCTTACATTCTGGATGTTCATAAACAACCGGCAGAGGTGCCTGACTTCAGTTTTACGAATCAGGATGGTAAAACGATTTCAAATGAAGATTATAAAGGCAAGGTGTATGTAGCAGAGTTTTTCTTCACTACCTGTCCGTCCATTTGCCCTATCATGAACCGAAATATGGTGAAGATCCAGAATAAATTTTTTGGAAACCCCAATTTAGGTATTGCTTCCTTTACGATCAATCCGGAACACGATACACCTGAAGTTTTGAAGATCTATGCCGATAGCTATAAAATAACAAACCCTAATTGGCACTTGTTGACCGGAGATAAACAGGAGATATACAATTTGGCCAACGCCGGCTTCAACCTCTATGTGGGTGAGGCGGCCGAGGTAGAAGGGGGCTTTGAACACAGTGGCTTCTTTGCTTTGATCGATCAGGAAGGGAAATTACGATCCCGATATGACGAAAACGGAAATCCTTTAATTTATTACGATGGCCTTGAAGCGGAAGGAATTCAAATGCTCATGGAAGACATTGAAATATTATTAGACCAATAGTATGTCAACAGTTCGATCTGAAAAGAAATACCGAGTCTGGATCTGGATCTTATCTATCGCCATCCCATTAGTGGTGGCTTTACTCTTTAGTTACAGGATTGAAGGAGTTGAGCGATTGGGATTTCTCCCACCCATTTATGCTACAATTAATGGGATTACGGCTATTTTATTGATCGTAGCAGTACTTCAGATAAAAAAGGGGAACAGAAAAATTCACGAGCGACTCATGAAAACGTGCATCGCGCTTTCGGTCTTATTTCTGGTCCTTTATATTGCCTATCACATGACCGCCGAAGAGACCAAATTTGGTGGTGAAGGAATGATTCGCTATGTGTACTATTTTATCCTACTTACCCATATATTATTATCGATTGGGGTGATTCCTTTCGTTTTGATCACCTATGTGAGAGCCATTACCGGTAATTTTGAGCGCCACAAAAAAATAGCCAAGATCACTTTTCCAATTTGGTTGTATGTAGCTGTAACCGGTGTTTTGGTATATCTGTTGATCTCACCCTATTACTAGTATGAAGCGGGCAACTCTCATATTTATTCTTATCTGTATCTTCGGAACACTTCCTCTTGAAGCCCAATGCGCTATGTGCCGCGCGGTTTTGGAAAGTGAAGAGGATGCATCCATGGCCGAAGGTGTAAATAACGGAATCGTATATCTCATGTTATTTCCCTATTTATTCATTGGTGGAATAGGCTATTTTATCTTCCGAATGTATCGTAAAAATAAAGGCGAAGAAAAATGACGAGATCATCGTGTTTGTGGTGTAACAATTTCATTCTGAAACAGTCTTATACAAAGACTTTCACTAACCAACAAAGCTGTAAGTCTTAACATGAATTTTACAAAATAGCGGTACAAAGGTCTTTACTTTGTACTCCAAAGTTATTGCTATGATCGAAATAAAAGGCTTGCACAAATCCTACCAGATGGGTTCCAATTCACTTCATGTACTAAAGGGAATTGATTTCCAAGTCAATGAGGGTGAGATGGTGGCGATAATGGGTTCTTCGGGATCAGGAAAATCCACACTTCTGAATATTCTTGGCATGCTGGATGAGGCGGATAAGGGATCTTACAAACTCGATAACACACCCATTAAAAATCTTAATGAAAAGATCGCTGCACGCTACCGAAACAAATTTTTAGGATTTGTATTTCAGTCATTCAACCTTATATCTTACAAAAGTGCATTGGACAATGTCGCCATGCCCTTGTATTATCAAGGAATAAAAAGAGCCGAACGAATGGAGCGCGCCATAAATTACTTGGATAAAGTTGGTTTAAAAGATTGGGCCACGCATTTACCCAATGAACTTTCCGGTGGACAAAAGCAACGTGTGGCCATCGCACGTGCCTTGGCGAGCGATCCGAAAGTTTTACTCGCCGATGAGCCTACAGGAGCGCTGGATTCAACTACTTCGTATGAGGTGATGGAAATTATCCAAGCGATCAATGATGAAGGTAAGACTATTTTAATAGTGACTCACGAAGACGATATTGCCCACATGTGTAAGCGAATTGTTCATTTAAAAGACGGCCTGATCATCGATGACACTCTTGTTGAACAAGTTCGCGTAAAAGAGATGACGAATGTTTAACATAGAACGTTGGCAGGAAATATTTGAAACTATTAGTAAGAACAAGCTTCGTACATTTCTTACGGGTCTTTCTGTGGCCTCCGGTATATTTATTCTTGTGATCTTATTGGGTTTTGGACAAGGAATGCAAAACGGTATTGCCAAAGAATTTGAACAAGATGCTACCAATCGAATTGCGGTTTGGACCGGCGTGACCACAGTCGAACACAAAGGGCTTAACCCGGGTAGATTTATCGAATTAAAGAATGAAGATTACGACTACCTCATCAAAAAATACGAGGACGACCTCGAATTTAAATCATCGGTGTACCGAATTTGGAGTGGGGTTGCAACTTATAAAAATGAATCCGGTAGTTATCGGGTGGAGGGGGTTTATCCCGATTATCAATTTATAGAAAATGCCAGCCTGTCGCACGGTAGGTTTATCAACTATCCGGATCACGATAATTTAGAAAAAGTGATCACCATTGGTCATAAAGTATATACCGATCTGTTTGAAAAAGGGGAGGACCCCGTTGGAAAACAGATCCAGTTATCCGGAATTAACTTTAAGGTGGTGGGGGTTTATACAGACCCTGGGGGAGAACGTGAAGAGTCTCGTATTTTTCTTCCCTTGTCCACAGCCCAGCGGGTTTTTAACGCCGGAAATAAGGTTAGGAACCTAGGTTTCACTTTACAGCGGCAGGAAAGCTTTGCGAAGGCCTTGCAACAATCCATTCAGTTTTCAGCAGAGATCGAAAGTTTTTTAAAGGAACGGCACATCGTCGCACCTGAAGATACCAGTGCCGTGAATGTATTTAACACATTGGAAGAGGCCAAACGGTACTACGACCTCATGGACATGATCAAATTATTTTTCTGGATCGTAGGTGTATGTACCATTATTGCCGGGGTAGTTGGAGTAAGCAATATCATGCTTATAATTGTTAAGGAACGCACTAAGGAAATTGGAATTCGGAAAGCCATTGGTGCTCAACCCTGGTCCATTATTTGGATGATCTTGCATGAGTCGATTTTTATAACGGCATTCGCCGGATTTTTAGGGCTCATTGCAAGCATGGGACTGCTTGAGATAATTGGCCCCAATATCGAAATAGATTATATACTGAATCCATCGGTTAATTTTAATGTGGCCCTAACCACGGTCTTTGTGTTGATCGCAGCCGGAACCCTTGCTGGATTTTTTCCTGCTTGGCGAGCTGCACGTATAAAACCCATTGAAGCATTGAGAGAAGAATAGGTATGTTTAATAGAGATCGCTGGAACGAAATATTAGAAGCCTTGAGCAGTAACTGGTTTAGAACCTTGCTCACCGCCTTTGGAGTAATCTGGGGAATCTTCATCTTGGTTATTCTGTTAGCCGCAAGCAAGGGGCTCGAGAATGGGGTAAAAGCCGATTTTGGAGATATTGCTACCAACACGATGTTCATGTGGACACAGACGGTTTCCAAACCCTATAAAGGATTGCCCAAAGGAAGGAGATTTCGATACCGAATAAGCGATGTAGATGCAATTAGAGACAATGTACCTAATTTACGATTTATCTCCCCCCGCAATCAGTTGGGGGGCTTTGGAGGAAGTAATAACGTAGTGCGAGGACTTAAAACTGGCGCTTTTAATGTGTATGGGGACTATCCGGAAATCATCAAACAGCAGCCCATGGACATTACCAGTGGGCGATTTATCAATTATGGCGACATTCACGAAAAAAGGAAAGTCGCCGTCATAGGTATTGGGGTGAAATCAAGTATGTACGATAAAGATGAAGACCCTATTGGAACCTACATTAAAGTGAACGGGGTCAATTTTATCGTGATTGGAACGTACAAAAAGAAATCGCAAGGCGGAGATAGTGAAGAAGATCAGAAAGAGATATATGTTCCATTCACCTCTTTTTCCCAGGCCTTTAATCAAGGTGATAAGGTGGGATGGATGGCAATTACTGCCGAAGACGGTTCCTCCATTACCGAGCTTAAAGAACAGGTGTTTGATGTGATTAAGCAGCGTCACTCTATTCACCCGGAAGATGACAGGGCCATCGGAAATTTCGATCTGTACGAACAATACATGCGTATAGAAGGCCTGTTTATAGCCTTGAAATTTATAGCCTTTTTCGTGGGATCTCTGGTATTGATCTCGGGAATCATTGGAATAAGCAATATCATGCTCATCGTAGTGAAGGAACGCACCAAAGAAATAGGGATTAGACGCGCTCTCGGAGCAACACCTTGGTCCATAAGAGGCCAGGTATTGTTGGAATCTATCTTTCTAACGATCATTTCGGGGATGGTTGGAATTTCTTTCGGGGGCTTCATAATTTATATAATCAACGCGATTTTGGAATCGGTTGGGCCGGTAGATATGTTCGCAAACCCTAGCGTAGATATTGGGGTTGTGATCACAGCCTTGATCATTTTAATAATTTCAGGATTAGCAGCGGGATTGATCCCTGCTCAAAATGCAATAAAAGTAAGACCGGTAGACGCTTTGCGCACCGAATAAACAACAAACTAAGTACCCATGAAAAAAACAGTAACGGTAATTATTTTAATTCTAATAGTGGTGATCTTCGGAATATTCCTCTACTATTTCTGGCAGAAGAATCAGCAAGATCCCATTGTGTATGAAACCGAACAGGCTTCTATTGATACCATCGTGAAAAAGACAGTCGCGACGGGTAGCATTGTTCCTAAAGAAGAAGTGCTTATCAAACCGAATATTTCAGGAATCATTGATGAGATCTATGTAGTTGCGGGAGACGTTATTGAAAGTGGGGATCTCATCGCTCGGGTAAAAGTAATACCCAATGTGAACTCACTAAGTAGTGCCAAGAACAACATTAATTCTGCCAGAACATCGGTAGAGACAGCTCGCCTGGCACTCGAAAGTCAGAAGAACATTTATAATCGTCAGAAAGAATTGTTCGAGAAAGGGGTGATCTCGGCAAATGAGTTCGACAATGCACAGCTGGCCTACGATCAGGCGCAACAGCGGTATAATCAGGAGAAGGTAGGTCTTTCAGGTGCTCAGCAAACCTTTGATATTGTAAGAACCGGAACTACACGAGGGTTGGGAGCTTCAGCTAACACCGAAATTAGAGCCACCGTTTCGGGAATGGTGCTGGATGTACCTGTTAAAACTGGCAATCAGGTGATTGAGTCCAATAATTTTAATGACGGAACCACGATCGCAACCATAGCTGATGTTAATAAAATGATCTTTGAAGGGAAGGTGGACGAAAGTGAAGTGGGGAAGATCAGTGAGCGACTTCCGTTGGAAATAACGGTGGGTGCTATCGAAAATAAAAAGTTTGACGCGGTCCTGGATTATATTGCTCCCAAGGGAGTTAGTGAGAACGGGGCTATTCAGTTTGAAATAAAAGGAACCTTGAGTAAAAAGGACACTACATTCATTAGAGCCGGTTTAAGTGCCAACGCATCCATCATCCTTGCAAGGGCGGATAGCGTGCTCACTTTAAAAGAAGGGTTGGTACAATACGATCCGAAAACTAAACTGCCTTTTGTGGAAATAGAAACTGGTGAGCAGCAGTTTGAGCGTAAGGACATTGAATTGGGAATTAGTGACGGAATTAAGGTGGAAATAAAAAGTGGCGTCGCCAAGGACGATAAAATAAAAGTATGGAATCAAATTAAACCTGTTGAGGACTTTGGCGCAAGCCGTAGATAAACCTCATGCTTATTTTTACGATCTTTGTAACACTTTCAGTAATCAAAAGACAAACACATCAACTACATTCAATTATGAAGAAAATTGGAATTTTAGCACTTATCCTTTGTTTGGGTTTTTCTACCCAGGCCCAAAATAAAAAATGGACCCTAAAGGAATGCGTCGCTTATGCGCTGGAGAATAACATAGCGGTGAAACAAAGTGAATTAGATGTGGAAATGGCGCTGATTGAAAAGTCGGATGCACTTGGAAATTACTTGCCATCGATCAATGGCTCGGCATCCAACTCATGGAATACGGGATTGACTCAAAATATTACCACTGGAGTTTTGGAAAATCAAACCTCGCGAAATTCATCGTATAGCGTTACTGCAGGAATTACCGTGTTTCAAGGATTACGTAATTTACGTACCATGCAGCGCGCTAAGCTGTCAAAGTTGGCGGCGGATTACGGTCTTTCAAAAATGAAGGACGATATTTCTCTGTTTGTTGCCAATGCCTATTTGAATGTGCTAACTAGTAAGGCGAATTTGGTTGCGTTAGAATCGCAGAATCAAGTCACCGAAGATCAGATACAGCGAACCAACGAGCTGGTAGATGCCGGGGTGCTGCCCAGAGGAGATCTTTTGGAGATACGAGCGACGGATGCTTCAGAAAAACAAAGCATTGCCCTTACTGAAAATACGGTAAAAATATCCTTGATAAGTCTGGCGCAATTGCTCAAGATCCAAGATTACGAAAATTTCGATATTGAAGATGAGGGGTATACTATCATTGATGAAGGTATTGGAGAAAAATCTGTGGAAGAATTGATCACAGCGGCCAAGGAAAACCGAAGTGAGATAAAAATTGCTCAAAGCAACTTTGATATTGCTAAAAAGGACTTACAGATTGCAAGGTCTTCTTATTTACCAACACTTAATGCCTTTATTAATTACAACACGCGGGAGAGTGACAGAATTAGCGGTATAGAGTCTATTATCGATCCGGACAATCCTATTGTACAAAGTGAATTTCCTATTGGAGTAGTGGAGGGAACAGGAGAGTCTGTGTTTGGATTTGAGCCCAATATTATTGGCTTACGTGAATTGGATGCATTGCCCTTCAAGGAACAATTGTACATGAATGATGGGATCTCTTATGGAGTACAGCTTAATGTACCCATTTTTAATGGCTTTGCCACGCGTAACAATGTGAAGCGAAATAAGATCAATGTACAGCGTCAGGAGTATTTTTTGGAGCAGGCCAAGTTGGATCTCGAATCGAATATCTATCAGGCCTTTGTTGACGTAAAAGGCTCTTTAAAGGCTTATGAGGCGGCTCAAACCGCTTTAGAATCGCAAGAGTTGGCTTATCAATATGCCAAGGATCGCTACGACGTTGGATTGACGAATGCCTTTGATTTTAGTCAATCGAAATTACGATACGACAATACCAAAATTGATGCGAATAGAGCGAAATACGACTATATATTCAAATTAAAAGTGCTAGAATTGTACTTTGGTATTTCGGCAACCGACCTAAAGTTTTAATTATGAAGAAAAAGACTATTTATTGGATAGCTGGTGGTGCTGTTCTTGTTTTCGCTTTGTTGTACTTCGGAAACAAAAACAAAGGGACCCGCGATGTGAAGCAGGTGGAGATTTCGAAGATCGAGCCTATCACTATCGTTGAAACCGTAGCGGCAACGGGGAAAATCCAGCCTGAGGTTGAGGTAATGCTCTCTTCCGAAGTATCCGGAGAGATCATAGAACTTCCCATCGTAGAGGGGCAGCAAGTACAAAAAGGAGATCTCTTGGTTCGAATTAATCCCGACCTTATTCAGTCTGCCTTAACACAATCACAAGCCGGATTACAGAATGTCCGTGCGCAATTGGCCCAAGCCGAAGCAAGCTTACGGCAGGCAAAGCTTAATTATGATAGAAACAAAGCACTTTTCGAAAAAGGAGTGATCGCCAAAAGTACCTGGGACGGTTCGGTGGCCGAATATGAAATGGCTCAGGCAAATAAGCAGTCTGCTTATTTTAATGTACAAAGTGCCGCGGCCAATGTAAAACAAACGCGTGATAACCTTTCACGAACTAGTATCTATGCTCCCATGACCGGAACAATTTCCAAGCTTTCTGTGGAATTAGGGGAACGAGTGGTAGGTACCGCTCAAATGGCCGGAACGGAGATCGTTCGAGTGGCCAACTTGAGTAATATGGAAGTAGAAGTAGACGTGAATGAGAACGATATTGTGAAAGTAGCCATTGGAGATTCTACCATTGTTGAAGTAGATGCTTACTTGAAAAGAGAATTTAAAGGTATGGTTACCGAAATAGCCAACTCCGCCGAAACTTCGCTGTCTGTGGATCAGGTAACCAATTTTAAGGTGAAGGTTCGAATTGTGCCGGAGTCTTATGCAGATCTCACGGAGGGGAAACCGGAATACTATTCTCCATTTCGACCCGGAATGACTGCTACAGTCGATGTGATCACGGATAAGAAAGAGAATATCATTGGTGTGCCTATAAGTTCGATCGTGGTTAAACTACCCTCGGACACAATTACTAGAAAAGTAGGAGAGGTGAAGGAAACTAAGTCTGAAGACGAAGAAAAATTTGAAGGTGTTTTTGTGAATCAGAATGGAAAGGCGCATTTAAGAGTAGTAGAAACCGGGATCCAGGATGAGAGTAACATTGAGATCACTACCGGACTGGTTGAAAATGACGTAGTGATCACCGGACCTTATAATCTGGTGACCAAAAAACTGGAATCCGGGGATAAGGTTGAAGAAAAATCCAAGTCCGAAAAACCGGAAAAAGAAGACAGCGAAGAGTAATGGCAAACATACTTTGCATAGAAACAGCAACTACAAATTGCTCAGTAGCGCTTTCGGTAAACGGAAGCGTTATTGCATTAAAGGAGGATAACAGTGCCGGTTATTCGCATGCAGAGTTGCTCCACATTTATATGGAAGAGGTCCTTTCCATGTCAAAGTTGGACAAAGGTGATCTAAATGCTATTGCCATCAGTAAAGGTCCCGGTTCCTATACCGGGTTACGAATAGGAGTCTCGGCAGCAAAAGGCCTGTGCTATGCGCTGGACATACCCTTAATCTCGGTGCCAACGTTGGAGTCTTTGGCGCATAGGGTGACGGATAAAGGAATGATAATTCCAATGCTGGACGCACGGAGGATGGAAGTCTACAGTGCCGTATTTACTTCAGAAAAACAAAAAATTAGAGATACGCAAGCCGAAATTTTAACCGAATCATCCTTTCAAGAGTATTTGGAGGTAGGCACCGTTAATTTTATTGGGAATGGCGTGGATAAGTTTGAAAAGATCTGCCGACATCCTAACGCTCGCTTTATAAGCGATGGACTACCTTCAGCCGAACAAATGGCGTTATTGGCAGAGGGAAAGCATCAAAAAAGCGACACCGAAGATGTCGCCTATTTTGAGCCATATTACTTAAAAGATTTCCTTCCCGGTTAGGGTTTAGAAAGTGTCATAATGTTTGATCACACGGATCAAATCTCGTTCCTTGTTTAGATCCAATCCTTTTTCGCCCACATATTTTTTAATGGCATCCTTATTATTTCCAAATACCTTAAGCTTTTTACTTCGTGACGAAGGTAGTTCGTAGTACTTACCATCTTTATCTACGATGTAATAGACGGGCTTGTCCTTAAAGCTGGCAGGCAGGTCTCTGGTAATGGATGTAGATGCCTTTTTCGCCTTTGTAAACTTTTTCTTAGGCTTTTTGAAGAGTCCAATTTTGTCGCCCTCAAAAAGTACTTGAAAATAACCTCCTCCTTCGATGCCCCCTTTATAGGGCGCAAAAATATAGATGTCATTGACGATCTTTACGTATACATCGGGTGATTTTGTGAGCACTTTCGCTTCTGCGTCAGCTGTTGTGAGTGATTCTTTGATCTCCATTTCATCTGCCATCGCATTATACCTCAGGGCTACATTATTAGCCCATAGAGAATCGTTCTTATAAACGTTGCCCATGAGATAGCTGGGGTGATTGTATGGAGATCCCGTATAGCTGGCCGTATCGTCAAAATCAATTCCTTGATTCTGTCGTTTTATGTATTCATCTAATTGATACAGATCATTAGTAAACTGTCGAATCCCATAGTTTTGGCCAAAATCCTGAGCGGTAACACCCACGGATAAACTTAGAATTACAGCGATCAATATTGAGTTTTTCATTCGTTTCATATTTCGTAATTAATTATCCCAAAATTAGAAAAGGTTGGGGTCATAAACTAATCAAAAGTCATTCCTTTTATTAATTAAGAGTCGTATTTTATAAATATAGACTAGGCAGTTTGCCTTATACAGATGATTTATGAGTAGTTTAGTTATCGAAATATAGAACTAAATAAGTTGGTGAGAAAGACAACTTTGTAAAAAGTTAAGGATAAGCCAGTTAATTTTGTGATCAATGCCTCTGATAAATGTAAGGATCATTGCTTTCCGAAGTAAAACACCAATAAACACTTAAAACACAGTTGAATAACTATATGAAGAGACTTATACTCATTGTTTTTTTTATAAGCCAAGGGTTTCATGCCCAGGATCTAAGCAATGATTATTTATTGAAACAATCCTACGAGTCGCTCATAAGTTTATACGACAACAATGTTCTGGATACAGCAGCTGCCAAAAAGATCGCTCAAGTCTATGTTGATAAGGCTCGAAATGATGGCGACAGTATTAAAATGGCGCGGGGCTATAGCAGATTATCATTTGTTTCGGAATATGGAGAGGCTTTGAAATACCTGGATACCACCATACTTCTTTCAAAGAACAGCGATCATAAAAACTTTCCTACGATTGGATATTTGTTCAAATCTCTGTATTTGTACAATAACGAGGCCTATGAAGAAAGCTTGAAGAATGCCATATCGGGCTATCAGTTTGCCAGGCAAAAAAAGAATGTTGAACAACAGATCACTGCGTTGCACCAAATTAACGGGATCAATGAGTTGTGGGGAGATTATGCCAAGACCCTGGATGCCGAACGACTTACCTATGACCTTCTTCTGGATAATAGAAATATCGATCGTTATTATGAGCACTATCTTTCTTCTGTGGAGGGATTGGGAAAATGTTATGTTCGGTTAAAGAAACCCGATTCTGCCCTGTATTTTTTTAAAAAAGGAATTGAACGCAGCTTGCAGGAAAAGGATACCGCTACCTATCATGCCTTTGTATCGAGAACCGGAACGGCGCTGTTTATAAAAGGGGATTATGAAGCGGCCTTAGACAGTTTGAACAAAGCTGACCAATACCGCGATTTTTTCATTAATAGTTATCCCATATTTTATAATTATTATGTTGGAAGTATATATCACGAGCAGGGAAAGGAGGCTGCAGCTCTGAAACATTTTGAGCAGATTGATTCCTTATATGAATCACATCACTTACTCACTCCCGAACTGCCATTGGTCTATAACAGACTGGCCGAGTACTATCGACTTCAAAACGACGAGGAAAAACAGTTAAAGTACTTGTACAAACTGGTATTAGTAGATAGTTTGATCGATGCAAAAAGAATATTTGTAAAAGATAAAACTGAAAAGGAATATACCATTCCGAAGTTACTAGAAACCAAGAATAATTTGATCACCGGGCTACAACTTGCTAACAGGAAATCGGCGTTAAAAGTTTGGGGAGCTTTGGGAACACTGCTAATCGCCGTGCTTGCGTTGGGATATTACTTTAGAAGACAGCGCACCTACAAAAGGAGATTTGAGACCCTGATGAAACAAACCGAGATGGGGCCACCATCCGTAAATAGAGTGAAAAGCAACAAGAAGCCAAGTCCGGAAACTAATGTTCATAAAAGTGAAATTTCTGAGGAGACCATTCAGGAAATTCTGGGCTACCTCCAAAAATTTGAAGACAGTAAGGGGTACCTTTCGCAAAAAGTATCGCTAAGTGATACGGCTAAGAGTTTTGGGACCAATTCCACCTATCTTTCGAAAGTGGTCAATATTGAAAAGCAAAAGAACTTTTCGAAATATATCAATGACCTACGGATCATTTATGCTTTTGAGGAGTTAAAAACAAATACAACCTTCAGAAAATATACCATTAAGGCCATTGCTCAGGAATGCGGCTTTAAGAGCGCTGAGTCCTTCTCAAAAGCCTTCTACAAAAAATATGGAATCTACCCGTCGTTTTATATCAAACGACTTGTTGGAGAGGAAAAATAAGTGTTCAGCGAAATTTTGGTTACAGATTGTCAAATTGAAAAACAAGGCGCTTCAGGTCGTGTTCTTTGTTGATGTTCAATCTGTTTTCTTTAGCAAATGCTTTTAGGGTATCCTGAGCCTTTCCAAATACCAGAAACTTCTTGTTCTTGGCCCTGGGCATTTGAAACATTCTACCACTTTTGGTCTGAAGGAAATAAGTGTCCTCATTGGTAAAAGCACCTTTGAGGTCTCTGGTTATTGAAGTACTTGCCTTTTTTGGGGTTGTAAATTCAATCTCAACTTTCTTAAGCAGGTCTACTTTCTTGCCTTCGTACAACACCTGGAAATAACTACCTTCTTCATCACTGCCATTATAGGGAATGAGGACGATGATTACCTCGTTTATTTTTACGTAAATATCGGAAGTCTTGGTGAGTGGTTTGGCATCTTCATCGGGTTCATCCAATGTTTCTTTTACTTCGATCTCGTTCGAAAAGATATTGTAGCGAAGCGGCGTATCTTTTGCGATTAGGGCATCTCCCTGATAAATATTCCCTAAAACAAATTCGTCATTAAAATATGGAGAGCCATTGTATTCTTTAGGGAGAGAATAACTTAAGGTTTTGTCGTTTCTTTTAATGTATTCATCAACCCTATACAGGTCTGATGTTAATCCTCGTGTGTCCACTTGGGCCAATGAACTCAACGAACCAGCGAAAATACCAAATACAATAAAAGCTTTTAGGATCACAGTTTTTTTATAAAGTATCGTAATACTTAACCAACTTGGTCAATGCATAATCCTTGTTAAGATTTAACTTATTCGATTTCACAAATTCTTTCACTTCCTTTTTGTGATTCGTAAATGTCTTCAATTTACCTTTCCTAGATTTGGGAAATTCAATAAAACTACCATCACTGTTACTGATCAAGTAGAAGATCTGCTTTTCCTCAAAAGCAGGAGGTGTATCCCGTGTGATCGAGTTGATGGACTCCCTTCCTTCAATAAATTTCTTGGTTATTTTTTTATACAATGAATAATTTTCTCCTTCAGCCAGTACCACGAAGTATCCCGGCTTCTGAATTTGCTCATTTGCTTTCAGGAAAATGAAGGTTTTATTACCCATTTTCACATAAATTTTTGGGTCCCTTTTCAGAAGTCGAGCATGCTCATTGGGAGTTGTCAGCGAATTCTTAAGTTCGATCTCTTCCCGTTTGGCATTGTAGCGCATGGCAATCTTACTTGCCAAGATCTTACCATCTTTAAAAACGTAACCGTTTACAAACTCTTTATTTTCATAGGCAGAACCGGTATAATTCCGTTCTTTCGGATTGACCGTAATTGCTCTGTTTGAAAAATAGGTGTCAATTTCAACATCCGAACTGTCCATTTGAGCGAAGCTCATTGTAGAAACAAATAACGAAAGGAAAAATAAGGAGAGCGAAAGGTTTTTTTTCATGATACGGTCTAAACTATTAGTGTGATTATGGCCAAAATTATGGCTATTACTTTTCAATCAAAAACAATGGGAGTCGTGGTTTATAAATCCAGACGGAAAAAGCATAGATTTTCATTTCCCCAGAGTAAGAGGCTGCGAATATATAAAATATAGTGACTTCAAACCGTTAAAAATGAGTAAATCATGAGATTTGAATAGTTAATTCTTAGTTAAAGAAATGAACTTTTACTTGAGCAGTTTTAAAGCGGCATCTACCTCAGTAACAGGAAGTTTACAGGTATTATTTACACAAACATATATGTACGTTTTGCCCTCCAGGTATCTGCCCTTTAATAAAGGTGCCGTGCCTGGCTTTGTACTTCCGGCGATTAACTTGCCCGGAAGGTATTGTTGATTTAGATCCTTCACCTTTTCATGCGCCCGGTCACCTACCACTACAATTTCATAAAAAGGAGATTGATAATTAGTAAGCAAATCCAACCAGTTTGAAAAGCCGCCTGGATATTTTTCCATTTCAGGCTGTACATTCTTAAGCATTTGGGTGGCCGTATCACTGTATTTCTTACTGTCAAAATGATGGGCCAGCACAAAGAGATTCTTGGCCATGATGGAGTTGGATGCCGGGATCACATTATCCCGGTACTCCACAGTGCGCGTCACCATTTGAGCGTCTTCCTTGGAAGTAAAATAGAACATACTAGTGTCTTCATCAAAGAAGTATTCTATGGCGTAATCGGTTATTTTTTTGGCGGCATTGATCCACTTTTTGTCCAGCGTCACTTCGTAGAGGGCTATAAAAGCATCCACTACAGCTGCCGAATCCTCCAGATACCCATTTATAGTACTTTTTCCGTTCTTATAGTTGTGAAATAAAGCACCATTGGCTTGTAGTTGTTTTTCTGAAATGAAACGTGCATTCAACAATGCTGCATCCAAATACTCTTTTTTCTGAAACACCTTGTAAGCGTCTACGTACCCTTTTAACATCAATCCGTTCCAAGAGGTGAGTGTCTTGTCATCCAGCCGTGGCTTAGGACGTTCGTTTCGGAATGCTAGCAAGGTTTTCTTCCATTGCGTTTTTTTCTGCTTTAGCGCTTCTTCAGAAATAGAAAAAGAAGCTATTATCTCCGCATCACTCTCATCACGAATGAGCACATATTTTTCTTCTTCGGCCCAAATTCCGAAGTCATTTATATTATAATAAGCAGCAAAAAGATTCATGTCATCCTTGAGCACCGATTGTAATTCTTCAAGCGTGTAAATATAATAGGCCCCTTCTTCCAGTTCCCCCGTCTCGGTCTCACTATCGGCATCGAGAGATGAATAGAAGGCCCCGGAGTCTGTCGTCATTTCCCTCGCTATGAATTTCAGTGTTTCTTCCACTACTTCACGATAGAGTGGTTTTTGGGTAACCGCGAAGGCATTACTATACAAACTCACCAACTGGGCGTTGTCGTATAACATTTTTTCAAAGTGTGGAATATGCCATTTTTCGTCGGTACTATAACGTGCAAATCCACCTCCAATATGATCGTAGACACCTCCATAGGCCATTTGGTCCAGGGTAAGGATCACCTGGGTCATCAATGCTTCGTCCTTACGTTCCACTGCTTCGCGAAGCCAATAGGCAACATTTGAAGGCATCATGAATTTAGGGGTGCGTTTCGTACCGCCAAGGCGCGTATCAAAGCTACTTTTAAGGGCAGTGATAACCGGAGTTTTGTCGTAGTCTGAAAAATCAACTTCATTAGTATTCAACGGAACCAGATCCATACTTTTGATGCCTGCCTCAAGCCGGGTGGCATAATCGATGAGTTTTTGAGGTTCGGCTTGATATAGCGAATCGATCTGTTCGATGGTTTGTATCCACTGCTCTTTTTGAACGTAAGTGCCTCCCCAAACAGGGCGTCCATCGGGTAGTGTGATCACATTCAGGGGCCAGCCCGCCCGTCCGGTCATTAACTGAACCGCATTGATATAGACCTGATCCACATCCGGTCGTTCTTCCCGATCGACCTTAATAGAAATAAAATTTTTGTTCATAACGGCAGCCACCGTGGAGTCTTCAAAACTTTCGCGCTCCATTACATGACACCAATGACAGGCAGCATAACCAATGCTAACGATCATCAACTTTTTCTTCTTTATGGCCTGTTCCAATGATTTTTCGTTCCATCCCATCCAGTTTACCGGATTGTGAGCGTGTTGCAAAAGGTAAGGACTTGTCTCGTTGATGAGGTCGTTGGTATAGGCGTGGCTTTTCACAGTTTCATTTTTTGAAGAGTTACAGGAAACCATCAGCATTGCTAGGAAGATGACAACTAAAAATCGTGGCATAATAATAAGTAAGGGAAACAAAAATACGCTTTTGAGGATTCAAAAGCGTATTTGAGTAAAAGATTTGCGTTGGCTTATCTTACTTCGAAAGTGATTTTAACGTTTACACGGAATTCGGTTACGTCATCTCCGTCCACGACTGCACTTTGCTCGTTTATATAAACCGATTTTATTTGTTTTACACTTTTAGCAGCATGTTTTACCGCCTTGCGTGTTGCATCTTCCCAACTTTCATTCGAATTTGCCAACACTTCAATTACTTTTAATACTCCCATTTCATTTAAATTTTAAAATTAATGATGAAAAGATACAGAATTCTTGCAAGAAACTTAGACTAAGCACCTAAAACTAGCCATTTATAGCTTCTACGTTCATCACACGTCCCTGCAGCATCTCTTTGAGCATGGTTTCGATACCATTTTTTAAGGTAAGCGTTGATGATGGGCACCCGCTGCAAGCTCCCTGGAGCAGTACGCGTACTGTTTTGGTTTCCTCATTAAAACTTTCGAACGCAATATTCCCACCGTCACTCGCCACCGCCGGTTTGATGTACTCATCCAGGATGGCAACAATTTCTTTTTCCACGTCCGTATAGGGGGCTCTGCTTGCTTTTTCTTCGGAAACGTACGCAGCATCACTCGAAGATGTGGATGCCGGTGTTTCATTCTGAAGGATCTCATCGCTCAAGATAGGTTTACCATCCGCGATATAACTACGAATAAACTCCCGAAGTTCCATAGAGATCTCTTGCCATTCAGCCAGATTGTACTTCGCAACCGAAACATAGTTCGCACTTATGAAAACCTCTTTGACAAAAGGAAAACCGAATAAAGCCTGGGCTAGAGGTGCATGAGCAGTATCATCAATCGATTTAAACTCAAAATTCCCTGTCGCCAATGGTTTGTTTGCGACGAACTTTAAAACGGCTGGATTTGGGGTACTTTCCGCATAAACGGTCACGGGAACCTTCTTCGGTGCCTGATCTTCTATGATTACCGGCTTACCGGAGTTTAAGTAATCCGCAATAGAGGAGGCTACTTCCTCTTGAACGTCTGCCCACTCTACGATGGCGTACTTTTCAATAGCAATAAAATTTTGCGAAATGTATACGGTTTTAACAAAGGGAAGATAAAACAATTGTTGTGCGATAGGACTTATTGCAGCTTCATCTATGTTACTGAATTCGAAGCTATTAGCCTGTGTAAGAAACGAATTTGCAATAAATTTTACAATATTCTCGTTTTTAGTGGGTTGCACCGATATGTTAAATTCTGGCATTTGGTACTTTTTTTTGCAAAATTAGTAAAGAAAACCATTGTATTCAATATATTTGGCGCTTAATGACCTACTTTATGAAGAAAATATTACTGCCCGTAATATTGTGTTTTGCCGTTGCCGGTATTTCACAGACCATAAATGTAAACGATCCATTAGACCCCGAAAATGCTCTTTCTGCAGAGGATTTAATTAATGAAGTCTTAATTGGAGGTGACTGCGTACAAGTAGAACTAACCTTTCTTCAGGAAAACTGTGAAGGAGTGGGCGACCTTACCAGAAGAAGCTGGGGATATTTCGACGCCACCGGCACGAGTTTCCCTTTTGAAGAAGGTATTATTTTATCCACCGGCTTTGGCGTAAGCGCCGAAGGTCCTAATAACCAAACCGGAACTTCAGATTCCGGAGTCTGTCCGGACCCACCACCAGCCATCTGGCCCGGGGATGATGACCTTAAAGCCATTTTGGATGCGCAAAGCGGTGATGATCGAAGTACAAACAATGCCACGGTTTTCCAATTTACTTTTACTCCTATTATTCCCGATATATCCTTCGATTTTATATTTGCTTCCGAAGAATATGAAAACGAATTTGAATGTACCCCTCAATTTAGAGATGGATTCGCATTTTTATTGCGTGGCCCCGGCATCCCTAATGATTCAGGAACAGCATTTGGTGGTACTAACATTGCAGCAGTACCCGGATCGGTGAATGTGCCGGTAAGCACATTGTCTATACACAGAGATACATTTACCTGTGGGGGAGAGATTCCCGGAGTTAACTTTTTTCCCGAATTGTATGTTAGTAACTGGGCTGGTAATAACATGAATGAGATTCAGTTCGATGGCTATACCACTTCTTTGACCGCGCAAGCCACGCTTATTCCAGGTTCAAATTATGAGCTTAAAATGGTTATTGCGGATCGCGGTGATGATAATTTCGATTCGGCCGTTTTCTTTAGAGCCGGCTCCTTTGATATTGGAAGTATTGATCTGGGAGTGGATCTTACCATTATGAACGGAACAGCCCGTTGTGAAGGTGAGCCATATGAAATAGTCCCGGATCTTAGTGTTCCTCCAAGTACCACTTACGAATGGCAATTTGAAAATCCAGTGGGATCGGGAACCTTTGTTCCGTTTGTTCCGGCTGAAACCGGCCCTACACTTGTCGTTTCCACTACCGGTACGTATAAGTTGATCGTCGATTTTGCCGGTATTTGTGTTTCTGAAGGAGAGGTCTTCATCGAGTTCGATCAACCTTTTCCAGTCAATGCGAACCCGGATCCACTTATTATATGCGATAGTGACAATGATGGTTTCGCCGATTTCGACCTAACTCAGGCGGATAATGATATCACGGGAGGTAATCCCGATCTCACAGTAAGCTACCACGGTACTTTATTGGATGCACAAAATGATTTACTCCCTATTACAGGGCTTTATACCAATGATAATACCTATAACGACAGTGTTTGGGCACGTGTCGAGAGTGCTGACAATAGTTGTGTGGAGACTGTTGAACTATTTTTGAATGTTCGTGATTCACCCGTTGCCACCACCCCCGCCGAACCACTTCGTTTGTGTGATGATGTGGTCCCCGACGGCTTCACATTTTTCGATCTTACGGTAGTTGCCCCCGAGGTTTTGGGAGGGATGAGTCCCACGGAATTCGATCTGTATTATTATGTATTGGAGGCCGATGCGATTGCTGCGGGTATGGTAG